>Ga0210036_1000001_pt1 | contig 1730637 bp, 1656 predicted proteins | sample CryGeymeta201515_FD_185469 | JGI IMG/M metagenome (GOLD analysis project Ga0210036, IMG submission 185469) | Groundwater microbial communities from Crystal Geyser aquifers in Utah, USA - Crystal Geyser metaG 2015-15 (SPAdes) (version 2) | ecosystem: Environmental > Aquatic > Deep subsurface... | reverse complement strand
CGGCGCGGCCGACAAGGCCAAGCTGCGCCAGGCGGCCGACGTGCATCTGCTGGTGATGAGCGCGACGCCCATTCCGCGAACCCTGCACCGGGCGATGATCGGCCTGCAGCAGGTTTCCGTCATCGCCACACCGCCAGCGCGCCGACAACCGATCCGCACGACCATCAGCGACAGCGACGATCCCGCAATCGGCCTTGCGCTGCGGCGCGAAAAGATGCGCAAGGGGCAAAGCTTCGTCGTCGTGCCGCGGATCGCCGATCTCGCCGAGATGCGAAAACGCCTGGAAACAACCGCGCCCGACCTCTCGCTTGTCGAAGTGCATGGCAAGATGCCCGGCGCCGAACTCGACGAGGCGATGGTCCGGTTCGCCGCAGGCAAGGGCGACATCCTCCTCGCGACCAATATCATCGAGACGGGGCTCGATGTGCCGCGCGCGAACACGATGATCATCTGGCGATCGGACCGTTTCGGCCTTGCGCAATTGCACCAGCTGCGTGGACGCGTGGGACGTGGGCGCAGGCGCGGGCAAGTGATCCTGACGACCACGGGCGAGACGGTTTCGGACGCTACCGCGAAGCGCCTGCGCACGCTCGAGACCTTCGATCAGCTCGGATCCGGCTTCTCCATCGCCGGTGCCGATCTGGACCAGCGGGGAGGGGGCGATATCTTGAGCGATGCCCAGGCTGGGCACATGAAGCTGATCGGGGTCGAGCTCTACCAGCACCTGCTCGAAGGTGCGTTGCGCCGCGCGCGCGGCGAAGCGCAGCTCGAATGGTCTCCCGAAATCCGCACCGGTTCCGCGGGCGCTTTCCCGCCCGACTGGATCCCCGAAGAGGAGGTGCGCCTCAATCTCTATATCCGCCTGGCCCGGCTGCGCGAGCGCGCCGAGCTGGAGGCCTTCGAAGCGGAACTGGCCGACCGCTTCGGGCCGCTGCCGAATGCCGCCCAGTCCTTGATCGACCGGGCGCTCTTGACGATACTCGCGCTCGAAACCGGTATCCGCGCCGTGAATGCCGGGCCCAAGGCGATAGCGCTCACTCCGGCAGAAGCGGACGAGGCGGCCTTGAAGGCTGCCGGGCTCGTCGCGAGCGACGATCGGTGGCTGGCCAGCCCGGACGAACCCTTCGCCGACCCGGCAAGCGCGGCGATAAGCGTGCTCGAGGCGCTTGCTGACGGTTGATGAGCAGCCAACCAGGGCGGCGGCGATGGCTCAAACGCATTTGTATTCCCGACCATGGGCTGATCTGACGGAGGATTTGAGCTTTTGTCCGCGTCCCTCATATCTGGACATTGGCGATGCTCACCAGTCGCAGCATTAAGCTCCCGTTGCGTTCCCCTCCTCAACCCCGACCCAGGAAGACGATGGCGCGATCCATCGCGGCGGTGATGACGCCGCAATGGTCGTGGGTTTCGAGCGCGGCATAGTCGACCCTGTCCGAGAAAGAGGATTGGAACCGCGATCCTGCCGCGCCCACTCTTTCGATCATGCTCTTCGGATCGTTCGGCGGGGTTTCGGTCTCGCGCGCTCCGACGGAGAGAAAGAGGCGGCGATCCTGTGCGGTTGAAAGGGCGGTGGCCAGCCTTTCTTCGAGCGCTTCGTCCAGCCAGAAGCTTGGCGAGATCAGGCCGAGTTGGCGGAAAACGGGATGGCGGGAAAAGATCTCGAGCGCGAAAGCACCCGATAGCGAATAGCCGAGGATCGACGAATTTTCGCTGAGTTCGAAATGCTCGCCTCCCGTGACGAAGCGTTCCAGCCGATCCGCTTCACCGGTCGCGGCCATTCCCGCTGCCGACAGATCGTAGGGCTGGTGGGTGAAGAAGCGCCCTCGCGCCTGATGCAGGTCGCCGAAGGGTTCGTGATCGAACCCCACCAGCACGAATTCGACGTCCCTGATCGTGCCATCGATCGCCCGAGCCCGCGCGGCGGCGATCGCCGCGTCTCCGATCAGATCATCGTCGAGAATAAGAATTGTCCGTCCCGGCTCCGAAAAGGGCTTGTAGGTGCGGACAGTAAAAGGGCCCACTGCCTGCCGGGATGATGGACGCAGATGGATATTCGATGGGTCGTGATCCAAGCAAGACTCTCCCTTTTTCAGTCCTGCCTTGCTCAATTCCCTCAAGAATGTAAATGCGACCCATGGGGTGGGCTCTCGAGGACGTAGCGAAATCATGTCGCGACGCCGCATTCGGCGCGCAGGACTTTGACAAAGCCCTTCAGATTATTGCCGAATTCGTAGGCGGCGACAAAGCCATCCTGCTCGGCAAGGATCGTTCGGCCTCGCCCACATGCAATATCGCGGTCGGCCACGATCCCGACGTGCTCGAAGCCTATCAGACCCATTGGCGGTTCAGCGATCCGCGGCGGTTCGATTCCTTTTCGACCCCGGTGGGGGAATGCGCGCTCGGCCAAGCCTACCTTCCCAATGAAAAACTGGCGCATACCGAGTATTTTTCTGAAGTTTCGCTGGCGGGCGATGTGGCGGACAGTGTCCACGGCATCGTTCAGGATGCGCCTGTCACGGGACGTCTCGCGCTGAGCGTGCATCGCGGTTTCAAGAAGGAATTCTTCGGATCGGAGGAGAAGCGCAAGATGCGCGCGGTCCTGCCGTTGCTGCGCGATGCGATCGAATTCTCGCTGCGCAGCGCCATGGTCAGGGGAAACAGCGATCCCGAGGCGTTCCACACCTGCATCAATCGCGACTTGGAATTGGTGCAGATCGGCGGATCGTCACGGATTGCGGAAAGTCTGGGGGTCGAGAACGGCGTTCTCAATCTCGAAACCAGGCTCGCCCAGACGATCCAATTGGCGGTGGATCAGGCTTTGGCCGGGCGAACCGTGCGGTTGCGGCTCGAGCAGCTGGACATCGAGGTCTCGCCCTGTCCAAAGGCCTTGAGCTGGATGCAGGATAGTGAGCGCCTCGCCCTTCTATTCGCGCGCCCGCTGGATCTGCGAAACCAGGATGCGCAATTGCGGTTCTTCGCGCATTCGCATGGGTTTACGGCGCGCGAGATCGATGTCTTCCTCGCCTATTCCCAGCATCTCGATACGAGGCAGACGGCAGTCAGCCTCGCCATGAAGTACGAGACGGCGCGCTGGCATATCAAGAACATGCTCGGCAAATGCGGATTGCCTTCGGCAGGCCTGATGGTTCAGGCCGCCAGCGAGGGGGCGATCTCGCGCTAGAGAATATGCGGATGGGCGGCGTGAAGGACAGACCGACCGTTCGGCAGGGTTGCGAATTTCACATCCCCAGTTTGATCCCCGCCCAGACGGTGCGCGGCGCGCCGTAATCGATCGAACCGCCCTGATTGCGGGTCACGATGTTCTCGTCGGTCAGGTTCTCGCCCCGCAGGACGAGCGAGACCATGCGCGTCAGAGGCACTTGGGCAAAGGCGTCGATCGTGGTCGCGGCGGGGAGGATGTCGGTTTCGAGATCGTCCTCGAACTGTTTCCCGACATGGCGCAAGGTCGCGGAGAGCAGGCCGCGCCGGCCGAACCGATAGCTCAGCGTCGCGCTGACCGCCCATTGCGGGGTCTGCGCAGGCCGGTTGCCGTCGAAATCCGCGCCGGTCTGGCGGGCCTCGGCATCGGTATAGGCGATCGAGCCGTCGAAGCGCAGCGCGCCGAAGGCAAGGCCCGCGCTCCCTTCGATACCGCGCGCGCGGATCCGGTCGATATTCTGCCGCTGGCGCGTCACGCGGTCGAGCGTGACATTCGCGATCGCCCCTTCGACGCGATTGTCGAACGCGGTGAGCGAGAGATCGACGTCTTCATTCGGCCTGAAATCTATCCCCGCCTCGAACCCTTCCAGCCGCTCGTTGTCGAGCGCGGCATTGGCATTCGTTGTGACCGGGAAGACCACGAAGGGGCGATACAATTCGTTGAGTGTCGGAAGGCGCAGGCCGGTATAGGCCGCGCCGCGCAAGCGGACGCCGCCGCCCGCTTCGAAGACGAAGCCGCCGCGAAAGGATTCCTCCCAGCCCGCGCGATCCTCGTAAGCGAATTCGCGCAAGGTCACGCCATTCGCATTGGTGGCCGCGAAAAAACCGTCGCGGATGGTATAGCGATCGAGCCGCGCGCCGCCGGTCAGCGTCAGCGGGCCGAGCAGCAGATCGTCTTCGATGAAGAAGCCGAGATCGGTGTTCATGCCCCCGGCATTGCGCCGCTCGGTGACGTTACCGGTAAAGGCACTGATGGCGATCTCGTACAGCTCGCCGTCGCTGCTGCGATAGTCGGTGCCGATGCGAAGCACGTTCCTGTCGCCGACCGGCGGGCGGATTTCGAATTTGCCGCCGATCCCGGTCGAGGGCGTGTTGCGCTGGTCGAGCACGGGCACGAAGCGGGTCGAACTGATCACGACATTGGTGAAATTGCGGGCCTGGAGATAGGCGAGCGCATCGAACTGCCAATCGCCGCGGCCGATCAGGCGTAGGCTGGCGTCCTGCCCGCTGCTCGAACTGTCCGCTCCCTCGAAGCGAAGCGTGCGGCGATCGTCATAAACCAGAACGCGCGCCTGCAGTTCCACGGTTTCCGTGAGCGGGGCGACGCCGCGCGCCTGGAGCGAATAGCTGTCGAACCGCGCGCGCGCGGTGGCGGGTACGCGATCGGCCTCGGGGGTGGTGAAGAACCCCTTGCCCCGATCCCAGCGCCCTGAAACCACGCCGAAGCCAGCCCCGAGATCGCCTGCGAGATGGGCCGTGGCCTCGGTTTCGTCGCGATCGTTGACATAGGCATGGCCGCCGAACCGGCCCAAAGTCGCCGCATCGGCGCTGGTCAGTTCGATCGTTCCCGCCAGCGCGCCCGCGCCGAACGGCCCCGACCCGCCGCCGCGCGTGACCCGCGCGCTTGCCAGCCGTTCGGGGGCGATGGCGGTGAAGGGGATGAAGCCGAAGAAGGGATCGGCCATCGGCACCCCGTCGAGCAGGACGGCGGCGCGGCTCGACGCATTGCCGCCGAGCGCGCGCAGCGTCACACCCTGTGCGCTGGGGTTCGACGAGCGGCTGTCGGAGCGGCGGAATTGTTGGAAGCCGGCGACGGATGAAAGCGCGTCCTCGATCCGGCCCGACCCGGTAGAGACGAGCCGCTCGCGCTCGATGATTTGCGTGGCATAGGCGGGGGTGGCGGGCGTCTCCGCAAGCCCTTCGCCGGTCACGATGATGACCGGACTGGCGGTGTCGGTTTCGTTTTCGTCAGAATCGGCCGCTTGTGCCACGACCTGCCCGGGCAGGACGGCTATCGCCGCCGCGCCCGCGATCAGTTTCGAAGTTCCGATAATCTTGCGCGACTGCATTGCGACCTCTTCATTTTGAGTGCGCGCTTCGGGCCAAAGGTTGGGGCGGTCAAGGCCGGTCCGGCATCGCGTGTCGCAGACAGGCCCGTCATTCGAGATAGGTCGGGTCGTAAAGCAGGCTGAGATCGTTCGGCTCGCCCAGGATCGAGACGAGGTCGTCCGCCTCTATCGTCAGGCCCGGTTCGGCGATCATCAGCTGCTTGTCGCGCTCGACCAGCATGACGAGACAGGATCCCGGCAGGTCGATGTCGCGCAGGGATTTGCCCAATTGCGACGACAGCGCCGGGATCTTCGCCGCCCGCTCGCGCACGAAGTGATCGTCGCGCACCAGCACCGCGGCCAGTTCGTTCTCGTCCTTTGCCGCGAGCCAGCGTTCCTCGAACCGGTCGCTCTGCGCCACTTCGGCAAGGTGGCCGACGATCCTGAGATCGAGACCGGCGGGCTCTTCGGGCAGGATCAGATACATCAGCGTGTGGACGTTGCGCGCGCCGAGGATGTCCACGCTCGCCCGATTGCCGAAGCGGAAGATGAAGAGCTGCGATTCCTCGATATCGGGAACGGTCTTGTAAGCCAGATACATGTTCGGACGGATCGCGTGGACGTCCATCCGCTCGCCTTCGAACACGCCGCGAATGGCCTCCTCGCTCATGTCGAAGCGTTCCTGCCCCAGCGCAACCATCTCCTCGATCAGCGCGGCCCGGTCGAAACTGCCGCGCGTGTGATCGACAAGGACGCTGCGCGCGACGACGCTTTCATAGCTCAGGTTCTGGGGCTGGGTGCGTTCGTGCACGATGGCGGTCAGCTCGTGCTCGATCCCTTCGAAGGTATTGTGGCCGAGATGGCGATGCATGTGGAAGATCGCGCCGCGCCGCTTCACGCGTTTGGAGGCGTAGAGCTGATAGTAGAGGCCGCAAAGCACCGACAGGGCGATGGTGAACAGGATCGCGACCGCGCCCATTTCGAGGATCAGCCAGAAGGCGAGCAGGACGCCCGCGATCGGCACCCATGGATAGAGCGGAGTGCGGAAACCCGGCCGATAGCTGTCGATCCGGCTTTCGCGCATCACGATCACGGCGAGGCAGACGAGACCGAACAGCAGCAGTTGGAACGCGCTGGCGAGCTTGGCGACCGATTCCACGTCGAAGGCGAGCAGGACCGCGATCATGACCAGAACGGTGATCGCGATCGCCAGCGTGGGCGTGCCGCTCTTGCCGAGCCGCGCAAGCTTGTCCGGAAGCAGCTTGTCCTTGGCCATCGCGTAAGGGTAGCGCGAGGCGGACATGATGCCCGCATTCCCGGTGGACGCAAAGGCGGCGACGGCGGACACGACGATCAGCGTGACGCCGAGATCGTAGGGCAGCCAGCCGAGGAAGCGCGAACCGGCATCGGCAACCGGCGTCAGGCTGCCGAACAGATCCTGTGGCGGCATGACCGTGACGATGACGAGCGTGCCCGCCGTGTAGATCGCGGTCGCGGTGGCGAGCGAGAGCGTCATGCCGAGCGGGATGTTGCGATCGGGATTCTCGATCTCTTCGGCGACGCTGGCGACCTTGGTCAGGCCTGCATAGGATACGAAAACGAGGCCGATCGTCGCGAAGAACCCGCCGAACCCTTCGCGGAAAAAGCTGCCATAGCCGGGCTCGGGGGCAAGGGCGTCCGCGATCCCCGTGCGCGCGAGGCCGAAGATGCAGAAGGCGGTTAGGATCACAACCAGCGTGCCGACCAGGATGCGCTGCAACAGCGTCGTCTCTTTTGCCCCGAACATGTTCAACAGCCCGAATGCGATAGTCAGCGCGATCGCGGTCACGGTGATCGGAAGATCGATATAGAGCGCGAGATAGGCGCCCATGCCGACGAGGGCGAAGGCGCTCTTGAACACCACCGCGACCCAGGATCCGAGCCCGCCGACCGTGCCCATCAAAGGCCCCATGCTGCGATCGAGGAAGAAATAGGTCCCGCCCGAACGCGGCATGGCGGTGGACAGTTCGGCCATGCAATACATGGCGGGCAGGATCATCAGGCCCGCGACGAGATAGGCCAGCCAGACCGAATTGCCGGTCTGCGCCGCGGCGATGCCTGGCAGGAGGAAGAGGCCGGACGAGAACATCGCGCCGGTGGCCACCGCATAGACGTCAAACAGCTTGAGGCTTTTGACGAGTTTCGGTTTGCCGACCGCAGGCGCGGATACGTCCGCCATGATGTTCCCCCGAAGATATGCGTGACCCGTTGTCCTGAATAAAGGCCGGACGCGCGAAGCGTTCCTCCTCCGTGCTGCTCGCGAGTGATCGATCCGCTCTCCCGTGCAACGGATCTTGCGCGCAACGCGATGGCCGCGCGGTGCGCAATACGCTATCGCCCGCCACGATGTTCGACGGTTTCGACGCCCTGCTGCTCGCCCGCATACAGTTCGCCTTCACGGTGAGCTTCCACTTCATCTTCCCGGCCTTCTCGATCGGGCTGGCGAGCTTTCTGGCAGTGCTCGAAGGCCTGTGGCTGAAGACGGGCAAGCCGCTCTATCTCGACCTGTTCAAATACTGGCTCAAGATCTTCGCGATCGCCTTCGCCATGGGCGTCGTGAGCGGGATCGTCATGAGCTACCAGTTCGGCACGAACTGGTCGGTCTTCTCCGATGTGGCCGGGCCGGTGATCGGGCCGTTGATGGCTTACGAGGTGCTGACCGCCTTTTTCCTCGAAGCGGGCTTCCTCGGCGTCATGCTGTTCGGGATGGAGCGGGTTGGCAAAAAGCTCCATTTCGCCGCCACGCTGATGGTGGCCGTGGGCACCTGTATCTCGGCCTTCTGGATCCTCAGCGTCAACAGCTGGATGCACACGCCGGTCGGCTACGAGATGGGCGCCAACGGGCAATTCCTGCCGGGGCCGAGCTGGTGGACGATCGTGTTCAATCCCAGCTTTCCCTATCGCCTCGTCCACACCGTGCTCGCCGCCTTCATCACCACCGCCTTCGTGGTCGGCGGGGTGGGGGCGTGGCACCTGATCAAGGACCGCACGAACGCCCATGCGAGGAAAATGTTCTCGATGGCGATGTGGATGGCGGCGCTCGTCGTACCCGTGCAGATCTTTGCGGGCGACATGCACGGCCTCAACACGCTGGAGCATCAGCCGCAAAAGGTCATGGCGATGGAGGGGCATTACGAAAGCCATCCCGACGGCGCGCCGCTCTATCTGTTCGGGATTCCGAACGACAAGGAACAGCGGCTCGATTACGCGGTCGGCATTCCGAAGCTTTCCAGCCTGATCCTGAAGCACGATCTCGACGCGCCGCTGGCAGGGCTCGATACCATTCCCGACGACGAGCAACCGCCGGTCGCCGTCGTGTTCTGGAGCTTCCGCATCATGATCGCGGTCGGTTTCGCCATGCTGGGGGTCGGGATGTGGAGCCTGCTCGCCAGATGGCGCGGCAAGCTTTACGACTGGGGCTGGCTGCACCGCGCCGCGCTGGTCATGGCGCCATCCGGTTTCGTCGCGGTGCTGGCGGGGTGGATCACCACCGAAGTCGGCCGCCAGCCTTACGTGATCTATAATCTATTGCGCACCGAGGACGCCGCCAGCCCGCTCGCCGCGCCAGCGGTGGGCGCTTCGCTGGTCGCCTTCGTCGTGGTCTATTTCTTCGTCTTCGGCGCGGGCGTCTGGTACATCCTCCACCTGATGCACAAGCCTCCGCATGCGGGCGAATACGGGGTCAAGCGCGGCGACAAGGGACCGATCCGCACCGCCGGGATCACGCCCGGTCTCACGCAGGACCCGTCCGACGAGAGCGCCAAGGACCTGTCCGGCACCAAGCAAGAACCGGAGGAGCGACCATGATGGTGAATGTCGATCTCACCACCGTCTGGGCGTTCATCATCGCCTTTGCCGTGTTCGCCTATGTCGTGATGGACGGCTTCGATCTCGGCATCGGCATCCTGTTCCCGACCTTCGAGGTGGGGCCGGAGCGGGACCGGGCGATGAATTCGATCGCGCCGGTCTGGGACGGGAACGAGACCTGGCTGGTGCTGGGCGGGGGCGGGCTGTTCGCGGCCTTCCCGCTGGCCTACGCCGTGATCCTTCCCGCGACCTACCCGCTGATCATCGCCATGCTGCTCGGCCTGGTCTTTCGCGGTGTCGCCTTCGAATATCGCTGGCGCGATCCCTCGCATCGCAAATTGTGGGACGTCGCGTTTACCGGCGGCAGCCTCGTCGCGGCGATGGCGCAGGGGATGACCTTGGGCGCGCTGTTGCAGGGCATCGAGGTGGTCGATCGCGCCTATGCGGGCAGCTGGTGGGACTGGCTGACGCCTTACACGCTGCTGACCGGTCTGGGCACGGTGGCGGGCTATGCGCTTTTGGGCGCGACATGGCTGGTCTGGAAGCTCGACGGCGAGAGCCAGCATCACGCCCGCAAACTCGGCAAGCGCGCGGCCTGGGCGACGTTCGTGCTGATGGGGGCGGTGAGCCTATACAACGTCTTTCTCAATGCCGAATACGCCGAACGCTGGCTGAGCGCGCCGGAAATCTATTACGCTGCGCCCGTGCCAATCCTGACCGGATTGATCGCTCTCGCGCTGTTACGCGCGCTGTCGGTGGAACGGCATTCGAAGCCCTTCTGGCTCAGCCTCGCGCTGTTCTTCTTCGGCATGGCCGGGCTGGGCGTCACCATCTGGCCGTATGTCATTCCGCCCGGTGTCACGATCTGGGATGCGGCAGCGCCCGAACGCAGCCAGATCTTCATGCTGGTGGGCGTCGCCATCACCATGCCGCTGATCATCGCCTACACCGCCTGGGCCTACTACGTGTTCCGCGGCAAGGTCGGGCACGAGGGGTATCACTAACCCATGGAGTCCCGCGAAAAGCCTCTCTGGCGGCGCCTTGCCTGGATGGCGGCGATCTGGGCGGGCAGCGTCGCGGTGCTGGGCGCGGTCGCGATGGTGATCCGCTGGTGGCTGGGGGTCTGAAAGGCTCCTATTGCGCGTAAAAGGTCGGCGATCCTGGCCCCACCGGCAGGCCGAGGACGAAGGTCCAGAGATAAAAGAACACCGACCACGCCGCGAGGAAGAACATCGAATAGGGCAGCATCATCGCGATCAGCGTGCCGACGCCCAGATCTTTTTGATAGCGCGTCGCCCAGGCCAGGATCAGTCCGAAATAGCTCATCATCGGTGTGATGATGTTGGTGGTGGAATCGCCGATGCGATAGGCCGCCTGGATCGCTTCGGGCGAATAGCCGATCAGCATCAGCATCGGTACGAAGATCGGCGCGGTGACCGCCCATTGCGCGCTTGCGGAGCCGAGCGAGAGGTTGATCAGCGCGCATAAGAGGATGAAGAGGAAGAACACCGCAGGTCCCGTCATCCCGGTATCGACCAGGAATTGCGCCCCGGTCACCGCGGTGATCCCGCCCAGATTGGTCCAGCCGAAGAACGCGACGAACTGCGCGGCGAAGAACACCAGCACTATGTAAAGGCCGAGCGAGGACAAGGCGCCCGCCATCGCGTCGATCACGTCGCGATCGCTCTTCATCGTTTTGGCCGCGCGGCCATAGGCGTATCCCAAAACCACGAAGAAGATCAGGATCCACACCACGAAGCCGTCGAAGAAAGGCGAATCCATCCGGTCGCCCGTCTCCGGATTGCGGAACACGCCCCATTCGGGCCACAGCGTCAGAGCCATCAGCGCGAAGACGCCGAGCATGGCGATCCCGGCCCAGCGTAGGCCCTTGCGCTCCGACGCGTCGAGCGGCTTCATCATCTCGTCGTCGAGAATATCGGGATCGGCTTTCGATGCGTCGTATTTACCCAGCTGCGGCTCGACGATGTAGATCGAGACGAGGCTGCCGATCGCGGTGATGAGGAAGGTGCTCGCGACCATGAAATACCAGTTCGCGGTCGCCAGCACGCGGTAGTCGGCGTCGATAAGCTGTGCCGCTTCCTGCGTGATCCCGGCAAGGAGCGGGTCGATCGTCCCGATCAGCAGATTGGCGCTGTAACCGCCCGAAACCCCCGCAAAGGCCGCCGCCATTCCGGCCAGGGGGTGCCGCCCTAGCGCGTAATAGATCGCGCCGCCGAGCGGGATCAGGACGACATAGCCGACTTCGCTCGCGGTGTTCGAAATGATGCCTGCGAACACGATCGCGACGGTGACGAGCTTGGGCGGAGCGCCCAGCACCATCGATCGCACCGCTGCGCTCAGCAGCCCGGATTTCTCCGCCACGCCCACGCCCAACATCGCGACGAGCACCACGCCCAAGGGCGCGAAGCTGGTGAAATTGTCGACCAGCCCTGTGAAGATGCGCCTCAAGCCGTCGCCGTTCATCAGGCTGACCGCGCGGATCATCCCGTCCTCGGCCACGCCCGGCGCACCTTGCGGCCTCGGATCGACCACCGCCACGCCCAGCGCGCCGAAGATGCCGGACAGCAGAACGATGCCCAGCGCCAGCAAGGCGAACAGAGTGACGGGATGGGGCAGCAGATTCCCCAGCCATTCCACTCCGTCGAGGAAGCGGGTGAACGCACCTTTCTTGGCGGGCACGGCGGGATCGGGCTGATCGGCGGGGGGCGGAAATTCGGTCATGGTCACTCCGGTCGATGCCCGATCGCGTCAGGGCAGGGGCGGGAGGCGCAGAAGCGCACACTATCGAAGCGCAGCCGGTAGCGGCCACTCCTGCAAGGGAGCAAGCCGCAAGTGAACCTGCGGTGGACGACGGGCCGAAAGGTCCGTGGGCCGAGGAACCGGCAGCCGCGCCGCCCATTCCCCTTCCATGATAAAACTCGCGATCCTCTGCCTCGTCATCGCCGCTGTCGCGGCCATCCTCGGTTTCGGGGGCCTCGCCGGGACCATGGTGGATGTCGCCATCGTCCTTGCCGTCATTGCGGCCGTGCTCTTCGTCGTCTTCCTGGTGCTTGGGATCATGGCGGGCAAGAAGGTGAAGAACACCTTCAAATAGAAGCCGGCCCCGCGATCACCGTCCGCGCAGGAACATGTTGATCGTCAGACGCGCCTCGGCCGGATCGTCGGTCAGCGCGGCGGGATCGGGTATGACGCCCGAATGCAGCAACTTGCCGCGATAGAGGATCAGCCGGTCGGGCCGCGCCTCGATCTCTCCGATCAATTCGTAGCGATCGCTGTCCCCGTAATGATAGCGCGGCTGGGGCATCCCGTATTCGCGCTCATCCTCGGCCAGCGCGGCATTGTAGGCGGTTTCGCGTGCGGGCGTGATCGTTTCGAACCCGGTGCGGCGATGGCGATAGAAGGCCGTCCCGCCGCTTTCCGGCCCGAGAAGATAATGCATGATTGCGACGATCTCGCCGCCAGCGTGATCGTAATGCGGGATACGCTGGAGCGGGCTTAGCTTTTCCTCGGGCAGCGTGACGATCGAGAAGGTCGATACGTCGAGGCTGACACCCTGGCGGAATCCGAACACCTGCTGGAGGGCGGAAAACATCAGGTCGCGAGCGCGGTCGAGATAATCAGGCTCGCACCAGGCCCTGATGCCCGGATAGCTGGCGCCCCCGTCCTGATACTCCGCCGCGCGACCGCGAGCGAGCAGCTCGTCCGCTCTGCCGCTGAAGCCGTCGATCTGCACCACCGGCTGCTTCTCCTGCCCGAAGCGGTGGACGGTGACGTGCGGTGTTTCCGGCATGGCTGGACTATGCCCGTCGGCGCGCCTAGTGTCGAGCCATCCCCGGGGAGCGTGCTGACGCTGAGAGGGGCGCGTAGCACCGCCCGACCCGTCGAACCTGAACCGATTAAGATCGGCGGAGGGAGTGGGCGGGCCTCGATCCGGACATCCGCTCTTTCTCCGTCGCGATGGAGAGAGACGCATGGCCGATATCAATTCCAAATTCGAGATCGGTGTCACCACCGGCCCGATCCGCGGCAGCCGCAAGGTGCATGTCGGCGCGAAGAGCGGCAGCGGCGTGCGCGTCGCCATGCGCGAAATCCAGCTCGAAGGCGGCGAGGAGCCGGTCCGCGTCTACGACACCAGCGGGCCCTACACCGATGCCGACGCACAGATCGACATCCAGGGCGGCCTGCCCAAGCTGCGCCGCGACTGGATCATGGCGCGCGGCGATGTCGAGGAATACGATGCGCGCGAAGTGAAGCCGGAAGATAACGGACAGCTCGGCCCCGATCGCAGCGGCGGCGTGCCCCAGTTTCCGAACGTCAACCACCGGCCTCTGCGCGCCAAATCCGGCCAGAACGTCAGCCAGATGCATTATGCCCGGCAAGGCATCATCACGCCCGAAATGGAATATGTCGCCGAGCGCGAGAATATCGGGCGCGACTATGTCGCCCGCGAACTCGACGGGAACAGCTGGGGCGCCGCGATTCCCGAATACGTCACCCCCGAATTCGTCCGCGACGAAATCGCGCGGGGGCGGGCGATCATTCCCAACAACATCAATCATCCCGAAAGCGAACCGATGGCGATCGGGCGCAATTTCCTGGTCAAGATCAACGCCAATATCGGCAACTCCGCGGTTGCCAGTGATGTGGCGAGCGAAGTCGACAAGATGGTCTGGGCGACGCGCTGGGGCGCGGACACGATCATGGACCTCTCCACCGGCCGCAACATTCACGACACGCGCGAATGGATCATCCGCAATTCCGCCGTTCCGGTGGGCACCGTGCCGATCTACCAGGCGCTCGAAAAGGTCGGCGGCATCGCCGAAGACCTGACCTGGGAAATCTTTCGCGACACGCTGATCGAGCAGGCGGAGCAGGGCGTCGACTATTTCACCATCCATGCCGGCGTGCGCCTGCCCTACGTGCCGATGACCGCCAAGCGCGTCACCGGCATCGTCAGCCGCGGCGGTTCGATCATGGCGAAATGGTGCCTCGCGCATCACAAGGAAAGCTTCCTCTACGAGCGCTTCGACGAGATCACCGAGATCATGAAGGCCTACGACATCGCCTATTCGCTGGGCGACGGCCTGCGGCCCGGCAGCATCGCCGACGCGAACGACGAGGCGCAATTCGCCGAGCTCTACACGCTGGGCGAACTCACCAAGCGCGCCTGGGCCGAGGACGTGCAGGTGATGATCGAAGGGCCGGGCCATGTGCCCATGCACAAGATCAAGGAGAACATGGACAAGCAGCTGGAGGCCTGCGGCGAAGCTCCGTTCTACACGCTCGGGCCCTTGGTGACCGATATCGCGCCGGGTTACGACCACATCACCAGCGGCATCGGCGCGGCGCAGATCGGCTGGTACGGCACGGCGATGCTCTGCTACGTCACGCCCAAGGAACACCTCGGCCTGCCCGACCGCGACGATGTGAAGGTGGGCGTGGTGACCTACAAGCTGGCCGCCCACGCGGCGGATCTGGCGAAGGGCCACCCGGCCGCCAAGGTCCGCGACGATGCGCTGTCGAAAGCGCGCTTCGAATTCCGCTGGCGCGACCAGTTCAACCTCAGCCTCGATCCCGACACGGCCGAGCAATACCACGACCAGACCCTGCCCGCAGAAGGCGCCAAGACCGCCCACTTCTGCTCCATGTGCGGCCCGAAATTCTGCTCGATGAAGATCACGCAGGAAGTGCGCGACTTCGCCGCGAAGCAGAACTCGGACAGCTACCTCGCCAGCGAAAACATCAAGCGCGAAACCTCAGCCGCAGAGGCCGAGGAAGCGCGCGAGGGGATGGAGGAGATGAGCAAGGTGTATCGGGAGAAGGGCGAGAAACTGTATCTGCCCGAAGGCGAGACCGAATAGGAGTATCCGACCCCATGGCGGAGACCGACGCTGAGGCCATTCTCGACGATCCGTTCGAACAGGACCGGCGCGAACGGCGCCGCCTACCGATCATCGGCCTGTGGCTGTCTGCGATCTATGTCGTCGGTCTCGTCATATATCTGGCGGTGCAGGGCCAGAACCCGGCCGATCTGCGCCTGAACGAGCTGGGCGACTTCCTCGGCGGCGTCTCCAGCCCGCTCGCCTTTCTGTGGCTGGTTCTTGGCTTCTTCCAGCAGAGCCGCGAGATCAGACTGAGCAACAAGGCGCTGCATCTCCAGGCCAGGGAAATGCGCCGCAGCGTCGATGAACATCGGCGGACTGCGGGTGGGGATTAGGAGCTAGGTGTACCGCGAGAAGGGGGGAGAAGTTATATTTGCCGGAGTGAATGCTTGCGCCGGCTTGAAATAAATTTGGGTTCGTTCACACCCACCAGATGAGTTACGATGTCCGACTACGCTCACTCCTTGGGAAAGGCTATTTTCCTAAGGAACTTCCACGAGCATTCACGACCTCCGATTTTGGTCGACACGCCGAAGACATTCTATCGGAATGGAAGGCTACTAAAGTATTCTCGGAGAATGCGCCGAAGTCGAAAGTCTCTGGCAAGAAAAAGGCCCGATCATACACATACGGAGTGAAAGAGTGCGGGATCGAAGTAATCTCCGCGCCGAAACGTGGCCACGAGCGTCGAGATATCCATGTCACCCACCCGATCCCGCAAGCGCTTTTAGTTCACGAAATTTCGCGAAATTGGTCAAAGCTACTAAAGCATTTGCCACAGGACTCGCGTTCGATCGATCGCCTTCAAATCTCGGCAGCTGAGCCCCCTGGCCTCTCGGAGATTGATTTTGCTCTTCATCGTAGAAAAAAGGCTTACATAGAAGCACAGTCCGATTGGATCGTGCGTACAGACATAACACGATATTATCCCTCAATTTACACTCACTCCTTAGCATGGGCATGCTACGGGAAGGAGAACGTAAAGACTAATCGGAATAAGTATGAGGGATCGCTTGCGGACAGACTGGATCAGCTCGTTAGGTCTGCCAATCGCAACCAAACCGTAGGTATACCTGTTGGACCTGAGACCTCGCGCATATTAGCTGAGCTAATTGGACGAGATGTCGACAAATCAGTTTGCGCAGTGTCGGACGATATAAATCCCGCGTCTGTGGACCGTCTTCAAGACGATTGGTTCGTCGGCACCTCCAACAGAGAGACGGCGGAACTCGCACTTGCATCAATTTCTAAATCCTATCGGGCATTTGGCCTTGAGATAAATGGTAGCAAGACGAGTCTGGAGCAGGTTGGAGCCTTTGTAGAAGATGCAGAACTCTCTGAGATACGGGCTTTTTTGTCCGCAATCAGGTTCGGGCTTTCAGGTTATCGCCTCCGAGAGTTTTTGTCTCTCGTAGAACGCCTTCAGGCTCGTAATCCAAGAACGTCGGCAATTAATTATGCCGTCTCTGTTTTGGAAGACCAGTCGTTTGATCGCGATGATGTCGAAAACATCGAGTCATTCTTGCTAAAGGGTCTAGCGCTTTCACCATCCTCGACATCACGTATTTGCAGCTTGCTGCTAAATTTGAACTATCGCAGTCGATTTATTTCTCACCGAAGGATCGGACAGCGCGTCAAAGAGCTAGCCAATAGAGCTGCCGAGCTTGGCCATACCTTCGAACTTATATGGCTCCTTTGGATCCTGCGTGGACTCAAGATTAAAATATCGTCGCCAAAAATCTCTCAATTTGTCGAAGAGCAATCTTTGCCTTCGCTGTCGCTAATTCTACTCGATATGAGGTCCAAAGGTTTGTTCATATCAAGCCTTCCCGTCTCAAAGTGGCTTGACGGTGTGGACGACATCAGCAGTCGCGGCGATCCTCGCTGGTTGATAGCTTACGAAGGATTTCGACATGGCTGGCTGAATGATACCAAAGGCCTCATGCTGAAACCATTTTTCGCTCCAATGGCTTCTCGCAATGTTATATTCTATGATCCAAGAGGAAATGTTGCTCCAAGCAAACGTAACGTACGGCGGAGACTTACTGAAGCGCAACGACGGACCCGAACGTTTACCCGGTTCCTAATCAGCACCGGTTTTTTGGACGACAACTATTGAGCTGAGCAATCACAAAATTTCAGCGTAACCCCATCCCCACCAGCACCCGGTCCAGCGCCTGCAGAAACCGCGACCGATCCGCCTTGCCGAACGGCGGCGGGCCACCGCCCACTCCGTCCATCCCGGCGCGCAGGTCTTCCATGATGGCGCGGGTGGCGAGGGCGTTGCCGATGTTGGCGGCGTCGAAGGGTTTGCCGTCGTGTCGCAGCACCGTTGCACCCGCGTTGCAGCAGCGTTCCGCCAGCAGGATGTCGGCGGTCACCACCACGCTGCGCGGGCTTGCATTCTCCGCGATCCAGTCGTCCGCCGCGTCGAAGCCGTCGCCCACCACCACGCGCTTCACCCGCTCGCTCACCGGCACGCAGAAGGGGCTGTTGCTGACGACGCGGACATGCGCGCCGTATCGTTCGGCCACGCGGTAGATTTCTTCCTTCACTGGGCAGGCATCGGCATCCACCAATATCGTCACAGGGTTCATGCGCGCGGACCTAGCAAATACGCACCCCGCGAAACAGCGGAACGAGCAGCTTCCCTGCGCGGGGTGGACCGTTCGGAGCAAGGCGCATCCCCGCTGGCCTTTGCGGCGCAACCCGCCCATAGCGGCGCATGGCCGATCTCTATCGCAAGAACCTCGAATCCGAACGCCGCCAGCTATGGGCGACCTGCCGCCTCAAGGGATTGAAGCGCGACACGCCCGAGCGGCTTCGGATCGCCGAGATCGACCGGCTGCTGGCAGAGCACAAGGCGAAGGCCTCCAGCCCGAGCGCGCAGCCGCCGGTCGAGCACGAAGAGGACTAGGCCCTCACGAGTTTTTCATATTTTCCAGGCCCTTGACCGATCCGGGCTTTACGCTCGGATTGGAAGCGTTGGTCTTGACCTTTTCCTTCTTGGGTTTGCGGTTTTCGCGGCTCTTCTTCTGCTGGCCCTTGGCCATGGTCTCTTCCAATCGGGGCGGAAGGCCCCGACGCGACCCTACGCGGCTTTCTGAAAACCCTTGCATCAATTCGGTTGTCTGCAGGCGCTCGTCCATCGGCTGGCAGGTGCGGTGCGAGCGACGGCACGGGGGAACGCGCCACCGGGCCATCCGTTTTCACAGGAGTAGTCACCAACGGTCGAGAGGAGCCTTAAAGATGCAAGTTCAATTCAATTCCGACAGCTCGGTCATGGGCACGGAAAACGTCGCCGAGCGGATCGAGGCGGCGGTGCGCGAGAAGCTGACGCGGTTCGAAAGCAAGCTGACCCGGATCGAAATCCATGTCCGCGATGAGAACGGCGCCAAGCACGGGGCGGACGACAAGGCCTGCACGATCGAGGCGCGCATCAGCGGCGGCAAGCCGATCGGCGTGACGGGCAAGTCAGACACGGTCGACGGGGCGGCGCGCAAGGCGGCGAACACGCTGGCCCAGCGCCTCGAACGCCATCTCGGCAAGGCGGACAAGCATCGCCACGATCCCTCGCCCGAAAAGGTGATGTGAAACATCGGGATAGGCGACGGTTGGTTTAGCCCGATGCCGCATTTCTGCCCTGATTGGAACAAAGCTCCGCCGCATTCGTAGATGATGCGATGGCCCCGGGGAGGAAGGGTCGCAGATCGTCCGTCCCCGGGGCCGATGCCTATCCCGGCCGAACTTCTCTTGAAGGAAACGACCTATGAAAAAGCTGTCCATCGCTCTTGCCTCTGCCGCCACGCTGGCGCTTGCCGCCTGCGGCTCGCCCGCCGAGGAAGACACCACCGCGACGACCGAAGACACCATGATGGCCGACCAGATGGCCAATGACGACATGGCTGCCGGCACGATCGTCGAAGTCGCGCAGGGCAATCCCGATTTCTCGACGCTGGTTTCGGCCGTGACCTCCGCGGATCTCGGCGCGACGCTGTCGGGCACGGGTCCGTACACGGTGTTCGCTCCGACCAATGCGGCGTTCGAGAAGGTCCCGCAGGCAACGCGTGACGAACTGATGAGTCCGGCGGGCCAGCAGGATCTGTCGAACATTCTTACCTACCACGTCGTGGAAGGTAACGTCGATGCGGCAACGCTGACGCAGGCGATCCAGGATGCGGGTGCCGATGGCTACACGATCACCACCGTCAATGGCGGTACGCTGACGGCCATGATGGACGGCGATAATGTGGTCCTGCGTGATGCCGCCGGTAACACCGCGACTGTGACGCAGACCGACGTGGACGCTTCGAACGGCGTGATCCATGCGATCGACACCGTGCTGATGCCTTCGTAAATCGCGACAGCATTTGTTTACAGAGAAAGGCGGTCCCGAACGGGGCCGCCTTTTCTTTTTCGGCGATATTCGCGAGCAGACGAGAGCGACTTTTTCGCGAACGCGAAATTACTGGGAAGGTGGGGGCAGTGTCACCGGAACCGGTAAATCAAGCGGCTGGACCTGTTGCGGTCCGATCGCGCGAGGCGAGGGCGCGCTTGTCGGCGTCTGAACGAACGAGGTGCGATCTTCCTTCGCAGCAGCCTTCGGAGCGGTTGCCGAACGCGCAGTGTCGGGAGCATTGCGCGTTACCGTCACGCCATATTCGCGAGTCTCATACGCAGCGCCACCCGCCCCGCGCCACTCACGGTCGGCAAAACGGGGGTCGGGCTGCCAATTGTCGCTCGAGAGCGCGGCCATGTCCCGTTCCCAGGCAGCATCCTCCGCGGCGAGCGCCGCATCGTAAGCCGAATGGCGACGGTTGCGATAGAGCCCGCGTTCGCGCAATTCACCGACATCGAAACGGCCTTCCGGGGTTTCGATGGCATAATGATCGGGCGGGCGTTCGTTCGTCCGGGCGAAATCCGGCCGGTCGTAATCGGCCTGGAAATCATACTGCGGACGCTCCCCGCCCACACTGGCGTGGCGGATGATGTCGGTCTCGCCGATCTGCGCTCCGATGACCGCGCCGCCGGTCGCGCCACAAAGGGCGATAACGGCTGCGGCTAGAGCGAGACGAGGCGCGATCTGCATGACCGGACTAACGCGCCAGCACACCCCGCGTTCCACAAATCCGGCCCATTGAAGCGGGCAGCGCTTTGTCCCATACGCCTCGTGTCCAGGCAGTCCGTCCCGGCAGGAGTGATGATGGTATTCCCGTTTCCCCGCTTCGCATTCGTATCGCTTGGCGCGGTCCTGATGTCGCTCGCGCTTTGGGGCTGCGGCGCGGCGGGCGGGGCGGGCCCCGATGCGCGCGAGACCACGGCTTTCAGCGGGATCGCGAGCGGCGAGGCGATCTCGCTTGCGGGCACCGAACCGTTCTGGAGTGCCGAAATCGAAGACGGCACCATGCGCTACATGACGATCGATGATCAGGAGGGCGTCGCCTTTCCGGTCGAGCGGTTTGCAGGCAATAACGGCCTGTCCTTCAGTGGCCGGATGCCGGATCGCAGCGATGAAGGCAGGGGCGGGGCAGCCGTGGACGTCGCCGTCACGCCGGGCGATTGCTCGGACGGAATGAGCGATCGCATATTCCCCTATGTCGCCACTCTGGCGATCGGTGACGAGACCCTGCGAGGCTGCGCCTATACCGACCGGCAGCCCTACCGCAGCCCGGCACAGCCGTGAGAACCCGATGATCGGAAAAGTCCCCTTTCTGCCGCGCGTGCTGGGTCTGGCCGGCCTGTTGCCGCAGATCGCTTGCGTCGCGGCGCTGTATTTCGGCCCGAACGCATGGCGCGAGCCTGCCACTCTGATCGCCTTCGCCTACGCCGCGCTGATCTTCACCTTTCTGGGCGGGACCTGGTGGGGAATTGCCGCGTCGGCGCCTGCGGCGGAACGGCGCCGGACGCTCGGCTGGGTCTGGATGGCGGCCATCCTGCCGAGCTTGATCGCCCTGGCGGCGTTTATGCCGCTGGTCTTCGACCTCGCATGGCCGGAACCCTCGTTGGTCGCTCTTGGCGGAGCGATCCTGTTCAGCCCGCTGGTCGACCGCGCGCTCGGTCCGCTCGCGCCGCGCTGGTGGATGGCTCTGCGCGTTCCCTTGTCGCTTGGCCTCGGCTCGCTGACTATCGCGGCTGCCCTTTCCTGAAAGGCCGGCTCAGGCGCGCGTCACGCCGGCACGCTCGAGTTCGGGGCCGAGCCGTCCCGTCAGCCACAGCCACCACATCTTGAAGTCCGCCTTCAAGCTCCATGCCGGATAGGTGAAAGTTGCCGGGCGGTTCTTCTCCACGCCGAAATGGGCGATCCAGGCGAAGAAATAGCCCGCGATGGGCAGCGCGACGAGGACCCACCAATTTGCCGTCGCCAGGGCAAAAATCGCGAGCATCACCACCAGGGTCGTACCGACATAGTGCAAGGCACGGGTGCGCGGTTTGGAATGTTCGCGCAGGTAAAAGGGCCAGAATTCGGCGAAAGTCGTGTAGGTCCGGGCCATGGAAGGCAACTTGCGTTCCTGTGAGGGATCGGTCAAGCAAAGTGCGAAAAGAACCGCAAGCGGAACGATTCCGGTTACCGATCGTGACCAAGTCTACCAGGGCGTGTCTTAAACGATAGCAAGGACTGCCAGTGAAGGACGACACCGAAAGCCGGTCCGCCGATTTGCCGATCAGCGATGCGCCTGAAGGCTCGCAGGAGCGTGAAGATGCTTCCGACGGCAAGCAGGTGCCTGCCGATGCGCCCGAGGGCACGCAGGAGCGTGATGGAGAGGAACGCTCCAGCAACCAGTCGCATATGCGCTTCGACGAAAGTCCGGGCCGCTTCTTGGCCTCCCGTCGCCAGGCGCAGTTCGCGGGCTCCTCGGGTATGCTGTTCGAGCAGGCCATGGCGCAGACCCGCATGGCGATCTGCCTGACCGATCCGAACCAGCACGACAATCCCATCGTCTTCGCCAATCGCGCCTTTCGCGAACTGACCGGCTATGACGAGGATGAGATCGTCGGGCGCAATTGCCGCTTCCTTCAGGGCAAGCGCACCGATCGCGAACAGGTCCGCGCCATGCGGGAGGCGATCGAGAGCGAAGAGGTCGCGATCGTCGAACTGCTCAATTATCGCAAGGATGGGAGCGCGTTCTGGAACGCGCTGCATCTCGGCCCGATCTACGACGATGCGGGCGAGCTGATCTATTTCTTCGGCAGCCAGTGGGATGTTACCGACGTCAAGAGCGCCCGCGCTGGCGAGGAACATGCGCGCGTGCTGGCGCGCGAATTGTCGCATCGCATGAAGAACATGTTCTCCGTCATCTCGGGCATCGTCACGGTCAGTGGACGGATGCACGAGATCGAGGGGGAGGCGGCCGAGATCAACTCGCGCATCCAGGCCCTGGGGCGCGCCTACGAGACCACGCTGGACGATGCGGCCAGCGGTTCGATTGAATTGGGTCCGGCAATCCGGGCGATCCTCGAACCCTATCGCGCGTCAGGCATGGCGATCTCGATCGAGGGGAACGGCGCACGCGTTCCGTTCGGCAGCGTGTCGGTCATCGGCCTCGTGCTGCACGAATTTGCCGCCAATGCGGAACAGCATGGGGCATGGTCGTCGCCCGAAGGACGCGTCACGGTCGATTGGGGCATCGTCGACGGGGGCGAGAAAGCCCGCCTCGAATGGCGCGAGAGCGGTGGGCCGACCGTGGACGAGGCGCGTATCTCGCCGGGTGTCGGGACGGCCATCATGGATCGGATCGTCCGATCGGCGACCGGGAAAATCGAACGGGTTTGGAAACCCGACGGTCTCGAAGCGGTTGTGGAAGTGACGATATAGGATTGCCGCCTTGACCGAACCGATTGCGATACTGCTGGTTGACGATGAACCGCTGATCCTCATGGATCTCGAATTTGCCGCCGAAGATCGGGGGTTCAAGCCCTGCTGCGCGTCCTGCGTGTCGGAAGCGATGGCTTTGATCGAGGACGGCGTCGATGTCGCGGTGCTCGATTTCAACCTGGTCGGTGGGGAGAACTGTCTGCCCATCGCACGCGAATTGTCGGACCGCTCGATACCCTACATCATCCATTCGGGTGACGCCAATCGGCAGGAAGAGGTCTTCGAAATGCTGGACGCGGTCTACGTCCCCAAGCCGGCATCGTCCGACAAGGTCATTGCCACCGCGCTGAGCGAATTGCGCGAAGCTAGAGAAGAGAAATCGCCGACCGCAGCGGTCGCTCGCTAAACGTCCGACGAGGCAGGTGCTTTAACGGAACGGGGCGCCGGATTGCTCCGCCGCCCCGCGCTCCAAATTGATCTCAAAGATTGTCAGAACAGACCCGGCACCTCGCGCTGGGCCGGGCTGGGAATGTTCGGCTGGAGCAATTGCTGGCGACCGCCCGCCGATTGCACCGTCTGATCGCCGCCGCTGCTGATCGGGGTGCAGGTGCGACCTCCCAGGAAGTCCAGCGCCGCCTTGACGGACGCTTCCGCGGGATCGCCCAACTGCTCGAAGATACCGTCATTGGCGGCGCAAGTCCGCCGCACCACGCTGGCGAGGCCGGTGAAATATTCGCCTTGGTCGTTGGCATTGGTCGTCTTGAACGCGACCGCCCGCAGCCGGTCATCGCACGCCGAACGGTCGAAGGCGAACTGGCCGACCGGCTTGCCGAAGGTGTTGGTCCCGACCAGCGCGAGATTGTCGCCCAGATAGGGGATGAAGGAATTGGTGACCAACTCGCTGGCCGACGCCGTGCCGCCGCGCCCGATCACCGCGATCTTCGTGGCCGCGATGGCCTGCGGCTGCGACGAAAAGCGATCGATCTCGTTCTCCGACGATTTGGAAGGTCGCAGCACGGTCTTGCTGAAGACCTGGCCACTCTTGTCCGCCGCCATCAGATCGCCGAGCAGTTCCGCGACCGAGACCAGCCCGCCGCCATTATAGCGCAGGTCGAGGATCACCTTGGTGATCCCCTGCTGCCGGAACTGCTGGAACGCGGTGCGCAATTGCGGCCCCGCATCCTCGACGATGAAGGTGCGCAGGTTGATGTAGCCGACCGGACCGGTGCCGTCGTTCAGGACCTTGACGCCGTAGCGGTCCGAGATCGGATCGAGCGAGAATTCGGTCTTGCTGATATTGGCGTTGCGTTCCGTGCCTTCCTTCGTGCGGAAGGTGAAGGAACGCGCTACGCCAGGGTCCGATGGTCCGAGCGCGTTGATGACTGCCTGCGGACCGCCGCTCGACATCAGGGACGAAACCGACTGGCCGCCGATGGTCAACAGTTCCGTGCCGCGATCCATCCCCGCCTGGAACCCCGTGCCCGCTTCGAACGCTTCGACCACGAAGACGCGATTGGCGCTGGTGTCGTAGGCGAGGCGAATGCCGAAACCGGCACTCGACCCGTTCTGGATCAGGGCGTTCTCTTCCTTGATCGAGGTGATGTAGGTGAAGAAGCGATCCTTCGACTGCGCGCGCGCCGGGGCGACCAGCGCGTCGATATAATCCTGGATATCCGTGTAGTTCGCGGCGTTCACATTGGTCGCGAGGAGGTCGGGGAACAGATACCATTCGTTCAGCACGTCGCGCACGAATTGCTGGCGGTTGGCGAGCGAGCAGCTGTCGCCCCCGGTTGCGGGCGGCGGCGTCGGGGTCGGCGTGACGGTGGTGGGCGGCGCAGATGAACTGCCTCCTCCGCCTCCACAAGCGACGAGCGAGAAGGCGAGAGTGGCGGACAGAACGGTACGGGCGAAGGCCATGATGCGACTCCAGGCGAAAATTGCGGTTCCGGGAGAAGCCTCTCCCCCCAAGACGGTGCTTCCGCCACCATGCCTTAATCGCGCCTGAGTGCCAATCGCTTGGGACGAATTGAGAGTTCCCTAGCGAATAAGGGGTGTTTTTGGATAAAAACGGTGCATATTTCCCTCTTTCCCATGGCGCGGCGCAATTGCGCGGCCCAAACAGTGCAACCGTTTTAGGGCAATCGAAGGATCAAGTGGCGTGAGTGATAGTGAGAACTGGGTGACGCGGGCGGTCGGCGGCGGAGCTTTCGCCAACGATCTCGCGGTCGCGCGCTTCGGTTCGGAAAAATTGCTCGGTCGTTCGGGCTTTGCTTTGACCAGCCCCGCCTTCAAGCATGGCGACGAACTCGATCCCAGCTTCACCGCGATCGAGGAAGACGCCGTCGCGCCGCCGCTCGAATGGAGTGCGCCGCCCCCGGGTGCGCAGGAAATCGTCCTGATCGTCGAGGATGCGGATGCGCCGGCCGACAAGCCGCTGCTGCACTGGCTCGCCTGGGGATTTCCCGGCCAGCGCGGAAAATTGTTCGAAGGCGAGGTTCCGCCCCGCGCGGGCAAGAACGCGCGCGGCAATTCCGAATGGCTTCTGCCCGATCCGCCGATCGGGAAGGAACATCGCTATGTCTTCCAGCTGTTCGCGCTCGACCTGCCGATGACGCTGATGCCCGGCGCCACGCGCGAGGATGTCGAAGCGTCGATCAAGGACCATGTCGTGGCCTGCGCAGTGCTGACGGGACGGTTCGAAGGGCATGAACGCGAAGACCTCGACCTCGAAGAGGATCTCGGCATCGATCCCGACGATCTCGATCTCGACTGACGACCATTAAAAATGGTGCGCGCTCCGTTCCGGGGCCGTATCTCGAAAAAACGAGCCTGACACGAAAGGACATATCATGGCTGGGAAGAACAACGCACTACAGAAGCCCGTCAACCTCTCGCCGGAACTGGAAAACGTCGTCGGCAAGGGTCCGATGACCCGCGCGCAGGTCACGTCCAAGGTGTGGGACCACATCAAGGCGAACGACCTCCAGGACTCCAAGGACCGTCGCATGATCAATCCGGACGACAAGCTGGGCGCGGTGATCGGGAAGGAACAGATCTCGATGTTCAAGATGACCGGTGCCGTCTCGAAGCACATGAGCTGACAGGGCGAGCCCTTTTCAGACGTGTCGGCGGCGGAACGGCCAGTCCGTGACGCCGCCGACCCACAGCGCCCACCAGACGATGATTGGTTGGGCGATCATGCGCGGGATATGATAGGCAAAGCCCAGACCGTTGTCGGGCCGCGCCATGTCGAGCGCGAAATGGTTTATGTTCGCCGGAAAGACGCAGACGGCATAAAGGGCGAGGCCAATCGCTCCGGCCCGCCGCAATCTAAGCGACCATCCCTGCGTCAGGGCGATCGCGCCCAGTATCTCTGCGACGCCGGTCAGGAATACGATCGCATCGGGGTAGGGCACCTCGCCAGGCATGATCGACAAGAACGGGCTTGGCGCCACGATGTGCAGCACTCCGGCGATCAGATAGAGAAAAGCGAGCAGCAGGCGCAGCAAGGTGCGGATCATGGTTCGTCCCTCGCATTCGTGGGCAGCGAAATCCGATAAGGACCCTCGCGGTTCTTAAGCTTCTGTCCCTTCCAGCTGATGGCGACACCGCCTTCGCCGATCATCTCGTCGACGCTCGCATGGACGATGGACATGAACTTTCGCCAATCCTCACCATCGCGAGCCAATCTACGCGCCACCTCGCTAGGGCAGATCGACGCCCCCTGCGCACGTTCGTGGAGCAGGGCTTGGATGGCCGATCGAGCGTTCGCGCTGGTCATGCCGCAGTGTAGCAGGTCTAGAGTCGCTCGAGGGTGAGGGGATCCCGCTCCCCCTCGTAGAACTGGTCAAGCGCGGCGGTGAAGGCGTCGGTATCGTCTGCCGACGCTTCGAACAGCGTCATCGAACTGCGGAATTTCATCGCGTCCACCGAACCCAGGATTTCCTCCGCCGTCATCGTCCCCGCCCAGTCCAGCATGGCTTCGGTGGCCCGATCCAAGCGATCACCAAGAACGGGATGCTTTGCGAAAGCGCGCGCATCATCCTTGCCGGAAAGGGCGAACCGGCGCGCCATGGCGCTCGATCCGAGACCCGCTATCTGGGGGAAGACGAACCACATCCAATGGCTTCGTTTGCGGCCTGCATTGAGTTCCGCCAGCGCCGTTTCGAACACATCCTCTTGTGCAGCGAGAAAGTGTGCGAAGGGATCGGTTTCCGCCACCGCGCTCAGTCCGACTTGAGCGGATCGTGGCCCCAATTCATCAGGCTGTAGCGCCAGTCCGTGTCCTCGACATCGCCGTCCGGACGCTGGGCGAGGTGGCGGTGGATATAGCCGACCACCTTGTCCATATGCTCCCACTGGCTGTCGGTGAGATCGTCCTTGTTCGTGCGCTTGATCTCGACGATGCGACGCCCCGATTTGTGGCCGGTGCTTTCGCCGCCATCGCTGTCGCCGACGGATTTCGATTCCTCGGTATCGAGCCAGTCTTCGAGTTCCTGAGGCGCCATGTTGACGCTGTCGCGAAACTCGGACCAAGTTTCCTCGCGCTCGTCATCCTTGTTCGACGCCATCAGCTGTCATCCTCGTCGATGTGGTCGGGCAGCCCGTCGAGATCGGTGGAGGCATAATCCTCCAGCTCGTCCTCGCTCATGCTGTCATACATCTGCTTGGATGCGCCCTGGAGGTCACCGACCTTGGTATCGCCGCGTTTGGCGGAAAGGGCGGCTCCGGCAGCCTTCTGCTGCGCCTTGCTCTTGGCGGGCATCAGTTCTGCGCCGACAGTTCGCTGCCGCGCTTCAGGACTTCGTCGCCATCTTCCTGCTTGATCAGATAGGCCGGATTGTCCTCGGTCCCATCCTTGGTGATCTCGCTGCCCTGGAGGGTGCGGGTCACTTCGCGCTCGAAGCGTTCCTTGATCTGACCCTTGCCTTTGCCGTTGCCCCATTCCCATTCGACATACTGGTCGGTCTGGAAACTGTTCGACTTGCTCATCTGATCTCTCCGCTTTCTCGTGTCGGAGAGTTCAATCCGTTGGGGCGCGGGGCGTTCCTGACGGGCGTCAGTTCTGGCCTCAGTTCGCGCTTCAGTTCTCGACGGTCTGGAGCGGCGTGTCGGCCGCGTCGCCGTCCGCCGTGCCCTCGATATCATCCGCATCGTCGATCGTCACGCCGTCGATGCCGGCAGCTTCATCCTGCACCTGGATCCGATCGGACACGTTGACCTGCGATTCGACCTCGTCCTGCGAGGCGGCACCGAAAATCCAAACGGCGGAGAGCAGAACCACGGCCAGCAATGTGCCGATGATCAGCACCCAACGCACGACGCCTTCTTTCGAACCGCCGCTGGCTTCGGTTTCGGTTACGTGGGTTTCGTTGCCATCGCTACGCATGTGATAAGTCTTTCCCTTTGGATCAGGCGCGTTCGGTTCGTAGGATTACCGCCCTGGGGCCCTTGTGTTCCCTGCGGCGCCGCACGTCAATCGCGCAGCAACTCGTTGATGCCGGTCTTTTCGCGCGTGCGGGCATCAACCGTCTTCACGATCACCGCGCAAGCGAGCGAGGGGCCGCCATCGGGATCGGGCAGGGTGCCGGGCACGACAACGGAATAGGGCGGGATTTCACCCCGCGTGACTGTGCCGGTCGCGCGGTCGACGATCTTGGTCGACTGGGTGATGAAAACGCCCATCGCCACCACCGATCCTTCGCCCACGATCACGCCCTCGACGATTTCGCTGCGCGCGCCGATAAAGCAATCGTCGCCGATGATGGTCGGATTGGCCTGCATCGGTTCGAGCACGCCGCCGATCCCGGCGCCCGCCGAGATGTGGCAGTTCTCACCAACCTGGGCGCAGCTGCCGATGCTGGCGAAGGTATCGACCATCGTGCCCTTGCCGACATGGGCGCCGATATTGACGAAGCTCGGCATCAGGACGCAGCCCGGCGCGATATAGGCCCCGGCGCGCGCGACCGCGCCCGGTACCACGCGAAAGCCCGCTTCGCGGAAGCGCGCATTGTCCCATCCGGCGAACTTGCTCGGCACCTTGTCGAAGGCGGGATGGCCTGCGCTGCCGCCGTCCATCACCTGATTGTCGTTGAGACGGAAGCTCAGGAGCACGGCCTTTTTGAGCCATTGATTGACCTGCCACCCGCCATTGCCATCGGGTTCGGCCACGCGCGCCTCGCCGCTGTCGAGCAGGGCGAGCGCGCGTTCGACGTTTTCGCGCACCTCTTGGCTTTCGGGAGTGACCGAAGCCCGATCGTCCCAGGCAGCTTCGATGGCTTGGGCGAGATGTGCGGTCATGGGGCGGGCATCCTTAAGGCGATTGGTCGAAACGGGCGTTTGGGGCGCTGTTAGATAGATGGCCGCAAACCGGCAAGCGCCGTGCCGCCCGGCCGTTAATAGTTACGACATCGCAATCGTGTACGGATCGTGCACGAAGAGGGTTCGCCATGGCATTGAAGACAATCTCACGATTTGACCGTAACGCGCTGCGCAGCGGCGCGGCGATCGGAGCGCTGGCGCTGCTCGCCGCCTGTGGCGGCGGCGGCGGCGGTGGGGGCGGCCCTGTCATCAGCACGCCCGCACCGCAGCCCACCCCGTCACCGACCCCGCCTCCTGCGCCTGCACCGGCCCCTACGCCAACTCCGACGCCGACCCCGGCGCCATCCTCTTTCGACACGGCCGAATTTCGGATGTCGGACGGGCCTGAGCAGCATAAGGCCGCCACCGCCTGGCAGCGCGGCGCGACCGGATCGGGGCGCACCATCGCGGTCGTCGACACCGGCATCGATCTCGACAGTCCCGAATTCGCCGGGCGCATCCATCCCGATTCGCGCGATGTCGCGGGCAACCGCAGCGTGGACGGCGAGGACGATCACGGCACCAATGTCGCGCTCGTCGCCGCGGCGGCGCGTAACGATACAGGCATTCTCGGCATCGCCTTCGATGCGCGCGTGCTGGCGCTGCGTGCCGATCGGCCCGGTACGTGCGGAGACGATACGCCGCAGAACACCAATCTGACCTGCAGTTTTTCCGATGGAGATATCGCGCGGGGTATCGATCAGGCGGTGAGTTCCGGCGCGACCGTCATCAATCTGAGCCTGGGCGGAGGCGGTGTCGGCTCTGCCACTCTGGCAGCGGTCCGCCGCGCGGCGGGTGCGGGCATCGTCATAGTCGTCGCCGCCGGGAATGGCGGCGATGGCAGCAAGGCGGATATCGATCCCAACCAGCCGACGGCCTTTGCCAGCGGCATCCGCGAAGCGGGCGGAAGCAATGTCATCATCGTCGGTTCGATCGATGAGGGATCGCAGATTTCCAGCTTCAGCCAGCGCGCCGGTAACCAGGCGAATTTCTACCTCACCGCACGGGGCGAACGGATCTGCTGCGTCTACGAAAACGGGCAAGTCTTCGTCGGGCGTGACGAGCGGGGCAGTTTCCGCCTGCTGTTTTCCGGCACCAGCTTCGCCGCGCCGCAAGTCGCAGGGGCGGTCGCCCTGATGGCGCAGGCCTTTCCCAATCTCACCGGCGCGCAGATCGTTCAGATCCTGCTCGAAACGGCGCGCGATCTCGGCGAGACGGGCGTCGATACGACCTATGGGCGTGGCGCACTCGACATCGCGGCGGCCTTCGCGCCGCGCGGCGCGACCACGGTGGCAGGCAGCACCAGTGTCATGCGCATCGGCGAAACGTCGGTGATCGGCTCCGCGCCGATGGGCGATGCGCTGGCGGGATCGCAGGGCCTCACCGGCGTCCTGCTCGACGAATACAAGCGCGCCTACGAATACGATCTGACCTCGGGATCGCGTGGCGCGGTGCCGGAATACCGGCTGCACAACGCGCTTGCAGGCGGGCAGCGCCAGATCGGCGGCGGCAATGCGACGCTTTCGCTGGGCTTCACCGTCGGCGATGCGCGGTTTGCGGCGCAGACCACCGCCGAAGGCGCGATGGCGCGCCAGATGCAACTCAGCACGCGCGAAGCGGATGGAGCCGAGGTGCTGGCCGCACGGATGATCGCGCGCGTCGCGCCCGACATGCAGATCGGCTTCGCCATGCGCGAAGGCGGTTTCGGGCTTGCGAGCAGGATGCAGGCGCAGGAGCGTCCGGCCTTCCTGATCGCGAGCGATGCGGGCGGCGATGTCGGCTTCGCGCGCAGCACCGATGCGAGCGTAGCCGTAAGGCGAGAATTCGGCAGTCTCGGCGTGACCGCCAGCGCCGAAAGTGGCGAAGCCTGGATCGGCAATCGCCGACAGGGCGAAGAGGTCTTTCAGGGCGTACGCGACCGGCGCGCTACGCATACCCTGTCTCTTGCAGCCGATCGCCAATTTGGCAATCTCGATACCACGCTGGGCCTGTCCTGGTTGCAGGAGGACAACACGATCCTCGGCGCCTATCTGGCGCAGGGTTTCGGCGCGGGCGGGGCGGACACGCTGTTCGTCGATGCCTCGGGCCGCTGGGATGTCGCGCAGGGCTGGTCGCTGGGTGGGGCCTATCGCCACGGCCTGACCCGCGCCGATGCGAGCGGATTGGTGGCTGGCGGGTCGCGCTTCCAAAGCCAGGCCTGGTCGCTTGATCTGACGCGGGCGCAAGTCTTCGGAAATGGGGACACGCTCGGCTTCCGCCTGTCGCAGCCGCTTCGCGTGACGCGCGGCGGTATCGATCTGCTGCTTCCCGTCAGCTACGATTATGCGAGCGAAAGCGCGGGCTTCGGCACGCGTCGCCTGTCGCTCGCTCCGTCGGGTCGCGAAACGGTGAGCGAACTGGCCTGGCGCGGCCCGCTCGCCAAGGGATGGGCATCGGCCAGCCTCTATTACCGCACCGATCCCGGCCATTACGCCCAAGCGCCCGACGATGCGGGCGTCGCGGTTACATGGAGCCGGGGCTTCTAAGCTAGGCGGGCATTCCCGCATCCAGCGCGAACTGGTGGGCGCGCTGGACCAGCGGTACCACGCGCTCGCTCATCGCCTTGGCGTGGGCGGAACTGGCCGTGCCGTCGATTACGCGCTTCTTGATCCCCTGCATGATCCCGGCGAGCCGAAACAGATTGTAGGCGAAATACCAGTCCATCGGCGGGACCGGATAGCCGGTGCGCGCGACATAGCGTTCGACCGCCTCGTCCTGCGACGGGATGCCGAGCTCTTCGAGATCGAGCCCGAGCAGACCTGCGCGCCCGTCCGCCGGATTGTGCCAGTTGAGCATGAGATAGGCGAAATCCGCGACCGGATCGCCGAGAGTCGACAATTCCCAATCGAGTACGGCGAGGACACGATTGGCGTCCTTTTCGAAGATCAGATTGTCGAGCCGGTAATCACCATGGACGACCGAACTTTCATGCTGCGGCGGGATCGTCTCGGGCAGCCATTCGATCAGCCGGTCCATCTCCGGAATCGTCTCGGTTTCGGACAGACGATACTGCTTGGTCCAGCGCGCGATCTGGCGGGCGCAGTAATCCTGCGGCTTGCCGAAATCACCCATGCCGATCTTTGCCGGGTCCGTCGTGTGGAGATCGGCCATGGTATCGATCATCGCATGGTAGATCGCGCGGCGATCCTCCTTCGCGATGCCGGGGAGCGCGCCGTTCCAAAGCGAGCGCCCATCGGCGAGGCCCATGACGAAGAACATCGATCCAATAACGTCCGTATCCTCGCAGAGGCCGTAGGTCTTCGGCACCGGAAATCCCGTCGGCCCCAGCGCCGACATCGCCTTGTATTCGCGGTCCACCGCATGCGCGCTCGGCAGCAATTTGCCGAAGGGCTGGCGGCGCAGGACATAGCTGCGAGAAGGCGTGTCGATCCGATAGGTCGGATTGGACTGGCCGCCCTTGAACTTCGAATAGGAAATTGGCCCTTCGAAGCCTTCGACATTGGCTTCGAACCATGTCGTCAGCCGGTCGAGGTCGAGCGTGTCGGCATCCGGCACTGCGACGGTGCCGACCATCTCCTTGTCGAAATCGATCGCCTCCGTGGTGTTCGCCGTCTCCGCCATCAGTCGAACACCACCACGCTGCGGGCGGAATGGCCTTCGCGCATCGTGTCGAAGCCCTTGTTGATGTCCTCCAGCGGAATGCGCTCGGCAATGATCGTGTCGAGATCGAGCAGGCCGCGCATGTAGAAATCGACGAGGCGGGGGAGATCGACCGGGAAGTGGTTCATCCCCATGATCGCGCCCTGGAGCTTCTTGCCCGATAGCAGGTCCATCGCGCCAAGGCCCACCCTGCAATCGAGCGGCATCATGCCGAGGATCGTCGCCGTGCCACCGCGGCGCAGCAGCTTGACCGCGAGCTTGGCGGAGGCGTCGCGCCCCACCGCCTCGATCGCGTGGTGGACGCCGCCGCCGGTGATCTTCATCACCTGTTCGACCGCATCGTCCGCCATCGCGTCCACCGTGTGCGTGGCGCCGAGCGCTTCGGCGAGATCGCGTTTCTCCTTCAGCGGATCGATCGCGATCACCTTGCCCGCGCCCGCGATCTTGGCCGCGTTGACCACGGCAAGGCCGACCCCGCCGCAGCCGACCACCGCGACCGCTTCGCCCGGGACGACCGAGCAGGCGTTGAACACCGCGCCCGCACCCGTCGTCACCGCGCAGCCGATGATGGCGGCGCGATCCAGCGGCATGTCCTTGTCGATGGCGACGCAGGCGTGTTCGTGAATCAGCATCTGTTCGCAGAAGGCCGACAGGTTCAGCATCTGCGCGACGGGGGCGCTGCCGTCACCGCGCATAATGCGCGGATCGGCGGTTTGCGGGCGGCGGGTATCCGCCCCCATGCACAGCGCCATGCGGCCGGTGACGCAGAATTCGCAATGGCCGCAAAAGGCGGAAAGGCAGGTGACGACATGATCGCCCGGCTTCACCGTCTTCACTTCGGACCCGACCGCGCGGACCACACCCGCCGCCTCGTGCCCCGGAATGGCGGGCATGGGGTGCGGATAGGCCCCGTCGATGAAATGGAGGTCCGAATGGCACAGGCCACAGGCCTTGGTGTCGATCAGGACTTCGTGCGGCAGCGGATCGGCGAGTGTGACCTCGCCGATCGTGAGGCTGCCGGTCTGTTCGAGGATTGCGGCCTTTGCCATCAGCGCGAAGCTCCCACGTCACCGCTGCTCATGCCCGCGCTGGCGCCGGCGCTGCCCGCGCTCGCCGAATGGGCATTGCCACCCCGCAGCGCATTCGACCCCGGCCCTTCGTTGGGCGCATGCTTGGCGAATTCCATGCGCGCGATCGAGCGGGCGTGGACCTCGTCCGGACCGTCCGCCAGGCGCAGGGTGCGCTGGTGGGCGTAGGCATTGGCGAGCCCGTAATCGTTCGACACGCCGCCGCCGCCATGGGCCTGGATCGCATCGTCGATGATCTTGAGCGCCATGTTGGGTGCCTGCACCTTGATCATGGCGATTTCCTGTTTGGCGGACTTGTTGCCGACCTTGTCCATCATGTCCGCCGCCTTGAGGCAGAGCAGGCGGGTCATGTCGATATCGATCCGGGCGCGGGCCACGCGCTCTTCCCAGACCGAATGCTTGTAGATCGGCTTGCCGAACGCTTCGCGTTCCTGAAGCCGGCGACACATCTTTTCGAGCGCTTCTTCCGCCACGCCGATAGTGCGCATGCAGTGGTGGATACGGCCCGGGCCGAGGCGGCCCTGCGCGATCTCGAAGCCGCGCCCTTCGCCCAGCAGCATGTTCGATGCGGGCACGCGCACATCCTTCAATTCGACTTCCATATGGCCGTGCGGCGCATCGTCGTATCCGAACACGGGCAGATGGCGCAGTACCGTCACGCCTTCGGCATCGAGCGGCATCAGGATCATCGATTGCTGCGCGTGGCGCTGGGCGGAAAAGTCCGTCTTGCCCATCACGATCGCCACCTTGCAGCGCGGATCGCCCACGCCGGAGGACCACCATTTGCGGCCGTTGATGACGTATTCGTCGCCATCCTTTTCGATCCGCGTCTCGATATTGGTCGCGTCCGAACTGGCGGTGTAGGGCTCGGTCATCAAGAAGGCGGAACGGATCTCGCCATTCATCAGCGGGTTCAGCCACTGGTCCTTCTGTTCGCGCGTGCCGTAGCGATGGAAGACTTCCATATTGCCGGTATCGGGCGCGGAGCAGTTGAAGACCTCGCTGGCGAAACCGATGCGGCCCATTTCTTCCGCACACATGGCGTATTCGAGATTGGTGAGGCCGGGGCCTTCGAATTCGAAGCTTTCATCGACATGGTGATGGCTGTCGTTGCGCGGCGGCATGAAGAGGTTCCACAGGCCCTGCGCCTTCGCCTTGGCCTTCAGCTCCTCGACCACCGGGATCACCTTCCAGCGCTCCCCTTCGGCATCCTGTTCGAGATAGGTCGGCACGGCGGGGCGGATGTGATCGGCAATGAAGCTCTTCACGCGGTCGCGCCAATAGGCCTGCCGTTCGGTGGGTTCGAAATCCATGTCTGAGGGTCCTCTCTACTCGTCTCGTCTGTCGCTCTTTGGCCTGAAACTGGCAGAGCGAACCGCGTCCGCCAAGGCCTATTCCACGGGCCGAAATCAGGGCGGGGTGATGTGTGCGTCGCGATCGGCGCGTGCCGTAGCGTCGAGCGCTTCGGCGGGTGTCGCATTTAACGAAGCCAGCCGCGCCTCGTGGTCTTCGCGCGTGATCGGGAAGCGTATCAGCCAGAACGCCGCGAAGCTCGCCAGCACCGCCGAAAGCGCGCCGAACAGCAGCACCATCGTTGCGATGATGTCGAAACCGACCGCGCCCTGGACGGCGTTGTTGGGCAATTGCGACAGCGCCACGATCTGGCCGGTGATGAAGATGCCCGCCCCGGTCGCGCATTTCTGCACGAACCAATTGCCCGCGTAGAACGTCCCTTCCGCGCGGCGTCCGGTGCGCTCCTCGAAGGCCTCCACGATCTCGGCGATCATCGAGGTGGCGGAGATCAGCGCCACGATCCCGAAGGCGTTGGCGATGAGGACGAATGCGTAGAAGCCCCCCGTCGAGGCCGCACTGCCCGCCTCAGGCCAGAAACCGATCAGGAGCAGGGCATAGGGCGCGAACCCGACCAGGAACGACACCATCATCCCGATCGCCGCCGAACGCGGCTTGCCCCATCTGCGGTGCATGGGTCCGACGATGAAGAACATCAGCACGACGCTTAAGAACAGGACGATCGGATAGAGCGTGAGCGCCGTCTTATCGAACTGCCAGACGAACAAATTGAGGTAGTTCGATATCGAGAACGTCATCCCCTGCGAGATATAGGCGGCGAGCGCGCCTGCCGCGAAGATCAGGAAGGCGCGCTCCTTGAAAGCCTCCCCGATCTCTCCGAAGGCATTGCGCAGCGAGAAGGGCGGGGGGCGCTGTTCGGGAAGGCGAGCGATCAGGCGATGCTGGCCGATGGCGGAGCCGACCACAGACAGGAAGATGAGGCCCGCCCCGAAGATGCCGAACAGGCTGTATCCGCCCGGCTGGAGCATCCCTTCCGCGCCCGGCATGAACACCTGATAGGCGAGGAACATCATTATGATCCCGCCGAGCCATCCGAACAAATAGCGATAACGGAACAGCGTGGTGCGCTGGTCGTAATCCTGCGTGATTTCAGGGACCAGGCTGACCGACGGCACCTCGCACGCCGACAAGAGAATGCGCACCACCACGGCGATCCCGAGCAGTTCCCAGAAGCTGGGCGTGCCGTCGATCGTCGGATTCCACAACACGGCCCAGGCGAGCGCAAGGGGCAGGGCCGCCGCATAGAGCCAGGGCAGGCGGCGACCCCAGCGCGTATAGGTGCGATCGGACAGATGGCCGAGGATCGGATCGATCACCGCATCGACCAGCAGCGCACAGGCCAGAGCCGCGCTGACCAGCGCGGCGTTCATACCCAGAACCTGGTTGTAGAAGATCAGCAGGAAGAAGCTGAACCCGCTGTCCTTCACACCGAAGGCGACCGCGCCGAACCCGTGCACGATTTTGAGCCGCTGCGGCAGCGGGCCGGTGGTGAACGCCATCAGGACGACACCCCGTAACCGCGATAAATTCGCGTATTGGCGACCATTTCTCGCTCCTCTTTCCCGGCTTCGAGCCTAGGCTTGCAGCCACCGGCGTCAATCGAAACCGCTCGACGCTACGGCATGGCGGCTCGGCGCGATGGCCCTTGCGGAAGAGGTGCGAATCGACTTAACGTTTACGTCAACGAACAGAGTCGAAAACGAGAGAGAGGCCCCAAAAATGTCCGATCCCGAAAGCTTTCGCAGCGAAGTGCGCGACTGGCTGGAAGCCAATTGCCCGCCCGAAATGCGCCAGCCCGTGCGCGATGAAGAGGACGTTTATTGGGGCGGCCGCAACGCAAGCTTCAAGAACGATGCGCAGAAGGCCTGGTTCGAAGCCTGCCGCGACAAGGGCTACACCGTGCCCGAATGGCCCAAGGAATATGGCGGCGCGGGCCTGACGCCGGCGGAAGGCAAGATCCTGCGCCAGGAAATGGCGCGCATCGGGGCACGCCCGCCGCTGTCGAGCTTCGGCATCTGGATGCTCGGCCCGGCGCTGCTGCATTTTGGGACCGAGGGGCAGAAGCAGCGCTTTCTCAACGAAATCGCGCGCGGCGAAATCCGCTGGTGCCAGGGCTATTCCGAGCCGGGCAGCGGGTCCGACCTCGTTTCGATGCAGACCTACGGGGAAGACAAGGGCGATCACTGGATCGTCAACGGCCAGAAGATTTGGACCTCCTATGCCGACGAGGCGGACTGGATCTTCTGCCTCGTCCGCACCGACAAGGAGAACAAGTATCAGGGTATCACCTTCATGCTGTTCGACATGGCGAATGACGGCGTCTCGACCAAGCCGATCAAGCTGATCAGCGGCAACAGCCCCTTCTGCGAAACCTTCATGGACGATGTGAAGGTGCCGAAAAGCTATGGCGAGGACATTCCCGGCTATGTCGGCGAGATCAATCGCGGCTGGGATGTCGCCAAATATCTGCTCGGCCACGAGCGCGAGATGATTTCGGCGACGGGCGGCGGCGATCGCGCCTCCTCGCTCGGCGCGGCGACCAGCCGGCAGGGCGAACTCGATCCGGTTCTCCGCGCGGAAATGGCGATGTTCGATGTCGACGCGCTGTCCTTCACCGCGATGAGCGAAAAGTTCATGGACGAGCTCAAGGTCAATAAGGGCCATCCCGCCCAGCCGAACATGCTCAAATATGCCGGGACCGAGCTGAACAAGCGCCGTCATGAATTGCTGATGGCGGCAGGCGGCAGCCGCGCTCTCGAATGGGAGAGCGAGGAGACCAGCGGCGGCAAGACCGCGCGCGGCTGGCTGCGCACCAAGGCGAACAGCATCGAAGGCGGCACCAGCGAGGTGATGCTGAACGTCATTTCGAAGCGCATCCTCGACCTGCCGGGGGCCTGAGACTTTTTTCAATCGCGTCGCCCCGGCGAAAGCCGGGGCGTTGTCGGCATCGTCCGATATGCGCGCACCCAATCCCGGCCTGCGCCCGGATGACGATATAAAGGCTGAATTATGCCACTTTATCATGACGAAGATCAGGCGATGCTCGCCGAAACCGCCGAACAGTTCATGGCCGAACAGGGCGGCATCCAGAAACAATTGCGCCACTGGCGCGATCGCAATTGCAAGGACGGCTTCGGCCACGAATTGTGGAAGCAGTTCGCCGAGATGGGCTTCACCGGCATTCTGGTGGGCGAAGACCATGGCGGGCTCGACATGGGCCATGTCGAAGCGGGCATCGTGCTCGAAGAGATCGGCCGCAATCTGACGCCGTCGCCCTTCCTGTCCTCTTCCGTGCTCGCTGCAACGGCACTGCAACACGGTAGCGACGACGTCAAAACCCGCTGGCTTCCCGACATGGTCGCTGGCGAAAAGGTCTATGCCGTCGCCATCGACGAAGGCCCCAAGCACCGCCCCGAACGGATCGCCTGCAAAGCCGAGAAATCGGGCAACGGCTTCCGCCTGTCGGGCAAGAAGGATTTCGTCGTCTACGGTGCCAGCGCCGAGATGATCGTTGTCGCCGCGCGCACCTCGGGCAGCGATAGCGACGAGGACGGCGTGACGCTCTTCGCTGTTCCGCAGGATGCCAGCGGCATGAGCCATGACAGCGTGCGCCTGGTCGACAGCTCGATGGCGAGCCACATCACATTCGACGGTGTCGAACTGGATGGCGATGCTGTGATCGGCGAGGTCGATGGCGGACGTGCGGTTCTGAACGCCATGCTCACCGCAGGGCGCGTCGGCGCGGCTGCCGAAGGCGTCGGCGTGGCGCGCGGGGCGATGGACATGACCGTCGATTATCTGAAGCAGCGCAAGCAGTTCGGCAGGCTGATCGGCGAGTTCCAGGCGCTTCAGCACCGGGCCGCCCATCTCTATTCCGAAGTCGAGATCGCGCGTGCGGTGACGATCAAGGCTGCGCAACTGCTCGACGGCGGCAGCGAAAAGGCCGAGCTGATGGCGAGCGTCGCCAAGGCCAAGGTCGCCAAGGCGGCAGGCCTCGCCGTGCGGGAAGGCGTGCAGATGCATGGCGGCATCGGCATGACCGACGAATACGATATCGGCCTCTATATGAAGCGCGACCGTGCGCTGCAGGAATTCCTCGGCGACCAGTATTACCACGCCAACCGCGTCGCGGAACTGAGCGGATACTAAGAGACACGCACCGCCCGACGGGGCAAGGAGACAAGACATGACCCTCGAAGACCTTTTCAGCCTGAAGGGGCGCACGGCGCTCGTCACCGGCGGGAGCCGCGGGATCGGCCGCATGATCGTCGAAGGATTCCTCGCTGCCGGGATCGAGCGGGTCTACATCACCGCGCGCAAGGGCGGCGAGCTGCACGAGACTGCCGAGGAACTGGGCGAGCGGGTCGTGCCGATCCAGGGCGACATCTCCACGATGGAGGGCATCGACGACCTGGTCTCGGAATTGTCGTCCAAGGAGGATAAGCTCGATATCCTCGTCAACAATGCCGGTGCCGCCTGGGGGGCCGACTATGCCGAGTTCCCCGAAGCCGGCTGGGACAAGGTCATGGATCTGAACGTCAAGACGCCGTTCTTCCTGACGCAGAAGCTCCACACGCTGCTCACCGCCGCGGCAAGCGCGGATCGCCCCGCCAAGGTCATCAACATCACCTCGATCGACGGGCAGCGCGTCAACCCGTGGGAGACCTACAGCTATCAGGCCTCGAAAGCCGCGCTTATCCACCTGACGCGGCGTATGGCGGCGCGGCTGGTGCGCGATCATATCTATGTCACCAGCCTGGCTCCGGGCGCGTTCCCGTCGAACATGAACAAGGTCGCGCGCGACATGGAGGAGCAGAGCGCCAAGGGCATTCCGAGCAAGCGCGTGGGCGACAAACTGGATATGGGCGGGACCGCAGTCTATCTCGCCAGCCGGGCGGGCGATTACACGATCGGCGAAACGCTGACCGTGGACGGCGGCATCGTCAACGCCCTTCTTCCCACCCATTTCGCGGATCCTTCGGGCGGTAACTGATCATCTATCGAGACGATGGCGAGGGGCCGTTTCCGAGGCCCCGAGCCGTCCGATTCGAAATTTCCAACCCCTATGCGGGGACGAACCCTAGCTAGTGATCGTGATCCGCTGGCGTAGGCGCAAGGTGCGCTCGCGCGCAACGGCGAGCGCCGAAACATCGCTTTTCAGTCCGTCCTCACCCAGGGCGGCATCGAGCTGGCTGCTAACATCCATGAGAAACCGGATCAGGAATTCGTTGATCTGCTCGAGATTGCGGATCCGGTGAATCATCTCCTTCTCGGACATGGTGACGATACCGTCAGGTGGCATAATGGTCCGCTCCTCTCTCCCGAATAGACCTTATTGATTTCGCTATGCCTTTTTTGCAGCAAAGGGGAGTCAAAAATAACCCTTAACATGCATTTTGCGTCAAAAGGCCGATTGTTGTTGGAGCATTTTGAGGGAGTGTGGTAGGTTTGCGCCATGCCCGATCGGATGACCCATCAACAATTGATCAAATTGGTCGCAGGTGCGGCTGCCGGCGTGTTCGAAACTGACGCGAGCGGTCGTCTCGTGCGATTGTCGGGCTGGGAGGAAATCACCGGCCAGAACCCGTCCGAGGCGCAGGGGGCGGGATGGCTCGAAAAGCTTCATCCCGAGGATGTGCAGCGCGCGGGCGAAGCCTGGAAGAGCGCGCTCGACCACGGCATCGAATACAACACGGAATTCCGCGTGAAGGTGCAGGATGGTTCATACCGCTGGTACAACGCGCGCGGAGTTCCAGAATTCGACGGCGATGGCAATGTCAGCGCCTGGATCGGAATGGTCCTTCGCATGGCTCATCGAATGCGGCCAACCGCCGTTGCGCCGGTTTCGCGGGCCGATCCGACCGCGGTCGTCGCAATCCATCCCGCAGCTCTGCGAGCGGCCCGGGCGATGCTCGGCTGGTCAGCGGAAGATTTGGCACAAGAAGCCGGCTTGTCGAGATCGACCGTCCGGCGGATGGAGAGCGATGGCGCGAAGCAATCGACCCAGCGTTCGACCATGCAACGCCTCATGCGCACCCTCTCCAATGCACGGCTCGACCTGCTGAGCGAAAACGGCACTGTCAACGGCGTGCGCTGGCTGCCCCATGAAGAACAGCGCGCGACGGTCGTGCCATTTCCGGATCGCGCCAATCGCGCTTGACGCGGGGCAGTATCGCGAGGCCCCGTAACCGCCTCTCTCAAACGAAAGCGGGCCGCAGGCTGATCGCCTCCGGCCCGCTAGCTTGTGGGGAACACTCCTTCAGCGGATGAAGTAGCCAACCACGCCCCAGCGACCGTCTTCCTTCGCCATGACAAAGGTTTCGCTGCGGCCCGATGCGTTGGAGAAATCCGTGTCGAACGAGATCAGCCGGTATTCGCCGCGCGGTGCGCCGGGCAGTTCGGTCTGGCTCTCGATCGATTTCTCCGTACGGCTGACCATTGCTCCCAACGGCTCGCGGATCGGCGCCGCCTGAGCGGCCCACGCATCGGCGGTCACCGCCTGCTTGAACATGGATCCCGCCTCGGCCCAGCTGGCGGTGTAGTCGCCTGCATCGATATGGCGCGCGAAGGAGCGTGCGGCGTCGAGAGCGAGGGCGGTTTCGCGCAGATCGGCTTCCATCTGATTTTCTCCCCTCACGATTTCCTCGGCAGGCACGACTTTACTCGCGGCGCCTGTGTCCGGCGGCGTGTCCGGCGGCGTGTCCGACGGCGCGAGAGTGGTAAGGGCGAGTGCTGCTGCGATTGCGGCTGTCGACATTGCTAAACCTCCAATGATCCAGGGGCGATAGGATCGCGCTCCCGGTGTTGCTGATGGCTTCGCATGATCGTCGTGATGGGTGGCCGCGCCCATCCCGATTTCGTCGGGCGCGCGATTTTGGGGGGCCTCGCTATCCTGTTCCCCCAAGATTCTTGCGGCCTCCCGGCTGCTCGATACCCCAAGTTTTCTGCGGGCTTCGCGCAGGTAATCGTTGATCGTGTGGACCGACAGATCGAGTTCGTTGGCGGCCGACTTCGCGGTGTGCCCGGCCAGCAGCAAACGCAACACCACCCGTTCGCGATCGGTCAGGGTTTCGATCGAGGCGTCGGTCCCATCGCTCATCGGATCAGGTCATCAATTCGCGCACGAAGGGAATGAGGCCGGTCTGGCGCTGGCGCTTCATCCGTTCGGCATGGAGGATTTCGCGCACCTTGGCGAAGCAGCTGTCGACATCGTCGTTGATCACCACGTAATCGTAGGCGTCCCAGTGGCTGATCTCGCTGCGGGCGCGATCCATGCGCGCGTCGATCGTTCCCATGTCGTCGGTGGCGCGCCCTTCCAGGCGGCGGCGCAGCTCGGCGATGCTGGGCGGCAGGATGAAGACGCGGACCACGTCCTGCTGGTCCTTCTGGTAGAGCTGCTGCGTGCCCTGCCAGTCGATATCGAAGAGAAAATCCTGGCCCTGTTTCAGCGCGGTGCGGATGCGCCCCTTGGGCGTGCCGTAACGATGGCCGAAGACCGGGGCCCATTCGTAGAAATCGTCCTCATCGATCATCGCGTCGAATTCCGCGTCGCTGACGAAGTGGTAATGGACGCCCTCGATCTCCCCCGGACGCGGCTGGCGCGTGGTCACGCTCACCGAGAGGCGGATTTCCTCGTCCGCGTCGAGCAGCATCCGGCTGATCGTGGTTTTACCTGCCCCGCTGGGCGAGGACAGGATGAACATCAGTCCGCGCCGATGAAGGTCGGCGTCGGGGTGGAGAGAGGATGGGGAAGCAGATTCGGCCATGCGGGCCTATGAAACGCCCAGCACCCGCGAATCAAGTCACAGGATGTCGATAAGCCTCAAGGCTCGCCCTCGATCAGTCGTCGCGGTGGGCCTGTTCGATCAGCTCGCGATCCCCTTCGCGGCGCTGGCTGCCCCGGCTCTTGCGCCGATCGTAGAGGGTTTTGACCAAAGCGCCGCCGCCCACGATCACCGCGCCGGGCAGGTTCTTGGTGGCGAGCTTGGCGAGGCCGTAGCTGAACAGCGATTGGCCGAGCGTCTTGTTGCGCACGATGTCGCGCGCCACGTCCTTGCCATAGCGGCCGCGCAGGATCCCCTTCTCGATCGCGCGGCGCGCGACATAGGATCCGGCGCGGATCACGACATCGGCCATCAGAAGATTGGTGGCGGGATTGTGCGTCGGCCCGGGCATGCCTTCGGTCTTCCCGGGCGCTTTCGCCCGTGCCCTGTCGACCGCATTGGCCCCGTATGCGCTAACGTGTTTTACCATGCTACTGCCCCTGTATGGCGCAGTCTGCGTGCGCCCTTATTTCTTGCGGCCGAAATCGACCGTGACGACGTTCGAACCGTCTTCACTTTCCACAACGGGCGGGCCATCGCCCTGTTCCGCCCCGTCATTTTCGGGATCGTCGGTCTCGGTCGGCTCCATGCCTTCGACCGTCGCCTGGAACTGGAGACCGAAATCGACCGCCGGATCGACGAACTGGGTGATCGCGGCGTAGGGAATCACGAGTTCGGCGGGGATCTGGTTGAAGCTGAGGCCGACGCTGAAATGGTCCTCCTCCACCTTCAGATCCCAGAACTTGTTCTGCAGCACGATGGTCATCTCGTCGGGGAAGCGTTCGCGCAGGGACGGCGGGACGCTGACGCCCGCGGCGTGCGTCTTGAAAGTGATGTAGAAGTGGTGGGCACCGGGCAATTCGCTGCCGCCTGCGACGATTTCGCCGAGCACGCGGCCGACCACGGCGCGCAGGGCCTCCTGCACGATGGCGTCGTAGGGGATCAGGCTGTCGGGCGGATCGTCGCTCATGGCGCGCTAGGTGGAGCGGCGTCGCGCGCCGGTCAAGCCGGAATGCTTGCGAAGCCGTGCACAGCTTCTATAGCGCGCCCCATGCGCACCGGCCGGATAGAGCGGAATACCGCGGAAACGAAGATCCTCGTCGAGGTCGATCTCGACGGGACGGGACAATACGACATCGCGACGGGGATCGGCTTTCTCGATCACATGGTCGAACAGGTCAGCCGCCATTCGCTGATCGACGTGACGATGAAGGTCGATGGGGATCTCCATGTCGATCAGCATCACACGACCGAGGACAGCGCGCTGGCTTTGGGCCAGGCGATCAACCACGCGCTCGGCGACAAGGGCGGGATCGCGCGTTACGGCACGGCCTATTCCCCAATGGACGAGACGCTGGCGCGCGTCGCGCTCGATATTTCGGGCCGTCCGTGGCTCGTCTGGAAGGCGGGGTTCACGCAGACCAAACTGGGCGAGTGGGATACCGAGCTGATCGAACACTGGTTCCACTCTGTCGCGCAGACGGCAGGCATCACGCTGCATTGCGAGCTGATCTACGGCAGCAATAACCACCATATCTGCGAAGCGCTCTACAAGGGCTTCGCGCGCGCCATGCGTCAGGCGGTCGAGATCGATCCGCGCAAGCACGGCGCGATCCCGAGCACCAAGGGCCAGCTCGGTGGCTGAAAGCGTTGCGCTCGTCGATTACGGCGCGGGCAATCTCCATTCGGTCGAGAATGCGCTGCGCAAGGTCGGGGCGGAAGTGACGGTCACCGCCGATCCGGACGTGTTGCGCAGCGCCGACCGGATCGTCCTGCCCGGCGTCGGTTCGTTCAAGGCCTGCGCCGAAGGGTTGCGGGCGCAGACTGGCGCTGTCGAGGCGATGACGGAGCGTGTCCAGGTCGGCGGTGCGCCCTTCCTCGGCATCTGCGTCGGAATGCAATTGCTCGCGACGCGCGGGCTCGAACACGGGACCACGCCGGGTCTCGACTGGATCGCGGGCGAGGTGCGCGCGATCGAACCGATCGATGCGAGCGTAAAGGTCCCGCATATGGGCTGGAACGACGTTGCGCTGACCCCGCATGCCGAAGAGGATCCGGTAATCGAGACGGGCGAGGCCTATTTCCTCCATTCCTACCATTTCCACGCGGACAATGGCCGCGACGTGATCGCCATGACCGATCATGGCGGCGGCCTTGTCGCGGCGGTCGGGCGCGACAATCTGCTCGGCGTCCAGTTCCATCCCGAAAAGAGCCAGGCCTACGGGCTGGCATTGCTCGAAAGGTTTCTCGCATGGCGGCCCTGACCCGATGATCGTCTTTCCTGCCATCGATTTGAAGAACGGCCAGGTGGTGCGCCTCGCCGAAGGCGATATGGATCGCGCGACCGTCTATGGCGACGATCCCGCCGCGCAGGCGTTGCTGTTCGCGGAAGCCGGGGCCGAGCATTTGCATGTGGTCGATCTCGACGGGGCCTTTGCGGGCGAGAGCCGCAATCGCGCTGCGGTGGAGCGGATCGTCGAGGCGTTTCCCGGCCATGTCCAATTGGGCGGTGGTATCCGCAAACCTTCCGATGTCGAGGGCTGGTTCGCGCTGGGCGTGTCGCGGCTGGTAATCGGATCGGCGGCCCTCAAGGACCCGCAATTCGTCAAGGACATGGCGAAGGAGTGGGAGAACGGCATCGTCGTCGCGGTCGATGCGCGCGACGGGATGGTGGCGACCGAGGGCTGGGCGGAAGTGTCCGACGTGCCCGTCCACGACATGGCCCGCCGGTTCGAGGATGCGGGCGTCGCCTCGCTGCTTTTCACCGATATCGGGCGCGACGGGCTGCTCAAGGGCTGCAATATCGACGCCACGCTCGACCTTGCGCGCCGGACCGATATGCCGGTGATCGCCAGCGGCGGGGTGAAGGGGCTGGACGATATCCATGTATTGTCTTTGCACGCTCACGAGGGGATCGAGGGCGTGATCACCGGGCGAGCGCTGTATGACGGGCGGCTCGATCTGGCGGCGGCGCTGGCGATGGCGCGACGAGGCGAAGGGCGGGCATGATGGATGCGTTTTCGATCCTCCCCGGTACGGGGAGGGGGACCATGCGTAGCATGGTGGAGGGGCACCCCTCTTCGACCCGCCCAATCGCTGGAGCTTTTCTGCGGCGGCGCCCCTCCACCCCCGCCTTCGGCGGCGGTCCCCCTCCCCGAGCCGGGGAGGATATATGACAGTCCGCGTTCGCGTGATCCCCTGCCTCGACGTGGCGAATGGCCGCGTGGTCAAGGGCGTCAATTTCGTCGACTTGAAGGATGCAGGCGACCCGGTCGAGCAGGCGCAGGCCTACGATGCGGCGGGGGCGGACGAGTTGTGCTTCCTCGACATTTCCGCCAGCCACGAAGGGCGCGGGACGCTGCTCGACATCGTCCGGCGCACTGCCGCGGTCTGCTTCATGCCGCTGACCGTGGGCGGCGGCGTGCGCAGCGCCGAGGATGCGCGCGCGCTGCTGCTGGCAGGCGCGGACAAGGTCGCGGTCAACAGCGCGGCGGTCGAACGGCCCGAACTGGTCGCCGAGATCGCCGAGCGTTTCGGCAGCCAGTGCGTGGTCGCCAGCGTGGATGCGCGGTCCACCGGAGACGGCTGGGAAATCTTTACCCATGGCGGACGCCGCGCGACCGGAATCGATGCGGTCGAACACGCCGTGCGCCTGGCGGAACTGGGAGCGGGCGAATTGCTGGTGACCTCGATGGATGGGGACGGGACGAAGCGGGGGTACGATCTCGACCTCACCCGCACGATCGCCGATGCGGTGCGCGTGCCCGTGATTGCGAGCGGTGGCGTCGGAACGCTCGATCATCTCGTCGCGGGCGTGACCGAGGGCCATGCGAGCGCGGTGCTCGCCGCCTCGATCTTCCATTTTGGCCAGTACAGCATCGCCGAGGCGCATGACGCTCTGCGCGCCGCAGGCCTGCCGGTGCGCGTCTAGCCTTTCACGGCGGCAACCGAACCAGTCTCGCAAAGGGACAGCCCATCTCTGGGTGCCCTTGTTTGCAATATCCTATGATAAAAGCACCGCATGACGAATCACCTCGCCGCTCTTGCCTCCCAGGTCGCGGACCTGCCGTTCGTGCAGACCATGTCGCACGCCGTCGGCGAACCGAGCGCGCTTGCCGTGATCCTGACCGCATGCGGGGCGCTGGTGGCCGGGCGCCTTATCGGTATCCGATCGGGCGCGCCGAGCGAGGATTGAGCGGCGACGCCCCTCCGCGGCATTGATTTCGTCCGCGCCGCGCCGCATGGGTGCGCGATCATGGACACGCTCTTTCGCCTGGAAAACACGATCGCCGACCGTCGCCGTGCGGACGCCGCAACCAGCTATGTCGCCAGCCTCTCGGCGCGCGGCCTGCCGGTGATCGCCCGCAAATTCGGCGAAGAAGCGGTCGAAGCGGTGGTCGCTGCCCTGGCGCAGGATCGTGGGGAATTGATCGGCGAGGCAGCCGACGTTCTGTTCCACCTGCTGGTCATGCTGGCGGAAAAGGACGTGACCTTGAACGAAGTCATGGCCGAACTCGATCGCCGCGAAGGCGTTTCGGGTCTCGAGGAAAAAGCGAGCAGGAGCAGCTGATGCCCATCGACGCGACCAAGCCCTATGACGATGCGAATATCTTCGCCAAGATCCTGCGCGGCGAGATTCCTTCGACCAAGGTCTATGAAGACGAATGGGCCTACGCCTTCGAGGATATCAACGCGCAGGCCGAAATCCACACGCTGGTCGTCCCCAAAGGCCGCTATGTCAGCTGGGACGATTTCTCGCGTGATGCCTCGGACGAGGAAATCGGCGGTTTCGTCCGGGCTGTCGGGACCGTGGCGCGGCAGAAGGGTCTGGTCGAACCCGGCTATCGCCTCCTCGCCAATGTCGGGCCGCATGGGGGGCAGGAGGTCCCGCACCTTCACGTTCACCTTTTCGGCGGCGAACCGCTCGGGCCGATGATTGCGCGGCGATAGGGCCGAGCGTCCATCGCCTCTCGCCAACGCTTCGTCGGTTTCGATTGCCGGGGGAGTCCGACCTCGGCTAACGCGCCGGTGATGGCTCGACCTTCCTTTCCCGATGGCACGATAGATGGCGCGTCGCATTTCTATGCGGTGCGCGTCTATTACGAGGATACGGACCTGTCGGGCATCACCTATCATGCCAATTACCTGCGCTGGTTCGAACGCGCCCGTTCCGATCTGTTGCGCCGCCTCGACATCGACCAGCGGGCCGCGATCGAGGCGGGGGTGGGGGCCTATGCCGTCGCCGATGTGCAGCTCAAATTTTTGCGACCCGCAAAGCTCGATGATGACGTCATGATCGAGACGCGCTGCACCGAAATGCGCGCGGCAAGCTGCCGGATGCACCAGACCGCGCGTCGCGGCGACGAGGTGCTTGCGGAAGCCGACTTGCGCGTCGGCTTCGTCGCCCCCGATGGCCGCCCGCGCCGCCAGCCCGAAGAATGGCGCGCCGCCTTTGCCCGCTTCATGGCCAGTAACCCGTAAAAGCCCAGGACCTTAGATGACCACAATTTCCCTTCTTGCCGTCGCGGCGCCGACCCGGCTCGATCCGGTCGAACTGTTTCTCGATGCCGATATCGTCGTCCAGCTCGTGATGGCGGGGCTGTTGCTCGCCAGCATTTGGGTCTGGATGATCATCGTCGGATTCGGCCTCAGAATGGGCCGCCTGAACGGCAAGACCAAATCCTACGAGGAGGATTTCTGGCAGGCGGAGAATTTCGACCGCTTCATGTCCGAACGCGGGCGCAAGGATCTGCCGCCCGCGCGCGTCGCCAATGCCGGCGTGGCCGAATGGCGCCGTTCGACGCGCGACGGGGTGAAGGATCGCGACGGGGTGCGGCAGCGGCTCGCCTCCGCGATGGAAAGCCAGGTCGCGAACGAGGCGGATATCCTCGCGGACCGGCTGAACTTTCTCGCCACGGTCGGATCGGTCGCGCCCTTCGTCGGCCTGTTCGGGACGGTCTGGGGTATCATGAACAGCTTCTTCCAGATCGGCGCGCAGGAAAATTCGTCGCTGGCCGTGGTCGCGCCGGGTATTTCCGAAGCGCTGTTCGCCACCGCGATCGGGCTCTTCGCCGCGATCCCGGCGGTTATCGCCTATAACCGCTTCAGCCATTCGGTGAATCGCTACGAAGCGCGGCTGACGCGGTTTTCCGACCGGTTGCATTCCAGCTTCAGCCGCCAGCTGGAGCTGAAATAATGGCGATGTCGCTCGGCTCGTCCTCCAGCCGGAGGCGGCGCGGCGGATCGCGCCGGACGCCGATGGCGGAGATCAACGTCACGCCCTTCGTCGACGTCATGCTGGTGCTGCTGATCATCTTCATGGTGACCGCGCCGCTCTTGAATTCGGGCGTCCCCCTGGACCTTCCCGACAGCCGCGCCAATGCCATGGACAACGAGGCGCAGTCGATCACGATCAGCCTCGACGCGCAGGGCAATGCCTTTATCGACGACACGCCCGTGCCCGCTGGCGGCTTCGCCGAGGCGCTCGCAGGGATCGATCAGAGCGCAGAAGGACCCGATGTCGTGCTGCGCGCCGATCGCGCGCTCGATTATGGCCGGGTGATGGCGATCATGGGCGAGTTGAACCGCGCCGGACTGAACCGCATCTCGCTGGTCACCGGTCGTTCATCGGACGCGCCATAGCCGCGTGATGATGGAGAGAACCGGTCTTGTAGGGGAAGAGCGCGTCGGCCTGTTCGTGGCCGTCGCGCTGCACATCCTGTTGCTGATCGTCTTGCTGCTCCAGCCGACCAAGCGCGAGAACGTGCAGCCGATCGAGCGCATGACGGTGAATCTGACGGACGAGGTCGGCCTCACCTCGACCGCGCCCGATCCGGTCAGCGAGAGCGCCGCGTCGACGGCGCCCATCCTGAGCGACACGCCCGCACCGCCGTCCGAAATCCCGCCCGCTCCGGTGGAGCGCCCGGTGGAACGTCCCGTCGAAAGACCGGTCGAGCGGCCCGTCGCCCGTCCGGTCGAACGCCCGGCACCGCGTCCAGTCGAAAGGCCGGCGCCGCGCCAGACCGAACGCGCGCGCACGCCTGCGCCTGCGCCCGCGCCTTCACCCGCTCGCCGGACCGAGACACCGCGCCGTGCCGAGGCGCCCGCTCGAACCGCCGAGCGCCCGGCGCAGCCCGCTGCCAGGACCGGGGGCGCATCGCGCATCGGCGACAATTTCCTCGCTGGAGCCGGCGACAGCGCGACCAGCACCGAAACCCGCACCCCCGCCTCGCAGATTGGGGCAAGCGCCAAGGCCTCGATCGCGTCTGCCGTCGCGCGGCAGATCAAGCCGCACTGGCAGCCGCCCAACGGGCCGGAGGTCGAAAAGATCGTCACCTATGTGCGCTTCCAATTGAGCGCGGATGGCAAATTGCAGGGCCGCCCCACCGTGGCGCGCCAGACCGGCGTCAACGACACCAATCGCGCCCAGGCCGACCGCCACGCCGAACAGGCGATCCGCGCCGTGCAACTGGCCGCGCCGTTCGATCTGCCGGAAGAATATTACGAGGCCTGGAAGACCATCACCGCCAACCTCGACTGGAGGCTCGCCCAATGATTTCGCGTATTCTCGCCCCGCTGCTGGCCCCACTGCTCACTGGCGCAGCGCTCATCGCCACCCCGCTCAGCGCCCAGAATCAGGATCTGGGCGAAGCGCCTCCCGAAGGCGGCGTGATCGAAACGGTGGACGAGGGTGAAGGCCTCAACGTCTCGGTCAGTTACGAAGGCCGGCTCGACGATCTCGGCATCGCCATTCCCGCCTTCGCGACCGACCGGAACGTGCCGACGCCCGCCAACCAGTCGGGCACCTCCGCGCTCGGGATCGAGCTGGCGCGCGTCATCACCTCGGACCTGCGCAATAACGGGTTGTTCAAGCCGACCGGCCCGGATTCGCTGCCGACGCCCAGCTATTCCGAGATCACGGCGCCCGCCTGGGGCACCTGGTCGAGCCGGAATGCCGAAATGCTGGTGCATGGCTATGTCCGCGGGCGCAGCGACGGGAAGCTGACGATCGGCTGCTATCTTTACGACATGGCCCTGCGCGACGAGCTGGTGCGCGAGGGTTGGGTGGTGCCTCCGTCCGACTGGCGCCGCGCCGCGCACAAATGCGCCGACCTCGTCTATTCGCGCCTGACCGGGGAAAGCCCGTTCTTCGACAGCCGCATCGCCTATATCGCCGAGACGGGGCCGAAGGATAACCGCACCAAGCGGCTCGCCATCATGGACAGCGACGGGGCGAACCACCGCTTCATCACCACCGGCCGTACGACTGCGCTGACCCCGCGCTATTCGCCCGATTATCGCCAGCTCGTCTATCTGAGCTATGTCGACGGCAATCCGCGCATCTACGTCTACGACGTGGGCACGGGGAGCCAGACTCTGGTGACGGAGAGCGCTAATCCGACCTTCGCCCCGCGCTGGAGCCCGGATGGGCGCTATATCCTCTATTCGATGGCCGTCGGCGGCAATACCGACATCTATCGCGTTCCCGTAACGGGCGGCCAGAGCACGCGGCTGACCGACGCACCCGGGATCGATATCGGCGGATCCTTCTCGCCCGATGGGCGCCAGATCGTGTTCGAGAGCGACCGGTCGGGCAATCAGCAATGCTATATCATGAACGCCGACGGCACCAATCAGCGCCGGATCAGCTTCGGCAGCTCGCGCTGCGCCACGCCCGAATGGAGCCCGCGCGGCGACCAGATCGCCTTTACCAATGCGAGCAATTTCAACATCTACGTCATGACGCCGAGCGGCGGCAATGCCCGCCGTCTGACGAGCGGATGGCAGGACGAGGCGCCGACCTGGTCGCCCAATGGCCGCATCGTCCAGTTTTTCCGCACCGAGCGCAATTCGGGCAATACCGGCTTGTGGCAGGTCGATCTGACGGGCGAGAACGAGCGCCAGCTGCCGACCCCGGTCGACGGATCGGACCCGGCATGGGGACCGATCCTGCCGTAAAAGCATTGGTTTGAGTATTGCATTCGCCGGGTCGCACACCGGTTTTGAAACAGTCGAAAAGGATCGGCCCCTATGAACACCCGTCTGACCGCCACCGTCTGCCTCGCCAGCGCGCTCGCGCTCGCCGCCTGTAAGAAGCAGCCGCCCGAAGAACTGCCGCCGCCCCCGCAGCAGACCGTGCCGGCGACCACCCCCGCGCCGAACGGACCGGGCGTGGCCGCTCCCGGTACGCAGCGCCATTTCACCGAAACCGTCGGCGCGCAGAATACGGTCGTCTATTTCGACACCGACCGTTACAATATCGATGCCGAGGATACGCGCCGTTTGCAGGTGCAGGCGCAGTATTTCAGCCAGTATCCGCAGATCACCTTCACCGTCGAAGGTCACGCGGACGAGCGCGGCACGCGCGAATACAACCTCGCTCTGGGTGAGCGGCGCGCCAATGCGGCGAAGAACTATCTCGTCAGCCTGGGCATTCCGGCGACGCGCATCCGCACCGTCAGCTATGGCAAGGAACGCCCCGTGGCGCTCGGCAGCAATGAAAGCGCCTGGGCGCAGAACCGGCGCGCCGCGAGCGTGGTGATCAACTGATCCGATTGCAGGTCGAGGGGGCGGTCGTGATACCGGACGCTCCCTCGCTTCTGCGACATTGGCATTGCCGGTCCGAAAGCCTAGGTTACTGGCGATGCCCGATTTTATAGTGACTGATTCAGATGCCTAAGCCCCGTCGTTCCAACGATTGGGGCTTTCCCCGCTGGCGCGGCTATGAAAGCGAGCGCGCGGCGGCGAACGTCAAGCTGTGCGACCGCCATGGCTGCGAGGAGGTGGGCGATTGCCCCGCGCCCAAGGCGCCCAACAGCCGCGATCGCTGGTATTTCTGCCAGCGCCATGCCGCCGAATACAATCAGAAATGGGATTATTTCGAAGGGCTCGACAAGGCAGAAAAGGCCGCGCGCACCAAGGCCGAGCAGGCTGAGAATGCAGGCTATGCCGAAGCGCAGCATTACGGCTGGGGCGGCAGCGGCGACGGCTCGCGCACCCAGGACGAGATGCGCGCACTGGACGCACTCGGCCTCGAAAGCGATGCCGACTTCCCCGCAATCAAGAAGGCCTGGCGCGAAAAGGCGAAGACGGTCCACCCGGACGTGAAGCCGAACGACGCGGAAGCCGCGCAGGAATTCCAGAAACTGCAAATCGCCTATGAAGTCCTGAAAGCAGCGGAAGAACGGCGGGAGTGGAAGGGGTAGGGGCGAACCTGTCCGTCACTGAAAACGAAGGAATGCGGGGATGATCGGATTGGTATCGGCTTTGCTCGGAACCGCCGCCTTGGCGATACCGCCGGAGCCGCCCGTGGTCACGGTCGGAGTGCCGAACGCTGATGCGGCGACCCAACAATTGGTCAGCTGGATGCCCGGACCGGTCCACTGCGATGACGGCGTCGAAGTCCCTGTCGTCGAAGGTCGTCGGCCGTATAATTCGCTGTGGGGCGGGCGAGGGACGCAACCGTCCGCAATGGTCTTCGAGTTCGCGATAGATCCGACAGGGCGGCCACTCTCGATTACACGCACTTCGCCCGCATTCTTGGCGGAAGGCACGGCCGGACCCGCTCTGGCGTCGAGCCGATTTGCAGCGGGTGCCGCGCGCATGGGATGTTCGATAACCTACCAACCGGTGATGCGTTCGGTGGACAAGGCCGAGCCGGTCGAACTGGCATCCTATATCATGACCAACCAGACGCCGCGCCTGCCGAAGGAGGCGTATGATCGGCTCCATTCAGGCGACGAATGCCGTCAGGGCACGCAGACGCTGATGCAGGCCTTTCCGAATTTCGAGCGAATTCCGGCGACGCCCGGGGTGCGCGACTGGGTGATGATCGGGTTCGATGTCGCGGCGTCCGGCGAGACGGTGAATGTCCACCATCTGTACGGAACCGGCAATGATGCGCTCGCCGAGGCGTCCGAAGAGGCGGTGGCAAACAGCCGTTTCACCGAAGGGCCGCTCAGGCGCAACTGTAGCTACCCCTATTGGCGCAACGCGGCAGTCTTGCCCGCGCCGCCCGCGCCGCCGCGGGCTCCCGGCTGGACCGATCCCTGCGCGGCGCTGGAATGGGATCGCGCACCGCAGCTGACTTTCCCCGCGGCCTATCTGGCGCGCTCGATCGAAGGGTGGGCGGACATCGTTTATGATGTCGCGACATGGGGAGAGATCGGCAATGTCCGCGTCCTGCGCGCCGAGCCGACCGATGATTTCGGCGAAGCGGCCAAGCGGATGATCGAGCGCTCGAGCGCGCAGAAGAATGCAGGCTTCACCAATTGCGAAACGCGGGTGCGTTATCGGATGCAAGGGAGTGGTACGCCCGAACAGGCGAGCGCGGACAGCTAGCTCTTTCGGGCGAGGCGGGCGCGCACCGCTTTGGCCAGTCGTTGGCCCAGATCCGGCCCCTGTTCGGGATAGAGATAGGGTTCGATCAGCTCCGCTTCCATCACGGCCAGTTCGCCCGAAGGAAGCCGCGCCATGTCTATGCGGGCGTAGAGCGGCTCCGCGAAGGGTAGGGCGGCGATCACGGCCTCGGCGTTCGCCAGATCGGCTTCGCTCGGTGTGTAGACGCTCTCCACACCGCCATAGAGCGACTGGATCCGGTAATCGCCCGCCGCCGCACGTTTCAGGACCCCATGGCTGAACTGGCCATCGATGAAGACGAAAGTGTATTCCCCCTCCTCGACCACGCTCGCAAGGAAGGGCTGGATCAGACAGGCGCGGCCCATGCGCCATTCGGGAGCGGGCAGGCTGTTGCGCGCAAAGCTGTGCTGGCCCAGCGCTCCCGCACCGACGCGGCGTTTGACCACCACGCGATCGGTCGCAAATTCGTCCATCGCGGCGGCGATCTGGTCGCGGCCCGCATCGTTATGCCAGCGGGTCGGAATGATCGGGACGCCGCGTTCCGCCAGTTCTCGCAGATACCCTTTGTCCTTGTTCCAGCGGACGATTTCGGGCGGATTGCAGACCGCGATGCCGTTCCGGGTCAGCTCGTCGAGCCGGGTCAGGAAAGCCTCGGGATGGTCCTGATAATCCCACGCCGTGCCGAGCAGAGCGAGATCGATCCCGCCGAAGTCGTCGATCGGAGCACGCCAGTCCAGTTCGAACAGATCCATCCCGGCAGCCTCGAACGCGGGGCGCAGGGCCGCGATCTCGAGATCGTGCTCGAACGCATCGCCCCGTCGCGGACCGGGGTTCGGTCCGGAGGGAGGCAGCGTTTCGGCACAGGCGAGAAAGGCGATGCGGGTCAATTCGGCAGCCTCGAAAATGCGCCACCCCGGACCCGTGACAGGTCCGGGGCGACGTCTGACAGCGACAGGCTCAGACCTGTTCGAGCGCCTGTTCGAAATCGGCGATCAGGTCGTCCGCATCCTCGATCCCGATCGAGATACGCACCAGATTGTCCGAAATGCCGAGTTCCGTCCGGCGCCCTTCGGCAACGGAGAGGTGAGTCATCGAAGCGGGATGGCTCGCCAGCGTCTCGGTTCCGCCAAGGCTGACGGCGAGCTTGGCGATCTTGAGCGCGTCGAGGAACCGGAAGCATTCCGCCTCGCCGCCCTTCAACAGCAGCGAGAAGGTCGATCCGGCACCCAGGCAATGGCGGTCGTAGATGTCCTGCTGCCGCTCGCCCTCGATCATGCCGAGATAGCCGAGTCCTTCGACCTTCTCATGCTTGCTGAGATAATCGCACACCTTGGCTGCATTCTCGCCCGCGCGCTGCATCCGCAGTTCCACGGTCTCCAGGGATCGCAGGAGCATCCAGGCGGTGTTGGGATCGCAGATGCCGCCCATCGTGTTGCGCAAGCTGCGCACCGGATCCATCCATTTCTTCGCGCCGGCGATCGATCCCGCGACGAGGTCCGAATGGCCGCCGACATATTTGGTCAGCGAATAGACGACGATGTCCGCGCCATGATCGAGCGGGCGTTGCCAGAGGGGCCCGAGAAAGGTGTTGTCGATCGCGATCGGGCAATCCCAGTCGAGCGCCGCGTCGCGGGCTTCCTTGACCGCTTCGATATCGACGAGGGCATTGGTCGGATTGCCGGGGCTTTCGAGGTAGATCATGCAGACCTTGCCGCCCTGATCGGACGCTTGGTTCTTTGCTTTTTCCAGCACCGCGTCGATCTCCTCGCGCGTGGCGCCTGCGGGGAAATCGACATAGGTGACGCCGAATTTCGCCATGACCTTGGCGACGAAGCCTTCGGACGCGGCATAGAGCGGGCCGGAATGGACGATTACGTCGCCCTGCGACGCATAGGCCAGCATCAGCACGCAGATCGCGGTCATGCCGCTCGAAAAGCTCAGCGCGTCTTCCGCTCCGTCCCAGATCGAGAGGCGATCTTCGAGGATTTCCTGGTTGGGCGCGTTGAAACGCGAATAGACGAGGCCGTCCGCGCCGCCGGGGCGCTTGCCGGTGATGCCTTCGAAATGGCGCTTGCCGTCTGCCGCACTGGGGAAAGCGAAGGTGCTGGTGAGGAAGATCGGCGGCTTGAGACTGCCTTCCGACAGGGTCGGATCGTAGCCATGGCCCATCATCAGGGTGGCGGGCTTCAACGCGCGTCCGTCGATCTTGGTGACTTCCGGCTTGGGGTTCTTGCGCGGGGTGGTGGGGTCGATGATGTCGGTCTCGCTCATGGGGCGATGTCCTTCCTGCTTCGGCACGCCCCCAGGAAGGCGGGGGCTGTGAATGGGCCGCTCCGGAAGCACCCGTTCCTAACCTCCGCAGGAACGCCTCTCCACCGGGGGGCCGTCGCCCGGGCGGATTACGAGCCTCGCCGCCATCGATCAAGCCGCCGCGGAGATTACGGCCGGGTTTACGACCGGGTCAGGATCGTTTCAGTCGTCCTTCTGTAGATAGTCCTGCATGGCCAGTATTTCCCATCGCTCGCCGCGACTGCGCACCTTCGTCAAGACCGCTCTGGCTGCGGGGGCAGCGGTCGCGCTTTCGGTTCCAGCCGGGGCCGAGGCGCCGCCGGCAGGTGCATGGCAGATCGGGCCGATCATCGATGGGCGCAATTATTCGGTCAATATGCCGCTTCGTCCCTATGAGGGGCGCGACGGCGCGAGCTTCACCATACCGGGTCCGACGAAGCGGGACGGGCATGTCCATTACGTGACCCTTCCGGTGCGATCGCTCGAAGGGGCGCGGCGGATCACGCTGCGCTACCGCATCGATGCGCCACGCGGGACGCGGTTCATCCAGCAGGAAAATCCTTCGGCTGGCCCTGCGACCCTGTCGCTCTATTTCCAGCGGGCGGGCGATAGCTGGCGGATGCGCCATCCCGATTACCGCTGGTATTCTCCCAATGCGCGCGAAATGCCGTTGAGCCCCGGCGTCCACGAGGTGAGCATCGGGCTGGACGAGGACTGGATCGCCATGACCGGACCCTCGGCGCACCAGAACCGCGAAGGTTTCCGCCGGGCCGTGAACGATGCGCATCGCGTGGGCTTCACCTTCGGCGGCAATAGCGGGCGAGGCCACGGGGTCTATGCGACCGCGCCTGCGACCTTCACCGTGCTGGATTTCGAAATCGAATGATCGAACGGCGCCGATCAATGCGTTGCTGAAAGCTCGACCCTGTCGATATGCCAGCGGCGCTCTTCGGCGCTCGATCCCGGCACGTCATTGACCCGGCGAAGGACGATCGGACCTTCAAGACGAACCGGCCTTCCGTCCGCATCGCTCGCGGTGATCTCGGCATCGCTCGTGTAATAGCTCGATCCGGCCGCGCCCTCCATGGTCCCCTCCGGAACGGCAACGCTGATGTCGCGCAACCCTTCGAACAGGGCATTGAAACGCGCTCTGTTCCATTTCTGCTGCGCTTGCGGTGTCAGCATCGCCCAGGCCTGATCGTATTCACGCAGCTCGATCGCGCGTGCGAAGCTGAGCAGAACACTACGCGCGCCGGTCTCGGTGCGCTCGGCTTCGGGCGTCAGGACAGGCGGGGTCAGGTCGGGATAGCCTTCGTTGATGTCGGACCCGTTGGTATAACCCGGCGGCGGCGATGCGGAGATCGTCTTGGCTTCGCCGGTCGATGTGTTCGAAGGGGCGGGGGAAACCACCGGCGGTTCGGCGTTACCCAATCGGGCGGCATCGCCGCGCTCGGTGACAACGGGCTGGTCTGCATCCGAACATCCGCCGAGCGCGAGTGCCCCGGCAAGGCCGACGACTAGCAGGGCGTTGGAGAAGACACGGGCCATTCCGCCTCAACCGGGGGCGGCAGTCGCCGTTCCCCGGTTTGTGGCGGTCAGGGATGGTCCGTTACTTGGGTGCGAGCACCATCAGCATCTGGCGCCCTTCCAGGCGCGGGAAGCTTTCGACCTTGGCGATCTCTTCCACGTCGTCGCGGACGCGATTCAGCAGGTCCATGCCGAGTTGCTGGTGCGCCATTTCGCGGCCACGGAAGCGCAGCGTGCACTTCACCTTGTCGCCGTTTTCGATGAACTTGACCACGTTACGCATCTTCACGTCGTAATCGTGCGTGTCGATGTTGGGGCGCATCTTGACCTCTTTGATATCCTGGGTCTTCTGCGTCTTGCGCGCGAGGTTCGCTTTCTTCTGCGCCTCGTAACGATGCTTGCCGACATCGAGGAACTTGCACACCGGCGGGTCCGCATTGGGGGACACTTCGACGAGGTTCAGGCCCTTCTCGTTGGCCTGTTCGATCGCTTCGCGGGTGAACATTACGCCCAGATTCTCTCCCTCGTCATCGATGACGCGGACCTTGGGCGATTGGATGAAATTGTCGTAGCGCGGGCCGCTCTTGACCGGCGGCTGCATGGAACGACGGGGTGGACGGGCTATGGGGCTATCTCCTGTATCATTGCCTTGGATCGTCCCATGTAGGCATTCTTGCAAGGATTCGGAAGTGGGTAGTGCAAAGGTGCCCCATCCGGCGTGGCGCGAAGGCCACGCGCCAAGGGTCCTATCCCGCTCGCCATAGCGGGAAACGCGCCAGGCGGCCCTTCGCCGGGACGACCGCATCGATGGCGTTGGCGGGCTGGAGCGCCTTGAGGATCGCCGGATCGGCGGCGTTCATCCCGCCGGTATAGGCGCCGAAGGCGGGCAGGATCATGCGGCCCGATGGCCGTCCGTCCGCGCCCTCATTGGCGCTGATGACGGCGCAGGGGCGGCGGATATGGCGACGCTGGACCGTCAGTTGCACGCGCGGGTGATAATGCCCCGACAGTTCGGGCCGCGTCTCGCCCGGCATGGCGCGGTGGCGCAGGATCACACCGCCGATCGCCAGCTCCTCGACCAGCGTGCCCCCGCAGCGCGCCTCCATGTCGGGATCGTGGTTTCCGGTGATCCAGACCCAGTCGACGGCCTTGGTCAGCGCCTCCAGCATCCCGCAGGCATGCGGTTCCAGCCGGGTCGATCCATCCGAATCGTGGAAATTGTCGCCGAGAGTGATGACCCGCCGCGCACCCGTCTCGCGGATCGCCAGTGCCACCCGTTCCAGCGTCTCGCGGCTGTCATAGGGCGGGATCATCTGCCCGTGGCGCGCGAAGAAGCTTCCCTTTTCGAGATGGAGATCCGCCACCAGCAAGGCCTGTTCGCGCGGCCAGTACAGCGCGCGGCCTTCGGTGAGCAGCCATTCCTGATCGGCGAACGAAAGGGGAACCATGGCCCGCTCTTGCCCTCCCGGATTCCGCTTGGCAAGGGGTGGCGATGGATTGGACCCAACAGACCGAAGCCGCCCGCACCTGGTTCGAAACCCTGCGGGATCGCATCTGCGCCGAATTCGAAGCGATCGAGCGCGAGGCGGGATCGGATGCGCGCTTCGACTACCTCCCCTGGCAGCGGCACGAGGAAGGCAATCCCGATCCGGGCGGCGGCACGCGCGGTTTGATGAAGGGCAAGGTGTTCGAAAAGGTCGGCGTGAACGTATCGACCGTGCGCGGATCGTTCGAAGCGGAATTCGCCAAGACGATGAACGGCGTCGATCCCGACGACCCGCGCTTTACCGCCACCGGGATCAGCCTGGTCGCCCATATGGCGAACCCGCATGTCCCGGCGGTCCATATGAATACCCGCTTCCTTGTCACGGGCAAGGCGTGGTTCGGGGGCGGGGCGGACCTCAATCCGCCGATCCCCTATGAAGAGGACACCGAGGATTTCCACGCCCGGTTCCGCGCCGCCTGCGCCGCGCACAATCCGACCTATTACGAGCGGTTCAGCAAATGGGCGGACGATTATTTCTACATCCCCCATCGCGGCGTCCATCGCGGCGTGGGCGGGATTTTCTACGACCATCTCGAATGCGCGGATGAAGACAGCTTCGAGCGCAATTTCGCCTTCACGCGCGATGTCGGCGAAGCGTTTCTGGACATCTTCCCGAAGCTCGTCCGCCGCCGGATGGAGAGTGCGTTTACGCCGGAAGACAAGCAGACCCAGCTCGAATGGCGCGGGCGCTATGCCGAATTCAATCTCGTCTACGATCGCGGCACTCTGTTCGGCCTCAAGACCGGCGGCAATATCGACGCGATTCTCATGAGCCTGCCGCCGGAAGCGGTGTGGAGCTGATTTCGCTTTTGGCTTGCCGCGCTCGGGAGTAGAGCGCACCGCGATGCGCGCCTTGCGAGATCCGGTCCGGTTGATCCCCGTCCTGTTCGCAGGCGCGATTCTGATCGGCATGGCGCTGCTGATGCTGCCCATCGCGACCGCCGATGGGTCGGTGACGCCGCCGATCACCGCCTTCTTCACCGCGACGTCCGCGGTCGCAGTGACCGGGCTGATAACGGTCGATACCGCCACCTATTGGTCCGGTTTCGGGCAGGCGGTGATTCTGATGCTGTTCCAGATCGGCGGGTTCGGGATCATGACCGCGGCGACCCTGTTCGGGCTGATGGCGGGGCGCGGCTTCGGCCTGCGCGAACGCATGGCGACGCAGGTCGAACGCGACCGCCTGGCGCTGGGCGATGCGGCATCGGTGCTGCGCCTGATCCTGAAGATCACGCTGGCGGTCGAACTGACGGTTGCCATCATCCTGACTCTGCGGCTGCGCCTCGCCTATGATTTCGGCTGGGGAGAGGCGCTGTGGCACGGCGTGTTTCATTCGGTCAGCGCCTTCAACAATGCCGGATTTTCGACCTTCAGCGACAGCGTGATGGGGTTCCAGAGCGATGTCGTGATGCTGGGGCCGATCATGCTGGCGGTGGTGATCGCCGCGCTGGGTTTCCCCGTCATGCAGGATCTGCGCGCGCACCGGCTCGTCTGGCGGCGCTATACGCTGCACACCAAGATCACCGTCGCCGCGACGGGCTGGCTGCTGCTGATCGGCTTTGCCGCCCATCTCGCGATGGAATGGACCAATCCTGACACGCTCGGGCCGATGGATGTCGGCACCAAGCTGCTCAACGCCGCCTTCCATTCGGTGATGCCGCGCACGGCGGGGTTCAACAGCCTTGATGTCGGCGCCTTTCGCGGCGAGACGCTGGTGGTGAATTACGCGCTGATGTTCATCGGCGGTGGCAGCGCGGGCACGGCGGGAGGGATCAAGATCACGACCATGATGGTCCTCCTCGCCATCGTCGTGGCGGAGATCACACGCCAGCGCGATGCCGCCATGTTCGGGCGGCGGTTCGGAGCGCGGGCCCAGCGACAGGCGCTGACCGTGGCGACCATGGCCGCGCTGATCATCCTCTCCGCGACGACCTATATCCTCTCGGTCGCGGACCTGCCGTTGCGGGACGTTCTGTTCGAGACCATTTCCGCCTTTTCGACCGTGGGCCTGTCGACCGGGATCACCGCCGACCTGCCCCCCACGGCCCAGATGGTGCTGGCGCTGCTGATGTTCGTCGGCAGAGTCGGGACCATCACCGTTGCCACCGCGCTCGCTCTCAACGCCCAGCCGCGGCCCTATCGCTACCCCGAGGAGAATCCCATTGTCGGCTGACACGCGCAACCCCGTCCTCGTCATCGGCCTCGGTCGCTTCGGTTGTGCGGTGGCGCATACGCTGGAGCGGATGGGGCACGAGGTGCTCGGCGTCGATCTCGATCCGGCCATGGTGCAGGACAATGCCGCCCATCTGACTCAGGTGGTGGAGGCCGACGCGACCGATGGCGACGTGCTGGAGAAGCTGGGCGCGCGCAGCTTCACCTCCGCCGTGGTGGGGATCGGCACCGATATCGAGGCGAGCGTGCTGGCCGTGCTGGCCCTGTCCGATCTTGCCGTGCCGAACATCTGGGCCAAGGCGACCAACGACAAGCATGGCCGCATCCTGCAACGCACCGGGGCGCATCACGTCGTCTTCCCCGAAGAGCGCATGGGCGAACGCGTGGCGCGCCTGCTCAACGAACGGCTGCTCGATTTCATCAGCTTCGACAATGATTTCGCCATCGCCAAGCTCGCCGCGCCGCGCAGCATCCAGGGCCTGCCGCTCGTGACCAGCCAGTGCCGCAAGAAGTTCGACGTCACCGTGATCGGCGTGAAGCGCGAAGGGCAGGATTTCATCCATGCCGTGCCCGATACGCTGATCCTGCCTGACGACGTGCTGGTTATTTCGGGCCGGGTCGAACATATCGAGGCTTTCGCCGCCGACTAGGACGGACAGACTATCGACAGGGCTGGCACGGCCAGTCGTTAAGCGCCTATGCAGCGCGCCTGACATACGGGGACATTCATGATCCAAAATATTCTCACCCGCTCGTTTCCCGCAGGCGCTGGCCTGCTGCTCGCCGCGTGCGCGACTGTCCCCTCAGGTATGGCGTCCTCCGATGCACCCGCGATCGCGCCCGTGCTCGACCGGCCCGACGCGGTCGACAACCAGACCTTTGCGCGCCCACTCGAAGCGCGGGTCAGCCATGTCGATCTCGACCTCGATCTCGATTTCGCGCGCCAGACAGTGGCGGGCACCGCAATGCTCGACATCGTGGCGAAGCCCGGTGTCGATACGGTTGTCCTCGACGATGACGGTCTCGATATCACCGCTATCACCGACGCGGCGGGTCGCCCGCTTGCCTACACCGTCGGCCAGAGAGTCGAAGGCAAGGGCGCGCCTCTGACGATCCGCATGGGCGAAGCGCGCGAAATCACCGTGCGCTATTCGGCGAAGGATGCCGACGCCATGCAATGGCTGACGCCCGAACAGACCGAAGGGGGCGAACATCCCTTCCTGTTCAGCCAGGGCCAGGCCACGCTCAACCGCACCTGGATCCCGACGCAGGACAGCCCCGGCATTCGCCAGACCTGGAGCGCACGGATCACCGCGCCCGAGGAACTGACAGTAGTCATGTCCGGCCTGTCGCAGGGCGAGCCGGAAACGGTCGAGGGGAACCGGCGCGCCTTCCGCTTCGCGATGGACAAGCCGGTGGCACCCTATCTGATCGCGATCGCGGCGGGCAATATCGTCCACCGCGACCTCGGCCCGCGCACCGGCGTCTGGGCCGAACCCGAAACGATCGACGCCGCCGCGCGCGAAACCGCCGATACCGAGCGCATGGTCGATGCGGCCGAGCGTCTGTACGGTCCCTATCGCTGGGGCCGGTACGACATGATCGTGCTGCCGCCTGCCTTCCCTTATGGCGGCATGGAAAATCCCGTCATGACCTTTCTTACTCCGACCTTCATCGCGGGAGACAAGAGCCTGAACGGCCTCGTCGCGCACGAACTGGCGCACAGCTGGTCGGGCAATCTCGTGACCAATGCCGTCTGGGGCGATGGTTGGCTGAACGAAGGCGTCACCTCCTATTTCGAAAACCGAATCCAGGAAGAACTCTACGGCAAGAAGCGCGCCGAACAGGAAGCCGCGCTCGCCTTCGCCAATATCGAGGAGACTTTGGCCGAGGTCGGCGCCGATGCCCCCGGCACCGCGCTGCATCAGCAGAGCGATGGCGGCGATCTGGTCGGCAGCGCGATCGCCTACGACAAGGGATCGTATTTCCTGCGCACGGTCGAAAGCATCGTCGGGCGCGAGCGCTTCGATGCCTGGCTGCGCCAGTGGTTCGACAACCACGCCTTTCAGCCGGCGACCAGCGCGATGCTGCTTGAAGACATGCAGCGCAATCTGGTCCGCAATCCGGCCGAAGCCGAGCGTCTGATGCTGCGTGAATGGATCTACGAGCCTGGCCTACCGAGCAATGTCGCGCGGCCCGATCCGGCGGCGTTCGCGACCGTGGATGCGGCGGTGCGCGCCTATGCCGGTAATGGCGCGATCCCCGCAGGCTATGACGGCTGGACCAGTGCGGAACGCCAGCGTTTCCTCGACAACATCCCGAAGGATCGCAGCGCCGCGCAGCTCGCCGCGCTGGACGATGCGCTTGGCCTCTCGGACACGGGCAATAACGAGGAGCTGTTCCTCTGGCTCGAACTCGCACTCGCCAACCGCTACGAACCGGCGGTCCCCCAGGCGGAGCAATTCCTCGCCCGCGTGGGCCGCGCGAAATTCGTGAGGCCGCTGTTCGCGGTGTTGATGGGCGAAGGCGATTGGGGCCAGCCGATCGCGCGCCGCATCTACGCCGAAACGCGCGACAGCTACCACGCCGTCACGCGCGCGGGCGTGGATCGGGTGATCGGCGGCTAGGGCACGGCGATACGCGGCGGGCGCTGGCTTGCCGCTATCGTCTTCCCGGCGCATGGTGGTCGGAGAAGCAAATCCGGGAGGATTTGCCCGGTAGGAGAAGGGTATGCGACACCAATTTCTCGTCGGTAGATCGGGAACCCTGGCCATGGCGCTCGTCGCTTCGGCTGCGCTGGCGGGCTGTTTCGCCGGGACGGGCGCGAAGGAGGCGACAATCGAAAGCGCACCGCAGGCCGAGAGGCAGGACGATCCCTATCCCGCTCTGTCGCAACCCTGTGATGTGACGAAGGCCGAGCCGTTTCGCGGGCGCCTGCCCGATACCGAGACCATCGCTGCCCTGCGCCGCGCCACCGCGGCTTCGGCGGTGCGGATCGCTCCGGATCCCGGCACGCCGATGTCGATGGAAGGGATGGTCGGGCGGTTGACGGTTACTCTCGACGCGGAAGGTCGGATGCTGCTGTTCGCCTGCGAATAGGGCGGCGCGGCCATCCCGTGCCGATCACAACCGCCTTTCCGGCAAAGCAAAAGGGCCGCGGATTGCTCCGCGGCCCTTTTCTTTTGAGTGGCCTCGCGCCTTAGAAACGGATGCCGAATTCCGCCATCGCGCGGTTGTCTTCCAGCCCCTCGCGCTCGATCGCGGTTTCGAAGCCGGCGCCGAAGGTGAGGTTGCCGCGTTGCAGCGTCACCCCGCCGCGCAGTTCGCCCCAGCTTTCATCGCCATTGGCGAGGGGGAGGGCGATCGCGACATGATCGGCAGCGGCGAAGCGGACGGTCATCCCGTCGTTTCCACCCGCCACGCGGCGCACGTAATCGGCCTTCAATTGCGGGATCAGGGTCCAGCCACCGCCAAACGCGGTGTGCGATCCGGCGAGTGTGAAGCCCGTGCGCGCGGTGACGCTTTCCATCGACAGATCGTCGATCGCGAGCGCGGTTTCGCTGCCCTGCTCGCTATAGCCGCCGAGCGCCATCCGCTCGTAACCGAGCTGTGCGCGCGGGGTCAGCGTGATGCCCTCGCTCACTGCCAGGTTCATGCCGATCTCGGCACTGGCGGCATAGCGGGTCATGCCGGTCGCCCCGTTCAGGCGGCGGTCCACAAGCCCGTCGAAGCCGCTGCGCTGGGTGTCGAGATCGACCGTATCGAGGCTGGCCATCCCGCCCAGATAGGCGTTCCCGCCAAGGCGATAGGCACCATAGGCCGCGACCTGCGTGGTCTTGGATTCGGCCATGCCCGTGCCGCTCAGCTCGCGCCCATCGGTATAGCCCATGGCGACGCCGAACGAAGCCTTGGGCGAAACCGCCCGTTCCAGACCGAGGCTGAAATAGCTCCCAGTATAGCTGCCGTCGGACAGATTGGCCCCACCGCTTTGCGCCGCGCCATAGACGCCCCCGGCGACGAAGCCGGAGAAGCCTTCGGGCAGCATGGTCGCGCCCGAGCCGGTGGGGGCGAGATCGGAGATACCCATGCGGACATTGCGCTGCCCGTCGAGCGCCGCGAGGCCCGAACGGAAGGTGTCGCTGGCGCCGACCACGCTCATCCTGCCGCTGTCCGCACCGCTCATCCCGCCGCCCAGCAGCGAGAGACGATCGCTGACCTGGTTGGAGAGGAGGCGGCTCTGCCGTTGCTGGAGCGACTGGTTGGTGAGGTCGAGTTGCGGCCCCATTCCCGCCAGCGTCGCCGTCAGCGCATCGACGCCCATCACGTCGATCATGCCGTACAGATTATAGAGCGCATCGTAGGACGTGCTACGCAGGGTATCGAGCGCCGCACCGAAGGCCTGGGCGTTCGGGTTGCCGCCGAGGATGATGTCGGTGATGCGCGCCGCATCGATCGTCATCGTGATCTCGTTCGTGCCGTAGGTCAGCTTGGGGCGCAGAAGACCGGCAAAGGTCTGAACTTCGCCGAACGTCCCGAGGATACGGACCCCCGCGGTAGCTAGGGTAAAGGTCTGGCCGAAGCGCGGCGCATTCGTCGCGCCGGTCACTGCGAAGCTCAGGCGCGGACCCACGCTCGCGGGATTGGTCGGATCCGATAGCGAGAGCGAACCCGTCACGGCCAGGCTGTCCGCTCCCTTGTTCGAAGCGTCGATGAACAACGTGCTGCCCGATCCGATGATCATATTGCCGTCGACGGTCAGCTTTCCGACGCCATTGCCGCCGGGCGAAATCTGGGCCGAAGCGGTGGTCAGGAACGGCACCTTGATCGTTCCGCTACCGCTTAGGATGCCGGTCATCACGAACATTTCGCCCGTCTGCAACGTGCCGTTGATGTCGGTCCAGCCCATCGCCTGGGTGTAATCGCCCAGAACGCGCAGCGAGCCGGTTTCGGCGACGGTCAGGCGCGTGATACCGTCCATCGTCAGCGTGTCGATCACGACGCTTGCATTGCTGAGCGTGGTGGTGCCGCGCGCCGAAAGCGTGACGTCGTAATAACGCGGGCGGACACCCTGGGTCGGATTGGCGGTGACATTGTCGGGCACGAAATTCGTGCTGCCCGGTCCCCCTTCGACGAAGAAGGGATCGCCGTCCACCATGGACTCGCCCGGATCGGTGAAGTCCTGACACTGGCTGAGGAAGCAGATATCGCCGAACTTCGCGCCGGTCCCGGTGATCCCGTCACCGGGACGCGAGGGCATGCCGTTCACCAGCTTGCCGTCGACGACGATCTTGTAGGAGGGGTCCATCATCTGGACCCAGTGCGATGCATCGGTCCAGTCGCCATTGCCCGTCTTGTTGGTGGCATAGACGTAAGGGTTGTTGGCGACGATCACGTCCCAGAACGAGGACAGCGGCTGGTAGAAGCTGTGCGAACCATAGCTGCCGAAAGGCTGTGCGCCGAAGAAGCGCGAGCCACCCGACAGCACGCCGAGGATGACCTTCTCCGAGAATTTCTGATCGAGGATGAGCGGTCCGCCGCTATCGCCGGGGCCGGTGATCCCTTCGACCGGAAGCGCCGTGTCGTTCGCGCCGAACAGGCCGAAATCGAACTTGCCCGCGCCCGGATTGTAGTTCGGGTTCGGATCGTTGAAGGCCGACATGTAGTGGTTCTGCTCGTAGCTCGAACGGCTGCCGAACAGGAATTCGTTGCGATCGTTGAGGCTGCCGAGGAAGGAGACGTAGTTTTCCGCGACGCGGCGGCGGAACCCGCCCGATACGGCGGACCCTTGCGTGCCGACGCCGGTCGAACCGTACCCCGTGACAGTGACGTGCTCCTGCCCGTCGAGCGGCGTGAACAGCATCGCCCAGGTCGGGATATCGAAGGCGGGCGTGTCGAGCGTGGCGATCGCCACGTCGGCCTGGATGAAGCCGCCATCGAGCGAGCGGACATCGTACCAGACGTTCTCGACATTGTAGATCGCGCGCGCAGTATCGGTCAGGAACGGGGCCGGCGCCCCGTCGAGGCCGAGCCAGCGGCGCAGCGGACCGAGATTGTTCTGCTGGAAGCCGACGCTGATGGCCGTGCCGCCGGTCGCCGAACCATAGGCCGAGGCCGCCCGCGTATTCACGCAGTGCGCCGCGAAGATGACGGTGCGCGGATTGATCAGCGTGCCCGTGCAGGTCCCGACCGACCCACCACCCGCATTGGTGACGACCTGGCCGACGCCGGTGATGTTGACCGGATCGAGGATGCCGGTGGGCGGCGGCTGGTTGGGATTGAACCCTTCGCGCACCACCACGCTCGGCACGTCGACGGTGCCCATGTTGTTGCCGATGAGCGAGGAGGTCGGTGTGAGCTGCACGATCGGCGCGGCCGCGACCACCGGTGCGGGCGGGACCGACCCGACCGAGGCGCCGGTATCGGGCGCCGCGCTGTCGACGGCGGCGCTCGGCGGTGCCTTGGGACCAAGACCGGCCGTGTCGACCGGATCGACCTGGGTCAGGTCGAAATCGGTGCCATCACTATCGGCGGCAGGCGCGGGGGCCGCTGCCGGAGCGGGAGCGGAAGTGTCCGGTTTGGCCTTGTCGGTAGAGGGTAGGCGATAATTTTCGCCATCCTTGGCGGCATCTTTCGCCGGTTCGGCGGCCTTCGTGTCTTCCGGGCCCTGAGTGGGGGTCGGCTTGGGGGCAGGCTTCTGAATGACGAGATCGCCGATCAGTCCGAAACCGGGATTTGCGGAAGCCGAGCTCGCAAAGCCGAGCGACACCAAAGAAGCCGCAGCCAACAATCCGCTGCGAGACGCGATCCTAACCATAAAATTACCCCAACCCTGAAAAACGACCGGCGGAGCGACGCTTCACACTTCGAGTCGCGAAAAGGTCCCCCGACCAAGTTCAGATTAACAACGCCTTGCCGTAACGCAAACGCCGAATCAAAAAACTTGCGTGGGTCGGCGCGGCGCCGTTCTTATCTGCCTCCAAGCGATCGTTTTGCATTGCAATATGGCGGGATTTGCCCACATCGTGGTGCGACGATGCTGCGCCAGTACGAATTAGTGGAACGGGTCAAGGAATACGACCCCGACGCCGACGAGGCGATGTTGAACCGCGCCTATGTCTACACCGTGCAGAAGCACGGCACCCAGACGCGCGCCAGCGGCGATCCGTATTTCAGCCATCCTGTCGAGGTTGCCGGTCTGATGACCGATCTCAAGCTCGACCAGGAAACGATCGCCACAGCGCTGTTGCACGACACGGTCGAGGACACGCTGGCGACGATCGACGATATCGAGACCAATTTCGGCCCCAAGGTCGCGCGCCTCGTCGATGGCGTGACCAAGCTGTCGAAAATCGAGCAGATGCCCGAAAACGAGCGGGCGGCGGAAAATCTGCGCAAGTTCCTGCTCGCCATGAGCGAGGATATCCGCGTGCTGCTGGTCAAACTGGGTGACCGGCTGCACAATATGCGCACGCTCCACTTCATCAAGAATCCCGACAAGCGCCGCCGCATCGCGCGCGAGACGATGGATATCTATGCCCCCCTGGCCGAGCGGGTGGGGATGTACGAATATATGCGCGAGATGCAGCTGCTCGCCTTCGAACAGCTGGAGCCCGAAGCCTATCGCACGATCGAAAACCGGCTCGGCCAATTGCGCGCGCTCGACACCGGCCAGGTCGATGCCATCGCTTTGGACATCAAGCACGCGCTGGCCGAGGCGGGTCTCAAGGTCGAGGTCACGGGGCGCGAGAAGCACCCCTATTCGATCTGGCGCAAAATGGCCGAGCGGCACGTCAGCTTCGAACAGGTGACCGACATTATGGCTTTCCGCGTCCTCACCGATGACGAGGCGGATTGCTACGCCGCGCTGGGCGTCCTGCACCGGACGTGGCAGGCGCTGCCGGGCAAGTTCAAGGACTATATTTCGACGCCCAAGACCAACGGCTACCGGTCCCTCCACACCAGCCTGATGTATGAAAACTCGATGCGCGTCGAAGTCCAGATCCGCACCCGCGAAATGCATCGCCTGAACGAATTCGGCCTCGCCGCGCATTGGGCCTACAAGCAGGGCGGGCCGAGCCATACGATCAAGCCAGATGGGCAGGTCGGCTGGCTGCGCGATCTGATCGAGATCGTCGATACCAGCCACGATCCCGAGGAGCTGCTCGAGCACACCAAGCTGGCGATCTATCAGGACCGGATTTTCGCCTTCACGCCCAAGGGCGCGCTGTTCCAATTGCCCAAGGGTGCCACGCCGGTCGATTTCGCCTTCGCGGTGCACAGCGACCTCGGCACGCAGACCGTGGGTGCCAAGATCAACGGGCGCCACGTTCCGCTGCGCACCCCGCTGGCGAATGGCGATGTGGTCGAGATCATCAAGGGCAAGGAGGCGGAGCCGCAGCTGTCATGGCTGGCCTTCGTCGTTACCGGCAAGGCGCGCGCGACGATCCGCCGCGCGGTGCGGCTGAAGGAGCGCGTCGAGCTCGCGGAGATCGGCCAGAAACTCTATCAGGAAATCGCCGCCAAGGTGCCCGCGAAGATAGGGAAGAAGGCTCTCAAGGAGGCGCTGGAGCGGCTCGACATGGAAGAGCCCGAGGACCTCTATTACGCGATCGGATCGGCCAAGATCGAGGATCGCGAGGTGATGGAGGCGCTGCTGCCCGGCTGCACCGACGAATTGCCCGAGGGGCAGGACTGGACGCCGGGAAAGAAGGCGCTCTCGATCCGCGGACTGACCCCGGGAGTCGGCTTCGACCTCGCGCCCTGCTGCCATCCGGTGCCGGGCGACCGGATCGTGGGAACGCGCCGATCCGGTGCCAAGGTGGAGGTCCACACGATCGATTGCCATCGCCTCGCCAGCGGGATCGATAGCGACTGGATCGATCTGTCATGGACGCGGCAATCGGTCGGCGCGGTCGGACGGCTGTGCGTGACGCTATACGACCGGCCCGGAACGCTTGCCGAGATGGCGGGCATTTTCGCCCAGAACAATGTCAACGTGACCTCGCTGAACCAGATCCAGCTCGACCATCCCTTCACGACCTATGAGGTCGACCTGCAAGTGCAGGATCTGGCGCATCTGACGCGGATCCTGAGCGCGCTGAGAGCCAGCGATTCGGTCGCGCAGGCGGAGCGTATCTAACCGCTCGCTATTCTGCGGGCGTGGCTCTTACCGGTACCGGGAGGTTGCAGATATCCGCGCCGCCCGCAGGCACGATGAAGAACGGATCGTGCCGATTGGCCCGCGCTTCGGCATAGCGGGCGAAAGTCTCGCCTTCGGTCGAGAGATATTCGAATTCGGGCTGCTCCGAGGCAGGCAGATCGCTCGCCACGCGGATCGAAAGGATCGGCGTGCGCTCGTCCGCTTCCTCGCTGGTGTAGAAGCCCAAAGCGCCCGATCCGCGCGGCAGCGAGGAAAGGTGCTCCATCCCCGAGACGATCCGGCCCACGAGCGCGATATTGCGATCGAGATGGCGCGGCGCATGACCGATCACGGTGTAAAGCTCGGCGCCCGAGCCGGTGTTGGGGGACATGCCTCGCCCGACGCCGACCATTCCGTAGCAATGGACGGGCCAGAACCAGCTTTCTTCGGTTTCATGTGTATAGCCCTCACCATAGGCGACATGCCGCGGAACACCTGGAGCAGTGACTTCTTGGCCCGCAACGTCAAACCATTGGCCGACCTCGGTATTAGCAATCGGCCATCCTCGCCAGAACTCAACCCACTCAGCGTAACTATCTCGCTGATGCCATCCCTCCGGCGCGCCGGGGGCCTGCGTCGAGCGGATGGAGATCATCGCAATTTTTTCGCTTTCGCTAGGCGCACCTGCCGAAAGAAGAGAGTTTAGCAGGTTTTCCACATCGAGCGCGGCTTCTTCAGCCGAAACCTCAGAAAGGTTTGTCTTGCCGGCCTCGGAAAGCGTATCAACGTCGACTTGATACTCGCTCTCAGGTACCTCGTTCAGCCCCTCCGGCAGCGGCTTGGCCGCGCCTTCCGCTTCCGGATTGTCGTAATTCGGATCGCCCCACTGGACGACGTAATTGTCCTGAACGCGGTTGATGCTGATCCCGTCATACCAGCCCGCGCGGGCGAGCGTGCGGATATTGGCGACCCAGCCCTGGCTGAACGGTTCGGGCATCAACTGGATCACGACTTCTCGCGGCTCCCCGTCCCGGTCCGGGGCCAGCGCCATCACCAGCATATCTTCGGCGGGAATCGCGACCCATTCGTCCGCTAAAGCCTCAGCGACGATTTGATTAGGACTGGGCTGGTTCGGACTGGGAGCATCCTGAGCGATTGCGGGGTAGGGCAGGGCGAGGGTGGCCAGGACGGCGGTGAGGGTTCGGATCATGGCCGCCATCCTGCCACGCATATCCCGACTTGCAAGCGCGCATCGCTGGGCTAGGCTCGGATGCGATGGATCTCATTCCCCGCATCGCAATCCTCGTCGCGCGTCTCTCCGAAGGTGCGGCATCCTGCCTCGCCTCGCTGGCCGGACAGCGCGGGTTCGGGGAAGAAGACCTCTTCCTCGCCCACGGGACCGAGTGGGCCGAAACGCTCAACCGCGCCTGGCAGACCGCGATCGCGACCGAGCGCGATTATGATGCCTTCGTCTGGATCGAGGAGAATTTGATACTCGATCACGGCGCACTCGACCGCCTGCTGGCGGATGCGGCGATGGTGGCCGACCCGCACGAGCCGCTGGTCATGGCGGGGGCCGTCCTGTCGCCCATGCGCGATCGGACCGTGGGCGGCGCCTTCGTGCAGCGCGATCCCGCCCATCCGCTCGCGCTCGATCTCCTGCGCGCCGATCGCGTGCCGCAGATGGCCGCAAGCGTTTCGGGAGAGGCGGTGTTGGTGACGCGCGCCGCCCATGCCGAGCTCGGCTTGTTGAACGCGGATCTCGCCGGACCCCGCGCCGCGCTCGACTATGGGTTGAGAGCTTACGAAATGGGCTTGCCGGTGATGCTCGCGGGCGAGCCGGTCGGGGTCTTAAACTCCGAACGCGAAGCCATGGACTGGTCCGACGATCCCGCGATGGCGTCGCTCCATGCGCCGAACCTGCTGACAAGACTGCGCGGCGCGATCGGCCTATAGGCGGGCACCTGCCCGACGTCTCGGCGGCAATTCCGCGACCCGACCATCCGCGGCTTGCACACGCGCCCAGCGCCCGCTAGAGCGCCGCCTTCCCGGTCCGGGCACCTGTATGAAAGGCAGGCCGGGAATGCGGAGCAGTGGCCGAGTGGTCGAAGGCGCACGCCTGGAAAGTGTGTATACGGTAACCCCGTATCGAGGGTTCGAATCCCTCCTGCTCCGCCACCCCCGCCCAGCGATTGTCGCTCGTTTCAGAGACCTCGCTAAAAGCGGTGGAATGGACGGGCTTCGCAGTTCGATCCGTAACGAGCGGATCATCCCGCCGTATTTAAGAACTAATCCGGTCCCGTTTCGGGACTTCGTATTCGCGATCGATGTTGGCCATTCCGTACCAGAACATGAAGCCTGCAAACGGACATCGGATGAAGGATACTTAGAACTACCTGCCCGAAAATCTCGAGCAAATTCAGCCAATCCGTTCCGGCAGACTGAACAGTGTCAAGAAGCGTCGGGCGGCTTCGAGATCGCCCGTCACCTCCACGCCGGCATCCGCTGCCGACATTCCTAGGTAAGCCATCGCGGCGAGCGGCGGGGCCTGTGGTGTCCTGAACACCGCGGCGGCGCCATCGGGTTCTTCGCGCAGCACCGTGAACGCTCCGTTCTCCACTGTGCCGGTGAAGGCCACATCGGGGAAACGGAAGCCGATGCGTGTGGACCATTTGCCCGCTGCTTCGGGGTCGAACATGGTGCGCAGCGAAAGCATGAAACTGACCGGCGACAGCGGTAGCGTAGGGTCGTGCGCGCCCGACATTGCGGCCCACCGCCCCAATTCCTGAATCAACGGTTCGGCGCGGTAACCCCATTGGGTCAATTCATAGACCTGCACGGCAGCGGGCGGTGGCAGCTTGCGACGCGTCAGCACCCCATTGTCCATCAAGCCCGCCAGTCGCTCTGTAAGCACCTTCGCCGAAATGCCGGGCAGGCTGTCCCTGAGGTCGGAAAATCGGCGCGGGCCGAACATCAGCTCGCGCACGATCAATAACGCCCAACGCTCGCCCAACAGCTCCAGGCCGAAAGCGGTCCCGCATGCATCGCCATACCACCTACCGTGCGTCGACTGCGACGAGCTGGTTACTTTTTGTGCTTTCATTGTTGCTTTATGTAACTCTCTGGGCCAATTTTTTCAAGGCCGAGTCGCAGGCTCGCCCGCGTTTCTTGGAAAGGATGCCGATGACGAGAGCGATCTACGTGAACCTGCCGGTGGTCGACGTGGCACGATCGACAGCCTTCTACGAAGCCTTGGGTTTCGAGAAGAACGATGCCTTTTCCAACGAAGAGGTGAGTGCGATGGTCTGGTCGGACGCGATCAGCGTGATGCTGCTCAGCCATGCGTTCTACGCGACCTTCACTGCCAAGCCGATCGCCGACACCCGCGCGACCAGCGCGGTGCTCAACTGCCTGGCTTTCGAGGACAGACAGGCGGTCGATGCCTTCCACGCTGCCGCGAGGGATGCCGGCGGTAGCGAGCCGCGCAAGATCGAGGACCAGGGCTTCCTTTACGGTGGCGCAATCGAGGATCCCGACGGTCATACCTGGGAAACGATGTGGATGGACAGTGATTGGACTCCGCCCGCTGCCACCTGACCGTTCATATGAAGAGGAGAAGAACGATGACTTATGTTTCCGGATTTCTGCTGCCCGTGAAGACCGACCAAAAGGAGGTGTATCTTCAAGCGGCGAAGAAAAGCTGGCCGCTTTTCAAGGAATACGGCGCGCTGGCGCAGGTGGAAACCTGGGGTGACGACGTCCCCGAGGGCAAGATCACCGATTTCAAGCGTGCGGTGAAGTTGGAGAACGATGAGACCGTTGTGTTCAGCTGGATCGTCTGGCCCGACAAGGCGACCAACGATGCCTGCACGGCTGCAATGGAAACCGACGACCGCTGGAAGAACATGGAAGCCGACATGATGGACAGCGTCGACGGCAAGCGCATGATCTTCGGCGGGTTCGAAACCATCTTCGACGCAAGGGCCTAACCCCCGTGCAGATCGCCCAGGTCTTCGTCTCGATCGGAGTGACGGACCATGCCGCCGGCTGCGCCTGGTGGTCCACGCTGATCGGACGCGAGCCCGACCGGCGCCCGATGCCGAGCTGCTGCGAATGGGATCTGACCGATACGGTGCTCTTCCAGGTGCTCGACAACCCTCGGCAGGGCGCGGTCGACATCGTCTCAATCCGGGTGGGGGACCTGGACAGCGAGATCGCCCGCCTGCGCCGCGAAGGGTTCGTCGTCGGCGATCCCGAAAAGGTGCCCGGCTTCGACACTCTACGCATCGCCACCCTCGCCGACCCGGATGGCAACACCGTCAATCTGCTGGGCGGCGAATAGTCCCGATTCAGTTACACGGAGAGATACCATGCTGAAAGGAAGCTGCCACTGCGGTGCGGTTGCGTTCGAAGCGCCGACGCCGACCGAGATCGCGCGTTGCAACTGTACCTATTGCGACCAGGTGGGCGCGCTATGGGCCTATAGCGCACTGGAAGATTTAACGCTGACGAACGATCCCGCCAACCTGATCGAATATGCTCCGAACCAGGGCGCGCATTTCAGTTGCGGGACATGCGGCATGGTGACGCACGGACGATCGCCCGACTGGTCCGATCCGGACAGCGAGCCCGAGCCGGGCGCCGAGAAAATCAGCTACAATATTAGGATGGACGTCGATTTCGACCGGAGCGCGGTCAAGGTCGTCGACCTCGATGGCCGCAACCAGTGGTGAGGCTGCCCCGGATACTGGAAGGAGAACGATGATGCCCACCGATCCCGTCACCATCTGGACCTATGACTGGGTACCCGAAGGCCCTCGCGGTTTCGTGCGCGACATTCGCCTGCGCTGGGCGTGCGAGGAGGCGGACATTCCCTACCGCATCGCCACCGTGCCTTTCGACGGGCGCAAGACCAACCATCTCGACCGCCAGCCCTTCGGCCAGGTGCCGATGCTCGAGGATGGTCCGATCAGCCTCTTCGAGAGCGGGGCGGGCCTAATCCATCTCGGCAGCAGGAGCGAGGCGCTGATACCACCGGACGAGAAGGGCCGGGCCGAGACGATCCAGTGGATTTTCGCCGGGCTCAACACGCTCGAAATGGTCACCATGCCCTGGGTCGTGCTGCAATGGTCGAAGGAAGACATGCCCGCCATCACCGGTTGGCTCGACAATCGGCTGGCGCAGATGGAGACAGTTTTGGGGCCACGCGAATGGCTGGTGGGCGACGGCTTCACCTTGGCTGATCTCGTCATGGCCGATGTGCTGCGCGTCGATCTCGTCCGCAAGCGCGGCGATCGCCCCGCGAGCGAGGCCTATGTCGAACGGATGATTGGCCGGCCCGCCTTTCGGAAAGCCTACGCCGACCAGATGGCCCATTTCGCGAGGGCCGACGAAACACGCAAGGAGAACGACGATGACTGACCCCGATACCGGTGCCTTCATCTGGTACGAGCTGATCACGCCCGATCCCGATGCCGCCAAAACATTTTACGATGCGGTGATCGGCTGGGACATCGCCCCTCGCGATCCCGGCGAAGGCGGGATGGACTACCGCATGATCCGCCGTTCCGACGGCGGCATGGCGGGAGGCGTCCTTGCCCTATCCCGGGAAATGCTGGAGGGCGGCGCCCGGCCCGCGTGGTACGGCTATGTGCACGTCGCCGACGTCGATGCGGCAAAGCAGGCGTTCGTGGCGGCAGGCGGCACCGTGCATCTCGACCGGACGATGGAGGGTGTGGGCCGCATGGCGCTCGTCACCGACGGGCAGGGCGCGCCGCTCTACGTCATGACACCCATTCCGCCGGCCGATAATCCCGACGCCAAGAGCGACGTTTTCGATTACGAAAAGGCGCAGCATTTCCGCTGGAATGATCTGCAGAGCGACGATCCCGATGGGGCACTCGCGCTTTTCGGCGAGGTGTTCGGCTGGGAAAAGACCGGCACGATGTCGATGGGCGAGATGGGCGATTACACCTTCATCGGGCGCCATCCCGAAGATATGATCGGCGCCGTCATGCGTCGTCCGCCGATGACTCCCCATTCGATTTGGACCTTCTACATCGGCGTCGACGACATCGATCGCGCGGTAGAGGCAGCGCGGGACGGCGGTGGCCGGATCGACCAAGGTCCTGATGAAATCCCAGGCGGCGAATTCTCGGCCACCGGCACAGATCCGCAGGGCGTCGCTTTCGGTATTGTCGGACCTCGCAATCCGTGAGCCGATTGAAACTCTACGGCGTTCCGCCCACTCGCGCCATCCGGCCAATCTGGGTGCTCAACGAATTTGAACTCGAATGCGAGATCGTGAGCATTTTCCCTTTCGACGAGGAGAGCGCACGCGCGGTGAAATCGCTCAATCCCGTCGGCAAGATCCCCTATCTGGTCGATGGCGATCTCGTCGTGTCGGAATCGATCGCCATCATGCTGCACCTGGCCGAGGCACATGGCGGCGGGCGTTTCATGCCGAACGATGTGGCCGGGCGCGCGGCCGTGAACCAATGGAACTTTTTCCTCGTCACCGAGATCGAGCAGCCGCTCTGGCGCGCCGGGCTTCACCAAGTGATCTATCCCGAAGAAGAGCGCAGCGAGAGCGAGATCGCGCTCGCCTATCGCGATTGCCGCCGCTTTCTCGAACCGCTCGAGGCGCATCTGGAGGGGCGCGAGTTCCTGGTTGGCGACGAGGAAACCGTGGCAGATTTCAACGCTGCCTATACGCTCGATTGGGCAGGCTCGGAAAATCAACTTGAAAGCGCGCCGAATTGCCGTGCCTTTGTCGATCGAATGTATGCTCGCCCAAATGCACCGGTTCGCATCGCTGAAGGCTTCGCCTACCTCGATGCTGGCGAGACCGCGCCACGTTTTCATCGGGATATCGATGCGAAACGAAAGGCTGAGACCTTGGCCTAATAGCGATCGGTGCGATAATGGCGCGACCTGCGAGCGGAAATCGGTACCAGGTTCCCGACGTCCTGCGGCTATTTGAGAAGCGCCATGATCTCGGCCAGATCCTGCCTGATCGCACGGCGTCTCGCGAGGACGATCGTCGCCACATAGGCAGCGGCTCCGATCGTACCGAAGAGCGCGATGTCGGCAATCGGTCCCATATCGAGATCGATGGATGCTCGCGCTGCCAGCACACTCGCGATCAAAGCCGCGGCACCCAGCGTGGGCATGGCCAAAGCTGTCAGCGGCGCCAAACCCGACGCACCGAGTCGCCGCGAAACCGCCATCGCAGCCCACGCGAATTGCAGGGCATAGGCTGCGGACACCGCCCAGCCGACTATCACCACATCCCACATCGCGCCGATCGCAACTGCGGCGAGCACCGCCACGAACTGTACCGCGCTCTGCACGGCGCGCAGGCGATAGGCGCCGATCCCGGTCGTGACCGCCAGATTCACCGTGCCGAGTGCCAGGAACAGACCGGCGCCGCATAGGGCTGCCAGTATCTTGTCCGCGCCTGCCCATTGCGGCCCGAGCAATAAGGCGACCACCGGTTCGGCCAAGAGAGCGAGGCCGACCATGGCCGGTACGATCACGAAGGCGAGGCTTCGCAATTTCGTGGCGAAAAGAACGCCTGCGCTTTCCGCGGGTTCAGCCTCGTCCGAGGCATCCGTGGACCGCGCGAATCTGCCAGTCAGCGAGAGGAAGATCGGCCCGCCGATCACAGTGTCCGGAAGGCGCACGAACTGATAGGTCATGGTGTAGGCGCCGGCGGGCCGTGGTCCGATCAGAACCCCCACCAGAAGATTGTCGAGCGAGCGCGAGGCCGTTGCGAACAGGTTCGATCCGGTCAGGCTGGCGCCGCCTGCGAACAGTTCACGAAAGCGCAGACGATCGAAAGCGAAGCGCGGACTGTACCGCGTGGCGATGAGATAAGTGAGGGCGCGAGCCAGGAGCAGAACCAGCTGTTGCGCGACCAAGCACCATACGCCCCAATCGGCAAGCGCGCCGTAGATCGCCACGCCGAGGCCGAGCACCGCACCCGCCATGTCGCCAAGCGCGATGATGCCGAGCCGGTTTTCCCGCGTTAGACGCGCCAACGGCACCGCCATGGCCAAAGTCAGCCATGGCATCGCCACCATCCCCAGGATGACGGGGCCGGCCTCTGGATGAATGCGCTCGCCGACGAACCAGGCGATGCCGATCAGCGCGACGCTGACAAACAGCGAAATCACCGTTCCGATCCAGAAACCGGTATCTTCGTCGGCTCGATTGCGCTGGCGGATAAGCAGGGAACTCAGGCCGAAATCGCTTACCTGCATGGCGACCAGGATCACGGGCATCGCCACGGCCATCAAACCATAAGGATAGAGGCCGAGCAGACGCGCCAGCAGCGGAATAGCGGCGAATTGCAGCGCCACGCGCGCTAGGCTGACAAGGCTGAGCAGCGTTGCGCCGCTGAGGGCGAAGCGGCTTCGCTCGGGCATTGGCTGCACGCTTGAGACTCCGGCACGGGACGATCGGCTCAACGGGATGTCGACGCCGATCTCTTCTTCTTCCCGAGCGAACGGGAGCCGCGTATATGATACCCGAACGGCGGCGCGCGGCAAATCGGTCTTTTCGTTTTCCATGATCGCGTCCGCCCGAAACGATCGATGCAGGTGCGTGAGCCTGACCATGTGAGGATTGGCGGAATGCGACTACAGTTCAAGTGGTTTGCCGTGATTGCGCTCCTCGCGGTCGGTGCCTGCGCCTCCGAACAAACCGATGGCTTCGAGAAGCTGGCGGACGGCAGTTTCGTGCTCGACGTCCCCTTCGAGGGCGGCCCCCTTCTGGATGGTGTGCGATGCTGGCCGAGCGGTGGCGATTTCGACTGCCTTGCGATCCGGCGGTTCGATTCGCCGACTTTGCTCGTCACGCGCTATGCCACAGCTTCGCTGTCCGAATTTCCCGCAAGCGGGCAGCGCTTCGGCTGTCTGTTCGAGCCTACGCCCAATGAGTGGTTTCGGCAGATCATCGCTCGCGAGCCGATTACCGAACCCGATGATGCGGTCTTGATGCGAACGGTCCCCCGTATCGGGCGCAAGGACGAATGGTCGCGCGCGGAAGCGGTCGAGCTGTTGCGCCGCAATGGCGTCCCGCCAGACGAATACGTCGACTGCCGGGCGGTGCAGGAAGTGCTCGTGACAAAGGGCTCGCAAGGTCTGATGCGGGATGAACTCGACATCCGAGATCTGGTCGGCCTCTAGAGGTCTGGCATCATACCTTCTTTGGGCGAACTGGTCCGGCCACGGATCGATGGCTTGCTCGGGAGCAAGTGACAACGCGCCGCTCCGCCACCGATGTCCCGACTTGGCATGGACGAGCGGCACCGGACATTATCCTTGCAGCGCGACGCCAGGGACTTATGGGCGTGCCAAGGTGACGCTTATCGATTTTCATTCTCGCGACCTCGAGCGGTTGAGGCAGGCCGATCGCCACCGCGAACTGAGAGCCCCGGCGGGGCACGACTTTTCGTCCAACGATTATCTCGGCCTTGCATCGTCGGATGTCTTGCGTGCGGCCGCGCGCGACGCCCTGGACGGCGGACTGGCACTGGGTTCGGGCGGTTCGCGATTGCTGCGTGGCAATGCGCCCGAGCACGAAGAACTGGAGGCAGAAGCGGCGCGCTTCTTCACAAGCGAGGGGGCCCTGTTCCTTGGATCGGGTTATGCCGCGAACACGCTCGTGTTTTCTACGCTTCCCCAGGCCGGGGATCGCATCTTCCACGACGAATTGATCCATGCGAGCGCGCATGAAGGCATGCGCTTGTCGCGCGCGCCGAGCGAGGCATTCGCGCATAACGACGTCGACGCCGCTGCCGACGCGATCGAGCGCTGGCGGGCGAAAGGGGCCTGCGGCACTCCATGGATCGCCTTCGAGACACTTTACAGCATGGACGGCACGGAGGCCCCGATTGCGGATTTCGCAGCCCTGGCCGATCGTGTGGGCGCGATGCTGCTGGTGGACGAAGCGCACGCGGTCGGCGTCTGCGGGGCGCAAGGGCGGGGACTGGCGGCCGCTCTTCACGGACGGGACGACACAGTCACGCTGGCGACCTGCGGCAAGGCATTGGGGTGCGAAGGTGCGCTCATCCTGTCGTCTGCGATTCTGGGCGATTTTCTGATCAATCGCGGGCGTGGGTTCATTTTCTCGACCGCGCCCTCTCCCCTCATCGCTGTCGTCGTGCGCGAGAGCCTAAAGGTCATTGCACGCGCCGACGATCGCCGCGAGAAATTGCGGGGGCATGTCGACAGGGCCGAACGCGTGTTGAAACCGCTCGGCATCACATCGACAGGGTCGCATATCCAGCCCGTGATTCTGGGGGATGATGCGCGGACCATGCGCATCGCGGCCGCGCTCCAGGCACGCGGCTTCGATGTGCGCGGTATCCGGCCGCCGACGGTGCCGAACGGAACGTCCCGGCTGCGCCTATCCATCACACTTAATGTCGGCGAGCAGACGATCGACGATCTTGCCGCCGCTTTGGGAGAAATTTTGTGACCCGTGCAATCGTCGTCACAGGTACCGATACCGAAATCGGCAAGACGGTTTTTGCCGCTGGTCTGGCATCGGCCCTGCGGGCGAAGTATTGGAAGCCGATCCAGGCCGGCCTCGAAGAGGATGCCAACGGCGCCAGCGATGCCGCGCGCGTAGCATCGCTGGGCGTGCCGCAAGACGCCATTCTGCCGGAAGCCTATCGCCTGACGACGCCCTGCTCACCGCACCGCGCGGCCGAGCTGGACGGGCTCGTCATCGATCCCGCGCGGCTCGCCTTGCCTGACGTCAAGCGCGATCTGGTCATCGAGGGCGCGGGTGGGGCATTGGTGCCGATCACACGCGATCTGCTCTACGCCGATCTGTTCGCGCGATGGCGCGCGCCGGTCGTCATCGTCTCGCGAACGGCCTTGGGCACCATCAATCATTCCCTGATGACGATCGAGGCGCTGCGGTCGCGCGGTGTCCCGATCCTTGGCATGGCATTCGTCGGCGCGGCGCATGAGGATAGCGAGGCGACCATCTGTTCGATCGGCAAAGTCGCCAGACTGGGCCGATTGCCAATCATCGATCCGCTCAACGCAGAGACCCTTGCTGCCGAATTTGCGGATGCGTTCACGCTGGGGGATTTCGCATGACGGAATCGCCCATATGGCACCCCTTCACCCAGCACGGCTTGAGAGAAGCCATTCCCGAGATCGTATCGGCCCAGGGAGCGACGCTGCGCACTGCTGACGGGCGAGAGGTGATCGATGCGATCTCGTCCTGGTGGGTGACGACGCACGGGCATGCGCATCCGACGATCGTTGCGGCGATCGCGGAGCAGGCGGCACGGCTCGATCAGATCATCTTCGCGGGTTGGACGCATGGTCCCGCAGAAGAGCTGGCGCGATCCCTGCGCGGCCTGATGCCCGCGAACCTTAAACGCGTGTTCTTTTCCGATTCCGGCTCGACCAGTGTGGAGGTCGCCCTGAAGATGGCGCTCGGCTACTGGCTGCATCGCGGCGAACCGCGCGACAAAATCATTGTGATGGATCATGGCTATCATGGCGACACGATCGGGACGATGTCTGTCGGAGCGCGCGGCGCCTTCAATCGCGCTTACCAGCCGCTGCTTTTCGACGTCACCTCGATCCCGTTCCCGTTCGCAGAGGCTGAAGAGGCAACGTTGGACGCGCTCGATGTAGCGTGCCGCGAGGGTGCGGCGGCCTTCATTGTCGAACCGCTCGTGCTGGGCGCGGGGGGGATGCTGATGTATTCCCCGCAAACCCTCGCCGAGATGCGCCGCATCTGCGCGGCACATGGCACGCTGTTCATCGCCGACGAAGTGATGACCGGTTGGGGCCGCACCGGCTCGCTGCTCGCCTGCGAACAGGCCGGGATCGAACCTGACATCCTCTGCCTGTCCAAGGGCCTGACGGGCGGCGCGATCCCGTTGGCCGTCACGATGGCGAGCGAGCCGATATATGCGGCGCATCTCAGCACCGATCGCTCCAGGATGTTCTTCCATTCGTCGAGCTATACCGCCAACCCGATCGCCTGCGCGGCGGCGAACGCGAATATCGCGATCTGGCAGCAGGAACCGGTGATCGACCGGATCGCAACGCTGGCCGCCCGGCAGGCTTCGCACTTGCTCCGCTTCCAGTCCCATCCGCAGGTGCGCAACGCGCGGCAGGCGGGCACCATCACGGCGTTCGATGTGGGCGACGCCGACGGCTATCTATCCGATCTCGCGCCGCGCATGCTGGCGATGTTTCGGGAACGCGGCGTGCTGCTCCGTCCGCTTGGAAATATGGTCTATGTGATGCCGCCTTACTGTATCGAGGCCGACGCGCTTCACGAGATTTACGATACCATTGAAGAAGTGCTTGCAGAATTGTTCGGGTAGAATTCCACAGCCGCAACTTTGTCGTAGCTCGACTGTCAGGTTGCGAAGCGCCTGCCTCTTGCGAATTTCCCCTTCAGCCTTCCGCATCGTCGCACTCAGCCGGGGCGGCCGCGCTGGCGAATTTTCCCATTCCCTCATTCGTTCGCCGAACCGCTTCGATCAACCGCCCAGTCCGGCGCCCTGGATGAAGAAATCGGTGCGGGCACGTAGGCGTTCGGGGGAACGGGCGAGGCCGATGCCGTGGCTGATCGCCTCGGCGTGCACATCGCTGACGAACAGGCCCAGGAACAGTTCGGCCAGAGCCGCTGGCGTCCCGTTCATCGCGACACCGCTGCGGTGCCAGCTTTCGAACAGAGCCTCGATCGCGGTCCGGGTTCTGGTGGCGGTGCGTTCGAAGAACAGCCGCGCGAAATCGCGGTTGTTGATGCTGCGCGCGATCACGATCCTGACCAGCGCGACCACTTCGGGATCGAGGAAATGCGCATCGAGCGAAATGGCCAGCCGGTGCAGGATCGCGGCGGCATCGCCACCGGGCGCGCTCGCCTCGCGGATCAAAGCCTCGCCGGATTGCGCGCCTTCGAAGATGACCGCTTCCAGCAGACCGTCCTTGTTGCCGAACAGTTTGTAAACCGTCGCCAGCGATCCGCCGGCACGGTCCACGATTTCGCCCAGCGTCGTTTTTTCATAGCCCTGTTCCACGAACAGGTCCCGCGCCGATGCCAGAATGGCACGGCGGCGCTGGTCGAGGCGGTCGCATTCGGCAAGATCTGTCACATTAACAACGCTCTAGCAAAGTGGGTTGCGGGGCAAGGGTGTAATGCTTATTACACCTTCGCACCTGCACAATCAATCAGGCCCGATTCCGATCCTGCCGCTCCGCGAAAGACCGTCCGCCATGAAGCCCTTTCTTGCCGCTGGCCTGGCCGCCACTCTCCTGCTCGGCGCATGTTCCGGAGCCGAGGCGCCGCCCGCACCGCAGCCGGTCCCCGTCCGCACGGTCACCATCGCGAGCCAGTCCTTCCCCAATGTGATCGAACTGCCTGGCCGGGTCGAACCAGTGCGCGTGGCCGAGGTCCGTGCTCGCGTTACCGGCATCGTCCAGCAGCGGCTGTACGAAGAGGGCACCGATGTTCGCGCCGGCCAGCCGCTGTTCCGCATCGATCCGCGCGAATTGCGCGCCAGCTACGCGCAGACCCAGGCCGCCCTGCAGCGCGCGCAGGCGACCGCCGCCAATGCCCGCGCCGTGGTCGATCGCTATCGCCCGCTGGTCGAGGAGAACGCGATCAGCGGCCAGGAATACGATGCCGCGCTCGCCGCGTCGCGCGAGGCGCAGGCCAATGTCGCCCAGATCCGCGCGCAGTTGGAAGCGTCCTCGCTGCAACTCGGCTACACCACCGTGCGCGCGCCGATCGCGGGCCGGGTGGGCCGCGCCCAGGTGACCGAAGGCGCGCTGGTCAGCCAGGCCGAAGGCACGCTGATGACGCGGATCGAGCAGATCTCGCCCGTCTATGTCAGCTTCGCCCAGGCCGCGAGCGAGGTGATCCGCATCCGCCGCGCCATTGCCGCGGGCGAGATCGACCTCGACGAGAACGACCGGGTCGAAGTGCGACTGACCTTCAGCGACGGGACGGAATATCCGGTTTCGGGCTTTATCGACTTCCTCGCCTATTCGGTCGATCAGGAGACCGGGACGGTGGAATTGCGCGCCGAATTCCCCAATCCGCAGAACCTCCTTCTGCCGGGCGAATTCGTCCGCGCCCGCATCTTTGCCGGCCAGGTGCAGAACGGGCTGACCGTGCCGCAGCGCGCGGTCTCGCTGACCGAGGATGGCGGCACCGTATTCGTCGTCGATGGAAAGGGGCAGGCCGCTATCCGCCCGGTGAAGCTGGGTGCGATGGTGGACGGGCGCTGGATCGTGGAAAGCGGCCTCAAGGTCGGTGACCGGGTGATCGTCAGCAATCTGCAGAAAATCCGCCCCGGCGCGCCGGTCACGGTCGTGCAGCCGCAGACGGGTGGGGCGGCGAGACAGCAACAGCCCGCCCGCAACGGCGGAGCGCAGTAGATCATGGCCCGCTTCTTCATCGACCGGCCGATTTTCGCCTGGGTGGTCTCGCTCGGCATTCTGCTGGCCGGGATCATCGCCCTGCGCGCTCTGCCGATCGAGCAATATCCCGAGGTCGCGCCGCCATCGCTGGCGATCAACGTGATCTATCCCGGCGCCGACGCCGAGACGCTGGAGCAGAACGTCACCCAGGTGATCGAGCAGCAGCTGAACGGGGTCGAGGGCTTCCTCTACATGTCGTCCTCCAGCGCTTCGAACGGCACGGCGACGATCACGCTGACCTTCGAGGCGGGCACCGATATCGATATCGCCCAGACCGAGGTGCAGAACCGCCTCAGCACGGTCGAGGCGCGTCTGCCCGAGGAGGTCCGCCGCCAGGGGATCACCGTGCGCCAGGCCAATGCGGGCTTCCTGATGATCGTCGCGCTGACGTCGCAGAGCGGCGCGCTCGACACCACCGATCTCGGAAATATCGCCGCGACCCAGGTCGTGGACGAATTGCGCCGCGTGGGCGGGGTGGGCGATGTGACGCTGTTCGGATCGCAATATGCGATGCGCATCTGGCTCGATCCCGATGCGCTGGCGTCCTACAATCTTTCCCCCACCGCGGTCCTCGCCGCGATCCGCGAACAGAACGCGCAGACCGCCGGCGGCTCGATCGGCGCGCAGCCGACCGCCGATGGGCAGCAGATCACCGCGACGATCACCACCGATGGGCGTTTCACCAGCGTCGAGGAGTTCGAGAACATCATCCTGCGCGCCAGCACCGGCGCGGCGGTGGTGCGTCTGGGCGAAGTGGCGCGGGTCGAGATCGGCGCGCAGAGCTATGCCACGTCGACGACGCTCAACGGCAAGCCGATGGCGGGCATGGCCGTCCAGCTGGCGACCGGCGCCAATGCGCTGGCCGCCGCCGAAGGCGTGACGGAGCGGATGGAGCAGCTCTCGGCGGGCCTGCCAGGCGATGTCGCCTGGTCGATCCCCTACGACACCACGCCCTTCGTTCAGGCTTCGGTCGAAGAGGTGGTCAAGACGCTAATCGAGGCGATGGTGCTCGTCTTCCTCGTCATGTTCCTGTTCCTTCAGAACTGGCGCGCGACTTTGATCCCTACGCTGGTCGTCCCGATCGCGCTGGCCGGTGCCTGCCTAGGCCTCTGGCTGTTCGGTTTTTCGATCAACGTGCTCTCGCTGTTCGGGATGGTGCTGGCGATCGGCATCCTCGTCGACGACGCGATCGTGGTGATCGAGAATGTCGAGCGGATCATGCGCGAGGAAGGCCTTCCTCCGCTGGAGGCCACGCGCAAGGCGATGGGCCAGATCAGCGGAGCGATCATCGGCATCACGCTGGTCTTGATCGCGGTGTTCGTGCCAATGGCCTTCTTCCCCGGATCGACGGGCGGGATCTATCGCCAGTTCTCGGTCACGCTGGCGATCTCGATCTTCTTTTCCGCTTTCCTCGCCCTGTCGCTGACGCCTGCTTTGTGCGCGACCTTCCTCAAACCGATCGAGCAGGGCCATGACCACACCGACGATCCCGTGACAGACGACGCGGCGGAGGCTCAGCCGGGCTGGCGCGGCAATCTGGCGCGCGCGCGCGGCGCGGTCGCTCGCTTCTTCGGGCGTTTCAATCGCTGGTTCGCGCGGATGCAGGAGAAATACGGCCGCGCCAATGACCGCATCCTGTCGCGCCCGTGGCGGGCCTTCGCCGTCTTTCTGGCGCTCGGCCTCGTCACCGTTCTGCTGTTCGCGCGGCTCCCTTCCGCCTTCCTCCCGACCGAGGATCAGGGCTTCCTCATCACGGCCATACAGGCGCCCCCCGGTGCGACGCAGGAACGGACGGACGAGGCGCTCGAGCCGATCCAGGATTGGTGGCTGGCGCGCGACGAGGTCGAGAACCTCGTGGTCGTGCGCGGCTTCAGCTTCTTCGGATCGGGCCAGAACAATGCGATCATGTTCGCATCCTTTAAACCCTGGGAGGAGCGCACCGCCGATGGCAGCGCGGCGGACGAGATCTTGGGCCAGGCCATGGGCGTGTTCGGCCAGATCGAAGGCGCGATCGCCTTCGTGATCCAGCCGCCCGCGATCCAGTCTTTGGGTCAGGCGAGCGGTTTCACGCTCAAATTGCAGGACCGTGGCGGATTGGGGCGCGAGGCGCTGACCGCGGCGCGCGACCAATTGCTCGGCATGGCGTCGCAAAGCTCGCTGATCGCCAATCTGCGCCCCGAGGATCAGGGGCCGAGCCCGGAGGTCGCGATCGATATCGACCGGGTCCAGGCCCGCGCGCTCGGCCTGTCGCTGACGGATGTGAACTCCGCGCTCTCGATCGCTTTCGGGTCTGCCTACGCGAACGATTTCAATCGCGATGGGCGGGTGCTTCAGGTGCTGGTGCAGGCCGATGCGCCCTATCGCATGACGCCCGACGACGTGCTGGGCTTGCGCATTCCCAACGCGCAGGGCGAGCTGGTCCCGTTCAGCGCCTTCGCCACCGCCGAATGGTCCGCCGCGCCCGCCAGTCTGGCGCGTTATAACGGCTATCCGGCGATGACGCTGTCGGGGATGGCCGCACCGGGTGAATCATCGGGCGCTGCTCTGGCCGAGATGGAACAGCTCGCCAGCCAATTGCCGTCCGGGATCGGATATGAATGGACCGGCATCTCCTACGAGGAGAAGCAGGCGGGTGGTCAGATCGGCCTCCTGCTCGGCCTGTCGGTCGTGGTCGTCTTCCTAGTGCTCGCCGCGCTCTATGAAAGCTGGGCGGTGCCTCTCGCAGTGCTGCTGATCGTCCCGATGGGCGTGCTGGGCGCAGTCCTGTTCTCGATGCTGCGCGGGCTTTCGGCGGACGTCTATTTCAACGTCGGCCTGATCACCATCATCGGCCTTGCGGCCAAGAATGCCATCCTGATCGTCGAATTCGCGATTGAGGAAGAGGAGCGGGGATTGAGGCGGATCGACGCGGTCAAGGCCGCCGCGCGCCTGCGCCTGAGGCCGATCATCATGACCTCGCTCGCCTTCACCATGGGGATGGTCCCCTTGGTGCTGGCAAGCGGTGCGGGTGCGGCCAGCCGGATCGCGGTCGGCACCGGGGTCGCCGGCGGCATGATCGCGGCGACCGTGCTGGGCATCTTCCTGATCCCGATGCTGTATCTCCTCGTGCGCAGAAACATCAGCCGCAAGCAGCCGTCCGCCGCCGGCCATATCGAGGAGGGCCAGGCCGTGCCCTTCGAAGGATCCGCAGGAGCTACCGCGCGATGACCCGTTCGCTTCGTACCCTCGCAGTGCTCGCGCTGGCCTCCACCGCTCTCGCCGGATGCGCGAGCATGGCGCCCGAGCACGTCCGCCCCCAAGCCGCGACCGCACCGGCTTTCGATCCCGATTACCGCCCCGATGGCGAAGTGGTAGCGGCGCAATTATCCTATCGCGACTGGTTCGCCGATCCGCGCCTCGTCGCGCTGATCGGGAGCGCGCTGGAGAACAATCGCGATCTCCTCGCCGCCACGGCGCGGATCGAGCAGGCGCGGGCGCGCTATCGCATTCAGGACAGCCGCCAATTGCCCACGGTCGTCGCGACCGGCGGGGCGACCCGCACGCGCCAGCCCCTTGGCGTCAATCCCGCGCTCGATAGCGGCGATGTAGAGGGCGCGCCCTCTTCGGTGACGTTCAACCGCTTCGATGTCGGCGTAGGCGTCAGCAGTTTCGAACTGGATTTTTGGGGCCGGATCGCCAGCCTCAGCGAGGCTGCGCGGGCCGAATATCTCGCCACCGTGGCGGCGCAGCGCGCTTTCTATCTCTCGCTGATCGCCGATACCGCGACGACCTATTTCGAAATCGTCGAGACCGAAGAACAGATCGCGCTGGCCGAAGCGACCGCCGAAAGCCGCCGCGAAGGTCTCAGGATCGCGCGCTTGCGGCTGGATGCGGGCGTGACCTCCGCGCTTCCCTATCGGCAGGCGGAAACCCTGCTGACCCAGGCCGAACAGCAGCTGGCGAGCGAGCGGCTGGCTCTCGCGCGATTGCGCAACCAGCTCGCGGTCCTCGTCGGCGGGACGGTCCCGGGCGGTCTGCCCGAGGGGCTGACCCTGGCGGGGCAGGGAGACGATCGCCGCCTCGCCGCCGGACTGCCGTCCGACCTGTTGCTGGTGCGTCCCGACATCGTTGCAGCCGAAGAGCAGTTGCGGGCCGCCCGCGCCAATATCGGCGCGGCGCGGGCCGCCTTCTTCCCGACCATTTCGCTGACGGGCAATGCGGGCCTCTCCTCGAGCAGCCTCGACGGCCTGTTTTCGAGCGACAGTTTCGGCTGGAGTTTCGGCCCGGCGATCTCCCTGCCGATCTTCGACTGGGGTGCGCGCGAGGCCGATCTCGACCTGGCGCAGGCGCTGGAGGTGGAGCAGGTCGCGAATTACGATCGCACCGTGCAGACCGCGTTTCGCGAGGTGTCGGATGCGCTGGCCGGAAGGCGCTGGCTCGCCGAGCAGGTCGAAACGCTGCGCCGCGCCGTTACCGCGCAGGAACGGATCGCCCGCATCGCGCGGCTCCGCTATCGTGAGGGCGTGGCCGATTACCTCGAAGTGCTGGATGCGGAGCGCAATCTGTTCAACGCGCAACAGCAATTGCTCGCGACCGAGCGTGCCTGGCTCCAGAACCGCGCGACGCTGTTCGTGGCGCTCGGCGGGGGTGCGCCGCTGGCGGGTAGTCGGGCAACCCCGCCCGGTTGATGCGAAGCGCTTGAAGGGCGGCGGCGTTTGAATTCCGCCGTGCCGCGTGCCAAGCACCGGCCCATGACAGACGCTCCTTCCAAGCCGAGCTGGCGCTTCGCGATCGATCGCGGCGGCACCTTCACCGATATCGTCGCCACCACGCCCGACGGTCGGCTGGTGACGGACAAACTGCTGTCCGAGGATCCCGGCCGGTACGATGACGCCGCCAGCGAGGCGGTGCGCCGCCTGATGCAGGAATATGCGCCGGATGCGCCGATCGCGGAGATGCGGGTCGGCACCACGGTCGCGACCAACGCCCTGCTCGAACGCAAGGGCGCGCGGATCGCGCTGGCGATCACGCGCGGGTTCGCCGATGCGCTCAGGATAGGCACGCAGGCGCGGCCCGACATCTTCGCGCGCCATATCGTCCTGCCCGAACAATTACCCGAGCGCGTGGTCGAGATCGCGGAGCGCGTCGCGGTCGATGGCGAAGTGCTCGAACCGCTCGATATCGAGGCGGCGCGGCGCGATTTCACGGCTCTGCGCGAAGCCGGCTTCGAGTCCATAGCGATCGTCCTGATGCACGGCTGGACTCATCGTGATCACGAGATGGCTCTGGCCGAACTCGCGCGCGAACTGGGCTTTGCGCAGGTCAGCGTCAGCCATGAGGTCGCGCCACTGATCCGTCTGGTCCCGCGCGGCGACACGACTTCCGTCGACGCCTACCTCTCACCCGTCCTCGATCGCTACACCGACAATCTGCGGGCGAGCCTGCCGGAAACGGGTGCATTGCGCTTCATGCAGTCGAATGGCGGCCTCGCCGAAGTCGGCGCGTTTCGGGGCAAGGATGCGATCCTGTCCGGCCCGGCGGGCGGCGTGGTCGGCATGGCGGCGACCGGCGCCGCGCTCGGCCACACGAAGCTGATCGGGTTCGACATGGGCGGGACCAGCACCGATGTCGCCCATTATGCGGGCGAATACGAGCTGACCGGCGACAGCACGGTTGCGGGTGTGCGCGTCGCCGCGCCGATGATGCAGATCCACACCGTCGCGGCGGGCGGCGGATCGATCTGCAGCTTCGACGGATCGCGCTTTCGCGTCGGCCCGGAAAGCGCCGGAGCGGACCCGGGCCCCGCCTGCTATCGCAAGTGCGGACCGTTGACGGTCACCGACTGCAATCTCGTTCTCGGCCGGATCGATCCGGCGTTCTTCCCGAACGTCTTCGGCACCGATGGCGACGCAGCGCTGGACCCGGCAGCTGCGCGGGCCCGTCTGGAAGAGATCGCCGCCGCTCTTCCGGAGCCACTCCCGATCGAGGATATCGCCGAGGGCTTTCTCGCCATCGCGGTGGACAGCATGGCCAATGCGATCCGCAAGATCAGCGTGGCGCGCGGCCATGACGTGACGCAATACGCGCTCGCCTGTTTCGGTGGCGCGGGCGGGCAGCACGCCTGCAAGGTGGCGGACGAATTGGGCATCGAAACGGTGCTGGTTCACCCGCTGGCAGGGATGCTCTCCGCCTATGGGATCGGCCTCGCCCCGGTAAAGGCAATCCGCGAGGTCAGTCTGGTGCGGCCACTGGAGGAATCCTACGACGACGACCTTGCGGCTTTGCAGGATGAGGCGCGCGCGGCCCTGCTCGAACAGGGGATCGCCGAACATGCGATAGAGATCGACAGCCGGGCACGCCTGCGGTTTTCCGGAAGCGACAGCATCCTGACCGTCGATTGCGAAGACAAGGGCGCGATGGATGCGAACTTTCGCCGTCTCCACCGCCAGCGTTTCGGCTATTCCGACGATAAGGCTCCGATCGTGGTCGAGGCGCTGAGCGTCGAGGCGAGCGGCTTTTCCGGCGGGCTCGACGCGGCAGAGGTGGAGCCGGTGGCGGCGGGCGGGACGCCTTCGGGCGAATGGACCACGCTGGAACGAGCCGCGATGGGCGAGGATGAGGGCGTGGACGGCCCGGCCCTGATCATCGATCCCGGCTCCACCACCGTGATCGAGCCCGGCTGGCAGGCGCGCCTGCAGTCGGAAGGCAGCCTCGTGCTCACGCGAACCGAACCGCTTGAGCGCGCGCAGGCCGCGGGCGTTTCGGCTGCGACCCAGGTCGATCCGGTCCGGCTCGAAATCTACAACAATCTCTTCATGGCTATCGCCGAGGAGATGGGCGTGGTGCTTCAGAGCACGGCGAGTTCGGTCAATATCAAGGAACGGCTCGATTTCTCCTGCGCGCTGTTCGATGCCGAAGGCGCGCTGATCGCCAATGCGCCGCATATTCCGGTGCATTTGGGCAGCATGGGCGATTCGATTGCGCGAGTGATCGAGACGCGTGGGAGCGCAAAGGACGGGCGGGGCTTCCGGCGCGGCGATGCCTATATGCTCAACGATCCCTATCGCGGTGGCACACACCTGCCCGACATCACCGTGATCGTGCCCGTCTTCTACGACGAGGATTCGCAAGAGCCCGACGCCTTCGTCGCCGCGCGGGGCCATCATGCCGATATCGGCGGGATCGCGCCGGGATCGATGCCGCCCGAAAGCCGCACGATCGTGGAAGAAGGCGTGATGATCGACGATTTCCAGCTCGTCGACGAAGGAGCTTTCCGCGAAGATGCGGTCCGATCTCTGCTGGCGAGCGCGGAATATCCGGCGCGCAATCCCGATCGCAATCTGTCCGATCTGCGCGCCCAGCTCGCCGCCTGCACGCGCGGGGCCGAATTGCTGCACGGCGCCGCGCGCGATTCGGGTGGCGAGACGGTTGCGGCCTATATGGGCCACGTGCTGGCGAATGCGGAGGAGAGCGTAAGGCGGTTGCTCGATCGCCTCGAAGACGGGCAGTTCGCCTATCCCATGGACAATGGCGCTGTGGTGAAGGTGGCGATCCGTATCGACCACCAGGCGCGCGCCGCCACAATCGACTTTACAGGCACCAGCGATCAGCGCCCGGACAATTTCAACGCGCCGCGCTCGATCACCCGCGCCGCCGCGCTTTATGTCCTGCGCACGTTGATCGACGATGCGATCCCGATGAACGATGGCTGCCTGCGCCCGGTCGATCTGATCGTGCCCGAAGGATCGATGCTGAATCCGCGCCCCGGCGCCGCCGTGGTCGCGGGCAATGTCGAGACCAGCCAGACCGTCACCGATGCTCTGTTCGCGGCGACTGGCCGGCTCGCGCCGAGCCAGGGGACGATGAACAATTTCACCTTCGGGAACGAGAGCGACCAGTATTACGAGACGATCTGCGGCGGATCGGGCGCGGGGCCCGATCATGACGGCACCAGCGCGGTCCAGACCCACATGACCAATTCGCGCCTGACCGATCCGGAAATTCTCGAAACACGCCTTCCTGTGCGGCTCGATCGCTTCGCCATCAGGCGCGGTTCGGGCGGGAAGGGCGCGCATACCGGCGGCGACGGCGTGGAGCGGCGCGTGACCTTCCTCGAACCGGTGCGCGCCAATATTCTCGCCAATCGCCGCAAACATCCGCCGCAGGGGATCGCCGGCGGTAGAGATGCCGAACCGGGACGCAACTGGGTCGAGCGTGCGGACGGCACCCGCGAAGATCTGGGCGCGACCGGATCGGCCGAAATGCGGCCCGGCGACGCCTTCGTGATCCTGACCCCCGGCGGCGGCGGATACGGCGATCCTCCCCGAAACGGGGAGGGGGACCATCCAAAGGATGGTGGAGGGGCACGTTTCCGATGAGCGTCTTCCAGCGCGCAGGCAGGCCACGGTGCCCCTCCACCCCGACCCTGCGGGTCGCGGTTCCCCTCCCCATGCTGGGGAGGATCGCGTGAATTACTGGCCGCTGCTCGGCATCGCGCTGGTCGTCATCGGATTCGCGCTGCGGTTCAATCCGCTCCTCGTGGTGGTCGGCGCGGCGGTCGCGACCGGGCTGCTGGCCGGGCTCGACATCGTCGCGGTTGTCGAAGCGCTGGGCCGTGCCTTCAACGACAATCGCTATATCTCGGTGACTTGGATCATCCTGCCGGTGATCGGCCTGCTCGAACGCTATGGTTTGCAGCAGCGCGCAAGGAGCCTGATCGAAAGCGTGCGCGGCGCGACGATGGGCAAGCTGCTGGTCCTCTATCTCGGCTTTCGCCAGATCACGGCGGCGCTGGGAATGAAGGATATCGGCGGCCACCCTCAGGCGGTCCGCCCTCTGGTCGCACCGATGGCGGAGGCGGCTGCCACCAAATCGCACGGGGCCCTGCCCGAAGCGGAGCGGCAGAAAGTGCTCGCCATGTCGGCGGCGACCGACAATGTCGGGCTTTTCTTCGGTGAGGACATCTTCTTCGCGATCGCATCGATCCTGCTGATCCAGGGCGTGTTCGAAGCGGCGGGCTATCCGCTGACGCCGCTGCAACTCTCGGTCTGGGCGATCCCGACCGCGATCTGCGCTTTCCTGATCCACGGCGGACGCATCCTGGCGATGGACCGGCGCATGGGCAGGCTCACGCCTCTTGCGAGCGGGGAGGACCAGCCATGATCACTTATGAATGGCTCTACATCCTCGCGGGCGCATTCTTCGCTATCTGGGCGCTGCTGTCCTTGCGCGACCGGTGTTGGGGCAATGGTGCCTTTTGGGGTCTGCTCGCGGCGAGCTTCCTCTTCGGCAGCCATATCGGCGATTTCGCGAATGGGGTGCTGGTGCTGGCGATGGTGGCTATCGCGGGGCTGGGCCTGCTGAAGCGCAGCGATCCGCCGACCACCACGCCGGAAGAGCGGCTCAATTTTTCCGAACTGTTCGGCAATCGCCTGTTCCTGCCCGCGCTCGTCGTTCCAGTAACGGCAGTGGTGGGCACGCTGCTGTACAATTATACGCCTCTGGGCGAGACCGGCCTGTTCGAAGCGCGGCGCGAGACATTGATCCTGTTCGGCGTCGGCGTCCTCGTCGCTCTGGTCGCCGCCATGGTCTGGCTGCGCCCGCCGGTACTGGCGCCGGCGGAAGAAGGGCGGCGACTGCTCGATTCGATCGGCTGGGCGGCGATCCTGCCACAGATGCTGGCGGCCCTCGGCGCCGTGTTCGCGCTGGCGGGCGTGGGCGATGTGATCGGGGCGCTGGCGGGCGAGGTAATTCCTGAGAACAGCGTGTTCGTGACGGTCCTTGTCTTCTGCCTCGGCATGGCGCTGTTCACGATGATCATGGGCAATGCCTTTGCCGCCTTCCCGGTGATGGCGGCGGCGATCGGGATACCGCTTCTGGTCGAAGGATATGGCGGCAATCCGGCGGTGATCGGCGCCGTGGGAATGCTGGCGGGATTTTGCGGCACGCTGCTCACCCCGATGGCGGCAAATTTCAACATCGTGCCCGCCGCCCTGCTGGAACTGGACGATCAGAACGGCGTGATCCGTCAGCAGGTGTGGACGGCGATCCCACTTTGGGTGTGCAACGTGGCGATCATCTATGTCGCGGGGTTCTGGTTGTGGAGCTGACCGAAACTATTGCGCGCAGTTACGCGCGGATCGCGCTGGGCCATGTGGCGCGGCCTTACCCTTTCAAGGACGATCACGTCTTCGCCTCGGACGCGGATGTCCGGCCGCCGCGCGTGGCCCATCCGGTGTTCTTCGGCAGTTACGACTGGCACAGCTGCGTGCATGGCTGGTGGACGCTGCTGACGCTGCGGCGACTGTTTCGCGCCATGCCCGAAGCGGACGAGATTGCTGCGCTGGCGGATGAAACCTTCACGCCCGACAAGCTGGCGGTCGAACTGGCCTATCTCGACCGTCCCGAAGCGCGCGGGTTCGAGCGGCCCTATGGTTGGGGCTGGCTGCTGGCCCTGCACGCCGAGGCCGCGCGGCATGAAGATCGCGAATGGGGTGAGAGGCTGGAGCCGCTTGCGCGCGCCTTCGCGGAACGGTTCGCGGCCTATCTGCCGCTGCTGACCTATCCGATCACGGTCGGCACGCATTTCAACACCAGCTTCGCTCTGGTGCTGGCGCGCGATTGGGCGAGGGATCGCGATGCCACGCTCGTCGCGATCATCGACGATTGGGCCGAGACCGCCTTTGCGGATCGCAGCGATTATCGCGGTTGGGAGCCGGGCGGAGACGAATTCCTGTCGCCCGTCCTCACCGCTGCGCTGCTGATGAGCCGTGTCTGGCCGCGCGATCGGTTCGCGCCCTGGTTCGAGGCTTTGGTGATCGACAATGGCTGGCTGGAGCGCGAATGCGAGCCCGCCTTCGTGTCCGACCGCAGCGACGGCAAGATCGCCCATCTCGACGGCCTCAATCTCAGCCGTGCCTGGGCCTTGCGCGAAATCGCCTCTGCCATCGCGCCGCACTCCGCCGAGGCGGACGTGCGCGCGCTGGCCGATCGCCACTTCGCCGCAGCCGAAGCCAGCGTCTCGGGCGATTATATGGGCGAACACTGGCTGGCGAGCTTCGCGTTGCTGGCGCTGCTCGCCCTCCGCTAGTCGACGAAGTCGCTCACCCGCTCCACGATGATCGCCGGAGCCATGCCGCCCGCCGCGCACATCGTGACGAGGCCGTAGCGTTTGTCCTGCCGCTCCAGCTCGTCGACGATCGTGCCGATCAGGATCGACCCGGTCGCGCCGATCGGATGGCCCAAGGCGATCGAGCCGCCATTCACATTGACCTTGTCCCAGTCGAGCCCGAGATCGCGCACGAATTTCGCCGCGACCACCGCAAAGGCCTCGTTGATTTCGAACAGGTCGATATCGTCTACGCTCAGCCCGGCCTTCTCCAGCACCTTCTTCGCCGCCGGGACGGGGGCGTTCAGCATCAGCGTGGGATCGTCGCCCATATTGGCCGTCGCCACGATCCGCGCGCGCGGCTTCAGCCCGTGCTTTTCGGCATAGGCCCGGCTCGTCACCAGCACCGCCGCCGCACCGTCGACCACGCCCGACGAGTTGCCCGCATGGTGGAAATGCTCGATCTCGAGATCGGGGTATTTCGCATTCACCAGTCCGCGAAACGTAGTGCCCTGTTTGTCGAGCGGCACATCGGCGATCTTGGTGAAGGCGGGCTCCAATTCGGCAAGCCCTTCGCGCGTGGTCTGGGGGCGCGGAAACTCCTCGCGGTCGAGCACGATTGCGCCATCATCGTCCTTTACCGGCACCAGCGACTTCTCGAACCGGCCTTCCTCGATAGCCTTGGCGGCGCGTTGCTGGCTGCGGTAGCCGACCTCGTCCAGCTCTTCCCTTGTGAAGCCCTCCTTGCTGGCGATCGCATCGCCGCACACGCCCTGATGGCTCTGCGGGTGGGTCGCCTGCAGCCGCTCGTTATAGCTTCCCATCATCGGCGGCCTGAGGCCCGCCGCCATCTTGTCCTTCGCCATCTGTGCAGTCAGGCTCATCATCTCGGTTCCGCCCGCGACGACGCAATCTTCCATCCCGCTCATCACCTGCGCCGCGGCCAGCGCCACGCTGGTGATCCCGCCGCCGCAGAACCGGTCGAGCGTGGTACCGCTGGAGGTTACGTCATAGCCTGCATCGAGCGCGGCCATCCGCCCCAGATCGCCCGCCTGCATCCCGTCCTGCGTGCTGACCGACCAGATCACGTCGTCCACCGTCGCCGTGTCGAGATCGTTGCGCTCGGCAATCGCCTTCAGAACCGTTGCGGCGAGATGCTGCGGGTGCATCGCGGCGAGCGCGCCTTTCCCCTGCTTTCCGATCCCGCGCGGGGTGCGGACGGCGTCGATGATGTAAGCTTCGGCCATGGTCGGGTCCTCTCTCGGTTCGTTCCTTACGCCGATTGGCGGTTGACGTTTGCGTAAGCCTCAAGCAGCACTGCGGCAAGACAAGTTTCGAAATGCAATGGAGACAGGCATGACCCAAGAGGTTCTCACCGAGGTCGAGGATGGCGTCCTGATCGTCACGATCAACCGCACGGAAGCCAAGAACGCGATGAACAAGGCGGCGGCGGAAGGGATCGCCGCGGCCATGGATCGGCTTGATGCGGAGGACGATCTGCGCGTGGCGATCCTGACCGGGGCGGGGGGCACCTTCTGTTCGGGGATGGATCTGAAGGGCTTCCTGCGCGGCGAAAGCCCTAGCATCGAGGGGCGCGGCTTCGGCGGGGTGGTCCAGGCGCCGCCATCCAAACCGCTGATCGCGGCAGTCGAAGGCTATGCGCTTGCCGGTGGGCTCGAACTGATGATCGCCTGCGATCTCGTGGTGGCGAACGAAGGCGCCAAGTTCGGCATTCCCGAAGCTAAGCGCGGCCTTGTCGCGGCGGCGGGCGGGGTGATGATGCTCCCCGATCAGATCCCCGAACGGATCGCGATGGAGCTGGCGCTGACCGGCGATTTCATCGACGCCGCGCGCGCTTACGAACTCGGTATGATCAACCGCGTGGTCTCCGGCTCCGCCCTTGAAGGCGCGAAGGAACTGGCCCGCAAGATCGCCGAAAACGGCCCGCTGGCGGTGCGCGTGTCGAAACAGATCCTCAAGGAATCGCGCGGCTGGTCGATGGACGAACGCTACGACAAGCAGGCGCAGCTGATCGGCCCGGTCTTCGTCAGCGAGGACGCCCGCGAAGGCGCGGCCGCCTTCGCAGAGAAGCGCAAGCCGAACTGGAAGGGGAAATAAGCATGGCCGTCATCGACGTACCCGAGCCCGAATATATGCAGGACGAGGAGATCGCGATCTTCTCCGACGCGGTCGGCAAGTTCTACGAGAAGCACGCGCCCGAAAAACGCGTGCTGAAATGGCGCGAGGACGGCCAGGTCGAACGCGAATTCTGGAACGAGGCGGGCGAAGCGGGCCTCCTCGGCGCGTCCGTGCCTGAGGAATATGGCGGCCATGGCGGCGATTTCCGGCACGAGATGGTGGTGATCGACCAGCAGGGCAAACACGGCGTCGAAGGCTTTTCCGCCAGCCTGCACAACACCGTGATCCTGCCCTATCTGGTCCGCCACGGGACCGAGGAGCAAAAGAAGAAATATCTGCCCAAGCTGGTGTCGGGCGAGCTGGTCAGTGCGATCGCCATGACGGAGCCGGGCGTCGGTTCCGACCTTCAGAGTATCACCACGACCGCGCTGAAGGACGGGAACGGCTACCGCATCAACGGGGCCAAAACCTATATCTCGAACGGCCAGATCGCCGATTTCATCATCATCGTCGCGAAGACCGACCCGAAGGAGCGGGCCAAGGGCATCTCGCTGATGCTGCTGGAGACCGAGGGCGCGGAAGGATTCCAGCGCGGCAAGAAGCTCGACAAGGTCGGCCTGGATGCGCAGGACACCAGCGAATTGTTCTTCGACGACGTCTTCGTCCCGGCGGAAAACGTGCTCGGCGGGGAAGAGGGCAAGGGGTTCTACCAGCTGATGGGCGAATTGCCGCAGGAACGCCTCATCATCGCGATGGGCGGGATGACGGTGATCGAACGCGCGCTTGAGGAAACGGTCAAGTTCACCAAGGAGCGCAAGGCGTTCGGCCAGACGATCTGGGATTTCCAGAACACCCAGTTCGTACTCGCTGACTTGAAGGCGAAGGGCACGGCTGCGAAGATCTTCGTCAACGACTGCATCGCCAAGCACCTGAAGGGCGAGCTGGACGTGCCGACCGCCTGCATGGCGAAATACTGGGTGACCGAATTGCAGGGCGAGGTGGTCGACAAGTGCCTGCAGCTGCATGGCGGGGCGGGCTACATCAACGATTACCCGATCGCGCGCATGTTCCGCGACAGCCGCATCAGCCGCATCTTCGGCGGATCGAACGAGATCATGAAAATGGTGATCGCGCGTTCGATGTGATCTTCAAGCGTAACGGGAAGGGGGACTACGCTTTGCGAGCAGTCTCCCTCTCCAGTTTCAGGTGGACTAGGCCTCGACCACCTTCTGTTCGATCGCGCCGAAGATCGAATGGCCCTGGCGGTCCTTCATCTCGACGCGGACCGTGTCGCCTGCCCGCATGAAGCGGGTCTTGGCCTCGCCGTCGTAGATCGTTTCGATCATGCGGATTTCGGCGATGCAGCTATAGCCGCGCCCACCTTCGCTGACCGGCTTGCCCGGGCCGCCATCTTCGCCCTTGTTCGAGACCGTGCCCGATCCGATGATCGCGCCCGCGCCCAGATCGCGCGTCTTGGCGGCGTGGGCGACCAGTTCGGCGAGGCTGAAGGTCGCATCCTCGCCCGCTTCGGCGCGGCCGAAGGGTTCGCCATTGTAATCGACCATCAACGGCAGATGGATCACGCTGTCCTTCCACGCATCGCCCAATTCGTCCGGCGTCACCGCGACGGGCGAGAAAGCGCTGGAGGGCTTCGATTGGAAGAAGCCGAACCCCTTGCCAAGCTCCGCTGGGATCAGGCCGCGCAGCGACACATCGTTGACCAGCATCAGAAGCTTGATGTGATCCGCCGCCTTTTCCTTCGATACGCCCATCGGCACATCGTCGGTGATGACGGCGATTTCGCCTTCCATATCGCAGCCCCAGGCGGGATCGCCCAAGGGGATGTCGGCGCGCGGCGGCAGAAACTTGTCCGAACCGCCCTGGTACATCAGCGGGTCGTGATAGAAGCTTTCCGGTACTTCCGCATCCCGCGCTTTCCGCACCAGTTCGACGTGGTTGATGTATGCCGAACCGTCCGCCCACTGATAGGCGCGCGGCAGGGGCGAGTGGGCCTCGCGCTCGTGGAAGCGTTCGCAGGGCACCGCCTCGTGTTCGACATCGGTGTAGAGTGCTTGCAGCTTGGGTGCGATGGCTTCCCAATCGTCGAGCGCGGCCTGCAGGGTCGGCGCGATGTTGTCGGCGGCGCAATAGCGCGTAAGGTCCTTAGAGACGACGACCAGCTTCCCGTCGCGGGTTCCATCGTTGAGCGTGGCGAGTTTCATAAGGGCTGGTCCTTCAGTTTCTTGTGTTTTCGGGATTGTCGGGCTGCGCGCCGGGGTGGGCGCGCTGGAATTCGGTCATGCCGAGGCAGGCGCGCTCGATCCGCGAAATATGCGGCTTGTCGGCGAAGCCGAAATCGAAGCGCCGCGCATTATAGACCTGCGGCAACAGCACGACCTCGAACAGACCGGGCCGGTCGAACAGGAAATCCTTCGTGCCGAGTTGGGCCAACCGCTCCTCCAGGGGATCGAGCGTGCGAGCGAGGAAATGGCGGTAGAAGGTGTCGACCTCGTCCTGCGAATGGCCGAGCGGATCCTTCAGATATTTCAGCACCGGAAGGTTCAGCGGCGCATGAAGCTCTGTCGCTACGGCATAGGTCAATTCGCGTGCGGTGAAGCGATCCTCGATATTCTCGGGCAACAGGCGCGGCGTATCGGGATAGGCTTCGTCCAGCCATTCGAGCTGGGCCATCGATTGTGCCCGGTCTCGGCCCTTCGCTTCCAGCATCGGGACCGAGCCGAAGGGATTGCGATCCCTGAACGCGTCGCCCTTCTGTTCGCTTTCGAGCAGATTGACGGGCACGTAGTCGTAAGCGAGCCCTTTCAGTTCGAGCGCGATGCGCAGGCGATAGGAGGTGGAGCTGCGATAATAGCCGTAAAGGCGAATGTCCTGGGTCATCACTTGTCCCAATGCTTGGCGCGCGCGCGCCGGAGGTCCAACGCGCGCGGAATTGGAAATCAGAACGCCGGAATTCCCGTGATCGCCCGGCCCAGGATCAGGGCGTGGACATCGTGCGTGCCTTCGTAGGTGTTGACCGTTTCGAGGTTCACCATGTGGCGGATCACCTGATATTCCTCGGAAATCCCGTTGCCGCCATGCATGTCGCGGGCCTTGCGCGCGATATCGAGGGCCTTGCCGACATTGTTGCGCTTGACGATCGAGATCATCTCGGGTGCGAATTTGCCTTCGTCCATCAGGCGCCCGACGCGCAGGCTGGCCTGCAGGCCAAGGCCGATATCGGTCAGCATGTCGGCGAGCTTCAACTGATAGAGCTGCTTGGACGCCAGCGGCACGTCGAACTGGTGGCGGTCCAGCCCGTATTGCCGCGCCGCGTGCATACAGAATTCCGCCGCACCCATCGCACCCCAGCTGATGCCGTAGCGTGCGCGGTTGAGACAGCCGAACGGCCCCTTCAATCCTTCCACATTGGGAAGCAGCGCATCGGTGCCCACGCGCACCTCGTCCATCACGATCATGCCGGTGGTGCTGGCGCGCAGGCTCATCTTGCCCTCGATCTTGGGGGCGGAGAGGCCTTCCATCCCTTTCTCCAGAACGAAGCCGCGGATCTTGCCGCCATGCGCCTCGCTCTTGGCCCAGACCACGAAGACGTCGGCGAACGGGGAGTTGGAGATCCAGGTCTTGGACCCCGAAATGACGTATCCGTCGCCGTCCTGCTTCGCGACCGTCTTCATCGAGCCCGGATCGCTGCCCGCATCGGGTTCGGTCAGGCCGAAACAGCCGATCAGTTCGCCGCTGGCGAGGCCGGGCAGGTACTTGCGGTGCTGCTCGTCCGATCCGTAGGCGTGGATCGGATACATCACGAGGCTCGACTGGACGCTCGCCATCGAACGATAGCCGCTATCGACCCGCTCGATCTCCCGCGCGATCAGCCCGTAAGCGACATAGCCAGCGCCCGCGCCGCCGAATTCCTCGGGGATGGTCGCACCCAGCAGGCCGGCCTGGCCCATCAGGGGGAATAGCTCCGGCGCGTCCTTTTCCGCGCTGAAGGCTTCGCGAACGCGCGGCTGCAATTCGCCTTGCGCGAAGGCGTGCGCCGCGTCGCGGATCATGCGTTCGTCTTCGCTCAACTGGTCGTCGAGCGCGAAGGGATCGTCCCATGCGAAGGGCACCATACCGGCCATACTATCTCCTCAAGTCTCGCCAGAACCGATGGCAGGCTTGCGGGGGCGCATCAAGGGCATGCGGGCGCTGGCGAGGGCGCCCCGGCAGAAATACCCGATCAGCGTAGAGCGTTCTGGACCGAATCGATGATCGCGGCAGGCGGGCAGGGCTTTGCCAGCGCGTGCGATCGCGGAAACCGTTCCGCGACCTCGTCCGGCGTGTAATTGCCCGAATGGAAGATGACGGGAATATCTTCGGCCATCATCTGTTCGGCGAGGGGGAAGACGTTGCCATCACCCAATTGCACGTCGAGGATCGCGAGGTCCGGCTTCTGCTTCTGATAGGCGAGCATGGCGGAGGAGATGTCGGTGTAAGGCCCTTCGACAGTGTAGCCGGCTTCTTCCACCGTCGCGCACAAATCCCAAGCGACGATGGTCTCGTCCTCAGCGACAAGAATGACTGGTTGGCCCATATTCCTTCTCTCCTCTGCGACCCCCAGACACATTCGGCTTTCCGCCGATTCGCAAGGCTAGGGGTATGGGGGAGGAGGTCAAGCGATAAGCCGAATCAGTCGAGCCGTCCGAACTTGCTTTCATAGGCCGCCTTGTCCCCGCCCGCGAGCAGGGCCGCCTGGGTCTTCCAATCGTCACGCCGTATGCGGCCCTGGAAGCGGCCGAGCTGAGCATCGACGCGGTCGATCTCTGCCTCGTCCCAGCTGGCGATCTCGGCAAAGGAGGTGATGCCGAGCTCGCGCAGGGCGTTGGCGAGCTTGGGGCCGACCCCCTTGATCCGCGTCAGATCGTCGGCGCCATCGGCCTTGGGGGCGTCCGGTGAAGGGCGCGCGACCTCTTCGGTCGGCGCAGGCGCTGGGGCGGGCGTCGGGGCTTCCGCGCTTTCGTCCGCGTGCTCCGTCTGCGCTTCGACCGCGCTGGCGGCGACGACCTCCCCGGCACCCGCGAGCCCCATCGGGGTGGCGGGCGGAACGACCGGGGCCGCCTCTTTCGGTACGCCTGCGCTGGCGGACGGTGCGGAATCGATCAGCGCCTGATTGCGCGCGGCGGGCGCGGCGCCTTCGTCGAGGACGTCGCTCCGCTCCCCCGTCACCTTGGTGCGCCGGTTCGCGTTGAACAGGAACCATGCGATCGCGAGCCCGATCAGGAAAGCGACCAGCAGCAGCGGCCAGTTCGCTTCAATCATTTCCATCATCATGCGTCTCCGTCGCTGTCGTCATCGTAAGGGTCGGGCCCGTCGGGGGCCGAGCGGTTCCACAAGGCCCAGCCCGTCGCCGCGCCGAGGCCATAGGCGCTCAGCATCATGACCGTGATCTCGAACCAGATGGGCATCAGCGCGCTCCGGGCGTGTCGACGGGAGTGGGGACGAGCGGTTCGGTCGCGATGACCGAGAATTCGATGCGGCGATTGGCCGGATCGCCCGGCGCCAATCCCTCGACCGGCTCCTGCGATCCGATCCCGCGTGCCCGCAATCCGTCGCGCGGAATGCCGCGCTCGACCAGTCCTTCGCGCACCGTGCGCGCACGCTCCTGGCTGAGCTCGAGATTGCCCGGTTCGGGGCCGGTATTGTCGGTATGCCCGGTAATCGCGATGATCGATCCGAGACAGGGGCGCAGCGCGTCGGCGACCTCGTCGAGCAGCACGCGGCTGGCGGGGTCGAGCGCGGCGGAGCCTTCCTCGAACCGGATCGAGCGCGAGCGCAAGAGACCCTCGACATCTTCCTGGCAGTGGAGCGGAGTATATTGCGTGGCGCTGGCCTGCGCGGTGGCGGACCCGTCTTCCCATGACACGCCGCCCACGCCCGGCACCGCCGCGACTGCCTGCGCCACGCGGGCGCGGGTCGCTTCGGGAAGGGAGCCGCCGTTCTGTAATAGAGGATGGCGCATGGCCGATCCTAAAGGATTGATCAGGCGCGCCGTGACCGGGCTACCATCCGCGGAAGCGATCGCGGCTTCGATCTCGCCCGTCTTGGCCGCGAGGAATTGATCGCCGTATCGCTGGCCGCCGACATAGCCGATCGCAATGACGATCGCGGCACCGGCACCGAACAGGAGGATGGGGCGAGGGGACATGCGCGCCACCTTAGCGAGCGCTGGCGCCGAGCAAAAGGGGGCTGACCCGCCAAATCGGGCAAGCGAGCAGAGGGTTGCAGGCGATCAATCGGCGTCCGGCGCGCCATTGCGGCGGAACAGGACGCGATCTTCCGGGCCGAAGCCCTTGCGCCAGATCACCCAGCCATAGGCGAGCAGGATGGCAGGAATGCCGAAGATAAGCTCGGCCCATTCGGGAAGGCGCGTGACGCCATAGCCGACCACAATCGCGGGCGCCGCCGCCCAAACGACAGCCCAGCGCCAATTGTTGACCGGGTGGCCGAGAATGCGGCCCAGCAGCATCGCCTTGACCAGACTGGCGAGGCCCAGAGCGATCATCAAGGCGATGGCGGCGGCGGCGGCCTTGAACGGTTCGGGATAACCCATGGTGTCGACCAACAGGATCAGGCCCACGGTCAGCACGGCCTGGAAGGCGATGGTGGCGATCGAAATCCACAGATTGCGGACACGCGCGACGTAGATCAGCGCCGCTTCGGACACGACCGCGGTCGCCGCCACCACCTCTGCGGCAAGGAGAAAGGCGAGCGCCCCGGTCCCGCCGACGAAATTCGGTCCGACCAGGCCCATGACCGCCTCGCCCGGCACGCCCAGCGCCAGAGCGATCCCCGCCTGCATCGCAGTGATCCAGAACCCCACTTGGCAGACCTGCTGCGCGATCTTGGCGTAGTTCTTGGTCTTGAGATTTTTGGTGATGACCGGGCCGAGGATGGGCTCGAAACTGGTCTTCAGCTTCTGCGGCAGGCTCGCGACCTGCTGCGCCACGTAATAGACCCCGACGGCGGCGGGCGCGGCGAACAGGCCGAGGATGAAGATATCGACACGCCGCGTGCCCCATTCGATCGCATCTGCCGTCGCCAGCGGCAGTGCACGCACCGTCATCCGGCTCATCGCGCGCGGGCGCGGACGCCATGCCTTCGGTAGGCCGTAACTCCTGAGGAACGACCACAGGCCGACCGCCAGGCCCGCATAGATCGACACGAGATAAGCGAGATTGAGCCCGGATTTCTGAAGAGCGGGAACGAAGTAGAACACCCCCGCCATGATCGATATCGCCCAGGGTTCGACCACGGCACGCGCCCTCACCGTCGTCGCGATGTCGTATTTGTAGGCTTGCGCGGCAAGGACGATCTCGGTCAGCGCATAGCCGGGGATCGCGAGCACGATCAGCAGGTCGAGCCAGCTATACTCGCCCGACGGAAACAGGGGCGCGGGGACGAACCAGAAGAACAGTGCGGCAAGGCAAGAAAACAGCGTCGCCAGCAGAATGCCGTCGAAGACGACATTGGTGGGGTGAGTCTTGCCCTCGCCTTCGGCCAGGCGTTGGGCGAGGCCGCGCTTCTCGCCCAGCGAACACAGCAGCGCGACCAGTTCGACGACGACGAGGGCCGAGGCGAAGCGCCCCAGCTCGGCCGCGCCGTAGAGACGCCCGGCGATGAACAGGAAGGGGATGCGCGCGGCGAGGCGCAGCAGGAAACCGAAGAAATTGGTGCGCCCGCCCTTTGCCAGCGCGGCGATATCGCCATCGGGGCCATCGGGCGTGCCGGATGGCGGCAGGCCAGCGGCTGCGGGCGAGCCGGGCGGTATCCGGGGCGGCAGGCTCACGCTCAGGCGCCGCGTTCCGCGCGTAGCGGCCGGGCGAGCAGGTCGGAGACCACGCCGCGCGCCTCTGCGCCCTCCAGCAGGCGCTCCACCGCGTCGACGATCGGCATGGCGATATCCATCTCGCGCGCCATGCGGGCGAGCACTGGTGCGGTGTGCGCGCCTTCGGCCACCGTCCGGCGATCCGCCATCAGATCGGCGGCGCTGCGCCCTTCGCCCAGCGCCTTGCCGAGCGAGAAATTGCGGCTGGAGGTGGACGAGCAGGTGAGGACCAGATCGCCCAATCCGCACAGGCCCGCCAATGTTTCCGCCCGCGCGCCCAGTGCCTCGCCGAACCGCAGCATTTCGGCGTAGCCGCGCGCGATCAGGGCGGCGCGGGCGTTCTGGCCGAGGTCCAGCCCGTCGACGACGCCGCAGGCGATGGCGAGCACGTTCTTGACCGCCCCTCCGATCTCGGCACCCGCAACATCGTCGGAATAATAGGGGCGGAAGGCGGGCCGTGCGATGGCGGGCGCGAGCCGCTCCCATTGGTCTTCCCCTCCATCGCAAGCCAGCGTGACCGCCGTAGGCAGGCCGTCCACCACCTCGTGCGCGAAGGTCGGCCCGGACAGGACGGCGATGGCTGCGCCGGGTGCCACGTCGCGCGCGACGTGGTTCATCAGTTTCCCGCTGCTTGCCTCGATCCCCTTGGAGCAGAGCACCAGATCGCCGGGATGATCCGGCATGGCGCCGAGCACGCTGCCCATGTGCTGCGCGGGAGTGACGACGAGCGCGATATCGAGCGCGGCCATCGCGGCCAAGTCGCTGGTCGCGCGGATCGAGGGGGCGAGCCGAGCCGAGGGGAGATAGAGCGAATTGGTCCGCGCGGTATTGATCTCCTCGACCAATGCCTCCTCGCGTGCCCACAACAGGACCTCGCGCCCGTCGCTCGCCAGCATCTGGGCGAGCGCCGTGCCCCAGGCGCCCGCGCCGAGGACGCCGATCTTCGCTGGCGCATTCATGCCTTCACTCCCGCCCCGCGCGCCGGTTCGGCCGCCGGGTCGAGCGGCCAGCGCGGGCGCGCGGCAATGTCGAGCGGATCGGGCCGGAATCCGTCCAGCGCCAGCCGTTCGCAGCCAGCCCAGGCGATCATCGCCGCATTGTCGGTGCACAATTTCGGCGGCGGAGCGACGAAGCGCATCGCGCGCTCCGCAGCAAAACGTTCGAGGCCGGCGCGGATCGCCTGATTGGCCGCGACGCCGCCCGCCACGACCAGCGCCGGAACTGTGTCGATACGTTCGCAGCTGAACGTCAGCCGGTCGAGCACGCAATCGAGCGCCGCCTGTTGGAAGCTCGCCGCAATATCGGCGTCGGCGTATGTGCCCGCTTCCTTGGCACGCAGCACCGCGCTCTTGAGCCCTGCGAAGGAGAAATGCGGTTCCTTCGATCCCAGCAGGGGACGGGGCAGGGGCACCTTCGTGGCATCGCCCTCCTTCGCCAGCCGCTCTACCGCCGGGCCGCCGGGATAGCCGAGGCCCAGCACCTTGGCGCTCTTGTCGAAAGCCTCGCCCAGCGCATCGTCGATCGTCGTGGCGAGCCGGGTGTAGCGTCCGACACCTTCCACCAGCAGGATCTGGCAATGCCCGCCCGAAGCGAGCAGCAGGAGATACGGGAAATCCAGCGTCGGATCGGCAAGGCGCGGCGACAGGGCGTGGCCTTCGAGATGGTTGATCGCGATGAGCGGCGTGTCGCTCGCCATCGCCAGCGCCTTGGCGCTGACCAGCCCGACCATGACGCCGCCGATGAGGCCTGGCCCGGCAGTCGCCGCGATCGCGTCGCAATCGTCCAGCGTCTTGCCCGCATCTTTCAGGACAGCCGCGATCATGGGGGCCAGCCGTTCGGCATGGGCACGTGCCGCGATCTCAGGCACCACGCCGCCATAAGGCGCGTGCTCGGCATCCTGCGACGCGATCCGCTGCGCCAGAATCGTGCGATCGCTCGTCACCAGCGCCGCCGCGGTTTCGTCGCAGCTCGATTCTATCCCGAGTACCAGGCCCATCGCGCTTTCCCTTAGCGACCCACACCGCTAGGGCAAGGCGACGCGATGCCAGCCCCCGTTTCGAAATCCACTCCTCTCGATCGACCGATCCGCCTCGGCACCCGCCGTTCGCCCCTCGCGATGGCGCAGGCGAGCGAGGCGCGGGCGCGCCTGTGCGCGGCGCATGGCTGGGACGAGAGCGCGGTCGATCTGATGCCGGTGATCGCCAGCGGAGACCGGATACAGGACCGGCCGCTAGCCGAGATCGGCGGCAAGGCCCTGTGGACGCGCGAGCTCGATATCTGGCTGGAGGAAGGCTGGATCGACGGGGCGGTCCATTCGATGAAGGATGTCGAGACGCTCCGCCCCGAAGGCTTCGCGATTCCCGCGATCCTGAAGCGAGAGGATCGCGCCGACCGGCTGCTGGGCGCGGAATCGGTGATCGCCCTGCCGCAAGGCGCGACCATCGGCACGAGCGCCCCGCGCCGCGCGGCGCAATTGCTCCATCGCCGACCCGATTGCCGCGTCGTCACCTTTCGCGGCAATGTCGCGACCCGCATGGCTAAGCTGGCTGCGGGCGAGGTCGATGCCACCTTCCTCGCCGCCGCCGGGCTCAATCGATTGGGCGAGGACGCGGTCGGCACGCGGCTTGCGCCCGAAGACTGGTTGCCCGCGCCGGGGCAGGCTGCGATCGGGATCGAATGCCGCGCGGGCGACGAGCGAATGCAGGCGATCTTCGCCGCGATCGATCATGCGCCGAGCCATGACGAGGTGATGGCGGAGCGCGCACTGCTCGAAGGATTGGGTGGATCGTGCCACAGCCCGGTCGCCGCCTTGAGCCGCATCGAGGGCGAGGAATTGGTCCTGCGCGCCGCGATCTACAGTGCCGAGGGTGCGATCCGCATCGAGGACGAGGCGCGGTTCGCGCGAACGGATCGCGAAGCCGCGCGCGCTCTCGCCCTTTCGCTGCTGAAAGACGCGCCGGAACAGGTCCGATCGCTGTTCGACGGGGCCGCGTGAGCCGACCGGCCTTCCTGCTCCGACCCGAACCCGGCTGGAGCGCGAGCGCCGCCGCCGCTCGGTCCATCGGCCTGACATTGGAAGGGGAACCGCTCGCCCAGGTCGAGGCGGTCGCTTGGCAGATCCCCGATCGGCGCTTCGACGGCCTTTTGGTCGGTAGCGCGAACGTGTTTCGGCACGGCGCTCCACTTATCGAGACTTTGTGGGATCTGCCCGTCCATTGCGTCGGCGAGACCACCGCCGACGCGGCGCGCGCGAGCGGCTTCACGGTCGAGACCGTCGGGCATGGTGGCCTCGCCAATGTCGTTGCCTTGCTCGCAGGACGCAGGCTGAATCTTCTGCGCCCCGGCGGCGAAGCGCGGATCGTGCTCGACCCGCCTGCGGGAATCGAGGTGACCGACGCAGTCGTCTATCGGCTACGTCACCTCCCGATCGGCCCGGCGCTCGCGGACAATCTTGGTCGAGGCGGCGTCGTCCTGCTCCATTCCGCCGAACTCGCGCGCCATTTCGGGGCGGAATGCGAGCGGCTAAATCTGTCTCGCGCTCAATTGGATGCAGTGCTGATCGGCCCGCGTCTCGTACCTGCGGCAGGCGATGGCTGGCGCGCCATCCACATCGCCGAACGCCCGGACGATGCCGCTCTGCTGGCCTTGGCGGCACAAGTGTGTAGTAAGGTCGGGTAAAGGCGGGCCGATGCATCTCGGTCAGGGGGCCTTGAAGGGACAACAGCGCGGGATCGCAAACGGACCTGAATGAACGACACCACCAATTCTATTGCGAGCACCAAACGCGCGCGCACCTCCTATCGCCCGGTGCTGATTGCGCTGACGGCATCGTTTCTGCTGGGCGGGGCGGTGATCGGTTACGGGACCTACCGCTATCTCGACGCGCAGGGCGAGGCGGCGAGCGATGGCGAGCGGCGGGATAACGTGCTGCTCTCCGGCGAAGCGCAACCGGCGGACCTCGCAACCGCTTCGCCGACACCGACGCCGCGTGCCAGCGCCACCAACGCCGCGCGCCAAGCCGCCGCGGTGGAGCGGGTGGTGGACCAGCAGGGCGGGATCGACCAGCGCCTCGCCGCCGCCGAACAGCGGCTCGCGCGGCTCGATTTGCAGGCGCAGGCGACTGCGGGCAACACGGCGCGTGCTGAAGGCCTGCTGATCGCCTTCGCCACGCGGCGCGCGATCGAGAAGGGGGCGGAACTAGGCTTCCTCGCCGATCAATTACGCCTGCGGTTCGGCGATGCCATGCCCAATGCGGTGCGCACCATCATCGACAGTTCGCGCGATCCGATCACGCTCGATATGCTGACCGCGCGGCTCGATGGTTTGGCACCCAGTCTCGCGGAGCCCGACAAGCGTTTTAGCTGGGACCTCGTGCGCAGCGAATTGTCGCAGCTTTTCGTCGTGCGGCGCGAAAGCACGCCGTCGCCCCAGCCGCAGCGGCGGCTCGATCGGGCGCGCATGTTCCTCGAAAGCGGGCGCACCGAAGCAGCGATCGCGGAAGTGCGCAACCTGCCCGGCGCGGACAATGCGACGCAGTGGATCGCGCGCGCCGAACGCTATGCGGCGACCCAGCGCGCGCTCGACCTGATCGAGACCGCCGCCGTCCTCGAACCGCGCCGCCTGCGCGACGGGGCGGGCAACCGGATCGAGCAGGCAAGCCCCGTGCAGGGCGCGCCCGAAGTCTGAGCGCGGCCTAAAAAATCAGGCGCGCAGCAAGTCCGGCAGGTCGCCCGTAATCCCGCGCGCTTCGTCCATGAACCAGTCCTTCAAGGGGCCGATGCGCTGGACGCCGCCCATGCCCAGCCTGCGAACCGCCGAGGCGGTTTTGCCCGGCACGCCGAACAGGCGCGTCAACCCGTCGGTCGCCAGCGCCACCATGAAGCTGTCGAGCCCGCGCCAGCGTTCGTAGCGCGCCAAGATCTGCGCATCGCCGAGATCGAGACCCAGACGCAGCGCCTCTTCAAGCACTTCCACCAGAGCGCCGACATCGCGCAGGCCGAGATTGAGGCCCTGGCCCGCGATCGGATGGATACCGTGCGCGGCATCCCCTATCAGTGCGAGCCGCTGGTCGGTGATTGTGGCCGTGTGATGGAAGCCGAGCGGAAAGCTGGAGCGGGGGCCGGCGGCAGTGATCCGGCCCAGAATATTGTGCATCCGCGCTTCGACCTCGGCCAGGAACGCGCGATCGCCCAGTTTCAGCGTGCCTGCCGCATACTTCTCGTCCACCGTCCAGACCAAGGCGCTGCGATGCGATCCGTCCTCTGCGTCGCGCATCGGCAACAGGGCAAAGGGCCCGGCGGGATAAAAGATTTCCCACGCCACGCCGTCATGCGGCTTTTCGTGGGTAAGCCCTGAAACGATCGCGCGGTGATCGTATTGCCATTGGGCGATGGCAATGCCCGCATCCTCCCGCGTGGGCGATCCGCGCCCCTCCGCGCCGACCATTAGTACGGCGCGTAATACCTTGCCATCCGCGAGCGTGACCGAGACGCCATGTTCGCCGCGCTCGCGCGACTTAATCTCCGCTCGTTCGTGCCATGCAATCATGGGTTCGGCCCGGGCGGCTTCGAAGAGAGCGAGACGCAGCTGGCGATTGGCGAACATGCGCCCCAGCGATCCCTCGTGCGGTTCGGGCGTGAAATCGATCCGGCCCGGCTTCATCTGGTCGGTCACCGCGATCGATTCGATCGGGCAGCCGAACGGTTCGAGCGCCTCGCCCAGACCGATATGGCGGAACAGGCGCCAGCTCGCGGTCGAGATAGCGGAGGCGCGCCCGTCGAAGCCCTCCGCGGTCAAATCCGCCGGATCGGCGCGGTCGACCACATGGCTGGTCATCCCCTTCTTCGCCGCCGCCAGCGCCAGCGTCATGCCGACCAGCCCGCCACCGATGATGAGCAGGTCTTTCGTATCGTTCTCGGCCATATCGGGGCTCCCTAGCTCGTTGCGCGGCGGACCTCTCGGCAGTAGAGGCTGCTGCGTGATCGAGGCAAGGATATTGCGGGAATTCCGCGCCGCGCTGGCGCTGCTGCTGATGGCGCTGTCGGTGCTGGCCGCGCCAGGCCTGCGCGCCCAGGAACCGCGCTTCGGCGACGAGAACATGGCGGTGTCGCTCTTCGTTGACGGCGCGCCGCAGGCGGGCGAGGAATGGATGCTCGCTTTGCGCTTCCGGCCCAGCGCGCCCGAATGGCACGGCTATTACGCCAATCCGGGCGATGCGGGGCAGGGCATGGACCTGACACTCGACCTGCCGGACGGCTGGACGATGGGTGAGCCGATTTATCCCGTGCCCAAGCGATTGGTGATCGCGGGGCTGATGAACCATATCTACGAAGGCGATTATACTGTGCTGGTGCAGGTACGGGTAGGGGCGGATGCCGACGCGCTGGCGCGCGCTCCGCTGACCGGGTTCGTCAGCTATCTCGCCTGCACGGATCGGATTTGCGTGCCGCAGGATGCGCGGCTCGAGGCCAGGCAAGGCGGCGATTTCGCACGGTGGCGGGCAGAGGTCGCGCCTCTCCTCGATCGCGAAGGCGGGTTCGAGCTCGTCGGCGAAACCCTGCGGATCGCGATCCCGCTTCCCGCCGACCTCGCTCTCGGCGATCCGCATGTTTTCGTGCGGGAGGACGATCTGGGCGGCGGAGCGCGCGTCGATTACGCGGCTTCGCAGCGCTTTCTGCGCAAAGGCAACCTGCTGGTTGCGGAAATTCCGTTGGCTGGGGCCGGACCAGGCGAAGGAGGGATTGCCAATCTCTCCGGCATTATCGGGTTCGGCGACGGCCAGGGCCTGCGGTTCGAGGCCACACCGCAGGCGATCCCGCTCGACGGCGCGCGGCCTCTTACCTCCGACGCTGCGGCCCTGCCGTCGCTCTGGCTGTTGCTGTTGGCATCTTTCGCAGGTGGGCTCATCCTCAACATCATGCCCTGCGTGTTCCCGATCCTGAGCCTCAAGGCGCTCGCCCTCGCCAGAGCGGGTGGTGACGAGACGGCGGCACGGCGCGATGCGCTGGCTTATACGGCAGGTGTGGTGCTCGCCTGTGCGGGATTGGGCGCACTGGTCATGGTCCTGCGCGCAGGAGGCCAGCAGGTCGGCTGGGCATTCCAGTTGCAGGAACCGGGCGTAGTGCTGGCCCTGTTCGCGCTGACCGCAGCAATCACGGCCAATTTCAGCGGGCTGTTCGAACTCCCCGGTTTCGCGATTTCCGGCCGGGGTTCGAGCACCGGCGGCTCCTTCGCCACCGGCCTGCTCGCGGCCTTCGTCGCGACGCCGTGCACCGGGCCGTTCATGGCGTTGGCGCTGGGTGCGGCGCTCGTGCTCGCGCCCATGGAAGGGATGGCGATCTTCGCCGCGCTGGGATTCGGCCTTGCCTTGCCGTTCCTTGTCATCGGGTTCGTGCCTGCGATCAGGCGGCGCCTGCCGCGCCCCGGACCGTGGCTGGAACGGTTCCGCAGATGGATGGCGCTTCCGATGGGCCTGACCGTGGCGGCGCTCGCATGGCTGGTCTGGCGGCTCGGCGGATGGTCGTTCCTCGCGCTCGCAGTGCTGGTCGCGGGTCTGGTCGTGGTGGGGGCCATCGTCCTCCTAGGGCGCAGGAGCAGGCTCGGCTGGGCCGCGCTGGTTGCCGCTCTGGTGCTTGGGTGGTGGAGCGCGGCGCAACCGATTGCGCGCGAAGCGTCAGCTACCGAAAGCCTGCTCGATCCCGAACCCTTCTCGCAAGCAGCATTGGCGGAAGCGCGCGCTTCGGGCCGCCCGGTCTTCGTCTGGTTCACCGCCGATTGGTGCGTGACCTGCAAGGTCAATGAAAGCGTCGCGATAGAACGCGAGGCGACGCGCGCGGCCTTCGACGAGGCTGGTGTCGTAAGCCTGCGCGGCGACTGGACCCGGCGTGACGAGGCGATCGCCAGCTTCCTTGCCGATCAGGGCGCGGCGGGGGTTCCGCTCTATCTTTGGTATCCGCCGGGGGGCGAGGCGCGGCAATTGCCGCAGGTGCTCACGCCGGAGACTCTTCCCGATCTCGCGCGCGCTCCTCAGCCCGCTGGCGTTCCCGGCAGCGATCGATGAGTTCGCCCGGCAGCGGGCTGGCATTCAGGATTACCGATCCCGCGCCGGGCACCGTCGCCTCGACCGAGCGTCCGCCGGTCAGCGCATCCAGCCCCGGCTCGTCCGCCGGAACCGCGCCGCGCCATGTCCAGGCATCGCCGGTCTTCACAGCGTTCACAAACAGGCGCGTGACGTGCGAATTGCCGATGAGCGCCAGGATCGCCTGTGCGCGGGGATCGGCGCGGACCAGCCGTTCGTATCCGATGCGCACCTCCTCACCGGAATCGAGGCAGGACAGCGCCATCAGCGGGCGCTGACCGGGCGTGCCGTAGATGATGCGCTCCACCGCGCCCTCGCGCGGTTGGCCCAAGACCCAAGCGGCGCCTTCGGTGTCGGGCGAAAGGATCGGCTCCGAAGGGGCGGCGCGCTCCTCGATCGGGACGCGGGCGACATAATCGTCCGAGGCGGGCGGCTTGCACGCGGCGAGCGCAAGCAGCGGCAGGAAAGGAAGCAAGTGACGCATCGCGCCCGCGCTAGGCTTGATCGTTCTTGTCATGCAAGCCTGCCATTCCGGTGCCGGACCCGTGCGCCCTAGCGCGCGCGGATGAAGGCGCGCAGATCGCGCGACAGCTTCGCCCGGTCCTCGTCCCGCACATACATCATGTGACCCGCGTCGTAATAATGGAACTGGACCCGGTCCTGCGGGATACCCACGCGGTTGAGCGAATATTCGGCCCCGAAGAAGGGCGTGGCGAAATCGTAATAGCCCTGCGCGACGAAGGTCCTGAGGCCCGAATTCTCGCGCATCGCCTGGCTGATATAGGGCGCGACGTTGAGATAGGCGCCGCGACCCTGGCCGAGCGTCCAGTCCCAATTGCGGCCCGGCTCGAACCCGATCGACTGGTATTCGCGGCGCGTCTCGAAGCCCAGCGTCTCGCGCAGCCAGCTGTTGATCGCGGCGGTATAGCCTGCATCGATGCCGTAGAAGCTGGGATCGTTATCGGGCGTCTCGCCCGCCGCATCGTAATCGCGGCCCGTATAGCGAGAATCCAGCCGCCCGATCGTGAGCCCGCGATCGCGCAGCAATTCCTTGTAGAACCGCTGATCGGTAACGCGCAATTCGGCCTGGTCGAGATAGGTCTCGGACAGGCCGGTCAGCCGCGACAGCTCCGCGCGGACGGAGGCGCGCTCGGCGGCGGGCAGGTCCTGCCCTTTCAACAGCGCGGAGGCATAAGGCCCGATGGCGAATTGCCGCGCCTCTTCGACGATCGCTTCGACCGAAGGGGCCTGAACCTTGCCGTGATAATAGGCCGCCGCCGCCATGTTGGGCAGCGTCACGATATAGGCCATCTCGTTCCCCGGCGTCGGCTCGCGCCCGGCGAAATCGAGGATGGTGGAGATCAGCACCAGCCCGTTGAGGCCGACATCGTTGAACGTGCCCGCCTCCAGCTCGTTGACCACGGTGGCGGTGCGGGTGGTGCCGTAGCTTTCCCCGCCGAGATATTTGGGGCTGTTCCACCGCCCGTTCTCGTTCAGCCACAACCGGATCACGTCCGCCACGGCGCGCGCATCCTGTGTGAGGCCGTAATATTTCTTTGGATCGGTCCCTTTGGTCAGATAGCTGAAGCCGGTGCCCGGCGGATCGATGAAGACGAGGTCCGCGACGTCGAGCAGGCTGTCGGGATTATCGAGGATGGGATAGGGCGGCGCGCCATCGTCGCGCGCATCGCCGGGGATCGCGACCCGCTTGGGTCCGAAAGCGCCCATCTGCAACCAGACCGAACCCGATCCCGGCCCGCCATTGAACAGGAAGAAGACGGGCCGTGAGGTGTCGCGCGGATTGGCGACATAGCTGGTGGTGACGATCACCGCCTCGGGCTTGGTCCCGTCGTCGGAGAACAGGACGTTCTCCTTGACCGTGGCGGTATAGACCACGCGCTGCCCGCCGAACGTGCCGCTCAGGTCGCGGCTTTTGACCTGCGGGACGATATCGGCCGGCGCGGCGGTATCGGTGGCGGGTTTTTCCTGCGCGATCAGCGCGGACGGTGCGGCGGCAAGAAGAACAGCGGCCAGTGCAGTGCGAACTACCATGGGGCCGCTATGACAGCGCGGGCCGTGCCGGTAAATGCGCCGTTACGGTTTCCCACCCATCTTCTTGTAGCGCGTCTTGCCATAGCGCGTCTTGCGCGTGCCCGGCTTGCCTTCGTTGCTGCGCCCGACCAGCGGGGCCTTCTTCTCGCTGTCGCCGAGGCCGAGTTCGTCGTTTTCGAGGCGACGGATTTCGTCGCGCAGACGCCCGGCCTCTTCGAATTCGAGATCGGCGGCGGCGTTGCGCATCCGCTTTTCCAAATCCTCGATATAGGCGCGCAGATTGTGTCCGACGAGATTGTTGCGCTCGTCGTCCCCGGTGTCGACGGTGACCCCGTCGCCCGCCGCGGCGTGCGCCACGATGTCGGCGATCTGGCGCTTGATCGTCTGCGGGGTGATCCCGTGTTCTTCATTGTATTCGCGCTGCTTCTCGCGGCGGCGGCCCGTTTCCGCCATCGCGCGTTCCATCGATCCGGTGATGCGATCGGCATAGAGGATCACGTGCCCATCGACGTTACGGGCGGCGCGGCCTATCGTCTGGATCAGCGAGGTTTCGGAGCGCAGGAAGCCTTCCTTGTCCGCATCGAGAATGCAGACAAGGCCGCATTCGGGAATGTCGAGCCCTTCGCGCAGGAGGTTGATGCCGACGAGGACGTCGTAGATCCCGAGCCGCAAGTCGCGGATCAGCTCGATGCGTTCCAGCGTCTCGACGTCGGAGTGCATGTAGCGGACCCTGACGCCCGCCTCGTGCATGAACTCGGTCAGGTCTTCGGCCATGCGTTTGGTGAGCGTGGTCACCAGCGTGCGATAACCCTTGGCGGCGGTCTTCTTGCACTCCTCGATGCAGTCCTGCACCTGATCTTCAACGGGGCGGATGTTGACCGGCGGGTCTATCAGGCCGGTGGGTCGGATGACCTGTTCGGCGAAGACGCCGCCAGTCTGCTCCATCTCCCAGCCGCCGGGTGTGGCGGATACGCAGAAGGTCTGCGGGCGCATCGCGTCCCATTCGTTGAAACGCAGCGGCCGGTTGTCGATACAGCTCGGCAGGCGGAAGCCGTATTCGGCGAGCGTAATCTTGCGGCGATGGTCGCCGCGCGCCATCGCGCCGACCTGCGGCACGGTCTGGTGGCTCTCGTCGACGAAAAGCAGCGCGTTTTCGGGCAAATATTCGAACAGGGTGGGCGGCGGTTCGCCGGGAAGGCGGCCAGTCAGGAAGCGCGAATAATTCTCGATCCCCGCGCAACTGCCGGTGGCCGCGATCATTTCGAGGTCGAAATTGGTGCGCTGTTCCAAACGCTGCGCTTCCAGAAGGCGGCCTTCCTCGTTCAACTCCTTAAGCCGCTCTTCCAGCTCGAATTTGATCGCGGCGCTGGCCTGTTTCATCGTCGGGCCAGGCGTGACGTAGTGCGAGTTCGCATAGACGCGCACCTTGTCGAGGATCTGGCCCTTCTTGCCCGTCAGCGGATCGAACTCGGCTATCTCCTCGATATCGTCGCCGAAGAAGCTGATCCGCCAGGCCGTGTCTTCCAAGTGGCTGGGGAAGAGTTCGAGATTGTCGCCGCGCACGCGGAAATTGCCGCGCGCGAAACCCGCATCGTTGCGTTTGTACTGGAGTGCGACAAGCTTGCGGATCAGTTCGCGCTGATCGACGGTCTCGTCTTTCTCGATGTCGAAGATCATCGCCGAATAGGTCTCGACCGACCCGATCCCGTAAAGGCACGAAACCGAAGCGACGATGATCACGTCGTCGCGCTCCAGAAGCGCGCGGGTGGCCGAATGGCGCATCCGGTCGATCGCCTCGTTCACCGAGCTTTCCTTCTCGATGTATGTATCCGAGCGGGGGACGTAGGCTTCGGGCTGATAATAGTCGTAATAGCTGACGAAATATTCGACCGCGTTGTTGGGGAAGAAGCTCTTGAACTCCCCGTAGAGCTGCGCGGCGAGGATCTTGTTGGGCGCCAGGATCAGGGCGGGGCGCTGCAATTCCTCGATCACCTTAGCCATGGTGAAGGTCTTGCCGCTTCCGGTCACGCCCAGCAACACCTGCGTCTGTTCGCCCTCACGCGCGCTTTCGGTCAGCTCGGCGATGGCGGTCGGCTGATCGCCCGCAGGAGTGTAGTCGCTGACCAGTTCGAAGCGCCTGCCGCCCATGGATTTCTCCGGGCGGCTGGGCTTGTGGGGCACGAACTGCCCGGTTGTGTCGGGCTCTTCCAGCCCCCTGCGGATTACGAGTTCAGCCATGGGCGCACATATGGGGAACGCTTCTGCCCGAGGCAACGGGCGACGGCAATTGGTCGGGCGCGGGTGAGGGGATGTTACGGTTTTATGACGCCCGAAAGATCGCGCGCGTTTCGGGATCGGTTCGGCGGATCTGCGCGTTATGAAGCCATGATGGCAACGTTACCGTTCAAAGACATCGCGCTGCGCGAAACCGCTCTCCAGCACAAAGCCGAGCTGGCGCGGCGGTGGGCGCTGGCGAGCGAACCGTGCGCGGAAGAGGTATCGGCCCCGCGCGCCAAGCTGCTGCTCGGCGAATTGGGCTGGGTGGCGGAGCCGGTGAAGCGCCTGTTCCGCCCGACGCTGGACATCGCCGAGGCGAGGCACAAGCGCACCGTCATGCTCCTGCCCGGGTTTGGCGCGCACCCGATCCGTATGCGCTATATGGCGCGGCAGCTGGAAAAGGCGGGCCACACGGCCAAGCGGTGGGGCGTCGGTTACAATTTCGGCGCGACCGAGGATCGGTTCCGCAAGGTCGAGCGCCGATTGATCGACCTGTTCGAACGGACGGGCGAGCCGGTCGTCCTCGTCGGATGGAGCCTCGGCGGCGTGATGGCGCGCGAGATCGCCAAACTGCATCCCGACAAGGTCGCCAAGATCATCACCATGGGATCGCCCTTTTCCGGCAGCCCGCGCGCCAATAATGGCTGGCGCGCCTATCAGGCGATCGCGGGGCACCGCGTGGACGAGCCCGAATTCGACGCGACCCCATCCGAAAAGCCTCCGGTCGAGACCATCGCCCTGTGGAGCCCGCGCGACGGCGTGGTCAGCCCGCGCAGCGCCTGTGGCCGCCCGGGAGAGCGCGATCGGACAATTTGCCTGCGCTGCACGCATATGGGATTCGTCAACACGCCCGAAGCGATCGAAACCGTGTTGAGGGAACTGGACCGCGTCTGATCCTTTGTTAAGGTATGGCGGTGCTGCACCGCACCAGAACGATCCGCCCCGCCGGGGATGGGGCAATCACAATCGGGGGACCATGGCCGCTAGCGACCAATTCGACGAAATGCACGATGCCGACGGCAATGTGCGCCACGCGTATAGCGGGTATCAGGAATGGTTCGCGGATCAGGACAGCGCGTTTCTCAAGCGTAAGCATCGCGACGCCGAGCAGGCCTTCCGGCGCACGGGTATCACCTTCAACGTTTATGGCGAGGACGAGGCCGAGGAACGGCTGATCCCCTTCGACATGGTGCCGCGCATCATCGATGCGGGCGAATGGCGGCGGTTGACGCGCGGGATCGAACAGCGCGTCTCGGCGCTCAACGCCTTCATGCACGATCTCTACCACCGGCAGGAGATCATCCGCGCCGGCCGCGTGCCCGAACGCCTGTTCCGCAACAACGCCGCCTGGCTGCCCAACATGGTCGGCTTCACGCCGCCGGGTGGAGTCTACACCCACATCGTCGGTATCGATCTGGTCCGCACCGGGCCGGACGAGTTTTTCGTCCTGGAAGACAATGCGCGCACGCCCAGCGGCGTCTCCTACATGCTGGAGAACCGCGAGACGATGATGGCGATGTTCCCGGAACTGTTCATGCGCGTTCCGGTCGAAGCGGTCTCGAACTATCCGCGCCGCCTCGCGCGCAGCCTGGCGGCTTGTGCGCCCGATTGCACCGAAGGCAAGCCGGTGATCGCCGTGCTCACGCCGGGCATCTACAATTCAGCCTATTTCGAACACGCCTTCCTGGCCGACCAGATGGGCGCGGAGCTGGTCGAGGGCAGCGATCTGCGCGTCGTCGGCGGGCGTGTGCAGATGCGCACCACGGGAGGCTACAAGCCGGTCGACGTGATCTATCGCCGGGTCGATGACGAATACCTCGATCCGCTGACCTTCAATCCCGACAGCGTTCTGGGCGTGCCGGGTATCATGGACGTCTATCGCGCGGGCCGGGTCACGATCGCCAACGCACCCGGAACCGGCGTGTGCGACGACAAGGCGATCTACAGCTTCATGCCCGAGATCGTGGAATTCTACACCGGCGAGAAGCCGCTGCTTCCCAATGTCGAGACATGGCGCTGTGCCGAAGAGGACAGTCTCAAATACGTGCTCGACAATCTGTCGGAGCTGGTGGTCAAGGAAGTGCACGGATCGGGCGGCTACGGCATGCTGATCGGCCCGACCGCATCGAAGCGCGAGATCGCCGAATTCCGCGACAAGCTGAAGGCGCGGCCCGAAAATTACATCGCCCAGCCGACCCTGTCGCTGTCGACCTGCCCGATCTACACCAAACAGGGTCTCGCCCCGCGCCATGTCGATCTGCGGCCCTTCGTGCTCGTCTCGCCTGACAATGTCGATATCACGCCGGGCGGGCTGACGCGGGTCGCGCTCAAGAAAGGTTCGCTGGTGGTCAATTCCAGCCAGGGCGGCGGAACCAAGGATACGTGGGTGTTGAAGGACTGATGCTAGCGCGCACCGCCAATTCGCTGTTCTGGATGTTCCGCTATCTCGAGCGGGCGGAGAACACCGCGCGCCTGCTCGACACGGGCCTGCGCATGGCGTTGACGCGCGACGTGGTGAGCGCGGAGGAGGAGTGGCGTTCGGTCATCCTCACCGCCGGGCAGCAGCCGGGATACGAGGCGAAGAACGCCAGCTATACGGGGATGCAGGCCTGGAATTACGTCCTGCGCGACAAGGACAATCCCGCCAGCGTCCTCGCCATGCTCGGCAATGTGCGGTTGAATGCGCGCCAGTCGCGCAACGTCATCACCGGCGAGGTTTGGGAGGCGGTCAACGACAGCTGGTTGCAGATCAGCGAGATGCTGGAGCGCCCGGTCGGCGAACAGCGGGTCGGCGAAGTGGTTGCGGCAGTGCGCCGCGCGGGCACGCTGACCCATGGCGCGGTGATCGGCACGATGCTGCGCGACGAAAGCTTCCATTTCGCCCGCGCGGGTACCTTCATCGAACGCGCCGACAGCATCGCGCGCATTCTCGACATGAAATATTACCTGCTGCTGCCGTCGCTGTCCTATGTCGGCTCCAGCCTCGATACCGGCCAATGGGACACGGTCCTGCGCGCGGTTTCGGGCGATCGCTCGTATCGCTGGCTCAATGCCGGACAGATCGACGCGCGCGGCATCGTCGAATTCCTGGTGCTGGACGAGCGCTTCCCGCGAAGCCTCTCCTATTGCCAGACCGCGCTGCGGGAAAACCTCGCCGCGCTCGCGCGGATGCGCGGGAGCGAGGGGCAGAGCAACATGCTGATGCGCAGCGCCGACATTTCCTTGAGCGAACGCACGATCGATTCGATCTTCGATCAAGGCCTCCACGAATTCCTGCGCCAGTTCATGGCGTCGAACGCGGCGATCGGCGCGGCCATTTCCGAAGATTACAGGTTCCTGTCCTGATGCGCCTCTCGATCCGCCACACCACCCGCTATCGTTTTTCCGAACCGGTCGTCCACGCACTCCAGCGGTTGCGCCTGACGCCCAAGGAAACCCAGGGGCAGGAAATCGTGTCTTGGGAGATGGAATACGACAACGCCTCGCCCGAACTGACTTACGAGGATCAGCACCACAACACGACCACGCTGGTCTCGGTCGATAGCGAGGCGTCGATCGTCACGATCACCTGCCGGGGGGAAGTCAACACCAGCGACCATGCCGGCGTGATTGGGCAGCATGCGGGGCACCTGCCGCTATGGAGCTTTTGCAGCCAGAGCGACCTGACCCGGCCCGGCCCCAAGATGCGTGCGCTCGCCACGGAGTTGCGCGGTCGCGATCTCGGACCGCTCGACATGCTTCATGCCCTGTCGGCTGAGATTCTCGATCGCGTCGAATACAGGATCGGCAGCACCGGGGTCGACACGAAAGGCGAAGAGGCGCTCGGCAAGGGGGCCGGGGTCTGCCAGGACCATGCCCATATCTTCATCGGCGCGGCCCGGATGCTCGACATTCCGGCGCGCTATGTCAGCGGCTATCTGATGATGGACGACCGGGTCGAACAGGACGCGACCCACGCCTGGACCGAAGCCTATGTCGAAGGCCTTGGCTGGGTCGGGTTCGATATCTCGAACGGAATCAGCCCCGATCAGCGCTACGTCCGGGTTGCCACGGGCCGCGATTACCGCGATGCCGCTCCCGTCACCGGCATCAGCTTCGGCACCGCCTCGCAGGAGCTGGAGGTCGAGGTGGCGGTGGAGCAGCGACAGGTACAGCAGTAACGCCCGAGGGGCTGGGGATTTCAATGACGTATTGCGTAGGCATGATGGTCGACAAGGGCCTCGTGTTGATGAGCGACACCCGGACCAATTCGGGCGTCGACAACATCTCGGTGTTCCGCAAGATGTTCTCTTGGAGAGTCGAGGGGGAGCGGATCATCACGGTGATGACCGCAGGCAATCTCGCCACGACGCAGGCGGTGGTGAGCCAGCTCGAAGAGCGGATGAAAGCCCCGGACGAGCGCGACAACGTGCTGCTGAAATCGCCGACCATGTTCCAGGTCGCGAGCGAGATCGGTCGTTTGTTGCGCCATACGGTCGGCAATCGCCAGCAGGAAAACGGCGATCGCGGGCGCGGGCGCTTTACCGCCTCGATCATCGTGGCGGGCCAGATCGCCGGCATGGAGCCGCGCCTCTTCCTCGTTTACCCCGAAGGCAATTTCATCGAGGCAAGCGCGGACACGCCGTTCTTCCAGATCGGCGAGACCAAATACGGCCGCCCCATCATCCTGCGCGGATACGACCGCGAAATGAGCATGGAAGATGCGGTCAAGCTGCTGATGGTGAGCTTCGATTCGACGCTGAAGGCCAATCTTTCGGTCGGCCTGCCGCTCGATCTGATGGTGATCCCGCGCGACACCTTCGAAGCGACCCATACCGAGCGGATCGCCTACGACGATCCCTATTTCCAGGCGATCTCCGCAGGCTGGGGCGATGCGCTGAAGCACGCCTTCCATTCGCTACCGGATTACAGCTTCTACCAGCCCGATCCCGAATAGATTACCGGCAGAAGCTGCCATTGCCTTCTTCCAGGTGGAAGTGATTGGCGTGGGCGGCGTTGTAATCGGGTCCCAGCACCGTTCCAAAGCGCTTGCAGGCGCTGCGCTGCACGGTGCGCAGGAATTCGCGCTCGTCCGCCTCGCCTGAATTCCAGTCGCCGAGCACGCTGATCCTGCGCCCGTCGGCCAGTACGAAGGCCGCGACATCGATCGCTTCGGCGCGCGCATGCGCCGAGCGGCGGCCCGTCCCGGCCACGTTGCGGCAGGAATAGCTGCCCATCGTCTCGATGCGGATCAGCGCACTCCCGAGTATCTGGCGCGCCGCGCGATCGACGCCATAGCGCGCCCAGCCGCCGAACGTGCGCGCCAAGGGGCAGGTCACCGCGCCGAGATTGGTGACCGCAATCGTGTCCGCATCGCTGGTAAGGCCTTCGATCCGCACGGTGTTCACGGTCGAACAGCCCGCCCCGTAGAAGGCGTCGGGCTGGACGGCGAAGCGGGTACCGTCTTTCGCCAGTTCGGCGAGGCATTGGCGCGCCTCGCGAGTCGGTTCGGGCGGAACGGCGGGGCGCGAGATCGGCCCGGTCGGTATCCGCTCGGGCGCGCGGCCCGTCGGCAGCGCATTGCAGGCGGCGAGGAGGGCGAGGAGAGCCAGAGTCGAGAAACGGGCGGCGGCACGGCGGAACATGCCCCCCGCTATGCCGCCCATTTGGTTAACGCAGGCCGAAGAAAACCCGACCTTTATCTCGCGTGTCAGTAGCCGGAGGCCTGCCCGTCCTTGCGCATTTCGGTCGCGCCGGTGAGGACGCCGGTTTCAGGATCGCGCGCGATCGCCTGATAGCCGCCGAACATGATCCCGTTATCGACCACTTCGACCTTGTGGCCCATCGCGCGCAGCCGTTCGATCGTGGCGGCGGGGATGCCGGGTTCGACGAACAGCGTGCCCATCGGGTCCTCGATCGGGCCGCTGACGCTATCGGTCGGCTGGCGTCCGCCATCGTGGTTGAAGCGCGCCGCATCGCCCGCTTCCTGCAGGTTCATCCCGTAATCGACGATGTTGACGAGCACCTGGACGTGGCCCTGCGGCTGCATTCCGCCGCCCATCAGGCCGAGCGTCATGTAAGGCGCGCCGTCCTTCTTCACGAAAGCGGGAATGATGGTCTGGAAGGGGCGCTTGGAGGGCGCATAGGCGTTGGGGTGGGCGGGATCGAGACTGTAGAGCTCGCCCCGGTCCTGGAACATGAAGCCGAGGCCGTCGGGCACCAAGCCGCCGCCCATGCCGCGATAGTTCGATTGGATGAGGCTCACCATCATCCCATCGCCATCGACCACGGTCAGATAGGTGGTGTCGCCTTCGCCCTCCAGCTTGGGTTCGCCGGGGCCATAGGCGGTGGCTTTCGCCGGATCGATCAGCGCGAACCGCTCACGCCCGTAACGCTCGCTCAAGAGGTCCATCGGCGTCGGCGAGAAGTCCGGATCGGCATAGAACCGCGCGACATCCTCGTAAGCCAAGCGCTTCGCTTCGGTCATGTAATGCATGGCCTCGGGGCTGCCGCGCTCCCATTGCGCTAGGTCCACGTTCTTGAGGATATTAACCATCTGCAAGGCGGCGAAGCCCTGGCTGTTGGGCGGCAGCTCGCACAGTTCGAACCCGTCGCGATAGGTCGCGCAGGCGGGATCGACCCATTCGCTGTCATGCGCGGCGAAATCGGCGCGGGTGAAGGCGCTGCCCTGACGCTGGAGATAGTTCACCATCGTTTCGGCCAGCGCGCCGTCGTAGAACGCATCGCGCCCTTCGCGTCCGATCGTCTCCAAAGTATTGGCGAGGTCGGGGTTCCTGAAAATCTCGCCCGCTTCCGGAGCGCTCCCGTCCGCGAACCAGACCTTGCGCGCATTCGAGAAATCGAATTCGTCCTCGCGCCGCGAATAGGCGGCGAGCGAACGGTCGAGATACATCGCGATGACCGGGGCGACCGGATGGCCTTCGCGGGCATAGCGCACGGTGGGGGCGAGGTTTTCCGCCATGGTCCGCTTGCCGAAGCGATCGTGCAGTTCGAACCAGGCATCGACCGTGCCGGGAATGGTTACGGGGAGGGGGCCATAGGCGGGCAGCGATGTCGCATCGCCGAGCTTTTCCTTGAGCTGCGCCAGCGTCTGCCCGCTGGGGCTGCGGCCCGAGCCGTTGAGGCCGTAAAGCTTTTCGGTCTTCGGGTCCCACACGATGGCGAACAGATCGCCGCCAATGCCGTTGCCGGTCGGCTCCATCAGGCCGAGCGCCGCATTGGCGGCAATGGCCGCATCGACCGCGCTGCCGCCAGCCTTCAACGTATCGAGCGCCACCTGGGTCGCCAGCGGATGCGCGGTGGCGGCCATGCCGTTTTCCGCGATCACCGGGCTGTGCGACCAGTTTGCGCCGACCGGGCGTCCGCCGCCGCCGATCTGCTCTTCTATGGGTTTCGCATCTTGCGCCGTGGCGGGGTGGGCAATCAGGGCCAGGATGGCCGCGGCGGTAAGGAAACGCATTGAATTCTCTCCCAATCAGGCGGGAGCTTTGTGGCCTCCCGTGGCCTTGCTGACAAGCACGATCGCCAGCCACGACGCGATGAAGCCGGGCACGATCTCGTAGAGGCCCTGGCCGTTGATGAAGTCGCTGTTGAGGCCAAGCGCGATCCACAGGCCGACCACCGCCGCGCCCGTCAGAAGCCCGGCCACCGCGCCCGCACCGGTCATCCGGTCCCAGGTCAGCGCGAGGATGATCAGCGGGCCGAAGGCTGCGCCGAACCCGGCCCAGGCGTTCGCGACGAGGCCGAGAACCTCGCTGTTCGGATCGCGCGCGATGAAGATCGCGGCCACCGCAACCAGCGCGACGCAGACGCGCCCGACATTGACCGCCTCGCGCTCGCTGGCGTGTTTGCGCAGGAACAGGCGGTAGAAATCCTCGGTCAGCGAGCTGGAGGATACGAGCAGCTGCGAGCTGATCGTGCTCATGATCGCGGCGAGCAGGGCTGCAAACAGGAAGCCGGTGATGAGCGGGTGGAAAAGCAGGTCCGACAACACGATGAAGATCGTTTCGGGATCGTCGAGCACGATGCCGTTCCTTTGCGCATAGGCGCGGCCTGCAATCCCAACGCCGAGTGCCCCGACCAGCGCCACCGCCATCCAAGCCAGCCCGATATTGCGCGCGACCTTGACCTTTTCGACCGAGGAAATCGCCATGAAGCGCACGATGATATGCGGCTGGCCGAAATAGCCGAGCCCCCAGGTCACCGCACTGACGAAGCCCAGAAAGGTCAGACCTTGCGTCAGGCTCAGGAAGCCCGGCTGGCTCGCCGCGACCGCCTCGATCGATCCGCCCGCCGTGCCGCCGGGGCCGAACATTACGACCAGCGGCATCAGGACGAGCGCGACCACCATGATGCAGCCCTGGACGAAGTCGGTCAGGCTGACGGCCAGGAACCCGCCGACCATCGTATAGGCAAGGACAACCAGCGCGGTGATCCAGATGCCCATCATGTAGTCGCTCATCCCGCTCGCGGGCAGGATATTGGCGAAGGCGGTCTCGAACAGTTTGCCCCCGCCGACGAGACCCGCCGCGGTGTAAACGGTGAAGAACACGACGATCACGAGGCCCGAGACGACGCGCAGCGTCTTCGCCTTGTCGGGGAAGCGATTGGCCAGGAATTCGGGGATGGTCAGCGCATTGCCCAGGTCCTCGGTCTGCTGGCGCAGCCGCGGCGCGACGATGATCCAGTTCGCGACCGCGCCGACGAACAGCCCGATCCCGATCCACGCTTCGACGAGGCCGGCCGCATAGAGCGCGCCGGGCAGGCCCAGCAGCAACCACCCGCTCATGTCGGATGCCCCCGCGCTCAGCGCCGCGACGGCAGGGTGCAGGTTCCGCCCCGCCAGCATGTACCCTTCGCTGGTGTCGGTCGATCGCTTCCAGGCGAACAGGCCGATCCCGATCATCAGGAGAAAATAGAGGGCGAGCGTGATGAGTGTTCCCGTCTGCATGAGGCGATACATACAGACCAGAGGCGCGCTGTCATCCTTGCGGGGCGAATTTGATCGATGGCTAGGTTGCGCGGGTCGGGCGGCTAATATCTGTGCGACAGCGCAACTGCGATCGAAGCATCCTTGCCCTGGCTTTCTGCCATCCGACCGCAGGCAGGCGTGTCCGAAATGGCACACCGATCCGCCTCGACCTTCAGAAACGGCTCGGTTTCACCAATACGAAACGCAACCGACACGCCCCGGTCATGCGGAGCGACGATGGGGCTGGCGTCTTTCAACGACGGGAATTTCTCATCATGTCGCCTTCGCGTTCCGTAATCCGCCTGCTCGCCCTTTCCAGCGCGCTCGTCCCCGTCGCTTCTCTTCAGGCGCAGGCCGCCGCCCAGCCGGATCAGGTGGAGGAACCCGAGCCCTCTTCGGCGAACGAGATCATCGTCACCGCCCAGAAGATCGAACAGCGCGCCGCCGACGTGCCGATCACGATCTCGGCCCTGCGCGGGGAGCGCATCGAGGAATTGGGCGTCACCGATCTCGACGAATTGTCGAACTACGTGCCCGGTCTCAATATCCAGGAACAGAGCGCCAACAATCCCGGCGTCGTCATCCGCGGGATCACGTCGGATTCGGGCTCCTCGCAGCAGGGGCCGCGCGTCACGCTCTATTACAACGGCGTCGACATCTCGCGTTCGCGCGGATCCTATCAGGCGATCTACGATCTCGACCGGGTCGAGGTTATCAAGGGCCCGCAGGCAACTCTGTTCGGAACGGCGAGCGCGGTGGGGGCAATCAGTCTCGTCAGCGCCCGGCCGCGCCCCGGCTTCTCCGGCGAAATCGCGGGCGGCTACGGCAATTTCGATGCGACGCTCCTGTCGGGATACGTCAATGCCGGGTCGGACGTGCTCGCCGGGCGCGTGGCTTTCGAATGGCGCACGCGCGACGGCTATGTCGAAAATCTCGCCGCCTCGCAGGAGGAAGAGCTGTATGCGCAGGACAATCTCGGCGTGCGCGCATCGCTGCGGTTCACGCCGACCGACCGCCTGACCGTCGATCTGATCGGCACGTTCGACCGCCAGCGCAATGGCGGCACGCCGTTCATTTCGGGCCGATTCCCGACCGCGAACGGCCCGGCCGATCCGTTCGGAGACGCGCAATTGGGCGGATCGCCCTATTCCGAAGCCGCGCTGGGCGATGCGCAACTGGGCCTCGACCGCGAGGTGTACGATGCCAATCTGACCGCGGAATACGAATTCGGCGACAGTTGGACCTTCACCACGGTCAACGGATATCGCGAATTCGACAGCGCCGAGGTGTTCGACGCCGATGGCGGCCCGGCGCCTTTCCTTGAATTCGCGGAGATCGCGGAAGGGTGGCAGTTCAGCCATGAGGGCCGCTTCAGCTATGTCGATCCGATGTGGCGCGCCGCCTTCGGCTGGAATTTCTTCACCGAGAAGGGCAATCAAAACGTCCCCTTCTCGACCGAGGAGGGCACGTTTCTCCAGTGTCTCACTGGCTTGTTCGGAGTTCCGGCGGCGGGGCGCCCGTTCGGCGCGCTACCATGCGTGGCTCCGGATGGCAGCGTGCCCTGGCTAGGGCTGACCAATATTCCCTATTCCTCGGTGTTCGAGAACCGCGGCGACAATCAGAGCTATTCGACCTTCGCCGACGTCACCTTCATTCCCGTGCCCGCGCTGGAGCTGACCGCAGGCGCGCGCCTGCTGATCGAGCAGAGGAAGTCGGGTTATGTCACGAACGTGCCCAATTCGGTCCTGACCGGCGCTCCGCTGATCCCCGGCCAGCTCAATACCGGCGGGCGCGTGTTCGAAGCCGATGCCAGCTATTCCGCCGTCCTGCCGCGCTTCAACGCGCTCTATCGCCTGACCCCCGATCTCAACGTCTTCGCCACCGTCTCGAAAGGCCGCCGCTCGCCGGTGGTGCAGTTGAGCGCGCGGCGCGCAGGCGGGGCGGTCGTCCCCAATCTGCAACCCGTCCCCGAAGAGACGGTCTGGAATTACGAGGGCGGATTGAAATTCGCCAGCGGCGTCGTGTCGGGTTCGCTGGGCGTCTATTACCAGGAATATGAGGGCTTCCAGGTCACCATCACCCAGCCCGACGGCACCAGCGTCACAAGAAGCGCGGGCAGCGCCAGCAATCTGGGGGTCGAGGCGGAACTGGCGGTGAACCCGACCGACTGGCTCAATGTGTTCGGCAATGTCGGCTATATCGACGGCGGGATCGACGACAAGCCGGAGAACGGCGTCTTCGCGGGCGACCGCTTCCGCCTCCAGCCCGAATGGCAGGCGGCGGGCGGCTTCACGATCGACTACCCGCTCGGCAACGGCATGCGCGTCTTCGCCACGCCCAGCGTGACTTATCGCAGCCGCATCTTCTTCGAAGTGCCGAACAATCCGCTAATCTCGCAGGAAGGCGTGACGCTGGTGAACGCGCGTGCGGGCGTCAGCTTCGGCGACGACCGGTTCGAGATCGCGGGCTTCATCCGCAACGCCACCGACGAGGATTACCTGCTCGATGCCGGCAATACCGGCGGCGCGTTCGGCATCCCGACCTTCATTCCCGCCGAGCCGCGGCTTTACGGGGTGAGCGCGAAAGTCCGCTTCTGATCGAGCGTCAAGAAAGGGGCGGGCGGCTGACAGCCCGCCCCTTTCGGCATCGGCCCGTGCGCGCTAGGCCGCTTTCGTGCCCGCGATCGAGCCCGTCACCGCCTTCATGGCGCTCGCCTTTTGCGCGGTGCATCTGTTCGTCGGACGGCTGCGCTTCCTCGATGTCGAGCCGCGCAGCCGCTGGCTGAGCTTCGCGGGCGGCGTGGCGGTCGCTTACGTCTTCCTCCACATCCTGCCCGAACTGGGCGCGCATGGCGCGACGTTTCAGCGCGCGACGGGCCTGGCGCGCGGCGCGGCGGAAGCCTGGGTCTACACCCTGTCGCTGGCGGGCCTCGCGCTGTTCTACGGGATCGAGCGCGCTCTGGTGGTCTCGCGCGGCGGGCGCGAACGACGCGACACCCGCCCCCGTAGCGGGATCTTCTGGCTGCATATCGCCGCGAGCGGCTTGCTGATCTTCATCGTCGCCTACCTTCTCAACCACCGCGAGGATGCGAGTGTGGGCGGGCTCGCCCTGTTCTTCGTCGCGCTACTGCTGCATTTCGTCACCGCCGATTTCGCCAGCCGAGCGGATCATCCCGAAATCTACGACCACGCAGGCCGCTGGGCGCTTGTCGCGGCGACGCTGGCGGGATGGATCACAGGGCTGTTCGTGGAATTGCCCGAGATCGCGATCGGTTGCCTATTCGCCTTCGTGGGCGGGGCGATGATTCTGGTCATCCTGAAAGAGGAATTGCCGGAGGAACGCGAAAGCAGCTTCTGGCCGTTCCTGAGCGGCACGGTTCTGTATGCGGGGCTGGTGCTGGCGGAATTCTATCTCGCCGCGTGATGTTTCGAGGACCTTCCGAAGGTGGCGCGGGTTTCATGGGCGAAACCCCGAATTCTTCCCCGACCACTTAGAAGGCCCGAATTATGAACCGCTTTTCCGGCAACACCGTCATCGTCACCGGCTCGTCTTCCGGCATCGGCGCCGCCATCGCGCGCCGCTTTTCCGAAGAGGGCGCCAATGTCGTCCTCAATTCACGCACACGCGAGGATCTCGAAAAGGTGGCGGAGAATATGCCCGACGAGCGCACATTGATCGTCGAGGGCGCAATCGGAGGCGCCGATTTCGCGAAGGAAATCATCGAGAAGACGGTCGACCGCTTCGGCGGGCTCGACGTGCTGATCAACAATGCCGGCATCGCCGCCGCCGGTCCTTTGGCCGAGGCGGACGAGGACGATATCGAGAGCGTGATCGATATCAACGTGAAGGGCATGCTCTATATGTGCCGCGCGGCGATCCCCGAACTTGCGAAGAGCGAAATTGCGGGCGGCGCGTCGATCGTCAACACCTCCAGCGTATCGGGCAGCGGCGGCGACTGGACCATGCCGATCTACAACGCATCGAAGGGCGCGGTGACCAATCTGACGCGTGGCCTCGCCCTCCAACTGGGCGCGCAGGGCATCCGCGTGAATGCTGTCCTGCCTTCGCTGACCCGGACCGAGATGAGCGAGGGCATTCGCGACAATAAGGACTTGATGGACGCGTTTCTGCGTCGCATTCCGCTGGGCCGCGTCGGCGAACCGGAAGATGTGGCGAGCGTCGTCGCCTTCCTCGCCAGCGAAGATGCGCGGTTCGTGACGGGGGCCAACCTGCCGGTCGATGGCGGGGTCAGCGCGTCGAACGGGCAGCCGAATTTCATGGCGCTCGGCGACTGACTTTGGGCCATCGACCTATCATCGCGCCGCCGCTTCGCTTCGGTTCGCTCGCCGCACTTGTTTTGCTAGCGGCGTGTTCGAACGATCCGCCAAACTCGCAGAACGACCGGAATTCCGGAGAGGTCATTGCGCGCACCGAACCGGGCGAGGTCGCTTCGCCTGACCCGTCCAGCTCTGCGGAATCGCAGCGTACCGAAAGCCCGGCTCCGCAAACAGAAGAGGAGAGGAGCGTTCCCGGGGCTTCCGTGCAGGACACGATACCGGCGCGCTTCCACGGGCTTTGGTCGGAAGATCTCGACCATTGCGGCGTGCCCGGACACCAGCGCTACAATATCGGAGCGAGCCGCATCGGCTTTTTCGAAAGCACCGGCATCGTGCGTACGGTGCGGGTTCGCGGCGACTACGCCGCTGCGACCATCTTCGAACAATATGGCGACGGCCCGGGCACCCGATACGCCTTTTATATGGCGCTGGAAGGTCCGGACCGGATGCGGGCGCGCTACGATACCAGGGACGGATTCGTGCTGCGCCGCTGCCCGGACTGATCGGACCCCGGCGGGCGGTTCTCAGCCGTCCTTGCGCTTGGCCTTCTTGCGCTCGTGCGGATCGAGGATCGCCTTGCGCAGGCGGATGGTCTGCGGCGTCACTTCGACCATCTCGTCGTCGTCGATATAGGCGATCGCCTGTTCCAGCGTCATTACGCGCGGCGGCGTCAGACGGATCGCATCGTCCTTGCCGGTCGAGCGGAAATTGGTAAGCTGCTTGGACTTCAGCGGATTGACTTCGAGGTCCTGCGGCTTGGCGTTCTCGCCGATGACCATGCCTTCATAGATCTTGGCGCCGCCGCTGATGAACAATTCGCCGCGATCTTCCAGCGCGAACAGGGCGTAACCGGTCGCCTCGCCCGCCACCATCGAGATCAGCACGCCGTTCTGGCGGCCTTCGATCGGGCCTTTGTGCGCGTCGTATTTCTCGAACAAGCGGTTCATGATCCCCGTGCCGCGCGTGTCGGAAAGGAATTCGCCGTGATAGCCGATCAGGCCGCGGCTGGGGGCGGAGAAGGTGACGCGCGTCTTGCCGGCGCCGGAAGGGCGCATGTCGGTCAGCTCGGCCTTGCGGCGCTGCATTTTCTCGACGACCGTGCCCGAATGCTCGTCGTCCACGTCGATGACGACCGTTTCGAACGGCTCCATGCGCTGGCCGTTCTCTTCACGGAACAAGACGCGCGGGCGCGAAATGCCCAGTTCGAAGCCTTCGCGGCGCATCGTTTCGATGAGGACGCCGAGCTGCAATTCGCCGCGCCCGGCGACTTCGAAGCTGTCCTTGTCGTCGCTTTCGGTGACGCGGATGGCGACATTGGTTTCCGCCTCGCGCATTAGGCGGTCGCGGATCATGCGGCTCGTCACCTTCGATCCCTCGCGCCCGGCAAGCGGGCTGTCATTGACCGAGAAACGCATGGCCAGCGTCGGCGGGTCGATCGGCTGCGCGGCGATCGGTTCGGTCACCGCCGGATCGGCGATGGTGTTTGACACGGTCGCCTTTTCGAGGCCCGCCATCGCGATGATGTCGCCCGCCTGCGCGCTTTCGACCGGCACGCGGTCGAGCCCGTCGAAGCTCATCAGCTTGGTCGCGCGGCCGACTTCGACGACATTGCCGTCCGCATCCAGCGCGCGGATCGGATCGTTGATCTTGACCGTGCCCGACTGGACCCGGCCCGTCAGGACGCGGCCCATGAAATTGTCGCGGTCGAGCAGGGTGGCGAGGAAGCTGAACGGCCCGTCGGTGTCGAGGCCGGGGGCGGGCACGTGGTCGACGATCAGCTTGAACAAAGGTTCGAGATCGCCCGAGCGCGCGGTCGCATCGGGGCTGGCATAGCCATCGCGGCCCGAGGCCCAGAGCGAGGGGAAGTCGAGCTGCTCGTCATTCGCATCGAGGCTGAGGAAGAGTTCGAAGCACTCGTCGAGCACCTCGTCGGGGCGCGCGTCGCTGCGGTCGATCTTGTTGACGACGACGATCGGCTTGAGGCCCAGCGCCAGCGCCTTGCCGGTCACGAACTTGGTCTGCGGCATCGGCCCCTCGGCGGCGTCGACGAGCAGGATCACCCCGTCGACCATGCTGAGGATACGCTCCACCTCGGCGCCGAAATCGGCGTGGCCGGGGGTGTCGACGATGTTGATGCGGGTGGTCTTGCCCTCATGCTCCCATTCCACGCTGGTGCACTTGGCGAGGATGGTGATCCCGCGTTCCTTTTCGAGATCGCCCGAATCCATCGCGCGTTCTTCCACGCGCTGGTTTTCGCGGAAGGTGCCGGACTGGCGGAACAGCTGGTCCACCAGAGTGGTCTTGCCGTGATCGACGTGGGCGATGATGGCGACGTTGCGCAGGTCGCGGGACATGGGGCGGGGTGCTTTCGTGAGGGTCGGGAAAAAGGGGAACGGGCGATCGAACACCCGGTGCGCGCGCCCCCTAGCCCACTTGCTGCAATGCGGCAAGTAAACAGAGGTGCGTCTATCTCCGCAAAGCCGTAGCGGAAACTGTGGCGGCGCTGCAACACGGCCCGAAGCTCTTGGAAAACGGGGGATCGCGCTTGTTCCAATCGCGTAGGAGAAGTAGGGGGTCGCCCCCCGACGAGTGTAGCTCAAGGCACGCTCGGGAGAGAGGCGGATCGGACAGATCCGCGCCTGTTTGAGAGAGGTTGTCCATGAATTTTTCGCGTTCGTTTTCGCGCGGCGTATCTGCCGGCCTGTTCGCCGGTGTCGCCGCCATCGCCCTCATGCCCAGCGCCGCTGCCGCACAGGCGATCGAAGAAGACACGACGACGCTCGATAACGATGCCGATCTGACCGATGGCGAGCCCGACGTGGCCCCCGCCGCGGGCGCCGACACGATCATCGTCACCGCCACCAAGCGCGCGCAGACGCTTCAGGAAACGCCCGTCTCGGTCAGCGTGACCACCGGCGAGACGCTGGAGCGCGCGGAAATCCGCGACCTGCTCGATCTTCAGACCGTCGCGCCCTCGTTGCGCGTGAGCCAGTTGCAGAGCTCGGCCAACACCACCTTCTTCATCCGCGGCTTCGGCAACGGCGCCAACAATGTCGGCGTCGAACCTTCGGTCGGCGTGTTCATCGACGGCGTCTATCGTTCGCGGTCGGCGGCGCAGATCAACGATCTCGCCAACGTCGCCCGCATCGAGGTCCTGCGTGGGCCGCAGTCGACCCTGTTCGGCAAGAACGCCAGCGCCGGCATCATCTCGGTCGTCACGCGCGAGCCGCAATTCGATTTCGGCGGCAGCGCGTCGCTCAGCTACGGCAATTACGACAACATCGTCGTGCGCGGCGACGTGACGGGGCCGATCACCGACAGCCTGGCCTTCTCGGTCGAGGGGAATTACAACACCCGCGACGGTTACGTCGACGTCGTCAATCTCGACGAAAAGATCAACGATCGCGATCGCTGGGGCGCGCGTGCCCAATTGCTGTTCGACAATGGCGGTCCGCTGACCGTCCGCGCGATCGGCGATTATTCCAAAATCGACGAGAATTGCTGCTTTGCCGGCAACGTCCTCGCCGGGCCGACCTTCGCGGCCACCCGTGCGGTCGGCGGCAATGTCGGGGCGAACGATCCGTTCAGCTACGAAGCCTATCTGAACCGGCTGCCGACCAACGACATCGAAAGCTATGGCGGCTCGCTCCAGGCGGAATACGAGATCGGTGCGATCGCGCTGACCTCGATCACTGCCTATCGCGAACTACGCGCTTTCAACCAGCAGGACGTCGATTTCACCAGCGCCGACGTGGTCAGCGAATTCCGCGACCAGGCGGTCGACACCTTCACGCAGGAACTGCGCCTGACGTCGGATTTCGACGGGCCGCTGAACTTCCTGCTCGGCGGGTTCTATTTCAATGAAGACGTGGTGCAGACCAGCGGCCTCGACAATGGCGCAGCGGCGCGGCCGTTCTTCAACGTGCTGGCGGGCGGCGCGCTTCCGGCGGCCGAAGTCGGTCTGGGCATTCCTGTGGGCGGCAGCTTCGCCGCCGGCCCACTGTCGCGTGAAGCCTTCACCCTTCAGAACGAGAGCTACTCGATCTTCGGAACGGTGGATTTCGAAGTCACCGACCGGATTACCATTACCGGCGGCTTCAACTACACCAAGGACGAGAAGGACTTCACCCTCTCGCAGCAATCCTTCGATCCGCTGGCGAACGTCAATCTTGTCGACGCGTTCATCGTCGGCCAGATCGCGCGTGCGCTGAACGTGGCACCCGGCGCAGTGACTCCCGCGGTCATCAACGGCTTCGCGACCAATCCCGCGACGCGACCGGCCTTCGGCGCGATCACGAACGCCGCACTCAACCCGGCGGTCAACCCGCTGCTCGCGCTCCAGCCCCTCCAGTTCATCCCGCCCTTCCTCGGCGTGCCGAACGCGGTCGAACCGGGTCAGACCGAGGATGACGACTGGAGCTATACTGGCCGCATCGCCTACGAGGTGAACGACAATATCAACGCGTATTTCACCTATGCCACCGGCTTCAAGGCCAGCTCGGTCAACCTGTCGCGTGACAGCCGTCCGCTGGCCTCCGACTTCACGCCCGGTCCGCGCGGCAGCCTGATCCTCGCGCCGTCCTCGCCGATCCGCGACGCGGGCATCGCTGTCCCCAATCTCGGCACCGGTTCGCGCTTTGCCGGGCCGGAAGAATCGGAAGTCTACGAACTCGGCATCAAGCTCGATTATCCGGGCTTCGCGCTCAATCTCGCCTTGTTCGACCAGACGCTGGACGGCTTCCAGTCGAACGTCTTCACCGGCACCGGCTTCGCGCTGGCGAATGCGGGCCAACAGTCGACCCGCGGCTTCGAGCTCGACAGCACGATCAGCCCGACCGACGCGCTGGTCTTCACCTTCGCGCTGACCCATCTCGACCCGATCTACGACAGCTTCACCAATTCGGCTGTCGGCGATCTGACGGGTACGCGCCCGGCGGGTATCCCCTCGTTCACGATCGCCACCTCGGCGACCTACACGCAGGAACTGGGATCGAGCGGGAACCTCCTGATCGGCCGTGTCGACTATTATCACGAAAGCGACACCCAGCTGCTCGAAGGCGTTCCGGGCTTCGGCACGTTCGAACAGCAGCGTGCGATCGCCCGCAACTACACGCGCGAGGTCAATCAGGTGAACGCCTCGCTGACCTTCGCGATGGAGAACGGGTTCGAACTGAGCGGCTATGTCCGCAATCTCGGCAACGAGCAGTATCTCACCCAGATCTTCCCGAGCACCGCGCAGGCCGGTTCGATCTCGGGCTATCCCAGCCAGCCGCGCACTTACGGCGTGACGGCGCGGATGCGGTTCTGATCGGATCGCGTTACATCGATAAAGGGGAAGGGGGCTTTCGGGCCCCCTTTTCTTTGTCCCGCCTCGCTGACCGGTTCGAGCGGTAAGACTATAGAGCCCGAAGCGCCTGCGCCGGCTTGGCGCGCAGCAGCGGCAACGATCCGCCCAATGCAAAGCCCATCACGACGGCGAGCCCCATTCCGAGCACTGCGAAGATCTCGCCCCAATCGGGCAGCCAATCGAATTCGAACAATTGGGTGATCACCAGCCAGGCGAGCAGGCTGCCGAGCCCCAGCGCCACCACGGCGAGCGCCAGAGCCAGCACGCCGTATTCGATCAGCTGCATCATCAAGACCTGCCGCCGGTCCGCGCCCAGAACGCGCAGGATCACCGTGTCGTAGGTCCGCGCGGCCCGCGCCGCCGCGATCGCGCCGAGCAGGACCGCGAGGCCCGCCAGCACGGCCACGCTTGCCGCAGCCAGCGTGGCGAGGCCGACCTGTTCGAGCAGCGTGCGCGCCTGTTCCAAGATGCCGCCGACCTCGATCACCGAGGAGGAGGGAAATTCGCGCACCAGCCCTTGCAGGATCGGCGCGGTGGGCGTTCCGGGCGCGAGTTCGATCGTCGCGGCCAGATTGTGCGGCACGTCGTCGAGCGCATTCGGGCTGAGGACGAAGACGTAGTTGAAGCCGAGGCTCTCCCAATCGATCGTGCGCAGATTGGCGATGCGGGCGGTGCGCTCGGTCCCAAGCACGCCGAAGGCCAGCAGGTCGCCGATTTCGAGCCCCGCAGCCTCGGCGAATTCCTGGTCCACGCTGACCAGCGGTTCGCCCTCGTGGAACGGCCCCCACCATTCGCCTTCGACGATGGTGTTGCCGGGCGGAACCTCGTCGGCATAGGTCAGCCCGCGCTCGCCGCGCAGGGCCCAGGCGCCGTCGGGAATTTCCTCGAGATCCGCCGTGCGGGTCATCGCGCCCTCGGACCCGAAGGCGAGAACCGCGCCGCGCAAGGCTGGGACGGTGCGGATATCGGCGGCGGGGTCTTCCTCCCGCACCAAAGCCTCGAAATCCGCGATGGAATCGCGCGGCACGTCGAGCACGAAATAGTCGGGCGCCTGCTCGGGCACGCGGCGTTCGATATTCCCGTCGATGGCGGACTGGACCGCAGCGAGCAGGACGAAAGCGGCGAGCCCGAAGCCGAGCGCGGTGACGAGCGCGCCGGTGGAGGACCCGGGGCGGTGCAGATTGGCGAGCGCATTGCGCGCGATCGGGTTGCTCGGGCGGGGCAGGGCGCCGGCAAGCTTGCGGATCGCGAGACCGAGCAGAGCGAGGAGACCCAGCGCCACCGCCGCGCCAACCAGGAACAGGCCCGACAATTGCCAATTGCTCGCGGTCAGGAGCGCCAGCGCGACAATCGCCGCGAGCCCCAACCCGACCGCGATCAGCGCCTGTCGGTCCTGCGCCAGCGGCGCGATCCGCGCCCGCATCAGCGCCATGGCGGGAAAATGCCGCGCGCGCAGCAGCGGCGGTGCGGCGAAGACGAAGGCGACCAGCAAACCGTAGGCCAGAGCGGTGAGGAGCGCGAGCGGATCGACGACGAGACCGGTCTCGACCGGGAGCAGGCCTGACAGCGCGACCGCCAGCAGCGGCGTCACCGCCACGCCCACCAGCAGTCCTGCAACGCTGCCCGCAAGCGCCGCCGCCCCGATCTGAAGTGCGTAAATCCGCGCGATATCGGTGCTGGTCGCGCCGAGGATCTTAAGGGTCGCGATCGCCTGTCGCCGCGCGTCGAGATACGAGGTCACCCCTCCGCCGATCCCGATACCGGCGATGACGAGCGCGGCGAGGCCGACCAGAGTCAGAAATTCGCTCATCCGGCTGACGAAGCGATCCGCGCCGGGCGATGCGCGATCGGCGGTGCGGAAATCAAAGCCGGCCTCGGGGAAGCGGTCCTCCAACTCATCACGCACGGTTTGCGGATCGCGCGGAGTGTCGAAGGCGACGCGGGTCTTGCTCTGGAACATCGAGCCGGGCGCCAGCAGCCCCGCCGCTTCGGGCAGGCCCTCGGCCACGATCACGGTCGGGCCGAGTTGGAACCCCTCGCTCAATTTGTCGGGCTCGGTCGCGATGATCCCGCCGACCGTCACACTGCGCGTTCCGATGGAAATCGTATCGCCCGGCCCCACGCCGAGCCGTTCGGCGGCCCCGCGATCGAGCCATGCCTCGCCCAGCGCAGGTGCACCGGCGTTGCGACCGTCTTGCAGCGTCAGTGCACCGTAGAGCGGATAGGCGTCGTCGACCGCCTTCAATCCGATCGGCACCGCCTGATCGCCGTTTCGGGCCATCGCCTGCAAGCGATAACCGCGCGTCAGCGATCCGTATTCGCCAAGCGCGGCATCCTCTTCAGGGTTGAGAGCGCGCTGCCACAATTCGATCTCGAGATCGCCGCCGAGCAGTTCCTGCCCGCTCGAAGCGATCTCTCCCTCGATCGCCGCAGTCAGAGTCCCGATCGCCGCCAGCGCCCCAGTGCCCAGGAACAGGCAGACCAGCAGCAGGCGCAGGCCCTTGAAGCGCGCATTGAGATCGCGGCGTGCGATGCGCCAGGCTTCGGTCCAGCTCATCGTTTCGTGTCGCTCGCGATCACCCCGTCGCCCAGCTGGATCACCCTGTCGCAGTGCTTCGCCAGTTCAGGATCGTGGGTGATGACCAGCAGGGTCGCTCCGGTCTCGGCCCGCCTCGCGAAGAGGAGGTCTACGATTTCGTGGCCGGTCGCGGCGTCGAGATTGCCGGTCGGCTCGTCGGCGAAGATCAGGTCCGGCCTTGGCGCGATGGCGCGAGCGATGGCGACGCGCTGCTGCTCGCCGCCCGACAATTGCTGCGGATAATGATCGAGCCGATGGCCGAGGCCGACCGCTTCCAATTCGGCACGGGCGCGCGCCTGCGCATCGCTCTCGCCCGACAGTTCCATGGGCGTGGCGACGTTTTCCTGCGCCGTCATGGTCGGGAGCAGGTGAAAGGCCTGAAGCACGATCCCGATCCGCCCGCGCCTCGCATGGGCCAGCGCATCCTCGTCCATCCCGTTGAAATCCTGACCCGCGACTTGAAGCGTTCCTCCGGTCGCGCGTTCGAGGCCCGACAGCACCGCCATGAGCGAACTCTTGCCGGATCCCGACGGGCCGAGTAGCGCGAGGGTCTCGCCCGGCATCACGTCGAGATCGACGCCGCGCAGGATTTCGACCGGAGCTTCGGCGGTGCCGAGCGTGAGAGTGAGGTTGCGGGCGGAGATCGCAGCTTGAGAATTGGTCACTTCGCTGCGATGGCACAGGGTGTTGTCCCCCACAAGGAGCCTCGCCGGTGCAATTCGTCCGTCTGTCGATCATTCCGCTGCTGATGGCGCTCGCCGCATGTGGGCAGAGCGCCGATCCCGCGCCGCAACAGCGCGAAGTCGCACCTGTCGCGGCAAATGACGACACGCCGGAAATCCCCGTCAGCGGGCCGGAACGCCGCATCCTCGCCTTCGGGGACAGTCTGTTCGCGGGATACGGAGTGGGCACGGAAAACAGCTATCCGGCCAAGCTCGAAGCGGCCCTGCGCGCACGCGGGATCGACGCGCGGATCGTCAATGCGGGCGTATCGGGCGACACCAGCGGGGCGGGCCGCCAGCGCCTCCCCTTCGTCCTCGACAAGCAAGAGAACATCGATCTCGTCATTCTCGAACTGGGCGGCAACGATCTGTTGCGCGGGATTTCGCCAGCGGAGACGCGCGCCAATTTCGAAGCGATGCTGGGCGAATTGCGCGATCGTGGCATTCCGGTGCTGTTGATGGGTATGCGCGCGCCGCCCAATTACGGGCCGGAATTCCAGCGCGATTTCGACGCGCTCTATGGCGATCTGGCGCAGGAATACGGTGCAGAGCTGATTCCGTTCTGGCTGGAGACGGTCTATCAGCGTCCCGAACTGTTCCAGGACGATCGCATCCATCCGACGGAAGAAGGCTTGCAGGTGCTGGCGAACGATACGGTGGTGGAGGTGGCCGAGGCGCTGCCGCCCGCCGAGTAAGGTCGAGGCTCGCTCAACGAGGCGAAACCGCGCCGCCTCGCACCTCCCAGACGGCCGCCTCGCCCGCTATCGCTTCGAAGGGGGCGATCTCCGTCCCCGTCATCCACACCTGCGCGCCGCCGCTGCGCAGGCGGTCGAACAGGGCGACGCGCCGGTCGGGATCGAGATGGGCGGCTACCTCGTCCAGCAATAAGAGCGAGGCGCGTCCTTTCGCGGCGAGAGCCGCATGGGCCAGCGTCATCGCCAGCAGCAGCGCCTTCTGCTCTCCGGTCGAACAGGCCGCTGCGGGCATCCGCTTGGCGGCGTAGAGCACCTCGACATTGTCGCGGTGCGGTCCGGTGAGCGTGCGCTGCGCCGCCCGGTCGCGGCGGCGCCCGTCATGAAGCGCCTGGGACAGCGCCTCGAACCCTTGCGGGCCGCCGGGCGCGTAGCTGAGGGCGGGGCGGGGGAAGGGCGCTTCGGGCTGGATTACGATTTCCGCCATCATCGCATCGATCAGTGCCGCGCGCCCGCGCGACAGGGCCGCGCCGTGTTCGGCCAGCTGCGCTTCGATGGCGTCGAGCCAGACGGGATCGGGCTCGCGATCGTCCGAAAGCAATCGGTTGCGCTCACGCAGCGCGGCTTCGTAGCGATTGGCGCGGCTGGCGTGTTCGGGGTCGAGCGCGAGCGCGAGCCGGTCGAGATAGCGCCTTCGGTCCTGCGCTGGCCCGGTGAACAGCCCGTCCATCGCCGGGGTCAGCCAGCCGACCGCAAGCCACTCGCCAAGCGCCACCGCGCTCGTTTCCGCACCGTTGATCCGCACCCGGCGGCGGCCCGGCTGCGCGGGTTCGGTATAGGTGCCGAGGCGGACCGGCTCGCTCTCTCCAGTTTGAGCCGCGGCCAGATCGGCGCCGATCGCGAACCCACCGCCGCCATCGTGTCGCGCCATTTCGGCAAGCGCCGCACGGCGCATTCCGCGACCCGGCGCGAAGAGCGAGAGTGCTTCCAAAACATTCGTCTTGCCCGCGCCATTAGTGCCGACGAGCAGATTGACCGCCCGCGTGCCTTCGATCGCGGTATCGATGTGGTTGCGGAAGCCGGAAAGGGAGATGCGGTCGAGCGCCATGGACGGTCCGGGCAATAGCTCGTGCGCGCGATCCTATCCACCTGAATAGGGCGCTATCCAAGAAATGGCGAAAATTCCCAACCTTTCGGATTGATGAACAAAGCTGTCAGCATCGTGGGCTAGTCGAATGGCGGAATTCCGCCAATCCTCGCGTTTGGCACGGCGGTTGCAATCATTTCTTCGTCACCCGGAAAGGCCGGGTTCAGGGAAAAAGGAAACTGATCATGTCTCTTTTCAAAGCCAACAACGCCTTCGCCGCCATCGCCGCTTTCGCCATCTCGGCGCTCTGCATGGCCGCCGCGATCGTGCCCGCCAGCCCCTCCGTCCTCATCGCCTGACCCATCCCACGAAAGGAGTTTCCAATGTTCGACTTCGACGGCAGCAACTGTTCGCAGCCGCCTTCTCGCTGGCCATCTCGGCCGTGTTCTTCGCCACCGCAATCATCCCCGCCTCGCCGAACGGAATGCTGGCATGAACGACCTTCGCACTTCATCCGTCGGCGGCACCCCCAAGCAAGGGCTTCGCGCTCGACCGCCAGAACCGCAAGATCATGGGCGTCTGCAGCGGCATCTCCCGCCATTTCGGGATCGACGTGACGCTGGTGCGGGTCGGTTTCGTGCTCGGCACGCTGCTCGGCTTCGGCAGTTTCCTGCTGATCTACCTCGCGATCGGCCTGATCGCGGATTGAGGGGAGGGGAGTTTGCTCTCCTCCCCTCGCCAAACGGGCCGGAACGGCCCGCAAGCGCGACTGCGCGTCGACCGTCAGGCCGCCCCCTCGGAGGCGATCGCGAAGCGATCCGCCGCGAGAGAAGAAAATTACATCGCCGAAATACCGCCGTCGAGCTTCAGCTCGGCCCCGGTCATGAACTTGCTCTCGTCGCTGGCGAGATAGACCACCGCATCGGCAATATCGTTTGGCTCGCCGACTTTCCTGAGCGGAATTTGCCGCGCGAGCTTTTCCAGCAGCACATCCTTGTCCAGATTGTGGTTCTTGGCCGTCCCGTCGAGGATCGGCGTATCCACGAAGGTGGGGTGGATCGAATTGCAGCGGATATCCATCCGGTTCTTGGCACAGTGGAGCGCGATCGACTTCGACAGCATCCACACCGCCGCCTTAGACGAATTATAGGCGGGCATCGTATCGCTGGCGATCAGCCCGGCGATGCTGGAGATGTTGACGATCGAGCCCGGCGCATGCTCGCGCATCAGCGGCAACGCCGCGCGACAGCCGTGGAAGATCGAATCGACATTGACCGAAAAACAGCGCTTCCAGTCGTCGAAATCGCAGGTCTCGATATTGCCGCCAACGCCGATCCCGGCATTGTTCACCAGCACGTTCAACCCGCCCATCTTGTCGCGCGCCAGTTCGACGGCATTGGCCCATGCGTCGATATCGGTGACGTCGTGCGCGCAGGCGAAGGCCGTGCCGCTGCCCAGCTTCTCGTCGATCAGCCGCGCGGTTTCTTCCGCGCCTTCGCCATTGCGATCGGTGCAGAGGACGCGCGCGCCTTCTTCGGCCAGCCGCGTCGCATGGGCGCGCCCCAGACCCTGCGCCGCGCCCGTCACCAGCGCCAGCTTGCCCGCGCACCTGCCGTTTTTCGCTTCCGCCACCTTTACTCTCCTGCGATTATGTCCTGTCCCAGAAGCAAGAGCAGGCGCACGTCGACGCCGCAACCTTCGGCGCGTTTCCGGTCGAGAAATTCCTTCAGGCCCGCCCGCGCGACGCGGTGGACGGCGATGTCTTCGCTCGGCGTCCCGCCGCCTTCGCCAACCCGTTCCAGCTCGGTGGCGCGGACGAGCGTGAAGCTTTCGCTGACCATGCCGGGCGATGAGAAGAACTGGCCGATCTCTTCGAGTTTCGCTGCGCGATAGCCGGTCTCCTCCTCCAGCTCGCGCCCTGCGGCGGACAGGTCATCCTCGTCGGCCTTGCCGTCCTCGTCTCCGATCAGGCCGGCGGGCAGTTCGATGCAATTGCGGCCGAGGGGCACGCGATATTGTTCGACCAGGATCACGTCGTTTCCGATCAGCGGCAGGATCACCGCGGCCCGGATATTGCGAGCGCGCCCGACATATTCCCAGCGCCCGCGGGTCTTGGCGGTGATGTATTTGCCCTGCCATTCGATCCGTTCGGGCGCGTCCTGGTCGGGCGTCATACCTCGATCAGCCTGTCAGGTAGTTCGTTGGTGTCCTCCGCGTCGCGCGGGAAGCGTTCCGCCAAGACCACGCCGACATCGCGGATGCCTGCCGCCAGCCCTTCGGCCACGCGCCCTTCGCGGATTTCGCCCAGCATGTCGGCCATCGCCTCACCCCAGACCTCCGCGGGAACTTGCGAGGCAATGGTCGCATCGGCGACGATCTCCGCACGGTGTTCGCGCATGGAAAGATAGAGAAGGACGCCGGTGCGCCCGTGGGTGCGGCTTTCCGCGCCGACCTTGAAATGGCGGACAGCGGCATCGCGGGCGCGCGCCGCCTTGACCGGTTTGGGTACGAGCGCGAAGCGCAGCGCGTCGAAACTCAGCGCCACCCAGCTTGCCGCGAACGCCACCAGGCCGAGCGCGATCGTCATGCTGGCAAGCTCGCCCGTGGACCAATCGTGCCCCCACCCGCCGACAAGCGCATCCCACAGATCGAGAAAGGGGCGCGGCAGCGCGGCGAAGACGCTCATCGCGGTGAACGCCATCCCCGCCGCATAGACCAGCACGACATCGGAATAGCCGTCGCTGCGATCGGCCAGCACGGTGACGATTTCGCCGCTGGTGTTCCGCTCGGCCTCGCCGACCGCGTCGGAGACCAGCCGGTGCTGGGTTTCGGAGAGATACGCCATCTACCAGCCTCCCGACGCGCCGCCGCCACCGGACATGCCGCCACCAAAGCCGCCGAAGCCGCCTCCGCCACCGAAGCCGCCGCCCCCGAAGCCGCCACCTCCGCCCCAGTCGTCTCCGTCCGAAAGCCCGCGTGCGATCGCCTTGCCCGCTTCCCACAGGATGATGTCGCGCGCGGCATTGCCCCACGGACCGGCGCGACCGCGCCTGCCGCCGCCGAAGCGCCGCTTGCGCCCGCGTCCGCGCAGCATCGGCAGGATGAAGAAGAACAGGATGAACGCGATCCAGATCACCGCGCCGATAGGAAATCCGCCATCGCGCGACTGCCGCGCCTGTTCCGCCGCCTGCTGCGCTTCCTCGATCGCGACGGCATCTTCGGGGCTGTTCGCCAGGTGATCGAGAATGGCGTCGACGCCTTGGGTCACTCCGCCATCGAAATCCCCCGCCTTGAAGCGCGGCGTGATGACATCGTTGACGACCCGTCCAGCCATGATGCCGCCGAAATAGGGATGGAGCCCGTAGCCGACCTCGATCCGCATTCGCCGATCGTCGCGCGCGACGAGCAAAAGCAGGCCGGTATCGCGCTGTTCGCCGCCAATGCCCCAGGTTTCAAACAGGCGCGTCGCGTAGGGCTCGATCGTCTCGCCCCCGAGCGAGGGCACGGTCGCCACCACGATCGCGCGACCTGTTTCCTGGTTGTAGGCGCGAAGCCGCTGGTCGAGCGCGGCCTCGGTCTGCGCCGACAGCATGTCGGCGCCGTCATAGACCGGCCCGTCCGGGCGCGGCGGCAGGTCGGCCTGGGCCCAGGCGGGCGCGGCGCAAATGCTTGCCAGCAGCAGCCAGCAGGTCAGGAACAGGCGCATCATGGCGCCGCTCAGTTCGCTCCTGTCGTTCCGGCGGTCTGTCCAGCAGCTCCGCCGTTACCGGTGATGCCGCTCATGTCGACTTCGGGATTGGCGCGGCTCGCGGCGTCGGCTTCGAAATATTCCAGTGGTTCGGCGCCATGGATGATGTTCGCCCCGATGGTGGAGGGGAAGGTGCGGATCTCCGTGTTATAGTCGCGCGCCGCCTCGTTGTAGCGCACGCGTTCGGTGTTGATCAGGTTGTTCGCCTCGTCGATCGCGACCATCAGGTCGCCGAAGCGCGGCTGGCTGGCGAGCTGCGGATAGTTTTCGACCACGGTGCGCAGTTGTCCCAGCGCCTGCGTCAGCTGGTTCTGCGCCTCGTTGAAGCGCTGGAATTCCTCGGGGTTCGACAAATCGTCGGTCGTGATGTTGATCGAGGTCGCCCGCGCGCGGGCGTCGACAACCCCTTGCAGGATGTTCTGTTCGGAGATCGCCGCGGCCTGGACGACCGAGACGAGATTGGGGATCACGTCCGAACGCCGCTGCAAGGCGGTTTCGACATTGCCCCATTGTGCCTTTGCCGCTTCTTCCTTGGTCGGGACCGAATTGATCCCGCAAGCCGACAGCGCGAGCGCGGCCATCGCTACGATTGCGGTGCGAAAGATGGCAGTGCGGTTCATGGTGTCGTCGGTCTCCTGAATGAGTGTCTTGGGAAGTTAGCACACCCGCCCGCCCATTCAAGCGCGATCGACGGGATTCCCCCGCTTGATCGCGAGCATTCGAGCGGGCAGATGGATCGCGGGTCAGTCCAACGGAGGATAAGCATGGCACTGGGAACCGAATTCAGGAAATTCATCGCGCGCGGCAATGTGATCGATCTTGCGGTCGGCGTCGTGATCGGCGCGGCGTTCAGCGGTATCGTCACGCAACTGACCGAAGCGGTCCTGATGCCGCTGATCGGATGGATCTTCGGCGATATCGATTTCTCGAACTGGTTCCTGATGCTGGGCGAGGTGCCCGAGGGGTACGAGGGCGCGCTCGACAATTACGAGCAGCTGAAGGAAGCGGGCGTGGCCATGATCGGCTACGGCGCGCTGATAACCGCGATGATCAATTTCCTGATCGTCGCCTTCGCGCTGTTCATGCTGGTCCGCAGCGTCAACAAGGTGACCGAGGAAATCCAGCGCAAACAGGCGGAAACCGAAGATAGCTCGACCAATCCGGAGGTTCCGACCGATCCCCAGCTGGACGTGCTGAAGAAGATCCTGGCGGAGCTGAAGGACGGCAAATCCGGTCCTTCATCCACTTCACATTAAGGCGAAAGCGCCTATATGGGGTCTGTCGGTCTCTACCGACTATGGCGATAAATGGTGCCGTGCAATAGGTACAACGGACCCGGGGGCAGTACCCGGCGGCTCCACCATAACCTGCGGATTTTCGCAGGTAATGACGGGGCCGAACTAGGATCGACGTGTGCTGAAAGACGGTATTTTCGCCCGGGCTGAGTAACCCGTAAAACTGTTCGCAACACACAAGTGCCAACGATAACGAAGCACTCGCTCTCGCTGCGTAATCTGATGGGCTAACGCCCTGATCTTACAAAGCTAAAGCGCGGTTGGACCCACCGGGCAACAGAAGCGGATTCCGGGGCTCCGGGGGTAGCTAGCAACAGAAACCCCCACCTTCGCTAGCTTGAGAGACCCGCTCTTCCAAGAGCGGAACGGTCCTCGCCCCCCCGAGAGAAAAACACGGGTAGCTAGCAACAGAAACCCCACTTAATTTTCCGAAATTTCCGCCGCCTTCGCTTCGCGCTCGTAGCGCAGGCAATCGAGGATCTTCGCCCCACCGAGAAACACCGCGCCTGCGGTGGCCGCCATCAGGACGTATCCCATAGGGCCGGGATAGATCTCGGTATAGTGGGCCCCACGCGTCATCGCGCCCAGAGCGAGCGCGAAGATGATCAGATACGCTTCGAAGCGGTTCTTGATCACGAAGAGACGCTTGATCTTTTGCAGCACTTGAGGACGCGATCCTTTCTTAACCATTATGGCAGCAAGAGCCGTGCCAGACCAGGGTTTCTGCGGCTTGTCATGGTTAACGAAGGAGCGGTTGTAAACCTTTCCGACACTAGCGGGATGGCATCGCCTCCGATCACAGCAATTCGTCGAGCGCCAGCACGCCGAGCAGGGCCTCGCGCGCATCCATGACCCGCTCGGCGAGCGTCTCGCTCCCGATCTCGGACGGTTCGATCCGTTCGGGCCACATCTCTGCCACCACCGCCTCGATCCGCGTCGCCTTCGCCTCGTCGAGCAGGAAGCGGGCATCCACCGTCGCGGGATCGGTCACCACGCGCAGCCGGAGGCAGGCGGGGCCGCCGCCATTGGCCATGGACTGCCGCACATCGACGGGGATGACCTGGCGGATCGGACCGTTGCTCGCCAGCATCTTTTCGCACCACGACCGGACCGACGGGCTTTCCTGGCATTCGCTCGGCACGACCAGGGCCATTTCGCCCGAGGGGAGAGTGAGGAGCTGCGCGTTGAAGAGATAGGTGCGGATCGCTTCTTCGAGGCTTACCGCATCCTCGGGAACCTCCACAACTTCCAGCGCGGGGAAGGCGGCGCAGATCGCCGCATAGGCGCCCTGCTGGTCCGCGAAGGCGCGGGCGTGGGTGAACAGAACGCGCTCGTTGGCGACCGCGACCACATCGTTGTGGAAGGCGCCTGCCGCGATCGCTTCGGGGTTCTGTTCGATGAAGACGCAGGCATCCGGGTCGAGCTGGTGCAACCGCGCCACTGCGCGGCTGGCCTGTTCGTGCTGGCGCGCGGGGAATTTACCGCCCTGGCGGCCCCAGACGAACACTTCGACGCCGGGCGATCCGTGGCCTTCGCAAAAGCGCATGTGGTTGGCCGCGCCTTCGTCACCGAAGCTGGCCGGAACCGCATCATGGACCTTGAAATGGCGCGGATCGGCAAAGGCGAGGTCGAGCTGGCGCTTGGTGTCGCGCCATTCCTGCCCGCGATGCAGCATGGTGATGAGATTGGCGGGGGTCAGATGGCAAAGGCCATCCCCGGTATCGGGCGCCGGGCTGACCGTGGCGGCGTTGGCGGTCCACATGCTGGACGCCGACCAGGCGGCGGCGAGCAGCGGGCCGTCCAAATTCCCATCGGCGCCCAGATCGCGCAGCAATCCGTAATTCGGGCGCGGCAGCGGCAGCAGGAAGCCCTGCGCCAGACCGCGCTCCATATTCCCGCGCATCTTCGCGATGCCCTGGAGAGCGGCGGCGCGCGGAAAGCTCGCGTCGCCCTTGTGACTGGCGCTGGCGATATTGCCGAGGCTGAGCCCGGCGTAATTGTGCGACGGGCCGACGATCCCGTCGAAATTGATCTCGACCAGGCTCATCGCGCCACGCTCCAGACCTCGTCGCCGACATCGAGTTCAAGCGTGCGCGCACAGGTTTGATCGATGGCGATCGTCCCGTCATCGCCCACCTCGCGCCGGCCATAGGCACAGCGGAAATCGGCGAGGGAGCCGGTGGCGATCAGCGCGCGTTCTCCGATGTCGAGCGAAATATCGCTCACCGTGGAGGGCTTGGCTTCCGCGATGCTCTTCACCTGGTTGGTGCGCGCGGTCATGGTCGGCCCGCCATCGAAGATGTCGACGTAGTTTTCGAAGGCGAAGCCTTCCTGCTCCAGCATCCGCATCGCCGCGCGCCCGGTGGGGTGGGGCAGGCCGATCACCTTGCGCGCCGCCTCGTCCAGCATGGCGACATAGACCGGGTGTTTCGGCATCAAATCGGCGATGAACTGGTTGCCGTTGATGGCATTGAAATAATCGGCCTCCTGGAAGCTCATCCCGAAGAACCGCCCCGCGACCCCGTCCCAGAACGGCGATCCGCCGGCATCGTCGATAATGCCGCGCAGTTCGGCGAGGATGCGCGGAGCAAAGCGCAGGCGATGCATGGCGATGAACAGGTAGCGGCTGCGCGCAAGCAGCAGGCCCAACCCGCCTGCGCGCTCATTGGGATGGAGGAACAGGCCGCCCACCTCGCTCGACCCTTCCAGATCGGTGACGAGGCTCAGCAATTCGGCGCGTACCGTGCGGTCGAGTTCCTGGCTGTGTTGGGTCAGGGTAGTCAGGCGATAGGAATAGAACGGCCATTGCTGGCCGACCTGCGTGAACAACTGGCACGTGCCGCGCACTTGGCCATTTTCGGTGTTTTCCAGCACCAGCACGAACTGATCGTCGCCCAGCTCGTCGTCGTCGCGTGCGAAGGCCGCCTGCGCGCGGGCCAGTTTGGCCTCCAGCGCGTTGCGATCGGCGGGGAGGTTGGTGAAGCCGCCGCCGGTCAGCTTCGCCATTTCGTAGAGCGGTTCGATATCTTCGGGCCGGGCGGCACGCAGGCGAAAGGTCAAAGCGGGTCTCCGTTGGCGAGTTTTTCAAGCACCAGAGCCGACAGCGCGGCCCGCTCGGGAAGCGAGGGGACGATCATGAATTCGTCTGGCGAATGGATGGCGCCGCCTCTGACCCCCATGGTGTCGACCACGGGGACGCCGCACGAAGCGATGTTATTGCCGTCGCACACGCCGCCGGTCGGCTTCCAGCCGATGGTCTGGCCGAGTTCCGCGCCGCAGCTTTTGACGAGATCGAACAACTTCTGGGCGCGGTCATCGACCGGCTTGGGCGGGCGGGTCACTCCGCCATGGCGATGGGCGGAAACCTCGTGCTGCGCCTCGATCGCGGCGAGGATGGGCGCGAGCTCGCCGTCGAAGCGCTCCATGGCGTCGGTCGATTTGGGGCGGATGTTGAAGCGCAGGATCGCAAGGTCGGGCACGACGTTGTTGGCCGCCCCGCCTTCGATCTTTGCCGGGTTGATCGTGATGTCGTCCTTCGCCAGTTCGACGATCCGCATCACGAGATCGGACGCGGCGACGATGGCGTTGCGCCCGTCCTGCGGATTTCGCCCGGCATGGGCGCTGCGGCCGCGCAGGGTGATCGAGTAATTTCCGGTGCCGCCGCGCGCATGGGCGAGCGTGCCGTCGGGAAGCGCGCTGGGCTCGTAAGTCAGCGCCGCGTATTTGCCCCGCGCCAATTGCTCGATCAGCGGGCGGCTCGCCAGGCTGCCGGTTTCCTCATCCGAATTGATCATGACGTCGTAACCGAGCCGATGTGCGCCTCCGTTCGCCTCGAACGCTGTCAGCGCGTGGAGGATCACGCACAGCCCGCCCTTCATGTCGGCGGTGCCGGGACCGTTCACGGTCTCGTCGTCGAGCCAGGTGTTGTCCTGGAAGGGATGATCGGCGGGATAGACGGTGTCCATATGCCCGGTCAGCACCACGCGCCGCTCCGCTTCGGGGCGGACGCGCAGGACCATGTGGCGGCCATGAGGCTTTTCGAACTCGGTCCCGTCAGCGGCAATGGCGCTGACCTCGGCCGGCTCGACCAGTTCGATTTCGCCCGGAAGACTGGAGAAGGCGGCGGAAAGCTTTTCCGCCATCGTCGCCAGCCCTTCGAGATTGGCGGTACCGGTGTTGATCGACGCCCAATCGAGGGTCTGGTCGAGCATGGTCTTGGCATCGATACGGTCGAGAAGGTCAGCGTGTCTGGTCATCGCATGGGGGCTTAGCGGCGGTGCGTGGGGTTTGCCAGCCCGGTGCCTTCGGGCTTTTGAAGCGATCGCCAAGCCCCTCTTGCAAAGCCTTGCCTGCGTCCGCATAATCCTGCCATCTCCTCCCCGGGATCCGCTTTTCGAATTTCAGCAGACTGTTTCAGCAGATTACGGGTGAGTTTTCTTACATGACCGAATACGTGAACCGCGCCGGGATCGAGGTCGATCCCGCTCTGGCCGACTTCATCGAGACCGAGATCCTCAACGCGCTGGAGAAGGACGCGGATGCGTTCTGGCAGGGCTTCGCATCCCTTCTGGGCAGTTTCGCCCCGCGCAACCGCCGCTTGCTGCAGTCGCGCGAAGAGCTTCAGGCGAAGATCGACGACTGGCATTCCGAACGCGCCGGACAAGCGCACGATGCCAAGGCCTATCGCGCCTTTCTGGAAGAGATCGGCTACCTTGTTCCCGAGCCCGCTCCCTTCACGATCGGGACCGAAAACGTCGATTCCGAAATCGCGACCATGGCGGGCCCGCAGCTGGTCGTGCCGATCCTCAATGCGCGGTTCCTGCTGAACGCCGCCAATGCGCGCTGGGGCAGCCTTTACGATGCGCTCTACGGCACCGACGCGCTCGACGCGCCGCCGCCGGTTCCGGGAGGATACGATCAGAAGCGCGGCGATGCCGTGATCGCGGAGGGCCGCCGCTTTCTCGACGAAATCCTGCCGCTTGCGGACGGCAGCTGGCGCGACATTTCCGGCGTGGACGACATCCGTCTGGCCGATGAGACCGCTTTTGTCGGTCGGACCGATGCCGGTAGGCTGTTCAAACACAACGGTCTCCATATCGAGGTGCAGTTCGCAGCCGATCACCCGGTCGCGCGCACCGACGAGGCCGGAATCAGCGATATCGTCCTCGAAGCGGCGCTCACCACCATCGCCGATCTCGAGGATTCGGTTGCGGCGGTCGATGCCGAGGACAAGCTGCTCGGCTATCGCAACTGGCTCGGCGTGATCCGGGGCGATCTCGAGGAAAGTTTCGAGAAAGGCGGGGCGAAGCAGACGCGGCGGCTGTGCGCGGACAAGATTTATCGCGATGCGGATGGGGCCGACCAACGACTTCCGGGCCGCAGCCTCATGTTCGTCCGCAATGTCGGGCACTTGATGACCAATCCCGCCATGCTGTGGGACGGCGGCGAGATTCCCGAAGGCATCATGGACGCGGTCGTCACCGGAGCGATCGGCGCGCTCGACGTGGCGGGCAAGACGCGGTTCGGAAACTCGCGCACAGGCTCGATCTACATCGTGAAGCCCAAGATGCACGGGCCGGAGGAATGCGCTTTCACCAACGACCTGTTCGACGCGGTGGAGGATCTGCTCGGGTTGTCGCGCCACACCATGAAGGTCGGCGTGATGGACGAGGAACGGCGCACATCCGCCAATCTCGGCGCCTGCATCCATGCGGTGACGGACCGCGTGGTGTTTATCAATACCGGCTTCCTCGACCGGACGGGCGACGAGATGCACACTTCGATGCGCGCCGGACCGATGCTGCGCAAGGGCGCGATGAAGGCGGCGCCCTGGCTCAAGGCGTACGAGGCGCGCAATGTCGGGATCGGGCTGGCGCACGGGCTTTCTGGCCGGGCGCAGATCGGCAAGGGCATGTGGGCCGCGCCCGATCTGATGGGGCAGATGATGATCGAAAAGATCGGCCATCTGCGCGCAGGTGCCAACACCGCCTGGGTGCCGAGCCCGACCGCAGCGACCCTGCACGCGATCCATTATCACCGCGAGGACGTGTTCGAAATCCAGAAAGGCCTAGCCGATGCGGCGAAGCTGGACGAGTTGCTGACGATCCCGCTGGCGAGCGGCGTCAACTGGTCGGACGAGGAAATCCGCGAGGAGCTCGACAACAACTGCCAGGGCCTGCTCGGCTATGTGGTGCGCTGGATCGATCAGGGCGTCGGCTGTTCCAAGGTGCCCGATATCAACGATGTCGGCCTCATGGAGGACCGGGCGACGCTGCGCATTTCGTCGCAACATATCGCCAACTGGCTGCTGCACGGAGTCGTGAGCGAGGATCAGGTTATGGACGCGCTCACCCGCATGGCAGCCAAAGTCGATGCGCAGAATGCGGGCGATCCGGCTTACGAACCCTTGCTGGAGAACCGGGACGCGCCTGCCTTCAGAGCCGCGAAGGATCTGATCTTCAAGGGCGTTTCCCAGCCAAGCGGCTACACCGAACCGCTGCTGCATGAATGGCGGCGGGTCAAGAAGGCGGCGGGCTGAAACTCAGTTCGTGCCCGGATAGGGCTCGTTCTTCAGCAATCTGGCAAGATGGGCGGCATTCGCGGCCACTGTGGTCGCAGTGACGTCCGTCTTGTCGGGCACCTGATCGAGATCCTTGAAATCGATGCTGCCCATGGCTTCTCCGACCCAATAGCAGGCGGCAGCGGCAGGGATGGTCCAGCCGGTGTCGTTCAGCGACTGGAAGAGCTGCGCCGAACTCCAATGCGCGCCATCCTCGTTGCCGACGATTGCAGCTACCGCAATTTTGCCGGAACTGGGCATGCGACCCTTGTCGTCGGTTTCGCCGAGGAAGGCATCCATACGTTCGAGCACGCGTTTCGCGATCGATCCGATCTGGCCCATCCAGATTGGCCCGCCGAAGATCAGGATATCATGCGCAAGAATCTTCTCGCGCAATTCCGGCCAGTCGTCTCCGTCGCCTTCGTCGGAGGTGACCCCGGGCAGCACATTGTAGTCCGCGACCCGCAGCGTTTCGGTGATCTCGACATCGTGATCGGAGAATTTTCCTTTCAGCAATGCGATCATCGCGTCGGTCGAACTGGGCTCGCCGCTGCTTTTCTTGAGCGAACAATTGATGGCGATGGCTTTGACGGACATGGAAATATTCTCCTTCACCCCGTCAATGCATGGCGAGACGCTATCGTTTCGTCGCCCCGTCCACCTGCCTCGCCAGTGCGACGAAATCGGCGACGCGCAAGGTTTCGGCCCGCCGTTGCGAATCGATACCGAGCGTTTCCATCGCCTCGATCGCGCCAGGCACGCCCTTCAGGCTCTGGCGCAGCATCTTGCGGCGCTGGCCGAAGGCGGCCTCGGTCAGGCGTTCGAGCGTGCGGGCGCTGACGCCGTCTGGCATGGACGTGGGCGTCACATGGACGATCGCGCTCATGACCTTGGGCGGGGGCGTGAAGGCGCTGCGGTGGACCTTCATCGCCAGCTTCGCCTCACCGCGCCACTGCGCCAGCACCGCGAGCCTCCCATAAGCCGAACCTCCCGGCGAGGCGACGATGCGTTGGGCGACCTCCTGCTGAAACATCAGCGTCAGCCCGGTCCAGAGCGGGGGCCAATCCTCGCCCGAAAGCCAACGCACGAACAGGGCGGTGCCGACATTATAGGGCAGGTTCGCGACCACCTCGAAAGCCTCGCCACCCATCAACTCGGCATGGTCCATCTTCATCGCGTCGCCATGGATCACGGTGAGCTGACCGGGGAAAGCGTCTTCGAGTTCGGCGAGGGCCGGAAGACAACGCGAATCCATCTCGATCGCGGTGACGCGTGCGCCCGCCCGCAACAGCGCGCGGGTAAGGCCACCGGGGCCAGGGCCGATCTCCAGTACTTGTCGGCCCGCGAGATCGCCGGGGATCGCCGCAATCCGGTCGAGCAGCTGTTCATCGAACAGGAAATTCTGGCCCAGCGCCTTGCTCGCGGACAGGCCGTGGCGCGCGATTACCTCGCGCAAGGGGGGAAGGTCGGGCATCAGGAAATCGCCCGACGTTCGGCCATCGCGCTCGCCATCCGAAGCGCCGCCATCATCGCGCCCGGATCGGCGAGGCCCTTGCCCGCAATGTCGAACGCCGTCCCGTGATCGGGCGAGGTCCGCACGATGGGAAGGCAGAGCGTGACATTGACACCCTCGTCGAAATCGAGCGCTTTCAAGGGAACCAGCGCCTGATCGTGATACATCGCCAGCGCCGCGTCATAGGTCTGGCGCGCGCGCGGCGTGAAGAGAGCATCGGCGGGGTGCGGGCCGGTTATGGCGATCCCCTCGCTGCGCACGATTTCGATGGCGGGTGCGATGATGTCGCGCTCCTCGTGGCCGAACTTGCCGCCCTCGCCGGCATGGGGATTGAGGCCGCAGACCGCGATGCTCGGCGCCTCGATGCCGAAATCGCGGGAGAGGGCGCTGGCGACAATCCGCGCCTTGGCCGCGATTTTTTCCGTATCGAGCAGGCGCGGCACGTCGGCAAGCGCGCAATGGACCGTCACCGGAACGGCGCGCAGGCTCGGCCCGGCGAGCATCATCACCACCTCGTCCGGCCCCAACCCGCAGGCGGCGGCGAGAAATTCGGTCTGGCCGGGAAATTCGAACCCGACCCGCGCCAATTGTGCCTTGGCGACGGGCGCGGTGACGACGCCGGAGGCCTTGCCGAGCAGCGCCATCCGCACCGCCTCGGCCAGCGATCCCAGTGCGAGCGCGGCCCCGGCATCGTCGGGCATTCCAGGTCGATAGGAGGCATCCTCCTGCCCCAAGACGGGAAGCCCCTCGTCGAAGCACTCAACCGCTTTTGCCGGATCGTCGATGCGCAGGATCGGGCATTCGATGCCGCGCGCGGTACTGGCTTGCTCCAGTAGGCCCGGCCCGCCGGTCACGAAGAAGGGCGCGAGCCCTTTCTCATGCCGTCTCGCCCAGCTTTCGACGATGATCTCCGGCCCGATCCCCGCCGGATCGCCAAGCGATACGGCGAGAGGGAGCATGTCAGTTATACTCGATATAGGCGTCGTTGCGCAGGTCGCGCAGATAGCGCTGGGCGCGCTTGCCAATGCGCTCGTCCTCGATCTGGTTCATCAGCGTTTCGAAATCGGGTCCGGCGCTCTGCTGGGGATCGTCGCGACCGCACAGCATCAGCACGCGGATGCCGTCCTCCACGCTGCCGAAGGGCGGGGTGACCTGCCCGATCTGCAATTGCAGGATGGCGTTCTGCAAGGCGTCGGGGAGAGAGCGGACGCGGATCTGATCGTTGGTGACGATGCTGGCCCCGAGCGCTGCCGCCGCGTTCTCCGCATCGCCGCAGCCGCGAATCTGCGAAACGCCGCGCGCGAAGCTTTCGACGCGCGAAGTCGCCTGGGCCTGCGTGGTGCCCGGTTCGAAGCCGATAGAAATCTGCTTGAGACTGAGCACAGCATCGCGCGGATCGGCGGTGAGGACCTGGCGCTGGTCAATCAGATAGAGGATCGAGAGCCCACCGGGAATCGGCACCGGGCCGACGAGCTGGCCCGGCTGCATCTGTACGACGACTTCGGCCAGGGCCGCCGGAAGCTGACCAGGCCGCACCCAGCCGAGATCGCCGCCGACCGCGGCGGTGGTGGCTTCCGAATACTGCCGGGCATACGCGACGAAGCTGCCGCCCTGCCGCAATTGCTCGACGATACTGCGCGCGTTTTGCTCAACCGTCGCCTGCGATTCGGGTGTGGCGGAAAGGTAGATTTCCCCCACCCGGTATTCCTCCGTCCCGCGCGAGGCCTCCAATCGTTCGAGCTGTTCGTTGACCTCTTCACCCGACACGCTGACGAACGGGGCAACGTTGCGGCGCAGCAGACGCTGCCATGCCAGTTCGCCCTTGATCTGGCGCTTCAGCGAGTTGGGCGACGAGCCGATCTCCTGGAGATAGGCGTTCATCGCTCCGTCGCGCTGCCCGAAATTCTGCTGCGAGACAGCGGCGTAACGCTGCTCCACCTCGGCATCGGTGACCTCGATCTCCTGCGCGGCGGCTTCCTGGATCTGCAAGGTCTCGTCGATCAGATTGCGCAGCACCTGCATCTTGAGCCGCTGGGTATCTTCCGCACTCAATTCCTGATCGTTCGCGGCCGTGACCAGGGCGACGCGCTGATCGACGTCGGTCCCGGTGATGACATCGCCGTTCACCACGGCGGTGGCGGTGCGCACATTGGGATTGCTTTCACCCAGCAACGTCACCGATTCGGGCAGGCCCAGCGGATTGTCCGCCTCGGGCGCATTCGCCTGGACCTGCGCCAAAGCGGGCATCGGCGCGGCCAGCAGGCCAAGCACCGCAGCGAGGGAAACGAGGGAGGAAACAGGTTTGCGGTTCACAGAGATAGCCCAATAGCGGCGCGATGATTGCGCCCGGATATGGCCCGGCTTTGCCGCCGCGCGGCTTAACCGTAGCTGATTGGCCGCGGCGATTAGCGCATCGGAGCCACGCTGCCAACGGGCGCGACGCATAGCGCCTCAGCGGAAGCCGAGATTTCGCAGGGCGAAATAGACCTGGAAGGTGTCGCCCCGCTGCGCATCGCCGGTATCGAGATAGTCGCGCCGCCAGGTCAGGCCCATTTCGAGGCAGTCGTCCTCGTAGGCGACGCCGAGGCGTGTGCGGATGGGCTGGAAACCGTCGGAGCCGAGCGTCGGGTCCTCGTCGCGATTGGTGAGGTTGAAGACGCCCGAACCGAACACCGACCAATAGGTACGGAATGCGACTCTGGCGGCGGCGCGCAATTCCTCGCGATCCTGCAAATCCTCCACCTGGGTGATATCGCGATTGAGGCGCAGATAACCGATTTCGGCATAGGTTCGTGCACTGCCCACCGTCGCATCGAGCTCGTTGCGGCGCACGGCGAGATTGTCCTTGTCGAGCCGGAAGCGGTGCGTCAGCTTGACGAAATCGCGGAAGCGGACCTGGGTGCGGCCGACCACGTCCGAGACGCGTTCCGAAAGGCCGGTCCCGTCGACGAATACGCCGGGATCCTTGTCCAGGCGATAGGTCTGCCCCACGGTCGTGTTCACGTCCCATCCCGGCGCGCGCAATTGCCAGTCGAGGCCGTAGGTGATGCGGGCGCCATCCTCGACCCGGTCGTAACCGGGGAAGCGATTGAGCGCGAAGAGGTTTGAATCCTCGAGGTCGATCGCGCGCGAATCCTCGTTCGGGATGGCGAGATTGCGGATCGGCGGGCTGGCGGCGAACTGGACTCTGGGCGTCAGCACCTGCTGGCCGCCCAGAAATTCGCCGACCAGCGGCCATTCCACATCCACCGCGGCGACCGCGATCCCGCGCGTCTCCCACCCCGGATTGCCGCGATAGAGCGGGGTTTCGGTGAGTGCGTTGTCGCTCGAATGATAGACATCGCCGCGCACGAGGCCGGTCAGCGTGACTAGCTGGCCCATGCCGGTAATGCGCCGCATATCCCATTTGGCGCGGGCGAAGGCGCGCTGGGTGTCCTGGCCGTCGCTGCGCAGGATGGCGAGGCTGTTGGCCTGCAATTCGACCTTGCCGCCCAGCAGTGGATCGGGAAGGCGACGGCGATAGTCGATCGCGGGCAGGGCCAGCGGCACCTGGCCCTGATCGGCGCCGAGGCGCAGGGTCTGCGTCGCCCAGCCGGCGATCGAGAGATAGGAATTTTGGTCGATCCGCTCGACATCGATCGTGGAGCGCAGCCGGTCGTCCCGGCTGATGTCGTACCGGCGCAGGAAGGTCCGGTCGCTCGCGCGCCGCGCAGATCCGGTCACGCTCCAATTGGGATCGAACTGGAACTGGCCGTTGGCAAAGACGTAGCCGCGAAAATCGCGTTCGCCCACGCGATTGCCCGTCAGGTTCGAAATGCGGCGGCTATAAGTGCCGTAACCCGTGATCTGGAACGCGCCCTTGTCCGCGAGCTGGCGATACTGGCCGCTCACCATCGGCAGCGCTTCGGTGAAGAGATAGGCGCTGAGCGTCGCGTCGCGATTTGGACCCAATCGCCAGTAATAGCTGCCGCTGACCTCCAGCCCGTTGCTTTTCGAAACGCGCAGATCGGGCACAAGAAAGCCCGCGACCGGTCCCCCGTCGGTGCGGATGGCGAGCCCGGGCAGAGGCAGGATGCGCGCGCCGAACAGTTCGAGATAGGCGTTGCGGAAGCTGACCCGGCTGTCGTCCGGGTCGTAAGTCACCCGATCGGCGGTGATGCGCCAGCTCGGCGCCTTGTCGCAGCCTTCGGGCGTGGTGACGGCGCAGGCGGTATAGGCCGCGCGCTCCAGCTCGACCGTGCCGTCCGCCGCGCGCGATCCGGTCTCCGCCGCGAGCCGCCCCCCCTGGCGCAGGGCCAGCAAGAGGTTCTCCATCGCGCCCGCTTCGAATTCGTCGGTCAGCGTCACGCTGTCCGAAAACAGCTGGTTGCCGTTCTCGTCCACGAAGCGCACGCGTCCATTGGCGAGGATTTCGCCGCTATTGCGGTTCCAGGTCACGCGATCCGCGCGCACCGAGCGATCGCCGCTGCGCAGCACGACATTGCCGCTGGCGGTGACGGTATCGCTGGGCGAATCGTAGCTCAACGTATCCGCTTCGAAGGCGATCTGGTCCTCGCCCGCGATCTGGCCGGGAGGGAGGTCGACCGTGTCCTGCGGCGCGGTTTCCGCCGGGCGCTGGCCCAGATCGGCGCCGTCTTCCTCGTCGTCGAACCGGTCCGGGTCGGGCCTGTCGGCCTGTTCCTGCGCGGTCGCCATGCCTGTGGCCGCGCCATCCTGCGCGGAGGCGGGCGCGGCGTGGAAACCGGCGATCAGACAGATGCTTAGCGCGCTGGACAAGGAAAAGCCCGCCCGGATGCGGCGCAAATCGGGCGCGGATACGCTGGGCGAGTGCATGGCTTGCCTATCGCATCGCCGCTCCCTAACTGCAATCGCGTTCACGAGCGGTCGCGCGCATTGCCTCAAATCGCGTCGCGACCGCGCCACACCTATTACTTGCGGGAGCTCTCCATGCAGATCGAATTCAGCCAATCGCGCCCCGAAGCGGTTCGCATCCTTGTCCAGGCCACCACCAAAGGCGCGCTGCCCGAAGGGTTGGAGCGCGCCATGGAAGAAGGCGCGAGGGCCGCTCGCTTCAAGGGCTCGGCGGGCCAGCTGTTCGACGGCTTCGTGGAGCGCGACGGCGCGGTCCAGCGCCTCGTCCTGGTCGGCACAGGCGCTGCCGATGCCGAGGGGCGGGCCGCGAATTGCGAGAAGGCGGGTGCCGCGATTTCCGGCAAATACCAGTCGGCAGGCGAGGAGACGATCGCGCTCGATGCGACCGGGCTCGCCGCCGAGGATCTCGCCCATGTCCTGCTCGGCCTGCGGCTGCGCAATTGGCGCTACGATATCTATCGCACCAAGATGAAGGACGAGCACAAGGTGACGCTGAAGCGCGTTGTCGTCCTGAACGCGACCGAGGGTGCGGAAGACGCCTGGGGCGAAGCCGCGCATCTCGCCGACGGTATCGAATTCACCCGCGAACTGGTCACCGAGCCGGCCAATGTCATCTATCCCGAAACGTTCGTGGAACGCTGCCAGCAGCGCTTCGAAGGCAGCGGGGCGGAATTGATCGTGCTCGACGAAGCGAAGATGGAAGAACTCGGCATGGGCGCGTTGCTCGGCGTCGGACAGGGCTCGGCTCGCGATTCGCGCATCCTCGCCATCCGCTGGAACGGCGGCACGGATGGTGACGCGCCGATCGCCTTCGTCGGCAAGGGCGTGACCTTCGACACCGGCGGCATCTCGATCAAGCCCGGACCCGGCATGGAAGACATGAAGTGGGACATGGGCGGCGCGGGCGCGGTCGCGGGCGCGATGCTGGCGCTGGTCCGCCGCAAGGCCAAGGCCAATGTGGTCGGCGTGGTCGGCTTGGTCGAGAACATGCCCGACGGGAACGCCCAGCGCCCCGGCGACGTGGTCACCTCCATGTCCGGCCAGACGATCGAGGTGCTGAACACCGACGCCGAAGGCCGCCTGGTGCTGTGCGACGCGCTCCACTGGACGCAGAAGGAATTCAAGCCCGCGCGGATCGTCGATTTCGCGACGCTGACGGGCGCGATCATCGTCTCGCTTGGCAACGAGCACGCGGGCCTGTTCTCGAATGACGATGCTCTGGCCAAGGACCTCGCCGATGCGGGCAATGCCAGCGGCGACAAGGTGTGGCGCCTCCCCATCGGCCCGGCCTACGACAAGCTGATCGACAGCCCGATCGCCGACATGAAGAATATCGGTGGCAAGGGCGCAGGATCGATCACGGCGGCGCAGTTCCTCCACCGCTTCATCGAGGACGGCACTCCCTGGGCGCACTGCGACATCGCGGGCACCGTCTGGAGCGAGAAGCCCGGCGCCACCTGGGGCAAGGGCGCGACCGGCTTCGGCGTGCGCCTGATCGACCGGCTGGTCGCCGACACGATCGAAAGCTGAGCGGGTTAGCGCGTCGTGGGCGGCGGCCCGAGCAAGGGGACGGGCAAGATGCGGCGCAAGGGCGACCTGCCGCACAAGACCTGCGCCGCCTGCGGGCTCGATTTCGCTTGGCGGAAGAAGTGGGAGCGAGACTGGGACAACGTGAAATACTGTTCCGACCGCTGCCGCCGCTCGGCGAAATCCGCAAGCGGGAACGCCTGAACCGATGCGGGTCGATTTCTACCAGCTGACGCGCGACCCGGTCGAGCAGGTCGTTCCCCTGCTGGCGAGGAAGACCCTGCAGGCGGGCGAGCGGATGCTGGTCGTGAGCGCGGCCAACGAGCAGCGCGGTGCGATAGCCGAGGCGCTGTGGAAGGACGGCCCGGCCCATTTCCTCGCCAATGGCGAAGCGACAGAGCCCCACGCCGCGCGCCAGCCGATCCTGCTGTCCGACGCCTGCGTTGCGCCCAACGAAGCGCGCTTCCTCCTGCTCGCGGACGGCGTCTGGCGCGAGGAGGCGAACGGGTTCGCCCGCACATTTCTATTGTTCGGCCCCGACCAGACCGATGCGGCCCGCGCGCTCTGGCGCGATCTGAAGGCGCGCGCCGCAACCGAAGACGCGGTGGAATTCGGTGCCTTCCGCCAGAACGAGGAAGGCGGCTGGAACCCTCTGTGACGCCCACCTGTTGGTGGGGGAGGAGGCTTTTCTTGCGTATCGCCGGTTCCATCGCTGCCCTGTCCCTGCTCGCCGCCTGCGGTGCGTCCGAGGATGAGCCGCCGCGCGAGGACACGCAGCCCAAGGGCCATTACGTCGTCGATCCCGAGACCGGGGCGACGCGCGCTTCGATCACGAACGAGGACGGCACGACGATCCTGCGCACGGCGGACGGCGAGGAAGGTGCGGAAGCCGAGCTTCCGACCGGCTTCACTCTCTATCCCGACGCCGATCTCCGCTCCACCGTCATAGTCGGGCGCGGCGAGCGGCGATCGGTTACAATGACGCTCGCCAGCGATGCGCCACCGGCGGACATGATCGCCTTTTATCGCGCCGAGGCGGAGGCGGCGGGCGTCGCAGTCGATGTCGAGCTTGCCACCGATACGCTCTCGATGATCGGCGGAAGGGGCGAGGATGGGACGCATTTCACTTTCCAGGCCGCGCGCGAGGATAACGAGACGGTCGGCCAGCTGACCGTAGGCCAACTCAGCGTGGATCAGCTCACCGGAGGGCGGCCGCGCAACTGACGCTTGCCGTTGTCCCCCCGCGCGGCTACGGGCGCGCGCATTCCACCCCCTTCATTCCATCCCCTATATCCAAGGAATTCCCCATGGCGGTCACCCGCACCTTTTCGATCATCAAGCCCGATGCCACCCGCCGCAACCTGACCGGCGCGGTCACCAAGATGCTGGAAGAAGCCGGCCTGCGCGTCGTCGCGTCCAAGCGCATCCAGATGAGCGAAGACCAGGCGAAGAAGTTCTACGAAGTGCATGCCGAACGTCCGTTCTACGGCGAACTGGTCGACTTCATGATCAGCGGCCCGGTCGTGGTCCAGGTGCTGGAAGGCGAAGACGCCGTGAAGCGCAACCGCGACGTGATGGGCGCCACCAACCCGGCCGATGCCGAAGACGGCACGATCCGCAAGGCCTATGCCGAAAGCATCGAAGCCAATTCGGTCCACGGTTCGGACTCGGACGAGAACGCGAAGACCGAAATCGCCTTCTTCTTCAACGAAGACGAAATCGTCGGGTAAGTCAGGACGCCGAAAAGCCCGCGATCTGCGAACGGTGCGCGTGATGCGCGCCGTTCGCGGCGCGGGCCTGTTCGGCGCCCATCGCCTGTAACGCCGCATCGGTGAGCGTCAGGCCCAGCGCGGCATAGATCTGCGCGATCTCTTCCTGCCAGTCGCGTCCCAGCGCGACGAAATCGACCTTGGCGAGCGGCCCGTCGAACGTTTCCAGCGCCGCTGCCATCCGCGCCTCGCGCAGGGCCAGCTTGCGCTCCCATTCCACGCGCATCCTTTCGAGACAGAGATTCGCGCTCTGAAAGGCGGATTGCGCCGCCACGAGCGAGACCGAACTTGCCAGCACATCTTCCGGTTCGCGCCGCGTCACGATCAGCCGGGTACCGGGCAGCTCGGCGAGCAGGGCAGGCACGTCCTCAGCGAATTTAGGGCATTTGAGCACCCGCGGACGCATTGCATCGCCCATGATGGCGGCATCGGTGCGCAGGATGCGCGCAAATTCGCGATAGAGCGGGGCGGCATCGCGCTCCTCGCTGAAGCGGACATAGCTCGGGATATGCCACTGCGCCTCGAACGCGCAGACGTCGAGCGCGGTCGTCAGCCAGCCCAGTTCCTCGTCCGCCCGCGTCGCGCCGAAGGGGTGCTGGCTGTCGAGCCAGGGATTGACCAGCCGCGCGATGGCGAGGCCCGCGCGCGTCTTGAGCGGGCGCCAGTCGATCCGGCCAGGCGCGGGAGGGACCGGGTCGACCGCATTGCAGAATCGTGTCCCCGCATGGCGCGGATCGGCGGCGAGCAGGCGGTGGACCCGCGTGGTGCCCGCGCGCATCTGCCCGACCACCGCGATCGGCGGGGCGATATCGGTCTGCGCGAGTTCGGGCCGCTCGCGCCATAACCGGCCCAGCGCATGGCGCTTCTCGATCGCGGCGATGATCTGGCCATAGGCCATCGTATGACCGAGCGCGTTGAGCCCCGCCTCGTTCCGCAGCGAGCGGCACAGGATCTCCAGCCGCGCACGGAAATCGGCGACGTCCTCCGGCGCGCGGATCGAAATCTCGTCCTCGCGCGTGAAACCCTCGCTACCCTTCGCCCAAAGAAAATCGGGATCGAGCGGCGGCTGCACCGTCAGCCCGCGCCGCCACATGGTCGTGATCGCGCGGTTCATCAGGTCCGCCGTGCGCGACACGGCAAGAGGGTGCGGGCGAGGTGGCATCAGAACTGGTCCGCCGCGTCCATCGACCGCATTGCGCTTTTCGGCGCGACCGCCTGCCAGCTGCGGTGCAGCCGCTCGGCCACCGCGTCCCAATCGACGCCGGGCCGGTTGAGGATCACGCCCAGCCAGCCGCTCGCGCCGTAATAGGCGGGCTTGTGATAGGCGTGGGGCTGATCCTCGACCAGCGCCTCGAGCTCGTCCATCCCGCCGCATTTCACCAGCAGCGAGATATGCGGCGTGCCGTGATGCTGGTCGGAAAAATAGGCGAAGTACTTGCCGCTTTTCTCGGTCCCCACGCGCCATCCCGGCGAACCGTGGCTCTCTCGCTCATGCGTTTGGGGCAGGGCAAGGGCCAGGTCCCGCACCCGGTCCAGCAGCCACCCGGCATCGTAGGGGCGCGCGACATGCCGCGCGAGAACGCGAGGATAGAGCTGGTGTTCGGCGAAGCGCACGCGTTCGGCAAGGCTTTCCGCCGTCTCGTTGGGCCGGATCGCGACCGCGATCTGACCCAGCACCTCGCCCGCGTCGAGATCCTCGGTGACGAGGTGGACCGAAACGCCGCCATGCGTGTCGCCCGCCGCGATGGCGCGGGCATGGGTGTCGAGCCCGGTATATTTCGGCAGCAGCGAGGGATGGATGTTGAGCATCCGCCCCTCCCACCGTTTGACGAAATCCGGCGTCAGGATGCGCATATAGCCGGCAAGCGCGATGTGATCGGCGCCCACCTTGCGCGCCGCATCCTCCATCGCCGCATCGTGCGCCTCGCGCGTCATGCCCTTGTGCGAGAGGGCGAAGGTCGCGATCCCCTCCGCTTCGGCAAGAGCGAGCGCCTCGGCGCCCGGATCGTTGCTGGCGACCAGCGCGATTTCGTAAGGCGCATCGTCGAGACGGCTGGTATAAAGCAGCGCGGCCATATTGCTCCCGCGACCCGACACGAACACCGCGATGCGAGCCCTTTGCGGGGCCGTTTCAGGCATTGTGCACGGCTTCCCAATCGCCCCGCGCCGACCAGACGCCTGCCGCGCCGCGCACGGTGCAGCCGCGCTGGCCATCCACGATCTCGCCCACGGCAAGGACGGTTTCGCCTGCATCTTCCAGCCGGGACCGGACGATTTCCACGTTGGCGGGTTCGACCGCGAGCACCATGCCGACGCCGCAATTGAAAGTGCGCGCCATCTCTTCGGGCTCGATCGCGCCCTGCGCCTGGAGAAAGGCCATCAGGCGCGGCTGGTCCCACAATCCGGCATCGATCCTAGCATGGGCGCCTTCGGGAAGCACGCGTGGGATGTTCTCGAGCAGGCCGCCGCCGGTGATGTGGGCCATCGCATCGACCAGCCCGTCGCGCACCAGCGGGAGCAGGCTCTGGACGTAGATGCGCGTCGGTTCGACCAGTGCATCGATCAGCAATTGGTCGCTATCGAACAGGGCGGGACGGTCCAGCTTCCAGCCCTTGTCCGCCGCCAGCCGGCGAACCAGCGAATAGCCGTTGGAGTGAACTCCCGAACTGGCGAGGCCGAGCAGGACATGACCCGGTGCCACCCGCTCGCCCGTCAATTGCTCGCCGCGCTCCACCGCGCCGACGCAGAAACCGGCAAGGTCGTAATCGCCCGCCTGATACATGCCGGGCATTTCCGCCGTCTCGCCCCCGATCAACGCGCAGCCCGCCATCTTGCAGCCTTCGGCGATGCCCGCGATGACGCGCTCGGCAATGCCGTTCTCGAGCTTGCCGGTGGCGAAATAATCGAGGAAGAACAGCGGCTCCGCCCCCTGGACGATCAGATCGTTCACGCACATCGCGACGAGATCGATCCCGACGCTGTCGTGCCGGTCACAGTCGATCGCCAGCTTCAGCTTGGTGCCGACGCCATCGTTCGCCGCGACGAGCAGCGGATCGGCATAGCCCGCCGCCTTGGGATCGAAGAAACCGCCGAAGCCCCCGATCTCGCCATCGGCGCCGGGGCGGGCAGTGGCCTTCACCAGCGGCCCGATCGCCTTGACCAGTGCGTTGCCCGCGGCGATGGAAACCCCGGCGTCGGAATAGGTGTAGGACGAATTCTTTTCCTGCATGACGCCTGCCATACGCATTCGCGCTTGGATTTCCATAAGCCATTGGGCAAAAGGCGCGCGGTTTCCCCCATGCATTTGACCCGAACCCTCCCTTGGCTGCGCCGCCCGCTCCCCGTTTTCGCCGGGATCGTGGCGCTTGCGCTGCTCGCGGTGGCGGTTTTCGCCCAGGTCGGCGGCGATCGCGGAATCGCTCCGGTGGCCGCATCGAGTGACATTTCGGTCACGGGGGTCGAGGTCGACGCGACCGGCAAGACCAGCGACGAGGCGCGAGAAAATGGCTGGCAGCAGGCGCAGCGCAAGGCGTGGGAACGGCTGAAGGGCCCAGAGCTGTCGGATTCGCAGATTTCGAGCATCGTTTCCGCGATCGTGATCGAGCGCGAACAATTGGGCCCGCGCCGCTATATCGCGCGGCTCGGCGTGATCTTCGATCGGCAACGCGCCAACGCCTATCTCGGCGGCAGCGAGCAGGCGCGTCGTTCGGCACCGATGCTGCTGGTCCCGGTGACGTTCTCGGCCGGGACCGAGCTGGTCTACGAAATGCGCAACCCCTGGCAGCGCGCCTGGGCCGAATACCAGTCGGGCTCCAGCCGGATCGATTACGTCCGCCCCTCGGGTGCGGGCGGCGATTCGCTGCTGATCACGTACGGCCAGACCGGGCGGCGCAGCCGGACGTGGTGGCGCACGGTGCTCGACCAGTTCAGCGCGTCCGACGTGCTCGTCCCCATCGCTGACCTGCGCTACACCTACCCCGGCGGGCCCGTCGAAGGCACGTTCACCGCGCGGCACGGGCCGGATAACGAATATCTTGCCGGCTTCCGCATGACCGCCGCCAACCCCGAACAATTGCCTGCCATGCTCGAAAAGGCGGTGGCGCGGTTCGACCAAATCTTCGAACAGGCGCTGGCGAGCGGAAGATTGGCGCCCGATCCCACGCTCGACCTCGGCGATCTTCAGATCGATCCGGCGATCCAGCGTCTCATCGACCTCGGCCGTGCCGACGCGGAACGCCAGCGTGCCGCCGCCGCCTCCGAAAGGGCCGCGCGCCAAAATCAGGAGGCCGAGCCGGGATCGAACGTGACGGCCGCGCCGGTCGAAACGCCGCCGCCGCCGGGCTCGGTCGCGCTCTATACCGTCCAGATCGCGACGCCGGATGCCGCCGCCTTCAATGCCGGGCTGACGCAGGTGCGTGGCGCGGCGGGCGTGCGCACTGCGGGTATCCGCAGCACTGCGATCGGCGGCACGTCGGTGCTGACGGTGGGCTTCGAAGGCTCGATCGACCAGCTCGCCGCGGCCCTGCGCAGTCAGGGCTTCACGGTCCGGCAGGCCAACAACGCGCTGTCCGTCAGCCGCTAGGCGCGGGTTCCGAGCAGCGTACCCCGTGTCCCAGATCGCCCTTCCGCTATCCGTCGCCGCATCGGACAGGCCGGTGCGGATCGTGGTGGGCGAGGGCAATCGCGCTGCCGTTGCGGCGCTTGCCGATCCATCGGACTGGCCGTTCCGCACCGCCGTGCTGGTGGGGCCGCCGCGCTCGGGAAAGTCGCTGCTGGCGCGCTGGTTCGCTTCGTCAGGCCACGGCGAAGCGATCGACGGGGCGGATGGATGGGACGAGACCGCCTTGTTCCATCGCTGGAACCGGGCACAGGAAGATGGGAGGCCGCTGCTGCTGGTCAGCGATGCCGATGGCTGGCGGATCGATCTGGCCGACCTGCGCTCCCGCCTCGGCGGGTCGCTCCAGCTCGCGATCGGCGCGCCCGACGATGCGATGGCGGGCGAGCTGATCCTGGCCCACGCCGAACAGCGCGGCCTGCAACTGCCCCCGTCCGCGGCGGATTATCTCGTTCCGCGACTGACGCGCAGCTACGCCGCGATCGAGCGCGTCGTCGCCGAAATCGATCGCCTTTCTCTTGAACGCAAACTGCCCGCCACCATGTCGGTCTGGCGCGACGCGCTCGACGCGGTGGAAGGCCCCGAGCAGGGCCGCTTGCTTTGATCCGAGATTGGTGGGAGAATCCTGCGCCATGTTCGACCGGCTGACAGCCTATCTCGATTCAATCCGCGCGCGCGATCCCGCGCCGCGCAGCCGTTGGGAGATCCTCACCTATCCGGGCGTCTGGGCGGTGTTCTGGCATCGCATCGCGCATTGGCTGTTCGAGGCGGAGCTGCATTTCCTCGCCCGGTTCGTAAACCATTTCAGCCGGTTTTTGACCGCGATAGACATTCATCCGGGCGCGAAGATCGGGCGCAATTTCTTCATCGATCATGGCTTTACCGTGATCGGGGAGACGGCGGTGATCGGCAATGACGTGACGATTTACCAGAACGTGACGCTGGGCGGCACCAATCCGACCAACGGGATCGGGGGCAAGCGGCATCCGACCATCATGGACAATGTCATCATCGGGTCGGGAGCGCAGGTGATCGGGCCGATCGTGGTGGGCGAGCGGGCGCGGATCGGGGCCAATGCGGTCGTGACCGACGACGTGCCCGAAGGCGCGACGATGATCGGCTTCAAGGCGCGCAGCACGCTGGTGCCGGTCGAAACCTATATGCGCGAATTCATGCCCTACGGAACGCCTTGCAACGAACAGAGCGAACCCGACATGCGCCGGTGCGAGGCGATGGAGCAGCAATTGACCGAGATGCGCGCCGAACTGGAGGCGCTTCGACGATCAGCGGCCAGCGATACGGCCGATATCGCGGATGCGCAGCGTAGCGGGTCGAACACATGATGCAGCCGGGCGGTCATTCCGGCGGGTCGGTGCTGCCCTTTCCGGCGCGCAACGCCGATCAGGTCGGCTTCACGCGCGAAGAGCTCACCCGCATTCTCGACCTCTACGGACGGATGGTCGCGGCAGGCGAATGGCGCGACTATGCGATGGATTTCACGCGTGATTTCGCCAGCTTCGCCGCCTTCCGCCGCGCCGCCGAACGGCCGCAAGCGCGCGTTGAGAAGCGCCCGTCGCTCCGCCAGCGGCAAGGCATGTGGACGCTGTTCGGCGAACACGGCCAGGTGCTGAAGCGCGGCCACGAACTGGCGGGCGTGCTGGCGCCCATGGAGCGCCGTCTGTTCAAGGCTGTCGATTCGTAACGCGGCGAAAGGGCCGAGGTCCGAAGACCCCGGCCCTTCTCCGTCAACCGGGGACCACACCCGCTACCGGCACCCGCGTCTGCCATCCGTTCGGCAGGCCCGCGACCACCTTGTTGCGGATCGGCGTCCAGAAGGCGGACAGGCTGAGCAGCGCCGATCCGATCACCAGCGCCGTCAGCGCGAAGGTCAGTTCCACCGCGCCGAAGCGGTCGAACAGGAAGGCCAAGGCCACCAGCACATAGGCGAGGGCGGAGACCAGCAGCGCACGCCGGTCGATCGCCAGCGCGACGAGGCCGAACAGGACATAGATGGCCAGCACGCCGATTGCAGAACCGACGCCGACCCGATCGGCCCCATCCATCACGCCGAGCGAATAGAACACCGGATGGGCGATCATCGGTGCTGCGAGCAGGTGCAGCCAGAAGGCGACATCGCTGCGGCGCGTGGTGCGCTCGCGGTCCGACATATCCCAGCGCATCGCGAAGGCGAACACCGCAAGACCCATCAGGAAGGTCAGCGTCAGCAAAGTGTCGCCCACCGTATCGTCGTCGAGGCCGATCGGTCCGTAGAGCAGCGAGACGAGGAGGGCGATCACCGTCACGGCCGCAGCAGCCGCTCCGGCGGCGACAGTGATCGGCACCATGAACCGCTTCCAGTGGAGCCAGGCAGCCCCGGCCGCCAGCAGGCCCGCTCCGGCGACGAACAGCGCTCCCGTGCTTTCATTGTCCATCGCGCCGAGCGACAGCCCAATGCCCATCGCGGCGGCAAAACATCCGCCGACGAAGGCGAGCAACAGGATGATGCTCGGCAGCGCCATGCGGCGGCGGCGCGTGAAGAATTCGGACAGCGGCCAGGCAGTCGCGGCGATAAGCGCCCCGGCAAACAGGGTTGTCATCGCGCTGCGCCATTCGGAGGCGGCGGACCAGGCGGCCAATTGCGCGTCGGTCGGTTCAAATCCCGAAGCCCAAATATCCGTCACCGGTGCCATGGCACTCGCGATCGCTTGCCCGATGGCGCCTGCGGCCACCAGCATGATAACCACGCCGATCGCCACGAAAATGTCGTTGAAGCTGTTGATCAGCCGGAAATTCTCTTCGTCTCCGCGCGGCATGTCGCGCACTTGCGTCATATGCGCGCGGAAAGCAGCCGCCGCATCGGCGCTGAGCGCGCCGGCACTGACGGCGGAATTGATGTCCTCTTCTGAATACACCGGACGGCTCCTACCCTGTTGAAGGGCGGATACTACGTCCGGTGTGTTATTCAGTCAATACGCCTGAGGGTCGGCGTATCAGCCGCGCGCCGAGCTCGGCCCGGTGCCGGTGACTTTCTGCATCGCGGTCAGGATCGCGCCCGACTGTTCGGACCCGCTCTGCGGTGCCTTCAGGTTCGAGAAGTCGCGGATCTTGTCCCAGTTCTCGGCGAAGCCTTCGACCGTGCGCTGGTCTTCCGGCAGCCAGACGGCATCGTTCATCACGGTCCAGGCGCTGTGGAAACCGCCCGCACCGGCGCCGACGATGGCGTTGGTCGGCGCATCTTCGCTGACGAGGAAGAGCGCGGCGGGGACTACGTTCACCGGATCGAACAGTTCGAAGGCCTGTTCGGGGAACAGATCCTCGGTCATGCGCGTGCCCGCGACGGGCGAGAGCGTGTTGACCTTGATGTTGTACTTCGCGCCTTCGAGATAGAGCGTCTTGGTCAGCCCGGCGAGGCCGAGCTTGGCCGCGCCGTAATTGGCCTGGCCGAAATTGCCGAACAGGCCCGTCGAGCTCGCGGTCATCAGCACGCGGCCATAGGCCTGCTCGCGCATGGTTTCCCACGCCGCCTTGGTGGCGTTCGCGCTACCGAGGAGGTGGACCTTCACGACGAAGTCGAAATCCGCCGGTTCCATCTTGGCGAAGCTCTTGTCGCGAAGAACGCCGGCATTGTTGATGAGGACGTGGACGCCGCCCCATTTCTGCTTGGCGTCGGCGATCATCTTTTCCATCTGATCGTATTCGGTAACCGATGCGCCGTTGGCGATCGCTTCGCCGCCGGCCTTTTCGATTTCCTCGACCACCTTGGCCGCCGCGTCGGACGTGCCGGTGCCGTCGCGCGATCCGCCCAGATCGTTGACGACCACCTTGGCGCCGCGCTTGGCGAGTTCGAGCGCGTATTCGCGGCCCAATCCGCCGCCTGCGCCGGTGACGATGGCTACCTTGTCCTTGAAGTCGATGCTCATGCGGCTCTCCGTTCTCGTTTACGTTAAGGTCAATCTGGGCAGCGGAATGCCATGCGCGCCGCGCGCTGGCAACAGGTCACACGGCAGGGCGCGATGCCGTAGGGGCGGGACGAGCGATCCGCCGCTTTTGCGGCGCGAATCGCGCGTCAGATCTTCTCGATCGCGGGCACAAGTTCGTCCATCGACTGGATCAGGGCATCGGCACCGAATTCGTCGGCGGTGAGGTCGCAATAGCCGTAACAGGCGGCGATGAAAGGCACCCCCGCCGCGCGCGCCGCGTCGCGATCGTAACTGCTGTCACCGATATAGACCAGCGATCCGCCGCCGCAGCGCTCTCGCGCCGCCAGAATGGGGTCCGGCATCGGCTTGGCGCGATATTCGCCGTCCTCCCCCTTGCCGAGGCTGTCGCCGCCGATCACGCATTCGAACCGGTCGATCAGGCCGAGCGACGACAGGACGCCGCGCGCGAAGGATTCGAATTTGTTGGTGACGACGGCAAGGCGCACGCCCCGTTTTTCGAGCGCGTCGATCGTTGCGATCACGCCCGGATAGGGACGGGTGTGGACCGCGTAATGCTCGCCGTAATAGGCCAGCATCGCCTTGTAGAGCCGCTTGAACGCGTCGCGATCAAGCCCGCCGCCATCCTTGGTCTGCGCATCTGTCGCCTGTTTTAGCATCGCCTTCGCGCCGCCGCCGATCAGATCCTTTGCGCTTTCGACCGGCACGGTGGCGAAGCCGCCCAGGGTCAGCGCGTGATTGACCGCCGTGCCGAGGTCGCGATGGGTTTCAAGGAGAGTGCCGTCGAGGTCGAAGCAGACGATGTCGTAGGGAAAATCGCTCATACTGCGGATCGGTGCAGGATGCGCCTTCAAACCGCAAGCTTGTCGTGGCAAGGCACGTTCCATGAACCAGCATGAATTCGCCGCCGTCATCCTCGCCGCGGGCAAGGGCACCCGCATGAAGAGCAACCTGCACAAGGTCCTGCACCCCATCGCCGGGCGTCCAATGCTGAAGCATCTGATGGCAAGTGTGGAGGCTTTGGGGCCGACAAAGCAGGTCGTCGTGGTGGGCGCGGGGCGCGATCAGGTCGAAAGCGCGGTCGGCGATGCGGCGGACACCTGCCTCCAGGAACCCCAGCTCGGCACCGGCCACGCGGTCCAGCAGGCGCAGGAGCGACTGTCGGGCTTCAAGGGCGACGTGCTTGTCCTTTATGGTGATGTCCCCTTCGTGCGCGGCGAGACCATGCAGGCCATGCTCGATCGTCTCCACGAGGCGGACGCGCCCAAGGTCGTGGTGCTCGGCTTCGAACCGGACGATGCGCTCGCTTATGGCCGCGTGATCGCCGACGATGCGGGCCGGATCGCCAAGATGGTCGAATTCAAGGATGCGAGCGAGGACGAGCGCACCTGCCGCCTGTGCAATTCGGGTCTGATGGCGGCGCGGGCCGAGGATATGTTCGCGCTGCTCGACCGCGTCGGCAACGACAATGCGCAGGGCGAATATTACCTCCCCGACATCGTCAATATCGCGATATCGGACGGGGACGTTTGCGCCGCCGTCACCACAGCCGATCCGGGCGAGGTCGCAGGGATCAATTCGCGCGGCGAACTCGCCGCCGCCGAGGCGCTCTGGCAGGCGGAGCAGCGGGCACACTGGATGGCCGAAGGCGTAACGCTGCGCGCACCCGAGACCGTGTTCTTCAGCTGGGACACGCAATTGGGACGCGACGTCACGGTCGATCCCAATGTCGTGTTCGGCCCCGGCGTCACCGTGGCGGATGGCGCCCATATCAAGAGCTTCAGCCATCTGGAGGGCGCGAGCGTGGGGGAACAGGCGCAAGTCGGCCCCTATGCCCGCCTCCGGCCCGGCGCGGTGATGGCGAAGGACAGCTTCGTCGGCAATTTCGTCGAGATGAAGAACGCCCACCTTGGCGAAGGGGCCAAGGCCAGCCACCTGACCTATCTCGGCGATGCCGAGGTCGGCGCGCGCGCCAATATCGGGGCGGGCACGATCACCTGCAATTACGATGGCTATTTCAAGTACCGGACCGAGATCGGCGAGGGCGCCTTCATCGGATCGAACAGCGCCCTGATCGCTCCGGTTAGGATCGGGCGCGATGCGATCGTGGCGGCGGGCAGCGCGGTGACGAGCGACGTGGCCGATGGCGACCTTCGCATGGTGCGGGGCGAGCAGATCGTGAAGCCCGGCTGGGCCGATCGCTTCCACGATGCGATGCGCAAGAAGAAGGCGGCAAAGAAGGGGTGAGCCCCGTGACCCCGGTCAGCGCGCGCGCCTGCGCCAGGCCCGGACCGTCCGCTTGCCCAATTCGGCATTCGCAAGTGGTTCGTAATCGCGTTGCAAGGCGTTTGCGACCAGCTTTCGGGCTGCCATGTTTTGCCGGGTCAGCGGATCGCTGGCCGTGACGATGACCGGCGGCCGCGCGGCCAGGATGCGGGCCACTTCCTTGGTCTGATCCACACCCAGCGCGTGGGTTTCGAGCGCGTTGTTGAGATGATCGGGATAGACGAAGCGCGTCGGGATGCAGCTATTCGTGCTCGTATAAAGCACGCTCGGCCCGTCGAAGATCCACAGGCATTCCCCGTTACGATCGACGAGCGGCGCGATGGCCTGCGTCAGATGAGCCACGGTCGCCCGCCGCTGCGCGCTTTTGCCCGCCTGGTCGAGCCCGACATAGAACAGGCTGTAGAACCCGAACATCAGCAGCACCATGGCGCGCGCGAGCGGCCTGGGTGAGGCGAACAGGGGAAGGGCGAGCAGAAGCGAGGCCGGGACCAGCGTCGCCAGATAATAGAGGTAGACCGTTCCCGGCAGGAAGACCGTTCCGATCAGACCGGCGGCGAAGACGGCATAGCTCGCATAGAGCGCGCCATCGCGCGGCGGAGCGAGCCGCAACGCCGCCCAGAGGCCGAGCAGGGCGGGCACGATGAGCGGCAACAGGGCGATGGGCAATTCCCCGCGCCAGCGCCCCGCGCCTTCGCGCAGGAAGAACGAGCCGAAATTGGCCCACCAGAACGCCTCGCCCGCGCCGAGGGACAGAAAAATAGCGCCCGCCATCGCGGTCGGCGCAATGCCGATGGCGGCGAAGAGAGCAGCGTAGCGCAGCAAAGCCGATGGCTTCTCGCCTTGGCGGTGTAATCGATAGAGGGCCAAAGCGCCCAGAGCCGCACAGACGGGCAGAGCGGTGTATTTGACCTGCAAGGCGAGCCCGCCGAGCAACATCGCTGCAGCCGCACGCTCGAGACTCAGCCGTCGCCGGTCGCCCGTCAGGAGATACAGCGCGCCGAGCAGCAATGGCAGGAAGAACACCTCGCTCTGCCCCGCATGACTGCCATAGAGCGGCAGCATCAGCGGATAGGCGCTCCCTGCCAGCAACGCCCCCCAGCGATCGCTAAGCGGCCGTGCGAGCGCGAATAGCAGCAGACTGCCCGCAAGCGTGAAGCCCATCGCCATGACCTGATAGGCCACGGGCGATGGCCCCCCGATGGCGTGGGAAATGGCAAATAGAGCGAACAGACCGGCAGGCTTGCGATCCCAAAGGTCCGCATAGGGAAGGGCCCCGTCGAGCCAGCGCAGGCCGATCAGCGAATAAAGCTGTTCGTCATAATCTGCCGCCGGATCGCCGAACCAGATCGCCCGCGTCGCGACGACCATCAGAGCAAGCGCAGCGGGCGCGAACCAGCGCGCCTCGCCATGAGCCTGTGATGCGGTCAGAGGGAGGGCACGCAGCGCGGTCATTGCGACCGCCATGCCAGATCATGGTTAAGGAGCGGTGTGCGCCCCGGTCGGGGATCAGCCCTCGACGTGTTCGGCGAGGACGGTCAGGCCCTTTTCGCCGACTTCGGCAAAGCCGCCGCGCACTTCGATCGTCTCGGGCGAGCCGCCCTCGGTCTTGTAGACCTGGACCGCGCCGTCGCGGATCGTCGACATGAAGGGCGCATGGCCTTCGAGCACGCCGAATTCACCCTCGGTGCCGGGCACGACGACCATATGCACCTCTTCCGAACGGACGAGCTTTGCGGGGGTCACGAGTTCGAAATGCAGTGCCATCTGTTCCTCACATCTCTCTCCCCTTTTTGAGGAGAGACAACGCGACTTGCGAGCTTGCCCGCCAATCGCAGTCGAGAGGGGGCGAGTGCGGCCCCCTCTCTCTGAGTTTTCTCCCCGCGAAGGGGGAGGGTTGTCTCTTACGCGTCTTCGGCCAGCTTCTTGGCCTTTTCGATCGCCTGATCGATGCCGCCGACCATGTAGAAGGCCGCTTCGGGCAGGTGATCGTGTTCGCCGTCGACCACCGCCTTGAAGCTCTTCACCGTGTCTTCGAGCTGCACGAACTGGCCCGGAATGTTGGTGAAGACTTCCGCGACGTGGAAGGGCTGGCTGAGGAACTTCTGGATCTTGCGCGCGCGCGCGACCGTCAGTTTGTCCTCTTCCGACAGCTCGTCCATGCCGAGAATGGCGATGATGTCCTGAAGCGATTTGTACTTCTGCAGCGTTTCCTGGACGCGGCGGGCCGTCTCGTAATGCTCCTGGCCCACGACGCGCGGTTCGAGCACGCGGCTGGTCGAATCGAGCGGATCGACCGCCGGATAGATGCCGAGTTCGGAAATTGCGCGGTTGAGCGTGGTGGTCGCGTCCAAGTGAGCGAAAGAGGTGGCAGGCGCCGGGTCGGTCAAATCGTCCGCGGGCACGTAGATCGCCTGCACCGAGGTGATCGAGCCCTTATTGGTGGAGGTGATGCGCTCCTGAAGGTTGCCCATGTCGGTCGCCAGCGTGGGCTGATAGCCCACCGCCGACGGGATACGGCCGAGCAGAGCCGACACTTCCGAACCCGCCTGCGTGAAGCGGAAGATGTTGTCGACGAAGAACAGGACGTCCTGGCCTTCCTGGTCGCGGAAATATTCCGCCATGGTCAGGCCCGAGAGGGCGACGCGCGCACGCGCGCCCGGCGGCTCGTTCATCTGGCCGAAGACGAGCGCCACCTTGGAGCCTTCCGAGATCGCGTTCCCGTCCGCGTCCTTGGCGATGACGCCCGCGTCGAGGAATTCGTGGTAGAGATCGTTACCCTCGCGGGTACGCTCGCCCACGCCCGCGAAGACGGACACGCCGCCATGGCCCTTGGCGATGTTGTTGATCAGTTCCTGGATCAGAACGGTCTTGCCGACGCCCGCGCCGCCGAACAGGCCGATCTTGCCGCCCTTGGCATAGGGAGCGAGCAGGTCGATGACCTTGATGCCGGTGACGAGGATGGCCGCTTCGGTCGACTGGTCGACGAACAGCGGGGCTTCGGCATGGATCGGGGCGGTCTGCTCGGCACCGATGGGGCCGCGCTCGTCGATCGCTTCGCCGACCACGTTCATGATGCGGCCCAGGGTCTTGGGGCCGACCGGAACGCTGATCTGCGCGCCGGTGTTGACGACTTCCTGCCCACGCACGAGCCCGTCCGTCCCGTCCATCGCGATGGTGCGCACGGTGTTTTCGCCGAGGTGCTGCGCCACTTCGAGGACCAGCGTATTGGTGCCGTTCTTCGTTTCGAGCGCGGTCAGGATCGGCGGCAGTTCGCTTTCGAAAGCGACGTCGACGACGGCGCCGATGACCTGGGAAATCGTGCCGTTAGGCGACTGGTTGAGTACGGGTGCGGTGGCCATGATGTCTATCCTGACTTGGTCCTGAAATGCTTGAACGGGGGCGCGTCAGCCGACGCAGACATTGTCCGGTTCGGAGAAGACCCATTCGCCGTCACCGGCGCTGAGGGTCGCGGAATTGCGCAGATATTCGTCTTCGCCAAGGCCGAATTCGCAGATCACGTCATCCGAGCCAAGCCCGGCGCGCTTGCAGACCGCGGTGTTGACGGCATCGTCCTCGGGGCAGGCTTCGGCGTATTTCGCGGTGAAGAGATCCTGATCGGGCGCGGGCAGCGAAGGCGTCGCTTCGGCGACCGGAGCGGCGGCCTCGTCGACCGGCTGCGGCGCGGGCTCTTCGCCACAGGCGGCAAGAAGAGCGAGGGGGAGAAGCAGAGCGAACTTTTTCACGAGCGGTTGAATCCTAGGGAATTGGGGGGAGGGGGAGCTGGCCGTTACTCGACCGTGCAATCTTGGGGGATATCGACGAGGGCGTACCCATCGCCACGTGCGGCAATCACCGAGCGACGCTCGGTGTCGGGCGTATCGCCGTCGAGCGCGTAACGGCAGGTGAACGAGGTGCCGTCGGCTTCGGCGGTGCATTGCGCGTCGACGACTTCGGGCGCTTCCTGGCACTGTGCGAGCGCCAGCTGAACTTCCGCGATGCTGGGCACATTGCCATCCGCACTGACGACTTCCGCGGCAGGATCGGTCGTACCGAGATCGTCGAGCGTCTCGGTCGGATAGGCCTTCACCGGTTCATCCTCGACCGGCTCGGCACAGCTTGCCAGCAGCAACGGCAGGAAGAGGATGAGGGCGGCGTTTTTCACGTAATTAAGTCCTGTGTGCAAATCGAAAGAAAAATCGAAAGGGCAGATATCGTCCCGGCTCAAGAATCTCGGTATTCGAGTACCGCTCTGGTCGACTTCGAGGGCTGGATCGTCACGCGGTCCACGAGGCTGATCCTTGCTTCATCGTCTTCATGCAGAACAAGATCACCGAACCGGGTGGGAAGACCTCTCAGGCCACGCATGACCAGCGCGGTCATCAAGAAATATTCGCCCGGCGCAATGTTACCGAAATAAAAGCGACCATCGCGGTCACACTTCGCTGAGATTGCCTCGGGATATAACCGTGCCGCCGCACTTCCGCGCGTAGCATCCGCGTCGCTTTCGATCGGTTGGATGACGGCGCCTTCGTCAGTCCGTCCAAAATCCGTTTTCACCTGCTCCATATTTCTGGACGTGGCGGGAATGAGGAAGACATCACTGCCGCTCAAGCAACCAATTTTCCTGTCGTCGAAATCAACCTGCACATTGCCCATAATTCGGCCGCCCGGCCCCATATAGGAAGCCGATGCAAAGGCGGGCGCGCTTGCCTGTTCAGCGGTCGCACAAGCCGGAAGGGCCAACAACAAGGGTATCGCGAAGAAGATGTGGGATTGTTTCCTGATCATGACATCACGCTCCGTTTCAACCGACCCGTAAGGATCCCTAAAAAAGATCGGCTTCAACCGATCCGTACAGATCCTAACACAAGATTGGCTATGCAACGATCTCTTAAAGCGCCTCCGCCCCTGCGATGATTTCGATCAGTTCGGTTGTAATCGCAGCCTGACGGCTGCGGTTGTACTGGATGGTCAGATCCTTGATCAGATCGCCCGCATTGCGCGTGGCGTTGTCCATCGCGGTCATCGAGGCACCCTGTTCGCTCGCCTCGCGCTCGAGCAGCGCGCCGAACAGCTGCGTCTTGACGTAGCGGGGGAGCAATTCTTCGAGAATGCCTTCCTCGTCGGGCTCGTATTCGACCACGGCATCGCCGGCTTTCGGCGCATCGCTCTCGATCGAGGGGACGGGAATCAGCTGATCGACCGTCGGATCCTGGACGAGTGCGCTCTGGAACACCGGATAGACGAGGTGGGCGACGTCGAATTCGCCCTTTTCGAAGCGTTCGATCAGATCGTCGGCGATCGCTTCGGCTTCGTCGAAACCGGGGGTGCGGACCTCGCTGGTGTCGAAATGCTTCTCGATCCGGTCGGCATAGTCGCGCTTGATCGGGGCGCGACCTTTTTTGCCGACAAGGTAGAACTGCACGTCCTTGCCTTCCGCGAGCAGAGCCTTCGCCTTGTTCTTGGCCGCCTTGACGATATTGGCGTTGAGACCGCCGCACAGGCCCTTGTCGGTGTTGACGACGACCAGCAGATGGCGCTTGTCCATGCCCGTACCTGCCAGCAGGCGCGGGGCGGAGCCGCCCGAAATGCGCGAGGCGAGGCTGGCCATGACGCCTGCCAATCGCTCCGCATACGGCCGCGCCGCTTCGGCCGCGGCCTGCGCACGGCGCAGCTTGGCCGCCGCGACCATCTGCTTGGCCTTGGTGATCTTCTGGGTCGATTTGACCGAGTTGATCCGGCCCTTGAGTTCTTTGAGTGAAGCCACTCTAAGTTCCTTCCTCTTTCGCCATCCCCACCGGCGGCGGGAATGACGAATTGGGACGTTTAGACGTTATTCAGGCGAACTGCTTGGCAAAGGTTTCGAGCGCGGCCTTCACCTTGTCACGCGTGTCGTCCTCGAACTTGCCGGTGGTGCGGATGGTTTCCAGCACGTCGGCATGTTCGCTGCGCATATAGCTCAGCATGGCGGCTTCGTATTCGGTCACGCGGTTGGTCGCGATCGGATCGAGATAGCCGTTGGTGCCCGCATAGATCGACACGACCTGTTCTTCCACCGGCATGGGCGAGAACTGGCGCTGCTTCAGCAGCTCGGTCAGGCGCGCACCCCGGTTGAGCAGCTTCTGCGTCGCGGCGTCGAGGTCCGAACCGAACTGCGCGAAGGCCGCCATTTCGCGATATTGCGCGAGGTCGAGCTTCATCGAGCCGGCGACCTTCTTCATCGCCTTGGTCTGCGCGGCACCGCCGACGCGGCTGACCGACAGGCCGACATTGATGGCCGGGCGGATGCCCTGATAGAACAGGTCCGTTTCGAGGAAGATCTGACCGTCCGTGATCGAGATCACGTTGGTCGGAATATAGGCCGACACGTCGCCCGCTTGCGTTTCGATGATCGGCAGCGCGGTCAGCGAGCCGCCGCCTTCGCTCTCGTTCATCTTCGCCGCACGCTCGAGCAGGCGGCTGTGGAGGTAGAAAACGTCGCCCGGATAGGCTTCGCGGCCCGGCGGGCGGCGCAGCAGCAGCGACATCTGGCGATAGGCGACCGCCTGCTTGGAAAGGTCGTCATACACGATCACGGCGTGCATACCGTTGTCGCGGAAGAATTCGCCCATCGCGGCGCCGGTATAGGGCGCGAGATACTGGAGCGGAGCGGGCTCCGAAGCGGTCGCGGCGACGACGATCGTGTAGTCCATCGCGCCGTTTTCTTCGAGGCTCTTCACGATCTGCGCGACCGTCGAGCGCTTCTGACCGACGGCGACATAGATGCAGTAGAGCTTCTTCTTCTCGTCGTCCGACTGGTTGTTTTCGCGCTGGTTGATGAAGGTGTCGATCGCCACCGCGCTCTTGCCGGTCTGACGGTCGCCGATGATCAGCTCGCGCTGGCCACGGCCGACGGGAACGAGCGCGTCGATCGCCTTCAGGCCCGACTGGACCGGCTCGCTGACCGATTCGCGCGGGATGATGCCGGGGGCTTTCTGTTCGACGAGGCGGCGTTCGGTGGTCGCAATCGGGCCCTTGCCGTCGATCGGGTTGCCGAGCGCATCGACCACGCGGCCGAGCAGAGCCTTGCCGACGGGAACGTCCACGATGGTCTGTGTGCGCTTGACCGTGTCGCCTTCCTTGATGTCGTTGTCCGACCCGAAGATCACCGCACCGACATTATCGGCTTCCAGGTTCAGCGCCATGCCCTGAACGCCGTTGGCGAATTCGATCATCTCGCCGGCCTGCACCTTGTCGAGGCCGTGGATGCGGGCGATCCCGTCACCCACCGACAGCACGGTGCCGACTTCGCTGACTTCGGCTTCGGTGCCGAAATTGGCGATCTGGTCCTTGATGACCTTGGAGATTTCTGCGGCGCGGATATCCATGATGTAAGTCCTTTAGGCCTTCATTGCCTGAGAAAGCGAATTGAGACGGGTGCGGATCGAGCCGTCGATCCGCTTCGATCCGATGGTGACCACGAGGCCACCGAGCAGGTCGGGATCGACCTTGCTGGTGAGTTTGACGGTGCGGCCTTCGCGCTGGGTGAGCTTGGCCTTCAGCTGGTCGAGCTGCGCATCGGTGAGGGCGTGCGCGCTGGCGACTTCGGCGCTGACCTCGCCGCGTTGGGCGGCGGCGATCGAACGGAAGGAGCGGATGATGTCGGGCAGCTTCGACAGGCGGCGGTTCTGCGCCAGCGTGCCGAGGAAATTCTGAGTCAGCTCGCTCAGCCCCATGATCGCGGCAACGCCCCACAGCGCCTTCTTCGCGGCATCGCGCGATACCTTGGGGCTGGTGGTCAACATCGCCAGTTCGGACGATTCGGAAAGGCCGGACTCCAGCTTGTCGAGGTCCGATTCGACCGCAGTCACGGTCCCGGCCTCGCTCGCCAGGTCGAACAGGGCCGACGCATAGCGCCCTGCAAGGCTTGCCTGTATACCGGCGGAAGTCTCCACGCGCTCTCGTCCTCTCGGGTGACGGAAAATTACCGATGCGAAAACCCGGCCGTGTCGAGTGGAACAATGCCATCCGGGCCAGGCTGGCGCGCGACTAGCACCGAGCCTTCGAATTGGCAACCGGCTGTCCCAGCGGATCTTAGCCGTCGATCCCAATCGTGATCCCTACCGCACCGCTTTCCTCCCCATCGGCGATGCGGTAAAACCCGCTTTATAAAGGGGAGAAAGCCATGGCTGTCGATCTGAAGATTGAGCCGCTGGCGCCGGAATGCGGCGTCACAATTCACGATGTCCAGCTGGCGGAGGCGGAAGGCGAGGTTCTGGATGCGATTCGCCGGGCGGTGTTCGAACACGGGGTCGCGGTATTTCGCGGGCAGGCGCTTTCGCCCGAACAGCATATCGATCTGGCGAAGCGGTGGGGCGGGATCGACATCAACAATTATTTTCCGCTGACCGACGCGCATCCCGAAATCGCGGTGGTGCGCAAGGCAGCGGGGCAGGAAACCAATATCGGCGGCGCCTGGCACACCGATCACAGCTACGATCAGGTGCCCGCAATGGGATCGATCCTGGTCGCGCGCACGCTCCCGCCGAAGGGAGGCGACACGCTGTTCGCCCACATGGGCGCGGCCTACGATGCGCTGGACGAAGATACGAAGCGCGCAATCGAGGGGCTGGAAGCGTTCCACACCGCCGACCATGTCTACAAGGAGGGCGGCATCTACGCCCAAACCGATATGGGCGGCGAACTGCGCGGGCAGGATTTGACCACCGGGGCCACCCATCCGGTCGTGGTCCGCCACCCCCGGACCGGGCGCAAGCTTCTCTACGTCAATCCGTCCTTCACCGTCACGATCGTGGGGCGCAGCCGCGCGGACAGCCTGCCTTTGCTCAAGAAACTGTTCGCCGAGGCGCGCAACCCCGCGCATCACGCCCGTGTTGTGTGGGAACCGGGCGCGGTCGCGATCTGGGACAATCGCACGACCTGGCACAACGCGCTGAACGACTATCACGGCCACGCCCGCGAAATGCACCGCATCACGCTGACGGGCGAGAAGCTGGCGGCCTCGGCCGAAAGATCACTCGCCGACGGCCTCGCATTCGTAGACCAGCCGTTCGTTCGGGTTTGAGGGCAGGGCGGCGAGCACGCCGCTCTGCATTTCGCCGAGCGTGGTCGCGGCATCCTCGGCATCGCAACTCGGCGCGCTGTATTTGCCGCGGGCGCTGCGGGCGGTCGCCATCGCTTCGCGCGACAGGAGATAGCGTTCGGTGCGGAACACCGCGCGGTCCGGGTCGAAGCTGTTGACCGAGACCGCCATCTCGTCGTTCGGCACCAGCGCGCGCGACCATGTTCCGCCGGATACCCCGTATTGCGTGCGCCCATTGACGCAGCCGGTCGGTGACCATTCGAAACGCACATCGCCGGTCTCCGCATTGGTCACGCGGCTGCGCTGGGGGTCGAGGCGGCAAAGGAAACTGCGCGTCCCAGTTGCTGCCTTGGCGGGATCGACAGCTTCGCCTGCGTCGCGACCCTGCATGACATTCGCGACGCGCCGATCGATCTCGTCGATCCCCGGTCGGGTAAAATGGACGAGCAGAGCGACGACGATCGCACCGCCGCCTGCAGCCAGCGCGATGCGATTGGGGACGGGCCAGGCGCTGGGGTTCGGATGGTCCTCGCTCGGCTCGGGAACACGTCGCTTTTCGAACGCCCACCAGATCGCGCCCGCTCCGATCAGCAGCAGCACCATGCTCGCCAGCAAGCGGTCGTCACGCTCGTCGCGGACCTGCATCTCTGCCTCGAAACGCGCGCGGGCCAATCGCTCGCGTTCCTGTTCGCTGCGAGCGGCCATATCCTGTCGGGCGAGTGCCTGTTCCCGCTCCAGCCGTTCGCGCTCGTCATCCTCCAGCTCGGTGAGGCTGCGGCAGGCGGTGTCGTTGGTGCGCGCCGTGACGCCGTGAGCGCGCAGGAACGGGATGACCTCGCGGTTCGAGACCGCGAAGAAGAATTCCGCATCCGATCCGCCCGAATCGGCGCCGAAGCTGTTGACGCCGAGCACGCGCCCGCATCCGTCCAGCAACGGCCCGCCCGAATTGCCGCGCGCAATGGGCGCAGTGTGGAGCACGGTGTCGAAATTCCGGCTGGGCCGCATTCCGGCGAGGAAGCCGCGGCTCTTCACCGGCGGCTGGCTCCTGAAGATATCACCGATCTCCAGCCCCTGCGCCCGATCGACATTCATCGGATACCCGACTGCGAAGACTTCTCCGCTGTCCGAAACCGGACCGCTCGCCAGCGTGAGAGGCGGTAGGCGCAATCCGCTGGTGATGCGCAACAGCGCAAGGTCGCTGCGCGGATCGACCGCGACGATCTCGCCATAGCCCGCATCCGCCCCGTCCGATGGGACGATCCCGATCCGCAGGCTGTCGTCCATCATCGCGTCGCGCACGACATGGGCGTTGGTCACGATGCGGTCGGACGCGACCGCCCAGCCGGTGCCGTGGCCGATCGGATAGACCTCCGCGCCATCGGGCGTGTCCTCGGTCCCGATGATGACAACGCGCACCACGCCGCGCGCGGCCGCGTCGATATCGGCGGGCTCAGCCAAAGCCGGGGCAGGCAGCGCCGCGAAGAGGGCGAAGAGACAGGCGGCAAGGGCGAGAAGGCGAGCCATCGGCCGGGCCTTACCCTTCGGCGGACATTGACCGCAAGCTTCGGGATGCGCAGTCTGCAAGGCTAACCTAACACTGCGACCCATGACCCACTCGAGCCTCCTGACCGACGACGAACGCTGGCGCATCGCGCTGGCGAAGGACCGTGCCTATGACGGGCGCTTCGTCACGGGCGTGCATTCGACCGGGATCTATTGCCGCCCGTCCTGCCCCGCGCGAGCGCCGAAGCGAGAGAATGTGCGCTTCTACGCGACGCCTGCCGAAGCGGAGGGAGAGGGCCTGCGCGCCTGCAAACGCTGCGCGCCCGATCAGATCAGCCGCGAGGATGCGGCGGTGCGCGCTGCGATCGACGCGATCAAGGTTGCGGCAGAAGCGGGCGATGCCACCCCCTCGCTCGGCGAACTGGCGGAAGCGGTCGACTATTCGCCCGCGCATTTCCAGCGCCTGTTCCTGCGGTCGACCGGCATGTCGCCCGCCGCCTATGCGCGTGCATTGCGCGAGGAGCGCGCGCGCGCCGCCCTGTCCGGGTCGGGCACGGTGACCGATGCGATCTATAAAGCTGGATACGAGGCGCCGAGCCGCTTCTATGCCGATGTGAAGGGACGATTGGGAATGCGGGCGAGCGACTGGCAGGCGGGCGGCAAGGGCGTGACGATCGCTTGGAGCGTCATCGCAACGAGCTTCGGTCCGATGCTCGTTGCGGCGACCGACAAGGGCGTGTGCTGCCTCGCATTCGGGGAAGGCGAGGCGGATCTGCGCGCCCGCTTCCCCAAGGCCGATCTGGTCGAGGCGGGGGATGATTTTCGCGCCCTGTTCGATCGCGTGACCGAGGCGGTCGAACAGCCCGGCACTGGCGCCGATATCCCGATCGACGTCATGGGCACGGCCTTCCAACAGCGCGTCTGGCAGGCGCTGCGCGATATCCCGCCGGGCGAGACGCGCAGCTATGGCGAACTTGCCGCGGCGCTCGGCAATCCCAAAGCCAGCCGCGCGGTCGGCGGCGCGAACGGGGCGAACCATGTCGCGGTCCTGATCCCCTGCCATCGCGTGATCGCGGCGGATGGCGGGCTGGGCGGCTACGCCTATGGGACCGAGATAAAGGCGGAATTGCTGAGGAGGGAAAGGCCCGATCAGGCCTGAGGCGCCGTCCCTTCGCGCAGGAACGGTAGCATGTGCGCGACATAATCGATCTTGCCGAGCGGCACGCCTTTACCGCGCAGGATCGCATAAGCGGCCATGAGGTGGAAATAGAATTGCGGGATCGCCCAGTCGCGGGCGTATTGCTCTGCGGTAAGGTCGAAGATCATCCCGTTCGGCAATTCGTGCGCGATTTGGGCGGAGGGTTCGAGACCGGATTGCGTTTCGGCCATGCTGTCGACATGAGCGAGCGTCTCGCGAATGAGAGCCTGCGCATCGCGGATCGTTCCGGGCGCCTCGCCAGCATTGCGCCCTTCATCGAGGAGCGTGGAGACCCTGTCCGGCAAGTCCGCGCCGCTCGATCGCGACACGCCTTCCAGCGCCTGGACGCAGGCGAAGCGGATCTGGGTCGCCAGCGGAAACATGTCGTCCGCCAACCGGGCGGACAGGATCGCCTCTCCGCTGGCGTTCTCGACAGCCTTATCGAGCCAGTGAGACAGCGCGGTGAGCAGATTGCGATAGGTCGGGGCGAGCAGGTCGTTGAGGATCATCCCCGGCGCCTGCCCGTCCCGAACCCTTTAATCAATCGCTACCGACGAAGATCGCCTTGGCGTTGACGAATTCCTTCACCCCGAAACCGCCATGTTCGCGGCCATAGCCCGAATCCTTCACCCCGCCGAACGGCATCGACGGATCGGCGACGCCATAGGTGTTGATATAGACCATGCCGGTGTCGAAATGCTTCGACGCCAGTTCGATGGCACGCTCGGTATCGCCGCACAGGATCCCGCCGCCAAGCCCGTAGCGGCTGTCATTAGCAATCCGCATCGCGTCCTCGTCGTCCTTCGCGCGGATCACGCTGGCGACGGGGCCGAACAATTCGTCGTCATAGGCGGGCTGGCCAGGTTCGACATCGGTCAACACGGTGGCGGGATAGAAGGCGCCCGGACCGTCCGGTACCCGACCGCCACAAGCGATCTTGGCGCCCTTCGATACCGATTTTTCGACCTGTTCGTGCAGGTCCTTGCGCTGATCGGTCGAGGACATCGGGCCCATATCGGTCCCTTCCTTCGTCGGATCGCCGGTCTCGACGCCTTCGAAGCGCGCGACGAATTTCTCGAGGAAGGCGTCGTAGACCTTGTCGGTCACGATGAAGCGCTTGCCGTTAATGCAGGTCTGGCCGTTATTGTAGAGCCGGGCCTGCGCGCAGACCTTGGTGGCGAGGTCGAGATCGGCGTCTTCGAGCACCAGATAGGCGTCGTTAGAGCCGAGCTCCATGACGGTCTTCTTGATGACCTTGGCGGCCTTTTCCGCGACGTGACGCCCCGCACCGTCCGATCCGGTCAGCGTGACGCCGCGTACCTTATCGTGGGCGATGATTTCGTCCGATGTGTCGTGATCGATGACGAGCACGGTGAAGAGATCGTCGGGAAGGCCGCCTTCCTTGAAGATCTTTTCCAGCATCAACCCGCTGCCGATGCAGAGCGAGGAATGCTTCAGCAGGACGCCATTGCCCGCCATCAGGCTGGCGATCGCATAGCGCACGACCTGGTAGGAGGGGAAATTCCACGGCTGGATGCCGTAGACAACACCGATCGGCGAATAGGTGACGACGCCGCGCGCGGCGTTGCTCGGATCGCGCTTTTCGTCGGCCAGTTCGTCCGGGCCGGTCTTGGCGGTGTAGTCGCAGATGCCCGCGCACAAATCGACCTCGTCGCGGCTGTCGCCGATCAGCTTGCCGACCTCGCGAGTCATCAACTGGGCGAGCTCTTCCTTGTTGTCGCGCAGAGCCTTGCCGATCCCCTTGATAATTTCGGCGCGCTCATCGAGGCTGCGCAGCTTCCACTTCGTGAAGGCTTCGTGGCAGGCATCGACCTTGGCAAAGGCTTCGTCCTTGCCGATCTGGGTATAGGTTTCGAGGTCTTCGCCGGTGGCGGGATTGACGGTGGTGACAGTGGCCATGTGTGCGATCTTTCCTGTTGGAGTTACAACAGGAAGGGGTGAGGCAGGCGATCGGTTCCATTGCGCAACGCAGTCGGACCCTGTCGCGCGGTGGAATGGCGTGTGGCCGCGCTGGCTCGTTTATACGTCGCGCGCCCAGCTGCTGTCCGCTGGCGTCAGGGTGTCGAGGAAAGCTTCCGCACTGTCTAAATAGTCCTGCCGCTTGTCCTCGTCCATCCGGTCCCAGGTCGAATAGATCCGCCCGATCCGGTGGTTCTTTTCCAAACGATCGCGGTGCCTGTCCATGAAATGCCAGTAGAGCGGGTTGAACGGGCAGGCGCCTTCGCCGGTCTTCTTGTGCGGCGAGTAGGTACAGTCCGAGCAATAGTTCGACATCTTGTTGATGTAGTTTCCGCTCGCTGCATAGGGCTTGCTGGCGAGCCTGCCGCCATCGGCATAGAGGATCATCGCCGCGACGTTCGGCAGTTCGACCCATTGATAGGCGTCGGCGTAGACGACGAGATACCAGTCCTGCACCTCGCGCGGATTGATCCCGGCGAGCAGCGCGAAATTGCCCAGGACCATCAGGCGCTGGATATGGTGGGCATGGGCGTTGTCGCGCGTCGAGCGGATGCAATCGGCAAGGCAGGCCATGTCGGTCTCCCCCGTCCAGTAGAAGTCCGGCAGCCCGCGTTGCGCGTTGAGGGCGTTGGCCTTTTCGAGATGCGGCATCTGATGCCAGTAGAAACAGCGGATATATTCGCGCCAGCCGATCAGCTGGCGGATGAACCCTTCCACACTGTTCAACGGCGCCTTGCCGTCCTCATAGGATTTTTCGGCGCGCTGGCACAGTTCGAGCGGGTCGAGCAGGCCGAGATTGATGCTGGTCGAGAGCATCGAATGGAACAGATCGTCCTCGCCCGCGACCATCGCGTCCTGAAAGGGACCGAATTTCTCGATCCGCTCGGCGAAGAAGGCGTCGGCGGCTTTCTCGGCCTCGTCGCGCGTGACGGGCCAGCGGAAGTTCTCGAGGCTGCCGAAATGGTCGCCGAACCGCTCCTCGACGAGCGCGATGCAGGCCTTTGTGATCTCGTCGGGTTCGAATTTCGGACGTTCGGGCGCGGAAAGGCCTTCCTTTGGCGGTTTCCTGTTCTCGCTATCGTAATTCCACTCGCCGCCTTCGGGTTTTCCGTCCTCCGTCATCAGGAGCCCGGTCTTGCGCCGCATCTCGCGATAGAAGAATTCCATCCGAAGGCTGTCGCGATCTTCGGCCCACTCCTCGAACTCGGACTGCGAGCAAATGAAGCGATCGTCGCGCAGGATCTCGACCTCGCAGGCGAATTTGTCCGCCCACTGTTCCATGTCTTCGCGCACCCGCCACTCACCCGCCTCGACCACGCTGACGAGGCGCGGCTCGTGCCGTTCGATCGCGCGGGCGACCTCGCCTGTGAAACTGCCCGCATTGTCCTTGTCGTCGAGCTTCACGTAATCGACCGTCCAGCCGGCATCCTCCAGCTCGGCGGCGAAATGGCGCATGGCGGAAAAGATCAGGACGATCTTCTGCTTGTGATGCCTGACGTAGGTCGCCTCGTCCCAGACCTCCATCATCAGCACGACCGTGTCGTCCTTGGTCCGCCCGCGCAGACTGGCAAGGTCACGCGTCAGCTGATCGCCGAGAATGGGGACGAGGACGGGATCGGTACTGTCGGATGCCATGCGCGCTCAACGCGAATTGGCGCGTTAGGTTCTCAAGTCTCTTCGTTGACGCCCGAAGCGCTCTCGGAGACGCTGGACGAGGCGGCGGCGTTCCGCGTCTCGTTGTCGACTGCCGCCTGCATGGTGCGAATTTCTTCCACGAGCTTGCGCCCGCTATCCCCTGCATGCGGATCGGCGACCAGAAACCCGACCAGAGACAAGGCCGCATCGAAGCGTCCCTCCGCTGCCAGCATGCGGGCCAGCCTGGTACGGATCGGCGTCACTTCCGGCATCGTCCCATGGACCTGCATCATCGCATCGAGCGCAACCGGAGGCATCGGGCCTCCTTCTTTCTCGAGCGACGTGACATAGGCGAGAAGGGGGCGAGGATCGTCAGCATCGATGGCGTTCGCAGCGCTGATCTGATCGCGCACCGCAGCCCAATCGACCTGCTGATCGCTCATCTCTTCGTGATCGGCCGGTTCCATCAGAAGATAGGCTTTTCGTACCCGCGCTTCGATCAGATCCGGGTCGAGCTGGATGGCCCGATCCACGGCTTTCAGCGCAGCGTCGAAGTCATAGTCCTCTTCGCTATGCGCCCGATCGCTTTCCGCCTGCGCCAACAGGGCATAGGCTTTCGCGTTCTTCGGATTCTCTTCGATAATCTGGTTCAGATCCTTCAAGACCTGGTCTGGCTTGAAACCGATGCGCAGATACAGTTCATTCTCGGCCAGATCGGTCTCAAGATCGGTGAGACTCGTAATCTCGATATCGCCGCGAATTTCTAAGGGGGTATTGGACCTGCGATAATCGATCCGCCGGCGACCATATTTGCGGACGGCTTTGTCGAGTGCGTCCAGGTCCCCGAAAGCTTCCACTGCGGCCTCGCGCGGATCCTTCTCCTTCGCGAGCATCGAGAAATAGCTGAGCATCTGGCGGTTCAGCTCAACCGAGCTTTGAAGGTAGTGGGTCAGGACCCAACTTTGGGCGTAAAACATGCCGCGCTCATTGTCTGTCATCTCAGATTGCGGCGTGAAAAGCAGTCTTTCGATCGGCATATAAACGCCTTCACGGATGGCATAGGCGCGATGGTTGGCTGGGGCCCCGATCGAAAAGGTACCATCCCGTTCGATTTTACTCGTGGAGAGAAATTCCGCAAAGCCTTCGCGGTACCAGGCGGGGTAGGCGTTGGTCAGATGACGGAACATTAGATGATGGGCATACTCGTGGAATAACACTACCCGGCCCGGCAACTCATCGTCCTTGCCATCCCATTCGCGATTCCCGAGAATGAAGCTGCCGTCAGATGTGGGTATATAGACGCCAGCGATCATGCGATCGTCGTCACCCATCAAAAGGGATACGCGATTAGCGTTTTGGACCAGATAAATCGGAAGTTGAACCGGGTCCGATTCCGGGCGTACGCCCAGAAGCTGTTTCATCAGAGAATCAAAACGCTCCAAGTCGCTCGCGAATTCTTCAAGCTGATTGGTCGATCCGTCACTATATATAATAAAATGCTGCGTATCGGCCCGATTCCATCCGGCGATTGCGGGCTGTGTTAGACCGGTTAACGCCGCAAGAGAAACCATGGTGGAAAAAACACGCGCAATCATCGTCTACCCTCACAAAACCGTCGATTCTCATTAAGAACAGTCTATGAAAGGCTGTCGGTTTTGACAATCTCGATCTAAACGAAACTATACGGATCGATATCGACACCCACCCTCACCCCCGCCGGATGGTCAAGCGCGCTCAGCCATTCGCGGATGGTGTCCTGCAGGCGCGCGCTGCGTTTGGCGTTGATGAGCAGGCGATAGCGGTAGCGGCCTCTTAAGAGACTCAGCGGGGCGGGCGCGGGGCCATAGATTGCCATGTCGTCTTGGCGCGGGCGGGCATCGCCGATGCGGCGGGCCGCGTCGCGTGCGTCGCTTTCCTCCTCGCTCGAGACGATGATCGCGGCCCATCTTCCGAAGGGCGGGGCGCCCGCCATGCGGCGCGCTTCGGTTTCGGCTTCGTAGAACGCGTCGCGATCGCCTGCCGCCAGCGCGGCGATTACGGGCGCGTCGGGGTGCCGGGTCTGAATTAGCACTTCGCCGGGTTTCGAGCCGCGCCCCGCGCGCCCCGCGACCTGCGCGACCTGCTGGTAGGTGCGTTCCGCCGCGCGCAGGTCGCCCCCTTCCAGCCCGAGATCGGCATCGACCACGCCGACCAGCGTCAGATCGGGGAAATGGAACCCCTTGGTTACCAATTGCGTGCCGACGATCACGTCCACCCCGCCGCTTTCGACCAGCGTCACGAACTCCGCCGCGCGTCCCGGCGAGTTGAGCGTGTCGGATGTGGCGACGAAAACGCGCGCGTCGGGGAGGCGCTCCGTCACCTCGTCGGCGATCCGCTCTACCCCCGGACCGCAGGCGACGAGGCAATCGGGCTCGCCGCAATCGGGGCAGGTTTCGGGCGGCGGCGTCTCGTGACCGCAGTGGTGGCAGGCGAGGCGGCGCGAGAAGCGATGCTCGACCAGCCAGGCGCTGCAATTGGGGCACTGGAAGCGGAAGCCGCAATTGCGGCACAGGGTCAGCGGCGCATAGCCGCGCCGGTTGAGGAACAGCAGCGATTGTTCGCCGCGCGCCAGACGATCCTCCAATGCTTCGACCAGCGGCGGCGCGAGCCACGATCCGCGCCCCGGAACATGTTCGGTCAGGTTCACCGTGCGGATTGTCGGCATTTCCGCTCCGCCGAAGCGGCTCGGTAGGTCGAGCTTGGCGTAGGTGCCGCTCTCTACCATGGCGAGGCTTTCCAGAGCGGGGGTCGCGCTGGCGAGGATGACGGGAATTTCCTCGAACGCGCCGCGCATCACCGCCACGTCGCGTGCGTTGTAGCGCACGCCGTCGTCCTGTTTGAAACTGACTTCATGCGCCTCGTCGACGACGATCAGACCGAGAGCGGCATAGGGCAGGAACAGCGCCGAGCGCGCGCCGACCACGACCTGCGCGGTCCCGTTGGCAATCGCGCGCCAGGCCCGGCGGCGCTCGGTCGATTTGAGCGAGGAATGCCACAGAACCGGCTTGGCCCCGAACCTTTCCTCGAACCGCGACAGGAACGCCTCGGTCAACGCGATCTCGGGCAGCAGGACGAGCACCTGACGATCCATCCGCAGGGCTTCGGCGATGGGTTCGAAATAGGTTTCGGTCTTGCCCGACCCGGTCACGCCGTCGAGGAGGAAGGGAGCGAATGCGCCTGCCTTCACCGCTTCGCCCAGCGTGGCGGCGGCGGCCTGTTGGTGGTCCGACAGATCGACCTGAGCGAATTCGGGGCGGGCGGGGTGATACGGCCGGTCGCAATCGACCTCGACCGGTTCGAGGCAGCCTTGATTGACGAGGCCGCGCAGCACGCCTTCCGATACGCCCGCGATGCCCGCCAGCTCTCGGATCGTCGCCTGCTCCCCCTCCAGTGCTTCCAAAGCGGCCTGGCGCTGCGGAGTCATGCGTTCGGGGAGGCCGCCTGTCAGCCGGTATTCTATCGTCGTCGCCGGACCTTTCAGTGCGCCGCCCGAACTCAATGCCATGCGCGCGACGCTGGCGAGAGGCGCGCAGTAATAATCTGCGGTCCATTCGATCAGCCGCCGCAGCGGGGCGGGCAGCGGCGGGATGGGGAGCAAGCCTCTCAGGGCGCGCAGTTTTTCCGCCGGAACCTCGGCCCCGGGCAGCCGTTCCGCCTCCCAGACGATTCCGATCACCGCGCGCGGGCCGAGCGGACATTCCACGACCTGCCCAGGCTCGACCGACATCCCTTCGGGGACCTTGTAATCGAGCGGGCCGAGGGCGGCATTGAGAACGAGGCAGCGCACGCGGTTCATGAATGCGTCAATATGGGCGGGCCATGCCCCTTAAAACAAGTGGCTGAAAACAAGTGACTGATAACAAGGGTGGGACCTTCGAGGAGACTTTAGATGACCGATATTCTCACCCTACCCAATGCCGTATCCACGTTCGAGCGTCCGACCGGGCGTCGGGCTTTTCTCGGAAAGGTCGGCGGCGGGCTGGGCGCGGGCGCGGCGCTGTTGTCGCTGCCTGCCTGCACCAGCTTCGGCAATGGCGGCTTCAGCCTCGTCGATGCGGTCGAGCGCCTGCTCTTCCTGTCGAGCGAGCGGGCTTTCACGCGAATGTTGCAGCCCGACGGCTTCTGGGACGCGCAGGTGGCGCAGCTCGGCCTCGGCGGCCTGCTCGGCGCGCGCGGCGACGTGCTCGGGCGCATCCTCACCTCGGCCCTGTTCAAGAACCGGCTGGAAGATGCCTTCGCCAATTTCGCCTATGACGCGGCCTATCGCGCGGCCCCGATCGTGACCGACGCGGTGCGCGTGATCGGCTTTCAAAACGCGATCGATCTGGTGCGCGGCGGGCCGACCGCGGCGACATCCTATCTGCGCGGCAGCATGGGATCGCGCCTGATCGATGCGATGGTCCCCGAACTCGGCCAGGCGATGCGCGTCGCGCAGGATCCTCTGGTCGGCGAATTGCTGGCGGGCCTCACCGGTGTCGACGTGCCGCGCATCGCGACCACCTTTGCCAGCCGGATCGACGACACGATTTGGAACGAGATCGGCCGCGAGGAAAGCCTGATCCGCGCCAATCCGCGCAGCGCGAACGACCCGCTGATCGCCGGCGTATTCGGCGCGGAAGCGGCTTTCTGAGGTTTAAGGGCGGGAAGCGGAGGGACGGATCGGCGGAAATCGCACCTCACTGGGGTGCTTCCCCCGAGGTACTGGACGATCAAAAAGTCTACGTTTTGGTCATTTGTAAAGCAGCGGGACGAATGGCGAAAATTGAGTTGGTTAGCTAACAGCGTGTTCGCGGGTTAGTCTGCGGTTTAGCAAGAGGCACGCCCCGGCTATGGCAAAGGGGGCGAACAGCATTACGACGGCCCCGCCTAAGTCGACTCCCGAACCATTTGGGTTGCGTTGATAAGCGATACCCTTCTGAAGCCACCACCATCTCAGGCCAGCCGAAAATACAAACCCCATAATCCACGGAACTACATGTTGCCGCGCTTGAAATGCCAGAGCAATCAGAGGCATTGCCGTCAAAAGGGCATTCACTACCCAAGCGGCGGGTTCGCTTACAGTGAAGGGTCTGCCAAGCGCATGCGTGAACAATGCAGTGTCCAAAACCTCGACAGCGAAGCCCAAAGCAAGCGCTAGCCCCACGAGGATCGGATGGCGACGCAGGCGGTGCCAAAAAATCATGTCGTACAGTGTGCCCCTTCCATTGGGTGACTACGACGGTGGCAGTTTCGTACCATCATAAAAATTCCGATATGTCGACGCTTTGTCGGTTTTCTCGCTCCAGAATCCGCCAGACAGTGTGTGACCCACAACTGCCGTCGCACGATAAAGCCGTTTCACCAGCCCCCAACCTCGCATTCCTCAAAACCGATAAAACAGCGACACCTGACTCACATGGGTGTGCCGTGTATTGCCGTTGTCGCGCGGGCGGATCTGGAAGAGATAGCCCCCCGTCAGTTCCAGTTCCGGCGCGATCCGGGCGGTTGCGCCGGCGTTGAGGCGCCATTGGTCGATCCGCTCGGGGCCGCCCTCGTTGCGGTCGCGCAATTGGTAGAGCAGTTCGCCCGAGGCGAAGCCGGTGATCTTCTCCGCGATCGGCGTACGGAAGCGGGCGCGCTGGCGCAGGCGCAGGGCCATGCGGTCGGCGCCGTCGTAGAAGCGTTCCTCGATCCGGCTGCGGAAATCGAATTTGCCGAGCCCGAAGGTCAACTGCTGATAGGGGCGGACTTCGGTGAAGCCGTCCTCGTCGTGAATCTCGATCCCACCGCCAAGCGCCAATGCGCTCGACACGTCGGTGTTCACTTCGGCGCCGAGAATATATTCGTTCGGCCCCTCGCGACGGCGCGTTTCCAGCTCGAGCTTGAAGTCCGTACCCGGTGCGATATCGCCCTTGATCCCCGTCTCGATCCACAGCTCGTCGTCGCTGGTGGCGGCTTTGGCGGCAGTCGGTTGCATAAAGGCGCCCAGGGCGGCAAAGCCGATCGCAAGGGCCGGAAATCTGTTCGACACGGGACGGTAACTCCGGTTGGAAATCTGTCGCATAAGCGACACGAAAGTGAAATCTTCCCCAGCCGGATTTTTATGACCGGTTCGTGACAGGAGCGCTCGCCACATGAAATTCTTTGCCGACACCGCCGAAATTTCCGAGATCGAAGAGCTGATCGATATCGGTCTCCTCGATGGCGTCACCACCAATCCTTCGTTGATCGCCAAGTCTGGGCGCGATTTCATGGAGGTGACGAAGGAAATTTGCGCGCTGGTCGACGGGCCGGTGAGCGCGGAGGTCGTGGCGCTCGACCATCCGACGATGATGAAGGAAGCGGACAAGCTGCGCGCCATAGCGGACAATGTCTGCATCAAGGTGCCGCTGACGATCGATGGCCTCAAAACCTGCAAGGCGCTGGCCGAAGACGGCACGATGGTGAACGTCACGCTGTGCTTTTCCGCCAATCAGGCGCTGCTGGCGGCGAAGGCCGGGGCGACCTTCATCTCGCCCTTCATCGGACGGCATGACGATAACGGCTTCGACGGGATGGACCTCATCCGCGATATCCGCCTGATCTACGACAATTACGGTTACGAGACCGAAATCCTCGCCGCCAGCATCCGCCATGCGACCCACGTGCTGGAAAGCGCGCGCATCGGCGCGGATGTTGCGACCATGCCGCCCAAGGTGATCACGGCGCTCTTCAACCACGTCCTCACCGACAAGGGGATCGAAGGGTTCCTGAAGGACTGGGCGGGAACGGGCCAGTCGATCCTGTGATTTTGACGGTATGACCGAACAGACACCGCTCGATCGTTTCAAGCAGGCACTGACCGGCACGGCCCGCGCGCTCGCCCGCGAGGAAGAGGTCGAAGTCGCCTGGAGCGCGGACAGCCCGGCTCAGGCGGGCAAGAATTTCCGCGTTCCCCTGCCGGGCCGCACTCTGCCGCCCGACCAGGCGCGGCAGGCGCGCGGCTTTGCCGACAGTTTCGCGCTACGCCTGCGCCACCACGACGAGGGGGTCCATTCGACCGGAGCGCCGCGCGAGCCGATCGCGCGCGCCTGTTACGACGCGATCGAGCAGACGCGCTACGAATCGCTGGGCGCCACGCGCTATGCGGGGATTCGCGGCAACCTTACCTCGGCGGTGGAGATGCGCACCGCGTCCGACCCGATCGCCCGCGCGAACGAGGCTTCGCAGGTACCGCTCCCCACCGCGCTTTCCCTGATGCTGCGCGAAGCGTTGACGGGCGAGCCGATCCCCGAGCGCGCCCGCGCGGGCGTCGACATGGTGCGCGAGGAAATCGAAGCCAAGGCGGGGGCGGACATCGCCTCCATGGTCGACAATCTCGAAGACCAGCGCGCCTTCCAGCAATTGACGCTCGACATGCTGCGTCATCTCGACCTCACCCTGCCCGAAGATGCGGACGATACCGGCGACGATACCGGCGATGACGAGGGCGAGGCGCCGGAGGAGGACGAGACCGGCGAAGACGAGCAGGACGAGGGCGATTCCGAACCGCAATCCTCCGAGATCGCGGGCGAACCCGCCCAGGGCGAGAGCGATGCCGACACCGATGGCGAGGATGGCGGTGATCAGGAAATGGGCGAGGGCGATCCCGCCGATGATGGCGAGGAGGGGATGCAGCCCGTCCGCCCGAACCGCCCCTGGACCGACCTGCCCGAACAGTTCGACTATCGCGCCTTCACCGAGAAGTTCGACGAGGTGGTCGAAGCCCCCGAACTGTGCGACCACGAGGAGCTCGATCGGCTCAGAACCTATCTCGATAGCCAGCTGGCCGGATTGCAGGGCATCGTCACCCGCCTCGCCAACCGGTTGCAGCGCCGTCTCATGGCGCAGCAGAACCGCAGCTGGGATTTCGACCAGGAAGAAGGGCTGTTGGATGCCGCGCGCCTTACCCGCGTGGTCATAAGCCCTGGCCATGCGCTCAGCTACAAGATCGAGCGCGATACCGAGTTCAAGGACACGGTCGTCACGCTGCTGATCGACAATTCGGGCTCGATGCGCGGGCGTCCGATTTCGATCGCGGCGATCAGCGCCGATATCCTCGCGCGAACGCTGGAACGCTGCGGGGTGAAGACCGAGATTCTGGGCTTCACCACCCGCGCCTGGAAAGGCGGGCAGAGCCGCGAGGCGTGGCTGGCGGACGGTCGCCCAGCCGATCCGGGCCGCCTCAACGATCTTCGGCACATCATTTACAAGAAGGCGGACGAGCCCTGGCGCCGCGCGCGCCGCAATCTCGGCCTGATGATGCGCGAGGGGCTGCTCAAGGAAAACATCGACGGCGAGGCGCTGTTATGGGCGCACACCCGCCTGCTCGCCCGGCCCGAGGATCGCCGCATCCTGATGGTCATCAGCGACGGCGCGCCGGTCGACGACAGCACGCTGAGCGTCAATCAGGCGGGCTATCTCGAAGGACATCTGCGCAAGGTGATCGGCTGGATCGAGAAGCAGTCGCCCGTCCAGCTCGCCGCGATCGGCATCGGGCACGACGTGACGCGCTACTACAAACGCTCGGTCACGATCATGGATGTCGAGCAATTGGGCGGGACGATCATCGAACAGCTTGCGGCTTTGTTCGAGGGGGAAAACGGGTGAAGGTCTCCGACGCCGTCGCCACCCGCCGCTCCGTCCGCGCCTTTGCCGACCAGCCGGTCGAGCGCGAAATCCTCACCCGCATCCTCGAAAAGGCCCAGCGCTCGCCGTCCGGCGGCAATACGCAGCCCTGGCATGGCATCGTCCTTACGGGCGAGCCGATGCAGAAACTGTTCGACCGCATTGCCGAGGAATTTCCCAAGGGCCGCGCGGCACATAAACCCGAATACGACATCTATCCGCCCGATCTCGACGGGGCTTACGAGCAGCGCCGCTTCGGTGTCGGCGAGGACATGTATGGCGCGCTCGACATCACGCGCGAGGACAAGGGCAAGCGGCTCGAATGGTTCGCGCGCAATTTTCGGGCCTTCGGCGCGCCAGTTTTGATGCTGGTCCATACGCCTAAATATATGGGCCCGCCGCAATGGTCGGATATCGGCATGTGGTTGCAGACCGTTGCGCTGCTGCTGCGCGAGGAGGGGCTGGACAGCTGCTTCCAGGAAGCATGGGCGGTCTATTCCCCGCAGATCCGCGAGGTGGTCGACATTCCCGAGGATCACATCTTCTTCTGCGGCGTGGCGATCGGCTATCGCGACGAGGGTGCGGCGGTGAACCGCTTCGACGTGAAGCGCGCCGGTCTCGACGAAAGCGTGCGCTGGGAGGGTTGGCAGTAGCAGCCCTGCGGCTTAAGCGCGCTCCATGGCTGATACCCCGCTCAAGCTTTTCAACTCGCTGACCCGATCACTGGAGGAATTCCAGCCCGTCCATGAGGGCGAGGCGCGCGTCTATAGCTGCGGGCCGACCGTCTACAACTACCCCCATATCGGCAATATGCGCGCCTATGTCTTTGCGGACGTCTTGGGCCGGACGCTGAGCTGGAAGGGCTACGATCTCACCCACATCATCAACATCACCGATGTCGGCCATCTTACCGACGACGCCGATGCGGGCGAGGACAAGCTGGAAAAGGCTGCTGCGAAATCCGAGAAGTCGATCTGGGATATCGCAGCGCATTACACCGAGGCCTTCAAGGCGGATATCGCCGCCCTAAACATCCGCCAGCCGGCCAAATGGTCGGTCGCCACCGATTACATCGAGCCGATGATCGACTTCGCGAAAAGCATCGCGGACAGGCACTGCTACGAACTCGACAGCGGGCTCTATTTCGACGTTTCGACAATCGAGGATTACGGCCGATTGGCGAGGGCCGTCACCGAAGAGGGTGAGGGCCGGATCGATACGGTCGAAGGCAAGCGCAACGCCGCCGATTTCGCGATCTGGCGCAAGACGCCGCCGGGCGAGAAGCGGCAGATGGAATGGGACAGCCCTTGGGGCAAGGGCGCGCCGGGCTGGCATCTCGAATGTTCGGTGATGGGGGAGAAACTGCTGGGCTTCCCTTTCGATATCCACACCGGCGGGATCGATCACCGCGAAATCCACCACCCCAACGAGATCGCGCAGAACCAAGCCTTCTGTGGCTGTGGCGGCTTGGACGAAGCGACGCATTCGGGTGCGAAGATCTGGATGCACAACAATTTCCTCGTCGAGCGTTCGGGCAAGATGAGCAAATCGTCGGGCGAGTTCCTGCGGCTCCAGCTGCTGATCGACAAGGGTTATCATCCGCTCGCCTACAGGATGATGTGCCTTCAGGCGCATTACCGCAGCGAACTGGAGTTCAGTTGGGAAGGAATGGGCGCTGCGCTGACGCGGTTGAAGCGGTTGGTTATCGCTGTGGAGGCGCTGAGGGACGAAGCTTCGCAGGCCGTCGCCGAACATCCGAAATTCGCGTCCGTTCTTTCGAAATTCGATGGCGCGATCGCGGATGATCTGAACACGCCGATCGCTCTGACCGCGCTGGAAGAGGCGCTTGCGATCAAGAAGGTCGATGCGGGAATGAAGCGCGCCGTCGTCGAAGAGATGGACCGGGTGCTCGGCCTCGACATCTTCGATCTCACGCGCGCCGATCTTCGCATTCGGCCCAAGGACGCCCAGATCACCGAAGCCGAGATCGAAGCCGATCTGCTGCGCCGCAAGGAAGCGCGCCTTGCCAAGGATTTCGCCACGTCGGATGCGATCCGTGCCAGCCTTGCCGCCAGTGGCGTGGAAGTGATGGACGGCGATCCGCTCGGCTGGGAATGGAAGCTCGTATGACCAAAGCCGTCCTCTCCGCCATGATCCGCCCGCTGGTCGAACCGCGCCTGCCCGATTGGGTCGAGCCGCTCTGGTTCGCGAGCAAGGACGAGGCGCTGGAGCTTGCGCCGCAGGCCGAGATCGGCTGGTTCGATTTCACCCAGCCCGAACCGATGGTGGAGGTGGTGAAGGCCGCGACATCGCTGAAATGGCTCAATTCGATCTACGCTGGGCTCGATTTCCTGCCCCTCGACCTGCTCGATGAGCGCGGCGTCACGGTCACCAACGGGGTCGGCATCAACGCGATCACGATCGCCGAATACACCGTCATGCTGATGCTGACGCACGCCAAGGGCTACCGCGACGTAGTGCGCGCGCAGGACCGGCACGAATGGCTGATGGACAGCCCCGGCAAGCGCGAGCTGGCGGGCGAGCGGGTGCTGCTGTTGGGCCTCGGCGCGATCGGTTCGCTGGTGAAGACGCGGCTGGAAGCGTTCGACATGGACGTCGTGCCGGTGCGCCGCTCGCGCCAAGAAAATTCGCTCGGCCCCGACGAATGGCGCGGCAAGCTCGGTGAGTTCGACTGGGTGGTGCTCGCCGTGCCCTCCACGCCCGAAACGGTCGGCATGATCGGGGCGGACGAGCTGGCGGCGATGAAAAGCACCGCCGTCCTCGTCAATATCGCGCGCGGCGACGTGGTGGATCAGGCGGCGCTCGTTGCCGCGCTCGAGGACAAGCGCATCGAGGCCGCGCTGCTCGACGTGACCGATCCGGAGCCTTTGCCCGAGGATCACCCACTCTGGACGCTCGATAACGCCCAGATCACCATGCACCTGTCGGGCCGCGCTCAGACCAAGATGTTCATGCGGTCCGCCGATCGCTTCATCGAGAATCTCCAGCGCTGGCACGATGGCGAGCAAGTCGCGCCGCAGATGGATCTGACGCTCGGGTATTGAGCGGACCGTAACCCGGAACGTCACAAGGTGGGCCGCCGTTAACGTCTCGAAACGGAGACTCCCATGCCCACCTTGAAAGACACCTATCCGCTCTACCTCTGCAACAAGGCGGAGCAGCCGAACACCGATCTCGAAGTCACCGACAAGTTCACCGGCGAGCTCGCGTTCAAGACCGCGCTCGCGACGCCCGAGATCATCGACAAGGCGATCGCCGGGACCGTCCGCGCCGCCGAGCCAATGGCGCGCCTCGCCAGCTATCGGCGCAAGGCGGTGCTGATGCATTGCGTAGAGCGGTTCCGCGAACGGTTCGACGAGCTCGCCTATTCGCTCTGCGTCGAGGCGGGAAAGCCGATCGGGGACAGCGAGGGCGAGGTCACGCGCCTGATCGATACGTTCGAGATCGCGGCGGAGGAAAGCGTGCGCATGGGCGGGGAGGTCATGCCGCTCGACATATCGGAGCGTGCGGAGGGCTATCAGGCGATCTGGAAGCGGGTGCCGGTGGGCCCGTGCAGCTTCATCTCGCCATTCAATTTCCCGCTCAATCTCGCCGCGCACAAGATCGCGCCCGCGCTCGCGGTGGGCTGTCCTTTCGTCCTGAAACCGGCCAGCAAGACGCCCTTGGGCGCGCTGATCATTGGTGAGGTGCTGGCCGAGACCGATCTGCCCGAAGGCGCGTTCAGCATCCTGCCCGCCAGCCGCGACGGCGCGGATCTATTCACCGAGGACGAGCGCCTTAAGCTCTTGAGCTTCACCGGATCGGACACGGTGGGATGGGCGCTCAAGGCCAAGGCGGGGAAGAAGAAGGTCGTGCTCGAACTGGGCGGCAATGCTGCCGTAGTCGTCGATCACGATGCCGATCTCGACGATGCCTGCGAGCGGGTGATCAAGGGCACCTTCTACCAGTCCGGCCAGAGCTGCATCAGCGTGCAGCGCATCGTCATTCACGAGGACGTCTATGACGAGTTCCGCGAGAAACTGGTCGCTGCGGCGAAGGAGCTGAAGGTCGGCGATCCGAAGGACCGCGAGACCTTTATCGGTCCGATGATCGACGACGACGAGGCGGAGCGGCTGGAAAGCTGGATCGGCGAGGCGGTGGATAACGGCGCGAAAGTTCTGTGCGGCGGCGGGCGCGACGGGCGGCTGGTCGAAGCGACTCTGCTCGAAGATGTCGATCGCTCTGCGAAGATCGTCAACGAGGAAGCATTCGGTCCCGTCGCCGTGCTGATGAAATTCCGCGACTGGGACGATGCGCTGGCCGAAGTGAACCGCAGCGAATTCGGGCTTCAGGCGGGCATCTTCACCCGCGATCTGTTCAAGGTGCTCGACGCCTGGGACCGGGTCGATGTCGGCGGGCTGATGGTCAACGAAATCCCCAGCTACCGCGTCGACAACATGCCCTATGGCGGGGTCAAGAACTCCGGCCTGGGAAGGGAAGGCGTCCGCTTTTCGATGGAGGACATGACCGAGATAAGGAACATGGTGATCCGGCGGTAAGCGAGGCCGACGCGGTTTCGACCGCGCCTAAAGGTCCATATCGGTGGGATAATCGCTCGACCTTGCTGGTCGGGTGGCCACCATCCGTCGCGGCCGATCTACGGCCGGGAGAACGGATATGAAGAAATGCGCCATTCTTGTCTCGGGGCTCGGCCTCGCATTCGCAGGCGGGTCCGCGCCCCTTCTGGCGCAGGACGCTTATGGTCCGTGCTACGAAGCGTATGTGTTCAACACCGAATACTGCAACAGCGATTCCACCTGCAATCAGCGCACCGTCGATCGTATGTATGAGGAATGCCTCCGAACGGGCATCGTCGAATACATCTGAACTATCGCGGGCAGCAGAGGAATCGCCTCTGCTGCCCGTATTTCACCCTTCTTCCAGCATCAGCACCTCGCAGGTCACGATCAAGCGCGGGCTGGGCAGTATACGGTGTTCGATTTCGCTCACCGTCGCATCGGCCACCAATTGACCGGATACCGAGAATTCGTGATCGGGCAGGTTCGCTACGAAGCGCTCGCCTGCCTCCACCGCCGCTTCGCCTGCGAAGATCAGAGTGAAGACATGGCGAGCGCCGGCAAAGGTGATGCTGGCCCAGGCGCGCTCGGATTGGGCGACGACTTGAGCGTGATGATCCGACAAAGTTAGAAGCGCATCGCGCAGCCGATCCGCCGCTGTTCGCCGCGCGCGCCTCGCCGGCTTGGTCTGGCTGAGGCCAAGTGCCAGCGCATCAGACATAGAGCGGCTCCTCGTAATCGTTCATCCAGCGCGTCACGCGCTGTTCGGTCCGCCCGCGCGGTTCGCGCCCCAAGCGCAGATCGAGCACGAAGCGCGGATCGCGCGCGGCGAGACGCCCGAAAGTGGTTGGCGCCATGCGGTGGCGGCGAAGGAATTTCTCGACTTTGCGAAGCAGCATGGGTCCCTCTGTGGCTGGTGGCGAGTCGTCTGGTGTTCTCGTTACGTTCCAGCTGAAATCCTACTTGTCTAGGAAAATTCTTCGTCTATAGGAAAAATACTACGCGGCATCGGAAAGGACCGGTAATGGACATGCAGGACCCGCTCGACCGTTTCGAACCCGAGGAACGCTATGCCCGCGCTCGCCTGGCGGGGATCGTGAAGGATCAGGGCCAAACGCTCAGCGCGCTGGCGCGACTGATCGGGCGCAATCCCGCCTATCTCCACCAATATCTGAACCGCGGAAGTCCGCGCCATCTCGACGAGCCGGACCTGCTCCGGATCGCGGAATTCCTCGGCGTCGATCGCGATACGATCGCAACGCGAACGCTAGCCCAACCGAGCCGGAACGCTGCGGCCGGAGCGCGGATCGACGGGTTTGTCAGTGTCCCGCGCCTCCCGTTGGAAGCCTCCGCAGGCCCCGGCTCCTACGGCGCCGAGGAAATTTCCTATGACAGCTTTCAATTTTCCAAACGGTGGCTGCGCGAAATGGGGCTGGAAGGGGCGGATTTGTCCGCGATCCGCGTGGAAGGCGACAGCATGGATCCGCTCCTGAAATCGGGCGACGAGATATTCGTCGATCGCACCCGCCGCACGGGCGAGGGGATTTTCGTCGTCCGCATCGGCGAGGCGCTGCACGTCAAGCAGGTCCAGGCCAGTGCGCCCGGCCGAATCGCGCTTGTCAGCGCCAACGAGGCCTATGCCCCCATCGACCTTGCGCGCGAGGAGGTCGAGGTGATCGGCCGCGTGGTGTGGAAGGGCGGGCGCATGTGAGGCTGGCGAGCCTCCGCAGGAACCATCGGCGCCCCCTTTCGTAACACAGGCATCGACCGCGTGGTGGGCGCGTAATTCTCTGATCTTGCAGGAGTATCGCCATGAAAACATCCCTCGTCCCAGCCATCGCCGCCGCAACCATGCTTCTGGGCGGCTGTTCGGCCTATGGTGGGCTGGGCGGTCTCGGCGGCATTCTGGGCGGCGACACCTATCGCGACGATCCCTATCGCAGCGGCTCTTACGGCTACGAACCGTATCGCGGGCCGGACAATTACGGCACGAATTATAGCAACGATTTCGAACGCGCGGCTTTCAACGCCTGCGGTCGTCAGGCCTCGCAATATGGCCGGGTCGCAATCGACCGGGTGGAGCAGATCGATCGCAATTCGGTGCGCGTGATCGGCCGGACCGATTCGCGCGACTCGCGCCGCGACGAGTTCGGCTGCACCTTCCGCAGCGACGGCAGGATCGTCGATTTCCGGCTCGGCTGATTACCTGTAAGGGAGCGCTGCCGATTGGCGGCGCTCCTCGTCCGTCCCGATAGATCGGTGGCGTGGTGCCGATACGGCACCCCTAATTCTGCTCACCATTGAAGGGATCGACATGACTTCCAGCAATTCCTGGCCGCGAATCGCTTTTGACGCCTGGTCCCTGTCCTTCGACGCGATGACGGTGATCGGCCTGCGCACGTTGCGGCTGGCAAGCGGTGGCGCCGTGGCGGACCGAGAAAGCGAGCGGATGGTCGCGGAGAAGATCTTCGCCTTGTGGATGCTGCCTCTGGCCATGGTGAGCCCCACGCCGACCCTCGATCCGGCGGTCGCGGCCCAGCGCAGTCTGGCGCATTTCGGCAAGACCGTGCGATCGAACCGGCGTCGCCTGTCGCGTTGAGTTGCTCGCAGGCGGCATAAAACCGGCGGCATTGCAATGCCGGGGGCGCTGCGCCATCTCCTTTGCATGACCGATCCGAAGACTACGCCGCCTCAGAGTCCGCCGATGAAGGCGGGCATCATCCCCGTCACGCCGCTCCAACAGAATTGCTCCCTGATCTGGTGCACCGCCACCAATAAGGGCGCGCTGGTCGACCCCGGCGGGGATCTCGACAAGGTGAAGGCGGCGCTGAAGAATTCCGGAGTGGAGCTGGAAAAGATCCTGCTTACCCACGGCCATATCGATCATTGCGGAGAGGCCGGCATTCTCGCCAAGGAGCTGGGTGTCCCCATCGAAGGCCCGCACGAGGCCGACCGGTTCTGGATCGCCCGCCTGGACGACGACGGGGCGCGCTTCGGCGTCCACGGCCAGACGTTCGAGCCCGATCGCTGGCTGGAAGAGGGCGAGACCGTAACAGTCGGCGATCTCGAGCTGGAAGTCTTCCACTGCCCCGGCCACACGCCCGGCCACGTGATCTTCTACCACCGCCCAAGCAAGTTCGCCCTCGTCGGCGACGTGCTGTTCCAGGGCAGTATCGGACGCACCGATTTTCCGATGGGCAACCACCAGGACCTGATCGATGCGATCGTGACCAAGCTCTGGCCGCTGGGCGACGATGTGACGTTCATCCCCGGACACGGGCCCACCAGCACGTTCGGGCAGGAGCGCAAGACCAACGCCTTCGTCAGCGATGCGGCGCTGACCTGACCAGATCAGATCACGGCCAAGGTGATTCCCACCGCGTAACCCGCCAGGAACAATTGCGTCACCAAAGTGACGATCACGCCGATCTTGCGCGGCAGGGTGGGGCCTTCGCCGTCCATCCCGATCCCGTGCGCCACGCGCGCCAGCATGTAGACGCCCGCCGTGATCGACAGCCAGAGGCCGCCATTGCCCGCCAGTTCGATCGCCGCGATCAGGATCAGCACGAACGCGGTGTTCTCGACGAAATTGAGCTGGGCGCGCATCCTCCGGGACAGCGGACCGCCCGCATCGTCGCCATGAACGGTCTTGGTCGCAAGGCGCAGCTGGCCGACCCTCAGGGCGAGCCAGATATTGATCAGGGCCGCCGCCGCAGCGGAAGTGAGCGTGATCGGCAGGACGATTTCCATAAGACGAATTTCCCGGTTTGAATGCGCCGCCGTGCTAGGGGGCGACGGGCGCGCTTGCAACGCGGCAAAATATCGCTATAGCGCCCGCCTTCACCGTCACGGGTCGGAAATTTCGGTCTGCCGCACACTTGTGCGGTCCCGGACCTTCCCCTAGGGCGGCCATCAACCATTCGAATTGATTGAGGAACAGGTGCCGCCATGGCCGTCCCCAAAAGAAAAGTATCGCCCCACCGCCGCGGCAATCGCCGTTCGCACGATTCGCTCAAGGTCGAAGCACATCACGAATGCTCGAACTGCGGCGAATTGAAGCGCCCGCACAATCTGTGCCCGCATTGCGGATTTTATAACGGCCGCGAAGTCATCGCCGTCGGTCTCTGACCGTAGCTGACCGGAGTATGCCATGACCTTGCCGCGTATCGCAGTTGACGCGATGGGCGGCGATGATGGCGTGCGCGTCATGGTCGAAGGCGCCGCTTTGGCGCGCCGCGACCACGACACTTTCAAATTCCTGCTGGTGGGTGACCAGGCGCGGATCGAAGCCGCGCTGGAAAGCCACCCGAACATGCGCGGCGCGTCCGAAATCCTCCATTGCGAGGATGTGGTCGGGGGCGACGAGAAACCGTCGAGAGCATTGCGCCGCGCTCGCACGACCAGCATGGGCCTCGCCGTCGATGCGGTGAAGCGGGGCGAGGCGGGTGCCGCCGTCAGCGCGGGCAACACCGGCGCTCTGATGGCGATGAGCAAATTGGCCCTGCGCACCATGCCCGGGCTCGACCGGCCCGCGCTGGCCGCCCTTCTTCCGACACTGGGCGATGACGACGTCATCATGCTCGACCTCGGCGCCAATCGCGAATGCGACGCGCGCAATCTCGTCCAGTTCGCGATCATGGGCGCGGCCTATTCGCGCATCGTCACCGGGCGCGAACGTCCGCGCGTGCGCTTGCTCAATATCGGCACCGAAGAAACCAAGGGCACCGAGGATATCCAGGAAGCCGCCAACCGCCTGCGCGCGGCGACCGGGCTGGCGATGGATTTCGAAGGCTTCGTCGAGGCCGACAAGATCAATCGCGGTCAGTGCGACGTGGTGGTGTGCGACGGGTTTTCGGGCAATATCGCTCTCAAAGCGATCGAAGGCGCGGCCCGCTTCGTCACCGATCTTTTGAAGCAGGCCTTCAGCTCCTCGATCCGCTCCAAGGTCGGCTTCCTCGTCTCGCGGCCCGCGACCGAGCTGCTCAAGCACCATCTCGACCCCAACAACCATAATGGTGCGGTTTTCCTTGGCCTCAACGGCGTGGTCGTGAAAAGCCATGGCAGCGCCAACGCCAAGGGCGTGGCCAATGCGGTCAAGGTCGCCGCGCGCCTGCTCGAAGACGATATCGTCAACCGCATCGCTCACGATCTGGGCGAAGTGTCGGACACCGGCTTCGCGGCGACCGGAAACGCGAAGTGATTCGCGCGGTCCTGACCGGTACCGGCTCGGCCCTCCCGCGCCAGCTCGTCACCAATGCCGATCTGGCGGAGCGTGTCGACACGTCCGACGAATGGATCGTCGAGCGGACCGGTATCCGCCAGCGCTATCTCGCCGAACCGGGCGAGACCACCAGCAGCCTCGCCACCGAAGCCGCACGCCGCGCGCTGGAGGCGGCGGGAGTCGATGCGAGCGAGATCGGCCTGATCGTCCTCGCCACCGCAACGCCCGACCACACCTTTCCCGCCACCGCCACTCAGGTCCAGCACGCGCTCGGCTGCAAGGGCGGCGTCGCGTTCGATGTCGCGGCGGTCTGTTCAGGCTTCCTCTACGCGCTCGCCACCGCCGATTCGCTTCTGCGCACCGGGATGGCGACGAAGGCGCTGGTCATCGGCGCGGAAACCTTCAGCCGCATTCTCGACTGGGAAGACCGCACCACCTGCGTCCTGTTCGGCGACGGGGCGGGCGCGGTCGTTTTGGAAGCGCAGGACGTGGCGGAAAACGGCCCCGGCATCCTCGCCAGCAAGCTCCACGCCGATGGCGAGCACAAGGAACTGCTCTATGTCGATGGCGGACCGTCGACCACGGGCACGGTCGGAAAATTGCGTATGCGCGGGCGCGAAGTTTTCCGCCATGCCGTCGTCAACCTCGCCGAGGTGCTGAGGGAAACGATCGAAGAGGCCGGCATCACGGTCGATCAGGTAGATTGGGTGGTGCCCCACCAGGCCAATGCCCGCATCCTCGATGCGACGGCGCGCAAGCTGGGCCTTGCGGAAGAAAAGGTGGTCGTCACCGTCGATCGCCACGCCAACACCTCCGCCGCTTCGGTCCCGCTCGCACTCGACGTGGCGGTGCGCGACGGGCGCGTGAAGAAGGGCGATCTGGTCCTGTTCGAAGCGATGGGCGGCGGCTTCACCTGGGGCGCCGCGCTGGCACGTATGTGACCATTTCGGGACGGGTCTGACCCATCGGTTGCAGCATGCGCGCCCGCACTCTATAGACTTAAGTTAAGTTACACAGGGTCGCACTTGTTACGAAAGGAAGCGACATGCGTTCTGTGGGCACGCTCACACGCGCCGATCTGGCAGAGACCATCAATCGCAAGATGGGCCTGAGCCGTGCGGAATCGCTGGACATGGTCGAAGCGATCCTGGCCAAGATGTGCGATGCGCTAAGCGACGGGGAAAATGTGAAGATCTCCGGCTTCGGCAGCTTCGTGCTGCGCGACAAGAAGGAACGCGTCGGCCGCAATCCCAAGACGGGCGTCGAAGTGCCGATCACCTCGCGCCGGGTGCTGACCTTCCGCGCGAGCCAGCTTTTGAAGGACCGCATCGCCCAAGGGTGAATGCGACGGGGAGTGCCTGATGGCCGAGTTCGACGCGACATTCGATGACGGCAAGGATGATGGGGCGCTGCGCACCATCGGCGAAGTCGCTCGCGCGCTTGGCATCAAGCAGCACGTCCTGCGCTATTGGGAACAGCAATTTCCCCAACTGCAACCGCTGAAGCGCAGCGGCAATCGCCGCTATTACCGCCCCGCCGACATCGCGCTGATCGAGCGGATCGATCGGCTGGTCAATCGCGACGGCTATACGCTGAAGGGCGCCGAGGCCGCTTTGCGGGAACCCGAGGATCGGAGCGCGGCGATGCCCACCGGCAGTCCGGTCACACAGGATCGAAGTGCCGAGATGGCGGATATCCTGCCGCGCCTGAAGGCGATCCGCGACGATCTGCGCCGCGCGCTGGCCGCCTGATCAGGCACCGGGACACCGGGCCGAAAAAGCAATCGGGGGCGGGATCGCTCCCACCCCCGACACTTCGTTTCCGACCAATTACAGCCCGTCGACGCTCTTGCTGACGAGGACGTTCACCGCCACGCGGCGGTTCTGCGCCTTGCCCTGTTCGGTGTAATTGTCGGCCAAGGGATCGGCCTCGGCCATGCCGGTCGGCGTCAACATGCGATAGGGCTTCCAGCCGCATTGCTGCTGCAGGTAATTCACGACCCGCGAAGCGCGCTTCTCGCTCAATTGCTGGTTGAAATCATAGTCGCCGGTCGAATCGGTGTATCCGACGACGAGCAGGAGCGCATTGTCGGTCCCGTCGGCCTGCGCGGCGGCGGCGCACAGATCGGCCTGCGCCTGACCGGACAGCTTGGCTTCCCCGGTATCGAAGAACACGTTCGTCGTGCCCTTGACGTTATACTGGTCGATATCGGCGACCCGGTTGCGCAGCGCATCGGTGGCGGCAGTCTGCTCGGCGAAGCCCTGGGCGGTGCCCTGGCGGATCATCGAGGCGAATTCGAGATCCTTGTTACGGAAGTCGATTGCGCTGGCGACCAGATCGCCGTTCGCGGTCTGAAGCGTTTCCACGCTCACCGGCAGGCCGTTGATCAGCGCGTCGGCGGCGAGCGTCTTGTTGCCGAGCCCCAGGAAACCGCCCTTGCCCTTGACCTCCGTATCCTGATCGATCGTCACCACGGTGCTGGTGCCGTCTTCGGCGGTGATCTGGATGCGGTTGTCGCGGCGCGCGGAGATGATGCCATCGACATCCGGCCCGGCGACCAGCGCCTCGCCATAGACGTCGACGGTTGCGGCCTGGTCCTGCGCTGACAGCCCGCCACCAAGGGGTAGGGCGATAGCGGCGGCGAAAGCGAGCGCACGCGGCGCGGTGGTGAATTTCGTCATTTCCGTCTCCTCGAAATACGAGGCGCGCCAATTGGCCGCGCCCAAAAGAGAGCGGCCGGGTGCCATCGCGGCCTGTCGCCGGGATGAACGATCGTGTCGAAAATAGGGCAGAAGGGGGCGGGTGGGGCGAGTCCTGCGATTAGTCGAAGAGTCCGAATACGGCTTATTCTGCCGCCAGCAGGTCTTCCGCGCCCCCCAGATCGACGCTGACGAGGCGGCTGACACCCTTTTCGATCATGGTCACGCCGAACAGTCTGTGCATCCGGCTCATCGTCACGGCGTTGTGCGTGACGATCAGATAGCGCGTGTCGGTTTCGCGCACCATCGCGTCGAGGAGGTCGCAGAAGCGATCGATATTCGCATCGTCCAACGGCGCATCCACCTCGTCCAGCACGCAGATCGGCGCCGGATTGGTGAGGAACAGGGCGAAGATCAGCGCCACAGCCGTCAGCGCCTGTTCGCCCCCCGACAGCAAGGTGAGCGACTGGAGACGCTTGCCCGGCGGCTGGGCAAAGATTTCGAGGCCCGCCTCCAGCACGTCGTCGCTGTCGATCAGGGCGAGATGGGCCTGGCCTCCTGCGGCACCCGGCGCCTCGCCGGCATCGAACAGGCGCGCGAACAGGCGCTGAAAATGGCCGTTCACTTCCTCGAACGCGGCTCTCAACCGTTCGCGCCCTTCGCGGTTGAGGCTGCCGATCGAGCCGCGCAGACGTGCGACGGCTTCGGCGAGTTCGGCCTGTTCCTCGGCATTGGCGCCGTGCTGGCTCTCGATCCGGGCGAGTTCGTCGGCGGCGACGAGATTGACCGGCCCGATCCGCTCGCGGCTGGCGGTGAGGCGGTCCATCTCCTTGCTCTCGAGTTCGGCGGAGCGCAGGGAGTCTTCGGCGAAGGCAAACCGTTCGGGCAGAAGCGGGGGCGGGCATTGGAAGCGTTCGCCCGAAACGCGGCCCATCTCCACGCGGCGCAATTCCTGATTCTCAGCGCGCGCGGAAAGCCCGGCGCGGGTCTCGCGCGCGGCGGCGAGCGCTTCGTTTGTGGCAGAAAAGGCGCGGTCGGCCTGTTCGCTGGCCGCTTGCGCATGCGACAGCGCAGCTTCCGCCTTGGCAAGCTCTTCGGAAAGCCGCGCGCGCACCGCATCGCCCTGTTCGATCTCGCGCAGCAAACCCTCGGGCTTGGCAGCGATGACCGCACGCTCCTCGCCGATCTCCTCCAGTCGCCGTGCCATGTCGGAGAGGCGCCGTGCCGCATCGCCCGAGCGCGCCTGCCAGCCCGCCATGTCGGATCGCTGGCCCGCCGTCCGCTCGCGCGCCACGGCCAGCGCCTGATCGTGTGCGGCCAATTGCGCGGCACTGGCCTGCATCGCGGTGCGCGCCGCTTCGTTGGAATCGCGCGCGGTGTCGCGCCGGGTCCGGCCCGCCGCCGGATCGGCCAGGGCGCTGCGTTTCGCTTCGGCTTCGGCGAGATCGGCGCGCGCGATGGCGAGGCGTTCGGCCTGTTCGGCTTCGGCGGTGGCGAGTTCGGCCAACCGCGCCGCGATCCGCTCGCGCGCTGCCTCCGCCTGATCGAGCGCGCGCAGGGCACCGCGTTCCTCGTCTGCCGCTTCGGCCAAAGTGCGCTCGGCTGCGACCAGATCCCGTTGGAGCTGCGCCAGCTCCTCGCGGGTCGCCGCCTCGTCGTGTTCGGCCTGGTCGACAGCCTCTCGCAGCGGCGGGAGCGCGGCATCGAGCTCGCGAAACCGGTTCTCCGCTTCGAGCCGGGCGGCATCCGCCGCGCCTTCGCCGCGCGCGACCAGCCCGTCCCAGCGCCGCAAATGGCCCGCTATCGTGACCAGCCATTCGCCCGGTTCGAGCCCTCGGCCATCGTCGCTCTTCACGACATGCACCAGCGCCAGCCGCGCGGCGAGTTCGGTCGGGCAATCGGCGACATGGTCGAGCAGCGAATTTTCGAGGCGGCGAGGGGGCTCGCCCCCGGTCCAGTAGCGTCCTTCCTCCCCATCGGGCGGTCCGAGCAGGGCCTTGGCGTCTCGTCCCAGTGCGGCGGCGAGCGCTCGTTCGTAACCGGGCTCGGCGCGGACCGCATCGATCGCCGGACCGCGACCGGACCGCTTCGCCGCCGCACGCTGTCGCGCCTCGCGGTCGCGAGTCAGCGCCTGCCATTCGCGCTCGACCCCGGTCAATTCGGCGCGTGCCTGAGACAGGGCGCTTGCGGCCTCGTCTCGCGCTGACTGGAGCGCGGACTTCTTTTCCCGCATCGTTTCGAGGGCAGTGCGCGCCGATTGCAACCGCGTTGCAGCGGCTTCGGCGGCGTTGCGCGCGTCTTCGACCTCGCTCGCTCCATCGCGGCCAGAAAGTGCGGCGCGTTGTTCGGCCATGCGGCGAATCTCGGCCTCGATCCGGTCGAGCCGCGCGCGGGCCTGCGCGATCTCCGCTTCGACCACGCGCCATTCCGCTTCCACTCCCGCCAGCTCCGCCGTCGCATTGGCGAGCGCCAATTCGGCAGCGCGGCTGGCGCGTTCCGCATCCTCCGCGCGTTTGACCAGGGCAGGGCGCTCCTTTTCGTCCTCGGCCAGCGCCCTTTCGTTTTGAGCCAATTCCTTCTCGAGCCGCGCCAGCGCTTCGGCGGCGTCGCGCGTCAGGCGGTCGGCCTCGCCCCGATCCTCTTCCAGACGGGCCCTCTGCCGGTCGAGGTCGGCGAGCCGCTGTTCGGCGGTTTCGAGTTGGCTGGTGAGCGCGGCCATCCGGTGGCCATGGGCGCTCGCGTCGTCGCGCCGGTCGGCCAGTTCCTCGCGCGCCGCAGAAAGCGCCTCTGCCGCCGCACGCTGCGCCTTCCGCGCCGCGTCGGCCTCCGCCTGCGCATCCACCACTGTCGCATCGGCGCTCTTCGCCGCGCGCTTCGCTTCGGCCGCCGCACGGGCCGCATCGCGCCAGCGCACGAAGACGAGGCGCGCTTCGGCAGTGCGGATCTGTTCGGACAATTCGCCATAGCGTTCGGCCTGGCGGGCCTGCCGTTTGAGCGAGGCGATTTGGCTGTCGAGCCCCGCCATCAGATCTTCGAGCCGAGCGAGATTGGCCTCGGTCTGACGGAGTTTGGCTTCCGCGTCGCGGCGCCGGACGTGGAGCCCCGCGATCCCCGCCGCCTCTTCCAGCATCTGGCGGCGTTCGGTCGGCTTGGCGGCGATGACTTGCGCGATCTTGCCCTGGCTGACAAGGGCGGGGCTGTGCGCGCCGGTGGCGGCATCGGCGAAGATCAGCGCGACATCCTTTGCGCGCACGTCCCGCCCGTTCAGGCGATAGGCGGAGCCCGCCCCGCGCTCGATCCGGCGCATGACCTCCAATTCGTCACCATCGGAGCGCGTGCCCGACAACACGACTTCGGCGAAGTCGCGCGGCGGGCGCGTGGCGGTGCCTGCGAAGATGACGTCCTCCATCCCGCCCGACCGCATGCTCTTGGGCGAGTTTTCGCCCATGACCCAGCGGATCGCTTCGAGGAGATTGGACTTGCCGCAGCCATTGGGGCCGACCACGCCGGTCAGCCCGGGCTCGATGCTCAGCGTGGCAGGCTCGACGAAGCTCTTGAAGCCGCTGAGCCTGAGCTTGCCGAGCTGCATCGATCCCGCTTAGCGCGCGCCGGCCTGCTGAAGCCGCTGTTCGATCTGGGGCCAGGGCGCGGTCGGTTCGAGTTCGAGCTTGCGACCGTTAAGAAAGAAGGTCGGCGTGCCGGTCACGTCGAGCTCGCGCGATTGGGTGTCGGATCGTTCGGCGATCGCTTCCATGGCGGGGAAATCGGCGAGGCAAGTGCGCGCCTGATCTTCGCTGAGGCCACGCGCGGCGAAGAAATCGTAGAAGTCCGCGACCTGCGCCGCCTGGACGAAGCGCTGATCTTCGGGAAGCGACAGCGCCTGACCGAACTGTTCCTGGCGCTCGAACACCGGGCTCAGCACCTCTTGGAGATTTTTCCACACCTGATCGGACAGGGGATGATAGGTTTCCGGCGCACCGCAGCGGACCATCTGGGCAAGCACAAGATCGTGCGGCCCATGGATCTGATTGCGCAATTCGTAGCTGACCTTGCCGGTGGCGACGTAGTCTTCCTTCAGCTGATCGGCCCCGTTCGCGGCGAAGGCGGCGCAGGCGGGGCAGGTCAGCGAAGCATATTCGAGAAGCTTGATCGGTGCATCGGGATTGCCGAGCAGATACCCGTCCGATTCCGTCACCTGCACCGTGTCGACCCAGTTCGTGCCCGCCGGCGCTTCGACCGCGGCAACCGGTTCGCCCGAGACCGCTTCTTCGCCCGCGCTGTCGGAAGATCCGCAGGCGGCGAGCGCCAGTGCGAGCGGGGCGGAAAGAGCAGCCAGCGAGAGTGAGCGAATGCGTGTCATGACGGGTCCGTAATCGAGAGTGGCTAGCGCAGATGCGCGGCTTGCGGGCCGCTTTAACCCGCTATCGCCGGGAGGGAAAGGGGCGCGCCTTCAGCGTTGCTTGTCGAGGATCGGGCGCAGCGCGGCCCAATTGTGCACCCCGTCCAAGAGCGCGCCGTTCATCACGAAGCTGGGCGTGCCGGTGAGGCCGTATTTTTCGACATCGGCCTGGCTCGCTTCGGCCAGCGCATTCGCCTTCGCCTCGTCGGTCAGGCATCTGTCGAGCTGGGTACGGGTATAGCCGCGATTTTCCATCAGCTCGTAGAAGCCAAGATCGCTCGCAATCGCCTGGCGCCGCGCGCCGTTCGATCCGAATTGCCAGCGCGCCTGCTGTGCCCGCGTGGTCTTGCGACCCTTTTCGAACCAATCGTCCTGGCTGAGCATGATGGCGTTGTGATTGCCCATGAATTTCTTCGGATCGCCGCATTGCGTCAGCAGGGCGGCGGTAAGATCGAAGGGATCACGCAGCAAATGGCGGATCTCGTAGCTGACGTCGCCTTTGGGAAGGTAAGCGAGCTTGATCGCGGCATCGCCCTCGCGCGCGAAATCGGCGCAGTGCGAGCAGGTATAGCTCATGAATTCGACCAACTTGGTCTTGGCCTTGGGATTGCCGACCTTGTGCCCGTTATCGCTCGCGACGACGGTGGTGGACCAATTCTGCGCCAGCGCGACCGCGCCCGTGCCCAAAAGCGCCAATGCGGCCATCGAAGCCGTAAGCCGGGCTGCCAGTTTCGAGCCGCGAACCTGCATCGTCATGTCTCGTATCATCCTGTCTAGTCGCCGAAGCTGCGCGCCAGCGATTCGAGCACCGTGCGCAATTCCGGGTCACCGATATCGCGCAGACTGTCGCCCAATTCCATCGGAATTGGCTTGAGCGAGGGCGGCGCCTTCGGCCTGGTCGATGGATTGGCCATGTCCTCGGGCGGCTTAACCGTTCCTTGCCGCATCTTGACCCGCGCCACCGCGCGATACCCGAAAAACTTATTCACCCGCTCCATGATTTCGGGGATCACGTGCTGGATCAACGGCGCATGGGCGGGCGTGACGACGAGCTGGAGGATGCCTTCCGATTTCTCGCCCGGCGGGAAACGGATCGATTCGGGAGCGCACACGCGCGCATGGGTCTCGCCCACGATTTCGGGCCAGCGCGTCACGACGGAGGACTGGACGAAGCCGAAGCGGCGGAATGCGGTGCGCCCGATTTGCGGCATCAGGTCGGAGACGGCGCGGGCCGGTCCGCCGCGCGGGCGGTGATATTCGCGCACCATGGCCTTCTTGCGCGGTTTCGCTGCGGACTTGCCGCCGGCTGGGGTGTCGTCGCTTTTCATCGTCGCGGGGCCTATGCCATAGGAACGCCGTGACCTCCAGCGCGACCACCGTTTTCGCCGCCCATCTTCTGGCCTGGTACGATCGCCACGCGCGCGACCTTCCCTGGCGCGCGCCGCCCGGCGAACCGCCGACCGATCCCTATCGCGTGTGGCTGTCGGAAGTGATGCTCCAGCAGACGACCGTCGCGGCGGTGAAGCCCTATTTCCGCGCCTTTACCGAACGCTGGCCGAGCGTCGAAGCACTTGCCGCCGCGCCGGAAGAGGAGGTTATGGCCGCCTGGGCGGGGCTGGGCTATTATTCGCGGGCGCGCAATCTGGTGAAGGCGGCGCGGGCCGTGGCGGAGCGGGGCGGTTTTCCCGATACCGAGACCGGCTTGCGCGAACTGCCGGGGCTGGGCGCTTACACCGCGGCGGCGGTCGCGGCGATCGCGTTCGGGCGCCGCGCAGTGGTGGTGGATGCGAATGTGGAGCGCGTGGTCGCGCGCCTGTTCGCGATTTCCGAGCCGCTTCCCGCTGCGCGCAAGGCCATTCGCACGAAGACGGCCGCGATCACGCCCGACGATCGCGCGGGCGATTTCGCGCAAGGATTGATGGATCTGGGCGCGACGATCTGCACCAGTCGCGATCCCAAATGCCTGCTCTGCCCCCTTGCGGGCGATTGCGCCGCAAGGATCGCGGGTGATCCCGCGCGCTTTCCCATCAAGCCGCCGAAAAAGGTCAAGCCGCTGCGAAAGGGGATGGCGTGGTGGATCGAGCGCGAAACGCCGGAGGGCGCAATGGTGTGGCTGGTGCGCAGGCCGGGCAAGGGGATGCTCGGCGGGATGCGCGCTCTGCCCGATGATGGGTGGTCCGCGCGCGGCGACGGGATCGGTGGCGAGCCCGGCGAACCGCTCGGCTTGGTGCGCCATGGGTTCACCCATTTCGACTTGGAATTGTCTGTCGTGCGCGGCGCGGCGCCGCTGGGCGAAGGCGAATGGTGGCGGATCGACCGATTGGACGAGGCCGGCCTGCCGACCCTCTATGCCAAGGCCGCGCGGCTCGCCCTCGACTGAACTCGCGTCAGATGATTCCACCGCCCAGCGACAGGCGGATCACCGCGACGAGCAGGACGATCAGGCAGAAATTCCGGCCCGAGCGCTTGGAGGACAATTGTCCCGCGACGATGCCGGCCACGATCAGCGGCAAAGCGAACCAATTGCCCCAGCCGAGCAGGGGAATGGTCGACGGGATCACGATCACCAGCGAGAGCAGACCGAGGAGGAAGGAGACGATGTTCAGCATGTGTCCCAGATAAGCAACACGGCGCGCCATGCAAGACCGGAAGAGCCCCGCTTCGAACGGGTTGCAATCCGCAATCCATCGTTCACATTGCGCGCGACAAGGGCGATCGGCCCGCAATGATTTCAGAGAGGATATCCCCTTGGCCTATCGCGAATTCGACACCGGTTTTTCCCGCCGCGCCCTCTTGCGCGGAGGGGCCTTCCTGGGGGCCGGTGCCGCCCTTTCCGGTCCGACGGCGCTGTTCGCGCAGGCGCCGAATGCGGCGCGGGTCGCGTGGCCCTCGGTCGCCGCGATGGCGGACAAATATGTCGACGAGCGCAAGGTCGCCAATATCGTCGCGACTTTGGGCTGGGGCCAGCAGGCGCCGACCACCATCGCGAAAGGCACGCTCGCCATCGGACAGCCCCAGCGCGCGGATATCGATTCGCTTTATCGCATCTATTCGATGACCAAGCCGATCACCGGCATGGCGGCCATGATGCTGATCGATGAAGGCAAGCTTGGTCTCGACCAGCCGCTCGCGGAAATCCTGCCCAAATTCGCAGATATGCGCGTGCAGCGGACTTATGACGGATCGCTCACCGACACCGTGCCGGCCGAACGCCCGATCACCATCCGCCAATTGCTCACTCATACGGCTGGGCTGGGTTACAACATCGTCCAGAAGGGCCCGATCGCGCAGGCCTATGCCGAGCGTGGCGTGGTGCCGGGCCAGGTCAGCCGCCTGCCGATCCCGGGCCTCGGACGCGCGCCGGCGGTCAGGGGCCTCGCCAATTTCGCCGACCGGCTGGCGGACTTGCCGCTGGTCCTCCAGCCCGGATCGAAATGGAGCTATTCGGTCGGGCTCGACCTGATGGGTCGGGTGATCGAGGTGGCGAGCGGGATGCCGTTCGACCGCTTTCTTGACGAGCGCATCTTCAAGCCCACGGGCATGACCAGCACTTGGTTCCGCGTGCCGCAAAGCGAGATAGGACGCTTCACCACCAATTACGGCATCGTCAACGGCGTCCCCATTCCGATCGATCCCGCGCGCGCGTCCATCTATCTCGACGAGCCGTCCTTCCCCTTCGGCGGCGCGGGGCTGGTGTCGAGCCCGCGCGATTACGACCGTTTCCTGCGGATGCTGCTCGGCTATGGCGTGATCGACGGAAAGCGCGTGATGGGCGAGTTGGCGGTCCGTGTCGGCACGTCCAACATCCTGCCCGAAACCGCGACGACCGAGGGGACCTGGGTCGCGGGGCAGGGTTATGGCGCTGGCGGGCGCGTGACCGGCGGGTCCTACGGGTGGGGCGGCGCGGCGGGCACGGTCGCCTTCGTCAATTACGATGCCGGACTGCGGGCCGCCCTGTTTACCCAATACATGCCGTCCGAAGCCTATCCGATCCACGAAGGCTTCCCCGCTGCCGTGGCGAAGGATCTGGCGGCGATGCAGAATCGATGAAAGCGCCTCTCGCCTTCACCGGATCGCGGATCGACCGCGCCGACCATGTTCGCGCCGATCCCGAGCGGTTGGCGGGCATGATGGGTTGGCGCGCGCGATTGCTTGCACTCGACGGCCTGATGCCGGGCATGGACGACACGGGCGCGCTCGCCTGGAGCAGCCTGGCGGATGCGCCGCAGGATGCGGAGCTGGTTTTTCTCGGGTTGGACGGGGACCGTCCGTGCTTCGCCTGCGTACCGCCGCAGGGCGACAGCGCGCCGCGCATGGCCAATCCGGCTTTGTGGGCAGCGATGGCAGCGCTCTCGCCGGGCGATCTGGCCGTCTATGGCGGGGCGCGCAGCCTGGTCGACTGGCACGCGCGGCACCGCTTCTGCGCCCAATGCGGCAGCGCGACAGAAATCGCCAAGGGCGGATGGCAACGCAATTGTACGCAATGCGGCGCGCAGCATTTCCCGCGCACCGATCCGGTCACGATCATGCTGGTGGAGCACGAAGGCCGCCTGATGCTGGGACGCGGGCTCGGCTGGGGCGAGGGGCGCTTCTCCGCGCTCGCCGGTTTCGTCGAGCCGGGCGAGAGCATCGAGGAGGCGGTCGCGCGCGAGGTGCTGGAGGAAAGCGGCGTCGTGGTGCGCGATGTCACTTACGTCGCCAGCCAGCCCTGGCCGTTCCCGAGCCAGCTGATGATCGGTTGCCACGCCTTTGCCGACGACGACGCGACCACGATGGACGAGACCGAACTGGCCGAACTGCGCTGGTTCACGCGCGACGAGATCAGGTCCGCGCTCGAGGGCGGGCCCGACGCGCCCTTCGCCAAGCCCCCGCGCGAAGCGATCGCGACGCATCTTCTGACCTGGTGGAGCGAGACATGACCGACCCCCGCAGACTGACCATCGACATCTGGTCCGACGTGATGTGCCCATGGTGCCTCGTCGGCTGGGGCAATCTCAGACAGGCGCTCGATGAACTCGAGGGCGAGATCGCGGCGGATCTGCGCTGGCACGCTTTCGAGCTCAATCCCGACATGGCGCCGGAGGGCGAGGAGCGAACCGCCCATATCGCGCGCAAATACGGGCGCACGCTGGAACAGTCGCGCGCCGTGCAAGGCCAGATGCGCGAGGCGGCGGAGCGGGCCGCGGTGTCGCTCGATTACGAAGGGCCGGAACCTGCGCCCGAGGCGATGATGTGGAATACCTTCGACGCGCACAAATTGCTGGTCTGGGCTGGCGACACGCATGGCTATGCGCGCCAGACCGATCTCAAGCTCGCCCTGTTCCACGCGCATTTCAACGTCCGACGCCCGATCGGGGACCGCGCTGTCCTGCTCGACATCGCCGAAGAGACCGGCTTCGAGCGGGCCGAGGCCGGAGCGGCGCTCGACAGCGCGGAGTGGGCGCATAAGGTCCGCGCCGAGGAACGCGCGGCCTACGATCTGAATGTTACCGGCGTGCCTGCGATGGTCGTGGAAAACGCCTTCATGATCCCCGGCGCGCAATCGCCCGACGTCTATCGCGACGCGCTGAGGCGAGTGGCGGAGAAAATTCCCACCTGACACACGAAACGCCCCGCCGGGTTAGGGCGGGGCGTTAGATCGTCGATACTATCGACAATCAGCTGTTGCGGTTTTCCTGGATGGCGGCGCGGGTCTTGGGGCCCTTCTGCGCATCTTGAGCGGGATTATCCGATCCCACTTCCGGCTCGCGATTGGCTGGGTCAGTCGCGCCATTCAGTTCGGCGCGCTTGCCAACCCGGCGATTCACCTCGCCGCCGGACGAGCTGGATTGCGACGGCGTTGCGCCTTCGGTGATCTCTTCGATCAATTCATTGTCGGGATGCAGGGACTGGCGTTCGGGCATTCGAATTCTCCTTTTCCCTTCAACGGGTAAGGGAGCGGTCCCGTTCCGACTTAAATCAAACCGAGCCTTTGCAGTTTCGTCGCGATCTTGCCCGGGATGACATCGCCGACCTCTTCGCCGTCGGCCAGATCGCGGGGCGGTTCACCCTTCAGATACCGCCAGCCCTGATGCGCGCGCTTGGGTTTGGGCAGCACCGGGATCAGCCGGGGTTCGAGGTCGATGAACCAGCGGCCGTTATCCTGTTCGGTAAACCCGACGATCGGGCTGCGCGCGACCAGATTGTGCTCGTGGATCCAGAACAGCGATCCGCCGATGCATTCCTCCCACCGCGTCGGGCGATAGCGGGTGTTCACGCTCATCCGCGGGCGATTGGCGAACCAGCTTTCGATATCGGCGTAGCTTTTCGCGCCAAAGGCGATCTTGGTCAGATTGAGCGGCATCGGGCCCGATATGGGAATTGGCGCCCGATTGTCATCCCACCACGCCGCTTGCGACCGCGAGGCCGAGAAACGCGAAGAAGCCCATGGAATCGGTGATCATCGTCACGAAGACGCTCGACGCCACGGCAGGGTCCTGATCCAGCCGGTCGAAGATGACCGGGACGAGGACGCCGGCCAGTCCCGCGACCAGCACGTTCACCACCATCGCAACCGCTATCACTCCGCCCAGCAGCGGCGTGAAGAATACGCCCGTCGCCAGACCGATCAGCACCGCGATGGTCGCACCGTTCAGCATCGCCACGCGCAGTTCGCGCCACAGGATCCGCCGCGTGTTCGATCGCGTCAGCTGGTTCATCGCGATCGCGCGGACCGTCACCGCCATGGTCTGCGTGCCTGCATTGCCGCCGATACTGGCGACGATCGGCATGAGGACGGCGAGCGCAACCAATTGTTCGATAGCCGCGCCGAACAGCGCGATGATGAAGCTGGCGAGCAGGGCAGTGCCCAGATTGGCGACCAGCCAGCGCACGCGGGCGGAATAGGCGTCGCGGATCGGTTCGTTGATGTCGCCATCGCCCGCGCCGGACATCAAAAGAGCGTCCTCGCCCGCTTCCTCGGCGATGATGTGGACCACGTCGTCCACCGTCATCTGGCCGACCAGCCGCCCGCTCTCGTCCACCACGGCGGCGCTGATGAGGGCGTATTTCTGGAACATGTTGCCGACCTCTTCCTGGTCGAGCATGGCGGGGATCAGCGTCTGGTCGCGCTTCATCACGTCGGCGAGGGCGACGCTGCGGGGCGTGCGCAGGATCCACGACAATTGACAGGTGCCGACCGGGTGGTGCCGTTCGTCCACCACGAAAATCTCGAAGAAATCCTGCGGCAGGTCGCGCCCGTCGCGCAGGAAATCGATGAGATCGCCCACGTTCATATGCTCGGGCACCGCGACCAGCTCGCGGCTCATCAGCCGCCCGGCGGTCTCTTCGGGGTAGGCAAGCGCGCTTTCGATCGCGATGCGATCTTCGTCGCCCAGCTCGGCGAGGATGGCCTGCTGGTCCTCCTCGTCGAGATCCTCGATCAGCTGGACGGCGTCGTCTGTTTCGAGCTGTTCGGCGATCTGCGCCACGCTGGCCGCGGGCAAATCCTCCATCATGTCGTCGCGGACGTAATCGTTCAGTTCGGCGACCACGTCGCCGGTCATCAGATCGGTGATGGCGGAGGCGAGCTTTCGTCGATCCTCGCGGTCGAACAGTTCGAGCAGGTCGGCGACGTCGGCAGGGTGGAGCGGTTCGACGAGATCGTAGACCGCGCCCTCGTCGCCTTCGCCCAGCGCGTCTTCCACGCGGCGGACGAATTCGGGCTTGAGCGTGTTCTCCTCGTCCATCCGCTCGTCGTCGATGCGGTCGTCCGGGCGGCCGCCATCCTCGGGCAGGTCGTCCGTCAGCCGGTCGTCGTCGAGGAGAGCATCGTCTGCCATGCGGCCCGCTCTAGGCAGTCGCACGCGGATGGCAAGCGAGAGGGTGACATCAGGGCCCGAGCGCCTATGTAGGCGCCCAACCCCTTCACCGGGCTTTCACAGGAGACAGACACGATGGCCGACACTCTCACATTCACGCTCGACACTGGAGATGGCGAAAACAAGGACGTGGTCATCAAGCTGCGCCCCGATCTCGCGCCCGGCCATGTCGAGCGGATCACCGAACTGGTCGGCGAAGGCTTCTATGACGGGGTGGTGTTCCACCGCGTGATCCCCGGCTTCATGGCGCAGGGCGGCGATCCGACCGGCACCGGCATGGGCGGCAGCGACAAGCCCGACCTGAAGGCCGAATTCAACGCCGAACCGCATGTGCGCGGCACCTGCTCGATGGCTCGCACCCAGGTGCCCGACAGCGCGAATTCGCAGTTCTTCATCTGCTTCGACGACGCGCATTTCCTCGACGGCCAGTACACCGTCTGGGGCCAGGTCGAGAGCGGCATGGAACATGTCGACGCCCTGCCCAAGGGCGAGCCGCCCAAGGAGCCGGGCAAGATCGTGAAGGCGACCGTTTCGTAAGCCTCACGAATGGCGACGAGGGAAGGGCGGCCTAGTGCCGCCCTTTTCGTTGAAAGGAGCGGCCCCCTCGGGTATTGGCGCGCCACTCATGAAACAGATAAATTCTCCCAAGACCTACCGGGTCAAGTCCTTCGGCTGCCAGATGAACGTCTATGACGGCGGGCGTATGGCCGAGATGCTGGCCGAGCGCGGTATTGCGCCTGCGCCGGAAGGGGAGGAGGCCGATCTCGTCGTCCTCAACACCTGCCACATTCGCGAAAAGGCGGCGGAGAAAGTCTATTCCGACATTGGTCGCCTGACCAAGGCAGGCCGGGAGGCGGGCAAGGAGCCACTGATCGCGGTCGCGGGTTGCGTCGCGCAGGCCGAGGGCGAGGAGATCATGGCCCGCGCACCGGCGGTCTCGATAGTCGTCGGCCCGCAGGCCTATCATCGTTTGCCCGACATGCTCGACCGGGCGGTGAAGGGCGAGCGGGCGACCGATACGGACATGCCCGCGATCGCGAAATTCGCGGCCCTGCCCGAGCGCAGGCGCGTGACGCCGAACGCCTTTCTTACCGTGCAGGAAGGCTGCGACAAGTTCTGCACCTATTGCGTCGTGCCCTATACGCGCGGCGCGGAGATCAGCCGACCTTATCACGACCTCGTGACCGAAGCGCGCAAGCTCGTGGATGCAGGCGCGAAGGAAATCACGCTGCTCGGCCAGAACGTCTCGGCGTGGAGCGGGGAGGACGAGCGCGGTCATGCGGTCGGCCTCGCGGGCCTGATTCGCGATATCGCGAAGATCGACGGCCTTGCGCGCATCCGCTACACCACCAGCCACCCTGCCGACATGGACGACGCCCTAATCGCGGCGCATGGCGAGGTCGACAAGCTGATGCCGTTCCTCCACCTGCCGGTGCAGGCGGGCAGCGACCGGGTGCTGAAGGCGATGAACCGTTCGCACACCGCCGAAAGCTATCTGAAACTGCTCGACCGCTTCCGCGCCGCGCGCCCGGACATCGCGCTGAGCGGCGATTTTATCGTCGGCTTCCCCGGCGAGACCGAGGCCGAGTTCGAAGAGACGCTGAAACTGGTCGACGCGGTCGGTTACGCGCAGGCCTTCAGCTTCAAATATTCGCCGCGCCCCGGCACCCCTGCCGCCACGATGGACGGCCAGATCGCACCAGAGATCATGGACGACCGCCTCCAACGCCTCCAGACCGCGCTCAACCGCGATCAGTTCGCCTTCAATCGCGCCACCGAAGGCAGGACTTGCCAGGTCTTGGTCGAACGCAAGGGCAAGCTCCCCGGCCAATGGCTCGGCAAATCGCCTTGGTTGCAAAGCGTCTGGTTCGAAGAAAACTGCGCGATCGGCGATCTCGTCGATGTGGAACTGGGCGAGGCCGGACCCAATTCGATGGCGGGCAAGCCGAAGCCAACTGCCGCTTGAATTCCAACTACCGTAGCCATCGTGGCAAGCGGATTTTCACCATTTCATCGTAGCCGGGATCGGCTCGACATCCGTCGAATCGCACGCTCTTCTCGCGAAGGGCGCACGACCGACCGAGCATAAGCAACGCGGTATCCAGGCCGCGTGTTCGGGGCCGCGACGTTTATGGTTTTGAATGGAACACACTCGATCGGCCTCGGCGCGCGCGGTCGGATCGATCTGTTGCGATCGGCTCGGCTAGGGCAGCTTCTCGTCAGAGTTTCGCCGGTGGCGCTGGCGGCGGTGGCCGCGCCTGCGCTGGCGGATATTCCCTATACCACCGACGATCCCGGGACGCTGGCGCCTGGCGAATACGAGGTCCTCGCTTATTCGGACGGCACCTTCACCAGCATGGATTTCGAAGGCGAAGCCGGGATCGATCTGAGCGTAGGGATCGCGGACAATTTCCAACTCGGCGTCACCGTGCCGGTGGCGAACTTTGGGCCGCAGCTGGAAACCGATCGCTTCGCCATCGGCGATACGACGGTACAGGCCAAGATCGGGCTGATCGCGGGAGAACCCGGCCAAGTGTCGCTAGCCGTCGCGCCGACCTTGGCCGTGGGGATGGCGAGTGAGGGGAGGACCAAGACGGGCTTCGACCTTCCGATCTGGATCGGCACGGATATCGGCGACTGGTCGCTTTATGGTGGGGGCGGCTACTCCTTCTCGAGCGACGAAGATGGGGGTGATCTGCCCTTTATCGGCGCCGTCATCAGCAAGCGCGTAATACCGAGTCTGTCGCTTGGTGGAGAATTCTACGCGCAGGGCGAAGGTCTTGGCGGACAGAAACTATATCTGTTCGGACCAGGTCTGGCGTGGGATTTCGCCCCAGGACTGACCTTGGCCGCAGCCGGCCAGGCAGTACTGGGCGATAGCGACGGGAACGGCGATTTCCATGTTTTCGCCGCGCTGCGCCTGGCGCGGTAATCAACTGAAATAGAAACGCAGAGCGCTTGCTCTCGGCGTGAAGGCTCCTAAATTCCCTATCGGAACACGAAAGGAGCGCATGGCTCGAAAACCCGCAAACAGGCCGGAGCGTGATCAGCGCATCGGCTTCAGCAAGTCTCCCGTCCCTCAGCGCGAGGTGCGACGGGCTCAGCTCGATCTGAGCTTCGACAACCAGAGCCTTCTGGGTGCCCTGTTCGGACAATTCGACGCCAATCTGGTGCAGGTGGAAAACCGCCTCGGCGTGTTCATCTCGGCGCGGGGGAACGAGCTTCATCTCGAAGGGCCGGAAGATAGCGTGGCCCGGGCGCGTGACGTTCTGCGAGCGATGTACGACAAGCTGGCGGTCGGCCAGGACCTTGATGCGGGTCTGATCGAGTCGATCATCGCCATGTCGGACGAGCCGACGCTGGACGGGATCGTCGAAGCGGGGCCGGGCGAGCGGGCGGGCATGCCGCCGATCATGATCCGCACTCGTCGCAAGACCATCGTGCCGCGCTCCGCCACGCAGGCGACCTATATGCGCAGCCTGGTGCGCGACGACATCATCTTTGCGCTGGGTCCGGCGGGTACGGGGAAGACCTATCTGGCGGTCGCGCAGGCCGTGGCGCAGCTCATCACCGGCAGCGTGCAGCGCCTGATCCTGTCGCGTCCGGCGGTGGAAGCGGGGGAGAAGCTCGGCTTCCTGCCGGGGGACATGAAGGACAAGGTCGATCCCTATCTGCGCCCGCTCTATGACGCGCTCTACGATTGCATGCCGCCCGAACAGGTCGAGCGGCGGCTGGCGAGCGGCGAGATCGAGATCGCGCCCATCGCTTTCATGCGCGGGCGCACTTTGGCCGATGCCTTCGTCATCTTGGACGAAGCTCAGAACACGACACGCGAACAGATGAAAATGTTTCTCACCCGCTTCGGCCAGAACAGCCGGATGGTCGTGTGCGGCGATCCGCGCCAGGTCGATATCCCCGGCGGCGACCGGATGAGCGGACTGGCCGATGCGGTCGAGAAGCTGGAGGGGGTCGACGGATTCGGCACGATCCGCTTCACCGCCGCCGACGTGGTGCGCCATCCCATCGTGGGCCGGATCGTCGAGGCTTACGAAGGCCCGACCGTCTGATGGATCTCGATATCGAAGTCGACGGCTGGCCATCGGCGGAAACCGACTGGGCGGATTTGGCCGAGCGCGCGCACGCCGCTGCCGAAACCGTCGAGCCTGCGCTCGCCAATCCGCGCCTCACCGCCAGCGTGCTGTTCACCGTCGACGACGAGGTCCAGGCGCTGAACAAGGAATGGCGGGCCAAGGACAGGCCGACCAATGTCCTTTCCTTTCCGATGCTGTCGCGCGATGCGCTGCTTGCTCTGGCTCCGGAGGGCGGCCCGGAAATGTTGGGCGATATCGCCCTTGCGTATGAAACATGCCGGCGTGAGGCCCGCGAGAAGGGGGTCACGCTCGCCCAGCATGCCGCGCATCTACTGATCCATGGAATGCTTCATCTCGCGGGCCACGACCATGTCGAAAGCGAGGATCAGGCCGTTGCCATGGAACGATTGGAGATCGCAGCGCTTGCCAAACTGGATATCGCCAACCCATATGGGGATCGCGACTAGCTAAGGAGCAGATTGCAGGGCCATGCCCGATTCCGACACCGCCGCGGGAGACGCGGAAAGTAGCGGCGGACTGGTGTCCGCCTTTAAACGTATCTTCGCAGGCACGGAGGGCGGGCGTTCGTTGCGCGCCCAGCTCGAAGAGGCGATCGACGAGCACGAGCACGGCCATGACAATGGCGGCGGCGAGGAAACGCCGGAAGAGAAGGCCAAGGGCGATCTCAGCCCGGTCGAGCGCCAGATGCTGCGCAATCTTTTGCATTTCAGCGAACACGACGCGGACGATGTCGCCGTACCGCGGGGCGAGATCGTGGCGATCCGCGCCGATGCCAGCTGGGACGAGATGATCGCGACTTTCGCGGAGAACGGCCATTCGCGGATGCCCGTCTATCGCGACCAGTTGGATGACGTCATCGGGATGATCCACATCAAGGACGTCTTCCCCTATCTCGCCAAAGCCGATCCGCCGCCGAGCGACTGGACCGCGCTGATGCGTCAGCCGCTTTACGTGCCGCAGACCAGGAACGCGCTCGACGTCCTGGCAGACATGCGCGCCCAACGGATGCATCTCGCCATCGTGCTCGACGAATTTTCCGGCACCGACGGGATCATCACGATCGAGGATCTGGTCGAGGAGATCGTCGGGGAGATAGAGGACGAGCACGACGATGCGCCGCTCGAAATGATCCGTCCGATGGGTGACGGGATCTGGGAATGCGATGCGCGTGCCGAGTTGGACGATGTCGCCGAACTGATCGACGCCCGCCTCGCCGAGGTTGAGGAATCGGTCGATACCCTGGGCGGGCTCGCTTTCGTTCTGGCGGAACAGGTGCCGCCGGTTGGTACGATCGTCGACCATCCCAGCGGCTGGCGCATCGAAGTGACCGAGGGCGATGAGACCCATGTCACGCGGTTGCGGCTCCATGCGCCTGAAGAGACGCGAAGCGAAGAGTAGCGTTGCGAAAAATGCAATTCGCGCTCGACAGGGTTATGGGTCGGCAATACGAGTAAGCCATGGCCATTCGTCGTCTTCCACCCCTGCGTGCGCTCGAAGCCTTCGTGCGGACAGTGCGGATGGGTTCGGCGCGCGCGGCGGCGGACGAATTGGGGCTGAGCCCGTCGGCCCTGTCGCGCCGGATCGGCAATCTCGAAAGCTTCGTCGGCAAGAAGCTGTTCACGCGCGCACGCCAGTCGATGCAACTGACCGACGAAGGGCAGGCGTTCTACGAGGCGGTCAATCCGCATCTCGAAGCGCTCGCTCGCGCGGTGGAGAGCCAGTCGGAAAATCTCTCGCTCCTGCGCCTGCATCTGGGCGTATTGCCGCTGTTCGGCAGCCAGCGCCTGTTCCCGCGCCTCGCCGAGTTGCGGCGGTCGCATCCGCTTCTCCATATCGATATCGACACCGGCGCGCATATCGAGGACCGGGTGGGCGACACGCTCGATGCCGGGATCATCCTGTCGCGCGGGCCTGCCAGCGGTCTTCACGCCGTGCGCCTCGACCATAACCGGGTTCACGCGATTGCCAGCCGCGACATCGCCGAGGCGGTCGGAGATACGCCGGACCGCGCTCGGCTGGAAGCCCAGACCTTCCTCATTCACAACGAACTGCCCGCCAGCTTCGAAGCGTGGAAGGCGGCCCTTTCGATGCACGATCTCGAACCGGCGGCGATCGATCATTACGATTCCGGCCAATTGATGCTCGAGGCGGCCAAGCAGGGCCTAGGCATCGCGATCATGCATGACGATCATATGCGCCGCGCGGCCGATGATCGGTTGACCAATCTCTTCGGCATCAATGTCGAAAGCCCCTACAGCTACTGGTTCGTGTGCAAGCCCACCGCACTCGAGGAGCGACCTGTGCGCATCTTCCACGACTGGCTGGTGAGAGCCGAACTCTAGGGCTGATCCGCGGCGCTGGGAGGGCGATATCGGATCGCGTCGACCGTGTGCTGATAATCGCGTAAGGGCCTGCCCAGCACCTCTTCCAGCCGCTCGACGATCTGCGTGCGTGCCTGTGCGGCGATGGCCTTTCTCCCGCGATGGATTCCCGGACTGAACGGATCGAGGAAATGGATCTTGAGCCGAAACGTCCCGCGCCGCGCCACGACGCGCATCGCGTTGTGCAATCCGCTCTCGTCGCCAATCCAGCTGATCTCCTCGGCTACGGCGCCGTAATCCATCACCACCGGCTGGACGAGCACGCCGGGCGGGGGCGGCTCCAGCACGCTCAACATGCTCGATTTGAAGGGTAGAAGCGACTGTCCGTCGGTCACCGTGCCTTCGGGGAATACGGTGACCGACCAATTGTCCTGCAACGCCTCCTTCAGGGCGTTGATCTGTTCGGCGACGCCCATTCGGTTCTCGCGCTTCACGAAGACGGTGCGGTTGAGGCTGCACAGCCAGCCGATCCCCGGCACCTCGGATAATTCCTGTTTGGCGACGAAAGCCGTGCCGCTCGCGCCGGCGAGGGCGAGGATGTCGATCCAAGAGAGGTGGTTGGAAATGAAGAAGACATCGCGCCGCAAGGGCGTGCCGACGCGCGTCACCTTCGCGCCGACCACGCGCGCGGTGTAGCGCAGGAACAGCATCGGGAACGGAGACCCGTAAGCGAAGATGCGGTACAGATAATGGAGCGGAACGAAGACGATCAGAAGGGCAAGAATACCGATCGCGCGCAGAATGAAGCGGATCCAGCCCGCCACAGTCAGCGGGACCGTTTCGCCCCGCATGGCGGCCATGCGCTTGCGCCCGTATTTCTCCGCCCGGCGGCGGGCCCGTTCGCTCCGAACGGACTGCCCCGAGGGCGCTTCGTTCACTTTTCGTCGCGTTCCAGCCGAACGCCGTACAATTCCATGCGGTGATCGACCAGGCGATAGCCGAGCTTTTCCGCGATCTGCTTTTGCAAGGCTTCCAGCTCGGGATCGACAAATTCCACGACCTTGCCCGTTTCCACATCGATCAGGTGATCGTGATGGGCTTCGGGCGCGGCTTCGTAGCGCGAGCGACCGTCCCCGAAATCGTGGCGATCGAGAATGCCGGCCTCTTCGAACAGGCGCACGGTGCGATAGACGGTGGCGATCGAGATGCCCGGATCGATCTTGTTGGCGCGTTCGTGCACCATCTCGACATCGGGATGGTCGTCCGCATCGGACAGGACGCGCGCAATCACGCGGCGCTGTTCGGTGATGCGCAGACCCTTGTCGGCGCAAAGCTGTTCGAGGTCGATCCGATGCGGCAAGACAGGCTCCGGCTAAACAAAACGCCCCGAACCCATAGGGGGCCGGGGCGTCTGGCTCAAGTCGGAGACCTGACGAATCAGTCGGTTTTCTTCTTGCGACCGCGCTTTTGACCCGGCTTCCGACCGAGGCCGATCTGCTTGGCGAGTTCGCGACGCTTTTCCGCGTAGTTCGGCGCCACCATCGGATAATCGGAGGGCAAATCCCAACGCTGGCGATACTCTTCGGGCGACATATCGTAGTTGGTCCGAAGATAGCGCTTGAGCATCTTCAGTTTCTTGCCGTCTTCCAAGCAAACGATGTAGTCAGGCTTGACCGATGCGCGAACAGAGACAGCCGGTTCTGGCCGTTCTTCTTTCGGCTGTTCTTCGCCCCCAAGCCCCGCGAGTGCGGAATAAACAGTTTGGATCAAAGTCGGGACGTCCGACACTTCGACGTTGTTGTTGGCGACATGCGCTGCAACGATATCGGAAGTGAGAGTGATGAGCGTTTCCGACATGTCGGTCTGGAATTCTTCCATGGATTGTCTCCTTTTTTGCGCCTCTAGACCTCCTGACAATTGGATGTCCAGTCAAACCGCAAAATTCGACACAAAAGGCGATCGTGAATAATTACGCATTTTCTTGTCACAATCGCATTTCAAATGGTTTTGCCGAAAGTTATCGCGTCGATGCGCGAACCGTCGCTCAGCCGATAATAATCGCGCCGCTGCCCGATCTGTTCGAAACCCAGCGAGGTATAGAGGCTACGCGCCGGGTTGTTCGCGCGCATTTCGAGAAAGACGCGGTCGGCGTTTTTCTTGCGGGCCTGTGCGAAAAACGCTTCCAGAAGAATGCGTCCCAAACCGCGCTTGCGAAAGCGGGGGCGCACGCCGATCAGCAGAAGCTCTTCTTCACCCGGCGCGCTTCGGATCAGGGCGAATCCTGCCGGTTCGCGCGCTTCGTCGGGTCGATTTATCTGACCTTCGCTATCGACGATCAGCGCATAGGTGTGCGGCATCGCCAGCGAATTGGCGACCTGCGAGCGGGTCCAGGCCTCGCCCCAATGAGGATCGAACGCATCGTCCATGACGAGCATGATGGTATCGAGAACCGTCATGATACCGGTGCCGATATGCGAGGCTTGGCATCCGGCGCTCGGCCATAGATGGGCGCCAGCCTGTCGGTGAGGAGCGCTTTAGGCAGCGCGCACGTGAAGCGGGCATCGGGCAGGAGATCGAGCGCCACGCCCGAGCCCCTCTTGTCGACAAGTTCCGCCGCTCTGTTGCCCGCGACAAGTTCGGTTCGGAACAATTCCCCCGCATTGTCGATCGGAAGCGATCGATGCGGTTCGCTGGGAAGCCCATCGGCGGCGAAGGGCTGGACAAAGATTTCTCCGTGACCCCCGGTCATGGCGACGAGGACGTCTTGGCCTTCACGCTCCGACCCCACTTTTAGTTTCGCCATAGCAGCAACGAGCGCCAGAGTGGGGTACCCACGCACGTCGGCCCCCCATGCGATGGCGAGCGAGCGGGCCGCGGCGAGCCCGATCCGCGTGCCGGTAAAGCTCCCCGGCCCGAGCGAGACGAGGATGCGGCCCGCGCGCCCACGTCCGGGCAATTCGGCGATCAGGGGCACCAACCGTTCGGCATGACCGCGACCGATCGTTTCGTGACGATGATCGAGCAGGTTTTCCCCGTCCACGTCACCGCCGAACAGCGCGACCGAGCAGGCTTCGGTGGCGCATTCGATCGCCAGAATTCGTTGATCGCTCCGCATCGGGTCAGCGCTGCCTCAGCTGTGAAAATGCTTCAAGAGGCCAGGTCCGACCCGCCGGTTCAGGCGATGCGGGAGAACTTGTCGAAATCGGGACGCGGGTTGCGCTCGAAAATGCTTTCCGCATCGCCATAGCCGATCGAGCAGATGAAATTGACCTTGTGCTTGGGATCGTCGCCGAAGAAGGCCTTTTCCACTGCTTCGGCATCGAAGCCGGACATCGGACCGGTATCGAGGCCAAGCGCGCGCGCCGCGATGATGAGATAGGCGCCCTGAAGGGCGGAATTGCGGAACGCGCCTTCCTTGCGGCCGTCCTCGTCCCCTTCGAACCAGCTCTTTGCGTCGGTATGGGGGAACAGCCAGGGCAGTTCCTCGTGAAAGTCGATATCGTATCCGACGAGCGCGGTGACGGGTGCGGCCTTCACCTTGTCCTTGTTTCCGTCGGAAACGCATTCGACGAGCGTGGCCTTGGCCTCGTCCGACTTGACCCAGACGATGCGCGCGGGCTGCATATTGGCCGAGGTCGGCCCCATCTTCATCAATTCATAAATCGCGTGGAGCTGTTCGTCCGACACATCCTTGTCGAGCCAGCCATTATAGCTGCGCGCCTCGCGAAAGATCTGGTCGAGCGCATCGTCGGAAAGATGGGTGTCGTGGAACTGCTTCGGCATGATGGAACCTCGTTTTGGCTAAACGCGCTCAGGCGGCGCGGACTTCTTCGACCTCGGGGACATAATGCTTCAACAGCCCTTCGATCCCGTGCTTGAGCGTTGCAGTCGAAGACGGGCAACCCGCGCAGGCGCCTTGCATGGTCAAATAGACGATCCCGTCCTTGAACCCGCGATAGCGGATATCGCCGCCATCCCCCGCCACCGCCGGGCGCACGCGCGTTTCGAGCAATTCGTTGATCTGCGCGACGATATCGGCATTGGCCGGATCGTCCTCGACGAACATCGTCTCGTCTTCGGGAGGAACGGAAAATCCGCCGGCCGTGCCGGGCGCCGCGACGAATAACGGTGCTTCGCTGACGAAGTGGTCGAGCAGGATCGAGAGAACCATCGGCTTCAAATCGGTCCAGTCGACCCCGGAGGCGGCGGTGACGGTGATGAAATCGCTGCCGAAGAACACGTTCACGACATCGCCGGTATCGAAGATCGCCTGCGCCAGCGGGCTCGCCTCGGCGGCTTCGGGGTCCGCGAATTCGCGTGTACCATTGTCCATGACGGGGCGACCCGGCAGGAATTTGAGGCTGGCGGGATTGGGCGTGGTTTCGGTCTCGATGAACATGGGGGGCACATAGGCAGGGGCCCCCGAAGCTACAAGGCGGGAGGGGGACCGATCGACGCATCCCGAACATCTCGTCGGAAATATCGGGCATTCACTCGCGCTTCAGCGCCGCGATCCCTATAGAGGCTCCATGACATTTCTCGCGCGTGCCGTCCGGCGCCTCGCCTTCCTTGCTCCCCTGTCCGCTCTCGCCGTGCCCCACGCGGCGGCGCAATCGTCCGTGGAGGCGACGGCGACTTCGGCAGCGACCGGTCCGGCCATAGCGCTTCCTACTCCGACCGGGCTCCAGCGCGGGGACGAGACGCCGTGGATCTACGAAGGCAGCGACGTGCCGCGCGATCCCGAATGGCTGTTCGGGGAGATGAAGAACGGGCTGCGTTATGCCGTGCGCCGCAATGGCGTGCCGCCGGATCAGGTTTCCATCCGGGTCAGGATCGACGCCGGTTCGCTTCACGAACGCGACAGCGAGCTTGGCTATGCCCACCTTCTCGAACACATGCTGTTCCGCGAGAGCAAATATCTCGGCCCGGCCCAGGCCATCCCGACCTGGCAGCGCCTCGGCGCGACCTTCGGCAGCGACACCAACGCCGAAACTACGCCGACGCATACGGTCTACAAACTGGACCTGCCCAATATCGACCCGGCCAAGCTCGATGAGAGCATGAAGCTGTTGTCCGGCATGGTCCGCGCACCGGTCCTCAGCGATGCCAATGTGCGCGCCGAGGTGCCGATCGTGCTCGCCGAAATGCGCGAGCGGGGCGGGGCGGCGCAGCGCAGCGGCGATGCCACGCGCAAGACTCTGTTCGCCGGCCAGCGTCTCGCGAGCCGCAGCCCGATCGGTACGCCCGAAACGCTCGGCGCGGCGCGCGGACGCAGCGTTTCGGCCTTTTACAAGCGCTGGTATCGACCGGAAAACACCGTGATCGTCGCGGTGGGCGATATGGACCCGGAGGTTCTCGCCGCCGAGATCGAGAAGTATTTCGGCGACTGGAAGGGGAGCGGCAAAGCTGTCGCGGCTCCCGATTTCGGCGATCCGGTCGCGCCCGCCGGGGCCGATCCCGCCAATCCGGTGGGCGAGACGGCGGTCACGGTCGAACCCGATCTGCCGCGCTCCTTCACCTATGCCGTCCTGCGGCCCTGGCGCCCGGTGCAGGACACCATCGCCTATAATCAGGGCCTGCTGCGCGATTCGCTCGCGCAGCAATTGATCAATCGCCGGTTGGAGGCGCGGGCGCGCGGTGGCGGCAGCTATCTCTACGCCCAGGTCCAGCAGGACGATGTCAGCTGCTCCACGGATGCGACCTTCGTCAGCTTCGCGCCGATCGGCGAGGATTGGCGCGGTGCGCTGACCGATGTGCGGGCCGTGATCGCCGATGCACTCGCCACGCCGCCGAGCGAAGAGGAACTGGCGCGCGAGATTGCCGAATTCGAACAAGTTTTCGTGAGCTCCGTCGAGGAGCGGGCCGTTCTCGCTGGCGGCAGGCTTGCCGACGACATCGTCCAGGCGGTCGACATTCGCGAGGCGGTCGCCGCTCCCGAAACCGTGCTGACGGTGTTCCGCGGCATGAAGGACACGATCACGCCCGAACAGATCCTCGATCACACGCGGGCTCTGTTCAACGGGCCGGTCATTCGCGCCGCCTATACGACTCCTGCCTCAGGAGAAGCGGACGCGGCCGCCTTGCGCGCCGCGCTGACCGCGCGGGTCGAGCCGGATGCAAGCGCCCGCGTCACGGCGAGCGAGATTTCCTTCGCCGACCAGCCCCTTATCGGCGAGCCGGGTAAGATCGTCGAAGCCCAACCGCTCGGCGTGCTCGATATCGAGCGGGTCGATTTCGCCAACGGGGTCAAGGCGATCCTGTGGTCGAACGATGCGGAACCGGGCCGCGTGGCAGTGAAGGTTCGCTTCGGCGGCGGCTATCGATCCGTCGGGCCGGAAGATGCGGTCTATGCGCGACTGGGTCAGATGGCGCTGGTCGGCTCGGGCGTCGGCGAACTCGGGCAGGACGAACTCGATCGGATTTCGACCGGACGGAAGATGGGATTCGACTTCGCGATCGACGAAGGGGGCTTCACGTTCTTCGCACAGACCCGGGCGGAGGATTTGGCGGATCAGCTCTATCTCTTCGCCGCAAAGCTGGCGATGCCGCGTTGGGACCCCAATCCGGTGTTGCGCGCCAAGGCGGCGGCGCGGCTGGCCTATGAAAGCTATTCCACCAGCCCGGCGGGCGTCCTCGGCCGTGATCTCGACAGCGCGATCCGCGACGGCGATCCGCGTTATGCGACGCCCGATCTGGTCGCGATCGAGGCTGCGACGCCTGAAGGCTTCCGCGCTTTCTGGGAACCGATCCTGAACCAGGGCCCGGTCGAGGTGCTGGTGTTCGGCGATTTCCAGCGCGAGGCCGCGGTCGAGGCGCTGGCGAAAAGCTTCGGCGCCTTGAACCCGCGCGAAGGCCTTACGCAGGACGTCGCCGCGCGCGTGCCCGGCTTCCCCGAAGCGGGCGAGACGCAGGTTCTGTATCATCGCGGCGATGCCAATCAGGCCGCAGCGGTGATCGCCTGGCCGAGCGGGGGCGGAGTCGCCGATCTGCGCGAATCGCGTCAGCTCGAAATCCTCGTCCAGGTGTTCAACAACCGCCTGCTCGATGCGATGCGCGAACGTGCCGGGGCGAGCTATGCGCCCAATGTGCGCAGCGAATGGCCGAGCGACATTGCGGGCGGCGGGCGGATCAGCGCGCTGGCCCAGTTGCAGCCCAAGGACGTCCCGATATTCTTCGAGGAAGCGGACCGGATCGCCCGCGATCTCGCCGCGACGCCGCCCACGGCGGACGAGCTGGAGCGTGTGACCGAGCCGCTGCGCCAGTACATCTCGCGCGCATCGACCGGGAACCTGTTCTGGCTGTTCCAGCTCGAAGGCTCGACGCAGGACCCACGCCGGATCGGGCTGTTGCGCTCGCTCTTGAATGATTATTCGCGCACCACCCCCCAGGCCATGCAAGCGCTGGCGCAGGAATATTTCGGCGGGCGCGAAGGATGGCGGCTGGCCGTCATCCCGCAGGGTCAGACCCTCGCCACCGCAAAAGCGGGTCAGGCGGCGCAACGCAGCGGTCGGTGATGGCGGCCTGAGAAGTCGAGGCGGAACCGCCGTCTCGCTCGATCAGGGCAATCGGCCTTTTGGGCTGGCCAAGCAAAACCTGTTTGCGCAAGGCACCGCGCTGGTCTTGCGTGACGGACCGTATCCGAGATGGTGGAAAAGAATATGACAGAGGCGTGGAGCCCCGATAGCTGGAAGCAGGCCGAGGCGCGGCATTTGCCGGCTTACGAGGATCAGGAGGCTCTGGCTGCGGCGGAAGAGGCGCTCGCCTCGCACCCCCCGCTGGTCTTCGCTGGCGAAGCGCGCGCGCTCAAGGACGATCTGGCCGAGGTGGCGGCGGGGCGCGCTTTCCTGTTGCAGGGCGGCGATTGCGCGGAAAGCTTCGCCGAATTTCATCCCAACAATATCCGCGACACCTTCCGCGTCCTGTTGCAGATGGCAGTCGTCCTGACCTTCGCCAGCAAGCGTCCGGTGGTGAAGGTGGGGCGCATGGCCGGCCAGTTCGCCAAGCCGCGCAGCGCGCCGACCGAGACGCAGGACGGGGTGACGCTCGCAAGCTATTTCGGGGACAATATCAACGGGATCGGGTTCGATTCCGCCAGCCGCGTGCCCGATCCCCAGCGCATGGTGCGCGCCTGCTCGCAAGCCGCCGCAACGCTGAACCTGCTGCGCGCCTTTGCCGGTGGGGGCTATGCCAATCTGCGGCAGGTGCATCGCTGGACGCTCGACTTCATGGGCCGCAGCCCGTGGGCGGACCGGTTCAGCGACGTCGCCGACCGGATCGGCGAGGCGCTGGACTTCATGGAAGCGTGCGGCGTCGACCCCGAAACGGTGCCGCAACTGCAACGCACCAGCTTCTACACCAGCCACGAGGCCTTGCTGCTTCCCTACGAACAGGCGCTGACCCGGCAGGACAGCCTGACCGGCGATTGGTACGATACCAGCGCGCATATGCTGTGGATCGGCGATCGCACTCGCTTCGAAGGAAGCGCGCATATCGAATTCGCGCGCGGCATCGGCAATCCGCTCGGAATGAAATGCGGACCGAGCCTTGAGCCTGACGCGATGCTGCGCCTGCTCGATACGCTGAACCCGGATCGCGAGGCGGGAAGGATCACGCTGATCGCACGGTTCGGCCACGACAAGGTCGAGGCGGGCCTGCCGCCGCTGGTGCGCGCGGTTCAGCGCGAGGGGCATCCGGTGGTGTGGAGCTGCGATCCGATGCACGGCAACGTCGTCAAGTCGGACAGCGGCTACAAGACGCGGCCCTTCGACCGTATCCTGCGCGAGGCGCGCGATTTCTTCGCTGTGCACCGTGCGGAAGGAACCCACCCCGGCGGCATCCATGTCGAGATGACGGGGCAGGATGTGACCGAATGCGTCGGCGGCGCAGTCGCCATCACCGACGACGCGCTTGGCGATCGCTATCACACCCATTGCGATCCGCGCCTCAACGCGGCGCAATCGCTCGAACTCGCCTTCCTGCTGGCGGAAATGCTGAACGAGGAAGCGGCGGAGCGACGGGCGGCGGCTTAACCTAAGTTAAGCTTTGCGAAGAAATTCCGTGCTCTCCCTTTCGCGTTCGGGTTTCGTTCGCCATGTAGGCGGCGGCCCGTGCGAATCTCGCGGGCGCTGATATGCGAAGGGGGCACGAGCATGGCCCATATCCAGACCCGTTCCGAACCGGATATCCGGGGCGCCCATGCGCCTGATCTGGGACACGCTTTCGCCAGCACGCGGGCGCTGAGCGAAGCTCTGGTCGAACCGCTCAGCGATGCGGACGCCACGATTCAGTCGATGGAAGACGCCTCGCCCGCCAAATGGCATCTGGCGCATACGACGTGGTTTTGGGAAACCTTTTTGCTGCGCGAACACGCGCCGGGCTACACGCTGTTCGACGAACGCTGGCCCTTCATCCACAACAGCTATTACGAGGCGGAAGGGGAGCGGATCGCCCGCTTTTCGCGCGGAATGCTCTCGCGCCCGACGCTGGACGACATTCTCGCCTACCGCGCCCATGTGACCGAAGCGATGGGCGCCCTGATCGCCATGCCCGAGCACGAGGCGCTGATCAGGCTCGGCATCGCGCACGAGCAGCAGCATCAGGAATTGCTGCTGACCGACATCAAGCACGCTTTGTTTCAAAACCCGCTCGGCCCGGCGATGTGGCAGAGCGAAAGCGCGGTGCGGGAAACGCGCGCGTCCGATCTGGGCTGGCATACCCATCCCGGCGGCATCGCGAAGATCGGTCATCAGGCCGATGGGTTCGCCTTCGACAATGAAGGGCCGGTCCACCGCGTCCTGCTCGAACCGTTCGCGCTGGCCGATCGCCTCGTCACCAATGGCGAATGGGCCGATTTCATCGCTGATGGCGGATACGAGACGGCGGCGCTGTGGCTGTCGGACGGATGGGCCTGGGTGAATCAGAATGCGGTCCGCGCACCTTCCTATTGGGAGGAAGACCGCCACTTCACCCATTCGGGCTGGCAAGAGCGTGATCCGAATGCGCCGGTCACGCATATCAGCTACTACGAGGCCGATGCCTATGCGAGCTGGGCGGGCCATCGCCTGCCGACCGAGTTTGAATGGGAAGCCGTCGCGCGCGGGCAGGAGGGGGAAGCGCCCGCTCACGATCCGGCAGGCGGCAATCAGCTGGACCGCGCCGCGCCGCCTCTTCCGACCGGTGGCACCGACCTGTTCGGCGATTGCTGGCAGTTCAACCGCTCGGGCTATCTGCCCTATCCGCGCTTCCAGCCCGCCGCGGGTGCGGTTGGCGAATATAACGGCAAGTTCATGAGCGGGCAGTTCGTGTTGAAAGGCGCAAGCTGTGCGACGGCGCGCGGCCATTCGCGCGCTTCCTATCGCAATTTCTTCTACCCGCATCAGCGCTGGCAATTCACCGGCTTAAGGCTCGCAAAGGATATCTGATGGCAAGCGAAGGGGGCATGGTGCTCGTCGATCTGGACGAGCAGGGTGTCGACCGCGCATTTCGTGCGGACGTTCTCGAAGGTTTGCAGGATCGGCAAAAGGCGATTCCCGCACGCTGGCTTTATGACGATGCGGGATCGCAATTGTTCGAGGATATCACTCAGATCCCCGAATATTACCCGACTCGCGCCGAAACAGAGATCCTGACCGCGCGTGGCGCCGAATTCGCCGCAGCGATCGGGGAGGGCCGCGCGGTGGTCGAGTTCGGATCGGGCAGTTCGGTCAAGACGCCGCTGCTGCTCAACGCGATCGATCCGGCAGCCTACGTTCCGCTCGATATCGCGGGCGATTTCCTGCGCCAGGCGGCGGACGAACTGTCGGCGAAATTCCCCGGCCTCCCAGTCTATCCGATCGAGGCGGATTTCATGCGCCAGGTCGATCTGCCCGACGCGGTGGAGAGCCTGCCCAAGCTCGGCTTCTTCCCCGGTTCCACCATCGGCAACATGGTTCCGCGCACGGCGGTCGACCTGCTGCGGTCAATGCGCGCGACCTTGCGGGCCGATCATGGAGTTCAACCGATGCTGCTGATCGGAATGGATCTGGTGAAGGACCCGGAGGTCCTCGAAGCGGCCTATGACGATGCAGGCGGCGTGACGGCGGAGTTCAACTACAACCTCGCGCGGCGCATCAATCGCGAGCTGTCGGGCACTATTCCCGTCGATGCGCTGCGCCACGAAGCGCGCTGGAACGACCGGATGGCGCGGGTGGAGATGCATCTGGTCGCGACCCGCGACATCCGCTTCGAAGTTTTGGGGGAAAGCTTCACGATGGACGTGGGCGAGACCATCCATACGGAGAACAGCCATAAATTCACCCGCCGCAGCGCGAACCTGTTGTTGCAGGCGGCAGGCTGGTCCCCGCGCAAGCGTTGGCGCGACAGCAAGAAGCAATTCTCGCTGATCCTCGCCGAAGCGAGCGAGCCGCGCAACGCCCCCTGATCGCTCGCTGTTCGTTCAGCATTTCGGCAGGCCTTTCGGGGTAGCGACAAGCCATGGATTTCTCCGCCGTTCTCGCTGACGCTTTCGATGCGCTTGCCCAGATCGTGCGCGCCGTCCCGCGTTTCGAATTGCTGATGATCGCGCTCGCCGCGATGGTCGGCGGCTGGATCGGCGCGATGCTGGTGCACGCGCGCGTGCCCGGCGGACGGCTGATACGCACCGCTTCGACCGTGGCGCTGGTCGGCGTATTGGTGACGGTGGTGCTGCAATTGTCGCGCATGGATCCGCGCCTCGATATCGCGGTGCCGGAAATCGGCCTGCCCGAACAGGTCGTGGCTGGCGGCGAGACGCGCGTGCCGCTCTCGCCTGACGGGCATTTCTGGCTGGAGGCGGAGGTCAACGGCGTGCCTGCCAATTTCCTCGTCGATACGGGCGCGACGGTGACGGCGGTGTCGCAAGGCGTCGCCGAGGCCGCCGGGCTCGAGCCGCGCCGGGGCGGCATCCCGGTCAGGATCACCACGGCGAACGGCCCGATCAACGCCTCTATCTCCAGCGCCGAATCCTTGAGTTTCGGCAATGTCGAGGCGCGGGGCATCGATGTGGTAATCGCGCCCAATCTGGGCCGCACCAATGTGCTGGGGATGAATGTCCTCTCGCGTCTGTCGAGCTGGCGGGTCGAGGACAACACGCTGATCCTCGTCCCGGACGAGGAGGATCGCGGCGGGGCCGAATAGTCGCGCAGCGCTTGTCCGCGCGGCTTCGACCTGCCACGCGCTGCGGATGCAGAATCCCGATCCCTTTCTCACCACCCAAGGCATTCACAACTTCCGCGATTTCGGCGGCTGGCCCGGTGCAAACGGCAAGACCGTGCGCACCGGCCTGCTGTTCCGCTCCGGCCAGCATGTCGAGGCGAGCGACGAGGACCTTGCCGCGATCGCCGCGCTCGACATTCGCACGGTGATCGATCTGCGCGGGGAGGGCGAGCGCGCGCGCAATCCCTGTCGCCGGGTCGACGGCTGGAATGGCGAAGTCCTGTTCTATGAAGGCGAGACCAGCTCAAGCCCGCCGCATATGGACATCACGCCCGACACCACCACCGCCGCCTTCGCGCGCGAAAGGATGCTGGCGGTCTATACGAGAATGCCCGTCAATCCCGCGATGCAGACGATGTTCGCGCGCTATCTACGCGCGCTGGTGGAGCGCGAGGGAGCGAGCCTCGTCCACTGTTTCGCTGGCAAGGACCGCACCGGGATCGCGGCGACGCTGGTGCTGCATATCCTCGGCGTGAGCGAGGCGGACCAGCGCGCCGAATTCCTGCGCACCAATGATGCGCCGACCATCGATGTGCTGCGCCGCCAATCCGTGCCGGGGATTGAGGCGCGCCTTGGGCGTACGCTGGACGAGGAGGGCATTCGTGCGCTTCTGGAAGTGCATGGCGACTATCTCGACCGGTTCCACGAGGTCGTGCGCGACAAGTACGGATCGCTCGACGCCTGGCTCGAAGCCGAGATAGGTGTGGACGATAGCTTGCGCGCGCGCCTGCGCGACCGTTACCTGGCGTGACAAAAGCGGCCTCGCTTCCCATATAGCCGCCGATCCAACCCAAGACCTTCGCAAGAGATTTTTCATGGCCACTCATCGCACCAAGCTCCTCATCATCGGTTCCGGCCCGGCAGGCTATTCCGCCGCGATCTATGGCGCGCGCGCGATGATGGAGCCGATCGTGGTCCAGGGCCTCCAGCCCGGTGGGCAGCTGACGATCACCACCGATGTCGAGAATTATCCCGGCTTTCGCGACGTGGTGCAGGGCCCGTGGCTGATGGAGGAGATGAAGGCGCAGGCAGAACATGTCGGCACCCGGATGCTGTGGGACACGATCGTCGAGATCGACCTCGAAAACGGCAGCCCTTTTCGCGCCATCGGCGACAGCGGGGACGAATATATCGGCGATGCGCTGGTGATCGCTACGGGCGCGCAGGCGAAATGGCTGGGCGTTCCGGGCGAACAGGAACTGGGCGGCAAGGGCGTGTCGGCCTGCGCGACCTGCGACGGGTTCTTCTATCGCGGCAAGAAGGTGGCCGTAATCGGCGGGGGCAACACCGCTGTCGAGGAAGCGCTCTACCTCACCAACCATTCCGACGACGTGACGCTGATCCACCGCCGCGACGAATTGCGGGCGGAGAAGATCCTGCAGGATCGGCTGCTGAAGCATCCCAAGATCACCGTGCTTTGGAACAAGGCGGTCGAGAGCTTCGAAGGCGATCCGCTGGCGGGCGGGCTCACCCACCTTGCGCTGCGCGATACGGTCGATGGCTCGAGCAGCGACCTGAAGGTGGACGGCGCCTTCGTCGCGATCGGCCATGCGCCTGCGACCGAACTGGTGAAGGGCAAGCTTCCGCTCGACGATGGCGGCTATGTCGTCGTCGAACCGGGCACCCCGCGCACCGAAATCCCCGGCGTCTTCGCCTGCGGTGACGTGATGGACCACACCTATCGCCAGGCCGTCACAGCGGCGGGCACGGGCTGCATGGCGGCGCTCGACGCCGAACGCTTCCTCGCCGGGCTCGAAATCGAGCTCGACGGCCATGTGGAAGCGGTCGAAGCGGCGGAGTAGCGCTAGAGTAGCGTGGGGTCCGCGAATAGCGTCAGCGCCACCGCGCGCCAGGCGAGGCAGATCAGCGCCAGCGTCGAGAGCAGGAACAGCAGGAACCGCACCGACACGATATTGACGGTCGCCTGCCAGATCGAATGGACGATCCTGATCGCGACATAGATCCAGGCGAACACCGGATCGAGCGCGCCGGGGCCCATGATCGCGATGATGACCACTGCGGCGTAGAAAAGCGTCGGCTGTTCCATCAGATGCGCGTAATTATGCGCCTTCCAATTGATCCGGTCGGGGATCACCCCTTCGAGATCCTGTCCGCGCCCGCCCGGCTTCGCGCCCTTCAGACCGCCGCCTTTCGCCATGGCGGGCAGGCGGGTGAACGCCATCCAGAACAGCATGACGATCGACCAGGCGACCAGCACGGCGGCGGGTGCGAGCATTTGGGCCTGCATTATATTCTCTCCCTGTTGCGCGCGAACCTAGGGCCGCGCGAAACCCTGTCAAATCCTAACGACGCGAGCGCAGTGCCCTCCTCGGGAATTAGCGCCTATTCGCACTGGATTGCTTCGCTGCGCTCGCAATGACGAGACAGGCAGTCCCAATCTTCGTCATTGCGAGCGGCGCAGGCGCGCGGCAATCCAGGAGCGTCCTTACCGACCGATCAGCGTCTCGGCGAACCGCGCGGGGTCGCAATTGCCGCCCGTCACCATGATCACCGTGTTCTCGCTCAAAGGAACCTTCCCCGCCAGCGCCGCCGCCAGCGCCGCCGCGCCGCCCGGTTCGACGACGAGATTGCAATGGGAGAAAGCGAAGCGCTGCGCTGTGCGGATTTCGGCATCGGTCACCGTCACGCCCGGTTCGGCGCGATCCTTCAGGACCGCCAGATTGATCGCTTTGGTCGCATCGGGCTGGAGCGCATCGCAGATCGTCGTCGGCGGATTATCGCCGACGCGCACGATCTTCCCTGTTTCGAGTGCTTGCCCGACCATGTCCCAGCCATGCGGTTCGACCACATGGATTGCACTGTCCGGGCAGGCGAGCGAAAGTCCCGCCGCCAGCCCTCCGCCGCCGCAGCAGACCACGATCCGTTCCGGCGCCCGGCCGAGTTGCGCCGTAATCTCAGTGCCCGCGCTGCCCTGTCCTTCGATGACCCAGCTGTCTCCGAACGCATGGACCAGCGTGGCGCCGGTTTCCGCGATCAGCGCGGCGGCAACCTCGTCCCGGTCCTCGCCCGGACGATCGTAGAGTACGATCTCGGCGCCCAGCGCGCGCGTCGCCTCGAGCTTCACCTGCGGGGCGTTGCGCGGCATCACGATGGTCGCCCCGATCCCGAGCCTGCGCGCCGCCCAAGCGACGCCCTGCGCATGATTGCCGCTCGACACCGCGACGACGCCGCGCGCTCTTTCTTCCGCGGTGAGATTGACGAGCCGCCACCAGCCGCCCCTGATCTTGAAGGCGCCGATCGGCTGGAGGCTCTCGGCCTTGATATGGCAGCGCGTGCCCGAAATCTCGACGGGGAGCAGCGGCGTCGGCCGGAGAATATCCGCGATCGATCGCGCTGCGGCGAGCACGCCGACGCGGGTCGGCATAGGGTCGGAAAGAGGGGTGGGGGTCGGTTCGCCTTGGATCATTTGGCGGACCTAGCGCATTTCGCTAGGGAACCGGCAAGATTCGAATTCGGAGAAGCAGATTATGTCGACAGTTCTGGTAATCGGCGCGGGCGGCGTCAGCAGCGTGTGCGTCCACAAGATGGCGATGAACAAGGATATCTTCCCCGAGATCCATCTTGCCAGCCGCACCAAATCGAAATGCGATGCCATCGCGAAGAGCGTGAAGGAGCGCACCGGCGTCGATGTCGCGACCTACGAGATCGATGCCGAGGAAGTTCCGGCGATGGTCAATCTGATCCGCAAGGTCGAGCCCAGCCTCGTCGTCAATCTCGCGCTTCCCTATCAGGATCTGCCGATCATGGACGCCTGCCTCGAAGCGGGCGTCGATTATCTCGATACGGCGAATTACGAACCCAAGGACGAGGCCAAGTTCGAATATCATTGGCAATGGGCCTATCACGACCGCTTCAAGGAAGCGGGGCTGATGGCTCTGCTCGGCTCCGGCTTCGATCCGGGTGTCACCAGCGTCTTCACCATGTGGCTCAAGAAGCACAAGCTGAAGACCATCCGCCAGCTCGACATTCTCGACTGCAATGGCGGCGATCACGGGCAGGCCTTCGCCACCAATTTCAATCCCGAGATCAACATCCGCGAAGTGACCGCGCCCGCCCGCCACTGGGAAAACGGCGAATTCGTCGAGACCCCGGCAATGGCCAAGAAGGTCGAGTTCGACTTCGAAGCCGTCGGCAAGAAGAACATGTACATGATGTATCACGAGGAGCTGGAGAGCCTCGCCAAGTTCAACCCGGAACTGGAACGCGCGCGGTTCTGGATGACGTTCGGGGATGAATACATCAAGCACCTGACCGTGTTGCAGAATGTCGGCATGACCCGGATCGATCCGGTCAAGTATCAGGGCAAGGAAATCATCCCGCTCCAGTTCCTCGCCGCGGTCTTGCCCAAGCCCGAAACGCTGGGCGAGACGACCAAGGGCAACACCAATATCGGCGTCATCGCGACCGGCGAGGCGCTGGACGGGTCGGGAGAGAAGACCTTTTACATCAACAATATCTGTTCGCACGAAGCGGCCTACGAAGAGACCGGCAATCAGGCGGTCAGCTACACCACCGGTGTGCCTGCCATGATCGGATCGGCCATGATGGTGCAGGGCACATGGGAAGGCGACGGCGTCTTCAACATGGAGCAGATGGACCCCGACCCCTTCATGGATATGCTCAACGACCACGGCCTGCCCTGGCAGGTCAAGGAACTCGACGGGCCGGTGGATTTCTAGTCGTTTCGGTTCACACGAAGACACGAAGATGTCCGGCGATGCCGATCTGGAGGAGCTTGCTCGTATCGTAATCGATTGCGGTTTTCGATTGCATTGCGAGCTTGGACCGGGGCTTCTCGAAAGCGCTTACGAAGCGTTGATTGCGGTGGTGCTGGAGCGACGAGGAATCAAGGTTGCTCGCCAAGTCTCCATGCCGTTGCGGCATGATGGCATTGTCATCGACAATGCGTTCAAGATCGATCTTTTGATAGAGAATCGGTTGATTGTCGAACTGAAGTCGATCGAGCGATTGGGGCCGGTGCATGGAAAAAGGTTTTGACCTATCTGCGCTTAGCGAATTTGCCGCTCGGCCTGCTCATGAATTTTGGGCAAGCCACTTTCAAGGACGGCCTGCGGCGCATCGCCAATGATTATTACGGAACGATCCCGACGCGCTGACATCTTCGTGTCTTCGTGTGAAACCAGATAAAGGCGTACCACCGATGGAAACCAGAGCCGGCGATCCGGGCGCTTTTGCCCAATTCGACCTGTCACGCGTCGACAGCCCCGCTTTCGTCGTTGACGCCGCAAAGCTTCGCGCGAATTGTCAGGTGCTGGCCGACATTCGCGACGCGGCGGATATCAAGATGCTGTCCGCGCTGAAGGCTTTCAGCATGTTCTCCGCCGCGCCGATCATCGGGGAGTATCTCGACGGGGTCTGCACCTCCGGCCTCTACGAAGCCCGTCTCGCGAGCGAGTTTTACGATGGCGAGATCAGCACCTATTGTGCCGCCTACAAGCCGGAAGATCTGGACGAGGTCATCCGCCTGTCCGACCACGTCATCTTCAATTCGCCGCAGCAGATCGAGCGGGCCGCTTTGATCCTCGAAAACGCACGCGCTTCGGGGCAGAGTTTCGATGTCGGCCTGCGCCTCAACCCGCAGGTCCCGACCGGCGAGGTGCCGCGTTACGATCCGTCGAGCCCCGGCAGCCGTCTTGGATTTCCCATCGATCAGCTGACGCCCGAAATGATGGAGGGGATCGACGGCATCCATTTCCACAATCTGTGCGAGCAGGATTTCGAGCCGCTCCACCGGACCTGGGACAAGGTGTTCGATGCGATCGAACCGTGGTTCGGCCAGTTGACATGGATCAATATGGGCGGCGGTCACCATATCACCCGCGCCGACTATCAGCGCGACGAATTGGTGGAATTTCTGAAGGATGCGAAGGAGGATTCGGGCGCCGAGATCTATCTCGAACCGGGTGAGGCGGTAGCGCTCGATGCGGGCATCCTCGTCGGCACCATCCTCGACACCGGAACCAACGAAGTGCCCTTCGCGATTCTCGACGTATCGGCCACCTGCCATATGCCAGACGTGATCGAGGCGCCGTACCGTCCTGCGATGCTGGGCGAACAGCCGGGCGAGGCCCCCGTCAGGCTTGGCGGGCCATCCTGTCTCGCGGGCGACGTGATCGGCGATTATTCGCTGCCCGTTCCGAACGAGTCGGGACAGCGTGTCGCCTTTCTCGACCAGGCGCATTATTCCATGGTCAAGACGAACACCTTCAACGGCGTGCCGCTGCCTTCGATCTGGCTGTGGGACAGCGAGAGCGACCAGCTCGAATGCGTGCGCGAATTCGGTTACGAGGAATTTCGCAACCGGCTATCCTGACGCCTGGCCCGGGCGGCGATCGCTGTCCGAACGGCCCACCGCATCCAAGCATCGCCGCATCCGTCCAAACCTTGCGCCGAACCGTTGGGGTATTCACTTGCGTTTCATGATGCAGCCTATATACGCGCCGCTCCCGCTGCCCCAAGGACCCTTCCTAACCGCAAGGCAGCTTGTCGTTTCATGGCCCGAAAGGGCTGTTTAGGGGGTCCCTTGAATTGCAGCATTTCCCTGACGCCAAGGCGGTAATCCGCGCCCTTTCGCCGGACGAACCCGTCATTCTGAACCGCCCCCACGCTGCGGCGCGCGCGGCGCGGTTCTTCGTCGAGAAATTTCCTGGCAAGTCGCTTTATGCGGTGAAGGCGAATCCCTCGCCCGACCTGATCAGCGTGCTGTGGGACAGCGGCGTGACGCATTACGACGTCGCGTCGATTACCGAAGTACGGCTGGTGCGCGGCCTGCTGCCCGACGCCACGCTGTGCTTCATGCACCCGATCAAGGCCCCCGGCGCGATCCGTGAGGCCTATTTCGAACACGGCGTGCGCACGTTCAGCCTCGATTCGTCGGAAGAGCTGGCGAAGATCGTCGAAGCGACCCGCGGCGATGACGGCACGGCCGCGCGCGATCTGCGCCTGTGCATCCGCCTGCGCGTCTCGAGCGAATATTCCGAACTTTCGCTCGCATCGAAATTCGGCTGCGATTTGACCGAAGCGCCGCTGCTGCTGCGCGAGGCGCGTCAATATGCCGATTGGCTGGGCGTGTGCTTCCATGTCGGCAGCCAGGCGATGACGCCGTTCGCCTTCGTCCAGGCGCTGGACCGCACCCGCGCGGCGATCGCCGAAGCGTCGGTCGTGATCGACATGGTCGATGTCGGCGGCGGCTTTCCGAGCGTCTATCCCGGCCTCGAACCGCCGCCGCTCGAAGACTATTTCGCGCTGATCCACCAGCATTTCTACGCGCTACCCATCGCCTACAACGCCGAATTGTGGTGCGAGCCGGGCCGGGCGTTGTGTGCGGAATATTCGAGCCTGATCGTGCGCGTCGAAAAGCGCCGGGGCGAGGAACTCTACATCAATGACGGCGCCTATGGCGCGCTGTTCGATGCCGCGCATGTGGCGTGGAAATTCCCCGTCCGCGCGCTGGAAGACGACCTTATCAAGCCGGACATGGATTTCGCCTTCTACGGGCCGACCTGCGACGATGCGGACTACATGCAGGGACCCTTCGTCCTGCCGTCGGACATCCAGGCGGGCGACTATATCGAGATCGGGATGCTCGGCGCCTACGGCGCGGCGATGAAGACCGACTTCAACGGCTTCGGAGCGACCCGGCACGTGGTGGTCGAGGACGAGCCGATGGCCAGCCTCTACGACGGCAGCCGCGCCCGCGTGGCGAGCGATAACGTGGTGAGCTTGCGGTAGACCACGCGCAAAAGACGTGGTGAGCTTGCGGTAGACCACGCGCAAAAGACGTGGTGAGCTTGCGGTAGAGCGTGCGGCGCTGCAAAGTCGCGCCATGTGCAATCTCTACCGCATGACGAAGAACGCTGACGAGGTCGCGCTCTGGTTCGACGCTGTCGAGGCAGCGCAGGGCGCGAATTTCGCTGGCGAGGTCTATCCCGGCTATCCCGGTGTCGTCATCGCCGAAGGGGCGGTGCGGCGCATGAATTGGGGCTTCCCCTTGCAGATGAAGGGCAAGGGCGGTCAGCCGCTGAAACCCCGCCCGGTCAACAACACGCGCACCGACAAACTCGACAGCTTCTTCTGGCGCTACAGCTTCGAAGAGCGCCGCTGCCTGATCCCGGTCACGGCTTGGGCGGAGGCCGAGGGCGCGAAAGGGCGCAAGACGCGGACCTGGCTGTCACGCCCGGATGCCGAGTTGATCGCCGTCGCGGGAATCTGGCGCTCCAGCGACGAGTGGGGCGACGTCTATTCCATGGTAATGACCGACAGCGCAGGCGTCGCGGCCGAATGCCACGACCGGATGCCGGTCCTGCTGGACAAGAACGATTGGGCAGGCTGGACCGACGGTTCGACCGAAGCGGCGCGCGCGCTTTGCGTGCCGTGGACCGGAGCGCTGGAAATCGAGCGGACCGAAGACCCGTGGGCAAAACGGGTTTAGCGCGAACTCACCCGTATTTGTCTCGATGCGCGTCGAGCACCGGCTTTACCCGGCCCAGCGCGGCACCGATCAGCTCGGGAAATTCGCCCTCGTCGAGTTCCAGCACCGCATTATGCGCGGCGGCGATGCGGCGCGTCTCGGCCCATTCGACGCCGAGAGCGATCGCCCAATCGCGGAATTGATCGGCCGCGCCCGCTTCGGGGTCGAGCGCTTTCTTCAGGGTCGGATGGAAGCTCAGGCGCCCGGTCATCGGCAGCAGCGACAGGGGCGGGCCCTTGGCGAGATAGACCAGCGTATCGTCGACATGCAGCGTTCCGCTCGCCCTGTGGAGCGCCAGAACGGACGAGAAATGGACGCTCTCGTCCGAACAGACCATCGGCACGCCCTCGGGCGTCGAGAAGGCGAAATCGGCGTCGTAACGTTCTGCCAGCGCCTCATCCTCGCAAAGGGTCTCTTGCCAGGGAAGCTGGGGCAAATGTTTGGAATGGCGCGCCGTGCCGTAGAGTTTCGCTGCCGGGAAGGCCGCGTGCATCCACTCGCAGTGAAGGGTGTGGAAGGGGTGAAGATTGAGGATCGCCTCGACACTCGCATCGCCGATGATCCGCATGACTTCGCGGTGTACGTCGGCTGGCAGCGTATAGCTGTCGAGAAAGACGAAATTGCCGTTCCCGAGCCGCACCAGCGACGCCTGCGTTCCCAGATCGACGAGCCCGCCCACCTTGAATTCGCCGGCGATGCGCCAGAACCCGTCCGCCAGTTGCTGGATCGCTTCGGCCATGATCGTCTATTCCTTTTCGAAGCCGACGAAGCGCGCCGCCTCGTCCACGGGTTTGCGCTCGCTGACGACGGCGTTGGCGGGGAAATCTTCGTCCGGCCAGCCCATGGCGACCGCCTTCATGATGACCTGATCGTCGGGAATGCCTGCGTGTTCGCGCACCACCGGGCTTTGCATGATGCCTTGCGAATTGATCACACAGCCGAGCCCGCGCGACCAGGCTGCGTTGACGAGCGCGGTGGTGACGGCGCCGCAATCGAAGGCGGTGTCGTCGCTGCTGCCGAGCTCGCGGTCGTAGGTCACGATCACGCAGACAGGCGCGTCGAACTGGCGGAATCCGCGCAACACCCAGTCCTGGCGCGCATCCTTGTCATCGCGCTCGATCCCCATCGCGCCGAACAATTGCTTGGCCACACCGATCTGGCGCTCGCGATGGATGCCTGCGAACGGCTCTCCGCGGCGGAATTCGCGGCTGTCGGGCTCGCCTGCCAGAATGCGCTCGGTGTTGCCCTTGCGGATCCGGTCGAGCGGTTCGCCCGTGATGACGTGGAAATGCCAGGGCTGCGTGTTCATCGAGGTGGGCGAGCGCATGGCCAGCGCCAGGATTTCCTCGATCAGAGCGCGCGGCACGGGCTTGTCGAGATAACCGCGGATTGATCGGCGCGAGGTGACGATATCGGCGTAGGTCTGGTTCGGGTTTCCGCTCATGCGACCGCTCTAGCCGCCGTGGGCCGCGCCGCCAAATCCCTTACGGCACCCGCGCGCCATTATGGCCTTGCACGCGGCATGCAACGACCCTGCGATGGGGTGGGGAAAAGCTGGCAATCGAAAAAGATCGCTTCGCCGCTGCCGGAGCGGGCGGGAAGGAAGCTGAAGCGCAGCGCCTGTCGCGCAGGTGTGGACAAGGGCAGGGCGGACGGAATCGCCGCGCTCTCGCTCCATCCATAGACCTGGCAGAAGCCTTCGCCCTGGCACAGGGTGCGGGCGCGCTCGACCAGCGCATCGGGGGCGTCCTCTCGCATGACGAGCACGAAATGGACGCGCGGGTCGCCGGAAGAAGGCGCAGTCGGAGCGTCCGCCCGCTCGACCACGCGAGGACGGTCTCCATCGCCCGCCGTGATCGTGCGCGTTGCTGTGCCGTCTTCGGTGAAGGAGGGCCGGGGCAGTTCGGGCCGCTCGATCGCTTCGGCCGTTCTTTCGAGGCCCAGCGGATCGGGTTCGCCGCCGCGATAGCGCGCGGCGAGCGCTCGGGCCGTGCCCCAGAAACCGCGCCAGCGATAGAAGATATGCGGGCCTTCGACTGCGACCTTGTCCAATTGCGGGCTCCACCACGGCCAGACGTAATCGGCGTGATAATGGGTGGCGTTGCCGACCGGCGCGTGGACGTAACCTCCCAGCGCCTCGGCAGCGCGGCGGCGGGCGGCGTCCATCGCGGCGGGAGCATAGGTGCGGGCGAGTGACCCGTCGCAAGTGAAGCTGAACTGGCACCCGGTCGCGCGCTGCGATCCTTCGAAGACGACGCCGCACACTGTTTTGGCGAAGGCAGGATGGCGGACGCGGTTAAGGACGACCTGCATGACCGCGCGCTGGTCCGCATCGCCCTGGCCCGCTTCGGCGAGCGCCGCCAGAGCGAGGCATGCGGTGGCGCGTTCGCGATCGACGCCATTGCCTGCGAACGCGAAAGGCGCGGCCTTTCCGACGCCGATGGCAGCCAGGGGCACGGCCGCGTTCCGTTCACGCGCGGCCTCGGGTCCGAGCCGCGACCAGACCACGCTCGTATCCTCGGCATTCGCTGGCAGGGCATCGAGCGGGGGCGGGGTGGTGGACCCGGCGGACACGGGCGCCAATTGCTTGCTTGCCACCCCGTACTGATCGACCCTCTGCGCGCCATTTCCACCGAAGAGCGCGAGCGCCGCGAAGGCAATAATCAGCATGCCTGCGATGGCGTAAAGCGGCGCATTCTCGCGCCAGCGGCCCTCGGAGGGCATATCGGGTGCGATCGGCCCGGTCATCACGTCCCGGCGCCCGAATTGCGCGAGCGGGCCGTCAGGCCGCCTGCCGCAGTTCCAGTTCCATCCGGTCCCAGATCTCGACCAGCGCATCGCCCAACTCGTGCATCATTTCGACCGAATGGGCGGGGCCGGGGGTGAAGCGCAGACGCTCGGTTCCGCGCGGCACGGTGGGGAAATTGATCGGCTGGACGTAGACGCCGTATTCGGCGAGCAGGATGTCGCTGATCTTCTTGGCGCGCACCGGGTCGCCGACCATCAGCGGGACGATATGGGTGGTCGAATCCATCACCGGCAGACCGCGTTCGCGCAGGATCGCCTTGAGCATGGCGGCATTGGCCTGCTGCGCCTCGCGCTCCTCGCTGGAATTCTTGAGATGCTTCACTGAAGCCAGCACGCCCGCGACCAGGACGGGCGAAAGCGAGGTCGTGAAGATGAAACCCGGCGCATAGCTCCGGATGCAGTCGATCACGCGGGTATCGGCGGCGATGTAGCCGCCCATCACGCCGAACGCCTTGCCCAACGTCCCTTCGATGATGTCGATCCGATGTGCCGCCTCGTCGCGTTCGGAAATGCCGCCGCCGCGCGCGCCGTACATCCCCACCGCATGGACCTCGTCGATATAGGTCAGCGCGTTGTATCTCTCGGCAAGGTCGCAGATCGCATGGATCGGCGCGACGTCGCCATCCATCGAATAGACGCTTTCGAACGCGATCAGCTTGGGCACGTCAGCATCTTCGGCGGCGAGCAATTGTTCGAGATGCTCGAGATCGTTGTGGCGGAAGACCCGCTTCTCGCAGCCCGAATTGCGGATGCCCGCAATCATGCTCGCATGGTTCAATTCGTCGGAAAAGATCACACAGCCCGGCAGCAGCTTGGCCAGCGTCGACAAGGTCGCATCGTTCGAGACGTAGCCGCTGGTGAACAGCAGCGCGCCTTCCTTGCCGTGGAGGTCGGCCAGTTCGCGCTCCAGCTCGACATGCAAATGGGTGTTGCCGCCGATATTGCGCGTGCCGCCGGAGCCAGCGCCGACATCGTGCAACGCGTCTTCCATCGCGGCGATGACCTTGGGATGCTGGCCCATGGCGAGGTAATCGTTGGAGCACCAGACGGTGATCGGCTTGGGCCCGTTATGGCCGTGGAAGCAGCGCGCATTGGGGAAGGCACCCTTGTTGCGCATGATGTCGATGAAGACGCGGTAGCGGCCCTCCGAATGGAGCCGGTCGATCGCCTGGTCGAATATGTGTCCGTAGTTCACGCGGATTTCGCTCGTCCACGCCGCACATGGGCGGCCGTCATGGAAACGCCATCTAGGCTTTTGCGGAGGGTTTCGCCACCGCGATCTTTGCGAACGATTCGCAGAAATCCGTGGGGTTCAGAACCGGACCAGCCTCTCGATTCCGTGCCGGGCGAAGGCGGGACCGAGCCGGTCGAAATCCTTCGCTGCGCCGGTGGTGACCGCGAAATCCGGAGCGGTTCGTGTGAAGTCCTGCCCGTCCAGAAGGCTGGCGATCCGGCGCGCGATACCCGCAGCGCCGTGCACGAAGCGCACCTTCGGTCCGAAGGCTTCGCGCAATTCGGGTTCGAGCAGTGGAAAATGAGTGCAGGCCAAGACAACCGTGTCGAGATTCTCGCCGCCGGGTTGCAGGACCAGCCCCTTGGCGGCGTTCGCCACCGCGTCCACGCTCACCGGATCGCCGCGCAGCTTCGCCTCGCCCAGCGCCACCAGATCGTTGGCACCGTAGCGCAGCAGCGTCTTGCCCTTCGCAAAGGCGTTCTCAAGATCGTCGACATAGCGCTGGCGCACCGTCGCTTCGGTGCCGAGCAGGCCGATCGTGCCAGTTTCGGTCATCGCGGCGGCGGGCTTGATCGCGGGCACGGTGCCGACGATCGGCGTCTCCAGCACCTCGCGCACCATGCCCAGAGCGATCGTGCTGGCGGTGTTGCAGGCGATGCAGATCAGGCGCGGTTGATAGCGTTCGGCCATGCGCCCCAAAAGGCCCGAGACGCGCGCGGCGACCTCCGCCTCGGTCTTCGAGCCGTAGGGCAGCCCGGCGATATCGGCGGCGTAAATCACCGGCGCTTGCGGCAAGAGCGCTCGCAGCTCGGCAAGCACGGTCAGCCCGCCCACGCCGGAATCGAACAGCACGATAGGAGCGGATGCCGATGAAGTGGATGCGGATCGGGCGGATATTGGGCTTTCTGACAAAACCGTTCGTCCTGAGCTTGTCGAAGGACCGTCCTTCACTTTACAGCCCTGCGCTAGAAGAAAGAACAGGGGTTCGACAAGCTCGGCCCGAATGGAGATCCCGGTGGACACCATCCTCGCCGCGCTGCTCGGCTATCTGATCGGTTCGATCCCCTTCGGCCTCCTGCTGACGAAGGCGGCGGGGCTGGGCGATGTGCGCAAGCAGGGCAGCGGCAATATCGGCGCCACCAACGTGCTGCGCACGGGGAACAAGAAGCTGGCGGCGGCGACTTTGCTGCTCGATCTCGTCAAGGGCTTGGTGCCGGTGCTGCTGGCGGGCGCGCTGTGGGGCGAAGTGGCGATGGCCTTCGCCGCCGGTGCCGCCGTGATCGGCCATTGCTACCCGGTCTGGCTCGGCTTCAAGGGGGGCAAGGGCGTGGCGACCAATGCGGGGGTCTGCTTCGGCCTCGCCTGGCCGATCGGGCTGGTTTACGCCGCGGTCTGGCTGGGCGTCCTTGCGGGTTTCCGCATCTCCTCGCTTGCCGGGATGTGCGCGGTCGTGGCCGCCGCTGCCGCCGCGCCCCTCTTCGGTTATCCGCAATTCTTCCCCGTCCTGGCCGCGATCGCGGTGCTGGTGATCTATCTCCACCGCGCCAATATCGCCCGGCTGATGAAGGGTCAGGAGCCGAAGGTGGGCGGCAGGAAGTGACGCTGACCCAGGCCGAGGCCTTCGCACGCATCCGGCTGCTGCGAAGCCCGCGCATCGGCCCGGTGAGCTATGCCCAGCTGCTGGCGCGCTATGGCGATGCGGCGGCGGCGCTGGAGGCACTGCCCGACATCGGCAAACGTGGCGGACAGAGCTATCAGGCGGCGCCGCGCGAACGTGTTGAGCGCGAAGTCGAAGCGGTGCGACGGGCAGGGGCGAAATACCTCTTTCACGATCAGCCGGACTATCCGGCCCTGTTGCGGGAGATCGACGGGGCGCCGCCGATCCTGACCTTTCGCGGCGATCTCACTCTGGCATCGGCTCCGTGCGTGGCCGTGGTCGGCGCGCGCAATGCCAGCGCGGCGGCGGTCAAGCTGGCGCGCGATTTCTCAGGCGCGCTGGGCGAGGCAGGCTTCACCGTCGTCTCGGGCCTCGCGCGCGGGATCGACGGTGCAGCGCATGAGGGCGCCTTTCCGAAGACCATCGGCGTGATCGCGAGCGGGATCGACATCGCCTATCCGCCGCAGCACCGCGACTTGCAGGACCGCATCGCGAGCGAAGGCCTGCTGATCGCCGAACAGCCCCCCGGCACCGAGCCGCGCGGCAGCCATTTTCCCAGCCGCAACCGCATTATCGCCGGATTGACCTCGGGTACCCTCGTCGTCGAAGCGGCGGTCAAATCCGGCAGCCTCATCACCGCCAGGCTGGCGGGCGAAGCGGGGCGCGAGGTCATGGCGATCCCCGGTTCGCCGCTCGAACCGCGCAGCCACGGCTGCAACCACCTGATCCGCGAAGGCGCCGTCCTGGTCAATTCGGCCGAGGATGTGGTGGAATTGCTGACCGGTTTCGACGGCAGCCCGCGCTCGACCTTCCGCGAGCCGGTCGGCACGTTCGACCATGCGCCCGAAGAGCTGGCGCAAGCGGAACCGGCGGACATCGCCGCCCTGCTGACCACCGCGCCGGTCTCGGTGGACGAGCTGATCCGCCAATCGGGCGCAGGCGCGGCGGCGGTGCAACTGGCGCTGCTGGAGCTGGAAATAGCCGGACGGCTGGAGCGGCACGCCGCGGGGCGGGTGTCGCTCAGGTGAGCGGGGCGCCGGCATTCATCGCTCGATGACGATCCCGCTTGACGCCGCTCTCACCCGATCCCCATTTTCGCGCGTATACGCACATACGCACGTAAGGGACGGCTCTTTCATCCATGCAACTCGTCATCGTTGAATCACCGGCGAAAGCCAAAACCATCGAGAAATATCTCGGTAAGGACTTCAAGGTCCTCGCCAGTTACGGCCATGTCCGCGATCTGCCGCCCAAAGATGGCAGCGTGCGGCCGGACGAGGATTTCGCGATGGACTGGGAGCTCTATCGCGACAAGCAGAGCCGCTTCAAGGAGATCGCGGACGCCGCCAAGAAGGCGGATCGCCTGGTCCTCGCCACCGACCCCGATCGCGAGGGGGAGGCGATCAGCTGGCATGTCCGCGAGCTGCTCAAAAACCGCAAGGCGCTGCCCGCCAAGGTCGATCGGGTGACTTTCAACGCGATCACCAAGCCTGCCGTGACCGAGGCGATGAAATCCCCGCGCGAGCTCGACCAGCCCTTGATCGACGCTTATCTGGCGCGCCGGGCGCTTGATTATCTCTATGGCTTCACGCTCTCGCCCGTCCTGTGGCGGCGGCTGCCGGGCGCGAAAAGCGCGGGCCGCGTCCAGTCGGTCGCCTTGCGCCTGGTGTGCGAGCGCGAGCGCGAGATCGAGGCCTTTCGGCCCGACGAATATTGGAGCGTGCTTGCCAAATTGCAGCATGACGGCACCGCCTTCGATGCGCGGCTGGTCAAATTCGACGGTAAGAAACTCGAAAAGCTGACGCTCGGCGACGAGGGCAGCGCCATGGCGGCGAAGAAGGCGGTCGAGGACGGACGCTTCACGGTCGAGGAGGTCGAGACCAAACCGCTGAAGCGCAACCCCGCGCCGCCCTTCACCACCTCCACCCTGCAGCAGGAAGCGGCGCGCAAGCTCGGCTTCTCGGCCAGCCACACGATGCGGCTGGCGCAGTCGCTCTACGAGGCGGGCGCGATCACCTATATGCGGACCGACGGCGTGCAGATGGACATGAGTGCCATCATGGCTGCGCGCGATGCCATCGTGGAGCGCTTCAGCGACGATTACCGCCCGGAAAAACCGCGATTTTACAGCACCAAGGCGAAGAATGCTCAGGAAGCGCACGAAGCGATCCGACCGACCGATTTCCGCAAGGATCGCGCCGGATCGGGCGACGAGACCAAGCTCTACGACCTGATCTTCAAGCGCGCCATGGCGAGCCAGATGGCGACCGCCCAGCTCGAACGCACGACCGTCACCCTGCGCGATGCGACCGGCCAGCACGAGCTTCGCGCCACCGGCCAGGTGGTGAAGTTCCCCGGTTATTTCGCGGTTTATCAAGAAGGTAGGGACGATAGCGAAGACGAGGATGAAGGTTTGCTCCCGATCCTTCGTAAAGGCGACGCGCCGAGCAAGACCGCGGTCGAAGCCAACCAGCACTTCACCCAGCCGCCCCCGCGCTTTTCCGAAGCCTCGCTGGTCAAGCGGCTGGAGGAACTCGGTATCGGACGCCCTTCGACTTATGCCAGCACCATCCAGACGCTGCGCGATCGCGCCTATGTCAGAATGGAGAAAAACCGTTTCTTCGCAGAGGAATCCGGGCGATTGCTGACGGCATTTCTCGAACGCTTTTTTCCGACTTATGTCGCTTACGACTTCACCGCCGGGATGGAGGACGAGCTCGACGAGGTGAGCGCCGGGAACGAGGCGTGGAAGAAATTGCTCGAAGCGTTCTGGAAGGATTTCAAGCCCAAGACCGAAGAGGTGATGGAGAAGAAGCCGTCCGAGGTCACCGAGGTGCTGGACGAGTATCTCTCCGATTTCCTCTTCCCCGAACGCGCCGATGGCAAGGACCCGCGCTTTTGCCCGCTATGTGAGCAGGAGGGCCGCGATGGCGGACGGCTGGCGTTGCGTGGCGGTCGCTATGGCGCGTTCGTGGCCTGTGCGAATTACCCCGAATGCAAATACACGCGCCGCTTCGCCCAGCCGGGCGCGGATGGCGAGGATCCTGCCGATGACGGCGTGATGGGCGAGGACCCGGACACCGGCCTGCCGATCGAGCGCAAGAGCGGCCGGTTCGGCCCCTACGTCCAGCTCGGCGAGGGCAAGGAGGCCAAGCGCGCGAGCATTCCCAAGGACCTCGACGATTTCGACCTGGAATGGGCGATCAAGCTGCTCGGCCTGCCGCGCATCGTCGGCGCGCATCCCGAAACCGGCAAGCAAATCGAAGCCGCCATAGGGCGTTACGGGCCGTATCTGCGGCATGATGGCAAATACGGAAAGCTGTCGAACACACGCGAGGTGTTCGAGGTCGGCATGAACCGCGCGGTCGATATCCTCGCCCAGGCCGCCAATCGCGGTGGCGGCGGGCGCGGCAAGGCGGAACCGATCAAGTCGCTCGGCGAACACCCCACCAGCGGCGGCGAGATGAAGGTCATGCCGGGCCGCTACGGCCCCTACGTGACCGACGGCACCACCAATGCGACGATCCCGAAGGACATGAAGCCGGAGGATCTGACCGAAGCGCAGGCCATCGAACTGATCGATGCGCGCGCGGCCAAGGGACCGGCCAAGAAGAAGCGCAAGGCGCCCGCCAAGAAGAAGGCGGCACCGAAGAAAGCCGCGGCCAAGAAGGCTCCGGCCAAGAAACCCGCCGCAAAGAAGAAAGCCGCGCCGAAGAAAACGGAGACCGAGTGATGGCGAAGGAGTTTTTCGAACGCCACAAACAACCCTGGAAAGCCGAGGAGGCAGGTCAGCTGCGCATGCTGGCCGGCAAGGGCAAGGGCCTGAAGGAAATCGCCAAGGCGATCGGCCGAAGCGAGGAATCGACCAAGGACTTCGCGAAGAAGAACAAGATCGAGATCTTGAAGAAGCGGTAGCAGCGAAGATGCAAGGCGCTTTCCAAGGGAGGAAACACGCGGTCGCTGGACGGTCTCGGTCGTATTTGCCAATCCTGGAGGCATAAACCCACGCGCCCGACGGTTTGCGCGCTCCCGATTGTGTTTTTCTACGGTCGGAGGCAGGATATCGCTCTATTCATCGGTCGAGGGGCGAAGCTTATGAGGTCGAAAGGCGTTCGGAAGGGATATTTAGTGGCAGCTTTCGGTCTCGTCGGACTGGCCAGCACGCCATCCCTAGCAGAACAGAAACCTCCTTCACCCAGACAGGATTTTTACACGAAGCTGATGGAGCAAGCGGTCGATAGCTTGACAGGGCGAGCAAAGGCCGCCGCCATCGTCTTGGATCTATGGGTTGATCCGAAGGGAAGGGTTTTCAATTGCTCCGCGAAGTCGGTCGCCGGTAGTGAGAAGCCTTCCGAGAATTTCTGCCGAAACAGTGCACGCCTGCGAATGACAGCCGCGAAAGACGCGCAGGGACAGGCGGCTTTCGGTCGCTTCACCACGATGACGAAGGTCTTTGACGAAGGCGCAAACGACACAAAGGAAGTCCAGGACGCAACGTGGCCCCCGGACGTCGAGATCATTCTGAACAGGCTGCCTGACGGCGCTGACCGATCCTACGATCTTTCCGTAGCCGTGGCAGTCGATGACGAAGGCCGGGTTTCCGAATGCGACGGGTCGCCCTCGATCCACGAAACACTCAAGACTATCGTCTGCTCACAGGTTCAGAACGTCAATTATGGCGTGATGAGGTCCGCGGACGGAAAGCCGGTGCCCTATATAAGAGCTATCAGAGCGACCTTCACTGCGGACAACGAGTCTTAGTCTCTGGCTCTTCGGGCTCTCTCTCACCGCACCCAGTCCAGCCCCATCTCCTCGAACATTTCCTTGTCCTCGCTCCAGCGCTCGTCGGTCTTTACGTGCAGGAAGAGGTGGACCTTGCGGCCCAGAAGCTCGGTCAGTTCCTCGCGCGCGGCCTGGCCGATTTCCTTGATGCGGCTGCCGCCCTTGCCGAGGACGATCGCGCGCTGGTTGTCGCGCATGACGACGATCTGCTGGTGGATCTCGACGCTGCCGTCCTTGCGCTCGACATATTTCTCGGGCCGCACCGCGCTGTCATAGGGCAGTTCCTCGTGCAGCTGGCGATAGAGCTGCTCGCGGGTAATCTCGCAGGCGAGCAGGCGCTCGCTCGCATCGCTCACCTGGTCTTCGGGATACATCCATGGCGCATCGGGCATCATGGCGGCGAGCGCGTCCTTCATTTCCGGCACGCCATCCCCCGTCAGGGCGGAGACGAAGTAGACATCGGCGAATTCTACCTTTTCCCCCAACTCCTGCGCCAGGGCGAGCAGGGGTTCCTTCTTGGCTCGATCCACCTTGTTCAGCACCAGGATCTTGCGCTCCGGGCGGCTCGCGATCTGTTCGATCAGCGGTTCCAGTTCGTGGCGGCGCTGCTTGATCGGATCGACCAGCAGCAGCACCGCATCCGCCGCTTCCGCGCCTTCCCACGCCGCGCTCACCATCGCGCGGTCCAATCGCCGCTTGGGCGCGAAGATGCCCGGCGTGTCGACCAGGATCATCTGCGTGTCGGGATCGGTATCGGGGTGGAGCGCGATGCCCATCATGCGCGCGCGCGTGGTCTGCGCCTTGGCCGATGTGATCGCGACCTTCTGGCCGACCAGCTGGTTCACCAGCGTGGACTTGCCTGCATTGGGCGCGCCGATCACAGCAACGACGCCGCATCTGGTCTGGTTCTCGCTCACCCGTATATCTCCATGAATGTCTTGGCCGCAGCCTTTTCCGCTTCGCCCTTGCTGCCGGCGGTTCCCTGCGCCTCGCCGACCTTGTGGACCTTGACCCGGACCGTGAATTTCGCCGCGTGATCGGGGCCGGACCGGTCTACGACCTCGTATTCGGGCGGCTTCCTCTGATTGCCCGCCGCCCATTCCTGCAGCGCGCTCTTGGGATGCTTGGCCTTGCCCGCCCCGCTTTCGAGCGCCGGGCGCCACAATTGGTGCACGAGATCGCGCGTGGCGGCAAAGCCGTGTTCGACGAAATGCGCGCCCAGCAGCGATTCCATAACATCGCCAAGGATATTGTCGCTGTCGCGCCCGCCATCCGAACTCGCCTGTTTCGAGATGCGGATATGCGGGGCGAGGCCGATCCCGCGCGCAATTTCGGCGCACATGGCGCGGCTGACGAGCGCGTTGAGGCGCTGCGACAATTTGCCCTCCGGCGCCGCGCTGCGTTCGAACAGCCAGTCCGCTATGGCGAGGCCGAGCACGCGGTCGCCGAGAAATTCGAGCCGCTCGTAATCGCGCTTCTCCCCCATGCTGCCATGGGTGAGCGCGGCCTGCCACAGGGCCGGATCGCCGACCGTGTAGCCGGTCTGCTCCAGCCATTGGCGCGCTTCGGATGTCAGTTCGCTCACAATCTGTCTCCGATCCGGTCCCAGCGCGCGGCGGTGAACCATGTCCAGGGTTTCGCCCATTCGGCGCTTCCGTCGGTTGAGAACAATATCATGCTTGCGCGCCCGACCAGAAGATCGCTCGGTACCAAGCCGACGCCGCCATGGGACGTGGCAGGATAGCGGCTGTCCTGCGAATTGTCGCGGTTGTCGCCTATTACGAACAGGCGCCCATCGGGGACGGTAACGGGGCCGAAATCGTCCGCCGGACCGCTGCCGAGATCGATCACGCGGTAGCTGCGCCCGTTCGGCAGGGTTTCGAGCGCGCTGGCATAGTCGCACACGCTCCCTTCCGGCGTCGCCCGCTGGCGGGCGGCGGGATGGCAGCTCGTGTTGGCTGATAGCGGAATGGGAAGGAACGCTGCGTCGGCCTGAGGCACGATGTGTCCGTTCAGAACCAAACGCCCCCCACGCAATTCCACCGTATCGCCCGGCAGGCCGATCACGCGCTTGATATAGTCGACATTGTCGACCGGATGCCGGAAGATCGCGACATCGCCGCGTTCGGGCAGATTGGCGAGGATGCGTTCGGAAGGCAGAGGCGCCGCGAAGGGCAGCGACAGGCGCGAATAGCCGTAGGGCCATTTCGCCGCGATCAGGAAATCGCCGTTTTTGAGCAGCGGCATCATGCTTTCGCTCGGGATCGTGAAGGGCGCAAACAGCAACGTTCGAAACAGGACCACCGCCAGCACCAGCTTCGCCACGAAAGCCAGGAAGCTTCCCCAGCTTTCGCCCCGTTTCGGCTCGCTTTGCGGTTCGCTTTGCGGATCGGTGGGTATGGGCCGGGTTTCGCCCGGTGCAAGCGTGGCGCTCATGCTCGTTCGGGCCAGGCTTCGGGCTTGTCCATCATCGCAGCGACCCCTAGTCGCAGGGGGAACACCACGAAAGGGTTTTTGCATATGTCCGCTTCCTCCCGCCACGCCGCTGCATCCGATGTCTGGGCGCGGATCGAGGCGTTGCCGCGCCCGACCTTGGGCGAGCTCTTCAGCAAGGAGCGCGACGGGGGCGAGGGGGCCGACGAACCGGCCGGGGAGGACCGGGTCGCCATGTTGTCGGGCCGGATCGAATGGGGGGCGGACGAGACGGCGGGTGGCGTGCTGTTCGACTGGTCGAAGACCCATCTCGACAGCGCGCTTCTGGAAAGCTTCGAAGCTCTCGCCGAAGCGCAGGATTTCGCCGGACGGCGCGACGCCTTGCTCGGGGGCGAGCGAGTCAACGTCACCGAGAACCGCGCCGCCACCCACACGGCGGAACGCGGCACCGGCAAGGACGCGCATGTCGAGGAAGCCGCCGCGCTTCGCGACCGGATGCGCCTGCTGGTGCAGGCCGTCCATCAGGGCGCGCTGGGCGAGGTCAGGCATCTGATCCATATCGGCATCGGCGGCAGCGCGCTGGGGCCGGCGCTGGCGGTGGACGCGCTGGCGCGCGATTTCCCGCTGGTGGACGTGCATGTCGTCTCGAACATCGACGGCGTCGCGCTCGAGGCGGCCTTTGCGGCCTGCGATCCCGCGACGACCATGATCGCGGTGGCGAGCAAGACTTTCACCACGATCGAGACGATGACCAACGCGAACAGCGCGCTGACCTGGCTGAAGGATAACGGAGTCGCCGATCCGTCCGGCCGGGTCGTCGCGCTGACGGCGAGCCCGGAAAAGGCGGTCGAATGGGGGGTCGATGAAACCCGCGTCCTCCCCTTCATGGAAAGCGTCGGTGGGCGGTATTCGCTGTGGTCCTCGATCGGTTTTCCCGTCGCCATCGCGGTCGGATGGGACGATTTCGAAGCGATGCTGGCGGGCGCGCAGGCGGTCGACCGGCATTTCGCGGAAGCGCAGGGCCGCGCCAACCTGCCGTTGCGCGCCGCTTTCGCGGATCGCTATTATGCGCGCATCCGCGGCTGCCAGACCCGCGCGGTCTTCGCCTATGACGAACGCCTCGGCCTGTTTCCCGACTATCTCCAGCAGCTCGAAATGGAATCGAACGGGAAGCGGGTTACAAGCGCCATGCAACCGGTCGACGAACCCACTGCGCCGATCACCTGGGGCGGCGTGGGCACCGATGCGCAGCACGCGGTGTTCCAATTGCTGCATCAGGGCACACATCTGATCCCGGTCGACTTCATCGCCAGCGTGGCGCCTGGCGACGCGCTCGACCCGGCGCATCATCGCATCCTCTTGATGAACTGTTTCGCGCAAGGGGCGGCTCTGATGAAGGGCGATCCGGGCGACGATCCGGCGCGCCATTTCCCCGGCGACCGGCCGAGCGCTACCATGCTGGCCGACGATCTCGACGCGGCGGCTCTCGGCGCGCTGATCGCGTTTCACGAACACCGCACCTTCGCCAACGCCGTCCTGATGGGGATCAACCCGTTCGACCAGTTCGGGGTCGAGCTGGGCAAGAGCATGGCCAAGGCCATCGAGCAAGGCGGCGAGCGGTTCGATGCGAGCACTGAGGCGCTGCTGGATGCGGCGGGGATGAAGGCATGAGAGCGCTCTCCCGCCTCGCGCTGCTGTTCGGTGCGCTGGTTGCGACCCCGGCTCTCGCGCACGGGCCCGAGCGTATCCTGTTCATCGGCAACAGCTTCACTCAGGGGGCGAACAGCGCTGTGCTGCGCTATCGCCCCGACAGCGTCGAGGATCTGAACGCCGAAAAGCCGGACGACCGCGTCGGCGGGATCCCCGCTCTGTTCGCCAAATTCGCCGAACAGGCGGGCATGGAATGGTCGGTCGCTCACGAATTGCGCGGCGGGACCACGCTCGACTTCCATCTCAACGAGAAGCGCGAGGCGATCGATCAGGGCTGGGACGTGGTCGTGATGCAGCAATATTCGACGCTGAACCCCGAACGCCCGCTCGATTCCGCGGATACGCGACGCGATGCGCCGTTGCTGGCGCAGATGTTCACTGCGGCAAAGCCCGACGTGCGCGTCTATCTGATGTCCACCTGGAGCCGCGCGGACCAGGCCTACATGCCGAAGGGCCACTGGTACGGCCAGCCGATCGAGACCATGGCTCTCGATCTGCGCAGCGAGTTGGACGCGGTGGATGCGGCAAGCGACGATATCGACGCCGTCATCCCGGTGGGCGAAGCGTGGAACGCAGCCATCGCAGCCGGGATCGCCGATCCCAACCCCTATGACGGGCGCGATTACGGCACGATCGATTTGTGGAGTTACGACCATTATCACGCCAGCGCGGAAGGGTCCTATCTCGAAGCGCTGACGGTGTTCGCGCAGATAACCGGTTACGACGTCCGCAAGTTCGGCGGGACGGAGCGCGCGGCGCACGAATTGGGCATCGAAGGCAAGGTTGCCGAACAATTGCAGGCCATCGCCGCGCGCCAGGTCGGGATCGCGGGCCTCTGATATAACATAGGCAAGGTTCGGACCCGTTCGTCGTTTCGCACCGTTGTGCGGGAATGACACTGACACTGGACCGTGCGGCGAGTGATACGATCGGCGAACCCGATCCTATCGAAGCCGAGTTCAAAGCTTTCATCGAGGCGGCCGAATTTCCCTGCGTCGGCGCCAAATCGGCCTCCGCGCGCGGTAATCTGACCATGGTGCACGCGCGGGACCTGCGCAGCGGATGGAACGATCTCGCAATCCACGAGCAATTGATGGACTGGGCCGCCGCGCATGGCGAAGACGATGGCGCGCTCCACAGTTTCGCGGTCCTGTTCCAAGGTCCGGACGACCTCGACGAAGATGCCTTCGAGCGCCTGATGTGGGAACGCATCCAGTCCTTTGCCGACAAGGATGCCTGGCTCGGCCAACGTTACGCAAGTGCGGTCAGCCGCGACCCGCAGGACCCGCATTTCGCGCTCAGCTTCGGCGGAAAGGCTTTCTTTGCAGTGGGCCTTCACCCCCACGCCTCGCGCCCGGCACGCCGCTTCGCCCATCCGGTCATCGTCTTCAATCCGCACGACCAGTTCGAACGGCTGCGCGAACAGAACCGTTACGGACGAATGCGCGAGGCGATCATGGCGCGCGACGCGAAACTGGCAGGGTCCACCAACCCGATGCTGGCCAATCACGGCGAAGCGAGCGCGGCGCCGCAATATAGCGGCCGTCTGGTAGGTGGGGACTGGAAATGCCCATTCAGGGACAAGCGCTCGTGAGCGAAGCGGTGGAAATTCCGCCGCGTTCGGGTGCAGCCTTCATGCTCGAAAAAGGCCAGATCCTCATCGTGACCGATCCCGGCGGCCAGCAGGTCGCCGATCTCCTCGCTTATTCCAAGGACGACGTACGCGAGGTCGTCAGCAATGGGCGCACTTTCGATTACGAAGAGACGATCGCGCTGACCTCGGGAAACACTTTATGGTCGAACCGTTCGAACCGGATGTTGACCATCGTGGAAGACAGCGTGGGCCGCCATGATTTTCTGCTGACCCCGTGTAGCGAGGCGACTTTCCGCCATTTCTACCCAACCAAACCGGTCCATCGCGGATGCTTCGGCAATCTGGCCGCAGCACTCGATCCGTTCGGGGTGGAGCCGGATACCATCCCAGTGGCCTTCAACGTGTTCATGAACGTGCCCGTGGATGGCGCCAGCGGGCGGCTGCGCGTCGATCCTCCGACCAGCAGGCCGGGCGATTATATCGCGCTGCGCGCCGAAATGGACCTCGTGATCGGCCTCACCGCCTGCAGCGCCTATGATTCCAACGGCGGCAGCTTCGGCCCGATCCAGTATCGGATCGCTCGATAATCGATCTTCTGCCCCTGGCTATCGACGCGCTGCCGCTGGGAGAGGCAGAGCTTGTCACAGGTGCAGCGCTCGCACGGATGCGGATCAATCTTTGCTATCTGTTCAAACAGCACCGCATCCCCGATCTCGAAAACGCCGAGCGATTCACCGAGATGGTGCAATTGCGCAAACTGCACGATCGCGATCCGCGCCATCCGGTCCTCATGGACAAGATCGCGGCGAAGCGGCTCGTGGCGGACGCTTTGGGCGAGGATTGGGTCGTTCCGATCCGATGGCAGGGTGCGGACCTGCCGGAGACCATCCCCTTCGCCTGTCCCGCGATCCTGAAGGCGCGCCATGGCTGCAACCAGTATCGGGTCCTGCGCACGGCCCCCACCTACCGCGAATGGGAGCAGATACGCCGCACCGCGTCACGCTGGATGCGCAGGGAGTATGGCGGCTGGCTGGACGAGTGGGGGTATCGCGACACGCCGCGCGGCCTGCTGGCCGAACCGCTGCTCAATCCCGACGGCGCCCTGCCGGTCGATTACAAGATTTATGTCTTCGGTGGGCAGGCGACGCATGTGCAGGTCCATCTCGACCGGGCGGGCAGGCATCGCTGGGTGCTCCACGATCGCGACTGGCGGCAATTGGTGCCCGGCGCGGATGCGCCGTTGCCGCCTGTGAGCCTCAGTTCCATGCTCGCGGCTGCGGAGCAATTGGCGAGCGGATACGACTTCCTCCGGGTCGATTTCTACGAGGTTGAAGGACGCCCGCTGTTCGGGGAATTCTGTCTTTATCCGGGTTCGGGTCTCGACCCGTTCGCCGCCGATTGGGTCGATTTCGAACTCGGCGCCTTATGGCGTGCGGCACGTGCCAGCACCGATATCCTTTGACAATCGCGCTGCATTGCACCATATGGCCGGGATCGAGACGCGCGCCAGCGTGAAGCGGCCCGGGCGAGACAGCCTGGTGCCCCGGCAGCCTCTCGGTTCCTTTTTCCAGACTTCCCTTTTCACGCGGGCGGTTTCAAACCCCGCGACCGCGCGCCCATTGTGCGCGCGCCGCATTTCATGCGAGTTTTCATGACACAGTTTTCTGATCTCGGGCTGTCCCAGCCCGTCCTCCAGGCCCTCGACCTCAAGGGCTATACGACGCCGACCCCGATCCAGGCGCAGGCGATCCCGCCCGTCCTTTCGGGCCGCGACCTGCTCGGCATCGCGCAGACCGGCACGGGCAAGACCGCTGCCTTCATGCTGCCCAGCATCGATCGCCTGCGTGAAGCCGACAAGCAGACCCCGTTCAAATCCTGCCGTATGCTGGTACTTGCGCCAACACGCGAACTGGCCGGGCAGATCGCCCAGAGCGCCAAGGATTACGGCGCGCTTGCGGGCCTCAAGGTCCATTCGATCGTCGGCGGCACTTCGGTCAATAAGGACCGCAACAAGCTGCATCGCGGCACCGACATTCTCGTCGCGACGCCGGGCCGCCTGCTCGACCTGATTGATCAGAAGGCGTTCATTCTGAACGGCGTCGAAGTGCTGGTGCTGGACGAAGCGGACCAGATGCTGGACCTCGGCTTCATTCACGCCCTGCGCAAGATCCACCAGCTCGCGCCGAAGGAGCGCCAGACGCTGTTCTTCAGCGCCACCATGCCGAAACAGATCAAGGAACTGGTCGGCGCCTATTGCAAGGATCCGGTCCAGGTCAGCGTGACGCCCGAAAGCACCACGGCCGAACGGATCGAGCAATACCTCTTCATGGTCCAGCAGGACGAGAAGCAGAGCCTGCTCGAACTGATCCTGTCGGGCCGCCATCAGGTTCCCGGAAAGATCGAGCGCGTGCTGATCTTCGCGCGCACCAAGCATGGCTGCGATCGTGTGGTGAAGAAGCTGGCGCAGACCGGCATCCAGGCCAATGCGATCCACGGCAACAAGAGCCAGCCCCAACGCGAACGCGCGCTCGACGAGTTCAAGCGCGCCAAGACGCCGGTGCTGATCGCGACCGACGTGGCCGCGCGCGGGATCGACATTCCCGGCGTCAGCCACGTGATCAATTACGAACTGCCGAACGTGCCCGAACAATATGTCCACCGCATCGGCCGGACCGCGCGCGCCGGGGCAGACGGCATCGCGATCGCCTTCTGCGCCGAGGACGAGCGGAGTTATCTAAAGGATATCCGCAAGACGACCGACGCCGAATTCGAGCGCCTGCCGCTGCCGGACAATTTCCGCGCCGTGGTCGAAGGCGTCGGCCCGACCAAGCCGCCGCCCAAGCAGCAGCGCATGGCGCGCCCCAAGGTTACGCCTCGTGGGGATTCGGCTGGTGACGCGGCCAAGCGCAAGCCGAACCCCAAGCATGGGGCCCGCAAGGGTCGCCCGCAGGGGGCTGGCCAGGGTTCTGGCGGTCAGGGTTCGGGCCAGGGCTCCGGCGGCCAGGGTGGCGCCAACCGCAATCGCAATCGGCGTCGCCGCAGTGGCGGCGGCGGCGGCGGTCGGCCCCAAGGTTAAGCTTCTGGCTGATCCCCGACCTGATCGGGGGGATGCTGGACAGCGCCCCCCTGTCGGACCATGAGGCTGTGATGGATCCCGCCTTCAAGCCGAAGATCACGCCGATCGAGCGCATTCAGGAAAACCTCGTCGCGAGGGTCGAACGGCGCGCGCTGGACTGGCTATGCGCGCATATGCCGCGCGCGATGACGCCGGATTACCTGACCGCAATCGGCCTCGTCGGGGCGGTGATGGTGTTCGTCGGCTATATCGGCAGCAATGCCGATCTTGCGTGGCTGTGGCTCGCCGTGGCGGGCTATGTCGTCCACTGGTTCGGCGATTCGCTCGATGGCAGCCTGGCGCGGTATCGCAAGATCGAACGGCCCCGTTACGGCTATTTCCTCGATCACAGCTGCGACGGGGTGGCAACCACTCTGTTGGTCGTCGGGATCGGTCTTACGCCGTTCGTCGAGCTTGAAGCGGCGCTGATCGCGCTGGCGGGTTATCTCCTGATGTCGATCCACGCGTTTCTGTCGGTGCGCGTGCTGGGCGAATTGCGCCTGTCCTACCTCAATGCCGGGCCGACCGAATTGCGGCTGGTCCTTATCGCGCTGACCATCACGATGTATGTCTTCGGACGCGAACCCGCGCTGGTCGGAGGGCTGAACGCTTTCGATCTGTTCGTCGGCGGCGTGGGCATCCTGATGATCGCCCTGTTCCTCGTCCAGACCACCCGCATCGCCCGCCGGCTGGCGCTCGAGGAACCGCGCCGAAGCTGATTTCGCGACGTGAGCGGTTGTCTGACGGGCCCAAGCTCCTCATATCCCGCGCCTACTCGAATGCGGGAGCGCGGCGACAATGGCAGATAGCGAATACGATTACGATCTCTTCACCATCGGCGGGGGATCGGGGGGCGTGCGCGCCAGCCGCGTGTCCGCCGCTCACGGTGCCAAGGTGGCGCTGGCGGAAGAGCATCGGGTCGGCGGCACCTGCGTGATCCGCGGCTGCGTGCCGAAGAAGATGCTCGTTTACGGCGCGCACTTCGCCGAGGACCTTGAGGACTGCCAGAAATTCGGCTGGGAAATCGGCGAGCGCAAGTTCGACTGGAAGGTCCTGCGCGACAATGTCCTTGCCGATGTCGATCGGCTAGAGGGCGCCTACACCGAAACGCTCGAAAATCACGACGTCACGATCTTCAAGGAGCGGGCCGAGATCACCGGACCGCACGAGATCACGCTGGCGAGCGGCAGGACCGTGACGGCCAAGCACATCCTGATCGCCACCGGCGCGCATCCGCGCATGCCCGAATGCCAGGGGGCGGAACACGCCATCAGTTCGAACGAGGCGTTCCACCTTGACGAGCTGCCGACGAAGATCATCATCGCGGGCGGGGGCTATATCGCCAACGAATTCGCAGGCATTTTCAACGAGTTCGGCTGCGACGTTCACATCGTCAATCGCGGCGAGGTGCTGCTGCGCCAATATGACGAGGCGGTGCGCGATCGCCTGTTGCAGATCAGCACGATGAAGGGGATCAAGTTCCGCTTCAACACCACGTTCGAGTATATCAAGCCGTGCGACGAGGGTGGCTATTTCGTCAAATTGTCGGATTGCGACGAGGAGAAGGCCGATCTCGTGATGTTCGCGGTCGGCCGCGTGCCGAACACCAAGGGGCTCGGCCTGGAAAATGCAGGCGTCGAGCTTGGCGAGGCGGGCGAAATCAAGGTCGATCGCTTCAGCAAGACCAATGTCGATCACATCTATGCCGTGGGCGACGTGACCGATCGCGTCCAGCTGACGCCTGTCGCCATCCGCGAAGGGCAGGCCTTTGCCGAGACCGTGTTCGGCAAGGGCGATCCGGTGGCCGTGGACCATGGCTGCATTCCCAGCGCCGTCTTCAGCCACCCGCCGATCGCGGCGGTCGGCATGACCGAGGGAGAGGCGAAGAACAAGCTCGGCAGCGTGAAGGTCTACCTCAGCGATTTCCGCCCGATGAAGAACGTGTTGGCGGGCCGAAACGAGCGCAGCCTGATCAAGATGATCTGCGATGGAGAGAACGGCAAGATCGTGGGCATCCACATGATCGCGCCCGAAGCCCCAGAAATGATGCAGGCGGCGGCCATCGCGGTGAAGGCCGGGCTAACCAAGGCCGATTTCGACGCCACCGTGGCCATCCACCCGACCATGGCGGAAGAACTGGTGCTGATGCGCTGATCCGCGCTCTGTGATTGGCAAGCGGTTCGCGACCCGCCACAAGCGGGCGGTGTCGCGAATCGGTATCGGGGGACGAGAACCGTAATGACCATGCTTGCCTCGCGCGGCCAGTTGCGCGCCAGTTTCATCCGCTGGGTGCTGTTCACCGTGCCGCTGATCGTGTTGCTGGGATTTCTCGCCGGGCAGGCGGGCGGGCCGGATACGCCGTGGTTCCAGGCGCTCGACAAGCCCGGCATCTATCCGCCGCCGGCCACGTTCGGGATCGTGTGGACCATCCTTTACGTGATGGTCGGTTTCGCGCTCGCACTGATCTGCGCTGCCTGGGGCGCGCGCGGGCGGACGCTGGCGCTGATCGTCTTCGCGGTCCATTTCGCCTTCAATCTTGCCTGGACGCCGGTCTTTTTCGGGATGCAGGAGATCACGGGCGCGCTGATCGTGCTTGGCCTCGTCATCGTGACGCTTATCGCCACCATCGTCCTGTTCTGGAAAATTAGGACTCTGGCAGGCGTCTTGCTGCTGCCGTATCTCGCCTGGGTGCTGTTCGCCTTCGTGCTGAACTGGCAGTTCCTGCAATTGAACCCCGATCTCGATGGCGGCCTTCCCGATGCGCCGGTGGAGCGGGTGCGGATCGGCGGGTGAAACGGGTGATTGAAGCCGCGCCCCGCTGCGCCTAGATAGACGTCATGCAGAGCCAGAACCCGTTGATCGCCGATTTCGTCAAGCTCGCCAATTCGGCGGCCGGAACCTTTGCCGGAATGACCCGCGAGGCGCGCGAGACCGCGCGCGAACGGGCGCGCGAGGCGTTCGGGGGCATGGATTTCGTGACGCGTGAGGAATTCGACGCGGTCAAGGCGATGGCCGCCAAGGCCCGCGAACAGGCCGACGACCTCGCGGCACGCGTCGCTGCTCTGGAAGCCAAGGGCTAAGAACCCGCTTCGCGATAATCGCTTTTACCAACATATGATGGATGGGGAACGTCCCACCAGCCGAAACGTCGCCCGCAGGAAAGGTGACGCCGATGTTCACGCAACTCGATCCCCCGATACCCCTCCACGTTCTGGGACGCGGCGACGGCTATGCCCTTGCCGTCATCGATTACGGGCAGGAGCACAATCTACTCTGGGTGACTGCGATCGATGCCACCGGGGAAATCTGGTGCGCGCCAAACCCGGAGGTTCGCATGCAGGCGAATTGGTCGATGCAACGCTCCCAGGGATTGGCGGTCAAGGCATCGAAGGAAGCGTTGGTCCGATAACGTTGCGCGGTATGGTGTCACTATGCACCTGACCGCCCCCGCCATCGTGATCGCCGCGCGCCCGCATGGCGAGACGGCGGTGATCGCTCGGCTGTTCACCCACGAAGCGGGCGTGGTCGCGGCCTATGTGGCGGGCGGGCGAGGGCGACAGCTGCGCCCCGTCGTCATTCCCGGCAATGTGGTGTCCGCCGAGATCAGGGCGAAATCGGACAGCCAATTGCCGTTCGCGCGGCTCGAACTTTCCGTAAGCCGCGGCCCCTGGCTCAGCGAGCCGCTGCCGTCCGCCGCCATCGCCTGGGCCTGCGCGGTGACCGCCGCGACTCTGCCCGAACGCAATCCCTATCCTGCGCTCCACACCGCGCTGGGCGCGCTGCTCGATGCGATCTGCCATGCCCCGTCGGCGCGCGGCTGGGTCGAGGCGCTGATCGGATACGAGACGCTGATGCTGCGCGAACTGGGTTACGGGGCGCGCAGCGCGGACGCGCATCGCCCCGAGATAGCCGATCTAGGCCAGGCCCTGGAAATTCTCGACCGGCTGGAGCGCCCGATCGCGACCTATCTGATTGCCGACATGCGCGCCGATGTTATGGCCGCGCGCAGACAATTGCGGGATCGCTTGGCGAGGATGGTGGCATGAAAATCGCAGTTTTGCTGGGTGACGGGATCGGCCCGGAAGTGACGCGCGCGGCGCTCCGCGTGCTCGACACGCTGGCGCTGCCCGGCCTCGTCCTGTTCGAAGGCGATGTCGGCGGGATCGCCTATCGGCGCCACGGCCATCCCCTGCCGCAAGAGACGCTCGAGATGGCGCGCGCCGCCGATGCGGTCCTGTTCGGCGCGGTCGGTGATCCGGCCTGCGACGATCTGCCGCGCGAACACCGGCCCGAACAGGCGATTTTGGGCCTACGATCCGAACTCGGCCTGTTCGCCAACTTGCGGCCTGCGGCGGGCTGGCCGGGGCTGGAGGACCTCTCGCCACTCAAACCGCAACTCGCGCGCGGGATCGATCTGCTGGTGGTCCGCGAACTGAATGGCGACGTCTATTTCGGCAAGAAGGGCGAACGCGACAGCGACGGCGGGCGCGAGGGGTGGGATTCGATGTCCTACAACGAGGCCGAAGTACGCCGCATCGCCCATACCGGCTTTCGCGCCGCGCAATCGCGCCGCAAACGCCTGACGAGCGTAGACAAGGCCAACGTCCTCGAAACCAGCCGCATCTGGCGCGAAACGGTGATCGAGATCGCGCGCGACTATCCTGACGTCGAACTCGACCATATGTATGTCGACAATGCCGCGATGCAGCTCGTCAAGAGCCCCGGCCAGTTCGACGTGATCCTGACCGGAAACCTGTTCGGCGATATCCTGTCCGATCAGGCGAGCGCCTGTGTCGGCTCGATCGGCCTCCTGCCCAGCGCATCGCTCGGCGAGCGCACGACAGAACACGGCACGTTCGGCCTTTACGAACCGATCCATGGCAGCGCGCCGGACATTGCGGGTGAAGGCAAGGCCAACCCGCTCGCCGCGATCCTCAGCCTCGCCATGCTGCTGCGCCATTCGCTGGGGCGCGAGGCGGATGCGGGCCGGGTGGAGCGTGCGGTGGCGCAGGTCCTGGCCGACGGCGTGCACGGCGCGGATCTCGGCGGCACTGCCTCGACCGATGCGATTACCGATGCAGTCGTTAGGGCGTTGGAAACCATATCTTGAGAATTCGTCTCTATGTCGACATGGCATGGACATGACGCTTTCGACCTTTCGCGAGGATGCCGGTTTGACACCCCATATGGCGGCGCCGCTGGAACTCGCGATCGTGCTGCCGACCTTTAACGAGCGCGACAATCTCGCCCCCCTGATGGACCGGATCGTCGATGCGCTCGGCCCGGTGGGGTGGGAGGTTCTGGTGGTGGACGACAATTCCGCCGACGGCACGTCCGACGAGGCGCGCCGCCTCGCGCTGTCGGACCCGCGCATCCGCGTGATCGAGCGGATCGGCAGGCGCGGCCTGTCTAGCGCGGCGATCGAGGGTTTCTGCGCCACCGCCGCGCCTTTTGCCGCCGTGATGGACGCCGATCACCAGCACGATCCCAAACTGCTCGTGCCCATGCTCGCCGCAGTCAAGGCGGGCGAGGCCGATGTCGCCGTCGCCAGCCGCTTCGCCGACGGGGCCAGCATGGCGGAGTGGAATCGCCCGGATCGCGAGAAGCTTTCGGGCATGGCCAATACGCTCGCTCGCAAATTGACGGGTGTCGACCTTTCCGACCCGATGAGCGGCTATTTTCTTTTGCCGACCGCGACCGCGCGCGAACTCGCGCCGAAGCTGTCGGCGATTGGTTTCAAGATATTGCTCGACCTGCTCGCCACCAGCGAGAAACCTTTGCGCGTCAAGGATTTCCCCATGAACTTCTCCGCCCGCCGCTCCGGCGAAAGCAAATTGGACCGCGCCATCGCCTTCGATTTTCTCGCCGGGCTTTACGACAAGAGCTTCGGGCGCGTCATTCCCACGCGCTTCGCCCTGTTCGGCACGGTCGGTCTGATCGGCGTGGTCGTCCACATGGCGCTGCTCTATCTGTTCCTCGCCGCGGGGACGCAGTTCAGCATCGGCCAGGCCGTGGCGACCTTCGGGGCGATGACGTTCAATTTCTGGCTCAACAATTTCCTCACCTATCGCGACCGGCGCCTCACCAAATCGAAAGCGGTGTTCTGGGGCTGGGTCAGCTTTATCGCCGCCTGTTCGATCGGCGCCTTCGCCAATGTCGCGGTGGCGACGACGCTGCACGATCGCGGCCTTCACGAGGTGCTAGCGGCCTTGGTCGGGATCGGGATCGGATCGGTGTGGAACTACGCCCTGTCCAGCCGCTTCGTCTGGGGCCGGTTCTGACGCTTCATTGCCAGCCTTTCAGCCAGACATAGTCTAGGAAGGCCATCTTGCCTTCGAGCGGGGCAGCGGACAGGATCGGGTAGAACCAGGCGAACAGGGCCGCGCTGACCGCAAGCGGCGCCAGTGCCAGCCAGCGCTTGCCGCTCTTCCATAGCGCATCGAGCGCGAGGGCGAGCGCGGCGAGCAGGAACATGCTCGGCAGCATGTAGTGATAATAGAACTGGATGGGCTTTGCCGCCACGATCCAGAAGCCGAGCGTCAGGAGATAGAGCAGCGCGATCGACAGCGCGACCGGATCGCGCCCCACCGCGCCTCGCCCCTTTACACCGCGCAGCAGGCACCAGCCGAGCGCGGGCAGGCCTAAAAGCATGGTCAGCGGATTGCCGATCAGCAGGATGCCGCGATAGGCACCGTCGACGGGTTCGTAGAGATACCAGATCCCGCGAAGGTTGAGGACCCACTGCCACCACACCGATTGATAGGGATGCGGTTTCACCACGTTTTCCTGCATGGTCAGCATGGTGCGGTGAAGATCGATGATATCCCTCGGCGCCCCCGGGCTGCCGATCGCGCCCTCGGTGAAGAGATAGGCGGGCAGATAAGTCGCGGCATAGACGAGGAGCGGCACGATCCCGAGCCAAAGGGCGGCCTCGACCAAGGTGATTCCCGGCACCGGCAATCCCCTCCGGCTGAGGAACAGGCGCCGCCGCCCCGCCGCCCAGCGCAGACCGAGAAAGACGAGGCCGGGCACCGGAGCGAGCACCAGCGCATTCCATTTCGCCGCCATGGCGAGGCCGAGCGCGAGGCCCGTGATCGCCAGCCGTCGGCGCCCGGTCTCGGGCTCGCGCATTGCCGCCGCGCCCTGCCAGAAGGCGAGCGCGAGGAAGGCGAGATAGAAGATGTCGAGCATCGCGATGCGCGCGTTCACGAACAGAAGAAATCCGGTCGCGAGCATCACGCCGTAACTGAGAGTCGCGAACCGGCTAAGCGTGGCGAACCACAGCGCCCGCATCGCGGCGAACAGCGCCAGCGCGCCCGCAAGCACGGGCAAGGCACGCCAGCCCAGCGGATTGTCGCCGAACACGAGCACGCTCAGCGCCAGCAATTGCTTGGCGAGCGGGGGGTGTTCGCGATTGGTGAAATGATCGAGCGCGATCCATTCGCGCAGGGCCGGGACGTAATGGACCTCGTCGAAATAGGCGATGCTCGGGATGGTCAATCGCACGCAGCACAGCGCCAGGAACGCGATCGCCAGCAGCGCGCACCAGCCGATCGGGTCCTGCGATGCTGTGCGCGCGGATTTCATGCCCGGCGCGGTACGGTCGGCTCGCCGGATTGACAAGCACCGCTGCGCGGACGGGGCCGGGCGGGCTTCAGCAACGCATGATGATGTAAGGCTGTCACACTTGGCCGCGAAGGGGAGGCGATCGACCGAAAACGACTGCATTGCAGCGATCCTGTCATGATAGGCCGCTACGAAAGTCTCGGGCCGTCGGGCAGGTTTGGAGACAATACGGTCGCGTTCGCCCAGTCGCATACGAATTTTTGGAGGATGAGTTATGAAACGTGCAATCGCACTCGGCACTGCCGCGTTCGCCCTGGTGGCGGCGCCGGTCGCCGCAGCCGATCGGTCCGCCGCTCCGGTGGACAGCGAATCGGAACTGGGAGGCGTCAGCCTCGTGGTCGCCCTGCTTGGCGCCGCGGCGATCATCGCCGGTATCGTCATCATCGCCGACGATGACGACGATGCCGTCAGCCCCTGAGGGTTGAAGGAATTTCAGAGATCGGGGGCGGGAGGGTGACCTTCCGCCCCTTTTTCTTATCGGACCTCTTTCTCGTGTCGGCCGCCTTTTTCGTATCGGCTACGATTGCGGCGCGCGCCGCGCTTGCCTAAGCCTCGCGGCCATGAAGAAGACCACCGGAACCGATCGCGCCATCACCCAGACCTGGCGCCCCGCAACCCAGGCCGTGCGCGGCGGCACCTGGCGATCGGAGCATGGCGAGACGAGCGAGGCGCTGTTCCTCACCTCGGGCTATACCTACGACGATGCCCAGACCGTCGCCGATCGCTTCGCGGGCGAGGCGGAGGGGATGACCTATTCGCGCCTGCAGAACCCCACCGTGGCCATGCTGGAAGAGCGCATCGCTTTGCTCGAAGGGGCCGAGGCGTGCCGGGCGCAGGCGAGCGGCATGGCGGCGATGTCGACCGCGCTGCTCTGCCAATTGTCGGCGGGCGACCATGTGATCGGCGCGCGGGCGGCGTTCGGATCGTGCCGCTGGCTGCTCGACAGCCTGCTGCCGCGCTTCGGGATCGAAACGAGCGTGGTGGACAGCGCCGACAACGATGCCTGGGAACAGGCGATCCGTCCCAACACCAAGGTATTCTTCTTCGAAACCCCCGCTAATCCCACGCTCGATGTCGTCGACATGGATTTCGTCTGCGGGCTGGCGAAGAGCCGCGGGATCGTCACGGTCGTCGACAACGCTTTCGCCACCAGCGCGCTGCAAAAACCGATGGATTTCGGGGCGGACGTGGTCGCTTATTCGGCGACCAAGCTGATGGACGGGCAGGGCCGCGTGCTGGCGGGTGCGGTGTGCGGATCGAAGGAATGGATCGACGAGGTGCTGCTCCCCTTCCAGCGCAACACCGGGCCCAATATCGCGCCTTTCAACGCCTGGGTGGTGTTGAAAGGCCTCGAAACGCTGAGCCTCCGGGCCGAGAAGCAAAGCGAAAACGCAGTCGCGCTGGGGGAGGCGATCGAGGGGCGGCAGCTGGCAATGCGCCATCCGGGCCTGCCCAGCCATCCGCGCCATGCGCTGGCGAAGCAGCAGATGAAGGCGACCGGGCCGGTCTTCGCCTTCGATGTCGGCAGCCGCGAAACCGCTTTCGCCGTGCTCGACGCGCTGGAACTGATCGACCTCTCCAACAATATCGGCGATTCGCGCAGCCTGATGTGCCACCCCGCCAGCACGACTCATGCCGGGATGACCGCCGAAGCGCGGGCCGAAATGGGCGTCAGCGAGGGATTGCTGCGCATCAATGTCGGTCTGGAAGACGTCGCCGACCTGATCGAGGATCTCGACCGCGCGCTCGACAAAGCGGGGCTCTAAGCAAGTCTCAGGCCGGGCAGCAATCGTCGAGCGCGGCGCCGAGGGCGGCGGCGGTCGACCAGGCGCGGTTGCAGGGCGCGTCGTCGGTCAGCGCGGCATGGGCGGCGAGCCCTTCGCCATCGATCATCGCCACGATCAATCCCTCGTCGCGCGTCATTCCGGGCGCGCAACACGGGGCGAGGCTGATGGTGCGGCGCGAACTGCCCGCAAGATCGACGACCAGACTGCGGGCGAGCGTGAGCGGGCGCTGGAAACCCTGTCCGAACGTATCGAGCGCCAGCAGGGCGGCGGAGGCATCGCGCAAGCCGCAACCGACCATGCGCCGGATCAGGATCAGCGCGATTCGCCTGCCGCGATCGGAAGGCAGCGGGAGGACCAGTGCGGTGTCGGGGCGGCCGGGTGCAGGGGCAGGGGCGGGAGCGGCGTCGGGCATCGAATCCTCCATCGTGGTTCTCCGCGATCATATGCAAATGCAAATCATTCGCAACACCTTCCGCCTTCTTTTCCCGGATCGTCGAGTGAACATCGCGCGCGTGCGGTTCACGTGCTTCGTGGTCTCCCGCCCTTGCTCTCTGGCCGCCGATCCTTATTCTAGAGCGTGATGAAATTCCTGTTTCCCCATGCCGCGATCACGCACGACGTCACGGTTCGCGTGTCGGTCAATTACATGCCCGAACAATCGCGGCCCGAGATCGGCAAATGGTTCTGGGTTTATCACATCCGCATCGAGAACGGTTCGGAGGAGACGGTGACGCTCGAACGGCGGCATTGGCGGATTACCGATGGCGAGGGACGGATCAGCATCGTCGATGGGGAAGGGGTGGTCGGCGAACAGCCCACGCTCGTGCCCGGCCAATCGCACGATTACGTGTCGGGATGCCCACTCGAAACGCCGCACGGCTCGATGGAGGGGTTCTACAGCTTCCGCCGCGCGGACGGATCGCCGATGGAGGTCCGTATCCCCTTCTTCCCGCTCGCCGCGCCCGCCACGACGCATTGATAGGCTGGGATCAGCCGTCGATGTCTTCGATGTCGGTATCGGTCGGCGCGATCTTCAGCTTTGCTTCCACGCCCAGCCAGCCTGCCAGGTTCTCGAGCTCACGTGTCACCGGATAATGCGCCAGTTCCGCCCGTGACGGGTCGAGGCGCAGCACCAGCTTCTGTTTCTTGCAATGGAGACGCGAAGCCGACAGCGCCGGGCGCGAACCCCCGCCGAGCTTGCGCGCGAGCCGGAAGCTCAATCCCCAGGTGACCGCATCGTGCAAGGCGTCGCGATCGGCCAGCGCCAGCAGGCGCTCGGGATAGTCGGTCCGTCCGACACTGGCATAGAGAGCCGCGCAGATCTGGGCCCGTTCGGCGGGCAGGCAATCGATCCATCTTTTGTCGAGCGCCCAGGCGCTGGCGTGCGAAAGCCGCAGATTGGGCTCCACCCGCTGGAGCGCGTCGGACAATTGCGCCGCGACCAGGCGCAGGCGCTCGTCTTGCGCGTTCGCATGGCCGGTTATGCCGCCATTGCCCGCCGGCTCGACACTCCACCCCGCGACCAGTGCCGCATCGGTGATGGCCGCGCCGAGCATGGTGGCGAATTCGCTGACACCGGCAATCAGGGGATCCTTGGCGCGCTGGACGGGATCGAGGCGATCGAAGAGTAGGCCTTCGCGAATGCCCCAGCTGGAAAAGACCAGCTCGTCCGGCTCCAGCGCCTTGAGCAGCGGACGCAGCAGCGCCGCTGCGTCGGGGAGGTATTCCGCGCGCATCTGGCTGATGCCGGGGCATTGCATCAGCTTCGCGGGATCGGCGGCGATCAGGCGCTGCGCGAGCATATCGGCCTCTTCGACGTCGAGCCGGAAGCCGTGCGGATCGCTCAAGGGATAATCGCGGCGCATCATCGCATAGGCGGCAAAGGCGCGCCATGTCCCGCCGACCATGTAGAGCGGCCCCGGATGCGCCGCCGCCCAGCCGACCTTGTCGAGCTGCGCACGCACGGCTGTGTTGAACCGCTTCTTGTCGCTGCGATCGAGCGCGGGCAGCCGCAGCGTGCCGAGCGGCAGGCTCGACGCCTGATGGCATTCCCCGTCCACGATCGACACCAGTTCAAGGCTGCCCCCACCAAGATCGGCGACCACGCCGCGTGCGCCGGGAAACGCGCCGATAGCCCCCGTCGCCGAAATGCGCGCCTCCTCCTCGCCCGTCAAAAGGCGCGGGTTCAGGCCAAGCGCGGCGACGGCGGCAAGGAATTCCTCGCCATTCGCAGCCTCTCGCGCGGCTGCGGTGGCCACGGTCTGCACGTCGGTTATGCCGAGATCGCTGAGGATGCGCGCATAGCGGGCCAGCGCGCCGAGCGCTTCCTCGCTCGCTTCCTTCGGGATCAGCTCTGTATCGGAAAGATCGCGACCGAGGCGCGCGGCCACCTTCTCGTTAAAGACCGTGCGGGGCGCGCGGGGCGAACCTTCGTAGATCACCATGCGCACCGTATTCGAACCGATATCGATGACCGCGCGCGGCAGATAGACGATGCGCTTCTCGCGCCGGGTCGCGAGCTTCTGGGTCACGAGGGAGCCTCCCCGTCCGCAGGCAGGTCCGTCCGGGGCCCCAATGCCCCGCTCAATCGCAGGCGCGGCACCGCATCGGCCTCCAAAGCCTGGCCGCGCCCGGAGAGAGACGGATTGCTCATGAAATAGCGATGGCAGTTGAAGCTTTCCGCATCCTCGTCGTCTCCATCCATCGGTTGCATCCGCTCGTACTGACCGTCGGGATGCAGTTCCCAGCTCTGGTCGATGTCGAGGATATTGGCCAGCATGACCTGGCCGAGCACCTGATCGTGCACGGTCTTGTTGGTGATCGGCACCATGACCTCGACCCGCCGGTCCAGATTGCGACTCATCGCATCGGCGCTGGTGATGTAGACCTTTGCCTGGCGGCTCGGCAGGGCCTTGCCGTTCGCGAACGCCCAGATCCGGCCGTGTTCGAGGAAGCGGCCGATGATCGACTTGACGTGGATATTCTCCGACAGGCCGGGAATGCCCGCCTTCAAGGAGCAGATGCCGCGCACCACCATGCGGATTTCGACCCCCGCCGCGCTCGCTTCGTAAAGCTTGTCGATCATGCCGCGATTGGTGATCGCGTTGAGCTTGACCCAGATGCCCGATGGCTTGCCCGCACGCACCGCTTCGATTTCGGCATCGATCAATTCGTACAGTTTCTCGCGAATGCCGCCGGGCGAGATCGAGAGCGCCTCGAGCCGTTCGGGCTCGATGTAGCCGGTGACGAAATTGAACAGCCGCGCCGCATCGCGCCCCAAGGCCGGATCGGCGGTGAAGAAGCTGAGATCGGTGTAGATCTTGGCATTGACCGGATGATAATTGCCCGTGCCGAAATGGCAGTAGGTCCGGTATCCGTCTTCCTCGCGGCGGACGACGAGGCTGACCTTGGCGTGCGTCTTCAATTCGGTGAAGCCGTAGATCACCTGCACGCCCGCGCGTTCCAGCTCGCTCGCCCAGCGAATGTTGCGCTCCTCGTCGAAGCGGGCCTTCAGTTCCACGACCGCGGTGACCGCCTTGCCGTTCTGCGCCGCCTCGACCAGCGCGGCGATCACCGGAGACTGGTCGCCCGCGCGATACAAAGTCTGCTTGATCGAGACGACGTTGGGATCGTTCGCCGCCTGGGCGAGGAAATCGACCACCACGTCGAAACTTTCGAACGGGTGGTGGATGACGAGATCCTTTTCGCGGATGGCGGAGAAGCAATCGCCGTCATGCTCAAGGATGCGTTCGGGATAGCGGGGGCTGAAGGGCGAAAACTTGAGATCGGGGCGGGGCTCGTCGCAGATCGCGTCGAGATTTCTAAGGCCCAGCATCCCGTCGGTCTTCACGATCATCGCGGCATCGACATCGAATTCCTCGCGCAGCAGCGCCTCGGCCTTTTCGTCGCACTCCTCGTCCAGTTCGAGCAGGACAGCTCTTCCCCGGCGGCGGCGCTGGATCGCGGTGCGGAAATAGCGCACGAGATCCTCGGCCTCTTCCTCGACCTCGATATCGCTGTCTCTCAGCACCCGGAACACGCCGTCGCCCAGGATCTTGAAGCCGGGGAACAGCAGACCGGCAAAGCGCGTCACCAGTTTCTCGATCGCGATGTAGATCGCCTTTTCGCCCGGAACGCGCACGAAGCGCGGCGCGCCGCTGGGGATCAGCACCATCTCCATCAAATCGGCCTTGCGCTTGCCGCGCTTCAACCGGAAGATCAGGCCGAGACCCATCGTCTGGACGAAGGGGAAGGGGTGGCTCGGGTCGATCGCCTGGGGGGTGATCAGCGGCAGGATGTCGGTGGTGAAATAGCCTTCCGCCCATGCCATTTGTTCCTCGTCGAGCTGGTCGGTCTCGGCGATCAATATGCCTTCCTCGGCCAGTAGCGCGCGCAGGGTCTGAAGGCTGCGTTGCTGGCGATCCTCGAGCGTCAGCACCTGATCGCGGATCGCGGTCAATTGCTGGCGGGGGGTGCGCCCGTCGATCGCATGTGTGTCGATCCCGCGCGTCATCTGCCCTTCGAGGCCGGCGATGCGCACCATGGTGAATTCGTCGAGATTGCTGGCCGAAATCGACAGGAAGCGCAGCCGTTCGAGCAGCGGATAGGCCTCGTTCTCGGATTCCGCGAGCACCCGCCGGTTGAAGCTCAGCCAGGACAGCTCGCGATTGGTATAGCGCTCCGCCGCCTCTTCCAGCGTCACGGGAGTCGCCGACGCGGTGTCGGAAGTGTCGACGGGGTCGGGGGCGTTCATCGGCGTGTCGTCCATCTGCTCGGCGCTAGGGGCCGGGTGCTACGGAAATGTGGCAGTGCGTTCGCGCTGTCAAATGCCGGATATTGCGCACGCGCCCCGCGCTCCCTATTCGCTGGCTCCATGAAGCGCACCCATCTGCCCCTCAACGCCCTGCGCGTCTACGACGCCGCCGCCCGGCACCTCTCCTTCACCCGCGCGGCGGACGAGCTGGCGGTGACGCCCGCCGCCGTCGGCCAGCAGATCCGGGCGCTGGAGGATCACCTCGGCACGGTGCTGTTCCGCCGCACCAGCAAGGGGCTCGAGTTGACGGCGGAAGGCGCCGCCGGGCTCGACCCTTTGCGCGAAGGATTCCTGAAGTTCGAGGAAAGCGTCAGCGCGATGCAGGCGGGGCAGGCGAGCGACAGCTACACCATCGCCGTCCCACGCGAATTCTACGCCCAATGGCTCGCGCCGCGATTGGCGGAATTCGGCGCCGACAAGCCTGAGACGCGTTTTACCTTCGTCGCGGACGAGCATGCCGACTTCACCGAAGCCAATCTCGATTGCGCGATCCGGCTGGTGGATGGGCCGGGCGACCTCGAAGGCGTGGAACTGGCCCCCGCCGCGCGGATGACCGTGGCCCGCGCCGAAGCGCATGGCGGCGCGCCGGAACGCTGGATCGATTGGGGCGTGGCTCTGCCGGAGGGGGAGAGTGCCTCCATTACCGTCTCGAATGCGGGCCAGGCCCTGTCGAGCGCGCTAGCCGGGCTGGGCAGGGCGATGCTGCCCGAACTGCTGGTGAAGGACGCGGTCGAGGATGGCCGCCTGGAAGCGCTCGCCGGGCCGGAACCGGGGCGCCGGGCCTACTGGCTGGTTGCGCCCACGCCGCAATGGCGGACGCGCAAGGTGAAGAGCCTGGTGGAGTTTTTGAGTAGGTAAGAGCCAAGAGGTAGGGCTTAGGTTCGCGCGGGAGTTTTTTGTTTTTCGAATTCGCCTCCGCGAGTTCGTCCTCGGTGCCGTTCCTCCCTGTGGTCGGGCACCTGCGGGCGCGCAGTCGCGCTTGCGGTCCGCTGGGCGCGGACCGGGCGATTCCCGGCCTGAGGGCTTGGTGGCGGAGCTCGGGCCGCAGGCCCGCAAGGGCGACCGCCCGCCCGCAGCGACCGCAGGGAGCGAGGACATCGCGCGCCGGATGGCGTGCGCAAAACAAAAACCTCAACGCTCATCTGCTGGTACCCGCGCTCTCGACCTGGTCCCCGAGACCTAATCCGCGCTCTCGGCCTGGTCCGCCGAAGCCAAGGCCGACCCCTCCGCACGCCCCTCCTCACGCCCTTCGCTTCTGGCCCGCGCCAGCAGCTCGTCCAGCTCCGCGCGGTGGCGGATTGCGCCGGACATTTCCTCCAGGATCTCGGCCCGGACGCGTTCGTAAAAGGGCTGGCCGGCGGTGACGTGCGCCGCGTATTTGTCCGGGCGGCGGTTGCGCAGGAAGAACATCACCAGCGCCTCGTTGTGCTTCCTGCCGTAGCTCACGATCCCGCCATCGGGCATGGTCTTCCAGACCGACGTGCCCTCGATCGCGCGGGCCAGCGCGCTGTGTTCGAGCTGGTCGACCCCGCGCTCCACCGCCGCGTCCCAGGCATTGGCGAAGCCTTCCGCGCCCGGCCGGGCGCGCAGCTTGTAGAGCGCCTCCATGCTCCGCCCGATATGCCGCGCCGCCTTGCTGACGATGCCGGTGGCGGCGAGATGGGCGATGAAGGCGCGCTGCTTGTCGGGCGTGATCGAATTGCGGCGCGGCCGGTCGTGGAGATAGGGCGCAAAGCCGAGCAACGGATCGTCCGCCCCCGGCTCCGGCCCGACGAAAGCGACGGCGGAGGTCGCCTGCCGCGCAATGGCGCGGGTGGGGGTGAGAAGGGTGGGTTTGGAAGGGTGTTGGTGTTTCGAGGAGTCTTTGAGTTTCGGACCGGCCTCCGTGGGTCCGTCCTCGGTGCCGTTCGCGCCGCTCCGCGTCGCGGCACCTGCGGGGCGCGCCGTGCGCTTGCGGGAGTTTTTGTCTTTCGAGCCCGCCTCCGCGAGCTCGTCCTCGGTGCTGTTCGCGCCGCTTTGCGTCGCGGCACCTGCGGGGCGCGCTGTGCGCTTGCGGGCGCTCACGCGCCCGTCTCCGGTGCCAGGTCATAGGGGTAGGAAAAGCCCGGTCCGCGACCAGCGGACCGCAAGGCCGACTGGCCGCCCGGAGCGCCTTGCGCGGAGGCAGCCAAGGCGGACGGACGTCCGCCGCCCGGCGCTTGAGGCGCTAAACAAACGAATCCCCCGGCGGGGCTAAACGAGGACTCAAGGGCGAAGCGGGGAGGGGTGTGGCCGGGCATGACCACGCTCAGATTGCAGATTTTTCTAATGTAGGAAAATTGTTTCTACGTAGGATAAGGTCGCTGACTTTCTAAATCTGACCTAGGAATGTACAGAGATTCTCTGGAATTGCGGATCGACGAGCTTGGCAGCCCATCGTCATCTCTCCCAGTCTTATGGGGCTTACCGGGCAATCAGGGAAATATGTAGAATTGCCTTCACGACATTTCCTAGCTAGTTCCTCAACGTATTTTTTGAGAAACAGGTAAAGAAATTTTCCACGATACCTAAATACAGGATCGAGTAGAGAGAATTGAGCCCCGAAATGATCTTTTTCTTCATCAGATAGCTCGCGCTCCAAGGCAACTATTTCTGAAGGATCTTCATAGTTTTTATCCAGATGATGCAATTCAAAATCAACCATTTTGCTTATATTTCTGGGGAGTGGCTTCGTTCTTTTAATGGCTAACGACGTTGCTGCATAAAGGCGTTCGTTTATATCTTGGATCAATTCGCAAAAACTTAGTAACGCCTCCTGGTAGCCGGCCTCCAAATTGGCTCTTATCGCTGGCTTTCCGTTAAGCGGAAAGACTTCCGCGAGGATCTTTGAAAATACATCACGGGAAACGAAGTAATTTTCGATAGAATATCGGCACGTAGCGAAAACGCGATCTAGATTGGCGAAATTTAAGGTTCCATCAAAGTCTCTGTCGACGAAAATCCATACTCTATCTCTGATATCGCCAGCGTCGCGTGCGCAAACATGACTCAATACACGTGCTTCCCGCTTTCCTTGGCAAATGAATGGTTCATAGGCGTGACCAAATGAGCATCTCTCGATCCAAACATTCCATACGACGAGATCATCATCTCCTTCGAATGCAAAAATTTTGATCGGGTGCTCTACGTCTTTGGCCTCTCCAAGAGCTGAAATAAAATTGAGAATTTTGGCCTTAGTGACTGATGCGCCATCGCGGGCCGCAGCAAGAGCTTGCGGGTCAAGCGTCATCTAAATTCTCAAAATCTGAAAGGAGATTTGGTTCGTTGGACTGCTCTAAGGTAATCGCCTTCGCATAACCCTCGAGAAAGTTTTCGAAAATAAACGGGGAATGCGTGATGGCAATCATCTGTTGGCATGTTGTAGATGAAAAAATATCAGGAAGGATTAAAGTCTGCCAGCCGATCGATAACGAAAGCTCTGGCTCATCAATCAACACAATTTTTTCGCGTGGACTGAGGTACATCTTCGCAAAAAGTGACACCATTTGTTTCTCACCCGATGAGAGTGAGTCCAAGGGAATATCTATGTCTCGATCTACGCTCCGAACCGAAATTGACAAGCTGCTACGGTCAAGCACAATTTCTTTAGGGTCAACCGGCGCGTTATAATATCGCTTTACCCAGAACTCTTCATCATCAGCCGTTTCTGATCCGAGATAACGATTACAAGTTTTAATAAACTCGCGTATCGGTGCTTCAATACGCTTCGTGTCATCTATGACGCTGTCTAATTTACTAAGAAAATAAACCAGAAACGAGCTTTCTGCGCTATCATCTAGTGGGCGATTGTAGATTTTATCTAAATCGGGAAATTCGATGGGCATTGAGGGGCCGAAGGTAGTTGGCTTCCCTACTCTGGAGAAAAATACTTCGAGCTCATCTCTTGCTGGAATTGAAAGATCCTGCTTGGTCGTATTGCTAAGTTTATTATCAACTAGATCGTTAATGATATTGACACTGATTTTACGATATCCGGTGTCGCTTTGTTGGGTAAGTTGATTGTTTAAGCGTTTCAATGTTTCGGAGATGTCCGACAGACCGAACTGCATTACTCCTGAGTAGAGACTTTCGGGCGCATATTCCAAGTCAGGCTCGCGTTTCGGCTGAAAAGGTGAATTTTGGTCACGATCCAAAACAAGTTCGATACGACGATAGGTGGGAAGGTATACAATTTCATAGGAGGAAATTGAGGCTGAAATCGTGTCGTAGGCATGGGACAGCGGAGGAGAGGCATCATAAAGTGCGCGTTGCTGTTTTCTGCAAAAGTCAAAGGCCTTTTCCGAATTATATTCGAATGCGGAAACAATCTGATCGAGTGTTGTTCGGGTAGAATAGTAGTCACGAACAGATTGCTCCGGAGCAAATTTATCAGCAAGGTAACGATGGAGAGAAGCCGCGCTGACCTGCATTTTTGAGCTAATATTGATAACTCCGGATGATATAGGTTGTTTAAACGCTATATCTATGTCATCTTTTGAAATGAATATCTCGGGAAAACCCTTCAGCTTAAGAAAGATTTGGCGGAACTTTAAGGATCGTAGTTTGCCAAACTGTCGACTTAATATGGCATTTAGCGCAGCAATAAGCGTCGTTTTTCCTGTTCCATTTTGAGAAATAAATACGGAAGCGGCGTTCGTCATTGAAATCGAAGCGTCTCGGTACCCGTAGAGGCCATGGATACTGAACGATTCGATGATCGACGGTTTGGCCGCTTTCTGCTCGACACTTTCGGTCGGAATAAGGCTTTTTTGCAGGTTCCGATTTGGCATGCTCAAATAGTCCGTTTCTACCAAAGTTCACTATGTTCGGCACGGCAGCCTTTTGCAACACAGCCCCACCCTTGACCCAACCCCCATCCCCCGCTAAGCGCGCCTCCATCCGGTGTAGGACTCGTCCGACGCCGGTCAGATAGAGCTGAACATTGCCGGTCATGTCCCGGGGGCCAGTCGCCAGGTGCGGCGTGGCTCTTTTCTATTGAGTTCCAGGCCTCGACGTAATCCCGGTTTTTGCCGGGTGACGAGGGGGAAGGGCTCGGGGCAGCCGTCAGAGTAACCCGGTGGCCGTGGGGGCCGGGGGTGGAGCGTTTCAGGCTCGTGCGCAGATCGTCCGCTTGGCGGATGGTCTCGGTTCGCTGGATTTCCGCCTTCGCGGGAATGATGGCGACAGGCACGAACCCGATACAATCCGACCCCGTCCCGCTAGTCGCTGCCGACCCTGACCCTTCAGGGAAAGTGGGAACCGGTTTCCCGCCCGGAAGGGTCAGCCCGAATGGGCATCTTCGCCCATTCGGAAAAAACAGGTGAAGAGAAAGAACTCACATGCCGACAATCAACCAGCTGGTCCGCAAGGGCCGCGAACCGCAGAAGGCCAAGTCCAAGGTCCCTGCGATGGAGCAGAACCCGCAGAAGCGCGGCGTCTGCACGCGCGTCTATACGACGACTCCGAAGAAGCCGAACTCGGCTCTGCGCAAGGTGGCCAAGGTGCGCCTGACCAACCAGCGCGAAGTCATCTCCTACATCCCCGGCGAAGGCCACAACCTCCAGGAACACAGCGTCGTGCTGATCCGCGGCGGCCGTGTGCGCGACCTTCCTGGTGTGCGCTACCACGTCCTTCGCGGCGTGCTCGACACGCAAGGGGTCAAGGACCGCAAGCAGAGCCGTTCCAAGTACGGCGCCAAGCGTCCGAAGTGACCTGTCCGGGGGACAGGTCATCCTCGAAAAATCGCAATCAGCGATTTTGTCGGGGATCCAGTTCCGAGGCTTTCTAGGAATTTACCCGGTCGCCCCTGGATCTCCGCTTTCGCGGGGATGACCAAATCGGGGTGGAGCCGGACAAGAGAAGGAATAACGACATGAGTCGTCGTCGTCGCCCAGAGAAGCGCGAAATCCTGCCGGATCCCAAGTTCGGGGATCAGGTCCTGTCGAAGTTCATGAACAACCTCATGCTGGACGGCAAGAAGGCCGTCGCCGAAGGCATCGTCTACACCGCGCTCGACGTGGTGGAAACGAAGGCCAAGGCCAATCCGGTCGAGCTGTTCCATGCCGCACTCGACAACATCAAGCCGCAGGTCGAGGTGCGTTCGCGCCGCGTCGGCGGTGCGACCTATCAGGTCCCGGTCGAAGTGCGCCCCGAGCGTGCCCAGGCTCTCGCCATCCGCTGGCTGATCACCGCCGCGCGCGGTCGCCCGGAAACCACCATGTCGGCACGCTTGTCGGGCGAGCTGATGGATGCGGCCAACAATCGCGGCAACGCGGTCAAGAAGCGGGAAGACACCCACCGCATGGCCGACGCCAACCGCGCGTTCTCGCACTACCGCTGGTAGGGCGTTCGGTTTGAGGGCCGGGGCGGTGCGTCCCGGCCTTCAACCTGTCACATTTGATCCTACATAAGGGGCAGAGCTCGCTCGTCCCCCGACCACCCTCTCGCATTCACGAGGAATTCCACATGGCCCGCGACTATCCGCTGGAGCGCTATCGCAATATCGGCATCATGGCCCACATCGATGCCGGCAAGACCACCACGACCGAACGCATCCTCTATTACACCGGCAAGTCCTACAAGATCGGCGAAGTGCATGACGGCGCTGCGACCATGGACTGGATGGAGCAGGAGCAGGAGCGCGGCATCACCATCACGTCCGCCGCGACGACCACGTTCTGGACCGCCGAAGACGCGACCATGGACCCGCGCTCGGAGCCCGAAGCGCTGCGCGCCAATGAGCCGAAGCACCGCATCAACATCATCGACACCCCCGGCCACGTCGACTTCACCATCGAAGTCGAGCGTAGTCTTCGCGTGCTCGACGGTGCCGTTGCAGTATTCGACGGCGTCGCCGGAGTTGAACCGCAGTCCGAGACAGTATGGCGCCAGGCCGACAAGTATGGCGTGCCCCGGATGTGCTTCATTAATAAGTTGGACCGCACCGGTGCGGACTTCTATTACTGCGTGAAGTCGATCGTCGATCGTCTCGGTGCTACGCCGCTCGTGCTTTATCTTCCGATCGGGGCCGAAAGCGACCTCAAGGGCGTTGTCGACCTCGTCAACATGCGCGGTATCGTCTGGCAGAACGAAGATCTCGGCGCGAAGTACGAGTTCATCGACATCCCTGACGACCTCGCGGACAAGGCTGCGGAATACCGCGAGCAGCTGGTCGAAATGGCGGTCGAGCAGGACGACGAAGCGATGGAGGCCTACCTTGAAAGCGGAGAGGCGCCCGACGCCGCGACGCTCAAGAAGCTGATCCGCAAGGGTACCATGGCGCGCGCCTTCGTGCCCGTGCTGTGCGGCTCGGCCTTCAAGAACAAGGGCGTCCAGCCCCTGCTCGACGCGGTTGTCGACTACATGCCGTCCCCGCTCGACGTTCCGGCGATCAAGGGCGTCCTGCCCGACAGCGATGTCGAAGAGACCCGCCCGTCGAGCGACGACGAGCCGTTCGCGGCCCTCGCGTTCAAGATCATGAACGACCCGTTCGTCGGCTCGCTCACCTTCACGCGCATCTACTCCGGCAAGCTTTCCAAGGGTTCGGTCCTGAACTCGGTGAAGGACAAGAAGGAAAAGGTCGGGCGCATGCTGCTGATGCACTCGAACAACCGCGAGGACATCGATGAGGCGTTCGCTGGCGACATCGTCGCTCTGGCGGGCATGAAGGACACGACCACGGGCGATACGCTGTGCGATCCGGCCAAGCCGATCATCCTCGAGCGAATGGAATTCCCCGAGCCCGTGATCGAGCTGTCGGTGGAACCGAAGACCAAGGCCGACCAGGAAAAGATGGGCGTCGCGCTCAATCGCCTGGCCGCCGAGGATCCCTCGTTCCGCGTTTCGACCGATCACGAATCGGGTCAGACGATCATCAAGGGCATGGGCGAGCTTCACCTCGACATCCTCGTCGATCGCATGAAGCGCGAGTTCAAGGTCGAGGCCAATGTCGGCGCGCCGCAGGTGGCGTATCGCGAATATCTCGGCCGCGAAGTCGAAGTGACCTACACCCACAAGAAGCAGTCGGGTGGTTCGGGCCAGTTCGGTGAAGTCAAGGTCGTGGTCACCCCCGGTGAGCGCGGCGAGGGCGTCACCTTCGACGACCAGATCAAGGGCGGCAACATTCCGCGCGAATACATCCCGGCGATCGAGAAGGGCATGCGCGAGCAGGCCGAAAGCGGCCATCTGGTCGGCTTCCCGATCATCGACTTCTCGATCCGCCTGGTCGACGGCAAGTACCACGACGTCGACTCGAGCGCGATCGCGTTCGAAATCGCCGGTCGCGGTGCGATGCGCGAAGTGGCCCAGAAGGCCGGCATCAAGCTGCTCGAGCCGATCATGAAGGTGGAAGTCGTGACTCCCGAGGACTATCTCGGCGACGTCATCGGCGATCTGAACAGCCGTCGTGGGCAGATCCAGGGCACCGACAGTCGGGGCAATGCCCAGGCGGTCGAGGCGAATGTGCCGCTCGCGAACATGTTCGGCTACGTCAACGAACTGCGCTCGTTCACGCAAGGCCGTGCGCAGTACTCGATGCAGTTCAGCCACTACGACGAAGTCCCCGCCAATGTGGCGGCGGAAGTTAAGGAAAAGCTCGCCTGACGGCGAATGGGGTCAAGGAGTAGCTTGCCTAAGGCGAGCGATACAGCTAGGGGCGGCGCCTGTTTCGGCGGGTGCCGTCTCTCTCCCCCGCAGAGATTCAATCTTAGACAGAGGTTAAGAGTACAATGGCGAAGGAAAAATTCGAGCGGAACAAGCCGCACTGCAACATCGGCACCATCGGTCACGTCGACCACGGCAAGACCACGCTGACCGCCGCGATCACCAAGGTCCAGGGTTCGGCTGTCGATTTCGCCAACATCGACAAGGCCCCCGAAGAGCGTGAGCGTGGTATCACCATTTCGACCGCGCACGTCGAATACGAAACCGACGCGCGCCACTATGCGCACGTCGACTGCCCGGGCCACGCCGACTACGTGAAGAATATGATCACCGGTGCCGCCCAGATGGACGGCGCGATCCTGGTCGTGAACGCCGCCGACGGCCCCATGCCGCAGACGCGTGAGCACATCCTGCTCGCTCGCCAGGTCGGCGTTCCGCAGCTGGTCGTGTACCTCAACAAGGTCGATCAGGTCGACGACGAGGAACTGCTCGAGCTGGTCGAACTGGAAGTTCGCGAACTGCTGAGCGAATACGGCTTCGACGGTGACGAAATCCCCGTCGTCAAGGGTTCGGCTCTGGCCGCTCTCGAAGGCCGCGACGAGGAAATCGGCGAAAAGTCGATCAAGGAACTGATGGACGCTGTCGACAGCTATATCCCGCAGCCCGATCGTCCGGTCGACAAGGACTTCCTGATGCCGATCGAAGACGTGTTCTCGATCTCGGGTCGTGGTACGGTCGTCACCGGCCGTGTCGAAACCGGCGTTGTGAACGTGGGCGACGAAGTCGAAATCATCGGCATCAAGGACACGCAGAAGACCACCGTCACCGGCGTGGAAATGTTCCGCAAGCTGCTCGACCGTGGTGAAGCGGGCGACAACATCGGCGCCCTGATCCGTGGTGTCGGTCGTGAAGCCGTCGAGCGTGGCCAGGTCCTCGCGAAGCCGGGTTCGGTTACGCCGCACACTGACTTCAGCGCCGAAGTCTACGTGCTGTCGAAGGACGAGGGCGGCCGTCACACGCCGTTCTTCGCCAACTACCGCCCGCAGTTCTACTTCCGCACCACCGACGTGACCGGCGAAGTGATCCTTCCCGAAGGCACCGAAATGGTGATGCCGGGCGACAACGTGACGATCAACGTCAAGCTGATCGCGCCGATCGCCATGGACGAAGGTCTGCGTTTCGCCATCCGTGAAGGCGGCCGCACCGTCGGCTCGGGCGTCGTGGCGAACATCACGAAGTAATCCAGGTTTCGCGCTCCCCGAAAGGGGTGTGACGATAGCCGAAAATGATGGCCCGGCTTCCCCGATGGGGAGCCGGGCCTCGTTTTATGGAAGCGTGATTCCGGTCTGCAACCGCCTCATGGCACGGCTCGTCGTGTCCTGTGAAGGAATGCGGAAAGAGGCCGGATTAGGGGGTTGCCAGCAAACCGGCTTCCCCGTATATGCGCGCCTCCAGCGGGGGATTCGTCCCTCGCGACACGAATTTCACGAGGCCGCCCGTTCCGGGAAACCGGGCTAAAGCGAGGCAGGCCTTTGTTTTTGGGATAGCTCGATCCGTTGGGTGGTCCCTTGGCTCTTTCGCATCGGTATAGGTAATGGAAGCTCAGAACATCCGCATCCGCCTCAAGGCGTTCGATCACCGCGTTCTCGACCAGGCGACTGGCGAAATCGCAGACACCGCACGTCGCACGGGTGCTCTTATTCGCGGCCCCATTCCCATGCCGACGCGTATCGAGAAGTTCACCGTGAACCGCGGCCCGCACATCGACAAGAAGTCGCGCGAGCAGTTCGAGGTGCGCACTTACAAGCGGTTGCTCGACATCGTGCAGCCAAACGCCCAGACGGTCGATGCGCTGATGAAGCTGGACCTCGCCGCGGGCGTGAACGTCGAAATCAAGCTCGCCTAAGCGAGGGGTTTCCGTCCCGCCGGAAGGACGCTAAGCGCACCGGACAGTTCAGGGCCCCCGAAGGCCCGTCTCGCCGCAAGGCAAGACAAGACATCGGGATACCGCCGGATTTCATCCGGGCCTGCGTCCCCCGTCTCGCTCTTCTTTAGGGAAGGGCAGTTCAGCCCGGACGGGGCGACGCATCGAAAAACGGGCTGACAAGCACCCTCGGATTTCGCCGGGGTGCCTCTGTGAAGGAGTTTTGACGATGCGCACTGGCGTGATCGCAAAGAAAGTCGGGATGACCCGCCTGTTCCAGGAGGATGGACGTCACGTTCCCGTGACCGTTCTTGCTCTTGAGAACTGCCAGGTTACCGCTCACCGCACGGGCGACCGTGACGGCTATTTCGCTGTTCAGCTTGGCGCAGGTGAAGCGAAGCAGAAGAATGTCAGCAAGCCGCAGCGCGAAGCTTTCGCCAAGGCGGATGTGGGCCTGAAGATGAAGGTCGCGGAATTCCGCGTCGAAGGCGAAGACGGGCTGCTGCCGGTCGGCGCGCGCATCTCGGCCGAACATTTCATCGCCGGCCAGAAGGTCGACATCACCGGCCACACGCAGGGCAAGGGCTTCGCCGGCGCCATGAAGCGTTGGGGCTTCGGTGGTCTTCGCGCCACGCACGGCGTTTCGCTCAGCCACCGTTCGCACGGTTCGACGGGTAACCGCCAGGATCCGGGCCGCGTGTTCAAGGGCAAGAAGATGGCCGGCCACATGGGCGACCGTCAGCGCACCCAGCAGAACCTCGAAATCGTGCGCACCGACGCCGATCGCGGCCTGCTTTTCGTCAAGGGCTCGGTGCCCGGCGCGAAGAACAGCTGGATGCTCGTTCGCGACGCCGTGAAGGTGAAGCATGAAGACCTCCCGTTCCCGGGCGTGATGTATCGCAACCGTGACGAATTCGAGCATCAGGAAGCGGATGCCGGTCTCGTCGAGAGCGCTGCCGAAAGCACCGTGAACCCCGAAGTCTCCGCCGAGCAGCAGGAAAAGCTTCTGCAGCAGCAGGATGCGGGTGCGGATGCCGACACTGGCGCCGCCGAAGACAACAGCACCACGCCGAGCGTCGACAAGGACGCCGGCGAGAACAAGGAGGGCTGATCCCGTGAAGGTGAAGGTCCAGAAAATCGACGGAAAAGCCGCTGGCGACGTCGAGCTCAACGACGAGGTGTTCGGGGTCGAGCCGCGTGCGGATATCCTGCACCGTGTCGTCACCTGGCAGCTCGAAAACCGCCGCGGCACCGCCCGCCCGACGCGCGAGCGTTCGGACGTGGCGCGTACCGGCAAGAAGTTCGGTGCCCAGAAGGGCTCGGGCGGCGCTCGCCACGGCGATCGCGGCGCTCCGATCTTCATCGGCGGCGGCAAGGCGCACGGTGCGCGCAAGCGTGATTTCAACCAGTCGCTGAACAAGAAGGTTCGTGCGCTCGGTTTGAAGATGGCGCTGTCTAGCAAGGCGAAGGACGGCCTTATCGTCGTCGACAGCCTTGAGCTTACCGATGCTAAGACCAAGGCGCTGAAGGCCCAGTTCGACAACAATGGCTGGAACGGCAAGGTCCTCTTCGTAGACGGCGACACGGTCAATGACGGCTTCAAGAAGGCCGCGCGCAACCTGCCTGGCATCAACGTCCTCCCCGCGATGGGCGCCAATGTCTACGACATCCTGAAGCACGACACGCTGGTCCTCACCAAGGACGCGGTCGCCAAGCTGGAGGGCCGTTTCAATGGCTAAGCAGGACATCGATGCACGTCACTACGACGTGATCCTCTCGCCCCACATCACCGAGAAGTCGACCATGGCTTCGGAGCACAACGCGGTTGTGTTCAAGGTGGCGGGCGATGCGACCAAGCCGCAGATCAAGGAAGCGGTGGAAGCGATCTATTCCGGCCAGAAGGCCAAGGTCGTCGCCGTCAACACGATCAACGTGAAGGGCAAGACCAAGCGCTGGAAGGGCAAGCCCTACAAGCGCAACGACGTGAAGAAGGCGATCGTGACCCTCGCCGAGGGCTCGATGATCGACATCACGGAAGGTGTGAGCTGATCCCATGGCACTGAAGAATTACAATCCGACGAGCCCCGCGCGCCGCGGCCTCATCCTCGTCGACAAGTCCGGCCTGTATAAGGGCAAGCCGGTCAAGTCGCTCACAGAAGGCAAGCGCAAGACGGGTGGCCGCAACAACAAGGGTCACAAGACCTCGCGCGGCATGGGCGGCGGTCACAAGCAGAAGTACCGCTTCATCGACTTCAAGCGTCGCAAGTGGGACGTCGAAGGCACTGTCGAGCGGATCGAATACGATCCCAACCGCACCGCCTTCATCGCTCTCGTGAGCTATACCGATGGCGAGCAGGCCTACATCATCGCTCCGCAGCGTCTCGCTGTCGGCGACAAGGTCGTGGCTGGCGAGAAGACCGATACGAAGCCTGGCAATGCCATGCTTCTGGGTCAGATGCCGGTCGGCACGATCTGCCACAATGTGGAAATGAAGCCGGGCAAGGGCGGGCAGATCGCTCGTTCCGCCGGGGCCTACGTCCAGCTGGTCGGTCGCGATCGCGGCATGGTCATCGTGCGCCTGAACAGCGGCGAGCAGCGTTATCTGCGTGCCGACTGCATGGGCACCGTTGGCGCCGTGTCGAACCCCGACAACCAGAACCAGAACCTGGGCAAGGCCGGTCGTCGCCGCTGGATGGGCGTGAAGCCGCTGACGCGCGGTGTCGCCAAGAACCCGGTCGACCACCCGCATGGTGGTGGTGAAGGCCGGACCTCGGGCGGTCGTCACCCGGTCACTCCGTGGGGCAAGCCGACCAAGGGCGCCCGTACGCGCAACAACAAGCAGACGGACAAGATGATCATCCGTTCGCGCCACGCCAAGAAGAAGAGGTAAGCGCACATGGCACGTTCCGTCTGGAAGGGTCCGTTCGTGGAACTCAGCCTTCTCAAGAAGGCCGAAACCGCGCAGGATGCGAGCAGCACCAAGCCGATCAAGACCTGGTCGCGGCGCAGCACGATCCTCCCCCAATTCGTCGGCCTGACGTTCAACGTCTACAATGGCCACAAGTTCATCCCGGTTTCCGTTTCGGAAGAGATGGTCGGCCACAAGCTCGGTGAATTCGCGCCTACGCGCACCTTCCCGGGCCACGCCGCCGACAAGAAGGGCAAGCGCTGATGAGCAAGCAGAAGGCACCCCGCCGCGTCGGTGAGAACGAGGCTCTGGCCGTCGGCACCACGATCCGTGGTTCGGCCCAGAAGCTGAACCTCGTCGCCGGTCTGATCCGCGGCAAGAAGGCCGAAGAGGCCCTCAACATCCTCGCTTTCTCTAAGAAGGCGATGGCGCGCGACGCCAGCAAGGTGCTCGCATCCGCGATCGCCAACGCGGAAAACAATCACGATCTGGATGTCGATGCCCTAGTCGTTGCGGAAGCTTCGGTCGGCAAGTCGATCACCATGAAGCGGTTCCACACACGCGGCCGCGGCAAGTCCACGCGTATCCTTAAGCCGTTCAGCCGGCTGCGGATCGTGGTTCGCGAGCAGGAAGAGGCGTAACATGGGTCACAAGAGCAATCCGATCGGTCTGCGTCTGCAGATCAACCGCACCTGGGACAGCCGCTGGTACGCCGAAGGGCGCGACTATGCCAAGCTGCTCAGCGAGGACATCGAGATCCGCAAGCACATCGTCAGCTCGCTGCCGCAGGCCGCGATCTCGAAGGTGGTGATCGAGCGTCCGGCCAAGCTTTGCCGCATCTCGATCTATGCCGCGCGTCCCGGTGTCATCATCGGCAAGAAGGGCGCGGACATCGAAAAGCTGCGTTCGAAGCTTGCCACGATGACCGCCAGCGAAGTGAAGCTGAACATCGTCGAAATCCGCAAGCCGGAAGTCGATGCCAAGCTCGTCGCCCAGGGCATCGCCGACCAGCTGATCCGCCGCGTGGCATTCCGCCGGGCGATGAAGCGCGCGATCCAGTCCGCCATGCGTCTGGGTGCCGAAGGTATCAAGATCGTGTGCGGTGGCCGTCTCGGCGGCGCGGAAATCGCGCGTGTCGAACAGTACCGCGAAGGCCGCGTGCCGCTTCACACGCTGCGCGCCAACATCGACTATGCCGAAGCCGAGGCGCTGACCGCCTACGGCATCATCGGCATCAAGGTGTGGGTCTTCAAGGGCGAGATCCTCGGCCACGATCCGACCGCGCATGACCGTCTGATGATGGAATCGCAGACCTCGGGCGTGCGCCCCGCGCGCTGATTGCAGGACATAGGAAAGCACCATGCTGCAACCGAAGAAAACCAAGTACCGCAAGGCGTTCAAGGGCCGTATCCACGGCAACGCCAAGGGCGGCACCGCGCTCAATTTCGGGTCGTACGGCCTGAAGGCGCTGGAGCCGGAGCGGATCACCGCACGCCAGATCGAAGCGGCTCGCCGCGCGATCACGCGCCACATCAAGCGTCAGGGCCGTCTCTGGATCCGCGTGTTCCCGGACGTGCCGGTTTCGAAGAAGCCTGCCGAAGTCCGTCAGGGTAAGGGCAAGGGCTCGATCGAATACTGGGCCGCCCGCGTGAAGCCGGGTCGCATCCTGTTCGAACTCGACGGTGTCGCGGGTCCGCTCGCCGCCGAAGCGTTCGAGCGCGCCGCGATGAAGCTGCCCGTCAAGACCAAGGTCGTTGCCCGCCTCGGCGACACCTCGCACCTGGGAGGCGAAGCGTGAGCAAGACTGAAGACCTCCGCCAGAAGTCGGACGATCAGCTCGCCGAAGAGCTGACCTCGCTCAAGCGCGAGCAGTTCAACCTGCGCTTCCAGGCCGCGACCAACCAGCTGGAAAAGCCGGCTCGCATCCGCGAAGTGCGCCGCTCGATCGCCACGATCAAGACGTTGCAGGGTGAACGCACCCGCGCTTCGGCTGCCAAGGCTTAAGGAACAGACTATGCCAAAGCGTATCCTGATCGGCACGGTGACCTCGGACAAGACCGACAAGACCGTGACCGTGCTCGTCGAGCGTAAGGTGAAGCACCCGCTTTACGGGAAGATCATCCGTCGCTCGAAAAAGTATCACGCCCATGACGAGCAGAACGAGTACACGCTCGGCGACGTCGTGCGCATCGAAGAAACTAAGCCGATCTCGAAGACCAAGACCTGGCAGGTCAAGGACCGGGTGACGGCGGGCGGCACGCAGGCTGTCGAGGCGGACCTCGAAGTCGAAGCCGCAGGAAACTGACGTAATCGGAACTGCCGGGCTTTCGTCCCGGCAAGCCAAGAGAAGGAACCGGATCGATGATCCAGATGCAATCCAATCTCGACGTCGCGGACAATAGCGGCGCCAAGCGCGTCCAGTGCATCAAGGTACTGGGCGGCTCGAAGCGCCGCACCGCGAGTGTCGGGGACGTGATCGTGGTTTCCGTGAAGGAAGCCCAGCCGCGCGCCAAGGTGAAGAAGGGCGACGTCCATCGCGCCGTGATCGTCCGCACCAAGAAGGACGTTCGCCGTCCCGATGGCAGCGTGATCCGCTTCGACAGCAATGCCGCCGTGCTCGTGAACAAGAGCGAAGAGCCGATCGGCACCCGTATCTTCGGCCCGGTGGTGCGCGAACTGCGCGGCCGCGGCTTCATGAAGATCATCTCGCTCGCTCCGGAGGTGCTGTAATGGCCGCCGCCAAGATCAAGAAGGGTGACACCGTCGTCGTCCTGTCCGGCAAGGACAAGGGCCAGACGGGCACGGTCGAGAAGGTCATGCCCAAGGACGGCAAGATCGTCGTCGAAGGCGTGAACGTCGCCACCCGTCACCGCAAGCCGAACCAGCAGAACCCGCAGGGTGGCATCGACCGTTTTCCGGCCCCGATGCACATCTCCAAGGTCGCGCTGGCCGATCCGAAGGACGGCAAGCCCACCCGCGTCCGTTTCGAAGAGAAGGACGGCAAGAAGGTGCGCGTCGCCGTGAAGTCCGGGGAGACCATCGATGGCTGATAACTACACGCCGCGCTTCAAGAAGAAGTACGAGGACGAGGTCGTCAAGGCGATGACAGAGAAGTTCGGTTACAAGAACCGTCTCGAAGTCCCGCGGATCGAAAAAGTCACGCTCAACATGGGCGTGGGCGAGGCGAGCCAGGACAAGAAGAAGGTCCAGACCGCCGCCGAGGAAATGGCCCTGATCGCCGGCCAGAAGCCGGTCATTACCAAAGCCAAGAAGTCGATCGCCCAGTTCAAGCTGCGCGAAGGCATGCCGATCGGTGCGAAGGTTACCCTGCGCCGCGATCGCATGTACGAATTCATGGACCGCCTGGTCACCATCGCCATGCCCCGCATCCGCGACTTTCGCGGCCTCAACCCGAAGAGCTTCGACGGGCGCGGCAATTACGCGATGGGCATGAAGGAACAGATCGTGTTCCCCGAGATCAGCTACGACCGGATCGAAAAGGTCCGTGGCATGGATATCATCGTGACCACCACGGCGAAGACCGACGACGAGGCGCGCGAGCTGCTGCGTCTGTTCGGTTTCCCGTTCCCGGCCCCCGAAGGCCAGGAAGCGTCACAAGAGAAGGAAGCGGCGTGAGCCGCTAAGAGAGGAACTTAAGTCCAATGGCGAAACTGAGTTCGATCAATAAGAACGAGAAGCGCAAGAAGCTCGTCAAGCAGTACGCTGCGAAGTACGAGAAGCTGAAGGCGATCGCGGACGACAAGTCGGCCGACGAAAGCGAACGGCTGATGGCGCGCCTGAAGATGGCGGAACTGCCGCGCAATGCGAATCCCACGCGTGTGCGCAACCGCTGCTCCACCACCGGCCGCCCGCGCGGCTATTACCGCAAGTTCGGCATCAACCGCATCGAGCTGCGGGATCTTGGCAATAAAGGCCTGATCCCTGGCCTGACCAAGTCGAGCTGGTGAGGATCTAGACCATGGCATTGACCGATCCCCTGGGTGATATGCTCACCCGTATCCGCAACGGCCAGCAGGCGAAGAAGGACAGCGTCCTCTCGCCCGCCAGCAAGCTGCGCGCGAACGTCCTGGAAGTGCTCCAGCGCGAAGGCTACATCCGTGGCTACAGCGAAGACGACAGCGGCAAGCACAAGGCGCTGCGGATCGAACTGAAGTATTTCGAGGGCGAACCTGCGATCAAGCACGTCGCTCGCGTCTCCAAGCCGGGCCGCCGCGTCTATTCGGGGTCGAAGGACCTTCCGAACGTGCGCAACGGCCTTGGCATCACCATCGTCTCGACCCCGCGCGGCGTGCTTTCGGACAACGAAGCACGCAGCGAGAACGTCGGTGGCGAAGTGCTGGCGGAGGTGTTCTGATGAGCCGCATCGGTAAACGTCCGGTGGCGATCCCCAGCGGGGTCACTGCCAATATCGACGGCAAGACGCTGTCGGTGAAGGGGCCCAAGGGCACTCTCACGATGGGCCTGTCCGACCTCATCGACTACAAGGTCGAAGACGAGGGTATCTCGGTAAAGCCTGCGAACGATACGCAGAAGGCCCGCGCCTTCTGGGGTATGCAGCGCACCATGGTTTCGAACCTGGTCGAAGGCGTAACGGAAGGTTTTTCCAAGACGCTGCAGATCTCGGGTGTCGGCTATCGTGCCTCGACGCAGGGCAACAAGCTCAAGCTTCAGCTCGGCTATTCGCACGACGTCGATCTCGACGTGCCTGAAGGCCTGGATGTGAAGACGCCCGATCAGACGACGATCATCGTTTCGGGCATCGACAAGCAGAAGGTCGGCCAGTTCGCCGCAGAAATCCGCCGCTGGCGCAAGCCCGAACCCTACAAGGGCAAGGGTATTAAGTACCAGGGCGAGTATATCTTCCGCAAGGAAGGGAAGAAGAAGTAAGATGGCCAAGCTTTCCCTCTTCGAACGCCGTCGCCGCCGTGTCCGCACGGCGCTCCGCAACCGTGCGGGCGGCAAGCCGCGTCTTTCGGTGCACCGCACCGGCAAGCATATCTATGCGCAGATCATCGACGATGCCGCCGGCAAGACCGTCGCCGCAGCTTCCACGCTGGGTGCCTCGGGATCGGGTGCCAATGTCGATGCCGCGCAGCAGGTCGGCAAGGACATCGCCGCCGCCGCCAAGAAGGCCGGCGTGACCACCGTCGTGTTCGACCGCGGTGGCTTCCTGTTCCATGGTCGCGTCAAGGCGCTGGCCGATGCCGCCCGTGAAGGCGGGCTGGAGTTCTGATTATGGCCGACGAGAACAAGACCCCGGACAACACCGGCGAAACCGCGGCTCCCGCTGCGACCGAAACGGCGACCGCTCAGACCGAGCACGCCGTTACGAACGAGCAGCCTGCCGTGGCGGACACGCCGTCGGAAGCGGCCGACAACCAGTCGCCCGCCCAGGGCGCCGAAGGCCAGCCGCGTCAGCGTGGTGGCCGTGGCGGTAATGACCGTGGCGGTCGCGATGGTGGCGGTCGCGGCCGTGGCCGTGGTCGCGACGATCGTCGTGGCGGACGCCGCGAGGAAGAAGACGACGGCATCATCGAGAAGCTGGTCCACATCAACCGCGTCTCCAAGACCGTGAAGGGCGGTAAGCGCTTCGGTTTCGCAGCGCTGGTCGTTGTCGGCGACGGCTCGGGCCGCGTCGGTTTCGGCAAGGGCAAGGCCCGCGAAGTGCCGGAAGCGATCAGCAAGGCGACTGCCGCTGCGCGCAAGCACATGATCCGCGTCCCGTTGAAGGACGGTCGCACGCTTCACCATGACGGCAATGGTCGTTTCGGTGCGGGCAAGGTGACTGTGCGTACGGCTCCGGCGGGTACCGGCATCATCGCCGGTGGTCCGATGCGCGCCGTGTTCGAAAGCCTTGGCGTCGCCGACGTGGTGACCAAGTCGGTCGGCACGTCCAATCCCTACAACATGATCCGTGCGACCTTCGACGCGCTGCAGGACCAGACGTCGCCGAAATCGGTGGCGCAGCGTCGCGGCAAGAAGATCGCCGACCTTCTTGGTCGCGGCGGATCGAACGAGGCCGAGGCGCAAGCCGACGCCGCGGCTCTTGTGGAGTAATCGAGATGGCTGACACAAAAACCATCACCATCAAGCAGATCGGTTCGCCGCTGCGTCGGCCCGAGAGCCAGCGCAAGATCCTGATCGGCTTGGGTCTCAACAAGATGCACAAGACCGTGACTCGTCAGGACACCCCCGAGGTGCGCGGCGCGATCGCCAAGGTCCCGCATCTGGTGACGATCGTCGACTGAATCACGACTGGCAATGGGCACTGCCGATCCGGCGGTGCCGACAGACAAAAACGGCGGGGAGGTTCAGGCTTCTCCGCCGTTTTCGTATGGTCTGACCAGAACGCCCGGTTTGACGGGAATGGCCCTCACGGCGCGCAATCACCGTGGATGCGAACCACGAAATCGACGGTACGGTCCGAAACCAACTGACTGCCGACCACGCGACAATAGCGCGACGTATACGTCTCGATCAGTTCTGCCGTTCTCGCATTCGGCGGTTTGTGCCTGAAACTGGGTACATCGACGATGACGCCAGGCCGTAGCGCGAGCACGCGACGCAGTTCCGCTTCTGTATCGAGATGGCTGACATTGATTTCCGCGCCGTGGCTGAGGTGGGGAGGAAAGGCGAGGGGCGTCGGCGAGCGATGCCCGGACATGTGGTACAGCATCGGTGGTCCATCGAAGATCAGGATAGGCCGCCCGCCGTCATGGGCTCTGATCGTCTGGGCAAGACGTTCCATTGCGGAGATCGTGCGCTCGGTACGGGCGAAATCGAGCGGCGAATGGATCGCGAAGCTGATCGTCATGACGGTGACGAGACCGACCGAACCCATGATTGGGCGCGCGAGAACGGGCGCCGATGCGAGCGCGAGCGGAACCAGCATCGGAAGCGCGTAATGGAGGTGGAGATTGGGAACGGAGAGTACGCCGAGAGCCGCGGCGCCCAGCCAGATCAGGATGAAGCGCTTCATGTCGGATTGGCGCGCTTGGCGTAAAGCCACGATCGCCATGATTGCGAGAGGGCTGATGAGTATCGCCATGATCGTGCCGCCGAAGATGGCGCTGCTGGCATCGTAGCTCTTGGACAGATTGGAAAGTACCATGGCCTGCCAGAACTCGGACCAGTGGCCGGACAGCCAGTAATACGCTGCGATGGCGAGTGTGGGGGCCGCGCCTACCGCGATCCAGACGGCCATCATTCGGAGCGTGGGTTTCAGATTGCCGGTGCAGCTGTAAGACTTCCACGCCGCCCACGCTCCCAATGCGGAGATCTCGAACACCACGGTCTGCTTGATCGTCAGCGCCAATCCGCCCAGCCCCATCGCCAGAATAAGGGACCAGGCCGCGCGGGGTCTCTCCGGCCTCTGCGACTGGCGAAAGACGATCCAGGCGCAGCTTGCGACCAGCGCGTTGTAAAAGACGGGACTTTGCCCGCCATATCCGCCGAACATCGGAAGGGCGAAAAGATAGAGGATCGCTGCACGGCAACCGGCACGCTGGCCGGAATGATCGCGCGCCATCTCCCAGATCACGAACGCCGTATAACCAGCGAAGAATGTGGCCGTGATCTGATATGCGATCGGGTCGCGCGAAATTGCTGCGATCAGCCCATACAGGGCAAAATGCCCGAAAGGCTTGCGATCCCAGATATCGACATAGGGCAGGGCGCCGTGGGTCATGTCGATCCCCGCAGCGAAATAGAACGCCTCGTCGACGAACAGGTTGGGGTTCCCGAAGGTCGCCGCGCGAAGGCCCAAGGCCATCAGCACGCACAGCCCCAGGCGCCAGGCAAAGCCCGCGATATCCGCGCGTCTATCGCCGCTTTCCAGCGATCGCTTGGCAAAGGGCAGGCTGAAGTCGATCATTCCCAATCCCGCAGGGCAACAGCGTCCACGGCGAGGCGTTACGCTCGAGACCTTGGGGAAGGGTTAACCATACGATGCGAACCGCAATTCGTTCGACATGGAGGGGTGACAAGTCGCCCGGCATTGGATAAGGGCGCCCCTTTCCAACAGCGCGCACCCCTTCAGGGGGCCTAGAAAGCGAAAGCGAGTGCACTATGAAACTGAATGATATCCGCGACAATCCCGGCGCCCGTAAAGAGCGTATGCGCGTCGGCCGTGGCATCGGCTCGGGCAAGGGCAAGACCGGCGGCCGTGGCCAGAAGGGTCAGAAGAGCCGTTCGGGCGTCGCCATCAAGGGCTTCGAAGGCGGCCAGATGCCGCTTCACATGCGCCTGCCGAAGCGCGGCTTCAACAATCCGTTCGGCAAGGATTTCGCCGAAGTGAACCTCGGCATGGTCCAGAAGTTCATCGATGCGGGCAAGCTCGACGCCAAGGCGACTCTCGATCACGAAACGCTGAAGGCCGCTGGCCTCGCGCGTGGCGGCAAGGACGGCGTGCGCCTCCTCGGCAAGGGCGAGTTGACCGCGAAGGTCGCGTTCAAGGTCGCCGGCGCCTCGAAGGGCGCGATCGAAGCGGTCGAAAAGGCCGGCGGTTCGGTCCAGGTAATCGCTCCCAAGCAGCCGGAGCACGAGAAGAAAGCCGCTCGCACCGAAGCGAACAAGGCCAAGAAAGCCAAGTAAGCGGGAAAATCACGGGGTGGGGGTTCGACATCGCGCGAACCCCTCCCTATTTACCCCTCCATCGCCGGGAGGGGCCGGCACCAAGCTAGGATCGACATTTCGACATGGCATCACGCGCCGACAATATCGCGAGCAATCTGAGCCTCGCCAATTTCTCCAAGGCCACCGAACTGCGCCAGCGCATCTGGTTCACGATCGGGGCCCTGATCGTCTTCCGCTTCCTGAGCTTCGTGCCGCTGCCGGGTGTCAATCCGCTGGTGCTGCAATCGCTCGCCGATACGGCGCGCGGCGGCATCCTCGACATGTTCAACATGTTCACCGGCGGCAGCCTCGAGCGCATGAGCCTGATCGCGCTCGGCGTGATGCCCTACATCACCGCCTCGATCGTGATCCAGCTCGCCGCGGCGCTGCATCCCTCGCTCGCCGCCCTCAAGAAGGAAGGCACGACCGGACGCCAGAAGCTGAACCAGTATACCCGCTACGGCACGGTGCTGCTGTGCACGGTGCAGGGCTGGTTCCTTGCCGCGGGTCTCGAAAGCTACGGGGCGCAAAGCGGTATCCAGGCGGTGGTCGATCCCGGATACATGTTCCGCATCGGCGCGGTCATCAGCCTTGTCGGGGGCACTATGTTCCTGCTGTGGCTGGGCGAGCAGATCACCAGCCGCGGCATCGGCAACGGCGTGTCGCTGATCATCATGGCGGGCATCGTCGCCCAGTTCCCGAGCTTCGCGGGCAATCTGTTCGAGGGCGGGCGCACGGGCTCGATCTCGCCCGGGATCATCATCGGCTTCATCCTCATGATCGTGATCCTGATCCTCGTGATCAGTTTCGTGGAGCGGGCGCAGCGGCGGCTGCTGATCCAGTATCCCAAGCGCGCCACGCAGCGCGGAATGATGCAAGCCGATCGCTCGCACTTGCCGTTGAAGCTCAACACCGCAGGCGTGATTCCGCCGATCTTCGCCAGCTCGCTGCTTCTGCTTCCGCTCACGATCACGCAGTTCGCGGGCAATTCGCTCGATACGAACAGCACGACCGGGGCCTGGTTGCAGACGCTGCTGCAATATCTCCAGCACGGCCAGCCGATCTACATGACGCTTTATGCGGCGGGGATCGTGTTCTTCTGCTTCTTCTACACCGCGGTGGTCTTCAACCCCGAGGAAACGGCGGAGAATCTGAAGAAGAATGGCGGGTTCATACCTGGCATCCGTCCGGGCAAGCGGACCGAGGAATATCTCGATTACGTGTTGACGCGCATCACCGTGGTCGGGGCGATCTATCTCGCACTGGTCTGCGTCATTCCCGAATACATGATCGCGCAAACGGGTATTCCGCTGTTCCTCGGCGGGACCAGCCTGCTGATCGTCGTCAATGTCACAGTCGACACGATCAGCCAGATCCAGTCGCACCTGCTGGCCCACCAGTATGGCGATCTCATCAAGAAGGCCAAGTTGAAAGGCCGTATGCGCTAGGCTACGTGCCCGGGTGGAAGGATTCGGGCAGAGGGAATTTTCGAACGATGGACATCATCCTTCTAGGCCCTCCGGGCGCGGGCAAGGGCACCCAGGCTCATCGTCTGGTCGAGCATCACGGCATGCGCCAGCTTTCGACCGGGGACATGCTGCGCGGCGCCGTCAGCGCGGGCACTCCGGTGGGCATCAAGGCCAAGGCGATCATGGATCGGGGCGAGCTCGTGTCCGACGATATCGTCAGCGAGCTGATCGATGCCGAACTCGCCGCGATGGGGAGCGAGACCGGTGCGATCTTCGACGGATATCCCCGCACCGAGGCGCAGGCCCGGATGCTCGACGAAATCCTCGAACGCCACGGTCGCAAGCTCGACCACGTCATCGAACTGGGCGTGAACGAAGAGGCGCTTGTCGAACGCATCACGGGGCGCTTCACCTGCGCCAAGTGCGGCGAAGGCTATCACGACGTCTTCAAGCAGCCCGAAACCGAGGGCGTGTGCGACAAGTGCGGCAGCACGGAATTCAAGCGCCGCCCCGACGATAACGAAGAAACCGTGCGCCACCGGATGCAGGTCTATCGGTCCGAAACCGCACCGATCCTGCCCGGCTACGAGGAGCGCGGGATCGTCAGCCGGATCGACGGGATGGCCAGCATCGCGGACGTGACCCACGCGATCGATTCGATCCTGGCGTAGCGATCCGCCTTCCCTGGACTGCACCGCCGGGTTAGAGCGGTCGGAACAAGGGGAGGGAATGGGATGCGACATATCACCTGTTTTGCCGCACTGGCCGCGACGCTGTTGGCGTCCGCCGCACCGCTGCAAGCCGAGGTCGTCTTGACCACGCCGACAGGGTTCGTAACGCGCGATACCGCACAGATCGCAGCGCCGCCGATGGCGGTCTGGCTCGCTCTGACGAAGCCCGCCGCTTGGTGGAACGACGAACACACCTGGTCGGGCGATGCCGCCAACCTCACTCTGACGCCCCAGGCGGGCGGCTGTTTCTGCGAGACGATCCCCGGCGGCGATGCCGGCAGGGCATCGGCGATGGATGGCAGCGCGCGCCATGCGACGGTGGTGCAGGCCTTTCCACTCAAGGTCATGCGCCTGCGCGGAGGGCTCGGCCCGCTTCAGGGCGAACCGGCAGAGGGCGTGCTGACGATCACGCTGAAGGAAATTCCCGGCGGTACCCGCGTGTTGTGGGAATACAATGTCGGCGGACCCATGCGGTTCGAGATCCCGATGATTTCCGCCGCCGTGGACCAGGTGATGAGCCAGCAGCTTGCCGGATTGCGCAACCATCTTGGCGGGCTTCCCGACACTTCGGCTCCAGCTGCGTCCGCGTCCGAACCGGCGACGGATGATACGTCGGATGATGCCGAACCTTCCGCTTTCGATGAGCAGTTCGGCGATCTCGACGAGTAAGGAGAAATCGTTCGGGGGGGAGGCGATCGGCCTTTTCTGAGGAACGATGCATTGCCCGGGTAGGTTAACTCCGCGCAACCGGAGGGCCACTCGATGCCGCAGACTGACCAGCGCGATACCGCGCCGGACTTCGACACGTTCATGGACGAATTGCGCGAGCGCAATGCAGGGCAGGACGAGTTCGTCCAGGCCGTGGGCGAGGTGGCGCGCGACGTGTTCGATTGGATCGCCGACAAGCCCGAATACACCGACGCCCAGATCCTGCGCCGCCTGACCGAGCCCGACCGGATCGTCAGCTTCCGTGTCTGCTGGGAGGACGACGATCATCGGATCCGCGTCGAACGTGGTTGGCGCGTGCAGAACAACAACGCCATCGGTCCCTATAAGGGCGGATTGCGCTTCCACCCGAGCGTGACCGAGAGCGTGCTCAAATTCCTCGCCTTCGAACAGACCTTCAAGAATGCGCTCACCGGACTGCCGCTGGGCGGAGGGAAGGGTGGGTCGAGCTTCGATCCCCATGGAAAGTCCGACGCCGAGATCATGCGCTTCTGCCAGAGCTTCATGACCGAACTCTATCGCCATATCGGGCCGCATACCGATGTCCCGGCGGGAGATATCGGTGTCGGCAGCCGCGAGATCGGATTCCTGTTCGGCCAGTACAAAAGGATCGTGAACCGCTGGGAAGGCGCGATCACGGGCAAGGGGCTCGAATGGGGCGGATCGGAACTGCGCCCCGAGGCGACCGGGTTCGGCGCGGTCTATTTCCTGCGCCGGATGCTCGACCATGCGGGCGACACGCTGGAGGGCAAGTCGGTCGTCCTGTCAGGCGCCGGCAATGTCGCGCTCCACGCGGCGCAGAAGCTGATCGAGAGTGGTGCCAAGGTTTTGACCCTGTCGGATTCGGATGGGTTCATCCACGACGCCGACGGGATCGATCAGGACAAGCTCGACTGGATCAAGGCGCTGAAGCAGGAGCGGCGCGGGCGGATCAAGGAATATGTCGAGGAATATCCCGACGCCGAATATCACGGCGATGGGGCGCAACCTTGGAATGTCGATTGCGACATCGCCATGCCTTGCGCGACCCAGAACGAGATCGACGAGGACGATGCGAAGGCTTTGATCGATCACGGTGTGAGGGCTGTGGTGGAGGGTGCGAACATGCCCACCACCCACGCAGCCGCGCGCGTCATCCGCAATGCGGGCATCCTGTTCGCACCCGCCAAGGCGGCCAATGCGGGCGGGGTGGCCGTTTCGGGCCTGGAAATGAGCCAGAACGCAGAACGCGTGAGCTGGAACCACGAGAAGCTCGACAACCAGCTCACCGACCTCATGGCCGAAATCCACGACAAATGTGTCGAACATGGCAAGGATGAAAACGGTAAGGTCGATTATGCGCGCGGCGCCAACATCGCGGGTTTTGAAAAGGTTGCGAGCGCTATGCTGGCCTTCGGCGTGGTGTAGCCGGTGCGTCGGCGCGCTTTGACGTGCGATGCGCAACAGGCTATAGAGTGGCCCGAACAGACATCAGCGCCGCCCCTGTGGCGGCCATGCGATGGCGCGCGAGGCTTGCGGTTGACGCCGCGGGCGAATCGTCCTAAGCGCGCGGTTCATTCGACAATCACGGATATGTCCGGCACGCGGTTGCCCTCTTCCATGGCGCTGCAACCGGACTTTTGGCTTTTGCGCCGTCCGCCGTCTCGAATGGATTGAGCGATGAGATAGGGTTGGCGTTCGCCGTAAGTCCCTGTGGAGCATGGAGAAGTAAGTGGCTCGTATTGCCGGGGTGAATATCCCCACCAACAAGCGCGTGATCATCGCGCTCACCTATATCCACGGTATCGGCCGGACCACGGCCGTCGAGATCGCCGACAAGCTCGGTATCGATCATTCGCGCCGCGTGCAGGACCTCACCGACGAGGAAGTGCTGCGCATCCGCGAAACGATCGATGAAGATCACCGGGTCGAAGGCGACCTTCGCCGCGAAACCGCGATGAACATCAAGCGCCTCATGGATTTGCGTTCCTATCGCGGCCTGCGCCATCGTGCGGGTCTGCCCGTGCGCGGCCAGCGCACCCACACCAACGCCCGCACCCGCAAGGGCAAGGCCAAGCCGATCGCCGGCAAGAAGAAGTAAGCGTCGGCTTTCCCGATACGCTTTTCCCTTCTTGAGTTTGAGATAAGGATACCAAGACCATGGCACGCGAACCCGGCCGGATCAGGCGGCGCGACAAGAAGAATATTACGAGCGGCGTCGCGCACATCAACGCCAGCTTCAACAACACGATGATCACCATCACCGATGCTCAGGGCAATGCGATCAGCTGGTCCAGCGCGGGGATGATGGGCTTCAAGGGCAGCCGCAAGTCGACGCCCTATGCCGCCCAGGTCGCCGCCGACGATGCCGGCAAGAAGGCCGCCGAACACGGCGTCCGCACGCTGGAAGTCGAAGTGAAGGGCCCGGGTTCGGGCCGCGAGAGCGCGCTGCGCGGTCTTGCCGCGGTGGGCTTCACCATCACCTCGATCCGCGATGTGACGCCGATCCCGCACAATGGCGTGCGGCCTTCCAAGCGCCGCCGCGTCTGATCCGTGCCTGCCTGGCGGCCCTGTTCCGATAGGGCCGCCGACACCATCTTCACGGACCGGACGCTCTCAGCCCAGAGCGCCGGTCCCGTCCGTATTCGAACCAGGGGATATCCATGTCCGTCAATAACAAGAACTGGCAGGAACTGAAAAAACCCAACACCCTCGAGATCAAGGAAGGCGGCGACAAAAAGCGCAAGGCCACCTTCGTTGCCGAACCGCTGGAACGCGGCTTCGGCCTGACGCTCGGCAACGCGCTGCGCCGTGTGCTGCTCTCCTCGCTTCAGGGCGCGGCGATCACCTCGATCAAGATCGAGAACGTGCTGCATGAATTCTCCTCGCTCGCCGGCGTGCGCGAGGATGTCACCGACATCGTCCTCAATGTGAAGCAGATCGCACTGAAGATGGAAGGCGAAGGCCTCAAGCGCCTGCAGCTTTCCGCCACCGGACCCGGTGAAGTCAAGGCTGGCGACATCGCCGTTTCGGGCGATATCGAAGTGATGAACAAGGACCTGGTTCTGTGCCATCTCGACGAAGGCGCCACGCTGAACATGGAACTGACTGCGGACGTCGGTAAGGGTTATTCGCCCGCCGTCGCCAACCGTCCGGCCGATGCGCCGATCGGTCTGATCCCGGTCGACAGCCTGTACTCGCCGGTCCGCCAGGTGAGCTACAAGGTCGAGAACGCCCGTGTCGGGCAGGAGCTCGATTACGACAAGCTCTCGCTGACCGTTGAAACCGATGGCACTGTGACTCCGGAAGACGCGGTGGCCTATGCCGCCCGCATCCTTCAGGACCAGCTCACGCTGTTCGTCCACTTCGAGGAAGGCATTCCGCAGCCGTCCTCCGCGATGATCGGCCAGGCCGCCGAACCGCAGGAGAGCGACACCAACCAGCTCAACCGCTACCTTCTCAAGAAGGTGGACGAGTTGGAATTGTCGGTCCGTTCGGCCAATTGCCTCAAGAACGACAACATCATCTATATCGGCGATCTGGTCCAGAAGACCGAAGCCGAGATGCTGCGCACCCCGAACTTTGGCCGCAAGTCCTTGAACGAAATCAAGGAAGTGCTGTCCAGCATGGGCCTGCGCCTCGGCATGGACATCCCCGGATGGCCGCCGGAGAATATCGAGGAAATGGCCAAGAAGCTCGAACAGGAACTTCTGGGCTGAATGGGTTCCGGCGGCGCACCCTGAGCGCCGCCAGCTATGGGCTACCTAAAACGGGCCCCTAACGAACGAAGGAATGAATTATGCGTCATGGTATTCGCCAGCGTAAGCTCGGCCGCAAGTCGGGCCACCGCACCGCTCTGTTCCGCAACATGTCGGCCGCGCTGATCAAGCACGAGCAGATCCTGACCACCGCCCCCAAGGCGAAGGAACTGCGCCCCTATATCGAAAAGCTGATCACGCTCGCCAAGCGCGGCGGCCTGTCCAACCGTCGTCTCGCCATGAGCCGTTTGGGCGACGAGACCCAGCTGAAGAAGCTGTTCGACGTCCTCGCCGAACGCTACGCCGATCGTGAAGGCGGCTATACCCGCGTAATCAAAGCCGGCTATCGCGGCAGCGACGCGGCGCAGATGGCCGTGATCGAATTCGTCGAACGCGATGTCGATGCCAAGGGCCAGGACAGCGGCCCCGTCATGAACGACGAGGAAGAATACGAAGACGCGTAAGCGATTTCGCATTTCGGGATTTCGGGGGCCGGAGGGGAAACCTTTCGGCCCTTTTCCGTATGGGCCGGGCCGAAGATCGGGGAGATGGCGTTGGATGGCGATTGAACGTTTTCCCGCGCGCCCTACATTGCGTTCACATTATTCGACGCAGAGGATCCCCATCATGAACCGCATCACTGCCGCCGCGCTCGCCGGTGCCGCGCTCGTCGCCCTTTCGACCGCACCCGTGTCGGCACAGACCGTCTCGGACTATCCCGAGACGCGCGCCACCGACACCAGCGAAACGATCTTCGGCCAGCAGATCGCCGATCCCTATCGCTGGCTCGAAAACGATGTGCGCAGCGATACCGAGGTCGCGAACTGGGTAGAGGCGCAGAACGTCGTCACCGACGCCTATCTCGAACAGCTTCCGGGCACCGAGTGGTTCAAGACCGAACTCGCCAAGCTGATCGATTACGAGCGCTTCGGCATCCCGACCAAGGCCGGTGACCGCTATTTCTACAGCTACAATTCCGGGCTGATGAACCAGTCGCAATATTTCGTGCGCGACGGGTGGAGCGGCGAGGGCCGCCTGCTGATCGATCCGAACACCTGGTCGGCGGACAACGCCACCGCGCTCGCCGATACAGCGCCGTCGAAATCGGGCGATTATCTCGCCTATGCTATCCAGGATGGCGGCAGCGACTGGCGCACGATAAAGGTGCTCGACGTCGCCACCGGCGAAGAGATGGGCGACGAGATCCGCTGGGCGAAATTCACGGGCATCTCATGGCTCGGCGATGAAGGCTTCTTCTATTCGCGCTTTCCCGAGACCGAGGAGGGGCAGGATTTCCAGTCCCTCAATTACAACCAGAAAGTCTATTTCCACCGCCTCGGCACCCCGCAGAGCGAAGACGCGCTGGTCTTTGAAACGCCGCAATTCAAGGAACAGGGCCATGGCCTCGGCGTAACCGATGACGGGCGCTGGGCTTTCATTTCCAGCTCGACCGGGACCGATAATCGCAACGAATTGCGTGTGATCGACCTGGCAAACCGTGCGGATGGCAGTTGGCAGACGCGCGATATCGTGACCGGTTTCGAGAATGAGTGGAGCCCGATCGCCTCCACCGGCGACACGGTCTATTTCATGACCAACACGGACGCGCCGCGCTATCGCATCGTGCGCGCCGATCTGACGCAGCCGACCCTCGAATGGGAGGAAGTGATCCCGCAGGGCGACAATCCCATTTCGGGTGCCTCCATCATCGGCGACAAGCTCGTGGTCGAGTTCATGCAGGATGCGAGCAGCCGCGCGGTCTATTACGACCTCGACGGCAATCGCACCGGCGAACTCGATCTTCCCGGCATCGGGTCGATCGCGGGCTTCGGCGGGGAGCCGGGCGACAGCGAGACATTCTACAGCTTCACCAGCTTCAACCAGCCGGGCGCGATCTACCGCCTCGATGTCGACAGCGGCGAGACCCAGGTCTTCGCCGAACCCGAAGTCGCCTTCTCGCCCGATGATTATCGGGTGGAACAGGTCTTCTATTCGTCGAAGGACGGCACACGCGTGCCGATGTTCATCGTGCGCGGTAAGGGTTCGACCGGCCCCGCGCCGACGCTGCTTTACGGTTATGGCGGGTTCAACATCTCGCTGACGCCGAGCTTTGCCGCGACGCGCCTCGCCTGGCTGAAGGCAGGCGGCACCTTCGCGCTCGCCAATATCCGCGGCGGGGGCGAATACGGCAAGGAATGGCACGATGCGGGTCGGTTGAACAACAAGCAGAACGTGTTCGACGATTTCATCGCGGCGGGCGAGTATCTGAAGGCGGAAGGGTATACCACGCCGGAAGGCCTCGCGATCCAGGGCGGCTCGAATGGCGGCCTGTTGGTCGGCGCGGTGACCAACCAGCGCCCCGACCTGGTCGATGCCGCCAATGCTGCGGTCGGCGTGATGGACATGCTGCGCTTCGACCGTTGGACGGCGGGCCGCTATTGGGTGGACGATTACGGCTATCCCGACCGCGAGGCGGATTTCGCCGTGCTGCGCGCCTATTCGCCCTATCACAACATCCGTTCTGGCGTGGATTATCCGGCGATGCTGGTGACGACCGCCGATACGGACGATCGCGTGGTGCCGGGGCACAGCTTCAAATACACTGCCGCCTTGCAGGCCGCCGATGCGGGCGACGAACCGCATCTGATCCGCATCGAGACGCGCGCGGGCCACGGTTCGGGCAAGCCGACCGACAAGGTGATCGACGAATATGGCGATATCCTCGCCTTCCTCGCTTATCACACTGGCCTGAAAGTGCCGCCGGCAGAATGACGACCGGACGGGGAGGACAATCGATGTCCCCCCCCCGCCTTCGTTCAGGAAACTGCCACGTATGGTGAACAGTAGCTGACGGCGAAATTCAGGCTCGTCTCAGCGCCGGTCTCCTAAAAGGTATGGGAAGCCGAGGCAGACCCGCAGCGGCCGAGCATGAGGAGCTCCCGATGCAGACCATCACGAAAGGCCTGATGGCCACCGCCGCAGCTGGCGCCATGGCGCTGACCGCCACACCCGCCGCCGCCCAGTATCGCGATCGCGACCGGGGTATCGATGCGGGCGACGTGATCGCGGGCGCTCTCATCATCGGCGGGATCGCCGCCGTCGCTTCGGCGGCCAAGAACAAGCGCTACGACGATCGCTATCGCACGCGCGGTTACGGCTACGATTACGACCGCCAGTACGACAACCGGTATGATCGCCGCTATGATCGCGGCTACGACAGCAGCCAGCGCGCGGTCCAGCTCTGTGCCGCCGCCGTCCAGCGTGACGTGCGCCGCTATGGCTACCGCTATGCCGACGTGACCCAGATCCGCGATGTCGATCGCGAACGCTATGGGTATGAGGTCAAGGGGCGCTTGGTCGTCGACGGGCAGCGTGGCTATGATCGCTACGACCGCCGGGGCTATCGCCGCGCGGATGAAGGCAAGTTCACCTGCGACGTTTCGCGCGGCCGGGTGGTCGACATCGACTATAGCGGTATTCGCGGCCTTCGCTGAGGAAAGCCGTGGTGAATTGACGCATCGGGCGGTTCAGGCTGTACTCAGCCCGGGCCGCCCAGGCGTTTGCATTATCGACAAGACCGCGCCGGGGTAGGGCGCGACGGTGGGGTGACCGGATATGACGAAACGATCGAAAGTAGCGAGCTTGGCCGCGTTCATCGCCGCCCTGTCGCTCGGCGTACCAGCAGGCGCGGCGGAGCTGCCTTCTCCGATGCAGGCAAGCCCGGTCGCTGGACAGGTGGGCTGGTCGCCGGATGCGGAGACATCAGCCTATAACGGGCGCTATTACGATCCCTACCGCTATCGCCATCGCCGCAACCGCGTCGATGCGGGCGATGTCATTACCGGAGTGCTGATCCTCGGCGGAATCGCGGCGGTCGCCAATGCGGTCAAGAATTCGAATCGCGACGAACGCTATCGGGATCGGGATTGGCGAGATCGCGATTACCGGGATCGGCGCGGAGAACCCTATCGCGACAGCAACGCCACCGGCCTCGACCGTGCGGCATCGCTGTGCGTCGCCGCCATCGAACGCGATGCGCGGGTGGAAACGGTCGACAGCGTCGATCGCAATGCCGCCGGATGGACCGTGACGGGCCGCCTGTTCGACGGGCAGAGCTTCACCTGCGCCATCGGGCAGGACGGACGGATCGACGGTATTGATTACGGAAGCGGCGCGGCGTCATACGGCACCTCGTATGATGGGCGGGCGTTTTCGGGCGTGGACAACCAATTACCGGCCGACCGCTATCGTACCGCACGCGCCGATATCGAAGCACGGGGCGGATATGCGGTCGTGGCGGACACGGCGCCTGTCCTGCAAGGCTCTTCGAACGCGGGACCTCCGCCGGAAGGCCCCGTTCCGGCCTATCCCGGCGGTCCTCTGCCGGGCGATCCCGATTACTAAGACCGAGGGCCGCTAAGCCCCGTCACTGTCGCGATCGCGATAGGCGGGCAGGGCCAATTGCCACTGAATCGCCGCCGCGCGCAGGGCATATCCCGCCACACTTGCGAAAATCCACACCGGAACGCGTGGCAGATCGAGTATCTCGCCGATAACCGCCAGCGCCGCCGACAGGGCTGCTGCCGTCACGTAAAGTTCGGGCCGCATCAGGATCGACGGGCGGCCCGCAATCACGTCGCGGATGATCCCGCCGACGGTCCCGGTCACCACACCCATCAAAACGGCGGGGATCGGCGGGATACCATAGCTGAGCGCCTTGGCCGCTCCGAGAACGGCATAGGCGGTCAGGCCGAGGCCGTCGGCGAGATCGAGCAGGCGACCCTCCCACCACCGGGTCGGTGTGAACCAGGTCAGGAGTGCGGTGGCGAGGCACGCCGCGGCGACCCACGGATCCGTGATCCAGAAGACCGGCGCATCGATCAGCAGATCGCGCACGGTTCCGCCGCCGACGCCGGTGACGAGCGCGAAGAACGCCATGGTGACGAAGGTCTGCTTCTCCTTCGCGGCGACCAAAGCGCCTGTCAGTGCGAAGATCGCGACACCGGCGATATCCAGCCAGTCGAGCAGTGGGGTGAGGACAATCTCGTTCATGATGGATCAGCCGCGCGGGACCTTGATCCGCGCCTTGCGCCGCCTGAACAGCAGCACGCAGCCGAACAGCGACGCGATCAGCGAGAGGGCGGCAAACCCGATCAAGATCGGGTGGCTGGTATCCTCCCGCGCTTCGAGGTCCATGATGTGGAGCCCCCACATGACATCGAACAGCCGCCACCAGCGCGTGCGCACCGCTTCGATCCGTGCGGTATCCGCACCGACATAGACACGGGTCCCGTCAGCCATGGCGACTTGCCAGACGGGCATTGGGCGGCGGAAATCGAAGGGCACGGCATCCGCTTCGAAAAACTGCGCGCGGGGCGGCGGAGCCGAAGCCTGCCCGTCGATATTCGTCCCGGCAACGGCGATGCCCTGCGCCTCGCGCATGGACAGGCGCGGCAGGGCGCGCCCGGTGCGGGCGTCGTACCGCTGCACGCTCCCGTCCTCGCGCGTTGCCCAGACGAGCGGGACGCCATCGGGCGAGGCGATCTCGATCCGCTCGATGGCGCCGCCTGCAAGGTCGAGCATGGGTGGCAGCGCCAGTCCGGCGGGCAAAGATTTGTCGACCGCGCTCGTATCGGCGCGCAGATGCTCGCCGCGCACCGTCTCGATCGGGCGCGAGACCATGACGAGGCCGGTCAGAGTCCACATCACGATCGGCACGCCGACCAGCCAGCCGAGCCAGATATGCCATTTGGCGAGCCGTCTCATCGCGATAATCCTCCTGCCGCGTCGCGCGCCGCAAAGCGCGTCAGGCTTGCGAATGCAAGACCAAACCCGATGAAGGGCGCCGCGCCGTATCCGATGAGTGGCGTTGGATAGGGCCCGAAGAACGCCATCGCGATGAAGCCGACGAGGGCTGCCGCACTCGCCAGCGCGGGTGGGCGGGAGCGTGCTCCGAGTGTCAGAAGGACGAAAGCGCTCCATGCCAAGGTTGCTCCCAGCAGGAGGGCGGCGATCGGCTCGATCGCCCATATCTGGTCGAATACCCCTTCCACGAAGGGATGCGCAGGCGGACCGGCGCTACGCAGAGCAACGACAACGGCGATTGCTCCGAGCCCTGCTGCCAGCGTCATGGTCCGGCGGCGGGAAACCAAAGCAAGGGTAGCGGCGGTAAGTGCCAATGCGAGCGCACTCGCTGCATCGGGCTGGATTGCAGCGCAGATCATGGCCGCCGACAGCATTACGGCGCCCCAGCGTTTATCGCCTGCGGCACAAACCGCCAGGAGAGGCACGGCGACCATTCCCGAATGCAGGGCCATCGTACCGAGCGGAAGCCAGCGAGCTACGCCATCCACCTCCGGTCCGGTCACTATGGGCAGGGCGAGAAGAGCGACGAGAACCACGCCGACAACCCGCCGCGCAGTCGGCCCGCACCAGCTCCCACCAGTCAGGATAGCACCCAGAGCGAGCGCCAGCGCGGCGAGATTGGTCGCTGCGAACGTCAGCGGCGCATCGGCGAGGATCAGGAAGATCGCTCCGCCAAGGCCCGGCACCCACAGTGCCGAGCTGAGGCGGAACCGTTGGGACATCCCGTAATGGCGCGTCATGCGCCGATCAGATATGGATCGGCTTGCCCTGAACCGCCATCGCCGCTTCCTTCATCGCTTCCGAATGGGTCGGGTGCGCATGGCAGGTATAGGCGATGTCTTCGCTGGTGGCGCCGAATTCCATCGCCTGCGTCGCCTGTGCGATCATGGTGCCCGCAACGGTGGCGATCGCCCAGACGCCCAGCACGCGGTCGGTTTCCGCATCGGCGATGACCTTCACGAAGCCGTCGGGCTCGTGATTGGTCTTGGCGCGGCTGTTGGCCATCATCGGGAATTTGCCGATCTTGACCTTGGACTTGTCACCGCCGGCCTGTTCGATCGCTTCTTCCGATGTCAGGCCGACACCGGCGAATTCGGGTAGGGTGTAGACCACGCCAGGGATGAGATCGTGATTCACGATACCCGTGTGGCCCGCGATGTTTTCGGCACAGGCAATGCCTTCATCCTCAGCCTTGTGAGCGAGCATGGGGCCGGGCGCGACGTCACCGATCGCCCAGACTCCATCGACCGAGGTGCGGAAATCGTGATCGACTTCGATCTGGCCGCGCTTGTTCGGTTCGAGCCCGATGTTCTCAAGGCCGAGCCCTTCCGTATTGGGACGCCGTCCGATCGAAACGAGCACGCAATCCGCTTCCAGCGTCTCGCTGTCGCCGCCGGCGGCAGGCTCCAGCGTCAGCACGGCCTTGTCGCCCTTTACCTCGACGCCGGTGACCTTGGTCGAGAGGCGCAGTTCCATGCCCTGCTTCTTGAAGATCTTGCCCGCTTCCTTGCGGACTTCGCCGTCCATGCCGGGGAGTAGCTGGTCGAGAAATTCGACGACCACGACTTCGGCACCGAGACGGTTCCAGACCGAGCCCATTTCGAGCCCGATCACGCCGCCGCCGATGACGACCATCTTCTGCGGGACCTTCTGAAGTTCCAGCGCCCCGGTGCTGTCGACCACGACGCCCTTGTCGTTATCGATCTCCACGCCGGGGAGGGGCGTTACCGAAGAGCCGGTGGCGATGATCACGTCCTTCGCCGTGACGGTCTCGTCCCCGACTTTGACGGTGTGCGCGTCCTGGAAGGTGGCGCGGCCTTTCTTCCAGTCGACCTTGTTCTTCTTGAACAGGAATTCGATCCCGCCGGTCAGGCCCTTTACCGCGTCGCGGCGCTGGCCGTGCATCTTTTCGAGATCGAGTTTCGGCGAAACCTCGATGCCCATATCGGCCATCGCGCCATTCGCGGCGGCATCGAAGAACTCGCTTGCGTGCAGCATTGCCTTCGAGGGGATGCAGCCGACATTGAGGCAGGTGCCGCCCAGCGTCTCGCGGCTTTCCGCGCACGCGGTCTTAAGGCCCAATTGCGCGGCGCGGATCGCGGCGACGTATCCGCCTGGGCCCGCTCCGATGACGAGAACGTCGTAATCGTATTGGGTATCGCTCATCAGATGTCTGCCTCGTTATTCGTGGTGGCGCCGATACCGAGTGCCTCGTCGGCGCATTGCGTCATGATGGTTTCGAGCGCGCTGGTATCGCCCTGGGCGAGATCGACCACGCTCAATTCGGATTGCGCGCGGCGGCTGGCGCAATCGCAGATCTGTTCGCTGACCGCGGCGTAATCGCCCGCGCCCATGCCATCGACCTGCTCGACGCAGCGCGCCTTCAACTGTGCGGTCAGGCCGCCGCTGCCTTCCGTCCCGGACTCGCCCGCGCCGACGCCCGCCTCGCCGCACGCGGCCAAAGCGAGGGGCAGGGCGAGAAGGCCGAGCCTGGAGAAAATGCGATTTCCGGCCATGGATATCACAGGTCGATGAGCATTCGGGTCGGATCCTCGATCGCTTCCTTGATGATCTTCAGCGCGGTCACGGCTTCGCGTCCGTCGATCAGGCGGTGATCGTAGCTTAGGGCCAGATACATCATCGGGCGGATCACGATCTCGCCGTTCACGACGACCGGACGGTCCTCGATCCGGTGCAGGCCGAGCACGGCGCTCTGCGGGGGGTTGATGATCGGCGTCGACATCAGCGACCCGAACACGCCGCCATTCGAGATGGTGAAGGTGCCGCCCTTCATGTCGTCCATCGTCAGCGTGCCGTCCTTCGCGCGCTTGCCGAAGTCCGCGATGTCCTTCTCGATGCGGGCAAAGCCCTTGTCCTGCGCATCGCGGATGACCGGGACGACCAGCCCGTTGGGCGCGCTGACCGCGACCGAAATGTCGACATAGTCGTGATAGACGATCTCGTCGCCCTCGATATAGGCGTTGGCGGCGGGCACGTCCTTCAGCGCGAGACACGCGGCCTTCGCGAAGAAGCCCATGAAGCCGAGCTTGATGTCGTGCTTCTTGGCGAAGAGGTCCTTGTACTTCTCGCGCGCTTCGATGACCGCGCTCATGTCGCAATCGTTGAAAGTGGTGAGCAGCGCGGCATTGTCCTGCGCGCCCTTCAGCCGCTTCGCGATCGTCTGGCGCATCCGGGTCATCTTGACCCGCTCTTCCTTGCGCTCGCCGGAAGCGGGTGCCGAAGCGGTCGCGGCCTGCGCGGGGGCGGCCTCGGCGATGGTGTCCGATCCGCTCTTCTTGGCCTTCGCCGCAGCTTCGACGTCTTCCTTGGTCAGGCGGCCATCGCGGCCCGTGCCCTTGATGGTCGACGGATCGAGCCCGTGTTCGAGCACAGCGCGGCGCACTGCCGGGTTCAGCGCCTTGACCGCGTCGGACGGTGCATCCTTTGCCTGAGTCTTCGGCGTATCACCAGCGCGTTCCTGCTGGCCTTCCTCGCGTTCTTCCTTCGCGCGACCCGCTTCCTCGCCCTTGGCGGCGGGCGCGCCCCCTTCTTCGATGACGGCGATCACCGCGCCGACTTCGACCGTCTCGCCGACTTCGGCCTTCAATTCGCCCATCACGCCCGCGACGGGGGAGGGAACCTCGACCGCGACCTTGTCGGTTTCGAGGCTGGCGATCGGCTCGTCGACCGCGACGGCATCGCCGGGCTTCTTCAGCCATTCGCCGATCGTGCCTTCGGTGACCGATTCACCCAGGGTGGGAACTGTGATTTCCTTGGACATGCGTGTCGGTCCTCAGGCCTTGTTGGAAGAAGTGTCTTGGGATTTTTCGCGCAGCGCGGCGCCGCCATCGTTGAGGCCCAATGCCATCGAAACGAGGCAGCGCTGTTGCTCCTCGTGCCGTTTGGCGAGGCCCGTCGCGGGCGAGGCGGCGACTTCGCGCCCGGCATAGGTCGGGCGCTTGCCCTGATGGCCGGACGCGGTCAGCGCATCCTCGATTAGGCGATCGACGAAGAACCAGGCGCCGTTGTTCTTGGGCTCTTCCTGGCACCAGATCACCTCTTCGAGGTTGGGCATCCGGCCGAGGCGGATCGCCAGCGGTTCGCCGGGGAAGGGGTAGAGCTGCTCGATGCGGACGATCGAGACATCCTCCAGCCCCTCCTCGTCGCGCTTCTGCATCAGATCGTAGGCGACCTTGCCCGAACACAGGACGAGGCGCTTGACCTTCTCGTCCGCGATTTCGGTCATGTCGGACTTGATCCGCATGAAGTGCGTCTCGCCGGTGAACTCGCGCGCCTCGCTCTTGGCAAGCGGATGGCGCAGCAGGCTTTTGGGCGTCATGATGATGAGCGGCTTGCGGAAGGATCGCAGCATCTGGCGGCGCAGCACGTGAAAGTAATTCGCCGGGCTGGTGATGTTGCAGACCTGGATGTTGTCGTTCGCGCACAGCTGAAGGAAGCGTTCGAGGCGCGCGGAGCTGTGTTCCGGCCCCTGGCCCTCGTATCCATGCGGCAGCAGCATCACGAGCCCGTTGGCGCGCAGCCACTTGACCTCGCCGCTGGCGATGAACTGATCGATCATGATCTGCGCGCCATTGGCGAAATCGCCGAACTGCGCTTCCCACATCGTCAGCGTCTTGGGATCGGCCATGGCGAAGCCGTATTCGAAGCCGAGCACGCCGTATTCGGACAGGATCGAGTCATAGACTTCGAACTTGCCGTGCGGCAGCGTGGCGAGGGGAACGTATTTCTCCTCGTTTTCCTGATCGACCCAGATGGCGTGCCGCTGGCTGAACGTGCCGCGCCCCGAATCCTGTCCCGACAGGCGCACGCCGTATCCTTCGGTGACGAGGCTGCCGAAGGCGAGCGCTTCTGCGGTGGCCCAATCGAACCCTTCGCCGCTGGAGAACATCTCCTCCTTGGCCTTGAGGACGCGGCCCAGAGTCTTGTGGATCGTCAGATCGTCGGGCACCGTGGTCAATGTGCGGCCGAGACTGTCGAACAGCTTCTTCTCGATCGCGGTCTCGACATTGCGGCGCGCGGTTTCGGGATCGGCCGGCTTGTTGAGACCAGCCCAGCGCCCGCCGAACCAGTCCGCCTCGTTGGGTTCGTAATCCTTGGCGGCGGCGAAATCCTCTTCGAGGCGATCGGTGAATTCGCCGCGCAGCTGATCGGCATAGCCATCGTCGATCACGCCCTCGTCCCTGAGGCGCGTGCTGTAAAGCTCGCTGACCTTCGGGTGCTGGCGGATTTCCTTGTACATCAGCGGCTGGGTGAAGCTCGGCTCGTCGCCTTCGTTATGGCCGAAGCGGCGATAGCACCACATGTCGATCACGATATCGCGTCCGAAAGTGTGCCGGTATTCGATCGCCAGCTTGCAGGCGAAGGTGACGGCTTCGGGATCGTCGCCGTTGACGTGCAGGATCGGCGCCTGAACACCCTTGGCGACGTCCGAGGGATAGGGGCTCGACCGCGCGAATTGGGGGCTGGTTGTGAAGCCGATCTGGTTGTTGATGATGAAGTGGATGCAGCCGCCGGTGTTGTAGCCGCGCACGCCCGACAGGCCGAAGCATTCCCACACGATGCCCTGGCCCGCAAAGGCGGCATCGCCGTGGATCAGCACGGGCAGGACCTGTTCGTGCTTCTTCAGATCGTCGCGGATCGCCTGCTGCGCGCGCGCCTTGCCCAGCACGACCGGATTGACCGCTTCGAGATGGGAAGGGTTGGGGACCAGCGACATATGCACCGAAATTCCGTCGAATTCGCGGTCGGTGCTGGTGCCGAGGTGGTATTTCACATCGCCCGAACCGCCGACATCGTCGGGATTGGCGCTGCCGCCCGAAAATTCGTGGAAGATGACCTTGTAAGGCTTGGCCATCACGTTCGCGAGTACGTTCAAGCGGCCGCGATGGGCCATCCCGTAAATGATCTCGCGCGTGCCCGACTGGCCGCCATATTTGATGACCGCTTCCAGTGCCGGAATCATCGATTCCCCGCCATCGAGGCCGAACCGCTTGGTTCCGACATATTTTTTGGCGAGGAATTTCTCGAACTCCTCGCCCCGGATCACGGCGGCGAGGATGGCGCGCTTGCCTTCATCGGTGAACTGGATCGTTTCGCCGGGGGATTCGATGCGGTCCTGAAGGAAGCGGCGCTCCTCCACATCGGCGATGTGCATGTATTCGAGGCCGACATCGCCGCAATAGACTTCGCGCAGCCGGTCGTAGAGATCCCCCACGGTGACCCAGCCGAAGCCGAGCACGCCGCCGACGAAGACCTCCAAGTCTTCCTGCCCTTCGAACCCGTGCCAGGCGAGCGTCAGATCCTCGGGAAGTTCGCGATGCGAGAGGCCGAGCGGGTCGAGATCGGCGGCGAGATGCCCGCGCACGCGGAAGCTGCGCACGAGCATCATGGCGCGGTTGGAATCGTCCGACGCCTTTTCGAGCGCCTTGTCGTCTACCGGCTTGCCCGCCGATTTCGCGGCCTGCTGGACCGCCAGCTTCATCTGCGTCGGGTCGAGCGCCTGCACCAGATCCGCACCGCTATCGGCGACTTCGGCCAGCCAGTTCGGATTGGCCCAGCTCGGGCCCGGCTGGGGCCCGTCCTGATCGCTCAGTTCGGGGATGAAGGACTGGTTCTCGTTACCCATTGTGATCTCCTGCGCCCCCGCAAGAGCCGGCGCAGCGTGCGCCAGCTCTGTCAGCCCCGCTGGCTTATGCCAGTTCCTTCAACATCGCGTCGAGCGTGGTGCCGAGCTCGCTGGGCGAGGGGCTGACGCGGATGCCCGCATCCTCCATTGCCGCGATCTTGTCGTCCGCGCCGCCCTGGCCGCCCGAAACGATGGCACCGGCATGGCCCATGCGGCGACCCGGAGGTGCCGTGCGGCCCGCGATGAAGCCGACCATCGGCTTGTAACGGCCCTTGGCGCGCTGTTCCTTGATGAAGGCCGCCGCTTCTTCTTCCGCGCTGCCGCCGATCTCGCCGATCATGATGATCGACTTGGTGTCGTCGTCGTCGAGGAAGAGGTCGAGCACGTCGATGAAGTTCGTTCCGTTGACCGGGTCGCCGCCAATGCCGACCGCCGTGGTCTGACCGAGGCCGACCTGCGTGGTCTGGTGGACGGCTTCATAGGTCAGCGTGCCCGAACGCGAGACGACGCCGACGCTACCCTTCTGGAAGATCGAGCCCGGCATGATGCCGATCTTGCATTCGCCGGGCGTGAGGACGCCGGGGCAGTTCGGACCGATCAGGCGCGACTTGGAGCCCGTGAGTGCGGCCTTCACCTTCACCATGTCGAGCACCGGAATGCCTTCGGTGATCGCGACGATCAGCTCGATCTCGGCGTCGATCGCTTCGAGGATCGCGTCGGCGGCGAAGGGCGGCGGCACGTAGATGCACGACGCGGTCGCGCCGGTCTCGGCCTTGGCTTCCTTGACGGTGTCGAACTGCGGCAGGCCGATATGATCGGTGCCGCCCTTACCCGGCGTCACGCCCGCAACCATCTGCGTCCCATAATCGAGCGCCTGCTGCGTATGGAAAGTGCCGGTGTTGCCGGTCATCCCTTGCGTGATGACCTTGGTGGATTTGTCTACGAGGATGGACATAGATGTTCCCTTATGAATCCTTGCCTGAGTGTTCGGGCTCAATGGCGACTATCATGCGAACCTGGTCGGTAACGTCCGGCCGGGTGAACCGTAGGAATGAATATTTCCACCCATCGTTCGATGCCTCGGCATGGCGGGGGCTCAAGGTCTTGAGCGACAAGCCCATCTCTTCCGCGATCAGACGCTCGCTCGACGTGGCAGCTTCGTCGTCGTCGACCCAGCCTATGATCACGCAGGCATTGCCGGAGCGATCTTCCATCGGTGAAATTGTAATACTCGCGCCACTGGGTCGGTTTCCGAACATCGAATGACCATCAGACATACCACCGGGCGGGCTCAAACGCCGCCAACCGGACCTGCGGACCTTCGTCCCATCGAAACGATCGCCAGACTTGCTTGCCTCGCAGGTTTGCACGGCGCCAAGCATATCTTTCGCTGTGGCCGCGACAAACGCCTGCTGACTCGATCCGCCTGTGTCCGATCCATACGCCGCCGGGCCAGCCGAAACGGCTAGCGCGGCGAGCACGGGAGCAAAGAAAAACGCCGGTTTAGACAAGCGAGCTGTCCAGGCCCTTGCAAGCCTCGAGCAATTCCTCGACCGCGTCGGTCGAGACCTTAAGATTGCTCTTTTCCTCGTCCGACAGTTCGATCTCGATCACGTCCTCGGTACCGCCCGCGCCGATCACGGTGGGGACGCCGACATAGAGACCGTCGAGGCCGTATTTGCCTTCGACATGGCTGGCGCAGGGCAGGATGCGCTTCTGATCGCCCAGATAGGCTTCGGCCATCGCGATCGCGCTGGTGGCGGGGGCATAATAGGCCGATCCGTTGCCGAGCAGGCCGACGATCTCGCCGCCGCCGCCGCGCGTGCGCTTGACGATTTCGTCGAGGCGGTCTTCCGACACGCCCTTGATCTTGGCCATGTCCTTCACCGGAATGCCGTTGATCGTAGAATAGCTCAGGACCGGCACCATGGTGTCGCCATGACCGCCGAGGACGAAGGCGTTCACGTCCTTTACCGAGACATCGAATTCCCAGGCGAGGAAGGTGGCGAAGCGCGCGCTGTCAAGCACGCCGGCCATGCCGACGACCTTGTTGTGCGGCAGGCCGCTGAATTCGCGCAGCGCCCAGACCATGGCGTCGAGCGGGTTGGTGATGCAGATCACGAAAGCGTCGGGGCAGTTGTTCTTGATGCCTTCACCGACGGCCTTCATCACCTTCAAATTGATGCCGAGCAGGTCGTCGCGGCTCATGCCGGGCTTGCGCGGGACACCGGCGGTCACGATCACGACGTCGGCACCGGCGATGTCGGCATAATCGTTCGTGCCGGTGATCTTGGCATCGAAGCCTTCGACCGGGCCGCACTGGCTGAGGTCGAGCGCTTTGCCCTGCGGCATCCCTTCGGCGATGTCGAACAGGACGATATCGCCCATTTCCTTCTTCGCGGCGAGATGGGCGAGCGTGCCGCCGATCATGCCGGAACCGATGAGGGCGATCTTCTTGCGGGCCATACCTGTCCGTCCTTTAAAAACGCGGGACCCGGCCTGCCTTCGAACGACGATCCGGCATTATCACCGAGACGGTCGATCGAACCGGCGCACACCCGCATCCCGCAAAGGCATCGCGCTCGGCAATTCGCCATGCGACCTAGGCCTGCGAAAACCCGATTGCAACCGTTAACGCGCTGGGGTCTCAAACTATTTATGCGATTGGTTCGCAATTGCAATAAGAGGTGAAGTCGCTAGGGCCGCGCCAAGTTTCACTGGCCCTTTTTCCCTACGCGGACAAGCGCATCGGGTTCCGGCTTGGCCGTCGTCAAAGCGCCGTGCGCGCCTCGAATTTGTCGCTCAGGCCATTGGCCAGCCTGCGATCGAGCATCTTGCATACGCCCAGCCACCAATCGCAATTCGCCCGCTCGCCAGCCAGGAATGCGCGTTCGGCCCGGTCATGCGCTTCCTGCGCGGCGCGAAGGCCGTGTTCCGAAAGACAGGTCAGCGCCGCCGCCAAGAGCCTGTCCGACTGCGCGTCGGGTTCGGGAAGAGCCGATCCGTTGTCATTTGCCGCGCTCTGGTGATGGCCTCCCGCGCCGATGCTCACCATAAGGGTTTGCGAAGTGACGATCGGGGCGGCGATGGAATGGGACATCTTGGTTTGCGACCTCGCTCTGTGGCCAGGTGCTTCTAACGATCAGGTCGCTAAGCTTCTGTTCCGCGGCAAGGTTTCCAGCGCGTAAAGGTCTTTAGCGGACCGGAATTCCCGGCTCCGCGATAGTCCCGATCAGGTGCCCGGCTTGCGGATCCACTGCCCGCTGCGCGCATATTCGGGCTTCACCGTGCCGCCGCCGGGCAAATTGTCGTTCACCGGCGGCTGTTGCGCTTCGACCGGACCGGACTCGCGTGGCGGAGCGAAGGCTTCGGCGGGGGATGGCGGCTCCGACAGGGTACGGCCCGGCACCAGCGGAGGCCCTATCGTGCGATCCGCTTCGGTCACGAGCGAGGGGACGGGATCGCCCGCGAGGCGCGGCTTGGGCGCGGCCAGCGGTTCGCCGCCGCGATAGCTCATGGAGAACGCATCGGCGAGCCCCGCGCGCCCCTTCCAGCGATAGAAGCGATGCGCCCCGATCGACCCGATCAGGTCGAGGCTGCTCGCCCAGTAGGGATTGACCGCATGGGTATGGTAATGGGTCGCGGTGCCGACCGGGGCGAACACCTTGCCCGACAGCGCCTCGAGCGCCACCGACTGCGCCACCGCCCAGGGCCGCGCCGCCGGGCGGCGATTGAGGCTGCCGTCGCAGGTGAAGGTGAATTGGCACCCCGTATGCCGCTCCGACCCCTGGAAGACGACGCCGCACACGCTGTTCGGATAGGCGGGGTGGGCCACGCGGTTGAGAACCACCTGAGCCACCGCCTCCTGGCCCGCATGGCTTTCGCTCGCCGCTTCGTAATAGACGGCCATCGACAGGCATTGCAGCGCGCGCGCCTTGTCGATGCCCGATCCCGCCGACTGGAAGGCAGGCGCGGCGGCGGCGCTGGCATCGGCGGGCAGGCGGCTGGCCGCGAACTGCACCGTCCCCTCTCTGTCGCCGGAGACCCGCAATTCGTCGAAATCGAGCGCCAGGCGGGGCGTTTCTTCGAGATAATAGAAGGCGGAACCGGGGAAGCTGTAACCCGGCCGTTCGAACGGCATCGGAGTGGGTGCGGCTTTGCCGCGATCGAGGCCGAACGCGCGGGCGGCCAACGTGTCCCACGCAATCGGCTGCGCCAGAGCGGGCACCGCGATCGCGACCAGCAGCGCGCTTACCGCCGCGATACGGCGCCGCGAGATCGGATCGCGGCCCGGTGCATCAGGCGCTCGATCGCGGGCACGCTCCTTGGCCCGCCGCCTGCGAGCGCGCGCAGCCGAGCCTTGTGGTCGCCTTCCGGTATCGAGCCCGGTCATGGAGTCGTATTCGTCCTTATCCACCGATCCGCCGCCATAGCAGCGCAATGCTTGCCTTAGCACTAATGCGAAAGATGCGGCAGAGGCCATGCGAACCACGCGCCGCTTGCCACGGGTCCGCACCGCGCCTAAGGGCGCCGCCAGCGTCATGGGTGCCGGTTCGCGCCGGCCTAAGAGGGAACGGGGTCAAACGCCCCGGCTGCCCCCGCAACTGTGACCGGGGAGCGATCCCGCCATAGGCCACTGTATCTCCGGATACGGGAAGGCGGCGGGGGAGCGACGATCCGGGAGCCAGGAGACCTGCCCATGCGTGTCGTTCGGCCGCGGGCGGGGTGTACCGATGGCAGACGGGCGAGAGCCGCGTGTTCCGATCTTGGGACAGGCGCTCCCTCCGTAATGAGCGGCGTTCGTTCATTTTCGGAGGTATCATGTATAAATTTCTGTTTTCCCTGTCGGTTTCCTGTCTTTCGATCGCTGCATCCGCGCAGCAGACGCCGACCCAGACGCCGACCCAGACACAGGCCGAAACCGATGCGGGCGAAGAGGCGCTGGCCGAGATCATCGCCGAGCAGGGCGGACCTGCGCCCGTGCCCCCCGAACAGCGTCGCGCGGTCGAATTCGCCGCGCGCGAAGATGGCGGAGCGGAGGTGATCACCGTCACTGCGACCGGTTTCTCGCTCGATCTCGACAATACGGGCCAATCGGTGACCGTGATCGGAAGAGACGAGATCGCCCAGATTCAGGGTGCCGATCTCACCCGCGTCTTTGCGCGCCTCCCCGGCGTGACTTCGGTGCGCAACGGGCCGATCGGCAGTTTCACCGGCTTGAATGTGCGTGGCGCGGCGTCCGAACAGCTATTGGTGCTGATCGACGGGGTGCGCGTGGCCGATCAGGCGTCCCCCGGCGGCGGGTTCGATTTCGGAACCCTGCTTGCCACCAATGTCGCCAGCCTCGACCTGACGCGTGGCGCCAACAGCACGATCTGGGGCGCCGATGCACTGGGCGGGGTGCTGAACGTCTCGACCCGGGGCGCGGCGGGCTTCGACGCCTCTCTCGAATACGGGGCGCGCGACACGCTGACCTCGGCGGTATCGGGCGGCGTCGAAGGGGACCGCTACTTTGTCGGCCTAAGCGGATCGGCCCTACGCACGGATGGTTTTTCCGCGGCGGCCAATGGAACGGAAAAGGACGGGACCGAACAGTTCGGGCTTGGCGGCAGCGCCTTTCTCGATGTTACCGATGCGATCGAGATTTTCGCCAATGCCCGCTATGCCGAGAGCGATCTCGACATCGACGGCTTCGCCCCGCCGACCTTCGCGTTCGGCGATACGCTCGACACCCAGCACACGCGGCAATATTCGGGCGCGATCGGGGCGACGTATTACGGGCAGAACCTGACCCTGCGCGGATCCTACGGCCTGTCCGATACCGAGCGCACAAACGACAATCCCGTCACCGGTCCCAGCTTTTCGAGCGACGGCCATACCGACAGTTTGCAAGTGCGCGGCGAATATCGCGCGATCGGCGGGCTGACGCTGGCTTTCGGCGGCGAGCAATACTGGTCGAGCTACGCGACCGACAGCGATGCTGGGGCGGATGTGTCGATCACCGGCGGCTATCTCCAGGCCGGCTGGGTGTTCGGAGGACTTGCCGCCCATGCGGGCGTGCGGGTGGACGATCACGAACTGTTCGGCAGCGCGGTCAGCTTCGGCGGCGATGTCAGCTACGCGCTCGGCGGTGGCTGGCGCGTGAAGGGCAGTATCGGCGAAGGCTTCAAGGCGCCGACTTTGTTCCAGCTCTTCTCCGATTTCGGCAACGAGGCTTTGCAGCCCGAGCGCAGCACCAGCTACGATCTCGGCATTGCGCTCGGCGATCGCAACGCGGCGCGCTATTTCGCGGTGACGGGCTTCCGGCGCGATAGCGAGGATCTGATCGGCTTCGCCTCGTGCTTCCAGAACCCCGCCCCGATCTGCGCATCGCGCCCGTTCGGGTATTACGAGAACACCGATCGCGCGCGTGCCCAGGGGATCGAAGTGGAGGGTAGCGCTCTGCTTGGCGACACCTTCCGCGTCTCCGCCCTCTACAGCCTGATCGATACCGAGGACCGGACGACCGGCAACGATCTGGCGCGACGTCCGCGCCACTCGGCAACGCTCTACGCCGATTACGAAGCGCCGTTCGGGGCACGGTTCGGCGCCGATCTGCGCCTCGTCGGCGATAGTTTCGACGACGCGGCGAACAGCGTCAGGCTCGATGGTTATACATTAGTCGAGCTGCGCGCTGCGATGCCGGTCACCGACGCGGTCGAAATATTCGGCAGGGTCGAGAACGTGTTCGACGAGGAGTACCAGACCGCCGCGGGCTATGCGCAGGCCGGGCGGGGCGCCTTTGTCGGCGTGAGGACGCGGATGTGATCCGTCTGGTCGCGGCGGCGGCGCTGGCGCTGGGCGGATGCTCGGCGCCAGAACCGGCGCCCGGCCCCGCGACTGGCGATCGCCCCACCATCGTCAGCCTCAACCCCTGCGCCGATGCAATCCTTGCCGAGGTGACCGCGCCGGGGCAGCTGCTGGCGATCTCGCATTACAGCGAGGATCCGCGCGCCAGCTCGATGGAGCCGGACGATGCGGCGCGCTACGATGCGACCGGCGGGACGGTGGAGGAGGTGCTGGCGCTCGACCCCGATGTGGTGGTCGCGAGCAGCTTTATCGGGCCTGCCACGCGGACGGCGCTGACCGATCTCGGCATCGCGGTCGAGACGGTGGGCAGCGTCGGCAGCGTGGCGGACAGTGTCGCCCAGGTGCGCGAGCTCGCGGCGCTGACGGGCGACAAAGCGGCGGGTGAGGCGCTGGTCGCCCGCATCGAGAAAGCCGCGCGACCTTCGGAAGAGACCCCGGTGGATACTGTGCTGTGGCAATCGGGCGGGATCGTGCCGGGTGAGGCCACTCTGGTCAGCGAATTGCTTGCTCGCGCGGGGCTTGCCAACGGCGCGGCGAAGCGCGGGCTGGGGCAGGCGGATTACCTCTCGCTCGAAGCGGTTCTCGCCAGCCCGCCGGAGCTGTTGCTGATCGCGGGCAGCGAACGGGGGCAGGGCCATCCCGCGCTGGCCGCTCTGCCGCACACGCATATCGCCCGGCTCGATCCCAATCTCGTCTATTGCGGAGGGCCGACGATCCCCCGCGCCATGACGAAACTGCGCGCGCTGCGAAAGAGTGTCGCCTCGTGACGCGCGCCTCGTTGATCCTCGCTGCGCTGCTTGCGATCGCCCTGCCGCTCTCGCTGCTCGCGGGGCGGGTCTGGGTCGATCCGGCGATTACGCCCAACGCCGTCCTGATCCTTGCCGAACTGCGCCTGCCGCGCGGCGTGCTCGCGATCGTGATCGGAGCGGGGCTCGGCGCATCGGGCGCGGCGATGCAAGGCTATCTGCGCAATCCGCTCGCCGATCCGGGCCTCTTCGGGATCGCTCCGGGGGCGGCGCTCGGTGCAGTGGCGGCGCTGTGGTTCGGCTATGCGGTTTCGCCCTGGTTGCTACCCGCTTTCGCGCTGATCGGTGCAGGCGCCGCCATGGGTCTGCTGGCCCTGATCGCCGGGCGCACGGGCGGGATTGCCCTGTTTACGCTCGCGGGCCTGATGGTGGCGAGCCTTGCCGGAGCGCTGACCGCGCTCGCCATCAGCCTCGCTCCCAATGCCTTCGCGATGAGCGAGATCGTGTTGTGGCTGAATGGCGCGCTGACCGATCGCAGCTGGCGCGAGGTCTGGATCGCCGCGCCTTTGGTGGCGCTCGGCATCGCGGTGCTGTGGCGAGCCGGACCGGCGCTCGACGCGCTGACCTTGGGCGATGCGGTGGCCCGCTCGCTCGGCGTGGATCCTACGCGGCTGCTCTGGCTTATGATCGTCGGCGTGGCGCTGACCGTCGGGGCGAGCGTGGCGGTGGCGGGAATCATCGGCTTCGTCGGCCTGATCGTGCCGCATCTGGTGCGTCCGCTGACCGACCGGCGTCCGTCATCGCTGATTCTCCCGAGCGCGCTGGCGGGCGCGCTGCTGGTTCTCGTCGCGGACAGCGTGGTGCGCGTGCTTCCACTGGTCACCGAATTGCGGCTCGGCATCGCGCTCAGCCTCCTCGGCGCGCCCTTTTTCCTCGCTTTGCTGCTGCGGATGCGGCGCGGGCTTGCGGGGGCGATGGGATGACGCTTTCGGTCAGGGACGTATCGCTCGGTGCGCGCCTCTCCGGCGTCACGCTGGCGCTCGAGCCCGGCACGGTTACAGCGATCTGCGGGCCGAACGGTGCGGGCAAGTCGACTCTGCTCGAGGTCCTGGCCGGTCTGCTGAAGGCCGATACCGGCGAGACGCTGTTGGGCGATATCCCGCTGGGGCACGACAATCCGCGCGAGCGCGCCCGGCGCATCGGCTATCTGCCGCAATCGCCGGAGATCGCCTGGGATGTTCCCGTGCGCAGCCTGATCGAACTGGGCCGAATGCCGCACGGCGATCGCGCGCAAGAGCCGGTCGATGCCGCGATCGATGCGCTGGATCTGCATCCCTTCGCGCGGCGCCGCGTGCTGACCCTGTCCGGCGGCGAGACGGCGCGTGTCCTGCTTGCGCGCATTCTGGCCGGCGAGCCCGACTGGATCCTCGCCGACGAACCGCTCGCCGCGCTCGACCTCGCGCATCAGCGCATCATCGTGCACCATCTCGTCGCCGAGGCGAGGCGGGGCCGCGGCGTGGCGCTGGTGCTGCACGATCTCGCCATCGCAATGAACCATGCCGATCGCGTGGTCCTGATGGATCGCGGCACGATCGTCGCGGACGGCCCTCCAGTTGACGCCCTGTCCCGGGAGAATATCGGGCGAGTCTTCGGCGTTCAGGCCGATTGGGTCGGCCCGCCCGGACAACGCGCCCTGTCCGTCTGATTTTCCTTGCGCTCCGGCACTCGATCGCCCGTCGCGCGTTCGGCGATCATGGCTTCAGAGAACATTACCCGGCGCTGGTTCGCCCTTACGCGCGACCGTATGCCGGGCCTTGCCCGTCAGCGCGGCTGGCCGGTCTTCGAAGACCACTGCTTCCAGCGCATCCTGCTCGACAATGCGGTGGGGGAGAAGTGGAACACCGAAATTCCCGCGCCCGCCTATCGCAACGCGCCCGACGATCTCCTCGAACGCGCGATCGCCCTTGGCGAAGCGGCGATTGCCGGGAGCGAGGATCTCGACGATCTCAACCACAATTCGCTCGCCTGGCGCGGCAAGGGCGAGGCGGCGTAAAAGAAAACGGGCGGGCCTCTTTAGGAAGCCCGCCCGTTCCGGTTTCAGGCGATCGGCTTATTTCACGCCGATGATGTCGGGATTGTTGTCGCGGTCGCCGGTCACTCGTCCGCCATTGCGCACCGAGCGTTGCAGGATCAGTCCGGCCAGATGCGGTGTCGCCATCGACGTTCCCGACAGCGTTGCATAGCTGCCGTTGAGATAGGTCGAGACGATCTGCACGCCCGGCTCCGACACGTCGATCGGCGGATTTGCAAAGTTCGAGAAGCTGGCGAACCGATCGTTGATGTCGAAGGCCGAGACGGTCCAGATATAGCTGCCATTGACGCGAGCGGGCGAGACGTTGTTCGCGTTCTGGCTCTCGTTTCCGGCCGCGAGCGTGAAATAGATCCCGCGATTGGACGCGCGCAGCACTGCATTGTCGAGCGTGCTGCTGATCCCGCCGCCCAGGCTCATATTCACGACATCGCCGGGCGAAGCATAGCTATAGACGTGGTTCACCGCCGAGAGCACCGCCGAGTTCGAGCCGCTGCCGCTGCCGTCGAAGACGCGCAGGGACACGACCGGAGCGCCCGGTGCCACGCCGACGACGCCGCTGCCGTTGGCGCGCGCGGCGATGGTTCCGGCGACGTGGGTGCCGTGGCCGTTGGTGTCGGTATAACCGAGGCCGGAGACGAAGCTGCGCGAACGACCCGTGTCGATATTGAGATCGGAATGGCTGGCGATGCCGCTATCGATCACCCAGGCGCGTTGGAAGCCCGAGCCGCTGCCGCCGCCTACGCGCGACACGCCCCAGGGCAGGGTATCGGCCTGTGCCGACACCGCCGCGATCGAGGCCTTGCCCTCGCTCGCGATGGCCATCACCTGATCCTGCTCGCAATAGGAGACATTGGGGTTGTTCGCCTGGACCTTGGCGATCGCGCGATCGGGGATATTCAGCGTGAAGCCTTCGAAGGCGCCGTCGAAGACGGCGTCACCCGCCCGCCGCCGACATTGGCCGAGCGGGCAGCCTGCGCGGCGGGATTGGCGCTGGCCGCGCCGGGCTTGAGGACGCAGATCCAGGTGTTGGGGATCTTCTTTCCGCCCGTGTCGGCGACCGAGACCGCCTTTGTCGGCTGGGTGCCGGGTTGAAGCAGCGAATCCTGCGCGACGATGGCCGCAGGCAAGGCAGCCGTCATCGCTGCCGCAAGCAGATACTTATTCATCAAAACTCTCCCAAGTTACGGGCTTTTACCCGTTCCCTTGGGTTTAACGGGGCGATCGGAGCGCTCCAACATTTATATTCGTTAGTATAAAACAGATTGTATCTTAAATGTCGCAATGTTTCAGCCACCGAAAGTCTTCAATCGAAATTTTCTCGAGCCGAATACTTTATGTCCAATTTTTTCCGATTGGAGAAAGCGCGTCGTCATGCGCTGTCGCCATCGCTGGATACGAAAAGGGCGGACCGAAGCCCGCCCTTTCCCTTAAGCCAAAGATCGGCAGGCGATTAGCGCACCACGCTGCCGCCCGCGCCGCCGGCATCGCCGACAGTGGCGGGGCCGTCATCGGCGACTTCGCTGTCCGCTGCTTCATTGCCTGGGACCAGCCCGCGCGCTTCGAGCATCGGAGTGACGTCAGGCTGGCGCCCGGCGAAGTTCTGGAACATCTCAAAATAATCCATCGTCCCGCCGCGGCTGAGCACGGTGTCGCGATAGTGATCGCCATTCTCGCGCGTCAGCCCGCCATTCTCGCGGAACCACTTGCGGCTGTCGCGATCCAGCATCTCGGTCCACAGATAGCTGTAATAGCCCGCCGAATAGCCGGTCGGCCCGCTGAAGATGTGGTTGAAATAGGTGCTGCGATAGCGCGGCGGCACGAGGTCGATTTCGAGACCCAGCTCCTGCAAGGACCGGCGCTCGAAGGCATCGACCTTTGCGGGCGTATCGAGCGCGGCGGCCTGTTGCGGGGTAAGCGCGCTCCACTTCATGTCGAGGAGGGCGGCTTCCACCGTTTCCCCGAAATCGTAGCCTTGGTTGAATTTCGACGCCGCTTCGATCTTCTCGATCATTTCCGCCGGGATCGTCTCGCCGGTTTCGTAATGCTTGGCGTAGTTCGAAAGCACGCTCGGCCAGGTGGCCCACATTTCGTGGACCTGGCTGGGATACTCGACGAAATCGCGCGCCGTGGCGGTGCCCGACAGGCTCTCGTACTTCTGGTCCGCGAAGAAGCCGTGCAGCGCGTGGCCGAATTCGTGGAACATGGTGTTGACGTTGTCGAAGCTCACCAGCTGCGGCTCGCCCGCGGCGGCCTTGGGAATGTTCAGCACGTTGTAGATCACCGGCTTGGTGCCCCACAGATCGCTCTGTTCGACGAAATTGCTCATCCAGGCGCCGCCGCGCTTGGACGGACGCTGATACGGGTCGAAATAGAACAGGCCGAGTTCCGATCCGTCACGGTCGAACACGGTATAGACCGACACGTCGGGGTGATAGACCGGCAGATCGGTGCGGCGTTCGAAGTTCAGCCCGTAAAGCTGGTTGGCCATGTAGAACACGCCATCTTCCAGCACCTTGTCGATCTGGAAATATTCCATGACCGCATCTTCATCGAGATCGTACTGTTCGGCCTTGATACGGTTGGCATAGCGATACCAGTCCCACGGTTTCACGGTATAATCGCCGCCATCGGCCGCGATCGCCGCGTTCAGCATCGCCGCCTCGCGCCGCTGCGTCGCGGCGAGGGCGGGGACCATCTGGCCCATGAAGTCGAGCGCGGTCTTGGGCGTTTCCGCCATCCGGTCCCACATCGCATAGGTCGCCCAATCGGGTTCGCCGAACAGAGCGGCCTTCTGCGCGCGCAGTTCCGCGATCTGGGCGATCAGCATCCGGGTGTCGATATCGGTCGTCCCGTCGGCACGGTGATAGCTGGCGTTGAACAGCTTCTCACGCGCGGCGCGGCTTTCCATCGCCGGGAGCAGCGGCTGCTGCGTGGTGTTTTGAAGCGCGATGGCGAACTTGCCGTCATAGCCCTTTTCGGTCGCGAGATTGGCGGCGGCGGTGATGTCGCCATCGCTGAGCCCGGCGAGTTCGGCGCGGGTGTCGAAGATCACCGGCTGGTCTGCCATCGCGTTGCGCGCGCGCTGCGAGAAATCGGTCGTCAGCGTCGAAAGCTGCGAATTGATCGCTTTCACCTGCTCGCGCTGCGCATCGGTCAGCATGGCGCCGGCATGGACCATGCCGTCATAGGTGTTTTCGAGCAGCTTCGCGTCCTCGACCGTCATGCTCATCGCGGCACGGTTATCGTAGACCGCCTTCACGCGCTGGAAGAGCGCGGGGTTCAGCGTGATGCTGTCGTAATGCGCGGTCAGCTTGGGGCTGATCTCGGTCTCGATCTCGGTCAGGCGATCGGTGGTGTTGGAGCCCGTCAGCGCGAAGAAGACATTGCCGACCCGGTCGAGCATCCGGCCCGATTTCTCGAGCGCGACGATCGTGTTGTCGAAGGTGGGCGCGGCGGGATTGTTCACGATCGCGTCGACCTCTGCGGTCTGGATCGCCATGCCCTGATTGAAGGCGGGGATGTAATCGTCTTCCGAGATCGCGCTGAAATCGGGGGCTAGGAAGGGCAGGGTGCTGTCGGAGGCGAAATAGCCGGTTCCTTGCGGAATGTCGGCATTGGCGACCGCGGTGGAATTGGTCGAGGCCATGGCAGTATCGCTCATCGTAGTGCTGCAACCGGCCAGCAGGGCGGCGGCGGCGGTGGTGGCCAAAATCTGGGCCTTCATACATATCTCTCCAGTTCGAACGGGGCGCCCCGGCGCGGATCGCGGGAGCGGGTATGGTTGCGTTTGTATCCGATCGCGCTTGAACAGCGGATTGATGGCGATTGCAAGCTGTTGGGAGCAGTAAACGCGGACCTTTGCGCGGTTTACAGCTCGGGGACGGGCTCGCCCTGCCGGTCCTGCGCCTTGCGCCGTGCCGCGCCCGCCGCCTCGTCCAGCGCCTGTCGATTGACAGTGACCAAGCGCGGGCGCCCTCCGGCCTTGTCAACGACCAGCCAGATCGATCCGAGTTCGAAGAAGCCGCCGCGTTCGGGCACCACGGTCATGCGCGACAGGTCGAGCCGCTCGATCGCGCCGATCAACCGCGCGTCGAACACCTCGTCATAGAGCGCATCGACCTGATCGTCGTCGAGTTCGACCTGTTCGCCGTCGCCGTCGATATAGAGCAGCGGCAAACCCAATTGTTCGAGCATCCGCGCCTTGTCGCCCGAGCGGGCAGCGGCGCGCAGCGCGTCGATCGCGGCCTGGAACTGGCTGGCGCTGGTGTTGGTGGCGCAGGATATCGCGCCCCCGTCGACAAGATCGTTGGCGCGGTCGAACTCGATGTCGCGGCTCTGCTGATTGGACCAGACCATCAGCAGGCAATCGTCCGGCTTTTCCGCCATCGCGTCGAGCAGCGGCGTTTGCTCCCGATCCTGCGTGCGCATCGCCATTGCCTGATCCTGCCCGCGATTTTCGGGGGAGGCATCGGGTACGGGCGAGCACCCTGTCGCGAGAATGGGGAGAAGCGGGAGAAGATATTTCGGCATCGGTACGGGGTCTATCGATCGGAGGGTTTCTAACGGAGTAGCGAATAGCGCCGCACCGGCTCGTAAAGCGCGCCGGTGGCGCTGAGATGACTTTCGAACAGGATGAACGCATCGACGATCCAGGGCTGGCTGGCGAGATCGCCCTGACTGGCCATCCACGGACCGATGGGTGCGGTGCCGCCGTTTAGCCGCGCGATGGTGATATGCGGCGCGAATTTGCGGGTTTCCGGCGGCAGACCCGCACGGCGGCACGCCGCTTCGACGCTTCTTTGCAAGCGGCTCAACGCCTCGCTCTCGCCAAGGCCGGCCCACAGAGTGTGCGCGCGGCCCTTGCGCTCGAAGTGACCGACGCCCGCCAGCGAAAGCGGAAACGGCGAGCCATCGACGCTTTCGAGCGAGGCGACGAGATCGTCGGCCATACGGGCATCGACCTCTCCGACGAAACGCAGCGTGACGTGCAATTGACTGTCATCCTGCCAGCGAGCCCCGTCGAGCGCTTCCATCCGGTCGATCAGCATGTCGCGGATGGGCGGCGGGGGCCTGATGCCGACGAAAAGGCGATGGCTCATGATCCGGCTCAGACTGTCGAGGAATACCCGTCTTCGCGCGGATCCTCGTAAGAAGCTTCGCTGAACATATTCTCGCGTCGTTCGGATCGGAATTGAAGCCCGCGCGCGACTTGGCCGGCGGCGTGGGTGTAGTTTAGCTCCGCCGCGATGGCATCGTAATCGCGGGCCTGGATTGCGGCGTTGAGGCGCGGACTTTCGTCCTCGGCGACATTGCCCGGACCCACATTGTAGACGAGATCGACCAGCGCATCGAATTCATGCTGATAGAGCGGAAGATCGCCGACCAGCTCGCGCACGTGGCGTTCGGCATCGGCGAGATCGGTTTCGAGGAATTCGAGGATCTGCTCCTTCGAAACCCGATCCCCGACTTTGAGGCCATCTTCGGGATCGACAAGGTGGCCGACACCCACTGTCGGGTATCCTGCCACATCCCGATAGACGATGTAGCGCACACCCTCTTCCTGGATCAGCGCACGCTTAAAATCGGCGCTCGTGCCGATCTTGTGCGCGGCCAGACGCGTCTGGGTCGGATCCTCGTAAACCGCGTGCGTATCGACCACGCCGCCGCTCGACTGGCTGGGGCCGAAGGGGTTGGTAAAGGCGGCAAGCCCGACCGCGCCTGCCGTCAGCATGGCGGTCGCAGCCCTGCGGGACGACATGTTCGGCTTGACGTTGAACGCCTTGCGCGCCGCACGACGGGCGAGTGACAGATCGTTGCGATGGCGCTTCTTCGCTTCGCGCTCCCGCTGCTTGCGGGCCTCCGCAAAGCGCCGGTCCGCCTCCGCGTCACGGTTTGTCGGCACGCCGTCCAATGGCATGTCGAGATCCTTCAGCATTTGGCGGATCCGCTCGGCAGAGTCGGATGGCTTGCGTGGCGGACGCTGGTGGTCTGGCGCGCGCTGGCTGGGATTGGCGGACATGGCTTGCGGGTGCTCCGGGCAACTACTCGTTGGTGGGAGCCGCGATAAATCGGCGCTCGCGGGAAATTCGTCGCAAAGCGCAGAGATGGGCCCCCGTCTTATCTGATCAACGGACGAGGAGGGACGAAAGGTCCTCGGTTCGCCGAGAATGGAACACGGCTTGCACGTGAACATCGTCCGATCTCCCCTTGCGCACCGAAAACCCGGCGTTAGGCAGCGGGAATGCCCGCCAGTGTACCTCTCGCCGCCGAAATCGCCGCCGATCCATCTTGGCTGCCGCATCGTATCGACTGGGCGGGCAAGCGGATGCAGTTCCTCAAACTGGCGCGGTCCTCGCTGGGGGAGGCGGGGTTTCTGGCCGACCGCAAACCGGCGGGACCCGATGGCGAAGCGTGGCTTCCTCTCGACGCAGTCATGGCGATGCAGGTCGATAGCGGGCCGATCCACTTTCTGTTCCACAGCGCGTTCTGCCGCTCCACCTTGCTTGCGCGCGCGCTCGATCGGCCGGGAGAGGTCGCATCGCTGAACGAACCGCATATCCTCGCCGCACTCGCAGGAGCGGGAGTGGCGCCGGGCCGACCGGGCGCGCCGCTGCTGGCCCCGGTTCTGAAGCTGCTGGCGCGCAGTTTCCCCGGTGAGGCGGCGGTTGTCGTCAAGCCGACCAATCACGCCAACGCCCTGATCCCTGCGATCCTGGCCGCTCTGCCCGACGCCCGCGCGATCTTGGTGACCAACCCCCTGCCATCCTTCCTCGCCGCCGTGATCCGCAAGGGCATGATGGGGCGGCGCTGGGGGCGCACGCTCTATCTCGAGATGCAGTCCTATGCCGGGCTGGACCTCGGCATGGATGCGCGCGAGCAGTTCGCGATGACCGACCTGCAGGCGGCGGCGCTCGCCTGGTTGCTGGCGCAGCGCTGGTTCGCGATGCAGCAGGACCGGTTCGGCGAGCGGCTGGCCGTGCTAGACGGCGATCGCTTCGGGCGGGAGAAGGCGCGCACTCTGATGCAGGCAGCGGCGCATCTAAGATTGGAAATGGATCAAACGACCGCGCAGGAGATCGACGAAGGGCCAGTCTTCGCCAGCCATGCCAAGTCGGGCGAGGATTTCGCAACCAAGGACGCAGCGGATGCGGCCCGCTCCCGCAGCGCCGTCACCGAAGAGGAAATCGCGCAGGTCGGCCAATGGATCGGTCTGATCGCCAGCCAGCTCGGCCTCGAAACGCCGCGCCCGCAAACGCTGTTCTAGGCGGCCGAACGCTCCACTCGGTTGCGGCCCGCCGCCTTGGCGCGATAGGTCGCCCTGTCGGCGCGTGCGAGGACCTCGTCGAGATCGGCGCCGGCTGCCCATTCCCCGACCCCAATCGAGGCGGAGATCTTGAGCTCGGGATGGGGCATTCCGGCGGACAGGCCCGCAATGGCGAAGCGGATCTTCTCGGCCACGCCCACGGTCCGTTCCATGTCGTCGATGGCCACTATCATGACGAACTCCTCACCCCCGGTCCGCGCCGCGCAATGTTCGTCGCCTTCCAGCCCAGATACCACGTCGCGCAAGGCCGCACCCACCCGTTCCAAGACCAGATCGCCTGCCGCATGGCCGAACGTGTCGTTGATGGCCTTGAAGTGGTCGAGATCGATCGTCAGCACATGCCGCGTTTTCGTGAGATCGAGCGTTTCGGCGAAGCGGAAGAACGAACGGCGGTTCATCAGGCCGGTCAGGTGATCGCGATACGCCAATTGCTCGACCTCGCGCAGGGATTCCTCCAATTGCCGGGTCAGCGCCCTGTTGGTGACGAGCGTGCGCGCCGTCTCCTCTTGCCGGTTCGTGGCCGCGAAAGCATAGGCCAGGAAAACCAGAAAGAGCGTATTGACCGCCAGCAACGTGCCCCAATCATGTCCATCGTTTCCTTCGAGGAACAGCAGGGCGAGGGCCGTAACCTGAAACCCGGCCGAATAGGTCAGCGCCAGGACCGGGACGGGCGCCAGCATGCTGACGATGATCGTAATTCCCGCGACCAGCGATCCGAAGATCAGCATCGCCGCAGGCTGATTCAGCGAGACGTCGAGAAGAGGGGGCAACATGCTCGCCCAGCTTGCACCGCCCACGATCAAAGCGAGGGCGACCGGGCGGATCGCCTGCGACCCCTTGCCGCCATTCGCCAGGATCACGCGCGCGCGCTTGAAACTGATATGGGTCAGCGGGCTGGCCACGAAGCGGCTGGCGAGGGGGATGGCGAAGGCCAACGGATCGCCGAGCCGGAACACCGCGAACACCATGATGAGCCAGCACACCGCATTGGCGATCTGGGCCTTCTTCTCGATTTCGAGCACCAGGCTGAGCTTCTGGCGTTGGACCGCGCGTTCGCTGACCTCGATCTGGGGATCGACACGCTTGATTATGGGGTCGATACCGTCCGTGCCCTGCATCCTCACCGCCCTCCCCCCACTCGATTTCGCCAAGACAGGAAACGCTACTCTTCTCGATGAAAACGCGCCGATCCTAGACAGGACAAGGTTAATATCCGGTTTGCCGATCGCGTAATCCCCTTAAATTCCACGCGATCGCTCCCACATGGGACCGATCCGAGCTGCCCGACCGTTGACGGTTCCGAGGCGGGTTCGATCCTCACCTTGACCCTGACGAACATTTGCGGAACATGCCCAACCCATGGCTCTTACGAAAATATCGGTGCGCGGTGCGCGCGAACACAATCTCAAGGGTGTCGATATCGATCTGCCGCGCGATGCGCTGATCGTGATCACCGGGCTTTCGGGTTCGGGCAAGTCCAGCCTAGCCTTCGATACGATCTATGCGGAAGGGCAGCGGCGCTATGTTGAATCGCTTAGCGCCTATGCGCGGCAATTCCTCGAAATGATGCAGAAGCCCGATGTCGAACATATCGACGGGCTGTCTCCCGCGATATCGATCGAACAGAAGACGACGAGCCGCAATCCGCGCTCGACCGTGGCGACCGTAACCGAGATCTACGATTACATGCGCCTGTTATGGGCGCGTGTCGGCGTACCCTATTCGCCCGCCACCGGCCTGCCGATCGAGGCGCAGACGGTGTCGAACATGGTGGATCGCGTGATGGCGCTGCCGGAAGGCACGCGGCTCTATCTGCTCGCGCCCGTCGTGCGCGGGCGCAAGGGCGAATACCGCCGCGAGCTCGCCGAATGGCAGAAGGCGGGCTTCACCCGCGTGCGCATCGATGGCGAGATGTACCCGATCGAAGAAGCGCCCGCGCTCGACAAGAAGTTCAAGCACGATGTCGAAGTCGTGGTCGATCGCCTGGCGGTGAAGGAAGGCATCGAAACGCGCCTTGCCGACAGTTTCGAACAGGCGCTGCGGCTCGCCGACGGGTTGGCCTATGTCGATCTGGCCGATGGCGTGGTGCCGGGGCGCGAAAACGAGGGCGCCAGTGGTTCGGGGGCGGGCGGCGCGATGAAGGGTGCGGGCCTGCCCGCCAATCGTATCGTCTTCTCCGAGAAATTCGCCTGTCCGGTCAGCGGTTTCACCATCGAGGAGGTCGAGCCGCGCCTGTTCAGCTTCAACGCGCCGCAGGGTGCCTGCCCGACCTGCGATGGGATCGGCGAGAAGCAATTGTTCGATCCCCAGCTGGTCGTCCCCAACGAGGCTTTGACGCTCAAGAAGGGCGCGGTGGTGCCTTGGGCGAAATCCAACCCGCCATCGCCCTATTACATGCAGGTGCTCGCCAGCCTCGCCAAGGAATACGAGTTCAGCCTCGAAGCCCCGTGGGAGGATTTCGACAAGGAAATCCGCGACATCATCCTGTTCGGCACAAAGGGCCGCGCCATCCCGCTCACCTTCAAGGACGGGCGCAAGAGCTACACGGTCAAGAAAGCCTTCGAAGGCGTGATCGGCAATCTCAATCGCCGCCTGCTCCAGACCGAAAGCGCTTGGATGCGCGAGGAGCTGTCCAAGTTCCAGACTGCGCAGCCGTGCGAGACCTGCAACGGCAAGCGCCTCAACGAAAAGGCGCTGGCGGTGAAGATCCCCGGGCCGTCGGGAGTGACGGACATCGCCACCCCCACCAAGATGAGCGTCGCCGATGCCAAGGTCTGGTTCCTCGGCCTGCCCGAGCATCTGAACGACCAGCAGTCGCAGATCGCCAAGGCCATCCTCAAGGAGATCAACGAGCGGCTGGGCTTCCTCGACAATGTTGGGCTCGATTACCTCAATCTCGACCGGACCAGCGGCACGCTGTCGGGCGGGGAGAGCCAGCGCATCCGTCTCGCTTCTCAGATTGGCAGCGGGCTGTCGGGCGTGCTCTACGTGCTCGACGAGCCCAGCATCGGCCTGCACCAGCGCGACAATGATCGGCTGCTGGAAACGCTCAAGCGCCTACGCGATCTCGGCAATACCGTGATCGTGGTGGAGCATGACGAGGACGCGATCCGCGCCGCCGATTACGTTGTCGATCTCGGCCCCGGCGCCGGGGTGCGCGGGGGCGAGGTGGTGGCCGAAGGCACGCTGAAGCAGGTGCTCAAGTCCAAGAAATCGCTCACCGCAGACTACCTCACCGGGCGGCGCGAGATCGCGGTGCCGAAGGAACGCCGCAAGGGCAATGGCAAGAAGATCACCGTCCATGGCGCCCGCGCGAACAATCTGAACGACGTCACCGCCTCGATCCCGCTCGGCACCTTCACCTGCGTCACCGGCGTATCCGGCTCGGGCAAGTCGAGCTTCACCATCGACACGCTCTACGCCGCCGCCGCGCGGACGTTGAACGGCGCGCGCATCGTGGCGGGCGCGCACGACAAGGTCACCGGGCTCGACCATTGCGACAAGGTGATCGAGATCGACCAGTCCCCCATCGGGCGCACCCCGCGATCGAACCCCGCCACGTATACCGGCGCCTTCACCCAGATCCGCGACTGGTTCGCCGGCCTCCCCGAAGCGCAGGCGCGCGGCTACAAGCCCGGCCGCTTCAGCTTCAACGTCAAGGGCGGCCGGTGCGAGGCGTGCCAGGGCGACGGCCTGATCAAGATCGAGATGCACTTCCTGCCCGACGTCTACGTCACCTGCGAGGAATGCGACGGCAAGCGCTACAACCGCGAAACGCTGGAGGTGAAGTTCAAGGGCCACTCCATCGCCGACGTGCTCGACATGACGGTGGAGGATGCGGAGGGCTTCTTCGAAAACGTCCCCCCCATCCGCGATAAAATGCACATGCTGAACGAGGTCGGCCTCGGCTACGTCAAGGTCGGCCAGCAGGCGACCACGCTATCGGGGGGCGAGGCGCAGCGGGTGAAGCTCGCCAAGGAGTTGTCCCGCCGCAGCACCGGACAGACGCTCTACATCCTCGACGAGCCGACCACCGGCCTGCATTTCGAAGACGTGCGCAAACTGCTCGAAGTGCTGCACCGGCTGGTGGACCAGGGCAACAGTGTGGTGGTGATCGAGCACAATTTGGATGTCATCAAGACCGCGGATTATCTGCTCGACCTCGGTCCGGGCGGCGGCGTGCGCGGAGGCGAGATAGTAGCCGAAGGCACGCCGGAAGAGGTCGCCGCGACGGAGGCGAGCTTTACGGGGCGGTATCTGGCGCCGATTTTGGAGCGGCAGGGAGCGGCGAAGGCTCCTGCGAAGAACAGCGCCAAACCTGCTGCGAAGCGCAAGGCGAAGGCTTCGGCTTAGAAAGGGCTATTCCACCCGAAAATTGCGTTTTCCGCTTACGTTCAATCCAGCAGCGCCAGTTCCACCGTGCCGCTGCCGCGCTGGATCAGGCCAAGTTCGGTGGCGGCGGCGCGGCTAACGTCGAGGATGCGGTTGCCGTGGAAGGGGCCGCGATCGTTGATGCGGACGGTCACGGTCTTGCCGTTTCGCGGATTGGTGACCTCGACCAGCGTGCCGAAGGGCAGGGTGCGGTGCGCCGCGGTCATCGCGTGCATGTCGAACTTTTCGCCGCTCGCGGTGCGGCGGCCCTGGAACTTGGCGCCGTAATAGGAGGCGGTGCCGCTGCCGATGGCGCGCGCGACCGGCGCTTCCTCGATCGGCGGATCGAAGGTGTCGAGATCGACCGCTCCGGCGGCGGGCGCGGAAGGCTGGGGGAGGGCGGAATGCGCCGTGAAGGTGGCGGCGAAATGCGCTTCGCTCACACGCTCGGCCGGGGTGGCGGCGGTGGCGGGGCTGGCAATGATCGCGGCAAGAGCAAAGGAACGAAATACGCGTTTGGACATTTTATTGTCCTCCGTTGTTTCGCCCAGCCTGATAGCCGAGCGAAGCGCGGGAGTCGTTTACGTGCGCGGAACCTGCCCCGATCTTGCCACAGTTCGTCGTGGATTCGATCGGGCGACCACGCGACTAGACCAATTTCCAGCCGCGAATCGCCCTGATCTTCCTTATTCCGATCCCCTCGCGCCTCCATCGCGCTGCGCCAGCAGCCGCAGCCGCAACGCGTTGAGCTTGATGAAGCCTTCGGCATCCTTCTGGTCGTACGCGCCCGCATCGTCTTCGAAGGTGACGTGGGCCTCCGAATACAGCGAATGCGGCGATTTGCGGCCGATCACCATGGCGTTACCCTTGTAGAGCTTCAGCCGCACGGTTCCGTCGACCTTTTCCTGGCTGAGATCGATCGCCGCCTGGAGCATCAGCCGCTCGGGGCTGAACCACAACCCGTTATAGATCAGCTCAGCATAGCGCGGCATCAGCTCGTCCTTGAGATGCGCCGCGCCGCGATCGAGCGTGATCTGTTCGATCCCCCGATGGGCGCGTGCGTAGATTTCGCCGCCGGGCGTTTCGTACATGCCCCGCGATTTCATGCCGACGAAGCGGTTCTCGACCAGATCAAGCCGCCCGATCCCGTGCTTGCGACCCAGATCGTTGAGCGCGGTGAGCAGCTCGGCGGGGCTCATGCTCTCGCCATTGAGCGCGGTCCCGTCGCCCTTTTCGAAATCGATGGTGATGTATTCGGGCGTGTCGGGCGCATCCTCTGGATGGTCGGTGCGCGAATAGACGTAGTCGGGGGTCTCCTCCCACGGATCCTCCAGGACCTTGCCTTCTGACGAGGTGTGGAGGAGGTTCGCATCGGTCGAGAACGGGCTTTCGCCGCGCTTGTCCTTGGGAACCTGGATTTGGTGCTGTTCCGCCCAGGCGATCAGCGCGGTGCGGCTGGTCAGGTCCCATTCGCGCCAGGGGGCGATCACCTTGATATCGGGCGCGAGTGCATAGGCGCTGAGTTCGAAGCGGACCTGATCGTTGCCCTTGCCGGTGGCGCCGTGGGCGATCGCATCGGCCCCGGTCTCGCGCGCGATCTCGACCAGGCGCTTGGAGATCAAAGGCCGCGCAATGCTGGTGCCGAGCAGGTAATCGCCTTCGTAGCGGGCATTGGCGCGCATCATGGGGAAGACGAAATCGCGCACGAATTCCTCGCGCAGATCCTCGATAAAGATGTGTTCGTCGGGAATGCCCATGGCGCGGGCCTTTTCGCGCGCGGGCTCGATTTCCTCGCCCTGGCCGAGATCGGCGGTGAAGGTGACGACCTCCAGCCCGCGTTCGGCCTCGAGCCATTTGGCGATGACGGATGTGTCGAGGCCACCGGAATAGGCGAGGACGACTTTCTTGATATCGGACATGGGCGGCACCTATGGGATTGCGCGGGAATTGCGGGATGCGAGGAGCGGGCCTCTCGCGAGTCGCGCGGGTGCTAGCACCGGGGTGGGCGGGTAGGAAAATGGTTTTGGTGAAGGCGCGGATAGGCGCGGTACGCCGGGGCGCCAGCTTCAGCGCAGCTGGCTGTCCTTGCTGCCGCGCCGGTTGAAGCCACTGCTGCGGGCCGTGGCATCCTGGCCGGACTGGCATTCGACGCAGCGCTTCACGCCGGGGAGGGCAGTCCGGCGCTTCTCGGGTATCTCCTCGCCGCATTCGAGGCACCAGCGCTCGCTCTCGCCGCTGGGCATACGGGCGCGGGCAGCACTGACTGCGTCCGACACGGTGTCGTCGATCTGATCCTGCACCGCGCCATCGCGCGCCCATCCGCCGGCCATTTCCGCGTCCTTTCAACTGGTTGCGAAAAATCTAGATGGGGTTGGGGAAGGCGAAACGCAAGCCGCCGCTCTAATCTCGGGGCTCGATCTCAGATCCCCGCATACCATTGGTAGCCGCGATCTTCCCAATAGCCGCCCTTGCCGCCGTAGAGATCCTCGAGGCTCGCCACGGCTTCGATGGCGGTCAGATATTTTGCGTGTTTGTAACCCAGCTGGCGCTCGATCCGCATCCGCAGGGGCGCACCGTTCTTGATGGGAAGCGGCTCGCCGTTCAGGCGATGGGCGATGATGGTCTGGGGGTGATAGGCGTCGATTAGATCGACGCTCTCGTAATAGCGCGCACCCGACAGCTCGTCGGCACAGCGGAACACGATGTAGCGCGCTTCGGGCCTGAGCGTCGCCGCGTCGAGCAGCAGTGAGAGTTGCGGCCCGGTCCATTCGCCGATCGCGCTCCACCCCTCGACGCAATCGTGGCGGGTCACTTGCGTGCGCTGGGGCAGGCGGCGGATATTGTCGAGCGTCAGGCTGAGCGGGGTTTCGACGAGGCCTCGCACTTCCAGCCGCCAGTTTGCGAAATCGCTGGCGGCCTGCGCCTGATAATCGCCGTTCGTCGGATCGACGGAGCCGTTGCCGCGGAAATAGGGGCTGATCGCACTCCGCGGATATTCGGGCGCCAGCGCCTCGCGGTTGGAGAGGAAGCGGTGCGCGGCCTTGTGCCAGCTTTCGGCGGCGGAGAGCAGCTTCGCACCCGGCGCGCTTTCGGCCACCTTGTTGCAGCCCGCGAGGAAGGCGGCGCCCGCAGCGACGAGAAAATTGCGACGCTTCATCGTCCGTCCCTTCCCGTGATCATGCTGCGCAGCTGCCAGATCGGCCCGGACAGGATCACCAGCAGGACGTGGATCACGAAGAAGCCGAACACGAGCGCGGCGAAGATGAAATGGAAACTACGCGCCGATTGGCGTCCACCCATCAGATCGACCATCCAGCCGAATGTCGGCTCCATCCCCGGACTGATCGCGATCCCGGTCAGCACCATTCCGGGCAGGATCACGCCGAGCACGAGCCCGTAAGTGAGCTTCTGGATGAAATTGTATTTCCCCTTGCCGTGATCGAAATCGAGCCTGAGATGCGCGGCGATGTCGGCTTTGATATTGGCGGGGCGCCATTCTTCGCGGCGTGTCGCGATGTCGCGCTTGAAATGGCGGTTCACGAGCATTGCGATCCATCCGAACAGCAGCGTCAGTGCGAACAGCCAGGCGGCGAGGATATGCCAGTCGCGCGCCACCGCGAGGCTGTAATAGCCCGGGATCGTCATCCAGTCGGGAAAGCGCGGCACGGCGAGCCAGGCATCTTTCGCCTCGAACCCCCAATCGCCCCAATAGAGATAGCGATGCGCGTTCGAGATGGTGAGCCCCGACATGAAGAGGATCACCATGGCGACGAGGTTGCTCCAGTGCCAGAGGCGGGTGGTCAGCGCATGGCGCTTGGCGGGTTTGGTCATGAGTTCATCTTTTCGCGCGCGAGATAGATGACGTCGCGATCCTGATCGCACAGGTGCTGTCCGCTATCGACGAACAGGGTCTGCCCGCTGGCGAGCCAGCCTTGCGCCAGGAACAGCGCGGCATCCGCCACCTCGTCCTTCCCGGTCTTGCGGCCGAGGAGATTGAGGCGGTGGCTGATCTCGGTTTCATCCTCGTCCTGATCGTGGCTGGGCAGGATGGCACCGGGGGCGAGGCCGTAGACCCGATCGGTCTCGCGCCAGCCCGCCAGTTCGCGACCCTTCGACAGCATCGGGATCGTCGATCCCAACGCGTGCTTGCTCATCGTGTAGCTGAAGAAATCGGGGTTGGGATTGCGCAGCTTCTGGTCGGTTACGTTGACGACCCTCCGTCCGCCGCTGGCTTGCGCATGGGTCAGAAAGGCCTGCGCCATGCGCGCGGGGGTCCGCGCGTTGATCTGCATGGTGCGCCGCCCGGTTTCGGGATCGAGCGCTTTGACCTCGTCCGGTTCGAACACGCTGGCGCAATTGACCAGCACACGCCAGTTCGCGAGCCGCCCCGCGACATCCTCCACCATCGCCACCGAGGCGTCACCGTCTTCCAAATCGCAGGTCACCGTCTCCGCGCTCGGGAGGTCGGCGGCAAGCCGTTCGGCCTCTTCGCGCGACTGGCCGTAATGGATGATCACATGCCAGCCCGCTTCGCCGAAACGGCGCGCGATCCCCGCACCGACGCGCTTGGCACCGCCGGTCACGAGCACGCTGGGTCTTCGACTATCGGCCATCGCCCGGGACCATAGCGGAGCCGCGCACAAAGAAAAGGCGCGCCGCCTTTCCCCCTATCAGGGGAAAAGGCGACACGCCGTTCTTCGCAAAGCTGATCAGGGGGATCAGCGGCAGCTGAGGCTTCCGCGATCGATCTCGCGACCGACCAGAGCACCGACCGCGCCGCCGAGGATGACGCCGAGCGTCCGGTCGCCGCGACCCGCCAGTTCGTGCCCGGCGAGCGCGCCGACGCCCGCGCCGATCACGAGGCCGGTCGTCCCGTTGTCGCGCTTGCAGTAATAGCGACCGTCATTGCCCTGCCACATCCGGTCGGACCGCGTGATGCGCTGCGGCTGCACATAATAGCCGCGGCTGTCATAGCGGGCGCGATCCTTGGCGCGCTTGCCATGGGCAGGGGCCCAGGACGGCGGGTCGGCGAGGGCCGGGGCGGCGGTTCCGATGCCGGTTACGGCCATGGTCGAAGCGGCAAAGGCCAGAGCGAGCTTTTTCATAAGTATGTCCTCATGACTGCATTTGGAAATTACAATCCAACCGTTTGGCCATGGGTCCACAACCTCAGGTGAACGCGCGGTTGTATGGCGGAATCCACGACGGGACGTACGCATTTTCGCGACGAAATGCGGATTCAGAGGAGGTCGCGCGCCTTGCCGCGCCATTGCGGACACAGCCGTTCGAGGCTTCCGATGGCGCGCAGATCGGCGGGTGTGGTTCGATCGTCCGGGTCGAACAGGGCGGCGAAAACCCGCGCGACCGACCATTCCGCATGACCGATTTCGACGCGTTCGATCGCATCGCCCGCTTCGGCCTCGCCCTCCTCGATCACGCGGTAATACCAGCCACAGGCATGGGTCTTGAGGATCTGCTTGATCATGCCCTTGCGCGCGAAGCGATGTTCGATCTTCCAGCACGGCTGGCGCGGCTGGCTGATTTCGAGAAGCGCGCTGCCGATACGGAAGCGGTCCCCGATATGGACACCGTCCTCGGTTAAGCCGGTGGCGACGACGTTCTCGCCGAAGGCGCCGTGGCGGGCAAGCAAATCGTGTCCCCCGAGATGGTCGCGCCACATCGGATAGTGATCGTGCGGGTAATGGTGGACGGCCATTTCCGGCCCGCCATGATGCTTCGGGTCGGCCACCGCATCGCCCGCGACGCCGAGCGAACCGATCGCGATCCGCCCTTCGACCGGATGCTTGTCGATCGCGCTGGTCTCCTCGCCGCGGAAGGGCGTGGGTTGGCCGATGCAGAGCGCGGTGAGCGATGTCATGCGGGGTCTTCTACGCGCACGGTCAACGCGATCCAATCGCGAACCGTCCCATCGGCGCCTTGCCCGCGAAATATCTCGCTATCCGCAATTGCGAAGCCCGCCTCGCGATAGATGCGTGCGATCCAATCGGCGTCGGGGAAATTGTGCAGGCGGCCCAACAGGCAGCGGCCTTCGCCGGTGCCCAGTTTGTAGCTGGCATAATGCCAACCGCCGGGTTTCAGCGCGGTCCGGATCGCCGCGAGGACATCGGGCAGATCGGCCCGTGCGACATGGAGCAGGCAGGCATGGGCCCAGACCGCGTCGTATGCCTCGCGCGCGGCAAGCTCGTCGAACCGCATAACGCGTGCGCCCAGATCGAAGCGTTCGTTCGCCTTCCTGACCATTGCGGGAACGGCGTCGGTCGCGTCCACCACGAAGCCGCGTTCCCTGATGCGCGCCGCATCGCGCCCGGTGCCACAGCCCAGTTCGAGGACGCGCGCGCCCGGTTCCAGCCGGTCGAGAAATCCGTCGAGATGGCGGCTCGGCGCTTGCCCGGAACTCGCGGACAAACCCGGCGCACGCGCGGCATAGAAGGCGAGCGTGGCGGGATCGCCGCCTTGCGCGGTCATGCTGCCTCGTCGGCAGGCGGCGGGCGGTAGCGCGGCCAGGCCTCGCGCCAGATTTTGCCTTGCGCATATTGGAACACGATCAGGATCAGGCCCATCGACACGACGAAATCGGCAAAGGTGCTGTAGAACAGCCAGACATCGGTGGAGGTATAGAGCGCGACGATCAGGTTGAGCGCAGCCATCGCGGCCCCCATCAATCCCATGCCGATCCCCAGCCGCCCGGCGTCGATCCCGCGATAGGGAAGATAATTCTTCAGCCGGATCGCCAGCCCGTTCCCGCCGCGCAGCCCGTCGATCAGGAACAGGCCCGCGCTGACGAGGCCGATCACCGTGGTGCGATATTTCACCGCCTCGTCGGACTGGAACATCAGCGCGAGAGCCGCAGAGGCGATCATCAGCGCGATGCCGAACAGCGCGAGCCCGCCGAGGAGATCAATCTTCGTGATCTTCTGCGCGACCAGCAAGGCCAGGCCCAATCCGGCGCCCACGATCGCGGCGGTGGTGAGGTCGGTATATTTGGCGATGACGAAGAACAGCAGGCCGAGCAGGATATCGACGGCGAGCGGAATGCGATTGCGCTTGAAGGCGCTGAAGTCGATCTCCGAATTTGCGTCCCCACTGGCGCTCTGTTTGAAGGCGTCGCCCATCGATCCATCCGCATAAGCCACCATCTGCGCGCGATATTTTTCGGGATAGGCGATGGTCCGTCCCGGATGGCTCTCATGCACGGTCACGCCGTCAAGACGCACTGCGACCCCCATATTGAGCGAGCTGATATAGCCGGCTTCGACTGCCAGGGACGATCCGTCGGGAAGCGTTGCGGCGAGGTTGTGATTGCGCACCGCCGAAGGCCCGATGGCGGGGGTCTGGTCGTAAGCGACGACGCGCCCATCCAGTTCGAGCTCGCTGAACAGCCCATCGGTGCGCGAACGCAGGCTGACGCATCCCGGAACGCCGTCCACCGCGAACCGGCGGCGATAGCGCCAGAGCGTCAGACCGCCTTGCTTTTCGGCCATACGTTCAGGCCTCGACCGCCCGTGCCGCCTCGGCCTCTTCGCGATCGCGCTGTGCCCGGCTCTTTTTTTCGGCGGTCGTCTTCAGCTGGCCGCAGGCCGCATCGATATCGCGCCCCCTTGGCGTGCGGACGGGGGCACTGATCCCGCCCTCGAAGACGATGTCCGAAAAGCGCCTGATGCGCTCCGGGCTCGAACATTCGTAAGGCGCGCCGCCCCAGGGGTTGAAGGGGATCAGGTTCACCTTGGCGGGCAGATCGTAATGGCGCAGCAGGCGCACGAGTTCGCGCGCATCCTCGTCGCTGTCGTTCTTGTCCTTCAGCATCACATATTCGAACGTGATGCGCCGGGCGTTGGAGGCGCCGGGATAATCGGCGCAGGCCTGCAACAATTCCTCGATGCCGTATTTCTTGTTGATCGGCACGATTTCGTCGCGAATATCCTTGGTGACGGCGTGCAGCGACACCGCGAGATTGACGCCGATCTCCTCGCCGCAGCGCGCCATCATCGGCACGACGCCACTGGTCGACAGCGTGATGCGGCGCTTGGACAGCGCCAGCCCGTCGCCATCCATCACGATCCGCAGGGCATCGCGCACATTGTCGAAATTGTAGAGCGGCTCGCCCATGCCCATCATGACGATATTGGTGAGGAGGCGCCCGTCCGAGGTGTAGGCGCTCTCGCTCTCGTCGCCCAGATCGTCCATCCGACCCTTCGGCCATTCGCCCAGCGCATCGCGCGCGAGCATGACCTGGCCGACGATCTCTCCGGGCGTCAGATTGCGGACGAGGCGCATCGTGCCGGTATGGCAGAAACGGCAATTGAGCGTGCAGCCGACCTGGCTGGAGACACACAAGGTTCCGCGATCGGCATCCGGGATGAACACCATTTCGAATTCGTGACCGTCATCGGTTCGCAGCAGCCACTTGCGCGTGCCGTCCGTCGAATGCTGTGCCTCGACCACGTTCGGGCGCCCGATCACGAAACGCTCCGCCAGCCAGGGGCGCATCGTCTTGGCGATGTCGGTCATCGCCTCGAAATCGGTGACGCCGCGGTGATAGAGCCAGTGGAACACCTGCTTGGCGCGCAGCTTGGCCTGCTTCGCATCGAGCCCGGCATCGGCCAACAGAGCGCGGATGCGGTCTTTCGGCAGGCCGAGCAGGTCGGTGCGGCCATCGGCGCGCGGCGTGATGTCGCGTGCGACGGGAACCGGGTCGATCTGCCCGGGGATGCTCATGAGGTTCGTATCGGCCATGGGAGCGCCGCATATAGCGATGTCGGGCCGGTTTTGGAAGCCGGGGCAGGCAGGTCACGCAGATGCCTCTCGCGAAGATGGATTGGCGGTTCCCAGCCATCCGTCCCGAAATTACGTTCATCTGGCCGCAATAATGTTTCAAAAATGCCACAGTTTCATGTTGTGTGACGTTAATGAAACTACACGGCGCCAGCCGCCGTTTCCTCTCCGTGCCCGACGCGACGCACCGGACGACAAGCCGATGCCGAGGGTCGCGCGATTAACGGAGAATACCAATGAAGACCATTACTGCCCTCTTTGCCGCCGCTTCCACCTTCGCGGTCGCAGCCCCCGCAATGGCGCAGAGCGCCGACGCTCCCTTCACCGGGTTCCGCGTCGAAGGCCTCGCCGGCTACGATGTCAGCCAGGCCGGTAGCGACGTGGACAACGACGTGAACGAGAACGACGATCAGTCGATCGACGGCTTCGTTTACGGCATCGGCGCCGGTTACGACTTCAACGCTGGCGGCGTCGTCCTCGGTGTGGAAGCGGAACTGAGCGATTCCACCGCGAAGACCGAATTCACCAATGGCGATTTCGAAGGCTTCGGCCTCGGCAATGTCGAGACGGGTCGCGACATCTATGTCGGTGCGCGCGCCGGTTTCCTCGCCGCGCCGGACCTCCTGATCTACGGTAAGGGCGGTTACACCAATGCCCGCTACAACATCGAAAGCTCGTTCGACGGTGACGAATATCGCGCCAAGATCGATACCGATGGTTTCCGCATCGGTGCCGGTGCGGAATATGCGCTGAGCGGCAACAGCTTTGCCAAGATCGAGTACCGCTATTCGAACTACAGCGATGCCGAACTGGATTTCGAGCGCGACAATGTGCCCGACCAGGATCTGGGCGAGATCGATCTCGACCGTCACCAGGTGATGGTGGGTTACGGCCTGCGCTTCTAAGCGCTGCCTGATCGACGAAATATTGGCCGGGGGCGCATCGAGTGCCTCCGGCTTTTTCGTGTCTAACGGCGGGCGCAGGCCACCGTCGCGGCATCCATGGCTGAGGATGCACCGTCGAGCATGTAGGTGTTCGAGAAACGCCGACCGCTCCGGTCCACGGAGGAGACCGTCATCCGGCTGGCGGATCGCATCGCCGCGACGATCGCCGCATCCATCGCGCGATCGCGCGCCCAGGCATTTGCTGCGCCACCGGTCAGGGCGAAGCGCTTGCCGTTCATTTGCAACGTGATTGCAGCGGCGTTGCGGACCTCGCGCGACAGGCGGAAATGGACTTGGCCCCGGACGTTGCGGCGCGGCCAGGTCGCGATCGTGGCATAGGGTTCGTGATCGCGTTGCAGGCGGCTAGGCGCGGGCATGGCGATCGCATAGCAGCGCGAGCCGCCGCCATTGCGAAGCTCGTCGCGAAACGCCCCCCAATCGCCGAAAACGCCAAGGCTGTCTTTGGCCTGGAGCGGGGCCGCGATGGCGACCAGCACGACCGCGGCGAGCCTAATCATAGGCGATCTCCATCACTTCCCATTCCTTGGCGCCGCCCGGCAGGCGAACGGTGCGCAAATCGCCGATGGCTGCACCGCGCAAGGCGCGCGCCAGAGGGCTGGTCCACCCGATCCTGCCAGAACCTGCATCCTGCTCGTCATCGCCCACCAATGTCACGGTGCGGCGCGCATCGTCCTCGTCCGCCAACGTGACCGTGGCGCCGAAGAAGACGCGGCTTTTATCAATCTGTTCGTGCGGTTCGATGACGCGCGCCGCCTTCATCCGGCGCGCAAGATGGCCCAGCTCGCGATCGATTTCGCGCATCCGTTTGCGGCCGTAGAGATAGTCACCATTCTCGCTGCGATCGCCATTGCCCGCCGCCCAGTTGACGATCTCGGCGATTTCGGGCCGTTCGGTGCCGAGCAGGTGGTCGTAGCGCGCCTTCAACGCGGCATAGCCCGCCGCGCTGATCGGATTGGTCTTGCGCGCGGGGGCATTCTTGTCGGCAGGCGGGGAGGAGGCAGGCATCGCCCGCCTCCTACATGAGATCAGCGCAGAAAGTCACCTGCCGTGCGCGCGCGGCCGTAGGCGGTGCGGTCGGGATAGAGTTGCTCGTAGACAGCCGCATTCTCGATCACCCGCTGGACGTAGTTCTTGGTTTCGAAGAACGGGATCTTCTCGATCCATTCGACCCACGAGATGGAACCCTTGCGCGGATCGCCATTGGCGCGCAGCCATTTGTTCACATTTCCCGGCCCCGCATTGTAGGCCGCGAAGGCGAGCGGATAGCTGCCGTCGTAATAGCTGACGAGCCGGGTGATGTGGTTCGAGCCGAGGCGGACGTTGTAATTCGCGTCGTCGATCAGCGAGGAGGACATATAGGTCATGCCCGCCTTCTGCGCTTCCTCGCGCGCGGTGCCCGGCATCAACTGCATCAGGCCGCTTGCGCCCGCGTGACTGATCGCGTTCTGAGCGAACTGGCTTTCCTGCCGCGCGATGGCGTGGACCAGCGTGAATTCCGCGCCCGGGGGCAAAGGCAGGACCGGAAAGCCCTGCGTCACGAATTCATGGTGCCCGTCCGCGCCCGCCGCTTCGGCGACGTTCACCGCCAGATCGCGGCGACCGATCTCGCGTGCGAGATCGGCGACCATCTGGTGTTCCTCCAGCGTGTCGGCCGATTGGGCCAGCTCGCGATAGAACTGAATGCCGGTGCGCCAGGGCGCATCGCGGGCGACTTCGCGCACGGCGGCCACGATCGGCTGGGCGGCAAAGGCCTGGCGTGCCTCGGGTGTGGGGACGGTCAGATTGTCGGCGGCGAGCTTGGGCACGGGACGGCCCAATTCCTTCAGCGCCAACTGGCCGTAGAACCGATCGGCATATTCCGCCGCCATCTCGTAATAGCGGTTCGCCTCGTCCGTCATGCCGGCACGCTTCGCGGCGAGACCCGCCCAATAGAACCCCTTGGACCGGGTCTGGGGCGTCTGCGCGGCGGCACCGTAGCGATAGAACAACGGCGCAGCGCGGCGCCCATCGCCCATGTCCCAAAGCGCGGAGGTCCCGCCGAGCCAGACGAGCGAGGTGTAATCGTCGCGCAGGCGATAGCTGCCCGTGCTGACGTCGAAACCGGGGGCGAACAGATCGTCGACCGATGCGGCGATCTGGGCCGCCTGGCCGGGGCTGGCGCCGCGCGCGACGCTGAGCATTTCGCCGATCATCGCTTCGGGGTCGAAAGCGGGGTCCTCGAAGCTCGGTCGGCTGGTCAGCAGTGCGATAGCCTGCGGCATCTGGCGCGAAGTGCGATAATGGCGCACGAGATTGTAGATATAGCCCGGATCGCTGCGCGCGACATTCGGCGCGAGCGCGGATGTGTCGGGCATCGAACCCTGCAACAGAGAGAGGCGCGCCATCGCGAGTGCGCGGGATTGCGGTGAGACGCGCACCGCCTGGCGCGCGGCACCCTCGCTGTCGCCCTGCCACAGCAGCGCGTCCATGCGCGCGTCCTGATCCTCGGCAGAGAAACGCGTGCCGTAGAGCCCCTGGATATAGGCCTCGGAAGGCCCACTCATCGTGCCGCCGCGCCATGCCGCGCGAGCGACGTCATAGGCTTCGGGCCGGTTCTGGGTGCCGAGCGCAAGAGCGTAGCGGGCCTTGGCGCTGTTGGTGATCGGCGGATTGCGGTCGAAGAAAGCGACCAGCTGTTCGGGCGTGACCGGATCGCGATCCAGCGCGGCCTCGGCGCGGCGCTGCAACCGGTCCTGTTGCGGGAAACCCTGATAGGTGGTGATGAAATTGGCGTAGGTCGAAAACGGCAGTCCGTCCTGCCCGATCAGATATTCCCACCGCTCGATCGCGGGGGCCATCGCACCCTGTTGTCCGGCGACGAGATTGCTGCGGGCGCGATCCCAGCTCGATCCGTCCTGCGCGCTTGCGATGGAGGAGGTTGCCAGCGCGGTGCCGGCGAGAATTGCGGTCTTGAAAACTGTTTTGAGTACCATGCTGGACATAGTGTCCCCCCGCTCCTTATCAGGCGCTGAATGAAATCGCGTCGATGCGGCGTTTTCGCCCGCATTGTCATGCCTCTAACGCAGGATCCGGGTAAATGTTCACAGGTTCGATTCCCGCTCTGGCGACTCCTTTTCGCGACGGGACGTTCGACGAGGTCGCTTATCGTAAGCTGATCGACTGGCAGATCGAAAATGGCAGCAAGGGCCTGGTCCCCTGCGGCACCACGGGCGAGGCTTCGACGCTGTCGAATGCGGAGCATCACCGGGTGATCGAGGTTTGCATCGAACAGGCGGCGGGCCGCGTGCCGGTGATCGCGGGGTGCGGCAGCAACGATACCAAGAACGCGCTTCTCCATATGGGGTTTTCGAAGAAGGCCGGGGCGACCGCGGGCCTGTGCGTCGCGCCCTATTACAACCGCCCGAGCCAGGCCGGGCTGATCGCGCATTTCAGCTATCTCGCCGAACACAGCGACCTGCCCATCGTGCTCTACAACGTGCCGGGGCGCACCGTCACCGATATCGAGGACGAGACGGTGGTGGAGCTGGTGCGCATGTTCCCCGACCGGATCGTGGCGATCAAGGATGCGAGTGGCGACCTGTCACGTGTGGCCGATCATCGCATGGGCCTGTCGAAGGATTTCTGCCAGCTATCGGGCAATGACGAATTGTGGCTGCCCCATGCGGCGGCGGGCGGATCGGGGTGTATCTCGGTGACAGCCAATGTCGCGCCTGCGCTGTGCGCCGAATTCCACGAGGCGATCGCCGCGAACGAGCTGGCCAGGGCGCGCAAACTGAACGACCGCCTGTTCCCGCTGCATTATGCGATGTTCTCCGACGCCAGCCCCGCGCCGGTAAAATACGCGCTGAGCCGGGTGCATGACTGGTTCTCGGACGAAGTCCGCCTGCCGATCTGCCGCGCCAGCGAAGCGAGCCGCAAGGCGGTGGACGAGGCGCTGGCGATCGCTGGCTTGATCTAAAGCAGCTCGTCCTCGTCGAGGATCGGCGAGGCCGGGAAGGGCGGATCGCTGACGGCCATCGCTTCGACGATCGAATGCGCGTTTTCGCCGACATGGTCGAGCGCTCCGACCTCGGCGATGTGGAACAGCGCATCGCCCTGATTGACCACGGGCAGCGTCGCGTGGCCGATGATGACGCCGTCGATCGGGCTGACGAGTTCGATCCCGTCTTCGCCGAACAATCCGCCAACCACGGCCAGTAGATTGCCCTGGCGCACGATATCGCCCGATTTCCTCACGCGGCGCGACACGCCGCCGCGCGGTGCACGCACCCATTGGGAGCGGTTGGCGCGCATCGGGACGGCGACGTCCTCGAGCCCGTCGCTCGCCGCGATCATCCCGATATGGGCGAGCACGCGCAGCACGCCTGCCGCGCCGACGCCGATCGAATAGCGGTCGAAACGCAGCGCCTCGCCCGCTTCGAGGAGGAGCATCGGCACTTCGCGTTCTGCGGCGAGCGCGCGCATCGATCCGGGGCGCAGCGGGCTTTCGACGATGATCGGCGCGCCGAAGGCCATGGCGAGTTCGACGAGATAGGGGCTGCCCGATGCGATCCGGATCTGCGGCAGATTGTAGCGATGGACGGCGGCAGTGTGCATATCGATGCCGAGCGTGCAGCGTTCGATAACATTGGCGAGGAAACAATGCGCGAGCTGCGCGGCGAGGCTGCCTCCTTCGTGACCCGGAAAGCTGCGATTGAGATCTCGCCGGTCGGGCAGATAGCGGCTGTGCTCGGCGAACCCGTAGATATTGACGGCGGGCGCCAGAATCACCGTGCCCGACAGATGTTCGGGCATGAGATGGTCGAGCAGGCGCTGGACGATCGCGGTGCCGACGATCTCGTCCCCGTGGATGCCCGCGCTGACGAACACGCACGGACCGCGCTTGACCCCGTGCAGCACTTTCAGCGCCAGCGAGGAATCGAGGCCCGTGACCTGCTGGCTGACCGGGATCGTCAGTATCTCGCTCGTTCCGGGCGCTATGCTGCGATCATGAATGGCGAAGGGGGTGGGCGCGTCTTGGGATGGCATGACGTTCTGTAGCCATGCCGGGATATCGCCGCGCAAGCGAAAACGTGAAGGGCCATGGCGGTCGTGGAAAAAACGGTCAGGGCGGGGGCCGCTCGCTTGCGCGACTCGCAACCCCCGCCATAGCCTGCCGCGCATGACCGACACCTTTTCTGCTCTGTCCGACCCCACGCGGCGGCTGCTGCTCGACCGGTTGAGCGAGCGGGGCGGGATGACGCTGTCGGACCTGTCCGAAGACCTGCCGATGACGCGGCAGGCGGTGGCCAAGCACCTCGCCGTGCTGGAAGCGGCCGAACTGGTCGCTTCCGAGCGGGACGGGCGCTGCAAGCGGCATTATCTCAACCCGATCCCGCTGGCGAAGATGGCACGCCGTTGGCTGCATCGCTTTGAGGAGGTGCCGCTGGGCGCGATGGCCGGCTATCGGAACACCGCACCCGCGATCGGCCCCGCCTCCGAAGTCTATTCGTAGGCGACGATCTCGAACTCGATTCCGTCCCAGTCCTTGAAATAGAAGCTGCGCGGACCCGGATCGTACTGGCCCTGATTGAAGGGCACGAGGCCCGCTTCCACCACCAGCCGCTCGGCGCGCGCAATATCCGCGACCGCGATCCCGATATGGTTCATCGGCGCCCCCTGGGCGAAACCGCCCACGGTATCGGCATTGGTGTAGATCGCGAGATACGCGCCTTCGTGGCCGAGATGGATGGTGCGCCCGTTATTCATCGCGAGGCCTTCCCAACGGCGCGTCCAACCGGTCAGCTGGGCGAGAAAGTCCGCGAGGCGATCGCAATCGGTGGTCGAAATATTGACGTGCTCAAGGCGGGCGGTGGGGATTTGATCGGGCATGAGAGACTCCTTTGCGCGGTCTCCGCCTGTCTGCACACCCATGCGCAGGCTTGTCGCGGAGAGGCGATGCCCGCATTCATGCAACCTCAAGTTTGCTTGAGGTCAAGCTGCAACGTCGCTATGACTGTGATCGATGGGACCGAACGACACACTTTCGATAGGCGAACTCGCCCGCCGCACGGGGCTCAGCGTCTCGGCGATCCGTTTCTACGAAGACAAGGGGCTGATCGAACCGATGCGCACCGGCGGCAATCAGCGCCGCTTTCTGCGCAGCGATATCAGGCGCTTGAGCTTCATTCTGATCGTCCAGAAGCTCGGCCTCTCGCTCGAAGAGATCGGCGAGCACCTGCGCGCGCTACCCAAGGGGCGCACGCCGAGCAGTTTCGACTGGTGGAAGATCAGCGAGGCGATCCGTGGCGGGCTGGACGAGCGGATCGCGCAATTGCAGGCGATGCGCGACAATCTCGACGGGTGCATCGGGTGTGGCTGCCTAAGCCTCAAGACCTGCCAGATCTACAATCCGCAGGACATCGCCGCCGAGGGCGGCGCGGGCCCACGAATTCTCCGCTAGGTATCGGGGCCAAGCTCGGGATCGAGATCGCGCGGGCGCGCGAAATGGACGAGCTTGCCGCATTCCGGCGTCAAATCCGCCCAATCGTCGATATCCAGCTCGAACACGGCATAGCTGGCGGTCGGGAATTTCACCTTCGCTTCGTCGAATAGAGCGTTTTCATGAGCCGGCGCGACCAGTTCGAGGACCATGTCGCCGAGGCCGGGATTGTGAGCCGCAATCAGCACAGCCTTGCCGCTGGCCTGATGCAGCACGTCCATCATCGTATCGGTCCCGGCGAGATAGAGGCGACGATCCCATTCGGGGGTCAGCTCGGGTAAAGCCTCTTCCAACGTGGTCTTCACCCGCTGGGCCGGGCTGGCGATCAGCGCGTCCCACTTGATCCCATGATCGCGAATGTGATCGCCCATCAGCCGCGCGCCCTTGCGCCCGCGCGCATTCAACCCGCGATCGAAATCGCGCGTATCGCCATCGTTCCAGTCCGATTTCGCATGACGCATCAGGCCGAGGATCTTCACGCGGTCTCCGTTTCGCTACCCGTGAGCGCATGAACACCCTCGGCGACGCGCTGTAAAGCTTCCGCTAGCGTCAGGCGCAGGACCGGGGTGCCATCGGGAAAGGCCGACAGGAAGCGCGAGGGGAAGGCCGAGGAGAGGACGACGAAATGGCCGGCATCCTCACGCGTGCGGATCAGGCGCCCGAAGGCCTGGGCGAGGCGGGCGCGGATGATGCGATCGTCATGCCCCTTCGCGCCGCCCGGCTCGTCCGCTGCGGCGGCGCGGCGGGCGCGGTGGAGGATGGTCGGCCGAGGCCAAGGCACGCTTTCCATCACGACGCAGCGCAGGCTACGCCCTGGCACATCCACCCCATCGCGCAGCGCATCGGTGCCGAGCAGGCTGGCGCGCGGATCGTCGCGGAAGATGTCGGTCAGCGTGCCAGTGTCGATCGGATCGACATGCTGGGCGTAGAGCGGGAGGCCAGCCCGTGCCAGCCGGTCCGCGATGCGGCCATGCACCGCGCGCATTCGGCGGATCGCGGTGAAGAGACCGAGCACGCCGCCATCCGATGCCTCGATCAGCCGCGCATAGGCGCCCGCCAGTCCGGCGATATCGCCCCGGCGGATGTCGGTGACGATCAGCACTTCGGCACGGTTCGCATAGTCGAACGGACTGTCGGACTGGCTGGTGCGCGGCGCGATCTCGAGATGCGAGGCACCGCTGCGCGCGACGGCGTGCGGCCAGTCCGGCCCTTCCTCGCCGCGATCGGTGAGGGTGGCACTGGTCAGCATCACGCCGTGCGCGGGTTCGAGCACGGTGCGGGCGAAGGGTTTCATCGGATCGACCCAGTGGCGGTGCAGACCGACGTCGAACTCACGCGCATCGTTGCGGTCGACGGCCAGCCAGTCGACGAAATCCGGGTCCGCCGGGCCACCGAGCCGCGACAGAAGAGCTTCCCACGCAGCCAACAGGTCGATCCGCCAGGCGAGCGAATGGCGCGCCCCTTCGATCCGGGCGCGTCCCTGTCCGTCGAGCCAGTCGGGCGCATCGGCCATGATCGCCTCCAATCGGCCCGCCAGCTTCATCAGCGGGGTGCGGATCGCGGCGAGGGCCTGCGCCGCTGTTCCTGCCGCCTCCACCAGCTCTCCGGGGAGCGAGGCGGTCTCGGTCTCGATACCGTATCCCGCCTCCTGCCCGCTTTCGTCGCGTGCATAGGTCGTGGCGCGGACCTGGGCGAGGAGGGCTTCGATCGGGCCCATGGGCGCGCCCTCCGCCAGTCGGCCCAGCCAGCCTTCCGAGGGAAGGTCCTGTGCCGCGGTCACCGCCGCCTCGACAGCTTCGCCGCCCGCATCGTCATAGCTGGCGACATCGGCGAGCCGTGCCGCAAGACCCCGGCGCCGCCCGCGATTGCCGCGTTCCGGCCCGACGATCCAGCGCCTGAGCTCGATCGTCTCCTGCCCCGTCAGCGCGGCGGAAAAGGTCGAATCGGCAGCGTCGAAAACGTAGTGACCCTCGTCGAACACGATGCGTGTCGGTCGCTGCGCATGATCGCGCCCGCGCGCCGCATTGACCATCACCAGCGCATGATTCGCGATGACGAGATCGGCCTGCGCGCTCGCCCGCGCGCTGCGTTCGATGAAGCATTTGCGGTAATGCGGGCACCCGGCATAGACGCATTCGCCGCGCTGGTCCGTCAGCGCCGCAATCCCGCGCTTCCTGAACAGCGTCCCGAGCCAGCCGGGCAGATCGCCTCCGATCATGTCGCCATCCTGCGAATAGGCGGCCCAGCGCGCCACCAGCTGCGCGAGCACGGCGGGGCGGCCCGCGAACCCGCCTTGCAGCGCATCTTCGAGATTGAGCAGGCAAAGATAATTCTCGCGTCCCTTACGCACCACCACGGGGCGCGATCCGTCGGCGCGCCGTTCCGGCCAGGCGCGCGTGCTCTCCTTGCGCAATTGGCGCTGCAGGTTCTTGGTATAGGTCGAGACCCAGACCGTTCCGCCCGATCGTTCCGCCCAGAGCGAGGCAGGGGCGAGATAGCCCAGCGTCTTGCCGATCCCGGTCCCGGCCTGGGCCAGCAGGATATGGGGCCGTTTGTCCTGCGCGCGTGGTGCGAAGACGCCGCCCGCGCCGCGCGCGAACAGGCGTTGCCCCTCGCGCTTTTCGGAGCCTTCGCCGGTCAGGCGTTCCAGCGTGCCTTCGATCGCCAATTCGTCGAGCGCGACCTGCTGGGGTTGCGCGCGTTCGGGCGCTTCCTCCCATTCGGGCAGGCGCGAGAACAGCCATCTCTCCGCGCGTTCCGGCTTTTTGATATGAGGGGCGAGCACCTGGGCCCAAGGCCAGCGCAGCCGAGTCAGCGATTGCAGCGAGGACCACGTGCCCTCGCGTTCGGCCCAATCGCCCCCTCCGCAAATCTCGAGCAGACACGCGGCGGCTCTCTGCAGTAAAAGTGGAACCGCATCGTCGCTGTCCGGCAGGGCGAGATCGAGCGCTTCGGCCAATCCCTTGGGCGTCGGAACACAGAACCGGGCGGGACGGACGAAGGCGAAGAGCTCCAGCAGATCGAGCCCGGACAGGTCGGGATAGCCCAATCGATTGGCGACCAGCGGCGCGTTCAGCAGCAGCAGCGGAGTGTCGGCGGCGGCCATCACCGCCTCGCCCTTGGAACAGCCGCGCGTGTCCCCGTTCGCGTCGCGCAGCCAAGTGCCCGCATGGCTGGCATGGATTGCGGGGAGGGCCAGGGGTTCTGCGAAAGGCTCGGTCACGAAAAGGTGCTATTCCAAGCCGGGAACGAAAAGTAAACAAGACTGGCCCGCGATCCGCGTCGCCAATTGTCGTTCGCACTTGCAACAGGGCGGAAATTCACGGAAAAGCGCGCGCGATGACCATGACCGACCTGATGACCGCCGCCCGTTCCTCCAAGGCCTGGCCCTTCCAGGAGGCGCAGAAGCTGCTGAAGCGCTATCCCGACGGTGCAAAACCCGATGGGTCGCCGGTCTTGTTCGAGACCGGCTATGGCCCCAGCGGTCTGCCGCATATCGGCACGTTTCAGGAAGTGCTGCGCACCACGCTGGTCCGCCGCGCGTTCGAGGCGCTGATCGGCGCGAGGCCGGAAGACGGCAAGACGCGGCTGGTTGCCTTCAGCGACGATATGGACGGGCTGCGCAAGGTCCCCGACAACGTGCCCAATCAGCAGCTGTTGCAGGACAATCTGCATTTGCCGCTGAGCCGGGTGCCGAACCCTTTCGAGACCGATCACGACAGCTTCGCCGCGCACAATAACGCGATGCTGCGCGAATTTCTCGACCGGTTCGGCTTCCACTACGAATTCGTCTCGGCCAGCGATCGCTATAATTCGGGCGCCTTCGACGATGCGCTGCGCGAGGTCCTGCGCAAGAACCAGGCGATTCTCGACATCATGCTGCCGACCTTGCGGGCCGAACGCGCGGCGACCTACTCGCCGATCATGCCGATCAGCCCCGCGACCGGCCGCGTCTTGCAGGTGCCCGTCGAAGTCGTCGATGCCGACGCCGGAACTGTCCGCTTCACCGACGAGGATGGGAGCGAGATCGAACAATCCGCGCTCGGCGGCATGGCCAAGCTTCAGTGGAAGGTCGATTTCGCCATGCGCTGGGTGGCGCAGGGCGTCGATTACGAGATGTACGGCAAGGACCTGACCGATACCGGCATCCAGTCGGGCAAGATCGCGCAGGTGCTCGGCGGGCGCAAGCCGGAGGGGCTGATCTACGAGCTGTTCCTGGACGAGAACGGCGAGAAGATTTCAAAATCCAAGGGCAACGGCCTCACGATCGAGCAGTGGCTCGACTATGGGAGCGAGGACTCGCTTGGCTTCTATATCTTTCCCAATCCCAAGAGCGCGAAGCAGCTGCATGGCGGCGTGATCCCGCGCGCGGTGGACGATTACTGGCAGTTCCGCGAGCGGCTGGCCGAACAGGATTTCGACAAGCAGCTCGGCAATCCGGTCTGGCATCTGGCGCGCGCCAATGGCGGGTTCGACGGTGCCGAAGCGCCGGGCGCGGGCGACAGCCTGCCGGTGACTTACGCCTTGCTGTTGAACCTCGTCGGTGTCCTTGGTGCTCAGGCGGATCGTGACCAGGTGTGGTCGTATCTCGGCAATTACATCGCCGATCCCGATCCTTCGGCGCATCCCGAACTCGATGCGCTGGTGGACAAGGCGCTGGCCTATAACCGCGATTTCGTCGCGCCCTCCCTCCAGCGCCGCAAACCCGAAGACAACGAAGCGGCGGCTCTGCAAAGACTCGACCAGGAACTGGCCGGGATCGAGGACGGGACTTCGGCCGAAGACATCCAGACCGCGATCTACGAAATCGGCAAGGAAGAGGCCTTCGGCTTCGAATCCCTTCGCGATTGGTTCAAGGCACTATATCAAACGTTATTGGGCAGCGATCAGGGACCGCGTATGGGTAGCTTCGTGGCTCTTTACGGGATCGACAATACACGGGCTTTGATAAAGGATGCACTGGGGGACTGAACCCTGGGCGGGGATTCGCAACATGGCGGAGATGGAAAACGCAACAGGCGGGAATAAAGGCGATGCGGGGCACTCCTCGCGTCTCTCCTCGCTGCGTCTCACCGCCGATCAATTGTTCCTGCAAACCACCGCGCAGACCCGGATGGCGCAGTGCATTTCCGATCCCCATCAGCCCGATTGCCCCATCGTCTATTGCAACGACGCCTTCGTCGAACTCACGGGCTATCCAATCGACGAGATCATCGGGCGCAATTGCCGTTTTCTCCAAGGCGAGAAGACAGCGCCCTCAGCCGTGGCGCGCCTGCGCAGCGCGGTCGAAGAGCGCGTCTACACCGTGGTCGACATCCTGAACTACCGCAAGGATGGCACATCCTTCTGGAACGCGGTTCATGTCGGACCGATCTACAATGCCGAGGGCGAGCTCGAATATTTCTTCGGGTCGCAATGGGATGTCAGCGAGCTGCTGGCCGCGCGCGATACGATCGTGGAAAACGACCGGGTGGCGGATGAATTGCGCCATCGCACCGACAATCTGTTTGCCGTTCTGACCGCGATCGTGCGCCTGTCCGCCCGGGGCGCGGAAGAGGTCGAGGACCTGTCGGAGAAGGTCCAGCGCCGTATCGAAGCGCTTGCGGCCGCCCATCGGGTGTCCCTGTCAGCTTCGGGGCTGGAAAGCGATTCCTCCGACCTGCGGACATTGGTGGAGGCGGTGATGAAGCCCTATCGCAACTCCAATGCCGATCGGATCGACATCGTCGGCGACTCGTTCCAATTGCCGCGCAAGCACGTCACTCCGCTCGGCCTCAGCCTGCACGAGCTGGCGACCAACGCCATCAAATACGGCGCATTGTCCCGCAGCGACGGGCGGGTCCATATCGACTGGGAGGTCGAGGACGATTTCATGGTGGTCCACTGGATCGAGCGGCTGGGCCAAGCCATCGGCCTGTCCGATGGGGGCCGGGATGCGATCAGCAAGGGCACCGGAACGCGGTTGATGCAGGGCGTGATCGGCGGCATCGGAGGAACGGTGGACAGCCGGCTGGAACCCGACGGCTTGCGCGCGACGATCCGCGTGCCGCGCAAGGTGCAGAACTAAGCCGGAAACAGCCCTGAGGCGGGTCCCGTCAGCTCCAATCGCGCGTGCGGTACCACTTGGTCAGCACGTATTTCTGCCCTTTCACCACCGGCGTTCCCGCGTGAAGCGTCGCCTCGTTGGGCGTCCCGTCGGGTAGCGCGTTGTTCCAGATCAGCAGAACGCCGGGTTCGGGTTCGATCGCCGCTTCGATCTCGGGGAAGAAGGTATGCCCGCCTTCCTCCACCTTGTTGAGAAAGGCCATGGCAGTCCAACTGCGCTGGCCCCCGCGCTCGTTTTCAAGCTTCCAGTAAGGCTGGTCGGTATAGAACCAGTCGTTATGCGGCTTGAATTCCTGGCCGGGAAGATAGCGCTGCCCCTGGATCGATTCCCCGAAGCGTGGATCGATTCCCAGCAGATCGTCGATCCGGCGCGAGACGCTTTTGACGAAAGCGTGGGTTGGGTCGAGATCGCCCGAATAGGACGTGCGAAACCCCTTGGCATAGTCCTGATCGTGCAGCTGGCTGGGCCTCGCAATCGCATCGATCATGGCGATCAACCGCTCACATTCGGATGGTGACAGAAATCCGCCGAGCGCGAAAATCTCGGCCTCCTCGGTCGGGAAGCGATAGATGCCGGTGTCCTGCGCCAGCCGCTCGCGAACCTGCGCGCCGACGCGTTTGAGCGCGGCGCGATCCGGGTTGGGCAGGGATGACGTGTCGTAATGCGCGCTGGAGGCCATGCCCGAAGATGTAGCAAACACCCTGCCAGCCGCAAGACATCCCTTGCGGTGGGTGGGAGGGGCGTTAATCCTCGATTGCCGCACCGGCCCGCAGGAGAGGTCCATGCCGAACACCAATGCCAACCGCCGATATTCCGTCGGCGCCATGATCTTCCACTGGACCATCGCCGTCGCCGTCATCGTGAACTGGCGGATCGCGGAGGCCGCGCATCACGCTGACGGTGCCGAAAGGGGCGCCATTTTCGCCAATCACAAGGCGCTGGGTATTCTGATTTTGGCCCTGACCTTAGGGCGGCTCGCCTGGCGCTGGACCCACCCGGTCCCGCCCTTGCCATCGGATCTCGCCCAGTGGGAAAAGGTTTTGGCGCGCACGGTGCACGTCATCTTCTACGTGCTGCTGATCGCCCTGCCGCTGGGCGCATGGATCGCCAATTCGCTCACCGGACGCGAGATCGACATGTTCGGCCTGTTCACCATCCCGCCGCTGCCGATCGGGGAGAACGATGCGCTGGGCGGCGCGCTTTTCTCGGCCCACGCCACGGGTGGATCGATCTTCATCTATCTGATCGGCCTACATATCCTCGGCGCGCTGAAGCACACCTTCTTCGACAAGAATGGCGGCATCTTCCGTATGCTGCCTTTCGGAAAGGTCTAGCGGGACACAAAAAAGGCCCCCGGCCCGCGGTGATCCGCGGGGCAGGGGCCAGTCCTCCGGCAGACCACTCTCAAAGCCGCCGGAGATTGGAGATACGACTACCAGAAGAAGTCGTAGATCACGTCGACCACCTCGCCGCTGTAGATATCGACCAGCAGGACGTCGTCGTAATAGCGCACCCAACGATAGGGCCCGTAGACTTCCGGCAGGCGATAGCGCCACGGATCGTTGATGTAATAGCGGTTGGAATAGAAACCGCTTCCCAAAGTGAAGCCGATCGAAATCCGGCTGTAGCGATGGTCGCGGTAGGGCGAATAATAGCGGCCGATATTGAACAGGCTGCGATTGCTGGCGCGATACCGGTGCCAGTCGTAGCGCTGGTTCCGGCGCCAGTCGTTACGGTTCCAGACGCGGTAATCGTTCCAACGGCGGCCGTCGTAATAGCGCCCATAGCCATTGCGATAGGCCTGACGCTGGTCGCGATAGCGGCTCTGGTCCCAGCTTCGCTGGTCGCGATACCGGCTCTGATCGCGCTGGTCGCGCCAGTTCCGCTGGTCCCGATAAGCGTCGCGGCGATCCCGCTGCCGATCGCGCAGATCCTCACGGCGGTCCTGCTGGCGCTCGCGCCAATTCTCGCGGCGATCCTGCCGGCGCTCGCGCACGTCCTCACGCCGCTCGCGCCAATTGCCGCCATAAGACCCGCGCTGGTCGCGCGCATCCTGGCGTGCGTCGCGACGGGCCGCATCGGCGCGGGCCTGTTCGCGAAGCGCCTCGTTGGCGCGGCGGAAGACATTGCCGTCCCGCGCGTCGCGTTGGCCCGAGCGGTCGGGACGTTGCGCGCGTTCCGGCCTTTCGGCGCGGCGTGCCTCCTGCGCGCGCTGGGCGCGGGCCGGTGCGACGGCGGCATCGGGCGCAGCACGTTCGCGCAGCACCTGACGGCGCTGCCCACGTTCGCCGCGACCACGCTGATACTGATCGCGATCCTGTGCCAGTTCGGCGCTTTGCGCAGATAGGCCGGTATCGATCGCCACCATGGGCGCGTCGAAATCGACGGCAGGTGCTGCCGAGGCCGGGACGGCCGACAAGACAAGCGCAGCCGCCAGGGCCCCCAGGGCGCTGCCTTTCATAAGAATATTCGTCATGGAGCTAAAATCCTTCCCCGTGGAAAGCCGCCCCACCATTGCGGCCTCGATAATCGCCGATGCGATGTAAGGTTCGATATCCGTTCGGCCATGACGCGAAACTGAACCGAGTGCAACGCCTCGCGTTAATATTATAGCGCGAATTTATGAACAACCGGGCGATTGACAGCATGGTCCGGACACTGTCTCACCTGTCGCATGTTCGAAACACTCGATGCCGTCAGAAACGATATCGCTCAGCGGCTAACGCGCGGGGCCAGCGATCGGAAATCGGCCTTTCATTGCCCTGTTGTCGCCACCGCCGACGCCGACGCGCGGGTCATGGTTCTGCGCGCTTTCGACGAGGATGGCTGGACCTTGCGCTTCCACACCGATTCCCGCGCTCCCAAAGTTGCGGTGATTGGCGAGAGCGCGCCGGTCGGGGTGCTGTTCTACGATGCCGAAGCGAAGATACAAATCCGCTGCCGGGGCACCGGACGGATCGAGCGCCAAGGCCCCATTGCGGACGCCGCATGGGAGGAAGCGAGCAATTTTGCTCGGCGCTGCTATCTAGGCGAGGGACCGGGTGCCGTGTCGGACGAGCCGACGAGCGGGCTACCCGAGCGGTTCGAAGGGGTGGAACCCAGCGATGAGGACTTGGAGCCAGCGCGCGAGAATTTCGCGGTGCTGCTGGTCACGGTTGAGGAAGCGGACTGGTTTTACCTGTCCAACGACGGCCATGTGCGTGCGCAATTCCTGCACGGCGAAGGCCGCTGGGTGGCGCCCTGAGATACTGATAGGCGGCGGACAATCCTGCCCGCCGCCCAAGCTTCACGCAGCCTGCTTGATGTCGCGCAGCGTGATGTCGAAGGTGAGGTCCTCGCCCGCGAGCGGGTGATTTCCGTCTGCCTTGATGGCCGTTTCACCCACCTCGACGACATAGAGCGTCATCGGCTGGCCATCGGGCGACTGCGCCTGCAAGGCCATTCCCGGCTGCGGTGCGGGCTCTGGCGGAAGATTGTCGCGCGGAATATCGACTACGAGCGCGTCCTGCCGCTGGCCGAAGGCGCTGTCGCAGGGGATCGAGACGCTCTGCTCGTCGCCCACCTTCATATCGGTGAGAGCCGCTTCGATCTGCGGGAAGATCTGCCCCGCGCCGAGTTGAACGTCCTGCGGCCCGCTCTGCGCGGTGGTGCCGACCGGTTCGCCGTCGCCCCGCTTGAGGACGTAGTCGATGGTCACGGTGTCGCCGTTTGTGGGAGTCGTCATGGATATCCTTTTGGGATTTCGTGTTCGCGGCGCGGGGGCGCTGAGGCCCGCGACTGCGCCGTCGGGAAATGCGCCCGCGTATCGAGCGCGTCGACATCCATGTGGGAAGCGGGGCGGGGAGAGTCAAACGAAGCGGACTCTCCCCGCCAGGGCTCAGCGCGTCAGCTTCTTGTAAGCGAGGCGCGTGGGCCGATCCGCCGCATCGCCGAGGCGGCGGCGCTTGTCTTCCTCATAGGCTTCGAAATTGCCTTCGAACCATTCGACGTGGCTGTCGCCTTCGAAGGCGAGGATGTGGGTTGCGAGACGGTCTAAGAAGAAGCGGTCGTGCGAAATGACCACGGCGCAGCCGGCGAAGTTCTCGATCGCTTCCTCGAGAGCGCCCAAGGTTTCGACATCGAGATCGTTGGTCGGCTCGTCCAGCAGCAGGACGTTGCCGCCTTCCTTCAGCATCTTGGCCATGTGGACGCGGTTGCGCTCACCGCCCGAAAGCTTGCCGACGTTCTTCTGCTGGTCCTGGCCCTTGAAGTTGAACGCCCCGACATAGGCGCGGGTGCTGGTGTCGTGGCCGTTTACCTTCATGTAATCGAGCCCGTCCGAGATCTCCTCCCAGACGTTGTTCGAGGGGTTCAGGTGGTCGCGGCTCTGGTCGACATAGCCGAGATGGACGGTCGAACCGATTTCGACCGTGCCGCTATCGGGTTCTTCCTTCCCGGTCAGGATCTTGAACAGCGTGGACTTGCCAGCGCCGTTGGGGCCGATCACCCCGACGATGCCGCCCGGCGGCAACATGAAGGAGAGGTTTTCGAACAACAGCTTGTCGCCATAGGCTTTCGAGATGTTGTTCGCTTCGATCACCTTGCCGCCCAGACGTTCGGGCACCTGGATAACGATCTGCGCCTTGCCGGGCTTCCTATCGTTCTGGCTCTCCTGCAATTCCTCGAACTTGCGGATACGCGCCTTGGACTTGGTCTGGCGCGCGCTCGGCGTCTGCCGGATCCATTCGAGTTCGCGGCTGAGCGCCTTCGATCGGCCCGATTCCTCGCGGCTTTCCTGTTCGAGGCGCTTGGCTTTCTTTTCGAGATACGTCGAATAATTGCCCTCGTAAGGGTAATACGATCCGCGATCGAGTTCGAGGATCCAGCCCACCACATTGTCGAGGAAGTAGCGGTCGTGGGTGATCATCAGCACCGCACCGGCATATTCCTTGAGGTGGTTTTCCAGCCACTGGACGCTTTCGGCGTCGAGGTGGTTGGTCGGCTCGTCCAGCAGCAGGATCGACGGCTTCTGGATCAGCAGGCGGGTGAGCGCGACGCGGCGCTTCTCGCCACCCGAAAGGTCGGTCACGGGCCAGTCGCCGGGAGGGCAGCGGAGCGCTTCCATCGCGACTTCGAGCTGGTTGTCGAGCGTCCAGCCATCGACCGCGTCGATCTTGTCCTGAAGGTCGGACATTTCGGTGCTCAGCGCGTCGAAATCGGCGTCTTCCTCGCCCATTTCCATGCCGATCTGGTTGAAGCGTTCGACCATGTCGGCGATGTCACGCGCGCCGTCCTTGACGTTTTCGAGCACGGTCTTGCTCTCGTCGAGTTCCGGCTCCTGTTCGAGATAGCCGACGGTGATGTTCTCGCCCGCCCAGGCTTCGCCGGTATAATCCTTGTCGATGCCGGCCATGATCTTGATCAGCGTCGATTTACCGGCGCCGTTGGGGCCGACGATGCCGATCTTGGCGCCTTGGTAGAATTGCAGGTTGATGTTCGACAGCACCGGCTTCTGGGCACCGGGGAAGGTCTTGGTCATGTTCTTCATGACATAGGCGTATTGGGCGGACACGGGCGGCGTTCCTCTTCAAAATTCTGGAATCGGGGAAATCTGCGCGTCAGATAGGCGCTGGTGGGGAAGGGGGCAAGTTTGACGCTTGGCAGGCGCTTCAATGACCGATAGCGAGACGCGCATGACCAGAACCGCCATGCTCGCCGCCGCTCTCCTCGCCACCGTCGCCGCTCCAGTCATGGCGCAAACCGATCCCGTCGCCGCCGCCGCCGATGCGGCGCTGACGCAGGATCGCTATGCCTGGGATTTCGTCGAAGGCGTCACCACCGAAGTCGGCCCGCGTCAGGCTGGAACGGAGGCGGAGAAGCGCGGGCGCGACTGGGCGGTCGCCTGGCTCAAGCGCAACGGCTTCTCGAATGTCGCGGACGAACCGTTCGAAATGGACACCTGGGTGCCCGGCGATACGCACAAGGCGCAAATCCTCAGCCCCTATGCCCAGCCGCTGGTCATCCAGCCGCTCGGCAACAGCGCCTCGACCGGGCCGGAAGGGATCGAGGCGGAAGTGGTCGAGTTCGAGAACGTCGACGCGCTGCGCGCCGCGCCCGATGGCAGCCTCGAGGGCAAGATTGCCTATATCTCACATTCGATGACGCCGACGCAGGACGGCTCGCAATACGGCTTCGCTGGTCCCGCGCGCTGGGTCGGCGCGGGGATCGCGGCCAGCAAGGGCGCGGTCGCGACCATCATCAAGGCGGTGGGGACCGACTACCACCGTAACCCGCATACCGGCGGCACGAGCTTCCCCGATAGCGTCGAACCGACCCCGGCAGGCGCGCTGAGCCTGCCCGATGCCGCCAATCTCGAACGCATGTTCGACCGGGCGCAGGGCACGCCGATCCGCATGAAATTGACGATGACGCCGCGCCGCTTGGGAATGACAACCAGCGGCAATGTCGTGGGCGAGATCGCCGGGCGCGATCCCTCGCTTCCACCGGTGCTCGTCGCCTGCCATCTCGACAGCTGGTGGAACGGGACCGGCGCCTTCGACGATGGGGCGGGCTGCGGTATCGTCGCGGCGGCGGCGAAGCATGCGGCTTCGGGCGCGCAGCCGCTGCGCACCATTCGCGTGTTGATGGCGGGCGCGGAAGAAACCGGCCTGTGGGGCTCGAAGGCCTATAGCGCGGCGCATATAGACGAACCGATCGCGGTGGGGCTGGAAAGCGATTTCGGCGCCGATCGCATCTGGCGGTTCGAGAGCAATTTCCTCGCCGGCAATCCGACGCTGCACGCGCGTATCGCCAGCGCGGTGGCGCGCTTCGGCGTGTCTAACGGCACGGCTGTCGCAACCGGCGGCGCGGATATCGACATCGCCCGCGACCAGAAGACCGCGATCATCGACTTGCAGCAGGACGGCACCCGCTATTTCGACCTGCACCACACGCCGGACGATACGCTGGACAAGATCGACCCCGTCCAGCTGCGCCAGAATGTGGCGGTGTGGACGCAGGTAGTCGGTATTCTGGCGAACGAGCCGGGGGCGATCCTGCCGCGCTGAGGCTCAATCGCTTCCGAATTCCTGGCGCAGTAGGCGGGGCACCAGCACAAGCTGAAACCCCGCTCTAAGCGCCAGAAACAGGACGAAGGACAGCCACAACCCGTGATTGCCCAGCGGCCAGGTCAGCCATAGCGACAGGGCATAGACCGCCGCCGCGCCGAGCATCGAGACGAGCAAGGCGCGCGTCCAGCTCGCGCCCACGAACACGCCATCGAATACGAAGGCGGCAACTCCGGCGAAGGGCATGATCGCGAGCCATACCGCGTAGGACCGCCCGGTTTTGGCCACGGCGGGCGTTGCGGCAAAGGCGTCGATCAGCGGGCCCGCGAACAACGCCAGCGCGAGCGATACGCCGGCGGCAAGCGCGAAGCCGCGCCACAGGATCGCCCGCATATAGGCGGTAAAGCCCGCCCGATCGTCGGCCCCCCGCCGCTCTCCGTTCAGAACCTGCGCCGCATTCTCGAACCCGTCGAGCAGCAGCGCCATGAGGACGAAAAGCTGATGGAAGATTCCGTTCGCCGCCAGCACCACGGGTCCGCGCTCGGCGCTGAGGCGGGTGAGGGCGGCGAGCGCGATCATCAGCACCACGGTCCTCAGGAAAAGATCGCGATTGACCGACAGGAAGGGTCGCAATTTCGCCAGCGAAAGGATCGAAGCGGAGCGCGCCGCGGCTCGTATCGCGCGCCCTGTTTCGCCGCGCAGGACGAACAGCGTGATCGCGGCAAGCTTGGCGTATTCGGCGACGAAGCTCGACCAACCGATCCCGGCGATGTCCCAATCGAGCCCCAGGGCCAGGAACAGGCCGAGCGCGAGGTTGAGGAGATTATAGGCAACCTCGAAGGCAAGCACCGCGCGCATCCTCCTCTGCCCGACGAGGAAGCCGACAAGAGCGAAATTCGCCATCACGGCAGGCGCGCTCCAATAGCGGATATCGGCATAGATGCGCGCCGCTTCGAGGACGTTATCTTCGGCCCCCAACACGCCCAGCAGCCGCGGCAGGAGTACGGGCTTAAGCGCAAGCAGCAGCGCCGCGATCGCGACGCCGACCACCAGTCCGCGCAGCAGAAGAGCCGCCTGCGCTTCGCCGCCACCGCCGCCTTCGCGGCGCGTTCCGGCTTGTGCGACCAGCCCCGTGGTGCCGGTCTTGAGAAAGTTCATGACGACGAACAGCATGGCGAACAGCCGCGCGCCGATATCGACCGCGCCTTGCGTCGGGGCGTCGCCCAACCGGCCGACGATCCACATGTCGCCGACCCCGATCAGCGCGGTGGCGACATTGGTGACCATGGCGGGCAGCGCGATGGCCCAGATCGCCCGCGTGTCTATCGGCGCTGCAACGGGATTGGAACGGGACTGCATCGGGGGGACATGCGGCGCGCAAACCGATCGGGCAAGCGCTTGCATCGCCCGCACGCTCGGCTAGCGAGGTCGGATGGACTTACGCGACCTCATGCAGAACTATTTCGGCACGCGCGATCTGGCCGCGATCGATCCCGACGCGACCCGCGCCGGGGTGGAGCGGATGCGGGTCGATTTCGGCCTGGAGAAAGATCGCGGACGGCGCTTCGCCTTGTGGACCCTGCTCCATATGTTCGACGCGGCCCCCGATCTCGACGTGGCGTTCGAGCACGAGGAGGACCGCGAGGCCGCGCGCAGTCTGATGGATCTGATGGCCAGGCCCGACGACCCCCCAAACGCTTAGGGTCAGGCGTTGCGCTTGCGCCGCGCGTCGTGCCGGTTCGACGGTTTGGGATGGAAATCCTGGTGCCGCTTCTTGCGCCCGTTCTCGCGCGCCTGGACGCGCGGCCCTTCGGCGGAACGCTCGATCGTCAGCTCGCCGCCTTTCTCGTCCTGACCGGCGGTCTGCGCGGCGGTCTTGGCGAAACTATCGGCGACGGTGCGGGGCACCTGGAAATAGGTCTCGTTGGGACCGATGCGGATCGCGCCGATCTCGTTGCGGGTGATCCCGCCACGCTTGCATAGGATCGGGAGGATCCAGCGCGGATCGGCATTGCGGCGGCGCCCGACATCGAGCCGGAACCAGACCGTATCCTCGAACCCGGCGCGGTGTTTTTCCTTCTGCGCAGCGCGATGGGCGTCGACGGTCTGGGCCGAGAATTCCTCCGGTTCGGGCAGCTTGGCGCGATAGGCCTGAGCCAGTAGCACCGCGATGTCGCGCGGGCTGCGTTCGTTGAGGAGCGTATCGGCAAGCTCGCGATCCGCATCCTCGACCGAAGCGTCGTCGATCGGTTGCAGCAGCGTTTCGAGAAGGCGCGTGCGGTCCTGCGCCAGCACCGCCTTGCGATCGGGCACATCGATCCACAGCGTCTCGATCCCCGCATGGCGCAGCATCCCTTCGGTGCGGCGGCGGCGGTTGAAGGGGACCACCATGACCGCCGTGCCCTTGCGCCCGGCGCGCCCGGTGCGGCCCGAGCGGTGCTGCAAGGTTTCCGCATCGCGCGGCAAGTCGACATGAATGACCAGCGTGAGCGTGGGCAGGTCGATCCCGCGTGCGGCGACATCGGTGGCAACGCAGACGCGCGCGCGCCCGTCACGCAGCGCCTGAAGCGCCTGGTTGCGCTCCGACTGGGAGTGTTCGCCTGACAGCGCGACCGCAGCGAAGCCGCGATCCTGCAACACGGTATGCAATTGCCGCACCCGCTCGCGCGTGGCGCAGAACAGGATCGCGGTCTCCGCCTCGTGGAAGCGCAGGAGATTGACGACCGCCGTCTCGATCGCGGCGGGGGGGACGGCGACGGCTTGATAGGCGATGTCGCCATGGCCGCGATCCTGCCCTCCGGTGGCGATGCGCAGCGCGTCCTGCTGATAACGGCGCGCCATCGCTTCGATCGGGCGCGGCATGGTGGCGGAGAACATCAGCACGCGCCGCCCCTGGGGCGTGGCGTCGAGAATGTATTCGAGCTCCTCGCGGAAGCCCATGTCGAGCATCTCGTCCGCTTCGTCGAGGACCACGACGGCAAGGGAAGACAGGTCGAGCGCGCCGCGTTCGATATGGTCGCGCAAGCGGCCGGGCGTGCCGACGACGATGGTGGCGCCCGCTTTCAGGGCGCGGCGTTCGGCCTGCGGGTTCATCCCGCCCACGCAGGAGGCGATGCGCGCGCCGGTCTTCTCGTACAGCCAGCCGAGTTCCTTGCTGACCTGGAGAGCCAGCTCGCGCGTCGGGGCGATGACGAGGGCCGACGGAGCGCCGCGCGCAAACAGATCGCCATCCTCGCCCAGCACCTGATCGGCGAAGGCGAGCCCAAAGGCCACCGTCTTGCCCGACCCGGTCTGTGCGGACACGACCAGATCGCGGCCTCGCGCTTCGGATTGCAGCACGGCCTCCTGAACCGATGTCGGCGTGTCGTATCCGCGCGAGGACAGGGCCTGGGCCAGCGGGGCGGGGGATTGGGGAAACGGCATGGGAATCAGAAACTTTCGAGCGAGCGCACACGGCGTTGCGGCCGGAGCGAGAAGGGGGAAGCGCTTGGGGGAGCGGGGGGCGCGCGCCTGTGGGCGCACGGATGTGCGAGCCCGATAGACTATCGCGCGGGAAAAAGCGCCTCTTTATTTGGCGTGACGCTCGGTGCGCGCCTCTCGAAGGACGCCCGGCCCGGATTTTGCGAAAAATTTACCGTCCCGCGGTAGCGCTGACAGCTTGCGAAGCCGAGTTTCGCGAAGCGGTTAGGTGGTTAATGTGATCCATTCGACATTCGATGCCATGCCGGTTGGCAAACCCGCCGATATTTCCGCGCCCGATCACGAGGGAGCGGAAGCGCCCGATGCGGGGATCACTCATGCCTTTTCAAGGCTGCGCTGGCTGATCGATCCCGCCGTCCTCGCGGTCTGCTATTTCATTGCCGGCTATATCGGTCTCTCGCTGGCCGTGCCGCCGGGCTACGCGACCGTGGTCTGGCCTGCATCCGGCGTCGCACTGGCGGCCCTGCTGCTGCGCGGGCCGCGGATCTGCGCGGGCGTGTGGGTGGGATCCGCAGCGATCAACATCCTCCACAGTTTCGAAGGCATCACCAGCGTGCGCGAGGCGATCGTCCCGCTCGCCGTCGCAATTATCGTAGGACTGGGTGCCTGCCTTCAAGCCCTAGCAGGCTGGGCGATGTTCCAGCGCCTGCCGAAGCGAATCGAAGGGCGCGACTGGCGCCATCTGCTGCGCCTGATCGGCGCGCTGATCCTGCCATGCCTGATATCCGCGACGATCGGGGTCGGAACGCTCGTAACGGCGGGTCTCGTGCCACCTGACATCATCGGTACGAACTGGTCGACCTGGCTCCTCGGCGATGTCCTCGGGATCTTCTTCGTCCTCCCCATCCTGATCTTTTCGAGCCATTCGCCGTTTCCGATCCTGTGGCGGGGCACGGCGCTTGGCGGGGCGAGCGCGCTCATCGCCGCCTGCCTCACGACCACGCTGCTGCTGACATTCTACGCCACGCGCCACGCGGCGGAAAAAGCGTATGAACAGTCGAACGAGAGCTTCGCCGCGCTTGCCACCGACACCGAACAGGCGCTCGCCTATCGGCTCGGAACCTATTCCCGCGCGATCGAGGCGGCGGGCGCGTTCGCGGCGCTGAGCGATCACGTCACGCCCGACGAATGGCGCGACTATGTCAGCCGCCTCCACCTCGAACAGTCCTATCCCGGAATGCGCGGCCTCGGCGTTTTCCGCGAAGTGAAGGACGACAGGCTGGAGGTGTTCAAAAATCAGTTCGCAGGCGAATTCGGCGATCGCTTCGCCGTACACCCTTATGTCGACCGCGACCTGCATTTCATCATCGACCGTATCGAGCCGCTCGAAGACAATCTAGCCGCCCTCGGCCTCGATCTTGCTTTCGAACAGGGACGCCGCGATGCGATCGCGCTCTCGCAAGCTACGGGTGAGCCGACAATCACGCGCCCCATAAAGCTGGTGCAGGATTCCGGGAAAGGGGTCGGCTTCCTGTTGATGCGTCCGATCGAGGAAGACGATCCCCAATTCGGGCGGCGCTGGTCCTATTCGCCTCTCATCGCGGCGGATTTCCTCGCCGATCTGACGCCCCGCCAAGGTGGCGATTTCTCGCTGGAGGTGTTCTTCGGGCGCGGCACAGAGCCCGACGATCTGATGTATGCAACGGGTGTCGACCCGTCATCCGCGCCCGCCTTCGAAATCGTCCGCACGATCGAGATGGCGAACGAGTTGATCACGCTGCGCTGGCGCGCGCTGCCGGCCTTCGAGGAGCGTATCACATCCGACGAACCGCTTATCGTGCTCTTTTCCGGCATCGTGGTAACAATCCTTTTGGGCCTGCTCCTGATCGCTTTCTCGCGGCGCGAGGCGCTGGTGGTGCGCAAGGTCGAGGAAGCCACCGCCGAAGTGGCCGAACGCAACCGGATGCTCACTCTCGCGGAGGCGACCGCCCATGTCGGGCACTGGTATGTCGATCTCGAGGCGGGCACCGTCGATTGGTCGGACGAGGTCTTCCGCCTGCACGGGCTCGAAGGACACACCCCGCCCAGCCTCGACAAGGCGATCGAACTCTACCATCCCGAAGACCGGTCCTTCGTCGAAGATGCGATCGCCGAAGCCGCGGCGAGCGGGACGGGCTTCCGCTTCAACGCACGCCTGATGGCTGGCGAGGGCATTCTTCGCCATGTCGAGGTCATTGGCCATGCCGAAGGCGACGGCGAGGAACATCGGGGCGGCGAGATTGGCACCGTCGATAGCGATGGGAACGGCGTGGGGGCCAAATCCCTGTTCGGCGTCATCATCGATCGCACCGAAGAGGTCGAGATGCGGCGCAACCTCACCGATGCGCGCGATCGCGCGCGCGCGGCGGACGAGGCGAAGACCAGCTTCCTCGCCAATATGAGCCACGAGATACGCACGCCCATGAACGGAGTGATCGGGTTCACCGAACTGGCGCTTTGCGAAGAAGAGGACCCGGTCCAGCGCCGCCGCCTGGGCATGATCGCGGATTCGGGCAATGCGATGCTGCGATTGCTCAACGACCTGCTCGATTTCGCCAAGATCGAGGCCAATCAGATGAGCGTGAACGGCGAACCCGCCGATATGCGCCATACGATGCGCAGTTGCCTGCGCCTGATGGAACCGGTCGCCAAGGCAAAGCGCGTTCAGCTCGATCTCAATATCGACCCCGACCTGCCTTCTCGCGTGGTGGTCGACAAGATGCGCCTGCGCCAGATCGTCCTCAATCTGCTCGGCAATGCGGTCAAGTTCACCGAACAGGGCAAGGTGGCGCTGGGGCTGGAGATCGTCCAATCAGGCGATGACCGGGTCATCCGGATCACGGTCAGCGATACGGGGATCGGCATTCCCGCCGACCGCCTGGAAAGCGTGTTCGAGAAGTTCACCCAGGCCGATGCGACCACGGCGCGCCGTTTTGGGGGAACCGGACTCGGTCTGCCGATCAGCGCCGAACTGGCGCGGCTGATGGGCGGGGATCTGCGCGTCGAAAGCGAGCTCGGCCAGGGATCGGTCTTCATTCTCGATCTGCCGCTGCGCGTAGCCGAGACGACGGCGGATGACGCTGACGAGGTGAAAGCGACGGACACGATGCAAGCCCCGCTGTCGGGGAGCCTTCGCATCCTCGTCGCCGAAGACAACTCTGTGAACCAGGAGCTGACGCGCGCCATGGTCGAAAAGGCTGGGCACAGATGCGATCTGGCCGATAACGGGCGCGAGGCGATCGCGAAGGTGCGGCTGGCCCGGGAGCAGGGCGCACCGTTCGATCTGGTGCTGATGGACATGCAGATGCCCGTGCTCGACGGCGTCGGCGCGACCATGGCGATCCGCGAGGCGGGTTTCACGCCCGCCGAACTGCCCATCATCGCCGTCACCGCCAACGCCTATGCCGACGATATCCGCCAATGCCGCGTGGCCGGAATGCAGGGGCATCTGGCCAAGCCCTTGCGGATGGGGGACCTGTCCCGCGTGATCGCACAATGGTCGGCCTCGCCGGGCGATGACCCGGCACCGGCTCCGACCGAGCCCGCATCGGCCGAGCCGGCCTCCGCCAGGCGCGATGCTGCCACAAGTCCGCGCCTGCGCAGGATGTTCGCCGATCGCCTGACCGCGACGCGCGACGCCATCGCGGCGGCGCAGGGTATGGCGTCGATCGACGAAGACACGCGCGGCGAGATTGCGGGGCTTCTGCACCAGATCGCCGGGACCGCCGCCTATTTCGACGCGGCGGAGCTCGGCAGCCGATGCCTCGAGACCGAGAAGGCCTTGCTCGCCTGCGATGACGAGAGCGAATGGCGGAAGATGTTGACCATGATCGACCGACTTCTCGACCAGAAGAGCCCGGAACAGGCAATCGAGCACGAGTGACCTCGTAGGAAGCGACGTTTCAGGCGGGTAGTCTACCCATCATCTCGCCCAGACGGATGCTCTTTTCCGGCGCCCAGTCCCGGTTGAACGCGATCCTGTCCTGTTCGAACAGCATGATGACTGTCGAGCCGAGCCGGAAGCGTCCCATCTCTTCGCCCTGGTCGAGCATGATGTTCCCATCGGTGTAATCCCACCGCGCGATCCTCCCCGTCCGTTCGGGATTGACCACGCCGTGCCACACCGTCTCCATGCTGCCGACGATGGTCGCGCCGACCAGCACCATGACGAAATGGCCGTGCTTCTCCGACCTGAAGACGCACACCGTCCGCTCGTTGCGCGCGAACAGTTCCGGCACGCCGCGCGCGGTCACCGGGTTCACGGAGAAGAGCGATCCGGGCACATATATCATCCGCTCCAACCGTCCCGCGCACGGCATGTGCAGGCGGTGGTAGTCGCGCGGCGAGAGATAGAGATTGGCGAAGCTGCCATGGCGAAACCGCTCCGCCAGCTTTGTGTCTCCCGCGAGCAGTTGCGCGGTGGTGAACCCATGCCCCTTGGCCTGGATGATGTGATGATCGTCGATCTCGCCGAACCGGCTGATCGCCCCGTCGACGGGAGACACGAACGGCGCCTCGGCCAGCGGGCGTACGCCAGCTTTGAGGGGGCGGGTGAAGAACTCGTTGAACGTCTGGTAACTCGCGATGTCGGAATTTTCCGCTTCGCTCATGTCGACGCCGTAGCGATCGACGAACCAGCGGATCAGCCCGGTGGTCGAGCGACCCCGACGCGCATTCGCCACCCGGCCCGCAAGGCGGGTGAGGCGCTGCTTGGGAAGGAGGTGCTGGAACAGGATGAAAAGGCGGTCACTCATGGATGTTCAACGCCGTGTCTTGAGGTTCGTGCCGGATCGGATTGCCTGCCCGGCCGAATGACGGGCGCTCAATGTAAGGGCGGGCATACCGGCAAGCGCCGCGCGCAGCAATGACGACGCGGTCCGTTTGCCAATACCCCAGACACGTTGCCATCGGCAGGCGAGTGCTGCTAATCCATGGGCTTACGGCCCCGATCTGGGGTTCAGGGGAGATACCATTGAAACGGATCGTTACGCTGTGCGCCATGCTCGTGGCCTCGCCCGTCGCTGCGCAAGGGATCGAGCAGACCAAGGGCTCGTTCGAGGACAAGTTCCGGCAGCTCGACGAAGTGCTTCCGACGGCGAATGTCTATCGCAATGCGTCGGGCGCGCCGGGCCATCAGTACTGGCAGCAGGAAGCCGATTACACGATAGAGACGACGCTCGACGAGGATCGCCGCCGGTCGAGCTCGCGCGCCACGATCCGCTATACGAACAACTCTCCCGACACGCTGCCGTGGCTGTGGATGCAGCTCGACCAGAACATCTTTCGCAACGATTCCATGGCCGAACTGACCGACGATTTCGGCGGAGCGGGGCGGCGCGGTCCGGCGGTGAGCAATGCCAGCGGCAGCCAGCCCGCGCGCCTGTCTCTGGAGGAACTGCGCCGCCAGCAGACGATGGCGGATAACGAGTTCGGCTACGACATCCGCTCGCTGCGGCTGGTCGGCGGCGGCGAATTGCAGCGCACCATCGTGGGCACGCTGATGCGGATCGATCTGCCGGTGGCGCTCGCGCCGGGGCAGAGCGTCGAGTTCGCGATCGAATGGGATTTCAACATCGTCGAGGAAAACGCGGTCTATGCGCGATCGGGTTACGAACATTTCCCCGACGATCCGCGCCCCGGCGGCAACGACATCTTCCTGATGGCGCAATGGTTTCCGCGCATGGTCGCGTATTCGGACTATGAAGGCTGGCACAATAAGGAGTTTCTGGGGCGGGGCGAATTCACGCTGGAGTTCGGGGATTACGATGTCGCGATCACCGTGCCGGACGATCACATCGTTTCCTCGACGGGCGTCTTGCAGAACCCCATGCAGGTCCTGACAGCGCAGCAGATCCAGCGCCTGGAGCGGGCCCGCACCGCCGACGCGCCCGTCTTCATCGTCACCCCGCGGGAAGCCGAAGCCAACGAGCGTAGCGGCGCGTCGGGCACGAAGACCTGGCGCTATTCCGCGCAGAACGTGCGCGATTTCGCCTGGGCGTCGAGCCGCAAGTTCGCCTGGGACGCGCAAGGCCACAACCAGCCCGGCGCCGAGAACGAGACCGTGATGGCGATGTCCTTCTACCCCAAGGAAGGCGGCGAGCTGTGGCAGAAATATTCGACCGCCGCCGTCGTTCACACGATGGAGGTCTATTCCCGCTTCAGCTTCGACTATCCCTATCCCACCGCGCAGAGCGTCAACGGGCCGGTGGGCGGGATGGAATACCCGATGATCACCTTCAACGGGCCGCGCACCAATCTCAACGACGATGGGACGCGCACCTATTCGCTGTCGGAAAAGATGTTCCTGCTCGGCGTCGTGATCCACGAGATCGGGCACATCTATTTCCCGATGACGGTCAATTCGGACGAGCGGCAGTGGACCTGGATGGACGAAGGGATCAATTCCTTCCTCGATTCCATCGCGGGCTACGAATTCGATCCGACTTTGCCGTGGAGCGGCGGGATCCCGCGCGACGTGATTTCCTACATGATCTCGGACAATCAGGTTCCGATCATGACGCATTCGGATTCGGTGCTGAATATCGGCCCCAACGCCTATACCAAGCCGTCAGCCGCCTATCACATCCTGCGCGACACGGTGATCGGGCGCGAACGGTTCGATTTCGCGCTCAAGGAATATGCGCGCCGCTGGAAGTTCAAGCGTCCGACGCCGGCCGATTTCTTCCGCACGATCGAGGAGGCTTCGGGCACCGATCTCGACTGGTTCTGGCGCGGCTGGTTCTACACCACCGACCACGTCGATATCGCGCTCGATTCGATCTACAAATTGCGCATCGATACCGAGAACCCCGATATCGACCTGCGCCGCCGCCGCGAGGAGCTAGCCAGCGAGCCCAAGCGCATCGGCGTGACGCTGAACGAGGAACAGGACCTGCCGATCTGGGTGCTGGAAAATCCCGGCATCCGCGATTTCTACGACGAGAACGACCAGTTCACCGTCACGCCCAAGGACCGGAAGGATTACCGCAGCTTCCTCGACGGTCTCGAGCCGTGGGAGCGCGCCACCTTCGATCGCGCGATCAGGGAGGACCGCAATTATTACGTCCTCAACTTCTCGAACAAGGGCGGGCTGGTGATGCCGATCATCCTGGGCCTGACCTTCGCGGACGGCACGACCGAACGAATGAACATTCCGGCGGAAATCTGGCGCCGCGATTCCCGTTCGGTCACCAAGCTGCTGCATTTCCCGAAGGGCAAGGAGCTGACCGAAGTGGTGGTCGATCCGAACTGGGAGACGGCGGATGCGGATATCGAGAACAATTACTATCCGCGCCGCATCATCCCGAGCCGGATCGAAGCGTTCAAATCCGAAGGCTCCAGTTCGCGTCAAAGCCGCGATCTGATGCGGGAAGCGAGCGAATGATCCGCTCGTTTTTCGGTCGCGTGCTGCTGGCGCTGGCGGTGCTTTTCGCCGCCATGCCCGCCGCCGCGCACCAGCAGAAGCTCGCGATCTCGACCGTCTCGATTAATCCGCGGACGGACCGGGTCGAGATCGTGCATCAGGTGCCCCTGCACGATGCCGAACACGCGCTGCGCCATGGCGGGGTACATTCGCCCGATATCGTCAGCAGTCCCGAAAGCCGCCAGGCCTTTGCCGATTACGTGACGACGCGTTTCCCTGTCCGCATCGGCGACCAGTTCGCCAAGCTGACCTTCGTGGGGAGCGAGGTGAAGGGCGGGAGCCTGTGGGTCTATCAGGAAATGCCCGTGCTGGAGCCCTCGCAGGCCGTCTCGATCAACTCGCAGATCCTGACCGAAGTCTGGGCGCGGCAGGAAAACCGCGTCAATCTGGGTGGCGGTACCGATGTGAGGACGCTGATCTTCCGCGCGGGCGACGGGTTCAAGGAGGCGGAACTGCGGCGCTAGGCTCTCGCAAGAGCCGAACTCAGATCGCCTGCCTCACCCGCAGCGTGGCGATCGCCGCCACGCCCAGCGCGGCGGCCGCGAACAGCATCGTCCATATCGGCTCGCCCGGGAAGAGCAGCTTCATCACCGATCCCATAACCGTCGCCACCAACAATTGCGGGACGACGATGAAGATGTTGAACAGGCCCATATAGATGCCGAGCTTGGCCTGTGGGAGGTTGGAGGCGAGGATGGCGTAGGGCATGGCGAGAATGCTGGCCCAGGCGATCCCGATCCCGATTTCGGCGACGAGCAGAATCCCGGCATCGCGCACCACGAAGAACATCAGAAACCCGATCGCGCCGAGCGAGAGGCAGATCGCGTGCGTCACGACCTGCCCGAACCGGCGGCTGAGCCAGGGAAGCAGCGCCAGCGCCGCGACCGCCGCGACGCCGTTATAGACCGTGAAGAGGACGTTCACCCAGTTCGCGCCGTCATTATAGGCTGCGCTCGCCGTGTCGGTGCTGCCGAAGACGTATTGGGTCACGACCGGCGTGGTGTTGATCCACATGATGAACAGCGCCGACCAGCTGAAGAACTGAACCAGCGCCAGCCTCTTCATCACATCCGGCATCCCGGCGAAATCGCCGACGATGCTGGACAGCATGTTGGTTGTGCGGCCCTGTTTGGCGAGCGCGATGGCAGCGGCGCTGAGCAGGCCGTAACCGGCCAGCAGCGCGCCCAACAACAGCACTTCCTTCTCCAGCGCCAGCGCATCGACGGCCAGCACCACGACAAGGCCCAGCGCGATCCAGATGGCACTCGACAGATAGGACTTGCTCGCCAGCGCGCGGACCGGTTGCGCAGTGTCCGCCGCGGCCGTCTCGCCCGCGAAGGCCGCCTGTTCTTCGGGGCTGTATTCGCGCGTCGTGACGATGGTCCACAGCACCGCCAGAAATAGCGCGGCGCCGCCGAACCAGAAACTGAAGCGCACCGTATCGGGCAGGGCGCCGGGCGCGGCGACATTGCTGATCCCGAGATGTTCGAGCAGCCAGGGGAAGATCGATCCGACCACCGCGCCTGCGCCGATGAAGGCGGTCTGCACCGAATAGCCGGCGCTGTGCTGGTCCGTTCGCAGCATATCGCCGACGAAGGCGCGGAAGGGTTCCATCGAGACGTTGAGCGAGGCGTCGAGCACCCACAGCATGGCGGCGGCGAACAGCAGCGGCGCGCCGAAGGAAGGGCTGAGCGGCATCAGGAACAGCGCCAGCGCGGCAAAGATCGCGCCGGTGAGGAAATAGGGGCGACGGCGCCCGAGCCGGTTCCAGGTCTTGTCCGACAGATGGCCGATGATCGGCTGCACGATCAGCCCCGTCAGCGGCGCGGCGACCCACAGAGCGGGCAGATCGTCCATGCTGGCGCCCAGCGTCTGGAAGACCCGGCTCATATTCGCGTTCTGCAGCGCGAAGCCGATCTGGATGCCGAAGAAACCGAAACTGATATTGAACAGACCCCAGAAGGCCTGGCGCGGTTTTTCGGTAAGGGCGGCTGTCGTCATCGCGGTTTTCCTCGTCCGTATCCGGCAGGTCTTCACGCCTGCTCGGATGCGGTCCGCGCTCGCACGAAGCGGCGGGCCTCACAAGGCTGCATACGAATGTGGCGTCAGGGCGTGGACCCGTTCGTCGCACCATTCGCAGGCGCGCTCGACCCTCTCACGATCAGTCGTCCCGCTAGCCTGCGCGGCGGCAGGTCGCGGCCCTCGATCTGGGCCAGCAGCGTCTCGACAAGGGCCTGCCCTGCCGCGCCGATATCCTGCATCACGGTGGTCAGCGGCGGCGTGGTCAGGCTGGCCGCCGGAATATCGTCGAATCCTACCACCGCGATATCGTCGGGCACAAGGCGGCCCGCTTCCTTGATCGCGCGCATCGCACCAATGGCGATAAGGTCGCTCGCAGCGAAGATCGCATCGAAATGCGCGCCCGAGGCGATGAGGGATTGCGTGGCCCGGTGTCCGGCCTCCTCGGTCGTGATCGCATCGAACTGAAGCGCCGGGTCGGGCGCGATCCCCGCTGCGCCGAGCGCTTCGCACAAGCCCAGATAGCGCCCGCGAAATTCGGGATAATGCTCGTCCGCATGGCCTAGGAAGGCGATCTTGCGCCGCCCGTTTTCGATGAGGTGCGCGCCCGCCAGAACCCCGGCGGCGTGGTTGTCGGTCCCCACCGTCACGCCGCTCGCATCGCTCGACACCGAACCCCAGCGCGCGAAATGCGTGCCCTGCCGCTCCAGCTGGTCGAGCCGCTCGCGATAGAGCGTGTAGTCGCCATAACCCAGCAGGATCAGACCGTCCGCCCGGTGGCTGTCCTGATAGCGGACGTGCCAGTCGTCCTCCATTCGCTGGAACGAGATCAGCAGGTCGAGCCCCCGGTCCGCGCAGGCACGCGTGATCGATCCCAGCATCGCGAGGAAGAAGGGATTGATCATGCTCTCGTCGGGCGTGGGGTCCTCGAAGAAGAGCAGCGCGATCGTGTTGGAGCGTTGCGAGCGCAGCGAGCTGGCGTTCTTGTCGACGGTGTAATTGAGCTCGGCGGCGATCGCCTCGATCCGGGCACGGGTCTTCGCGCTCACCGATTTGTCGCCGCGCAGGGCCCGGCTGACGGTCGGCTGCGACACGCCCGCGCGATAGGCGATATCGAAACTCGTCGGCCTCCCGCTCGGCGTGCGTCCCATGCCTCTCTCCCGATTGCGCGCCCGGAATGCGCCCAATGCTTGCGAGAGCGGCGTGTTTTCCCGCGCTTACCGCAAGCCGCAGTCACGCTAAGCCGCAGCGGCGATTATGGCAATGCGGGCCGGCCCGAACGCTATGGCAATCGCGCAACAGCGGTGCCGCGATGCATCGCATCACATACGTATGCTGTCTTCCGCAGCGCACGAAACCGGTCCTATCCGTGAAGGGAAGGGCGGGAAATCCGACAATCGGAAACCGCCCGAACCAAAAGGAATTCCGGTCCAAGGCGGGCTGGTTCTGGAGAGGGTAGACACATGGCTTTTCGCGACACGCTTCGCAGCGGGATCAGCATTTCCGCATTCACCGCAACCCTGGCGCTGGCGAGCGGCCTACTTCCCTCCGTCGCGATGGCGCAGGGTAGCCAGCAGACCACGCCCGACCAGGTCGACGAAGGCCAGCCGGTCACCGATCCCGATGCCGCATCGGACGAAGTCATCATCGTGACGGGCTTTCGCGCCAGCCTCGAAAGCGCGGTCGCGGAAAAGAAGCTGTCCGACCAGATCGTCGAATCGGTCACGGCGGAAGATATCGGCAAATTGCCCGACGCCTCGATCGGCGAATCGATCGCGCGCCTTCCCGGCCTCACCGCGCAGCGCCTGAACGGGCGCGCCAACGTGGTCGCGATCCGCGGCTTCGGCCCGGACTTCTCGCAGACGCTGTTGAACGGCCGTGAACAGACGACGACGAGCGACAACCGCTCGGTCGAGCTGGACCAGTATCCTTCCGAAATCGTCAACCAGGTCGTCGTCTACAAGTCGCCGACCGCATCGCTGGTCGGGCAAGGCCTCGTCGGCACGATCGATATCCGCACGATCCGCCCGCTCGAAACCGGCAAGCAGATCTTCGCCGTGGGCGCGCGCGGATCGTGGGCCGATATCGGCGCGCTCAACGCCGGTTCGCGCGAATTCGGCTATCGCGTCAACGGCACCTTCGTCGACCAGTTCGCCGACGATACGCTCGGCATCTCGCTCGCGGCCTCTTATGTGGACGAGCCCTACCAGCTTCAGGAATTCAACGCCTGGGGCTATGCCGGAACGCAGGTGAACGGCCAGGATGCGGCGCTGATCGGCGGGTCCAAGTCCTATGTCACCTCGACACGGTTGAAGCGCCTCGGCGTCAACGGCACGCTGCAATGGCAGCCGATGCCCCAGCTGACGCTCACCGTCGACGGGTTCTACTCCAATTTCGACGACGACCAGTCCAAGCGCGGCATCGAGCTCCCGCTCGGCTTCGGCGCGTTCGGGACGACGTTCAATCCGGCCAATTTCACGGTCGAGGACGGGCTCGTCACCGCGGGCCAGTTCGACAATGTGCGCGGCGTGATCCGAAACGACGTGTTCCAGCGCAAGGCCGACCTCTATTCGGGCGGCTTCAACGCGCTGTGGGATGGTGACGACGGCTGGACCGCCTTCTTCGACTTCGGCTATTCGCGCACCGATCGCAACGAATTGAGCCTGGAAAGCTATTCCGGCACCGGCTTCAACGGCCCTTCGACCGGGCGCGGTTCGGCGGCCACGATCGGCTTCACCTCGGGCGACGAAGGCACCGTCTTCAACCCCTCGCTCGATTACAGCGATCCGGCACGCATCTTCCTGACCGACCCGCTCGGCTGGGGCGGCGGCGCGATCCCGCAGGCGGGCTATTCCAACAACCGCATCATCGAGGACGAGCTGTTCCAGTTCCGCGGCGAGGTCGAAAAGGAATTCGACGGCGGATTCCTGCGCAGCGTGCAGTTCGGCATGAACTACACGACGCGCGAGAAGAGCCTGACCCCGGACGAGGCTTTCGTGCGCTTGCCCAACGGCGCGACCGAGGTGGCGATCCCCTCGCAATTCCTGCTGCGCGCGACCGACCTCACTTATCTCGGCCTCGGCCCCATCGTCAGCTACGATCCGCGCGAGCTGATCGCGGCCGGCATCCTCGTGCTCGAACCGCGCGTCGCGACCGGGCCGAACGCCGCCAATGACGTTCTGAGCAAGAGCTACACGGTCAATGAAGACCTGATGACGCTCTATCTCCAGGCGAATATCGAGCAGGAACTGGCGAGCGGCGTGCTGACCGGCAATGTCGGCGTGCAGGGGATAAACACGGTTCAGAATTCGACCGGCTTCATCTTCCCGGCTGCCGGCCCGCAGCGCCTGACCCTTGGCGACGATTACTGGGATGTGTTGCCGAGCGCGAACCTCTCCTTACGTCTCAACAGCGACTGGGTGTTCCGCGTCGCGGCGGCGCGCGAGATCATGCGGCCCCGCTTGGACGACACGCGCCTTTCGATCGGTTACGGGATCGATAATTCGGTGCCCGGCGGGATCATCCGTGGCGGTGGCGGCAACCCCTATCTGCGGCCCTATCGCGCCAATGCCGTCGATTTCAACATCGAGAAATATTTCGGCACCGGCGGGGTCGTGGCGCTCCAGCTGTTCTACAAGGACATCAAGAGCTACGTCTTCAACGGCCGCTTCGCGTTCGATTATTCGTCCTTCCCGCCGCCCCCGGGCAGCGCGGCCTATCCCAACCTGTCGCCGATCGGCACGCTGGATGCGCCGATCAACACCGGCGGGGGCGATCTCTACGGTGCGGAACTGGCGGTGACGCTGCCCTTCGACACCTTCAGCGAGGCGCTGGAAGGGTTCGGCATCACGGGCGGCGCCAGCTACACCAATACCAAGATCGAGGATGCGGACGGAAACGAGACGCAGATCCCCGGCTATTCGAAATGGGTCGTCAACGGGACCGCCTATTTCGAGCGGGCAGGGTTCAACACCCGCGTCAGCGCCCGCTATCGCTCGACCTTCCTCGGTGACTTCACCGGCTTCGGCGGATCGCCCGTGCGGCGCACCGCGCTGGCAGAAACGATCATCGATGCGCAGATCGGCTACGACTTCCAGGATGGTACCGCGCTGGAAGGGCTCTCGCTCTACCTCCAGGGCCAGAACCTGACCGATCAGCCCTTCGTCTCCACCGGGGCGGAGCGCAACCAGGTGGTCGATTATCAGCTCTACGGGCGTCGCTTCCTCGCAGGCTTCACCTACAAGTTCTGATGCGGACGGCGGGGCGACGGACCATGAGACAGGGTCCGCTTCCCCGCCGCTTCGGTCTGCCCGACCGTGGCTCCGCCGATGAAGGCGGGCGCCGAAGGAGGTAGCGCCATGGCCGTGATGCATGAAAGCCAACGGGAGACCGCTCCCCTCTCGATCGCCATCGCGGGCGGCGGCACGGCCGGCTGGATGGCGGCGGCGGCCCTCTCGAAGCTGACCGGGTGCGCAGTCACACTGATCGAATCCGATGCGATCGGGACGGTCGGCGTGGGCGAGGCGACGATCCCGCAGATCCGCCTGTTCAACCGCAGCCTCGGCATCGACGAGGGCGAATTCCTGCGCGAGACCAGGGGGACGTTCAAGCTCGGGATCGAGTTCGCCGGATGGCGCAAGCCGGGCGAAAGCTACATGCACGCTTTCGGCAATCTCGGGCGCGGAGCGGGGCTGTTGCCGTTCCACCAGCTCTGGCTGCGCGGGCGGAACTTGAGGATTGCGGGTGAGCTTGCCGCCTATTCGCTGAACGAGCGGGCGGCGCGCGCGGGCCGGATGCAGATGTGGCCGGCCGGGCAGGGGGCCGACTTGCCCTGGGCCTACCATTTCGACGCCTCGCTCTATGCCGCTTTCCTTCGCCGCTTCGCCGAAGCGCGTGGCGCGGTGCGGGTCGAGGGACGGATTAATTCCGTCGAGCGCGATGGGGAAAACGGCGATATTCAGGCGCTTGCACTGGACAATGGAGACCGGATCGAGGCGGATTTCTTCCTCGATTGCACCGGATTTCGCGCGCTTCTGAGCGAGGCCAGCGCAGATTTGGAGGACTGGAGCCATTGGCTGCCCTGCGATCGCGCGATCGCGCTGCCGTCGGCTAGCGATGGCGATCCCGCACCCTATACCCGCGCCACCGCGCACATGGCGGGGTGGCAATGGCGGATCCCCTTGCAGCATCGGACGGGCAACGGCCTCGTCTATTGCAGCGACTACCTGTCCGACGACGAGGCCGAAGCGACCCTGCGCGCCCATATCGAAGGCGAGGCGCTCGCAGAGCCCAACCGGCTGCGTTTCACGACCGGTATGCGCAGCGCGCCCTGGACCGGCAATTGCCTCGCTCTGGGACTTGCCGCAGGCTTCCTCGAACCGCTGGAATCGACCAGCATCCATCTGATCCAATCGGGCATCGCGCGCTTTCTCGCCATGTTGCCACGCCGCGACGCCACGCGCGTGATGGCCAACGAATTCAATCGCCAGAGCCGCTTCGAATGGGAAAGCGTGCGCGATTTCCTGATCCTGCATTACGCCGCGAACGAGCGCCAGGGCGAGCCGTTCTGGGATCGCTGCCGCGCCATGCCCTTGCCCGACAGCCTTGCCACGCGGCTCGAACTGTTCCGCGAGACCGGATATCTCCATCGCGATCATGAGGAATTGTTCACCGAGCCCGGCTGGGTGCAGGTTCTGGTCGGGCAGGGCATCCTGCCGCGCGATACCCATCCCAATGCCGACGCCCTCGACCCCTCCGCGCTCGCCCGGCTCCTCGGCGAGATCGAGAGCGGGATCGCCTCGCTCGTCGACCGGATGCCGACACACACCGAATTCCTGCGCCGCTTCTGTGCGCCGCAAGCCAGTTCCCTTCCCGCCGCCACGATGGAGACGGCCCGATGAAGATTTTCGCCCTGACCCGTGCCTTTACTGTCGCCGCCGCTCTGCTTGCCAGCGGCCCGGTCCTCGCCCAACCGAGCGAGCCGGAAAGCTTTCGCGCGCGCGGTGTCGAAGACGAGGTGATCTATTTCGTCCTCCCCGATCGCTTCGCCAATGGCGACACCGCGAACGATCTGGGCGGCTATCCGAATGATCGGCTCGTCAGCGGATACGATCCCACCCACAAGGGCTTCTATCACGGCGGGGACCTCAAAGGGCTGACCGAGAAGCTCGATTATATTCAGGGTATGGGCGTCACCGCGATTTGGTTCGCGCCGATCTTCAAGAACAAGCCGGTTCAGGGCGATCCCGGCAATCCGGGCAGCTTCAGCGCCGGTTATCACGGGTATTGGGTGACCGATTTCACGCAGGTCGATCCCCATTTCGGTACCAATGAAGAGTTCGAAGCCTTTGTCGATGCTGCCCACGCGCGGGGCATGAAGGTCTATATGGACATCATCGCCAACCACACCGCCGACGTGATCCGCTTCGCCGAGAACGCATACGAATATCGCAGCAAGGGCGACTATCCCTATTCGACCAAGGGCGGCCCGGACGGCGCGGCGATCAACCAGGGCTTCGACCCCAGCGATCCGAGCGCCGATAACTGGGCGCGGCTGACCGATCCAAGCTACGCCTACACGCCCGTGGTCCCGGCAGCGGAGCGGAACGTGAAGGTCCCCGCCTGGCTCAACGATCCGATCTATTACCACAATCGCGGCGACACGTTCTGGATCGGCGAGAGCAGCGTCTATGGCGATTTCGTCGGGCTGGACGATCTCTTCACCGAACATCCGCGAGTCGTTGCAGGCATGATCGATATCTTCGGCGGTTGGATCGACCGCTACGGGATCGATGGCTTTCGGATCGACACGGCCAAGCATGTGAACCCGGAATTCTGGCAGGCCTTCGTGCCCGCCATGCTCGAACGCGCCGAAGCGAAGGGAATTCCCAATTTCCATATCTTCGGCGAGATCGCCTACGACACGCCCGACGCGGTCACGGCGGCGCGAGTGATGGCAGAAGCGGACCTGCCCTATGCGCTCGACATGGGCTTCGCCAAGGCGGCGCAGCTGGTCGCGAGCGGGAAGGCTGCGCCGCAGGTGATGGCCGATTTCCTGGCGCAGGACATAATCTATCCCGGCGGCGCGAAGACCGCGACGGGCCTTCCGACCTTTCTCGGCAATCACGATTTCGGCCGTTTTTCGATGTTCCTGCGCGACTATGCCGAGACCGAGGATCGCGACGAATTGCTCGCGCGCACGCGGCTCGGCCATGCGATGATGTTCGCGCTGCGCGGCGTGCCGACGGTCTATTACGGGGACGAGCAGGGCTTCATTTCGGACGGCAACGACCAGCTGGCGCGCGAGGACATGTTCGAAAGCCGGGTCGATGCCTATAACGACAATGCGCTTCTCGGCACCGATGCGACGACGGCGGGCGACAATTTCGACACCGCCCACCCGCTCTATGTCCTGATCGGCGAATTGGCAGCGATGCGCACCGGCTCGCCCGCCTTGCGGCGCGGGCTGACCACGGTGCGCGGTTTCGACCATGAGGGGCCGGGCCTGCTGGCGGTCGAACGGTATGACGAGGAAAGCGGCCAGCGCGTCCTGGCGGCGTTCAACACGTCCGATCAGGCGATCACGCGCGATATCGAGGTGGATTACGGCGCACGCAGCCTCGTGGCTTTGTCGGGCGAGTGCCCTGCTACGCCGATGGCACCCGGTAGCGTGCGGCTGACCATCCCGGCATTCGGCTGGGCGGTCTGCGAATTGGGAGCGGACTGATGGCGAGCCTGAGCAAGCCCGCACTCTCGCCGCAAGCCGATCCCGCGGTCGAATGGTGGCGCGGCGCGGCGATCTACCAGATCTATCCGCGCAGCTTCATGGATGCGAACAGAGACGGGATCGGAGACCTTCCGGGCATCACCCAGCGGCTCGACCATGTCGCCTCGCTCGGCGTCGATGCGATCTGGATCTCGCCCTTCTTCACCAGCCCGATGAAGGATTTCGGCTACGACGTCAGCGATTATCGCGATGTCGATCCGATCTTCGGCACGCTCGCCGATTTCGACGCGCTGGTCGCCCGCGCGCATGAGCTCGGCCTCAAGGTCCTGATCGACCAGGTCTATTCGCACACCTCGGACGAACACGCATGGTTCGTCGAAAGCCGCGCGAGCCGCGATAACGAGAAGGCGGACTGGTATGTCTGGGCCGATGCCAAGCCGGACGGGACGCCGCCGTCCAACTGGCAGTCGGTGTTCGGCGGCCCGGCCTGGACCTGGGATGCGCGGCGCGGGCAGTATTACCTGCACAATTTCCTCAGCTGTCAGCCGCAGCTGAACGGGCACAATCCTGACGTGCAGGAAGCGCTGCTCGGCGTCGCGCGGTTCTGGCTCGATCGCGGCGTGGACGGTTTCAGGATCGATGCGCTGAATTTCGCGATGCACGATCCGCAATTGCGCGACAATCCGCCCGCCCCGCTGACCGACCGCCCGCGCACGCGCCCGTTCGATTTCCAGCGCAAGATCCACAACATGTCGCATCCCGACATATCCGGCTTCATCGAACGCATTCGCGCGGTGACAGACGAGTATGATGCGATCTTCACCGTCGCGGAGGTCGGCGGGGACGAGGCCGAAGCGGAGATGAAAGCCTTTACCCACGGCGATACCCGCCTCAATTCCGCCTACGGGTTCAATTTCCTCTACGCCGATCGCCTTACCCCCGGCCTCGTCTGCGCCGCGCTGGCGGAATGGCCGGAGGAGGACGGGATTGGCTGGCCGAGCTGGGCGTTCGAGAATCACGATGCGCCGCGCGCCGTTTCGCGCTGGTGCGCGCCCGAAGATCGCGATCAATTCGCGCGGATGAAGCTGCTGCTGCTGGCGAGCCTCAGAGGCAATATCATCCTCTATCAAGGCGAGGAGCTGGGCCTGACGCAGGTCGACATCCCGTTCGAGCAACTGAAGGACCCCGAAGCGATTGCGAACTGGCCGCTGACTCTGTCGCGCGACGGCGCGCGCACACCGATGCCGTGGGAGAGTGAAGGCGAGGGCGGCTTCGGCGCGTCCACGCCCTGGCTCCCGCTCGGTGAGGAAAACCTCGCCCGCTCGGTCGCTCTGCAATCCGCTGACCCGGCCTCGCTGCTGGCGCTGACTCGCGAGGTGATCGCGCTTCGCAACGCCTCGCCCGCTTTGCGCCACGGCAGCGCGGCCTGCCATGCCGATGGCGCGCTGCTGCGCCTCGAACGCGTGGGCGACGGCGAGCGGATCGTCTGCCTGTTCAACCTGTCGCCCAATCCCCTTCACGATATCCCCGTTCCCCAAGGAGAAACCCTATGCAGCGTCAACTCGGTCACGTCCGACAGTCTCGGGCCCTACGGCGCGCTGGTGGTGCGGGTCTGATGCGCGCGGGACTGAAAGGGGCTCTGTTCGCGCTCCTCGCTTCGACCGCGCTGCCCGCCTGGGCCGCCGATGTCGCTTCGCCCGACGGGCGCACCGTGGTCACGCTCGACGTCGATGGCGACGGAGTGCCGTTCTACCGCGTCATGCGCGACGGCAAGCCGCTGATCGCCGACAGCGATCTGGGCTTCCTGTTCACCGACGCCCAGCCGATGCGGCGCAATTTCAAGGTCGAGAGCGAGACCCGCGCCGCGCATGACGACACTTGGGAACAGCCCTGGGGCGAACGCCGCTTCGTGCGCGACCATCACAACGAGCTGGCCGTCACGTTCCGCGAAGGGCGCCAGAACAGCAATCGCGCGCTGACCGTGCGGATGCGCGTGTTCGATGACGGGATCGGCTTCCGCTACGAATTTCCCGACAGCGATGTGATGCCCGTCGCCAATATCGCCGAGGAACTGACCGAATTCGCCATCGCGCCCGAAGCCGCCAAGGACGGCAAGGCATGGTGGATTCCGGGCGGCGATTTCAATCGCTACGAATATCTCTACAACGAAACGCCGATCGATGGGGTGACGACCGCGCACACGCCGATCACCATGCGGCTGGCGGACGGCACGCACCTCGCTTTCCACGAGGCGGCGCTGGTCGATTATTCGGGCATGTGGCTGCGGCGAATGGAAGGATCGCGTTTCCGCGCCTCGCTCGCGCCCTCCAGCCGGGGGGCTAAGGTCGTCCGCGAAGGCGCCTTCGCCACGCCCTGGCGCACGATCCGCATCAGCGACGGGCCGGCCGGACTGGTCGAAAGCGACATCGACCTGAACCTCAACGAGCCGAACAAATTGGGCGATGTCAGCTGGGTGGAGCCGGGCAAATATATCGGCATCTGGTGGGGCATGATCTCCAACCGCTGGACCTGGGGGACGAGCGACCGCCACGGTGCGACGACGGAGCGCGCAAAGGAGTATATCGACTTCGCCGCCAAGCACGGGTTCCGCGGCGTGCTGGTCGAGGGCTGGAATGTCGGCTGGGACGGCGACTGGTTCAACAATGGCCGCGAATTCAGCTTCACGCAGAACTATCCCGATTTCGACCTGCGCGAGGTGACGGACTATGCCCGATCGAAAGGCGTGCGCCTGATCGGGCATCACGAGACCAGCGGCAATATCGCCAATTACGAAGCCCAGCTCGAAGACGCGCTCGACCTCTACAAGGAATTGGGCGTCGACTGGATCAAGACCGGCTATGTCGCCGATGCGGGCGGGATCGTGTCCTGCAATGCCGACATCGCCGACCCGTGCGATCCCGACACCGAGATCTTCGAATGGCATGACGGCCAGCGACAGGTGCAGCATCATCTGAAGGTCGTGCAGGAAGCGGCCAAGCGCGGCATCGCGATCAATCCGCACGAACCGGTCAAGGATACGGGCCTGCGCCGCACCTATCCCAACTGGGTCGCGCGCGAAGGGGCGCGGGGGCAGGAATATAACGCCTGGAACGCCTATGGCAGCGGGGTCGAACACGATCCGACGCTGGTTTATACGCGGATGCTGTCGGGCCCGATGGATTACACGCCCGGCGTGCTCGGCCTGGTGGGGGACAATGATTATCCGTTCTCGTCCACGCTGGCCAAGCAATTGGGCCTCTATCTCGCGATCTATTCGCCCATCCAGATGGCGGCGGATTTCATCGAAAGCCTCGAGGCGCATCCGCGCGAGCTGGAATTCATCAAGGCCGTGCCCGCCGACTGGTCGGAAAGCCATCTGATCGACGGCGCCGTTGGCGATTACGCGATCTTCGCGCGCAAGGGGCGCGACAGCGACGACTGGTATGTCGGCGGCGTCAACGACGCGACCGAACGCACGCTGACGCTCGATTTCGACTTCCTGGACGCTGGCGCGACCTATACCGCCAAGGTCTGGAAGGACGGACCGGAGGCGACCTATCTGACTGACAAACGCCACGACATCGCCTACGACACCGTCACCGTGAAGAGGGGCGACAGCTACACCGTGCGGTTGGCACCGGGCGGCGGGGTGGCGATCCAGCTCAAGCGCCGTTGATGGGGGAAGGGCGCCCACCCCATATCGTCGTGCTCGGCGGGGGCAGCGCAGGGTGGATCACCGCCTGCCTGCTCCACCAGCGCTGGGATGCGCGCGGCGTCACGGTCACGGTGGTCGAAAGTCCGGCAATCGGCATCATCGGCGTGGGCGAGGGATCGACGCCGCAATTGAAGGCGATGTTCGACCAGCTGGAAATCGCCGAGGCCGACTGGATGCCCGCCTGCGATGCGACATATAAGCTGGGTATCCGCTTTACCGGGTGGAGCGAGCGGGCGGGGTTCGACAGCTATTTCCACCCGTTCCCCGGGCCGGTGGATTTGCACACTGAGCCGCTTTTCGTCCGCAATTGCCTGCTCGCGCGTCAGGGTTTCGACGTTCCCGCGCATCCCGACCCCTGGTTTCTCGCAACCCGACTGGCAAAAGAAGGGCGCGCGCCCAAACCGTCAGAGAACTTCCCCTTCGCGCCCAGCTATGGCTACCATTTCGATGCTCACAAATTGGGCGCGTTTCTGAGGGATTGGGCCGTAAGGCAGGGCGTGGTGCATCGCCCGCTCAAGGTCGAACAGGTCGAGCTTTCGCAGGCCGGCGATGTCGCCGCGCTGCTTTGCGAGGATGGAGAGCGGATCGCGGGCGATCTCTTCGTCGACTGCTCGGGCTTTCGCGGGATGATCGCGCAGCAGGCGCTCGGCGTGCCGTTCGAGCGCTTCGAGGAGAACCTCTTCAACGATCGCGCGGTCGTTTTGCCCACTGCGCACGGCGCGCGCTCTTTGCCGCAAACCGACGCCACCGCCATGAAGGCGGGCTGGCGCTGGGCGATCCCGCTGACGACGCGCGTCGGCAACGGCTATGTCTATTCCTCGCGCTATATCGATGATGACGCGGCGGAGGCGGAACTGCGCGCCGCGCTGGACCATCCCGAAGGCGAGGCGCGGCGATTGGAAATGAAGGTCGGCCGCGTCAGCGAGACATGGCATCGCAACTGCCTCTCGGCAGGACTTGCGCAGGGCTTCCTCGAACCGCTCGAGGCGACCGCGCTGCACATCGTCATCGCCACCGCGCTCGAATTCGCGCAGTCCTTCGAAGCGGGCGAATTCACCGCTCGCCATCGCGACGCTTTCAACGCCTCGATCGCGGCGCGCTACGAAGGGGTGCGCGATTATATCGTGGCGCATTATCGGCTCAACCAGCGCACGGATACCGAATACTGGAAGGAGAACGCGGGAAATGCCCATCTGTCGGACGGGCTGAAGGCGATGATGACAGCCTGGTTCCGCCGCGAGGATATCGCAGCCGCAAACGAGGCGGCTTATCACGGCAAAGGATATTACGCGTCCGCCAGCTGGCATTGCCTGTTCGCAGGCTACGGGACTTTTCCGGCCCAGTCGATCGAGGCAGGACAGAGAATGTCCGTGTCTTCGGGTGATTTCGAGCGTGTTACGGCGATGCTCGATGCCTGCCGCCTGAACTTCCCGACCTATACGATCGGAGCGAAATCGCAGGCGAACTAATTGGCGATAACCTGTTCGCCCTCCGCATCCCGCGGTGGAGCATATCGGCCGCACCGAACGGCTGGCGGGCTGGTAACTCTAACTCGGCCCATGATTCTCAATGCGCGAACCCGGTTACATTTTCTCTTTCAGGCCCGAACGGATCAGCCACCAATTCGGAAAATAGGCGGTGGCAAAGCCTGCCAGCATGGCAATCTGCATCGCCACCCAGAACACCGGACTGCCCGCATCCACCTTTTCTCCGAACAGCGCGGGGAAAAGCACGAAATGCGCCAAGCCCATGAAACCATACATGCCGACCTGCCAGCTGGTGAGTGAGAGCACGTCCGCCTTCGTGGCGGCCAGGATCCCCTCGCCGACCGACAGGTCCCGCATAGGAGCGATGGCGAAATACTGGAAAACGATCCCGATCAAGAGAGCGAAGACGTAGTCCATCATCCACTGGGCGAAGATCTCCGTTTCAAAAATTGTCCCCATCCCGAAAAAGGTGAGCACGCCAGGTGCGATATGGGCCACATTCTCGCAGATGAGGTCGGCCAGCGAACAGCCCGCTCCGCAATGCAGCGTGCCTTTGGCTACCTTCGCGGCAAAAGGCGTATCGCTCGCCTCGATCCCGGCATATAGATGGTAGAACCAGATCAGCAGTGGGCCTGCGAACAGGGCGCAGAGCGGCCAGACGAACCGCATCACCGCCATCTTGGGCGGCGTGCGCTGAATCTGCCATGCCATATAGGCCGAACAGATCACGCCCAGCATCAGCAGGGCGATTGCGGTCAGATAAACCCCTTGCGGGATCGTTGCCAAATTCAAGCGGCCTCGATCCTGACCGGGACCGATTTCGACGCCGGCGTCTTCGACAGCTCGTCATGGTGCGTGATCGGCACCAGCACGTTGCATTCGGGATAATAGCCCGCGATCGTACCGCGCGGCAGCTTGTAGGCGACGAGCTTCAGCCCGCCCAGATGGCGCTCGACATCGTCGCCATCGTAATCGCCGACGAGGCGGACGGTATCGCCATCCTTGAGACCGGCTTCGGCTATGTCGTCGGGGTTCATCAAAATCACGTCGCGCGTGCCCTCGATCCCGCGGAAGCGATCGGAATAGCCGTATATCGTGGTGTTGAACTGGTCGTTGGACCGCATGGTCAGCAGGCGATAGCGGCCCGGCCTGTCCTCGAACCCGAGCGAAGTCAGCTGCGGCGGCGTGGTGATCACGGCCTTTCCGCTGTCCGTCTTCCAGACCCGCTCCGCCGCCGGATTGCCGCGCCAGAAACCGCCTGCCTCGAACATACGCTTGTTGAAATCGTGGAAATCGTCGGGATAGGTCGCCTCGATCAGGTCGCGCACCAGCGAATAATCGCCCGTCCATTCGTCCCATTTCAATTTCGGATTGGGATCGAGCGTAGCCTTGGCGATCCCGGTGACGATCGCGAGTTCGCTCTTCAAATGTTCGGAAGCGAGCGGGCGGTGGCCGACCGATCCGTTGATCATCGAGAAGCTGTCCTCGCTCGTCACGGCCTGATTGCCGGTCTTCTGCTCGTCCACCTCGGACCGGCCGAGGCAGGGGAGGATATAGGCCTGTTTGCCCGGATAGAGATGGCTGCGATTGAGCTTGGTCGACACCATCACGACGATGTCCTGGCTCGCCCAGCCGTCCTCCATCCGCTTCTGATCGGGCACGGCGCGCACCAGATTGCCGCCGAGCGAGACGAAGCCGCGCACCTTGCCATCGATCAGGCCCTGGACCGCATCGACGACATGCATCCCGTCTTTCGTCGGCGGGTCGAAATCGAACAGGTCTTTCAGCTTGTCGAGCGGGACGAGATGCGCCTTCTCCGCGATGCCGACCGTGCGCTGGCCCTGTACGTTGGAATGGCCGCGAACCGGGCAGCATCCGGTTCCGGGCCGTCCGATATTGCCCTTCAGCAGCAGGAGATTGACCAGCATCGCGATGTTGAGCGCACCATGGGTGTGCTGGGTGAAGCCCATCCCATAGACGCCGATAACCTTTTCGGCCTCGATATAGACCTGCGCCGCGTCGCGCAGCGCGGCCTCGGTAAGCCCGCTGGCCTGTTCGATATCGGTCCATTGCGCATCGCGGCAGCGGGCGATGAAGTCTTCGAAGCCGGTCGTGTGTTGCGCGATGAAATCATGGTCGATGATTTCGCGTACGCCCGCCCGCTTGGCTTCGTCGTCGGCTTCGACCACCACCTTGCACAGGCCCAGGATCGCCGCGACGTCTCCGCCCGATTTGACCTGGTGATACTGGTCGGAAATGATTGTTTCCTTGCCCGTCATCATCGCCAGCGGGTTCTGAGGGTCGACGAAGGAGACGAGGCCCTGCTCGATCACCGGATTGAAAGTAACGATCTTGCCGCCGCGATCCTTCAGATCCTTGAGATTGTGCAGGAAGCGCGGGCTGTTCGTGCCGGGGTTCTGCCCGAAATAGAAATAGCAGTCGGTCTCGGCGAGATCGTCGAACGTGACCGTGCCGACGGGGGATCCGATTACCTTGGTCAGGCCGACCGAGGTCGTCTCGTGGCACATATTGCTGCTCTGCGGCAGGTTGTTGTTCCCGTAGGCCCGCGCGAGCAGGGCGTAGAGATAGCTCGCCTCGAGACCCGCATGGCCGGATGCGTAGAAGACGACATCGTCCCGCGGCAAGTCGCGCAAGGTGGCGCCGATTTCGGCAAAGGCGTGGTCCCACTCGACGGCGACGTAGCGATCGGTTGCGGCGTCGTATTTCATCGGATGGGTCAGGCGCCCCGATTTCTCGAGTTCGTGATCCGACCATTCGCGCAATTCGGTTACCGTGTGGCCGTCCTCGGCGAAGAATTCGGGCGTGCAGCGATCGCCGGTCAATTCCCACAAGGTGGCCTTCGCGCCGTTTTCGCAGAATTCGAACGCGGAATAATTCGCCGGTTTCGGCCATGCGCAGGACACGCACATCACGCCCTTGGGTTTGTTCAGCCGCCGCAGACTGTCGAGAGCGCCGGGAGAGGCCGAGGTTTCGGCGTAGATCCGCGCGATACCCTTCATCGAACCCCAGCCACCGGCGGGGCCGGGCGAATGGGGCAGGTCGTCGACGTTGGTCTTTGAATTGTCCGCCATTCTGCGCTCCCGATCGGTAAAGCGTATCGAATGCGCCCCTAACCCACGCTTGGCAATGCCTTACCGAGGGTTTGCCGTAGATCCTGCGGTCCTTGCGCCCGCGCCGAGATTGGGCGAAGTGTCGCGCATGGCGGATCGCGGCAGAATCCTCGGAGCGGTGCTGGCGGGCGGTCGAAGCACGCGGTTCGGGTCCGACAAGGGCGAGGCGCTGTGGCAGGGCCGGTCGCTGCTGCATCATGCGATCGCCAGCCTCGAGACCGAATGTGATGCAGTTGTCCTGTGTGCGAATAATGACCGCGCGCCCGAACCCGGCATCGTGACCTTGCCCGACAGGCCCGAATCCGGTCTCGGCCCGCTGGCCGGGCTTTGCGCCGCGCTTTCGCATGCGTTGCAACACGGTTTCGATGCCGTTCTAAGCGCCCCGGTCGATGCCCATCCCATCCCGCAGGGATTGGCGGACCTGCTGGGCACAACCGGTCCGGCGGTGCTGGCGGACCATTGGCTTTTCGGCCTCTGGCCTACTGCGCTGGCCCCGGATCTCGAGAGCCATTTGCACGCAGGCCATCGCTCGGTCCGATCGTGGATCGAAGCCTGCGAGGCGCGGAGCGTCGATTTCTTCGGGCAACCGCCGGTCAATCTCAACAGCGAGGACATGCTGACTGCGTTGGAGAAAAACGGAACGCTTGGCGAGGGAGCGGAAATCCACGCTCTGCGGGTGCTGGACTTCGCGAGCGGCCATATCAGCGAAACGCCCCGCACCGTTCCGGTGGAAATCCCGGTCGCGATCGAATTCAACGGGATCGGCTATGCGGTGATGATGGCCACGCCGACGGATCTCGAAGATTTCGTGACCGGCTTCGCCCTGGCGGAAGACCTGGCGAAGAGCGGCGAGATCGGGGACGTCCAGCTCCACCGGTCCGGGGGCGGATGGGTGGCCCGTGCCAATCTCCCCCCGGAAAGCCTGCCCCGGCTCATGGAGCGCGCGCGGACCCGCGTTTCGGAAAGCAGCTGCGGCATTTGCGGGATCGAATCCGTGGCGGCCGCGCTGGCGCCGCTCGCTCCGCTGGAAACCGTTCCCAAGGCCGAGCCTGCCGCGATCCACCGGGCGCTTTCGCGGATGCGCGGCCACCAGTATCTTGGCATGGCGACCGGAGCCGCCCATGCAGCGGCGTTCTGTTCGTGGGACGGCGACATTCTGCTGCTGCGCGAGGATGTCGGGCGGCATAACGCGCTCGACAAGCTGATCGGAGCCCTCGCCCGCCAAGAGATGGAACCGGACCGTGGGTTCGCGCTGCTCAGCGCGCGGTGCAGCCAGGAACTGGTCGAAAAGACCGTGCGGGCCGGAATACTTATGCTGGTGACGATCAGCGCCCCGTCCAGCCTCGCGATCGCGCGGGCGAGAGAAGGGCGGCTGACTCTGCTGGCTTTGGCCCGCGACGATAGTGCGCTCGTCATCACCGATCCCCATCGTCTGTTCTGAGAACGGGCGATTGCCGGGTCGGCGCAATCAGGCGAGGGCGGGGATCAGAGGCCGGGAAGCCAGCTCGGCCTGGAGCGGCGCCAGGGGGAGATGCCGGCGATTTCGATCAAACGCGGCTTGTCCTCGATCGTCAGCATTCGGTTCTTGATCGACACCACGCCTTCGTTTCGTAATTTCTTGATCAGGCTATTGGTGTGGACGCTGCTGACCCCGATCAGCTCGCCCAATTCGCGCTGGGTCAACGGCATGAAGAAGCTTGCGGTCGGCGCGTCGTCGACCTGGCCGTTGCGCTCGTAGAGGCGGAGAATGAGCGCGGCGAGACTGGTGAGGGCGGACGCCTGCCCGGTCAGGGCCAGACGCTCCATCAGAAGCGAGCGCTCTTCCTGCGATATCAGGAACATGATCGCGGCGAGCCGGGGGCTGTGCGCGAACAATTCACCGAGCTGCGGCTGCGAGATGTGGATCACCTTCACCGGGGTGAGCGCCACGACCGTGTCGATCGGTTCCTCCATGGCGAGTGCGGGAAGGCCGAGGATATCGCCCGGCAGGTTCGCCGTGATCAGCTGACGCGAACCGTCCGCTAGCACCACCGCGCTCGCGGCCCAGCCGTCGAGCAGCAGATAGAGCTCGCGCTCGCCTTCCGACCGAATGATATCGCCACGGACGAATTCGCTTTTTGGGCCTTCGAAGGTGAGCAGGCGCTCGATTTCGGCCGGATCGAGTGTCGCGAACCCCGCCAGACGAGAGATGATCCGCTTTCTGTCGGCAGGGGGGGACGTGTCCTCGGCTTGATCGATCATGCCATCCTTTCACCCGAAATGACGTGCCGGATCAACCGGAGACGTTCCGACGATGATCGATGATCTGGGAACGAGCTAAGTCGGAAGAGCCGTGACAAGGTCTACCCGCGGGGGCTCGTAGAATCGCCCCGCATTGCGTCTCAGGCGTGCCCTGTCCATCAGGCTGATCAGGCCGCGGCTGCACCGCAGGCACGCTTCGCCTTCAAGGATATGCAGCGCATCGGTCACGCTCGCGCGCCGCACGCCGAGCTGGACGGCGAGGCTGCCGTGCGTGAGCTGGAGGAAATCGCTGTCCACCCGATCATGCAGCATCAACAGCCAGGCACACAGGCGCTGTTTGAAGTTTCCGCGATCGCGGGCGCGGATCATCCAGCCGAGCTGGCTGGAATAAGAATGGAGGAAGCCCAGGAGAGACAGCGACAGGGTCGGACTGGCGAGACAGGCCCGCTGTAAATCCTCCACCGTGATCGCGAGGGTCCAGCCGCCTTCCATTAGGACCGTCGCTTCCATCGCGTCATCGAAGGGTTCGCCCAGGACCGCCGACAGCCCCACGATCCCCTCGCGTCCCACCATGCCGATCCCGCTTCCCTGATCGGCGAATTGTACGCAGGCGACCAGCGTAACCGGGAAATAGACGAGGCGGGTTTCGTCCGGGGAATGGGTAAGGAGATCCCCGCTCTGGAACCGCAAGCGCAACAGGCACGGTTCAAGAAGGTCGCGATCCGCCTGGCTCAACGATGCGAGAAAGCCGTTGGCCAATCCGGTCATACCGTCTTCCGGCGTAGTGAACGGCATCCCTGAACTCCCCCGCCGCGTGCCGAGGCCTTGATGGTCTCGATTTCCTGTCGGCAGAGTTACGATGTATCCGAGCCAACCGGTCGCGAAGATCAACCATTTTAGTTTTACGCGGTTATGCGCAGTTTTTTCGTACGCTGCCGTACCCAGCACTGCGCAAAGCGCGCTTCCCGGTAGGTTGGCCCTCGTTAAGCCAGATCGAGTCTCGAGGGAGTTTCCGATGCCAGACGATCAGAAAATTATTGAGGTCCTCGAGGCTCGCGAGGGTCGCAGGACCAGCCGTCGCGATATGTTTCGTGGATTCGCCGCCGCATCCGCCGCGGCAGGGGGCTTCGTCCTCGCCAACAAGTCCAGCCCCGTCGCCGCGCAGAGCGTGTCGGACGGTGACATTCTGAATTTCGCGCTCAATCTCGAATATCTCGAAGCGCAATTCTACGTCTACGCCGCAAGCGGAGCCGGTCTCCCGGAAAGCCTGCTGTCGGGCACCGGCACCAGGGGCCAGGCCACTGGCGGACGCCGCGTCAACTTCACCGATCCCGCCGTGGCTGCTTATGCTCGCGAGATCGCCGCCGACGAACAGGCTCACGTCGCCTTCCTGCGCGGCGCACTCGGCGCCGCCGCGGTCGCGCAGCCCGCGATCGACATCGGCGCCAGCCCGAACGGAGCGTTCTCCACCGCGGCGCGCGCTGCGGGGCTGATCGGGCCGGGCCAATCGTTCGACCCCTATGCCAGCGACGAGAACTTCCTCCTCGCGGCCTATATCTTCGAAGATGTCGGCGTCACCGCTTACAAGGGGGCTTCCCCCCTCATCAGCAACAAGACCTTCCTAGAAGCGGCGGCCGGCATTCTGGCGGTCGAGGCCTACCACGCGAGTCTGGTGCGCACGACGCTTTATGCGAAGGGGATGCAGGCCCCGGCCCTCATCGATGCCTCGATCGCGATCTCGAACGCGCGCGACAGCCTCGACGGGTCGACCGACCTCGACCAGGGGCTGACCACCAGTCAGATGAGCGGCGGCACGGCGAGCAACATCGCCCCGCTGGACGCGAATGGCCTCGCCTACAGCCGTTCCGCCGGACAGGTGCTCAACATCGTCTATCTCAACAATATGGCCGTCACCGGCGGGGGCTTCTTCCCGAACGGCGTCAACGGCACTCTGCGCATGAGCGCGGCAAACTAATTAAACCGAGAGGATACGAGCATGAAAGACCGCGATATCATCCTTGAGGTCATGCAGGCCGGAGCCGACCGTCGCCTTGAGCGCCGCCGATTCCTGCACTTCGCCGGAGCCAGCACCGCAGCGTTTTCGCTGGTGGGTTGTGGCGGGGACGACAACACGCCGCCGCCAATCGGCGGAACGCCGGCGCCCACGCCCGCTCCGACGCCCGCCCCCAGCAGCGCGCTGAACGATGGGGATGTGCTTAACTTCGCGCTGAACCTCGAATACTTGGAAGCGCAGTTCTATCTCTATGCGGCGACCGGGTCGGGGCTGGCGAGCAATCTGCTCGACGGAACCGGGACGAGGGGCGAAGCGACGGGTGGCCGCAAGGTTAACTTCACCGATCCGCTGGTGGCGCAATATGCGCGCGAGATCGCTTCGGACGAGCGGGCGCACGTCGCCTTCCTGCGCAGCGCGCTCGGCACTGCGGCAGTGGCGCAACCGGCGATCGATATCGGCACCGCACCCAATGGAGCCTTCTCGTCCGCCGCGCGGGCTGCGGGCCTGGTCGGCCCGGGGCAGAGCTTCGATCCCTACGCGAACGACAACAACTTCCTTCTGGCCGCCTACATCTTCGAAGATGTCGGTGTGACGGCCTACAAGGGAGCGTCACCGCTGATTACCAACAAGGCCTTCCTCGAAGCGGCTGCCGGCATCCTCGCGGCGGAAGCCTATCACGCGGGGCTGGTTCGCACGGTGTTGTATCGTAAGGGGCTCCAGGCTCCCGCGCTGATCGATGCCAGCGAAGCGATCTCGAATGCGCGCGACAGCCTCGATGGCGCGAGCGATCTCGACCAGGGTATCCGCCCGCGGAGCACGGCGTTCGGTGAAGGCACGAACATCGTTCCTACCGACAACAATGCGATCGTCTACAGCCGTAGTGCCGGACAGGTCCTCAACATCGCCTATCTTACGGCCATGTCGACGACCGGCGGGGGCTTCTTCCCCAATGGCGTGAACGGCAATATCCGCATGAGCGCCGCGTAAGGCCAATAAGATGAGACGAGGGGGCGGCGGATCGGTCGCCCCCTCTTCACGCCAGCGGCCGACGGATGACCGGGCCCGCATCTACACCAAGTATTGAGCTTCAGCTCTTACCCAAGGCTCGTAGCCATTGTGCGAGCCCCGACTGGGCCGCGTCGTGCTGGCCTTTTCGCGGCGGGGCATGGAAGCGCAACCGGCGAAAGGCCGATGGCGACAGGCCATAGCGGCCTTTGAACGCTCGTGAGCAGCCCGCACCGTTGGCAAATCCGTTGCGTCTCGCGATTTCATGAAACGGCTCGCCATTGGCCCGTTCCAAATCGCCGAAGACGTTCGAAAGCCGCCAGTTGCGGATCACCGACGCCACGCCTCCGAGCGGTTCGAACTGGCGATAAAGGGTCGGCCGCGAGACGCCGAAAACCTCGCAGATCTGACTGGCGTCGAGGTCGGGATCGGACAGATGTTCGCCGATATAGGCTTTCACCCGATCGACGAGCGAGCCCTCGCGAGCGTCGGGAGCCAATCTCTGGCGCCCCGGCATACGCAGGCAGAGCCGAACGATTTCGGTCGTGACCTGCGCCACCGCATCGATCTCGTTCTGATCGATCGTTGGGCAGAGCTTCAGCAGCTCACGCATATGAGACGCGAGCAGGAGATTGGCCGTATCGTCCGCTCTAAGCACCAGTCCATGAAAGAAGTCGGTGTTGGCGAGGGGGTGCAGCGCGGATTTCGGAACGATCATCGTGATGTTTGCAAAGTCCGGCGCTCGCGTTTCGAAGCCGAAGGCGAGATCGAAGCAGCAGATATCGCCAGGCTCGACAGCGATCGCGGTCCCTTCGGCCTGGCCGGTGAAGCCGCCCCGCAGATACAGCTGGACCATCATGTGATCGATCTGGCTGCGCTGGATCACGGCTTCGTTTCTGGAAAAGGCCTGCGCCGACGCCGAGGACTGGCCGATCAGGATCGGTCCCAGCGCATAGGATGAAATGCTTGCCTCGAAAGCGGAGCCGAGCGGTTCGACATCGAACAGCATTTCCACCGCCGCCCGCCATTCCTGAAGGCACGTGCGCGCGGCAGGCGCGGTCGGCCCGATCGTGAAACTGGGAATGCCCGTCACTGCGGCATACCGTTAAGTTGATCCCCCCAATTCGACCGCAGCAGGCTTCCAAGGGCCTGTCAAAAGCTGGTCAAAGCGTCTCAAACTTCGATCAATTCGTCTCATGGGGCAAGATTCTTTTTGCCCTAAAGAGTCTTTTGATGAAAAGCCCGCGCGTTATTGGGAAAAGACAGTCCCCTGAAATATACGATAAGCTATTGTTTATAATGCAGTTCGTATGTGACGGGAAGGGATAGAGAGACTGTCGGGACGCATACGCCGTCGCCTGTCGCAAGGCTACGAACTTTTGTCGAGCGTGCCGGGGAACAACCGAATAATGAGCCGAGCGGTTCAATCCAGTTCACATCGATCGACCCTTTCAAACGAAGCCGCCTCGAGCAAAGTCGCATCGTCGGGCTCTTCTGCGACGGAAGCGGCGTTTCTCCCGTCGGGCCGACTCCCGCTCAAATTTGCCGGTGAGATCGGGCGGGTTCTTTCGCAAGACGTGGCTTTGGCGATTGTCGACAGGAAGGCGCGCATCGTGTGGAGCAACACTGCGGGCTCGCAGATCCTGAAAACGTTTCACTTGCTGGCGCCCGGATCGATTCAAATGACGATTCCGGACGCTGAGAGCGATGACCGTTTCCACACGCTTCTACACGCGGGCACGAATACGGAGCGGCTGGTCGTTCGCATCGATCCCGCGAACGAGTGGGTGGTCCTGCACTGTCATCGCCTCGACCTGGAGGGCAAGCCTGCCCGGCTGATTCGCTTCTCGCTTTCTGCGCCTCGGACGGATTGCCGATCGAACGGTTTCGCGGCGCAATTCGGTTTGACACCCACGGAATGCACGGTCGTCGATCTTTTCGCGCACCTCGACTGCGTTCAGGCGATTTCCAAGCAGATGGGGATTGGTGCGGCGACGGTCCGCAGCCATCTCAAGCACATCTATAACAAGACGAGCGTTCACAACGCTCGCGAGCTGGTGCGGCTTATCGTGGCGTTCGACGCGGTATGAAGTGCTTGGAATCGTTCAAGAACTACGCACGCTTAGGGTTTTGGGCCCCATATGTACCAGTTTGAAACGCCGCGAGAAACGCGGCCGATTTGAACCAAACCTACCCATTTGGGGGGCGCGAATCGTTAGGCCCCCCTTTACAAACCATTAACGACGAGAGGCTCTCGGAGCCCGCTTGGAGGGGGAATTTTCATGTACGGCTTTGGCGCGGGGGGCAGCATGCGCCTGTTTGTCCCGATACTCTTCTTGACGATCGCGGTGCCGGCTTCGGCGCAGGACCTGTCCTACGAACCGATCGATCCCAGCTTCGGCGGCAACCCGTTCAATTCCGCGCATCTCCTCGGCGTCGCCAACGCCCAGAACGATTACGACGATCCCGACCGCGCCACTACCAATTCGCAGGCCGATATCTTCGCCCGCCAATTGCAGTCGCGGCTTTTGTCCGCCCTTTCGTCTCAGATCGTGGATGCCATTTTTGGCGACAATCCTCAGGAGCGCGGGACGATCAGCTTCGGTGGCCAGACGATCAGCTTCGTGCGCGGATTGACCGAGATCACGCTCACCATCACCGACAACGCCACCGGGGAAGTCACGACCATCGTGATCCCGACCTTCATCGATATCGACTGACCGATGGCCATGATGCATCATTCCCTTCGCAGCCTGGCGCTTTCGGCGATCGTCGCCATGGGCCTGGCGGGGTGCGCCACCGTGACCGAAGACGGTCGCTCGAACTTTCCCGAGACGCGCTCGAAGGCGTTCGTGCCCGACAAGACGCAGACCCAGACTTTGCTCGAAGGGCTGCCCGCTCCGTCCCGCCCGATCGCCGTCGCGGTCTATGGCTTCACGGACCAGACCGGCCAGTTCAAGCCGACCGAGGCGGGACAGACTCTCTCGCGCGCGGTCAGCCAAGGCGGCGGTTCGATCCTCGCCAAGGCTTTGCAGGACGCGGGCAAGCGCAAATGGTTCACCATCGTCGAGCGTGAATCGCTCAAGAACCTGTTGTCGGAACGCCAGATCATCCGCGAAATGCGCGAGCGCTATCTGGGTGAGGAACAGGTCAATCCGCAGGCGCTTCCGTCGCTGCTGTTCGCAGGCGTCCTGCTGGAAGGCGGGATCGTCGGTTACGATACAAACACCGTGACCGGCGGATACGGCGCCGCGTTTCTCGGTATCGGTGGGCGGAGCGAATACCGGCAGGACACCGTGACGGTGTATCTGCGGGCGGTATCGGTCAGGACCGGCGAGGTTCTGACCACGGTCACCGCTTCCAAGACGATCGCCAGCCAGGCCATCGGGGCCAACGCCTTCCGCTATGTCGCGTTCAAGGAACTGCTCCAGGCCGAAGCGGGCTACACCACGAACGAGCCCGATCAGCTTGCTCTTCAGCAGGCCATCGAGAAGGCGGTCTACGGCCTCGTTCTCGAAGGCGTCGAACTCGACCTGTGGCAGTTCGAGAATTTCGAAGCCGGCTGGCCTCTTTTGTGGGAATACAAGCGCGAGCGTGACGGGAAAGTTGATCCCGAAGCAATCGAACAGGCGATGCGCGATGCGCCGCCTGCCGCGCCGCAACGTATTAAGCGATCCGCCGCGATCGACAATGTCGACAGCGGGCCCCGCGATGGAAAGGGGGATGGCCGCATGAATTGACCCGCGTCGCAAGGCGCGGTGCCTGAAAGATCGTCGGACGCCGGACTCCGCGATCGAATTGGATTTGTCCGGTGGCCGAACGTTCGATTTGCAGATCGGGCGAACGACCGGTGAATAGAAAAGGCGCGCCGAAGTTGCAGCTTCGACGCGCCCGGTTCGACAAAGCTGCTGTGCGTCAACAACCAAGTCTGTCCAGATCCGTAAGGAAAAGGACAGGCATGGTTATCGACCTCCGGAGGGAGATTTACAACCATGTTTCAAAGGCAAGGTCATCCGTCCTACGCCCGCATGGTTAATCGCGTGCTAACGCCGCGGTTCCCGCTCCTCCGAAAAAGCAGCCAAAAACTTTCGAGCCCGGACAACGGGCCGAAGCTGACCCACTTCCGCATCCGGCGGTCGCGGGTCGGGCCGCAATTCTCGATCCTTAGGAGCATGAAATGAAAAAGCTTTTCCTCGCCTCGGTTTCCGCGATGGCCTTCGCCGCCACGCCCGCGCTTGCGCAATCGGCACCCGCGGCTCCCACATCGCCCTCCGCTCTGCCCGGCAGCCCGGAATGCGCCGATGCCGACAATAATTGTTCGGTGATCAATCAGAACGGCACCAACCTGACCGCCACCGTCACGCAGAGCGGCGACGGCAACGTCTCCGACATCGACCAGAACCAGGGCTCGGCCGGTGCCAAGGCGACCGTTACCCAGTCGGGCGAAGATGCATCGTCCTATATTCTCCAGTCGAATGCGGGCATCGCCAACTTTCCGACCAAGGCCGTCGTCCGGCAGTCCGGCGTCGGCTCGGAATCGGCGATCCTCCAGACCAATACGCGCAATCACTCCGCGCTCGTGACGCAGGTCGGCGACAGCAGCTCGTTCATCGCGCAGAATGGCGGCCTCGATACCTCCGCCGAGGTCCTGCAGAACGGCGGTAGCCAGAACACCGCGATGGTGTTCCAGGAAGCCGGCAACAAGGCCAGCGTGGGCGACAGCAATCCCGGCAACACCAATGGCGGGATCATCCAGACCGGGTCTTCGAACAATTCGGAAATCTATCAGGGCAATTTCGCCAGCGCGACGCCGACCGGCGCCACCGGGGTGAAAGCCTCGAACACCCAGATCGGTAGCGACAACGACTCGGTTATCATCCAGAACGTTACGAACCCGGCTGCCGGTGGTACGTCCGGTCAGCTGGTGACTGTCGATCAGACCGGCGACGGCAACATCTCCTCGGTCGTTCAGACCGGGATCCGCGACGCCCAGATCGTCAAGGTCCTCCAGAGCGGTGATGACAACCTGTCGCGGGTCGAGCAGTCGGACCCGTCGGACTCCGCCTCAGGCAATTTGGCCAATATCCAGCAGTACGGCGACCAGAACGACAGCTTGGTAGATCAGTCCTCCTCGACCGGCCTGGTGAATGTCACGCAGACCACTGTCGGCGGCATCAACGGTACGAGCCCGCGCGACCGGTTCGGCGACACCGTTCGCAGCAACTTCTCGCGGGTGACTCAGTCCAACACCGGTGAAACCGTTGCGACGCTCACTCAGGACGGTCAGCTCAACCGCTCGGACATCAGCCAGTCGAATGCCAGCGGCGTGTCGACCGCGACTGTCGATCAGGACGGTATCTTCAACAATTCGGATATCGTGCAGACTGCTGCGGCCACCGCCAACGTGACTCAGGCGGGTGAATACGGCGACAACGACTCGATGGTGGACCAGTCCGCGGACGGCGCAATGGCCACGGTGACGCAGAACGGCGACAGCACCGCGCCGACCTACTTCCCGAGCAACGAGTCGTCGATCACTCAGGCTTCGGCAGCGATCGCCGATGTCGAGCAGACCGGTCAGCAGAACATGTCCGACATCGCGCAGGAAGCAGGCGCTGCCGGTGCCCTCGCCACTGTCCGTCAGACGAACCCCAACGCGTCCGCCGGTGCGAATGACATCAACAGCTCGATGATCACGCAGTCTTCGTTGACCAGCGCATTCGTAGAGCAGATCGGTGAAGGCAATGACTCGCTCGTCAACCAGTCGGGCACCAACGCCACGCTGGCGACCAACACGGTCGCGGCGGTCGAAGTCTCCCAGCTGGGCAATGACGGCTATTCGCGCGTCGGCCAGTCGGGCACGAGCAACGAAGCCAGCCTGGTTCAGCTGACCGGCTCGAGCGAAGCATACTCCGAAATCGACCAGTCGGGTTCGGACAATTTCGCCACTGTGATGCAGGACGGGTTCGACAACGCATCCTACATCACGCAGTCGGGTGAAGGTAACCTGGCGACCGTCAACCAGTCGGCGGCAGGCAACGTCTCGACCATCATGCAGGCCGGTGAGAACAACACCGCCACCGTGACCCAGAGCGGCAGCAACACGCCCATGTAACCGAAATGGCCGGCGCTCCGATCGGAGCGTCGGCCATCCTTTTTTTGCTGATCCTCAATAGGGAGGAATTACCGTGAAAAAATCCATTCTAATCGGCGTTTCGACCATCGCGCTCCTTGCAGCGCCCGCGATGGCCCAGAACAACACCAGCACCGCCACCCAGACCGGCTCCGGCCAGGACGCGACCGTCACTCAGTCCGGTGCACTCAGCACCTCGACGATCACCCAGAGCAATCGCAACAATCGTGCCGATGTCCAGCAGCAGGCGGATACCGACGGTGCGGAGAGCACAGTGACGCAGACCGGCGAGGGTGCCCGCGCGAGCGTCATTCAGGTCAGCGATGCGGCGGAATCGGAGATCGAGCAGGAGGGCGGCGCCCAGAACGCTTCGGTCTATCAGGACGGATCGAGCCTCTCCTACATCTCGCAGAGCGCGCGCTTCAACGAAGCCAGCGTTCGCCAGACGGGCGATGGCAATGACAGTTCGGTGATCCAGACCGGGGTGAACGGCGCCGTGGGCGATCCCGACAACGATTACGACAGCGCCGATCCCGACAACCGCGTCGGCGTCACGCAGAACGGTGATTTCAACCTCAGCACGATCATGCAGAGCGGCGACAACACGGTTGCCGATGTCATGCAGACGGGCGATGCCAACATCGCCAACGTCAACCAGTCCGGCGATTTCGCGAATGCGGTCGTCATGCAGGATGGTGACGGCAACAATGCGAACGTGTTGCGCCAGAGTGCCGATGGCACCGGCGATGCCTCGCCGCCGACCCAGCCGGTCGAAGGCGAGAGTTTCGCGGACGCGTTCATCAGCCAGACCGGCGACGACAATGCCGCGACGATCACGCAGGATGCCGCCCCGGCCTTCGCCTCGATCACGCAGACGGGCGATGACAACGCATCGACCATCGCGCAGACCGGGACCGCCGCGGGCGCCTCGGCCATTACGCTTCAGACCAGTGACGGCAACACCAGCCGCATCACGCAGTCCGGCGGCGCGACGGCCAGCGTAACGCAGGGTGGCGGTGTCAACGGGCTCGGCTCGCGCCGCTGGGACGGTGATGAATTCCCGCCGCCGAGCGGCAGCGGAGAAAGCTTCGCCAACAACGTCTCGCTGATCGACCAGTCGGCCGATGGCGCGAACGCGACGGTGGGCCAGAACGGGATCCTCAACCGTTCGAGCATCGTGCAGACCGCCGCGGCCAGCGCGGGTGTCACGCAGTCGGGCGTCTACAACACCTCGATCGTCGACCAGAGCGGTGCCAGCACGGCCACCGTGGATCAGAGCGGAACGCACGCCCGCAATGCTTCGCGGATCACGCAGACCGGAAGCAATTCGGTTGCCGAGGTCGACCAGGACGGTTCCAACCTCGCCGCCCCGGCCAACGCTCCGACCAATGAAAGCCTGGTCGCGCAATTCGGCGACAACAACCGCGCATTCGTGATGCAGGAAGGCGACGAGAACTCCTCCTCGACCACGCAGAACGACGATGGCGGTTCGATCTTCGTCAACCAGACCGGTACCAATCTGACGTCCTATGCGTCGCAGACCGATCTGGGCGGTTCGATCTATGTCGACCAGTTCGGCGAGCGGCAGTCGTCCGACGTCGCTCAGACCTCGCGTTTCCAGACCGCCCGCGTGCGTCAGGAAGGTTCGGACAACACGTCGGACATCGACCAGTCGTCGACTGGGGGCATTGGCACGATCTTCACGGCTGACGGCGCAACGAACGTGTCCTACGCGAATGTCGATCAGTCGGGGAACAACAACGACTCCACGATCGAGCAGACCGGGACGAGCAATTTCGCCTTCGTCAACCAGAGCGCCTCGGACAACGAGTCGACGATCATCCAGTCGGGCGACGTGACCGGCGCGATCGTGGCGCAGTTGGGTTCGGACAACCGTTCGAACCTCATGCAATCGGGTTTCGTCACCAACGTCCCACCGCAACTCACGGACACCGCGATCATCCAGTCAGGCGATCGCAACCAATCCGATGTGGTGCAGGACGGGGCATGGAGCTTCACTGGGAACAGGGCGTTCGACAATACCGTCCGCTCGCTTCAGTCTGGCGACGACAACCGGTCCTTTATCGATCAGGCGGGCCTCGATCCGCAGGCGGCCCTCACCCAAAGCGGCGATGGCAACCTCAGCGATATCGACCAGTCGGGGACGAGAAACTTCTCGGATGTCTTGCAATCCGGCAATGGCAACACGTCGCTTGCCGTGCAGACCGGGTCGAATGGCGTCCTGTCCGTCGTCCAATCGGGTGACAACAGCACGTCGACCGTCACGCAATCGGGTGATCTGAACTACGCCTCCGTCGATCAGTCGGGTACGAACCAGGCCTCGACGATCACGCAGTCCTCCACCAATGGCACCTTCTCCTACAGCGCCGGTGCGAGCGTGATCCAATCGGGTGACGGCAACTCTTCCGATGTCAATCAGTCGGGCGCGGGCGGTTTCGGCAATTTCACGTCCGGCGTGACAGCTTCTCCCGTCGCGAACGTGGTACAGAACGGCGTGGGCAACGAGAGCGATATCGACCAGACCGGTATCGGTAACATCGCGTTCCAAACGCAAACCGGCCGTGAAAACGAAAGCACCATCCTGCAGGATGGTGCCGACGGAGAAACGCGCGTGGCGCAGACCGGAAACGAGAACTTCGTCTCCGCGACGCAAACGGTGACCGGGCCGAACGCGGGTTCGCTGGGTCGTATATTGACCCAGCAGAGCGGCGACGAGAACCGGGCCACGGTGACGCAAGACGGTATCGCGACCGACAATGCGTTCGACGCTGGTACGCCTTCTCTGGCGGTCTACACCAATCAGGTTGGGACCGCGAACGTCCTCACCGTCTCGCAGTCCGGCACCGATGATGTGGCCTTTATCGACCAGATCGGGACGTCCAACGCGACGACCGTGAGCCAGCTAACCGGAGGCTCGGCAAACTTCGTCGATTCCGACCAGACCGGGGATTTGGGCCTGTCCGAAATCACTCAGGGCGGGAGCCAGAACCGGGCGCTCCTGAGCCAGGGTGGCCTGGAGAACGAAAGCTACATCACCCAATCGGGCACGATGAATTTGGCCGACGTTACCCAGACCGGTACGGGTGCGATTTCGACCGTCTCCCAGGCGGGTTCGAACAACACCGCCACCGTCTCGCAAGGCGGTAACTGAACCCGGACGCACCAGGCGGCGATACGCGCCGCCCGGTGCGCCTTCGGGCTCTTCGATGTCCTTCGCGCATGAGCGCCGCGGACCAGACAAACACGATTTCGAGGGCGCTGCCATGACTTTCAGACTTCGATCAGCTCTTCTATCCCTTGCCGCGGCTGTTGCCGCGCCGGGAGGAGCCCAGTCGGCAGCCCCGCAATGCGATGGAGACACAGCCATGCCCAAGGACGGAAAGACCACGATCGTGCGCACCGGCGAAGGGCATACCGCCCAGGTCACGCGCAACGGCGACGGAACGGTCCGCATCGAACAGCACGGCAAGAACCACGCCGCGCTGGCTATCCAGTCGGACGATGGCAGCGTTCTCGACATCGCGCAGTCGGGCGAGAGCTCGTCCGCGAACATCACGCAAGGGGGCGGTTGCAATTCCTCCCGCCTGACCCAATCGGGCAATGGCAATTCCGCCACCGTCGTCCAGCGCGGTTCGGGAAATCGTGCCGTGGTTCGTCAGGGGAACAGCGATGACTGACATTTCGCGCACACATCTCTTCGCATCGCTCACGATCGCAGCCGCCGTCTTCGTGAGCGCGCCGGGCGTGGCGAAAGCCCCCGGCACTCCGCCCGGAGATCCCTGCGCGAAGTCGAACGGAAATCCCTGCCAGGGCAATAACGGCAATGGCGGCGCGCCGGGCAATGCCGGACACGCCAAGCCCCCCACCACGCCATCGATCATCGCGCGTCCCAATGCGGACAGAGGCGCATTCATCGATCAGATCGGCAGCGGCAACCGGGCGGCGATCGAGCAAACCGATGCGGGCCATTATGCGCGCATCGACCAGAACGGCGCGAACAATCGCGCCTCCTCGAACCAGGAAGGCACCGGCTCGCACTATGTGCGCGCAAGCCAGCGTGGGACGGACAATACGTTTGATCTGACGCAGAGTGGCGAGGCCAGTCTCGTCGCGCTTACCGAGCAAAGCGGCGAGGGCAACCGCATGCACCTGCGCCAGCTTGGCGGAAGCGAGGCGGACGGCATACTGGCGATTCAGTCGGGTTCCTCCAACCTGCTCGACCTCACGCAGAACGGAGGCGACAATCAGGCCGAAATCCGCCAGAATGGCAACGCGAATGCCGCGCTGATCACGCAAAACGGTGGAAATCAACTGATGCTGACGCAAACGGGCGACAATCTTGCCATCGCGATTGACCAACCCGCCGGGCAGGCGCTCACGATCACTCAGGGCCGTTAAATGCGGTTGAGCGCTCTCTCGCTGGCTTTGTTCGCGTTCGCGCCGGGTGCGCTGGGGCAAGGCGTCGACCAGCGCGTCCAGCTTGAGGAATTTGCCGTCGATCCCGATGGCCGGGACAGTGGTTCGAGCGATCTGAATGTCAGCCAGATAGGCGAACGGGCACGCGCGAAGGGTTCGGAAAAGGTCCCGTCCGGTCCGATCGATAGGGATCGCTCGATCCTCCCTTCGCCGCAGCGCGCCGGAGCGGATACCGGCGTCGCGCAGGTCTCGCGCACCGCGTCCGACCTCGCAACGACGCAGATCGCGCGCGACGAAGGCGATCTGCGCAGCGTCGAACCCGAGGCTCTGTCGTCGCCGGAACAGAGCGCCCCTCAAGGCGTGACGAAGCTGGGCGGCCAGGATCGCTGCGATCCGCAGGCGGATCAGTCGCTCTATCGTGCCTGTCTGCGGATCCTGGAAAGGCGTGCCGGGGATTTCGCGGCGCCGACCGCGCCCGCTTTGAGCGCGGAAGAAGCCTTGCTGGCGCAGCGCCGGGCCGACGATGAGGACCCGGCGACGCTGACGATCGAACAACGGATCCGCCGTGCATCCCAGATCGCGCCCGATGCCGAATTGTCGAGCAACCAGGAGCTCGCGTCGCTCTACCTGCCCGGCACGACCACTCCGCCAGCCCAGCCGGTCGAGGACAGCACGACCCTGCAAGCAGCGAATTTGGAGGCGGTGCTGAAAGCGATCGGTTTGACGGTGCCTCCTCAGCCTTGAAATCCGCGAGGGCGCGGCGGAGGGGCGGAAAGTCTGTCCTAGGCAGGTGACTCTATAGGTTGCTTGTAACGAAATCGACGGCACAGTCCGGGAACAGGTTGAGGACGTCGCTTGTCGGTATGAGTGCCGACGCAGCCTCTCCGTCGTCCAAGATTGTGACGGGCCGTGCATAGGATCCCTCATGCTGTTAGTAATACGATGATCGGCGAAGGTGCCGATCGCGAAGGACACGGTCCGGTTGAGGAGGTCGGGGCGCAATGATCGGCGGGATAGAGGCAGGCGGGACGAAATGCGTGCTCGCGATCGGCGAGTCTCCGGAATCGATCGCCGCGACCCATACGATACCCACCGGCAGCCCGGACGAAACGGTGGCCGAGGCACTCGTCTGGTTCGCCGCGCAACCTTCGTTGACGGCGCTGGGGCTGGCGACGTTCGGTCCGGTCGGTCTCGATCGAAATCGCGCAGATTACGGCCATATTCTGATCACGCCCAAGCCGGGATGGAGCGGGTTCGACTTCGCAGGCGCGCTTGCCGACGGTCTGCGCGTCCCGGTCGCGGTGGAAACCGACGTCAATGCCGCCGCGCTCGCCGAGGCTCGGGCTGATGGTTCGGTCGGATCGCTGGCTTATATGACCGTGGGCACCGGGATTGGCGTCGGCCTCGTCATCGATGGCCGCTGCGTCCATGGCGCTGCGCATCCCGAGATGGGCCATTACTATCCGCGCCGTCCTGCACACGACGACGGGTTCGCAGGCGTATGCCCCTTCCACGGCGATTGCCTGGAAGGTCTCGCCAGCGGTCCCGCCATCCTCGCGCGTTGGGGAGCGACCCTGTCCGAGTTCCCCGAAAAGAGCGCCGCGCACGAATTCGTCGCGCATTACCTCGCGCAGGCATGCCATACGCTGTTCGCGACGACGTCGGTCGAAAAGGTGGTTTTGGGTGGCGGCGTGTTGCAAACGCCGGGCCTTCGCGAACGGATCGCTGAACTGGCGACGGATTTCGACGCCGGTTACCTGCCGGGCGGCAAGCGACACCAGATTATCGCACCGCGCTTAGGGCAAATGTCTGGGATCACCGGAGCGTTGATCCTCGCCAGCTAGAGTTGGATTGAATTGCGGTCTGGTTGAATGGGACAGGGGTCTCAGCCAGATCATACCTCGAAAACCGCTGAGATAAGTGGTTCAATCATCATCCAACAGGCGATACGGGGCAGTTATGCCTGGCGGCAAGAGGCAGGCATTGTGTCTCGTGCTGACTCCCGTTCGAGGCCTATCTTATTCGACGTGACACCATGCTTCGTATCTCGATCAGGACGGAATGACCGGGTTATCCATCCACCTCGTGCCGCTTCTCCCATGTACCGACTGATGCCGTAACGGTCAGATTGGCACTTGCGCTCGCGACGGTACGAGTCATGTCGAGCAGGCGATCGAAGGGCAGTACGAAGCCGATGATCAAGGCCGTCTGCGCGGTCGAGACGCCCACCGAGGCGAGGACGGCGGCGAGCATGAACAGGGAGGCCGAGGGGATCGGCGCGGTCCCGAAAGCCGCGAGGGCTCCGGTCAGCAGAACGATACCCAGCATCGCCGGGTCCGGCGTCACGCCAAGCGCCTGCAGGCTGAAGACGCTCAAGAGCCCCACATACATCGCCGTGCCGTCCTTGCCGATGCTGGCGCCAATCGGAAGAACGGTCGAGGCGACGCCGCGATCGATCTGCATCTTCTCGATAGCCACCCGCAAGGCGACGGGAAGCGTTGCGGCCGACGATGCCGTGGCGAAGGCTACGGCAAGCGCGTCGACCGCCGCGCGATAGAAATACCCGATCTGCCGCTTCGCGACGAAGAGGAGCAGCGGAACGTGGATCAACGCGATCTGCGCTCCGACCCCGATTACCACGCAAAGGGCCAGCCATCCGATATTGGTGAAAACCGCGACCCCGTTCTGCGCCACAGCGACGGCAATCAGCGCGAAGACGCCATAGGGCGTGAATTCCATCACCAGTGCGACGAGCCGGAACAGGATGCGCGCGGCGGATTGCAGCAGGTTCGCCACCGGACGTCCTTCCTCGCCCGCCAGGACGGTGGCGACACCGAAGGCGATGGCGAAGAAGATGATCGCAAGCATGTCGCCCGCCGCCAGCGCCTCGACCACATTCACAGGCACGATGCCCATTAGCTGATCGTAAACCGGCACGGGCTCGCCCAGAGCGAACGCCTCCCCGGTCCCGATCGCGGCGCCCAGGCCGGGCTGGATGACGAGGCCGGCCGCCATTCCGATGGCGACCGCGCAGAAAGTGGTGGCCGCGAACAGCGCGATCGTGCGCACGCCGACCGCGCCCAGCCTGCGAGGATCAGCAAGTGCAGCGACCCCCGAGGCGAGGCTGATGAAGACGATGGGAACCACGAGCATCCGGATCAACCGCACGAACAGATCGCCGAGGAAGGCGATGTAGACGGTTGCCGATGGCGCCAGCAGGCCCAGCGCGACCCCCGCGATCAGACCGACCACGACGCGGCGCCACAATGCCAGGGCCTGCCATCGCCGCAGCCAGGTCATCATCGCCAATCCCCTCTAATTCGCTGCGCCCCAAAAGCCTTCGCGCGGTGGATGCAGCATCCCCCGATCGCAGGAGACACCACCGCTGCGATCTTCCAGCAGCCACAACGGTCCGTCCAGATCGGCAAAGGCACTATCCGCAGCCAAGGCAAGGGCGGGGGCGATCGAGAGCGACGAACTGATCATGCACCCGATCATGATGCCGAGCTCCCTTTCGCGAGCCCGTTCGATAAGCTGGAGCGCTCCGGTGAGCCCGCCCGCCTTGTCGAGCTTCACGTTCACCACCGCATACCCGCTCGCCAGATCGTCGAGATCGCTCGCCGTGTGGATCGATTCGTCGGCGGCGATCGGGATCGAGGACGAAAAGCGGTCGAACGCCCTGTCCTCACCTGCGGGCAAGGGCTGCTCCAGAAGTTCGACGCGCAGGTCGACCATCAGATCCTGCAACCCCTCGACCTTCTTCATCGACCAGCTTTCGTTCGGATCGACGATCAGGCGCGGATCGGGCGCGGCGTCGCGCACGGCGCGCAATTGCGCGGCGGGATCGCTGGCATCGACCTTGACCTTTACAAGCGGTGCCCCGGCCAAGGCGCGCGCGGCATCCCCCATTGCAGCGGGGGTGTCTAGACCCACGGTGAGCGCGGTTGGGATCGGCGCGAGCGGCTCTTTAAGCCCCAGCGTGGCGAACACGCTTCGGCCCGTCAGTCGCGCTTCCAGATCCCAAAGGGCGCAATCCAAGGCATTTCGCGCCGCTCCGGCGGGCATCAGATCGAGGATATCGTGCCTGCTCGCGCCTGCCTCGATAGGCCCCCTCTGCGCTTCGATCGCCGCGAGCGCGCTCTTCACGCTCTCGCCATAGCGCGGGTAGGGTACGCCCTCACCGCGTCCGACCTTTCCGTCGCGACCGATCGCGACCGTCACCACTTCGGCGGCGGTCTTCACTCCGCGCGAGATGCGGAAGGGCCGCGCGAGGGCAAGGCTTTCGTGGAAGGCGGAGAGAGTGGTGGCATTTCCCGGCATCAAGCCCGCGCCACCCCTTCCGCAGGGCCGAGCAGCGCGTCGAGGATCGGCTCCACACCCATCCGGTGCGGATCGGTGCAGGGCAGGCCATGTTCGTCCTGAAGCCGCAGACAGAGCGCGATCGCCTCGTTCTGGTCGAGGCTCGAGGTGTTGAGGGCGATCCCGACCATGCGGACGTCGGGGCTGGTGAGGCGAGCGGTCGCAAGGTTCGCTACGATGCATTCGGCCAGATCGGGCGGCGCGCGATGGGCCAGACCCCGCATCACGCGCCGGGTCGGATCGTGGCACATGACGAGTGCGACGGGCTGGGCACCGTGCAGCAAACCGGTCGAAACGCCGGCGAAAGAGGGGTGGAAGAGCGATCCCTGTCCCTCGATCAGATCCCAGCCCGCGTCATGGCGGGCGGGGGCGAGTTGTTCGATCGCGCCCGAAATGAAATCGGCCACCACCGCGTCGAGCGGGATGCCCGCCCCGGCGACGAGTATGCCCGTCTGACCCGTCGCGCGGAAATCGCAGGCGATACCGCGCGCGTCCATCCCTCGCTGAAGTGCCAGCGTCGTATACATCTTGCCGGACGAGCAATCGGTCCCGACTGTCAGCAGGCGATTGCCCGGCCGGGGATCCCCCGTCCCGACCATCAGTCCGGCAGGCGGATCGCGAACGTCGTGAAGGTGACGGCCCGTCCGCCGCGCGGCTTCCACCAGGCGCGGCTCGTCCTTCAAGCGGCGATGCAGGCCGGAGGCAAGGTCCAGCCCCGCCTCCATCGCCGCGATCGCATCCTCGATGACGTCGTTACCGAGCGTGCCGCCCGAATTCACGATGCCGAGCACCATGGTGCGCGCACCATTCGCCGCCGCCTCGGCGAAGGTCATCCTCGGAAGGCCGAGCGTCAGGGGGCAGTCGTCGCTGCGAAATTCGGCCACGCATCGTTCGGGTCGGAAAACCGCCAGGCCGCGTGCGGTCTTGATGGCGTAGGGATCGGTCGAATTGCCGAGATAGAGAAGATAGGGTGTCGCGATCATCGTAGCCCGCATTTCCAAAGAATGGGCGACTCTACTTCGATGCGTCCGGTTCACCCAGATGGCGTGTCCCATCGGGGGCATAGCGTCGGGCTATACCGCGTCGATCACCTCGGCGAGGAGAGCGAGGAAATCGGCCCCGGCGCGCGAAGGGGGTCTGGCCTGGAGATAGACGGCATTGATGTCGAAGGTGAGAGCGGGCTGGAGCGGGCGGCTGGCTAGCCCTGCCGCCAGCGCGGATTCCGCTGTGAAATTGTCGACGATGGCCATCCCCAAGCCCGCGCGCACCAGCGCGGCCGCGATGTAATAGGTGCGCGAGGAAGCGCTCTCGGTCAGCGTCACTTCGAGGCGGTCGAGTTCGCTGCGCAGCAATTGGCCAATGGGACCGTTCTGGATCGGACTGATGAAATTCTTGCCCTCCATCTCGGCCAGGTGAATGCGCGAGGGCGCATCGGGCATGTCCTCCGGCCGGAACAGCACCACCAATTCCCCTTCGCCGATCACCTGATGGGCGACCGGTGCGGCCATCGGAACTTCGAAGCTGATCGCGATATCGGTTTCCCGCTCGTACAGCTTGCGCACGATCTCGTCGTGGTGAAGCGTCTGGAGATCGAACCGGATTTCGCTTCGCTTTTCGGTAAAGCGCGCCACGGCTTCCGGCAATGCGCCGAGACCCAGCGAGGGCAGGGCCGAAATACGCAGCAGACTGCCTTCGCCCTGGCGCAGATTGCGACAAGCCTGATGCAGTGAGCGCACGCGATCCTGAATGTCCGAAACTTCTCCGAACAGAGTGCGCGCATCTTCGGTCGGGATAAGGCGCCCCTTCGTCCGCTCGAAGAGATCCAACCCCAAGGATTTTTCGGCATGGCGAAGCACCTTGGTCACGCTCGGCTGCGACACGTTGAGCGCGCGCGCCGCGGCGCTGACCGTGCCGTGGAGAAACACCGCGTGGAAGACTTCGATCTGGCGCAAATTCATCGCTGAGAGGACCTCGCTCGAAAAGGGCACGCATGCGATCCGGCTATAGGCATCGAACGCGCAGGCAGGGTTCAGGGGTGGACGGATCGGCGGCAATCGTAAATGCCTTTCCTTCATCAACGCGGCGCGATGTGCGTCGTCGGTTGCGAAGAGGAGCGTTCTTCATGCCGTCCCTGCCTGCCCTGCGCCTCCCGTCGCTCGCCGCGCTCGCCTTTGCTCTGTCTCTTGGAGGCTGCGCCACCAGCGCGCCGCCCGCCGTCGATATCGTGATCCGTGGCGGGACCATTTACGACGGCAGCGAGGCACGGGCCTATCCCGGCGACGTCGCGATTACGGGCGACCGGATCGCCTATGTCGGACCGCAGCGCGCATTCGCGGCCGGGCGGGTAATCGACGTGCGAGGGCAGATCGTGGCGCCGGGCTTCATCGATCCCCATACCCATGCGGATATCTTCCTGCGCGCGGACGATCCCGCCGAGCGGCTCAACGCCGCCTGGCTGACCCAGGGGGCGAGCACGGTGATGATCGGCGTCGATGGCGGCGGCACACCCGATGTCGCGGCGGATGCGCGAGAGTTGGCGGCCTCGGGCGTCGGCACCAATGTGGTTCCTTTCGTGGGCTTCGGCGCGGTTCGACAGCGAGTGCTGGGCGATAAGGCGCGCGCGCCGGATCGGACCGAGCTCGAAGCCATGAAGCAGCTTGTCGCAGGCGCGATGTGTGCGGGCGCGACGGGCTTTTCGACCGGCCTGTTCTACGCCCCGCAAAGCTTCGCCACGACCGAGGAGGTGATCGCTCTGGCGCGCGAAGCGGGGCAGCGCGGCGGCCTCTACGACACGCACCAGCGCGACGAATCCTCGTACACGATCGGCCTGATGGATTCGACACGGGAGGCGATCCGTATCGGCGAGGAGGCAGGAGCGCCCGTCCATATCGCCCATATCAAAGCGCTGGGTGTGGACGTGCAGGGCGAAACGCCTGCCTTGATCGCCTTGATCGAGACAGCAAGAGCGCGCGGGATCGACGTGACCGCCGACCAGTATCCATGGCTCGCTTCGGGATCGAGCCTCGATGCCGCCCTGCTGCCGCGCTGGGCGATGGATGGCGGGGCGGCAGAGCTTCTGGCGAGGCTGGCCGATCCTGCGACCGAAGCGCGCATCCGCACGGACATGGCCGAGAACCTGCGCCGGCGGGGCGGAGCTGCGTCGCTTCTTCTGACTGCGCCCGATCGCGACTGGACAGGTCGGACTCTCGAAGAACACGCGCAAGCGGAGGGTGTCGATCCGGTCGAGGCCGCGATCCGCATCATCGCGCAGGTCGCTGCGGAAGGCGGGCGGGGAACCGAGGTCGCCTCCTTCAATATGGCGCAGGGCGATGTCGAGACCCTGATGCGCCAGCCATGGGTGGTCACCGCCTCGGACGGCTCGCTGGGGCATCCCCGCATGTTCGCCACCTATCCCGAGAAATACCGCACCTATGTGGTGGAACGCGGCACGATCGACCTGGCGCGCTTTATCCGCCAATCGACCGGGCAGGTCGCCGATATCTACAAGGTCGAAGAGCGCGGTTATCTGAAGCCCGGCTATTTCGCCGACGTGCTGGTCCTCGATCCCGACATATATGCACCGCGCGCGACCTACCTCGCTCCGCGCGAACTGAGCGAGGGGGTCACCGCCCTGTTCGTGAACGGACGGCTGGCGGTCGAGAACGGGGCAGTGACCGGAGAGGCGGCGGGCCGCGTCCTGCTGCGGTCGCGACCTGTCCGGTGCCCTTCATAGGATCAGTGCGCCTCATAGGTGAAGGCCCGCCCGCGGCCTGAACCGCGCGCGGGACTTCCCGTATTCCAGCCTTCAGAATTCGAGCCGGACCCCGAAGCGGAACGAGCGGCCCAAGAGATCGCTGTAGGTGCTGTTCGCGGCGAGGCCGGTCTCGGGCAGGATGATGGGATCGGCATCGAACAGATTGGTGATGTGCATGAACACCTCCGCATCGGCGCCCATCGCTTCCGCGATCTTGGCGGTCGCGTTGAGGTCGACATAGAACACGCCGTCGATGCTGTTGTCGTCGGTCGTCCGGGCCAGCGAGGTCGAGGGCGGACATGCCGTCGAACATTCGAAGCGCGTTGCCGAATACCGCCCGCTGCCCACGCCGCGGCCCACGGCGGTCAGGCCGAAATCGGGAGTCTGGAACGCGATCGAGCCGCGATACAGCCAGTCGGGCGGGCCGCTGCCGGACAGGGTGCCGAGCGGGCTGATCGGCTCGCTGATCCCGTCGTCGACGACACTCTCGAGATAATGCGTCGCCACCGCGCGCAGGACGAGCGAGCTGTCCATCATGCCGACGACATCGTCGAGGCCCAGTCGATAGGACACGTCGAAATCGATGCCCTCGTTGCGCACCTCGGCGAAGTTGAACGGGCTTGCTCGGAAGAACAGTTCGCGCACCCCGTCGGGATCGGGGCCGTAGGCTGCGCAGAACCGGGTGATGCCTTCGTTGCAGCGGTTGAAGATGTCCTGCGCGAAATACTGTCCGATCGCCCCTTCGACGGTTATGTTGAAATAATCGACCGAGGCCGACAAGCCGGGAAGGAAGCGCGGCGTGAGCACCACGCCCGCCGAATAGGTGTCGGCCTTTTCCGGATCGAGATCGAGATTGCCCGTCGTGGTCTCGCGGAAAGTGATCGTGGTCGCCGGATTGACGAAGGCGTTGGTCAGCGTATTCGTCCGCGAGGTGCCCGCCTGGAACAGTTCGTTCAGATTGGGCGCCCGGATGTCGCGCGAATAGGTTCCGCGCAGCATGATGTCGTCGATCGGTTGCCAGGTCGCACCCAGCTTGTAGGTGGTGACGTAGCCCGACGTCGAATAGTCGGTCGCACGCACCGCGCCGTTGAAGATGAAGCCGAAGCCGAGCGGGACGACGGCTTCGAGATAGGCTTCCTTGACGTCGTATTCCCCGAAGGTCGGAAGGTAATTGCCGACCTGGAACCCGGTCTGGAGATCGGTGGGGACGAAGCCGGAGACCTCTTCCTTGCGATATTCGGCGCCGACGGCGAGGCTCACGTCACCGGCCCAGAGCGCGAAGGGCGTGAAGGACAGGTTCGCGCCGACCACCGTCTGTTTCAGTTTCTGATCGCGATAGGGGTCGCCGAGTACGTAGTCGATTGCCGCCGGAGTGGCGACGCCCGTACCCAGAATGTTCAGCGGAACGCAGCCATTGGTCGGGTTCGTCAGCGTGGAACGGCACACGATGGTGCCTGCCGGTACGCCGATCGCATTGCCCGCCGGAGCGAACACGGCATCGATCGCATTGTTGTAATTGGCATTGATGATGATGTCGCGCAACTGCTCGCGCGAATTGGTCTCGCCATACTGGACATAGGCATCCCAGATCGCGGCCTTGCCCCCGATTTCGAATTCCCCTTCCAAGCCGCCGACATAGCGCTGAACGTCGCGCTGGTTGTTGAGCGCGCGGAACGGCAGGTCGCTCTGAGTCGTCCCGACCGTCACCGTGTTGATGCCCGCCGCTTGCGCGCCCAGCGTGCGGATCAGGAAGGCATTGTCGCCGCGCAGAACCCGGCCGGTCGAGAATTGCGGCCCGGCGTTGAAAAAGGTTTCCTGCCAGTTGTAGGACGCTTCGATGAAGGCCGTGGCCCAAGGCGTGATATCGAAGCTCAGCCGACCGAAGGCATTGCGCCGGTCCTCTTCCGGTGAAAGCCCGATGCGGCTGTTCGAATCGTCGACCTGATAACTGCCGCCGATGGTAATGCCGCTGCTTTGCGCAACGGTCGGGAACTGGCCGTAATCGTAGCGCAGCACCTGCCCGCCGGGACCGAAATAGAGGCCCCGCAAGCGGTTGGCGACGCCCCCGGAGGACGCGTTGATGATCCCGCCCGGCGCGGCGTTGTTGCGATTGCCGGGGCCGCGCACGATGAATTGGGGGAGACCGTTGGTCGCTGTGTAATCGGGGTTCGGAATGATGTTCCGCACACCGAAGTTCCAGTCCCGATCGACTTTGAAGATGCCGTCCTGGTGCGAAACCTGCCCGCTCAACAGGATGTGTCCACGTCCATCCGCGAAGGGCACGCCGGTCGCGGCGCTGACCTGATAGGTAAAGCCGTCGCCCTTGTCGGTGATCCCGGCATTGCCGCTGAGCTTCAAACCGTCATAGCGCTTGTCGAGCACGAAATTGACGACGCCCGCGACTGCGTCCGAACCGTAGGCGGCCGATGCGCCGCCGGTGACCACCTCGACGCGGCTGACGAGCTGCTGCGGAAAGGTGTTGACGTCGACATAGCCCTGCACGGTCGACGGCACGGTCCGCCGTCCGTCGAGCAGGACCAGCGTCCGTTCCAGCCCGAGATTGCGCAGGTTGATCGTATTGATGCCCGACAGGCCGGAGCTGATGTTCAGGCGGGAATTCGACAGCTGCGCGCTGCCGGCGACGGAGGGCAGCTGACTAACGAGGTCGAACAGATTGTTGGTCGGCGATTCCGCTTGGATCTGTTCCGTGCTGATGACTGTCAGCGGGGTCGGGCTGTCGAAACCGAGCCGCGCGACGCGCGAGCCGGTGACGATGATCTCATCCGAGGAGCGCTCGATCGTCTCGGTCGTCAGGACGGCGGGATCTTCGTCTTCGTCCGCGACCGTCTGAGCCGCGGCAGGCACTGCCGCGATCGCGAGAAGGGCCGAGCCGGCAAGCGCGCTGGTGCTGGCCAAGCGAGTGCGGCCGGACGAAAACCGGGATGGAGTGCGCTTCGGCATATTCATCGTTAATCCCTCATTGCCAAACGGACGGTCCACGCTTCTGCCGCCCCGTCGACGCGGGACATGACGAATTCGAACCACCCTGTTCCCTGAAGCGATTGCGGCCGTTGCGCCGAAATCGCGAAACTCTTCCACCCCGTGACGGCCGGGCGGGATTGACCGTATCCATACTGTGCGCGCTGCATCAAAAATTGGTTCGATCTTTCGTCAAACCTTCTTTTTTCAGCACATTCGAACCTAACCGCGAGCGTGGCTTCGTCAATATGCACAGCGCTCCGAGCTGTGCACGGAGATATAGCTTCGGGGTATGGGATGCGTCCTGACGCTGCCACGTGGGTGCGGGCCGGATAGCCGCGAGTTATGACCTCGCTTCCCAAAGATATGCGCCGGGCGAAACCGTGCCGCTACCATCGCGCTAAACCCATCTTTAGGCGGAGCGGCGTTCTTGATTTCCAATCGGCGAACCGGATGATGACACGCCGGGCTCTACTGCTCGCGACGGCGGGGATGGCTGCTCTGACTGGCCTGTCCGCGCGCGGTATGGCGCGGTTTCGCCCCAGCGAATATTCGCGCGGCAGGGGACTGAAGGCGGCGATCAGCGTATCGGAGGATCGCTTTGGCATCCCGCATGTTCGCGCCGCGTCGCTGCACGATGCCTATTGGGCGCAGGGCTATTTGGTCGCACGCGACCGTCTGTTCCAGCTCGACCTCGATCTGCGCAGAGACATGGGGAAGATGGCGGAAGCCTTCGGTCCGCGCTTTATCGCATCCGACCGCGCGGCACGGCTGTTTCATTATCGCGGCGACCTGAATGAGGAACTGGCGTCCATTCCCGCCGATGTCGCCGATTGCGTGCGCGGATATTGCGAGGGGATCAATGCCCGGATCGACGAGATAGCGGCCGATCCGTCCCTCGCGCCACGCGAATTCGCGATCCTCGGGATCGAGCCCATGCGCTGGTCGGTGGAGGATTGCCTGCGCCGTCGCGGGGCGGGGAGCGACGATGCCGACGAGGAAATCCGGCGTGCCATGCTGGAAGCAAGGGGCTTGCTGGATCTCGAACACTGGCGCGAACCGCTGCGCCCGGCGTGGAATTTCATCGTGCCTCCCGGCCTCGATTGCGCCGCCGTTTCCCGGCTCGACCTCGGCGCCCTGCGCGATCTCGATCGTCCCCCGGCGATCGAGCCGCCGCTCGTGGCACGGATCGACGAGGCCCTGCTGCGAGAGAACCACCGCATCGATCGGGCCGCGCAAGGGAGCAATGCCTGGACCGTCGCCGCGTCGCGCACCGTTACGGGACGCCCGATCCTCGCCAACGATCCCCACCTCGCGATCGGCGGCTTCAGTCCCCGTCACATCGTTCATCTGACTGCGCCCGGTCTCGACGTGATCGGCGCAGGCTATCCGGGTTTGCCGGGGATCATGCAGGGCCATACCGATCGCTTCGCTTTCGGACGAACCAATTTCCACATCGACCAGACCGACCTGTTCGTGCTGGAACCGCACCCCGACGACTCGTCGCTTTATCGCCATGACGGGGATTGGAAGCCCTTCGATGTGGTCGAGGATGTGATCGCGGTGAAGGGCGGGGCGGCGGAGCGGATCGCCCTACGCTATAGCGAAGGGCGCCCGGTGATCGCCGAGGATCCCTCGCGGAGCCGGGCCATCGCCTTCGCGACGGTGACCATGTTGCCGGGCGCCAATATGCGCTTCGCCATCGTGGCCATCAATCTGGCAAAGGATTGGGAAAGTTTGCGCGAAGCGTTCCGACTGCATGTTTCCCCGACCAATCTCCATTACGCCGATATCGACGGCAATACCGGTTGGCATGCGATCGGGTTCGCACCCATAAGACCGCGCCATGACGGTCTGTTTCCCGCGCCGGGCGACGGATCGTTCGACTGGACGGGCATACAGGCGGTGGAGGACATGCCGAGCCGTTTCAACCCGGACGACGGCGTGATCGTTTCCGCCAACGCCTTGGATCTGCCGCCGGATTATCCTTATCGGGAGCGTATTCTCAGCTTCACCTGGTCCGATCCCTTTCGCCACGACCGGATCGAGGAGGTGCTCGGCGCGCAAGGTCGGCACTCGCTCGATGACACCGTGGCGCTGCTGCACGATACCGTCGCCATTCCAGCGAGGAAGCTCGTGGCGATGCTGCCGGAGGACCCGTCCGCGGAGGCGCGCGATGCTGCGCGGATGCTCGCCGGCTGGAACGGCGATCTTGCTGCCGATAGCGGCGCTGCCCTGCTTTACGAGATGGTGATTGCCGAACTTGCGGAGCGGTTTCACGCCGCCGTCATTCCACTCTCCGCGCGCGATCTCGTCTCGCGCGTCAATCTCGATGCGATGCTGACTGCCCTGGAAACTCTCGATGCGCGCCTCGGGCCCGATCCGGCTGTGGCGAGGCGCGAATTGATCGACGGCGCGCTCGCCGCCGGCTGGGCGAAGGCCGTGCAAACGGGTGGTGCCGATCCGGGGCAATGGCGCTGGGGCGATCTGCACAGTGTGACTATCGCTCATCCGCTCGACGCGGTCCCGGCCATCGCCGATGCCTTCCCTGCGATCGCGGGCGGAGGATCGGGCGGCGACGGCACCACGGTGATGGCGCGGGGAATGCGTGCGGGCGGAGGCTATTCGGTCCGGCACGGGGCAAGCTTCCTCTTCGCCGCCGATGTCGGAAATTGGGACCGCACGCGGTTCCTTCTGCTGCCCGGCCAGTCGGCCGATCCCGCCTCGCCGCATTATCGCGATTTCTACGAGCCCTGGCTCGCGGGCGAAATGGCCGAGTGGGCCTTCACCCGCCCGGCAGTGGACGCGGCGGCAGTGCGGAGCTTCACCATCTCGCCGGACTGAGGATCAGTTTCCGGCGGCGATCGCCACAAGCGCCGCATGCAGCGCTGCCAGCGCCGCGGCTTCTCCGCCGGGAGGGATATCATTGGCGAAGGCGGAGAAGGCCAGATCCTCGCCGCTGGCCGCAACTAGATAACCTGACAAGGCGCGCGATGCGTTGAGCGAACCGGTCTTGGCGAAGATGCGCCCTTCCAGCGGCGTTCCCGCGAACCGGCGGGCGAGCGTCCCGTCGACCCCACCCACGGGAAGGCTGGCGCGCCAAGCATCGCCCCATTCCTGCCGGGCGGCCCAGGCGAGAAGCTTAGCGGTGATGCGGGGGTTCAGGCGATTATAGCTCGACATGCCCGATCCGTCGGCAAGGACGAAGCCGTCGCGCGGCAGACCGGCGGCGTCCAGCAGATCCTCCAAAGCGCGCTGAGCATCCGCCACCGATCCGCTGCCCGTGAGTTTCCCGGCCCGGCGCAGCATCAATTCGGCGTGAAGGTTCTGGCTCTCTTTGTTGATCGTCACGATGTCGGCTGCGATCGGTTCGGGTGGCAACTGCGCGAGCATATCCTCTATCGGCATCCGGGCGGCGGGAGCGCCTTTGCGGTTTGCCGGATCGTCCGAGGGCAGGAGCGGACGATAGCGTGACGTGACCACGCCCGCGACCCGCACGCCGCGCTCCTCGAGCAATCTCACAAGCCGCCACGCGGCGCGGTGGGCGGGATCGTCCACGCCGAGGCGAAACGCGGCAGGGTCTGCGTCCGCACCGATCGTGCCGTCGACAACCAGCGTATCGCTGCCGGGCAGGCGGCGAAGGTCGAGTGTGTTTTCGCCGCCAGCCACCGTGCGGGTCAGGTTTTCGATCCGATAATAGCCGTCGCTTTCGATCGTGCCCCTCTGTCCGATCCTGCCCGGCGCCACCGACACCGCGATCTCGTTGTCGTCCACCACCAGCGCGCCGGTGGCGGTGCCGTAGCGGAACGGAATGTTGTTCCAGCTCATTCCCGCGCTCCAGCGCTCGTCGGGATACCAGCTCGCATCGCCGACGACGTTGCGGACCCGGCGCGTGCGCGCGGCGACCGCGTCGGCGAGCGTTGCGAGGCACTGGGTCCGGCAATCGCGCGCGCTCGACAGGGTCGCTTCGCCGCGCCCTTCGAGCACGACGTCGACCGCGCCATCGGATACCGGCTCGATACGTACGCCTGTCCCTTCGGCGGCCTCCTGCAAAGCCGCGAGCTGGCGGTAGGCGGCGAGGGTGGTGTAGATCTTGGTGTTCGATGCGGGGATGAAACGCTCGTCCGCCGCGATGGTGAGGATCTCGTCGCCCTCCCTGTTTTGAACCACTATTCCAAACCGCGTGCCCTCCGGCGCGGCGGAGAGGATTTCCGCGACGGTTTTTTCGATCGAGCGGGTTGGTTCGGCCACCGATTGAGCAGGTGCCTCTGCCTGCTGGGCCAGCGTGGCCGTGGCGTGGAAGAGCGGCAAGAAGAGCGCGAGGGCATTCACGAGGATCGGACGCATCGTACCGCTATAGCCAAGGACAGGGCGGGAGGTAGCCTTTACCGCCGTCAAGCGGGCCGGACCCATAACCTGTGGCAATGCCCTTTCCCCCATCGAAGGGCGCGCGGTCGAACCCATGCAGCTAAGACAAGCAGGGACTCTGGCGGTTTGCGCGGGAAATGCGATGGCACGATATTATCTCGGTTTCGACGTCGGCGGCAGCAGGACGCGCGCGCGGCTGATCGATGCGGACGGAGCCGTTGTCGGCATGGGCGAGGCGGGCCCCGGCAATACGCGCATGGGGATCGAACGGGTTAAACAGGTCCTGCTCGAGGCGGGGAGCCATGCCATCGCCGCGGCGGGGATCGAGGACGTCGGCGCAATCGCGATGGGGGCGGGGATCGCCGGATTGTCGCGCGAACGGGCCCGCAGCGCGTTGGAAGCGGAGGATTTCCCCTATGCCAGCACCCTTTTCGCCACCGACGGGATGATCGCCAATCTGGGAGCCCATGGCGGACAGGACGGCGCCATACTGATCATCGGCACTGGCAGTTCGGCGCATGTGCTGCACGAGGGGAAAGGCTTCTCGATCGGAGGATACGGCTTTCCCATCTCCGACGAAGGCAGCGGAGCCGCCCTCGGCCTCAGCGCGATGCGCCACGCCTTGCGCGCGCTCGACGGGCGGACCAAGCCCACGCCGCTCAGCAGCGCGATCACCGCCCGCTTCGGCCACGAAACGCCGCTCGCGATCGCCTGGATGGACGAGGCACGACCCGCCGATTATGCGAGCTTCGCGCCGCTGGTGATGGATTTCGCAGAAGCGAACGACGAGATCGCCCGCTCCATCGTCGAAGATGCGGCGCGGCATATCGAGCGGTTTATCGAAACGATCTTCGAGCGTGGCGCAAAGCGATGCGCCCTTGCCGGCGGGCTTGCGCCGCGCATGGAGCCGTGGCTGAAGGCGCGGACGGTCGCGAGACTGGTGCCAGCGCAGGGCGATCCGGTGGACGGCGCCCTCTATCTCGCGGGATATCGCCCTCAGCGGTAGTCGAAGAGCCGCCCGCCGATCCAAACCCGGCGGACCTGAAGCGCCTCGTCGAGATGAACGAGATCGGCGACCATGCCGGGCGCGATCGTTCCGCGCCGGGTATTCATGCGCAGGAACGCCGCCGGATTTGTGCTCGCGAGGCGGCTTGCCTCCGCGAGCGACAGGCCGAGCATCCGGATCGCGTTGCGCAGCGCCAGATCCATCGTCAGCGCGCTTCCGGCGAGCGTACCGTCATCGCCCCTCAGGGCGGCATCCGCGACCGTGATCGTCCGGCCCTGCAATTCGAACCGCGCCATCGCGGTGCCCGCGGGGGACATCGCGTCGGTGACCAGCATCGCCCCGTCCAGCCCGCGCGCCGCGAGCGCCACGCGCAGGCTGGCAGGATGGACGTGGTGGCCATCGACGATGATGCCGAACCGGCTCTCGCGATCATCGAGCGCGGCGCCGACCATGCCCGGTTCGCGCGATCCGAACGGCGTCATCGCGTTGAACAAGTGCGTGAAGCCGTCGAGCCCTTCGTCGAGCGCGCGCCGCGTCGCTTCGTAATCGGCGGTAGAGTGGCCAGCGGCGACCAGCACTCCCGCTGCGCGCAGACGCGCGATTGTCCCGGCAGGTATAGCCTCGGGCGCGAGAGTGACGAGGGTTACCCCTCGCGAAGGGCGAGCGAGCAGTTCTAGTTCCGCTTCCGTTGGCGCGCGAACGAAGCGTTCGGCATGAATGCCGCGCCGTTCCGCGCTGATGAACGGCCCTTCGACATGGATGCCGAGTATCTCCGGCACACCCGCCGCGATGGCCGCATCGACGGCTTCGATCGCGCAGCGCAGAGTGTCGGGATCGTCGCTGATGAGGGTGGGGAGGAGGCCGGTCGTCCCGTGGCGGCGATGGGCCTCGGCGATGGCCTCTATCGTGTGGACGGTCGGTGCGTCGTTGAACAGAACGCCCCCGCCTCCATTGACCTGCGTGTCGATGAACCCCGGGACGAGATAGCCGCCCTCCAGCTCCACCCACTCTCCATACGGTTCGGCATCAGAGCCGATCTCGCGGATAAAACCATTCTCGATCGCGACACGTGCGCCATCTTGCAAGCCATCGGGCGTGACGATCTTTGCGCCGACGAGGATATGCGCGTTCATCGGGTGCGCGTGACCTTGGAAAGATGAGGCGGACGATCGGGATCGAGCCCGCGTCGGTGGGCCAACGCCTCAACAAGGCGATAGAAGCTAAGGATCATGGCGATCGCCTCGACCGCCGGATCGCGCGCACCGATCGCGGACAGGGAACAGGAATCCGCACTTCCGACCGAGAGAATACGTGCCCCCCGCTCGCGCAGTGATCCAAGCCGCTCCACGAAGCTGTCCCGTGCAGCGTCGGCGGGGGCGAAGGCGAAGACCGGATCGCCTTCTCCGATCAGCGCCATCGGGCCATGCGCGACTTCGGCGCTGCTGAACGCCTCGGCATGGATCCGCGCGACCTCCTTGAATTTCAGCGCTGCTTCGCCAGCGATCGGCAGCGTACATCCTCGCCCGAGGACGAGCAGCCGATCGATAGCGGATAGCGGAGCGAGTGCGGCGGACCAGTCGCAGGCCCACGCCTTTTCCAATACAGGTTCGATCTCGTCCAAAGCCTTGGCGAGTCGCTCATCCGCCTTCACGGCGCAAACGAGATCCGCCACCGCGACCAGCGACGCGACGAAGCTTTTGGTCGCAGCGACGCTGAACTCCTCGCCCGCATGAAGGGGGAGAAGAATATCCGCCTCTTGTGCCAGCGGCGAAGTTTCGTCGTTCACCATCGCGATCACCGTGGCGCCCGCCGCGCGCGCGGCGGCTGCTGTCTCGATCAGATCGGGGCTTCGCCCGGATTGCGAGATCGTCAGCGCCAGCGCACCTTTCAGACGCGGCGAGGTCGCTTTGAAAAGCGTGGCGAGCGAGGGAGACTGGCTGAGCGTTGGAATGCCGAGGCGGGTTTCGAACAGATGTTTGGCGAAGCTTGCCGCATGGTCGGACGATCCACGCGCGATCGTGATGGCGAAGGGGGGATTAAGCGCGCGGATGCGCCGTGCCGCATCGTGCAGGGCATCGCGATTGCGGACACGCTGCAAGCGTGCACGCCGAGGCGCTTCGGCCGCTTCGCGCAGCATTTGCGATGACGCGGCTTGGGTCGCACTCATAACCGCGACCTATGGGCGGGGCGCGGTGATGCGGCTTGGCAAGCCAGCGGCGCAGGCGATACGCCCAGATCATGAGCACCGAGAGTATCGACCCCGACCTTCAGGATATCGACCGCTGGCCGCTCGACACGGCGGTCGCCACGATCCTCGATGGACAGGCCCGTGCGGTGGCGGCGGTCGCGGCTGTGAGCGATGCGATCGCCAGCGCAGCCGAGCACGCGGCGACACGTCTCGGCGCCAGCGGCCGGATCGCCTATGCCGGGGCGGGCACGTCGGGCCGGATCGGGGTGCAGGACGGCGTCGAACTCACGCCGACCTTCGGCTGGCCCGAGGATCGCCTGGCCTTTTTTCTTGCGGGAGGGTCCGATGCGATGATGCGCGCGGTCGAAGGCGCGGAGGATGACGAGGCCGCGGGAAGAGCGACGGTGCGCGGAGCGGGGCTGAAGCAGTCCGACGTGCTGATCGGGATCGCTGCCAGCGGACATACGCCCTTCACCATCGGTGCCGTCCGCGGAGCGCGCGCGCGCGGAGTCCTGACCATTGCCATCGCCAACAATCCGGGCAGCCCGCTGCTGGAAGCGGGCGACCATGCCATCCTGCTCGATACCGGGGCGGAAGCGATTGCCGGGTCTACTCGCCTCGGCGCCGGAACCGCGCAGAAGGCTGCGCTCAATGCCCTGTCGACCGCGATCATGCTCGAGCTCGGCCTCGTCTATCGGGGTCTGATGGTCAATATGCGGATCAGCAATGCGAAGCTGGAGAGGCGCGCGGTCGCGATGATCGAAAGGGTCGCGGGCGTCGCACAGAGCAAGGCTCGTAGCGCTCTCGCTCTCGCCGGGGGCGACATTCGCCTGGCGGTTCTCCTCGCGCTCGGACAAGAGGGAGATGCGGCGGCGCACGCTCTGAAGACCGGCGAGCGTTTCGATGCGCTGGTCGAGCGTCTGCGCGGCTAGGCGGTCAGTAGAAGCGCACATCGTCCAGTTCCAGCCAGCCGCGCCCGCCCGGCTCGCCCGTCAGTTCAAACCGTAGCGCGCGCAGGGTTTTGAGGTCGGGCCGCGCATCCCCACTGCTCGTGAAGGCGGAGAAGGGCAGGCGGATTTCGCGCATGTCCGATCCGGCTTTGAAATCCTGCTGAAACCAGTCCGACCCGTCGAGGCCATAGCTTTCGAGGCGCAAGCGGTATGTCCCAGCACCGCGCGCCTTGAACGCGATGCCCGCGAACCGGCTCGCATCGGCGGGCAGCACTGCCCCCTTCGTGAGCGGAAGGACCAGCTGCGCGAACGGACGCGCGCTCGCCCCGAAGCTTGCGAGGCTGAAGATGGGGCGCGTGCCGTCGGGCCCGTGGCGATGGACGAAGGCAATGTCGCTGTAATCGCTGCCCGCATCGGTGGAATCGACGGGCAGGGTATCGAGATCTGTCCGCCCGTCGCCGCGCGCCCCCGTCATAATCGGTCCCGTCATGGCGACGGTGGGGAGGGGCGTCATCGCCGGATCGCTCCGACGTGCGCGCAGCTTTTCGAGCGGCACCTCGCTACCCGCCTTCCAGACCCGCGCGATCTTCCAGAGGTCGGCGACATCCTCGTCCGGGCGACCGTCCACAAGCACCAGATCGGCGCGCATTCCAGGAGCGATCGTGCCGTGGCGGTTCCCCTGACCCATGATCTCGGCGCTGGTACGCGTCGCCGCGATCAGCGCTTCGGCGGGCGTCAGGCCGAGTTCGACCAGCCAGCCGATCTCGCGAAGGGCGGAACTGCCGTGATAGACTCCGCCGATCCCCGCATCCGTCCCAACACCGATGGGGATGTTCGCGGCGTGCATGGCCCTTAGATTGGCCTTGAGAACCTCCCACCGCGCGGTGACCTCCGGTTCGACGACGCGATTGCCGCGGGCCGCCCGGGCCGCCTCGCGCGCCAGTTCGGGAGAGGACAGAACGCTTTTCTCCCCATCCGTCATCGTTCGGATGTCGCCCGGTTCGTAGACGACCAGGGTCGAGACATAACTCGTTCCCCTGTCGCGCATCAGGGCGATCGCCTCGTCGTCCACTCGGACGTCTCCAATCCCGTGAACCACCGCATCGACGCCGGCCGCTGCCGCGACCTTCGCGCCTTCGAGCGTGACGGTGTGAGTCACCACCGGAATGTCGCGCGCGTGTGCATCCGCGACAATGGCCGTGAGCGTGCCGACATTCATCGAATTGAGGTCCGGGCCGCGATCGTATCGCCAGCCATCGGCGAACACTTTGACCACGTCGGGCCGATAGGGCAGGGCGCGCGCCATCGCGAGGTGGCCGGCGCGCGGACTGGCGGCCTTCATCGTGAAGAAGTCCCCCCAGCCATATTCGGTGCCGTGCCCGCCCGGCACACCCGCGCGGATCGCGAGATTGAGATGTGGTGCCCAGATCGCGTCGGGCCCCCTGATGATCGCGCGGATCGGCTCCAGCATTTCCGCCGAAAGCGAATAATCGTTCACCGTGGTCACGCCGTTGACGAGGTAGCCCGCCCAAGCTTTCGCCATGTCTTCGGGGCCGGAGTGGGCGGGCGAGCGCAAATGCGTGTGGAGGTCGTGCAGTCCGGGTATGAGCGTGCGCCCTTTCGCATCGACCACAACCGCGCCGCGCGGGCGACGGATGCGCGGGGCGATCTCGGCGATGACTCCATCGCGTATCAGCACGTCCCCGGTATAGGCGGGCGCGCCGGTGGCGTCGAAAATGCGCGCGTTGCGGATCAGCGTTGCCCGCTCCTGCTGGGCGCTGGCAGGCAGGCCCGCGAAGGAGACGGCCAGGGCGGCTAGGGCGGCGAGCATGGCGACGAGAGTGCGGATCATCGTGTCTGCTCCAGCCTGCGATCGAAGAAGTCCCCGGTCGCCTCCAGCGCTTCGAGCCAGCTTTCATAGCGGAAGAAATCGTGGCGTTCGTTGGGTATCGCGAGTTCCTCGAACGGCACGCCGCGCGCAGTCAGTTCGCGGGCCAGCAGGAGCGACTGGCGATAATCGACGTTCTGATCGTCATCGCCATGGATGAGGAGGACGGGGGAGCGCCAATCCTCGATCGCGCCCATGGGCGAACTGTCCCATTGCAGCTGCTGGATCGCCGCAACCTCATCCGGTGCGTAGCTGTCGGGCACCGGGCGCACCATCGCGTGGACGCCGTGGAGATCGACACCTGCGGCGAACACATCGCTGTCGCGCGCAAGAGCCAGTGCGGCGAGATATCCGCCCCAGCTCCCGCCCCAGATCCCGATGCGCGCCGGATCGACGCCGGGCCGTGCCGCCAGCCAGCGCGCGCCTGCAAGAATGTCCTGATATTCCGAAGCGCCCTCCCGCCCCGTTTCCGGCGCTTCGCGAAAGGCGCGGCCGTAATTCGTGCCGCTGCGGAAATTGACCGACAGGACGTCGTAGCCTTGCGCAGCGAATTCCTGATTCCGGATATAGGTGTTGTGGTAATAGAAGATAGGATGGAAGCCCGCGATCATCTGGCGGCGCGGGCCGCCATGGGCGAAGATCAGCGCCGGACGCGGGCCATCCCCGACGCCGACGCCGCGAAAATACTGGGCGTGGATCATCATGCCGTCCTCTGCGGCGAAGCGGACCGTCTGCGGCACGGCGTAGGCCGCGACGCTCGGTGCGGGGCCGAGCGGTTCCATCGTGTCGACCACCACCATATGCGCGGGCGATCGCGCGTCGGTCAGCGTTGCGGCGAGACGATTGCCGCCGAAAACGGGGAAGAAGGAGAAGTGTCGATCGTCCGTCAGCTGTCGGTCCGCGCCGGTGGCGATATCGACCTGCCAGAGCGTGCGGCTGTCGAGATCGCCAGGATTGGCGGAATAGACAACGCCGCGCCCATCCGGCGTGGGCACGAAATTCTCGACCTCGTTGGCGTCCGGGGTCAGATCGCGCGCAGGCCCGCCTTTCGCGGGCACCGCCATGACATGCAGCCAGCCGCTGCCCTCGAAGGGAAACAGCAGATGGTCCGACGCCGTCCAGAACAGATTGCGCCCGCGCGTGCCATAATATTGCCCGCCTTCGCCCTCCGGCGCCGACCAGACGGTGCGGACATCTCCCGTGGCCAGATTCGCCACGCGCACCGACCAGAAGGATTGGCGGCTATCATCGAAGCGGGCGGGGGGATCGCGGAACTGGATGAAGGCGACCGCCCGACCGTCAGGTGAAAAAGCGGGATCGCTGGAATGGCCGAGCGTGGCGCCGAGATAAAGCAAGCGGCCTCGCTCGACATCGACGGTGCCGACGATGCTATGGCCCGAACGCAATTCACGAAACAGGATGCGCGTCCCATCGGGCGACCAGCTGAAATCACCCGCATTGCCGCGCAGATCCGCGACCCGGCGTGCATCGCCTTCTCCGGTCGATACCATGATCGTTCCGCTCCGTACGAACAGGAGCGAGCGTCCGTCCGGCGAGAACAGGGGATCGTGCCCCCGACCGATCGTCCGCGGCGCCGCGTCGGTTCCGAGATCGACGAGATAGACCGTCTGATCGGGCGCCTCTACGGCCTGTCCGGTGTTGGGCAAGCTCTCGTCGGCGAACGAAGCGTCCCCGCCGCGAACGAAAGCGATCCTTGTCCCATCGGGTGACAGGGCGAGTCCGTAAATCTCGCTCCCGTCGTCTTTGTGGTAATCGGTCAACCTGCGGGCGGTTTCTCCCGCGCGCGCCACCATGACATTGCGCACGCCGCGCGCGTTTTCGACCCAGGCGAAAACGGGCGCATCGGCGGCCCCTGCGAGGTCGGACGCAAAGGGGATTGCAAGGCGCTCAGCCAGAGCCGTGGAGCGTGCGACATCCATTGCTGGCGCGGATCGACTTTCCTGCGCGAGAGAGGGCGACTGGAGCGAAACCAGCGTGGCGAGCAGGAGTATGACGAACCGCATGAAACCTTGCCTAAAGGGGTGGGTGCGCCGGTGACAAGCGCCGCGATTTCGTTTCATGCGGGCAGGTTATGGACGCCCGAACATGACGCATGAGCGCTTTGCTAATGCGCGGCATCCCAGGCTTCGATGACGCTGCGGCCGATTTCGGGCCGCAATTGGTAGATCGCGCGGTCGCGATGACGTGTCGGATGGACGCGATTGGAAAGAAGCGTCCACGCCATCCCGCGCTCGAAATCCAGCCACAGCCCGGTTCCCGTGAAGCCGGTATGCCCGATCGTGCTGCGCGAACACGCTTCTCCCCCGGACCAGCCACCATAGGGCAGTTCCCATCCATGCGTGCGGTGATGGAATTGCGACGTCCGGATGAGCCGCATCGAAGCAGGGGACAGCACTTCGCCCGCCATCAGGGCGCGCGCGAAGCCGAGCACCCCGTCCACCGTACCGAACAGGCCCGCATGGCCAGGCGCACCGCCGAGCGCCGCGGCGTTCTCGTCATGCACTTCGCCTTTCAGGATTCTATTGCGCCAGGTGCAGAATTCGGTCGCGACCGCCGGGCCGGGCGGCGGGCCGTAGGAAAGGCCCGGCCCGAGCGGCCAGGCAGACAGCGGCTGGCCGGTAATCCGCTCGACCGCGATCCCGAGCAGGATGAAATTTATGTCGGAATAGACCGGAGCGCCGTGCGTCCATTCGTGCTGGAGCACGAAGGCGCGCATTCGCAGAGGATCGTCCCCATAGGTATAGATCGGGAAGACAGCGGGCAGAAAGGTCTGATGGGCGAGGCACTGGCGGAAGGTAAGCCGCCGCTCGGGCGCGTGTTCGACATCGTATTGCCGCAGATCAGGTATCGCGCTCGTCAGCGGAGCGTCGAGATCGATCCGTCCCTCCTCGGCCAGCTTGAGAACCATCGTGGTGGTGGCGATGACCTTGGAAACCGAGGCGAGATCGAACCAGTGCTCTCTCGTAAGCTCCTCGCGCTCGGGCGCGATCGCCGCAGCGCCCTGCAAGGCTACCGCGCTGGTGCCATCCCGATCGATAACGCCCAGAGCTGCGCAGGGCATGCGCCCGTCCTCGACCATGCGGCGGGCTGGGGCGAAGGCGCGTTCTATGTCGATCATGCGGCCTCCTGGGGCCCGGCGCTGTTTCCTCGCGATCGGATGCGCGCGAGGAAGGGGAGAAAGACGATCGCGGCGATACTGGCCGCGCCGGTCAGGATGAAGAAGCCGTCATAGCCGATCGCCTGCTGCATCTCGCCCGATGCGCCCGCCAGCAAGCGTGCGAGGAGGAAGGCGAAGCCCGAGAGAAATGCGTATTGCGCCGCAGGAAAGCGGGGATTGACCAGCATCGAGAGATAAACGACGAAGACTGCGCCAGCGAGCCCGTTGCCGAACTGGTCGACGGCCACGCTGGTGTACAGCACCCAGCCTTCGGCCAGCCGCAGCCACAGCCAGACATACACCCAATTGCCGAGCGCGGCGACCAGTGCGCCCGCCGCTAGCGCCCAGGACAGGCGCCACTTTGCCGCCATCCAGCTGCCCAGCGCCACACCCACCATGCTCGCGGGCAGGGCGACCGCGCCATCGGCGATGCCGATCTGGTCGAGCGAATAGCCGCGCGCGTCCCACATCGGATGCGACAGGGTGAGCGCAAGAACGTCGCCCACGCGGTAGAGCGAGACGAAGCCGAGCACGACCAGCGTGGCGAAACCGTAACGCCAGAAGATATCCACGAAGGGCCCGAGGGTCGTCGAGCGCAGCAAGGCGGCATCGGACGGAAGGCGCTTGATGCGCGGCAGGGCGAGGGCGAGCAGCGCGAAGGGCGCCAGAGCGATCGCAATCACTGCGGGCGTCAAATTCGTCTCGGAATCGATCCCCGCACCGGCCAGCGTGGCGAGGACGATCCAGCCGAGCACGGCGACGATCGCACAGGATGCGGCGAGGATCACTGATCCGATCGCCACCCCGTTCAGGAGCGCGGCCCCGCGGGCACTATCGGTTCCCGGCTCGCGCCGCGTCAGCGCGAGGACCGGAAAGGGTGCGAAGGCGGCCAGCGCGATCGCGAGATAGGCGATCGTCCAATCCGCCCTTGCGGCGATCAGCACCGCGCCGCTGCCCGCCGCCACCATCGCGCTGCGATAGCCCCACAGATTGGCCGCCACGATCGGGGCCTGCGCTTCCTGCGTCGGAGCGAGCTCGATACGCCAGCCATCGGCGGCGACCTCCAGCGTCGTGGTCCAGAAGGCGAGCAGGATCGCGAACAGAGCGACGAGCGGCAGATTGGTGTCGGCGCTGGTGAAAGCCATGCCCACCATGCTGGCGAAAATGCCGAGCTGGGACAGCATGATCCACCCGCGCCGCTTGCCCCAGAACCGGGAGAAGCCCGGAACCGAATAACGATCGAGCAGCGGCGACCAGAGGAACTTGAGCGTCGGCAGCAATGCCACCCAGGCGAAATAGCCGATGGTGACGATGTCGATGCCGTGCCGCGCCATCCGCAACAGCAGGACGGCGTTGAACATGAAGAAGGGCAGGCCGGCCGAAAAGCCAAGAAGCAGATAAAGCGGCAAAATGCGCTTGGCCGCGAATTGAGGCCTACTTTCGCCCTCGCTTATCCCATCCAAGATGTGCGCTCCCAAAGCCTACGGATTCATAGGCATGCAAGCGGCAAAATTTGTCAATCACGATGCCGCCGGACATGAGCTTGCGATAGCTCGAGGCTATGTGCGGGCAGATTTGACGATGTTACTCAGCTCGCATCCGATGGCGAAATTTTGGGAAGCTCGAACTGCCTTCGTCATGTCATGCCACGTGACAGGATTTGGGATCATCGGTCCCCCGTCAGGTTACAAATTCGGCAGAGCCTGCTCAGCAAACCCCCAGCCGGTCAGCCTCTTGCTGCTCGCGCGGGTGAGCAGGCGTTTGGCATCGTCGATGCTGTAGGGTTTGGCGTCCGCCAGGTCCTTCAGCTCGTTCCAGCCGATCGGCACGGCCACCGGCGCACCGCTGCGGGCGCGGGCGGAATAGGGCAGCACCGCCGTGCTGCCGCGCTGGTTGCGTAGCCAATCGATAAAGATCTTACCCTTGCGCTTGGCCTTGCTCATCGTGGCGGTGAAGCGGCCGGGCTCGGCCAGCGACAGCGCTTCGGCGAAGCGGCGGGCGAAATCCTTGTGCGCGTTCCAATCGTGTCCCGGCGTGAGCGGCACGACGACATGCACACCCTTACCTCCCGACAGCATGGCGAAGCTGACGAGGCCGATATCGGACAGCCGCGCCCGGATATCGCGCGCCGCCTGCTTCACGTCGGCGAAATCCAGCCCCTCGTCAGGGTCGAGGTCGAAGATCATCCGGTCGGGCATCTCGACGTCGTTCGTGCGCGATGCCCAGCCATGGAACTCGATCGTGCCCATCTGCACGCATTGCAGCAGACCGCGCGCATCCTCGACATAGAGGTAATCCTCGCTGCCGCCGTCCCTCTCCTGGATCGGCACATGGTGCACCGCGTCGCCAAAGCCGCCGCTATCGTGTTTCTGAAAGAAGCAGTTTTTCGCCCGTCCCTGCGGACAACGCACCAGGCTGACGGGGCGGCGGGCGGCGAAGGGCAGCATGATGCCCGCGACCGCCTCGTAATAGTCGGCCAGTTCGCCCTTGGTTTGTCCGCTATCGGGGAATACGACACGCTCGCGGCTCGAAATTTTCACCTCGGCGACGGTCCTGGGCGCGGAAGCGGCCTTTTCGGGCTTCACATCCGACGCGTCCTTGTCGCCGCGCAGGCCGAGATAGCTGCCGTGGCGCACATTGCCGTCCGCGGTGAACTCGGCAAAGGCAATCTCCGCGACCAGTTTCGGCGTCAACCAGGTCACGCCGCGCGCGCTGGCCTTGTCCGTTTCGACCGGCGGGGTCTTGCGCTCCAGCCGCTTCATCTTGGCTGCGAGATCGTCCAGCTCGTCGGCGGTGAAACCGGTCCCGACATTGCCCTTGTAGACCAGCGTGGCGCCTTCGTTCTGCGCCAGCAGCAGCGAAGCGAACGGCCTGCCTTTCGCGCTCGATTTCTTCCAGCCGACGATGACGAATTCCTGCCGCCGCGTGCATTTGACCTTGACCCACGCCTTGCTGCGCGCGTGGCGATACGGCGCGTCGATCCGTTTGGCGATGATGCCTTCCTGTCCTGCGCGGCACATCGCATCGTAGAGCTTCTCACCCGCGCCGATGACGTGATCGGCGACATGGATGGGTGGTTCGGCATGGGAAAGCAGTGCTTCCAGCCGCTCCTTGCGCTCGATATTCGAAAGCTTGGCGAGGTCCTCGCCATTCAGCTCGATCAGGTCGAAGGCATGGAGAGCCAGCCGATCCGCCTTGGACTGGCTGCCGTTCCCGCGCTTCAACACCTGTTGCAGGCTCGAGAAATCGGGATTGCCCTTCGCATCGTAGGCCACGATCTCGCCATCGATCAGGCAGGCCGGCAGGTCGAGCGCGGCCACGGCGTCTCTCAGCGGACCGAACTTGTCGGTCCAGTCCTTGCCGCTGCGGGTGTAGACGCGGACCTCGCTTCCCTTGGCGGCGATCATCGCGCGGTAACCGTCGAATTTGATCTCGTGCATCCAGCCATTGCCGGTCGGAACATCGTCCACCAGTGTGGCGAGTTGCGGCGTGCGGAACTTGGGCAGCGGGGCGTCCTTGCGTTTTCGGGGCTTCGCCTCCTTCTCGTTGTGCGCCGCAGCCTTTTCCATCTGTTCCAGAAAGGCATCGTCCTTCTTGCCGGCCAGCGGGAACTCGCCTGCCTTGTCCGCCGCGATTTCAGCCATGGAGCGGCCCGTCAGAACGCTTGTAAGCTCGCGCTCGACCAGGGCGTCGCCTTCTTCGGTGTGGTCGTCCTGCAACTTTCGCAGAAGCCAGTTTTCCCGCTTCTCTCCCGGCTTTTTCTTCAGCCTTATCAACAGCCATTCGCCTCGCATCCGCTCGCCCTGAAGCGTGAAATGGAGGTGGCCCTTATCGAGATCCTTGGCGCTTTTGCCCTCGATCGGCGCCCAGCTGCCGCGGTCCCACAGCATCACCGTGCCGCCGCCATATTCACCCTTCGGAATGGTGCCTTCGAATTCGGCATAGGACATGGGATGATCCTCGGTCCGAACGGCCAGGCGCTTGATGTCGGGATCGGGCGATGGACCTTTCGTCACCGCCCAGCTTTTCAGCACGCCATCCACTTCCAGCCGCAGGTCCCAGTGCAGCCGGGTGGCATCGTGCTTCTGCACGATGAAGAGGTTGCCGGTTGCGCTGCTTTCGGCCTTGCCCGACGGCTCTGGCGTTTTCTCGAAATCGCGCTTGGAATTGTAGCGGGCGAGCGGGTCGGACGCCTTCTTCGCGCTCGCCATTTCAGGCGCTCTTCTTGCGCTTGCCCGCCGACTTGCCCGGCGAGGAGCCGGACGGTTTCTTCTTGCCGTCGACCGACTGTTTCAGCGCCGCCATCAGGTCGATCACATTGTCGCCGCTCGCGCCCGCATCGCCATCGGCGTCCTCGATGATCGCCTTGCCGCTTTTCGACTTCGCCTTCTTGTCGATCAGCTTGCGCAGGGCATCGACATAGCGATCCTCGAATTCGCCCGCATCGAACGGCGCGCTGCGCTGGTCGATCAGCGTGGTTGCAAGGTCGAGCAACTCCTTCTTCGGCTTCGCCTCGTCGATATCGTCGAAGAAGCTCTGGCCGGCGCGCACCTCGTCGGCATAGCGCAGCGTTTCCAGCAGCAATCCCTTGCCACACGGCTTGATCGCTACGAGCTTTTCCGACCCGCGAACCGAAAGCTGGCCTAGCGCTACCTTCTTCGCTTTGCGCAAAGCTTCGCGCAGCACGACGAAGGCTTCTTCCGCCAGATCGTCCTTGGGTGCGACGTAATAGGGTTTCTCGAAATAGAGCGGGTCGATCTCGCCCTGATCGACGAACTGGACCAGTTCGAGCGTCTTGCGGCTCTCGATCTTGACCGCCTCGATCTCCTCGTCCTCCAGCAGGACGTATTCGCCCTTGGATACCTCGTAGCCCTTGATGATCTCGTCGGTATCGATCGGACCGATGCCCGGCACGACCTTTTCGTATTTCACTCGCTTACCGCTGGGCTCGTGGATCTGGTTGAAGCTGATCTTCGCACCCGATTTGGTCGCGGTGTAGATTTCCACCGGGATCGAAACCAGCGCCAGCCTGATCTGCCCCTGCCAATATGCACGTGCGGCCATAAGTCTCTCCAATCAGGGGAGTCAGCGTTCCAGCGTAAAGTTGGTTTCATCGAGGCTCAAAACAGACCAGCAATCGATGCTCCTGCAAAAGCACCTCTTTCGCTCCGGCGGAGCGGAACGGCGTTTACCGATCGGCAATTCCGCAAACGGGTACCAAGGAAATGAGCGATGCCATCCTTGGCGGTCCCCTTTTATTTTGAGCGATCATTTTACGACGCGATGGTCGATTACTGGGCGTCCTTCGCCCGCAGCGGCCAGCCGGTTTCCGACGGTAATCCGACGTGGCCGGCCTATGCGGACGGGCAGAGCTGGATGGTGTTCAGTGACGCGCCGCGCGTGGCAAGAGATGTCCTGATCTATCGTTATGATCTGGTCGACTGGAATGTCGCTCTTGGCTCGACGGGGCGATGCAGGATTTTGCGCTGACGCTGGATATCTAAGCTTGATGCCGCTGTAGCGAAAACGTTCAGCTTGGGGTTTAGGTGGCCAGGTCGCCGCCGACAAAACCTTCCATCGTCCATTGCGAAAGAATATCCGCCGCGCGCTCGGCGGAGCCGAACTGGAAGCCGAGCTGGCTCTTATAGCATAGCACGCTGCGCAATTTCGCAGCCGCGCTTGGGGCATCCAGGGGCCTCCTTACGACGCCCTCGGACACCGCCTCGCTCTTCATCGCATATGGGAAATCCTCCCACCACACGACCGGCACTCCTGCGGACTGCTCGGCCATGGCATCTCTAACCACATGATGATCGACATGATCGCCGACGCAGAGCGGACCGTAAACGATCGACGGACGAAGTTTGTCGTAGAGCGAGGCAATCGCCGCGCGGAGATCGGCGACGATCGGCGCGTCAGTTTCTTTGCGTTCGGCGAACAGCGATTTGGCATCCGCGTATCCGCGATGGGGCGCTTCGAGAAACGGCAGATGGTGGGCCTTTGCACCGATGGCCTCGCACGCCGCCAAATCCTCCGCACGGCGCAGCGCCATGTAGTCGATCTCGGCGGACAGGCCCTTGTCGAGCTGGCAAGCGAGTGCGAAACCCTGGGGATTCGCGACGTTGCCGGTAAAGCAGGTGAGGATCGTAACCTCGTCCCCGTCGATCGCATGGCGCGCGAGCGTGCCGCCTGCCGAGAACACCGCATCGTCGAGATGCGGCGATATGGCGAGGACGCGATTCACAACAGATGCGGCTGCGCGCGAAAGCGGCAATCGGGGTCGTGCGGAAGCTCGGGATCGAAGGGGGACGGCGCACCGCTGCCGCGAACCTGTGCGTAGATATCCGCGATCATCCCGCCCACGACATCCCAGCTATAGGTTCGGCGGCATTCCTCGAGCGCGTTGTCGGCGAGCCTGGCGCGCTCTGCCGGATCGTCGATCAGGCGCTGGAGATGCGCGGCCTGCATGGCGACATCGCCGGGTTCGCTCAGCAATCCGTTCTCGTCATGGCGCAGGCAATCGGACACGCCCACCGCATGGCAGGACATAATGGCGAGACCCGATGCCATCGCTTCGAGGATGGTGTTGGAAAACCCTTCCGCATATGTCGGCGAGGCGAAGAGATCGTGTGCGCGGTAGATGTCCGGGACGTCGGAATAGTCCGCATAGCCCCCGAATGCGATGCGATCTTGAAGCGCGTGTTCGGCCACAAGATCTTTCGCCGCCTGAAGGTCAGGCCCGATACCCGAAATGGTCGCGCTCCAATCGCCTTTCAATTTCGCGCAGGCCGCGATGAAGTCGAGCACGCCTTTCCGGCGATCGACGCGCCCGTGATAGAGGATGCGCACCGGTCCTCCGGGTGCGGTGTCCGAGGGAGCGAAGCGTTCGGTATCGACGGCACCGGGGACGTAGGTGAAGCGCTCCATCGGCGTTCCCAGCCGCTCATACACTTCGCGCGCGAAGCCTTCTCCGCCGATCAAAACCGCATCCGCATGGTTGAGCACGCGCAGCATCGCCTGGCGGTGCGTTTCGCAGCAACTGCCGACCCAATGCCCGTCGCCCCCCTGGATCGAGACGACGACTGGAAGCCCCAGGCGCTGCCCCGCGATCAGCGTCGCCCAGCCGGTAGGATAGCCGTATTGTGCGTGCAGCACGTCGAATGGATTGGCCGAATGTTCGGCGCAGATCGTCTCGACCATGGTGGCGATATCGCGTTCGAAATTCGCCGAACCGGTATTGGCTTCCTGTTCGCCCTTCTGTTCGAGACCGATTACCGTCACGCCGGGCACGTCGGGCGGCGGACCGCCGCCATAGACGCCCTTGCCGAATTCGTCGCCGCGATACTGGCTGATCATCGTCACGTCGTGCCTGCGCGCGACCAATTGGCGCAGCAGATTGATCGCATAGATCGACATGCCCGAAATCGCGGGGAAAAAGCGGCGGCTGACGAAGCAGATTCTCATGCATTCGTCCTTCGTGGCGCGTGCTCCTTCAGATAGGCGATGCTTTCTGGAATCGCCTGATGCGCGCGCGGGCTTTCGCGCGAAAGTTCGACGGAGACGAGCCGTTCGAACCCGATCTCGTCTAGCGCGGTGAGAATTCCAGGTACGTCCATGTCGCCTTCTCCGAAGGGGAGGTGGACATGCACGCCCGTCGCCATGTCTTCGATCGCGACAGTGCCGAGATGGTCCTTGTAACGGCGAACCGCGTCCGCCGGGTCGATGTCCTGGCTGACGATGCAGTGCCCGGTATCGAGCGCGAGCTTCAGACGCGGGTGGGCGGCGTGCAACGCTTCCCATTCGCCGCAGGTCTCAATCAGCATGCCGGGCTCGGGTTCGAAGGCGGCATCGACGCCGCTCGCCTCGGCATGGTCGAGCACGCGCTCCAGCCCTTCGTGCAGCCATTTAAGCGCTTGGCGGTCCTCGACGCCGGGGCGGGGCACGCCGGCCCAGAAGCTGACCGCATCGGCGTTCCAGATCGCGGCGATGTCGATGGCGCGCGAGAGGAATTGGACTCGGCGATCACGTCCTTCCGCTTGCGGAGAGAGCAGCGTCGGTTCGTGCTTGGCGCGCGGGTCCAGCAGGAACCGCGCGCCGGTTTCGACGATCGCGCCGAGACCGAGATCGTCGAGAAGACGCCCGATCCGCTCCGCTTCCCCGCGCCAGTCGGACGCGAAGGGATCGCAGTGATGATGGTCGAGCGTAATGGCCGCGCCCTGATAGCCACTATCCGCGATCAGCCGCAGCGCATCATCCAACCGGTGGTTGGCGGTGCCGTTGGTGTTGTAGGCGTAGCGAAGGCTCATTGTGCGGCCGCCGCATGATGCGCCTCGGGCTCGCGATAGAGGGGATAGAGCGGACCGACGATCTCGGCGGCGCGTCGCGTGTCGAAAAAGGGCTGCCCGCCGAACCGCTCCATCGCCTCGGGCGTCAGGCGAACGGGTTCGCGGCCTGCTCCCGGTTCGAAGCCGATAAGTTCGCTGTCCATCGCCAGCAGTTTGGCGACGCCGCGTTCGCCGATCCGGTTATAGCTCATCGTCTCGACTTCCATTCCCGGGACGATCAGCTTCACGGTCGCGACCGGGCAGCCGTCGGGTGTCATGTCGACATAGAGTGTGTCGAAGCCGGCATCCGCGACGCGCTCCAGCGCAATGCGCCCGCGATCGCGCGGCCCCTCACACGGCGTGTGCGGCAGGTCGGCGAAGCGTTTCACCGTTTTTTCGCTCAGCATGTTGTCGCCGAGCCATGAGCGGATTTCGCTCGCCTCGCGCGATTGCCAGTCGATCATCCCATCGAGCGCGCGCCGGTCCGACGATTTCGCCGCGCCGCCGCTCTGGGCGAGGAAGCGATCGACATAATTTCGCGGGCTTAGCGCGCGGGTGCGCGCATCGTCGCCATGGGCATAGGCCTTCCGGCTGCGGCTGGCGGCATATTCGGTCAACGCCTTTTCCAGCGCGGCCTCGCGGTCGGGATGGGCAGCCTCGCCGCAGGCGGAGACCATGATCGGTTCGGCCGGAGCGCCGCGCTCGTCCACGCCCACGCAATAGAGATTGCAGATACCGAATTCGTCGGTCGCGAATTTGGGGATCGGGCGGATACCAGCAGCCTCGTACTTCGCCATCAGCTCTGCCGCGCCGGGCGGAAGATCGTCGGGCAGCTCGATAGCCACGCCCTGATCAAGCGCGCGGAACAGCAGGCCGTTACCGTCGCGCTGCAAAATCTCGCAAAGGCCATGGCCCACCGCCCAGTCACGATCGGGCCCGGCGCCCATGCCGTTCGAAATGATGGTGGTGAAGGGCCTGTACCCGTCCGACAATTCCGCCGAATTGTAGGCCGCGAGATCGATCGGCACGAGCACGCTGGACCCATCCGCGTGGCGCACTGCCTCGACCCATTCAAGCACGCTGTCGCGCCCGACTGGGGAGCCTGCTGGAAGGCACAGCGTCAGCGGATCGGCGACGCTGCTCGTACCCAGATTGGCGACCAGATCGGCGTAGGACCCGCGCGTCTTTTCGCGCGCGCCGAGAGAAAGGGCGGGGAAAGCCATCTCGGCAATTTCGCCCATGGCGCCCAAGATCGCCTGCCCCTCGTCCCGTCCATAGCCGACGCCGTAGGGCATCACGCCGTCGAGACGGGGCTGGTCTTCGGGGAACAAAGCAACGATCCAGACCGGAATGCCGACCCTGTCGATCGGATCGATCGGAAAGGCCACGATGTCGCCCTTGGGAAAGGCGTCGAGATAGGCGCGCGCGGCGTCCGGCAGATCGGCGGGAAGGCCGGTGCGGTTCATACGGGAACTCTCCTGACTTGCGGCGGGCGCGCCAGCGCCTCGTCCAGCACCTCCAGCGCGCGATCCCGCCCGATTTCGGGGGCGTATTCGAAAGGCGTCAGCACCGCATCGAAAGCGAGTGGCGCGATCACGTCGCGATAGGCCTGCACCTCGCCATGGGTGAGCGGGATATCCTTGTGAAAGGCCTTGTGGCTCGAAATGTGCGTCGAGCGGCCGTCCGCGTCTTGGTCGATCTTGAACATGTCGCCGCAGAAAAACCGCTTGGCTTTCGTATCGTGCAGCGCGGCCTGCCCGGCATAATGGCCGCCGACATGATGGAGCGTGTAGCCGGGCGCCAGTTCCAGCGTGTCGTCATAGGGCGCGGTGACGCGGAATGCCTTGGTGTAGGCGAGATCGTCCTTCTGGATCGCCACTACATCGGGGTCGAAAGCGCGCTGCAACTGGAACAGGGCACCATAGCCATGCGGATGGCTGGCCGCGAGCGATGCGATACCGCCAAGGTCGGCGATCTTGTCCAGCATGGCTTGCGAATAATAAGGCGCGGCTTCGAAGGCGATATTGCCGCCTTCCGCGACCGGGCGCACGATCAACCAGCCGGTTCCGCCAAGGCCCAGATGCGGGCTGGTGGTAAAGGCCCAAAGGTCGTCCGCGATCTGGCGGAAATCGCCATAATGTGTCCGGGCGACGTCGTCTTCGGACAGGAAATGCCAGCCGTCCTCCGGCAGATCGTTGCGCACGTCGGAGCAGACCGGGCAATCGGGCGGCGCGAAATGCTGCTGCCAGAAACCACAATTGGCGCAGGCAAAATGGCTCAGAGGCATCGGCCCGCTCCTTCGAAAGCAGCAAAGAAGGCGCGCGCTGCCGCGATGTCGCGCGCGATGTCGAAACCGCAATCCTCGCCCCTCGCGAAGCGGGCGAAAGCTTCTGCCTGACGCGCAAAAGGCGTAGTCCCAGTGTCGAAACCGAGTGTCTCGCTCGATCCATCCGATGCGTCGATCCGGGTCATATGGCCGCCCGCATCCTGTCCCATCGTGTCGCTGGCGACGATCATGGCCTTCGTCCCCGCGATCTCCAGGCGGCGGCGCGGCAGATTCTCGGGCCAATTATAGGAGGTGTGGCTGGAGAACAGCACGCCCGACGCCGTGCGCCCGGTGGTCATTCCGCCATCTTCGACCGGATAATCGTGGATGCGGCGTTGGAGCACCATGGCGAGGTGTTCGACCGGTTCGCCGGTGAGGAATTGCGCGAGATCGAGCCCGTGCGGCGCAAGGTCCAGCACCGCGCCGCCCCCGGCGCAAGTCTGGTTGGCGCGCCAGTTTTCGCCCGTGCCTCGGCTCCAGTCGGGATCGACCCAGCAGCAATAGACGATCCGGATCGCCGTGACCGCGCCGAGATCGCCTTCCGCGATCCGGCGTCGGATGATGTCGTGCGCGGGATGATGGCGCTGGTCGAACGCGGTTCCCATGCGCACGTCGCCCCGAGCGGCGACGGCGGCGATCCGCTCCAGCCCCCCGGCGTTCTCGGCCAGAGGCTTTTCGCACAGGATGGGGAGGCCCGCATCCGCGGCCTGTTCGATCGCCTCGGCATGGAGATGATTGGGGGTCGCCACATACAGCGCGTCGAGCCCTCCGGCTGCGAGCATGGCGGCAACGCTGTCATAGACCCGCGCGCCGTCCGCCTGTGCTTGCTCACGCGCGTCGGGCGAAGGATCGCAGACCGCCGAGACGCTGCCGCCCGCAGCGCGAATGCCCAGCGCCATGTAATCGCGCGCGACCCAGCCATAACCGATAATGCCCCAGCGCATGCCTTCTCCGTCCGTCATCCTCACCACCGTTCCGGTAGATCGACCCGGCGGCGATCGCGCGCCGGGTCTTCGGCCGCGCCGCCATCCGTCCAGGTCGCGGCGGCGCCGTACTCGGTTACATAACGCTCGGACGGCCAGAGCGGCTCCGCCTCACCGATCAGCGGATTGGGGCGCAGGTCTGCGTCGGAGGAGGGGAGGGCAAGCCCGCCCTCAAGGGCGCGCGGCTGGGGGCCGCCTTCGACCACGCTCCAGGCCTCGATCGCCTCATTCGTTCCCCAGTGCGTCGATTGAGGCGCACGCGCCTCCATCAAGGCGGCGCGCAATTCGCGTTCGTCGAAGACTCGTGCGTCGGGGAACAGGTCGTTCCATTCCGCGGCGGTCCGGGCAGGGCCCATCGCTCCGCCCGCGACCTCGCTGTTGTGCAAGTGACCGACCGCCAGCACGCCGCCTGAGGCCGTCGCCTCGCGCAACCGCCTTGCGACCTTGTCCTGGTCGGGCAGAAAATAGAACGCGTCCTCGCAGTGGACGAGATCGAATTGTCGCTCGCCCAAAGGCCAACTGTCTTTCGCGTCGAACACGACATAATCGGCGTCGGGCGCGACCCAGTTCTTGGCGAGCCAGCATTTGGAAAAGACGATGTCTGCGCTGACGCAGGCGACACCGCGCTCGCCCAACGCACGCGCGAAATGGCCGATGCCGCCGGCGAGCTCGAAGGCAGTTTCGGGAGCGGTCCAATGCGCTTCGAGCAGAGCGAGCCCGGCAAGATAGGTCGGATCGCTCCAGCGATGAGCGAAATAGTCCGCGACCGGGCCGAAGCGCATCAGCGCCATCGCTTCGCGCAGAGTGAGTTCGTCGCGTCGCCGCACCAGGTCGCGCAGTTCGTCGAGATCGGTGGCAGGTCCGGTCCACCACGCATCCTGATCGGTCAGCAGCGCCACCAGCGCCCCATCCACATCGCCCGCATCGAGCCGATCGAGCGCCAAAGCGACTAGCCCCTCGCTCTCGGTGCGCAGATAGGGAATGCCCTCGACGACCGGCCAGCGCTCGAACTGGCCGTCGGTCAGCGAATGCGCGGTGTCGTGGTGGAGCGCGCGTCCGGTCAGGGGAGAATGCCAGCGCTGCTCCACGCTCAGGGCAGGCCGATTTCGGTGAGGACCGTATCGTGGAACGCTTTGACCGGCCCGTCATGCACCAGGCCGTAATCGTCGAGCACGACGGTCATGGTTACGGCTGAGCGTTTCAGGTGCTGTTCGATCTCGATAACGCGGTCGATGACATCGGCGGCATGAAAGGCCCGCGCGCTCGGCGTCGCATCGTCGGCGATGGCGCTCAGGTGATCGCGGCAGACATCCGCCTGCGCTTGGGGCAGCTGATCGAGCGCCAGCGCGCGCGTCCGTTCGATTACCGCGTCGAGCTTGTCGCCGAGCAGCACTTCGCCCGTATAGCCAGCATCGGGCATGGCGGCGGAATGCAGATGGTGGATCATCCCGTGCCAGAAGGCGCGCGCCGGATCGGCATGGTAGAACGGGGCGAGGAGCCCGGCATAAAGCGCCACGACGAAGCTGTGTTCGGCGTGATTTTCTTCCGGCTGCAGCATGATGCGTGGGCGCCCCGGCCCGGTGACGCCCGCGCGCGGCTGGTGGCGCAGACTGGCGATGGCTTCGGGCAGTTCTCCGTCGTCCGGCCCAGACGCCACGGGACTGTCGAGCTGCGCCTTCAAACGCGCGACCAGATCGCCGTCCAATTCGTCCGCCAACTCGTCGATGGCGCGGTTCAGGACGGTGAGGCGATCCGCCCCCTCGATCCCGAGTTCGCCGAGCTTTTTATGGTCGAGATCGCCCAGCCGCGTCGCGGCGAGCGCCTGGGCCATGATGCGAAGCGCGATGTCCTGCGCTTCGCCGCCCGCCAACCACGCGCGCCAGCCCGCTTCGAACAGGCGCGTCGCGATCGTGCCATCCTGCCCGGCGGAGCGGATGCGTTTCAGATCGCCGAGCTCGCGCAGGAGCGGGAGCAGGCCGGGCGCGAGCGCGCTCATCCCGCGCCGTTTTCCAGCCAGCGGTCGAGCATGGCCTGCTGCTGCGCGAAGCCGTGAACCGGCGCGGTGCCATTGGTCTGGGGCAGCTTGAAGAACAGGCTCAATTCCTCGCGCACACCGCCATCGCCGCGCTGAGCCGCCAGATCGAGGCAGCGCGCGATTTCGATGGCGAGCGGGGCGGCGAGGATCGAATCCTTGCAGAGGAAATTCAGTTTCAGCTGCATCTTCTGTCCGAGAAAACCGGTCAGATCGATATTGTCCCAAGCTTCCTTGTCGTCGCCGCGCGGGCGATAATAATGGATCATGATGATGTGATCCTCGACCTTGTAGCCGAGGATATCGTCGAGCACGCTGCCCTTGGTGCCTAGCTTGGAAGCCAGCGACTTCGGATCGTCCAGCGCGAGCCCGTCCGAATTGCCGAGGATGTTGGTCGAAAACCAGCCATCGACATGCAGCGCGCGTTCCTTGAGCGCGGGGGCGATCACGGTTTTCAGAAACGTCTGCCCGGTCTTGCCGTCCTTCCCAGCGATCGGAACGCCCATTTCGCGCGCCATTTCGGCAAGCGGCGCGACATCGGCGGCGACCGAGGGGGTGAAATTGGCGTAGGGCGACCCGGACTCGATCGCCGCATAGGCATACAGCATGGCGGGGCTTATCGCGGTATCGTCATCGTCGAGACCGCGCTCGAACGCTTCGCGCGAGGTCAGGCTCTGCGCATCGGCGTCGGGCATCTTCTCGGTCGAGGCGAGATTGACGACCACAACCCGGTCGAGTCCCCTGTCGCGCTTGAAGCTTTCGAGGTCGCTCTTGATCTGCGCAACCGCACCGCGATGCCCGTCGGCCATGCGGTTGTTGCCGTCGATATTGGCGCAATGCGCCTTGCTGCCGACTGCGGGCCAGGCCTTCATGCCGCGAAGCGCACCAGCCCCGTTGTCGAGTTCGCTTTCGCTGAGAACGCCGTGCTTCAATGCGCAGGTGCCGAGATCGCTATCGGCCAAATCCCAGCCTCCGAATTCGAGATCGCGATAGGCTGTCATGTCGGCGATGTCGCGATCTGCCAGCGGGAGACCGGAGAAATCGTTCGACCCGGCCTTGATCATCTCGATCCCGGCAACCGCCGTGGTGGCGACAGCGCCGCCCAAACCTACAATAGCGACACCTACTTTTTCCGACATTGTGCGGCTCCCAACGAATTGCGGCGCCGATCCGACCCCGTTCAAAAATTCGCCACGACTTGCAGCAGGTCCGGCAAGCGTATGAAAGCGATGGGAGGAGGTTTTTTAGGAATGCAGCGATCTATGTCTTTCGAGTGAGCCGTGGCAGCGACATAGGTCGCCCATTGCCTATTCGAAATTGTATTCAGCCCTCGGCAAACCAGTCGGTCGCGACATGGGTCACTCGGTCCTTGAAGCGAACCCGCTCGGTCAAGGCATCGATCGCGACGATCCGGATGATCTTGCCATCGCGTTCGATCAGGCCGTCGCGTTCCAGCGCCCTCAGCGTACGCCCGACATGCGTTTTGGTGAGGCCCGTCGCATCGCCCAGATCCTGCAGCGTAAGCGGCAATTCGAAAACCGATCCGGCAGGACCGTCGACAACCTGCAATTGCGTGCGGATCTGAAGGAGCAGCGTACCGACGCGTTTTATCGCATCGGTTCGGCCCACCGATGTGAGCCGGTCGGAGAGCGCGACCTGTTCGGCGGAACCGACCGCATACAACAATGCCGACAAGCGCGGATAATCGCGAAAGATTCGCCCGAGGGCGTGTCGAGGCACTTCGAACAAGGTGCAATCGCTCACCGCGGTCAAGGTGGCGGCGCAATACCCCCAGGCGAGCGAAAACGTCGCTGTGATATCGCCGAGAAAATAGAAGCGGAGGATCTGCCGCCCGCCATCTTCGAGGCGTGTCGAACCGTGCAGCCAGCCCGATGCGATGATATACAGATTGTCCGACGGATCGCCCTCTTCGACGATCACCGTTCCTGCCGGATAGCTACGCTCCCGCCGCTCGAGCCAACGCAGAGCGTCCTTCTCGGAGAAGGTCAGGGGAAGATGATAGGAAAGCTTTCGCTCCAAGGCGCTTTCCGGAGATCCGACCTGCGTCGCGGGATCGAGGGGATGGATCGTATTCATCGGACCTTTCATGGCGCTATGTTCGCTCGTTCCTGAATAAGCGCGCTATCGATGGTTGCAGCAACATTTGTGAATCTGCGCAGAAACCTGACTATTTTTTTGGATCTCAGCACTCAAATCCAAAATGTCGCCGCAATGTTCCGGCGAGATCTTGCTTCTCTGTCGATATTTACACCTGACCATGTGAGTGACCAAAGGTCCGATGTTTGAGACGATCATCAGGCATCGAAACGAAAGAAAAACGGGTTTCTCCCGCTTTGTAATACAATCGATTTCGCGGCGTTTGGCTATCAGGATCGCGGTTAGGAATGGATAGCAGCTGTCAGGAGGCGAACGCTCGCGTATCTGCTGGTTTGGTGCTTGGCAGAATGACTGGAAGTGGCCCATTAGCGGACCGTCCGCTTCTGGCCTCTCCGTCGGGAATAAGATTTCGACGGGCCCATAAGTCAATGCGAGACGTTACCATTACATGACCATGCATTATACGCGCACGGGGCGCGGAAAACCCCTTCTCCTTGTCCACGGGCTGGGGGCAACCTGCGGCTCGTGGGACACGATCTCGCCTGCGCTTTCTCGAGACAGGGAGGTTATTGCCATAGACTTGCCCGGTCATGGGCAGACACCTGAAGAGCCCGACAGCGGCACGTTCGACGGTCTCGCGCGCAGTTTGGACGAATGGCTCGGCGCGGAGAATCTCACAGGTATCGATATGGTAGGCAGTTCGTTGGGAGCTCGCCTGGTGCTCGAGATGGCGCGGCGCGGCCAAGCGGGCGCAGTCGTCGCACTGGATCCGGGCGGCTTCTGGCAGGGGTGGGAGCGCACTTTCTTCAAAGCCACCATAACGCCATCGGTTGCTCTGGTTCGCGCGCTGCGACCGGCACTTTCCGCCATCACCGGAAATGTCGCAGGGCGAACAGCGTTGATGGCCCAACTCTCAGCGAGGCCATGGGCGCTCGACCCGGCATTCGTTGCGCGTGAACTGAAATCATTGGCCGATACGCGCACCGTCAATTCGCTCGTGAAGGATCTCGCCAACGGCGCGATGCAGAAGGGTCCTGCGAAAACGGCTGCGCCCGTTGTCATCGGCTGGGGACGCAAGGATCGGCTGTGTCTTCCGCAACAGGCGGATCGTGCGATGAAAGCCTTCCCTGAAGCGACATTGCACTGGTTCGAACGAAGTGGGCACTTCCCGATGTGGGATCGCCCAGAGGAGACCGTTCGCGTGATTTTGGATGCAACGAGCGTTTCTGGAAGGAAATGATACAGCACCTGTGCGATTAGCAGACGGGCTAACCCCACTGTAAGGTCATTTGCTAGGCCGAGAGCCGATTGTCGCCTGCCAGGTTAAGCCGAAAGCTGCCGTTCGCCTTCGCGTTAGCTAGCCCAATTCGCGACCTGTCTTTTCAATCGGACAGAATAGTACGCAGCCCGCTTTCGAGCGCTTCCGAATTGAACGGCTTGTTGATCATGATCGCATCGGGAAACGGGGTTTCCTGATCACTATAGCCCGTGGCGAAGAGGAAGGGGATCGATCGCTGGGCGAGGTGTTCCGCGATCGGGAAGCTTTTTTCCCCATTTAGATTTACGTCGAGAACAGCGACATCCACGCAAGACGCGGCAAGCGCCCTCAAAGCGCGGTCGACGCCGCCTGCCACCACGACGGTCTTGAAGCCGAGATCCGTCAGAAGATCTTCGGTATGCATCGCAACGATCGGTTCGTCTTCCACGACGAGAACGGTCTTGTCCTCAAACGCTCTCATGCCGGCAATCTGGGAATGGATGCGCGCACTTTACAGCTTACTCCTTCGGTGAGGAACTCAATCTCCACGCTCCCGTCAAGTTCCGCCGCCAGCCCGCGTTCCAGCATTTTGCTGCCGAAACCGCGCTTCGCAGGGGCGACGACCGGTGGTCCCCCGAACTCCTGCCACTGAAACTCCAACTCGTCGCCCTCGACATTCCAGCGCACATCCACGCCGCCACCGGGCACGGAAAGGCTGCCGTATTTCACGGCATTCGTCGCCAGCTCGTGCACCGCCAGAACCATCGATATCGCCGTCTTGGAAGGGAGCATCAATTCGGGGCCTTCCATGCTGACAGCGTGGCCCGCGACGTGGGGGCCGATGGCATCCTGCACCAGCTGCCTCAGCGGGGCTGGCTCCCAATTCTTCTTCGTCAGCAGACTGTGCGCCGCGGCCAAAGCCATCAGCCGACCTTCGAGTGCCTTGCGGATCTCGGGATCGGATGACGTCATCGTTTGCGCAACCAGACCCTGCACGATCGCCAGCAGGTTCTTTGCGCGGTGGTTCAGCTCGTCGATCAGCAGCACCTGATGCTCCTGAAACCGCTTCTCGTCAGCAATGTTGCGAGCTTCGATGACCGTCCCGATCGGCTTCCCCTCATCGTCGAGGACCGGGCTGGCAGTGAAACCGACCGGATAGAAGGACCCGTCCGGCGCGACGAACAATTCCTCGCCGGAGGTCTGCGCGCGTTCGGGAAAGGCGCGATCGATCGGGCATTCCTCGATCGGGTAGTGCGATCCGTCGGGCTTCTTGTGATGGACGACATCGTGCAGCGGGCGTCCCCGCATGGCTTCGAAGGAATAGCCGGTCAATTGCTCCGCAGCGGCGTTGGCGTAGACGCAAATCTGTTGCTCATCCATGAGAAACACCGCCTCGCGCGTGTTGCTCAGGATGGCGTTGAGCCGACGGCTCGTCTCGCGAAGGATCCGCTCGGCCCGGACGCGCTCGATATGCGCCCAAGACCGCTCCACCACCTCACCGATCAGACCGAGTTCCGCATCCGTCCATATCCGCGGTCTTGCGTCGTGAACCGCCATCAGGGCAATCAGCCTGTCGTCCTTGACCAGCGGCAAGCAGATCGTCGCGGCGATACCGATGCTTTGAAAGGTCGCGGCCGCATCGGATGGAAGCTGGGCGATCACATCGTCCACGACGAGCGGCAGTTTTGAAGTGAGATTGGAAACCGCGAAGTCGCCGAAGTCGGAAAGTTTGTAAGTGCCGACGATGCTGGCCGATCCGGGAGCCGTCCAATCTCCCGTGATGGTGAAGCCATTCTCGTCCGCATGCATGTCGGCATAGGCACAAATGGAAACGTCGAGAAATTCGCCCGTCAATCGCGCGACGGTCCGCATGATCGCGGTGGCATCCTCCAGCTCTTGAGTCGCGGATGCCAGGCGATCGAAAAAAGACAGCCGATCCATCATCTTGGCTTGGGTAGCTTGTGAATGGCGCAATTCGAGTTGCGTGACGGCCTGCGCGCAGATCGCCTGGAATGCACTGCGCTGCTCGCCGATGATCCCCGGCGGGCGGGCTTTCGTATCCGCGATGATCAGAGTTACACTCGCAAGTCCGCTTGCCAGCTTTTCGCGGATACCCGCCTTGAATCTGAAGGGGTCTTCTTCGGCATTGATGTCAGGAAGGACAACGAACTGGCGGTCTTCGAATTTTGCTCGCAAGTCTGCGTCGTAGGCCGTGCGAAGGGCTTGTTCGTCGCCGAGGCAGGCCGCCAGGCGCTCCGTCCCGCGCTCCCGGACCCAGAACGCCGCTGCGGGCGTTTGAAAGAGTTGGCGCGCCAGACGCAAGAGGCCGGTAAGGGCATCATCGCTCGAGACCTCATCGACGGACCTTGCTTCGACTGTCTGCATTTACGATCCGATCGCGATCCTGCCGCTGATAAGGCTGTTATTCCCATCCATCGAGATATTTCGTCGATTTTTCAATCCCAAGCGTATTCGGAGATCAAATGATCGGAAAAGTCGCTCAATTCGATTGACGACTTCTGAGCCGGTGCAGGACTTTCTGGGGCCAGCGATCGGATGGCGCTTAGCGGACTGTGACGCGAAGCTCCAATCCCAGGTTTTCGTGCAACTCTTGGTTCACCTTCGCGGATCGTCCTTCAGCCTCCAAGCGTCTATTGGGCTGTGCAATCCGTCAGCCGGCGCTATCGAGGCGTGGTGGGTTTCGACCAAATAGCCATCGTAGCGCTCCTGGCGATCATGCTGCTGGCGTTCGCAAGCGAGCGCTGGCGTGTCGAGGTCGTGGCTCTCGCAGGCCTTGCCGCGGCGTTCGCACTCGGCCTCGTTCCGGCGCAGCAGGTTTTCGCAGGCTTTGCGAGCCCTGCGGTGGTGACCGTCGTCGAAATTCTCCTGATCGTATCGGTGCTAACCCGGAGCCGCCTGATCGACGACTTCGCGCGCATCATGGCCGATCGCGTGTCGTCCGAGCGGGCCCTGCTTCTGATCCTGTGCGGGACCGGCGCCTTCGTTTCGGTATTCATGAACAATATCGGCGCCCTGGCCCTGCTTTTCCCGGTAGCCATCTCCCTGACCCGGCGCATCAACATGCCCCCGGGGCGGGTGCTGATGGCGCTTTCCTTCGCGACTTTGCTCGGGGGGATGTGTTCGCTCACCGGGACGCCTGCGAATCTCGTCGTCAATCAGTGGATTATCGACGAGACGGGGAGCGGGATGGGCTATTTCGACCTCGGTCTGGTCGGGTTCCCGCTTACGATAATCGGCGTTCTGTTTCTCGTCGCTGCCACCCCGCGCGTTTTCGCGCGCTTTGCATCTCTGCCCGAAACAGGCGGCGACCACGCGGCGCAGCGGATCGTCGCGCAGAGAGTGATCGGCGCCGGATCGCGGCTGGCGGGAACGAAGCTTGCCGAAGTGGAGACCCTGGGCCCCGTCGCGGTCCATGCGGTGCTGCGCGACGAACGCCATCTCTTCGCCCATCGCGACAGCATCGTGGTGCAGGCCGGGGACAGCCTGCTGATCGAGTGCGACGAGAGGGTGCTGGAGCGGATGGAGGCGCGGGGCGAATTGACCCACATGGCGCCCGGTCCCGACGAGACGGCGGTAGATGCCATCCTGATGCCGGAGAGCCTGCTGGTCGGCTCGCGTGTCGAGGATCTCCTCGCCATGGCGGGCGACGATGTTCGGGTCCGCACCCTGGCGAGCCGGAGGGGAAGGATCGAAGGACGCTTCACCGATCTGCAGTTCTCGATGGGCGATATCGTGGGGCTGGTCGGACCGCGCGAAAAGCTTCAGGCGGCGGCGCAGGAATGCGGATTGCTGTTGCTGTCGGCTCGCCGCAATGCGGAGCCGGCCCCTCCGCCGGGCCTCGCCGCGGGCCTGTTCGCGCTGGGCGTGCTCGCCACCGCGTTCGGGCTGGCGCCGGTCGAGATTGCGTTCGGAGGGGTGGTCCTGGCGCTGGTGGCGACCGGATTGCTGGATATTCGCAAGGCGATGGGAGAAATCAACTGGCGGATCGTCCTCCTCCTTGCCTGCATGATCCCGCTGGGGCTGGCGGTGGAGCAAACCGGCGCCGCCCGCGTCATCGCCGATGCAATCGCGGAGGCCCTGCCGAGCGATGCGACAATCTTGGTGATTGCTGCGGTGTTGACGATGGGAATCGCGTTGACCCCCTTCGTCGACAACGTCTCGACCGCGATTATTCTGAGCCCCATCGCAGCCGAACTTTCCGTGCGGACAGGCACGCCGCTGCAGCCCTTGCTGATCGCGGTCGCCATCGGTGCATCGATAGATTTCCTCACCCCCTTTGGCCACCACAACAACGCAATCGTGATGGGGGCAGGCAATTACAGGTTCGGCGATTTCGCGCGATTGGGCGCACCGCTGACCGCGATCGCCTTCGTGATTGCCCTTGTCGTCCTGAGCATGCTCGTCTGAGGGAAAGATTGCCGAACCCATAGTTTTCCGGTAGGGATTCAGAATGATATCCAACAAGGCCCGATATGCGTTCCGCGCTCTCCTGGCGATCGCCGATGCCCCCGCAGGTGAAGCCGTGCCGAGCGCGGAAATCGCGCGCGAGCATGCAATCCCTCACAAATTTCTCGAACAGATTCTGCTCGACCTCCGCAAGGCCGGAATTCTCGAGAGTCGCCGCGGCAAAAGCGGTGGCTATGTCATGCTGCGCCCCGCGGATACGATCACGTTCGGCGAAATTCTGCGGATCTTTGAAGGTCCGCTGGCACCCCTGCCATGCCTTTCGCGCCAAGCATATCGCCCCTGCGACGATTGCGTAGACGAACGCGCCTGCGTGCTTCGCCGCGAACTCGGCCGGTCCTACGATGCGAGCCGGGCTGTCCTGGACAATCGCACGATCGGCGCAGCCCTGGCCGAAGGTCGGGATCGCGATCAAAGGCGCAAAATCGCGTAAGTCGGTTAATTACCTATTTGACCGATAGGGATTAGGTGATAATTCGACGAACGGGCCGCATCGACGGCTCGTTCGGAGAATATCGCTCGATGGTTTCGCTTCGCACCTTCGCTTTCGCATCTGTTGCAGCGCTCGGCCTGTCGCTCGCAGCCTGTTCCGGCGCCTCATCGCAGACGGATGGCGGCACCGTCGAGCTGCTCAACGTTTCCTACGATCCGACCCGCGAGCTCTACGAGGAAATCAATCCGCTCTTCGCCGCCAAGTGGAAGGAAGAGACCGGGCAGAACGTCAAAATCAATATGAGCCACGGCGGCGCGGGCAAGCAGGCGCGTGCGGTGATCGATGGGCTCGATGCCGATGTGGTCACGCTCGCGCTCGCTTACGATATCGACGAGATCGCGGCGCAGACCGATGCCCTGTCCAAGGACTGGCAGAGCCGCCTGCCGAACAACTCCTCTCCCTACACCTCTACCATCGTGTTCCTGGTGCGCGAGGGAAATCCCAAGGACATTCGCGACTGGGATGATCTGGTTAAGCCGGGTGTCCAGGTCATCACTCCCAATCCGAAGACCAGCGGCGGGGCACGCTGGAATTTCCTCGCCGCCTGGGCCTTCGCCAAGCAGCGCTATGGCAGAGACGCGCAGGCGCAGGAATTCGTCACTCGCCTGTTCCGCAACGTGCCCGTCCTCGACAGCGGCGCGCGCGGATCGACCACAACCTTCTCCGAACGCGGGATAGGCGACGTTCTGCTCGCCTGGGAGAACGAGGCCTTTCTCGCGCAAAAGGAGCTGGGCGAGGACAAGTTCGATATCGTGGTGCCCTCGATCTCGATCCTGGCGGAACCCCCCGTCACGGTGCTCGACGGAAATGCCGCACGGCACGGGACGACGGAATTGGCCAAGGCCTATCTCGAATTCCTCTATACGCCTGAAGCGCAGGACGTGATCGGGCGCAATTTCTATCGCCCCACCGCCGAAGCGGTGAAGGCCAAATACGCCCGGCAGTTCCCGCAGGTGAACCTCGTCACGATCGACGGGGAATTCGGCGGCTGGCAAGCGGCGCAGCAGCGCTTCTTCAACGATGGCGGGGTGTTCGACCGCATCTTCGAGCAGCGCCGCTGATGGCTTCCCTCGCGGCACCCGCAGCAATCGAAGGACAGTACCTCGATTTCCGCTCGCCTCTGCGTTGGCGGCGGGGACGCAAGGCCAAACGTCCGCGCTCCATCATCCCCGGCTTCGGCCTGACGATGGGTTTCACGCTCGCTTGGCTGTCGCTGATCGTGCTCATCCCGCTATCGTTGATTTTCCTGCGTTCGGCGGGAATGGGGTGGGAAGCTTTCGCCCAGGTCGCCTTCTCGCCGCGCGCCATCGCCGCCTATCGGATCAGTTTCGGAACCGCTTTGGCCGCCGCGCTGGTGAACGGCGTGTTTGGCCTGATTATCGCCTGGGTGTTCACGCGCTACACCTTTCCCGGCAGGCGGATGTTCGACGCGCTTATCGATCTGCCCTTCGCACTGCCGACAGCGGTGGCTGGCATCGCGCTGACCGCGATTTATGCCAATAATGGCTGGCTCGGCCAGTATCTCGAGCCGTTGGGGATCACTGCCGCCTACAACCCGATCGGCATCACCATCGCGCTAATTTTCATCGGCCTGCCCTTCATCGTCCGGTCCGTGGAACCGGTATTAATCGACCTCAATGTCGAGGTCGAGGAAGCGGCCCTGTCACTCGGCGCGCAGCCTTGGCAAGTGTTCGCCCACGTCATCTTTCCCGCGATCATGCCCGCGCTTCTGACCGGCTTCGCACTCGCTCTGGCGCGCGGCGTCGGGGAATACGGATCGGTGATCTTCATCGCTGGCAATATGCCTTTCGAATCCGAAATCGCGCCGCTTCTGATCGTTACCCAATTGGAACAGTACAATTACGATGGGGCGACTGCGATTGCGCTGGTGATGCTGGCGATCAGCTTCGCCATGCTGTTGTTCATCAACGTGGTCCAGGCGTGGAGCCGGCACAGGACCGGCGCATGATCGCCGGATCGCCTCCCCGCCGTAAGACACCTGCCGCGATCTGCTTGATCGGTCTGGCGCTGGGCTTTCTCTGCATCTTTCTCCTGTTGCCGCTGCTGACGGTGTTCGTGGAGGCGCTGTCGAAGGGGCTCGGGCCGTTTTTGGAGGCGCTGGCCGAACCCGACGCTCTGTCCGCGATCCGTCTCACGCTCTTGGTCGCCGCGATCGCCGTGCCGCTCAACGTCGCGTTCGGCCTCGCGGCGAGCTGGGCCATCGCCAAGTTCGACTTTCCCGGGCGCAGTGTGCTCGTGACATTCATCGACCTGCCGTTTTCGGTGTCACCGGTGGTCGCGGGGCTCGTCTACATCTTGCTGTTCGGAATGAACGGCCTGCTGGGGCCGGTGTTGCGCGAATACGACATCCAGATCATCTTCGCGGTGCCCGGGATCGTGCTGGCGACCGTGTTCGTGACGTTCCCGTTCGTCGCGCGCGAGCTGATTCCGTTGATGCAGGAACAGGGCCGCGACGACGAGGAAGCGGCACTGTCGCTCGGTGCCACGGGGTTCCAGACCTTTTGCAAGGTCACGCTGCCCAATATCCGCTGGGGCCTGCTATACGGCGTTTTGCTCTGCAATGCGCGCGCGATGGGAGAGTTCGGCGCGGTCTCGGTCGTGTCGGGGCACCTGCGCGGGCTCACCAACACGATGCCGCTGCATGTCGAGATTCTCTACAACGAATACAATTTCGTCGCCGCCTTCGCCGTGGCTTCGCTTCTCGCCTTGCTCGCGCTGGTGACGCTGGTCGTGAAGACCGCACTCGAATGGCGCTTCTCCTATGTCAGACAAGGAGCCGGATCGTGATCACGCTGGAATCCATCACCAAACGCTTTGCCACGTTCGAAGCGCTCAAATCGATCGACCTGAAAGTGCGCGACGGCGAATTTCTCGCGCTGCTGGGGCCTTCGGGTTCGGGCAAGACCACGCTGTTGCGCATCATCGCGGGGCTGGCCTTTCCCGATGCGGGCAGGGTGCGTTTCGAGGGTGAAGACGTGACCCATCTGGCGGTCGCGCAGCGGCAGGTCGGCTTCGTGTTCCAGCATTACGCCCTGTTCAAGCACATGACGGTCGCCGAGAATGTCGGGTTCGGCCTATCCGTCAGGCCGCGCGGTCAGCTGCCCGGCAAGACGGAAATCCGCAAGCGGGCGCTAGAGCTGCTCGACCTGGTGCAACTCGCCGATCTCGGCAATCGCTATCCCGGCCAGCTTTCGGGCGGGCAGCGACAGCGCGTCGCGCTCGCCCGCGCGCTGGCGGTCGAACCCAAACTGCTCCTGCTCGACGAACCCTTCGGCGCGCTCGACGCGAAGGTGCGCAAGGATCTGCGCCGGTGGTTGCGCACCCTGCACGAGCAGATGGGCCTGACCTCGATCTTCGTCACGCACGACCAGGACGAGGCGCTCGAACTGGCGGACCGGGTGGCGGTCATGGATCACGGCGTGATTGAGCAGGTCGGTACGCCCGACCAGATCTACATGCATCCGCATAGCGGCTTCGTGTCCGATTTCGTCGGCGACACCAACAGCCTTCCTGTCGACATGGTCGGCGGAACCGCGACATTTCACGGGCAATCGATCTTCACCCATATCGGCGCGCTCGCCGAGGGGGCGGCGCGGCTCGATTTCCGTCCGCACGACGTCACCATCGCCGATGACAGCGATGGGTGCCTGCCGATTGTGGTCTCGGCCGCCTATCGCAAGGGCGGGGTATGGCGCGTGGAGGGCCAGCTCGCCGGCAAGGCGGCACCGATCGAGGTCGATATCGACAGCGGAGCGCCGCGTCCCCAACCGGGCCAGCGCCTCGCCCTCAAGATCGAGCGCGCACAGATCTTTTCCCGGCAGGCCGCGGCCTGATCCGATTTCCCATGAGGATTTCGACCATGCGTCCTGGATATGCCGGAGCGCTCGCGCTCGCTTGCGTTCTGCCTGCCACGCCCGCCTTCGCGCAGGAAAAGGATAGCGAGCCTTTCACGTTGCAGGAGGCGCTCGGTGACCCCGAGGGGCTGACCATTACCGGCAGCGCGCGCGTCCGCTACGAAGCGCTGGGCAACCAGTTCCGCCCCGGTCTCGACCGGAACGACGATCTCGTCACCATGCGTTTTACGCTCGCCGCCGAATACGATGCCGGCCCCGTCCGTATCGGAGGCGAATTGTATGACGCACGTGCCTATGGCGGGGACGAAGGCAGTTCGGTCGGCAATGGCGACGTCAATGCGCTCGAACTGGTCCAGGCCTATATAGGGCTCGACGTCGGCGACGGTTTCGGCATGGGAACGCAGGCCACGCTGACGGCGGGACGCTTCACCATGGATCTCGGTTCGCGCAGGCTGGTCGGGCGCAACAATTTCCGCAACGCCACCAATGCCTTCACCGGCGCGCGGTTCGACGTGAAGGGTAGCGAGGAGCGCGCGCTTACCGCCTTCTTTACCATGCCGCAGCAGCGTCTGCCCGCCGACAAAGCTTCGATCCTCGACAACGAGGTCGAATGGGATCGCGAGGGCAGCGACCTCCTTTTCTACGGTCTGTTCGGCACGACGAAGATCGCCGATCACACCGCCGAACTCTATATCTACGGTCTCGACGAGGACGACCGGCCGGACAACGCGACGCGCGACCGGCGGCTTTTCACGCCCGGTCTGCGCGTCCTGCGCGCGCCCAAAATCGGCCGGATCGATTACCAGGTCGAATACGCCTATCAGTTCGGAGAACACAGCGTCTCGACCGCCCCCGGCGCAGCGAAGCAGGATGTATCCGCCCACTTCCTCCACGCCGAGATCGGACGCCGCTTCGACGCATCGTGGCAACCGCGCCTGGCCGCGGTCTACGATCTGGCGACCGGCGACAAGGCTGGCGGCGATTACGGACGGTTCGACAGCCTCTACGGCCCACGCCGGTTCGATTACGGTCCGACCGGGATCTACGGGCCGCTGGGGCGCAATAATATCAGCGCAGTCGGAGCGGATTTCGAATTCAAGCCGTCGCCGCGTCTCGACGGGTTCATCAAATACCGCGCCGCGTGGCTCGATAGTCCGAGCGACAGCTTCGCCAACACCGGCGTGCGCGACGAGACGGCCCGATCGGGCTCGTTCGGAGGACACCAAATCGAGACGAGACTGCGCTATTGGCTCGTGCCGGAATTCCTCCGCCTGGATACTGGCGGGGCGGTTCTCTTCAACGGGCGCTTCCTGCGCGAGGCTCCGAACGCGAACGGTTTCGGCAATCCGGTTTATGGCTATCTCGACGTGACAGCGACGTTCTGAAGCGAAAGACGCGATCATTGGGCTAAGCAGGCGTTCGGAGCAGAGCTGAGACCGACGGCCTCGACCATGGTCCATTCGGTATTGTCCAACCGAACGCAGCGTTCAGGAAGCGATTGCAACCAATCGAACGTCGTGGATTTCGACGCGTGGCGTTTTCTAGTGAAACGCACGCTATCCCTGCTGCCATTGGGAGAAAGCAAGTCCACGCGGCCTTTATGCTGGCAGCACCGCGCGAGTATTGTCGGGGTTGTCGCTTTTCTCGGATCGTCGACCCATCATCCGGGCAACCGGCTTCATCGCAAATCTTACGATCCCTTATCGGCAGTCTTGGCGCAGGCTTGCTTCGAATTTCCTACCACTGTCTCGAATTCCTCCGCGCTCATAGGCTGGCCGAAGAGATAACCCTGAACCACGTTGCATCCCATGGCGCGCAATTGGTCGGCTTGATCCGACGTTTCGACACCCTCCGCGATAAGACCGACTTTCAGTCTTTCACTGATGGCCACCATTCCAGCGACGACTGCCGAACTGTGATCATCGTCGACGATGTTCTCCACGAAGCGCCGGTCGATTTTCAGCTGCGTGATCGGGGCTCGGGTCAAGGTCGTCAGCGATGCGAAGCCGGTCCCAAAATCGTCCAGCGCCACACCGACCCCGCTTTCCTTCAATTCGAAAAGCGGATGCAGGCTTGTTTTGTCGAGCTTGAGCGCGATTGTCTCGGTTATCTCCAGTTCGAGATCGCTGGGCTGCAGATCGTTGTTGGCGAGCTCTTGCAGCACACGATCCGCGAGCGAGGATGAGTGGAACTGCGCCGCGAAAAGATTGCAACTGACGCGAGGTATCGCGAGCCCTGCCTTGCGCCATTCTACAAGGCGGCGGCAACTTTCTGCCAAGACCCATTGCCCGACCTCATAGGCGACGGAGTGGGTTTCGAGCACCGGCAGGAAAGCCGAGGGTTTCATCAATCCCCATTCCGGGTGTCGCCAGCGCAATAACGCTTCGGCGCCGACACATTTTAGATCGCGAAGGTCGAACTGGGGCTGAAACAGCAATTCCCACTCATTGGCGTGCTGCGCCGTCCGCAGAGCGTCGCTGAGCATCCGGCGAGCCGTGATTTCTGCTCGCATGGTCTGGTCGAACAGCCGGACCTTGCGTCCACCCCTTCGCTTCGCCTGAAGCATGGCGCGATCGGCCAGCGTCATCAATTCGTCGGGGTCGCTGCTGTCGACCGGAGCGAGAGCGATCCCGAGGCTTGCGAACAGGTGCAATTGGTGACCTGCCACGTTGAACTGACCGCTCAGGCTTTTCAGCAACTTTCGCGCGAGAAAGAGTATTTCGCGGGGTGTCGCATCGGTCTTCACCGCGATGGCGAACTCGTCCCCGCCCATACGCCCGATGATCCATGAAGGCTCTGCAATGGCCCTGAGCCTGACGGCGAGGGATTGCAGCAATGCGTCCCCCACTGCGTGACCAAGCGAATCGTTGATGTTCTTGAAGCCATCAAGATCAAAAGTGATCAATGCGACGGGATTGCCCTCCGCCATCGCTGCACGCAGCTCAGCCTGGAAGGCTTGTTGACCCAATAGCCGGGTTAGCTGATCGTGCTTGGCCCGATGCTCCAATTTCATCTCGGCGGAACGCCGCTCGGAGATATCAAGAATGAACGCGCCGAAGTGAACCACGTCTTCGGATTTCCAGGAGGCCAGGGACAGCGCGATCGGGAACTCGGATCCGTCCGCCTTGATGGCGATGACTTCGATGGTCTGCCCCAGAAGCGACGATGTCCCCCCGGCCGCGATCCGCTGAATGCCGGCCCGATGAGCAGCGCGAAACCGCTCAGGGATGATGATCTCCATCGACTGGCCCAACGCGATATCGCGAGCGATTCCGAAAATACGCTCGGCTGCGAGATTCCAGCTCGTGACTTTTCCGTCACTGTCGGCGGTCACGATACCCAATCCGCTCGCCTCGGCGAATTTTTCCCTGTCGATCAAGACGTCTGACGCATTCCCAATCCTACCGCCAAGTGAGGTGTCATCGGCAACGGCAGTTTGCCAAACGCTGTCAGCAATAGCTTTCACGACATCCCCTTGTTTATCGTAGCTTTCACTAAGGGTTATCGATGTAACAGATTAAATTGTGGTTCTCGAAACGAAGCGGCTTTTCTTCGTGAAGATCGACAAATATGGAAGGCCGGCGTTCTCTATTACGCAATTTGCGTCATGTCTGAAGCGTCCTTGATCGCTCCGAATGGCGGTCATCTGGCCGAACGTCGGGGCGCCTTCAAGAGAAAGCAGATGCGGGCCATCGCGCGGCCACTGCCCTCCGTATCGCCGCGGGTCTGGCCCGCGCCGAGGATCGCGATACGCTTGCACGCCAGACGCCCGCTCACACGAATAGTCCAAGCAAGGGATCGTCGGCGATATCGGGATTGGGCTCGACTCTGGCGGTCAGCAATACTGGCCGACCGTCCAGTTGAGGTCGATCGCGGTGTGATCCCCGAAGGTCGAGCGGATGCGCGCGAACGTCTCGGGCGCGATGGGTCCCTCCATGACCAGTTCGTCGACCGCCTGCATGACTAGCGCCATCTCGTCGTCGAGCGGTTTCAGCACCGCCATCAATCAAGGTTCATTCTTCATCGTGCATCGAGAGCGCCAGCCTATATATCTCAACAATCAAGTATCTTGACTATGGAGATAAAGTGGGCGTACCACGAGCCCGGAGAGACAAACCGGGAGAGAACGGCCATGAAAATGAAGCATTTGAGGCTCGTCGCTTTTGCCAGCGTCGTCCATCCCTCGATCGTTTCGGCGCAAGCCGCCCCTGCGGTCCCGGCAGATGATCAGGAAATGGCGGAGCCGGGGGATTCCGGCCTCATTATCGTCACGGCTAACCGGACACGCTCGGTCGCCGACGAGACCCCGGTGGCTCTGAGCGCGATTTCAGGGGAAGACTTGCAGGAGCAGGGCATCACCAATCCCACGCAGCTCGAAAAGGCGGCGCCCAACCTCTCGATCGTGCGCGATAACGGCCTTCAGATCACGATCCGTGGGGTGACGTCCGACGACGACAGCGAGAAGGGCGATCCGTCCGCCGGCTTCCTCGTTAACGATATCTACATCGCGCGCCCGCAGGCCCAGGAGGTCAGCTTCTTCGATGTCGAGCGAGTGGAGGTGCTGCGCGGACCCCAAGGGACGCTCTACGGTCGCAACACGACCGCCGGGCTCATCAACGTTCTCAGCCGCCGGCCCGTCATGGATGAATTTTCCGGCACCGCCAGCCTGACTTACGAAAGCTACGACCACATCGTGGCGAGCGGGGCGGTCAACATTCCCGTGGCGGACATCCTCGCCATACGCGTGGCGGGCAATCTTGACCGGCGCGATTCCTACATCATCAACGGAACCGATGACGGGTACGAATACGATCCCTTCAAGAACAATCTGTCGGGCCGCGTCTCGCTCCGCTTCGAACCGGCGCCGGATGTGCGGATCGACGTCATCGGCGATTATTCGGATATCGGAGGGCGCACGATCAACGCCGTACCGCTCGCCAATTTCTTCTCCGGCATCGTGCCGGGAACCCGCCCGACCTATCTCGACCCGGATGCCAAGGCGGCGCGCACCAACACTTTCCGCCAGGGTCAGGAGCCCATTCGCGATATCACCGACCGGGGCGTCACCGGCCAGTTCGAATGGAGCCCGGGGGATTTCACGCTGACCTATCTCGGCAGTTACCGGGAGTTTCCCAATTCGCTGCAAACGACGCTGGTGGGCGGTCGCGTCCCCGCGACGCTGAGCGGGGAGCAGTCCCAGCAGAGCCACGAATTGCGTCTGGCCTATTCCAATGGCGACCGGTTCGCAGCTCAGTTCGGCGGATATTTCTTCAGCGAGGAATCCTTCGTCAGGCTGACCCTGCTCAACCCTCAAGTGCTCGGCCTGCCCGCCTTCGCGACCAATTACGAATTCGTCCAGGGACCTACAAAAGCGAAGAACAAGTCCGTCTTCGGGCAGGCGAGTTACGAGATCATCGACGATCTGACAGCGACCCTCGGCGCGCGGTATTCCTATGACGACAAATCCCGCGTCGGCGAAACCGCCTTCGATACCAATCCCGCCGTCATGATCCCCGGCAATCGTATCGTCCTGCAGGTCAACGACGCTGCCGCCAGTTTCGACAAGGTGACCTGGCGCGTCGGCCTCGATTATGCGAGCCCGATCGGGTTGCTCTACGGTTATGTCGCGACGGGATACAAGGCGGGCGGCTTCAACGACGGGTGCGAGATCGGCACGCAGCCCGGTTGCCGCTTCACCGCGGATGCCCTGTATTACGAGCCGGAAACGCTGACTGCCTACGAACTCGGCTTCAAGCTCGCCAATGCCGACCGCTCGCTGCGTCTGAACGGCGCGCTCTTTCATTACGACTACAGCAATCTCCAGCTTTCGCAGACGAGCAATATCTGCGGCGCGCCGTGCCAGCTTACGCGCAACGCGGCGCTTGCTAAGATCGACGGGATCGAGCTCGAGGGCGTGTTCGTGCCCTTGGCGGGACTGCGGCTCGAAGCCGGGGTCAATCTGCTCGATGCGCGCTATGACGATTTCCAGCCCGCACCGGGCGTTGATTTCTCAGGTCGCAGCCTGTCGCGCAGCCCCGACCTGTCGGGTTATGTCGGTGCGTCCTATACGATCGATGTGGGCACGAATGGCGGTGTCGAGGCGATGGTGCGGACGCAGTTCAGCAGCGAATACGACCTCACCGATCTCGAACGACTGATCGAATTCTATCAGCCCGGCTACACCAAGACTGATATCACCCTGACCTATCGCAACGACGCGAACGGCCTGACGGTGTCGGCCTTTGCCCGCAATCTCGAAAACGAGATCACGCTGACGAGCGCTGACTCGGGCATCGCGATCCCGTTCGGCAGTGCGACCTTCGCCGATCCACGCACTTTCGGAGTCCGAGTGGGAGTGGATTTCTGATGACCCGCCGAACCAGAACCGGAACAGCCTCGCACATCGCGCTCGCCATCCTCGCGCTACCGCTCGCGACGCCGCTTGCCGCTCAGGACGAGTCGGGTGGAGGCGAGCCGGCGCAGGAGTGGACTCGATCGGACGAATGGCAGGCAGCGGCAGCCAAGGCATCGCAGACGGTCGAACAGATGGAGGGCGCCGAGCGAGTAACCCTTACGAGGGGATATCGCGCGATCCCGTTTCCCGGCCCTATTCCCGATGAAGCAATTCCCGGTGCGGGGTACATACCCGGGATCCCCCGGCTTGGTATCCCGCCACTGCACGAAACGGACGGGCCGTTGGGTGTCACCTATATCGCTGGTCTGAGAGGCGATTTCGCCACCCCCTTTCCCTCCAGCGTCTCGCAAGGCGCCAGTTTCGATCCCGCGCTGATCGAGCGGATGGGGCGGATCATCGGCAGCGAGGCGAGGGCCAAGGGGTTCGACATCCTCCTTGCGGGCGGGGCCAATCTGACGCGCGACCCGCGCAATGGCCGAACGTTCGAATATTTCTCCGAAGATCCGCTCCTGACCGGGAAGCTCGCCGGGGCATCGGTGCGCGGCATTCAGTCGAACCGCATCATTTCCACGGTCAAGCACTTCGCGCTGAACGGGCAGGAAACCGGACGACGCTTCATCGACGTTCGGATCGGACGCGACGCGGCGCGCGAAAGTGACCTGCTCGCCTTCGAGATCGCTCTCGAAGAAGGCGAGCCCGGCGCGGTTATGTGCGCTTACAACAAGGTCAATGGCGAGAATGCCTGCGCCAGCGAATGGCTGCTGACCGACGTGCTGCGCGAGACTTGGGGCTATCCCGGCTTCGTGATGTCGGATTGGGGCGCCGTCCCCTCGCTCCAGGCGGCGATCGCCGGGCTGGACCAGCAATCCGCCGCATCGCTCGACAAGGAAGTCTATTTCGAAGACCAACTGCTCGCCCGCGCGAACGCCGACCCACGCTGGGATGCGCAGCTCGATGCGATGAACGAACGTATACTGACCGCGGTCTATCGCTTCGGACTGGACCAGGACCCTGCCGAACCGAGCGGAGCGATCGACTACCAAGCCAATGCCGAGGCGTCGAAGGATGTCGCGACGGCGGGAATGGTGCTGCTGCGGAACGAGGGCGGAATCCTGCCGCTCGCCGAGGCCCCAGGCGTATCCTTGTGGTCGGCGGCTATGCCGATGCCGGGGTCCTTTCGGGCGCGGGGTCCAGCCAAGCACATGGCGAGGGCGGCGCGGCGATTATCCGCCCCTACGGCGATATCGGCCCGTATTCCCGCGTGCTGACCCAGCAATATCATCGCTCTTCCCCGCTCAAGGCGCTGCGTGAGCGCTATCCCGAAGCGCGGATCGATTTTCGCGACGGGCGCTATGTCAGCGATGCTGTGGCGCTTGCCGGTTTGGCCGATGTCGTCATCGTGTTCGCGACCCAGTGGATGAGCGAGGGTTTCGACCTTCCCGACCTGTCTCTCCCGGACGGGCAGGATGCGCTGATCGCCGCCGTCGCCAAGGCCAATCCGCGCACCATCGTCGTCCTCGAAACGGGCGGCCCGATCGCCATGCCGTGGCTCGACGAGAGCGCCGCCGTCCTCCAGGCCTGGTATCCCGGCATAAGGGGCGGCGAGGCGATCGCCGAGGTCATCTCTGGCGATGCCTATCCAGGCGGACGCCTGCCGCTGACCTTCCCCCGGTCGACACAGGATCTGCCTCGTCCCGAAGTGCCCGGTGCGCTCGAACTGGGGCTCGATTTCACCGGAAGCGAACCCAGCCCGGGTTACGAGCTGGTCGCCGATTACGACGTGGAAGGCGCCGAGATCGGCTATCGCTGGCTCGCCCGCAAACAGGCGGACGCGCTATTTCCGTTCGGCTTCGGGCTGGGATACACCAAGTTCGCATTCGAGGGCTTCACGTTGGAGAGGGACCGCGCCTCCGTCCGCGTCAGCAATGCCGGGGAGCGGCCCGGTGCCGCGGTGCCGCAACTGTATCTGCTGTCGCGCAACGGACAGCCGATGCTGCGTCTGGTGGGCTTCGCCAAGGCCGAGCTCCCCGCCGGAGAGGCGCGTCGGCTCGATTTCGAGATCGACAAGCGCCTCCTCGCGGACAATCGCGATGGGATATGGACGATGCCAACGGGCGAATACGAGATCGGGCTCGGCACCGATGCCGAGACGATCGTCGCGCGCGAGACAATCCGCCTGGAAGCGAAAAGCTGGCGCAACGGCGGTTGAAGCGATTTAGGGTTCCAAGCCCGTGGGGGGCGTCAAGGCTCCCCACGGTGAACCGTTCTAGTCCCCGCCGGGTTGGAGCCGGTCGAATTCTTCCATCATGTCGGGGAGGACATCGCGCAGGGCCGCTGTCCAGCAGCCCCAGGTGTGTTCGCCTTCGCAATCGGCGATACCTTCTCCCCTGCCGTAATCGGTGAGGGTGAACGGCACGCCCGCTTCGTTGAGCGCCATGGCCAGGCGATAGCTCGACGGTTCGATCGCGCCTTCGACATTGGTGGGGAAGGGCGCCTCGGGATCGTTCGGAGTGTTGCCCGAACCGGTGTAGAGCGCCACTTTCATTCCGGCGAGGTTGCTGGGCGGAAAGCTGGTGCTCGCGACCGGGTCGGCCTCTGCCCACACTGCATCGGCAGCGACCGGCAGTGGCGAGCCGATCCCGAACGGACCATCGGTAGGCTTCCCATCGGCCTTTTCGGTCACATAGATGACCCGCTGCTGCTGCGGATTCAGCATGTTCAGCGCGCCCGAAAAACTGGCGACGAAGGCGAAGTTTTCGGGATAGCGCGCCGCATAGCGCAAGGCACCGTATCCGCCCATCGAAAGGCCTGCGATGGCTCTGCCCCGCTTGTTCGCGACGGTCTTGAAATTCTGGTCGATGAACGGAACCATTTGGTCCATGTGGAAGGTCTGCCAGTTCAGCGGTCCGGCGCTGCCGGGAAAAGCCCAATTGGTATACCAGCCCCCGTTTCCGCCGTCGGGCATCACGACGATCAGATCGCTGTCCGCAGTCGTCTCGACCACGCCACCCTTGTCGCTCCAGTCCGAGGAGGTCGCGGGATTGGCGGGATTGCTTCCTCCGTGGAGGAGATAGAGGACAGGGTAGCGGCGCGGATCGGCCGGGTCGTAACCAGCGGGAAGCAGAACGCGGATCTTCAGGTCACCCCGGACGGCATCGGTCTGGATGCGGAGTTCCACCATCCGATCATCGATCCGGGTCTGCTCCAGCACCCTGATGCCGGAAGAGGTTTGCGCGGTTGGCGCCTGCGCGCTCGCAACCGAAGGCACACCCAGACAAAGAGAGGCCAGCACAACGCTCACCAATATCCTGTTTCGCGACATCGATCTCTCTCCTGCTGAATTCAGCGCGGACAGGCTGCGGCAACCTTTTCCGCTTGCGACGAGAGCTATCTTCGACAATTTATCTTTATAGTCAAACAAATTCAGTTCTGCGCATCCGCGATGTCAAAGCCTGGTCTTGCGCAGATCGTCAGTCCCGATGGCGGGGGCACCAGCGCCGTCACCAATTCACGGCATAGCGACGCTGGAGATTCTGATTGGAGGATCGGGGCATGCGGGGAGGCCTTTTCGGCCTGCTGTCATCCCAGCCCTGGGACAGTTGCTAGGAACAACTTTAAATCCGCACTTCGAAGCGTACGGATTTCCGGGCTTTCCGACTGTTTTCAGGGCTGCTGGCTGGGGTGGCAGGGATCGAACCTGCGAATGCCGGTACCAAAAACCGGTGCCTTACCACTTGGCTACACCCCAGCAATGCGCGCTCCTATAGCGGGTCGCGCGCGGATGTGAAGGGTGTCAGATCGCCTTGCCGTCGAAATCCTGCGACGAATGGCGTTCCCGCAATTGCGTGTCCTCATCGCCCCAGACTTTCGTCACGATGCGACCGCGACGCACCGCCGGTCGCTCCGCGATAGTCCTCACCCAGCGGGCGACGTTCTCGTATTCGTCGATCGAAAGAAAAGTCTTCGCCTCGTTGTAGATCGTGCCCTCGACGAATGGGGCCATCCAGGGGAAGGCGGCGATATCCGCGATGGTATAGTCCGCCCCGCCGAGGAATTCGCTCTCGGCGAGGCGCCGGTCGGCGACGTCGAACAGGCGCTTGGTCTCCATGGCGTAGCGATTGATCGGGTATTCGTATTTTTCGGGCGCATAAGCGTAGAAATGGCCGAAACCGCCGCCGATGAAAGGCGCGCTGCCGATCTGCCAGAACAGCCAGCTAAGCACCTCGGCGCGGCTGCGGTCGGTGGGCAGGAAGGCGCCGAACTTTTCGGCCAGATGCATGAGGATGGCGCCGCTTTCGAAGATGCGCACCGGTTCCGACCCGCTGCGGTCGAGCAGGGCCGGGATCTTGCTATTTGGATTGACGCCGACGAAGCCAGACCCGAACTGGTCGCCGCTGGAGATGTCGATCGTCCAAGCGTCGTATTCGGCGCCGTCATGGCCCGCCTCCAGCAGCTCTTCCAGCATCACCGATGCCTTCACGCCATTGGGGGTCGCGAGCGAATACAGCTGAAAGGCATGGTCCCCGACCGGAAGGTCTTTATCCTCGCGCGCTCCGGCGGTTGGCCGGTTGATGCTGGCGAATTTCCCGCCGTTCTCGGTGTCGTTGGTCCACACTTTCGGCGGCGAGTAGGTCGGGTCGGCCAAGATTGATCTCCTGAGAAGAATGTGCTCACAAGTTGGGAAGGGCGGGGTGCGGGTGCAAGTGGAACCGAGCTTGCGGCGAAGCGTCCAGCAGATGAAACCATCGGGCCCGCACCATGACCAAGCTTATCTATGTCGACGATGATCTTCCCGGCATCTCCCGCAAGGGCGCTGGCAAGGGCTGGGCCTATTACGATCCCGACGGCGCGCTGATCCGCGACGCGGCGGAGCGCAAGCGCCTCAATGCGATCGCCCTTCCGCCCGCCTATGACGATGCGTGGTTCTGCCCGGCGCCCAACGGCCATATCCTGGCGACCGGAATCGACGCGAAGGGGCGCAAGCAATATCGCTATCATCCCGAGTTCCGCGCCCGCAGGGAAAGCGAGAAGTTCGACAATTGCCTCGCCTTCGGCGCGCTTCTGCCGCTGGTGCGCAAGCGGGTCGAACAGGATCTGCGCGGTCAAAAGATCACGCGCGATCGGTCCGTGGCGAGCGTGGTGCGCCTGCTGGACCTGGGGGCGATCCGGGTCGGGAACGAGGGGTATGCGCAGAGCAATCAGAGTTTCGGCGCCACCACGCTGCGCCGTCGCCATGCCGAACTGACCGGCAATACCCTGCGCCTGCGCTACAAGGGCAAGGCGGGCAAGCAGCAGGAGGTCGTCCTGTCGGACAGCAGCCTGTCGCGCATGGTGCGCAATATGCAGGATCTGCCTGGGCAGCACATCTTCAAATATGTCGACGAGGATGGGGACGTGCAGGCTGTCGGATCGAGCGACGTCAACGAGTATCTGTCCGAGACGATGGGCGAGCGCTTCACGGCCAAGAATTTCCGCACCTGGCACGCGAGCGTGATGGGGTACGAATGCCTTCTGAATGGGGAAGGGCGCGTCCCGATCAAGGAGCTGCTCGACTGCGTTGCGAGCAAGCTCGGCAACACGCCTGCCGTTACGCGCAAGAGTTATATCCATCCAGCGGTCATCGATCTGGTCGATCGCCAGGAGGAATGGCGCGCTAGCTTGAAGCTTCCGCGAGCGACGAAATGGCTTTCGCGTGAAGAACGCGGGCTGGCCGAATTGGTCAAGGAAAGTCCCAGTGCCAGCGAATTGCTGAAAGTGTCGCGGGCCTGAATTGTTTTATCCTATCATAAGTTAACCGCGAAAGTATTGGATTTATTTGCGCTTGCTTGGTAATACGGCAAGATCGTGCGACCTCTCGTGCGATGGCCGCTGGGTCATGGCAGCCTGCGGGATTGATTTCGGTCCGGGGCGGGCACATGCAGCGACTGGCGCAATTTGACGTAAGCAAGCAGTTCATAACGCGGCCCGGACAGGTCGCGGCGCAGCTTGTTTTCGGCGTGGTCTGCGCGGCCGCTATGATCGGCATACGTGCCGGCTTTGATCTCTGGGCTCCGATTTCGGGGCCCTTCGCCTTGATTTACCCGACCATTCTGCTCGCCACCCTCTACGGGCACTGGCGCGCGGGTGTCGTCGCGTTTTCGCTGACGTTCGCCTGGGCCTGGTATTTCGTCCTGCCCACGCCGCAATCCTTTGCGTTCGCCGACCCGACCGATCCTGCGCGCGTCGTCATCAACGCGGTTTCCGCCCTCATCGTGCTGATTTTTGCCGAAGCCTTCCGGCGTGCGGCGCACAGCACGATGGAGGAAATCCGCCTTTCCGCGGACCGCAGGCTGACACAGCTCGCCGAACTGGAACACCGCACGAAGAACAATTTCGCGCTCGTTGCCAGCCTGCTCGAAATCCAGAAGCGCCGCGTCAGCGATACCTCGCTCCACCCGATGCTGGACGATGCGGCGGGGCGCGTGCGCACCTTTGCGGATGCCTATTCCAGCCTCGCTATCGACCAGTCCGATGGCGTCAATGTCGACATGAAGCCGTATCTCAATCAGCTCCTGGACCGGATCGAGCGGGCTGCCGTACCCGATTTCGTGACGCTGTATCGCGAGATCGATCCGGTCGAGATGCCGCGCGAAAGCGCTGTCGCGATCGGGCTCTACGTCAACGAGGCGATTTCGAACTGCTTGAAATACGCATTCCCCGATGAACGGACCGGCAAGATCGGCGTGTTCTTCCAAGCACGTCAAGAAGGGTGGCGCCTGACGATCGACGATGACGGGGTCGGCATAGACGGCGGCCCGTCGCAGGGCGGTGGGCTGGGATCGAACCTGTTGACGGCCTTCGCCTCGCAGGCCGGGGCGCGCCACAGCGCCGGACCGACGCTGGGCGGGTTCCGCACCGAAATGAATGCGCTTGCCGAAGCGGTTGCCTAACCGGCCTTGAAAGCGTTACCGGCCTGAACTGACGCGGGCCGGATTGTCCTAATCCGATCCGGGGACCGGGCCGCGCTTCAAAGCGGGGCCGGGGCCAACCGAACGGAGATGGCGACGATAATGGCCGACAAGACCCCGCATCCCTTCTTCGATCTGCACACGCACGGCTTCGTGCGGGTCGCGACCAGCACGCCCCAGGTGCGCACCGCCGATATCGCCTTCAACGCGCGTGGCATCATCGAGGAGGCGGAGCGGGCCGCTGCACGCACCGTGGACGTCCTGCTCTATCCCGAGTTGTCCCTGTCCTCCTATGCGATGGACGATCTGCATCTCCAGGCCGCCATCCTCGAGGCGGTGGATGCCGAAATCGCGCACATCGTCGAAGTCAGCAAATCCATCCCGACAGTGCTCGTCATCGGCGCACCGCTGCGCCGCAATGGACGCATCTACAATTGCGCGCTGGCGATCTGCAGGGGCGCGGTTCTCGGCGTCGTGCCCAAGAGTTTTCTCCCCAATTACCGCGAATATTACGAGAAACGCTGGTTCGCCCATGGCCGCGATTGCGTCGGCCTGACGATCGAGGCGGGGGGCAGCGAGGTGCCCTTCGGGACGGACATTCTGTTCAAGCATTCCGCGATCCCCGGTTTCGTGTTCGGACTGGAGATTTGCGAGGATTTCTGGTCCCCGACCCAACCCGGCACCATGGCGGCGCTGGCGGGTGCGACGCTCATCCTCAACCTCTCGGCCTCGAACATCGTCATCGGCAAATCGGACGAACGGCATCTCCTCAGCCGCGCCAGTTCCGCGCGCTCGGTCTGCGCCTATGCTTATTCGGCCAGTGGCCATGGCGAGAGCACCACCGACCTCGCCTGGGATGGGCAGGGGATGATCTACGAATTAGGCGAGTTGATGGTCGAAAGCGTGCGCTTCGACCGCAAGCCCGAACTGTGTGTGGCCGACATCGATTGCCAGCGCATCCTCAACGAGCGGATGCGGATGCAGACGTTCAACGACGCCGCCGAAGCCGCCGGTCGGCCTGAAGACTGGTATCGCGCCATCGCCTTCGACCACGAACCAGACGGCGGCGACATCGGCCTCGAACGGCCGATCCGCCGCTTCCCCTTCGTCCCCAACCGGCAGGGCAAGCTCGACGAGGATTGTTACGAGGCGTTCAATATCCAGGTTTCGGCGCTGGTCCGCCGGATCGAAGCGACCAATCCCAAATCGCTCGTCATCGGTATCTCGGGTGGGCTCGACAGCACTCATGCCCTGCTGGTGGCGGCGCGGGCCTTCGACACGCTCGGCCTACCACGCAGCACGATCCGTGGATACACGATGCCCGGTTTCGGCACGTCGGATGGCACGCGCTCGAACGCCTGGAAACTGATGAAGGCGATCGGCATCACCGCCGAGGAGATCGACATCAAGCCCACCGCGCGGCTGATGCTGGAGAATATCGGCCACGCCTTCGCCGATGGCGAGCCGATCTACGACACGACGTTCGAGAACGTCCAGGCGGGCCTCAGGACGGATTATCTGTTTCGCCTGTCAGGGCAGCATGGCGGCTGGGTGGTCGGGACCGGCGATCTGTCCGAGCTCGCCCTAGGCTGGTGCACCTATGGGGTCGGCGACCAGATGAGCCATTACAACGTCAATGCGGGCGTCCCCAAGACGCTGATCCAGTATCTGATCCGCTGGACGACCGCGACGGACCAGTTCGACGAGGAGACCGATGCGGTCCTCCTGTCGATCCTCGATACCGAGATTTCGCCCGAACTCGTCCCGGCGGGCGAGGACGGCGCGATCCAGAGCACAGAAGCGAAGATCGGCCCGTATGAGCTGAACGACTTCTTCCTCCACCACATCCTGCGCTGGGGGCAGAAGCCCAGCCATGTCGCCTTCCTCGCTTGGCACGCCTGGCGCGATGCGAAGACGGGCGTCTGGCCCGCCGGCTTCCCCAAAGCGCGCAAGAACGAATACGATCTCGACACGATCGCGGGCTGGCTGGAGAAATTCGTCCAGCGCTTCTTCGCCTTCAGCCAGTTCAAGCGCAGCGCTTTGCCCAACGGGCCCAAGGTCAGTTCCGGCGGTGCCTTGAGCCCGCGCGGAGACTGGCGCGCGCCGAGCGACGCGGTGGCCGATGTCTGGCTCGCGGAATTGCGGAACGGACTGCCGCAAGCCACCAGCGACTGAACCATGCCCTCACGGACAGTCCTGCTCCTCATCCTTGCCAATCTGGCCTGGGCGCTGAACGTCATCGTCAGCAAGCTGGCCGTCGAGGATCTGGGGGTTCCGCCGCTGTTCTATGCCGGGCTGCGTGCGCTGGTCACGATCGTGGTCCTCGCGCCTCTGTTGAGGCCGCTTCCCGAGGACTGGCTGCGCACGGCCTTGGTGGGGCTGGCGATCGGTGGAGGCAGCTTCGCGCTGTTCGCCCTCGGCCTGCAAACCGCCAGTCCCTCCGCAGCGGGGATCGTCGGACTGTCGGGCGCACCGATGACCGTTCTGCTGGCCATAGTCCTGCTCGGCGAAAAGGTCCGCTGGCGGCGCGGTATCGGTATCGCGCTTGCCGTGACGGGCGTGGTGATCGCCATCGCCTCTCCCTCTGGCTGGGAAAGTTCGGGTGGCGTCGCCTGGATCCTCGTCTCCTGCCTCGTCGGCGCGCTCGGCTCGATCTACGTCAAACGAATCGAGGCAGGCGGGAGGCAATTGCAGGCCTGGTCGGCGCTCGCCTCCTTCACCGTGCTGATGCCGCTGGCCCTCGTCACCGAGTCCGGTTTCGTCGCGCCGATCGTGGCCAATCCGCTGGCCGTGATCGGCTGCCTGATCTTTGCCGGGCTGATCGTGTCGGTCTACGCGCACACGATCTATTTCAACGCGCTCAAGACTCACGACGCCAATCTGGTGGTCCCGTTCACGCTGCTACACCCCTTGATGACCGTCGCGCTGGGGGCATGGTTGACGGGTGACAGCGTGGGATGGCCGCTGCTGATCGGCGGAGGTGTTGCGGTCACCGGCGTGGCGATCCTGGTCGTCCGGCCGAGCACCACCTTCACGCGTCGCCTGCTCGTCCGCTCGCGCCTCTGACGGGGCGAGCGCGCTTGCCCGGGCACACAAATCGCGGCATCGCGTTGACAGGACGAACGCCTTTTCCATCGGGACCTGAATGACCGTCATCAACCGGATCGCCACTGCGGTCCCCGATCTCGATTTCGAAGCCGATTACCGCCGGTGGGCGATGCGACGGCTGGAAGGCACGCGCGAGGCGCGGCTCTACGAGCGCATGGCCGATCGCTCTGGGATCGAACATCGCTGGTCTGTCCTGACCGAGGAAGATGCGAGATTGGAGGAAGGTGTGGGCCTGTATGGTGGTGCGCAGCCGCCCGGCACGGCAGAGCGCATGGCGATCTACGCCGAAGAGGCTCCGAAACTCGCGCTGAAAGCGATCGAAGGGCTGGGCGATCTCGGCGCGGTCACGCATCTCGTGGTTGCCAGCTGCACCGGTTTCGTGGCGCCGGGGATCGACCAGATCATCGCGCGTCGCCTGGGCCTTGCCGACGATATCGAGCGGGTGCTGATCGGCTTCATGGGCTGCTATGCTGCTGTCACGGCGCTGCGCACGGCGCGGCATATCGCGCGCTCGCAGGAGGATGCGCGCGTACTCGTAGTGACGGTGGAGCTATCGACGCTCCATCATCAGGAACAGATGGATATCGAACCGCTGCTGATGGGCGCCCAATTCGGCGACGGCGCGGCGGCGGCGCTGATTGGGAATGAGGGCGAAGGACTTTCGCTCGGCGAGGGAATTTCCGCGGCGCTTCCCGATAGCGAAGAGCTGATCACCTGGCATATCGGCGACACGGGCTTCAATATGAGGCTTTCGGGGGAGGTTCCGGGGCGTATCGTTGCCGCGCTGGGCGATCCCGCCGTTCGGAAGCGCGTGCTGGGCGGGGCAGAGGTGGAAGCATTCGACGCCTGGGCGGTCCATGCCGGGGGCCGCAGCATCTTGGATGCGGTGGAGAAAGGGTTTGCGCTCGCGCCCACCGCACTCGACGCGTCGCGCGCCGTCTTGCGCAATTGCGGCAACATGTCCTCGTCCACGCTGATGTTCGTGCTTGCGCGCCTGATCCGGGAAAGGCCCCTCAAAGGCGTCGCTCTGGCATTCGGCCCTGGCCTCGCCATGGAGGGCTTCCGCTTCGGCTGGTCCGATGCTTGAACAGCGGGCGAGCCGGGAAGAATTGATGGACGACCCCGCGCTCGACGCGGCGACCTATACCGAGGTTCTCCACGATCTGGCGCAGGTGAACAGCGTCACGCTGGCGCGGCGGCCGACGCTCGATTTTCTCCGCCGTGCGGTGGGTGGGCGCAAGAGCTTCCGCCTCCTCGACGTCGGTTTCGGCGATGGAGATATGCTCCGCGCGATCCGATCATGGGCCGATCGGCGCGGGATCGAAGCGGAGCTGGTCGGTATCGATCTCAATTCCCGCAGTGTGGCGGCGGCGCGCGAGCGGACCCCCTCAGCCATGGCAATCGACTATCGGACCGGCGATTATGCCGATCTGGCGGGCGAGCGATGGGATTGCGTCGTGTCGAGCCTCGTTGCCCATCACATGACCCGCGATCAGCTCGTCCAGTTTCTGCGCTTCATGGATCGGGAGGCGCGAAGGGGCTGGTTCGTCAACGATCTGCGCCGCAGCCGATTCGCATGGCTCGGCTATCCCCTGCTGGCGCGGCTGATGCGCTGGCATCCTATCGTGCGGCATGACGGGCGCCTGTCGATCGCGCGATCCTATCGGCGCGAGGAATGGGCGCCGATTTTGTCTTCCGCTGCCGTAGAAGGCGCGGAAGTGAAGCGGGTTTTCCCGTTCAGGCTTTGCGTCGAGAAGATTGGGTGAGCGCAACGCTGATCCTTGGCGCCGGACCTGCGGGATGCGCCGCAGCCATAACCCTTGCCGGGCAGGGACGCGCGCCCATCCTGATCGATCGCGATGCGAAAGTCGGCGATCCCCTATGCGGTGGTTTCATGAGCTGGCGGACTGTCGCCGCCTTGCGCGATCTGGGCGTGGATCCTGAAACGCTCGGGGCGCATCGGGTCGACCGATTGACGCTGTTTGCGGGCGATCGAAAGGCGCAGGCCCGCCTGCCCGAAGCGGCGTGGGGGCTGTCGCGCCATGCACTCGACACGGCCATGCGCGCGCGAGCGATCGCACTTGGCGCCTGCCTCGAGATCGATCGCGCCCGGACGCTGTCGGCGGGCCGGATCGAGGGCGAGCGGCAGGATTGGCAGGCGGACACCATCTTCCTCGCCACCGGCAAGCATGACGTGCGTGGCGAGACTCGCCCGCGTGAGGCCTCCGATCCGGCACTGGGCGTGCGGGTGAGGATACCCGCTCACCCCGAGCTTTCGCGCATGATCGGCGGTGCGATCGAATTGCACCTGTTCGATGGCGCCTATGCGGGCATCGTATTGCAGGAGGACGGATCGGCGAATGTCTGCCTCGCTCTGCGCAAATCGAGGCTGATGCGGGACGGATCGCCGCTGGCGCTGCTCAACGTTCTTGCCGATCGCAATCCTGCTTTTGGGGAGCGGTGGCGCCACGCCCCTGACGATCCGGTGATCGATACGGTTGGGTCGGTCCCTTATGGCTGGATTGCGCAGGCCACCGATCCGGGGCTCTATCGCCTCGGCGATCAGGCGGCGGTCATTCCGTCGCTGGCGGGAGAGGGCATGGGCATCGCCATCGCCAGCGGACGGTCGGCCGCGCAAGCCTGGCTCGACGGGAAGACTGCACCTGTCTGGCAAGGCGAATTCTCGCGCCGCGCAGCACGGCCCGTAACCGTGGCGGAAGCGATCTGGAAAGCGGCAGAAACGCCAGCCTTGGCACGATTGGGTCTGGCCGCGACCTCCCTATTGCCCGGCCTGGCCACGATGGCGATGCGCGCCAGCCGGATTTAAAGCTTCATCACCCAATCATGCGCGTCGTCCACGGCGCCGGTCTGAATTCCGACCAGCTTCTCGCGGAGTTTGTGCGTGATCTGGCCGGTGCCGCCCGATCCGATCGAAAATTCGCCATCCGGGCCGACGACCGACCCCACCGGCGTCACCACCGCCGCGGTTCCACAGGCCATGGTTTCGACCAGATTGCCTTTCACCGCGTCGGCGCGCCATTGGTCGATGCTGTAAGGCTCTTCGCGCACATTGAGGCCTTCTTCGCGCAGCAGCTGGATCAGGCTGTCGCGTGTGATGCCGGGCAGGATCGTGCCTGTCAGCGGGGGCGTGATGACGGTCCCATCGTCGAAGACGAAGAACAGGTTCATGCCCCCCAGCTCCTCGATCCATTTCTTTTCGACCGCGTCGAGGAAAACGACCTGATCGCAGCCATTCTCGATCCCCTCCATCTGGGGGACGAGGCTGGCGGCGTAATTGCCGCCGGTCTTGGCGGCTCCCGTCCCGCCCGGCGCGGCGCGGGTATAGTTGCGGCTGACCCAGATTTTGACCGGCTTCGCGCCGCCCTTGAAATACCCGCCCACTGGAGAGGCGATCAGCACGTATTTGTATTGCCGCGCGGGCCGCACGCCGAGAAAGGCCTCGCTCGCGAACATGAAGGGGCGGAGATAGAGCGCGCCACCATCGATCGTGGGGGTCCAGTCGCCATCGATGGAAACAAGTCGGCGAATGCTTTCGAGGAAGAGGTCTTCGGGCAATTCGGGCATCGCCATGCGGCGCGCGCTGGCGTTGAAGCGGCGGGCGTTCTGCTCGGGCCGGAACAGGCCGAGCGATCCGTCGGGATGGCGATAGGCCTTCATCCCTTCGAAGATTTCCTGCGCATAATGCAGCACCGCCGCCGCCGGATCGAGCGCGATCGGCTCGCGCGCCTGAAGAGACGCGCTGTGCCATCCCCCCTGGTCCGCATCGTATTCGATCACGACCATGTGATCGGTAAAGATCTTGCCGAAACCGGGATCGGCGATGGCCTGCTGACGGGTTTCGCCGGGGACCGGGGCAGGGTGGGGGAGGTGCGTGAAATCCATGCTTCGCGGGTAATGCGCGAGGCGAAAAAGGGCAAGTGGCCGGGGAATGGGCTCGCAAGAGAAGCGGGACCGCTTCACTGAAGAACCGGGCCGGAGAAGGCCCGGCAAGCGCGACCGCGCGCCCGCAGCGGCCCTGATCCCGGACTTGTTCCGGGGGGAGGAACAGCCGCGAGGATGCTTGCACGGAGGTGCGAGCTTAAACCAAAAACGTGAAGGGCGGCCCTCGCCCGTAGGAGGTACCGCCCTTCGCATGGTCAGCGGCCGGAAGTGCCGCTCACGTCGCCTTACTTGGCAAGTGTCTTACCGAGTATGCTCCGTAGGGATCTTCACCGACCTCGCTACTGAACCATGAGACATCGGATCACCTCCTTTCGCGCTAGTGAGCTAGAAGCCCGTTTCACGGGGCCACAAGACCGGCGTTCGCCGCTGATCTTGTCTCCTTTTTCATGCTTCCCCAGCGCCAATTCAAGGCTTGAAAAAAACTTTTCCCACGTCAGTATCGGCGGTTCCCGCTGGCTCAGCGGCAATCCTCGATCACGCGCGTCACTTCGGCCCAGGCGGGCAGATAGAGCGTCGGTGCGTTCGTCAACTCCAACGCGAAGCGGCCCTTGGTAAGCGCCATCGCATCGAGCAACGGATCGCGGGCAGGAACGACGGCGGCGAACATATTCTGGCCTTCGGGATCGACCGGTGCGCGCAGCGACCGGGTCGCCGTTTCCGTACGAATCGTCATCGTGCGATCATAGACGCCGCGCGGCTCGGTATAGCGTTGCACAAGCACATTTCCGGTCGGCGAACACGTAATGCGCGCCAGCATCTCGCCGTTGGTTCCTGCATATTCGGCTGACGAATATCGGGCATTTGCCACCCGCTCCGTCGAATACGACCAATCCCCCGGCGTGCGGGGCGCATCCATCCAATTGTCGTAGGTAGGCGCCGGCGCGGGGGCCGGAGCAGGTGCGCGCGTGACCGGTGTCGGCGACGGGGTAGGAGCGGGCGTCGAATCGGGCGCGGGCACGCAGGCCGCGATCCCGAAGGTGAGAGCGAGCGCCGCGCCCGCATAGGCGAGCGACGAGGCGATGAAAGGGCGCCGTTCGTGGCGCACGTCTTTGCGAGGGGTCGGTTCCATCCCCTCTCAATGCGCGCTAGGCGACATGTTTCCAAGCGGGACCGGAGAATATGAGCAGGAAACAGCGCCTCGACCAGATGCTCGTCGATCGCGGCCTCGTCGAAAGCCGCACGCGCGCACAGGCGCTCGTAATGGCGGGGCTGGTGTTTTCGGGCGAGCGCAAGCTGGAAAAGCCCGGCCAGCAGATGCCTGCGGACACCCCGCTCGACGTGCGCGGACGCGATCATCCCTGGGTCTCGCGCGGGGGCATCAAGCTGGTGCACGCGATCGATCATTTCGGGCTCGACCCCGCGGGCGTGACCGCGATGGATATCGGCAGCTCGACCGGCGGCTTTACCGACGTGCTGTTGCACAAGGGGGCCGCGCACGTCTTCGCGGTCGATAGCGGGACCAACCAACTGGCCTGGAAATTGCGGCAGGACGATCGCGTCACCGTGCACGAACAGTCCAGCGCGCGTATCCTGACGTCCGAAATGATCGACCGCCCGTGCCAGTGGGTGGTCTGCGATGCCAGCTTCATCGGTCTTGCCAAGGTGCTCGAACGCCCGCTCGAACTGGCGGCGCCCGAATGTCGCCTCGTCGCGCTGATCAAGCCGCAATTCGAGGTCGGGCGCGAGGAGGTGGGGAAGAAAGGCGTGGTCAGCGATCCGGCGCTTCACGCCCGCGTCTGCGAGGAGGTGTGTGCATGGGTCAAAGGGCTGGGCTTCGTGGTCGACGGTATCGTCGAAAGCCCGATCACCGGACCGGAAGGCAATGTCGAGTTCCTGATCAGCGCCCTTAGAAACGCTCGCGGCGATTGACGCTGGCGCGCTCGGCGCTCTAGGCGTTTGCGCAACAAGATTTCACGGGAAGAGAGCATGTCCGGTAACATCGCCGAAATGGAACGCCGCCGCGCCGCCGCCAAGATGGGTGGCGGGCAGAAGCGCATCGATGCGCAGCATGCCAAGGGCAAGCTGACCGCGCGTGAGCGGTTGGACGTGCTGCTCGACGAAGGCAGCTTCGAAGAGCTCGACACCTATGTCGAACACGATTGCATCGACTTCGGCATGGAGGAGCAGCGCATTCCGGGCGACGGCGTGGTCACCGGATCGGGTACGATCAACGGGCGGCTGGTGTTCGTGTTCAGCCAGGATTTTACCGTGTTCGGCGGGTCGCTGTCGAAGCGCCATGCGGAAAAGATCTGCAAGGTGATGGACATGGCGCTGAAGGTCGGCGCGCCGGTCATCGGTTTGAACGATAGCGGCGGCGCGCGCATCCAGGAAGGCGTGGCCTCGCTCGGCGGCTATGCCGAAGTGTTCCAGCGCAACGTGCTTGCCAGCGGCGTGGTGCCGCAGATCAGCCTGATCATGGGGCCGTGCGCGGGCGGGGCGGTCTATTCGCCTGCGATGACCGACTTCATCTTCATGGTGAAGGACAGCTCCTACATGTTCGTGACCGGGCCGGACGTGGTGAAGACGGTGACGAACGAGGTCGTGACGCAGGAGGAGCTGGGCGGCGCGGTGACGCACACGACCAAGACCAGCGTGGCCGACGTGGCGTTCGAGAACGATATCGAGACGCTGCTCGCAACGCGTAATTTCGTCGATTTTCTGCCGCTGTCCAACCGCGAGGACGTGCCCGAGCGCCCGACCAGCGATCCGTGGGACCGCGAGGAGCCCAGCCTCGACACGATCATTCCCGACAATGCCAACCAGCCTTACGACATGCGGGAGGTCATCCGTAAGACGCTGGACGAAGGCGATTTCTTCGAGATTCAGCCGGCGCATGCGGGCAATATTTTGTGCGGCTTCGGCCGTGTCGAGGGGCGCACGGTGGGCGTGGTCGCGAACCAGCCGATGGTGCTGGCGGGCGTGCTCGACATCAATTCCTCGAAGAAGGCGGCGCGTTTCGTGCGCTTCTGCGATGCCTTCGACATTCCGATCCTGACCTTCGTGGACGTGCCCGGATTCCTTCCCGGCACGGCCCAGGAGCACAACGGCATCATCAAGCACGGCGCGAAGCTGCTCTTCGCCTATGCCGAGGCGACCGTGCCCAAGATCACCGTGATCACGCGCAAGGCCTATGGCGGCGCCTACGACGTGATGAGCTCCAAGCATTTGCGCGGCGATTTGAACTACGCCTGGCCCACCGCCGAAATCGCCGTGATGGGCGCCAAGGGCGCGGTGGAGATCATCTTCCGCCAGGATCGCGACAATCCCGAAAAGATCGCCGAGAAAACCAAGGAATACGAAGACCGCTTCGCCAACCCCTTCGTGGCCGCCTCGCGCGGCTATATCGACGAAGTGATCCACCCCCACGCAACCCGCCGCCGGATCGCGCTGGGGCTGCGGAAGCTGCGCGGCAAGCAGCTCGAAAACCCCTGGAAGAAGCACGATAATATTCCGCTGTGACGCCTTCGCACATCTTTTTCGACGTCAACGAAACGCTGATCGATATCGCGCCCCTGCGCTCTGCCGTGGCCGAGCGACTTGGTGGCGGTGGGGGGCAGGCGGATCGCTGGTTCAACGGACTTATCGAGTATTCGCTGGCCGAAACTCTGGCGGGTGAAGCGTCTGAATTCGCAGATATAGCGGCGGCGGTGCTTGCGATGCAGGTGGCCGAAAACGGCGGTCTTCTCGCTTTGGATGCCGCGAAGGCGATCGTTTCGGACGGGCTCGAACGGTCCGAAGCGTATCGCGATGTCCCGGCAGGATTGGCGCGTCTGAAGGACGCAGGTTTTTCGCTGGTCGCTCTAACCAATTCCAGCGGTGACGGTCTGCAGGAACGGCTGGACAGAGCGGGTATCGGAGAATTTTTCGATCACGCGCTGAGCGTCCGACCGTCAGGTGGCTACAAGCCCGACAGGCGCTGTTATGATTATGGCTTGTCCGAGACGGGAGCCTCTGCCGATCGCGCGCTGATGGTCGCCTGTCATCCTTGGGACCTGATCGGTGCACGGGCAGCAGGTTGGCAGACCGCCTTCGTCGCCCGGCCCGGCAAGGCGTGGTATCCGCTGGCCGACGAAGCGGAATTCGTCGCGGACGATATCGAAGATCTGGCGCGGCATATTCTCGAAGCGAGGCAAAGCGTATGAAACTCGGTCGTCTCAACCACATCGGCGTCGCGACGCCTTCGATCGCGGACAGCGTCGCCTATTACCGCGACACGATGGGCGCGACCCGTATCGGCGAGCCGTTCGATCTGCCCGAGCAGGGCGTGAAGGTCTGCTTCGTCGACACGCCCGGCCATGACGGGACCGAAGGCACGCAGATCGAGCTGATCGAGCCGCTGGGCGAGCAATCGACGCTCAGGACGTTCATGGAGAAGAACCCGCTCGGGGGGCAGCATCACGTCTGCTACGAAGTGCCCGATATCGCAGCTGCGCGGGAGTGGTTCGAAGGGAAGGGCAAGCGCATCCTCGGCCCGACGCGCATCGGCGCGCATGGGACGCCGATCTTTTTCCTCCACCCGAAGGACATGATGGGCCAGCTGACCGAAATCATGGAAACGCCGAAAGAGGCGCATTGAGATGACCGACAAACCCACTTTTTCCGACTGGAAGGCCCTCGCCGACAAGGAAGTGAAGGGCCGCGATCTGACCTGGCACACGGCCGAGGGGATCGACGTGAAGCCGCTCTACACGAGCGAGGATACGCACAATCTCGACCCCGGCGTCCCCGGCATCGCGCCGTTCACGCGTGGGCCGTACGCCTCGATGTATACCGGGCGCCCGTGGACGATCCGGCAATATGCGGGCTTCTCCACTGCCGAGGAATCGAACGCCTTCTATCGCCGCAATCTGGCGGCGGGACAGAAGGGCCTCTCGGTCGCCTTCGACCTCGCGACGCATCGCGGGTATGACAGCGATCATCCGCGCGTGGTCGGCGATGTCGGCAAGGCGGGCGTCGCGATCGACACCGTGCGCGACATGGAGATCCTGTTCGACCAGATCCCGCTCGAAAGCATGAGCGTGTCGATGACCATGAACGGCGCGGTGATCCCGGTGCTGGCGTTCTACATCGTCGCGGCGGAACGGCAGGGCGTCAGCCAGGACAAGCTGGCCGGGACCATCCAGAACGACATCCTCAAGGAGTTCATGGTCCGCAACACCTATATCTATCCGCCCGAGCCATCGATGCGGATCGTTTCGGACATCATCGCCTACACCTCGGCCAACATGCCGAAATTCAACTCGATTTCGATCTCGGGCTATCACATGCACGAGGCCGGGGCGACGGCGGTGCAGGAGCTCGCCTTCACCATCGCGGACGGCAAGGAATACGCCAAGCGCGCGATGGAAGCAGGCCTCGATATCGACGCCTTCGCGCCGCGCCTCAGCTTCTTCTGGGGCATCGGCATGAACTTCTTCATGGAGATCGCCAAGATGCGCGCGGGCCGCCACTTGTGGCACGACGTGATGTCGGATCTGGGCGCGAAGAGCGACAAGTCGAAAATGCTGCGAACGCACTGCCAGACCAGTGGCGTTTCGTTGCAGGAGCAGGACCCTTACAACAACGTCATCCGCACCACGATCGAAGCGATGGCGGCGGTGCTGGGCGGCACGCAATCGCTCCACACCAATGCGCTCGACGAAGCGATCGCGCTGCCGACCGATTTCTCCGCCCGGATCGCGCGCAACACGCAGCTCGTGCTGCAACACGAAGCGGGGCTGACGAACGTCGCCGATCCCCTCGGCGGATCGTATTATATCGAAAGCCTCACCGCAGAACTGGTCGAAAAGGCCAAGGCGATGCTCGACGAGGTCGAAGCGGCGGGCGGCATGACCCAATACGTCGCCAGCGGCGAGCCCAAGGCCCAGATCGAACGCGCCGCCGCCGCCAAGCAGGCGAGCGTCGATCGCGGCGAGACCGTGATCGTGGGCGTCAACAAGTACCGACGCGACAAGGAAGACGAGATCGACACGCTCGATGTCGACAACCACGCCGTGCGGCGCAGCCAGATCGCGCGGCTCGAGGATGTGCGCGCCAATCGCGACGATTTCGCCTGCAAGGCCGCGCTCGACGCGCTGGCGCGCGGTGCGGCGCAGAAAGAGGGCAATCTCCTCGCCCTCGCCGTGGAAGCCGCGCGGCACGATGCGACGCTGGGCGAAATCAGCGAGGCGATGGAGGATGCCTTCGGGCGCTACGATACGTTGCCGACACCGGTGAAGGGGGTCTATGCCGAAGCCTATGCGGACGATGATCGCTATGCCCAGGTGGTCGAGGGCGTAAAAGCGGTCGAGCGCAGGCTCGGCCACAAACCCAAGCTGATGGTCGCCAAGATGGGGCAGGACGGCCACGATCGCGGGGCGAACGTGATCGCATCCGCCTTTGCCGATATGGGCTTCGACGTGCTCAGCGGCCCGCTGTTCCAGACGCCGCAGGAAACCCGCGACATGGCGCTTGCCGAGAACGTCGACGCCATCGGCGCGAGCAGCCTTGCGGCAGGGCACAAGACCCTCATCCCCGAACTGATCGGCTTGCTGAAAGAGGCCGGACGCCCCGACATCAAGGTAATCGCCGGCGGCGTGATCCCGCAGAAGGATTACGACTTCCTGCGCGATGCAGGCGTGCAGGGCATCTACGGCCCAGGCAGCAATGTCGTCGAATGCGCCGCCGACGTGCTGCGCCTGCTCGGCCACAACATGCCGCCTGCGGGCGAGGATCTAGACGAGGCGGCGGAGTGAGTTTCAGCGATCAGCGACTGACTGTCGCTCAGAAGTTGGGGTGTGCACTTTATGCCATAATCGCTTTCGTCGTATCCGCTGGCTTTGCAATTGCTGGGGCCATAGGCGATTGTCCCGAAGGTAATGATTGTCCTTCGGAATTCGACAGAGCAGTGATGGTCTTCGGCGTGCCGATCGGCTTCTTTCTGGGTGGCCTTCTTCTGACCAGATTCTTTATGCGAGACAAAGATTGACCCAAACCCGCACAGACTGGACCCGCGACGAAATCGCGGAGCTCTTCGACCTTCCCTTTACCGAACTGCTCTTCCGCGCGGCCACCGTCCACCGCGAATTTCATCCGCCCGAACAGGTGCAGCTCTGCACGCTGCTCTCGATCAAGACCGGTGGGTGTCCGGAGGATTGCGGCTATTGCTCGCAGTCGGTGAAGGCCGACAGCGGCGTGGAGGCGACCAAGCTGATGGATGTGCGAGCCGTGCTGCAATCCGCCGCGCAGGCGAAGGATGCGGGCAGTCAGCGCTTCTGCATGGGCGCGGCATGGCGCAATCCCAAGGACCGCGACATGCCCGCGATCGTCGAGATCGTGAAGGGCGTGCGCGCCATGGGGCTGGAGACCTGCATGACGCTCGGAATGCTGACGCCGAAACAGGCGGATATGCTGAAGGATGCGGGCCTCGATTACTACAACCACAATGTCGACACCGGCCCGGAATATTACGAGCGCGTGATCTCGACCCGCAAGTATCAGGACCGTCTCGACACGCTGCAGAACGTGCGCGATGCGGGCATCAGTGTGTGCAGCGGCGGCATCGTCGGCATGGGCGAAACGCGCGAGGACCGCGTCGGCTTCGTCCACATGCTCGCCACGCTGGAGCGGCATCCCGAAAGCGTGCCGGTCAATGCGCTGGTGCCGGTCAAGGGCACCGTGCTGGGCGATATGCTGGCCGACACGCCGCTCGCCAAGATCGACGATATCGAATTCGTCCGCACCGTCGCGGTCGCGCGGATCGCCATGCCGATGAGCATGGTGCGGCTCTCCGCCGGACGCGAGAGCATGTCCGATGCGACGCAGGCGCTGTGCTTCCTCGCCGGCGCGAACTCGATCTTCACCGGCGACAAACTGCTGACCGCCCCCAATGCGGGCGACGATAGCGACGGCGCGCTGTTCGCGAAGCTTGGGCTGACGCCGCTGGTGCAGGACGAACCGATGCGATCCTGTCAGCGCACCAGCGAAACCATGGAACCGGCGGAGTAAACATGTTCAAGAAAATCCTCATCGCCAATCGCGGCGAGATCGCGTGCCGGGTCATCAAGACTGCGCGCCGGATGGGCATTGAGACCGTCGCGGTCTATTCGGATGCCGATGCGCGTGCGCCGTTCGTGGAGATGGCGGACGAGGCGGTTCACATCGGCCCGGCGCCCGCCGCAGAAAGCTATCTGCTTGCCGACAAGATCATCGCCGCCTGCAAACAAACCGGGGCCGAGGCGGTGCATCCCGGCTACGGCTTCCTGTCCGAGCGTGCGAGCTTCGTGGAAGCCTTGGCCAAGGAGAACATCGCCTTCATCGGTCCGCCCGCCAATGCCATCGCGGCGATGGGCGACAAGATCGAATCGAAGAAGCTGGCGCGCGATGCGGGGGTGAACACCGTGCCCGGCTCCGAAGGCGCGATCGAAAATACCGAAGACGCGCTGACATGGGCCAACAAGATCGGCTATCCGGTCATGATGAAGGCTAGTGCGGGCGGCGGCGGCAAGGGCATGCGCCTCGCCTGGACCGATCAGGACGTAAAGGACGGCTTCGAAGCGACGCAGCGTGAGGGCCTGAACAGCTTCGGCGACGACCGCGTCTTCATCGAGAAATTCATCGAAGACCCGCGCCATATCGAGATCCAGATTTTGGGCGATAAGCACGGGACTATTCTCTATCTCAACGAGCGCGAATGCTCGATCCAGCGCCGCCACCAGAAGGTGGTCGAAGAAGCGCCGTCCCCCTTCGTCACGCCCAAGATGCGCAAGGCGATGGGCGAGCAGTGTGTGGCTCTGGCGCGCGCGGTGGATTACCATTCGGCGGGCACCGTCGAACTGATCGTGAGCGGCGCGGACGAGACGGGGGAGAGCTTCTACTTTCTCGAAATGAACACCCGCCTCCAGGTCGAACATCCCGTGACCGAAGCGATTACTGGCATCGACCTCGTCGAGCAGATGATCCGGATCGCGGCGGGCGAAAAGCTCGAAATGACGCAGGACGATATCGGGATCGACGGTTGGTCGATCGAGAACCGCGTCTATGCCGAAGATCCCTATCGCGGGTTCCTGCCCAGCATCGGTCGCCTCGTGCGTTACGATCCGCCGCTGAAGGGCTGGACGGACGATGGAAGCGCGAACGGCCGGCGCGGTGTGAATGGCGTTCGTGTGGACGACGGCGTCTATGAAGGCGGCGAGGTTTCCATGTTCTACGATCCCATGATCGCCAAGCTGGTGACCTGGGGTGAAACGCGTGACGAGGCGGCGGATTTGCAGGTCCAGGCGCTCGATGCGTTTCGGATCGAAGGCCTCGGCCATAATGTCGATTTCCTCAGCGCCATCATGCAGCATCCGCGCTTCCGCTCGGGCGAACTGACCACCGGCTTCATCGCCGAGGAATATCCCGAAGGGTTCGAAGGCGCTGCTGTGTCGGACGATCTGAAGCGCGGCCTCGCCGCCGTGGCGGGTGTGATCGCCACCGCCGATGCCGATCGCGCGCGCCGGATCGAAGGCCAGCTTTCGGACGATCTCTATGCGCCGGGCGACTGGACCGTGCGCTTGGGCGACACCGATTATCGCGTCACGCTGGAGGAAGAAGCGATCACCGTCGACGATGCGCCGGTCGCGCTCCAGATGGAGTACACGCCGGGCGAGCGGATGGTGGAAGTCGAACTGGACGATGAGACTCTGACGCTCCAGCTCGAACCGACGCGCACCGGCTATGCCATCACCACGCGGGGAGCGAAGCATACGGTGCGTATCCTTCAGACCCGGATCGCGCATCTGGCCGATCACATGATCGAGAAGATCCCGCCGGACCTTTCGAAGATGCTGATCTGTCCGATGCCCGGCCTGCTGGTGAAGCTGCATGTCGAGGAAGGCGAGGAGGTTCAGCCGGGCCAGCCGCTGGCCACCGTCGAAGCGATGAAGATGGAAAACATCCTGCGCGCCGAAAAGGAAGGCACCATCGCCAAGATCAACGCCGAAGAGGGCGAGAGCCTGGCGGTCGACGCGGTGATTCTGGAGCTGGAATAACATGCATCTGGCGCATGACCCCGCGGCCCCCGCAGCGGAGGAAACCCGGTTCGAGGAGTTTCTGAAGACCGATATTCGCGTGGGGACCGTGGTGGCAGCGCACGACTTCCCCGAAGCGCGCAAGCCAGCCTACAGGCTCGAAATCGATTTCGGGCCGACGATCGGGATCAGGAAAACGAGCGCACAGATCGTCGCCAATTACGCGCGCGAGGAACTGGTTGGTCGGCAGGTCGCGGCGGTGGTCAATTTCCCGCCGCGCCAGATCGGCCCGGCGATGTCGGAAGTGCTGACGCTGGGTTTCGCGGACGAGAAAGGCGAGGTCGTCCTGTTCGCGCCCGACACGCCCGTGCCGAACGGATCGCGCCTGTTCTGAGCCGAAGCTCCCATTGAAGCGTTCCCGTCAGCATCACGCGACGATCGGGATGCAGTTCGATGGATATGATGCAGGTCTTCTTCAATAACGGCCCCGGCCTGCTGCGCACGATCGTGGCGGCTGTTTTCGCCTATGTCAGCATGATTCTGGTCCTGCGAGTGGCGGGCAAACACGCGCTGTCGAAACTGCACGTGTTCGATTACATCGTCACCGTGGCGCTCGGCTCGACACTGGCGAACATTCTGCTGAACGAGGATGTCGCGCTTGCCGAAGGATTGGTGGCGACTGTCATGCTGGTGGGTATGCAGTGGCTCGTGGCCAAAGGGGCAGTGAGTTACGAGCCCTGGCGCAAATTTATCCGCTCTGCTCCGCAGGTTCTGCTGCGCCATGGCGAGCTCGATGCCGAGGCGATGTTGAGCGAACGAGTAACCGAAGTCGAAGTCGACATCGCAATCCGTATGTGCGGCTTCGGCGACCGTTCGATGATCGCCTATGTCGTGCTCGAATCTGACGGGACTTTGTCGGTCATATCGAACGATTTGGTCGGAGATGAAAGCGCGCTTCGCACTCTGATCGTTGGCCCAGAGAACGACGGCTAGTGCGCCTGCAATTCCCCGTCCAAGAACTGCGCTACGTCGTCCAGCGCAACATCCTTGGCCAGAAATGCTGCGCCTATGCTGCGCAGCAAAAGGAACGGCAGGGTGCCTGCATCCATCTTCTTGTCGTGCAGCATGTGATCGGCGAGATCGCAGCCTGAACAGCCGAGATCGAGCGCCGAGATCTCGGCGGGCAAACCGACGGCATCGACTGCGCGGATTAGGCGCTGGCTCGCTTCTTCGCTGAGCAATCCGCGCCGCGCGGAATAGCGCGCAGCCAAAATCATGCCCAGCGCCACCGCTTCGCCATGCAGCAAACGGTCGGAGAATCCGGTTTCCGCTTCGAGCGCGTGTCCGAATGTATGGCCGAGATTGAGCAACGCCCGCGCGCCTGTCGTCTCGTGCTCGTCCTCGGCAACGATCCGCGCCTTGGCTGCGATGCTTGTGGCGACCGCGTATTCAAGCGCAGCCGGATCGCGCGCCAGAACCGCTCTGCCGTTTTCTTCGAGCCAGCCGAAAAATTCCGCATCGCCAAGCACGCCGTATTTCAACACCTCGGCATAGCCAGCGCGCATCTCGCGGTCGGGCAAGGTTTCGAGCGCGGCCAGATCGGCAAGGACCAGCGCGGGCTGATGGAAGGCGCCGACAAGGTTCTTGCCCGCCGCGCTGTTGATCGCGGTCTTGCCGCCGACAGAACTGTCGACCTGCGCCAACAAAGTCGTCGGTACCTGGATGAACCCGCAGCCGCGCTTCAGGATTGCGCAGGCGAAGCCGGTCAAGTCGCCCACGACTCCGCCGCCCAGCGCGACGACATGATCGCCGCGTTCTACGCCTTCTTCCAGCAGCCAGTCGGTCAGGCGCTCCAGCTCGCGCCAGCTCTTGGAGCCTTCGCCCGGTTCGACATCGTACCATCGCGCTGTCTTGCCCGCTGCGGTGAGCGAGGCATCGACGGTCGGGCCCCAGTGCTCGCGCGCGTCACGATCAGCGACCACGGGCACGCTCTCTTTGCGCAGGAACCGGGCCGCATGGTCCGCCAGATAGCGCAGCAGACCATGGCCGACGTGCACTTCGTAGCTGCGCCCGGCAAGTTCGACATCGATTACAGCCATGCGTCGATCGCCTCGATAATCCGGCTCACGGTCCGGTGGTGCGGACCGTCATCGGTCACGATGTGGATATGGGCCTGCGCGTAGCTGTCGCTGCGCTGTTCCTTGAGTTCCGCAAGAATCTTGGCCGGATCGCCTCCGCGCAGGAGCGGCCGCGTGTTGCGGCGGCCGGTGCGTTCGACCAGCGTCTCGAGATCGCAATCGAGCCATACGGCGATACCCTTTTCGAGGATCAGGGCGCGGGTTTCCGCATCGATGAAGGCACCGCCTCCGGTCGCGATCACGCCCGCTTTCTCGCCCATCAGGCGCGCGACGACCCGCCGTTCGCCTTCGCGGAAATAGGCTTCGCCATAGGTCGCGAATATCTCCGACACGGTGCGGTCGGCAGCGCGTTCGATCTCGTGATCGACGTCGACGAAGGAGCGTTTCAGCGCATCGGCCAGGCGCCGCCCGACAGTCGTCTTGCCGACCCCCATCAGCCCGACCAGCACGATCGGCCGATCTAGCCGTACTGCAAGGTTCCCCAACGAGGTTGGAGCCCGGGAGGCGGAGGACAATGCGGGAGGAGATTGCGAGGATTGCGACTGGGTCATTGAAGGGTGGCTTAGATATGGGCTATCGGGCAGGCAAGCATGGCAAGTCTTGCATAGGTCAAAGCACAGATAATGAAGGGACAGCGGATCGGAATGGTCGCCGCGCTCATTCTCCTCGTGGTTCTCATCGTCGCATGGTTCGACGGCGGGGAAGAACCGCTTCGCCCGATCGAGGCGGCGGTCGACGTGCCCGAATTCGCGCCGGTTCCGACGACGACTACGGTGCGGCGGGAACCTTCGCGATGAAATCGGCCGGAACACGGGCATGGTGGGTTTGCGGGTCCGCGCTGGGCGTTCTGGCGCTCGGATCGTCGCTTGCGATCGCGCAGGGGCAGCCGGAAGATCTGTTGCCACCGGGTTTCGAGGATCCCGCTCCGCGCCCGACACCCGCGCCGAGCCCTGCCGCAACTCCGACTCCGGCACCGCGCCCCGCGCCGAGTGCAGCGCCGACCCAGTCGGGCGAGATCGTCCAGCCCATTCCGCAATCCAGCCCTGCGAGCGCGCACCGGGCGAGCGATCTCGATCGCTTGCCGACTCTGCGCGAGCTCGAAAATCTGTCGACCGACGAGCTCGATCAATTGCTGGGCTTGCGGCCCAGCGTCGATATTCCCGCCGCCGCGCAGCGCTCGACCGAGCGGGTCGGGGTCCTTTCCTCCGAGGAAGGGGGCATTCCTTCGGGCGCCTTCGTTCGCCAGCCTGCCGCACTGGTCCGGGCCGCACTCGAGGCGAGCACCGGGCCGGTCGTCTCGCGCTGGGGTCATATCCTGCTGCGCCGGGTCCTCGCCAGCCGCCTCGCCGCGCCGGAGGGGATGGACCCGATCGAGTTCGCGGGTCTGCGTGCCCGCACGCTCAACGCGCTGGGCGAGTTCGCCGCCGCACGGGCTTTGGTGCAGGATGTCGATACCGCCAATTACGATGCGCGCCTGACCGAGGCTGCGATCGCCGCCTATATCGGCACGGCGGATATCGTCGGCGCCTGTCCGGTCGTCAGGATCGGACGGATCGAGCGCGACGATGCGCAGTGGCGAATGCTGGCGGGCATCTGCAACGCCTATGCGGGTGAAGGAACACGCGCCGGCAACGATCTGCGGCGTCTCCTGAATTCCGGCACGGCTCAGCGCATCGATGCACTTCTGGCGCAGCGTTTCGCCGGGGCGGCGGGCAATGGCAGGCGCGGCGTCACCATCGAATGGGATGGGGTCGAGGAATTGACGCCGATACGATTCGCGCTCGCCAATGCGGTGGGTGAGGAAATCCCCGATTCGCTCCAGACCGGCATGGGTCCGTATTACCGCCTCTCCGCGGCGACCGCACCGATGCTTCCGCTGCCGCAGCGGGCCGAAAGCGCCGAGTTCGCGGCGGCGCAAGGCGTCCTTTCGTCGCGCGCGATCATCGATCTCTATTCGCAGATTTTCGCCATCGAGGGTGTCGAGGGCGAACCTGGCGACCGGGCGACGCGGCTGCGCAGGGCCTATGTCGATAGCGATCCTGCGACGCGCCTCGCCGCGATCCGCGAGATCTGGGGCGGCGCGCCCGACGGCGAGACTTATGGGCGTTATGTCCTGACCTCCTATGCCGCGGCGCGGATGCCCGCCGACGAGGCCTTTGCCGACGACGCGGCAGGTCTGATCTCGGCTATGTTCACCGCCGGGCTCGACCGGGATGCGCAGCGCTGGATGGATACGGTAGAGGGCGGATCGCTTGCCTGGGGGATCCTCGCAGCGGGTGTGCCGCAATTCGACGGGACCGTCAGCGGCGGCGATCTGTCCGATTTCTTCGACAATGACCCGAGCGCACGGCAGGCGAAGTCGCGGCTGTTGGTGGCGGGGCTTGCCGGGCTGGGACGGATCGATGCTTCGGACACCTCCGATTACAGCGAGGAATTGTCGCTGGGCCTAGGCCGCGAAAGTGCCTGGTCGCGGGCGATCACGCGGGCGGCGCAGGTGGGCAATTCCGGCCTCGTCGCCATGCTGGCCGGGCTTGGGATGCAGGGAAGCGGGTGGGAGCGGATGACGCCGCTCCACCTCTATCACATCGTACGCGCGCTCGATGCGGTGGGCATGAATGCCGAAGCCCGGATGATCGCCGCCGAAGCGGTCGCGCGCGCCTGATCGCGCCACCGGACCCGATCGAGGATTTCCTCGCCATGCTCGCTGCCGAGCGTGGCGCGGCGGCCAACACTCTTGCCGCTTATCGCCGCGATCTCGAACAGGCGCAGGCCGCGATCGGCTCCTTGGCCGACGCACAGAAAACCGATCTGGCGAAGCTTGCCGAGGCCTGGTCCGCCCTCGCGCCCGCCAGCATCGCACGCAAGGCTTCGGCTCTGCGCCAGTTCTACGGGTTCCTGATCGAGGAAGGCGCGCGGGGCAACGATCCGAGCGGCGCGCTTCCCAAGCCGGTCGCGCGCAGGCCTCTGCCGAAAATCCTCTCGCACGCCCAGATCGAGGCCTTGTTTGCCCGGGCCGAATTCGAAGCGGAGGGAGAAGCGCCTGCCGCAGTGCGCCTCTTGCTGATGCTCGAATTGCTTTACGGATCGGGCTTACGCGCGAGCGAGCTGGTGGCGCTGCCCCTGGCGGCGGTGCCGCGCGATGCGCCATTTCTGACGCTGACCGGCAAGGGCGGGCAGGCGCGTATGGTCCCCGTCAGCGGTCGGGCAAAGCGGGTGATGACGCGCTGGCTGGCTCTGCGCGAGGCGGGGAGCCGTCATCTGTTCCCTTCGCGTAACGGCAAGCATCTCAGCCGGGTGCGGCTGTTTCAAATGCTGAAAGCGCTTGCGGTGCGGGCCGATATTCCTCCCGAAGCGATCAGCCCGCACGTATTGCGCCATGCCTTTGCGACCCATCTGCTCGAGGGCGGGGCGGACCTGCGCGTTCTCCAGACGATGCTCGGCCATGCGGATATCGCGACGACGCAAATCTACACCCATGTCGATGCCGCCCGGCTCGTAAAGCTGGTCAATGCCCGCCATCCGCTGGGGGCGGGCTACGAGCGAGCGCAGCTTGCACCTTCGCGAGGGTGCGAGTAACGCGCCTGCGATGATTTCCTACCTCGAATTCGAAAAACCTGTGGCCCAGCTCGAAGGCCGTCTGGCCGATCTGCGCGAGGCGTCGCAGGGAGATGGAGTCGATATCGGCTCCGAACTCAAGAAATTAGAAACCAAGAGCGCCGAGATGCTGGCGGAGCTGTATGGCTCGCTGACGCCGTGGCAGAAAACGCAAGTCGCGCGCCACCCGATGCGCCCGCATTTCCGCGACTATATCGAGCACACGTTCGACGAGTTCGTACCGCTTGGTGGCGATCGCTCTTATGGGGACGATCAGGCCATTCTCGGCGGGTTCGCCATGCTCGACGGGCGGCGCGTGGTCCTGATCGGCCATGAAAAGGGCCACGACACGACCAGCCGGATCAAGCACAATTTCGGCATGGGCAAACCCGAAGGCTATCGCAAGGCGATCAGGCTCATGGAGCTTGCCGGGCGGTTCGGCCTTCCGGTCGTCACTCTCGTCGATACTTCCGGCGCCTTTCCGGGCGTGGAGGCGGAGGAGCGCGGCCAAGCCGAAGCGATCGCCCGCGCGACCGAGGCCTGCCTCGCTCTGCCGGTCCCAATGGTGGCGACCATCGTCGGGGAAGGCGGATCGGGCGGCGCGGTGGCTCTAGCGAGCGCGGAGCGCGTCCTGATGCTCGAACACGCGGTCTATTCGGTGATCTCGCCCGAAGGTTGCGCTTCTATCCTGTGGCGCACGGCGGAAAAAGCGCCCGACGCCGCCGAGGCGATGCGGGTGACGGCGCAGCAGCTTGCCAAGCTGAACGTCATCGATCGCATCGTGCCCGAACCCCTGGGCGGGGCGCATCGCGACGTGCGCAAGACTGCCGAGACCCTCGGCCAGATCATCGGCGAAGAGCTAGACATGCTCGGCGGCAAAACGTCGGACGAGTTGCGCCGCATGCGTGAGGATCGTTTCCTGACGATGGCCGGCTGACAGCCTACTTGCTGAAAGACAACGGGAACAAGCCATCCCGTTCAGGTTTCTCCCTGCATAGATGAGCGCCGCGACACCGGGTCGCGGACGAATTTTTTGCAAGGGGGTATCCCATGAAGAACCTGAAAGCCTTGGCTGTTTCAAGCACTGCGACACTGGCGCTTGCCCTGGGCGGGTGCGCGACTGCCGGTAACATTCCGAGCGCATCGGCGCCGATCACGCAGAGCGAAGCGCAGATGGGTGCGCAGGCGCATCCCCAATTGTTGCAGGAATTCGGCGGAGCGATGACTGGCCCGCAGGCGCAATATGTCGAGCAGGTTGGCAAGAACATCGCTGTCCAGTCCGGCCTCGGCAATGCGCGCGACAGCTTCACCGTCTCGATGCTCAACAGTCCGGTGAACAACGCTTTCGCGATCCCCGGAGGATACGTCTACACGACGCGCCAGCTGGTAGCGCTGATGGACAATGAAGCCGAACTCGCAGCCGTGCTCGGCCACGAGGTCGGCCACGTCGCAGCCCGTCATTCGCAGCGCCGCCAGGCCAATGCGCAGCGCAATTCGCTCTTGGGTCTGCTCGGTGCAGTGGTCGGTTCGGTCGTCGGTGGCGGTATCGGCCAGCAGCTCGGCCAGGCGGCGATGCAGGGGTCGCAGCTGCTAACCTTGAGCTTCTCGCGCAGTCAGGAAACGGAGGCCGACCGGCTTGGCATCCGCTATCTTCAGGGCGCGGGCTATGATCCCAACGCCATGTCGACCGTGCTCGCCAGCCTCGCGGCGCAGAATTCGCTCGACGCCCAATTGCAGGGCCGGGGCGATGCGCGCCTTCCCGAATGGGCCTCGACTCACCCCGATCCCGCCAGCCGCGTTCGCGAGGCTGCCAGCCTTACGCAGGGCATGACCGGCGTGACCAATGCCGACACGTTCCTGACGCGGATCGACGGGCTGCTCTATGGCGACGATCCCGCGCAGGGTGTGATCGAGGGCAACCAGTTCATCCACCCGCAATTGCGCCTGTCCTTCGCCGCGCCGCAGGGCTTCTACATGGTCAACGGCACCTCGGCAGTCAGCATTCAGGGGCAGGGCGGTCAGGCCCAGCTGTCTCTCGCTCAATATAACGGCAATCTCGACAGCTATGTCCGCAACGTGTTCGCGGCGCTTGGCGGCAATCAGCAGCGGCTGGCGCCGCAATCGATTCAGCGAACGACCGTGAACGGCATTCCCGCCGCTTATGGGACGGCGCGCGTGAACAGCGGCAACGGACAGGTGGATGTGGCTGTCTTCGCCTACGAATTCGCGCCCGATCGCGCCTATCACTTCCAGGCGATCACGCCCGCGGGCCGGATGGGCACGTTCACACCGATGTTCAATTCGATGCGCCGGGTCACGGCGAGTGAGGCGGCGAATGTCGTCCCGCGCCGACTCGAAGTGGTCACCGTGCGCAGCGGCGATACGATCCAGTCGCTATCGCGACGGATGGCCTACACGAATGGTCAGGAAGCGCGTTTCCGCGTGCTCAACTCGCTCGACAGCAATGCGCAGCTGCGTGCGGGTCAGAAGGTCAAGCTGGTCGTTCGCGGCAGCTAGGCCGGGCCATCGCCTCTCCAGCATAAGAAAAAGGCGGCGGGATCGCTCCCGCCGCCTCTTTTTGTGTTCGGTTTCGAAAGGCTTACGAGCCGCTCATCGCCGTGGTCACGTCGTTGAACGTGGTCGAAAGCTGGTCGCCCAGGCTCGACATGGCAGTGATCGCGGCAACCGCGATCAGGGCGGCGATCAGGCCGTATTCGATGGCAGTCGCGCCTTCTTCGTCCTTGCGGAACTTCTTGATGAACTTCATTGGTCGTCTCCTGGTTCTGTCTTCGGTAACCCGCCCCATCCCGTCGCAAACCGGGATCAGGTGTGTCCCTTATCGGCGGCGAAGGTTGATATTTCCCTAAGGCGAAACAGCTTTAATTTGCGCTCGCTTCGACGATGGTGTCGGACATGTTGTTCCACATCTCGGTCGCGTTCAGTCCGAAAGCGCTGACGGCTCCGATCATCGCCAGGAAGATCATGGCCAAGATCATACCGTACTCGACCGCTGTGGCGCCCCGCTCGTCATCTCGGAATTTCCGCTGAGATTTGGGCCGAAACTTGGCTTTCGCGATTGGCATCGGCACTATCCTTTTATTGGTCGCGTCGCTGGGACCGGCGCATCTAATCGGCATAGGCTTAAGAAATTGTTGAGGGATGCGGCAGAAGTGGAAAGAAATCCGACATGGCTGTGTGTCGTCGCCGGGCTCCTGATCGATCCGCAGGGACGCTGGCTGATGCATCGGCGCCCGGTGGACAAGGCGCATGGCGGATTGTGGGAATTCCCCGGTGGCAAGGTCGAGCCGGGGGAGACTCCGGAAGCGGCGCTGGTTCGTGAGCTGGGCGAAGAGCTGGACATTTCCATCGCCCCCCGGACGATCGAGCCGCTAACCTTCGCCTCGGAAGGCCCGGATACGATCCGGCGCCCGATCACACTTCTTCTCTATCGCGTCGGAATTTGGGAAGGGGCGCCGCGCGCTGTCGAGGGCGGGGCGATCGGCTGGAATGTCCCCGACGCGGCTGCCGAACTTGAAAAGCCGCCGCTCGATATCGCTCTGTTTGCCAAGGCTCGCGCCCTTATTCACCCTGTCTCGGATGCGACCCGACAGGGATGAGGCGTCTCGGTCGAAAAAACCGCCGCTTTGCGGTTGCCATGCGCGAAAGCCCTGCTATGTGACGCCCCTCCAGCGCGCCCGTAGCTCAGCTGGATAGAGTACCTGACTACGAATCAGGTGGTCGGAGGTTCGAATCCTTCCGGGCGCGCCAAAGGTTTCAAGACAGCGCATCGGTGCCGAAAGGTTCCGGTGCGCTGTTCGTTTGGGGCGTTATCCCGGCCCGCGTTGCTGCGGCTAAGCCTCGTCCTCAATCCGGTGCATATCCTCGTCGCTGAAACCAAAATGGTGGCCAGCTTCGTGGATCACGACATGGCGGACGAGCTCTTCGAGACCCACGCCGGTTTCCTCCATCTCCGCGATCAGCGGCTGGCGGAACAGCCAGATTCGCGGCGGCATGTCTCCGCTTTCCCAGATGGATTTGTCCGGCAGGGGGCGCCCTTCGTAAAGCCCGGACAAGTGCCATTTCTCGTCCATATCGACCGAGGCGAGCTGTTCCGGCGTCGCGAAATCGGTGACCCGCATCACCACCCGGCCAAGCTGTTCGCGAAAGGCGGCGGGAAGGTTGGCGAGGACCTGTTCGGCCATGCGCTGCATCGTTTGTTCGCTGGGGTGGTCGGTCGCGTTCATGCGCCAAATATGTGGCGCGCACGGATCATCCGCAAGATCGATACGACCGGCTTGGTCCTATGGCCCCGGAACATCATGCGCCTTCGCCTGTTTGACCTGCGAACCGAAGCCATCCCGAAAGAGGACGTCCGATAATGGCCCAGACACACGAAATCTTTGCGACACTCGAACGCGATCACGATCGCCACCGCGAATTGCTCGACAAGCTTCTCAAGACCAGCGGCGACAGCGACGAGCGCGAGACGCTGTTCACGGAACTGACCCGCGAACTTAAATCGCACGCCGCTGCCGAAGAGCAGGCGCTGTATTCGACTATGCTGCGCAAACCCCCGACCACTGGCGAGACTCGCCATTCGGTGGCCGAGCATCACGAGATCGAGGAAGCGCTCAACGATCTGGCCGCGACCGACATGGCGAGCGGCGCGTGGTTGCAGAAATTCAAGGATTTCGACCACCAGTATCGTCATCACATCGACGAAGAGGAAGAGGATCACTTCCCCGACTTCGCCAAATATCTCGACGACGAGGACCGCGAGCATATGCGCTCGGTTTTCGAGCGGCGGAAGAAGGAGGAAAAGGACGAGGCCGAGGTGACGCCCGAGAAAAAGGAAGACGCCAAGGAGTAGTATCCTGGTGGGGGGCTTGACCGCATTGGAACCGGCGACGCAGAAAACCACGATCCCGGGTATCGACGATAGCGTCGAACCGGGAGTGTGGCGCTATGTCCGCGCCAAGCGCGCGCGGGTGATCGTGGATGCGGCGGATTATTTCGCCATCATGCAGGCCGCGATGCTGAATGCGCGGTATCGCATCTTCCTGATCGGATGGGATTTCGACACGCGCATCCACCTCGCTGAAGGGCGGCACTGGTGGCAGCGGGCGTGGAAGAAGAAATATCCGGCGCGCCTCGGCAGCTTCATCGCATGGATGATCCGCAACCGGCCTACGCTGGAAGTGCGGATCCTCAAATGGAGCTTCGGCGTTTTCAAATTCACCTATCGCGGGTCGATGTGGGTCGATCTGCTGCGCTGGATCCGGCATCGCCGGATCGATTTCAAGTTCGACAGCGCGCATCCGGTGGGGTGCAGCCATCACCAGAAGATCGCCGTCCTCGACAGCTCGCTGGCCGTGTGCGGTGGGATCGACATGACGGGCAAGCGCTGGGACACGCGCGATCACGAGGAAGACCAGCCCCTGCGCAAGACGCCGAACGGCCGTAAATACGATCCGTGGCACGATGCCTCCATGATGATGGAGGGCGACATCGCCGAAGCGCTGAGCGACCTGGGTCGCGATCGCTGGATCCGGGCGGGGGGCAAGCCGCTGACGCCGATCCGCGCACCTGAGAAGAGCCTTTGGCCCGAAGGCCTCGACGCCACTTTCGAGGACGTCGAGATCGGCATCGCGCGGACCCGATCGAAGCATCGCGACTGGCAGGCGATCCGCGAGATCGAAGCCCTGTTCGTCCAGCATGTCGAGCGCGCCCGACGCTTCATCTACGCAGAGAGCCAGTATTTCGCCTCCCGCGCGATCGGGGAAGCGATCCTCAAGCGCATGGAAGAAGATGATCCGCCCGAAATACTAATTGTCCATCCCGCGCACGCCGATGGCTGGCTGGAACAGCAGGCGATGGACCATGCGCGGGCCGAACTGGTGCGCTGCATCGAACAGATCGATCGAAAAGGACGTTTTTCGATCTGGACGCCTTACAGCGGCGAAACCCCGATCTATGTCCATGCCAAGATCATGATCGTGGACGACGAGATTTTCCGGATCGGCTCGGCAAACATGAACAACCGATCCATGGGGCTCGACAGCGAATGCGACGTATTCGTCGATTCCACGCGTCCCGGGAACGACCACGCCACGGGCGCGATCACGGCTTTGCGCCATTCGCTTCTAGCGGAACATATCGGCCGCGACGAGGCGGAAATCGGCGAATTGCACGAGCGCCATGGCTCGATGGCGGCGATGATCGACCACGCGCAGGAACCGGGCGGACGGACTCTCAAGCGTTATCATCCGCCCGAATTGAACGGCGTAGAGGAAGGTCTCGCGGAAAGCAGCCTGCTCGACCCTGACGATCCCGACGACATGTTCGAACCCTTTGCAAAGGGCGGGCTGTTCCGCAAAGGAAGCCGTCTGCGGCGCGTGCGCGCCCGATTGAAGAGGATCAGGGGAAAATGAGCAGTCTGGTCGGACCCGACGAAGATGATCCGCGCGGCAAATTGCCGGTGCCCGAAGCGGTCCAGGACGCGATCCGCACTCTGATCGAATGGACGGGTGACGATCCCACGCGCGAAGGGCTTCTCGAAACGCCGGCCCGTGTGGCGCGTGCGTGGAAGGAATATTGCCTGGGCTATGACGAGGACCCGGCGGTCCATCTCAGCCGCGTGTTCGAGGAAGTGGGCGGCTATAACGAGATCGTGCTGCTGAAGGATATCCCCTTCCAGTCGCACTGCGAACATCACATGGCCCCGATCATCGGCAAGGCCGCGATCGCTTATCTTCCGACCGACCGCGTGGTCGGCATCTCAAAGCTCGCGCGGGTGCTCCACGGATTCGCACGCCGGCTCCAGGTGCAGGAACGGCTGACTGCGGAAGTCGCGGACTGCATCTGGGAAAACCTGCAACCGCAGGGCGTGGCCGTCGTCATCGAAGCGAGCCACGCCTGCATGACCGCGCGCGGCGTCAGGACGCCCGGCGTCGGAATGGTGACAAGCCGGATGATGGGCACGTTCCTCGACGACCACCGGAGCCGCGAGGAAGTGATGAAACTGATGGGGTATGGCTGACGATTGAGTGCGAGAGTGCGATCGGCTAGTTTGCACTATGCTTTTCGCACTCGCCTTGGCGTTGTCGGCGCCTTCGGTCACTTCAAGTCCGGTCCGGACTGATTGCGTTCACGACAGGGAGGCGATCCTCGCCCTGGAATTCAAGGCTTTCGACCAGACCGAGGGATCGGGCTGGCGTCCACTATATCATAACGGTTGTTATGTCGAGGTGGCGGAGTTGCTGCGCGAATGGCGCGCACGAAATGGCGATGCTACGCCGTCGATCATATCGTTCCACGAAGCTCAGATGTGGGGTTACGCAGGCCGATATGATTTGGCAGAGCCGCTTTTTGCTCGAGCCTTTCGTACCAATGGTTCGGCTTCAGCGGTAACATGGAACCTCTATGTAGGTGGAAATCTCGCGTTCCTTCGCCGCGATCGGGCCGGACTGGAGGCCGCTGTCGCAGCTCTGCAGAATGTCCCCAAGCCAGCAGGTTGGGACAGCGCAGTCGATATGAACGGCAATCCTGTCTCGCTGCCATGGCCTGCCAATTTGAACGTGCTGCAAGCCATGCTGCGCTGCTGGGACGAGCCCTACGAGATTGCCGCCCACTGCCACATTGAAGACTGGCTCCCGCCTGTAGGGCCCAGTTGAAATACAATAGAATTCACCCCGCCTTGCGATGTCGCAAGGCGGGGTGGTGGTATCGATTTTTCGAGATGGGGGGACTTACTTCAGCTGGCCGAGCATGTGCTCCGCGCTGGAGACCGAGAAATCGCCCGGCTGCTCGACATTCAGCTCCTTCACCACGCCATCGTCGACGATCATCGAATAACGCTGACCGCGCTGGCCCATGCCGAAGCCGCTGCCATCCATGGTGAGGCCGATCGCCTGAGCGAAATCGCCGTTACCGTCGGCGAGCATGGTGACGTCCGAAGCATCGTTCGCACCCTGCCATGCGCCCAGCACGAACGCGTCGTTGACGGCAGTGCAGGCGATCTCGTCGACACCCTTCGCCTTCAGCTCTTCGGCCTTCTCGACATAACCGGGCAGGTGGCGGGCCGAACAGGTCGGGGTGAAGGCGCCGGGAACGGAGAACAGAGCGACCTTGCGCCCCTTGAAGAAGTCACCGGACTGAACCTTCTCGGGCCCGTCCGCAGTGGGCTTCACCAGAGTCACGTCGGGCAGCTTGTCGCCTACGGAGATTGTCATTCGTCATCACCTTTCTAAGAGTTTCGAAACCGATATAGGCGGGGCAGCGCAGGCCACAATGACGGGTGTGCAAAACAAGATATAAAGAAACCTTTATATTTGCTTTTGCAGAGCGCGATGGCTAGGGCCGCGCCCGTACGCATCCCGATCTTGGATCGGAACGCTCGACAGATTTCAGGAGATTGCTTCGTGGCCCAATTCAACGATTACGTCATCAAGGACATTTCGCTCGCCGATTACGGCCGTGCCGAGATCAATATCGCCGAAACCGAAATGCCGGGCCTGATGGCCACGCGCGAGGAATATGGCGAAGCGCAGCCGCTGAAGGGCGCGCGCATCGTCGGCTCGCTCCACATGACGATCCAGACCGCCGTCCTGATCGAGACGCTGGTGGCGCTTGGCGCGGAAGTGCGTTGGGCGACCTGCAACATCTTCTCCACGCAGGACCACGCCGCCGCCGCCATCGCGGCGCAGGACATTCCCGTCTTCGCGGTGAAGGGCGAAAGCCTCGCCGATTATTGGGACTATGTCGGCCGGATCTTCGATTGGTCGAGAGAGGCGGATCAGGATCTGACCGCCAATCTCATCCTCGACGATGGCGGTGATGCGACCATGTTCGCCCTCTGGGGTGCGCGGATCGAGGCGGGCGAGACCATGCCCGAACCCCAGAACGCGGAAGAGATCGAAATGCAGCGCGCGCTGAAGGAATTCCTCAAGCGCAAGCCCGGCTACCTCACCGCCAGCGTCAAGGCGATCAAGGGCGTCTCGGAAGAGACCACCACGGGCGTGCATCGCCTCTACCACCTTGCCAAGCAGGGCAAGCTTCCCTTCCCGGCGATCAACGTCAACGACAGCGTGACCAAGTCGAAGTTCGATAACCTCTATGGTTGCCGCGAATCGCTGGTCGACGCGATCCGCCGCGCGACGGACGTTATGCTGTCGGGCAAGGTCGCCTGCGTCGCGGGCTATGGCGATGTCGGCAAGGGCTCGGCCCAGTCGCTGCGCAATGGCGGCGCGCGCGTGCTCGTGACCGAGATCGACCCGATCTGCGCGCTTCAGGCGGCGATGGAAGGGTATGAGGTCGTGACGATGGAGGACGCGGTGACCCGCGCCGACATCTTCGTGACGACGACCGGCAACGAGGACGTCATCACCGCCGAACACATGAAGGCGATGAAGCCGATGAGCATCGTTGCCAATATCGGCCACTTCGACAGCGAGATCCAGATCGGCGCGCTCGACAATTACGAGTGGAACGAGCTGAAGCCGGGGACCGACCTCGTCAAATTCCCCGACGGCAAGGAAATCATCGTCCTCGCCAAGGGCCGCCTCGTCAATCTCGCTTGCGCCACCGGCCATCCCAGCTTCGTGATGAGCTGTTCCTTCACCAACCAGGTGCTGGCCCAGATCGAATTGTGGAAGAACGCGGGCAGCTACGAAAACGACGTTTATGTCCTTCCCAAGCACCTCGACGAAAAGGTCGCGGCGCTGCATCTCGACAAGCTGGGCGTGAAGCTGACGCAGTTGAGCAAGAAGCAGGCGGATTATATCGGCGTTCCGGTCGAAGGACCGTTCAAGCCCGAGCACTACCGCTATTGATGTGCAGGAACGGGGCCGCGAGCTTTGCGGCCTCGTTCTCGTTCAAGCCTATTGCGTAGCGCCCATTGCATCGGGTGGACGGGCGGCATAGCTGACCTGGCATGACGGATTCGCCCGCCCTGATGGTGATCATCGGCCTGCTGCTCGCTGCTTGGACGGCGGTGGCGGGCTGGTTCATGCTGCGGGCGAGCGCGCGCAGCAGGGGGACGGAGACGATCCGCCGTTCCGCCCGGCGCCTGTCCCGCATGATCGAGGAATCGCCCGCCGTGCCGCTGCTGGTACGCGCGGACGGCCGGATCGAGGCTCCTGAACGTCTGGCGGGCTGGTTCGGCCTCGACCGGATGCCCGAATATCTGAGCGAGCTGAGCCGGGACGGCGACGGCGGGCTCGACGACGCGCAGCTCGAAACGCTGACCGCGCGTGTGCGGCGCACCCAGAAGACGGCGGCCTCCTTCACCATGACGCTCGCGCCGCCCGGGTCGCGCAAGGCCCTGACGCTGCGCGGCACGCTGGCCGATCCCAGCGTCTCCCCGGCCGGGGCAGCGCTGATCTGGGTCTTCGATTTCACCGAAAGCGAAGGGGAACTGGCGGCCCTGCGCGAACAGGCCGCTAGCGCGCGCGAGGATTTCGGCGCTCTGGTCGGCCTGATCGAAGCGGCGCCGATGCCGATGTGGTTTCGCGGCGCCGACATGCAGCTGCGCCTGGTCAACCGCGCCTATGTGTCCGCGGTCGGGTCCGACAGCCCCGACACGGTCGTCAGGGAGCAGATCGAACTCGTCGAAAGCATGGACGGCATAAGCGCCAGCCAGGTCGCGCAGCAGGCCGGCGAACGCCGCAAGGCGATCGAGCGCGTGGTGACCACCACGATCGATGGCGAGCGCCGCTCGCTGCGAGTGACCGACCTGCCGCTGATCGGCGATGGCATTGCGGGCTATGCGGTCGATATCGAGGAGATGGAGGAGCAGGCGCGCGAATTTCGTGCCTTCCGCGAGGCCCAGCGGTCTATGCTCGACCAGCTTTCGATCGGCGTCGCGCAGTTCGATGCCAACCGCCGGATGACGTTCGCGAATCAGCCGTTCCATCGCGTGTTCGGCCTGCCGCCGGGTATCGTGGGCGAGCGCACGACGTTCGAACAGATGCTCATGGCAGCACGCGAAAACGGGCGCATTCCCGAGGTTCGCGACTTTCCGAGCTGGCGCCAGGAAGTGGCCGGATGGTTCCTGTCCGACGAAACACATGAGGAGAACTGGCCGCTTCCCGATTCGACCCATCTGCGCATTCTCGGCCAGCCGCTTCCCGATGGCGGGCTGGTCTTCATCGCGGAAGACCGCACCGAACAGCTGGCCCTATCCGCCACGCGCGACACGCTGTTGCGCACCCGCACCGCGACTTTCGACAATCTGTTCGAGGCGCTGGCCGTGTTCGCGCCCGACGGGCATCTCGAACTCTGGAATCGCAGTTTCGCAGGCGCGTGGGGACTAGAGGAAGAAGCGCTCGACGGGCATCCCCAGGCCGAGGACCTGCTCGAAGCCATTGCGAAGAAGCTGGCCGATCCCAAGGAGGTCGCGGCGATCAATCACGTCATCCGCGCCGCCACGCTCGACCGGCGCAAGCAGCGCGGCACGGTGAAGCTTGCGGACGGGCGCACGCTCGATTTCGCGAGCGTGCCCTTGCCCGATGGGAATGGTCTCATCACCGTGCTCGACATCACCGCCTCGCGCCAGGCGGAAGAGGCGCTGCGCGAACGCAACCGCGCGCTGGAGGAAGCCGACGCTGTCACCACGCGCTTCCTCGCCAATATGAGCTACGAATTCCGCACTCCGCTGACCTCGATCGGGGGCTTTGCCGAATTGCTGACCAGCGGCGTTGCGGGCGAGCTCAGTCCACAGGCGAAGGATTATGCGCAGGCGATCGCCCAATCGGTCAGCAAATTGACCGAACAAGTCGAAAACGTTCTCGACCTGTCGCAGAGCGAGGCGGGGCTGATGCCGCTGACGAAACAGAAGATCGCGCTGCTTCCCTTCGTAACCGAGATTGTACGCAAGCGCGAGGATGCGATTACCGGGGGCGGGCTGACTCTCGATCTGCGCAGCGACCCGGACAAATCGGTTTCCGCCGACCCCCAGCAATTGCGCCGCGCGATCGCCCATCTGCTCGACAACGCCATTCGCGCCACGCCCTCGGGTGGAAAGATCACCGTGGAGATCCGCCAGAAGAAGGATGTGACGCGGATTTCCATCGCCGACACCGGCAGTGGGATGAGCCATCACGACATGGCCCGCGCGCTCGAGGGGATTCGTCCGACTGCGGATGGGCGGGGTATCGAACGCCGCCAGGGGCTCGGCATACCGCTCGCGCGCCAACTGATCGAGGCACATGGTGGGACGCTTGAACTGCAAAGCCGCCGCGGTTCGGGCACGGTGGCGGTGATCGTCCTCCCGTGATCGTCGCGCTGCCCGATCTCGCGGCGGTCGACGCGCTCGGCAGGCGGATCGCGGCAAAGCTACGACCGGGCGATGTCGTCGCTCTGTCGGGCGATCTCGGAGCGGGGAAGACCACGCTTTCGCGTGCGATCCTCGCGGCCTCGGGACACGCCGGAGAGGTGCCGTCGCCTACCTTCACGATCATCGAAACCTACGAGCGGACTGACCTTCCGATAATCCACGCGGATTTCTATCGTCTCGACGATCCGTCCGAGGTGGAGGAAATCGGGCTGGACGATTACCGCGCCGGTGCCGCGCTGCTGGCCGAGTGGCCGGAAAGGGCTGGCGGCTTCTCCCACGAGCCGCAATGTCTCTCGGTCGAGCTCGAAAACAGTGGGGAAGGGCGCCGCGCCATTGTCGAAGGCGGTTCGGCTTGGCATGGCCGGATGCCATGAACGCAGCACTTCCCGAAGGCCTCGACAGCTTCCTTGGCGACACGCGATGGGACGGGGCGGAAATCGTCCCGCTCGTCGGCGACGCCTCCTTCCGTCGGTATTATCGGCTCCGCATGGGGGATCGCAGCGCGATGCTGATGCACGCACCTCCGCCAGAAGAGGATACCGGCCCCTTCCTCCATGTCGCCCGCTGGCTGAGGGAGAACGGGATGCGCGGACCGGAAATCCTCGGCGCGCGGCCCGAACAGGGCCTCGTCCTGATCGAGGATTTCGGCGATCAGCGCATGAAGGAATGGATCGACGATCACCCTGACGACGAGGAAGCGATCTATGCCGGTGCGATCGATGCGCTGGCGAGATTGCAGGCGCTCCCGCCGGGGCCGTTCGACCCCTATGACATGGCGGTGTATCAGCGCGAGGCGGCGCTGTTCGTCGAATGGTATTGCCCCTCGGTCGGCCTGAGCGTGGACGAAGCGGGCTGGCGCGCGGCTTGGGAAGAGACGCTGGCCCCCCTGATCGAACGCCAGCAGCCGGGCGTCACCGTGCTGCGCGATTATCATGCCGAAAACGTCATGCTGCTCGAACCGGGCAAGGTGAACGGCGCGCAGGGCCTCATCGATTTCCAGGACGCGCTGGTGGGACACCCGGCCTACGATCTCGTCAGCCTTTTGCAGGATGCGCGCCGCGACGTGTCCGAAAGCCTCGAGCGCACCATGCTGGGCCGCTATCGCGCCGCTTGCGATCCGGGGCCGGACTTCGAAGCGGATTACGCGCGTCTCGGCGCGCAGCGGAATGCCAAGATCGTCGGCATCTTCACGCGCCTTCACAAACGCGATGCCAAGCCGCGCTATCTGCGCATGATCCCGCGCGTGTGGAAGGCGATGGAGCGCGATCTGGCGCACGAAGCGCTCGCCCCCGTGGCGCGCTGGTTCATGGACAACATTCCACAGCATCTGCGCGATGCCGACGGAGGCGAGATCGCATGAGCGAGCCCGTGCTCGTCACCGATACCGCCATGCTGATGGCCGCCGGGCTCGGCAAGCGGATGCGGCCGCTCACCGCCAGTCAGCCCAAGCCGATGGTGCGCGTGGCGGGAAGGCCGCTGATCGACCATGCGCTCGACCGGCTGAAGGATGCGGGCGTCGCCAAGGCGGTGGTTAACGTCCATTATCTGGCCGACGCGCTGGAGGCCCATGTCGGCCACCGCGCCGCGCCCAAGATCGTTTTTTCGGACGAGCGCGCCGAGCTGCTCGAAACTGGGGGCGGGATGGTCAAGGCGCAGGGTGAGGGAAAGCTGCCCGATCCGTTCTTCGCCTGCAACGCCGACAGCATCTGGCTCGACGGGCCGCTGAACGCCTTTCGCGATCTCTCGCGCCATTGGGATGCGGAGCGGATGGATGCGCTGCTCCTCCTTGTCAGCCATGCGCGCGCCACCAATTTCGACGGGACGGGCGATTTCTACATGGACGGGAAGGGGCGACTGAAGCGCAAGCTGCCGGGGCGGATCGCGCCCTTCATCTATACCGGCATCCAGTTAGTCTCGCATCGCCTGTTGCGCGATGCGCCCGAGGGCAAGTTCTCGACCAATATCCTGTGGGACCGCGCGATCGAGGAGGGCCGCCTGTTCGGCCTCGCCTTCAGCGGGCAGTGGATCGAAGTCGGACGACCCGAGCATATCGCGGTGTGCGAGGACGTGCTCGAACGTGGCTGAACGCCGCGCGCCAGAGGTCTACTCCATCGCCGCCCATCGCGGTTTCGCCGATGCGCTCGTCGCGGGGCTGGTTCCGCGCTATGCCGAGGAGGGGCTGGGCCTCGCGCGGCTGACCCTGCTGCTGCCGAGTTCGCGCGCCGTGAGGACGGTGAGCGAGGCGTTCATTCGTCATGCGGGAGAGGGAGATGGTCCGCTGGGCCTGTTGATGCCGCGCATGGTCGTGGTCGGCGATCTCGACCTCGACGAGGCTCTGGGGCCGCTGCTCGACCCCCTGGGTGCCAGCGCGGTGCCGCCAGCCATCGATCCGCAGCGGCGCCTGTTCGCACTGGCCGGCCTGATCGCGGAAACGATGGGAGACGATGCGCCGGGGGGCGCCACCCTGCTGCGGCTCGCCCGCGAGACCGGCGCGACGATGGATCGGTTGTTGGTGGAGGACGTCGATCCGGCCGACCTGCTCGACGATCGCGTGGTCGATATCGTCCCCGACCTGTCGGCGCATTGGCAGAAGAGCCTGCATCTCTTTGCCACCGTCCTGGTGAAATGGCGCGCGTTTCTCGATGAGCGCGGCGCGATCGACGCGGCGGCGCGGCGCAACCGCCTGTTCGACCACGCCGCCGAACGCTTCGCGAAGCATCCGCCCGCAACGCCCTTGATTGCGGCGGGCGTGACGAGTTCGGCGCCCGCTCTCGCGCGCCTGCTGAAAGTTGTCAGCGAGTTGCCGCAAGGCGCGGTGATCCTGCCCGATTTCGACCTGACGCTTTCGAGCGAGGTCTGGGAAGAGCTGGGCCGGGCGGGAGCCGCACCGGGACCTGGCGAAACGCCGTTCGCGCGCGAGGATGCGGTGACTCACCCGCAATATCATCTCAAGCTGCTGCTCAACCGGATGGGCGTCGCGCGCGAGGAAGTCCGGCCCTGGCATCGCAAGGGCATGGCCGCCGCTCCGCCGGAACGCAGTCATGCGATCGGATCGCTGTTCCTGCCGCCTGAAGCGAGCAAGGTCTGGGCGGAGCTTCCAAGTGAAAAGCGGCGCCTTTCGGGCGTGCGCGTCATGCGCAGCGCCAATCCCGAGGAGGAAGCGCAGGCAATCGCACTGCTCGTGCGCGAGGCGTTGGAAACGCCGCGCCAGCGCGTTGCCGTGGTGACGCCCGATCGCGCGCTGGCGCGGCGCGTTGTCCATCATCTGGCGCGGTGGGACGTCATCGCTGACGATTCCGCAGGGCGGCCCCTGTCCCAGACAGCGGCAGGCCGACTGATGCTCCTGCTCGCCGAAGCGATGGCGGAGCGGGCGGCGCCGGTGCCATTGATGGCTCTGCTCGACCATCCGCTGGTTGATGGAGAGATGGAGCGCGGAACCTGGCTCAGGCACTTGCGGCGGATCGAACGGGATCTGCGCGGGCCGCGCAAGGCCGGGGGATTGGAGCCTGTCCAGCATCTGGTGGCGAAGAAGGCCGAGCCGGGGTCCGATCTTGCCGAGTGGTGGCGGATCGTGAGCGATACGCTGGCGCCGCTCCTCGATCTGGCAGACTGCGAAACGATCGCGCTGGCCGATCTCCTCGATGCGCTGGCCAAAGCGGGCGAGAGCCTTTGCGGCGAAAAGCTGTGGGCGCGCGAGGATGGCCGGGCCTTGGCGCGTTTTGTCGAGGAACTGCGGCTCAATGCGGAAGAGGCGGCGTTCTCGCTCGCCCCGCGAGAGGCGGAGGTCGCATTGCGCGAGGCGATGGAGCAGGTCGCGGTGCGCCCCCCCTATGGCGGCCATGCGCGGGTGCAGATACTCGGCCTGCTCGAATCGCGGATGAACCGCGCCGATCTCGTCATCTGTGCCGGGCTGAACGAGGGCGTATGGCCCGCGCGCGGCGCCACCGATGCGCTGCTCGCCCCGCCGGTTCTGCGAACTCTCGGCGTGCCGGGATCGGATTACCGGATCGGCCTGTCCGCGCACGATCTCGCCGGAGCGTTGGGTGCGCCCGAAGTCGTGCTGAGCCGGGCGGAGCGTGACGAGGGCGGCCCCGCCATCCCTTCGCGGTTCCTGCTGCGAGTCCAGGCTCTGTTGGGCGACCTGCTGCCCCGCCATGTGGAAACGCGTGCCGTAGATCTGGCCCGCGCGATCGCCCGTGCGCCGCGCGCTCCGATCTATCCGCGCCCTCGGCCCAGACCCGATGCCGATCAGCGCAAAGTCGCGATTTCCGCCACCGCGCTCGATCGCCTGCTGGGCGATCCGTATCAGTTCTATGCCGGACAGATCATGGGGTTGAGGGATCTCGACGCGCTCGATGCCGATCCGACCCCGTCATGGCAGGGCACCGTCGCGCATGCGATTCTCCAGCGCTGGCACGAGCAGCGTAAAAGCGGCGCCGATCCCGATATCGCGGCCATCATGGAAGCGGTGCTCGACGAGGAGAACGCCGATCCGCTCACGCGCGGATTGTGGCAGCCGCGCCTGCTCGCCGCCCTGGAATGGATCGCGGACGAAGTGCGCTCGGCGTCGGATCGCGAGGTGCTGTGTGTCGAGGAGACGGGTGCGATGGAAGTCGAAGGGATCCGCATCCATGGCCGCGCCGACCGGATCGACCGACTGGGCGACGGGACGCTCGCCATCGTCGATTACAAGACCGGCAAGCCCCCCAGCGCGGCGATGGTGGCGGACGGGTTCGCGCTCCAGCTCGGCATTCTCGGCCTGATCGCGGAGCGCGACGGGTTCGATCACGCGAAGGGAGAACCGGGCGCCTACGAATATTGGTCGCTGGGCAAAGCGAAGGACGACACGCATTCGACCGGCTTCGGCTATGTCGAAACGCCGCTTCTGGTCAAACCGAAGCGCACCGGGATCGAACCGGAGGAATTCCTGCCTGTCACGAGCCGATACCTCCGCGAAGGTATCGCCAAATACATCACCGGCGATGCGCCCTTCGTCGCGCGCGAGAACCCGGATTATCCGGCCTACGATACCTACGATCAGCTGATGCGCCTCGAGGAATGGCTTCCGCGCATGGATGATGAAGATGGCGATGAAGATGGGAAGGGCGATCCGCGATGAGCGGCAAGGTCTATCCTTTGCAAGGCGCGCAGCGGGACGCGGTCGACCCGAGGGAAAGCGTCTGGCTGTCGGCGAGCGCGGGCACGGGCAAGACCCAGGTCCTGTCCGCACGGGTGTTGCGCCTGCTTCTCGAACCCGATGCAGACCCGTCGCAGATACTTTGTCTCACCTTCACCAAGGCGGGCGCCGCCGAAATGGCAGTGCGCGTGAACGAGGTGCTGGCGCGCTGGGTCAGGCTGGACGACGGCCTTTTGGCGAAGGACCTCGCCAATCTCGGCGCGGCGACCGACCCCGAGACCAGGTCGCGCGCTCGCTCGCTGTTCGCACGAGTGCTCGATTGTCCGGGCGGAGGGTTGCGGATCGATACGATCCACGCCTTTGCCCAGTATCTTCTCGCCGCCTTTCCCGCCGAGGCCGAAATCCTGCCCGGATCGCGCCCGATGGAGGACCGCGAGCGTGATCTGCTGAGCCGTGACGTGCTCGCCGCGATGCTGTCCGAAGGCGATCCCCATATCGATGCCGCCATCGCCGAGATGAGTCGCCGCAAGGGGCCCGACGCCGTTCGCGGATGGCTGATGCGCTGCGCACGCCATCAAGACTTGTGGACCGGGCCGAACGGATGGCAACCGCCCATGGGTCCGCGCGTCCACCGCCTGCTCGGCATTCCCGCCGATGCGGATGAGGCTTGGGTGGCAGAGGCCTGTTCCGATGCCGCATTCCCCGTCGCGACCTTGCGGGCCTGCGCGATGGCCGCGCGCGAGTGGAAGGCTGCCACCGGGCAGAAAGCCGCCGATTTCGCGGAAGGATGGGCGCGCGATGACCTAAAGGCGCGGCTTGAAAGGCTGGACGGATTTCGCGACACGTTCCTCAAGAAGGACGGCGCGCCGCGCAAGATGGCGGGCGCCGAAAAGATCGATCCGTCCTTCGCGGCCAATCAGGAAATCCTTTCCGAAGCCGTCGCGCAGATCGGCGAGCGGCTCGCTCTGCTCGACCTCGCCGGTTTTCTCGCCCCCCAACTCGAGGCTGGCCGCGCCTTCGCTCTGCGCTGGGAAGCGGCCAAGACGCGCGAGGGTCTTGTCGATTTCGACGATCTGATCGCGCGCGCCGCTCAGCTCCTCTCGAACAGCGCCATGGCCGACTGGATTCGCTACAAGCTCGATCGCAGCTTCGACCATATCCTTGTCGATGAGGCGCAGGATACGAACGAAGCTCAGTGGAGCATCGTCAAGGCGCTGACCGACGATTTCTTCGACGGTCTCGGCGCGCGCGGCAATGCGGTGCGCACCATCTTCACCGTGGGTGATTACAAGCAGGCGATCTTCGGCTTCCAGGGAACGAGCCCGCGCAATTTCCGGCAGGCGCGCGATTTCTTCGCGCGGAAAATGGATGCCGCCGCCGATGCCGCGCGGGATATGCGCGGGGCGCCCAACATGCGGCGTTTGAAAGGCTACGACCTCGAACGATCCTATCGCACCAGCGCGCCGGTTTTGTCCTTCGTCGACGATGCGCTGGCCGCGATCGGGCACACCGACCTTGGGCTAGAGAGTGCCGATGGGCAGCATATCGGGAGCGACGGGCCGGGGCAGGTGATCTTGTGGAACACGGTCACGGCCGGGACGCAGGACGAAGAGGGCGAGGAACAGGCCGGCTGGCTGGCGCGGCATGACCGGCTGATGGCCGACAATATCGCCAGGCAGGTGCGGCGCTGGATGGATGAGGGCTATCCTCTCGCCAAGGGGGAGGCGCGCAATGCGCGGCCCGGCGATGTTATGGTGCTGGTGAGGAAAAGGCGCGAGCTTGCTTCGCTGATCGTTTCGCGACTCTATCGCCATGGCGTTCCGGTCGCGGGGGTCGACCGGCTGCGGCTCGGCAATCCGCTGGCGGTGAAGGACCTCATGGCGGCGCTGCGCTTCGCCGCGCAGCCGCTGGACGATCTGATGCTGGCCAATGTGCTGGTCTCGCCGCTCGTTGGCTGGAGCCAGGAGGCGCTGCTGGAGCATGGCTACAGACCGCGCGATCGCCGTCTGTGGGATCACCTCCGGGCGAGCGAGGATGCTTTTGTCGAGGCGACGGTCGATACCCTGCGCGAAATCCTGCGCCGCGCGGATTACGACAGCCCGCAGCAATTGCTGCACTGGATGCTGATTGGTCCGATGGACGGGCGGCGCAAGCTGGTCGCGCGTCTGGGGCGCGAGGCGAACGATCCGATCGACGAGTTGCTCAACGCCGCCAACGCCTATGCATCGGCGCATACCGCCAGCCTTCAAGGCTTCATCCGCTGGTTCGACGCGGGAGAGGGCGAGCTGAAGCGCGAGGCGGGCGAGGGCGGCGATCAGGTGCGGGTGATGACCGTGCACGGGTCGAAGGGCCTCCAGGCGCCGATCGTGATCCTTGCCGATGCCGCGATCGGGCCGGATGCGCCGGGCGAGCTGGAGCTTATGGACGAACCCATCGGAGGCGGTACCGCGAAACCCGTCCCGCTGCCGGGCCTCAGCAAGGACCAGCGCGTCGGCCCCGTGGCGCAGGCTGAAGCGGAGGCGGCGCTGGTCGACAGAGAAGAGCATTGGCGCCTCCTCTATGTTGCCATGACGCGGGCAGAAGAGGCGCTTTTCATCGGCGGATCGCTGGGGCCGCGCGATGCGAGGAATGGGCCACACGAAGACAGCTGGTATGCGCGGCTGAAACCGGTCTTTCCCGACGACGCGATCGAGGACGACATTTGGGGCGCGCGCTGGGAGCGGGGCGAGGCTGCACCGCGCGTGACACGTAGCGACATCCGCGAGGCAAGCGATGACGAAATCGAATTGCCCGATTGGGCGCAACGTCCCGCACCCGAAGAACCGCGTCCGCCCAGACCGCTCGCGCCATCCGGGCTTGGTGAGCAGGAGGGGAGTGACCCGCCTTTGCCGCCCGACCATGCGGCAGGTGCGGCGCGGCGTGGTACCTTGATCCATGCCCTGCTCGAACGCCTGCCGGGGGTTGCGCCGGAAGAGCGGCGGGCGCGCGCGGCGGACTGGCTGGCCCGGCAGGCTGGCGATCTCGATCCCGAGGACCGCGCCGAGATGCTCGAGCGGGCGATGTCGGTCATCGAAGCCCCCGCTTTCGCGCCCGTGTTCGGCCCGGACGCTCTGGCGGAAGTGCCGCTCGCGGCGCTGGTCGATGGACGTGTCGTCGCCGGGATCGCCGATCGCCTGCTTGTGACCGCAGAGGCGGTAACGGTCGTGGATTTCAAGACCGCGCGGCGCCCGCCGACCTCGCTGGCGGATGTCCCCGATCACACGATGCGCCAGATGGCGGCTTATGTCGCCGCGCTGGAAGCGATCTATCCGGGGCGGGCCGTACGCGCCGCCTTGCTCTACACGCAGACGCCCCAGCTGATCGACCTGCCGGACGCCGAAATCGCCCGATACAAAAGCCGATTTGCCGATCCGCAGGAAAGCTTTGCGCTGCCACCCGTTGAGTAGATCACACGCGCTCCTAAATGGGGCGCAACCGATACAGGAGAATTATCATGGCCACCGTCGCCGTCACCGATAGCAGTTTCCAGTCCGACGTCCTCGAATCGGACAAGCCCGTCCTCGTCGATTTCTGGGCCGATTGGTGCGGACCCTGCAAGATGATCGCTCCGGCCTTGGAAGAGCTGAGCGACGAGCTGGGCGACAAGGTCACCATCGCCAAGATGGATATCATGGAAAATCCCGATGTTCCGGGCAAGATGGGCGTTCAGTCGATCCCTTATCTCGTGCTGTTCAAGAATGGAGAGCCCGCCGCGAACATGCGCGGCGCTGCGCCCAAGGGCCAGCTCAAGCAGTGGCTCGAAGGCGAACTCTAAGCTTCGAACATCGCGTAGCGCGCGGCCAGATCGTCCCATAAAGCCGGGCTGGCCGCGCCGATGAGGCCGGTGCGGTCCTTCTCGTCGACCCGATAGGGTGAGCCGTCGGGCCGGGCGCATTTGCCGCCCGCTTCGTTCAGCCACAGCGCACCTGCCGCATGATCCCAGGCTAGCGTGCGTTCGAATATCGAAACGTCGTTTTCGCCCAGCGCGAGGCGCGGATATTGTTCGGCGGCACAGCGCGGGATGTCGACCAGGCGGTAATGCGGGGCGATATACTCCATCACGGCTGCGCGCCGCGACTGGTCCATAAAGAGAGTTGAAATGCCGGCGACCGGAGGCGTTTCACCGGACGGTTTCGCCACTATTCGCTCCCCGCCGACGAACGCGCCCTTCCCGCGATGCGCGGCGCAGAACCGCCCGGACAGGCAGTCGTAGATCCATCCGCTTTGCGCGAGACCTTCGTCGGCGAGCGCGATCAGAATCCCGAACGGGCCTGTGCCGCCCGCGTAATTGTTGGTCCCGTCGATCGGGTCGATGATCCAGCACGGCCCCGCCAGCAGATCGAGCACGGCGGGATTCGCATGCGCGTTCTCTTCACCGACGATGCCGATCCCCGGATTGAGTTTGCTCAGCCCGGCAGCGAGCAGTTCTTCCGCTTCGCGATCGGCGATCGTGACGACATCGTCCGCCGCCTTGTTTTCGATTTCCGAGGCGGAGAGAGAGCGGAAATGCGGCAGGATCGCCGTTTCGGTGACGTCGCGCATCAGCGCGAGGATCTCACGGTCCAGCATGCTCATGATCTGTAATCCGCGTTGATGGCGATGTAGCCGTGGGTCAGGTCGCAGGTCCAGACAGTGGCGCGTCCGTTTCCTATCCCGAGATCGACATCCATTCGAATGTCCTGCCCTTTGAGATGCTCGGCAACCGGCGTCTCGTCGTAGTCCGCCAAGGGCTGACCGTCGCGCGCCGTCCAGATGCCGCCGAATCCGATCGAAAGCCGGTCGCGATCCGCCGGTTCGCCCGCCTTGCCGACCGCCATGACGACGCGGCCCCAATTCGCATCTTCGCCCGCTATGGCGGTCTTCACCAGCGGAGAATTCGCGATCGACAGGCCGACGCGCCGGGCGCTGTCGTCGCTTTTGGCGCCGGTTACTGCGATCTCGATGAATTTCTGCGCCCCTTCGCCATCGCGCACCACCAGATGTGCGAGGCGCTGGCAGACATCGGCGATGGCGGCATAAAGCGCATCGGCACCCGGATCGTCCCACGATGCGATGAGCGGGTTGTCCGCCTGCCCCGTCGCGGCGAGCAGGACGGTGTCGCTGGTCGAGGTGTCGCCATCGACGGTGATGCAGGAAAAGCTCGTCGCATTGGCGCGGTCGAGCATCTTCTGGAGAAAGCCCGGCGTCACCTTCGCATCGGTGAAGACGTATCCGAGCATCGTCGCCATGTCGGGCGCGATCATGCCGCTGCCCTTGATGATCCCGCAGATTTCGACCCGAATTGCGCCGAGCATCGCGGAAGCGTGCCCACCCTTCGTGAAGGTATCGGTGGTGCCGATCGTTTCCGCCGCCTCGCGCCAGCTGCATGGGCTTGCCGTCAGCGCCTGTTCGACACCCGCCTTCGCGCGATCTTTCGGCAGGGGCACGCCGATCACTCCGGTCGAGGAGACGAGCACTTCGCTGGCCGGGCATCCCAGATGCGCCGCGACTTGCTGCGACACCTGCTCCACCGCCTCGCGCCCGCGATAGCCGGTGAAGGCGTTCGAATTGCCCGCATTCACTACGATGGCCCGTCCGCGCCCTTGCTTCACGCTTTCGCGGCCCAGCTCGACTTCGGTCGAGCAGCAGACATTGCGCGTGAAGACGCCCGCGATCGCGGTTCCCTCAGCCAGCTCGACATAAGTCAGATCGGCCCGATCCCAGTCCTTGTAGCGCGCCCGTGCGACGCGCAGGGTAACGCCCGCGACCGGGGGCATTTCGGGGAAAGGTTCGGCCAGAGGCGATCGTTCGAGGTCCATCAGGAAGGCGTTACGAAGTTTGCGCGGCAAGGTAAACGCGCTTCGGGGGTGGACGAGGGCAGCGGCAGTTTCTATTTGAGAGGCTCCATGCTTCGTCGCCTGCTCGCCTGTTTCGCCATTCTGACCGGCCTCGCCGCCGCGAATGCGCCTGCGCATGCGACGATCGTCAGCGCGCTCGAAGCCCAGATCGAGGATCAGCGCAGGGCGGACGATCCGGCGCGCAGTGCCGAAAGCGTCTGTGTCGAAAAGCAGCGCAAGCAGCGGCTGCGCGGGGAACGGATCACACCCTGCCGCGCGCCGGAGACGGTTACCGTCTATGTGCCGACGATCCAGCTCGGGCCCGACCGCGCGCACGAATAGCGCGCCTGCGCCAGATTCCGTTCCGTAATGCGGCTCGCGGTCCAAAGGGGCGCGCGGGCATATCCCTTATTCCCGATCTCCCGAGACCCACCATGCTCAAAGCCCTTACCAAGTCGCTCTTCGGCTCGTCCAACGATCGTTACGTCAAGTCGATGGACAAGATCGTCAATCAGATCAACGCGTTGGAAGAGCAAATTCAGGCTCTTTCCGATGAAGAGCTGCAAGCGCAGACTGACAAGTTCCGCGAGCAGCTGGAAAACGGCAAGACGCTGGACGATATCCTCCCCGAAGCGTTTGCCACCGTGCGCGAAGCTTCGGTCCGCGTGCTCGGCATGCGGCATTTCGACGTGCAGATGGTGGGCGGCATCGTGCTCCACCGCGGCGAGATCGCCGAAATGCGCACGGGTGAGGGCAAGACGCTGGTGGCGACGCTGGCCACCTATCTCAACGCGATCGAGGGCAAGGGCGTCCACGTCGTCACTGTGAACGACTATCTCGCCCGCCGCGACGCGGAATGGATGGGGCAGCTTCACCGCTTCCTCGGCCTGACGGTCGGCGTGATCGTGCCGAACCTAAACGAGTTCGAGCGGCGCGACGCGTACAATTCGGACATCACTTACGGGACGAACAACGAGTTCGGCTTCGACTATCTGCGCGATAACATGAAGCACGATCGCAACCAGATGGTGCATCGTCCCTTCAATTACGCGATCGTCGACGAGGTCGATTCGATCCTGATCGACGAAGCGCGCACCCCGCTGATCATCTCCGGCCCGACCGAGGACAAGAGCGAGCTCTATATTTCGGTCGATGCGATCGTGAAGGATCTCGACCCCGAATGGTACGAGGCGGACGAGAAGACCAAGAATATCAGCTGGACCGAGGAAGGCACCGACGCGATCGAGGCCAAGCTGGCCGAAGCGGGCCTGCTCGAAGGCGAGAACCTTTACGACGTCGAGAACACCCTCGTCGTGCATCACCTCGACCAGGCCCTTCGCGCGAACATCATGTTCAAGAAGGACACCGACTACATCGTCAAGGACGACAAGGTCGTGATCATCGACGAATTCACCGGCCGCATGATGGACGGGCGCCGTTGGTCGAACGGTCTGCACCAGGCGGTGGAAGCCAAGGAAGGCGTCAAGATCGAGCCGGAGAACCAGACTCTCGCTTCGATAACCTTCCAAAACTATTTCCGCATGTATCCCAAACTGTCCGGCATGACCGGCACCGCCGCCACCGAAGCGAGCGAGTTCTGGGACATCTACAAGCTGAACGTCGCCGAGATTCCGACCCACCGCGAGGTCGCGCGGATCGACGAGGACGATCAGTTCTACAAGAACACGATGGACAAATTCGCGGCCATCGCGAAGGCGATCAAGGAGAAGAACGAGTTGGGCCAGCCCGTTCTGGTCGGCACGGTCTCGATCGAGAAGTCGGAGCTTTTGAGCCAGTTCCTCGAAAAGGAAGGCGTGAAGCACGAGGTCCTCAACGCCCGCCAGCACGAGCGCGAGGCGCATATCGTGGCGCAGGCGGGCCGCATCGGCGCCGTCACCATCGCCACCAATATGGCCGGGCGCGGGACCGACATTCAGCTCGGCGGCAATCTCGAATTCCGCACCGAGGACGAGCTGGCCGACATGCCGGAAGGCCCGGAACGTGACGCCGCCATCGCCCGCATCAAGCAGGAGATCGCGGAAGAAAAGCAGCGCGTGAAAGATGCGGGCGGGCTGTTCGTGCTCGGCACCGAACGCCACGAATCGCGTCGGATCGACAACCAGCTACGTGGTCGCTCGGGTCGCCAGGGCGATCCGGGCCTGTCGCGCTTCTACCTCTGCCTCGAAGACGATCTCCTGCGCATCTTCGGGCCGGACACGCTGTTCTCTCGCATGATGAACAGCAATCTGGAGGATGGCGAGGCGATCGGGTCGAAATGGCTCAGCAAGGCCATCGAAACCGCCCAGAAAAAGGTCGAGGCGCGCAATTACGAAATGCGCAAGCAGGTCGTGCAGTACGACGACGTGATGAACGACCAGCGCAAGGTCATCTACGAGCAGCGCGCCGAGATCATGGATAGCGAGGCCGTGGACGATGTCGTGCTCGATATGCGGCATGACACGATCAACAATATCGTCGGCGAAGCCTGCCCGCCGGGATCCTATCCCGAGCAGTGGGACGTCGCGCGCTTGAAGGAGCGGGTCGAGGAAGTGCTCGGCCTGACGCCCCCGATCGACGCGTGGCTGGAAGAGGATGCGGTCGAGCCCGAGATCATCGAGGAACGGTTGCAACAGGCTGCCGACGAGAAGATGGAAGCCAAGATCGCCCGCGTCGATCCGACGATGTGGCGCAATGTCGAAAAGAGCCTGCTGCTGCAATCGCTCGACCATCACTGGAAGGAACACCTTTCCACGCTCGACGCGCTGCGTCAGGTGGTTTGGCTACGCGCGCACGCGCAGAAGCAGCCGATCAACGAATACAAGCAGGAAGCTTTCAGCCTGTTCGAGCACATGCTCGACACGCTGCGGGAGGACACCACGTCCAAGCTGATCAAGCTCGACGTGCGCGAGCCCGAACCGATGCCGGCCGCGAGCCTGCCCGAACTGCCCGATTTCCTGACCGGCCATATCGAGCCGGTGTCGGGCATCGACAATTCCAACGATGGTGACGGATCGGAACGCCGCGCGGCGCTGTTCGGATCGCTTGCGGGCAGCCCGCAGGCGGCGGCGGGGCCGGGTGGCGTCTCCGACAATCCCTATGCGGGCAAGGAGATCAGCCGCAACGCCCCGTGCCCGTGCGGGTCGGGCAATAAGTACAAGCATTGCCACGGCGCGATCGGCGCCCGCGCGTGATCGCAGGCGGTTTCATGGCGGGTCGGATCTAGATGGTCTGGCTCGTCGTCGCCTTTTTCGCGACAGCGCTTCTATACGCCTCGGTCGGGTTCGGCGGGGGATCGACATACAGCGCGCTGCTGGCTCTGAGCGGGCTGGATTATCGAGTCCTTCCTCTGGTTAGCCTGGCCTGCAACATCGTCGTCGTGGCGGGAAGCACCGTGCGCTTCTCGCGCGCGGGTATCCTGCCCTGGCGGCGCGCACTTCTCCTGACCGCCCTCGCCGCGCCTGCCGCCCTGCTTGGCGGGCTGACGCCGATCGACGAGCGCAATTTCCTGCTGTTGTTGGGCGCCAGCCTCGTGCTGACGGGCGTGACGCTGCTGATCCCGGTCGCTCAATCGAGCGAGGCGCGGGCGACAAGTGCCGCGAGGTTCGCGCCCATCGCCGCACCGCCTCTCGGCTATCTGGCCGGTCTGGTCGGCATCGGCGGAGGCATCTTCCTCGCGCCCCTGCTCCACCTCGTGCGATGGGCCGAGGCCAAGAGCATCGCGGCGACCGCGGCGCTGTTCATCCTCGTCAATTCCCTGTTCGGGCTGGTCGGCCAGATCCTGAAGGGTGGGGAGGGCCGCTTCGAAGCGGCAATCGGCTTCGGCCTGCCGCTCCTTGTCGCGGTCGCGATCGGCGGCCAAATCGGCAGCTATCTGGCGGTGAAATTCCTGCCGCAGCGCTGGATTCGGTGGATCACGGCTGGATTGACCCTCTTCGTCGGTGTCCGCCTGGTTCTCGATCATATCTGAGAGAAATGCCGCATCCGCGATGCGGTGCCTAGTGGCGAAAAGTGGCTCCCCGAGTTGGATTCGAACCAACGACCAAGTGATTAACAGTCACCTACTCTACCGCTGAGCTATCGGGGAGCAGCCATCCGGCAAGGGTGCGCCTATATGGGCGCTCGAAAGGTTTGGCAAGCGGGTCTTTGGGGAAATTTCCCCTGCCATTAGATCAGACCACGAATTGCTCGGCGACGATGCGTTCGTCGAGCGTGTGGCCCGGGTCGAACAGCAATTTCAATTCCCGCTCGCGCGCGATGGCGAGCGAGACCTCGGCGATGTCGCGCACTTCCTTCTGGTCGGCCACGACCGAAACCGGTCGTTTGTCCGATTCGAGCACCCGCAAGCGAATCTGGCTGCGATCGGGCAGGATGGCGCCGCGCCACCTGCGCGGGCGAAAGGCGCTGATCGGCGTCAGGGCCAGCAATTGCGAATCGAGCGGCAGTATCGGCCCGTCGGCGGAGAGGTTGTAGGCGGTCGAGCCCGCCGGCGTCGCCACCAGGACGCCATCGCAAACCAGTTCCTTGATCCTGACCTTGGTATCGACCGTGACCTCTATCTTCGCGGTCTGGCGGGTTTCGCGCAGGAGCGAGACTTCGTTGATGGCGCAGAAGGTATGGATCTGGCCTTCCTGCGTGGTCGCCTCCATGCATAGCGGCGCCACGGCGAGGCCGCGCGCCTTTTCGAGGCGTTGCAGCACTTTGTCGGCACCGCGATATTTGTTCATCAGGAACCCGACCGTGCCGAGATTGACCCCGTAAACCGGCTTCACATTCCCATGATCGAGCATGGCGTGAAGGGTCTGCAGCATGAAGCCATCGCCACCCACCACGACGACGATGTCCGCTTCTTCCGGAGACACCCAATCGGTGAGCGACTGAAATTCCTGCGCGACCTCCTGCGCCTTCGCGCTATCGGACACCATCAGGGCCAGCTTTTGGAACTCGGCCATTATTATCCTCTTCCCGGCGAAAGGCCTTAATCCACACCTATGGGGGCCTGTCCCGTTTGGCAACGCGCCGCTTTTTGTGTCACATCGAAGTCGGGGAGCGCATAGGGAGTGCCGATGGCAAGCTTGGCAGACACTTCCAGCCGCGACGGTATCACGGACGATGGGCGCGATCCCCTGACGGGGCTTGCCGATCTGGCGCACGCGCGCCTCACCATGCAGCGGTGGCAGCGGGACTGGCCCGATGGGGGCCCCCCTTTCCCGATGCGCGCCATGCTGATCGCCATAGGCCGGATCGATCGGGTTAACGTCGCCTATGGAGAGACGACGGGCGACGGCGTCCTGATCGAGATCGCCCAGCGTATCCGCCATTTCGCCGAAGACGAGCTGGAAAGCGGCGTCTGGCTGGCGGCGCGTATTTCCGGCGACAGTTTCCTGCTCGCGGCGCGCGAGGATTGCTCGCGCGAGCGTTGGCAATGGCTGGCCGAAGCGCTCGCCGATGCCATCGCCATGCCGATCGTCGATCCTTGCACCAGCCATAGCCTGCGCCTCTGGCCGCGCCTCGCGCTGATGCGGGCGCGCGCGGGTGACGATGCCGATTCGGTGCTAGATACGCTGGCGGAAACGGCCGTGCGTATGCGCAGCAGCAATGGCGAACGGATCGCCTGGGCGAGCGAGGATCTCGACCAGCAGGGCCTGTCGAACCAGCAATTGGAAGCCGATCTCCTGGCGGCGATCGATCGCGACGAGATCGAGGTGCTGTTCCAGCCGCAATATCGCGTCGACGACAATCGTCTGGTCGGGGCCGAGGCGCTGGCACGCTGGCAGCATCCGACCTTGGGGCGAATCGGCGCAGGCCTGCTCTTCATGATCGCCGAACGCGCCGATCACGTCGCGCAGTTGTCCCGCCATATCGCGCGCCGTGCGCTGGATGGCGCGCGCGACTGGCCTGACGGTTTGTCCCTTTCGATCAACGTGACCTCGGCCGACCTTGCGGCAGGCAGCTTCGCGCGCGACTTCATCGCTTTGGTCGACGAAAGTCTTTTGGAACCCGAACAGGTCACGCTGGAGATTACCGAACAGGTCCTTCTGGCCGATCTCGACCGGACGCGGGAGATACTCGACGAGCTGAAAGCGGTCGGCATCAATCTGTCGCTCGACGATTTCGGCGCGGGCTATTGCAATTTCCGCTACCTCAAGGTCCTGCCGCTCGACTGCCTGAAGCTCGACCGCGCGATGATCGATGGCGTGCTGGACGACGAGCGCGACCTTGCAGTCCTGCGCGCAATCGTGGCCATGGCCGAAGCGCTCGATCTACGCGTGGTGGCGGAAGGGGTCGAGAAAGACGAGCAACTCGCTCTGATCGCGCGCGAAGGTGTCGAAACCTATCAGGGTTTCCTGCGCGCGGAGCCGATGAGTGCGGAAGAATTCGTCAGGCTGGCGCGCGGTCGATCGTAATCTGCGGACGTTAATCAGCCCGCCTTCTTCGCCTTCTTCGCGATACCCGACAGACCCTTGGTCAGTTGATAGAGCCCGTTCAAGCGGCTCTGCGGATCGTTCCAGGCGCGGCTGATCACCAGCTTCATGTCGGGACGCAATTTGGCGGTGCCCTTCAAGCGATCGACATAGGCGATCAGGCCCGGACCGTCCGGGAAATCGTCGTTGTGGAAGGTGACGAGCGTACCTGCCGCACCGACATCGATCTTGGCGATATTGGCGGTGATGGCCTGATGCTTGATCTCGATCAGCTTGACCAGATTGGCAGTCGCGCTGGGCAGATCGCCGAAGCGGTCGATCATCTCGGCGGCGAGCGCTTCGATCTCGCCCTTGTTCTCGGCATCGTTGAGGCGGCGATAGAGCGCCATGCGCACTGCGAGATCGGGGACGTAATCTTCCGGAATCATGATCGGCGCATCGACCGTGATCTGCGGGCTGACCTTTTCCGGTTTCGCCTCCAGCCCCATCTCGCCCGCCTTGGCGGCCAGGATCGCGTCTTCGAGCATGGACTGATAGAGTTCGAAGCCGACTTCGCGGATATGGCCGGATTGCTCGTCGCCCAGCAGATTGCCCGCGCCGCGAATGTCGAGATCGTGGCTGGCGAGCTGGAATCCGGCGCCGAGCGAATCGAGATCGCCGAGCACTTTCAGTCGCTTCTCCGCAACTTCGGACAATTGCGTGTCCTTGGCGTAGGTCAGATAGGCATAGGCGCGCAGCTTCGAGCGACCGACACGGCCACGCAGCTGATAGAGCTGGGCCAAGCCGAAGATATCCGCGCGGTGGATGATGATCGTATTGGCGCTCGGCAAGTCGAGCCCGCTTTCCACAATCGTGGTGGCGAGCAGAACGTCGTATTTGCGCTCGTAAAAAGCGCTCATCCGCTCCTCGATCTCGCCCGCGCCCATCTGGCCGTGCGCGGCGACGAATTTCACTTCCGGCACGTTCTCGTGCAGCCAGTCCGATATCGCTTCCATGTCGGAAATGCGCGGCACGACGATGAAGCTCTGTCCGCCGCGATGATGCTCGCGCAGCAGCGCCTCGCGCATCACCATGTCGTCCCATTCCATGACGTAGGTACGCACCGCCAGGCGATCGACCGGAGGCGTCTGGATGGTCGATAATTCGCGCAAGCCCGTCATCGCCATCTGCAAGGTGCGGGGGATCGGAGTGGCGGTCAGCGTCAGCATATGCACGTCGGCGCGCAATTGCTTGAGCTTCTCCTTGTGCGTCACGCCGAAGCGCTGTTCCTCGTCCACGATGACGAGGCCGAGATCCTTGAATTCGGTCTGCTTCGACAGGATCGCGTGGGTGCCGACGACGATGTCGACATCGCCCCTGGCCAACCCCTCGCGCGTCTCCTTGGTCTCCTTTGACGAAACAAGACGCGAGAGGCGCCCGATTTTGAGGGGGAAGCCGTCGAAGCGGGCGGAAAAATTCTCGTAATGCTGGCGCGCGAGCAAGGTTGTGGGCGCGACCACCGCGACCTGCTGTCCGTTCATCGCGGCGACGAAGGCGGCGCGCAGCGCGACCTCGGTCTTGCCGAAGCCGACATCGCCGCACACGAGGCGGTCCATCGGCTTGCCGCTCTCGAGGTCCGTCAGGACATCGGAGATGGCGCGGTCCTGATCGTCTGTTTCCTCGTATTGGAAGCGGTCGAGGAACTGGTTGTAGGGGCCTTCCTCGACTTCCAGCACCGGCGCTTTCCTGAGCGCGCGAGCGGCGGCGACCTGCATCAACTCGCCCGCGATCGCCTGGATGCGCTCCTTGAGGCGGGCGCGCCGCTTCTGCCACGCCTCGCCGCCCAATTTGTCGAGCTGGACCGCTTCCTCGCTCGATCCGTAGCGGCTCAGGACGTCGATATTCTCGACCGGGATGAACAGCTTGTCCCCGCCGCGATATTCCAGCTGGACGCAGTCATGCTTCGATTTGCCGACCGCGATCGGTTCGAGGCCGAGATATTTGCCGATCCCATGCTCGGTATGGACGATCAGGTCGCCGACGCTCAATGCCTGCAATTCGGCGAGGAAGGCATCGGCGTCGCGGCGCTTCTTCTTGCGTCGGACAAGCCGGTCGCCGAGAATGTCCTGCTCGGTCAGCAGCTCCATCTCGTCATTGGCGAAGCTGGCTTCCAGCGGCACGATCATTGCCGCGGGCTTGCCTTTCGACGACTGCCCCAGCGCCTCCTGCCAGCTTTCGGCGGTCTGCACCGCGATGCCCGCTTCGTCTAGAATCGAGACGATGCGCGATCGGCTACCCTTGGAATAGGCGGCGATCAGCGGTCGCTTGCCCGCCTTGGCGATCGCCTTCAGATGTTCGGCAAGCACCGGATAGACATTGTCGCCCCGCGCGCGTTCGGGGGCGAAATCACGGCCCGAGCGGAAGCCGAAATCGATCACCGTGTCGCTCTCGGGTTCGTCGAAGGCGGTGGCGCGGTGGGCCGGCGCGTTCGCGAGCGCGGTCTCGAACTCACCCTGCGTCAGATAGAGCGCGTCGGGCTTCAAGGGTCGGTAGCTGCCTTTCGCCTGCCCGCTCGCCGCCTTGCGCTGCTCATAATAGTCCGCGACATCCTTCGTCCGCTCCTCCGCCGCAGCGAGCGCGGCCTGGTCGATTACCAAGAGATCGTCCTTGCCGAGATGGTCGAACAGAGTCGTCAGCCGATCCTCGAACAAGGGCAGCCAGTGTTCCATGCCCGCGAGCCGACGCCCTTCGCTGACCGCTTCGTAAAGCGGGTCCTGCGTGGCGTTGGCGCCGAACATTTCGCGGTAGCGGGTGCGGAAGCGTTTGATGCTGTCTTCGTCCAGCAGAGCCTCGCTGGCGGGCAGGAGCAGATGCCTCTCGAGCCGCCCTGTCGTCAACTGCGTGTTGGGATCGAAGCTGCGCAGGCTTTCCAGCTCGTCACCGAAGAAATCGAGTCGCAGCGCTTCGTCCATCCCGCTCGGGAAGACGTCAACGATCGAGCCGCGGATGGCGTATTCGCCCTTGTCGATGACCGTGTCGGTGCGCGAATAGCCTTGGCGCTGGAGCAGGGCTGCAAGGCTGTCGCGCCCGATTTCCATCCCCGGCGCGAATTCGCGCACGCTCTCGCGGATGCGGAAAGGGGTGAGGACGCGCTGCAAAACCGCATTGGCGGTCGTGACCAGCAATTGCGCACCCGGCTTTCCCGCCTGCAGGCGATGCAGTGCGGCGAGGCGACGGGCGCTGATCGACAGCGCCGGGCTTGCCCGGTCGTAGGGAAGCGAATCCCAGGCCGGAAACTCGATCACCTCCAATTCGGGCGCGAAATAGCGTGCCGCTTCGGAGACGGCATGCATCGCGGTATCGTCGGGCACGATGAACACCGCGCGGCCCTTCGCGGCGCGGGCTAGATCGGCGAGGACGAGCGGCTGCGCTCCGCGCGCCACGCGCGCAAGCGTGAGCGGGCTGTCGGCTTTGAGGATGCGGGCGATATCGGGCATGATCAGAGGAGGAGCGCTAGACGCTTTCTTCGGTTCCGTTGCGATCGCGCAACCAACGATAAAGAGCCAGAACGATTGCGCCGATCACGATCCCGACGACGGACGCGACGATATCGACCACGAAATCTCCAACGTCCATGTCGCGCTGCAGACCCATCACGCCTTGCGCAATCTCGATAAGTCCCCCGAAGGCGGCGAGGCAGACCAGGAGCCAGATCGCGGAGGTACGGGAAAATGTCAGGCGCGAGAGAAAGCCAAGAGTGATGAAGGCGAGCGCGTGCCAGATGCCTCCGCCCATCCCACCAAGATTGCCGGGAATCAGGGCGTAATAGGAGGTCACCGCTACGGCGATCGCCAAGATCAGGGCCAACAGGCCTACAATCACTTTTCTTGTCACGTGACGACCGCTGACAGGATCAGATCGCGACGTAATCGAGACGCTGCATCGCCTCCATCCGCTCGCCCAGAAAGGCTGGCGGAACCGGCTGCGTCTTGAGCGCCCAGGCCATGACATCGACATCGTCTTCTTCGAGCAGGGCTTCGAACCAGGCGAGGCCTGCCTCGTCCCATTCCGCGTGATAGCGATCGAAGAAGCCGCCGAACATGTAATCCGCTTCGCGCGTGCCGCGATGCCAGGCGCGGAAACGGGCGCGCTGGAGGCGGCCTTCGAAGGTGAGCGGATCGGGCATGAAGCGCGGGTAGGGCACTCGCATTGAGCGCGCAAGCGGCTATAGGCATCCCCCATGCGCCCCGACATCCTCAACCCCCTATTTGCCGAAGTCGAAACGCTCGACGGTGTGGGCCCGAAGATGAAGAAGCCGCTCGATCGCCTCGGCCTGACGCGGGTTCGCGATGTCGCCTATCACCTACCCGAACGCTTCGTGACGCGGCGCGCTGTCCAGACTGTGGACGAGGCGGGCGAGGCCGAGCAGATCGTCCTCAAACTGACCGTCACCGAACATCGCGGCGGACGCAATCCGCGCGCGCCCTATCGCGTGCTGGCGCAGGATTCGGTCGGCAATATGATCGCGCTGACCTATTTCGGGCGGGCATCCTATACGGCCAAGAAGCAATTGCCGGTGGGCGAGACGCGCTGGGTGGCGGGGAAGCTGGAGCGCTATGGTGACATGCTCCAGATCGTCCATCCCGATCATGTGCTTGAAGAAGGGGGCGACACGCTTCAGCGCCTGTGCGAGCCGGTCTACGCGTTGGCCGAGGGACTGACACAGCCCAAAATGACGCATCTGGTCGAACAGGCACTAGGCCGCGCGCCCGAACTGCCTGAATGGAACGACACCGGGCAGGTCGAGCGGGAAGGTTGGCCAGAATGGCGCGAGGCGCTGAAGGCGGCGCATAAGGGCGAAGATAGCAAGGCGCGCGACCGGCTCGCCTATGACGAATTGTTCGCCAACAGCCTGGCGATCATGCTGGTGCGCGCCGATAACCGCCGCCGCAAAGGCCAGCCGCTGGTCGGCGATGGGAGCTATCGCGGCAAGCTCGCGCTGCCGTTTCCGCTGACGGGCGCTCAGAAGCGATCCATCGCGGAGATCGAAGGCGATCTGGCGCAGGAAGCCCCGATGCTGCGCCTGCTTCAGGGCGATGTCGGTGCGGGCAAGACGGTGGTGGCGCTGGAGGCCATGCTGATCGCAATCGAGGCCGGGGCGCAGGCGGCGCTGCTCGCCCCCACCGAACTGCTCGCGCGCCAGCATTACGAGACGCTGAGGCGCATGGCCGCGCCGACGGGCGCGGAGGTCGTCCTGTTCACCGGACGCGACAAGGGGCGGGCGCGAGAGAGTATTCTGATGGGCCTGCTCGATGGCTCGATCGATATCGTGGTCGGCACCCACGCGATCTTTCAGGACACGGTGGCGTATCGCAATCTGGCGATGGTCGTGATCGACGAACAGCACCGCTTCGGTGTCGGCCAGCGCCTGATGCTGGCGGGCAAGGGCAAACGCGCGCCGCACGTCCTCGCCATGACGGCGACACCGATCCCGCGCACATTGACTTTGGCCCAATATGGGGAGCTGGACGTCAGCAAATTGGACGAGCTTCCCCCCGGTCGCCAGGCGATCGACACAGTCGTCATGGGTCAGGACAAGATCGGCCTGCTGGTCGATCGCCTCGCCGCGCAGATCGCGGAAGGGAGGCAGGCCTATTGGGTCTGTCCGATGGTGCGCGAAAGCGACGGGCCGGAAGAGATTGCCGCTGCCGAAGCGCGCTATGCTGCGCTGCGCGAACGGTTCGGGGAGGACGTGGTGATGGTCCACGGCCAGCTCGCGCCCGAACTGAAGGACGCGGCGATGGAACGGTTCGCCAGTGGCGATGCCAAGCTGCTGGTTGCGACGACGGTCATCGAAGTGGGGGTCGACGTGCCCAATGCGACGCTGATGGTGATCGAGCAGGCGGAGCGCTTCGGTCTCGCGCAGCTTCACCAGCTGCGTGGCCGGGTGGGGCGGGGCAGCGCGAAGTCGATCTGCATCCTGCTGCGCGGCGATACGCTGTCTGAAACCGCGCGCGAGCGGTTGGCGCTGATGCGCGAAACGCAGGACGGGTTTCAGCTTGCCGAGGAGGATCTGCGTCTGCGCGGTGGCGGCGAATTGCTGGGCACCCGCCAGTCGGGCGACGCCGCATTCCGCATTGCCGACCTCGAGCAGATCACGCGGCTGCTTCCGGCGGCGCATGACGATGCGCGCTTGTTGATGGAGAGGGACGGGGGGCTGGAGGGCAGACGAGGCGAGGCGGCGCGTATCCTCCTCTATCTGTTCGAGCGCGATTTCGGCGTGCGAACCCTGCGCGGCGGATAGCGCGTGCTCTTGTTACAACCAGATCAACGCTCGGTTTTTTCCCTCTTCATCAGCGATTTGACCTTTGCATTGCGCATATGCCGTTTGACCGCGCGGCGCTCTGCTTTCTCCATCCATTGGCTCAAGGTCATACCCCCTTCCGAGACATCGGCGAGCACGGCGCCGCGCTGGCCCATGGGCTGTTCCGGCCCCGTCGTCGTGTCGGTATCGGTCTGGCGCTCGATCTCGGCATTTAGCAACGCCCCTGCAAGCACGCCGTAAGCCGACAGGAACAGCCACATGAGAAACACGACGATCGCCGAAAGCGAGCCATAGGTCGCATTGTAGTCGCTGACGTAAGCGACGTAGAGCGAGAAGCCGAACGAGATCGCGATCCACAAAACCGTCGCCAGAAGCGCGCCGGGAGCGAGCCATTTCCACTGGGCAGGCGCGCGATCGGGGCCATAACGCATGATCAGCGCGAAGCCCGCGCTTCCAAGAGCGATCGAGGCCGTCCAGGTCAGGATCTTGATCGCCCATTCCGCCCCCGGCCCGATCAACCCGTCTGCCTGAGTCTGCAACCAGGCGAAGAGACCCGCGCTCAGGATTCCGGTCAGTGCGACGAAGATCGCCGCCAAGGTCAGCGCCGCGACTCTGAGCGTGCGTGCGACGATACCGCGCGTCTCATGCTCTTCATTGACGATGTTGAGGGCTCCGATCAGACCGTTCGCGGCGCGCATCCCGCCATAGATGGCGAAGAACAGCGCGACCATCAGCGCGAATCCGGTCACGCCCGAATTGGCGGTGACGACGCCGAGCAGCTGGTCCTCGATCACCGCAGCCGCTTCGGCGGGCACGACTTGGATGATCGATCGCATTTGCTGGTGCACGGTTTCGACGTTTCCGATCAGCCCGTAAACCATGACCGTCGCGGCGATCAGTGGGGTGAGAGCGAGGAAGGTGAAGAAGGCGACGCCCGCCCCGAGCAGGGACAGATTATGAAATCCCCACATGGTGTAGACACGCTTCAGGATCTCCTTCCAAGCAGCCCAAGGCATGGCCAAAGGGCTATTTGCGGTTGCACCGGGCGCGTCTTTGAGGGAAGACCCCGCTTCTCGGGCGGGAATTTCCTCACCATCAGTCGTCATCCCTTCGTAGGGTGCCGGTGCGGCAAGTCCTTCATTGTCCACGTGGATCGCTTTCTATGGTCGCTTCAGCTTCCTTTTTCCTTGAAACCGGACGGGTTGGCAACCGCGCCGCCCGCTTGGGATGGGAACGGGGGCGGGTTCGGGGCTCGATGCTCGGGAATGCGGCCTCCCTTCTGGCGCTGGCGGCGGCGTTCGCGGCCTGCCCAACTCTCGCGCAGAACAGCGGCACCCCCGCCGATACCGATACGGATCTGGCGGTGCCCGCTCCGCCCGCGGATGCAGACCTTCCCGAGATCGAGCCGGTCATCAGCGACGAGGAATTCGAAAGCGCGGTTCCGGCACTTGATGACGATACCGCGCTCGAAGGTCCGCTCGAATCGATTGCCGATTTCGAACGCCGGATCGTGGCGGAACAGGCGGATGCCGATCCGCTCGAAGGCCAAGAGCCGCCGCTGGGTGATCCCGCGCTGGCGGACGGCGACCCGGTCGAAGCGATCGGCGACGCGCCCATTCGCGATGCCGAACTGACGGCGCCGCTCCCCCCGCTCGACCAGTTCGAGGTCGCGCCGGTAGAATATGCGGAGGCCGAGTCCGGCGAAGAGGTCGTCGAAGTAGCCTACAACGTGATAGTAAACGGGCTCGATGAGGCCGACGAGACCGCGGAGGTCGATCTGCGCGGTATGTTCGACGATCTTTCCGCGCTCGAAGATGGCGATGGCGAGGCGGCGAACGTCGCCCAGGTCGCGGCGCGGCTGACCGAGGATAGCGCGCTGATGCAGCGCATCCTCGCCTCGGAGGGCTGGTACGCGGCGCAGGCGACCACGCGGATCGATCGGGGCGAGGCGGGCCAGCCGCTATCCGCCGTGATCGATGTCGTGCCTGGTGCGCGCTATACCTTTGCCGACATCGTGATCGACGCGGATCCGGTGGAGCCGGCCGAGCTGATCCGCGAAAATCTTGCTTTGGAGGTGGGCGAGCCGATCGTGGCGGCGCGCGTCCAGGGCGCGGAGGCACGCGTCGCCGTCGAACTGCTTCAGAACGGATATCCCTTCTCGCAGATCGGGCAGCGCGACATCCTGCTCGACCCGGAAACGCAGGATGGCGTCTACACTCTTCCGATCACCACCGGGCCGCGTTCGCGCTTCGGCGGAATTCGGACGACCGGCGATCTCGCTTTCGATGCCGATCATGTCGAAACTTTAGCGCGGTTCGAGCGTGATGAGCTTTACGACAGCCGGATGGTCGACGATTTGCGCCAGGCGCTGGTCGCCACCGGATTGTTCAACACCGTTTCGGTGGTGCCCGAACAGAGCGGTGAAGCCGTCGGAGACGGCACGGAATACGCCACCATCCTTGTCGAACAGGATGCGGGCCCGCCGCGCACCCTGGCGGCGAGCGCTGGTTACGGGACCGGACAGGGCTTCCGCGTCGAGGGTAGCTGGACTCACCGGAATCTCTTCCCACCCGAAGGCGCGCTGATCGGAAGCGCTGTAATCGGCACGCGCGAGCAGGGGGCGAGCGGCATCTTCCGCCGGTCCAATGCCGGACGGCGCGATCGCACGTTCCAGGCGAGCATCGAGGCTTTGCGCGCCGATTATGACGCCTACGAAGCCTTCACCGGGCGCCTTTCCGCACTGGTCAGCTACGATTCGACCAGTATCTGGCAGAAGCCCTTCACCTACGCCTATGGCGCGCAGATCATCGCCACGAACGAGCAGGATTTCGATCTCACCGCACGCGAACTGGTGCGCCGGACCTTCTTCATCGGCGGATTGACCGGCCAGGTCGGGATCGACCGGACCGACAGCCTATTGAACGCGACGCGCGGATTCAGAGTGACGGCGCTGATCGAACCCGAAGGATCGTTGCAGGACGGGTTCAGCCCCTATGTCCGCGCCCGGGTCGATGGCTCGGCCTATTTCTCGCCCACCGATGCGATCACCCTTGCGGGCCGTATCCGCGTCGGAACGATCCAGGGGATCGAGCGGTTCGACCTTGCTCCCTCGCGCCGGTTCTATGCGGGCGGCGGCGGATCGGTGCGCGGGTTCGGGTTCCAGCAATTGGGCCCGCGCGCGGTCTATCCCGATCCCGATTTCGAATTCGATCCGGAAAATCCCGACGAGGTCGCGGACACGATCTACCGCCCGCTCGGCGGGCGCAGCCTGAACGAAGCGGCGGCGGAAGTGCGCTATCGCTTCGGCAATTTCGGTTTGGTCGGGTTCCTCGATGTCGGTCAGGTCTACGAGGATACGGTCCCCGATTTCAGCGATCTGCGCTACGGCGTGGGTATCGGCGGGCGCTATTATACGAATTTCGGACCGCTGCGTTTCGACGTCGCCATGCCGCTGGACAAGCGCGAGGGTGAGAGCAGCTTCGCGGTCTATGTCTCGATCGGGCAGGCGTTCTGATGGCTGACGATACTCCCATCGAAGAGCAGGGCGCGCCCGAACCTGTGGAAACGCAGGAGACCGCGGAGCCGGTCGAGACCGGCCATCGCAACCGTCATGTCGGCCGCACGATCGCCAAATGGACCGCGATCGTCCTGGGCGGAATCGTCCTTCTGGTCGGAGCGCTGATCCTCGGGCTCGATACCGGGCCGGGCAAGCGCTTCGTCGCCGACCAGATTGCCGGGCTCGAATTCGAGAACGGGATGGAGATCGATGTCGGGCGCATCGAAGGATCGCTCTATGGCGAGATGGTCCTCCACGATGTCGCCGTGTCCGACCCGCAGGGTGTGTTCCTCACCTCGCCCGAAATGCGCGTCGATTGGCGACCGTTCAAATTCCTGCGCAGCCATATCGATATCCGGGCCCTGACCGCCGAGCGCGTGACCTTGGCGCGCGCGCCCGAATTTGCCGAAACCCCGCCGAGCGACGATCCCCTGCTGCCGAATTACGATATCGATATCGGCACGTTTCGGATCGCGAATTTCGTCGCCGAAGCGCCTGTCAGCGGCGAGCGGCGAGTCGCTTCGATCGCGGGCGAGGCCCACATCGCCGATGGCCGCGCGCAGGTGACGTTGAATGCGGCAACGCTGGCGGGGGAAAACCGCGCGGGCGGCGATCGGATCGCGCTCGAACTGGATGCGGTGCCGGACGACAATCGCTTCGACGTGTCGCTCGATCTGAATGCGCCGGGCGATGGCGTGATCGCGGCGCTGGCCGGTCTGACCGAACCGCTGACGGTCCAGGTCGCGGGGCAGGGCACGTGGGACCGCTGGGCCGGACGGGTCGATGCGGACCTCGCAGGCAGCGAATTCGCGCGCCTTCGCGTCTCCGGCAATGACGGGACATTCAAGGTCAGCGGGCCGACGCGGGTGGCGCGCCTGTTCGAAGGGCCGACCGCCACTCTGCTCGGGCCGATCCTCAACATCGACATGACAGCCGCGCTGGAAGAGCGCCGCGCGACGCTGGCGGGCAATGTGAACAGCGACGCCTTCCGCCTCAACACTAACGGCCTGGTAGATCTGTCCGACAACAGCTTCGAGGATCTGAAGCTCGCTTTCGTGCTTCTGAAACCGTCCGCGCTGGCCGAAAATCTAAGCGGCAGCGGCCTTCGCGCTCTGCTCACGCTGGATGGCGAATTCACAACGCCGCGCGTCCAATATCAGGTCAACGCCAATCGCCTCGCCATGAACGACATGGGGCTGGTCAACCTCTCCGCCAGCGGCGCCGCAATGGTGGATGCGGATCGCATCATGATCCCCATCGAAGCCAGCGTGGCGCGCATCACCGGGCTCGATACGGTGGCGGGCGGGCAGCTGCGCAATGTGCGGCTGGCGGGCGATCTCGCGATCGAAGGGCCGCGCATCCTGTCCGACAATATGCGCATCCGTTCCGACCGGATCGATGCCGGGCTAATCCTTCTCGCCGATACCTCGACCGGCCTCTACACCGGCGCGATCGACGGACGGATCGACAATTACCGGATCGAGAGCGTCGGGATCTTCGATATCGAGACCGATGTCGATCTGGAGTCCGAGGGTGACGGATTCGCGCTGGCGGGCCGTGTGCGCCTGCGCTCGACGAGCCTGTTCAACGAAGGCGTGCGCGATTTCCTCGGCGGCAACGCCGTCGCGGGGGCCGATATTCGCTATGGCTCGGACGGGATCGCGCGGTTCCGAAACCTGACCTTACGCGCGCCCGCCGCGCGGATCACCGGCGGCAGCGGTTTCTACGCGCCGGACGGACGCCTGGCCTTGCAGGCGGACGGTGTGACCGACGCCTATGGCCGCGTCGGCGTGCGCGTGGCGGGCACGCTCACCAACCCGCAGGCGATCGTCACGGCGGAGCGGCCCGATCTTGGCATCGGCCTCGCCAATCTGCGCGCCAATATCTCCGGAGCGAGAAACGGCTATCGCCTCGATGCGGTGGCGGACACGGATTATGGCGCGCTCACCGCCGACGTGGTGCTCGGCACGGGCGACGTGCTGACGCTCGACATCAACAGCGCCAATCTGGCGGGGATCGATTTCGCCGGCTCGCTGCGGCAGACCCGGGCGGGCCCTTTCGCCGGGCGGCTCGACGCGAACGGACGCGGCCTTGCGGGCGTGGTCCGTCTCGATGCCGAGGGGCAGTATCAAGAGGCGCTGGTCAATCTGAGGGCGCGCGATACCGTGCTGCCGGGGCCGGCCAATCTCTCGATCGGATCGGCGATCGTCGATGCGCGGGTGGTGCTGTACGACCAACCCTATGTCGTCGCCGACGCGCAACTGGCGCAGACGTCGATCGGCAGCCTCAACTTGAACGCGGCCCGCGCAAAGATCGATTACCGAGACGGGCGGGGCAATGCGCGCGTCCTGGCCGAAGGCATCAGCGGCGTGCCGTTCCGCATCGCCGCCAATACCGATCTGACCCCCGACCTGTGGCGCGCGCAGGTGAAAGGCCGGGTGCGCGGCATCGATTTCGCCACCACCAGCCCGGCGCGTATCATTCCGGGCGCGAACGAATACGAGCTGTTGCCGACGCGCATCGATTTCGGGCGCGGAAACATTCGCCTCGCCGGGAGCTACGGCGAAGGAATCGAGATACAAAGCCGCCTCGATTCGCTCGACCTGTCGATCGTCGAGGCCTTCGTCCCCGGCCTCGGCATCAATGGCCGCGCGACCGGGAGCCTCGATTTCGCTCAGGCTAGCAGCACCGCCTTCCCGCGTGCCGATGCTCGCCTCCAGATCGCGAATTTCAGCCGCACCACCGCGGTTTCGGTCAGCCAGCCGCTCGACATCAATTTCGTCGGCAAGCTGCTCGCGGACGGGGGCGAGGCGCGCGCGGTGATGCGGCGGCGCGGAAGCGTTATCGGGCGGATGGTGGCATCGCTAAATCCCCTGCCACCCGGAGCGGGCAGCTGGACGACGCGGTTGTTGTCCGCGCCGCTAGGCGGGGGCATCCGCTATAACGGCCCGGCGGACACGCTGTTCTCCTTCGCCGGGCAGCCGGACCAGCGCCTATCCGGCGCGATCGGCGTGGCGGCGGATTTCGGGGGGCGGGTGCAGAGCCCCGAACTGTCCGGCATCATCCGCGCCAACAGCCTGACCTATGAGAACCAAACCTACGGCACGCGCCTCTCCAACATGGCCATCGCCGGACGCTTCACAGGCGACCGGTTCGAGATCGAGCGCCTGACCGCACAGGCGGGCGACGGGACGGTCAGCGCCAACGGCTTCGTCAGTCTGGCTGCGGACAGCGGCTATCCGATGAATGTCGCAATCACCATGGACGATGCCCGCCTTGCGCGCAGCGACGCCCTTTCGGCCACCGCGTCCGGCAATCTCCGCATCACCAAGGCGGCGCGCCAAACCGCCGTGGTCAGCGGCGAAATTCTCCTTCCCGAGACTCGCTACGAGATCATCCGCCAGGGCGCCGCCGAAGTCCCCGAGCTCACTGGCGTGCGCTTCAAGCCGCCGCGCGGGCCGCAGCGCATTACGGGTGACGAGCCGTCTCAGCCGCAGCCGGGCCTGTTCGACCAATTGCGGCTCGATATCGCGCTGCGCGCGCCTGAGCAGCTCTATGTTTCCGGCATGGGTCTGGAATCCGAGTGGAGCGCGGATCTTCGGCTCGGGGGCACCAGCACGGCGCCGCGCGTCTCGGGCGATGTTGAGCTCGTGCGCGGTACGCTCGGTTTTGCAGGACGATCGTTCGAGCTGACGAGCGGGCGTGTGAACTTCACCGGCGGCACCACGATCGATCCCGTAATCCGCTTGGCCGCGACCGAGGATATCGAGGGGGTAACGGTGAACGTGAACGTCACCGGGCGCGCGTACGATCCGCAGATCGCCTTCTCCAGCACGCCCGGCCTCCCGCAGGACGAGATCGTCTCGCGCATCCTGTTCGGCAGCTCGGTCGGCAATCTGTCGGCGATCCAGGCGGTCCAGCTCGCCGCCTCGCTCAACTCGCTGCGCGGCAGCGGCGGCGGGCTCAATCCGCTCGGCAAGTTGCGCTCGGCCACGGGTGTCGACCGCCTGCGCATCCTCGGCGCGGACGAGACCAGCGGACGCGGCACGGCGCTGGCGGCGGGCCAGTATATTTCGGACGATATCTACATCGAATTTATCACCGATGCCCGCGGCTTCACCGCCACGCAGCTGGAAGTCAGCCTGACGCCGTTCCTCTCGATCCTGAGCCAGGCAGGCGGATCGGGCGCCACGAACGTCAACGTCCGCTATCGCAGGAATTACTGATGCGCGGCGTGGTGATCCTGGCCGCGCTTGCACTCTGCGCGTGTGAGAGCGAACAGAGTTTCGACGAACGCTACGACACCGCACAGGAGACGATCGAGGCGAAAGCGAAAGCGTTGGACGCCGAGCTCGAGCAGGCGCCGCTGCCAGACGCTGACGCGCCGGATGCCGACACGGAAGATGGAAAAGCGGGCGAGACGCGGTCGTAAGACCGGCAATCAGCAGCCTGCAAAGAGGGCTTCTCGAGCCAAAAAAGGCAAGGCTTTCCGGCGCAATGCGGCAAGCCGAAAGTTGGTCGGGGAGAGAGGATTCGAACCTCCGGCCCCTGCCTCCCGAAGACAGTGCTCTACCAGGCTGAGCTACTCCCCGACCGGATCGGCCCCGCGGAAAACGTGCCCCGCGGGTCGAGGCAAGGCGCGCCCTATAGGTGGGGATGACGAGACGTGCAAGCGGGCAATTCGGCGAAATCTGTCCTATCGCATGATTCCGATTGGAGAGACCGCATCGTGCCAGAACCCCACCGCGCAACGTCCCATTACGAAACCACCTATCTCGATCTCATGCGCCGCATCTGGGCCGAAGGAGACGAGCGCGTCGATCGCACCGGCATCGGCACGCGCTCGGTCTTCGGCGCGACCTTGCGATTCGATCTGTCCGACGGGGCGATGCCGCTTATCACCACCAAGCGCGTTTATTGGAAAACGGCGACGCGCGAACTGCTGTGGTTCCTGACCGGTGAGACCAATATCCGCCCCCTCGTGCTTCAGGGCGTGAAAATCTGGAACGAATGGCCGCATGCCCGCTATGTCCGCGAGACGGGCGACGATCTGTCGCTGGACGCCTTCGTTGAGCGGATTGCCGACGACGAGACGTTTGCTGAGAATTGGGGCGATCTCGGCCCGGTCTATGGCAAGCAGTGGGTCGACTGGCCGACCTACCGCTATCGCAAGGACGGGACTTACGAACAGGGGCCGGGCATCAACCAGGTCGCCGACCTCGTCGAAAGCCTGCGCACCAATCCCGGCAGCCGGCGCCACATCCTCGAAGGGTGGAACGTGGCCGAGCTGGACCGCATGGCGCTGCCGCCGTGTCACAAGACTTATCAGTTCCACGTTGCGGACGGGAAATTGAACGGGCTGCTCTATCAACGCAGCTGCGATGTCGCGCTGGGGCTGCCGTTCAATCTGTGGTCCGCCGCGCTTCTGCAAAGAATGCTGGCGCAGCAGACCGATCTCGAACCGGGCGAGTTCGTCTGGATGGGAGGCGATACCCATCTCTATCTCAATCACGCCCATCTGATCGAGGAGCAGTTGGCGAGGGAACCGCAAGGGCATCCGCGGCTTGAGATCATGCGGCGTCCGGCCACCATTTTCGATTACCGCATTGAGGATTTCGAGGTCAGGAACTACACGCCGCACGGGGCGATCAAGGCTCCGGTCGCGGTGTGACAGGAAGCGTTTGGCCACTCGGCTTGACCCGTTGCTCGCGCTGAAATAAAATAACGCAATCAAGCAAGATTGCTTACAAGCGTCTCGTTATCGAGGGGAGAGCGCATAATGGCCGACAGGCCCGATCCACAGGCGCAAGCCGGGCATAATGCGCCCGGGCTGAGCCTGCATGTTCCCGAACCCAAATTCCGCCCCGGCGACGCGGTGGATTTCAGCCATGTCGACGTCGGCGAGCCCGGCAAGCAGCCCCGCCCGGACGAGACCTGCTCGCCCGATACCATGCACGAACTCGCCTATGGCCTGGTCCGCGTGCTTGGTGACGACAATCGCGCGCATGGGCCTTGGGATCCCAAGCTCGATCCCGAAACGCTGCGCGCGATGCTCGGCCATATGGCCATGACCCGCGCTTTCGACGAGCGGATGTTTCGCGGGCAGCGGCAGGGCAAAACCAGCTTCTACATGAAGTGCACCGGCGAGGAGGCGACCAGCGTGGCGGCCTCCATGGCGCTGGCGAGCGACGACATGGTCTTCCCCAGCTATCGCCAGCAGGGCATCCTGATCCAGCGCGGATATCCCCTGATCGAGATGATCAATCAGATCTATTCGAACCGGGGCGACAAGCTGAAGGGCCGCCAGCTTCCGATCATGTATTCGAGCAAGGAGCACAGCTTCTTCACGATCAGCGGCAATCTCGCCACCCAGACGCCGCAAGCGGTAGGCTGGGCGATGGCGAGCGCGATCAAGGGCGATACCCGCATCGCCGCGACCTGGGTGGGCGAAGGTAGCACGGCGGAGGGTGATTTCCATTCGGCCTGCCTGTTCGCGACCGTCTATAATGCACCGGTTATCCTCAACGTTATCAACAACCAGTGGGCGATCAGCAGCTTCAGCGGATTCGCCGGGGCGGAGCGGACGACCTTTGCCGCGCGTGCTTTGGGCTATGGCCTTGCGGGCCTGCGCGTGGACGGGAACGACCCGCTTGCGTGCTATGCCGCCGAGCAGTGGGCCGCCAACCGCGCCCGCGCCAATGCCGGGCCGACGCTGATCGAATTCTTCACCTACCGCGCGGAAGGGCATTCCACCTCCGACGATCCCAGCGGCTATCGCAGCGCGCAGGAGCGTGAGGAATGGCCCTTGGGCGATCCGGTGATGCGCCTCAAGAACCACCTCATCGAGCTGGGCGAGTGGGACGAAGAGCGGCAGGAGAAGATGGATCTCGAAGCCGCAGAACACGTCAAGAAAGTGACCAAGGAAGCCGAAGCGAACGGCATTCTCGGCCATGGTCTGCACCATCCGTTCCGCACCATGTTCGAAGATGTGTTCGAGGAATTGCCCTGGCACCTCAAGGAACAGGCCGAACAGGCGATTCACGAGCGCGAAACGAAGTTTCCCGGCGGACTGCCCAACGAAGGGAAGGGCGCATGAGCGAGACCGAGACCATGAGTGCGCCCGACCAGGCCCCCAATCAGGCCGAGGCGAAGCCCGAACGCCGCCTCAACATGATCGAGGCGATCAACGACGCGCTCGATATCTCCATGCAGCGCGACGAGAACGTGGTCGTAATGGGTGAGGATGTCGGCTATTTCGGCGGCGTCTTCCGCTGCACGGCGGGCCTCCAGGAAAAGCACGGCAAGAACCGCGTATTCGATACGCCGATCAGCGAATGCGGCATCATCGCGGCGGCAGTGGGGATGGGCGCTTATGGCCTTCGCCCCGTGCCGGAAATCCAGTTCGCCGACTATATCTATCCCGGGCTCGATCAACTCATCAGCGAAGCGGCGCGCCTGCGCTATCGCTCGGCAGCGGAATATATCGCGCCGATGACGGTGCGCAGTCCGTTCGGCGGCGGCATCTTCGGCGGCCAGACCCACAGCCAGAGCCCGGAAGCGATCTTCGCCCATGTTTCGGGCCTCAAGACCGTGATCCCGGCGACACCCTATGACGCGAAGGGCCTGCTGATCAGCGCGATCGAGGATAACGATCCGGTGATCTTCTTCGAGCCGAAGCGCATCTATAACGGCCCGTTTTCCGGCTATTACGACAAGCCGGTGCAGCCCTGGAAGAAGTTCGACCAGAGCGTGGTGCCGGAAGGCTATTACAAGATCCCGCTCGGCAAGGCGCGGCTCGCCACCGAGGGTGAGCAGGTCACGATCCTCGCTTACGGAACCATGGTCCATGTGGTTGAGGCAGTGTGCAAGGAGAAGGGTATCGAAGCCGATGTGCTCGACCTGCGCACCATCGTCCCGCTCGATATCGAGGCCATCGAAGCGTCGGTGAAGAAGACCGGACGCTGCCTGATCGTCCACGAGGCGACGCGCACGGCAGGCTTCGGCGCGGAACTGTCCGCGCTCGTCACCGAACGCTGCTTCTATCATCTCGAAGCCCCGGTCGAACGTGTGACCGGCTTCGACACGCCCTATCCGCACAGCCTCGAATGGGCCTATTTCCCTGGCCCCATCCGCATCGGCGAAGCGCTCGACAAGATTTTGAAGGACTGAACGAAATGGCCAAATTCACCTTCAACATGCCCGATATCGGCGAAGGCATCGCCGAGGCCGAGATCGTGCAATGGCACAAGCAGGTCGGCGATACGGTCAGCGAAGACGAAGAATTCGTCGACATGATGACCGACAAGGCGACCGTGCCGATGGAAAGCCCGGTCAACGGCAAGATCCTCGAGATCGCTGGCGGCGAGGGCGACATGGTCTCGATTGGCTCGATGCTGGTCGTGATCGAAGTCGAGGGCGAAGTGCCCGACGATGTCGCCGAGGAGAACGAGGCCGCGGCGGATACCGCGCCCGCGCCGAAAGATGACGAGGTCGAAGAGCGGATCGAGGTCGAGAACCCCGATCCAAGTGACGCCGACGATGCGATGGCAGCCGATCCGTCGCCGCCGCCCGCACCAACACCTACTCCGGCACCGACGCCCGCTCCGGCCCCGGCACCGGCCGCTTCTTCGGCAAAGGTTCTCGCCAGCCCCGCGGTGCGCAAGCGCGCGAAGGAACTGGGCGTCGATCTGGGTCAGGTGAAGCCCTCGGAAGAAGGCCGCGTGCGCCACGGCGATCTCGACCAGTTTCTGTCCTACAGCGACGGCTTCGGTGCAGCTGCGCCGACCCGTGCGGACGAGGAGAAGAAGGTCATCGGGATGCGCCGCCGCATTGCCGAGAACATGGCTGCGTCGAAGCGCAACATCCCGCATTTCTCCTACGTCGAGGAATGCGATGTAACCGAACTCGAAACGCTGCGGGCCCAACTCAACGCGAACAAGGGCGACAAGCCCAAGCTCACGATCCTGCCGCTGCTGATCACGGCGATCTGCAAGACTCTGCCCGATTTCCCGATGATCAACGCGCGCTATGACGACGAGGCAGGCGTCGTGACGCGGCATGGTTCGGTCAATCTCGGTATGGCGGCCCAGACCGATGCCGGTCTGATGGTGCCGGTGATCAAGAACGCGCAGGCCAAGAACCTGTGGCAGCTCGCGAACGAGATTACGCGCCTCGCGGAAGCCGCGCGCAACGGCACCGCGAAGAGCGAAGAGATGCAGGGCGGCACCTTGACCGTGACCTCCCTCGGCCCGCTTGGCGGCGTGGCGACGACGCCGGTCATCAATCGGCCTGAAGTCGCGATCATCGGCCCGAACCGCATCATCGAACGCCCTATGTATGTGTCTGACGGCAATGGCGGCGAGCGGATCGAGAAGCGCAAGCTGATGAACATCTCGATCAGCTGCGACCATCGCGTGGTCGACGGATGGGATGCGGCGAGCTTCGTCCAGGCGCTCAAGAAACTGCTCGAAGCGCCTGCGCTGATTCTGGTGAGTTAGCGCACGATCGCGCTGTAACTCCTGAGCCGCCGGTCATCGCCTGCAGCGATGCGCCAGCGCAGATGCGTGACGTCCTCCGGCGAAGCGAGCCGTTGGCCGCTGCGCAGCTCGCCGAGGCGGCCCCAGCGTCGTCCCCCGTCGATCGACACCTCGACGCTCGCATCGCCGCTGCGCTGGAACGCCAATTCGTCCGGCACGCGGCTTGCGAGCGTGAAAGGTTGCTGTGCGCCGGGACGGTTCCACTGCATCACGAGCACGACCTTGTCGCCGCTTGCCAGCGTGGTCGCGGGTTCCAGCGCGAGACCGCTATCCGAGCGCGTCTCGACGAAGACCGAGCGGGTAATTGACAGAGCGGACCCCGCCGCGCTGGCCGCACTTGCAATGGCGAGCGCGCCGATGGCGAGCATTAAAATGCGCATTAAATATCCCCCGATTGCCCTGCCTTGGGCCTAACCGGATCGCGGTCAAAATACGGTTAACGGCCCTTCACCATGCGTCAGTTGAATTAGGACGAATTTTCGCAGGAAATCGCATTGACAGCGTTTCGACCCTGCCCTAGTTGCGCGGCTCCCAAGAGGCGCTGCAGCGTTTTAATGCGCGGGTGTAGCTCAGTTGGTTAGAGTATCGGCCTGTCACGCCGAGGGTCGCGGGTTCAAGTCCCGTCACTCGCGCCACTTGGGACATTTTCCTAGTCTTGATGCGAGCTACAGAAATAGGCGGTGCGCCCGCCGACCTTTTTGCTCGTGATCTCGCCGCCGCAGCGGCGGCATTCGGCGCCCTCTTCGCGGTGTCGGATGAGATAGTCGCGCGGCAATTCCTTGTAGTGCGCTTCGACCTTCACGCCCTGACGCAGCACCCGCCGCATCGTGGTGCGCAGATCGGCGAGGCAGTCTTCCGACAATTCGTTCGCGCGCTGCTCGGGATCGAGCCCGGCCTGGAAAAGCGCCTCGTCGCTCCACAGATTGCCGACGCCCGCCATCTTGTCCTGCTTCATCAGCGCTGACTTGATCGCGCTGCGCGTCTTGCCGAAGGTTTCGACGAAATCTTCGCGCGAGAGATCAAGCGCGTCGGGCCCCAGGCCCTCTTCTACGATATAGGCTTCAAGATCGTCGATAATGCGGACATGGCCGAGCTTGCGCGGGCAGCGAAACGCGAGGCGGCGATCGCCTTCGAATGTGATCAGGAGCTTGGTGTGATCGGGGGGATCGTCAGGTTCATCGAACGGGATCAACCATCCGGTCATGCCGAGATGGACAGTGATCCAAGGCCCGGTCTTCGAGCCTGCGAAAATGTTCTTCCCATGCCGCTTGGTCTCGGTGAACTGGCGACCGACCAGCCGCTGGCGCGCATTGTCGCCGGGCAATTCGATGTAGGTCGTGTCGTCGCCAAGCTCCACCGCCGTGATCGTGCGGTTGAGGCATTCGCGCTCGAACGTGAGGCGCTGCGCCTCGTTTTCGGGTAATTCTGGCATGATGGCGAAACGGCGCTGTCGCAGGCGCGGTTCCGCGCATCATTATTCGTCCGGCGCGCTCCAGCGTCCGGTCTCCATCCAGATCAGGAAACGCCGCAGCGGCAGCAGCCAGATCACGCCGAAGATTAGATAGACGACCATTTGAAGGATCGTCGGCCAGCTTTCCATCAAGGGTGGAATGAAGGTCACCACCAGAACACCGTAAACGGCGAGGCTGACCAAGAGCCCGAGAATGCCGAGCGGGATACGCAGGGTCGGTTCCTCGCGCATCAGAACGGCCCGTAAAGGCGGGTGGGGGTGACTACCGCTGAAAGGGACTGGTCGTGCGCTTCCATCGGCAAGTCTTCGCACAATTGCGCGTCCCAGGCCATGCCGATGGCGACCGTTTCGGGATGATCGGCCAGCCAACGGTCATAATGTCCACCCCCCTGGCCAATCCGCGCGCCTTCCGCCGTGAAACCGAGCAGGGGAACGAACAGAACGGACGGCTCTGCCGCTTCGGCCTCTCTCACCGGCTGCGGAATGCCGAACGGGCCGGGTTCGCAATCGCTTTCCTCGAAAGGGTCGGCGTGGATTGCGAAATCCATCGCCCGGTCCTTCGCCCAGAACCGGGGCAGGGCGATTGTGCGCCCTTGTTCGAAAAAGAAACGAGCGTAGGCCGCGGTCGGCGCTTCGAATTCGCCGGCACGATAGAGGCCGATCGCACCTTGCTCGGGCAGCAGATCGAGCAGGGGCCCGGGCGGCCGGTGGAACATCAGCGCGCGCATGGTGTCCGGCAAGGCCGCGACATGCTCGCGCCGCTTGGCCCGCAAGGTTTTTCTGACTTCGGCTTTCTTCAAGATCCGGTCCTGCAGTCGCCTGGACTATCGTACGACGATTTGGGGAAGCTATGCCCGCGCTCAAGCAGCGAAGCAGTAGCGCGAAAAAATGACGGGACCACCATGGGTCGGTGCCTTGAAATCCTCTGACGCCTTCACGTCAGGTGGGCGCCGTTTACCCCGGTTCCCAGGACGAACCCGGTCTCCAGGGAAGGGACAGCTCCCTTGGATTGCTTATAGCCTCAGGGATGTTCGATCGGTCGTACCGGGCAGCCCCGCCAACCCCTATTTAGGCACCCTGAGAGGCACGCTCAAGCTTGGCCGCGGATTTTTCGAGCCGTTCGGCCAGCGTTTCGAGCGTTTCGGCCAATCTATCGTCATCATCGCGGTTCGCGGGTATCGCCTTCTTCGCCTCGTGTACCTCATCCGCCAGGATCAGCGCCGCGATCAAAAGGTTCTTGGCTTCGGTCTGCCCCATCAGGTCCGCGCCGATCGCGGCCAGTCGCGCATCGACCATGCCCGCGAGATGGCGCAGGTGATCCTCTTCCCCTCCGGCGCAGGCCACTGTGTAGGTGCGTTTGCCGACCGAAAGCTTGACGTCGTTCATCGTTCGAGTTTCCCGATCAGGGCATCGAGATCGGCGAGGCTGCCCGAAACGCTTTCACGCAGAGCCTCGTGCCGCGCGACGAGAGCGGCCATGGCAGGCTTGTCCGGCGCCTTCGGTTGCGAAGAAGCAGCCTCGATCCGCTCGAGAGCCCCGGCGATCCGCGCCAAGGCGAGAGTAGTGCGTTGATCCGCCATGGGAGCGATTTTTAGCGCAATAGGCAGTTTCGGCAAAGCCTTAAGCGCGCCTGTTGATAACTGCACTCAAGCGGCGATGCATGGCAGTCTCACGACCGCTCCGCTTGACCTTGGCAGGGCAGTCCGCAAAGGCTTCGCCCGCGCCGAATCGGCCCCCTCTTCAGCCGTGCCGACCCTCTCGATTTCAGGAGTTTTTCCCGCATGAGCCTCGACACCGCAAGCATGGTCCGGATGGCCAACGCCGTCAGGGCGCTTTCGATGGATGCGGTGCAGGCGGCGAATTCGGGCCATCCCGGCATGCCGATGGGCATGGCCGATGTCGCGACCGTGCTGTGGGGCGAATATCTCAAGCACGATCCCAAGGCGCCCGACTGGGCCGACCGCGATCGCTTCGTTCTGAGCGCTGGCCACGGATCGATGCTGATCTACAGCCTGCTGCATTTGGCCGGCTATGCCGCGCCGACGATGGAGGACATCCGCAATTTCCGCCAGCTCGGCAGCCCGTGCGCGGGTCACCCGGAAAATTTCCTCCTCGACGGGGTCGAATGCACCACCGGCCCGCTGGGGCAGGGGCTGGCCATGGCGGTGGGCATGGCGATCGCGGAGCGCAGCCTCAACGCGACGTTCGGTAACGACCTTGTCGATCACCGCACCTGGGTGATTGCGGGCGACGGGTGCCTAATGGAAGGTATCAACCACGAAGCGATCGGCCTCGCCGGGCATTTGAAGCTCGGCCGGATGAACGTACTGTGGGACGATAACAACATCACCATCGACGGTTCGACCGACCTTTCGACCAGCGAGAACATCAAGGCCCGCTACGAAGCGACCGGGTGGCATGTGGTCGAATGTGACGGCCACGACTTCGCCGACATCCGCCGCGCGCTGGACGAGGCCGTCGAATCCGAACGCCCGTCGCTCGTCGCCTGCAAGACGGTGATCGGCAAGGGCGCGCCCAACAAGCAGGGGACCAGCGCGACGCATGGCGCACCGCTCGGCAGTGACGAGATCGCAGCTGCGCGCGACCTGCTGGGCTGGGATGCCGAACCGTTCGACATTCCCGCCGAGGTCCTCGACGACTGGCGCAGCACCGGCCAGCGCGGCGCGTCGGCGCGTTCGGACTGGAACGAGCGGATCGAAAACCACGACGACCGCGCCGAATTCGAACGGCGCATGGCTGGCGACCTGCCGCAGGATTTTAGCCTCGACAGCTATATCCAATCGCTGATGGCCGAACCGCAGAAGGTCGCCACCCGCAAGGCGAGCGAGATGGCGCTTGGCCATATCAATCAGATGCTGCCCGAAACGATCGGCGGCAGCGCGGACCTGACCGGATCGAACAACACCAAGGCGGGCGGGATCGGCCCGTTCACCGCCGATGATCGCAGCGGGCGCTATATCTATTACGGCATCCGCGAATTCGGCATGGCCGCGGCGATGAACGGTATGGCGCTGCATGGCGGCGTGATTCCCTATGGCGGCACGTTCCTGGTGTTTACCGACTATTGCCGCGGCGCGATCCGTCTGTCGGCCTTGCAGCAGGCGCGTGCGATCTATGTGATGACACATGATAGCATCGGGCTGGGCGAGGACGGGCCGACGCACCAGCCGATCGAGCATGTCCAGTCGCTGCGGATGATTCCGAACCTGCTCGTGATGCGTCCGGCCGACACGGTCGAAACGGCGGAATGCTGGGAAATCGCCCTGCGTGAAAAGACCCGCCCGACCGTGCTTGCGCTGACTCGCCAGAACCTCCCGCAGGTCCGCACCGATGCGAGCGTCAAGGGCCAGAGCGCGAAGGGCGCCTACCGCCTCAAATTGGCGGAAAACGCGCGCAAGGTCATCCTGATCGCGACCGGGTCCGAGGTTCATCTCGCACTCGATTGCGCTGCCGAGCTGGAAAAGCAGGGCGTGGGCGCGGATGTCGTTTCGATGGTCTGCACCCAATTGTTCGACGAACAGGACGAGGCGTACAAGGCGGACCTCCTGCCCGATGTGTCGCCGAGCGAGGTGCTGCGCGTAAGCATCGAGGCGGGGACGACGTTCGGGTGGGATCGCTATACGATGACGAACGGGCTCAGGATCGGGATCGATCGCTTCGGCGCAAGCGCCCCGGCAGAGGACCTGTTCGCAAAATTCGGCCTCACCGTGGACGCCATCGTCCCGCAAATCATGAACAAATTAAACGGTTAAGCAGGAGCTTCTATCATGGCTACCAAAGTTGCAATCAACGGTTTCGGACGTATCGGCCGCCTCGTGGCGCGGGCCATTCTCGAACGGGACGATCACGATCTCGAACTGGTCAGCATCAACGATCTGGCCGACACGAAGTCGAACGCGCTGCTGTTCCAGTATGACAGCACTCATGGCCGCTTCCCCGGTACGGTCGAAACGGGCGAGAACACGATCACCGTCAACGGCAAGACCATCCAGGTGACCTCGGAGCGCGATCCCGGCAATCTGCCGCATGGCGATCAGGGTGTCGACATCGTGCTCGAATGCACCGGCTTCTTCCAGAGCCACGAACAGGCCGAACCGCATCTGAAGGCCGGCGCCAAGCGCGTGCTGATTTCCGCGCCTGCCAAGAATGTCAGCGCAACGATCGTCTACGGCGTCAACCACGATACGCTGACGAAGGACGACGTGATCGTCTCGAACGCCAGCTGCACCACCAACTGCCTCGCCCCGATCGCGAAGGTGTTGCATGACACGGTGGGGATCGAGCGCGGTTTCATGACCACGATCCACAGCTACACCAACGATCAGCGCATGCTCGACCAGATGCATTCCGACATGCGCCGCGCGCGTGGCGGGGCGCAGAACATGATCCCGACCACCACCGGCGCCGCGCGTGCGGTCGGCTTGGTTTTGCCGGAACTGAACGGCAAGCTCGACGGCAGCTCGGTCCGCGTCCCGACCGCCAATGTCAGCCTCGTCGATCTAGTCTTCACGCCCAATCGCGACACCAGCGTCGAGGAGTTGAACGGCGCGTTGAAGGCGGCGGCGGAAGGCGCGCTGAAGGGCGTGCTCGATTATACCGACCAGCCGCTGGTCTCGAGCGACTTCAACCACCAGCCCGCCAGTTCCACGGTCGACAGCCTGGAAACCAGCGTGATGGAAGGCAAGCTCGCCCGCGTGGTCAGCTGGTATGACAATGAATGGGGCTTCTCCAACCGCATGCTCGACACTGCGGGCGCGATGGCGAAGTTTCTCTGAGACCTTGACCCGGAAACGGGGATGATCGGAATTCGATATGGCTGACTTCAAGACCCTGGACGATCTCCCCGCCGACCTCACCGGCAAGGTTGCGCTGGTGCGCGTCGACCTCAATCTGCCGATGAAGGACGGGTCCGCCACCGATGTGACTCGGGTCGAGGCGGCGAAGCCGACCATCCTCGAACTGACCGAGAAGGGCGCCAAGGTGCTCCTGCTCGCCCATTTCGGACGGCCCAAGGGCCAGCGTCATTCGACCATGAGCACCAGCTTCGTCCAGGGCGATGTCGAAAAGGTCATCGGCAAGGAGATCATGTTCATCCCCGAGGTGATGGGGCTGGTGGTCGAACAGTCGATCGGCATTCTGCGCGCAGGCGATATCGGCCTGCTCGACAATGTCCGCTTCTGGCCGGGCGAAGAGGCGAACGATCCCGAATTCGCGAAGGGGATCGCGGCGCATGGCGATTTCTACGTCAACGACGCATTCAGCGCCGCTCACCGCGCCCATGCCAGCACCGAAGGCCTCGCGCGCCTGCTGCGCGCCTATGCGGGGCGTGCGATGGAAGAGGAGCTGAAGGCGCTCGACGCCGCTCTCGGCGCGCCCGAACAGCCGGTGGCTGCCGTGGTCGGCGGAGCCAAGGTTTCGTCAAAGCTCGACGTCTTGACCAATCTCGTCGGCAAGGTGCAGCACCTGATCATCGGCGGGGGGATGGCCAACACCTTCCTCGCGGCCAAGGGCGTGGATGTCGGCAAATCGCTGTGCGAACACGACCTCACCGACACCGCCAACCGCATCATGGACGAGGCGGACCATGCCGGCTGCACGATCCATCTGCCCTATGATGTCGTGGTGGCCAAGGAATTCGCCGCCAATCCCGATAGCTTGCGCACCTGCAACGTCCACGAGGTTGCCGAAGACGAGATGATCCTCGATGTCGGCCCTCAGGCAGTCGAGGCGCTGGGCGATGTATTGAAGACCTGCCGCACTCTGGTGTGGAACGGTCCGCTCGGCGCGTTCGAGACCGAACCCTTCGATGCGGCAACCGTGGCGCTCGCAAGGACCGCCGCGGCGCTGACCGAAAGCGGCTCGCTGATCTCGGTCGCCGGCGGGGGCGATACGGTCGCGGCGCTGGCCCATGCGGGCGCGAAGGACGATTTTACCTTCGTATCGACCGCAGGGGGCGCGTTCCTCGAATGGATGGAAGGCAAGGACCTGCCCGGCGTGGCAGCTCTCCGCGCCTGAATTCCGCGCCTAAGACGCCTCGCTTTCGCGCAGACGGCGCCAGAGCAGGACGATCGCAACGCCCACCAGCAGCGCGATCCCGACAGCGAAACCTGTCGCGGTCGCTTTCAGGCTGAAGAACTGCTGGACCACGCCCGCTAACAAAATCGGAAGGGCCAGCGCGCTGTAGCAGATCATGAAGAACAGCGTGACGGCCTGCGTCTCGTTCTCCTGTTCCGATTCGCGCTTGATCGCGTTCAGCCCGGACTGGAGCGCGATCCCATTGCCCTGTCCCGCGATCAGGGCACCGGCGACGAGGATCCAAAGCGAAACTGTTGTAAGGCCTGCCCCGAGCACGCAGGCGCCCGCGAACAGGACAAGCGCGCCCGTCAGCGGCGCATAGCGTTCCGGTAATCTGGTCGCGACGATATTGCCGATCACAGTCGATGCGAAGACGAGCGAGGCGATGATCCCGATCGCCAGCGCGTCCGCAATTCCGAGTTCCTCGCTGACGAAGGACGGGATGAAGGCGCCGAAGAACCCGCCGACCGAAAACGCGGCGAAGGCGGCGATCGCCGCAGGGACGAACACGGCACGCGCTTCATCAGGGATTTGCGGGAGCGAAAAATCGATCGCCCGGCCGCTGTCGCTGGCAACGGTCCGCGCGCTCAGCATCAGGACGCCGAACGCCACCACGATCATGCCGAAATGGACGAGGAACGGTATATGCAGCGGCTCCGAAGCCACCTCCGCGACGAAGCCTGCCAGGATCGACCCGATCGTCAAACCGCCGACATTGGCGCAGGCCGCCAGCAGCGCTCCCGCCTCCTCGTGCTCCTCCCCAAGCTGGTCGATCAATGCGAGCGATCCGATCGCCACGAACACGCCGACCCCGGCACCGGACAGGAACCGGCCGAGCATGAGTAGGGGCAGGCCCTCGGCGAAATAGAAGGCGACATCCGCCAGAAGGATCGCCGCCAGAGCCACTCCCAGCAGCATCCTGCGACCGAATTTGCGGGACAGCGAGCCACCCAACCACATCATGCCCAGCGCACCCACGACATAGACCGCGAATACGATGGTGAGGGTGAAGGAGGTCAGGATCTTCCTCTCGACATAGGTCGGGAAGAGCGGGGTAAGCTGGGTCGCGCCCGAAAGCGCCGCCGTCAGGACGAGCGCCAGTGCGATCGCGCCGGGCCATCCTCCGCTTCCGCGAAGATCCTTGCTTTGTGTGTCCTCGATGGGCTGTCTCCGACCACGACAGGGTTCGACGTCGCGGTATCCAGACCATACGCGCGATCACAGGTTTGGTTCGTGAGGCTTAGCAAATGTCGCTGCCGGGGACGCCCGATTGCGCGCCGCTTGCCGCTGCCGGGACACATGGCTAAGAGCCCTCTGCATACGAATGCATCGCGGATGCACCACGGATCGTAAGGACGGATTTATGAATTTCGACGAGATGACCGCGCGGATGCGCGACGGGCAGGGCTTCATCGCGGCGCTGGACCAGTCGGGCGGGTCGACGCCCAAGGCGCTGCTATCCTACGGAGTCGAGGACGGCGAGTGGAACGGCGATGAGGAAATGTTCGCCAAGATCCACGAGATGCGCTGCCGCATCGTCGATTCGCCCAGCTTTTCGAACGGGAAAGTGATCGGCGCCATCCTGTTCGAAAAGACCATGGAGGGCTGTTCGAAGGATGGCTCGCCCATTCCCGCGCTGTTGTCGCGGCGCGGCATCGTGCCCTTCCTCAAGGTCGACAAGGGAATGCACGACACGGAAAACGGCGTGCAGCTGATGAAGGAAATTCCGACGCTGGCACAGGATTGCGCGCGGGCGAAGGAATTGGGTGTCTTCGGCACCAAGATGCGCTCGGTCATTCACGAAGCGGATCAGAAGGGCGTGGCCGACAATATCCGCCAGCAGATGGATTACGGCCTTGAAATCCTCGATCAGGGTCTCGTCCCGATCCTGGAACCCGAAGTGAGCCTGAAGAGCGAAAGCCGCACTCAGGCCGAGGCGCTGGTGCTGTCGAACGCGCTCGATCAGATGGAGCGCGTGCCCGATGGCAAGCAGGTAATGTGGAAGCTCACCATTCCGAGCGAGCCGAACCTCTACAAGCCGCTGATCGACCACCCCAAGGTGCTGCGCGTAGTGGCGCTCTCGGGAGGGTACGGCCGTGAGGATGCCTGCCGCGAACTAACCAAGAACGAGGGCATGATCGCCAGCTTCAGCCGCGCCCTGCTCGAAGTCCTTCAGGCCAAGATGGACGACCAGCAGTTCGATCAGGCGCTCGGCAATGCGATCGAGGAAATCGCCTGCGCCAGCACGGCCGAGGCCGCGTAATCAAACCCGCGCCGCGTTATTGCGCGGCGTAGGTGAAGCGATAGGTGCCGGGCTGGATGGCCTGCCCGGCCATCTGTCCCGGCGTGGCACCATTCAGCACATAGCTTCGGTTCATCACCGTATACGGCTCACCCAGGGTCAGTGGCACGGTCTGCTGCCAGTGCGTGGCCGTGATCCGCGTCGAGACGACCAGTTTTCCGGCCTGGACGCACCGCGCGTTCTCAGGACACCGGCTGTCCTCGACCACGCTCAGCGGGGTTAGAATCGTGTCGCCCTGCCACACCGATTCGCCGAGAGCGACGGCGCGCCCCTGCGCCTTGGCCTCGCCGCGGACCATCGGCGTGTCCGGCACGATGGCGCAGCCCGATACGGCGGTTGAGATGAGGAGCGCGGAGAAAGCGAGGGTGCGGGTCATGCGCCCGTCAGGCGCCTCTGTCGCTTTCGTGAGGCTGAATATCGACGCGGCGACCCACCGGGGCTAGGGGCCTGTCGATGACCGATCCTGTCCAGACCCAGCTCTACCTCATCTCTCCTCTCGATGTGACCGGCGATTTCCCGCACCGGCTCGAACGCGCGCTCGACGCGGCGCCGGGCGTGGTGACCGCGTTCCAGTTTCGCGTGAAGGACCTCGACCAGCACGAAGCCGCGCGGCTCGCCGAACCGCTTCAGGCAATCTGTGCGGCGCGCGATGTCGCTTTCATCGTCAACGATTCGATCCCGCTCGCCAAGCGTTTGGGGGCGGACGGAGTTCATCTCGGCCAGAAGGACGGGACGGTGGAGGATGCGCGGGAGCAATTGGGCCGCGATGCTCAGATCGGCGTCACCTGCCACGCCAGCCGTCACCTCGCGATGGAAGCGGGCGAGGCGGGGGCGGACTATGTCGCCTTCGGTGCGTTCTTCCCCAGCACTACCAAACAGAGCGAGCACCGGCCCGAACCGGACCTGATCGAATGGTGGTCCGGCCTGTTCGAGATCCCCTGCGTCGCCATCGGCGGCATCACGCCGGACAATTGCCGGCCGCTGATCGAGGCGGGCGCAGATTTCCTCGCTGTGTCTGGCGCGGTCTGGAACGGGGACGAAGCTGCGATAGTGAAAGCCTTTGCGGAGCAAATCGCGCGTCCGTGAGTTCATTCTCCCGAAGCGGGGTCGAACCTCGTCAATCCGTTCGGGAGATTATCATGCGCCACCTCGTCTTCGCCGCCGTTTCTTCGCTCGCGCTCGCCGCGTGCAGCATGAGCGGGCAGGATAACGAAACCGGAGAGGAAACCACCGCCACCGCGGATGCCGGCTCCGATTACGGATACGACACTTACGGCGAGGACAATCTCGCCGACACCATGGCTTCTAACGATAGCGCGGCCATGCGCGACAGCGCGCAGGCAGGCGAAAATTCCAGTAATATGGGTCAGCAGAGCGGCGAAGACGCGATCCCCGACAGCGAAAAGCGCCCGATCATGCAGGCGCAGGTGGTCCTGGACCGCATCGGCTTCGGCCCAGGCGTCATCGATGGCAAGATGGGTATGAGCACCGAGAATGCGCTCATGGGCTTCCAGGAAGCCAACGACCTCGAAACGTCGGGCGAGCTCGACGAAGCGACGAAACAGGCGCTCGCCGAATGGGACCGCATTCCCGCGACCCGCGTGGTCACCATCCCTGAAAATTGGGGTGATGCCGACTACGAGGCGATACCGGAAGATACCGCCGCCAAGGCGAAGATGGAGCGCCTGGGCTACACCTCGCTCGACGAGCGGTTGGCGGAGCGGTTCCATACCACGATCGATGTCCTGAAACAGCTTAACCCCAATGGCCAGCCTGCGGGAATGAGCGGGCAGGGAGGGGCAACACCTACGCCGACCTCCTCCGCGACATCTTCCCCCATAGCCACCGCAACCACGAGTGGCACGGCCACGGCGCAGAGTACCTTCCGCCCGGGTCAGCGCATCCGCGTACCCAATATCGGCGGTGACCGCATCGAACCGGGCGCGATCGGCGATCGCAATTGGCAGCGCACACTTGCTGCGCTGGGCGTGGGGTCGGACCAGCCCGAGGTCGATCGCATCGTCGTCAGCAAGGCGGGCAAGACGTTGAAGGCCTATCAGGGGGACAAGCTTGTGGCGCTGTTCACCGTCAGCTCCGGCTCGAGCCAGTTTCCCTTGCCGCTAGGCGAGTGGGACATCGAAGGCGAAGCCTATAATCCGACCTACAGCTACGATCCCGAAGTTCTCGGCAAGGGTGATGGCGAGACCCATAGCCTGCCCGCAGGGCCCAACAGCCCGGTCGGCGTAGTGTGGATCGATCTCAGCAAGGAGCATTACGGCATCCACGGTACGCCCGATCCCGAAACGATCGGCCGGGCGCAATCGAGCGGATGCGTGCGCCTCACCAATTGGGATGCGGCGCGGCTTGCAGGGATGGTATCGCAATCGACGCGCGTGATATTCGAAGCGTGACGCATTCGAGACCGCAGGCTATCGTGACCCGATGAAATTCGCCGATCGCATTCTCACCATCATCGTTACGGCCACCGTCACCAGCATGGTGTGGATCGTGGCGGGCGGCAGCCTGATCGAGAATGCGCGCAGCGACAGCCAGATCGAAAAGACCAGCCCTGCTGCCGCTGCGCCGAGCCCTACCGGGCCCGCATCGCCGTCTCAGGCCGGACTGGAAACGCCGATCAGCGATCAGGCGCGCAACGCCGCTTCTCTCAACACCCGCGTCGTGCGCGCGCCTGCCGCGGGCCAGACCACCGATCTGCTGATCCCAGTGCTGAATGTGCGGCCTGCCGATCTCAGCGATACCTTTACTGATTCGCGCGGCGGTGGCAGCCGCTTGCACGAAGCGATCGACATCATGGCGCCACGCGGGACCAGCGTCGTCGCCGCAGCGCCCGGAGAGATCGAGCGCCTGTTCCGTTCCGACGCGGGCGGCAACACGATCTATGTCCGCTCGGCCGATGGCGAGACCATCCACTACTACGCCCATATGGACGAATATGCGGAGGGCCTGCGCGAAGGGCAGCGCGTGCGGCGGGGCCAGCGATTGGGCACGGTCGGGAGCACCGGCAACGCATCGCCCGATGCGCCGCATCTCCATTTCGCGATCCTCCAGACCACGCCCGACGCCGAGTGGTGGGAGCCCGCGAATGCGGTAAATCCCTATCCCTTGCTGTCGGGGAAGGGTGCGCAGGACGGCAACTAAACGCTAGCGCGCGATGCGATTGCACCGCACGCGGCCGAGCGTTCCGTCCGATTTCACCTGCTGGAACAGTCCGCCGGGGATCCGGCGCAATCGCATGTCCTTGAGCGGGCCGCGCGTGAAGACGAGCGTATCGCCTTCGAACAGGTAGATGCCCTTGCCGGATACATGGCTGTAGCGCGAGGCGCTGGATATGCGGAACGAGAGATCGGGCACCGCGACATAGGCGCGACCCTCGGCATCGCCGGGGAGCGCGCATTGATAGCGACCCTGCGGCACGACCCCGATGTCGCGCGCCATGGCCGGGCTGGCGAAAGAGAGAAGCCCCCCGCAGAGGGCCAGGAGGGAAGCGAAGGCTCGAACCGTCATGCCTGCGATATAGAGCATCGCCACGCGCCCCGCCACCCGAGAGCCTCCGGCCCGATGCCGAAAGGGCAAGCGCTCCTTCGCCAGCCTTGTCGTTCGGCGCGTGCTCGGCTAAGCGCCCGGCACACTTGCGCGGGCGTCCGACAGGCCCGGCACAGACGAAGGCACATCCCTTATGAAGATCAGCGGCGTGGACATCCGTCCCGGCAACATCCTCGAATATGAAGGCGGCATCTGGAAGGTCGCCAAGATCCAGCATACCCAGCCGGGCAAGGGCGGGGCCTATATGCAGGTCGAGATGAAGAACCTGCAGGACGGCCGCAAGACGAATGTCCGCTTCCGCAGCGCCGACACGGTCGAGAAGGTGCGGCTCGACACCAAGGACTACCAGTTCCTCTACGAAGACGGCGACATGCTCGTGTTCATGGACCAGGAAACCTACGAGCAGATCATGCTGCCGAGCGATCTTCTCGGCGATGCGCGCCCGTTCCTGCAGGACGGGATGCAGGCGAAGCTGGAGCTGTGGGAAGAAAAGCCCATCAGCGTCGAACTGCCTTCGCAGGTCGAAGCCACCATCGTGGAAGCCGATGCGGTGGTGAAGGGGCAGACCGCTTCGTCCAGCTACAAGCCCGCCGTGCTCGACAACGGCGTGCGCATCATGGTCCCGCCGCATATCGAAAGCGGCACGCGGATCGTGGTCGACGTGTACGAACAGAGCTACGTCGGCAAGGCGAGCTAGGACTTTATCATGGCAGCGATTTCCGGTCTCATCCGGGTAATGGAAAAGGCAGCGCGCAAGGCGGGCGGCCGGATGCGGCGCGACTTCGGCGAGGTCGAGCACCTTCAGGTCAGCCAGAAAGGGCCGGCCGATTTCGTCAGCAAGGCGGATATGCGGGCCGAACGCACGCTGTACGACGAATTGCTGGCCGCGCGGCCCGATTGGGGCTTCGTGCTGGAAGAAGCGGGCACTATCGAAGGCGATCCCGACAAGCCGCGCTGGATCATCGATCCGCTCGACGGGACCAGCAATTTCATCCACGGCATCCCTCATTTCGCCATCTCCATCGCGGTGCAGGAACCCAAACTGGGCGGCGGCGGATGGGGCGACGTGACTGCCGGGGTGGTCTATCAACCGATCACCGACGAGACGTTCTGGGCGGAAAAGAGCCGGGGCGCATGGCTGCACGATGGGCGCCTGCGCGTGTCAGGCCGCCGCAATTTGAGCGAGGCTTTGATCGCCACGGGCGTGCCGTTTCAGGGCCACGGCGATTTTTCCGAATGGACCAAGATCTTCTCGGCGATCGGGCCGCAGGTCGCAGGCATTCGCCGCTTCGGCGCCGCCTCGCTCGATCTCGCCTGGCTCGCCGCCGGGCGTTACGACGGGTTCTGGGAGAGCGGGCTCAACGATTGGGACACGGCGGCAGGCTGCCTGATCGTGCGCGAAGCGGGCGGTTTCGTCAGCGATTTTCGTGGGCGATCCATGCCGATCCATTCGAACCAGGTCCTCGCTGCGAACGACGCGCTCCATTCCAAGCTCCACAAGCTGCTTGTCGGCGCGCTGAAAAAGTAACGTTCGGCGCGGCAAGGGGAGGATTGTCTTTGGCGATCCCCTCCGCTATCCGCGCCGCTTCCGTGCCTCCGTGGCGGAATTGGTAGACGCGCTCGACTCAAAATCGAGTTTCTAACGAAGTGCCGGTTCGAGTCCGGCCGGGGGTACCAGAGTTTTTTGCGCTCCGCGCTGAGTTCGCAAGTGCGGGCCTCTTGCATCGGGCGCTTAAGTCCTTGCTTTCCGCGCGCGCGCCTGTGATCGGTCATCCCGAGAGATGCCCGGTATCCCCTCCTTCCACGCAATAGCCGCCATGGCGGTCACTATCGCGATGTTCGTCGGCTTCGCGCGCGGACGCTTGTCGGTGGAGATCGTGTCGCTGCTGACCATCGCGGCGATAGCCGTGGGCCTGTATTTCTTTCCGCTCGAAGGAACGAGCCCGACGGATGGGCTGGCGCTCGCCTTCGGAGGCTTCGGCCATTACGCGCTGATCACGATCTGCGCGCTGATGATCATGGGGCGGGGCCTGGTCGTCACCGGCGCGCTGGAACCGGCGGCGCGGTTTCTCGAGCGTCTGTTCAAGATCAATCTCCAGCTCGGCCTGCTGTTTTCGCTGGTGGTCACCTTCGTTCTGTCGATGGGGGTCAACAACACGCCCGTCCTCGTCCTGCTGCTGCCGATCTTCGTGGCGCTGGCGCAGCGTGGCGCCTTGCCTGCTTCCAAGACGTTGATCCCCCTCAACGCCGCATCGCTGATGGGTGGATTGGCGACCACGATCGGCACCTCGACCAATATCCTCGTCGTTTCTATCGCCGTCGATCTGGGCATGCCGCAGATGGGCGTGTTTCATTTCACGCCTATCGTGGTCGCGGCATCGCTGGTCGCGCTGCCTTACGTCTGGCTGGTGATGCCCCGAATGCTGGGCGATAACCGCGTGATCGAGGCTGCGGCCTTGCGGCGGTTCGAGACGCGCCTGCGCGTGTCGGAAGACTCGCCGCTCAACGGACGCCCGCTCGCCGAGATCGCCTCGCGCCTGCCCGCCGATATCGAATTTCACGACGTGCCGCGCGGTCTGCTGCGCCCGCAATCGCGCCTGCGCATGACGGGGACACATGCCGCGATCGAAGAGGCCATGCGCGTTCTGCGCGGCGATGCGGCGCCCAGTTGGGTGATCGACCGCATCCGCCGCAAGGCGAACGAGACCCGCGAGGATATCTCGGTCGTGGAAATGACCGTCACGGCGGATTCGCGCCTCATCAACCGCACCTTGCCGAGTTCGGGGATCGCCGATCTCTACGGCGTCGCGGTAATCGGCATCCACCGGCCCGACCGCCTGTTGGGCGAGAAGGACCGCTTCACCGATGCGGGCGATCTGCGCATTGCGGAAGGCGATGTTCTTCTGGTGATGGGAATGGCCGAGGAGTTGCAAACCTTTGCGGGCGGTGACAGCTTGTTGACGCTGGAAGGCAAGCGCGAGCTGCCGCGCCGATCCAAATCCATTCTGGCGGCGGGGATCATGGGCGTGTCGGTCGGTGCCGCCTCGATCGGATTGCTGCCAATCGCAATTTCCGCGCTTACCGGCGCGATCGCCATGTTCCTCACCGGATGCGTCAAGTTCGATCGGGTGGGGCGAGCTCTCTCGGCTCAGGTCATCGTCCTCATCGCCGCCAGCATTGCGCTCGGTCGCCTGATCGACGATAGCGGCGCTGCGCTGTGGCTGGGGCAAGTGCTGTCCCACGGCTTGCAATATCTCTCGCCCGCCATGACGCTCGCCGCGATCATGCTGTTCGTGACCGTGCTGACCAATTTCGCGAGCAACGCCACGGCGGCGACGGTAGGCACGCCGATCGCCTTCGCCATCGCCAGCCAGCTTGGCCTTCCGGCAGAGCCATTGGTGCTGGCCGTGCTGTTCGGCTGCAATTTGTGTTACGCCACGCCGATCGCGTATCAGACCAACATGCTGATCATGGCGGAGGGCGGTTATGCTTTCAGCGATTACGTCAAGACGGGCGTGCCGCTGGTGCTGATCATGGTGACGGCGCTGTCGGTCGGTCTGCAGGTGGTCTACGGATTGTAAAAGGACCGGCGGATGCGGGCCTTCGGAAAAAGAGGAACAGGGTTATGAAGCTGAAGACGACATTCTTCGCCGGGATCGCGGCGCTGGCCATGGCTGCGCCCGGAGCCGTTTCGGCGCAGGACCTTCGCGCGGGCGTGGCGGAGGATATGCCGGAATTGATGGAACTCTATCGCGATCTCCATGCCAACCCCGAACTCAGCTTCGAAGAGCACAAGACCGCCGCCAAGCTGGCCAAGCGGATGCGCGATCTCGGGTTCGAGGTGACGGAAGGTGTCGGTCGGACCGGCGTCGTGTCGGTGATGAAGAACGGCGACGGGCCGACCGTGCTGCTGCGCGCCGATATGGACGGGCTGCCGGTGGTCGAACAGACCGGTCTTCCTTTCGCATCGAAGGTTACGGCGACGCCCGCCAGCGGCGTCACCACGGGCGTGATGCATGCCTGCGGGCATGACACGCATATGGCCGGTTTCATCGGTGCCGCGCAGCAATTAGTGGATCACAAGGACCAATGGCAGGGCACGCTCGTCATGGTCTTGCAGCCCGCCGAGGAATTGGGGCTGGGCGCTCTCGCCATGCTGGAGGACGGGCTATACACCCGCTTCCCCAAGCCAGATTACGCGCTGGCTTTCCATGACGCGGCCGCACCCGCGCCTGCCGGGACGATCGGCTACACGCCGGGCTATGCGCTCGCCAATGTGGACAGCGTCGACATCACGGTGAAGGGCGTGGGTGGGCACGGCGCCTATCCGCATACGACGGTCGATCCGATCGTGCTGGCCTCGAACATGGTCATGCAGTTCCAGACCATCGTCAGCCGCAACAGCTCGCCGCTCGATCCGGCGGTGATCACCGTCGGCAGCTTCCATTCGGGCGCCAAGCACAACATCATCTCTGACGAGGCGAAGCTGCAGCTGACGGTGCGCAGCTATTCGGACGAGAGCCGCAAGCTGCTGCTCGACGGTATCCGTCGCGTCGCGCGCGGTGCGGCGATGACAGCGGGCCTGCCGGACGAATTGATGCCGGTGGTGACGGTGGAGGATCCCTACACCCCGTCCACCTTCAACGATCCCGACTTCACGCAAGCACGCGCTGCCGCCTTCCGCGATCGGTTCGGGGAAACGCGGGTTATGGAATGGCCTGCCGTGATGGGCGGCGAGGATTTCAGCCAGTTTCGCCGCGCCGCGCCGGACGATGTCGAATCGATGATCTTCTGGATCAGCGGCACACCCGCGCCCATGCTCCAAGCACTCACGGAAAACGGCACGCCGTTGCCCTCGCTTCATTCGCCGTTCTGGGCGCCCGATGCCGAAGCGGTGATCGCGACCGGCGCGGAAGCGATGGCCGGTGCGGCCATTGACCTGATGCCGCGCGGATAAAATGACGGCCGCCGGAGCGCTTGGGATCGCTCCGACGGCCGTTTCTCCTCCCCAGGAGAACTCTGCTTTGCGCGTTACTGCTTCGCTGCTTGAGCGCGCGGGCTATTCCGCATTGGGGACGTAAGTGCCCAGGCGGTGATGAAGGGCGTTGATCTTCGCCAACTCCTCGCGATCCTCGGTCTGGCGGGCATGGCTGGTCAGCGCAGCCCGCAGCAGGCGGAAATCGGCGGTCGAGAACAGGGCGCGGGCGCGGCCCGGTTCCGTCTTGGGTGCATCTTCGGTCATGGTGGTCATCCTTTCGCTCCCCGGCTTATGCAGCCTCGAATTGGTCCCCCGGGGCTGCCGTTCAGGCAGCCTCGAATTGGTTCATAGTGTTGTCCTTGCCGCCGGCCTTGAGGGCCGCTTCGCCGGCAAAGTATTCCTTGTGGTCGTCCCCGATGTCGGAGCCGGCCATGTTCTGGTGCTTCACGCAGGCGATACCCTGGCGGATTTCCTCGCGCTGCACCTGCTTGACGTAGCCGAGCATGCCTTCTTCGCCGAAATAGCGCTTGGCGAGATTGTCGGTGCTGAGCGCCGCCGTGTGGTAGGTCGGTAGAGTGATGAGGTGGTGGAAGATCCCCGCCTCGCGCGCCGCGTCCTTCTGGAAGGTGCGGATCCGCTCGTCGGCTTCGATGGCGAGATCGGTGCCATCGTAATCCACGCTCATCAACCGGTCGCGATCGTAGGCGGAGAGATCCTTACCTTCCTCGGCCCAGGCATCATACACCTGCTGGCGGAAGTTCAGCGTCCAGTTGAAGCTGGGCGAGTTGTTGTAGACCAGCTTCGCATTCGGGATCACTTCGCGGATCCGGTCCACCATGCCGCCGATCTGCGCGACATGCGGTTTCTCGGTCTCGATCCACAGCAGGTCGGCTCCGTTTTGGAGCGCGGTGATGCAGTCGAGCACGCAGCGGTCCTCGCCGGTTCCGGAGCGGAACTGGTAGAGATTGCTGGGCAGGCGCTTGGGCGTCATCAGCTTTCCATCGCGACTGATAAAGACCTGGCCGTTTGTGATGTCGGCGGGATCGACCTCCTCGCAATCGAGGAAGGCATTGTATTGGTCGCCCAGATCGCCCGGCTCGGTGCTGTAGGCGATCTGCTTGGTCAGTCCGGCACCGAGCGAGTCGGTACGCGCCACGATGATCCCGTCCTCGACGCCCATTTCCATGAAGGCATAGCGGATGGCGCGGATCTTCTGGTGGAAGTCCTCATGCGGCACGGTGACCTTGCCGTCCTGGTGGCCGCACTGCTTCTCGTCCGAAACCTGGTTCTCGATCTGTAAGGCGCAGGCACCCGCTTCGATCATCTTCTTGGCAAGGAGGTAAGTCGCTTCGGCATTGCCGAACCCGGCATCGATATCGGCGATGATCGGCACGACGTGGGTTTCGTAATTGTCGATCGCATGCTGGATACGCTGCGCCTCGACCTCGTCGCCCTTTTCGCGCGCCGTGTCGAGATCGCGGAACAGGCCGCCCAGTTCGCGTGCATCGGCCTGCTTGAGGAAGGTGTAGAGCTCCTCGATCAGGGCGGGCACGCTGGTCTTCTCGTGCATCGACTGGTCGGGCAGGGGCCCGAATTCGCTGCGCAGGGCGGCGACCATCCAGCCCGAGAGATAGAGGTAACGCTGCTTCGTGCTGCCGAAATGCTTCTTGATCGAAATCATCTTCTGCTGCGCGATGAACCCGTGCCAGCAACCCAGCGACTGGGTGTAGGCGGCCGGATCGGCGTCATAGGCTTCCATGTCCTGGCGCATGATCTTCGCGGTGTAACGTGCGATGTCGAGCCCGGTGGGGAAGCGGTTCTGCTGGCGCATACGAGCAACGCTCTCGCTGTCGATGGCATTCCAGGGCGCGCCGTTCTGCTGAATGGTCTTGTCGATGGTCTGGATGGAAGTCTGGTAGGTCATGGTCTGCTCCGGTGTCTGTGAGGATGGAGATGCCACTCCACCGCCGGAAAAACGAGAGAAACTTACAAATTATCTTGTGATAGTAGGCGAATTGAGCCAAGATCGGCTGTAAAGTTGTAAGGTAATTTACAAATGGCCGATGAGTCCCTGTTTGCCGGACCTGCCCTGCGCCGCCTGCGAAAACGCGAAGGATTGACGCAAGGGGCGATGGCGAACCGCCTCGATATCTCGGCGAGCTATCTCAACCTGCTGGAGCGCAACCGGCGGCCCGTCAGCGCGCGCGTGATGGTGAAGCTGGTCGAAGTGTTCGCGTTCGACCCGCGTTCGCTGCGCGAAGACGAAAGCATCGGCGGCGTCGACGGCCTGATGCGCCGTCTCGCGGACGAGCGGTTCTCGGACCTCGCCATTGATCGGGAGGAGGTCGATGAACTGCTCTCCGCCGCACCCCACGCGGCAGCGGCGCTGTCGCGCCTTTACGACCGGGCGCCCGGCGTCCAATCGCAGGTCGACGACCCGCTCGTCGCCTCGCGCCGCGAGATCGAACGCTGGCGCAACCATTTCGCCGATCTCGACAGTGACGCCGAGCATCTCGCGGACGAGATGCGCCTCAGCCGCGGGGATATCGGCACGGCCCTGACCGAGCGCCTGCGCGAACGCCACCAGCTTTCGGTCCGCATCCTCCCGCGCGAGGTCCTGCCCGATGCACGGCGCAGGCTCGACCTTCATGCGCGCCAGATCCAGCTGTCGGAAATGCTCGGCCCGGAATCGCGTGTGTTCCAGCTCGCGCTTCAACTCGCGCGCCTGGAGATGCGCTCACAGATCGACGCGGTCGCCAAGGGTGCATCTTTTGCGGACGAGACGGCGCGTCGCTTCTTTGCGCGCCATCTCGAAGCCTATGTCGCGGCTGCGCTGATCATGCCCTATGGTCGATTCCTGCGCGCCTGCGATGCCACCGGTTACGACCTGCCCGTTTTGCAGCGCCGTTTCGGCGTGAGTTTCGAACAGCTCGCCCACAGGCTCACCACCTTGCAGCGCGTAGGCCAGAGGGGGCTTCCCTTCTTCATGGTGCGGATCGATCGGGCGGGCCAGATATCGAAGCGGTTCGCCGGAGCGAGTGGCGCGGCTTTCATGGAAGGCGAACATTCCTGCCCGCTCTGGATCGCCACGAAAAGTTTCGAGCGTCCCGCAGACCTCCTGTGCCAATCGGTCAGGCTGCAACCCGGGGGCTCCGGCGGGGCGGGGCCTTCGCACTGGTTTACTCTGGCGCGCATCGTCGCTGCGAGCGGCATGCAGGATGCGGCGCGCTTCTCCGTGGTCCTCGGCCTCGACGCCGCCCTGGCGGGCGATCTGGCCCAGGCCCGCGGCCAGTCCCTGCGCGAGGAGGACGCGGACTGGATCGGGCCGGGCTGCCGCAATTGCTTCGTACCCGATTGCCATCAGCGGTCCTTTCCGCCGCGTGGCCGCGCGCTGTCTTTCGACCCGCTCCAGCACGGCGCGACGCCCTTCCAATTCGCGCGGAGTGGGGAACCCGGTTAAGAAAACGACGTTTGAGGCTGAATAATCAAGCGCCGATCTTTTACAGGGAGTGAGACATGGCCGACGATCGCATTACTGAAACCCGCACGACCGATCCGCAGGGCAATACACATACCACCGTGACCCACGACACGCGCGGCGGTGGCGGCGGCGGTGGTAAGATCGCCATTCTCCTCGTCCTCGTCCTTCTGGTCGCGGTAGGCGTATGGTTCTTCACGCAGCAGAGCGGTGCGGAAATCGCGAAGGACAATGCCGTGGCCGATGCCGCGAACCAGGTCGGCGAAGCTGCCAACCAGGTCGGCGATGCGGCCCAGGATGCCGTTAACGGCGAATAATTGCCTACGAGCTTTAAAGGACGGGCGGGGCTGTCGACTGTGTCGGTGGCCCCGTCTTCCGTTTTGGCGCAGGCTTATCTGCGCGAGAGGGCGTGCGGTAAGCGGGTGTAAAATTTACCGACAGTTCATCGCTTGGCGGTATAGGTGCCTTCCACGGCACGGGACCGAAGCCGCAATGACCTTGGCGATCGAGCGATGATCAGAGTTTTCAAACACTACGTTTCCCACGCCGTGATTGTGCTGGGCTTCGTCGATCTCGCTTTGCTGATTCTGGCGGGTGAACTCGCCTGGGATCTGCGCATCTACCAGATCGGCGCGGGCTCCCAGCCATTCGCAGAGAGGTTCGGTGCGATCCTAGTCTTTGCGCTGATCGTGATGACGGCGATGATCGGTGTCGGCAGCTATGGCGCGGAAGCGCTGCGGTCGATGCGCTTCGCTATCGCACGCTTATTGGTGGCGGTCAGCCTCGGCGTGATCGGAATGTCGCTGCTGGATTTCCTCATCCAGGCGGAAACCTTCTGGCGATCGGTCCTGCTTTACGCGATGGCGCTGGCGATCCTCTTCCTGGTCCTGAACCGGCTGATCCTGGGGCCATTGCTGGGGACCTCGACATTCCAGCGCTGCGTTCTCGTCCTCGGCGCAGGCTCGCGAGCGGATCGGATCAGGGAATTGGCGCGTCGAAAGGGAGTGAGCTTCCGTGTCGCGGGCTTCATCGCGATGAATGACGGCGAACGGGTGGTCCCGGATGCGCGCGCGCGCCAGTCGATCCCGGATTTCGGTCGCTTCGTGGACGAGATCGGCGCGAGCGAGGTCGTCCTGGCGCTGGAAGAAAGACGCAATTCGCTGCCGGTGAAGGACCTTCTGCGGATCAAGACCCGCGGGCTCCACGTCATCGATTTCAGCGGTTTCATCGAGCGCGAGACCGGGCGAGTCGATCTCGATACCCTCAACCCCAGCTGGCTGATCTTTTCGGACGGCTTTTCTTCGACCCAGCTCGCCTCCTCCATCTCCAAGCGCGTGTTCGATATCACGGTGAGCCTGCTACTGCTCGCACTGAGTTTCCCCGTGCTGGTGCTGTTCGCGATCCTCATCAAGCTCGAAAGCCCCGGTCCGATCTTCTACCGCCAGACGCGGGTCGGGCTCTACGGGCAGCATTTCGAGGTCGTGAAGCTGCGTTCGATGCGGCAGGATGCGGAGAAGGACGGGCCGAAATGGGCGTCCGAGAACGATCCGCGGGTGACACGGATCGGGCGCATCATCCGCACCGTGCGCATCGACGAGATCCCGCAGGCATGGAGCGTGCTGAAGGGCGAGATGAGCTTCGTGGGACCGCGTCCCGAGCGCCCGCAATTCGTCGCGCAACTGGAAGAGATGCTCCCCTATTACGCCGAACGCCATATGGTGAAACCGGGTATCACCGGCTGGGCGCAGATCAATTACCCCTATGGCGCCTCGACCGAGGATGCGCGCCAGAAGCTCGAATACGACCTCTATTACGCCAAGAACTATTCTCCCTTCCTCGACCTGCTGATCCTGCTTCAGACCGCGCGCGTCGTGCTGTGGCCTGATGGGGCTCGCTGAGCGATGGGACAGGATTGATGGGCGAGGCGCTTGCCTTTTCTCTCTATGCGCTTGCAGGCGTGGTCTGCGGCCTCGCCGCCATCGCCATCGGCAGGACGGGATCGCACCGCCGCCCCGATCGCATGGCGAGCGTCATCGCGCTGGTGCTGACGGCGCTCTGGTGCGGGTCCGCTGCCGCGCTGGGGCCGACGCGCGGCGTGTCCCAAGGCCTCGAAATTCTGCGCAATCTGGGCTGGATCGCCGTCCTCTATCGCCTGTTTGCGATCGATGGGCGGGATCGCGCCTCGGCTTCGGTGCGGATCGTGATATTCGCGCTGGCCTTCGTCGAGCTGCTCCAGGTCCCGCTGCTTGTCCTGCGTTTTGACGATCTGGTCATAGGATCGGCGGCAAGGACAGCGGCTTTGCTCCGCGTTCTGCTGGCAACAGGCGCCCTGTTCCTGTTGCACGATCTCGTCGCGAAGGCGGAGCCGATGGCCCGCCGGACAATCGCCTGGAGCGCCGGGGGGCTCGTGATCTGGTGGGGGCTGGCTCTCAATTACCACGTCGCGCTCCTGCTGGGGGCAAACGCGGCTGGCGCGCTCGAAGCGATACGGCCGCTTGCCATTCTCGCTCAGTCTCTGGCGGTTGCGGTCGGATTCGCCAGAAACGCGGCAGATTTGCGGCTGCGGCCCTCGCGCGCCATGATGATAAAGATCGTCGCTCTGGCGACCTCGGGTGCCTGCCTTTTCGTCGTCCTTTACGTGTCGCAGCGTCTGCTCGCCGTACCCGACGACCTCGTAAGCCTCGCGCAGGCGGTCCTTCTCATCGCCGCCACCGTATGTGCGGTGTGGTGGCTTCCATCTCAAAGCTTGCGGCGACGCGCTCGCGTCCTCGTGCTCAAGCATCTCTTCAGGCATCGCTACGATTATCGCGGCGAGTGGATTCGTTTCACCGAGACGATCGGGCGCAATCAGGGCGCCGGACTGGCCCTGAAGCAGCGCGCCATCCAGGCGCTCGCGGATATCGCGGACAGTCCCGCCGGTCTTCTGCTCACGCCTGACGAAGACGGCGTTCTCGGGCTGGAAGCGGATTGGAATTGGCAGGACAGCGGCGCTACGAGCCGCGCCGCGCCGCGAACGCTTTCACGGATCATGGAAAAGACCGGCTTCATTCTCGATTTTGACGAGGCGCGGCGTGGCGTCTCACATGGCGGGGAGGCGGAACACGTTCCGGACTGGCTGATGGCGGATCTGCGCGCATGGGCGGGAATACCGCTGGTGCTGCGCGGACGGCTCGTCGGGCTGGTCATATTGGCGCGCCCGGTGCTCGACCGGCGGCTCGACTGGGAGGATTTCGATCTCCTCGGCATCGCTGCGCACCAGGTCGCGAGCTATCTCGCCGAACAGGCCGGGCAGGAAGCCCTGGAAGAGGCCGGGCGGTTCGACGAGTTCAATCGCCGGATCGCCTTCGTGATGCATGACGTGAAGAATCTGTCGAGCCAGATGGCCCTGCTCGTCCGCAATGCGGAACGCCACGCCGACAATCCTGAATTTCGCAAGGATATGCTGACGACCCTGCGCAACAGCACCGACAAGCTCGGTGCCCTCGTCGCGCGTCTTGGGCGGTATGGGGCCGTCGGTGCCAGCGGAAACGAGCGAGTTGATCTTGCGAAGATCGCGCAGGCCGTCGCGCAGCGTCTTCGCCCCCAGTACGACATCCATTTCGCCGATAACGGCCCCTGTCCAGTGATCGGTGATGCCGACGCGCTCGATCAGGCGATCGCCCATCTGGCGCAGAACGCCGTGGATGCGAGCGGGCCGGGCGCGCCGGTCACGATCGAGGCGCGCAATGATGGGCTGCGCTGCATGGTTTCAATCGCCGATGCGGGCGAGGGGATGAGTGCGCATTTTATCCGCAACGACCTGTTTCGCCCCTTCGTATCGACCAAGGCGGGCGGGTTCGGGATCGGTGCGCACGAGGCGAAGGCTGCCGTCCGTGCGATGGGTGGGCGGCTGGAGGTCGAAAGCCGCGAGGGCCTGGGAACGCGCTTCACTATGGATTTTCCGATTGCCGGGCTCGATAGCCTGCTGAACGAGGCCGAACGCCTGCGTGAGGATGCGGCGTGACAGCACCCTCAAAACCCAAACTGCTTATCGTCGAGGATGATGCCGGTCTCCAGGCCCAGTTGAAATGGGCTTACGAGGAGTTCGAGGTGATCCAGGCGACCGATCGCGAGGCGGCGCTGGCCGCTCTGCGCGCGGAAGCACCGGCGGTGGTGACGCTCGATCTGGGCCTCCCGCCCGATCCCGACGGGACCAGCGAAGGCTTTGCGGTGCTCGATGCGATCATGGCGTTGAAGCCCGACACCAAAGTCATCGTCGCCAGCGGCCACGATGCGCGCGAGAGTGCGCTGCACGCGATCGAGCGCGGGGCGTATGATTTCTACGCCAAGCCGGTCGATATCGACGAGCTCGGATTGATCGTGCGCCGCGCCTACCAGCTTCATCTGATCGAGGCGGAAAACCGCCGCCTTGCCGCAGGGATGGGCGCGGACCGCACTGTGCTGGGCAGCCTGATTACGGCCGCGCCCGAGATGCTGAAAGTGGCCCGCATGATCGAGCGCGTGGCGACCACCAGCGCGTCGGTCATGCTGTTGGGGGCGAGCGGCACGGGCAAGGAGTTGCTCGCCAAGGGTCTCCACCAGCGCAGCGCACGCGCCGCGGCGCCCTTCATCGCCATCAATTGCGCGGCCATCCCGGAAAACCTGCTCGAAAGCGAATTGTTCGGCCACGAAAAAGGCGCGTTCACCGGCGCGATTCGCACGGTCGAAGGCAAGGTCGAACAGGCCGATGGCGGCACGCTGTTCCTCGACGAGGTCGGCGACATTCCGCTGGCGCTACAGGTGAAATTGCTGCGCTTCCTCCAGGAACGCACGATCGAGCGGATCGGCGGGCGCAAACCGATAGCCGTCGACACGCGGATCGTGTGCGCCACGCATCAGGATCTCGAGGCCATGATCGCGGAAGGGCGATTTCGCGAGGACCTGTATTATCGGCTGGCGGAAATCGTCGTCAGGATCCCGTCGCTGGCAGAAAGGACCGGCGATGCGGTCCTCTTGGCCAAGGCCTTCCTCAGCCGCTTCGCCGCCGAAATGAATCCGGCCGTGAAGGGCTTTGCGTCCGATGCGTTGGGCGCGATCGATTATTGGACATGGCCGGGCAATGTTCGCGAGCTGGAAAACCGCGTGAAGCGGGCGGTGATCATGGCCGACGGCAAAATGATCAGCGCAGAAGATCTCGATCTCGGCGGGGCGCAGGACAGCGAAACCGATTTGCCGCTCAATCTGAAAGCCGCGCGCGAGCGGGCCGATCGCAAGGTCATCCGGCGCGCTTTGGCCCGCAGCGAGGGCAATATCTCGAACAGCGCCAAGCTTCTGGGGATCAGCCGACCGACACTCTACGACCTTCTCAAGCAGTATGATCTCCAGCCCTGATATCGTCCGCAGGGTCCTGGCCGGATTGTGCGCGGTCGGCATTCTCGCTGCGCTGGGCGGGTGCGAGGAAGCCGCGCCGCCGCAATCCGCGCTCGACAAGGCGAGGCAGGCTCTCGCGCGAGGCGATGGCATTGCAGCCGAAGAACAGTTGCGGGCAAGCCTGCGCGACGCGGGCTCCCCCGAGGATGTGGCAGCCTATCTGGGCGAGGCGGCGCTGCTCCAGGACGATCTCGTCACGGCGCGGCACTGGCTGCAACCGGGTCGCTTCTCTGCTGCAACGGCCCTGCATGGCTATCGCATGCTCGGCAGGCTCGAAATGCGCGAGGGGAACCTTTCTGTGGCCGGCGCCGCCTTCGATCAGGCGCTTTCGATCGATGCGGATCGGGCGGATTTGTGGATCGATATCGGCCATCTGCGCTATCGCGGCGGCGAGCAGGTCCAGGCGATCGCGGCGGCGGATCGCGCACTCGCCATCGATCCCGACAGCGCGGTGGCGCTGCAGTTCCGCGCCCAGCTGGTCCGCGATGCCTATGGTCCACTCGCGGCTCTGCCGTGGCTGGAACGCGCTCTCGAGGTGGCGCCCGACGATCTGGCCCTCCGGACCGACTATGCGGCCAATCTGGGCGAGGCGGGCCGGGCGAGCGAGGCGCTGGCCGTCTTGCGCGAGGTGGCGGAACGAGCGCCCAAGGCGCCGCGCCTGCTCTACCTTCAGGCGGTGATAGCGGCGCGGGGCGGCAACCTGCCGCTCGCACGCGATCTCTATCTTCGTGCGCCGGCCCCGGATCGCGAGACGCCTGCGGGCCAGCTGCTCGGCGGCGTCCTCGATCTCGAACTCGGGCACCATGCGAGCGCGGCGCAGACCTTCGCGCGCCTCGCCGCGGCCCAACCCGACAATCGCCAGGTCGCGCGCCTTTTCGCCAAGGCCCTGTCGCTGAGCGGAGGCGAACGCGAACTGATCGCCCGTTTTGCTTCGCGCGATGGACGATCTTCGCCCTATACCGGAATGTTGGTCGCACGCGCGCTCGAAACGCTCGATCGCCGCGTCGAGGCGGCTACCTATCTCGATAGCGCGGCGCGACCCGGCAGGCTCGCGATTGCGCCGCTGGCGAGCGATCGCCCGGTCGAGGCGGCGCGCTATGCGGATCTGAGCAGCGGACTGGCGCTGCGCGATTACCTGCGCGCGATGATCGCCACCGGCGGATTGGCGGATGGCGCCAGCCAGGCGAGGCTCTTCGCAAGACGGTTTCCCGGATCGAGCGATGCGCAGAATCTGCTCGGCGATGCGCTGCTGGCGAATGGCGAGGCCGACGCGGCCATCGCCGCCTATCGCGAGGCTGCGCTGGTCCGTACGGACTGGCCGCTGATGAAGCGGTTGGTCGCCGCCTATCAGCGGGTCGGGGCGCAGGCCGCGGCGCGGGCCAGCCTGCGGGCCTATCTCGAAGGCGGCGCGCGCGAGCCGATGGCGGCGGCGCTGTATGGCGAATGGCTGGCGCGCGATGGCGAATTTCGTCAGGCGGCGGCGATGATCGACAGCGCGCTGGCGCATGGGGCGGGCCGCGATCCGTCGGTGCTGACTTTGCGCAGCGAGATCGCTGCGCGTGCGGGCGATGCCGAGGCGGCGAGCGACTTTGCCTGGCGCGCCTACAGTCTCCAGCCGATGTATGCGCCCGCCATCCGGGCGGTGATCGCGACCACGCCAGACGATGCCGTGCGCCAGCGCCTTCAAGCCAAGCTCGCGCGCCTGCGGTAACGCGACGGCTCGACAAGCGAGGCGGTGCGGGGCAGGGGCGGCCCATGGCTTTGCGCTCCGTTATCTCCGATCCGATGCTCAAGATGCTGGCCGGCGCCGTGGCGCTTGCCGCTTTTCTCCCCGTGGGCGACGCCGGGCGTCCGATCGCCAACGGCATCGCGAATGCAGCCGTGTTCGTGCTGTTCCTGCTCAACGGGATGCGGATCGCGCGCGGCGAAATCGCGGCGGGGCTGCGCAATTGGCGCTTCCTCGTCCCACTGATCCTGTGGGTGTTCGGCGCTATGGCGCTTGCCGGTTGGGCACTCGAAAAGGTCGGTGCGGGGCTCTTGCCGCCGATGATCGCGGTGGGGTTCCTCTATCTCGGCGCGCTGCCTTCGACGGTCCAATCGGCGACGTCCTACACCTCGATTGCGCAGGGCAATGTCGGGATGTCGGTGATCTCGGCTGCCCTGCTGAATATCCTCGGCGTGTTCGTGACCGTGCCCGTCTTCCTCCTCATGGGCGGTTCGGGCGAAGGGGCGATCGGGTGGGAGACGGCGGAGCGGATCGCGCTGATCCTTCTTCTGCCCTTCGCGATCGGCCAACTGATCCAGGGTTGGACCAAGCCGTTCATCGCGCGGCATCAGCCCAAGATCGTCTGGATCGACCGGTTCGTGATCGCGCTGGCGGTCTATGTCGCCTTTTCGGGCGCGGTCGAACAGAACATCTGGAGCCGGGTGGAGCCAATGGGCTGGCTCGCCCTGGCAGGACTGGTCGCCGCGTTCCTGCTCGTCGCCAATCTGGGCGCGTGGTTTCTGGGCGGGGCGCTGCGCCTGCCGCATGGGGATCGCGTGTCGTTCCTGTTCGCGGGTGCGCAGAAGAGCGCGGCGGTCGGCGTCCCGCTGGCGACGATCCTTTTCGCACCAGATGTGGCCGGCTTCGTCGTCGTGCCGCTGCTGCTCTACCACCTGTTCCAGCTGGTGGTGGCGGCACCCGTGGCGGATCGGCTCAGGCGGATGGGGGCGAAGTGACCGGCTCGCTCTCGCTGTCGCCATATTTGCGATTGTGCCGGATCGACCAATAGAGCGAAATCCCGATCAGAGTCGCGCCCAATAGCCCGGTGATCGTTTCGGGGATGTGGAAGACGGCGGACAACAGCATGATCGCGCCGAGGACGATGATCGCCCAGAACGCTCCGTTTTCGAGATAGCGGTATTGCGCCAACGTGCCCGCGCGCACCAGATGGATGGTCATCGAGCGCACGAACATCGCCCCGATCGAGAGGCCGAGCGCGATCACCAGCATATTGTTTGTCAGCGCGAAGGCACCGATGACGCCGTCGAAAGAAAAGCTCGCATCGAGCACTTCGAGGTAGAGGAATCCGCCGAGCCCCGAACGCACCGCACCTTCGGCCATTTTCTTCCGGTCGGCAAGGTCGAGCAGCGTTCCGATCGCATCGACCACGAGATAGGTGACGAGGCCGAGAATACCTGCGACGAGGAAGGTCAGCGCGTCCGCATCGTCCAGCATAAGCGAGATGAAGTAGAGCGCCAGCAACAGCAGGCCGATCTCCGCCGCCTTCACGACCGAGACCTTGACGAGGAAGCGCTCGACCACCGCGATCCAATGGACCTCCTTATCGGCGTCGAAGAAGTAGTTGAGGCCGACCATGGTCAGGAAGGCGCCGCCGAAGCCCGCGATCCCGATATGCGCGCCGCTGACGATCGCCTCGTAGCGTTCGGGATCGTTCAGCGAGAGGTTGAGCGCGTCGATCGGCCCGAGATTGGCGGCGATCGCCACGATGGCGAGCGGGAAGACGATCCGCATCCCGAACACCGCTATGGCGATCCCCCAGGTGAGGAAGCGCCACTGCCATTTCTCGCTCATGTCGCGCAGCACGGTGGCGTTGACGACCGCATTGTCGAAGGAGAGCGAGATTTCGAGGATCGAGAGCACCACGACGATCCACATCAGCTCCAACATGCCGACCCAGCCCTGGCCCTGCTCGAAACCGAGCCAGACGCCGAGGCCCAGGCAGATGGCAGTGAAGATCAGCGATCCGCGGTAATGTTGCAGGAGCGTTTGCATGCGCGATTGAGTCCTGAAGGGGGAAGGCCGTTCAGGCCTTGGGCTGATAGGTCTGGTCTTCGCCGGGGAAGCGGCGTGCGCGCACTTCCTCGGCGTATTTGGCGGCCGTTTTCTCGATAATGCCCGCGAGGTCTTCGTACTTCTTCACGAAGCGGGGCACGCGTTCAAACATGCCGAGCATGTCCTCGGCCACCAGCACCTGCCCGTCGCAGCGGGCGGAGGCGCCGATCCCGATCGTCGGGCAGGACACCGCCTCGGTCGCGGCGATGGCGATCGGTTCGACCACGCCTTCGATGACGATGGCGAAGGCGCCCGCGCGGTCCAGCGCTTCGGCATCGCCGACGATCTTGTCGGCTTCGGCATCGCTGCGCCCGCGCGCGGTATAGCCGCCCAACACGTTGACCGCCTGCGGCGTCAGCCCGACATGGCCCATCACGGGGATGCCGCGCTGGGTCAGGAAAGCGACCGTCTCGGCCATTTGCTCGCCCCCTTCCAGCTTCACCGCCGCCGCACCGCTTTCCTTCAGCAGCCGCGCCGCGCTTTCGAAGGCCTGTTCCTTCGAGGCTTCGTAGGATCCGAACGGCATGTCGACGACGACGACCGCATGATAGCTGCCGCGCACCACGGCGGCGGCGTGGTTCGCCATCATGTCGAGCGTGACGGGAACGGTGGAGGGCAAGCCGTAGATCACCTGGCCGAGCGAATCTCCGACCAGCAAAAGGTCGCAATGTCCGTCGAGCAGCTGCGCCTGCCGCGCGGTGTAGGCAGTCAGCATCACCAGCGGCTCGCCCGTCTCGCCATCGGTCTTGCGCGCGCGAATCTTCGGCACGGTCAGACGCTTCATGGGCGCGGGCGTCGGGTTGGCGCGGCTGGTCGAGGTGTCGATCTGAAACGTGGTGGACATGGCCGTCTCCCTAGCTGCGGCGCGGCAGGATGGCAAAGGCGCGTGTGGACCGGAAGCCTTGAGGCGCCCCGACTTGGACATTCCCGCAATTTAATGCCAAGACGCAATCAAATAACGGTTGGGAGAAAGATTGCATGGTCGCCAGCACGACGACGGGCGAGGGTTGGTCCTCGCGTACGGCCTTCATTCTGGCGGCGGTGGGCGCCGCGGTCGGATTGGGGAACATCTGGCGCTTTCCGACGCTCGCGGGCGAAAGCGGGGGAGGGGCCTTCGTCATCGTCTATATCGCCTGCGTCTTCCTGCTTGGCCTGCCGCTCGTCCTCGCGGAGATTTTCATCGGACGCGCCGGGCAGACCGATGCGGTCGGATCGATCCGCAAGGTGGCGGCGCAATCCAAGGCCGGGCCCGGCTGGGCGATCTTCGGCGCGATCGGCGCGATCGCGGCCTTCCTGATCCTCTCCTTCTATTCCGTCGTCGCGGGCTGGGTGCTGTATTATGCAGGCGTGCTCGGTGCCGATTTCATCCAGGCGATCGGCCAGGGCGATCCCTTCCGTGGAGCCTTGCAGGGCGAAAGCCAGGCGATGATCCAGGGCCGGTTGAGCGATATGTTCGCCAGCGTTCCCCTGCTTCTCGTCATGCATCTCGCCTTCATGGGGCTGACCGTCTTCATCATCGCGCGTGGCGTCCATTCGGGGATCGAGAAGGCGGCGACCTATCTGATGCCGATCTTCTTTGTCCTGCTCGTCGGCCTCGTGATCTACGGCGCGATCGAGGGCGATATCGGCGAAGCCTTCGCGTTTCTTTTTACGCCCGACTGGTCGAAGCTGACCCCGGCTGTGATCAATTCCGCGCTCGGCCAGGCGCTGTTCTCGCTGTCTCTGGGCGTGGCGGGGCTGATAACCTACGGGTCCTATATCAAAGAAAGCAGCGGGCTTGGCGGTACGTCGGCGATGATCGCGCTTGCGGATACCGGAGTGGCGCTGCTCGCGGGCCTGATGATTTTCCCGATCGTATTCGCGGTCGGCCTCGATCCGGCGGCCGGTCCGACGCTTGTCTTCCAGACGCTGCCCTTCGCGTTCCAGACCATGCCGGGCGGGGCGCTGATCGGCTTCCTGTTCTTCACTCTTATCCTCGTCGCGGCGGTCACCAGCTCGATTTCTCTGCTGGAGGTCCCGACCGCATGGGGCATCGGCGAGATGGGGTGGAGCCGCCCGAAATCCGCCCTGATCTTCGGCGTCGGTGCCTTCGTGATCGGGATCTTCTGCCTGCTCGGTTACAATGTCCTGTCGGATGTGCGCCCGCTGGGCTTCTGGTCGTTGTTCGCCGAGACCGACATCCTCGACACGGTGGACGGGTTCACGGGCAAGGTGATGCTGCCGGTCGGCGCCTTGCTGACCTCGATTTTCGTCGGCTGGATCGCGGACCGCAATCTCGTGCGCGCGACCACCGGAGTGAGCCCGCCGATGTTCGCGCTGTGGCGCGTGCTGATCGCCTGGCTGTGCCCGATCGCGGTCGCGGCGATCCTGGTGACCGGACTTTTCCCCAGCATACTGGGGGTTTGATCGGCTCCGCGCACGATTTCGCTTTTGCGCGCCCGAATTCGGTAATAAACGCGATGGTTCCGGCTGGCTGAGTGGGGTTGTCCCGCTGCGGGCCTGGGGGGCTTGCGAGCCGTATGATCTTCGACAGAGTGAAACCGCTCGACGCCATATTGGCGACGGCGGAAAAGAAGGCGCTGCACCGGACATTGGGCGGCTTCCAATTGATGCTGTTCGGCATCGGCTGCATCATCGGGACGGGTATCTTCGTCCTGACCGCGGCGGGTGCGCAGAAGGCGGGGCCGGGGCTGATGCTCGCTTTCGCCATTGCAGGCTCGGTCTGCATCGTGGCGGCACTGTGTTATGCCGAGGTCGCGTCGATGATCCCGGTGGCGGGATCGGCCTACACCTACAGTTACGCTTCGGTCGGCGAATTCCTCGCCTGGACAGTGGGCTGGGCGCTGATCCTCGAATACGCCGTCGCGGCGAGCGCGGTTTCGGTGGGGTGGTCGGGCTATTTCTCGGGCACGATCCTCAACGAATTTCTTGGCATAACCCTGCCGCCATGGCTCGCGGCGGGCCCGCTGGCACTGGGCGGCGCGCCGGGCGGCTTCATCAACCTGCCGGCCCTGGTCATCGCCATGCTCGTCACCTGGCTGCTCATGATCGGCACCAGCGAGAGCGCCAAGGTGAACGCCGTGCTCGTCCTCATCAAGGTGACGGCACTGACGGCCTTCATCGCGTTGACGCTGACCAGCTCCGAGTTCGACATGGCGCGGTTCAACCCCTTCCTGCCCGCAGGTGTCTTCGGCGGCTTCGGTTCGGGCCTAGGCGCGGTGGGCGCGGCGGCCACGATCTTCTTCGCCTATGTGGGTTTCGACGCGGTCTCGACCGCGGCGGAAGAGACCAAGAACCCGCAGCGCAACGTGCCGATCGGCCTGATCGGATCGCTGCTGTTCTGTACCGTGTTCTATATCCTCGTCGCGGCGGGCGCGATCGGCACGATCGGCGGACAGCCGATCATGGGGCCGGGCGGTATTCCCTTCCCGGCGGGGTCCGAAGAACTGGCGCGGCAATGCGCCTTGCCGGCCTATTCGGGCGCACTGGTCTGTTCGGACGAGGCGCTGGCCCATGTCCTGCGTCAGATCGGCTTTTCGGGCATCGGCAACATGCTGGGGATCGCGGCCTTCCTCGCCCTTCCTTCGGTGATCCTGGTGCTGATCTTCGCGCAGACCCGCATCTTCTTCGTGATGAGCCGCGACGGGTTGCTTCCCGAACGGTTGAGCAAGGTTCACCCGAAATGGAAGACGCCCCATGTCGTCACCATGATCACCGGGTTGATCGTGGCGCTGGGCGCGGCGTTCATGCCGGTGGGGCTGCTGGCGGATTATGCCAATGCGGGCACGCTCTACGCGTTCTTCATGGTGGCGGTGGCGGCGATGGTTCTGCGCGTGAAGGACCCGCACCGCCATCGCAGCTTCCGCATGCCTGCGGTGTGGGTGGTGGCGCCGCTGACGCTGGCGGGCTGCCTGTTCCTCTATCTCAACCTGCCGCTGATCGCGATCCTCGTCCTTCCCGTCTGGGGCGCGATCGGGCTGGTGGTCTATTTCGGCTACAGCCGCAGCCGCAGCCAGCTGGGCCGCGGCGTGGTCGAGGTGGTGGACGAGATCGGGGGCGAAGAGAAACTGGTGCCGATCGATCCGCCGACCAGTTGATCGGCAAGCGATCTCACGGTCAAAACGCGTTAACGAAAAAGGGCCGCCCGGTGGGGCGGCCCTTATCGTATCGGTCGGATATAAAGCGTTTAGAGCGAGGTCTGCTTGACGTGCTTTTCCTCCGCCTCGTCGTGGACATACATGCCCAGCGCCATCTTCGCGACGTTGAGCAGGCTCATATCGCCGTCCCAGATTTCCGCCCTGCCGAGATCCATGCGCAGGAAGACGATGTGCGGATCGTCCTTGCCGCCTTCGTACCAGGCTTCGACGAAGTTGTTCCAGAACTGGTCGAAGCGTTCCTGGCTGGTTTCGCGCACGAGGTGCCCGTCGAAGCGAGCGAACATGTCGTGACCCTTGCTCTGGAAGGTCGCCACAGCGGGGCCGCCATCCTTGAAGTCGCTCTTGTCGTGAGTGAAGAACCAGATCGAGCTGTTGGCATCCTTGTCGAGCTGCGGGCTCATCGGGACGGCGCTGCTGCTGTCGTCGCGGTTCTGCAGGAACAGGAAGGAGGAATCGGCCAGAGCCTTCCAGAATTTGGTCTTGAGCTCGTCGGGATTGCCTTCTGCGTGCTTCATATCGATGCGCTCCTTGTCGCGTGAGAGAGTGGTGCCGCGCCTTCGCAAAGGCGGGCGGTTGTCTTGGGAACGGTCGAGCGGCGGGTTGGTGCCCGCGCCGTGACGTCGGCAGAACGGTGGAGAAACGAAGCGGGGCGGCGAGGGCCGGATTGCGAATCCGCAAGGTATGGAACATAAAGGGAACGAACGAGTCGTTTTCTCATCCCTCCTGTCTCTCTGGTGCCGATATGCCGACCGAACCCCGCTCCGATACTGCAACCTGTCAGACCGCGCCGCTCGATGTCGCCGACATCGGCTGCATGGTGGGCGCGGCGGCGCTGGGGCGCGAGCGGTCGTCGCATTGGCGCCCAGGATTGGCGGGGAAAGGGCAGGCGGCCCCCTGCCACAGCGAGATTTTCGCGCCCTCGGGTGACGGGAGCGGAGCGGCCGCCGCGCTGGCACTCGCGCTCGACGACTGGCGCCACACGCCCCGGCCCGAGGGGGCCGAGGCGGAGGATCGCCGCGCGGTCCTGTGGGTGCAGATGCGCGAGGCGGCGCGGCTCGTGGGCCGACCCTATCGCCCCGGCCTGCCCGAAGATGTGCGCCGCCGCGTGATCCACGTTCTCGCCGACACGCCCGAAGACGCGCTGTTCGCGCTCGAGGAAGGGGTGCGCTGCCGGGAAATCGCCTTCGTGATCGGAGAGATGCTGGGCAATCCGCGCGCGCTCGACTTCACCGCCTCGCGCCGCCTGACACTGGCGGCGGAGCGTCACGGAGTACCGCTCTACCTCGTTCGCCTCGACGCGCGGCCCGACCTGTCTTCGGCGAGGATGCGCTGGAATGTCGCTTCCGCCCCGTCTCCCGAAGCGCGCTGGAACCCGCAGGCTCCCGGCACGCCTGCCTGGCATGCCGAACTGTTCCGCGCGCGCGGCCACCGTCCGGGCGAATGGGTGCTGGGCGATGGCGGGCGGCAGCTGCTGGCCAAATCCCTGCCGTCAGCGGAGCGAGAGTCCGAAAAATCTTCGGTCTTCTCGGCATGATGGATGCGAATGACCCGCCGCATCCTGTCCCTCTGGCTTCCGGCGCTGGCGATGGATCGCTGGCGCCTCGCGCATGAGGATGAGGGCGATACCCAGCCGCGGGTCCTGATTTCGGACACCGCGCACGGCCCCCGGATCGAGGCGGCGAACCGCGCCGGCGCCATGGCGGGCGCGCGGAGGGGCATGATGCTGGCCGATGCGCGGACCTTGTGCCCCGCGCTGCTGACCGCTCCCGCCGATCCGGCGGGCGATCTCGCCTTTCTCGAACAGTTGGCCGTCTGGGCGATGCGCTGGGGGCCGTGGTCGGCGATGGATCCGCCCGACGGGCTGCTGGTCGACGTCACCGCGGTGCCGCATCTGTTCGGGGGCGAGGGCGGGCTGCTGGACGATGTCCATGCCGCCTTCGCCCGCCGCAAGCTGGCCCTGCGCAGCGCCATCGCGCCGACCGCCGGCTCCGCCTGGGCCTGCGCGCATTACGGACGGGCGCGCACGATCGTGGACGGTTCGCAGAACGATGACGCGATCAGGCGCGCCCTGTCCGATCTTCCTGTCGCCGCCTTGCGGCTCGACGAGGATGTGCTCACCGTACTGCGCCGCCTCGGCATCAAGCGTATCGGGCAACTCGACGCGATCGAGGAGGAGGGGACCGGGCGCGATGCGATCCAGCGGCGCTTCCGCAACCGCAAGTCGCCTGCCGCCAATCCGCTGATCCGGCTCGACCAATTGCTTGGGCGTATACCAGAGCCGTTGCTGCCGGTAGTTCCCCAGCAGGCCCCGCTGGTGCAGCGCAGGCTGATGGAACCGATCCGCCATCGCACGCTGCTCGACACCGTGCTCGACGATCTGGCGCTCGACATGGCGCGCGAATTGGAGGGCAAGGCGCTAGGCGCGCGGCGGCTCGAACTGGGTCTCTGGCGCGTGGATGGCGAGGTCATCGTTCGCCGCCTCGAAATGGCCGCGGCGACGCGCGATCCCGCGCATATCTGCCGCCTGTTCGCCGCCCGGCTCGACGATGTGGATGCGGGGTTCGGGATCGAGATGCTGCGCCTGCGCGCCAGCTGGGCCGAGCCGCTGGCTCTGGCGCAGGGCGATATCGAGACCGCCGCCGAAGCGCACGGCACCTCGCTATCGGCCTGTATCGACCGGCTGACCGTCAGGCTGGGGGCGGAGGCGGTCGCGCGCCCGGTCCCCTTCGCCAGCCACATCCCCGAACGCGCTCAACGTTGGCACCCGCCATTGGAGCCCGAGCCGAGCTCACAAGGTCTCTTGGAATTCCATCACAGGGCTTTGAAATTGCTGGACAAGGCTGAGAAGATAGCCGTGCTCTATGCCACCCCCGATGGCTATCCCAAGCGCTTTCGCTGGCGCGGCACAGTGCGGGAAGTCGCGCGGGTGGAAGGGCCGGAACGGATCGCGCCCGAATGGTGGCGCGAGCGCGGCAGCGCACGCCTGCGCGATTACTACCGGATCGAGGATGGGGCCGGATGCCGTTACTGGATCTACCGGCAGGGCCTGATCGGGGATGGGCGCGGCGGGATGCCGGACTGGTATTTGCAGGGGCTATGCGGGTGACGCCACGCCGCCATGCATTCATGACGTCATCGAAAAGTATTGATTTGAAAAGAAAAGGCGCGCCCCGCAGGACGCGCCTCGTTCTTTGTTACGATCAGGCTGAAGCGATCGTTCCGCCTTCGGCCATGACCTTCCCGCTGCCCGCTCCGCCGAGAAATTCGAGCAGATCGTCGCCCAGACGCTCGGTCTGGGTCGCGAACACGGCATGGGGTTCACCGTCATACTCGATCAGCGTCGCGCTCGGCACCTTCTCGACAACCTGGCGCCCGGTGGCATCGATCGGCACGGTCTGGTCCTTGGTCCCGTGGATCACCAGCGTCGGCACGTTGAAGCTGGCAAGGTCGGGGCGGAAATCGGTGTTGGCGAACGCGCCCGCCGATTGGAGGGTCGCATACTGGCTCGCCATCATCGTGGTCATCCAGGCCCAATGCTTCTCCTCGTCATGCACCTTGGTGGACAGCACACCGTCGCCGTAGAAATCCTTGAAGAAGCCCGTAAAGAAGTGGCGAAACTCGGTCTTCATCCCCTTGGTCATCTCGTCGAGGGTGGATTGCGGCACGCCATCGGGATTGTCGTCGGTCTTGAGCATATAGGGGACGACGGAGCTGACCAGCACCGCCGCGCTCACGCCCTTGCCCTGATGGCGCGACATGTAGCGCGCGATTTCGCCGCCACCCATGGAAAAGCCGACCAGAGCGACATCGTCGCTCGCGCCGACCTCCTTCATTACGTCGGCAAGATCGTCGGAGAAGGTGTCGTAATCATAACCCTTGGGAGCGTGATCGGAATGGCCGAAGCCGCGCCGGTCATAGGCGATCGCGCGATAGCCGTTTTCGGCAAGCTTCATCATGATCGGATCCCAGCTGTCGGCCGAAAGCGGCCAGCCATGGATCAGGATCACCGGGCGGCCTTCGCCGAGTTCCTTGTAGCGCAGGCGCGTTCCATCACGAGTGGTGAGGTTGGGCATTCATCGTCTCCTTGGATTGGGGATATGCTCAACCAATCCACCGGAAGGCGTACACGTTCCGTAAGTTACGAATTCAGCGCTTTTTTCCTGCGAGGGCTAGGCAAGGCCTATTGGAGAACATATAAAGAACGGATGGCTTCGCAGACCATCCTCGAAAAGCTCGCGATTCTCGCCGATGCGGCGAAATACGATGCGTCCTGCGCGTCGTCCGGCACGGCGAAGAAGAACTCGCTGGGGTCGGCCAAGGGGATCGGGTCGACCGAGGGGATGGGCATCTGCCACGCTTATGCGCCGGACGGGCGCTGCATCTCGCTGCTCAAGATCCTGCTGACCAATCACTGCGTGTTCGACTGCCATTATTGCGTCAATCGCAAGAGCTCGAACGTGGTGCGGGCGCGCTTCACGCCGCAGGAGGTGGTGGACCTGACGCTGGCCTTCTATCGCCGCAATTACATCGAAGGGCTGTTCCTCTCCTCAGGGATCGTGAAGAACTCCGATCACACGATGGAACAGATCGTAGAAGTCGCCCGCATCCTTCGGGAAGAGCACGATTTTCGCGGCTATATCCATTTGAAGACCATTCCCGAGGCGGATGCCGAGATCGTCCACCGCGCGGGGCTTTACGCCGATCGCGTTTCGATCAATGTCGAACTGCCGACCGATAGCGGCCTCACTCGCCTGGCACCCGACAAGGACGCGCGCCAGATCGAAGGCGCGATGGGCCGGGTGAAGGCCGATCTGGTCGAAGCGAAGGATGCGAGGAAGCGCTTCAAGCATGCGCCGCGCTTCGCGCCCGCCGGCCAGTCGACGCAGATGATCGTGGGCGCCGATGCCGCGACCGATGCGGACATCGTCGGCAAGGCGAGCAGGCTGTACGACAATTTCCGTCTCCGCCGGGTCTATTACAGCGCGTTCAGCCCGATCCCCGATGCGAGCGCGGTGCTGCCTTTGAAGCGCCCGCCGCTGATCCGCGAACATCGCCTCTATCAGTCAGACTGGCTGATGCGCTTCTACGGTTACAAACCCACCGAGGTGATGCAGGCGACCGAAGCTGACGGGAATCTGCCGCTCGATATCGATCCCAAGCTCGCCTGGGCGCTGAAATTCCGCGACAGCTTCCCGGTCGACGTCAATCGCGCCACCAAGGAACAGCTGCTGCGTGTGCCGGGGTTGGGAGTGAAGGCGGTCCAAAAGATTTTGGCCAGCCGCCGCCACCGCACGCTGCGTCTGGACGATGTTGCGCGGCTGACGCTGTCGATCACCAAGGTCCGCCCGTTCATCTGCACGGTAGACTGGCGCCCGGTCATGCTGACCGATCGCGCGGACCTCAGGACCATGCTTGCGCCCAAGACCGAACAATTGGAGCTGTTCGCGGCATGAGGGAAGCGCGCTCGCTCCAGACTATGAAGCTCGGCACCTATTACGTGGTCGAGCTGCCCGAACCGGACGATTTCGAATTCTGGCGCGAACGGGCGCGGGCGCTGATCCAGTGCGACGTGCCGCCCGATCGGATCGCCTGGATCGAACCGGGCGGCAGCGGCGATCTGTTCGCGCATGGCGAGCGGCGCGCGCCCGTGCCGGCCGGCGATGCGCCTCCGGTGCGGGCCAATCGCCGCTTCGTAAGCCTCGCGAAGAACGCCGCGCTTCATTCCGATCCCGAACGCTTCGCGCTGCTCTATCGCTTGCTCTGGCGCTTACAGGCGAACCCGCGCATGATGGAGGACAAGGCCGATCCCGATGTTCGCCGGATCGAGGAGCTCGACAAGAACGTCCGGCGCGACAGTCACAAGATGCACGCTTTCGTACGCTTCCGCCTGGTGGAGGACGAGGAAACGGACGGCGAGCACTACGTCGCTTGGTTCGAGCCCGAGCATCACATCCTGCGCGCCAATGCGGGCTTCTTCATGCGCCGGTTCGCCAATATGCGCTGGTCGATCCTGACCCCGCAGGGCAGCCTACACTGGGACACGGAAACCATGCGCGAAGGCCCGCCCGCCGAACGCGCCGATGCGCCCGGCGGCGATCCGATGGAGGATCTCTGGCGCACTTATTACGCATCCATCTTCAACCCCGCGCGTTTGAAGATCGGGGCTATGCTCAAGGAAATGCCCCGCAAATATTGGAAGAACATGCCCGAAGCCGCTCTCATCCCCGAGCTGGTGGCGGGCGCGCAGAAGCGGGAGAGCACCATGGTAGAGGCAGGAACGCTGGAATTCGAGGAACGGCCCGAAACGCTGGCGGCGATCGACAAGGCGATTCATGCTTGCCGCAAATGCCCGATCGGCGAACTCGACAATCAGGCGGTGATGGGTGAGGGGCCGCAAAACGCCGCTCTCATGATCGTAGGTGAACAGCCAGGCGATCAGGAAGATCAGAGCGGGCGACCCTTCGTGGGGCCGGCCGGACAATTGCTCGACGTCCATCTCGAAAAGGCCGGAATCGACCGCCAGGCGGCTTACGTCACCAACACCGTCAAGCATTTCAAATACGTCCAGCGCGGCAAAAGAAGGCTGCACCAGTCTCCGGGTGCGAAGGAGATCGATACCTGCCGCTGGTGGATCGAAAGCGAGCGCGCGATCGTGCAGCCCAAACTGGTGCTCGCCATGGGGGCCAGCGCAGCGCGCGGTATGCTGGGCAAGACGGTCAGCATCTCCAAGGCCCGCGGAAGCCCGATCGCACTCGAGGATGGCAGCGAGCTGTGGATCACCGCGCATCCCTCCTATCTGCTGCGCCTCGAAGGCCCGGCGCGCGAGGAACAGGCGCGTCTGTTCGACGCCGATCTCGCCGCGGTGAAGGAGCGGTTGGAGGAGCTGGTCGGGTGATCGGCATGTATCTCTTCGTCATCCCCGAGAAGGCGGGGGGCCAGGGCGGAGCCGCCGAGCTTGCAGCTGGATTCCCGCCCGCGCGGGAATGACGGCCGAGCACCCGTGTGCCCGAAAACGACCTCCAGATTCCCAAACGCCGGATCGAGCTCGATCCCGACCTAATCGACGCGCCGCCGCGTGCGCCGTTCGTCGAGCTCGGCCTCGTCAGCTGCTTCAGCTTCCTGCGCGGTGCATCCGATGCCGTCGATCTGGTGCTCGCGGCCCGGCGGCTCGGCTACGATGCGATCGGGATCGCCGATGCCAATACGATGGCGGGCGTCGTGCGCATTCACAGCGAAGCGAAAACGCTTAAGTTAAAACCGCTTATCGGGTGTAGGATAGAAACGGTCGAGGGCCTTGCCTTCCTCGCCTATCCCCGCAATCGCGCTGCCTATGGGCGCCTGTGCAGACTGATCAGCGCGGGCCGGATGGCGACATTGGACGGCAAATGGCAGGCGAAGGGTGCCTGCGACATAAACCTCGCCATGCTGGCCGCTCACAGCGAGGATGTGCAGCTCATCCTCGTGCCACCGGACGATCTCGAGCAGCGATATGCTACCGCGGTGCCCAGCAATGTCGTTTCCCTTACCTCGCGAGAGCCGCCGGTCGATGCGCCTTTGCGCACGATAACGAAGCCATTCGAACAGCTTATCTCGCATATCGCAGACCGGCTCCCGACGTTGAAATACGTTGCCGCCAGCTATCTGCACACCGGCGACGACGTGGTGCGGATCGAGCGGCTAGACGCGCTGGCAAAGGCATGGGGGCTTTCGATCCTCGCCACCAACGACGTCCATTACGCCACGCCTGACCGGCGCCCGTTGCAGGATGTGATGACGGCGATCCGGCACAAGACCACCGTTTCTGCCGCCGGGCATTTGCTGCACGGCAATGCCGAACGCTATCTCAAATCGCCCGAAACCATGGTCCGCCTGTTCGATCGCTGGCCGCATGCGATCGCGGCGGCGCGGGAGGTGGCGGACTCATGCGATTTCTCTCTGGACGATCTAAGTTACGAATATCCCGAAGAAATCTATCCCGACGGCATGACGCCACAGGAATTCCTCGAAAGCGAGACCTGGTGGGGGGCTGAGGATCGCTACCCATCGGGTGTGCCCGATCATATCGTCGACACGCTGGAGCGCGAATTGGCGCTGATTGCGAAACTCGACCTCGCGCGCTATTTCCTTACCATCAAGGATATCGTCGATTTCGCGCGCTACGGGGTCGATCCGCCGATCCTGTGCCAGGGGCGGGGAAGCGCGGCCAATTCGGCGGTCTGCTATTGCCTCGGCATCACCAATGTCGATCCGGCCAAGCACCAATTACTGTTCGACCGCTTCATCTCCGAAGAGCGCAAGGAGCCGCCCGATATCGATGTCGATTTCGAGCACGAACGACGCGAGGAGGTGATCCAGTACCTCTATTCGAAATACGGCCGCCACCGCGCCGGGCTGTGTGCCACGGTCATCCATTACCGCCCGCGCATGGCGATCCGCGAGGTCGGCAAAGCGATGGGCCTGACCGAGGATGTCACCGCCGCGCTCGCCAAGACGGTCTGGGGCGGATGGGGCAAGGAAATCAGCGAACGCCATGCCCAGGAAACCGGCATGGACGTGACCGATCCGCATCTCAAGCGGGTTCTCAAGTTGACCGAGCAGATGATTGGGATGCCACGACATTTGTCGCAGCATGTCGGTGGGTTTATCCTGACAGAGGGCGCGCTGACCGAGACGGTGCCGATCGGCAATGGCGCTATGCCCGATCGCAGTTTCATCGAATGGGACAAAGACGATATCGAGGCGCTGGGCATCTTGAAAGTGGACGTGCTCGCGCTGGGGATGCTGACCTGTATCAGGAAATGCCTCGATCTTCTTGAAAAGCATCACGAAAAGAGCCTGACCCTGGCGAATGTCCCGCGCGAGGACCCGGAAACCTACGCCATGCTGCGCACCGGCGATTCGCTCGGTGTGTTCCAGGTCGAAAGCCGGGCGCAGATGAACATGCTGCCCCGCCTACGCCCGCGTGAATTCTACGATCTCGTGATCCAGGTCGCAATCGTGCGGCCCGGCCCGATCCAGGGCGACATGGTGCACCCCTATCTGAAACGTCGCCGCGGGGCGGAACAGGTGGTCATCCCCGCACCCGGCCCCGAACATGGCCCGCCCGACGAGCTGTCCAGCATTCTCGAACGCACGCTGGGCGTTCCGATCTTCCAGGAACAGGCGATGAAGATCGCGCTCGACGCGGCGAAATTCTCCAGTCGCGAGGCCAATCGATTGCGGAAGGCGATGGCGACCTTCCGCAGCCGGGGCATGGTGGACGAATTGCAGGACATGATGGTCGAACGCATGGTGAAGCGTGGTTACGATCGCGACTTCGCCCAGCGCTGCTTCAACCAGATCCGGGGCTTCGGCGAATACGGTTTTCCCGAAAGCCACGCGGCCAGCTTCGCGCATCTTGTCTATGTGTCGAGCTGGCTGAAATGCCATTTTCCGGCGGCGTTCGGCTGCGCGCTGCTGAATTCGCAGCCGATGGGTTTCTATGCTCCCGCACAGATCGTGCGCGATGCGGCGGAGCATGGGGTGGCTGTTCTGGCGGCGGATGTGAACCTGTCGGATTGGGACTGCACGCTGGAGAGTTCGGAGAAGGATTTGGGTGATCCTCTTGCGGAAAAGGGGCGCCTCGACCGGCATATCGCCCTGCGCCTGGGCCTCAGGCAGATCGACGGTCCGCCCGAAGCGGTCGCAGCGCGGATCGTGGCGGAGCGGGTCGAGAACGGGCCGTATCGCGATGTCGCCGAATTGCGCGACCGGGCGAGGATCGGGCCTGCGCATATCGAGCGGCTCGCATCTGCGGATTGTTTCGGATCGATGGGCCTGTCGCGGCGTCAGGCGCTGTGGGATGCGCGCAGCCTGATCGGTGCGCCCGACCTGCCGCTGTTCGCCCATGCCGCCGCGCGCGACGAAGGGGCGGAAAAGGGCCGCACCGCCTTACCGCATATGCCGCTGAGCGAAGAGGTCGTGGCCGATTACCAGACGACGCGGTTGAGCCTGAAGGCGCATCCAATGGCCTTCCTGCGCGCCAGCCTTGCCGAGCGCGGCTTCGTGCGCGCCTGCGATCTGCGCGCGCGCAAGTTCCGCTCCATGGTCCATGTCGCGGGCGTGGTCCTGATCCGCCAGCGGCCGGGTAGCGCGAAGGGGGTGTGCTTCATCACGCTGGAGGACGAGACGGGCGTCATCAACCTCGTCGTCTGGCCCGACCTCAAGGAGAAGCAGCGCCGCGTGGTCATGGGCGCGCGGCTGATGGAGGTGCGTGGCCGTGTCGAATATGACGACGAGGTGATCCACGTCATCGCCCATCACATGACCGATGCGACCGAGGACCTGCACAAATTGTCCGACGACATGCTCAACGCGCCCGTCGCCCGCGCGGATCATGTCAGCAATCCCCTGCCGTCGAAGTTCAACCCGCGCGACGACCTTCGCGAAGGCGCCGACGATCCCTACCAGCCCGTCGAGCCTTGGGAGGAACCGCCCGCCGGCAATCGCGAATGCGGGTTCCATGGGCCGCAATCGGGCGGGCATCCGCGCGATGTCAGGATCATTCCCAAATCCCGCGACTTTCATTGAGGATGGCGGACAACCCTCGAACAATTTCCACTCGTATCGGGCGTTTCGTCGGGGATCGCCGCGTCATCGCGGTGCTCGTGCTGGCAGCGCTAATCGTCGCTGGGCGCGCCTGGCTGGCGGAGCATCCCGAGCACGATCCGTGGGCGCCGCTCGACCTGCGCGATCCGCCGGGCTGGGCGACCACGACGAAACTGCAGGCCCTGCGCGACGATGTGCCGCAATGCCGTGCGGTGCTGGAGCGCTCGGAGGTGGCGTTCACCGCGCTTGATCCGCAAGGGGAAGGGGAGTGCGCGCGGCCCGACCGGACCCGGCTCGATGCCTATCCGCTATCGCCTTCGAGCCCGCCCACCACCTGCCCGGTGGCCATCGCGATGGAGCTCTGGCGGACTGACAGTCTGGAACCCGCAGCGCAGGAGATTTTCGGCAGCGATATCGCGCGAATAGAGCATCTTGGTGCCTATTCCTGCCGTCGTCTCTATGGCCGAGACAGCGGAGCATGGAGCGAACATGTGACTGGGAACGCGATCGACATCGCCGGTTTCGTCCTGGAAGACGGGACGCGTATCAGCGTGCTGCGCGATTGGGAGGGCGACGACGACGAAGCACGCTTCCTGCGCCGCGCGCGGGACGGCGCCTGCGACGCCTTTGCAACGACCCTGAGCCCGGACTACAACGCCGCCCACGCCGACCATTTCCATCTCGACATGAGCCCGCGCTGGTCGGGCGTGTGTCGCTAGTCGCCCGCGCGCAGTTCTTCGAACGCTTCCCGCGCGGCGCGGGCTTCGGCGCACATCTCGGCGCTCGTCTCGCAATGCCGCTCGAGCAGTTCGACATTGCGGCGCTGTTGGGAGAGAAAATGCGGGTCGGATAGAACTGTCGGCGAATAAACCTCGCGCCGGTCGGCGGTGGTGGAAGCGTCGGAAGAGTCATCCGACCGGGAGGACAGGCTATCGCCCGGCCTGCCTAGCGATGTCACCATCATGCCTGCGCCGAACGCGGCGACGATCGCGATCAGAGTGACTGTGGTGCGAAGGGAGGGGCGCCGCATCATCGGCAGAAACTATCGTGCGCGGCGGAACCTGCCAACGCCCAGGCCGCGTTACCCTTCCAGCGAATAGCCCGCCGATCTCACGGTGCGGATCGGGTCCTTGGCGCCCGGCATCTCGATCGCCTTGCGGAGGCGCCGGATGTGGACGTCGACCGTGCGCAGTTCGATGTCGCTCCCCGTACCCCACACGCCGTCGAGCAGCTGACCGCGATTGAACACCCGACCGGGGCTTTCCATGAAGAATTTGAGCAGGCGGTATTCGGTCGGCCCGAGCTTCAAAGTCTCGCCGCGGCGCACCACTTTGTGGGCCACGGGGTCGAGCACGATATCGCCGACTTCTATACTCTCGCCCGCCAGCGCGGGACGGATGCGGCGCATCACCGCACCGACGCGTGCCAGCAGTTCGCGCGGGCTGAACGGCTTGGTGAGATAGTCGTCCGCCCCGGTATCGAGCCCGCGGATGCGATCGTCCTCGGCTTCGCGCGCGGTCAGCATGATGATCGGGACATGCGCGGTCGACTTGTCGCGGCGCAGGCGGCGGCAGACCTCGATCCCGCTGGTCCCTTCGATCATCCAGTCGAGAATGACGAGATCGGGCGTATCTTCCGCCGCGAGAATTAGCGCCTCGTCACCATCGGCGGTCGCGCGGACATTGTAGCCCTCGTTGCTGAACCGATATTCGAGCAATTCCAGCAGCGCCGGATCGTCTTCGACAAGCAGCAGTTTCGCCTTGTTCATGGCGCCGGATCGTCCCGTAGTTCCTGTGGTCGTCATCCTGATATGACGCTCACACTACAGGAATGTGTCAACGGTCGCCGCCATCCACATTATCGGCGCCGCGATTGTCGTCGTCCGACGCGTCGTCGTCGTGGTAATAGGATCCGGTTGCGGCGAAATGGACCATTTCCGCGACATTGGTCGCATGGTCGCCGATGCGCTCCAGATTGCGCGCCACGAACAGCAATTGCGCGGCGTTGCTGATCGTGGCCGGATTTTCGACCATGTGGCTGACGAGGTTGCGGAAAATCGAATTGTAGAAGGCATCGACCTTCGCATCGGTCTCGATAACTTCCTTGGCCAGCTCGGCATCGCGCGCGGCGTAGGCGGTGAGGACGTCATGCACCATTTCGGCGGCGACTTCCGCCATGGCGGGAAGCAGCGTCAGCGGTTCGAATTTCTTGCGGTTTTCCGCCTCGATCTGGCGGCTCGCTTTGGCGATGTTCTTGGAATAATCGCCGATCCGCTCGACCACGCCCGCGATCTTGAGCGCGGCGATCACTTCGCGCAAATCGTCCGCCATCGGCGCGCGGAGGGCGATCACGCGGATCGCCAGCTTGTCGATCTCGCTTTCGAGCGCGTCGATCCGCTTGTCGCCCTTGATGACCTGCTTGGCAAGAGCGTCGTCGCCCTTGACCAATGCTTCGAGCGAGCGCTGGATCGCGACTTCGGCGAGGCCGCCCATCTCCGCGATGAGCCCGCGCAACCGCGTGATGTCCTCGTCGAAGGCCTTGACGGTATGTTCCTGCATCGTCCTGTCCTCAGCCGTAACGGCCGGTTATGTAATCCTGGGTCCGCTGTTCGAGCGGATTGGTGAATATGTCAGAAGTACGACCATACTCCACCATCTTTCCCAAATGGAAGAAAGCTGTGCGCTGGCTGACGCGGGCCGCCTGCTGCATGGAGTGGGTGACGATCACGATCGCATAGCGGCCCGACAGGTCGGCGATCAGCTCCTCGATCTTGGCAGTCGCGATCGGGTCGAGCGCGGAGCAGGGCTCGTCCATCAGGATGACCTCGGGATCGACCGCGATGGCGCGTGCGATGCACAGGCGCTGCTGCTGACCGCCCGAGAGCGCGGTCCCGCTATCGGTGAGGCGATCCTTGACCTCTTCCCAGAGGCCCGCGCGCCGCAGCGACTTCTCGACGATCGCGTCGAGCTCGTCCTTGCCCTCGGCAAAGCCGTGGATCTTCGGACCGTAGGCAATGTTCTCGTAGATCGACTTGGGGAACGGGTTGGGCTTCTGGAACACCATTCCGACCCGCGCGCGCAATTGCACCACGTCGAGCTTGGGGTTGTAGATATTCTCCCCGTCCAGCGTGATCTCGCCTTCCACGCGCGCGGCGGGAATGGTGTCGTTCATGCGGTTGAGGCAGCGCAGGAAAGTCGATTTGCCGCAACCCGACGGGCCGATGAAGGCGGTCACGTATTTCTGCGGGATGTCGATCGAAACGGAGTCGATCGCCTGCTTCGACCCATAGAACACGTTCACATCATGCGCGCGCATCTTGGCTTCGGTGTCTTCAAGGTTGTCGTGAACTACGGTCACCAGCGTTTCTCGAACTTGTTGCGCAGATAAATGGCGAGGCCGTTCATCACCAGGAGGAACAGCAATAGAACGATGATCGCCGCGCTCGTCCGTTCCACAAAACCGCGATCGATCTCGTCCGACCAAAGGAAAATCTGGACCGGCAGGACGGTGGCGGGCGAGGTCAGCCCGTCGGGCGGCGTGGCGACGAAGGCGCGCATTCCGATCATCAACAGCGGCGCGGTCTCACCCAGTGCGCGGGCCATGCCGATGATGGTGCCGGTCAGGATACCGGGCAAGGCGAGCGGGAGGACGTGGTGAAACACGACCTGGACGGGCGAGGCGCCGACCGCCAGCGCGCCGTCGCGGATCGAAGGCGGTACGGATTTGATCGCGTTGCGTCCGGCGATGACGATCACGGGCATGGTCATCAGCGCCAGCGTCATGCCGCCGATCAGCGGGGCGGAGCGGAAATTGGGGAAGATCCACAGGAACACAGCCAGGCCCAGAAGGCCGAAGATGATCGACGGCACCGCCGCGAGATTGTTGATCGAGACCTCGATCACGTCGGTCCAGCGGTTCTTGGGCGCGTATTCCTCGAGATAGAGCGCGGCGAGGACACCGATCGGGAAGGCCAGCAGCAGCGTTACCGCCATGGTCAGGAGCGACCCCTTGAGCGCCCCCCAGATGCCGACCTCCTGCGGGTTGGTCGCATCCGAACGATCGAAGAAGCCGAGATCGAAATTCTTTTCCAGCAGACCGCGTTCGGACAGCGATCGCGCCAGAGCCTGCATTTCCGGCGACCCTTCGCCTTCGAAGCCGGCCGCAAGATCGGGGCTGGCGGCAAGATCGAACGTCGTGGTGGTGCGCAGGATCGAGGGATCGGCCTGGATCGCCTCGGCGACATCGCGCCAGGCGAAGGTGCCGATCTGGGCCGCGCCCTGGTCACCGAGCGTCTCGGCGGCGAAATACTGGACGGTGGCCGGAAGCCCCTGCGCCTCCAGCGTCCGTATGCCCTCGATCCCGGCCAGCGTGTTCGCATCGCCGCTGATACCGGCTTCGGTGAAGTCGATCGTCACCGGCATTTCGACGCGCTGGAAGCCGCCGATACCGTTGATCGTCATCGTCGCGAGCAGGAAGACCAGCACCACGACCGAAAAGATGATTGCCGACAGACCGAGCAGCTTGAAGCGCTGTTCGGCGGCGTAGCGCTTCTTCAGCCGCTTTTCGAACGCGGCCGTGCGGGTCGGCGCGCGCGAGGCAGCGCTCTGGGCGGTCGTTTCTGGGATCACCGTGTCACTCATACGCTTCGCGGAACCGCTTGACGACGCGCAGGGCGATGAAATTCAGCCCCAGCGTCACGAGGAAGAGGACAAAGCCCAAGGCGAACGCGCTCAGGGTGGCGGGATGGTCGAAACTGCCTTCGCCCGTCAGCATGGCGACGATCTGGACTGTCACCGTGGTCATGGAATCGAGCGGATTGGCGCTGAGATTGGCGGCGGTCGAGGCCGCCATGACGACGATCATCGTTTCGCCGATCGCGCGGCTGACCGCAAGCATCACGCCCGCCACGATGCCGGGCAGGGCGGCGGGGATCATCACCTTGCGGATCGTCTCGCTGCTAGTGGCGCCCATGGCGAGGCTACCGTCGCGCATCGCACCGGGGACGGCGGCAATACTGTCATCCGCCATCGATGAAACGAAGGGGATGATCATCACGCCCATGACGAGGCCCGCGGCAAGCGCGCTCTCGCTCGATGCGTTGCTGATCCCCAGCGACACCGCGATGTCGCGGATGCCCGGCGCGATGGTGAGCGCGGCGAAATAGCCATAGACGACGGTCGGCACACCGGCGAGAATCTCGAGCGCGGGCTTGACCCAGGCGCGCACGCGCGGATCGGCATATTGGGTCAGATAGATCGCGCTCATCAGCCCCAGCGGAATGGCCACGATCATGGCGATGATCGCGCCGATGAAGATCGTACCCCAGAACAGCGGGATCGCGCCGTAGCGATCCCCCTGCGGGTTCAGGGGATTGCTCATCGGATCGGGGTTCCACTGGGCCCCGAACAGGAAGTCGATCGGCGAGACCATGCCGAAGAAGCGGATCGTCTCGAACACCAGGCTGGCGACGATGCCGATCGTGGTGAGGATCGCCACGAGCGAGGCGAGCAGCAGGATGGTCATCACCATCTTCTCTACCCGCGTGCGGGCGGTGAAATCGGGCCTCAGTCTCAGGAACGAAAAGGCGCCGCCCAGAAACGCGATCACCAGCGTCGCGGCAAGCCCGATCCAGTTGTAGAACGAGATGGCACTGCGAAACGGTTCGACGAGGCCGGCGGCCGCGGGATTGAACACGGCCGGCGAATTGCCGAGCGCCACGTTGCGCGCTTCGGCCAGCATGGTCTGGCGTTGCAGGCCGAAAACGGGAAGATCGGCGGCGGCGGGGCTCGCCAGCACCGATTGCAGCACGAGATTGGGCGACAGCGCCGCCCAGACGATGGCGAAGAGGACCGCCGGAATGACGATCCACAGCGCCACGTACCAGCCATGATAGCTGGGCAGTGCGGCGAGCCTTACGCCCGGCTGCGCGCGCTTGAACGTCCAGGCGCGCCCCCGTGCCGCCAGCCAGCCGGCAAGCCCCAGAGCCAGGGCGAGGAGAAGCAGGATGGCAGGAGACACGAGCTTGGCGCTTTACCGGCTGTCGCTTACTGGAAGTCGGCGGCGGTGAGGGTCGGGAACTGGGTCAGCGCCTGGGTATTGCGCGCCATCACATCGTCGGGCGACGCGACCAGACCGATATCGGCGAGCGGCCCGCCGCGCGACCACATCTTGCCCCATTCCGCCAGATAGGCGCGCAGGCCCGGAATGGCGTCGAGATGGGCGTTCTTGACGTAGACGTAGAGCGGACGCGCGCCCGGATAGGCGAAGCTGGAAATGTTCTCGTAGGTCGGCTTGACCCCGTTCATCGACAGGCCCTGCACCTTGTCGGCGTTTTCTTCCAGATAGCTGTATCCGAACACGCCCACGGCGCGCGGATTGTTCTCGATCTTCTGGACGATCAGATTGTCCTGCTCGCCCTGGTCGACATAGGCGCCGTCGGAACGGATTTCGGTGCAGACGCGCGCGTGGCGATCTTCATCGCTATCCTTGAGCGCTTCCATTTCTGGGTTCGCGTCGCAGCCCACTTCAAGCACCAGCTCGGCCAGCGCATCGCGTGTGCCCGAGGTCGAGGGCGGACCGTAAACGAGGATCGGCTCGTTCGGGAGCGAAGGATCGACGTCCGACCAGGTGCGATTGGTCTGTTCGCCGCCATAGGGGTTCGCGGCCAGCGCCTCGTAAACGATCTTGGGCGTCAGGTTCATCGTGATGCCGCCCTGTGCCGAAGCGAAGGCGATCCCGTCGAGTCCGACCTGCAATTCGGTGATCTCGGTCACGCCGTTCTGCTGGCAGGTCTCGAACTCGCTTGCCTTCATGCGGCGCGAGGCATTGGCCATGTCGGGCTTGTCCGCGCCGACGCCGCTGCAGAACAGCTGGATACCGCCGCCCGAGCCGGTCGCTTCGATGATGGGCGAGGGGAATTCCGGGTTCGAGCGCACGAAGCTTTCCGAAACCAGCTTGGCGAAGGGGAACACGGTGGACGAGCCGACCGCACGGATCGATTCGCGCGATCCGCCGCCGCCCGCGGTGTCGCCGCACGCAGACAGGGCGAGAAGGGAGAGGGCGGCAAAGGCCATATGGCTGCGCTTGATCATGATTCGCTTTCCTTCGGGAGTATGGTGCCGGTCCAAAAGCGAGTTTGTGTTACAGCATTGCGACAACTGCGTGACCCCCATCGCTCGGTTTTGAACAGCTTGCCCCGATTGCGGCGCTTATCAGCGAGAGCGCGCATCAATCGGCTGTCCCGGCGTCGTCCGTCAGATCGTCCTGAATCGGCAGGAGCACGGCGACGCGGGTTCCTTCGCCGAGCGTGCTTTCGATGTCGAGCCTGCCGCGATGGCGTTCCACAATATGCTTGACGATCGCCAGCCCGAGTCCTGTCCCTCCCGAGGCGCGGCTACGGCCCGGATCGGTGCGATAGAACCGGCGGGTGAGGTGGGGAATGTGTTCCGGCGCGATCCCTTCGCCGCGATCGGCCACTGACAGGCGCACGCGCTTGGTCCCCTGGGGCTGGAGAGTGACCGAGACCGAACTGTCCTCACCGCCATATTTCAGCGCGTTGTCGACGAGGTTGCGGACCATCTGTTCGAGTTGCTGGGTATCGCCGCTGACGAGGAATTCCCCGTCCGCCTCGATATCGAGCCGCGTCGCCCGCTCCTGCCCTGCGGCATCGCTCGCCGCGCGTCGCACCAGCGGGGCGAGGCTGATCGTGTTCGACGGCAGATCGTCCTTCTCCGCCTCGATCCGCGACAGGGACATGAGATCGCTGACGAGGTCCTGCAATCGCCGCCCCTCGCGCTCGATCGTGCCGAGAAAGCGCTTCGCCATTGCTGGGTCGAGATCGTCGGCATCGTCCTGCAGCGTTTCGACATAGCCCAGGATCGAAGCGAGTGGGGTGCGCAGCTCGTGGCTGGCATTGGCGACGAAATCGGTGTGGGCGCGCGCGGTGTCCGCTTCGGCGGTGCGATTGACGAATTCGATGACCGCCATCCCGTCGTCGAGGGTCTTGCGATTGATCCGCCAGATATCCTGCCGCCGCGCGAGCCCGCGGATGACGGCGAACCCGTCGGTGTCGCGATCGATCAGCGCGACCGCTTCGGGCTGGCGGAGAGCCATGCGAACATCCTGTTCGACGATATGCGGGCCGAGCAGCTTGCGTGCCGCGCGGTTCGCCACGGCCACGCGATTGCGCCGCGTCACGATGATGGGCGCATCGGAGAATTCGAACAATTCCCCCATCCGTTCCGCCGACATGGACTGCTTTTCCAGCGTGGCGCTCGGCGGCGGCTTTGGCCCGCCGACCATCCAGAGCGTCGCGATCCATAAGAGAGTGACGGCAAAGGCCAGCGCGATCCCGGCGCCGCTGACCATCATGACGATACCCGCTGCGATGGCGAGGCCGGCTGCCGGCCAGGGGAAATTGCTGCGATCGCGCATATAGGCGCGCCTCTAGCGAGCCGGTCCCCACCTGACCAGCCCTACGCGAGAACCCCGACGTCTCCCGGAGCGCCGTCCGGCTTCGCTATCGAAAGACGGACAAATCGTGGCGCATCGGGAAGGGTGATGTATCGATCGCTGCCCGGATGGTAGGGGCGGTCAACCAATCGAAAGAGACTCTATGGCGAAGACAGTTGCGCAGATCGTGGTGGATGCCCTCGAAAAGGCAGGTGCGAAACGGGTTTACGGTATCCCCGGGGACACCATCAATCATCTCACCGACGCAATCGCGAAGAGCGACCTGCGCTGGGTGGGCGTGCGACATGAGGAAGCCGGTGCCTTTGCCGCCGGGGGCGAATCCTACATGACGGGCGAATTGTCTGTCTGCGCGGGAACCTGCGGGCCGGGATCCCTGCACTTCGTCAACGGCATCTACGAAAGCCATCGCAACGGTGCGCCGGTGCTTCTGATCGCCTCGGATGTCGCCCGCACGGAAAAGGGGTTCAATTTTCCGCAGGAGGTCGAACAGAAGAAGATCTACGAGCAGCATTCTCATTTCTGCGAATATATCTCGCATCCCTCGCAGGCGCGACGCATCGTCACGAAGGCCGCGCAGGCCGCGCTGACGAAGAGGGGTGTCGCGGTCGTCATCGTGAATGGCGACATGTTCACCGAGACGGACGAGGACGCGATGGATTGGCGGGTCTATCGCCCCGAACCGGTCTGCCGCCCGAACGATGCCGAACTGGCGGAGCTTGCCGCTTTGGTCGATGCCGCTGGCAAAGTGTCGGTCTATGCCGGGATCGGCGCGCGTGACGCAAAAACGGAAATCGTCGGTTTTTGCGAAAAGGTGAAGGCACCGATGGTGCACACCACGCGGGCGAAGGAATTTCTCGAACCGGATAATCCCTATAATGTCGGGGTCAACGGCATCCTCGGCAACAAGGCGGGGGTGGAGGCGCTGGAGGATGCAGATCTGGTCATCAGCCTCGGCTGCGATTTCGCCTACACCCAGTATTACCCTGAAGCGAAAAAGATCGTGCAGATCGACATCGATCCCACGCATCTCGGCAGACGATCGGCGATCCATCTCGGCCTGGTGGGAGATGCGAAGGCGACGATGGTCGCTTTGCTGCCGCTGGTCGCGGCGAAATCCGATGCGGGCCATCTCGAACGCCAGCAACAGCAGTGGCAGGACGACCTCGCAGGGTATGAGAAGCAGAGCACGGAAAGCGATCCCGCGCTCATCCATCCGCAATTCGTCGCCAACATGCTTGACGGCAAGGCAGCGCAGGACGCGATCTTCGTGTCGGATGCGGGAACCTCGATGGTGTGGATGCTGCGCCACATCAAGGCCACCGGAGAACGCCGTTTCCTCAACACCCTCCTCCACGGCACCATGGCGAGCGGGATGCCCCAGGCGATGGGTATCAAGCTGGCTTATCCCGAACGGCAGGTCATCGCCATGTGCGGTGACGGCAGCCTGACCATGCTGATGGGCGAATTGCTGACCTTGGTGCAGGAAAAGATCCCGCTCAAGCTCGTCGTCTTCCACAACGACACGTTCGGCTTCGTCGAAATGGAGCAGCGCGTCGAAGGGCTGGTCGATCACTATACCGGCCTAAACAATCCCGATTTCGCCAAGCTGGCGGAAGCCTGCGGGATTGCGGGCTGGCATGTCGAGAATGCCGATGCGCTGGAGCCTGCGATGGATGCCTGGTTGCGCCATGACGGGCCGGCGCTTCTCGATGTGAAGGTGAACCAGATGGAGCTGGTGATGCCTCCCAAGATCGAAGCCTCGCAGGTCGCGGGGACCGCCTTGTTTGGGGTGAAGGCTGTGCTCGATGGCCGCACGAAGGAAGTCGTCGACCTGTTGCGCAATAATTTCTTGCGGTGAAGCAGCGCCGCTCTACCCTGATCGGCGCTTACGCGGCCTCTGCCACGCTCAAGGAGAATCCCTCTTATGCCTACCACCAATTTCGCGGATTTCGGCCGTGCTCTGGCCCTTCCTCTTGCCATGTCGCTGGCACTTGCCGGCTGCGGCACGCAGGAGGCGGAAGAGGTGGGTCAGGCCGAAACGGCAATGACCGAAGAGCCGGGTGTGGACGGCGCGGCGGTCACTGCGGGCGAAGCGCGGTCGGAAGCGGCGGCGCTGGCGGGGCGGATCGCTTCGGGCGAGCTGGAGCAAGACGAACTGGCGGTCGCGCTGGAAGACCTGGACCGGCTGGTGAATGACAATCCGGTCGATTTCCCGGCTGACATGCGCCCTTCGCTGACGGAAGATATCCAATCCGCGCGCACGGCCATGGAATCGCAGGACAGCGAAGCCTTGCAGGAAGCGGCGGCATCCATTCAGACTACGCTGTCAGGGTCCGACGCGGCTTCGACGGCGAGCTGATGACGATGCGGCGGGGGGTGGCCGATTCCGATGACATCGGCTGATATCGGCCGCGCGTTATGAGATCGGTCTTCCTGGCGGCTGGAGCCATGCTGGCGATATTCGCGCCACAAATCGTGCACGCATCGTCGGGCCTCGATCAGAGCTTTCTCCAGCCGATGGGACCGGGCGCCGAAGAGCAGTTCAATCACCTTTTGCGGGTGATCGGCATCACGATGATCGTGATCCTGCCGGTGCTTATCGGCGTGCCCTATATTCTCTGGCGCTATCGCTACGCCAGGCCACGGGGCGAATATCGGCCGGAGTGGGAATTTTCCGAGCGGCTCGAATGGGCGCTGTGGGGCGTGCCGGTCGTGGTGGTCCTCGTGCTGGCGGGCTGGCTCTGGCATTCCACGGCCAAGCTCGACCCCTACGATCGTCTGGGGCCCGAGCCCCTTGAGATCCAGGCAATCGGGCTCGATTGGAAATGGGTGTTCATCTATCCCGACGAAGGCATCGCGACGGTCAACGAACTGGCCGTGCCGGTGGGTAGGCCCGTCGAACTGACATTGACCACCGACACGGTGATGCAGAGCTTGCTGATCTCGTCCCTTACCGGGCAGATCTACGCGATGCCGGGCATGACGACGAAGCTGAATTTCGCAGCCTCGCGAACGGGAGAAGCAGAGGGCGAGAACACGCAGTTCAATGGGAGGGGATTTGGGCGCCAGAAATTCATCGTGCGCGCGCTCGACCCGGCGGATTATGCGAATTGGTCGAGGGGGGCGTCTCGGGACCTGGTTCTCGACGAACCGACCTACGCCACCCTGCGCAGCCAGTCCGTCCTGGCGGACGCGCGCACCGATCTCGGGCTGGAGAAAAGCGCCGAACCGATCGTCATGACATTGGGCAAAACCGATCTGTTCGACAGGATCATCGCCAAATATCACCGCCGGAGAACCGCCGATCGCGATAGCGGCCTCGGCGGAACCGGCTTGCCTTCCGATAGCGCGTCGGAAGGTAACCGATGAGCCGCGAGACCAGTCCGATTGTCGGCAGGCTCGACTGGACAGTCACGCCCTATACTGACCTGCTGCGCGAGGTGAACAGCAGCACCATCGTCGGAGCCGGAGCGGCGAGCGTGCTGGTTCTGGGCGCGATCGCGGGCGTGGTCCTGCTGACCTGGAAACGCTGGTGGGCGCCGCTCTACCGCGACTGGCTGACCTCGGCGGACGCGAAGAAGATCGGGATCATGTATATCGCGCTGGGGCTGGTGATGCTGGCGCGCGGGATCATCGAAGGCTTCGTGATGCGCGCACATCAGGCGAGTGCGCTGGGCACGCTGGCGCAGCCCGAAAGCGGCCTTGTCGCTCCGGATCACTTCGCACAGCTGTTCAGCACGCACGGGACGATCATGATCTTCTTCGTCGCGATGCCGTTGCTGATCGGGCTGATCAATTTCGTCCTGCCCCAGCAATTGGGGGCGCGCGACATGGCCTTTCCGGTGCTCAACCAGATCAGCCTCGGCCTCACCGCAGTAGGGGCTGCGCTGGTGATGATCTCGCTCCTGATCGGCAAGTTCGGGACCGGCGGGTGGACCATGTATCCGCCCTATACCGGTATCGACTTCAGTCCGGGCGAGGGGGTCGACTACTGGCTCTGGGCGATCCTGATATCCGGCGTGGGCTCCACTTTGACGGGGATGAATTTCGCCGTCACGATCTTCAAGGAGCGCGCGCCGGGAATGCATTTCATGCGGATGCCGCTGTTCTGCTGGACCAGCCTGTGCGTCGCCATCATGCTGATCTATGCCATGCCGGCCCTGACCGTATCGAGCGGAATGCTGGTGCTGGACCGGTATCTCGACTTCCATTTCTTCACCAATGATGCCGGCGGCAACATGATGAATTATGCGAACATCTTCTGGATGTTCGGCCACCCGGAAGTCTACATCCTGATCCTGCCTGCCTTCGGCGTCTTCTCCGAAATCAGCTCCACCTTTTCGGGCAAGCGGCTCTACGGCTACACCTCGCTGGTGATCGCCAGCATGAGCATTGCGGTGATCAGCTTCACCGTCTGGCTGCACCATTTCTTCACCATGGGACAGAGCGCGGGGGTCAATATCGCCTTCGGCATCGCGACGATGATCATCGGCGTGCCCACAGGTGTGAAGATATACGACTGGATGGCCACGATGTGGCGCGGCCGCGTACGGATCACGACGCCGATCGTCTATCTGACCGGGTTCTTTCTGCTGTTCGTGATCGGCGGGCTGTCGGGCATCATCCTCGCGAACCCTTCGATCGATTATCAGGTGCACAATTCCACCTTCCTGGTGGCGCATTTCCACAATGTCATCATTCCCGGCGTGCTCTACGGAATGCTAGCGGGCATCCATTACTGGTTCCCCAAGGCCTTCGGCTATCGCCTCGACGAGACATGGGGACGGCGCACGGCCTTTCTGTTCGTCGGCGGCTTCGTCTTCACCTTCCTGCCGCTCTACGTGCTGGGTCTGATGGGAATGCCACGCCGTTCGCCGACCTTTCAGAACCCCGATTTTCTCCCATTTATGTATATCGCCGCATTCGGTGCGGTGCTGATGCTGTGTGCGCTGGCTGCGTTGATCTGGACGTTCTGGACCAGCTATCGCAACCGTCTTTCCCTCGCCGTGCCGGGGGGCGACCCGTGGAACGGGGCGACGCTGGAATGGTCGACGCCCGCCCCGGTGCCCGAATGGACGTTTCCGCGCATCCCGCATGTCGTCGCGCGCGACGATTGGGGAGAGGCCAAGCGCGGGGAAGATCCCTGGAAGGCGCCGGAGCGCTATGACGACATCGAAATGCCGGCGAACACTGCGCACGGTCTCCTGATCGCGGGCGCGGCCTTCGCTTTCGCTTTCGCGATGGTCTGGCATGTCTGGTGGCTGGCGATCCTAAGTTTCCTCGCCTTGCCCGGTCTGCTGATCCTGCGAGGCATGATGGTGATCGAACCGAGGGTCATCAGCGCAGCGGAAGTGGAGGAAGCCGATCGACGCTTCCGGCATCAGGTGGCCAATTTGACGCCGGTCACCCGAGCGGACGAGGAAACCGAGCTTAATCGCGGCGTGCCCGACGTGTCGGAGTTCGCTGGATGAACGAGGCCAATCTCTATCCCGGCCTGAACCTTGGCGGCGGGCACGGCGATGCGCATGATCAGGCCGAGAACACCGTGTTCGGCTTCTGGGTGTTCCTGATGAGCGATCTCATCATCTTCGGAATCCTGTTCGCATCTTATGCCAGCTATCGCGATCCCATCGGCCTCGCCGGCGGGCCGGGTCCACGAGACCTGTTCGACATCGAAAGCGTCGCCATTCAGACTGCCTTCCTGCTGGTCGGCGGAGTGGCCTATGGCGGGGTGTCTCTGGCGGTCAAATACGAAACCGGGCGAGCGAAGGTCATCGCGTGGCTGCTGCTCTGCGCGGCGCTGGGTGCAGGCTTTCTTTTCTTCGAGGTGAAGGATTTCATCACGCAAGCAGGCAAGGGCGGGGTGCCGCAGGCGAGCGGCTGGCTCAGTTCCTACTGGGCGCTGGTCGGCCTCCACGGTATCCACGTCCTGTCCGGCATCGTGTGGATCCTCGCCATGATCGCGCAGATCATCAAGCGGGGGATGGACGATACGGTGAAAGTACGCCTCTCCATGCTGGGCGTTTTCTGGCATTTCCTCGACCTCGTCTGGGTCGGCATCTTTTCGTTCGTATTTCTGGTGCCTCTCGCATGAGCAGGCCGAACACCGGAGAGATCGATCCGAAGGACACTGCGCGCGCGGAAATCCGCAGCTATGCGATCGGTTTTGTCGCCAGCCTGCTGCTGACCGGAGGAGCGTTTGCCGTGCATCTTTCAGGATTGTCGGTGAGCTGGAAAATTGCGCTGATCTGCGCTGCGGCCCTCGTTCAGATCGTCGTCCACCTGCGCAAATTCCTGCATCTCAGCTTTTCGGGCGAGCAATCGCGCGAGGACCTCTTGCTGGTGCTGTTCTCCGTCTGCCTGCTCGCCATCATGGCGGGCGGAACATGGTACGTGATGGCCGATCTTGGCGAGCGGATGCACCAGAGCGGAATGGATGGCGCTCCCATGCATTCCATGTCGGCGGACTGACGAGCGGGCGTCATCCTGAAAGGCGACATTCGCTCAGACAGCTGGGAAAAGTTTCGTTCGGCTCCGGCGCATGCGGCGGGCTTTGAACGCAAAAACGCCACCGATGGTGACCCCTACGGGAATCGAACCCGTGTTTCAGCCGTGAAAGGGCCGCGTCCTAACCGCTAGACGAAGGGGCCAGTCCCGTTGCCGGGTCGGTGGCGTGGCCGGGCGTCTAATGGGCTGTTCCGATGTCGTCAAGCCTCGGATTGCGGCAAATTTTCAATGGGTCCACCAAACCCTCAATCAGCCCAGGCCGCGTCTTCCAAATGCAGTTCGGCCGCAGGGCGCTGGCCCCAATCGTCGATCTTGGCGCGGCCCGCCAGCCACAGCCTCCGCCCGCGCGTGCCATGGAGCAAGGTCTGACCAAGCTCGCTTTCCGCCATGCGAAAACCGATCGCCTTGAAGCTGCGGCCATCGTCGCCCGATGCCACAATGCGGACATGGCCGGTGCCCACCACATCGCATTTGACGAGCCGCACCGGGCCTACGGCGAGGCGAGGGCCGGGCCAGCCCATGCCGAACGGACCGGCCCCCTCCAACGTTTCTACCAGATCGGGCACCAGCCCGCCGGGCGATACGGCGAGATCGAGCACGGTCGATTGCCCGGCGCTGGCCCGCGCGACGTCCTTTGACAAGCGTTCGTCCAGCCAGTCGGAAAAGGCAGCGAGACGGTCGGCCTCGATCGTCAGCCCCGCCGCCATTGCGTGGCCGCCGCCTGCGACCAACAATCCGCTCTCGCGCGCGGCGATGATCGCGGCGCCCAGATCGACACCTGCGATGGAACGGCCCGAACCCTTGCCCTGGCCGGTTGCCTCGTCGATCGCGATGACGAGTGCGGGCTTGCCGGTCTTTTCCTTGATCCGCCCGGCGACGATGCCGATGACGCCTGGATGCCAGCCCCGCGCCGCGACGAGCGCGATCGCGCGATTGTGTTGGCCTGCGAGCTGTTCTTCCGCCCCCTCCTGAACCGCGGCTTCGATCGCGCGGCGCTCGTCGTTGAGCTGCGAGAGCTGGGCGGCGATCGCCTGCGCCTCTTCCGGGTCCTGCGTCGTCAGCAGGCGCACGCCCAGCGTCGATTCGCCGACCCGTCCACCGGCATTGATGCGCGGGCCGAGCGCGAAGCCGAGATCGCTGCAGGCAGGCGCACGCTTCAACCGGCTCGCATCGATCAGCGCCGCCATGCCGATATTCGCGCGTCGCGCCATGATCTTGAGGCCTTGCGCCACGAAGGCGCGGTTCAATCCGTGCAGCGCGGCGACATCCGCCACGGTGCCGAGCGCCACCAGATCGAGCAATCCCATCAGGTCAGGCTCGCGCCGCGATTCGAAATAGGCGCGCCCGCGCAAGGTCCGCACCAGAGCTATCGCGAGCAGAAAGGCGACCCCTACGGCGGCGAGATGGCCATGCCCCGCTGCGAGATCGTTTTCGTCGAGCCGGTTCGGATTGACGAGGGCGAGGGCGCGTGGGAGTTCGGCTGCGCATTTGTGGTGATCGACGACGATCACGTCCACGCCGGCATCGTGCGCCTGCTGCAGCGCGTCGAACGCCATTGCACCGCAATCGACGGTGACAACGAGGCTGCTGCCCTGTTCGCCCAGCTTCACCAGCGCTTCGCCCGAGGGGCCGTATCCTTCGAGCAGGCGGTCGGGAATGTAATAGTCCGCGTCGACGCCGAGATCGCGCAGCAGGCGGAGCAGCAGCGCTGCGCTGGTTGCCCCGTCGACGTCGTAATCGCCGTATACGGTAATCCGCTCTCCGCTCAGCACCGCTTGCGCGAGGCGATCGGCGGCGCTGTCCATGTCGTTGAATTCGGATGGATCGGGCAGGAAATCACGTAAGGTGGGCGCGCGATTGCGAGCGAGGTCGTCCTCGGCCACACCGCGGGCGAGCAGGAGCTGGGTGACGATGTCGTGGCTGACGGTCGCCGCACCCCCGCGCGACAAGTCCATGTTCCCGCCGCGCCAGCGCCATTTTTTGCCGGACAGCGATCGCTCGATCCCGAGCACGGAAGGGGCGGTATCTGTCGGCATGGTCCGGGTTTTAGGCGCCTCAGCCTGAACCGCAAGGGAGCGCGGATTGACAATCGACAGCGGCTCGGAAAAGTGGAAGGCGATGTCGCAAGCCCCGCTCCTTATCGTCTGGCACAGCCGCACCGGCGCCAGCCGCGCCATGGCCGAGGCGGCGTTCGAGGGGGCAGGCGACGCAGCACTCTGCCTGCCTGCCGAAGAGGTCGAGCCCGACCATTTTCTCGCCGCGCGCGGCTACCTGTTCTGTTGTCCCGAAAATCTCGCCACCATGAGCGGGATGATGAAAGACATGTTCGATCGCTGCTATTACCCCGTCCTGGGCAGGAGCGAAGGCCGCGCCTACGCCACCATCATCGCGGCGGGGTCCGACGGGGAGGGTGCTCAACGCCAGCTCGACCGGATCGCGAAGGGCTGGCGATTGAAGCGGGTCGCCGAACCCCTGATCGTCAACTTCGCGGCGCAGACGCCGGAGCGGATTCTGGCTGACAAGAGCGTGCCCGACGATACGCTGGAACAGTGTCGCGAAATCGGTGCGGGCCTTGCCGAGGGGCTACAGGCGGGCATTTTCTGACCCGCCGAGCACTTATTCGGTAGCTTTCCCGAGCGCGGTCTTCGCGTCCTCGTATTCGCGCGCCAGCCGGTCCACCATCTGCGAAACCGGACCAACCGACTTGACCGTTCCGATCCCCTGGCCCGAACCCCAGATATCCTTCCAAGCCTTGGCCTTGGTGTTGCCGCCGCTGCCGAAATTCATCTTGCTCGGATCGCTGACCGGCAGGTCGTCCGGGTCCATACCCGCCGCCTCGATGCTGGAGCGCAGGTAATTGCCGTGAACGCCGGTGAATAGGTTGGTGTAGACGATGCCCGCCGCATCGCCTTCGACGATGCCCTGCTTGTAGCCATCGTCGGCATTGGCCTCGTCCGTCGCGATCCAGGGCGATCCGATATAGGCGAAATTGGCGCCAAGCGCCTGCGCGGCAAGGATCGAGCGGCCATGCGCGATCGAACCCGACAGGGCGACGAGCCCATCGAACCACGCGCGGATTTCCTGCATCAGGGCGAAGGGGCTCAACGTCCCCGCATGGCCGCCAGCCCCGGCAGCGACGGGGATCAAACCGTCCGCGCCCTTTTCGATCGCCTTGCGCGCGAAGCGGTCGGTGATGACGTCGTGCATGGTGATGCCGCCCCAGCCGTGCACCGCGTCGAAGATTTCCTCGCGCGCGCCTAAAGAAGTGATGACCAGTGGCACCTGCCATTTGGCGCAGGTCGCCATATCGGCCTCGATCCGGTCGTTTGAGCGGTGGACGATCTGGTTGACCGCGTATGGCGCGGCGGGGCGATCGGGGTTGTCGCGATTATGCGCGGACAGTTCCTCGGTGATCTGGTGGAGCCACTCGTCGAGCTGCGACTGGGGCCGGGCATTTAGCGCCGGAAAGCTGCCGACGATCCCCGCCTTGCACTGTGCGATCACCAGCTCCGGCCCGGAAACGATGAAAAGCGGCGATCCGATCACCGGGAGGCGAAGGCGGTCGAAGGGGGCGGGCAGGGGCATGGTGGATTGTCCTCTCGCTGATGATGCCAACCGGGTTATGGCGGTCCACCCCGCTTGTCGAGATTGCCGTTACGGAAGGTCCGGCAGGTCCGGCAGTACGTGAGCGATATCGTAGATGCGCGCGGCGTTCATGCAGAACAGGTCCCGCTTTTCCTGCGCCGACGCGCCGGAGGCGAGCCGCTTGAAGGCGTTCCACAAACCCGGATAGCTCGCGCCCCAGCGATCGACCGGATAGTTGCTCTCGAACATCGCGCGCCCCGTTCCGAAGGCCTCGATGCAGGTCTCGATATAGGGTCGCCACATCGTCGCGAGTTCTTCCGATCCGCAGCCCTTGGCGGGGCCTTGATCGGGCATACCGCAGAACGACATGGCCAGCCCGCCGAGCTTGACCGACACGTTCGGGCATTCGGCGATGTCGCGAATAGACGATCGCCAGCGATCGAAATGCTCCGGCAATTTGCCCGCATAGGAACCCATGCCGAGCGGTGTGCCGCAATGGTCGAGCACGATCGCCTGATCGGGAAAGGCGCGGGCGAGATCGAGGACGTCGCCGAGCTGCGGTTCGAGCACCCAGGCATCGAAGCTCAGCCCGAACCGGGAATAGGCCGCGAAGCCCGCACGAAAAGAATCGGAGCGATAAAGCCCTTCCGGCGCATGGAAGGGCGGGCCGAGCACGTCGGGATCCGCATCCCACGCGCCGGCATGACGGATACCCTTGAACCGGCCATTGCCGGCGGCAATCAACGCCTCGATCACCGGAGCGACCGCATCGCCCAGTGTGAGGTCGGCATGTCCCACGATCCCTGCGCAAGGGCGGTAATCGCCGTAGAGCCCGCTTGCGCCCTGCGCCGCCACACCGTTCGCATATTCGACTTCACCGACCGGCTTCATCGCCGCTTCGCGATCGGCGGCGTAATAGGCCCCGCACTCCATGAACACCGTCGCGAGAACGCGATGGGACGGGGTTTGACCCGATCCGCTCACATCCTCTCGCAGCGCATCGAAATCGTAATAGGCCGCGCCTGCGATCGCTTCCAGGAAGGGGTGCCGCGGGGTCGGGAAAGCAGGCAATAGGGGACGTAGATCCCAAAGGTGGTGGTGGGGATCGACGATCGGAAGATCGGGTTCGAGGATAGGCTCGGACATAATTTCATCTCCCCCGTAACCATTTCGGAACGCCATTCGGCTTACATTCGATGCGTGGCTCTACGTAATTCGCCCAAGATGGCGTGTTTTTACATTCTGCTTTAGAGGCATGGGGAGGGGCAAGGGTAAAGTCATGAGACGGGATATTCAAAGCATCGTCGGCTATGCCGCTGCGTTCTTCGCGGCGACGACAGCCACGATCTTTTGGACCCGGTATAGCGGCGGCCTTGCTCTGTTCTGGCCGGGCACGGCGATCGCGGCGGCCCTGTTCCTGACCTTGCCCTATCGGAAATGGGCGATGCCTGCGTGCATCCTGATCGTTCTCAGCACCATTGCCACCACATTCTTCGGTTTCGGTCCGGGGCCTGCGCTTCCGCTCGCCTTCGTGAATATCGGCGAAGCGCTGCTGACCGCCCATTTGTTGCGAAAGTTCCGGCCCCAGGGCGATTACGTCACCAGTGGGCCGGGCATCCTCGCCCTGATCAGCATCGCGGGCTTCGGCGTCCCCATCGCTATGTCTCTCCTCGGCAGCTTCATCGCTTGGCAAGCCGTGGGCGGCGTGTGGTTGCTGCATACGATGGCCTGGATCGTCGGCCACGGGCTCGGCGCCATGCTGGTCATGCCTCTCGTCCTGCTGATCGCGGCCGAGTCGAAAAGCGACGGCACAACCAACAGTTCGCTCCGCCTCTCTCCCCGACGGACGGTGGAATTCTTTTGCGTGATCGCGCTGATCGCAGGAATTTCCGCCGCGACGATATTCCAGACCGGATACCCGCTCTTGTTCCTGCCGATGGTGCCTGTGGTGCTGGCAAGCTATCGGTTCGGGCGATTGGGCGCCACGGTCGGCGTCCTCGTGGTCACAGTCGTCGCCGCAGCATCCCTCGCGCGCGATACGGGACATTTCGCCGCTCTCGATCTGTCGATGGGCGGCAAGGCGCTGTTCCTCCAATTCTATCTGGCGGTGCAATTGCTAATTGCTCTCCCGCTGGCGATCGCGCTCAATCAGCGCGAGCAATTGGTTGCCGACATCATCCAGCGCGAGGCGCTTCAGCGCCTCATCTCAGATCATTCCGACGACGCCCTGCTGCATCTCGACCGCGACGGATTGATCCAGTTCGCGTCTCCGGCATCGCGCGCGCTCAGTGGCCTCGATGATCTAGATGGCAAACCCCTCAGCACCTTTTTCGGGGCCTTCGATCAGCATATTATCGACGAAGCCCTGTCGGGGGCGCGTGCGTCTCCGGGGGCCACGCGCATCATCGAACGCTCGGTGACGCGCGGTCATGCGACCTTGTGGCTCGAGGCGAAGATCCGCGCGGTCTATGCGGCGGGCGCAGTGCGCTCCTTCGTGGTCACGATCCGCGACGTCACCGCGCGCAAGCTCGACGAATTGCAGGCCACGCGCGAGGCGCGCACCGATGCGCTGACGGGCCTGCCCAACCGCCGTGCCTTCCTCGATATGCTGGAGGAGCACCTAGCTCATGCCGATGAATCCCCATTCGCTCTGGCGCTGATCGACCTCGACCATTTCAAGCGCGTCAACGATACGTACGGCCACGACACCGGGGATATGGTGTTGAAGAAGATCGCCGGGCTCATGCGCGAACATACGTCGCGCAAATGCGTTTTCGCCCGTCTGGGCGGGGAAGAGTTCGGGATGATCGTGACGCGCGACGCGGTCGAGAATGCCCTAAAGATTTGCGAGCATCTGCGCGAGGCGATCGCGGATAAGCGCATGGCCGACCACGACGGTCGCCCTTTCGCAATAACGGCCAGCATCGGGATCGCGCGCATTTTAGAAACATGCAGCCCGTCGGTGGCGATGAACTGCGCCGACGCCCCTCTCTACGCCGCCAAGGCTGCCGGTCGCAATACGATCCGAGCGGCACAGTGCGAAGGTGCTTGGGGCGCACCGACGCCGCTCGCCCGTCGCCGTGTCCTGAGCGACGCTGGCTAAGCGCGCGCTAGGCGGAGGCGACGGCGCTGTTTGCGGCGCTGAGTACTGCTCGTACGCCTGCCGTCGCGACATCCTCGTCGATACCGCAAGCCCAGATCGTTTCGCCGGACGGTTTGCGGCATTCGAGATAGGCGGCGGCCCTGCTGTCACGCCCCGTGGTGAGGGCGTGTTCGACGTAATCGACGATTTCCAGCTGCAACCCGAACGCATCCTCCAGAGTGCTCAAGACGCTGGAAATCAAGCCGTTGCCGCGCCCGCTGACGCTCTGGCGCTCGCCGTCGACCTCGATCGTCCCGCTGAACAGGCGGCTGCCATCCGACGCGCGCCGTTCCTCGTAATCGATCAACTGGAAATGCTTGTTCCGGGTCTGGACATGATAGGCTTCGCGGAAGGCCTGCCAGATATCGGCGGCGTTCAGTTCGCGCCCCAATTCGTCGGCCATGCGCTGGACGTGAGGGCTGAAATCGGCCTGCATTCTCTTGGGCAGTTTGAGGCCCTGATCCTGCTCCAGCACCCAAGCGAAACCGCCCTTGCCGGATTGGGAATTGACGCGGATCACCGCTTCGTAGCTGCGGCCCAGATCGGCGGGATCGATCGGGAGATAGGGCACGCGCCAGCGCTCGTCATTCTGCGTCGAACGAGCGCCGAACCCCTTCTTGATCGCATCCTGATGGCTGCCGGAAAACGCGGTGTAGACCAATTCGCCGCCATAGGGATGGCGCGCGGGAACCGGCAATTCGTTGCAATATTCGACCGTGCGGATCACCCGGTCGATATCGGAGAAGTCGAGCGCGGGATCGACGCCTTGCGTGTACATGTTGAGCGCCATGGTCACGAGGCAGCAATTACCCGTCCGCTCGCCATTGCCGAACAGGCATCCCTCGACCCGGTCGGCGCCCGCCATCAGTGCCAGTTCCGCCGCGGCCACGCCGGTTCCGCGATCGTTGTGCGTGTGGAGCGAGATGACCGCGCTGTCTCGATTGGGAAGATTGCGGATGAAATATTCGACCTGATCGGCGTAGAGATTGGGCGTCGCCGCCTCCACCGTCGCGGGCAGGTTGAGGATGATCGGATGCTCGGGCGTAGGCGCGAGAATCTCCATAACGGCCTCGCAAACCTCCAGGCTGAAATCGAGTTCGGCGGTGGAAAAGGTTTCCGGGCTGTATTGGAAATGCCAGTCCGTATCGGGCCGCGCGCCAGCCTCGTCGCGCATGACCTTCGCGCCTGCGACGGCGATGTCGCGCACCTGGTCGCGGCTCATCCCGAACACGATCTCGCGCCAGGCAGGGCTGACGGCGTTGTAGAGATGTACGATCGCGGCGCGCGCGCCGTCGAGACTGGCGAAGCTGGTGCGGATCAGATCCGCGCGGCTCTGTGTGAGGACCTGGACGATCACATCGTCGGGAATGCGACCCGACTGCACCAGCCCTGCAATGAAGTCGAACTCGGTTGCACCGGCACTGGGAAAGCCGACCTCGATTTCCTTGACGCCGATTTCGACGAGCAGGTCGAAGAAGCGGTTCTTCTTATGCGCATCCATCGGATCGACGATGGCCTGATTGCCGTCGCGAAGGTCGGTGGAAAGCCAGCGGGGCGGGGCAGTGATCGTACGCGTCGGCCATTGGCGGTCGGGCAGGTCGATCTGCGGAAAAGGCGCGTATTTCGCGCTGGGATCGCGGAGCATGGGCATCGGGATTACTCGGTCTGTCGAAAGGATCGTGGCGTTCGATTACCCTTGGGCGCTCAGCGCGCCAGACGGGCACGCCGGGTCACGCCCAAGGGCGGATAAGTCGTAGGCCGGACAGATAGAGCGAGTTCATAGGCCGTGCATCGCCGATCCGAGCGTGCGATGCAAGCCTGTCGTTCGAAAGTTACCCTTTCGGGCGCCGTCTCATTCCTTTTCGAAGGCCGCCGTGATTTCCAACTCCACCGCATCGCCCACCATGGGGAGGCCGTAATCGATCCCGAATGCGGACCGCTGGATGGTCGTGCGCCCTTCGAAGCCGATCGTTTCGCGCTTGTTCATCGGATTGGTGCCGGCGCCGGTGAAGCTGACATACAATTCTACCGGGCGAGTGACCCCGTTGAGAGTGAGATCGCCGTCAACCTCGGCCGTGACGCCGCTCGCGCCGATACGGACCGCGCGGGACACGAAACGGGCAGGCTCGGGCTCGGGGCCGAAGAAATCCGGCTCGGCGCCATCCTTGCCGGGGCGCAGCATGTGATCGCGCAGGCCCTCGCTCACGACCGCGAGGCTGGTGATTGGGATCGTCACATCGACTGAGGCGGCGCTCGGGTTGGCGGGATCGATCGTCAGCGTCCCGTCGACATCGCCGAAGAGGCCGAAATAGTCGTTGAAGCCGAAATGGTCGACGCTCCAGGCGACGAGGCTGTGGCCACCATCGGTCGTGTAGGTCCCGGCGGTGACGCGGGACACATCGACGAGGCCGGGTTTGCTCGGTGGCGCGGACTGCGCCTCCAGTGCGGCGACGCCACCGACGCCGAGAACGAGAGCGGACAGGGCAAGGGCGATGGGCTTCATGATACGGATCCTTTGACTGTTTCGGACGGGATTGAATGACGGCTTTCAGGCGTAGACGGAACTCATCCGCATCGCGCGCTGACGATGATATCGGTTTCTTTTTCCATCATGACATTTAGCCGGTCGGCGCGGTGATCCTGCGTGACCATGCTGTCGGAATAGATCCAGCGATCGGCGCCGGGATCGGCCGCGGCGACGACTTCCAGCCTGACGGGCACGGTCGCTTCGCGTCCGATCCACGGGGCGACGCGGTCCGCTCCGCATGGATCGGCCTGCGCGTCAGGCGTGGGCGTTGCGACAGGCGGAGTTTGAGGTTGCGCCGGCTCTTCCGCAGCAACCGCGATGCTCGGGGCCGCTTCGGCCTCGATATCCGCAGCGGGTTCTATGTCGCTCGATCCGCAAGCGACGAGGCCAGCGGAAAGCCCAAGGGCGAGCGTCACGGCGGCGAAGGTGCGCATGTCAGGCATTGCGATCTCCTTCGCCCCGTAACGGCTCGCCGAAGGGCCGGTTCCGGTCAGTTCCGGTCCTTGTCCACCAGCTTGTTGGCGCCGATCCAGGGCATCATGGCGCGCAATTGGGCACCGGTCTTCTCGATCGGGTGGGCGGCGGCGGCCTTGCGGCTCGCCTTCAGTTCGGGCTGGCCCGCCTGGTTGTCGAGCACGAAATCCTTCACGAAGCGGCCGGACTGGATGTCCTTCAGAACGCGCTTCATTTCCGCCTTGGTCTCGTCGGTGATGATGCGCGGGCCGGTCTTGATGTCGCCGTATTCGGCGGTGTTCGAGATCGAATAGCGCATGTTCGCGATCCCGCCTTCGTAGAGCAGGTCGACGATCAGCTTGGTTTCGTGGAGACATTCGAAATAGGCCATTTCAGGCGCGTATCCCGCCTCCACCAGCGTTTCGAAGCCGGCCTGGATCAGATGGGTCACGCCGCCGCAAAGCACCGCCTGTTCGCCGAACAGGTCGGTCTCGCACTCTTCCTTGAAATCGGTCTCGATGATGCCCGAGCGCCCGCCGCCGACCGCGCTGGCATAGGAGAGCGCCAACTGCTTGGCGAAGCCGTTGCCGCCATCCGAAGCGCTGCTTTCCTGGTGAACGGCGATCAGGCACGGCACGCCGCCGCCCTTGAGATATTCGCCGCGCACGGTGTGCCCCGGGCCCTTGGGGGCGATCATGATGACGTCGACATCGGCGGGCGGATCGATCAGGCCGAAATGGATGTTGAGGCCATGTGCGAAGGCGAGTGCGGTGCCGGGGCGCATCTTGCCTGCGACTTCATCCGCGTAGATCGCCGCCTGATGTTCGTCGGGGGCGAGGATCATCAGGACATCCGCCCATTCGGCGGCTTCCGACACGGTCTTGACCGTGAAGCCCGCCGCTTCGGCCTTCTTCGCCGATGCCGATCCTTCGCGAAGCGCGATCACGACTTCCCCGACGCCGCTATCGCGCAGATTCTGGGCGTGGGCGTGGCCCTGGCTGCCATAGCCGACGATCGCGACGTTGCGGTCCTTGATCAGCTGCTGGTCGCAATCGGAATCGTAATAGATCTGCATGGTATCCCTTTTTCTCAGATTTTATCCGCGCCGCGCATCATGCCGACGATGCCCGACCGGCCGACCTCGACCAGGCCGAGTTCGCGCATCAGGGCGATGAAGCTGGCGACCTTGTCCGGCGATCCGGTCAATTCGAAGACGAAGCTCGACGTGGTCGTATCGACGACATTCGCGCGGAACAGTTCGGCGATGCGCAGCGCCTCGACGCGGATCTCGCCCTTGCCGGCGACCTTTACCAGCGCCAACTCGCGCTCTACATGCGGGCCTTCCTCGGTGAGGTCGATCACCTTGTGGACCGGGACCAGCCGTTCCAGCTGCGCGCGGATCTGATCGATCACCTGCGGAGGGCCGCCGGTCACCACGGTGATGCGGCTGACGGCGTGATCCTCGCTGATATCGGCCACGGTGAGGCTGTCGATATTGTAGCCGCGCGCGGTGAACAGCCCCGCGATCTTGGCGAGGATGCCTGCCTCGTTGTCCACCACCACGGTAAGGACGTGGCGTTCGTAATCCGGTCCCACCATCACACCAGCGCCTTTGCCTTGTCGTCGATCGATCCCGCCACGCTGTCGCCATACATCAGCATGTCGGTATGGGCCGCCCCGCTCGGGATCATGGGCAGGCAGTTCGCATCGCGCGACACGTGGCAATCGACGATGACCGGCCCGTCATGCGCGATCATCGCCTCGATCCCGGCGTCGAGCTGGCTCTCGTCCTCGATCCTAATGCCCTTCCAGCCATAGGCTTCGGCGAGCGCAACGAAATCGGGCAGGCTGTCGGAATAGCTGTTCGAATAGCGGCTTTCGTAGGTCAGCTCCTGCCACTGGCGGACCATGCCCATATACTCGTTGTTGAGGATGAAGACCTTGACCGGCAGGCGATACTGGCTCGCCGTGCCGAGTTCTTGGATGTTCATCTGGATGCTCGCCTCGCCTGCGATATCGATCACGAGCGCATCGGGATTGCCGAGTTGCGCGCCGATGGCGGCGGGCAGGCCATAGCCCATCGTGCCGAGACCGCCGCTGGTCAGCCAATTGTTCGGGCCCATGAAGCCGAAATACTGCGCCGCCCACATCTGATGCTGCCCGACTTCGGTGGTGATGATCGGATCGCGATCCCGCGTCAGCGCGAACAACCGCTCGATGCTCTTTTGCGGCATGATGGTGTCGCTGCTCGGCGGATAGGCGAGACAGTGGCGCGCGCGCCACCCGGCGATGCGGGCCTGCCATTCCGACAGGTCGCGGGCCTCGCGATCTCCCCATTCCGCGACCAGTTGTTCGAGAACCTGGGCGCAATCGCCGACGATGCCGAGATCGACGGGGACCACCTTGTTGATGCTCGCCCGGTCGATATCGATGTGGATCTTCTTGGCCTGGGGCGCAAAGGCGTCGAGCCGTCCGGTCACCCGATCGTCGAACCGCGATCCGATCGCGACGATCAGGTCGGACCGGTTCATCGCCATGTTCGCTTCGTAGGTCCCGTGCATCCCCAGCATGCCCAGCCAGTCCGGGTGGTCGGCGGGAAACGCGCCGAGACCCATCAGCGTGCTGGTGACGGGCGCGCCGGTCAGGCGCTGCAATTCGCGCAGCAATTCGCTGGCGCGAGGCCCTGCGTTGATGACGCCGCCGCCGGTGTAGAAGACGGGCCGCTCCGCTGCCGCGAGCATGTCGATGGCGCTGGCGATCTCGTCAGCTTCGGCGGAGGTGCGGGGTTGGTAGCGGTGCGAGGTAAGGGGGACGCTTTCCGCTTCGTCCACCAGGGCGATCTGAATGTCCTTCGGGATGTCGACCAGCACCGGGCCGGGGCGACCTGTCGTGGCGATACGGAACGCTTCCTCGATCGTGGCGGCGAGCTTGGTCGGGTCGTTCACGAGGTAGTTGTGCTTGGTGCAGTGGCGCGTGATGCCGACCGTGTCCGCTTCCTGGAAGGCGTCGGTTCCGATCAGGCCCGTCGGCACCTGTCCGGTGATGACCACCATCGGGATCGAATCCATCCAGGCATCGGCAATCCCCGTCACCGCATTGGTCGCGCCGGGGCCGCTGGTGACGAGGACAACGCCCGGCTTGCCGGTGGAGCGGGCATAGCCTTCCGCCGCATGGGCCGCGCCCGCTTCGTGACGCACGAGGATGTGACGCAGGCCGCCTTCGCGCTGATCTTCGCCGAACAGCTCGTCATAGATCGGCAGCACCGCGCCGCCGGGGTAGCCGAACACGAATTCGACGCCCTGCTGCACCAGCGTTTCGATCAGGATCCGCGCGCCGCTGCGCTGCTCCGACACCTTGTTCTCCTTCGTCCGTGGAAAGGGCCTATGCCCATCATGGAAATCGGCCCGGGGCGGGGGTTAGCGCGCCGGGCCGATCTGAGAGACACATCTATTCTTCAAGCCCCCATGTCAACGCTTTTTTGAAACAAAGATACAAATATATTGGGCAATGAGATAGTTTCATTGCGCGATCGCGGCCAATGGCTTGGCGATTGATTGCGAAACCAGGTGAATTGCCGCTTCGCATATTGTCTCGTCGAGAGGCTGCCCCGCTCGATCGCTTGCTCGCGGGATAGCTCGCCGCGCAGCATGGCCGCCACTTCGGGCACGCCGATCGCCCGCATCACCGGGAGCGCGGGATCGAGATCGCGAGCCAGCAGGGTACGAACCTCCTCCACTCCGCCATCTGCGAGCATGATGGCGAAGCGACGGTCGCAGCGTTCGAACACCCACTCCCGATCGGGCAGGAGAACGAGGGGGTGGAGATCGATCCGATGCGCGATCCCGCCTTGCGTGTCCGCCTGCCAGGCGAGCATACTACGCCCGGTCGAGCGCACGACTTCGAGCGCGCGGGCGATCCTCTGGCTGTCGGCAGGCGCGAGTTGCGCGGCGCGTTGGGGGTCCTCGTCCAGAAGACAGGCGTAGGCCGCATCGGTCGGCATCGCGCGCACGCTTTCGCGGATGGTTGGATCGATCGACGGGATTGCCGCGATCCCGTCGAGGAGCACTCGCATGTAAAGGCCCGTCCCCCCGCACAGGATCGGAACCGCATCTTCGGCGTGAAGAGCGTCGATCTCGCGCTTTGCGGCCTCGGCCCAATCGGGGGCGGAGCAGGGAGTTGCACCGTCCCAGCTGCCGAACAGGCGGTGTTCGATACCGCCCATCTCCTCCTCGCTCGGGCGCGCGCTGAGGATGCGCAGATCGCTGTAGACCTGCGCGCTGTCGGCGTTGATCACGACCGCGCGGCGGCCCGTGCCTTCGATTTCCTGTGCCAGCCGTACGGCCAGATCGCTCTTGCCGCTGGCGGTCGGCCCTGCGATGAGCGCGACCGGTTTGCCGGAAACGGCGTTTTCAAGGGGTTCGTGCGTGATCATCGCCCGGCTGATAGCAGATCAGGCAAGTATCGGTAACGCGCTCGAACCGCGGTTGGAACGCGCTCGCAACGCGCTCGCAACGGCTGGAATGCCGGTCGCATTGGCCGGAATGCTCGATTTCTGCGGTGACGTCCTTCAGATCTCGCTCGCCGAGGGAGAGCCGGTTGCGGTCGCCGATATCCTCGAAGAGCATTTCGGCGCCTGCGACCTGTTGGTGGCGGATCACGAGATCGAGATCCCGCGCCTGTTCGTGTCCGACATGGATTCGACCATGATCGGCCAGGAATGCATCGACGAGCTGGCCGATTTCGCCGGATTGAAGGACCAGGTTTCCGCCATCACCGAACGTGCCATGCGCGGGGAACTGGATTTCCCAAGCGCATTGGCGGAGCGGGTCGGCCTGCTCGAAGGTCTCGAAGAGAGCGCGATCGAGCGCTGTCTCGAGGAACGGATCGAGCCGGTCGAGGGGGCGCGCGCTCTCGTCTCGACGTTGAAGGCCAAGGGCTGCCGAGCGATCCTGGTCACCGGCGGGTTCCACCATTTCGCCGATCCGGTGGCCGAGATGCTCGGGTTCGAGCGTGTCGTCGGCAATCGCCTGGCCGTCGCCGATGGCAGGCTGACGGGCGCTCTCGACGGAGCGATCAGCGATTCCGCGACCAAGCGCCGGGTGCTCGAAGAAGAGCTGGAGCGACTGGGCGAGGGCGCGCGCGTGCTTGCCAGCGGGGATGGGGCGAACGACATTCCGATGCTGGAAGCGGCCGATTACGGCTTCGCCTATCGCGCCAAACCCAAGGCGCGCGCGGCGGCGAACGGGCGGATCGAAAGCCGCAACCTGACCGCGATTCTCAAGCTGCTCAACATCCCGCAAAGCGAGTGGGTCGAAGGGTGACTTGAAGCACGTTTACCTCGTGCTTACACTTGTGTAAGTAAGCTTTGTATCCCAGCGAGGTTTCCCTTCCCATGACCCAGCAAGCGCCGATCCAGTCCGATCTCGAAGCCGCCAGCGACGGGACGCTGCTGCGCGATCCGCGGCGGCCCCAGCCGCGTTATTCGCTCCCCAAGGCCTATGGCCATTTCCGCGACCTGCTCGAAGACAAGGAAGAGACCAGCCACGTCTTCAAGATCTTCGATTCGCTACCGTCAAAGCATTTCCCCGTACGCGTCCGGCGCCTGACGCTGAGCGAGGAGGGGGAGCGGCTGCGCAAGGCTGAGCCCTTCCTGCCCACGATCCTCGACGATCACGAAACCCTGCGCAAATTGCCGCAGGGATCGGTCGCTCACGCCTATTGCGATTTCATGGAAAGCGAAGGCCTTTCCGCCGCAGGGCTGGTCGCCGAAGCGGACAAACTGGGCCGCCCCAAATACGGCGACCTTACCGAATGGTTCGCCTTCCGGTCGCGCGACATTCACGATCTGATGCATATCCTCACCGGCTACGGTCGCGATGCGCTGGGCGAACAATGCGTGCTGCTGTTCACTTATGGCCAGCAGCCGAGCCACGGGCATCTCCTGATCGGCTATGCCGGGGCGCTGAATATCCGCAGCATGACGAAGGGCAGCAAAGCGCCTGTCCTGCGCGCCGTGCGCCAGGCGCACCGCACGGGCAATGCCTGCCCGCCGCTGGTCGATCTGCCGATCCAGGAATTGCTGGCGACGCAATTGAGCGACGCGCGCGAATTGCTGCGCATTCCCGAACCGCACTGGTATCGCGAATGCCATCGCATCTGGCGTGAAGAGGGGCTGGACCCCTACGATCTGCTGGGGAAGGACGCGGCAGTCGCCAAGGCGGCGTAAACTAGAACCAGCTCGCGATAGTTTCGAGCGGCTTCTTGCGTAGCGCGTGATCGGGCACGATCGCATCCCTCGCCGGATGCCCCGCCACCACGAACATCAGCGGCTTTTCCCATTCGGGCCGCCCGCAAATGTCGCGCAGGAATCCCATGGGCGAGGGCGTATGCGTCAGCGTCGCCAGTCCCGCCTCGTGCAGCGTCGCGATCAGCATCCCGCAGGCGAGGCCGACGCTTTCGGTGACGTAATAGTTCTGCGCTGCGCCGTCCTCCGCGATCCCGCCCTTGCGCTGCGCGAAGCAGACGATCAGCCATGGCGCGGTTTCGAGAAAGGGCTTGGCGGCATCGGTGCCGAGCGGATCGAGCGCGGCGAGCCATTCCTGGCTGGCCTTGGGCGCAGTGTCCTCCGCTCCGTAGAAGCGCCGCTCCTCCGCCTCCGCCGCCTCGCGAATGGCGCGCTTCTTTTCCGGCGAGCCGATGGCGGCGAAATGCCAGGGTTGGTGATTGGCGCCGCTGGGCGCGGTGCCGGCGGCGCGGATGGCATATTCGATGATCGCGCGCGGAACCGGCGTGTCGGCGAAGGCACGACAGGACCGCCGCGTCGAAAGCCGCTCGAAAGCGGCCTGCGCGCGGGCGATCCGCTCTTCCTCCGACAGGTCTGGCCCTGCCGGATAGGGCGTTATGCCGCTCAGCTTTCCATCCATTCGCGGAAGAACCGCGTGTGGGCCGCGCGCAGATCTTCGATGCTCTTGCCGAACAGCGTGTCGCCGCCCGTGCGCCCGATGCGGCGGAAGCCGATCGAAGCGGTCTCCGCGTTCTCGGTTCCCTTGGCGAGCGCTGCGTTGAGCGCTTCGGTATCGGGCACGGTGACGATGTAGCGGCCCTGATCTTCGCCGAACCACCACTGGGCCTGGGTATAGTCCTGGTGCCATTCGACCTCGGCGCCGATCCCGCCCGCCATCGCCATTTCGGCGAGCGCCACGGCGAGGCCGCCATCGGAGACGTCATGCACCGCGCTGACCAGCCCGTCCGCGATCAATTGCAGCACGATCTTGCCCGCATTCTTTTCCACCGTGAGGTCGGTCGGCGGTGTGCGGCCTTCGTCGCGGCCATGCACCACGTCGAGCCAGAGCGACTTGCCGAGATGCGAGCGTTCCGGATCGGGCGTGGCCCAGCTTTCCGCACGGATCAGGTAGATCGCCTCGCCGTCTTTCTTGAACGGCATGGTCATCATCTGATCGTAATCCTCGATCAGGCCCACGCCGCCGATCGCGGGCGTAGGCAGGATCGCGGAGCCGCCGCCGGTCGCCTTCGATTCGTTGTAGAGCGAGACATTGCCGCTCACGATCGGGAAATCGAGCAGGCGGCAGGCCGCACCCATTCCGTCGAGCGCATGGACGAGCTGCGCCATGATCTCGGGTCGCTGCGGATTGGCGAAATTGAGGCAATTGGTGATCGCCAGCGGTCGCGCGCCGACCGCGCAGAGATTGCGATAGGCTTCGGCCACGGCCTGCTTGCCGCCCTCGAAGGGATCGGCATGGACATAGCGCGGCGTGCAATCGGTGCTGATCGCGAGCGCCTTCTTCGTTCCGTGCACACGGACAACGCCCGCATCGCCGCCGGTCTGCAAGGTGTCGGCACCAACCTGGCTGTCATATTGCTGCGAAATCCAGCCTTTCGACGCGAGGTTGGGACTGGCGAGCAGCTTCAGCAGATCCTCGCCCACATCCTGCGTATCGGGCCGCTCCTTCATCGGGGCGATTTCGGCCCAGGCGGCATAATCCTCGCGGCTGAGGTAGGGGCGGTCGTATTCGGGGGCGTCCGCGGCAAGCGGGCCGAGCGGGATGTCGCACACCACCTCGCCATCGAATTCGAGCACCATGTGGCGCGTATCGGTGACTTCGCCAATGACCGCGAAATCGAGCTCCCACTTTTCGAAGATGGCCTGCGCCATTTCCTCTTTGCCGGGCTTCAGCACCATGAGCATCCGCTCCTGGCTTTCGCTCAGCATCATTTCGTAGGGAGTCATCCCCTCTTCGCGGCAGGGCACCTTGTTCATGTCGAGCCGGATGCCGGCCTTGCCGTTGGTGGCCATTTCGACGCTGGACGAGGTCAGGCCCGCCGCGCCCATGTCCTGGATTGCGACGATCGCGTCGGTCGCCATTAGTTCGAGACAGGCTTCGATCAGCAGCTTCTCGGTAAAGGGATCGCCGACCTGGACGGTGGGGCGCTTTGCCTCCGCATCCTCTTCGAAATCGGCGCTGGCCATGGTCGCGCCGTGGATCCCGTCGCGTCCGGTCTTGGAGCCGACATAGACGATCGGATTGCCGACTCCGGTGGCCGCCGAATAGAAGATCTTGTCCGCATCGGCGACGCCAACAGTCATCGCGTTGACCAGGATGTTGCCGTCATAGGCGGGGTGGAAATTGGTCTCGCCCGCCACCGTCGGGACGCCCACGCAATTGCCGTAGCCGCCGATCCCGGCGACCACGCCCTTCACCAGATGCTGCATCTTGGGATGGTCGGGCCGCCCGAAGCGCAGCGCGTTCGCATTGGCGACCGGGCGCGCGCCCATGGTGAAGACGTCGCGCAGGATACCGCCGACGCCCGTCGCCGCGCCCTGATAGGGCTCGATGTAGCTGGGGTGGTTGTGCGACTCCATCTTGAAGATCGCAGCGAGTTTCTGTCCCTCTGGCCCGTCGCCGATATCGATGACGCCCGCATTCTCGCCCGGTCCGCAGATCACCCAGGGGGCCTCTGTCGGCAGCTTCTTCAGGTGCAGGCGACTCGATTTATACGAGCAGTGCTCGCTCCACATGACCGAGAAAATGCCGAGCTCGACCAGATTCGGCTCGCGTCCGAGCGCGTTCAGCACGCGCTGGTATTCGTCTTCGGACAGCCCGTGCTGGGCGACGACATCGGGAGTGATTGCGCTCATGCGCCGCGCCTTAGCCGCGCGCGCTCGCCACTGCCAGTCCGGTTTGCCGCTTATGCCACCGCGTCCGTCCCACCCAGGTGGCGAGCGCGGTGAGAATCGCGAAGGCGACCAGCGAGGTGATGGGCAGCCATATGCTCATCACCGTGGGTTCGGGCGCGAACCAGTTGATCGCCTGGAACAGCAGCATGACCCCGATCAGGATCAAAGGCGGGACCACCGGCCCCCTCGTCGCGCGGACATACCAGACGAAGGCGAGCAGCGTGATTGCCAGTTCCAGCGGAATGGCGATCAGTGGTCGGTCCCACAATCCCATCCCTAACCTGTCCGGCCCGCCCGCCAAAGTGAGATCGGGCCGGTGGACGAGGAGGTCGATCAGCCAGTGGCTGACGGCGACCAATCCTGCCCACACGCCCGCAACCGCGTTTCGGGACATTCTCCAGACGATCAGGCCGAAGGCCAGCGCGAAGGCGGCTGTCCCGACAAGACTGTGCGTATAGGGCATACGATCGAGGTCGAGCGGGTTCATCGCCGTGATTCCCGGCACGATCCGCATGTCCTCGATCCCCACGATGACGAACAGGAAGAACGCCCAATCGACCAGTTGCGCCGCAACGAACAGCGTGCCGAGCCGCGGGCTTTCCGGCGAGATCGCCCCGGCGGCGAAGGCGGGCGCGAAATGACCTATGAACATGGAGCGTCCCGATCGGCCTCAAGCTTCCATCCAAGCGCCATTGTCCGCTGCCCCGTTTCTATCCCCGTCGCTTTACTTGACCGTGGCGCGACGTGCGGTCAATGCTCGGCGCCATGGATCAGGATGCCCGGGGCGATGCGACGCCCGCCATTTCGGATATGAGTTTCGAAGACGCGCTCTGCGCGCTCGAAGAGATCGTGCGCAAGCTGGAAAGCGGGGAGGTGACGCTCGATCGCAGCATCGACCTCTACGAACGGGGCGAGGCGCTGCGCACCCATTGCCAGGCCCGGCTCGACGCGGCGCAGGCGCGGATCGAAAAGATCGTGACCGACGGGCAGGGCCGGCCGAACGGCACCGCTCCCTTCGACGCAGCGTCATGACGACGATGGCCGTTTCGGAGAACAACGATCTGCTGCAATCCGCGTTGGCGCGGGTGCAGCAGGATATCGACAGCGCCTTCGACGCCTATCTTCCCGTGCCTTCGGACAGCCGCGCTCGCTTGGTCGAGGCGATGCGCCACGCCACGATCGGCGGCGGCAAGCGCGTGCGCCCGCTGCTGGTGGTCGCCGTGGCGGATCTCTACCGCGTGGACCGCTCGGCGGCGATCGCCGCGGGGTGCGCGGTCGAGGCGATCCATTCTTATTCGCTGATCCACGACGATCTGCCCTGCATGGACGATGACGAATTGCGGCACGGCAAGCCCACCGTCCATCGCGCCTTCGACGAGGCGACGGCGGTGCTGGCAGGCGACGCGCTCCACGCGCTGGCCTTCGACATCCTGACTCAGAGCGACGTCAGTTCCGATCCCTTCGTGCGCAGCGAGCTCGTCTCCGTCCTCGCGCGGGCGAGCGGGCATGAAGGCATGGCGGGCGGCCAGGTGATGGACATGGCCGCTGACGAGGAGGATTACGATCTCCACCAAGTCACGCGTCTCCAGCAATTGAAGACCGGCGCGCTGTTGGGCGCCAGCGTCGAATTGGGCGCGATCCTTGGCCGCGTCCCGCCCGAGGGCCGCGCGCATCTGCGCGCTTATGCCCGCGATATCGGGCTTGCCTTCCAGATCGCCGACGACCTTCTCGACGTGGAGGGTGACGAGGCGCTGGCGGGCAAGGCGCTGCGCAAGGATGGCGAGCAGGGCAAGGCGACCTTCGTCACCTTGATGGGCGCCGAAAAGGCCCGCGAACAGGCGCGCGCGCTGGTCGATCAGGCGATCGGCCATGTCGCGGGCCACGGATCGGATGCGCGCCTGCTCGAAGCGCTCGCCCGCTTCGTCATCGAACGGGACCGCTAGGCGCGGGCGCGGAGAGGAAGCTTCATGAGCAAGCGTATCGGCATCTATCCGGGGACCTTCGACCCCATCACCCTGGGCCATGCCGACATCATCCGGCGCGGTGCCAAGCTGGTCGATCACCTCATCATCGGGGTGACAACCAATCCGTCCAAGGATCCGATGTTCTCGACCGACGAGAGGCTCGCCATGGTGCGGCGCGAGGTCGATTCGATGAAGCTCGGCAATGTCGAGATCGTCGGGTTCAACGCGCTGCTGATGACTTTCGCCAAGCGACAGGGTGCGAGCGTGATCATTCGCGGTCTGCGCGCGGTCGCCGATTTCGAATACGAATATCAGATGGCGGGCATGAACCAGCAGATCGACGACGAGATCGAGACCGTGTTCCTGATGGCCGATGTCTGCCTGCAACCCATCGCATCGAAACTGGTCAAGGAAATCGCCCTGTTCGGCGGCGACATCCAGCCCTTCGTGAGCACGGATGTGTGCGAGAATGTGAACGCGCGCGTCGAGACGATCGGGCGACGCGGCGATTACTGATTCGAAGTTACGGGGCGAGCCTTCGTTCCCGAAAACCCCATTCATTGAAAAGCCCCATTCATTGAAAAGAAAGCGCGCGCTCGCTAGAGCCCGCCTCCTATCCCCGATAATCATGACGGATTCCCGATGCTGAAGGTCACCACCGCCCTGAGCGCGCTCGCAGCGCTGACGCTGAGCCCCATCGCCGCCGCAGCTAATGCGCAAGACGCGGCCCAGGCACCTGTGGCCCAGCCGGTCTACGAACAGATCGACTACAATATCGAGAACGATCGCGAGAACATCCTGCTGCTCGACCTGTCGAACGGGCAGCGCGTGGCCATTCGCCTGATGCCCAGCTGGGCGCCCAATCACGTCGAGCGCATCAAGACGCTGGCGCGGCAGGGTTTTTACGACGGCGTGATCTTCCACCGCGTGATCGACGGCTTCATGGCCCAGACCGGCGATCCGACCGGCACGGGGCAGGGCGGGTCGGAGCTTCCCGACCTCGCAGAGGAATTCAACCCGATGCCGCATATCCGCGGCACCGTGGCGATGGCCCGCGCGGCGAGCGAGGACAGCGCGAACAGCCAGTTCTTCATCGTCTTCTATCCGCGCTTCGCTCTCGACAAGCGCTATACCAATTTCGGCCGGGTGATCGCGAACATGGAAGCCGTTGACGCGATCCAGCGCGGCGAGCCGCCGCAGAACCCGACGCGCATCATGCAGGCCTCGATCGCCAGCGACAATCGCCCGCAGCCGTCGATGCAGGCGATGCCGACGCCGGGTCCGCAGACGTCCGGCCCTCAGACGAATGGGTCCGAGATGACCGCCGACGATCTCAACGCTCCGCTGGACGAGTGATCGATACGGAGCGATTCCGCATCCGATGAAGGTCGACCTTTTCGATTTCGAACTGCCGCCAGAGCGGATCGCGCTGCGCCCCGTGCGCCCGCGCGATGCCGCGCGGATGCTGGTCGTGCGTTCCGACGGCGTGTTCGAGGATCGCGGCGTGCGCGATCTGCCTGCCCTGCTGCAAAAGGGCGACGTGCTCGTCTTCAACGATACGCGCGTGATCCCAGCCCAATTGGAAGGGCGGCGGGGCGAGGCGAAGATCGGCGTGACGCTGCACAAGCGGGTCGATCTCAGGCGCTGGCAGGCCTTCATCCGCAACGCCAAGCGAGTGAAGGAGGGCAATATCCTCACCTTCGGCGGCGGCGTGACCGCCGTGGCCGAAGCGCGGCATGAGGATGGCAGCTGGACCCTGTCCTTCCCCGGTACCGAACCGGTCGAATTGCTGCTGGAGCGGGCAGGCACCATGCCCCTGCCGCCCTATATCGCGGGCAAGCGATCGACCGACGAGCAGGATCGTGAGGATTACCAGACCATGTTCGCCGCGCGCGACGGGGCGGTGGCGGCGCCCACCGCATCGCTGCATTTCACGCCCGAGCTGGTCGCGGCGCTGGACGAGGCCGGGATCGGTCGCGAAATCCTGACTTTGCATGTCGGCGCGGGCACGTTCCTGCCCGTAAAGGCGGAGGATACCGCCGATCACCGGATGCATTCCGAATGGGGCCGGATCGATCCCGAGGTTGCCGAGCGGTTGAACGCCGCGCGAGCGGCGGGCGGGCGCCTGATCGCGGTCGGCACCACCAGCCTGCGCCTGCTCGAAAGCGCGGCGGTGCCCGACGGACGCATTGCTGGCTGGGAAGGGGATACCGACATCTTCATCACCCCGGGCTATCAATTCCGCGCGGTGGATGGGCTGATGACCAATTTCCACCTGCCCAAATCGACCTTGTTCATGCTGGTGAGCGCCTTGATGGGGCGCGAGCGGATGCAGGCCGCTTACGCCCACGCGATCGAGAGCGATTATCGCTTCTATTCCTATGGTGACTCCTCCCTCCTGCTCCCGTAATCGGAGCGGATGACCGACCCGATCCTCGCAATTTCCGGCCTGACCAAGGTCTATTCCAGCGGGCTGAAAGCGCTCGACAGCGTCGATCTCACGATCCGCCCAGGCGAGATCTTCGCGCTGCTGGGGCCCAACGGTGCCGGCAAGACCACGCTGATCGGCGCGGTTTGCGGTCTGGTCCGGCCGAGCGGGGGAACGATCACCGCCTTCGGCCACGATCTTGCGCGTGACTGGCGCAAGGCGCGCGCGCGGATCGGGCTGGTGCCGCAGGAACTCGCCACCGACATGTTCGAACCCGTGGAGCGCGCGGTGGCGCATTCGCGCGGCCTGTTCGGCCTTGCGCCCGACCCCGAGCGGATCGAGGAAATCCTGCGCTCGCTCAGCCTCTGGGACAAACGCGGCGAACGGATCATGGCCCTGTCGGGTGGAATGAAGCGCCGCGTCCTGATTGCCAAGGCACTGGCGCACGAGCCCGACCTCCTCTTCCTCGACGAACCGACCGCCGGGGTCGACGTCGAACTGCGCAAGGGGATGTGGGCGATCATTGACCAGATGCGTGCGCGCGGCGTCACCATCATTCTCACGACTCACTATATCGAGGAAGCCGAGGAGATGGCCGATCGGGTCGGCATCATCCGCAAGGGCAAGATCATCATGGTGGATGACAAGGACGCGATGATGGCGCGATTGGGCCGCACCGAGGCGCATATCACGCTCGCCCGGCCGCTCTCCGAACTGCCGCCCGTATTGGCGGCCTATCCTGTTGAACTGGAAGAGGGCGGCACATCCTTGTGCTATCGTGGCGGCGACGGAACGGGGAAGGGCAAGGCCGAAGTCGCCGCGATCACCAAGGCGCTGATCGGCGCCGGGATCGACTATACCGGGATAGACGTGCGCGAGAGCAGTCTCGAGGATATCTTCGTCTCGCTGCTGGGAGAGGACGCATGATCGCCTGGCGCTCCACCTGGTCGATCTACACGCGCGAGCTGTCGCGCTTCCTGCGCACTGCGTTTCAGTCCGTATTGGCCCCGGTGCTGACCACCGCGCTCTATTTCATCGTTTTCGGTGCCGCGATCGGCGGGCGAATGCCCGATCTGGGCGGCGTCCAGTATGGCGCCTTCATCATTCCCGGCCTGTTGATGCTGACTCTGCTCGGCGAAACCACCAGCAATTCCAGTTTCGGGATCTACATGCCGCGCTTCACCGGCACGATCTACGAACTGCTGAGCGCGCCGATCGGCGTGGCGGAAACTCTGATTGGCTTCGTCGGCGCGGCGATGACCAAGAGCCTGATCTTGGCGGCGATCATCCTCGTCACGGCGCGGTTGTTCGTCGATTATTCGATCGCGCACCCGTTCCTCGCCGTGATCTACATCATGCTGGTGGCCGCCGCCTTCAGCCTGTTCGGCTTCATCCTCGGCATCTGGGCGGACAATTTCGAGAAGCTCGGCATCATCCCGCTTCTGTTTCTGACCCCGCTGACCTTTCTCGGCGGGACCTTCTATTCGATCGACATGCTGCCGGAGCCGTGGGACACGATCGCGCTGTTCAATCCGATCGTCTATCTCGTCAGCGGGCTGCGTTGGACCTTCTACGGCAGCAGCGATGTGAATATCTGGGTCAGCTTCGGGATCACGCTGGCGTTTCTCGCGGTATGCGTCGGGGTGATCGCTTTCATCTTCAAGACCGGGTGGCGATTGCGCGCATAAGGTTATAAATGGGCCCCATGCCGCTACGTCTTCGCTCGATTCCGCCCGTTTTCCTGTGCTTGCCTGCATTTCTGGCTGCGCCCGTTCTCGCGCAGGAAGAGGGCACGCCCCAACCGTCGGTATCGGTTCTGCCCGATCCGGTGCGCGCCATGCTCGAAGCGGCTGCGGAAACCGGCGATGCGGCCACCTTCGGCGCGGTCGCGGCCACCGCGAAGAAAACCAATCCCGACAGCGCCGCCGAGATCGCCGCGCTCGAAAAGGATTTCAATGAAGCGAGGAGGGAGCGCGAAGCGCTGGCCGCGAAGGTCAAGGAGCGCGAACTGCGCGAGGCCGGCCTGTTCGACAATTGGAGCGGGCGGGGCGAGATCGGTGCCTTCCGCTCGACCGGGAACAGCGACAATGTCGGGCTCACTGCCGCGCTTTCGCTCGATCGCGAAGGGGTCGACTGGTCGCACAAGCTGCGCGGTCGTGCCGATTACCAGCGGTCGCGCGGGATCACGAGCCGCGAGCAGTATTTCGCCTCCTACGAACCGCGTTACCAGATCGAGGACCGCCTGTTCGCCTACGGGCTCGGCCAGTTCGAAAGCAATGTCTTCCAGGGGTTCGACCAGCGATATGCCGTGTCGGGCGGGCTTGGGTACAAGGTCGTAGAAAACGACAGCCTGCAACTGTCGGTCAAGGGCGGCCCTGCCTTGCGGCACACCGAATTCGTCAATGGCGACAATGAAAGCAGCCTTGCGGCCTTGCTCGGCGTCGATTTCGACTGGACCTTCGCGGAAGGGCTGAAGCTGACGCAGGACGCCAACGCGGTTGCCGAGGCAGGCGGGCAGGCGGTCGCCTTCATCGGCGGGCCGAGCACCACGCTGTCGCTCATCACCGGGCTCGATGCCAAGGTCAGCGATCGGATCAGCACGCGCTTCTCCTATTCGCTCGATTACGACAGCGATCCGCCGCTCAACGCCGTCCGCACCGATACGCTGACCCGCTTCACGCTGGTCTACGGGTTCTGAGACCGGGCAGATGACCGCGCCCCGTTTCGCATTCACCATCGCCGCAACCGACGGCGCGGCGCGCACCGGCACGATCCGGATGCGGCGCGGCGACATCCGCACGCCTGCCTTCATGCCCGTGGGCACCGCCGCCACGGTCAAGGCGATGAAGCCGGAAACCGTGCGCAGGACCGGCGCGGACATCATCCTCGGCAACACCTATCACCTGATGCTGCGCCCCGGGGCGGAACGGGTGGCGCGGCTCGGCGGGCTGCACGAATTCATGAACTGGAAGCGCCCGATCCTGACCGATAGCGGTGGGTATCAGGTGATGAGCCTGTCGGACCTGCGCAAGCTGACCGAACAGGGCGTCGAATTCCGCAGCCATATCGACGGGTCGAAGCATATGCTGACGCCCGAACGATCGATGGAAATTCAGCGCCTGCTGGGCAGCGATATCGTCATGGCGTTCGACGAATGTCCGCGTGCCGACCAGCCGCGCGATGCGATCGCCGCGAGCATGGAGATGAGCATGCGCTGGGCACGGCGCAGCCGCGACGCCTTCGATGCGGGCGGCGACCATGCCGAAAATGCCGCCCTGTTCGGCATCCAGCAGGGTGCGCTCGACGAGGAGTTGCGACGCTCTTCAGCCGATGCGCTGACCGCTATCGGTTTCGACGGCTATGCGATCGGCGGCCTGGCGGTCGGCGAGGGGCAGGAAGCGATGTTCGCCACTCTCGATTTCGCGCCCGGGCAATTACCGCAGGACCGCCCGCGCTATCTGATGGGGGTCGGCAAGCCCGACGATCTGGTCGGTGCGGTGGAGCGCGGGGTCGACATGTTCGACTGCGTCCTGCCGAGCCGGTCGGGCCGCAACGGCCAGGCCTTCACCTGGAACGGCGCTCTCAATCTGCGCAACGCCCGCTTCGCCGAAGATCAGGAGCCGCTCGATCCGCGCTGCCCATGCGACACCTGCGGCACCTACAGCCGCGCCTATCTCCATCACCTCGTCAAGGCGGGCGAAATCCTCGGCGCGATGCTGATGACCGAGCACAACATCGCCTTCTATCAGCACCTGATGCAGACGATGCGCGATGCGATCGCGGAAGGACGCTTCGCTGCCTTCGCCGCCGATTTCCGCCGCGACTATCTGGGCTGACTCGCCCGATCAGGCGGCGCGGTCGATCGCCTTGGCGGCCTGTGCCTGCGGGATCGCGACATCGCGTGTGCCCTGCGAGAGGACGGCGCTTCCCCGCTGGCGTTCCTTCGCCTTGTAGAGGGCGCGGTCCGCGAGGCCCGTCGCGCGTTCGCGGTCCATGGCGGGATCGCCGATCCTGGCGGCGCCGATCGTCCCGCTCACTGCAAAATCCGGCGCGATCGAGGGTGACAGACGCAATTCTTCGAGCAGGCGACTGATCGTGCCGTCCAGTTCGTCCATCAACTGGGCATCGGTGACGAGCAGCACGAATTCATCGCCGCCGAGCCGCGCGGCGAAGCTGTCCTTCAGCCATGGCGCGCTGAGGACTTTGGCGGTCTTCACCAGCAATTCGTCGCCCACCGCATGGCCGAACCGGTCATTGGCTTCCTTGAAACGGTCGAGGTCGATGAGGATCAGCGCCACGTCCTGCCCGGAGGCGCGCGGCGCGTAGGTCTTCGCATCGAAGCTTTCGTTGAAACGACGGCGGCTCGCGATGCCGGTCAACTCGTCGGTATTCGCCTTGTGGATCAGCGCCTGCTCGAGGCGATAGCGTTCGGTCACGTCCTGGAACACGCCGATAAGAGCGACAGGCTTGCCCTGATCCAGCTCGACCTCTCCCATGGCGCGGACTCTGCGCGATCGGCCTCTGGCCGTGATGAAATCGACCTCGAGATCGTAGGACCGGCCGGTTGAAATCGCCTGTTCGACGGCCGCCGACAGGATGGCGCGGTCCGATGGCGGATAGAAGCTGAGCGCATCCTCGAGCATCTCTTCCTGCCCGTTGGGTACTTCGTGGATGGCATAGACCTGATCGGACCATTCGACGCGATTGTCGGCGAGGCACAGGCGCCACGTGCCGAAGCCCGCGATCTTTTCGCCCTGTCGCAACTGGCGATGGGCGCGCTGCTGGTCCGCCAGCAATTCGGCGAGCTGTTCCGCCGAACGTTCGGCCACCGCCGCGTCGATCGCGGCCTGCACCAGCGTCTGCGCGACCATGCCGAGCTGTTCCAGCGTATCGCGCTCTTCGGCCGAGAAGGTGCGCGGCGCGAAATCGATCATGCACAGCGCACCGATCGGCACGGCATCGCTGTCCGGCGCGATCTTCACCCAGATCGGCCGGCCGGCGTAGAAGCGCATTCCCTCTTCCGTCACCAGCGGATTGGCGGCGAAGCGGAGATCCTTCGACAGATCCTCCACGACCATGAGGTCGGTTCCGACAAGCGCATGGCGGCAGATCGATTGTTCGGTGGGTATTTCGGTTATGGACGGATCGGTCACCGCCTTGAACCACTGGCGGTCGCATTCGACCACGGTGATCGCGCCGAGCGGGCAGCCGAACATCGTCGCCGTCGCCTTGGCCAGTCCGTCGAACTGGGGCTGGCGCCGCTCGCCCAGCAGTTCGAGAACCGCATTGGCGTTGGGCAAGCAAGGGAGGATCGAAGTGGGCAGAGTCATGGCATCTTAGGTAGCGCAGACATGGTTGCGCCTGCCCTATAGCGATATTGCGTAAATATACGTAACGGGCGCGCGTATTGCCAGTCACAAGATCGTTTCAACATACGAAAAGGGCGGCCCCGCAGGACCGCCCCTTCGTATTTGCAGAACCGGCGAAACCGATCAGCGCGAGTAGAACTCGACGACCAGGTTCGGTTCCATCGTGACCGGGTAGGGCACTTCGTCAAGCTTGGGCACGCGGGTGAAGGTCACCTTGTCGTTGCCGTCGGGCGCGACGTAATCGGGGATTTCACGCTCGGGCAGGCTCTGGGCTTCGATGACCAGCGCCATGTCCTTGGCCTTGCTGCCGAGGCTGACGACATCGCCGACCTTGACGCGGGCCGAGGCGATATTGGTCTTCTTGCCGTTGAGATAGATATGGCCGTGCGAGACGATCTGGCGCGCGGCGAAGATCGTCGGCGCGAACTTGGCGCGATAGACCACCATGTCGAGGCGCTGTTCGAGCAGGCCGATCAGGTTCTGGCCGGTGTCGCCCTTGATCCGCGCGGCTTCCTGGTAGGTACGCTTGAACTGCTTCTCGGTCACGTCGCCGTAATAGCCCTTGAGCTTCTGCTTGGCGCGCAGCTGGAGGCCGAAGTCCGACATCTTGCTCTTGCGGCGCTGACCGTGCTGGCCGGGACCATAGGAGCGCTTGTTGACCGGGGAATTCGGACGACCCCAGATGTTTTCGCCCATCCGGCGGTCGAGTTTGTACTTGGCGCTTTTGCGCTTCGACATAAGTCGTATCCTTCGATTTGCTGTCACCGCCCCATTGGCGGCGCTTGAACCCGGCATCGCACCACATGGGCTGTTCCCATGCGCGGCCACCGCTTCACCGGGGTGCGGAGCCAATTCGCGAAGCGCGGCCCTTAGCAGCTATCTGGCTCGCGTCAAGGAAGGCGTTCCGCGCTCGACAATTCGGGCGTGCGCGGGCAGGGCGCTGGGCCATGGATACCGATTATCTCCTGCCCGACGATTGCACCACCATGGCCGAGGTGCGCCGCGGCGTCGACGAAACCGATCGCGAACTCATGGCGCTTCTTGATCGCCGGTTCGGATACATGCGGGCTGCCGCGCGGATCAAGACCGACCGGGCCGTGGTGCGTGACGAGGCGCGCAAGGCCGAGGTGATCGGCAATGCGCGAAGCGATGCCGGCGAGCGCGGACTGCCCGCGGATAAAATCGAGCAAATGTGGGAGTTTCTGGTCGAAACTTCGATCGGCTATGAGCTGATCGAGTGGGACCGCATCAGGGCTTGAGGTCCGGCTTGGGTCCACGCTGGAGGCTCGACAGCACGCCGCGCAGGGTACGCACTTCGAGGTGGTTCCAGCCCGGCTTGGTCAGCACCCCGCGCAAGGTGCGGCGGGTCGCTTCCGTACGGGATTCGGGCAGAAAATAGCCCCTCGGCTCCAGCATGGTCTCGAGATGCGCAATCAGCCCGTCCAGTTCCTCTTGGGGCGCGGGCGGCAGCAGATCCTCCTGCGTCGGCTGCACCAGGCCTTCGTGCTTCGACCATTCATAGGCGCACAGGATCACCGCCTGGGCGAGATTGAGCGATCCGAAATCGGGATTGATCGGCACGGTCAGGATGGCGCGGGCGAGGGCCACATCCTCGGTTTCGAGGCCCGAGCGTTCGGGCCCGAACAGGATCGCGCTTCGTCCCGTGGCGCTTGCGATCTCGCGCGCAGCTTCCTCGGGGGTGACGACCGGCTTGGTCACCCCGCGCTTGCGCACCGTCGTGGCGTAGACATGGGCGCAATCGGCCACCGCCTCGGCTGTGGTTTCGAACACGCTGGCACGTTCGAGAACCACGTTCGCTCCCGCAGCCGCCGGTCCGGCGGAGGGGTTCGGCCACCCGTCGCGCGGCGAGACCAGGCGCATCTCGACCAGCCCGAAATTCAACATAGCGCGAGCGGCCTTGCCGATATTCTCGCCCAGTTGCGGGCGGACCAGGACGATGACGGGTTTCTCGGCCATTCTATTCGGCCCGTCGTCCGTCGGCCGCTTCCTGTACCGTGCTGGCGAATTCCTCGAAATCGCGCGCCTCGCTGAAATCGCGATAGACGCTGGCGAAGCGGATATAGGCCACGCTATCCAACTGGCGCAGACCGTTCATCACCATTTCGCCGATGCGTTTCGAGGGGATTTCGGCCTCGCCGGCGGTTTCGACCTGGCGCTGAATGCCGGAGACGAGCTGGTCGATGCGCTCCTGATCGACGCTGCGCTTGCGGCAGGCGAGGGCGATCGACTGTTCCAGCTTGCCGCGGTCGAAGGGCTGGCGGCGCGCCTCCTTGCCTTCGCCGCCCGATTTCACCACCGTCACCTCGCGCAATTGCACGCGTTCGAAGGTGGTGAACCGCGCGCCGCAGCTGGCGCATTGCCGCCGCCGCCGGATCGCGGAATTGTCTTCCGTCGGGCGGCTATCCTTGACCTGGCTGTCTTCGTTGGCGCAAAACGGGCAGCGCATTCAGAGGGTTACTTCTTGATCCTGTTGTAGAATGCGAAGCCTGCTCCGACGATGGCGCCGACCGGAAGCGTCACCACCGGCAACAGGGCGCCAGCCAGCGCGCCGATCGCGGCTCCGGCGAGAACGGGCTTGGTCGAAGGATGGTCCATGCCGCCCTTCGCCATGCCGGAGACTTCCGCCTTGGCGTCTTCCACCCAATCGTTGCGGCGCGGATCGCGATTATCCATGTTCGTACTCCTCAGCGGCCGGGATAGACCGGAAAACGATCGCACAGTTCGCTCACGCGGTCGCGCACGCTCTGCTCTACGGCGGGATCGCCATCGGCGCCGTTCTTCGACAGACCGTCGACCACTTCAGCGATCAGCTTGCCGATGGTGCGGAATTCCTCGGTCCCGAAACCGCGTGTCGTGCCCGCGGGCGTGCCGAGGCGCACGCCGCTGGTTACGAAGGGGCTGCGCGTGTCGTAGGGGATGCCGTTCTTGTTACAGGTCAACCATGCGCGATCGAGGCCCTTTTCGGCGTCCTTGCCGGTCACATCCTTCGCCGTCAGATCGACCAGCATCGAATGATTGTCCGTACCGCCGGAGACCACGCGCAGGCCGTTCTCTTCGAGGCTTGCGGCAAGGGCGCGGGCATTGTCCACCACCGCACTTGCATAATCCTTGAAATCGGGTCGCAACGCCTCTGCAAAGGCGACGGCCTTGGCCGCGACGATATGCATCAGCGGACCACCCTGCATTCCCGGGAAGACCGCCATGTTGATGGGCTTCGACAGTTCGGGATCGTTCCACAGGATCACGCCCGAACGCGGACCGCGCAGGCTCTTGTGCGTCGTCGTGGTGACGACATGCGCGTGCGGCATGGGCGAGGGATGGGCACCGCCCGCGACGAGGCCGGAAATGTGGCTCATATCGACCATCAGATAGGCGCCGACTTCGTCCGCGATGCGGCGGAACGCTGCCCAGTCCCAGGTGCGCGAATAGGCGGTGCCGCCGGCGATGATCAGCTTGGGCTTGTGCGCCTTGGCCGTCGCCATGACCGCGTCCATGTCGATCAGCTCGTCTTCGCGGCGCACGCCGTAGCTGACCGGGTTGAACCACTTGCCGCTCATATTGACGGGCGAGCCGTGGGTCAGGTGGCCGCCCGAATTGAGGTCGAGCCCCATGAAGGTTTCGCCGGGCTGGAGCAGCGCGAGAAACACCGCCTGGTTCATCTGGCTGCCGCTGTTCGGCTGCACATTGGCGAATTCGCAGCCGAACAGCTTTTTCGCCCGCTCGATCGCCAGTGTTTCGACGACATCGGCGTAATCGCAACCGCCGTAATAGCGCTTGCCGGGATAGCCCTCGGCATATTTGTTCGTGAAAACGCTTCCCGCGGCTTCCAGCACGGCGGAGGACGCGATGTTCTCGCTCGCGATCAGCTCGATCTTGTCCTGCTGCCGCTTCAGCTCGTTGCGGATCGCACCGTAAATTTCGGGATCGGCTTCGGCGAGACTGTCATGCCAGAAGCGATCGGTGGGGGTGCGGCTTTGATCGGGGGCGGGCTGGGTGGCCAAGTCACATCTCCGGATTGGACAGTTTGTCGACACGGCGCTGATGCCGGTCGCCGAGGAAATCGGTCGAAAGGAAAGCCTCAAGGCAGGCTTTCGCCATGTCGGAACCGGTCAGGCGGGCGCCCATGGCGATGACGTTCGCATCGTTGTGAGAGCGCGCCAGTTCCGCGCTCAGCGGCTCGGACACGAGCGCGCTGCGGCAGGCCGGATTGCGGTTGATCGCGATCGAGATACCGATCCCGCTGCCGCACAGCGCAACGCCGCGTTCCGCCGTTCCGTCGGCGACGACGCTGGCGAGCTTGTAGCCGTAATCGGGATAGTCGACGCTGTCGGTCGTGTCCGGCCCGAGGTCGGCGACCTCGTGGCCCTGTTCGATCATCCAGTCGCGCAATTCGGCCTTGAGGTCGATGGCGGCATGGTCGGAGGCAATGGCGATACGCATGGTGCGTCCGCATAGAAGCGATCGCCCTTCATTTCCACCGTGTTTGCGATCAATCCCCGCATTCCAGCTGCTCGCGGATTTGCGAGAACCGGTATGGTTTCGTGATCGTCGGCCATTTGGCGAAGCGCGGGGGATGCTCGGCATCGCCATAGCCGGTCGCGAAGACGAACGGCACGCCGAGCTCGTCCAGCCGGGCGGCGACGGGATAGCTCTTCTCGCCATGCAGATTGACGTCGAGCACCGCGCAATCGGGGCTGGTCCGGCCGAGCGCGGCCAGCGCCTGAGTGACCGATCCCGAAACGATGACCTCTGCGCCGTTATCTAGCAACATGTCTTCGAGACACATCGCGATGATGGGCTCGTCTTCGAGGATCAGGACCGTCTTTCCCGTCCAGGTCACAGCACGCCCTCGATCCGGCATCGAAACCCACCGGGCACGTATTCGAGCTCCGCCCCGCCGTTCGCGACACCGAAGCCGCGCTGGATCAGCCGCGAGCCGAAGCCTTTCGATTGTGGTTGCTCGACCGGAGGACCGCCGCTTTCCTGCCAGGTGAAAGTGACGTGCGTCCCTTCCTCGACGATGGCTGCTGACCATTCGATCGCAACCTTGCCCGTCTCCCGCGACAGTGCCCCGTATTTGATGGCGTTGGTCGAAAGTTCGTGGACGACCATGGCGAGGGCGACGGCAGACTGCGGGTCGATCGCAAGCTTGGGGCCGGTACAGCTTACCCTGTCCTCGTCGGTACTGACCGTAGCGGCGAGAGCGCGCCTGACGATCGTCCCGACATCGGCCGATTCCCAATGGCGTTCGGTCAAGAGGTTGTGGGCGCTCGCCAGGGCCGCGAGGCGTGCACTGAACGTTGCCATCGAAGGGTGGCATTCGGGTGTATTGAAAGATTGCTGCGCCAGTCCCTGCACGATGGCCAGCGTGTTCTTTACGCGGTGGTTGAGTTCGTTGATGAGCAGGCGCTGATGATCTTCGGCATGGACCTCTTCGGTCGCGTCGTGGCCCTGGATGAAGATGCCCTGCACCTGGCCGCTGTCGCTGAAGATGGGTTGGAAGATGAATTCGAGGAACAGGGTCTGGAGTCCCTCACCGGGCTCGTGGTGGATCTTCACTTCCTCGCGCGCCCCGAAATAGGGCTCGCCGGTCGCATAGACCCGGTCCAGCGTATCGATGAAACCCTGCGCGATCATCTCCGGCAAGGCTTCGCCGACGGTCTTTCCGATCAAGTCGCGGCCACCGACGAGGTGGCGATAGGCGGCATTGGCCATGACGAACCGATGCTCGCTGGTGCCGAGGACCGCCACGAAGCCGGGCGCCTGCTCCAGCAGAGCCCGCAATTGGTTCAGTTCCTTGTTCGCATCGGCATAGCGTTCTTCCGCCGCCTGCGCGCGCTTCAACACCCCCATCGCTTCGCGCATACGCCGCAATTCTTCGACTTCGGTAATGTCGACCGTGTGTTGAAGAATCAGGTCCACCTCGCCCTTCTCATTGGTGAGGGGGGTGTGCGTCGCGCTCCAGTAATGGGTGTCGAAACTGCCGCGTTCGTCGGGAATGTCGTAGCGGATATGGGCTATTTCGTCCGGTTTGCCGGTCTTGAGCACCCGATCGAAAGATGCGCGCAACTGGCGATAGCTTTCGCCCTCGCTCGGATAGGCTTCGAATATATTGCGCCCGACGATGTCGTCGAGATGGCGCATGGTGACCTTGAGATATTCCCGGTTCGCCCAGACGATCGTCAGATCGCGATCCAGCGTCACATATGGATTGGGGGATCTGTCCAGCAGGCTCTTGAAATCGAGAGTCACGTAGCATCCGTCCTGGCAGGCCTTGCAGATCGACGGAGACGCGCCGGTAAATCTCGACCCGTCCCCTATTGCCTAAAATGGCGAGCAGGTAACCGGTTCCAGCTTGGCTATTAAATTTGTTAAATTTTATTCCTGGTCGAGGGCAGGCGGTGGCTCTCCGCACCGCGCGCAATCCTGGATGATGAAAGCGACGCAATCCTGGAGCTGCCCGATCGCGAAGGGAGAGCAGACCATCCGTGCGGTCGCGAACTCGGCACCGCTCGCCAGATATTCAATCTCGATCGTCTCGGTTTCGAGGCCGCGGCGATGAAGGCATCGTTCCACCTGCTCACGGCAGTCCGGCGAGAGAACGCGATAGATCGAAGCACCTATCAACAAACGACGCCTGACACCGAGCAGGACCGCGAGGCCCAGGCTCGCATTGCGAATAACCCCGTTGGCGTCGAGCACGCCCGAACCGATCCCGCCGATATGCTTGGACGCCTGGTCCCGCGCCAATTCCTGCATGACATGCTCGGTCGCGCGGGTCTGTTCGGTGATGTCGTCGGCGAAGAGAGCCACGCCGCCCGGCCAGGGGCGTATAGTGAAGCGGATGAATCGCCCTTCGCGGTGAGACGAAGCCATCTCGAACCGTTTTTCCCGGCCGCTTTCCTGAACCTGCTTGATGCAGTTGAGGATATAATTGTCGGTCGCGGTCTTCGCGAGACTGGCGAGCTGGCGCCCGATGACATCGCTTTCCCGATAACCGAAATAATCGAGGAACGCCTTGTTCGTCCGCCGGATACGCTGCGTGCTGTCCATGATGATGATGGAGGAACTGACCGCCTCGAGAACAAGGCTTAACTTTTCGTCGATGCCCTGCTTTTCGACCCCGGACAGCGATGCCATCCGCTCGAACTCATCCTGCGGTACCATCACGAACTCGTTGCGCTTGTGCGATGTGATCTGGACCGGACCATGATCGAGCATGGCGCGCACTCGGGGCATGTCGCGGACGACTTCCGTCAGAGTGGCTGAGCTTGGAGGCACACCCGCAGGAGTGATCGTGTCTTCCGAATCGGGTGTTCCGTTTGGATTAGCTTCTGCTTTCATGACCAATCTTGCGTATAAGCGTGAACATGACTTTTAAGAGATGCGCAATGATACCATCGTTTTTTTCGATTTGAAGGGGAGGAACGCAAAAAAGCCATAAATTTTTCTTGGAAAACAATGACGTAATTTGCGAAAACCTGTTCTACGCTACGTCAAGGCGGTTAAAACGCCTGTTCTGCATTCTACGGTTGGAAGACGTGGGGGTAGGACCATGTGGAACAAGTATGGAATTGCAATTCCGGCCATGGCAGCAGCGTTGGCCATTGCCACACCGGCGATGGGGCAATTGCTGACGATCGGCGATATCGATCTGAAGGTCGACGTGCTCACCACGCGGGTCGAGGGTATCGAGGCCAAACAGGATACGGCTGAGACCGAGCGCGCCGCTCTGCTCGCCGATATCGGACGGATCGATGTCGATCTGTCCGTGCTGCGCAGCGATATCACCGGTAACACGGCGGCCATCGCGATAAACACCTCGCTTTTGTCGGATCACGATACACGCCTGACAGCGCTCGATGGGACGCTCGTCACGCTTCAGACCGATGTCACGCAATTGTCGGGAGTGGTGAGCGGCATCGGCACTCGGCTCGATGCGCAGATTGCGCAGGCTGATACGAACACGTCCGCTATCGCGACGCTCGCCACCGATCTGGATGGGCTGAGCGCACGGGTCGATGCGAACGGCGCGCTGCTTTCCGATCAGGACACCCGGTTGGCGGGGCTGGAAGGAGCGCTTGCCGGGTCTCTCGGCGACATTGCAGACATCGACGCCGATCTTACGGGGCTTTCCGGCAGGGTCGACGATCTGACCGGCGCGCTTGCAGTACAAGTCTCGCAGACGGAGACGAATACGGCTGCGATCGCCACGATCAACAGCGATTTGGACGGCCTGAGCGCACGGGTCGATGCGAACGGCGCGCTCCTTTCCAAACACGACTCTCGGTTGGCGGATTTGGAAGGAGGGCTTGCCGGGTCCCTCGGCGACCTGACGGAAATCAACGCCGGTCTGACGGGCCTTTCCGGCAGAGTAGACGATCTGACCGGCGCTCTCGCCGTGCAAGCCTCGCAGACCGAGACGAACACGGCCGCCATCGCTACGGTCGAGGTCGATCTCGGCGTCCTCAACGCGCGCGTCGACGGTCACGACACGGCGCTGGTCGGTCTCGACGCGCGTGTCGGCGACCATGACACGGCGCTCGCTGGCCTCGACGCGCGTGTGGGCGGATTGGAATCCGCCGTCACTCAGAGCGGCACGCTTCTCGCTTCCATCGAAAACAGGGTGACTCTCAACAGCAGCGCGGTCGAGACATTGCGTGGCGATGTCGACGCGAACGTGCAGGCCATCGCTTCCAATACCGCGACGAACCTTCAGCAGGACGTCGCCATCGCAGCGAACACGGCGACCAATCTGGCACAGGACATTGCGATCAGCACCAATGCGGCGCGGATCGACAAGAATGCCGCGGCAATCTCCGTCCATGAGACCCGGATCGCAAGCAACGAAACGAACATCGCCGCCAACAGCGCCGCCAATCTGAGGCAGGATGCCCAACTGCAGGACCATTCCGCCCAGATCGCCGCCAATACGAGCGGGCTGGCCGATGCGGTTGCGGTAAATGACCTTCAGACGGCGGCCATACTCGCCAACAGCCAAGCGAATGCGGCGCTAAGAGCGGATGTCGCCGAGGGACGGATCGGGATGGTGCGCGCCGCAGCGGACGAGACGGTTCTGGTGGCGAGCCATCGCGGCGGTGCGACGGTTTCCTTCGAAGGCACGGAAGGCGCGCGGCGCCTCAGCGGGATCGCCAACGGTATCGCCGCCAGCGACGCGGCGACGATGGGCCAGATGGTCGGCGGGGACATCGCTACGTTGCAAAGCGCGCTCACCTATACCGACCGTTCTATAGCGGCGGTGATGGACGATCTCGACCGGATGTGGGCGAACCTCGATGGAACGCGCGAGGAGCTGGGCCGCGAGATCGATCGTGCGAGTGCTGGCACCGCGGCGCTGGCTGGGCTGCCCCAGGCGATCATGCCGGGCAAGGGCATGGTCGTCGCCGGTGTCGGTGGGCGGCGAGAACAGGCTGCGATCGCGCTGGGTATCGGCAAGGCGTTCGACAGCCCGGCCATGCCGGTGGTCCGCGCGGGCGTGGCCGTTGATCTGGGTGATGGGACCGCCAGCTACAATGCAGCGGTGGGTATCCACTTCTGAGCCGGTTTCGACAGACGCTCTTGCCTGTCGAGATCGGATAGAAAAGGACCGGAGATCGCGCGATCTCCGGTCCTTACGTAAAGCGGATTACTGGTCGAGGAAGCTGCGCATCTTGCGGCTGCGGCTCGGATGCTTGAGCTTCCTCAGCGCCTTGGCCTCGATCTGGCGGATACGTTCGCGGGTGACCGAGAATTGCTGCCCGACCTCTTCCAGCGTGTGGTCGGTGTTCATCCCGATCCCGAAGCGCATCCGCAGCACGCGCTCTTCTCGCGGGGTCAAAGAGGCGAGGACGCGGGTGACCGTTTCCTTGAGGTTCGCCTGAATCGCGGCATCGACGGGGATGATCGCGTTCTTGTCCTCGATGAAATCGCCGAGATGCGAATCTTCCTCGTCCCCGATCGGGGTTTCGAGAGAGATCGGCTCCTTGGCGATCTTCATCACCTTGCGCACCTTTTCGAGCGGCATTGAGAGGCGCGCAGCCATCTCTTCCGGCGTCGGTTCGCGGCCTTCCTCGTGGAGGAACTGGCGACTGGTGCGCACCAGCTTGTTGATCGTCTCGATCATGTGGACCGGGATGCGGATCGTGCGCGCCTGGTCCGCAATCGAGCGCGTGATCGCCTGCCGGATCCACCAGGTGGCGTAGGTGCTGAACTTGTAGCCGCGGCGGTATTCGAACTTATCGACCGCCTTCATCAGGCCGATATTCCCTTCCTGGATCAGGTCGAGGAATTGCAGGCCGCGATTGGTGTATTTCTTGGCGATCGAGATCACGAGGCGCAGGTTCGCCTCGACCATTTCCTTCTTGGCGATGCGCGCCTCGCGCTCGCCCTTCTGGACCATGTTCACGATCCGGCGGAACTCGGGAAGGGCCATGCCGGTCTGGCTGGCGATATCCGAAATCTCGGTGCGGATGCGGTCGATCGCGTCGGCTTCCTTCTCGGCGAAGGCGGCCCATTTCTTGTCCTTCTTCGTACGGTCGGTCAGCCAGGTATCGTCCAGCTCGTTGCCGATATAGGCATCGAGAAAATCGATCCGCTTGACCTTGTGGCGTTCCGCCAGACGCAGCATCTGGCCACCCAAGGCGGTCAGGCGGCGATTGAAGGCGTAGAGATTGTCGACCAGGAATTCGATCTTGGTCGCGTGGAACTGCACGCTTTCGACCTCGGCGGTGAGCTGTTCGCTCAGGGCCTCGTATTTCTTTTCCTTCGCCGCCGGGAAGGCGTCGCCGCGTGCGAGCACGTCCATGCGCTCGCCCTGCAGTTTCTCGAACTTGCGGAAAAGGTCGGTGATGCGGGCGAAGCGTTCGATGGCGTCGGGCTTGAGCGCCGCCTCCATCTGGGCGAGCGACATGGTGTTGTCCTCGTCCTCGTCATCGTCCTTCTTGGACGACCCTTCCTCGCCGTCCTCGTCGTCATTGTCCGAATCGTCGTCGTCGGAATCGTCGTCGTCGCGGATGGTCGGACCGGCGGTCTCTTCCGAGATCTCGCCATCGTCCTCGTCCTCGCCTTCCTCCATCTTTTCGGGCGGCGGTTCCTTGGACAGCATGGCGTCGAGATCGAGGATTTCGCGCAGCTGCATTTCCTCGTTATTGAGCGCTTCGGACCAATGGATGATGGCGTGGAAGGTGATCGGGCTTTGGCACAGGCCCATGATCATCATGTCGCGCCCGGCCTCGATCCGCTTGGCGATGGCGATTTCGCCCTCGCGGCTGAGCAGTTCGACCGCGCCCATTTCGCGCAGATACATGCGGACCGGATCGTCCGTCCGCTCGCCCGCGGCGAGCTTCTTTTCGACCGGCTTGGTGCCGGCGGCCTTGGACTTCTTCCCGTCCTCGCCGACCTGCATTTCCTCGACTTCGGAATCCTTTTCGGCCTCGGCCTCGGCATCCTCGTCGCTCTCGACGATCTGCACGCCCATGTCGGACAGGGCGGACTGGATATCCTCGATCTGGTCCGAGCTCATCTCTCCCTGCGGCAAAGCGGCGTTGAGCTCGTCATACGTGACGTAGCCCTTTTTCTTCGCCTTGGAGATGAGCTTCTTTATCGACGCTTCGTTGAGGTCGATCAGGGGAGCGTCTTCGGCTTCGGGTTTCTTCGACTTGGTTGCCATGAAGGTGGGTCAGTCCGTTTCTGCGTGCCGGGCGGGAGGGCCCCACACGATCGATCAATTCCTGCTTTCGGCCGCCGCGGCGCGCCTGCGCCCAAACCGCTTCAACCGGTCGTTCAGCGCCAGCAACCGTTCGCGGTGGCTGGCCTGTTCGGCGATCGAGCCTTCCGGGTCCTGATCGAACCGCGCGGTCGCCGCCATCAGGGCAGCTTCCAACGCAGGCCTTTCGACCAGGAGCGACACGGCTTCGGCCAGATCCTCGCGCGCATCTACCGGGTCGGTGCCATCATCGAGGAAGGCGAAGCGGGTTTTTTCCGGTGGGGCGGGAAGGCCGTTATCGAGCGATATGGATGATTCGCCGTGCAAATCAAGCGTCTCGGCGGCTTCAATCAAGGAATCGATGGCAGGTCCGACATTTCGATCACTCTCCGCCAGGCCCAGAAGCGCCTCTTCATGACGCAGTATCTGGTCGGGAAAGCGCGCGAGCCCTGCGATAATCGCCGCGACGAAAGAATCGCGTGCTCCGCCTGAAATCGCGCGTTCGAGGCGGCTTTTCGCCTCTTGCGAAAGGGCGGGGATAACGGCTTTGCCCTGCCACGGCGCCCTGCGCCCGCCAGAAAAGGATTGCGGCGTCCATTCGCGCCGGGGCTTGGGCGGAAAGGCGAAAGCGGAAAACCGCTCGAGCAATTCTCGCTTGTAGAGCGCCTTGATATCGGGGTGCTGAATGGTCTCGACGTGGTCGAGCAGACGCGCCTTTAGACCCGCTTTGTCCTCGGGCGAATTGAGCGGCGCAGCGGCCTTCTCGTAATCCCACAAAGTATCGAGCAATCCAGCGGGCTGCGCCAGCAGACGCTCCATCGCTTCGGCCCCCTGTTCGCGCAGAAGGTCGTCGGGGTCGAGCCCGCTGGGCAGGCGCACGATGGCGAGCGAATGGGCCGGGAGCAGCAGCGGGAGCGCGCGCGCGACGGCCCGCATCGCCGCCTTCTGGCCCGCCTTGTCGCCATCGAAGCACAGGATCGGCCGTTCGACATGGCGCCACAGCATCTCGATCTGCGTCTCGGTCAAGGCGGTGCCGAGCGGGGCGACCGCTTCCTCGAACCCGGCCTGGGCGAGGGCGATCGCGTCCATATAGCCCTCGACCACGATCATCCGCCCCGATTTGCGCGCGGCGGGGGCGGCCCGGTGGAGGTTGTAGAGCGTGCGCCCCTTGTCGAACAAAGGGGTGTCGGGCGAATTCAGATATTTGGGCGCGTTGGGATTGGAATCTCCGTCGAGGATGCGTCCGCCGAAACCGATTACTCGTCCGCGCGCATCCTGGATCGGCAGCATCAGCCGTCCGCGAAACCGGTCGTAGGGCTCCTTGCCCTCGACATCGATCCTGAGCCCGGTTTCGAGCAGCATCGGCTCGTCGAACTGTGACAGGGCACGCGGGATCGCCTGGCGTTCCTCGGGCGCGAAGCCAAAGCCGAACGATTCCACCACGCCTTGCGCAAACCCGCGGCGCGCCAGATAGGCCCGCGCGCCGGCGCCGTCGGCGGATCGCAGCCTGTCGACGTAGAACGCCTGCGCCGCCGCCGTCACGTCATGCAGGCTGGCGCGCTTCTCCGCCTGCCGTGCCGCGCGCGGATCGGGGGCGGGGACCTCCATCCCGGCTTCCGCCGCGAGTTCCTTCACCGCGTCCATGAAGGGCAGGCCCTGCTGATCGGTCATCCAGCGGATGGCATCGCCATGCGCCTCGCAGCCGAAGCAGTGATAGAACCCCTTCTCGTCATTGACGTAGAAGCTGGGCGTCTTCTCGTTATGGAACGGGCAGCACGCCTTGAACTCGCGCCCCGCCTTCGTCAGCCGCACCGTGCGCCCGACGATCGCGGACAGCGTGATCCGCGCGCGCAATTCGTCGAGCCACTGGGGCGTCAGCATGGGGGCGAGTCCGGTTGCACCGCGCTACCCTATAGACATCGAGCCGCCGGGGCTACTGCGCTGCGGGCGGAAACGGCCCCTTCGCACGCGCGGTCATACCATTGACTTCGAGGCTGTAGGCCTCCGCCGGGCCTTCGGGCGGCGTGGTCGATTGCCACCAGAAGGTCACCGGCATACCCGGCTTCCATCCCGAACCGGTGGTCACCCTCCAGATGATCTGGCCCGAATCGCTGCTGACCTGGATCGCGTCGCTCGCGCCGAGCGCAGTCTCCGCCTGCCCGCGCGAATAGCCGACCGAGCGGTTGAAGCCCTGAGCCGCTTGCGTCATGCGGAACAGCGAGGTGGGGACTTCCATCACCGCGCCGCCCGCTTCGGGCGTTTCGATCACCTGCGGTTCGAGATCGTCGGCCAGCGTGACTTCGTGAACATAGGTGTAGACCGTGCCCTCGGGCATGTCGGCCGGGACGCATTCGGTGACGCCCTCGGGACAGGCGACGAAGCTCTTTATCCGCGCGATCTCGCGCCCGTCCGCCATGATCGCGGCTTCGGGTTCCGGCCCCTGCGGCCCGACGATTTTCGCGCCGAGCGAGGCGGGATCGAAATCGGCGGCAACCAGCGTGCGCGGAGCGGCCACGGTGGGCGTTGCGGTAGGCGTGGGTTCGGGCTCGGGCGCCTCCCCGCATGCGGCGAGGGCCAGCGGAGCGCAGAGAAGCAGCAAACGCATCGACGTCACGACAGCGCCTCCTTCACCCAGCCGCTCGCGCGCGTCATATCGAGCGTGGCGCCATGGCGTGCCTTCAGCTCGCCCATCACCTTGCCCATGTCCTTCATCCCCTCGGCGCCGGTCTCCGCCTTGATGTCGGCGATAGCTGCCTTGGTTTCCTCCTCGCTCATCTGACGGGGGAGGAATTCCTCGATCACCGCGAGTTCGGCCTTTTCCTTGTCGGCCAATTCATGGCGGCCGCCGCTTTCATACATCTCGATCGATTCGCGGCGCTGCTTGGCCATTTTCAGCAGCACGTCGGTCACCAGCGCATCGTCTTCGGGCTTTGTGTCCGACGTGCGCAATTCGATGTCGCGATCCTTGATCTTGGCGCCGATCAGGCGCAGCGCAGCGGTGCGCTCCTTGTCCTTGGCCTTCATGGCGGTGACGGTTTCGGCCTGGATGTTCTCGCGCAGCATGGTGCCTCGTAATCGGTATCTGTGGATGAATTGGCGTCCATTTAGAGCAAGCTGTCGCAAAGCCAAGCGTTCCGCTTGACGGGCGCGCGACCTGCCCCTAGCGGCTGGGACTTAGCACACATCGTCGGCAATTTCTTGAAACGGAGCGCCCATGGCCCTGTCCGCATCTTCGCACGCGCAACCATCAGGCGCGACCGGCGTCCTCGTGCTGGCGGATGGGACCGCGATTTGGGGCAAGGGCTTCGGGGCGACGGGCCATGCGGTGGGCGAGGTCTGCTTCAACACCGCGATGACCGGCTATCAGGAGGTGCTGACCGATCCGAGCTATGACAGCCAGATCGTCACCTTCACCTTCCCCCATATCGGCAATGTCGGCGCGAACGAGGAAGATCATGAAAGCCGCGGCCTCGGCGCGCTGGGCTGCATCGTGCGGCAGGAGGTCACCGCGCATTCCAATTTCCGCGCCCGCGACGAATTCGTCGACTGGTGCCGCGCGAACGGCAAGATCGGCCTGTCGGGCGTGGACACGCGCGCGCTGACGCGCCGCATCCGCCTCAACGGTGCACCCAACGCCGTGATCGCGCACAGCCCGCGCGGCGAGTTCGATCTCGCGGCCCTGCGCGAAAAGGCGGCGGAATGGAGCGGGCTCGAAGGGCTGGACCTCGTCCCCGGCGTGACGCGTGGCGTGCTGGAGGACTGGCGCGGCGGCCACTGGCAGTTGGGCCATGGCTACACCGACCACGGCAACGAGAAGCCGCATGTGGTCGCGATCGATTACGGCGCGAAGGACAACATCTTCCGCAGCCTCGCCAAGGCTGGCGCGAAGGTGACCGTGGTGCCCGCGCGCACCTCGCTGGACGAGATCATGCGCCTCGAACCTAATGGCGTGTTCCTGTCCAACGGCCCCGGCGATCCCGCGGCGACGGGCGAATATGCCGTGCCGGTCATCAAGGGACTGCTGGAGCGCGACGTGCCGCTGTTCGGCATCTGTCTTGGCCACCAGATGCTCGGCCTGGCGGCAGGCGCGAAGACCGCCAAGATGTTCCAGGGCCATCGCGGCGCCAACCACCCGGTGCAGCGCGTCGGTGGGGAATGGGGCGACAGCGAGGGCCTGGTCGAGATAACCAGCATGAACCACGGCTTCGCCATCGACGGCGAAAGCCTGCCCGATGGGGTCGATGAGACACATGTCTCCCTTTTCGACGGCACCAACTGCGGGATTTCGATCCGGGGCAAGAAGGCGTTCGGGGTGCAATACCACCCAGAAGCGAGCCCGGGGCCGCAGGACAGCTTCTACCTGTTCGAGAAGTTCGTGGGGATGTTGGCGTGATCGACATCTCTTCGATTCCCAAAAACTCCCTTCCCCTCGGGGAAGGGTCGGGGATGGGGGTTCGGCGTTGATGGCCCGGTGCGTCGTTCCCGTGGACGTGGCAAACCCACCCCCAACTCCCTCCCTTGAAGGAGGGGGCTTACGTCTGATTTCGGGCGAGACCGATTTCTTCGGCGATCGATTGCAGGACGCCGTCGGTATTGGTCAGGATTTCGTGGTTCCAGAAGCGAATGACGCGGTAGCCGTGGGCTGCGATCAAGCCGGTGCGCGGAGCATCGGTTTCGGGTGTGTGCTGGCCTCCGTCGCACTCGATGGCGATCCGCAAGGATCGACAGGCGAAATCGACGATATGGTCGCCGATCGGGAACTGCCGCGTAAATTTCGCCCCGCACAACTGGCTTGCGCGCAAATTATGCCAAAGCTGCCGTTCCGCCTCGTTCATGTCGCGCCGCAGCTTACGCGCCACGCCGGTCAATCGCTTTTCCGCCATTGCGGTACACCCATCCCCAACCCCTTCCCTCAAGGGAAGGGGCTTTCAGTAGCGAAGTCGAGCTAGATGCCCAAACGCACAGATATCCAATCCATCCTCGTCATCGGCGCTGGTCCGATCATCATCGGCCAGGCTTGCGAGTTCGACTATTCCGGCACGCAGGCGATCAAGGCGTTGAAGGAGGAGGGCTACCGCGTGGTCCTCGTCAACTCCAACCCCGCTACGATCATGACCGACCCGGAAATGGCCGACGCGACCTATATCGAGCCGATCACGCCCGAAATCGTCGCCAAGATCATCGAGAAGGAGCGGCCCGACGCGGTGCTGCCCACGATGGGCGGGCAGACGGCGCTGAACTGCGCGCTGGCTTTGTTCAACGACGGCACGCTGGAAAAATACGGCGTCCAGATGATCGGCGCGGATGCCGATGCCATCGACAAGGCGGAAAACCGCCAGCGCTTCCGCGAGGCGATGGATGCGATCGGCTTGGAGAGCGCGCGCAGCGGCGTTGCAAACACGGTGCAGCAGGCTTTCGACGTGCTCGAACGTACCGGCCTGCCGTCCATCATCCGGCCCAGCTTCACGCTTGGCGGCACGGGCGGGGGCATCGCCTACAACAAGGGGGAGTTCGAGCGGATTGTGCGCGAAGGCCTCGACGCCTCGCCCACCACCGAAGTGCTGATCGAGGAATCGCTCCTCGGCTGGAAGGAATACGAGATGGAGGTGGTCCGCGACCGGGCGGACAATTGCATCATCATCTGCGCGATCGAGAATGTCGATCCGATGGGCGTGCACACTGGCGACTCGATAACCGTCGCCCCCGCGCTGACGCTGACCGACAAGGAATACCAGATCATGCGCAGCGCCAGCATCGCGGTGCTGCGTGAAATCGGCGTGGAAACAGGCGGTTCGAACGTGCAGTTCGCAGTCGATCCGAAGTCCGGCCGCCTGATCGTGATTGAAATGAACCCGCGCGTGTCGCGCTCTTCGGCGCTGGCATCCAAGGCCACCGGCTTCCCGATCGCGCGCGTCGCGGCCAAGCTCGCCGTAGGCTACACGCTGGACGAGCTGACCAACGAAATCACCGGGGCGACGCCCGCCAGTTTCGAGCCGACGATCGATTACGTCGTCACCAAGATCCCGCGCTTCGCCTTCGAAAAGTTCAAGGGCGCCAAGCAGGAATTGTCCACCGCGATGAAGTCGGTGGGCGAGGTCATGGCGATCGGCCGCTGTTTCGCGGAATCGATGCAGAAGGCGCTCCGCGGCCTCGAAACCGGATTGGACGGGTTCAATCGCGTGCCCGAGCTGGAAGGCAAGAGCCGCGAGGTCATCACCGCCGCGATAAGCCAGCGTACGCCCGACCGCATTCTCAGGATCGCACAGGCCTTCCGCGAAGGCTTCGAAATGAGCGAGATCCAGGCGCTCACCGGGTTCGACCCGTGGTTTTTGCGCCAGATTGAAGCGATCATCTACGAAGAGAACATGATCGCGCATAACGGCCTGCCGCGCGATGCGGCCGAAATGCGCCGCCTGAAGGCGATGGGCTTTTCGGACAAGCGCCTCGCCACGCTGGCGGTGCGCTCTGTGGGCGTCGCGGGCGGTCTTGCGGAAACGCAGGCGCGCCGGTCTGGCCTGCTGCACGACGCGCTGCGCGCCATGGCGGGCGCGACGAGCGAGGAAGAGGTGCGTAAGCTGCGCCACAAGCTGGGCGTCTATCCGGTGTTCAAGCGCATCGACAGCTGCGCGGCGGAATTCGAGGCCGCGACGCCCTACATGTACTCGACCTACGAGGCCCCCAGCTTTGGCGAGCCCGAGGACGAAGCCGAACCCAGCGATCGCCGCAAGATCGTGATCCTCGGCGGCGGGCCGAACCGGATCGGGCAGGGCATCGAGTTCGACTATTGCTGCGTCCATGCCTGCTTCGCGCTGGGGTCTGACGAGGGCGGGGCCGGGTTCGAGACCATCATGGTCAATTGCAATCCCGAAACGGTCAGCACCGATTACGACACGTCCGATCGGCTCTACTTCGAGCCGTTGACCGAGGAAGACGTGCTCGAAATCCTGCGCGTCGAAATGTCGCGCGGCGAGGTCGTGGGCGTGATCGTCCAGTTCGGTGGGCAGACGCCGCTGAAACTGGCCGCCGCGCTGGAGCGGGAAGGGGTGCCGATCCTCGGAACAAGCCCCGACGCGATCGACCTTGCCGAGGATCGCGAACGCTTCGCGCGCCTCGTCAACAAGCTCGATCTCAAACAGCCCAAGAACGGTATCGCGCGCGATCGCGACGAGGCCGCCGCCTGGGCCGCCCGCATCGGCTATCCAGTGCTGCTGCGCCCCAGTTACGTCCTCGGCGGGCGCGCGATGGAGGTCGTGGACAGCGAAGCGCAGCTCGACGATTACATCGCCACCGCCGTCAACGTGTCGGGCGACAGCCCGGTTTTGGTCGACCAGTATCTGCGCGATGCGATCGAATGCGATGTCGACGTGATCTGCGATGGCAGCGAGGTCCGCATTGCGGGCGTCATGCAGCACATCGAGGAAGCCGGCGTCCATTCGGGCGATTCCGCCTGCACGATCCCGCCCTACAGCCTCTCGGACGAAATCGTCGCCGAGATGGAGCGGCAGGCCGAAGCGCTTGCCCAAGCCTTGCAAGTGCGCGGCCTGATGAACGTCCAGTTCGCGATCAAGGATGATGAAGTCTATCTGATTGAGGTCAATCCGCGCGCCAGCCGGACCGTACCCTTCGTCGCCAAGGCGATCGGGCGCCCGGTCGCCAAGATCGCCGCACTGGTGATGGCCGGCGAGCCGCTGTCCAGCTTCGAACCCTTCGACATCCGGCCCAAGCACATGGCGGTGAAGGAAGCGGTGTTCCCCTTTGCGCGCTTCCCCGGCGCGGACCCTGTGCTGTCGCCAGAAATGAAGAGCACGGGCGAGGTCATGGGGATCGACACCGATTTTCCCGCCGCCTTCCTCAAATCCCAGATCGGCGCAGGAATGAAGCTGCCGCGATCGGGCACGCTCTTCGTGTCCGTCAAGGATAGCGACAAGCCGGTGATCCTGCCCGCGGTCAAGACGCTGCTCGACCAGGGATTCCGCGTGATTGCGACGGGCGGCACCCAGCGCTATCTCGCCGAACACGGCCTTGCGGTCGAACCGGTCAACAAGGTCGCCGAGGGCCGCCCCCACATCGTCGATGCGATCGTGGATGGCGAAGTGGACCTGATCTTCAACACCACCGAAGGCTGGCAGTCCCTGCTGGACTCGCAGTCGATCCGCCACGGCGCGCTCGATCGCAAGGTGCCGTATTACACTACGGCGAGCGCGGCGCTCGCCACGGCACGGGCCATCGCCGAAGTTTCGCCCGGTGAACTTGAAGTCAGGTCGCTTCAGGACTATTATAGCTGACGAATATTCAGCGATTGCCCCCCAGACATTCGGTACTACCTCGATCCGCGATGATGCGGACGGTCGATCGAATTGCCTGCGCGGGGCCATAACGAGATGGGGCCCAAGTCCATGGAAAAGGTACCGATGCTTGCCGAAGGCTATGAAAAGCTGACGGCCGACCTCAAGGTTCTGCGCGCAGAGCGTCCGCTGGTGGTGGACGCGATCGAAGAAGCGCGCGCGCACGGCGACCTTTCGGAAAACGCGGAATATCATGCCGCCAAGGAACGCCAGGGCCAGATCGAGGCGCAGATCGCCGAGATCGAGGACAAGGTGACCCGCGCGCAGATCATCGATCCCTCGACGCTTTCGGGCGACAAGGTGGTGTTCGGCGCCACCGTCACCCTGCTCGACGAGAACGACAAGCCGATCAAGTATCAGATCGTCGGCCAGACCGAAGCGGATGCCAGCAAGGGGCGCATCAGCTACAATTCGCCGATCGCGCGCGCCCTGATCGGCAAGCAAGTCGAAGACGAGATCGAAGTCACTGTGCCGAGCGGGGACAAGTTCTATCTCGTGGAGAAGATCGAATTCATCTGACGCGATAGCCGGCACTGGTCGGCGCGAGGCGCGGATCAGGCAAAGGGCTTTTCCATTGCCCAATTATGGATTGCCACTCCGTCGATCGAGAAGTCGCGGCGTTGCGTCATCGTGTATCCGGCGCGCTCGAACGCTAGGCGGCCGAGGTCGCTCGCTTCGGAAAACAGGCGTTTGATCCCTCGGTCCCGCGCGAATGTCTCGGCGGCATCGAGAAGCCGCTCGGCGAGACCACGCCTCGTATGGTCCGGGTGCAGATAAAGATGGTCGAGATGACCGTCGGTCTGCACCAGCACGTATCCTACCGACCGGTCCAGTCTGTCGACTGCCACCGCATCGCCAGCGCCGACGCGCTCGCGATAACCCTCGGCGCCGGAATGGCGGGAGCGCCATGCGGCGACCTGCTCGGGGGAATAGTTGCGGGGACCGATCTCGGCGATGGCCCGGTGCAGGATTTCGCTCAGGACCTCGGCATCCGCGTCACGATAGAGGCGGATCGCGTAAGCGACGGGCTTAGCCCTTCGGTTCGAGCAGCTTGTGGAGATGGACGACCACGTATTTCATCTCCGCATCATCGACCGTGCGCTGCGCATTGGCGCGCCATGCTTCCTCGGCACTGTCGTAATCGGAATAGACGCCCGCGACGTGAATGCTTTCGGGATCCTGGAACTCGGTGCTGCGCGGGTCTTTCACGCGGCCACCCATTACGAGGTAGAGGGTCTGCTTGGCGGTCGTTTCTTCCATGGGATGGCCCTTCGATCGGAAATACTGATTTCGCCTGCGCCATAACGCAAGCGGCGCGCCAGACAAGTCTGACGCGCCGCTAACATAACCTGCTTGGAAAGCCGATCTAACGCGTGGATCAGTTGGTGACGCGCGACTTGAGACCACGCAGACCGCGACTGGCCTTGCGGCTCGCACGGCGGCGCGAACTCGCGAGGGCGTCGCTCGTTACGTCGGCACGATAGGCCGCATCGCGGCGAAGGCGGCGCGCGGTCGAACCGACGCTATCGCCAAGATCCTCGAAAGCGTCCGAACTGGACCGCAGCGCTGCGGCACCAGCCGTTTCGGCGCGATCGACGAGACCCAAGGCGTAGCCAAGAACCGTATCGCCCGCCATCGCTGCCATGGCGCCAGTGCGGCGACCAAGGCGACGACCCGGACGGGTCATCGCGCCGATCAGGAGGCCGACGCCGATTGCGCCACCGACTACGGTCAGCGGGTGCTTCTTGGCGAAATCGGTGGCGGTATCGAGCACTTCCTTCGCCTGATCGGCGAAGCTGCGATCTGCATTGCGCTGCTCGCTGGCTTCGATGCGCTGGCGAAGCGCTTCGCGGCGTTCCTCATCGGTTTGCGGCTTGGTTTCGGTGTTGAGAGTGGCGACGTTGCTCATGGAAATCTCCGAGATTTGGTTTCTGGTCAAGCAACGGGTTCAGCGCCCGACTTGTTCCGAATGAAGCCAGTCTTCCTCGCTATCTCCGTGATCATCGGCATCATCTGCCCAATCATCGCCGAACAGGGTGGCGAGCACGGGATTCCGCGCGAACCAGAGGATCATGGCGGCAGCGATCGCTGCAAGCGCCCCCTTGTGGTCGCGGGCCACGTCGAGCGCCTCGTCGTAAACGTCGCTTGCCCCTTCCGCGAGGCGATCCGCGAGACGCGCACCTGGACTTTTTACGGCGAGGTCGGACTTCAAATTCTCGATATCCGCAGTGACAAGCGCGCGCGCGGAATCACGCAGCCGCCTGTCCTCGATCATCTTGGCGCGACGAGGGCCCATTATTCGTCCCCTTTGAAAGCAGCTCGGATATCGTCGATCTTGCCCTTCAGCTTACGAGCGCAAAAGATACCGAGGACGATAAGCACCCCGCCGACGATAAGAGTGGCGACCCAGGGCCCGACGATGGGCGCCAGAGCGATCACAGTGCCCACGGTCAGCGCGATCAGCGCGAGGTGGAGGATACCGAAGGCCGCCGCCCCGAAAGCCACAGCCATCTTCGCCCGATTGGCAACGAAGGACGTCCGGCTCTTCTGGAAAGCGAATTCGGCTTCGAGATAGGTTTTCCCGTCCTCGAACAAAGCGAACAGATCGTCGGTCAATGAATGCCGAAGCTCGGCCTGCTCCTCCTGCTCGGCCGTTTCTTCGAAAACCTCGGCAGCCTCGCGGGCGCTATGCGATGAAGGGGGAGCGAACGCCGTCCGCTCCCCTTCGATCTTGCCAAGCCCGTCAGGCTCTGTCGTCGTGTGTGTGGTGCGCACCCCGGTTCGACGCTCAGCGACGGCTGAAAAGCCGAGAGAGCATGAAGCCCGCAACAGCCGCGATGCCGACGGCGGTCGCCGGGCTGCGGCGGACCATCGCCCGGCCATCGTCGGCAAGCTCGTCCACCGTCTTCGCATCGAGCTTCGCAGCCGTATCGCTCAACGAGCGCGAGGCGCTGCGGGCATAATCGCCGTATTTTGCGCCGACCTTCTCATCGACGTAATGCGCGTTGTCGTTGACCATCTGGCTGAGCGAGGCGATCCCTTCGGAAAGCTTCGCCTTGCCTTGCGTGGCGAGTTCATGGCCCTTGACCTTCGCTTCTTCGCCATAGGCCTGCGCATCGCTCTTCAGATCGGACCTCTTGCCATCGGCTTGGGCCTTGTACTGGTTGGCGCGTTCACCCGCTTCGGCGCGCAGGGCGGCGGCACCGGCCTTGGCTTCCTGGACCGCGGCGCTGAAGCGCGACTTGGCTTCTTCGCGATGCGGGTTGGTGGAACTGGCGGTCGCGGCGGTATCGGTGACGCCGGAAGTTGTGGCAGTGTTGGTCACGGGAACGGTCTCCTTTGCAACGCCCTTCTTCGCCACCGTCTTGCGGGGCTTGGGGGCGGATTTCGATTTGGCGGTTTGCGATGTCTTCGGTGGGTTTTCGGGAGTGGTGGAATCGGCAATCGGTTTCGTCCTTGCCCCTTTGTCTGTGGTCTCTTTTCGAATCGAAACCGTGGCACGTTCATGCCCGGTCTATGATGTTGCAACGCAACTTGCGCGGCAATGTTCCGATGCATAGAGGGTCCGCGATCGATCTTTCCTCTGAACGGAGCCACCACCCATGACCGCCATCATCGACCTGCACGCTCGCGAAATCCTCGACAGCCGCGGCAATCCGACAGTGGAGGTCGATGTCCTTCTGGAAGACGGCAGCTTCGGACGCGCCGCCGTTCCTTCGGGCGCATCGACCGGCGCGCACGAAGCGGTCGAACTGCGCGATGGCGACAAGGATCGCTATCTCGGCAAAGGCGTCCTGAAATCGGTCGAGGCGGTGAACACCGAATTGCGCGATCTCCTGATCGGCGCCTTCGATGCCGAGGACCAGCGCGATATCGACCAGGCGATGATCGACCTCGACGGCACCGACAATAAGGGCCGGATCGGTGCGAACGGCATTCTCGGCGTCAGCATGGCGGTGGCCAAGGCGGCGGCGAATGCGCGCGGCCTGCCGCTCTATTCCTATATCGGCGGCGTCTCCGCCCATGTCCTTCCGGTACCGATGATGAACATCATCAATGGCGGCGAACATGCCGACAATCCGATCGACATTCAGGAATTCATGGTCATGCCGGTGGGCGCGGACAGCCTTGCCGAAGCGGTGCGCTGGGGCGCGGAAATCTTCCACACGTTGAAGAAGGGCCTCTCGCAGAAGGGGCTGGCGACGGCCGTGGGCGACGAGGGCGGGTTCGCTCCCGATCTGGCCAGCACCCGCGCCGCGCTCGATTTCATCATGGATTCGATCGGCCAGGCCGGTTTCACGCCGGGTGAGGATGTGGTGCTGGCGCTCGACTGCGCCTCGACCGAATTTTATCGCGACGGGAAATACGAGATCTCAGGCGAAGGGCTGTCGCTCGATGGCGAGGGCATGGCCGAATATCTCGACAAATTGTGCCGCGACTATCCGATCCGCTCGATCGAGGACGGGATGGCGGAAGACGATTTCGCAGGGTGGAAGGCGCTGACCGACCGGATCGGCAACACCATCCAGCTGGTGGGCGACGATCTGTTCGTGACCAATCCCGACCGTCTGCGCGACGGGATCGGCCAGGGCCTCGCCAATTCTCTGCTCGTGAAGGTCAACCAGATCGGCACGCTGAGCGAGACGCTGCAAGCCGTCGATATCGCCCACCGCGCCGGTTACACCGCCGTGATGAGCCACCGTTCGGGCGAGACCGAGGACGCGACCATCGCCGATCTCGCGGTCGCGACCAATTGCGGGCAGATCAAGACCGGCTCGCTCGCCCGTTCGGACCGGCTTGCGAAATACAACCAGCTCATCCGTATCGCGGAAGAGCTGGGCGACAGCGCGATCTATGCCGGTGCGGCCTGCTTCGGGCGCCTGCGCGGCTGAGCCGCCGCTTTAGGCGGCGAAACGCTCGGACAAGGAGAGAAGGGCGAGCGCGGCCTTGGCCGCTTCGCCGCCCTTGTTTTTCTGTGCGGGGTCGGCGCGAACCAGCGCTTGGTTCTCGTTCTCGACCGTCAGGATACCGTTGCCGATGGCGATCCCGTCCATCGTCAGGGCCATGATCCCGCGCGCGCTTTCGCCCGCGACGATCTCGAAGTGATAGGTTTCGCCCCGGATCACGACACCGATGGCGACGAAGCCGTCATAGCGTCCGGTCTCCGCCGCCATCGCGATGGCGCCGGGGATTTCAAGCGCGCCGGGGACGGTCAATACCTCGACCTCATGCCCGTCCGCGTCCAGCGCGGCGCGTGCGCCTTCGATCAACTGGTCGTTGAGATGGTCGTAGAAACGGGCTTCGACGATCAGGAACCGAGCCATTCGCTTACTCCGGGATCCTGTGGTGGCCGACGATATCGAGGCCATAGCCTTCGATCGCGACGAGGTTGGGGGTGGAATTGGTGAGCAGGATCATCTCGTTGACGTTGAGATCGGCCAGAATCTGCGACCCGATCCCGACGTTGCGATATTCCTCCTCCGCGCCGGAAGGGGCGGGCGGGCCGGGCTGGGTGATGATCACGATAATCCCCGATCCATGCTCGCCGACCGCTTCCATCGCGCGCTGCAAAGTGCGCTTGCGAGGGCCAGGCTGGCCCAGAAGATCGTCGAACAGCGAGATCGGATGCACGCGGGCCAAAGTCGGCTCGCCATCGATCACGTGGCCCTTTTGAAGCACGTAGCTTTCGGTCCCGTCGACGGTGTTGCGATAGGTGATCAGGCGCCACTGGCCGCCGTAATCGGACGTGAAGCTGCGCTCGCCCGTCCGCTCGACCAGATGGTCCTTGCGCATCCGGTATTCGATGAGGTCGCGAATGGTGCCGATCTTCAATTCGTGCCGCCGCGCGAAGGACACCAGATCGTCGAGCCGGGCCATGGTCCCGTCCTCGTTCATGATCTCGCAGATCACGCCCGAGGGGTTGAGCCCGGCAAGGCGCGAGATGTCGACCGCTGCCTCGGTATGGCCGGCGCGCACCAGCACGCCGCCATCGCGGGCGGTCAGCGGGAAGACATGGCCGGGCGTGACGATGTCTTCAGGCCCCTTGCTCGCGTCGATCGCGACCGAAACGGTGCGCGCTCGATCGGCGGCGCTGATCCCGGTGGTGACGCCGTCCTTCGCCTCGATCGAGGTGGTGAAGGCGGTCTGCATGCTCTCGCGATTGTCGCGCGCCATGGGCTCGAGCCCCAAGGCGTCGACCCGCTTGCGATCGAGCGCCAGGCAGATCAGCCCGCGCCCGTGCGTCGCCATGAAATTGATCGCGACCGGCGTCGCCATCTGGGCGGGAATGATGAGATCGCCTTCGTTCTCCCGGTCCTCGTCGTCGACGAGGATATACATCCGCCCGTTGCGCGCTTCCTCGATGATCTCCTCGGCACTGACGAGCACCGGCGTCTCGTCATTGTCGGACAGAAAGGCGGAAAGCTTACGCAGAGTCTCGGAGGTCGGATTCCAGTCCTCCTCGGTGCAATCGCGAAGCGTGTTCGCATGAAGCCCCGCTGCCCGCGCTAGACCGGCCTTACTCATGCCGCCATCCTGAACGAGGCGGCGGACTTGGGAAATTATATCGCTCATGCGAAGGTTAGATCACATCACGATGTGATTGTAAACCGGCGGGGTCACATGGCGATGTGTGTAGAGCCGCCACGCGCGACGAACCTGCGCGTTGTCGCTTAATCGATCGAGAAACTGGAGGGAGGTGGTGGACGCACTTGGGCTCGAACCAAGGACCCGCTGATTAAGAGTCAGCGGGCTTCGTCAAAGCGGCACTTAACACCCGGTAAAACCGCCATTTTTTGAGACCGGTTAGCAGAATATTGGCGCGGTTAGCACTCGGCCTGTTCGATCGACGCGATGAAGGCCATCAATTCGATCGGATCCATGACGTTTCGGAGCACGCTGGCCAGCAGCTCCAGATCCGCGCCAGGCTTGCTTGCCATCTCGCGAACGACCTCCAGAGCTTCATCGAAAGTGCCGCGTCCGTTATCGAATCCATCGCCGGCGACCCGAGTCGCTAAGGATATCCCATCTGGGTTCGGCCTTCCGAAGACCAGCGGCGCCGCATTGATCATGATCCACGTCTCGGAGTCGGAGATGACCAGCTGGTCGGTTGAGGGGGTGAAGTGGGCGGAGAACGGATCATCCTTGTCGATCACGCTGCCGTGCACAGCGGTCGTCGGTTCCCACTTCACGAGTTGCCTTGCTCGATCTTCGCGGCCGCTGCCTCCATTGCCGCCGCTGCCTGAGCTTTCCGTTCACGAGCGGTGGCATACTTCTCGGCCATTTGAACCGAGGAATGTCCCGTGATGTCGGAGACGACGGCCAGCGAACATCCTGCCTCGAGCAAGCGACCCGCAGCTGCATACCTCAGGCCGTGAAAACTTAGATCCGGAAATCCAAGACGGTCCAGCTCATCTCGAAGGTGACTGCTGAAGACACGCACCGAATACGGGATCCCCTTCGGTTGCACCACGAGCCGATCGCAGTCCTCAGGGTCGTTCGCCGAAACGCGGCGCCGGATCAATTCGACAAGAGGACCGGTGGCCGGAACATTGACGTAGTTTCCGGTCTTCTCTTGGAAGACGCTGACTTCGCCACCGAAGGCGTTCGCCTTGGTCATCAGCACACAGTCGATAAGTCTCTGACCGGTTTGAAGACCGACGACCACGCCATCGCGAACACGGGGCGATGCCTCGCGCAAGACATGCGCGATCTGCGCCTCGGACCATGGAATGTAGGATGCGACATCCTTCTTTCGCTGCAGCTTCTTGATTTTCTCAGCTGGGTTTGAATCCATGTGGTCGTTATCGACCGCCCAGGCGAACATTGCCGCAAGCACTGTTTTGAAGAGGTCGCCGGTCCGGACACCATTGATAGGCCCAGGCGGGTTTCGCTTCGAGCTTGGACGGCCGGCGGCGATCGCTGCCTCGTCCTTGGCCTTACGCTTTTCAATCGCTGCTTCACGATCCGCGACCGCACCAGCGATCACTTTGCTACGCATCTGGCTGACGATCTTCTTCGTGAGCTTGGCGAACGGAAGGTCGCCGACCAGAGCATTCAATCGATCGATCTCACGCGTGTAACTTTTCTTCGTCGCCGGTTTGAGGCGGTTCCACTCGTCGGACGCCTTATACTGTTCCGTGAGCCACCGGATTGACGCCTCGTCCTTCCGCTGCTCGGACGCTGTCTTCTCCTCGACCGCTTCGGCCAGTAGACGGGCATGTTCGCGATGGAACGCGGGCTCGCCCGGGAGACCGAGGATCCGGACCGCCTTCGGCAAAGTCGGATGGCGGAAATACCAGAGCTGTGCACCGCTCGGCTTCCGCACAACATACGTGAAGGGCAAGGCAGGAGGCACGTCAGTTACTCAGCCGGGCCGCGAAGGGATCATCGTCATCGATGCGTCCTCCGGCGGCTTTCACGCCGAACCTGCGATCGATCGCCGCGTCGAGGTCGTCCTTCAGCCAGACGCGGGCGCCGCCGTCCCTGGCGCCAGGCGGATACTCGCCGCTTTGGACGCGGGCGAGGAACGTGCTCTCCGACAGGCCGACGTAATAGGCAGCGGCACCGGCACGCATTTGGCGAGGTGGGAAGGCGAACATGGCCGATTTTACCGCGCTTCCGTATTCCGGCCGCACCTGTCGCGACCGTCGAACGCCTCGAGGAGCGCGGCCGTCACCATCCTGTCGATCGTATGCGCTCCGTCTGCGATCTGGATCGACCGATAGGAGGGAAGGGCGGCTGGACAGCTCATGGCGGCCGTGCGCAGTATCGCCGCGGTGAATTGACCGGGCGGCTGGCAGGCAAGCATCCGTCCCACGATATTCGCGAGGACGATGGCACATACTGCCACGCGCAGCCAGAGCGGACCGTGACGAGGAATGCGCATTCTCACCGAAGTATCCGGATGCGCATGCGATCGAATACGTCGCGCTCGATGTAGTCGGCGGCAAGCAGGCGTTTGAGGTCATAATCGGTCAGAAGCCTCCAGTCGCCATGGTCGCCCGGCTTGCGCACGAGGATCTGCTGGCGTTGGAGCCACCACTGTTCATCATCGATCTCTGCGAGCCCGTGGAGGCCGCGCCAGCTCTCGCGAACTCCGAGCGGGATCGGTGTGGGCAGGGTAGGATCATCACGGTCGTCTTCCAATTTTCATCTCCAGAAACATGCTCTGGAGGTTTGTTCTCCTTTTGATCGTGTCTGGCTTTTTCGCACCTGTCTACGTCTAATTTTATGCCTCTTCGGCCTCGGCGATCGTGACCAGACCTAGCGCGTGAGCGAGCAACAGGGCGTTCTGCAGCGTGACGGGCCGACCGTCTGGTTCGTCGGACCGGAGGAGGCGGGAGACGTAGCCTTTCGTCAGTCCTGCGCGCCTCGCGAGTTCGCCCTGGCTGACCTGCTGCGCGTCCATGGCCGCCCGGACCTGCGCCATGATGTCGTGGATTTCGCGCTCACTCATTGTTCGATCCCTTCGACAGGCTTTCAGGTGTGGCACCGTTCGGCAGCGAATACACGATGCGGCCAGTGCCGGACGCTACGAGCAACCTTTCCGCAGCGAGCTGCCTAAGGTGACCATCGACGGAACCGGCACCTTTGCAGCCGTTGTGGCCGCTGGACAGCAGGCCGACTTCGTAGGCGGCCTGCTCCATCATCTGGCTAACCGCCAGCGCCGTGACCTCCTCTCCACGAGCGAAGAGGTCGTTCGCGTATTTGAGGACGAAGCCGCGCGCCTTCTTGAGATCATCGCCCTTCTTCGCGTGGTTCGTCACATCCAGTCGATCGGTGAGGCTGCTCGTTCCAGCGAAGGCGTCCGGGTGCACGCCATCCGGCAGCTGAAAGACCGGCATCCGGTCGCTTCCGCCTTTGATGAGCACACCCTCGTCTGCGAGGGCCTGCAAGATGCCAGCCGACGAGTTCGACACGCTGACCCCGTTCCGAGTGGCGTTCTTCTTGAGTCCGACCGCCTCCCCGGCGATCTTCGCTCCCCAGATACTTTCGTCGAACGCGAGAGTCTGGACCGCGTTAGCGGTCAGCTTGGTTCCATCGTGACAGATCCGACGAACGCAGTCTTCGACGAGCGCGCGGGCTTTGCCGTTCTGCTCCGGTGCCTTCGCTGCCTCCTCGCGGCTGCTGCGCTCCAGATATTCGACCCAAGAGCGCGGCTTGTCCTTCATGATGTCGGTGATCTCTTCGAAGGCACCCTTTCCGATGCGACGTGGCGAGAACCACAGCTTCTGATCGCTCAGGCCGACGTTCTCCTTCGCCACCTGCATGACGATGGCGCGCGAATGCTCGGCTGGCAGACCCTGCCGCTCAAACCATTCGTCCTTCTTGATGGTGCCGGTCCTGCTGCGCTCAACGCGCGGACCAAGCGGACGCCTGACCTCGATCGACGCGCGAATGTTCGTCGACCAGCCGAAGCCGCCCGCCATCCTCGAGTCTCGTCCCTCTTCCGGCGCGAGGGGGTTCGGATCCGTCGTCTTCGGAGTGTGCGCGATGGCGAGGACGGCATAGTCGTCGGAGATGCCACCCTGATTGAAGAACCAGGTGTATTTCCCGCTTTCCTTGTTCTTTGTGAGATCGGCACCAGCCGTGCTCGTCACGCTATCGATCAGCAGCATGACCACCCGGTCGGTATCGTCTGGATCCCTTCCGGCGTTCTGCTTGCTGATACCGCCGACTAGCTTGTGAGCGACTTGGTTCGGCGCATAGTAGCGATACTCGTTCTCGTCGTCGAAGAGGCAGCCAGTTGAGAAGGGGAACTGCTGCTTGCTCTGACCGAGCGGTGCGAGCACGCGGATCCGGTTCCGCACTGCCTTCGCCTCCGGGCTATTCGGCTTCATCCTCAGATCGAACTCGATAATGGCGCGCAGACGGCGGTCGATCCGTTCATGGGTATCTTCCACGCTATAGATCACCACTTTGCCGTGCCGTTCAATCTGCGCGGTGTTGTAGAAGGTCCCGCGTCCAGCAGCGACGTGCACGGCCATCGACAGCGACATCCACGTCTTGAGCGATGCGCCCTTTCCGAAGATCGTGGTCAGACCGGTCCTGCAGATCAGATCTTCGATCAGCATCGGTTCGCGCGGGACTACCCCACCTTCCCAATCCGGCCATTCTTCCGATCCCTCTTCATCGTCTGGCGACCAGAGTTCGAATGGCTTCTCTTCGAATGGACTGAACTGGTGCTGCGGGATGATTGCGGACATTGGAAGGCGACCCTGTTTTAGTGTGGCTATGCACGAAGAATAAAGGCGGAGTTGCCCACAGACAACCCCGCCATGTCGATTTTTGAAAAAAGTTCAGCTGGACAGGACGAGGCCAGGCAGGGTCGGAAGATCGGCGAGGCTCGGTGCGGATCGACGTGCGGCGCGGTAGTCCCGCGCGGCGGCCCTTTCCGCGCGGCGGCGTTCCATTCGCTCTTCATGACGCTCCATGCCGACAGGGTCGCTGAATGCGTGATCGAGTATCGACTGCATCGTCATCTGGGACCAGAGGTGCGTGACCGCAGCCTCGTGACCGCGCTCAGGCGCGACATACGGCCCATCGCGGTCTGCGATCTCGAGCGTCGCGGACATTAGGGCCGACGCCTCGCGCAGGTCTATGCCGCTCGCCCCGAAAAGCACTTCCAGTTCGAGTAGGTCGCCCTCGTCAATCGTATCCGGCTGGTCTTCCGACAATACGTTGGACAACCATATCGTCCACCCGGCCGCCTCATCGGATACGTCCTCGTCACCATCGTTCGGTTCGGTCACGAGGTCGAGGATTGCTCCGGCCAGCATATGCGAGCCAAGGGTGTCGATGGCTCGCGGCTCACTCCGAAGTGCTGCGGCGAGCGCGACGGCGCCAGACGTTCCGAGATCGTCGAGAAGGAGCCGCCAACGCCCCCGGCTGATCAGTGTTCCGACCGGCGATCCGTCCGCCAGCGTATCCCCGGGATCAACGTCGCGATCTTCTGACAGTTGGCCAAGAGATCGAATGCGATCGGCCGAAGCGCAATGACTGCGAGAAGGCGGGACATAGAGCGATCCGAACAGGGTGGACGGCTGGCGTCCTTGCTGTCGGCGATCCGCATCGACGCTTGCGAGGTAGGCATCGTATGCTTCGCGAACCTCGCAAGCGCGATGTGCCGGGACTTCGAATGCGCTGATGATCTCGTCTGCTGACGGCATTTCCGAGGAAGCGGCAGGTGATGCGGAGGCGGGGCGTTTCGTCTTCATTCGCGAATTCTCTCATGCCGATTCGCCAATGGCAAGACCCCTATGAACGATTCTTGTCTTGCGGTTCATTTCGAGTTTAACGCGGCCGCCGAGTTTAGCGCTAAACTCGAGTTTAACGCACCCCTACGCTAAACTCGTAAGCGTCGGTAATCTCTGCATAATCTACGCTTTTCAGCGCTGAAATTGTTTAGCGTTTAGCGCGCTAAACTACCTTGATGCTAAACTTTCCGGCGGTCGTTTTTTGGCGGATTTCTGCGGGTTTGAAAGAGTTTAGCGTTTAGCGTCTAATCAGTGTGTATACACACACTGGACGGAGCGTCTCTTCGCTCCTCTCCGCCCAATGTGGATACGCCAGCTGCATTCGAGAACATAGCGATAGCCGCTTTCGTTGAATGGACGACCGTGATGGTGATTAACCTCACAGTTCCGCTTCTAACGTCAATCTGGTTCTTGGTGCAACTGTCCTAGGAAGAATGATCTATCGATGCAGTGAGACGTTGATATCTGCTCCCCGGTCCCAAAAACGTCTCAAAAAATGCTCACGTCTCAATTTTCGTGCAAGGACCCCTTGCGCAGGACATAGGCAAGGCGTTACAATTGCGTCATGACCAGCAGAACCCTCGCCGCTATCGACGCCCGCGCCGCCCTCCGGGGCATGTCCAAGATCGGCGAGGCGACCGAGTTCGGCGTCGCGCGAGGCCTCAATGACGTGGCTTTCCAAGCCATGCGCTTCGAGCGCGGCAACATGCAGAAGCGACTGGACCGTCCGTCGCGCTTCACCATCACCGGAACGCAGGTCTATCGCGCCGACAAGGGGCAGGCGGTGCCCGAGGCAGCCGTGTTCATCGAAGGCAAGCGGGCGAAATACCTGCGCGCCCAAGAGGAGGGCGGCACCCAAACGCGTGCCTCGATCGGCGCCTCCCGTGGATCCGGATCGTCCGCCATCGTCATCCCGGTGGCGCAGGAAATGGAGAACGCGCTCGGCTCGGCTGGTCGCAACGCCGTGAAGCGCGCCCTGCGCCTCTCCGGCACCTATCAGACCGCCGACGGCGTGTTCCGCCGCAAGGGCGGTGGCGCGTCCCAGATGCTCCTCGCGTTCGTCGAGCGGATCCGGTTGAAGCCGCGCCTGCACTTCGTCGACGACGTTACCGAGTTCGTGCGGCCGAGGATCGGACCGGCGGTGGCCCGCAGCGTCGATCGCGCTCTGGCCCGGGCGGTGCGCTCGTGAGCTTCTGTCTCGAGTGCATCAACCACATGGAAGGCGAGACGGTCGCGGTCGATCGCTATCTCTGGCCTCATCGGCCGGGGCCGAACGACCGCCTGTTCGATCGCCAGACGGCAACCGTCGCTGTCACCGAGCATAAGCTCGATGGCACTGGTGAGCCCTTCCGGGTGCACTTCCTGCGGTTCGATGATGGTGAGGCGGTGAGCCAGTTCGACAAGGTCGACATGGAATGCCGATGCGCGGACCGGAGGCGAATCACGAAGTCGAAGGTGAGCTCATGAAGACGCGTCCCAGCATCCTCGTCCTCGGCCACGCCCGCGCCGGGAAGGACACCGTCGCCGAGATCCTCACCCGCGATCAAGGCATGCGCTGCGCTTCGACCAGCGCGGCGGCCGCGCAGATCGTCCGCCTGGCGCTCGCCGAAGAGGGTATCCACTACGACAGCAGCGAGGCATGCTTCGCTGATCGCGTGAACCACCGTAGCGAATGGTTCGACATCATCGCTGATCTCAACAGCGCGGATCCCGCGACGCTCGTCCGGCACATCCTCTCGGATCACGATGTCGTGGTCGGCCTGCGCTCTGCGCGCGAGTTCGAGGCAGCCGCGCCCCTGTTAGACGCGATCTGGTGGGTGGACTCGAGCGGGCGCGGAGTGCCGCCGGAGCCGACCAGCTCCATGGATATCGTCTTTGACCCGTCTCGAATGACGCGGATCGACAACGGCGGATCGCTCGCGGATCTCGAGCGCAACGTCGCGTCGGCGATGGCTGATGCTTGGATTTCACTGGCTGACCGCTTCGAGCGCGCCGCCTGATTTACTGGAGAACTGCAATGAAACCCCATGACGACGACCGCTGCGCCTGCCGCAAGGATGAAGCTATGCAGATGATGGACGGATATCTCCGCGCAGCAATCGAAGGAAAGGATGCGTTCGAGGCCTACGTCGACGAAAACGCGGATGCGGATTTCGATCACGAAAATTACTACAGTCATGGCCGGATCGTCCACGGAGCAGCCCTCGTCGTTTTCATCGATGACGAGGGCCGAAGCACGGCCACAATGCAGGAATATGAGGCGGGTCTGCCGGTAGGCGAATAACGACGCGAACTACGCCCCGGTCGCGATGACCGGGGCGCCTTCGTTTATCCGATCAAGCCGGCCAGTCGCGCCACGCCCTCGCGATCTCCGGACCGCCGGCGTCCGATGCGAAGGGCCTGACGAAGCTGCCGAACCCGTCCGACGAGAGTTCACGAGCCGGGGCAACTAGGTGCACGTGACTGTTTCGGCGCACTCCGCTTTTTGAAGGCACGTGCAGGATCGCGATGCAGCCGAGCTTGCGCTTCTCGGCGAACTCCACGGCGGCGAACCTCACGATGCGAGGCCACTCGCGCAGCACCTGATCGCTCTTCGAGATCGTGATCTTCGCCACGCATGCGAGATCCTTGATCCCGGGGAATGCGTCGGCCTCGTAGCGCTCGGCCAGGCGGCGTGCGTCGAGGAGGTCCGTCTGCGCGTCTTCCGGCAGCAGGACCGTGTGGACCGCCTGCGCGTGCCAGTCCGGTGCGGTGGCCGAGGGACCGCGACCGAACGTCAGCTTCTGATGCAGGAACTCGACCAGATCGTTGTCGACCTTGCCGAGGCGCCGCCGCAGCACGCCCCAGCCGACGCCTTCACCCGCATCGGTGATGACCATGGGCTGTCCGGGCGCGTGCCCGATGGGTCCAGTCCAGTGATCTTTCCATCTCGTTTTCGTGGTCATTTGTATTCTCCGAGGCCGGACCCACCGCGCGCATGCCCGCCTCCATTTTCATCTCTTCACGCGCGGCAAACCGCCGAGCGCATTAATTTCAGAAATCGACATGAGCCTATTGAAAGGCCGGAGATTGAGTCGTATTATTTACGACATGAGAACGGCACCGACGCCGGCTCCGAACGGAAGGAACACCGACATGACCACCACCACTGACGACACGATCACCTTCGAAAAGTTCGAAGCCCTCCGCGAGAAGGGCGGCACTTTCAACTTCACCCCTGACGCGGCTTTGATCGAAGAGATCAATGAGCGGAACTACTGGGATGCAGAGCGCGCCTTCAACCTGATCCACGGTTGTTCGGATGAGGAACAGGAAGAAGCGAAGGAGCGCATCAAAGATCGGATATGGCATCTCGAGCAGACCTGTCCGACCGGCTTGGCTTTGGACGAGTATCGCGATTATTGCGATTACATATGCGAGCTCGATGACGGCAGTATCGTGGCGCTCGGAAACCAAATCCCTCTAGGTAGAGGTTTCCACTTCATGCAGATCGTCTCTCTCGAAGAACAAAAAGAGGCGATCGAAGAGAGCAATAGCGAATGACCACACTTCCACCCACAGAACTCGCCGACCTCGCCAGCCGCGTCTTCGGACCCGGCTGGCAATCTGCATTGGCTCGCGACCGAGGCGTAGCCGTCCGCACCGTGCAGCGATGGGCGAAGGACGGCATATCGAAGCCGGAGACTGCCGAGGCCATCCGTGCCTACCTGCAGAGCCGCACAGTGGTAAGCGTTCCGGCGGCTCCGAGTGTCCAAGTGTTCGGCGATGGCGAGACCCGAAGCATCCTCACTGAGGCAATGCGAAGGATCGCAGCCGAGATCGTCGTGTCGAGTAAGGCAGCGGGATGGTCGGAGGAGGAAGCGCGACATGCGCTGAGCGAGGCGGTGTCGAAGCGGACCGGGACAGATGGCAAGTAAGAGGCGGCCTGCGAAGCCCTTCGTATATGACCCGGCAATGGACCCGTTCCTGATCGAAGGCGCACGATGGAGGGTCGGCGCGAATTTCGAACTCGTCGCACTGAGAACTCACGATCGTTCACTGCGGTTGACGCCAATGTCGGACGAGCAGCTATCGCGAGCCTTTGCGGAGATCAGGGAACGGCAAGGCGAGATCACCGCTCATTCGCCTCAGAGCACGACATTCGTTTTAGGACTGCTCCTCCATCACGGCGCGATCGATCCGTTGCACGCGATGGCAGGGATCCGCGATCTTCTGGAAGGTGCAGCGAATGATGAAGAGCGGGAAAGCCGGACGCGGATCTTCGAGGGCAGGGCGACACAGGCGGATCGCGAGGCGGCGATGAAGAGCGCAGGGCGGGGCGATACCGTGGATGGTGGGCCGGAGCGACCGGACACCACATCTAGTATGAGCGGGTCCTTCTGAGGGGGTATCGGCACAACATGCGGTGGGTTCGCGTCTCGCGTTCTCCGCCTACGAAACCGGCCGAAAATTTGCAATAATACACTTGATCCTTCCTCCGCGTTCCTGATCCGCCGCCGGAATACCTGAACGTGCGATAATATCCGCGACCCCTGCCAAACGGGCGGGAATGGCGGAGTTCTGCGGCGTTGGCGGCGAAATCGAAACTGGATGAGGCGATTGCGCAGGCCGGGAAGGATGCTTCCGCGAAGCCGGTCCGAAAGCCGCGCAAGGTCAAGACGGTGTCGAAACGCGGGCGACCCGCATCTGACACTTCGGCCAAAAATACGCCTTCGGAGCGCGTCTGGACGCCTACCGAACTCGCCGCGGCGATCGGCTACTCCCGCGACACGGTCTACAAGTGGGAACAGGCTGGGCTCGAGCGATCTATCTGCGGCAAGGGCTTTTATCTCCCAGCGGTCCTCCGTTTCGTCGAGGCTCGCGGTAAGGCTGAAGGCCGCCTCGAGGCCGATCCGGATGATGTCCTCGAGGCCGAGAAGCTCCGCGATCTGCGAGCGCGCGCTGACATGCGCGAGGACGAGCGCGACAAGCAACGGCTGAAACTGATCGAGGTCGAACTGGCGACGGCCGTCTACGAGGACGACTCCGCCTATGTCGCGGTCCATCTCCGTTCGCTGGGTGCGCGTCTCATGGGCCCGCTTTCGACCATGGACGACCCGGCCGACATCTGCGCCGCTATCGATGCGGAGGTCGAAACCGCGCTGCTCAACCTCAACGCCGATCATGTCGATCCCTCTTCGCCAGACGCGCATCCGCTGGTTGGCGGCGTCGCCATCGAGGGCCGAGGATGATACTGCGCACGACGAAAGTGCTGCAGCGCATCGGCGACGAGCTGACGCGTGGTGTGCGCCAGGCGCGTGGTTCGTTCGAGCAGCGCGCTGATCGCGCGCGCGTTTCGTTTCGCGAAGCGTCGTGCCGTCGTCTGCATCGCGAGCCGAGCCTCAGTCTGGTCGAGTGGTCCGAGCTGCACCGGCGGCATGGACGCGGGACAGCCGCGCCGAATTCCCCGTTCCGCGTTTCCGCGATGGAGGTCACGCGCGGCGTCTATCTCTGGTGCGACGAGCCCGGCGTCCGCGAAATCGGTCTCATGGCTTGCACCCAGTCCGGCAAGACGACGGTGCTGGAATCGATCGCGGGCCGGCACATCCATTCGGATCCGTGTCCGATCCTCTACGTCGGCCCCTCCGAGGACGATGCGAAGCAATTCACCGCCGACAAGTTGATGGCGATGGTCGAGGCCACCCCGGTCCTCAAGCCGCTGATCAGCACCGAGAAGGGCAGCGGGAACACGAACGTCAAAAAATACTTCCCCGGCGGCCGCTTCCGCGCAGGCTCGTCGGACACCCGGCGCACCTTCACGATGATGCCGGAGCGCGTGCTCTTGCTCGACGAAATCGATGGGCACGAAAACGCGGGCAGCGATGGCGACACCTACCAGCTCGCAAAGGGCCGCACGCCCGAGTTTTCGCATAACTATCTCCTCATGGCGGTCTCTTCTCCGACCGTGAAGAATCGTGGCAAGGGCCTGCCGACGATCTGGAAGATCTGGCTCAGCGGCGATCGGCGCCTTCCATACGTCCAGTGCCAAGGCTGCGGTCACGATCACTTCGCCGAGTTCGAATACGAAGACGGCCGCTATTCACTCCACATCCCGAAGGCGGACGCTGACGCCGGCGGCGAGTTCCTTCCGGACGGCGCGTCATATGTCTGCCCGTCCTGCGGATACGCGCACGACCAGGCGGACCGGCAGCGCATGCTGCGCGCTGGCGCGGTGCACTGGCGCGCGACGCGGGCGTTCAAGTGCTGCGGCGAGTATCAGGACCCGGCGAAGGAGTGGGCGTCCTGCGATCAGACCGCCGAGGACTATGAGCGCATCTGGCAGCCATACGGCGCGCCGCTGGGTGTGGAGCCGATCGGCCACGGCGCGTGCGGCGTCGACCGAGCCAAGTGCAAGCACTGCGGCCGCATGCCGGTTCCGAACATCGTCGCGTCCGCGCGCTACGGCCGCTTCTATAATCCGAAATATGGTCTGCGCCAGATGGCGATCGACTGGATACAGGTCATCCGCGATCCGGCCAAGCGCCGCGCCTTCTGGAACACCGTCGTCGGTCTCCCCTTCGAGGAGAAGAAGAGCAAGGCGATCTCGGTCGAGAGCCTGAGCGAACAGGGCGAGGTCTGGGAAGCGAAGCCGCTGGAGGATCCCGAGGACCCGTTCGAGCGGCCGATCTACTACGTCCCGGATCCGGTGGCGATGGTCACGCTCGGCATCGACGTGCAGCAAGGTGCGGCGGACGGATCGAATTCGCGTTTCGCTATCGAGCGTGTCGGCTGGGGACCGGGCGAGGAGTCGTGGTCGATCGATTATGACGAGCCATACGCTAACACGCGCGATCTGAGCGAATGGGACCGTGTGCTGGTGCCCGCAATCGAGACCGCGATGCACCGTCGCGACGGTCGCACCTTTCTGCCCATGGCCGTCTGCATCGATGCCGGTAACAATCCGGACCAGGCGGCGTCTTTCGTAGCGAAGCACCAAGCGCGGCTCCATGCGCGCGGTATCTTCCTCTTCGCGGTCAAGGGCATCGGCGAACGCGGCAAGGCGGTCTATCGGACATGGGCCGGCGCGGCTGCGGACGCGAAATCGTTCAAGCGGTTCGCCGATGGTTCGGTTAAATTGTGGAACGTCGGCACGCGCGAGGCGAAGGACACGATCGCGAGCCATCTGGCGACGATGCACGGCCCCGGCGCCATGCACTTCCCGAACACGCGGCACGAGCTCTGGATCAAAGGCGTCCTCGCCGAGACGCAGGTCGAGAAGAACGGACATCTCGTCTGGGAGCATCTCGACAAGACCGTCGCAAACGAACCGCTCGACTGCCGCGTCTACGCGCTCGCCGGCCTTCGCGCGATCCAGTCCATGTATCCGGCGTGGTCGCTCCAGCATCAGGCAGATAAGGTCGGAGCGACCGCATCTGCGCTTCCGTCCGCCGACGAAGAGGAGGTCGAAGACGACCAGCCGCAGGAAGATCCGCCCGCGCCGCCGCCGGAATCCCCGGAGATGGTAGAATCCCCGCAAAGGCCAGCCAAGCCGGTCAAAAAACCGACGAAGCGCAAGCGGAAGATGGCCTCCAGTTACTGGGATGATCGATGACGACGGGATACACTCAAGCCGATCTGGACAAGATCCGCAGCGCCATGGTGCATGGCGTCCGTGAGATCTCGGTGGGCGGCCGAAAGAAGGTGTTTCACTCCCTCACGGAGATGCAGCGCCTCGCGGACGACATCGAAGCCCGCCTCCTCGCCGCTGCTCTCCCGCCACGTCCGCCGCGCCGTAAGTCCGGCACGCTAATGGTGCGCGTCTGATGGCGGGCTCTGGCATCCTTTCTCGCGCATGGGACGCGATGGCACGTGCAGTCGTTCCTCCGAGCGACCTTCCGACTATGCCTGACGTGATCGAACGCGAAGTGATCGTCCGTCGCGGGTATCCCAGCGGCGATCCTCGCGGGCGCGCATCCAGCCGGGAAGACATCTATTCGGCGACGGCGGGATCGCGCATCAGTCCGCAGCGCCAGCGCGATTACTGCCGGCGAGCGTCTGAAGACAATCCCTATGCCAAGCGCGCCGTGCGCGTGCTCGCTTCGCAGTCTGCGCGCTACGGCGTAACGCCGATCTTCCCATCTTCGAACAAGCGCGCCAAGAAGGCGATGGACAGCGCCTATCTACGCTGGCTCAGCCAAGCGAACATCGATGGCACCTGCGATTTTAACGGCATCCAAGCGGCCGTCGCGGAAGAATATTTCGCGGTGGGCGAGGTCTTCGTCCGCCGTCACGTCGTGCCCGCAGATCGCGCGGCGGATCTCGGTTTGGAGGTTCCGCTCCAGTTCGAAATCATCAAATCCGAGCAGGTGCCCTTCGAAAGCTTCAAGGCACCGAACGGCCATCGCGTTGTGGATGGCGTCGAGCTTGACGATTACGGGCTCGAAGTCGCTATCTGGGCCTACGCCAAGCCACGCGGTGATACGACATTGGTCGGCTCGCAGGACAAGGTGCGTCTCCCGATCTATCGCATGTTCGGACGCGCATCTGTCGAAGGCGAGATCCTCCATATCAAGCGCCCCGGCGTCGGTCGTCGTGGCCGTTCCGACATTGAAGCGGCCCGTCCGAAGCTCGGTTCGTTTGAACGTTACTCGAAGGCGACTCTGACGCGCTCCGAGGTCGAAGCGTGCTTCGCGGCCTTCGTCACCGAGAGCGACGAGCAGGCGAAGGCCAACGAGAATATGCCGCGTGAGCCGGGTATTAGCGACGAACCGCTGGGCGATATCGAAGATACCGAGGACGAAAGGCTCGAATGGATCGAGCCCGGTCGAATTGATTACCTTAAAAAGGGTCAGAAGATCGACTTCGCCAATCCGCAGTCGAGTGGTGGTCTGGAGGTCTTCGCCCGTGAGACGCTGCGTGCGATCTCTGTCGCGATCGGCGTGCCTTACGAGCGGCTGACGAACGACCTGTCTAAGGTCAGCTACGTCTCGTTCAAGGCCGGCGAGATCCAGTTCAAGGCCGATGTCGAGATGTTCCAGTGGCTGGTCCTCGTGGCGCAGTTCCTCGCGCCTGCCATGGCCATGTGGACGCAGGTTGGCTGGTTGGTCGGAAAGTGGGACCGGGTGTCGCCTGAAACCGTCAACTTCGGCATGCCCAAGTGGGAAAGCGCGGATCCGACGAAGGATCTCTCCGCTCTCGCGCTCGAGATGCAGCTGGGTCTCGTTTCCTACATCCAAGCGAAGGCTGAGCGCGGCGAAGACTGGCAGCTCACCATGGAAGAGATCGAGGAGGTCGCGGCGCAGGCGGCCGAGAAGGGCCTGCCCGGCTTCCTGCCCGCAGGCATCGCAGGGAAGGCTGCAGCCGGAATTGTCGATCCGCCGCCGGAATCTTCTGACGTGGTAGAATCTGATCAAGACGAACCGGAAGGGCCGAAACCGTCCGGCCGGGCCCGTCGAGCAAAGAGGTAAAGCATGAGCAAAACCGCATCCCTGGCTCTCGCAGCCGTCAGCGTCCTCGGTATCACCGGGCGTTCCGCCATGCCGAGCGATCAGGCGGACGTGACTCGCGCTGACGCTCGTTTCCTCGGCGACAACCCCGTTTTCACCCGCGCGGTGCAGCCCGAAGCCGAACCGCTCGGCGGCGAGCCGGAGAACGTCCAGACCGACAACGGCGAGGCGTTTGAATTCGACGCCATCGCATCGGTCGGTGCGCGACGCCTCATGTGGCATCCTTCGCTCTGCCGGATCGTCTGGGAAGAGCTGGAGATCACGCCGGAAAGCGTCGATCTCGATTACCTCAACGCCCGTGGCGGCCTGCCGTTCTTCCGCGAACACTACTACTGGTGGGGCGCGCAACTCGGCAAGGTGACTAGCCTCGATGTCGAGAACGGCAAGATCACGGCGCGTAAGGTCCGTCTCTCCCGCCATGACGACGTGAAGCGTTACCGGATGGACGTTGCGGATGGCATCGCCGACGCGGTGAGCCTCGGTTATCGCCACATCGAATATTCGCTCATCGAGCAGGACGGCGACTATCCGATCTGCCGCGTGACGAAGATCCAGCCGATCGAACTGTCGGCGACTTCCATGCCCGCCGACGCGTGGTCCTCGATCATCGAGGCCAGCATCCGGTCGGCCTACCCGAACGACGACGCGCCCGAGGCCGTCATCGCAGCCAAGCCGGCGTCCGCCGGAGGCGAAACCGCAACCCGTGCGGACACCACCACCCAGGAGACTGCTACCATGACCACGCCGACGACCGCGTCGAACGACGCTTCGCAGACCCCGGCTTCGCCGACGGTCACTCGCTCGGAAACCCCGGCCGTCGAAGGCCAGGCACCCAGCGCGCCCGCCAACGATGGCGCCACTGCCAGCTTCGATCCCGCAGCTTTCGCTGCTCGTTCGGCTGAATTCGTCAACATCGCCCGCACCGGAGGTCTGACGGACGATGTTCTGACCCGCGCGATCGCGGATCCGGCGATGACCGTCGACAAGTTCAAGGCGCAGGCGCTGGACAACCTGTCGACCCGCAGCACCACTGCCGTGACCGCTGGAAACGACGTGGTCAGCCGTGGCGATCGTCAGCAGGCGATGGTCGACGCATTCGCGGCACGCATCAGCGGCGGCGACATCGAAGGTCAGGCGACGGAATTCGCGCGCCACTCCTTCGTCGATTTCGCGGTCGAGAGCATGCGCATGGCTGGCGATGACACCATCACCCGTCACATGCCGGCTCACGAAATCATGCGTCGCTCGATGCACACCACCTCCGACTTCCGCGACCTGCTCACGAATTCCGTGAACAAGGCGCTGGTCGATCTCGGCACCGACACCGACGAGACCTACCTGACGATCTCGAAGAAGAAGAACCTCTCGGACTTCCGCGAGACGAAGCTCCTCGACTTCGACAACATGCCGCGCTTCAAGCGGCTGACTGAAGGTGGCGAGATCCGTCGCGGGACCATCTTCGGCAGCGAAACCGCTGTCACGCTGGAAACCTTCTGGATCGCTCTGGCGGTCACTCGGCAGATGTTCGTCAACGACGGCTTCGGCGTGTTCTCGGACATCCTCAGCACTTCGGCATCGACCATTCCCGGTCAGAAGAACGACCTGCTCTATGCGGCCTTCCTCTACGAAGCGCAGTTGGCGCTGGCGGCCGACGAGCTGTCCGATGCGGACAAGAGCAAGATCCTCCTGCCCGAGGTGAATGCCTTCCAGAACCTCGCCCTCGACGAAGACGGTCTGAACGCCGCAATCGTCGCGATGACGACCCGTCGCCGCCGCGATGGTGGCCGGGCGGGTGTGAAGCCGAAGTTCCTCCTGCACGGTCCCGCTCTGCGCACGCAGGCCATTCGTCAGACCGGCAGCTGGACCCCTGCGACGCAGGAAGACATCCCCGTCAATTCCGGCATCATCCCGGTGATGGACGAAAACATGCCGGGCCGCAGCTGGGCGATCATCAGCGACCCGAACAAGGGTGTTCCAGCCTTCATGCACGGCGGTCTCGATGGCGAGTCCGAGGTGATGACCTACGACTGGGAGCGGGTGCGCGGTCGCGACGGTTTCGAATGCGAAGCCGGCTTCGACTTCCATGGCTCGATGGTGAGTTCGCACGCCATCGTCGCCTCCCTCGACACCGAAGCCTTTGAGGCTCTCGACTGATCCCGGCGGGGGCCGGGCAACCGGCCCCTACCAACCGCCTGATGCCATCCCGGCCAGGCGTGACACGCACAAGGGAACGCCCACCATGCGCACTTACGACTCCCCCGGTGATACGCTCACCATCCCCGTCGCCCCGGCCGATTTCGATCTCTATCCGACGCCGGATCTCAATCGCGCCATCGGCGAGCACGTCGGCGTCACCGTCGCTGCCGTCGACAAGCGTGCAGGCTCCGTCAATCTGCAGGTGACCGGCGTGCATCGCCGCGCGGTGACCAGCGCCGAAGCGGAAACCGTCGCGAACGTGAAGGTCTATCTCGACGAAGATGGCGACCTGACGACCGATGAGGCAGTCGGTCCATACTTCGGAAAGGTCATCGGTTCACTCAAGGTCGGTGCCAACCCCGAGGTCCTCGTCCGTCTCGGCTGATAGAATACCCGAACCCGGTCCATAAGGCCGGCGCCTGCCCGGAGCGATATCCGGGCACCCATTCCCACATCGAGGTCGCTCTCCCATGCGCAGCTACGACACACCCGGCCGCATCATCACGGTCTCCAACACCGGCCCCGGCGCGGTCGCGGTTCGCGCAGACCAGCCGTATCGCCTCCGCAATCTGATCGGCGTGACCGTCCAGCCGGCGAAGGTCGGCGAGGACTTCAACCTCTGCGTCGAAGGCGTCTGCGGCCTGATGGTCGAGCTCGCGGATCCGGCCACGCCCGCGATTGAAGGCGATCCCGTTTCGATGTCGACCGATGGCTCGTGGAAGCTGGTCGCCAACGCTCCGGCTGAAGGCTTCGTGTCGTTCGGCATCCTCACGCAACCGATCAAGCGCCCGACCGAGGTTGCGCTTGTGAAGATTGCACCTGCGGCATCTAGTGGCGGTGCTGAGGCGCCGGGCTACGATGACACTGCGCTGGCGGGACGCGTCTCGGAGGCCGAGACGGCAATCGGCACGCTGAGCGGTCGCACGGACGCTGCTGAAGCGGACATCGCGGCGCTGCAGGCAGGCGATGGTGGATCTGCGAATGACGCGGTCGTGATGAATGCGTCCCATACCGTCGGATTTCCAACCTCCGGAAGCACGGTCGTTCTTCCCATGACGCAGGTCGTTCAAGCTCAAGGTCGCGATTGCCACATGGAGCAGTCTGGTCCGGGAGCGAACAAATACTTCGTGGCCGAAGCAGACGGGACCTTCCAGTTCAACGTCACGCTCCTCGCTCGAGTGGGATATCCGAACGGCATCCCCAAAGGCCGTCTCTACATGAAGCTTTTCAAGTATGATTCAGCCGGCAGTTTCGTAGGAGCCGCTGGTTTCGGCCTGTCGCCAGATTACGACGCCGCAGGGTGGGCAGGCTTCGAGGGCCCGCCAAATGGAGGATATATGGACGGGTCTGGACCCGCCATCATCAGGATGATCGCTGGACAGCGCGCGGCTATCGTAGTTGCGTCGCTCGGCGACAAGAGTGTCAAGAACGGGCCGACTTCCGACGGTTTGCTCATTGATGAGTGCCTGGTTTCCATGAGGAGGATCGCATGACCGAGGAAACACTGACCACGCAGGAAGAGAGCCCCGTCTCCATCGACGAGATCTCGGCGTCCGTCATACACAAAACGAACGGAACGGTCGTCGAACAGGGCTTCGGCCAACTCCGCAAACTCAAAAGCGGCGAGCATTTCAAATTCGTCCGGCCCGGCGGAGTTCTGATCGACCGCGATGGTGATGTTCGCACCGTCAGGGAATGGCCATCCGATTACGTGCCGGGCCCGACAGAGATATTCGGCCTCTGATGGACGAGTGGGACGATCTCGTCGCGACAGGTTTCGAGCTGCTCGCAGATCCGGCGATCTACGTGATCGCAGGGACCGGCGAGCGTCGTCCCGTTGGCGTCATCCCGATCGACGAAGCGGAGACGTGGCAAGCGCGGCGCGGCGAGATGCAGGCAACCGGCAGCAAGGTCATCGCACGGCTTTTCGTCGAGCAGATGCCGGAAGGCTGGCGCGGACCTGATGTGACCGAAGCCGACCGTCTCGAGCACAAGGGTGCAACGTGGAAGGTGAAGCCTGTCCGCGACGAGCTCAATGGTGTCTGGGTCGTAGAACTCGGCGCCACGAGGAAGCGCTGAGCGTCCGCCGCCGGAATCTTTCCGCGTGGTAGAATCCGTCCATGGTTCACATGCGCCGCCAGATCCGAGAAGCACTCGCCGCGTCCCTTGAAGGGATCGAGAACGTTCGCATCCTCCAGACGCATCGGATCGCAATGGGCGTGGCTCTTGCCGAACAGGGGACAAGCGCCGTCTGCGTCTTCCCGATCGCCGATCTCGAGCCGCAGCGCATCAACAACGCAATCCAAGGTCCTAAGCCGACCTACCGCAGCTTCCAGTTCGGCGTCGCGATCATCGTGAATGACGAGGACGCAGAGGACGGCCGGCTCGACGAGATCGACGCCGAAATTGAGCGCCGCATATTCGCCGAAGGAACGCCGCTCCGAGCACTCGCCACGCGCGATATCATTAGCCGAGGCGGTGAGCCCGCCGCCCTCGAAATGTCGGATTCTGCCTACCTCTTTGTCACCGTCTACGAGCTCGTCGCGCCGATGCGCGAGGGCGAACCTACCCGCTCAGCCTGAAAGGACTCGCCATGAGCATCATGAACCTCGACCCCCTCTCGATGGACCTCATCCACCAGGGCCGCGCCGTCCTCGTGGAGGTCATCGCTTCCGGAACCGCCGCCGAGCGCGAAGAGCACCTCGGTAACGTGACCGTGGCCGAAAACGAGATGGAGGCGGAGACCACGAAGGTCTACTCCTCGAACTTCCCGACCCGTCGTCAGATCGGCGCGCTCTCGAACGAGACCGGGATGACCTTCTCGTTCACGACGCAGAGCATCAGCCGCGAGATCCGAGCGATGGCGACGATGGGCCTGCAGTCGCTCATGGAGCTGCCTGCCGTTCCGGACTTCCAGAAGGAGGTCGGCCAGCTGGTCGTCGGCGATCGCATCCCGCTCGGCCGCCGGGTCACCAGCGTCGAGATCGGCGAACTGGAACCGGGCGTGGACTTCACGATGGTCGAGCGCGGCGAGGTCGTCCTGATCCGCAACGTTCCCGCTGGCACGCCCGCGACGAACCTCATCACCGGCATCGCACCGGCCGTCACCGGCGGAATGCGCATCGCCATGGGTCAGGCAGCGAACCGTCAGGTCCATCTGCGCCTCTACGGCATCGAGGAGGGTAAAGAACCCTTCGTCATGGACATCCCGCAGGGCACGATCCGCCCCAGCGGCGCCATGGGCTGGATCGGCGAGAATGACCCGATGGATGCCGAATTCTCGGTCGAGGTCGAGGCCGGACCGGATGGATCCTTCGGCACGATCCGCATCGGCTGATTTCCCTGAGCGCTGGTTCTGACGATCTTCCCAGCGCCGCCTAGCCCGGCTGGTTTCGACCGGCCGGGCACCTTCTCCAGACACAGGACTGCATCATGAGCGCCACGAACTACGCCTCCATCTTCGACCAGTTCGAGGAAACCCCGTCCATCACCATTCGCGGTCGCACTTATCCCCTTTCCACGATCGGCTCGAAGGACGCTCTGCGCATCCGCAAGCGCTTCCCCGATTTCAAGGACAGCATCGAAGGCCTGCAGTTCCTCGTCGAGGACGACAAGGCGAGCGATGACGACCTGACCGACGAGGCGCTGGATCGCTTGGTTCGCGTGGTCGAATTCACGAACGCCATGGTCGCAATCGCCATGGGTCATCCCGGCGACGAGACTGCCGAGGCACGGATCGACGGTCTGTTCTCCGACGAGGAGAAGGCGGCGATCATCTCGAAAGCGCAGTCTCTGTCGACCGTGGTCCCCGACGAGGGTTTTTCGAAGCCCTCGGTCTGACACTGCCCAAGGCCGAGCGAGGGAAGGGCAGGGCGGCTGGACGCGCGAAGAGGGGGCCGCCGCCGCTTGAGATCGCGCTCGGCTGGGTCGTGGAGCTCGAGCTTCACGGCCTCAATCGCGATTACCTGCTCGACCTCTCCTTCGCTCAGCTCTGGACCCGGTGGCGCGTGCTGCGCGGCATCGAGACGCGCCAGACCGCAGCAGCTGCTCAAGCAGCGCTGATCGGCGCGCGAGCGGGAAAGGCCGACGTGGTAAAATTCTTCAAGCGCATGGGAGGCTGACGACATGGCAAATACGCCCGACATTCGCGTCCGCATCCGCGCTGATGGCGTCGCATCCGCACGAGCCTCGTTCAAAGCGCTGGAGGCATCTGCATCCCGGTCCTTCGGCCATATCGAGCGCAGCGCTGCCCAAGCGGCCGCCTCGCTTCGTGCGATCTCCCGTCCGGTCTTCATCACAATCCGTGGCATCGCGTCGATTGCGCGCACGACCGCTCTCGTCGGCACGCTGGCAGGCGCACTGGCGGGTCTGGAGGTGTCGAAGTATCTCGACGCCGGTCAATCCGTCACGTCCATGCAGGCGGGTCTCAAGGTCGCGATCGATCGCACGAGCGAGCTCGAGGGCCAGCTGGCTGACGCCGAAAAGCGAATGACGACTCTCGGTCGCGCCGGTTCGAGTGGTTTCGCAGGCGCTCGTGACGAGGTGTTCCGGCTCCGCGACGAGCTTTACAAAAGCCGCGATGTCACCGCGCAGGTCGATGCGCAGTTCAACAAGGTAAAGGCGACGGCAGACGAGCTCGGTGTCGAGCTGAGCAAGGTCGGTCCCGCCTTCGTCGCTCTCGCCAACTCGACCAAGGGCACGAACGCAGCCGGTGCCACGACGGAGCGCACCTTCCGCGGCATTTTGATGGCCGGCTCCGCTCTTGGCCGGACAAACGAGGAGGTCGAGGGATCGCTCCTCGCGCTCCAGCAGATCGCGGGCAAGGGCAAGGTGTCCATGGAGGAGCTGCGCGGTCAGCTCGGCGAGCGTCTGCCTGGCGCCATGAACATCGCTGCGCGCGCCATGGGAACGAACCCAGCAGGCCTCGAAACGATGGTCGCCAAAGGTCTCGACGCGTCCATCTTCCTCGACCGCTTCTCGCGTCAGCTCGTCAAAGAATTCGCACCAGCTGCGGAGGAGGCTGCGAAGCGTCCGCAGGCTTCGTTCGCTCGTCTTCGCAACCGGATCTTCCTTGCTCGTGCCGAAGCGGCAAACGGCGGATTAGCGCGCGGACTTGCGACCATCGCGGACAGTGCATCCGTCCTGATCGATCGCCTTGAAGCGACCGGCGCCTTCGAGCGGACCGGTGCGCGGATCGGTGCAACGATCGAACGTCTGCCGGCGCTCTTCGCGGCTGTCTCGCACGAGGTGGGCGTCCTTCGCTACTACACGACGGAGTGGCTGCGGCAGATGGGCGTCGCTCTCGGCCTCGATATGAGTGGCTGGGCATCGAACGCCGCAGGCGCGTTCGGCTGGGTGCGGCAGATGCTCCTGCAGCTCGCGTTCGACATCCCCGGCGTGATCTATGCGCTGCGCCAGGCATTCGCCGGCAATGACGGCAATGTGACCGAGCGCTACGCATGGGTGCTCACCCTTCGCGACTTCATCCAAGGCCAGCTGATGCCGCTCCTTGAGCAGGTGCCGGCTATGGTCGATCGCTGGGTGCCGATCTTCGTCGGCGTCGGCACGGCGTTCCTCGCGATCCTCGAGACGATCCGCGACACGATGGTTTCGATCTTCGGCGAGGAGGGCGCGAACAAGATCGCCGCGTTCCTGATCATCGGCAAGCTGACCGGGATGCTGTCGCTGGTGGCAGCCTCTCTCAGCCTCGTCGGAACGGCCGTGCGAGGCGTGGTGGCGGCATTCAACGTGCTGCGCGCCGCCGCGCTCCTCATGTTCACGCCGCCCGGTGGTCTCATCATCGCGGGCATCGCTGCGGTCGCGGCGCTGGCCTACGTCGTCTACAAGAACTGGGACAGCATCAAGGGCTTCCTCGTCGGCGTCTGGGAAGCGATCGGCGATGCGGTCGACGCCTTCGTGGGCGGGATCAAGTCCGCGTGGCAGGGTCTTGCCGACTTCCTCGCTTCGCCCTTCGAGACCGCGAAGAAGGTCATCAGCGCGATCCTCGAGGGACTGAAGAACGCCGTCGAGAACTCGCCCGCCGGTCTCCTTTTCAAGTCCGGCAAGTTCCTGATCGAGCAGGGCGCCAAGGCCGCAGGTTTCGCGCAGGGCGGCTATGTGCGCGGGCCCGGCACCGGCACGTCGGACAGCATCCCCGCGCGTCTCTCCAATGGTGAAGGCGTCATCAACGCCCGTGCGATGCGCGCCTATGGCGGCAAGCCGTTCATCGATGGCCTCAACCGTATGTCGATGGGCTTCGGAACGCCCGACGTTCTCGAGGTCGGTGGTGGTTCGCCTGGTCGACCTTTGTCGCTCTCGATCCCCGGTCTCGGCAGCGCATCCGGCAAGGCGGACGATGATCTCGCCGACGGCCTGCAGCGCCTCTTCGAACGCAAGACCGCTGGCCGCGCTCGCCAGCGCAAACCGAGAGGTCACCGCTGATGGATCTTTCCCGTCACATCCCGGCCATCAACGGCCGCCTGATCGATCTTTCCGCGCATCGCGGCGTCACGATGGCCTACGGCTCGATCGATGGCGTCCCCGCACCGCGTCGCGACGACAACTGGTCGCTGCGCGCCTCCTCGCGCGGTCGCCTGCCTTCGCGCATGTTCGCGGTGGACCTGTCCGGTGGCTACATGGTCCAGCCTATATCGCTGGTCATCGGCGACGTCATCATGCTTGACTGCACCCTTCCGCTGGTCGAGCCCGGCTACGTCGCCGAGGCCGATCTGCGCCGTCCGATCGCTGCGCATGAGGGTGGACTGGTCTACCGCGCGCAGGACGGTCGCGAGATCACGGATCCAGCTGCATTCGCCGACGCCTGGCAGACGTGGTGGTGCCCTCGCCTGACGATGATGGTGCTCGACTTCGCCTACTCCGGCGACATGATGTCGGCCGACAGCACGTGGTCGTATGCGCTGGAAGAGGAAGCGGCGGAGATCACGCCATGAGCGGCGCCCCGGTGAGCCTCGGTCGCATCTATGCGAAGCTCTGCGACGAGACGCACGACTGGAACGCGGAAGCGGACCGGGTGGACGATCTACCGCACTTCGGCATCACGATCAGCGAAGAGGAGGGCGAATTCCCCGTCCTTGAGGTCGCCTTCGAGAATACCGGTGTGGGCGTCGATGCTCTGGTGGGCGGACGTGAGCGCATTCTGCTGTCGGTCGATCGGCTCGACGCGGATCTCGTGCGTGTCGACACGATCCTGCTTTACGACGGCGTTCTGGACGATACCGGCGATGTCGAGCTCGGATCCGAGGACGTGACGCTGCGCTACGAGGCGCGGCGTGCGAACTGGCAAGCTCTGCGTGATGCCGTGCTCGTAGGTGTCGCTCTGCCGTTCGCGGACCCTTGCGCAGGCGATCTGTCTGACCCGGTCGAGCGCCTCGACGGTATCCCTGCGCTGGTGTGCTGGGACCGCACGACGCGACAGCCGATCCTATCCAGCGCCGTCAATGGTGGCGGAGGCGTCGATCGGAACATCGGTCGCAATCACAGACAGGGCGCCTGCAGGGTGATCCGCAATGGTCGTCCGCTTGGCCGCGTCGACGTGGTTATCTCGGCAGAATGGACGCAGCGCCAGATTGGCGAGTTCGATGTCGGCGCGATGATCGAGGACGCAACTGCCGAGCAAGGTGGCCTCTCCACGCTTACGCCGGACGTTATCGCCGATCGGTGGCCGGAAGATGGCGACGATTTCAGCGGCGGCTACGCCGTGTCGGAATCGCGCCTGGCATCCGTTTCAGTGCCTCAGGGAGCGCAGGAGCTTGTCCAGTTCGAGCAGGCCGCTGCAGCGGCGCGGACGTTCCGCCCGGGAGCCACCCAGCCTCAGCCGGTCCAGATACGTCGTCACTGGCTTGCACCGACTCTCAAGCTTGCCGCGACCAGCGAGACGAAGCGTCGCGAAGAGGTCCGCTTCTCGGTCTACAACGGTGGGCAGGGCGCCTCGACCGATAGCGAGACCGTCGAGATCAATCTGGATCGCCTCGCATTCGACGCAGCCGCACCAGAGTGGCAGCCGAACGTCCGCTACGGGCAGGGTGCGGTGGTGTCATTCGCCGGCTTCATCTGGCGCAGTCTCGAGCCGCACGATTCCGGCGAGAGCCTCTGGATCGATCGCGCATACGATGGCGAGAATGGAACGACACTCTACCGCTGGGAGCTCGTGGTCCTGGATGGTTCGCCGCTGGGATCGCCGATGGCTGCGTCGTTCTTCAACACCGAGCGCGGCCGCCAGTCGATCGATCACGGCATCGCAGTCGCCCTGCAGCGGCTTGCTTATTCGCAGCGCTCCTACACGATCGACATCGAGGTCGACGCGTTCGCCGTCCTAGACATCTCTTGCCGCGACACCGTGCGCCTCGTCAGCGACCGGATTCCCGGCGTCGGCGGCGAAGCGGTCGGCAAGGTGCGCGGCTACACCTTCCGCTTTTCGGTGTCTGAAGCGACGTGCATCATCTCGCTCGCAGTCTCGACCGGATCCGGCGTGGCTGGTGGAACCGGCGAAAGGACGATCGCGTTCGGACCGAACTGGTCGAGGGCTGGATACGCCGCCCCGGTCTACAATGCGCCTTTCGCGCCTGGCATCGGCGTCAGCAAGGTCGAGATAATCAACACGGCAGACGAGCAGATCGCGGCGCTGCAACAGGCGGCCACTGCGGGGCAGGATCTGAGCAAGGTCATTGATGACGTGCGGACCGAGATCCGCGTGTCTGTTCTGCCAGCCGGCGGCGGAGAGACGCTTGCGCCTATAATGGTCAACGTCACGCCCTATCAGGGCTTCAAGGGAATTGCGCTCCGGTGAGCCTCGACGATAGCATCCGTCAACTCGGCGAGCCTGCTCGACAGCAGGGCGCGCGCGTTCCCGTTCCTGCTCCCAGCCGCGCGGCCCCGGCTACCGGACGGATCGGACGAGCAGCGCAGCCGGACGATGGTCGCTCGCGCGTAGACGCCCGTCTCCTCACGACGCAGGGCCCGGCGCATACCGAAACCGGCAATGACTGGAACAAGACGCCCCAGCTCGACATGGAAATCGGCTCGTTCATGGAGCAGGCCTACGTCCTGCGCGCGAGCGGCGCGATCATCGTCGATCCGAACGTCGCGAACGTCTGGACGCTAGATCTCGCTGGTGCCGCGACCATCACCTTCGCCGCGCCGGAGCCGATCCCTCAGCCGCAGCTGGACGCCGGACGCGATCGCAATCGCGCGACGGGCGTCGTCATCCGCATCATCCGCAACGGCTTCGACTACGCCTTCACGGGCGTCGAGTTTCCCATCGGAACCGCCGATCGCGTCACCGCCGACGGCAACCGCGACAAGTGGGTGGCCGACTGGTGGGGAGGGCCTGAACTCGGCTCGAACTGGGAACTCCAGCTGGTCGCAAGCGGCTACGAGGCCGCCTGATGCTCTACCGCAAGCTCCTGATGGTCGGAGCATCCTCGGCCGCTCTTTCTTCGCACTGGATTCTTCCCGGCGGTCACATCGTCAGCTTGGCGGAGGATGGTTCGCTCTCGTTCGCCGATCCCGATGCCGGCTGGCCGCTTCCGGTCGGATCCGGCGATCCCTTCGTGGACGCCGAAGGCCGTATCGGCACCTATGAGCTCCTGAACCTTGGCGGTGGTGTCGGCGAGGCTCGATCCGTCCGCCTGCGCGATTCCGGTGCCGATCGCGAGGAGGTGCGCAGTCTCGGACCATTTCGCGGTTTCGCGAGCGCCAACGTCGCCGCATCGCTCGTCACGCCCGGCACGGAGACGAACCCGTTCGGCTTTTCGCGGCCGTCATGGCGCCTGACATCCGTCAGCGGCGGCGACCACGAGACCGGATATACGGCAGACTGGGCGTGGGAGCAGCAGAGCAATGGAACGTCGTCCGGCGAAAGCACGCTCCCGGCCGACGTGCAGGTCATCCAATCGCACTATACGCCAAACATGGCCTACCCATGGGGCGTATGCGTCGCGCGCGATCTCGCGGTCGTGACGAGGCTGGAAGCGAGCGCGAACACCGGCGCGCCGGACGGAACGGATCCCAGCGGACGACCGTGGATCGGCTGGACGATGGACGCGGCAGGCGTTGCGCGCCGTATCGCGGACCTGACGCCGGCGGAGGCGCGGCAGCTGGGACATGATGCGGACTTTCTGCCCGACGATGGCGAGGTCATCACGAAGACCGACCAGGCACACGAATGGCTCTTCCTCCGACCGATCGGTCCGTTCGGTCTCGATATCGTTATGTGCACGGGTGTGCTTCGATACGCCGAAAGCTACACCCGTGTGCCGACGCCGGAGGAGCGTCCGTATTACATGCGCGGTCGCGCAGCCTTCGAGTCCTCGAACAAGTCCGAGCCGCTGCTCGATGCACCCATGGACTGGTTCCACGATCCTGCAAACCCGCCGGTGACGATCACCGAACGCCGCGTGGTCCTGATGTTCTGCACGGTCCTGATCTCGGCCGCAGGCATCGCCGGTGTCACCGTGACCGGATCGTCGGCTGCGCGATCGGTCAGCGTGACACTTGCCGTCCAGAGTGGCAGCCCGCTCAGCTGCAAGGTCCTCCGCAAGGTCGCAGGCGGATACGACGTGATCTGGTCGAACCATCCGCAATTCGCCAATTATCACTTTCACGATGACACGTTTGATCGGACGGAGATCGTTTCGGCGAATGGCTGGAAGGCGAAGATCGTCTGGCCGGTCTGGAGGTCCGACACGACAGGCGAGTATCAGCACGCGGATTTCGACGAGAGCGCGATCCTGAGGCAATACATGCCGATTTGGTGGTATGCGAACCAGCCTGACGCCGGGATCCAGCCCCCGACCAGACCAGCCGACTGGGACGACGACACGCAAGGCACGTGGACGGTTCCTCCGCAGGATCTTTTCCCGGCGCAGGCGTGGCGCGGACAGCGATACTGGATCCCTACGCTCGGCGAATTTCAGTATCAGAACGCGCACAACAACATCTATACGGTCAACAACGCGTCGGTCGGTGCGGCTGCCGCGACCCATTCCCTTCATCCCACCGGTCCCTACCCCCGCGACGGCGCCCGCCAATATCGCGGCGCAGGTGAGTTCCCCGTCGCGCGGCATCAGGACGGCACCTTCTCGGCTCACGAGGCTGGCCGGATCGTCCCTGGCATCGTGACGGGCCCGGGCGGAGCGCTCAAGGCCAGTGCCGAGCCGGACGGACTCAACCCGATGATGCGCGATCTACGTTGGCCCGGTCGGCCATATCGTCTCGCGATGACGCAGGACGGTCAGTGGAGCTTCTCGAACGGAGCAGGGTGGTCGTCCATGCAGAGCTTCGGTCAGGTCGAAGGCACGATCTGCGTCGCCGCACGGCTCGAAGCACCGGAACCTCCGGATACTGTATCATGACGCGCATGACCGGGACGGGTAATAATTTCACGCGCGAGGATGTTGCTCTCCTTGTCAGCGATCTCGTGCCTCCAGTGGTGGAGGCGGCTGTCGAGCGGTCAATGGACCGGATCCAGCGTTCGCTGGCGAGCGAGATCGCCAAGGGCGTGACGACAGCCATCAACGAACATCATCTCCGTATCGGGATCGATTCCACCTCCCCGGACGGTATCTCCAAGGCACACAAGCGCAACGCGTGGATCGACGAGAACATGGCTAGGATGCCTGAGGTCGAGCGACGCTGGACGAACGTCGACCGTTTCATGAGCGAGCTGGATGGTAACGACCGCGCATGGGTTCGCGAAAGCCGCGCCCGGGCAGCGAAGGACGCTTCCACGCTGAGAGAGACCGTGATCAGGTGGGCCGTTCCCGCTCTTCTCGGCGTCATCGCATCACTGGTCGGCTTCCGTATCCTTGAAGGCAAGTCGGAGACGCCGGCCGCGCCGACGCCAGTGCATCGCGAAACCATTTCCGAGCAAGTGCATCCGTCGCCGACGCAGCATCCGGTCGCTGCGGGACGCTAATCGGCCGCGCCGCCGGAATATCCGAGTGCGGTAAAATATGCGGATGGAAACGCCCGCACCGACGCCCTGCGAAGACGCCTGCAACCGGATCCGGATCGCGCTCCTCGAAGACGATCTCGAACAGGCACAACGGGACACGGAGATCGCGATGGTCGATCTCTGTGAAGCGCAGGACGCGTTTCTTTGCGCCCGTTCCAAACTCGAAGGTGCGCGCCGAACCGAATGGGCCCGCCGCTCCGACCTTTACCGCGCCAAGCGCACCGCCTGAGGAAACCCATGACCGCCACTGCCATCCCTGCCGTCTACGGCGCCATCTCCGCCTGCACCGCCGATCTGCTGGGAGGCGTGTCGAAGGATCGCCGCAATTCCGGACAAGGCTTCAACTTTCGCGGAATCGATCAATTCATGAATGCGGTCGCTCCGGTGATCGCGAGGAACGGTTTGGTCGTGCTCCCCCGCGTCATCAGCAAGCGCCAGGACGAGCGCCAGACCGCGAAGGGCGGCACGATTTTCTACACGCACCTGAGCGTCGAGTTCGATTTCGTGGCGGTGGCGGATGGATCGAAGGCCGTCGTGAGGACCGAGGGCGAGGCCATGGACAGCGCCGACAAGTCGACAAACAAGGCGATGTCGGCGGCGTTGAAATACGCCTTGATGCAGGCGTTCATGATCCCGACCGAGGATATGCAGGATGCCGACGCGCACGATCCCGAGGCGAGCGAACGCGTGACCCGTGCGGCGCAGGGCGTCGCCAAATCGATGGCCGACGCGTCGAACCCATGGGTCGGAAGGAAAGAAGCGCTGAAGGCGAAGATCGCCGCGGCGAATTCGACTGACGCGATCGACGATCTGCGCGGGTCCGACGAATGGACCGGGTTCGTGAAGGGCGAGGGCGTGCCGCAAGGATGGCCCGAGGCGCTGGTCGAGATGGCCCGGCAGCGTTGGCGCGAGGTCGCCTGACGCTCGCCGCCGGAATCCCTCCACGTGCGATAATACGCTCATGACGATCCGAGCCCCCATCTTCGATGCGATCCGCGACGCTCGTGGGCGCGGCTGGCAGTCCGGCGATCCCGAGATCGCGGCGATCGACCAGTTTCTCACCGGCATCGGCGTCCCGTCCGCATCCGCGCCTTCGCCTGCGCTCCCGCTAATCAAGGTCGGCCTGACCGACGAAGACTTCCAGTGGGCGGCTCAGGAGCTCGGATGTCAGGTGGCGCAGATCCGCGCCGTAGACGAGGTCGAGAGTGGCGGCGGCTGGTTCACGGACATGCGCGCCGAGATCCTCGCTATCGACGGGCCAGGCGGCTTCGTGGATGGGCAGGAGCTGCCGAAGATCCTGTTCGAGGCGCACAAGTTCGACGCCTTCACCGGTGGTCGCTTCCGTGCCTCGCATCCGAACATCAGTAGCAAGGGCTGGAACCGCGCCCTCTACGCTGGCGGCCAGGCCGAATACGTTCGCCTGCACCGCGCGATGGAGCTGGACCGCGAGGCGGCGCTCAAGTCGGCCAGCGTCGGTCGCTACCAGATCATGGGCTTCAACCATGCGGCCGCCGGCTTCGATGATGTCGAGGCTTTCTGGTCGGCCATGAAGAGTTCGGAGCGCGCGCACCTCGAGGCGTTTGTGGCCTTTATCCGATCCTCGCACCTCGTCGGCGCGCTGCGTCGGATCTCGATCTTTCACGCCGACTGCGTGCCCTTCGCCAAGGGATACAATGGCAGCGCATTCGCATCGCACGACTACCACAAGAAAATCGCGCGAGCCTTCAAGAAGTGGAGCATGATGTGAACGGAGACCAGAGCCCCGGGCCGCTGATCGCCTACCTGTCGACGCTCGGCGCCATCGTCGTGCTGACGATCACCGCCGCGATCATCACGATCTCGATCGATGATCAGGAGAACCTGCCGCAGATCGTCGCCGCGCTCGCGTTCGTGAGCGCGGCAACCACCGGACTCGTCGGCGTCATCGGCACCTTCCGCCCCAAGGCGCTGCCGAAGGAGCCGGAGCAGCGTCCCGCACCTTCGCCGACCGATGATGAAGCCGAAGCCGAAAAGGTGAACGCACGATGACGACGTGGGCCCTGTTTGTATTCATGGCGGCCGTCGAGGCTGGGATCATCACCACGATGGTCGTCGGCCTACGCGCCATCCGCACCTACCGAGGAGATGACCGATGAGCTGGATGACTGCCCTCGCGTTCGTGAAGCGCTGGTTCAAACCCATCGTCGGCGGCCTCCTCGTCGCGGTAATCGCATGGCTTTCGATGTCGTCCGGACGCTTGGCCGGTGAGCGCGACACGCTTCAGGTTCAGCTCGACCAGGCGAGGTTGGAGACGAAAACCGCGTTGGAGCGCGAGGCACAGGCGCGGGAAGCTCGGCGAGCAGCGGATACGTCCGCCGAGGCGGCGCTTGTGCGAGCAGAGTTACTGGAAATGGCCGTATCTCGGCAGAAGGGGACTATCGATGCTCTCGAGAAAAAATATGGCGCAACTGCTGTGTCTCAGCTCACTCGCGATCACCTTGGCCGGCTGCGCGACGCCCAGCAGCGTTCCGACTGATCGGCCGGGGATCATTTCGATCCCGCCATCGCTGCTGCGTTGTAAGGCTGAGCCGGTGGTGCCGGATCCCGCGACTGCGACGGATGTCGATGTGGCGAGATGGGAAGTCGATTTGATGGCGGCGGGATGTGATTGCCGCGATAAGCTGGCCGCAGTGAAGGCGCTGCAAGAGGGAAAGACGGCTCCCCCAAGCACCTGCACGGTTCGTTGATCAGCCGAAGATCGCGGACCAGTATTGGCGGCCAGCGCAGGTGCCTCCGCCCACAAGGCCGGTAAAGCGGCCATCGATGAACTCGAGGTGATGCGCGTCCATCGGAAGGGCGGTGGTCACGGCACACGCATCGTGGTCGAAAACTAACGGAACCACGCGCGAGCCGAAAGTCGCCAACCAGATCGATGTTCGGCGATACAGACCATCGCGGCTGCGATGACCTAGCAGAAGCAGACCCTCCTGCACGGTGCGACCGGTCTTGATGCGCTCTTCTATCTCGCGAAGGCCGAAAAGGTCGATGACGGCCCCGTGACGTTCCTGAGCACGCGTGACGGTGTGCGACCTCTTTGCCCATGCTCGAACGTCGTCATTCGCGATTTCGCGCGACGCTTGCCTCTGCAACTCGAAGCTCGTTGTGACGGCCTTTACCACCCGATCAGCCTCACGCCCGTTCTCCGCGTATTCGCGCTTCTGCGCTGCGGTCCTCTTGCTCATCGTCAGTCTCCCGCCGGCCTGATGCCGACGTGCAGATTCTGTCTGACGGAAGGCCGTTAGGCAAGACCCCTAAGATTTATTTTGTAAATCGACCTAGACCCCTTGCGCGAATCACAAGACCCATGGATTATGACCTCATCGGCGGCACAGGGTCGTCAGGAGGAAGACAATGAAAATCGCTACCGAATTGCTCGAAAGTCAGATCACCCGCGCGCGCCTCACCGGACTCTCGATCGATCAGCTGCTCGCCTCGGTCCCACATCACGTGCTCGACCATATCGATATCGTGACGCTCACGCCGGACGCGTCGCCGGGATCGCCCTACGCAGAGGTCTCCAGCGGTCGCATGACCGCCGAGGACGCAGACCGTCAGATCGATGCGCTCGGCATCAAGCTGTCCCCGCACTCTCGCTACTGGATGGGCCGCGCGCTCGCCGCCGAGGAAGCAGCGCGCTTCGACTGGTCGGACCAGCCCGCGCTCATACCGGTCTGCATCACCGCAACCGCCGAGGCGCAAGCCTTCGCTGCCGAGGAAGCCGCAATCGATTTCGAACGACGGAAAGTCGTCCGCCTTTTTGCGTAACCAACAATCCAAACAGGGAACCACGACCATGACCACTACGACGACCACCACCGCCCGCTCCGCGATCGACCAGACCACGATCGATCTCGCCATCGAAGCACATGACGCGTTCGACGAGCAGGTGCAGCTCGCAGCCGTCGACCCGATCGACGGGCTCGAACTGTCCCTCAATGCCGCTCGCGAGCACTGCACCGATGAACAGGAAATCGCAGCGATCGAGGACCAGATGGGCAGCATCTACGACACCGTGATCCGGGACGAGTGGATGAAGGCAGAAGAGGCCGCTGGAGCGCGCGAACTGCGCATGCCGATGGAACACGACCTCCGGTCCGCATTCTCCGCCTTCGCCCATCTCCCGGTCCACCAGCACGCCGAGCAGACGCGCCGGATCCTCGCCGGGATCATGTCGGGCACGACCGAATTCATCGAGCGGTCGAAAATCGAGGACCTGATCGTCAACGTCGGCGACTGGCTCCCGGCTGCACGTGACGGTGACCGGCTGGACGCGCCGAAGACGGAAGCGGTGAAGCGGGCGGTGAGCGACTGGGGCGTTATCGAAACCTCGCGTGAGGTCGTCAGGCATCGCGAGGAGCAGGAGCAGCTGCACGCCGAGGTCGTGGAGGACGAACCGTGTGGCAGCCTTGCGATGGCTGCTTCGGCTCGCACTACGGTCGAGGTTCGACCGCGCATGTCGTCCATGGAAGTGCTGACCGCGATGGTCCGCGAACAGGATTGACGCTCGAATAAACCATCGCCAGCGTCCGCGTTCAAAGGGCCGGTGGAGCGATCCGCCGGCCTTTTCGTATGCGCTGCCGGAACGCGTCGAAGGTCCACAATACGAGGGTGGTTTACCTCGATTGCCTCGTGCTCGGTCATCCGCGCAGCCAGCCGCGCCCGCGCGTCTACGGGCGACGAGTGTTGGCGGACAGTCCTGTGTCGGCCGCGTGGAAGGCCGAGATTGTCGCCGCGATCGTCCAGGCGGGTTTTACCCGTCCTGCTGCCGATGCGCCTCTGGAGCTCAATCTGGAGATCGCTCTTCCGACTGTCCAGAAAGCACGCCAAGGTAAACCGGCGATCGGAAGACCGGACTTGGACAATTTGGCGAAGGCAGCCGGCGATGCGTTGATGGAACCCGGCGGGCAAGATTTCGCGAAGGCCGTGAAGCGCCTCGGACCACCCGCAAGCACTTACGCTGGCGTGCTCGAGGACGACGCGCAGATTGTTCGACTGGTGACGGAGAAGCGCTGGTCGCCACGCCCCGGCGGTATCAGGATCATCCTTCGCGAAGCCTGAGCGACGCACACTTGTCTATTATGTCTTAGACAATCGTGTTCTGACCCCTTGCGCAGCGATTCGCAGCGTGGGACAATTCACCCATGACGACCCATTGCATTCTCGGCCAGCGCAAGCTGAAGCAGAACGATATCGTCCACGCACGCGGCCACAACAACCGTGAGGAGGACGTGGGCAATGCGGATCGCTCAGCGCCTCCGCCAGCTGTCATCTATGGACCGGAAGATGCATGGGTAGGCGTCCGGGACCGGCTTGCGGATCTCGGCATTCGTCCGCGCAAGGGCGCCGTGCTGGCGCTCGAACTGATGATGACCACGTCGCCGGAATGGTGGCCGAGCGATGACCCGGTGCGATACGTCAAGCAGCTGCGGTGGTTCATCCGACGCAGCATGCGATACCTGCTCGGCCGGTATCCGCGATGCGCCATCGTGTCGGTCACGCTCCATTGCGACGAGCAGACGCCGCACCTTCACGTCGTGGTGCTGCCCGTGCGCCAGCGGGTCGATGCGCGGTTCGCGGACAAGGGCGAGCGCTGGACGCTCTCCGCGCGTGGCGACCTGCCGCCGAAGCGGGCGAAGGATGCGCCGCCGATCGACTACTCGACCTACTGGCGAGGCGGGATCGGATCGCGCGGGCAGATGGCATACGAGCAGACCGTCTTCGCTGAGTTCATGGCACCGCTCGGCCTCGAGCGTGGCCGCGTCTGGTCCGGTGCGCCGAACAGGCCGAACTCGATCCACCAGGCGGAGATGGGCGACGCGATAGCCGCAGCGAACTCGGAACGGGAAGCGGGCGGGATCGTGCGCAGGCAGGTTGAGGCGGAGCGGGCCGAGGTGGCGGACGTGCGTGCCGAACTCGAGAGAGCGCGCGCCGAGTTGGAGGCGTCACTGGCGCGCGCCCGGGCCGAGGAAGGCCGGCTGGCCGAGCAGCGTCGCGCGCTGGATGCTGAGCGTGCCGAGTTCGAAGCGAAGCTCGTGAAGGTCCGCAAATGGAAGGCCGGTCTCGACGCTGAGCGCGACCGGGTGATCGCGGAACGGGACCGCCAGGCGCAGAATGCGCCGCTCGTGGCAGACCTTGCCGAGACCGCGATCAAGGCGATGCGATCGGTCGATCTGACGAAGATTCCAGAACGTGAGCGAAACGCCGTCATGCAATCGGCCTACGCGATCGGACAGCGGCTCGAGGCGGCGGAAGGTGCCCACTGGTCGATCGCGGCCGCTCGGACCGAGTTGCACGCTACCAGCGCATCACGAGCTCGATGAGCGCTTCTTCTGCTCCTCTCGATAGCGAGCGAGTTCGGCGCCCGTGTATTTGAGTGGATTGTCCTTCGCGTAGGTCTTCGCGTTGGTTCGCTGCCTGGCGATGAACGACCCGCTGACCTTCGGATAGTCCTCGAGCTCCTCGAACCGATCACCGAGGTCGTGTAGGTCCCACTTCGATAGATATTCGTCCCACGTCATGTGATGACCCTTCGTCACATGCAGAACGAGGGCCTCCTTCTTCTCGCCACACTCGAGGCAGATCAATCCGTCGATCCGGACCGTCTCGGCTACTCGCCGCCGGGCGTTGTAGTCGCGCAGCTCATCCTCGGTCAGATGAGCCGTGGCCATCGCCTCGGCGTGCTCGAGGACCGCCTGAGAGGGCGTTCCCAGCGCGAAGTCGCGTTCGCGGATGCGCTGCCGCAGATCTCGGATATGAGGAAGGAGGGCCACCAGATCCGGCGTCGGAAGGCGCGCGAGATCGGCCATCAGCAGGGCGGCTTCTTCGAGCGTCTTGTTCACGTGAGGCCTCGCATCGGTCTATCCCTAGCGCGGGTGCAGCGTCTGGTCGAGATCACCATTCAATGTCCTCGATCTTCTCCTTAAACCGATTTGGATGAGCTTCGAGCATCCGGCGAAAGTTTCCGTCCGGTGTGCAGTCTGCGTCGGAGCCGGGCGCCGAGCGCTCCAGCATCAAGAGGATCGCGCTGCCTTCGATGCTGAGCTTGGCATGTGAGATTCTGTCACCGTCGATCTCGATGATCTGCTCGACCTCGAGATAGGTGAGGTATTCCGAGAAGAAGGCACGCGAGCCGTCGAATATCTCGCCGATCATCTGATCCGGATCGGATGCGTGAAGGCCAGCGTCGATCGCGGCCAGAGTCTGATGCATTCGCTCGATGTGACCGGGATCGTCGGTGCGGCTGCGCCGCAGGCGGAACGCACTGAAGAGGTCGCGGATCGTCCGGTGATACTTGCCGCGCGGATCCCGGAAAAACCATGTGTCGTTGATCTTCTCGGAGACCGCTGGGAGGTGGACGAGATACTCGTCGAGCCCCCACGCTTGATCAGCATAGCCGTAATGATGCCAGGCTACGAAATTCCGATTATGCTCAGGGTGCTTCTCCTTGGTGCGCCATCTCAGCAACTTTCTCGGATACGGTGCGAACATTTTTCATTCTCCAAACTGTTACCACTCGGAGACCTACATTCACAGCAGCGGGAGCTGCCTCCTTTCCCGCTCGCGCACTCGCGACGCGGCCGCCATCGCCTGCTGCGCGGCTCCTACCGCCCGGCGGTATTCGCTGGTCCTACGCCGTTCCGCGCGGTCGAAGCTCAGGCTCACGTCATCGAAGAAGACCGTTGAGTAGATCGCTGCCGCCATCGCGCGCAGCGTCTCGTCATGGGCAAGGGGGAGGGGCTGATTCGTCATTCCGCATGGGTAGAACGAAAGCGGAACATTCGGCAAGCAGGTCCGCGTTAGGATCGGCGGATGGCGGTCCAATCCGACTTGGCTACAACCTCGTCATCGCGCTTCACGCGCGTCTTCCGGACAGTGTCGACGCCTTCGTATTTCACGCCCATTCGCACCCGGTTCACTTCGTCATCGTGGCCACCGAACGCTTCATGCAAGATCTTCAAAAACTCGACCTGGTCGAGCTGCTGAGGCTCCGGCTTCGGATTGTTGCGAGGCGAAGGGATGGTTGCTGGGAACAGGTAGATGCAGGGTGGAGGCAGCTGAAAAGGTCCGACAACCGTCAGGCGAGCTGGATCGGCTTCGACCTTCGGACACGGTCGACCGATGGTGCCGCAGACCATGTCCCAGATGATGAGACCATCGACCCGTTGCTCTTTCGAAATGATCTCTGCCGACAGCCGTGTGTGGATGCCGGACCATGCGTTGTGGCGAGGGTTCGCCCCCGGGTTCGTGCATACCGACCACATGACGAATTCGTGGCAGTGTGGCGGCCGCTCGAAGATGTTGGTGTTGTTCCCATCGAGGCAGCCCTTCAGCTCGATGGCACAGGTGCGCCCGGATGGAAGTTCGACGGTGTAATCGTGACGGTTTGCTTCGCCAGCGGATTCCCAGCCGTCGATATCGCCGCGATCCTGAAGCCAGTTGAGCACGCGGGAGACGAAATCGCGCTTCTCCCGCATCGTGGCGGAGAATTGGCCCCGGATACGTTCGATCGCGCCTCGGAATAGACCGCTGTCGTAGAACTCCTGCTCATCAAGGCCGTGGGTGCCGAGCGAATGAGCCTGCGTCTTCAGAACCTCAGCGAACTCGAGGATTCGCCCGCGCAACTCATCATTCGCGGTGCAAGGGATGATGCTCATGCGACGAGACGCAGATTGCAGCGCATGGCCGCCATGAGCGGATCGAAGATGTTGCGCGCCAAGTGATCGACGACCGGGACAGCGACGCCGTCGCCGATCAGGTGATAGGCCTCGTTATAGGCGCTCGGCAGTTTGTATTTGTCGGACATGCCCATGAGGCGTGCTGCCTCGCGCGAACTCATCAGACGCGAGCGGACGCGTCGGCCCTTGACCTCGATCACGATCTGCCGACTGGATCCACCGGAAGGCGTGCGCAAGCATCCAGCGATACCATCGAAGCGGACCTCGGTGCGGACTGTCTTCACGCCCTTGTGGACCCGCGTGCGACGATAGGCGGTGCCGAACATCCGCGCGCCGGCCTTGCTGGCCTTGATAACCTTGCGCCGGTTGATGTCGCTCATCCGGTCGATCAGCGTCTTGGTTTCGTCCTGGCTATGCCATTCGACGCCTTCCGGCTCGTCCTCGATGATCTCGGCCAGACCTGCGCGTTTGGTTGAGGGCAGGGGGACCGACCAGTTGATCCAAGCGTCGACCACGCGTTGCAGCTCCGGCTCATCCACAACGCGCGAGACGATGCGATCATAGGTAGCTGCGACCCGGCTATCGACGCCGGCGAGCGAACCGGATGGTTCGACCAGACCGGCCGGGATCGTCACGTCATCACGGACAGCGATCAGGAACATGCGCGGGCGCGACTGCGGCACGAAAAGGACGGCATCGATAACCCGCGCGCCGACCTTGTAGCCAGCGTCGACGAGAGCGAGGCAAAGCGCCTCGAAGTCCTTTCCGGAATGGGATGTCAGCGTCGCAGCGACGTTCTCCAGTGCGACGATGGGCGGGCCGCGTCCTTCTTCGTTCAGCTGCGCTATCAGTCGCCAGAAGGGCCAGAACACGCCGGAGCGCTCACCTCGGAGACCTGCGCCGCCGCCTGCGAGCGAAAGGTCCTGGCAAGGGAACGACGCCCAGACGAGGTCGGCCTCTCCCGGAAGGTCGGTAGGCTTGAGCGTCTTCACGTCCGCTGGCTTCATCGCGCCAGCGCCCCAGTTGTCGTCGTAGGTGCCTGCCTTCTTCAAATCGATGTCGTTCGCGAACAGGCAGCGCCACCGGTCTCCAAGACCTGCTCGCGCCATTCCAGCTCCGGCGAAGAATTCGTAGAAGGTGCCGCTCATAGGCGTCGTATGGCGGAACGATACGCGAACGTCGAGAGAAAGGATCAGCTTTTTGCCGGATCAGTCGGCGATCGGAGGTTCTGGAAGGATCGGAGGCGTCGAGTCCGCGTAGGTCAGCCAGTGGGCCCAGATCGCGTGCGTCCGCGCCCGCGTAAGGCGATCAGAGCAGTCGGCGGCCATCGTGCGAGCGATCGATCCCGGATACCAGTTCGTGAAGACGGCACCGCATTCGGTGTCCCGGTATTTGATCCAGGCGCGCTGCGCGTCCCGCAGCTCGGTGCGTGCCTTCGCGTAGTCTTCGCCCTGATCGGCGAGGCGCTCCATGGCGGCCGTGTAATACCGGTTCAATTCGGCATCAGCGTCATCGGCTGGCGCATCGGCCTGACTGAGCGCGGCAGCGGCCATCGTCAGAGCGTGAAGCAGCATTGGCGGTTCCCTCGTCTATCGTGACCGGCGAGTAGCAGCAGGCGAGGGCGGGCGCTACTGGATCGTGGTGTCGCTCGGTCTGCCGAGTAGATAGGACGAGCTCTTCGTCTGGACGACATCGCCGAAGCGCAAAGGCGGCGCCGGCATCGATCTGATCACGCCCGTTCTGATGCGTGTGCCGTCGTCCCAGCGTCCGCGCTTGTCGCCCTAGACCTCGGCAAGAATGACCGGCCACCGCTCGCCCTTCTCGTCGCGTAGATCGCAGATCATCCAGCCCATGAGGCAGGCGTCGAAATCGGTTTTCTTCTCGTCATCTTCCATAGCGCCGAACGGGCGCAGTAATTACGATCCGACGATAGGCGGCATACGATGAAAAGACCGTGTGGCAGTAGCGTGCTCTCCACATTCGAACTCGACAAGTTTGGTCGGAAGGCCTGAAGCGAGAGAGGAGATAGGAGCCCATTTTGGACCGTCATATTCGTCCGCGTTCATATACCCGAGATTGGCCAGCGCGTTATTGAAAGACCATCGGCGAACCAGACGGGGCAGTCTAGCCAAGGAACCAAAGGTTCGCCCGAGATCGAACCTCAGTTCGTCCATCGCCTGCTGAGGATCCCATCCTTCGCACGAGAGAAGGAAAGCGGGATTATCCGTCCGTCCAATCCACGATTGGATGTGGTGGACCAGCCATTCCTCGTATCTGATACCCAACGGCGCATCTTCGACGGGAATGTGCTCATCGCCGAACCGTATCGCTTCACTCGGTCCCTCGTCTTTTCGATCCGCGATCCAATGATGGATGAAATCGTGCTCCCAGTAGTAAGAGGGTTCAGATCCGGCATATCCAAGCTCACCCGCAAGGCTTGAATTGGTGCCGCGCATGATGATTGGCGCAAAGTCAAATTCGTTCACATGACCATCGTCAAACGTAGAACGCGTCCACGATGGGCCACATTCGAACAAGCATGTTTCGAAGCGATGAGAGGCGATAGGATCCATGATCCAGATTGTAGCATCGGACCGGATTCCGGAGGTCGAGCGGTTAGCACCGCCTTGCCCCTCTCCTCGGAACGCATTGGAGTAATCAGCGCCATCGAGTGCTAACCGACATTCGCCAGCTGGCAGACAAAACCGAAGCTATATCAATGGGAAAGGTGGTGGACGCACTTGGGCTCGAACCAAGGACCCGCTGATTAAGAGTCAGCTGCTCTACCAACTGAGCTATGCGTCCACTCGCAGACCGTCAGGCCGCGCCCCCGAATCGGGGAGGCGCTCATATAGCCGGGTTTTGTCCGATGAAAAGGGGGTGGGCGCGCATCTGCCAAAAAAGTATCGCTCGCCCCGTGCTTCAGCCAAGCGTTCCCTTGCGGCCCTGCAGTCGGTTCCAGCGATACACCATCATCAGCGTGCCGATGCAGACCATGTTGGTCATCATCGAAGAGCCCCCATGGCTCATGAAAGGAAGCGGAATGCCGACCACAGGCGCGAGGCCCATGACCATCATCAGATTGATCGACACATAGAAGAAGATCGTCGCCGCCATCCCCGCCGCCAGCAGCTTGCCGAACCGATCGTTCGAATTGCGCGCCACCGACAGGGCCCAATAGAGGATCAGTGCGAAGCAGCCGATCACCACCACGCCGCCGACGAACCCCCATTCTTCCGGCATGGTGGCGAAAATGAAATCGGTGTGCGGTTCGGGGAGGTAATGGAGATGGCTCTGCGTGCCTTCGTTGAAACCCTTGCCGCTGAAGCCACCCGATCCGATCGCGATCTTCGACTGGGTGATGTGATAGCCATCGCCCAGCGGATCGTTCTCGGGGTCGAGGAAGGTGAAGACCCGCCGCTGCTGATACGGCTGGAGCCCGAAGAAGAAGGCGAGCGGCGCGATCACCGCTGCCGCCGCGCCGCCCATCACGAACCAGCGCATTGGCAATCCGGCGAGGAACATGACCACCCCGCCGCCGAAGGCGATGGCGAGCGAGGTCCCCAGATCGGGCTGCGCGAGCACCAGCATGATGGGCAGGCCGATCAGGATGCCCGCCGGAACGACCGCGCGCCAGGTTCCGATCATCCCCACGGGCAGGTCGCTGTAAAACCGCGCCAGGACCAACACGAGCGCTGGCTTCATCAGTTCCGAAGGCTGCAATTGCATGAAGCCCAGATTGAGCCAGCGCTGGCTCCCCCCGCCGACGAAGCCGATCGCTTCGACGATCACAAGAAGGATCAGGAGCACGACGTAGATGGGATAAGCCGCAAGCTTGGCCAAATCGGGTGGAAACAGCGCGAGGATGATCGCCATCACCAGAAACACACCGAACCTGAGCAGGTGCGATCCGGCATAGGGATCGAGCGAGCCTCCAGCGGCGGAATAGAGCACCAGCCCGCCGAACCCGATCAGGATGAACAGCGGGAACAGCATCGCCCAGGGCTGGCGTGCGACGGGAGCGGGAATGACGCTCATTGCGGGCGGGGCGTTCCGGCGGTGGCTGGCGCGGGCGATGGGGCGTCTGGCGCAGCGGCCTGCGGAGCCGCAGCCGTGCCCGGCGCGACCACGGAATCGGGCGGAGGCGCGTCGCTGCTGGGATTGGCCTCGTCACGCGGCGTGATGACGGTGTCGGCGATCGCCTCGCTCTGGCGCGCGGCCACGCGCGCTTCGGCTTCGACAAGGTCGAAGATTTCCTCGTCCCGGCTCGGCGCGGGCGGGACGGCCTCGCCCGCCGCGGTGGCATAAGCGATGTACTTGCGGGTCAGCCGTTCCTGCGCCGTGCCGCCCCATTGTTCCTCGAGCGCGCGCAGAGCGTCCATCCCCTTCTGGGGATCGAACATGAAGGTCATAACGTCGCGCGCGATAGGGTAGGCGGCCCCGGAACCGCCGCCATGTTCGATCACCACGGCGCCTGCATATTTCGGCTTGTCAAAGGGGGCGAAGAACACGAACAGGCCGTGGTCGCGGTATTTCCATGGGCCGGATTTGCCGTCGGACTTGCTGAGCGAGACGACCTGCGCCGTCCCGGTCTTGCCCGCCATCAAGATATCGTCGAACGGCAGGCGCCCGCGTCCGGCCGTGCCGGGGCCGTTGACCACATCGCTCATCGCCTGGCGGACATAGGCGACGTGATCTTCGGGAAAGTCGATCTGATCGGCCCCGGTGCTCTTGTTCGAGCGCGTGAGCCGCGGATAGAGGTGGCGCCCGGTCGCGAGGCGCGCGGTCATCACCGCGAGTTGCAGGGGATTGGCGAGGTAATAGCCCTGGCCGATCGAGGCATTGGCCGTGTCGTAAGCCTGCCATTGGCGATCGTATTTCTTCTCCAGCCAGGCGGGCGAGGGCACGGTGCCGTAGAACTGGCTGATAACCGGCAGGTCGAACTGCTTGCCCATGCCGATCGACTTGGCGAAATCGGCCACCTTGTCGAACCCGACCTCCAGCGCCATGCGATAGAAATAGCTGTCGCAGGACTGGTAGATGCCCTTGGCCATGTCGACCTGGCCATGATTGCCCCAGCAATTGAAGAAGCGATTGCCGATCCGGACCCCGCCGCCGCAGGTGATGGTGCGGTTGGGATCGATGCCCGCCTTGAGAAAGGCCATGCAATGCATCGGCTTCACGGTCGAACCGGGGGGATAAAGCCCCTTCAGCACCTTGTTGCGCAGCGGCACGCGATCATCGTCCCGCAGCATGGCGTACTCGACGCGTCCGATGCCTTGCGAGAAGCTGTTGGGGTCGAAGCTCGGCATGGAGGACATGCAAAGAATGTCGCCATTCTCGCAATCCATCACCACGCAGGATCCGCTTTCCAGCCCGATCCGGCGCGCCGCATAATCCTGCAATGGCCCGTCGATGGTGAGACGAACGGGGTCGCCCTGCACGTCCTCGCGCGTTTCCAGTTCCTGCACGATCCGGCCCGAGGCGGTAACCTCGACCCGGCGCGCGCCGGGCACCCCGCGCAGATCCTGCTCGAACTGACGCTCCAGCGCATCCTTGCCGATCTTGAAGCCGGGCGTAATGAGGAGGGGATTGCCCTCTTCCTCGTATTCCTCGGCATTGGCGGGTCCGACATAGCCGATGAGGTGGCCCACCGCAGGCCCAGTCGGATAATGGCGCGAAAAGCCGCGCTGGGGGACGACGCCGGGAAGGTCGGGCAAGCGGACGCTGACCGCCGCGAAATCCTCGTAATCGAGGCCGCTGGCGACCTCGACGGGCTGGAACCCGGCCGCTTCTTCGACCCGCTTGGTCACATCCGCCATCGACGCCTCGTCGAGGCGCAGGATGCGACCCAGAGCGGTCAACGTGCCGGAGACATCGGCCAGCTGGTCGGGAATGACGTCGACACGGAAATCGGCGCGGTTGGAGGCGAGGGGGGCGCCGTTGCGGTCGAGAATCCAGCCACGGCGCGGTGGGATCAGCGACAAGTTGACGCGGTTGCTCTCGCTTTCGAGCTCGTAACGCTCGTTCTCCGCAATGGCGATATAGCCCATGCGCGTCGCCAGAAGCGTCGCGATCCCGCCCATGCCGGCGGCGACAAGGAAGCTGCGCCGCTTGAACGCATTGTCGAGCGTGGAAGCGGTAACGATACTGGTCTTGCGCGATCCGAGCTTCATGCCGCCCTCAACCCAGCTTGCGCCAGCGCGTCAGGCGCTTGCGATCGAGAAAGGCCACGAACAGCGCGACGAGCGGGAACAGAAGGATCGAGAGGACGATCTGGGGCACGAGCGCAATCAGCATGGGTAGAGAGGGTTCGCCGCCGGAAAAGAGCATTGCCGCCAGCAGATACACGGGCAGGATTAAACCGGCGGTGAACCAGTCCTGCGCGAAGCTGCGCCAGGGAAAACGCGTCTCCACCATCTCAATCGCGATCATAGCGAGCGACCATAGAAGGGCGGCGCTACCCAGTGGTTGGCCGCTGAACAGATCGTCGAACAAGCCGAGCGGAAAACCGGCCCAGACCGGCAACAGGCCCGGACGCACGAGCCGCCATCCGATCAGCATGAGAAATCCCAGCGGCGGCACGATGGGCAGCGCGCTGGCGATCACGATCAGCGGGAGGATCGATGCGATCAGGATCGAGATATAGGGAATGACCGTCGCCAGAACGGTCGAGTGCGAGCGATTGATGCGGCTGCCATAGGCATCGCTGCGGGAGCGGGGGTTCATCCGCTCCATTATTCGCCCAATTCGCGTTCGATCGGCGTTCTCGACCCGCGCAAGGCGGCAGGTTCGAATATCGGCAGGACCGAGACGAAATCGGCCGCGGCGGGATCGGTCACGATCCGGGCGAGGGCGCCGTCGTCGGTGATTTCCGTGGCGATCGCGACCGCGATGCCGGGTTGGTAATATCCGCCCGCGCCGCTGGTGACGAACAGGTCGCCCTTCTCGATCGGATTGATCCCGAGATTGATCAGACGGATGCGGATCAGACCGTCGCCGCGTCCTTCGGCAAAGGCCACGACCTCGTCCTGCGCGCGCCGCACGGGAAGCACGCTTTCGCTGTCGGTGAGAAGGAGGACGCGCGAGCTCCGGTCGCCGACCTCGAGGATACGACCGACGACCCCACGGGGCGAGCGCACCGGCATACCGACTTTCACGCCGTCGGCGGCGCCCGCGCCCAGATAGGCGAAGCGTCGCGTGCTCGCCGAGGTGGCGCCGATTAGCCGCGCGGTCGCGACCGGGGCGGTGTCGGTGTCCTCCAGCGACAGGAGCGATTTCAGGCGCCGGTTTTCCTGCTCGACCGCGGCGGCTTCCTTGAGGCGTATCCGCGCGATCTCCATCTCGCGCTTCAGCGCCGCGTTCTGCGACCCTGCGCGCAGATAGCCGCGCACGCTTTCGTAAAGGCTCTTGCTTTCGGTCCGCCCGGTGGCGACCGTGCGGGTGGCGGGCGCGACGGCGTCGTTCGCCTCCCCGCGCAGGCCCGACAGGAATTGCGGCTGCCACAGCGACAGGCCGAGCAGGATGGCGCCCACCAGCGCACCCGCGCCGGCGGCGATATAGCCCGTAAAGAGGCTGTATTGCGCCCTTCGCGAATAGCTCGAACGCCGTTGCCCGGTCGGCGCCATGGCGGCCGTGCTCCCCAGTTAGTTCGTGCGGCTTACGCCGTCATCAACACGCCGCGATAGATCTCGTCTTCCATCGCGCGGCCCGTACCCAGAGCGACGCAGGACAGCGGATCTTCCGCGATGGTCACCGGCAGGCCGGTTTCCTCGCGCAGATATTCGTCGAGCCCCTGGATCAGCGCACCCCCACCGGTCAGGACGATCCCCTGATCGACGATGTCGGCGGCGAGCTCGGGCGCGGTGTTTTCGAGCGCGATGCGCACGCCTTCGACGATCGCGCCGATCGGTTCCGACAGGGCTTCGGCGATATGGCCCTGATTGATCGTGATTTCCTTGGGCACCCCGTTGACGAGGTCGCGGCCCTTGATGGTGATCGCTTCGCCGATCCCGTCTTCGGGCGCGACGGCGATGCCGTAATCCTTCTTGATCCGTTCCGCCGTGGCATCGCCGATCAGGAGGTTGTGGTGGCGGCGGACATAGCTGACGATGGCTTCGTCCATCTTGTCGCCCCCGGTGCGCACCGAGGTGGTGTAGGCGAGACCGCGCAGCGACAGCACCGCGACCTCGGTCGTGCCGCCGCCGATATCGACGACCATCGATCCGACCGGCTCGGTCACCGGCATGTCCGCGCCGATCGCGGCGGCCATCGGTTCGAGGATCAGGAAGACCTGGCTCGCCCCCGCATTCGATGCGGCGTCGCGGATCGCGCGGCGTTCCACGCTGGTCGAGCCCGAGGGGACGCAGATGGTGATTTCGGGATAGCGCATCAGGCTCTTGCGGCCGTGCACCTTGCGGATGAAGTGCTTGATCATCTCTTCGGCGATTTCGATGTCGGCGATGACGCCGTCGCGCAAGGGGCGGATCGCTTCGATGCTGTCGGGCGTCTTGCCCATCATCATCTTCGCATCGTCACCCACGGCCTTCACGCGCTTCACGCCGTTCAGCGTCTCGATCGCGACGACCGACGGTTCGTTGAGGACGATGCCCTGATCCTGAACGTAGACCAGCGTGTTGGCGGTGCCGAGATCGATCGCCATGTTCTGCGAGCCGAACTTGAAGAGATTGTTCCAGAAGCTCATTCTTACCCGATTCCGTAAATGGATAAGGGCCTTGCGCCCCGATTTTGAGAGCGTTCCGACCCGGTTTTGACAGCGGAGCGGACGCCTTAGCGAAGGTGTGGCGAAAATGCCAAACATTCCCTCGCGGCTTCGGGGGAAAGTTCAGCGTCCGGTCTCGAAATCATGGCGTTTCGTCGCTAGCTTGCCCGCCCCGCCATGCCGACAATCCGCCGCCTTCCCGAAACGCTCGTCAACCGCATCGCCGCCGGCGAGGTGGTCGAGCGCCCTGCCGCGGCGCTCAAGGAGCTGGTCGAAAACGCCATCGATGCGGGCGCGACGCGGATAGCGGTCAAATTGGTCGAGGGCGGGCTGGGCTCGCTCGAAGTGACCGATGACGGGTGCGGGATGACGCCGGACGAGATGGCCCTCGCGCTCGAACGCCATGCGACGTCGAAACTTCCCGACGAGGCCATCGAACAGGTCGCGACTCTGGGCTTTCGCGGCGAGGCGCTGCCTTCGATCGCCAGCGTTTCGCGCTTCACGCTGGAAAGCCGACCGCGTGCCTCGCAGCAGGCGTGGCGCAAGGTGGTCGATCACGGCGCCATCGTGGCGGACGAGCCCGCCGCTCTCCCTCTCGGAACTCGCGTGCGGGTCGAACAGGTCTTCGCCAAAGTGCCCGCGCGCCGCAAGTTCTTGCGCACACCGCGCAGCGAATACGCCGCCTGCCTCGATGTCGTGCGAAGGCTCGCCATGGCGCGGCCCGATATCGGCTTCATGCTGGAGCATGGAGAGCGGCGCATCCTCGCACTCCAGCCGGACGAGGCGATCGCCGATCGCGTGGCGCAAGTCGTTGCTCGCGAACTCAAGACCAACGGCGTCGCGATCGATCTTGAGCGGCCGGGCGAGGCGGGGCCGATCCGCCTGTCCGGCATCGCGGGCCTGCCGACCTACAATCGCGGAATCGCCGACCACCAATATCTGTTCGTCAACGGGCGCCCGGTGAAGGACCGCCTGCTGACCGGCGCGGTGCGTGGCGCCTATGCCGACATGCTGGCGCGCGATCGCCATGCGGTGCTGGCGCTGTTTCTCGATCTTCCGCCGGAAGAGGTCGACGTGAACGTCCACCCGGCCAAGACCGAGGTGCGCTTCCGCGATGCGAATGCGGTGCGTGGATTCATCGTCTCGGGTCTGCGCCAGGCCTTGGCGAGCGGGGACCGGCGCAGCGCGCAGACACCCGATCGTGGGGCGATGGCGCGCTGGACAAGCGAGCCGGGGCAGGGGGACGCACGCAACGAGCCGTCGCCCGCGCTCACATCCATCTTCAGCGGCCGCGATTGGTCGGCCCCGTCGCGCTCGGTTGCCGAGGCGGGCGCTGCATGGCGCGGGGCCACTTCGGACGTCATGGCCGAACCGCGTGGCCGCGCGGAGGAAGCCGCGCCGCTCTCCGAGGAAGAGCAGGACTACCCGCTCGGTATCGCGCGCGGACAGGTCGCCAACACCTATATCGTTGCCGAGGCGAAGGACGGCTTGGTCCTCGTCGATCAGCACGCCGCGCACGAACGCCTTGTATTGGAGCGCCTGCGGGCCGCGGGTGCGGAAGACGCCGTTTCGCGCAGCCAGGCGCTGTTGATGCCCGACGTGGTCGAACTGGATGAGACCGCCTGCGACCGGCTCGAAGATGCCGCCGATGGTCTCGCACGCTACGGTCTCGTGATCGAGCGCTTCGGCCCCTCGGCCATGCTGGTGCGCGCCGTTCCCCATTCGCTGAAGCAGGGCGATCCCGAAAAGCTGCTGCGCGATATCGACGACGATCTGGTCAAGCACGGCGAAGCGCTGCTGCTCGGCGAAAAGATCGACCTCGTCCTCGCCACCATGGCCTGCCACGGATCGGTCCGCGCAGGCCGCATCATGCGCGTCGACGAGATGAACGCCCTCCTGCGCGAAATGGAACGCACGCCGCGATCGGGCCAGTGCAACCACGGGCGACCGACCTGGGTCAAGCTGAGCATGGAAGATGTGGAGAAGCTTTTCGGGAGGAAGTGAGGCGCTGAACTTGCTTCGTCAAATGGGGACTTGCGAAGTTTTCCAGCCCAAAACGGACGGTCAGCAAACGACCCCTTTGCAGACATTATTCGAGCCCGCAGCGAACCCTTTCGACAAGCCCGGATTCGACTGGGGAGCTTTCAACCCGGCGTATCGAGATGACAGGATCGCAACGCCCTCTCCTTACTTGGCGGCGATACGCACGAGCATGCAGCAGCCCTTTTCCACTCGGTCGTGTATTTCCATATAGCCATCGTGCAGGTTCGCGATGCGCTGGCAGATGGTCAGGCCCAGCCCCAGTCCTTCGGCGCTGCCCTCCTTGAAGAATTGGGTGAAGACCGCTTCTTTCTTCGCCTCGGGTATGCCCTTCCCGTTGTCGCCGACATAGAACACATGCTCGCCATCCTCTTCCTTGTGGTGGATGGTGATGACGAGGCGATCGGTTCCGGCGTGCTTGATCGAATTCTCAATCAGGTTCTGGAACAATTGGCGCAGGAGATTGGGCTCGACGGTCGCGACTGGCAGGCGCGTGACGTTGAGGCTGGCGTCGATACCTTCGAGCGCTGCGGAAAGATTGAACCGCACTTCCTCGAGCAGGATATTGAGATCGTATTTCTCGAAATTGAGCTTGGTGGTTTCCTCCGACGCCGCCTTGAGCATGGACGAGATGGAGCCCGAAAGCCCCATCGCGCTGTCCCGCAGCGCGCTCAAAATGGCGGTCGCCCTGTCGCCCAGAGTGGTGCTTTTGTCGCGCTGGATCAGATTGAGGCCGCTCAGGATGCTGGCGATCGGGTTCTTCAGATCGTGCGCGATGCTGTGCGAATAGATCTTGAGCTGCGCGTTGAGGCGAACCAGCCGCCGCTCGCGCGCGGCCAGTTGGGTTATGTCCGTGGCAATGCAGACCAGGCGCCTTTGCCCCTGTTCGTTCACGAACACGACCTTGCGCGTCAGCAGGGTGCGGCGATCCGCCTTCCAGTCCGTGATTTCTTCCACGATTTCGGAACGCCCTTCACGAAACGCCCGCCGGTCCTCGCTCATGAAGAGTTCGGCCTCGTCATCGGGAAAGCTTTCGACCGTCGTGGTGCCGATAATCTTACCGCGCTGCTCGGGCGCATACACCGCCAGAAAGGCGCTGTTGGCGTATATCAGCCTGCTATCTTCATCCTTGATGAAAATGAGCGACGGTCCGTTCCCCAACAGGAACTCCACGAGGCCTTCGTCTTCGGGCAAACCCGGCGACAGCCCTTCATCGATATGCGAAAATGGCATTGCATTTACCCCGGATCTGAATGGATCAAAGTGACGCAGAAACCCAAGTAGATTGCAATTTTTCAGCGTTTTTGCGCGGGCTATCGAGGGCGGACAGTACGCAGATGCTTCGGACAGGCAAGGACATCTGAAAATTGAGGTCCGCTTTCCACCCCAAAATCGGACGCACCTTGCTCAGTTCGCCTTGCCGATAAGCCGACATTCAACCTTGCGCTGCTTTCTCTCCTCAGGAGCTTTCTCGCTTGCTCCGGTCGATTCAAAATGGTCTCTGCATTCCGACCACCAATCGCTGCTTATTTCGATGGCGGACACGGAATATCGTTCGGGAGACAATGATGCGCGCACCGATCCTCTTGCTGGCTCTGGCCGTTGCGGCCTGCGGGGCGGAGCAGAGCCCGGACGAGAAGGCGGCCAGCGATGCGGCGGCTTCGGCGGAGATCCGCGCGGCGAATGTGCCGCCGCCCATTCCGGTGACGCTGGAGCCGATCGCCTATTCCGATATCGAAGCGAACGATCTGATCGGGATCGGATGCAGCTTTGCATTGGCGCGAGATGCCGATGCGGCGATGGCGGTGACGATGGTCGAGGCGGCGTACGTGAAGCAGAACAACGAGATTCAGCGGCTCGCGCCCGATATGGGCAGCGGCGAAATGCCGTTCGGGACCCGCTCCAACTATGACGGAACTCAGTTCGGCCTGGAAATGATCGTGCGCGGGGATGGCGAGGCGATCGGGGGCGAGACCACGCTGTACGATGCGACGCTGACGCTGCGCGATGGGCGGGACCGGATCGTCTATCAACAGGACGGTGTGGCGCGCTGCGGCAGCTGAGCGTTCAGTCCACCGGCGCGTCGGGATCGCGCACGCGGATGAGCCCATTGCTGACCATTTCCAGCACCAGCAGATCGTCCTGGTTGAAGGTGCTGACCCGGCTTTTGAAAAGGCCCATATCGGGCCGGGACTTGCTGCGGCGCTTGTCGATCACCTCGGTTTCGCAGCGGAGCACATCGCCCGGATAGACTGGCTTCACCCAGCGCAGTTGATCGATCCCGGGCGAGCCGAGGCCCGCCTGTTCGACCACCGACATGTTCTCGACCAGCATGCGCATCGTCATGGCGCAGGTATGCCAGCCGCTCGCGGAGATACGCCCGAAATGCGTCTTCGCCGCCGCCTCGTCGCTCAGATGGAAGGGCTGGGGATCGAACTTCTCGGCGAAGTCGCGCACCGCGTCGGCTTCTACCTCGTAGCGGCCGAAGCTCTGCCGGGTGCCCACTTCGATGTCTTCGTAATACAGCATGGGTCGGGAAATGCCCCGGAATGCGGACCGGGGCAATATCCAAACGTAACGCCAAACCTATCGGGCGTGCACAGCGCGAATGACCGTGCCGAGCCGGTCGGACTGTCCGAGCCATTCGAGCTGGGTTTGCGCGGTCACCTCGTTGATCGCGGTCTGGGGAACGGCCCCGCCGCTGACGGGCAAGCGCAGGGGCCGCGTGCCCGGCGCCATGGCCACGGTGCGGGCGATCGCGCGCGGCACGTCCATCGGATCGGCGCTGCGGCCCGAGCCGTCCTCGGTCCCCATGTTGGCGACCACTTCGGGATAGCCGCTCGTGTGGACGTCCTCGGCGCGGTTCTTCAAGGCGCCAGTATAGATGTTGCGGTTGACCCAGACCTCGGTCGGATAGCCGCCGGGTTCGATGATGGTGACATCGATATTGTGCGGCACGAGCTCGTAGGCGAGTTGCTGGCCCATCGCTTCCAAAGCGAATTTGGTGGCGCTGTAATGGCCGCCATAGGGCACGATCACGCGGCCGAGCTGGCTGGAGATCTGGAAGATCTGCCCGGCACCCTTCGCGCGCATTCCCGGCAACACGGCGCGGGCCATGCGGTGGCAGCCGAAGACGTTCGTATCGAAGGCGAGCATGGTCGCCGCCATGTCCTGCACCTCGACCGGGCCCGAGATGCCGATCCCGGCATTGTTGATCAGCACTTCGATCGGGCCGCCATTGATCCGCTCGGCCTCGGCCACGCCCGCGGCGACCTGATCGTCGGAGAGGACGTCGATCTCGATCACATGGAGGTCGAGATTTTCCTCGCGCGCCAGCTTAACGAGTTCCTCCGCCTCGGGACGGGGTAGGTTGCGCATGGTCGCGAACACCCGCGCGCCGAGCCGGGCGTAATGTTCCGCGCCGAGCCGTCCGAAGCCGGAGGAACAGCCGGTGATGAGGATCGATTTGCCCGACAGGTCGGCCTTGGGCTGGACCGAATCGGGTTGCGCGCGGGTCGCGGTGGCGGCCAGCGCGGTGGTGGCGGCGGCTCCGGCGAGCAGGGTGCGGCGGGTGAGGGCGGTCATGGTCGGTCTCCTTCGGACAGCAGGCTAGCGTCTTTCCGCTTGCATGTCAGCGCGCGGCGGCGGAAGCATTGCGGCGATGACCCGGCCTTTTCTCTTCCCGACCCTACTGCTCGGCGCGGCGGTCGCTCTGTCAGGTTGCGAAACCACGAACGAAGACGATTGGCTGGGCGGCGATCGCAAGCCGTTCGATCAGGCGGAACGGACCTGCGAGGAACAGGCCGATCGGATCGCCGAAGCGAGCGGGCGCCCCGCTTTCTTCACCGAGTGTATGCGCGCGTTCGGATGGACGCGGCGGAGCGACGCCGACTAATCCTGCATCCGCATCGCGACATCGCTCATGAAGCGCACGTCGTCGCCCGCCGCCAGCCGATCCGCCTCGCTTCCGATCGCGGCGAGCATCTGGATAAGATCGTCCTGTTCGGCCTTGGCGTAATTGCCGAGGACATGGCCGGTCACCCGGTCCTTGTGCCCCGGATGGCCGATCCCGATCCGCACGCGGCGAAAATCCGGGCCGAAGTGCTTGTCGATGCTGCGAAGGCCATTGTGCCCCGCCAGCCCACCGCCGGTGCGGACCTTCACCTTGAAGGGCGCGAGGTCGAGCTCGTCGTGGAAGACGGTCAGCGCATCGGTGCCCAACTTGTAAAAGCGCAGGGCCTCGCCCACCGCGCGACCGCTCTCGTTCATAAACGTCGCCGGTTTCAGGAGCAGCACCTTTGCAGTGCCGATGCGACCCTCTTGCACCCAGCCCGAAAACTTCTTCTGCGCCGGGCCGAACCCGTGCATTTCCGCGATCACATCGCACACCATGAAACCGATATTGTGCCGGTGCATCGCATATTGCGGGCCGGGATTGCCGAGGCCAGTCCAGATTTGCATGGCCGCGCCCTAACAACCGCAGAGCCGTTCGGGAAGGCAGCCCAAACGAAAACACCGGCCTGTCGCCAGGCCGGTGTCTCGTGTTCGGTATCGCGAGAAGAACCCTTATTCCGGGCTCTTTTCCTGCTGTTCCAAAGCGGCGTCGTCGTCCGGACCCTGTTCGGTCGCGGCGGTTTCGCCAGGCTCCATATCGGCGCCGGTCTGATCGTCGCCTTCTTCGCCTTCGCTTCTCTTGAGCGCCGACGGGGCGACCAGAGTGGCGATGGTGAAGTCGCGGTCGGTGATCGCGCTTTCGCTACCCGAAGGCAGCTTCACTTCGCTGATGTGGATCGAATCGCCGACTTCCTTGCCGGTGACGTCGATTTCGATCTCGCTCGGAATCTTGTCGGCTTCGCAGACCAGTTCCAGCTCGTGACGGACCACGTTGAGCACGCCGCCCTTCTTGAGGCCGGGGCTGGCATCTTCGTTGGTGAAGACCACAGGGACATTGACGTCGACCTTGGCGCCCTTGGCGAGGCGAAGGAAGTCCACATGCTCGGGACGGTCGTTGACCGGGTGCAGCGCCACGTCCTTGGGCAGCGTGCGCACGCTCTTGCCGTCGATTTCGACAGTCACGATCGAGTTCATGAAGTGACCGGTGCCAAGCTGGCGGACCAGTTCCTTCTCCTCGATGTGGATCATCGTGGGTTCTTCCTTGCCGCCGTAGATCACGGCGGGGACACGGCCTTCGCGGCGCAATTGACGGGAGGCTCCCTTGCCAGCCCGTTCGCGCGCTTCGGCCGGCAGGGTCAGAGCGTCGCTCATGGGTCTTGCCTTTCGAGTATGCGTTGAGTTGCTTGGTTCATCGGACGCCACGCCTCCAGGGATGACCATGGCGGGTCCGAAGGGCGCGCCTATAACGCGGTAGCGCGCAAAAGCAAGCTCCGAGCGGGGGTGGAGGACCGGTTAGGCGCTACTGGATGCGGCGCACGGTGTAGCCGCTCGCCTCCAGCATGGCGGGTAGCCCGTCCGGCCCGAACATATGGCCGGCCCCCACCGCGACCAGGGGGCGGCTATCGGTCGAGAAGAGATTTTCGAGCTGCGCGGTCCAGGCGCGGTTGCGCCCGGCGAGCAGCGCTTCGTAGAGTTCGGGATCGGCCAGAATGCCCTCGCGGGTCAGTTTGGCGAGCTCCCTGGCGTTCCCCTCGCTCCAGATCCGGGCGAGGCGGCCCATGTCGTCGTCATAGTCGCGGGTCTCGGCGATGACCGCATCGAGCAGGTCGCGCTGGTCCTGCTCCGGCAGCGCGTCGAAGATGCGCAACTGCTTTTCGCCGCCCTCTATCTCGACGATGTCGCGCCCCTTGAAGTCGCGGATCAACGCGCGGTCGACCCCGTTTTCGGTCTTGGCCACCTGGACGACCTGCGCCAGCGTCAGCGCCGCCGCCCAACTTTCCATCGCATCGAAATGATTGCTGCGCACCTTGGCCTTGGTCAGCAGCACTTCGTATTGCGGCCGCAGCGCCGGATCGATCCGGTCGACCAGCGGCCCGGTCGGTTCGTCGAAGGCCAGCCGGACAAAGATATCCGTCAGCGCACTGCCTTCGTCGAGATTGGCGACCTCGACGACAAGCAGATCCGCGTCCCCGATTGCCTTTTCCAGCGACGGCGTGCGCCACGATACGCCATCCGGCAGCGCGTGGATCGTTCCGAACAGCCACCCCTCGATCGCGCCATTCTCGCTCGCGACTTCCAGCAGGATGGGCTTGGCCGCGACCTCGCTCGTGGGTTCGGGTTCCGCTCCGCAGGCGGCGAGCGCCAGCAGGCCGGGCAGGGCGAGCATGCGTGCGAAGTATGTTTTTAGACGAGAGTTCGTCATCAAGATCAATCCAACCGCTCGGCGGCAAGACCGCGCTCGGCCAGCATGACCTGAACCGATTTCGGGCCGAAGAAATGCCCCGCGCCGACCGCGACCAGAACCGTCCCCGGCCGGTCCAGCCGCTCGTCGAGCCATTCGGCCCATGCCCGGTTGCGATCTTCCAACAGGACCTTCTCGAACAGGGCGCCGAACTCGCCATCGCCGAAATCGAGATCGTCGATCGCTTCACCCTGCGCCCAGCGATGTTCGAGCGCGAGATCGAGCCCGTCCGCTTCCTGTCCCTCACCCAGGAAGAAGTTCTCCGGGTCCTCGCCATCCCAGGCGATCAGGTCTTCCTCCAATTCGGCGAGCAGCAGATCCTCGTCGATCGCGAGGACATTTGCGAAGACGTCGGCGGAGTTCTCGATCGACCCGATCGGTTTGCCCGCCGTGGTGAATTCATTTTGCAGCGCCGTCTCGACACCGTTCTCGCGCGCCGAGCCCATCTGGTCGAGCTGACCCAATCCCACCGCCATGATCGCCAGGATCGGCGGCATCCGGTCGAAGATGGCGGGGGGCGTCCCGGTCAGCTTCGCCAGCGTCAGCCATTTCCTGCCCGCTTCCGGGCTCAACCGCTGGGAGGTCGGTATGCGCTTTTCGATGCCGGAGAGCATACGCACCATCAGTTCCTGTGACCCCGCTGCGCCATCCGCATCGCTGGTTTCCAAGACCAGCTCGTCGGCGTCCTCGATGACGCCATCGAGTTCGGGGCTGCGCCAAAGAAACCCATCGGGAAGGAGATGGAAGGTCCCGAAAAGATAGATCGTGGTATCCTCGTCCGCGAGCTTCCAGATGGCTGGGCTCGGCTCGTAATCCTGCGTGACGACCGGGGCAGACCGCTCGTTCCGCGATAGAGTATCGGCGTCAAGGTCCTCTGCCCATGCGGCAGGTGCCAGCAGGGCGGCTGCGAGACCGGCGAGAACCGAAAAGGTCAGGTGCATTGGGTGGGCACTCTCATGCGATCCGATGGAGGGATCGGGATTTCCAGGCGGCTACCCTTACAGCCCGTCGTCGAATATTTCGTGAATGGCCATGCCGAAAAGCCGCGCAATCCGAAAGGCGAGGGCGAGCGAGGGGTCATGCTTGCCGGTCTCGATAGCGTTGACCGCCTGTCGCGAGACCTCGAGATGCATCGCCAGTTCGGCCTGGCTCCATTCCCGCTCGGCACGAAGGATGCGAAGGCGATTCTTCATTCGGCGCGGCCGAACCGATCGCGCGCCCATGCATAAGCATAACCGCAATAAAAGATGACCGACACGCCGAGCAGAGTGATCCAGCCATCCGTCATGATCGATTGGTCGGCTGTGGATTCCGAGGGGGCGATACCGCTCGCCATTCGATGTCCTGCGCCGTAAGCCACATCGGCAATGTCGAAAAAGAACAATACGATCATATAGACACTCACTGCCGCGACCGCCCAGCGGTGGCCGACCGAGCACAGGCTCTGAAAATAGGTGTCGGTTCGCGACGGCATGGCCGACACGAGAAGGCCTCCCGAAGCCGCACCCCTAGCCAGAGCGGTAATCAGGGTATCGAAATCGGCGAAAAGGTCGAACACCAGAAGCACGGTGCCCGCCGCACCAAACCAGATTAACCAGTAATGGCGTGAGCGGTCAGCTTCGGTGGGAGCGAAAGGATCGTAAGGCATAGAGACGTCCGCGCTTATTGTCAGGTATACTTGACTAAATGTCATAGGTGCGTGACCATGTCGACAGAACATGACATCTGCTGGAAAAGCGTTCCGCATTGCACTGCTCGCAGGTCTCGCGACATTGACCCGCTTTCGCGCCTGCGGCATGGCCGCTCGCCATGGACCGGAACCCGCAGAACTCCTTTCAGGACATGATCCTCGCGCTCCACGACTTCTGGAGTAGCAAGGGGGGGTGCCTGATCTTACAGCCTTACGACATGCGGATGGGGGCGGGCACGTTCCACACCGCCACGACTCTGCGCGCGCTGGGGCCGGAACCCTGGAACGCGGCTTTCGTCCAGCCCTGCCGCCGCCCGACCGACGGGCGCTATGGCGAAAACCCCAATCGCTTGCAGCACTATTATCAGTATCAGGTGATCCTGAAGCCGAGCCCGCCGGACATTCAGGACCTCTACCTCGAAAGCCTGCGCGTGATCGGCATCGATCCGCTGAAGCACGACATCCGCTTCGTAGAGGACGATTGGGAATCGCCCACTCTGGGTGCCTGGGGCCTCGGCTGGGAAGTCTGGTGCGACGGGATGGAAGTGACGCAGTTCACCTATTTCCAGCAGATGGGCGGTTTCGACTGCAAACCGGTGGCAGGGGAACTGACCTACGGGCTCGAGCGGCTGGCGATGTATATTCAGGGCGTCGACAATGTGTACGACCTCGATTTCAACGGTCGCGGGGTAACATACGGGCAGGTGTTCCTCGAGAACGAGAAACAGATGTCGAAATGGAATTTCGAGGTCGCCGAGACGGATGCCCTGTTCGATCTGTTCAACAAGGCCGAAGCGGAGTGCCGCAACGCGCTGGCCAACGACGTGCCGATCGCGGCCTATGAACAGGCGGTCGAAGCGAGCCACATCTTTAACCTGTTGCAGGCGCGCGGCGTGATCAGCGTGCAGGAACGCGCCAGCTATATGGGCCGGGTGCGCGACCTCGCGCGCGGATCGTGCGAGGCGCATATGGCCAAGGAAGCGCCACGATGGGCGGAAGAGTATCCGGAGTGGTCGAAATGAGCGGCGCCGATAACCGGAACGACTTCCTTCTCGAACTGCGCAGCGAGGAAATTCCCGCGCGGATGCAGGCGGGCGCCCGGGCCGAACTGGAAAAGCTGTTCCGGCGCGAGATGACCGCCGCCGGTGTTTCGGCAGGCGAAGTCACCGTCTGGTCCACCCCCCGCCGCCTTGCTCTGATTGCGCGCGACCTTCCCGCCACGACCGAGGCGGTAAGCGAGGAGGCGAAGGGCCCACCCGAGGGCGCACCCGATGCCGCTGTCGAAGGATTCTGCCGCAAGGCGGGCGTCACCCGCGATCAGTTGGAGGTGCGCGAGGTCAAGGGCCGTCCCACCTATTTCGCCGTGATCGAGACGCCGGGCCGCGCGATGCGCGATCTTCTGGGCGAGGCCATTGCGACCATCGTGCGCGATTTCAGCTGGCCCAAATCGATGCGCTGGGGCGCGGCGTCGCTCAGTACGGAATCCTTGCGCTGGGTGCGTCCGCTATCGGGCATCGTCGCGCTGTTCGGGGACGAGTTGGTCGAATGCGAGGTCCACGGCGTCACCAGCGGCGCGGTCACGCTCGGCCATCGCTTCCACCACGCTGGCGACATCACGATCGGCAGCGCCGACGATTACGCGATGAAACTGCGCGCGGCCCATGTCATCGTCGATCACGAGGCGCGGCAGGACCTGATCCGCAGCGGCGCCGCGAAGGTCGCGAGCGAGGCGGGGCTCACGCTGGTCGAGGACGAGGGGCTGGTGATCGAGAATGCCGGCCTCACCGAATGGCCGATCCCGCTGCTCGGTCGCTTCGACGAGGCGTATCTCGAAGTTCCGCCCGAAGTCATCCAGCTCACCGCGCGGGTGAACCAGAAATATTTCGTCTGCGAAGATGAGACGGGCAAGCTCGCCAATGCCTTTATCTGCACGGCCAATATCGAGGCGGAGGATGGCGGCGCGCGCGTGGTCGACGGAAACCGCAAGGTTCTCGCCGCGCGACTGTCCGACGCGCGCTTCTTCTGGGAACAGGACCGCAGGAAGACTCTGGCGCAGCACGCCAAGGGGCTTGAGCGGATCACCTTCCACGAAAAGCTCGGTACGGTGGCCGACAAGGTGGGGCGGGTTGCGAAAATGGCCGATTGGCTGGTGTTCGACGCCAAGGCGCCCAACGGCGATCACAAGGCCGCGCGCCTCGCCGCGGAGCTTTGCAAGGCAGACCTCGTCACCGAAATGGTTGGCGAATTTCCCGAATTGCAGGGCGTGATGGGCGGCTATTACGCGCGTGCCGAAGGGCTTCCCACCGATATCACCGATGCCATCGCGGACCATTACCGGCCCTTGGGACAGGACGATGCGGTGCCGACTGCTCCGCTGACGGTGGCGGTGAGCCTTGCGGACAAGCTCGACACGCTTCTCAGTTTCTTCAAGATCGGGATACTTCCCACCGGATCGAAAGACCCTTTCGCGCTTCGCCGCGCCGCGCTCGGCTATCTGCGGCTTGTGCAGGGCAACGATCTGAAGCTCTCGCTCGATGAAGTCGTTCATGCCTGGGATGGGCGGCCGAACCGCGCTTTGGCGCGCAAGCTGACCGATTTCTTCGCCGACCGCCTCAAGGTCCAGCAGCGCGAGGCGGGCGTCCGTCACGACCTGATCGACGCAGTGTTCGCGCTGGGTGCTGAGGACGATCTCGTTCGCCTTCTGGCGCGGGTTAAGGCTTTGCAGGTCTATATCGAGACCGCCGAAGGCACTGACCTGCTCGCCGCTTACAAACGTGCCGCCAATATCTTGAAGAAGGAAGACTGGCACGGCACGGAAGGCGAAATCGCCAGCACCGGCGAGGAAGATCCGCTGGCGCTCGTTGACGATCCCGACATGAAAGTGGTGATCGACGCCAAAATGGCCGCGCGCCACGCGGGCGAGGCCAATTATGCCCTTGAACCAGCGGAAAAAGCGCTGGCCGACGCGCTGGCTCAGGCTGAGCCGCGCGCGGCGAAGGCCTTGGCGGACGAGGATTTTGCTGCCGCCATGGCCGCGCTCGCCAGTCTGAGAGCGCCGATCGACCGCTTCTTCGAAGAAGTGACAGTAAATGCCGAGGACAAGTCCAAGCGCGCGCATAGGCTCGACCTGCTTGCGCAATTTCGTGCTGCAGTGCACAAAGTGGCCGATTTCTCGCGCATCGAGGGGTGATGCGACGAGTCGCCGCGCCGCGTTTCGAAGGCGCGGACGGGTAGCTCGACAGGCTCTTTGACAGGGCGTGTGTCGAATGAAGGGCGGAATTTCCCGAGCGGCCTTGTCCGCTCGATCCGCCCATGGATTTTTGGGAGTATCGCATGGCGCAGACGGTTTTCATCTTCGGTGGCGATGCGCCGCATACGAATGCGCGCCAGAAGGACAAGACCATCACGGGCGGCAAGGGCGCCAATCTGGCCGAGATGGCCAGCATCGGCCTGCCCGTCCCGCCGGGCTTCACGATCGCCACCGAGGAATGCCTTAAATATCTGCGCGAAGGCGCTGATTTCTCAAGCGATCTGCGCGCGGCGGTGGCCGAGGCTCTGGCGCATGTCGAGCGCACGGTCGGCAAGCGTTTCGGCGATGCGGCGGACCCGCTGCTGGTCTCGGTTCGCTCCGGCGCGGCGGTGTCGATGCCCGGCATGATGGACACTGTCCTCAATCTCGGCCTTAACGATGAAACGGTCGAGGGCCTCGCCACGACATCGGGCGATGCGCGCTTTGCGTGGGACAGCTATCGCCGCTTCGTTCAAATGTATGGCGATGTCGTGCTCGGCGTCGATCACGGGCTGTTCGAAGAAGCTCTGGAAATCGCGAAGGAAGATAACGGTTTCTACGCCGATACCGACCTTTCCGCCGACGACTGGCGCGCGCTTGTCGGCGAATACAAGCGCATCGTGGCCGAGGAATTGGGGAAGCCCTTCCCGCAGGACCCGATCGAACAATTATGGGGCGCAATCGCCGCCGTGTTCGACAGCTGGGATACCGAGCGCGCGAAGATCTATCGCCGCCTCAACGACATTCCGCACGTTATGGGCACGGCGGTCAACGTCCAGGCCATGGTGTTCGGCAATATGGGCGACACCAGCGCCACCGGCGTCGCCTTCACCCGCGACCCTTCGACCGGCGAGAGAGCCTATTACGGCGAATGGCTCGTCAACGCGCAGGGCGAGGACGTGGTCGCGGGCATTCGCACGCCGCAATATCTGACCAAAGCTCGGCGCGAGGCCGCTGGGGCCGATCGCCCAAGCATGGAAGAGGCCATGCCCGAAGCCTTTGCCGAACTCGCGCGCGTGTTCGACCTGTTGGAGCGGCATTACACCGACATGCAGGACATCGAATTCACCGTTCAGCAGGGTGTCCTGTGGCTGCTTCAGACCCGCAACGGCAAGCGCACGGCGAAGGCGGCGCTCAAGATGGCGGTCGACATGGTGGGCGAGGGGCTGATCGACCGCAAAGCCGCGATCCTGCGCGTCGATCCCATGGCGCTCGACCAATTGCTGCACCCCACACTCGACCCCGATGCGCCCCGCGATATCCTGACTACGGGCCTGCCGGCCTCTCCCGGTGCGGCGAGCGGTAGGATCGCGCTCGACGCGGATACGGCGGAAGTGTGGGCCAATCGCGGCGACAAGGTGATCCTGGTCCGCATCGAAACCAGCCCCGAGGATATTCACGGGATGCATGCCGCCAAGGGGATCCTAACGGCGCGCGGCGGCATGACGAGCCACGCCGCCGTGGTGGCGCGCGGGATGGGCCGCCCTTGCGTGTCCGGTGCTTCGCAAGTTGCGATAGCGCGCGAAGGCCGCACGCTAACTATCGGAAATCGCGAGCTGAAGGAAGGTGACGTCATCACCATAGACGGCGCCAAGGGCGAAGTCATGGCGGGTGAGGTCGCCACGATCGAGCCCGAGCTGGCGGGCGATTTCGGCACGCTGATGGAGTGGGCGGACGAACACCGCCGGATGCGGGTCCGCACCAATGCGGAGACCGAACGCGACTGTGCGATGGCGCGCCAGTTCGGGGCCGAGGGTATCGGCCTGTGCCGGACGGAGCATATGTTCTTCGATGCCGACCGGATCAGCGCGGTGCGGCAGATGATCCTGGCCGAGGACGAGAAGGGCCGCCGCGCCGCGCTCGCCAAATTGCTGCCCGAGCAGCGCGCGGACTTCGTCGCGATCTTCCGCACCATGGCCGGATTGCCATGCACGATCCGCCTGCTCGATCCGCCGCTGCACGAATTCCTGCCGCATGGCGATGCCGAGTTCGCGGAACTGGCCGAAGCGAGCGGGGTTGGGGTCGATCATTTGCGCCGTCGGGCGAGCGAGCTTCACGAATTCAATCCGATGCTCGGCCATCGCGGGTGCCGTCTCGGGATCACCTATCCCGAAATCTACGAGATGCAGGCGCGTGCGATCTTCGAAGCGGCCTGCGATGTCGCGGGTGAGGCCGATGAGGCACCCGTGCCCGAGATCATGATTCCGCTGGTCGCGACCAGACGCGAGGTCGAAATCCTGCGCGCGCTGGTGGACCGGGTGGCGGAAGAGGTATTCGAGACAGTCGGTCGCCGGATCGAATATCTGGTCGGCACCATGATCGAATTGCCGCGTGCCGCGCTGATGGCGGGCGAGATCGCGCAGGAAGCGGAATTCTTCAGCTTCGGCACCAATGACCTCACGCAAACGACTCTGGGCGTCAGCCGCGATGATTCCGCGCGCTTCCTCGCACCCTATGTCGACAAGGGTATCTTCGCGCGCGATCCCTTTGTCAGCCTCGACATCGATGGCGTGGGCCAATTGGTGGAAATGGCCGCCGAACGCGGACGGGGCGCGCGTGACGGCATCAAGCTCGGCATTTGTGGCGAACACGGGGGCGATCCGGCCAGCATCGCCTTCTGCTACAGCGTTGGCCTCGATTACGTCAGCGCCTCGCCCTATCGCGTGCCGATCGCCCGCCTTGCGGCGGCGCAAGCGGCGCTTAAGACGGCGGAAAAGAGCTAGGCCCAGCCCGTCAGGGTCAGGATTTCGAACCGCTCGACCACCCGGCCATCTTCGTCCGCTGTCTTGAGAAAGGCGGCGCGCGCCCTGTCGAGAGCTGCGCGCGAGAGTGCCGGTCCGGGTTGCGCAAGCTGATTGCCGAGGGCCTGATCCCGTAGATCGTCGACCACCCTGTCGAGCGCGCGATAGCCGACCGAAATCGGCCAGCTATCCACGACGAAACGGCGAAAGCCCGCGCGCTCGAGCAGGGCAGTGGCCGAGCGCGTATCGATGGCGGGATGCATGCGGGGCGCGGCACGATCCGGTTCGGCCGCGATCATAGCGCCGCGCAAATGCGTAAGGCTTCCCGCGCCGACGAGGCTCACCATCATCAGACCGTCCGACGCCAAAGCCGCATGTAGATGGAGAAGGGCGCCCGGAAGATCGTTGACGGTCGCAAGCGTGCCGAGATTGGCGATGAAGTCGAACGGGCGGCCATCCACGGGCCGTTCCTCGTCGAAAGAGGAGGGGTCGGCGCGCACGACCTTTCCGGTGATTTCGAGATGTTCGGACAGAGCGTGGCCCAATTCGCCGATCACCAGCGAGCTTTCCGGAGCGAGGCGTGTGAATTGCAGCCGCTCGATCATATCGTCGACCACGGCTTCCTCGACGAAGCGGGCCGCATTTGGCGAAGCCTGTCGGGCCAGCGCACGCGACCACGCGGAACGGCGGCGGGCGGGGGAGAAAATGCGGGGAGGGGGGCGATCGGCCATGCGACAGGCCTTGCCGTGCTTGCCAGCGTGGCGCAAGCGGTCCAGCACTTCTCCCATGACGCCCCGCGCGCTTCTTGCCGACACGCTCTCGCCGCTGGTGGACCTCGTCTATCCGCCTCGCTGCCCGGCGTGCGGCGCGGGCCTCGCGAGCCAGGTCGGGCTGTGCGCCGATTGTTGGGACCAGCTGGTGATCCCGTCCGCCCCATCTTGCGGGACCTGCCAGCGGCCGTTCGGGGAAAGCGGGCCGGAAGACGGCGCGATCTGCGCGCCCTGCCTTGCGAAGCCACCACGACATGACGGCATCGCGGCAGCGACCCTCTATAACGACGTCTCGCGCAAACTCGTTCTGGCGTTGAAGCACGGGGGGCGGATCGCGCTCGCGCCGATGCTGGCGCGACTGATGGCTGCGCGGCTGCCGCCCGCGACCGGAGAGCGCTTGATAATTCCCGTGCCGCTCCATCGCTGGCGCCTGTGGCAGCGCGGCTTCAACCAGGCCGGATTGCTGGCGCGCGAGATCGAGCGGCTCGGTCATGGCCGGTTGATGGTCGACGGGCTGATCCGCACCCGGCGCACCCCTTCGCTGGGCGGGATGGGAGCGAAGGCGCGGCGCCGGGTGCTGTCAGGGGCGGTGACGGTCAATCCGCGTCGTGTGGCTCGCCTGCATGGACGTCATGTCTTTCTCGTCGACGACGTGCTCACCAGCGGAGCGACATCGGGCGTGTGCGTGGCGGCGTTGAAAAAGGCGGGCGCGGCGTCCGTGACCATCTGCTGCTTTGCCCGCGTGCTCGACGAAGCGATCGACCTGCGCGCTACATCACAAAGCGAAACGCCCGGATCCACGAAGGATCCGGGCGCCACGTGACGAATCAATGCGAACCCTCTCTCGCGAGACCGGCGCGGCCCCCCAGCATGCGCCTTGGATCCAATCCCTCATCGTTTCCGATCGCGCCGTGCCATGTGGCAGGCTGCGATATCGGGACCCCCCTGAACCATGGCGCGTTCTGCGGCACCTTCGTTCGGGATGGCGGCCCTTGCGAGCTGCGAGGACATACATCTCACCGATGGCGGGTTCATCAAACAGCAATACATGGTAAGGCCGAATTGTGCGGAAGATTTGTTGCCGTCGCGCAACACGGGTTGCCCAGGAACACCAGATGACCACCGATCCAATCGAACCGAAACAGCGAGAGCAAGGTTCTGAATTTCGGCCGAAATTCGATAGCAACGGCTTTTTGAGCGCCGTCGTCACCCATGCCGAGACGGCGGAGGTGCTGATGGTCGCCTTCATGGATCGCGAGGCGCTCGATGCCACGATCGCGAGCGGCTATGCGCACTTCCATTCCCGCTCGCGCGGCCGACTGTGGAAGAAGGGCGAGAGTTCAGGGCATGTCTTGAAGGTCGAGGAAATCCGAGTCGATTGCGATCAGGACGCGCTGGTCCTGCGCTGCCGTCCGCAGGGACCGACCTGTCATACCGGCGCGCCGTCCTGTTTTTACCGCCGGTTGGAGGACGGATCGCTGCATCGCGTCTGACCTGTCCCATGCGTCAAAGCTTGACGCTTACGTAAGGTGCTGCTAAACCGCTTGGCATGGCGGCAAACCCGAACATTGACGAATTCCAGCGCCGCGCCGGCAATTCCGGTGCGCTGCTCGACCGGCCCGACGCTCTGGCGCGCGAACGCTATTCGATCTCGGACCTGACGACCGAGTTCGATTGCACAGCGCGCGCTTTGCGCTTTTACGAGGACGAGGGCTTGATCGCCCCGTCGCGCGTCGGGCTCACGCGTATCTATTCGAAGCGCGATCGCGCGCGGCTCGCCTGGATCATGCGGGCGAAGAATGTCGGCTTCTCGCTGACCGAGATTCGCGAAATGATCGACCTCTACGATCTGGGCGATGGCCGCGTCGAACAGCGCCGCGTCACGATCGAGAAATGCCGCGCGCACGTGGCGAAGCTGAAAAGCCAGCGCGCCGATATCGACAGCTCGATCACCGAATTGACCGATTTCATCAACCACATCGAAGAGATCGACGGCTGATCGCTTCAAGCCCCTTCAAACCAACGCTCTGCTCAAGGACCCCGCAATGCCCACCTATACCGCCCCGACCCGCGATGCGCGCTTCATCGTCAACGAAGTGCTGGATTTGGCCAGCTACGGCAATCTGCCGGGCTTCGAGATGGCGAGCCCGGACGTGACCGATGCGGTCCTGTCCGAAGGTGGGAAATTCTGCGCCGAGGTTCTCGCTCCGCTCAACCTGTCGGGTGACCAGGAAGGCTGCACGCGCCATGAAGACGGTTCGGTGACCACCCCCAAGGGCTTCAAGCAGGCGTTCGACCAGTTCCGTGAAGCGGGCTGGAGCACGCTGTCGCAGCCCGAGGAATTCGGCGGGCAGGGCATGCCCCACGTTCTCGGCTTCGCGTTCGAGGAGTTCGTGTCGAGCGCCAATCAAGCGTTCGGCATGTATCCTGGCCTGACCAATGGTGCCGTCTCCGCTCTCCTCGCCAAGGGTTCGCAGGAGCAGAAGGAGAAATATCTCCCGAAGATGATCTCCAATGAATGGACCGGAACGATGAACCTGACGGAGCCGCATTGCGGCACCGATCTGGGGATGATCCGTACCAAGGCCGAACCGCAGGCCGATGGCGGCTATGCGATCACCGGAACCAAGATCTTCATCTCCGCCGGCGAGCACGACATGGCGGACAACATCATCCACCTCGTCCTCGCCAAGACGCCCGGTGCGCCGGACAGCACCAAGGGTATCTCGCTGTTCGTAGTGCCGAAATTCCTCGTCAACGATGATGGATCGCTCGGCGAACGCAATGGCGTCGTCTGCGGATCGATCGAACACAAGATGGGCATTCACGGCAACGCAACCTGCGTTCTCAATTACGACGGCGCCAAGGGCTGGCTGGTTGGCGAGGAGAACAAAGGCCTCGCCGCCATGTTCATCATGATGAACGCCGCGCGCCTCGGCGTCGGTATCCAGGGTTTGAGCCAGGCCGAAGTCGCCTATCAGAACGCGGTCACCTACGCCCTCGATCGGCGTCAGGGCCGCGCGCTGACCGGCCCGGCCGAGCCCGAGGCGCAGGCCGATCCGATCTTCGTCCACGCCGACGTGCGCCGGATGCTGATGGATGCAAAGGCCTTCACCGAAGGCTTCCGTATGCTGTGCCTGTGGGGCGCGTTGCAGGTCGACCTGACCCATAGCGCCCAGACCGAGGAAGAGCGCGAACAGGCCGACCAGCTGATCGGCCTCCTGACCCCCGTCATCAAGGGCTACGGCACCGACAAGGGGTACGAGGTCGCGACCAATATGCAGCAGGTCTATGGCGGTCACGGCTATATCGAGGAATGGGGGATGAGCCAGTTCGTGCGCGACGCGCGCATCGCCCAGATTTACGAAGGCACCAACGGCGTGCAGGCGATGGACCTGTGCGGTCGCAAACTAGCCCAGAAGGGCGGCGCGGCGATCCAGGCTTTTTTCAAGACGATGGGCGAGGATATCGCCGCCGCGAAGTCGGACGAGACCCTCGCTCCGCTTGCCGAGCAGCTTGAGAAGGCATTGGGCCAGCAGCAGGCTGCCACGATGTGGTTCATGCAGAACGCGATGCAGAACCCCAACCATCTGGGTGCCGGTGCGCATCACTATATGCACATCATGGGCATCGTCTCGATCGGCTGGATGTGGCTGCGCATGGCGAAGGTCGCGGCGCAGAAGCTGAAGGATGGCGGGGACGACAAGGCGTTCTACGAAGCCAAGCTGGCGACGGCGCGTTACTATATGGACCGCTATCTCCCCGATGCCGGCGCCCTTCGGCGCAAGCTCGAGGCCGGATCGGACAGCCTGATGGCACTGGGCGAAGAGGCTTTCGCTACCGCCGCTTGACGTCTTTGCCGAAAGATCAAAAAGCCGCTCCGACTCCGAACCGGAGCGGCTTTTCGTTTTCGCTCTTCGGGCTTCCGCAACGCCGAAGCGCTTACTCCGTCGGCAGGAAGTCCGGCACCGAGAGATAGCGTTCCCCGGTGTCGTAATTGAACCCCATCACGCGCGCGCCCGCATCGAGTTCGCCGAGCTTCTGCTTGATCGCAGCGAGAGTCGCGCCGCTGGAAATGCCAACGAGAAGGCCTTCCTTGGCCGCGCACTGGCGCGCCATCTCTTTGGCGTCCTCGGGATCGACCTGGATGGCGCCGTCGATCGCCTGAGTGTGCAGGTTCTCCGGCACGAAGCCAGCGCCGATGCCCTGAATAGGGTGCGGGCCCGGTTGGCCGCCGCTGATGACGGGCGATCCTGCTGGCTCGACCGCATAGGCCTTGAAGCCGCTCCAGCGTTCTTTCAGCACTTCGGCGCAGCCGGTGAGGTGGCCGCCGGTGCCGACGCCGGTGATCATCACGTCGATGGGGTTGTCCTTGAAATCCTCGTAGATTTCCTCCGCCGTGGTGCGGACATGGACTTTCCAGTTCGATTCATTGTCGAACTGGCTCGGCATCCAGGCACCATCGGTTTCCTTCACCAATTCCTGCGCGCGCGCGATCGCGCCCTTCATTCCGCCTTCCTTGGGCGTCAGGTCGAAACTGGCGCCATAGGCAAGCATCAGGCGGCGGCGCTCGACGCTCATGCTTTCGGGCATGACCAGCACGAGTTTGTAGCCCTTGACCGCCGCCGCCATGGCGAGGCCGATGCCGGTATTGCCGCTGGTCGGTTCGATGATCGTCCCACCGGGCTTTAGCTTGCCGGCCTTTTCCGCGTCTTCGACCATGGCCAGGCCGATGCGGTCCTTGATCGATCCGCCGGGATTTGCGCGCTCGCTCTTCACCCACACCTCGTGGTTGGGGAAAAGACGCGAAAGGCGGATATGCGGCGTATTGCCGATGGTTTCGAGGACGGATTGGGCTTTCATCAGATACGCTCCTGGAGCTTTTCTTCGGGGGTTTCCTCCACCAACTCCTGGGGAGGGTCGAAGGTCCTAGTCGTCCGCAGGACCGGAAAAATGCGCGCCCACAGTGCGACTGTCACGATCGCCCCGATCCCGCCAGCGACCACGGCGAGGGCAGGGCCGAACACGCTGGCGAGGAAGCCCGAAAACGCATCGCCCCCTTCGTTGGAGGCGCTGATCGTCAGCAAGCTGGCGGAGGAGACGCGCCCGCGCTTGTCGTCTGGCGTGTGCAATTGGATCAGGGATTGGCGGATATAGACGCTGAACATATCCGCCGCGCCCACGATCACCAGCATGGCAAGCGATAGCGGCATCGAGCGCGACAGGCCGAAGACGATGGTGGCGAGGCCGAAGACGGCGACCGCCCGAAGCATTTTCGGACCGACATTGGTCTTGAGCGGGCGGAAACTGAACCACATTGCGGTGACCGCCGCACCCACGGCGGGCGCCGCTGCCAATTGCGCGAGGCCCGTCTCTCCGACCTGAAGGATGTCGTAGGCGAAGGGTGGAAACAGCGCGGTCGCACCGGCGAGGAACACCGCCATCAGGTCGAGCGTGATCGCGCCGAGCACCATCTTGTTGCGAATGACGTAGCGCCACCCGTCGATAACTTGTCCAATCGGCCGCTGCGCCCCGGTGATCGGCGATCGCGGCACCTTTCCGATCGTGCTGATGGCAATGATCGCGACGAGGAACAGCACGCTGGCGATCGCATAGGGGAGGGCTGGCGCCTGGTCGTAGGCATATCCGCCCACGGCCGGGCCGACGATCATGCCGGTCTGCCATGCGATCGACGACAGGGCGATGGCGTTGGGCAGGATCGGCTTGGGTACGAGATTGGGAGCGAGCGCGGACAGGGCCGGGCCGTTGAAGGCGCGCACGATTCCCAGCAGGACCGCGACCGCGAAGAGCGAGGAAAGCCGCAGCTCTCCCGTCCAGGTCAGCCAGGCGAGGATGAGCGCACCAGCCAACTGGAGCAGGATCGTCAGCCGCGCGACGGTCTTGCGGTTGAACCTGTCCGCCGCGAGCCCGGAAAAGGGCGAGAGCACGAACAGGGGCAGGAACTGCAACAGGCCGATCAGCGCAAGCTGCCCCGAAGCGGCAAAGGCGTCCATCCCGCTTTCGCGCGAAATCGTGTAGGTCTGCCAGCCGATGATCAGGATCATCGCATACTGGCCGATCACCATCGCGAAGCGCGCGACGAGATAGGCGCGAAAATTGTGGATGCGGAGCGGCGAGGTGTCCGGATCGATCGCGGCGGTGTGTTCGGTAAAGCTCACATGTGCGCATTGGCAAAGCCGACGCGCCTTGCAAAGCAAGTTCGCCTGTCCGGCTCACGCGCCGGACTTGTCACGGGGGTCGATCGTCAGCGCAGCTTGCGCAGGCGCGGATTGGGCTGGAGCGTGTCGATCATGGCCAGGAAATCGTCGATCCTGAGGATTCGCTCGAACTGATAGCCCGCGCGATTGTCGCGGCTCCAAATGCAATAGGCTTCGATCCGGCCGATCACAGGCAGCCGGACGATTACGCGATCGCCGCGTTCGTTCTGCCGGGCATCGTCGATCATGAAGCCGTTGGCGGAGATATTCGCGATATGCATCCGCACGTCGCCATCGCGATAATGTTCCGCGATCACAGGATGGTCGACCGGATGGCGCGCCATGCGCCGCAGGTCGGTCACGCTGAGCTGGGCTCCGGCAGACATGGATTTGGACCCTCCGATGAAAGACCCGGACGACCCGGGGGAAGGCCGATATTTATCCGAGAAAGGCTGACGAAACGTAAAACACAGAGCGAAGATAGGCCCTTGAGCGCTCGTCCCGTCGCCGCTCAGGCGCGGATGATCGCATGTTTCTTCTTGCCGAGGCTGAGCCGCGCCTGCTCGCCCGGGGGCAGAATCACGAGATGGCCCGGGTCGGTGATGGTCTCGCCATCGATCTTGACCGCGCCCTCGGCCAGCTTGCGCTTCGCCTCGCCATTGGAGGCCGTGAAGCCGAGTTCGGTGAGAGCCGCGCCGATGCGGACACCATCGGGACCGATATCGAGCGCGGGCAAATCCTCGCCCGATCCGCCGCCGGTAAAGGTCTCGGAGGCAGTCGCCTCCGCCGTGCGCGCCGCGTCCTTTCCCCGCACCAGCGCGGTGACCGCATTGGCCAGCGCGATCTTGGCCGTGTTGATCTCCGCCCCTTCGAGCGCTTCGAGCCGCGCGATCTCGTCCAATGGCATGTCGGTAAACAGGCGCAGGAAACGCCCTACATCGCGATCGTCGGTGTTGCGCCAGAATTGCCAGAAATCGTAATTCGGCAGCTGCGCCTCGTTCAACCAGACCGCGCCCGCGGCGGTCTTGCCCATCTTCTTTCCGTCAGCCGTGGTCAGCAGCGGGGTGGTAAGGCCGAACAGTTCGGCCTGATCCATCCGGCGCCCCAGCTCGACCCCGTTGACGATATTGCCCCACTGGTCGCTGCCGCCCATCTGAAGGCGCACGCCCATATCCTTCGCCATGTGGCGGAAATCGTAGCCCTGAAGGATCATGTAATTGAATTCGAGAAACGTCATCGGCTGTTCGCGTTCGAGCCGCAATCGGACCGAATCGAAGGTCAGCATCCGGTTGACGGTGAAGTGCGGGCCGACTTCTTGAAGCAACTCGATATAGCCGAGCTCGCCGAGCCAGTCCTGATTGTCGACCAACACGGCATCGGTCGGCCCGTCGCCGAATGTCAGCAGTTTCTCGAAGACGGTGCGAATACCCGTGATATTGTTCGCGATCGCCTGATCGGTCAGCATCTTGCGACTTTCGTCGCGCCCGGTCGGATCGCCGATCCGCGTGGTCCCGCCGCCCATCAGCACGACCGGCTTGTGCCCCGCCTGTTGCAGGCGGCGCAGCATCATGATCTGCACCAGCGATCCGACATGCAGGCTTGGCGCGGTGGCATCGAAACCGATATAGCCAGGCACGATCTCTTTCGCGGCGAGGGCATCGAGGCCTTCGGCATCGGTGGTCTGATGGATGTAGCCGCGCTCGTCGAGGACGCGCAGGAGATCGGATGTGTAGCTGCTCATGACGGGCGCCGCGCTAGCATGGGGCCAAGCACGGGGGAAGAGTGGTGCAAACGCTGGAATTGATCCCGCATCCCGCCTTTCCGCCGCGTGAGGTCACGCGGATCGCCGCTTCGGTTTCGCAAAAGGACCGACACTTGCTTCAGGCGCGCTGGCGGATCGAGGGCGCGGTCGCGATCGTGGTGCCGCCCTTCGCCGGACGCAGGCGCACGGATGAATTGTGGCGGACGACCTGTTTCGAACTGTTCTGCGGCGACGGGCCCTCCTACGCCGAGTTCAACTTCGCGCCGTCCGAAGCCTGGGCGGCCTACGATTTCGACGGATATCGCCAAGGGATGCGGGAGAGAGCGGTGACGCCCCAGCCCACGATCTCGTGGCGCGGCGGGCGCTCCGGCCTCGCGATCCTGGACGTGGCGATTCCGCGCCGCGGGGTCCCCTCGGGCGCGCTCGCGATCAGCGCGGTCATCGAGGAGGCGGGAGGAACCAAGAGCTTCTGGGCACTCGCTCATCCGCCCGGCGATCCCGACTTCCACCATCGCACTTGCTTCGCCGCGACGCTTGCGCCACCCGTTTCGTTATGAAATTCGGTATCGACCGGCTCCTCGCCGACCCAGAACTCCGCCGACCGCTCGAACGCAAGCGCGTGGCGCTCGTTGCGCATCCCGCCTCCGTGACCGAGGATCTGTCGCACAGCCTCGATGCGCTGATCGCGGCGGGCGTCAACGTCACCAGCGCCTTCGGCCCGCAGCATGGGCTGAAGGGCGACAAGCAGGACAATATGGTCGAAACCGCGGACGAGACCGATCCGCAATACGGCATCCCCGTCTTCAGCCTCTATGGCGAGGTGCGACGCCCAACCGGCCAGATGATGTCGAGCGCGGACGTCTTTCTGTTCGACCTCCAGGATCTCGGCTGCCGTATCTACACCTTCGTGACGACGCTGCTCTATCTGCTCGAAGAAGCGGCGAAGCACGATAAGAGCGTCTGGGTGCTGGATCGTCCCAATCCGGCGGGGCGGCCGGTGGAAGGCACGCTGCTCGTGCCGGGCCAGGAAAGCTTCGTCGGCGCTGCGCCGATGCCGATGCGCCATGGCCTGACGCTGGGCGAGATGGGGCATTGGTTCGTCCGGCATTTTGGGCTCGACGTCGATTATCGCGTGATCGAAATGGAAGGCTGGCAGCCCGGGGGCTCCGGACATGGCTGGCCGCAGGATCGCGTCTGGATCAATCCCTCGCCCAACGCCGCCAATGTGAACATGGCGCGCGCCTATGCCGGAACGGTCATGCTGGAGGGGACCAATCTGAGCGAGGGAAGGGGTACCACGCGCCCGCTCGAAGTACTGTTCGGCGCGCCGGACGTGGACGCCAAGGCCGTGCTGGTCGAAATGGAGCGGATGGCGCCCGACTGGCTGACTGGCTGCGCGATCCGCGAATGCTGGTTCGAGCCGACCTTCCACAAACACGCGGGCCAGCTGTGCAATGGGCTGATGATCCACGCGGAAGGGCCGTTCTACGATCACGCCGCGTTCCGCCCCTGGCGCTTGCAGGCGCTGGCCTTCAAGGCGATCCGGCGGCTGTATCCCGATTACGACATTTGGCGCGACTTTCCCTACGAATACGAGCTGCAAAGGCTCGCTATCGACGTCATCAACGGCGGCCCGAGCTTGCGCGAATGGGTCGAGGACGGAAAGGCCGCGCCGGACGATCTCGACCGACTGGCAAGCGCGGACGAAGCGCAATGGCGTGAAGAGATCGAGGGACTGTTGCTCTATCGCTAGAAGAGCAGCGAAGGATGGATCAGTTCGCTGGTTCGATCGTGAGCAGACCTTCGCGGCGCTTCGGCACCGGACGGATATCGCTGGTGTCGTGCTTCATCACCAGCACCGGGCAATCCTCGATAGTCTGGTGCACCGTGGCCAGCATCAGCGGGTTTTCGGCATCGGCCGGTTCGCGTTCGATTTCTGGCTGGCCTGCATCGCTGCGTGCCTTGCTGATCTGCTCCTCGCAGCGCGCGCGCTTGATCGGATCTTCGATATCGCGCCAGCTACGTGCCGGATCCTGATACGAGGGCATGTCGAAGCGATCCGGAGCCGTCTTGTTCGATTGCGCGACGAGAGCGGCGCCGGTCATGAGCGAACCGAAGGTCACAGTCAGAGCGATGATGCGCATGATAACTCCCCCCAGAAAGACTACGCTGCGTGTCGGCGGATGAGCGCGCGCTGAATACCGGGTCCGCTAATGCCCCTGCTTGCGGCTCAATTCGCGCATGGCATCGTCCAGCCCATCCAGCGTCAGCGGATACATCCGACCGTTAACGATCTGCTTCATCACGCGGGTCGACTGGGAATAGGACCACTGCTTTTCCGGCAGGGGATTGAGCCAGACGGTCGCGGGATAGGTGTCGGTGACCCGCTTCATCCAGGTGGCGCCCGCCTCTTCGTTCATGTGTTCCACGCTGCCGCCGGGATGGGTGATCTCGTAGGGCGACATGGCAGCATCCCCGACGAACACGACTTTGTAATCGTGGCCGTATTTGTGGAGCACATCCCAGGTCTTGGTCCGCTCCTGCCAGCGGCGCTTATTGTCCTTCCATACGCCTTCATACAGGCAGTTGTGAAAGTAAAAGAACTCGAGGTTCTTGAACTCGCTCGTCGCGGCGCTGAACAATTCTTCGGTGATCTTGATGAACGGGTCCATCGACCCGCCGACATCGAGAAACAGCAGCAGCTTCACCGCATTGCGCCGTTCCGGCCGCATGTGGATGTCGAGCCAGCCTTGTTTCGCCGTGCCCTCGATAGTCGCATCGATATCGAGCTGGTCCGCCGCACCTTCGCGCGCGAAACGCCTGAGACGGCGTAGCGCCATCTTGATGTTGCGCGTGCCCAATTCCTTAGTGTTGTCGAGGTTCTTGAACTCGCGCTTGTCCCACACCTTGATCGCGCGCTTGTGTCGGCTTTCGCCGTCGATGCGGACGCCTTCGGGGTTATAGCCCGAATTGCCAAAGGGCGACGTTCCACCCGTGCCGACCCATTTGTTTCCGCCCTGGTGGCGCTCTTTCTGTTCCTCCAGCCGCTTCTTGAGCGTGTCCATGATCTCGTCCCAGTCGCCCAGAGACTTGATCTTCTCCATCTCTTCTTCGGAGAGGAATTTCTCGGCCACGGCCTTCAGCCAGTCTTCCGGCACCTCCACCGGGTTCTGGCCGTAATCGGTCAGGATCCCCTTGAAGACCTTTTGGAAGACCTGATCGAAGCGATCGAGCAACCCTTCGTCCTTAACGAAGGTCGCGCGGCTGAGGTAATAGAAGGCTTCCGGCGTTTCCTCGATCACCTGCCTGTCGAGCGCCTCGAGCAAGGTCAAGTGTTCCTTGAAACTGGCGGAAATGCCCGCCTCGCGCAGCTCGTCGACGAAATTGAAGAACATGATCGGCGCTCTACCGCAGATGCGATACCGACGCCAGCGCAAGAGCGATCGTCGAAAATCGAAATCGTTTACCCGGTCCTAACCAAATCGGCTGCAAGACAGGCCCGCGACCATCAATGGGGGACCGCCAAGAATGGATATGAAGCCACTGGACGTGCGCGCGGCAAAGGCGCTCGACCTGATCCCTGAATCCTGCGGCAAGGTCACCGTTGGCTGTTCCGAAGTGGCCGGCATCGTCAAGGCGGTGATCGACAGCTCGGCACGCCTTCGCGACGAGCATGCGGAATTGCAGGATACGGTCCGCGAGCTGGAGCGCGACCAGCGGCGCGTATCGGAAGCGAGCGACGAGGCGCGGATACTGTCCGCGCGCGCGATCGAACGCTTGGGCCAGGGCGCCAGCCAGATCGAAGGCTCGCTCGCGCAGATTTCCGGCCTGCTCGACCTCGTCGAGACGCTAGCCACCCACGTGACCGGGTTCGCGGCGGCGATGGAGCAGGTTCAGCGGTGCTCGCAGGACATCGAACAGATCGCGGAAACCACCAATATCCTCGCGCTCAACGCCACCATCGAAGCGATGCGCGCCGGAGACGCGGGCCGCACCTTTGCCGTCGTCGCCAATGAGGTCAAATCGCTCGCGGCGGAAACCCGCCAGGCGACGGACGAAATTTCCAGCGTGATCGGAACGCTGGGCAGCGAGGCCGCCATGGTGATCGAGCGGATCGAGGTCGGAGCGAAAGCAAGCGGCGAGGCCAAGACCTCGGTCAGCAATTTCGAGAAAATGCTCGGCAATGTCGTCGCGCTGGTGCGCGATGTCGATTCGCAGAACGACCAGATCGCCAAGGCGAACGGGATGATGACCGCAGGCGTCACGCGCGTTCAGACCGTCTTCGACCAGTTCGACCGCGCGGCGAGCGACAACGAACAGAAATTGCAGAACGCTCATACCCAGATCGAGGATCTCGAACTGGTCGCCAGCGAGATGTTCGATCGGATCGTGAAGGCGGACCTCTCGCCCCAGGATGCTCTCATGGTGGAGAAAGCCAAGGAGCGCGCGGCGCAGGTGACGCGCATCGCGCAGGATGCTCTGGCGTCGGGCGCGGTGACCATGAGCGATCTGTTCGACACCGATTACCGTCCCATCGAAGGCAGCAATCCGGTCCGCTACCGCACTGCGCTGATGGACTGGGCGCACGAGAACTGGCGCCCCGTACTGGACGAAAGCGCTCTTCTGCCCGGCGTGCTGGCGGCGGCCTGTACCGACATGAACGGCTATCTACCGACGCATCTCACCAAGCATTCGCAGGCGCCGACCGGAAATCTCACGCACGACACCACCTTCTGCCGGAACGGACGCAGGATTTTCGATCCGATCGACCAGAAAGCGAAAGTCTGCCCGGACGATTTCATGATGGCGGTCTATCGCCAGGAAGGCGACGGCAAGACCTATCGCGTCACCCGCAACGTCTACGTGCCCATCGAGATCGAAGGCCGACGCTGGGGCAATTTCGAACTCGCTTATACGATCGCGGACGAGAATCGCGCTGGCGCCGGGGTCGGAAATATCCTTCCCCATTCCTTCAAGTCGATGAGTGGTCCGGCGGCCTGACGCCGGACCGGGCGCCTGGCCCTCGCGCCTAGCTCTGGCGGCGCGCCATGAAGGCGAGGCGTTCGAACATCATCACGTCCTGCTCGTTCTTCAAAAGAGCGCCATGCAGCGGCGGGATCGCCGAATTTGGATTGCTGTCCTGCAGCACCTCGAGCGGCATGTCCTCGTTCAGCAACAGCTTCAGCCAGTCGAGTAGTTCGCTGGTGCTGGGCTTCTTCTTGAGGCCCGGGACTTCGCGCAGTTCGTAGAACATATCCATCGCGCGGGTGACCAGCGTCTTCTGAATGATCGGGAAGTGCACGTCGATGATCTCGCGCATCGTCTCGCGATCGGGGAACTTGATGTAGTGGAAGAAGCAGCGGCGCAGGAACGCGTCGGGCAGTTCCTTCTCGTTGTTCGAGGTGATGACGACGATCGGCCGCTCCTTCGCCGCGATCGTCTCGTGCGTTTCGTACACATCGAAGCTCATGCGATCGAGTTCCTGCAACAAATCGTTGGGGAATTCGATATCGGCCTTGTCGATCTCGTCGATCAGAAGGACGGGCAGACGTTCGCTGGTGAAGGCCTCCCACAATTTGCCCTTCTTGATGTAGTTCGCGATGTCGTGAACGCGCTCGTCACCCAATTGCCCGTCGCGCAGGCGCGCCACCGCGTCGTATTCGTACAGGCCCTGCTGCGCCTTGGTGGTCGATTTGACGTTCCATTCGATCAGCGGCGCATCCACCGCCTTGGCGATTTCGTGCGCCAGCACGGTCTTGCCCGTGCCCGGCTCTCCCTTGACGAGGAGCGGGCGGCGCAGAGTCACCGCCGCGTTGACCGCCACCTTCAGATCCTCGGTGGCGATATAGGAGCTGGTGCCTTCGAAGCGCTGCGTCATGTCTGGTCCTTACGTCGGAATGCGTCTGCATGCCCGGTTAGGGGCGCTGGCGGTCCGGAGCAAGAGGGGCGCGTTCGCTATCGCAGCACCAGTATCCGCACGGCGAGAAGACCGAGGGCGGCATTTTCGACCGCTGCCTCCGGGTTCAACCAGCTTGCCGCGAGCATATGCCAGTGGCCCGCCTCATCTTTAAGGAGCCAGGTCAAATTGAGCACACCGGGTTCCGAACCGCCCTTGAACCCGGCATAGGCCCATCCGGCGCGCTGGGTTTCGGACAATTGCGGGCTGACGGCGAGAATGTCGAACAGCACCGGATCGTCCAGCGCCACGAGGGCGCGAAGCAGCTTGCGCTCGTCCTCCATGCTGGCGAACCATTCGATCTGCTCGACCAGCTTCGGCTCACCCAGAGCCGCGACGACTTGTTCGGTGGTCACGCCCCCACCATCGAGATCGGCGAGCATTGCCCGCCTCCTCGCGATACCGGCCTCGGCATAGGCGGGGCCGGTATCGAGCGTCTTCAGCAGGAAAAGCTCGCGCGTGGTCAGGAAGGGAAGGCTGCGTTCGGGCGCCGAATGGCCGGTGCGGCGCAGGAATTGCTCGACCCGTTCGCGCCCGACGAGCCGTAGCAGCGTATCGGTGGCGGTGTTGTCGCTTATGGAGATCATCAGCGTCGCCAGCGACTGCACCGTTATCGGCGCGCCTTCGGGCCAGCTCTGAGTGATCCCGCTGGGAAAGCTCGCCTGTCCGAGGGGCACGACCTGATCCCAGCGCAGACGTCCCTCCGCGACCGCTTCGCTGACGGCGCCGAGAACATAAAGCTTGAAGGCGGAACCCAGCGCGAACTGGCGTTCGGTGTCACCATAGGCAAAGATCGGCTCCCCATCGAGTGGGCCGAACCAGGCCGCCGTGGCGCCGGGCAGGGCGGCCAAATCAGCTGCGATCGCTTCGGCGCTGCTCTGATCGGCATCGCCATCCGCACTATCCCCGATGACGGGCGCGAAATCGGACAATTGCAGCCCCGCTATCCGCGCCTCACCCGTATCGGCCAGAACCATCGTTCCCGATCCGATTGCGCGCTCGAACCGGATCGCGATGCGCGCGCGGAGCTGGCCCTGTCGTTCGACCGATTCGACGCCGAGCATCGCACCGAACTGGCTGGCAAGCTGGCTGTTCATCTGCGCCAGGGTCTCGGCGGGGATCTGAGCGAGGAATTGCGCAGTGAAGAGATCCTCGGGCGCGATCTCGCCGCGCAGCCAGCCCACCACGTCTTCCGCGCGCCTGTCGAGGGGATCCTGCTCGCTCGCACCGGTCTCCGCCTCGGTCTGCGCCGATCCCTGCGCGGGCATGAGCAGCGCCAACGCTAGTCCGGCGGCGATCATTGGCACACGCATCAAATTCCCCTTTTTTTCCTGCCGGGCACAATCGCGGTTTCGAACCGGTGGCGCAACCGTCTAGGCAGGGGGCCATCGCATCTGCAACGGAGTGGCCATGCCCACCGAACGCCTCACCATCACCTCGCCCGCCGGAAACGAACTCGCCGGATCGCTCGAACTGCCGACCGGGCTGGTGCGCGGGGCGGCGCTATTTGCCCATTGTTTCACCTGCACCCGCCAGAGCCGAGCGGCTGTCCATGTCGCGCGCGCGCTCGCGGCGGAGGGGATCGCCTGCCTACGCTTCGATTTCACCGGGCTGGGCGACAGCGAGGGCGAGTTCGGCCGCGCGGGCTTCGCCACCGATGTCGCCGATCTGGTCGCGGTCGGCGCCCATCTGCACGACCGGTTCGGACAGCCGATCCTGCTCGTCGGACACAGCCTCGGCGGCGCCGCGGTACTGGCGGCGGCGGACGAGATCGGGCTCGCAAAGGTTGCGGCGATCGCGACCATCGCTGCGCCTGCCGATGTACCCCATGTCCTCCAACGCATCGACGGCGATCTCGCGGCGATCCGCAAGGACGGGGAGGGGGCGGTGACGATCGGCGGGCGCACGTTCCAGCTGGGCCGCGAATTCATCGAGCGTGTCGAAAGCGTCGATCTCCTGTCCGAAGTCGCGGCGCTACGCCGTCCGCTGCTGTTCCTGCATTCCCCCACCGACGAACTGGTCGGGATCGAGAATGCCAGTGCCCTGTTCGGCGCGGCCAAGCATCCGAAGAGCTTCGTCAGCCTGGAAGGCGCCGATCACTTGCTCCTCGACGAGACCAATGCCCGCTTCGCGGCGAGCATAATCGCCAGCTGGGCGCATCGCTACATGCCCTTGGACGAGGACTGGCCGATGCCGGAAGAAGGCGTGGTGGTCAGGACCGGCCACGGCAAGTTCGGGACCGAGGTCCACACCGCGACGCATCGCTTCGTCGCGGACGAGCCGCGCAGCGTCGGCGGCGACGATAGCGGGCCGACGCCCTACGACCTGTTACTGGGCGCGCTCGGCACATGCACCGCGATGACAATGGCGATGTATGCCGATCGCAAGAAATGGCCGCTCGATGGCGTTTCGATCCATCTGACGCATGACCGGGACCATGCGAAGGATTGCGATCATTGCGAGGAAAGCGATGCCAGCGTGCAGGCAATCGAGCGGAAGATTTCGCTGACCGGAAATGGGTTGGACGACGCTCAGCGTGCGCGGCTGATGGAGATCGCCGATATGTGTCCGGTCCACCGCACACTGGAAGGCGAATTGCACGTTCACTCGCGGGCCGCGACGCAGGATTAGGCCAGCAAGGCTATCACGCTGATCGCAAGGAAGAACAGCAGCATGACGACCGTCGCCGCGCGCCATGCGAGCGAGGCCTCGGCCATCCCGCGCCGCTGCGTCGCGTACCAGATCAGACCGGTCGTCCCGATCGCGCAAGCCAGCACGAACGCGGTCGACGAGCCGCCCGCCCAGCCGAGATAGACGATGGCCGGTTGCAGCAGCACCTGAAGGACCAGCGCACCCGCGAACCAGGCGATCGGTATCGGACGATAGGCGGCATCGGAAACGTACCAGTCGGGCAGGGCGGTATCGGTGCGCGATATGCGCCGTTCTCCCGCCATGATGTCGTCCTCTCTTTCGCCATCGGCGAAATCGTCCTCACGCATCGATCATCTCGCGGTCCATGTCGCCCGCATTGTTCTGGATGAAGTTGAAGCGATGTTCAGGGTTACGGCCCATCAGCTGGTCGACCAGTTCCTTCACCACCGCGCGCTGTTCGAATTCCTGGGGCAGAGTGATGCGGATCAGGCTGCGGCTGTCGGGATCCATCGTGGTTTCGCGCAGCTGGTTGGGGTTCATCTCGCCCAAGCCCTTGAACCGGCCGACATCGACCTTCTTACCCTTGAAAACCGTCGCTTCCAGTTCGGCGCGATGCGCCTCGTCCCGGGCGTAGCGGCTCTCCTTGCCCGCAGTCAGGCGATAGAGCGGCGGCTGGGCGAGATAGAGATGCCCCTGCCGCACCAGTTCCGGCATTTCCTGAAAGAAGAACGTCATCAGCAGCGTCGCGATATGCGCGCCGTCCACGTCGGCATCGGTCATGATGATGATCCGGTCGTAGCGCAGTTGTTCGGGGTCGCAATCCTTGCGCGTGCCGCAACCCATGGCAAGCGTCAGGTCCGCGATCTCGCTATTGGCGCGGATCTTGTCGGCGGTGGCGCTGGCGACATTCAGGATCTTGCCGCGGATCGGCAGGATCGCCTGCGTCTTGCGATTGCGCGCCTGCTTGGCGCTGCCGCCCGCACTGTCGCCTTCGACGATGAAAAGCTCGGTCTCGCCGTCGCCTTCGCCCGAACAGTCCGTCAATTTGCCGGGCAGGCGCAGTTTCTTCGCGTTGGTCGCGGTCTTGCGCTTGATCTCGCGCTCGGCCTTGCGCCTCAGGCGCTCGTCCATCCGCTCCATCACCTGGCCGAGCAGTGCCTTGCCGCGATCCATGTTGTCGGACAGGAAATGGTCGAAATGATCGCGCACCGCGTTTTCGACGAGGCGCGCGGCTTCGGGGCTGGTGAGGCGATCCTTGGTCTGGGACTGGAACTGGGGATCGCGGATGAAGACGCTCAGCATCACCTCCGCGCCCACCATCACATCGTCGGCGGAAAGATCCTTGGCTTTCTTCTGACCGACCAGATCGCCGAAGGCGCGCAAGCCTTTGACGAGCGCGGCGCGCAGGCCCTGTTCGTGCGTGCCGCCATCGGGGGTGGGCACGGTGTTGCAATACCAGCTGGTCGATCCGTCCGAATAGAGCGGCCAGGCGATCGCCCATTCGACCCGTCCGGCCTCGTCCGCGAAGTCCTGCCGCCCGGTGAAGGGCTGGGCCGTCACGCATTCGCGCCCGCCGATCTGTTCGGCGAGGTGATCGGCGAGGCCACCGGGAAATTTGAACACTGCCTCTGCAGGCACGTCCTCGCTGGCGAGGGATTCGTCGCATTTCCAGCGGATCTCGACGCCGGCGAAGAGATACGCCTTCGACCGGGCGAGCTTGAACAGCCGCTTGGCGCTGAAATTGCGTTCGCCGAAGATTTCGGTGTCGGGCGTGAAGGTGACGGTGGTGCCGCGACGATTGGGCGTCGGGCCGAGTTCCTCGATCGGGCCGAGCGTCTGCCCCTTCGAAAATTCCTGCGCGTAAAGCTGCCGGTCGCGCGCGACTTCGACGCGGGTGTGCGAGGACAGCGCGTTGACCACGCTGACGCCGACGCCGTGGAGGCCGCCGCTGGTGGCGTACGCCTTGCCGGAGAACTTGCCGCCCGAATGGAGCGTCGAGAGGATCACTTCGAGCGTCGACTTACCCGGGAACTTGGGGTGTTCCGCCACAGGGATACCGCGCCCGTTATCGACCACGGTGACCCGGTTGCCGGGATCGAGCCGCAATTCGATCCGCGTCGCATGGCCCGCCACCGCTTCGTCCATGGCATTGTCCAGCACCTCGGCGACGAGGTGGTGCAGGGCGCGATCGTCCGTCCCGCCGATATACATCCCCGGACGGCGGCGGACCGGTTCGAGGCCTTCGAGCACCTCGATCGAGGAAGCATCGTAATCGCCGCTGGAGGCGGGGGTGTTTTCGAAGAGATCGTCGGACATGGGCGATATATGCCCATCAGCCCCCAAGGTCACAAGCGCGCGCCGCGCTCTGCCCCCAGTCGAGTGACGGAAGGCGCGAGGCGATGCGGGCTTGGACTTCAGTCGTCGAAACGGTTGGGCGCGGGATCGACCACCACGACCTGGCCATTGCGGATCTCGCGCACTTCGAAAGCGCGTTCGATCACGCCGCTGCGGCCGAACCGGAAGGGACCGTCCAGCCCGACGAAACCGCCGCTGTCGCGCAATTGCGAGACCGGGAAATCGCGCCCCACGCGCCAGTCGCGCGCCACGCGCAGAGTGAGGAGCACGGCATCGTACCCCAGCGTCGAGATGCGATAGGGCTGAGCGCCGAAGCGCGCTTCGTAACTGTCCACGAAGCGGCGATAGCGATCGTCCGACACGGCAGAGAAGATCGCACCGCGCAGAGCGGACGCCCGTGTGACCGAAGCATCCCCGCTCCACAATTCGGTGCCGATGATGAGCGTGTTGCCGGCTCCACCGGGCTTCACGCGGCCCGCCGCCTGGGTGGCGAGGCGGGCGCTGTCGGCGATCAGGAGCCCGCCGAAGCCGCCGCGCGCCACCAGCCTGTCCATGGCCGAAACCACCGACGTGTTGCCGCGCGCATAGCTTTCGCGCCCGACCACGCGCCCGCCGAAATCGGCGACGGCGGTCTGCAAGGCGGCTTCCGCACGGCGGCCGTATTCGCCTTCGGGCGCGATTACCGCGAAATCGCGCACGCCCTTGGCTTCGCGCGCATATTCGACCGAGCGGCGGATCGATTGTTCGGGGATCTGTCCCATTACGAAGACGTCGGGCGACGCGATCGAGGCATCGTTGGAGAACGAGATCAGCGGCACATCCGCCCGGCGGGCTTCGGAAAGAACCGCGCCGACATTCTCGCCCATCAGCGGGCCAAGGATCAGCTTGTTGCCATCCGCCACCGCCCGGCGCGCCGCATCGCGCGGATTGGCCGCCGTGTCGTAGGCGGTGATCCGCAGATTGTCCGCATTGGTATCGAGGATCGCCATCGTCGTGGCATTGGCGATCGACTGGCCGACCGCGCCGTTGTCACCCGACATCGGAACCAGCAGGGCGATGCGATGCCGGTCCTGATCCTGCGGCAGCCCGGTCTCGGTCGGTTCGGGAAGGGGGGCGTTCTCGATCGGGCGGCTCGGCACGTCGGCGCCGCGCGGAATGATCGAACAGGCGCCCAGCAAGGCCGCGCTGCCGGCTACCATGGCCAATCGACGGGTGATTGCGAATGTCTTCATGCTTGCCCGGTCCCCGGTCCCTGGTTCATGGCTGCTGGCGTGATCGACGACGCGCCAAATCTCCAACCTCTTCCTGCCGGTCTCTACATCGTGGCGACCCCGATTGGCAATCTTGGGGATATCACCCTGCGTGCAGTGGATGTGCTACGCCGTTGCAGCGGCGTTGCATGTGAGGATACGCGGGTGACCGGCAAGCTGATGAAGCATCTCGGCCTGTCGAAACCGCTCTGGCGGTACGACGATCACAGCGAGCATCGCGACCGCGAAAGGCTGGTCAATTCGATGCGGGATCGCGCGGTCGCGCTGGTCAGCGATGCGGGGACGCCGCTGGTATCCGACCCCGGCTATCGCCTGGTCAATGATTGCCGGGCGGAGGGGATACCGGTGACGGTCATCCCGGGCGCCTGCGCGGTTATTGCTGGATTGACGCTGTCGGGCCTGCCCAATGATCGCTTCCTCTTCGCGGGGTTTCTGCCCAGCAAGGACAAGGCCCGGCGCGATGCGCTGGCGGATGTCGCGCAGGTCGACGCGACCATCGTGTTCTACGAGACGGCACCTCGCTTGCTCAAATCGCTCGCCGCCATCGGCGAGGTCTTGCCCGAGCGCGAGATCGCGGTGGCGCGCGAACTGACCAAGCTGCACGAGGAATTGCGCCGCGGCCTCGCCCCCGGCCTGATCGCGTGGTTCGAGAAACATCCGCCCAAGGGAGAGATCGTGCTGCTGATCGGCCCGCCGGTCGAAACGCATTCCTCGGACGCGGACATCGAAGCGCTGTTGTGGGAGGCGCTCGATACGCTCAAGCCCTCGCAGGCCGCGGCGCAGGTGGCCAAGGCGACCGGAGAGGACCGCAAGGCACTTTATGTCCGCGCGCTGGAGATGCGCCGCGAATGAAGCGCCAGCTGGCGGAGAAGAACGGCCGCGAAGGCGAAACGCGCGCCGCAGTCTGGCTGCGCGCCAAGGGCTGGAGCATTCTTGCCTCGCGCGTGAAGACGCCGCGGGGCGAGATCGATCTCGTGGCGAAGCGCGCGGGGCTGGTCGCCTTCGTCGAAGTGAAATGGCGGCGCCACAAGGCCGATCTCGATCTCGCGATCGACGAACGCCGCCTCGCGAGGGTGGCTGCGGCGGTCGAATGCGTGGCGCATGACTATGCGACCCAGGGCGAGGATATCCGCATCGACGTGATCCTGCTTGCACCCGGCGCCCTGCCGCGCCACATCGCCAACGCCTGGCAGCCTTAGAAGCGCAAAGCGCGCTGCCCCGCTTATCGAACGAGAAGGCAAGCTATGACCCTATGTGTCGCCGTCCAGATGGACCCGCTGGAAACGATCAAGATCGCGGGCGACAGCTCCTTCGCCCTGATGGAAGCGGCGCAGGCGCGCGGACATACGCTCTTTCATTACGATGTCGGCTCGCTCGCCTGGGAAAGCGACGGCAGCCCGCGCGGCAGGATCACCGCGATCGCGCGGCCGGTCACGGTCCAGCGGGTCGAGGGCGACCATTTCAGCGCTGAAGAGCCGCGCCGGATCGATCTCGCCCGCGACATCGACGTGGTTCTGATGCGGCAGGACCCGCCCTTCGATCTCGGCTACATCAGCGCGGCCTTCATCCTCGATCGGCTCCGGGGCGAAACTCTGGTCGTCAACGATCCGCGCGAGGTCGTGAATGCGCCGGAAAAGATGTTCGTGCTCGATTACGCGCGCTTCATGCCGCCGACGCTGATCGCGCGCAGCCTCGATGCGGTGCGCGCTTTCCAGGCGGAACACGGCGCGGTCGTGGTCAAGCCGCTGCACGGGAATGGCGGCAAGGCCATTTTCAAGATCGATGCCGATGGCGGCAATCTGTCCGCCCTGTTCGAAGTCTTCAACCGCACCTGGCCCGAAGCGCATATGGTCCAGCCCTTCCTCCCCGAGGTAAGCGAGGGCGACAAAAGGATCGTGCTGGTCGACGGGGAATTCACCGGCGCGATCAACCGCAAGCCGGGGGAAGGGGAGTTCCGCTCCAACCTCGCCCAGGGCGGATATGCCGAGGCCGCGACTTTGACCGCGCGCGAGGAAGAGATCTGCGCCGCGATGGGCCCCGAACTGAAAAAGCGCGGACTGGTCTTTGTCGGCATCGACGTAATCGGGGGAAATTGGCTGACGGAGATCAACGTCACCAGTCCGACCGGCATCGTGGCGATCGACCAATTCAACGGCACGGATACGGCAGGCCGCATCTGGGACGCGATCGAGCGGCGGCTGAACGTCTGAACCATTCGCGGGCCCGTCCGTTAGACGAGCCATGGACCATATCATCGTCGCCATCGTCGAGCGGCTCGGCCTGTTCGGGATCGCGTTGCTCATGGCGCTGGAGAACATCTTTCCGCCCGTGCCATCCGAGGCGATCATGGGCTCCGCCGCGCTGGCGATCGAGCGGGGTACATTCACCTTCTGGGAAATCCTCGCGGTCGGCACGGCGGGAACCCTGGCGGGAAATTACGTCTGGTTCTGGCTCGGCGACAAATGGGGCTACGAACGGCTCGGCCCGTTCATCGACCGCTGGGGACGCTGGCTGACGCTGGAATGGGAGGATGTCGAGGCGGCTTCGCACTTCTTCCGCAAGCACGGGCATTGGGTCGTCTTTATTCTGCGGGCGACGCCGGTCATGCGCACCATGATCAGCCTTCCGGCGGGTCTGGCACATATGAACCCCTGGAAATTCTGCATCTTTACCGCAGCGGGCGCGGCGCTTTGGAATGCGATCCTGATCGGCGGAACACAGTGGCTGGCGCGCACCTTCGGGGACAGTGGCTGGGTGGTGAGCGGGATCGTCATCGCGACGATCGTGCTGTCGGTGGTCGGCTATCTTTGGCGGTTCATGACTTGGAAGCCGCGCGCGAAGCGTTAATCGTCGGCGCGGGAGCGGGCGCGCGGATGGGCCGTCCGATAGGCGTCCAGCATCGTCGCCGCATCCACCTTGGTGTAGATCTGCGTCGATCCCAGGCTCGCATGGCCGAGCAATTCCTGAAGGCTGCGCAGATCGGCGCCCGCGCCCAGCAGATGGGTCGCGAAGCTGTGGCGCAGCGCATGGGGCGTGGCGGTCGCCGGAAGGCCAAGCGCGATCCGCGCCTGCGCCACGGCCTTCTGCACCATGCCTTGCGACAGGGGACCGCCTTTCACACCGCGAAAAAGAGCGTCCTCCGGTCCAGCCGCGAAAGGCTGAAGCCTAAGATACTCCGCAACCGCATCGCGCACGAGCGGAAGAATGGGCACCACGCGCTGTTTGCCGCCTTTGCCGGTCACGGTCAGCCGATCGCCGAGCGGGGCGTCCTCGAAGCGAAGCGACAACGCCTCGGCAATGCGCAGCCCCGCGCCATAGAGCAACAGCAGCACCGCCCGGTCGCGCGCACCGATCCATTCCGCTTGCGCCTGCTCCGAGACCGTTTCGGTAAGGCCGATGGCATCATCGGGCGTGACCGGGCGGGGCAGACCCTTCTTGATCCGCGGCCCGCGCAGGCGCGGCGCGGCGCGGTCATTTAGCCCAGCCTGTTCGCGGGCGAAACCGAGAAAGCTTTTCAAGGCCGACAATTCTCGCGCGACCGAGGCATTCGATAGGCCATCCTGCCGCCGCTCTGCCAGATGGCTGCGCAATCGCGCAGTATCGATCCGAGCGAGCGTTTCGAAATCCTTCGCATCGATCGCCTTGATCAGCCGCCGCGCCGCGACGGTATACGCGCGGACGGTATGGGGAGATCGCCGCCGTCCGTTCGTAAGATGCCCATGCCACGCCTCGAGAAGGTCGGCTTTGCTCACGCGGCGACCAGATCGGCAGGCACGAGATCTGCGAGCAGCGCGTCGAGCAAAGGCATTCCTGCGGGCGTGACGACGACCCGATCCCCTTCACGCCGCGAGAGGCCGAGCCTTTGGTGAAGCGCCAACTTGTCAGCATCGATCAGGTGATCCGGCGCAAAACCGAACCGGGAACCGAGCGCGGCCAGATCGACGCCCTCCGCAAGGCGGAGGCCCATCAACAGCGCCTCGCTCGCCTGTTCGGATGTACCCAGCGCGCGCCCGTCCTGAAGGCCATGGCCCTGCCGGGCGATAGCGGCGAGATAGTTCTCGGGCTTCTTGTGGCGCTGAGTCGCCATGGCGCCCCGCCGTCCATGCGCGCCGGGCCCGATCCCGACATAATCGCGATAGCGCCAATAGGTGAGGTTGTGGCGGCTTTCCTCGCCCGAACGGGCATGGTTGCTGATCTCGTAGGCGGGAAGGCCCGCCGCCTGAGTCATCTCCTGCGTCTGGATATAGAGATCGGCGGCCCGTTCATCGTCGAGCGGAGTGAAGATTGCGCGCCGCACATCGGTGGCGAAGCGCGTCTGCGGTTCGATCGTGAGCTGGTAGAGCGAAAGATGGCCGGTCCCGAAATCGAGTGCGCGCGTCAGTTCCCGATGCCATTGCGCCTCGCTCTGTCCGGGGCGGGCATAGATCAGATCGAAACTCACCCGCTTGAACTGGCGCTGGGCGGTTTCGAGCGCGACGAGAGCCTCGTTCCCATCGTGGAGGCGGCCGAGAAACCGCAGGACGTCATCGTCGAGCGCCTGCACGCCGAGCGAGACGCGATTGACACCCGCTTGGGCCAAAGCGCCGAATTTGCCGGTCTCTACCGAGGATGGATTGGCCTCCAGCGTAATTTCGATATCGGGCGCGAAGCCCCACAAAAGTTCGGCCTCGGCCAGCAGCCGCGCGACCAGTTCCGGCGGCATCAGGCTCGGCGTGCCGCCGCCGAAGAAGATACTGTCGAGCGGTTCGCCCGCGGCCAATTCCGCCTCGAACCGCAGATCCGCGAGCAAGGCGGCTTCCCAGGCTGCCGTGTCGACGCCGCTGCGGACATGGCTGTTGAAATCGCAATAGGGGCATTTCGCCAGGCAGAACGGCCAGTGGATGTAAAGCGCGCGCGCCATCGAATTCTGTCCAAACCTTTCAGCAAATCTTAATCCCGGTCAGGCGAAATCGGCGCCATGGGACGGGTAGGGTTTCGCGCGGCAATCGCCAGCGCTCTCGCACTTACTATTGCCACGGCAGCGCCGCTCTTCGCAAGCGAGCGTGCACCCTCGGCGCGTGGTGCACCGAGTGGGGACAATGCGAAAGGTCAGCAAATTCGCCAGGCGAATTATTCGGTGCGCCAGACGTCCGATCATGCCGCACGCATTCTAGCGATGCACAATGCCGAACGCCGCCGCCTACGCGTACCCGATCTCGTCTGGAATCCCCACCTCGAACGCGAGGCTGCGGAATGGGCGGGTCATCTGAGCCGTAGCGGCGTGCTGCAACATGCCGACGATCGCACGCGCAACGGGACGGGCGAGAATCTTTGGATGGGCACATCTGGCGGATGGGATGTCGACGGCATGGTCGGCATGTTCCTCGACGAGCGTCGCCATTATCGCCACGCCACCTTTCCCGACGTGTCGAACACCGGAAACTGGGCGGATGTCGGCCATTACACCCAGATCGTCTGGCGCGACACGCGCGAGGTCGGCTGCGCGGTGGCGAGTGCGCGCGGGAACGACGTCTTGGTGTGCCGCTATTTCCCCGCTGGCAATGTGATGGGCCGCCGCGCCCATTAGGCTCGCACGGCTAGCTGCCGAACTGCTCCGCCACCAATTTCGCGAAGGCATCGGCCCGGTGGCTGATCCTATGCTTCTCCTCCGGCGCGATCTCGGCAAAGGTCTGGTCGAGGCCTTCGGGCACGAAGACCGGGTCGTAGCCGAAGCCCATTTCGCCGCGCGGCGGCCAGGTCAGCGATCCGGGCGCGATTCCTTCGTATACCGCATACTCGCCGTCCGGCCAGGCGATCGCGAGGACGCAATGGAACGCGGCGCTGCGATCGACATCGTCCCCACGCTCGCGCAGCATTCCTTCGACCTTGCCCATCGCCATGAACCAGTCGCGCCCCGGTTCGCCTTCGAACCATTGACGCTCGGCCCAATCGGCTGTGTAGACCCCTGGGCGCCCGTCGAGCGCGGCCACCGACAGCCCGCTATCGTCGGCCAGCGCCGCCATGCCCGATGCTTCCGCCGACGCGCGCGCCTTGATCAGCGCGTTTTCGACGAAAGTGCTACCCGTTTCGGCAGGCTCGGGCAGGCCGAGCGATCCTGCGGAGAGGCATTTGACGCCGTAAGGTTCCAGCAGGGCGCCGATCTCGCGGAGTTTGCCCGCATTGTGCGTGGCGATCACCAGCGAGCCGGAGCCGAGCCGCTTCATGCGCGCACCGCGTCTGCCTGCGCGGCAAAGATGCGATCGCACCCGATCCGGGCGAGGCGGAGCAGGCGCAGCAGGCCCTCCTCGTCGAAAGGCGCGCCTTCGGCCGTCGCTTGCGCTTCGGCGATCTTGCCGCCTTCGATAAGGACGAAATTCGCATCCGCCTCCGCGTTCGAATCCTCGGGATAATCGAGGTCGAGCACCGGCGTGTCCTTGTAGATACCGCAGGATATCGCGGCGATCTTGGCAGTGATCGGGTCTTCCTTGATGAGCCCCTGTTTCATGAGGCCATCCACCGCGAGCCGCAAAGCGACCCATGCGCCCGAGATCGACGCCGTGCGGGTTCCGCCGTCCGCCTGCAGCACGTCGCAATCGACCGTGATCTGGCGCTCGCCGAGCTTTTTAAGATCGACCACGGTTCGAAGGCTGCGCCCGATCAGGCGCTGTATTTCCTGCGTGCGACCGCCCAGCTTGCCTTTCACCGCTTCGCGCATGCTGCGCGTATGGGTCGAGCGGGGGAGCATCGAATATTCCGCCGTCACCCAGCCTTCACCCTTTCCGCGCAGCCAGGGCGGAGTGCGATCCTCGATGCTGGCATTGCACAGCACCTTGGTCTCGCCGAAACTGATCAGGCAGGACCCTTCGGCGTGCTTGGTGAAACCGGTTTCGATGGAAATGGCGCGCATCTCGTCGGGCGCGCGTCCTGAAGGTCGCATGGGAATCTCCGAATTGGGAAAACTTGATGGGCCCGATACCCGCTTGGGGCTTGAGGCCGCAAGGGGATGGGTTAGATTGATGCTATGCCGACGCCGCCCATCACCGAATTGACCGACCGCGCGCGGGATATCTTCCGGCTTGTCGTGGAAGGCTATCTCGAAAGTGGGCAGCCGGTGGGGTCGAAGACCTTGGCGGGGGGTTCCGGCCTAAATCTCTCGCCCGCCTCGATCCGGTCGGTGCTGGCCGAACTCGAACAGCGGGGCCTCCTCGCCGCGCCCCACACCAGTGCGGGGCGGATGCCGACCGATAGCGGGTTGCGGCTCTTCGTCGATGCGATGATGCAGGTGGCCGAGCCCACCGATCACGAGCGCGCCGCCATCCGCCAGCGGATCGAGGAGCCGGGACCGATCGAGCAGGCGCTGGAGGAAACGAGCGCGCTTCTGTCCGATCTGACCGGGGCGGCGGGCATGGTGATGGTGCCCCGTCGCGAGCACCGGCTGGCGCAGATTTCGCTGGCCTCCATCGATGCCAACCGCGTCCTCGCGGTCTTGGTGGGAGAAGACGGCCATGTCGAAAACCGCATCCTGCCGCTGCCCGCCGCATCCTTCGGCACCTCGCTCGAACAGGCGAGCAATTACCTTACGCGCCGCGCCGCCGGGCGTACACTCGCCGAAGCTGCGGCGCTGATCGACAAGGAGATCGCGGGCGGTCGCAGCGCGCTGGACGACGCAAGCCGCGACCTCGTGCGGCGCGGGCTCGCGATCTGGTCGGAGGATGGGGCCAAGCGCCCGGTTCTGATCGTGCGCGGTCAGGCGAATCTGCTCGACGAAACCGCGCTTGGCGATATCGATCGCGTCCGCTCGCTCATCGACGATCTGGAAAGCAAGCAATCGGTCGCGGCCCTCCTCGAACAGGCGCGCGATGCGCAGGCGACGCGCATCTTCATCGGAAGCGAGAACCGCCTGTTCTCGCTCTCCGGCTCGTCGGTCATCGCCGCACCCTATCGCGACCGCGAGGGGCGGATCGTGGGCGTGCTGGGCGTGATCGGGCCAACTCGGTTGAATTACGCGCGCGTGGTCCCCATGGTGGATTTCACCGCCCGCCAGCTGGGCAAACGCATCTGACAATATGGGTATTTCCGCGTGATCGAAGATAACGAACAGGCACCGCGCGACGAAGCGGTCGAGAAGGAACTGGACGGGGTGCCGGAGCAGTTCCGGGACGATGGCGAAGACGAGGACGACGCGGTCGAGGAGTCGCTCGAAGACGCGCTGGCCGCTCTGCGCGGCGATCTTGAGACGGCGAAGCAGGACGTTCTTTATGCCAAGGCGGAAACGCAGAACGTGCGCCGCCGCCTCGAAAAGGATGTGCAAGACGCTCGCAACTACGCTGCAACCGGGTTTGCGCGCGACATTCTGAGCGTATCGGACAATCTCGCTCGCGCGGTCCAGTCCGTGCCAGAGGCGCTGCGCGAGGATGAGAAGCTCAAAGGTTTCATCGCCGGGATCGAGGCAACCCAGCGCGAGCTCGACAAGGTTTTCGGCCAGCACGGCATCACCCGCATCGCGTCGACCGGAATGCCGCTCGATCCGAACCAGCATCAGGCCATGATCGAAATTCCGAGCGACGATCACGAACCGGGGACGATCGTTCAGGAAATGCAGGCCGGTTACATGATCAAGGATCGCCTGTTGCGCCCCGCCATGGTCGGCGTGGCGAAGAAGCCCGGCTGATTACTGAACGAGGGGACAAGACGATGAGGACGGCCATGGTCAAAGCGGCGGTCCTCGTCGCTGCCTGTCTTGCGATGCCGCTTGCGGCGCAGGACGAGGGTGCCGATGCGCAACTCGATGCGCTGGCGGAAGCCTATCGCACTTATCAGATCGAGCAGTCGGGCCGCATCGTCGAAGCGGACGGCACCACGTCGCGCGGATCGAACCTCGCATCGGTCACACCCGAGGCCATTCGGGCGCGCGCCGCGCAGGCGGAGCGCTTTCTGGCGCAACTCGATGCGCTGGATGACCAAGACCTTTCCCCTGAAGCCGCGATCGATGCCGCCGTGCTGCGCCATCTGCTCGAAACCGAGATCGGTGACGCGCGCTTTCGCGAATGGGAAATGCCGTTCGACAGCGACAGCAATTTCTGGGGCTATCTCGCCGAGCGGAGCGCGCTTGGCAGCGTCGAGGAATACGACCGCTACATCGCGTGGCTCGGCGACCTTCCGCGCTATTTCTCCGAACAGGAGGCGAATGCGCGCGCCGGGCTGGAACGCGGCTTCTCAGTCCCGCGTGTGACTCTGACGGGGCGCGACGCCTCGCTCGAAGCCTATGTCGTCGACGACCCCGAAAACAGCCCGTTCTGGGCCGCCTTCGCACAAATTCCCGATCGCTTCCCCGCCGCCGAGCGCGAGCGATTGCGCAACGAAGGGCGCGCGGTGATCGACGAGAAGGTCACGCCCGCCTTTGCCGATTTCCTGCGCTTCTTCCGCGAGGATTATCTGCCGCAGACCCGCACTACGCTTGCCGCCGAAGCCATGCCGGACGGGCCCGCTTATTATCAGCAGCAGATCGAGGAATACACCACGCTCGACCTGACGGCGGAGGAGATTCACCGCATCGGTCTCGACGAGGTGGCGCGGATCACCGCCGAGATGGAGGCGGTCAAGACAGAAGCGGGATTTGAGGGCAGTCTCCCCGAATTCGTCACCTTCCTGCGCACCGATCCGCAATTCGTAGCGCGCGCGCCCGACGAATTGATGGGCGTGTCGGCCTATGCCGCGAAGCGCGTCGATGGCGTGATCGCGGACTATTTCGGCTTCCTGCCCCGCCGTCGCTTCACCATCCGCCCGGTCGATCCTGCGATCGCGCCGTTCTACACGGCAGGACGGGGCGGGCTCGATGCGTGTCAGATGAACACCTACGATCTCCCCTCGCGTCCGCTCTACAACATCCCCGCGCTGACGCTGCACGAGTGCATTCCCGGCCACAGTTTCCAGGCGGCGGTGGCGCTGGAGCGCGAGGCGGCTCCGGCCTTCCGTCGGCAGACCTATTTCTCCGGCTTCGGCGAGGGCTGGGGGCTCTACGTCGAATATCTCGGCGAGGAGATGGGCATCTACCGCACGCCATACGAGCGCTTCGGACGGTTGAGCTACGAGATGTGGCGCGCCGCGCGGCTCGTGATCGATACCGGGATCCACCATTACGGATGGAGCCGGGAACAGGCGATCGACTACCTCGCCAGTCGCACTGCGCTTTCGCAGCACGAGGTCGGGACCGAGGTCGATCGCTATATCAGCTGGCCGGGTCAGGCGCTGTCCTACAAATTGGGCGAGCTGACGATCCGCCGGGTGCGCGCCAAGGCGGAGGCGGAATTGGGCGAGGCGTTCGATATCCGCAAGTTCCACGATATCGTGCTGGCGCTGGGGTCGGTTCCGCTGCCGGTGCTGGAGGCCAGGATCGACGCCTTTATCGCCGATGGCGGTCAGGGATTGCCGAACGTCGCCTACGATTGAGCGCCTCCCTGACGGGAACGAGCGATGCGAATAAGCGTAGGTCCTTCCGAAGCTTTCAGGATTCAGGAGAGACCGACATGAACGCCAAGATGATCCTCGCCCCCGCGCTCGCCCTTTCGACCATGAGCCTCGGCGCCTGTGCCGAGAATTATGCGGCGGAGGGCGGCCTTGGCGGTGCGGCCATCGGTGCGGGCATTGCTGCCGTGACCGGCGGCGATATCTCGCGTTACGCGCTGGCCGGTGCCGCCGCCGGCGCGCTGGCCGGCTATTTCGTGGACAAGAACGACGGTTGCGACGGCTATGATCGCGACGGCTATCTCGACGAGGATTGCTTCGGCACGCAAGGCTATCCGGTCGATCCGCGCCGCTGATCTTTACCTCTATGTGGAAACGGCTCGCTTCCTGCCACGGGAAGCGGGCCGTTTTCGTATCAGCTCCGCTGATCGGCCCCGGGGAAGCGCACCAGAAGATCGTAGGCCGACACATCGGGCGCACCCGCCAGCTTCACGCCGTTCCTCAGCCAGAAAGCGTGCTTCACGATCTCGGCCTGCTGTTCGATCCCATAGCGATCCAGCGGCCAGCTCGGCTTGAGACTGTAATCGTAGCGCGCCCACGGCATCCGATGCGTGACGAGATACCATTGGCCCCGTGTCTGGGTTTGCCAGACATGGGTCAATTCGTGGATCAGCAACCCTTGACGGATTACGCTCTCGCGCGCGAAATCGTCGCAATAGGAGGGGCCGCTGGGGTGGAAATGGATGTGGCCGCGCGGGGCCATGGTGGTCTTGCGAGGCTGGAAGAACGCCCATTTGCGACGTTTCAGCGTCACCCGGTCATAGTCGATCGCCGTGCCGAAGACGGAAGCCGCGATCCGCCTTTCGCCGGACGTCAGTGCGCGCTCCCCGCCCACGGGGCAGGCGGGCGGCGCTTCGGCTTCGAGATCGACCGGATGCGCCAGCGCCGCCTCCGCGCGCCCTAGCGCTCTTCGCCCGCTGCCTGGATCGGCGCAGGGAAGGTGTGGTTGCGCCCACCTGCCGCGGTTAGAGTCACTTCAGCGGTGCCGCCTTCGGCAAGGTTGGGACCGAGATCGTAGACCATAACGTGCTTGCCGCCCGGCTCGAAAACGGCGCTGTCGCCCGGTTGCAGCATCAGCGGCGGCATTTCGCCCATGGTCATTTCGAAATCGTATTCCATCATGTCGTGGAGCTGCGCGCTACCGGCGCCTTCCACGCTGGCGCTGCGCAGGGCAATGTTCTTGTCGCCATCGTTCTTGATGGTGAAATAGACCGCCGCCGGATTGCCAGCGACGGGCGGCAGCATCAGGCGCGCATCGGTGACGGTGAGGCCCGCGATCTCGTTCGGATCGCTCTGCTCTGCGGGAGCCTCGGCTTCCGAACAGGCTGCCAAAGCCAAGGGCGCGGCGGCCAGCACCAGGGCGGCGAAAACACTCTTCTTCATAGCGATATCCCTCTCGTCTCTGTCGCGATCGTCCTAGCGGGGAGCGTCCCTTGTGCCAAGATTTCGCGCACCTATATCCCCCTCCATCACCCGAGCCGCCAATGGGTTTCGCCTCTTGGGAAACCGACGGAGCGGTGTCCAACAACCGTTTTCTTGAATGGGGAAAGCATGAGCAAAGTAATCGGTATCGACCTCGGCACGACCAATTCCTGTGTCGCCGTCATGGATGGCGGAAAGCCCAAGGTCGTCGAAAATTCCGAAGGCGCGCGTACCACGCCCTCGATCGTCGCCTTCACCAAGGACGGCGAGCGCCTGATCGGCCAGCCTGCCAAGCGCCAGGCCGTCACCAATCCCGACAACACCCTCTTCGCGATCAAGCGCCTGATCGGCCGCCGGTTCGACGATCCGCTGACCAAGAAGGACATGGATCTCGTCCCCTATGACATCGTCAAGGGCAAGAACGGCGATGCATGGGTCGAAGCGGGCGGCGAGGATTATTCCCCCAGCCAGGTTTCCGCCTTCATTCTCCAGAAGATGAAGGAAACCGCCGAAAGCTATCTCGGCGAAACCGTGACGCAGGCCGTGATCACCGTGCCCGCATACTTCAACGATGCCCAGCGTCAGGCGACCAAGGATGCCGGCCAGATCGCCGGCCTCGAAGTCCTGCGCATCATCAACGAGCCGACCGCCGCCGCGCTCGCCTATGGGATGGACAAGGAAGACGGCAAGACCATCGCCGTCTACGACCTTGGCGGCGGCACGTTCGACGTCTCGATCCTCGAGATCGGCGACGGCGTGTTCGAAGTGAAGTCCACCAATGGCGACACTTTCCTGGGTGGCGAGGATTTCGACACTGCGATCGTCGAATATCTCGCCGACCAGTTCAAGAAGAAGGAAAATATGGACCTGCGGAGCGACAAGCTCGCTTTGCAGCGCCTCAAGGAAGCCGCGGAAAAGGCCAAGATCGAGCTGAGCTCGGCCCAGACCACCGAGGTCAACCTGCCCTTCATCACCGCGCGCATGGAAGGTGGCTCGTCCACGCCGCTGCACCTCGTCGAAACGATCAGCCGCTCCGATCTCGAAAAGATGGTCGGCGATCTGATCCAGCGCACGCTCGAACCCTGCAAGAAGGCGCTGGCCGATGCGGGCGTTTCGAAGGACGAGATCGACGAAGTCATCATGGTCGGCGGGATGACCCGCATGCCCAAGGTGCGTGAAGTCGTGGAAAAGTTCTTCGATTCCAAGCCGCATACCGGTGTGAACCCTGACGAAGTCGTGGCCATGGGTGCTGCGATCCAGGCTGGCGTACTTCAGGGCGACGTCAAGGACGTGCTCCTGCTCGACGTGACGCCGCTTTCGCTCGGCATCGAGACGCTGGGCGGCATCATGACCAAGATGATCGACCGCAACACCACGATCCCGACCAAGAAGACCCAGACCTATTCCACCGCCGAAGACAATCAGAACGCGGTGACCATCAGGGTCTTCCAGGGCGAGCGCGAGATGGCGAGCGACAACAAGATGCTCGGCCAGTTCGACCTCGTCGGCATCCCCGCCGCCCCGCGCGGCGTGCCGCAGATCGAGGTGACGTTCGACATCGACGCCAACGGCATCGTCAACGTTTCGGCCAAGGACAAGGGCACCGGCAAGGAACAGCAGATCCGAATCCAGGCCTCGGGCGGTCTGTCCGACAGCGACATCGACCAGATGGTGCAGGACGCGGAAAAGTTCGCCGAAGAGGACAAGAAGCGCCGCGAAAGCGCCGAAGCCCGCAACCAGGCCGACAGCCTCGTCCACGCGACCGAAAAGCAGCTCGAAGAGCATGGCGACAAGATCGACGCATCGTTGAAGAGCGATGTCGAAACCAAAATCGCCGCGCTCAAGACCGCGCTCGAAGGCGACGACGTGTCCGAGATCGAGGCCAAGGCCAAGGATCTGACCGAAGCCGCCATGAAGATGGGCCAGTCGATCTACGAAGCCGAGCAGGCCAATGCCTCTACTGGTGACGCGGATGCCGCCTCGGCCGACACTGCGGAGAAGGACGACGACGTGGTCGACGCCGAATTCTCCGAAGTGGACGAAGACAGCAAGGCCTGATCGGTCTCATGAACTACGAACCGCCACCGGTGCACACCCGCACCGGTGGCGGTTGATTTTTCGGGCGGGGGAAACATGTCAGCCACCGAAATCGACTTTTACGAAATCCTCGGCGTTTCGCGCGATGCGGACGGGGGGACGATCAAATCCGCCTATCGCAAGCTCGCGATGAAGCACCACCCGGATCGCAATCCGGGATGCAGCGAGAGCGAGGCTAAATTCAAGGCGATCAGCGTCGCCTACGATTGCCTCAAGGATCCGCAGAAGCGCGCGGCTTACGATCGCTATGGTCACGCCGCGTTCCAGCAGGGCGGCGGCGGTCATGCGGGCGGCGATTTCGGGGATATCGGCGATATCTTCGAGACGATCTTCGGCCAGGCCTTCGGTGGCGGCGGACGCACGCAAGCGCGTCGCGGCGCCGATCTTCGCTACGATATGCAGATCAGCCTGGAAGAAGCTTTCCACGGCAAGGACACCCAGATCGAGATCGAGGTCTCGCAATCGTGCGACGATTGCCACGGCACCGGCGCGCGGCCCGGCACGCGGGCGCGAACCTGCAATCTGTGTTCCGGCATCGGCAAGGTTCGCGCGAAGCAGGGCTTCTTCGTTGTCGAACGCCCCTGTCCCAATTGCCACGGGCGCGGCGAGGTCATCACCGACCCATGCCGCAGCTGCGGCGGCGAAGGTCGGGTGGACTTGCCGCAGAAGCTCGACGTCGAAATCCCGCCCGGTGTCGATACCGGCATGCGCATCCGCCTCTCGGGCAAGGGCGAGGCAGGCCCGCGCGGCGCCCCGGCGGGCGATCTCTACATCTTTCTGCACATCCAACCGCACCCCATTTTCGAGCGCGATGGCACCACCCTGCTGACCCGTGCCCCGATCAGCTTCACCAAAGCTGCCTTGGGCGGGGAGATCGAAATACCCGACCTGGCCGGAAAGCCAGTGACCTTGTCGATCCCGGCGGGCATCCAGTCGGGCCGCCAATTGCGCCAGCGCGGATCGGGAATGCCGGTCTTGCAGGGGCGCGGGCGCGGCGATCTGGTGGTCGAAGTCCTGGTCGAAACGCCGACCAAGCTCAGCAAGGAACAGCGGGCCCTGCTGGAACAGTTCCGCGAGACGGAAACGGGTGACGAATGCCCGGAAAGCCGCGGCTTCTTCGACAAGATCAGGGAAGTTCTGGGCGGCTGATCGTCACGGCAGGCGCGCCGCCACCTCGCTGCGCAATTGCTCCAGCAGCATGGTCGAACAGCGGCCCGCATCGCCTTCCTCGTCGAGAATGGCGAGGAAGGCGTCCCGCTTGAATTCGTCGCGCGTGGCGCGGGGCAGTTCTTCGTCGAGGGTCGAACAGACGATGTCGATCATTCTCTCCGCCCCATGCAGGCGTCCCCAGAGGTAATCGTTTTCGCGATAGGCGCGGCTGAAGAAAGCGCCGAAATTGTAGAACTCCGTGCCGCGCAAGGTTGCTTGGGTCCCCCCTTCGCGGATCGCGGTGGCATCTTCGGGCGAGATGCGATCGACCTTGACCGGATCGAATTCGGTCAGGTCCTGATTGCGCATCAGGGGCAAGGTTGCGATGTCGTAATAGGGAAAGCCGAGATAGGTCAGCAGCATCCGGCGCTTCAGATTGCTCGGCATCGCCTGCAAGGCATCGGCGAGCATGACTTCGGCCCGGTCGTCGACTTCCGGGAGAACGCGCCTTTCTTCGAGCAGGTCGAGAACCGAGCCCGGATCGGAGAGGACATTCTCGCTCGCCGTCCTGAAATCGTCTCCGAGCCCGTCACCGCCTTCGCGTTCGAAATAGAGCGCCATGATCGCGTAGATCGCCTCGCGCGCCTGCTCCAACGCATCGTCGGCGATGTCCGGGTCTGCCTCCCAGTCGCGCGCCAACCTGCGCGCGAGCAGGCGCAGGCGCCGAATACGGAAGCCGATATCGTGCGCCCGGAAAAAGGCGATGGCGTCCGCATGCGCTCCGCCGCCCGGCGCCGAGAGCGAATCCAGCCCGCGCCGCGACAATTCCTCGCGCAGGGCGAGTTCGATCGGTTCGAGACCGGCGAGGTCGAGCTCGCTTGTGGCGGTCAGAACCAGCTTCGCCAAGCGCGCCACGATCGCCGTGGTTTTGGCCTGCGCATAGGCCTGAAAGGTGTAGCCCGCCGACACTGCCGCCGCCTGTTGTGCGCGCTGGCGCCATGCCTGGAGCCGCTTCGGCGTCGGGCGGTCGAAAAACAGCGTGCGCCCGAACAGGGTCTCGACCGCGCCTTCGACCTCGGGGCGCAGGCGCGTGATGATGAGGCGCAGCCGCATGGCTTCGCGGCTTTGCGCTTCGAGCGATTCCAGATTGTCCCGGATCGGCTGTTCGCGCGGGATGGTGGAGAGCGATCCGAAGATGGCGGCGAAGAAGCCGACCTTGCTGTCGCGCTGCCGGTCCGGGTTCGCGGAGGAGCCCGTCCGATCGGGCCGGGGATCGACATAGACGAAGCGCCGATCGACCTCACGCTGCGCCGGACGGCCCTGAAGCGCGGCGATCGCGCCTTCGAACGGCTTGTTGACCAGCACCGATCCATCGATGAGCGAGACGCTCTGAACCGTGTTCTGACGGACATGGACCGGCATGATCCGTTCGAGAAAGGCCTCGCGTTCCGGCCAGCTGCGTCCGCTGCGCGTGGCCAGCTGGTCGATCTCTTCAAGACGCAGCGGTGGGAACGCGCCGGGAAAGCTCGCCGTGGCGCGCGCCGCCAGAACCAGCTCGATCGTATTGGCCAGGCCTTTGCCCTCCTGCGCCGGCGTGCGGGAACGGAAGGCGATCGGCATCCGATGTTCGCTTTCCTGTACCACGGCGGGCGAATGCAGCCGCAAGAGCGACAGATGGCCGTGGAAATCGGTCGCCGTCACGAACAGGTCGAGCGGGTGGCCTGAAGGCAGCAAAGGCGGTTCGAGCGGTGCGGCCTCCATCGCCGCGAAGGCGTTTTCGAGCAGGTCGGAGAACCCCGCGCCGCTGAAGGGCGGCTCGAACCAGCGGCCCCGGATGAGGCGCGAAACCTTGGTCCGCACCTCCTCGCGCGTTTCGGGCGCGACGCTTTCGCTCACCGCATTGCCCGGCCGGTCGAGCACCCAGCTGGCGATCGGCTGCGCCCAGAACTTGGCGAACCGCCACAAGGGCCGCGCATCCTTGTCGGTCAGCTTGTCGATATCGGCGTTTTCCAGCCAGAGATCGGTCAGGGGATCGAGCGACTGACCAGAATGCACCGCCTGGGCGAGAAAAATCGCGTTGATTCCGCCCGCGCTCGCCCCGCTCAGAATATCGGGCAGGACGCGCAGCTTCAGTCCGGCATCGTCGCGGATATGTTCGATCAGGCGGCGATAGATGCGCGCGCTTCCCCCCGCGCCGGGCCGCACGCTCTCGGCATCCCGGCTCGCGCGGGCGAGGTGCCACAGCTCCTTCGTGACGCCGTGCATGTAGACCGCCAGGCTCACCCCGCCATAGCAGACCAGCGCGATCCTCAGTTCCTTTTGACGCATCGTGGGCGAGTGTGGCGGGACAAAGCCGGTTTGGCAATTGCGTTCCACCTATGTTCCGACTATCGCCTCTGCCATGGCGAAACCCAAGAAGCGCTTCATCTGTCAGGCCTGCGGCAGCGTCCACCATCGCTGGCAGGGCCAGTGCCCCGATTGCGCGGAATGGAACACGTTGAGCGAGGAAGCGCCCGCGACGGTGTTCTCGCAGAAGCACGATCTGTCGAGCGGGGGCAGGGCGGTCGAATTCGTGTCGCTCGACAAGCCCGGAGAGGTGCCGGTGCGGCAATCGACCGGGCTCGCCGAATTCGACCGCGCGCTGGGGGGCGGGCTGGTGCCGGGATCGGCGATCCTGATGGGGGGCGATCCGGGGATCGGGAAATCGACGCTGTTGTTGCAAGCCGCCGCCGCGATCGCGCGAGCGGGGCGCCGATGCGTCTATGTCAGCGGCGAGGAAGCGACCGCGCAGGTGCGGATGCGCGCGGCGCGGCTGGGCCTCGCCGATGCGCCTGTCAGCCTCGCTTCGACGACCAGCGTGCGTGATATCCTGACGACGCTCGGCGGGATGGAGCCGCCGGGCCTGCTCGTCATCGATTCGATCCAGACGATGCATTCCGACACCATCGAAGGCGCGCCGGGCACGGTCAGCCAGGTGCGCGGCTGCGCGTTCGAACTGATCCGCTACGCCAAGGAAAACGGCGTCGCGCTGGTCCTGGTCGGCCATGTCACCAAGGATGGCAGCATCGCCGGACCGCGCGTGCTGGAACATATGGTCGATGTGGTGATGAGCTTCGAGGGCGAGCGCAGCCATCAATATCGCATCCTGCGCGCGCTCAAGAACCGCTTCGGCGCGGTGGACGAGATCGGCGTGTTCTCGATGGCGCAGGAGGGTCTCGAAGAGGTCGAGAACCCGTCCATGCTGTTCCTCTCCGGGCGGCAGGAGCAATTGGCGGGCAGCGCGGTCTTTCCGGCGATCGAGGGGACGCGGCCCGTGCTGGTCGAGATCCAGGCCCTGATCGTGCGCCTGCAATCGGGCGCCACGCCGCGCCGCGCGGTGGTGGGCTGGGACAATGGGCGCATGGCGATGCTGCTGGCGGTGTTGGAAGCGCGCTGTGGGTTGAATTTCAGTTCCGCCGAAGTCTATCTCAATGTCGCGGGGGGATATCGCCTCTCCGATCCCGCCGCCGACCTCGCCGTGGCCGCCGCGCTCGTCAGCGCTCTGGCCGACAAGCCACTCCCGCAGCGCAGCGTGTGGCTCGGCGAGGTTTCGCTGGCGGGAGAGACCCGCCCGGTCGCGCACGGCGCGTTGCGGCTGCGCGAGGCGGCGAAGCTGGGGTTCGAGCGGGGATACGGCCCGTCCGAGCTCGATGGCGCTTCGTCGAAATTGCGGTATGGCGGGCTCACGCAACTGGCCAATCTCGTTGACCGGATCATGGGCGGCGCATAACCTGATCAAGGTATGACAGGTTTCGATTTCCTGCTTCTCGGCATTGTCGGGATTGCCGCGATCGGCGGCTTCCAGCGCGGCTTCGTGCAGGAAATCCTGTCGCTGGGGGCGTGGATCCTGGCGATCTTCGCGATCAAGTATCTGCACGTTCCGCTGACGGCGGCACTGCGCGATTATATCGGCGGTGACATCGCGACCGCCGTTCTGGCCTTCGCGCTGCTGCTGCTGATCCCCTATGCCGCGATGAAGGTGATCGCGAACAATGTCGGCAAGGCTTCGCGCCATTCCGTCCTCGGCCCGATCGACCGCGTTCTCGGCTTCGGGTTCGGCGCATTGAAAGGCGTGGTCATCGCGGTCATCGGCTTCACCCTGCTGGTGCTCGGCTACGACACGGTCTGGGGCTATGCCGGACGGCCCGACTGGATCGCCAATGCGCGCAGCTACGATTTCGTCGACGCCAGCTCTCGCAGCCTGGCGGACATGGTGGCCGAACGGCGCCAGCGCCTCATCGACGGGGAAGAGGCGGTCGAGACCGCAACATCGTGAGCCGGTCCTCTACTGCGCCCCTCTATTCGCCAGCCATGCTGTCGCTGGCGGTCGAACTGGCCGATTATCCTCTCGACACTGACGCCGGCACGACCAGCCAGCTCCGCTCCCGCACCTGCGGCAGCACGATCGTGCTGGGCGTTTCGACCGACGAGAACCGGCACATCGCCTCTTTGGGGCTGCGTGTGACGGCTTGCGCGGTGGGGCAGGCAGCGGCGGCGATATTCGCGAGCGCCGCCATCGGGCGTGACGAGGCCGGGATCGCAAAGGCGCGTAGCGAAATCTCCTCTTGGCTCGCCGGGGAAGGCGAAAGGCCGGACTGGCCTCGCCTCGATATGCTCGATCCCGTGCTCGACCATCCTGGCCGCCACGAGGCGGTTCTTCTGCCGTGGAAGGCTGCGGAAGCCGCGCTTTCCAACCCGGTCCACGCGCGGTAAGCCAAGCTCACCTCGCCGAACGAAGCGGGGTTGCCGGACGAAGCGGGAAGGGGAGGGACAGGATGGTCACGCAGATCGAAGCCATGGATACCGGCGCAGCCCCGCCGCCCGTCCAGCGCCAACCCACCGAGAAGGAGATCCGCCTCGTCATCGCGGCGAGCAGCGCGGGGACCATCTTCGAATGGTACGATTTCTTCATCTACGGCACGCTCGCCGCCCTGATCGGCGCGGCCTTTTTCCCGAGCGATAACGAGACGCTTCAATTGCTGCTCGTCTGGGCGGGCTTCGCAGTCGGTTTCGGATTCCGGCCCTTGGGTGCGATCCTGTTCGGCTATCTCGGCGATCGTCTGGGCCGCAAATACACTTTCCTCGTCACAGTGACGCTGATGGGCGTGGCGACTGCCGGGGTCGGCCTGATCCCCAGCGCGGCCAGCATCGGCATCGCCGCACCCATCATCGTGATCGGCCTGCGCATCCTTCAGGGGCTGGCCCTGGGCGGCGAATATGGCGGCGCGGCGATCTATGTCGCCGAGCACGCGCCCCCTCAAAAGCGCGGCTTCTATACCAGCTTCATCCAGGCCAGCGTCGTCGGCGGGTTCGTCCTGTCGATCATCGTGGTGATCGCCTGCCGCGCGCTGATCCCGGCGGACGAGTTCGCGGCGTGGGGCTGGCGCCTCCCGTTCCTGCTGTCGATCGTGCTGCTCGGCATATCGCTCTGGATGCGCCTGAAACTGTCGGAAAGCCCGGTGTTTCAGGCGATGAAGGCGGCGGGAGAGACCAGCTCCAATCCGTTCAAGGAAAGCCTGACCTATCCCGGAAATCCGAAGCGCATCTTCGTCGCCCTGTTCGGGATCACCGGCGTTCTGACCACGATCTGGTACACCGCCTTCTTCTCCGGCCTGAGCTTTCTGCGCGGACCGATGCGAGTTGAGGAGAGCGGGGTCGAATGGATGCTGCTCGCCGCCGGGGCCATTTCGATGGGGTTCTACATCGTGGTCGGCAAATGGTCCGACCGGGTGGGGCGCAAGAAGCCGATCGTGCTCGGGGCGCTGGCATCGCTGTTCCTGCTCTTCCCGGTGTTCTGGGGCATCGGCGCGCTGGCGAACCCCGATCTGCAACGCAGCGCGCGCGAGGCGCCGGTTACGGTCGCGGGCGAGGCGTGCACCTACGATCCCTTCGCCGAGCGTCAGGCCAGCGCCTGCGGACGGCTGTTGCAGGACCTCACGTCCCTAGGCGTTCCGTATGACATCCTCGTTCCCATGCCGGCGCAGGATAAACGCGCCATCGCCGAGCAAATCGCGGCCAGTGATGTTCCGGTCCGCTCGCAGAGCGTGGAAGTCCCTCCCACCCTGTTCGAGGCCAGTCAATTCCCCAGCGAGGACGGCCCACGCCGGGAGGCTGTGCAGCAGAGGCTGGAAACGCTCGGCTATTCCTTCGAGCGCCAGACTCCGCCGCTGGTCAACATCCTCGGCATCGTCGGCCTGCTGCTGGTGCTCGGGATGCTGTCCGCGCTGACCTACGGATCGGTCGCCGCGCTGCTGACCGAGATGTTCCCGGCTCGCATCCGCTACAGCTCGATGTCGATCCCCTATCATATCGGGGCAGGCTATCTCGGCGGCTTCCTGCCGCTGATCGCCAGCTATATCGTCGCGATGACCGGGAATGCCTATTCGGGCCTGTGGTACACCTGGGGCGTGGTCGCCTTCGGACTGCTGGTCGCATGGTGGGGCCTGCCGAACGGGCCGCCGAAAGATTTCGAAGACTCCCATGCCTGACCTGCCGCCGCCTACCCTACGTCTCACCATCGACACCCATGCGCTGGCACATAACTGGCGCAGTCTCGATGCGATGAGCGGCGAGGCAAGGGCGGGTGCGGCGGTGAAGGCGGATTGCTATGGTCTGGGCGTCGACACCTGCGTCCCCGTCCTGCGCGATGCTGGCGCGCGCGATTTCTTCGTCGCGCATTGGAGCGAGGTTCCGCCCGTCCTTCGCCATGTTCCGCCCGAACAGGTCGCGGTGCTGCACGGGGTCGTGACGCGCGAGGAGGCGGATTATGCCCGCGCGGTGGGCGTGCTGCCCGTGATCGACAGCCTGCGTCAGGCCGAAATCTGGCGGGCGGCGGGCGGGGGGCCTTGTCATCTGATGGTCGATACTGGAATCAACCGGCTCGGCATCCGCCCCGACGAGGCGGAGAGCGAGGCGGTCCGCGCACTCGACATCCACACACTGCTTTCGCACCTCGCCTGCGCGGACGAGGATAGCGCCATGAATGCGGACCAGCTTCGCGCGTTCGAGAGCGTTCGCGAGCGCATACCCCACCGGATCGCCAGTCTCGCCAACAGTGCCGGTATCGCGCTGGGCGCGAACTACCATTACGATCTGACCCGTCCCGGCCTGGCTCTTTACGGCGGCGTCCCGCGAGCCGAATTGCGCGATGCGATCCGACAGGTTGTCCGGCCCGAAGCGCGGCTGATCGCGGTCCGTAATCTCGATCGCGGCGATACGGTCGGATACAATGCGCTGTTCACCGCGCCCGAAGCGGTGCGGATCGGCATCGCCTCGCTCGGCTATGCCGATGGAATCCTGCGCAGTTGGGGCGGGGCGGCCTTTGCGCATGAGGGCGTGGACCTGCCCATCCTCGGCCGCATTTCGATGGACATGATCGCGCTCGACCTCGGCAAGGCTCCCGATTTGGGAGAGGGCGATTGGGTGGCACTGCCCTACGACCTGCCCGAAGCCGCCAGGCACACCGGTCTTTCCCAATACGAGTTGCTGACGCTGCTCGGCGACCGCTTCGCGCGCGGTTTGACGTAGGCGTCATATTGCGTCGCAGCTTGTGCACCTGCTAAGCCGGCGTGAAGCACTGGAGAAGGATCGCACCGAAATGGCCAAGAACCGCAAGGAAGGCGATCCGATCGTCGTCAAGAAATACGCCAATCGCCGCCTCTACAATACCGATACGTCGAGCTACATCACGCTGGACGATCTGGCGACGATGGTCCGCGACAACACCGATTTCCAGGTCGTGGATGCCAAGACGGGCGAGGATATCACGCATTCGATTCTTACTCAGATCATCGTCGATCAGGAAGCGTCGGGCGGGGAACAGATGCTGCCCGTCAGCTTCCTGCGCGATCTCATATCCATGTACGGCAATTCGATGCAGTCGATGATGCCGAGCTATCTGGAAGCGAGCATGGCCAGCTTCCGCAAGAACCGCGAGCAGCTGCACGAAGCCTTCCAGAAAGGGATCGCGGCCAACCCTTTCGCCAAGCTTGCTGAAACCAATCTGAAGATGATGCAGGGCGCCGCCCAGGCCTGGATACCCGGCGGATCGGCCAAGCAACCGCCCTCGCAAAGCGACGAGCTCGCCGAGATGCGCGCGCAGATGGCGGCCATGCAGAAGAAGCTCGACGAGATGGGCGACTGAGCCTCGGCGCACTTCGCTCCGGCTCGACACCTGCCTCTCCGCCCGGCTAAGGGCGCGCTTTCGAATTCTCCACTGAAGGACGCATACCCTTGGCTCAGATCCGCCACGCGCTGACCACCAAACGCGCCGACGATTTCGCCGCTTGGTATCAGGAGGTGATATCCGCCGCCGACATGGCCGAAGAATCGGGCGTGCGCGGCTGCATGGTGATCAAGCCGTGGGGCTACGGCATCTGGGAACGGTTGCAGCGCCTGCTCGACGACCGGATCAAGGAAACCGGGCACGACAACGCTTATTTCCCCCTGTTCATCCCCCTCGCCAATTTCGAGCGCGAGGCGGAGCATGTCGACGGCTTTGCCAAGGAAATGGCGGTCGTCACCCATCACCGCCTGATCGCCGGGCCCGATGGCGGGCTGATCCCCGATCCCGAGGCGAAGCTGGAAGAACCCCTCGTGGTGCGCCCCACCAGCGAGACGATCATCGGCGATGCCATGGCGCGCTGGGTCCAGAGCTGGCGGGACCTTCCCCTGAAGCTCAACCAATGGGCCAATGTCGTGCGTTGGGAGATGCGCACACGGATGTTCCTGCGCACGGCCGAATTTCTCTGGCAGGAGGGCCACACCGCGCACGAGACCGAGGCGGAGGCGAAAGAGCACACCCTGCGCATGCTCGAAGTCTATCGCCAATGCGCCGAAGAGGATCTGGCGCTCCCCGTGATCGCGGGCGAGAAGCCGGAGAACGAGCGCTTCCCCGGCGCAGTCGAGACCTGGTCGATCGAAGCGATGATGCAGGACGGCAAGGCGCTCCAGGCCGGGACCAGCCATTATCTCGGCACCAATTTCAGCCGCGCATCGGGCATCAGCTTCCAGAACCGCGAGGGCAGCGAGACGCTGGCCCATACGACCAGCTGGGGCGTCTCGACGCGGATGATCGGCGGCATGATCATGGCGCATGGCGACGATGACGGTCTGCGCGTGCCGCCGCGCCTGGCCCCATGGCAAGTCGTGATCCTGCCCATGCTGCGCGACAATGACGAAGATGCCGCGCTGATCGAGTATTGCGAAGGGCTGCGCGCCACGCTCGCCGGGCAGCATGTGCTTGGCGAGAAGCTGCGCGTGCTGCTCGATACGAAACCGGGAAAGGCTGCCGCCAAGCGCTGGGACTGGGTGCGCAAGGGCGCGCCGGTCATCGTCGAAGTCGGTGGGCGCGACATGCAGAACGGCGTGGTTTCGATGCTGCGCCGCGACCGTTTGTGGGACGAGAATTCGGGCAAGCCTGCCTTCGAAGCGCCAACCCGCGAGATCGCCGGGCAGACCATTCCCGATGTGCTCGCCGATATGCAGGCCGCTCTGCTGACCGAAGCCCGCGACCGGCGCGAGGCCAATATCACGCGCGGCGTGGACAGCTACGACGCGGTGGAAGCGCATTTCAATTCGGACGCGAAATATCCCGGCTGGGTCGAAGTGCAGTGGTCGAAGCCGACCGGGGCGGCGCTCGATCAGGTGGTCGAGCGGTTGAAGGCCTTGAAGCTGACGATCCGCAACGTGCCGACGGACGCCGCGCCTGCCGACGGAGAATGTATCTTCACCGGCGATCCTGCGGTCGAGCGGATCTTGCTAGCGCGAGCGTACTGAGCGCGGTGGTCCGCCATGCGGGGCAGGGGTGGGAAAATGCGCCCACCTGCCCCATATCGGACCTATGACAAAACAGAACAAGAACCGGCAACCTAAAGGTATGCCGAGCAAAGACCAAATTCTCGAATTCATCCAGACCTCCGAGACCCCCGCTGGAAAGCGTGAGATCGCCAAGGCGTTCGGTCTCAAGGGGCAGGAGAAGATAACGCTCAAAAAGCGCCTGAAGGACATGGCCGAAGAAGGCCTGATCGATGGCAAGCGCACAGCCTATCATCGGATGGGCGGCGTACCGAAGGTAACTGTTCTCAAGGTGGTCGAAATCGACGACGGCGACGTCTTCGCCCAGCCCGAGAACTGGAACCCGGACAGCGATGAGAAGCCGCCGCTCTTGCTCGTCAAAGAGACGAAGAAGATGGCGGCGCTCAAACGCGGCGACCGCGTGCTTGCGCGCAACGAGGAGACCGCGCGCGGCTGGCGCGCCACGCCAATCAAGAAGCTCCCCGCTCGCAGCGAAGGCCTCATGGGTGTCGTCGAGTTCGACGGCGGCGGAAAGCCCTGGCTCGCCCCGGTCGACAAGCGCGTCCGTAATTCCTCGCTGATCTCCGATCTCGGCGGGGCGGAGGAGGGCGAACTCGTCCTCGCCGAACGCACCGGGAAATCGCCGCGCGCGGGCGTGAAAGTGGTCGAGGTGATCGGCGATCCGCTTGCGCCCAAGAGCTTCAGCCTGATCGCCATCGCCAAGCACGGAATCCCGCACATCTTTCCCGAAGAGGCGATGGCCGAGGCGGAGCGCGCGGTCGACCTGCCTCTGTCGGAAGACAAGCGCGAGGATCTGCGAGATGTGCCCATCGTGGCGATCGACCCCGCCGATGCGCGCGACCACGACGATGCGATCTGGGCGGAGCCGGATGGAAATGGCGGCTACAAGGCTATCGTCGCCATTGCCGACGTGAGCTATTACGTGCGCCCCGGCGGCGCGCTCGACCGCGAAGCGAGAATGCGCGGCAATTCGGTCTATTTCCCCGACCGCGTCGTCCCGATGCTGCCCGAAGTCCTGAGCGCCGATGTCTGCTCGCTCGTCGAGGAGCAGGACCGCGCAGCGATGGCCTGCCACATGACCATCTCGCCCGAAGGCAAGATCACCGATTGGCGCTTCACCCGCGCGATCGTCCGATTGGCGGCGAATATCGCCTACGAAGACGCGCAGAAAGCCATCGACGACGGCTCGGCGGACAAGCTTCTCCAAGACCTCTGGGGCGCCTGGAAGCTGCTCTACAAGGCAAGGCAGGCCCGCGACCCGCTCGACCTCGATCTGCCCGAACGTCAGGTGCGCCTGAACGATGAAGGGGTGATCGAGGAGATCGCCGTACGCGAACGGCTCGACGCGCATCGCGTGGTCGAGGATTTCATGATCGCCGCCAACGTCGCCGCCGCCAAGGCGCTGGAGGCGAAGAAGGCTCCGGTCGTCTACCGCGTCCACGAGCAGCCGAGCCGCGAGAAGCTCTCCGCCTTCAAGGAGTATCTCGAAAGCCAGGGCCGCAGCTTCGCGCTGGGGCAGGTCATTACGCCGGGTATCTTCAACCGCATGCTCAAGGACGTGTCCGATCCGGCGGAAAAGGCGCTGATCATGGAAGCCGTCCTGCGCAGCCAGACGCAGGCTTTTTACGGGCCTGCCAATGCTGGGCATTTCGGCCTTGCGCTCGGCAGCTACGCGCATTTCACCTCGCCCATCCGGCGCTATGCGGACCTTTTGGTCCATCGCTCGCTGGTCGATGCCTACAAGCTCGAACAGCCGAAGACGAAGCTCGACCTTCCTGAAGCGACTGGTCTGTCGGAGCGCGACAAATCCGCGCTCGGCAACATCACCGATGCGATCAGCCAGACCGAACGCCGCGCGATGGAGGCGGAGCGCGACACGATCGATCGCTATGTCGCCGCATGGCTGTCGGGCCGCGTGGGCGAGACCTTCGATGCGCGCATCACCGGCGTCCAGGGCTTCGGCTTCTTCGCCACGATCGACAAGCTCGGCGGTGACGGCCTCGTGCCGGTCAGCACGCTGGGCCGCGAATATTTCCGCTATGACGAGGCGGCGCAGAAGCTGATCGGCGAAAGCAGCGGCATCGAATACGCCGTCGGCGATCGCCTGAAGCTGAAGCTCGCCGAAGCGAATGCGCTGACCGGCGCGCTCAAGTTCGAGGTTCCCGATAGCGACGGCCAGAGCATCGAGAAGAGGGGCGACCGTCCTCCTCCCAAGAAGGGTCATCGCAAGGGTCCGAGCAAGGGGAGCGGCGCACCGCGACAGAACCATGCCCAGGGTCAGCGCGGCCGTCCCAAGAACATCCGCCATCAGGGGCGCGGCAAGAAGAAATGACGGAACGGGAACGGGGCGCGGGCCATTTAACGGGCAAAGGAGATTTCATCGATGCTCAAGCCTGGCCAGCCCGTTCCCGCCCTCGACCTGCCGCTGACGATCGAGGCGCGCTTCGAATTGGAGAAACAGAACCCTGACAATTTCACGATGCTCGTCTTCTATCGCGGGAAGCATTGCCCGATCTGCAAGAAGTACCTCACCGAACTCGGCGGCAAACTCGACAAGTTCACGGACAAGGGCATCAACGTCTTCGCAATCTCGATGGACAGCCCCGAACGGGCGGCGGTGAGTCACGAGGAGTGGGACACGCACGATCTCCCGCTCGCCCACTCGCTGAGCGAGGACAAGGCGCGCGAATACGGCCTCTATATCTCGGAAAAGCGCGAGGGCAGTGAGGAGCCTGACGTCTTCTCGGAACCCGGCCTGTTCGTGGTCAAGCCGGACGGCACGCTGCATTTCGCCGTCGTACAGAGCGCACCGTTCACACGCCCCGATCTCGACGATCTGCTCGAAGGGCTAATGTTCACGATCGAAAAGGATTATCCGACGCGCGGTACCCGCACCTGATCCGCGCCGTTACGCGAGGCGGTCGAGCGCCTCGTTGTCGAGACCTCCGGGCACGATATAGAGCGGGCAGGGAAGGCTGCCCGCATCATGCGCGAAATGAGTGATCAGCGGGCCCGGGCCCCCTTCGCGATTGGCGCCGAGAACCAGCGCCGCGATGTCCTCGCGCTCGTTCAGATAATTGCGCACGACTTCCTGCGGATTGCCGCTGCGCACCGCGATCTGCGGCATCTTGCCGCTTTCCGCGAAGATGTTTCCGGCGGCGGAATTGGCCATGACTTCGGCCCGATCCTTCGCCTCCTGCTCGATCGTCGCCTGCACCGCGCCGAACGCGTTGAAGTTCTGGCGGGGCACCAGCGCCAGGATATGCAATGTGCCACCGGTGCGTGCGGCGCGCAGGCTGGCGAAGCGCAGCGCGATCTTCGCCTCCTCCGTTTCGTCCATCACGACCAGGTAAATGCGCATCGGACCGTCTCCCTTTGCCCCTGTCCCCTTACCCGGTCCCGGGCAGGCTGCGCGTATCCGGCAAATTCGTATTCACTGCAAGGACCTTGCGGCGGTCGCCCGGTTTGGGCAGAGGTGCTGCGAACCGAACCGTCAGCTTCCCGCGCGAGGACGTAACGTAAACCATGCCCACTCCGATCAAGATGCCCGCTCTGTCGCCTACAATGGAGGAGGGCACGCTTGCGCGCTGGCTCATCAAGCCGGGCGACAAGGTCCAGGCTGGCGACATCATGGCCGAGATCGAGACCGACAAGGCGACGATGGAGTTTGAAGCCGTGGACGAAGGCACGCTTGCTTCGATCGCGGTCGAGGAGGGTAGCGAAGGCGTGAAGGTCGGCACCGTCATCGCCGTGCTCGCCGAAGAAGGCGAGGATGTGGACGAAGCCGCCGCCGCCGAGACCGCAAAGGCTGCGCCCAAGGGCGATGCTGAAGAAGCGCGCGAGGAGAAGGTCGAACAGGAAGCGAAGCGGACAGAAGAACCGAAGGCCGACGCGAAGTCGTCCGCTTCTTCTGCTGCCCCCTCTGCCGCGCAAAATGCGTCCGCTCCTCAGCCGACCGGCGATCGGATCATCGCGTCGCCCCTCGCCAAGCGCATCGCGGAACAGAAGGGCCTCGACCTGTCGCAGGTAAAAGGCAGCGGCCCGAACGGACGCATCGTCAAGGCGGATGTCGAGAAGGCCGAACCGGGCAAGGTGTCCGCTTCCGCAAGCGACAAGGCGCGCGATCACGCCATGGCCGATCCCAAGACGCCTGCGAAGACTCCGGCAGAGAGCGATTTCGGCGCACCTTACGAAGCGCAGAAGCTCAACAATGTCCGCAAGGTCATCGCGCGCCGCTTGACCGAGGCCAAGCAGACCATCCCGCATATCTATCTGACGGTGGATGTGCGTCTCGACGCGCTGCTCAAGCTGCGCAGCCAGCTGAATGCCTCGCTCGAGGCGGATGGCGTCAAGCTGTCGGTCAACGACCTGCTGATCAAGGCGCTCGCCCGCGCGCTCCAGCGCGTGCCTGCCTGCAATGTCAGCTTCCAAGGCGACGAACTGCACCAGTATACGCGACAGGATATCTCGGTCGCGGTCGCGGCACCCAGTGGCCTGATCACGCCGATTATCGTCGATGCGGGTCGCAAGGGCCTCGCTCAGATCGGCACCGAGATGAAGGAATTGGCCGGGAAGGCGCGCGATGGAAAATTGCAACCGCACGAATATCAGGGCGGCACAGCCAGCCTGTCCAATCTCGGCATGTTCGGCACCAAACAGTTCGACGCGGTCATCAATCCTCCGCAGGCGATGATCCTGGCGGTCGGCGCTGGCGAGCAGCGGCCTCATGTGATCGATGGCGCCCTCGGCGTCGCGACCGTGATGAGCGCCACTGGCAGCTTCGACCACCGCGCCATCGATGGCGCCGATGGGGCGCAGCTGATGGAAGCATTCAAGAACCTCTGCGAAAATCCGATGGGGCTGGTGGTCTGATCTTGCTGCGCGGACGTCTTCTTCTGCTGGCTTTACCGCTGCTTCTCGCCGCCTGCAGCGAAAGCGATGGTCCGACCGGTTCCTATGGCGCCAGCGAGGACGCCTCGCTTGGTCGCGACGGCCCGAGCGAACGCGCCGTGCAGATCGGGTTCGACGGACCGCGGTTCGATGCCTGCGCCAGTTTCGGGCGAGTGACCAATCTTTCAGCTGAGGGAGAGGGTCTCCCCGTGCTCGCAGCGCCTGCGGGAAGCGCCGAAGTTATCGACCGGATCGGGGTGGGGCGGGGTGTCTCCATGTGTCAGAAGGTCGGTGACTGGGTGGGCGTGGTCTATGCGCCCGACGCAGACGATCCGATCGATTGCGGCACCGGATCGCCCGTTCCCACCCGCCAGGCCTATGAAGGTCCCTGCCGCTCCGGTTGGGTCGATGAAGATTTCCTCAAACTGGTGGCCGGTTAAGATATGCCCGAACGCACTCCTCTTATCCGCGTCACCGCCATGCCGAGCGACACCAACCCCTATGGCGGCATATTCGGTGGCTGGCTCATGAGCCAGATGGCGCTCGGCGCAGGATCGCTTGCGAGCCGCGTGGGCGAGGGCAAGGCGGTGGTCGTCTCGGCCAGCGACTTCGGCTTCCCCGGCGCGATGGCGGTCGGCGACGAATTGTCCGTCTATGGCGACATCGTCGAGACTGGCACGACTTCCCTGACGATCGCGATCGAAGCGATTGCGCGCGCCCGCAATGGCGAGGCCGAGACCAAGGTCGCCCAAGGCAATTTCAAATTCGTCCTCCTCGACGACGAGGACAAACCGCGGCCTGTTCGCATGGCGGGGCAAGCGGCCCTATCGGCTAACGATTAGAGAGATTTATGGCTGACACTTCCTATGACGTCATCGTTCTCGGCTCCGGACCGGGCGGCTATGTCGCGGCGATCCGCTGTGCGCAGCTGGGTTTGAAGACCGCCATCGTCGAACGCGAATTGCTTGGCGGGATCTGCCTCAATTGGGGCTGCATCCCGACCAAGGCGCTGCTGCGCTCGGCGGAAATCATGCATTACGCGCAGCACGCCAAGGATTACGGGCTCAAGATCGCGGGCGAGATCGAGGCCGATCTGGACGCAGTGGTGAAACGCAGCCGCGGCGTCGCGAAACAGCTCAATCAGGGCGTTACGCACCTGATGAAGAAGAACAAGATCGCGGTGCATATGGGCGAAGGAACGCTGACCGGGCCGACCTCGCTCACAGTGAAATCCGACAAGGGCGAGGAGAAGCTCACCGCCAAGCACGTGATCGTCGCCACAGGCGCCCGCGCACGCGATCTGCCTTTCGCCAAGGCGGACGGAAAGCGGGTTTGGACCTATCGCCACGCCATGACGCCCACCGAATTGCCGACCAAGCTGCTCGTCATCGGATCGGGCGCGATCGGCATCGAATTCGCGAGCTTCTACAACGACATGGGCGTCGATGTGACCGTGGTCGAAATGCTCGACCGGATCGTGCCGGTGGAGGACAAGGACGTCAGCGCCTTCCTCGAAAAATCGCTCACCAAGCAGGGCATGACGATCATGACCGGCGCCGGGGTCGAGGATATCAAGGTGTCCGACACAGGCGTGAAGGCGAAGATCAAGGGTAAGGACGGCAAGGTCGCAGAGACCGAGTTTTCACACTGCATCACCGCCATCGGCATCGTGCCCAACACCGAGACCATCGGCATCGAAAAACTGGCCGAGATGGATCGCGGCTTTATCCAGATCGATCCCTATGGCCGTACGAAGTCGAAGGGCCTGTGGGCCATCGGCGATTGTACCCCCGGACCGTGGCTGGCGCACAAGGCGAGCCACGAGGGCGTCACTTGCGCCGAAGCGATCGCGAAGGAACTCGGCAACAAGGAGGTACACCCGCACCCGCTCGATCGCAGCAACATTCCCGGCTGCACCTATTGCCACCCCCAGATCGCCAGCGTCGGTCTGACTGAAGCGAGGGCGAAGGAAGCGGGCCACGAGGTCAAGGCAGGCACCTTCCCCTTCATCGGCAACGGCAAGGCCATCGCGCTGGGCGAGGCGGAGGGTTTCGTGAAGACCGTGTTCGATGCGAAGACCGGCGAATTGCTCGGCGCGCATATGGTAGGTGCCGAAGTGACCGAGATGATCCAGGGCTTCGTCGTCGGCAAGACGCTGGAGACGACCGAGGCGGAGCTGATGAACACGGTCTTCCCGCATCCGACCATCAGCGAATCGATGCACGAGAGCGTGCTTGCGAGCTATGGACGGGCGCTCCATATCTGATGACGTGTGCTGAAAGGGTCGGGGCGAGATGACCGGTTTCCTCATTCTCGCTTTCCTGATCCTCGTCGCCAGCGTGGTCGCCGTCCCGCTGGCGAGCCGGTTCGGGCTCGGCTCGGTGCTCGGATATCTCTTGGCAGGCATGGCGATCAGCCCGCTGCTTGCGGCCTTGCGGGTGGATGTCGAGGCCTTGCAGGTCTTTGCCGAATTCGGCGTGGTGATGATGCTGTTCATCGTCGGGCTGGAACTCGAACCCAAGCGCTTGTGGGAAATGCGCGGCAAGCTTTTCGGCCTGGGCGGCGGACAGGTGCTGCTGACGACGCTCGCCATCGCCAGCATCGCGCTGCTCGACGATCGGCCCAGGCAAACGGCGCTTGCGATCGGGATGGTCCTCGCGCTTTCCTCGACTGCGATCATCGTCCAGACCCTGACCGAAAAGAACCTGATGCGCTCCGAGGGGGGAGAGGCGAGCTTCAGCGTCCTGCTGGTTCAGGATGTCGCGGTGATCCCGATCCTCGCTCTGCTGCCCTTCCTCGCCATGCCCGAACTTTTAGCGACGGCGGGCGCCCATGCCGGCGATGCGGCGCATCATGGCGGGATCGACCTGACCGCGGCCATGCCGGTCTGGCTGGCCGCGCTGGCGCGCCTCGCGGCGGTGGGCGTGGTCATCGCGCTCGGGATCTATGCGATTCGTCCGCTCTTCCGCTATATCGCCGCCGCCAATCTGCGCGAGCTCTTCACCGCTGCCGCACTGGTGGTGGTGATCGGGATCGCTCTCATGATGTCGCTGGTGGGTCTCAGCCCGGCTTTGGGCGCCTTCGTCGCGGGCGTCGTCCTCGCCACCAGCGAATACCGGCACGAGCTTGAAAGCGACATCAATCCCTTCAAGGGCCTTCTGCTCGGCCTGTTCTTCATCACCGTCGGGGCCGGGATCGATTTCGGTCTCGCCAGCGATATCTGGCCGACCGTTCTGTTCTGGGCGATGGTGACGATCGCGGCCAAGATGGCGGTTCTGCTGGCCGTCGGCTGGCTCTACGGGCTTCGCAAGCAGGCGCTCTGGCTGTTCGCGCTGAGCCTGCCCCAGGCTGGCGAGTTCGCCTTCGTCCTGATCTCCTTCGGGATCGCCAGCGCGGTTTTCGACACCGCGCTCGCCGATCTGCTGCTGCTGGTTGTGGCGCTGACCATGCTGCTCACGCCTCTGCTGTTCATTTTCTACGACAAGGTCGTCGCCCATGCCTATTGCGCGGGCGACGATCGCGAGGCGGACGCAATCGAGGAGGAAAATCCGGTCATCATCGCCGGGAGAGGCCGCATGGGCGGGATCGTCGATCGGATGCTGCAAGCCGCCGGCTATTCCACCACGGTCATCGACTACGATTCGCAACAGCTCGAAATCGTGCGGAAATTCGGCTTCCGCACCTATTTCGGCGATGCGACCCGACCCGACCTTCTCGCATCGGCGGGGATAGACAAAGCGAGGCTGTTGGTCGTCGCGCTCGACGAGCGGGAGCAGATCGACAAATTGGTGCAATATGCAGTGAAGAACTTTCCCGGTCTGCACGTCCTCGCCCGCGCGATCGATCGCAACCATGTCTACGAACTATGGGCCTACGGATGCCGCGATATCGTGCGCGAGACCTATGACAGTTCGCTGCGCATGGGCCGATCCGCATTCGAAGCGCTCGGGATGGACGAGGATCAGGCCGAAGCGGCTGCGGATGCGTTTGAGACCATGGACCGCAGCACCATGCGCGACATCGCCAATCTCTACCGCCTCGATATTCCCTATCACGAGAACGAGGCCCTGATCGCAAGGGTGCGAGAATTGCGCTCGGAATGGGATCCGATCCTGCGCGAACAGATGGACGATATCCTACGCAATCGACCCTCCTGAGCCCACACCACTCGCTCAGGCGCAATTTTCCAGCACTTCGGCGCATCGGCCGACCATGGCGGAGCCATGTCGATTTTCGGGCGTTGTTCGCGTGAGAGGAGTTTGTGATGGAATACGAAATCGATGACGATCCGCAGGGCCTGCAGGACGAGCCCGAAGGCGATCGGGATGGTGGTCTGGTCGAAGACCACATCGCGCTCAAGAACCAGTCGAGCGTCAGTCCTGAGGATTATCCCAAGAAGCGACGGCAGGATCAGTCGCTGGCTCAAAAACCGAAAATGGGCGAATAAACAGGCCGCTTAAAAGGGGGGCCGGGTCGAACAGCAAGTCGATCCGGCCTTGATTGTGCCTGCTGCCTGACTTGCAAACGGATGGCGGACAGGGTGGGATTCGAACCCACGGAGGGCTTGCACCCTCGCCGGTTTTCAAGACCGGTGCATTCAACCGCTCTGCCACCTGTCCGCGCTTCGCTCGCGCTACTGTGATCGCTTGCGGATGTCACGCTTGGAAATCGCAGCGAGATTTATACACCGCAAGCCGACGAATTTTCGGGAACGAGGACAGGGCGTTTCGGGTAAGCGACAGACGACATTCCTTGTTCATCCCGCCTGTGAGACAAGCGCCTTATGACATTCAAGCACCTCCTCGCCAGCGCCGCGCTCTGCCTTTCGTCCTTCGCCATCGCTTCACCCGCTGCGGCGCAGGGCGATCTATCCTTCGATGCCTACCTGCAATTGGTCATCGCGAAGGCCCGCGCCCAGGGGGTGAGCGAAAGCACCATCGCGCGCATGACCGCCGGGCTCGAGCCGAGTTCGCGTGTAATCGAACTCGATCGCGACCAGCCCGGCTCGTCTTCGGGCAGCGGATATCCGCCCCTTTCAGCCTATATCGATCGCCACGTCGATGCCGCGCGCATCAATGGCGGCAGGCGCGAGTATCGTTCGGCGAGCGGCGTGTTGCGCGGGATCGAGCAGGAATATGGCGTCCCCGGCGATATCCTTGTCGCGATCTGGGGGCATGAGACGGCCTATGGCGCGGTTCGCGGTGGGTTCGACCTGTCGCAGGCGCTGGCGACGCTCGCTTGGGAAGGGCGCCGCCGCGATCTGTTCGAGGCCGAATTCATCGACCTCCTCAAGGTCGCCGACAAGGGCTACTCGCGCTCCGAATTGAAGGGCAGCTGGGCGGGCGCGTTCGGCAATCCGCAATTCCTCCCCAGCGTCTATCTGCGCCTCGCCACCGATGGCGATGGCGACGGGCGCGCTAACATATTCACCAATCGCAGTGACACGCTGGCCTCGATCGCCAATTATTTTCGCGATGCCGGATGGCGGACGGGAGAACCTTGGGGCGTGCCCGCTTACGTTCCGTCGAGTTTCAATACGGACAGCGTCGCCACCGAACTGGTCGCCCCGGTCTGTCCGCGCGTCCATGAACGGCATAGCCAGTTCAAGACGGTCGAGGAATGGCGCGCTCTGGGCATTCAACCGCAGCGGCCCTTGCCCGCCGGGACCATGGTGTCCCTGTTCCGCCCGGACGGGCCGGGCACGCCGGCATGGCTCTTAACCACAAATTATCGGGTTATCCTCGAATATAACTGTTCGAACTATTACGCGATGAGTGTGGGGCTGCTGGCCGATGAGATTTCCCGTTAGGCGCACAGGGCTGCCACTGTCGCGCACAGGATCGCTGCTGCTCTGCGGCGCAGCGACGTTGTCGCTGGTCTCGTGCGGCCTTGGCGGTTTCGGGGGTGTGGATTCGGCGGCGGAGCCTCCCGTGACGAGCGCGGCGCGTTCGATCCCGACCGGTCCGGCCGCCGATTACCCCATGGTTCTGGGTGAGCCGTTCACCATAGATGGCATCACTTATACGCCTGCGGACACCTATAATTACGATGAGGTCGGTTACGCGACTTTCGACGACGACACAGCGGTCGGGATAACCGTCGCCCATCGTACCCTTCCCATGCCGAGCTATGTCGAGATAACCTCGCTCGAAAGCGGGCGCACAATACTCGCCCGCGTCGAACGGCGTGGTCCGATGACCAATACGCGGCTGCTCGGCCTCTCGCGCGCAGCTGCGGCGCAGCTGGGCGTGGGCGAGGGCGCTCCCCTGCGGGTGCGCCGCGTAAACCCACCCGAGGATCAGCGCGCCGAATTGCGGGCAGACCGCAGCGTCGATCCGCGCATGGAGACGCCGCAGGGCCTGCTGGACGTGTTGAAGCGCCAATTGCCCGAAGTCGGCAGCGTGTCGCTCGCCAAGGCAGCAACCGGCTCGCGAACCGGCGACGCAGGCGATAGCCCACGTTCGACCATCGAGACGATCGACCCGACGACGGAGATCGAGCCCACCTCGAACGACACGCGCCCGACACCGTCGCCCGCGCCTAGTCCGGCAACCCCGGCTGCGACCGAGGAAGTTCCTCCGGCAGCGACACCGGCAGCGCGTGGAGATTTCGCCGTGCAGGCGGGCGCGTATTCCTCGCGTGCTTCGGCCCAGAAGGTGGCCGACGCGGTTGGTGGCTATCTCGAACCGGCAGGTTCGCTGTTCCGGGTTCGCGTCGGGCCGTTCGCCAACCGTGGAGAGGCGGCGAGCGCGCTCGCCAAGGTGCGCGGAGCGGGCTATAGGGACGCGCAGATCGTCACTACCAGATAGAGCGCCGGACGCTTCCGGTGCGGGAGCGAAAGTGCGGCTTCGTTTGAAATTCCTGAGTCTCGGCCTTGTTGGCGCGCTGGCGGCCACCTCGGCAGGCCATGCCGCACCCGCTGCGGATGCGCGCATTCCGACACCCTACGAAGCGCCGATCGCCATGCTCGTCGATCTGTCGAGCGGGCAGACCCTGTTCGCGCGCGAAGAGGACCGGCGCTTCATGCCCGCCTCGATCACCAAGGTCATGACCACCATGGTGGCGTTCGAATGGATGGAGCGCGGCAAGCTCTTCCCACAACAGGTGATGACCGTCCGGCCCGACACGTTCCGCGCCTGGAACCGCAAGGGATCGACCATGTATCTGCCGCATGATGCGCGCATCACGGTCGATGAATTGCTGCACGGGATCACCACCGTTTCCGCCAATGACGCGTCGGTCGTGTTGGCCGAAGGCGCCGCCGGATCGGTTGCGCGTTGGGCGGCGGCGATGAACGATACGGCCGCGCGGCTCGGCATGGCGGATAGTCATTTCAACACGCCGAACGGCTGGATGGATGACGGGCAGACCTTCGTCACCGCACGCGATCTCGTCACCCTCGGCAGCGCGATGCTCCGCCGCCACCCGTCGAAATATCATCATTTCGTAGGCAAAAAAGGGTTGGAATATAACGGCATTCGCCAGAACAACCACGATCCCATCAGCGGCGTGGTGCCGGGTGCGGACGGCATCAAGACCGGCTTCACCAATCAGGCAGGTTACGGGTTCCTGGGCAGTGCGGAGCGCAATGGCCGACGGCTGGTCATGGTCGTCGCCGCATCGCCGCGCGGGCGCGAACGCAATGACGCGGCGCGTGCGCTGATCGAATGGGGTTTTTCCAATTTCGACAGCCGACGCCTGTTCGAAACGAACGAGCGCATCGCGACCGCCGAGGTGCAGGATGGCGGCGTGTCCGAGATCGGGCTGGTCTCGCGCCGGCCCGTGCAGCTTTCGGTTCCCCATGGCAGAATGCCCAAGGTCGATCTTTCCGTTCGCTACGAAGGCCCTCTGCGCGCGCCGATCGCCGATGACGAGGAGGTCGCTCGCCTGGTCGTGACGGTCGATGGCGAACAGGTGAACACGCTGCCTCTCTATGCCGAGCGTCCGGTGACCGAAGCGACTGTCATCCAGCGTGTCTTCAACGGGCTGTGGGGCTGGGCAGGATGAGTGCAGCCAGGAATGCGCGCTTCATCGCGTTCGAGGGCGGGGAGGGCACCGGCAAGTCCACGCAGGCGCGCCTTCTGGCCGAACGGTTGCGAAACGCAGGTCTCGACACCGTGCTCACACGCGAGCCGGGCGGCACGCAAGGTGCCGAGGCGATCCGCACGCTCCTGCTCGATCCCCCCGGCGAAGGCTGGCCCATGCGCGCCGAAGCGCTGCTGTTCGCAGCAGCGCGCGCCGACCATGTCGCACGCCTGATCCGGCCTGCGTTATCGCAAGGGAAATGGGTCGTCTGCGACCGGTTTCTGGATTCGAGCCGGGCCTATCAGGGGCTTGCCGGCGATCTGGGTGATGACCTCGTGCGCGTCCTGCACGATCGGGGCAGCGAAGGATTGCTGCCCGACCTGACCGTGGTGATCACCGCCGACGCCGAGACGATCGCGTCCCGGCTGGCTGCGCGCGACGGCGATGCGAGCGATGCGATCGGCGGGCGGGACGCCGCCTATCACGCGCGCGTCAACGCTGCCTTCGTCCGCTTCGCCGAGGCGGAACCCGATCGCTTTATAGTGGTGGATGGACTGGGTGCGCCTGACGAGGTCGCCGAGCGCGTCTGGCAGGCGATATCGCCCTTGCTCGAAGGTGGCGCATGAGATTGGTCGGGCACGAGCAGGCCCGCGCCGCCTGGCGCGATGCGCTGGATGGGGAACGGATGCACCATGCCTGGCTGCTGGCGGGCAAGGCCGGGCTGGGCAAGATGCAGTTCGCCCTCGCCGCGGCTCGCGAACTGGTAGGTGCCGCGCCAGCGCTGGAGCAGCACCCCGATATCCACGTGCTCACCAATCTTCCCAAGGACGACAAGGAAGAGAAAAAGCGCGAGGAGGGAAAGCCCTACGAGACCAAGCGGAATATCGCGATCGCGCAGATCCGCGCCATGCAACAGAGGCTGACGACGCGCCCGACGCTGGGCGAACGGCGCGCGATCATCATCGACCCGGCTGACGATATGGAGCGCAACGCGTCGAATGCCTTGCTCAAGAGCCTGGAGGAGCCGCCGCGTGGCACCTATTTCCTGCTCGTCAGCCATCGACCCTCGCGGCTGCTGCCGACAATCCGCTCGCGATGTCGCACGCTCCGCTTCGCCGCCCTGCCGGACGATGCGATGCAGGCGATCCTCCTCGAACAGGCACCCGCTTGCGATGCCGCGACACGGTCTGCCGCCATCGCCGCCGCCGCGGGATCGCCCGGTCGCGCGCTCGGTTTCATTGCCAGCGGCCTCGGCCCGGTGGCGGTATTGATGCGGCGAATTTTGGGCGAAGGGGATGCCGGCTTCGTGATGCGCGGCGAACTCGCCGCCTCGCTCGGCGCACGGCCCGACCGCGCCAAGCTTGAAGCCGCGCTCGATCTCGCGCGCTCCATCCTCGACGAAGACGTCGACACTCTCCCGGCGGACACGCTGACGCCGCGTGTCGAAGCGCATGCCGAACTCGTGCGCCTGACCGGCGAGCTGGCGACCTATAATTACGACCCCGGCCTGCTGGCGATGGAAATCGGCACCTTGCTCGCCGGAGCGGCCCCGGCTAGCGAACGCGCCAATGTCTGAACCCTTCTATATCACCACGGCGATCAATTACCCCAATGGTCGTCCCCATATCGGCCACGCCTACGAAGCGATCGCCGCCGATGTCATCGCGCGTTTCCAGCGGCTGCGCGGGCGCGACGTCCGTTTCCAGACCGGCACCGACGAACACGGCCTCAAAATGGCGCGCAAGGCCGAAGAGCAGGGCCGTTCCCCGCGCGAACTTGCCGACGAAATGTCGGGATATTTCAAAGTGATGGACGACGCTCTCGACATCTCCTACGATCGGTTCATCCGCACGGCCGAGCCGGATCATCACGCCGCCAGCCAGGCAATCTGGCGCGCGATGGAGGCGAAGGGCGACCTTTATCTCGATCGCTACGAAGGCTGGTATTCGGTCCGCGACGAAGCCTATTACGATGAAAGCGAATTGAGCGAGGATGCGGACGGCGCCAAGCTGTCGCCGCAGGGCACGCCGGTCGAATGGACGGTCGAGGAAAGCTGGTTCTTCCGCCTGTCGAATTATCAGGATCGCCTGCTCGAACTGCTCAACCGCCCCGGCTTTCTCGAACCGGAGAGCCGCCGCAACGAGATGATCGCCTTCGTGTCGCAGGGCCTCCGGGATCTCTCGGTCAGCCGCACCAGCTTCGATTGGGGCGTGAAGGTGCCGGGGAGCGAGAACCACGTGATGTATGTCTGGGTCGATGCACTCACCAATTACATCACCGGCCTCGGCTACCCGAACGATACCGAGGAATGGCGCAAATTCTGGCCTGCCAGCCTGCACCTGATCGGTAAGGACATTGTGCGTTTCCACACCGTTTATTGGCCGGCTTTCCTGATGAGCGCCGATCTGCCGGTGCCGCAAAAGGTGTTCGGCCACGGCTTCATCCTCAATCGCGGCCAGAAGGAGTCGAAATCGCTTGGCAATGTGACGGATCCGCTGGCGCTGGCCGAGACGTTCGGCGTCGACAATCTGCGCTATTTCCTGATGCGAGAAGTCGCCTTCGGGCAGGACGGCAGCTATTCCCCGCAAGCGATCGTAACGCGCTGCAATGCCGAACTCGCCAACAGTTTCGGCAATCTGGTGCAGCGGACCTTGTCGATGATCGCCAAGAACATGGACGGCGCGATTCTCGATTTCGAGGCAAATGGCGAGGATAAGGCCTTGCTTTCCAAGGTTCATTCGGCCTGCCGCGAGACCCTCCCGCGCGATTTCGAGGCGCTTTCCTTCAGCACCGGCATCGAGGCGTGGATGCAGGCGGTGTGGGCCTGCAACCAGTATGTCGACGAACAGGCGCCCTGGGCCCTGCGCAAGACCGATCCGAAGCGGATGGAGGCGGTTTTGCTGACACTCTTCGTCGCGATCCGCGATCTCGCACTCGCGATACAGCCGGTCGTGCCGTCCAAGGCCAAGGCCGTACTCGACATGCTCGGCGTGGCCGAAAACCAGCGCGATTATGCCGCCCTCGCCGACGAGAGCTGGTACGGGACGTTGGTTGCGGCCGGGCATCGGATCGGCAAGCCCGAACCTCAGTTCCCCCGCCTTGAAATGCCCGAAACCGAGACCGCCTGATGCTGGTCGATAGCCATTGCCACTTGGAATATAAGGGCCTCGTCGAAGACCAGGACGCCGTTCTCGATCGGGCGCGGGCGGTGGGTGTCGGCGCGTTTCTCAACATCTCGACCAAGAGGAGCGAGTGGGATCAGGTCGTGCAGACCGCGCACCGCGCTCCCGATGTCTATGCGAGCGTCGGCATTCACCCGCATAACGCGGACGATCATCAGGATTTGACCGAAGACGCTCTGTTCCAAGCAACCCAGGACCCGCGGGTGATCGGTATCGGTGAAACGGGCCTCGACTATTATTACGAGCATTCCGACCGCGCGGTGCAGCAGCGCCTGTTTCGTCTGCACATCGCGGTGGCGCGGCGTACGGACCTTCCGCTCATCATCCACACGCGCGACGCCGAGGAAGATACGCTCGCCATCCTGACCGACGAGATGGGGAAGGGCGCGTTTCCAGCCCTCATCCATTGCTTCACGGCCTCGGCGGAGTTTGGTGAGAAGGTCCTCGAACTGGGCTTGTCTATCTCACTGTCGGGCATCGTAACCTTCAAGAACGCCAAGGACTTGCAGGCAGTTGCGAAGACCGTTCCGCAGGATCGGTTGCTGGTGGAAACCGACAGTCCCTTCCTCGCGCCGGTCCCACATCGCGGCAAAACCTGCGAACCCGGCTTCGTTCGCAATACGGCCGAGTTTCTGGCCGATCTGCGCGGTGATACATTGGGAGAACTGGCCGCGCGTACGACCGAGAATTTCTACGCGCTGTTCTCGAAGGCGGTTCGTCCGTGAAATTCCTGATGCTCGGCTCGGGCACCTCGACCGGCGTTCCGCGGATCGGCGAGGATTGGGGGGCTTGCGATCCCGCAGAACCGAAAAACCGCCGCAGCCGCGTGTCGATCATCGTGGAAAACGATGCCGGACAGAGGGTTCTGGTCGATACTTCGCCCGATTTGAGAAACCAGTTGCTGGCAAACCGGATCGACCGCGTGGACGCCGTGTTGTGGACGCACGATCATGCTGATCACTGCCACGGCATCGACGATCTGCGGGTCATGCGATATTCGCGGAGCAACGCGCTACCGGGTCTGGCCCGCGCGCCGGTGATGGCGAACCTGAAACGGCGCTTCGACTACATCTTCGAGGGTCAGCACGGCTACCCGACGCTGATCGACATCAAGCCGGTCGAGAACGTCCGCATGATCGCGGGCTTCGGGCTCGCCGCAGTCGAAATGCCGCACGGGCCGACCACGAGCACCGGATACCGGTTCGAAGCGGACGGAGCGAGCCTCGTCTACGCGACCGATTACAGCGAACTCACCGATGATATGGTCGCCTGTTTCGATGGAGCGGATCTCATCATCAGCGACTGCCTGCGCCGTGACCCGCATCCGTCCCATGCGACGATTGGCATGGCGATCGATCTTATGAAACGCTGCCGTGCAAAAAAACTCGTCCTGACGCATCTCGACAAGAGCATGGATTACAGGACGTTGTCCAAGGAAGTTCCGAAGAACGTCATGGTCGGGTTCGATGGTCTCGAGGTAATGCTGTGAACGAATATCAGATCGTCTCGGTCATCTCGCTGATCGGCTTTCTGATCCTGGCGCTTGGTGCGTTGCGAACCCATCGGCTCGACCTGAGGCGAACGCTCATCATGGCAGGGATGTGGGTGGCGATCTTCGGGATTGTCGTACTCTTCGTGGATGCCGTCTCGTGACGATCAATGTCGCCTCTCGTTTAACATAATATTTATTATCAATCTAACGTACTCGACATGAGAGACGCTCAAAACCCTCAACTTGCCCGCCTGCTCGCGATCATGGCGCGCTTGCGCGATCCAGAGCGCGGTTGCGAATGGGATCTGGCTCAGGATTTTGCTTCGATAGCGCCTTACACGCTGGAAGAAGCCTATGAGGTCGCTGACGCGATTGCGCGTGCGGATATGGCGGATTTGCGGGACGAACTCGGCGATCTCCTGCTTCAGGTCGTGTTCCATGCCCGGATGGCGGAGGAAGCCGGATTGTTCGCATTCGAGGACGTCGCACGCTCCATCTCCGACAAGATGGAGGCCCGCCATCCGCATATCTTCGACGACGAAACCGGCACGATGGGTGAGACGCGCTGGGAAGCCCTCAAGGCTGGCGAAAGAAAAGCGCGAGGGAGCACCAGCGCAATGGACGGAGTGGCCCTGGCGCTGCCTGCCCTGATGCGCGCGCACAAGCTTCAGAAACGCGCCGCGCGCGACGGGTTCGACTGGCCGGACACCGAAGGGCCCGAAGCGAAGATCATCGAGGAAATCGAAGAGCTTAAAGCCGCTTCTCCGGAAACCTTGGAGGAAGAGACCGGTGACTTGCTGTTTGCCACGGTGAATTTCGTTCGCGCCCACGGCGTCGACGCGGAAAGCGCGTTGCGCGCGGCTAATGCCAAATTCGAACGACGCTATCGGGCCATGGAGGACAAGGTCTCAGGTGAGTTCGCCGCCCTCTCGCTCGACGAGCAGGAGGCGCTCTGGCAGGCCGTCAAGCGCGACGAATAAGCGGTTCCGCGTCCGCTTCCCCATCCAACGCTTCGAACCGGCCAAGCTCCTTATCGGTTAGGCGCACTTCGATCGTGCGCCATGGCCCGGTCTGCAAAAGAGCCTCGTCGGTTTCCGCCGGACTGTCTTCGAACACCTCGCCATGCGCGTGTAGCCAGGCGATCCGCGATCCGTCCGCAGCTGATAGCGTGATCGCATAGCGCCGCGCCCCGCTCGTCAGCAAACGCCCCAACCGCTCAGTCAGCGCGTCGACGCCTTCGCCCGTCATGGCGGAGATCGCCATGACATCCTCGTCCTCGATGGCGAGCGGTTCAATCTCGGCGCGCCTCTCGTCCGAAAGCGCGTCCCACTTGTTCCACGCCTCGACGATCGGGATCGTGCTGACCCCGTCCTCGTCCATTACGCCGAGATCGGCCAGAATCTCCAGGACCTCGCGCTTCTGCGCCCCAGCATCGGGGTTGGCCATGTCGCGCACATGGACGATGACGTCGGCGGCGGTGACTTCCTCCAATGTGGCGCGAAATGCCGCGACCAATTGGGTCGGCAGATCGGAGATGAAGCCCACCGTATCGGACAGGATCGCTTTCTCGACCCCCGGCAGCGCGACTGCGCGCATGGTCGGATCGAGCGTCGCGAACAGCAGGTCCTCGGCCATAACCTGCGCGCCGGTCATGCGATTAAAAAGTGTGGATTTTCCGGCGTTCGTATACCCCACCAGCGCCACCACCGGCCAGGGAGCCCGCCCTCGCCTCTCGCGGTGCAGGGTGCGGGTCTTGCGGACCTGCTCCAGCTCCTTGCGCAAGCGCGCCATGCGCGTGCGGATCATGCGCCGGTCGGCCTCGATCTGCGTCTCGCCCGGCCCGCCGAGGAAGCCGAAGCCGCCGCGCTGGCGCTCCAAGTGGGTCCAGCTGCGCACGAGACGGCTTTGCTGGTAATCGAGATGGGCCAGTTCGACCTGCAAGCGCCCTTCCGCCGTGGCCGCTCTCTCGCCAAAGATTTCGAGAATAAGCCCGGTGCGGTCGATCACCTTCCGCTTGAGCTTGTCTTCGAGATTGCGCTGCTGGATTGGGCTGAGCGAGCCATCGACGACCAGCAGCTCGATGTCTTCCAGCTTGCAGGTGGTGGCGATATTCTCGACCTGGCCGGATCCGAACAGGGTGTTCGGCTTCACGTCGCGTACGGGCAGCACGATCCCCTCTGCGACGACGATGCCGATCGCGAGCGCCAACCCCTTCGCTTCCTCCAATCGCGCCTCTGCATCGAGGTCCCGAGACTGGCCGCGGATATCGGGCACGATAACCAGCGCGCGCGCGCCGCGCGACACCTCGCCCATCAGATCATCATCGAAGCTCAGAGGTCGTCGTCCTCATCGTCCTCGGTCAGATCGACCGCGGTGGCTGGCTGAATCGTGGAAACGGCGTGCTTGTAGGCGAGCTGGACGTAGCCTTCGCGTTCCAGCAACATGCAGAACAGGTCGTAGGCGGCAATCGCGCCCTGGAGCATCACGCCGTTGACGAGGAACATCGTCACCTGCACCTCGGCCTCGCTAACCCGGCTGAGGAATACGTCCTGCAACAGCCGCTGCTTTGCGCCCGAGCCCTGACTGGCGAATTGCGCGGCATCGACGGGCGATCCAGGCATGATGGTGGAAATCGCGTGCTTGTAGACGAGTTGCGATTGCCCATCGCGCCGAAGCAGGATCGAGAAATTGTCGAACCAGGTGATGATGCCCTGCAGCTTCACGCCTTTGACCAGGAACATGGTCACCGGCGTCTTGTCGCGGCGGAGAAGATTGAGGAAAGCATCCTGTAGGTTCTGCGGTCGCCCGTTTTTCGTGCCGCCCTTCCCCGCTTTGCCTTTCGTTTCGGGCTTAGCGGACTCTTCCGGCTCGGGTTTGGGAGGGCGCGGACGGGCGCTGAGAGTGCGTTCGGACATTGATCTGCCTCCTGTATCCTTGGCGACCCGTCAGTCTCGGGACGCAATCTGAACCTTCCGCCGCATGATAACGCAGTCAGATTCGGTAACTCGTGCTTTGGGATGTGGCTTTGCCCCACCTTACGCAAATGGTCGTAAGGGCATCGCGTTCCGCTTAATCCCGCCGATCGGTCATTCCCAGCAGTTTCAGTTTGCGATGAAGAGCGGACCGTTCCATCCCGATGAAGGTCGCCGTTTTCGAGATATTGCCGGAAAAACGCCGGATCTGGACCGAGAGATATTCGCGTTCGAAGCTTTCGCGCGCCTCTCGCAAGGGTGCGCCCATCATCGCGGTGAGCGCCCCTCCCCCGCCCAGCTTACCGCCGGTAACCTCGCCCGCGAGCATTCCCGGCTCGACCGTGTCGAACTCCTCGCGCGGGGTCAGGATGACCGTGCGTTCGACGACGTTGCGCAACTGGCGGACATTGCCCGGCCAGTCATAGGCCTGGAGCGCGGCCATGGCCTCGTCGCTGATGGTGGGCGGCGGAAGACCCTGCTCGGCGGCATAACGCGCGAAGAAATGCGCCGCCAGCGCGGGGATATCGTCGCGCCGCTCGGATAGCGAGGGGACGGTGACCGGCACGACATTGAGACGGTAGAACAGGTCCTCGCGGAACCGCTTTTCCTCCATCTCCTTCTGAAGGTCGCGGGCGGTCGAGGAGACGACACGTACATCCACGCCGATCTGGCGTGAGCCGCCTACTCTCACGAAGCTCTGTTCGGTCAGGACGCGCAGAATCCGCGCCTGCGTCGAAAGCGGCATGTCCGCGACCTCGTCGAGATAGAGCGTGCCGCCATCGGCAAGTTCGAGGAGGCCCGGGCGCACAAGCTTGCCGTCCTGTTCCTCGCCGAACAATTCGTGCTCGAACCGTTCGGGCGTGATCCGCGCGGAATTGACGATGACGAAGGCGTGGTTCTCGCGCGGGCTCCAGGAATGCAGCAGCCGCGCCGCGACTTCCTTGCCAGCCCCCGCCGGCCCGTAGATCAGCACGCGGCTGCCGGTATTGGCCACGCGCTTCAACGTGGCGCGCACCTGCGTGATCGCGTTGCTGTTCCCGTTGAACTCCTCGCCGCCGACCAGATGGCTTTTCAACCGCGTATTCTCGCGCCGCAATCGCTCGGTTTCGGTCGCGCGCTCGACGAGATGGAGCAGGCGTTCGGCCTCGAAAGGCTTTTCGAGGAAATCCATCGCCCCGCGGCTGACGGCCGACACCGCCGTGTCGATATTCCCATGGCCCGAGAAGATGATGACCGGCAGGTCCGGCTCGCGCACCTTGATCGCGTCGAGCACTTCGAGCCCGTCCATGGGGCTGCCGTGAAGCCATACGTCGAGCAGGACGAGGCTTGGCCGCTTGGTATCGATCGCCTCCAGCGCGGAGGTGCTGTCCCCCGCCGTGCGGCAGTCATAGCCCTCGTCGCTGAGGACGCCGGAGACTAGCTCGCGAATATCGCGCTCGTCGTCGACGATCAGGATGTCCAGTGCCATGGTAATCTACCTCGTATCTTTCATGTCTTGCGCGTCGTCTTGCGCATCCGCGCTGCGTGCGGTCTCGCCTGCCTGATCGCCGGGGTGGCCCGGGTCGCGCGCGAAGCGAAGGGTGACCCGCGTGCCGCCTTCCGGGCGGACGGCGAACTGCATATCGCCGCCGTGTTCCTCGACGATCTTGTTCACGATGGCGAGGCCAAGCCCCGTGCCGCGCTCGCGCGTTGTCACGTAAGGCTCGACGATGCGTTCGCGATCTTTGGGAAGGCCCACCCCGTTATCCGCGATCGCGATGGAAATGCTGTCCTCAGCTGTCTCAAGCGTAACTTCGATCCGCCCGCGATAGTCCGGTCCGACCTCGCGCGCCGCTTCGGCCTCGACTGCTTCCGCCGCGTTCTTGAGCACGTTGGTCAGCGCCTGTCCGAACTGGTGACGATCGCACTGGATACGGATCGGCCCATCGATGTCGCCGGTCAGGTGGTAGTCGATCTCCGAATGGCCGACCTCCTGAAGGAAGAGCGACTGGCGTGTCAGGTCGAGTGCGTCTTCCAGGCGGAAGACCGGCTTGGGAAGCCGCGCGAAGCTGGAAAATTCATCGACCATGGTCCTGAGATCACCAACCTGGCGTTTGATCGTGTCGGTCAGCTCGTCGAACAGTTCGCCATCTTCGAGGATCTGGCGGCGATAGCGGCGTTTCAGCCTCTCGGTCGCGAGCTGTATCGGAGTGAGCGGGTTCTTGATCTCATGCGCGATCCGGCGCGCCACGTCGGACCAGGCGGCCTGCCGCTGGTCGAGCAGCTGGCGCGTGATATCCTCGAAGGTGATGACATGCCCATCGCGTTCGCGCGCGATTTTGACCGCCAGCGTCAGGAGGTCGCTTCCTTTGGTGTAGCCGACAATGCCCTGCTCCAGCCCGGCCGCGACCATGGCCGCGATCTGCGGGACGAGGCCGTGAACGGTCCGCTCCCCTTCTCCCTGTGGCCCGGCCCTATCGGCGCCCTGGTGACCAAGCAGCAAGCGCTCCGCCGGCCCATTCATCAGGAGAATGCGGCCCTTCGCATCGATCGACATGACTCCGGCGCTGACCGATTCGATCACCGCCTCGATGAAATCGCGCCGCTCGTCGAGCTGGCGATTGGCGGTGACGAGCGCATCGGTCTGCTTCTCGAGTTGGGCGGTCATGCGGTTGAAGGCGCGGTTGAGCAGGCCGATCTCGTCCGCGCCGGTGCGCCCGTCGACCCGCATGGCGAAATTGCCGCCGCCGACTTCGCGCGCGGCGGCGACGAGGCTGGTCAGCGGTTCGACCTGACGATCGGCAAAGCGCAAGGCGAACCACACGGCGAGACCGACCAGGCCGAGGCTGACGAAAAACAACGCAAGATTGAAGCGCAATTGCAGCGCGCGGGCGCGCAGGGTCAGTGCGTCGTAGGCGGTCGAGATGTTGGTTGCGGCCTGCCAGCTGCGGAACGAATCCGCCTGTGCGGTGCGCGAATTGTAGAGATAGATGCCGCTTTCCCGGTCGATCGGCGCGAGGGCTTCGATCCGGCCCTCGCTCCCAGCGATCGCAACCGGCTCTCCGCTGCGGACCGGGGCGAGGAAGCGCTCGGCGAAGGAAGCGGGTTCGGTGCCTTCATTGACCCCGTAGAGGAACGCGGTGCGCACGGTCCCATCCGGCATGGCCTGAAGGATCGCGCTTTCGCTGATGTCGCGCGGTTCGGCCTGATAGCGATAGAAATTCGGAAAAGCCTCGTCCACGAGCGATCCGCGTTCGAGATAAAAGCGCATGTCGCCCGCCATCGCCACGGTCTCGTTACCGACATCGACCTGATTTTCCTCGTAGAAGCTCTCGGCGAGCTGCCGCGTGTTCTCCATCAGGCCACGCGAATTGTCGGAGAACCAGAAGTCCACGCCCGACTGAAAGAGAAAAGCCGCGAAGCCCGCGACCAGCAGGGTCGGAACCGCGGCGATCAGCGAGAAGAGGAAGACGAGCCGGACGTGGAGGCGCGCAGTGCTACCCGCGGCTCGCTTGATCGCGAGCCTGCGTCCGAGGAGGACCAGCAGCGCCATCGCCGGAACGAGGCCACCAATCAGCAGGCCGGCGACCTGGCTCGGCGGCAATGACTGGCCGCCGGGCGGCGCGTCCGCAAATGTCAGCCAGGTGCTGGCGACCACGGCGAGAAAGGCGGCCGCGAAGAATATTTCGAGCAGCAGAAAGACGTTCGAACGCCGGGCCGCGACCACGAACCGGCGCAGCCAGCGTGGCGGAGAACGCGAAGAAGAATAGGCCTGGCTCGCCATCGTTGCGCAGTTACAACGATGGTGTGGTTTATATGCAAGCCCAAATTCGCCGAACCGCCCGCTATCGTCGCCGGGCGAAGCGCTCCGGCTTGATTTCGAGCTCGTCCAGCTTTTTGCGCAGCGTGTTGCGATTGATGCCGAGCAGTTCCGCAGCACGCAGCTGATTGCCGTCCATCGACCGCAACGCGTGTTCGATCAATGGTTTCTCGAACCGGGCGAGAGCGGCGTGGTAGAGCGTGCCCGGGCGCGGGCTGGACTCCGCCAGAAACGCGTCGAGCGCCGAGATGAAGCCATCGCTCGTGTCGGTCTCGGTCGGATGGCTCTCGCTCGCCACGACCTCCTCGACCAGCGAACGGTCGATCGCGTCCTGGCGCGCGTTGAGCGCCAGACGAAACACGACATTGCGCAGCTCGCGCACATTGCCGCGCCAGGGAAGAGCGGCGAGCGCATCGACCGCCTCGTCGGTGATCGTGTGGCGAGACAGGCCCTCGCTTTCGGCCTGGCCAAGGAAATGCCGGGCCAGCGCGCCGATATCCTCGCGCCGATCGCGCAAGGGGGGCAGTTCGATCGGCACAACGTTGAGGCGATAGAACAGATCTTCGCGGAAGGTGCCTGCCGCAATCATCGGTGCGAGCGCGCGATTGGTGGCAGCGACGATGCGCACGTTGACCGCGATCTCGCTCCGCCCGCCGACGCGCCGGATACTGCCCGATTGCAGGGCGCGCAGCAGCCGGGTCTGCGCCTCTGCGGGCATGTCGCCGATCTCGTCGAGGAACAGCGTGCCGCCATTGGCCTGTTCGAATTTTCCGATCGCCTGCGCGACCGCCCCGGTAAAGGCGCCGCGTTCGTGGCCGAACAATTCGCTTTCGATCAAGTCGTGCGGGATCGCCGCCATGTTGAGTGCCACGAAAGGGCCGGTCCGCCGCGATCCCAATTGGTGAATCGCTTCCGCCACCAGCTCCTTGCCGGTTCCGGATTCGCCGGTCACCAGAACGGTCAGGTCGTTGCGCAGGACCTTGGTGATCATGCGATAGACGCTCTGCATCGCCTGGCTGCGACCGATGAAGGGCAGGCCCTCCTCGCTCGGCCCGGCGGCAGCGGCGCCCCCTTCGTTGCGCGCGACCGCCTGCGAGACGGCGCGTAGCAGCGCGTCGAGATCGAAGGGTTTGGGGAAGTATTCGAAGGCCTCGCTGTCGCTGGCGCGCACTGCGGTGTCGAGCGTGTTCTGAGCGCTCAGGACGATTACCGGCATGGTGGGGGCCTTGCTGCGAAGCGCGACCATGTCGTCGAGCCCATCGCCGTCTTCGAGCATGATATCGGTCAGCATGATGTCGAATTCCGCATCGGCAAGCAAGGCGTCGCGCCGCGCTATCGAAGTGCAGGCGGTGACCCGATACCCCTCCTCGCCCAGCGCCTCGGATACGACGGTGGCGATCGCGCGATCGTCCTCGACCAGCAGGACCGAATGGCTCATGCGCCCGCTACTTCGGCGACCGGCAGGTTGATGCGGAAACGTGTGAGGCCGGCGCGCTCGTCCCGTTCATGCGAGACCCGCCCGCCGAGATCGCGGACCAGCTTGCGCACCAGCGCGAGGCCGAGGCCCTGCCCTCCGCTCTTGCCCGTCACGAAGGGTTCGAAAATATGATCGCGCAGCGCGGGATCGACGCCGGCGCCATTGTCGCTGACGATGATCTCGATCGGTAGCCGCGTGCTCTTGCCGAACCGGATGGCGTTGAACACCAGCCCGCTGGCGAACCGCGTCCGCACGGTCACGCGCGGGCTTTCGGCATCGCACGCCGCATCGCAGGCATTCGCGACGAGATTGATCAGCACTTGCTCCAATGTCGCCGCATCCGCCGCGACCGGGGGTAGCGAGGGATCGAACGCCTCCTCGATCGAAACCGCGCCGTCGCGCCCGGTCCAAACCGTCGAAATGGCGTTGCGGATCGCCTGATGGAGATTGCAGGGCTCTTTCGAGGGCGTTGCAGGGCGGCTGCCGAGCTGCTGCATCCGGTCGACGAGTTCCGCGATTCGATCCACCTCGCCCGCAATCAGTTTGGCTAGCGGGCGATCGCGATCGTTCGCGCGGCGTTCGAGCAATTGGCTGGCGCCCCGGATCGCGGAGAGGGGATTCTTGATTTCATGTGCCAGCACGGCGGGAGCGCGCAGTTCGACGCGCTCGTCCCCATCGTCGTCTCGCTCGCCCTGGCCGATCTCGGAAAAGGTCAGCACGCGCCAGCCGGGATGCGAGGGAACGGGCGAGCAGGTGAGATTGACGCGCCTGTGCCCCGCTTCGACTCCCAAGACGAGGTCGCGCGCCACGAATTGCGCTTCGGGGTCGCTCAGCAGCGCGGCGATGCGCGGCTCCTTGAAGATCGCGATCGTCGAGACGGGCTTGCCCTGCATCCGCGCTTCACTCTGTCCGAACAGTTCCTCGGCCACCGGATTGGCCTGAGCGAGGCGATGATCGGGATCGACCACGAGGACCGCGAAGACCAGCCCGGCGATCAGCACCGCCGGATCGGGCGCCGCCAGCGCGGTCGTCATGCGGCGCGCCGATGCAGGAAGGGCTCGTAGAATTTCTCGATTTCGGCAAGCACGACGGATGGATCGTCGATGAAGTTCGCCCGATGTCTGAACTCGGCAGACCCATGCATCCCCTTGGTGTACCATCCCAGATGCTTGCGCGCGATCTTGACGCCGACTTCCTCGCCATAATGGTCGAGCATATCGCCATAATGGCCGACAAGCACTTCATATTGCTCGTCGAAGCTCGGGCTGGCGAGCCGTTCGCCCGTCTTCCACCAATGCATGACCTGAGCCAACAGCCATGGCTTGCCATAGGCACCGCGCCCGATCATCACGCCGTCCGCACCCGATTGTTCGAGCGCCGCAGCGGTATCCTCAAGCGTGCAGATATCGCCATTGACGATCACGGGGATCGAGACCGCATCCTTCACTCTGCGCACGAAAGCCCAGTCCGCGCTGCCCTTGTACATCTGGTTCCGGGTGCGCCCGTGAACGGTAATCATTTTGACGCCCAGATCCTCGGCGATCTTGGCGAGATCGGGGGCGTTGAGGCTGGCATGGTCCCACCCCATCCGCATCTTGACCGTCACCGGCACGTCCACCGCCTTGACCGTCGCCTCCATCAATTTCGTCGCCAGAGGCACTTCGCGCATCAGCGCCGATCCGGCGAGGCCATTGACCACTTTCTTGACCGGGCAGCCGAAATTGATGTCGATAATGTCGGCGCCGCGATCGGCGTTGAGCTTGGCCGCTTCCCCCATCGAAACCGGATCGCACCCGACGAGCTGCATCGACACCGGCTCCTCGATCGGGTCCCAGGCGGCCTTCTGGACGCTCTGGCGCGTCTCGCGGATGGCGGCCTGGCTCGCGATCATCTCGGTGACGTTCAGGCCCGAACCGTAGCGGCGCACGAGTTTGCGGAAAGGCAGGTCGGTGACGCCGGTCATCGGCGCCAGGATGACCGGCGTGTCGATCGTGACATTGCCGATCGCGATGGGCCGGGGCGGAACCGGCGGGGGAGTGAGCTGGGTCATGTCGAATGCGTGCCTAAATATTGGGCAGGCGCATAGTGCATTGCAGCGAAATCGGCAAGGCGCTAGCCCGCATGCCTCATGGCCGAACGTCCCTCACCTTCTTCCGCGCCCTCCTTCGCTGCGATCGTCGTAGCGGCGGGCCAAGGCCTGCGCGCAGGACAGGCGGTGCCCAAGCAATTTGCGACCTGGCGCGGCAAACCTGTCCTGCGGCACTCGGTCGAGGCTCTGTTGGAGCAGGGTGCGCAGCGGATCGTGATCGCAATTCCGGAGGGCGCGGAGGACTTCGCGGCGGCAGCCCTTTCCGGGCTCGATCGGGTCGAGACGGTCTTTGGCGGCGAGACACGCCAGGGGTCCGTTTCGCGTGCACTGGAAAGCCTGGCCGGGAACGCACCCGATAGCGTCCTGATCCACGATGCGGCGCGCCCCGATCTGCCCGCAGAGGTGACCGAACGATTGCTGGCTGCGCTTGGCGACCACGAAGGCGCCATCCCCGTCCTCCCCGTCGTCGACAGCCTTGCCGTCGATCGCGACGGCATTATGGACGGAACCGCCGAGCGCGAGACCCTCAAGCGGGTGCAGACCCCGCAGGCTTTTCGCTTCGCTGCGATCCTAGCCGCGCATCGCGAATGGACTGGTGCACCGATCGCGGGCGACGATGCGCAGGTCCTGCGCGCCGCAGGGGAAAGCGTTGCTCTGGTTCCGGGCCACGAGCGGCTCGCCAAACTGACTTTTGCGGAGGATTTCACGCCGATGACACCACCGATACGCACCGGCCTGGGATACGACGTCCATCGCCTCGTCACCGGTGAAGAGCTCTGGCTCGGCGGCATTCGGATCGAGCACGACAAGGGCCTGTCCGGTCACAGCGATGCCGACGTGGCCCTTCACGCTCTGACCGACGCTCTGCTGGGCGCGATCGGCGATGGCGATATCGGCAGCCATTTTCCGCCTAGCGACCCGCAATGGAAGGGCGCGCGATCGAGCCAGTTCCTCGAACACGCGGCGAAGCTGGTGGCGGCGCAGGGCTATTCGGTCGGCAATGTCGATCTGACGATCATCTGCGAGGAGCCCAAGATCGGCCCGCATCGCCCCGCCATGCGACAGCGGATCGCGGACCTGCTCGGCGTTGACATCGATCGCGTATCGGTGAAGGCCACCACCACCGAACGGCTCGGCTTCACCGGCCGCGGCGAAGGGATAGCGGCGCAGGCCATCGCCACGCTGATCCGCAATTGAGGGGCACCGCGACGATGATCATCAACCTGCTCCGAACTGCTGAAATCGCCGCGCCTCATTCGGGAAGGTCAGGAAAAGGCCGATGACTTACGGCCTGCTTCCCGAAGATGTCGAAGCCCTCGCCCGCAGAGTCGTCGAAGAAAACGCGCAGGCAGGCCGCACGGTGGCGCTGGCGGAAAGCTGCACGGGCGGTCTCGTCGCCGCCGCGTTGACCGAGGTGCCGGGTTCTTCCGCCGTCTTCGATCGCAGTTTCGTCACCTATTCCAATGCCGCCAAGCGCGAAATGCTGGGCGTGCCGAGCGAGATCATCGAAACCTTCGGCGCCGTCTCCATCGCCTGCGTCTGGGCGATGGCGAAGGGCGCGCTCGAGCGGAGCGGCGCCGATGTGGCGGTCGCGATCAGCGGTGTTGCCGGTCCGGGCGGTGGGACGACCCTGAAGCCGGTTGGAACCGTGGTGTTCGCGCGCGTCACGCGCAATTCGGAAAACACGCCCGATGGCGAGCTCAAATTGTTCGACGGACCCGATCGCGCCGCGATCCGCAAGGAAGCGGCATTGTGGGCGCTCGAACTGCTCCTGCCGAAACAGGACGGGGGCGCCAGAACCGATTAAGCGGTGCCGGGCGCCAGTTCGCGGCCGTAGAGTTCGTCGGCGCGCTTCTCGAAGGCTTCCACCATCTTGCGAAAGGCCCGGTCGAAATACTGGCCCGCCAGCGCTTCGAACACGGAATTGCGGAAGGTGAACTGGACGCAGAAATCGATCTCGCACCCGCCATCCTCGGTCGGGCGGAAGACCCAGCTATTGTCGAGATCGCGCAACGGCCCGTCCATATAATGGACGTCGATCCGGTTGGGCCGGTCCTTGGTGACGCGCGAGGTGAACTTCTCGCGGATCGCCTTGAAGCCCACCAGCATGTCGGCCGTCATCTCGTGTTCGCTGTCGGATCGCACCCGCGTGGCGACCACCCACGGCAGGAATTCGCCATAGCGACCGACATCGGCCACCAGGTCGAACATCTGCTCGCAGCTATAGGGGAGCCTGCGCGTCTCGCGGCTGCCCGGCATCAGCGCGCGGCTTTCTTCGCCAGCTTCGCCTCCCGCGCGGCGCGCATCTGGGCGAAATCGTCGCCCGCGTGATAGCTGGATCGGGTCAGCGGGCTCGCCGCGACTTGCAGAAACCCCTTGGCGCGCGCGATCGAACCGTAAGCGGCAAAGGCCCTGGGCGTTACGAAATCCTCGACCTTGGCGTGCTTCGGCGTCGGTTGGAGATATTGGCCCATGGTGATGAAATCGACATCCGCGCTGCGCATGTCGTCCATCACCTGGTGAACTTCCAGCCGCTGTTCGCCCAGGCCCAGCATGATGCCGGATTTGGTGAAGATCATCGGATCGTGGGCCTTCACCTCTTCGAGCAGGCGCAGCGAGGCGTAATAGCGCGCGCCGGGGCGGATCGTGGGATAGAGGCGCGGCACGGTTTCGAGATTGTGATTGTAGACATCCGGCCCGGCTTCGCAGATCGCCTCGACCGCGGGGCGCATCTTGTTGCGGAAATCGGGGGTGAGGATTTCGATCGTCGTATCGGGCGTCTCGCGCCGCAGCGCATTGATGACCTTTACGAACTGCCCCGCCCCGCCATCGGGCAGATCGTCGCGATCGACGCTGGTGATGACGATGTGGTTGAGGCCCATCTGCCCCGCCGCAATGGCAACGTTTTCCGGTTCCATCGGATCGACGAGGCGCGGCATCCCCGTCTTCACGTTGCAGAACGCGCAGGCGCGCGTGCAGACGTCGCCCAAGATCATGACGGTCGCGTGCTTCTTGTCCCAGCATTCGCCGATATTCGGGCACGCCGCTTCTTCGCAGACGGTGTTGAGCTTGAGATCGCGCATCAGCTTGCGCGTCTCGTGATAACCCTTGCTGACGGGCGCCTTGACTCGAATCCAGTCGGGCTTGCGCTGGCGGGTCGGGCGGCCCTCTTCTCTCGGTGTCTCGGGCTGCGGAGCGGAGGAAAGATCGTTCATGGCCGCTCACCTAGGCGTCCCACAACCGAGGTGCAATGGGGCCTATTGCCGTAGGGGGAACGCCTAGCTAAGCGACCGCCCATGGACCCGACCGTCATCCAGACATTCACCTCTCCGGTAATCCTGTTTTTCCTGTTGGGCATCTTCGCGGCAGTCGTCCGGTCCGACCTTGCCATTCCGGAAGCCATCGCAAAGGGCCTGTCGCTCTATCTCATGGCGGCCATCGGCCTGAAGGGCGGTCTTGCGGTTTCGAAGTCCGGTATCGACGGGACGGTTATCGCCGCACTGCTTGCAGGTACGTTCGCGGGGTTCGTCATCCCGATTTTCGCTTTTCTCCTGCTCAAGGGTTTTGGCAGGCTTGACCGGATCAATTCCGGCGCGGTCGCGGCGCATTACGGTTCGATCAGCGTGGTGACTTTCGTGACCGCTGTCGAGATCTTGGGGGCGCAGGCGCGCGAGCCGGCGGGCTTCATGGTCGCCGTCATGGCAGCCATGGAAGCGCCGGCCATTCTGAGCGGACTGATGCTGGCGCGCGGGTTCGGCAAGAGCGGCGAAGCCGGCGACCCGAAAACCGGCGAGATGCTGCGCGAGGTTCTCACCAATTCCTCGATCGTGCTCCTGCTCGGCGCCTTCGCCATCGGTCTCGCCGGAGGGGAGCGCGGCTTTGCCGAAGTCAGCCCGTTCTTCGAGGCGGGTTTCAAGGGCGTCCTGTGTTTCTTCCTCCTGGATATGGGCCTGATCGCCGCACGCAGGATCATGGATTCGCGGGCCATTACGTGGAGGCTTGCGAGTATCGCCATCGTTCTGCCGCTTATCAACGGAGCGGCCGGGACTGCCCTGGGGGTCGCCATCGGTCTCGACACGGGGTCCGCTGCCGCCCTCGGCGTCCTGTGCGCCAGTGCCAGCTATATTGCCGTTCCCGCCGCCATGCGCCTGGCTCTGCCCGAAGCCGATCCGGGCATTTATCTGACCATGTCGCTCAGCATCACCTTTCCGTTCAACGTCGTGGTCAATATCGGGCTCATTAGCGCCTTCGCGGCGTACTTGACCGGTAGCGGAGTGCCCACACTATGATCGAAACCGTAACGCGCAAACGCATCGAAATCCTTTCTGACACCGCGCTGTTGAAGCGCGTGACCGATGCGATCGAACGGGCCGGGATCACGGGTTGGTCCGTCACTCCGGTGCTTTCCGGAAAAGGGAGCGAAGGACGCTGGCGGGAAGAGCGGGTCACGGGAACGGACAAGGTCATCGTGCTGACGATTGCGGCGCAGGACAAGGCGATGCAGCTCGCCGAGGACCTTGCTCCCGTCCTTACCAAATTCGGTTTCATCCTGAGCATGTGGGACGTTCAGGTGATACGCGGCGAACGCTTCTGAGCATTGCGTTCCGCGCGAGACTACGGAGATTTGAATGCCTGAATTCGACGACTTACTGAATGGATACCGTCGCTTTCGCGAAGGGACCTATCCTCGCCAGCGGGACCGGTTCGAAGAAACCGCAATGGAAGGCCAGTCGCCGAAGACGCTGATCATCGGCTGCAGCGACAGCCGGGTCGATCCTGCCCAGATCTTCGACGTCGATCCCGGTGAGATTTTCGTCGTCCGCAATGTCGCTGCACTCGTGCCGCCGTTCGAAACGACACCCGGCCTGCACGGTGTTTCGGCTGCGGTGGAATTTGCGGTTCAGATGCTTAAGGTGAGCCAGATCATGGTCATGGGCCATGGACGATGCGGCGGGTGCCAGGCCGCGCTGTCGCGGGACTTTCTCGATTCCGAGCCGGGCCAGGGCGGCTTCGTCGCCAATTGGATCAAGCTGCTCGACGCGGCGCGAGAGCCCGTTGCCGCCAAGCACGGGACCACGGGCCGAAAAGCGGAGCTCGCCATGGAATTCGCCGCCGTCCGGCAGAGCCTCGCCAATCTGCGCACTTTCTCGTGGATCAAGGAGAAGGAAGACGCCGGTGAGCTCACGCTGCGCGGTACGCATTTCTCGATCATGGAAGGCGTGCTGTATTCCCTAGACGAGGATACCGGCGAATTTCTGCCCGAGGATTAATCGCTTGCGCTCCAATCACGGGCTAAGCATCTAGCGCGCCATGTCAGATGCACTTCTTCACAACATCGCCCTGCTGATCGACGCGGACAACACCACACCCAAGGGCATCGACCCTGTCCTGACCGTCATGGCCGAACTGGGTCAGGTCAACATCAAGCGGGCCTATGGCAATTTCGCCAAGAACAATCTCGCCAATTGGGACAAGATCACGCACAAGTTCGGCATCCGTCCCCAGCAGCAATTCGACCTGACGGCGGGCAAGAACGCCACCGACATGGCGATGACGATCGATGCCATCGACCTGCTCTATCAGGGCAAGGTCGACGGGTTCGGGATCATGAGCTCCGACAGCGATTTCACCCCGCTCGTCACTCGGCTGCGCCAGGATGGCCTGGTGGTCTACGGCTTCGGCAGCACGAGCAAGACGCCGGCCGCGTTCAAGAGCGCCTGCACTCGCTTCATCGACATCGATGCTTTGATCAAGGGCGCCTCGGACGAGCCGGAAACGCCGAAGGCGCGCGCCGCAACCGGCAAGGGACAGATCGACGACGAGTTGGTCGAATTGCTCGGCAATGCCTGGAAAGCCGCCAAGCGCGACGACAAAGGCTTCGCTCCGATGGGCGAGGTCGGCAAGATCGCCGGAAACCGCTCCAGCTTCGATGTGCGCAATTACGGGTACAAGCGCCTGTCGGACCTGTTCGAAGCGATCGACCAGTTCCAGATCGAGCGGCGCGACAATAACGGGATCTACGTCAAACGGCTGCGCTGACCGCCGGACTGTCTTGAACGCAAAAAGGGCGCGGAGGCCGAAGCCGCCGCGCCCTTTTTCGTTTCTTACCGAAGGCTACGTGCGATCAGGAGCCCGCCTGCTGCGTGGCATAGATCGCCCAAAGATTGGCGATCGCCTGACGTGCACCCTGGACCTTGTTGAAGGTCGCTTCGGCTTCCGAATACTTGCCCTGATCGAGCTGGGCGATGCCCATGCGCGTCAACACCAGCGGGGTGTTGGCGCCCGACATGCCCGAGGCCTTCGCATAGAATTCCTCGGCCTCGGCACCGCGACCGTAGCTCAGATAGGCGTCACCCGCCGCCATCACCGTGGCGAGGTTGGCACTCGAAGCCCGCGCATCGCGTGCGAGGTCCGGCAGTTCCGTCTCGTCGATCTTCACGCGGCGCGCCGCTTCGGCCCGCGCTTCGGTCACAAAGCTGTTGCTACGGTCCAGCATGCCGCTGGAATAGCCCTCGTCGATCACCGCGACGACTTCGCCCGGCAGCTTGCGGGGATCGGCCTGCTCGACATATTCGAGATACTGATTGGCCTGACGGATGCCGTTCACGCGTCGGGCCAACCGCAGCAGGTCGAGCGAATCCTGCCCGGTCACGTCCGAAGTGTTGTAAAGAATGCCGATCGCATCGCCCCAGCTGGTGTCGCTGGGATAGTCGCGCACATACATGGAGGCGTATTCGCGCGCCTGCTGGTCGAGCTGGTTGTTGTAGGCCATGGCCAGACCACGCTTGATCCACGCTTCGTCGACCGTCTGTCCGGCCTGACGCTTCGCTTCGATAGCCTTGCTCAGATAGGTGATCCCATCGGCGAAGCGGTCTTCTCCGAAATAGGTCTCAGCGATCAGGGCCTCCGGATCGTTCTCGGTGTAACCGAGCGCCACCGCCTGTTCAAGATAGCTGCGCGCCGCGCTGAAATCGCGGTCCTGATAGGCGAATTGGCCGGCGAGGAAGTTGTATTGCGGCTGATTGGCCGCTGGGACCTTTCCACTTTCGAGCATCATCGCGATGCCCTGGCGCTGGAGCGAGCGATCGCTCGCCTTGGTGCCGACGGAATATGTGAAATTGCCCGCGACGAAACGATCATCGTTGTTCTCGACAGCAGCGATCACACCGGGCAGCGCCGCCTTGATGGCCGCGATATCGCCGCCCTGATCGAGTTGTGTCTGGACCGGATTGTAAGCCGCGACGAATGCTTTGGAATATTGCGGCTTGGCGGCGTCATCGCCGTCCTTCTTTTTCTTCTGCGCGGCAGCGGGTGCTTCCAGCGCGGTCACGGACAGCGCGCCGCCCATGCCCAGCGCGAGCGCCAAGGCGAGAGTGGACGAGCGCTTGGAGAAAACGGTAAATCGCATAAGAGTGCTCCCAAGAGTGGTACAGGTGATCCTTGCAACCGGATCGCCCGACGATCGGGCGGACCTTTGGCGACAAGGCTCCTTCATTGCAAATCGGTCTAGGCGAAGCGGGCTGAATAGCGTTTGAATGTCCACAAGTGCCGCAGTTCATTTCAGGCTTTCCGCGCGTTCGGCCCGGATGTGTGGATAAAGCGCGCGACAGGGCGGGCCGGTTCCCCGGTTCCGGTGGCGCGCAGCGGCTTTTTGCCCTAGCCTCCCACCATTCCGCAATTCCGCTGACTATCGAGAAGACGCAGTCTTGAGCGACGATACCGACATGACCACACCCGCGCCCTATGGCGGGGACGAATACGCCCGCATCGACATCGTCGATGAGATGAAGACCAGCTATCTCGATTACGCGATGAGCGTGATCGTCAGCCGCGCGCTTCCCGATGTGCGCGACGGGTTGAAGCCGGTTCACCGCCGCATCCTCTTCGCCAGCCAGGAAGGCGGTTTCGTCGCCGGGCGCCCCTATCGCAAGAGCGCCAAGATCGTCGGCGACGTGATGGGCAATTACCACCCGCACGGCGACAGCGCGATCTACGACGCGCTGGCCCGCATGACGCAGGACTGGTCGATGCGTGTGCCGCTGGTCGACGGCCAGGGCAATTTCGGATCGATGGATCCCGATCCGCCCGCCTCGATGCGCTATACTGAAGCGCGCCTGGCGCGCGTCGCCAATGCCCTGCTCGACGATCTCGACAAGGACACGGTCGATTTCACCGACAATTACGACCAGTCGCGGCAGGAACCCACGGTCCTGCCCGCGCGCTTCCCGAACCTGTTGGTCAACGGTGCGGGCGGCATCGCGGTCGGCATGGCGACCAATGTTCCCCCGCACAATCTGGGCGAGGTGATCGACGGCTGCTTCGCCTATATGGACAATCCCGCGATCACGTCGGAAGAACTGTTCGAGATCATCCCCGGCCCCGATTTCCCCACCGCGCCGCTGATCCTTGGCAAATCGGGCGCCCGCTCGGCCTACACCACCGGACGCGGATCGATCCTGATGCGTGCCCGGCACGAGATCGAGGAAAAGCGCGGAGAGCGCCGCTCGATCGTCCTGACCTCCATCCCCTATCAGGTCGGCAAGAACGGCCTCGTCGAAAAGATCGCCGAAGCCGCGAAGGAAAAGCGGATCGAGGGGATTTCCGACATCCGCGACGAAAGCTCGCGCGAAGGCGTGCGCGTGGTCGTGGACCTGAAGCGCGATGCCTCGCCCGAAGTCGTCCTCAACCAGATCTGGCGCTATTCGCCCGCGCAAGCGAGCTTCCCCGCCAACATGCTGGCGATCCGCGGCGGTCGGCCCGAAACGCTGACGCTGCGCGATTTCATCCAGGCCTTCATCAGTTTCCGCGAACAGGTCATTACGCGGCGCACCAAGTTCGAACTGAACAAGGCGCGCGAACGGGCCCATATCCTGCTCGGTCTCGTTGTCGCGGTGTCGAACATGGACGAGGTCGTGGCGATGATCCGCGGCTCGTCCAACCCGGCCGAGGCGCGGGCGAAACTGCTCGCCAAGGAATGGCCGATCGGCGACATCGCGCAATATATCGCGCTGGTCGAAGCGATCGAACCGGATGCCGAACAGGAAGGCGGCACCTATCGCCTGTCCGAACGGCAGGTGAAGGCCATCCTCGACCTGCGCCTCCACCGCCTGACCGCGCTGGGCCGCGACGAAATCGGCGATGAGCTGAAAGAGCTGGCGATCGCGATCGAGGAATATCTCGCGATTCTGGGCGACCGTGTGAAGCTCTATGCCGTGATGCGCGAAGAGCTGCAGGAAATCCGCGACGCCTATGCCACCCCGCGCCTCAGCGAGATCGCCCCAGCCTGGGACGGGCTCGAGGACGAGGATCTGATCGAGCGCGAGGAGATGGTCGTCACCGTGACGCACGGCGGCTATATCAAGCGCACCCCGCTCACGACCTTCCGCGCGCAGGCGCGCGGCGGCAAGGGCCGCAGCGGCATGGCGACCAAGGACGAGGACGCGGTGGTCGAATTGTTCGTCACCTCGACGCACAATCCGGTCCTGTTCTTCACCAATACCGGCCGGGTCTATCGCCTCAAGGTGTGGAAACTGCCCGAAGGCGGCCCGCAGACCAAGGGGCGCCCGATGGTGAACCTCTTGCCGCTGGGCGATGACGAGCGCGTGACCAATGTGCTGCCGCTGCCGGAGGATGAGGCGGAGTGGGCCAAGCTCAACATCGTGTTCGCCACCGAACAGGGCATGGTGCGGCGCAATTCGATGGACGCCTTCACCAACGTGCCGTCCAACGGCAAATACGCGATGGGCTTCGTCGAGGATAGCGGCGACAGGCTGGTGGGCGTGCGACTGCTAAGCGAAAGCCAGGAGATCTTCCTCGCCTCCGATTCGGGCAAGGCTATCCGCTTCCAGGCGACCGACGCGCGCGAGACCAAGAGCCGCACGGGCATCGGCGTGCGTGGTATGCTGCTGAAAGGCGGCGCCAAGGTCGTCTCGATGGCAGTGCTCGATGCGGGCGAGCCGGAAACCGAGGTGCGCGACGCGTATCTGCGCGGGGCGAGCTGGAAGAACAACGACACCGAAATCGATCTGCCCGACGAGAAAATCGCGGAGCTGGCGGGGAGCGAGGAGTTCATCCTGACGCTGACCGCGAACGGATACGGCAAGATCTCGTCGAGCTACGAATATCGCACGATCGGGCGGGGCGGTCAGGGCCTGACGAATATCGGCGAACCGTCGAAGAACCCGGACCGTAACGGACCCGTCGTCGCCAGCTTCCCGGTCAAGCACGGATCGCAGCTGATGCTGGTGACCGACCAGGCTAAGCTGATCCGCCTGCCGATCCATTTCCGCCATCTGATCGAAAATGGCTTCGACACTCATGCGGGCTATTCGATCTCGGGCCGCGGATCGTCGGGCGTTCGCATCTTCAACGTCGCCAAGGGCGAACAGATCGTTGGCGCCGCGCCGATCGACGAAACCGAAGAGCCGGAGAACGAGGCCGAGGAAGCGGTCGCGGACGAGATCGCCAGCCATGGCGGTTCGATCCATCCGACCACGCCGCACACGACCGCGCATTCGGACGACAATATCGAGGACGAACCGGACAGCGACTGAGCGCTATCGGTGCAGGGCCTTTGCAGTGTCGTTGCGAAGGGCTTGCACCACGCCGGTTGCGATCATGATCTGGCCGACATAATAGAGCGGCCAGACCATCCAGTCCGCCACTATCGGATCGAACCGTCCGGCCTCTCTAGCGATGATCATCAGGTCTGATACGACGAACAGTAGCGTCCCCACCCCGACGCGGTAGCGCGGAAAGCGGCTGATCCAGGCCGATGCGCTCATCCCAGCAAGAGCGGCGGCATAAAGAGTCGCCAGGTGCCAATTCGCTTGCGGCCAGGTCGACAGCGCCGCGATCGCCGGGACCAGCAGCAAAATTGCGATCGCTGCCTGTTTCTGGCTGGCCCTTAAGTTCACCCTGCGATTGCGCCAGTAAAGTGCAATCGCGACGAGATGCGACAGCGCGAACAGCGCCGCGCCGAATAGGAAAGATATCTCGAGAACGATGTCTGCAAGCGAGGCCAGAACGAGGATGGCCGTAATCAGGGCGCCGTCGATCCCTCTGCTGCGCCGGGCGGCGTAGATCGCCAGCAGGCCGACCCCCGCCCCTTTAAGCGCCATGGCGAAAAGGCCCGGAAGCTGATCCGAAAGCAGGAAATAGCCGAGCGACGCGATGACACTGGCCAGTAGCCAGGGCCGATGATCGATCAGGGCTTTGCGGGCGGGTCTGGGCATTGCCCGCGAATGCCGCGCTTTGACCCTGCCGACAAGCCATCAAGCCCCTTGCGTTGAAAGCGCGCCCCGTTTGGCGTAGCGGCCTCAAGGATGGCTCACGATATCCACATCATCGGCGGCGGGCTCGCCGGCAGCGAAGCGACCTGGCAGTTGGCGCAGCGGGGCTTCCGCATCCGCCTGTCCGAAATGCGCGGCTCCGGCGATATGACCCCCGCCCACCAGACCGACGGTTTGGCCGAGCTGGTCTGTTCCAACAGCTTCCGCTCTGACGACAGCGACAAGAATGCGGTCGGCCTGCTGCATGACGAAATGCGGCGCCTCGACAGCCTGGTCATGACGGCAGGGGAAAAGGCGCGGGTTCCCGCCGGATCGGCGATGGCGGTCGATCGCGACGTCTTCTCGGCTGAGGTCGAGCGCGCCCTGATGGAACACCCCAATGTCACCGTCGTGCGCGAGCGCGTCGATGCTCTGCCAGATAGCGGCCCGACCATCGTCGCAACCGGCCCGCTGACCGCGCAATCGCTGGCACAAAGCATCGTCGAAGCCACCGGGCAGGACCGGCTGGCCTTTTTCGACGCCATCGCCCCGATCGTGCATCGCGACAGTATCGATATGGACATTTGCTGGATCCAGTCGCGCTGGAACAAGCGGACCGAAGCCTCGAACGAAGAAGGTGATTACATCAACTGCCCCATGACGAAGGAGCAGTATTACGCCTTCCATCAGGGTCTCATGGACGGCGAGAAGACCGAGTTCCGCGAATGGGAAAAGGACACGCCCTATTTCGACGGCTGCATGCCGATCGAGGTCATGGCGGCGCGCGGGGTCGAGACCTTGCGCTTCGGTCCGATGAAGCCGGTCGGTCTCGACAATCCGCGCGATACGACGCCGGAATTTCCGCAAGGCCGCTGGCCCTATGCCGTGGTCCAGCTGCGGCAGGACAACAAATTGGGCACGCTGTGGAATATGGTCGGTTTCCAGACCAAGCTCAAACACGGCGCGCAGGTCGAACTGTTCCGCACGATCCCCGGTCTCGAGAACGCCGAATTCGCGCGCCTTGGCGGGTTGCACCGGAATACCTTCCTCAATTCGCCGCTCGTGCTCGACCGACAATTAAGGCTCAATCGGGCACCCCACATCCGTTTTGCCGGACAGGTGACCGGATGCGAGGGCTATGTCGAGAGCGCGGCCGTCGGCCTGATGGCTGGCCTAATGGCGGTAAACGAACTGGCCGGCCAGGACTGGGCCCCTCCCCCGAAAACCACGGCGCTTGGCGCGCTGCTCTCGCACATCACAGGCGATGCGGAGGCCGATACCTTTCAGCCGATGAACGTCAATTTCGGCCTGTTTCCGCCGCTGCACGAGGTCGGCAAGAAACAGCGCAAGGAAGCCTATACCGCGCGGGCGAAAGCGGATCTCGGCCAATGGCTGCCCATGCTGGAGCGCGTTCCCGCCTGATCCCGGTTCAGCACCGGCAGGCCGGTTTGGCCTTGCGCTTGGGGGCCGTGGTAGCGAATTCCGCCGGTGTCAGGGAGAGATTTCCGTCCGCATCGGCGCCTTCGAACTTGTCGACCGTGGCGACCGCCCACTCCTCGAAGTCCAGCAGATTGTTGCCGTCCTTGTCGAGCTTCCGAAAGGCTTCCGTGCGGCTGGAAAGCATCTCGGTGCGCGAGATCTTCCAGTCGCGATTGCGGTCGTAGCGGAAGAAGCGGCGCTGTTCTCGCGTGAGTTCGGTCGCTTCGGGCGGTTCCGGCCCGCGTAGATCGGCCGCATCGGCGCTCGGCAATTGGGGCTCGTCGAAACTCTCGGTCGGTTCGATCGGAAGGGGCGGCGGCGCACCGCGTTCGACCTCCGCCCGGCCCTGCCACCAGAAGAAACCGATCCCCGCCAGCAGCAAGGCGCAGAATGCGCCCAACAACCCGTTTCGCATGACGACGCCCTCCTCCGGTCAGACAGCCCGTCTAGCGCCCCGTCAGCCCATGCCGCAAGACAGATAGGAGATCGCTCGGCCGCGAAAGTGGGGGCGCTCCACTCTCCAATGCTCGCCGCCCGATCGCGTCCAGCACCGTCAACGTCCGCAAAGCACGCGGCAGGCGTGGCGGCTTTGCGAGTTCTCGCCCCTCTCGCATCGCCGCATCCCGCGCGCCGGGCTCGCCCAGGCTCGCCGCCGCATCCGCCATGCTCCATCGCTCGCTTGCCTGTGCGATCCCGGTTTTATCGAAGCTTACACCAAGATGGCGGCCCAGAACCTGCCATCCGGCTGCCCTTCCCCGCCGGTACGCTTCGAAATCCGCAGGAGTTGGCGGCGAATTCGCCAGCAGAGCTTCCCAACCGTCGACCACCTGACCGAGCTCCGACGTTTCGGCATGCCACGTTGCAAGCTCCGCCAGCAGCGGATTGCCGACCGGCCATTCCTCGCTCGGCTGGGCAAACCGATCGCGCCACCAGGCGAGCCTCATCTGCGCCAGAATAGGTTCGCTGGCCGTGAAGACGAATTTGGCGAACTGCGCCTCCAGGGAAAGCAGAGTGGCGATAGCCGGGCGGGCATGGGCCGGCGCGTAGCTCGTTGCGATTCGATGGATGAGACTGCGGTCCACTTGTCCTCCGGTGAAAGATCGCGGTTTACACAACGTTAGGCATAAAGCCGTACCCAAGCTTAACCGCAACGGCCGCATAGGGCCCGTCATGGGCTATTTCGCTGAGGCCAATCCATGACGGCACGTCCGAACGACAGATATTCTCTGAGAGCGTTGCGCGGCCATAGCGGCGGCAATGTGCTCGCGATAGCGGCCGCCAGCGTTCTTCCCATCCTCGCCGTCGTCGGCGGGACTGTGGATATGAGCCGCGCCTACATGGCGCAGGCGCAGCTTCAATCGGCCTGCGACGCCGGCGTTTTGGCGGGCCGCCGCGCATCGGGCCGTTCCGGCAAGTACGACGCGGTGGAAAAGGCGAAAGCGAACAAGATGTTCAACGCCAATTTCGAGCCCGCCAAGCTTTCGGTCACGACTTCGAACTTCACCAGCAAACAGGAAACGAACAAAGATATTTCGGGCGTTGCCACCGCAGTTCTGCCCACGATGATCATGGGCGTCTTCGCCTATGACGATTTCGATCTGAAGGTCGACTGCACCGCCGAATTGCAGATCACCAACACCGATGTCATGTTCGTGCTCGATACGACCGGGTCGATGCTGGGAACTCCTCTCGAAGGACTGAAGAATGCCGTGCGTGATTTCCACGTCGCGATGGGGTCGGCGTCCATTTCGCCCGATACGCGCGTCCGGTATGGCTTCGTGCCCTATTCCAGCACGGTCAACGCCAAATATTTGATCCAGCAGAACCAGCTTCCCGCAAGCTACTTCGGAACCTCGGCGACGTACACGACGCGCGAATCGGAATTCAACACGCCGCGCGACATTGTTCAAAACGGGACGAAGACCTACGGAGCTACCGAAACGTACTCTGGTAACGTCTATCGCAACGATTGTGACGGCGCTGGAAACGAGTGGAGTAACGACTGGAACAACAAGACGACAACCGGAAGTTCGCCTAACTTCGTAACCACGTCCTACGAGTTCGTCTCCTACACGCACCAATACTACAATTTCTTTTTCCAATCTTTTGGGACCTGCAAGCGGCGTCGCGTATCGCAGCCCTTCACGATGAAGCGCGTCTATGACTTCACGCGCTATGTCTATCATGAAGCGCCGATCAGCACGACGGGGCTTTCGGGCTTCGGGAACGTGCCGCTAGGCGTCCACGGGTCCTCGGCATGGGTTGAGACGGCTGGAACCTACGACATGCGCGAATTGGCGGGGATGAACGCCACCAATTCGTCGGGTATCAGCACTATCAATTCGTCCTGGAATGGCTGCGTCATCGAACGTGCTACTGTTCAGACGGCCAATTTCAACCCGGTTCCGGCTGGCGCGCGCGATCTCGATGTCGTGTCCGCTCCGCAAGGTGGCGTCGCAGATTCGTACTGGGCCCCAAATTGGACCGGGGTGATGTATTATCGGAATACCTACGAACCGGAATACACCACCGCAGTAAACAGCCAGCCTTCAGGCGGCTTCACGGCCTGTCCCCAGAGCATGAGAGCGTTCACCACTGCGGACGTTTCGAGCACTACGGTGCCGGCTTGGGTGGAAACGTATCTGTCGGGTCTCAACGCCGAAGGAGCCACCTACCACGACATCGGGATGATCTGGGGCGCGCGGATGGCGAGCAAGCGGGGTATCATGGCCGCGAACGTCAACGACCAACCGTACCGGTCCGCGTCCAGGCATATCATCTTCATGACCGACGGCGCTCTTCAGCCGAACAGGCTCGTGGCCGGTAATTACGGGATCGAGGTCTTCGCCAACCGAGTTGCTCCGCGATACACCGAGGATCTCGGTCTCATTCCGTACCATTCGGCACGATTTAGAGCGGCTTGCGATGCAGCCAAGAACGAAGACGTGGTCGTATGGATGGTCGCCTTCGGCACGGCGATAACCGACGACATGCGGTACTGCGCGACCGGTGACCGAGTGTACTTCGCAGCCGACAGTGTTCAATTGCGAACGCAATTCAAGTCGATCGCCTCCCAGATCGCCAGTTTGAGGCTGGGCCAGTGACGCTCGCTTCACCGAAAACGACGGCTCGCCTCTTCGGCGACCAGCGCGGAACGACCATCATCGAATTTGCCGTGGTCGCGCCCGTTTTGCTGCTGATCATCATCGGCGGCATGGAGGTCGGCCATCTCGGTTACGTCAAGGGCATAACCCGCGCAGCGCTTCAGGTTGCGGCGCGGGATTCCGGTCTGGAAGACAACAATGCGAGCCAAGCCGCCGTCGATGCGAAAGTGCGGGAACGTATCAAGACGGTCATCCCGAACGCTCAGATCGATATCAAACGGCGCAGCTACACGGATTTCACCGACGTAAATACGCCGGAAGACTTCAACGACAGCAATGCAAACGGCCGCTACGATGCGAACGAATGCTTTACCGACATGAACGGCAACGCACGCTGGGATCAGGATCGCGGTCGTTCGAACAGCCAAGGCGGGGCCGAGGATGTCGTCGTCTTCACCGTAAGCGTTTCGTACAACAAGATCTTTCCGCTCTGGAAACTCGTCGGCCAGCCTTCGACGAACAAGATCAGCGCCGAGACGACCCTCCGGAACCAGCCGTTCGGTGTCCAGTCGCAGCAGATCGGGACGCGGATATGTCCCTGAGTCTTTTCAAATGCGCGCGACTGCGTCGGTTCTCGGCCTTACGCGCCGATCAGAAGGGCCTCGCTCTCGTCGAGTTCGCCTATGTCGCTCCGATCCTGCTGGTGCTTGCCATGGCCGGCGCTGAGCTGACCAATTACGCGCTGACCCAAATGCGCGTCAGCCAGCTTGCCATTTCGCTCGCCGACAACGCCTCTCGGGCTCGGCAATTCGTATCGGGCGCGGCCCCTCGCTTTCGCGAACACGACGCACGCCAAGTCTTTCAGGGCGCGCAATTGCAGTCCGGTGGCCTCGATATCCGGACCAACGGACGCATCGTCTTGTCGAGCCTCGAGCGAAATGTAACGGGCGGGCAGTGGATCCATTGGCAACGCTGCTTCGGCGCCAAGACCCAATATGCGCCGCAATACGGGCGGCAGGGGACCGGCGCGGTCGGAACCAGCTATCCGGGTATGGGGCCGAGCAGCAATCGGGTGACTGCCGAACAGAATTTCGCCGTGATGTATGTAGAAATCGCCTACGAATACAAACCCCTGGTTTTCACGTCGATCGTGCCCCGGCAGACCATACGCAAGAACGCTGCGATGTTCGTACGCGATGATCGCGACCTGACGGGCGACCTGCTGCGTGATCCTCGCTACGGCAATGTGTTCAATCCAGCCCCCGCCGTTCCGGCTTCCAGCATCGATCTCTGCGCCTGAGCCCAACAGAGCTCAGTCCCGGTAGCAGACCTTCTTGACCGCCTCGACGATGCGCTGCGCATCGATGAGCGCGAGCTTTTCGAGATTGGCGGCATAGGGCAGCGGCACGTCTTCGTTGCAGACCCTGAGGACCGGCGCATCGAGATGGTCGAAGCCTTCTTCCATGCAGATCGCCGTCACTTCCGAGGCGATCGAGCAGGTCGGCCAGCCTTCTTCCGCGATAACCAGGCGATTGGTCTTCGCCAGGCTGTCGAGGATCGCCTGCTTGTCGAGCGGACGTAAGGTGCGCAGATCGATGACCTCCGCCTCGATCCCCTCTTCGGCGAGCTTTTCCGCCGCTTCGAGCGAGAAGCCGACACCGATCGAATAGCTCACGATCGTCACGTCCGATCCTTCGCGGACAATGCGAGCCTTGCCGATCGGCAGGACATGGTCGTCCAGCTGCGGCAATTCGAAGCTGCGGCCATACACGAGCTCGTTCTCGAGGAAGACCACCGGATCCTCGCTGCGGATCGCGGCCTTCATCAGGCCCTTCGCATCCGAACTGTCATAGGGTGCGATCACGATCAGGCCGGGGACGCTGGCATACCACGGACCGTAATTTTGACTGTGCTGCGCGCCGACCCGGCTCGCCGCACCGTTGGGTCCACGGAAAACGACCGGACAGCGCATCTGACCGCCCGACATGTAATTCGTCTTGGCCGCCGAATTGACGATGTGATCGATCGCCTGCATCGCGAAATTGAAGGTCATGAATTCGACGATCGGGCGCAACCCCCCCATCGCAGCGCCGGTGCCGATTCCTGCAAAGCCGTATTCGGTGATCGGCGTGTCGATCACGCGCTTGGGCCCGAATTCGTCGAGCAAGCCCTGCGTGACCTTGTAGGCGCCCTGATACTCGGCGACTTCCTCGCCCATCACGAACACGCGCTCGTCACGGCGCATTTCTTCGGCCATGCCATCACGCAAGGCTTCGCGCACGCTGATCGTCAGCATGTTGGTGCCGTCGGGAATTTCGGGATCGGATTTCGGCTCCGACTTCGGTTTTTCCGGTGTGATCGATCCGTCCGCATCGTCCTGGCCGACATCCTTGCCCTCGCCAGGCGTGTCTTCAACCTTCGTGTCGTCGGATGTCGGAGCTTCGATGTCGGACGCGTCTTCGCCCTCGCCTGCGAGTATCGCGATCACTTCGCCGACCTTCACGCCCTCGGTCCCTTCCGCGACCATGATCTTGCCGAGCGTGCCTTCGTCGACCGCTTCGAATTCCATCGTCGCCTTGTCGGTTTCGATCTCGGCGATGATGTCGCCGATCTCGATCGCGTCACCTTCCTGCTTGAGCCATTTGGCAAGCGTGCCTTCCTCCATTGTGGGGGAGAGAGCGGGCATCTTCAGTTCGATCGCCATGGCTCAATACTCCTCCACCAGAACATCGGTATAAAGTTCGGCCGGATCGGGCTCGGGCGAGTTCTCGGCGAAATCGGCGGCTTCGCTCACCACCTTGCGGATGTCTTTGTCGATGGCCTTCAGATCGTCCTCGCTCTTTCCCTTCTCGATCAGAAGCTTCTTGATCGCTTCGATCGGGTCCTTGTGGTCGCGATAATCCTGCACTTCCTCGCGCGTCCTGTATTTCGCAGGATCGGACATGGAATGGCCGCGATAGCGATAGGTGTTGCACTCCATCAGCACCGGGCCGTTGCCATCGCGCACATGCTTGAACGCGATTTCCGCCGCCTGGCGCACCTCGAGCACGTCCATCCCGTTTACGTCCATGCCGGGGATGCGGAAGGCGGTGCCGCGACGATAGAATTCGGTTTCGGCGGAGCTGCGCTTGACCGCGGTGCCCATCGCATACTGATTGTTTTCGACCACGAAAACGATTGGCAGGTTCCACAGGCTAGCCATGTTCATGGTCTCGTAGACCTGACCCTGGTTCGCCGCGCCGTCGCCAAAATAGGCTAAGCACAGGCCGCCATCCTCGTTATATTGATGCGCGAGAGCGAGCCCGCCACCCAGCGCGACCTGCGCGCCGACGATGCCGTGGCCACCGTAGAATTTATGCTCGGTGCTGAACATATGCATCGAGCCGCCCTTGCCCTTCGAAATGCCGGCCTGGCGTCCGGTCAGTTCCGCCATGATAACCTTGGGATCGATCCCGTAGGCGAGCATGTGGCCATGATCGCGATAGCCGGTGATGACGCTGTCGCGATCGTTGTCGAGCGCGCTTTGAAGGCCGATCGCGACCGCTTCCTGGCCGATATAGAGATGGCAAAACCCGCCGATCAGGCCGAGGCCGTAGAGCTGCCCGGCACGTTCCTCGAACCGGCGGATCAGCAGCATCTGCTCGTAGAAATGCAGCATCTGTTCGTCGGAGGCATCGAAGCGTTTCTGCTGCTCCAGCTCCTGCTGCAAGCTGCGGAGCGCGAAGTCCTCGGCATCGGGATTTGTTTGCGCAGCAGGTGCGGAATTCTTCGCTTTTGCAGGAGCTTTGGCCAAGGTGCTCTTCCCTCTCATGATCGATCGGTGCGCCGGATCGGCGCTCACCCGCCTATAGGCACAGGCTCATCGCGCGCGCAACGGCGAGGACCATGTTTGCATACGAAAACGTTACGGAACCGCCGGGCTTCACAACCGGACCAGTTTGGTCAGTCGGCCGGATCTTCGAGCCGTATCATGACCTCGTCCGGGTGGACGACATTCAGCTGGCTGCGCAGCAGCTCGCCGACCATGTCGGGATCGGCGCTTTCAGGGTCGAGCAGTTCGACCTTGTTGCGCAGCATATCGCGCTCGGCCGTCAATTCGGCCAGCTGCGCCTCACGCTGGTCGCGAAGCCGCAGATTTTCGCTCCATGCGAGCAGGCCGGACGGGCCGGCGATCGCGAACCCGCCCATGAGCAACAGAGCGAGCAGGGCGAAGGATTGCACCCTGCCCTGGCGAGTCTTGCCCAAAACTGCGCGTTTGCGTTTCACATCGCGACAGAATCACTTTTGCCCGCCGCGCGCAAGCCCCTTGTGCCTTGAAAGACTTGCGGAACTTGCACGAGCACCGATCCGTTGCATCCTTGACACGTTCGGCGCGTGTCGGTAACTAGTTTCCATTGAAACTATAACCAAACAGAGGATTTCCCATGCCCGATCTCTTCGAAAATCCCATCGGCCTCGACGGTTTCGAATTCGTCGAATTTTGCGCTCCCGAGAAGGGGATGGTGGAACCGGTATTCGAAGCGATGGGGTTCAACCACGTCGCCGACCACCGTTCGAAGGACGTGCAATTGTGGCGTCAGGGTCGGATCAATCTGATCATCAATTACGAACCGAAGAGTGCGGCCTGGTTCTTCGCCCGCGAACACGGCCCCTCGGCCTGCGGAATGGGCTTCCGCGTCAAGAACGCAGCGAAGGCCTATGAGGAATTGCTGGCACGCGGCGCGGAGCCTGTGTCGGTCGAAACCGGGCCGATGGAATTGCGCATTCCCGCGATCCGCGGCATCGGCGGCGCGATCGTCTATCTGATCGACCGTTACGAGAACGAGGATGGTGAGGGTCTCTCGATCTACGATATCGATTTCGAGTATCGCGAGGGTGTGGAACGCCACCCCGAAGGAGCCGGGTTCGACGTGATCGATCACCTCACCCACAACGTCTACAACGGACGCATGAAATATTGGGCCGACTATTACGAGACCCTGTTCAACTTCCGCGAGATCCGCTTCTTCGACATCAAGGGCGAATATACCGGCCTGACCTCCAAGGCGCTGACCGCGCCCGACGGCAAGATCCGCATTCCGCTCAACGAAGAAGGCGAAGGCGGCAAGGGCCAGATCGAGGAGTTCCTGAAGGAATTCAACGGCGAAGGCATCCAGCACATCGCCCTCATCTGCGACGATCTTGTGGCCGCTTGGGACAAGCTGAAGGAATTCGGCGTGCCCTTCATGACCGCGCCGCCCGAAACCTATTACGAGATGCTGCCCGAACGCCTGCCCGATCACGGCGAGCCGGTCGATGAATTGAAGGCGCGCGGCATCCTTCTCGACGGAACAACCGAGGGCGGCCAACCGCGCCTGCTCCTCCAGATCTTCGCCGAGGCGCAGGTCGGCCCGGTCTTCTTCGAATTCATTCAGCGCAAGGGCGACGAAGGCTTCGGCGAGGGCAATTTCAAGGCCCTGTTCGAAAGCATGGAGCGCGACCAGATCAAGCGCGGTACGCTCAGCGTCGAAGAAGCCAAGACCATCGAGACGGAGCCTGCGAAATGATCGATCAAGCCCCCCACCCCATCAAGCTCGGCGGCGTCCACCATGCGGCCTATCGCTGCAAGGATGCGAAGGAGACCGTCGAATGGTACGGCAAGGTCCTGGGCATGGATTACACCACCGCCTTCGCCGAGGATCACGTTCCCTCGACCGGGGATTACGATCCCTACATGCACGTCTTCCTCGACGCGGGTAATGGCAACATCCTCGCCTTCTTCGAACTGCCCAACCAGAAGGATATGGGCCGCGACGAGAATACGCCGCAATGGGTCCAGCATCTCGCTTTCAAGGTTGCGAGCGAAGAGGAATTGCTGGCGGCCAAGGAGCATGTCGAAAGCCTCGGCATCGACGTGCTCGGTCCGACGCATCACGGCATCTTCAAGTCGATCTATTTCTTCGACCCCAACGGTCACCGCGTCGAACTGGCGACCGATATCGGCACGGACGAGCAATATGCCGAACTGAAGCGCGTCGCGCCGGTCATGCTCGAAGAATGGAGCGAAACGAAGACCGCGCCGAAGCACGCGGACTGGCTCCACGAGATCGCTCGCAAGGAAAACGCCGCCAAATCGGCCTGACATCGCGAGCCACCTTTCCCTCGTTTCGGAACCATGGCGGGTTTTTGCCCGTTATGCGCCCTAAACGAGGGAAAATTCATGCAGGCAAGCCAATCGGCGGTTCAGGCATCTGACGCCGCAGCAAACCCCACATCCGCAACGAGTGTCGACACAGTCGCCACCTTGCAGGACCAATTGGTGGGAATGGGCGAAGGGTTCGTCCGCGCTCTTCCAGGCCTCGCCATCGCTCTGGTGGTTCTGCTCGTCACATGGATCGTGGCACGTTTCGCAGCCCGCATTGCCGACCTGCTGATCGGCAAGACCGACGTCCGCCCCAGCCTCAAGAACCTGATCGACACGATCGTCCGGCTGGTCATCTGGATCGTCGGCATCATGATCGCGGCGATCGTGGTCATGCCCGGCCTGACGCCCGCCAGCCTGTTTGCCGGGCTCGGCATCGGCGCGGTTGCGATCGGCTTCGCGTTCCAGGACATCTTCGAGAATTTCATGGCGGGCGTGCTCATCATGCTGCGCGAGAAGATGCGGATCGGCGATATCATCGAATGCGAAGGCATCATCGGCAAGGTCGAGCATATCACTCTGCGCGAAACCCACGTTCGCAAACTCTCGGGCGAGGTCACGCTCGTGCCGAACTCGATGCTGTTCAAGAACCCGGTCGAAATCCTCACCGACGAGGTCAAACGCCGCCACGAGGTCGTGGTCGGTGTCAGCTACGATACCAATCTCGATCACGCCGCCGACGTTATCCGCCGGGCAGTGGAAGGTATCGAGGAGGTCGACAGCGAGAAGACGCTCGATATCTTCGCGCAGGAATTCAACGCGAGTTCGGTCGATTTCCTCGTCCGGTGGTGGGCCGGTTCGACGCCGCGTTCCGGATGGGAAAGCAAGGACAAGGTCGTGCGCGCGATCAAGGCCGCGCTGGACGATGCAGGTATCGAAATTCCGTTCCCCTACGTGACGCACACCTTCAAGGAGAGAATCCCCTTGGGGAAGGATGTGGGCCAGGCTGCTTAATCAGCCTGGCCACGAATTGGGCAACTGAACTGATGGTGCGCCCGACAGGATTCGAACCTGTGGCCCCCAGATTAGGAATCTGGTGCTCTATCCTGCTGAGCTACGGGCGCCCGCGCCTCGTTTAGCAGGCTTAACGCGGCGCGCAATCGGAGGCGCGATCAGTTGAGTTCGTCGGGGGGCGCGATTGGGATGAGCAGCGGTGCCACGGTGACGCCCTCTTCCATAAGGTCGCGCGCTTCCTTGGGGCTGGCGCGGCCGTGGATCGGCTTTTCGTCCTTTTCGCCATAATGCATCGATCGCGCTTCGTCGGCGAACTTGTCACCGACCCAGGAACTCGTCTTCAGGGCCTGCGTCTGCGCCTTCGCGATTTTCCTGAAGGCCTCTTTCAGCTCCGCAGGTATCGGTTGGTTCGATACGTCGGGACTAGTTGGCTGATCGGTCGCATCCCCTTTCCGGCGATCTTCGACATTATGCGGAGCGGAATTGCTTTTGCGACCGATTGCCGGCGCCATGGGCGCTTTCGCGATCTCGAGATCGTCGCATGTAGGGCAGGCGAGCAAGCTACGCGCCATCTGATCGGCGAAGTCGGAGGAGGATCCGAACCACCCTTCGAACCGATGGCCGTTGCCGCATTGAAGGTCGAACACGATCATCCGCGCGCTACTCCACAATCGCGCGGCGATTGGCAAGGCTCGGCACTTGGGCCCTTACCTCCTCGATGCGCGCGAGATCTAGGTTCGCAAAGCCGACGCCCGCGCTTTCTCCACCCATATCCAGCAGCACCTCGCCCCACGGGTCGACCACCAGGCTGTGGCCATAGGTGCGCCGCCCGTCTTCATGCTGGCCGACCTGGGCCGCAGCGATCACGAACGCGCTCGCTTCGATGGCCCGCGCGCGCTGAAGGATGTGCCAGTGCGCAGTCCCTGTCGGGGCGGTGAAAGCCGCCGGAATGGCAATCGCATCGCATCGTGCCCGTCCCAACGCATCGAACAGCGCCGGGAAGCGGACATCGTAGCAGATCGACAAACCGAGCCGACCGATTGGCGTATTGTCCACCAGACCCAAACGATCCCCCGCGCGGTAAACATTCGATTCCCGCCAGCTTTCGCCATCGGCCAGATCTACGTCGAACATGTGGATCTTGTCGTAGGACGTCCTGATCTCCCCTGTAGGATCGATGACGACCGCCCGGTTGGCGCGCGAGCCATCGGCATTGGCGAAAGCAAAGGAACCGAGCGATATCCAGAGCCCGGTTCGGGCAGCCGCCTCGCGCATGGCGGCAAGCACGCGATCGTCCCGCTCGCTCGCAAGGTTTCGGCCGCCGCGCTCCCGATCCCGGTCGAGCAGATTGCTCATCTCGGGCGTGAAGAGCATCATCGCCCCGCCCTCTGCCGCCTGGTCGGCAGCACGGTCGAGCGCCTCGGCGTTCTTGTCGGGATCGATCCCGGTGTTCGCTTGAAACAGCGCGATGCGGACCACCGTACTCATCCGGCAAGCAGCTTTTCCAGCTCGCCCTGCCGTTCCAGGCTCGCAAGATCGTCAGAGCCGCCGACATGCGTGCTCCCGATAAAGATTTGCGGAACTGTCCTCGCACCGGGCGCTCTTTCGAGCATCTCTTCCCGCTTCGGACCGCCCATGGTGATGTCGTGTTCGGTGTAATCGACGCCCTTTTCATCGAGCAGGCGCTTGGCCCGGCTGCAATAGCCGCAACCGAATTTGGTGTAGATGGTGACTTCGGGCGTGCTCATGATGGATTGATCCTTTGTTGGGGCGAAACGGCTCCGCATTCGGGGTTCTTGAACACCCCTGCGCCGCACTTATCTTGGAACGGTCCGAAGCGGCCGCAAGGCGCTTGGGGCGCATCGTCAGGGGACAGTGCCGATCTGGGCTGACTCTTACTATGAAAATCGCTCACAAGAGGATTTGTTTCGATGAACCGTACCGATTTTTCCCCCTATCGCCGCACCACTGTCGGCTTCGACCGCCTGTTCGACCTGCTCGAAAGCCAAGTTCGCAACAATGCGGGCGACAATTATCCCCCCTTCAATATCGAGCGCCGCGATGAGGACAGCTATCGCATCACGCTTGCCGTGGCGGGCTTCCGCGAGCGCGATCTCGACATCACCGCGCAGCAGAACCTTCTCACGATCCAAGGCAAGAAGCGCGACGAAACGGTCGATGGCGAAATGCTGCATGTCGGCATCGCCAATCGCGGTTTCGAACGCCGTTTCGAACTCGCCGATTTCGTCCGCGTGGCGAATGCCGATCTGGCGGACGGTCTGCTGACGATCGAGCTGGTGCGAGAAGTGCCCGACGCGATGAAGCCGAAAAAGGTCATGATCGGCGGCACTCGCAAGCTCGAAGTGGTCGAGGGCGACAAGTCCGAAGACGACGAGAGCGGCAAGGATCGCGACGTCGCCTGATCGCTAATGCGATTTGACAGAACGAAGGGCGGGGCCGCGAGGCTCCGCCCTTTCTTTTTGACGCCGATCGACAGGACGGAAACGATAGGGGGCAATGCCCGAAAGCACTGCCCCCGCGACGCCAGGCGCCGCCAAGCCTCGGAATTCGCCGTCCGGGTCGCAGAAGACGGCAGGTTTCGAGGCAAGCCTTTAACCTTGTTGCGCGAACGCGGGCCAAATTGAAAGAAAATCGCGCCAGCCCCCAATCGCGAGCATCGTTGTGCCCCAAACTTGCGAAAAGATAAAGGCTTTCGGACAGCGTTTCGAACGCGCACCGGCCCCGCAGCCGATCGAATGCGCTGTCGTCTTTTCGATTCAATCGCTTAGCTGCGCCACGCGAAAGACGAAAAATTTACATCAAGCGCGCCTGTTCCAGCGCCGCGCCGATGAACCCGGCGAAAAGCGGGTGCGGATCGAAGGGGCGCGATTTCAGTTCCGGATGGAACTGGACACCGATGAACCACGGATGGTCCGGCCTCTCGACGATTTCGGGAAGGAGGCCATCGGGCGACATACCGGAAAAGACCAGGCCCTGCCCTTCGAGCGTATCGATATAGTGGCTGTTGACCTCGTAACGATGGCGATGGCGTTCCGAGATTTCGGTCACGCCGCCATAGACCTGGCTGACGCGGCTGTCGGGTGACAGCTTGGCGTCATAGGCGCCGAGGCGCATTGTGCCCCCCAGATCGCCGCCGGCTTCGCGTTCCTGAAGGCCGTCTTCACTCATCCATTCGGTGATGATGCCCACGACCGGTTCCTCGGTCTCGCCGAACTCCGTCGAGGACGCCGCAGCGACGCCGGCCGAGCGAGCGCCTTCGATACAGGCCATCTGCATTCCCAGACAGATGCCGAGGAACGGAACCTTGTGCTCGCGCGCGAAACGAACTGCGGCGATCTTTCCTTCCGAGCCACGCTCGCCGAAACCGCCGGGCACGAGGATCGCGTGCATCGGTTCGAGCTGCGCCGTGATGGCATCGTCGTCCTGTTCGAACACCTCGGCGTCGAGCCACTTGATCTTCACGCGGACGCGATGCGCCATTCCGCCATGGATCAGCGCCTCGTTGAGCGATTTATAAGCGTCCTGAAGGCCGACATATTTCCCGATCACGCCGACCACGACTTCGCCTTCGGGGTTCGAGTGGCGATCGACCACATCGTACCAGCGCGACAGATCGGGTTCGGGCGCATCGGTGATGCCGAAGGCCCGCAGCACCTCGCTGTCGAGACCTTCGCCGTGATACTGGAGCGGAACCGAATAGATGGAAGGCGCGTCGAGCGCCGGGATCACCGATTCCGCGCGGACGTTGCAGAACTGCGCGATCTTGCGCCGCTCGCTTTCAGGGATCGGATGCTCCGCCCGGCACAGCAGCAGGTCGGGCTTGATGCCCAAGCTTGCGAGTTCGCGCACGCTGTGCTGGGTCGGCTTGGTCTTCAGCTCGCCCGCCGCCGCGATATAGGGAACCAGCGTCACATGGACGCTCAGCGTCTGGTCGACCGGAAGCTCGTTCCTGAGCTGGCGGATGGCCTCCATGAAAGGCAGGCCCTCGATATCGCCGACCGTCCCGCCGATCTCGCAAAGGATGAAATCGTGATCGTCCTGATCGGCCAGAGCGAACTGCTTGATCGCATCCGTCACATGAGGAACGACCTGTACGGTCGCGCCGAGATAGTCGCCACGCCGTTCTTTGGCGATGATCTGCTGGTAGATGCGCCCGCTGGTGACATTGTCCGCCTGATGCGCGGAAACGCCCGTGAACCGCTCGTAATGACCGAGATCGAGATCGGTCTCCGCCCCGTCATCGGTCACGAACACCTCGCCGTGCTGATAGGGGCTCATCGTTCCCGGATCGACGTTCAGATATGGGTCGAACTTGCGAATGCGCACCTTGTAGCCGCGCGCCTGCAACAGCGCTGCGAGCGATGCCGCCATGAGACCTTTGCCGAGCGAGGAGACCACGCCGCCGGTGATGAAAATGTACCGCGCCATGGGAGCCGGGCCTTAAGCCCCGGTCGTGATTCGGGGCAAGCGTAAACCGGACGAAGCGAACGATCCGACGCTCGCCCGTCCACAATTATCTCGATCGAATTCGCTTATTGCGCGAGCGGATCGTCGTTGGCGGGCGCTGCCGGAGCGGCTTCGTTCGGACCGGTGACCGGCGTGCCGCCGAGCGGGTCCTGCTGTTCGATCGGCGTGACGTTGCGATCCAGCGTCGTCTCGAGCGAGGAACCCTGCGTCGTTTCGACCGCGATCGCCGCCAAAGCGATCGAGAGGACCACGAACACGACCGCGAGCCATTTGGTCGAGCGTGTCAGGAAATCCGCCGCGCCGCGCGCGCTCAACATCCCCGACGGGCTACCGCCGATACCCAGCCCGCCCCCTTCGGAACGCTGCATGAGAATGACACCCACGAGGGCAGCGGCGACGATGGCCTGAACGACGGTGAGGAAAAAGAACATCGGATATCCGTTCTGGATTCAAGTGACGTGTAACTAGGTCCGGTCGGCGGCGCGCACAAGAGCGCGCCCCTACCTCAACCCTCGTCCGCTTCGGACGCGGCGACGACGATGCCGAGGAAGCTTTCGGCCGACAGGCTCGCCCCGCCGACCAGCGCACCACCGACATGGGGGAGCGAGAGGATCTCGCGCGCATTGTCGGGCTTGACGGAGCCGCCATAGAGAATGCGAACGCCCGCAGCCTGCTCTTCGCCATAGGTTTCGACCAACAGGCCATGGATGGCGCGGTGCATGGCGGCGATATCGGCGGCCTCGGCAGTGCGCCCGGTCCCGATCGCCCAGATGGGTTCGTAGGCGACAGTCACGCGTTCCGCCGCATCGTCCAGCTTCGGCAGGCCCGCGCGCAACTGGTCGAGCACGAAATCTTCGGCTTTGCCCGCATCGCGCGTCGCTTCGCTTTCGCCGCAGCACAGGATGATCCGCAGCCCCGCTTCGAGCGCAGCGGAAACCTTTGCCGCGATCAGCGCATCGCTCTCGCCGTGATCGCCGCGCCGTTCGCTGTGGCCCAGAACGACGAATTTCGCACCCGAATCGGCGACCATCGTGGCGCTGACATCGCCGGTATGCGCGCCGTCAGGTTCCGCATGGCAATCCTGTGCGCCCACTCCGATCTGCTCGGCTTCGCGATGGACGGCGTGCAGCAGCGTGGAGGGAGGAGCCAGAGCGACCTCGACCTTCATGTAGCGCTGCGCCGCACGGTCGATCGCGCGCGCTTCCGACAGCATGGCGCGCGTGCCGTTCATCTTCCAGTTTCCAACGATGTAGGGCCGTTCGGCCATGGTCATTTCCTGCAGATTTCAGATTGGGTCCCGCCATATGGTCATGCCGGGCGAGGTCCGCTAGCCGACCGGAGAGCCTGGGTCAAAACCTTCGACACCTGTTGCGGCAAGGTCGCAGCGCGGATAAAGCGCGGCAAACCTTCCGACCCCTGGTGGTCGGCCATCACTTCCGACAGGATGTCGTTCGCAGCCATGCTCACCTTCTTCCGCAGTTTCTTCAAGTCCAAGATCGGCCTCGGCCTGACCTTCGCCTTTCTCGGCCTGATCGCCTTCGCCTTTGCCAGCGCCGACGTTTCGAGCACCGGGATGTTCGGCGGTGTCGCCGGGGGCAACCGTGTCGCGGTGGTCGGCGACGAGCGGATCGACAGCGCGGAACTGAGCCGCGCGACGTCGAGCGCGCTCGACCGGGTGCGCCAGGAAGATCCGACCCTGTCGATGCCCGCCTTCATCGCCGGGGGCGGTTTCGAGGAGGTCCTGAACCAGCTGATCGACCGCTACGTCATTTCGGCCTTTGCTCGCGACAACGGCCTCAGGGCGGGCGACAATCTGATCAACAGCGAAATTCAAACGATCGGGGCCTTCAGAGGCGCGGATGGCAATTTCGATGAGAACGCCTACCGCCAGGCTCTCGCGGCCCAAGGGCTGACCGATGCGCAGGTGCGCGACGATATCCGCTCGGGCCTGCTCGCCCAGCAGATCGCGGGACCCGCCGCTTTCGGCGCCGTGATGCCGCAGGCGCTGGCGAAGCGCTATGCCGGCCTGTTCCGCGAACGGCGCGAGGGGGCGATCGGCTTTCTCCCCTCTGCCGCCTTTGCCCCCGAAGGCGCGCCGAGCACCCAGCAATTGCAATCGTTCTACGAAGCGAACCGGGGCGATTTCATTCGCCCCGAGCGCCGGATCGTGCGCTATGCGACCTTCGATAACGATGCGATCGCCGACGAAATCGAGCCGACCGAGAATGAGATCACGGCACGCTACCAGCAGGACCGCGCGCAATATGCGGCGAGCGAGACGCGCAGCTACACCCAGCTGATCGTGCCGACGCAGCAAGCTGCCAACGCCTTGAGAGCGCGCGTCGAAGGCGGGGCGTCGCTCGAAGCGGTCGCAAGGGAAGCAGGTTTCCGCACCGTGCAGCAGGAGGCGGTGACACGCGCCGAGCTGGCGTCCGATGCGTCCTCCGCAGTCGCCGAAGCGATCTTCGGCGCGGCGCGCGGCACGGTCGCGGTCCCGGCGCGCAGCGCGCTGGGCTGGCATGTCGCGCGGATCGATGCCGTCAATGCGACACCCGCCCGCAGTCTTGCGCAGGTTCGTAATGAAATCGCCGACACGGTGCGCGAGGAAAAGCGGACCCGCGCGCTCGCCAATGTCGCGGCGGAGATCGAAGAGCGCCTAGAGGAAGGAGCGACGTTGGCCGAAGTCGCGCGCGAACGCGGCATCGCGGTCGAGACGACGCAGCCGCTGACCGCCAACGGACAGGTCTACGGCACCGACCAGAGCGCGCCTGAAGTGCTCGCTCCGGCTCTCGCGACCGCATTCCAGATGGAAGAGAGCGAACCCCAGGTCGCGGAAATCGAGCGCGGCGAGACCTACCTCGTATTCGAAGTCACGCGCATCAACGGCGCCGCTACGCCGCCGCTTGCCGAAATTCGCGATCAGGTCACCGCCGCATGGCGGCTCGAGCAGGGATCGAAGGCCGCACGCGCCGCTGCCGATCGCCTGATTCAGCGCCTGCGCGGCGGCGCGACCATGGCGGCGGCCTTGCAGGCGGAAGATGTCGATCTGCCTTCGCCCGAAGCCATCAATCTGACGCGCGAGGATCTGGCTCGCCAGCAGGACCGCCGCATTCCGCCGCCTCTCGCCCTGATGTTCAGCATGGCGCAGGGCACGGCGAAAAAGCTCGCCGCCGCGCAAGATCTCGGCTGGTTCGTGGTCGACCTGGAAGAGATTTCGGTCGGATCGATGGAAGCGGACGATCCGCTGATCGGGCAGGCGCGCGAACAGCTCGCCTCGACTCTCGGTCAGGAATACACCGAACAGCTCGTCGCCGCCATGCGGGGCGAGGTCGGCATCGAACGCAACGAGGGTGCGATCGATGCGGTGCGACGCCAGCTGGTCGGCGAGCGGCAGTGATCGCGAGCGAAAGCTGACTGGAATGCGCGGTGAGAATAGAGCGCGGGCCGCTCTGGCCGATGGGCGTCCGGCGCTGATCTGGCAGACGATCGTCGCCGATACCGAGACCCCGGTCGGCGCGGCACTGAAGCTGATGGAATCGCAACGTGGCGATTTCCTGCTCGAATCGGTCGAAGGTGGTGCGGTGCGCGGGCGGTACAGCCTGCTGGGCCTCGACCCCGATCTCGTCTTTCGCGCCGAGCAGGGCCGGGCTTCGATCAACCGCCAATGGCGAAGCGATCGCGCGGCTTTCGACGAGTGCACTGACAATCCCGTTACGGCCTTGCGTGCTTTGGCAGACGAATGCCGTATCGATGTGCCGGACGGACTGCCCCCAGCCCTCGCCTGCCTGGTCGGCTATTTCGCTTACGAGACGATCGGCATGGTCGAGGACGTACCGCGCGCCGCCGGGCCCGGACTGGGCCTGCCCGATATGGTGTTCGTACGCCCCACCCTGTTGCTCGTCTTCGACAGCCTGGGCGACGAATTGCATTGCATCGCCCCGATCTGGCCTGAAAGCGCCGACGATCCGTCGGACCTCGTGCAACAGGCTCGCAACCGCATCGAAACCGCCCTGCATCGGCTCGAAGGGGGCGCTGCAAGCAAAACTCCGGCTTCATCCCGGCCCATGCCCTCAGCCCAGCTCGATCCGGTCGTGACCGCAGCGGACTACACAAGCATGGTCGAACGCGCGAAGGACTACATCGTCGCGGGCGACATCTTTCAGGTCGTCCTGTCCCAGCGTTACACCTGCCCCTTCCCCCTGCCCCCGGTCGAACTCTATCGCGCGCTGCGCCGGGTGAACCCGTCACCCTTCCTCTATTTCCTCGACCTGCCCGATTTCGCGGTTGTGGGATCGAGCCCCGAAATCCTCGTCCGGGTTCGGCCCGGCGAAGGCGGCGCCAGCGAAGTCACCGTTCGCCCCATCGCCGGCACGCGCCCGCGCGGGTCGAGCGAGCAGGCCGATCGGGCTGCCGAGGAATCGCTGCTGTCCGACGCGAAGGAACGGGCCGAGCACTTGATGTTGCTCGATCTCGGGCGCAACGACGTGGGCCGGGTCGCGACGAGCGGCAGTGTCGAAGTCACTGACAGTTTCACAATCGAACGTTACAGCCATGTCATGCATATCGTAAGCAATGTCGTCGGGCGGCTCGATCCGAGATACGACGCGATCGACGCTCTCTTCGCCGGGTTTCCCGCCGGCACGGTCAGCGGCGCGCCCAAACTGCGCGCCTGCCAGATCGTCGCCGAGCTCGAGCGCGATGCACGCGGGCCCTATGCGGGCGGCGTCGGCTATTTCGCGCCCGACGGATCGCTCGACAGCTGCATCGTCCTGCGCACCGCAGTGGTGAAGGACAAGGTGATGCACGTCCAGGCGGGTGCAGGCATCGTCGCGGATAGCGATCCCGATTACGAACGCCGCGAATGCGAGGCGAAGGCGGGCGCCCTGCGCGCGGCTGCCGCCGAAGCGTTCCGCCAGGCGGAGCAGCGCCGATGAAGCTTTTCGCAGCCAGCTTGCTGATCGGCGCGCTCGCTCTGACGGGGTGCGATGCCCAGCCCGAGGGCAAGCCGGTCGCCCGCGCCAAGATCGACGGCAGCGTGGGCGCCCCCGCCCCCATGCCGAGCGACGATGCAACCATCGCCAGTCAGGTCGAATCCGCCTGCCGCTCGGTGATCTTCGAGAACACCTCGCTCACCCACTGCCTCGCCATCCCCTCGCGGCATCGTATCGAAACCGCCCTGGCGGACGGCTCGGGCGCAAATTATCGCAGCCTCGCCAAGCTGGCGGAAGCGATGGACGGCGAGACGGTCGCCTTCGCCATGAATGCGGGCATGTATGACGACGATGGCGATCCGATCGGCTATTTCGTGGAAAGCTCCGAACGCCTGAAGACGCTCAACACCGCGGATGGCGAAGGCAATTTTCACCTGAAGCCGAACGGAGTCTTCTTCGGCACGGGCGACACCTGGGAAATCCGCACGACCGAGGATTTCCTCGCCAATGTGTCCGATCGGCCCGAATTCGGCACGCAATCCGGGCCGATGCTTTTGATCGACGGCAAGGTGCACCCCGAAATCGCCGAAGACGGCCCTTCGCGCCTCATCCGCAACGGGGTGGGCGTCGACGAGAAGGGACGCGCGCATTTCGTGATCTCCAACGCGCCGCTCTCGTTCGGGAAATTCGCCCGCTTCTTCCGCGACGAATTGAAGACGCCGAACGCGCTCTACCTCGATGGCAGCGTTTCGGCCTTGTGGAATCCCGCCACCGGCCGCACCGATGGCGGCGCGGCGATCGGACCGATCCTCGTGGTCGAGAAGAAGGAAGTGCCCGATGAGTGATCCGCAGCAACGCCGCACCCTCTATCCCGAGATCGAACCCTACGAGACCGGGATGCTCGATGTCGGCGAAGGGCATTCGCTCTATTACGAGCGGGTAGGCACCCCGGGGGCGAAGCCGGCGGTCTTCCTCCACGGCGGGCCGGGCGGCGGGATGAGCGCCAATCACCGGCGCCAGTGGAACCCCGAGAAATACGACGTCCTGCTGTTCGACCAGCGCGGCTGCGGCAAATCGACGCCGTTCGCGGAAATCGATCGCAACGACACCTGGCGCATCGTCGAGGATATCGAGCGCCTACGCGAAATGTGCGGGCACGAGAAATGGCAAGCCTTCGGCGGAAGCTGGGGCTCGACTCTCGCGCTCGCCTACGCCCAGACCTATCCCGACCGCGTCAGCGAACTGGTCCTGCGCGGCGTGTTTCTGGCCCGGCAGAAGGAAAAGGACTGGCTCTATCGCTACGGCGCGAGCGAGATCATGGCCGAACAGTGGGACGATTTCGCCGGGCTCATCCCCGAAGGCGAGCGCGACAATCTGGTCCAGGCCTATTACGATCGGCTGACGAGCGAGGACGAGGACACCCGCCTCGCCGCCGCGCGCGAATGGTCGTTGTGGGAAGGCAGCGTCGCCACGCTGCTGCCCGACGAGGCGCTGATGGACAGTTTCGGCGATCCCGCCAAGGCGATCCCCTTCGCCCGCATCTGCGCGCGTTTCTTCCTCGAGGATTTTTTCCTCGAAGAGGCGCAGCTGCTCAAGAATCTCGACACGATGCGCCACATTCCCGGCATCATCGTCCAAGGCCGCCACGATATCTGCACGCCGCCGACGTCCGCGTGGGAGCTGAAAAAGGCCTGGCCCGAAGCGGATTTGTGGATCGTCCACGATGCGGGCCATAGCGCGGGCGAGCCGGGTATCATCGACGGCCTCGTGCGGGCGACCGACAAGCTCGCGGGTCTGTGACGGGAAGCCCATGATCCTCGTCATCGACAATTACGACAGCTTCACCTTCAACCTCGTCCATTATCTGATGGAGCTGGGCGCAGAGGTGCGGGTGGAGCGCAACGATGCGATGAGCGCCAGCGAAGCGCTCGCCTCAGGAGCCAAGGGTATCCTGATTTCCCCTGGCCCCTGCACGCCCAACGAAGCGGGGATCAGCCTCGATCTGGTCGCGGCCTGTGCCGATGCGAGCCTGCCGCTGCTCGGCGTATGCCTCGGCCATCAGGCGATCGGGCAGCATTTCGGCGGGCGCGTGGTGCGCGGCGGATTGATGCATGGGAAGACCTCGCCGGTCGACCATGACGGTAGCGGCGTGTTCGCCGACCTGCCCTCGCCCTTCACCGCCACGCGCTATCATTCGCTGGTGGTGGAGGACATTCCGAACGCCCTCCACGTCAACGCGACGAGCGTGACGCCGGGTCTGGACGGGACGAGCGTGATGGGCTTTCGCCATCGCGAGCTGCCGATCCACGGCGTTCAGTTCCACCCCGAAAGCATCGCGACCGAGCACGGCCATGCCCTGCTCGCCAATTTCCTCGAAATCTGCGGTATGGAAGCGAACATCCTGGCATGAAGCATCTGCCCCTCGCCGTCCCCCACATGACCGAGACCGAGGCCGAGGAAGTCTTCGGCTGGATCCTCGATGGCGAGGCGAGCGAAGAGGAGATCGCCCGCTTCCTCCTCGCCATGACCGAGCGGAGCGAGACGGCGGAAGAGATCGCCGGTGCGGCGCGCGCCCTGCGCGCACGGCTGATCCCGGTCGCGGCACCCGAAGGCGCGGTCGATTGCTGCGGCACCGGCGGCGACGGGCACCATACGCTCAATGTCTCGACCGCGGTCAGTCTGGTGGTCGCCGCCTGCGGCGTGCCGGTCGCCAAGCACGGCAATCGCGCGGCGAGCAGCAAATCGGGGGCGGCGGACACGCTGGAAGCGCTCGGCCTCGACATGGAAGCGGCGGGGCGCACGGCGGAAAAGACCCTGGCCGAACTCGGCATTTGTTTCCTTTTCGCCAAGAACCATCATCCGGCGATGGGCCGTATCCAGCCCATCCGTCAGAAACTGGCCCGCCGCACGATCTTCAATCTCATGGGTCCGCTCTCCAATCCCGCCGGGGTCGAGCGCCAGCTCATCGGGATCGCCCGTCCTGCCTATGTGCCGATCTATGCCGAAGCCAAGGCGAGCCTCGGCACGAAACGCACGTTCATCGTGTCGGGCGACGAGGGGCTGGACGAATTGAGCCTCGCCGCTGGAAACGAGTTGGCCGACGTGACGGGATCGGACTTCGCGATGCGGCGGATCGATGCGAGCGATGCCGGCCTCCATCACGCACCGATCGAGGCGATCCGGGGCGGTGATGCCGTACATAACGCGAAGGCGCTCGAAGCCCTGCTCGGCGGCACGCCCGGGCCCTATCGCGACGCCGTACTGCTGAATGCCGCCGCGACTTTGATCGTCGCGGGCCGGACGGAGGACTGGCGCGAAGGTGCTGCGATGGCGGCGGAAGCGCTCGACAGCGGCAAGGCGCGCGATCTGCTGGCGCGCTGGATAGACATGGCGAAGTGACGATGAACAAGCTCGACGAAATCTGCGCCACCAAGCGCGAGGAAGTGGCCGATCGCCGCACGCGCTCCACCATCGGCGATCTCGATGCCGCCGCGATGATGCAATCCGAGCCGCGCGGCTTCGAAGCGGCGTTGCGAAAAGCGAGCCGCGACGGTTTCGGCCTGATCGCGGAAATCAAGAAGGCCTCTCCCTCGAAGGGGCTGATCCGCGCCGATTTCGACCCCGCCGATCACGCCCGCGCCTACGAGGAAGGCGGCGCGACTTGCCTTTCCGTGCTGACCGATGCGCCGTATTTCCAGGGGCACGAGGATTACCTGATGCAGGCCCGCGCCGCCTGCGCGCTGCCGGTCTTGCGCAAGGATTTCATGGTCGATCCCTGGCAGGTCGCCGAAGCCCGCGCGATCGGGGCGGATGCGATCCTGATCATCGTCGCCGCGCTGGACGATGAGGTCATGGCCGAAATCGAAGCTGCCGCGATCGAGCGCCGGATGGATGTGCTGGTCGAGGTTCACGACGAAGCCGAAATGGCGCGCGCCGCGAAGCTGAAATCGCGCCTGATTGGAGTCAACAACCGCGATCTGAAGACCTTCACCACCGATCTAGCCACGACCGAACGGCTCGCGGAATTGGCGCCGGAGGATGCGCTGCTGGTGGGCGAAAGCGGGATCGCCACGCATGAGGACTGCCAGCGCCTCGCCCAATCGGGCGTGCGCAGCTTCCTCGTCGGCGAAAGCCTGATGCGCCAGGCCGATGTCGCGGCGGCCACGCGCGCACTGCTCGGCGCATGAGCGGCCTCACCCATCTCGATGAACATGGCGCCGCGCGAATGGTCGATGTCGGCGCCAAGCCGGAGAGCCAGCGCGAGGCCGTCGCCGAAGGGCGCATCCGCATGTCGGGTGAAGCGCTGGCCGCTTTGTGGGACGGTACCGGGCCGAAAGGCGATGCGCTCGCCACCGCGCGGATTGCAGGCATCATGGCGGCGAAGAAGACCGGCGAGTTGATCCCGCTCTGCCATCCGCTGGCGCTCGACGCCGTGACGGTCGAATTTTCTCGCGAGAGCGACGCGATCCGCGTCACGGCCACCACGTCCTGCACGGGACGCACCGGTGTCGAAATGGAAGCGATGGCCGCGGCCAGCGTGGCGCTGCTGACGCTTTACGACATGGGCAAGGCGGTTGACCGCGCAATGGTGATCGAGGGTGTGCGCCTGATAGAGAAGGCAGGCGGCAAGTCCGGCCATTGGCGCGCCGAACCGTGATCACGCTCGACGAAGCGTGGGACCGGCTGCTGTCGTCGATCGCGCCGCTGGAAGCGGAACAGGTCCCTGTCGACGATAGCGGGGGGCGTTATCTGCGCGAACCAGTGGTCGCGCGGCGAACGCAGCCCTACGCCGATCTTTCCGCCATGGACGGGTTTGCGGCATCTGGCGAAGGGCCGTGGTCCCTGATCGGAGAGGCGCGGGCCGGACACGCCTTCGATCGCGCGCTCGGCTCAGGACAGGCGGTCGCCATATCGACCGGGGCCGCGCTTCCCGAAGGTGCCGACCGGATCGTGGTGAAGGAAGATGCGAGCCTCGCGCAATCCATCCTCCAAGCCGATCCGCCGCCAATCCCTGGTCGCCACATTCGCCGCCGTGGGTTCGACTTCGATACGGGCGACACGCTCCTCGCGGCCGGGACCCGCATGGAAGCACCGCATATCGCCCTCGCCCGGACCGCGGGCGTCGGAACCGTCAGCGTGACCCGGCGCCCGCGCGTGGCGATCCTCGAATGCGGAGACGAATTGCACGCCGATCCCATGGATTGTCCGCCCGATGGCCTGCCCGCTTCGAACGGCGCGATGACCGCGCGGATGGTGAGCGCTCTCGGCGCGGAGGTGAGCAGTCGCGTGCTGGTGCCCGACCGCTTGGAGGCCGTGGTGGATGCTCTGAACGCCGCGAGCCATGCCGAGCTGCTGCTGACCTCGGGCGGCGCCTCGGTCGGCGAGCACGACTTGATCAAGCCCGCACTGGAACGCGCGGGTTTCACGCTGGATTTCTGGCGGGTCGCGATCCGGCCGGGCAAACCGCTCATCGTAGCCCGTCGCGGCACTCAGCTGATGCTCGGCCTGCCCGGCAACCCGGTATCGACTTTCGTCACGGCCTTCCTGTTCGCCCTGCCTGCGCTGCGCCGTATGGCAGGCGCAGACAGCCCCCTGCCGCAACCGATCCGCCTACCGCTTGCGGGAAGGCTGGCCGCTGGCGGCGCACGGCGGGAGTTCCTGCGCGCCCGCCTCTCCCCCGAGGGTGTCGTTCCGATCGAAGAGCGCGACAGCAGCGCGCTCGCCGCCCTTGCGCAGACGGATGTCCTGATCGACCGCCCGATCGGTGCGCCCGCCGAAGCCGAGGGCTCGCTCGTACCGTGCTATCTCCTCGAAAATGGCGCAATCGCTTGACTTGCCGATAATGGTTGCCTAATTGTTCCTCATTCGTTCACGACCTGCATTGGAATGGGGTCGGATCCGAACTTGAGGAGCCTTGCACCATGCTGACCGCCAAGCAGCACGAACTGATCCGCTTCATCCAGACCCGATTGGAAGAAACCGGGATTTCGCCGTCCTTCGAAGAGATGAAGGAAGCGCTCGATTTGAAGAGCAAGTCGGGTGTGCATCGCCTGATCTCGGCTTTGGAGGAACGCGGCTTCATCCGCCGCCTGCCCAACCGGGCCCGCGCGCTCGAAGTTCTGAAGACCCCTGAAGAAGCCGTGTCGAGCCCGCGTGCGCGCAATGCCGCATCGGCGAGCGTGCCGAGCGTCGCGAACGATCTGGTCGGCGCCGCCACCGCTGCGCGAGCGCCCGAACCGGCCAATGACGTGCTGGAAATCCCGCTCCACGGTCGCATCGCCGCCGGTGCCCCGATCGAAGCAATCGAAGGCCAGAGCAGCCTGCCCGTTCCTGCCGCTCTTCTCGGCCCGGGCGATCACTACGCGCTGGAAGTGTCGGGCGATTCCATGATCGAGGCCGGGATTTTCGATGGCGATTATGCTCTGATCCGTCGCACCGACACGGCGCGCGATGGCGAGATCGTGGTGGCGCTGGTCGATAACGAAGAAGCGACGCTCAAATTCCTGCGCCGCGAGAACGGCCGTGTTCGGCTCGATCCGGCGAACGCGTCCTACGAAGCGCAGATCTACAACCCGGCGCAGGTGCAAGTGCAGGGCAAGCTGGCGGGGCTCTTGCGACGCTATCATTGATGGTTGTGAGGCAGGCGCTCGCGATCGCAGAATCGGCGTCCACGCGGTGATCGAGGCGCTCGATCATGTCCAACTCACCATGCCGTTCGGTGGCGAAGACGAAGCACGCGATTTTTATGCGGGCCTTCTCGGTCTTCCGGAGGTGCCGAAGCCTCTCCATCTCGCCAAGCGAGGCGGATGCTGGTTCGAGAGCGGGGTTATCAAGGTGCACCTTGGCGTGGAAGCCGACTTTCGTCCAGCTCGTAAGGCGCATCCCGCCTTCCGCTTGGCCGATCTCGTCATTCTGGCGAAGCACCTGGCAGAAGCTGGCTTTTCAGTCACTGAAGACGAGCCGCTTGCGGGTTTCGACCGCTGTTATGTCGACGATCCGTTCGGCAACCGGATCGAATTGATTGAAGCTCGAGGGCGAAGCGGGTCCGCTTGAGCGAAGCAGACCTCAGCGAGGCGCATGATATCACGGCAGTGCGTATCTGAAATCATCTTATTTTCTCAGCGCTTGGAGACGCAAAAAGCCGACCGTATTGCTCCGCCCCCGAAGGTTGCCGTCCTCGATGACCTTTCCGCCCAGCCATGTTCGAGAGCCCTGAGCTACCGCCCTCGATCACCCTTCCACCAGCCATGGTCCCCCTGCGATTGCGCGACCGTGCGGAGGCTCTCGCGTTCTAGATAAATTGCAGTCCCGCCCTCGCGGCTCAGAAAGCGTCTATCCGCCTTCAACCATGAAGGCTGGCAGCTTCGCGGCAGGAAGCGATCTGCAATGACGATGTCCGCTCGCTCGCAGGCGGCTGCTAGAGCGCGTTCTTCGACCATGTCGCGGCTGCGCGCCATGAGGAGATGCCATTTGCGCCCGCCCCGCTCCAGCGCCAGCACGCAGAAATCCCGGCTGCACCACGCACCTGGCCAGTCTTCAAACGGCAGCACCTCGCCTTCGGCCCCCGCCAGTTCCAGCAGATTGTCGCGCGCGAAACCCGAGCGGCTGTCGCGCAAGACCAACAGTCGTTCGCTTTCACCGGTCACGCCGACATGGCGCCCGTCGCGCGTGACGAGGATGTCGGGAATGGGCGTCGACAGAAAGACCAGCACGCCGATCGCGACCGGTATCAGCCCCAACAGCCGCGCCCGTCCCCGCCACAGGGCCAACCATAAGAGCCCGGCCACGATCACCAAGACCGTGTCCAACCCCATCTGCGGCATCAGCTTCACTGCGCCGGGCTGCGCCGCGGTAAATCGGGCGAGACCCAAAAGGATATCGAGCGACACTTGCGCCGCCCACCATGCCGGCGCGCCCGCTCCGACGAGATCGAACAGCAACGCCAGCGCCAGCAGCGGCATGGTCACGAAGGTCACCAGCGGGATCGCCAGGACATTCGCAAAGGCGCCGTAAACGCCCGCACGATGGAAATGGAACAGCACGATCGGCATGAGCGCGAATTCGATCAGCAGCCCGGTCGCGAACAGCATGGCGATCCGGCGCGCGGTCCGCGCAAGCCAGCTCTGTTCGCGCGGCGCGAGAAACCGTTTCGCCCAGCCCGCATTGTGCAGCGCGACGATTGCGATCACCGCCGCAAAGCTCATCTGGAAACTTGGCCCCACGAGCGATTCCGGCCAGAGCGCGAGCACCACGATCGCCGCGACCGCCACCATGCGCAGCGACAGCGGCTCGCGCCCCAGCGCCAGCGCGATCAGGACGAGCACCGCGCCCACGCAGCTGCGAACCGTCGGTACCTCCGCCCCGGTCAAAAGCGTGTATCCGATACCGGCCAGCGCCCCCAGCAGCGCCGCCGCGAGCGGGAGCCGTACTCTCAGCGCAAGCCAAGGTGATAGAGCGAGCAGCTTGATCGCGAGGAAATAGGCCGCCGCGATAACCGCGCTCACATGAAGCCCGCTGATCGAAAGGAGGTGCGTCAGCCCGGAATCGCGCATGGCCGCTTCGTCCGCCTCGCTGATCGCGCCACGATCGCCGCTCGCCAAGGCCGCAGCGATGCTCGCCGCCGATCCTTCCAAATTGGCCCGGACATGCGCCGAAAGCGTGCGCTGCGCTTCCGCCAGAGCGGCAGTCTGGGCGGCGGGTTCGATCAGATCGACAGGGCCAATCAGCGATCCCGTGGCCGCCAACCCCTGAAACCAGGCCGTGCGGGCGAAATCGTAGGCTCCCGGCAGCAGCGGGGGAGAGGGCGGCATCAGCCGCGCTTTCAACCGCACCCGCGCGCCCTCCTCCATCGCTGGGGTCGCGCGATCCTGCGGCACGTTGACGCGCACCTTCATCGCCCTGCTGGTCTCGGCCTCCCGAACGGCAAGCGTAAGGCGGACACGATCTTCGGCCGGTTGGTCCTCGCGCGCCAATATCCGCCCGTCGAGCGCAAGGACGCGCGGATAGGCGATCGGTTCGGCGCCGACCGTGGCCGACCGCGCCCAGATCGCTGTCATCCCCAGCGCCAACACGCATGCGAGCGCCACCACCGCGATCAAAAGGTGCGAACGGTCCTACCTCCCGCGCCAGCCCGCGATGGCGAGGAGGGCGGCAAGTCCGCAGGCCGCCAGAAAAGCAATCCATCGCCACGCCGTGTCGAGCAGGAACCAGGCCCCGATCCCGCCAGCGAAACCCACCGCAAGCCACGGTCCACGATCGAAGCCCGCGCGACCCAGAAAGGCGTCGGCCTGACTGACGAACGCCCCCGCGACACTGGACAATCGGCGGCGCTTGCGCCATTGGCGCTGCGCTGCACCATCATGGGGGTATTCGCCCCCATGCAGCGGCAAGTCAGCCAGCGGGGGCGCCGATCGCGTCGCCATAACGATAACAGAACGGAAAGCGGATATAATGGCAAGCGATAGCGACGCGGCTCAGACAAAGGTCGTCACGCGCTTCGCCCCTTCGCCCACCGGTTTCCTGCATATCGGCGGCGCGCGCACCGCGCTGTTCAACTGGCTGTTCGCGCGCCATCACGGCGGCAAGGCGCTGCTCCGGATCGAGGATACCGATCGCAAGCGGTCTACGCAGGATGCGATCGACAAGATCATCGAAGGCCTCGATTGGCTCGGCCTCGACTATGACGATGCGCCACTGTTCCAGTCCGACCGGGCGGAACGCCATGCCGAGGTCGCCCAGCAATTGCTCGACGCCGGCCACGCCTACAAATGTTACGCCACGCCCGAAGAGCTGGAAGCGATGCGCGCCGATCAGCGGGCGAACAAGCTGCCCATGCGCTATGACGGGCGCTGGCGCGACCGCGACCCGTCCGAAGCCCCCGAAAGTGCACCCTACACGATCCGGCTGAAAACTCCGCAGGACGGCGAAACCGTGATCGAGGATGCGGTCCAGGGCCGCGTCACCGTGCGCAACGAGGAGATCGACGATTACATCCTCCTGCGCGCGGACGGGACGCCGACCTATATGCTGGCCGTCGTGGTCGACGATCACGACATGGGCGTCACGCATATCATCCGTGGCGACGATCATCTGAACAACGCCTTCCGCCAATTGCCGGTCATCAGGGCGATGGATTGGCCCGAGCCGATCTATGCCCATATCCCGCTGATCCACGGGACCGACGGGGCGAAGCTGTCCAAGCGCCACGGCGCGGTCGGCGTCGAGGCCTATCGCGACGAGGAAGGCGTTCTGCCCGAAGCGCTGTTCAATTATTTGCTGCGCCTCGGCTGGGGCCACGGGGATCGCGAGGAAATCACGCGCGAAGAAGCGATCGAGCTGTTCGACCTGAAGGGTGTCGGCAAAAGTGCCTCGCGCTTCGACATCAAGAAATTGCAGAACCTCAACGGGCATTATATCCGCGAGGCCGACGATGCGCGTCTCGCCGCATTGGTCGCGGAACGGATCGGCCCGAATGCCGACGAACGGATGCTGGCGGAAGCCATGCCGGTCCTTAAACCGCGTGCGCGTTCTCTCAACGAACTGGCCGAAGGCGCCGACTTCCTCTTCGCCACGCGCCCCCTCACGATGACGGAGAAGGCGGCGGGCCTGCTCGACGATCAGGCGCGCGGTTATCTCGCCGAGGTTTCGGCAGCGCTGGCGGCGGAAAACGACTGGACAATCGAGGCCCTGGAAGCCACTACGAAGGCGCTTGCCGAACGGCTCGAACTGGGTCTCGGCAAGCTCGCGCAGCCCATGCGCGCGGCATTGACGGGGACGACCACGTCCCCTGGAATTTTCGATGTTCTGGTCCTGTTGGGACGGGAAGAAGCGCTCGCACGGATCGACGCGCAAGCCGCCCCGGCAGGCACGGAAAACCAATAGCTTAAGGAGCAGACTATGGCCGACAAGCAGGCGAAACTGGACTTCGGCGACAGCTCGGTGGATTTCCCCGTCCTGGAAGGCACATGCGGACCCGACGTGGTCGATATCCGCAAGCTCTACGGAGCGACCGGCAAGTTCACCTACGATCCGGGTTACAAGTCGACCGCGAGCTGCGAGAGCGCGCTGACCTTCATCGACGGTGAAGAAGGTGTTTTGCTCCACCGCGGCTATCCGATCGGCCAGCTGGCCGAACATTCCAATTTCATGGAAGTCTCGCACCTGCTGCTGAACGGCGAGCTGCCGACGCAGGACGAGCTGGACGACTTCACCTACACGATCACGCGCCATACCATGGTGCACGATCAGCTGCGTCAGTTCTACCAGGGCTTCCGTCGCGATGCGCACCCGATGGCGATCATGTGCGGCGTGGTCGGCGCGCTGTCGGCCTTCTATCACGACAGCACCGACATTTCGGACCCCGAGCATCGCAAGATTTCCAGCCACCGGCTGATCGCCAAGATGCCGACCATCGCGGCGATGGCGTATAAATATTCGATCGGCCAACCCTTCATGTCGCCGCAGAATTCGCTGAGCTATACGGGCAATTTCCTGCGCATGACCTTCGGCGTTCCGGCCGAGGAATACGAAATCCACCCCGCGATCGAGCGGGCGATGGACCGGATCTTCATCCTCCACGCCGATCACGAACAGAATGCCTCGACGTCGACCGTGCGCCTCGCCGGTTCGTCGGGCGCGAACCCGTTTGCCTGCATCGCGGCCGGCATCGCCTGTCTCTGGGGTCCGGCGCATGGCGGTGCGAACGAAGCCGCGCTCAACATGCTTCAGGAAATCGGCACGCCCGACAAGATTCCGCATTATATCGAGCGGGCCAAGGACAAGAACGATCCGTTCCGCCTGATGGGCTTCGGCCACCGGGTCTACAAGAATTACGACCCGCGCGCGACCGTGATGCAGAAGACGGTGCGCGAAGTGTTCGATGCGCTGAACGTCAGCAATCCGGTGTTCGAGACCGCGTTGCAGCTCGAGGAAATGGCGCTCAACGACGACTATTTCATCGAAAAGAAGCTGTTCCCGAACGTCGATTTCTATTCCGGCGCGATCCTGTCGGCGATCGGCTTCCCGACCACGATGTTCACCGCCCTGTTCGCGCTCGCGCGCACGGTTGGCTGGGTGGCACAGTGGAACGAGATGATTTCCGATCCCGGCCAGGTCATCGGTCGTCCGCGTCAGCTCTACACCGGGCCGACGCAGCGCGATTACGTGCCGATCGACAAGCGCTGAACTGAGTTTCGAAACACGGAGAAGGGGGTGCCACGGCGCCCCCTTTTTCGTTGGGCCGTACTGAGAAGTTGCGCCAGCTTTATTTGTCGACCTTCGGCCCGTCTCGTGGTTCGCTGCGCAGATCCTCCGCCGCCGGGACGGACAGCGTGAAGCGGGCGCCCTGCCCCTTGGCGCTTTCGACGGTCAGATCGCCGTCCATCGCCCGCGCGATCCGGCGCGAGATATAGAGGCCCAGCCCCGAGCCCCCGTCGCCGCTGCGGCCGAGCCGTTCGAACTTTTCGAAAATGCGCGCCTGCTGCTCCTCGTCGATCCCGTGTCCCTGATCGGCCACGGTGACCATCGCCCGCTGGCCGATCCGGTCGAGCCGGACCCATATCTGGCTGCCCTCCGGCGAATAGCGGATGGCGTTGTTGATGAGGTTGATCAGCACCTGCAACACGCGGCGGAATTCCGCGATGGCCAGCTGGCTCTCGCCATTGGGCGGCGCGCTCAATTCGATGCCCTTTTCGCGCGCCCGCACGCCGAGGATGCCGCAGGCCTGGCGCGCGACATTGCCGAGATCGATCCGGTCGGGCGCGGTGACGAAATCTTCGGATTCCACGATCTCGAGATCCGAAAGATCGTCGATCAGCGCTAGCAGATGCTGACCGGCCGCCGCGATATCCGCGGCATAATCGCTGTATTCCTCGGCTAGCGGCCCGGCGAGCTTCGTGCGGATGGTCTCCGCATTGGCGATGATGCGGTTGATCGGCTGGCGCAGGACAGGCGACAGGTCGCGGCCGAGCGAGGGCGGTTCCGATCCCGGATCGCTCGCATCGTCGAGTGCGCCGGCACCCAGCGGGCGATCCGCGAGGAGATGGAGGACGAAGCCTGCACTGCCCAGCTCGGGCTGGCCCAAGGGCTCGAGATGGGCGGTCCAGCGCCTTTTCGATCCCTCGATCAGGCATTCGGCACCATCGAGCAGCCGCCAATGGAGGGGCTGTTCGTGAAGATTGCCGGGAAAGGTCACGAAATCGGTCCATGGGCGCCCCACCCCGCCCTCCATCGCGATCTGGAGGCGGGTGAGGTCGGGCGCTTCGACCGCGACCGAAAGAACCCGCTGCGACGGATCGAGCCGCGCGGTGAGATCGGCAAGGTTGCGGCTCAATTCGGCGCGCCGCCTTGCGGCCTCCAGCTCGTCCTCCGGCGGCAATTCCTCCGAATGCCAGGAGACCAGACCCAGCTCGCAGCCTTGCGGCGAACCGTCGGGCCCGTTCAGCGGCTCGATCTCGATCCAGGCGGTGATACGATCCTGGCCGTCGACCGCGCAAAACTGGCGCGCGAGGCGCAGCCCGAAACGCTGCGCCTTTTCGACCAGCGCGCGCAGTTCCGGCACGGCCACCGGACCGCCGATCCGCCCGCCACATTCCACCTGCAAGCTCGCCAGCGGCTCTTCCGCTTCCGTCAGCATCCCGTCCGCATCGACGATTGCGCGGGCGATGAATTTGGTTCCGATCGTCGCCATCGTTAGTCTCCCGCCCAGCCCGTGCTGCGGGCGAGCAGATTGAGCGCCTCGCGAGTGCCGATATCGGCAAGGCCTTCGGGAGGGTCGCGGTCGGGGTGGAGACGCAGGATCTGCGCCTCGATATCCTGCGGCTTGAGGCCCGCAGCCCTCAGCCCGACAGCGAGCCGCGCCATCTGGCTGTCGTGCAGGGACACGGCGACGATATCGCGCGGTTGCCCGGTCCTGAGCGCGAGAGCGGACAGGAAGAGCGCAACGCCCGCTTGATCGAAGGTCAGCGCCTGCGCCCCGTCCTTGCCGAACAAAGTCACGACTCGCTCCAGTAGAGATAGCCGCCCCGTCGCCTCGTCGTAATCGGCACGAAGGCGCCCTTCGGCGCGCACAAGCGCATCCGACGCGTCCTCGCCATTGTAGCCGCGCCAAGCCAGCAGCAGAGCGTGGAACAGATCGCCCGGCAATTCGCCCAGCGGCAGCTGCATCCGCCTTTGGCTCTGCGCGAAGCGGGCCTGGGCCGCGAGAGACGCCATCGCCGCACTGGCGATGCCAGCATCCTCGTTCCCGATCAGGGTTTGCAAAAGCGGCGAAATCACCGGGTCGAGCCCATGACCGGCTTCGAGCCGGGCGGTCAGCTGCCATTCGAGAGCCAGGGCGTGGCAATGCGCCACCAGGGAAGGCGTATCGAAAAGCTGCTCCGACAAGGCCTCGCCATGCGCAGCGGCGAATTCCTCGCGGCCCTTGACGCCCGTCGCCTCGGCCTGGATGCGCAGGATCTGCCAGGCCAGATGCGTCAACATGCTCCTGATGCGCGCCACCAATTCGTCACTGAAAAGCGACTGGTCGCGGGTCGAGAGGAGATGGCCGAGAATGGGCCCGATCCGGCCAAGCGCCTGATCGCCCTGGGTCAGCGCCGAACGCAAAGCCTCGCCCTCCGGCCATTGCGGATCGGCGCGGGGAGTTGCTGAAAAGGAAGGCCCGGTTGTCGGCTCGATCATGCGCTCTCGCGTAGCATCGCGTGGTTAAGGCGCCGTTAGCCGGTCGGCGTGGGTCGCGCGGAAAATCGCAAGCAAGACAAGAACCGCCAGCGCTGCGACCACCGGCTGGAGGATCCCGAGATATCCCGCCGGGACCAGTATCGCAAGCAAGGCGATCCTGTCCGACAGGAGCGGGCGGACGCCGGTCGGCGCGATGCGAGACCCGATCCGCAGCAGACCCATCAGCATCAGCGGCAGGAACAGGTCGATCCACGTCCCCGTCGTGCGGCCAGCCATGGCGATCAACCCGATCAGGAGAACGTCGCCCGCCCCCGCCAGAAGCGAGGTGGCGTGCCACACCCGTGGCTCTCTTCCCGGCGGCCGCGCCAATCTGAGCACGACATCCGCGATCGGCAGCGCGGCTGCCATCAGCCCCGAAATCAGAAGCCCTGTCAGCGGTTTGCCGAACAAAGCCAATATTGCCGCGAGCACTCCGGCGGCCACGGCGATAATCAGAGGAACACGCTCGAACCGCGACCCGACGACGTCCCGAGCCAGTCTTATTCCGATCCGTTCGGCCAGCGCGCGCCCCGGCGCCGCGAATGAAACCGGCTGGGCCCGCCGGGCGATCCAGCGGCCCTCCCGCGCCGAAAGAGAGCCATCGTCTTCCGGGCCGATCGCGGCCATGTCCTCGATCGAACCGAGGTCGAGGGGCGTGGTGCGGACCCCCGACTGGAGCGCTATCCTGAGCAGGGACGAGGCCGCGTCGGCATCGGGAGGAAGGTCCGACAATCTCTCCACCGCATCGCCGCGGATCGTCAGGAGACCGGCCCAGGCCCTTTCGGCATCGATCCGTTCGAAGCCGAGCGGGACGGCCACATCCGCTGGAAAGGTCGCGATCCCCGGTTTCTCGCCGATCGCGGCCTGGGCGGTCTCGATATCCAACGCGAGACCATCGGCGATGACGACTATGCGATCATCCGCACTGACCGCGCCCGAAAGGCGGCGAAGATCTTCGATGGCACGAAACCGCATACCGAGGCTTTCGGCGCGATGCTGGCATACGATCGCTTCCGGGCCGAGCCCGCGGATCATGCACAGCACCATGTCGCAATCCAGCGCGCGGGCGCAGTCGATCTGATGCGACAGAACGCTTCGCCCGACGAAGGGGCGGAATGCCGCCTTGCGCGAGCCCCGTCCGGGTTCTTCGGCCAGCGCTGTCAGCAAGGCGATACGCAAGAAATTGGTCCTCGGTCGGCGATCGATGTCCTCGACGCCTAGCCATGTGCGCGCGAATTGCCAAAATCTGATCGCGTCAGATAGGTCTAATCGTCTCGCGGATTGCGGATGGCGTCCACAATATCGGCGATCTTGCGAAGGGCGGCGGGATCGCCGGGGGCGCCCTGTGCTGCCTCGTCGGCGAGGTGCATGATCTCTTCGGCATGGAAACCGGCGGCGACCGCGTGAAGATGCTGTGCCGCGAGACGCCAATTCGCGTCGCAGCGGGCGCGCTGCATGAGATCGAGCTGACGTTCGACGCTTTCGACGAACCCCGTGCGCAATTGCGCTTCCAGAGCGCGATCGTCGCCAGCGGCGGCGGCAAGCGCGTGATCGAAGGGGCCGGGATGGAACGCCATGCGATCGGCTTAGGTCGTCGCGGTTAATGCGGGGTTTAAGGATCGGGGAATCGTGATACGCTCGCTGAATGAGCAGGGACCACATTCGCGCCGTAGGGCACGACGAATCGCAGGAAGACCAGTCGGTTGGGCTGGAAGATGCGGACATCGCTCTTCCGGCCGAGGACGAAGATTCCGTCGAAGAATTCGAATGGGTGGAGGAACCTACCCCAAACCGCTCGAAAGGCTGGATTTTCCCCGTCCTGTTCGCGTGTGCCATCATCGGTTGGACGGGCTTCTTCGCCTGGAGTTACCGCGCGCAGATGCTGGCTGGCGGAACGGCGGAGCAATGGGTCGGATGGGTCACCGCATGGGCGGTCCCGGTTCTCCTGATCCTCACGGTCTGGCTCCTGACGATGCGCCTCTCGGTACGCGAAGCGGGCCGGTTCGGAGATGCGGCCCGGTTGCTCTCGCTCGAATCGGAGCGACTGGAGGAGCGGCTGCTGGCGGTGAATCGCGAGCTCAGCCTTGCGCGCGAATTCATCGCCGATCAGAACCGCGATCTCGATTATCTCGGTCGCACGGCGACCGAACGGCTGTCGACTCACGCCGACCGCCTACAAGCGCTCGTTCGCGAAAACGGTGATCAGGTCGACGCCATCGCAGGGGTCAGTACGACGGCTTTGGAAAATATGGAAAAGCTGCGCGGCGATCTCCCCGTCATCGCCAATTCGGCGCGCGATGTGACGAACCGGATCGCAGGCGCAGGCCAGACCGCCAGCGAACAGCTCGACGACCTAATTGCCGGTTTCGAACGATTGAACACCTTCGGCACAGCCAGCGAGCGTCAGGTCGGATCGGTGGGCGACCGGCTCGGATCGCTGCTCGACGAAATGGGAGAGCGCCTGGATCAGATCGAAGGCGCCGCGACGGCCCGCTTCGCCACCATCCGCGAGAACAGCGACCGCCTTCGCGAGACGATCGATACGCAAGAGGTTGCGGCGCTCGCCGCCATCCACAGCCGCGCGGAAGCCTTGAAGGAAGAATGCGCCCAGCTCGCCGAAGCGCGCGAGACCGATGCGGACGCATCCTATGCGGTTCTTTCGGAACGTATCGCAAGGCTGAACGAGGACGCGGCGTTGACGGCACAGACCGTGCGCGAAGGCGAACAGGCTGCACTCGCCGCGTGGTCAGGCCAGATCGAGGCGCTGCGCACCAGGCTGGTTTCCATCATCGAGGAAGTCACGCGGATCGACACGCTATCCCTCGAAAATTCGCAAGCGAAACTGCGCGAGTTGGTGGCGGAAGCCGAAGCCATCGACACGCTGATGGACGAGCGCAACCGCGCCTATCATGAACAGGTCGCGCAGCGCCGTACGCAGGTCAGCGCTTTCGAGTACGAGGCGTTGCAGGCGCTTGCCGGACGGATCGCCTCTTTCGACAGCCACCTTGCGGAACAGCGCGCGGGGCACCTCGATCATTTGGATACGCTGAGCGAGCGAAGCGATGCGGCCGGTGAGCGGATCGATGCGCTTGCTCGCCAAGCCGCCGAGGCTGCGCGACAGGGTGGCGAAGCCGAACAGACTCTTGCGGCAGCCGTGGCGCGCTTGACGGAAACCCTCGCGGAGAGCCGGGCTTCCCTCGATGGGACCGGGGACAGGGTCGGCGATCTAACCGACCGCTCCGTCCGCCTGCTCGAACTCATCAAGGCGAGCGCGGCGCATAGCGAGGAAGACCTTCCCCGTGCGATCGAAGCCTTCGCGGGCACGCTTGCCGACCTCGAGAGCCGCGCCGAGAGATTGCACGCTTCCCTCGCCGACGCGGATCGGAGCGGGAGCGAATTGGGCGAAACGGTGGCCAATGCCGAACATCGCAGCCGCGAGGCGACAGCGGCGCTGGACGCTTTCAGCGAAGGCTTGTCAGGTACGATCGAAGATCAGGCCGCCGCTCTCGACGCGCTTACCGAAAAGCTCGAACGGATCGAGGGCGACAATGCCCGGATCGCAACGCAGGCGCGCGAAGAATTGAGCGCTGCCATCGCGAAACTGCAGACCGAGGCCGCAGACGCGTTTGCGGGGATCGAGGATACGCAGGCTGACCGGATCCAAGCGCTCGCCGGACGCATCGGCGATGCCAGTGCCAAGGCCATCGATGAGGCGCTGGAAGAGCGGACGAAGGCGGCGATCGGATCGCTTGACGAAGCTGGCACGCGCGCGAGCGAGGCGAGCCACGCCGCGGCGACGCAATTGCGCGATCAGCTCGTCAAGGTGAACGAACTGGCCGGCAATCTCGAATCGCGCATCGCCCGCGCGCGCGAACGGGCGGAAGAGCAGGTCGACAACGATTTCTCGCGCCGCGTCGCGCTCATCACCGAAAGCCTCAATTCGAACGCCATCGATATCGGTAAAGCCCTGTCGACCGAGGTGACCGACACGGCTTGGACGTCGTATCTACGCGGCGACAGAGGGATCTTCACGCGCCGGGTCGTGCGCCTGCTCGACAACACACAGGCGCGCGAAATCGCCGAGCTTTACGATCGCGAGCCGGATTTCCGCGAGCATGTCAGCCGCTACATCCACGATTTCGAAGCGATGCTACGCATGCTGCTCTCGACCCGCGATGGCCACGCTTTGGGCGTTACCGTGCTGAGTTCCGATATCGGCAAGCTCTACGTCACTCTCGCGCAGGCGATCGAGAGACTGCGCGAGTAAACCCGATCGCTCAGTAGGACGGTGCGCGGTTGAACAGGTCGAGCTGCTCGTACCCTACCCAACCGTAAATGTAGTTGAGCACATAAAGCGCGGTCAGCACCGCGGCGAGCAGAGTGGCCCTGACCAGCAGCCGCCGGGGACGGAAATTGGCAGGCGCGCTGTCCGCCTGCCCCGGCACCTTGTCGATCCCCATCTCATCATGCGTGCGCACGCCGAACGGCAGGAGCACGAACGCGCTCATCACCCAGAACAGGACATAGATCGCCAGGATCGAGGTCCAATGCATGGGAAAACCTTCCTATCGCTTGTTCGGCATCATGATGCGGACCTGCGGGCGCTTGCCTGACCAGCGCTGTGCCGCGCGGCGGGCCGCGAGACGGGCCGCCTCGTGGATCGCACCCGGATCGCCGCGATCCTTGCCCTTGAGGCGTCCGATCGCCTTGTCGATATCGGCACACGCTTCCGCCAGGAACTCGTCCTGATCCTCGTCCAGCGGCAGTCCGAGCGTCTCGATTCGCGCGCGAAGCTCGTTGTCCAGCACCACGAACATGACGCCATCGCGAGACAGGCGACGGCGCATGACGACCGCCTCGCCATCGGCGGGAGAAATGATGTCGCCGTCCAGCACCAGGCGCCCTGCATGGACATCGGCGATCTTGCCCGGGGCACCCGGCGCCAGACGCACGATTTCGCCACTCTTCTGAATGACGGAGTGCGGAATGCCGCATTCCTCGCCAAAGCGTCCCTGTTCGAGCAGATGGCGCATCTCGCCATGCACCGGCACAAGCACTTCGGGCCGGAGCCAGGAATACAGCGCCTCCAATTCGGGGCGGCCGGGATGGCCGGAGACGTGGATCTCGCTCTGACGGTCGGTGATCATCACGATGCCGCGTTCGGCCAAGCGGTTCTGCACCGCGCCGATGGCGATCTCGTTGCCCGGAATCTGGCGGCTGGAAAAGAGCACCACGTCGCCGTGGGTCAATTCCAGCGGATGGTTTTCCTCCGATATGCGTGAGAGGGCAGCGCGTGGCTCGCCCTGCCCGCCGGTCGCCACGATCAGCACCTCGCCACGCGGCAGGCCCATGGCGGTGTCGAAATCGACCGGCTCGGGAAAGTCGAGCAGATAGCCATTGTCCTGCGCCACCGCGATAATCCGGTCAAGCGAGCGCCCGGCGACACAAATCTGCCGCCCGCTTTCGCGCGCGACCTCGCCAAGCGTGTGCAGGCGCGCGACATTGCTGGCGAAGGTGGTGACGAGCACGCGCTTCCCCTCATGCCGCTTGATCTCCTCCATCAACCCGCGATGGACCGCGCCTTCCGATCCGCTGGGGTTCGGATTGAAGACATTGGTGCTGTCGCACACCAGCGCCAGCACCCCTTCGTCCCCGATCGCGCGCAGCTCTTCTTCGGTGGTCGGTTCCCCGATGATCGGATCTTCGTCCAGCTTCCAGTCGCCGGTGTGGAAGACGCGCCCATGGGGCGTCTCGATCAACAGGGCGTTACCTTCCGCGATCGAGTGGGCCAGCGGGAGATAGGTCAGATCGAACGGTCCGATCGAGAATTCGCCATGATCGTCTTCGATCACATGCAGCTCGATCTGGTCGGCGATCCCGGCTTCCTGCAATTTGCGGCGCACGAGTTCGGCGGTGAAGGGGGTGGCATAGATCGGGACGCCGAGATCGGCGGCGAAATAGGGGATCGCGCCGATGTGATCCTCGTGCCCATGGGTGATCACCAGCGCTTCGAGGCTGTCGAGGCGATCTTCGATAAATTCGAGGTCGGCGAAGACCAGGTCGATGCCGGGATATTGATCGCCGGAAAAGGTCATCCCCAGATCGACCATGATCCAGCGCCCCTGGCAGCCATAGAGATTGACGTTCATGCCGATCTCGCCAGAGCCGCCCAGGGACAGGAAAAGCAGTTCGTCTTCGGGCGCGTAATTTTTCTTCACAATACCTCTTTTCAAGTCGCGCGATCGCGCGCGCGTTCGGCCAATATAGCCAGGCCTTCCAGAGTCAGATCGCTGTCCACCGCATCGAACAGGTCGGTGTGTTCGTCGAACAACAAGGCCAATCCACCGGTCGCGACCGTCTTTGCCGGGCGTCCGATTTCGGCCTTGATGCGGGAGACCAGCCCCTCCATCATCGCGACATAGCCCCAGAACACTCCGATCAGCATCTGATCTTCGGTGTTGCGGCCAATAACGCTGTTCATGCGCGGCTTCTCGATAGCAATGCGTGGCAGCTTCGCCGTGTTCCCGACCAACGCATCGAGCGACAGATTAATGCCCGGCGCGATGATCCCGCCTTTGTAGGCGCCGTTGAAATCGACCGCATCGAAAGTTGTCGCGGTGCCGAAATCGATCACCACCAGATCGCCGCCATATTTGGCATGAGCGGCGATGGTGTTGAGCGCGCGGTCGGCGCCGAGCGAACTCGGTTGTTCGATATCGGCATGAAACCCGTATTCCGCCCTGCCCTGTCCCGCGATCAGCGGCTCGACCCCGAAATATTTCTGCGCCAGCACCGTCAGATTATGGATCGCGCGAGGGACCACCGATCCAATGATGATCGCCGACACGTCCTGTTTGCCATACCCTTCGATCGCAAGCAGCTGGAGCAGCCAGACGGCGTATTCGTCGCCTGTCCTCCGCGCATCGGTGGCGATGCGCCAGCGGGTCTTGATATCCGTCCCTTCAAACAAGGCGAAAACGATATTGGTGTTGCCGACATCCACGGCGAGCAGCATCGGTCCCTCCTCAGGCGAGCGTCACGTCGCCGGCGTGAATGGCACGGGATGACCCATCCGCCAAGCGCAGTCGCAGCGAACCGTCCTCGGCGAGACCGGCAAACTGCCCCGCAATCAGCGCGCCACCGGGCTCGTGCACGCTGAGCGGCGTGCCTTCGGGCGTGGCCAATGCGCTCCATTGCCGCAGGATCGGCTCAAGCCCGTAGGTCCGCCATCGTTGCAGGATATCCGCGAAATTGCGCGCGAGTTCGGCGGCGAAGAAATCGCGGTCGGGCGCGGGGCCGAATGCCGACAGGGCGATCGTCGCGCGGTCCGGCAGATCCGGTGCCTGCTTAAGATTGACGCCGACCCCGACCACTACGGCAGAACCGGTCGACTCCAGAAGGATCCCCGACAGCTTTGCGCCGCCGACCAGCAGATCGTTCGGCCATTTGAGCATCGGGATACGGTCATCGGGGCAGAAAGGCCTGACAGCTTCGTGCAGCGCGATCCCCGTGACCAGCGACAGAGTATGCGCCGGCGGATCGCCCGACATGGCTCTGACGACAGTCGAACCCATGAAATTGCCGTGCCCGTCGAACCAGCCCCGGCCCTGGCGCCCTCTGCCCGCGGTCTGGCGGTCGGCGACGAGCCACTCGCCCTCCAGGACCTGATCGCCAGCCCGAAGGCGGTCCAGCAGGTCGGCATTGGTGGAGCCGGTTTCGGCGACGGTGCGGATCAAAAGCGCGCGCGGATCAGATGACGGTGAAGAGCGCACTGGCCGCACGGTCGGCCACGCTGACCAACCACGGGATAGCCAGATAGCCGAGCGGCGACATGAGCAGCGCGCTGAGACCCAGAACGACCCAATGGCCGCTCGGGCTGTCGGCGATCACGGCTTCCCCGTCTGGCTCGGTGCTAAGTGATTCGTCGAAGAACATCACCTTGACGAATTTCAGGTAATAGAACGCCCCGATGACGCTGGCCGCGATTCCGATAGCGGCGAGCGCGATCAGATCGGCTTCGACTGCGGCCTGGAACACCACGAACTTGCCGAAGAAACCGAACAGCGGCGGGATTCCGGCCAGGCTGAACATCAGGATCAGCAGGCACCATGCCAGGGCGGGCTTGGTCGTCGACAGGCCAGAAATACCTGCAAAGGTCTCGATCTGCTCGCCCGAATTGTCGCGCAGCATCAGCAGCGCGGCGAAGGAACCGATCGTCATCGCGGCGTAGATCGCGAGATAGACCAACACCGCACTCGCGCCCTCGGGCGTCGCGGCGGCGAGGCCGATCAGGATGAATCCGACATTGTTGATCGAGCTGTAGGCAAGCAGGCGCTTCAAATTCTGCTGGCCGATCGCGCCGAGCGCACCGACCACGATCGAGGCCAGCGCCGCGAAGATCACGATCTGGCGCCAGGCATCGGTCTGCGCGCCGAAAGCATCGAGGGCGATGCGCGAAAGCATGACAACCGCCGCGACCTTGGGCGCGCTGGCAAAGAAGGCCGTGACGGGCGTCGGCGCACCTTCGTAGACGTCGGGCGTCCACATGTGGAACGGCACCGCCGCGATCTTGAAGGCGAGCCCGGCGAGGACGAACACGACGCCGAACAGGGCCCCGGTCGAGAACCCGTCGGCAAAAGCCACGCGGATGCCGGAATAGGAAGTGGTGCCGGAGAACCCGTAAACGAGGCTCATCCCGTAAAGGATGATGCCCGAAGCCAGAGCGCCAAGGATGAAGTATTTCAGCCCGGCTTCGTTGGAGCGTCCATCATTGCGCAGGAAGGCGGCGAGCACGTAGCTCGCCAGGCTCGACAGTTCGAGGCCGACATAAAGCGTCACGAGATCGACCGCCGACACCATGATGCCCATGCCCACCGCCGCGAACAGCATCAGGACCGGATATTCCGGGCGATAGGCACCGCGCGCATCGAAGAAGCGGGGCGTGACGACGAGACAGGCGATCGTCGCGAGGTAGATCACGATCTTCGCGAAACCGGCAAAACCGTCCGCGCTGTAAAGACCGCCGAACGCTTCCCCACCCATCGCGAAGGCGGGATCGAAAAGGAGACTCGCTGTCCAGGCCATGGCGCCGAACAGGGCCGCGACCGCAGCGATGGTCACTGCGCGGCTGGCCTTGGGCATCCAGGCCGATACCAGCAACAGGATCAGAGCGGCGACCGAGAGGATGATTTCGGGCGCGGCGAGGTAGAAGGAAGCAGCGTAAGTCATCAGTGCGCACCCTCCGCCGCGACCGATCCCTCGGCGTGAGCTCCCGCGACGTAATTCGCGGCATGGTCGCGCGGCTGACCGATGGCCAGCCCGCTGTCACCCGCTGGCGCGGCGCGGGCGAGGCGGACCTCCAGCGCGGCGATATCGGCGCGCATCGGCGCGAGGAAGCTTTCGGGATAGACACCCATCCACAGCACCGCCGCCGCGATCGGGCCGAGCATGGCCCATTCGCGCAAAGACAGGTCAGGCATCGCAGCCGCATCGGCGTTCTTCTGAATGCCGAACACGACGCGGCGGTAGAGATAGAGCATGTAGGCAGCGCCCAGAATGATACCGGTGGTGAGGATGAGCGTGGCCCAGGTCGAGACTTCATAGACCCCGGCCAGGGCGAGGAATTCGCCGACGAAATTGCTCGTGCCGGGAAGGCCGATGCTCGCCATGGTGAACAGGAGGAAGAAGAAGGCGTAGCGCGGCATGTTGATCGCGAGCCCGCCATACCGCCCGATCTCGCGCGTATGCAGCCGATCGTAGATCACGCCCACGCACAGGAACAGCGCGCCCGAGACGAGACCGTGGCCGAGCATGATCATCATCGCGCCTTCGATGCCTTGGACGTTGAAGGCGAACAGGCCCGCCGTCACGATCGCCATGTGAGCGACCGAGCTATAGGCGATCAGTTTCTTCATGTCGTGCTGCACCAGCGCGACCAGCGAGGTGTAGATCACCGCCACCATCGAAAGGGCGAACACCAGCCACAGGAACTGTGCGCTCGCTTCGGGGAACATCGGCAGGCTGAAGCGGATGAAACCATAGCCGCCCAGCTTCAAAAGCACGCCTGCGAGGATGACCGAACCCGCCGTCGGCGCCTGCACGTGCGCATCGGGCAACCAAGTGTGCACCGGCCACATTGGCATCTTCACTGCGAAGCTGGCGAAGAAGGCCAGCCACAGCCACGTCTGTGCACCGGGGGCGAAATCGTATTGCATCAGGGTCGGGATGTCGCTGGTGCCCGCCTGGTTCACCATCCACATCATCGCGATCAGCATCACGACCGATCCGAGCAGGGTGTAGAGGAAGAATTTGTAGCTCGCGTAGATGCGGTTATCGCCGCCCCACACGCCGATGATGAGGTACATCGGAATGAGGCCGGCTTCGAAGAAGATATAGAACAGGAACATGTCCTGCGCCGCGAAGACGCCGATCATCAGCGTCTCCATGATCAGGAACGCGGCCATGTATTCGCCGACGCGCTTCTGGATCCCGTCCCAGCTGGCGAGAATGCAGATCGGCATCAGGAAAACGCTGAGCATGATCAGCATCAGCGCGATCCCGTCGATCCCCAGCGCATAATCGAACACGGCGAACAGGTCCGCGCGTTCGGTGAACTGCCACTGGGCGCCGCCGATATCGTAATTCAGCCAGAGCGCGATGCCGAGCGCGAGATTCACCAGCGTCGCGACCAGCGCGGTCAGCCGTGCCGTTGCCGCGGGCAGGAACAGGCAGGCGATCCCTGCCACCAGCGGCACGATCAGCATCGTCGAGAGGATGGGGAATTCCATCAGACCAGAACCGCCTTAAACCAGAACATATGTGATTGCGGCGACCAGGCCGAGAAGCATTACCAGCGCGTAGCTGTAGACGTACCCGCTCTGCACTCGCTTCGCGAGCACGCTGCCCCGCTCGACCACCCAGGCCGCACCATTCGGGCCGAAGCGATCGATCGTGCCGACATCGCCGAGCTTCCAGAACTGCCGCCCGAGCCAGAGCGAAGGCCGGATGAACACGCGCTCGTACAATTCGTCGAAATACCACTTGTTGTAGAAGAAGCGGTACACCGGGCCGAGCTGCTGCGCCCCCTTCGCAGGCAGCGAGGTGTCGCGAATATACGCCATCCAGGCCGCCAGCAGGCCAAGAAGCATCACGATCGCGGCGGCATACTTCACCAGGTACGGCGTCGCATGCATCGCGTGGATCAGCGGCTCGTTATAGAAGATCGCCCCGTTCCAGAACGCCGCGCTGTCGAGGAAAGTCGGTGCGAACAGCTGGCCCGCCAGCACCGCGCCGATCGACAGAATGCCGAGCGGGATGAGCATGGAGATCGGGCTTTCGTGCGGGTGATAACCCGCCGTGCCCGCCAGATAATTCGGCGACGGGACGTGATGCGTCACGTCGTGTCCCGCATCTTCCTGAACCGGAGGATTGTGCTCGTCCGGCTCGTCATGTCCTGCGTGGACGGCGTGCTGGATATGCTCGCTATCGGCCCAGCGCGGCTTGCCCCAGAAGGTCAGGAACATCAGGCGCCAGCTGTAGAAGCTGGTCAGCAAGGCCGCGAACGTACCCATCCAGAAGGCGAACTGGCCCAATTCGGTTCCGCGCGCATAGGCGACTTCGAGGATTGCGTCCTTCGACCAGAAGCCCGCGAAGCCGACGCCGAGATGATAGACCCCTACCCCGGTGATCGCCAGCGTGCCCGCCAGCATGGCGAAGAAGGTGAACGGGATTTCCTTATGCAGAGCCCCGTAATAGCGCATGTCCTGCTCGTGGTGCATCGCATGGATGACCGAGCCTGCGCCCAGGAACAGCAGCGCCTTGAAGAAGGCGTGCGTGAACAGGTGGAACATCGCCGCGCCATAGGCCCCCACGCCAGCAGCGAAGAACATGTAGCCGAGCTGCGAACAGGTCGAATAGGCGATGACGCGTTTGATGTCCCACTGCGTCGTGCCGACCGTGGCGGCAAAGATGCAGGTCGCGGCCCCGATGAAGGTGACGAGGCCGAGCGCGAACGGCGCGGCTTCGAACATGGGCGACAGGCGGCAGACCATGAACACGCCCGCGGTCACCATGGTCGCGGCGTGGATCAGCGCGGAGACGGGCGTCGGCCCCTCCATCGCGTCGGGCAACCAGGTGTGGAGGCCAAGCTGCGCCGACTTGCCCATCGCACCGATGAACAGCAGCACGCACAGCACGTCCATCGTGTTGGCGCGATAGCCGAGGAAACCGATGCTCGCGCCCGACATGCCTGGCGCGGCGGCGAGGATCTCGGGGATCGAGACAGTACCGAAGACCAGGAACGTCCCGAAGATGCCGAGCATGAAGCCGAGATCGCCCACGCGGTTGACCACGAACGCCTTCATCGCGGCGGCATTGGCGCTCGGCTTCTTGAACCAGAACCCGATGAGGAGGTAGCTGGCGAGGCCCACCCCTTCCCATCCGAAGAACATCTGGACGAGGTTGTCGGCGGTCACCAGCATGAGCATGGCGAAGGTGAACAGCGAGAGATAGGCGAAGAAGCGCGGCTGATCCGGTTCTTCCTCCATATAGCCCCAGCTATAAAGGTGGACGAGCGCGGACACGGTGGTGACGACCACCAGCATCACGGCCGTCAGCGTATCGACGCGCAGCGCCCAGTCGAAGGTTAGATCGCCCGACTGCATCCATTGCAGCACCGGGACCACCGTTGCAGTCGCATCGCCAGACACGAAGCTCAAGAAGATCGGCCAGCTCAGCGCGCAGGCGACGAACAGCGCGCCGGTCGTCACGGCCTTGGTGACGACGCTCGGCATCGACTTGTTGAGGATACCGCCGATGATCGCCGCGAACAGCGGCAGGAAGACGATCAGGATGATGGAGGTCTGCACCGGGCGGTTATCCCTTCATCCGATTGACGTCGTCGACCGCGATCGTGCCGCGACCACGGAAATAGATCACCAGGATCGCCAGCCCGATCGCCGCTTCGGATGCCGCGACGGCGAGAATGAACATCGCGAAGATCTGGCCGGTCAGGTCGTTTAGAAATGCGCTGAAGGCGACCATGTTTATATTCACCGCGAGCAGGATCAGCTCGATCGCCATCAGGATGACGATGATGTTCTTGCGGTTGAGGAAGATGCCCAGCACGCCGAGCACGAACAGGATCGCGCTCACAACGATATAGTGTTCGATGCCGATCACAGCTCGACCCCCTCACCCACGGTAGGACGCTTCATCACGGTCGCCTCGTTCGGATTGCGGCGGTTCTGCTTGGCGATATCCTGCTGACCGCGATGGTCGCCCGCGCTCTTGCGATGCGTCAGCACGATCGCGCCGATCATGGCGACGAGCAGCACCAGGCCGGTGGCTTCGAACAGGAAGATGTAGTCGGAATAGAGCAGCGCGCCGAGCGCTTCGGTGTTGCTGACACCGACGATCGGCGCGGCCATCCCGTCCGGCGTTCCCAGCGCGATTGCGCCTGCGCGATAAGCGCCGATGCCCAGCACCAGTTCCGCCAGCAGGATCAGCGCGATCGCGATCCCGAGCGGGAAGTTCTTGATGAACCCGGCCCGCAGTTCGGCGAAATCGATGTCCAGCATCATGACGACGAACAGGAACAGCACCGCGACTGCGCCGACATAGACGATGACCAGCAGCATCGCGATGAACTCCGCGCCCACCAGCACCATCAGGCCCGCGGCGTTGAAGAAAGCGAGGATCAGCCACAGCACCGAATGGACCGGATTGCGCGACATGATGACCATGACCGCGGACGCGATCACCAGCACGGCGAACAGGTAGAAGGCGATAGTCTGAATCATGGGGCCCCAGTCTGGTTCGCGCGCCGGTTAGCGGTAGGGCGCGTCGGCTTCAAGGTTCGCGGCGATCGCCCGCTCCCACTTGTCCCCGTTCGCCAGCAATTTCGCCTTGTCGTAGAGCAGTTCCTCGCGCGTTTCGGTCGAATATTCGAAATTCGGCCCCTCGACCACGGCATCGACCGGGCAGGCTTCCTGGCAAAAACCGCAATAGATGCACTTGGTCATGTCGATATCGTAGCGCGTGGTGCGGCGCGAACCGTCGTCGCGCGGCTCGCTCTCGATCGTGATCGCCTGCGCCGGGCACACCGCCTCGCACAGCTTACATGCGATGCAGCGCTCTTCCCCGTTGGGATAGCGGCGCAACGCATGTTCCCCCCGAAAACGGGGCGAAAGCGGGTTCTTCTCGAACGGGTAGTTGATCGTCACCTTGGGCTTGAAGAAGTACTTCAAAGTGAGGGCGTGCGCCTTCACGAATTCCCACAGGGTGAACGACTTTATCAGATGGGCGACGCTCATGCCGCACCTCCATAACGGGTTATCATCAGCCAGCCCGAGATCGCGACCACGAAAAGCAGGCTCATCGGCAGGAACACTTTCCAGCCCAAACGCATCAGCTGGTCGTAGCGATAGCGCGGAACGGTCGCCATGACCCAGCTGAACATGAAGAAGAAGAAGAAGGTCTTGAGCAGGAACCAGATGATCCCCGGTACGACATAGAGCGGCGCCCAGTCGATCGGCGGCAGCCACCCGCCGAAGAACAGCAGCGTGTTGAGGCTGCACATCAGCAGGATGTTGGCATATTCGCCGAGCCAGAACAGCGCGAAGCTCATGCTGGAATACTCGGTCTGGTAGCCCGCGACGAGCTCGCTCTCCGCCTCGGTCAGATCGAAGGGAACGCGCTGCGTTTCGGCGAGGCAGGAGATGAAGAACACCACCCAGATCGGGAACAGGAGCAGATTGAAATAATAGCCGTTCACGATCCCGAAGCCGTGGCCGCGCTGCGAGTTGACGATTTCTGTCAGGTTGAAGCTGCCCGCATAAAGCACCACGCAGACCAGAATGAAGCCGATCGAGACTTCGTAGCTGATCATCTGCGCCGCGGCGCGCATGGCGGAGAAGAAGGGGTATTTCGAGTTACTCGCCCACCCGCTCATCACCACGCCGTAAACCGACAGCGAGCTGATCGCGAGGATGTAGAGCAGGCCGACATTGATGTCCGCCAGCACCACGCCCGCATCGAAGGGGATCACCGCCCAGGCGGCCAGCGCCACGGTGAAGGTGACGATCGGGGCGAGGATGAAGATGCCTTTGTTCGCCGCGCTGGGAATGATGGTTTCCTGAAGGAACACCTTCAATCCGTCGGCGAAGCTCTGCAACAGGCCGAACGGGCCGACCACATTGGGCCCACGCCTGAGGTTGATCGCGGCCCAGACCTTGCGATCGACATAGATTATCATCGCGACCGCCAGCATCAGCGGCAGCGCGATCAACAGCACGCCCGACAGCGTCGCCAGAGACCACGCCCATTCGTAGGTCAGCCCGAGCGATTGGAAGAATTCGGTCACGTCTTGTCCTTCCCGGTCGGCTTCTTACGGCCCCGGTTCTTTTCCGCGTCCTTGCTCGCAAAGGCTTCGTTGCGCCAGCCATTCGCGGCGTTGGACTTGTGCGGACGGTTCTCGCCGAAAGCGCGATAGACCGCGTATGCGCCTGCGCCCATCAGCGCCAGGGGGATGATCGGGACCGCCATTATTCCGCCGCCTCCGCGAGTTCGGGGCCGAGCAGTTCGGCCGAACATTGCTGCATCACCGCACTCGCCCGTGCGATGGGGTTGGTAAGATAGAAATCCCTGATCGGGTAGGACGCGACTGCGCCTTCCGCCTTCGCCGCCATATCCGGTTCGGGCAGCGCGCCGTAATCGGCGAGGCCTTCCTCGCCAAGAGCAGGCACGTCGGCAATCATCGCGCCCTGCAATTCGGCAAAGCTGTCGAAGCCGACCTTGAGGTCCAGCGCATCGGCGAGCGCGCGCAGGATCGTCCAGTCCTCGCGCGCGTCTCCGGGCGCGAACACGGCCTTTTCCGCGAACTGCACGCGGCCTTCGGTGTTGACGTAGGTTCCGTCCTTTTCCGCGTAGCTCGCGCCCGGAAGGACGATATCGGCGTGATGCGCGCCCTTGTCGCCGTGATGGCCGATATAGACCTTCAGGCTTCCATCGAACGCGGCATAGTCCATCTCGTCCGCGCCGAGCGACAGCAGAACCTTGGGCTTCGCCTTCGCGATGTCCGCAATGCCGCCCTTCTGCGCGTAACCGAGCATCAGTCCGCCCATCCGGCTCGCCGCCATGTGCAGCACGTTGAACGCCGCGCCCCAGCTCGAGGCCAGCGCCAGCGCTTTCGCATGCGCACCCTTCAGGCCCGCGCCGCCGACGATCACCGCCGGACGCTCCGCCGCATCGAACGCATCGCCGACATGGCCGGGCAGATCGTTGAGGACGCCGAGATCGGTGCCCAGGAATTCGCCGCCGAACGTGGTATCCCAGCGCGGGCCGACGAGAAAGATCTTCGCGCCGCGCTTCGCCGCCTTGCGCAGGCGGACATTCACCAGCGGCGCTTCCCAGCGGATATGGCTGCCGACGATCAGGATCGCATCGGCGTTCTCGATGCCGGCAAGCGTCGAATTGAAATTCACCGCCGCGAGATTGGATACGTCGTAGTCCATCCCCGTCTGGCGGCCTTCCATGAGGCTCGACCCGCTGGCCTTCAAAAGCGCCTTGGCCGCGAACATCGTCTCGCAATCGACGAGGTCGCCGGCGATCGCAGCAATGCCGCTTCCCGGCTTGGCGTCGGCGATCATCGCGAAGGCCTCGTCCCAGCTGGCTGGCGTGAGCTTGCCGTCGCGCCGCACGAAGACCCTGTCGAGGCGGCGGCGCATGAGGCCATCGACCTGATAGCGGGCCTTGTCGGAAATCCATTCCTCGTTGACGTCGTCATTGACGCGCGGAAGCGCGCGCATGACTTCGCGCCCGCGGCTGTCGAGCCGGATGTTCGCGCCGACCGCATCGCTGACGTCGATCGACAGCGTCTTCTTCAGCTCCCACGGCCGTGCCTCGAACGCATAGGGACGCGACGTCAGCGCGCCGACCGGGCACAGGTCGATCACATTGGCCGAAAGCTCGTGTTCCGCGGCCTGTTCGAGATAGGTCGTGATCTGCATGTCCTCGCCGCGCCCGACCGCGCCGATCTCGTCCACGCCCGCGATTTCCTCGCTGAAGCGCACGCAGCGGGTGCAGTGGATGCAGCGGGTCATGATCGTCTTGATCAGCGGCCCCATATATTTCTCGGTCACCGCGCGCTTGTTCTCGTGATAGCGCGTGGCGCCGCGACCATAGGTCATCGACTGATCCTGAAGATCGCACTCGCCGCCCTGGTCGCAGATCGGGCAATCGAGCGGATGGTTGATGAGCAGGAACTCCATCACCCCTTCGCGCGCGGTCTTGACCATCTGCGTGTCGGTGCGGATTTCCTGGCCCTCGGTAGCCGGAAGTGCGCAACTCGCCTGCGGCTTCGGCGGCCCCGGCTTCACTTCGACCAGACACATGCGGCAATTGCCGGCGATGCTGAGCCGCTCGTGATAGCAGAAGCGCGGAATTTCCTTCCCCGCAAGCTCGCAGGCCTGAAGAACGGTGGCGCCGTCCGGAACCTCGATTTCCTGACCGTCTACGGTGACTTTAGGCATTATTCGGCAGCCTCGGCAAACTGTGCATTGTGTTCTTCGATCCGGCGTTCGAGCTCGGGACGGAAGTTGCGGATCAGGCCCTGGATCGGCCACGCCGCCGCGTCGCCCAGCGCGCAGATGGTGTGGCCTTCGACTTGTTTCGTCACTTGCTGGAGCATGTCGATTTCCTCGATCGCGGCATCGCCGGTGCGCAGGCGTTCCATCATGCGCCACATCCAGCCCGTGCCTTCGCGGCAGGGCGTGCATTGGCCGCAGCTCTCGTGCTTGTAGAAATAGGAAAGGCGGCTGATCGCGCGTACGATGTCGGTGGACTTGTCCATCACGATCACACCCGCCGTGCCGAGACCCGAGCCCAATTCCTTGAGCCCGTCGAAATCCATCGGCGCATCCCAGATCTGCTCGGCCGGGACCAGCGGGACCGATGATCCGCCGGGGATCACGGCGAGCAGATTGTCCTTGCCGCCGCGGATGCCCCCGCAATGCTTTTCGATCAGCTCGCTGAACGGGATCGAGAGCGCTTCCTCGACCACGCAGGGCTTGTTCACATGGCCGCTGATCTGGAAAAGCTTGGTGCCCTTGTTGTTCTCCCGCCCGAAGCTCGCGAACCACGATCCGCCGCGCCGCAGGATGGTCGGGACGACCGCGATGCTTTCGACATTGTTGACCGTGGTCGGGCAGCCATAGAGGCCCGCACCTGCCGGGAACGGCGGTTTCAGGCGGGGCTGACCCTTCTTGCCTTCCAGGCTTTCGATCATCGCGGTTTCCTCGCCGCAGATATAGGCGCCTGCGCCGCGATGCAGGAACACGTCGAAATCGTAGCCCGAGCCGCTGGCGTTCTTGCCGATCAGCTTGGCGTCATAGGCTTCGTCGATCGCCGCCTGGAGCGTTTCGGCCTCGCGGATATATTCGCCGCGGATATAGATATAGGCCGCCCGCGCGCGCATGGCGAAACCGGCCACCAGCGCGCCTTCGATCAGCTTGTGCGGATCGTGGCGGATGATCTCGCGGTCCTTGCAGGACCCGGGTTCGGATTCGTCGGCGTTGATGACCAGGAAGCTCGGCCGTCCGTCCTTCGATTCCTTGGGCATGAAGGACCATTTGAGCCCTGTCGGGAAGCCCGCGCCGCCCCGCCCGCGCAGGCCGCTCGCCTTCACCTCTTCGATAATCGAATCCTGGCCGCGCGCGATCAGCGCCTTGGTATCGTCCCAATCGCCGCGCTTCTGCGCCGCCTTCAGGCCCCAGTCCTGGAAGCCGTAGAGATTGGTGAAGATGCGGTCCTTGTCGGCGAGCATCAGAATGCGTTCCCTTGCGAAATGAACCAGATCGCCGCGACGGCGATCAGCGCGATGGCGCCGAACTTGATCACGCCCATCAGCACTTTCCAGGCGATGAAGACGAGCACGAGCGCGACGAGGATGGTGACGATATCCATTATTTGCGGCGCAGGCTCTGGTCGGATTTGGGCGAACGCCGTCCGGCGACGAGCGCGAGGATCGCGCCCGCGACCAGGATCGTCGTCCCGAAGACATCGCGATCGGTGAAGATGTCGATCAACACCCCCGCGACGAACAGGACGATCCCGATCCAGACGAGCGCGCGCTTCACCAAGAGTCCCGGTAGTCATGATTGGCGTCCACCATCTCGGTGAGCGTGGTCGGACCGCCCGCAGGCTCGCTCGTATGGCGGCCGGGTTCCTGCGTGCCGGGCTTGGGGCTCTCGCCCGCCGCCAGCGCGTCGAGCACGGCGTCGAGGCGTTCGGAGGTCAGATCCTCGTAATTGTCGTCATTGATCTGGACCATCGGCGCGGTCGCGCAATTGCCCATGCATTCGACTTCGGTGAGTGTCCAAAGGCCGTCGTCGGAGACATGCCCCTTCTTCATCCCCCGCGCCTTGCAGGTTTCGAACAGAGCGTCCGAACCGCGCAGCATGCAGGGCGTCGTGCCGCAGACCTGGACGTGGAATTTGCCCACCGGCTGCATATTGTACATGAAATAGAAGGTCGCGACCTCGAGCACGCGGATCACCGGCATGTCGAGATAGTCGGCGACATATTCGATTACCGGCAGCGGCAGCCAGCCTTGAGTATCGGTTTCCTCGCCGACCTGCCGTTGGGCAAGATCAAGCAGCGGCATCACCGCGGAACGCTGGCGTCCCTCGGGATAGCGCGCGATCGCCTTGTCGGCCTTGGCGCGATAGGCGTCGGTGAACTCGAAACCACCCCAACGCTCACGCAGCTCGGGACTATCGGGTGCGGGGGAACGGTCAGCCATTAGCGTTCTCGCCGGGCTTTGTTCTCATTGGCCTTAGCTCAGCCATATAGTCCACCCTTACCAGCTTTCCACCTTTGAATTGATAGCTCACCAGTTTGTGAGGAAACGTTGGATGATACACGGCGCCCTTCCTAATCGGATACCAGAACTCTCGAACTAGGATCCGGTCGTCAGACTGAAAGAAGAACTCCTCACGACTCATACTTGTTCGTTCAACGTCATTCTGAACAGACATCGATTGAAGCCAGGTCATCCAATCATTTCGATTATTAAAACGGGTAGATCCTTCGACGGTAACGACGAGATCTTCCGCCACCATACGCTCCAGATTGCTTAGGTCGTCAGCCGGAAAAGATCCCGGAAGCGCAGAAAAGAAATCGTCATAGAATTTCGTGACCGCAAGAGATGGCGGCGGCGGAGGAGCCGATACCGCCGGTGCAGTCGTAAATAGCGCCAAGATAGCAAGCGCATTCTTCACCGGTCGCACTCCCCGAACACCACGTCGATCGCGCCCAGAATGGCGGTCGCGTCGGGCAGCATGTGGCCTCTGCACATGAAATCCATCGCCTGAAGGTGCGAGAACGCCGTCGGGCGGATCTTGCAGCGATAGGGTTTGTTCGACCCGTCGCTCACCAGATAGACGCCGAATTCGCCCTTTGGGCTTTCGGTCGCGACATAGACCTCGCCCGCAGGCACGTGGAAGCCTTCGGTGTAGAGCTTGAAGTGATGGATCAGCGCTTCCATCGACTGCTTCATCTCGCCGCGCTTGGGCGGGGCGACCTTGCGGTCGTCACTGGCGATCGGGCCCGAGGGCATCTGCGCCAGGCACTGCTTGATGATCTTGGCGCTTTCGTAGACTTCCTTCACGCGCACCACGAAGCGGTCGTAACAGTCCGAATTGGTGCCGACGGGAATGTCGAATTCCATCCGGTCGTAAACGTCGTAGGGCTGCGACTTGCGCAGATCCCACGGGATGCCGGCAGCGCGGATCATCGGGCCGGAAAAGCCCCAGGCGATCGCATCGTCGCGGCTGACATGGGCAATGTCGACATTGCGCTGCTTGAAGATGCGGTTGTCGAGCACGAGACTCATCGCATCGCCGAACAGTTCGGGCAGGCGCGTATCGAGCCATTCGCCGATATCGACCAGCAGCTTTTCCGGCACGTCCTGATGGACGCCGCCGGGGCGGAAATAGGCGCTGTGCATCCGCGCGCCGCTCGCCCGCTCGAAGAAGTTCATGCAATCTTCGCGCAGTTCGAACACCCACAGGTTCGGCGTCATCGCGCCGACATCCATGACATGCGCGCCAATATTGAGCATGTGGTTCGAAATACGCGTCAGTTCGGCGAACAGAACGCGCAGATACTGGGCCCGCTCAGGCACCTCGACATTCATCAGCTTCTCGATCGCAAGGACGTAGCTGTGCTCCTGACACAGCGGCGAACAGTAATCGAGCCGGTCGAAATACGGCAGCGCCTGCAGATACGTCTTGTGTTCGATCAGCTTCTCGGTGCCGCGATGCAGCAGGCCGACATGCGGATCGACGCGTTCGATGATCTCGCCGTCCAGCTCCATCACCATGCGCAGCACGCCATGTGCCGCCGGGTGCTGAGGCCCAAAATTGATCGTGTAGTTGGAAATGACCTCGTCGCCGGTCGTCGGCGAACGTTCGAGTTGCATGCTCATGAGCAGACCCACCTGCCGTTGAAGGCTTTCTGGCGTCCCTGGACGTCGGTTATCGTCATCTGGCCGGTGTCGCGACCAGTCGGCTGGACGAGGACCGAGAAGCCCTCCCCGTTGAAAGTCGTGCCCGCTTTGACCTGATCGTATCCACCCGGAGGCGCGTCGAGAAGGATCAGCTTGCCACCGGCGCGCACGGTCGCCTTGCCGGGCAGCGAGCGATCGCCCGGCCCTGCGGCGACCAGCATTTCCTGTCCATCGGCGCTGAAGGTGCAGCCGCCCGCGCGCGGACCGAGATCGACCCCGCCGATATTGCCGAGCCGTTCGAGCTGGGTGACATCCGTATTGGGCGGCGGTGCGATGCGCGCGGCGGTCGTCTCCACCGCATTCGGCGCGACGACGGCAGTCCCGCCGGTCGTGCTCGTGCCCGGCGCACCGACGCGCGCGGCGAAATCGTCCGCGTCGCCCGAATTCGGCGCGGGTTCCTGGCTGCACGCGGCGAGCGCGAGGGGAACGGCGAGAAGCAACAGCTTACGCATCCTTGCCATCCCCCTTCGGTTCGGTCGCCTCGGCGGTGTCGGTCGTCTTGCCTTCGCGCGCAGGACGATCTTCGCGGTCCTCGGTCGGTTCGGGCGGCGGCGGTGCGTCCGTGCCGCTTTCTTCCGTAGTGGGCGCGCCCTCGCTGACCTTTTCCGCCGCTTCCTTGTCCGCCTTGGCGCCCGCGCCGGTGTCGGACGGCTTTTCGGTCACCTTGGGATCGTCGACCGGGGGCGTGCCCGCCTTCTCGTCACCGGGCAGGACGTAATCCGCACCTTCCCAGGGACTCATGAAATCGAACTGGCGCAGATCCTGCGCGAGTTCGACCGGCTCGTAGACGACGCGCTTCTCGTCTTCCGAATAGCGCAGCTCGGTATAGCCGGTGAGCGGGAAATCCTTGCGGAAGGGGTGCCCTTCGAACCCGTAATCGGTGAGGATACGCCGCAGATCCGTATTCCCGTCGAACAGCACGCCGTAAAGGTCGAAAACCTCGCGTTCGAGCCAGCCCGCATTGGGCCATAGCGTCGTCACGGTCGGCACCGGCGTATCTTCGCTGGCGGTGCACTTGACCATGATGCGGCTGTTCTTCGTGAGGCTCAAAAGCATGTAGACCACCTCGAACCGCTCCTCGCGGCTGGGATAGTCGACTCCGGCGATCTCCATCAGCTGCTGATAGCCGTGCTCGTCGCGCAGGATGCGCAGCGCATCCTCGACCGCGTCGCGGCGGACGGTGAACAGCAGCTCGCCATGCTCGTCATGCGCATCGAGCAGGTGCCCGCCGAGCGCGGTCGAAAGCGTTTCCTTCAGCCCATCGATCAGGGTGAAGCGAGGTGCGGAGTGGAGTGTCGCCATGCTTGCGCCCCTATCGCTCGATCGTGCCGCTACGGCGGATCTTCCGCTGCAACTGCATCACGCCGTACAGCAGCGCCTCCGCCGTCGGAGGGCAACCGGGCACGTAGATATCGACCGGCACGATCCGATCGCAGCCGCGCACGACGCTGTAGCTGTAGTGATAATAGCCGCCGCCATTGGCGCAGCTGCCCATGCTGATGACGTATTTCGGCTCCGACATCTGGTCGTAGACCTTGCGCAGGGCCGGCGCCATCTTGTTGCAGAGCGTTCCCGCCACGATCATCACGTCCGACTGGCGCGGGGACGCGCGCGGGGCGACGCCGAAGCGCTCCATGTCATAACGCGGCATGTTGACGTGGATCATCTCGACCGCGCAGCAGGCGAGGCCGAAGGTCATCCACCACAGCGATCCGGTGCGCGCCCACTGGAACAGGTCCTCGGTGCTGGCGACGAGGAAGCCCTTGTCGTTCACCTCGTTCTGAAGCGCGTTGAAATAGTCCTGGTCCGGCTGGCGGATTTCACCCGGCTGCGCGGTGGGCTGGAGATGCGGGTCGCGGCCCTGCGGGGATATCGTTCGTTGATCGCTCATTACTGCCAGTCCAATGCCCCCATCTTCCATTCGTATGCGAGGCCGATCGCGAGGATGCCGAGGAAAACCATCATGCCGATCCATCCCGTCCACTGCGTGAATTCGAGGCTCACCGCCCATGGGAAGAGGAAGGCCGCCTCGAGATCGAACAGCAGGAAGCTGATCGCGACGAGGTAGAATTTCACGTCGAACTGACTGCGCGGTTCCTCGAACGCGGGAAAGCCGCATTCATACTCGCTCAGCTTCTCCGCGTTCGGATTGTGCGCGCCGGTCAGACGCGACACGCCCATGGGCAGGAACACGAACGCCGCCGACAGGAGGACGGCGATGAAGAGAAAGATGAGGATCGGCAGATACTGCTCGAGATCGACCACGTGCGATTCCTAACGGTTTGGGCGCCTGCGAAGCGCGCTCATTCGGCTCGCCTCTAGGCCTCTCAGGCTTCGCACGCAAGGGTGGGTTCGGCGCATTTCCCGCATGAAAGCGTGCGCGAAACGCGTGCCATGGCCGGGTTTGCGCCGTCCTATTTCATCAACCCGCGCAAGGCCTTGCGGGTCGCCTCCCCGTATGGCGGCTTCAACCCGGCGAGCTTCGCCACGTCGATCTTGGTCTGGGAATAGACGCTGCGGGCATGGCTGAATTCGCGAAAGCCCTCGATGCCGTGATAGCTGCCCATTCCGCTCGGGCCGACGCCGCCGAAGGGCAGGTCTTCCATGGAAACGTGGAAGACCACGTCGTTCACCGTGACCCCGCCCGAGATCGTGCGTTCGAGCACGCGCCGCTCCTCGCCGTCGTCGCTGCCGAAATAATACAGGCCGAGCGGGCGATCGCGCCGGTTCACGTATTCCACCGCCTCGTCGATGTGGCCATAGGTCTTGACCGGCAGTACGGGGCCGAAGATTTCCTCCTGCATCGCCTGCATGTCGTCCGTCACGTTACGAAGGATCGTGAGCGGCATCTTGCGGGCGTTGGTGCTGGAGAAATCCTCGTCGCCGGGATTGATCTCGATCACCTCGGCGCCCTTGTCGCGCGCATCCTTCACCATATCCTGCAAGCGATCGAAGTGGCGATCGGTGACGACGCTCGCGTAATCCTCGTTATCGAGCAGGGTCGGATACATCGCCGCGGTGGCCTGCCAGATACCGTGCACGGCCTCATCAGCCTTCGCTTCGGGAACATAGAGATAGTCGGGCGCGAGACAGATCTGCCCCGCATTGAGCATCTTGCCCAAAGCCACCCGCTCCCCCGCCTTGGCGAAATCCGCGCTTTCGCCCATGATCACCGGCGATTTCCCGCCCAACTCCAGCGTGACGGGGACGAGGTTTTTGGCCGCCGCCTCCATCACCTTGCGGCCCGTCGCGGTCGATCCGGTGAAGACGAGGTGATCGAAGGGCAGTTCGCTGAAAGCCGCCGCCACCTCCGGCCCGCCGGCGAACACCGCGCACTCCTCGGGCGCGAAATAGCGTTCGACCAGTTCGGCGGACAATTCGCTGGTGCGTTCGGTAAACTCGCTCGGCTTGATCATCGCACGATTGCCCGCCGCGAAGACCTGCATCAACGGCCCGAAGCTCAGATTGACGGGGAAGTTCCACGGGCTGAGAATGCCGATGATACCCTTGGGTTCGTAGCGGACTTCCGCCTTCGCGCCCAACAGGCCGAGCGGGAACTGGAGGTGCCGCTTGTCGGGCCGCGCCCATTTCTCGGCATGCTTGAGGCAGTATTTCCCAAAATTGATCGTCCCGGCGATGTCGGTCAACATCGACTGGCTCTGGGAGCGATTGCCGAAATCCGCGTTCATCGCGGAACACAGCGCATCGGCGTTCTCCTTCAGGAGCGCGATCGCGCGCTTCACCCGGTCCTTGCGCATATCCATCGGCTCGGGCCGATCCGCCTCGTGCGCGGCGCGCTGCCGCTTCAGGACATCCTGCATCTCTGTCGTCCGATCGCCCGCCATCGCTCTCTCCGTTTGATTTCGCCGCTTCCCGCTCCTAATCTGAGCGTACGGCAAGTCTCGTCTTGCAACCGATATTGCATATCCGATCGAAATTCAAAAACCGAAAGGCCATCCCCGCATGACCCAGTTCGCTGCCAACGATCCCGTCGTCATCCTCTCCTATGCCCGCACGCCGATGGGCGGAATGCAGGGCGCCCTCGCCGATGTCTCTGCGACCGACCTCGGCGCGACGGCGGTGAAGGCGGCGGTGGAACGCTCGGGCGTGGCGCCGGAGAGTTTCGATCGCACCTATATGGGCTGCGTCCTGCCCGCCGGCCTCGGCCAGGCGCCCGCGCGCCAGGCGTCGATCAAGGCGGGCCTGCCCAAATCCGTACAGGCGACCACGGTGAACAAGGTCTGCGGCTCGGGCATGCAGACCGTGATCATGGGCGCCGAAGCGCTCGCCAGCGGTTCGGTCGATTATGTCGTCGCGGGCGGGATGGAGAGCATGACAAATGCTCCCTATCTCTTGAAGAAGCACCGCAGCGGCGCGCGGCTGGGTCACGACACGACCTACGACCACATGTTTCTCGACGGGCTGGAAGATGCCTACGAAGAGGGCCGCGCCATGGGCACCTTCGCCCAGGAAACCGCAAACGAATATCAGCTCACCCGCGAGCAGATGGACGATTACTCGATCGAAAGCCTGCGTCGCGCCAACGCTGCCATCGACAGCGGCGCTTTCGACGGCGAGGTTGTTCCGGTGACCTTCTCCACCCGTGCGGGCGAGCAGACGGTCGACAAGGACGAGGCGCCGGGCAAGGGCAAGCCGGACAAGATCCCCCAGCTGCGCCCCGCCTTCGCCAAGGACGGTACTATCACCGCGGCCACCAGCAGCTCCATCTCGGACGGCGCCGCCGCCGTGGTGCTGTCGCGCGAAAGCGTCGCGAAGGAGAACGGCCAGGAGCCGGTCGCGAAGATCGTCGCCATGGCCGCCCACGCCCAGGAGCCGAGCGAATTCACCGTCGCCCCGGTCGGCGCGATCGAGAAGGTACTCAAAAGCGCCGGATGGAGCGCGGACGAGGTCGATCTGTGGGAAGTCAACGAAGCCTTCGCCTGCGTCGCCATGTTCGCGATGCGCGACATCGGCATCCCGCACGACAAGATCAACGTGAACGGCGGCGGCACGGCGCTCGGCCATCCGATCGGCGCCAGCGGCACGCGCATCATCGTGACGCTGCTCAACGCGCTCAAGCAGCAGGGCAAGAAGCGCGGCATCGCCTCGCTCTGCATCGGTGGCGGCGAGGCCACTGCCGTCGCTGTCGAAATGGTCTGACCGCCGGTAGAACGGAGCATCTTCTGATGAAACTATATCTGACGCTTGCCGGTTGCCTCGTGCTCGCAGCCTGCGGATCGAACGAGGCGGAGGACACCGCGGCCGCGCCTGCGGATGTCGCGGTGGCAACGCCTGCCCCCGACACGGTGACGCCCGCCGCGATGGCGGGCACCTACGAAGTCACCCTGCCCGACGGCACGGTGACCATGCAGACCCTCTCAGCGGATGGCACCTATATCGACCGGACGGACGGCGAGATCACGGAGCGCGGCACCTGGCGCCAGCAGGGCGATCAGCTTTGCTACGACCCCGAGGGCGAGGCGGCCACCGAACAATGCTACGCCGGCGGAGAGCCCGGCCCGGACGGCGCTTTCGAAATTCGTGACGATGCGGGCGATGTCAATGCGACGGTCCGCAAGGTCGAGGCACAGCCAACGGCCTGAGACGGTTTCGCTTTGATACGGATGCGGCGGCGGGGATCAGTCCTCGTCGTCGCCCCACAACCGGCTTTCTTCGACCCACCCGCGCCGATCGTCGAGCTGCAATTCGCACCAGCCCGAACTGCATTCGCCGAGCGCGCCGGTAACGCCAGCCTCCAACCGCCATTTGATTTCGGCCGAAGAGTCCGGGGCCGCGCGCATCGCGGCGGGCGAGCCTTCGGTGACGATCGCGGTCCGATCCGGGCTCAACAGCCGCGCGACCACCCAGCCCTTTTCGCCATCCGGGTCCTCGATCAACCGCCAGCCTTCCATCACGCGCAAGACCCGGACCGGCAGCCCGGCGCGGTGATAGACCCAGGCGATCTTGTAATCCGCGCTCGGCCCCACCCGCATATTGAGCTCGCTCGCACGGATGCTAGCCCAATAGGGCACCTCGCGATCCTGCGCGATGGCCGGAGCGGCAAGAGCCGACAAGGCGGCAAAAAGAGGGAAGAAAGCGGCGCGCATGAAGGTCGGCTTCCTACCCGACGCCCCGAACCCGTTCAAGCGTCTGCATCAAGGCATAGGTCGCCGCTTGACCGGAACCGAGCGCAGCGCCTAGCCCCCAATCATGCCCGATTCCGCCCCCGCCCCCACCGTACCCCGGCGTCTCGACCATCCCCCCCGCGTCGTGGTGACGCGCCACCTGATGCCGACCGTCGAATTGCGGCTCGGCGAGCTGTTCGATGCGCATTGCAATTCCGCCGACAAGGCGATGTCGCGCGAAGAATTGGTCGCGGCGATGCGCGAATGCGACGTGCTGGTCCCAACGGTGACCGATCGGATCGATGCGGACATGCTGGCTCAGGCGGGCGATCGCCTCGGCCTGATCGCCAATTTCGGCGCGGGGACCGATCATATCGACCTCAAGGCAGCCGCCGCGCGGCGCATCATGGTGACGAACACGCCCGGCGTCTTCACCGAGGATACCGCCGATCTGACCATGGCGGGCATCATCGGCGTGCCACGCCGGGTGCGCGAGGGGGTCGAACTGATCCGCTCGGGCCAGTGGACCGGCTGGACGCCGACCGCGCTCTTGGGCCGCAAATTGGCGGGCAAGATTCTCGGCATCGTCGGCATGGGCCGGATCGGTCAGGCGGTGGCGCATCGCGCCCGCGCCTTCGGGCTCGAGATCGCCTACCACAATCGCAAACGCCTTCCCGAAGCGGTCGAGCGAATGTTCGGCGCGCGCTATGCCGACACGCTCGACGGGCTGGTGAGCGAGGCCGATATCCTGACGCTGCATTGTCCCGCAAGCGAGAGCACGCGCGGCATGATCGATGAGCGGCGCATCGCAATGATGAAGGACGGTGCGAGCCTCATCAACACGGCGCGCGGTGATCTCGTCGATCAGGATGCGCTGATCGCGGCGCTCGAAAGCGGGCATCTCGCGGGCGCCGGGCTCGACGTCTATCCGGACGAACCGAATGTCGACGAGCGCCTCATCCGTCATCCGAACGTGATGACCCTGCCCCATATCGGCAGCGCCACGCGCGAGGGGCGCGAGGAATCGGGCCATCGCGTCATCGCCAATATCCGCATGTGGGCCGATGGCCATCGCCCGCCCGATCAGGTCCTCACCGGACTGGCTTGAGGAAAGTCGAGACATGGACGATTTCGCCGCGCGCATCGAAGCGCTCGAACACCAGTGGATGCGCAGCTGGATGCAGCGCGACCGCAACGCGATGAAGAAGCTCGCCGCGCGCGATTTCATCTTTCTCCTGGGATCGACGCGCGCCGCGCTCCTCGACCGGGCGAGCTGGCTGGAAGCGGCGACCACGCGCTTCAAATGCAAGGGCTATCGCTTCGGCGAGGTCTATGTCCGCCGCCACGGCTCGGTCGCTGTTTTTGCGACGCAGATGAGCCTGGAAGCGCGCATGGGCGAGCACGAATGGGCGGGCGAGACCTGGATGATGGACCTCTGGCAGAAGACCAAGGTCCGCCGCCAGTGGCGCATCATCGAACGCACCCTCTCGCGCCCCGACGAGGACGCGAAGATGAGCGATGCGGTCAGGGCGATGCAGCTGTGGCGGTGAGCGGTTACAGCGCGCGTTCGTAGAAAATGTTGAAATCGCTCGCGGCATAATCGGCAAAGGGACCGCGCCTGACGAAGCCGTTACGCACATAGAGCGCATTCGCGGCGGCAAAGCCCTCGCCCGTCCCGGTTTCCAACATAAGCGTCCGGTAGCCGCGTTCGCGCGCCACAGCGATCAGATAGGAAAGCAGCGCAAACCCCACGCCCGTCCCCAATTCACGATCGATTACACGCATCGATTTGATCTCGCCCGATCGCGGTTCGATCTGCTTGAGCGCCGCGGTACCCAGGAGCCCGCCGTTACGCCGTGCCGCGAAGAGGCTGACGTTTGGACTGGCAAGCCCGGTCAGATCGAGCGCGAAGGATGTTCCCGGCGGCGAAGACTCGACCATCCGCCGCTGATGCATGGTCAAAAGGTCGCGAAGATCGGCATCGTCCAAGTTGGCGAGGCCGATCTCCACGTCAATCCCCCGCCAGGATCCGATCGACCAGCTGCTTCACCGTGGGGGTGAAATTGTTCGAATAGAACGGGTCCTGCTTGAAGCGATAGGCCGCGTGGCCCGCGAACATCAGATTGTCGTCCACCGGCTCGCCGTGGGCGATGTCCTGCAAGGTCTTCTGGATGCAGAAGCTGCGCGGATCGGCGAGGCGTCCGGTCGTGTAGTCGTCGTGGTCCTTCCAGCTCGAAAATGCGCAATGGCTGAGACAGCCCATGCAGTCCTTCTGGTCCTTGCGGATCGTATCGCGGCTTTCGGGCGTGACGTAAACGATCGTGTCGTCCGGCGTCTTGAGCGCTTCGGTCTGCCCCTCGGCGAACCAGGCCCGCGCGCGGTCGTAATCCTTCGGCGCGACCCAGAAATTCTTGCCGCGCACACCAATGTCGAGCTGCTTGGTGTGCTCGCCCGCCTCGACCTTGCTGTAGGGGATCTGGCGTTCGGAGCGGTGGATGAGGTCCCAGAGGAAATCGTTCTTCACCGCGCTCGAATAGAAGCCGGTCGGCGAGAATTTGTGCAGCAGCACGTCGCCTTCGTCGAGCGTGCGCAGGCGGTCCTTCCATTCCTGCGGGATCGGGCTTTCCTCGGTCAGCAGGGGACGCGTTCCGAACTGGAACATGATCCGGCCGAGCTCGGGATTGTCGATCCAGTCGTTCCATTCGCGCAGGAACCAGACGCCGCCCGCCATGACGATCGCGGTATCTTCCGAGACGCCTTCATTGCGCATCGTCTCGCGCAGCGCCTTGACGCGGGGGTAGGGATCTTCGGGCTTCCTCGGATCTTCGGCGTTCGACAGGCCGTTATGCCCGCCCGCCAGCCACGGGTCTTCGTAAACTACGGCCGCCATCAAGTCGGGCACCTTGCTGTAGCTGCGCTTCCACAGGGCGCGGAAGGCGCGCGCGGAGCTGACGATGGGCAGGTAGCTCACATTGTAGCGCGCCGCGATCTCGGCCAGCTTATAGGGCATACCCGCCCCGCAGGTAACACCGGCGACGAGGCCCTTGGTGTTCTCCAGCACGGCTTCCAGTATCTGCTGCGCGCCGCCCATTTCCCACAGGACGTTGATGTTGATCGCGCCGTTTCCGCCCGCGATATCGTGCGCGCGCTTCACCTGTTCGGTGGCGCCGTCGATCGCATAGCGCATCAGCTGTTCGTGGCGTTCCTTGCGCGTCAGCTGGTCGTAGACCTGGGGGATGATCTTGCCCTCGGCATCGTAGCTGTCGGCATTGACCGCGCTGACCGTGCCGATGCCGCCCGCCGCCGCCCAGGCGCCCGAGCTCAAGTGGTTGGTCGCCGAAACGCCCTTCCCACCTTCGACCAGCGGCCACACTTCGCGCCCGCCATACTGAATGGGTTCGAGACCCTTGAATGCCATGATCCGTCTTTCGTTCGCGTCTTTTCAGGTGGCGGATCGCGTGGATGCCGCCGACTTGGCCACCGCATCTCCACGACACGGTTCGATACTCTCCGGTTCGGGTCTGTTAGCGCCCCGTTCGAACTGTGCATAGTACCCCGCCAGTTCGGGCGCATCCTTGAAAGCGACGAGCTTGTAGCCCACCCGCTCGAATTCGCAGGCCAGCAGCATCGGCGCGATACCGTGCTGGTCGGTCGGGCGATCGACATCGACCACCACGACCTGCCCGCCCGGGGTCAGCGAGGGCCACATCCGCCAGAGCAGGGCATAGGGCTCGCCGATCTCGTGATACATATGGACCATGAAGATGCGGTCGAAGCTGTCTTCGGGAAGATGAGGATCGTCGAGCGAGCCGGGCTGGATGGACACGTTGTCGATCCGTTGCCGCTCCACCCGGCGACCGAGTCGTTCGAGCGCGTTGCGGTCGATATCCTGCGCCAGCACCCGGCCATCCTCTCCGACCCGCTCCGCCAGACGCACGGTGTAATACCCATTCCCGGCACCGATATCGGCAACCGTCATTCCGGGTTCGATCCCCGCGAGGTCCATGACCGTTTCGGCCTCGCCGCGATTGTCGCGCGCGGTTTCGGTGCTGAACTGGTTCGATCCGAGGCCGGACACCGGACGGTCGGGGCGGGGAAATTCCGCCGAGGTTTCGGGCCGGTCGCCGGGTGCCTGGCCGCAGGCGGCGAGCGCCAGCAGCAGACCCGCTGAGGCGGCCAGGCGCAAATTCACTCCACGTCCTCGATTTCGACCGTCTCGCCCGTTACCCGCTGCGCCAGCGCGGCGGAGATGAACGGATCGAGTGCGCCGTCGAGCACGTCGTCGGGCGTCGGGCTGGTCACGCCGGTGCGAAGGTCCTTCACCATCTGATAGGGCTGGAGGACATAGCTCCTGATCTGGTGGCCCCATCCGATATCGGTCTTGCTCTCGTATTCGGTGCCTGCCGCCGCCTCGCGTTCGGCCATTTCGCGCTCGTAGAGGCGGGCCTTGAGCATGTTCATCGCAGTCGCGCGGTTCTTGTGCTGGCTGCGATCGTTCTGGCTGGCGACGACGATCCCGGTCGGCTGGTGGGTGATGCGCACGGCGGAATCGGTGGTGTTGACGTGCTGCCCACCCGCGCCCGAGGCGCGATAGGTGTCGATCTTCAGATCGCTTTCATTGATCTCGATCTCGAAATCGTCGTCGATGACGGGATAGACCCAGACCGAGCTGAAACTGGTGTGGCGCCGCGCGGAGCTGTCATAGGGGCTGATCCGGACCAGGCGATGGACGCCGCTCTCCGTCTTGGCGTATCCATAGGCGTTGTCGCCCTTGATCAGCAAAGTCGCGGATTTGATCCCGGCCTGGTCGCCCGCCTGATATTCGACCGTCTCCACCTTGAAGCCGCGCTTTTCCGCCCAGCGGGCATACATGCGGAAGAGCATTTCGGCCCAGTCCTGGCTTTCTGTGCCGCCCGCGCCCGCATGGATTTCGAGATAGGTGTCGTTCCCGTCCGCTTCGCCCGACAACAGCGCCTGGACCTTGTCGGCATCGGCGCGCGTGGCGAGCTTTTCGAGGCTGGCGAGACCGTCCTTCACGACCTCGTCGTCGCCCTCGTCCTCGCCCATTTCGACGAAGTCGATCGCATCGGACATTTCGGAGGAGATTTCGTTGACGGTCGCAATCGCGGTTTCGAGCTGCTTCTGCTCGCGATTGATCGCCTGCGCTTCCTTGGGATTGTCCCACAGGCTGGGATCCTGGACGCGCGCATTGAGCTCGTCCAGGCGGCGCAGGGCGCGCTCCCAGTCCAGCGATTGGCGAACCAGCGACAAGGCGGCTTCGATACGGTCGATATAGGCCTGCCCTTCGGCACGCATGGTATAATCCTTCGAGAGATACTGTCTTACCCACCCGCGCTTAGCGAGCAGGTGCGGTTTGTAAAGTTCAGCGGCCCTTGGGCAGGACTGCGCGAAGGGAGCGTGGGATCAGTAGATCCCGCCCTGCTCCTCGACGAAGTCGGTCTGCGCCTCGATCCGCGGCGTCGCCGCCGACACGGTGCGCTGCTCCGCCGCGCGCCCGCGCCTGATCATTTCGAGGATCTCGTTCCGCTTGGCCGCGATCTGATCCTGCCGGGTGGAACGGGGCGGTTCGGTATCGGGCTTGAACGCCTCCCAGATCACGGCGGCCTTGGGATCGTCGGACGGGGTGCCGTCGAACACCCGTTTGCCGGTGCGGCGATCGACCCGCACCATGCGGACACCGGCGGGCGCGATGAATTCGTCGCCCTCCCAGCGATCCTTCGATGCCTCGACGAAGCGCTTGAAGATCGGCGCGGCGGTGTTTCCGCCCTGCACCCAGCCACCCAGATTGCGGGGCTGGTCGAAACCGACATACATGCCCGCCACGATCTGCGGACTGCCGCCCACGAACCAGGCATTGGTCGGCCCGGTGGTGGTCCCGGTCTTGCCGAACAGCGGCATGTCGAGGCTGCGCAGGCGCACCGCCGTGCCGCGCGTCACCACGCCTTCGAGCATATGGACCGTCTGGAACGCGGTGCGCGCATCCATCGCCTGACGCCCCTTGGCACCGAAGCGCGGCATCGGCTGACCGTCCCATTCGGCCATGTTGCAGCCCGTGCAGTCGCGCGTGTCCGACCGCCAGATCACCTTGCCCCGGCGATCCTGCACATAGTCGATCACGCTCGGCTGGTTGAGGCGCCCCCAATTGACGAGCGCCGAATAGGCGTTGACCATTTTTTCGACCGTGGTGTCGCCAGCACCCAGCGCGAAGGCGGGATAGGGATCGTAGCTCCCGATATTCATATTCTCGAAGGTCTTGATGACGTTCGGCATCCCTGCATCCATCGCGATGTGGACGGTCATGAGATTGCGGCTCTGTTCGAGGCCCCAGCGCATCGTGTGCACTCCGCCACCGCCGCCGCCGAAATTGCGGAAGCATTTCTCGCCGAGATTCGCGCCCTGATAGAAGCAATAGGTCTGGTCGGGAATTTCGCTCGCCGGGGTCAGGCCGTGGTCGAGACCGGTGGCGTAGACGAAGGGCTTGATCGTCGATCCGGGCTGGCGCAGCGCCTGGGTGGCGCGGTTGAAGCTGCCTAGGCGGCTGTCGAACCCGCCCTGCATGGCGAGGATGCGCCCGGTCTGCGGGTTCTGAGCGAGGAAGGCGCCCGAGACTTCGGGCACCGTGCGCAGGCGATAGCCGCCGGACGCTTGCTGCGCCGCGACCACATCGCCAGCCTTGAGCGAACCGGGTGCGCCGAGCAGCGAGTAAGTCTCGCCATCGGTCAGGCCGATCGTTGGCGAAGAGCCGCCTTCGGTGACCACGCCAACGCGCCAGTCCTCGTAATTGATCGAGAGATTGGAGGAGCGAAGCTGGCCGATCAGGTCGCCATTGTCGGGGTTCAGAGTGGCGATCGGGCCGGAGAACCCGCGATTGCCTTGATAACTCAGCAATTGCGCGCGCAACGCATCGCGCGCCGCGTCCTGCAATTCCATGTCGAGCGAGGTCCGAACCCAAAGGCCGCCCGCATAGACGCTGTTCGGCCCATTTTCGGCATTCTCGCCGAACTTGTCGATCAGCTGGCGGCGTACTTCTTCGAGGAAATAGCCCGCATCCGCCGAGCGTTCCTCGCGCTGCTGGACCAGGCCGAGATCCTGCGCCTTGGCCGTGTTTGCGGCGGACGCCGTGACGAAATCGTTGGCCACCATCTGATCGAGCACGAAATTTCGCCGTTCGATCGCCATGTCGCGGAACCGTTCGCGCCCATAGCGTTCGGGCGCCTTGGGCAGGATTGCGAGAAACGCCATCTCGTGCAGATCGAGATCGCCGACATCCTTGTCGAAATAGGCGCGCGATGCCGCCTGGACGCCGAAGCTGCGACGGCCGAGCGGAATTTCGTTGAGATACAGTTCGAGGATCTCCCGCTTGCTCAGCGTATCCTCGATGCGCCGGGCGAGGATCATCTCCTTCAGCTTGCGCGTGACCGAATATTCATCGCCGAGCAGGATGTTCTTGGCGACCTGCTGCGTGATGGTGGAGCCGCCCACGGCGCGCTCGCCCGATCCCATCTTGCTGGCGTAATCGAACACGGCATTGGCCGTGCCGCTCAGATCGACACCGCCATGGCTGAAGAAGGTCTTGTCCTCCGCCGCCAGATAGGCCTCGATCAGCTGAGTTGGAAAATCGACATATTGCAGCTGCACGCGCCGTTCTCGGGCGTAGGAATGAACGATCTCGCCATCGCCGCCGCGCACCACGGTCGGCAGCGGCGTTTCGTATTCGAGCAGGGTTTCCACATCCGGCAGGTCGCGCGCCAGCAGCGCCCACGCGGCGAGCAGGCCCGCGACGGCGAGGCCGACAAGGATGCTGCCATATCTGAACCACCGCCGCTCGCGCCAATTGGCCGCGAACCATGCGAGAGTTCCGCTAATGTCGCGGCGGATACGGTAGCGATAATAGTCTAAAGTGGATTGCTCGGCCATCTGGGTCCCATCGTCCGGTGTCGGCCCCCTAGCACGCCAAGCCTGTCGCGCGCCATAACGAAGCGAACGTGAATCGACGTCTAGGCCTCTGGCGCGTCGGGTTCCGCGTCAGTTGGTGTCTCGGTCGGCGCGTCATCCGTGGTGGGCTCGCTCGCCTCATCGGTTTCCTCGCCAAGAAGATCGTCGCGTTGGCGCACGAAATAGATGCGGATGGCGCGTGCGAGCGTCTCGGCGAAACGCGTCCGACCCGCAGGCGAGGCGAGCCGTGCGGCCTCTTCCTCATTGGTGATGAAGCCGCTTTCGAACAGGACGCTCGGCACGTCCGGCGCGCGCAGGACTTTGAGGGCGGCGGAGCGGCGCGGCTGCGGATGGAACCGGATCGCGCCCTCGCCTTCGCGCTGGATCAGATCGGCGAACTGGCGCGATTCCGCCTGCGTGCGCCGCTGCGACAATTCGACGAGGATGGTGTTCACCACATCGCTCTGCCCGGCAATGTCCTGTCCGTTGATCCGGTCGGCGCGGTTCTCCCGCTCGGCGAAGCGCGCGGCCGCCTCGCTGCTCGCCTGCGTCGAAAGAGTGTAGATGCTGGCGCCCTCCACCTCGCTCGCCTCGCCAGCGGAATCGGCGTGGATCGAGACGAACAGATCCGCACCGAGCCGCCGCGCGATTTCGAAACGTTCGGCATGGAGGAGATAGCGATCGTCGCTCCGCGTCAGCGCGACGCGAACGTCTCCCTGTTCCAGCAGGGCATCGCGCAGGGCCTTAGCGAGATCGAGGACGAGATCCTTTTCGATCACGCCGACACCGGATGCGCCGGGATCGTGCCCGCCATGGCCAGGATCGATCACCACCAGAGGGCGGTCGTCGCCCTCGGCCCCTTCGATTTGCGGAAGATCGACCGCCGCGTCGCTTTCCAGCACGATACGCGGCGCATAATCGCGGCCGAAATGCGGGATCGGCAGATCCCGTCCGCTCGCCGCCGCCACACCCATCGCAATGGCGAACAGCGCGACGGGAAGGGCCAGGATCGCATAAGGATGAGGACGGCGCTGCATCGCGCTGTCTGCATTACGGGGTTACCGACCCATCGCGCAATATCCCGTTCGCGCAATATGGTTGCCGTGCCCCGGCCCTGATGCTAGCGCGGATTTCGCAAGAGTCCGAAACCAATCGGACCCGGCGCGGGATCGCCTGGATTTATCGCGATCCCTCGAAACAGGTTGATGCGACACATGATCAAGCCCTTCCCGCTCTTCCACACGCAGGCATCTGCCGGCGGTGTGGCTGGTGCGGGCCAGGTAACGCGCACCATGCGCGGGATCGGTTTCGCAGACACGCATTTCCGGCTCGGACGCGCTGTGCGCCTCGACCGGTTCCTATCGACCGCCCTCGCCCGCCCCAAGGTCGGCAGCGGCGGTTCCCATCACAATTCGCGCAAGGGCGAGGCCGGGTCGCACCCGCCCCCCTGCGCTTGGAGACATATCAATGGCAACGCGCATGCTAATCGATGCGCGCCACCAGGAAGAAACCCGGGTGGCGGTCCTCAAAGGCAATCGGATTGAGGAATTCGACTTCGAATCTGCCGATCACAAGCAGATCAAGGGCAATATCTATCTAGCCAAGGTCACGCGGGTCGAACCCTCGCTTCAGGCGGCCTTCGTCGATTTCGGTGGCAATCGCCACGGCTTCCTCGCCTTCGGTGAAATCCACCCCGATTATTACCAGATTCCCAAGGAAGATCGCGACGCCCTGCTCGCCGCCGAAGCCGAAGTGGCCGAGGAAGAGCAGCGCCTGCGCGAAGACGAGGAAGCGCGCGGCCAGATGCCGGGCGAGGAATACGACGCCGAGGACGAAAGCTCCGAAGCGCTGGCCGAGGAATTCGCCGAGGACGGCCTCGAAGAGGTCGACACGTCGGACAAGGACGATGTCGCCACGATCGAGGAAGGCCACGTCGCTGGCGATTCCGATGATGGTGACGATGGCGAAGACGGTGGCGAAGACAGTGACGAAGACAGTGACGGGGACGACGACAATGGTCGTTCGCGCGGTCGCCGCCGCCAGCGGGGTCGCAATGGCAAGGGTGGCAAGCCCCGCACCCGCGCCAAGGAAGTCGACGAAGCACGCGCGCGCCGCATGGCGCTGCGCCGCAAATACAAGATCCAGGACGTCATCCAGCGCCGCCAGGTGCTCCTCGTCCAGGTTGTCAAGGAAGAGCGCGGCAACAAGGGCGCGGCGCTGACCACCTATCTCAGCCTCGCCGGGCGCTACACCGTGCTGATGCCGAATAGCAGCCATGGCGGCGGCATTTCGCGCAAGATCAATTCGGCGAGCGACCGCAAGCGGCTGAAGCAGATCGTCGGCGACCTCAGCCTGCCGCGTTCGATGGGCCTGATCGTGCGGACCGCAGGTCTTTCGCGCACCAAGACCGAGATCAAGCGCGATTTCGACTATCTCGCGCGTCTGTGGGACGAAATCCGCGAAAAGACCCTGTCCTCCAGCGCGCCGGCGCTGATCCATTCGGACAGCGACCTGATCAAGCGCGCCATCCGTGACATCTACAATCGCGAGATCGAAGAGGTCGTGGTCGAGGGCGAGCAGGGCTACAAGTCGGCCAAGGCCTTCATGAAGCTGCTGATGCCCAGCCATGCGCGCCGGGTGAAGGCTTATTCCGATCCGGTGCCGATGTTCCAGCGCTATGGCGCGGAAGATCAGCTGAAGGCCATGTACGATCCGATGGTGCAGCTGAAATCGGGCGGTTATCTCATCATCAACCCGACCGAGGCGCTGGTTTCGATCGACATCAACTCGGGCCGTTCCACCAAGGAACACGGGATCGAGCAGACCGCGCTCCACACCAATCTCGAAGCCGCGCGCGAAATCGCCCGTCAGTTGCGCCTGCGCGACATGGCGGGCCTGGTCGTGATCGACTTCATCGACATGGAGCAGCATTCGAACACCCGCAAGGTGGAGCGCGCGATGAAGGACGCGCTCAAGACCGACCGGGCGCGCATCCAGGTGGGCCGCATCTCGAGCTTCGGCCTGATGGAGATGAGCCGCCAGCGCCTGCGCACCGGCGTGCTCGAAGCGACCACGCGCGAATGCCCCCACTGCGACGGCACCGGCCTGGTCCGCACCGCGAGCAGCGCGGGCCTTTCCGCCCTTCGCCTGATCGAGGACGAGGCGGCCAAGGGCAAGGGTACCGTCATCCGCCTCGCCGCCAGCACGGAAGCCGCGATCTATCTGTTGAACGAGAAGCGGTCCGATCTGATGGAGATCGAACAGCGTTACGGCGTCACCGTCGAAGTCGTGCCCGAGGGTGAGGACGAAGGCGCCAAGATGAACGTCTCGAGCCATGGCCCCAAGCCCAAGGACGCACCGAAGTTCGAGCCGATCGCTTTCGACGAGGACGACGACCTCGACATCGAGGAAGACGATCTCGACGAGGAGGACGAGCCGCGCCAAGCCCGCCGTTCGGAGCGGGACGAGGATGAGGGAGAAGGCAAGCGCAAGCGCCGCCGAGGCGGGCGCAACCGCAATCGCAAGCGCGATCGTTCTGACGGCGACGAGCGGGAAAATACCCGTTCGGATGACAACGACGAGAACGATGCCGAAGCGGGCGAAAGCGACAACGGTGAGCGCGGCGATCGCAGCGACGAGCAGGGATCGGACGACGATCGCCCCCGGCGCAAGCGCCGCCGTGGCGGACGCGGGCGCCGTGGCGGCCGCAACCGTTCGCGCCAGGACGAGGTGAACGAGAGCGATGCGGAAAATCTCGAAGAGGTTTCGCAGCATGTCGTGAACGACATGGCTGTCGTCGCCGGACCGGACGATGCTCCCGAAACCGCCGAAGCCATGGGCGACGAACCCGCTGCGGAGGAAAAACCGAAGCGCAAGCGGGCCCCGCGGAAGAAGGCCGCGGCGGCTGAAACCGCCGAGACCGCTTCGGACGAAGCCGAACCGGCCGAGAAGCCGAAGCGCAAGCGGGCTCCGCGCAAGAAGGCGGTGACGCAAGACGCTCCGGCGAGCGAAGCGCCCGTCGAGGCTTCGTCGGAAACGGGCGAAGAAGCGCCCAAGCCGAAGCGCGCCTCGCGCAGCAAAAAGGCTGCGACCGAGACTGTCGAAACCGAAGCTACGGGCGAGCCGACAGCCGAGGAAGCGCCCAAGCCGGCTGCCAAGCGCGCGCGCAAGCCCAAGGCGAAAACCGAAGACGCGACCGGGTCGGAGCCCGCCGCTTCCGAAGCGCAGGCGGCTCAGCCAAGCGACGAGAGCGCCGGAACCATCGAAACCGCGAAGCCCAAGCGCGGCTGGTGGCAGCGCACCTTCGGGGACTGAGCGCCGCATAACGGTGTCGAAATAGCGGGGGTCGGTCTTCGGATCGGCCCCCGATTTCGTTCGGATCTAGGGTTGTTCCCGCGCGATCAGGGCGAGGACGTCTTCGAGATCGCGTGGCTTGTCGACATCAATCGCGGCCCGCCCGTCGCTGGCCCGGACGAGCCCCGCATCCACGCCGATCCGGCGGCCCAGTCGCGCCAATCCGTCCTCCAGCGTCAACCGCCCCAATGCGTAGGCGAAGAGATTGGGAAGCCCGAGACGCGCCACCAGTTTCCACGGGCGTTTGCGATCGGCCTCGACCTCCCGCCATGTCGCAAGGGCCGCGCGCGCTTGGGGAGTGGCGAGATAGAACAGGTTGCAACCCGACCATTCCCCATCGGCAAACCGCAGATAGGTGCGTTGCGTACCGGGCAAAGCGCGCTCGATATCCTGCCGCCGCGCCATCATGATCGACAGGTCCGCCCCTGCCCGGGTCTTTGCGACCAGTTCGGTAATCCATGCCGGTTCGAGCAAGGCGTGATCCGCCGTGGTGACGACGAGCGGCGCGCCGGTCATGTCGAACGCGGCCGCCACGCTCTCGCTCGGCCCGGAAGCAGGCGGGCAGATTTCCGCGCCGAGGCTGTGCGCGAGGGCCACCACCTCCGGATCGTCGGCGGAGACCAGCACCCGGCCCATACCCGCCGCAAGCAGGGCGAGGATGACCCGTTCCAGGATCGGCTTGCCTGCGATGTCGATCAGCCCTTTGTGCGCCACACCGAGGTCGCGCGCGAGCGGGTCGCCGCCCGGCCGCGTCCCAGCCAGAACGAGCGCGCTCCCAGTCATGTCTCGGCGTCCACCTTGCGCAGGCGTCGCAGCGTCATCCAGGCGGCGAGGCTCATGCAGAAATAGAAGACGCCCATCGACAGGGCGACCGCCCAGCCGATCTCGACCGGTCCGCCGCCCGATTGCAGGGCGACGATCGACACGATCAACGTCACCACCGCGATCGCACGCACCTTCAAGGCGCGTCCCGCATGGCCGGTCGCATACAGCATCGGTTCGTAGGAGACGCTGGCGAGTTCGAATGCCGCGGCGAAAGCCAGCGGGATCAGGACGACCGCGGCGCGCGCATAATCGGACCCGCCGATCAGAACCAAGGCCTGCTCGCCGAACAGGACGGCAGTCAGAAGGACCACGATCCCCGCCAGCGCAGCGATCCGCGTCACGCTGCGGACCAGCTTTGCAAACCGCGTCGCCTCGTCGGCGATGCTGGACACGGCGAATTCGGGCAGGACCGCTCGCGCCACCAGGACGGCGAACTGCTTCACGCCCTGTGCCAGCTGATCCGCCAGGCGGTAGAGACCTGCGGAGCTGGTCGAGAAGAAATAGCCGACCGCCAGCAACGGCCCCTGTTTGACGATGGCGTCCAGCGTGGTCGCGCCGTAAGTCACCCCGAAGAACCCCTTGATGCCGGGATTCTCCAGCAGCATCCGGCGCCAACCGCCCGCATGCCGCAGGCGAAACGCACCGGGTGCAAGGCGCCGCGCCATGATCCAGTAGACCGCTGCCGCGATCAGATCGAACAGCGCCCAAGCGAAGACGAATTTCGCGACGCTGGGTCCTGTGGCGAGGATGATGCCGCTGGCGATCAAGCGCCCGGTCGGCACGATCGCTTCGACATACGTGCCCACGTCGAATCGATCGAGAACGCGCACGATCCCGCTCGGCGTGGTCAGGCGCGCCCAGATCAGGGCGCAGGCGAACAGAAAGCCGAGATCGATATAGCGCGGGTTCAGTTCGAGCAGCGAGCCGAAGCCATAATAGACCAGTGCAGCGATCGCGCAGCCGGTGACCGCCCCGCCAAGATCGGCAAAGGTGCAGAACCAGATCAGGCGCCCGAAGGCCGCTTCGTCACCGTCCAACCGGTGCCGGGCACCGAAGCGCACCAGCGTCTGCCAGGTCTGAAAGCCCGCAATCGCGACGAGCGCCTGCGCAGTGCCGAAGAGGAGAGAGAAATGCCCGAAATCGCGCAATCCCAACGATCGTGCCAGCACGGCGAGATAGATCAGGCTGCAAATCGCCCCGAAGGTCTTACCGCCGAGAATCCAGGCCAGATTGCGAACGATGTTCAGCAGCCCGTTGCGTGCGGGCACAGGCGTGCTTTGACCATCCATCTCGAGCGCCCTTTGAACGATGCGCGCGCGGCTGGCAAATCCATGCTTTGCGGCGGCGCGCGGGATGCTTAAGGCAGCCGGCCATGCGGGTGGTGTTCCTCTTCAATCACGATGCGGCCCATCAGGTCGCGCATCTGGCCGGGATCGCCGCCGCGATGGCGCGCACCCACCCGGAGGTCGAAACCGTGATCGCCTATGCAGGCCCTTCCATCCGAGCCCGCATCGAAGCGGTTGTCGGCGATATCGGCGGGGATGCGATCCGCTGGTACGAACTGACGCTGGGGCCTTTCGCGCGTGTCGTCGCGGGCCTGTTCGATAAGGTGCTGCCGGCCAGCCGCTTGATGCGCCTCAACGCGCATGTTCCGCTATTCGCGAGCGCCGATATGGTCGTCTCGACCGAGCGGACCTGCCTGCGCCTGAAGAAGCGCATTCCCGCTGACGTCATGCCGCTCTTCGCCAAGGTGCCGCACGGCGCGGGCGATCGTAGCGTGAGCTACCATCCCGATTATATCCGCTTCGATCGCAGCTTCGTGGCGGGCCGGAAAGTCGTCGACCAATTGGTCGCGCATGGTGTCGACCCCGAAAGACTGGTCGTCATCGGCTATCCCAAGTTCGAGAATATCGACCTTGCCGCCCGGCCCCGGCTGTTCGACAACGACCGCCCCACGATCGTCTACAACCCCCATTTCGATCCGAATCTGTCGAGCTGGTACGATCACGGCCCGGACATCCTGCGCTGGTTCGCCAGCGAGGCAGGACAGAGCTTCAACCTGATCTTCGCGCCCCATGTCATGCTGTTCCGCAAGGAACTTCATGTCTCGCCCGAATACGGGATCGCGCGACGGCGCCCCCATATTCCCGAGGAAGCACGCAGCGCCGCCAACATCCTGATCGACACCGACAGCCCGCGCCTGTTCGACATGACCTACACGCTCGCCGCCGACGCCTATCTCGGCGATGCGTCCAGCCAGATCTACGAATTCCTCGTGCGCTCGCGTCCAGCCTTCTTCATCGACGCGCGCCGCGATGTGAAAGCGGAAGACGACGAATGGCACCTGTTCTGGGAATGCGGCCCGGTGGTGCGCAGCGTGGACGCGCTCACGGCCCTGCTCCCCGAAATGGAGGCAATCGGCGCAAGCTATCGCGCGCGTCAGGAGGAATTGTTCGCGTATACCATCGATCTCGGCGATCGCCCGGCAAGCGAGAGGGCCGCCGACGCTATTCTGGAAGCTATCAGCTCTCGCGCGGATCGATGACGCGCCACCCGCGCGCAGCGGCCTTCTTCGCCTTACGCTGTGAGGTGGTCGCGAAGATCGGCTCGTCCACCTTGTCCAGCAGCGGCGCGTCGGCGAAACTGTCGCTGACGAAACGCGTCCGCGCTTCGCCGATTTCGGGCTGACGGTCCAGCACGCTGGCGAGCTTCGTATCCGCGTAGCAATTGTCGGGCACGCGCTCGAACCCTTCCCACCGGGTCGCGACCATCTCGTCGAACCCCAGAGCGGTCGCGAAGGCGCTGGCGTAAATGTCGAAGGCGGCGGTCGCGAGGACGAGGCGCGCGCCGGCTTCCCGGTCTTTCTCGAGCAGGAGCAACGTGCCCGGCATGAGCCCATTGGAAGCCATGACACGCGCGGCGAATTGCGATCCGAGCGCTTCCAGCTCGCTCCGCGTTCGGCGTCCGACCAATAATTGCGTTCCGAACAATTTCAGCCGCGCACGCGACATCGCTCCAAGTCGATAGGCGAGCATGGCGAAAAGCCACACCGGCACCAAAGCCAGCCGCCATGACGCCACTTTCCTGGCCGCGAAAAGCAGGAACGGCGTGAAAGTGGCTTTGCGCGTCAGCGTGCGGTCGAGATCGTAGATGGCGATACGCATCGCGGCATCCGATGGCACCGGCATCCCGGCCTGTCACCTATTCCCGGATTGCGAGCCCGCTCAGGCCGGTATCGTCTCGCCCTTCCAGTCGAAATGGCCGCCGCCATCCTCTGGTGTCAGCCCATCGATGACGGACAAAAGATCTTCCGCCGCCTGCGATGGCTTCGTCAGCTGCCGGTCGGGCACATTGCCCTGGAACGGCTCCGACAGCGCCGTGTCGACCGTGCCCGGGTGCAACGCCGCGACGATCCCCTGCTTGTGCGTGCGGGCGAATTCGATGGCGAAATTCCTGACGAGCATGTTGAGCGCGGCCTTGCTCGCGCGATAGCTGTGCCAGCCGCCGAGGCGATTGTCCCCGATCGAGCCTACGCGCGCGGACAGGGCCGCAAACACGCAGCGTCGGTCGCGGGGCATCAAAGGGAGCATATGCTTGGCGATCAGGGCCGGACCGATCGTGTTCGCCGCGAACATCCGCGCCATCGCGGCGCCGTCGATCGCCTTGAAGCTGCGTTCCGGGCCGGTCCCATCGGAGAGTGTCAGAACCCCGGTCGCGACGATGACGAGGTCGGGCGGATCGTCCCTCATCAAGTCGGTAGCCTGCCGGATGCTGTCCTCGTCGCCCAGATCGAAGCGGAACGGCTTGGCCCCTTCGACCAGCTCTTCACCCGATCGGCTCCCCGCCCACACGGTCAGCCCGCGCTCGACCAGAGTGGCGCTCAACGCCCTGCCGATGCCGCCGCTCGCCCCGAAGACCGCTACGGTTCGAAAATCCGATGAAGACTGTTCCATATCCTGCAAGACTTGCAGCGGACATTGCAGGTTCCCGGCCCTTGCACCATGCGCACGAACGGCTAAGTGGGTTGCAAGTAGCAACAGGACCGAATTGCGCCATGGCGACCTTCACCCTTCCGAAGAATTCCAAGATCAGCGGCAAGGGCCGCGCACACAAGGCGGAGGGCGCCGGGCGGGTCAAATCCTTCAAGATCTATCGCTACGATCCCGACAGCGGCGAAAACCCGCGTTACGATACGTTCGAGATCGATCTCGACGATTGCGGCCCGATGGTCCTCGACGCGCTGTTCAAGATCAAGAACGACGTCGATCCGACCCTCACCTTCCGCCGCTCGTGCCGCGAGGGGATCTGCGGGTCGTGCTCGATGAACATGAATGGGAAGAACGGCCTCGCCTGCACCACCGCGATCGAGGATCTCAAGGGCGAAGTTCGGATTACCCCCTTGCCGCACATGGAGGTCATCAAGGATCTCGTCCCCGATTTCACGCATTTCTACGCGCAATATGCCAGCATCCGGCCCTGGTTGCAGACCGTCTCCACCACGCCTAGCGGCAAGGAACGCCTGCAATCGCCCGACCAGCGCGAGAAGCTCGACGGGCTTTACGAATGCATCCTGTGCGCCTGCTGCTCGACCGCCTGCCCGAGCTATTGGTGGAACAGCGACAAGTTCCTCGGCCCGGCGATCCTGCTCCAGGCCTATCGCTGGCTCGCCGACAGCCGCGACGAAATGACCGGCGAACGGCTCGACCAGCTCGAGGACCCGTTCCGGCTCTATCGCTGCCACACGATCATGAACTGCGCGAATGTCTGCCCCAAGGGCCTGAGCCCGGCCAAGGCCATCGCCGAAACCAAGAAGATGATCGCCGAGCGCGCGATCTAAGGTGTTCGCCAAAGACGTATTCGAGCACGGGCCGGACCCGGACAATCCCGGCTGGAACCACTGGAACCTGAAGGACGAGACGCTGTTCAACGGCGCGGTGATGGGCAGGCTCATCACCCGCGTCGACGATGACGGGAAGGCGCGGCTGCGCATGTTTCCCGAACGGCGGCACGAGAACCTGCAAGGCATCATCCACGGCGCCGTCACGCTCTCGCTGATCGACATCGCGCTGTTCACGACCATGCACAATCTCGGCAGCGGAAATGCGGGTCCATCGGTGACGCTCGAACTCTCGACCCAGTTCGTCGGAGGCGGCCAACCCGACCGTCCGCTCGATGCCGTGACCGAAATCGTGCAGGAAACCGGCAAGCTCGTCTTTGTCCGTGGTCTAGTCGAACAGGGCGAGCACCGGGTCGCATCCTTTTCGGGCATTGTCAGGAAGATGCAGCCCCGTTCCGACAGCGTTGCAGCGCCTTTGTGAGCGGGCTGCTCGCGCGTTACGAGGAATTGGTGGTGGCGGGCGAATTGCAGCCCGACCCCGACCAGCGCCGCGCGGCAGAGCGGCTCGATCGGCTTCAACAGGACCTGGAAAACGAGCGGCCCGGTAGTGGGCTCCTGTCGCGCCTGTTCGGGTCGAAGGACGAGAAACCGCCGCAGGGCGTCTATATGTGGGGCGGTGTCGGGCGCGGCAAATCCATGCTGATGGACCTGTTCGTCCAGACACTCGGGATCGCGGAAAAGCGCCGCACGCATTTCCATGAATTCATGCTGGAAGTCGATCGCCGCATGAAAGCGGCTCGCGATACGGGCCAGGGCGAACCGGTGAAGCACGTTGCCGCCGGAATCGCAAAGGACGTCCGCTGCCTCGCCTTCGACGAGATGGTGGTCACCAACACCGCCGACGCAGCGATCATGGCACGCCTGTTCACGGCCCTGATCTGCGACGAGAAAGTAAGCGTGGTCACAACCAGCAACCGGCCTCCCTCCGATCTTTACAAGGACGGGTTGAACCGCTCGCTCTTCCTGCCCTTCATCGATCTGGTCGAGGCGGAACTCGATATCGTGACGCTGAACGGCCCTACCGATTACCGGCTCGACCGGCTGGGCGACCTCGACACCTGGCACACCCCATTGGGCGAGGAGGCCACCGCGCAGGTGCGCGAGGCGTTCTTCCGCCTTACCGATTACGCGCCGGAAGATGCCGCCAATGTCCCCTCAGGCGAACTCGATCTGGGAGGCAGGCGCACGCTCCACGTTCCCAAAAGCTTCAAGGGCGTGGGAGTATTCAGCTTCAAGCGGCTTTGCGGCGAAAATCGCGGCGCGGCCGATTATCTCGCCATCGCGCACGCCTTTCATAGCGTGATCGTGGTCGGCATCCCTCGCCTGTCGCCGGACAATCGCAACGAAGCAATGCGCTTCACCAAGCTGATCGACGCGCTCTACGAAAACGGCGTCAAGCTCTTCGCGACGGCCGCAGCCGAGCCCGAAGACCTCTACGTGACAGGCGACGGCGCCTTCGAGTTCGAACGCACGGTCAGCCGGTTGATGGAAATGCAGAGCGCGGACTATATGGCGCGCGGCCATGGCGTGGCCTGAAAGTCGCTTGCGGACCGGGCATTTCCACCCCAGCTAGCTATCATTCCCGGCGGTCAGCAACCCCGCCGATGTGGACTGACACCATGATCGATATCCGACCCTTCGACACGCTCGGCCATGCGAACCACGGCTGGCTCGATGCGCGGCACCATTTCAGTTTCGCCAGCTATCACGATCCCGACCGCATGGGATGGGGAAATATCCGCGTATGGAACGACGACACGATCGCGGCGCAGAGCGGCTTTCCGCCCCACCCGCATAGCGACATGGAGATCGTCACCTTCGTGCGCAGCGGAGCGATCACGCATCAGGATTCGCTCGGCAACAAGGGCCGCACGGCGGCGGGCGACGTTCAGGTGATGAGCGCGGGTACCGGGATCACCCACACCGAATACAATGTCGAGGACGAGGCGACGACTTTGTTCCAGATCTGGATCCTCCCCGACCGGCGTGGCGAGGCGCCCGCCTGGGGGCAGCGCGAATTTCCCATGGCCGGGCGCGAGGGCGGCTTTGCCATCCTCGCCAGCGGTACACCGGCGGAGGACGATGCGCTGCCGATACGCACCGACGCGAAGGTCGTGGCGGCCACGCTGAAGGCTGGCCAAAGCGCGACCTGGACCAGTGACGGAACGCGCCATCAATATCTGGTCGCACCGACTGGCCGCATCCGCGTCAACGGCTACGATGCGCAGCCACGCGATGGGGTCGCGATTACGGGTGAGACAGAGATCGTGGTCGAGGCGCTTGAGGACGCGGAAATCGTGATGGTGGACGCGCGCTAAGCTTCCCGCTCGTCCGGCTAAGGGATCAGCCGACTCCGAGCCGGCCCAGCGACTTCTCCAGCATGACCAATTGGTAGAGCACACGGCCATTGTCCGCGGCGCCGCTGATGTGCCGTTCCGCGAGACGCGACAGCGCGCCGCGATCGAACCATCCGCTTCCCACCAGAGCTTCGCTTCGCGCCACGCCGCGCGCCATTCCGGCCAGTGGCCCGCGAAACCATTCCGCCAGCGGCGTGACGAAGCCCTGTTTCGGGCGATAGAGGATTTCGTCCGTAAGATACCGCTCCATCGCGTGTTTCATCAGCCACTTGCCCTGTCGCCCGCGTATGCGACGGTTTTCCGGCAGAGTGGCGCAAAATTCGATCAGGCGATGGTCCAGCAGTGGCTCACGCGCTTCCAGGCCCACCGCCATGCTGGTGCGGTCGACCTTGGTCAGGATATCGCCCGGAAGCCAGAAGGTAAGGTCGGCATATTGCGCCGCGTCCAATCCGCTGCGCGCCGGGGCGCTGTCCATAACCTCGATCAGCGCGTCTTCCGCGCGATACTCGCCGCGTTCGCGCAGCAGCATCTCGCCGTAGAGCCGCCCACGGGCCTCCTGATCGAGGATCGCCAATGCCCGCGCATAGCCCGCCGCCCCATCTTCGGCGAGCGAGAGGAACGTCGTCTTCGCGCGGAGGGGACGCGGCGCCCAGTCCGCTTTCGGCCAGACCTTGCCCAGCGCGCCGAACACCGGCCCGCGCAAAGCCTGGGGCAGCACCGCCCGCGCCTGCTCCTCGCGATGGTGGAAGACCTGCCTGCGGTATCCGGCCAGCGCCTCGTCCGCCCCATCCCCCGACAGCGCTACGGTGACGCTCTCGCGTGCGAGCTCGCAGACCCGCAGGGTCGGAAGCGCGGAGGCATCGGCGAAGGGTTCGTCGAAGATCGCAGCGATCCGGTCGAGATCGGCCACATCGCCGGGCGAGACGATCCGTTCGCGGTGATCGGTCCCGAACCGTTCGGCCACCAGCCTCGCGTGACTGGTCTCGTCCACTTCCGCAACGTCGAAGCCGATCGAACAGCTCGTCACCGGCTCGCGGCTCGCTTCCGCCATCAGCGCAACCACGCTGGAGCTGTCAACTCCGCCAGACAGAAAGGCACCGAGCGGGACGTCGGCGACCATGCGGCTCGAAACCCCTTCGCGCAAATGGTGGAGCAATTGCGCGGACTGGTCCGCCACGGACCCGCGCGCGCGATCTTCGAATGAAACGTCCCACCAGCGGCGCGGGGGTGCCGGCGGCCGATCATGCTCCAACAGACGGAAATGCGCCGCGGGTAGCTTCTCGACGCCTCTAAGGATCGACCGATGATCGGGCACGTAGCCCCAGGTCATATAATCCTCGATGGCCAACGGATCGACCTGCGATCGCATCAGAGGATGCGCCAGCAACCCTTTGAGTTCGGATGCGAAGATCAGGCTGCCATCGCTCAGCGTTGCGGTGAAGAGCGGCTTCACGCCCAGACGGTCGCGCGCCAGGAAGAGCTGGCGTTTCGAAAGGTCGTAAAGCGCGAAGGCGAACATACCTTCAAGACGGCTCAGGCAGTCGGGACCCCAGGCCTGCCATGCCGCCAGGATGGTTTCGCTGTCGCCGTCGGTGCGGAACTTCGCGCCTTTTTCTTCAAGTTCGCGCCGCAAGGACCTGAAATTGTAGATTTCCCCATTGAAGACCAGCACCGCCCGACCATCCACGGAATGCATCGGCTGGGGCGATCCGGCGAGATCGATGACTGAGAGGCGGCGATGGCCGAGGCCGACGCCCGGTGCAGTCCACACGCCGGACCCGTCCGGGCCACGATGGGCGATCGCGTCGCACATCCGCTCGACCCGGTGCGGTTCAACCGGCTTCGGCGTGCCGCAATGAAAGATACCGGCGATCCCGCACATGGCGCCCGCTCCTAACCGTATGCCGGCGAAAGGCCAATCGCGAAACCGGCGGCGATCGCCCCCAGGCCGATCGCCGCGCCCAACACGATCAGCAACGGAGCCGCGAATACCTCAAGACGTGCGAGCAGTGGACTGCGCGCCAGCTCCGCGAGCGACCATCCCGCTCCGTCCGGCGTTCGCTCGAACCAGCGCCACGCGAGGCCGAGCACGATGGCGACGACCACGGCGAAGAAGACCCATCCGTATATCAGGTGATCGACTCCGCCCGCCCGCTCGGCGCCGATGAACTGGGCGATATAAATCGTGCCCCACGCCCGGACCGCATTGGCGAGAATGGGTACGATGAAACAGGCGAGCAGGAACACGATCCTGCGTTTCCAGCTCGAAAAACCCGTGAACGCGGCGAGGACGCCGAGCGCGATCATCGCAATCAGGAATTTGACACCCGAACACGCTTCGGCGACGATGAACAGGCCGAACGGCGTCGTGATGTGGATCGCGTCGAGCGCGGCATCGATCCCGCTGAGATGCGCCAACTGGATAACGAGGCGGGCCGTGACGATCTGCATCGGCCAGACGATCTCCTCCCCGAAGGGCACGAGGAAGACCATGAAGCCGAGCGGGAGCGCCAGCAGCGCCGTCGCGCGTGGACCGAGCACGACCGGCACGCTCGACGCCAAGGCGGCGACAGCACCGGCATGGGCGAGGAGGTTGAGCCCGCTCGCTCGTCCGATGACCCAAAGGGCGAGAGCCGCACCGAGCAAGGCCAACCCCGGCCACCAGGGGCGTGGGTCCGTCTGGGCCAGCGCCTCCCGCCGTATCCAGATCAGCCATAGGACGATCGGCGGGACCAGCAGGATGTGCGCGTAGCTGTCGCTGTTCCACCATTGCCAGGCCATCTCTCCCCATTCGCGCAGGGTCAGGACGAAAAGTGCCCCGCAAAGCAGCGCGATGCCCGTGAGCGCCTGCTTCCATGACGGCAGGGTCTCGCTTCCAGTGGATTGGAGATGCAGATCACGTCGCATCGTGATGGCGCGCGTCGGCTTGCCCGAGAATATCGGCGAGACCTGCTTCGACGGCTTCCCAGCTCATGTTTTCAACGACGAAGCGCCGCGCTGCCCGGCCCATGTCTTTGGCCCGATCGCTGTCGGACGCCAGGTCGAGGATCGTGCGCTCGAAAGCTTGGTCGTCGCGGCAGATCCGCCAATGTTGGCCGTCCGTGGCGTCGATACCGGTCGCCGCTTCTTCGCTCGCAAGGACGGGACGGGCCATGGCCATCGCCTCCAGCACCTTGTTCTGAACCCCGCGCGCCAGCAGCAGCGGCGCCACGACTGCATCCGCGCTGCGCAGGAAGGGGCGAACGTCGGGGACCTCGCCCCAGACCGTAACCCCCTCAATTTCTGCGAGCTTCACGACCTCCGGGGTCGGCGCGCGGCCGACGATATGGAACTGCGCCGCGAGCCGCTCACGGATATTCGGCAGGATCCGGCGTGCGAACCGTCCGACTGCCGCGATGTTTGGCGGATAATCCATCTGACCCGTGAAGACGAGGTGGTGCCCCTCCCCCGCCAAAGCCGGATGCGGATCGGTGGCTGCGGGATCGAAGAAATCCGTGTCGACCCCGTTGCCCAAAGCGCGGATATCGGCCCGCTCGGCGCCCCGGCGCGTGCGCAAGATGTCTGCTTCTTTTTCGCTAATCAGGAGCGTCGTGTCGGCAGACCGGGCGAGGTGGACCTCTTCGGCTGACAGCAAGGCAGCCTCTCGCCGATAGAGAAGCGAGCGCGGGAAGCCGCTTTCCTGCGCATAGGTCGCGAATTTCTCGCTATCGACATCGCAGAGATCGACCACTATCCGGCCCGCGAAATCGGACGGGATATATTGCCCCATCTGCCCCGAGAACACGAAGATCGTGTCTATGGGCTGCTCGGCAAGCGTATCATCAACCCATTTCGCAAGCTCCGCGTCGAAGAAGGCCGTCTGGCTGACGGCGCTGTTCCTGCACAGCGCCTGCATCCCGGCGCGCGGCAGGGCCTTCGACCGCGTCGGCAGGCAATAACCGGCTGCGATCTCGGCAAGGCTTGTTTCTTGCTCACGGTCCTGATCGGTCTCGGCAAAGGTGCCGACATGGACGCGGCCGAGCTTCGCCAACCCCTTCAATAGGTGATGCGAGCGGATCTTGTCCCCGCGGTCGGGTGGAAAGGGCACGCGGTGGGCGAGGAAGAGGATGTCCCCCACGCTGCGCTCAACCCAGGCCGCGTGCGATATAGGGACCGATCATATTGGCTACGGAAAGAGGCAAGCGCTTCCACAGTTCGATCTTGCGGGCGTAGCTCGCATCCGTCGGATCGATGTTGCGCGCCTCCTCGCCAGGCGCGCTCCAGCTAGAATAGGTAAGAGGTTCCGGCTCGAACCCCCAGTTTGTCTTGAAATGATAGGGACCGCTGCCGGTCTTGGAACGTCCGAAATCGAACCGTGTACAGCCGCGTTTGCGAGCGTGAAGCATCAGTTCGTAATACATCCGCTCATTGGCGCGCAATCCCCGAGCCGCGAAGGTGCCGCCGCCCCAATACGGCATGACGGCACGGCCATTTCCGTCGTCATGATAGAGCGACAGAACGCTCGCCACCGGCGTGCCCTCGTGGCGCACGGTCAGGATATTGGCATCGGCGCCGAAACAATCCAGCACGGCATCGAACAGACCACGCGGGAACACCGGCGTGCCGAGATTATGCACGCTTTCGGCATAGACGGCGTAATGCGCCGCGCGATCGTCCTCAACCGATCCGACGGCGATCGAAAAATCGGCGTTCAACCCCTTACGCACCTCGGCGCGCGCCTTGCGGGGGATGGCGAGCAATTGCGCTTCGTCATTATCGGCCAGATCGCCGATGAAATTACAGTGACTTGTCGACGTTGTTTGCCAATCCTCAGGCGCTTCGCCGCCACGCAGTTCGATTGAGCGGGCGTTGTTTCGAAGCGCCAGTTCCTCTGCCGCTCTGCACAGGACTTCAGCGTCCGGCCGCCGTTCGGCCAACACGCCGCCGCCCACTCCGAACCCGCTCGACACCAGCGCTCGACCGAAGAGAGGCGAATGCACCAGCGTGAGCGGTAGCCAGGCCGCAAGGCGCCCCGCCCGTTCCAGCGCCAGCCCCATAGTCTCCTGCCCCGTACCCCGCTCGATTGCGCGCAGCCACAGCGGTCGCTGGAAAACCGATCCGCCATAACCGCGAACGAAACTCTCGATCCGGGCGGCCTCGTTCGGATCGCTCAGCCGGACGAGCGAGACGGTCGGCGTGGGAAGGCGCGTCGGCGCGTTCACGATACGAAGGGAACGCAGCGCTGCGCTTCTATCCGGGCGATTTCGTCCATCCGGCCCCAGCTGAAATCGCCAGCCAGCTTCGTCAGCTTGCCTGCCATTTTGGACAAATTGGTGTAGTGGCGCACACGCGATCGCAGCGGCGCGCCCTCGACGCGGGGTTGGTCGGGATCGATTTCCCAAGGATGGAAATAGAAGATGGCCGGGCGCTCGTCGCGCTGATTCACGCGTTTGATCGCCCAGTTCGAGAAAGCATAGGGCAGGACGCGGAAGAAGCCGCCCCCGCCCGCCGCCAGGCGCCGCTCGCCGATCTGGGCGGTGGTCACCGGTATCTCGACAAGCTCGCTGCCCTCCACCGGGCGGAAGGCGAAGCGCGGCGCCTCGCGCCATCCGTAATGGTCGTGCACGATCGGCGCGACGCTGGAGCTGTAGCGATAGCCCTGCTCCGCCAGAACCTCGTGCGCCCATGGCGTGCGCGCATCGATCGAAAAACTTGGCGCGCGATAGCCGCTGATTGCAGTGCCGCCTGCATTTTCGAGAATGGCGCGGGTCTTCGCCAGATCGGCGGCGAATTGCTTGCGGGTCATGGTGAAGACCCGCGCGTGATCGTAACCGTGGCTGGCCAGTTCGTGCCCCCGCTCGACGATGGCACGGATCGCCGCGGGCTCGCGCTCCGCCACCCAGCCAAGGGTGAAGAACGTCGCCTTGACCTCACAGGCATCGAACAGGTCGAGCACGAAGCCGACATTGTCCGCAACGCGCAGCGCCATTCCGTCCCAGTCCGCGCGATCGATCGTATTCTCGAACGCGCCGACCTGAAACCAGTCCTCCACATCGACCGACAGGCCGTTGAGGATCGCAGAGGATGATATCGTGCGCTGTTCCACGCCTATAATCCTCGCCTCAGGCGGCAGCGCGACGGCCGTCGGCCTCGAAATGCTCGATCAGCAGCGACAAGACGTGGCGGATCGACGCTTCCTGTTCGGACAGGCGGGCTTCCATCGCTGCGAGGCGTTGCTCGATGGCTTCGGAGACGGTTTCGCCCGATCCTGCGCCCGCCTGCTGCAGTTCCGAAACCTCGCGGCGCAGTTTCGCAATCTGGTTCTCGTGGCCGCCGAAAGCCGCCTCGATAGCGGCGATCTGCGCTTCGGCCAAGCCCTGCTCGCTGCTGCTCGGCTGCGATGCGCGAGCGCGATCCTGCTCCTCGCGCTTCGCATCGGCGACGGCTTGCGCTGCCTTCTTGTTCGGATCGGGCCGCACGCGATCGTCCACGACCGCCTCTTCGGCGGAAGAATCGCCCGTCATTTCCTCGATCACCGCATCCAGCATGGCGAGATCGATGGTCGACTGCTCCTCGACCGCACCGAGCAACAGCAGGCGAGTCATGACCTGGTTGATCTTGCGCGGGATGCCGCCCGTCGCCTTGTGCATTCGCGTGAACAGGCCGCGCTCGAAATCCGGCTCCCCGTCCCAGCCGACATGGTTCAGGCGATGATGGACATAGAGCTCGATCTCGCCCGGCTGCATCGCTTCCAAGTGATGCGCGGCGATCACGCGCTGGCGCAATTGCTCGAGCTCGTCGGAGCTGGCGAGCAAGCGCTTGAACTCCGGCTGGCCGAGCAGAAGCGTCTGCAGGAGCGGGTGCGCGCCGAGCTGGAAGTTCGACAGCATCCGCAATTCCTCGAGCGCGCCGATCGAGAGATTCTGGGATTCGTCGACGATCAGCAGGCAACGTTTGCCGTTGCGCGCTTCCTCGTGGAGGAAATGCTCGATCGCGGCGAGCGCCGCCGCCTTGTCACGCCCTTCGACATCGAGGCCGAAACTGCGCGCGGCAACGTGGATCATCTCCTCGCCATCGAGCGCGCTGGTGACCACCTCGCCCACGCTCATCCGGTCGTCGAGCTTTTCCTTGAGATGCGCGACCAGCGTCGATTTGCCCGAGCCGACCTCGCCGGTGATGACCACGAACCCTTCGCCCTGGTTCAGGCCATAGCCCAGATAGGACAGCGCCTTCTTGTGCGTGACGCTCTCGAAGAAATAGGCGGGGTCGGGCGTGAGCTGGAAGGGCCGCTCTGAAAAGCCGTAGAACTGTTCGTACATGAGAGAGGTCCTATCAGAAACCGTAGCGCAAGCCGACCAGGGCCGATGCGGTTTTGAGATCTTCGGTCGTGAAGTCGCTGTCGAGATAATTCACCGCCACCGCTGCACGGCCCGACAGGCTTTGGGTAAAGGCGTAGGAATAGGCCGCCGACGAGCCGAGACCGAACAGATCGTTCGCGCCCAAGCCGCCTTCGAACCAGTTGGCATAGGTCGCGACGGTGAAGGTGCCGCGACGGCCAATCTCGCCCCCGACCGTGCCGGCGACATAGTAGTTCTCATCCGTCACGCCATTGGCTGCGGCGAGCACGGTGCCCGGCGCCCCGATGAATTCGCGCTGTTCATAGCCTGCGCTGATCGCCGCCGTGTAGCGGCCCACGCGGCGGGAGAAATTGCCCGCCACACCGCGCGAACGGAACACCGATGAGCGGATCGAGCCGAGCAGCCCGTCGAGGCAACTGCCCCCCGTAACCGCATTGACGCAGCCGACGACCGCGCCGGTGATCGGATCGCGTACGACGTCGAAATCGGTGGGCAGCGAGGCCAGCGAATTGGTCAGGCGCCCGCCGAATCCGCGAATGCCATCAAACGCGCCGATCGAAAGATTGGTGTTGGGATTGGGCGCGAAGCTGAAGCTGCCGTAGAAGGTATCGCTGTCGTAACGGCGACCGTATCCGGCCTGGAGCGAGGTCCGGCGGCTCGGCCGCCAGAGGACGCCGACATCCCAGATCAGTCCGGTCGATTCGAAGGCGATGACGCGCGGGCTGGCTTCGTCGGTGACGACCCGCCCGCCCGGGCCCAAGATCGGAACGCCGTTCGCATCGCGCACGGCGTCGCGGCTGGAGACCTCGACATCCTCATATCCGACGCCGCCTACGACTGCGAGAGTCGGCGTGATCGGCACGGTCACGTCGGCGCGCACATTGGCGTCGATCACCCGCTGGTCGAGCGTGTCGATATCCTCGCGGAAATATCCCGCGCCGACGCCGACGCCGACCGGCAGATAGGTGCCCGGTGCAAAGCCCGCACGGGCCTGCGCCTGCTGCGACACGCTTTCGTCGAACACATCGACCGCGTTGCCGTTCGCAGTCACGACATCGGGCGATTCCACCCGCGTATACCCGATCAGATACTGGCCGGTGACCTCGACATCGTCGACGCGGGTCTGCACGCGCGGCCCCGCATAGGCCGAATAGGTCTGGGTGGTGAAGTCGGCATTGTTTTGGCCGGTAAAGACGTTTGCGCCGCTGCCGTCGACCGAAGTCCGCGCGGCCAGCGCCCCCGCTTCCAGCGTGACCGTGCGCGGGACCACCTCGAACGATCCGCGTGCGATGCCGGTCAGGGTATCGCTGTCCGACGCATTGCCCCATCCAAAATTGCGCTCGTAGCGCAAGGACACCGTGCCCGCGCTGCGCCGTCCGTTGATTGAGGCATCGACCCCCGCGGCAAGCTGCGTGTAGGTGACGACATCGTCGCCCGGCGAAAGCTGCGCGGTCAGGATCTGCGAGGCTTCGATATAGGGCTGGATCGCCAGACGGCGCCCGCCATTGCGCGTGCCGACGCCTTCCCCGCTCTCTTCCCGCGCGCCGCTGGAAGCTGCGCCACCGCTGTCCCGCCCCTGATAGGATTGGGCGAAAGCGGGCACGCCGTTCATCAGAGCCGCACCGGCCAGCAACGCCGAGATCGTGCGTAACGTCATGGGCTTACTCCCCATACCCATAATAGGAGCCGAACTTGCGGCCGCTCGGGCTGAATGTCGCATCGTTCAGGATCAGGCGAATGTCGGGACAGGCCGATAAAAGATCGACCGCATCTTCCAGCGCCGCACGCGCGGTCGCATCGGCGCGCGCGACCAGCAGGGCCTGGCCGACATGCTTGGCCAGTTCCGCCGCGGGCGATGCGGCCAAGGCCGGTGGACTGTCGAAGATCAGGATCCGGTTCTTCGCGCCGCGTGTCAGCCGGTCGAGCACCTTGGCCGTGCGATCGCTGGCGAGATATTCCGCGTCCGATCCGGTCCGCTCACCCGCTGGCATCAGGAACAGGCCTTCGACATCGGTGGCCACGACCAGCTCTTCGGGACGGATCGTGTCGTCCTTCAGCGCGTTCATGAAACCCTGACCGGTCTCGATCCCGAAAGTCGATGCGATCGAAGGCTTGGCGAAATCGGCATCGATGAGTACGACCTCGATATCCCGCTCGCTCGCCATCGAGAGCGCGAGATTGACGGCGCAAAATGTCTTGCCCTCGCCCGTATGCGGCGAACAGATGAGGACCCGGCGCGACAGGGGGGAGCCATCCGCCTGGGCGGTGGCGAGAACCTGCCGCTTCACGATGCGGAATTCCTCGCGCAGGGCGCTGGCTCCGGCATCGGGATTGACGAAGCCCTGCTTGCGCAGATTATCGCGGTCGATCGTCTTGGCATCGCGCGGCAGGCGCGCCGCGGGAACGTCGTCGTCGATCGGCTTGGCCGGAACGACGATCGGCGCCGCCGGAACAGCCGGATTGGCAGGGGCTGGCGCCGCCGCCTCGACCGCAGGCGCGGACGGAGCCACGCTCCGCGCGGGCTTCGGCATCCTGACCGATTTTCCCTCGGGCAGTTTGGCGGGCACACGGGCCGGCATCAGCCGGTCGAAGCCGAAGGCCCCGCCCGCCCGTTCCAGCAGCGAGGCACGCTCGGCCTTGGCGGGCTTGCGATCTTGCTGATCCTCATGCCCGTCCAGCGGCGTAATCTTGGTAGGCTTGTTCACCACGCGCTCCTCACGCCACCGATCCGACCTGGATGAATTCGACGGCCAGCAGGATCACGCAGACCCCGAACAGACCGGCGAGGCCACCGGCGAATTGCTTGAACTGCTTGCGCTCCTGCGCGCGGCGGATGTCGGTCATCGAGCGCGAGATTGTGCCGACGACGGGGAGATCGAGAACGCGCTCGAGCTTGTCCGCCGTGGTGAAGCTCGCCTGCAATTGCCCGATCACGAAAGCGGTTCCGGCACCTGCGGCAAGACCCGCGAAGAGAACGCCCAGCAAAAGGATCGGCCGATTGGGCGCAGCAGGATTGCGCGGGACGGCAGGCGGGTCGACCACCTGGAATTGCAGCGAACTGCGCTCGGTCTGGACCTGGCCGCGCAGGCGCATTTCCTCGCGATCCTTCAGAAGCTCGTCATATTTCGACTTCAGTACCTCGTAATCGCGGCTGATGCGATTGGCTTCGGCAGCGACTTCGGGCTCCTGAGCCTGTGCGGCGATCAGCGAGGAAATGTCCGACTGAAGCGCAGCCTTGCGGGCCTGCAGGGCCTGGAGATTGGCCTGACGCTCGACGCGAATGGCGACGAGGGAGGAATAGGCCGGGTTGGGTGCGCCCACCGATCCATCGCCTTCGCGGGCAGCCTGGCGGCGCAGCAGCTGGATCTGGCGTTCGGTCGCCTGGATGTCGGGATGGCTGTCGGTCAGGCCGCGCGAGCGCATTCCGGCGAGCTGCGCCTCGGCTTGCGCCAGCGCCCCGCTCGCCCCGCCCCCGCCCATGCCGGGCATGGTGATGGTGCGCGGCGTGCCCGAAAGCTGCCCGCTGATCCCGGCGAGCGCAGACTGCGCAGCGGCGATGTCGGCATCGACACCGCGCATCTCGGTCTGCAAGGTCTGCAAGCGGTTGCCGACCGACCCGGTGCCACCGATCAGTTCGGGATATTGCGACTCGAAGGCAAGGCGGCGCTGCTCGGCGGCCTCCAGCTCGGCCTTGCGGTCTTCGAGCTGCTGGTCGAGGAAGACGATCGTATCGGCCACTTCACCGCGATTGCCGGCGATATTGTCCTCACGGAAAATATCGATCAGGCTCTGGACGACTTCCTGCGAGAGCTTGGCGTTCTCGGCATCGCTCAGATCGCCCTTGCCGATGGTCGCGGCGATTTCGAACAGGTTTTCCTGCTCGCTCTTGATCGTCACCGCCTTGGTGAGACTGTCGATCGCCCCCTGCATTTCGCTATCGGTCGCGATGTCTTCGCCAAGGCGCGTGCCGCGGATCACCTTTTCGAGATTGACCCGGCTCGCCAGCGTCTGGCGCACCCGCGTCATTTCCTGCTTGCCGTCACCCGATATGTCGAGCTGTTCGGACAGGACGTCATCAAGCTGCACGTAGAGCCGCGCCTGGCTCATATAGCTGTTGGGGATCATGGCGACCACGAACCAGCCGAGGACGCAGACGCCCCATGCCACCGCCAGCGCCAGCCAGCGGCGGTTCCACACCTGGTGGAGCGCTGCGCGCAGTTCCTCGAAGACTTCGTTCATCGCGGAAAAGTCCTCAGAAGACCGATTCGGGGATGATGATCACATCGCCCGGATTGAGCATGACGTTCGCGTCGCTGTCGCCCCGGCGCAGGAGATCGGTCAGGCGCAGCTCGTATTCGCGCTGGCGACCGGACTGCTTGTCGAAGCGGATCAGCTTGGCGCGATTGCCCGCCGCGTATTCGTTGAGCCCACCGACGGCGATCATCGCGTCGAGCACGGTCATATTGGCGCGATAGGGCAGCGAAGCGGGCTTTTCCGTTGCGCCGACGATGCGGACCTGCTGGCTGAACGTGCCCGCGAATTCGTTGACGATAACGCTGACGAGCGGGTCTTCGATATACTGGCTCAACTGGAGGCGGATATCCTCTTCCAGCATGGACGGCGTCTTGCCGACGGCGGGCATGTCCTTGACGAGAGGGATCGTGATCCGCCCATCGGGGCGGACCTGGATCTTTTCCGCGCCCAGTTCGGGATTGCGCCAGACATGGATCGTCAGATTGTCGAGCGGACCGATCACGTAATCCTCGCCCGGCCCTTCCTGCAAGGCGACGAAGGTGGCGGGCGGAAGCTCGCCGCTGGCGCTGGATGTGGCGCAGCCGGACAAGCCCAGCATCGCCGCGCAGCATGTCGCGATTACGGCAGACAAGCGATTGAAACGCATAAAGGATATTCCTGACGTCAGCATGGGAGGACTAGCCTGCGCGCAAGCACGTTGGCTTTCCCCCGGATTTCACCCTCCTTAATGGAGCAGAAAGGTGAACATACGGTTATCCACAGCCGGAACCGCGCGCAAATGCGGCCTCCGCGTGGCTGCCGTCCCATATCGGGACGAGCATTCACACCATCATTTCTGCTGCCGGACCCTGCCCCAGAAACGCGCTCGGCGATGCGCTGGCGCCGTAGGCTCCGGCGCAGAACACGGCGACGATATCCCCGACCTCGGCCCGGGGGAGATGCGCCTTGTCGGCCAGCCTATCCAGCGGCGTGCACAGACAGCCGACGACATTGGCGATCTCTGCCTTCTCCCGGTCGAAGCGCGTGGCGATGGCGACGGGGTAGTTGCGCCTGACGACCGTGCCGAAATTGCCCGATGCGGCGAGCTGATGGTGCAGGCCCCCGTCGGTGATCAAGTAGGTTTCGCCATGGCTGACCTTCCGATCGACGATCCGAGTCAGATAGACGCCCGCCTCGCCCACGAGATAGCGGCCCAGTTCGATGAAGAATTCGGTGTCCGCCATCACGTCGGCACGGGCAGCGAAACGCTCTTCCAGCGCCGCGCCGATCCGCTGCGCGTCGATCGGCGTGTCACCGGAGAAATAAGGAATTCCTAAACCTCCACCCATGTTCAGCTTCGGCAGGCGAACCCCAGCCTTCTCAACGATGCGCTGCGCCAGGTCGAGGACGTTTGCCTGCGCATCGATCACGGCATCCGCATCGAGCGCCTGGCTGCCGGTAAAGATATGGAGCCCCCGCCATTCCGCCCTCGCATCGACGATCCGGCGCGCCAGAGCGGGCACCCGCTCGGCATCGACGCCGAAGGGCTTGGCGCCGCCGCCCATTTTCATGCCCGACCCCTTCAGTTCGAAGTCGGGATTGACTCTGATGGCGAGACGGGGCGCCGTTCCGAGCCGCTCTGCGATGGCAAGCGCGCGCTCTGCCTCGCCCTCGCTTTCGAGATTGAGAGTGGCGCCATGCCTAATGGCGTTTTCCAACTCGCTGTCGCGCTTGCCCGGGCCTGCGAAGCTCACCCGCGCGCAATCGATCCCTGCGGCGCGCACCATGTCGAGCTCGCCGCCCGAGGCGATATCCAGCCCGTCGACCAGACCCGCCATGTGCTTCAGCACCGGCGCGAAGCTGTTGGCCTTGATCGCGTAATTGATCTTCAACCGGTCGGGCATCGCCGCGCGCAGGTCAGCGACGCGGCGCGACATCATCGCGCTGGAATAGACGAAGAGCGGGGTGCGCCCCGCCCGCTCGACCAATTGCGAGGCCGTTTGGCCGTCGACGGCGAGTTCGCCATCGCGCGTTTCATATCCCGCCGGGATCGGTCCGACCGGCTTTCCGGTGTCGCTCATGCGCGGATCTCCGCCATTATCTGTTGCGAAATTAAAGTTCTATCGAGCTTTCCGTTTGGGTTCACCGGCAACGTCTCGCGCCAGTGGATCGCCTGCGGCTGCATGAAATTCGGAAGCTCTTTCGCCAGCGCGGCCTTCAACTCCGCATCGCGCCCCGCATCGCCGCGCACCACCAGATGGACCGCCTGGCCCAGCCGCTCGTCCGGCACGCCCAGCGCGACCGCTTCGCTGACGAGATCGGTCGAACGTGCGGCGTCTTCCAGCTCCTGCGGGCTGATGCGGTTGCCCGCACTCTTGATCATCGCGTCGCGCCGCCCGACGAAATACAGCAATCCGTCCGCATCGCGCCGCACGCGATCGCCGGAATAGACCGCCATGCCGCCATGTTCGCTATCCTTGGGTGCGGGCTTGAAGCGTTCGGCAGTGCGCTTTTCGTCCTGCCAGTATCCTTGCGCCACCAGCGGGCCGCAATGGACCAGTTCGCCCTCCTCCCCCGGCGCGGCCAAGCCGCCCTCGTCCGTCACGACCAGGATTTCCGCGAACGGGATCGCGCTGCCCATGGAGGTCGGATGGCTGTCCACCAGATCGGGATCGAGATAGGTCGAACGAAACGCCTCCGTCAGGCCATACATCGGGAAGAGCCGGGCTTGGGGGAAGCGCGCGCGCAGATCGGCGACCAGTTCGCGGGTCAGCGCTCCGCCGCTATTGGTCAGGCGCCGCAGCGTCTTCGCCGAACCGTTCGGCCATTCGACTTCGGTCAGCTGCACCCACAAAGGCGGCACGGCGGCCAGCGTCGTGACCCCATGCTTCGCGCAAGCCTTGGCGACATCGCGCGGAAAAAGGTAATCGAGCGGCACCACGGATGCGCCGACAATCCAGCTGGAAAACAACTGGTTCTGGCCGTAATCGAAACTCAATGGCAAGACCGCAAGCGTGACGTCGTCCGCCTCCATCCCGAGATAATGCGCCACGCTGACCGCGCCCAGCCACATATTCGCATGGCTCAGCATCACACCCTTGGGCTTGCCGGTCGAGCCGCTGGTATAGAGGATCGCGGCCAACTCGTCGGGGTCACGCGACGACGGGCCGAGATCGCCGCCGAGCCTTTCCGCCTCGTGCCAGCAGTCTTCCTCGTCAAGGAGCCGACAGGCGGCGGGCGCATCGCCCGATTCAAGCGTGCCGAGCCGCGCGCGCGTCCCGATCAGCATTTCGGCGCCGCTATCGGCGAGGATGTGGGAGACCTGAGCGCGCTTCAGCAACGGATTGATCGGCACATGGACCAGCCCCGCACGCGCCGCCGCCAGGGGCAGCAGGCAGGTCGTCTCGCCCTTCGCCGCCCAGCTGGCCACGCGTGCGCCCTCGGGAAGCTCGACCGCGAGCCAGGCCGCCAGGCAAGCTATACGCGCTCTTAACTCTCGATAGCTAAACCGCCGGTCACGCAGTATAAGCGCCGTTGCTTCATCCTTGCCGCGGACGACCAGATGGTCGAGCGGAAATGGAACCGGGTCTGGCGCGATCGGCATGAGTGCTCCTGGAGGACGGTTTGACGGCAATGCATTCTTCGGTGGCGTCATGGGAGAAAACCGCCTCGGCGGCGCCCCATGCCAGTGTCAGCTATCACGAGAGTGTTAGCAAACTGCAAGCATCCCATGGCCATGCGCTCGACCAGTTCGCCACAGGACCGTTCGATCGCCTCTCCTGGTATCGTCTTCTCGAGGATCACGGCCCCAAAGAAACCGGCGGCGAGCCGCTGGTCGCGCTGGCCGAAGCGGATTACGGCGTGGCGGCTCTGCCATTGGCGCGGCGGGGACGCGCACTCGAAAGCCTGCATCACGTCTTCGCCTTCACCTGGAGACCGCTTGCGCCCGAGGGCGCCTTGGGCGACGCTCTTCTCACCGCGATCGCCCGCGATCTGAAGAGCCGCACGCACCGCGTCGCGCTCGAATGCCTGCCGGGCGAGGATGGAAGCGCCGACGGAAGCGCGGGGCGCCTCCCCCGTGCCTTCCGCAAGGCAGGGTGGATAACGCATCGCTCGGTCTGCGACACCAACCACGTCCTCGATGTGAGAGGCCGGAGTTTCGCCGACTATTGGGCCGCTCGACCGGGCCAGATGCGCACCACGCTCAAGCGCAAGGCGAAAAAGGTCAGCGTCTCGATCGCTACCGAATTCCGATCCGAAGACTGGGATGCCTATCGCGCGATCTACGGTCGAAGCTGGAAGGGCGAGGAACAGGATGCCGCCCTGCTCGAAGCGTTTGCGCGTGCCGAGGGAGAAGCGCGTCGCCTGCGGGTGGGCGTCGCGCGCCATGATGGAGAGCCGGTCGCCGCGCAGTTCTGGACCGTCGAAGGTGGCACGGCCTATATCCATAAACTGGCCTACGATGCCGAACACCGGCACCTTTCGGCCGGAACCACGCTCAGCGCGGCGCTGTTCGAACATGTCATCGACCGCGATAAAGTCGATCTGATCGATTTCGGCACCGGCAGCGATGGCTACAAGCGCGACTGGATGGATGGAGAACGGCCACGCTATGCCCTCACCTGCATCGACTGGCGACAGCCGCGCGGGGCCGCGCTGCTGGCGGCCAAGGTCGTTGCGAAGGGCGTCGAGGTGCTGACCGGCGGGAAAGTGCGCCCGCTTGCCTCACGTCCGAGGCGCGGGTAAGCGCCCATCCGCAAGTGCAGGGGATACTCACGCCATGACCGCAAGCCGGACCGAAGCCGTCCAGACCGACGCAATCGAAACCGATGCCACCGGGCCGAGCCGAAGCGAGGTCGATAAGACTTTGCGGGCGATCCTGCGGGATGTGCTCGGCCTCGATCAGGAGCGGGTGGAGCGGTTCGATGCGGAAACGGGCCTGTTCGGCCATCTGCCGGAACTCGATTCCATGGCGGTGGCGGGCCTCCTCACCGAGATGGAGGATCGCCTCGATATCGTGATCGAGGATGACGACATCGACGGCGAAATGCTCGAGACCTATGGCGGCCTCCTCGCCTTTGCCGAGGCCAAGGCAGTCCAGGGCTGAGCGGACGGGGCGTGTACGCGAGCTGGAACGCGCCTCTGGGCGATCGCGGGCACAGCCAGGAACTGGTACTGTCCTTCGAGAAGGGGCGCCTATCGCGGTTGCTGATCCTTCCGCCGCTGTTCGACGAGCACAACAAGCTGCGGCGGCAGATCGTCGCGGTGATGCGCCGCCTCGACGGGGCTGGGATCGACAGTGTCCTGCCCGATCTTCCAGGCTGCAATGAAAGTCCGGCTCCGCTCGAGAAGCAATCGCTGGCCGATTGGCGCGCCGCCGTTCGCGAAGCGGCGAACCATTTTGAAGCCACGCATATCCTGGCCATTCGCGGCGGCGGTCTGTTGGCGCCCGATCATCTGCCCGGTTTCCTGTATGCTCCCTCGAAGGGCCGCCAGATCCTGCGGGCGCTGCTTCGCGCGCGTACGATCGCCTCGCGCGAGGCGGGTCGCGCGGAGAAGGTCGAGAGTTTGCTCGAGACCGGACGCGAACAGGGTTTGGAACTGGCCGGATGGCATTTGTCGGCCGAAATGATCGCGCAACTCGAACAGGCCGACGCGCCCGCCGATCCGCGCCTTCGCATCGTCGATCAGGCCACGCTCGGCGGATCGCCCCTCTGGCTGCGCGCGGAACCGAGCGAGGATCCCGATCAGGCCGATGCCCTCGCCGCGATCATCGCCATGGAGCTCGTCTCGTGACCCGGCGCCACCTCACTTTTCTGTGCGAAAGCGATCGCCTCGCCGCGACGCTCGATGAGGGCGAAAAGACGACCGGCCTATTGCTCGTGACGGGCGGTAACGAGATCCGCAGCGGCGCATTTTCAGGGCAGGCCTCGTTGGCCGCATCGCTGGCCGAGCAGGGTTTCCCGGTCTTTCGCTTCGACCGACGCGGGGTCGGAGACAGCGAGGGCATCAATCGGGGATTTCGCGACGAAGAGGCCGACATCCGCGCCGCTCTCGCCGCGTTTCGCGAGGCAGCGCCGCAGGTTTCGCGCGTCGTCGGCTTCGGCAATTGCGATGCGGCCAGCGCACTGATGCTTGCGGGCGGCGCGGGCTGCGATGCGCTGGTCCTGTCCAACCCGTGGACGATCGAGGAAGCGGGGGATGCGGGTGACGAAGGCGACGATTCAGGTTCCGATACGACGCCCCCCGCCAGCGCGATCCGCGCGCGCTATATCGCGAAACTGAAAAATCCACGCGAGATTGCCCGGCTGCTGTCGGGCGGCGTCGATTACCGCAAGCTGTTGCGCGGGATCGCGCGGGCGGTGGGGCCGAAAGCCGCGCCGAGCACGCTCGCAGGCGATTTGCGCGATGGATTGGCCGGATTTTCGGGCTCGGTTCGCATTCTCCTCGCCGAAGCCGATCGCACCGCGCAGGTTTTCATCGAGAACTGGGACGCGAGCGATGCGCGGATCGCGCGCTGCCCGAAAGCGGGCCACGCCTATGTCGAACCTCACGCCCGCCAGTGGCTCGAAACCCGCTTGCTTGAGTCTCTGAACGACTGACCAACTTTGCTTACGCCGTTGAAATGTGAAGATTTTCGATGCGAAGCTAAATCTCTCTTGAGATATCGCTTACCTAATGAAAAGGCTGGTCAGCTCGACATGGGTGGACCAGCGGAACTGTCCGACCGGTCGCAATTTCTCGAGCCGGAAACCGGCCTCCGCCAGCGTCTTCGCATCGCGTGCCCAGCTTGCCGGATTGCAACTGATATAAACGACGCGTTTGATCTCGCTCGCCGCGATCGTGGCCACCTGCTCGCGCGCGCCTGCTCGCGGCGGGTCGAGCAGCACGGCATCGAAACGTGAAATCTCGTCGGGCTGGAGCGGATTGCGGAACAGATCGCGATGCAGGGCGTGGACCGGCAGTCGCAAGGCGTTTGCAGCGGCTTTGCACGCCAGATGCGGATCGCGCGCTGCCTCGACTGCGAGAACCTTGGCCGGGTTCGCTACGTGGAAGGCGAAGGTGCCCAGACCCGCGAACAAATCCGCGATCGTTTGCGCTCCTGCGGTAAAATCGCGCGCATCCTGCGCCAGGATCGCTTCGCCGTCCTGGGTCGGCTGGAGAAAACCCTGTTCGGGAAAGGCCACGGCGATTCCGCCGAGCGTGACCGTGACGGGTTCGGGCTCCCACAGCGTCTCCGCCCCATACCCCTGATCGAGCGAGAGCCGCGCAAGCGCCTGTTCGCGTGCGAAATCAAGCAGGGCCTCTGTCGGCCCCAGCCCGTCGAGCTGTATCCCGGTCAGCGTGCAATCGAGGCCCTGATCGGTCAGGGTGAGAGCGACATCGACCGGCGCCTTGCTCGAAAGTTTTGCAAGTATCGCACGTAACGGTCCGGTAATTCGAAACAGTTCGGATCGAAGAACCAAACATTCCGTGATGTCGACGATACGGTGGGAGCCCGCCTCACGAAATCCGAGCACGAATTTTCCAGCGGTCTTGAGGCCGTGGAGCGTCGCGCGCCTGCGGCTGTGCGGAGGCGAGATGTGAGTCTCAAGCAATTCGCCGACAGTAATATCCTGCGAGGCGGCGGCCGATGTCACTCGCTCGGTGACAAAACGTGTAAGAGCCGTCTCGTCGGCCTGCTGTAATTGGCATCCGCCGCAGCGGGCAAAGTGGCGGCAGGGCGGCGCCACGCGATGTGGCCCCGGCTCCAGCGACCCATCCGCCAACAGGATATCGCCCGGTACGCCGCCCGCGACGTGCCGCCCGTCAGCCGCGACCCCGTCGCCCTTGGCGGCGATGCGTATGATCGGTGAGCCCGTCATGAAAGCTGCGCCACGGCGGTTCTCACCGCATCGGCAAGGTCGCCTGCCGTGAAGCCCGGCCCGGCGAGGCGCGCTGCTTCGTGATGTAGCCAGACCCCCTCTTCCGCCGCGCGGACGGCATCGCCATGATGCGCCAGTCTGCTCGCCACAAGGCCTGCCAGTACGTCGCCCGTTCCTGCGGTAGAAAGCCAGCTCGACCCGCGCGGGAAGACCATGGAGCGTCCGTCGGGAGAGGCCAGCACGGTGTCCGGACCCTTGGCAAGGATCACGGTATCGCTTGTCTGTGCCAAACGTGAAGCTGTATCGAGCTTATTCGCACTCTCGACACCGAAACTGTTGCAAAGCTTGGACAATTCGCCCTCATGAGGAGTCATGATCAGTGTTGTTTCAGCACGGGCGCCGAGCAGGTCAGGCGTCAGCATGTGCAGCGCATCGGCATCCAGTACGGTGGGCCGACCCGCTGCGAGGACTGCGGAAAGCCGCCGCGAAGCTGTGTCGTCGCGGCCCAGCCCCGGGCCGATCAGGATCGCATCGATACGCTCGTCGGCTAGCGCGCGATCGAGCGGATCATCTGCGACGACAAGCTCCGCCGGCGCGTCGGGATGCGAATGGTCGCTCAGCAGTTTCACGTAACCCGCCCCGGAGCGCATGGCCGCCTTTGATGACAGGAGCGGCGCACCCGGCATCGCTCCGGCGACGATCGCCAGAAGACCGCGGCGATATTTGTGGCTGTCGGGCTCCGGCGCTGAGAAATGCGGTCGCCTCGACAGCACGCAATCCGTTGACCCGATGTCCAGGCCGATCGGCACGAGACGTGTCTCGCCCATTCGCGCCATGGCGGGCATCATGAAATGCGCGCGCTTCCAGGCGCCCAGCGCCAGCGTTAGATCGTAGCGCGGGAGAGGACCCAGCACCTCCCCACTATCGCTCGCAATCGCGCTCGGCACATCGACTGCGATCCGAAAACTATCGCTGCGGTCCATTTCCTCGAGCAAATCGGCAAACGGGCCCTCGACGGCGCGATCCAATCCGTATCCGAACAGGCAATCGACCACGACAGCCTTATCGATCCGGCCTGTACGGGCGGGTTTGCCAGCGAATTGGGCGCGGGCCTTCTGCGCCACTTCTCCCTTCGGATCGACCGGAGCGACGACCTTAACGTCATGACCGGAAGCACGCAGCGTTTCCGCGATGACATAGCCATCGCCGCCATTGTTGCCCGGCCCGCAGAGAATCGTCACCGATCGCCCCGCCGCCATGCGCGCCACCCAGGCGGCTGTCGCGCGGCCCGCAGTGAGCATGAGTTCCCATTCGTCGACGCCGTTCTGCATCGCGGCCTCTTCCGCCGCGCGCATCTGCGCAACCGTCAATACGGCATTATCGGCCATCCAACTGCCCCGCCCGCCAGCGATAGCGGTCACCATCGACAGTGAATTCCACCGTCTCCCCCTCGCGCGCCATCATCGGTTCGCCCGCTCCGTCCGCCGACGACAAGCTGTCGCCATCGCGGATCAGACGACGGAAACTGCCGTCGGGATGGCGGATCACCAGAGCATTCCCATCCATTTCCACGAGGCAATCGGGCGCAAGTTCGCTCCCCGGACCGACCGCGCATTCGATGGGGACCGCGCCCGCGTCGGCCTGCTCCTGGACCGGCCCGCTCGAACAGGCGGCCAGCAGGATTGCGCTAGATATCGGCGAAAACGTGCGTTTCGCGCGCCGCGCCGGGGTGCGTGACGGCGCCTTCATGCGCGGGACCGACATTCTGGGCGAACCGCCACAAGGCTCCGGACTGATAGTCATGCTTGCGCGGCTGCCACGCCAAGCGGCGTTCGTCCAGCACCGCCTTGTCGACCAGAAGCTCGATCGTCCCCGCTTCGGCATCGATCGCGATGGTGTCGCCGTTCTCGACAAGCGCGATCGGGCCGCCTTCCGCGGCCTCGGGGCCGACATGGCCGATGCAGAAGCCGCGGGTCGCGCCGCTGAAGCGTCCATCGGTGATTAGCGCGACCTTTTCGCCCATTCCCTGCCCATACAGCGCAGCGGTGGTGGCGAGCATCTCACGCATGCCGGGCCCGCCCTTCGGCCCTTCATAGCGGATCACGATCACGCTACCCTCGGCGATATCCCGCGCCTCGACGGCGGCAAACGCCTCTTCCTCGCACTCGAACACGCGCGCGGGGCCGGTGAATTGCAGTCGCGCCATTCCCGCGACCTTCACGATCGCGCCATCGGGTGCGAGCGACCCTTTGAGACCCACCACGCCGCCTGTCGGCGTGATCGGATTGGAAACCTCGTAGAAGACCTTCTGGTCGGGGTTCCAGGTCACTTCCTCGATGTTCTCGCCCAGCGTCTTGCCGGTGACGGTCAGCGGTTCGGGATCGATGAAGCCGCCATCGAGCAGCGTCTTCATAGCCATGTAGACGCCGCCCGCTTCGTGCATATCCTTGGCGACATACTTCCCACCGGGCTTCAAATCCGCGATGTAAGGCGTTGATTTAAATATTTCTGCGACGTCCTGAAGATCGAACGCAATCCCTGCTTCATGCGCCATTGCGGGCAAGTGCAAGGCTGCATTGGTCGATCCTCCAGTGGCCGCGACGACGCGCGCGGCATTCTCGAACGCAGCGCGGGTGCAGATATCGCGCGGTCGCAAATTCCGCTCGACCAGGGCCATGACCTGACGCCCCGCCGCCACCGCGATTTCTTCGCGCGAATTGTAAGGAGCGGGCGTCATATTGCTGTTCGGAAGGGATAATCCGATGGCTTCACCGACACAGGCCATGGTGTTGGCGGTAAACTGGCCGCCACAGGCGCCATGTCCTGGACAAGCGACTTTCTCGAGCGCTGTCAGATCCTTGAGCGGGCAATTCCCCGCGGCGTGCTGGCCCACCGCTTCAAACACGTCGACGACGGTAACGTCCTGCCCGCGATAGGTACCGGGAAGGATCGAACCGCCATAAACGAAGATGCTGGGCACATTCAGGCGCAGCATCGCCATCATCATGCCCGGCAGCGATTTGTCGCACCCGGCAAACCCGACCAGCGCATCGTAGCAATGCCCGCGCACCGACAATTCGACGCTGTCCGCAATGACTTCGCGGCTGACCAGCGAACTCTTCATGCCCTGGTGGCCCATGGCGATGCCATCGGTGACAGTGATCGTGTTGAAGCGGCGCGGCATTCCGCCCCCTTCTTCGACTCCGCGACGGCAGACATCGGCCTGCGCATCGAGCGTGGTGTTGCACGGCGCACTGTCATTACCCGCGCTGACCACGCCGACGAAGGGCCGCGCGATCTCTTCCTCGCTCAGACCCATGGCGTAATAATAGGAGCGATGCGGTGCGCGCTCGGGACCCACCGAAACGTGGCGGCTGGGGAGCCGGGATTTGTCGAATTGCGGCATGTCTCTCTCCGTCCTCGGGCCGTCATCGGGAATTGGCCGTAAATTATCCCTAAGCGATGGGAGCTTTCGCCGGGAGAGCGCCGCGAGGCAAGAGCCTGCGTCCGTATCTTTCCTTAGGCGCTCTCAAGCGCAAGCAGCACCCTGCCCGCTACGTCCGCGACCAATGTGGCCCAGCGCGCCTGGCCCGCCTCGGTGGCGATCTGGTCCTGGCGGATCTCCAGCGTCAGATAGGGAATGCCGCGCGCCTCGGCGTGGCGATCCATCGTCGCATTCAACTGCTTGCCCGAATAGGGTTCGTTGTCCCCCACTGTCAGACCCTGTTCGCCGAACAGCCGGATGGCATGGCGCGCCGCGCGATCGTCCTCATTATAGAGCAATCCGATCTCCCAGGGCCGCTCCTGCGAACTGGTGGCGAGTTCGGGTGTGAAGCTGTGGACCGCCAGCAGCAGCTTGGGCCGCACCCGCTCGATCATCTCGCCGAGCGCGTTGTGATACGGGCGATGGTAGAGCGCCATCCGCCGTTCGATATTCGCCCCGATATTGCCCGGGATCAGATGGCCGTCGCTTTCCGTCGGGACCACTGCAGCCTCGTCCTCCTTGCGGTGCAGATCGCAGACGAGGCGGCTTACCGTTGCGATATGGGCAGGGATGCCGTGCCGCCGCGCGAGCCGGTCGGCCACGCCGCTGACTCCGATATCGACCGCGATATGCTCGTCGAGCAATTTCGGATCGATGCCGAGTTCGATCCCGTCCGGCACGAAATTCGATGCATGATCGGCAACGCACATCAATTCGGCAGGGCCGGCCTCGCCCACCTGGCGATAAGGCTTTTCGTCGATCAGCATTTCGTCAAAATCTCAATTTCTGAGGGCACCTTGCATCCGCCACCACCCCGGATGGGCCGCGGCGATGCGCGCGGAGGCTTCTTCGCATGCCTGCGCGCTTTCATAAAGCGCAAAGCAGGTCGCGCCCGACCCGGACATGCGATGCAGAAGCGGCTTGGTTTGCGCCAGAGCGGACAGGACGCCCGCGATCGCGGGGCACAGGCCGATCGCGGGCGCTTCGAGATCGTTGCGCCCGGCGAGGGCGATGTCCCTCGCCGTGCCCATGGGAAGCGGGCCGCAATCCGTGCCGTCCCAATTCGTGAAGACCGGTCCGGTCGACAGGGGGACGCGCGGATTGACGAGCAGGCAGACGACACCGTCCAAGCTGTCGTCGATAAGCGGTTCGAGATCGGTCCCGGTGCCGCGCCCGATACAGGTTCGGCTTTCGACGCAGGCAGGAACGTCAGCCCCCAGCCTGGCGGCGCGCGTCGTCCAGTCCTGCGGCAGGCCATATCGGTCCCGAACGATGCGAAAGACCGCACCTGCGTCCGCCGATCCGCCGCCGAGCCCGGCGGCAACGGGCAGGTTCTTTTCCAGCAAGATCGCCAGCCCATCAGCGCGCGGCAGAGCCGAAAGCGCCTTCGCGACGAGATTGTCGAACGGATTGTCGAGACCACCGGCAAATTCGCCGGTGACATGCACCTCATCCCTAGGCGAAGCCCGTGCCGTCAGGACATCGCCCGCCTCCACGAAGGCGAACAGCGTTTCCAGCTCGTGATAGCCATCCTCGCGCCGCCTGCGGACATGCAGCGCGAGGTTGATCTTGGCGTAGGCGGTTTCGCTCATTGGGGACCTGTCCCGCACCGAGGTCGAAACAGAGGCCTACATATTCGGATAATTGGGTCCGCCGCCGCCTTCGGGTGTGGTCCATTCGATGTTCTGGTTAGGATCCTTGATGTCGCAGGTCTTGCAGTGGACGCAGTTCTGCGAATTGATCACGAATTTGGGCTCGCCCTCGTCCTCCGTCACCCATTCGTAGACGCCGGCCGGGCAATAGCGGGTCGATGGGCCGCCATAGACGCCCAGCTCGCTCTCGCGCTGCAATTCCATGTCCTGGACCTGCAAGTGATTGCGCTGGTCCTCGGCGTGATTGGTGAAGCTGAAGGCGACATTGGTCAGCCGGTCGAAACTGAGCACGCCGTCGGGCTTGGGATAATCGATCGGCTTGAACAGATCGACGCGCTGGAGATGCTCGTAATCAGGCTCGTGCTTCATCGTGATCGGCAGCCCGATCTTGAGCGTGCGCATCCACATGTCGATGCCCGCCAGAACGGTGCCGATATCGGCGCCGTATTTCGAAACTGCGGGCTGCGCGTTCTTCACTTTCTTAAGCTCGACTGCGATCCAGCTTTCGCGCAAATTGCTATCGTAATCATTGAGTTCGGTCTTCTCCTGACCAGCCGCGATGGCATTGGCGATGCTTTCCGCCGCCAGCATCCCGCTCTTCATCGCAGTGTGGCTGCCCTTGATCCGGGGCACGTTTACGAAGCCGGCGGCGCAGCCGATCAGCGCCCCGCCCGGGAAGGCGAGCTTGGGGACTGACTGCCAGCCGCCTTCGTTGATCGCCCGCGCGCCATAGGCCACGCGCTTGCCGCCTTCGAGGATCTCGGCGATCGCGGGATGGTGCTTCCAGCGCTGGAATTCCTGATAGGGGCGGACGTACGGGTTCTTGTAATCGAGCGCGGTGACGAAGCCGAGCGCGACCTGGCCGTTCGCCTGGTGATAGAGGAAGCCCCCGCCCCAGCTCTCGCTTTCCGACAAAGGCCAACCCTGCGTATGAATCACGCGGCCGGGTTCGTGCTTTTCGGGGTCGATGTCCCACAATTCCTTGATGCCGAGGCCGTAGATCTGCGGCTGGCAATCGGCCTCCAGATCGAACTTGGCTTTCATCTTCTTGGTGAGATTGCCGCGCGCGCCTTCGGCGAAGAGGGTGTATTTCGCGTGGATTTCCATCCCCGGCTGGTAATCTGGCTTGTGCGATCCGTCCGCCGCGACACCCATGTCCTGCGTGATCACGCCCGAGACCGCGCCGTTTTCGTCGAACATGACCTCGCTCGCCGGGAAACCGGGGAACACCATCACGCCCAGCCCCTCGGCCTGCTCCGCCATCCAGCGAGTCAGATTGCCGAGCGAGCAGGTGTAATTGCCGGTATTCGTCAGGAAAGGCGGCATCAGCAGATGCGGCATTTCCCATTTCTTCGACGCGCTCATCACCCAGTGCTGGTTGTCCGTCACGGGGGTTTCGGCGAGTGGACAGTCCATCTCGCGCCATTCGGGCAGCAATTCGTCGAGCGCGCGCGGATCGACCACCGCGCCCGACAGGATATGCGCGCCGATCTCGCTGCCCTTTTCGAGCACTACGACCTCAAGCTCTTCGTTGAGCTGTTTCAGCCGGATCGCCGCCGCCATCCCGGCCACACCGCCGCCGATGATGACGACATCGCAGGGCATCGATTCGCGTTCGCTCATATCTCTCTCTTTTCGTCGCAATATCGTTTGCGCTTGCCTTGATTGCTGGGGCGCATCAGGTCAAGACCTCCGCCAGACGGATGACGATGCTCGACACCCCCTCGAATACGGATTTCAGTGGCGGCGCGCTCTCGCAGCGCGAGCTGTCCGGTATCCTCGCATGGTGGCGCGAGGCGGGGGTCGATTGCAGCTTCGCCGATGCTGCCGAAGGGTGGCTCGAAATCCCCGAGGAGCCCGCCGAACAGGTGCCTCCCCCGCCGAAGGTCGAGGCCCCGCGCCCGACCACGCCCCTGCAACGCGCGCTCGACGGTGCGGAAAAGCCTGCGATCGGCGGCGGCCGCGAGAGCTGGCCCGACGAGCTTGAGGCTTTCCAACACTTCTGGCTCACCGAGCCGAGCCTGGCGGAAGGCGCGTTGTCGATGCGTGTCCCCCCGCGCGGGGATGTCGGCGCGCGCCTCATGATAATCGTCCCGCAGCCCGAAGACGGAGACGACGAGCGCCTTCTTGGCGGGCAGCTCGGTTCGCTGGTTGCTTCTTTCGTTCGCGCCGCCGGTCTCTCCGAGGCCGAGATCTATTACGCCAGCGCGCTCCCGCGCACGCTACCCCTGCCTGACTGGGTAGACCTCGCCCAGCGCGGGCTGGCTGAGCTTACCCGCCACCACATGTCCCTTGCAAAACCACAGCGCGTCCTCGTGTTCGGGCGCGGTCTGACGCCCGTCTTTACGCACGAGGAAACCGCTCGGTCTTCGCTCGACCTGCCCGGCGGCCCCGTTCCGCTGATGATCGCGCCGCGTCTCGATCGGCTGATGCGGATGCCGGGGCATCGCAAACATTTCTGGAATCAATGGCTCGACTGGACCGCATGACCCGCCCCTTCCTTTTCTGCACGATTGCCTTCGCCGCACTGGTTGTGGCCCCGCCCGCTTCGGCAAACCCGGAAAGCATCGCCTATTTCACGCAAGGCAAGAGCGGCGCGCTGCCGGCCCTGCTGACGCAGCAGGACAGGTTCTATTACGCTTCGCTGTTCGAAGCGGTCGACGCGCGCAATTGGGACCGCGTCGAAGTCCTGCTCGGCGAACGCGGCGAGGGGCCGCTGCACGGCGCGGCGCTGGCAGAATATTATCTCCACCCCGAAAGTCCGCGCATTCCTCTTGAGCGGCTTCAGGACTGGCTTGGCCGGTATCGCGACCTGCCTCAGGCAGAGGGGATCGCCCGACTTGCGGTGGCACGCGGGGCCATCGAGACTCCCAGCCTGCCGACTGCGCGCAGCCTGCGCAGCCAGCCCGGCATCACGCGGCGCAACCGTCCGCGCGGGATCGAGGATGGAACGATGCCCGCCGATATTTCGAGCGCCATCCTCCAGCATATCAGCAATGACGATCCCGACGGAGCGCGGCTGCTGCTCGACGGGATCGACGCCTCGCTGTCGCCCTATGCCCGGGCGGAGTGGCGCCAGAGGGTCGCGTGGAGCTATTATATCGAGAACCGCGATCCCGAATCCCTGGCCCTGGCGCTTACCGTCGCGCAAGGGAGCGGACCGTGGGTCGCGGAAGGGGAATGGGTCGCCGGTCTCGCCGCATGGAGACTGGGCGATTGCGGAACCTCGGCGGAAGGGTTCCGTAACGCCGCGACGCAATCGACCGATCCCGAACTGACCGCTGCCGCGCATTACTGGGCGCACCGCGCGCTGGTGCGCTGCCGCGAACCGGAACAGGCGGACGAGCAATTGCGCGGCGCGGCGCGCTTCACCGAAACGCTGTACGGGATGCTGGCGCGCGAACAATTGGGGCAGGTCCTGCCCGGCGACCACACTCTGCCCGATCTGACTGCGCAGGACTGGCAACGCCTGTCCGACGAGCCCGCCGCGCGGCAGGCAGTCATGCTGACCGAACTGAACCGGCGGGATGCGGCCTCCGAGGCGCTGGTCTATCAGGCGCGGGTCGGCGATCCCGACGAGTTTCAGGCGCTCGCCCGACTGGCGCGCGCGCTGGGCCTGCCGGGCGCGCAGAATTTCATGGCCTATAACGCGCCCACCGGAACCGCGCCCCCGCCCAGCTTGCGCTGGCCGGTGACGGACCAGACCCCGCGTGGCGGCTGGACGGTCGACCCGGCCCTGGCCTTCGCCCACGCCTTGCAGGAATCGAACTTCCGCGAGGCCGTGGTGAGCGGGGCGAACGCCATCGGCCTGATGCAGATCCGCCCGATCGCCGCGCGCGAATACGCCGCTTCGATCAATCTTTCTGCGGATGCGAACCTCAAGGAAGCTTCAACCAACCTGGCCTTCGGGCAGCGGGCCTTGGAGGCCTTGGCCCAGTCGGGCTATTCGAGCGGCTATCTGCCCAAGGTGATGGCTGCCTACAATGCCGGGCCGACCCCAGTTGCGCGCTGGAACAGCGAGGTCCGCGATCAGGGCGATCCGCTCACCTGGATGGAATCGGTGCCCTATTGGGAGACGCGCAGCTACGTGAATATCGTGATGCGCAATTACTGGATGTATCTGCGGCAAGCCAACGCCCCTGCACCGAGCCGCGTCGCGCTCGCGCAGAACCAGTGGCCGCAATTTCCGAGCGAGCGCTGATATGCCGATCGATGAAAGCCGCGTCTTCAAACCGATCCGCATCGCGCTGGTGACGGTTTCCGACACGCGCACTCTGGCCGACGATACGTCGGGCGATATTCTTGCCGGTCGGATAGAAGAGGCGGGCCATGAATTGGCAAAGCGCGCAATTATCCGCGACGATGTGGACGCGCTTGCCGCCTTGCTGGAAGGCTGGATCGACGACGATACCGTCGATTGCGTGATATCGACCGGCGGCACCGGGCTGACGGGCCGCGACGTGACGCCCGAAGCGCTCGACCGGGTAAAGGAAAAGGACATCCCCGGTTTCGGCGAACTGTTCCGCTGGATCAGCTTCGAGACCATCGGCACCAGCACGATCCAGAGCCGCGCGTGCGCCGTGCTCGCCAAGGGCACCTATATCTTCGCCCTCCCTGGCTCGAACGGCGCGGTGAAGGATGGCTGGGACCGGATCCTCTCATCCCAGCTCGACAGCCGCCATCGTCCCTGCAATTTCGTCGAACTGATGCCTCGCCTGCGGGAAAGCTGACATCCGCGCTGTCCAAGCGCTCTTGTTCCGTTTATGTTCCGCCCATGGAACGCCGACTCGATCCCGCAATCTCCGGACGTGGTGCGCAATCCGCTGAAGTCCCGACACGCTTCGGCCTCGCCACGCGTGAGGTGGATGGCGATTGGCGCGACCATATGGAGGCGCTGGCCGGGGAGGAAGGAGCGCCTGCGGTCAAACTGCACACACATGTGACGGAGGAACGACCCAAAACGATCCTCAGCTTCAACAAGTCGCCGGATATCTTTTTCGACCGCTCGATCAATGCCTATCGCGGGTGCGAGCATGGGTGCGTCTATTGCTTCGCGCGGCCCACCCACGCCTATCACGACCTGTCGCCCGGGCTCGATTTCGAAACGCAGCTTTTCGCAAAACCCAACGCAGCCAATCTATTGCGGGAGACACTTGCGAAACCACGTTACCAGCCCAAACCCATCGCAATGGGGACCAATACCGATCCCTATCAACCGATCGAGAGCAATTATCGGATCACGCGGGCGGTGCTCGAAGTGTGCCTCGATGCGCGGCACCCGGTCACGATCACGACAAAATCCGACCGGGTACTGGCCGATCTCGACCTCATAACGGAAATGGCGCGCCATCGGCTGGTGGCAGTGGCGATTTCGGTGACGAGCCTCGATCCGCGGCTCTCCGCCAAGCTCGAACCGCGCGCAGCATCGCCTGCAAAGCGTCTGGCAGCGTTAGGGAAATTTGCCGAAGCGGGGGTGCCGACGCACTGCTCCATCGCCCCCGTCATCCCTGCCATCACCGACGAATTCATGGAAGAAATCGTGGAGCGCGCCGCCGCTATGCGGGTCGCAAGCGTGGGATGGATACCCTTGCGCTTGCCCCACGAAGTCGCGCCTTTGTTTCGCGAGTGGCTGGCGGTGCATTTTCCCGAACGCGGCGACAAGGTGATGAGCATCGTCCGCTCGATCCGCGACGGTCGCGACAACGATCCCGATTTCTTCACGCGCCTCAACCCGACGGGTGTCTGGGCCGACCTGTTCCGATCGCGCTTCCGCGTCGCCTGCAAACGCGCGGGGATCGGCAAGGCGAAGTTCGAGCTCGACTGCACGCGGTTTCGTCGGCCGGAAACGGGCGGTCAGCTGCGCTTGTTATAAGGGGCTCAGAAGCCCTCGCCGCCTTCGCTTGGACTGAACCGTACCAGGCGACTGTCCGACAGAGCGGCGGTCCGGTTGACCACCGCGGCCTGATAATCCGCGTCCTTGATCATTTCGAAGAAGGCAGCGGCGCTGGGATAGGATGCGATGAAGCCGTCGTGCCATTGCATCGCGTCCGGCCCGGTCACCACCGTCTGGTAGATGCCGCGCCAGACGATCGTGCCGCCCACGCGGCGGAAGATCGGGCCGCTGGTCTTGCCGTATTCTTCGTAGGCCCGGCGCCCTGTCCAACCCTTCCCCGCATGGTCGTGACCAGCCGGATAATCGGCCTGGTCGCGATACTGCAAAAGGTTGAGCATATGGATCGGTTCGTCGCGCGGCAGAGCCTTGAACGCCTCGAAATTCGCGCGGCTGGGATCGATATAGGTGTCGGTCATGCGTGCCCCCTTACCCGTCCAGCCGGTAATCCGCGAAGCGATCGCGAAGATCCTTCTTGCTGATCTTGCCGGTCGCGGTGTGCGGAATGTCGTCGACGAATTCGACCGCATCGGGCAGCCACCATTTGGCGACCTTATCGCTAAGGAATTCGACGACCTCCGCATCGGAACACGCCGCGCCTTCCTTGCGGACGACGAACAGCACCGGGCGTTCGTCCCACTTCGGGTGCGGCATCCCGATACACGCCGCCTCCGCCACCGCCGGATGGCCGACCGCGGCATTTTCCAGCTCGACCGAACTGATCCATTCGCCGCCCGACTTGATGACGTCCTTGGTGCGGTCGGTCAGTTGGAGCGTGCCGTCGGGATGGAGGATGCCGACATCGCCGGTGTTGAACCAGCCATCTTCGGTTACCGCGTCCTCTTCCGCCTTGAAATAGCGCTGCACCACCCACGGCCCGCGAATTTGCAGCGCGCCGGAGGTTTCGCCGTCGCGCGGGAGGACCTTGGTGAAATCGTCGAGGTCGACCGTGCGCAGTTCCACGCCGAAGATCGGCCGCCCCTGCTTCATCGTTTTCGCCACCTTCTCTTCGAAGGAAAGGTGCTCCCAATCCGCGGTCGGCCCGCCCACAGTGCCGATCGGGCTGGTCTCCGTCATGCCCCAAGCATGCTGGACGCGGGTCCCGTTCTTCATCAGCCGCTCGATCATGAATTTCGGCGCGGCGGACCCGCCGATGGTCGCGGCCTTCAATGGCGGGAGATCGATCCCTTCCTTGTCGCAATACTGGAAATGCGCGAGCCAGACCGTCGGCACGCCGGCACTGTCGGTGACGCCCTCGCTCAGCATCAGCTCGTGCAGGACCGCCGGATCGTTGACCGCGCTGAATACGAATTTGATGCCCGCCATGGCGCCAGCATAAGGCAGGCCCCAGCTGGCGGCGTGGAACATCGGCACCACCGGCAGCATCACGCTCGACGCGCTGAAATTGAAGGCGGCCGGCTGCAGACCGGCCGTGGCGTGCATCAGGGTGGAGCGGTGTTCGTATTGCACGCCCTTGGGATTGCCGGTCGTCCCGCTGGTGTAGCAGATCATGCAAGGGTCGCGCTCGCTGCCCTGGACCCATTCGAAATCGCCGTCCTGCTCTCCGATCCAGTCTTCGAAACCGCGCACATCCGACCCGGCGGGGGGATCGAAGCAGATGTAGTGCTCAACCTTCGGCCAGCGATCGCGCATCAGGTCGACGATCGGCTGAAAGGCGGCGTCGTAGAGCAGCACGCGATCGTCGGCGTGGTTGATGATGTATTCGAGCTGATCTTCGAACAGGCGCGGATTGACGGTATGGAGCACGCCGCCCATCCCGGCGACACCGTACCAACTGACGAGATGGCGCGAGTGGTTCATGGCGAGGCTCGCGACCTTGTCGCCAGGCTTCAGGCCCAGCGCCTCGAGCGCCTGCGCCATCTTCAGTGCATCGCGGCGAATGCCGGCCCAGTCGGTGCGGGTCTGCGTCCCGTCGGCCCAGCGGGTCACGATCTCGCGCGAGCCCGCTTCGCGCGCCGCATGGTCGATTACATGCGTCACACGCATCGACCAATCCTGCATAGCCCCACTCGGACCGGTGGATACCAAACCCATCGACATATTTCGCCTCTCCTCGTGATCCGTCACGCAACGAGGCGCAAATGTCCTCCGCTGCGTCTTGTCGTTAATTCCACCTTGGCAAGGCCGGGCGCGCTTGCCAAGCGTTCGGCCATTTCGCCGTCGAGCGCGAAGGCGCGGCCCAGGCACAGCGTCGGTTCGATCGCTGTGCCAGTCCGCAGCGTCGCGACGACTTCGCCCGTGCCTTTTTCATGGCCGAGTTCGGCCCGGAGCATTGCCAGCGCGCCTTCGTCCAAGACGTCGAGTGTCAGCGTCATGCGCGCATTCTGGGACGCCGCTTCGAGCGGCTGGCCGCCGCGGATGGTGATGCGGGGGGGCTCGTCCGGGCTCGGGCTATCGAGCTCGACCTGAAGCAAAATGCAGGTTTGATCCTCGGCCCATTTCAAGAAGTTATCGACTATGGACTCTTCGAAACAGGCGGCACTGAACTGGCCGGACGCATCGGAGAACTCGACCCGGACGAAGGGCTTGCCCCGCCGCGTGGTGTTCTTATGCGCTTTCTCCACCATCGCCGCCATGACGGCGGGCGCGCGTCCGCCCGCTGGCGCACCACCACTCATCAGCGAGGCATAGCTTCGCGCGCCATTTGCGGACGCGACCTGGCGCCAGGCCTGAACCGGATGGTCGGAAAAATAGAACCCGAAATTCTCGCGTTCCTTCTCCATCATCTCGGCGCGCGGCCAGGGGTCGCTTTCCTTCAGGCGCAGGTCGGAATTGTTCTGTTCCTCGCCGCCGAACAGCCCTCCCTGCCCACTCGATCGCTCGCGCGCGGCCGCATCGGCGACCGCGAGCAGAAGATCGCAATTGGCGAAGACCTTGGCGCGATTGGGCTCCAACACGTCCAGCGCACCTGCGGCCGCCAGCCCCTCCAGCTGGCGCGAATTCATCGAACCTTTCGGAACTCTTTCGAACAAATCCTTGAGACTGTCGAATTTTCCCGAAACCTCGCGCTCGGCCACGATCGCTTCCATCGCGCGTTCGCCGACATTGCGAATGCCCGCCAGCGCATAGCGCACTGCATAGCCGTCATCGGTCTGCTCGACCGTGAATTCCGCTTCGCTGTTGTTGATGCAAGGCGGAGCGATCCGAACCCCGCCTTCGCGCAAGGGAGACCGCCGCGCATCGTCGACGAAAACGGCCAATTTTTCCGACTGATGCATGTCGAAGCACATGGAGGCAGCGAAGAATTCTTCAGGGTAATGCGCCTTCAGCCAGGCCGTCTGATAAGCGAGCAGAGCATAGGCCGCAGCGTGCGATTTATTGAAGCCGTACCCAGCGAACTTGTCAATCAAGTCAAAGAGTTCATTGGCCTTCTTCGCATCGATTCCACTGGTTTCCGCGCACCCGTCGATGAAACGCTGGCGCTGCGCGTCCATCTCGGCCTGAACCTTTTTGCCCATCGCACGGCGCAGCAGGTCGGCATCGCCAAGCGAATAGCCCGCGAGGATCTGTGCGGCCTGCATGACCTGTTCCTGATAGACGAAGATGCCGTATGTTTCGGCAAGAATGCCTTCGAGCTTGGGATGAGGATAGGCGATCTCGACCTCGCCCGCCTTACGCTGGCCGAAGAGCGGGATGTTGTCCATCGGGCCGGGACGATAGAGCGAAACGAGCGCGATGATGTCGCCGAAATTGGTCGGTTTGACCGCCGTCAGCGTCCGCCGCATCCCTTCCGATTCCAGCTGGAACACGCCCACCGTGTGGCCGCTCTTCAACAATTCGTAGACCGCCGGATCGTCCAGCGCGAGCTGCGAAAGATCGATCGAGATATCCCGTTTTTCAAGAAGATCGGTAGCCTTCTTGAGGACGGATAGAGTTTTCAGCCCAAGAAAGTCGAACTTCACCAGACCCGAACTCTCGACATGCTTCATGTCGTATTGCGTGACTGGCATGTCCGAGCGCGGATCGCGGTAAAGCGGCACCAACTGGGCCAATGGCCGGTCACCGATCACCACACCTGCCGCATGGGTCGAGGAATTGCGCGGGAATCCCTCCAACTGCATCGCCAGATCGACGAGCCGCTTCACATCGTTGTCGTTGTCGTATTCGCGTTTGAAATCGGCCGCGCCGTTGAGCGTGCGGGGCAGGGTCCAGGGATCGGTCGGGTGGTTGGGCACCATCTTGGTCAACCGGTCGACTTGCCCATAAGGCATTTGCAGGATGCGGCCGGTATCGCGCAGCACCGCGCGCGCCTTCAGTTTTCCGAAGGTAATGATCTGCGCAACGTGATCGTGGCCGTATTTCGCCTGAACATAGCGGATCACTTCGCCCCGGCGGGTTTCGCAGAAATCGATATCGAAGTCCGGCATCGATACGCGCTCGGGATTGAGGAAGCGTTCGAAAAGCAAGCCGAGCTTGATCGGATCGAGATCTGTGATGGTCAGCGCCCAGGCGACCAGTGATCCCGCGCCCGAGCCGCGCCCCGGACCCACCGGGATATCGTGATCCTTGGCCCATTTGATGAAATCGGCAACGATCAGGAAGTAGCCGGGAAAGCCCATCTGATTGATGATCCCGACCTCGAAGTCCAGGCGCTCGGCATATTCGGTGAATTCCTCTCCGACTCCGCGCGGCCGGAGCGCTTCGATGGCAGCTTTTCGTGTCTCGCCGGTCGCAGCAAGCGCCTCGGCCAATTCCTCTTGTGACGCATCGGGGTAATACAGCGCCAGCCGGGCCGCGAGCCCCCGCCGCGCGTCCTCGGCCAACATCCGCGATTCGCCTTCGAGATCGCCTGCAAGGCTCGGCAGGATCGGCGCGCGGTTCGGCGGCGCGTAGGCGCAGCGTTGGGCGATAACGAGCGTATTGGCAGTCGCTTCGGGAAGGTCGGCGAAAGCTTCCGCCATCATGCTCGCCGTCTTGACGAAGCCTTCCGGGTTGGAGCGCGCGCGGTCTTCCGCATCGATATGCGTCGATCCGGCGATGCACAGCATGGCGTCGTGCGCCTTGTACATATGCGGTTCGGCGAAATTGGCGGGATTGGTGGCGACCAGCGGGAGGTTGCGTGCGAAGGCGAGATCGATCAGCGCGGCTTCGGCGCCCTCCTCCACCGCGTTGCCGCGCCTGGCCAGCTCGATATAGACTCGCTCAGGGAACAGCACCTGCAAGCGCTCGAGATAGCTCTCCGCATGGCTCACCTGCCCGTCGGCGAGCAATCGCGTCACCCCGCCCTCGCTCGCCCCGGTAAGAGCGATCAGCCCTTCGCTGTGACCTTCAAGGTCGCCCAACCCGATATGCGGTTCGAATTCCAGCGGCCGGTCGAGATGCGCTTTCGAGACCAGATGACACAGATTGTCGTATCCGGTCTCGTCCTGCGCATAGAGGGGCAGATAATCGACCTGCTTGCCCTCCGCGTGCCTTGCCACGCCCAGCAGGGCACCGACGATCGGCTGTATCCCCTCGTCGAAACACGCCTTGGCGAACATGACCGCGCCATAGAGCCCGTTGCGATCCGCCAGGGCGATTGCCGGAAAGCCGCGCTCCTTCGCCAGTTTCGCCATCGCCTTGGGCTCGATCGCACCCTCCAGCATCGAATAGGCGGACAGGACGCGTAGGGGCACGAAGGGTTTGAACGGCATTATCCCAATATGCGGATCGCGAAGGGATTCGCCAAGGCCGTCCCCCGGCTTCCTCCCCGGCCCTTCCTGCGCTGCGACCCTATCGGGCTATGGCCAATCGCGCGCGCCGCCGCTAAGGGCGCCAGCATATCTAAAACCGGAGTTTACGATGGGTTTCCGCTGCGGGATCGTCGGCCTGCCGAATGTCGGCAAGTCCACCCTTTTCAATGCCCTTACCGAAACGCAGGCCGCGCAGGCCGCGAACTATCCCTTCTGCACGATCGAGCCGAATGTCGGCCAGGTCGCCGTGCCGGACGAACGGCTGGACAAGATCGCGGGGATTGCGAAATCGGCCAAGATCGTGCCGACCCAGCTCGCCTTCGTCGATATTGCGGGGCTGGTGAAGGGCGCGAGCAAGGGGGAAGGCCTGGGCAACCAGTTCCTCGGCAACATCCGCGAAGTCGACGCGATCGTCCATGTCCTGCGCTGTTTCGAGGATGACGACATCCAGCATGTCGCCAACAAGGTCGATCCCCTCGCCGATGCCGAGGTGGTGGAGACCGAGCTGCTGCTTTCCGACATGGAAAGCCTCGAAAAGCGCGTCCCCAACGCGGAAAAGCGCGCGACGGCGGGTGACAAGGAAGCCAAGCTAATCGCAAGCGTGCTGGGCCAGGCGCTTGCGCTGCTGCGCGAAGGCAAGCCCGCCCGGCTCGTCGAACCGAACGACGAGGAGGAAGCGCGCGTCTTCGCCCAGGCGCAGTTGTTGACCGCGAAGCCTGTCCTCTACGTCTGCAACGTGGCGGAAGAAGATGCGGCGACCGGCAATGCCATGTCCGCCGAAGTCTTCGCCAAGGCGGAGCGCGAAGGTGCGCAGGCCGTGGTCGTCTCCGCCGCGATCGAGGCCGAACTGGTCGCGATGGATGCCGAGGAGCGGCGCGAATATCTGTCCGAGCTGGGCCTTGAGGAAAGCGGCCTGTCGCGCATCATCCGCGCGGGCTACACGCTGCTGGGCCTTCAGACCTTTTTCACCGCAGGTCCCAAGGAAGCGCGCGCATGGACTTTCCCGGCGGGCGCCAAGGCTCCGCAGGCTGCGGGCGAGATCCATACCGATTTCGAACGCGGTTTCATCCGCGCAGAAACTATCGCCTATGACGACTACGTCACGCTCGGCGGGGAAAGCCCGGCGCGCGAGGCGGGCAAGCTGCGCCAGGAGGGCAAGGAATATTTGGTGCAGGATGGGGACGTGATGCTGTTCAAGTTCAACGTCTAGGGTCGGCGAACTCCGATCCGGCTCCCCGGCACCATTCCGGCGCTCAACCGTTGGCGCGCCATGGACTTTAAACGGGGAGATAATAATGGTCGATAAATCCGAAAAATTCAGTTGGTTGGTTCGCGTAGGCTATTTCAGCCGCGCAATCCTCTATTCCGTTCTCGGGCTCATCGCGCTGACCAGCGCCAGCCGCATCGCGGAGGGCACTAACGGGATTTTTCTGGCGATCGAAGATTACCCGGCGGGCAATGCGATCCTCTGGCTGATGGTCATCGGCCTCACCGCCTATGCCCTGTTCCGCTTCGCGTCGACCTTCTTCGATATCGAGAACAACGGATCGGACGCGAAAGGCTGGGGTAAACGTCTCGGACATGCGGGTAGCGGTATCGGCCACCTCGCGCTCGCCTTTTCCGCCTTCAAATTCGCCAGCGACGACAGCACCGGCGGAAGCAGCGGGGGCGAAAGCGGCGGCGGCGCGCAGGAGGCCGCGTCCGGCATCCTGTCGATGGATTTCGGCGGCATCGTGCTCGGCCTGCTCGGCCTCGCCTTCTTCGTCACGGCCATCTTCCAGGCGAAGAAGGGCATCACCGGCGAATTCATGCACCGCATTGCTGGCAATGCTCCGGACGCGACGCGCTGGATCGGCGGCGCGGGCTATCTCGCGCGCGGCGTGGTCTATGCCGTGATCGGATGGTCGCTGTTCAAGGCCGGATTCATGAATGCCGGCACCGGCCAGATCAAGACGCTGGGCGATGCCGTCGCGTCCCTCGCCGGACAGGGTTTCGTCTTCACGCTGGTGGCGATCGGACTGTTGCTGTTCGGGCTCTTCAGCTTGGTTCTGGCCCGGTATCGGATCATTCCCGAACTCGATTCGAGCAAGGGTATCCCGAAATTCAGAGTGTAGGCGGACCATCCTTTGCCGCGATCTTGCGGCGCGTATCTCGCACCGTCGAGTACGCGCCGTAGATCACCAGGGCGGCGAGGAAAATCCATACCCAGATGGGAATGTTGCGTCCCGCGATCGCCAGATAGAGATAGGCGGAGACGAAGAAGAACCCGGCGAGCAGCGTCGGCACCACGGTCGACCGCCCCGCCCGCGCCCGCTTCACCAGCCAGGCGATCGAAGCGAGGAAGAACGGGATCGCTCCCACATAGATCGCCCCGAAAATATAGGGGTTCACCCCATACTCGGCGCCGAGCGCAAGAAACCATTGATTGATGTCGGTGAGCATGGGCGCGGCTTACGCCGCCACGATGCACCACACAATCGCCAAGCGGGTCAAAGCAGCTTTTCGATATCCGCCGCGATGCTCTCGGGCCGGTCGGTCGGAGCGTAGCGTTTCACCACATGCCCCTCGCGGTCGATCAGGAACTTGGTGAAATTCCACTTGATCGCCTTCGAGCCGAGCAGGCCTTTCGCCTCGCCCTTCATCCAGTCGAACACCGGGCTCGCATCCGGCCCGTTGACGTCCACCTTTGCCATCAACGGAAAGGTGACTCCGAAATTGACCTTGCAGAACTGGGCGATCTCGTCCGCATCGCCCGGCTCCTGCGCGCCGAACTGGTTGCAGGGAAAGCCGAGCACCTCGAACCCGCGATCGGCGAAGCGCTGATGCAGCGCCTCGAGACCCTCATATTGCGGCGTGAAACCGCATTTGCTCGCCGTGTTGACGACGAGCAAAACCGTGCCGAGCTTTTCGGAAAGATCGAGCGGTTCGCCGCGATTGGTGGTGACCTGGAAATCGGCGATCGTGGTCATGGAGCGATCAGCTCTTGTGGGGATAATCGTCGAGCTCGGCCAGCGCGGCGACTTCGGATGCGTGGAACTTCCGGTCACCCGCCTTGTCGATGTAATATTTGCTCCGCTCTTCGGTCGGCAGCAGCATCATGTGGCGCACCAGATCGGCGAACGTCCCGTCGCGCAGGCCCTTGCTCTTGTCGAGCAGGCCGCCGCCATCGTCCACCCGGTGCAGCGAGGCACGGTCGTCCCACTGGATGCCGGGGCGATAGGTATCCTCGGCGTTGAAGGTGCTGGGGTGATCGGTCATGTCTGCAAAACTCCCTCGTTTCGTCATCAACGAGCGGACGGCGATCCGGGTCCGCTAATCCAGTTTTCCGTCATGCAGACGAACCACCCGGTCCATGCGCGCCGCCAGCCGCTCGTTATGCGTGGCGACGAGCGCCGCGCTGCCTTCGCCGCGCACGAGTTCGAGAAACTGTTCGAGGACCTTGTCGCTGGTCGCCTCGTCGAGATTGCCGGTCGGCTCGTCTGCCAGCACGAGCTTCGGCCGATTGGCGAGCCCGCGTGCGACCGCGACGCGCTGCTGTTCGCCGCCCGAAAGCTGGCTCGGCCGATGCTCCAGACGATGGCCGAGGCCAAGCGCCGTCAGCAGCTCTTCGGCGCGCGCCTCCGCCGCCTCGCGCGGAACGTCGGCCACCAATTGCGGCAGCACGACATTCTCGCGCGCGTTGAAATCGGGCAGGAGGTGATGGAACTGATAGACGAAGCCGAGATGGTCGCGGCGCAGCAGCGTGCGGGCATGGGCGTCGCTCTTCTGCGCGGCGTTGCCCGCAATCGCGATTTCGCCGCCGAAGCCCCCTTCGAGCAGCCCGACCGCCTGGAGCAGCGTGGATTTGCCCGAGCCCGACGGGCCGAGCAGGGCCACAATCTCGCCGGGCATCACAGCGAGGTCGACGCCGCGCAGCACGTCGATCCGCACGCCGCCCTGTTCGAAGCTGCGGGTCAGGCCGCGCAGATGGAGGACGGGCTCATTCATAGCGCAACACCTGGACCGGGTCGGTGCTCGACGCCTTCAAGGCCGGATAGAGCGTCGCGAGGAAGCTGAGCGCAAGCGCCAGAAGCACGATCATCGCGATCTCCACCGGATCGGCCCGCGCAGGCAGCGTCGACAGGAAGCGCACCTGCGGGTCCCACAGATCCTGCCCGGTCACCGCACCGATGAATTCGACGATCGGCTGGCGGAAGAACAGGACCACCGCGCCGAGAATGAGCCCCGCGACAGTCCCGATCGCGCCGACCGTGAAACCGGTGGTGACGAAGATCTTGAGCAGGCTCTTCCGCGTCGCCCCCATAGTGCGCATGATGGCGATGTCGCGCGTCTTGGCGCGCACCAGCATGACCAGGCTCGAAAGGATATTGAACGCCGCGACGAGCACCATGAAGCTCAACGCGAAGGCCATCGCCACGCGCTCCACCTGCAAGGCTTCGAAGAGCGAGGCGTTGATCGTCTTCCAGTCCGAAACGATCGCCCTGCCCGCCAGGCTTTCCTGGACCGGGGCGAGGATGGTCTCGACCTCGTCGGGATCGGTCACGGTCACCTCGATCATACCGACCGTGTCGCCGATCAACAGCAAAGTTTGCGCATCCGCCATCGGCATGACGACGAAAGAACCGTCGTAATCATAGATCCCGACCTCGAAGATCGCGCCGATCGTATAGCCGACCTGGCGCGGCACCGTTCCGAATGGAGTCGAACGCCCCTGGGGATTGATGATCGTGATCGTATCGCCCACCGTGGCGCCGATATTCTGCGCCAGCCGCGATCCGATCGCGACCGTGCTGGTCCCGGCCTGAAGCCGCGCGATGTCGCCCGCCACGACCTTGCTGCCCAGTTCGGCGATATCCTGATCGGTGTTGCCGCGCACCAGCACGGCCTCCACCCGGCCGTTGAAGCTGGTGAGCAGCGGCTGTTCGATCAAGGGCGAGGCATCGACGACACCCGGCGTCGCGCGCACCTCTTCAAGCACGTTCTCCCAATCGTCCAGCCGGCCGCCATAGGCCTGGACGATGGCATGGCCGTTCAGGCCCACGATCTTGTCGAGCAGTTCGGCGCGAAAGCCGTTCATGACGCTCATCACGATCACCAGCATGGCGACCGACAGCATCACGACGCCAATCGAGATGCTCGCGACCAGCGCGATGAAAGCCTCGCCCTTGCCCGGAAGCAGGTAACGCTTGGCGATAGTCCATTCGAAAGGAGAAAGTAGCAAGGCGGCTCTGGTCTTGGCTGGTCAGGTGAATGGCCTCTAGGCGGCGAAAGCTGGCGAGGCAATGAATAGCGTTGGCGCGAGGCCGGGCGGCAGCACATCGGCGCGCGCGCCCTTGTAATCCCCCCGCAACATCGCCATTGGCAGCGGCGAGCGGCACCCCCTTATCGGCCTGACTACGGGCCTGCGAGGCATCCATGAACATCACCCATCCCTTCCATGACGCGGACGGCGATCACTTGCGCGAAGAATGCGGTGTGTTCGGCGCCGTCAACGCGACCGACGCCTCCGCCGCGACCGCGCTGGGTCTCCACGCGCTCCAGCATCGCGGACAGGAAGCGGCGGGCATTTGCAGCTTCGACGGGCAGGAATTCTATTCGCGCCGGGGCCTCGGCCACGTTGCGGAGAATTTTTCCGGCTCCGACGCGATTGCCGAACTGCCGGGTTTCATGGCGGCGGGCCATGTCCGCTATTCCACCACCGGCGGATCGGGCCTGCGCAATATCCAGCCGCTCTACGCCGATCTCGCCGCGGGCGGATTTGCCGTGGCGCATAACGGCAATATTTCGAACGCGATGACCCTGCGCGCCGATCTGGTGCAGCGCGGCGCGATCTTCCAGTCGACCTCCGATACCGAAGTCATCATCCATCTCGTCGCCACCAGCCGCTACCCCACCATGGTGGACAAATTGATCGACGCGTTGCGCCTGCTCGAAGGGGCATACGCGCTGATCGTGATGACGCCCGAGGGGATGATCGCCTGCCGCGACCCGCTCGGCATCAGGCCCCTCGTGATGGGCAAGATCGGCGATGCGATCCTCTTCGCCAGCGAAAGCGTCGCCTTCGACGTGGTCGGCGCGGAGATGGTCCGCGAGGTCGAACCTGGCGAACTGATCAGAGTGGATTTCGACGGCAATGTCGATTCGCTCCATCCCTTTGGCAATCACCGCCCGCGCCCGTGCATTTTCGAGCACGTCTATTTCAGCCGTCCCGACAGCTTCTTCGCCGGTCGCAGCGTTTACGAGGCGCGCAAGGCCATCGGTGCGGAACTCGCCAAGGAAAGGCCGGTCGAGGCCGATCTGGTCGTGCCGGTGCCCGACAGCGGCGTGCCCGCAGCGATCGGCTACGCGCAAGCCTCGGGCATCCCCTTCGAACTCGGAATCATCCGCTCGCACTATGTCGGGCGCACCTTCATCCAGCCGAGCGACGGCGCGCGCCATGCGGGCGTCAAGCGCAAGCACAACGCCAATCGCGAACTCGTGCGCGGCAAGCGCATCGTCCTCATCGACGATTCGATCGTGCGCGGCACGACCAGCCTCTCCATCGTCGAGATGATGCGCGATGCCGGCGCGACCGAAGTCCATTTCCGCGTCGCCAGCCCGCCTACCGCGCATAGCTGCTTCTACGGCGTGGACACGCCCGAACGCTCCAAATTGCTCGCCGCGCGCATGGAACTCGAACCCATGCGCCAGTTCATCAAGGCGGACAGCCTCGCCTTCGTTTCCATCGACGGGCTCTATCGCGCAGTCGGCGAAGGGCCGCGCAAGACCGCCTGTCCGCAATTCTGCGATGCGTGCTTCACCGGCGAATACCCCACTTCGCTGACCGATCTGCGCAAGCGCGAGGACGATCAGCGCCAGCTCTCGCTCCCTGTCGGAAAGGTCGCCTGATGGCCGATAAAGCCCTGGAGGGCCGCACCGTCCTCGTCACCGGATCGAGCAAGGGGATCGGCGCCGCAACGGCGAAGGCCCTCGCCGCGCAGGGCGCGCATGTGATTTTGACGGGCCGCGACGTGCGCGCGCTGGAAGCGGTCGAGGATGCGATCCACGAGGCGGGCGGCGCTTCCACCATCGCACCCGTCGACCTGACCGAGACGGACGGGATCGCCCGCCTCGCCAGTGCGATCGCAGGGCGCTGGGACACGCTGGACGGGCTGGTGATCGCCGCGGCCTATCTGCCCACACTGACTCCCGTCACCCAGATCGACGCCAAGCAGTTCGGCCAGGCGATCACGACCAATATTCTCGCCACACAGGCGTTGCTGGCGGCGTTCGACCCGCTGCTGAAGCGCGCCGAAGCGGCGAAAGTCATCGGCCTCACCAGCAGCGTCGGCGAGACCCCGCGCGCCTACTGGTCCGCCTATGCCTCCACCAAGGCGGCGTTCGACAATCTGCTCGAAAGTTATGCGCAGGAGGTCGAAAAGGTCAGCAAGGTCCGCGTCGCGATCCTCGATCCCGGCGCCACGCGCACATCGATGCGGGCCAAGGCCTATCCGGGCGAGGACCCCAAGACGGTCAAGGAACCGGACGTCGTGGCCGACCGGATCGTGGAGCTGATGGTTAACGGCTTCGACAGCGCCCATCGAGAGCGGGTGTCCGAACCGGGTTAACCCAATTCATTGCACCGGAATTAGCCTGGCTGCGCGATTTTCATCCCCCGCGTCAAGCCAAGCAGAAAGTTCCGGTCCGTGACTCTGATCTCTTCCGATCGCTACACCATCGCCGCCCAGGAAGATCGCAGCGCCCCGCGCACGCGACTGACCATTCCCGTGCGGCTGCGTGTTTCAGGCGCGGGCGCGTTCGAAACGGTCGTGCAGGATTTGTCGATCGGGGGCTTTTCCGCCGCGACGATCAGCCGGATGTATGAGGGCCAGATCTGCTGGCTGACCCTGCCGGGGCTCGAATCGCGGCAGGCGCAGGTCGTGTGGTGGAACGCCTGCACGGTCGGATGCGCCTTCGATCAAATGCTCAGCCCGATCGTCCATGAAGCGATCCTCGCCCGCTACGCACGCGAGGAGTGAGCGGACCCAGGACGGTCCGGCGCGGCGCTATTCCGCCGCGATCCGACCTACGAGATCTCTGAAGGCGTTGCGATTGGCGCTGCTGGTGGCGGTGGGCCAATTGCTGACCGTGGCCACCACGAGATTCTTTTCCGGTACCACGGTGATCGCTTGGCCGAAGATCCCCTGCGCACCGAACGCGCCGGGATAAGTCCACCACTGGTATCCATAGCCGAAACCGGGCGCGTTTTCGAACGGGACGGACGGGGCCGTGGCGCGCGCGAACCAGTCCTGCGGCACGACACCGTCGCCCCCTTCCAGCACGAACTGGCCGAAGCGCGCATAATCGGACAGGCGCAGCGAGATGCAGCACCCCGCGATATTGCCGCCCGTCAGATCCTGCATCCAGAACAGCTTGCCCGCGAAACCCGCCGGACGCGCGATCTTCTCGCCCGCGTAATCGGCCAAGCTGCGGCCCGTCGCCTCTTCCACGATCACGCCGAGCAGATTGGTCTCCAGCGTCTTGTAGACCCATTTCTCGCCAGCCGGGGCCTCGCGCGTCAGCGTGCGGGCATAGGTGATCGCCTGCGATTCGCCCGGCACCGGAGTGACGGCGAGCATCTTCGCAACATCGCTGTTCGGGTCGGTATAGTCCTCGTTCCATCGGACCCCAGACGTCATCGTCGCGATCTGGCCCACGGTGACGCCGTCATACGCCGTGCCCGCCAGCGCCGGGATGATGTCCGTCACCAGCTGGTCGACGCCCTCGATCGCGCCATCCGCGATGGCCGCGCCGAGCAGAGTCGAGGTGAAACTTTTTGCGACCGAGAAACTGGTCCAGCGCTCGTCGGGGCGGAAGCCGAGCGCATAGTCCTCGAACACGACCTTGCCGTCGCGCAGCACCATCAGCCCCGCCGCATCGGTCTGCGCCATGAAAGCGCGCGCCGCTTGCTGCGTCTCGGCGCTTAGCGCAGGTCCTCGCGGCAATTCTCGAACCGGACCGGTCTGCGCCGCTTCCATTCCGGGAAAGAGGCCTTCCATGTCGCGGAACGCGGCGGAGCGGCGCTCTGCGCTCCAGAACAGGATCGAATCCGCCGGGTCGAGGCTGGCCATCGTTTCGGGCACCGACTGGGTGACGATCGCGGCGGGCTCTGCCGTATGGGTTCCCACCGTGCTGCACCCAGCCACCGCGAACGCCGCAACCCCTGTAAGAAACGCGCGCATCATTCTCTCCCCTCTTTCACCAGCGTGACCTGATGGACATCGATCCCGCCGCCGCGGAAACCGCCTTCGCAATACATCAGGTAATAGCGCCACAGATCGCAGAACGCGCGGTCGAATCCGGATGGCAGGCGCCCCTCGCGCTCGGCACGGTCGAAATTCTCGCGCCATTCGCGCAGCGTTTCGGCATAATCGATTCCGAAATCGAGCTGATCGCGCCAGGCCAGCCCGCGCGCTTCGGCGAGAGCGCGGAATTCGCTGGTGCGGATCAACAGGCCGCCGGGAAAGATATAGGCCTGGATGAAATCCGCACTCTGCGCATAGGCGTCGAACAGATCGTCGCGCATCGAAATATACTGGATCGCCGCGCGCCCACCCGGTTTGAGGTTATGCGCGATGCAGTCCATGAAGGTGGGCCAGTATTCGCGCCCCAAAGCCTCGACCATCTCGACGCTGACGATGGCGTCGAATTGCCCGGTGACATCGCGGTAATCCTGTTTGCGGAATTTCGGCCCCGCATGGCGTTCGCGCGCCCAGGCAAGTTGCTCGTCGGAAAGGCTGATCGCAGTTACATCGCTGCCCCGCCCCGCAAGATAGCCCGCAAGCGCGCCCCAGCCGCAGCCGATCTCGAGGACGCTCTGCGCCTCCCCAATCCGGTCCGACAGCGCGGCCCATTTGCGCTTCTGCGCCGCTTCCAGCGAGTCCTTTGCGACGTTCAGCCCGGAGGAATAGCTCATCGTCGGATCGAGCCACGCGGCGTAGAAATCATTGCCGAGATCGTAATGGGCGGAGATGTTGCGCCGGGCGCCCCGATGCGTGTTGCGGTTCCAGAAATGGGCGAGTTTCAGAGCGTGGCGGAACGGACCCTTGGCGCGCGCGGTATCGCCCAGCCGTGCCGCGTGCTGCATGAACAGGGCGAATAGGGGCACCGGATCGGGGCTTGCCCATTCGCCTGCTTCCCACGCCTGATACCAGCCGACGGACCCATTGCTGGAGAGCCTCACCAGAGCATTCCAGCTTCTGAGATCGACATCGCATTCGAAGCCCGGCGCCCGCCCGCCCAGAATGCGCCGTGTCCCATCAGGGAGAGTCGCGCGCAGCGCACCGGAAACCAGCGCCGCATCGATCCGGTCGATCACCTTCGCGAAACCCGGCGCCACCAGCCGCGCCACGAGGCCGGGCCTGCGCGCGAAGCGCTGCGCCCCGCTCGTCAGACGCTCCCCCCGCTGTTGTCCAGCCCGGCTGGTCGGCATATCCATCGCAGCGCCTATGACGCGCGATGGGGCCTGCGACAAGGGACCTAGTCCTTGCTGGCCCGATAGGCCTCCAGCGCCCGTTCCCGCGCTTCCTTGTGCGCGATCATCTTGACCGGATAATCGCCACGCTTGTCGTCGGGCGGATCGTGGATGCAATCATCGTCCATATCGGCGAGTTCGGGCACGTATTCGCGGATATAGTCGCCCGCGTCGAACTTCTCGCTCTGCGTCAGCGGGGCCATGATCCGGCTGAACATATTGCTGTCCACGCCCGTGCCCGAAATCCACTGCCAGTTGACGCCGTTATTCCCGTAATCGGCATCGACGAGGCAATCCCAGTACCACCGCTCGCCGTAGCGCCAGTCGATCAGCAGATGTTTGACGAGGAAGCTGGCGCAGATCATGCGGACCCGGTTGTGCATCCAGCCGGTCTTCCATAGCTGGCGCATCCCGGCATCGACCACGGGATAGCCCGTCATCCCCTTTTGCCAGCATTCGAGATCCTCGCGGATCAGGTGCCCTGCTGCGGGATTGCGCCACAAGGTCCGCTCGTCGTAATCGCGATAGCTCTCGCGCGGGTAGTCGGGAAACTGGTCGATCACGTTCTGCGTGTAATCGCGCCAGATCACTTCCTTGGCGAAGGTCTTCCACCCGTCCGACCTCTTGTCCTTAAGCCGGTGCCACACGGTTGCAGGGCTGATCTCACCCCAATGCAGATGCGGCGAAAGGCGGCTGGTGCGATCGACCGAGGGGAGATTGCGCCCATCGTCGTATTTCGCGACCTCGTCCGCCCACCACTCGAGCCGGTCGTGGGCGGCATCCTCGCCGACCTCCCAGAAATCGCGAATGCCCCCGGCCCAGTCGGGCTTGGTGGGCAGCAGCGTCCAATCCGAAAGATCGTCGCCGTCAGGCTAGTCGTCCGGCGAATGGATCGTCTCGGGCTCCGGCAGGGGATCGCGCGGCGGCATCTCGTCGAGCATCGCCTTCGAGAACGGCGTGTAGATCTTGTAGGGATCGCCCGAATTGGTCGTGACGGTGCCGGGCGGAAGCAGGTAATTGCCGTCATAGAGGCAGAGATCGCATTCATCGCCGAGCGCATCGCGCAGCTCGTCCTCGGCTTCTTTCCACCAGGGTTCGTAATGGCGCATCGCATGGATCGAGGCCGCCCCGGTCTGCTCCGCGATGCTTGCGAGCACTTGCGGCGCATCGCCCTTTCGCAGCACGAGTTGCGAGCGGCGCTTGCCGAGCGAGGTCGCGAAGCTTTCGAGCGAGTGGTGCAGCCACCATTTGGACGCACCACCATAGGCATGGTCGCCGCCCCGCTCCTCGTCATAGACGAAGACCGGGATCACCGGCCCCGCCTGCGCCGCGGCGTGGAGCGCGGGCTGATCCTTCATGCGCAGATCGCGGCGCAACCAGACTATCTGTGGCTGTGAAATGGCGACCCCCTCCCCTTCGTAAACGGCTCAGGGTCAGAACCGCGCTAGCCGGGCACAGGTTCCTCGCAAACGCCACTCCCGAGCTTGACCGAGAAGCGCCCGCGACTGCGCGGATCGTAGAAGCGCGCATCGTGGAGCGTGTAGGACCCATCCTCTTCGGGCACCACGAAGGGCGTGCGCGACCAGAACAGGAAGGCCTCGACCTGCGGATCGCGCGCCCGCGCCGCCGCTAGATCGCACCGATCGAGCGGGATCCCGGGCAAAGCCTCGCCGTCGACTGCATACAGCCCATTGCCTCCGGTGATCATCTCCCGATCCCAGGATTTCAGCGGTGGCGGGCTGGCGATGACGGTGGCGTTTCCGGTCGGACCCTCCGATGCGCCATTTTCCGCGGAATAGGTGATCGCGCCGTTCAGCCCGATATAGGCGAGCCCGACCGAGAGCGCGATCCTCGCGGGCCGGCGCCAGTCTTTCCCGCGCTTTTCCCGCCGCAGCGAGAACCAGGTCGCAAATCCGAACAGCAGCCACAGGAACGGGTCGATGATGAACAGCGTGTCGCCATAAAACCAGCGGCTCGAAAACGGTTCGAGCAGGCGGATGCCATATACGTTCAGCCAATCGAGCGCGGGATGCGTCAGGCATCCGGCGAGCGAGAGCAGATAGAGCCATTTGAAGCTGACCGGCAGCCGCCCTTCCGGCCGCTTGCCGCGTTTGCTCTGCCAGCGATCGAATCCCCACAGAATCGCGGCCAAGACCAGCGGGAGCAGCACCCAGGCGGGAGGGCCATGCGTAATCCCGCGCCGAAATCCCAGATGCTCGACTCCGTCGAGCCACAGGAAACACGCCGCATCCACATCGGGCAGGTTCGCGCCGATGATCAGCGCGGGCATGGCGAGCCCGGTCTTCCTTTTCAGCCCCGCCTGCCCGATCAGCGCGCCGACAAGCGAATGGGTGAGATTGTCCAGCGTCCTTCTCCCTGATGGCTCGACCGACACTTCGTGCATCGCCGCGCGCGATCGCTATAGCTGCGCAAATGCGGCTTTCCACTCTCAAGACCACCCTTCACCGCGAACAGCGCCTGCTGATCGGTCTCGGCATCGGCGGCGCGCTCGCCGCGCTCTTCATCAAGCTTGCGGGCGAGATGAGCGAGGGTGAGACCGCGGCGTTCGACATCGCCATCCTCAAGGCCCTTAGGATGCCGTGCGACCTTTCGACCCCGATCGGGCCGGCATGGCTCCTCGCTTCGATGCGCGACCTGACCGCGCTGGGCGGGGTGACCGTCCTGACATTGGTCACTTTGCTGGCGATCGCGTTCATGCTGCTGCGCGGGCGCTGGCATCATGCGCTATATACGGCAGTGGCGATCGGCGGCGGAGCGGTCATGGGCCGTGTCCTGAAAGCCCTGTTCGCGCGCGAGCGGCCCGAAATCGTGCCCCATCTGGTCGAGGTGCATTCGCTCAGCTTTCCGAGCGGCCATTCGATGAACAGCGCCATCGTCTATCTGACGCTCGCCGTGTTGATTGCGCGCGGTTATGAGGAGCGCCGCACGCGCAGTTTCGTAATCGGGGCCGCCGCCTTTCTGGTGTTCGTGATCGGCGTCACCCGGATCTATCTCGGCGTCCATTATCCCAGCGACGTGCTGGGCGGCTGGACGGTGGGAGCCGCATGGGCTCTCCTCACAGGCCTGATCGCGACTAACCTTCAACAGCGTCATCGCATCGAAGGACCGGGCGAAGATACCGAAACCGTCTGATCGCCAAAGAAAAAGGGCACCGGATCGCTCCGATGCCCTTTTTGAATCGTATCGCGCTGTGCGCTTACATGGTCGAACCACCCGGGGTGCGTGCGCTGTTGCGCGCGGCCGTAAATTCGGCATTGCTGAGATAGCTGTCACCGTCCTCGTCGAAATAGAAGAACGTCTGGCCCGCCTCGTTGATCTGGTCGGTCGAGATGTAGGGCTTGGTCTGATCGTTCGCGACCGGCGTGTTCGGATTGGCGCGCACCGCCCAGATGGCATATTCCGCGACCGAGAGTTGGCCGTCGGAATTGCGGTCGAGATAGGCGAAATCCATCTGCGAACGCGCAGGCAAGGCGGCGACGTTCGAATTGCCGGAATTGTCCTCCATTGCATTCTCCGAATTCGAAGTGCCGGAGCTGGACGTGGAATTCGCGCCGGACGAACCCGACATGCTGTCGCTGTTCGATGCCGTGCCAGCCGAAGTGCCGGAAGCGGATGCGCTTTCGGCTATCATCGTATCGCGATTGGTGTCGTACTCGTCGCTCACCGCCTGACGATCCATGGCATCGTAGGATGCCTGCTGCGTCTCGTTCAGATCGCCGCCCACCGGCATGGCGTCGTCGGCCAGAACCTCTGCATCCATATCGGGCGCGGCTTCCTGGGTGATCGGGGTTTCGTTCGGATCGTCCGAACAAGCCGTCAGCGCGAGGGCGGCTGTCGAGACGGCAAGAATTGCGAGCTTTTTCAAGGAATGTCCTCCTGTTGATACGCGCACCGCAACTCGCGGCGCGCTTGTCCCCCTTACGAAAGAGACGCCCGATGGTTCATTTGCGAGACAGGATTTTCCGCGCTCCGTATCAGATCGGATCCTGCGCCGTGCCCGATACCGTCCAGGTCTGCCCCTTGGCGAGCAGCTTGGCGAGGTTGGCTTCCTTGCCCGCGCTGGCCTGCTCGCGCTCGGCGATCACGGCGCTTTCGAATGTCGGGCGCGGATCGTCGTAGAGCACGCCGAGCGCCATCGGGAACGGCCCGAACGGCATATCGACCAGCATATGCGCGACCTGGCGCTTGGTGACATCGTGAACCAGCACGCCCGCCGCTTCCCAGTCACCGTCCGCGACATCGACGACCTTCAGCTCCAGCGCGTCGCGATCGAGCGCGATGCCCTTCGTCTCGCCCGCGAACAACATCGGCTTGCCGTCCTCAAGCCATAGCTGGCGATCTTCGGCACCTTTCGGCGCGGCAAAATCGTCAAACACGTCCTTGTTGTAGACGATGCAGTTCTGGAAAATTTCGATGAAGGCAGCGCCCTGATGGGCGTGTGCGGCCTTGAGCACGTCGGGCAAGTGCTTCGACACGTCGAACCCGCGTCCGACGAAGCGCGCGCCTGCGCCCAGCGCGAAAGCGGCCGGCTTGGCCGGGTGATCCACGCTGCCGAGCGGGCTGGACGGCGAACGAGTGCCCTCGCGGCTGGTGGGCGAGGCCTGCCCCTTGGTGAGGCCGTAGATCTCGTTGTTGAACAGCATGATCTGCATGTTCACGTTGCGGCGCAGGACATGCATCAGGTGATTGCCCCCGATGCTCAGGCCGTCGCCATCGCCGGTCACGAGCCAGATATCGAGCTCGGGATTGGCGAGCTTGACACCCGTCGCCACCGCGGGCGCACGGCCGTGAATCGTGTGGAAGCCGTAGCTTTCCATGTAATAGGGGAAACGGCTGGAACATCCGATGCCGGAGATGAACACCGTCTTCGCCGGGTCCGCGCCCAATTGCGGGAGCGTGCGCTGCACGGCTTTCAGGATCGCATAATCCCCGCAGCCGGGACACCAGCGGACCTCTTGATCTGTTTCCCAGTCCTTGAGCGTGGTTTCGATCTTTACGGGTGCGTTCATTTCGAAACTCCCATGTACCAAATCTCGGGATCGGCCAAAGGCCCACTCAATTCAGGCTTTTCCAATTCAAAAGCGAAAAATTTGTTTTTGATTATACCGCCGACGTGCATCAAGGCGCGCTTTGCTTCTTCACCTGCATCGGTATACTCGGCGAACAATTCATTAAGCTCGAAAAGCATGTCCTGAAGAGCATTCTCATAGGTTGATAAGTCAGTCATCCATCGACCTCAGTGCTTGGAAGCTGTTGCTCGTTGACCTTTACCTGACCGCCCTCATTCCCGTCGATCCCGTCGAAATATTTCGCGATCGCGGCTTCCAGTTCGGCGATCTGGAACGGCTGACCGCTGGTCTTGGTAAGCGGGGTCGCATCGACCAGGAACTGGTCGCGCAACACGGTCTTGAACTGGCCGGTGTTCATTTCGGGCACCAGCACATGGTCGAAACCCATGAGCAGCTCGCCGAGATTGCCGGGCAGCGGCCAGATGTGGCGCACATGGATATGGCTGACCGAATGGCCCTTCGCGATGCTGCGGCGCACTGCCTGGTGGATCGGGCCATAGGTGCTGCCCCAGCCGACCACGGCGAGCGTCCCGGTCTTCTCACCCAGCGCGACCTGCTGGTCGGGCACGGCGATGTTCTCGACCTTGTTCTTGCGCGCATCGGTCATGCGCTGGTGGTTGTCGGGCGAGTAATCGATATTGCCGGTCGTCTCGTGCTTCTCGATCCCGCCAATGCGGTGGAGCAGGCCGGGCGTGCCGGGCTTGACCCAGGGCCGCGCGCCCTTTTGGTCGCGCTTGTAGGGCAGGAAGTTCTCGCCATCATTCGGCGTATCGAGAAATTCCGCCGGGAACGGCGCGAAATCCGCCGGGTCCGGCACTTTCCACGGTTCGGCGGCATTGGCGATATAGCCGTCGGTCAGCAGCATGACCGGAGTCATGTATTCGACTGCGATGCGGCAGGCTTCGATGGCGACTTCGAACGCGTCGGACGGGCTGCGCGCGGCGATCACCGGCATGGGCGCGTCGCCGTTGCGGCCATAGACCGCCTGATAGAGATCGCTCTGTTCGGTTTTTGTCGGCAGACCCGTGCTCGGTCCGCCGCGCTGCGAATTGACGATGACGAGCGGCAGCTCGGTCATGATGCCGAGCCCGATCGCCTCGGTCTTCAAGGCGATGCCGGGGCCGGACGAGCTGGTGACACCCAACTGCCCGGCATAGCTCGCGCCGATGGCGGCGCAGACTGCGGCGATCTCGTCCTCCGCCTGGAAGGTGGTGACGCCGAATTCCTTGAGCCGCGCCAGATGGTGCAGGATCGCGCTCGCCGGCGTGATCGGATAGCCGCCGAAGAACATCGGCAGTTCGGCCAGCTGCGCGCCTGCGACGAGGCCGAGCGACACGGCCTCGGCGCCGGTCACCGTGCGATAGAGGCCCGGCTCGCTTTCGACCGGATCGACATGCAATTGGCGGAACACATTGCCCTGCGGCCCCGACAATTCCGCCGTCTCGCCATAAGCGTGGCCCGCATCGAGCGCGGCGATATTCGCATCCGCGATGTCCGGCGCCTTGGCGAATTTCGACTTCAGCCAGTTATGGATCGGCTCGCGCGGACGGTCGAACATCCACAGCGCGAGGCCGAGCGTCCACATGTTCTTGGACCGCAGCGCATCCTTGTTGCCGAGGCCGAAGGGCTTGACCGCTTCGATCGTCTTTTCGCTGATGTCGAAGGCGAGCAGGTCGAACTTCGCCAGACTGCCATCTTCCAGCGGGTTGCTGTCGTATTTCGCCTTGTCGAGATTGCGCTTGGTGAAGGCACCGGTATCCGCGATCACCAGCCCGCCGGGCTTCAGGGCCGCCAGATTGGTCTTCAGCGCGGCCGGGTTCATCGCCACCAGCACGTCGGGCGCATCGCCCGCAGTGTGGATCGCGCGGCTGCCGAAATTGATCTGGAAGGCCGATACGCCGAACAGCGTACCCTGCGGCGCGCGGATTTCCGCCGGGAAATCGGGGAAGGTGGCGAGATCGTTGCCCGCCAGTGCGGTGGACAGCGTGAACTGCCCGCCGGTCAGTTGCATCCCGTCTCCGGAATCGCCCGCGAAGCGCACGACGACGGAATCTAGGCCTGACTCCGCCTTGGCATCCGCTGCTGTCTGAGTGGCGCCGTCCTGCGGCGTGGCTGCGGCGGCGTTGGCCATCCGGTGCATCCTTGCTTCATACGCGCCATCTTGCGGCGCCGTGTCTCTCGACGCCCAACAGGGCGCCCTCTCTTAAGGTGGCGACCTAGGTGGCGCCCCACCCTCCCGCAATCAATATTCTCTGCTAGCCAACAAATGGCGGCTGGAAAAGCGGGCCTCCTGCGCTAAGTCCCTCCGAAAGCGATTTACCGGAGAGCAAAGCCATGGCCGATACCGAACATTTCGTGCGCGAAGATGTGCGCGGGTTTCTCGACATGCTCGAACAGATCGGTGGTCAGGGCGTCGAAGAGGTCGGCGCAGAGATCGGCAGACAGCAGATGCGCGCCATGGGCAGCCTCGCCGAAGCGCCCGCGCGCGCCATGGCGGTCAAGCGCGATCTCGCCTGCCCCGGCTCCGCGGGCGACATTCCGCTGCGCTTCTACGACACGAAGGAAACGCGCGAGGCGGGGCCTTGCGTCGTCTTCTTCCATGGCGGGGGGTTCGTGATCGGCGATCTCGAAGTCTACGATTCGCTCTGCACCGAAATCGCGCACCAGCTCGACCTGCCGGTCATCTCGGTCGATTACCGGCTCGCGCCCGAACATCCCTTCCCCGCCGCGCCCGACGATTGCGAAGCGGCGGCACGCTGGATCGCGTCCTCGCCTGAGGAACTGGATCGCACATTCACCGGGCTCGTGCTGACGGGCGACAGCGCGGGCGGAAATCTGACCATCGTTACGACCAATGCGCTGGTGAACGATCCTGCGGACGTCCCCGTGCTCGTCCAAGCCCCGATCTATCCGGTGGCGAGCGACATTTCGGAGCATGAAAGCCTCAAGCAGTTTTCCGACGGCTATCTCCTGACGGGCCCGACCATGGCCTGGTTCACCAAGCAATATGGCGGCGATCCGAGCGATCCGCGCACCACGCCCATGATCGGCGATTGCGCGAACACCCCGCCCACCGTCATCTGCACCGCAGGGTTGGACCCCTTGCGCGATTCAGGCCGCGAATATGCCGCGCACCTCATCCAGCAGGGGACTGAGGTCGCCTATTTCGAATTTCCCGGCATCATCCATGGCTTCACGACCCTGCGGAAGGCGATCCCAAGCGGACAGAAGGATGTCGATGCCTTTCTCGGCGCGATCCGCATCAAGCTGGATCGGATCGCGGCATGAACGGGACGAGCGAACCGGGCTATCGCCCCTGCGTCGGTGTGATGCTGGTCAATGCCAAAGGCCAGGCCTTCGTCGGACGCCGGATCGACACCAAGGAAGGCGATTGGTGGCAGATGCCCCAGGGCGGGGTCGACGAGGGCGAGGATCTGCGCGATGCGGCCTTGCGCGAACTGCACGAAGAAACCGGCGTGACGAGCGACAAGGTCACGATCCTCAAATCGACCGAGGAACCGATCCGCTACGACCTCCCCGAAGAGCTGATCGGCAAATTGTGGGGCGGGAAATATCGCGGGCAGGAGCAGGTCTGGTACCTCGCCCGCTTCACCGGCAGCGACGAGGACGTGAACCTCAACGCCCATGATCCAGCCGAATTCTGCGACTGGAAATGGGTCGAGGTGGACGAGCTTCCCGAGATGATCATCCCGTTCAAGAAGCGGGTCTATCGCACCGTGGTCGAAGCGTTTCGCGAACTGGTCTGAGCCGACGGCCCTGCGCGCTTACAGCGTCCAGTCGAACTGTGCGCCATAGCCCGACCAGGGCTGGCTCTCGATAAGCCGCAGCGAGCTCGGCCGATTTATCTGGTAGCCCACCAGAAACAGGTGCAGCGTCTTCACGCCCGGGCAGGGGGACGGTGTTTCCTGAGTGCCCTCTTCGCTGACTGCGACAAGGGCGCGATCACCGATTCCGGCGATCCGTTGTAGCAGCTTGATGGTATTCGGATCGGTGAACATCTCCGCGAACAGCCGCGCCGGTTCGCGATCCTCCGCTGCGGCGATATAGCGGCGCATGATGTCGTCCGTGACGGAGAGACCGTTGGAGTTGCGCGGGCCGTAGAACGTGCCGAGAAACGCGAGATCATCCCGCTCGAACCACGCGCGGAACAGGCGAACAAGATCGGGGAGGCGACGGGCCTGCTCTTCGGGCGATCCGACCACTATCGAACAGGCCTCGGCCCGATTTGCCGCGAGACCGGCGATCGGCAAAGTGGCCGCAAGCCCCAGCGCTGCGCGACGGTTCATCGTCACCGGCTTTGCGTCAATTGTCCTGCGTGACCTGCGCGTCCGGCATCACCGCCTCGGCCGTCAGCACGCGCTCTTTCGGACCGGCTTCGATCGCGGCGGCCAGTTCGCCGGTTTCCGCGCATCCGCCCCCGCACAGCGATTCCAGCTTGGCGAGGTTGAGCCGCGCCTTTTCCAGCGCACCCTTTTCGACCAGCGCCTCGCCCTCGCCCGCGATCGCGGCGACATTACGCGGATCGCGGACCAGCGCCTCGCGATAATAGCGGATCGCCTTGCCCTGCAATTGCTCCTGCCGCGCCGCTTCGGCGAGGTGGATGAGGAGCGGCGTGTAGGCGGGATCGACCGTCAGTGCAGCTTCGTAAGCGTCGATCGCGGCCTGGGTATCGCCCGCCTTCATCGAGGCATCGCCCTGCGCGATCAACACGGCGGCGCGCGGCGCCGGCTCACGCTGCGCTCCCCAACTCACGCTCGCAGTCAGAGCGAGGGCCAGCGAAAGGGCGGCGGCAGCGGGGGCAAAACGCATGATCGTCTCCAGAACGTCGTGACGGGCCGTAGGGGAATGAACCTGGGATGGCATCACGATCGCCGATCTACCACGCTCAACCTGCACAGGCGATGAAAAACCCGTCGGTCTTGTCCCGATAGGGCGAAAGCCGCCACCCTTTCCCGCGCGCGGCGCCGAGCGGCAGGGCGAGCGGTTGCGCCGTCAGGGTCTGATGGCGCTGAAGGAAGGCGTCGAACCGCTCCGCTCCCTCCTCGTCCAAAAGCGAGCAGGTGACGAAGACGATCCGTCCGCCCGGCCGCACCAGTCCGGCCGCGATGTCGAGCACATGGTCCTGCGCCGCGCGCAGCCGCGCCAGCTCCGCCTCGTCCAGCCGCCAGCGCGCTTCGGGATTGCGCCGCCATGTGCCGGTGCCGGAGCACGGCGCGTCGACCAGGACCGCATCGGCCCGTCCGGTAAGATCGGACAGCGCCTCCATCTCACGCTTGGGATCGAGCAGGATCGTCTCGATCATCGCAGCCCCGGCGCGTTCGGCGCGCGGGCTCAGACGAGAGAGACGCCCGCGATCAGTGTCGCTGGCGATCAACCTTCCCAGACCGTCCATCGCCGCGGCAAGCGCCAGCGTCTTGCCCCCGCCCCCGGCGCACAGATCGACGATGGTCTCTCCCGGCTGCGCGCCGACGGCCAAACACGCGAGCTGCGATCCGGTGTCCTGCACCTCGACTTTGCCATCGCGATACTCGGCCCATTGTTCGACCTGCGTACCGATCGGAAGCCTCAGACCGTTGGGCGCGGCGGTCGGTTCGGTCTCGACCGGCAAGGCCAGCGTCGCGCGTTCGGCCTTCAGCGTGTTGACGCGAACATCCAGCGGTGCGCGATCGAGCAGGGCCATGGCCTCCTCTCCTTCGACGCCCGAGGCCGCGAGCCGTTCGACCAGCCAGTCCGGCGCTACGCCGCCTTCGGCAGAGACCTCCTTTGCCCCGATCGGAGCCGGACCGTAATTCGATCCGTCGAACAGCGGGAGGATGGAAGGATCGCCCTGCCCCAACCGCAGCATGGCCGCGCGCCCGTGTTTGGGCACGGGCCCGCAGGCGCGGATGGCGGCATAGACCAGCTCGCGAATGGCGCGGCGGTCCTTCGATCCGGCGAAGCGGTTCTGCTTGAACCAGTCGCCGAGAATGCGATCGGCGGGCGCGCCTTTGGTGCGCGCGCTGGCGATGATCGTATCGAGCAGTTCGATCGCGGTCTGGACGCGGGCAGCGGGAGTCATGCCTCAGCGCGTCGGATAATTCGGCGCCTCGCGCGTGATCGCAACGTCGTGAACGTGGCTTTCGGTGAGGCCCGCATTGGTGATGCGGACGAATTGCGCGCGCTTGCGCAGATCCTCGATCGTGGCACTGCCGGTATAGCCCATCGCCGCCTTGATGCCGCCGACCAGCTGATGGACCACGGCGGCCGCCGGACCCTTGAACGGCACCTGCCCCTCGATCCCTTCGGGCACCAGCTTCTGCTGCGACACGTCCTGCTGGAAATAGCGGTCCGCACTGCCCCGCGCCATCGCACCCACGCTGCCCATGCCGCGATAGCTCTTGTAGCTGCGGCCCTGATAGATGAATGTTTCGCCTGGCGCCTCTTCGGTGCCCGCCAGCATCGATCCGACCATGATGCAGCTCGCGCCCGCTGCCAGCGCCTTGGCCGCATCGCCGCTGGTACGAAGGCCACCATCGCCGATAACCGGCACGCCGTTTTTCTCCGCCGCTTCGGCGCAATCCATGATCGCCGTCAATTGCGGCACGCCGACGCCCGCCACCACGCGGGTCGTGCAGATCGAGCCCGGCCCGATTCCGACCTTGACCGCATCTGCGCCCGCATCGATCAGCGCCCGCGTCGCTTCCGCCGTGGCGACATTGCCCGCGATGACCTGCACGCTGTTCGACAGCTTTTTCACCCGCTCCACTGCGCGCGCAACGTCCTTGTTGTGCCCATGCGCGGTGTCGATGACGACCACGTCCAGTTCGGCATCGATCAGCGCCTCGGTCCGCTCGAACCCCTTGTCGCCGACCGTGGTCGCGGCGGCGACGCGCAGGCGACCGTTCGCGTCCTTCGTGGCTTCGGGATAGGCGACCGCCTTTTCGATATCCTTGACCGTGATCAGGCCAACGCACTTGCCCTCACCGTCCACGACCAGCAGCTTTTCGATCCGGCGCTGGTGCAGGAGACGGCGCGCCTCTTCCTGGCTGGTGCCGAGCGGCACGGTGGCGAGATTGTCCACCGTCATCAATTCGCGCACCGGCTGGCCGGGATTTTCCGCGAACCGGACATCGCGATTGGTGAGAATGCCGACCAGCTTTCCGCCTCTGTCGGTCACGGGGATGCCGCTGATGCGGTTCGCGGCCATGATCGCCTGCGCCTCGCCCAGAGTCGCGTCGGGATGGATGGTGATCGGATTGACGACCATGCCGCTCTCATACCGCTTCACGGCGCGCACGGCGGCGACCTGCTCGTCGACCTCGAGATTGCGGTGGAGCACGCCGATCCCGCCCAATTGCGCCATCGCGATCGCCATGTCGGCCTCGGTCACAGTGTCCATCGCGCTGGAGATGACGGGGATGTTGAGCCCGATCTCGCGCGTCAACATGGTCGCGGTGCGGGCCATGGAGGGCAGGATGTCGCTCTCCGCCGGGCGCAGCAGCACGTCGTCGAAAGTCAGACCAAGGGGGATGTCGAGATGTGCCACTATGAGAATCGCCTGCCGGGGGGAGAAATGTGGCGGCCCATGTAACGACAGATCGGCGTTCTCGCTAGTGCCATGCCCCGGCTCGCGGGATTACTCCGCCGTCCAGCCCCCATCCACGCTCCAGTTCGCGCCGTTGACGTTGCGGCCCGCGTCCGAACACAGGAACACGGCCAGCGCGCCGATCTCTTCGGGCTGGACGAATTGCTTGGTCGGCTGCTTGGCGAGCAGGACGTCGTTCATCACCTGCTCGCGCGTCATGTTGCGCGCCTTCATCGTGTCGGGAATCTGGTTTTCGACCAGCGGGGTCCAGACATAGCCGGGACTGATGCAGTTCGCGGTCACTCCGTCCTGCGCCAGTTCCAGCGCGAGGGTCTTGGTGAGGCCCGCGATCCCATGCTTCGCCGCGACATAGGCGCTCTTGTAAGGGCTGGCAGTCAGCGAATGGGCGCTCGCGGTGGTGATGATCCGGCCCCACCCGTTCTTCTTCATATGCGGCACCGCGAGCCGCGAAGTATGGAAGGCGGCGCTCAGATTGAGAGCGATGATCTGGTCCCATTTCGCGACCGGAAATTCCTCGACCGGGCTGACGAACTGCATCCCGGCATTGTTGACGAGGATGTCGATCCCGCCCGCGTCCTGCATCATCTCTTCGATTTCCGACACATTCGTCAGGTCGGCGCCCGAATGGGCGGCGCCGAGTTCGTCGCACAGTTTCGCGATCTCGTACTGATCGCCGAAGCCGTTGAGAACCACCTCGGCCCCCTCGGCGTGAAGGGCCCGCGCGACAGCAAGACCGATGCCGCTGGTCGATCCGGTCACGAGAGCGCGCTTGCCTTTGAGGAAATCGGGTTGAAACATTTCAGGCTCCGGGAGTTATGTTTGCAATCACGGCCATCGCCCAGCAGGATGGCGCGGTCAATCATGGGGGATACAGGATGCGGCTCAATCCGTTCGATACGAGCAAAATCGATGTCGGCACGACGAGTGGCGGATTGCCTGGCGGAAAGGCCGGGGGTCTTGGCTGCGGCACCATCATTCTCGCAGCCATCGGCTATTTCGTCTTCGGGCTCGATCCGATGCAGACCGCGGCTACCGTCGAAGGCATGCAGCAGAGCGCCCCGCAACAGGCCCCCGGCAGCGAGGACGAGCAGGCGGTCTGCTCCAGCAACGATTATGCGACCGAAACCTGCAACGCGCTGACATCGCTCAACGAAACCTGGTCGCAGACCTTTGCCAATCAGGGATACGGGGATCGCTTCCAGGAACCGGGCCTGCGTTTCGCAACGACCCGGAGCTTTCGGACCGCGTGCGGCAACGCTTCTGTCGGGATGGGCCCATTCTACTGCCCCGGCGATCAGCGCATCTATATCGACACGAATTTCTACGATCAGCTTGCGCAGATGTCAGGCGATCGCGGAGATTTCGCGCGCTATTATGTGGTGGCGCACGAATACGGGCACCATGTCCAGAACATAACCGGCATTCTCGGATCGATGGACAGCGCCAAGCGCCAGAACCCGCGCGCGGCGAACCAGTTGCAGGTCCTCACCGAATTGCAGGCCGATTGCTATGCCGGCGTCTGGGCGGGCAAGAACCGCAATCTGATCGAGCCCGGCGATATCGAGGAGGGCATGCAGGCAGCTGCGGCCATCGGGGACGATCGCCTGACCGGTGGCCGCGTGTCGAGCGAGAACTTCACCCACGGCACCAGCCAGCAGCGCAGCGATGCGCTGAGGCTGGGCTTGCGGGGCGACGACAGGGCCTGCGACGCGATAACCAATATCGGGTAGGAGCAGCGGCTCAGGCGCCGCCAGCTTCCTTGCGCGACGCTTCGACCTCGGCGAGCGCCTCGTCCATCGAACGCAGGGCTTCGGTGCGAGATTTTTCGGAAAGCTGGGGATCGCGAGCGATTGCGCTTCGCGCCTGCAAAATGCTACTGCGCGCCGCCGAAAAGGCGTTCGAACGGCAAAGCACGGTCAGCTCGCGCCCGTTTCCATCGACGGTTTTCGCAAGAGCCTCACGCAAACCCTCGGGGCACTCAAGCTCGAAACCGGTCTTGGAAGACATGGAGCTTTCGACTTGTGCCCTGATCCTTTCCGCATCAACATTCATTGCGCTGCCCTCGGTCCGGAATTTCTCAAGCGCCTTCTCTAATTTCGCGCGATCGGCAGGCTCGATCTCGAGATCGCCGAAGCGGACAATCCGCTGAACCCGCTGCTGTTCCGCGCCCGGCTTACCGCTGCGGCGGATGCGGATCACCTGGCGCTGGCCATCCTTCACGATCTCGCGTTCCACTTCCGCGACCTCGTCCTGCATTTCGTCGAGCTCCTGTTCCATCTCCGCGATTTCCTCACGGGTCTCGTCGTCGAACTCGCCCGGTTGGGGCGGCGTCGGCGGGAGCGGTGCATCGGGGGCAGCCGGCGGAGTTGGGGGAGCGGGCGGCGTCGGGACTTCGATCTCCTGCCCGATCGTCTCTGCATAGGTGATCGATGCGGTCAGCGGCAGCGCAAGTGCGCCGCCCACCAATAGCGCGCGGCTGGCCATCCGGCGGCGCGGTGATATCTCGGTCATGGTCAGGCTCCTCAAACGGTGGATGATCGATTTGTCGCCGAGCACCGGGCAGGCCATCGGGGCGGCGAGCGCCGGGCGGCCGCCGGTTCCTGCACGGGTAGCGAAGCTGGCGATGACGGCGGCGTAGGTCGCCCGCTCCTCGGCGTCACTGCGCGCCACGACGCGGGCATCGCAGGCCGCTTCCTGATCGCGCCGCATCGCCGTCCAGCCCATCCAGCCCAGCGGATTGAACCAGTGCAGCGCGAAGAGCGGCTGGACGAGCATGTTGACGAGCAGATCGCGACCACGATGATGCGCAAGCTCATGCGCGATCACGAGGTCGCGCGCCCTGCGATCGCGGCTGTTCATGAGGCCAGTGGGAAGCGCGATAACCCGGTCGATCACTCCGAAGGCGAGCGGGCCGTCCACCGCATCGGTTTCGACCAGCCGCACAGTGCCGACCTCCCCGACCGGACGCGCCCCATTGAGCAATTCCGCCCGTATCCGGTGATAGAGAGCGAACCGACGCACGAAGAAAATCGCCGCGCCGAGCAGCCAGAGCGCCAACAGGACCGCGGCGACGTCGAAGCTGACGGCAGGTTCGACCGGCGCGATCTCGCCAAGCTCGTTCCCCGCCAGCGGCAAAGCGCCCGCCGAGGAAGTCATCGCCAGGGGCTCAACGGAATAGGGCACCGGTTCGGCATCGGGCGCCAGCCAAGCGGGCAGCAGCAGCGGCGGCATCACGAGCCGCGCGGCGGGCAGGAACCACAGGGCATAGGCGGCCCCGGCGCCGAACTGGCGCGCGACCGGACGGCGCAGGACGAGGACCAAAGCGATCAGCGCACCGGTCCATACCAGAGTCTCGATCAGGAAATCGCTCATTTGCGCAGCTCCTTCAGCAGAGTCTCGATCTCGCTGAGATCCTGTTCCGTGAGCGCTTCGTTTTCGGCGAGATGCGCAAACAGCGGCGCCGCACGCCCGCCGAACAGGCGATCGACCAGCCGCCGCGATTCCCCACCGACGTAATCCGCACGTTCCAGCACGGGGCTGTAGAGGAACTTGCGACCCTCCGGCTCGGTCGCGACCGCACCCTTCGCGACAAGACGCGAAAGAAGCGTCTTCACCGTCGGCATCGACCAGCCCCGCGCCTCGCAAACTGCATCGCACACGTCGGCAGCACTGCGCGGGCTCACGTCCCAAAGGGCCTCCATCACGGCATGTTCCGCCTCGCTGATGCGTTCGGAGGATTGAGCCTGATCCTGAGCCATCGATTCCCTCGTGCGTTTACATCTGTAGCCGTGCCTACGCGATTCGACTACGGTTGTAAACATCCGCGTTTCGCAGGGAACGCCCCGCCTCGCCGCGCGCTCTGTCAGGGAATACACGAAAGGGCTTTGAATTTGACCGATACGATCGACCGCGACGCCGTTCTGGCCGCGCCGCAAATGCGGCTAGTGGGGAGCGTTGACGAAGCGATGTACAATGAATTCCGCGACCAGCTCGCCGCCGCGCCCGATGAAGGACCCTTGGTGCTCGCGCTGACGACGCTCGGGGGCAACCCCGAAATCGCACGCGCCATGGGTGACGATGTGCGCCTGCTGCGCGAAACGGGGCGCGAGATCATCTTTCTCGGCAAGGCGGCGGTCTATTCGGCCGGCGCCACTTTCATGGCGAGCTTTCCCGTCCACGCCCGCTTCCTGACCAAGGGGACGACACTAATGGTGCACGAGCGCCAGATCACCCGCACCATCAACCTCTCGGGCCCGCTCAGAAGCTGCATAGCCCAATTGAAGGCGGCGCTCAACGAGATCGAACAATCGATCAAGATCGAGGAAAACGGCTTCTCGGACTTCGTCGACGGGTCGGACGTGGCGTTCGATGAATTGCGCGATCGCGCACCCAACAATTGGTACATCCCCTGCGACGAGGCGAAGGAACGGGGCCTGATCGCCGAAATCATCTGATGTTGCGCCGTCGAATCAGCGCAATCCGATGGTCGGGCCTGTGACGGGGCGCTCAATCCGAGCGCCCCGTCCTATTCAATCTATCAATAGACCCGCTTCTTGGGCTCGATATATTTCACGTCGTCGGTCAGCGTGTATTCGTGGACCGGACGGTAATCGATGCGGACACCGCCGCCCCTTCCGCCCCATCCGTCGAACCAGGCGATGGTGTGCTTCATCCAATTGGCATCGTCGCGATCGGGGAAGTCCTCGTGCGCGTGGGCACCGCGGCTTTCCTTGCGGTTCTCCGCGCTCGCCATGGTGACATTCGCCTGCGCCATCAGATTGTCGAGTTCCAGCGTCTCGATCAGATCGCTGTTCCAGATCATCGAGCGGTCGGACACGTTTACGTCCTCGAGCCGCTTGTTCACCGCCTTCAGCACGTCGACACCTTCGGACAGCAGCTTGCTGTCGCGGAACACAGCGGCGTGGCGCTGCATCCCCTTCTGCATTTCCGCGCGGATTTCGGCCGTCGGCGAACCGCCGCTGGCGTGGCGGAAATGGTCGAGGCGAGTAAGCGCGAGATCGGCGCTGTCCTTCGGCAATTCCTCGTGGCTCGAATGCGGCGTGATCAGATCGCGCAGGCGATGGCCGGTCGCGCGGCCGAACACCACGAGATCGATCAGCGAGTTCGAGCCCAGGCGGTTCGCGCCGTGCACCGAAACGCAAGCCGCCTCGCCCACCGCAAACAGACCGGGGACGATCTTTTCCGGATCGGTCTTGTCGCCCGCGATGACTTCGCCGTGATAGTTACACGGGATGCCGCCCATATTGTAATGGACCGTCGGAGTGACGGGCAGCGGCTGCTTTGTCAGGTCGACGCCCGCGAAGATCTTGCCGCTTTCGGTAATGCCCGGCAGGCGCTCTGCCAGAATGGCGGGATCGATGTGGTCGAGGTGGAGGAAGATGTGGTCTCCATCCGGGCCCACGCCGCGCCCTTCGCGCATTTCGAGCGCCATGGAGCGGCTGACGACATCGCGGCTCGCGAGGTCCTTCGCGCTGGGCGCATACCGCTCCATGAAGCGCTCGCCCTCGCTATTCGTGAGATATCCGCCCTCGCCGCGCGCGCCTTCGGTGATGAGCACGCCCGCCCCGTAGATCCCAGTCGGGTGGAACTGGACGAATTCCATGTCCTGCAAGGGCAGGCCTGCGCGCAGGACCATGCCGCCGCCATCGCCGGTGCAGGTGTGCGCGCTGGTCGCGGTGTAATAGCAGCGGCCATAGCCGCCGGTCGCCAGCACCACGGCATGGGCGCGGAAGCGGTGAATGGTGCCATCGTCCAAGCACATCGCGATCACGCCCACGCACTTGTCGCCGTTCATGATCAGGTCGAGCGCGAAATATTCGATGAAGAAATCCGCGTCGTATTTCAGGCTCTGCTGATAGAGCGCGTGCAGCATCGCGTGGCCGGTGCGGTCGGCGGCGGCGCAGGTGCGCTGCACCGGCGGGCCTTCGCCCATGTTCTGCATGTGCCCGCCGAAGGGGCGCTGATAGATGGTCCCGTTCTCGTTGCGGCTGAAGGGCACGCCGGCGTGCTCCAGCTCGTAGACCGCGGCAGGCGCTTCGCGCACCATGTATTCGATCGCGTCCTGGTCGCCGAGCCAGTCGGAGCCCTTGACGGTGTCGTACATATGCCACGACCAGTGGTCGGGCGTGTTGTTGCCGAGGCTGGCGGCGATGCCGCCCTGCGCGGCGACGGTGTGCGAGCGGGTCGGGAACACCTTGGAGATATTCGCCGTCTTCAATCCGGCTTCGGCAGCGCCCATCGTGGCGCGCAGGCCCGATCCGCCTGCGCCTACGACGACCACGTCATAAGTGTGGTCGATGATCTCGTAGCCCTTGATCCGTTCCTGGTTCGGACCGGTGCCGCGATCCTTGGTTTCTTCGGGCGGCGCCTCGGGCGGCGCGACGTCACGGTCATTGGGGTCGATATCGGTGGGGGGCGGTGTCGAAACCATCAGGCGGCTCCTGAAAAGACGAGGCGGGCGACGGCGAACAGGCCGAAGGCGGCCCCGCCGATCGTCGCGAGATTGAGCAGCGCGATCGCCGCGAACTTGTTACCCGGGGTGTGCACGTAATCCTCGACGAGGACCTGCATTCCCATCCGGGCATGCCAGAACACGCTCACGATCATCAGCGCCAGCGCGGTGGCGGGAATGACGCCCGACGCCCATTCGCGCATGGTCGCGTAATCGTAGCCCGGCAGCAGAGCGAGGCTGATCGCGAGGAACAGCACGGTCACCAGATTGCCGATGGCGGTGAAGCGCTGCTGCAGCCAATGGTGCGCGCCTTCATGCGAGGAACCGAGCCCGCGCACCTGGCCGATGGCCGTGCCCTTGGAACCGTAGCGGTTGAGAGTGGATCTGCTCATGTTCAGTCCTAGACGAGAAGAACCATGGCCCAGAAGACCACGGTGAGAACGATGCCGGATGCGACCGATACGATGGAGAAGGTCTTGTTGACCTCCAATTCGTAGCCCGCGCCGATATCCAGCACGAAGTGGCGGATACCGCTCGACAGGTGATTGAAGAACGCCCAGCTCAGGCCGACCAGCACGATCAGTCCGATCGGCGATCCCATCACGGATGCGAAGGTATCGTAGGCTTCCGGCCCGGATGCCAGTGCACCGAGCCACCACAGGAACACGGCCAGGCCGACCGTCGCCATCCCGTCACCGCTGACGCGGTGCAGGATCGAGACCAGCATGTGCGGCCCCCATTTCCAGATGGAGAGATGCGGGGAAAGCGGGCGTTCGGCCATGGCGGGAAATTTCCGTTGCGTATCGATACTCGGGCACTCCCTTAGCGAACCATGCGCGCGAGGCAAGGCGGCTGCCCTCGACAAGGCGCGCAAATTTGCGAATAGGGTGTTGCATGACATGCATTCTCCTCACCGGCTCGTCGCGCGGGATCGGCGCCGCGGCGAAATCGGCGCTCGAAGCGCGCGGCGCGAAAGTGATCGGCCAGGCGACGACCAGCGACCGGACCGACACCGTGCCCGCCGATTTTTCCGAACCCTTCGCCGCGCGCGAATTGTGGGATGCCGCGCTGGCCCGCGCCGGCGGCACGATCGACGTTCTGGTCAACAATGCCGGACGCTTCGCGGCCAGCCCTCTCGATGCGTCGGACATGCAATGGCTCGATGCCTGGGAGGATACGCTCAGGATCAATCTTACCGCCGCTGCGCAGTTGAGCCGGTTCGCGGTGCAGCACTGGCAGCAGCGCGGGGTCCCGGGGCGGATCGTCCATGTCGCCAGCCGCGCCGGCCATCGCGGGGATTCGCCCGCGCACTGGCATTACGCCGCCAGCAAGGGCGGAATGCTGGCGATGCACAAATCGATCGCCCGCGCCTATGCGAGCGAAAATATCCTGAGCTTCGCGATCACGCCCGGCTTTACCGACACGGCGATGGCGGGCGATTATCTCGACAGCCGGGGCGGACCGGGTCTTCTGGCCGATATCCCCCTGGGCCGCGTGGCCGAACCGGAGGAAATCGCGAAGCTGATCGAATTCTGCGCGCTCGATGCGCCGCCCAGCATGACCGGCGCCACGCTGGACGCGAACGGAGCGAGCTATGTCCGCTAGCTGGAAGCTGCGTGCCGAAGTCGCGAAGCCGGTCGCCGAGGCCGCGCTGGCAGCGCAGGAACTGGCGCCCGACTGGGACCCCGATATCGTCCTCACCGCCTGCGAGATCGACGAGCAGCATCCCGACGACTGGCTGTTCGAAGCGTGGCTTCCTGACAAGCCGACCTCCGCAGATCGCGAGGCCGTTGCGGCGCTCTTCGCTGGCGATACGCCTGACCTTGTCGCCGAAGAAGTTCCCGAGACCGACTGGGTGACCGAAAGCCAGCAGCGCGTCACGCCGATCCGTGCGGGCCGCTTCCATGTCCATACGCCCGATCACCCGGCGGACCCCGATGCGGTCGATCTGGTCATTCCTGCCAGCCAGGCCTTCGGGACCGGCCAGCACGCCACGACCGCGGGCTGCCTCGCCATGCTCGACCTGATGAAGCGCGAGGGGGTGTCGGTGCGCCATCACGCCGATATCGGGACGGGCACCGGGTTGCTCGCCTTTGCCGCGATGCGGCTGTGGCCGAACGCGCTGGCCACCGCTTCGGATATCGATCCGGTCTGCGCCGGTGTGCTGGCGGACAATGCGGAAAGCAACGGCGTAGCTCTGGGCGGAGCGCGCGGCGAACTCCTGTTCACCGTGGCGAACGGGATGAAAGATCCTCTGTTGCAGGCCCGCGCGCCCTTCGATCTCCTGATCGCCAATATCCTTGCCGGGCCGCTCGCCGAGATGGCGGAGGATCTCTGCGCTGCCGTCACTCCCGGCGGCAGCATCGTGCTGGCCGGATTGCTGGAGACCCAGGAGGCGCGCGTTCGTGCTGCCTATCGCCGTCAGGGCGCGCGGCTCGCTAGGCGGCTCGTCAAGGGCGACTGGTCGATCCTGTGGCTGCGCACATCCCGCATCCGCTGAAGCGCTGGCGAATCTGGCTGGGCGGTCTGCTGGCAGCGCCCGTTCTGGTGCTGGCGCTGTTCCTGATCGCCGCCTGGATCGGCTCCTCCCTCCCGCGCAATTCCGAATGGAGCGAACCGACCGACGGGATCACCATCATGGTCGAGACGAACGGCATCCATACCGGCATCGTCATGCCCGTGACGACGCGGATAAAGGACGGGCGCGAAACCTTTCCGACCGCCGGGCTCCCGCGTGAGGACGGACAATTCCCCACGCATATCGCAATCGGATGGGGCGAAAAGGAGGTGTTCCTCAACACGCCGACCTGGAGCGATCTTTCCCCCTCGACCGCGCTGAGAATCGTCTTTCACGGCGGCAGCGGCCTGCTGCGCGTTGCCCATTACGTCCGTCCCGCGCCATCGCCCAACCATCGCCCGCTCCGCCTCCGCGAAGAGGAATATGCCCGCCTCGTCGCGCGGATCGAACAGGCACTGCCGCCCGAACCGCGCGGGGCGGTTCGCACCGTCTATACGAGTTACGAGCCGAACGCGGTCCATTACGACGCGACCGGGCGCTACACGCTTGGCAACACCTGCAATCAATGGGTCGGCGACACGCTGGCCTTTGCCGGGATCACAATGGGCCGCTGGACGCCGCTGGCGGGCGGGGTGATGAAATGGATACCCGAACCCAACCCGCAGGATTGATCACCCTGCCGGTTGCGGCACCACCTCCGGTGGCTCGGGCGATCCGTTTTCGAGATCGAAACGCGCGGTCGCCACCGTCACCGCCTGCATCATCCGCATCCGCTCCAGCGTCGGCTCGCGCGTGCGTCCGATCAGGACGGCCAACGCATACCGATGCCCATCGGGCGATGTCAGAATGCCGATATCGTTATAGCCCGACTGCTCCCCATCGAAGAACTGCCCCGTCCCGGTCTTGTGACCGATCGACCAGCCGGGCGGCACCCCGCCCTTCAATCTCTGCGGTCCGCTGCGCGTCTGCTGCAGGGTCGCGAGGATCAGCGCGGTGGAAGCGGGCGACAGCAGTTCGCCGCGCGCCAGCCGAGCCAAAGCCTTTGTGATGCCCACCGGAGTCGCCCCGTCGAGCGGATCGGCGAGATAGCCTTCGAACGCCGCTCGCCGCGCCGCATCGGGCACCCGGTCGCGCGCGTCGAAGAAGGCGTTGCCCTGCGAAAAGGCCTGATCCCAACGCAAGCCCGCGATGGCGCTCTGCTTGGTGCGCTCGTCCGCGCCGAAGCGCACGCCCTTGATATTCTTCGCGGCGAGGAAATCCTCGACCGCTTCGACCCCGCCCACCCGGCGCAGGATGCGATCGTTGGCGGTGTTGTCGCTGCCGGTGAGCGCGCGCTGCATCAGATCGGCATAATCGGTCCGAAAGCTGCCGCGCGCCCGCACCAGATCGCGGATCGGCTGATGAAACAGCGTAAGATCCTTCGGCCCGATCGCGACGCCTTCGTCCAGTTCCAGCCGCCCCTGGTCCACCTCGTCCAGCGCCGTCAGCGCGACCCATAATTTGCTGACGCTCTGCTGCGGAAACCAGTCGTCGCCCCGAATGGCATAGCTCCGCCCGGTTTCCACATCGGTGACGGCAATGCCGACCGTCCCTTCGAGCGAGGCCGCGATTTCCTCCAGTTCCTGCTCGAAGGCGCGCTCGGCCTCGGTCGGGATATAGACGAGGTCCGGGGTCGGCTGCACTTCCGGTTCGGGCGCGGAGGCCTTGCGCGGCAGCGATACGACGATCACGGCCAAGGCCAGGACGGGGAGCAGGATGAAAAGAAAGCGATAGGGTGCGGCCACGCCCGTCCAACGGAGCGCGCGGCGCTTGTTTCCGAAAAGGCGTAGGGGAATTGGCTATCCCGCCGCCGCGACGATTGCGGCCCATCCGGCTTCGTCGATCACTTCGATGCCCAATTCGGCGGCCTTCTTCATCTTCGATCCCGCGCCCGGCCCGGCGACGAGCAGGTCGGTCTTGGCGCTGACCGATCCGCTGGCCTTGGCGCCCAGCCGCTCGGCCTGCGCCTTGGCTTCGTCACGGCTCATGGTTTCGAGCTTGCCAGTGAAGACGACGGTCTTGCCCGCGACGGCGCTGTCTTTCGTTTCCACCTCGAAACGCGGGGGAGAAACCTGGCGCAGGATATCGTCCCACACCGCGCGATTGTGCTCTTCGTGGAAGAAATCGCCCAGCGCCTCGACCACGGCGCTGCCGATACCGTCGATGGCGGTTAGTTCGGCGACCGCCTCATCCTCGCCATTCCGGGCGCGTTCCGCCACCTCGCGCAAGGCGGGCAGCGTGTGGAAATGCTTCAGAAGATCGCGCGCAGTAACGGTGCCCACATGCCGGATGCCGAGCCCGAACAGCAGCCGCGCCGCATCGGGCTCGCGCCGCGCCTCGATACTGGCGAGGAGGTTGTCGACCGACTTCTCCTTCCAGCCATCCAGCGCGAGGATATCCGCGCGCCGATCCTTCAGGCGAAAGATATCGGCGGGGCTCTCCAGCCAGCCGAGCGCAAAGAACTGATCGATGGTCTTCTCGCCCAGCCCGTCGATATCGAGCGCGCCGCGGCTGACGAAATGCTTCAGCCGCTCGGTGCGCTGCGCCGGGCAGATGAGGCCGCCGGTGCAGCGGACATCGACCTCGCCCTCTTCCGCTACCGCTTCGCTGCCGCATTCGGGGCAGTGATCGGGGAAGACATAGGGCTCGCGCTCTGCATCGGGCGTCAAATTCTCGACCAACTGCGGGATCACGTCGCCCGCGCGCTGCACCACCACCCGGTCGCCGGGTCTGACGCCCAAGCGCGCGATCTCGTCGCGATTGTGGAGCGTGACATTGGTGACGGTCACACCGCCCACCAGCACAGGAGCCAGCCTGCCCACCGGCGTCAGCTTGCCCGTGCGCCCGACCTGAATGTCGATGCTCTCCAGCGTGGTCTCGGCCCTCTCGGCGGGGAATTTGTGGGCCAGAGCCCAGCGCGGCGCCTTGCCGACCGAACCCAGCCGCGCCTGCCAGTCCAGCCGGTCCACCTTGTAGACGACGCCGTCGATCTCGTAGGGCATGTCGGGCCGCGCGGTGCCGATCGTCTCGTAATGGGCGAGCAGCGGGTCGAGCCCGCCTTCCCCGTCCAGCCGCACGAAATGAGGCGAGACCGGAAAGCCCCAGCTCTCGATCGCGCGCACCACCTCTTCCTGCGTCTCGCCCGGAACCTCGGACGCGGCGCCCCAGCCATGCGCCCAGAATTTGAGCGGGCGCGACGCAGTGACGCTCGCATCCTTCTGCCGTAGCGATCCGGCGGCGGCGTTGCGGGGATTGGCAAACAGTTTCTGCCCCGCCTCATGCTGCGCAGCATTGAGTGCGGTAAAGTCCTGTTTGGCCATGTAAACTTCGCCGCGCACTTCGAAGATTTCGGGCACGTCGCCAGTCAGCTTTTCAGGGATGTCGGCGATGTGACGCACATTCGGCGTGACGTCCTCGCCGACCTGTCCGTCGCCCCGCGTGGCGGCCTGCACCAGCACGCCCTTCTCGTAGCGCAGCGAACAGGACAGACCGTCGATCTTGTCCTCCGCCGTGACAGCAATCGGCTCGCTCTCGCCCAGCGAAAGAAACCGCCGCACCCGCGCCAGCCATTCGCCGACCTCCTCGCCGGAAAACCCATTGTCGAGGCTCATCATCCGGACGCTGTGCGTGACCTTCGACAGAGGCGATGCAGCGGCACTGTGCCCGACCTTCCGACTCGGCGAGTCCGCGCGCACCAAGTCGGGAAAAGCCGCCTCAAGCTCCGCATTGCGACGAACCAGCGCATCGTATTCCTGATCGGTAATCTCGGGCGCATCCTCGCCGTGATAGAGCCGATCGTGATGCGCGATCTGCTTCGCGAGCCGCATCAATTCATTGGCGGCATCCGCCTCGGACAACTCGCTCACACCCCCTCCAGCAGCCGATCCGCCTGCGCTCTCGCCTCGGGCGTGACTTCAGCGCCCGACAGCATCCGGGCGATCTCTTCCTGACGGCCTGCTTCGTCGAGCAGTACGACACCGGTCTTCGTCACCGTGCCCTCTGACGATTTCGCGATCATGTAATGCGTGCGCCCGCGCGCCGCGACTTGGGGGCTGTGGGTTACGGCGAGCAATTGTCCGTTATCGGCGAGGCGTGCCAGTCGTTCGCCGATCGCGCTCGCCACCGCGCCGCCGACGCCGCGATCGATCTCGTCGAAGATCACCGTCGCCGCCCCGCCCTTCTCCGCCAGCGCGACTTTCAGCGCCAGAATGAAGCGCGACAATTCGCCGCCGCTGGCGATCTTGTTGAGCGGAGCGAAGGGCGCACCGGGATTGGTGGCGATGAGGAATTCGACCGCATCCATCCCGGCGGCACTCCAGCGATCTTCGGGCAGCTTCTCGACTGCGGTCTGAAAACGCGCCGCATCGAGCTTCAAGGGCGCAAGCTCCCCCGCCACCGCTGCGTCCAGCCGCTCTGCAGCCTGTTTGCGTTGCCGGTGCAGTGCGGTTGCAGCGTCGCGATAGCGGGCTTCGGCCTTGCCTGCGGCGTCCTCCAGCGCGTCGAGCTCGGCCTCCCCGCCCTCGATCGCGTCGAGCCGGGCGCGCATGTCGCGCATCACGGCGGGCAGCTCGTCGACCTCGCAACGATGCTTCCTCGCAATCGCGCGCAGTTCGAACAGGCGCCGCTCCGCCGCGTCGAGCGCTGCCGGATCGTGCTCCAAAGCCTCGGCAGCGGCGCGCAGTTTCTCCTCCGCCTCACCCGCCTCGATCACCGCCCGATCGAGCGCGCCAAGCGCTTCTGCGAGCATCGGATGTTCGGGCGCAATCCGGTCGAGCCTGCGCGCCGCCACGCGCAAGGATGCGAGCGGCGAATCCGAGCCTTCCCAGATATGACGCAATTCCTCGAGATCGCCGGACAGTTTCTCGCCCTTCTGCATGGCAGCGCGCGTTTCGGCGAGGCGCGTCTCTTCGCCCGCCTGCGGTTCGATGGCGGCTAGCTCGGACAGGTGAGCGAGCAGAAGATCCTGATCGGCACGCGACTGTTCCAGCGCGCCACGCGCCTCGTCCAGCCGGGCCTGCGCGGTGCGCCACACATTCCAGGCGCTCGCCACCCCGGCGGTGTCTGCCCCCGCGAAGCGATCGAGCAGCGCGCGATGCCCTCGCGGATTGACGAGGCCGCGATCGTCGTGCTGGCCGTGCAATTCCACCAGCGATCCCGCCAGTTCGCGCAGCAGCGCCACGCCGACCGGCTGGTCGTTCACCCAAGCCTTGCTGCCGCCATCGGCCTTGATCTGGCGACGGATCACCAGCGCCTCGCCCTGTTCCAGTTCGACTCCGGCATCATCCAGAGCTTCGAGCAGAGGCGGTGGCAATTTGGCGAATTCGAAACTCGCGCTGACGCTGGCCTTGTCGGCACCGCCACGTACCAGCGCGGTCTCGGCGCGATTGCCGAGGACCAAGCCGAGCGCGTCCAGCAGGATCGACTTGCCCGCCCCGGTCTCCCCGGTAAGTACGCCGAGCCCACGCCCGAAATCGAGATCGAGCGCTTCGATCAGCACGATATTGCGGATGGAAAGACGGGTCAGCATCGCACAGACCGTCTAGCGCAGGCTTTGGCCCGTGTCAGCGTATCCGATGCAATATTCGCCGCGCTTATTTCGAGACAGCGTTCCGCTCAGCTCGCCGCGGCGAGACCGGGCGCCTTGTCCTGCACCAGTTCGTAGGCCCGCTCGTACCACTCATTGCCCGGATAATTCGCCCCGAGAACGGCGGCGTATTTCTTCGCTTCGGATGGAATGCCGAGCGCGAGGCTGCTTTCGACAAGGCGATACAGGGCTTCGGGCGTGTGACTAGTGGTCTGGAAATTGTCGACCACGTTCTGGAACCGGATCTGCGCCGCGATCCATTTGCCGCTGTTCTGGTAATAGCGGCCGATCTCCATCTCCTTACCGGCTAGATGATCCTCGACAAGATCGAGCTTCAGGCGCGCATCGGTCGCATATTCGGTGGCGGGGAAGCGGCGGTTCACCTCACGAAGCGCGGTGCGCGCCTGTTCGGTGATCTTCTGGTCGCGCTGCACGTCGCTGATCTGCTCGTAATAGCTGAGCGCGATCAGATAATAGGCGTAGGGCGCGTCCTTGTTGCCCGGATGGATCGACAGAAACCGCTGCGCGCTCTGGATCGCCTTGTTGTAATCGGCGGCGACGTAATAGCTGAACGCGCTCATCAGCTGGGCGCGGCGAGCCCAGGGCGAATAAGGATGCTGGCGCTCCACCTCGTCGAACAGGGCGGCGGCCACGGGCGCATTGCCGCGGCTGAGGCGATCGCGCGCCTCCGTATAGAGCGTTTCGACGTCGCGGGCGACATAGGCGGTATCCGCCGGTTCCCCACCGTTTCCTGCGCAGCCGGACAGGACGAGCGAGGATGCGATCGCCGCGCCGAGAAGGATCGAGCGGCTATTCCGGCGGACAGGCTGCTTGGGGAAACTGGTCATGGGGCAGGCCTATAGCCAGCGCAGCCGTGAACGCCAAGTGAAGGATCGGGTCGCGCAGCGGGAAAACGCCGCCGCCGCGCGCCCATTGCTAAGAACGCGACCTCGAACCCTTACGCCGCCGAAGCCTCGGAAGGTCTCGGGGCGTCCCACAACAGGTGGCGGCCTTCGAGCAGCACGAGGTTCTTGGCGCGGATCACTTCGCCCTTGGTGCGATAGCCGAGCAATTGTTCGGCATCGAGATGCGGGTTCACCGCCAAAACGCGCAATTCCTCTGACGTGAAGTCGCACAGCCCGCGCGCCCGCTCGGTGCCGTTCTCGTCATAGATATGCAATACGTCGCCGCGCTGGAAATCGCCGTCGATCGAGCGGATGTCTTCGCGCCGGATCGGGCGCTCGCCCGCTTGAAGACTGTCGGCCAATTCGTCGGAAATGCCCAGGCTGCCTGCCATCTGGAGCCGGTTGGCGATCCAGCGCTCCCAGCCCGAAGTGCGCGCCTCGTGCGGAGGGAAATGGGTGCAGGTGCGCTCGCCATCGATCACGCTCGAAAGCGGACGCTCGGCCTCGCCATGCGCGATATAGGTACAGCATCCCGCTTCCTGCGCCATGTTGGCGGCCATCAGCTTGGTGGTCATGCCGCCCGTGCCGAGAGTGCTCTTCCCCGTGGTTGCCTCCATATATTCGGAGACGTCCTCGACCTCCTCGATCAAGCGCGCGCCCTCTTCGTCGGGATGGCGATCGTAAAGGCCGTCGACTTCGGTAAGGATGATGAAATCCTTCGCATCCACCATCTGCGCGACCTTGGCGGCCAGGCGATCGTTGTCGCCGACGCGAATTTCCTCGGTCGTGATCGAATCGTTTTCGTTGATGATTGGGATCACGTCCGCTTCGAGCAGGCGGAAGACGGTGTTGCGGGTGTTCAAGAAGCGGCGATGATCCTCGAAATCGCCCAGCGTCAACAGGACCTGCGCGATATCCATCCCGTATTCGTGGCCCAGCTGTTTGTAGATGTTGAGCAGCATGGGCATGCCGCAGGCGGCGGCCGCCTGCTTGTCGCTCACTCCGGCGTTTTCCGGCGTTTCGCCGACCATCTTCAGGCCGAGCGCGACGGCACCCGAACTGCACAGGATGACCTTGTGGCCGCGCTGGCGCAGGCGATAGATGTCTTCCATCAGGCGCTGGAGGAAGCCGAAGCGTGGGGTGAGGAGGTCGGAATTGGCGATCAGAGTGGAGCCGATCTTGACGACGACGGTGCTGCGCTCCGCGCCATCGGACGTGCCGTTCGCATCGGTGTCGGCGATAGTGTCGAACTGGGGTGCCAGGGAGTCTGTCACGGGCAATCTCTCGTATCGTTGCTATATCATTTGAAATATCGTGGAAGATACCTAGGTTGGGATTGTGCAGTGCACAACCGGGGCGCCGGATTATTTTTTTGGCCAGCCTAACCGATTGGTGCCGGCTTTCAAATGAGATTTCTGATCTCAATAGATATACAAAACTTTAAATCTTACGGGGAGATTTTGTCATCTCTAGGAACATATTACTTATCGGCTGCGGAAAAATGGGTGGAGCTTTGCTCGATCATTGGATGAGCGGCGGAGAAAACTTCACCATTGTCGATCCGATGCTCGATCAAGCCCCCGATGGCGTCAGGCTCATCAAGGATCGTTCGGCCATTGCCGACGATCGGTTCGATACGATCATCGTCGCGATCAAGCCGCAGATGATCGACGATGTCCTTCCCGCTTACGCCGCCAATTTGGCCGAAAATGGCTACGTGCTTTCGATCGCTGCCGGGGCGAGTGCGGCGCGCCTGAAGAAGGCGATGGGCGGAGCGCCGGTCGTTAGAGTCATGCCGAACCTTCCCGCTGCCGTGGGCAAGGGAACAAGCGGCGTCCTGGCGGGCCCCGACGTGTCCGAAGCGCAGGCCTCCCATGCGATGGAAATGATGCAGCGCACCGGCACCGCGATCGCGGTCGAGAGCGAGGACATGCTGGACCGCGCCACGGCGGTTGCGGGATCGGGTCCGGGCTACGTCTTCGAAATCGCGCGCGCCTACGTGGCTGCGGCTGAACAGCTCGGCTTCGCTCCCGATCAGGCGCGCGCGCTGGTGCTCGGCACGATGGAAGGTACCATCGCGATGGCGCTCGCCAACCCCGACACAGCGCTCGAAGAATTGCGCAATTCGGTCACGAGCAAGGGCGGCACCACCGCCGCCGGGCTGGATTCGCTGAACGGGGATGGCGGCCTTTCCGACACGCTGACCGCGACGCTCAAATCCGCCTACGACCGCGCCGTGGAGCTGCGCTAATCCGTATCTCGGAACATGCGCGCCCGCGAGGCGTCGACACCACAGATATTCAAGAGGCATTTATGAACGACCAGACTTTCGACCCGCAGATCCACGTCCACGAACTCGGCCGCAAGGCGCGCGCCGCCGCCAAGGGCCTGCTCGCCGCCTCTACCGAGGCGAAAAACACCGCTCTGCGTGAGGCGGCCAAGGCCTTGCGCGGCGCGACCGACGATCTGATCGCCGCGAACGACAAGGATGTCGAAAGCGTCGCCGGCAAGAAGCCCGACAGCTTCGTTGATCGTCTTCGCCTGAACGAAGAACGTATCGAAGGCATGGCCAGCGCGCTCGAACAGATCGCGGAGCTGCCCGACCCGGTCAATCGCAAGCTCGCGACGGTCGATCGTCCCAACGGCCTCAAGATCGAGCGCGTCGCGGTTCCCATCGGCGTAATCGGCATGATCTACGAATCGCGCCCCAATGTCGGCGCGGATGCCAGCGCGCTCTGCCTCAAGAGCGGCAATGCGGTGATCCTTCGCGGCGGGAGCGAAAGCCGCCATTCGACCAAGGTCATCGTGAATTGCATGCGCCAGGGTCTGGCCGCAGCGGGCCTTCCCGAAGACGCTGTCCAGACGGTCGGCACGACCGACCGCGCCGCCGTCGCTGCGCTGCTCAAGGCGGATGAGTTCGTCGATCTCGTGATCCCGCGCGGCGGGCGTGGCCTCGTCGAACTGGTGCGCGACCAGGCGAGCGTCCCCACCCTCCTCCACCTCGACGGCAATTGCCACAGCTACGTCCACGAGGCCGCCGATCTCGACAAGGCGGCCGAGGTCATCCGCAACGCCAAGCTGCGCCGCACCGGCGTGTGCGGAGCGACCGAGAGCATCGTGGTCGATCGTGCGGTGGCGAAGGACTTCGTGCCCCGCCTCACCGCTATCATGGGCTCCGATTGCGAGCTGCGCGGTGACCAGGAAGCGGTCGCGATCGATAGCTCGATCAAGCCTGCCGAAGACGCGGACTGGAACACCGAATATCTCGACACCATCGCGAGCGTGAAGATAGTCGACGGCCTCGACGAAGCGATCGCCTGGGTGGACGAGCATTCCAGCCACCATACCGACGCGATCATGACCGAGGACGATGACGCCGCCCGCCGCTTCATGACCGCCATCGACAGCGCGATCGTGATGCGCAACGCCAGCACCCAGTTCGCCGATGGCGGCGAATTCGGCATGGGCGCGGAAATCGGCATCGCCACCGGCAAGATGCACGCGCGTGGCCCGGTCGGGCTCGAACAGCTGTGCAGCTTCAAATACCTCGTCCACGGCGACGGTCAGACCAGACCCTAACCAAAACCCATTTTCCTACTCGGCGGTTTTTTGCTCCACCCTGTCCGGTTCGCCCCTTTCCCGGGCGGACCCGACAGGAGAGCTTTCATGACCCGCCGCAAGGACCCCACCGAAATCCGCATCCCCGTCGCGCCGGAGAACCTTCCCGCGTTCGAACCCGTGCCGCGCAAACCCCGCCACGATGGCTGGACGCCCGAGCGCCAGCGCGCCTTCATCGGAGCGCTGGCCGATACCGGCAGCGTCAGCCGCGCCGCGCGTTACGTCAATATGAGTCCCGAAGGCGCCTATTATCTGCGCCGCCAGCCCGGCTCGGAAGGGTTTCGCCGCGCGTGGGAGGCCGCGCTCGACCTCGGCGTGCAGCGGCTGAAGGACGTGGCGTATGAGCGCGCGATCGACGGCCAGCTCGTCCCCGTCTTCGTCGCGGGCAAGCTCAAGGGGTTTCGCCGCGTGCGCAACGACCGGCTGCTGATGTTCTGCCTCAGGATGAATATGCGCGGGGAGGACGGCAAGCGCCTCGCCGCCAGCTATTTCGACCCGAACGCGGCGAGACTGTCGGGCAGCGCCATCCCCGCAAGCATCACCACCCCCGCCCTCTCCCGCGCGGAGAAGGACGACATGAACGCCGCGATCGTGGAGCAGTTCGACCCCGTTGACATGACCCTGTCCGAAATCGAGGCGATGCAGACGATGCTCGCCGAGACCGCCCGCCGCAAACGCGCCGAGGAAGACGGCCCGCCCGACCACGACACCGACCCCGCCTTCGTCCAGCTCACCAGCAGCGACTGGAAGGAAGCGGGCACCCTCGAAGGGCTGGAACAGGTGGAAGACGAACTCGAACAGTGGAACGAGGACGAGGATCACTGGAGGGATTTGGGCGAAGGCGACTAGCGCCAGAGCTTGCCAAGCAAGCGACAAGCTGGGAGCCGGTGCGCGCCAGCGCATCGCCCAGCCCGGCCGACGGGTCCGCGCAAAACGCGCGGACCCCGTTCGACGTCACGCGACGCATGGAGCGATTGCGCCAGCAACCGCGGAACGGCGCGTGACGGCGTAGGCGCTATCCTGCGAAGGCGTGGTGCTCCCGATGCCAGGCGAGAAATTGCGGGTGCGGCCTGTCGCTCTCACGCATCGGCGGAATAAGCTTCCCCGATGGATTGATTATCGCCTCGACACCCTCGCGGTCATTGACCTTGCGGTGCACGATGATTGCGAGATCGTCCCTGAATCCAATCAGTCCGCGGTCAAACATCCAATGCGCGGTGCCGGAAAGCGCAAGGCCATTGCGCACGCTGTCAGGCCCGCCATGCTCGACCGGTCGGATATGCGCGGCCTGCGCTTCCAAACGGCCACCGCCATTGACGAGCTTCCAGCCTGTCACCGCACAGCGACCATCATAGGCGTGCATCACGGCGCGCCGGAAAGCCCGGTCGCGGAATGGCTTGGAGACAAGTGACTGGACGATGGGCCGCTCGATCTCGAACGGTGTCTGATGCTCACGGACGCGGTTGTCATCGACCACTTCGTCATCGCTGCGCGGTAGGAAGTTCTCATCCGGTAGGCCGAGGGAGATAATTCGGGCGAAGTCGGCAGACGATAATGGGCGGACGGCGGCTTGGGCCCGACCCGAAACTTTGCCTTCCTCATTGAGGACGCCGCGCTCAACCTGCTCGCCATTGACTATATGCGGCACAGTCGGCTCGAAAGGCAGATAGCTTCCTTCCTGGATGATCGCACGATAGCGGTCAGGTTCGGTCGGGTCACAAATGATTCCCTCGACCTTTGCCACCGCGAAGAAGCCCTTGGAGTTCCTAATTTTGACCGGCTCGCGATAGACAATCCAATCGCCGACCATCTGCTGTGCGCGGTTCAGATAGCTTTTCGGAAACTGGTAATGCATCTCAGGAATGTCGTCGTAGATCGACCCGTCTTTGTGCATGAAAACGCCGAAGGTCATTCTGTAGATCCCATAGATAATCTAGAACTTGATCGCATCAACTGGCGAGCACAAGGTCCATGTTATGTCTGATGCACTGGAAAACGCGCGCAAATCCCTAGAAAACCTTCAACGGTTCGAGCTATCTACACTGTTAAGTGCATGCTCGGTCGGTATTGCCAGCGTGCCCGACGACGAACTTTGGATTGAATTGGAAAGCGAAAAGGCGATCGTATCAGCACCTTCGCCGATCGCTGAAGCACTAAGAACGCTGCCACCTTACGATCGCAAACGCATTGGGGAAGCGATCGCAAAGGGGGTATAATCGCGCAGGGGCATTCGACGACATTCAAGTCAACGACGTTTTGCACAACGTCGAAGGCTCGGTTGGACTTTTGGCAGACTTGCTAATTCACCGCGCGATGATGGTGTCCGTAGCGACGGGCGGCGACCTCATACAACAAGTCAACGATTACTACCGGGCGCGTGAAGCCCACATTCTCGAGCGCATGCCGCCGGACGTTCATTACGAAAATCCCCACGAAGATTTGTGGGCCTGGTATCATTATTGGAAAGAAAATTTTGGGACGTGGGCCGAGCGTCGCCAATACGCTAACAAACTTTTTGGCCCCGCGATTGAAGCCTTGGCAAAACGGTCTTCGGTCCCGATGCCCGAACGGGAAGCCTCAGGATGGGAACGCGTTGATCGGGCTCTCTCGAAAGCGCGGGCACAACTCGGCTTAGCTTCAGCCGAAGAAGACTTTCAACAGATCGGCCTTTTGTGCAGAGAAGTGCTTATATCGCTAGGACAAGCGGTCTATGACCCACTTCTCCATTCATCACCGGATGGCGTCGAACCGAGCGAAACTGACGCTAATCGGATGATTGCCTCCTTCATCGCATTTGCTTTTGGCGGTTCCAGCAATGAAGAAGTTCGCGCCCATGCGAAAGCATCGCTTCGGCTGGCGCTCGCGCTGCAGCATAGACGCACCGCAAGCGGCAAACTTGCCGCTCTTTGCCTCGAAGCAACTTCATCTACTGTTGCCGTTATCTCAATTATTGCTCGACCAGCATAGTCACAGCCACGCGCCGTTCCGCGTTTGCTGGCGCAAACGCTCCATGCGTCACGTGACGTCAAACGGGTTCCGCTGCGCAAACCCGCTGGCCGAGGCTCGCGATGCGCTGACGCGCACCGGCTTCTAACTTGTCGCTTGGCTAGCCAAGCTCCGGCGTTAGGCGCCTTCGCTCGCTATTCCTCCCCCATACGGAGCGCAGCGATGAAAGCTTCCTGAGGGATCGAGACGTTGCCGTACTCTCTCATCCGCGCCTTGCCCTTCTTCTGCTTTTCCAGCAGCTTCTTCTTGCGGCTGATGTCGCCGCCGTAGCATTTGGCGGTCACGTCCTTGCGCAGGGCGGCGATGGTTTCGCGGGCGATCACCTTGCCGCCGATCGCGGCCTGGATCGGGATTTTGAACAGGTGGCGCGGGATGAGGTCCTTCAGGCGCTCGCACATGCCGCGCCCGCGTTCTTCCGCCACGTTGCGGTGAACGATCAGGGAGAGGGCGTCGACCGGCTCGTTGTTGACGAGGATGTTCATCTTCACGAGGTCGCCTTCGCGTAGGCCGATCTGTTCGTAATCGAAGCTGGCATAGCCGCGGCTGATCGATTTCAACCGGTCGTAGAAATCGAACACCACCTCGTTCAGCGGCAATTCGTACGTCACCTGCGCGCGCCCGCCGACATAGGTCAGATTGGTCTGGATACCGCGCCGGTCCTGGCAGAGCTTCAGGATGGGGCCGAGATACTCGTCGGGCGTGTAGATCACCGCCTTGATCCACGGCTCCTCGATCATGTCGATGCGGCTGGGATCGGGATAGTCGGCCGGGTTGTGCAGCTCGATCACCTTCGCATCCTCGTTCTTCGTATGGCCGAGATGGATGCGATAGACGACCGAGGGCGCCGTGGTGATGAGGTCGAGATCGTATTCGCGGCTGAGGCGCTCCTGAATGATCTCGAGGTGCAGGAGGCCGAGGAAGCCCGCGCGGAAGCCGAAGCCCAGCGCGGCGGAGCTTTCCATCTCGTAGGTGAAGCTCGCATCGTTCAGGCGCAATTTGCCGATGCTGTCGCGCAGCTTCTCGAAATCGGCGGCGTCGACGGGGAAGAGCCCGCAAAAGACCACCGGCTGTGGCTCGCGATAGCCGGGCAGCGCCTCGCTCGCCCCGCCCTTCACGGTGGTGATGGTGTCGCCGACGCGGGCCTGCTCCACCTCCTTGATCTGGGCGGTGATAAAGCCGATCTCGCCCGGCCCGATCTCGTCGAGGTCGGTGCGCTTGGGGCGGAAACAGCCAACCCGATCGACCAGATGCTGGGTGCCGCCCTGCATGAAGCGGACGTTGAGGCCCTTGTGCAGGAAGCCGTCGATCACGCGCACGAGGATGACGACGCCGAGATAGGGGTCGTACCAGCTGTCGACGAGGCTGGCTTTGAGGGGCGCGGTGCGGTCGCCCGTGGGCGGGGGGATGCGCTTGACCAGCGCTTCCAGCACGTCCTCGATCCCGATGCCGGATTTGGCGCTGGAGAGGACGGCGCCGCCTTCCTCCCACGGGCCGGTGGCCTGGATGCCGACGATCTCCTCGATCTCTTCGGCGACCTTTTCGGGTTCGGCGGCGGGCAGGTCGATCTTGTTGATGACGGGGACGATCTCGTGGTCGTGCTCGATCGACTGGTAGACATTGGCGAGCGTCTGCGCCTCTACCCCCTGCGCCGCGTCCACCACCAACAGCGCACCCTCGCACGCGGCGAGGGAGCGGCTGACTTCGTAGGCGAAGTCGACATGGCCGGGCGTGTCCATGAGGTTGAGCTCGTAGGTCTCGCCATCCTTCGCGGTGTAGGACAGGCGCACGGTCTGCGCCTTGATGGTGATCCCGCGCTCCTTTTCGATGTCCATGTTGTCGAGCACCTGCTCGGACATCTCGCGGTCGGTCAGCCCGCCGCAGTGCTGGATCAGCCGATCAGCAAGCGTGGACTTGCCATGGTCGATGTGGGCAATGATGCTGAAATTGCGGATCTTGGAAAGGTCGGTCATCGTGCGCCGCCCTTAGCCGCGCGGCCCCGCCGTGTCAGCAGGCAAACGCCGCTCTGCTGCCGCAAGCTCGCAATCATGCGCCGATCACTGCGGCGCGCGCGTTTCCACTTCCTTGAAACGTCGCGTCGCTTCCGTGTTCTCGCTCTGGGGGAACAGGATCGGAAGCGCATCGTCGGGCAAGACGCTCAGATTGCGGCCAGTGGCTTCGAGTTCGTAAGGCGAGATGCGGTGGCGCGTGCATAGCCCGTCCGCTCCGTCGCTGATCAGCGGGCTTTCGAATTCGATCCCCTGGATCGCCCCGCGCGAGCGGCGCACGGTCGCCACGGTCAGCTGGCCCCCGCCCATGTCGACCACGAGTTGCGTGCCGACGGGTACGTCCTCCAACCCTTCGATCATGGCCCCCGTCTTGGACAGGTTGCGCACGAAGGCGCGATAGCGCTGGTCTTCGTGGATCACGCCGATCCGGCGGAACATCGTGCGCCGGTCCGCACGGTAGCGGGCGGGCCCGCGCGCCTCGAAGACGAGCGGGCCTTTCTCCACGCGTTCGAGGATGTTGTCCTGTGTGATGGCGGGCGAATAGATGTAGCCCTGGATATGCGTCGCGCCACGACCGACGACCAGTTCGAGCTCGTCCTTGGTCTCGACCCCCTCGGCGACCGTCGCCATCTTGAGAGCGTCCGCCAGATTGACGATCGCGCTCATGATGGCGGGATTGTTGTTGCCCGGTTCGGTGCAGCCACGAACGAAGCTCTGGTCGATCTTGATCTTGTCGAAGGGCGCGGTGCGCAGGTAGCTGAGCGAGGAATAGCCGGTCCCGAAATCGTCGAGTGCCAGTTTCACGCCGATCTTTTTCAGTTCCTCGAACTTGCGCTGGGTGCGGTTGGACCCGCCGAGGAAGACCGATTCCGTGATTTCGAGAACGAGGCGCGACGGCGCAAGCCCGGTTTCCGACAGGACCGCTCGAACCACGCTGGGAAAATCGTCGCATTCGAATTGAAGCGCCGAGATATTGACCGCCACGCCGATATCGTCGGGCCAAAGCGTCGCATCGCGGCACGCGCGTTCGAGCGCCCATTCGCCGAGCGGTTTGATCATGTCGATATCTTCGGCGACCGGGATGAATTCGGCCGGAGAAATCTTGCCGCGCTCGGGGTGGTGCCAGCGGATCAGCGATTCGAAACAGGCGACCATCTGAGTCTGCGCGTCCACGATCGGCTGATAATGCATGGCCAGCTGATCGGTATCGAGGACGCTGCGCAATTCCTCTTCGATCTGGCGGCGCCGTTTCGCGCCTTCTTTCATTTCACCCGAATAGAAACGGTACTGGGCCCTGCCCCCACCTTTTGCGGCATAGAGAGCCAAGTCGGCCGCCTTGACCAGGTCTTCGGCTTCCAGCCCGTCATAAGGTGCAACGGCCATGCCGATCGACACGCCGATCACCAGCCGCGATCCATTGATGGGATAGGGTTGGGAGATCATCTGGATCAGGCGCTGCGCCAGGTCGCCCAGCTGTCCGCGATCGTCCATGTCCGACAGGATGACCTGGAATTCGTCGCCCCCGAACCGGCCGACCTCGCCCTTGCTGCCGACGATCTTCTGAATGCGCGCAGCGACCTGCTTGAGCAGCTCGTCCCCGACGGGATGCCCGTAAGTGTCGTTGACCGGCTTGAAGCGATCGAGATCGAGCATCATCAGCGCGCAGGACCGCTTGGAATTGCGATAGCTGGCAAGCGTGTTGGCCAGCGTCATGTCCATCCGCCGCCGATTGGCAAGGCCGGTCAGATCGTCGAATTGCGCCATCCGGTCGCTATCGCGCAGGCGATCGCGGCTTTCCGTGACGTCGCGCGCGCTGCCGCGATAGCCGAGGAAATTCCCTTCCTCGTCGAAGGCGGCCTTGCCCGACAGTTCGAGCAGCAGACTGCCTCCGCCTACCATATTGACGGGGAGCGAATTGAGCGTGTTGCGGGCGCCTACAAGAAAGGCGAGCGGACGGTCGGGCCGCACATTTTCCTCGTCCGCGGCGATGGAGAACAGATCGGTCAGCGAGCGACCGAGCAGTTTGTCCTTCGCCCAGCCGTAGCGATCGAAAACCGTCTCGGTCAGATAGGTCAGTCGATTCTCGCTGTCGGTGGCCCAGAACCAGCCGAGCCCCGCAGCCTCGAATGTGTCGAGCAGCGCGATGCGATCGACCGGAGGGGGACCATGATCCACCAATTCGTCCTCGGCCCGGACGTCATCGTTCTGCGGTCGCGACGATCGCACGAACAGTTTGCCCAACGGCATGCGGACCACTCCTTCGTTATCACATAGCCTCGGACGAAATCCCGGCTCAATCCTGGGAAGGCTGGTAACCGCGAAACTTCACTCAATGGTTAAGTCGCGCCGACAGCGCGCGAAACCGCGGCTTGCCAGCGGTGCGGGACCGCGCCATGTTCGCTCGCGGAGAGACAGACATGCGCCACATCGCCATCGTCGGATCGGGGCCTGCCGGCTATTATACCGCGGAAGCGGCGCAAAAGCTGTGGCAGGACGATGTGCGCGTCGACGTCTTCGATGCGATGCCCGTCCCGTTCGGGCTGATCCGCACGGGCGTGGCGCCAGATCACCAGTCGATCAAAGGCGTCTCGCGCCGCTACGAAAAAGTGGCGACGAGCGACAATGTGCGCTTCGTGGGCAATGTCACCATCGGAAGCGATGTGACGATCGCCGAATTGCGCGACTTGTACGATGCGGTCGTGCTCGCCACCGGCGCGCCCAACGACCGGCCCCTTGCGGTCGATGGTGCGGAGCTCGGCAATGTCTTCGGCAGCGCCGAATTCGTCGGCTGGTATAACGGGCACCCGAAGTTCGCATCGCTCGATCCCGATCTGTCGGGCCGCCACGCGGTGGTCGTCGGCATGGGCAATGTCGCTCTCGACGTGGCACGCATTCTCGCCAAGACCGAGGCGGAATTTGCGGGGTCCGATATCGTCGCCCATGCGCTCGATGCCCTGCGGGCCAGCAAGCTCGAACGGATCACCCTGCTCGGCAGGCGCGGTCCGCACCAGATCATGATGACGCCCAAGGAATTGGGGGAGTTGCTGCATCTCGAACGGGCGCGCCCCTCGGTCGATGCAGCCGATCTGCCGCCGGAAGGGGACGATGCCGTTCTTGAGCCAGGCTTGCGCAAATCGGTGACGCTGCTGCGCGATTTCGCCGCACAAGCGGAGGAACCAGACAAAGCGATAACGATCGACTTCGCTTTCTTCACCAGTCCCGCTGCCTTGCTGGGCGAGAACGGGCATGTCCGCGCCGTGCGGGTCGAACGCACGGTGGTGGAGAAAGGCCGCGCGGTCGGCACGGGCGAATTTGACGAGCTACCCGCCGATCTCGTCGTCAGTTGCATCGGCTATCGCACCTCGCCGATCGAGGGAGTTCCCTTCGACGAGCGCGCGGGTCGCTTCGCCAATGACGAAGGGCGCATCCTTCCGGGCCTCTATTGTGTCGGTTGGGCGAGGCGCGGTCCGTCCGGGACGATCGGCACCAACCGACCCGACGGCTATGCGATCGTGGACAGGATCGCCGAAGATATCGGCCACGGCTCGCGTAAAAAGGGTCGCGAGGGATTCGATGCCCTTGCCGAGAAGCGCGGCATCGACATCGTGACGTTCCGCGACTGGCAGCGGATCGAGGAGGCGGAAATCGCCGCCGCGCGCGACGGGTCTCCGCGCGAAAAGTTCATCGATGTCGCCAGCATGATCGCTGCCAGCGGGCCACGGAGTTCCGACGAAGGGTAGCGCGGAACGGCTCGATCCGGTTCGGCGTTTCGATACGATAAATCATAAGGAGGATGCGAAAATCATGGCGAGACTGGAAGACGAAGCCGCTCAGCACACCAGCGCCCTGGGCCCCCTGGTCGGCCTGACGCGCGAGGATATCTTCGGCGCGGTGGCGGTCCTGCTGCGCGAGACGGCTTCCGATCCCCAACGGCTGATGAAGCATTCGCAGGCCATGGGCGGCGACATGATCAAGATCATGACCGGCAAATCCGATCTCGCCCCCGATCCCAAGGACAAAAGATTCATGGATCCGGCGTGGCAATACAACCCCTTCATGCGCGCCGGGATGCAATATTACCTCGCCGTTCAGAAGGGCATGGCCGGTTGGCTGGACGATCTCGAACTGGACGAGTTGGAAAAGGATCGGGCGCGTTTCGTATCGACGATCATTATCGACAGCCTTTCGCCCACCAATACGCTGATCGGCAATCCCAGCGCGCAGAAGATGGCGATCACCAGCGGCGGCCTCAGCCTGATCAAAGGCTTGAAGAACGCCTATGACGACCTCGTCAACAACAAGGGCATGGTCAGCCAGGTCGACAAGAAACCCTTCAAGCTGGGCGAGAATGTCGCGACATCGAAAGGTGCGGTCGTGCTGCGCACCGAGATGATGGAACTGATCCATTACGCGCCGACCACGGACGAGGTGCACAAGGTCCCCCAGCTGACCATCCCGCCCCAGATCAACAAGATGTATATCAACGACCTCAGCCCCGAAAAATCGGTGGTGAAGTTTCAGGTCGACAACGGCATTCAGACCTTTGTGATCAGTTGGAAGAATCCCAGCAAGGATCAGGGCCATTGGGATATGGCCGATTACGTCAATTCCTGTCGCGAGGCGATGGAAGCGGTCGCCGCAATCACGAAGAGCGACAAGGTCAACGTCTCCGCCGGATGTTCGGGCGGGCAGACGGCGGCGATGCTGGCGAGCAAGCTGGCGACGGATGCCAAGGGTGGCAAGAGCCTGCTCGGCACGCTGACGCTGATGGTGTGCGTGCTGCATCCCAAGCAGAACGATATTGAAGCGGGTTCGCTCATCAGCGACAACGGCCTCGCTTTGGCGCGTCGCCGCGCGGACAAGGCGGGCGTGATCAAAGGCGACGATCTGGCGCGCGGTTTCGCCTGGCTAAGGCCCAACGACCTCATCTGGAACTACGTCATCAACAATTACCTGCTCGGCCAGGACCCGCCCGCGTTCGATGTCCTCTTCTGGAACGCCGACGCCACCAACCTCTCCGCCAGCCTGATGGGCGATTTCCTGACCATTTTCGAAACCCTCGCCTTCACCAAGAAGGGCGAAGTCGAGATGGTGGATCACAAGATCGACCTGTCCAAGGTCAACAGCGACCTCTTCATTCTCGGTGGAGTAACCGATCATATCACGCCGTGGAAGGCGACGTATCGCTCGACCCAATTGTTCGGATCGAAGGACATGACCTACGTGCTCTCGCACTCGGGCCATATGCAGGCGATCCTGAACCCACCCAGCAATCCGAAGGCGCGCTATTACGTGCAGAAGGACGATGGCCCCCTGCCCGCCACGGCGGACCAATGGCTCAAGGGGACCGAGGAGGTCGCGGGCAGCTGGTGGCCGTTCTGGATGGAATGGCTCCAGACCCGGTCGGGCGAAAAGGTGAAGGCGCCCGGCAAACTGGGGAACGCCAAATACAAACCGCTGGACCCTGCCCCCGGTCTCTACGTTATGGAACCATGCTGATATCGAGAAGGATCGTCGTTTGACCGCAAATGCCCAAGACAAATCCACCGCCATCTACGAGATGATCGAAGCGGGGGGCCGCAGCCTGCGCGTCGCCCACTGGCGGCTCGACGAAGCATCGGAGTATCCGCCGATCCTGTTCTTCAACGGGATCGGCGCCAATATCGAAGCGGTCGCTCCCCTGGCGGAAAAGCTGACGGAGCGGGCATTCGTGATGTTCGACATGCCCGGCGTGGGTGAAAGCCCCGAACCGAGTATGCCCTATAACCCCTTCACCATGTGCTGGACGGCGGCGCAGGTGCTCGACCGTTTGGGGCTCGATGTCGTCGATGTGATGGGCGTCAGCTGGGGCGGCGCCATGGCGCAGCATTTCGCGCTTCAGCATCCCAAGCGGACGCGCCGCGTCGTCCTCGCCGCGACCACGGCGGGTATGCTTATGGTGCCGGGCAAGCCCGCTGCGCTGACCAAGATGATCGACCCGCGCCGCTACGTCGATCCCGAGTTCATGAACGAGCATTTCATGACGCTCTATGGCGGAATGACCAAGCGCCCCGGCAGCAAGGCGCAGCATATCGGGCGGCTCAAGCCACCCAGCCCGCGCGGATATCTCTATCAGCTGATCGCCATGCTCGGCTGGACCAGTCTGCCCGCCCTGCCCTTCCTCGATAAGGAAGTGCTGATCATGATGGGCGAGGAAGACAGCATCGTGCCCCCGATCAACGGCAAGATTCTCGCTGCGGCGATCCGCAATTCGCGGCTGGAGACGTTCGACGATGGGGGGCACCTGTTCCTGCTGACCCATGCCGAGGAGAGTGTGGCGTTGTTGCGAGACTTCCTCGATGCCCCCGATACGGCAGCCGAACTGAAACGCGCCGCTTGAGCGCCCGCGCGCCCAGCCCCGACCCAAATACCGGAGTTTCCGATGAAAGCCATTCGCACGGGCGCAAAGCCCTCCACTCTCGATACCCTTCAATGGATCGATATCGAGGACGCGCCCGCCCCGGGACCGAGCGAGGTCACCGTTGCGCTGAAGGCGAGTTCGCTGAACTTTCACGACTATGCCGTCGTGAAGGGCATGATCAAGGCGGACGAGGGACGCATTCCGATGTCGGATGGCGCCGGCGAGGTCGTCGCGGTGGGGAGCGAGGTCGAGGACTTCGCGGTCGGTGACGCTGTCGTCAGCACCTTCTTTCCCTACTGGCACGATGGCTCGACCCCTCCCGGTGCCTTTACCTGCGTGCCCGGTGACGGGATCGACGGCTATGCCCGCGAGGTGGTGACGATGCCTGCCCACGCCTTTACCCGTCAGCCGAAGGGCCTGAGCCATCTCCAGGCCGCAACCCTCACCTGCGCGGGCGTGACCGCATGGCGCGCGCTGTTCGTCGATGACGACATCAAACCAGGCGACACCGTGCTGGTTCAGGGCACGGGCGGGGTTTCGATCTTCGCTCTGCAACTCGCCAAGGCAGCGGGCGCGCGCGTGATTGCGACCAGCTCCTCCGACGAGAAGCTTGAACGGGTGCGCGCACTGGGCGCGGACGAAACGATCAATTACAAATCATGCGAGGAATGGGGCAAGCGCGTCCTCGAGCTGACGGACGGTAGAGGCGTCGATTGCACGGTCGAGATCGGCGGACCCGGCACGCTCAATCGCTCGATCCAGGCGACACGCGTCGGCGGGCACATCGCATTGATCGGCGTCCTGACCGGCCGCGCGGGCGAGGTGCAGACCGCAATGCTGATGGGTAAGAACCAGAGGCTCCAGGGCCTGACCGTCGGGAGTCGGCAGCATCAGCTCGATCTCGTCAAAGCAATCGAGGCGAATGGGATCGTGCCCGAAATCAGCGATATTTTCGCGCTTGAGAACCTCGCAGATGCGTTCCGCCATCAGGAGAGCGGCGATCATTTCGGCAAGATCGCGATCGAGATTTGATGAACTCGAACGCCCGGTCGATGCGCGCCGATGAACGGTTTCTACCATGATTAGGTAAACCGAAAGGGTTTTTCACGATTATCCGGTGCGGGAGGTATCGGATGTTCGTCGACAGCGAGATCACAGACGGCGCTCCAACGAGTGAGCGGCTGGCGCGGTTCGCCATCCTCGACGAGCATCAGAGCGCCTTTGCCCGCATCAGCGAGATCCTTCGCGAATCCGCTGAAAAGCTCGCGGGCATCTACATCGACCATTTTCTCGAAGCCGCCAATTTTCGGCTGGATGACAAAGCCAAGGCAGCGCTGATCGCGCGGACAGCGCACTACAGCCGTAGCAAATTCAGCCCGCCGATCGATGCCGCATGGATCGCACGCATCGAAGAGGCGGGCGAACTGCAATTCAAGACGGGGGCATCGACACACGCTCTGCTCTCGGCATTGAGTTGGTCGCATCGCAGCGCGGCCGAGATCATCAGCCGCAGCGTCGAGGACCCTGAGGAACGCCGTTACCTCGTCGGGCAGTTCATGCGGATAAGCGCGCTGGAGGTCGAAATCCTCGTTTCGACCTTGAGCCGTCTTGAAAAGCGTCGCTACCGCCGCACACTCGCCGCCAATGCCAAGGCCTTCGACGAATCCATCGCCGACATCATCCAGTCCTCGAACCGATTGAGCGCGGAAGCGCGCGTCAAGGCTTCGGCATCGGTGGATGCCGCCCGCGCCTTGCTCGATCTTTCCTGCGACGTCAGTTCGGCATCCGCGCAATCGAGCGACGCAATGGCCGAAGTGGCCGAAAAAACCGGCGGCCTCCAGAATGCGATCGAGGCGATCGATGGCGATCTGGGCTTCACGCTAGAGCGTCTGGAGGAGTTTTCGGAAACCGCGAGGCGGGCCGAACAGAGCGCCCTTACGCTTGCCGACGATACCCATACCATCGAGGCGCTTTTGAAACTGATCCGGTCGATTGCGGATCAGGCCAAGATCCTCTCACTCAACGCCCTGGTCGAAGCGGCTTCCGCCGGAGAGGCGGGCCTGGGATTTCGCGTCGTCGCCAACGAGATGAAGGATCTGGCCGAACGGACCGAACAGGCGACCGCGCAGATCGGATCGCAGGTGGCCCATATCCGGCAGACCTCGGACGTCTCGCGCACCGCCCATGCCACCATGCGTGAGCAATTCGACGGGCTGAAGGCCACGACGGACCGAATGCGCACGACGCTCAACACGCAGGCGCAAAGCGTGAAGGAGATTGCGCGCTGCGTCGAGGATACGGCGTTGGGGGCGAAAGCATCCGGCCGGGCGATCGACCAGATGGAAGCGGGGATCCAAAACCTGTCGAGCGCGATCGGCGCGGTCAGCGCCGAAGTTTCGGCGCTCGACACCAGCCTGGTAAGCCTGCGGACGACCGCAGACGCGTTCACTGCGAAGCTGCGCGCCTAGACCCGCATCGGCATCAGGACATAGAGCGCCGGGCTCTTGTCGTCCTTGCGGATCAGCGTCGGCGCACCCGCATCGGCCAAATGCAGCTCGACCGTGTCGCTGTCGATCTGGCCGAGGATGTCCTTAAGATAGCTGGCGTTGAAGCCGATCTCGAACCCGTCGGCGCTGTATTCCGCGGGCAGTTCCTCCGCCGCTGTGCCGTTGTCCGGGCTCGTCACGGTGAGCGTCACGCGATCCTTGTCGAGCCCCATCTTCACCGCGCGGGTCTTCTCGGTCGCGATGGTCGCCACGCGGTCGACCCCTTCGAAAAAGCTGCGCGGATCGAGCTTCAAGAGCTTGTCGTTCGCCGTGGGGATTACGCGGCTGTAATCCGGGAAAGTCCCGTCGATCAGCTTGCTGGTCAGCACGACGCCGCCTTCCCCGCCGAGCGTGAAGCGGATCTTGCTGGCCGACAGGTCGATCTGAACCGCGCCTTCGCCCTTTTCTTCCAAGAGCTTGCGCAATTCGCCCACGGCCTTGCGGGGCACGATCACGTCGGGCATTCCTTCCGCGCCATCCGGCCTCGGCAGAGTGAAACGGGCGAGGCGGTGCCCATCGGTCGCCGCCGCCTTCAGGACCGGACGGTCTTCGTCCGAGACGTGCAGGAAGATGCCGTTCAGGTAATAGCGCGTCTCTTCGGTCGAGATCGCGAAGCGCGTGCGATCGATCAGTTCGGCGAGCGTCTTCGATGGCAGTTCGAAGCTGGTCGGCAAATCGCCTTCGACGATGACCGGGAAATCGTCCCGCGGGAGCGTCGGGAGCTTGAAGCGGCTGCGGCCAGCCTTCACGTCCATGCGATTTTCGGCCGTTTCCAGGCTCACCTGGCTGCCGTCGGGCAGTTTACGGGCGATATCGAACAAAAGATGCGCCGAGACGGTGACCGCGCCCGCGCTTTCCACGCTGGCCGCGCTCATGTTCTCGACCACCTGAAGATCGAGATCGGTGGCGGTGACCTTGACCGTGCCGCCCTCGCCCGCCTCGATCAGGACGTTGGAGAGGATCGGGATCGTGTTGCGCCGTTCCACCACGGATTGGACGTGGGAAAGACAGCGCAGCAGCGTCGCGCGTTCGATGGTGGCCTTCATGGTCCTACTTTCATCCCGCTCTGGTCAAAGTCTGCGCGGCAGGCCGGAATCGCCCTGTCAGCGCCGGAATACGGATGGAGACCTTAGCGGGGCCTCCTTGCGGAGCAAGCGCCCAGCCGCGCCTGGCCGGATTCCCTTGGGGATAAACGACGCTCCGGCGCGCCCCGCGAGGATCGCCGTCACCCCATCATCGCCATCCCGCCATTCACATGGAGCGTCTGGCCGGTCACGTAAGCGGCCTCGTCGCTGGCGAGATAGGCGACGGCGGCGGCCACTTCCTCGCCCTCGCCCATGCGCGCCATCGGGATGCGAGAGTTGATCGCATCCTTCTGCTTGTCGTCGAGGGCATCGGTCATCGCGGTGCGGATGAAGCCGGGCGCGACGCAATTCACGGTGATGTTTCTGCTAGCGAGCTCCTGCGCCAGGCTCTTGGTCATGCCCGTCAGACCGGCCTTCGCCGCGACGTAGTTCATCTGGCCGGGATTGCCAGTGTGACCCACGACGCTGGTGATCGAGACGATCCGGCCCCCGCGTGCCTTCATCATCGGGCGGGCGGCGGCGCGCATCAGGCGGAAGCTGGCTTCGAGATTGATGCGGATCACCTGATCCCATTCCTCGTCCTTCATCCGCATGGCGAGATTGTCGCGCGTGATCCCGGCATTGTTGACGAGGATGTCCATTGTGCCGAGCGTGTCGATCGTGGCGGGGATCAGTTCCTCGACCTGGGTCGAGTTGGAAAGATCGCAGGTGATCTCGACATGATCGCCGCCGACTTCCTCGATCAATTGCTCGCGAAAGGCGCGCAGTTTGTCGCCATTCGACCCCGACAAAGCCAACCGCGCCCCCTGCCTCGCCAGCGCATAGGCGATCGAGGACCCGATCCCGCCGCTGGCGCCGGTTACCAGGGCGGTTTTCCCTTCGAGACTGAACATCATGCATTCTCCTTCGCGAAGGCTTCGATATCCTCCATCGCAATCAGGCTGACCGTCTCGGCATCCTTGTCGGTGCGGGTCACCATCGGGGACAGCACCTTCCCACCGATCTCGACGAACTGTTCCACGCCGTCCGCGCGCATGGCCAGGACGCTTTCGCGCCAGCGCACGCGGCCGGTGATCTGGTCGACCAGAAGCGCCTGTTCCTCGGCCGGATCGGTGACCTTGGCGGCGGTGACATTGGCGAAGAGCGGCACGGCGAGATCGCCCGGAGGCGTGCGCTCGAGCGCGATCTTCATGCGGTTCGCGGCGGGCTGCATCAGCGAGCAGTGGAACGGCGCCGAAACCGGCAGACGCACCCCGCGCTTGATGCCGTGATCCTTCGCCATCTCGATCGCGCGCTCGATCGCCTCGGCATGGCCGGAAAGGACCACCTGGCCGGGATCGTTATCGTTGGCGACTTCGCAGACCAGGCCCTGTGCCGCCGCTTCGGCCAGCGCCGTCGCCTTGTCGATATCGGCCCCGAGCAGCGCGGCCATCGCGCCTTCGCCGATCGGCACCGCGTCCTGCATCGCGATGCCGCGCAAGCGCAAAAGCTTCGCCGTGTCCGTCAGCGAGAACGCGCCTGCCGCGCACAGGGCGGTGTATTCGCCCAGCGAATGGCCCGCGACGCAGGCGGCGTGGCTCGCCAGTTCGATACCGAACTCCTTAGCCAGCACGCGCTGCGTTGCGATGGCGTTGGCCATGATTGCGGGCTGGGCATTGGCGGTCAGCGTCAATTCGCTTTCCGGCCCTTCGCGCATCAGCACACTGAGTTTCTGCGACAGCGCCTCGTCGACTTCTTCGAACACTTCGCGCGCAATGGCGCTGGCATCGGCGAGATCGGCGCCCATGCCGATCTTCTGGCTCCCCTGGCCGGGGAAGATAAAGGCTTTCATCGCGTGTCTCCTCTTCAACCGAGGGCGCTTATGCGGGCGGCACCGGTTCCACAACCCCCGCCTCCACAGGTCCGAAGGGGACGATGCGGTTGGTGCTGGTGTGACCGATTTCGGCGCGACCGAGATAGGCGATGCCCGAACGGGCGCACCAATCGCGCACGGTGGTCTCGGCGTCGGCCCCGAAGGGACGGTCGTTTTCGGGCACATGAGTCACCGCGCCCAAGCGGATGCCCTTTATCCCATGCCCGCCTGCAAGATGCTGGGTGACGTGGAACATCAGCCGGTCGATCGCATAGAGATGCTCGGCCACCTCCTCGATCATCACGACATGGCCGGACAGGTCGGGCATGAATTCCGTGCCCACCAGCATGGCGAGCGTCATGAGATTGAACGCGACGACGGGCGCGTCATCGCTGCCGACACTGTGCTCGATCCCCGATCGGTCTCCAGCCAGCCAGGCGAGCGAGCGGCGCACCGCGTCCGCGCCCCCATCGCGCTTGATATCGATCGGCATCGGCGCATGAACCGGCCGGCCGATCCCGGCGCGGTAGAGTGCGCCCAACACCGTTCCACAGTCGGAATAGCCGAGATAGTTCTTCCTAGCCGCCGCTTCGCCCATTCCATCGATCGCCGCGCGGGCGATCCGGTTGGAGCCGTAGCCCCCCTTGGCGAACCACACCGCATCCCTATCGGGATCGTTGGCGCATTCGAGAAAGGCGGCGAGCCGCACGCCGTCCGACCCGGCGAAATGTCCGTCCTCCAAGAAACACTGGTCGTGGAAGAAAAGATCGAGCTGCGGAAACTCGGCCCTCGCCAGTGCTTCCACCCGCGCCGCGAGGTCGCGCGACAGCGGGGCTGCCGGGGCGCAGATCGCAATCCGTATGGGATCCTGCTTCATGCCGTTCCCCTAGCGTGCTTGTAATGCCGGGCACAACGCCATAGCGCGGACACCCATGAGCGAATTTCCCTCCCCCGAAGATCTCCTCGCCCGTCCCTTCTTCTTCGTCGGCGTCGGCGGATCGGGCATGTTGCCGCTGGCCCAGATATTGCGCGGACGCGGCGCGCGCGTCGCCGGATCGGACCGTAGTTACGACCAGGGTCGCACGCCGGAAAAGTTCGCCGCATTGGAACGGCAGGGCGTCACCCTCCATCCACAGGACGGCAGCGGCATCGTTGCGAAAGACCAGATCGTCGTCGCATCCGCCGCCGTCGAGTCCAGCGTTCCCGACATCGCACGCGCCGAGGCTCTGGGCTGCCTGCGCCTTACCCGTGCGGAGCTCAATTCGATCCTGTTCAACACCAGCGGCGCGGGGCTGGCCGTGGCGGGGACCAGCGGCAAGTCGACCGTCACCGGAATGCTCGGCTGGATCCTGCACCATGCGGGCCGCGAGCCGACGATCATGAACGGCGCGGTGATGACCAATTTCGCTAGCAAAGAACGCCCCTTCGCCAGCGCGGTCGCGGGCGGGCAGACGCTTTATGTCAGCGAGGTGGACGAAAGCGACGGGTCGATCGCGCTCTATCGTCCGGCGGTGGGCGTGCTGCTGAATGTCAGCCTAGACCACAAGAGCATGGAAGAATTGCGCCAGCTGTTCGGGGATTATCTGTCGCGCAGCCGCATCGCGGTGGTGAACGCCGACGATCCCGAAGCGCTCGCCCTGCTTCCTCGTGCGGGCGAGGCTATCACCTTCGGCGTGGACCAGCCGCAGGCCCAGATCGGGATCGTGCCGGGCAGTATCGCCGAAGGACCCATGCGGCAGGCGGCGCTGGTGATCGACCGGCACGACGCAAGCGAGCACGCGCTGCGCCTGAACCTGCCGGGTCGCCACAACCTCTCCAACGCCCTTGCCGCGATCGCTGCAGCGGCTGCGGCGGGCATTCCGGTTGCAACCGCGGTCGACGCGCTGGCGGGCTTCGACGGGCTTTCCCGCCGGTTCGAACTGATCGGCATCTCGGCCAGCGGGATCACAGTGATCGACGATTTCGGCCACAATCCTGAGAAATGCGCCGCGACCCTGCGCACCCTGCGCGCGCATGAAGGGCGCATCCTCGCCTTCTTCCAGCCGCATGGATACGGCCCGCTGCGCCAGATGGGTGCCGAACTGGCGCAGGTCTTCGCCGACGAACTGGCCGACGGAGACCGCGTGATCCTGTGCGATCCGGTCTATTTCGGCGGCACCACCGACCGCAGCGAAGGAAGCGAGCGGATCGTCCGCCTGATCGAGCATGCCGGCGGCCATGCCGAATATATCCCCAATCGCAAGGCGGTCGGCGACCGGTTGACCAGCGTGGCGCGGCCCGGTGACCGGATCGTCATCATGGGGGCGCGCGACGACACGCTGTCCCAGTTCGCAAGGGATCTGTTCCAGCGGTTCTGACGGCTGCGCCTGCCTTTGGTCCGTTGAAACGCGCTCAGTGCGCCGCGCGCCCGCTCTTCGTCGGGATTCGGTGCACGATCTGCGCGATCACGAAGCCGACCACCAATCCGACCAGCGCCGAGATCGCCGCATAGGTCGCCCATCCCAGCAGGCCGCCCATCCCCCCGGTCGCGACCTCCACCGCGTGTTCGATGGAATGGGCCGTATCCGACGGACCGTACACGCCCAGTTCGTGCAGGCCGTGCAGGATGATCCCGCCGCCGACCCACAGCATCGCGATCGTCCCGACGAAAGACAGGATCTTCAGGAGCCACGGCATCGCCTTCAGCAGGAATCGCCCGGTGGCCTGTGCCGCCGCGCTGCTCTTTTCCGCGAGATACAAGCCGACGTCGTCCATCTTCACGATCAGCGCCACCGCCCCGTAAACGACGATGGTGATGGCGATCCCGACCACGGCCAATACGACCGCGCGCGTCAGCAGCGTTTCCGCCGCCACCTCGTTCAGCGTGATCGCCATGATTTCGGCGGACAGAATCAGGTCGGTGCGGATCGCCCCGCTGGTGCGCGCCTTTTCGAACGCCACCGGATCGGCGATCTCGTCCTCCAGCGTCTTGCCGTGCTTTTCGCCGCCGAGCTTCTCCATCACCTTTTCGGCACCTTCGAAGGCGAGGTAACAGCCGCCCGCCATCAGGACGAAGATGATCGCGGCTGGCAATAGCCAGCTCAGCAAAAGCGCACCGGGCAACAGAATCAGCAGCTTGTTCTTCAAACTGCCCTTGGTGATGTTCCAGATGATCGGCAATTCGCGCGCCGGCTTCAGCCCGGTGACATAGCCCGGCGTCACCGCCGCATCGTCGATCACCACGCCCGCCGCCTTCGATCCGGCGCGGCTGGCCGCGATACCGATATCATCCACCGATGCCGCCGCCGTGCGCGCGATCACTGAGATATCGTCGAGAAGGGCAACCAGGCCGCCGGGCATATCCGTACTCCGAGATGAACAGGCCACCGCCCTGCCCGCACGGCCCGCGCGCGACAAGTCCGATCTTGTGTTGCAAAACGCACGGATCGCGCTATGTGCCCCGCTTCCCGGATGGCGAGAGCCGACGGGAAACGAAGAAGGCCGGAGGGGCCCCGTCATCCGGACGGACCAGCCAGCGATCGGCATGAACTGAAAGGACCAAGGCATGGCTCTGTACGAGCATGTATTCTTGGCGCGCCAGGATCTGAGCCAGTCTCAGGTCGATCAATTGGCCGCCACCGCCACCGAGATCGTCGAAAACAACGAAGGCAAGGTCACCAAGACGGAGACCTGGGGCCTCAAGAACCTCGCCTACAAGATCGACCGCAACCGCAAGGCGCATTTCGTGCTGCTCAACATCGAAGGCCCGGGCTCCGTGGTCGCCGAGCTCGAGCGCCAGACGCGCATCAACGAAGACGTCATCCGTTACATGACGATCCGCGTCGACCAGCACGAGGAAGGCCCGTCCGCCATGATGCGCAAGAACGAGCGCGACAGCAAGAAGCGCCGCGAGCGCTCCGACCGGGGAGACAATTGATGGCCCGCCCGTTTTTCCGCCGCCGCAAGACCTGCCCGTTCTCGGGCAAGAACGCCCCCGCGATCGACTACAAGGACGTGCGCCTGCTCCAGGGCTTCATGTCCGAGCGTGGCAAGATCGTTCCGAGCCGCATCACCGCCGTGAGCGCGAAGAAGCAGCGCGAACTCGCCAAGGCGATCAAGCGCGCCCGCCATATCGGCCTTTTGCCGTACATCGTGCGCTGAGGAGACTGACACCATGGATATCATCCTCCTCGAACGCATCGGCAATCTCGGCAATATCGGTGACGTCGTCACCGTGAAGGACGGGTACGCCCGCAACTTCCTGCTGCCGCAGAAAAAGGCCCTGCGCGCCAACGATTCGAACAAGAAGGTGTTCGAAGCCAATCGCGATCGCCTTGAAAAGGAAAACGCGGAACGCCGCGGCGAAGCCGAAACGCAGGGCAAGAACGTCGACGGGACCGAAATCGTCCTGATCCGCGCCTCGTCCAACGCCGGCCAGCTTTACGGTTCGGTCAACGTTCGCGACATCGTTGCGGGCCTTGCCGAAAAGGGCCACGAGATCGACAAGAAGCAGATCATCATGGGCAGCCCGATCAAGTCGATCGGCATGCATGACGTGACCGTCGCTCTGCACCCCGAAGTGCACGTCACGGTGAAGGCCAATGTCGCCCGTTCGGACGACGAAGCCGAATTGCAGAGCCAAGGCGTCGACGTCCTCGCGCAGATGTTCGAAGACGAACAGCGCGAGATCGAGGAAATGGCCGATGCCAACCGCATCGACCCCAACCTCGAGCCGGGCGAAATCCCCGCCGACATGCTCGACGAGCCGACCCCGGTCGATATGGACGGCAACCCGATCGAGCAGGACGGCGAGTAATCCCGAACCTGCCGCTTCGGCGGAGCTTTGAAAGGGGCGCGGCGGCTTTTGCTGACCGCGCCCTTTTTGCAAGGCCCACAGGTCCGTGGCAGAGCCTGTCACGAAAACGATAGAGAGAGGCAAAAGAACGCCCCAATGGATTCGATCGACACCATCCTCGACAAGCTCGAAAGCGTTTACGAGGCCGCCGTGGCGCGGCTGCGGGCCGATGTGATCGCCTTCGGTCGCGATCGGACGCTGCCTCCTCCCGAACGCCGCAGCGACGGGTCCTACACCTATCCCGAACTGCGCCTGCGCTATCGCGGCGGCGAACAGCCGGAAGGCCGCCGCCGCGCCTTCGGCCGTCTGAACGCGCCGGGTCTCTACACCACCACCGTCACGCGCCCCGCTCTGTTTCGCGATTACCTCGCCGAACAGCTTTCGCTGATCTCCAGCAATTACGAAATCGAAGTCGAAGTCGGCTCCTCGCGCCAGGAAATGCCGTTCCCTTACGTGCTCGACGGCGCTGCGGGTGCGGAACTGGCAGGCGTCGATCCCAACGAGATCGCGCGCCATTTCCCCTCGACCGACCTCGCCGATATCGGAGACGAGCTGGCCGACGGGATCGAGCTGGACAATCCCGACGATCCCATCCCGCTGTCGCTGTTCGACGGCTTGCGCACCGATTTCAGCCTTGCCCGGCTCGCCCATTACACCGGCACCGATCCCGAGCATTTCCAGCGCTTCATCCTGTTCACGAACTATCACCGCTATGTCGACGAATTCGTCGATTGGGCGGGCGCGCAATTGGGCAGCAATGGCTGCTCGGCCCTCGCGGGTGCCGGCGGCATGTTGCTCACCGAAAAGACCGACAACGCGCGCGATCAGCTTTCCGATACGGCGTGGCGCCGCCACCAGATGCCGGCCTATCACCTCGTGGGCGAGAACCGCAGCGGGATCACGCTGGTCAATATCGGCGTCGGCCCGAGCAACGCCAAGACGATTTGCGATCACCTCGCCGTGCTGCGCCCGGAAGCCTGGCTGATGATCGGCCATTGCGGTGGCCTGCGCCCCAGCCAGAAGATCGGCGATTATGTGCTCGCCCACGCCTATCTGCGCGACGATCACGTGCTCGATCCGGTCCTGCCGCCCGAAATCCCCCTCCCCGCCATCGCCGAAGTTCAGCAGGCACTGGCAGGCGCAGCGGAGCAGGTCTCGGGCGAACATGGCAGCGATCTGAAGCGCCGGATGCGCACCGGAACGGTCGTCACGACGGACGATCGCAATTGGGAGTTGCGCTTTACCAGCTCCGCGCGGCGCATGTCGCTATCGCGCGCAGTCGGCGTCGATATGGAAAGCGCCACGATCGCCGGCCAGGGATACCGCTTCCGCGTGCCCTACGGAACGCTGCTCTGCGTCAGCGACAAGCCCCTACACGGCGAGATCAAACTGCCCGGCCAGGCAAACCGCTTCTACGAACAGGCGATCGCCGCCCATCTCCAGATCGGCATCAGCGCCTGCAGGATGCTGCGCGAGGAAGGCCCAAGGCTCCACAGCCGCAAGCTGCGCGCCTTCAACGAGCCGCCGTTCAGGTAAGGTGGAAGATAAACTCGCCGGGTGAGGCGGGAGATCACCCCGCCCCCTTGGTCTTCGTTTTCCCCTCTTTGGCCTTCGAGGCCATGAAGTCGATGATCATGCCCGCAATGTCCTTGCCAGTCGCGTTCTCGATGCCTTCGAGGCCGGGCGAGGAATTTACCTCCATGATCACCGGGCCGTGATTGCTGCGCAGCATGTCCACGCCGCAGACATTGAGCCCCATGCGCTTGGCGGCGCTGACGGCGGTCGAGCGTTCGGCGGGGGTGATCTTAATCAGTTCGGCGCTGCCGCCGCGATGCAGGTTGGAGCGGAAATCGTCCGCCGCGCCGGTGCGCTTCATGGTCGCGACCACCTTGCCGCCGACGACCAGCGCGCGGATATCGGTTCCGCCGGCTTCCTTGATGAATTCCTGCACCAGGATATTGACGTTCGCGCCGCGAAACGCCTCGATCACGGATTTCGCGCTCGACATCGTCTCGGCGAGCACGACCCCGATGCCTTGCGTCCCTTCGAGCAGTTTGATGACCACCGGAGGGCCCTTCACCGCCCTGATGATCTCTTCGGCCTGCTTGGGATCGTTGGCGTAGGCGGTCAGCGGCAGGCCGAGACCGTGCTTGGCCAGGATCTGCATCGAGCGCAATTTGTCCCGGCTGCGCCCGATGGCGACGCTCTCGTTAAGCGGCCAGCAGCCGCGCATCTCGAACTGGCGCAATATGGCGAGGCCGTAATTGGTGATCGAGGCGCCGATGCGCGGGATCACCGCGTCATAGCCGACGCATGGTTCGCCGTTGTAATAGACTTCGGGCCGATGGCTCGCGATGTGGACGGTGCAGCGCGTCGTGTTGAGGATGTCGAGCGAATGCCCGCGCTCCTCCGCCGCCTGCTGCAGGCGTTTGTGCGAATAGAGATTGGCGTTGCGCGCCAGCATCGCAATTTTCATGGAGCGATCCTTACGGTTTGTGACCCTCGACCGTCTTCCGGCCGGGCGTCTGCATCCAGGAATGACCCGAATCGACGACAAAACGGCGTCTAAGCGAAGATCGTCCGATCAGCATCGGAAATCGCATGTCGGCCCGGTTGGCAAGGCTGATTTCCGCGCGGAATTCGACATCGCCGATTTTGAGCGGCGTCTTGATGATGCGCCGCCGCTGTGTCTTGCCGTTGGAACTGGTGATACCGCGCCAATCCACATGCACCGCCTCGCACACCTGGCGGACATGCTGCTGCGGAAAATCGACGGCGAAGCGGACGAATTGCTCGCCGTCGCGCTCGTATTCGTCGAGAACGGTCGCATGCAACGAAGATGTGCGCGCGCCTGTATCGATCTTGGCGGGGAGTTTGTGAAGGCCGAGATCGGGCAGATGCACCAGCTCGCGCCAGCCCACCACGGGAAGTGGCGCTTTAGCCATCCGCGCCTCCCAGGATCGCCAGGCCATCGCCTCCATCGCCGCCGGAAAAGCGGCGCAAGACCTTGCCGGTCGGGAAATCGACCTCGGCAATCGTGTCCGTGCCGGTCTCGGCGACATAGATGCGCTCGCCATCGGGGGACCACAGGATCGTTACCTGAAACCGCTCCTGCGCCTCGTCCCGGCTCGAAACGGCGATCTGCCGTGCGACGGTGCCGGACCGCAGGTCGATCACGGAGAGGGCGCCATCGGCGAGGTCGGAGGTGACTGCAAAATCGCCTTGGGGGCGGATCGCGATCCGCAAGGGGAAATCGCCGACCGGAATGGTCCGGCGGACCTCCATGGATTGCGGCGCGATCGCATAGACCTCGTCCGATCCGCGGGCGGAGACATAGAGCGTTGCGCCATCGTCCGACAGCGCGATCCCCTCGGGCTCGATCCCGACCTCGACCGATTGCGGAGCGCGGCGCGTGAGGAGGTCGATCCGCGTGACCGTCTTCGAGCCGAGATCGGTGGTCCAGGCATGGCGGGCATCGGGCGATACGACCAGCATGTGCGTCCCATCCTGCCCGCTGCCATATTCGAAGGTTTCCGTCTCGCCGAGCGGGTCCTTGACCCAGAAGACCGATTTGCGCCCCTCCGCCGTCGCGTAGAGATCGCCGTTCGCGTGCCAGACGATCCCGTGCGGGCGGGCATTCTCGCCAAGCTCGATGCTCTTGACCTTTGCGAGATCGCCGGTGCGGAAAATGTCGAGCGTGGTGCCGCCATAGCAGGCGAGCGCGACATGCGCCCCGTCGGGCGAGGTGGCGAGTTCGTGCGGATTGACGCAACTCGCGACCCGTGCGGTTTCGCGCCCCGTGGCAAGATCGATCCGGGCCAGCGTGTTGCCGAACTTGCCTGCGACGAACAGCGCGCCGGTTGCGTCGCTTTCAAGGGAAGCCCGCTCTCCAACAGGGCCAACCGGCGCACATCCGGCCAGCGCGGCCAATCCAGCCGCCGCGATTATCGAGATACGCGAAATCATCGGAAAAAAGAGCCCCTTCCCTTGTTCTGAAACCCTACCTGACCGCGCATCTCGCGCAAATCAAGCAGGCGAGCCCAGCCAATCCGCCATCGCCCGCCCCAGATCTGGCTTGGTGACGCTGCCCATATGCGTGCCCGGGACCTCCACGAAGTCCGCATTGGGGAGCAAGTCCGCAAGCTCCTCCGCCGATCCATTGTCCCGGTCCTCGTCACCGCAGACCACCAGAGTCGGCATGGTGACGCGTTCGAGCAGCGAGAGGTCGAGGTCGGGCATGGAGCCGAGAAGATGCCGCGCGGCGATGCGGTCGGTGCCCTGCGATTTCAGAAACTGCATCGAGAAATAGGCGGGATCGCCCTTCGGGATCGCGTCGAATTCGTCGATCACGCGGCGAAAGAAGCTCGCACGCTTCTCCCATTCGCCGAGGCCCGCCGTACCCATTCCGCCGATGATCAGCCGCGCGGGTTCTAACACGCCGTGAGCGACCGCATGGAGCGAGGTGCGCGCGCCGAGCGAGAAGCCGCCGAGGTCGTAATCGGTCAGCCCGAGATGATCGACCAAAGCCGCCACATCGCGCACCAGCACGTTATCGGGATAGGCCTCCGCCTCGCGCGGAGCGGCGCTGTCGCCGTGAACCCGGAAATCGAGCATCAGGACCTCGTAGCCCTGACCCGCGATCCGCTCGGCGTGGCCGAAACGGATCCAGTTCATCTGTGCGCTGGAAAAAAGGCCGTGCAGGAGCAACAGCGGTCGTCCTTCGCCCATGCGATGCAGGGCCAGACGCGTGCCGTCGAAGCTGTCGAAATGGTCGGTCGTCGGTGTCATGTCAGCGGAAGAAACAGGTCGTACCGGAATAAAGCGCCTCCACCGTGCGTGAGCCTTCCGATCCGGTCAGAAACCCGGAAATGCCCTCTTCGGTCGTGAATTCGTCACCAAGCGTGCTGTCCATTGCCTCGACCGAGTAGGCCGCATCAAGCGCCGCTTCGTCAGACTTGAGGGAAATACCCTCGGCGGTCGCGATCGGTTCGGGCTCGCCGTCGGCCGCGCTATCGTCGCCGCTCAGAACCCAGCCTTTCAGCCTGCCTGCCTGGAAGTTCACGGTGAGGCCTCCCGGGAAGCTCGTGGACGTGACCGTGCCGGTGCCGCATTCCTCGTTGCGACTGCGGTCGACGATCGGGCCGAGCACGCCCGCCAATTCGATCTCCACCGTTTCACGCGGACTGTCGAAGGCCAGGTAGGTGCCCTCCGCGCCGGTGATCTCCACGCCGTCGGCGCGAAGCCGCACCTCGGCAGACGATTGCTGAGAGCCCTCTTCCGCGTCAGCGAGTTTTTGCACGCTACCTTCGCCTTCGCCCGCCTGTTGGCACCCGACGATAAGGACGAGGCCGGCAAGCAAAGGGAAGAGGCGGGTGCATATCACCCCTTCTTAAGGCATTCGCGCCCCAGGAGTTCCGCGATCTGCACCGCGTTCAAGGCAGCACCCTTGCGCAGATTGTCGGAAACGCACCACAGATTGAGCCCGTTCTCCACCGTGGGGTCCTCGCGCACGCGGCTGATATAGGTCGCGCTGTCGCCCGCCGCTTCGACGGGGGTGATGTATCCCTCGTCCTCGCGCTTGTCGACGAGCATGCAGCCGGGCGCCTCGCGCAGAATGTCCTGCGCCTGTTCGGCGCTTATCTCGTTTTCGAATTCGATGCTGACCGCTTCGGAATGGCCGACGAAGACAGGCACGCGCACGCAGGTGGCCGTGAGCTTGATCTTGGGATCGAGGATCTTCTTCGTTTCGACCACCATCTTCCATTCTTCCTTGGTCGATCCATCGTCGAGGAAGCTGTCGATATGGGGGATGACGTTGAAGGCGATCTGCTTGGTGAACTTCACCGGCTCGACCGTGTCGCCCACGAAGATCGCGCGGCTCTGTTCGAACAATTCGTCCATCCCCGCCTTACCTGCGCCGGAAACCGACTGATAGGTCGAGACGACGACGCGCTTGATCGTGGCGAAATCGTGCAGCGGCTTCAGCGCCACTACGAGCTGCGCGGTCGAGCAGTTCGGATTGGCGATGATGTTGCGCTTCTTGTAGTCGTGGATCACATCCGGATTCACCTCCGGCACGATCAGCGGCACATCCGGATCCATGCGATAGAGCGAGCTGTTGTCGATGACGACGCAGCCCGCCGCGGCCGCCTTGGGCGCGTATTCCTTGGCCGGGCCGCTACCGGCGGCGAACAGGGCAATGTCCCAGCCGTTCCAGTCGAAATATTCGATGTTCTGGCATTTGAGCATCTTGCCGGTGTCGCCGAACTCGACCTCCGAACCATGGCTACGGCTGGAGGCGACCGCGGCCACCTCGTCGCAGGGGAAGCCCCGCTCCGCCAGCACCATCATGATTTCGCGCCCGACATTCCCCGTCGCGCCGACCACGGCTACCCGATAACCCAATTCGCTTCTCCAATTCCTGTGTGCCGCCGAGATAGCGACGGCCCTGCCCCGCGCAAGCTCATTCCGGCGGCGTCACTCCGTGGCTTTCGAGGAAGCGGAACACGGTGTTGTAGCGGTGCGGCGAGATATTCTCGCCCGACACGCGGTGCGTGTAGCCGGGATAGAGCATCATTTCGAACGGGACATTGCCTTCCTGCATCTCGGCGATGATCGCGGTCGCATTCTCGAACACGACGTTGTCGTCCGCCATGCCGTGGATGATCAGCAGCGGATCGCTGATCTTGATCGCATTCGGGATCGCGGATGCCGCTTCGTAAGCCGCGGCATCGCCCTGCGGCGTACCCATGTAGCGTTCGGTGTAATGCGTGTCGTAAAGCGCCCAATTTGTCACCGGCGCGCCGCTGATCCCGGCAGCATACAGGCCCGGGTCGGCCTGGAGCTGCTTCAGCGTCATGTATCCGCCATAGCTCCACCCATCGATGGCGATCTTGTCGGGATCGACGAAATCGAGCGTCTTGAGATATTCCGCACCCGCCTTCTGGTCGCGCACCTCGACCCCGCCCATCGCGCGGTAGATCGGTTGTTCGAAAGCGACGCCGCGATTGTTAGATCCCCGATTGTCGAGCGCGAACCAGATATAGCCCTTGTCGACGATCGCCTGCCTCAGCGCCCCATCCCAGCCGCGATTGACGATCTGCGGCCCCGGCCCGCTGTAATGATAGAAATAGACCGGATAGCGCTTGCCCGGTTCCATCTCCGGCGTGACCATTTCCCAATAGAGCGGCGTGCCGTCCTCCGCTTCGATCTGCCCGTATTGGGTCGGACGATGGCTGGCGAGATAGGGGGCGTAGGGATGATCGGCGTCGAGCTTGTTCTCCTCGACCCATGCGAGCCGCTCGCCTTCCTGGTCGGCGAGATAGATCTGGCTCGGCGTATTGTCGTTCGAGCGCGTGACGAGCAGCGTCTGCCCCTTGCCGTCCATGGTCGCCGAGTGAGTGAAGCCCTTTTCGGTCAGGCGCCGGGGCGCGCCGATCGTGTCGCTGCCGTAATCGAGCGCATAGACATGCTGTTCGAGCGGGTCGTCCTCGCTGGTGGCGAGATAGAACAGACGCTGCGCCGACTGATCCACGCCGACAAGCGTGGTCACGACGAACTCGCCGCGCGTCAGCTGCCGCGACGTGCCCCAGCCATCCGCGCCGGAATACCGATAGAGGTGGCCGAAACCGTCGCGTTCCGACCACCAGATGAGGTCGCCATTGTCGAGGATGCGGTAATTGTCGGACAGGTTGATCCAGTAATCGTCTGCTGCCGCCTTCTCGGCGAAGACCGGCGCGACATCGCCCGTCGCCGGATCGACGCGCAGCAGGTCCATATGAGTCTGCGCGCGGTTCTGCCGCTGGACGTAGAGCGCGCTGCCATCCGGCGCCCAGTCCACCCGGGCAAGGTAGAAATCGGTCGGATCGCCACCGGTGTAGACATCGGGATGCTGGAAATCGCCGAGATCGACCTTCACTCGATTGCCGCCATCGGGGTCCATTACGAACAGTTCTACATCGGCATTCTCGCTGCCCGCGACCGGATAGCGTTGATCGAAGACCCGCGTACCGGTCGCGCCGATGGCCGCACGCGTGACGACGCCGACCATGCTCTCGTCGAACCGTTCGACCGCGATCCGCTTGTCGTCGGGGCTCCACCAATAGCCGGTCAGGCGCCCCATCTCTTCCTGGGCGACGAATTCCGCTTCGCCCCAGCGCACGTTCTCGTTCGCTTCGACGGGGGTGATCGGCGCGGACTCCTCGCCCACTTCGCCGACCCAGAGCCTGCGATCGCGCACGAAGGAGACATAGGCCCCCGTTTCGCTGAGCGCGGGGTTGAGCTCGCTTTCCTCCGTATCGGTCAGGCGCACCACGTCGCCGTCCAGACGCGCGAGGTAGAGATCGCCATCGAGCGGAACGAGCACGCCCTCCCCGTCGCTCGCCCACTGATAGGCGATGATTCCCTTGAGGCTGCCGACGCGCGCCCGTTCGCGCTGCATCTTTTCGTCCTCGGACAGCTCGCGGCCCGAGCCCAGTTTCTCGCTGTCGACCAGCATGGACCATTCCCGGCTCTCGCGGTCGTAAGCCCACAGATCGTAGCGCTCGCGATCGTTCTCGCGATTGCGCAGCAGGGTGAGATAGCGCCCATCGGGCGACAGTTTCGCCTGCCGCGGGCTCGGCCCGTCGAGGCTGGGCGAAGCGAAGACACGCTCGAAGGTAAGGTCCGCGCTCTGGCTCATCGCGCTGTCCTGCGCGAAAACGGGCGCGGCGAGCGGCGCGGTGGCGAGGAGGATGGCGGCGGTGATGACATGGCGCATGGCAAGAAAGGCGTCCCGTGATTGCGAAATGGTGCGCAGCCTAGCCGGGTTGGGATTTGCCGCAAGCGTTGTCGGTTGGGTTCACACGAAGACACGAAGATGCAGTGCGCGCGGCGAAGCCGCCCTCCTACGAAAAAGCGAGGCATCAAGAAGGAATAGCTCCGGCGGGCCTATCACGCCATCTTCGTGTCTTCGTGTGAACCCGTCTTAGGCGAAAACGAAAAAGGGCCCGGCGGTCACCCACCGAGCCCCAAATTTCGATCGCGAAAAGCTTACGCCTTGGGCGCGGACGCCTTGCGCTCGGCGATACGCGCGCTTTTGCCGGTGCGGCCGCGCAGGTAATACAGCTTGGCGCGACGCACCACGCCGCGGCGGACCACGGTGATGCTGTCGACGATCGGCGAATAGAGCGGGAAGACGCGTTCCACGCCCTCGCCGAAGCTCATCTTGCGCACGGTGAAGTTGGAACCCATGCCGCGGTTGGAACGCGCGATCACCACGCCTTCGAAGTTCTGCACGCGCTCGCGCTGGCCTTCGACCACCTTCACGCCGACGCGCACGGTGTCACCCGCGCGGAATTCCGGAATATCCTTGCCGAGATTTTCAATCGCTTCGGCTTCGAGCGTCTGAATCAGGTTCATTGCCTGGTCCCTTAATCGTTTCGCCGCGCGCCAGAGGCAGGCTGGTCCCGAGCGCCACTGTGGCGCTCCCAAAGGTCCGGCCTGCGTAACCGTGTATCTTCTTCCGCGCGGGCTTTCCTCCACGCGGCGATCTTCGCATGATCCCCCGATCGCAGCACTTCGGGGATCGTGCGCCCTTCCCAGTCTTGAGGTCGGGTGTATTGCGGGTATTCGATGAGGCCGTCCTCGAACGACTCCTCGACCCCGCTACAGGCCGCGCCCATTACGCCCGGAAGCAGCCGAATGCAAGCGTCGAGTATGGCGATCGCGGCGGTCTCTCCGCCCGACAGGACGATGTCCGCTAGGCTCACCTGCTCGACCTGCGGATAGGCGTCGAACAGGCGCTCGTCGAAGCCTTCGAACCGGCCGCACAGGATGGTGACGCCCGGCCCCGCCGCGATGGTGCGGATGCGGTCCTGCGCGATCGGTTTTCCGCGCGGCGTCATGGCGAGCACGGGTCGCTCGTCGTTCACGCTGTCGAGCGCACGGCCGAGCACGTCGGGCTTCAGCACCATGCCCGCGCCGCCCCCTGCGGGCGTGTCGTCCACCGTGCGGTGCTTGTCGGTCGCGAAGTCGCGGATCTGCACCGCCTCGCACGACCAATCCCCGCGCTCCAAGGCCCGTCCCGCCAGCGATACGCCGAGCGGACCGGGAAACATTTCGGGATACAGCGTCAGGACGGTGGCGGCGAAGGTCATGCCGCGCGCTTTAGGCGGCGCGGCAACGCTTTGCCATCCCGCGCGTTCGGACCGCCATGAGCGAGCATATCGACGACTGCATCATCGTGGGCGCTGGCCCCGCCGGGCTGACCGCCGCGATCTACCTGGCGCGCTTCCATCTCTCGATCCGCCTGTTCGATTGCGGGACGAGCCGTGCGAGCTGGATTCCGACCAGCCACAATCATGCGGGCTTTCCGGACGGTATCAATGGCAAGGAATTGCTGGAGCGGATGCGCGATCAGGCGGCGAAATACGGCGCGCTGCGCGAACCGAAGCGCGTGACCGGGCTATCCAAGCAAGGTGAGATTTTCGAGGTCGGATGCGGCGACGAGATCTATCGTGCCCGCACTGTCCTGCTCGCGACCGGTGTCGTTAACAATCAACCCGATGGGATGGACGAGGCGCTCCACGCCGAAGCACTCTCGCGCGGGCTTCTGCGCTATTGCCCGATCTGCGACGGCTACGAAGTGACCGACAAGCGCGTCGGCGTGATCGGGACGGGCGGCCACGGCACCGCCGAAGCGCAATTCCTGCGCGGCTACACCGCCGATATCACGCTGATCAGCCCACATGGCGACCACGATCTGGACGATCAATGCTCGCGCGCTCTGGACGATGCAGGGATCGCAAGGTTCGCGGGACCGTGCGGCGATTTCGCGATCGAACAGGATAAGCTGGCGGTCGATACTGCCGAAGGCCGCTTGGCATTCGACAGCATCTATCCGGCGCTGGGATCGAAAATCCGCTCCGGCCTCGCCGTGGATTGCGGCGCCGATGTCAGCGACGAAGGCTGCATCCTCGTCGGCGATCACTTGGAAACCAGCGTGCCGGGCCTGTTCGCCGCAGGAGACGTCGTGGTGGGCCTCGACCAGATCAGCCACGCCATGGGCCAGGCGGGCGTCGCGGCGACGACCATCCGCAACCACCTGGCCGAGGAACGCCCGCTGCGGCGCTGAGGTCAGTCCAGAAAATCCGCGCTCATCACCAGGCGCTCGGCGCTCCATTCGGGAACGGCCCGCTCGGTCAGCGGAATCATGAAGCTCTTGCCATCGGGTTTTTCGATCTCGACGATATCGGTAGCGCCGAAATTCTCGATCGCTCTCACCTCGCCCACCGGCTCGCCGCTATCGGTAACGACCGCGAGACCGATCAGGTCGGAGTGATAGAATTCGCCGTCTTCCAACGGCGGCAGATCGTTTCGCGAAACGCTCAGCGTGGTGCCGCGCAGCTTTTCGGCAGCGGTGCGGTTGTCGATGCCCGCGAACCGGGCGATCGCCCCGCCTTTATTGTCGCTGCGTACCTTTTGCAGCGTCAATGCACCGTCATTGTAGTGCTTGTGCGCTTTGAGGCTTTCCAGCCCATCGCCGAGCAGCTTCAGCCGCACCTCGCCCGCGATGCCATGGGCGCCGGTGACGGCAGCGAGCGTAATGGGATCGCGAGACATGCCTACCTTGTAAATCGGTCCCGCCCCCGCTCGACGACCAATAGTGTCGAGCGGGGTCGGGATATGGCCTGAAATCAGCTCTCGGCCTTGTCTTCGGCCTCTGCCGCAGTCTCGGCGGTTTCCGCAGCAGCGCCTTCATCGGCGGGCGTTTCTGCGGTTTCTTCCTCGGCCGGAGCATTGGCTTCGGCTTCGGCGGCCTTCTTGGCTTCTTCGGCTTCAGCGGCCTTGGCAGCCTTTTCCTCGGCGCGTTCCTTGGCGGCTTCGCCCGGCTCGCCCTTCTTGGGGTTGTTGCGCGCCGCACGTTCCACGATGCCCGCCTTGTCGAGGAAACGGGCGACACGGTCCGAAGGAACGGCGCCGACGCCGATCCAGTAACGCGCACGATCTTCGTCGATCTTCACGCGGCCTTCGTCGTCCTTGGGCAGCATCGGGTTGTAGGTGCCGATCTGCTCCAGATACTTGCCGTCGCGCGGGGCGCGGCTGTCGGAGACGACGATACGATAATACGGACGCTTCTTGGCGCCACCGCGCGAGAGACGGATTGCAACTGCCATTTTATGTCACCTTTCGAATGTAAAAACCTGAAATCACTTCTTGTTCAATAATCGTGCAAGATCGGGCGGGAGCGTGTTGGGATCGACGCCAGGCCCCTGCCCGCCGCCGCCGCCGGGCAGGCCTGGCATTCCGCCCCCGCCCATTCCGCCGAAGCCTCCACCGCCGCCGAACAGCGCGCCGAGGCCCTTAAGTCCGCCCATCTTTTTGATCTGCTTCATGGCGCGGCCCATCTCCTGGTGCATCTTGAGCACTTTGTTGACGTCCTGCACCTGCGTGCCCGAACCTGCCGCCACGCGCTTCTTGCGCTTGGCGTTCATCAGTTCGGGGCGCTTCCGTTCCTTCGCGGTCATGGAACCGATGATGGCGTCCATGTGCAACAGCACCCGGTCGTCCATATTGGACGCCGCCATCGCCGCCTTGGCCTTCTTCATGCCGGGCATCATGCCCGCCAGCATCCCCAGCCCGCCCATGTTCTGCATCTGCTTCAACTGCATCCGCAGATCGTCGAGGTCGAACTGGCCCTTCGCCATCTTCTTGGCGAGCGCTTCGGCGTCTTCCTGCTTGACGCTGGCCGCTGCCTTTTCGACGAGGCTGACGACGTCGCCCATGCCGAGAATGCGGCCCGCGACGCGCTTGGGATCGAAGGCCTCGATCGCGTCCAGTTTCTCGCCCGTACCCGCGAACTTGATCGGCTTCCCGGTAACGAAGCGCATGGAGAGCGCAGCGCCGCCGCGTGCATCGCCGTCCATCCGGGTCAAGACGACGCCGGTCAGCGGCACTTCGTCAGTGAAGCTCTTGGCGACGTTGACCGCGTCCTGACCGGTCAGGCTGTCGACGACGAGCAGCACTTCGGTGGGCGTCGAGACCGAGGCGACCGCCTTCATCTCGGCCATCAACGCCTCGTCGACATGCAGGCGGCCCGCCGTATCGAGCAGGAGAACGTCGGCATTCTGAAGCTTCGCACTCTCGAGTGCGCGGCGCGCGATATCGACCGGCTGCTGGCCTTGGATAATCGGCAGAGTCGCGACATCGACCTGCGTGCCCAGCACCTGCAACTGTTCCTGCGCCGCCGGACGATTGACGTCGAGCGAGGCCATCAGCGCCTTTTTGCCGTGCTTTTCGCGGATCAGGCGGCCGAGCTTGGCGGTGGTCGTCGTTTTACCCGAGCCTTGCAGGCCGACCATCATGATCACGACCGGCGGCTTTGCCTCGAGCTTCAGCTTGCCCGCATCCGCATCGGCGTCCTCGCCGCCGCCGAGCATGGCGGTCAGCTCGTCATCGACGATCTTGATGACCTGCTGGCCGGGGGTGACGGAACGCAGCACGTCCTGGCCGATGGCGCGTTCGGTGACGGCATCGATGAATCGGCGCACGACGGGCAGAGCCACGTCGGCTTCGAGCAGCGCGATCCGCACTTCGCGCATCGCATCGCGCACGTCCTGTTCGGACAATGCGCCGCGGCCCTTCAAGCGATCGAAGACGGAGCCGAGACGGTCGGACAGAGTGTCGAACATGGTCTTTCAACTCCTTGCGCGCCGTGGGCGCCGGATCAAACGCGAAAAACGCCGGCGGACGAGAACTCGTCGGCCAGCGTTGCGAATTCAAGCGAATTCGGCTTTGTCGTATGGGCTAAAAAAGCCCGGAAACCTTCGAATGGTGGAGCCTAGCGGGATCGAACCGCTGACCTCTACAATGCCATTGTAGCGCTCTCCCAGCTGAGCTAAGGCCCCGCGCCATTCGTCGCCCGCCGGACGGATCCGGTGGGCAGGACGCGCCCTCTATAATCAGGGCGCGTCCGTTGCAAGTCAAAAAACTCGGTCCGACTCAGCTTTCTTCCTCGTCGTCGTCGCCCTTGCCCTTGGACACGCCGAGATCGTCGTCGCCGCCGAGATCGACCTCGTTGTCGGGCGAATCCTCGTCATCGTCGATATCGTCCAGATCGTCATCGGCCAGATCGCTGTCGGCCTCGCCATCCTTGTCCTTCTTCTCCTCCTCGAAGGGGATCGGCTGCTTGGACTTCAGGACGGGTTCCGGCGTCCATTCCTCACCGCATTCGATGCAGGTGACGGGATCTTCCTTGTTCAGATCGTAGAAGCGGGTGCCGCACTTCGGGCAGGTCCGCTTGGTGCCCCATTCCGGTTTGACCATGTGTAATCCTTGGCTTGGCGCCCCCGGCACGATGCCGCAGGGCGATGAAATCGATACGTCATGATGGGAACCTGCGCTGCATTCGGCAAGGCAGGAATCAACAGCGCGCGCGCCTTGCCAGAACGCCCCCCCACTGTCAAAGCGCGGGGCCTCACCCCTGCCAGCCTTACCGGACCCCGCCGTGACCGCCCATCGCTTCATGCCCACCGGCCCGCTTACCGGACGCATCCGCGTGCCGGGCGACAAATCGATCAGCCATCGCGCCCTGATGTTCGCGGCACTTGCCGTGGGCCGCAGCCGGATCGAGGGCCTGCTCGAAGGAGAGGACGTCCTCGCAACCGCCGCCGCCCTGCGCATGATGGGCGCGACGATCGTGCGCGAAACCGATGCATGGGTCGTCGACGGAGTCGGGGTCGGCGGCTTGCTGGAACCGGACGGCCCGCTAAACATGGGCAATAGCGGCACCTCCGCAAGGCTCCTGATGGGGCTGTTGGCAAGCCACGGCTTCACGGCGAGCATGGTCGGCGACGCCAGCCTGTCGAAGCGACCGATGGGCCGCGTGACGCAGCCGTTGTCTCAAATGGGCGCAAGCTTCCAGTCCGCAGGCGACCGCCTTCCGATGATCATCGAGGGCGCGCATCCCGCCGTGCCGATCGAATATCGCCTCCCGGTGGCGAGCGCGCAGGTCAAGAGCGCGGTCCTTCTCGCCGCGCTCAACACGCCCGGAACGACGCGCGTGATCGAGCCCGTGCCGACCCGCGACCACACCGAACGGATGCTGCGAGGCTTCGGCGTCGATGTCGCAGTGAGCGTGGAAGAGGGAGAGCGGGTCATCTCGATTACCGGCCCCGTCGACCTCGAACCCTGCGACGTGATTGTCCCAGGCGATCCCTCCTCCGCCGCCTTTTTCGCGGTGGCGGCTAGCGTGGTGCCGGGAAGCGATCTCGTGATCGAGAATGTCGGCCTCAATCCCACGCGCGACGGGATCTACAAGGTGCTCGATAAGATGGGCGCGAATATCGAGAAGCTGGGCGCGCGCGAGGTGGGCGGCGAACCGGTCGCCGATCTGCGCGTACGCCATGCGCTGCTCAGCGGTGTCGAGGTCGACCCTGCCCTCGCCCCCAGCATGATCGACGAATTTCCGGTCCTGTTCGTGGCCGCGGCCTTGGCGGACGGGACGACCGTCACCAGCGGGCTCGACGAACTGCGCGTCAAGGAAAGCGACCGCCTCTCCACCATGGCCGCCGCGCTCGGCGCGATCGGCGCGAAAGTGGAAGAGCGCGAGGACGGTCTCGTCATCGAGGGCAGCGCGGGCGCTCCGCTCGCAGGCGGCGGTCCGATCGCGACTCATCTCGACCACCGCATCGCAATGAGCATGGCAGTCGCCGGGCTCATCAGCCGCGATGGCGTGGCCGTCGACAGCGTGGACCCGATCGCGACGAGCTTCCCCAATTTCATGGACCTGATCGGCGAGGCTGCGCGATGACCGAGACGATCGATTTCGCAACGCTCGTCGGCTTCGTAGGAATGGCCTGCATTATCGCGGCCTATGCCTATCTGACGTGGAAGACGGATCCCAATCCCTTCATCCTCCACGGTACCAATCTGACCGGCGCGGCGCTGCTGACCGTATCGCTGCTGGTCCACACCAACTGGCCGAGCCTGGTGCTGGAGGGGTTCTGGGCCGCGATCGCAATCTGGGGTCTCGTCAAAGCCATGCGCGATCGCAGGAGACAGACATGATCATCGCCGTCGACGGCCCAACCGCTTCGGGCAAGGGCACCATCGCCAAGGCATTGTCCGCCCATTTCGGCCTGCCGCACCTCGACACCGGCCTGCTCTACCGCGCGGTCGGGCGGCAGGTCCTTCTCAACGGCGGAGACCCCGACGATGCGCAGGACGCGCTGGCGGGATGCACCTTCCCCGATACGCTGCTCGACGATCCCAGCCTGCGCAACGAGGAGACCGGCGGGCTCGCAAGCCGCGTGTCGGTTCATCCGCCGGTTCGCGAGACGCTGTTCGAACGCCAGCGTGCCTTCGCCACACAGGTCGGCGGCGCCATTCTCGATGGGAGGGACATCGGCACAGTGATCGCGCCCGAAGCGGAGGCGAAGCTGTTCGTCACTGCGAGTGTCGAAGCGCGCGCCCAGCGCCGCTTCCTCGAAATGCGCGAACGCGGCGTGCGCGTGACGCTGCTCGAAATCGCGGACGATCTGAGGCGCCGTGACGAGCGCGACCGCGAGCGCACGGTGGCCCCTCTTATCCCCGCTAAGGACGCGATGGTGCTGGATACGAGCGGCCTGGGCCGGGAGGAAGCCATAGAAGTAGCGATCGCAGCGGTCGAGCAGATGGCCGCCCGTGGACGAACCGGAGAAGCCTAACCCTCAGCCGCCTGCAGGACGGGATCGCTCCACACTTCGCGGATCGCGTCTGGGCGGCAATCCTGCATCGTCAGGCCGAATTCTTCAGGTGCAGCGATCCGCACGATCGCATCGCTGGCGAACTCGTCGTCGATGACGATCTCTTCGGGCTCGATCCTGCTGGCGCCTTCGACTGACAAAAAGTTCAGCAACAGCGGCCGCGAATTGCGCTTCGCATTGTCCAGTACGATACCAAGGCGCCCGCTGCGCAGTTCCACTAGCAGTCCCGGCGGAAACACCCCCATCGCCTGCATGAAGGCGAACAGCAGCTCCTGATCGAACTGGCCGTGCCAACGCCACATCGCCGAAACCGCTTCCGCAGGGGACCATGCGCTCTTGTAGGCACGGTTGGAGGTCAGCGCGTCATAGACGTCGCAAATGGCGCCCAGCCGCGCGGCTTCGGTCAATTCATCGCCCGCGAGCTTGTGCGGATATCCCTTGCCATCGACCCGCTCGTGATGATGCAAGCAGACGTCGAGCGCCATTTCCGGGACATTCGCGGTCTTCAAAAGCATGGCGTGGCCGAATTCGGGATGATGGCGGACGCGCTCCATCTCGTCGTCGTTGAGCGAGCCGGGCTTGTTCAGGATCGTATCCTCCACGCCCATCTTGCCGATATCGTGCAGCAGTCCCGCCATGCCGTAATCGCGCACTTCTGCCTCGCTGCGTCCGAGATGGCGCGCGACATTGACCATCAGGGTGCAGACGGCGACCGAATGAAGGTAGGTGTATTCGTCCTTCTTCTTGAGCCGGAGAATATCGAGCAGCGTGCGCGGCGTGCGCTCGACCATGTCGATGACTTCGTCCACCAGACCGGTGATCTGCGGCATCCGAACCGCGCGCCCCAAGCGGACATCGCTGCAGGCGCGGCGCATCGTCACCAGCGATTCGGCGACCAGCGCTTGCGCCCGTTCGCGATCGCTCTTGCGCCGCCAAGGTTCGATTACCGGTCCACGTCTTTTTGGCTGACCCGTCGGATTGGGTCGCGACGCTTTTGGCACGACCGCAATTCGCACAGGCTCCGCGGCTTTCGGCTTGGGTGGCTGAGGCCTGTCCGGCCCGATGCCCTTTTCGTCATCGATCACGACAGCGGGAATTTTCGCCTGATTGATGCGAGCGACATCCGCAGGCTTTACGACGAAGCGCGAGAACCAGAAGGGGTGATCCAGCCAGCTGCCACCGAATTTGGCCACATACATTCCGGCCCGGACGTCTGACGGGGGAATCGAATGCAGCACCGTCTCACCCTCATCTTTCGCCAGACCGCACGAGGCGCGGGAATCGACCGCCTTTCGGGTCGGGCGAAGCCTAGGGTTTCATTCGATAAAAATGAGTAAATCGCGTAATCTCTTTTCGATTGAACAGCGATCAACCGATCGAAAAGCCGGCCGCCTTGGCTTCCGCACGAATCTCGGCTTCATCGAGGCGCGCATGCGCACCTTCCACACGTGCCCAAACCGCCGCGCGATCGGCGAAGATTTCCCGATCGACGGACAGAGCCTTCGCAGCGTCGAACAGCCCGGCGGAAAAACTGCGATTGCCGGTGGGCAAGAAACGGAACCATAGCGTGCTTCCGCATCGGGAACAGAACGCTCTCTCGGCCCATTCGCTCGAGCGGTAGACAGCGATGGCTTCCCCGCCCGATACAGTCGCCTCGTCCCCGGTCATCGCCGCATAGAACGCCCCGCCCCAGCGCCGACACATGTCGCACTGGCAAATCTCCAAACGATCCGCAGGTTATTCGAGCTCGATCGAAACGGCTCCACACAGGCACCGCCCTTCGATCGCGCCCTTTTCCGTCATTCCAGCGGTACGCCCGGTTCGTTCTTGCTGTTGCGGATGGTCAGCGACGTCTTCACGCTCGCGACATTGGGCGCCGGCGTCAGCTTGCTGGTGAGGAATTCCTGGAAACTCTGAAGGTCGCGGCTGACGATCTTGAGGATGAAATCGATCTCGCCATTGAGCATATGCACTTCGCGCACCTCGGGCAGATCGTTCATCGCCGCCTCGAACTCGCGCAGCGCGCTTTCGGCCTGGCTCTTCAGGCTGACCATGGCGAACACCATGATCGAAAAGCCGAGCGAGGCGGGATCGAGCTCGGCGTGATACCCGCGGATCACGCCTTCTTCCTCAAGCGCGCGAACACGCCGCAGACAGGGCGGAGCGGTCAGCCCGACACGGTGGGCGAGCTCGACATTCGTCACGCGCCCTTCGCGCTGCAATTCGGTAAGCAATTTGCGATCGATCGCGTCGAGATTGGCCATGCGTCCCCCGCCCCCAAACACTGTGGCACCAGTTCAGATTTGATGCCGAAACATGAAATGTAACCTGCGTAGAAATGCGCGCAAGACTAATATTATTGTTTGTGCCCGCAATCGTCTCGTATTGCAACGCCGCCGCAACGTTCCGGTAAGGTTATTCGTTGACTGTGTATGAGGGATAGCGGTGGCAGGGGCGACACTGCCCCACACGCTACCGCGTGGCGCCCACCAGCCGGAGTAACGATGCTTTTCGACGATCGCCTTGCCACAGTGCTGCGCCATCGCGCCACGGGCGGTCGAGCGGTGCGCACGCAGTATCGGCAATTGCTCGATCTGCTCGGAGGCGCACAGGGCATTTCCGAAGAGCATGGCGGCGATCCCAGCATGACCGCCGCCGCCTATCTCCGCCTGACGGCCCTCTCCGACCTGGTTCCTGCGGCCGAACGAGCGCGGATCATAACCGAAGGCGGCAAGCGCATTCGCAATCCCCGCCTCGTGGATTGGTTCGCGCAGGCCGAGCCCGAAATTGCGGCGAGCGCGCTGGCCCGATCCGCCCTGACCGAAGCCGAATGGGTGGAACTCATCCCCGGCCTGCCGATCCGCGCGCGCGGCTTCCTGCGGCACCGCAACGATCTACCCCGAAACGCCGTAGCGGTTCTCGATCGCCTCGGCGTCAGCGATCGCGGCCTCCCCGAACCTGAAAAAATTCCCGCCGAACCCGTCGCCGCCCCCGCCCCTATTGCCGAGCCGCCACAGGCAAGGCCACTGGAAACCGCAGCCGCACGGATCGAGAGCACTCAGCCCGAAGAGGCTGGGGCTTCGGGCATCGGCGATCTCGTGCGCAGGATCGAAGCCTTCCAAAAAGCACGCGATCCGAGCGAGCATGGCAAGGCGGCGGACCGAAAGAACCAGGACGGGGCAGGACCTGCCGATCCTCGCCTCCCGCTGGGCGAAAGAAGCGGTCCACGCCTCGGCAGCGGCTTTCCCGAGACGCGCCGCCCGCCGCTGATAAATTTCGCCTTTTCGACCGATGTCGACGGCCGGATCGATTGGGCGGATGCGCCGGTCGCGCCCATGGTGGTCGGCACCGATCTTGTCGCTCGCCACGCATCCAACACCACTGCCGCAAAGGACGGTTTCGCTGCCGCCTTCTTCGATCGTCGCCCGGTACGCGACGCTGCGGTCACCCTGTCGGGTGCGCAACGCATCGTGGGAGAATGGCTGGTCGACGCCGCACCGCGCTTCACGCCGAGCGGAGGGCGCTTCGAAGGCTATCTGGGGCGGTTCCGCCGTCCCGCCGAAAACACGGCGCAGGATCGGGCCGCCGCACAGGCCGATCGGATCCGGCAATTGCTCCATGAATTGCGCACTCCGGTCAACGCCATCCAGGGGTTCGCCGAAGTCATCCAGCAGCAGCTGTTCGGCGCGACGCCTCACGAATATCGCGCTCTGGCCGCGGCGATCGCGGGTGACAGCGCCCGGATGCTGGCGGGGTTCGACGAGCTCGACAGGCTTGCCAAGCTGGAAGGCGGCGTCTCCGAAATGGAGGCAGGCGAGGCCGATATCGCCGCGATCCTCCGACGCCAGAGCGAACAATTGCAGACGGTGCTGTCGCCGCGCGTCGCGCGCCTCGCAACCGATTGGGCGCTGGCGCATGCCGTGGTCGAAATCGCCGTGCAGGAGGCCGAGCTGCTCTCTTGGCGCGTCCTGGCGACGATCGCCTCGGCGACCGGCGCTGGCGAGACGGTAAAGATAAGCCTGACCGCGCAGGATGGCGCGATGTGCCTTCGCTCTGCCCTCCCCCAGACCCTGGCGACCGCGAAGGACATCTTTTCCACCGAGACACGCCCGGTCGGCGGCGCGCTGAGCCCGGGCATATTCGGCGCCGGTTTCGCACTGAGATTGGCCCGGGCCGAAGCGCGCACGATCGGCGGCGATCTCTATCGCGAAGAGGACGATCTCCTGCTCTCGCTCCCGATCCTCTCGCCTGTCGATCGCGCGTTTTCCTCACCAGACATGAGCGGTGCGGCAGGCGACGACCTTCGCAAAGGGACTGCGAACTGATATGGCAAGCCGACATCTGGATCGTATGGGAAATCGAGCGCCAGCATTTGGCGCATCGAACGAACGCAGGGCCATCTCGACGGGGGACGATCGGGGCGTGAGCAGAAATCCATCGGCATGTTTGCGCAGCATCCCTGCGCCGGGCCAGAAGGCCCGTTTCGCGCCCGATTTCGGGCAGCGTTCGCTGCTGACCGTCGATACCGAGGAAGAATTCGACTGGGAGGGCGATTTCAGCGCCAGCGACCACGGCCTCAAACACCTGAAATCCATCGCCGAATTCCAGCAATTCGCCGAGAATATCGGCGTCATCCCGACCTATCTGATCGACTGGCCGATCGCCTCGTCAGTCCGTGCGCAGGAAATGCTCGGCGAATATGTCAGGCGCGGCACGGCGGAAATCGGCATTCAGCTGCACCCTTGGGTCAACCCGCCTTTCGAGGAGGATGTGAACCCTTATAACAGCTATGCCGGCAACCTCCCGCACGCGCTCGAACGCGAGAAGTTCCTGCGCCTCCAGGAACGGATCATCGAACGCTTCAACTGCACGCCGCAGATCTATCGCGCCGGGCGCTATGGGCTGGGCACGCAATCGGCCCGGATGCTGACGGATGCCCGCGTGGCGATCGACAGTTCGGTGCGCTCGCTTTATGATTACCGCCCCGGCGACGGACCCGATTATTCCCAGCATCCGCTCGAACCCTATTGGGTGGACGAACGGCGCCAGTTACTCGAACTTCCGCTTACGACGGTGTTCTGGGGCCTGTTGCGTCATCAAGGCCGCTGGCTTTTCCCCCGCATGGCGAAGCTGCCGCGTGCGAACGGCATCCTCGCCCGAACGCGACTATTGGAACGGATCGCGCTGACACCAGAGGGCGTGCCGAAGGAGGCGGCGATCCGCGGCATCGACATGGCGATCGACGACGGCCTGCCGGTGCTGGTTCTGAGCTTCCACAGCCCCTCGCTGATGCCCGGCCTCACGCCTTATGTGCGCAGCGAGGACGATCTCGACGAATTCTACGACTGGCTGCGCGGCGTCTACGCCTATCTCGAACAGCGCGGTATCGCGCCAACGACCGTCGAGGAGATCAAGGCGAGCGTCCTCGTCTGACCGCTGTCGAAGCGCGTGATCGGCCGGCGCAATCGGATGCTTGTGCTGGAAGGGTCGCCGGGCTAGGCGGCTGTCGCCGACGCATCGGGACGGGCCTGTAGCTCAGCGGTTAGAGCTGGCCGCTCATAACGGCTAGGTCGCGGGTTCGAATCCTGCCGGGCCCACCAGATGCATGGTGCAACGAAAGCCGCCCCGCCCGGCACAATCGGCGGCCCCGGTCGGGGAGTAGCGCAGCCTGGTAGCGCATCTGCTTTGGGAGCAGAGGGTCGCAGGTTCGAATCCTGTCTCCCCGACCATTGTTTGGAATGGCAATCTTCCGCAATATCCATGGGACCTGGGCAACGCGCTCGCGAACGTGCGTGACTTGCCTGGATAGGGGTGGAACACAGCGGTTTGATCTTCCACGACGAACGAGCGGCATCACGATGAAAAGACTTCTCCGAAAAATCCTGCGACAGCCGCCGTCTGAAATTCGTGATGATATTCAGGTGGAGGAATTCGTCGAATTGCAGCGCTGCGAACTGTTCGGTCCGTCCTAGTCGGGTTTCGCAGTTACGCCAATTCTAGCCTGCTAAGACACGTTCGGATCGGACGGTTCTGCTCGATCGGGCGGCGTTGTTCGATTGGGGCGGCTCTGCACGACGTGGCGTGTTTCACTACGCACCCGATAGCGCGGGCCGATACCTTCGCGTCCGATCCTTTGACGACGATCGGCAACGATGTCTGGATCGGCGACAATGTGGTCGTCGTGGCGGGCGTCTCCGTGGGCGACGGGGCGGTGATCGGCGGCGGTGCCGTGGTTACGAAAGACGTACCACCCTATGCGATCGTCGGCGGCGTGCCGGCTCGCCTGATCCGGCCGCGTTTCGACGAACAACAGATCGCCTACCTCCTTGAAGCGAAATGGTGGCGCTATGGCGACCGCGCCGTAGATCTGTGCGGCAAGGGTGCGAGCCCCGCCCAGATGCTGTCCGCACTGGCTGGCGCTTCGCTCGAGCCCCTGCCCGAGCATTTCAGCTCATGGCGAGGTTTCTGATCATCGGGTTGCCGGAGGCTTCCCTTACTCCGGCATGACTTCGAGCACGCGGTCAGGCGTCATCGGGAAGCTCAGGACCCGCGCACCGCAGGCGTTGTAGATCGCATTGGCGATGGCCCCTGCGCCACCGCACATGCCGAGTTCGCCGATGCCCTTTGCCTGGATCGGGCTCGCGACCGGGTCGCGTTCCTCCACCATCAAGACCTCGACCTCGCCGACGTCGCGGTTTACCGGAACGTGGTATTCCGCGAGGTCGCAATTGACGAGATGGCCGTCATTGGGATCGAAATGCAGGGCCTCGGTCAGCGCCGCGCCGATACTCCAGGTAATGCCGCCCAGACATTGCGAGCGCGCGGTCTTCTCATTCAGGACGCGCCCGAACCCGAAGGCGCCCAGCATCCTGTCGACCCGCGTTTCCCCGGTGAAGCGGTTGACCCGGACCTCGGCGAAGAAGGCCCCGAAACCCGAAGCGGTGTGGCTGTCGGCGATATCGCCCGGCTCGTAATGGCCTTCTTCGGACAATTCCTCGCCGTCGAGCAATTCCACCAGAGATCGACCGCCGTCCACTGCGCCATCGCGCAGGACCAGTTCGCTCTCGTCTGTACCTGCCTTTTCGGCCAACATCCTGCGCAAGGCGCGGCAGGCGAGGTAGGCCGCCGATCCGATCGAGGCCGCGCCCCAGCTGCCGCCGGAACCGGGGCCGCGCGGGAAATCGGTATCGCCCAGCTGGACGAGCACGTCGTCCACGGCGATCCCCAGCATTTCCGCGACCAATTGCGCGAGGATCGTATAGGTGCCCGTTCCGATATCGGTCATGTCCGAGCGGATCTCGGCCGTGCCATCGGGCTTCAGCGTCACGCGCGCCCTCGCCTCGCCGACATTGTGCACGCGCGCTGCGCTCGCCATGCCGGTGCCGGTCCACCATTCGCCGTCAAGCGTATGGCGCGGTGAGCGGGCGCCGGAGTCCCAGCCGAAGCGCTCCGCCCCCTGCTTCAGGCATTCGGCGAGCTTGTGGGACGAGAAGGGAAGATCCTCTTCGGGATCGCGATCGGGAATGTTGCGAAGGCGCAGCTCCACCGGATCGATTCCGCTCTTTTCGGCGAGAACGTCCATCGCGATTTCCAGTGCGGGCATACCGACCGCCTCACCCGGGGCGCGGACCGATCCGGCGGTCATCCGATGGATTCGCGCGACTTCGAGCTTCAGCGCGCGATTGGCGCCGCCATAGAGAAAATGCGAGGACTGCAGGACAGGCTCGGCAAATTCCTCACCGGGTAGGTTCGAGACCAAGGCCTCGTGGCCGAACCCGTAGAGCTTTCCTTCGCCGTCTCCGGCCAGACGCAGACGCTGCGTGGTCTCGCTGCGGCGCATGACGCACTGAAAGACCTGCTGGCGGCTCATCACCACGCGGACCGGCCTTCCGACCTGTTCGGCAGCGATCGCGGCGGCGACCACCTCTTCACTGACTCCAAGCTTCGACCCGAACCCGCCGCCTACATACCGCGAAACGAGCCGTACCCGGTCCTCTGCGATCCCCAGCGTGTCGGCGAGTTCGGCGATGTTGTAATTCAACATCTGTAGCGAGGCGTGGACGGTGAGCTTGTCACCCTCCCACTGCGCGATCGCGGCGTGCGGTTCCATGGCGGCGGACGCGTGGCCTTCGGTCGTGATTGCGAGGTCAACCGCATGATCGGCGCGGCTCATCGCCTGTGCCAGATCGCCCTGATCGACGGTTTCGTCCTCCTGCTCCTCCGGCTCGGCATCCGATGGATCGAGGGGAGCGCCCTCCTCGGCTCGATATTCCACCTTGAGATGCTTGGCCGCGTCGCGCGCTTGCTCGAACGTCTCGGCGACGACCACGGCGATCGGCTGGCCCCAGAAAAAGACCTGGGTCGGACCCTGTTGCGGTGCTTCGCCAGCGGTTCCCTGCGCTGCGCGCGTCGTCAGGCGCTCGTCGTCGATAATGGCGAGGACTCCCGGCATTGCGAGCGCCGATGCCTTGTCGATCGACACGACCTCGCCCCGCACGATCGTAGAGGTTACGATCACGCCGTCGGCTGCATTTTCGATCGGATATTCGGCAGCATAAGGCGCCGTCCCGGTCACCTTCGCCAGCCCTTCGACCCGCGAAACGGGCTTGCCGAGCACGCCCTGCTTCATCGTGTCGAGAAAATTCTCGGTATCGGGTTCGTCTTGCTTGAGATGGGCGGTCATATCGTGGTCTCCGTCGCTTCGGCCAACACGGCGGCGAGCGTGCGCCGGGCGAGCGGGATTTTGAAATCGTTCTCGCCATAGCCCTGCGCGTCTTCCAGCAGCAGGTCGGCGGCGCGGTCGAACAATGCGGCGTCCGGCACCTTTCCGACCAAGAGCTCGGCAAGCCGGGGATCGTGCCAGGGTTTGTGCGCCAATCCGCCGAAAGCGAGATCGGCGCGCGCGATGGTGTCGCCCTCCATCGCAATCACGGCGGCAACCGAAACCAGAGCAAACGCATAGGACGAGCGTTCGCGCACCTTGCGGTAGATCTGCTTGCCCTCGACGGGGGCTGGCAAAATGACTGCGGTGATGATTTCGCCCGGTTCCAGCACATTGTCGCGCCAGGGCGTGTCGCCCGGCAGGCAGTGGAAGTCGCGAACCGGAACCTGGCGGCGGGTGTCAGCCGCCCCTTCGATCTCGACCACGGCGTCGAGCGCGCTCATCGCCACGGCCATGTCGCCGGGATAGGTCGCGATACATTGTGGGCTGGTGCCGAGAACGCCGTGGAGGCGCGCAATCCCGTCGATCGCGCCGCAGCCCGAACCGGGTTCGCGCTTGTTGCAGGGCTGGTCGATATTGGTGAAGTAATAGCAGCGGGTGCGCTGGCACAGATTGCCGCCGGTCGTCGCACGATTGCGCAATTGTTGGGTCGCGCCCGCGAGAATGGCACGCGCCAGGACCGGATAGTCGGCGCGGATGCGGTCGTGGTTCGCCGTCGCCGTGTTCGTGACGAGCGCGCCGATGCGCAGCCCGCCGTCCTCCGTATCCTCGATCGCATTCATGCCGAGCCGGTCGATCGCGACCAGCCTCTCGGGTGTCTCTACCTGCAATTTCATCAGGTCGAGCAGATTGGTCCCGCCGGCGATCAGCGTCGCGGTCTCGCCATCCGAAAGCGAATGGGCATGATCGAGGCTGTCGGGCCGCTGAAGATCGAAGGGTCTCATGCGGCGTCTCCCTGTTCGGCGACATCGCGGATCGCGGCGACGATATTGGCATAGGCCCCGCAGCGACACAGATTGCCGCTCATCCGTTCCCTGATTTCCTCGGCCGTCGCCTTCATCTCGCTCGTTAGATCAGCGCTTGCGTCGCTGGCGAACCCGGCCTTGATCTCGTCCAGCATGGCCGTGGCCGAACACACCTGCCCCGGTGTGCAATAGCCGCACTGATACCCGTCATGCTCCACGAAGGCGACCTGGAGCGGTGACGGGTTCTCGGGCGTGCCCAAACCCTCGATCGTGGTAACGTCGTCCCCGTCATGCAGGGCGGCGAGCGTCAGGCAGCTGTTGATCCGCATCCCGTTGACGATGACGGTGCAGGCCCCGCACTGGCCGTGATCGCAGCCTTTCTTGGTGCCATGAAGGCCCAGATCTTGACGCAGGAAATCCAGAAGGCTCGTGCGCGGATCGCTCGGCAGGGGGTGGTCGGTTCCGTTGATGGTGATGGTATCGGGCAAGACGGTCTCCTCGTTCTCCCTCAACCGACTTGCGCCGCATAAGGTCCGAAAAAATTTATGGAGTTTCGGGTTGCGGTGGAGCGAATCGGCGGCAAAGGAGCGCGATGACCGATTATCATTTCTACCGACCCGAAGATGGGCATCGCCTTGCGCACAGCCCGCTGAACGCAATCGTCGCGCCGCGCCCGATCGGATGGATTTCGACGATCGGCCAGGACGGTACGCGCAATCTGGCGCCCTACAGCTTCTTCAATCTCATCAATTACGACCCGCCCCTGATCACCTTCGCCTCTTCGGGGTGGAAGGACACGGTGGCCAATATCGAGGCGACCGGCGAATTCGTCTGGAACCTCGCCACGCGCGCGCAGGCCGAAGCGATGAACGCGACGTCCGCGAGCGTCGAGGCGGGCGTGGACGAGTTCACGCTGGCGAAGCTCGACACGCTCCCTTCCTTGATCGTGAAGCCGCCGCGCGTGGCGGGCAGCCCGGTTCATTTCGAATGCAAAATGACCCAGCTCATCCGGCTCGAGGATCGCCATGGCGAAGAACTCGACCAATGGCTGGTCGTCGGCGAGGCGGTCGGCATCCATATCGATCCCGCCATGCTACAAGACGGCATCTACCAGACCGCCCGCCCCGTCCCGATCATGCGTGGTGGCGGGCCGGCCGATTATTTCGCCATAACCGAAGACACGCTCTTCAAAATGAAGCGCCCCGACTGACCCGTCCAGCGCAATCGCTCAATATCCCGGCGATCCGACCGCCGCGTGGAAGGCGACGTGCGAGGATGCCAGTGCCGCTTCGCTGTCGATCAACGACTGGCGGCTGGCGATGAGCTGGCGCTGCGCATCGAGGACGTCGAACAGGGAAGCGAGCCCTTCGCGATACAACGCATCCGATTGGCCGAGCGCGGTCTCGCTCTGTTCGATCGCCTCCGTAAGGTCGCCATTGCGCTGCTCGTAGGCCTCGATGGCGACCAGCGCGTTCTCGACCTCGCCCAGCGCATCGAGAAAGGTCGCGCGATATTCGGCAAGCCGCGCCTGGCCCTCGGCGCGCGCCGCTTCGACCTCGGCGCGGCGGCGCCCGCCATCGAACAGGGGGAGATCGAGCGCGGCGCCGATATTCGCGAGGAAACTGCCGAACAGCCCGCCGAGCGTGCCATCGCCAAGCCCCAGCGTGCCGGGGATCGTCAGCGAAGGCCGCAAATCCGCCTGCTCGATGCCGATCTGCGCCGCGGCCTGCGCCAGGCGTGCCTCGGCGGCGAGCAGATCGGTGCGGCGGCGCAGCAGATCGGCGGGTGTCCCTGCTGCGGGGCCGCGCGCGTAATCGGGGATCGTGCCGTCATCGCGCGCCGGGGGCGGTGCGAAGGTGCCGGGCGGTTCGGCGATCAGAACCGCCAGCGCATTGGCCGCCGATGCCCGAGCGATCGCGATCAGCCCGCGCCGCGCCCGCGTCTGCGCGAGATCCGCGGCGGCGCGCCGCACGTCGAGATTGGCCGCGAGCCCGGCCTCGAAACGCAAGGTCACGATGCGCAGCGTGCGTTCCTGAAGGTCGGTCGACTGTTCCAGCAGATCGAGCTGCGCACCGGTGCGGCGATATTCGATATACTGGTTCGCGATCGCCGCCGCGACGAGGCGGCGCTGGTCCGCGAGGACGTAATCCGCCTCGGCATAGTCGGCAGCGGCGGCGCGGATTTCCGCGGCGAGGCGACCGTTCAGATCGGGGTCGAACAGGCCGAACAGGCCCGCGCTCGCACGGACGCGATTGTCGCTGCCGAGATCGACGCCCGCTTCGCCTGCGGCATCGAGCGTCGGCAATCTGTCCGACCGCTCCGCCGCGAGCAGTGCCGCTGCCGCATCGAGGCGATCCGCCGCCGCATCGATGTCGAGATTGGCGGCCAGGCCCCGCTCCACTAGCGCATCCAGCGCCGGATCCTCGAATCCGCGCCACCACGCCTCGTCCAATCCTGCGGGCGGTAGGTCCGTGGCATAGACCGGCGGCGGCGCGACAACTGCGATCAGTTGGGGATCGGGCGCGGTGGCGCATCCCGCCAACATGGCCGCGCCGACCAGTGCAACGCCCTTGCAACGACCCCGCATCATGCCGGCGCCATGGTCATATCTTCATCGGTCGCCTCGATCTCGTCGCGCAGCCGTTCGAGGTCCAGCTTGCGCGGCTTGCCGAGCCGGGCGACGCCGAGATAGATCACGGGGGTCAGAAACAAGGTGAACAGGCCCGCAAGACCCAGCCCACCGAAGATCACCCACCCGATCGATTGGCGCGCCTCCGCCCCGGCGCCGCTCGCCAGGATCAGCGGCACCGCGCCGAGCACGGTCGAAATCAGCGTCATCGCGATGGGGCGCAGGCGGATGGCGGCGGCTTCCTCCACCGCTTCGCGCACGCTGCGGCCCTGATGGCGCAATTGATCGGCGAATTCGACGATCAGGATGCCGTTCTTGGCCATCAACCCGATCAGCATGACGAGGCCGATCTGCGAATAGATGTTGAGCGACACGCCCGACAGGAACAGCGCGAAAATCGCCGCGGCCAGCGCGAAGGGCACGGTCAGGATCACGACCGCCGCGCTGGTCAGGCTCTCGAACTGCGCGACCAGCACCAGGAAGACGATCACCAGTGCGAACCCATAGGTCAGCAGAAGGTCGTTCGAGGTCTCCTCCAGGCTCTGCGCATCGCCCTGAAGGACCATGTCGATACCCGGTTCCACGCTCTCTTCGGCGAGGCGCTCGATCTCTTCCACCGCATCCTGCAACGGAGTGCCGGGGGCGATGTCGGCGCTGACTTCGATGGCGCGGCGCTGTTCCGTCCGGTCGAGTTCGGCGGCGATCCCCTGTTCCTCGATCTGCGTCACGCTCGACAGCGGCACCAGCGCATCGTTCGTTCCGCGCACGTAGAGATTGCGAAGGTCCTGCGGATTGGTGATCGTCACGGCCTGCGCGGTCAGGAAGATCGGGACGGCCTGATCGCCGACATTCAGATCCACGATATCCTCGCCCCCCACCATCGCGCGCAGGGTCTGCGCCAGATCGTCGAGATCGACGCCGAGATCGGCGGCGCGCTGGCGATCGATGCGGATCGAGAGTTGCGGCTGGGTCGGCTGATAGGAGAGGTCGGGATTGGAGAGGATGTCCGACTGCGTATCGATCGCGGTGGCCAGCGCCGTCGCGGATTCGAAAATCGTGCCGTATTCCGGGCCGGTCAGCGCGACCTCCAGTCCTTCGCCCCCGCCCCCGAAGCTCAACGTGCCGCGCCCGCGCGCATTGGTGCGCGATCCGGGAATTTCCTCCAGCGGCCCGTTCAACTCCTCGACGATCTCGGTCTGCGAACGATCGCGATCGTCCCAATCGGCCAGCTCCGCCGTCACGCGCACGCGATTGGGATCGTAGCGCCCGACGATGGAGAACGTGCTCTCGATCTCGCCGCTGTCGAGATAGGGCTGGAGGACCTGTTCGACCTCGTCGAGTTCCCCATCCATGAAATCGATCCCGACGCCATCGGGCCCGGTCGCATCGACGGTGACGACGCCGCGATCCTCGTCCGGGACCAGCTCGTTGTCGAGCTGGGTGTAAAGCAGCCCCGCCGCCCCGGCGAGCGCGACCGAGACGATCCCGGCAAGGCGCGGGCGATCGAGGCATTTCCTGAGCGTGCGCGAATACCAGTCGGTCGCCTTGCCGCCCCATCGTGCCAGCCGCCCGGAATCCTCCTTCTCGCTGGTAAGGTCGAACCGGGCGGCAAGCGCCGGGACGAGCGAGAGCGCCACGAAGCTCGACAGGATCACCGCAACGGCCAGCACGAACCCGAATTCGCGGAACAACCGTCCAACTTCCGACGGCAGGAAGCTGATCGGCACAAAGACGCTGACAAGGACGGCGGTGGTCGCCACCACCGCGAAGAAGACCTGCCGCGTGCCGATCACCGCCGCCGCACGCCGCCCCAGCCCCTTGTTCTGAAGCCGCTGCGCGTTTTCGAGCACGACGATGGCATCGTCCACGATGAGGCCGGTGGCGAGCACCAGAGCGAGCAGAGTCAGCAGATTGATCGAAAAGCCCATCAGCCAGATGCCCGCGACCACGCCGACCAGGGCCACAGGGATGGTCGCGCTGGGCACGACGGTCGGGCGCCATGCGCGGAAGAAGACCAGCATCGTGCCGACGACCACCAGAATGGTGAAGCCCAGCGTTATCAGCACCTCGCGCACCGAGATACGGATGAATTCGGCATCGTCCGACACGATTTCGATGCTGAGATCGTCGAAGCGTTCGTTCAGCCTGTCGACCCCGCTGCGGATCGAATCCGAAATGGCGATCGTGTTCGAACTCGCCTGCCGCACCACGCCGAGGCCGATGATCGGTCGCCCGTCGAGGCGGACGAAATTGGTGGCGTTGGCGGGCGCGAAATCGGCCTGGGCGACATCGCCCACGCGCGTGGTGCCGGAAATGACCACGTTCTCGATCAGCGCCGGATCGGTGGCGCTCGCCTCCGCGCGCACGATCAGTTCCTGCGCGTTCGAGCGGAACGATCCGACCGGCACGTCGTACGGCGCGCCTTCCAGCGCGGTCGCCACATCGGCGAGCGTCAGGCCGAAACGATTGAGCCGCGCCGGATCGACCGAGACGCGCATCTGCCGGGCGCGCGTTCCGAATTCCTCGATACTGGCGACCCCTTCCGCAGCGAGCAGTTCGGGCACGATGTCGTTTTCGACGATCCGCGTCAGTTCCGCTTGATCGTACTGGGTCGACTGGACCGCCAGCGTCATGATCGGCTGGGCATCCTGGTCGGCCTTCACCACGGTGACCTGTTCCACCCGGTCGGGCAGCTCGCGCGTCGTGCGGCTGACCGCCTCGCGCACGTCGGATGCCGCGGTGTCGAGATCGACCCCGGGATTGAATTCCACCCGGATGCGCGAATTGTTCTCTTCGCTGGACGAGCTGATCTCGCGCACGCCGGACACGCGGGCGACCGCGTTTTCGAGGAGGCTGGTGACTTCGGAATCCATCGTCTCGGGCGCGGCGCCGGGCAGGTTGGCCGTGACCGAGACGATCGGGCGATCGACATTGGGCAGCTCGCGCACCTCGACCCCCATCAGCGCGGCGATGCCGGCGATGACGATCAGGAGATTGAGCACGCCGATCAGCAGCGGTCGCTTGACCGCGAGCATGGGCAGGTCGTTGCGGTCCTTCACCGCTCCGCCGGTTCTGGAGCGGGCGTCCCGGAGGCAGCGGGGCGCACCCGCACGGTCTGGCTGCCCGCACCGCCGCCGTTGACGAGGCGGATATCCTGCCCGTCGCGCACTTTCTGGACGCCCTCCACGATCACGCGATCACCGCGCCGGATCGCGCCGTCCACGAAGACGCGGCCTTCTCGGCGCGCGGTGATGGTGACGGGAACGCGCACGGCCTTCGCATCGCGGACTACGAAGATGTGCGACCCCTCGCCGCCCCACACGATCGCCTGTTCGGGCACGACCGGGCGCGCTTCGCCCTGGCGTTCGAAGACGACGCGAAAGCTCATGCCCGGGCGAAGGCGATCGTCGTTATTCGGGATGGCGGTGCGCACGATGAAATCGCGGCTGTCCTGCGAAATCCGGCTGTCGGTGGTGACGACGCGCGCATCGATGGTGCGCGACCCGTCGGAGAACGGCGTCACCTGCACTGTCTGTCCGGGGCGCAGGGCGTTGAACACCGCCTCGGGCGCGGGGAAATCGACATAGAGCGTTCCGCGCTGGTCGATCTGAGTGATGGGGGTCGTGTCGCTGACCCGGTCGCCCCGGTCGATCTCGGTCAGGCCGACATGGCCCGAAAACGGCGCGCGCACGATCCGGTCGGTCAAATCCGTCTGCGCCTGTTGGAGGGCGACGCGCGCGCTGGCGAGCGCGGTCTCGCCCGCCTCGATCTGGCTGGCCGACAGCGCCCCCGTATCCTCGATCCGGCGATAGCGGGAGAGCAGCTGATCGGCCTCGCGCACCTGGACCCGCGCGGCTTCGACTGCCAGCCGTTCGGCCCGCGCGTCGAGTTCGACCAGCGGCGCCCCGTCGCGCACGAAATCGCCTGCCGCGAACAGCACCCGCGTCACGCGCCCGGAGGTTTCGGGATAGATTTCCGCCGATGTCGCCGCGCGGGCCGAACCGATCGCTTCTATCTCCAGCGTTTCGGGAAGGACGCGGATATCCTGCGCCACCACCGGCACGGGATCGCGCGTCGGCTCCGGCTCTTCACCGGAACACGCGGCAAGCGAGGCGAGACAGAACAGGGCGAATGCGCGAGGGATCGTGATCGCCATACGCAAGCCCTAACCGACAATTTCGAGCGTGCAAAGACACGATCCGAACGGATTTCGCGCAAACCGCGTAGCAAGTGATGTAACCGGTTGCAGGAGCGGGCGCGATGCGACAGGATCGCTGCAAAGGCGAGAGGATCGAGATGGCGAGCGTTTGGAAGAGGATTGCGTTGGCGCTGGCCGTGTTGGCCCTGCCGGTTCCGGGAGCAGCGCAGGACGAGGACCCTTACCGCACTTGTTCTCCGAACGGGCGGTTGTGCTTCACCCTCGAGACTATGGCGGAAGCGCCGCATTACTCGGTGACGCGCGACGGCGAAGCAGTGATCGCTCCCTCCCGCCTCGGCTTCCTGCTGCGCGGCGCGGGCAAATGGGGCAACCGCGTGGCGTTGGGCGAGGCGGTGCGGCGCGATCATGACGGCGAGTGGGAGCAGCCCTGGGGCGAGAACCGCATCGTGCGCGACCACTATCGCGAAATCCGCATACCCATCACCGAACTCGGCAAGACCGAGCGCCGGATCGACCTCATCGCACGGGTCTTCGACGGCGGCGTCGGCTTTCGCTTCGCCTTTCCCGACCAGGACCAGCTGTCCGACGTCATGATCGACGAGGAGCTGACCGAGTTCAATATTTCGGGCGAAGCCGAAGCCTGGTGGATCCCGGGCGGCGAGTGGAACCGATACGAATACATCTACAACCACACCCCCGCCAACCAGGTCGGCACCGCGCATTCGCCGCTGACACTGCGCCGTGCGGACGGCCTCCATGTCGCGATCCACGAAGCGGCGCTGGAGGATTACAGCGGCTTCTGGCTCCAGCGGGTCGAAGGCCAGCGGTTCCGCACGATGCTCGCGCCGTCCTCCCAGCCCTGGAAGGTGCGCCGCGCCGCGCCCTTCGTCACACCCTGGCGCACGATCCTGGTCTCCGAGGACGCGCCGCGACTTTACGCGGCAGCGGATATCCTGCTCAATCTCAACGAGCCTAATCGGCTGGGCGACGTCAGCTGGGCGAAGCCGCACAAATATGTCGGCATCTGGTGGGCGATGCATCTCGACACATGGAGCTGGAACGCAGGCCCCAAGCATGGCGCCACCACCCAGCACGCGATCGACTATATCGATTTCGCCGCGAAACATGGCTTCCATTCCGTGCTGGTCGAAGGCTGGAACGAGGGATGGTGGAGCGAGAGCGGACGCAATTTCCAGTTCGCCACGGCCTATCCCGATTTCGACATGGACCGCATCGCCGCCTACGCCGCGTCGAAGGGTGTGGAGATCATGGGCCACCACGAAACGGCGGGCAATGCCGGGCTCTACGAACGCCAGCTCGAGGCCGCGCTCGATTATTACCAGCGCCATGGCGTCCATTCGGTCAAGACCGGCTATGTCGCCGATGCGGGCGGCGTGCTGCGCGAAGACCCGGACGGGACCGAACAGTGGGAGTATCACGACGGCCAATACATGGCCCGCCACCACGTCCTCGTCGCCGAACGCGCCGCAGAGCACCAGATCGCCGTCAACGCGCACGAGCCGATCAAGGACACCGGTATGCGCCGCACCTATCCCAATCTGATGACCCGCGAAGGCGCGCGGGGGACCGAATACATGGCCTGGGGCGAGCCGCCCAATCCGCCCAGCCACGAACCGACCCTGCTGTTCACGCGAATGCTGGCAGGCCCCTTCGACCTGACGCCGGGCATCGTCAGCCTTCGGGGGCGCGAAGGGCTGTTGCCGAACACGCTGGCGCGGCAATTGGCCGATTACGTCGTGATCTATTCTCCGCTCCAGATGGCGGCCGATCTGCCCGAAAACTACGCCAAGGCGCCCGACGCGATGGCCTTTATCGAGCAAGTCCCGGTCGATTGGGAGCGGACCAAGGTCCTCTCCGGCGAGGTCGGACAGTTCGGTGTCGTCGCACGCCAGCGTCGCGGCGGAGCGGATTGGTGGGTCGGCGGCGTCACCGACGGCACCGCGCGCGAAGTCGAGCTGGACCTCACCTTCCTCGATCCCGGCAGGCGCTATACCGCAGAAATCTGGCGCGACGGCGAAAACGGCGGGATCGACGGGGATCGCTTCGCCATGGTGCGCGAGACGCGCACCGTCACGGGCGGCGAAGCGATGCGGGTGCTGATGCAGGCGGGCGGCGGCTTCGCAATGAGCCTCAAGCCGCGCGATTTACGTTTCGAAGGATCGGCGGGGCAGCAGCCGACACTATCGCTAACGGGAAGCCCGGCGAAAGCAGGCTGCAGAGGCGAGCCACGATCCGGCGAGGACCACGCTCCAGACCAGCACGCGCATCGGCCCGCCCGGCTGCGCGATCGTCGAGGGCGCGGTGGCGAACAGCAAGCCGAGCGCCACCTGCATGATGGCCACACCGGCCATTGCCCGCGCCATGCCCTCCGCCTCCATCCGCACGGCAGAGGCGCCGACTCCCGCCGCGAGGATCACCATGAAGGACGCCGCGCCCTGTCCATCATCGCGCACGATCGTGGTCCATACGGTCATGAACGCGGTCAGCGCGGCCAAGCCGAGTCCGATCCGATAGGTCCGCGATGCTGGTAATGATGTCGCGCGTGCAGTCATCGGCGGCTCTCCCGTTCGAAAGGGGAAAACTGCCCGATGGGGACTGGGAAATCATGAGCGCGATGTGAGCAATCGCGCCTGTCGCTCAATGATGCGAATGCTTCCCCGCCCCCGCCGCACGGTCGGCATCGGCGCGGCCCTTCGCCATCGCGGCTGCGTCACCGATCGGCGCGTCCACGGCCGGGCCGTCGCTGTCGCGATATCGGCGGCGCAGTTCCACGAGCTTGGCCTTCATCCGCGCAATCTCGTCCTTCATCCGGGGATCGTCGATGCGATTGTGCATCTCGCTCGGGTCGGTCCGAAGGTCGTAGAACTCCCACTGGTCGATATCGCCATAGAACCGCATCAATTTGTAGCGGCCCTGCTTGACGCCGTAATGCGCGCGCACCGAATGGAAGCCGGGATATTCGTAATAGTGATAATAGACCGCATCGCGCCAGTCCGATGGCGGCGTCCCGTCGACGACTTCGCGTAAAGAGCGACCCTGAATGCTCTCGCGTTCGGGCAGGCCCGCATAGTCGAGGAAAGTGGGCGCGTAGTCGACATTCTGCACCGCTGCGCGAACCCGCGTGCCGGGCGCGATATGGCCGGGATATTGCATCACCAGCGGGGTGCGAAGGCTCTCCTCGTACATGAAACGCTTGTCGAACCAGCCATGCTCGCCGAGATAGAAGCCCTGATCGGACGTGTAGATGACGATCGTGTTGTCCGCCTCGCCCGAATTTTCCAGCCAGTCGAGCACCCGGCCCACGCTGTCATCCACTGCGGCGACCGTGCCGAGATATTCGTGCATGTAGCGCTGGTATTTCCAGATCGCCATGTCCCGGTCGCTCATCTCGGCGGCATTCATGGCATCGTTGCCGGGCTGGAGCGCGCCGAAATAGGCCTCGCGCTGTTCGGGCGTCATGCGCGCGAAATCGTCGGTCCAGGGATTGAAGCGTAGTTCGCGGCTCCCCTCCTCGACCGTCATCTTCAGATCGTGGCCTTCATACATGTCGCGATAGATGTTCATCTCCTGCGCCGCAGCGGCAGGGCGACCGTCGTAATGGTCGAAATAATTGGTCGGCAACGGAAAGTCGGTGCCGATATATTTCTGCACATGGCGCAAAGCGGGCATGAAATTGCGATGCGGCGCTTTGTGATGGATCAGCAGGGCAAAGGGTCTGTCGCTGCCCGCCCGCGCATCGAGCCAGGCGAGGCTGCGATCGGTGACGAGGTCGGTGGCATAGCCTTCGACTACGCTGCGGCCTTCGGGCGTGATGATGTCGGGATTATAATATTTGCCCTGATCGTCGAGCACGGCCCAATCGTCGATCCCGGCACCTTCGGGCGAGTAATTGAGGTGCCATTTCCCGAAAAGGGCGGTGTCGTAACCCGATGCGCCCAGCTCGCGCACCCAGTTCCATTGCGAATTGTCGAATTTCTGCCCGTTCCGGGTGAAGCCATGCATGTGGCTGAACTGGCCCGTCAGCATGGTGGCGCGCGCCGGGCCGCACAGCGAATTGGTGACGTAGCTGTTTTCGAACAACGCCCCGTTCTTCGCGATCCAGTCGATATTGGGCGTCGGCGCCAGACGGCCGATCTCGGTCCCGTAGGCGGAGATCGCGGTCTGGGCGTGATCGTCCGACATGATGAAGATGATGTTCGGGCGGCGCTGTTCGACTGGAGCCGTCCTCGTCTGCGCCACCGTTCCCGCTTTCTCGGTGGCGGCGGGAACGGTGGCGCAGCCTGCTAGGGCGCAGGCCGCAGCCAGCAAGGCGAAAGCGCTGCGCCCCGTCATCCCGCTCACTCCGTCAGCGTGAAAGTGAGAGGCGTGCTGGCCTCCGCGCCCGAACTCGGCGCGATCCAGAGACGGAATTCGCCCGGCTCCCACCCATGCGACATATCCTGTCGGGTAAAGGCGAGATCCTCGGGCCGCAGGGTGAAGGTGACGGTCCGGCTCTCTCCGGGCTGAAGCATGACCTTCTCGAAGCCCATCAACTCCTGCACCGGGCGCGTCACCGATCCGACGAGATCGCGGACATAGAGCTGCGCAACCTCCGCACCGGCGCGCTGGCCGGTGTTGGTAATGGTCGCGCTGGCAGTAATCGATCCGCCCGCCCCCATGCTCGCCGCGCTTAGGTTGACTGGCGAATAGGAAAAGTCGGTGTAGCTCAGCCCGTACCCGAACCGATAGAGCGGCGCGTTCGGGGTGTTGAGATAGCGCGAGACGTATTTCGCGCCGGGTTCACCCAGTTCGATCGGGCGGCCGGTGTTCTTCATGTCGTAATGGATCGGCGCCTGGCCGACATTGACCGGGAAGGTCACCGGCAGCTTGCCCGAGGGATTGTAATCCCCGAACAGGACATCGGCCACCGCATGGCCCCCCTGCGTGCCGGGATACCAGGCGTGGAGGATCGCGGGCACGTTCTCGTCCGCCCAGGTGATCGAGTTCGGGCGCCCGCTCATCATTACCAGCACCACCGGCTTGCCGGTCGCGACGAGGCGTTCGAGCAGCGCCTGCTGGTTGCCCGGCAGGTCGAGAGAGGTGCGGCTCGCCGCCTCGCCCGTCATGTCCCATTTCTCGCCCATCACCGCGACGATGACGTCCGACCGGTTCGCGACCGCGAGCGCTTCGGCGAAACCGTCCGTCTTGCCTGCATCGGCGAATTCGTAGCTCGCGCCCTTGGCGTATTCGACGCGCACGCCGTCTCCGGCCCGCGCTTCGAGGCCTTCGCGCACGGTGACCGGACGGGTCTGGCGATCGCCCGCTGCGGCCCAGCTGCCGATCATGTCGGGCTTGCTGTCGGCCAGCGGGCCGATCAGCGCGATGCTCTGCGCCCCGGCGACGAGCGGCAGGGTATCGCCTTCGTTCTTGAGCAAGACCATCGATTTACGGGCGACATCGCGCGCGGCTTCGAGGAATTCGGGCTTGTAAAGCGTCGCCTCCTGCCGCGCCTCGTCGGCATAGCGATAGGGATCCTCGAATAGGCCGAGGCGGTATTTCATCTCCAGCACCCGGCGGGTCGCGGTGTCGACCTGCTCCATCGTGACGCGGCCCTTCGCGATCGAATCGCCGAGATGCTCGAGGAACACCGCGCCCTGCAAATCCATGTCGACCCCGGCATCGAGCGCCTGTTCGCCTGCCTGTTCGAGATCCTTCGCATAGCCATGCGCCACCATCTCGTTGATCGAGGTGTAGTCGGTAACCACGAAGCCATCGAAACCCCATTGGTCGCGCAGCACGTCGGTCAGAAGGTATTTGCTGCCGCTCGCGGGCACGCCGTCATATTCGTTGAAGGCCGTCATGATGCTGCCCACGCCCGCATCGATCGCGGCCTTGAACGGCGGAAGATAGACGTCGCGCAGCGTGCGCTCGGAGATATCGACCGTGTGATAGTCCCGCCCGGCTTGCGCCGCGCCGTAGCCGACGAAATGCTTGACCGTAGCGAGCACGGTGTCAGTCGCGGCCAGATCGTCGCCCTGATAGCCTTCGACCCGCGCCTTGGCCACGCGGCTGCCGAGATAGACGTCCTCGCCCGCCCCTTCCGATATCCGGCCCCAGCGCGCATCGCGGGCGATGTCAACCATGGGGGAAAAAGTCCAGTGGATGCCCTCGGCGCTCGCTTCCTGCGCGGAGACGCGGGCAGATTTCTCCACCGCGTCCATGTCCCAGCTCGCCGCCTCGCCCAGCGATATCGGGAAGATGGTGCGATGACCGTGGATCACGTCGTATCCGAACATCAGCGGAATCTTCAGCCGCGTGTTCTCGACCGCGAGCTTCTGCAATTCGCGGGTGTAACCGGCGGTATAGGCGTTGAAGATGTTGCCGACCTTACCGGCGCGAATATCCTCCTGATAGCTGTCGCGCATGGTCGGGCCGGTCGATTCCCAGTCGCTCGTCAGCAGCGTGAGCTGGCCGACCTTTTCCTCCAGCGTCATCTTGCCGATCAGCTCGTCGAGGAACCGGTCCATCTCCTGATCGCGCGCGGCCCAGGCGGGCTGCGCGGGTCGGATCGGGACAGTGCCGGTGGAAGCGGGGGCGGCGACTGGTGCAGCGCGTTCGACGGGGGCCGATTGCGCCGTCGCGCAAGCCGTCGTCGCCAACAATGCCGCTACGATCGTGGTGGTGCGAGCCGCAAAGCCCATCGTCCTATCTCCCGCTGCCCGAATGGTCGGCGCCCGAAAGGGCCCTACGCCATCCTGTTGTGATTATTTTCGGATTCGCCCGATGCGCGGCTTCTATACAATCGAATTGAAACCGGTTACAAGCCTGTTGAAACCGGTTACAGATCGGTGAGAGAGAAACCATGATTCGCGCCGTCTTGCATGGCCGGGGCGAGTCGCTAGCCTCCGTCATAAGGAGGCGGATACGGGGAGAAGAAGGGCCATGATCTTTTCGCACGCCAAACGCACGTCCGTCGCAGGCAGGCTGGCCGGAGCGCTCGCGCTCGGCAGCGCCACCGGCGCCCTCGCCATCGCGCTGGCCGTTCCCGCCCATGCCCAGGAATCGAACGCTTCGCTGCGTGGTTCGGTGACCGGAGCAACCCAGATCACCGCGGTCGACGTGGCGACGGGTTTCCGGCGCACGGTCGATGTGTCGCAGGATGGCCGCTACAATTTCCCGCAGCTGCGCCCCGCTACCTACTATCTCGAGATCACCGGCGCTGACGGCACGCTGCGACGCACCGACGAATTCACGCTCCAGATCGCGCAGGACGCTGTGCTCGATTTCGACGACATCGCGCAGGAGCCGACCGTGGCGGACGCTTCCGCGGCGCCGGGGTCTGCCGACAATCTCATCATCGTCACCGGTGGACGCATCGTGACGCTGGAGGGCGGCGAAGTTGGCGCGAACATCTCCCAACGAGAGATTGAAACCCTCCCCCAGAACAATCGCAACTTCCTCGCCTTCGCCGATCTCGCTCCGGGCGTTTCCTTCGAAAATCCCGATGGCCAGTCGCGCATTCAGGGTGGTGCGCAGAACAGCCGCACAGTCAATGTCTATATCGATGGGGTCGGCCAGAAGGATTATGTCCTCAAGAACGGCGTGACCGGCCAGGATAGCTCGGAAGGCAACCCCTTTCCCCAGCTGGCGGTGGGCGAATACCGGGTGATCAGCTCCAACTACAAGGCGGAGTTCGATCAGGTCAGCTCGGTCGCGATCACCGCGGGCACCAAATCCGGCACCAACGAATTCCGCGGCACTGCCTTTGTCGACTATACCGATACCGACATGCGACAGGAAACCCCGCTGGAAAAGTTCGGCGGACGCGAGAAAGCCGAGACCAAAGATATCCAGTTCGGCGGCGCGCTCGGCGGGCCGATCGTCAGGGACGTGGCGCATTTCTTCGTCACATATGAGGGCAAGCGCCGCCGCCTGCCCGTCACGATCGAGCCGGGCGCGGATTTCCCGGTCAGCTTCTTTCCGTCCGATCTGCAAGACGTGTTCGGCCCGACGCAGCGCGAATTCAACGAGGACCTGTTCTTCGGCAAGATCAGCCTCCAGCCGACCAGCCGTGACCTGATCGAGGTTTCGGGCAAGTATCGCAGGGAAACCGGTGTCTTTCTGAGCAGCGGCAGCACCGCTGCGGAAGCGGCTGCGTCGCAGGATGTCGACGAAAAGCGCGGCCTGCTTCGCTGGGAACACAGCGCCGACAATTTCATCAACGATTTCAAGTTCACCTACGAAGACGCGTTCTGGTCGCCGCGTCCGCAGAATTTCATTCCCGGCGCGATCTACACCTTCAGCGGTCGGAGCCCTGTCACCGGCAACAATCTGTCGCGCGCGCAATTGCTACGCATCGGCGGAAGCGCCAATTTTCAGGACAAGGGCCAGGAAGGTTACAGCATCCAGGACGATTTCACCTGGATTGGATTCGAAGGCCATACGATCAAGGCGGGCGTAAAGTCCAAATGGGTCAAGCTGACGCGGATCGAACAGAACTTCTTCAATCCCCAGTATTCCTATAACGTCAATCGCACGCCCGGCACTTTCAACACCACCATCCCGTATCAGGTGCAGTTCGGCGCCGCGACCGGTCAGGGCACGGCGTCCGTCATCTCCAAGAACTGGCAGTTCGGCGTCTATATTCAGGACGATTGGGATGTGAACGATCGCCTCACTCTTAACCTCGGCATTCGCTGGGATTACGAGGAGACTCCGTCCTATCTCGATTTCGTGACGCCGCAGGATGTCGTCACTGCCGTTTCGGAAGCAAATTACCCGAATATCTACAAGCCCGGCGTCGAGTACGACATCAACGACTATATTTCGGATGGAACGCAGCGCGAAGCGTTCAAAGGCGCGTTCCAGCCGCGTCTCGGCTTCAGCTATCAGCTCCTCGATCGCGGGAAGCTGGTGCTGTTCGGCGGCTATGGTCGCTCCTATGACCGCAACCAGTTCGATTATCTGGCGCAGGAATTGAGCATCAATGCCTACAGCACCCGCACCTTCAACTTCTTGACCAACGATCCGAACAACACCTGCACCGCAAGCCCGACCTGCGTTCCGTTCGATCCGATATATCTCACCGAAGCGGGTCGCCAGCAGCTGCTGGCAGGCGCCGGGGCCGGTGGCGGGCGCGGCATCCGATTGATCAACAACGATCTGAAAGTGCCGTATTCCGACCAGTTCAGCATCGGTCTGCGTAGCGATCTGACCAGTCTGCTCAACGTCGAGGTCGGCTTCCGGCACATCAAGAGCCGCGACGGGTTCGCCTATCTGCTCGGCAACCGTCGTCCCGATGGGACGTTCTTCACGCCTCCTCCCGCTACGCCGGGATCGCCCTTCGGCTTTACGCCTCCAGGTTTCGGTTCGATCATCATCGGGACGAACGGGTTGAAGACCGACGAAAATGCAGCCCACTTCAAAATCGCGAAGCGCTATACCCAGGCTTCGCCCTGGAATCTTACGGCGACCTACACCTATACCGATGCGACCGAGAACCGGGCTTTCGGCGAGTATTTTTCGTTCGATTTCCCCACACTGGAAGATTACACGGTCAAGACCTCCAGCGGCCTGCGCAAACATCGTCTTGTGATGGCCGGATCGGTCGACCTGCCGACGAATACCGTGATTTCCGGCAGCTTCCGGATCTCCTCTCCACGCTATCTCAACAACTTCGTGCGCACGATCGGCGGCGATCCGCCCCTCGTCATCGATACGATCAAGACCGCGAGCAATGGCGATCGCTGGGGCTTCCGCCAGCTCGACCTTGCCATCACGCAGAATATCGATCTCGGCTTCCTGACCGATCGCAGCCGAGTCTATGTCCGCGCCGACATCATCAACGCGCTGAACGATCGCAATTACAACAGCTTCCTCGGCACGACGGGCGAGCGTAACCTGAACTCCTTCAGCACGGATGGCCCTCCGCGCACGCTCAAGGTCTCCGCCGGCTTTGAATTCTGATCTCTCCTCCTTCCGCCGCCGCTTCTTCCCGGAAGCGGCGGCGGTTTTTCTAGTCAGCAGGTGATCGCCATTTCCTTCGTTCGCGCTTCGCTCGCCCTTCCGTCCACCGCACTGGTAGCGCTGGCCCTGGCCGGATGCGCGAGCGTCCTGGGTGCCAGCTCCGATGCGCCCTCTCAAATCCCTCAGGCTGCGCCATCAGCCTCCGCGCAAGCGGCGTTCTCCGAGGACCTCACTCGCCGAACCTTTACCTATTTCTGGGAGACCACCGACAAAGAGCGGTGCCTTGCGCCCGATCGCTGGCCGTCCAATCCCTTTTCCTCGATCGCCTCGACCGGCTTCGCGCTAACCGCCTACGGGATCGGGGCGGAACGCGGTTATGTCAGCCGCGAGGATGCCGCCGCGAGAACGCGCGATTGCCTCGAATTCTACTGGAACGCGCCTCAAGGGCCGGCGGTCGACGGAGTGTCGGGCCACAAGGGCTTCTTCTATCATTTCCTGAAGAACGACGATGGAACCCGCTTCGGCAAGACCGAGCTTTCCACCGTGGACACGTCTTTATTGCTCGGCGGAGTCCTGTTCGCGCAGAGCTATTTCGATCGCGACAATCCGACCGAAGCTGCGATCCGCGATCTCGCCGAAAAGATCTATGCCCGCGTCGACTGGACCTTCGCCCAGCGCGAGAACAGCACGATCCCTTCGGCCAATGGCGGCAGCGGCAAGGCGATCGCCATGGGCTGGTATCCCGAGCGCGGAGATGCCGGCGATTTCGGCACCCATGACTGGGTCGGCTACAATGAAGCAATGCTGGTCTACATCCTCGCCGCCGGGTCGCCGACCCATGCGATCACCAAGGAAGCCTGGGATACCGGGTGGGCCGCGGATTTGGAAAAGGACTGGGGTGCCTATTACGGGTACGAACATCTCCAGTTCGAACCCCTGTTCGGCCACCAATACAGCCATGTCTGGGTGGATTTCCGCGACATCCGGGATGAGTATATCGCGACCAAGGGGATCGATTACTTCGAGAACAGCCGCCGCGCCACACTCAGCCAGCGGGCCTACGGTCTCGACAATCCGAACGACTGGGTGGGATATTCGGGCGATCTGTGGGGCTGGACCGCGTCCGACGGACCGACCGGCGCTGCCAATGGTCGCATGGTCAACGGCAAGCCGCGCCAGTTCCAGGATTACAGCGCGCGTGGGGTCAGCGCGGTCCGGGTCGTCGATGACGGCACGATCGTGCCGACTGCGGCGGGCGGCTCGGTCGCCTTTGCCCCGGAGGTCGCGATACCCGCGCTGATGGCGATGGGCGCACGTTATGGCGACAGGCTCTATACGCGCTACGGGTTCAAGGACGCCTTCAACCCCAGCTACACCTTCACCGACGCAGGCAGCCGGAGCGGAACGGTGGACACCGAGACCGGCTGGATCGCCCGCGACCATCTTGGCATCGATCAGGGGCCGATCCTGGCGATGATGGAAAACCACCGCAGCGGCCTCGTCTGGCGCACCATGCGCAAGAACCCGCACATCCGGCGCGGATTGGAACGGCTGGGCTTCACCGGCGGCTGGCTGGAAACGCCCGCCGACTAGACGCGCCCCGTCCCCCGCGCTCAGCGCAGTTGGAGTTCGATATCGGCCAGCACCGGGTAATGATCGGACGGCAGGCGACCGCCCCAATGCTGAGTGATGGTGGCGTGGCGGATGACATCGAGGCCCTCCGACACGAAGATGTGATCGATCGGCTCGTCCGCGTTGCGCGTGATGTCGAAGCCGGTGAAGGTCCCGGTCGGGCCATAGGGCGATGATCGCGAGATCGTGCGCGTGTTGACAAGGCCGCTGCGCGCCGGATCGGCCAGGATGCGGATCGGCGCGCTCGACGGGGTCGCGTTGAAATCGCCCATCACCAGCACCGCCTCGCCCGCATCGCGGTGGCGTTTCGCCCAGGCCGCGATCTGGGCCGCGCTTTGCCGCCGCGCCTCTTCGCCGACATGATCGAAATGGGTGTTGAGGACATGGACCCGCTGTTCTGTCTTTCGATCCTGCAAGAGCGCCCAGGTGGCGATGCGCGGCAGCGCTGCGTCCCAGCCCTTGCTCGGCGTCCCGGGCGTCGGCGACAGCCAGAACGTGCCGCTCTCCACAGCGTCGAACCGCGCGGTCTTCCAGGCGAGCGGAGAGAATTCGCCCTTCGTCCTGCCATCGTCGCGCGCCACGCCGGCGAAGCGATAGGTCGGCAGCGCCGCCTCAAGATCCCGTTTCTGGTTGAGCAGGACTTCCTGAAAGCCGATCACGTCAGGCTCGTGGTAACGGATCGTCTGGCCCACGATGTCCTTGCGATAGGGCCACGCATTCGCTCCGTCCGACGCTGTGTCGAGGCGGATGTTGAAGGTCATCGCCCGCATCGTATCGGTCGCGCGATCGGCGACAGGGGGTGTATGGACGCAGGCCGACAGACCGGAAGTGAGCGCCAATCCCGCCAAGATCAGCGACAGTTTCAATCGTTTCACGATCCCGATTCCTTGCGGTGGCTCAACAGCCAGAGATACAGCGCCGGATCGGCATAGGCCGGATCCCAGGCGTTGTGGCCGAGATCCGGATAGATGGTAAGGCGGCTTTCGTGCCCGCCGCAGGCCCGGATCGCGCGCGCCATCGCGAAGCTGCCTTCGGGCACCACCACGTCGTCGCGATCGCCGTGAAAGGCCCAGACGGGGAGGTCCTTCAGCGCGCAAGCCGTGGCCGGATCGCCCCGCCCCGCCACCGCGGCGATGGCGGCGAAGCGCGCAGGCTCGGCAGCGGCCCAGCGCCAGGTCGCATGGCCCCCACGACTGAGGCCCGTCAGATAGACGCGTTCGGGGTCGACCGGCAGAGTGGCCATGGCATGGTCCAGGATCGCGTCGAGTTTCGCGATGTCCCAATCCTCCTCGGCGGGCAGCAGGGGCGAGATCAGAATGAAAGGGAAGTTCGGATCGCGGTCCGCCAGCTTTGGCGGACCGTGCGCCTTGACCCGCGCGACATCGCTGCCCCGCTCGCCCGAACCGTGGAGGAACAGCATCAGCGGATAGGTCGCGCCGTCGTTTTGGCTCGCTTCGGGCACGCCCGGCGGGACGAAGAGCTGATATTCGTAGCCCCCGGCGGCCAGGGCCGGTTGCGCATGTTGTCCCGCCTGCGGCGGCGGTGCGGCTTCGAGTGGGCCGAGCCCGGTGCATCCCGACAGCAGAAACAAAACGGCCAGCGATCGTGCGAGGCGCGTGGGGACGAAGTGGTTGAGGGCGAAGGACATGAGGCGGCTCTCCCGATCCGGCATTGCCATCTTCGTAACCGGTTACATACGGTGCGGCTAGACCTTGCGGAACGCCATGCGCCCGATTTTCATTTGTCCGACTTGAATAGGCCGCTCGTCGATCCGCGCACCGCGAGGGTCGGCGCGATGACGAGCGAATCCTGCGCGTCCGGCGTCTCCCCGGCCAGCATTCGGAACAACAGCTCCGCCGCCGCCGCGCCCAGGCGCGTAATGTCCGAATGCACCGTGGTGAGCTGCGGGGTCACGTACCGGGCCAGCGGAATGTCGTCGAACCCGGCGACCAGCACCTCGCTGCCGATCGCCAGCGATGCTTCGCGCAGTTCGGCCATGCAATCGACCGCCATGATATCGTTGCCGCCGAACACGGCATTGAAGCGCGTCCCGCTTTCGAGCAGATAGCGCGCGGCATCGCGCCCGGCGTCTTCGCGGAAATCGCCCGGCAGGACCAGCGGATCGGCGATGCCCAACCCTTCCTTCAACGCCTCGCGAAAGCCGCGCTCGCGTTCCCGCGCGTCGCGATTGCTGGCGGGCCCCGCGATGTGGACGATGTGGCGCGCACCGCGTTCGATCAGATGCTCGGTCACCAAACGCGCGCCCGCATAATCGTCGACCGCGACGAAGGGCGTCGCCCCGTCCGAGGCTCGCGCATTCAGGAGCACTGCGGGTATCCCGTGCGTCAGCGCCTGATCCAGCGTCTCCGCGCTGGAATGCGGCGGCATGACCAGCAATCCGTCCACCCGGCCGCGCATCGCGCGGATCGCCTGTCCGGTCTGCTCCGGACTGCCATGCATATTGCCGAGCAGCAGGTTCTTGCCCGCGCCCTGTACCGCCCGATCGATCCCGCGCACGATCTCGGAAAAGAATTCACCGAACAGGTCGGGAAGGATCACGCCGATGGTGTCGGTCTGCCGCCGTGTCAGGCTGCGCGCGCCGCTATGGGGTACGTAATTTAGTTCCTTGGCAGTCGCTTCGATTTTGGCGCGGGTTTTCGCAGTTACGCTGCTGAGGCCGTTGAGCGCGCGCGACGCCGTCGCCACCGACACGCCTGCCGCCTTGGCCACCTCCCTGATCGTTATCGCGCTTCCCACCAAGCGGGTCTATCGCCGAACCGGGCCCGCGCCAAGCGACAGAACAGCCAAAAGGCTAGAATTTGCGCATCGTCGCCAGCAGGAGGCAAGCCAGCGCTGCGAAACACGCCAGGAGCGCGAACAGGGCCTGGAAGCCGAACATAGGAATCAGCGCCAGCACCAGCCAGGGCATGATCAACGAAGGCACGGTGTTGGTCAGATTGAAGATGCCCAGATCGCGTCCGCGCGTGGCGGGCCGGGGCAGAACGCGTAGCGTCTGGCTGGCGTGCAGCGAAAGAAAGACGCCCGCCATGATCGCGAAGACGACATAGCCCGCAATCCCGGCGGCGATGTCCTGCGCGAAAGTCAGCATCACGAGACCGACAGCAGCCCCGGCGGACGTGATCGTCAGCGGCAGGCGCGGTCGCCCGGTCGAATCCGACCATCGCCCCACGATGAGCGCAAGGGGAACGCAGGTGAACAGCACCACCGTGAAGAGTTGGGCGACACGGTTGTCGGTCACACCGGCGTCCAGCGTCCGGAACCAGAGCAGCAAAAAGGCGAACAGAGCGGCTTCCGCGATTTGGATCAGCAGCCGCACCATCCACATCCGCGCCACCGGCGCGCGATCGGCGGGATAGATCGGATCGCTCGCCACGATCGGCGGGCGCGCCTCATTCCCGGTCGAAGATGCCATAAGCTGCGGCATCGCGCGGGGGCGCCCGAACACGACCACCGGCAACACCATCGCCGCGACCAGCACGGCGTTGAGGATGAGCCGCATCTGCGGGGAGGCGAGGTCCGGTGCGGTCAACAGCACACCCGTCAGCGCCCCGGTTGCGGGTGCCACCGCCAACAGCCCGCCCAGCGTGCCTTTCTGTTCGTCGGGAATGCAATCTCCCGCCCAGGCGAAGAGCGGCCCCAGCATCATGTTGAGAGCGACCTGCCAGGCCGCGATCGCCGCGAGAAACAGCGGAACGCTCTCGATCCGAAACAGAAGCGTCAGCAGCACGCTCGACAGGATCAGTCCGGCGACGATCCATGGGCGGCGCATCCCGGTGACATCGCTCGCCCAGCCGAACACGATATTCCCCAGGCTCGCCGCGATCGCGCCGGTGAAGGCGGCGTAGGAGAGGACCACGATCCCCTCCCCGCCCCAGACATCCGTGGCATAGACCGGCAGGAACAGGGTCAGCAGCGGTGCATAGGCGGCCGACCCGCCCGCCGCGGCCAGTGCGTACAGCACCAGATAGCGCGGCGATTGCAGCCGCGATGCTCCCGATCTCTCCCTCATGGATAGGCCCTACTCCGCGCCGAGAGCGGTTCCAAGCCCGAAGCGTGCAGCTTGTTCGCCAGCGCGCTTGGCGCTAGCCCAAACGGATGAGCACGAGGGAGAGAACGGACCACGCCGAAGCGGGCGAGCGGCGCAGAGTGACGTCCTTCGACGTCGCCGAACGCGCAGGCGTTAGCCAGTCTACGGTCAGCCGCGCGCTCGCCGGGCTGGAGACGATCACCGCCGCGACCCGCAGGCGCGTGGAGGAGGCTGCGCGCGAACTCGGCTATTTCGTCGATTCCCGCGCCGCACGCCTCCGCAGCGGCGATACGCGCACCATCGCCGTGGTGGTCATCACGCGCGAGGGCGGTGACGTGCGGGCGATTAACCCGTTTCACTTCACGCTCCTTGGTAGCACCTGTGCAGCGGCGGCGGCGCGCGGTTTCGAGGCGCTGGTGACCTTTCAGAGCGAGCCCGAGCAGTTGTTCGGCCGCTTCGTCGAAGAACGCCGGGCCGATGCGGTGATCGTGATCGGTACGACCGCCAATCTCCCCGCCTGGGAGCACTTCCGCAATCTGGCCGAAGACCAGCCGAACATGGCGTTCTGGGGCGTGGGCGGCGAAGAGAACGAATGGGTCCGGTCGGACAATTTCCAAGGGGCCCAGCTGGCGGTCGAACGGCTGGTCGCGGCAGGCCATCGCCGGATCGCCTTCGTGGGCGAGACCGGCGGTCATCAGCCCCAGTTCGGCGAACGCTACGAAGGCTATTGCCGGGCGATGACGGCCCAGGGGCTCGCCCCCCTTCCCGCTGTGACCGGCGCGGGCGATACGCGCGACGGGCAAGGCCGCGCCGCGATGGAGGCGATCCTCGAAGGCGATCGGCCCGATGGCCTGTTCTTCGCCTGCGACGCCATGGCACTCGGCGCGCTCGACCATCTCGCCCAGAACGGTGTCGACGTGCCGGGGGATATCGGCGTGGTCGGGTTCGACGGTCTGGGCAGCGGCGCGCATTCGCATCCTCCGCTCACCACCGTGGAGCCCGAGTTCGCGCTAGCAGGCGAAATGCTCGTATCCGTCGCGCTGGATGCCGGTTCGAGCGAGCGGCGCGTACCCGTCAGACTGGTCGAACGCCGCAGCGTCCGCGCGCCGCGCTGAAACTCAGCCGGTCAGATCGGTGACGAAATCCTCGGTCCATTTCTCAACATTATCGTCATGCACCGTTCGCACCATCCTGTCGTAACGGGCGCGCCGCTCGTCGATCTTCATGTCGAGCGCCTTGCCGATGGCGTGGGCGACATCGTCGGGACTGTGCGGGTTGACCAGCACCGCATCCTCCAATTGCTGGGCCGCCCCGGCAAAGCGAGACAGGATCAGCACGCCGGGATCGTCCGGGTCCTGTGCCGCGACATATTCCTTCGCGACCAGATTCATCCCATCGCGTAGCGGCGTCACCAGGCCGATCTTGGCGGCGCGGAAGAAGCCATAGAGCTCCGCATGGGTATAGCCGCGATTGACGTAGCGGATCGGCACCAAGTCGACCTCGGAGCGCGCGCCGTTGATCTGTCCCGTCTTCTGTTCGAGCAGGGTGCGGATCTGCTGATAGCTTTCGACATCCTCGCGGCTGGGCGGCGCGACTTGGATATAGACGAGGTCGCGCACCCTCTCCGGGTGTTGATCGAAGAAGCGACCGATCCCGTCGATCCGTTCGGGCAGGCCCTTCGAATAATCGAGCCGGTCGACCCCGATCATCGCAGTGCGGCGCCGGGTGGAGGACAGCAGGCGCTGTTCGGCCTGCCGCGATTCCCCGGTATCGCCCTGCGCCTGGAAATGGTCCCAATCGATCCCGATGGGATAGGCCTTGGCCGTGACCGTCCGCCCGTCGAGCGTCACCGAGCCGGTCGCCTCGTCCACCTCCGCGTGCAATTCCTTGGTGCAATAATGCAGGAAACTGTCGAGCCATTCCTGCGTCTGGAAGCCGATCAGATCGTATTGCAGCATCGTGCGCACCAAGCGCTCGTGATATGGCAAAGAGACGAACAGGCGGGTCGGCGGCCAGGGGATATGGAGGAAGAACCCGATCCGGTTCGTAATCCCGCGCGAACGCAGACGTTCGCCGAGCGGGATCAGGTGATAGTCGTGCACCCAGACGAGATCGTCCTCCTCGATCAGCGGCGTGACCGCTTCGGCGAAGGACTCGTTGACGCGCTCGTATCCCTTGCCGGTCTCGCGCTCGTATTCGGTAAGGTCCAGGCGGTAGTGAAACAACGGCCAAAGCGTCGCGTTGGCGTAGCCGTTGTAATATTCGTCGATATCGCGTTTCGAAAGGTCGACCGTGGCGGTCGTCACGCCGTCATGAGTCTGGGTATCGATCCCGCCGCCGGCACCGTCTTCGCTTTCCTGCCCCGACCAGCCGAACCACACGCCGCTATGCTTGCGAAGCGCGGAATTAAGGGCCCCGGCAAGCCCGCCCTGCGCACCGGCAGCGCCGCGCGCCTTGGGCACCGCGACCCGGTTCGAGATGACGACGAGTTTCGCTATCGGACTTCACTCCAGGGTTTGGACAACAGTCCGGCACAATTGATCACTCCTACCAGCGAGTAGGTCTGCGGGAAGTTCCCCCACAACTCGTTGTTTTCGTAATCCAAATCCTCGCTCAACATGCCCGAGCGCGTGGTGTGGCCGAGCATCGTCTCGAACAGCGCGCGCGCTTCGGTATCCCTCCCCGCGATATGCAGCGCCTCGATCAGCCAGAAGGTGCAGACGTTGAACGCGGTTTCCGGCGCGCCGAAATCGTCTTCCGCGGCATAGCGGAGCATGTGATCCCCGCGCCGCAATTCCTTTTCGATCGCGGCGAAGGTCGAGGTGAAGCGGGGATTGTCGGGCGAAATGAAGCGCAGCTCGATCATCTGCAACAGGCTGGCATCGAGATAGTCGCTCTGGAAGCTGGCGCCGTAATGCCCCCCGTCCTCGCTGTCCTTCCACGCTTCGGTCTCGATGCGCGTCCGGATCGCTTCGGCCCGTTCCCGCCAGAAATCGCGGCGGTCCGCCTTGCCTAGGTGGTCGGCCACATTGGCGAGCCGGTCGCAGGCCGCCCAGCACATGACGGCGGAATAGGTGTGGACTTCCTGCCGGGTGCGAAACTCCCACAGGCCCGCATCGGGCTGGTCGTGCATCGCCCAGGCCATCTCGCCGACCTGCTCCAGCTTCGCGAAATCGCGCTCGTCCGCCATGCGGAGCAGACGCCTGTCGAAAAAGCCCTGCGCGGTCGGCATCACGATCTGGCCGTAGCAATCGTGCTGAACCTGCGTGTAGGCCGCATTGCCGCGCCTGACCGGCCCCATGCCGCGATATCCGGCAAGGTTGGTGGCGAAAGTCTCCTCCAGCTCGTGCTCGCCCATCACCGAATAGAGCGGCTGGATCTGACCTCCCTTGGCCGAATCCACGATATTGCGCAGATAGGCGAGGTATTTCTCCATCACGTCGAGCGCGCCGAGCCGGTTGAGGGCCTGCACCGTGTAATAGGAATCGCGGATCCAGCAGAACCGGTAATCCCAATTGCGCTCGCTGCCCGGCGCCTCGGGGAGAGAGGTCGTCAGCGCGGCGACGATGGCGCCGGTTTCCTCGTGCTGGCACAGTTTCAGCCCGATCGCGCAGCGGATTACCTCGTCCTGCCATTCCAGCGGGATGTGGAGGCCGCGCGTCCATATCTTCCAGTAATCCCGCGTGAGAGCTTCCATGCGCTGCAATTCCGCCCGCAGATTGCCGCTGAACGGTTCATCCGGGCCGAGGAAGAAATGCAGCTCGCTCTCCACCCTGAAGGATCGATCCTCCAGCACGTATCCGATCGGCGCATCGGTGCTGAGCCGCAGCGCCTGCGGGCCGATCAGATAGCGGACATGATTGGTCCCGTGCGTGGTCGGCGCGATTTCGGCGCCGTAATCGCGCATCGGTTTGAGCACCACGCGCAACCGCGGATTGCCGGAGACCGGGCGGACATTGCGGACCCAGGCGACCGGCCGGTACATCCGGCCCGAACTTTCGAAGCGCGGACAGAAATCGCGGATTTCGACCGCGCTGCCATCCTCCGCCTCGATCCGGGTCACCAGTATGGCCGTGTTGCGCTCGTAATGCTGCTCGACAGAGGTTTGCCCTTCGAGCTCGAACCGCCAGATCCCCGCATCGCGCCGATCGTCGTTCAGCAGCGCGCAGAACACCGGATCGCCATCCACGCGCGGCACGCACCCCCAGACGAGCGCACCGGTGCGATCGACCAGCCCGCTGACCTGGCAATTGCCGATCGGCCACAATTCGAGATCGGCTTGGTCGAAGCTTCGGCTGGGCCGGGAAATATCCTGCGAAACGGTCATAGCCCCAACCATTCGATGGTTCGCGCCACGTTCGCAAGTGCGAAATGGGCGCTGCTCCCCTGGCGATCGCCCACCAGCACGCCCCCACCGCCCAATTCGGCGCAGGCGGAAAAACCATCGTCGTCGGTGACGTCATCCCCCACGAACCAGGGTTGTGCGCCTGCGAAAGCGGGAGTCTCGAGAAAGGCCCGCACCGCCCCACCCTTATCCGCACCGGGTCGGACCAGTTCGACGACCGCCTTGCCGCTCCTCACATCGAGATCGTTCTCTCGTGCGAGATCACGCGCGAAGGCCACGACCATCGCAGCGCTTTCTGGGACGGACCGGTAATGCAAAGCGCCGCCATGGCTCTTGGTTTCGTATAAGAGCCCCTCACGCTCGGCGAGGCGGCGCATTGCCTGGACCGCGGCTTCGGGAAGCCCCTCCGGCTCCTCGCCGAGCCAGCTACCGTCGGCGTATTTGCGCGCCGCGCCGTGCGATCCGGCGCGTGCCACCGCGATGTCGGGCAGATGGCTCTCGATATCGTCGAGCGCGCGCCCGCTGACGAGCGCGAGGCGCCCATCCAATCGATCCGCCAGCGCCTTCAACCGCGCGCACAGCGTCGGCGGAACGTGGATCGCGTCGGGCGTGTCCGCCAGTTCCACCAGCGTCCCGTCGAAATCGAGGAACAGCGCCAGCGGCCCGCCATCCGCGAGCCGGTCGAGAGGGGGCGGCGAATGCAGCGCAGGGGTCGATGTCATGCCGAGCGTCTTAGCGATGTCAGCCTCGCGCGATCAAGCGATGTGCCGAAGGAGCGCCACGATTAGGCACTGATCGGGTCAGCCATGCGTTGGGGGAAAGGCTTTGTTCGAAGCCGCTTCCCCGATCTCGTTCTGAAAGGCTCACGAAATGAAAATCCTCATCGCAGGCTCCACCGGGAAAACCGGCCTTCGGCTCACCAGGCAGCTGATGGATGCCGGACATCAGCCGATTGCCATGCACCGCGCCTCCTCCGACACGTCCGACTTGCCGGAAGGCGTCGCCAAGCGGGAGGCCGATCTCACCGATCTCTCCGACGATGTGTGCGAAGGGGCCGATGTCGTGGTGTTCGCCGCCGGGTCGGGCGGGGATACGAGCGCCGAAATGACCGACCGTGTCGATCGCGATGGCGCGATGAAGCTGATCGATATCGCCGCCAAGACAGGCGTCGATCATTTCGTCATGCTCAGCTCGGTCGGCGCCGACGAACCCGATCCCCAATCCGATCTCGCCCATTATCTCAAAGCCAAGCACGACGCCGACGAACATCTGATGGCGTCCGGGCTCTCCTACACCATCGTGCGGCCGGTCTCCCTGACCGACGATGACGGCGCGCGCGACATGATACTTGGCGAAGAGGTCGATCCCAAGGGCAAGGCCGCACGCGGAGACGTCGCCGCCATCCTCGCCCGCGCGACGACCGACCGCACGCTTGCCGGCAAGGTCTTCCTGATGGAAAGCCGTGCCTGAGCGCTCGGCTTGATCGATGTCGGATTGGGAAATGGTAGCGGAGGAGGGACTTGAACCCCCGACACGCGGATTATGATTCCAACGGAAACGCGCTGTAGACGCGTCTATGTAGACTGTCGCTAATTAGTAGGATTAGCTGCATAGTCATCCAAGACGGCAACGATGCGACCCAGAAGGGGCGCGAAATCGGAGAAATCAATTTCTGCTTTTTTGGCTCGAACGATCTTCTCAGCGAAGACTTGCTTACTGTATTTGTCTGGCGCCCCATGCTTTTTAGCAGGATCAAATTCTTTTCCGTTTATTTTTTCCTTGAAAAGCTCAGGCTTGAAGAAGTTCTCAATGCAGCTTGTCCCCTCGTTGCCGAGCTCGGGTGTTTTCACGAGGTAAAGATTTTCGGTCAGACGATAGAAGGGATCTGAGGATTTAAGTGATATGCCATCGATACCCAGGCCTTTCGCGGCATTGAACACTTGTTTCCCACCAGAGTCATTATCCACCAACACGATGACAGGGTTTGGAAGAGGCCTATGCCGGAACCGCTTGAGGGAGATCCGATATTGCCGCACAAAAAACTGAAGGTCCCCATACCCGCCGCCTAGCTGTAAAACATCGTGGATCGCGGGGGAAAAGTTCAAGAACTTGACCGATTGCTTAAACTTACCATCCTCAAAGCTACCAAGGCGTGGATGATATTCGCTCAGTCTTTCGATTGCCGCCCGAAGATATATGGAGTCTGTCTTTCCCTCAGGAACCACCAATGGCTGAGGTGCTACCACGAAATTCCGATAGAAAAGGAAACGCTGATAGAGGCTCCTAGTAGCCGTCGGCTTTTGTTTTTTTTCGGACGATGTTCGCCGATCTATCTGATTACGGACGTGATAGATATGACCCAGCAATCCTTGTAATGGAGCAAGCTTGGTTGTCTGATCACGAACATCTGGCTCACCCGGCTCACCTCCCGAAAGGGCCGCAGGAACCATTCGGTAGTATGAGCCCGTATTGAATAGCGAGGAACACATGGCTCGAACGCTACGATAGTATTCTGAGCAGATATTAGGCTTCTCGTTGACGACCAAGCCTGTTGTCTGCTGCCTTGAACCTCTGAGCTGCATTCTGGTCTTCCCAGGGTTGATTTGAAATCCAGCTTTGGAAACCTCTGCTTCCAGGTTTGCACCAACTACCCATTCATCGCCGAGAAACGAAAGCGGCTCGGCAACCTCCGGCGGGAAATGCTTCGCGTTCGTGGAAAAAGTAATGTCATCAGCGTAACGAGAGTATGTGCATTTGTGCGCACGGGCAAAGCGCACGAGCCGGATGTCTAACAAATTGCCAATAATGTTCGAGATCACCGGCGAGCAGGGACTACCTTGCGGCAACGCGTTCTCATGACATGCAACCTGCGCGATTAATGTAGCGATAGTTGGATCGAACTGAAATCGTCGATCATTAATAAATACACCCCGAACGCGACCAAAATTGATTGACGGGAAAAAGTTCTTCAAATCGAAATTAAGAACGAAGCGCTTTCTCTTATGGTTCTTCGCATTGGTAACGATCGACAGATTCTTAGCGAAGCCATGTGATAGAGGTTTCCGCGGATTTCCTGCCTTATCGATGTCGGCAAGCACTGCATAAAGTAAGTCAGCCAAACGCCGCTGCAGGAGCTTGAGCTTTGGCTTCGGAGCAAAAATAAGTCTCTCTTCACCACTCCTCTTAGGTATCGTGAACGAGCGATACTTCAGCGCAGGAGGCTGGCGATAAAGTATGTAGGAAAGCCCTGCGGGAGAGTAGCCCAGAAGGGTAGCAAAATCTTCGAGCGATGTTGCTGCTTTCAATCTCGCCAGACTTGTCAGAACCCCACCCCCTAAGAAAAATGGCTTACAGGCACTCCTATGCGTTCGTCACGAACGTTCTATAACGGTCAGTTACACAAAGTTTCTCAATGGGAGCATCGCTGCCCAACATCGTTGTCGTATATCGCGATGCGCGATAATAACTCTGCCTGTAAGCCGTAGCCTCCCTCTCCCAAGCCGCTGATTGGGTCAAGAATTTTCATGACCACGATGGGGTGTCGCATAAGGCTCACGCCACCAGCAATTCACGCTCCATTTCCCCCATGAGGTCCACGTCCTTCGCGGGATCGTGAAACAGGTGCCCGTAGACATCATACGTCATCGTGATCGACGAGTGCCCGAGCATCACCTGAATGCGCTTAGGTGGCCAACCCTGTTCGATGAATAACGAGGCGGCAGCATGACGCATAGCGTGCAGTGAGAACCTCGGAGCGCCCTCCCCGTCCACGATGCCGCACGTGAGCATGAGGGGCTTGAAGATGCGATTGTAGATGTTGGAGTGGGTCTCGACGTTACCCACGCCATTGGGGAACACCAGGTCGAGATCACCCTTTGGGCAAGCGGGCCTCCAAGCCTTGAGCAACTTGGCAAGCCCCGGCCCCATCGGGATCTCACGTCGCCCGGCCTTGCTCTTCGTGTTACCCATGTCACAGTAGCGATCGGCGCGCTTCCTGACCGTGATGATGCTCCGATTGAAGTCGATGGCATCCCAGGTCAGTCCGCGAAGCTCTGACATTCGCATCCCGGTCAGGAGCGCAGTCATGATGATCGGCTGGTGTCGCTCAGGTGCGTTGGCGATCAGGGCTTTGATCTCAGCCTTGGTTGGAAACACGCGATCAGGATCATGACGCTCTGATCGCCGCAGCTTCACATCGCGCGCGACGTTGTGCTGGACCAAGCCGCGTTCCTGCGCTGCGCTGATGATCGACCGGAGCGTGGTCAGGCACTTCTTCGCCATCGCTCTGGTGCTGTCACGAAGCATGGCGTCCAGAAAGTCGCGCACATGCACTGCGCTCAGTTCGGTGAGCAGCAGATAACCAATCTTCGGTTCAATGTGGTTCTTCACATGCCCGCGGTAGGAATGAAGCGTAGCGCGTTCGAGCTGTTCGAGTTCGCACCGAGCGATCCAGATTTTGGCTGCATCGCTGATGGTCACTGTATCTGTGGGGGTAGTCATTGAGCATATCCTAGAGCGTTGGTTTATCCCGCTATTCTAGGAGACGCGGAGCGAGCTGTCGGGTGGATTCCGTGCCTATTCGAAGGGTTCTTGTGCCTTCTCGCTATCTCGCTTGCGCTTGGCGAGATCACCTACGATGTGCGCCACGCTGGACCAGTTATCGACGATAAAGCGCCTCTTCTCAGCGAGGGTTGCACGCGAATAGTGATAGGTGATCTGATCGGCTCGAGGCTGCGCGCCGCGCTTCTTGCGATAACCCATTTTCAGCGCAGCGGCGTAGACAGTGATTTCGCCCCGCTCGATCTGTTCGATCAGATCAGCCCGACCGTCCTGCTCAAGACGTCGCAGATAGTCTTCATTGTTGCCAGCCATGCAGACCCTGTAGACGCGTCTACATAGGTTGATCAATATGCTGATTACCGGCGCTTCGGTGATCGATTTTTCTCGGCATCACAACACACTCGCGGAGCACTTTTCAGTCCGAGCCCGAACGGCTCCATGGTATACTGATGGCAAGCCAGTTTTGGCCCGCGACAGACGGATCGCATCCGCGCGTTGTCATAGCACAGGGGATCTAGCCGCCCGCCCCGCGGCAACATGGTAGCCGAGACTAAGATCGGAGCCAGGCGAGTGCGCGTTAAGGGAAAATCGGCCGACACCATCGGCAGGTAAAAGCCCGGCTCCATCTGGAGCGAAAGGTTGCCAAAAAGATGGGGTTTGTGCCCCTGCCTCGTGAGAATTGCAGGAAAGTTTAGCGGGGTGAGCCCAGCAGGTGCTGGGTGACCGAACGGGCCGAGAGGCCGGGGTTTCGGAGCAGATAGGTTGGTAATGCGTTCCGCCAACCTGATCGTCGCACGATCGATGCTCTCTACCACTTCCCATGGGATAACCAGGAATAACCCCTTCGCTGCCATGCTGACCTCTTTGCATGGTGGCGGGGGGATTAGAGGTCTTCCTTGGGATGGTTGTTGTGATTCATATTCATGATCAAAACTAATCTGGATCGATGCTGCGAAGCAGCGTCGTTCCGCTGCCGGGCGAAGCCCGGTAGCATTGAACCATGAACACCATGGCGCTCACGAGAAACATGTTATCCGCGGAAGCCATAGAAGCCCTTACCCCGTGAAGCATGGTTACCTTGGTCCGGTGGTCGCTACGCTTATGAACTTCATGATCACAAGACGGTGACGATCTTGATCAACACGAAAAGCATAGACCCCATGGGTTGTGGCTCTGCGATTCTTTATCAACTAGATTTTGAAATTTCTGCCCTACACCGAGGGATCTGTAAGTTCCTGATTACAGGACAGAAGTATCCATCTGAGGGTTGCGAGTCTTCTTTATGAGGTAAACAATTTCAACTTCCATCTCCACGGAGAGAACCATGGATGAGGTCACCTCCGCAGAGAATGGAAGTCCTAGGAATGGCTGGTCTCAAACACCCGGATGGCGCCAAAATCCCGATTGGTTTTTAGCCAGCGCCATCCACTGACGTCGGGACTACTGATACACGAGAATGGATCTACCTTGGTAAAACCCCGCTCAGCCCATGGTAGATGCCCCATGCGAACGTCATCGGCTCCACCAGATTCTCTGGCACATGCCGCTGTCGAAGGGCATTTTCGCACGCCTTAGCGATCTTGCGATAGCGCACTTTTCGCGGGATGATCCCCGCCCTCACGTCATCTCGGAGCTTCCTCCAATCCCCGATTGTCAGATGCTGGTTCCAAATCAGGTAGGCTTGCTTACCGGCCTCCTGATAATCGGGCAGAGGGTCTGGAACGGAACTTTCAATGCCAGCTGCTTTCAAAGCGGCAGCGATCTCTTCAGCCTTGTCAGCGTTCGAGTGAGGGGTCATTTCGTTCATATTAATTCCTTTCGTGGTTTGCATAGAAGGTCATGGGCTGTTGGTTCGTGGCAACTCAGTTCGGTTGATGATGGCGCTCTGGCATCGCGATGCCCGAACAGTCGGGAGCAGGACCTCGATACCCCGTGTCGCTCAGGAGTTTGTCGAGCCAATCGCGGTGCCCAAGCAGCCATTCACGGTTCAAAGTATTGGGACGATTTCGGTGATGCGCTCCGTCGAGCAAATCGCTCGGTCCGCTCCGAAGCTCGCTCGCCTGCTTGAAATAAAAAGACAGGCCCATCACTGCACTTTGATCGCGGAGATTTCGTGCCCAATCTGGCATCATGAACCTCCCCAGGGGCCCTGTTTCGCATCCGACAATCACCCACTTGGGAGCTGTAAAATAGTCGAGAGTGACCGGGGCAAGAAGTGGTTCGAAATTGCCGAACGTAAATATAGGGTGCAATTTGAGAGCCGCTTCCCGCAGCAAGGGTGCATCTCGATTGTATTCGTCCTGACTCGAAATAGAGACGCCAAGAGCGACATTGTTGGGAAGACGCTCAGTGAATTGCACGACTTCGCTGATACGTCTCGTCAGCAAAAGCCAAACCAAATGTGGCGTCTCTTCAATCAGTCGAAATAGGTCATCACGCCAACAAGAGCTGACCTCAGGATCGAATACGTCGCAAAGGCTACCACACGAAACAAACGGTCGATTTTTGTAATAGTAAGCTCGCCAATCCCAGAGCTTTGGCTTTTCCCAATAGCTCGTGGAAGTTCGAGAACGGGGGTTTCCGTCACCCCACTCAACCCTTCCGAAACGCAGATCTTGCTGTCTATGCGCATAGCATTCACGGCATCCATCGCTAACTTTTGTGCAGCCTATCCAGGGGTTGAACGTGTAGTCCGCCCAATCTGTCGTTAGTTTTTCCAAAGGGTCTGCCTCCATTTTTGTCCATCAGGATCGATGAAGGCTTCGTCACATACACCCGCTTTTCTCACTGTAACGATGGATGGCTGTTGCAAATTCCGTCATCGCTGGAAGAGACTGTTTTGCATGGCGATTGATAAAGAAAAGCAGCGCGCTCGGTGGTTGCGAAACCAGAAAGCGTATCGGCTAAGGAGAAAGGGTAGTGCCCCAGCGCTGCCGCCGATTGATCCAAATTTTGAGTCGGCGGTCTGGGCAGAGGCCGAGAAAAGGCTCCGCAATTTCCCTTGGTCAATACCAGATCTCAAGCCGAACCGCTTCTATCCCCGCCAAACGAATGAGAAGACCTATCCCTTCATTTGCGATGTCTGGGCTGCAATTACGCTGCTAAAAAGCCAGCGAGAAGATCGACCGGTGACGAATGCGATGATCGGCTCGTTTCTATTGGCCAAGGGCAGAGACTATGGGGTGAAGCAGGGTTCGCTCAGAACCAAAATTCCCCGTGCCCGAAAGATTATCGAACATCTTGAGGATTCGCCGGCCACTGATACGGTAGGCTCGTATTGGCCCCAATTTCCCGAAACCATACCGGAGCGGGGTTCGGGCGTTCATCAACACGTGGCCAAGGTCATGGACTTCCTTGAAGCGATCAGGGCGTTCGAACGGAAGCCCAAATGAGCAGCCCAGAGTAAGCCAATTTTAGCAACAGCCCTCGCCTCGCCTTGGGGTAAAGAGAGTTTACGCCGCCCACCGCATTGCCCACCCGACACCCGCCGGGGATGCTCATAGACCTTGCTGCATCAACCACAGCATGAAGGTCTATTCAGATGAAATTTCACCTCTACGAGTGCACTATCCAGCGTCACAATCATACGGCGCGTGCCTACGTTGTAGCGCCCACTCAGGACTCAGCATGGCTTACAGTGTTGGAGCACGAGGAAGCGCTCGGCCTCGAACACGAGGATCTTACGCTGGAGCGGATCGACGACGTCATTGACGACGAACTTCGCCCTGGCCTCGACGACCTGTTGGAGTCCGCTCCGGTGGGGTTCGCGAGCTTCGCAGACCGCTGGATCGCGCACATCGCGCCGGTGCAGCAGCTGAAGCTCTACCGCACGATCGACGACAAGGGCGGTAATGTTTTTGCCATAGCTCCGAACGCTGACATTGCCGCCGCGGTGTTCACCAAGGAGCTTGGAATTCGACCGGGAGAGGCAAAGCTCTTGTTGATTTCGGATGGGATGGCGGACCTGCCGGACCAAATGGTTTGCAACCTACCTCGTTTGCTTGAATTTGGTCCTATCGGGACAGCGGTTTTTGATTCAGACGAACGGCGTTGGTCCGTATTTTGAACTTATTGGAATACCGTGGGATGCTCATTCATCCCACGGTATTCGTTTACGAAGACTCTCTGCGCGTTCGATCGCGACGTCCTTCTTCACCCTCAATGTCCAAATGGGTTTTCCCTCTTACCGTCCAAAACCTGGCCCGGCCCTCACGTCTCGGCTTCCGCATTTAGAACAACGCAGGCGGCGCTCGACGACAGGTATCTGCCGCGACCAGTTTCTCCGCTGGCAGAGCAGCGAAATCTCCATAGGGTGGATGATGGCGACGCGTTGGCAGGACCGACATTCGACCCGCAACATGTAGCCATGGCGCGCGTAGTCCGAGATTGTATCGAGCCGCTTGGAGCTCATGGCTTACGGCGCCACTCGGGGCCGACCCCAGGGATCTTCCAAGCATTCCTAACGACCTTCCCGCAAGTATCTAGGCTGTTGCTGGGCCTGTCAGCGGTAGATACGCTCTCTCGCGATCAAATAGTCGCTGTCCTATGAATTTTCAGAACGCGGAATGGCAGTTGGAGCCGATCGTGATTATCAGCGATCCATCGCTTCTGCTCTTCGCTGAGCTTGTCGGACGATGACTTTACCTCCACGAAAGTGAACGTTCCTTCTCGGTGGAGCAAAAGGTCGGGCCAACCGAGATAGTGTTCCCAGTAGCCGTCCAGGAGATAGCGCAAGATTTCGATGAGTGTCGCGGTCGGGAGGATCGCAACCAGCTCGCACGCACGCTCTACATCCTCCGGTCGATGCGCCCACAGATATTGTCGAAGGCGCTCGCTATGAGGAACCCAATAGTCGAACAACCACTCTATGTGCTCATCAATGAACTGCTCAAAGTGTCTGTCAATCGCTTCAGCTCGCCTCTGAGAGTAGCCTAAGCTGCCAAAATCAGAAGGTAAGTGGGTCCAATTTTGGTCCCCTTCCCGCTTGTCCTCGAATGCTGCCCGACAGCCGAAGCCGACCATTCGGACTAACGGGTCGCGTGGGTCTTGGATGAGCGTCCATAGCATGACGCCAAAAAGGACATGAAACGGCACACTCTCCAGCGGCAGAACTGACCAACCCTGATTTCGATAGTGTCTTGCTGTGAACTCCTCCGGCGATATGACCGTGCCCTCGTCCACAATCTGCGCCCCCTTGGCGCCAGCTCGCGCGTAAGTGGCGGAGAGCGCCTCGACCTCGACCCCGTAACGCTCGATTACCTCAGCCTGCGACAGCTCGGTGAACGTGTATCGGGGCGTGCTCGCGTGGAGTTGCTTGATCTCATCTAAAACCTCTCGCTCGATCTGAGCATGCGCTCTTTCCCGGTCCTCAGGGGCGGCGCGGGGATGTTCATCATCCCACATCGCTTGGGCCGTTCGCACCGCAAAGAACAGCTCGCGCCAGTAATACCGCTTGATCTTGCTAGTGCGCCCTGGAATCGCCGCCATCGGTGCGGTGACCGGGGGAAGACCCCGGCATTCGGGACAGATGCCCGACAAAAATCCATGCGTGACAGGAATGCGGACTTGGGTCTCCAGCTCGGTGCCTTCTCGAAGTTGGTGAGCCAAGAACTTCTCGCCAAATTCTTCGTCACACGCGCACATCATCACTGCCGCACAATCGTCGCACCGATATTTGCGAACAAGTTCAAACTGGTTGAGACAAGATACACTTTCGTGTGTGCATTCGCCATCCTCCGTCATGCTGTGTCAGCCGGCGGCCATCACTAGTCGTTCTTGTAAATCGCAGCCGGGCCGGAGATGCATGAAGAATTGCGGTGGCTGGAAATTGAGGCGAAGAGCTCGCGCCGCATTCAGGTCGATCGGGCTATCGAGCGATCGAACCTCGGTCAAAACTAGCGCATGTGCGCTATCACGCCCTGCTAGATATGCATCATATTCCGACTTCGTAAGGGCCATATGGGCGCCATGCTTGGTCCACAGATCAGCGACGGCCAAGGTCTCTGAATATCGAAGCTGACAGACCGCCGAAATAGACGCGATCGGGGCTTTACAATAAAGCCAAATTCTCGCCCCCTCGGTTATGCGGAGGGCTCTGCGACGAAGTTCGACTGTCTTCTCACCAGAGAGAATGCTGGCAAAGTATCTCGGCTCTACAGAAATCAGGATCTCACTCTTAGCCAAGCTGCGGCATCCCTTCTTCCATGAGCTTTGAGACTGAGGCGGGATCAATAACCTTCGCTGTCACGAGGTTGGCGCCATCCCAGCAACCAATCTCACAAAGGCGATCTTTGCCAATCGGATTTCTAAACAGCATCACGGTATCGATGTCGATTACGGTCTTCAACACGCGCCCGCGTGCGTTCTCAATTTCTGTGACCGGAAACACCCCACGATCTTGGCTGATTGCAGCGGCTTGATCTGGGGGCAACGCATAGCGTGCCAAGATTCGAGCTACCGCTGTTATCGCCTTCCTTCCTCCACGAGGCGCGGATTCGTAGAAGAAAGCCAATCCGCCTTCGGGAACACTGCCGTAGTTGCCGCCAATATAGGCTTTCGTATTCTTGAGCGCAGCTTGGGCATGATCAAGGAGGTATGGCTGCTGCCCGCCATGGAAGAGCTCTTCAGCGTATCCAGTCCTGATCGGCAATATAACTCCGGGGCGATCTCTGGCGCAGATGATCGTAGGGCTGAAGAGTTCCTCAATCTCCTTAAGGCTCGCATAACGCTTTGAGCCGCTGACATCGGTCAACTGGATGGCATCCGCATGGGTTGCCGATGGTTCGCCAGTAAGTTTCACGCCAGTAGCTTCCTCGATTGTCGAGGCGGCGTGTGGCCAGTTTTCGCATTGAACAGCGCGTCCGAGCGACACCTTTCGGAGCGTAGGATTTCTTGGTGCATCCGTTTCGTCGGCATAGAAATGGTAAGCGACAGCCACCTTCCTAATCAGGTGCTGCATTAGGTGCGGCTTTATTCGGAAAATTGCGACAGGGCACGCATCTATGTCTTGGCAAGCAATCCGAAGCAGATGTTTGATGGCCAAAACAGCATCGGGGTGAGTCTCGTCTGCATAGATATGCAAAGCTCTCTCGACGACTGATGGTCGCGGCGAGTCCCAGCTGGCGAAACACACCAACCCATCCGCTGACCGGACAAGCTCTCGGCGGCGGGGTGCAGTTGCAGTTCCTGCGGCTAGAATACCTCGTATGCGAATGTCGCTTAGATGATAGTCTCGAAGAAGCTGCTCTGTTGCTTCCCTGTCTCGCTCCTCAAAGCTAGTCGGTTCCAGGGTGGAGGATGCCGTATGGATAAATGGTCTTGGCCTGGCACCGAATTCGGCCTCAAAACCCTGTCCGAACGTGCTCGGTGATAAGATGATCAGGTTATATCGGGCATTGAGTTTGTCAGCTGCACGAAGGATGGCCTCATCAGACGTAATGAAGCCCACAACGTTTTCCTCTATCGCAGTCGCTAGGTGACGAAGATCAGCCTCGTCGTTCGCCTTCAGCGTCGTTTGACGAGCCTTTTCAGGGAAGACTATAGGGAGCAGTTCCTCCCGCAGTCTGGAGAGCGTCTTTTGATTAGGCAATCGTAACGTGGGGATCGCTCGACATAGATTCAGGATTGGATCAGGCTCGTCCTCTCGGCTATGCTTCTCTAATTCGGCCGTTATCTCGGCCGTAATTGCGAGCTTCACGTCGTTTTCCAGAGCTGCCGCTACAACCCCTTGAGCGACTTCCGAACGGGGCCTCTTTTTCGTAACGTCGAAAATGACATTTAGATCGAGGACATATCGCGGCACCGGAGTGGTCCGGGGGCCTCGCATCGCTGGCGCACGAGCTTGACTTGCCGGCTGGTCAACCAGATCGAGCAAGCTAGGAGATGAAAGCTCCTTGGCACGAACTCTTATAAGACGCTTTGTGGTTTTCCCGCCTTCTTTCGTCGCGACAACATCGAAACCCATTTTCTCGTAGAAACGGTTGGCCGCCGATAGGTCAGCTGCAACACTTGCTACGGCGCTCAAGAAGCCCCTCTGTTCCAGTCTCTCCAGAACCGAAGTTAGCAGCCGTTCGCCAATGGCTTGGCCACGGAAATCAGGTGCCACGTAGGTTTGAAAAATCTTCGCCTGCGGGAACACTCCTCCATACAGGCAATACCCTGCGAGTTCACCCGTTGTGCTAGAGATGGCCGCGACCGCCCGCCCTTGCTGCACAAACTCTCGGTATGCGTTCGGAGGCAAGAAACCAAAGGATGAGCGCTCAGAATCCGCTGCTTTACGAATGGATTCGATATGAGGTTCAAGCTCTTCGCGATTAAAAAGGATCCGAACCGGCATTCAAACGAGATAGCTGCAAACCGTGAGTTCATCCACACTAGAAGCGCGCAGCTCACATCACCCCGTCAGTTTCGACAGATTGCTTTGCCTGGCGCCCTGAACGAAACGAAGATTTTGGCGTCCCACAGTAGTCCGCAGTAGGGGAAATATCTGAAGCTGCGTATTGGCCCACAATCATGAACCAACTCTTCAGTCTAATGGTAGCGGAGGAGGGACTCGAACCCCCGACACGCGGATTATGATTCCGCTGCTCTAACCACCTGAGCTACTCCGCCCCATCGGCGCACCGCATCAGGATGCGGGTGCGAGAAAGGTGCCCTGCAAGCCTATCCGGCCCCGGGCAGGCGGCGCGTTTACGGCGATGGTCCGCTGGGGTCAACCGGGAAAACGCCCCTCGCATTGAGGTCGCTCACCCGCGAAACGTGAAGCCGCGCACGAGCTCCCAAGGCCCACCCATATAGCGGTAGAGCGAAAGGCCGGGAAAGGCGAAATCGCGGGCGGTGACGGTGCCGGCCATCTGCGCCTGGAGGGCCTTGGCCTCCTTCGAAGTGACCTTGTTCTGGATCGTCACGTGCAGCCTCGGGCGATGCTGGTCCTGCGCGGTCAGCATACCGTGGAAATGATCCGCAATGTGATCGCGCACTTGAAGCATGTCGGGGCTCGACAGCTTCAGCGCAGTCCCACCGCCGAGCGACATCAGCCCTTCAAGCCGCGCGGGCACGGGCGCGATTTCGCCCGCCAACCGCGAGAGGAAGGTCCGCGCCTCGCCTTCGCACTGTCCGGGGATCGCATGAAACAGCGTGACATGCGCTTCCAGGTAATTGCGCTCGGGCGGGAAATGCTCGTCCCGCAATCCCGTCGCCCAGCTGTGTAGGTCGGGCGGCAATTGCGCGGTCAGGATCAGCGGCGCATCGCTCACATCTCGCCCCGTTCGCGGCGCAGGGCGAACCATTTTTCGACATTGCGATTATGCTCGTCGAGCGTCTGGGCGAAGGCGTGGCCCCCGGTTCCGTCCGCCACCATATAGCGCGCATCGGTCTCCGCCGGGTTCAGCACGGCGGCGATCGCCTCGCGCCCCGGATTGGTGATCGGCGCCTTGGGCAGCCCGGTCATCGAATAGGTGTTGTAATCGTTGACCGCCGCGATTTCGGACTGGCGGATACGTCGGCCGAGCGGTTTGCCACGCGTAATCGGATAGATGATCGTCGGATCGGCCTGCAACAGCATCCCGTCCTTCAGGCGATTGGAATAGAGCCCTGCGACCATGCGCCGTTCGCGCGCGACCCCGGTTTCCTTTTCGACAATGGAGGCGAGCGTCACGGCGTCCTGAATATTGTCGACCGCGATATCCGATGCACGCTTGGGCCAGGCTTCCGCGAGATAATTCTGCATCGCCGCCTGCATCCGCGCGAGCACCTTGGCGCGCGGTTCGCCTCGCTCGAAATCGTAAGTGTCGGGGAGGACCGATCCTTCGACCGGGACCGGTATCTCGCCGGTCAGAAGCGGCTCGGCCATCAGGCGTTCGTGCACCAGGATGGACGGCGTGCCTTCGGGTATCGTGACGAAGCGACGGATCGGCTGGCCGTGTTGCAAGGTGTCCAGCATTCCTGCGGGGCTGATCCCGGCGGGCAGCAGGAATTCTCCGGCCTGGACCGGATCGCCGCTGCCCAGCAGCTTCGCGCGCAGCAGGAAGCTGTTCGCCGACGCGATGGCGCCTTCCGATTCGAGCTTGTCGGCGACCGCCGTCAGCGTCGATCCCGAAGCGACGGTGAATTCGCGATCCTCTTCGATCTCCGACGTCGCCCACCAGCCCGCCGCCAGCCAGATCGCACCGACAAGCGCGACCAGGACGGCGACCGCCGCCGCCAGCAGGCCGATCCGCTTCACGTCAGTCGACCTTCTTCACCACCAGCGAGGCGTTGGTGCCGCCGAACCCGAAGCTGTTGTTGAGCGCGGCCTTTACCTCGCGCTTCCTCGCGGTGTGCGGCACGAGATCGACGCCCTCCGTCCCTTCGTCGGGATCGTCGAGATTGAGCGTGGGCGGCACGATCTGGTCGCGGATGGCCAGCATGCAGAAGATCGCCTCGACTGCGCCGGCGCCGCCAAGCAGGTGGCCGATGGCGGATTTCGTGCTACTCATCGATGCGCCGCACAGATCATCGCCCAGCACGCGCTTGACCGCGGCGAGCTCGATCGTGTCGGCCATGGTCGAGGTGCCGTGCGCGTTGACGTAATCGATGTCGCACGCCTCCAGCCCGGATTTCTTCAGCGCCATCCGCATCGCCAGTTCCGCGCCCTTGCCTTCGGGGTGCGGCGCGGTGACGTGATAGGCATCGCCCGAAAGGCCGTAACCGACCACTTCGGCATAGATCTTCGCACCGCGCGACTTGGCGTGCTCGTACTCCTCGAGCACGACGACACCCGCGCCCTCGCCCATCACGAAGCCGTCGCGGTTCTTGTCATAAGGACGGCTGGCTTCCTTGGGCCGGTCGTTCATGCTCATATTGAGCGCGCGCGCCTGCGCGAAGCCTGCCACGCCGAGCGGATTGATGGTCGATTCCGCCCCGCCCGCCAGCATGATATCGGCATCGTCCAGAGCGATCATCCGCGCGGCGTCCCCGATCGAGTGCGCGCCGGTCGAACAGGCGGTGACGACCGCGTGGTTCGGGCCCATCAGGCCGTATTTGATCGAAACCTGCCCGCCGATCAGATTGATCAGGCGGCCATGGACGAAATGCGGGCTGACCCGGCCCGGGCCGCGTTCGGCAAGGACCAGGCTCTCGCTCTCGATCCCCGGCAGACCGCCGATGCCCGACCCGATCGAAACGCCCGCGCGTTCCTTCGTGGCCTGGTCCATGTCCTCGAGACCCGCATCCTCGATCGCCTGCCCGGCGGCATCGATACCATAGACGATGAAGGGATCGACCTGGCGCTGAACCTTGTGGTCCACTCGCTTGTCGGGATCGAAGCCCCAGGGGTGGTCCTTCGGCTTCACCTCGCATGCGATCAGGCACTTCTGGCCCGTCGTGTCGAAGCGGGTGATCGGGCCCGCCCCGCTTTCCCCGGCGAGCAGATTGGCCCAGGTAGTCTCGACATCGCCGCCCAGCGGGGTGACGAGGCCCAGTCCGGTTACGACGACGCGGCGCATAGGAACTCTCCGAAAAATGCAACAGGCCCGGCCCGGCTAGGGGCTCGGGCCTGTCCGATCCCGCCTCAGCCGAGCGGGTTAGCCAAAAGAGCGATCAGCCCTTGTGCTCTTCGATATACTTGGTCGCATCGCCGACGGTGGTGATCTTCTCAGCAGCATCGTCGGGGATTTCGACGCCGAATTCTTCTTCGAACGCCATGACGAGTTCAACGATGTCGAGGCTGTCGGCGCCCAGATCGTCGATGAAGCTGGCATCCTGCGTTACCTTGTCGGCTTCCACGCCCAGATGTTCGACGACGATCTTCTGTACGCGCTCGGCAGTATCGCTCATTTTATTCCCTCTCGAAAAATGGGAGTTTGAAAATTGGCTTTCGCCCTAGTGAACGGGGCGGCGCAGCGCAAGGGCATCTCGGCCCATTGTCCGATCAACCGCTGAACCTTTGCGGCGCTTCGTGGTTTGACCAAGCAGTACCAACCCATTGAAGGGACGCAGATCAATGACTTCCACCGCATTCAAGAGCCTGACCGACACCACTTTCGATTCGGTCGAAGGCTATCGCAAGGCCCATGAGAAGGCGAAAAGCGCGCAGCTGAAGCAGGCCTTGCAGCAGCGGCTCGACAAGCGCCAGCAGACGCTCGGCACTCTGAACGCCCAACTCGAACGCCAGGGCGACGAATTGGTGACCAAGGGCACGGCCACGGGCGGCCTTCACCGCCTCTGGGTCGATATCACCGATCTCTTCGAAAGCGGAGACGAGGCCGCCGCCGAACGCGTCGAAGAGGGTGAGGACTACCTGAAGGAAAAGTTCGAAGCGGCCCTCAAGGACGACGACCTCGAACCGGGCGAGCGTGCTGTGGTCGAACAGTGCTTCGCCGAGATTCAGGAAGGCGAACGCTTCGGCGACATGGTCGCCAAGCAGTATGACTGAGATCTAGGTCAAACTGGAAGAATCCAGGCCAAGAAGGAAAGGGCGCGGATCGATTTCCGCGCCCTTTTCGTGCCAGCCCTTTCGGGTCAGCCGTCCTGGGCCTGCGGATCTTCATCGCGAACGGTGGCGTTCGAATTCATGTCCGTGCCCTCCCCGCTGCGCGCGGCTTCGGTCGCCTCGCGCGCCTTGAGCGACAATTGGATGTTTAATTCGCGCAATTGCTTGGCGCTCACCACGCTCGGCGCGCCCATCATCAAATCCTGCGCGCGCTGATTCATCGGGAAAGCGATAACCTCGCGGATGTTCGGCTCGTCCGCCAGCAGCATCACGATCCGGTCGATCCCCGGCGCCGAGCCACCATGCGGCGGCGCGCCCAGCTTGAACGCTTCGATCATGCCGGAGAAGTTCGCATCGACCTCTTCCTGCGAATAGCCCGCCAGCGCGAAGGCCTTGTACATGATTTCCGGCTTGTGGTTCCGGATCGCGCCCGAGCTGAGCTCGTACCCGTTGCAGACGATGTCGTACTGCCACGCCTTGATATCGAGCGGATCCTGCGTCTCCAGCGCTTCCATCTCGCCCTGCGGCATGGAGAACGGGTTGTGGCTGAAATCGACCTTCTTGAGGTCCTCGTCCCATTCGAACATCGGGAAATCGACGATCCAGCAGAACTTGAAGCAGCCTTCCTCGATCAGACCGAGCTCTTCCGCAACACGCGTGCGCGCGGCCCCGGCCAGCTTGGCGGCGTCCTTCTCCTTGCCCGCGGCGAAGAACAGCCCGTCGTTTTCGCCAAGGCCCAGCTCGGCATAGAGCTTCTCCATGCCCTCGGTGCCGTGGTTCTTGGCGATCGGGCCGCCGAACTCGCCCTGCTTGCGCGTGACATAGCCGAGCCCCGCAAAGCCTTCCTTGCGCGCCCAGTCGTTCATGTCGTCGAAGAACTTGCGGCTCTTCTCATGCGTGTGTGGCGCGGGGATCACGCGCACCCGGCCCCCGCCGCCGACGATCTTTTCGAACAGGCCGAAGCCGGAGCTGGTGAAGTGCTCGGTGACGTCCGAGATGATCAGCGGATTGCGCAAATCGGGCTTGTCGCTGCCGTATTTCAGCATCGCTTCGGCGTAGGGGATGCGCGGGAATTCGCCCGCAGGCGTCACGCTCTTGCCGCCGGAGAACTCCTCGAACACGCCCGCCAGCACCGGCTCGATCGTGTTGAACACGTCTTCCTGCGTCACGAAGCTCATTTCGAAGTCGAGCTGGTAGAATTCGGGGCTGCGATCGGCGCGCAGATCCTCGTCGCGGAAACAGGGCGCGATCTGGAAATAACGGTCGAAGCCCGCGACCATCAGCAGCTGCTTGAACATCTGCGGCGCCTGCGGGAGCGCATAGAAGCGCCCGGCGTGAAGGCGGCTGGGGACGAGATAATCGCGTGCGCCTTCGGGGCTGGAGGCGCCCAGGATCGGCGTCTGGAATTCAGAGAACCCCTGATCGGTCATGCGGCGGCGCAGGCTCTGGATCACCTTGTTGCGCAGCATGATATTGGCGTGCACCCGCTCGCGCCGTAGATCGACGAAGCGGTATTTCAAGCGGATGTCCTCGGGATAGTCTTCCGCCGAATTGACGATCAGCGGCAGATCCGATGCGCGGCTCTGCACTTCGATGGAGCGGGCGAAGACTTCGATCTCGCCGGTCGGCAGATTGGCGTTCACCGCCGCCGCATCGCGCGCCTTCACCGTCCCGTCGATCGTCACAACGGATTCGAGCTTCAGCTTTTCGAGAACCGGCAGCGCCTCGCTGTCGCTGTCGGCAACGATCTGGGTGATCCCGTAATGGTCGCGCAGGTCGACGAACAGGACGCCGCCATGATCGCGCTTGTTATGGACCCAGCCGGACAGGCGGACGTTCTGATCGACGTCGCTTTTGGTCAGTTGGGCGCAGGTGTGAGTGCGATAGGCGTGCATCGAAAGACTTTCCAAAATCGGTGCTATGGCGCTAGGGGCCGCATCGCCCCCGATCGCGGCCGGGCCGCGCTGCGCTCCCTCTAGCAGGAAACGCGCGCGCTAACAGGGCAAGCCTGCCTTTTTGTCAAGGCGGGTGCGCCGCCGGACGGCACTCCGTCCGACAGACAGAAAAGAAACGATGAAAATCCACGACCTCATTACCACCACCGAACCGCTCGCCGATCTGTGCGACCGGCTGGCGCAGGGCAACTTCGTCTGCGTCGACACCGAATTCATGCGCGAGAACACCTACTGGCCCGAACTCTGCCTGGTGCAGATCGGGAACGAGGAGGAAGCCGCCGCGATCGATCCGCTGGCCGACGGGATCGACTTGCAACCTCTCTGGGACCTGCTCTGCGACAACGAAGATGTGCTCAAGATCTTCCATGCGGGCGGTCAGGACGTCGAAATCGTCTACAATTTCACAGGCAAGACGCCGCATCCGATCTTCGACACCCAGATCGCAATGATGGCGATCAGCCAGTCCGAACAGATCGGCTATGCCAATCTCGTTGAAAGCTGGCTCGGCATCACGGTCGACAAAGGCGCGCGCTTCACCGACTGGAGCCGCCGCCCGCTGACCGATCGCCAGATCGAATATGCGATCGGCGATGTGACCCATCTGGCCAAAATCTTTCCGCGCATACTGAAGAAGCTCATCAAGACCGGGCGCGGCGCCTGGCTCGATGCGGAAATGGAGAAGCTGGCCGATCCGGCGAATTACGCCAACGATGGCGACACGGCCTGGCATCGCATCCGCTCGCCGGGTCGCAACGCGCAGGTGCTGGGCCGCCTGAAAGCCCTCGCCGCTTGGCGCGAGAGCGAGGCGCAGCACAAGAACATCCCGCGCGGTCGCATCATGCGCGACGAGACGCTGGCCGACATCGCCAGCCACCCGCCCAAGCAACAGGGCGATCTCACCAAAGTGCGCGGTCTCTCGAACGCCTGGAAGGACAACGATATCGGCAAGCGGCTGATGAAAGTGCTGGAAGGCGCCGAGCCGCTGCCCAAGGACGAAATGCCCGAAAAGGCGAAGCGCGGCGCGCCGCTCGGCAAGGAAGGCGCACTGGTCGCGGACTTGCTCAAGCTGCTGCTCAAGATCCGCGCCCGCGAGATCGACGTCGCGGCACGGCTATTGACCCGCACGGACGAGATGGAAGCGCTCGCCGCCGGGGCGCGCGATCTCCCGATCCTCCACGGCTGGCGGTACGAGGTGTTCGGGAAGGATGCGCTCGAACTGGTCGAGGGCCGAATGGCCTTCGCGGTGAAGGACGGCAGATTGCTGATGACCCGCGTCGACACCGCCACCGACGAGACCACGCCCGCCATAGAAAAGGCGGCGGAGTGAGCGCGGACCGGTGAGCACCTACCTCCCCACCATCAAGCAGCTGCAATATCTCGTCGCGCTGCACGAACACGGTCATTTCGGCCGCGCGGCGGAAGCGAGCTTCGTCTCGCAATCGACTCTGAGCGCGGGCATTCGCGAGCTCGAATCGCTGCTCGGCGTGACTCTGGTCGAGCGGAGCCGCCGGGTCGTGCGCTTCACGGCGCTGGGCAATCAGGTGGTGGAGAAGGCGCATCGCATCCTGCGCGAGGCGGAAGAGCTTTCGGACCTGGTGCAGGCCGCGGGTAAGCCGCTTGCAGGCCAGTTGCGCATGAGCGTGATCCCCACGATCGCGCCCTTCATGCTCCCCCGATTCCTGCCGCGCCTCCGCAAGGAACGGCCCGATCTCGAACTGTTCCTGCGCGAGGAAACCAGCCAGGACGCGGTCGAGTCTTTGCAGCACGGGCGCGTCGATTGCGTCCTGCTGGCCCTCCCCTTCGCCACCGGCGAGGTCGAACAGGCGCATATCGCGGACGACAGGCTGTTCGTCGCCTTCCCCAAGGACGATCCGCGCGATCCCCCCGCCACCATCTCCGCCGAAGAGATCGATGCGATGAGCGCGGGCGGTAGGTTGCTGTTATTGGAGGACGGTCATTGCCTCAAGGACCACGCGCTCGCCGCCTGCAACCGCCCGGAACTGCGCGGCTCGGCCACCATGATCGGCACGAGCCTGCACACGCTGGTGCAACTGGTCGATAACGGCCTCGGCCTGACGATGATTCCCGAAATGGCCGTCGATGCGGGCATCCTCCAAGGGACCGACGTGGTCGCGCGCCCGCTGGAAACCGACAACGCCGCGCGCGAAATCGCGCTGATCTGGCGCAAGAATTCCCCCCGCCGCAGCGATTTCGAACTGCTGGCCGAGGAATTGCGGGCGGGGTAGTCAGCCCCCCGACCACCTTGTCTCGACGTATTCCTTCAAGTCATAACCGGTCCTGAAACTCGAATTGTTCCATTTGTCGATTTCCTTTTGCTTGAAAGCCGATGCTTCCGCACGTGTACCGGACCATTGACACAGGCTTTCCGCAAAGCTTTCCCCGTACTTCGCTGAGACGAAGCGGGCAAAACCGCGCTCCAAAGGTCCAGGTTTACCTGGACTGTCAGTGCTCGGGATCACACCGCTGATGTAATTTCGCACTGGTTTGTTATCGCTCGATGTAACTCGGCACACATAATAATACGTCTTGGCGGGTTTCGTTGCTGCATTTGCGCTGCCATTGTCGGATTGCGCCTCCGTTCGACGTGTGTCGGACGATACCGCTGTGGAAGCCCTGCCAACCCGGCTCTCGGAAGCGCTAGCAGCTTTGCCAGCCGTGCCTGCGCGAATTCCTGTGAAAGGGAAGGAAGGCGCGTCGTCGGGAAACCAGCGTCCGGTAAACCTATCGCCGTCAATATTAAGAACGTATCGCGACGCTGGCGGGTCGCCGCGTCGCATCAAATCCTCATGCGGCCAGCTCGCCGCTCGAACGGTATTCCCGCTCCTTTCGCATTTCGCGGGAAAGGGGGCGCCCCGGCCGAAATCGAGCGACCCAGACCCGTCAGCGTTACATCGCAATTTTACGTCGGATTGGTCGGGTTCGATCAGCCAAACGGTTGACGCCTGTGCGACAGCACTTGTTGCATAAAGAGCTGCCAAGAACCCGACGCCGAGCGTTCCGATGTGCTTCGCGTGATTCATGTATCCCCTCCCGAGATTCTTAATCCATGTGTTTCAACCCCACCCGGAGGTAGTCCCAACCCGTGATCAGGGTCAGCACCGCAGCCGCCCACAGGGTCACGAGGCCGTAGGTGTGAGGGATATTGGCCTCCATTTCGCCGATCGTCGCCACCCAATTGGGTAGGCCTTGGCCCAAAATCAGCGAGCCCAACGCCATCAACTGGAAGGTCGTCTTCCACTTCGCCAAGCGGCTGACCGGCATCGAGACCTGCAATCCGCCGAGGAACTCGCGCAGGCCCGACACAGCGATCTCGCGCACCAGGATAATCAGGCCTGCGACCACATGCATATCGCCCACATAAGGTCCGCGCAGCACGCCCTGCGCAGCCAGAACCAGGATCACGGCGGCGACCATGATCTTGTCCGCGATGGGGTCGAGAAAGATGCCCAGCTTTGACACTGCTCCGCTGGCGCGCGCCAGATAGCCATCGAAATAATCGGTAATGCCCATCAGGCAGTAGAGGACGAAGGCGATGAGGAAGCCTGTTGCCCAGCCCGGCCACCACAGGAAATAGGCGAGCAGCGGAATCGCGAAGATCCGCGACAGGGTCAGGATATTGGGCAGGCTCAGCATCTCCGCCTCCCCTAGCGCGTGCGGCGGCGGAGCAAAAGCCGTCTGATGTCACGATTGCGCAACGGCTCCATCCCAAGCCGCACCACCATTTGACTTTGAAGCCACGCCCCCGCTGTTCTAGGGAGCGGGCGAGGCCGCATCGGGACGGCAGGGGACAGAGTTTGACGATCACCACGCACCTGATGCGAACGCGGCGTTTCCTGCCCCTGTTCTGCACCCAGCTGCTGAACGCCTTCAACGACAATCTCTACAAGACTGCGATGGTCCTGTTCGTCGTGTATCAGGTCTACAACTCCGAAGAAGCGGAGGGGATGTTCAGCGCGGTCGCCTCGGGCCTGTTCATCCTGCCCTTCTTCATCCTGTCGGCGGTGGCCGGCCAGCTGGCCGACATGCGCGACAAGGCGGCGATCATCCGCCGGGTCAAATTGTGCGAGATCGGCCTGATGCTGATCGGAGCGAGCGGGCTGTTCCTCGCCTGGCGCGGCTTCGACCTGCCGCTTTCGATCCCGCTCGGCTTCACGACGATCGACACGACGCTGCCGATCGCGCTGATGCTGTTCGCCCTTTTCCTAACGGGGGTTCAATCGACGTTCCTCGGCCCGATCAAATACGCGATCTTGCCCCAGCATCTGCGCAAGGACGAGGTGCTTGCGGGCACCGGACTGGTCGAGGCGGGGACTTACGTGGCGATCCTCACCGGGACGATCCTCGCCGGCTGGATACCGATCGAATGGGCGGCAGGTCTGATCATCGTCACATCGCTGGTCGGCTATGTCACCGCCCGGCAGGTCCCCAGCGCCCCGCCGCTCGGCGCGATCGAGCCGATCGATCGCCACATCCTGCGATCCTCCGTCGCGCTGATCCGGAGGACGATGCACGATCGCCAGATCTATTACGCAATCCTCGCCATCAGCTTCTTCTGGACCATCGGCGCGGTGCTGTTCATCCAGTTCCCCCCGCTCGCCAAGAACGTCATTTCGGCGAGCAAGGAAGTCGCCAGCCTGTTTCTGGTGATCTTCTCGGTCGGCGTGGCGATCGGATCGGTTGCGGTGAACCACTTGCTGAAAGGGAAAGTCTCGGCCAGATTCGCGCCGTTTTCGGTCATCGTGATGGCGGGGTTCGTCGTCGCGTTCTGGTTCGTCGCGCGGATCTGGCCGGTGCCGACCGAGGGGCCCTTGCTCGACGTGCCGCAATTCCTCGCCGTGCCGATGGCCTATCCTTTGCTTGGCGCGCTTCTGGGGATTGCGATCGCAGGCGGCATGTTCGTCGTCCCGCTTTACGCCTTCCTGACGACGCGCGTCGCGCCCGAACAGGCCTCGCGCACGATCGCGGCGAACAATATCGTCAATTCGGGTGCGATGGTGGGCGGGGCCCTGCTGGCCATGGCCCTGACGGCGGTCGGCGTCGAGATCACCGATCAGGTGCTGATGAGCGCGGGCATGTGCCTCGTGAGCTGCTGGCTCGCGCGCAGGCTCGTCAAGGCCGAACGCGCTGCGGAAACATCGGCCTGACCGCGAACGGCCTTCGTATCAGAGAATAAAGGCCAGGGTCGCCGCGAGGCAGGCGAAATAGGCGGTGGCGACGCCGCGCACGTCGCTCGCCGTGACGCGCCAGATCGATTCGTCATGCGCCATCGCGTCTTCGGTGCGGACATGCGGGGGAAGCGAGGCCCGGAACGGGTGCCGGGCGGCTTCATCGGTCAGGACTAGCGATCGTCTCATGATGCGGGATTAACCCATTGCTAACCATTCCGCTCCCATCTTCGAAGAGAGTGCCCCGTTTCGATACGTTAACTCTGTCCGTTTACCCTGTCCGCTAAGGTTCGCGGCCCGAACCACCCTGCGGATAACCCGCGATTGCTTGCGTGGAAGGCGCGCGGTAACGCCGTGGCCATGACCGATACTCCCTCGACACCCGCCGCCGCACGCCTGCTCGTCGATTGCCTGATCGAACAGCGCTGCGACCGGATATTCACCGTTCCGGGGGAAAGCTTCCTCCCAGTGCTGGACGCGCTGCATGGCGAGAGCGCCATCGATGTCGTGACCTGCCGCCAGGAAGGCGGGGCCGCGTTCATGGCCTGTGCGGACGGCGCGATGACGGGAAGGCCGGGCATCTGCTTCGTCACACGCGGACCGGGCGCCACCAATGCCAGCATAGGCGTCCATGTCGCGATGCAGGATTCGCAGCCGATGATCCTGTTCGTGGGCGATGTCGCGCGCGGGATGCGCGATCGCGAGGGATTTCAGGAACTCGATTTCGCGGCCTTTTTCGGCCCGGCCTGTAAATGGGCGGCGCGGATCGACGATGCGGAGCGCATTCCCGAATATGTCGCCCGCGCTTATGCCGTGGCAATGGCCGGTCGGCCTGGACCCGTCGTCTTGGCGCTGCCCGAGGACATGCTGCACGATGCGGCGTCGGCAAATCCCCGACCCGCAGTCGAACGCCCGGCGCAGGCCCCCTGCCCGGATGCGATGCAGACGCTGTTCGCTCTGATCGAGGATGCCGCCGCCCCCATCGCCATCATCGGTGGAGCGGGCTGGAACGCGAAGGCGCGCGAGTTCTTCCAGCTCTTCGCCGAACGGCTGGGCATTCCGACAGCGACCGCCTTTCGCCGGCAGGACGCGATCAGCCCGTCGAGCCGGGTCTATGCCGGCAATCTGGGCTATGGCCCCAATCCCAAATTGGTCGCGCGGGTGAAGGAAGCCGATCTGATCCTGACCGTCGGCGCGCGGCTCGGCGAAGCGACGACGGACGGATATTCGGTGCCGCCCCTGATCGACAGGGATCGCAAGCTGATCCACGTCCATCCCGATCCCGAGGAACTGAACCGCGTCTATCCCGCCGATCTGGCGATCTGTGCCGATCCTGCGCAGTTTGCGGAAGCCGCAGCGCTGTGGACCGAAGACGATGCGCTCGATTTCGATGCCGGGGCCGAGGCGCACGCGCAATGGGAGGAGTGGGCGACCGCGCATCCAGACCGGGCGAACGGCGATCACGCGCTCGACACGGCGGCCTGTGTCCAATTCATGCGCGACACCTATCCAGCCGATACGATCATCTGCAATGGCGCGGGCAATTTCTCAGGCTGGTGGCACCGCTATTGGCGTTATGAGGGTTTTCCCACCCAGCTTGCGCCGACCGCCGGGGCGATGGGCTATGGCGTGCCCGCCGCGATCGCCGCTGCGCGCCGTTTTCCCGAACGAACCGTCGTCGCGGTGGCGGGTGACGGCGATTTCCTGATGAATGGGCAGGAATTGGCGACGGCGGCGCAATACGGCGTCGACCTGCTGGTGATCGTGGTCGATAACGGTGCATACGGCACGATCCGAATGCATCAGGAGCGTGAGTTCCCGAACCGGGTTTCGGCCACTGAACTCAGAAATCCCGATTTCGCCATGCTGGCCGAGGCCTTCGGCGCATGGACGGCGCGTGCGGACACCACCGACGCGTTCAAGGATGCGCTGACGCAGGCCAAGGGGCGCAGCGGCCTGCGCCTGATCCACTGCCTGATCGACACGGAACAGCTTTCGGCGAGCGGTCTCAGCGTCAGCGGCCTTCGCGCAGCGCGCGATTAAGCGTGATTTGATACGAAGAGGGCCGCTCTCGCCAGGAGAACGGCCCTCGTTTGACGGCTCAAGCGGACTTAAATGTCGTCGCCGAGCTTGCCCTTGACCTCACCGGCCGCCTGCTGGGTCTTGCCCTTGGCTTCCTGCTTCTTGCCTTCGGCGGCGAGCGAAGCGTCGTTGTTGGAATCGGCGGCGGCCTGCTTGCCCTTGCCGAAGGCTTCGTTGACATTGCCTTTGATCTTGTCGGTCAGTTCACCCACGGGATGTCTCCTTGATCGTCGCGCGAAACCGTTTCGCGCTCTTGAATAATCAACATCCGTTTTGCCGCCCGGTTCCCCTGAAAAAGCGCAGGGAACTGCGATTTTTCAGCCTTCGGCCATGTCCAGGATGATCGCCCATTCGCGCGGCGTGATCTCGGCTACGGACAGCCGCGAAAGCCTCACCAGTTCGCAATCCGCAAGCTCTTGATTTGCCTTGATCGCCTTGAGCGTCACGGGATTGGCGAGCTTCGTTTTCGGCTTCACTTTGACCGCGGCCCATTTGCCTTCCGGGTCGGTCGGGTCGGTGATCCCGGCCACGCTGACCTCGCAGATGCCGACGATCTCGAGCCCTTCGCGCGAATGATAGAAAAACGCCTCGTCACCCACTTCCATCGCTGCGAGATTGTTCTTGGCGCGGTGGTTGCGCACGCCGTCCCAGGTGCCCTCCCCTTCGGCGACGAGATCGTCCCAGCTGTATTTGAAGGGCTCTGATTTCATCAGCCAGTACCGTGCCATCGTTCGTCGGGTCCTTTCGAGATTGCAGTCGCCCATCGCCGATAGAGGCTTGCCGGGCCGCCCGCCACCCTGCGCCATACTTCTGCGCCTTACAGAGGGATCGCTCGATTTTAACCGCTTCTTCAATCTATCGCGCAATAGCTTAGGCGCAATTCCAATCGCGAGGGGCGCCCATGCCCGCATTATCGGAAACCAAAGACGAACCGCTCGCCGGCGGGGTGCAATCTGAGAACGCCGCCCACAACCGCGCCCATCCTCATGCGAAGCGCGAATTCGTGGCGCTCGGCGTGGCGCTTGCCGCCGTCACCCTGTTCGTCGCGGTCGGCGGCACCGTGCTGCCGCAATTGCTCGGCGCCTGGCGCGGGCTGACCGATGCGCCCGACCAGGTGCTCGCCAGCGCCATGCTGCTCAACATCGCGATCATCCTGATCGGATGGCGTCGCTACAAGTCGCTCTCGAGCGAATTGAAGGACCGCATCCGCTCGGAAACCGAAGCGCGCAACGAAGCGCGGATCGACTCGCTTACCGGCTGCCACAATCGCCGCAGCGTGGCGCCTGCAATGTACGAGCTTCACCGACGGGCCGAGTCGGACGATCGGCGCATCGCGGTGCTCCTCGTCGACCTCGACAATTTCAAGCACATCAACGACGTCCACGGCCATACCGCAGGCGATGCGGTGCTGCGCGAAGTGGCTGCGCGGATGCGCGCGATCCTGCCCACCGACGCCTTGATTGCGCGGATCGGGGGCGACGAGTTCGCCATCGCCATCATGCACGACCGGTCCGCCCAGCAAGAGATCGAAACGCTCGCCAGCGTGCTGATCGAAGCCGTCGCGGAACCGATCGCGATCCAAGACTTCAGCATCGACACCAGCATGTCGGTCGGGATTGTGGGCTGCCGCGATGTGCCGCCCGCCCTCTCCCCCGAGGAGTGGCCCAACGAGATGATGCACAAGGCGGATATCGCCATGTATCACGCCAAGAAGCACGGCAAGCACCGCAGCGTCTGGTTCGAACCTGTGATGGAACAGGAACTGAAATTCCGCAGTCAGCTCGAAAACGGCATCCGTGCAGGGATCGCGGCGGGCGAGTTCGTCCCCTTCTACGAACAGCAGGTCGATGTCGAAAGCGGCCGATTGACCGGTTTCGAGATGCTGGCGCGGTGGCAATCGCCCGCGCTAGGTCTGGTCGGGCCCGACATCTTCATTCCCATCGCGGAAGAGATCGGTGTGATCGACGAATTGTCCGAATGCCTGATCGTCCAGGCGTTCAGGGACGCGCGCGAATGGAATCCCGACCTGACCCTGTCGGTCAACATATCGCCCGTCCAGTTGCGCGATCCGTGGTTCTCGCAGAAACTGCTGAAGCTGCTCATCCAGCACAGCTTCCCCGCCTCGCGGCTGGAAATCGAGATCACCGAGAGCTGCCTTCACGACAACATCGCCTCGGTCCGCGCCATGATAACTTCGCTGCGCAATCAGGGCGTCAGCGTCAGCCTGGACGATTTCGGCACCGGCTATGCCAGCCTGTCGCAATTGCGCACCCTGCCCTTCGACCGGATCAAGATCGACCGCAGCTTCATCCGCGAAATCAACAATGGCGAGGCGAGCAGCAAGCTCGTCGATGCGATCGTGGCGATGGGTGCCGGGTTGAAAATGCCGATCACCGCCGAAGGGATCGAGGACGAAGCGATCCTCGAGACGCTGCGATCGATGCGCGGGCTCAAGGGCCAGGGCTATCACTACGGCTTCCCCGAAAGCGCAGCGGGCGTGATCGAACGCCTGCGCAAGCACGATCTGCTGGCGGATTTGGACCACGAGATCGCCCGCGCGCCGCGCGCGGCGACGGGCGGCGCCTGACCCCACCGTAATCGTCCGGTCGTGAGAGGCTGGACCCGCGCCGCCGGGCCATTTAGACGCGGCGGCGATCATGCGCGTACCCTTCACCAAAATGCACGGCCTCGGCAACGATTTCATCGTGCTCGACGCGCGGCGCGATCCGCTTCCCGAACTGCGACCGCAGACCGCCGCTGCGCTGGCGGATCGACGGGAGGGGATCGGGTGCGATCAGGTAATCCTGCTCGAACCGAGCGAGAGCGCCGATTTTCGAATGCGCATCTTCAATAACGATGGCGGCGAAGTGGGCGCGTGCGGCAACGCCTCGCGCGCGGTCGCCCTGTTGCACGGTGCCCCTGCCATGGTCGAAACCGCAGGCGGGACGATCGCGCTTGAGCCGTCGGATGGCGGGGCGAGCGTCGATATGGGCGTGCCGCGCTTCGAATGGGATGCGATCCCGCTCGACTATCCGATGGACACGCTGCGAATGCCGGTCGGTCGGGGCGATCTTGCGGAGCCGGGCGCCGCCAATGTCGGCAATCCGCATGTCGTCTTCTTCGTCGCGGACACCGACGCCGTCGCGCTCGACAGTCTGGGCCCCGAGATCGAGACCGATCCGCTGTTTCCCGAACGCATCAACGTCAATGTCGCGACGATCGTGGACCGCACCCGGATACGCCTGCGGGTGTGGGAACGCGGCGCGGGCCTGACGCGCGCCTGCGGTACGGGAGCCTGCGCTACCGCGGTGGTCGCCATGCGAAGGGGCTTGGTGGAGCGCGAAGTCACTGTCGAACTGCCCGGCGGTGCGCTGACGATCCTCTGGCAGGAAGATGGCCGCATCCGCATGATCGGACCTGCCATGGAAAGCTATCGCGGCTCGTTCGAATGGGACGATTACGCGTGAGCGGAACGCCAGAAGTGATCTCGCTCGGCTGCCGCCTCAACATCGCCGAGAGCGAGCGAATGCGCACGATGATGGCGGGTGAGCGCGATCTGGTCGTCGTCAACAGCTGCGCCGTCACGCGCGAGGCGGTGCGCCAGACCCGCCAGGCCATCCGCCGCGCGCGCCGCGCGAACCCGTCCGCCCGCCTGCTCGTCACCGGCTGCGCCGCCGAGACGGAGCGCGAGGCGATTGCGGCGATGCCGGAGGTCGACGGGCTGGTCGCCAATGCCGACAAGCTCGATCCGCGCGCCTGGAACCTGCCCGAAACCGCCCCGCCCGCGCCCAAGCGAAGGACACGCGCCTTCGTCGCCATCCAGAACGGCTGCGACCATGCCTGCACCTTCTGTATAATCCCGCAAGGCCGTGGTCATAGTCGCTCGCTGCCGATCATCGACGTGCTGCGCGAGGTCGAATCCCATCTCGAACAGGGCGCGCCGGAGATCGTGTTGACGGGCGTCGACGTCACCAGTTGGGGCCACGATCTGCCCGATCGCCCTCCGCTGGGCCGATTGGTGCAGGCGATGCTGCAAACCTTTCCCGATCTGCCGCGACTGCGCATGTCGTCGCTCGACGGGATCGAGATCGATCCGCTCCTGTTCGACCTTTTCGCGAGCGAGAACCGGCTGATGCCGCACCTCCATCTCTCGCTCCAACATGGCCATGACCTGATCCTCAAGCGCATGAAGCGGCGGCACAGCCGCGCGCAGGCACTCTATCTGGTCCAGCGTTTGCGCGAGCTTCGACCCGACCTCGCCGTGGGAGCCGATCTGATCGCTGGCTTTCCGACCGAGAGCGAGGAGCACCACCAGGCGAACCTCTCGATCATCCGCGAGCTGCGGATCGTTCACGGCCATATCTTCCCCTATTCTCCGCGCGACAACACCCCGGCTGCGCGAATGCCCCAGGTCGATCGTGGCACCGTAAAGGCTCGGGCCGCAGACCTGCGCGCGCTCGCCGCCACGACGCAGACCGAATGGCTGGCGTCGCTCGTCGACAAACCCCTCAGCGTCCTCGCGGAACGCGACGGGAGCGGCTATGCGGAGAACTTCGCCAGGGTCGCGCTGCCCGAAGGCATGGCTGCCGGGACCATCGCGACACTCACCCCGCGCGCAATCGAAGGCAGACTTCTGGTATGAGTTCACCCAGCTGGAGCGAGCGCCTGTTCGGCGGCTTTCGCAAGACGTCGGAGCGCCTGACCGCCAATCTCGACGTGGTCGGCACGGCGCGGCTGGACGAGGCGACGCTGGACGATGTCGAAGACGCGCTGATCCTGTCCGATCTCGGCCCCAGCGCCGCCCGCCGCATTCGCGAGCGGCTGCGCGACAAGCGGTTCGGTCTCGAAATCAGCCAGCGCGAATTGCAGGAAGCCGTGGCCGAGGAGATCGCCGCGATCCTGCGCCCGGTGGCAAAGCCGCTGGAAGTGACGGCCTTTCCCCGCCCCCAGGTCGTGCTGGTCATCGGCGTAAACGGCAGCGGAAAGACGACCACTATCGCCAAGCTCGCCCACCTGTTTCAGGAGGACGATTACGAGGTCATGCTGGCCGCGGGCGACACGTTCCGCGCCGCCGCCATCCGCCAGCTCGCCACCTGGGCGGATCGGATCGGCGTACCGCTGGTGCGCGGCCCCGAAGGCGGCGATCCGGCCAGCATCGTGTTCGACGCGGTCAAATCGGCGACCGACAAGGGCACCGACGCACTGATCGTCGACACGGCGGGCCGTTTGCAGAACAAGCGCGAGCTGATGGACGAGCTGGCCAAGATCAGAAAGGTGCTCGGACGGTTGAACCCCGAAGCGCCGCACGATGTCGTACTGGTGCTCGATGCCACCAACGGCCAGAACGCGCTCAACCAGATCGATGTCTTCAAGGAAGTCGCGGGCGTCACCGGCCTCGTCATGACCAAGCTCGACGGGACGGCACGCGGCGGCGTCCTCGTCGCGGCGGCGGAGCAATACGGCCTTCCCATCCACGCGATCGGCGTGGGCGAGAAAATAGACGATCTGCGCCCCTTCGATCCCGATCTGGTCGCGCGCGTGATCGCGGGAGTGGCGTGAGATGAGCGAAAAGATCAGCGAACCGCAGGCCAAGCCCAAATCCGGTTGGCTCAACACGCTCGTCGATTACGGGCCGCTGCTCGTCTTCCTCGGCGTCTACAAATTCTACCAGCCGCCCGAAACCTCGACCTTCGGCGAGATCGCCGCCGTCATCTACGGGACGATTGCGTTCATGATCGCCGCCGTGGTGGCGCTCGCTTTCTCGAAATGGAAATTCGGCAAGATCAGTCCGATGCTGATGCTCTCGACCGCGCTGATCGTGGGTTTCGGGGCGCTCACCATCTGGCTGCGCGACGAACGCTTCATCCAGTTCAAGCCGACCGCGATCTATCTGCTGTTCGGCATCGTGCTCGTCGGCGGATGGCTGCGCGGCAAGGCGATGCTCCAGGTCCTGCTCGAAGCCGCGTTCGAAGGTGTCGACAAGGAAGGCTGGCTGAAGCTCTCGCGCAATTGGGGCTTCTATTTCTTCGCCATGGCGGCGCTCAACGAAGTGCTGGTGCGCACGATGAGCTTCGAAAGCTGGTTGTGGGCCAAATTGTGGGTGTTCCTCCCTCTCAGCTTCGTCTTCACCCTCTCGCAGATTCCCATGCTCCTGCGCTATGGCTTGGCGCTGGAGGACAAAGAGGACGTGGTGAAGGACGAACCGCCGACGGCCTAGGGTCTGAACGGTAGGAGGCCTATGCCCGTCACGATTGATCGCGATCCGTCCGAAGCCATTCGTTCCGCGCTGAGCAAAGGCATCGCCGGGTTCAATCGTCACACCATTCCCGACCTCGAACCGAACGAGGCCGAGATCCGTTTTCACGCGATCGCCACCGACGAAAGCGGTAACCTTCTCGGCGGCCTGCGGGGCACGTGTTACTGGAACACGCTTCATATCGAATTGCTTTGGCTGGCTGATCGGGCGCGCGGGACCGGTGTCGGGCGACAGATGATAGAAAACGCGGAAGCCTTCGCGGTTCAGAACGGCTGCGAAAAGGCGTTGGTCGAAACGACGAGCTGGCAGGCGCGCCCGTTCTACGAGCGAAACGGATACGAATTGCTAGCCACGCTCGAAGGCAGACCCAAAGGCCACGCCACCCACTATCTCAGCAAAACATTGGCCAGTCCGAAGAGCTAAATCTCCACCTGGCTCCCCAACTCCACCACGCGATTGGTCGGCAGGCGGAAGAAGTCCATCGCGGTCGCGGCGTTCCTGAGCATCCAGGCGAAGATCTTCTCGCGCCAGATCGGCATGCCGGGCTTGGCACTCGGCAGCAGGGTCTGGCGGCTGAGGAAGAAGCTCGTATCCATCATATCGAACTCGCCCCCGCAACGCTGCATCTGCTTCAAGCCTTCGGGCACGTTGGTCTCTTCCATGAAGCCGTAATGCAGGATCGCGCGGTAGAAGCCGTCACCCAGATCGTCGATCTCGCACCGCTCCTCGGGATCGATATAGGGCACTTCGGCGATCAGAACGGTCAGGATGATCACCCGATCGTGCAGCACCTTGTTGTGCTTGATGTTGTGGAGCAGCGCGCTCGGCACGCCGGCGGTCTGGCTTGCCATGAAGATCGCGGTTCCCGGCACGCGCGTCGCGCTGTTCTTGGCGCTCTTAGCGAAGATTTCGACCGGTAGCGCGATCTCGCTCATCCGATCGCGTATCAGATGACGGCCCTTCGCCCAAGTCGTCAGCAGCGTGAAGGCGACCAGCCCGATAACCAGCGGGAACCAGCCGCCATCGGGAACCTTGGGCAGGTTCGCGGCGAAATAGGCGCCGTCGACGAAAATGAAGGTCAGCAGCACCGGCACGGCGAACCACCAGCGCCATTTGAACACTGCGAACAGCAACACGCCCATCAGCAGCGTATCGATGAACATCGCCCCCGTCACCGCGATCCCGTAGGCCGAGGCGAGATTGCTCGAGTTCTGGAACATGAGCACGAGAAGGATCACCGCCACCATCAGCACGTTGTTGACGAAGGGGATGTAGATCTGCCCGCGCTCGCTGGCACTGGTGTGTTCGGTCGACAGGCGCGGCACGAAGCCCAGCTGGATCGCCTGATGCGTCACCGAAAACGCGCCCGAGATCACCGCCTGGCTGGCGATGAAGGTGGCTCCGGTGGCAAGGAAGACGAGAGGCAGGCGCAACGCCTCGGGCGCCATCACGAAGAACGGGCTCTTCATCGCCTCGGCCGTCTGCGACGGATCCATGGCGGAAATCATCGCACCCTGGCCGAAATAGTTCAGCAGCAGGCACGGCATGACGAAGCCGAACCAGGACAACCGCATCGGCCCGCGCCCGAAATGGCCCATGTCCGAATAGAGCGCTTCGGAGCCGGTCACTGCCAGCACCACCGAGCCCAGTGCGAGGAAGGCGATCGTGCCGTCGGTCAGGAAGAACTGCACCGCGTACCAGGGGTTCAGCGCCTGAAGGATATAGGGGTTCTGAACGATATGGATGATGCCCAACACCGCGATCGTGGTGAAATACACGATCATGACCGGTGCGAACAATTTCCCCACCGAATGCGTGCCGCGCTTCTGGATCAGGAACAGGCCGATCAGGAGGACCAGCGCGATCGGAATGACCAGGCTTTCGAACCCGGGATTGACCACGGTCAGCCCCTCGACCGCGGACAGGACCGAGATTGCGGGCGTGATCATGCTGTCGCCGTAGAACAGGGCCGTCGCGAACACGCCCAGCACGATGACCAGCCAGCCATAGCGCGAGCGATCCATATGCCGCGTCAGCAGGGCGACCAGAGCGAGCGTACCGCCCTGCCCGTTATTGTCCGCGCGCATCAGGATGGACACGTATTGGATCGAGACGATCAGCGTCATCGACCAGAAGATGAGGCTGACCACCCCGTAAACATGCAATTGGTCGATCGCGAGGCTGTGTTCGCCCAGAAAGGTTTCTCGAAAGGCATAGAGCGGGCTCGTGCCGATATCGCCGAAGACGACGCCGATCGCACCGACCGCGAGCGCCGCCTTGGAACCGGCATGGGTGCCACCTGTCGCCCCGCTCGCTCCGGGTGTGGCCGCGCCTTCGATGGCGCCGGGTTCACCCGGCAGGGCCGGAGGCGTTGCGGAATTATCGCTGTTGGCGGTGTCGCTCATGACGGAGTCGAACTTTCGTCCACGCCCACAAGCCTGGTTTTCCGGGCTTTCGAGGCTGCAAAGGAGGCGCGCTTAGCACTGCGGCTTCGCACCCGCAACACGCGAGCACTCGGGCTCACTCGGCCAGCCGTTCCTGCTCGATCCGGCCCATCGCCTGATCGAGCACGGCGAGGCGCGCCGCAAGCGTGTCGCGATAGCGCGCATCCTCGGGCGCGGCTTCGAGAGCGGAGGCCCACAATTCGCGCCCCTCGTCGAACCGGGAATTGCGGATGAGCACGATGCCATGGAAGTAATCGGCGGCGGCGTTGCCGGGATCGGTCGCCTTCGCGCGGGCATAGGCGAACTCGGCCGCCTCGCTCAGCGTGCCGTTCGCGTGTTCGACCAGCGCGTTCGCCATCGCCACCCAGGCCTGCGAATCATTGGGATTTTCAGCGACGGCATTGCGCAGGAAATCGATCGCATCACGATATTGGCCGCGCCGGGTGAACCCGTCCGCGGTGACGACATATCGCGACGGGAGCACCCCCTCGTCGTAGAATTCCTTGCGCGCCTCCACCATCGCTTCACCCGATTGCGGATCGAGGACCTGCCCCTCCTTCGGCGCGGCGGGCTGTTCGGGGGCCCCTTGCGTCGCATAACCGGCGAGCCCGAACAGGAGAGCGGCGGCAAACAGCGTCCACGACGCGCGCGGAAGCTTGAGCGCGAAGGCCGCGACGACGAAGCCCAGAGCCGCGAGGGCGAGGATCGCAAGCCAGCTCATGCGCGCCTCGCGAAACGGCGCCGGAAGATGGCGAGCGCGGCGATCAGGATCAGGACCGGCACGGCGAAGAGCGGCCAGGTGGTCGCGCTGACCTCCGGCCTGTAGCTGACGTAATCGCCATAGCGCTGCATCAGCCAGCTGCGGATTTCCTCCGGCGATTCGCCCGCCGCGATGCGGATGCGCACCTGATGACGCATGTCGCCCGCCATCGGCGCGTCGCTATCGGCGATCGATTGCGACTGGCAGGTGAGGCAGCGCAACGTCTCCATCAGCTCCTGCGCCAGCGCCTCCTCGCCCGGATTGTCCAATTGGCGATAGGCGAACGGCGCGGGCGGCACGGATTGCTGCGCGGCAAGAGGCGCGAACGCAAACAGCGCGAGAACGAGAGAAAGACAGAGCGACCTCACTCGCCCGCCTCGCGCAGCTTTTCGAGCAGAATGGGCACGTCGCGTTCGCGGATGTCGCCGATATGCTGGTAGGCGATCTTGCCCGTGCCGGTGATGACAAAGGTTTCGGGAACGCCCGACGATCCGATGCCCAATTGCACTTCCGAAAGGTCGTCCGATCCGATCGCGGCATAGGGATTGCCGTGGCGTTCGAGGAAACGCGCGACATCCTCGGGCCGGTCGCGGATCGCGACGCCGACGATGGTTGCACCTTCGTTGCGAAGCCGTTCCAGCTGCGGTGCTTCGGCGATGCACGGCAGGCACCAGCTTGCCCAGATGTTGAGAAGGCGTGGCTGGCCGTCCTTGAAATCGTCGCTCGCCGCGCCCGGCAGGCTCGCCGTCGCAGGCTCGAGATCGAAATAGGGCAGCGCCTTGCCGATCATCCGGCTTTCGACGATCTCGTCGCGCGGCTGAGTCAGCTGGTAGGCCGCGAGGCCCAGAAAGCCCGCAAACGCCAGCAGGGGAAGCCAGAGCCGCCAGCTCATGTCGGTTGCTCCCGCCCCATCTCCTGTCGACGCGCGGCGGCCTTGCGGCGCACGAGCCTGCGCCGCCAATCGGCTTGCACATGGCCGATAAGCGCCAACGCGCCGCCGAGCGCGATCAGGACGCCTCCATACCAGATCCAGGTCACGAACGGCTTCCACCACAGGCGCACCTGCCAGCGTTCCGGCCCAGCCCCCGTGGCTCCGGCCTGATTGCCGATCACGGCATAAAGCTGGCCGTTCCAGCGCGTGGCGAGGACACTTTCGGCGGTCTGCTGCGGCGGTGCCCAGAAGGTGCGGTGTTGCGGCGTCAGGACGATCGGATCACCTATTTCGAGCCGTGCGGACAGGCGCGCTTCCATCGCGGTCCAGTTCGCACCGGCGGCGGGGGCGATCTGGTCCAGCGTGACGGCCCAGGGGCCGACCGTGGTCTCCTCTCCCGGGGCAAGCGCGGCGAGGCGTTCCTTGGTGAAGGCGCTTTCGCTCGCCATGCCGAACAGCGCGACGGCAAGGCCGAGATGGCCGAACACCATGCCCCATGTCGCGATCGGAACGCGGCGCAGATTGCGTCCGCGCAGCGGCATGACGCTGGCCAATGCCAGCATCGCGGCCAAGGCCAGCCCGAGCAGGGGCAGAAAGGCCACCTCCCCGATCAGCGAGACCAGGATCAGAGCCGCCACCAGAACCGCGCCCATCAACGCCAGTTCGCGCCGGATCCGTCCGAACCCGTCCCTGCGCCAGCGCAGCAGCGGCCCAACCGCCATCACCGCAACCATCGGTAGCGCAAAGATGGCACCGACGGGATTGAAATAGGGCGGGCCGACCGAAACGCGCACATCGAACGCCTCGGTCAAAAGCGGATAGAGCGTGCCGAGCAACACCACCGCGAGGATCGCCGACAAGAGGACATTGTTGACGACGAGCGCCCCCTCCCGGCTCGCGACCGAGAACCGCGCGCCTTCGCTGACCGCCCCCGCCCTCAGCGCGAACAGCAAAAGCGCCCCGCCGATATAGATCGCCAGCAGGAAGAGAATGAAGGTCCCGCGCTGGGGATCGACGGCGAAGGCGTGGACGCTGGTCAGGATGCCCGATCTGACAAGGAATGTGCCGAGCATACTCATAGAGAAAGCGACGACCCCCAGCATGATCGTCCAGGCGCGCAGGGCGTCGCGCGCGGCGAGGACGCTGGTCGAATGCAGCAGCGCCGTCGCGGCGAGCCAGGGCATCAACGATGCGTTTTCGACCGGGTCCCAGAACCACCAGCCGCCCCAGCCCAGCTCGTAATAGGCCCAGTAGCTGCCCGCCGTGATCCCCAAGGTCAGGAACACCCATGCGCCCAGCACCCAGGGCCGCATGGCGCGGGCGAATTCGGGCGTCACCTGACGCGTGATCAGCGCGCCGACCGCGAAACTGAAGGCCACCGAAAGGCCGACATAACCGAGATAAAGCGTGGGCGGATGGAAGGCGAGGCCGATATCCTGCAACAGGGGATTGAGCCCTGCACCCTCCTGCGCCGGGATCGGCAACCGCTCGAACGGATTGGAACTGAGCAAAAGAAAGGCATAGAAACCCAGCGCCACGAAGCCTTGCGCGGCAAGGACGGCCTGCATCATGCGTTCGGGCAGCCGTCGCTCGACCACGGCGATCAGCGCCCCCGACGCGGCTAGCACCGTCACCCAGAGCAGCATCGATCCTTCGTGATTGCCCCACGCGCCCGACAGCTTGTAGATCATCGGTTTCAACGAATGCGAATTGTCCGCCACCAGCTTCACCGACAGATCCGTGATGGCGAAGACATAGAGCAGCGCAACGAAGGACAGGGCGGCGAAGACACCCTGGACGATCGTGGCGGGACGCGTGAGGTCGGCGATCCCCGTCTCTCCGCTCGCCGCATCCTGCCGCACGGCAAGCGCGCCCGCCACCAATTGGAGGACCGCCAGGGCCGCGGCGAGCCACAGAGCGGCAAGGCCTAGTTCGGCGATCACTGGAGGCCCACCGTGGTCTCTTCCGCCATTTCGGCAGCCTGATGCTCGCTCATGCCCTCAAGTTCGCGGGGCACGTAATTCTCGTCATGCTTGGCAAGGAGATTGTCGGCGACGAAGGTTCCGTCCGGCCCCAAGCGCCCTTCTGCGACCACGCCCGATCCCTCGACGAAAAGATCGGGCAGGATGCCGGTGAAGCGCACCGGGATCGCCGATGCCTCGCGCCCGGTGACGGTGAAGGCCACGGTCACTCCGTCGGCCATCGTGCGCAGCGACCCCTCCTCCACCATGCCGCCAAGCCGCACCGCCTGGCCGATTTCCGGCGGATCGTCGCGCATCTGTTCGGGAAGGTAGAAATAGCTCGCCTGACTACGCAGCGCATAGGCGGCCAGCAGCCCCGCCGCGACCAGCACCGCGAGCGCGATCAGCGCCAGCACAAGACGCTGATGCTTTGGCTTGAGGCGCGAGGATCGGGTCGTGTTCATCGCCGCCGCACCTCGTCGCGCCGCCTTTCGGCCCGGCGCATCGCCAGCCAGCTCCAGACGATCATAGCGATCGTGCCGACGAGCCCGACCGCGTAGGCCGCGATGACAAAATCCCACTGGTCGAGCGCCTCTCGCATCACGCCGCCTCCATCGCCCGCCGCCTCAGGCGCGCTTCGGCCTGCGCATCGGCCAGAAGAGCGCGCATCCGCATCAGGACGACTGCGCCGAACAGCAACGAGAAGCCGGCCACGCTCACCAGAAGGGGCGTCAGGAAAGCCGCATCGATCGAGCTGCGCCCCATCGAGATGCTGGGTGGCTGGTGCAAGGAATTCCACCATACCACGCTGCGATTGATGATCGGGATGTTGATCGCGCCGAGAAGGCCGAAAATGGCGGGGATCCGCGCGCTCACGCCCTCACGCTCGGCGGCTTGGGCTAGGGCGATATAGGCGACGTAGAGAAAGGCGAGCACCAGCATACTGGTCAACCGGCCGTCCCACACCCACCAGGTCCCCCAGGTCGGCCTGCCCCAGATCGAGCCGGTGACGAGGCAGATCAGCGTGAAGACCAGCCCCGGCACCGCCGCCGCCCGCGCGCCGAGCGCCGCAAGCGGGTGGCGCCAGACGAGATAGACCAGGCTGGCGATCGCGATCATGCTCCACCCGCCCATCCCCAGCCAGGCGGTCGGGACATGCAGGAAAAGGATGCGCACGGTCTCGCCCATAAGGCGGTCCGGCGGGACGACGAATACGCCCCAGGCGAGAGCGCCCGCCGACAAAAGCAGGCCCGCCGTCAGTGTGAGCGGCGTGAGCCAGCGCGCCAGCGAAAGAAAGCGCTTGGGATTGGCGAAACCATGCATGGGCAGGCGTCCGCTTTGGCAGGATGCGGGCTTCGGGGCAAGAACAACCTCGCCCTAAACGCCTATCGAATCGCAACGAAATCGGCGGAAATCAGCGCCCGATGAGGTCCTGCGCCATGCGGTCGGCGACCTGGTCGGGCGACTGGCCGGTACGGTCGCTTTCCTGCCAGATCGTCTCCAGCCGATCCGGGATCAACGCGATGCGTTCCCTCACATCGTTGACGTCGCAGGGCTGGCCGTCGGTGCGCGCAAGATATTCGAGCGTGACCGAAATGATCCCGCCCGCATTGATGACGTAATCGGGGGCATAGAGAATGCCGCGCTGCGCGAGCACCGGCCCATGCGCCGCGCGGGCGAGCTGGTTGTTCGCGCCGCCCGCGACGATCTTGCAATCGAGCCGCGCAATGCCCTCGTCGTCGAGGATCGCGCCCAGCGCGTTGGGGCTGAAGACGTCGCAGGTGACGCCCATGATCGCGTCCGACGCGACCGCTACGCCGCCCAGTTCGCGCGCCAGCGCTTCGGCGCGCGCGGCGTCGATATCGGCAAGCGTCAGCTGCGCCCCGTCCTTCGCGAGCAGGCGCGCTACGCCGCCGCCGACGCTGCCCGTGCCCTGGATCGCGACATGGACGCCTTCGAGCGAATCCTTGCCGAGCTTGTGGCGCACGGCGGCCTTGATCCCATGATAGATGCCCATCGCGGTGAAGGGGCCCGGATCGCCGCCGGCCGCATCCTCGCCCTCGACCGGAAGGCCGGAAACATACTGGGTGCGCTCGGCCACGCGGGCCATGTCGGCTTCGCTGATGCCGACATCTTCCGCCGTCACATAGCGACCGCCCAGCGCTTCGACCGCATCGGCGAAGGCAGTGAGCATTTCGGGAGTCTTGGTGCCCTTGTCGTCGGCCAGGATCACGGCCTTGCCGCCGCCCATGGGCAGACCCGCCATGGCGTTCTTGTAGCTCATGCCTCGGCTCAGGCGCAGCGCATCGCGCATGGCGCGTTCGGGCTCGGCATAATGCCAAAACCGCGTGCCGCCAGCACCCGGGCCGAGATGGCTGGAATGGACCGCGATGATCGCGGTCAGGCCCGATTTGGGGTCGCGCACCAGTTCGACCAGCTCGTGGTCGTCGTAATCCGGCTCGGTCCAGAAAGCGGTCATGTTCGCGAAGCCCCGTTAGACGCAAAAGATAAGGAAATGGGGCGATCGACGGGGTTTGAACCCGCGACCTCCGGTACCACAAACCGGCGCTCTAACCAACTGAGCTACGATCGCCACATACCCTTGGGACCGGACGGAACCGGACCGTGAACCGGGGCTGATACTGCGCCGCGCGCCCCCGTCAAGGGACCGCACGATCGCCACGCGCCTGTTGCACAGAGCGCTCGGAAAGCAAAGCAAAAAGCGTGTGATGGACGGTTGCCGCGCAACTATCTTGCAACCGGCTTGCACCGCGTCTGGGACGATTGAGCAACCGGCTTGCCCCGGCGCTTCGATCGCATATGGTCGCGCGCCATGACGGGCCCCGGTGATTCTAGCTTCCAGACCATCCAACGCCATGACGGGGTGCAGCGCGTACCGACCGACAAGCTCGAACTGTTCCAGCTGCGCGGTTTCGCTTCGGCCGATCTTTGCGAGCAGTTGATCGCACGCATCGATTCGGACCGGCGCCCCTCCACTCTGGCCGATCCCAATGGCGACGACTATTTCCGCACCAGCGAGACCTGCGACCTGCCGCCCGAGGACCCCGCGACGATCGCGATGGAGGCCCAGCTGGCCGCGCTAAGCGGCATCGACCCCGCCTATGGCGAACCGCTCCAGGGCCAGCGCTACGAGGTGGGCCAGGAATTCAAGCCGCATTGCGACTGGTTCAATCCCGAAGGCCAGGATTACCAGAAATACTGTTCGGTCGCGGGGCAGAGGACCTGGACCTTCATGGTCTATCTGAACGATGTCGAATCGGGAGGCGCTACACGTTTCAAGACGATCGGAAAGAGCTTCCAGCCGGAGACGGGCAAGCTCGTCTGCTGGAACAATCGCCGCCCCGATCTGCGGCCCAACCCCAATACGATCCATCACGGCATGAAGGTGCGCAAGGGCGTCAAATACGTGATCACGAAATGGTATCGCGAGAAGCCCTGGGGCTGGTGACAAGAAACGAAAAAGGCGGCCCCGCAGGACCGCCCCTTTCTGATCTTCGAAAGCAGGCTTGCGCTTACTTCTTGAGAGTGAGCCCGCCGAAGCGCTTGTTGAACGCGGCAACACGGCCACCTTCCTGAAGCTGCTGCTTGCCGCCGGTCCAGGCCGGGTGGCTGGTCGGGTCGATATCGAGCGTCAGCGTATCGCCTTCCTTGCCCCAGGTGGAGCGAGTCTGGAACTCGGTCCCGTCGGTCATCTTGACGGTGATCATGTGGTACTGGGGATGCGCATCGGCCTTCATGGCAAATATCCTTCGAGCTTCGGAACGGTTCCGACCGGTCCAGCTGTTTATAAGAGAGACGCGCCCCATACAGAGGCGCGCCGATTTTGCAAGTATTACTCGGCTGCTTCAGGCCAGCGTTCGAGGCGTCGCTTTTCCATGAGTTCGAGCTTTGCGGCCTGTTCCGACAGAGGTTCCACTCCGCTGGCACTGCGCAGGGCGTCGGACAGCAACTCCCGATCGTAGCGTCCCTGCGATGCCGGCGCGGTTGGGCTCATCTTGTATTGCGTACCGTAGATCTGATCGCGCGCGATCGACTGGAGGTAGCGATCGAGGGTCGCTGCGGCGATCCATTCGGCTTTCGGATGTCCGAGCGCGGCCGCACGGACCGCGAGCGCATGAGCGAGCAGATAATCTTCCGGCTCCCCGCCATGCTGGAAGACGAACGCTGCTCCATAGTAATCTTCAGCGGAAAAGAGTGCGCCCGCGTCCAGAAGTTCGCGAGTTCTCTGCCGACGCGCCCCGTCTCTGCGCGAAACTTCCGTCCAATCGATTTCGCCTTCCCGATCGGCTTGATCGGCAGCGAAAATTTCCGCCATCTCGGGATTGCCATCAGGCGGCGTTGCAGGCTCCTGTGCGGCGAGAGGCGCCGCAGCCAAGAGAAGCGAAACGATCGCCGCCCGGATCACTCCGGCCCATCCGCGATCATGGCCGTGAAATTGACCTCGCAGGTCACTTTGCCGTCCACGCTCGCCTCGCCCGCGAACTTGCAGACGCGCGCGCGCTTCTGGACGAATTCGGCCTTGAGGTCGAGCAGCACACCCGGTGTTACCGGGCTGCGGAACTTGGCGTTCTCGATTGCCATGAAATAGACGAGCTTACCCGATCCGGCGAGGTCGAGGCTTTCCACCGCGAGCACGCCGGCAGCTTGTGCCAGAGCTTCGATCTGCAAAACGCCGGGCATGATCGGCGCGCCGGGGAAATGACCCTGGAAGAAATCCTCGTTGAAGCTGACCGCCTTGATCGCGTGGATCCGCTCGTCGCGAACGAGGTTCTGGACCCGGTCGACCAGCAGCATGGGGTAGCGATGCGGCAGCGCCTTCAACACCTGCACGATGTCGAGGCTGGTATTGGGGCTGGTCGCCCCGCCGGTTTCGCCTGCACTGTCGCTCATCGCTACCCCCTGCCCGTCTTCGCTTAGCGGCCGGTCGGCTGCTGCTGGGCCGGCTGCGCCTGGCCCTGCTGTTCGGCCTGACGGCGAGCATTGGCGACCATCAGGATCTGGGTGATCTGCTGGTACATGCTCACCGCCTGCTGGCTCGGCTGCCAGCCCTGCGGGGGGGTGATCTGCACGCTCGGCGCGCGAGTGTTGAGCGCAGCGACGACCTTTTCGTCGATGAAGGCGGCGGGCTGCGCCGTCACCACCGCATCGCGGTCGAGAATGACCTGCAGATTGTTCTGCTGCTGCACGTCCTGGATGGCGGCACCGTACTGACGCAGGATCTGTTCGATCGCGTAGACGCGCGCCGCTTCGACCTGGTTGGTCAACTGGGCGACTTCGGCCTCCAGCGTCTGGATCTGCTGGGCCTGCGGAGCGTTCTGCGCGGCGCGCTGTTCGGCCTCGTCGAGATTGCCGTCATTGTTCGTGTCGAGCTGCTGCAACAGGGTCTGGGCCTGCTGGTTCTTCTGCTGAATCTGGGTAGTCTGCGCCTGATAGGTGGTGCCGATCTGCTGATAGGCGGTGCGGAAGGCGTTGGTCGACGCGACCACGCCCGGCGCACCGACGACGCCGATGGCGCCCGTCACCTGCGCGCTGGCGGGCAGCGCGGTCATGGCGGCGGCGGCGAGGCTGGCGCCTGCGAGAATCTTGGAAATCGTGTTCATCAGAATTGCGTCCCTACGTTGAAGGAAAAGAGCTTGGTGTCGTCGCCTTCGACCTTTTTCAGGGCGTAGGCGAGATCGATGCGGAACGGGCCGAAGGGCGAGTTCCAATTGACCCCGACACCGACGGAGATGCGCGGGCTTGGCGTGTCGCCGAGGAAGACCTCCTCGAACGCGGCCGACGACTGACCCTGCGCGATGAAGCCATCGGGGATGGGATCGCCGACGGGAATCGCGACGATCGTATCGTCGTCGGGCGACGTTGTCGGCCCCGGATTGAGGAAAACCGGATTGCCGCTGTCGTCGAGGAGCGGGAAGAAGCGCTCGCTGCCGAACGGATTTTGGATAAGCACCGGATCCTCGACATTGAATACCGCGCCGACGTCGACGAACACCGATGGGCGCAGGCCCAGCGACCGCGCACCGCTGCCGAGCGGGATATCGAGTTCCGCCCGCCCGAGATAATAGGCGGTGCCGCCGATCGCGTCGTCCTGGATGCGGTTGCGTTCGGTCACGGTAACCGGGTTACCGTCCTCGCCCGCAATGATCGGGCGGCGCAGTACGCGAGGGCCGACGCCGCGAATGTCGAAGCCGCGGATCTGCGGCGATCCGAGGAAGTAGCGGTCGGTCAGGCGGACGTCGTTGGTGCCGTCCCCGTCCTCGTCGCGGAAGCCGCGGATCGCGCCGCCTTCCGCGGTCAGCGAGAAGACGAACCCGCTCCCAAGCGGGAAATACTGGCCCGCGCGGCCACGGATGCTGAGATATTCGACCGATCCGCCGAGCCCCGCATATTGCGCGGTCAGCGACAGGTTGCGACCGCGCGTCGGGCGCAGGCGGCTGTCGGTGGCATCGAGATTGAAGATGAGGCCGAGGATCGAGCTGGTGCGCTGGCCGATCGCCTCGCACAGATAGCGCCCCGCACGGAAGGGATCGCATTCCGTCACGCCGTCGCCGTCGAGATCGGAGAAGAACTGGTTCTCGTCGAGCGTGACGTCGTCGTAATTGAGCGTGTAGCTACCGATCAGCGAGCTGTATTCGGTGAGCGGAACGCCCGCGCGCAGCGAGAAACCGGTGGTCGCCTGCTGGAAGGTCGTGTTCCGGTCGTTCCCGCTGAAATTGAAGCTGTTGTAATCGCGACGGTAGATGTCGACGCCCGCGGAAATGTTGCGGTCGAACAGATAGGGTTCGGAGAAGCTGGCCTCCGCCGAGCGGGCATAGCGCGAGTAATTGACGCTCAGCCCCACCGTCTGCCCGCGCCCGCGGAAGTTGCGCTGGCGGATGGAGCCGGCGAGAATGAAGTTCTCGATCGAAGAGAAGCCCGCCGACAGTTGCAGCTCGCCGGTCGCCTGTTCCTCGACATTGGCTTCGAGGACGATCCGGTCGGGCGCGCTGCCTTCGACCTGATTGATCTCCATGCCTTCCTGGAAGAAACCCAGCGAATTGATGCGCGCGGCGGACCGGGCGACCTGAAGCGTGCTGAAGGCATCGCCTTCGACAAGTCGGAATTCGCGGCGCACGACCTTGTCCTGCGTCAGCGTGTTCCCATTCACGTCGATCCGTTCGACATAGACGCGCGGCGCTTCCTGGATGATGAAGTTCACATCCATCGTGCGCGTTTCGGGATTGCGCGAGATGCGCGGCGACACGTCCGCGAAGGCGTACCCGAACGATCCGGCCAGTTCGGTCAACTGCTCGACCGTGTCCTCGATCAGCTTGGCGTTGTAGAATTCGCCGGTCTTCATCGGCAGATTGCGGCTCATCGCCTCGCTGTCGAAATCGCGCAGCTGGCTGTCGACCGCGACATCGCCGAATTTGTAGCGCTCGCCTTCTTCCACCACATAGGTGATGATGAAGTCGCGCCGGTCGGGCGTCAGCTCGGCGACGGCGGACACGACGCGGAAATCGGCATAGCCTTCGGTCAGATAGAATTCGCGCAGCTTCGCCTGGTCGAAGGCGAGGCGATCGGGATCGTAGCTGGTGTTGGAGCTGAGGATGGAAAGGAGACGCGCCTCCTTCGTCACCATCTCGCCCTTCAGGTCGCCATCAGAGAACACCTCGTTGCCGATGATGTTGATCTGGCGGACCTTGGATTTTGGGCCTTCGGTGATCTCGAACACGACGTCGACGCGGTTCTGCGCCAGTTGCACCATGTTCGGCTCGACCGTCGCGGCGAAGCGGCCCTGGCGCTTGTAGAGCTCGATGATGCGCGCGACATCGGCGCGGACCTTGCTGCGCGTGAAGATCTGGCGCGGCGCGAGGCGGATTTCGGGGACGATCTTGTCGTCCTTGATCCGCTCGTTTCCTTCCAGGATGATGCGGTTGACGACCGGGTTCTCGACGATCTCGATCAGGACCGCGCCATCATCGTAGCTCACGCTCGCATTGGCGAAGAGCTCGGTCGCGTAGAGTTCCTTCAGAACCTGGTCGCCGACGACCTGATTCCATTCCTGACCCGGCCGCAGCTGGATGTAGGAAAGGATCGTCTGCGGTTCGAGCCGCTGCGCGCCCGAAACCGCGATCGTGCGCACGATCTGCTGGGCCTGCTGCGTGGCGGGCTGAGCCACCGGCTGGGCGGCAGGCTGCGCGACCGGCTCGGCATCCTGCGCCGCGGCGATGCCGGGAACGCCTGCCAGCATCGAGCCGGCCAACAGTAAGGCGGGCATCCGCCCGGTCAGTTTCGATCCCTTGGCGGCCATCAAATATCCTATCTTCGACAAGGAAAACCCGTCCCATTCATTCAGTGGACCCGGTACCACTTCGCCTGCCTTGCGAGCGGGCGATCCCGCCGCGCCATGACCAGGTCGGCAATGTGCGCCGCCCCTTGCCCGATGCACCGGAACCTTTCAAGCGTCGTGGCGGTTCTAGAAGGTCGCTACCGTGTCCCGTCCCCGGTCAACTGCCGAATATCGGCAGGCTGATCAGATCGTTAATCGTGACGAATATCATCAGCATGAGCACGAGGGCCATACCGGTGCGAAACGCCAGTTCCTGACCGCGCGGGCCGACCGGCTTTCGACGGACCGCTTCGGCCGCGTAGAATGCCAGGTGCCCGCCGTCGAGGGCGGGAATTGGCAGCAGGTTGATGAATGCCAAGTTAAGCGAAATCAGCGCCGCGAAGTTGACGAAGGCGGTCAGCCCTAGGCTCAGTTGCTCGCCCGAATATTTGGCGATCTTGACCGGCCCGCCCAGCTCGCGGACCGAACGATCGCCGGTAAAGATCTGGGCGATTCCCGTCACCATCATGTCGACGAGATTGACGCTGTGCTCGACTGCCAGCGGCCCTGCCGCAAGCAGCCCAACCGGCTCCCACGCGATCGGCGCGGAATAGATGCCCAGCCGCCCGATGCGCGAGGAATTGCCGAAGCTGTCCTCTTCCACGGTCGAACCGATCGTCAGCGGGATCGCGATCCGATCACCGTCGCGCTCGACATCGATGGTGACGGCCTTGCCGGGGAACATCATCACGCGGTCGGTAATGTCGGAGAATTGCCGCACCGGCTCGCCATCGATCGCGACGACCCGGTCGCCTTCGCGCATCCCCGCCGCCTCGGCGACCGATTCCGGCGCAAAGCTCTGAATGACGTTGGTCTGCTCGGGATCGGCGGCGACCGGCTGGCCGAAGCTGGCGAAGAAGGCCGCAAAGATCGCGAGCGTTATCAGGATATTGGTCGCCGGACCCGCAAAAACGATGAGCGCGCGTTTCCACAGCGCCGCATGGTGGAAACTGCCGCGCTTCTCTTCCTCGCTCAGCGCAGCGACCGCCTCGCCATCGGGAATGCTGGCGGGGTTCATGTCGCCCTTGAACTGGACGTAGCCGCCGAGCGGCAGAGCCGACAATTTCCACCGCGTCCCACGTTTGTCCGTGAAGCCCGCGATTTCCTTACCGAATCCGACCGAAAACGCCTCAGCCTGAACGCCGAACCAGCGCCCGACCAGATAATGCCCGAGTTCGTGCAGGGTCACGAGCGGCCCGAGCAGGAGCGGGAAGCCGAGCACGTAATAGACCCACAGGGGCAGGATAGTGTCCAAGTCAGCCAGTCTCCAAGAGATCGGTCGCCCGCGTGCGCGCATCCCGGTCCAGCATCAGCACGTCTTCGAGCGATTGCGGCGCGGGCGGCAGGTTTCCGCCATCCAGCACCTCGGCCACCAGTGACGAGATCCGGCTGAACTTGATCTGACCGGCGAGGAATGCGGCGACCGCGACCTCGTTGGCGGCGTTAAGAACCGCCGGAGCCGCCCCGCCCGCCTCCGCCGCCTGGCGCGCAAGACGGGTCGCGGGAAATCGCTCTTCGTCGGGCGCGAAGAAGGACAATTCCCCGATCGCTGCGAGGTCCAGCGGTTCGCACGGCGTATCCATCCGCTCCGGCCAGGCGAGGCAGGAGGCGATCGGCACGCGCATGTCGGACGGGCCGAGCTGCGCCAGAGTCGATCCGTCGCGATATTCCACCATCGAGTGGATCACGCTTTGCGGGTGAACCACGATCCGCAATTTATCGAGCCCGACCGGGAACAGGTGATGCGCTTCGATCAGTTCGAGGCCCTTGTTGAACATGGTCGCCGAATCGACGCTGATCTTGGCGCCCATGTCCCAATTCGGATGCGCGACCGCCTGTTCGGGCGTAACCGAATCGAGATCGTCGACGAGCCGCAGCGGCCCGCCGCTCGCGGTCAGAGTGATCCAGCGGACATCGTCCAAACTGTTGCCTGCAAGGCATTGGAAGATCGCGTTATGTTCGGAATCGACCGGTAGTAGCCGCGCGCCGTGCCGCTCGACCGCGCGCGTCATCACCTCGCCCGCGCTGACGAGCGCTTCCTTGTTGGCGAGCGCAACCGTGCCGCCGCGCTCGATCGCGGCCATGACCGGAGCGAGACCCGCGCAGCCGACGATGGCGGCCACCGCGATATCCGCCGGGCGCGCCGCCGCCTCGCACAGAGCCTGCGCCCCCGCAGCCGCTTCCACATCCGATCCGGCCAGCGCCTCGCGCAGGGCGCCCAGCCGGTGCTCCTCACCGATCACGGCAAGCTCCGCACCGAATTCGCGCGCCAGCCGGGCGAGATCGTCGACATTCGAATGCGCCGTCAGCGCGACGATATCCCACGCCTGACGATCGCGCCGGATCAGATCGAGCGTCGAACCGCCGACCGAGCCGGTCGCACCGAGAATCGTGATCGAACGCCGCTCGCTCATGGGTGGGCGAAGAACCATAACAGGCCAGCGACGATCGCCACCGGCAGCATCCCGTCGACCCGATCGAACACGCCGCCATGGCCGGGGATCAAATTGGAGCTGTCCTTCATCCCCGCCTTGCGCTTGAACCAGCTTTCGAGAAAATCGCCCGCCTGGGCGACGATGGCCAAGCCGGCGCCGACCGCGAAGGCGCCCGCGCCCATCGGCGAAAAGGCGCGCTCGCCGACATTGGAAAAGAAGAAACCGAGCGAGACCAGGCCCGCGGCGACCATCCCGCCGCCGAGCCCGGCCCAGGTCTTGGACGGGCTGATGCGCGGCGCGATCTTCGGTCCGCCGATCGATCGCCCGCTGAAATAGGCGCCGGTATCGGTGGCGACAACGATCGCGATCACGCCGAGCACGACCGGGATCGGCAGTTCGATCAACATGGCGGAAGCCGCTCCGACATACAGGATCGCGACCGCGCAGCCGAACAGCACCAGAGCCGTCGATGCGGCGCGCCCCGCGCGGCGGATCAGGCGCACCGCCTCGAACAGGCAGATCGCGGCGACGAGGATCACGAAGCCGTCGAACCATAGCCCGCCGAGCCAGAGCGCGGTGCCCGCCAGCGCGAGCATCACCACGGCGGAAGCCGCGCGTTTGGGCAGATCGCTGGTCCGCACCGACAAGGGCACGGCCATCGCCCGCATGGCGAGGGCCTTCACCCTGTCGCGCTTGCGGTTTTCCGCGAGCTCACCTGCCGCCAAAACGTCTCTCCCTGGCCGCGAAATCGTCGAGCGCGGTCCTCAGATGCTCGGGCGTGTAATCGGGCCAGAGCACATCGGTAAACACCATCTCCGCGTAGGCGGCTTGCCACAAGAGAAAATTGGACAGCCTCACTTCGCCGCTGGTGCGGATGAGGAGATCGAGCGGCGGGAGATCGTGGGTGTAGAGATGGCGGGCGAGGCTGGCTTCGGTCACTTCCCCTTCCTGGGCGGCCAGGCCGGCGGCGCGGACGATTTCCTGCTGCGATCCGTAATTGAGCGCGACCGCGAGAATGCGCTTGCCCCCGGAGGTACGCTCGATCGCATCCTCGATCGATTCGACGATATCGGGCGCAAGTGCGTGATAATCGCCGATGATCTTCAACCGCACATCATTGGCGATGAATTCGGGCAGATCGGTCTCGATGAAGCGCCGGAGCAGACCCATCAGATGATCGATTTCATCCTCGGGCCGCTTCCAGTTCTCGCTGCTGAACGCATAGAGCGTCAGGCAGTCGATCCCCAGCGGCTCTACCGCGCGGACCAGCTTGCGCACCGCTTCCACGCCGCGCCGATGGCCGAGGGCGCGCGGCAGGCCGCGCCGCTTCGCCCAGCGGCCATTGCCGTCCATGATGATGGCGACATGGCGCGCGCGTGATCCGGTGGATTCAGACATGAGAGGTCGCGCCGGTCGCAGTCGTCACTGCGTCAGGATTTCCTGTTCCTTCTTCGCGACCGCATCGTCGACCTCGCCGACATGCTTGTCGGTCATCTTCTGGACGTCGTCCTCGCTCCGCTTGCGGTCGTCCTCGGAGATTTCCTTCTTCTTCTCGTCGTCCTTCAGCGCTTCCATCCCGTCGCGGCGCACATTGCGGATGGCGATCTTGGCCTTTTCGCCATATTCGCCCGCCAGCTTGGCGAGATCCTTGCGCCGTTCCTCAGTCAGGTCGGGCATCGGCAGGCGCAGGGTCTGGCCGTCGACGATCGGGTTGAGGCCGAGATTGGACTTCGCGATCCCTTTTTCGACCGCCGTCACATTCGCCTTGTCCCACACCTGGACCGACAACATGCGCGGCTCGGGCGCGTTGACCGTCGCGACCTGCGACAGCGGCATCATCGCGCCATAGACTTCGACCACCACCGGATCGAGCAGGCTGGTGTTCGCGCGGCCCGTGCGCAGGCCGGAAAGATCGCCCTTCAGGCTCTCGACGGCGCCCTGCATACGGCGGTCGATGTCGGATTTGTCGTATTTGGCCATGATCGGCTTCCTCTGTTCTGTGACCTGGTCCGGTCTGATTGCGTCCGGTCTGATTGGGTCCGGTCTATTTGCGGTTCTCGACGATGGTCTGCACGCCTTCGCCCGAAAGCACGCGTGCAAGATTGCCCTTCTCGCGGATCGAGAAGACCACGATCGGAATATCGTTGTCGCGACAGAGCGCCACCGCGCTGGCGTCCATCACCTTGAGATTGTCTGCCAGGACCCGGTCGTAAGTTACTGTGTCGAAACGCTGCGCATCGGGGTCTTGTTTGGGATCGGCGCTGTAGACCCCGTCGACGCTGGTGCCCTTCAGCAGCGCATCGCAGCGCATTTCCGCTGCGCGCAGGGCCGCGCCGCTATCGGTGGTGAAATAGGGCGCGCCGACTCCGGCGGCGAAGATCACGATCCGCCCTTTTTCCAGATGCCGCTCCGCCCGGCGACGGATCACCGGTTCGCACACCTGATCCATCTGGATCGCGGACTGCACCCGCGTCGGCACGCCGATCTGTTCGAGCGCGTTCTGCATGGCGAGCGCGTTCATCACCGTGGCGAGCATCCCCATGTAGTCGGCCTGCGCGCGGTCCATCCCCCGCGCCGCGCCCGCCATGCCGCGAAAGATATTGCCGCCGCCGATGACGAGGCAGATTTCGAGCCCGGTCTCCTTGGCGCGCTTCACCTCTTCGGCGAGCTCCATGACGAAATCCGGGTCGATTCCGAACGGCCCGTCCCCCATCAGCACCTCGCCCGACAATTTCAGGAGGACGCGTTTCATCGGAGGCATGGGCATCGGTGCGGCAATCTCGTCAAGCTGTTGGGACGAGGTTCCTTAACCGCGAAGCCCTTCATGCGCAAAGGGGAATGGGCCATGGAGGGGTGACGGGCCCAGCGGCCTGTCGGCAGACGCCGGAGTGTCAGGCAGACCCGATTTCGCGCGAGGTCGCTAGCACCGAAACCACCGGCCCGTCGCGCGCGATCATCGGCTTCAGATTCACCGACCAGTTGCGCGGAGTGCCCTTGGCTGTCGGGCAGAAAGCCTGAAACACCACCGTGCGCCCACCGAGGGCGGAGCGAAAATTGGCTTCCACCGTAGCCTGGGAATGATCGGGCCAGAGATGCCACCACAATTGGCCCAAAACCTTTTCGGGTTCGTCGATCTCCATCGCATCGAGACCGTTGCAGTTCATGAAATCGAGCGTGCCGTCGACGCTCAAAATCTTTACGCAATCGGGGCTTTGTTCGAGGAGGCAGAGCGCCAGATCGCTGCTGTCCAGGCCCACCTGAGAGACGACTTCGAGCGACCGCGCATCGCCCGAGGAATGGATGTGATATGATTGGTTCTGGCCTGACATTCTTCCCCCTTCCCGATCGATTCATCCGGTTTTGGAAAGTCGGCATTTTGCTCGCAGAGCGGTAAAAATTCTTTTAAATCACAGGCTCACGCGTCGCCGGTGCGCAAACGAGAACGGCCGCCGAACCCCGTCTTGCTGGGTCCGGCGGCCGTCCGCATTCTGTATTCGGAAGGATCAGCCCTTTACCGCCGCCGCGACTTCCGCCGCGAAATCGGTCTCTTCCTTCTCGATGCCTTCGCCCAGCTGGAAGCGGACATAGTCGACCAGTTCGATCGGCTTGCCCGCATCCTTGCCCGCCTTGGCGACGACTTCGGAGATCGGGGTCTTGTTGTCCATCACGAACAGCTGGCTGAGAAGCGCGTTTTCCTTGGCGAACTTGGCCACGGCGCCTTCGACCATCTTGTCCTGCACGTTTTCGGGCTTGCCGCTTTCCGCCGCCTTTTCCTTGGCGATGGCGCGCTCGCGCTCGATCAGGTCGGCGTCGAGACCGTCGGCATTCAGCGCCTGCGGGAAGGCCGCGGCGATGTGCATGGCGATCTGCTTGCCGAGCGCTTCCAGCGTATCCTTGTCCGCCTCGCTCTCGAGCGCGACGAGAACGCCGATCTTGCCGAGGTTCGGCGCGACCGCGTTGTGCATGTAGGGCACGACGACGCCGTTATTGACCGAAACGGTCTTCATGCGGCGGATCTGCTGGTTTTCGCCGATGGTGGCGACATTGTCGGTCAGCTTGTCGGAAACGGTGCCGCCGGTGGGATAGTCCTTGGCCTTCAGCGCTTCGACATCGTCGCTGTCGGCGGTGATCGCGACATCGGTGACCGAGCGGACGAAATCCTGGAACCGGTCGTTCTTGGCGACGAAGTCGGTTTCCGAGTTCACTTCGACGGCAACGCCCTTGGTGCCTTCGACAGCGACGCCGATCAGGCCCTCGGCCGCGGTGCGGCTGGACTTCTTCTGAGCGGTGGCAAGGCCCTTGGCACGCAGCGCGTCGACTGCGGCTTCCAGATCGCCATCGGTTTCGACGAGCGCCTTCTTGGCATCCATCATGCCCGCGCCGGTGCGTTCGCGCAGCGCCTTGATATCGGCGGTGGTGAAATTCGCCATGTTCGTATTCCTTTTGAATAAAGGTGCGGCGCCGGACTGCCGCGAGGGGCGGTCCGGCGCATGGAGATGTTCGGTTACGCGGGCATGACGCCTGCGCGACCGGGCTGGATCAGGCCGCGGCCTCGGCCGGCGGGCTGTCCATCGCGCCGACATCCCGGCCCGAATCCTGCACGCCCGCGCCCTTGCCCGAACGCGCCGCATCGGCGATCGCGTCGCAATAGAGGCGCACGGCGCGGCTGGCGTCGTCATTGCCGGGGATCGGGAAGGCGATGCCCGAAGGATCGGTGTTGGTGTCGAGCACCGCAACCACCGGAATGCCGAGCACGTTGGCTTCCTTGATCGCGAGATCTTCCTTGTTCGCGTCGATCACGAACATCACGTCGGGAATGCCGCCCATGTCGCGTATGCCGCCCAGCGACATCTCGAGCTTGTCGCGCTTGCGCGTCAGGTTGAGCACTTCCTTCTTGGTCAGGCCGCTGGTGTCGCCGGCGAGCTGTTCCTCGAGCGACTTCAATTCCTTGATCGAACCCGAGATCGTCTTCCAGTTGGTGAGCATGCCGCCCAGCCAGCGATGGTTGACGAAATGCTGGCCCGAAGAAAGCGCGGCTTCGCGAATCGCATCCTGCGCCTGGCGCTTCGTCCCGACGAACAGCACCTTGCCGCCCGAACGCGCGGTCTGCTGCACGAAATCGAGCGCGCGCTCGAACAGCGGCACGGTCTGCGACAGGTCGATGATGTGGATGCCGTTGCGCGCGCCGAAGATATACGGCTTCATGCGCGGGTTCCAACGGTGGGTCTGGTGGCCGAAATGCGCGCCGGCCTCGATCAATTGCTGCATCGTGACGGTAGGAGCCGTCATAATAGAATTCCTTTCCGGTTGTGCCTCTGGAAAGCTGGAAACCCAATGCGGTCATTCCCGCGACGGGCACCGGTATGTGCGCCTTCCATGTGGATTTTGTCCGTTCCGGGTCAGGCGATTAAAGCCTGTGCCGGGACGAACGGGCGCCACTTAGCGCGGGTTCACGCGAAAATCCAGCCTCGAAATGTCGCCAAAAATGCTCCGCCCGTCGCAAAAACGACTTGACTGGTTGGAACAAATAGAGAACAAGGGCTCAACGCTGGAACTCCAGCGGACATTCGGTGTTTTCCACATATCGTCCACAGGCTGTCAAGCGGTCTGTCGACAGCCCCGATCAACAGTGGGGTCTTTCGGAAAGATAGTATGATGTTCGCACACGCTCTCATCGCCGCCCTCTCCCTCCTGGCTCTGGCCAGCGCTGCCGTCCTGGCCGATAGCGGACTGCGTTGGTGGTCCGCCTTCGGCCGGTTGCGTGGCGAATTGAAGGCATCGCGGATCGTAGAAGAGCAGGTCCGGGCAGTGACCCGCGCCAGGCTGCGGCCCTCGTTTGTGGCGAGCCGCTCGGCAACTACCCGCAAGTCGGCGGGCGTTCCTGTTACCCGCGCTGTCGCCTGATTCGAGCGTAACGCAGCCACCCATACGGCAGCAGCGCGAGATAGATCGCGCAGATACCCACCAGCGTCCACCACGGCTCCAGCAGCAGGGCTGCGAAGAACAGGCCTGCGAACGCCAGCAATTCGAGCCGCACGCTGCGGCGCGGCCGCAGCGATGTCCAGCTGAGCGTGGCCAAATTCGAGATCATCAGCGCTGCGATCAGTGCGACCCATGGTCCGACCAGATAGGGCGAGCGGAACAACGCCTCACCCGTGGCGATCCACAGATAGAACGGCAGAAACACGAGCCCCGCCCCGACCGGCGCGGGAATGCCCGTCAGAAACCCGAGCGATTTGTGCGGTTGGACGTCGGTATCGATCTGCGCGTTGAAGCGCGCGAGGCGTAGGGCGCAGCAGACCGCGAAAGCCAGCGCCGCGAACCAGCCGAAGCGTGGCAGATCCTGTAGCGACCAGAGATATACGATGATCGCGGGCGCCGTTCCGAAGGACAGCGAATCGGCTAGGCTGTCCAGCTCGGCCCCGAACCGCGATTGCGCGTTCAACAACCGCGCTATGCGCCCATCGATACCGTCGAGCACGCCGGCGAAGATGATCGCCATCACCGCGAAGCCCCAATCCCCGCCGATAGCGAAGCGCACCCCCGTAAGCCCCGAACACAGCGCCGCAGCAGTGATCGCGTTCGGCAGCAGGGCCCGCAGCGACAGGCCCTTGCGCACCGGCACCGGGGCGGCATCGAACGGCTCGTCTTCGGTCGCCTTGGGGCCGAGACGAGGACGGTCTTCGGGAGAGGGAGCGGTCATTGTGCAATTCCTTCGATCAGCTTGCGAGTGCCGATCTCGCCGAGCACCGTTTCGCCGGCGATGACGCGCTGGCCCAGGAGAACCTTCGAATCGGTGCCTGCGGGCAGATACACATCCACCCGGCTTCCGAAGCGGATCAGGCCGACCCGCTGTCCCACGCCCAGCGTATCGCCGACTTTTACGAAAGGCACGATGCGCCGCGCGACCAGGCCTGCGATCTGAGTAAATCCGATCCGCACCCCGTCGGCACGCTCGATCATGATATGCTGGCGTTCGTTCTCTTCGCTGGCCTTGTCGAGATCGGCATTGAGGAACCGGCCCGGCAGATACACCAGACGCCGCACAACGCCGCCGATCGGGGCGCGATTGATGTGGACGTCGAACACGCTCATGAAGATCGAAACGCGTGTCACCGACCCTGCCGACAGGCCCGCGATCCCGCTGCCGTCGTCGATCTGCAATTCTTCCGGCGGCTCGACCTCGGCAATCAGCGTGACGAGCCCGTCGGCCGGCGAGACGATCGCATTCTCGCTCTGCGGCACGACCCGCTCGGGATCGCGGAAGAAGGCGAAGACCCCGGCGGAAAGCGCCAGCAACGGCCAGCCGATCAGATCCCAGTCCAGCAGCAACAGAAAGATCAGGCTGATGCCGAGGGCGATCAGTCCGAATTTGCGCCCTTCGGGATGGATCGAGGGCAAGGACCAACTGGCATCGCCCCGCCCGTGATTGTCTAGCAGTTCACCTGGCATAGACCGCGTCTAGAGCCGCACGGCGCACCCGGCAAGCGTCGGAGAGGCCTCATCCCACCTTGCGGACGAACACGGTCCCAGCGGAATAGCCCGCGCCGAAGCTACAGATCAGCCCACTGTCTCCGCTTTCGAGGTCGTCATTGTTCAGGTGAAACGCGATGATCGACCCAGCACTGGACGTATTCCCATAGGTGTCGAGCACGGTCGGGCTTTCATCCTCGCTCGCCTCGTGGCCGAGCACGCGCTGGGCGATCAAGCGATTCATCCCGGCATTGGCCTGATGCAGCCAGAGGCGCCGCAGCCCTTGCGGATCGATGTCCAACCGCTCCGCTTCGGCCACGATCATCTCGGCGACCATCGGGACGACCTCCTTGAAGACCTTGCGTCCTTCCTGGACGAACAATTTGTCCGCCTCGTTCGTATCGTCAGGCGTCGCGCGATTGAGGAAGCCGAAATTGTTGCGGATATTGTTGGAGAATACCGTCTTCAGCCGCGTGCCCAGAATGTCCCAATGGCTGGCGGGCGCGATGCCGGTGTCCTCGACCAGGACCGCCGTGGCGACATCGCCGAAGATGAAATGACTGTCCCGGTCGCGCCAGTTGAGATGCCCGCTGGTGATTTCCGGGCTAACGACCAGCACGCTCTTCGCATTGCCCGCGCGGATATAATCCGCCGCCGTCTGGATCCCGAAGGTGGCCGACGAGCAGGCGACATTCATGTCGAAAGCAAACCCGTCGATCCCCAGCGCCTGCTGGATCTCGATTGCCATCGCCGGATAGGGCCGCTCCATGTTCGACGCCGCGCACAGCACCGCGTCGACATCGCCGGGATCGCGCCCCGTCCGCTCGAGCGCCTGGCGACACGCCGCAACGCCGATTTCCGCCATCATCGACAGATCGTCGTTCCCGCGCGCACCCCAGCGCGGCGCCATCGTCTCAGGGTCGAGCACCGGCTCTTTCGCCATGACATGGCGGGCCTTGATGCCGCTGGCCTTCTCGATGAATTCGACCGAACTGTGCTGGAGAGCGTCCCTCTCGCCTGCCGCGATCGCTTCGGCGTGTGCGGTGTTGTGCCGCTCGACGAAGGCATTGAAGCTTTCGACCAGCTCGGCGTTCGAGATGCTGTGTTCAGGCGTGAACAATCCGGTGGCGGAAATGACCGGATGATGGGTCGCGTTGGAGTGAGTCATCGCGTCCGGTTAGGCCTCGCGCCTCCCCCGGGCAAGACCGACGTCATCGGGACTGCCGTCCAGCCGAAAGCACAGCGAAGCGGGAGATCGGGAGAAAACTGGTGGACAGGGCTGGATTCGAACCAGCGTACGCTTGCGCGGGCAGATTTACAGTCTGCTGCCTTTAACCACTCGGCCACCTGTCCATCGGCTTGCCGATATCGCGCGAAACGCGACGGGCTTCGGCGGGCTGAGCCGCCGGGAGGCGCCCCTTTGGCGAAGCGGCGCTTGCCTGTCAATGGGGCCGCTGGCACAGGGCCTGCCAAGACATGGAAGGATTACCCGCAATGGCCAAACCCGAACGCAAGCGAGCCCTTCGCGGCCGCGCCGGACGCATGAAGGGCGGGCGCGGCAGTGGGCGCGCAAGCACGGGACAGGTGCGCCTGTGGGGCCATCACGCGGTCGAAGCCGCGTTGATGAACCCCGCGCGCCGCCACCACAAATTATGGGCCACGCGCGAGGCGATCGCCGAGCTCGATGGCGAATTGCCGCAAGATTTCGTCGTGGAATATGCGGCCCCTTCCGATCTCGACCGGCTGGTGTCGCGCGATGCGCCGCATCAGGGCCTGGTGCTCGACTGCGCGCCGCTCGAGGACGTGTTCCTCGACGATGTGCTCGACGGCGATGCGGCGCGTCCAATCGTGTTGCTCGACCAGGTGACCGATCCGCACAATGTCGGCGCGATCATGCGGTCGGCGGCGGCGTTCGGCGCGGCTGCAATCGTGACGCAGGACCGCCATGCTCCGCCCGAAGGGGGCGTGATCGCCAAATCGGCATCGGGCGCTCTCGAGGTGCTGCCCTGGGTGCGCGTGGTCAACCTCGCCCGTGCCCTCGACGATATCGCCGAAGCGGGATATTGGCGGCTGGGGCTGGCAGGGGAAGCGGAGACGACCTTGGCCGACGCACTTCCAGCCGGGCCGGTGGCACTGGTACTGGGCGCGGAGGGGCCCGGAATGCGCCATAATATCGGTCAGCATTGCGATGCCCTCGCCCGGTTGCCGATCGGCGAGCAGATCGAAAGCCTCAACGTGTCCAACGCCGCAGCGATCGCGCTTTACGCCATTGCGGCGCGGTAGGCACGCACGCAAACGAAAACGCCGCGCCGATCCTCGGGACCGACGCGGCGTTTCGTTTTTCAGGAAAAACAGTCTTAGTTGACCGAATCCTTAAGGCCCTTGCCAGCCTTGAACTTGGGCTGGTTCGACGCCTTGATCGTCATCGGCTCGCCGGTGCGCGGATTGCGACCGGTCGACGCCTTGCGCTTGGCGACGGAGAACGTGCCGAAGCCGACGAGACGCACTTCATCGCCATTCGACAGCGACTTGGTAATGGCATCGAACACGCCTTCCACCGCGCTCGACGCGTCGTTCTTCGACAGGCCGCTGGATTCGGCGACGGCGCTGATAAGATCGTTCTTGTTCATCGTGATGTTTCCCCCAGATGGTTTGCAAAATCGTCATGCGACGAATGGATCGGTGGTGTGGGAACCGGTGAATCGCCGGCTCGAAGGCGCGGAGAGTGAGCGCATCCAATCGGGCCTGTCAAAGCCTAATCGGCTCCAAACGCGAGGAAATCGGTCGAATCGAGCACTAAAATGGTTAACCCGGCGCAAGGGGATGCGCCGAGTTAGAAATTGCGAATTTTACGAATAGCTTGATTTTAGTGTGCGGTTCGCAACGGATTGACCTCGCCCACCGCGATCGGCTGGCTGGCGAGATCGTCGGCCTCCGTCCATTCGATGGCATCGAGTTCGCTGACGAGCGAGCGCTCGAGAACCTGGTCGACATGGCTGACGGCCACGATTTCAAGCCCTTCCTTAACATTGGCAGGGATTTCCGCGAGGTCCTTCACGTTCTCCTCCGGGATCAGAACGGTCTTGATGCCGCCGCGCAAGGCGGCGAGCAGCTTTTCCTTGAGCCCCCCGATCGCGAGAACCCGGCCGCGCAGGGTCACCTCGCCCGTCATCGCCACGTCGGGCCGCACGGCCACACCGGATAGAGTCGACACGATCGAAGTGACCATGCCGATGCCCGCGCTCGGCCCATCCTTGGGCACCGCGCCCTCGGGCAGGTGGATGTGGATGTTCTTGCGCTGGAACAGGCTCGGTTTGATCCCATAGGCAGGCGCGCGGGCCTTCACGAAGCTGAATGCCGCGGCGACGCTTTCGGTCATCACCTCGCCTAGCTTGCCGGTCGTCTTGATCTCGCCCTTGCCCGGCGTGGTGACGCTTTCGATCGAGAGCAGCTCCCCCCCAACCTCGGTCCAGGCAAGCCCCGTAACCGCGCCGATCTGCGCCTCTTCCTCGCCCATACCGTGCTTGTGGCGGCGAACGCCCGCGAAATCGGCGAGGTTTTCGGGCGTGATCGTCACGCTCGTCGTCTTGCCTTCGAGAATGCGGCGCAGGCTCTTCCGCGCCAGCTTGGCGATCTCGCGCTCGAGCGTGCGCACCCCCGCCTCGCGCGTGTAGAAGCGGATCAGGTCGCGCAGAGCCTCTTCGGTCAGCTCGAACTCGCCGTCCTTCAGGCCATGCTGCTTGATCTGCTTGTCCAGCAGATGGCGCTGCGCGATCTCGACCTTCTCGTCCTCGGTATAGCCCTCCAGCCGGATGATCTCCATCCGGTCGAGCAGCGGCTGGGGCAGGTTCAGCGAGTTCGCGGTGCAGACGAACATCACGTCCGACAGGTCGATATCGAGTTCGAGATAATGGTCCTGGAACTTCGAATTCTGTTCGGGATCGAGCACTTCGAGCAGCGCACTCGCCGGATCGCCGCGGAAATCCTGGCCAAGCTTGTCGATCTCGTCGAGCAGGAAGAGCGGATTGCTCTTGCCCGCCTTCTTGAGATTGGTGACGATCTTGCCCGGCAGCGATCCGATATAAGTGCGGCGGTGGCCGCGGATCTCGGCCTCGTCGCGCACGCCGCCGAGCGACTGCCGGATGAACTCACGCCCCGTCGCCCGCGCGATCGATTTGCCGAGGCTGGTCTTGCCCACGCCGGGAGGGCCGACGAGGCAGAGGATCGGGCCTCTAAGCTTGTTGGTGCGCGCCTGCACGGCGAGATATTCGACGATCCGGTCCTTGACCTTTTCGAGCGCGTAATGATCCGCGTCGAGCACGGCCTGCGCTTCGCCGATATCCTTCTTCAGCTTCGATTTCTTGCCCCAAGGCAGGCCCAGCAGCACGTCGAGATAATTGCGGATGACGGTCGCCTCAGCGCTCATGGGCTGCATGCCCTTGAGCTTCTTCAGTTCGCTTTCCGCCTTGGCGCGCGCTTCTTTCGACAGCTTCGTCTTCGCGATCGTTTCGGTCAGCTCGGCGATCTCGTTGATGCCGTCCTCGTCCCCGTCGCCGAGCTCGTTCTGGATCGCCTTCAGCTGTTCGTTCAAATAATATTCGCGCTGCGTTTTCTCCATCTGGCGCTTCACGCGGCCGCGGATCTTCTTCTCGACCTGGAGGACCGACAATTCGCCTTCCATGAAGGACATTACCATTTCGAGCCGCTTGAGGGGATCGTCCTCGCTCAAAAGGCTCTGCTTGTCGGAAACCTTGGCGGCAACCGCACCCGCGATGGCGTCGGCCAACTCGCCCGCATCGTCTATCTCGCCCAGCTCGTCGCCCGCGCCCTCGCCGAGCTTCTTATTAAGTTTGGCATATTCGCCAAACTGCTCGATCACCTGGCGCATGGTTGCGGTGACCTGGCTGCCCGAGGCAGTGCGCTCCTCGAGCATTTCGACCGAAGCGACGACGTGATCGTCCCGCACCTCGAAGCTTTCGAGCTTCGCGCGGTCGGCCCCTTCGACCAGCACACGGACCGTGCCGTCAGGCAATTTCAGCAGCTGAAGCACCCGCGCGACCACGCCGATATCGTAGAGATCCTCGCGTGCGGGATCGTCACAGCCCGGATCCAGCTGGGCGAGCAGGAAGATGTCCTTCGAACCTTCCATCGCCGCCTCGAGAGCGGCCACGGACTTGTCGCGTCCGACGAAGAGCGGGACGACCATGCCGGGAAAAACGACGATGTCACGAAGGGGGAGAAGCGGGAGTGTCTGGTTCATGCCCCGAATATGGGAAGCGCGAGAGAGGGCTGCAACGGGGGCGGTGTGGGAAGCTGTGGGGAAGCAGGTGGCGGATTGGCCGAAAGCGGAATAGCGGCTTACTGGCCAAAATCTCAATTAGCCGACGGTGTTAACGATCGTGGCGCCAATAGCAACTATCGGCGCAGTCCTCGGGTCGTCCCAGCAATAATTTCACCGATGACTCGCGATTTCCAGACAAGACCGAGCTGGGCTTCAAGGCTGTTTCCCGACGTTAGCCGTCCGGAATACACTCCCACGAACCGACTAACTGGTCCGGCGAACATACTCATACTACCGTCTTCGGTCAGGCCTGCGGTGGTGCGGTGAACTACGGGAGAGCCTGACATACCCTGTGCGGTAGCGGTGTCGATAAGAAATTTCGGTAGTCGATCAACGTCAATATCCGGTTCTGACGCAACACTCGCCCTTTTCCACACTGGTAGTTTTTCAGGACCAACTCCCATGGGAAAACCCAGAACGAAAACTTCGTCAGCAATACGCGTGACGAGTGGTTGCTGGTCTTGCTTATTAATTGGGAAAACGTGGGGTGAGATGTCAGCAGGCAGTCTCAAACACACGACATCGACGCTCTTCCTATGTATCGGGTGCTCCAGCCAAAGCGGGCCATCCTCATTTTCAATAGGAACGCAGGCAAATCCTCGTTTGTTCAAATCCTGATTTATCCAAACATCGAACTGAATTTTGTTTGGTTCAGCAAGCGTGTTGCTAAGGTGCTTGCCAGTTATCGGATTTATACCAGAAAGATTATGCCAGTTAGTTACCAGAAAACAGTCTTCACCTTCTCTCCAAAAAAAGCATGTGCCAAACGACAGAATGGTATCGTCGAACCTCATTTCGAGCCGACTCGATACTGTCGTGTAACTATCAATTGTAATACTGCTCATTGCTTATCCTATTGGACAATCAGTGAATGCAAGCGCACTAAATGCAGTGTTGATTGTATTTAAGCGACAGTCAATGGCAGTTTAAAGACGAGGGCGCGACTACAGTAACGACCGAAATTAGGCGCGGAATCCGAAATCGTCGCTTTTGAACTGCGATCAACTCACTCCCGGAACCCCGGATCGATCCGGTCGAGCTTCCTCAACAACGCCGGCCAGGCCAGCCCATCCGCGACCATGCCCATTCCGGCGGCGGGCGTCTGGCTCTGAACCTTTTCGGGGGTACCCTGCGGTGGAGTGTTCAAATTCTCGCGGCCGGCGCTCAGCATCGCGACCTGGGCTTCGCAGGCGCGCTCGATGAAATAGAGGCGCAGGAAGCACTGGCCGACCGTCTTGCCGATCGCCAGCGTGCCGTGATTGCGCAGGATCATCGCGTGCTTGTCGCCCATGTCCTCGACCAGCCGCTCGCGCTCTTCGAGGTCGGTCGCGATGCCTTCATAGTCGTGATAGGCGATGTCGTGGCGCGCGATCATGCCCGTCTGGGTATGCTCCAGCAGTCCGAATTCCATCGCGCTGACCGCCTGCCCGTTCGGCGTGTGCAGATGCATTACCGCCGCTGCATCCTCGCAGTTCATGTGCAGTGCAGAATGGATGGTGAACCCCGCCGGATTGACTGGGTGGCTGGTCCTGAGAACCGGCTGCCCGTCGACATCGATCTTGACCAAGGACGAGGCGGTGATCTCCTCGAACATCATGTCGTAGGGATTGATGAGGAAGTGATGTTCCGGCCCCGGAATGCGCGCGGACAGATGCGTGAAGATCAGATCGTCCCAGCCGTAAAGCGCCACCAGGCGATAAGCCGCGGCGAGATCGACGCGGACCGCCCATTCCTCGTCCGAGACCTGCGCCCGTACGTCGCTATCATTGCCGACCGCGTTGTCGTTCATCACCGTAGCCATCCGATCTCTCCTTTACGGGTCAGCTTATCACGAACCGGGCGACGAGGCCATCAGACCGAAAGACCGTCGTGCCGGCGTTTGTCGAACGTGTAGAAACAGCTGAAGGTAAACCGCTCGCCCGCCGTGATTTTCTCCACCCCGTGGAGGTAATCCGCGGTAGAGGGGAAATAGGCGAGCAGGCCCGGCTTCAATTCCGGGCGCAGGCCCAGTTTCGGGAAGTGGATCGCCCCGCCCCCATACTCGTCGTTGAGGTAGATGATCGAGGCGAAGGCGCGCCAGGGGAACTGGTTGGGGCTCCCATCCGGCTCCTCGCAATCGGCGTGCGCGGCCTGATCGTCGCCGACGCGCCAGCGCACCAGCTGGAGCGTATCGGCATAGATCGGATCGGCTATGCCGTAATCCGCCGCAATATGCCTGGCGGTGCGGCGCCTGATCTTTTCCATCAGCTTCAAGATCTTCGGCGGCATGGAGCGCGGATTGATCATCCGCCCGTGCCACACGTCATTTTTCGGCAGATAGGTCTCCCACGGCGCATCGGGCGCGCGGGCGAAGTGCAGCAATTGCTTGCGCTCTGCCTCGCTCAGAAAATCGTATGCGAGGCCGACATCCTTCCCGTTCAGCGTGCGCGCGTGGCGGAATGTCTGTGCGACCGGCATGCGCGGTCCCGTGCCCAGACCGGGCATGGCCATGCCACCGATCGGAGGCTTCGCGCCCGCGCCGGTGCCATTCGGATTGTGGTTGAAAATCGACATGGCGCCCTCCCGATCGCGTATCGTTCCAGTTTCCTCAGGTGCGGGATCAGCCCATTCCGGGCAGATTGAAGCCCGGCGGCAGGCCCATGCCCGACTGCAATTGCGCCATTTCCTCGCCCGCGCGGCGATCCGCCTTGTCGCGCGCATCGTTGAAGGCGGCGGTGACCAGATCTTCGAGCATCTGCTTCTCGTCGAGATTCATCAGGCTGTCGTCGATCGCGACGCCGAGGATGCGGCCGCGCGCGGTGGCGCGGACCTTGACCATGCCGCCACCGGCATTGCCTTCGACCTCGATTGTGTCGAGCTTGGCCTGCGCCTCGCCCATCTGGTTCTGGATCGTCTCGGCGGCCTTCTGGGCGGCGGCCATCATTTCTTCCATCGACTTCATGCTTCGCGTCTCCAATCGCGCCGGGGGGACGGCGTCTGTCTTTCTTCCAGGATTTCGGCATCGGGAAAGGCAGCGAATGCAGCCTTCACCAGCGGATGTTCGCGCGCCTCGCGCTGGGCGTCAGCGGCGGCATCCTGTTCGCGTTCGATCACCGAGGGCGATCCGCCTTCCGGCGCTTCCTCGATCTGCCAGCGTTCGCCGGTCGCGAGATGTAGGGCTTCGCGCAATTGCGGGCCGATATCGTCCCGGTAGCGCGCATCGCGGCTGTATCTCAGCAGCCCGCTTTCGACCGCGATCGGGCGGATCTGCAATTTCATCGTGCTGGCGGCGAGATGCTGCCCCGCATCCTCCACCTTCGCAATCAGGTCGAGCCAGTCGAGCGCCCTGGCTGCGGGCGCCGCTGTATCGGCAGCGCTCTCGGACGGCGCGGACACGGCAGGAGTATTCGCCGCCGCATCCGCGATGATCTGCGCCAGCCGTCCTGGATCGGGCAGGTCGTTGGCGTGGAGCGTGCGCAGCAGCGCCATGCGCAGGGAAACGAGCGGGTCGGGCGCCTGCCGCACCTCTTCATGTCCCTTGAGCAGCAATTGCCACAGGCGGTGAAGGCGGCCCGCGGGTATCGCTTCCGCCCAGGCGGCGAGTTGCGCGCGTTCGTCTGCGCTCGGCGCATCGGGTTCGGCGCCGGAAACCTGCGCTACGGTAATCCGATGAACGATATCCATCAGCGCCCGCATCATCGACAGCGGCTCGACGCCGAGCGCGTACTGCTCGTCAACACCGGCCAATAACGGTTTCGCCTGCCCTTCGAGCAAATGGCCGAGCAGCCGCCGCTGCGCACCCTTGTCGGCGAGACCGAGCATGGACTGCACGCGCTCCGCCGTCACCACGCTGCCCGATCCCTCGCCAGCCGGATCATCCGCACCCATATCGGCATGGGCGATCGCTTGATCGAGGATCGAGAGCCCGTCGCGCACCGAGCCTTCGGCCGCATTGGCGACGATGGCGAGCGCCTCGTCCTCCGCCTCGACATCTTCCTTGCGGCAGATTTCGGCGAAATGCTCTTTCAGCAGGTTGGCGGGAATGCGCCTCAAATCGAAGCGCTGGGTGCGGCTGAGCACCGTCACCGGTAGTTTGTCGACCTCAGTCGTAGCGAACAGGAATTTCACATGCGCGGGTGGCTCTTCCAGCGTCTTCAGCAGCGCATTGAAGGCGTTGCGGCTCAGCATGTGGACTTCGTCGATGATGTAGATCTTGTAGCGTGCCGACACTGCGGAATAGCGCACCGCCTCGATGATCTCGCGCACGTCGTCGACGCCGGTATGGCTGGCGGCGTCCATCTCGATCACGTCGATATGGCGGCCTTCCGCGATGGCGACACACGGTTCGCACACGCCGCACGGATCGATCGTCGGGCCGCCCTGCCCATCCGGCCCGATGCAGTTCAGCGCCTTGGCGATCAGGCGCGCGGTCGAGGTCTTGCCCACCCCGCGCACGCCGGTCATCAGGAAGGCATGGGCCAGCCGGTCGCGCGCGATCGCATTGGCGAGCGTGCGGACCATCGGTTCCTGCCCGATCAGTTCGGAAAAGGTCTGGGGCCGGTATTTGCGCGCGAGCACGCGATAGGGTTGCGCCGGGTCGGGCGCCATGGGCTGCGCTGGCGGAGTATCGGCGCGGGGCTCGGACGGCGAAGCACTGGCCGGCGGAGAATTGGGCATCGGAGAATTGGGCGGCGGAGCATCGGTCGGTTCCGGCGCAGCACCGAACATCGATCCCTGGCCAGCCTCCTCGAGCTCGGCGGCGCTGGGCGCGTTATCGTCCGAAGCGTCGTCCGCTCCGGTCTCCCACGGGAGGCCGTCTGAAGTGTCCGGTGAATCACCCATGCCCATTAGGTAGGGCCTGATGCCCCGCTTGTCATGCGGCGCGTGTCATTTTGCGCTTGGGCAAAAAGTGAGTGAAAAAGGAGCCGAGCGACCCGCTGCCATCTACCTGGGCTGCTTCCTTCCGGACCTGACCCGGTGAGCAGACGCGAACGTCCACCCGACTCCCGGGCGGCCATATGGCTGTGGTGGCGATGATTTGCAAGCGCCGCGCGGAGTGTACGAGGCCGCGCGTTCCGTCCCTAGCGGAAATTATCCGCGTAAGCCTGCAATTTCAGCGTCTTGGGCGGCGTCGCATGGACACGCGCGGGGATGCCGTATTTCTCGGCATAGGCCTTCGCCTCGTCCTTGGAGGGGAATTTCAGCTGGATCTGCGCCTGCGTGTCTCCGCTGCCCGTCCACCCCATCAAGGGATCGGCGCGGCGCGCTTCGGACTGTTCGAATTCGAGCACCCACTCATCGACGCGTGCCTTGCCGGACTGCATCGCCGATTTCGGTCGCTGATAGATACGTGCGGTCATGATCGAGAGTCCTTATTGAGTCCCTCAAACGCCGGGCGGCGGGCATCCGCCCGCCTTGGCTTCGCGGCAGAAGCCGCGGCGCGCGGTCGCGCTTGCGGGACGCTGAAGCGTCCCGAATCTCCTAATTCAGCTGTTGCCTCTTGAAAAGGCGTTCTTCGTCTTGAGGCTCGGCGCTTCCTTCCATGGCTCGTCCGGCCAGCGATGCTTGGGATAGCGGCCCTTCATTTCCTTCTTCACCTGCGCCCAGCTGCCACGCCAGAACCCGGCCAAGTCGCGCGTCGCCTGGATCGGACGTCCGGCGGGGCTCGTCAGCTTGAGCAGCAGCGGCGTGCCGCCCTGTTCGGGCCCGACCATCGGATGCCGTTCGAGCCCGAACAACGCCTGCACCCGGACCTCCACGCTCGGCGCATCGTCGCCGGTATAGTCGATCGGATGATGCGTCCCCGCGGGCGAAACGAATTCGCGCGGCGTGATCCGGTCGAGGCGCTGGCGCGTGTCCCAATCGAGTAGATTCAGGACTGCCTCGACCAATTTGCTTTTCGCCACGCCGAGATCGCGGCGGCCAGCAAGCAGAGGCGCAAGCCAGAGATCGGCGCTCTCCGCCAGAGCGTCCTTCGAAAGAGCATCGATCCCGGCATGGCGCGCCCGCGCCAGCAGCGCCTCAGGCAGGATCGTCCCCAGCCTATCCCGAGCCTTATCCACAAGCATGTCCACAATCGCCGCAGGATCGGGACTGGGATCGGGCCCACTCGCCAATTTGATCGCGCCAAGCCGCCGCTCCAGCCGGGCTTCGACCCGCTGTTCCTCCTCGTTCCAGTTGAGCACCGAGGTGCGCTCGATCAGATCGGGGAACTGCGCTTCGATATCGGCCAGCTCCAATTGCGCCGCCGAAGTGATCCGCGCGCCTCTGGCCTGCCCCTGCGCATCGGCGACTATCAGCCATTCCGCGCGCGCCAAGGGCGAGGCTGGGTCGAGCACGAAGCCCCGGCCGCCCGCCGCGATCCAGTGTTCGCCCGACGCATCGCGGCGCCTCGCGATGAAATCGGGGCGGGCCGCGGCGAGGAAGATCGCCGGATTGTCGGCGCCCGCGATTGATCTATCCGGCTCGCCTTCCTCTCCGATCAATTTCCTCGCGCGCTCGGCCCAACCCTTCGCCAATGTCCGGCTCGCCTGCGCCCGAGGAATCCTGTCGCTGCGCCAGCGGGAAAGGCGCGCGGCCAGATCCTCGCCGCGCCCGCCAAGGCCGCGCTCCTGCGTCAGCAGCAGCAATTCGGCAGCTTCCCGTGACTGCCCGGCCCTGGCGCCATAAAGCACCGCCGCTGCGCCTTCGGGATCGAGCGGCATGGCGGCCAGCCGCGATCCGAATTCGGTGATCCGTCCCTCGACGTCGAGCGCGCCCAGCTTCTCCAAGCGTTTCCGCGCGGAAGCGAGCGAAGCCTCGGGCGGCGGATCGAGCCAGCGCAGGTCGAGTGGGTCGCTGCCCCATTGAGCGATCTTGAGGACAAGCGGCGCGAGATCGGCGGTTACGATCTCGGGCGCATCGTATGGCGGTCGTCCCTTGTGACCGCCCTCCTCCCACAAGCGATACGCGGTTCCCGGGCCCTGACGCGCCGCCCTTCCCGCGCGTTGGGCGGCAGCGGCCTGGCTGGCGCGAGACGTGACCAGATGCGTCGTACCCGCCGCGCGATCGAATTCCGCCCGGCGCGACAGCCCGCTATCGATAACGATCGACACGCCGTCGAGAGTCAGGGAGGTCTCCGCGATGGCGGTCGCGAGAACGATGCGGCGCCTGCCTTCGGGATCGCGCCGGACGGCCGCGCGCTGGCCAGCGGGTTCGACCTGACCGTGCAAGGGGAGGACAAGCGCGCCGGGCAGGCGCGCCTCGACCCGCTCGCGCACGCGCTCGATCTCGCCGACGCCGGGAAGGAAGGCGAGGATGTCGCCCGCCCGATCGCGCCAGGCGACTGCGATCGCATCCGCCACCGCATCCTCGATCCGTTGCTGCGGCGAACTGCCCAACCATGCGATCTCGAGCGGAAAGGCGCGCCCTTCGCTTTCGATCACCGGGGCATTCGCCGCAAGGAGGCGCGCGAACCGGCTCCCGTCGATCGTCGCCGACATGACAAGAATGCGCAGATCCTCGCGCAGCACCGACTGACTTTCCAGCGCGAGCGCGAGGCCGAGATCGCTGTCGAGATGGCGCTCATGCGCTTCGTCGAAAAGGACCGCCGAAACGCCGGCCAATTCGGGATCGTCGAGGATGCGATTGACGAAGATCGCCTCGGTGACGACGAGGATGCGGGTCCTCGCGGATGTCTTGCTGTCGAGCCGGGTCAGATAGCCTACCGTCTCGCCCGGCTTCTCCCCGAACTGCGCCGCCATCCGCTCCGCCGCCGCACGCGCGGCGACGCGCCTCGGGCTGGTGAGGATGATCTGGCCTTCGCACCAGCTCTCCTCGATCAAAGCAGGCGCCACGGCGGTCGTCTTGCCCGCGCCCGGCGGCGCGACGAGGACGGCGCTGCTATGCTCGCGCAGTGCGCTGCGAAGATCGGGGAGGACGGTCTCGATGGGCAGGTCGGTAGGCATCGGCCCGCGCCGCTCCTGTCGCGTCAATAGCCCCGCGCGACGGCGAACCGCGCCGCTTCCACCATGGCCTGCCGCGCCTTGCCATCGGGGAAGATCGCCAGCGCATCAACCGCACGCTGGGCGAAATGACGCGCCCGTTCCCGAGTGTCGGACAGGGCATCATGCCGGGCGATCAGTGCGCACGCATGATCGAGGTCGGCATCGCTACTGCGGTGGCCGAGGATCGCATCGCGCCAGAAAGCCCGCTCTTCTTCGTTTCCGCGCGCATAGGCGAGGATGACAGGGAGCGTCATCTTGCCCTCGCGGAAATCGTCGCCGCGATCCTTGCCCATCGCGGCGGCATCCGAATCGTAATCGATCGCATCGTCGACCAGCTGGAAGGCGACGCCCAGATTGCGGCCATATTCGTCGAGCGCCTGCTCCTTTGCCTCGTCGCATTCGGCGACGACCGCCGCGATCCGGGCGGCGGCGGCGAAGAGCGCGGCCGTCTTGGCGCGAATGATGCCGAGATAGCGCTGTTCGCTGGTGTCGATGCGGCGTTGCGCGGTGAGCTGATCGACCTCGCCTTCCGCGATGATTGCGCTGGCACCGGAGAGGATCTTGAGCACCTTGAGCGATCCGTCCTCCGTCATCAGCTCGAAGCTGCGACTGAACAGGAAATCGCCCACCAGAACCGTCGCAGGATTGCCGAAGATGATGTTCGCGGCGGTCTTGCCCCGCCGCATCTCGCTTCCGTCGACGACATCGTCGTGCAGCAGCGTGGCGGTGTGGATGAATTCGACCGCCGCGGCCAGCTTGTGATGGCGGCTGCCCTGATAGCCCACCAGCTCCGCACCGGCGAGCGTGAGCATGGGGCGAAGGCGCTTGCCCCCGCCGGAGATCAGATGCCCCGCTAGGGCCGGGATCAGGGGAATCTCGCTCTGCATCCGGGCGAGGATGACCGAATTGACCGCGTTCATACCCTGCGCGGTCAAGGCCAGCATGGGATCGAGCGAGGGGTCCGATCGATGATCGTGGAGGGGAATGATATCAGCGCTCATCTGCGACCGGCAATGGGGAGGCGGACCGGGCTTGGCAAGTGCACATTTATTGCTAGCTTGCCGCAATGGCCCGCGAAACGCCCTCTGCTCGCCCGATATCGGCGCAGTCTCCTACCGATGACGCGGTGCTGGCGGGCTATCGCAAGAGCATCGACAATATCGATGCCGCGCTGATCCACATGCTCGCCGAACGGTTCCGCATCACCCAGGCAGTCGGGGCCTACAAGGCGAAAGCCGCTCTCCCGCCCGCCGATCCGGGCCGCGAACACGCCCAGATCGCGCGCCTCCGCGCGCTTGCGCAGGATGCCGAGCTCGACCCCGAATTCAGCGAGAAATTCCTGCGCTTCATCATCGATGAGGTGATCCGGCATCACGAGAAGGCCCGCGCGAAGGGCTGAAAACCGCTCTCGCTCGCTGAAATGTGACCAAAATGCAGCACCACGGCGCGGGCGACGAAAAAGCGCTCCTAGAAGCGCATGTACGGCTTGAAACGCTGAGCCCGTCCCCATAGGAACCGGCTTCGCAATTCGCTCAAGGGGAATAACAATGAAATTTGGCAAGACCGCTCTGGTTGCTTCGGCTGCCAGCCTCGCCGTCGCTCCGATCGCCGCCCAGGCGGCCGATCGCGCTGCCGCTCCGGTTGCCGGGGAATCCGAACTGGCCGGCAATGCCGGTGGCATTCTCGCGATCTTCGGCGTTCTCGCGATCGCCACCTTCATCTTCGCTTCGGGCGATGACGAGCCCGTCAGCCCGTAAGGATTACAGCTTTCGATAGCTAGGAACGGGGTCGGTTTTCCGGCCCCGTTTTCGTTTGGGCTGGTTTCTCGGATCGAGGTGACCAACGAGGTGGCGAACGAATCCTCGCCTGCCAGGCTCAGAAGATACCTTCTCCGGCGCGCGGCAATTCCAGCCGGACCAGCAAGCCGCCCAGATCCTCGCTCTCCGCCAGCGAGACCGTCCCGCCGTAGATTTCCGCCACGTCGCGCACGATCGCCAGGCCCAGGCCGGTACCCGGCTTGCCCGTGTCGAGCCGCGCCCCGCGATCGAAGATGCGCGGCCATTCCTCTTCGGGAATGCCCATCCCGTCATCCTCGATCCAGATCACGCAATGGGGGGACAGCGGCTCGGCATCGACGGTCACGAACACGCTTCCCCCGCCGTACTTTGCGGCGTTCTCGATAAGATTGCCAAGAATTTCATCGAGGTCCTGCCGCTCCATGGCGGCAATCGCGTCCTTGTTGCCGTCGAGATCGAAACGCGTGCGCTCGTAGATGCGAGTCACCGCGCGAAGCACGCTTTCCACGCTCGGCCAGATTTCGGCGCGCGAATGACCGCTGGCGCGCCGCCCCACCGCGCGGGCGCGGGCGAGATGGTGTTCGACATGGCGCTGCATGGTCTTGGTCTCGCGACAGACGAGGTCGGACAGCTTGGGATCGTGCGCGGTCGCGGCATTCGTCAGCACGGTTAGCGGGGTCTTGAGCGCATGTGCGAGATTGCCCGCATGGGTGCGCGCCTCTTCGGCCTGCCGCTCCGAATGAGCGAGCAGGGCGTTGACTTCCTCGACCAGCGGCTGGACTTCCAGCGGAAGCGGCTCGTCGATCCGGTTCGCGCCCGCGCTGCGCATGTCCTGGATCGCGGCCCGCACCCGGCGCAGCGGGCTGAGGCCGATCCAGTTCTGAAGCACTGCAAGCGCGAACAGACCCAGGCCGAGCAGCGCGAAGCTCCAGACGAGGATCGCGCGGATGCGGGTGATCTGGTCGTCCAGTTGCTGCCGTGCGGAGGCGACCGCGAAGGTCCAGCGCGCGTCGCTATCGGGAAGAATGACCGTGCGCTGGGCGATGCGCAGCGGCTCGTCGGCGAATTGCTGGCTGTCGTAGAAGCGCGGATCGAAATTGTCCGCGTCGCGCCGGATTTCCAGCGTGTTGTCCCACAACGATCGCGACGGATAGCCTTCCTTACCCGGCGCGCTGATCTGGTAATACAGCCCGCTATTGGGTTCGAGGAACCGCGGCTCCCCCAGCACGCGGTTGAAATAGACCTCGCCATCGAGGTCTATTTCCGCCGTCACGATCATGGCGTTCAAAAGGTATTCGAGCTGATCGTCGAAATTGCGCTCGACCAGATTGGTCAGCGTCCTGTCCAGTGCAAAGCCGCCCGCCAGCAGCAGGATGGCGATCCAGCCCGCCGCGATCGCCATCATGCGGCGTGCGAGGCTGCCTTCGACCTTCGTGCCCTTGGCGCCCGCCTGCTCCAGCGTCACCGCATCGGCACCGCCTGTGTTTGCAGGCGGCCCGGAAACGGGCGCGGCGTCAGGCGCGCGGCTGGTCGGCGGGATCGTCGAGCGAGTAGCCAAGGCCGCGGATCGTGGTGATGACATCCGCGCCGAGCTTCTTGCGGATGCGGGTTACGAAGACCTCGATCGTGTTCGAATCGCGGTCGAAATCCTGATCGTAGATATGTTCGATCAGTTCGGTGCGGCTGACCACCTTGCCCTTGTGGTGCATCAGATAGCTCAGCAGCTTGTATTCCTGCGCGGTCAGCTTGACCGGCTCGCCCTTCAGCGTGACCCGGCCCGAGCGCGTGTCGAGACGCACGTCGCCTGCCGTCAGTTCGGCGCTGGTATTGCCCGATGCGCGCCGGATCAGTGCCCGCAGGCGAGCGATCAGTTCCTCGGTCTGGAACGGCTTGGCGAGATAATCGTCGGCGCCCGCATCCAACCCTGCGACCTTGTCGCTCCAGCTGTCGCGCGCGGTCAGCACCAGAACCGGGAAGCCCCGCCCTTCCCTGCGCCACATGCCGAGCACGGTCAGCCCATCGATTTCGGGCAGGCCGAGATCGAGGATCACGGCGTCGTAATCCTCGGTACTGCCGAGGAAATGTCCGTCCTCGCCATCGGTGGACAGGTCCACCGCATAGCCGTTCTGCTCCAATGTCGATTTGAGCTGCTGGCCGAGCGTGGGCTCGTCCTCGACGATCAGAATCCTCATTATATCTTGGTCCCCGGTTGCGCGGTTGCGGCCCATCGGCCGCCTGTCGCCGTGATGTCGTTCATGTACATGAACACGTCAAGCAGCCGACAGTTTCGCGGCCATCGAGGGAAAGCGGGATTTTCAGTCGCTGCGCCCGAGCACGCGTCCCGTCCGCGCATCGACATCGACGAACAGGACACGCCCGTCGCGGATGAATTTCAGGCGATAGGCCATGGCGGTGGAATCGTATGCCGGGCCGAGATATTCGGCGCCGCGCATCGTCGGCACGATCCGCGCTTCGATATCGCGGAGCGAGACGAGATTGCCGGCCCGCATTTCCTTGCGCGCCTCGCCCTGCTCCCCACGGGCCTGCGCGGCCAGGGGAGCCGCCGGTATCGACAATGCGAGGGCGAGGCAGGAGACGATCAGGCTTTTCATGACGCCTTCCTGCCTAGTGCGAGGGCATTGAACAAGGTGTGAATGCGCCGCGTCGCCCCGTTTGGAATCAACGGGTCAGTTCGTATTTCACCGTCATCGTGACCTGCGTGCCGACCTGGCCGGGCCTGGTCGGGGTCGAGATCCGGCTCCCGGTCACAACGATCGCCTGCGGCGCGCGATCGTACATCGGTTGCTGGAAACCCATCTGCTCCTCTACGGCGAGCAGGCGGACACCGCTATAGCCGGCCATGCGGGCGTATTCCTCGGCCTGTGCCTGGGCCTTGGCGAAGGCGGCCTTGCGGGCCTGCGCCTTTTGCGGCTCGTCGTTCACGATTTCCCAATTGGGACCGCTGAGATTGTTGGCACCGGCGGCCACCAGCGCATCGAGCACCGGCCCGATCCGGTCGAGATCGCGCAGATCGACAGTCACGCGGTTGGTCGCTTCGTACCCGATGAATTCGGGCGGCTGATTCTGGCGATGATTATATTGCGGGTTCAGCGTAATGCCCGCCGTCTGCACGCGATCTTCGGGAATGCCGAGCGAATCCATGCGCTTGAGCACCCGGTCCATTTCGACCGCATTCTGCTGCATCGCCGCGACGGCGGTCTGCGCCCGCGTGGTGACGCCCGCGCTGATCGTCGCCTTGTCGGGATCGCCCAGAATCTGCTGCGACACCTGCAGTTCCACCACCGGTCCGGTCGCGGCGATCGAGACTTCGGCGGCATTCGCCGGGAATGCGACCACGGCGGGCGCCAGCGCAGCGGCAGCGAGCGAGAGGGCGAAACGTTGCATGAGCGATACTCCAATCGGTGTGTTGGTGTGGCGAATGCCCATGACGCGCTTACGCCCCGCTGAACCGATGGGTTCCGCGATCGGGGCGCGATAGGTACCAAATTTGCAAGCCTATCGAGGCCCACAGCGGTCTTGCCGATCACCGCGCCCGCGCCTACCTGCCGCGCTCCATGGCACAACCTCCGATCCTCAGCTGGGAAGGTCTCGGCCTGCAACAGGGCGGCCGCTGGCTGTTCGGCGGGCCGGATCAAGACCCCATCGACCTGCATATCGGCGCGCGCGACCGCCTGGCGCTGATCGGGCGCAACGGGGTCGGCAAGACCACGCTGTTCCGGCTGATCGAGGACCGGATCGAAGCCGATCGGGGCCTGCGCAAAGTGAAGCCCGGCACGCGCATCGTGGTGCTGGAGCAGGAGCCCGATCTTTCGGGTCACGCAACTCTGATGGACTGGGCGCTCACGGGCGAAAACCCGCCGGAGGAGCACGAGGTCGAGGCGATCGCGGGTCAGCTCGGCATCGATATGGCGACGCCGACCAAGGGCGCCAGCGGGGGCGAAAAGCGGCGCGCCGCCATCGCCCGCGCGCTGGCGCAGGACCCGGACCTGCTCTTGATGGACGAACCGACCAACCATCTCGATCTCGCCGCGATCGACTGGCTGGAAGGCTGGCTCGACCGCTACAAGGGCGCCTTCGTCGTCATCAGCCACGACCGGACCTTCCTCAAACGCCTGACCCGCGCGACCCTGTGGCTCGATCGGGGAACGATGCGGCGCAAGGAGGTCGGCTTCGGCGGGTACGAGGCGTGGGAAGAACAGGTCTATGCCGAAGAAGCGCGCGCGGCGGAAAAACTGGACGCGAAGCTGAAGCTGGAAGCCCACTGGCTCGAACGCGGCGTCACTGCGCGGCGCAAGCGCAATCAGGGGCGGCTCGAGAAACTCCACCAGATGCGGGCCCAGCGCGCGTCCATGATCTCGGCTGGCGGCACTGCCAAGCTGAAGCTTGCCACGGAAGAGGACTTCAAGAGCAAGTCCGTCATCGTCGCGGATGCGATCTCGAAGACCTATGGCGATCGCACGATCATCAAGCCGTTCAGCCTGCGCATCCAGCGCGGCGACCGGATCGGGATCGTGGGTTCCAACGGCGCGGGCAAGACGACGCTCTTGAAAATGCTGACGGGGGAACTCGCCCCGGATACCGGCAGCGTCGATATCTCGAACAAGCTGACCGGCGTGATGATCGACCAGCAGCGCGCGCTCCTATCCCCCGACAAGACGGTGCGCCAGGTGCTGGCCGAAGGCGGAGACTGGATCGACGTGCAGGGCCATCGCAAGCACGTCCAGGCGCATCTCAAGGACTTTCTGTTCGATCCCAAGATCGTGGATACCAAGGTCGGAATCCTCTCGGGCGGCGAGCGCAGCCGCCTACTGCTCGCGCGCGAATTCGCCAAGGCCTCGAACCTGCTCGTGCTGGACGAGCCGACCAACGATCTCGACCTTGAAACGCTCGACCTGTTGCAGGAGGTAATCGCCGATTACGAAGGCACGGTCCTGCTCGTCAGCCATGATCGCGACTTTCTCGACCGGACCGTGACGCTAACGCTCGGCCTCGACGGGAGCGGCAAGGTGGATGTCGTGGCGGGCGGATACGAGGATTGGGAGCGCAAGCGCACCGAAAGTTCGGCCCCGTCGCGCAATCCCGCTTCCAAGGCGAACGGCGCATCGCCCGCGCCCGCCCCGCCGCCGCCCAGATCGACCAAGCTCAGCTACAAGGACCAGCGCGATTACGAGCTGCTTCCCGCCCGGATCGAAGAGCTGGAAGCTGCGATCGCGAAGGGCGAGACGATCCTGGCCGACCCCGGCCTCTACACCGCCGACCCACAAAAATTCGCGACGATCTCCAAGGGGCTGGAAAATGCGCGGGCGGAAAAAGATGCGGCGGAAGAGCGCTGGCTGGAACTGGCCGAACTGATCGAAGGGTGAGCCCGGAGGAGGAGAAGGCTGCGGAACTCGCGCGGCGCATCGCCGGCTGCCGGGTCTGCGCCGCCCACCTGCCCCATGGCGTCAGGCCCGTGACCAGCTTCTCGCCGAGCGCGAAACTGCTCATCATCGGACAGGCGCCAGGATCGAAAGTGCATCTGAGCGGCATTCCCTGGGACGACAAAAGCGGCGACCGGTTGCGCGAATGGACCGGGCTGGATCGCGACACGATGTACGACCCCACACAGGTGGCGCTGGTGCCGATGGGGTTCTGCTACCCCGGAAAGGCGAGCGGCGGGGACAAGCCGCCCCGCCGCGAATGCGCACCGCTCTGGCACGATGAGGTGCTTTCCATACTGCCCAAGGATCTCCTGACTCTGCTCGTCGGCAGCTATGCGCAGTCTTACTACCTGCCCGCGACGCGCTCTCTGTCGATGACCGAGCGAGTACGCAGCTTCCGAAATTTCCTGCCCGATATCTTGCCCCTGCCGCACCCGGCCTGGCGCTCAACACTATGGATGCGACAGAACCCCTGGTTCGAGGCCGAGGTCCTGCCGCTCCTGCGCAAACGCGTTGCGGCGACCCTCGCCTAGATAAGCCCTTCCGCCTCCATCGCCTGCTTCACCGCCGGGCGTTCCTTGTTGCGCGCGCGGAAGGTTTTCAGCGCCTCCGGCAGTTCGATGCCGAACTTGTCGGCCCAGAGCAGCGTGACGAAGAGATAATTGTCGGCGACGGTCGCGCGGTCGCCGACGAGCCATTCGCCGCCATCCATGAGCGTCTCGGTCAGGCGGTATTTCCCGGCGAGGTTCTCCTTCGCCTTCGCCTGGCGATCATCGCTGTCGCCGCCGAAGAGCGGGTGATATCCGCCATGGATCTCGGTTCCGATGAAGCCAGTCCATTCGAGCATCCTGTATCGGTCGGCCCCTGACGGCGCCGCATCGCCTCGGTCGGCAAGATAGGTGAGGACGGCGGGGTTCCCGGTCAGGAAGCCGATATCGTCGTTCTCGATCGCCGGGACGTAGCCGCGCGGACTGATCGCGTAGAAATCATCGCCCTTCTCGGTCTCGTGCTTCGACAGATCGACTTTTACGGCCTCATGTTCGATGCCCTCCTCGATCAAAGCGATATGGCTGGCGAGGCTGCAGGCGCCGGGCGAATAATAGAGCTTCATGAGATGGTCCTTCCAATCGAATATGTCCTTTGGAAACGGGGCCGATCGCGGATGGGTCCGGCCAGGCTACAGGCGATAGAACCCCGCCACCCGGTCGAGCGCGATGCCGAGCACCAGTTTGCCCGAACGGGCCGGCCAGCTGAGCGCCTTTTCCGCATTTGGCAGGCTTTCGCAGGCGCAGACGACGCGCCACAAGACATCCGAAAGCCCCCTTCCCGCTTCGCGCATGGCGCCGTCGAAGCGCTCCTTGGCGGCGATCTGACGCTCGCCCGGCGTCAGGTCCGCGCCACCCGGCCCGCCAACCACGCGCATGGGGTCCCAGCGCATCGTGACCGAGGGCGCGAGCTGCGCGCGCTCGTAATCCATGCGCAACCGTTCGCCCGCATCGAACTGGCGATCGTCAAGATGGCCGCGCGCATGCAACCAGCTCAGGGGCGATTCGGCGAGATTGACCGTGACCGAACTCTTTCGCTTCGCGACCCCGGACCCGCGCCGAGGACCTTCCTCCGTCAATTCGCGCTCGACCAATTCCCGCTTCATGCTCGCCTCCGACTCGCCTTACGTTGCCGCCTGAAAGCACCCTTGCAAAATGGTGATGCCTGTAGGAAAGAGAAAACCGATCTGGTTATTTTTGGAGCCATCCCCGTGATCAATCGCATTCGCGACATTCGCAAGCAGAAGGGCATGACTCTGGCGGATCTGGCCGAAGCCTGCGATCCGCCGACGACGCCGCAGACGGTCGGTCGCCTCGAAACTGGCATGCGCAATCTGTCGATCAAATGGATGGAGCGGATCGGACAGGCCCTGGGGGTGGAACCCGAGCTGCTGGTCCGCTCGGAAACTGCGGGCCATCCCCAATTGATCGCCACACTGGCGGCGCAGGGGGCTGAGGCTCTTACCTCGCCGCGCGATGCCATCCTCGCCACCGACCTTTCGGGTGACGGCGCATTGGTGGTGATGAGCATCGACTATCCGCACGGCGAATACCGCCCCGGCGACCAGCTCTGGCTGCGCCAGCTTGCGCCCGATCAGGCGGGCCGCGCGATCAATCGCGACGTCCTCGTGCCGCGACGGGCGGGCCGCTTCGCGTTCGGGCGGCTGATCGATCGGCAGGGCGATATGGTCGGCGTGTTGCCGCCCGGGCACGGTCAGAAGCAGGAAGTGGTGAAGGACCCGCCCTGGATCGCGGTCGCCGAAATGCTGGTTAGGAAGCTCTGAGCGTGCCGCGCGTCCTGTCGCTTTCCACACTTTATCCGAATGAAGCCAATCCGCGCTTCGGCACGTTCGTGGCCCGTTCGCTGGAAGCGCTGCAACGCGAAACCGATTGGGAGGTGACCGTCGTCAATCCGATCGGCCTGCCCCCGCTTCCCAGGCGCCTGCTTCCTGCACGGTATCGCGCCCTTGCCGAAGCCGCGCATGACGGAGCGGAAAATGGCGTTTTCGTCCACCGACCGCGCTTCGCGCTGCTCCCGGCGATCGGCGGGCGCTTCAATCCCGCCGCCATCGCTCGCGCGGTCCTCCCTCTGGTGCGCGAATTGCATCGCAAGACCCCGTTCGATCTTGTCGACGCGCAGTTCTTCTATCCCGACGGCCCCGCCGCCGCCCGCATCGCACAGACGCTGGACCTGCCGCTCTCCATCAAGGCTCGCGGCGCCGATATTCATTACTGGGGTGGCAAATCCTACGCCCGCGCCGCGATGATCGATGCCGGAAAGCAAGCGGCGGGGCTGCTGTCGGTCTGCGAGGCGCTGGCGCAGGACATGGTCGAGCTCGGCCTGCCGCGGGAGACGATTACGATCCATTACACCGGGCTCGACCGGGACCGCTTCCGACCCTTCGATCACACCCGGCTGCGGTCACGATTGGCGGAGGAGTTCGGCATCACGATCAGCGACAGGAACCCCCTGCTCGCCACGGTGGGCGCGCTGATCCCGCGCAAGGGGCAAAGCCTGGTGGTTGAAGCGCTGGCCAGTCTGCCCGATGCGCGCCTGCTCCTCGTCGGGCAAGGTGAGGACGAAGCCGATCTTCGCACGTTCGCGCAGGAAAGGGGATTGACCGATCGCGTCTATTTCCTCGGCTCGCTCGATCACGATCTGCTTCCGCTGGTCCTGTCGGCTGCCGATGCGATGGTCTTGCCATCTAGCAGCGAAGGGCTGGCGAACGCCTGGGTGGAGGCGCTGGCCTGCGGCACGCCGCTCGTCATCACCGATGCGGGCGGCGCGCGCGAAGTTGTCGATGGACCTGACGCCGGGATCATCGTCGCGCGGAACGCCGGGGCCATCGCGGACGGGATCCAGCTGGTGCTCTCCCGCCGGTCATCTCCGCAAACCGTCGCCGCAAAGGCCGAGCGCTTCGACTGGCGCGTCAACGGGCGGACGCTCGGCGCCTATTACGACGGCATCATCCGCGCGTAGCGTGAGAACGAATGCCTGATCAGCGCCCCTCGCGCGCGAGTCGGGCCTGGCGGTCCTCGTCGCTCTCGTCGGGAACGAAGCTTGTCGACGTGACGCCCATCCACACCAGCAGCGGCGCCGCCATGTAGATCGAGCTGTAAGTGCCGACGAAGATGCCGAGCGTGATCGCCGCGACCAGGCCGAACAGGCTTTCCGGCCCGAACAGCAGCAGGGGCACCAGCGCCACCAGCAGCGTCAGCGAGGTCATTACGGTACGAGCCAGCGTCTCGTTGACCGAGAGGTCGAGCAGTTCGGGAACCGGCATCCGACGATATTTCTTCAGGTTTTCGCGGATGCGGTCGTAAACGACGATCGTATCGTTCAGCGAATAGCCGATAATGGCCAGGATCGCGGCGATGATCTGAAGGCTGAATTCGAGCTGGAACAGCGCGAACATCCCCAAGGTCAGCGACACGTCGTGGAACAGCGCGAAGAGGCCACCGACGCCGAACTGCCATTCGAAGCGGATCCAGATATAAGCGGCGACGGCGAGCATCGCGGCCACCAGCGCCCAGATCGCATCGTCGCGGAATTCGCCCGAAACCTTGCCGCTGACCGAATCCACGCCATCGATGCGCACATCGGGATGGTCTGCCTCCAGCGCGCCGGTAATCCGGTCGGCCATGCGGTTGGCATATTCAGGATCGCCGTCCGCTTCGGCGGGAAGCGCGACTCGGATCGACACCTGATTGGGTGCGCCGAAGCGCTGGATCACCGGGTTTTCCACCCCTTCCAGCCCACCAACCGTGGTGCGGATCTCGCCCACCGGCGCCTGCGCCTCACCCACGAAGGTCGCGCGGATTTCCTGGCCGCCGGCGAAATCGACGCCATAATTGAGGCCGTTCACGGCGACCATGATCCAGCTCGCCACGATCAGCACGATGCTGACCGCGAAGAAGGGCACACGCCATTTCAGGAAGGCGATATTGGTGTCGTCGGGGACGAGTTTCAGCAGTTTCATGAGTCTCGCCTCCTCACAGGTTCAATTCGCTCGGCCGCGCCTTGCGCAGCCATCCGGCGACCCACATGCGGGTCAGTGTCACGGCGGTGAAGACGCTGGTGAACAGGCCGATCACGAGCACCACCGCAAAGCCGCGGATCGGGCCCGAACCGAACAGGAACAAGAGCACCCCGGCGATGAAATTGGTGACGTTCGCGTCATAGATCGCGCGGCTCGCTTCCTTGTAGCCGGTCTCCACTGCGGCGACCACGCGCCGCCCTCGCTTTCGCTCCTCGCGGATGCGTTCGTTGATCAGCACGTTGGCGTCCACCGCCGCCCCGATCGTCAGCACGAAGCCCGCAATACCGGGCAGCGTCAGCGTGGTGTTGAGCACGGCCATGATGCCCAAAATCATCAACACGTTGATGACGAGCGCGGCGGTCGCGTAGATTCCGAAGCGGCCATAAGTCGCGATCATCAGCACGATCACCGCAACCGAACCAATCGTCATCGCGAGCAGGCCCGACCGGATCGAATCGGCGCCGAGATCGGGACCGACCGTGCGCTCCTCGATCACCGCCAGATCGACCGGCAGAGCGCCCGACCGCAGCGAGATCGCGAGGTTGTTGGCGGTCTCGGTCGTGAACCCGCCGGAAATCGAGGCGCTCCCGCCCAGGATTGGCTCGTTGATATTGGGCGCGGAGAGGACCTTGCCGTCGAGGATGATGGCGAAGGGCTTGTTGACGTTCTCGCGCGTCAGATTGGCGAAGCGCGCCCCGCCCTGCTGGTCGAACGTGATCGAGACGACCGGCTCGTTGGTCTGCGGATCGAAGGTCTGCTGCGCGCCGACGAGATTGTCGCCGCGAATGCCGCCCAGGCGCCGCACGGCGAGCGATGTGCCCGCCTGCGCCGTGGTCTCGGCGAAGGGCACGATTTCGCTGCCCGGAGGTGCGACACCGGCGGCGACGTCGCTCGGCAATGCGGTCTGATCAACCAGCTTGAATTCGAGCCGCGCGGTCTGGCCGAGCAATTCCTTCAGCGCGTCGGGATCCTGCAAGCCGGGAACCTGCACGACGATGCGGGTATCGCCCTGGCGGATGATGGTCGGCTCGCGCGTGCCGAGCGAATCGATGCGCTTGCGCACGACCTCGGTCGCGCTGTCCATCGCATCGGTCACGGCCTGTTCGAGGCCCTGTTCGGTGGGCGTCAGGACGAAGCGCGTCTCGTCCACCATCGACAGGTCCCATTCGCGGACCATGCCGTTGCCGTTCACGAGCGGAAGGATGAGTTCGCGCGCGCGATCGACCTCGCCCATGTCCTCGACCATGAAGGTCAGCCGTCCATCGGCAGTCGATACGTCGCCGATGCGGATGCGCGGTTCGGCCTGCCGTAGGGACGTGCGGACCGCCTCTTCCAGGTTCTCGAGCCGCTGCGCGGCGACCTGGGACGGCTCGGCTTCGAGCAGGATGTGGCTACCGCCTGCGAGGTCGAGCCCAAGATTGACGGTCGGGTCGGGCAAGGCCTCCGGCCATTGCGCACTGGTCATCGAGACCAGGGACGGCAGAGCGGCGAGGATGGCGACGGCCGTGATCAGCCACAGCCAGGTCTTCTTCCAGGTCGGAAAATCGAGCATGGTGGTTGGCGCCCGCTCAGTCGTTCGCGGGAGCGGCGGCGGTGGGCGAGATCACATCGCCGATCGTGCTCTTGACCGCGCGGACCTTCACGCCTTTGCTGATCTCGAGCTCGGCATAATGATCGTCGACCTTGGTCACCTTGCCGACCAGACCGCCTGCGGTGACGACTTCGTCCCCGCGCTTCAGGCCGGCGACCTTCTGCTGATGCGCCTTCTGCTGCTTCATCTGCGGGCGGATGATCAGGAACCAGAAGATCAGGATCATGCCGACGATCGGCAACCAGCTGATCCAGGCGGGCGGCGGCGCGGCGCCGGTGGCTGCGCCTAACATGTAAAGCATCGGTGAACTGCCTGTTGTGAAACGATCCGTAAGCCCGCACTTGGGTTGGCGCGTACCGAAATCAAGTCGGCCCGCCGCGCCCGCCGCGCAGGAACGCAGCGGCGCCTAGCAGTATCGCACGGCCTTGGAAAGACGGCCTCGGCAGGACGGGCGCGTGTGATGGTGCTCGCCGGCAAGATCGCGCCGGACTCTGCCCGCAAACCAAGCGAGACGGATCGGCGCTTGCCATCGCGAAGGCCCCCTCCTATAGGGCCGCCCTCCACTGGTCTCGGGACGTAGCGCAGCCTGGTAGCGCATCACACTGGGGGTGTGGGGGTCGCAGGTTCGAATCCTGTCGTCCCGACCAGTGGAAATTTCCTGCGAAACAAGAAATGGCACTTTTTCCGGGATGCATCGAGCATCTGCCTGGTTCATGTTGCTGAGGCTTTCGATGTGGTTGCGGACGACCGCTTGCGACAATCGGAAGGGTCGAAAGGTGTGCTTTCGAAGCCGGACCACTAGGAAATGCGCCGCTAGTCAGCGTTCATAGCACAGGTGTTGAATCAGCGCCTGTGCTTGGCGCGGCTTGGTCTTGCCACATCGGCATCAAAGGACCGGATGTGTTCGCATCACTCTTGATCACATTACAAATTTTTAACCAAGAAATGCGTATTTTCTGGCGCATGTCCCGAGCGACCGGAAATAGATTTGCTTCGAACTGGCTTGGCCCGGTTCTGTTTGCCGGCCTTTATGGCGGCATGGCCGCTCTGTCGCTGGCGACGACGCAGACGGAGATGGGGATCGCGATCATCTGGCCGTCGAGCGGGGTTCTCGTAGCCGGGCTTCTACTTTTGGGAGCGCCGTCGCGCGCGATATTGCTGGGGCTCATCCTTCCGACGAGCGTGCTCGTCAATCTGGCCTTCGGTGCGTCGCCGGGCCTCGCCACCGGATTGACGGTCGCCAATGTCCTCGAAGGGTTTCTCGCGGCCAGGATTGCCTGTGGGCGGCAAGGCAAATGTGGCCAATTCGATAACCCCCAGTGGGTAGTACGATTTGCTTTCGCCGCAATCTGCGCATCGGCCGCGAGCGCGGTGACGGCGTCGATCGCGGCAGGCTCGCTTGGCGATCCGTCCTTCCTCTATTCCTGGTTCGCGACCGTCCTGCTCGGAATGCTCATCGTCGCGCCGATCATCGTGAACGGGGTGCGATCCTTCGCGCGCAAAGGCCGTGCGCAGGTGGACGTCCCCAAGGCGTGCGCTGCGGGCGCTTTCGCCCTCTTCTCGATCGTCGCGACCTTCGCGCAGACCGAGTACCCGCTCCTGTTCCTGCCCGTCGTCGCGACCGTCCTGCTGACCTTCGTTCTCGGCGTGACTGGCGCCCTGATCATGACCTGCGCGATCACCGTCGCGGCGACCGCGTCGGTCATCTACGGGTCGAGCCCGATCGCCTTCGTATCGGGACGGCTCGCGCAGATCTATTTCACGCAATTCTATCTCGCGATGATCTTCGTCTCGGCTCTCCCCCTTGCGGCGCTGTTGGCCCGATCCCGCGCCCAGATGGCGGAAATCGCCCGGCGCAGGGCGCAGCACGAGGCCGCGCAGGCCTTCGCCCATGTGGGCCATTGGCGGTATTGCCTGGAAACTAACACCAGCGAATGGTCCGACGGGATGTTCGCGATCTACGGCCTAGATCCCAAGATCGATCCGGCGCGCAATCTCGAACATGGCTCGATCATCGAGGAAGATTCAGAAGCGGTGCGCAAGGTCCTGGAAAAGGCCGTGCTCGGTCGGCAGCCCTTCACTCTCAAAGCCAGGATCAGGACGAAAGCGGGCGAAATCCGGCACATCGAATCGCTTGGCGACGTGGAGATCGAGGACGATGCCGTCATCGCGATCTTCGGCGTCCTGAAGGATGTCACTGCGCACGTCGCGGGGATGCAACAGATCGAAGCCGAGAAAGAGCGCGCGGAGGCGATGGCGGAGAAATCGCTGCGCCTGTCGGAAACCGATCAGCTCACCGGCATCGCCAATCGGCGCAAGCTCCTCGAAACGCTCGACCGGGAGATCGCCCGGGCCCAGCGCGAGGGGACGGAATTGTCGATCGTCATGATCGATGTCGATCACTTCAAGTCGATCAATGACCGCTATGGTCACGGAGTCGGTGACGAGGTGCTCAAACACATCGCGCGTCTTGGATCGACGACGCTGAGGAAAGGCGATGTATTCGGTCGGCTCGGCGGCGAGGAGTTTCTGGCCATCCTCCCCTCCGCATCGCCCCGGGCCGCGGCGCGGATCGGCGAGCGCCTGCGCCGCAAGTGCGAGGATCTCGACTGGGGAAAAATCGCGAATGTCGATGGAGTCTCGATAAGTCTGGGCGTTGCAAGATATGAGTTCGGCTATGACGAGACGAGCCTCCTCCATGCGGCCGATACGGCGCTCTATTTCTCCAAAGGCGCGGGGCGTAACCGCCTGACGGTCGCGGATCAGACATCGCCCCTGTCGCAGGATACGCCCGTTGAGGTTGCTTCCCGGTGATCGGCAGGGCGAGGCAGCTCCTGCGATCCCGGCCACCATATGTTTTTATACGCCCCTAGAATTCTCCTGTCCTACACGAACCGATGTGGTTATCTGAATCGCTTTTCCGAACCGGAGTAAGCGTATGCCTCTCATCGAATCGCTCGTCGGCCCCCTCGCCTCGCTGCTGGACAAGCTTATTCCCGACAAGGAGGCCCGCGCGAAGGCGAAGCTGGAACTGCTCGCGCTGGAAGGGACGCAGGAGCTGCGCGTGATCGAGACGCGCCTTTCCGCGTTCCTCGCCGAAGCGCAATCCGGCGATCCGTGGACCAGCCGCGCGCGTCCCGCCTTTCTCTACGTGATCTATATCCTGATCCTGTGGGCGCTGCCGATGGGGCTGATCGCCGCGATTTCGCCCGGCGCGGCGCAGAATATCGCATCCGGTATGAACGCCTATCTCGGCGGCCTGCCCGAGCCGCTCTACGCGCTCTTCGGCACCGGCTATCTCGGGTACACGGCAGCGCGCCAGTGGGGCAAGGTCAAGGGTGTCGATCGGTGAGACCACGCTTCCCCAAACGACCGACGGGCGGTAGCTTCACCCGATGACCTCCACCATCTTCGTCCTCAACGGCCCGAACCTCAACCTTCTCGGAACGCGCGAGCCGGAAATCTACGGATCGGATACCCTCGACGATATCCAAGCGATGGTTGCGGCGCGGGCGAGCGAGCTGGGTCTGACGATCGATTTCCGTCAGACAAACCATGAAGGCACGCTCGTCGACTGGTTGCACGAGGCCCACGCGACCGGCGCGAAGGCTATCCTGCTGAACGCGGCGGCCTATACCCACACTTCCATCGCCCTGTTCGACGCGATCAAGGCGATCCGCGTGCCGGTGATCGAAGTCCATCTCTCTGACCCATCGACCCGCGAGGCGTTTCGCCATCATTCCTTCGTCGAACCGGGTGCGGTTGCCGTGGTGAAGGGCTTGGGCGCGAATGGTTATCTGGTCGCGCTCGACAAGGCCGCCGCTCTCTAGCGTCCGAAGCGTTCCGCCCCCTCCCCCTTGCCTTGCGGCGATCCGGGTAGCATAGGCGCCCGATCCACAGATTAAGGGTTCCCATGGCCGAACGCAAAGGCACCGCCGGTTCCACATCCGGCATGAACGTCGATATCGACATCGTCCGCGAGCTGGCGGAATTGCTCGCCGATACCGGGCTTACCGAAATCGAGGTCGAGGATGGCAACCGCAAAGTGCGCGTCGCGCGCGGCGGTTTCGCGCCCGCCCCCGCCGCGATGGCAGCCCCGGTTGCCGCTCCCGCTGCGCCCGCCGCGCCGTCCGCCGCCCCCGCTGCTCCTCAGGCGAGCGAACCAGCCGCACCCGATATAGCGGGCGCGCTCAAATCGCCGATGGTGGGCACCGCCTATCTCGCTCCCGAGCCCGGCGCGCCCGACTTCGTAAAGGTCGGCGACAGCGTTAAGGAAGGCGACACGCTGGTGATCGTCGAGGCGATGAAGGTCATGAACCCGATCGCCGCCGACAAGTCGGGAACGGTCAAAGCGATCCTGATCGAGAACGCCCAGCCGGTCGAATTCGACCAGCCGCTCGTCATCATCGGGTAAGGCGCGGGCGTGACTATCAATCGCATCCTGATCGCCAATCGCGGCGAAATCGCGCTGCGCATCCATCGCGCGGCGCATGAAATGGGCATCGAGACGGTGGCGGTCCATTCCACCGCCGATGCCGACGCCATGCATGTGCGGCTGGCCGATCACGCGGTCTGCATCGGCCCGCCAAGCGCTACCGACAGCTATCTCAATATCGCGAACATCATCTCGGCGGCAGAAATCAGCCAGGCGGACGCGATCCATCCCGGCTACGGATTCCTATCCGAAAACGCCAAATTCGCCGAGATCGTCGAAGCGCACGAGATCAAGTGGATCGGCCCCAAGCCCGAACATATCCGCACCATGGGCGACAAGGTCGAGGCGAAGCGCACCGCAGGCGCGCTCGGCCTGCCGCTGGTTCCGGGATCGGACGGCGCGGTATCCGATTATGACGAGGCGAAAAAGATCGCCGCCGAAATCGGCTACCCCGTCATCATCAAGGCGGCGAGCGGCGGCGGCGGGCGCGGAATGAAGGTCTGCGCCGAAGAAGACCAGCTCGAAACCCTGATGAAACAGGCGGGCAGCGAGGCGAAGGCCGCGTTTGGCGACGCGACGGTCTATATCGAGAAATATCTCGGCAATCCGCGCCACATCGAATTCCAGGTCTTCGGCGACGGCAATGGCGCGGCGATCCATCTGGGCGAGCGCGACTGTTCCTTGCAGCGCCGCCACCAGAAAGTCCTCGAAGAAGCCCCCTCCCCCGTCCTCTCGACCGAAGAGCGTGACCGGATGGGTGAAATCTGCGCCAAGGCCATGCGCGACATGGCCTATCGCGGCGCGGGCACGATCGAGTTCCTGTGGGAAAACGGCGAATTCTATTTCATCGAAATGAACACCCGGCTTCAGGTCGAACATCCGGTCACCGAAATGATCACCGGCATCGATCTGGTGCGCGAACAGATCCGCATCGCGGACGGCAAGGCGCTCTCCTGCACGCAGGACGAGATCCGCTTTACCGGCCATGCCATCGAATGCCGCATCAACGCCGAAGACCCGTTCACCTTCGCGCCGAGCCCCGGCAAGATCGACTATTATCACGCCGCCGGTGGGATGCATGTGCGCGTCGATAGCGGGCTCTATGCGGGCTATCGCGTGCCGCCCTATTACGACAGCATGATCGCCAAGCTGATCGTCTATGGCCGCAGCCGCGAAAAGTGCATGATGCGCCTGCGCCGCGCGCTGGAGGAAATGGTGATCGAAGGGGTCAAGACCTCGATCCCGCTGCATCAGGAACTGATCCAGCAGCCCGACGTGCAGAGCGGCGACTATTCGATCAAATGGCTGGAGGAATGGCTGCAAGAGCGGGAAGGCTGAGAACCTAGGCGATAGACTGATACTGTTTCGCCATCGAAGGACTCTGGCCCATCCTCGCGAAAGCTTGCTTTCTTCGCCGTTTTCGCTTAGGCGCGCGCCCGTTCTCGTACTCCTTTCGGATTCTCGCAGGACCTTCGCTCGGCATTCGGCCTCGCGGAGAACACGGCCCTCTTGCCCCGTTCGCCCCGCAATGGTGCGGGAGACGGGTAAAGACCCCGGATAAACCGGTGGCCGGTAGCAAAACGAACGACAGGAATATCCTACCTTATGGCAACTGCAGCCAACCCCACCCGTGACGATTTCGCCGCCATGCTCGACGAGCAGCTCGGCGCCGCCGATGAAGGCGGCTTCGAAGGCCGCGTCGTCAAGGGCACCGTCACTGCCATCGAAAATGGCATGGCGCTCATCGATGTCGGCCTCAAGAGCGAAGGCCGCGTCGATCTCAAGGAATTCATGCGCGGTGAAGACGCACACGGCCTGACCGTCGGCAGCGAAGTCGAAGTCTTCGTCGACCGGGTCGAAAACGCCGACGGCGAAGCCATGCTGTCGCGCGACCGCGCCCGCCGCGAAGCCGCGTGGGACAAGCTGGAAAGCGAGTTCGGCGAAGGCAAGCGCGTCGAAGGCCGGATCTTCGGCCGCGTCAAGGGCGGCTTCACCGTCGATCTCGACGGCGCCGTGGCCTTCCTGCCCGGTTCGCAGGTCGACATCCGCCCGGTGCGCGACGTCACTCCGCTGATGGACATGGCCCAGCCCTTCCAGATCCTCAAGATGGACCGCCGCCGCGGCAATATCGTGGTCTCGCGCCGCGCCGTGCTGGAAGAAACCCGCGCCGAACAGCGCAGCGAGCTGATCAACGACCTGACCGAAGGCCAGGTGATCGACGGCGTCGTCAAGAACATCACCGATTACGGCGCCTTCGTCGACCTCGGCGGGATCGACGGCCTGCTGCATGTCACCGACATGAGCTACAAGCGGGTCAACCACCCCAGCGAAATGATCGAGATCGGCCAGACCGTGACCGTCCAGATCATCCGCATCAACGAAGATACGCAGCGCATCAGCCTCGGCATGAAGCAGCTGGAATCGGATCCGTGGGATGGTGTCTCGGCCAAGTATCCGGTCGGCATGAAGCTGACGGGCACCGTAACCAACATCACCGAATACGGTGCGTTCGTGGAAATCGAGCCGGGCATCGAAGGCCTCGTGCACGTGTCCGAAATGAGCTGGACCAAGAAGAACGTCCATCCGGGCAAGATCGTCTCGACCTCGCAGGAAGTCGAAGTGATGGTGCTGGAAGTCGACAGCGAGAAGCGCCGCATCTCGCTCGGCCTCAAGCAGGCTCAGCGCAATCCGTGGGAAGAATTCGCCGAAGCGCATCCCGTGGGCTCGAAGGTCGAAGGCGAAGTCAAGAACGCCACCGAATTCGGCCTCTTCGTCGGCCTTCCGGGCGACGTCGACGGCATGGTCCACATGTCCGACATCGCCTGGGGCATTTCGGGCGAAGACGCGCTGGCGCTGCACCGCAAGGGTGAGCAGGTCGAAGCGGTCGTGCTCGATGTCGATATCGACAAGGAGCGCATCAGCCTCGGCATGAAGCAGCTCGAAAAGGGTGCTCCGTCGGCAGACGGCACCGATTCGGGTGCGCTGCGCAAGGGCCAGGTGGTCACCGTGACCGTGCTCGAAGTCCGCGATGGCGGCCTCGAAGTGCAGGTCGGCGACGATGGCGCGACCGGCTTCATCAAGCGTTCGGACCTCGGTCGCGACCGTGACGAGCAGCGCTCGGACCGCTTCCAGGCGGGTGCCAAGGTCGATGCGATGGTCACCGGCTTCGATCGTTCGAAGAAGCCGACCTTCTCGATCAAGGCGCACCAGATCGCCGAAGAGAAGGAAGCCGTGGCGCAGTTCGGCTCGGCCGACAGCGGTGCGTCGCTGGGCGACATCCTCGGCGAAGCGCTGAAGAAGAAGGAAGACTAAGCGCTTCCATCTTCGGATGAGCTAAGAAAGGCCCGCCCGCGGATTGCGCAGGCGGGCCTTTTCCTATGGGGTTGTGTCGATTCGACGCCATCAGCGTCGCGAGCGCGCCCGAGCTCTTGCGAGGAAGCCAAGGGGCGCGGACACGCCCCGCCCGGCGTCCGAGGGCGCAAAATAACACGCCTTTTCTTGTCCGGCGTGGCTCCCTAGGTTGGCGCCATGCTCCAGATCCACCAATTCCTCTGCCTGTCCGACAATTACGGATTTCTCCTCCACGATCCCGACAGCGGCGAGACGGTCGCGATCGACACGCCCGATGGCGACAGGTATCTCGAAGAGGCCGAGGCAAAGGGCTGGACGATCACCCAGATCTGGAACACCCACTGGCACCCCGACCATGCCGGCGGAAACGAAGCTGTGGCAAAGGCGACCGGCGCGAAGATCGTCGCGCCCGAGGAGGTCGCGAAGCTGAGCGCGATCGACACGCAGGTGAAGCACGGCGACACCGTCTCGATCGGATCGCACGAAGCGCGCGTAATCGACGTGTCCGGCCACACCAACGGCCACATCGCCTATCACCTGCCGCAGGACGATATCGCTTTCGTCGGCGACAGCGTGTTCGCGCTCGGATGCGGGCGAATGTTCGAAGGCGAGGCCGAGCAATTCTGGCAGAGCCTCCAGCGGATCAAGGCCCTACCGCCCGAAACGACTCTCTACTGCGCACACGAATACACCGCGTCGAACGCCAAATTCGCCCTCCACGCCGATCCCGACAACGAAGCCTTGCAAGCCTATTCGGCGGAGATCGCCGAGAAGCGCGACCGGGGCGAGCCGACCGTTCCGATGGGCCTGGCGCGCGAATTGGCGACCAATCCCTTCCTGCGCGCCGATGAGCCCGATTTGCAGGCGCGCTGGGGCGGTGACAGTGCCGCCGAGACCTTCGCGGCATTACGCAAGGCGAAGGACGACTTCTAACGCCGGGACGGGCGACTTCGGCCACTATTCCCAAACGAAAAAGGGCGACCCGTGGGCCGCCCTTTTCCTTAAATTTCGAAGCTTTTTCGTCTCGGATCAGATCCCGGCGATCAGCTGGTCCGCCAGCGCCTTGTCGGCTTCCGCATCGTGCTTTTCCGCGATCAGCTTCCGGCTGGCTGCCGTCGCCGCGATGGCGGCGCGGTTGCGCACGTCGGCGATCGCCTCGCGCTCGGCAGCGGCGATCTTGTCCTCGGCCATGCGCTGGCGGCGTTCCACCATCGCCTGTCCGTCGGCTTCGGCCTTGGCGACGATCGTGTCCGCCTCGTGCCGGGCCGTTTCCAGCATGGTTTCGGCGTCCTTTTCCGCCGAAGCGATCCGCTTGGCGTATTCGTCGCGCAGCGTCTCGGCCTCGTGACGCAGGGCCTTGGCTTCGTCGAGCTGTTCCTTGATGGCGGCGATCCGCCCGTCGAGCCCGCCCGCGATGGTTTTGTGCACCTTGGCGCCGAAGAAGGCGATCAGGAACAGGATCAGCATCGCGATCGAAACCCACTGGAAGGGCGCGAGGCCAAGCAGTTCGGGTTCGACATGCGTCGGGGCGCCGCCATGGCCTTCCTCGACGAAAGCTTCGGCGGCTTCGGTGGCGAAGACTTGCGGGGGATTAGCCATGGGTCATGGCCTCCTTGACCGCCTTGTTCGCGGCGGGCTTGGTCACCTTGATCCCGGCGAGGCGCTGGACGATGTCCTGCGCCGCTTCGGCGGCGACGGTTTCGATCTCGCCCATCGCTTCTTCGCGCGATGCGGCAATGCGCTGCTCGGCTTCGGCAAGGCGGGTGTCGAGGCGGCCCTGCGCCTCGGCGAGCTTTCTCTCGTTCGAAAGAGCCGCGTCGCTCTTGGCCTTGGCGATCAGAGCCTGGGCCGCGGCGCGATTCTCGTTTTCGCGGGCACGCCAGGCCTCTTCCCGCTCGTCGGCAGCGTCGCGCGCGGACTGGGCCGCGGCGAGATCGTCACCGATCTGCTTGTCGCGCAGGGCGACGGTTTCCATCACGCGCGGCACCATCAGCCGCCCGATGAAGAAGAAGGTGATGCCGAAGAACACCAGCAGCCAGAAGATCTGGCTCGACCAGGTTTCGGCAAGTTGGGCTATCTGAGGCATTCACGCAACTCGCTGATAGAAGGCCGTTGGGGCAACTGCGAAAAATTCGGGCGGCGGGCCCTGAGGGGAGCGGGACGACACCCGCCCTCCTCGAGAGCTCGCAGCGTCCGCCTTACTGGAAGATCAGCAGGGCGGCGATGACGAAGGACAAAAGGCCCAGAAGCTCGGCACCGGCGAAGCCGATGAAGAGACGGCCCTGCTGGCTGTCGGCGGCGCCGGGATTGCGCAGCGCGCCTTCGAGGAACTTGGCGAACACGTTACCCACGCCGATAGCGGCGAGGCCACAACCGATCGCGGCAAGACCCGCACCCATGAGCTTGGCGGCTTCAGCTTCCATGATATGAACTCCTTAAGGTATTGAAACAGGTGGTTAGTGAAGGTTTTCGGCGTCGTTGATATAAAGCGACGTCAGAAGGGCGAAGACATAGGCCTGGATCCCGGCGACCAGCAGTTCGAGCGCGCAGATCGCGATCATCAGAACCATGCTGGGGATGCCGATGGCGATCCCGTAAAGCGGGCCGGCATTGCCGCCCGAGATCACGAAGCTGGACAGCACCTCCAGGAGGACGTGCCCGGCCATCATCGCCACGAACAGACGCAGCGCGAGGCTGAACGGGCGGACCATGAAGCTGATCAGCTCGATCGGTGCGATGATCGGCACCATCGGCCAGGGCGTGCCGTGCGGCACGAACAGGCTGAAGAAGTGGAAGCCATGCTTGAAGAAGCCCACCAGCAGCACGATCGAGAACGAGATCACGGCGAGAATGCCGGTCACGGTGAAATGGCTGGTGAAGGTGAAGGGGTGCAGGCCGATCACGCCCAGCGGCAACAGGCCGAGCAGGTTGGCGAACAGGATGAACATGAACAGGCTGAAGACGTAAGGCACGTATTTGCGCCCCGCCTTGCCGATATTGGCTTCCAGCATATCGTCGATGAAGCCGGTGAAGCTTTCGACCATCATCTGCCAGCGGCCGGGCACCACCTGGCGCCGCATTCCGCCGGCCACGAAGATGGCGAGCACCACAACGGTGATCAGCATCCACAACGCGCTGTTGGTGAAGGCGATATTGAAGCCTGCCAGCTCCCAGTTCTCGGTGCCGGCAAGCGGCTCGATCGTGAACTGGTGCATCGGGTCGACCTTGGCCGATTGTGCCACGTCTCTGGGTATCCCTAGTCCTGCGGTCTCGACGGCTGCCCCCGCGAAGCGAGATCAGTCTCCCGGCGGCGTCTTCGCCGAACGGAAGATGTTCCTGAAGGCCACGATTATCCCGAGGAACAATCCGACCAACAGACCCCATGGCATGGTACCCGCCAGCCAATCGAACAGCCAGCCGAGCACCAGGCCTCCGAGAACGCCGCCGAGCAGGTCGGCCAGGACGCGGTTGCCGCTGCGATAGCTCGCATCGGCCCCCTTGACCTGCGGCTTGTTGCGCTTGTCTTCGCGCTCGCGTGCAGCTTTCAGCCGCTCCTCGAGCGCGTCGATCCGCGCATCTTCGCCGATGGGTTCCCGTGCGGGTCTCTCGTCGCTCATGCCAGCCTCCATAGTGGATCGCGCGACACAGGCAATAAGGTGCCCGCCGAGGGCGCCGCCCCCTTAGGCGGGGGGTATCTGCGAGTCAACACGGGTGGGGGAGTGATTGGCGGCGAGGCCGGGAAAACAGCCCCGCCCGCGCCGCGATAAACGAAACGCTTACGGGCACCGCGCATCGCGTTGGGGCACGCCCGAACCGCGGGTCGCCCAGCTGCCGTCGGGCGCCTGGTATTTCTCGCCCGGTTCGGTCTTCAGAATGGCCTGGCATCCGGCGGCGAAGGCGTATTCCTCAAGCGTGGCACGGGCGGCTTGCGCTTTTTCGGAATAGACCGCGCGGCGCTTGATATTGATATCGTTGACGATGCGGCGCAGCGCAGGCGTTTCCGCGCCGACGATGCCGAGATAGCCGTCCATCTTCTCGCCGATATCGCCCGACGCGCGGGCCGAGGCATAGGCCGGATCGCGCTGCGCGTAGGCGGGCGCGGCGATCCCGCCGAGCGCGGTGGCACCGGCCACGAGAGCGAAAGCGGCGTTCCGGGCGAATTGGGTGGTTCGGGTCATCATGACACTTGTCCTAGAAGATATCGGCGTTCTGGTCGATCGTGTTGCCCGCATCCTCTGCGAGGCGATAGATCACCTCCTGCCGGATATTGACGTTCAATTCGATCACGATCGGCTCTTCGGGGGCGTTTACGGTAATGCAGCCGGGCAGCATCGCCAGCGTTCCAAGCATCGCGAATGCCGCTGCTCCCTTGGTCGTCGTTTTGAATGGGGACATAGCGTTCCCTCGCTTTCCTGATGCTGAATGTGTCATGATCCCTCGTCCGTGCCGTCCGGCACGATATCCTCTTCCTCGATACGCTCCTGCGCTTCCTCGCCGGTGATTTCGCGGCGCAGCAGGCGGCCTCCATCGGCAGATAGCAGGCCCAGCGAACGCGGATCGCGCACGGCGGCGGGATCGTAGAGCGATTTCAAGGACGTGATCAGCTGATAGAACGGCGCGCGGATGTTGACGCGGAATTGCAGCGGCAGCGCCGCCAGCCTGCGCGTGATGAAATTGGACGAGGCGCCCTCGCCCTGGCTCACCCCGTCGAAGCGCACGCGCGTCACGATCTCGCCGGTCAGCGGTCCGTCCATCGCGAGGCGCATCTGACGATAGTCAAGGCTGCGCAGCGCATCGAAGGCGAAATTGGCGATCGGCGACAGGTCTTCGTAAGTCAGTTCGCCCACATAGGAGATATTGCCCCCCGGCGCGCGCGACAGCAGCAGCCCGCCTTCGATCCGGCCATTGCCCTGGGCATCGAACACGATCGGTACCGTCCCGTCGAAGGTTCCGGTCGCGCTCAGATTGCCGATATCCATCTGATCGACGAAGGCGCCCGCATCCAGCCCGACGATTTCGAAGACGTAGCGCCGCTCTTCCTCGACGCCGAAATTGAGATCGACCTCGCGCAGGATCAGCTCGCCCCCCATGAACGGCCAGCGCCCACCCGCGACCGACAGGAACTGCCAATCGCGCAGCGCGAATTCGATTTCGCCATCCAGCACCTCGATCCCCGGATTGATCGAGGCGACGCGCAAGGACTGGCCGGGCGCGGTGGTGAGGCTGAGAAGATCGGTGAAGCGGATCGTCCCGCTCGCGCCGCGCACCGGGCCGAAAGCGGCGGCGAAGTCGAGATCGTCGGTGGTCAATTGGCCCGAGCTGGTGACTCCGTTCGCGCCCCAGTCCAGCCGGCCCGTACCGCTGACTTGCCCGCTCATATTCGCCACCACGCCGAGGGCGAGACGCGACAGATCGTCGGGCTGGAGCAGGGGATCGAATTGCAGGTCCGCAATCACGAGGTCGGCATGGCCGCGCCCGCTCGACAGGTCGTGGCGGATATCGGCGGCGGTCACGATCCGGTCGCTCGCCGGATTGCGCAGATCGGCGAAGGCGGTGATCAGATTGTTTTCAAGCGCCAGCGTGGCGTCGCGCGCCACCAGCGGCTCGAACCGGTCGGGATCGGCGCGGTCGGTGAGAGTGAAGCTGCCCTCCGACAGATCCAGCCGCCCGCCCGCATAACGCCAGCTTCCCGAAGCGCCGCCGATATCGAGCGGCACGGCGTCGAGCGTCACGTCCGCGTCGGAGAAGGTGCCCACGATGTCCTCACCGAAACGCGCGTCCAGCCCGCTGACGACGAAGCGTGTCGCCGTGCCCACGGGGCCGAGCGATACGTCCAGCTCGCGCGCGGTCATGACCCCCGGATAGGCGAAGCCCACGGGGCCGCTCACAAGCCGGATCGGCGTGCTACCCAGCCTGCCCGCCAGATCGAGCGAAGGGGCGCCTGCCGCGATATTGAGCCCGCCCGGCCCGTTGCGCACGATCGCGCTGCCCGGCGGAGGGCACAGGGTCAGGCGGCGGCGTTCGAGTGTGAGATTGGCCAGCGTCAGGTTCTCGAAAGCGATCTCGGTGCAATCCGGCCACAGCGCCAGCGCCCCGCCCGGCGTCCAGCGGCCGTCGATCGGCAGGCGCAGATTGCGGGTCGATCCGCCGGGAAGCGGCCCGCTCGCGATCGCCTCGCCGGTGAAGCGCAGCGCACCGCTATCGGACTGGGACAGCGTCAGACGCGGGATTTCGAGCGCCGATCCGCCCGCCTCGTAGCGGCGCATGGCGAGCCTGAATTCGGTTTCGCCATTGCCCCGCCGTTCCATCCGGCCGCTGAGGGAGGGCAGCCCCGCTCCGCCAAGCGCGATATTGCCCGCCAGGAGCGGCGGCGCACCGTCGCGAAACTGCGCCTCGACGCGCGACAGCGACAAGAGCCGCGTGCCCGATCCCCCACGCAGATTGCCGCGCGGCATGACGAAGGTCGCGCCGGTCGGCCCCTGACGCGCCGACAGTTCGGCGGCGAAGGAGCTGCCGCGCGATTCGCGCCGCAGGATATCGGCGATGCGCTGCGCGATCGGGGCGACGAGGGTCCCCGCGCCGCTCCGCCCCAGCTGGGCCACCGCCGCATCGGATTGCGCGCCCAGGCGCAACCCGTTGCCCTCGACATCGCCGCGCCAGTCTAGCCGCGACAGGCCGGGATCGCTCCGCAGCGCCCCGTCCAGCGTGACCAGCGCCACATTCGCATAGGGCGAGGCCGCACCGCGCAGGGCCAGCGTGTGCTCCAGCGCCAGCACGTCGCCGCGCAGGCTCGCGCGCACACGCCCCCCGATCCCGTTGGCCGCGTAAGCGCCTGTCTCGACTTGGCCGAGCCGCAAGCCCGCCGAGCCCGAGAAATTGGCGAGCGCGGCATCGCTCTCCAGTTCAAGCTGCGCCGATCCCGCGGCAAGCGAGACGCCGTCGCACTCCACTGAGCGGAACCGCATCGGCCCATCGAAGGACGGAACTCCATCCGCGGTGGCCAGCGTGCCGTACAGGCTCGCGCCTGCGATCCGGCAGGTCTCCGTCGCAATCTCGGGGGCGCTGGCCGCGAGGATGCCGGAAAATCCGTCATCGATCCGCCCTTCGCCCTCGATCTTGAGGCCGATCGCGCCGTAGCGTGTTTCGATCAGCCCTCGCCCGTCGCGAATCGCGATGTCGAGTTCGGGAAGGCCGGGCGGCGCGGTGCTCTCTCGGTAGATCACGCGGTCGAGGCTGCCGAAAGTCACCCGCCCTCCGCGCAGCACCCCGTAAAGGCGCGGACGGGTCAGCGTGATCCGGCCGATCTCGGGCGCGCCCAGACGCTGATGCAGCTGCACCAGCACGCGCTCCGCAGTGAAGTCGGGCGTGCGCGGATCGCCGACGACGAGATCGCTCAGCACCGCCGCTTCGGGTCCGATGCTCTCGATCGTGTAGGTCGCAGGCAGATCGTAGGCCGCGAGCTGGTCTTCGATGACATTGCCCGCGATCCGCTCGCGCGAAAGCCACAGCGCGACGATCGTGATGATAAGAAGGACAAGAACCGCGAAAGGGACCATCCAGCGCTTCTTGCGCCACCTCGGGCGTGGGGGCGGCGCGAAGGTGCGCTCCGCTTCGGCGAGCGGTGCGGTCTCGGCCAGCTCGGCCTCGGCGTGCTCGTCGACCCCGGTCATAGCTTGCGTCCCTTGCGCGAACGCCTGCCTAAAGGCAATGCGGCTTAACCGCTGATGATCTTGGGACGATCTCGGCGATGGGCAGGAGGTTCGCTTGGCAGAGGATGCGCCCGTTTCGCCGTCTGCGTCGCCAGATCGCGCGAAGAATCCCGAGAAGAATTCCGGCATCGGCCACCGCGCCCGGCTGCGCGAAAGGCTGCTGAAAGGCGGCGCGGAGGCGCTCGCCGATTACGAACTGCTCGAATTCCTCCTCTTCGCCGGGATGCGGCAGGGCGATACGAAACCGCTCGCCAAGCGTCTGATCGCGCATTTCGGCTCGCTTACCGGCGTGCTCAACGCCGATCCTGCGGCGTTGACGCAGGTCAAGGGCGTGGGCGAGGCGAATGCGGCGGCGCTGCGCAGCGTGGCGCTGGCGGCGCGCAGGATGGCGCGCGGGGCGGTGGAGAACCGCCCGGTCCTCGGCAGTTGGCAGGCGCTGCTGGATTATCTCGCGATCGACATGGGGCAGTTGGCGCATGAGCGGGTGCGCGTGCTCTATCTCAACACCCAGAACCGCCTGATCCTCGATCATCTCGCCAGCGAAGGTTCGATCGACGAGGCGGCGATCCACCCGCGCGAGGTGATGCGCAAGGCCTTCGACATCGGGGCCACCGCGCTGATCTTGGTCCACAACCATCCCAGCGGCGACCCCCAGCCCAGCCGCGCCGATATCGCCATCACCAACCAGATCGCCGAGGCCGGGCGCCATGTTGGCGTGACGGTGCACGATCACGTCATCGTCGGCGGCGCAGGCCGCCACGTCTCGCTGCGGGCGAAGGGCTTGATCTGACGCGGCGCGCCCCCTAGCCGCAGCGGCGCAATCCCCCCGCTTCATCTTACCCGGAGTCCCCGATGGTCCCCCGCTATGCCCGTCCCGCCATGACCGCCCTGTGGGAGCCGGAGGCGAAATACCGCATCTGGTTCGAGATCGAAGCGCATGCGACCAGCAAGCTGGCCGATCTGGGCGTCGTGCCGCAAAGCGCGGCGGACGCGCTGTGGGACTGGTGGAAGACCGAGCCCGCGATCGACGTCGCGGCGATCGACGCGATCGAGGCGGTGACCAAGCACGATGTCATCGCCTTCCTCACCTGGGTGGCCGAGCAGGTGGGCGACGAAGCGCGCTTCATGCATCAGGGCATGACCAGTTCGGATGTGCTCGACACGACGTTGAATGTTCAATTGGCGCGGGCGACCGATATTCTCCTCGAAGACATGGACGGTCTGCTCGACGCGCTGAAGACCCGCGCCGAGGAACACAAATACACTCCCACGATCGGCCGCAGCCACGGCATCCACGCCGAGCCTGTCACGTTCGGCCTGAAACTCGCACAGGCCTATGCCGAGTTCGAGCGGTGCCGCGCGCGGTTGTGGGATGCGCGCGCCGAAATCGCGACCTGCGCCATTTCGGGCGCGGTCGGCACCTTCGCCAATGTCGATCCTCGGGTCGAAGCCTATGTCGCCGAACAGCTCGGCCTCGTTCCCGAGCCGGTCAGCACCCAGGTGATCCCGCGCGACCGGCACGCCATGTATTTCGCGACCCTCGCAGTGATCGCAGGATCGATAGAGCGGCTGGCAGTCGAGATCCGCCATCTGCAACGCACCGAAGTGCTGGAAGCGGAGGAGTATTTCTCGCCCGGTCAGAAGGGGTCGAGCGCCATGCCGCACAAGCGCAATCCGATCCTGACCGAGAACCTCACCGGACAGGCCCGCATGATCCGCGCCTATGCCCTCCCCGCGCTCGAAAACGTGGCCCTGTGGCACGAGCGCGATATCTCGCATTCCAGCGTCGAGCGTTTCATCGGGCCGGATGCGACCATCACACTGGACTTCGCCCTCGCGCGGCTGACCGGCGTGGTCGAGAAGCTGCTGGTCTATCCCGAGCGGATGCAGGCCAATATGGACCGGATGGGCGGCCTGGTTCACTCGCAGCGCGTGTTGCTGGCGCTCACCCAGGCGGGCGTCAGCCGCGAGGATGCCTATCGGCTGGTGCAGCGCAACGCCATGAAGGTGTGGGAATCGGACGGGCGGATGCAATTGCTCGACCTGCTAAAGCAGGACGAGGAGGTCACCGCCGCGCTTTCCACCGAACAGCTCGAGGAGAAGTTCGACCTCGACTACCATTTCAAACACGTCGACACGATCTTCGCGCGGGTGTTCGACGCCGATGGCGGGGAACTGGACGAAGCCTCCGGCGCTGCGTAGGTTCGCGAGCGTAGTTTCGCCGGAAGGATAGACCGAACATGCAAATCGTCCGCACGATCGTCTGGGTGGTGATCCTCGCCGCGCTGTTGATCTTCACCGCCTTCAACTGGAATTCGGTCGAAGTGCAGATCTGGACCAACATGGTGCTGGAAACGAAGATCCCGGCGCTGGTCATCGTCGCCTTCCTGCTCGGCCTGGTGCCGATGTGGCTGATCCATCGGGGCACGAAATGGCGGCTTCAGCGGCGGATCGCGGGCTTGGAATCGGCAGCGCGCGCCAATGCCAAGGCCGCTGCCGCCACGCCGGTCGTGGCCGAACCGGTGGCTCCGGTCCGCCCCGATGACGGAGTCGAGACGACGACCGTCACCAATTCGACCAGCGAGCCCGTCGCCCCGGTCGAAACCCGCACCGTGTCCGATTCCGACACCGCGCCCGTCCGGCCCGAAACGGACGGCACGGACAGGCCATGAGCAATCCCGTCTATCTCGCGCTCGACCTGCCGCAACTGGACGCGGCGCGCGATCTGGCGATGAAGGTGCGCGCGCATGTCGGCGGGCTGAAACTCGGCCTCGAATTCTTCTGCGCCCACGGTCACCACGGCGTGCTCGACATCGCCCATGCGGCGAAGCTGCCGATCTTCCTCGATCTCAAATTGCACGACATTCCCAATACCGTTGCAAGCGCGATGCAGGCGATCAACACGCTCGAACCGGCCATCGTCACCGTCCATGCCAGCGGCGGACGTGCGATGATGGAGGATGCGAAGGCCGCGGCGGGCGAACACACGCGCGTCGTCGCGGTGACCATGCTGACCAGCCTCGACCAGCGCGATCTCGAACGCACCGGCGTCGCGGGATCGCCGCACGATCATGTGCTGCGCCTCGCCGATCTGGCGCACGATGCCGGTTTGGACGGGATCGTGTGTTCGGGCCAGGAAGTCGGCGCGGTGCACAAGCAATGGAAGGACGGCTTCTTCGTCGTCCCCGGCCTGCGCCCGGCAGGGGCCGCCGCCGGAGACCAGAAGCGCACCGTCACGCCGCGGTCAGCGCGTGACGACGGAGCGAGCGTGCTCGTTATCGGGCGCCCGATCAGCCGCGCGGAAGACCCGCTCGCCGCCGCTCGCGCGATCGAGGCGACGCTTTAGAGCGAACCGATCGCGGACCCGATCGCCACACCGAACGCAAACAGAAGCACTGCGGCGAGCAACGCCATCAGCGCCACTTGTCCGATGTCTCGTCCGTTGAGGAAAGTCGCGAGTGCGTGATCGTCGCCAGTATCGCGGATTACGAATTTGCCTTTGTTTTCCATAGGTTTTCGATAGCGTTTCGAAAGCATGATGGCAACGAAAGCTCTTTCGCTCGTCATGTCCGATCCCTAAAGAGCGACGCATGACCCGAACTGAAATCAAGATTTGCGGCCTCTCGACGCCCGAGACACTGGACGCCGCCGTGGATGCGGGCGCCACCCATGTGGGTTTCGTCCATTACGAGAAAAGCCCGCGCCACGTATCCTTGGAACAGGCGGCGAAATTGCGCCGCCGCGTGCCCGAATCGGTCAAGCTGGTGCTGGTCCAGGTCGCGATGCAGCCCGAACCGCTCGCGCGCGCCTACGAGGCGATCCGCCCCGACGTGATCCAGTTCCACGGCTCCGAAACGCCCGAATGGATCAGACTGGTGCGCGATACGATCAAGGTCGAATCCTGGCGTTCGATCGGGCTGCGCTCGGCGGAAACTCTCGACAACGCGAAGAAATTCGAGGGCGCGGCGGATCGGCTGCTTTTCGATGCGCCCGCGAAGGCCTTGCCCGGCGGCAATGGCGTCAGCTTCCAATGGTCCCTGCTCGACGGATGGGAGCCCTTCATGCCCTGGGCGCTGGCGGGCGGATTGACCCCTGACAATGTCGGCGAAGCGATCGCGCGAACCGGTGCGCCGCTGGTCGACGCGTCGAGCGGGCTGGAAACGGAGCCGGGCGTCAAGGATGTGGGCCGCATCAAGGCTTTTTGCGAGGCGGTCCGCGCGGCGGACGCCGCCTGATCCGACCTCGGCCCCTACAAGCAAACCTGTCTCGACTCCGCCCGGCGCGAGCGGCATGGAGAAGGCGATGAACGACACTCCCCCCAATTCCTTCCGCACCCAACCGGACGAACGCGGCCATTTCGGCGACTATGGCGGGCGCTATGTTGCCGAGACGCTGATGCCGCTGGTGCTCGATCTGGAGCGCGAATATCGCGCGGCGCAGGCCGATCCCGCGTTCGACGCGCAGTTTCAGGACCTGCTAGAACACTATGTCGGGCGGCCCAGCCCGCTCTATTTCGCGGAGCGGCTGACCGAAGCGCTCGGCGGAGCACAGGTCTGGTTCAAGCGCGACGAGCTGAATCACACCGGCGCGCACAAGATCAACAATTGCATCGGGCAGATTCTGCTCGCGATGCGGATGGGCAAGACGCGCATCATCGCGGAAACCGGCGCGGGCCAGCACGGGGTCGCGACGGCCACCGTCTGCGCGCGCTTCGGCCTGCCCTGCACGGTGTTCATGGGCGCGGAGGACGTGCGCCGCCAATCGCCCAACGTGTTCCGCATGAAGCTTTTGGGCGCCGAAGTCCGCCCGGTGACGAGCGGACGCGGCACGCTGAAGGATGCGATGAACGAGGCGCTGCGCGATTGGGTCGCGAATGTGGACGACACGTTCTACATTATCGGCACCGCCGCCGGGCCGCATCCCTACCCGGAGCTGGTGCGCGATTTCCAGAGCGTGATCGGCAAGGAAGCGCGCCAGCAAATGCAGGACCGCATCGGCCGCCTGCCCGACCTTCTCGTCGCGGCGATCGGCGGCGGATCGAACGCTTTGGGCCTGTTCCACCCCTTCCTCGACGATGCGGACGTGAAGATGCTCGGCGTCGAGGCGGCGGGGCATGGGCTCGACGGCAACGAACACGCGGCGTCCTTGCTCGGCGGCTTCCCCGGCGTGCTGCACGGTAACCGCACCTATCTGTTGCAGGACGAGGACGGCCAGATCACCGAAGGCCACTCGATCAGCGCGGGGCTCGATTATCCCGGGATCGGCCCGGAACACGCCTGGCTGAAGGATTCGGGCCGTGTCGAATACACGGCGATTACGGACGAGGAAGCGCTGGAAGCGTTCCAGCTGCTCTGCCGTACCGAAGGCATTATCCCCGCGCTCGAACCGAGCCACGCCATCGCGGCGGTGGCGAAGCGGGCGAAAGAGATGCCGAAGGACGCGATCATCCTCGCCAATCTGTGCGGTCGCGGCGACAAGGACATCTTCACCGTGGCCGAACGGTTGGGAGTGGAGATGTGATGCAGTTCCGCGGAGGCGGGAAAATTGAGCAACCCCGAGTGGCTTGGCGGCGTTCCACTTTCGCAGAAGCTGTCGATACCGCTTGTTGTGTTTTTGCCGCTGTAATGGTGGGAATCGTCGTCTGGTATGCGATCGCCAGCGACGAAATCGATTATGCAAAGGCGTTCTTTTACGCGTCATGCATTGGGCTAGGACATGGCTTGGCCGCACTTTCCTTCAAATCTCGAATGGTTTGGCTTTCATGACCCGCCTCTCCTCAGCCTTCGCCAAGCCCCACCCCGCCCTCGTCTGCTTCCTTACGGCAGGCGACGGGGACACCGCCGCTAATCTCGACGCGCTCGTTGCGGGCGGCGCGGACGTGATCGAGCTCGGGATGCCCTTCACCGACCCCATGGCCGATGGGCCCGCGATCCAGAAGGCGAATATCCGCTCGCTCGGCGCAGGGACGACGACGGCGGACGTGCTCGCGATCGCGACCGCGTTCCGCGCGCGCCATCCCGACGTGCCGCTGGTCCTGATGGGCTATGCCAATCCGATGGTCCGTCGCGGGCCGGAATGGTTCGCCAACGCCGCGCAGGACGCGGGCGTCGATGGAGTCATCTGCGTCGATATCCCGCCCGAAGAAGACGACGCGCTCGGCCCGGCACTGCGCGCCAAAGGCATCGCGCCCATCCGCCTCGCCACGCCGACCACCGACGATAGGCGCCTGCCGCAGGTCGTCGCGGGGAGCGAGGGCTTCCTCTATTACGTCGCGGTGGCGGGCATTACGGGCATGCAGCAAGCGGCGATCGAATCGATCGAGGCGAATGTCGCGCGCATCAAGCAGGCGACCGACATCCCCGTCGCCGTGGGATTCGGTGTGAGGACGCCCGAACAAGCCGCTGAAATCGCACGCGTCGCCGATGGCGTGGTCGTTGGATCGGCGTTAGTCGATCTGGTGGCGGAACACGGTACGGATGCGCCCGAGCATCTGCGCGCGCTGACCGCGTCGCTCGCCGAGGCGGTGCATTCGGCGCGCTAGCCTCCGCTTGGGGGCTGTCATGCGCCTGAAATACGCTTATAGGCCCGGCCCATGAACTGGTTCAATCGCGTCCGAAACTCGCTGACCTTCCTGCCCAAGAAGGAGACCGACAAGGATCTCTGGGTCAAATGCCCCGGATGCCAGCAGATGGTCTTCGCGCAGGAATACGAGGACAATCTCTATGTCTGCCCGCGCTGCGACCATCACGGCCGCATCGGCGCGGACGAGCGGCTGAAGCAGATTCTCGATCCGGGTTACGGCGTCCTGTCGCAACCCGACGTGCGCGAAGATCCGCTGAAATTCCGCGACACGAAGAAATACACCGACCGGTTGAAGCAGGCCCGCGCGAAGAACCCGCACAAGGATGCGTTCTCGGTCGGATCGGGCGAAATCGACGGAACGCCCGCCGTGGTTGGCGTGCAGGATTTCGGCTTCATGGGCGGATCGATGGGCATGGCGGTGGGCACCGCGTTCTGCAAAGGTGCCGAGCGCGCGATCGAGCGCAATTGCGCCTACGTCGTGGTGACGGCGGCGGGCGGCGCGCGCATGCAGGAGGGTATCCTGTCTCTGATGCAGATGCCGAAGGCGACCGTGATGACGCGCCGCCTGAAGGAAGCGGGCCTGCCCTACATCGTCGTGCTGAGCGATCCGACCACGGGCGGCGTCACCGCCAGCTACGCCATGCTGGGCGATATCCACATCGCCGAACCCGGCGCCCTGATCGGCTTTGCCGGCCAGCGCGTGATCCAGGACACGATCCGCGAGCAATTGCCCGACGGGTTCCAGCGCGCGGAATATCTCCACAAGCACGGCATGGTCGACATGGTCGTCCACCGCAGCGAGCTGAAGGATACGCTCGCGACGGTGCTCGACTACCTCTCGCCGAAGAAAGCGGCCTGACGGATTCGCTCCTATCGGAGAGGCAATGATGGATTTCGCCACCTCGTCCGATCCCGCCGTCCAGCGCCAGCTCGACCGGCTGGCCGCATTGAGCGTGCCGCAGGGACGGCTCGGCCTCGGCACGATCCGCGCGCTGCTCGACCGGCTGGGCAATCCGCATTTGCGCCTGCCGCCGGTTTTCCATGTCGCGGGCACGAACGGGAAAGGGAGCACCTGCGCCTTCCTGCGCGCCATGCTGGAAGCGGACGGCAAGAGAGTCCACGCCACCACGAGCCCGCACCTCGTTCGTTATAACGAACGGATCCGCGTGGCGGGCAGGCTGGTCGAGGATGCACGGCTGGCGGAATTGCTGGCCGAAGTGCTGGATGCGGGCGAGGATCTTGGCCCCAGCTTTTTCGAAGTCACCATCGCCGCCGCATTCGTCGAATTCGCGCGCGTGCCCGCCGATGCCTGCGTAATCGAGGTGGGTCTGGGTGGGCGCTTCGATGCCACCAATGTGATCGAGGTTCCCGCGGCCTGCGGCATCGCGGCGCTGGGGATCGATCATGAACGCTTTCTCCTCGCGCCGGAAAACGGTGTGCCGAGCGAACCTATCGCCCGGATCGCGTTCGAGAAGGCGGGCATCGTCAAGCCGGGCCGCCCGGTCGTCTCCCTGTCCTATCCGGAAGGCGCGTTCCTGGAAGTCGAGCGCGCGGCGCTGGCGGCGGGTGCTCCGCTGGCGGTGAAGGGCCGCGATTGGGACGCGAGCGCCGAGCTGGCGGGCCTTCATTACCGCGATCGGCATGGCGAACTGGCCCTGCCCGCTCCCACCCTGCCCGGCCCGCACCAGATCGAGAACGCTGCGCTCGCGATCGCCATGCTGCGGCATCAGGATATGGTCTCCGTCTCGCGCGAGGCGATGGCCGAGGGTATCCGCGCCGCGCGCTGGCCCGCGCGCCTTCAGCGCCTCGTGCCGGGTCCGCTGACTTGCAATCGCGAAATCTGGCTAGATGGTGGCCACAATCCCAGCGCGGGCGCGATGCTGGGGGCGCATTTCGCGGGCCAGCGACTGCACCTGATCGTCGGAATGCTGGAAGCCAAGGACCCGAAGGCGCTGACCGGTCCTCTCGCCGACACTCTCGCCAGCCTGACCGTGGTCCCGGTGCCGGGGCACGATTACCACGGGCCCGAAGCATTCGGCCCGGAAGCGAAATCCGCGCCCGATGTCCCCACCGCCCTCGCCGCGCTGCCGGACGATGGCCTGCCGGTGCTGATTGCGGGCTCGCTTTATCTGGCGGGCACGGTCCTTCAGCTCGCGGGCGAGCTTCCGGACTAGATCGACCGGGATCAGGCCGTCGTTCAAGCAGTCTGCGGCGTCTCCGCCGACTCGGTTGCCAATTCGCTGGTGTCCGGCGCCACCACGCCCGCATCCTTGCCCAAACGGACCACGCGCACCCATTCCGCGATGCACAGCACCACGGCGATCACGCCGATCAGCGCGGTCAGGATGAAGACGTAGGTATAGCCGCGCACTTCGATCATCTCGCCCAGCGCGCCGCGCCCCAGCGTGCCGATCAGCAGCGTCAGCGAAGCGAGCAGCGCGAACTGCACGGCGGCGTATTTCTTGGCCACGATGCTCGACAGCCAGGCGATATAGGCCGCGCCCGCGATCCCGATGGCGAAATTCTCCCAAAAGATCGTGAAGGAAAGCCGCGCCAGCCCTTCGGACGGCGGAGCGGAGGTGAAGAACAGGAAGGACAGGCCGTTCGCCACCGAATTGACCAGCCAGGTAAAGCCGATCGCGTCGCTCGCCGCCTGCATCAGCGCCCCGCCTTCGGCCAGATCGGCATAAAGCAGGTTGGTCGCCGCCGCGACCACCGCACCCAGCGTCAGCATGAACATCCGGCCCAGCAGAGTAATCAGCCATCCACCCAGCGCCAGCCCGATCAGAATGGCGAAGATGCCGAGGATCTTGGAAGCGAAGGCCACATCCTCGCCCGTATAGCCCAGCTCGCCCAGATAGAACGGATAGGCGAACACGCCCCAGACCGAATCGGTGATCCGGTAGGTCAGCACCAGCGCCAGCACCAGCACGAGCGACCAGCCCATGCGGCTGACGAATTCGACCAGAGGCAGGACCAGCGCGCGATAGAGATGATCGGTGAAGGTGACGGTCGGCGGCTCGATCGCGGCGCCCGCTTCGTGCGCGGCGATCACGTTCTTTCCGTCGCGCTTCTGCTTGACCACCCAGGCGGCGATGAAGGCGGGCAGCACGATGGTCGCCAGCACGATCAGCGGACCGTAAGTGGTCGTGAACAGCGTGACGTCGGGCCGCAATTCGGGGGTCGAGGTCATGCTGCGGACCATGAACACGACCACGGTCACGATTGCCCAGCCCCACAGGATACCCACCGCCAGCAAAGCGCGGTTGCGGATTTTCGGCGTGACTTCGCCGGTCTCGTAGAGTTCCGCCACCTCGGCGTCGCTGGCGGCGGCGGTCGCCACCTTATCGTCGGAAACGCGGGCATCGGGCGCGAACAGCCCGGCAATCCCGATCGCCAGCATGACGAAGCCGAACATGACATAGACCCACGGCCAGCCGTTCTTCTCAGCCAGAATGAGGCCGATCGCACCGCCGACGAGGCTGGCGAGGCGGAAGCCCATCTGCGTGATGGTGGACAGGATATCGAGCGTCGCGACCTCGTCCGCCACGTCGATACGCCAGGCGTTGATGCCGATATCCTGCGTCGCGCTGGCGAAGGCGCCGATCGCGGCAAGCAGGCTGAACCAGCCGAGCGAGGTCGCGGGGTTGAGCGTGCTCATGACAACCAGCGCGATCCCGACGATCAACTGCATCGGCGCGATCCATTGCTTGCGCTTGCCGAGTTTGCGCACGCCCGGAATATCGACTCTGTCGAGCAGCGGCGACCACAGGAACTGGAAGGCATAGGCCAGGCCGACGAGGCTGAAGACGCCCATCGTCTCGAGATCGACATCCGCTTCCGACAGCCAGGCGTAGAGCGTGCCGAGAAACAGCGCGGGCGGAAGGCCCTGCGCGAAGCCGAACAGCAGCATGAAAACGGTCTTGCGGTTGCTCAGCGCCAGTCCGAGCACCTTCCAGGCGCTACGTTTCGTCTGTCCTGCGACCGCTTGCGCCATTCCCCGTACGTCCTTCCAACTTCGTAAAATTTTTGCGACACTAGCAGTGTCCGGAGCGAAAGGAACCTGAACGATGGCGCTTACCGACACTATCGCGGCCGAACAGCCCATGGAAAACCGCCCCACCGCAGGCCAGCTGGCGCTCGCCCGGACGATCGCGGATGGCGGAGCGCCGGGTGCCAGCGGCATTCAGTCGGTTCCGGCATCGGTCTATACCGACCCCGCCCATTTCGCGCGCGAGCGCGCCGCGCTGTACGATCGGATGCCGCAAATCCTGTGTCCGAGCGCTCTGCTGCCCGATCCCGGCATGGCGGTGCCTCACGACGCCACCGGACGCCCGTTGCTGATTACGCGAGACAGCGAGGGGCGCGCCCACGTGTTCCTCAATGTCTGCCGCCATCGCGGCACGCGGCTGGTCGAAGGCGAGGAAGTCCAATGCGCGAAGAAGCTGGTCTGCCCCTATCACGCCTGGACCTATTCGGTGGACGGGCGCCTGCTCGCTCTGCCCCGTCCCGACAGTTTTCCCGGGCTAGACAAAGCCGCGCACGGCCTCGTCGAACTGCCCAGCCTCGAAAGCGGCGGCCTGATCTGGTTCGCACCGGATGAGGATGCGGATTTCACCCATGCCGAGGCGATCGGAGCGGACATGGACGCTTTCGGTGCCGCCGGGCATTTCCTGTTTCGGCGCAAGACGCACACGGTCAAGGCGAACTGGAAGCTCGTGATGGATGCCTTCCTCGAAAGCTATCACGTCACCCGCCTCCACGCGAAGACGATCGGGCCGTTCTTCAAGGACGGTGTGACCTCGGGCGATATGCTGGGCCCCCACGCACGCTCGGCGGTGGGGCGCTTGGAGGAAATGGACGCGATCGACCTTACCGACATGGCGGCGCTGCGCCGGGTCGTCACCTTCGCCTATCAGCTCGTGCCCGGCGCGCTGATCATTCCGAGCCCGGATTACATCAACGTCATGGTGATGATGCCCCAGGCGCACGACCTCACTCTGGTCGAGGATTTCATGCTGATCCCCGAGGAACCCGCGCCCGGCGAGGCGGGCGACAAGGCCCGCGCCCATTGGGAGCGCAGCTGGAACCTCCTCGACGGCGGCGTCTTCGCCAGCGAGGATTTCCGCGCGGCCGAACTGGGCCAGCAAGGGTTGGAAAGCGGAGGAGTTGACGAGGTCATGCTCGGCACGCTCGAAGGCGGCATCCGGCGCTATCACGAGACGATCGCGGCACTTCTCGACTAATCAGCATATCGGCTCCGATTCGGACCTGAATGGGAGGTGGCAGTGGCTGGTTTGCGCGGCTTCCGGTGATCCTGTAACATCCATATCGGCTGCGGATCGCATCCAATCGGCCCGTTTTCCCAATAGTCTGAGGGCTCCAACAGGAGACTTAAGACATGGCAGAATATCGCAAGCGCAAGGGCCTCCAATACGACACCTGGCACTGGTGCCGGAATTGCGCCAACGATCCCAAGAGCGACTACGTGACGCGCTCGACTCGCCCGGATGGCGATCTGTGCAATCAGTGCAAGAGCAAGGAAGCGAACGGCGACTGCACCAGCTGATAGCGATGATCGAGCGGGGCTCGGGTTCGCATTCGGACCGCTCGACACGGTCTCCGCAGGCCCCTAAAGGCGGCGCCATGCCTGCCCTGCCAGAAACCGGAGACCGGATCGCCAAATTGCTCGCCCGCGCGGGTGTTGCCAGCCGGCGCGAGGTCGAGCGGATGATCGCGGACGGCCGCGTGGCGGTGGATGGCAAGGTGCTGGATACGCCGGCGATCAAGCTGGAAAGCCTCAAGGGCGTGACCGTCGATGGCAATCCCGTCGCCGCGCCCGAAGCGCCGCGCCTGTTCGCGTTTCACAAGCCGTCTGGCCTCATCACCGCCGAGCGCGATCCGGCGGGGCGGCCGACGATCTACACCGCGCTGCGCAACGCGTTGCCAAAGAACACGCCCCGGCTGATGCCAGTGGGGCGGCTGGACTTCACCACCGAAGGCCTGCTGCTGCTGACCAATGACGGCGAGCTGAAGCGCGCGATGGAATTGCCCGCATCGGGCGTGCCGCGCACCTATCGCGCGCGCGCTTTCGGAGATGTCTCGCAGGCGCAGCTCGACGATCTGATGGAAGGCGTGGAGATCGATGGGGTGCGCTACGGCAGCATCGAAGCTGATCTCGAACGCGGCAGCGGGCGCAATCGCTGGATCGAGATGACGCTGACCGAAGGCAAGAACCGCGAGGTGCGCCGCGTGCTCGAACATCTCGGGCTGAAGGTGAACCGCCTGTTGCGCACCGCCTACGGCCCGTTCGAACTCGCCGACTTGCCACGCGGCCAAGCGGTCGAAATCCGCCAGTCGGATGTCGAACGCTTCCGCAAGTCGCTGAAGCGGGGCCGCTGATGCGGATTATCGCGGGCGAATGGCGTGGGCGGAAATTGGCCGCCCCCAAGGGCGAGGCGACGAGGCCGACCGCCGACCGGACCCGCGAAACGCTGTTCAGTATGCTCGCCAGCCGCTTGGGATCGTTCGAGGATCTGGCGGTCGCCGATCTGTTCGCCGGTTCGGGCGCACTCGGTCTCGAAGCCCTCTCGCGCGGGGCGGGCCATTGCCTGTTCGTGGAGAATGACGGTGCGGCGCTCGATACGATCCGCGCCAACATTGCGTCCCTGAAAGCGCGCGAGCGGACGACGGTTCAGGCGGGATCGGTGATGAGCCTCGGCCCTGCGAAAGCGCCGCACGATCTGATCCTGCTCGATCCGCCCTATGGGACCGGAGCGGGCCAGGTCGCGCTCGACCGGATGTTGAGACTGGGGTGGATCGGCGAGGCGACCTGGATCGCGCTGGAGACGGCGAAGGACGAGGACGTCGCGGTCAAGCTGCTCGCCGTCGATGCCGAGCGCCGGGTCGGCAAGGCGAAGCTGACCTTGCTCCGCCTTGCCTCTCCTGTCTGACCGATTACTCGGTCGGTCCGTCGGCAGTTTGCGCAGCGGCGGCACCTTGCACCTGCCGATCGATCATCTCCCAGGCTGCTGCCTGTTGGGCTTCGGGCAATTGCGACAGGGCGATCTTGTCATTGTCCTTCAACAACCAGAACAGTTCCTGACGGTCGGCGGTGAGGCCGCTGTAATAGGATTGCGTTCCCGTGGGCCACGCATCGTATTGCGCCTGCTGGTCGGGCGTCAGACCGGTTTGCGCCATGGCATCGATCCCGGCCACGACGTCGGGATCGGGTGCGGCGTCAGGCGCGGCCTGTGCGACAGGTGCTGCCATCGGATCGGATGCTGCGTCCATCTCCGGTTCCGCCGTAACCGGCGCTTCTACCGGTGGCTGGCCCGCCATTCCATCATCTTGAGCGAAGGCCGGACCGGCAAAGACCGCACCGGCCACCATGCTTGCGACGAGAGTGTTACGCATTGGATATCTCCTTCAATAACCAAGACGTGACGAACCTTCGTGCCGTTGCGAAATCCCCCGCTCGGCACGCTGTCGAGATGGCCGGTTCAGTTTTTATCCGCAAGAGAAGGGCAGAGCCGACCGCCTCGCTCGATCGTCATCCGGTCGACAAATGTGGCAAAAACACGGCGAATGGAAAAAGCGCTTCTTAATCAAATTCTTAGTGAATTCAGCACATGAAAAAGGGCGGAGCCGCCATGGCAGCTCCGCCCCCTTCCAAGCTCCGCGATCGCGCAAGGCGCGGCTCGCGGGTGGCAGTCGGTTTATCGCGCGCCGCGATTGATGCAGTCATCCTGCTGGTTCGGCGTGCAGATCGGCAGTTCGCTACGCGGCGGCGAGGTCGTGCTCACCTGCTGGACGCGGGCGTTGCTGACGAAACGGATATTGCCGGTGGCGGCAGTGCGCGCGGTCGCCGTGTTCGACATGTTCGCCGTACCGGTCGCCGAAGCGTTGCTCATGTTACCGGCCATCTGCGCGGAAATCGCGGTCCAGGCCTGGGTGCGCTGGGCCGGGGTCATGCCGACGATGCGGACGCGCTGTTCGTCATTCAGCATCCACCAGCCCTGCTTCTGCTGGTCGGTCAGCGTCCAGTAATAGGTCTTCGCGTTGGCGGGCCACGCATCGTAGGCCGTGCGGCGCTCGGCGGGCCAGCCGTCATACATCGCCTTCTGGGCGGCGGTCATCTGCATGGACGCGGTCGCCGCGGTGGTCGCGGTCTGCGCAATGACGGGAGCGGCGGCGATGGTGAGGCCGAGAGCGGCGCCTGCTGCAAGGATGGTCTTCATAATTCGTATCCTTTCATGGATCGTGTCTATCGGCCTCTTAACGGACTAGAGGCCCTCGCGGTTCCGAAGCGGTATCCCCTGCGGCACTCGGTTCGTCGCAGCGCTTGCACGGTGGCTCGCCGTTCCCTACCTGTTCGCTTGACCCCATGACCGATCTTACCGCCCCCCCGTCTCACGACGACCTGCCCGCCTATGCGCAGCGTTTGAACCCACCCCAGCGCGAGGCGGTGACCACGACCGAGGGCCCGGTGCTAATGCTGGCGGGTGCCGGAACGGGCAAGACCGCGGCCCTGACCGCGCGGCTCGCGCATCTCATCGCCATGCGCCTCGCCTGGCCGAGCGAGATCCTGTGCGTCACCTTCACCAACAAGGCCGCGCGCGAAATGCGCGAGCGGGTGGCGCGCCATATGGGCCAGGCGGTGGAGGGCATGCCCTGGCTCGGCACCTTCCATTCGATCGGCGCCAAGATGCTGCGCCGCCATGCCGAGCTGGTTGGGCTGCAATCGAATTACACGATCATCGATACCGACGATCAGCTGCGCTTGCTGAAACAGCTGATCCGCGAGAACGACTTGGACGAGAAACGCTGGCCCGCGCGGCAGTTGGCAGGATTGCTCGACCGGTGGAAGAATCGCGGCCTCAATCCCGGCGATCTCGATGCGGTGGAGAACGAAAGCTACGCCAACGGGCGCGGCGAGCAGTTCTATCGCCTGTATCAGGAGCGGTTGAAGAGCCTCAACGCCTGCGATTTCGGCGATCTGCTGCTGCATATGCTCAACATTTTCCGCCAGCATCGCGACTTGCTGGAACAGTATCAGCGGCGCTTCAAATACATCCTGGTGGACGAATATCAGGACACCAATCAGGTCCAGTATCTCTGGCTGCGGCTGCTGGCGCAGGAGCGCAAGAATATCTGCGTCGTCGGGGATGACGACCAGTCGATCTATTCCTGGCGCGGAGCGGAAGTCGCCAATATCCTCAAGTTCGAAAAGGATTTTCCCGGCGCCAAGGTCGTCAAGCTGGAGCAGAATTATCGCTCCACGCCGCAGATCCTGGCGACCGCATCGGGTTTGATCGACGCCAACAGCCAGCGCCTCGGCAAGACGCTGTGGACCGAGCTTCCGGCGGGCGACAAGGTGCGCGTCATCGGCGTGTGGGACGCGCCCGAGGAAGCGCGCCGGGTGGGCGAGGATATCGAGCGGCTGGAGCGCGAGGGCGCTCCGCTCGACGAGATCGCGATCCTGGTCCGTGCCCAATACCAGACCCGCGAGTTCGAGGACCGCTTCATCCAGATCGGCCTTAATTACCGCATCGTGGGCGGCTTCCGCTTCTACGAGCGCGCCGAGATCCGCGATGCGCTCGCCTATCTGCGCGTCATCGCTCAGCCTGCGGACGATCTCGCCTTCGAACGCATCTACAACCAGCCCAAGCGCGGGCTCGGTGCCAAGACGCTGGAATCGATGCGCCGCCATGCGCGCCGCACCGGCCTGCCCCTCGCCGCCGCCAGCCTCGACCTCGTCGACAGCGACGAACTGCCCACCCGCGCGCGCAACATGTTGACGGGCCTCTTGAAGCAGTTCGTCTATTGGCGCGAGGCGGTGGAGCGGGAGACGCCCGCCAATCTCCTGCGCCTCGTCCTGTCCGAAAGCGGCTATGACGATATGCTGGCGAAGGATCGCAGTGCGGAGAGCGCGGGCCGCGCCGAAAACCTCTCCGAACTCGCCCGCGCGATGGAGGAATACGACACACTCGGCGATTTCCTCGAACATGTCGGCCTCGTCATGGACAATGACGCGCAAGGCGGTGACGAGAAGGTCACCATCATGACCATGCATGCCGCCAAGGGGTTGGAATTCAACAACGTCTTCCTGCCCGGCTGGGAAGAAGGCGTGTTCCCCTCGCAGCGCGCGCTCGATGAAGGCGGTCTCGCCTCGCTGGAGGAAGAACGCCGCCTCGCCTATGTCGCGATCACGCGCGCGCGGCGCAAATGCACGATCCTGCACGCCGCCAATCGCCGCATCTTCGGCCAATGGACCAGCTCGATCCCGAGCCGGTTCATCGAGGAACTGCCGGACGAGCATATCGAGCAGGAAACCACAATGAGCGGCGGCGCATCGCTATGGCGCGCGAACTGGAGCGAGAGCGAGGACCCCTTCGCCCACGTCTCGCGCGATCGCCCGGATCGCAGCACCGCCCGCGGCCCCGGCTGGCAGCGCGCGCTGGCGACCGGTTACGAGACGAAACCCGTTCGCGTTGCGGAAAACAAGCGCTCAGCCGCCAGTTTCGCGGCCAAGGCCCGGACCGACGTCGCGATCGGTGCGCGCGTCTTCCACGAGAAGTTCGGATATGGCGAGGTCACCGATCAGGAAGGCAACAAGCTCGAGATCGCGTTCGAGAAGGCCGGGACCAAGCGCGTGATCGACAGCTTCGTCAAGCTGGCGGACTAGACCCTCAGGTCTCCGCCGGCAGCACGCTCAGGCCAGGGCGGAGACATCAAGGAAGGTCGGGCGCGGGCCGTTCCATTCGCCTGCCGGGACGGGATCGTCCTGACGGTCGTTGCGACGATCATTGCGCGGACGATCGTTGCGCGGCCGATCCTTGGACGCATCGCGACCTTCACTCGTCGGGACGTCATCGCGCTCGTCGTCCCGTTCGGACCGAGACCGTCCACGGCGCGGCTTGTCCTTCGGCGGCGTATCCTGAACAGTGTCGTCGCGCTCTTCGCTCTTGCGACGGCTCTTGCGCGCGGGCTTTTCCTCGCCCGGCTCGTCGGCTTTTTCAGCCTTGTCCTGCGACGGATCGCGCAGCTCGACGCGCACATCCTTCTGGCCGAACACCGGAACTTCGCTGCCGGTCAGCTTCTCGACATTCTCGATCGCTTCGGCATCTTCGGGCGTGACGAAGGTGAAGGCGCGACCCTTGGCGCCTGCGCGGCCCGTGCGACCGATGCGGTGGACGTAATCGTCCGGGTGCCAAGGCGTGTCGTAATTGAAGACGTGGCTCACGCCCTTGATGTCGAGCCCGCGCGCCGCGACGTCGCTGGCGACGAGGATGTTGACCTCGCCCGCCTTGAATCGGGCCAGTTCCTGCAAGCGGCTGGACTGGTCCATGTCGCCATGGATCTCCCCGCTGCGGAAACCGTCGCGTTGCAGGCTCTTGTTGAGCTCGCGCACCGTGGTCTTGCGGTTGGCGAAGATGATCGCGGTCTCGACCAGGTCGTGCGAAAGCAGCCAGCGCAGCGTATCCTGCTTGGCGCGCGACTTGGTCATCACCTTGAAGGCGGTGATGTCCTTGTTCGTGCTGGCCGCGCGGCTGACCTCGATCCGCTTCGGGTTGCTGAGGAATTTCTTCGCCAGCTTTTCGATCGGCGGCGGCATCGTAGCGCTGAAGAGAAGCGTCTGGCGCGCTTCGGGAAGCTTGGAACAGATAAATTCGATATCGGGGATGAACCCCATGTCGAGCATCCGGTCCGCCTCGTCGATGACGAGGAGTTCGCATCCGTTGAGCAGAATCTTGCCCCGCTCGAACAGGTCCATCAACCGGCCCGGCGTCGCGATCAGCACATCGACGCCTTCGTTTAGCGCCTTGACCTGATCGCCCATCTGCACGCCCCCGATCAACAGCGCGAGCTTGAGATCGTGGTTCTTCCCGTATTTCTCGAAATTCTCGGCCACCTGCGCGGCGAGTTCGCGGGTCGGCGCCAGGATCAGGCTGCGCGGCATCAGCGCGCGGCGGCGTCCGGCGGCCATGATGTCGATCATCGGAAGCACGAAGCTGGCAGTCTTGCCGGTGCCGGTCTGCGCGATGCCGATGATGTCTTTCATCATCAGGACCGGCGGGATCGCCTCGGCCTGGATCGCGGTCGGCTCGGTGTAACCGGCGGCTTCGACCGCATCGAGGAGTTTTTCGGAAAGGCCGAGATCGGCAAAGGTCATGCAGGTCCGCTTCGGAGTCTGGAGGAATATCGTCAGAAAATAGGCTGAGACGACGCACGCGATAAGAAAGGACCACGCGCGGCGCGGCCCATGGCGCAAAACGCGCGCGAAGTCAAGAAATCGCCCGTTTCGGCCCCGGTGGCAGGTTCGGCGGCGCGCTATCCCCCGCCGCTGACGGGAACCAGCTGCGCCATGTTCGAAAGCGAGCACCGGGCGCCCGTGCGCGACAACAGGCGATCGCGATCGATGCACAGCCGTCCATCGTCATTGGGCTCGAAATAGAAGCCCGAATAATAGTCGCGCGCGGAACAGGCCCGTTCAAGCTGCGCGCTCACCAGCCGCCGGTCACGCAGATAGAGCAGCAGGCGGTTGCCGGTGTCGGCCCTGACGCCCGCGATCGCGGAGACGGGCACGCAATCCTCCATCGGCCGCGAAACGAAGCGGACGGGTGCGCGGGTCTGCACCGTGGCGGGCGCGAAGCTCTGCGCAGGCGCAGCGCGCGGCGAAATCCGCACGATCACGCGCCGTTCTATCCTGACCTGATTGGCGGTAGGTGCGCGGAAATCGGGGGCGAAGCGTACCCACCAGGGCGCCGCACCGGGCGACGCTTGGCTCTGCCGCCGCGCCGCCTCTTCCGTCAGACGGGAGATGGTTTCCTGCTCCTGATGGGCCGGACGCTCGACCGACACGCCGTCGGCTACGGGCCTGTCCGCAGCGGAGGCTGCGAAAAGAAGCAGGGGGGACAGGATGATGGCAAGGCTGGCCATGGGCAGAAGCTGAAATTTCCTTCCGAACGCCAGTTGGACGCGATACTGCGCGGCGGTCTCGTTGCGCGCCGCCCTGCCCCCGAATGCTTGAACGCGCGCTTAATTGCACGCCTACGCCCGATCGCGGTAGCGCCCGAGCCTCGAGGTGTGGCATATCCATCACGATGACTCATCCCGCCCCAGACACGCGCCCCTTCCTCGACCAAGTCCGCGAGCTTCTCGGACCGCGCGGCTTTACCGACGATCCCGATCTGCTCGATCCCTGGCTGACCGACTGGCGCGGGCGTTATACCGGCAAGGCCCTCGGTCTCGCCTCGCCCGCGAACACCCAAGAGGTCGCGGCGCTGGTGCGGCTGTGCCACGACTATCGTGTCCCGATCGTGCCGCAGGGCGGCAATAGCGGGATGTCCGGCGGCGCCACCCCCGATACGAGCGGGACGGCCCTCCTGCTCAGTCTCAGGCGGATGGACACAATCCGCGCGCTCGACACGGATGCGCGCGAGATCGTCTGCGATGCGGGCGTCGTGCTTCAGACTCTTCACGAAACTGCCGAAAAGGAGCGGCTGCGGTTCCCGCTGACGCTCGGCGGCAAGGGCTCGGCGACAATCGGTGGGCTCATTTCCACCAATGCCGGGGGTACCCAGGTGCTGCGCCACGGATCGATGCGGGCGCAGGTGCTGGGGATCGAAGCGGTGCTGGCCGATGGGAGCGTGATCGACACGCTCACGCCGCTAAAGAAGGACAATCGTGGGTTCGATCTCAAACAGCTCTTGATCGGTTCGGAAGGGACGCTCGGCATCGTCACTGCGGCGACGTTGCGTCTGCTGCCCGAAATCGGCGGACGGCGGGTGATCTGGGCGGGGCTCGGCTCGATCGGACAGGCGCGCCAGCTGCTCATCCATTGCGAGCGGGTTGCAGGCGGGTTGCTGGAGGGTTTCGAGGTCATTCCACGCCATTCTTTCGAGGCCGTGCTCGATTACCTGCCCGACGCCCGCAATCCTCTCGGCGGTGACCACGAATGGCACGCGCTGATCGAGCTGGTGGCGGATCGCGGCGCGGACGACACGCTCGACCCGATTGCCGAGCGGATGCTTGAAACCGCGCTCGAAAACGAACTGCTCGACGATGCGACGATCGCGGCGAACGAACACCAGGCCGAACAATTCTGGCTCCTGCGCGAATCGATCGCGCCGGCCGAACGGGCCATCGGCCCCGCGGCGCAGCACGATGTCTCGGTGCCGGTGGCGCGGATGGCGGATTTCGTCGCCGAAGCCGTGCCTGCTGTCGAAGCGCAATTCCCCGATCACGAGGCGATCGCGTTCGGCCATCTGGGCGACGGCAACGTCCACTTCCACGTGCTTGCCCCGCGCGGCAGCGACAAGGACGGATGGGAAGCGGCGCAGGCAAAGGAGGTCAGCTGCTTCGTCTACGACCTCGTCACGCGATACGGCGGTTCGATCAGCGCCGAGCACGGGATCGGGCAGGTCAAGGTGGACGAATTGCAGCGATTGGGCGATCCGGTCGCGCTGGCGACGATGCGCGCGGTCAAGCAGGCGCTCGACCCGCGCGGCATCCTCAATCCGGGCAAATTGCTCCCGCTTGCCTCCGCGCCGGACTCTCCGTAAAGCGCACGGCTTCACGCGTGCGGGGGTCGGTCCATGCAGGCCATCGCGCGCAGAGCCTTTTTCTGACCGATCCGGAGATCATTCATGGCCAGCGCGCCGCAGCCCACCCTGCCCCTGTTCTACAACGACCTGATGCCGCTCAACAGCCGCGATCACGGCAAGTTCCGCACCAAGCAGATCGACGATGCCGGGTTCCTCAAGAACCAGCACGCCGTGCCGCTGACGGTCGACGAATTCGTCCAGGCGCAGCGCAATTTCCCGATCGTGTTCAGCTCGGGCGACCAGCCGCTGCCGCTGTGCCTGATGGGCCTCAACGAAGGTGTGAACACCTATGTGGACGATCAGGGCAAGGTGAACGAGCCGGTCTACATCCCCGCCTATATCCGCCGCTATCCCTTCATGCTGGCCAAGCTGCGCCCCGATGCGGACGAATTGTCGCTCTGCTTCGACCCGACGCAGGACAAGGTGATCGGCGAGTTCGAGGAAGGCGAGCGCCTGTTCGACGACGAAGGCAAGGTCACGCAGGCCACGCAGCAGATCCTCGATTTCTGCGAACAGTTCGAAGCCGCCGGTCAGCGCACCAAGGCGTTCATGGAAGAACTGAAGAACGCAGATCTGCTGATGGACGGCGAAATGTCGATCTCGCGCCAGGAAGCGCCCGACACGCCCTATACCTATCGTGGCTTCCAGATGGTCAATCAGGAAAAGCTGCGCGAAATCGATGCCGAGACCGCGAAGAAATGGGCCGATAACGGCCTGATGATGCTGATCCACGCGCATATCTTCTCGCTCGACATGATGCGCGCGATCTTCTCGCGCCAGGTCCAGCAGGGCACTGCGCCGGACGCCTTCGCAGGCCAGCCGGCGGTCAACTGATTCGGCGAGCAGCGCCCCCATCATTCAGGCCCTGCGACAGGTGGAGGCGCATTTGCGTTGACCATCAGTCCCGGGCTTGAAACGGGGCGCCGACCGCACCATTTCGAGGTCACCGGAAGCCGCTTCCCTCATGGCGCTTCCGGCCGATGCGCGAAAGCGCATCTCCTCCCTGAACCTTGGCCACTCCGTGCTCTATGCACGGGGTGGTTTTTTCTTTGCGCCGAGGCCCTACTCCGCTGCCTGCCGGATGCTGTCGCCGGACGTCAGGCCCGCGACCTGCGCGGCGAGCGATCGCACCAGCTGGGCGAGCAGCCGCGCCACGCCGGCGAACCGAGGACCGACCTCGCGCATCTCCGCATCGAGATAGGCGCTGCGACACACTTCGATCTGCAAGGCATGGATATTGCGACGCGGTGCCCCATGCCGGTCGAGCACGTAGCCGCCCGAATAGGGGCGATTGTGCGCGACTCTGCGCTCCGCCGCCGCGAGGACATTCAGCGCGCCCGCCGCCAGCCCGTCACCGCAGGATGCTCCGAACCGGTCCCCGATGACGAATTCGGCCGCCTGCTGGCCGGGCCCGGCGGGTTTGAGCGGCGGCATGGAATGAAGGTCGATCAACAGGACCGCCCCCCATTCGTCACGCACCCGTTCGAGCAGATCCGCAAGCGCCGCGTGATAGGGTTTGTGGATCGTCTCGATCCGCGCATCGAGTTCCTCGCGCGCCAGCCTGCCTCTCCAGATTTCACCCATGCCGGGCAGCCTGCGCGGCACCAAGCCCAATCCGGTGCGCGCGCGGCGGTTGACGCCTCCCCTTGGATTGTCGCCGCGAGGGGGCCCTGCGATCATCGACCAGTCGATATCGTCGGGCGAACGATTGAGGTCGATCATCGCGCGCGGGGCGTGGGCTACGATCAAAGGCGCGCCGCTCGTCTGCGCTACCTCGGCAGCGAGCAGGTCGATCAGGCGATCTTCGAGTTTCAGCGTCGCCCGGCCTGGATCGCGCATCGCGTCGACGACATCCTCGGGATAATGTCTCCCACCGTGCGGAGCGGCGATCACGATGGGAACGGCCGGACGCTCAGGATAGGAAAGGGTGAAAGCCGCTTCCTCGCTGCCCTGTATCCGATGCGGGAGAAGAGGCGCTGGCATGGTGCCGGATGTGCGCCTTTCGCCGCATCGAGTCAAAGCGTTCGCGTTCTTCGAAACCCCCGGCACCCGGGCCCGCGCAAAAAAAAGCGACAATTCCTGGCCGGGGTACGACCAAGGGGCAAGATTTCTTAAGGGCTCGGTGCTAGGACTGTGCCCATGACCGATACCTATCAGCCCCGCATCCTTCTCGCGGAAGACGACGATGCCATGCGCACCTATCTCGAACGCGCGCTGGAGAAGGCCGGCTATGCCGTCGATTCGGTCGATCGTGGCACGGCGGCCCTCCCGCTTTTGGAGGAGCGGCGGTACGACCTGCTCCTGTCCGATATCGTGATGCCGGAAATGGACGGCATCGAGTTGGCGCAACGCTGCAACGAGATCAGCGCGGATACGAAGGTGATGTTCATCACCGGATTCGCCGCCGTGACGCTCAAGGCCAATCGCGACCAACCGCAGGCGCGTGTCCTCTCAAAGCCCTTCCACCTCAAGGATCTGGTCCTCGAAGTGGCGCGCACTTTGGATGACCGGATTTCCGCCTCGCTCTAGAGCGTCGGGAGAGGCAAATTGTGGCTTGCATGGGGCGGGACCGCTCGCTAGATGGCCCGCCTGCGCAGCCCTCGGGCTGGCGCGCATTCGATGGTGCGGGCGTATAGCTCAGTGGTAGAGCACTATGTTGACATCGTAGGGGTCCCAAGTTCAATCCTTGGTACGCCCACCATCGTATGATTTAGGCGTATGACGCAGGAGCCCGCCCTTTGGCGGGCTTTTTCGTGTCGGGCGCAGGTCTGCGGGACCTATGGCGGGCGCTGCGGGTTCATCCGGTATGACGAAACTCTGTCTTTTCGGGCCGACCGGCGGCGTGGGATCGCTGGTCGCGGAGCAGGCGCTTGCGCGCGATATCGACGTGCGCGGCGCGGCGCGCGACTGGCCCGACGATTTCGGTAGCGATCCGCAGATGGAGCGCGTTACCGTCGATCTTCTCGAAGGAAATCTGCATCCGGTCGTGAAAGGATGCGATGCAGTGATTTCGACCGTGGGTCCGGGCCGGGAGCCTGCGACGCTGGCCGATCCTCCCCCGCTCTATTCGCTCGGCACCAAACGGATCATCGAGGCGATGCGCGATACGGGCGTCCGGCGGCTGGTCGTGATCAGCGCCGCCTTCGTCGATCGGCAGGCGAGCGTACCCGAATGGTTTCGTGCCGCTTCCCTCCCCCTTTCCGCGCTGTTCGCCGACATGCGCCGGATGGAGCGCGTGTTGAGCGGGTCGGCCGACATCGCCTGGACCGCGGCCCGCCCCGGCTGGCTGCTGGATCAGCCGCGCACGCAGGATTTCGAGGTGTCGGAGCGCGATCTGCCCACCGGCACCCTGCGCACCCGCCGCGCCGATCTCGCGCAATTCCTGATCGATTGCGCGACCGGGACCGATTGGGTCGGCAAGACCCCCTTCATCGCGCGCCGGGAAGCGGACGCGTTCGAGCGTCCGACTGCCCTGCTCGAAGAACTCCGCCCGAATTAGGCGAGGCAGCCAGCCCCGTTTCGGCCCGGTTGCGCGTTCGTCCGGCTCTGCTAAAGCCCGCGCAAACCTTTTCCCGACATTCAACAGACAGGGCCATCATGCAGAAAATTCAGGTCAAGAACCCGGTCGTCGAACTCGACGGCGACGAAATGACGAAGATCATCTGGGAATGGATCCGCGAGCGGCTGATCCTCCCCTATCTCGATATAGACCTGAAATATTATGACCTTTCGATCGAAAGCCGCGATGCCACCGACGACCAGATCACGGTCGACGCCGCGAACGCCATCAAGGAATACGGCGTCGGCGTGAAATGCGCCACGATCACGCCGGACGAAGCCCGCGTCGAGGAATTCGGCCTCAAGAAGATGTGGGTCAGCCCCAATGGGACGATCCGCAACATCCTGGGCGGCGTCGTCTTCCGCGAGCCGATCGTGATCGACAACGTGCCGCGCCTCGTCCCCGGCTGGACCGATCCGATCGTGGTCGGCCGCCACGCCTTCGGCGACCAGTACCGCGCCAAGGACACGCTGATTCCGGGCGCCGGCAAATTGCGCCTCGTCTTCGAAGGCGAGAATGGCGAGAACATCGATCTCGACGTGTTCGAATTCCAGCAGTCGGGCGTCGCCATGGCGATGTACAATCTCGACGAATCGATCCGCGATTTCGCCCGCGCCAGCTTCAATTACGGGCTCGATCGCGGATGGCCGGTCTATCTCTCGACCAAGAACACCATCCTCAAGAAGTACGATGGCCGCTTCAAGGACCTGTTCCAGGAAGTGTTCGACGCCGAATTCGCCGACAAGTTCAAGGCGGCGAACATCACTTACGAACACCGCCTGATCGACGACATGGTCGCCGCCGCGCTCAAGTGGAGCGGCAAGTTCGTCTGGGCCTGCAAGAATTATGACGGCGACGTGCAGTCGGATGTCGTGGCGCAGGGCTTCGGCTCGCTCGGCCTTATGACGAGCGTGCTTCTCTCGCCCGACGGCAAGACCGTGGAGGCCGAAGCCGCGCACGGCACCGTCACCCGCCACTATCGTCAGCACCAGCAGGGCAAAGCGACCTCGACCAACCCCATCGCGTCGATCTTCGCCTGGACGCGCGGCCTGATCTATCGCGGCAAGTTCGACGACACCCCCGATGTGGTGAAGTTCGCCGAAACGCTGGAGCGGGTCTGTGTCGAAACGGTCGAGAACGGCCAGATGACCAAGGATCTCGCGCTGCTGATCGGCCCGGGCCAGAGCTGGCTGACCACCGAGCAGTTCTTCGAGGCGGTCCGCAGCAATCTCGAAAAAGAGATGAACAAGGCGGCCTGAGCCGCCACCAGTCCGGGAGTGACGGGACCCGGACAACTTATTCGGGGGAACAGGGCGTCGAGGGGGGCGCCCTGTTCTCCGCTCTCCTGAATCGGCGAAGAATCCATGGCGAAGAAACCCACCGCGAAAACCCCCAAGAAGCGCAAATCGCCGAAGAAGGACGAGGAGCGCGTCGGCCAAGCGCGCCTTGTCGTGCGCCGCGCGATGATCAAGGATATCCGCGGGATCGCCGCGCTGATCCGCCGCGTCTACACCGAATTGCCGCCCTACAAGCAGAGCGAAATCCGCGGCCAGATCAACAACTTCCCCGATGGCTGCTTCGTCGCCCTGCTCGATGACGAGGTGGTGGGCTATTGCGCCTCGATGCAATTGCCCGAGCCGGTGGCCTTCGCGCCGCACGATTGGGACGAGATCACCGGCAACGGATACGGCAGCCGCCACGATCCGACCGGGGACTGGCTCTACGGCTACGAGATGTGCGTCGATCCCAAGGTGCGCGGGGTGCGCATCGGGCGGCGCCTCTACGAAGAACGGCGCGCGCTGGCGGAGGAGAACGATCTTACCGGTATCGTCTTCGGGGGCCGAATGCCGGGATATGACCGGGCGCGCCGCCGCAAGACCGACAAGGTCGAAAGCCCCGAGGACTACCTCGAACGCCTCGTCGCCGGAAAGCTGCACGATCCGGTGCTGCGCTTCCAGCTCGCCAACGGGTTCGAACCGCGCGAAGTGATGCGCAAATACCTGCCCGAGGACAAGGCGTCGCGCGGGAACGCAGTGATGATGGTGTGGCGCAATCCCTATGTGGAGCGCGATCAGCCGGTGAAGAAGCGCCTGCCGCGGGGGGTCGAATCGGTGCGCGTGGCAACCTGCCAGCTGCAGGCCCGCGCGGTCGCCGATTACGACGAATTCCTGCGCGCCATCCAGTATTTCATCGGCGTGGCGTCCGATTACGAAGCGGATTTCATCGTCTTTCCCGAACTGTTCACGCTGCAATTGCTGAGCTTCGAGCCGGAAGAGCTCTCCCCAGTCGCAGCGATCGAGCGCCTGTCGGAATACACGCCCCGCATCCGCGCCGATCTGTCCGAAATGGCGATGCGCTACAACATCAACATCATCGGAGGATCGCACCCGACCCGGATGGACGATGGCGACATTCACAACGTCGCCTATGTCTGCCTGCGCGACGGATCGGTGCACGAACAGGAAAAGATCCACCCCACGCCCAATGAGCGTTATTGGTGGAACATTCGCGGCGGCGACACGATCGACGTTATCCAGACCGATTGCGGCCCGATCGGCGTGCAGATCTGCTATGACAGCGAATTCCCCGAACTGAGCCGCAAGCTGGCGGACGAAGGCGCGCGGATCATCTTCGTCCCCTTCTGCACCGACAGCCGTCAGGGCTATCTCCGCGTGCGCTATTGCGGGCAGGCGCGGGCGATCGAAAACCAGTGCTTTGTGGTCCTGTCCGGCAATGTCGGCAATCTGCCGAACGTTGCCAATATGGACATCCAGTACGCGCAGAGCTGCATTCTGACGCCCTGCGATTTCCCCTTCGCGCGCGACGGGATTGCGGCCGAAGCCAGCGAGAATGTCGAGACACTGACGATCAGCGATATCAATCTCGCCGATCTCAGCTGGGCGCGCGCGGAAGGCACGGTGCGCAATCTCGCCGACCGGCGCTTCGATCTCTACCGGATCGAATGGGACGAGGATGGCGCGCATCCGGGCAAGACCCGCCCGCGCGCCGAACCGCTCGGCCCGCAGACCGTCGGCGGGGGCTGATCCTCCCCGGCACGGCGATGGGGACCGCGAGACGCGAAGCGGATCGGGGTGGAGGGGCACCGGCTCCTTTGGGCTCCGCCCTTTCGGGCAACGAGTGCCCCTTTATGATCCTAGGAATGGTCCCCCTCTCCCGATGGGGGAGGATCGTGCGTGACATCATAAATCTCGCCACAGCAACACTGGCGCAACCCCGCCCCGCATTATAGGACCCTCTCATGGCCGGCGAGATCGAAGCGACCCCGATGATATCCGATGCGCTGGTGATCCTCGGCGCGGCGGGGCTCGTCATCCCCGTCTTCACTCGCTTCCGCATCACGCCCGTCATCGGTTTCATCCTGATCGGCATCGCGGTCGGCCCGTTCGGGCTTGGCCAGCTGGTCTACGAGCGACCTTGGCTCACTCATATAACGATTACCGATCCCGAGGCGCTCGAACCCTTCGCGGAATTCGGCATCATCCTACTGCTGTTCACCATCGGACTGGAACTGAGTTTCAAACGCCTCTGGCAGATGCGCAGACTGGTGTTCGGATTGGGCGCGCTCGAACTGCTCGTCACCGGCGTGATGCTGGCGATCGTCCTCGCCATGATCGGCCAGTACTGGACCGGGGCGCTGGCGCTGGGCTTCGCGCTCGCCTTCTCCTCCACTGCGATCGTCCTGCCGATATCGGGCACGCACTCGCCCGTGGGGCGCTCCGCGCTATCGATGCTGCTTTTCGAGGATATTATGATCGTGCCGATCATCTTCATCCTCGGCGCCATGGCCCCCACCGCGCAGGCCGAAGGGTGGGAGGGACTGGTCGACACACTCGTTGTCGGCGGGGTCGTGATCGCGGTGTTGCTCATTGCCGGACGGATCGCCCTGCCCCGCCTTTTCGCGCAGGCCGCGCGCACCAAGAGCCCGGAGCTGTTCCTCGCCGCCAGCCTGCTCGTCGTGATCGGAGCCAGCCTCGCCACCGCGCTTGCGGGCCTGTCCCCCATCGTCGGGGCGCTGATCGCCGGGCTGTTAATCGCGGAGACCGAATATCACGGCGAGGTCGAAGCGATCATCGAACCGTTCAAGGGCCTCGCGCTCGGAATTTTCCTGATCACCGTGGGGATGAGCATCGATCTCGCCACGATCTGGGAAAATCTCGGCATGATCGCGACTGCCGTGGTGGGCGTGCTGGTCTTCAAGGCGCTGGTAACCGGCATCCTGTTGCGCCTGATGGGCGCGCGGCGATCTACGGCGGCGGAGACGGGTATCCTCATGGCGAGCCCGTCGGAAACGACGCTTATCGTGCTTGCCGCGGCCAGTTCCGCGCTGCTCATCCAGCCGGGCACGGCGCAGTTCTGGCAGATCGTCACGGCCATCGGCCTGACCATCACGCCCGTGCTCGCACTGGTCGGTCGCGCCATCGCCCGGCGGGTCGAGCCCATGCCGGAATTGCCGCCCGAGGATGAGGGGAACCCGCGCGTCATCATCATCGGCGCGGGCCGCGTCGGTCGCCTGATCGCGCGGATGCTGGAAACGCACGACAAGCCCTATGTCGCGATCGATTCGAATGCCGACCTGATCGCCAGCGCCAAGCGCCGTGGCTTTCGCGCCGCGTTCGGCGATGCTTCGCGCAGCGATGCACTCGACAAACTGGGTATCGAAAGCGCGCTCGCCGTGGTTCTGACCATGGACGAACCGGTTCTGGCCGCGCGCCTCGTCACCAAACTGCGCAAGGCCTATCCCCAATTGCTGATCGTCGCGCGCGCTCGCGATACCGGCCACGCGGCCGAACTCTACCGCGCCGGGGCCAGCCACGCAGTGCCCGAAACGCTCGAAAGCTCGCTCCAACTGAGCGAGGCGGTCCTCGTCGACATCGGCGTGCCGATGGGCCCGGTGATCGCCTCCATCCACGAACAGCGCGACGAATATCGCGTGAAGATCGAACAGGAAGGCGCGCTCAGCTACCGCCCCAAACTGCGCAGCAGCACGGCGAGCGACTGAAGGGCGCTTTCGTGGCCGAGATCGAAACACGGGCCGACTGCTCGCGCTGCGCGGCGCTGTGCTGCATCGCCTATCCATCGGATGATATGCCGGGCTTCTCGGCTCGCAAAGAGGCGGGCGAGCCCTGCCCCAAACTCGGGCAGGACGGGCTATGCACGATCTATGAACGGCGGGCGGACGAAGGGTTCGCAGGCTGCATCCGCTACGAATGCTTCGGCGCGGGCCAGCATGTCGTCGAAACCCTGTTCGAAGGGCGCGACTGGCGCAGCGATCCCGCGCTTATCCCCGCTATGGTCGAAAGCTTCCTCGCCATGCGTCCGGTCAGCGACCTGATCTTCCTCGCCCGGCGCGCAGAGGCCCGCGGCGGCGAGGTGGCGGACATCATCGAACGTTTGGAAGCGATGGCGAGTAGCCGGGAAAGCCTGATCGCAGCGGAGGGTCTCAAGTCCTGCGAACGGGACCTGCGCGCGCTCTATCGCCAGCTCGGCCCGGACAGAAATTGAACGATCCGCGCGCTCATGCATTGGAAGGGAAAGGAGAAAATGCGATGAGCAATCCCGATCCCACCAAACCAACGCCCAATGACGAGAAGTTCAAGCCGCAGAACGTGCAGGACCCGTTGAAGAGCACGGCGAAAGTCGATCAGGGTCGCGGCCAGCCCGGCGATACGGGCGGCAACGATCTCGAACAGGGCAGCAGCGGCGTGACGAAGAAGACGCCGAGCGCCTGACGGACGGTCGGAAACAAGAATAGAAACCGCCCGCGCCACCTCGGCTGCGGGCGGTTTTCTGTCGGGCGCCTATCCTGCGCTAAGGGCTTGGCGAACCGCAGCGATCGCGGCATCGGCCTGCGAGCCGTCCGGCCCACCGCCCTGCGCCATGTCGGGTCGTCCGCCCCCGCCCTTGCCGCCGAGTGCCTCGACACCCTTGCGCACCAGATCGACCGCGCTGAACCGATCGGTCAGATCGTCCGTCACTGCGACGGCGAAAGCCGCCTTCCCGTCATTGACCGCGCAGACCGCTGCGACCCCAGACCCGATGCGGGACTTGGCCTCGTCGAGCAGCGGGCGCAATTCCTTGGGATCGAGACCTTCGATCGTCTGACCGGAAAAGGTCACGCCGCCGATATCCTCGTCCTGTGCCTGTGTCGGACCTGCGCCGCCGCCGCCGAGCGCGAGGGCGCGCCTGGCTTCGGCCAGTTCTTTCTCGAGCCGCTTGCGCTCGTCCACCAGCGCCGCGACGCGCGCCGCGGCATCGTCGGGCGCGGTTTTCAGCGCGCTGGCGATCGCCTTTACCGCTTCGTCGCGCGCCAAGAGCCAGCGACGCGCCGCATCGCCCGTCAGCGCCTCGATCCGTCGCACACCCGAGCTGACCGCGCTTTCCGAAACGATGTGGAACAGGCCGATATCGCCCGTCGCCTCGACATGGGTGCCGCCGCACAATTCGACCGAGAAATTGCGGCTTCCGTCCGGCTTGCGACCCATGGAGAGGACGCGCACCTCGTCGCCATATTTCTCCCCGAACAGGGCCAGCGCGCCCGCCGCGACGGCATCGTCGGGCGTCATCAACCTGGTCGAGACCTGCTCGTTGGCGCGGATTTCCGCGTTCACCTCAGCTTCGACGTCGGCGATTTCCTCGGGCGACAGCGGCTTGGGGTGAGAGAAATCGAACCGGAAGCGATCGTCCGCCACCAGCGATCCCTTCTGCGTCACATGCTCGCCGAGGGCATAGCGCAGGGCCGCGTGGACGAGGTGGGTCGCCGAATGGTTCGCGCGGATGCGATCCCGCCGGTCGGCATCGATCGCGAGATGGACCGCATCGCCCACCTTTACCTCGCCCTTCTCCACTGTGCCGACATGCGCGTGCAATCGTCCCAGCGGCTTGTTCGTCGTTTCGACCGCGAATTCGAAACCATCGGGCGTCCAGATGCGGCCCGCATCGCCGGTCTGGCCGCCGCTTTCGCCATAGAACGGAGTTTGGTTGGTCAGCACGATCACCTGATCGCCCGCAGACGCTTTGTCGACCTCGGCCCCGTCCTTGACGATGGCCACCACCGCCGCCTCGCCCGTGGTCGAGCTGTAGCCGGTGAATTCGGTCGAACCTTCGCGCTCGGCGATGTCGAACCAGACCTCGTCGCTCGCCGCCTCGCCCGAACCCTTCCAGGCGGCGCGGGCCGCGGCCTTCTGCTGCGCCATCGCGGCATCGAACCCCTCGCGATCCACGCCGATGCCGCGGCTGCGCAATGCGTCTTCGGTGAGGTCGTAAGGGAAGCCATAGGTGTCGTAGAGCTTGAACGCGGTTTCCCCGGGCAGTGTGCCCCCCTCGCCCAGATCGCCCGTCTCCTCGTCCAGCAGGCGCAATCCCTTGTCGAGCGTGCGGCGGAACTGGGTTTCCTCGCGCTCGAGAACCTCCTGGATCAGGGCTTGGCCGCGGACGAGTTCGGGATAGGCCGCGCCCATCTCGCTCACCAGTTCGGGCACGAGGCGGTGCATAAGCGGCTTGTCCGCACCGAGCAGATGCGCATGACGCATCGCACGGCGCATGATCCGGCGCAGCACATATCCGCGCCCTTCGTTCGACGGCAGCACCCCATCGGCCAGCAGGAAGCTGGTGGAGCGCAGGTGATCGGCGATCACGCGATGGCTGGCCGTCCGGTCGCCCTCTGCCTTGATGCCCGTCAGTCCCTCGCTCGCCGCGATCAGGGCCTTGAACGTGTCGGTATCGTAATTGTCGTGGACACCCTGCATCACCGCCGCGACGCGTTCGATCCCCATGCCGGTATCGATGCTGGGCTTGGGCAGATCGCCGACGATCTCGTCCGCTTCCTGCGTGAACTGCATGAAGACGAGGTTCCAGATCTCGACGAAGCGATCCCCGTCCTCTTCCGGCGATCCGGGAGGGCCACCCCAGATGTGGTCGCCATGATCGAAAAAGATTTCCGAGCACGGCCCGCACGGTCCGTCCGATCCCATGGCCCAGAAATTGTCCTTCGTGGGAATGCGGATGATCTTGTCGTCCGCGAAGCCGGTGAGCTTCTTCCACAGCTCGAACGCCTCATCGTCCGTTTGATAGACGGTGACCAGCAGGCGCTCGGGGTCGAGGCCCCATTCCTTGGTCAGCAGGGTCCAGGCGTGGTGGATCGCCTGTTCCTTGAAATAGTCGCCGAAGCTGAAATTGCCCAGCATCTCGAAGAAGGTGTGGTGCCGCGCGGTGTAGCCGACATTGTCGAGATCGTTGTGCTTGCCCCCCGCCCGCACGCATTTCTGAGCGCTGGTGGCACGCGGCGCGGGCGGGGTTTCAAGGCCGGTGAACGAATTCTTGAACGGCACCATCCCGGCGTTGACGAACATCAGCGTGGGATCGCTGAACGGAACCAGGGGTGCGGAGGCGACCTCCTTGTGCCCTTCGCCGGCGAAATAATCGAGGAAGGAGCGGCGGATGTCGTTGGTCGAGGTCATGCCCGGCAGTTAGGCAATCGCGGGCTTAGCGACAAGCCGGGAATGGCATGGGCCGAACCGAGTTTGTCATTCGGCGCGGGCGGTGACGATCCAGGCGGACGCGGGGAGCGCGACGCGGCCATCTGACTGGTGCTTGGCGAGCATGGCGCGCAAGTCCTCGATCGCCTGCTCGTGCGCCGCCCCAGTCAGATCGGCGATTGCGCTCGCCGCAGGACCGATCCGCTGGAAATAGGCGACCGCCTGGACGAGAGCATCCTCGCCCTCTCCCGCGATCATGGCGTAGTCGTAGGGTTCGAGCGCGACATCGCGCCAACCGGCTGCGCTCATAATCTCCCGAACCCGCTGCTCCTCGCCGAACGCGAAGGGTCCGGGGGCGTGGGGATCGGAAGGGGGAGAGTTCGCGGGCGTGACGCTCTGAAGCAGCGAGACCCATTCGTTTTCGGCGCGCTCGCGAAAACAGGAGAAGCGCAGACGAACGCGCTTTGCGGCAACGGTCCTGAGATGGCTGAAAGCGCCTACGGGGTCGTCGAAGAACATGACTCCGTGACGGGAGATGAGGAGATCCGGGGCGTCGGCGGGGCCATCCGGCGTCCATCGCGCCGCATCGCCTTCGCGAAACGCGAGATTGCCAAGAACCGATCCGCGCTCGCGCGCAACGCTAAGCAGCTCCTGCGAGATATCGAGGCCGGTGATTGCGGCTTCGGGATGGCGTGCGGCGAGCGCGATCGCGACTTCGCCCGCGCCGCATCCGATGTCGAGGGCGCTGGATATAGCGCCGATCGCCGCCGGATCGAGCAGGCGCGTGGTCAGGCTTCCGAAGCTGCGATCGGTGCGCTCCCATTCGCGCGCCCATGTTCCGCCGACCCGCCCCGTCCATTCGCTCTCACCCGTCACCGGGTCACCACCCGAAATAGGGTCCGCCGCGCTCGCGCGCGCGCTGCCAGGCCGGGCGGGCGTGCACGGCTTCGACGAAGCGGGCGAGCTTGGGCGCGCGGTCTGCATAACCCTGCATGACCGCGATCTCGGCAGGGAAGCTCATCATGACGTCAGCTGCCGACCAGTCGGTGCCGACGAAATGGAGATCGTCGGAAAGCCCCGCTTCGGCATAGTCGATATGCGCAGCGAGCTGTTCGTCGATACGCGGCATCAGCGGCGCCGCCGCATCACCGAGACGCCCGGCGTAAATTTTCAACATGACAGGCACGAAGAAACTGCTCTCGCCGAACTGCATCCATTCGAGATGATCGACATGGGCGTCGCTTTCGGGATCGGGAAGCCAGCTCTCCCCGCCATGCCGTTCGCACAGATACTGGATGATCGCGCCACTTTCCGCGACCCTACGCCCATCATCTTCGATAAGCGGGGATTTGCCGAGCGGATGCGCGTCCTTCAGCGTTGCCGGGGCGAGATTGGTGGTGGTGTCGCGCTGATAGGATACGATCTCGTAATCGGCCCCCAATTCCTCCAGCAGCCAGAGAATGCGCTGCGAGCGGCTGTTGTTGAGATGGTGGACGGTGATGGTCATGGGCGCGCTCCGGGAACTGTTTGGTAGAAGGCGGGTGTAGGCGCGAACTGTGCGAGGCGACAGTGGTCTTGGATCGCCAGTGAGTCGGGTTGCATCACACGAAGACACGAAGAGGGCGGGACGATGACGCGCGCCGGCAGAGGGATTGGAAGCGCCGGGCTGCACGGAACCAACTCGGCGGGAAGAAAAGGCACTTCGTGTCTTCGTGTCTTCGGGTGAACCCATCCTCATTTCGCCGCCGAGAGCGGCGCAAGCGCAATAGGTGTGGCGCATCGATACAAACGCGAAAAGCCGGTGCCGCGAGGTGTCCGTTGGACAGTCCTCACCGGAACCGGCTTTCCGCGTGTTCGGATGCCTTTTTCGGGACTCGACCTGTCGCTGGAAAGGCCGTGGGCACCCGCTTGAGAAGAGTGCTCAGTCCTCCGCGTCAGGACCGGTCATCATCTCCTCGGCGACTTCGTCGGTTTTGCCGCGAATGGCGGCTTCCAACCGGTCGCAAACTTCGGGATTTTCCTTGAGGTAATTCTTCGCGTTCTCGCGCCCCTGGCCGATGCGGATGCTGTCATAGCTGAACCACGAACCGGACTTCTCCACGATCCCCGCCTTGACGCCGAGATCGAGAATCTCGCCGATCTTGGATATCCCTTCGCCATACATGATGTCGAATTCGACCTGCTTGAACGGCGGGGCGACCTTGTTCTTGACCACCTTCACCCGCGTCGCATTGCCGATGATATCGTCACGGTCCTTGATCTGGCCGGTGCGACGAATGTCGAGGCGGACCGAGGCATAGAACTTGAGCGCGTTGCCGCCGGTCGTCGTCTCGGGATTGCCGTACATGACGCCGATCTTCATGCGCAGCTGGTTGATGAAGATCACCATGCATTTGGAGCGGTTGATCGAGCCTGTCAGCTTGCGCAAAGACTGCGACATGAGGCGCGCCTGGAGGCCGACATGGCTGTCGCCCATCTCGCCCTCGATCTCGGCACGCGGGACCAGCGCGGCGACCGAATCGACCACCAGCACGTCGATCGCGTTGGAGCGTACCAGCGTATCGGTGATTTCCAGCGCCTGTTCGCCGGTATCGGGCTGCGAGACGATCAGTTCGTCGATATTCACGCCGAGCTTCTTGGCGTAGACCGGATCGAGCGCGTGTTCCGCATCGACGAAAGCGGCGGTGCCACCGGCCTTCTGCGCTTCGGCGATGACATGCAGCGCCAGCGTCGTCTTGCCCGAGCTTTCCGGCCCGTACACCTCGATCACGCGGCCCTTGGGCAGGCCGCCCACGCCGAGCGCGATATCGAGGCCGAGCGATCCGGTGGAAATCGATTCCACGTTCATCGCTTCCTTCTGACCCAGCTTCATCGCCGAGCCTTTGCCGAATGCGCGATCGATCTGCGCGAGCGCGGCGTCGAGTGCCTTTTGACGGTCCACGGAATTTTCCTTGCTATCCACGAGCTTCAGACTGGCCGCCATGACATGTCCCTTCTTCTCTGCCTAGAGCCGCGATCGACTCATCAACCGAAGCGGTATGTACTGCTTCTGTTCCAACAGAACAAGGGGGGAACGAAATTATTTCCCGAAGCGCTATCAAGCGCCACGCTCAGACCGTCTCGCGGCCGGATTTCTGAAGGCTCAACACGTCGGCGACCTTGGCGTTGATCTGCTGGACGCTGAATGGCTTGGGGATGAAGTGCATGTTATCGATGTCGATCTCGTTGCGCAGATGTTCCTCGGCATAGCCCGACATGAACAGGATCGGGACATCGGGCCTCACCCTGCGGATCGCCCGCGCCATGGCTGGGCCGTCCATCACCGGCATGACCACGTCCGAGACGATCAGATCGAAAGTCTCGCCCGAATTCGCGACGATGCCCAGCCCGATTTCGCCGTCGCTCGCCGTCGTCACGGCATAGCCCGCGCGGGTCAGCGCCCGTTCCGCCACCGCGCGCACCGTATCCTCGTCCTCGACCAGCAACAGTTTTCCGCCCGCCGACCATTCGCTGGCCTTTTCGCTTTCGGCGCGGCGCGGCTTGGCGGCGCGCGGCATCTCGCCGCGATGGACGGGCAGATACATGGTGAAGCGCGCGCCGACCGGGTTCCCGTCCGGCCCCTGGACATTGTCGGCGAAGATGAAGCCGTTCGATTGCTTCACGATCCCGTAGACCGTCGACAGGCCCAGTCCGGTGCCCTTGCCCTGTTCCTTGGTGGTGAAGAAGGGTTCGAAGATCTTGTTGATCACGTCGCGCGGAATGCCGCCGCCCGTATCCTGAACGATCAGCACGGTGTAATCGTCGGCGGGCATGATATCGACGCCCATTTTGCGCACGTCGCGCGCGGACACCCGGCGGGTCGCGAGCGTCAGGCGCCCGGTCCAGTCGGCGGGCGCGTTCTGCCCGTAAGCGTGCATCGCGTCGCGCGCGTTGACGGCGAGATTGATGATGACCTGTTCCAATTGCTGCGGGTCGGCGCGGACCGGGCCGAGTTCGCGGTCGTGACGGATCGAGTATTCGATCCGGTCGCCCATCAGCCGCTTCAGGAGCTGGCTGACCTCGCTGACGACGTCGGGCAGTTGCAGAACCACCGGACGCAGCGTCTGCTGGCGGCTGAAAGCGAGCAATTGCCGCGTCAGGCTGGCCGCGCGGTTGGAATTGGCCTTGATCTGCTGGATGTCATCATAGTCGCTGTCGCCCGGCGTGTGGCGCAGCAGCATGAGGTCGCAATAACCGATGATCGCGGTCAGCACGTTGTTGAAATCGTGCGCCACGCCGCCCGCCAGCTGGCCGACCGCCTGCATCTTGGTGGCCTGGGCGACCTGGCGGCGCAGGCGCTTTTCTTCGGTCGAATCGCTCAGCGACAACAGCACCGCCGCATCGCCCAGCCCGCGCACGCCCGCAAGGCCGAGCGAGATCGGCTCCTCCTTGTCCCCCGCCAGCCTGACGGCCATGTCCCCGCTCGCCGCCGAGCCGCGCGCGAAGCGGCGTACCGTGTCGGAAAGCGGCCCCTTGTCCTCGCGCACGACGAGATCGGAAGGGTATTGCGGCAAGCCCTCCTGCTCGCGCTCGATCGCGCGCAGGAACGCCTTGTTGGCGAACAGGAACCGGCCGTCGCGATCGGTCAGCGCGAGGCCGAGCGGCAACGCCGCAAGCAGCGCCTCCAACTGCGGAACCGCCGCCGTCCGGCCCGCATCGGTGCGATTGCCGATCCCGACCTGCCCGTCGATCAACACCATCGTCGAGGGGGCGGGCAGTGCCGCCGGGTCGGCGCCGGCCTCGCGAGCCTTGCGATCGGGTTCCAGCGATATCTGGACCAGCGTCTGCGGCGTGCCCTGCTGGCCTTCGCGGGCGAAATAGATCCGGTCGCGATCGTCGGTGCGCAGGAGCTGGACGAATTCGCTGCCCTTAAGGTCCGCCTGGGGCTTGCCCGTGGCACGCATGGCGAGACCCGGCGTATGCGCCATCACCACGCCGTCGCTGGCGACGAGAGCGACTTCGATCCCTGCGCGCGACATCATGTAGCCGAAGGGGCCGGAAATCCGCTCGGCAACTCCGTCATAGCTGTTGGTGACCACGATCTCGCTGAACCGCCAGACGAGATAATCCTCGCCCCGCCCGCTGCGGTGGACCTGGAGCGAATACCGTTTGCCGGTGGCCTTGAAAGCGAGGCTTTCCGCCGCGCCGTCGCCGTCGCGCCAGGCGGCTCTCGCCGCACCGGCCAGCTTTTCGCGATCGGCCGCGTCGAAGCCGAGTTCCATCGGCGCGACCTCGCCCCCGAACCATTCCTCGTAGCAGGTGTTGGCACAAGTCACGCGATTGGCGCGGTCGGTGATCGCGATGGCGCGGCGGCGATTCTCGATCGCGGCGTGAGTGACCGACCAGTCGGGCTGGCCGAGCCCTTCATCCGCCGGCGCCGTGCGCAGCCGGTTGGCGAGGAGCAGGGCCAGCGTAAGGGTCAGCAGGCCGCCTACATAAGCGGCGGCGACCAGCGTCGATCCGCCCACGAGCCAGATCAGCGTCGAAGAAAGGATCGCCGCGCCCAGCAATCCGCCGATCAACGGCAGGGGAGGCAGGCGATCGGCCCTGTCGGATAACCCGTTCATCACGCGCCGTCCGAGGTGGGATTCGCGTCGCGCTCGCGCAGCTTCTTCAGGCGTTTGCGCGCCACCATCCAGCGCCAGACCAGGCTGGCGAGAAGATAGCCCACCGCGGCGCTGACGATCGCCAGCACGACGAAGCCGAACGCTGTCACCCCCGCCAGTTCGAACCAGCCCGCCAGCGCGCCGCCATCATGCGCGATCTCGCGCGCGGCATCGCCGCCGACCGCATTGTCGAGATTGAGGACGAAGGCGCCGGTGCGGTTCGCCATCACGGCCCAGAAGGGGAAGGTGAAGGGATTGGTCACGAAGGTGACGAGCGCGGCGAGCGGCACGTTGGCGCGCGCAGGCAGAGCGAGGAAGGCGGCGAGGAAGATCTGTCCCAGCGGTACGATGAAGGCCGCGAACAGGCCCAGCGCCACACCCCGCGGCACCGAGCGCCGCGTGAAGCGCCACAATTCCGGGCTGAGAAAGCGATGCGCGATCGGGGCGAGCCAGCGGTTTTCCGCCATCTCCTCGCGCGAGGGCATGTATTTGCGGATCAGGTCCGACAGGAACGTCTTCGAGCGCAGATCGGTCAACCCCGGTCTCGCATCAAACGAGCCTTGTCCCGCTTCCAATCGCGATCCTTGACCGCCTCGCGCTTGTCGTGGGCCTGCTTGCCCTTGGCGAGCGCCAGTTCGACCTTGGCGCGGCCCGTCCGGTTGAAATAGACCGACAGGGGCACCAGCGTCATTCCCTTGCGCTCCACCGCGCCGAACATTCGCTCGATCTCGCGCGAATGCAGCAGCAGCTTGCGCGGGCGGCGCGGCTCGTGATTCAAGCGGTTGCCGTGCGAATATTCGGGGATGTTGGCGTTGATCAGCCACACCTGCCCGTCGCGCACCTCGGCATAGCTTTCCTTGATGCTCGCCTCGCCCGCGCGCAGAGCCTTCACCTCGGTCCCCTGCAAAGCGAGACCGGCTTCGTAGGTGTCCTCGATATGATAATCGAACTTCGCGCGCCGATTGTCGGCGGCGACGTGATACTTGTCGAAGGTGACGGGTTTGGGGCGGGCCATATGGGGGCCGCAGATAGGCTTTCGAAGGGCTTACGCCAAGGGGGAGCCAGCGTTTCCGACGACGAAACAGGCTGCCGCGACCAATGCGCCCGCCCAGCGGTTGGCGCGAAAGCGGGCGAGCGGGTTGTCGGGATCGCTCTCGTCCAGCGTGGCGACCTGCCACAGGAGGTGCCCCGCCGCCGGGAGCAGCGCCAGAAGCGCGATCCAGTCCGCGCGGTAGAGCCAGAAGGCGAGCGCCCAGAGCGCCACCGCGCCGCCGTAACACAGCGCAACCCCGCCCTTCACGAACCCGCCCATCCTGAGCGCGCTCGACCGGATGCCGACCAGCGCATCATCCTCGCGATCCTGAAGCGCGTAGATCGTGTCGTACCCGATTACCCAAAGCGCCGCCCCGATATACATGGCGGCGAGCGCGTCCCAATTGTCGGCGCGCAACTCGGTCCAGCCGACGAGCAGCCCCCAGGTGAAGACCAGCCCCAGCCAGGCCTGCGGCCACCAAGTGATGCGCTTCATGAAGGGATAGGCGGCGACCAGCGCGAGGCTCGCCAGGGCGACGATCTGAGCGAGCGGGCGCAGCTGGAGCAGCACGACGAGGCCGACGAGGCAGAGCGCCAGCAGCCAGATCCACGCCCGCTTCTTCGACACCCTGCCGCTCGCCACCGGACGGCTGGCGGTGCGCGCCACCTTGCGGTCGAGATCGGCATCGACGATGTCGTTATAGACGCAGCCCGCCCCGCGCATCGCGATCGCGCCGAGCAGCAGCCAGCCGAGCAGCGCGACCTGCCAGCCCGCTCCCGCCAACCAGACGCCCCAGACACACGGCCAGAACAGCAGCCACCATCCGATCGGCCGGTCGAACCGCGCCAGCATCGCAAGATCGCGCAAATTCTGCGGCAGACGCGCGACGAGGCCGCGATGTTCGCTGTCGGGAACGATGTCGGGATTGCTGGCAGGCATGGCTTGCCTCCTACTGTCCGCATCGCCAACAGGAAAGCCATGCCCGCCGCGCACGACCCGAAAACCCCCGCCTGGCCCCCACGCAGCGCGCCGCGCCTGTTCGTCGCCGAGGAATTGGCGGCCGACCGCGTTATCGCGATCGAGGGCAACCAGGCGCATTACCTGTCGCGCGTGATGCGCGTGGGCGAAGGCGACACGATCATCCTGTGCGACGACAGCACCGGGGAATGGGCGGCCCGGATCGAATCGGTCGGCAAGCGCCGGATCGAGGCGGCGGCGATCGAACGCCTGCGCGAAAAGGAGGCGGTGCCCGATTTCTGGCTCTGCCCGGCGCTGGTGAAGAAGGATCGCTTCGACCTGATCCTCGAAAAGGCGACCGAATTGGGCGTCGCGCGCATCGCTCCGGTCGTCACCCGGCGCTGCGTGGTGGACAAGCTGAACGCGGAACGGGCGCGAACCGTTACCGTCGAGGCCGCAGAGCAATGCGCGCGCACCGCCCTGCCGATCGTGGATGCGCCCGAAAAGCTCGACACGCTGCTGCGCGACTGGCCGCATGACCGCACGCTCTTTTTCGCGGACGAGACCGGCGGCGAATCCGCATCGGAAGCCTTCGCTCGGGTGAAAGCGCCCGCCGCCCTGCTGATCGGCCCCGAAGGCGGTTTCGACGAAGCGGAGCGCGCCGCGATCCGCGCCCTGCCATCCGCCGTTCCGATCGGCTTGGGACCGCGCATCCTGCGCGCCGAGACGGCGGCGATCGCGGCCACGGCGTTGTGGATGGCGCTGGCGGGGGATTGGCCCGGCTGACGCGGTGCGCCACCGCCTGCGCTACATCCCCCCTTCCCTCGCCCCGATAGGTTGCGTAACGCCACCCGCCATGAGCACGCGCGACACTTCCGAACGGGACGATCCCATCATCGAGTCCCGCGACCAATTGGTCGCGCCGATGCAAGCCGGCGAAAAGGTCAAGGCCGACTGGCGGATCGGGACCGAGCACGAAAAGCTGGTCTACAAGCGCGGCGACCACCACGCCCCCTCCTATGACGAACCCGGCGGTATCCGCGACATCCTGATGGCGCTCACCGAATTCGGGTGGGAGCCGGTCGAAGAAGGTGGCAAGGTCATCGCCATGCGCGGTTCTGACGGCACGGTCAGCCTCGAACCGGCGGGGCAGCTCGAACTGTCGGGCGCACCGCTGGAGAATCTGCACGAAACCTGCGCGGAAACCGGGCGCCATCTGGCGCAGGTCAAGGCGGTGGGCGAGAAGCTCGGCGTGGGCTTCCTCGGCCTCGGCATGTGGCCGGACAAGGCACGATCCGACCTGCCGATGATGCCCAAGGGTCGCTACGAGATCATGAAGAACCACATGCCGCGCGTCGGCGATCTGGGGCTCGACATGATGCTGCGCACCTGCACGATCCAGGTCAATCTCGACTATTCGAGCGAGGCGGACATGGCGCAGAAATTCCGCACCGGCCTGGCGCTGCAACCGCTGGCGACGGCGTTGTTCGCCAATTCGCCTTTCACTGAAGGGCAACCCAACGGTTACCTGTCCTATCGCAGCCATATCTGGTCGGACACCGATCCGCATCGCACGGGAATGCTGCCCTTCGTGTTCGAGGACGGGTTCGGATACGAACGCTGGGTCGATTACATGCTCGACGTGCCCATGTATTTCGTCTTCCGCGAGGGGAAATATATCGACGCGGCGGGCCTCAGCTTCCGCGACTTCCTCGACGGAAACCTGTCGGTGCTCCCCGGCGAGAAGCCGACGCAGAGCGATTGGTGGGACCACCTCTCCACCGCCTTTCCCGAAGTGCGCCTCAAGAGCTTCCTCGAGATGCGCGGCGCCGATGGCGGGCCGTGGAGCCGGATCTGCGCCCTGCCCGCTTTCTGGGTCGGCCTGCTCTACGACCAGACCGCGCTCGATGCGGCATGGGACCTCGTCAAGGACTGGACGATGGAAGAGCGCGAGGATCTGCGCAACGCGGTGCCGAAGCTGGCGCTGGACGCGCCAATCCCCGGCGGCGGCAAATTGCTCGATTTGGGTAGGGAAGTGATGAAAATCGCCCGCGCGGGTCTCTCCGCGCGCGCGCGCCTCAATTCCAGCGGCGACAACGAGACCGGCTTCCTCGAAACGCTCGACGAGATCGTGAAGACCGGCAAGGTGCCCGCTCAGGTCCTGCTCGACCGCTATCACGGCGAATGGGGCGGCGATATCGACCGGGTCTACAAATACAGCTTCTAGAGCCGGAGATCAGGCTGGTGCGGTAACCGGCCGCAATCCCCTGACCCAAGCGAACAATCGCGTCAGCGGCGCGGTGATCAGCCCGTTCTCGGCCATGTAATCGTAATAGGCGCGGTATTTCGCGTCCTCGCGCAGCAGATGCGCCTCCTCGGTTCGCGCGCGCCAGTAATAGATGCCGTTGACGACCAGCAGGAAGAACGAGTTGCGGATCATCTCGACCGGGCTTCCGGTGGTAACGAGGAACGGCAGAGTCGCGAACCACCAGAACAGGTTCTTCGACACATAGGCCGGATGCCGCGTCCAGCGATAGGGACCGTTGGTGATGACCCCGCGATAGGTGAGGTTCGAAAAGCGCAGGCCGAACACGAAGGTCGCCCAGGCGTAGAAAAAGGTCAGCCCGACCAGCAGCGTGCCCCAGACCGCGACCAAAGAATCGTTGCCCTGCATCCAGTAGAGCCATTCGGGGGTGTTCTGCTGGTAATTGACGAACTGGGCGTTGCCCATGATCCCCCACACCATCGGGGGATAGCAGATCAGCGCCGCGATCCAGCCGCCGAGAAACGGATTGCCGCTGCGGATATGCGCATCGAGCGGGCGGACGGTCATGATATAGCCGACGGTGCCGATGATCACGTCCATCATGAACATGACTTCGATCAGGAACAGTGCCGCGCTGGCCGGTTGCGAGAAGGTCTGCGCCAGATCCGCCGACACCACCGTGGCGAAGGCGAAGGGGACGATCGAGATCATGAAAGCGGTGTAGAACCCCTTGATGATCCAGGCGCGCCAGTGCTTCTTGATCTGGTCCGGGTCCCAGCCGGGCCTGCCGAGGATCAGCGCGCCGAAATGCCAGGCATGATCGCGCGGGTTCACCATCACCCGGTCGAGCCACAGGACATAGGGGATCGACAGGACGACCAGCGGCAGGGCGGCCCAGGTCAGCACCCGGATCGCGAAGACGTAGTTCCCGTCCCAATACCAGCGGCACAGGCAATAGAGCGCGGCGATCACGGCCCAGGTCGCCCAAAGGCCCAACAGCTTGACCATGCTGGTTTTACGGTCAGGCGCGCGGGTCCGGCGTAAAGACCAGTCGATCCCGGTCGAGGGTCTCAGATGCACCTTGTCGACCAGAATCGACCACAGCGCCATCGGAACCGCCGCGGCGAGCAGAGCGACCAGCGCCGAATGCGGCCCGCTCATCGGCTCGCGCGGCACGGCCAGGTCGAAAAAGTTCGCGATCGCGGCGAAATTGCGCGACACCGCGACCCATGCGAACAGCCCCGCCAGCCCGACCAGGCCGACGAAGGAGGAGACGTCGCTCTGCGGTCTGGCGGCGCGCGGCGGGGCCTCGGCGGTGTCCATGGGCGTAGCTCCTACACCACAAGGGTTAACACGGGCGTAAACCCGTGTCGCGCGCCGACCTTAGCGGTAGGCGTGAATGCGTCCGCTATCGTCGAGAATATAGAGCGTGTTGTTGGCGACGACCGGGGGCAGGCTCACCGGCTGGCCCAGTTCCTGATACAACGTCGCCGCGCCTTCGCCCGTGCTCACCCGCCACAATTCGCCGCGCGAATTGACGAGCCACAGCGAATTGCCCGCCAGCATCGGCCCGGTCCAGAAAATCGGGCCCTTCCGGTCCTCGGGGTCGCGATATTGCGCCAGCTGGGTCAGCCAGCGCACCTTGCCGGTGGAGCGCGCGATGGCGAGCAGGCGCGCATCGTCGGTCAGAGTGAAGATCCACTCGCCCGCGATCGCCGGCGTGGAAATACCCGCGAGGTTCAATTCCCAGATACGCTGGCCGGTGACGAGCTCGTAAGCGGCCATGCGGCCACCCTGGCCGAGCGCGTAGACGCGGCCATTGTCGATGATCGGATCGGCATCGATATCGGTCAAAGTGCCGACCTGCGTCGAAATGCTGGTGCGCGCCAGCGCGTCCGCCCACAGGCTGCGCCCGTTTTCGTAACGATAGGCCACCAGCTCGCCCGAGCTGTAGCCCGCGATCACCGTGCCCTGCCCCACGGCAGGCGCGGCGACGCCGAACACGCCGGCCTGGGTCGAGGAGGCCGATTCCTGCCATTGCAGCGAGCCGTCATTAGCATCGAGCGCAAAGATCTGGTTGTCCTGCGTCATCACATAGACCGAGCCGAACGCGACCGTGGGCGATCCGCGCAGCGGGCCGGACGGGGTGACCTTCCACAGCTCGTTGCCCGTCGCCGCGTCCATCGCGACGACCTCGCCCGCGCCATTGGTGCCGTAGAGCCTGCCATTGTCGAAGCTGACGCCGCCGCCGAAGGCGGAGCTTCTCAGATTGCTTTCCAGCGCGGCGTTGCGCGTCCAGATCTTGGCGCCGGTGCCGGCATCGAAGGCGTGGACCGTCCCGTCGACATCGACGGCATAGATCCTGCCGCCACCGACCACGGGCGCCGCGCCGAGACGGGCGCGGTTGCTCGATCCGGCGATCTGCGCAGTCCAGGCGCGGGTCGGCTGGTCGTTCAGCGCGAGATGGCCGTAGGATTTGCTCGCGGTCCCGCCCGCTTGCGCGAAGCTCGCATTGGTCTGCGCGGGCGGCAACACCACCTGCACGCTGGCAAGCGAGGGATCGACCTGCGCGCCGGTTTCGATCCGCGAAAGGATCGGGATGCGATTGCCCACCGTCGGCGTCGTATCGTCGTCGCCCCCGCCGCCGAACAGGCCACCCGCACAGGCCGAGAGGCCCAATGTAAGAGCGCCGAAAAGCCCGGTGCGGGCCAGAAGATTGGTCTTGGTCATGCTCGTCATCGCGTTCTGCCCGTGATTGCGCGTCATTCGGCCACCGGAGCGCCTTGCGCTTCCGGTGCCGCGTCGCGGTCGATGCCCTGTTGTTCGAGAAGCGCGTCGACATCCGCGATGGCGTCGACGCCGAGGATGCCCGCCATCTGGCGCGAGCGCGAGCGCAGGCTTTCCGGCGCGGTCTCGCTCTGCGCGATCTGCGAGAACAATTTGCCCGCTTCCGCTCGGTTGCCGCGTTCGAGCTGCGCCATGGCGACCAGTTCCGCCGCGCTGCCGAAGAAGGGATGATCGGGCTGCGCCAGAGCGTTCAGCTCGCTGACCACGGCGCCCTTGTCCATCGTGTCGAACCCTGCCGAAACCTTGCGGATCAGCGCCAGGTCGCGCAGCGGCTGCGGCGCACTCGAATCCTTGGCAAGCGCATCAAACGCGGCGATCGCCTGTTCGGTATCGCCCCGGCGCGCCAGGATCGCCCCGCGCATCATCTTGGCGTTCGCGCTCGCCGCGCCGCGATCGGCTGCGGCAAGGCCTTCGAGATTGTCATAGGCGGTCTGGAGATTGCCGGCCTCGATATTGTCGAGCGCCCCAATCAGAACCTCGCCATCCGCCTCGCGCGCGGCTTCCTGCCGGTTCTGCCAATAGAGAAACCCCGCAAACGCGACCAGCAGCAGGACGATCGCGCCCGCCAGCGGAAGCCCGTATTTCTTGCCGAAGCTTTGCAGATCGCCCTGGCGGACGGCATCGTCGACCTCGCGGATCAGCGCGTCGTCCTCGGCGGCTTGGCGGCGGGCCAGTTCCTCCTGGCGGGTCAGGGCGGGTTTTTTCGGTGTGAGAGCCACGAGCGGCTGGTTTCCCGTTCAGATAAGATTGGCGTTCGGCGTCCGGTCGAAAGGGCCCGTCCAAAGGTCCGTCGCCCGGTTCAGCGGGGTTCATTAGGCGGCGCGCCGCGTAAGGGCAATGGGGTGGAAACCGGTGCAGTCATCGCCCGCTGCCTGCGGTCGGGCGGGTGAATGGCGGCTGAAACCGATGCGCCTACAGATCGAAACCGTGCATGGCGCTGGAATAGAGGCGGCGATAGGTGGCGATCATCCGATCCGCATCGAATTGGGCGCGCGCCTTGGCGCGGTTCGCCTTCCCGATCCGGTCGCGCAGTTTCGCATCGCCCGCCAGTGCGACAAGTGCCTCGGCGATGGCGTCCTCTTCCGCCGCCGCGGCGAGATAGGGCAGGTTCTCCTCAGCGACAATCCGGGCGATATCCCCGATTTCGGGTGCCACCACCGGGCGACCCGCCGCCATCGCCTCGACCACGGAGAGCGGGAATTGCTCGCTGTCGCTGGACAAAGCGAAGATGTCGAACAGGCCGACCGCCTTGGCGGGATCGTCGACGATGCCGGGAAGATGCACCCGGTCGTTCAGTTCCAGCCGGTCGATCTCCGCCTCGATCTTCGCGCGATCGGGCCCTTCGCCGCAAACGATCAGATGCCAGTCCTCCGGCATGGCGGCGAAGGCGCGCACCAGGCGCGGGATGTTCTTGACCGGGCGCAGGCCCGCGAGCGTTCCGACCCATTTTTCCCCCGGCCGCTTCAACAGGCGGGGAATCGCCCCATCCTTCGGCTTGGCGGCAAAGGTGCCGGTATCGATGCCGTTGGGAATGCGCTTCACCCGGCCGAGCGGCTGTTGCCATTCGACGAGCGCGATTTCCTCCAGCACTTCGGACGGCACGACGAGGCCGGACGATTTGCCCAGCGCGATCCGCCGAAACCACGTCCGCCGCTGCTTGCGCTTCGCGAGCTCGCTCTCGTCGAACCCGTCCTCGTGATGAATCAGCTTGGGCAAATGGAAGGCGTCGGAAAACAGCGTGTGCGCCATCACCGCATCCATCGCGCCCCAATTGTAGGTCAGCACGAGATCGTAGTCGCGCATCGCCTTGGCCAGTTTCTGCAGGCGTCCGGGGCTCGGCAATCCCTTGAGCGACGGGAAATCCGGCTGAAGCGTGACCGCGATGCCCGGCCGGATGCGTTTCGCCGCGCCCAGCTGTTCGGGTTCGGCGGATACGATCGTATGCCGCGCCTTCGCTCCAAAGGCGTTGATCAGCTGGACGCAGCGCAATTCCTTGCCGCCGGGCGAAAACGTCGAATGAATGTGGAGGACGTGCGGCACGCGCGATGCCTGCCGAGCGTCTTGCTTGCCCGCGCGGCGGGGCGGCCCCTTGGACTTGCTCATGCGATTTCGGACAGGAAAGCGTCGATCGCGGCCCGTGCCTCGGGCTCGTCTAGCGTCGGGGCGTGGCCGGTCGCAGGAATCGTCACGGCCTTCGCCTCGGGGATGCGGCGCTGCATTTCCGCCAGCGTATCGGCCCCGAACAGCGAGGAGATTTCGCCCCGCACCAGCAGGAGCGGTCGACCTTTAAGCGCTTCATAGGCGGGCCACATATCGGGCGGCACGGCGTTCTCGTCGGCGGCCAGGATCGGCTCGGCGATCTTCATGTCGTAATCGTAGGAAATCCGCCCGTTATTGCACAGGACAAGCGTGCGCTTGGCCATCCTGATCCAGTCCTCGGTATCGAAGCGGGGAAAGGATTCCCCATGCGTTTCCTCGAGGGCGCGCGCGGCGTGCATCCAGGTGGGAAAGCTGCGCCCCTGCCCGACATAGGACTTGATCGCATCGAGGCCTTCGGTCCGCAATTCGGGGCCGATATCGTTCAGCACCGCGCCCGCGATCGCCTGGGGGCGAGTGGCGGCCAGGATCATCGTGATGATCCCGCCCATCGAGGTGCCGATCGACACGAACCGCTCGATCCCCTGATCCTCCAGCAGCGCGACCAGATCGCCGACGTAGGTTGGGACGGCGTAACTCGCCGGGTCGGGCGCGTAATCGCTGTCCCCCCGCCCGCGCATTTCCGGCACCAGCACGCGCCATTCGCCTGCCAGATGCTCCGCCAGATCGGCGAAGTCGCGCGCGTTACGCGTGAGGCCGTGGAGGCAGATGATCGGCGGGCGCGCGGGATCGGCGCCCTCGCTGGCCGGATAGTCGCGATAATGCAGGGTGAGGCCGTCGGCGCTTTGCCAGGTCCGGTCGGTATAGGGCTTGTCCATTATCGGCGCGGTATCGCTCTTCACTGGCTGTGTCGGTCATACGGAACGGTCGGCCCCGCGGTTTCGGAGGGCGGCCTTGCTCTGTATCGGTCTCAAGCCCACTATCGCTGCATGAACGACCCTGTGCAAGCCGCCTCCTACCGTCCCGACACGCCAATCGCCGAACTGGCGGACTGGATCGGCGATCCTGTGGAGGCCGCAGACTTTCCCGAAACCGTGCTGCGCTGGCGCAACGACCGCGCGGCGCGGGACGTGGGGCTGGCGGATTTGAGCGATGCGGATTGGGTGCGCCATTTCGGGCGGTTCGACCCGTTGCCGGACAATCTGTCCGAGCCGTTGGCGTTGCGGTATCACGGGCATCAATTTCGAGTCTACAATCCGGAAATTGGCGACGGGCGCGGTTTTCTCTTCGCGCAGATGCGGGACGAATCCGGGCGCCTCATGGATCTCGGCACGAAGGGTTCGGGCACCACGCCGTGGAGCAGGCGGGGCGATGGGCGGCTGACCTTGAAGGGCGCGGTGCGCGAAATTTTGGCCACCGAAATGCTTGAGGCACTTGGCGTGAATACGTCGAAGACGTTTTCGGTAATCGAGACCGGCGAGGAGCTGGAGCGCGGGGACGAGCCCTCGCCCACCCGCTCCGCCGTTATGACGCGGTTGAGCCACGGGCATATCCGCATCGGCACATTCCAGCGCCTGCTCGCGCTCGAAGAGGCCGACCACATGAGCGCGCTGATCGATTATTGCCTCACCCAGTTCCCCGGCCCACCCCCGCCCGAAGACGCGCCGGGTACGGATCAGCCAGCCGCCCGGCTGATGCATCTGGTGGTCGAACGCATGGCCGATCTGGCAGCGAGCTATATGGTGGCCGGTTTCGTCCACGGCGTGCTCAACACAGACAACATGAACATTTCGGGCGAGAGCTTCGATTACGGGCCGTGGCGATTCCTACCCAAATGGGAGCCGGGTTTCACGGCCGCCTATTTCGATCATGCGGGGCTTTACGCCTTCGGTCGCCAGCCCGAGGCCTTGCACTGGAATTGCGGGCAGCTTGCAGTGGCGTTGCGCCTCGTTTGCGATGCCCCGCCGTTGATCGCGGCGCTGGAGCGATTCGGATCGCTCTACATGGAAGCGGTCGGGCGGCGCTGGTGCTGGCGATTGGGTGTGGAGAGCCAGGGCGGCGAACGCGATGGTGCGCTGGTTGCCGCAAGCGAACAGGCGATGTGCGCGGGGGGAGAGAGCCCGGACAGTTTCTTCCACCGCCATCGCGGCGGACGAGATGCGGAGGGTGGCCTTGCCGAGGCGCTGTCAGGCTACGAAGCGTCTAACGAGGCGCATCTCTATTGGTCGGAAGTCCCGGAGACGATGGTGATCGAGGAGGTCGAGCGCATCTGGTCCGCGATCGATCGGGACGACGATTGGCAGCCGCTTTCGGACAAGGTCGCCGCGATCCGCCGTATGGGCGAAGCGCATGGAAAGCCGCCTCGCCCCGCCGGTCAGTGACCGAGCAGATCTAGCGCGACGGAGCCTCCGTGGTCATCTGAAGCGGTTGGAGATCGATCCCGACCAGTTTCCAGCGGCCCTGTTCCCACTGGTAATAGAGGTCGAATCCAATCGAGATCGGGCGCATCTGAAACACGCCCTGAACGCGGAAGACATCTTCCTGAACGAGTTGCGGCGCGACCGTGTAGGTCGGCGGCACCAGCAACGCATTGGAAAGGTCGACCTGGAGATTGCGCAAACCGGTGAAGATCTGGCCCAATTGCGCAGGGGTGTTGTTGATCTGGAACCCCTGCGCCGAAATATCGCGCAGGACCGAGTAATTGCCCGAGCGATTGGCATGATCGACCGCCGCAATGGTCGACCAGATCATCTTCGACAATTCGAGCGCGCCCGGCGTGGGGCGCAGCGAGGGCGGCGGCTGAATACTGGGTTGCGCGCCCTGCGTAGTCTGCTGAGTTTGCTGAGCCGCCGCTGGCGTCCCGAGGATGCAGGCGAGAGTGGCAAATCCCACGAAAAATGCCGGGGCAAGACGCCCCGGCATTCTCTTGTTCAGTTCGGTTCCAATCATGAACCGATCTGTAGCGGCTTACCAGGCGATCTGGAAGCCACCACGTGCACCGACTTCGCCGCTGTCGAATCCGACACCGACGCCCGCACCAACCGACATGTTGGTGCCGACGCGCGCCGAGACTGCCAGCGTTCCGGCAGTCTGATCGTCATAGTAGCCGACGCCGCCCGAGAGACCGAAATTGGTCCCGGCCGGAAGCATGGGCGATTCCATGGCCAGCGCCATGGCGACACCTTCGCTCGCCCGATCGACCGCATCGCGCAGTTCGGCGGTCTGGCCGAACAGCGTGTTGATCTGCGCCGTCTGGTTCGAGGTCAGCGTCTGGAGCGAAGCGATATTGGCATTCGCCGTCCCGATCGCGGCCGTGTTGGCAGCAATCGCGGTGTTCGCGGCAGCGACCGAAGCGGTGGTCGCGAGAGCCGAGCGGCCCAGCGTACCGTTCGTGTCGGTGGTCACGGCGAAGATGGTGCCGGTCTGGCTCGCAGTGCTGGTACCCAGCCCAGCGATCACGACCTGACCGTCATTCGCGGCAACCGCGCCATTGCCGATCGCAACCGAATTCGCACCGCGCGCGGCCGACTGGTTACCCATTGCGATCGCGCCGCTACCCGACGCGGTAGCCGCTTCACCCACCGATACCGAGCGAACGCCACTGGCGGTCGCGAGGTGACCAAGCGCCGTCGCGCGTTCGGCCGTGGCGTTGGCGCGCCAGCCATAGGCCGTTGCACCAGCACCGACTGCCGATGCTTGACCGCCGACGACCGTCGTGGATGCACCGCTGGCGACCGTGAATTGAGCCCCAGCGCTGCCTGCATCGCGATTACCGCCGATGGCAATCGCATCGCCTCCGTTGGCCCGCGCACCATTGCCGACTGCAATGGCATTGCTGTCGGTCGCATCGGCGTCCTCACCAATGGCGACGGAACGCACGCCCGTTGCATCGGCAAGGTGGCCAAGCGCGGTCGAGCGCTCACCCGTTGCATTGGCTCTCCAGCCAAAAGCGGACGTGCCCGGCTGCGTCGCCGTGCTTTCAGCGCCCACGGCGACCGAGTTCAGGCCCGAGGAAACTGCCTGGTCGCCGACTGCAACCGCATCGGTGTTGGTCGCCTGTGCGCCGTTGCCGAGGGCCGTCGAAGTCAGACCGGACGCAAAGGCATTCGAACCGAATGCCGAAGAGTTGGTGCCGCTGGCCCGCGATTCCACACCCACGGCCGTCGCGGCGACTGCCGTGGCCCGCGTGTTGCCGCCGATGGCAATCGAATTCTGGAAGTTCGCCTGCGCGATCTGGCCAAGCGCAACCGAGCTTGCGCCACCCGCACTGGCACCGACGCCCACCGCGGCGGCAAAATCACCAGCTGCGCTGGAAATGCGTCCAACCGCAGTGGAAGAGGAACCGGTTGCCGAAGCCTGCCAACCGAACGCCTGAGCGCCAACTCCGCTGGCGACCGATTCGGCGCCGATCGCGCTCGAATGGAAGCCGCTGGAAAGCGCCTTGTCGCCGATCGCAACGGCGTCTTCGTCGGTCGCCTGGGCACCGTTGCCGATCGCAGTCGAGGTCAAGCCGGTAGCGCGTGCGTTCGAACCGAACGCAGACGAATTCGTACCGGTGGCACGGGCTTCAACACCAACCGCAGTAGCGGCAACCGCATTGGCTTGCGTGTTCCCGCCGATTGCAATCGCGTTTTGGAAGTTCGCCTGCGCAATCTGGCCAAGAGCAACCGAGCTTGCACCAGCGGCGCTGGAATCGACGCCGATGGCGGCAGCGAAATTCCCAGCGGCGTTGGAACGGCGGCCGACTGCGACCGAGGACGAACCGCTAGCAGCAGCCTGCCAACCGAACGACGATGCGCCCGCCGCGATCGCGGTCGATTCGCCACCAACGCTTGTGGAATGGAAGCCAGAGGCAAAGGCCTGATCGCCGATAGCCACCGCGTCTTCATCAGTCGCTTGCGCCCCGTTACCGACGGCAGTCGAAGTCAGGCCGTTCGCCTTCGAGTTCGATCCGACCGCGGTAGAATTGGTCCCAGTGGCAATCGCCTGGGCGCCCGTGGCAGTCGACGCGGCACCTGTCGCAGTCGCGCCGGAGCCGACGGCAAGTGCGTTCGGAGCGCTCGCGGTCGCATCCTGTCCACAAGCCAAGGCATCATTGCCGGTCGCTACCGCACCGCCAGTCGTCGCTGTGACGCCATCTTCGGTAATGATACATTCGGCATCGGGATTGGCCTGAGCCGAGACCGAAGTGGGCGCAACGCCCACTGCCGCGATCGCCATGGCGGACGCGCCGAAGGCGAAGGCCGACGATTTCGAGAACTGGAACCTCATACACTTTTCCCCTTTTGGATGTCCCGTTGGATGAACGAAGACACGAAACCTTAATTGGTAACCGAAAACATACAGCATAAAGAGCCGCACGCAATTGTTGAATTTGCGATGAATTATGAGACTAAGGTGCGCCGACTGCTGGGTACGCCCGCGTACAGTGACTATCACTCCCTCTTTTGGCGCACGCGCCACACGATGCGATTTGACGTCGCATGTGTAACCGATCACATGACTGCGCGGCCCACCCGCGAAGATTGCAGAGCTTGGATAGGTCTCTCTCGTCGGATACGATCACGACCTAACCGCGTTGCACTCTTTCGAACTGGGCTTGAACACTGAGGTTCCCGATATCGTGAGCAGTACCGAACTCGTTTCCTTCGAACCTGCGACCGGGCAGGAATTATGGCGCGGTCCCATCGGCGATCCCGACGCCGCCATCGAGCGATCCCGCACCGCCCTTTCGGGCTGGTCGCGCCTTCCGGTCGGAAACCGCATCGAGCTGATGCGCCGCTTCGCCAACGAGGTGCGCCGTCAGGAAGAGCCCTTCGCCGAGATCATCGCGCGCGAAACCGGCAAGCCTTTGTGGGAGGCACGCACCGAAGTGGAAGCGGTGATCGGCAAGGTCGAAATCTCGATTTCGGCCTATGCTGAGCGGACGGGGCAGAAGAAACTCAACAGCGCCCTGTCGGGTACGGCAGCCGTCCGCCACAAGCCACACGGTGTCATGGCCGTGCTCGGCCCCTATAATTTCCCGGCCCACCTTCCCAACGGCCATATCGTCCCGGCCCTGATCGCCGGGAACACCGTGATCTTCAAACCCAGCGAGAAAACGCCCGCCACGGCAGAATTCCTGGTCAAATGTTTCCACGCCGCCAAGGTCCCCGAAGACGTGATCCAGCTGCTGATCGGTGGGCCCGAGGAAGGCAAGGCGCTGGTCGGGCACTGGCTGGTCGACGGCGTGCTGTTCACGGGGTCCGCGCGCGCAGGCATCGCGATCAATCGCAAGCTAGCCACCGAGCCGGGCAAGATCGTCGCGCTGGAAATGGGCGGCAACAATCCCATCGTGATGCTGGATACGCCCAAGATCGAGGATGCGGCGACGCTGATCATCCAATCGGCGTTCACCACTGCGGGCCAGCGCTGCACGGCGGCGAGGCGGCTGATCGTTCTCGATTCCGTCTATGACCGGATCATCCCCAAGGTGAAGGAAATGGCCGAGCGCCTGATCGTCGACGAGCCCTTCGCCGATCCCCAGCCTTACATGGGCTGCGTCATCGACAATCAGACCGCCGACCTCTTGCATGAGAGCTTCCTCGCCCTCGTGAGCAGGGGCGGCCGCGCGATCCTTCACATGAAACGCCCGCAAGAGGACCGCCCGTTCCTGACGCCGGCGATCATCGACACGACCGAGATGCACGAGCGCCCGGATATCGAATTGTTCGGGCCGATCCTGCAAGTGATCCGCGTCGACGATCTCGATGCCGCGATCAGGGAAGCCAACAACACCCGTTATGGCTTGTCGGCGTCGCTTCTGGGCGGCAGTCCGCAGGATTTCGAGCGCTTCTGGGACGGCGCGCGCGCCGGGATCATCAATTGGAACCGGCCGACAAACGGCGCATCGTCAGCAGCGCCCTTCGGCGGGGTGGGGCTATCGGGCAATCATCGCCCGGCAGCCTATTACGCCGCCGATTACTGCGCCTATCCGGTATGCAGCACCGAGATGGACCAGCCGCGCGCAAGCCTCGGCGTAGGCTTGCGGGAAGCGTGATCGGGGCCTGATCAGGGGTTGCTGGTAACGAGATCGATCTCGGTCAGGCCCGAAGGAAGGCGCCGCCCATAGACGACGAAGGCGGCGTCACCCTGGGTGCCGCTGATGATATTGTCGCCCGCTGCTTTCACGTGTTCCGCCGAATAGCCGTTGGCTAGAGCGCGGGTATGGTAAAAGGCCAGCACATCGTCGAGCGGGACGGGCGAGCGGAAGCTGACGACGCGCAGCGCACAGGCGCCTTCGTCCGTGCCTGCGGCCTCCTGCGTGTTGCCGCGCGGATAGACGGGGAACGCTCCGGGAAGCTTCGCCGCCCAGGCCGTCGAATATTCGACTCGCTCGGCGCAATTGCCCCCGCCCGGGCTGACAGCGGCCTGCGCGGCCTTTTGCATGGCCGGAGTCGTGGTCGCCTGCGCGCCGAGATCGCGCGGTGCCGGAGCCGGGCGAAGCGCATTGCTGCCGCCGACCAGTTCCGCCGCGCGGCTGCGTGCCGCCGCGATCGCTTCGGGAGAGGTGTTGATCGCGGGAACCGAACCATCGCCGGAGCCCGAAAGCGCAGCGTCGCCCTCGTTATTGCCCGCCATGTCAGGGTCCGTCATCAGATCGCCATTGAGCGCCTGCTCGCTCGCCGGGTCGCTCGCTCCGTTTGCGGTATCACCATCCGGTTCGTTGCTACACGCTGCGAGCAAAGCGAGCGGGAGCGCGAGAGAAAGTGCGGCGGCGGGATAGCGCATGGGAGATCTCCAAAGGACTTTCCCCTACGCGTAAGCAGGCACAGGTTAAGATCAAGGTCTGCCTCCCGCCCATGCGTCATCGCGGGACAGCAGCCTCTTCAGAAATTAAGAGCGCGAATCGAAGACGCCGCCCACCCCTGCGAAGGGGAGAGCGACGCCTTCCACGGTCCGGTGGGAACCGTGCTGCGACCGCGGGTGGGCACGGCCGAAGATCGTTAGCGAGTTAGCGGCACTTGGTGCTCGAACGGTCGATCGCGCGACCGAGCAGCGCGCCGCCCGCAGCGCCGAGAATGGCGCCCAGAGTGCGGTCGCCATTCCGGCCCGCGACTTCGTGGCCGATCAATCCGCCGACCCCGGCGCCGATCAGAAGCCCGGTCGTGCCGTTCTCCTTCTTGCAGTAGTAACGCCCGTCATCGCCGCGCCAGACCTGCGTGTCGCGATAGACCGGCTGCGCGTAATTGTTGTCGTAGCGCTGGTCGTAATTGCGGCCGTAATTGCGATAGCCGCGACGGTCGCGATACTTGTCGCGCCCGTGGTTCAGCGCCGTTTCGCCGAAGACGGAAGCCTGCGCCGCGGGAGCGGCCGCGTGATAGGCCGGCGCTGCGGAAGCGGGGCCAGACAGGGCGAGACCGGTTGCGGCGAGAGCCAGACCTGCGGTCTTGAGCGATAGGGTCATGACGGTATTCCTTCCTCATCTTTCGAGAGCGGCGCGGGGCTCGTCCGCCTCTGATGTTCAGCTATAGGCGTCCGAAACTGAACGGATCGCAACCACGTCGACAGATTGCGATTTTGCGGCGAACCGTGTTTTCTCGGGCGATGAAATGAGCGCTTGCTGCCGAACCGTCAGAGTCCTAGCGCGCCGGACATGGCCGAACCCGCTTCCGATCCCGCCCAGCACGGCCAGAAATCCGGCCTCCCCTCGGCGATCGGAGCCTATACGATCTGGGGGTTCTTTCCGCTCTACCTGATTCTCGTCCGCGCGGTGCCGCCCTTCGAGTTCGTGGCGTGGCGCATCATCTGGACGGTGCCGATCTGCGCGCTGATCGTGCTGGTGCGCCGTCAATGGCCGCAAGTGCGCGCGGCGCTGGGCGATTGGCAGGTCTTGCGATGGCTGATGCTGAGCGCGGTGCTGATCGCGATCAATTGGGGCGTCTATGTCTGGGCGATCCAGCGCGGCAATGTCTACGCGGCCAGCCTCGGCTATTACATCAATCCGCTCTTCAATGTGCTGCTCGGCACGCTCGTTCTGGGCGAGAAGCTGAGCCGCCTGCAATGGAGCGCGGTGGCGCTGGCGGCGGTCGGCGTCTCGCTGCTGGCGGCGGGCGCACTGACGACTTTGTGGATCAGCCTGACCCTGGCCTGCTCGTTCGGGACTTACGGTCTAGTCAGGAAGCGCGTGCCGGTGGGCGCCCTGCCCGGCCTGACGATCGAATCGGCGCTTCTGATTCTGCCATCCGCCGCCATCACCTGGTGGTACGCCGCGACTTACGGCTCCTCCTTCGCGATCGACCCTGCGCTCAGCTTCGCGATCGCGCTGGGCGGGCTGGTGACGGCGGTGCCGCTATTGATGTTCGCGGTGGCGGCCCGGCGGATGCCCTATTCGACGCTTGGTTTCATCCAGTTCCTGGCGCCCAGCATCGTCTTCGTGCTCGGCCTGACCGTGTTCGACGAGCCGCTGAAACCCGCCCAGATCGCCTGTTTCGGCTTCATCTGGGCGGCGGCGGCGATCTTCGCATGGGATCTCGTGGCCAAGGCGCGGGCCGCGCGTATCGTCGCCCCGGCAGGCTAAGACCCGCCGGGTTGATCGTCAGCCGACCAGTCGCCAGCCGAGCGTTTCGCCTGCATGGAAGGGCACCACCGGTTCCCCGCCCCCGTCGACTTCACGCGGCACGAGCGTTTCCGCGCGTTCCAGAGTAATCGTCCCGTCATTGACGGGCAGGCGATAAAAACGCGGGCCGTTCAGCGAGGAGAAGCCCTCGAATCGGTCGAGCGCATTCTCCTCGTCGAAGACCGCGAGATAGCTTTCGAGCGCGAAGGGTGCGTTGAAGATGCCTGCACATCCGCAATCGCTTTCCTTCGCATGGCGGTGATGCGGAGCGCTGTCGGTGCCGAGGAAATATTTCGGACTGCCGGAGGTCGCCGCCTTGCGCAGAGCCAGCCGGTGCTCCTCGCGCTTTGCCACAGGCAAGCAGTACATATGCGGCCTGATCCCGCCGACCAGGATCGCGTTGCGGTTGATGTGGAGATGCTGAGGCGTGATCGTGGCAGCAATATTATCACCGCCACGGTCCACGAAATCGACGGCTTGTTTTGTAGTGATATGTTCGAAAATCACGCGCAACTCGGGCAGGCGCTCGGTCAAAGGCTGGAGCACGCGCTCAATGAATACCGCTTCGCGATCGAAGATGTCGATATCCGCGCTGGTCACCTCGCCGTGGACGCAAAGCGGCATACCGATATGGGCTATGCGTTCGAGGACGCGGTCGATTTTGCGGACATCCGTGACGCCGCTCGCCGAATTGGTGGTGGCCCCCGCTGGATAGAGCTTGGCTGCCGTCAGAACGCCCGATTCGAAACCGCGCGCCAGATCGTCAGGATCGGTATCGTCGGTGAGATAGGCGGTCATCAGCGGCGTGAAATCCACGCCTTCCGGCACCGCAGCCACGATCCGCTCGCGATAGGCCGCCGCCATCGCGGTCGTGGTGACCGGGGGCGAAAGGTTCGGCATCACGATCGCGCGCGCGAACTGGCGCGCGGTGGGGGGGACGACCGCTTGCATGGTTTCCCCGTCGCGGAAATGCAGGTGCCAGTCGTCCGGGCGGCGGATAGTGATCGTGTCGCGGGTTGCCATGGGTTTGCCTATGGCGCGGTGCGCCCTATCTGTCACCCATGCCGCAAATCCCCACCCGCCTTCACGACCGCGCGATCGTCCGTCTCACACCCGAAAGCCCGGACGAAAGCGTTTCCGCCTTTCTCCAGGGTCTCGTCACGAACGACCTCAACCAGCCGCTCCCGGTCTATGCCGGCCTCTTGAGCGCGCAGGGCAAGGCGATGTTCGATTTTCTGGTCTGGCCTTCGGGCGACGGCGAACTGCTTATCGATTGCGAAGCCGATCTGGCGGAGGACCTGGTCAGGCGCCTCTCGCTCTATCGCCTGCGCCGCAAAATCGCGATCGCCGTCGATCCCTCCGTCGCCGTCCACTGGCAGGCGCATCAGGGCGATGGCGGGGTCGTTGACCCGCGCCTCGGCAAACTCGGCCAGCGCTGGCTCGCGCCGGTCGAAGACGGGGAGCAAGGCGCGGACGATCTGTGGCGCGCGCATCGCCTCAATCTGGGCGTTGCGGAAGGGCGCGCCGAACTCGGCGACATCCTGTGGCTCGAAACCAATGCCGTCGACCTCAACGGGGTCAGCTTCTCGAAGGGCTGTTATATCGGCCAAGAAAACACCGCGCGAATGAACTGGCGCCAGAAGGTCAATCGCCGCCTGGTCGTGGTCCCGCTCGACCGGTCGGAGGAAAAGCGCCGCAAAATGGCCTATCCCGAGCTCGGCTACGCAGTCGACCATCTGCGTGTGGCCGATATCGACCCCGCTTTCGCGCCGCCCTGGATGAGCCACGAACCGGAGGACTGATTCGCGCCGGAGTTTACAACCAGACCGCCAATCAAGCTGACGCGATATCGACGCCGATCGATGCGATCGAATTGACCAGCATCCGCTCGGCCCGGTCGCGCGCGGCGGTGTCGGGCAGGCCGAGCGAGCGGGTCAGCGCATTGCCGATCAGCGCATCGCCCATCGCCATCAGGACCAGCGCCAGTGTCGCTTCGTGGAGGCGCATCAGACCCGCCTGATCCGTGCATTCGCCGGGCGCGATTTCGTCGATCAATTCGTGGATCGTCTCCACGATCGGGGCCAGCGCATCCTCGTTCCCGGTGAGGATCATCCAGCTGGCGAGCTGGCCCGCCCCCTCCTTGTCGAAGGCGTCGAAGGCAAGATCCACGACTTCGCGCGGGGATCCGAGGCCTGCGCGACTGGCGCGCACCGCATCGGCGATCGCATCGCAGACCGTCGCGGCGAGATGGCCGGCCAGCGCTTTCTGAAGCCCGGCGGCGGATCCGAAATGGTGGAGGAGATTGGCATGGGTGCGGTCAATCCGCCCCGCGACCGCCTTCAGCGTTACCGATTGCGGGCCTGTCTCGATCAGCAGCCCCCGCGCCGCTTCGAGCGCGGCGAGACGCGATTCTTCGGGACTGAGACGTTTGCGCGTGGCCATGGGAACCGCAGGAACTCCTAACCGGCCGGAAAAAAGACCGCTCTCGACGGTAGATCGCCGCGCGCAAGGTCGCAAGTCGGTCGCCCTGAAATGCGGTGTTCAGCGACGATCGGCAAGGTGTGTTCTCGCTCGGACGAACAGGGCGCTGCTCTTATTGACACTCATGTCAGTAATCACTACTTACACTCCTGTCAGTAACGTTTTAGAGACTTATCATGAACGCACAGACTGGTTTCAATGCCGCCAAGCCGATCGCAGCACCGACCCCCGGCGATCTCACCATCACCGTGCGCGACGAGCGCTTCAATCGCGCTGCCACTCCCAAGCGGTGGTGGGCGGGCGAGCCCTTCGGGACCGCCTGGCACAATGCGCTGTCCGCGACCTTTCCGCGTGGCGAGGCCTTCTTCATCGAAGCGGTCAAGGCGCACCGCCCCACCGAAGGCGACGGCGCCGATCCCAAGCTGACGGCGGAAATCCGCGCCTTCGTGAAGCAGGAAATCAACCACACCCGCGAACACATCGCCTTCAACCGTCTGGCCGAAGATCATGGCTACGATATCAAGGCGATCGACAAGCGGGTCGAGGAATTGCTCGCGCTGACGAAGGGCCGCCCCGCGGTCGCCAATCTCGCGGTGACCATGGCGCTCGAGCATTTCACCGCCATGATCGCGGCGGAATTTCTCGCCAATCCGAAGCATTTCGAGATCTCCGATCCCGAGGTCGCCGCCATGTGGCGCTGGCACGCGGTCGAAGAGATCGAACACAAGGGCGTCGCCTACGACACTTGGAACCACGCGACTCGTGACTGGAGCGCCTGGCGCCGGTGGCGGGTTCGCAATCTCGTGATGCTGATCGTGACCGCGCGTTTCCTGAAGAATCGCTGGATCGACACGCTCATGCTGCTCGAACAGGATGGGATTACCGGATGGAAGGCGCGCTGGGGCCTGTTCAAATATCTGGCCGTCACGCCCGGCGTCATTCGCCGACTGGCTTTGCCCTGGCTGTCCTACTTCAAGCCGGGATTCCATCCCTGGGATCACGACGACCGCGCGCTGATCGGCAAATATGATGGGGATTTCGCAGATGCCCTGATGCCAGCGGAGTAAGCACCGCACGGCGAAACGGAAAAGGCTCCGCAAGCGATTGCGGAGCCTTTTGCTTGGGTTCGCTGGGGAATCAGGCGGCGATCAGGCCGCGATCGGCATTTGCGGCTGGTCTGCGAGATCGAGGCTGAACAGCACGCAGTCCGCCGCCTCGCCCCTTCCACAGCTGTGCCGCCGTGCGGTCTGGCCGGTCGGGCGGAAGCCGACCTTCCTCAGCACGCGGCCCGAGGCGGGATTGTCGGCGAAATGACCTGCCGAAAGGCGCGTATGCCCGATCAGGCGAGCGATCTCGATCATGCCCCGCGCCGCCTCGGTGGCATAGCCCCGCCCCCAATAGGGACGCGCGATCCAGTAACCGAGTTCGACCGCGCCATCGTTCGGTTCGCCGACCGGGTCGATTCCGATGCACCCGATCAGGCGCGATTTCTCGGTGATGAGAAAGCGGGGATAGGCCGCGACCTGGTCGCGCAGAACGAAATTCCGCGCATCTTCCCGGCGATACGGCCACGGCGCGCTCGCAAGATTGCGGACCACGCCTTCATCCGAAATGCCGCCGAAGATCGCTTCGGCATCTTCCGGCCAGGCGGGCCGCAGCAGCAGCCTCTCGGTCACATGGAACATCGTCTGTCTCCCCTTCAAACCACGCGCCGATCTCCTAGTCCGGCCACGTGACGATTGCGTGATGACGAAACAAAGTTTCGCCGATTCGGTTGCAGAGGGAGAAACGAAAAAGGGAGCGGAACCTCCCGAAAAATCGGGCTGGTCCCATCTCCCTCTACGAATGCCGGTGGTAAGCCCGGCTGGGACCGTCCCGATGGACGATCCCCTTATCGAATCGTCCGGTTATTCCGCGGCTTGCGCCTGCATGTCGACCGATACGTATTTGCGGCCGAGCTTGCCCGCATGGAATCGGACGATCCCGTCGGTAAGCGCGAACAGCGTGTGGTCCTTGCCCATGCCGACATTGCTGCCCGGGTAGAACTTGGTGCCGCGCTGGCGCACGATAATGTTGCCGGCGACCACACCCTGGCTGCCGAACTTCTTCACGCCGAGACGACGACCGGCCGAATCACGGCCGTTGCGGGATGAACCACCTGCTTTTTTATGTGCCATGGTTAGCGGTCCTTACTTCTTGTCTTCGGTCTTGGCGGCGGCCTTCTTGGGCGCTGCCTTCTTTGCGGGAGCCTTCTTGCCAGTCTCGGTCTCGTGCGTACCGGACTTGGCGGGCGCGGCCTCCTTCTTCGGCGCGGCCTTCTTGGCGGCGGGCTTGCTCGCGGGAGCGGCCTTGTCAGCCGAATCGTCAGCCTTCGGAGCCGCTTCCTTCTTGGGCGCAGCCTTCGTCTCGGCCTTCGAATCGCCCACCGCGACGATGCGCAGCAGCGTCATCTGCTGGCGATGGCCGTTCTTTCGGCGGTAATTGTGCCGACGGCGCTTCTTGAAGACGGTGACCTTCTCGCTCTTGGCCTGAGCGATGATCTCGGCGGAGACGGTGACCTTGCCAGCGTCTTCCATCTTTTCGCCTTCACCGGCGAGCAGAACGTCGCCCAGCGTGATCGTGTCACCGGCATCGCCTGCCAGCTTCTCGACCGCGATCTTGTCTCCGGCGGCAACCCGGTACTGCTTGCCGCCCGTACGCACGACTGCGAACATGGTGCTTATCTCTCAATCAGTTTGTTTTGCCGCGTTCCCCCTCGACGAATTCGAGTGAAAGCGCGGCGCGCCCGTCAGGCCGCCGAAGGCAGCCCCGGAAAGAACGGTGCCGTTAAGGTATGGTGGTGGCGAAGTCAACGCCGGAATCGCGCCCGAAGGGCTGATGACGGCAGTCTGGCGATCCGCGGCTGGCGATCCTGATGCGCCGTGCTATCAGATCGCCACCATGCGTCCAGCCCTCCTCGCCGCTATCGCCCTCGTCCCTGCCCTTGCCGCGTGCCAGACCGCGCCGGACGGGGCCTATCCCTCGCTCGCGATCCGCGATGTCGAGCGGGCGCAGGGGCAGCTCGAGCCGGTTCCGGGCGACCCGATCGACGTGCCGCCGGTCGAAGTGCCGCTCGACGGACCGCTCGACCAGCGTCTTGCCGCTCTGGTCGAACAGGGTCGCAGCGCCCATGCCCGCTTTACCGAAGCCGCCCCGCGCGCCTCGCGCCTCGCTTCCGCCGCCAGCAATTCGGGGGTCGGCAGCGATGCATGGGCGTCCGCACAAGTCGCCCTCGCCGATCTCGATTCGATCCGTAGCGAAGCGGCCATCGCGCTGGCGGATTTGGACCTGCTTTTCATCGCCGCGAACGTGGAGGCGAACGGCACGCCCGCAATCGCCAATGCGCGGCAAACTCTGCTGGCTCTCATCCAGGAAGAGGACCGCACGCTCGCGGATTTGCGCGCGCGGGTTCGCTAAGTTTCGTCGCCAGTCCAGCGAGCGAGCGCGGCGTGATCGTCGTCGCGCGGTTCGATCCAGTGCCAGCCCCCGTCGGAGTGATTTCCCCGCCGCTCGCGCTTCCAGAACCACGCCGCCGATTTCAAATGATCCATCAGGAAATCGACCGCGTCGAAAGCGGCACGGCGATGGCGTGCAGCGGCTGCGACGAGCACGATCCCCTCACCCGGCTGCATCGTGCCGACCCGATGCCAGGCGAGCACGCCATCGAGCGCGAATCGCTCCAGCGCCTGTTCGGCCAGCGCTTCCATTCCGGGCAGGGTCAGCGGCTCGTAATGCGTCAGTTCGAGCGCCTTCACATCCTCGCCCGGCCTGACCTTGCCGAGGAAGCTGGCGATCGCGCCCGCGCGTTCGTGCGCGGCGTTGAAGGCCGCCAAAGCCTCACCGACCGACAGCCCCTTTTCGAGTAGGCGGACATCGGCCGGACGTTCGAGAACCAGCCTAGCCACCGCTGACCGGAGGGAGCAGCGCGACCTCGTCGCCATCGCGCGCTTCGAGCGCTGTCTTGTCAGCCAGCACTTCGCCCGCACAGGCGACATGCACCCGTGCCGATTCCAATTGCTCGGCCAGATCGGGTGCGACCGCAGCAAGCAGCCCCTCCCAGTCGAGCGGCGCCGGGACTTCGAGAGAGTCTGTCCCCGCCGCATCGCGCAAAGGGCCGAGAAAGACGATTTTGACGGCCATCAGCCGCCCGTCACAGACATGTGGCGCGGCTGGGCCGGGGCCTGGCCAGGCGCGTCGATCGCGAAGGAATGGCGCAGCGGCTTGATCGCCATCGCGCGGTCCATCGCCTCCTGCAAGGCCGCCTCGCCCCCTCCATCGCGCAAGGCAGCGCGCAGATCGACGCGCTCTCCGCCGCCGAGGCAGGGATAGAGCTGGCCGGTGGTGGTGACGCGCACACGGTTGCACCCTTCGCAGAAATTCTGAGTCAGCGGCGTGATCAGACCGAGCCTGCCGCCGGTCTCCGCGACATCGAAATAGCGTGCCGGCCCGCCCGTGCGGTGGCCGGACGGGGTCAGGGTCCAGCATTTCTCCAGCTGCGCGCGGACGGTTTCGAGCGAGAGGAACTGGTCGAACCGATCCTCGTCCACCTCGCCCAGCGGCATGGCCTCGATCAGCGTGATCGAATGCCCTTGGCCGTGCGCCCAGGCGATAAGGTCGGGCAGTTCATCTTCGTTGCGCCCCTTGAGGCCCACCGTGTTGAGCTTGACCTCGAGCCCCGCTTGCCTTGCCGCTGCGATCCCTTCGAGAACCCGGTCCAGCATGTCGCGCCGGGTGAGCTCCTTGAACAAAATTGGATCGCGGGTGTCGAGCGAGACGTTGACGCGCCTGACGCCTGCTTCGCGCAAGGCTTCCGCGTTCTGCGCCAATTGCGTGCCGTTGGTGGTCAGCGTGACCTCGTCTAGGCCCTCGCCGATCTGCCGCCCCAGGGCGCGGACCAGATCGAGCATATCGCGCCGCACCAGCGGCTCGCCCCCGGTCAGCCGAATACGCCGCACGCCGCGCGCGATGAAGGCCAGCGCCAGCCGGTGCAGCTCCTCCAGCGTCAACACCTCTGCCCTGGGCAGGAAGCGCATCTTTTCGGGCATACAATAAGTGCAGCGCAAATCGCACCGGTCGGTGACCGAAAGACGCAGATAGGTGATGCGGCGCTGGAAGCTGTCGACGAGCATGAACGGGCTATTGTGCCGGATCGCCCGCGCCCTGGCCATCCCCTTCTAGATATTGACCCGTTATTCCGGGCGCTTCGGCGAGATACGCCTCGAAGGCGTCCAGCACTTCGCCCTCACCCGCGACCACATTCGAGCGCGCGGGTGCGCCTGCACGCGCCAGTCCGGCGGCAAGCGCCAGGCGCCATTCGCGGTGGGTGTGATCGGCGGGCGGCAGCGCGATCATCACATCTTCGCCCGTCGCCATGATACGCTCGATTTCGGGAAGGTGATCGCGGTGAATCGCACTCGACGCGGCCAAGGGCGCATCGGGCAGGTCGGCGACGGTCACGCGCCGCATCAGCGCCGCTCGCGATGGAGCGTGATGCCGATCTTCTCGCCCGCTTCCGCGATGGCGAGCTTGACGATCTTCACCGTCACCGCCTCGATCCGCCTGTCCTGCAGGAACAGCGTTTCGCAGACATGATCGGCGACCGCCTCGATCAGCTTGAAGTGCACGCCCTCGGGCAAGGCGTCCGACGCGGCGAATTTCAGGTCCATATAATTCTTGGAATGATCGAGCGCGGTGTCGGGATCGTAATGATCGAGCGGCTTCATCCGCACCTGGATGGTGAAACGCAGCGGCTGGGGCTTGCCGGTCTCTTCGGAATAGATCCCGGTAAGGACGTCGTGTTCGAAATCGGCGACTTCGAGGATCAGCGAATCGGTCATCGCCCCGCCCTAGCCCGGATTCGACCAGCGCGCGAAGATCGCGGTGGGGAGGAGGCGCGGATCATCGCCCTGTTCCGCAACCGCCAAGTCGCCGTGCTCGATCGTGCCGGGCAAGTCGGCGAACACTTCTGCCAGCAATCCGCCGAGCGCAAGGCTGCTCATGCGGACGGCATAGACGGTGAGAAACAGGAAGCGGCTGTCCGCATCGAGCAGCTGGCGGCAATCGCCCACGAGCGGCGCCAGACCTTCCTCTATCCGCCAGGTCTCGTTCTTCGGCCCGCGTCCGAATTTGGGCGGGTCGAGGATAACGCCGTCATAGACATTGCCCCGCCGCACTTCGCGGCTCGCGAATTTCATCGCGTCGTCGACCAGCCAGCGGATCGGGCGGTCGCCCATATCCGACAGCGCCGCATTCTCACGCGCCTGGGCAACCGATTTCTTGCTGGCGTCGACATGGGTGACCGGCCCGTGCCCACTCAAAGCGAGGCTGCCGACGCCTGTATAGCCGAACAGGTTGAGCGTCGGACGCGGCTCGCCCGCGCGACCGGACAAGCGTTCGCCCATCCAGTCCCAGACCGGCGCCATGTCCGGGAAGAAACCGAGATGGCGGAACGGGGTGCATTGCGCGGTGAAGCGCACGTCCTCGCCCCAGCTCAGGTCCCAGCCATGCTCGGGCACCTCGCTCGAAAGCTGCCAGCGTCCGCCGCCATCCTCGTCGCTGCCGGGGACGAATTCGCCATGCGCATCCCACTCGGCCAGCCGAGGTGTCCACAAAGCCTGCGCCTCGGGACGGATGAAGCGATAGGGGCCGTAGCTCTCGAACTTGCGCCCATGCCCGCTGTCGAGCAGGCGATAAGCGTCCCAGCCCTCGCCCACCATCAGAGTGGGGTTGCGGATCAGATCGGCCATCAGGCGGCGTTTTCCAGGATATGCGCCTTCACCGCATCGTAGTCGCCCGGCAATTCGACGAAGCGTTCCTCGCGCGCGAACAGGTCGCCGACGCGGGTGGGCAGCGGCGGGCGCGTGCCCGTCGCCCGCTCGACCGCGTCGCGGAATTTCGCCGGATGGGCGGTCGCCAGCGTCACCATCGGTACACCGGGCGCCAATTCCTGCTGTCGCGCGGCATGGAGGCCGATCGCGGTGTGCGGGTCGATCACCTCGCCCGCCTCCTCGCACGCCCAACGCATCGCCCGCGCCATATCGTCCGCATCGGCACGCGCGCTCGTGAACAAGTCCGCACCGGCGCGCTGCGCCTGGGTCAGCAGCATTGCGCGCGATCCTTCGAAGCCGCGCATCTGCTCGGCCATCGCCACGCCGTCGCGCCCGCCCACATCGAACAGCAGGCGCTCGAAATTGGAACTGACCTGGATATCCATGCTCGGCGCGGCGGTCGGCGTGACGTCTCCTGCCGAATAATCCCCTTCGGACAGGGCGCGATGGAGGATGTCGTTGACATTGGTGGCGACGACCAGCCGCTCGACGGGCAGGCCCATGCGCGCAGCGACATGGCCTGCGAACACATCGCCGAAATTGCCGGTCGGTACGCTGAAGGCGACTTTGCGATCGGGCGCGCCCAGCTGGAGCGCGGCGGCGAAATAATAGACGACCTGCGCCATCAGCCGCGCCCAGTTGATCGAATTGACCGCACCGATGCGATGCCGCCCCGTCACCTCCCCATCGGCGAAGATGCGCTTCACCATCGCCTGCGCATCGTCGAAACTGCCGTCGATGGCGATGTTGTGGACATTGGGCGCCAGCACCGTGGTCATCTGGCGGCGCTGCACGTCACTGACGCGGCCCGATGGGTGGAGCATGAAAATCTCGACATTGTCGCGCCCCGCCACCGCATCGATCGCGGCGCTGCCCGTGTCGCCGCTGGTCGCGCCAACGATGGTGAGACGGCTGTCGTCGCGCGCGAGAAACTCCTCGAACAGCAGGCCGAGCAATTGCAGCGCCACATCCTTGAAAGCGAGCGTCGGGCCGTGGAACAATTCGAGGAGCCACTGGCTCTCGTCGAGCTGTTTGAGGGGCGTCACCGCGCAATGGGCGAAGCGGCCATACGCCTGTTCGCACAATTCGCGCAGGCGAGCGGGCGTTAGGCATTCCCCGACGAAGGGCTGCATGACCCGCGCCGCCAGTTCGGCATAGGGCAGGCCGCGCATCGCTGCTATCTCGGCGGAGGTGAACTGGGGCCAGTGTTCCGGCACATAGAGACCGCCATCGCTGGCGAGACCCGCCAGCGTGACCTCGGCGAAATCGAGCGTGGGGGCGGTGCCGCGTGTCGAGATATAGCGCATGGTGGCTGGCGGTTAGACGCGCCGGGCCGGACGGGCAAGGCAGGCGCGCTTTACGCCCGCGAAGTTCGGCTCAGGGCTTTGCGCGCCGCCGTTTCAGCGCAAGCCAATAGATAACCAGCGCAGTGAGCGCGAAGAAGAACCACTGGCCCGCATAGGCGAGATGGTTGTTCGGAATGGCCGAGGGATCGGGCCTTGCGAGTGGCTGGAGCCCTGCGACCGGCGGCGTGCTGGCGACGAGGCGCGGACCGGGCGCGATCACGCCGGAAACCGCGCCTCCGCTCCACTGGGCGGCCGCTGGCTCGCGCGACCAGCCGAGATCGATCGCGACCGGCGCGCTCGCTCCATCGATCACACAGGACGCACGCTGTGCCCAGCCGCTCTGGCCATCCGCACTGCGGCCGGCGGTCGGCTGGATCGAAAGCACGCGCTGGCAATCGAGCGTGCTGGTGCGGAACCAGTCCTGCTCCCCTTCGCCCGTGGTCGGAAAGGCTACCGGCGCGGCGAGACCTTCCGCAGCAGCATAGCGCGCCAGCAAAGCTTCCTTCTGGTCCAGCCGCTTCAGCTGCCAGACGCCCAAAGCCACCATTACGGCAGCGGCGGTGAGGACGACGATCGTGGCGAGGATGGGCACGCGTCTCATCGATCGTCGCTTCCCGCTTCACCGGCCTTGTTGCGGTATTCCGCGATCAAAAGCAGCGCCTTGGTCACGCGCAGACCCGCCAGCACCGACAGGGCCGTCACCGGCACCCAGATCAGGATATGGACCCAGAAGGGCGGCGTCACCGTCAGGTCGAGCCAGATAGCGAGGCCCGTTATCACCGCACCGATGATCAGCGTCAGGAAACCGGCCGGCCCATCGCCGACATTGAAACGCGTCAGGTCGAGCCCGCAGGCGCGGCAGCAGTCCGCGAACTTGACCGGCCCCACGAACAGCGTGCGCGCGTCGCAGCGCGGGCAGCAACCGAAAAGGGCGGCCTCCATCATGGAAGGCCGCCCTTTCGTATCGTCCGGCGTCGTCATGTTCGACCGGATCCGTCCATCAATGCATTTCGGCGCCCCAGCCGCCCCAGACATAGACCACGACGAACAGGAACAGCCACACCACGTCGACGAAGTGCCAGTACCACGCCGCCGCTTCGAACCCGAAATGCTGGCGCGGGGTGAAGTGGCCCAGATAGGTACGGCGCAGGCAGACGATCAGGAAGATCGTGCCGATCAGGACGTGGAAACCGTGGAAGCCGGTCGCCATGTAGAAGGCGCTGGAATAGGTGTTGCCGCCGAAGGCGAACGGCGCCGCCGCATATTCGTAGACCTGGATGCAGGTGAACACCGCGCCGAGGATGATCGTCAGCCAGAGGCCTTTCTTCAGTCCGTCGCGGTCCCCATGGATCAGCGAATGGTGCGCCCAGGTCACCGTGGTGCCCGAACACAGCAGGATCATCGTGTTGAGCAGGGGAAGGCTGAAGGGATTGATCACCGCCTCAATCGCCTCGGGCGGCCAGACGCCGCCGACGACTTCGGACAAAACGCTGGGGAAGAGCGAGAAATCGAACCACGCCCAGAACCAGCCGACGAAGAACATCACTTCCGATGCGATGAACAGGATCATCCCGTAGCGCATATGCAGCTGCACCACCGGCGTGTGATCGCCGCGCTGGGCTTCCTTCACGATGTTGGAGAACCAGCTGAAGAAGGTCGCGATCAGGCCGGCGATGCCGAGGCCCAGGATCAGGTGCCCGCCAGCCATGTCGTGCATGAAGAAGACCATGCCGGTGGTGAAGACGAGCGCCGAAATCGAGCCGGCGATCGGCCAGATATCGGGTTCGAGAATATGATAGTCGTGGTTTACGGTGCCGGCCATGGTCTCGTATCGTCCTGTTGGTCTGTCGCCTGCCCTTATCGCGCACATGGCCGATGGTCTAGGGGGCTAGTGCTGGGTTTCCCGCCTTTGCGCGTCAGCTTCCCGCTTCCGGCGTATCCTTCGCCTTGTGGAAGGTGTAGCTCAGCGTGATCTGTTCGACATTCTTGGCGTTCTCGTCCTGGAGGATCGCCGGGTCGATGTAATACAGCACCGGCATCCGCACCTCCTGCCCCGGTTGGAGGGTCTGTTCGGTGAAGCAGAAGCACTGGATCTTGTTGAAATATTTGCCGGTCTGTTCGGGCTCGACATTGAAGGTCGCGGTGCCGGTGATCGGCACGTCGCTATTGTTGCGCGCGGTGTAGAACGCCATGTCGCGCTGGCCGATCTGGACCGTGTCGGTCGATTGCACGGGTTCGAACCGCCAGGGAACGTCGCGCGCAGTACTGGCGTCGAAGCGGACGGAGATGGTCTTCGCCCCCGCGCTCAGCGCAGCCTGCGCGGCGATATCCGCATCGCTTTCGCTGGCCCGCTGCGTGGTCCCGCCGAAGCCAGTGACGCGGCAGAACAGATCGTAGAGCGGCACGGCCGCATAGCCCATGCCCAGCATGAACAGCGCGCCAAGCAAGGCATACAGCGCGGTGCGGGAATTGCGATTGTCGAGAGTTGCACTCGTCACGGTCAGTCTCCCATCCTGACAATGGTGATCGCGTAGAACAGCACGACCAGGAACAGCAGAACCCCTGCCAGCACCAGATTGCGCGTCTTCTGGCGGCGCTTCAATTCGGTCTCTTCCTCGGGCGTCATGCGATAACTCCGGCATCGATCAGCAGGCGGTCGGCGACGAGCGCCGCGAACAGCGCGAACAGGTAGAATACGCTGAACGCGAACAGGCGTTTCTCCGGGCGCATCCCGTCACCCGGAACGGCCTGCCGCATTCCGACGGGCAGGGAAAGCGCAAGGAAGGCAAGCGTCAGTGCGAGCGCCGCAATCCCGTAGACCGGCCCGGTCCCGCCGATCGCCCACGGCGCCACCGCGACCGGGACCAGCGCCACGCAATAGGCGACGATCTGGCGCCGGGTCGATTTCTCGCCCCGCACTACCGGCATCATCGGAATGCCGACCTTGGCGTAATCCGACTGGACGAACAGGGCGAGCGCCCAGAAATGCGGCGGGGTCCATACGAAGATGATCGCGAACAGGAGGATCGGCATCGCCGTGATGTCTCCTGTCACCGCGATCCAGCCGATCAGCGGAGGGAAGGCGCCCGCCCCTCCTCCGATCACGATATTCTGCGGCGTGCGCGGTTTCAGCCAGATCGTGTAGACGACCGCGTAGTAGACGATCGAGACAGCTAAAATAGCGGCGGCGAGCCAGCCGATCGCCAGGCCCATCACCATGACCGATCCGGCGGACAGCAGAATGCCGAAATCGCGCGCATCCTCGCGCCGCATCCGCCCGGTGGGCAGCGGGCGATTGGACGTGCGCTTCATGCCCGCGTCGATATCGGCTTCCCACCACTGGTTGAGCGTGGCCGCCCCGCCCGCGCCCAGCGCGATGCACAGGATCGCGGTGAAGCCCAGGACCGGATTGATCGATCCCGGCGCGGCGAGCAGGCCGCACAGGCCGGTAAAGACGACCAGCGTCATCACCCGCGGCTTGGTAAGCGCGAAGAAATCCCGCCAGTCGGCAGGCATGGTGATCGGGGCGGCGGATTGGGTCATCGAATATCGGTCATCGGGGGTTGGCCGCGACCTATACCGGGCGAAAGGCGAAAGGGAAAGCGGCTGCGATACGGGACTTCGCGCTTTCATTGGGTGGGCCTATCAGGCCCGCCGAGATCCCGTCTCAGCCTGCAATGCGCACCGCCGGCCTGTTCCCGCCGTCATGCGGAGCGACAGTCGGGGCCCGCCGATCGCTGCCCGAACGGCGCTCGAGCGCCTCGATAGCGCGCTGGCGCGTCTCCGCGAGAATGGCGGTGACCTGCGTGTCGGACATCGGTTTCCCGAGGAAATAGCCCTGCCCGAATTCCGCACCCAGCAGGAGAGCCGTTTTATGATCCTCTTCGGTCGCGATATACTCGGCGACGCTTTCCAGCTGCATCGCCGACAGCATCTTGATGACCCCGTTCAGCATGGCCCGGCCGGCCGTGTCGCGCGCGCTTCGGATCAGCGAGCCGTCGATCTTCACCTTGTCGAACTTGATCTCGCGCAGATAGACGAGCGAGGCGAAACCGGCACCGAAATCGTCGAGCGCGATACGGCATCCCGCCTCACGCAGAATCTCGATATTACGGCGCGCGACGTCGAAATTGATCAGCATCGCCGTTTCCGTGATTTCGAACTGGAGGCGGTCGGGCTGAATGCCGCTGGATTCGACCAGTGCGATGATCTCGCCCGCGGCATTGTCCCCGCAGATATGCGCGGCGCTGAGATTGAAGGAGAGGCGACAGGGCGGCTCCCACTCCTTGGCGAAATTCAGCGCCTTGCCGAGCAGCGCAATCGTGATTTCCCTGATCCGTCCATTACGCTCCGCTATCGCGATGAACTGGCTGGGATAGATTTCACCGAGCCGGGGATGGTGCCACCGCGCCAGAGCCTCGAAGGAGGAAATCTCACCCGTCCTGAGATTGACGATCGGCTGATAGGCGAGCGAGAAATGGTCGAGCGCCTCGCGCTTCGACATCTCGGTCTCGATGGCGGCGAGACGCGTCGCCTCGTCGCGAATGCGATCGTCGAACAGCTTGAGAGTTTCCAGCCCCTCCCGCTTCGCGACATAGAGCGCCGAATCGGCATCCTGAAGGGCCTGCGCCACGCCGATCTCGGTGGCTTCCACGATCCGGCCCCCGGCACTGCCACCGATGCTGACATCGGCATTCGACAATCTGATCGGACGACGCAGACGCGCCAGCGCCCGATCGCAGCTCGCGACCAGTTCGCACGGATCGCTCGCCAGCGGCTTTCCCGCGACGAACACTGCGAACTCGTCGCCGCCGAGCCGTCCGACGATCGCATTCTTGGGGAGCGCCCGTTGCAGACGCCGCGCGACGAAGCGCAAGACGAGGTCGCCGGCGTAATGGCCGTAGTGGTCGTTGATCGGCTTGAAGCGATCGAGGTCGATCACCGCCAATACGCCGCTGCCGCCCCGGTCCAGCTGGGCTTCGATATCGCGTATGAAGGCGTAGCGATTGCGTACCCCCGTCAGGCCGTCATATTCGGCGCGATACTGCGCGCTGCGCCGCGCCTCGATCAACTCGCCGTTCGCCCTTTCGGTGCGCGCCAGCGCCTCGTCGGCGTCGTATTGCGCCCGGAAGAGACCGAGTTGAGCCTTGTGGCTGAGCAGTGCGAGATAATACCCGATCGCCACGATGCCCGCCAGGGACAGGGGCATGAAGACATTGCCGGCGGAAAACAGGAACAGCGCCGCTGCGACGAGCGGGAACAGGAGACAGAAGAAAATCGCCCGCGAGGCAAACAGCACGCTCGTCAACGCGGCCCCTTGGATAAGGCCGGTCAGCAAGCCAAGCCCGAAGATCTGCGACCACTCGAAGCTGTCCGGGTTTCGCGCCGCCAAAGTGAGCGGAAGAGCGATGTAGAAATAGGCCTGGGCCAGCGAGAGAATGAGCACCATCATGGCGGTCAGCCGGGCGGCGCCTGGGCTCATATCCTCGCTCTTCTCCGGCGGGGGCTGCCGTGCCCAGTGGTTGAACCGCAAAACGACCGCCAGGAACAGGATCGCGCCCACAATCCTGGTCGGGCGTTCTGAAGGAAAGTTCGCCGCGGCGGCAGCGAATGGAAGGAGGATCGCAAGATAGTAGACGAAGATCGTCTGGCGTACGGATCGAAGGCGCTCGCGGCTGAATTTCGCCGTGAACGGATCGTCATCGAAAAATCCGATGATCGCGTCGATACGCTTCAGTAAGGTCACACGGATTCCACCATGGAACCGGGTGATAGCGCCCGAGGCTCTCATTCGTATTTATCGTAGAATAGGTATATGTACCTATCTTTTGGCAGGTCGAAATGGGCTCCGGGCGGAGGCCTCATTCTTAGCCGAGTCCCTTAAGCCAGTCCAAGAGAAGCCGGTTCACCTCCTCGGGCCGTTCCTGCTGGGTCCAGTGTCCGACTCCGTCGAGAATGTGACCTTCGACCTTTGGTGCGAACATGCGCATCAACGCGACCGGGTCGGTAACCGCGCCGAACAGGAATGTCGCGGGATCGCGCGTGCCACCGATGAAGAGGCTCGGCTGCTCGATGCGGCGATCCTTGTACCCTTGCAGCCATTCGAAATCGCGCTCGTGATTGCGATAGCGGTTGAGGGGGCCGCGAAAGCCCGAGGCGCGAAATTCCGCCTCGTAGAAATCGAGATCGTCCTCGGTCAGCCAGGATACCGGCGCGGGATCGGGGAGACCTTCGAGGAAGGTCGCGCCATAGGGCTTGTCCCAATACTTGCCGGGGGGCACATCGCCGCTGATCGAATACATCATGCGCTGAACGAAATCGCGCGGGTCCTTCTCCGCTTCCGCCTCGGCGACGCCAGGTTCCTGAAAATACTCCTGGTAGAAGAATTTGCCCTGGCTGGTGAAGTGCTGGTGGAACACCTCGGTAAAGGGGCGCTGCGGCACGCCCGCGAAGGGCACGGAGAGACCGGCCACGGCGCGGAAATGATCGGGATTGGTCAGCGCCGTGTTCCAGACGATAGGCGCGCCCCAGTCATGCCCGATCAGGATCGCCGGGCGGTCCGGGCTTAGGGCGGTTTTCAGGCCGACCAGATCGCCGACGATCTTTTCGAGCGCATAATCCTCGATAGCTTCGGGTTTGTCCGAACCGCCATAGCCGCGCACATCGATCGCACAGGCGGTGTATCCCGCTTGCGCCAAGGGCGTAAGCTGGTGGCGCCAGCTATACCAGCTTTCGGGGAAACCGTGAACGAGGATGACGAGCGGCGCGTCCGACGCCGGATCGCCCTCGATCGCACAGCGCAGGCTGATCTCACCGACGTCGATGGTTCGCATTTGGGGCATGGCGCATCCTCTTATCTGACCGGCCTCCACCTTACGCTTGCGTCAAGCGCTATGTCGAGCCGGGAAAGGCCAGTCATTCGCGAAGCATGTAGCCGATCAAAACAAAACGGCCGGTCCATGGGACCGGCCGCTAAGTGATGTCTGGAGGCCGAGAGGCCGATCCGGATCAGGCAGGCTCGCGCTGATCGGCCGGACGGTGATCGTGATAGTCGTGATGCTCTTCGATCACCGGCAAGGTCTCGAACTGGTGGAACGGTGGCGGGCTGGACAGCGTCCATTCCAGCGTCGTCGCACCCGGACCCCACGGATTGTTGCCCGCCTTCTTGCCCGCCACGAAGGCGTAGACGAGATTGGCGAAGAACAGCAGCATGCTGGCAGCCATGATGACATAGCCCCACGAGCTGATCGCGTTCCAGTATTCGTAGGCGGGGGTGTAGTCCGGATAGCGGCGCGGCATCCCCTGCAGGCCGAGGAAGTGCTGCGGGAAGAAGATCACGTTCACGCCGATGAAGAAGCCCCAGAAATGCGCGTGAGCGAGAAATTCGCTGTGCATCCGGCCGCTCATCTTCGGGAACCAGTAGTAGAACGCCGCGAACAGCGAGAACACCGCACCCATCGACAGCACGTAGTGGAAGTGGGCGACGACGAAATAAGTGTCGTGGACCACATCGTCGATACCGCCATTGGCCAGATACACGCCGGTCACACCGCCCACGGTGAACAGGAAGATGAAGCCCATCGCCCAGACCATCGGCGATTTGAACTCGATCGATCCGCCCCACATGGTAGCGATCCAGCTGAAGATCTTCACGCCCGTCGGCACCGCGATCACCATGGTCGCCGCGGTGAAATACATCTTCGTGTTCACGTCGAGGCCGACCGTATACATGTGGTGCGCCCACACGATGAAGCCGACCACGCCGATCGCGACCATGGCGTAGGCCATGCCGAGATAGCCGAACACCGGCTTGCGGCTGAAGGTCGCCACGATCTGGCTGACCATGCCGAAGCCCGGCAGGATCATGATGTAGACTTCCGGGTGGCCGAAGAACCAGAACAGGTGCTGGTAGAGCACCGGATCGCCGCCGCCCGCCGGATCGAAGAAGGTCGTTCCGAAGTTACGGTCGGTCAGAAGCATGGTGATGGCGGCCGCAAGCACCGGGAGTGCCAGCAGCAGCAGGAAGGCGGTGACCAGGACCGACCATACGAACAGCGGCATCTTGTGCAGGGTCATGCCCGGCGCGCGCATGTTGAAGATGGTGGTGATGAAATTGGTCGCGCCCAGGATCGAGCCCGCACCGGCAAGGTGCAGCGCGAAGATCGCGAAATCGACCGCCGGTCCTTGGCTACCCGTCGTGGACAGAGGCGCGTAGACGGTCCAGCCCGTGCCCGCACCGGGTCCGGTGCCGCCGGGGACAAACATCGAAAACATGAGGCTGAAGAAGCCCACCACGGTCAGCCAGAACGACACGTTGTTCATGCGCGGGAAGGCCATGTCCGGTGCGCCGATCATCAGCGGCACGAACCAGTTGCCGAATCCGCCGATCATCGCGGGCATGACCATGAAGAACACCATGATCAGGCCGTGCGCGGTGATGAACACGTTCCACATATGCAGCGAGGTGTCGAAATCCGACGTCCCGCCCATCAACTGCGCCCAATAGGTCAGATACTGGATACCCGGCTCGTGCAGCTCGGCGCGCATGATGCCCGAGATCGCACCGCCGACGATCCCCGCGATGATCGCGAAGATCAGATAGAGCGTGCCGATGTCCTTGTGGTTGGTGGACATGAACCAGCGCGCGAAGAAACCGGGCGTATGATGCGCGTCATGATCGTGCGCATGATCCTCGGTATGGGCCTGGAAGTGGTCGGCGGTGGTAGCCATGGTCTGCTGTTCCTAGCGCTCGATAAGTCGTCTGTTTCGTTCGTTCGGTATCGGGCCGACTATATCACGTCGTCGGCGACGTGTCTTCGGTCGGCGGAGCACCTGCGCCTGGCGCACCGGGCACCGCGCTCTCGGGGCCCTGGAGCGGCGCCAGTTCCGGCTCCGCTTCCTCGGCGTCGCCGAACGTGCCGCCCTGCGCGAGCACCCAGGCGCGCCACTGTTCGACCGGCAATGCTTCGATCGCGATCGGCATATAGGCATGGCGCGCACCGCACAATTCGGAACACTGGCCGTAATAGACGCCCGGCTCGTCGATCGTCAGCAGGCGCTCGTTCAGGCGCCCCGGAATCGCGTCGATCTTGAACCACAGGCTGGGCACCGCGAAGCTGTGGATCACGTCCGCGCCGGTGGTCTGCAAGCGGATCGGCACGCCAACCGGGAGCACGAGGCGATTGTCGACCGCCAGCTGCGCCGGCTCGCCATCGGCCACGGCCTGCGCCTCGTCCTTCATGTTCGAGATGATTTCGAACCCGCCATTGTCGGGATAGGTGTAACCCCAATACCACTGATATCCGGTCGCCTTGACGGTGACGGCATCTTCCGGCGGCGTTTCGTACTGACGCGCCAGCAGCGAGATCGAGGGAATCGCGATCCCGACCAGGATCAGCACGGGGATCAGGGTCCATGCGACTTCAAGGCCGGTATTGTGCGTCGTCTTCGAGGGAGTCGGATTGGCGCGGCGATTGAACCGCACGGCCACCCAGACGAGCAAAGCGAGCACGAACACGCTGATCGCGACCATCACCCAGAACAGGCCGAAATGGAGATTGCGCGCGAACTTGCCGATTTCCGAATGCTGGTCCTGCACGTCGTAGCCGCCATTGACCGGCATGCCCTTGCCCGCGGTCGGCGCCATGGGCGTATAGCTGCTGGAGGGATCGACCACCGCATCGGGATCGGCCACATCGGCGGCCTCGTCGGCGGGAACCTGCTCCAGCGCGGCGGACGGCGTGACGGCGGGTGCCGGCGCGACCAGATCATCGGGCTGCAACGTCGTTTCCGATTGCGCCTGCGCCGGACCCGCCGCGAGGAGGGCCGCCGCGAATGCGAGCGCCAGCAGAACGGCAAGGCCCGCGATGATGCGGGTGAGGCCGTGACGGGGTGCGGTAGAATTAAGGATCGACATGCTGTTCCGCTTCGCTGGGCGGGCGCCCCGTGCGCGACAGGCGGGCTCCCGTGATCGAAAAACGTCCCGGGCAGCGCAGTGACGCCCTGCATCCACGGGTCGGTTCGAACCGGCCTATAAGCGCGCTTTTCGCCAGCCTCAAGCGCGCGGGGAAAAAAATCCGTCTTACATGACAACCAATCCCAGAGGGCTCTTGCAGAAGCGGGCGCGACAGGCTTTGAACGCGCGCCTATGAACGAACCGATGACCGACGAAACCCTGCTCGCCGAATTTCGCGCCAGCGAAGCCCTGCTCGAAGGGCATTTCCTGCTCTCCTCGGGGCGGCATTCCGCGCATTACCTCCAATGCGCGCGCGTCCTCATGGATGCGGAACGTGCCGGAAGGCTGGCCCGCGCCTTGGTCCAGCGCCTGCCGCGCGACCTGCGCAGCCGGATCGATATCGTCGTCAGCCCGGCGATGGGCGGGCTGATCATCGGGCACGAGGTCGGCCGGGCGCTGCAAAAGGATGCAATCTTTCTCGAACGACCGGATGGCGTCTTCCATCTGCGGCGCGGCTTTCGCCTGGAAGAGGGTCAGAAGGTCCTGATGGTCGAGGATGTCGTGACGACCGGCCTCTCCAGCCGCGAGGCGATCGCAGCGGTGGCACGCGAGGGCGGCGAGGTGATCGCGGAAGCGGCGCTGGTCGACCGCAGCAACGGCTCCGTCGATCTGGGCGTGCCCTTCTATCCGCTTCTCGACATCAACTTCCCGACCTACGCAGAGGACGAAGTGCCCCCCGAACTCGCCGCCATTCCCGTGACCAAGCCCGGCAGCCGCGCCTGATATGGACGCAGCGCATCGCTCCCCCCTGCGTCTGGGCGTCAACATCGACCACGTCGCCACCATCCGCAATGCGCGCGGGGGGGACCATCCCGATCCCGTGCGCGCGGCGGAGATCGTGGCGCGGGTCGGGGGTGACGGGATCACCGCCCATCTGCGCGAGGATCGGCGCCACATCCGCGATGCGGATCTGAAACGTATTCAGGACGCGACCGACCTCCCCCTCAATCTCGAAATGGCCGCCACCGACGAGATGCTGGCGATCGCCCTCGCCCATTCCCCTCACGCCGCCTGCATCGTCCCCGAAAAACGCGAGGAGCGCACCACCGAGGGCGGGCTGGACGCGGCGGGCCTGCACAACACCCTCGCCCCCATCGTCGATCGCCTGCGCGAAGCCGACATCCGCGTCTCGCTGTTCATCGAGGCGCAGGAGCGCCAGCTGGATGCCGCTTTGCGTCTCGGCGTGCCGGTCGTCGAATTCCACACCGGCGAATACGCCCACGCGTTCGAATCCGGTGATCAGGAGCGCACTTCGCACGAGTTGAAGCGGATCGCGGACATGGCCGCGCTCGCCGCCAAGAACGGGATCGAGCCCCATGCCGGGCACGGCCTGACTTACGAGAACGTCCAGCCGATCGCCGCCATCCCGCAACTGGCGGAGCTGAATATCGGGCATTATCTGGTCGGCGAGGCGGTCTTCGTCGGGCTGGAGCAGGCGGTCCGCCATATGCGCGAACTGATGGACGAGGCGCGGTGATGGCGGCGCACCCATCCTCGCGCGACAACCTTCTGGCGCTGGCCGCGGCGGTGCCCTTCCTGCTGAGCCTTGCGCTGCTCGGCTTCGCGATAAGTCGCCAGACCTTCCTCGCCTTCGCGATCGGCTGGCCGCTGTTCCAGATCTTCGGTTACGGCGGTTCGCTCAGCCTCGCGAAGGGCGCAATCGACCATCCGCTCGTCAAGACGCAGATCGTCCTGCACTGGATGATGCTGGCGCTCGTCATCGCCATTCTGGTGGGTGCCGCATGATCATCGGCCTCGGCTCCGACCTCTGCAATATCGAGCGAATCCAAGCCTCTCTCGATCGTTTCGGCGAACGCTTCGAAAACCGCGTCTTCACCGATGTCGAACGCGCCAAGGCGAAGAAGCGCCCCTTCACCATCGCCGGCACCTACGCCAAGCGGTTCGCCGCCAAGGAAGCGTTTTCGAAGGCAGTCGGCACGGGTTTCCGGCGCGGCGTGTTCATGAAGGATATCGGCGTCGTCAACGCCCCCTCGGGCGCGCCGACGCTCGCGCTGACAGGCGGCGCGGCGAAGCGGCTTGCGGAAATGGTTCCTCCCGGCCATGAGGCGCATATTCATCTCACCCTCACCGACGATCACCCATGGGCCCAGGCCTTCGTGATCATCGAGGCTTCCCCAGCATGAGTAGCTCCCCCGCCGTGACCAAACGCGCTCCCAAGACATCCGAGGCCGGCAAAGACGACGTCAACTGGCTCGCGGAACTGCGCGGCCTCTTCTTCATGCTGCTGGCCGTTTTCACCTTCCACAGCCTGGTGGCGAAGCCGTTCTACATCCCGTCCGAATCGATGATGCCGAACCTATTGGTCGGCGACCGTCTGATCGTCAGCAAATACCCCTATGGCTGGAACTGGTCCTCGATCAGCTTCCACCTCGCCCCGCGCGGCGACTGGCGCATCTTCGGCTCCACCCCGGAATATGGCGACATCGTGATCCCCGTCCACCCCGAGCGGGACGAGGATTACATCAAGCGCGTGGTCGCGCGCCCGGGCGATCGGTTCGAGGTGAGGAACGGGCAGATCATCCTCAACGGCAAGCCCGTCCCGCAGGTCGTCGAACCGCCGGTCGATATCCCGATCGATCTCAATTCGACCTGCAACGACTATCCCGAGATGAAGACCACACTGCCTTCGGGCAAGCGGGTGTGCGAAATGCCGATCCTGCGCGAGACTTTGCCGAACGGGGCGACCTATCGCATCATCGACCATCTCGATCAGGGGCTCGACAACTATCCCGAGATCACGATCCCCGAAGGCCATGTCTTCGTGATGGGCGACAATCGCGACCATTCGGCGGACAGCCGGGCGAGCATCGACGCGCTGGGTCTTGGCGGGCCGATCCCGCTGGAGAATATCGGCGGGCGCGCGGAATTCATCACCTTCTCGCTCGACGGGACGACGAACTGGAATCCGATCAGTTGGTTCACCTCGCTGCGCGAAGGCCGTGCCTTCACGACCCTGCGCCCTCCCCTGGTCGCTGCGCCTGCGGGCCAAAGCGCGCCCCCGCGCGACTGATCCGTGAGCGATAGCGACGCCTCGGGTCGGGATGGAACCCAAGACGGTTCCGACGCCATCGGCACCAGCCCGTCACGCATCAGCGATCCGCGCATCCGCGAAGAGGTGACTCGCGCCTTCGTCTGGGTCGGCGTGATCGGCCTCGTCGTCCTTGCGCTCTATATCTCGCGATCGCTTCTCGTCGTGTTCGGAGCGCTCGTCTTCGCCGCGATGATCGACGGCGGTGCGCGGCTGCTGGGCCGCATCCTGCCGATCGCGCGCGGCTGGCGCGTGGCGCTGGTGCTGGTGTCCCTGACGCTCTTCTTCATCTGGCTGGCCTATTTCGCGGGCGCCACGATTTCCGAAGAGGCCGCCATGTTCCCCGAGCTGATCCAGCGACAGATCGCGGATCTGCTGGAATGGGCGCAGGCGCAGGGCATCCAGATCGACCAGAGCCAGCTGCAGAACTATGCCGGCAGCATCAGTAGCGGCATCGGTACGCTGACCAGCGCGCTGAGCGGCATTCTCGGCGGCGTGACGACGGTGGTGCTGATCCTCATCATCGGCATCTACGTGGCGGTGGAGCCCAAGCTCTACGAACGCGGGGTCGCCTGGATGCTTCCGCGCGAACATCGCGAATCCTTCCAGATCACGGTGGCACGCATGGCCCATACGCTGCGCCGCCTGATGGCAGGACGGTTGCTCGGCATGTTCGTCGAAGGGTTGTTCACCTACATCATGCTGGCCTGGGTCGCGCCCTTGGTCGGGATCGGGGCGGTGCCGATGGCATCCCTGCTCGCCATCCTGACCGGCCTACTCGCCTTCGTCCCCAATCTCGGCGCGATCGTGTCGGGTGTGCTGATGGCCCTGGTCGGCTTTTCCGGCGGGATGGAGATGGGGATCTACACCATCGCGGTCTATTTCTTCATTCAGAATTTCGACGGTTATGTCGTCATCCCGATGATCGCGAAGAAGACCGTTGATCTTGCACCTGCACTGGTGCTCGCCTCGCAATTGGTCATGGGCGTGCTGTTCGGCATCATCGGCATCTTCCTCGCCGATCCGCTGCTTGCCATGGTGAAGGTTGCGCTGGAGCGGAGGGCGGAAGAAAACGAGGCCCGCGCGGGCTCAACAGAGGTTTCCAAGAGTGGCGCGTAAGTTCCTGTATGTCATCGCCGTCCTGATTGTGCTGGTGATCCTCGGCGCGATCGCGCTCTCGATATGGTCGCGGCAGGCGACCGAAATCGCCTTCGTCCCGCGCGGCGAGTTCGTGGAGCAGGAACCGCTCGCCGAAAACGCCTATCAGGACCCGGCGATGTGGTATTCGCGCCCCGGTCTCGGCACGGACGATCCCGCGCGCTATCAACCCGCCCTCGCGCCGGAGCCGGAAAATTCGGCGAGCGAAACGCCTTCTCCGCAGGCGCCCGCCGCCGAACGCGGCCTCGGCACGTCAGCTCCGGTGCTGGAGCCCGAGACCAGCCGCCGGGCCAATCCGGTCGAGGCGGAGGACATCCCCGATTTCGCAGTCTTCTTCGTTCCGCCCACCAGCTATATCCAGGCCGGGGGCGATTGGAACGCCTCGCTCGACGACGGGCTGACCGACACCCGCGCGCGCCTGTTCCTGCGCGGCATGGCGAGCGCGTTCAATCGCGCCGACGAGATCTGGGCGCCGCGCTATCGCCAGGCAGCGGTCGGCGCGTTCCTGACCGACCGGCCCGAAGCGGTGCTGGCGATCGACGCGGCCTATGCCGATGTGCGCGATGCCTTTCGCTATTTCCTCGACAGCGTCGATCCCGAAAAGCCCATCGTCCTTGCAGGGCACAGCCAGGGTTCGCTCCACGTCCTGCGCCTGCTGATGGACGAAGTGCGCGGCACGCCCGCCGCCGACCGGATCGCCGCCGTCTATGCGCCCGGATGGCCGATCTCGGTCGATCACGATCTGCCCGAACTGCCCTTTCCCGCCTGCGCCGCCTCGGGCCAGATGCAATGCATCCTGTCGTGGTCGAGCTTTGCCGATGGGGGCGATCCCGATTTCATCATGCGCCGCTATTCGACGACGCCCGGTTTCGACGGCCAGCCGCGCGGCGAAGGCCCGATCCTGTGCGTCAATCCGTTGACGGGCGGCACGGGCGGATCGGCCCCCGCATCGCGCAATCTCGGCACGCTGGTGCCGGACGAGACGATGACGCGCGCCGATCTGGTCCCCGCGGCCGTACCGGCGCGCTGCGACGAGCGCGGCCTGCTCCTGATCGGCGATCCGCCGCGCATGGGCGAAGGCGTGCTGCCGGGCGACAATTACCACGTCTACGACATCCCGCTGTTTTGGGCGAATGTGCAGCAGGACGTGGTGGAACGGGTGCGAGCATGGACCGGCCAGCGCTCGTAACCGATTTCGCGCGCGATTTCGGCAATGCGCTGCCCGATGGCGGCACTTTGCTGGGCCTCGATCTCGGGACCAAGACCGTCGGGATCGCCACCTGCGATGCGGGCTGGCGCTATGCGACGCCGGGCAAGACCCTCCCCCGCGGCAAGTTCACCAAGGATTGCGGCAAGCTGCGCGAGATCGTCGCCGAGCGTTCCGTGACCGGTATCGTGATCGGATTGCCGCGCAATATGGACGGCAGCGAAGGCCCCCGCGCCCAGGCGAGCCGCGCCTATGCGAAGAATCTGGCGGCGGCGCTCGAACTACCGGTGCTGCTGTGGGACGAACGCTGGTCCACCGCCAGCGCCGAAGCCGCCCTGATCGGTCAGGATATGAGCCGCGCCAAGCGCGCGACGCGGATCGACAGCCATGCAGCGGCGGTCATCCTGCAAGGCGCGATCGATAGCCTGGCGGGCAGCGCGTTCTGACGCTTAACGGTGGCGCTGTGCCGCCTCGATCTCTGCGCGGCGAAGGCTCGCTTCTCGTGCAACCAGCCGGTTGCCCGACTTCTCCGCTTCACGCCACAGCGCGTCGGCACCCGCCGCATCGGCGAGCATCGCCCGCGCCTCGAAGCTTGCCAGTCGCATCCGGTCGCTCGGGTGGTGGCGTCCGAAATGGTCGGCGAGACCGCATGCCTCCTCCCCGCCAAGCCCCACTGCGCAGCGCAGGAAGGTCTCGCTCGATGTCGGGTTGAGCACGTGACTTACGGTCCCGTGCTCCAGATCGAATCCGTATTGGTCGCACCATGCCTGCGCCGGATCGATCTTCAGGATGTTGAGGGAAACCGACATCGTTTCAGGCGGCAATTGCGAATGCACGTCGCGATGGGCGCGATAGAGCAGCGTCTTTCCCTCCGACAGTGCACTGCGCTCGACGAAGCGAAGTCCTGCCTGTTCTCCACGCCAGCCGGTGACCGCCTCGTAATCGTATTCGTAATAGTCGCTTACATAGCCAGGGCCGAAATAACCCACGGTGAGGAAATCGAAATTGTGGTCGTGCGGCGCGCCATAGACGAAATGTGCCGCGCCGCTGCTCTTTAGGCAGGTGTCGCGCTCGCTCGGCCAGATATTGGCGCGCAGGAACCAGTCTCCGCGCGGCGGAGACAGGACGATCGCCTGCGGACCGTAGCCGCTCTGCGGGGAAGCCGCCCTGCCCGCCAGCATATCGAGCAGCAGATCGCCCAGAAATCGGTGATCATTGGCGAGCCTCTGCAACGCGCGGGCGGCGCGGTCGACGCTGTCCTCGTCATGCGGATCGAAGCCGATGCGGTGCAGTTCGCCGATCGTTTCCTCGAGCGAGGCGGACCGTGTCTCGTCGCTGGCGATCAGGCGGGGCACGGTTCGGGCCCCAGTCGCGCGAGCTGTTCGTGGCGGGCGAGCAGGTGATCCTGCAATTGCCGAGCGGGTTCTTGAAGAGCATCGCTCCCGTCTTCCGCAATCGCACAAAGCTGCGCAAATCCGCAGGCCGTGTCGAGAGCGAGCGTGGCTCGAAGCGCCTGCCAGCGTAGATGGTCGCTACGTTCCGACCGCGTGATTGTGGTCAGCACCGTCGCGGCATCCCTCCTTCCCATGCGCGCCAAGAGGGCGATGGCGATCTCCTCGCGGCTCTCCTCCCGGTCGCCGCTGGCGCGGTGGATCAGAGCGCCATCGGCGATCCGGTATTCGTGCGATGGCGCAGGTTTTACGGCCTCCCTCGTAAGGCGCAGGATGACCACCCGGCCTGCGATCGTATCGAGCCGCTTGGTGCGATCCCCGCCCAGCCTCAGGGCCACGCCGCGTCGCAGATAGAGAGGTTCCGAAGCGATCCGCGCCGCTCCGTCAGCCAGCTCGTTCAGCGCAAACAGGCGCCCGCTCGCCGCGCCCGCAAGACACAGTTCGTACCGCTCCCCATCCGCAAAGGCGATGGTGCCCGCCTGATCCGTCGCCGACGCCGCTTCGTAGAGGACCAGCGACAGGGAAGCGCCCCCGCTGGCTGCCAATTGCACCAATCCGCTGCCATGCGAATAGTGATGGCGAAACGGTATCTGGCCGAGCGGGCGCTCCAATTGGCACTCGACCATCGCGGAAACGAGCGGCGCGATCAGCGCGTCGCCGGTGCAGGCGCAGTGCAGTGCCCTTGCAAGGGCATTGCATCGGTCCAGCTCCTCGCCCGCGCCAAAGCGGTCGAGATCTGCGAGCAGCGGGCGCGCCGCCCCGTCCCGCCAATGCTGCCGCGCGCATTCGAGATCGCGCTGCGCGGATCGCTGGGCCGCGCTGTCGCGCCGCCATTCGGCGATAGCGGGATCGATCCGCACCGCGCTGCCTCGTTTCAAAAGAACGTATCGGGCGGGATCATCTCGTAGACGTAGATCATGATGACGACCGCGCGATCGTCGGTGCTGGCGCTGGCGAGGTCGGAAAGGCTGCCGAAAAGCCCGGTCACGGTGTCGAGATCGGGCAGCAGGTCGAGATCGAGAATCGGAAGTGTCATGGCGAAAATTATCCCCTCCTTCGCGGTGCGCAAACCCTTCGCACTCCCGCTCGATCCACGCTGACCCCCACTGCGGCGCGAAGGAAATTAAACCGTTGTAATCCCCCCGTCCGCGGGGCAGATGCCCCCGCCATGTCCGACCCCACTCCTCGTTTCGACCCCTCGGTCGCCGCCGATTTCCTCGTCTCGCGCGCGCATAACGGCTGGCTGGGTATGCGCTTTTCCGATCATGGCGAGGATTGGGTCGAGATGGAGCTGCCCTGGCGCGAGGATTTGCTGGGCGAAGAAGGGCGCGACGTGCTCGCCTCCGGCCCTATCGTCAGCCTGCTCGACATGGCGGGCGGGCTCTCGATCTGGACCCGGACCGGTGAGTTTCGCGGTATCGCCACACTCGACCTGCGCGTCGATTACACCCGCCCCGCGCGCGAACGCAAATCCGTTTTCGGGCGCGTCCAGTGCTATCGCACGACCCGCTCCGCCGCCTTCGTGCGGGGGATTGCGCATGATGGGGACCCGGACGATCCGGTGGCGCATATGCAAGCGGTCTTCATGACGATCGACAAGCGCACGGTCGATCTCCCCGCCGACAGGAAAGCGGAGCAAGCCAATGGCTGATGCGCCCGATATCGCCCTGCTGACGCCCTATGCCCGCTCGCTCGGCATCGCGCTCGACCGGTGGGAGGACAATGCGCCCGTCCTGCATGTCGACTTCTCCGAAGCGGTGCTGGGCCGCCCAGGGGCGCTGCATGGCGGGGCGATCAGCGGATTGCTGGAGACGGCGGGATACGGCGCGTTGCGCGCGGCGCTTGCCGAAACCGGACGCGAGGCCAGCTTCGTGCCGATCAACATCACGGTCCAGTTCCTGCGCGCGGGCGATGAGAAGCGCAGCTATGCCAGCGCGCGCATCGTCAAGCTTGGGCGGCGGACGGCGAACCTTTCGGTCGAGGCTTGGCAGGAGGACCCCGCGAAGCCGATCGCCAGTGCGGTGATGAACGTGATGATCCGCGACGTGACTTAGAACGCGGGCTAAAACCCCTCGATTTCGCGCGCTCTTTCGTCGGCTTCGCGGCGTATCTCGTCGGCGCGCCGCCGCGCTTCCTCGATCCTCTCGGAATCGACTCTGACGCCCTCTTCGCCGAGGCGGATATCGAACGGTTCGCCGTTGAGATCGCTCGAATAGATCACCTCGCCCTCGCGGATCTGCAGGCGCGAGCCGTCCTCCATCGGAATGTCGGCGGCATCGGGCACGTCGAGCGGTTCGACCGGGCCGCCCGGATCGGCCTGCTGCGTAGGATTGGCGCGTGGGGCGGATGCCGCACCGCTCGCCCGGCGCATGAAATCCTTCCAGATTCGCGCAGGCACGGTCCCGCCGCTGACCTTGCCGAGGGGGGAATTGTCGTCGTTCCCGACCCACACGCCGACGACCAAGCGATCCTCGCCCTCGCCCGCATAGCCCACGAACAGCGCGTCACGATTGTTCTGGGTGGTGCCAGTCTTGCCGTAATTCGGAACGGCCAGCATCGCAGCGCGCCCGGTGCCCGCATTGACTGCCTGGCGCAGCATGGCCTCCATCCCCTCGTGCTTGCGACCGGAGAGGCTGTCCGGCCCGTCGATCAGTTTCTGCCACCAGCTTTGTTCGGGCCGCACGAAGGCATGGGGTTCGACGGGAAAGGCATTGCCTGCAATCCCCGCATAGGCGGCGGTCAGTTCCAGCAGCGTCATGGTGTTGGTGCCGAGTGCCAGGCTCGGATCGCCCTCCGTCAGCGGCGAACTTACGCCCAGATCGCGCGCCGCCTGTATCACCGCCTCGCTCCCCACCTCGCCATAGAGGCGCACCGCCGCGACATTGCTGGATTGCGCAAAGGCTTCGCGCAGCAGCAGGCTATCGGAATAGCGCCCGAGCGCGTTCTTGGGGCGATAGCTCCCTTCGGTGATCTCGGTATTGGCGATCGAATCGTCGGGATCCCAGCCCGCTTGGAGCGCCGCAAGATAGACGAACAGCTTGAAGGTCGATCCCGGCTGTCGCTTCGCCTGCGTGGCCCGGTTGAAGGGCGATTTGGCGTAATCGGTCCCGCCGATCATCGCGACCACCTCGCCGTTAGGCCGCATCGCCACCAAAGCGACCTGCGCCCCGCCAAGCGCGGCGCGGCCTGTCACATCGCGCGCGATGGCCTGCAAGCGGCTGTCGAGCGTGGTGGTCAGCGTCTGCCGTGCATAACCGCTTTCGGCCAGTTCGCGCGCCTGGGGAAGCGCCCAGTCCGCGAAATAGGTGCCGGTGGGAAGATCGCTCTTGGTCCTGACGTCGAGCGCGGGCGGGCGAATGCGCGCAGCCTCGGCCTCGGTCAGATAGCCCGCCGCCACCATGGTGCCGATCACCGTCTGCATCCGCCGCTCCGCCCGGTCGTAATGCTTGACCGGATTGTAGCGCGACGGGGCCTGCACCAGCCCGGCCAGCATCGCCGCCTGACTGTCGGTCAGGTTTTCCGGCTTGCGATAGAAGAAATGCATGCTCGCCGCGCGCAGGCCGTAGACGTTGTCGCCGAAATACGCGTTCGAGAGATAGCGTTCGAGAATCTCGTCCTTGGTCAGCCAGCTTTCCAGCCAGAACGCGATCAGCATTTCGCGCGCCTTGCGAGTCAGCGTCTGTTCCGATGTCAGGAAGGTGAATTTGGCGAGCTGCTGGGTGATCGTCGATCCGCCGCCATAACCGGTCCAGGCGGCACGCGCGATGCCGCGCGGATCGATCCCCCAGTGAGAATAAAAGCGCCGGTCCTCGACCGCCAGAAACGCCTCCACGACGTGCGGAGGCAGCGTCGCGATCTTCACCGGATCGTCCACGATCGCGCCATTGCGGGCGATCGGCGTTCCGTCTGCGGCGAGCAATGTGATCTGCGGCGGAACGACGGGTTCCAGCGATTTGTTCAGCGGCGCGGTGATCGCCAGCCAGGCCACCAGCACGATAAAAAGTCCGATCGCGGCGGCGACGATCCGCACCGCCCACCAGCGCTTGCGGCGATCGCGCCAATAAGCGGGCCGCCACCACGGCAGCCGTCGCCGCTCTTCGCTCTCGACTGCTTCGTCGAGATGGCCGAGGCGGGCGTCCCATTCGGAATAGGCAGGCGCGCGGGGATCGGGACGATAGGCGCCAAGATCGTCGCCATCCTCGTCGTCGGTGTCCGGGCCCAGCCCGTCATGCAGCGCGTAATAGCCGCGATGAGGCGCGGGCTCCGCATCCCGGCCCCGCTTGCGCCCAAAGGAATCGAAAAGCCCCATAGCCTACTGTGCTAGTTCAACAACACAGTCATTTCTAGGGGGTACAGGCTTAACCTTTCCCGACCACGCTTTCGGGCAGATCTTCGCCGAACACGCGCTGGTAGTATTCGGCCACCAGCATCCGCTCTTCCTCATCGCATTTGTTGAGGAAGCTGAGGCGGAAGGCGAAGCCGACATCCTTGAAGATCGCATAGTTCTGCGCCCAGGTGATGACCGTGCGCGGGCTCATCACGGTCGAGATGTCGCCGTTGATAAAGCCCTGGCGCGACAGGTCGGCGACCTTGATCATGTCGGCCAACATCTTCGGATCGAGATCGGGGTTCTTCGCCGCGACGATGGCCTGTTCGGTCTCGGCGGGGAGATAGTTGAGGCCGACCACGATGTTCCAGCGGTCCATCTGTCCCTGATTGATCGCCTGCGTCCCGTGATAGAGGCCGCTCGTATCGCCGAGCCCGACCGTGTTCGACGTCGCGAACAGGCGGAAATTCGGATCGGGTCGGATCACGCGGTTCTGGTCGAGCAGGGTCAGCTTGCCTTGCTGTTCCAGCACGCGCTGGATCACGAACATCACGTCCGGGCGCCCCGCATCGTATTCGTCGAACACGAGCGCGACCGGGTGCTGCAACGCCCAGGGAAGCAGGCCTTCGCGGAATTCGGTCACCTGCAACCCATCGCGCAGCACGATCGCATCGCGCCCGATCAGGTCGATACGGCTGATATGCGCATCGAGATTGATGCGAATGCACGGCCAGTTGAGGCGCGCTGCGACCTGTTCGATATGCGTCGACTTGCCCGTGCCGTGATAGCCCTGCACCATCACGCGCCGATCATGCGCGAAGCCGGCGAGGATCGCCATCGTGGTGTCGGCTTCGAACACGTAGCTGTCGTCCCGATCGGGCGTCCGCTCGTCCGGCTGCGAAAAAGCCGGCACCTGCCAGTCGATATCGATGCCGAAGGTTTCGCGCACGTCCACCGTCGTATCGGGGGCGCTCAGCACGGTTTTTGCGGAAGGTTCGAAGCTTTTGTCGGTCGTGTCGTTCATCGCTGGCGGACCTAGGCATTTATCCTGCGAGCGCCAACCCTATATTGGCTGGCGATGCCGACAGATCCCCTTTCCGAACGCCTTCGCCTCGCCCTCGTCGGCAGGGTGCGCGCGGTGTTCAACGATGCGCAGAGCGGAGAACAGCCGGTCCCGCCTTCGGGGGAGGCCCTGTTCGAGAAGGACAGCCCGATCCGCATGGTCCATGCCGATGTCGTCGGCATGATGGTGGGCGGGATACGCGGCCTCTTGTTGCAGATGCTGCACCCCCATGCACTCCAGGGCGTGCTCGACCATTCGAACTTCCGCGCGGACATGCATGGGCGACTGCGCCGCACCGCGCGCTTCATCGCCACGACGACGTTCGGCCATCGCGACGCGGCGATGCAGGCGATCGAGCGGGTCAATCGCATTCACGCCCAGGTCGGCGGGACGCTGCCGGACGGGACGCCCTATGCCGCCACCGATCCGCGCACTCTCGCCTGGGTGCATGTGGCGGAGGCGACCAGCTTCCTCGCCGCCTATCTGCGCCACGTGCGTCCGGGGATGCCGGGGCACGAACAGGACGAATATTACCGCCAATTCGCCATTATCGCCCGCGCGCTGGGCGCCGATCCGGTGCCGACCGACCGGAACGAGGCCGAAGCGATCTTCCGCGATCTGCGCGGCGATCTGACGACGAGCCCCGAAGCGCGCGAGATCGCCGACCTCGTGCTCAACCAGCGGCCCGAAGGTGCGCCGCGTGCCGTCCAGGCCATGCTGGGAAGCGAGGCGGTGGCGCTTCTGCCGCCCTTCGCCCGCTCGATGCTGGGGCTGGAGCGCCCCGGCCTCGCCGCCTTGCCTGCCCGGGCTGCCACCTGGGGCGCGGGCAAGACGCTGCGTTGGGCATTCCGCCAGAGCTGACAACGCGCTCAGGCGAAGGCTCTGCTCTTCCTGAGCAGTTGGTAGGCTTCGACCACGCGGCCCAGTCTCGCTTCGTATTTCCGATCACCGCCGTTGCGGTCCGGGTGGTAGCGGCGCACGAGTTCGGAATAGCGCCGCCTCAGCCGCCGCCGGTCCGCGTCGAGGCCCAGCCCCATCGTCTCCAGCGCCATGGCCTCGTCCTTCGAGAAGCGACCATCCATCGCCATTTCCGCCTGTCGCCGCGCGCGGCTTTTTATCCCAGCGGCGCGTGCCGCGATCGCCTCGAGCGGGTCGTCGTAATCGGTCCAGCGCGGCATGCCGTCGACGCCGGCAGTGGCGCGGAAGGTAGGACTTTCGGTCCGCCATCCGCTGGTCGGCGCCTGCGCGTGGAGAATTTCTTCCGCGCTCATCCCTTCGAACCAGTCGTAGCCCGCGTTGAATTCGCGCACGTGATCGAGGCACATCCAGCGCCAGCCGCCCGGCCCGTCGAACCCGTGGCCGTGGCCCGGCGCGCGGAATTCCCCCGGTTCGGAGCAGGCCGGATGTTCGCACACTCGCCCGTCCGCTTCGTATCGCCCATGAAACTTTGTCTGCCGCATTCGGTTAAGGATGGGGATTGGGCGCGCAGTTGCAAAGCCCATACAACGGCAATGCAAGGAGATCGAACGCATGGCGGAAACCGTCCAGCAGGAAATGGAGCGCCTGCTCATCGAAGCTTTCAACCCGACGCGGCTGGAAGTCGTCAACGACAGCGCGAAGCATAGCGGCCATATCGGCGACGACGGCAGCGGGGAATCGCATTTCACCGTCGCCATCGAAGCGCCCGCCTTTGCGGACAAAAGCAGGGTCGAGCGCCAGCGCATGGTCAACAAGGCGCTGGGCGACATCCCGGGCGAGCGGGTCCATGCTCTCGCGATCCAGGCTTCGGCCCCGACGCCATGAGCGCTTCGGAAACCGCGCCGCCCTACGATCTGTGGTACTGGCCCTCGATCCAGGGGCGTGGCGAATTCGTCCGCCTGTTCCTTGCCGCCGCCGATCTCGATTGGCGGGACCGGACGCGCGAGGGCGATGCGCAGGCTCTGGTCGAGGATATGGAGGAGCGCGCGAAAAACGGCTTCGCGCCCTACGCTCCGCCCTATCTGGTCGAGCGCGAGACCGATTTCGCCATCGCGCAAGTCGCGCATATCGTCACCTGGCTCACCGAGAAACATGGCCGCGCGACCGGCGATGCCGCGACCGATCTGCATCTCATCCAGCTGCAGCTGACCATCACCGACATCGTCGCCGAAGTGCACGACGTCCACCACCCGATCGCCGGCAGCCTCTATTACGACGATCAGAAGGACGCCGCTAAAATCGCCGCTGAGAAATTCCGCGAAGAGCGAATTCCGAAATATTTCGACCATTTCGAACAGGCGCTCGGAGTCAAGGAAGGCCCCTTCATGGCGGGCCGAAGCTCGAGCCATGTCGACACTTCGCTTTTCCAGCTGGTCGAAGGGCTGCGCTACGCGTTCCCCCAGCGCATGGCTGCGATCGAGTCAGACTATCCGCGCCTCGTCGCCTGCCGCGATGCGGTGGCCGGGATCGAAGGCGTCGCCCGCTATATGGACAGCGAACGCCGGATCACCTTCAACGAGGACGGCATCTTCCGCCATTATCCCGAACTGGACGCGGCATGAGCCTGTATTCCGTCTAACGGTTAAGCGTGAAGAACATCACGTAGATCAGGCGTCCATCGGCGACACTCGACCCAAAGCCGGGACCGGAAGAATGGAAAAGCCAAGGGCGGAGCAGGATCAGTCGGTTGAACCGCATCGGAATGGACATTGTTTTTTCCCAAGCCGAACGCTTTTTGCCATCGGCAAACACAGTCTGATCCATCACGGCCTTGCTGCTCGCATATCCCAGCCGCCCCGCTTCCCGGTCGTTTATGGGTATCTGATCAAGCCCCGTTTTCTTGTGTCTGAAAAAATCCGTGCCGCCGCGCGCATCCTGGTCGCGAGAAAGATAAAGGATGCCTGACCATTGCGCACTATCGACGTGGACGGCGCCCAATCGCGGATCACTCGCCAGCGTCAGTCTGCAGTGGCCATGCGATTCCATAGGATCGATCGGCCTTAGATTCTCTCCCACGAGACTGGATACGTGTTGGGAAAGCCCGGGAAGGTCGATCCGCTGCGCGCTGTTGCGCCCCGGAAACTCGCCTTTGAGATCGGGGTAATTCAAGCCGAGCGCCGTTTGACGGAAAGCGTCCGGTTTTTCGAGGAAGTCGTCGATGATCATGAGGGACAAGGGCATGACCTGCGCCTAATCCCGCTTCGAAGTGGTGGCAACTGGTGCCAACGCCAGATAAGGTTCTGGAGATGATCACGCAAACCCTAACCCCCACCACCCACGATCTCGGCCAGTTCGAGGTACGCCGCGTATTGCCTTCGAAGGCCTTGAGCATGGTCGGCCCGTTCATCTTCGTCGACCAGTTCGGCCCGGCCCAGCTCGACCTCGGGACCGGCATGGACGTGCGCCCGCATCCGCATATCGATCTTGCCACGGTCACCTGGCTGTTCGAAGGCGCGATCGATCACCGCGACAGTCTGGGGAGTTTTTCCACCATCCGGCCCGGCCAGGTCAATCTGATGACCGCAGGGCGCGGGATCGTGCATTCGGAACGCTCCCCCCAGGAAGAGCGCGATACGGGTTCGCGGCTGTACGGAATGCAGACATGGCTGGCCCTCCCCGACGGGCGCGAGGAGATCGACCCCGCTTTCGAAGCGATCGGCGATCTTCCGATGATCGAGGACGGGCGCAGCAAGGCGATCGTCATCATGGGTGAATTGTGGGGCGAACGCGCCGCGACAACCACCCATGCCGATACGATCTACGCCGAGATTGTCCTGCAACCGGGCGGCGCGATCCCGATCGAGGACGAGGCGGACGAGCGCGCGGTGATGCTGGTGGGCGGCGAGGCGCGGATCGACGGGATTGCGCTGAAGCTCTACGAATTGTCGGTGCTGAAGCCGGGGCGCGAGATGACGCTCGAAAGCGGCGCGGGCGGGCGCGTCATGCTGCTCGGCGGCGAAGCCTTTTCGACCCGCCGCCATGCCTGGTGGAATTTCGTCAGCTCCAGCCGCGAACGGATCGAACAGGCTAAACAGGATTGGCGCGAAGGTCGCTTCCCGAAAGTCCCGGGCGATGCGGAAGAGTTCATCCCCCTGCCCGACGGCGCGCCCAAGACCGTAACCTATCCATGAGGACGAGAACATGAGCTTCGAAGGCAAGACCATCTGGATCACCGGGGCGAGCAGCGGGATCGGCGCGGCGCTGGCCCGCGAATGGTCCGGGCGCGGGGCCGCGATAATCCTGTCGGGCCGCGATCGGGAACGGCTCGACGCGGTTGCCGGATCGCTCGACACCGAAACGCTCGTCCTTCCCTTCGACGTGCGCGACGAGGATAATATGCGGCAGGCGACGCAGGAGGCGGTGGCGTGGCGCGGCGTCGATGTCTTCGTCGCCAATGCCGGCGTCTCGCAGCGCAGCCCCGCGACGCAGACCGCCATGCAGGTCTATCGCGACATCGTCGAAATCGATCTCCTCGCGCAGATCGCCGCGACGCAGGCCTTGCTCCCCCATCTGACCGATCGGCAGTCGGGCAAGCTCGTCTTCATCTCCAGCATCGCGGGCAAGGTCGGCGTGCCGCTGCGCACCGCCTATTGCGCCGCCAAATTCGGCCTGATCGGCTATGCCGACGCCCTGCGGGCCGAATTGTCGCAGAGCGGAGTGGACGTGCATGTCGTCTGCCCCGGATCGGTCGCCACCGATGTCAGCCGCAATGCGCTGACCGGAGACGGCGAGAAGCGTGGCAAGAGCGACCGGGCGATCGACAACGGCATTCCGCCCGCAGAGGCCGCAAAACGCATCGTCGATGCGATTGCGGAGGGCCAGCGCGAGATCATCGTCGCGCAGGGGATGGAGGAAGCGATGGGCGAACTGCGCCGCACGCCGGACGAATTGCTCGATCAGGTCGCGGCGATGGTGGCGGCCGGATATATGGAGAAGATGCAGGCCGAGTAATTTCGCCCTAGGCGACCCACTCTACCCATTCCCCGTGCGGATGCGCGGTGGCGAGCAGGACCGGCCCCTCCCCGCCCGGCCAGTATCTGACCCGCAATTCGTGGGCAAAGGTTTCGCGATTGGTTTCGAGCGCCAGCCAGGCCAGCGGCTTGGTCTCGCTCGCCATCGAGCCGGCCTCGTCCATTGCAGCGGTGACAGCATCCTGCGCCGCATCGGGTAGGTATTGCCAGACGATCGAATGCGTGAGCGTGCGCGTGACGCCCTCTTCCTGCGGCGCATCCAGCGCGTCTGCCACGAAGCTCGCCGCATCCTGCCGCGCGATATCGGGCGGGAAGCGGCTCGCCATCGCGATCGCGATATCGATCCGTGCCATGCGCTGGCTCGCTTCGGGCCAGACATAGCTCTTGAGGCGGAGCGCCTGGGCTTCGTCGGTCAGATCGACCGGCTTGAGATCGCAGCCTCGCGCCGACACGATCTGCGGATCGGTGTCGGGCGGAGAGGCCCTGCGCCATTCCGGCGCGATCACCATGCGGCTGCCGGACGGTCCAATATCGATGCCGCCCAATTCGTAGCGATATCGGCCCATCATCGTGTTGATGCCCGCGCTCGCCCCGATCTCGACCAGTTCGAAGCGCGGCGCCACTCGGTCGGCCAGCCACAACAGCCCCGCCATCAGCGCAGCCGATCGGCCCGCCTCGTTGGTCTGGGGCGGATGGTCGAGCCAGGGGAGCAGCGCGTGATCGTGCTTCTCCACCACCTCGCGGATCAGGTCGTCGACCTGGCCCTGATCGACGGTCCGGCCTTCGTAAACATCCGCCAGGCGAGGTTCCGCGCCGGTCAGCAACAGATTGTGGATACCGCCCGCGATCCGCAACGGCATCGCATCGCGCAGGCTCAGCCCCTGCCACAAGAAGATGCGCCGCGCGGTCGCCGCCTGGCTGTCCTCCAGCGCCAGCAGAGCGCGCACCACCCGGCCCGTACCCTGTGCGCCCGCCCGCTCGGCGTGCTCGGCCTGCCACGCGATCGCCTGCGGCACGGATACGATATCCATCACTGCGCCGGTTTGCCCCGCGCCGCGTTCCTTCGCGTCGTCCGTCTGCCCGTTTGCCGCCATGCGTGTTGCCCTTTGTCCTGCCGCTGCCTATCTGCCCGCACCATGCCGCAAACACTCACCTTCGCCGTGCCCAAGGGCCGTATCCTCGACGAGGCGCTGCCGGTGATGGCGCGCGCGGGCGTGGTGCCGGAAGACGCCTTCCACGACAAGGCGAACCGCTCGCTGACCTTTGCGACCACGCGCGAGGATATGCGCCTGATCCGGGTGCGCGCCTTCGATGTGGCGACCTTCGTCGCGCATGGCGCGGCGCAATTGGGCATCGTGGGATCGGATGTGATCGAGGAATTCGATTATGCCGAGCTCTACGCGCCCGTCGATCTCGATTTCGGCCATTGCCACCTCGCCGTCGCCGAACCCAAGGACGCTGCGCGCGATATCGCGGGCGCCAGCCATTTGCGGGTGGCGACCAAATATCCCAATCTGACCCGCCGGCATTTCGAGGCCATGGGCATTCAGGCCGAATGCGTGAAATTGAACGGCGCGATGGAGATCGCTCCGGAACTGGGCCTCGCCGGGCGGATCGTGGATCTCGTCTCGACGGGCACCACCTTGCGCGAAAACGGCCTTGTCGAAACCAGCCGCATCCTCGACATCTCCGCCCGCCTGATCGTCAATCGCGCCGCACTCAAAACGGACAGCCGCGTCGGCGCGCTGGTCGAGGCGTTCCGCGCCGATGCCGCGAAAAGGAAAGCCGCCTGATGCAATTCCTCACCCATGGCGAAGACGGCTTCGAGCGCGCGTTCGAGCGCGTGGTGCGCGACCGGCGCGAGAGCGATGCCGATGTGGCGCGCGATGTCGCCCGCATCCTCAGCGAAGTGCGCGAGCGGGGCGACCGGGCGTTGGTGGAATACACCATGCGCTTCGACGACCATCGCCTGACCGAGGATTCCGACTGGCGCATCACGGCGGAGGAATGCGCCGCCGCCCACGCCTCGCTCGATCCCGAGCTGCGCGATGCGCTCCAGCTCGCCGCCGACCGCATCCGCGCCTATCACGAAGGCCAGCTGCCCGAAAATCGCGACTATACCGACGCGGTCGGAATGCGGATCGGCGCGCGCTGGAACGCGGTCGAGGCGGCGGGGCTTTACGTGCCCGGAGGCCGCGCGGCCTATCCGTCGTCGCTGCTGATGAACGCCATTCCCGCCAAGGTCGCGGGCGTCGATCGGCTCGTCGTGACGACCCCGACGCCCAAAGGCGAGAGCAATCCGCTGGTCCTCGCCGCCGCGCATATCGCGGGCGTGGACGAGATCTGGCGCGTCGGCGGGGCGCAGGCCGTGGCCGCGCTCGCCTACGGGACGGACAGGATCGCGCGCGTCGATGTCGTGACCGGACCGGGCAATGCCTGGGTCGCGGAAGCCAAGCGCCAGCTTTACGGCGTGGTCGGCATCGATATGGTCGCGGGCCCAAGCGAAATTCTCGTCATCGCCGACAAGGACAACGACCCCGACTGGATCGCCGCCGACCTTTTAAGCCAGGCCGAGCACGATCCCACCAGCCAGTCCATCCTCATCACCGACGATCGCGGCTTCGCCAAGCTGGTCGAAGATGCGGTGGACCTGCAATTGATGAGCTTACCGACTGCAAAGACCGCGCGCACCAGTTGGGAAGCGAACGGGTTGATCGTGGTGGTCGATACGCTCGACGATGCGATCCCGCTCGCCGATCGCCTCGCTGCCGAACACGTCCAGCTCGCGGTCGACGATCCTGAACCGCTGTTCGCGAAGCTTCGCCATGCGGGCAGCGTGTTCCTCGGTCGCACCACGCCGGAAGCCGTCGGCGATTATGTCGCCGGGCCGAACCACGTCCTTCCCACCGGGCGCCGCGCGCGCTTTGCCAGCGGACTGTCGGTGCTCGACTTCATGAAGCGCACCAGCTTCATCGACGCGAAGCCCGAGGCGCTCGCCGCAATCGGACCCGCAGCCGTCGCGCTCGCCCATGCCGAGGGCCTGCCCGCCCATGCCAAATCCATCGAATTGAGACTGAAATGAGCCGCAACTCCCGCTCTCAGGCCCGCAGCGCCGCGCGCCTCGCCGCCGTCCAGGCGCTGTATCAGCGCCAGATGGAAAAGACCCCCCTCCCCCGCCTGCTCGACGAATTTCACCAGCATCGCCTGGGGCGCGAGATCGAGGGCGACGAATATGCCGATGCCGAAGTCGCCTTCTTCGACGATGTCGTCAGCGGCGTCGATGCGCGCCGCGAGGAGATCGACGACAAGCTGACCGCGCGGCTGGCGCAAGGCTGGACGCTCGCCCGGCTCGACAAGACCATGCTCCAGATCCTGCGCGCGGGCACATACGAACTGATCGCGCGCCCCGACATCAGCAAGGCCACCGCGATCAGCGAATATGTCGATGTAGCGAAGGCCTTCTTCGACGACCGCGAGGCGAAATTCGTCAACGGCGTGCTGGATGCGGTCGCCAAGGATGCCGGGCGCTGAAGGAAGCGGATTTCATCGCCGCGCTGTCCGGGCTGGCCGGTGATCCCGCCGCGCGGGGGCTTCGCGACGATGCCGCGGTCGTCCAGTTCGGTGGCGAGCGGCTGATCCTGACGCACGATACGCTCGTCCAGGGGGTTCATGTGCGCGAGGACGAGGATCCGGCGGACATCGCCTGGAAACTCGTGGCGGTGAATTTGTCCGATCTCGCGGCGAAGGGAGCCGAGCCGGTGGGCGTGCTGATCGGGCATATGCTGGGGAGTCGCGACGAGCGGTTCCTGGACGGCCTGCGGGCTGTCCTCGGCGAATACGGAGTGCCCCTGCTCGGCGGCGACACGGTTCGCGCCGAAGGAAGACGCGTCTGGGGCTGCACCGCGATCGGGCGCGCCACATCGGACCCGGTGCCGGACCGGCGCGGAGCGAAGGCGGGCGATGCGGTCTATGTCACCGGCACGCTCGGCCGCGCGATGCTCGGTTTCGAGGCGCCCGAGGGCGAGCACGGGCCCGCCTATCGCCGTCCCGTCCCCCGCCTTTCGGAAGGGCGCGCGCTCGCACCGATCGTTTCGGCGATGATGGATATATCGGACGGGTTGTTGCTCGATTGCTGGCGCTTGGCCGAGGCGAGCGGGACGCGGATCGAACTCGACAGCTCAACAATCCCCGTCGCCGACCCGGCGCGCCGCGACGAATGCCTGCGCTGGGGCGACGATTACGAATTGCTGTTCACGGCGCCCGCCGAAGCCGAAATGCCGATCGCCGCGAGCCGGATCGGCACGGTCGTGGCGGACGGACCGGCCCTGATCCTCGACGGACAGGCGCTCTCTCGCTCCGACGGGCTCGGCTACAGCCATTAGGGAAATTGCGCGGCGCGAGCCGAAGACGCATCGAAACCACACGCGATTGCGCCTTGCCACGCAATCCTGCCCGCTTATACCCTGACCCCATGTGCACTGGCGTTCCACGCCGGGAGACACGATAAGAATAAATGGGAGGGGAATTTGGAACTCATCTGGATAGCCATCGTGCTGGGCCTGCTCGCGGTCCTGTACGGTTTCGTCACCAGCCGCCAGGTGCTGGCATCGGGCGCAGGCAATGCGCGAATGCAGGAGATCGCGGCCGCGATCCAGGAAGGGGCGCAGGCCTATCTGAAGCGCCAATACACGACCATCGCGATCGTCGGCGTCGTCGTCGCTGTCATCGTCGGCGTGTTCCTGGGTGCGATCCCGGCGATCGGCTTCGTGATCGGCGCGATCCTGTCGGGCGTGGCGGGCTTCATCGGGATGAACATCTCGGTCCGCTCCAACGTCCGTACCGCCGCCGCCGCGCAGAGCGGGCTGCAACAGGGCCTCACGCTCGCCTTCCGTGCAGGCGCGATCACCGGCATGCTGGTGGCGGGCCTCGCCCTCCTCGCGATCGCCGTCTTCTTCTGGTATCTGATCGGTCCGGCAGGCTTTGCCCCCAACGACCGCGCCGTGATCGACGGGCTGGTCGGCCTCGCCTTCGGCGCCTCGCTCATTTCCATCTTCGCGCGCCTCGGTGGCGGGATCTTCACCAAGGCCGCCGATGTCGGCGCGGACCTTGTCGGCAAGGTCGAGGCGGGCATCCCCGAGGATGATCCCCGCAACCCGGCCGTGATCGCGGACAATGTCGGCGACAACGTCGGCGATTGCGCCGGCATGGCCGCCGACCTGTTCGAAACCTACGTCGTCACGGTCGGCGCCACCATGGTGCTGACCGCGCTGCTATTTGGCGAGCGATTGGGAGACGCGCTCCTGCCGATGATGGCGTTGCCGCTGCTGATCGGGGGTGCCTGCATCCTCACCAGCATCATCGGCACCTATTTCGTGAAGCTCGGCAAGAGCCAGAACGTGATGGGCGCGATGTACAAGGGCTTCACGGTCACCGCCGTGCTTTCGATCCCGCTGATCTGGCTCGTAATGAACTATGCGCTGGGCGGGATGGATGCGGTCATCGGGGCGCAGGCCACCGGCGTCGATCCGGGTGCGCCCCTTTCGGAAGAGGGTACGACCGAACAGGTCGTGGCGCTGACCGGCTGGGCGCTGTTCTGGTGCTCGGTCATCGGGCTCGCGATCACCGGACTAATCATCTGGATCACCGAATATTACACCGGCACGAACTACCGTCCGGTGAGGTCGATCGCCAAGGCTTCGGAAACGGGCCACGGCACCAACGTCATCCAGGGCCTCGCGATCAGCCTTGAATCCACCGCGCTGCCCACGATCCTGATCGTGGCCGGCATCATCGCGACGTTCCAGCTCGCCGGCCTGATGGGCATCGCCTATGCCGCCACCGCGATGCTGGCGCTGGCGGGCATGGTCGTGGCGCTCGACGCATACGGGCCGGTTACGGACAATGCCGGCGGCATCGCCGAAATGGCGGGCCTCGACGACAGCGTGCGCGAGAAGACCGACCTGCTCGACGCGGTGGGCAATACGACGAAGGCTGTGACCAAGGGCTATGCGATCGGATCGGCGGGCCTTGCCGCGTTGGTCCTGTTCGCCGCCTACACCACCGACCTTGCCGAGTTCTTCCCGAATGCGGACGTCGATTTCTCTCTCGAGAACCCATACGTCATCGTCGGGCTGCTGCTTGGCGCGCTGCTGCCCTATCTGTTCGGGGCGATGGGGATGACCGCCGTGGGCCGCGCGGCGGGCGACGTGGTCAAGGACGTGCGCGAGCAGTTCGCGGGCGATAAGGGCATCATGGCAGGCACCAGCAAGCCAGATTACGCCCGCACGGTGGACCTCGTGACGAAAGCGGCGATCAAGGAGATGATCGTCCCCTCGATGCTGCCGGTTTTGGCCCCGATCGTGGTCTATTTCGCGATCACGCTGATCGCGGGACAGGAGAACGGCTTCGCAGCTCTGGGCGCCTTGCTCTTGGGCGTGATCGTGGGCGGCCTGTTCGTCGCGCTGTCGATGACTGCGGGCGGCGGCGCATGGGACAACGCCAAGAAATACATCGAGGACGGCAATCACGGCGGCAAGGGTTCCGAAGCCCACAAGGCCGCGGTGACGGGCGATACCGTGGGCGATCCCTACAAGGATACGGCCGGTCCGGCAGTCAATCCGATGATCAAGATCACCAATATCGTCGCCCTGCTGCTGCTGGCCGCGCTGGCGGGCGGATGATCTAAAATTTGTTTGGGGGACAAAGGACCCGCCCGGAGCGATCCGGGCGGGTTTTTTAATGCCAAGGCCCGTTTTAAGTAAGTTTAAGCGCTTGCCCTCCTATAGACACCTTGTCTTCCGAAAGGGGAGGCGCGCATGGGGCGGCGACAACGCGGATGAATGCAATTTCTGCCAGGAAATGGCGAAGCGACAAGCGCGGCTCGCCCCCGCGCACTCTCGCGCTGCGCTTGCAGGAAGGCTTCTCGGCCCCCGATTGGCCGGATTGCGACAGCCCCGCCTTTCTCGACCAATGGAGCGACCTTGCCCGCACGGCGGTATCTCCAAACCCGTTCAACGAGCCCTGGTTCGCCCTTCCCGGCCTGCGCGCCTTCGACCCCGCGCGTGACGTCAGGATCGCGTCATTGGTCAAGGACGGCAGGCTGGTGGGCCTGCTGCCCGTCACCGCATCGCGCCGTTATCATGGCCGGCCTCTGCCTCACCTTGCCGGGTGGAGCCATGCCAACTGCTTTTGCGGCGAACCGCTGATACTCCCCGGCTTCGAACAGGATTTCTGGCGCGGACTGCTCGAATGGGCGGATCGCGAGAGCGGGTTCGCCCCCTTCTTCCATCTGAGCGGCATTCCCGCCGACAGCCCCACGCTCGCGGCGCTCAACGTAGTGTGCCAGGATCAAGGCCGCGCCCCTGCGATCGTCCATCGCGAAGAGCGGGCCGTCCTCAATCACGGCCTCTCGCCCGAAGCGCATCTTGCGGCGGCTGCCAGCAAGAAACGCCGCAAGGACTGGTCGCGGCGGCTTCGGCGGCTCGAGGAAGAGGGCGATCTTCGCTTCACCCGGCACGACGATGCGGCGGGTCTCGAGACTTGGATCGACGAATTTCTCGCCTTGGAACGTATCGGGTGGAAGGGAGCGGAAAACTCTGCGCTCGCTTGCGATCCGCGCACCGAAGCCCTGTTTCGCGAAAGCCTGACCGGCGCGGCCGAGGCCGGTCGCCTCCAACGTATCGCCTATCACCTCGATGGGAGGCCGGTGGTCATGCTGGCGACCTTCGTCGCACCTCCCCATGCCTTCAGCTTCAAGACCGCCTATGACGAGGACCTCGCCCGCTTTTCCCCCGGCGTCCTCCTCCAGCTCGAAAATCTCGCTTTGCTCGAACGCGGGGATATTACGCTCACCGACAGTTGCGCCGCGCCCGATCATCCGATGATCGATCATATCTGGCGCGACCGGCGCGAAATCGTCAAAGTCTCGATCCCGATCGGCGGCCGTCTCGGGCGATGGGTGGGTACTGCCCTGACCTCATTCGAAGCGCGCCGCCTGGAGAACCGCTCATGACAGTCCACGACACCTCGCTCGCCCCGACATTCCCTGCAGCCGCGCGAGACATCTTCGCCGCGAACTACCCCGAAATTCCGCATAAGCTGAATCATCGCCTGTCGTCCGACGCGCGGCTGTCCCTCGAAGGGCTGGCCGCTCTTGCGGAGAAGCTGCCGGAAAAGGCGATCGAATTTAATCGCGGCGATCTGCCTGTGGGAGTCGACGGCAAGCCGGGCGGCACGGGCCTCTCGATCGGCGAGACGATCCGCCACATCGCCACCAGCAACAGCTGGGCGGTGCTGAAGAATATCGAGCAGGTGCCGGAATATCGCGCGCTGTTGATGGGCTTGCTCGAGGAGTTGCGTCCGCAAATCGAGGCGGCGACCGGCCAATTGCTGACGCCGCAGGCCTTCGTCTTCATTTCCAGCCCGAACGCGGTCACGCCGTATCACTTCGATCCCGAGCACAACATCCTGCTGCAACTGACCGGGAGCAAGTCTATGACGCAGTTTCCGGCGGGCGACGCGCGCTATGCCCCCGATCGCGTGCACGAGAGTTACCACCTCGGCGGGCCGCGCGAATTGCCGTGGAGCGAGGATCTGCTGACCGGCGGGACCGAATTTCCGCTCGCGCCTGGCGAGGCGCTCTACGTGCCGGTCATGGCGCCGCATTTCGTGCGCAACGGCGCGGAAAGCTCGATATCGCTGTCGGTGACCTGGCGTTCGGAATGGAGCTACGGCGAATCGGATGCGCGCTGTTTCAACGGGGTGGCGCGGCGTTACGGGCTGTCGCCCCGCCCGCCCCGGCGCTGGCCGCACGCGAACCGGGCGAAGTCGTTGTCCTATCGCGCCTATCGCAGGCTGTTCGGCGCGGGTTGACCGCAGCGAATCAGCGCGGTTAGGCCCGTCCTGTGTCTGACAGCTCCCCCGAACGCTCGCCCCAATCCCTGACCGACGGTCTCGTTCGGTTGCTCACGGTCGAGCGGTCGGAGGATGGCGGCGGCTTTGTCGGACGATCGCAGCCCGGCGGGGTCGGCCGCGTGTTCGGAGGGCAGGTCGTCGCCCAGGCCCTGCAGGCGGCTCAGGCCTGCGCGCCGGACGGCTTCGAAGCCCATTCGCTGCACGCCTATTTCCTACGCGGCGGAGTCGAAGGAAGTCCGATCGGCTACGATGTCTCGGGCGATTTCACCGGTCGCAGCTTCGCCAACCGCCGGGTGATTGCCAGCCAGCAGCATGACAACGCTGCGAAACCGATCCTGAATCTCTCGGCCAGCTTTCAGCGCCCGCAGGACGGGCTGGAGCATCAGGATGCCGCGATGCCCGATGTCGCGCCGCCCGAGGATCTGCGGCCCGACATGGAAATGCGGGCGGAAATGGCGGAAAAGCTGGGCGACCGCCTGAGCGAGGTTCAGCGCGCTGTGATGCTGCGCCCGCGTCCGATCGAAATGCGCACCACGGATCGCCTCCACTGGATGAACAGCGAACCGCGCGAACCGCACAACCATAGCTGGTTTCGGACGACCGGGGCCCTTCCGTCGCTCGCTGAAAACCCCGCATTGCACCGCGCGGTGATCGCCTATGCCAGCGATTTCACCCTGCTAGGCACCTGTGTTTTGCCGCATGGGTTGAGCTGGATGCGCAACGAACTGGTGGGCGCCAGCCTCGACCATGCGATCTGGTTCCATCGCCCCGCACGCGCCGACGAATGGCTGCTCTACGCCACCGATAGCCCGTGGAGCGGCGGCAGTCGCGGTTTCAATCGGGGCCGCGTGTTCAATCGCGAAGGACACTTGGTGGCAAGCGTCGCGCAGGAAGGCATGGTCCGCAGGCGGGCGGATTAAGCCGACGTCTGAGCTGCGCTGGCTGATTTCCAGCGCCACCGGCAAACGAAAAAGGGCCCCCGAAAAGGGGCCCTTCGATTGGCTAGACGAATTTACTACTTTCCGCCGAGAAGCCAGTCCCAGAAACTCCACATGATAAATCCCCTTCTGCGTTAGCAACAGAAGAATGCGTTAACCATGTTTGTTTGTCAATCGTTAACCATGATAGCGGCGCCCATCGGACCCCTTCGTTCGTGATTCAAGCAGTTTACTCAGATCCTTGGGGGGAATTGGCCGCGACAGGAAATAGCCCTGTGCGCGCTCGCATCCCAGTCCTTTCAACACTTCCAGGGTGGCATTGTCCTCGATTCCTTCCGCCACGGAAACCATTCCCGAATCGCGGGCCAGACCGATCAGGCTGCTGGTGATCGCGCGCGCCTTGGTCGATTGGCGCAAGTTTCCGATGAACAGGCGATCGATCTTGATCTCGTCGAATGGCAATTCGTAGATCGTCTCGAGATTGGCGGTCTGGATGCCGAAATCATCGATCGAAAACCGCATGCCGAGCTGCTTGATCCGCTCGATCGTACGCCGGGCGAGGGCAAAATTCTCGATCCTCGCCGTCTCGGTCAGCTCGATCGTTACACCCTTTGGATCGACCGCTCGCCCGACGATCTGCCGCTCGATGAGATCGGCGATCCCCTCATCGGCAAACTGGATCGCGGAGATATTGAGCGAGACGGTGGGGGCCCAACCATTCGCCGACATGGCTTCGATCGAATCGAGTGTCTTGGACAGAACGCGTTCGGTCAATTCGTCGAGACGGCCGACGCGTTCGCATTGCCCGATGAAACGCTCTGGGGGGATTTGCCCCTGCTCCTCGTCGAACCAGCGCGCCAGTGCTTCTGCGCCGACGATGTCGCCGCTCACGAGATCGAATTGCGGTTGCAGCGCGATATCGATGCGGTCGTGCGATAGCGCATGTTCGAGACGCGTCTGGAGGGAATAGTCCCAGTCCTCTCGATCGGACTGGAAATCGGTGATCATGAAGACGGGGCGATACGCCTCGCGCGCGCGATCCGCAGCGGCGATCGCCGAACTCAGACGATTGGAGACGGTCCGGTAGGCGTCCTGATCGACGCCGATGGTCATCGAGACGTCGAACAAGCGCGCGCCGACTTCGACCGACTGGGTCGCGATCGCCCGCAGACCACGCAAATGCGCTTCGAGATCCTCGAACTGTGCGGTCTTCAACGCGAATGCGAAATATTTGCCGCCATCGTAATAGATCGTGCTGCCGCCCTGGCCGATCGCGAGCCGGTCGGCGATCTGACGGAGATACCGTTCTTGCTCGCCCGGAGTGAGCGTGGTGAAGACGGAATCGAGTCGCGCCACCTTCGCCACCACAATGGCGAGGTTGGGCGCGATTTCGTCGCCCCCCAGATCCCGGTGCAGGGCCACGAAATTAGGCAATCTGCTGCGCGGTTCGAGCAGAAGATGGCGGCGTTTATACCGAGCCAAAGCCCGGAAACCGCCATAGATCGCTAACAGAGCGATGGAATCGGAAAATTCCGTGCGGACACCGAACGCGCCAGCAAGAAAAATACCGATCACAATCGCCGTAACAAGGCTTCCATAGGCCTGCTTGCGTTTACTCTTTGAAAGACGACTGACGGCACAGGCGAGCAGGGCCGCGAAAACCCCAATGAGCAGGACATTCCAATAGACGAGTGTACCGTGTCCCTGGTCGTTGGTTGCGGCTGCGATTATGTGGATGAAGCCCGAAGGTTGCTGACCTTGGTTCGATATGCGCAATTCCTCGGGCGATCCGATGACGACCTTGCTGCCACCCGGTACTCTCGGCTCCACCGCGCCTTGTGCCATCAATTGCGCACTATCGAAGCGCGGAATTCCTTCGATAAGTATGGAATAATCCGGGCCGATCTCTGCACTTGCCGGTCTACCCGTTCGGGTAAGTCGCGTCCATAAGGACGGAATACGTTTTCCATCTTCCTCGGCGAAGGCTTCAACCGACCAGACGTGATCGAGAAAATCTTTTGGAAGATGGTTATCAACCACCTGCATCCCGGCCTCAAAATACGGATCGCTCCGGGTCCTTCCAGCAAGGTCACCTTGCAGACCATGATCATCTCGCGTGAGCAGTACGCGGTTGCGATTGCTGATCAACTCGTTGCGCAGGTCCCGGTCGACGCTTGGCGAATTGCTTTTGCGAAGGGCAACGTTGATGGCGATCACTTCCGCATCCGCTCGCCGAAAAGCGCGGATGCTGGCGAGAACCTGTCGATTTAGCGAGGCCGCGGATTCAGCCGCCGTATCTCCCTGCGGACTAAGATCGACATAAGCGATGTCGACCGGACTCACTCGTTCGAACAGCTTGGCCTGAAAAGCCCAGATGGTAAAATCGACAGGCGCTAGGAATCGCATGCTCGCCAAAAGCAGCACCACAACCATCGCGATGGCCGCGTGCCGGAGCCTTTCGGAGGCGAAGAGAGGATGGGCTCGGATTTTCAAGGGCACGGTCCTGTGCCCCTGGCGATAACCGAACGTCGTAAATAACCCGTTTAAGCCGGAATGGATGTATCCTCGCGACCACCTGTGGCTGCGGCGAGTCCGCTATCCCCCGGTATGGTAAAAATCGTAGATCTGGCGGGCCACCCCTTCGCTGATTCCAGGGGCGCGTTGCAGGTCTTCCAAAGCTGCCGCGCGGACCTTCCCCGCTGTGCCGAAATGCAGCAAAAGCGCACGCTTACGAGCCGGACCGATGCCGGGGATCTCGTCCAGCGGGCTGGCCGTGATCGCCCGGCTCCGCTTGGCGCGATGGGCGCCGATGGCGTAGCGGTGCACTTCGTCGCGCAGGGTCTGAAGGTAGAAAAGCAGTGGTGAATTGACCGGTAAGGTTTTTTCGCGACCGTCGGGAAAATGGAACACTTCGCGGCCCTCGCGCCCGTGATGCGGACCCTTGGCGATCGCGATCAGGGGTACGCGTTCGATCCCCATCTCCTCCAGCGTATCGCGTACGCTCGACATCTGGCCCTTGCCGCCGTCGATCAGCACGAGATCAGGCCAGATCGTTTCGTGGCTGCTCTTTTTCCCCTCCTCGCCTTCGGGATGTTCGGACAGGTTGCGGAAGCGGCGCCCCATCACTTCGCGCATCATCCCGAAATCGTCGTTCCCCTGCGCGCTCTTGATGTTGAACTTGCGATACTGGCCTTTCTCGAACCCCTCGGGCGAAGCGACCACCATCGCGCCGACCGCCTTCGAACCCTGGATATGGCTGTTGTCGTAGACTTCGATCCGCTGGGGCACCTCGTCGAGTTCGAGAAATTCCGCCAGCTCGCGCAGGATTTTCGCCTTGGTCCCGCTCTCCGCCAGCCGCCTTTCGAGCGATTCGACCGCGTTGCGGGTCGCCTGCTGCATCAGCTTGCGCCGGTCGCCGCGTTGGGGGATCGAGATCGCGACGACATGGCCCGCCTTTTCGGCCAGTGCCTCGGCGATCAGCTCCTGCTCGGGCAATTCCCGATCGACGAGGATCGTGCGCGGCGGTGGCACCTCTTCGTAGAATTGCAACAGCACGTCGGCCATCACCTCGGCCTCTTCGACATCGCCGGTATTCTTGGGAAAGATCGCGCGGTGCCCCCAATTCTGGCCGCCCCGGATGAAAAAGGCCTGGACGCCCATCTGCCCGCCCTTCGACGCCAGCGCGAACACGTCCGCATCGCCGAGGCCGCTGGCATTGATCGCCTGCGAACCCTGGATGAAGGTCGCCGCCCTCAACCGGTCGCGCAGGATCGTCGCGGTCTCGAAGTCGAGATTTTCGGCGGCTTTCGCCATCTGCTTTTCCATGCTCGCCTGCACCGCGCCGGATTTCCCGCCGAGAAAATCCTTCGCCTCGCGCACCAGGCTCGCATACCCCTCCGCGTCGATCCTGCCGACGCAGGGGGCCGAACAGCGCTTGATCTGATACAGCAGGCAGGGCCGATCGCGATTGGCGAAGAAACTGTCGGTGCAACTGCGCAGCAGGAACAGCTTCTGCAACGCGTTCAAGGTCTTGTTGACCGATCCGGCGCTGGCGAAGGGGCCGTAATATTCCCCCTTCGCCCGCCGCGCCCCGCGATGCTTCTGAATGCGTGGAAAGGCGTGATCGGCGCGCAGGAGGATGAAGGGGAAGCTCTTGTCGTCGCGCAGCAGCACGTTGAAGGGGGGGCGATAGCGCTTGATCAGCTGCGCTTCCAACAGCAGCGCCTCGGCCTCCGAATTGGTGACCACGATCTCCATCGCGCGGCACTGGCTGACCATGCGCTTGAGGCGGTTGGAAAGCCCCTTCACCTGCGCATAATTCGCGACCCGCGCCTTGAGACTGCGCGCCTTGCCGACATAAAGGACGTCGCCGCGCGTATCGAGCATGCGGTAGACGCCGGGGCGCGGCTTCAGAGTGCGCACGGTATCGCGGATCACGCCCACCCCGGTCTCGAGATCGGGCTGCGCGCTGGCGACGGTATAGGTCGCGCGTTCCTCGTTGAAACGCTCGCTGCCTCGGGGATCGTGGGGGGAACCGGCCTTCGTTCGCGACATGGTGCGGGAGATAGTGCGCCCGCTCGCTTTTCTCAAACGCTTGTGCGGGGCCGCGTTTCGCGCCATCCGGCGCAGATGGACCTGCTCTCGACCTCGAAGGACCCCGCTCCGCCGCGCACGATCGGCTTTTGGGGCACGGCCCTGTTTCCCATCAACGGCATGATAGGCGCGGGCATCTTCGCTCTGCCGGCCGTGTTGGCGGCAGGTGTCGGCAGCTTCGCGCCGTGGCTGATGCTGCTGGGCGGGCTCGCCTTCATGCCGCTGGCGCTGTGCTATGCTTGGCTGGCGGCGAAGTTCGAGAACAGCGGCGGGCCGGTGCTGTATGGCGAGGCGGCGTTCGGGCGCTTCGTCGGCTTCCAGTCCGGCTGGGCGCGCTATGCCAGCGCGATCGTGACGGCGGCGGCGAATACCAGCGTCATGGTCGCCTATATGGCGGCGCTGTGGCCCGCCATGGCCGATCCGGTGGTCGAGATGGGCGCGATTGCCACGATCCTCGCGATCATCACCGCGGTCAATCTAGTGGGCATGAGCCGGGCGGTCGGCGCGCTGGGCGTGATGACGGTGATCAAGGTCGTCCCGCTCGTCGCCCTCGTCGTCTCGGCCCTGTTCGCGGGCAATCCGGCGATCGGTTTCGCCCTGCCCGAATTCAGCGCAGTGGAAACGGTCGTGCTGCTGACCTTCTATGCCTTCATGGGCTTCGAGGCGGTGGTGGAACCGGCGGGCGAGATGCGCGAACCACGCCGGGACATTCCGCGCGCGATCGTGACCATGGTGGCGGGCGTCACCGCCCTCTACATGGCAGTAATCTGGGCCTATCTCGCAATCGGGCCTTCGATCGCGAACGAGGAAAATGCGCTCGCCGCCGCCGCGCTCGACACGATGGGGCAGATCGGATCGCTCGCCATCGTCATCGCCGCAGCGTTCAGCATCGGGGCGAACAATTTCAACAGCGCCACCACCCAGCCGCGCATACTCTACGGTATGGCACAGCGGGGCATGCTGCCGCGCTGGTTCATGGGCGTATCGAAGCGATACGGGACCCCCGCCAACGCAATCCTGTTCACCGGGGGCGCCTCGATCGCATTCGGAATGTGGGAAGGGTTCGCCGTGTTGGCAGTGGCAGGCACGCTGATCCGGCTGGTGACCTATACGATCTGCGCTGCCGCCTTGCCGGTGATCGAACACCGCGAAGGACGGATAAACCCCGTGCACGCCGTCTGCGCCCTGCTGGCGATCCTGGTCAGCCTGTTCGTCGCGCTTCAGGTCGATACGCAGGCGGTGCTGGTCTTCCTCGGCCTGCTGGTGCTCGGAACGGTCTTCTATTTCGTCGCCGGACGACAGGACGCCAAGACGACGCTCCCGGTCGGGTGATGGATGAGCGGACGCAGCGATACGATGCGATAATCCTGGGTGCGGGCGCCGCCGGGTTGATGGCGGCCGCGCGCGCCGGACAACGGGGCCGCCGCGTGCTCGTGATCGAGCGGGCGGACCGTGTCGGCAAGAAGATCCTGATCTCGGGCGGCGGGCGCTGCAATTTCACCAATCTCGGCGCCGGCCCTGCCAATTATCTGTCGTCCAACCCGCATTTCGCCAAATCCGCGCTGGCGCGATACACGGCGCGCGATTTTCTTGAGATGGTCGAACGGCACGGGATCGCCTGGCACGAAAAGACTCTGGGCCAGCTGTTCTGCGACAGATCGGCGCAGCAGATCGTCGACATGCTGCTGGAAGAATGCGCGCGGGCGCGGGATTTCGGGGGCGAGGTGGCGATCCGTTGTGGCGAGCAGATCGAATCCGTCGAGCCTGGCTTCGCGGTGACGACCCAATCGGGTCGCCATACCGCCCCGGCGCTGGTCATCGCGACCGGCGGCCCCTCGATCCCCAAGATGGGCGCGACCGGCTTCGCCTATGATCTGGCACGGCAATTCGGCCTCAAGATCGTGGAGCCGCGCCCCGCCCTCGTCCCGCTGACGCTGGGCGGCGAAGAGGTGCTGTTCCGCGAAATTTCGGGCGTATCCGCGCCGGTCGTCGCCAGCGCCGGGCCCAAGGGCAAACAGGCCAGCTTTCCCGAAGCGGCGCTGTTCACCCACCGCGGCCTGTCCGGCCCTGCGATCCTTCAAGCGAGTTCCTACTGGCGGCCGGGCGAAACGGTGACGGTGAACTTCCTTCCCGGCGAAGCGCCCGACTGGCTGCTTGGGCTCAAGCGCGCCAACCCACGCCTGACCCTGCGCGCCGTCTTGCGCGAGCGCCTGCCCCAGCGTCTCGCCGATATTCTTGCCGACCGGATCGGCCTGACGAGCGAACTGGGCAACTTGCCCGACAAGGCGCTGGCCGAAGCCGAGAAGCGTCTCGCGGCATGGCAATTCACGCCCAATGGCAGCGAAGGCTATGCCAAGGCGGAGGTTACGGTCGGCGGCATCGCCACGAGCGAGCTGTCCTCGAAAACCATGGAGTCGCGCCGCGTTCCGGGTCTCTACGCCATCGGCGAAGCGGTGGACGTGACCGGTTGGCTCGGCGGATACAATTTCCAATGGGCCTGGGCGAGCGGCGTCGCGGCGGGCGACGCTCTCTAAATTCGCTCAGAACGCCTTGCGCAGGTCCACCCCGATATAGCGGCCGGTCGGATCGATGCGGAACGGCTGGAAGGCATCGGGCACCACGCCGTCCTCGTCCTCCACCCTGCGCCGCGCATCGAAGACGTTGTCGACACTCAGAGAAACGCGCAGACCGTCGAGCCAGCCATCGTCCTTCTTCAGCACCTGGCCGAGATCGGCGAAGAGGCGGATGTCGAAGGTCGCCAGATCGCCGTAGAACAGGTCGCTCGATCCCGGCAGGCCCGAACCGTTGAGGCGGGCTTCGCCGATGTAATTGCCCGACAGGCGCATCCCATACCCTTGTTTGAAGATGCCGCCTTCCAGTCGCGCAGTGTGCCGGGGGATCGCGCCGCCCGACAGGACATCGCCGTCGAGCTGATCAAAGAGTGGACCGTTCTGCGACAGCAGGACTTCGTTTTCGAGCGTGATATTGTGATTGAGGCTGAGGAAATAGCGCGCGCGGGTGTCTTCGGGATTGCCGCCGAACATCCCGCGCCTGCCGCCTCCGCGACCCGCGGGCTGACCCGACGCGCGACCGGCATTCTGACCCGCACCTTGCGCACCGTCCGCCGAACACATGCGCGCCCGCAGAGCCGCCAACTTCTCGGGATCGATCTCGCCCGCTTCGTTCTTGAGGCGCGCGAGCATCGCTTCGGGCAGGCCTTCGAGATTGGGCGGATCGGCGCAGATCGCGGTGCGCATCGCCGCGAAGCGCTCGCTATCCTGGTTCGCCTGCTCGCCGCAGAAGCGCGCACGCGCTTGCGCGATCTTCTCGGGATCGGGATTGCCGTCCGCATCGAGCAGACGGGCGCGGAACTGCTCGGGGATTTGCGACAGGTCCGGCATTTCGCCTTCGGGCGCATTGCAGAACGCCGCGCGGATGGCTTCCATCCGGGCCGGGTCCATCATCATGCCACCACCTTGTCCTCTGGCCTGTCCGCCGCCCTGCCCCCCGGCAGCACCGGCAGCAGTGGGCGGACCACCGCGCTCTTCACGCGGTTCGGGCGCCTTGCCGATCTCGCCCCGCGTGTTGATCCCGAAGGAGAGGACCCGGCTGCGCGTTTCGAACAGGGTCAGCGGTCGTCTGTCGATCGCCAGCAGCGTTCCGGTGGCATCGCGCTGGACCCGGTCGGGAAAGGCCTGTTCGAACGCCGCGCCGAAGCCCGGCGTCGCGGTCACGTCGTCCGAGCGGTTGATACCGTAATCCACGTTGAAGCGGGTGTTCTCCCAGAAGGGCAGCCCGTAATTGGCGCTGAATTTCCAGTCCGCCTGCGTTTCCGCGCGCAGATCGGGATTGCCGCCCGTGATCAAAGTCACGAATTCGGTGTCGCCGCGCGCATAATCGAAGACCGGCACGTTGAATTCGTCGATCCGCGGGCTGCCTAGTTCGGTGAGGCTTGGCGCGACCTCGCGATAGATGCGCGTGGCGCTCAGGGTGAGATTGTCGAACGGAGCCCAGGTCAGCCCCGCACTCCAATTGGTCAGCGCGCCGAAATCGGAGAGGTCCTCGATCCCGGCGGTCAGATTTGCGCTGAGCCCCCCGATCGCGCCCAGGAACCCGCCGCGCTCGGCGATCGGGACCGAGAGGTTGACGCCGCCATTGAGGCGCCTGCGCGTCAGTTCGAGGTCGCTGTCGGCACGCGTGTCGCTGCTTTCGATCCGCCGCCAGTCGAAGCCGAAATCGAGCGTCGTCGTCACCTCGCCCGCAGGCAGTTCAAGCGGATTTCCGATGAAGGTCGCCTTGTTCACGAAGGACCAGGTGCGGCTGTCGGCTATGTCGAAACCCGTTCCGTCGCGCCGATCGATCTCGGTTCTGCCATCGGAGAAGACCGCATCGCCGGTATAGGTCGATCGCCAATCGCCGAGCACCCCGCTGAGCGTCGTCGCGAAAGAGGCGGTATCGGTGTAGTTGCGCCGCTCGATCGGGTCGATCGTGCCCGGAACCAGACCGGACAGGCTCAGGCTTTCGCTGTGATTGTACGATCCGTTGAGGCTCAAGGATGCGCCGCTGTCCATGAAGGCGCGGACGTAATTGGCGGTCGCCTCCGCGCTCATGCTGTCGGCGATCAGACTGCGGAAGAAGGCTTCGTCCTCGCTCCCCGCGATCGTCAGGCCCCGCTCGCCTTCGGTCAGCAGGCTGGTATCCTCGACCTCCACATTGAAGTTCAGCCGTCCGTTCTCGCCGATCCGCAGATAGGTCGCCTCCTGCTCGTTGCGCGAGAAGCCACCCCGGTCGGGTTGCGCGTATTCGACCTCGGCGGTGACGGCCTGGAAGTTGTTCTTGAGTACGATGTTGACGACGCGCTGGTCCGCCGAATAGCCGAAGCGCTGGGCGACCTCTTCGGGGAAGACCTCGACCTTCTCGATCGCTTCGGGGGGATAGTTCGAGAATTCACGCGGGCTCGATACGCGGATACCGTTGACGAGGAATACCGGACGCCCGCCGCCCCGCCCGCCCCGTGCCCCGCTCTGGGTGGCGGGGGCGATCGCCTCCAGGACATCGGCGATGGACCCCGCCCCGAAGGCCGCGATATCCTCGGCATTGAACTCGGCGATGGGAGGCTGTTCGACATCGAGCTGCCCGCGCAGGCGCGGAGCAGTCACGACGATCAGATTCTCGGGATCGATATCAATCTGCTCTTCGGCCCGATCCGTCTCCTCGTTCTCGGGCGGAGCGGCATCCTGCGCCACCAGGGGCTCTGGGCCGATCGCGGCCATGAAGGCGGCTGCCAGTGCGAGGGTCGAGGCGTAAGTGCTGGATTGCAATGTCTGAACCTTGATAAACGTCTGTCCGCCCCCCGTGGCGAGCGAGCATGTGCAGCATGGCGCGTGAACCGACCATAACGAAAACGCCTTGCACTCTACGCCCGTCGAACCATATCGGGCGTTGGTCGGACCCGCGTCGACCCTCTTCCCTTTTTCGCCGCGCGCGGTTAAAGCGCGCGCCCTGACGGGCATATGCGCCCGGCACCCGATTCCTCGGCCTCGCCCGAGATATTTCCCGAGACAAGGATACACATGGCCAAAGAAGAACTCCTCGAAATGCGCGGCCGGGTTGTGGAGTTGCTCCCGAACGCGATGTTCCGGGTAGAGCTCGAAAACGGTCACGAAGTGCTGGGCCACACCGCCGGCAAGATGCGCAAGAACCGCATCCGCGTTCTGGTGGGCGACGAAGTGCTGTGCGAATTGACGCCTTACGACCTGACGAAGGCGCGCATCACCTATCGCTTCATGCCGGGCCGTGGCGGTCCGGGGCCGCAATAATCTTGTGACATCCCGCGCGATGACCGCGCCGCGCCTGATCCTCGCTTCCGCCAGCCCGCGCCGCCGCGAATTGCTCGCACGGCTGGGCGTGACACCCGACGCGATCGCTCCCGCCGATATCGACGAGACGCCATTCGAGGCGGAATTGCCGCGCGACTACGCCAAACGCATGGCGCGCGAAAAGGCGCTGGCTGCGGCGAGCGACGAGGCGCACATCCTTGCCGGTGACACGGTGGTCGCCGCCGGTCGCCGCATCCTCCCCAAGGCCGAAGACGAGGCGACCGCGCGTCGCTGCCTCGAATTGCTGTCTGGCCGGCGCCATACGGTCCTTTCCGCCATCGCCCTGCGCAGGCCGGACGGGACGCTGCGCGAGAAATTGAGCGAGACGGCGGTCAAGTTCAAGCGCCTCTCCACCGAGGAGATCGACGCCTATATCGCGAGCGGGGAATGGGACGGCAAGGCTGGCGGCTACGCCATTCAGGGCGCTGCTGAAGGGCTCGTCTCGTGGTTGCAGGGCAGCCATTCGGGGGTCGTCGGCCTGCCGCTCTATGAAACGCGCATTCTTCTGAAATCGGCGGGCTTTCCGCTTGGCTGAGTGGCTGGTCGAAGAAGGGATTGGCGAAGAACGCGCGATCCTGGTCGACGATGGCGCAATACGGGCCGCGCGCCTTTACTGGCCCGGACGCCTCGCCGCCGGACAGGTGGAAGACGCCGTGCTCGCCTCGCGTCACAAAGGCAGCGCGCGCGGCACGGTGCGGTTTGCGAGCGGAGAAGAGGCCCTGGTCGACCGCCTGCCGCGCGAGACAAGAGAAGGCGCTCCGCTACGTGTCGAGATCACCCGCGAGGCGATCCGCGAGCGCGATCGCTTGAAGCTCGCCCACGCCCGACCCACCCATGCGGACCCCCGCCCCGCACCCGGACTGGTCGAGCAATTGCGCGGCGAGGGGTTTGAAGCCAGGAGCGTGCGCCGCTTCGACAGGGGTGATTGGGACGAACTCTGGCTCGAAGCGTGGCAGGGTTCGGTCGCTTTCGATTTGGGTGAGCTCGCCTTCTTCGACACCAGCGCGATGACGCTGATCGATGTGGATGGGCCGGACGATCCGCGCGCGCTGGCGCTCGCGGCGGTCCCGGCGATCGCCAGTGCCTTGCGGCGCTTCGACATGGGCGGATCGATCGGGATCGACTTTCCGACTCTCACCACGAAGAGCGACCGCAAGGCTGTGGACATCGCGCTGGGCGAGATGCTCGCGGATTGGCCGCATGAGCGCACCGCGATGAACGGTTTCGGCTTCGTGCAGCTCGTGGCCCGCTTCGCCCGATTGTCGCTGCTCCAGCGTATCCAGCGCGATCGCACCGGGGCCGCCGCTCGGCTGGCGCTGCGCCGCGCGGACCGGGTCGAAGGACCGGGCGTCACGCTGCTCACAGTCCACCCTGCGCTCGAGGCCAAATTGCGGCCGGAGTGGCTGGCGGAACTGGAGCGGCGGACCGGACGCTCCACAAGGATCGCCGTCGAACCCGGACTTGCGCTGGAGGCCGCCGCCGCCCAGATCGTGCCGCATGACTAACGCTGCCAAACCCTGCCCGATCTGTCGCAAGCCGAGGACCTCCGAGCACGCGCCCTTTTGCTCCGAACGCTGCCGCGATCGCGATCTCTCGCAATGGTTCGGGGATGGCTATGCGGTCCCCGGCCGCCCCGCCATGCCCGAGGAAATCGCCGCCGAGGTGATTGCCGAGGGAAGAGGAGGCCAAGAGGACTGAAAACCCCTTGCCAAGCTTTCATGGCTTCGCCATAGGGCGGCGCTCCAACCGCTCGCCGGTTCCTCATCGAGGGCCGCCGCAAGAGTGCAAGCCTCGGTAGCTCAGTTGGTAGAGCACACGATTGAAAATCGTGGTGTCGGTGGTTCGAATCCGCCCCGAGGCACCATTATTTATTATTTGCGCTACCGCAGGATATTATCTGCGCTACCGCGCTGCGCGCTGCTTGAGCGGGTTTTATCTGCGCTACCGCGCTGCGCGCTGCTTGAGCGGGGGTTGGGCGGGCTATCGGCTTGCCCCCCATTCTTCGGAAACAAAGACGTCGTCTGATGGGTTGAGCGGGAGAACCTCTCCTTCCCAACAGACAGGACGATCTTCCCATGACCAAGATTCTGGTGCTCTATTACTCCTCCTATGGCCACACCGCACAAATGGCGGAAGCGGTGGCCGAGGGCATTCGCGAAGTCGGCGCGGAGGCGGTGATCCGCCATGTCCCCGAAACCGCGCCCGAAGAGGTGGTGAAGAGCGCCGGGTTCCAGAAGATGGAAGGCCACACCTGCATCGGCGGGCCGGACGAGCTTGCCGAATATGACGGCATCGTCGTCGGATCGCCCACCCGCTATGGCCGGATGACCAGCCAGATGGCCGCGTTCTGGGACCAGACCGGCGGGCTGTGGCAGAAAGGCGCGCTGATCGGCAAGGTCGGCGCCGCCTTCACCTCGACGGCGAGCCAGCATGGCGGGCAGGAGACGACCCTGTGGTCCATCCTCAACAACCTGCTCCACATGGGGATGACGGTGGTCGGCCTCGACTACGGTTTCGATGGGCTTGTCGGCGTGGACGAGGTCAAGGGCGGCACGCCCTACGGTGCCAGCACCATCGCCGATGGCGACGGATCGCGCCAGCCGTCCGAAGTCGAACTGGGCGGCGCCCGCTATCTCGGCAAGCGTGTGGCGCAGACGGCAGCGAAGCTGGGCGGATAAAGCGATTGGTCATCGCCGCCATCCCCCGCTAGGCGCGAAAGCATGCATGAAACCGCCACCGCATCGCTTTCCGCCTTCGACATGGCGGCGATCCTCGTGGTCGCTTCGGCCCTCCTCGGTTGGTTCAACCACCACTTCCTGAAACTGCCGCACGTCATCGGGTTGACGGTGATGGGGGCTCTGGGCGCGATCGGGTTGATGATCGCGAATGCGGTCATTCCCGGCATCACGCTGGACGACACGGTCGCACGCCTGCTTCAGCAGCTGAACTTCACCGATACGCTGTTGCAGGGAATGCTGAGCTTCCTGCTGTTCGCAGGCGCGCTCCATGTCGATCTGGAGCGGCTGCGCAGTGCCTGGCTGCCGGTTCTGCTGCTTTCGACCGTGGGCGTGATCGTCTCGACCGTCCTGGTCGGCCTGGCGACATGGGGCGTGGGATTGCTGCTCGGCCTGTCGATCGCGCCGATCTGGTATTTCGTGTTTGGCGCCCTCATCGCGCCGACCGATCCCGTCTCCGTGCTCGGCGTCCTCAGGGAAGAGAATGTCCCGCTGTCCCTGCAAAGCGCGGTCGCGGGCGAGAGCCTGTTCAATGACGGCGTCGGCATCGTCGTCTTCACCATCCTGCTCGGCGCGGCGGTAACGGGGGCGGAGTTTTCCCTGTCGGAAGGCGCGCGCCTGTTCGCGATCGAAGCGGGCGGCGGGATCCTGATCGGCCTCGTCGCGGGCTATATCGGCTATCGCGCGCTCGCGGGGATGGACGAATACGCAATCGAGGTGCTGATCACGCTCGCCGTGGTCATGGGCGGATATGCCCTGTGCAGCGCGCTGCATATCTCCGGTCCGCTGGCGATGGCGGTGGCAGGGCTGCTCATCGGCAATCACGGCGTCACCTATGCGATGAGCGACGTGACGCGCGATTACGTCATTAAGTTCTGGGAGCTTGTCGACGAATTGCTGAACTCGGTGCTGTTCCTCCTGATCGGCCTCGAACTGATCGCCATCGTGCCGGGCGTTACCGAGGTGACGATGGCTGTTGCAGCTATTCCGCTGACCTTGGCGGCGCGCGCGGCGGCAGTCGCGCTGTCGACCAAACTGATCCCCGCCGCCCGCCTCCAGCAGCAGGGCGCGGCGCGTGTGTTGTGGTGGGGCGGCCTGCGCGGCGGTATCTCGATTGCGCTCGCTTTGTCGCTGCCCCCCGGCCCGGTCCGCGACCTCGTGCTCGCGGCGACCTTCGGCGCGGTGCTGTTCAGCGTCCTTATCCAGCGCGCCACGCTCGGACGGTTGATCGAGCATCTGAAGGGGCAGCGTGCCGAAGCGGTCGAAGGGTCGGAAGACCTCTCCGACGAGGCCGCGCGCCCGCACGGGCGTTGATTGCCTCTGCCGTCCGGCTGATGTAAGGCAGCCGCCAACCGCCCCGGCACGCGATTCCGCCGCGCCGGGGCCATTCGTTTCCGATGTCCCGAGGATTCCGCTTATGGCACGTCGCCGCCAGATCTACGAAGGCAAGGCCAAGATCCTGTATGAAGGGCCCGAACCGGGCACCATCATCCAGTATTTCAAGGACGATGCCACCGCCTTCAACGCCCAGAAGAAGGGCACGATCAATGGCAAGGGCGTGATCAACAATCGGGTGAGCGAATATGTCTTCACCCGCCTGTCGCATATCGGTGTGCCGACGCATTTCATCCGCCGGTTGAACATGCGCGAACAGCTCGTCCGCCAGGTCGAGATCGTGCCGATCGAGGTCGTGGTCAGGAACGTCGCCGCCGGCTCGATCTGCAAGCGGTTGGGCCTGGAGGAAGGCGAGCCCCTGCCCCACACTCTGATCGAATATTACTACAAGGACGATGCGCTGGGCGATCCGCTGATCGCGGAAGAACACATCGCCTGCTTCAACTGGGCGTCGAACGAAGAGATGCAGGACATCTCCAGCATGGCGATCCGCATCAACGATTTCCTGTGCGGCATGTTCGCGGCGATCGACATCCGCCTCGTCGATTTCAAGCTCGAATTCGGGCGGCTCTGGGACCAGGATTACAGCCGCATAATCCTCGCCGATGAAATCTCGCCCGATGGCTGCCGCCTGTGGGACATCAATACCGGCGAAAAGCTCGACAAGGACCGCTTCCGCCGCGATCTCGGCGGCGAGGAAGAAGCCTATCGCGAAGTCGCCCGCCGCCTCGGCCTTCTCAAGGACGAGGATAGCGGCCCGGGCGAAGTCTTCGATCTCTCCGCCCATCGCGGCCGCCTGCGCGGCGGGAAACCGACGAAAAAGGGCTGAACGCCTCTCGCTTATCTTGCGAATTTCCCGATTTGCGTCATGATGCGGCGTACATTCGGGGGGTCGAAAATATGGGTCGCGTCTTTGTTCTGAGCATTTCGGCCGCAATGATCGGGGCATCGCCCCTGGCTGCGCAAGATCAGGCGGATTTGATAGCGACGGGGCCTGCTCCGAATTGGGTGGAGGAAGCGGAACTGGCGGAGGTCCCTTCCGATGCCCAGGGGCTGGTGTTCGTCCGGCGGAACGACACGTTGATCCACCTGCGCGACGGTGGCCAAGACACCTTTGTCGGCCAGCATATCAAGCTGCTTAATTCGCAAGCCCTGCAGCTCGGCAATATCGGGGTAATGTGGAACCCTGCTGCAGGTGCTCCGACGATCCATACCCTGCGCATCCATCGCGATGGCGAGACGATCGACCTGCGGGACCGCGCCGACTTCGAAATCCTGCGGCGGGAAGAACAGCTCGAGGCGGCGACGCTCGACGGCATGCTTACCGCGATCTACCGGATTCCCGATCTGCGCGTGGGCGACGAACTGGAATTCGCCTATTCGGGTCCCACACAGGATCCGACCCTTGGTGAGACCAGCGCAGGTCTGCTCGCGCTCATCGGCAATCTCCAGCCCGGACGCTATCGGCTGGGCCTGAACTGGACCGAGGGGCAGAAACCGGACATTCGCCTCACACCCGATTTCGAAGCGGCTGCACAGGAGACGGCACGGTCGCTTGTCATCGATCTGGAAGATCCGGACGTGATCTCTCCGCCCAAGGATGCGCCGCCCCGATATTCGTGGACGCGCGTCATCGAGTTCAGCGATTTCGACAGCTGGTCTGCGGTCTCCAGACGGTTCGAGCCGCTCTTTGCCGACGCTGCCACTCTCAAAGCAGGCTCGCCGATCGCCGCGGAAGCCGCTCGCATCCGCGCCGCCCATGCCGACACGCTCGATCGGGCCGCCGCCGCGCTGGAACTCGTTCAGGCGCAGGTCCGATACATCTATGTCGGTCTCGACGGCGGCAATCTGAGGCCGGCTAGCGCGGAGGAGACGTGGGAGCGGCGTTATGGCGACTGCAAGGGCAAGACGGTTCTGCTGCTGGCGCTGCTGAGCGAACTCGGCATTTCCGCCGAGCCGGTGCTCGTCTCCAATTCGGGGCTGGACGACGGGGCCAATGAGCGACTTCCCGGCCCGGGTCTGTTCGATCACGTCCTAGTCAGGGCGAATATCGGGGGCGAGACCTACTGGCTCGATGGGACTCTGCCCGAAGTCGTTCCGCCATCGACCCGCCCCCTGCTGCCATACCGTTTCGTTCTGCCACTCACAAAATCGGGTGCAGACCTTGCGAAGCTGGCTTTCGAGCCGTTCGCCCTGCCCCAGGAAATGGGCCTGTACGAGATCGATGCGCGCGAAGGTTTCGACAAGCCCGCACGGCTGGTCACGACATTCGTGCAGCGCGGCATCGCCGGACTGGCGGACTATGTCCGCCATTCCGCGATGTCGCCCTCACAATTGCTTGACACCTACCGCACCGCGCTCGCGGGGAGCGAGAGTTGGGATAGTGTTTCGACCGTCACTTATCGATATGACGAGGATACGCAGGCCAGCGTCCTCAGCATCACGGGCACGGGTCCGGTCGACTGGAGCGAAGGGAGTGACGGCGATTACAGCCTCGTTCTTCCCGGAGGCGGGTTCAGCCCACCCGCCCGCAGGCAGCGATCGGACGATCAGGATAGCAGCGCACCATACTATTCGGAGCCCAGCTACAGCTGCCACGCAACGACGCTCAGGTTCCCGGAAGGAACCGATCTCGAGAATTGGGGCTTCAACACCACCTTCGATACGGTGATGTATGGCCGGGTGTATTACCGGATGATGGAACGCCGCGGCGATCGCACTTTGAGAATGGTGCGCGGATCGCGGACAGAGCGGCCGGAGATTTCGCCAGAAAATGCAGCGCGCGACAACCGCCGGCTGGAAAAGTTCGACAATTCCAAAGCGCAGGCCTTTTACGATCCGGACCAGGTGATGAAGCCTTATGGTGATCTTCGGCCGGTGCCTGCTGTCGGAGAGATCGATTGGACGGGCAGGAATGTGCCCTGCCTGCCTGCGGACATGATGGAATGAGAGAAAGGGCCGGTGCTTCAGCCACAGGCAAGGCGCGTCTTGGCAATCAGGCCCCGATGATCTTACGCGGTTTCATTCTGAGTTTACTGGCTCTCTCAATCACAACTACCGCGCCATTGAGCGCGCAATCTTCATCGCAGGCTGTTGCTCAGGAAGGCGCTGATAGCTGGGACCCCGCCATGTGGGATCTCGCGGATAGCGAATTTGCGCCCGAGGCGGCGTGGCGGTTCGGGCGGCTCGACAACGGGCTGCGCTATATCATCCGGCGCAACGACCGGCCCGAGAACACCGCGCTGGTTCGCATGGAGATCGCCGCCGGATCGCTTGACGAGCGCGATGACGAGCGCGGCTTTGCGCATTTCGTCGAGCACATGGCCTTCAATGGGTCGACCAACGTACCCGAAGGCGAGATGGTCAGATTGCTCGAACGGCTGGGCCTCGCCTTCGGGGCGGACACCAACGCATCGACCGGGATGGAGCGCACGCAATACAAGCTCGACCTGCCGCGTGCGGATGCGGATTTGCTCGACACGGCCCTGATGCTGATGCGCGAGACGGCGGGCGAGTTGACCTTCGACGAAGAGGCCGTGGCGCGCGAGCGTGGCGTGGTGCTGGCGGAACGGCGCACGCGCAACACCTATTCGCTGCGCAACACGATGGAATCGCTCGAATTTTTCTTCCCCGAAGCGCGCGCCGCCCAGCGGATGCCGATCGGGACGGAAGAGACTCTCGCGGCTGCGGATGGCGCGGGACTGCGCGCCTTTTGGGAGCGGGAATATGTGCCCGCCGACACGGTGCTGGTCGTCGTCGGCGATTTCGATCCGGCACTCGTCGAGGCGGCGATCGCCAAGCACTTCGCCGACTGGCAGGCGCGTCCCTCCCCCGACCAGCCCGATGCCGGCCCGGTCGAAATCGACGATGGCGGGCGCGGAGCGGTCTATCTCGACCCTGCGCTGACCGAGACGATCACCATCGCCAGCCACGGCGCTTGGTCGGACCGGCCCGATACCGCCGCGGAGCGGCGCGACACTTTGCTGCGGGTGGTCGGCGGACGCATTCTGGGACGGCGTCTCCAGCGCCTCCAGCGCAGCGAGGACCCTCCGTTCCGCGGCGTCTCCACCGGCACATCGGACTTCTTTGAGGCCGCGCGCAGCACGCAGATCGTGGCGGCGAGCGAGGAGGGTCAGTGGCCTCGCGCCATCGCGACCGTGATCGAGGAATACAGGAGGATGCTCGAATACGGCCCGACGCCGGGCGAGGTCGCGGAACAGACTGCCAATCTGCGCACCGCTTTCGAAAACGCGCGCGCCAATGCGGGCACGCGCAGCAATGCGACCTTCGCCGGAGAGGCGTTCCGCATCGCGCGCGGCGAGAGCGTTCCGACCGGCCCGATGGAAGATTTCATGCTCTACGAACGCTATGAAGCCGAGATCACGCCGCAAAACGTTCTCGCCGCGATGCGCGCCGATGCGATCGCGCTCGATGATCCGCTGATCCGCTTTTCGGGAAAGACCGCGCCCGATGGCGGCGTCGCCGCGGTCCGCGACGTGGTGATGGCTGCGCTACGCGAACCCGTCGCGCCGCCCGAAGACGGCGATGTCGCCGAATTCGCCTATACCGATTTCGGCGAACCGGGGGCACTCGTGGCGGACGAGCGCATTCCCGATCTCGGCATCCGCACCCTGCGGTTCGCCAACGGTGTGATGCTCAATCTCAAACCCACCGACCTGTCGGACGATCGCGTGATGGTGCGCCTGACGCTCGATGGCGGCAAATTGCTGGAAAGCCGCGCCGAACCGCTGGCAGTGGAACTGACGCCGCTGCTGTCGGGCGGTGGCCTCGGGCGCCACAGCCGCGACGAATTGCAGTCGATCCTCGCCGGGCGCTCTGTCGGCGCGTCCTTCGGCGCGGGCGACGAGGTGTTCGTCAGCAGCGCGACCACCACGCCGCGCGACCTCGAACTGCAATTGCAGCTGATGGCCGCCTACCTCTCCGATCCGGGCTATCGCGCCGAGGGCCTGGGCCCCTGGCAGCGCTCGCTCGGCGATTTCTTCGCGCGGCTTGGCAAGACGCCGCAATCGGCGCTGTCCGAGGGGCTCGGCCCGATCCTGTCGGACGAGGACCCGCGCTTCACCCGCCAGCCGATCGAGGCCTATCGCGCACTCGATTACGACAAACTGCGCGCCGCGATCGGCGATCGCCTCGAAAACGGCGCGCTTGAAATCGCGCTGGTCGGCGACTTCGACGAGGACGAGGCGATCCGGCTGGTGGCGCAGACCTTCGGCGCCCTCCCGCCCCGCGAGACGCAGTTCCGCGCCTATGACGGCGGAGAGCGGGAGCGCAGCTTCACCGACCGGCGCGAGATCTTCACGCTCACCCATGGTGGGGAGGCCGACCAGGCGCTGATCCGGTTCTACTGGCCGACCACGGATCAGGACGATTGGGATGTCTCGAGCGGTCTCACCCTGCTCGCCCGTGTGGTCGATATCGCGCTCACCGACACGCTGCGCGAGGAACTGGGGCAAACCTATTCGGCCCTTTCGAGCAGCAGCCAGTCCGACACCTATACCGATTACGGCACTTTCGCGATCGGGGCCGAGATCGATCTCAGCCAGCTCGCCGCCGCGCGCGAGGCCATGGTGGCGGCGATCGAGCGGATCATCGCGGACGGACCGGACGAGGACATGGTCGAACGCGCGCGGCGGCCCCTGCTCGAAAATCTCGCCAATCGCTTCAAGACGAATGGCGGCTGGATGGCCTTTACCGCCCGCGCGCAGAGCGAGGCGGACGAGCGCGAGCGGATGCTGATGGCGCCGGAGCGGCAGCAGGCGATCACCGCCGCCGACCTCAAGACGCTCGCGGCGCGTTTCCTCGATCCCGAAAAGGCAGTCGTCATCGAGGTCGTTCCCGCAGCGCCATCCTCCTGACGGCTTGCCCTTCACCGCTCGGAACGGCATAGGCGCGCTCGATCCCGACCATACGGCCAGACCCCACGAAAGGCAGGTCCCTCCGATGAAAGTCCGCATTCTCGTCAGTCTGAAACCCGGCGTGCTCGACCCGCAGGGCCGCGCCGTCCACCACGCATTGGAGGGCATGGGCTTCGAAGGTGTCGATGATGTGCGCATTGGGCGCACGGTCGAACTCGACGTCGCCGATTCGACCAGCGACGAAGCGCTCGAAAAGATGTGCGAACAGCTGCTCGCCAACACCGTGATCGAGAATTACCGCATCGAAAGGCTCGGCTGATGGTGAAGGCATCGGGTTGGCGCGCGGCGGTCGTCACCTTTCCCGGCTCGAATTGCGATCGCGACATGGCCGTCGCGCTCGAACGCGCGAGCGGAACCCCGGCCCTGCGCGTCTGGCATGGCGATAGCGACCTGCCCGAACGGCTTGATTTCATCGCGCTGCCCGGCGGCTTTTCCTATGGCGATTATCTGCGCAGCGGCGCGATGGCGGCGAACAGCCCGATCATGCGCGCGGTCAAGCGCGAGGCGGAGCGCGGCGTGCCGGTTTTGGGCGTGTGCAACGGTTTCCAGGTCATCGCGGAAGCGGGCCTGTTGCCGGGCGCGCTGATGCGCAATGCCGGGCAGACCTTCATCTGCCGCGATGCGGAGCTGACGGTAGAGAACACGCAGTCCCTGTTCACGCGGGGCTATGACGAGGGCGCGTCTATCCGCATCCCGGTCGCGCATCACGACGGCAATTACTTCGCCGACGCGGAGACGCTGGACCGGCTTGAAGACGAAGGTCGCGTCGCCTTCCGCTATCGCGAAAACTACAACGGATCGCAGCGCGCGATCGCGGGTATCCTGAACGAGCGCGGCAATGTGCTCGGCATGATGCCCCACCCCGAACGCGCGGTCGATCCGGCGCATGGCGGAACGGATGGACTGATCCTGTTCGAAAGCGCGATCGCGGCGCTCGCCGAGGCCTGATTTCAAACGGGTGGGCTGCCCGGCGCCGATCAGGCGGTGCGGATGGTTTCGGAGCGCTTGAAGACGGCCCGGACCTCTTCGACCGGCATCGGCCTGCCGAAGTGGTAGCCCTGAATCTTGTCGCACCCCATATCGCGGATCATTATCGCCTCTTCGGCAGTCTCGACGCCTTCGGCCGTCGTGGTCATGCCCAGGCTGCCCGCCATCGCCACGACCGCGTTGATGATCGCCAGGCTCTCGGCGCTGTTCTGCGAGGCGCCCTGGACGAAGGAGCGATCGATCTTGATCGTGGAGAATTTGAGCTTGCGCAGATAGCCGAGCGAAGAATAGCCGGTGCCGAAATCGTCGAGTGCCACCGAACAGCCCAGCGCCATGACCTGCTCCAGCGCACGGCGGGCGACATCGGCATCGCGCAGGAAGATGCTTTCGGTCACCTCGATCTCGAGCCGGCTCGGCGTCAGTCCACTGCGCGAGAGCGCCTGGACGACCGTGGTGGCGAAATCGGGTTCGAGCAATTGCTCGGGAGAGACGTTGACGTTGATCTTGACGTATTCCGGCCAGGTCGCAGCCTCGTTGCAGGCCTCTTGCATGACCCACTGACCGATCGGCACGATCAGCCGCGTATCTTCCGCGAGCGGGATGAACTTTGCCGGGCTGACCACTCCGTGATCGGGATTCTTCCAGCGGACGAGCGCTTCGAAGCTGACGAGATTCTCGCTGCGAGCGTTCACGACGGGCTGGAAATTGAGGAACAGCTCGTTGTTCGCCAGCGCCGAGCGCAGCGACAGTTCGAGCTGGCGACGTTCCTCGGCGGTGGCATGTAGCGACGGTTCGTATTCGTGAAAATGCCCGCCGCCTTCGTCCTTCACTCGGTAAAGCGAAAGGTCCGCATTGCGCATCAGCTCTTCCACCGTACGCCCGTCGCGCGGCCCGAACGCGGCCCCGATGCTGGCGCCGACATAGAGGACGTGGTGATCGATCTGATACGGTTGGGACAGATGCTGGATAATCGACTGCGCGACTTTCGTCACGTAATTGCGATCGCCCGCATCGCGGATCACGACGGCGAATTCGTCACCCCCGAGGCGGCCGCACATCTCGTTCTCGGTCATCAGCGAATTCAGGCGCTTGGCGACCTCGGACAGCATTCGGTCACCGACCAGATGGCCGAGCGAATCGTTGACCGCCTTGAACCGGTCGAGATCGATCATCAGGAAGGCGCAACGGGTCCGCCATTTCTCCGAATAGCGCAGCGCCGCGCCCAGGCTTTCGGTGAGCATCAGCCGGTTGGGGAGCGAGGTCAGCGTGTCGTAGCGCGCGAGATAGGCGATCTTGGCTGACGATTCCTGTTGTTCGGTGACGTCCGAGCCGACGCCGCGGAACCCTGCATAGCTTCCATCGGGCGCAGTGATCGCCGTGCCGGACAATTCCCACCAGCGACGCTTGCCGCCGATCGAGACCTCGACCACCAGATCGGAAAAGCTTTCGCGGCGCTTCAGCTTGTCGGCAAAAACGTGGAGGCTGGGCGGGAATTTCCCCGTTTCCCAGGCATCGCCGGCGATCAGCTGAATGAAGGAGGCGCCCTCGATCTCGTCGAGTTCGCGCGAAAGAGCGAAAGCGAGGCGCGGCGTCACAGAACGCAGGCGGCGTCCGGTATCAAGCTCGAACAGCCAGTCCGCGTCGGTATCCTCGTATTCGCGCAGGAGAAAGGACACGACCTGGCTCTTCTCGTCCATCCCGGTCTGAGCGACGCGCGCGGTCATGGATATCCGGGCGGTTTCGACGGCCGCACCTGCGCCGCACAACGCGGTCACGAACGCGAGCGCTGCCGGAACCACGGCCCCCGAAAGAGCGAAGGCGACGGTGGATACAAGGCCGATCGCGCTGCAAAACGCGATCGCGCCGAGCGGGGCGTTGAAGCGGCTTGCCGACGATGTCACGACCAGCAGGGCGGTGACGCCCCACACGATCATCGCGCCCGTTAGATTGCCCGTCAGCGCAGCGTAGGCGACGAGAGAACCCCAAACCGCGCCCTTTGCCAGCTGGTTGGCAGCGTGGCCCCAATATTCCCTTCTGGTGAACAAGCGCCTGCCCGCATCGGCCAGCTTGCGGTCGATCACCGCACCATGCGCGATCGTCGCCATCAGCAGCGCCGCCCATCCTCCCAGGATGGTCCACGAGACACTGGCATGAAGCTGGCTGAGGACGAGCACCAGCCCGAAAATATGCAGCAACACCCGGGCGAACACCCGCTCCGACAGGAGCGCATATTGCGAGCCCTGCACATTCGACCAATCACCATCGCCGGGCTGCGAAAGCCCGATCACAGCCGACAGGTCGAGCCGGTCGGGAAGCGCGTCTTGGTTGGTCGTATCGCTCACGGGCGCGGTGTATCCCCCGAAAGGTTATTTCGAGGTAAAGGATGCACTTCGCAATCGTTGCGTAGATCGAAAGCAAGCCTATGAAATAGCACAGGCCAAAGCCTATTCGACAGTCACGGATTTCGCCAGATTGCGCGGCTGATCCACGTCGGTCCCTTTGACGCAGGCGACGTGATAGGCGAGCAGCTGGACGGGCACGGCATAGACCAGCGGCGCGATGAGCGGGTGGACGCGCGGCATCTCGATCGTCGCCAAGCATCCCTCGCCCGCATCCTCCAGCCCCTGCGCGTCGGAGATCAGCACGACCTGTCCGCCCCGCGCGCGGACCTCCTCCATATTGGAGATCGTCTTTTCGAACAGCGGGCCGGACGGTGCGATCACGATCACGGGCACCTTTTCGTCGATCAGCGCGATGGGGCCGTGCTTCATCTCGCCCGAGGCATAGCCTTCCGCGTGGATGTAGCTGATTTCTTTCAGTTTCAGCGCCCCTTCGAGCGCGAGCGGGTAATCCGGGCCCCGCCCCAGATACAGGACGTCCCGCGCGGGCGCGATGAGATACGCCATCGCCGCGATATCCTCGTCGTGATCGAGCGCAGCATTGAGACAGGCGGGCGCTTCGAGGAGATGCGCGACCACCTCTTCCTCTTCGGCGCGGTTCATCCGCCCCTTCTTCACCGCCATATGCGCCGCCAGGGCCGCCAGTACGGCCAGCTGGCAGGTGAAGGCCTTGGTGGAAGCGACGCCGATCTCCGGCCCGGCATGGGTCGGCAGCAGCAGATCGGCCTCGCGCGCCATCGAGCTGGTCGGCACATTGACGACGACGGCAATGGTCTGCCCGTTCGCCTTGCAATGGCGCAGCGCCGCCAGCGTGTCGGCGGTCTCGCCGCTCTGGCTGATGAACAGGGCCAGCCCGCCATCTTCCAGCACCGGCTCGCGATAGCGGAATTCGGACGCCACATCGATATCGACGGGGACGCGCGCGAAATGTTCGAACCAGTATTTGGCGACCAGCCCGGCGTAGAACGACGTTCCGCAGGCGACGATCGTCACGCGGCGAATGCTCGAAAGATCGAAATCGAACTGGGGTAGCGCGACCGAGTTGTCGGCGCGATGGATGTAGGAGGAGAGCGTCTGCGCCACGACCGTGGGCTGTTCGAATATCTCCTTCTGCATGAAGTGGCGGTAATTGCCCTTCTCCGTCGCCGCCGCGGATGCGCCGGAGGTGGTTATTTCGCGTTCCGCCGGATTGTTCTCGTGATCGTAGACCTGCGCGCCTTCGCGGCGGATCTCGACCCAGTCGCCTTCCTCGAGATAGGCAATCCGCTGCGTCAGCGGGGCGAGAGCCAGCGCATCTGAGCCGAGAAAGATCTCGTCCTCGCCATAGCCGACCACCAAAGGTGAGCCGAGCCGCGCGCCGATCAGCATGTCGGGATGGGCGCGAAAGGCGATCGCCAGCGCGAAGGCTCCGCGCAGGCGCGGCAGTACGGTCTTGACCGCATCCTGCGGGCTCGCCCCGTTCTCGACCTCGCGCGAGAGCAGATGCGCGACCACTTCGGTGTCGGTGTCGCTCTCCAGCACGCGGCCCTCACCGCGCAATTCGGCGCGCAAGTCCTTGTAGTTCTCGATGATGCCGTTGTGGACCACCGCGAGATGCTCGGTCGCGTGCGGGTGGGCGTTCTTCTCGTTCGGGGCGCCGTGAGTCGCCCAGCGGGTATGCGCGATCCCGATCTCGCCGGGCGCGGGATGGCGGTTCAGTTCCTCGACCAGATTGGCGAGCTTGCCCTCGGCACGGCGGCGCACGAGATCGCCGTCATGGATGGTGCAGACGCCCGCGCTGTCATAGCCGCGATACTCCATCCGCCTGAGGCCGTCGACGAGCCGATCGGCAACCGGGCTGCCGCTGACGATACCGATGATTCCGCACATGGTAGAAAAGGTCCTAGATTCACACTGTTCGAGATATGCGCCGCTCTAGCGCGAAATCCCGAACTATCAATGATACGGATCGCTCAACTCGGTCCGGTGAGGCCGGACGGTTGTTTGGCAGGCGATCTTGCAGGCGTGCGCGACCAGAGCAGCAGGCCCGCCCCGATGATGATCCCTGCGCCGACGAAAGTCGCAAGATCGGGCACGTCGCCGAACATGAGATAGCCGAGCGTCGTCGCCACCAGCATCTGGACATAGGTGACGGGCGCGATCGTGGCCGCGCCCGCGCGCATCGTGCCGAGATAGGCAAGCCAGTGCGCGCTGCTGGCGGTGAGCGCGACGAGGGCACAGCGCGCGACGACGCTCCAGTCGGGCACACCGACCACGAGGCTCGGCAGGCCGCTGAGATGACCCAGGCCCGCCGCGAGGATCAAAAACGGCGTCGCCCACATGGCGATGAAAGCCTGCATCGAGAGCGAACTGCCCTGCCCCGCGCTCGCCCTGTTCATGATGACCATCAGCGCGAAGAACAGGGCGGAGGCGAGCGGGAGCAGGGCCACCAGCCCCAGAGCGACAAGGTTTGGGCGCAGGATCAGCGCCACGCCGCACAAGGCTATCGCGGAGACCAGCCAGACCAGCGGCCGCACCTTTTCGCCCAGCAGCGGCCCGCTCAATATCGCGACGAACACGGGCGAGACGAAAGCCAGCGCCATCGCGGTCGCGAGCGGCATGGCGAAGATCGCCGAAAAGAAGCACAGGGTGGCCCCGGCAAGGCACGCCCCGCGCCCGACCTGAAGCCAGTGATTGCGCGGACGAAACCCGCCGCGCCCTTCCCTGAGATACAGCAGTGTTGCCAGCCCCAGCGCCCCGATCGTGAAGCGCAGCGCCGCCACGGCGAGCGGCGACCATTCGCCCGCCATCGTCTTGACGATCGCATCTCCGACCGAAAGCGAGGCGAACCCCGAGGCGGCGAGCAGCAATCCGCTCCTGTCGTCCTGCTGCATGGCGGTTGCGCTGTCCCCTGGCATTCGAAAGCCCGCCCCTTAGCGAGCGCGCCGGGCTTTGGCGACAGCGCGTGCGCAGGGCGCGCGAGCCGGAAGACCCTTTAGGGAAAAAATAAGCTTTCCAACCTATTCACCATTCCTCGGAAGAGAATGTCGGGCATCGCGCCCTAAATTTACCTAGCGAAACAGTCGCGCCTGGGGGTTATCGGGAATGAGTGCATTCGGACGAAAGAACGGACCGGGCGGCATGTCCCCCGGCGCGCGTCCGCAATTCGGAGTTGCCAAGCCGATGCGCGGCGGCGGCCCGCCGACACCACCCCGGCCCGAACCCGAAAGCGATGGCGGCGACCAGTTCCCGCCGCTTCCGCACGACGCTATGGACGCGCAACCGGGAACCGGCGCGCCGCAGAAATCGGAGGCGATGGCGCGCCTCGAAGATCGCATGAACGCGGTCCACGACACCAATTCGCAAGTCGGCGGCTTCGAGGCGAGCGTCCACAAGATCAAGGAACAGGTGCTCCCCCGCCTGCTCGAACGCGTCGATCCCGAAGCCGCGGCCACGCTGACCAAGGACGAGCTGTCGGAAGAATTCCGCCCGATCATCCTCGAAGTGCTGGCCGAACTGAAGGTCACGCTCAACCGGCGCGAACAGTTCGCGCTCGAAAAGGTGCTGGTCGACGAATTGCTGGGCTTCGGCCCGCTGGAGGAATTGCTCGCCGATCCCGACGTGTCCGACATCATGGTCAACGGGCCGCAGCAGACCTACATCGAAAAGAAGGGGAAGCTCGTGCTCGCCCCGATCCAGTTCCGCGACGAACAGCATCTGTTCCAGATCGCGCAGCGGATCGTGAACCAGGTCGGCCGCCGCGTCGACCAGACCACCCCGCTTGCCGACGCCCGCCTCAAGGATGGGTCCCGCGTCAACGTAATCGTCCCGCCACTCTCGCTGCGCGGCACGGCGATCTCGATTCGTAAATTCTCCGAAAAGCCGATCACGATCGACATGCTCCAGGGCTTCGGCTCGATGAGCGAGAAGATGGCCACCGCGCTCAAGATCGCGGGCGCCTGCCGGATGAACGTCGTCATTTCGGGCGGTACCGGCTCGGGCAAGACGACCATGCTCAACGCCCTGTCGAAGATGATCGACCCGGGCGAGCGAGTGCTGACGATCGAAGACGCCGCCGAACTCCGCTTGCAGCAGCCGCACTGGCTCCCGCTCGAAACCCGCCCGCCCAACCTCGAAGGCCAGGGCGCGATCACCATCGGCGATCTCGTCAAGAACGCCCTGCGCATGCGGCCCGACCGCATCATCCTGGGCGAAATTCGCGGGTCGGAATGTTTCGACCTGCTCGCCGCGATGAACACCGGCCATGACGGGTCGATGTGTACGCTCCACGCCAACTCCCCGCGCGAATGCCTCGGCCGTATGGAGAACATGATCCTGATGGGCGACATCAAGATCCCCAAGGAAGCCATCAGCCGCCAGATCGCGGAAAGCGTCGACCTGATCGTTCAGGTCAAGCGCCTGCGCGACGGTTCGCGCCGGACGACCAACATCACCGAAGTCATCGGAATGGAGGGCGACGTCATCGTCACCCAGGAATTGTTCAAGTTCGAATATCTCGACGAAGGCGACGACGGCAAGATCGTGGGCGAATACCGCTCGAGCGGTTTGAGGCCCTATACGCTGGAAAAGGCGCGCCAGTTCGGCTTCGACCAGGCCTATCTCGAAGCCTGCCTCTAACCGCGGCCTATCCTGCGATAACCACCGGCAGCGCCAGCGCCAGCATCCCGCCGCCGAGCACGGCGAGCGTCACGAACAGCCCGGTCCAGGGCACCCAGCCGACCCGGTCGATATCCCGGCGCCGCGAGCGGCGGCGATCCATGCGCATCGCGGCCACCGCCAGCAGGATGAGCGCCCCGCCGCTCAAGGCCAGCAATTCAGCGTCATTGGCGAAAAGCAGGAAATCGGGTTCGCGCATCGCGAGGCCATATGGTTCAGCCGTCCGAAACGGCAAGGCCGCTATCGACGGCAACAAGCGAGCCCGCCCTAGCCGCTAGTCGAAACTACGAACCGGACGGTTCGGAACCCGGAACATCGAAGGTGAGTTATCTCGAAATGCGCAAGATCATTATCGCCGTCGGCCTCGCGGCCATGACTCTCTCGACCGCTGCCTGCAACACGGTGCGCGGGATCGGTCAGGATCTACAGTCGGTCGCCAACGACGTCGACGAGGCGACCTGACGCGGCGCGCGGCTCGATCGCTTGGCGCTTTACTGCCAGCGACCGGCCTGACGCGCGCGGCGCTCCCTGATCGCCAGCCACAGGACCAGGCCCAAGGGGCCCGCCATGAAGGTCGCGAGCAGGATCGGGGCCTGGAGCAGGCGCGAGAACCCCTTCGCATCGGCGTCGCGCGCGATCCACAGCCCGACGAAGAGATCGAAGGCAAGATAATGGACCCACCCCACGACGGCACCGCCTTGGCTGGCGAAGATCGCCTGCACACCTGAGATGGTGGTGAAGTTCGCGCCGCCACCGCCGCCCACCGGATCGACCGAACCGCTCAGAATGAGGCCGAGCAGGACCGCATAGGCGAGGCACAGCAGTCCGACACCGGCGAACAACACGCCCGACAGCAAAGCGGGCCAGCGCGGCGCGAGGATCAGCGCCGCCCACCAGATCATCGCCCAGACATTCCCAATTCCGAACAGCGTTTCCCAGGCCATCGTCCGCTCCTATTCCGTTTCGGCCACCGGCAGCGGCAGGCTGCGCGCGGCGCGTTCGATGCCCGAATTCATATGCACGAAACGCCCGCGCGCGGGTTTCAGCGCCAGGGACACGCAGGCGCGCGCGACCGTCTCCGCCTCGATAGCGCGGTATTGCGCGTATTTGCCGTGCAGCAACAGGTTGAAAAGCGGGCTCGCCGCGATCGCGAGCCGTTCCGTTGGGCGCCGATCGTTACCGCGCTCGCCCCGCAACAGGCCGGGCCGCAGGATGTCGAGACGGTGAAAGCCTACCCGGCCCAGCTCCTTTTCCACCTCGCCCTTGACCCGCAGATAGAACTGCTTGGCATGGGCATCCGCGCCGACCGAGCTGACCACCACCATGCGCTCGCAGCCGTGCTCCCTGGCGTGGCGCGCCGTATCGAGGACCAGATCGTAATCGACTGCGCGAAACGCCGCCTCGTCCTCGCCCGCCTGCTTCCAGGTCGTGCCGAGCGCGCAGATTAGCGCGCGCGGGCGCAGTGCCTCGAAGATCTGCGACCAATTAGCGGGCTCGGCCACGAACATCTCCATGGTCGCGCCGGGGGGCAGCGGCATCTCGCGCCGCGCGATCGCGGCCAGGCGCAGGTCGCGCCGCCCCACACAATCTTCGATCACATGCCGTCCGACGAGGCCCGTCGCGCCGACGAGTGCCAGCCGCATCGGATCAGACATTGCTCAGCCCCTCGGGCACGCGGCCGTGGATGCGCGCATATTGGTCGATGGCGAAGCGATCGGTCATGCCCGCGATGAAGTCCGCAATATGGCGGCTGCGCGCGGGCTCGCTTGCGGGCAATCCTGCCCGCCAGGCATCGGGCAGGGTCCGCGCGTCCTCGCTATAAGCCACGAACAGCGCCGCGATCACCTCGCGCGCGCGTTCGGCGGTCTGCTTCTGGTCGGGATGATAATAGAGCCGCTCGTACATGAACGCCTTCAGGCGCCGCTCCTGCGCCGCCATGGAGGGCGAAAACCCGGCAAGCGGACCGTCTGCGGCGCGCACCTCGTCCACGCTGGCCACATCGCGCAGGCCATCGGCGCTGTGGGCGAGCACATCGTTGACCATCATACCGATCTGGCCGCGCACCAGCTCGCGCAATTTGCGTTCGTGTTCGGCATGGGGGAACCGCTTCTCGACCTCCGCCCACTGGTCGGCGACGAAATCGAGCGTGAGCAGATCGTCGAGCTGGAGGAATCCTGCGCGCAGGCCATCGTCGATATCGTGATTGTCGTAGGCGATATCGTCCGCGACATTGGCGATCTGTGCCTCGGCGGAAGGCCAGGTCGCAAGGTCGAGCGGGAATTTCGCGTCTATCTCGCTCAGCGCCCAGTTCGGCGCGGCGACCGGGCCGTTATGCTTGGCGAGGCCTTCCAAGGTCTCGAACGTAAGATTTAGCCCGTCATACGCGGGATAGGGACATTCGAGCCGCGCCAGCGTGCGCAGCGAGTGGGCGTTGTGATCGTATCCACCCGCCTCGACCATCGCGGCGGACAAAGCGTTCTCGCCCGCATGGCCAAAGGGCGGATGCCCGATATCGTGCGCAAGGCAGAGCGCTTCGGTCAGATCCTCGTCGAGGCGTAGGGCGCGCGCCAGCACGCGGCCGATCTGCGCGACTTCGAGGCTGTGGGTGAGACGGGTGCGGTAATGATCGCCGTCGGGCGCGACGAAGACCTGGGTTTTCGAGCGCAGGCGGCGGAAGGCGATCGAATGGACGATCCGGTCCCGATCACGCTGGAATTCGCTGCGCGGCCCCCGGATTTCGCCGCGCGTGATATCGCTGGCAATCGGAAATTCCCGCCCGCGCGATTGCGCCGGGTCCGAGGCATAGGCTGCGCGATCCATCGAGCGGAGCGGTTAGGTCACGCGCGCATGAGCGGCAACGTGAACAGATTGGCAACCTGGTGGGAAACTCCGCCAAAAGCACTCCACGAACGAAAAGGGCCGCGCGTCACGAAAGACGCGCGGCCCCATCAGGATCAGACAATCAGCGGATGCCGATCGTGTCGGGATTGCCGTCCGGATCGCCGTTGACCGTCCCGCCCGAGCGCACCGGGCCGAGCAGCAGCAGGCCCGCAAGGTGCGGCGCGGCCATCGAGGTGCCCGACAGAGTGGCGTAGCCGCCGCCCTTGTAGGTCGAGTAGATCGACGAGCCCGGCTCCGCATAATCGACCGGCGGATTGCCGAAGTTCGAGAAGCTGGACCAATTGTCGCCCTGCGCGAAGCTCGACACGGTGAACACGTTCGGTCCGTTGGCGCGTGCGGGCGAGTGGTTGTCCGCATCGTCGCTCTCATTGCCCGCAGCGAGGATGAACTTCACCCCGCCGGCCGCGGCGTTGATAACCGCATTGTCGAGCACGGTCGAAACGCCGCCGCCAAGGCTCATATTGGCGACGTCGCCCGCGCGCCCGACCTGTGCGACATAGTCCACGCCCGCGATGACACCGCTGTTCGAGCCCGAACCGCTCCGCGTCAGCACCTTGACCGCGACGATCTCCGCACCCGCCGCCACGCCGACGACGCCGATATTGTTGTTGGCGATCGCCGCGATCGTGCCCGCGACGTGAGTGCCGTGGCCATTGCCGTCGTCGGCGTTCTTCTCGCGCGTGAAGCTGCGCGACATGCCGGTGTTGACGTTGAGATCGGGGTGATCGAGATCGACCCCGCTATCGATCACGAAGGCGCGGCCCGTGGCGCCCGTCTGTCCGCCACCGACGCGGGCGATGCCCCAAGGCGTGGTTTCGGAAGCGCTGCCGGTGCTGCCGCCCTTATTGGGCTTGCCCTGCGCGGTCTTCACCACCTGGTCCTGCTCGCAATAGGCGATGCGGGGGTTCGACGCCTGCATCTGCGCCGCGCCGCGCGCCGACATATTGGCAGCGAAGCCGCGAATGGCCTTGGTGTAGACGTGATTGACATTGCCGCCCGCATTGGCGGCGGCGGCGTTCGCCTGGGCTTTTTCCTGCCCGCGACCGACCGTGCCTTCCTTGAACACGCAGATATAGCTGTTTTCGATTTTTTCCGCCGAAGCAGGAGTCGCAACTCCCACGCAGGCAAGTGCAATTACGCTCGCAAATGCGAGGCGACCCGAAACAATTGATTTCATCTGTAACGTCCCTTCCCGACTAACAGACGGGCAGCATGACGCGATATCGGCAGAGCGCAACCCTGCGACGAACGGTTCGTCGCAAATTTTACGCAGTTTTTCGATTAGTCTACTTAATTCCCGTCAACCATTGGCGAGAATCCAGTCCGCAGCCGCCTGGCAATGCGTGTCGGTGGTGTCGAAGACCGGCAAGACGTTGGCATCGGTGTCGACGACGAGACCGAGCTCCGTGCAGGCGAGGATCACTCCGCCCGCCCCGCGCTGTTCCTTGCGGGTGATGATGGTCTTTAGCGCGCGTTCGGCATCGCGGCTGACCTTGCCCAACATCAATTCCTTGTAGATGATCGAATCCACCATTTCGACATCGTCTTCGTCCGGCGGAAGCAGGTCGATCCCGTGCGAGATGATCCGCTGGCGATAGAAGCTTTCGGTCATGACCGGCCGCGTGCCGAGCAGCAGCACCTCGCCGATATCGTGGCCTTCCAGCGCCTGGCCGACCGTATCGGCGATGTGGATGATTTCGATCCCGATCGCTTCGGCCACCCGGTCGTACACGCGGTGCATCGAATTGGCCGCGATGATGATCGCGCCCGCGCCTGCATCTTCCAGCCTGCGCGCGCTGTCGATCAGCATCCGCGCCGCTTCGTCCCAGCTTTCCTCTTCGCGCAAGGCGTAGAGCGGCGCGTATTCGAGGCTTTCGATCAGCAGGGGTGCGCTGTGCGTAGGCGTCTTCGCCTTCTGCACCAGCCGATTGATCCGTTCGTAATAGGCGCGGGTCGAGACCCAGCTCATCCCCCCTATGAGGCCCAGCTTACGCAATGCACCGTCCTTCCTGTGGCGCCCGCGGTAAACCTCCGCGGGATCGTTCGTTTCGGGCACAACGATTCGCGGCGCGGGGGGTTCCGCTGCAATGCGGCAGACGTGTGTCTCGGGAAGGAAGTGGGAGACTAGTCAGCGATCCCCGTCGCGCACAAAGCAGCAGAGGATGAGGTGACGCCGACCACCTCGGCATCCCCGACCCGCGCGACGCGGGAGAGATAATCGTTGACCGTTACGGGATCGCGCTCGTCGGCCCGCGTCTTGAGACGTTCGAGCTTCTTCAACTGCTCGATCGTCAGGCGATCGACCATCCGCCCGGCCATGCAATCCGATACGCGGTCGTTCAAACCCGCTTCGCTCAAGGCGCTGCGCACCCGGCTTTCGGCGATGGCCTGCACGCAGCCAACAAGCGCGAGCGAACCGATCAGAGGAATGAGAAATCGGCGCATTGGGCAATCCTTTTCCGGCGGGTCGCAAGGCAGCGACGAAATGCGCCGCCTCCTCACGACTCGCGAATTGCCGATGGTTTCCCACAGCAAGACGATTTTGATGGGTGGGCGCGGGTCGGAGCCGCTACAACGTGATGCCGAGCGAGCAGCCCGCCGCCGCCCGCACCGTCACTTCGATCGCCTGCGGATCGTCGACCCGCCGCATCCGCTCCATCACGTCGCCGGGCGCGAGCGGGATACCGGGTTCGCCTTCCAGCGGGGCGAGCCGTTCGAGGCTGCGCAATTGCGCAATCGTCAGCTGGTCGGTCATCCGTTCGGCCATGCATTTGGCGAGGCGAGGCGGGACGCCCTGTTCGGTCAACGCGGTGCGGACACGGGTCTCCGTCACGCGCTCTACCCCGCCGAAATAGAGCCAGGCGGCGGTCCCGGCGAGCGCCAGGACGATTATCAGGATCAGGGCCTTTCGCATCGCTCGATCGCCTCCCCGCTCAATCGAGCGCCTTGACGATTTCCTCGACCATCTTCTTCGCGTCCGCCAGCAGCATCATGGTCTGGTCCATGTAGAACACGTCGTTGTCGACGCCCGCATAGCCGACCCCGCCCATCGACCGCTTGATGAAGAAAACCTGCTTGGCCTTGTCCACGTCGAACACGGGCATGCCGTATATGGGCGAGCTCTTGTCGGTCTTGGCCGCAGGGTTCACCACGTCATTCGCGCCGATGATGAAGGCGACATCGGCCTGCGCGAATTCGCTGTTGATGTCCTCCAGTTCGAACACCTTGTCGTAGGACACGTTCGCTTCGGCCAGCAGCACGTTCATGTGCCCCGGCATGCGCCCGGCGACGGGGTGGATGGCGAACTTCACCTCCACGCCCTTTTCTTCGAGAATGTCGGTCATCTCGCGAAGCGCGTGCTGCGCCTGCGCGACCGCCATGCCGTAACCGGGGATGACGATGACCTTCTCCGCCTGTTCGAGCATGAAGGCCGCATCGTCGGCGCTGCCCTGCTTGTAGGGGCGCTGTTCGCGCGCCTCGCCGCCTGCGCCACCGCCCGCATCCGCGCCGAAACCGCCTGCGATCACGCTGAGGAAGCTGCGGTTCATCGCGCGGCACATGATGTAGCTGAGGATCGCGCCCGAAGAGCCCACCAGCGCGCCGGTGATGATCATCGCCGAATTGCCGAGCGTGAAGCCCATCGCCGCCGCCGCCCAGCCCGAATAGCTGTTCAGCATCGACACCACGACCGGCATGTCCGCGCCGCCGATGGGGATGATGAGGAGGAAGCCGATCGCGAAAGCCGCGACGGTCAGCGCGACGATAAAGGGCAGGTTCGCCTCCGCCCCCGGCGTATGCGCGAAGAAAGCCGTCAGAACGAGAATAGCCGCGAGCGTGCCGAGATTGATGATGTGCCGCGCAGGCAGGAGGATCGGCGATCCGCTCATCCGCCCGGAGAGCTTCAGGAAGGCGATGACCGAGCCCGAAAAGGTGATCGCCCCGATCGCGATGCCGAGGCCCATTTCGACCTTGCTGACAGGATCGATCGCCCCGCCCGGATCGAGCAGATCGAAGGCCCCGGGATTGAGATAGGCCGCCCAGCCGACCAGCACGGCGGCGAGACCGACCAGCGAGTGGAAGCCCGCCACCAGTTCGGGCATCGCCGTCATCGCGATGCGGCGGGCGATGGTGATGCCGATCAGCGCGCCGATGGAGATAGCGATGGCTATCTCGCCTAGAGATATCCAAGGGTTAAAGTCTGGCTCGCAAAAAGTAATAATCCCGGAAATTCGTTCCCCACAAGCGTTTACGTAGGCTCGCTCATAACCGGTAGATCCATGGACAATAAGGGTCGTCACGACGGCGATCAGCATCCCGACCATGCCGAAGCGATTGCCCGTCCGGCTCGTCGCGGGACTCGACAGGCCGCGCAGCGCGAGGATGAAGAACACGCCCGCCACCAGATACGCGAGCGCGACCCAAGGGCTTACGGTCTCTCCTGTGGCGGCATGGGCGGGCACGGCCAGAACCGCGAATGGCGCGGCAAGCAGAAGGCGAAGCATCACTTCTTCTCCTTCTTCTTGTACATCGCCAGCATTCGCGCCGTCACCGCAAAGCCGCCGAAGATGTTGACGCTCGCCAGCACGATGCCGAGCAGGCCCAGCCACTTCGCCCCCGGCACATCCGCCGCCGCCGCGGCGATCAGCGCGCCGACGATGATGACGCTGGAAATCGCATTGGTCACCGCCATCAGCGGCGTGTGCAACGCAGGCGTGACCGACCAGACCACGTAATAGCCGACGAAGCACGCCAGCACGAAGATCGACAGGATGGTGATGAAGTCCAAGTGAGCCCCCTCCCGAAGCAGGAGCCCTTTATTGCAAGCACCCGGAGACAAGTCGAGCGCGGAAAATCGGCTTTCCGTCAAACGAAAAGGGCCGCGAACGTCCTCTGACGCTCGCGGCCCCGAACCTTTCGACGCTTGGCCTTACATCGAAGGCGTCAGCACCCCGTCGATCACATGCACGATGCCGTTCGACTGGCGCACGTCGCCCTGCGTGACATGCGCGCTCGAACCGGCCTGGCCGTTGATCATGATCTGGTTGCCCATCATGCTGAGGCGAAGGGTCTGGCCCTGCACCGTGGTCAGCGTGGCGGTCCCGTTACCGGCGCGGATGCGCTGCATCAGGTCGGCGGCGGTCAGCGTGCCGGGCACCACGTGATAGGTCAGCACGCCGCGCAGCATGTCGCGGTTGGCGGGCTGCATCAGCGCGGTGCGCGTGGCCGCGGGCACCTTGTCGAAGGCCGCATTGGTCGGCGCGAACACCGTGAAAGGACCCGGCCCGCTCAGCGTGTCGACCAGACCGGCCGCCTTCACCGCAGCGACCAGCGTGGTGAGGTTCGATGCGGCGGACGCGTTCTGGACGATGGTCCGGTTCGGGTACATCGCCGCGCCGCCGACCATCACGCTGGTGCCAGCTGACATGCCGGCGGTATTGACGTCGGCATCCGCGCCGACAGCGGTCTGACACGCGGTGAGCGAAAGCGCAGCAGCCGAAATGGCCGCGAGTTTCAAAGTGGTTTTCATGATTGATTTCCGTTCCTATCCCCGTCCCGTTTGCAACGGACGGTAGGAGCGCAAGTTCCGAAACCCGCTCAGGAAGCCAGTTTGGGGTGCACCACCGCCCCATCGCGAGTCAGGCGGATCGCGTCGCCGATCTCTTGGTCCAGCACCGGGCGGCCCTGCTCCTTGTCCCAGAAGGCATTGAGGAAATTGAAGAGGTTGCGCGCGAACAAAGCGCTGGCATCGGCTGCCAGATGACCTGCCGTATTGGTGTAGCCGACGATCTTGACGCCGTGTTTCTCGACCACCTCATCGGGCGAAGAACCCTCGACATTGCCGCCCTGCCCGACCGCCAGATCGAAGATCACGCTGCCCGGTTTCATACTGGCGATCTGCGCGTCGCTGATCAGGCGCGGCGCCGCCCGGCCCGGAATCAGCGCGGTGGTGATGACGATATCCTGCTTGGCAATGTGGCCGGAGACCAGCTCAGCCTGCGCCTTCTGGTATTCTTCGCTCATTTCGGTGGCATAGCCGCCCGTGCCTTCGCCCTCGATCCCCGCAACATTCTCGACGAAGATCGGCTTCGCGCCGAGCGACTGAATCTGTTCCTTCGTCGCGCTGCGCACATCGGTGGCGGAAACCTGCGCGCCCAGCCGCTTGGCCGTGGCGATCGCCTGGAGGCCCGCCACACCAACGCCCATCACGAAAACGCGCGCCGCCTGCACCGTGCCCGCGGCGGTCATCATCATCGGGAAGGCGCGGCCATAGACGTTGGCGGCGGTCAGCACTGCCTTGTACCCGGCGAGATTGGACTGGCTGGACAACACGTCCATGCTCTGTGCGCGGGTGATGCGCGGCATCAGCTCCATCGCCAGCGCCTCGAACCCGCCCTTGGCGTAATCCGCGACCAGTTCCTGCTGGCGGAAGGGATCGAAGCTTGCTGCGACCCAGGCGCCCTTCTTTGCGCCCGCCAAAGCCATTGCCGGCGGAGCCTGAACCCCGAGTACGATATCGGCGTCCGAGACGGCCCGCGCCGCAGGCAGCACCTCGGCCCCCGCCTCGCGATACGCCTCGTCGGAATAGGATGCGGCGGCGCCCGCCCCCTCTTCGATCGCGATGGTCGCGCCCAGAGTAATGAATTTCTTCATCGTTTCGGGCGTCGCCGCGACGCGGGCTTCGCCCGGCGCCGTCTCCTTCAGGATCGCGATCTTCACCGGCGTGCGCTCAGGTGGCGATCAGGATTACGACGATCGCGGCGATCGCCGCGATCAGCGGCACCGACCATTTCAGGCTGGCGATGAAGCTTTCATACATCCGGTTGGCCGACTTCATGTCCTGACGCGATTCCATGGTATTCCTTCGATAATGATTGAACTGTCCCGTAAACCCCTATCGCGCCCCGTGCTTCCGCTCAAGTCTCCCCGCGCCGGGCGTAAGGTTTGCAAGGGAACTGCCGGCGTCCAGCCACTGGCCCAGGCGACCCATGACGAGGCCCGCCTGGATATAATCGCCTCCTTAACCATTTCCCTCTAAAGGATTTGCGGTGCCGGTTACTGGCCGAACGCTCACATGTCCCTGGGGAGTTGAAAACGCGATCATGGCCGATGGGGAAACCCGCCTGCTGATGCTCATCGACGACGAGCCGGTGCAGAGCCGCCTCGTCGGCGCGCTTGCTGCGCGTGAAGGATGGCGCACGCTGGTCGCCGAAAGCGCGGAAGAGGCGCTGGCCAAGCTCGACACGCCCGAAGGCAGGCGGCTGGGTGCCGTGCTGCTCGACCAATGGGTTCCGGGCGACGATGCCTGCAATCTGATCCGCGAGATCAAGTCGCGGCGGCCCACGCTGCCGGTGCTGATGATAACCGCCAGCACCTCGCCCCTGCTCGCCGTCGAGGCGATGCGCGCAGGCGCGACCGACTACCTCATCAAACCCGTCGCGGCAGAGCGCCTGCTGCTGGCTCTGCGCAGCGCGACCCGGCCCGAACCGCCGCGCTTCGAATTGCAGCCGCTCGCCGAAAAGCTGGTCGGCACGCTCGATTTCGACACCATGGTCGGCACCGCGCCGCCGTTTCGGACCGCGCTTGCCAAGGCGGCGACCGCCGCGCGCGGCCACGCGCATGTTCTGGTCGAAGGGGAGACGGGGACCGGCAAGGAGATGCTGCTGCGCGCCGTGCATTCCTCCAGCCCGCGCGCCAAGCTGGAGATGCGGGCCGTTTCGATCGGCGGCACGTCGGCGGGATCGATCGAATCGCTCCTGTTCGGCCATGAAAAGGGCGCCTTTCCCGGTGCCTTCAACCGCCAGGTAGGCCTGTTCGAAAGCTGCGATGGCGGCACGCTGATCCTCGACGAGATCGACCGGCTCGATCCGCTGATCCAGGTCCGGCTTGCCGAAGTGCTCGAAACCGGGATCGTCCGCCCGACGGGATCGCAGCATGGCTTCCGCATCGATATCCACATCCTCGCCGCCAGCGACCGTCCGCTCGCCCCGCTGGTGGAGGCGGGCGAATTTTCGGCCGAACTCTACGGGCTGCTGAGTGCGGCCCATATCCACTTGCCGCCCTTACGCGAACGCGCGGGCGATATTCCCGCGCTGACGCGTTTCTTCCTGTCGCGCATCGGCCAGCAGCCGGGCCTGCGCCACCATTCCATCGCCGATAGCGGGCTGCACCTTCTCGAAGCCTATGACTGGCCGGGCAATGTGCGCCAATTGCAGGCGGTCCTGTTCCGCGCCGCCGTCTTCTCCGAACAGGAGGCGCTGACGGCGGAGAGCTTCCCTCAGCTGTCCGAACTCCTGGGCGACATGGAGGATCGGACCGAAAGCCGCCAGCGCGGCCTCGGCGTGATGCTTTACACCGACGACGGCAATCTGCGCCCGTTGGAAGAGATCGAGGCCGATGTGATCCGCCTCGCCATCGGCCATTATCGCGGTCGGATGACCGAGGTGGCACGCCGTCTCGGGATCGGACGTTCGACGCTTTATCGCAAGCTGTCCGAGCTCGGCATCGACAACGCTGCGTGAGATTTCCGGCCCGGAAGCGCGGAACCCGCCCGACGATCCCGCATTCCCCTATCGAAGCTGACAATTCGAAATAGGGGCATTCTTGAATGGATATCGTCGACTGCATTCTCGCCGATCATGATCGCCAGCGCCGCTGGTTCGCCGCGCTCGACGAAGCGCGCGACGATCTCGAATCCGCCGGAAAGATCTTCAACCGCCTGCGCGACCATCTCGAAGCGCATGCGATGGCGGAAGAAACCTATTTCTACCCCACCCTGCTGAAGCTCGGCAAAGGCGCGCTCGATTCCGAAAGCGCCGACGAGACGACCGAGGATGCGATCGACGATCACAACAAGATCGCCAACGCCGCCGATGCCGCGCTGAACGAAGAGGTCGGCTCGGATGCGTGGTGGGAATGCGTCGACAAGGCGAATTACCAGAACAGCGCGCATCTCTCCGAAGAGGAACGCCAGGGTCTTACCGATTTCCGCCGCCGCGTACCGCTGGAAGAGCGGATCAGGCTGGGCATCAAATATCTCGCCTTCGAAGCCTCGCACGTCACTGATGTTGAGCGGAAGGAAAAGGATCCCGACGCCTATATCGAGGCCAATCAGGGGGCTTGAGAGGCGCACGGCCGCCCGTCCTCCGCACCTTCGCCCTGAGTCTCGTCGATTGATCGACACGCGCGATCGATCGCGATAGGGACAGGCGATGACATTGCAGACTTTCAGCGGACGCTCCGCTCTCGTCACCGGCGCGGCTTCCGGGATCGGTGCGGCCTGTGCGCGCTGGCTAGCCGCCAACGGCTGTGCGCGCCTTGTGCTGGTCGATCGTGATGCGGAAGGCCTGGACAATCTCGGCCTCGATTGCCCGGTCGAAAACAGAGTCGGCGATATTTCGAACGAAGGGTTCTGGGACGATATCGCACCCGCTCTGGAGGGGCTCGACCACGCCGTGCTCAATGCCGGTATCGGCGTAGGCGGGCAGATCGCGGATCATTCCTTCGAAGAATGGCGGCGCGGCATGACGGTCAATCTCGACGGGGCGTTTCTCTCGCTGCGGGCGGTCCTTCGCGCGATGCGCGAGAACGAGGCGCGCGACGGGCGGCGCGGCAGCGTGGTGCTGACCGCATCGATCACCGGCGTGAAACCCGTACCGGGAATCGGGAGCTACGGCGTCGCGAAAGCTGGCGTGGCCCATATGGCGCGCATTGCCGCCGCCGAACAGACCAGCCGAGGCATCCGCGTCAACGCGGTTGCACCCGGCGGCGTCGATACCGCGATCTGGGACAGTTCGCAGGATTTTCGCGCCGGTGTCGCCGCGCATGGCCGCGATGCGACGCTGGCCGCAATGGCCGCGACCACGCCGCGCGGCCGCTTCGCCACGCCGGATGAGATCGCGGGCGAAATCGGCTTTTTGCTGAGCGATGCGGCCAGCAACATCACCGGCGCAGTCCTGGTCACCGATGGCGGATATTCGCTGTAACGACCTCGCCTAGCGCGCGCTCCAGTTCACCGTCCGCTCTGCCCGCACCTCGCCCTTGTTGCCGAGCAGGCGCAGAGTCAGCGCCTTGGCGCCCCAATCGATATCGACCGTGCCGAAATTCTCTTCCGAGATGAAATCGGTGACGCGCTTGGGATCGGGTTCGCGCGCGGTGTTGCTCGCCGTGTCGTTGAAGGCGAGATTGAGCGAGGAGCTGGTCAGCTCCCACATCGTCTCACCGCCGACCTGTTCGCGATAGATGCCGCCCGCATGGCGATCGCCCGACAGGAGCAGCACCCCGCCCCCGGCCCTTTGGCCGAGCATTTCATAGAGCCGCGCGCGTTCCTGCGGCATGGTCTCCCACGCCTCGTAATCATGCGCGTCGGTCAGGACCTGAATCGAGGAAACGACGAGGCGCAGATCGGCGGGCTTTGCCAGTTCCTGCCGCAGCCACGCCCATTGCTCTGTGCCGAGCATCGTCACATCCGGCCCGGTATTGGCCCGCGAATACGGCCCCAGAGGCGGACGATCCTCGCTATACGGGCCGCGATCGAGATCGGAGCGGAAGAAGCGCGTGTCGAGCAGGATTACCTGCACGCGCTTGCCCGCTTCGGTTCCGATCGTGCGGCTTTCATAGACGCCGGGGCGCGAACGGACCTGCGCGCTCGAATCCCAGAACGTTTCGTAGATCTTTTCCGAAAGGAGCTTGAACGCGAAGCTCGCTCCGCCATCGTTGAAGCCGTAATCGTGATCGTCCCAGGTCGTCAGCATCGGAATGGCCGCACGAAAGCGCGCGAATTCGGGATGGCTTGCTTGTTCGGCATAGCTGCTGCGCAGATCCGTCAGCCCCGATCCGCCGTTCCAGCGCTGATCGCCATAGACATTGTCCCCGATCAGCATGAACATCTGGGGGTTCTTCGCCGCGATCTGCGCCCACATATGCTGGCTGCGCGACTGGTGATTGCAACTGCCGAAGGCGAAACGCGTGAGCGTTGTCGTCTCATCCAAGGGCTTGCCCTGCGGGGCGCGCGGCAGCGCCGTCTCGCCTGCCATCGCGGCGTTATAGGCGGCGAAGGGGGCGCTGGTCGGCGCCGTGTCGAGGGTATCAGCGGAAGCGGTCGTGCAGGCGGCGGCGCTCAGCGCGAGGAGGCTGGCGGAAAGCAGGCGGCGGATCATCGAGTCACTCCTGATAGTCGTCCCAATCATGCGGCGGGGATATTACGCGGGCAAGTCGCTGAAATCGGTGAGGGCCGCATCGCGCAGCCCCCGCCAGACGTTGCGGGCCTGCACGGTTTCGAACACGTCGTGGACGCGCAGCAACTGGACGCCCGCGCGCATCCCTTCCAGCGCCAGCGCCACACTCCCGCCGAGCCTCTGTTCGACCGGCGCCTCGTTCGACAGGGCGCCGATCGTGCGCTTGCGGCTGGCCCCCAGCAGCAGCGGCTGTCCCAGCGCGTGAAACAGCGGCAGCGCGTTGATGAGCGCGAGATTGTCGGACAGCGACTTGCCGAAGCCGATGCCGGGATCGAGGACGATCCTTTCGCGCGCGATCCCCGCCGCAAGCGCGGCGTTGCGCCGTTCGCGCAGCGCATCGAACACGTCGAAGACTACGTTTTGGTAACCCGAAGCCCCATGCAGATCGTCGCTCCCCGCACCAGGCGCGTGCATCAGCACGACCGGGCAGGCCGCACGGGCGACGACCTCGGGGCTGCGCCGGTCATAGGCGAGGCCCGACACGTCGTTGACCATACCCGCCCCTGCCTCGATCGCGGCTTCCATGACCGCGGCCTTGCGCGTGTCGATGCTGACCGCAGCGCCCATCGCGGCACAGGCGCGGACGGCGGGCAGGACCCGCTCGATCTCGTCTCCTTCCCACAGCGTGCTCGCCCCGGGACGCGTGCTTTCTCCGCCGATATCGATGATGGCGGCCCCCGCCTCGAGCATGGCGGCGGCGTGGTCGCGGCCGGCCTCGGCATCGGTCAGAAAGCGGCCACCGTCCGAAAAACTGTCGGGCGTGACGTTCAGAATGCCCATGATCTGCGGTTGATCGAGCCGGACGGTGCGCGTTCCCATGGTGAGCGGGGCATGGGCGAGGGTCAGGTCGGACCATTGCGACTGGGCATCGGCCCCGACAGTAGCGGGCAGCTGCCCAAGCGTTTCAGCCATCGTGTCGGGCGAGGCGAGCCAGCGTTCGACGATCCTCCCATCGCGCCGCAGGATCACGGCGAAGCGGCTGGCATAGACCATTCCACCCGCCAGCCGGATCGCATTGCCATGTTCGGCCTGAGGACCGGAGACGAGCCCGACGGGGCGGATACAGACCTGATCGGTCATTTGGGCACCCTAAGGAGTTCGATAGGAGCGGATCGGCAACGCTGCGTGTGCGGTGGGGCTGACATGCCCGATCGCTAGCGAAAACCGGGCGTGTAGGACAGCGCCAAACGGCCCGCCTTACCGGACCACGCGGGAACCCCCAATGCGCGCCGACCATTCCCCGAATGACGCGCATAATCCGCTCCGGTACGAGGAATCCAATGCCCCATACTCTCATGCTTCAATCCATCCGACCGATCACGGATGATGTCCACGAGCTCACCTTCGAACGGCCCGAAGGCTATGCGTTCGATCCTGGCCAGGCGACGGATTTCGCACTCGATCGCGATGGGTGGCGGGACGAGAAACGGCCTTTCACCTTCACCTCGCTGCCAGATGCCGAGCATCTCCAGTTCACGATCAAATCCTACCCCTCGCATGACGGCGTCACCGAACAGATCGGACAGATGACGGGCGGCGAGACAGTCCTGATCGAGGATGCCTGGGGCGCGATTTCGGATCATGGCCCGGGCACGTTCATCGCGGGCGGTGCGGGGCTCACGCCCTTCCTGTCGATCCTGCGCGCGCGGCAGGCCGAGCACGGCGATCTCGACGGCTATCGCCTGATCTTCGCCAATTCCTGCGAGAAGGACATCATCCTGCGCGAAGAGCTGGAGCGGATGCCCGGCCTCAAGCTCGACCTCGTGCTCAGCGACGAAAATGTCGACGGAATATATCACGGCCAGGTCGACAGCGACTATCTCGACCAGGCCGATCTCGATTTCGGCGGCACCTTCTACCTGTGCGGCCCGCCGCCGATGCAGGAGGATGTCAGCACGCTGTTGAAAGCGCGCGGCGTTGCCGACGAGCGGCTGGTGCATGAGGACTGGTGACAAGGCACCCGGGACGGGATCGGGCTTCTATCCCGGCTCGTCGGCGAAGGCGCTGCGATCGAGACCATAGATAGCGACGTCGCACACGCCCTTGTGCGTTTCTTCGTAGGCGGGATGGAACGCCTCGCGCGTGAAGCCCAGCCTTTCGAGCGTCCGGATCGAGGCCACGTTCTCGATATCCACTTCGGCCATCGCCTTGCGGGCTTTGCTATCGACAAACAGGTGCCGAAGCAGCGCCTCGCTACACTCCACCGCGATGCCTTCACCCCGCCGATCCGCGCAGACAATATAGCCGAGGTCGAAAACGCCCGCCTCCTCGACGGGTACCGCGACGAAGCGGCCGACGACCTCCTCGTCCGCATCCACGGCGATCCAGGTCAAGCCGGGCCATGAGGGATCGGCCAGCCAGCCCCACAATTCCTCCTCCGATCCGAAGGCTGCGCGCGTGAGATAGCGGCATTGCGCCTCGTCCCCCAAAGTCGGCAACAACGCAGCCGCATCGCCGCGCCCGAGCGGTCGCATCGTGAAGCGCGCTGTTTCGAGTACGGGCACGGCAAGTTTGGCGGGAAGGCGCGACCGGTCCGCCATTGTTCCGCCGCGTCCGGTTCTCAGTCCTCAGCCGCCAGCAGGTAGAGCTTGCGCGCCGCGTCGATCGGCTTGATCTCGCCGCCCTGTTCGAAATGCCAGAAGGTCCAGCCATTGCAGCTGGGCGCGCCTTGCAGATCCTTACCGAGGCCGTGGATGCTGCCAGTCTGTTTTTCGTGAGCCAGCGATCCATCGGCGCGCACCGTCGCGGTCCAGCGGCGCTGCTTGTCGAACACGCGCGTGCCCGGCGGGACCAACCCGTTTTCGACCAGCGCGCCGAATGCCACCTTAGGCGCGGCGCGGCCCGCCTGCATGGTGGTGAGCGCGCTTTCGTCGAGCGGCAGCTCCTTCGCGATCCGGGCCAGCGCGGCGTCGCGATAGACGCCCTCGCGCTCGCACCCGATCCATTCGCGGCCCAGGCGCTTTGCGACAGCGCCGGTGGTGCCGGTGCCGAAGAAGGGGTCGAGCACCACGTCGCCCTTTTCGGTCGTCGAGAGCAGCACGCGATAGAGCAGCGCCTCGGGTTTCTGGGTCGGGTGCACCTTGTGGCCCCCTTCCTTCAGCCTTTCGCCCCCGTTGCAGATCGGTAGCACCCAGTCGCTGCGCATCTGAAGCTCGTCGTTCAGCGTCTTCATCGCGCGATAGTTGAAGTGATATTTCGCCTTCTCGCCCTGCGAACACCACAACAGGGTTTCATGCGCATTGGTGAAACGCGTGCCGCGAAAATTCGGCATCGGATTGGACTTGCGCCAGACGATGTCATTCAGAATCCAGAAGCCGAGGTCCTGCAGGATCGCACCGACGCGATAGATGTTGTGATAGCTGCCAATCACCCACAATCCGCCGTCCGGCTTCAGGACGCGCTTGCACTCCGTCAGCCAAGCCCTTGTGAAATCGTCGTAAGTCAGGAAGCTTTCGAAGCGGTCCCATTCGTCGGTAACGGCATCGACATGGCTGCCGTCCGGCCGGTTGAGATCGCCGCCGAGCTGGAGATTGTAAGGCGGATCGGCGAAGACGAGATCGATGCTGGCATCGGGCAATTCACGCAGCCGCTCCACGCAATCGCCATCGAGGATTTGTCCGATAGGAAGATCAAGCGCCTGTTTCGGCTGCGAAACCTTCTTTTGGCGCGCACTTCCCCGTGCCCGCGTGGTCTCCAAGACCCCCATACCGATTGTCCCTGTCCTTGGTAGTTATCCACAGGGTGAGTCCAATCGCCCAAGAGGTCAAGCGCCAAGCGACGACCGGATGGCGAGGCGCCGAGACCGGTTCGCGCGGAACGAAAGGAGTCTGCGACTAGATGTTGAGTCTCCACGTCTTTTCGCACCACACCATCATGCGGGTGTGGCGCGAAGGACTCGGTCTTGGGCCGATCGAGATCGGAAATTCAGGCGGGCGCGAGGTCCGGATTGACGCCGGTCAGTTCGACCGAGCGGTCCCACAACCGCTTCGCCAGCGCTTCGTTTCTGGCCTTGGTGCTGGCGATTGCCCGGCCCGAACGCTTGCCGCTCATTTCGCGGAACCCGTAAGGACCGTAATACTCGCCGCCTTCGGCAGCAGGGTCGGTCGCGGCCTGAAGGGCGGGCAGCGCGCCATCGGCGGCCGAATTCAGCGCCAGCCCGACGAGCGATCCGAAAACGCCGCCGAACATGCCGAGGTGACGGGTCAGATCGGTCTGCGCGATGCCGGGATGGCAGGCGATCGCGCTGACCGAAGAGCCGGATGCGCGCAGGCGCCGGTCGAGTTCCTTCGCAAAAAGCAGGTTCGCGAGCTTGCTCTGCCCGTAGAACTGCGTCTTCGAATACCCCTTCGCCGCATCGAGATTGTCGAAATCGATCCCCGCGCCGCGATGCGCCAGGCTCGACTGGACGACCACCCGCCCGCCACCATCCTGCGCCAGCTTGTGCAGCAGCAGGCTGGTAAAGGCGAAATGGCCGAGGTGATTGACCGCAAACTGCAATTCGCACCCGGCGGTGGCGGTGGACAGCGGCGGCATCATGACGCCCGCATTGTCGATCAGAAGATCGATCCGTTCCTCATGTGATGCTTCTTCCGCCGCCTGACGCACGGACGCGATATTGGCGAGGTCGAGATGGAGGAAAGCTAGATCGGCGCGTTCGGGGCCGCTGCTGATATCCTCGATGGCTGCGTTGGCCTTGTCGGCATCGCGGCAGGCGAGAAGCACGCGCGCCCCCTTGCGCGCCAGGGCCCGCGCGATCTCGAGGCCGATCCCCGTGTTCGCTCCGGTGACGATGGCCGTCCTGCCGGTCTGTTCGGGGATATCGGAATAGGCGAAACTCATGCGAACATCTCCAATTGCGCAACCGGGGCAAAGCTTCGCCGATGATGCGGCGTGGCCCCGTATGTTCGCAATGCCTCGACATGCTCGCGCGTTCCGTAACCCATATTGCGGTCCCACCCGTAATGGGGGTGAGCGAGTGCGGCCTCGCGCATGATCCGATCGCGATATTCCTTGGCGAGGATCGAGGCGGCGGAGATGCAGCGCTCCTTCGCATCGCCTTTGACGATGGCGCGCGCGGGCCATCGCCAACCCGTTGCACGCCCATGAGGCGTCAGATTGCCATCGATCAGAGCCTCTTCGATTGACTGCCCGAGCACGGCTTCCGCTCGCGCCACGGCCTGCGTCATCGCCAGCATGGTCGCGCCGAAGATATTAAGACGATCGATCGTCTCGACATCGACCACCGCGATTCCATAGACGCAGCGCGCCCGGATGCTCGCTTCCAGTTTGGCGCGGGCCGCGGCGCTGAGCACCTTGCTGTCGGCAAGACCCGCCGGACAGGGCTTGCACAGGATGACGGCGGCGGCCACCACCGGTCCCGCGAGGGGGCCACGCCCCGCCTCGTCCACACCAGCGATCAAAGGCCGGGAGCCAATTCCGCCTTGCGGCGTTCCCGATAACATGACGACAAAACCCTTCCTTGCCGCCATTCTATCCTCAACCGCCCTGCTCGCAAGCTGCGGGAGCCCCATAGGCGGGGAAACCTCCGCCCAATCGACGCCCGCACCGACGACGGGCAGCGCCTCCGCGACCGCGATGGGCGAGCCGCAGGTAACGGCCTTCGGCACGTATGACGAGCCCTGGGCCGCCGCGTTCGCGCCCGGCACATCGATGCTGTTCATCACCGAAAAGCCGGGCACGATGAAATTCATCGACACCGAAACCCGGCGCACCGGCACGGTAACGGGCCTTCCGCGCGTCGATTACGGTGGCCAGGGTGGCCTGGGGGAAATCGCCTTTCTCGACAGCCAGCGCGCCGCCACGGTCGGCAGCCGCACCATCTATCTGAGCTGGGTCGAAGCGGGCCAAGGCGATACGCGCGGCGCGGTGGTCGGACGCGGAACGCTCAATTGCGGGACCGAGGACGCAAACTGCAAGATCGAAGGTCTCGAGACGATCTGGCGCCAGTCCCCCAAGGTGACCCGGCGCGGCCATTATTCGCACCGCATCGTGTTCAGCCCGGACGAACGCTATATGTTCGTTTCCAGCGGCGAGCGGCAGAAGGGCACGCCTGCGCAGGACACTTCGAACACGCTCGGCACGATCGTCCGCCTCAATCTCGACGGCACGCCGGCGGCAGGCAACCCTCTCGCCGCGCAGGGCTCGCCCAGCGACCAGATCTGGAGCTGGGGTCACCGCAACATTCTCGCGATGGATTTTGACGCCGAAGGCCGCTTGTGGGAAATCGAGCATGGGCCTGCGGGCGGTGACGAACTGAATCTCGTTCAGAAGGGCGGCAATTATGGCTGGCCCAACCGCTCCTTCGGGGACGAATATAATGGCACGCCCATTCCCGATCACACCGCCGATGACGGCTTCATCAAGCCGGTCATCGATTGGACCCCGGTGATCGCTTCGGGCAATTTCTTCATCTACGATGGCGACCTGTTCGCTCCGTGGCGTGGCCAGGGCATCATCGCGGGGCTGAAAACGCAGGCGCTTATCCGCATCGCCTTCGACGGCGACACCGCGCGCGAAGTCGACCGAATCCCGATGGGCGAGCGCATCAGACAGGTGGTTCAGGGCCCCGATGGCGCAATATGGGCTTTGGAAGATGGCGAGGGCGGGCGCCTGCTCAGGCTGACGCCGGGCTGATCGCGATTTCACCAGCGGAGCCTGGCTTGACACAGCAATAGCCGCTTTTGATCGACAGGCTCGCCCCGCCCGATTAAGCGGCGCGGCCCATGGCCAGCCAAAGCCCCTCCCCTATGCCTACGATCGCGCCGCTCCATACCGTCGACCCGCAACTGGTCGAGGATCTGCTCGATGCGGCGTTTGGTGAGGGGCGCCAGGCGCGCACCGCCTATCGGATTCGCGAAGGGATGGACTGGCTACCAGGTCTGAGTTTCGCCGCGCTCGACGACGAAGACTATCTCGTCGCCACGATCCAGCTCTGGCCCGTCGCGCTCACCGATCCCGACGGGCGCGCCCATCCGCTGCTGATGGTCGGCCCGGTGGCGGTGATGCCGGGGCGTCAGGGCGAAGGGTTCGGCAAGGCGCTGATGGCGACCAGCCTCGCCGCGGCGGACCAGCTTGGGGGCGCATCCGCCCTGCCCCAGATGCTGATCGGCGATTTCGACTATTACCGGCAGTGGGATTTTTCCGCCGCGCATACCGGCGGGTGGCTTTGCCCCGGGCCGTGGGAGCGCGAGCGCCTGCTCGCCCGCAGCGTCAATGCGGCCGTCCTCCCGCGCGAGGGAATGCTGGGGCCTTGGATCGGCTGATTTGAGCGGTTCATCCGGTCTGGTTGTTCCGGTTCGTCCGTGCAGGATTGTCTCGCCCGCCCGCATCTGCCAACGCCGCGTCCATGGTCTACACTCCGCCCCCCGAACTCGCCGGTCTCAGCCTCGCGCAGATCGCCGAACAGGTCGAAGCCCGCAAGCTGCCACCGGTTGAACGCTGGACGCCGCAGGAAGAAGGCGACAGCGGAATGCGCATCGCTGCCGACGGAGTCTGGTATCACGATGGTAGCCCGATCACGCGCGGCGCGATGGTGCGCGCCTTTTCAGGGCTGCTGACACGGGACGAGGACGGCGCATACTGGCTGGTCACGCCGTTCCAGAAACTGCGTATCGAAGTCGAGGATGCCTGCTTCATCGCCACCGATTGCCGCATGGTCGAAGACGGCATCGCCTTCCGCCTCAACACCGACGATCTGGTCGTTGCCGGACCGGATCATCCCCTGCGCGCGGCAGGCGATCCCGAGGCGCCCGCGCTCTATGTTCATGTCCGGCGCGGTTGCGAGGCGCGGCTGAACCGTTCGACCTACGAACAGCTTGCCGAGATCGCGTTGGCGCGGGGGGACGACTGGACTGTCGCGAGCGGCGGCGAAACCTATTCGCTGCTTCCCGCCACGCAGGGATGAGCGATCTCTTCGACCGTCTCCTCCGCCTGTTCGAGGCGGGTCACGCGCGCGAAATGCCCGATCTGATGAGCGATGCGCGCTTCGCCGATGCGGAGCGGACGGCCGATGCCGCCGTGCTGATCGCGGTGACGGATCGGCCGGACGGTGAGGGCCTAAAGCAGCGAAGCGATAGGCCGACTTTCGATGGGCCGGGTGTTATCCTAACCCAGCGCCCCACGACCATGCGCGATCATCCTGGCCAGGTCGCCTTTCCAGGCGGCAAGCTGGAACCCGGCGAGGATGCGCTCACCGCCGCTCTGCGCGAGGCGCAGGAGGAACTGGCGCTTGCCCCCGAGGCCGTGAAGTTGATCGGTACCACCGATCGCTACAAGACCGGGACCGGCTTCGACATCACCCCCGTGCTCGGCGTAATCGCACCCGACCTGCCCCTGCGTCCTGATCCTCGCGAGGTCGAAAGCTGGTTCGAAGCGCCCCTGTCGCTTATCATGGATGCGGACAATTGGACGCGCAACGAGGTGTTCTGGAAAGGCGCGATGCGGCCCTATCTCGAACTCGATTATCAAGGCTATCGCATCTGGGGCGTGACGGCGGCGATCTGCTACAATCTCTCGCGCCGCCTTCAATGGATGGAGGCGACGCGGTGACCGTTCTGCCCGAAGCCCCGTGGACGCGGCGCGCCGATCTGGCTCTACTCGCGGAAACCCTTGGCTCCGATTCGATGCGCTGGGTAGGCGGGGCGGTGCGCGATACGCTGCTCGATATCCCTGTGGCCGATGTCGATTGCGCGACGCTCCACCAGCCCGAAAAGGTGATCGATCTGTGCCGTTCGGCAGGTATCCGCACCGTGCCGACGGGGATCGACCACGGCACGGTGACAGCCATTCTCGAGCAAGGTCCGGTCGAAATCACGACCTTGCGCCGCGACGTCAGCACCGATGGTCGCCGCGCGACCGTCGCCTTCGCGGACGACTGGCGCGAGGATGCGGCGCGGCGCGATTTCACCATCAACGCGCTCTACGCCCAACCCGAGACGCTGGAGATCGACGATTTCTTCGGCGGGCTCGACGATCTCGAAGCGCGCCGCGTCCGCTTCATCGGCGATGCGCGGACCCGCATTCGCGAGGATCACCTGCGTATCCTCCGCTATTTCCGCTTCCAGGCGCGGTTCGGCCGAGAGGTCGACGAGGAGGCGTTGGCCGCCTGCACCGACCTTGCCGACACGTTGAAGGGGATCAGCCGGGAACGGGTGGCGATGGAATTGCTCGGCATCCTCGCTTTGCCCGATCCGGTGCCGACCGTGCGCCTGATGGAGCAGGCGGGCGTGCTGCGCGTGATCCTGCCCGAAGCACGCTCGGGCGAGATCGCCGCGCTGGACCGGCTGGCGGCGCAGGAGCGCGAATATGCGGTCGCACCGGACGCGATCCGACGCCTCGCCGCCCTGCTACCGCCGGTGCCCAGCCTTGCAGAGACGGTGGCCGCGCGTCTGCGCCTGTCGAAGCAGCAACGCGCTCGCCTCGCCTGCGTGGCGGCGCGCACCGCACAGGACGCCGAGCTGCCCCGCACCCTCGCCTATCACGAGGGGATTGCCTGCGCGCGCGACCGGCTGCTGCTGGCGGGCGCTTCGATCGCGTCGCTCGACGATTGGGAAGCGCCCGACTTTCCCCTGAAGGGCGGAACGATCGTCGCGCGCGGCGTGGCGGCGGGGCCTGCGGTGGCGCGGATCATGCGCGCCGTGGAAGCGCGCTGGGTTGCTGAGGACTTTCCCGGCGAGGCGCGGATCGAGGCGCTGCTCGCCGAGGAACTCGCCAAGCAATAGCGCACGATCCGCTCCCGATGGCCGCTTCAGCCGAGCTTAATCGGAAAATCCTATAACGGACCCACGGTTGCATTGCAGCGCAGCATCCGTTTACATGGTCCGGTTGCCCGTGGCGGCAGCTTCGCGGTGGCTTTTCGTCGAAGCGCTTATGCGCCTCGTGCCGCCCTTCAATTTCCAGATCCCGCTTCGGGCGCTTTTCGCGTGTGGGGGGATCGCGTACATCACACTAATCGGAGTTTCCTTTATGAAAACCCTCGCATCCGCCCTCGCTCTCGCAGTCGCGACGATCGCCACCCCGGCGCTCGCCAACGATCAGGTCGTCGCCGGGGCGACCGTTTTCGGACCCGAAGGCAATCAGGTCGGAACGATCACGCAGGTCGAAAACGGCCAGACCGTGCTCGACACCGGTACCCATCAGGTCCCGCTCGCCGTCGACATGTACGGCGTGGGTGAAACCGGCCCGACCATCACGGTGACCAAGGTCCAGCTCGACACCATGATCGAACAGCAGATGGCCGCCGCGAACGCCGCGCGCGACGCCGCGCTGGTCGAAGGCGCCACGATCATGACCGCTGACAGTCAGACGCTGGGCACCGTCGCGACGATCGAGGGCGACAACGTTCTCGTCGCGCGGGCCGACGATGCGGGCGAATTCACCGTGCCGCGCAATTACTTCGCCGCGGTCGATGGCCAACTGATGGCACGCCTGACCATGGCGCAGGTCGACGCCGCGCTGGCCGGTGCCGCCGAAACAAACGGGGGCACGGGCGCCGCCGAATAATCCGACCCTTTCGGGATCGCATAAGGCCGGGAGCGCTGGGGGGCGCTTCCGGCCTTTTTTCATTCCTTCCCGTGTCGAATGAAGCGCCCTATCCGAACCGATTGTCGCGCGGAAAGCCCTGCGGCGGCATCCGGCCCGCGCCGCCGCGCGCGACCTTCCATTGCCACATCTCGTTCTCGGTCCGGGTGCGGCCTTCCTTGCCGCCCATGGTCCAGCTGAGCCCGTCTTCGAGCTTGAAGGTGATCGCATCGGCCATGCCGCCATCGCGATAGCGCTGCAGTTGAACGCCCTGCCCGCGCGCCAGCTCGGGCAACTCCTCGAGATTGAAGACGACGAGCTTGCGATTGTCGCCCACCACCGCGACGTGGTCGTCCTCCGCCGCGATCGGACGCACGACCAGCAATTTCGCCTCGTCCTTCAAATTGACGACCTGCCGCCCCTTGCGCGTCTCGGCCAGAAGATCGTCCGTGTTCGCGGCGAAGCCCTTGCCGGTATCGGCGGCGAGCAGCAGGCGCTGTTTGGGCCGGTGCACGATCGCGGCCACGATCTGCGAACCCGCATCGATGTCGAGCGTATTCCTGACCGGTTCCCCGAACCCGCGCGCGCCGGGCAATTTGTCCGCGCCCAGCGTGAAGAAGCGCCCCGTATCGGTGACGAGCAGCAATTTGTCCGTCGTCTGCGCATGCAGCACGAACGCTTGGGCATCGCCTTCCTTGTATTTGAACTCCTGGTCGAGCGGCAGATGCCCCTTGGCGCCGCGCACCCAGCCTTTCTGCGAGAGGATCACCGTCACCGGCTCCTTCTCGATCATGGCTTCCATGCTGAATTCGACCGCCGGCGCCGCTTCCGCGATCAGCGTGCGGCGCGCGCCGAGCGCGGTGTCCGGCCCGTATTCCGCGCGCAGTTTTGCAAGATCGCGCTTCAACCGCGTGCGCTGGCGGGCGGGCGAGCCGAGCAACTTTTCGAGCTCGTCCTGCTCTTTCAGGAGATCGTCCTTCTCCTGTCGCAGCTCCATCTCTTCCAGCTTGCGCAGACTGCGCAGCCGCATGTTGAGGATCGCTTCGACCTGCCGTTCGGTGAGCGAAAATTCCTCCATCATCACCGCTTTGGGATCGTCCTCGTAGCGGATGATTTCGATCACGCGGTCGAGATTGAGGAAGGCGACGATATAGCCTTCGACCAACTCCAGCCGTTTCGCGATCTGGTCGAGCCGGTGACGGCTCCTGCGCTGGAGAATGTCGATCTGGCTGGCGACCCAGTTCGACAGCAATTCCTTCAGCCCCATCACCATCGGCGTGCGCGTGGCGTCGAGCACGTTCAGATTTAGGCCGAACCGCGTTTCGAGATCGGTGAGCTTGTAAAGGCTTTCCTTCAACAACTCGGGATCGACATTGCGGCTGCGGGGGACGAAGACGATGCGGATGTTCTCGTCGCTCTCGTCGCGCACATCTTCCAGGATCGGCAGCTTGCGATCGGCGATAGCGGCGGCGATCTGTTCGATCAGCTTGCCTTTCTGGACCTGATACGGGATCTGGTCGACCACGAGTTGCCACTGGCCGCCTCCCAGCCGCTCGATCCCCGCCTCGCGGTCGGCAGGCGCGGTCGCTTCGGAGGAATGGAAGCGCGCGCGCATACGGAAGCTGCCCCGCCCGGTCTCATAGGCGGCGGAGATCGTCTCCGCGCTGTCCACCACCAGCGCGCCGGTGGCGAAATCCGGCCCGTGGAACAGCTCCATAAGCCGCGCATGTTCGACATGCGGATTGTCGATCAGTTCCAGCGTCGCATCGACGATCTCGGCGACATTGTGGCTGGGGATATTGGTCGCCATGCCCACCGCGATCCCGCTGGCCCCGTTGGCGAGCAGGTTGGGGAACAGGCCGGGAAAGATCTCGGGCTCGCGCTCTTCGCCGTTATAGGTCGGGATGAAGTCGACCGTGCCGTCGTCCAGCCCCTCCATCAGGCGCAGCGCGGTTTTGGTCAGGCGTGCTTCGGTGTAGCGATAGGCGGCGGCGTTATCGCCGTCGATATTGCCGAAATTCCCCTGCCCTTCGACCAGAGGGTAACGCAGCGCGAAATCCTGTGCGAGGCGGACCATCGCATCGTAGACGCTCGCATCGCCGTGCGGGTGATACTTGCCGATCACGTCGCCGACCACGCGGGCGGATTTCTTGAACGCGTCGGTCGGGTTCAGCTTGAGCTGGCGCATCGCCCACAACAGGCGGCGATGGACCGGCTTCAGCCCGTCGCGCAGATCGGGGAGCGAGCGCGCGGTGATCGTGCTCAGCGCATACACCAGATACCGTTCGGAAAGCGCGCTGTCGAAGGGGGCATCGACGATCGCGTCGAAGGGATCGGGTTCGTCCATCAGAGTGGTATTGTCGGCAGCCATGCCGTTCACCCTATCACCGCCCCGGCTCGGCTAGAAGCGCGGAACGCCATGCTTTCCCCATGCGTAAGTCCGGTAACACGAACTCAATGGAGATACTCTCATGGCAAAACGCGTCCTCATCCTCGCCACCAACGGTTTCGAACAGTCCGAACTGACGAAGCCCAAGGCCAATCTGGAAAAGGCGGGCATCGAAACCACCGTCGTCAGCCTCGAAAGCGGCGAGATCAAGGGCTGGGATACCGACGATTGGGGCGACAGCGTCAAGGTCGACAAGACGCTGGACGAAGTCAGCAGCTGCGAAGGCTATGACGCGCTCCTGCTGCCCGGCGGCCAGATCAATCCCGACCTTCTGCGCGTGGAAGACCGCGCCGTCGCCCTGGTCAAGGATTTCGCCATGTCCGGCAAGCCGATCGCCGCGATCTGCCACGCCCCGTGGCTGCTGATCGAAGCGGACGTCGTTCAGGGCAAGACCGCGACCTGCTACAAGTCGATCCGCACCGACCTCAAGAATGCGGGCGCGAATGTGGTCGACCAGGAAGTCGCGATCGATGGCAATCTCATCACCAGCCGCAACCCGAACGACATCCCGGCCTTCAGCAAGGCGCTGATCGAAGCGGTCGGCGAGACGGTGGACGAGAAGTCTCTCGAAACCGCCTGATCCGAATTTCTCGAGAACCCCGTCGCAGCGATGCGGCGGGGTTTTTCGATGAGCGCGCTTAGGTTGCTGACCCGATCGATGATATCGCGAGAATAGCCTTGCAGCGACGCTTGGCGCGATCCTATTTCGGGGCCATGGCGACCAAGACCCTGATCAGCACATATCTGCGCAAAGCGGTTCGGCACGGGCGGCTCGACGTCACCTTCGCAGACGGGTCGCAGACCTCTTTCGGCACGCCGCGCGAGGGGTTTCCCGAGGTCGCGATACGGTTCTCGGACGACAAGGTACCGCGCGACATCGTGCTCGATCCGCGGCTCGGCGCGGCGGAAACCTATATGGATGGCCGGCTGATACTGGAGCGCGGCGGGATCATGGAGCTCGTCGAGCTTCTACGCGCGAACAACCCCTGGGATCGCGGCGGCTCGATCGGTGAGCCGAGCCGGTTGCGGCGCATTCGCAATCGCCTCGCTTTCGCGCGGGAAGCGGTCAACGACCGGATCGGGTCGCAGCGCAACGTGGCGCATCATTACGATATCGGGAACGCGCTCTACGAGCTCATGCTCGATCCCGAACACATGCAATATAGCTGCGCCTATTGGGACGAGAGCGTCGAAAACTTAAGCGCGGCGCAGGAAGCCAAGCTCGCGCATATCGCCGCCAAGCTCGCTCTCAAAGACGGCCAATCGGTGCTCGACATCGGCTGCGGCTGGGGCGGCATGGCGATCTATCTCGCACGCAAATTCGATGTGCGCGTGACGGCCATCACGCTCTCGCAAGAGCAGCTCGCACTTGCGCGGGAGCGCGCCACACAGGCTGGCGTGGCCGACCGCATATCGTTCGAACTGGTCGATTACCGCGATCTCGCCGAACGCGGCACGCGATTCGACCGGGTCGTGTCGGTGGGCATGTTCGAACATGTCGGACGCCCACAATTCGAAACCTTTTTCGCCGCCTGCGCCAACATGCTGGCGGATGACGGCGTGATGCTTCTGCATACGATCGGGCGCATGGGATCACCCGGCACGACCGACGCTTTCACGCGCAAATACGTCTTTCCCGGCGGATACATCCCCGCTTTGTCGGAGACCGTGGCGGCGAGCGAAAAATACAGGCTGATCGCCAGCGATGTCGAGATGCTGCGCCTCCATTACGCGCGGACCCTGCGCGCCTGGTATGCGAACTGCATGGCGGAACGCGAGGCGATCGAAGCGATGTACGATGCGCGCTTTTTCCGAATGTGGACCTTCTACCTCGCCGGAGCGACCGCAAGCTTCGAAAACGGCGGAATGTGCAATTACCAGATCCAGTTCGTCCGCGATCGCCATGCCGTCCCGTTGACGCGCGGCTATATGGCCGAAGCGGAAGCCCGGTTGATCGGATAAGGCATCAGAACCGCCGCGCGTCGTGGCTTTCCTCGGGGATGCTCGCGGTCAGTCCTTCCATCGCGCTATCGAGCACGATCTGGCAGGACAGGCGGCTGGTGCGGCGCACGCCTGCGGCGAGGTCGAGCATGTCTTCCTCTTCGTCGCTCGCGGCCTCAAGTCGGTCGAACCATTCGGGATCGATCACGACATGGCAGGTCGAACACGCCATTTGCCCTTCGCACGTCCCTTCGAGCGGCAGTCCGGCGGCCTGGGCGGCGCGCAGCATGGTGTCGCCGACCGCGCCCTCGACCTCCTGCACCGTGTCGTTCGCGCGGCGGAAGGTCAGCTTGACCGTCTCGCTCATACGCCCTGCTCCTTCGCCGCTGCATTGATCTTGGCCGCGGCCGTCTCGATTTCGTCCATCGTGGTATAGCGGCCCCAGCCCAGCCGGATCGAGGCCTTGGCCTTTTTCTGCGACAGGCCGATCGCTTCCAAAACGTGGCTGGTCCGGCCCGATCCGCTGGCACAGGCGCTTCCGGCGCTGAACATCACGTCGCGGCACTCGCTCATCAGCCGGTTCACGTCCAGCCCGCCTGCGTTCTTGCCCGCCGGGCGGATATTCATATTGCCATGCCAGCGCGCCTCCGCGCTGCCGTTCAATTCCCAATCGGAAAAGAGCTCGCGCGCCCGGGTCCAGAGCTTGTCGACATGGTCGGCGTCCTGCTCCATCCGCTCCTTCGCTTCCTTCGCCGCGACGCCCATGCCCGCGATCAAAGCCGGGGACAGCGTGCCCGAACGGATGCCGAATTCCTGCCCGCCGCCGGTCTGGACCTCGGCGATGTCGAGCCCCTCGCGCAGCCACAGGGCGCCGACGCCCTTAGGGCCGTGAAACTTGTGCGCGCTGATCGCGACCATGTCCGCGCCCGTCACTTCCATGCGGCCATAGGCCTGCACCGCGTCGCACAGATAGAGCGCGTTCGCGGATTTGGCCTTGCGGTGCCATTCGACCGTGGGCTGGATCGTGCCGATCTCGTTATTGACCTGCATCACGCAGACCAGTCGCGTGTCGGCGGGCAGGTCCTGCTTGGTGTTGCACTGGCCGTTCTTGGCCACGTTCAATTCGTGGCAGTTGCCGACCGCGCGCGCCGTGTCGAGCACGGCGGCATGTTCGATCGCGGAGACGGAGACGGTGCCGCCCGTGCCACTGCCCCTGATGGCGAGATTGATCGCCTCGGTCGCGCCGCTGGTGAAGATCACGCGGCCACCGGCGGGGAACAGCGCCGCCACGCGCTCGCGCGCGACTTCGATCGCAGCCTTGGCCTGGCGGCCCATGCGGTGGGGGCTGTGCGGATTGCCGAAGCCGGACCCGCCCGGCCCGTCGAGCCAGCGCAGCATCTCGTCCCGCGCCTCGGGCGCGAGCGGGGTGGTGGCTTGGTAATCGAGATAGATCATGGTCGCGCCATCCCTAACCATGTTTCGGCAAAGCGTTCCACCTCGGCGCGCGTGGTGTTCCAGCCGAGGCTGACGCGGATCGTGTTCGCGGCGATCTCCGGTTCGACGTCCATCGCATCGAGCACGCGGCTGGTCTTCATCGTCCCGCTGGAACAGGCCGAGCCTTGCGATACCGCGATCCCCGCCATGTCGAACCGCATCACCTGCGCGGTGGCGGACAGGTTCGGCATGGCGATGGCGCGAATATAGGGCGTAGGATCGGAGAGGCGGTCCGACAGCGGCGTGCCGCCAGCCGAGCGGCAGTCGCTCTCGAAGGCGTCGAACGCGCGCAGCACGCCCTCGTCGAGATAGAAATTAGAACACGCCTCCAACGCCGCGGCCATGCCGAGCGCGCCGGGCAGGTTCTCGGTCCCGCGCCGATAGCCGCGCTCGTGCCCGCCGGATGGCTCGAGCATGGCGAAGTCGCGCACCAGCAAGGCGCCGATCCCGATCGGTCCGCCGAATTTGTGCGCTGCGATCATGGCCATGTCGCATGGGAAAATTGTCACCTTCCCCGCCGCCTGCGCGCAATCCGCGATCAGCAACCCGCCGGCATCGGAAACCCGTTCATGGATCGGCTCGATCACCTGCCGGTTGCCTGTTTCGGAATTGACCTGCTGCACCGCCACGATTGGACGATCGTCCCCGATCGCCTCGACGAGTGCCGCCGGATCGAGCTGGCCGTCGACAAGCACCGGCAAAAGGTCCGCATCAGGCGTGGCCTGCAGGACGCAATCGTGTTCGACCGCGCTGACGAACCTTCTTCCCCCCTTCGCCCGGCCCAGCGCCAGCGCCGCCGCCTCGCTCGCGCCGCTTGTGAAGATCAGCTCGCCCGTCCAGCCCAGCGCCGCCTTGATCCGCGCGCGGGCGTCTTCCAGCGCGGCGCGCGCCCTGCGCCCTTCGCCATGCGGGCTCGACGGATTGGCCCAGAGCCCAAACCCCTCTTCCATCGCGGCGCGCGCCTGCGGGCGCAGCGGGCTGGTGGCAGCGTGGTCGAGATAGATGCGGTCTGGAATGATACGTGCTCGAAATAATTGCGATTTCGCTCGGGAACCCTATATAGCGCGCGACTTCCAGCTTGCCACCGGGCGCCTGCCCAGACGGCGCGCCGCAACCCTTTTTCGCACAGGTACCCCACCCGATGCCGACCGTGATCTTTCCCGGCCCCGAAGGCCGCCTCGAAGGCCGTTTCTCCCCCGCCCCGCGCCCACGCGCGCCGGTCGCGATGATCCTGCATCCGCACCCCCAGGGCGGCGGCACGATGAATGAACAGATCACACAAAAGCTCTACAAGACATTCGTCGATCGCGGGTTCGCCACCCTGCGCTTCAATTTCCGCGGCGTCGGGCGCAGCCAGGGCAGTTTCGACAACGGGATCGGCGAATTGTCCGATGCGGCAAGCGCGCTCGACTGGGTGCAGCAGATTCATCCCGAAGCGCAGACCACCTGGGTCGCGGGCGTCAGCTTCGGCGCGCTGATCGGGATGCAATTGCTCATGCGCCGCCCCGAAATCCGCGGCTGGATCAGCGTCGGCGCTCCGGCGAGCATGTATGATTTCACCTTCCTCGCGCCCTGCCCCGCCAGCGGCATCTTCATCCACGGGGCGCAGGATACGGTGGTGCAGCCGCAGGCGGTCACCAAGCTGGTGGAAAAGCTGCGCACGCAGAAACACATCACCGTGCATCACGAGGAAATTCCGCGCGCCAATCACTTCTTCGAAAACGAGCAGGCCGAGTTGATGGCCTCGGTCGACAATTATCTCGACTTCCGCCTCGACCCGAGTTGCCCGATCAAGTGAGCCCGGCCGGGAATTCCGGCCAACCGTTTCGAACGATCTATCGCATACATGAGCCCTCCCTTCTCCGGGAGGGCTTTTCGTATCTATCGCACCTTTATTGCAGACCAGATGCAAGCCGGTTGCAAACCGCAACGCGAAACCGCTTGCTATCCTAGTAATGTTGTAACATCCTCTCATCGCAAGCCCGCCCCATCGTGTCGCAAAACAAGCGGGCTGCGAAAGGAAGAGGACTTTGCTTATGGCCTATCTCGACCAGACTCGCCGCCCGTCGCCCGCCAGCATGGCGGGGGTCATTGCCATTCACGCTGCGGTCGGCGTGGCGATCGTCACCGGACTGACCGTCTCGGGGACGCTTGCGCCCCCCGACGAGTTCATCCCGACCTACGACATCAAGGATGCGCCGCCGCCTCCGCCGGAACCAACGCCAGAGCCGACCAATGATACGGCCGATGTCGCCCAGGTTACTCCGCCGATGGTCATCCCCAAACCGCCGCTCGACCTGCCGGTGCCCGCGCCGCGTTTCGATTCGACCGAAATCATCCTGCCGCCCGCGCCCCCGGTGCCGCGGCCCGGCCCGACGCTCGGTCTCGATCCGGTGCCCACGCCGCGCGTCACCCCGACCCAGCCTCCCATGGGCCCCTCGGTCGGCGCGAAGCCGCGCAACGATCCCGCTGCCTGGATCAGCACCGACGATTACCGCACGTCGTGGATCAATCGCGAGATGACCGGAACGGCGCGCTTCCGGCTCGAAATCGCGGCCACCGGACGCGTGACCAAGTGCACGATCACCGGCTCGACCGGCCATGACGCGCTCGATCAGGCAACCTGCCAGTTGCTGGAACGCCGCGCCCGGTTCCAGCCCGCGCGCACCGGTTCGGGAGAGCCGATCGCGGGGAGCTATGAAAGCGCGGTCCGCTGGGTCCTGCCCGACTGACGCCTTATTCCGGCAGCTAACGGCCCCGCTCGATCCGGTCGAGCGGGGCTTGACCGTCTCCATCCGGCACGGTCCAGATCGCCACGTTCATGCCCGCGACGAGTGCCAGCACCACCATCAACACCGCTTGGCGTCGATAGCCGCTGCGATAGGCGAACACCGCGCCAACGATCAGCGCGATTGCAGCAAGGACGACGATCGAGAGCACGGCATCGGTCATGCCCACCTCCTAGCCGCGACGGGACGACGAAAGGAAGCGCAAAGCTGCGGAACGCGTCTTCCCGATGCCCGTTCTTCTTTCGAATGCGCCGCGATCATGCGCGCGCCACCGAAAGGTTTGCGATATGGGTATCTTCAGTTCGATCAAGGACGCGATCTTCGGCAAGGACGAGCCTGCGAAGAAGGCGCCGACCAATGCGCGACCTGGGGCAAACCCCGGCACGGCTCCCGCAGGCAAGCCCGCGCCCCAGACTGCGCCCAAGACCGGTAATGCCTGGGCCGACGCGCCGGTTGTGGAACGGCAGTCTGTCGATACCGTCGACGTCGAAAACCACCTCGATTCGATGCCCGGTGCCGATCGCCTCAACTGGCGGACCTCGATCGTCGACCTGCTCAAGCTGATCAATGTCGATTCCGATTATGCCAGCCGCAAGGCGCTCGCCACCGAATTGGGTCGCGCGGATTACGAAGGCTCGGCGGAAGACAATGTCTGGCTACACAAGCGCACGATGCGCGAACTGGCGGCGCATGGCGGGAAGGTGCCGCCCGAATATCTCGACTGAGATCGCGAACCACTTTTTCCGATTAATTGACAGGTCAGGGCGCGGCGCGCACACCCGCGCCCATGACATCCCAAAGCTTTGACATCACCCGTCGCCAGGTCCTCGCAGGCCTCAGCGCGACGACCGCGCTCACTCTCGGCGGATGCGCCGCCACGGCCCGGCCCGAAGCCGTCGTGCAGGCTCAGGCCATCGGCGCCGAGCGTCTGCTGGAAGTGGTCGGCTACAATCTCCTCGAACACGAACCCGAACGCGCGACCTCACTGGGCGTCGATACGGGGCGCTACGCCGAATTGCGCGCGCGGCTGGAGGACCAGTCGCAGACCGGACAGGAACTTTACGCCGCGACCCTGCGCCGCGATCTCGACCGGGTGCGCGCCTTTCCGCGTGACGCGCTCGATGCCGATACGATCACCAATCTCGATGTCGTCGAGAGCGCCTATTCGACCGCGCTCGACGGGTTCGCGCTTCCCTATGGCGATGTCGCGGTCGGAAGCTGGCGCAATGCGCCCTATGTCGTGATCCAGAATGTCGGCAGCTATCTCGACTTGCCGCGCTTCATGGATTCCACGCATCCCCTGAAGGATGGCAGCGATGCCGACGCCTATATCGAGCGGATGGAGGCGTTGCCCGCCGTGTTCGCGGGCGAGCTCGAACGGATGCGCGCGGCCCGCGCGATGGGGATGGTGCCACCTGATTTCCTGATCGAGAAAGCGACAGCCCAGCTTTCCGAGACGATCAAGTCCGCCAAAGCGGGCGAGCTCTTCGCCGCTCCGCTCCGCGCCAAGCTGGTCGAGGCGGGAATGCCCGAAAGCCATGCCAACCGCGCCCGCACGCTGGAGACCGGCCCGATCGCCGCCGCATTGGAAGCCCAGCTTGCCGAACTGAACCTGGAAATGGCCGAGGCCGATTCCGACCCCGGCATGTGGAGCCAGCCGCGCGGCGATGAATGGTATGCCTGGGCCCTGCGCGCCAGCACGACCACCACCCTTTCGCCCGACGAGGTGCACGAGCAGGGGCGGGAGGAACTCGCATCGCTCCACGCGCGGATGGACCCGATCCTGAAAGAAATCGGCTACACCAGCGGGACGGTGGGCGAGCGGATGCAGGCGCTTTCGCAGGACCCGCGCTACAAATTCGCGGAAGGCGATCCCGGCCGGGCCGAGATCATGGCCTTCATCAAGGACCGGATCGCATGGATCACCGCGCAGATGCCGCGCGCCTTCAACACGCTTGTCGATCCCAATCTCGAAGTGCGCCGCCTTCCGCTGGCGGAAGAACCCGGCGCGCCAGGCGCCTATGGCGGCGCGGGCAGCAAGGACGGAACGATCCCCGGGCGGATGTGGATCAATCTCAGGACCACCGACCTGCACCGCAAATACGACCTCGCCGACCTCACCTATCACGAGACCATTCCCGGCCATGTCTGGGAGGGCGAATATTCCAACCGCCTGCCGCTGATCCGCTCGATCCTGGCCTTCAACGCCTTCTCCGAAGGCTGGGCGCTTTACGGTGAGCAGTTGGCGGACGAGCTTGGCGCCTATGACGATTTCAAGGTCGGACGATTGGGTTATCTCCAGTCACTGGCGTTTCGCGCCTGTCGCATGGTGGTCGATACTGGCCTCCACCACAAACGCTGGAGCCGCGAACAGGCGCGCCGCTTCTTCGTCGAGGAAAACGGCTCGAAATACGACGAGGTGGTAAGCGAGGTGGACCGCTATTGCAGCTGGCCCGGTCAGGCCACGGGCTACAAGCTCGGCCATAGCGAGATCGTAAGGCAGCGCGGGCGCGCCGAGGCTGCGCTGGGTTCGGCCTACGATTTCAAGGCGTTCAACGACGCGGTCGTCCTTGGCGGTAATGCGCCGCTCGACGTCATGGCGAAGAATGTGGACCGCTACATCGCGCGGGCGCGCAGCTAAATCGGAGGGTCAGGCCGCTTCCGGCGCCGCGCCGGATTGCGCTTCCGCTTCTTCGGCGAGTCGCTTGGCTTCGCGCTCGCCCAGAGCCCGCTCGCGGTCGATCTTCACCTTGCGCGCCTGTTCGGCAAGGCCGCGCCAGGTCTTCTCCGCACGCAGGCTGCGTTCGCGGACATTGTCGAGGACAGCCTCCTGCGCTTCGATGGCGGCTTCACGGGCGCGGCTGTCGTAGAATTCGAATGTCTGGCTCATCGGCTTGTCCTTCGTGAGTATCGCGCGCGGGAAGCGGTAAAACGCCCCGCCGACCACAATGGATCGGCGGGGCATTCTCTATCGGGATCAGTCCGCAGCGGAGAGATTCACCGCGCTCGCCTTGCCGTTACGGCCGGTCTCGACCTCGTAATTGAGGCGCTGTTCCTTATCGAGCGTGTGCATGCCCGCCGCCTGGACGGCGGAGATGTGGACGAAGCTGTCGTCCGAACCGTCATCGGGCTGGATGAAGCCATAGCCCTTGTCGGCGTTGAAGAATTTTACGGTGCCGGTCTTCGACATGGGATGTTCCTTTCAAGAACGAGGTTTGCCCCGCCGCGACATGCGGCGTGGTCGTGCGTAAGGTCGTCCGAAGAAAGGAAGTCGCCGTCTAACGTGCACCAGGGCCACAAGGGCAAGGCGAAGATCAAAAGCCGAAGTCCGTCGCAAATTTCGACGTCAGCTCGATGGCCGTAGCAGGTTTCCCGCTATTGCCCTAACGATCCTTGCACCCGTACCGAAATTAAAGGTCCCCGGTCCGCGATCGCTCGCGGCCGGGGACTCTCCTCTCCAACTTGTGCGCCCGGGTCGCCGGGCGGAACGGTTCAGGCCGCGACCCGCGCGGAAACCGGCGCCGCGTCGCGCACGCCCTGATCGACATGGTCAGCAAAGGGCGTGAAATTGTCGACGAAGAGCTGCACCAGCTTCTGCGCGGTGCGGTCGTATTCGTCCTGATCGGCCCAGGTCGAGCGCGGATCGAGAATGCCGCTGTCGACACCATCCACCGCGACCGGAACCTCGAAGCCGAAATTGGGGTCCTTGCGGAACTCCGCCTCGTTCAGGGACCCGTCGAGCGCGGCGTTGAGCAGGGCGCGGGTCGCCTTGATCGGCATCCGGTTGCCGACCCCGTATTTGCCTCCGGTCCAGCCGGTATTGACCAGCCAGCAAGTGACATCGCCCTTGGCGATCCGTTCTTTGAGGAGGTTGCCGTAGACGCTCGGATGCCGCGGCATGAAGGGCGCACCGAAGCAGGTGCTGAAGGTCGCTTCGGGCTCGGTCACGCCGATTTCGGTGCCCGCGACCTTGGCGGTGTAGCCCGACAGGAAGTGATACATCGCCTGATCCGGCGTCAGCCGCGCGATCGGAGGCAGCACGCCGAAGGCATCGGCGGTCAGCATGATTACGTTGGACGGCGGCGGACCCATGTTCTCGTCCGACGTGTTCGGGATCGATTCGAGCGGATAGGCACCGCGCGTGTTTTCGGCGAGGCTGTTGTCGTCGAGATCGATCTCGCCGTTCTCGTCCATCACCACGTTTTCGAGGACGGTCCCTTCCATCTTCGTGGTCGCGAAGATCTCGGGCTCGGCCTCGGCATTCAGGCGAATCATCTTGGCGTAGCAGCCGCCTTCGAAATTGAAGACCGCCGTGTCCGACCAGCCATGCTCGTCATCGCCGATCAGCGTGCGGCTGGCATCGGCGCTAAGCGTCGTCTTGCCCGTGCCCGACAGGCCGAAGAACACCGCGCTCTTGCCGTCCGGGCCGATATTGGCGGAACAGTGCATCGGCATCACGCCCTTGGGCGGAAGCAGGTAATTGAGTACGCCGAACACGCTCTTCTTCATCTCGCCGGCATAGCGCGTACCGCCGATGAGGATCAGCTTCTCGCTGAGATTGACCGCGATCACCGTCTCGCTGCGGCAGCCGTGCCGTTCGGGATCGGCCTTGAAGCTCGGCAGGTCGATGATCGTGTATTCGGGGACGAAACCTTCGAGCTCGTCCGCCGTCGGGCGCACCAGCAGGGTGCGGATGAACTGGTTGTGCCAGGCGAGCTCGTTGATGACGCGCACATTGACGCGGTATTCCGGCTGCGAGCCCCCGAACAAATCGGCGACGTAGAGCGCGTCCTTATCCTTCAGCGCGGCCAGGAAATCGTCCTTGAGCGCAGAGAAATGTTCCGGCTTCATCGAGGCGTTGTTGTCCCACCACACCGTCTCTTCCGTCTCACCGTCGCGGACGATGAACTTGTCCTTCGCGCTGCGGCCGGTGTGCTTGCCGGTTTCCACCACCAGCGGCCCATGCTTCGCGCGGCGCCCTTCGCCGTTTTCGAGCGCGGCGGCGGTCAGCTGGCTCGAATCGAGATTGGCGTGGATCGTGGCATCGGTGGCGATACCCTGATCGGCAAGCGTATGGGAAAGCGAAGCGGTCACTGATGTCTCCGGCAAGGGCGTTGCGGGGCGTTGCGATGTCTGGATGGCCCGCCGCATCGCTGCTTTAACGCATACGAATGCACGGCCAATTCGCCCCGCCCTTACAATCGCTAAGCGCGCACGTCAATTTCGGCGCGACGGGCAGTGCGCCTTACGCGGTCCCGCTCCCGCCATGGCACACATTGTCTTGTTCCGGCAAAGCGATTACGCACGCAAGGTGACTAACGACGCGCCTTCGCAAACCGCTCCCGCCCCCACCCAACCGTCTCCATCGCAGGCGGTGATCGCGCTGGTGGACGATGATCGCAACATCCTCACCTCGGTCTCGATCGCCTTGCAGGCGGAGGGCTTCGCCACGCGCGTCTATTCGGAAGGCGAGGCGGCGTTGAAGGCGCTGCTCGAAAATCCGCCGCATCTGGCCGTGTTCGACATCAAAATGCCGGGCATGGACGGGATGGAATTGCTGCGGCGCCTGCGTGAACATTCCGCGCTCCCCGTGATCTTCCTCACCAGCAAGGACGACGAGCAGGACGAGGAAGCCGGTTTCGCGATGGGCGCGGACGATTACATCTCCAAACCCTTCAGCCTGCGCCTCCTGCTCGCCCGCGTACGCGCGATCCTGCGGCGCAGCGATATCGATCTGCCCACAGAGCCCGGTGCGAATGCCGAAGCGCCCCGCCCCAGCGAGGTCCTCGAGCGCGGACGATTGGTGATGGACCCGGCGCGGCACAAGGTGACATGGGACGGGCGCGCCGTATCCCTGACGGTCACGGAATTCCTGTTGCTGGAAGCACTGGCCGTGCGCCCCGGCGTCATCAAGAGCCGCAACCAGCTGATGGATGCCGCCTACCCGGACGATGTCTTCGTCGACGATCGCACGGTGGACAGCCACATCAAGCGGATGCGCCGCAAATTCCGCAGTATCGATCCGCAATTCTCCGCCATCGATACTCTCTACGGCGCGGGCTACAGCTTCGCCGAAAGCTGACCGATCCATGGCCGATGCGGCGCGCAGCAATGTCCTGAGGGACGAGCCGGGGCGCGACCCGGCGGCGGAAAAGCCGCGCTGGTCGCGGCGTCTCTCGCTCACCAGCCGCATCCTTTTCGTCAACGTGCTGCCCTTGGTGCTGCTCGGCGGCGGGGTCATCTATCTCGATTTCTACCGCAAGCAGCTCTTGGACGAGCGCTTCAAGCTCGCTCTGGTCGAGGCGCAGATCACTGCCGAGGCGCTGGCGGGCGCGACCGATGCACGGCAGGAGGCGCTGCTGATCCAGATCGGCAAGGAACAGCGCTTGCGCATCCGGCTCTACGATGCGGAAGGGGAGCTGGAAGGCGACAGTTTCGCTCTGTCCGCGCCCACGTTCTCGATCGACGGAGTGGCGGAGGACAATCGCGATTTCGCCCTAACGCTCGACCGCTGGTTCGATCGGGTGGTGGGCGCGCCCCCGCTGCCCGATTACCGCGAACCGCAGGTCGACAACGCCGCCGCCTGGCCGGAACTCGATCGCGCGCGGACCGAAAGCCTGACCCAGATCGTGCTGCGCGATGCGGCGGACGGGACCCACGTCATCAACGCCGCCGCGCCCGTGGGCCTCGACGGGGAATCGCTCCTGATAACCCGCAATCCGATCGACATCACCCAGCGCGTGCGCGAGGCGCGATCGACCGTGGCTTTGGTCACCTTGCTGGCGCTGATCGTCTCGACGCTGCTGTCCTTCTTCCTCGCCCAGACGATCGTGCGGCCCCTGCGCGAGCTCGTCCAGGCCGCCGTCCGCGTGCGGCAGGGGCGCGACCGGCAGGTGGAGGTGCCACGGCTTCCCGACCGGCGCGACGAGATCGGTATGCTGGCGCGCGCGATTTCCGACATGACCCATGCGCTGCGAATGCGCATCGACGCGGTCGAAAGCTTCGCCGCCGATGTCGCGCACGAGATCAAGAATCCGCTCGCCAGCCTGCGGAGCGCGACCGAATCGCTTAATCGGGTCGAGGATCCGGCCTTGCGGGCCCAACTTCTCGATATCGCGACCCATGACGTGCGCCGGATCGATCGTCTTGTTACCGAAATCAGCGAGGCGAGCCGGATCGATGCCGAACTGTCGCGCGCCACCTTCGAGACGGTCGATCTCGCCAGCCTCGTTACCAATATCATCGGCTCGCGCGAAAACCGCTCCGAGAACGAGGGGCGCCCGGTCCTGTTCGACAGCGAGGCCGGCCGCTTCCTGGTGCGCGGCGAACCCTCGCGGCTCGAACGCGTGATCTCGAACCTGCTCGACAACGCCGTGTCGTTTTCGCCGTCTGAAGGTTCGATCACGATCGACCTTGCCCGGGCCGATGGCTGGATCACCATGACCGTGTGCGACGAAGGCCCCGGCATCCCGGTGGAACGGCGCGAGCAGGTGTTCCAGCGCTTCCATTCGCACCGCCCCCAGGCGGAGGATTTCGGCAACCATTCCGGCCTCGGCCTCGCCATCGCGCGCGCCATCGCCGAAGCGCATGACGGCACCTTGCTGGCGGAAGGTCGGCCTGACGGACGAGACGGCGCCTGCCTCGTCCTCAACCTCCCCGCCCTGCGCGACGGGTGAGCGCCATCACCTGCCAGCCCTGCCCCAACGTCACCTGCGTATCGCTGGAGGGGCGCGGGCTGATGATCGAAGGGCCGCCCGGGAGCGGAAAGTCCACGCTGGCGATGATGCTGATCGATCGCGGAGCCATCCTCGTCGGGGATGACGGCGTCGAGCTGGAGCGGCGCGACGGGGCCATCTGGGCGCATCCCGCTCCGTCAATTCGCGGGCTGCTCGAGATACGCGGCGCGGGGATCGTGCAGATGCCTGTCGTTTCCGCGCGCCTTTCCCTCGTGCTCAAGCTCGACAGCAATGCTCCGCGATTGCCGGAGGTCGCCCAGCGCATTTTGGACGATATTGCCCTGCCTTTGATCCCGTTTCGGACCGGCGACGCAGCCCAGGCCTTGCGTGCGGAGCATGCACTGCGGCTTCATGGAGTGTGACGATCGTATCTAAACCCTTCCCTTTTCGTTCTCTCGCTTCGATACCCGGATCATGAGTGGCGAATCTTCCAACCCGCAGCAGATCCTGCTCGTCACCGGCATGTCGGGCGCGGGTAAGAGCACCGCGCTGGAGACGCTGGAAGATCTCGGCTGGGAAGCGATCGACAATTTCCCGATTCGCATGGTGCCCGATCTCCTCTCCCGCACCGAGGGCAGCGCCGCTCCGCTCGCCATCGCCATCGATGCGCGCACCCGCGGTTTCGTACCCGCCGAGATCCGCGCCCAGTTCGAAGACTTGTCTGCCCGCCCCGACCTTTCGGTCGGCACGCTGTTCCTTGATTGCACCAGCCCGGAGATCGAGCGGCGCTATAACGAGACCCGTCGCCGCCATCCGCTGGCGCAGGGCCGCCCGGTGCGCGAGGGGATCAGAGCGGAACGCGAACTGCTCGCTCCTTTGCGCAAATGGGCGCAGATGGTCATCGACACCTCGGGCTATGCCCGCAACCATCTTCAGCAGGCGATACGCGAGCGGTTCGCTCAAGGGCCGACCGGAGCCCTGACGATATCCGTGACGAGCTTCGGCTTCGCGCGCGGGATGCCGCCGATCGCGGATCTCGTCTTCGACATGCGCTTCCTCGACAATCCGCACTGGGTCGAGGAGTTGCGCGAACAGACCGGGCGCGATCGGGCGGTCGCCGCCCATATCGAGGCCGATCCATCTTTCGCGCCCGCCTTCGACAAGATCGCCGACCTCGTCCTCTCGCTGATACCGCACTATGCCGCGCAGGGGCGCGCTTATCTGACAGTGGCCTTCGGCTGCACCGGTGGGCGGCATCGCTCGGTCTTCTCCGCCGAGACACTGGCCGCGCGGTTGAAGGACGAAGGATACGAGCCGACGCTCATCCACCGCGACCTTGCCGCGCGCGCCGCCGACACGGTCGAAGGCCCGGTTCCCTGACCTTGGCTTTCGGTTGACTCAGCATCCAGTCATCATCATGGGCGCAGTTTCGCAGCGAAGCTTGAACCAGATACGGAAGACAGCACGGTTCGCATGATTGGCATGATCCTCGTTACCCACGGCAACCTCGCCGAACACTTCATCGAAGCGATGGAGCATGTCGTGGGCGAGCAGGACCGGATCGCAACGGTCTGCATCGGACCGAGCGACGATATGGAGCTGCGCCGCCGCGAAATCGCCGAGGCAATCACGCGGACCGACGAGGGCGACGGGGTGATCATCCTGACCGACCTGTTCGGGGGCACGCCGTCCAATCTCGCGATCTCGCTGCTCGATGCGGGGCGCGTGGAAGTCATCGCAGGGATCAATCTTCCCATGCTCATCCGCCTCGCCGGTGCGCGCAAGACGCTGGGCGTGACCGAAGCGGTCCACGCCGCGCGCGAGGCGGGCCGCAATTACATCACCGTGGCGTCGGAATTTCTCGGCCAGCATGAAACGCCCCCGGAGGCGGAACGGAAGCAGGCGCGATGAGTGAACCTGCGAGCGAGGAACGGCGCACGCTGACCATCGTCAACCAGCGCGGGCTCCATGCGCGGGCGAGCGCTAAATTCGTGGCCGCGGTCGCCGCGCTTCCCGACGATTCACAGGTCCACGTCGCGAAGGATGGGACCAAGGCTGCGGGCGGGTCGATCCTGGGCCTCATGATGCTCGGCGCCGCCAAGGGCGACACGGTCGAACTGATCGTTTCGGGACCCGATGCGCCGCGCATCGCCGACGAACTGGCGGCCATGATCGATGACGGATTTGGCGAGAATTGATGATCGCGCGCGCGGGCTGCGTTTGATGACACGCCGCCAGATCACCGGCTTTTCCAATCCCACCGTCAAGGCGCTGCGCGCCCTGCGGGAAAAGAAGCATCGCAAGGCGGCGGGCCGTTTCTTGGCCGAAGGGCTTCGGCTGCTCACCGACGCGCGCGAATGCGGTCATGTGCCGGAGACGCTGGTGCTGTCGGATGCGCGCGATGCCCATCCCTTGCTCGAAGCTTTGGAAGCGGCCGTCGCGGCAAACGGCGGCGAAATCATCGAAACGACGCCCGATATTCTCGCCAAGATCACCGGCAAGGACAACCCCCAGGCGGTCGCGGGAGTGTTCGCGGAATTCGACACCTCGCTCGAACGCATCGATCGCGCGTCGGCTGATATCTGGCTGGTGGCGCAGGCTTTGAGGGATCCGGGCAATCTGGGGACCATGCTGCGCACGGGCGATGCGATCGGCGCCGGTGGATTGATCCTGATCGACGATTGTGTCGATCCCTTCTCCGTCGAAGCGGTCAGGGCCAGCATGGGCGCCGTATTCACCCAGAAAATCGCGAAAGCAACGTGGTGGGATTTCGAAGCCTGGTTGCGCGATCCTGCGAAGCGCGAGCCCGGCCAATTGGTCGCAGCGAGCCTGAGAGATGCGCAGCCGTATCGCAACGCACCTTACACCGCGCCGTGTTTCGTAATGGTCGGGAATGAAAGCCGCGGCCTTCCCGAAGACTACGAAACGGCCTGCGATCTGCGCGTCACCATGCCCATGAGGGGCCGCGCGGACAGCCTCAACGCCGCGGTCGCCGCGGCGGTTCTGGGATATGAGGTGCTTGCAACGATAAACGCCCGACCTTGACAGGCCGGGCGTTCAAAAATTCGAATGTCCTCAGCGTTTAGGCGCTGATGGGAGCATCGTCGTCATCGTCTTCGGTCAGCAGCAGAATGCCGACGCCGACGGCCGCAATGGCGAGAACGATGAACGCGGGAGCGATGCTTTCGCCGCCGAGTTCCGATTCACCGGCGACCGGAGCGATCCGCTCGGGAGCCGACTGAGCGACGACCGGAGCCGCGACGAGCGTCGCAGCGGCGGTGCCGAGTGCTAGTTTCTTAATAAACATAAAACCCTTTCCTTGGTCTCTCACCCGTTTGACGAGCGAAAAGACCTTAAGTTCCAATGGATCCGATCATTTGAAGCGCGTTTCGCCGAGGCGTGCCTGCGCCACGTCCGATCGCGACCCTCATGGTGATACCGCAAAAAAGGCGCGGACGCAAGTTGCGCATGCTCGGCTTTAAGAACCGCCCCGGACTATTTCGAGTGGTTAACCGATGATTAGTAAAGAATCGAGCATCGGAAAATCGAAACCGCCGATCGAAGGCGCAATTTGATCGCCACTAATATTACGCCCTGTCGCCACTCCCGGCCAGCTGCGGCGCGTCCTCGGCGTCTAGGTCCTGAGCGGTATAGCGCGGCGTACCTTCGACCAAGGGGACCTCGTCGATCTCCCGCTTGCCGATCTCGATACCTTTTTCCTGCATCCGCCGGGCCGAGGTCAACACGTTGCGCTCGAAGCTGCCGACGAAGCTGTTGTAATTCTTCACCGCTGATTCCAGCCCGCTCCCCATGCGCTTAAGATGCTGCGAGGCGGTTTCGAGCCGTCCGTAGAGTTCGGTTCCGATCCGCCCGATCTCGCGCGCCTCATTGGCCAGCGCATCCTGCCGCCAGACCTGCGCCACGGTGCGGGCTATGGCGACGAGATTGGTCGGCGTCGCCAGCAGGACTTTCTTTTCGAAAGCGAAATCCCAGAGTTCCGGGTCCGCGTCGAGCGCGGCCGCCACGAAATGCTCCCCCGGCACGAACATGACGACATAGTCCGGCGCGTCCTCGAACTGGCTCTGATAACTTTTCGCTCCGAGGGTCTGGACATGGTTGCGCATCGACTGGGCGTGGAGCTTGAGATGCCGCTTGCGCTCGTTCTCGTCCTCCGCCTCGAACGCGGCCTGATAGGCGTTGAGCGAGACCTTGGAATCGATCACCAGCTTCTTCTGACCGGGCACGTTGACGATGGCATCGGGCCGCAACCGGCCCTCCTCGGTATCGATCGACTGTTCGAGCTGGAAGTCGGTGTGCTGGGCCAACCCGCATTGTTCGAGCAGGTTCTGCAACGCCCGCTCCCCCCAGCGCCCGCGTGCCTTGGGCGCGTTGGTGAGCGAATTGCCGAGCCGCTGCGCCTCGCGCCGGACCTCTTCCTGCCCCAGCCGCATCTGTTCGATCTGCGTCGCGAGAGAGGAGAAGGCGTTGGTGCGCTTTTCTTCCAGCGCCGCAACCTGATCCTCGTATTTCTTCAACCGGTCGCCGACCGGCTGAAGCAGCGCACGGATCTTTTCTTCCGACGACCGCTCCGAATGCCCGAAGCGTTCGGCGGCGCGCTCCAGAAACGCCTCCTGCGCCTTGCCGAGAACCGCCGAACCGGTGTTCTGAAACTCCTTCAGCAATTCCTCGCGCGCTTCGACCAGAAGGCGTTTCTGCTCGTCGAAATTGGCGGTCTTTTCGCGCAAGGTCGCAAGTTCCGACGACAACGCGCCGTTGGTACGTCGCATATCCTCCAGCGCCGTCTCATGCGCCGCCCGCATCTCGCGTAGCTCCTCCGACAGCGCATCGGCACGCCCCGCCCGCTCGCGCGCGGCTTCGAGATCGGCAAAGGTGCGCAGATATTTTGCGTCGAGCTCCCGCGCCTCCGAATCGCGCTCCGCATGGCGGGCTTTCCACTCGGCCACCGGGCGCGAACCGAAAAACCAGCCAAGGCCGATGCCCACAACGAGGGAAACAACAAGTGATACAGCGAAAACGGAGTCCATTTCATTTGCTCCCAGTGCTTGGTGGCGAGCTACGTCCCGCCACCTCGCGCTTGGAATTTTATTTGGTGTTCCACCAAACGAAATCAGCCTTTGCCTCAATTTACGTCGAAAAACCGACAGACGATTGACGTAGGCAGGCACCACTCTTTGAGGAAAGCAGTACCCAATAGCAAAGGCCATCAATCCAGCGCAGCACATAAGGCGGGCAAATCATTGCCTCGTTCCTTTCGCTGCAAGTTGAAAAAGATTTGTGCTTAGGGAGCTGTCTAACAGGACTTAGGTCTCTTGCACTCGCAAGCGAGGCTCATCCTAAATGCCGGCTAAGTCGTCCGCGCAACAAATCCAATTGGCTTATTCGCCCCCCGGCGTGACCTCAAAGCAATGGCGCCTCCTCTTTGAACGAATAGAGAACATGCCACGAGAAGCCTTTCTCTGCAATCGACTATCGGAACAATCCCCAGCCCCGTCCGCTCATGAGGCGAAGGAGAAATACAGTATGTCGATCAAGGAAATGATCCAGGACCACCCGCAAGTCGGCGAAGGTTACACCGACGAGCTCGGCGAGGCAGTGAAGCACGCCATGTACGGCGCGGCGATCATGAACAGCTGCGCCGATGCCTGCCTCGCCGAACCCAATGCGGCCGAGCGCGCGGAATGCATCCGCCGCTGCCTCGACGCGTCCGACGCCTGCACCGCTTTTTATCGCATGGGCAGCCGCCGCACGGGTGGCAATGTGCCCGCGATCAAGGCGATCGGCGAGGCAGTGCTGGTGGCGGTGAAGGCCTGTCACGATCTGTGCAAGATGCATGACGATGCGCACTGCAAGCGCTGCGCGAAAATGTGCGAGGAAATCCTGGCAGACGTGCGCAAGGCGCTCGACACGATGGATCGTTAGTGGGAGACCGATAATCGGACCCACCGAAACCTTGCGGGGCTGGACTAGCGTCCGGCCCCGCGATGTTTGAGCCAGAGATTGATCAGCAGGCGAAACCCGACGGTGAAGACGACGAAGTAGATCGCGAACCGGATCGCCAGTTCGTCGAACCCCGTCCCTTCGTCGAGCCGCTTCCAAGTACACATCAGCAGCGCGTAGAGCAGCCCCGCGACCGAGGCCGTGTGCCAACCCATTGCGGGCGCCGGAGGTGTGCCGTGAGGCTCGCTCAAGCCGCTTCGCGCAGCTTCTTGAGCTTCTTCAACGCCATGCTGCGCTTCAGCCGCGAAAGATGGTCGATGAAGAGGATCCCTTCGAGATGATCCATCTCGTGCTGGATACAGGTCGCCATCAGGCCTTCCATATCCTCTTCATGGGTTTCCCCTTCGAGATCCTGATACTGCACCCGGCAGGTGGCGGGCCGGTCGACATCGGCGAAGATGTCGGGAACCGAAAGGCAGCCTTCCTGATAGCTGGCCAGCTCTTCCGCCGGGTCGAGGATCACAGGGTTCACGAACACCCGCGGTTCCTTCTTCGTCGGATAGTGGACGTGCGAATGGCCGCCGTGATTGCACTCTTCGGGCTCGGCATCCTCATCTTCCGGCTGCAGATCGATGACGAGCACGCGCTTCGGCACGCCGACCTGGATCGCGGCGAGCCCTATGCCCGACGCATCGTACATCGTGTCGAACATGTCGGAGACGAGTGTCTTCAGCTCGTCATCGAATTCGGTGACGGGAGTCGAGACGGTCTTGAGCCGGGGGTCCGGCACTTCGAGGATTTCACGGATAGCCATCGCGGGCAGATAGGCGCGAACCGCGCGATTCTCAAGAGACCGGTCGCCGCGCCCTCAGCGCTTGGGCCAGCGTGCCCTCGTCGAGATAATCCAGTTCGCCCCCCACCGGGAGGCCGTGGGCCAGTTGCGTGATCCTCAGGGGGAAATCCTCCAGCCGTTCGGCGAGGTAATGCGCGGTGGTCTGCCCCTCCAGCGTGGCGTTCATCGCGAGGACGACTTCGTCCACCCCGCCCGCCTCGATCCGCGCCATCAGCGAGGCGACGTTCAGATCCTCCGGCCGCACCCCGTCGAGCGCGGACAGGCGCCCGCCGAGCACGTGATAGGTGCCGGCGAACAGCTTCGCCCGGTCGAGCGCCCAAAGATCCGCCACATCCTCCACCACGCAGAGCGATTTCGCATCGCGACGCGGATCGGAGCAAATGCCGCACGGATTGCGCGTGTCGACATTGCCGCAGATGTCGCATTCGACCAGCGCCTCGCCGACCTGCGCCAGCGCCTCTAGCAGCGCGGGGAGCGCGCTTTCCCGCCGCTTGACCAGCCACAGCACCGCGCGGCGGGCGCTGCGCGGCCCCAGGCCCGGCAGGCGGGCGAGCGCGGAAGCGAGGGTTTCGATTTCTTGCGATGCCATGGCCTGACAGATAGGGGCGCGGCACGAACAGAGAAAGGCTCGCTGCCCCGTCATGCGCATAATCTTCATGGGAACGCCCGATTTCGCGGTGCCGACATTGCAGGCCTTGGTCGATGCCGCGCACGAGATGGTGTGCGTCTACACCCAGCCGCCGCGCCCCGGCGGACGGCGCGGGCGCGAGCTGACCCCCTCGCCGGTGCAAAGCCGCGCCGAGGATCTGGGGATCGAGGTGCGCCATCCGACCTCGCTCAAATCCGCCGAGGAGCAGGCGCGCTTCGCGGAACTGGAAGCCGATGTCGCGGTGGTCGCGGCCTATGGGTTGATCCTGCCGCAGGCCGTGCTCGATGCGCCCCGACATGGCTGCCTCAACGTCCATGCCTCGATCCTGCCGAAATGGCGGGGGGCGGCGCCGATCCACCGTGCGATCATGGCGGGCGATCCGGTGACGGGGGTCACGATTATGCAGATGGAGGCAGGGCTCGACACCGGGCCGATGCTGGCCTTCGCGAGGACGCCGGTCGAGGACAAGACGACCGGCGAGCTGACCGAGGAACTGGCCGAGATCGGCGCGCAGCTGATGGTCGGCACGCTGATCGATCTCGCCGCGCTCCATTCGCTGGAGCAGGACGACGACAAGGCGACCTATGCCGCCAAGATCGACAAGAGCGAGGCGCGGATCGACTGGTCGCGCCCAGCCGAGGAAGTCGTGCGTCATATTCACGGCCTGTCGCCCTTCCCCGGCGCTTGGTTCGAGCTTGATGGCGAACGGGTCAAGATCTTGCGGGCAGAAGCGGCCGAGGGCGGCGGCGCGCCGGGCGAAGTGCTCGACGACCGCATGACGATCGCCTGCGGGCAAGGCGCGATCCGTCCCCTCGAATTGCAGCGCGCGGGCAAGCCCCGGATGGACACAGCGACTTTCCTGCGTGGCAAACCCGTAGCGGCAGGGGCCGTGCTTCCTTGACCCGCTTTGCCCTCACGCTCGAATTCGACGGAACGCCGTTCTTCGGCCTTCAGCGCCAGAAAGACGGGCCGAGCGTGCAGCAGGCTGTCGAGGAGGCGGCGATGCGCGTGACAGGCGAGGAGGTGCGGATGCATAGCGCGGGCCGCACCGATGCGGGCGTCCACGCGCTCGCCATGCGCAGCCATGTCGATATTTCGAAGGACATCGCGCCCTTCCGCCTGATGGAGGCGCTCAACGCGCATCTCCGCCCCGATCCTATCGCAGTGACTCATTGCGAGATCGTGCCGGACGACTGGCATGCGCGCTTTTCCTGTACGGGTCGTGCCTATGTCTATCGGATCGCCAACCGCCGCGCGCCGCTGACGCTGGAAAAGGATCGCTTGTGGCAGGTGCCGCAGGAGCTGGACCACGCGACCATGCACCGCGCCGCGCAGGCGCTTGTCGGACTGCACGACTTCACAACCTTCCGATCGGTCCATTGCCAGTCCGACAGCCCGGTCAAGACACTCGACCGGCTCGCTGTCGAACGCAACGGCGAGGAAGTCCGCATCTACGCCGAGGCGCGCAGCTTCCTGCATCACCAGGTACGCTCGATGGTAGGATGCCTCGCCCTCGTCGGCATGGGCCGCTGGGGCGAAGCCCGCGTCGGCGAGGCGCTGGCGGCGCGCGACCGCCAAGCGCTGGGATTGAACGCTCCGCCGCACGGGCTCTATTTCGTGCGGGCGGATTATCCCGCCCAGCTTGTGCCCGAGCGGACGACACCCTAGGCGGGTTGCAAAAGGAGACCCAAGGATGACCACGACCGGCAAGCAACTCTTCACCACGCTCGAAGCGGACGGCACGCTGACGCTCGAAATCGCGGAAAGCACTTTTCGCGAGCCTAAGGACAATCAGGTTCTCGTCAAGATGGAGGCCGCGCCGATCAATCCGTCGGACCTCGCCATCCTGACCGGCGCTGCCGATTTCGAGAATGCGGACTATTCGCCCGGCAAGGTCGTGGCAAAAATGCCCGAACCGTTCAATTCGGGAAGCAAGGCGCGCCACGGCCAACGGCTGCCCGCCGGCAATGAAGGCGCGGGCACCGTGGTCGCCACGGGCGATGGCGATATGGCGAAGGCGCTGATGGGCCAGCGCGTCGCCTGCGTGCCCGGCACCGCCTTCAGCGAATACGCGATCGCAGATGCCACCATGTGCCTGCCGCTGGGCGATCACAGCGCGGAAGATGGCGCGTCGAGTTTCGTCAACCCGATGACGGCCCTTGGCTTCGTCGAGAATGCCAAAATGGACGGGCAGGACGCCATTCTCCACACCGTCGGCGCGTCCAATCTCGGCCAGATGCTCAACCGCATCTGCCAGGAAGACGGCATCAAGCTCGTCAATATCGTGCGCAAACCCGATCAAGCGCAGATGCTGAAAGATCAGGGCGCGGAATACGTGGTCGATTCCTCGCAGGACGATTTCGCCGCTCAGCTGCGCGATGCGATCGACGCGACGGATGCCTTCTACGGCTTCGATCCGATCGGCGGCGGCAAGATGGTCGATCACTGCTTCAAGGCGATGGAGCAGGTCGCGGTCGCCAAGATGACCGAATATTCGCGCTACGGATCGAACCAGCAGAAGCGGATGTTCATCTATGGCCGTCTCGACATGGGGCCAACCACGCTGACGCCGAGCTACGGGTTCGGCTGGACGCTGTCGGGCTGGCTGCTGACCCCGTTCCTCCAGAATGCGGGCATGGAGCGCGTGATGCGGATGCGCCAGCGCGTGCTCGACAATCTGACGACGACCTTCGCCAGCTCCTACAAGAAGAAGGTTTCGCTCGAAGAAATGCTGACCAAGGACGCGATCCTCGATTATCGCCAGATGAAGACCGGCGAGAAATATCTGGTCACGCCGCAGGCCTGACCGGCTAATTTCCGTCGAAAGCGCGCTGGATCGCGGCGAGGTCGGTGACCTCGTTCGCGATCAGCACTTGCAACAGCAGGCGCGCTTTCTGCGGGTTGAGCGCGCGCGCGGCGACGAAGCCGTTAGTGTCGTCGTCAGGCTCGCGGTCCACCAGCCCCTCTTCCGCGCGGCTGGCGCGTACCACGAAGACGCCGCGATCTCGCATCCGGCGCAGGGATACGCGCACGGCTTCGGGGAAGTTCCCCTCCCCAACGCCCGCCATCACCACGCCACGTGCCGCCGTGCCAGCCATGCGATCGACCGCTTCGCCCGTCAGCCCGGCATGCGCGAGGATCACCGCCACTTCGGGCAATTCGTCCACCCACGCGAAACGCGCCGCCGCCCCGGGTCGCCAGGGGGCGCCGAACCATTCGAGCGCCGAGGGGCTGACCAGTCCCAGCGATTCGCGCGGGAAGCCGCGGAACGCTTCCGAACCGCGCGTCCTCACCTTGCGCACGTCGCGCGCGGCGAAGACCCGGTCCCCCATCACGACGAGCACGCCGCGCCCCGCGGCCTGCGGATCGCTCGCCACCCGCACCGCATTGGCGAAATTGCGAAGGCCGTCATACCCCACCGCATCGGCGGGCCGCATCGCGCCGACCAGCACCACCGGCTTGGTCGCGGGCAGTGTCAGGTCGAGCAGGAAGGCGGTTTCCTCCAGCGTGTCGGTCCCATGGGTGACAATGACACCCTGACAGGTTTCGTCGGCGAGCGCTTCGAAGATCGCGGCGTGGAGAGGCGCCCACACCCGCGGCCCGATATCCGCCGAATCGATATTGGCGATCTGGCGCCCCGACAGCTCGGCCTCCAGCCCAAGATCGCCGACATCCTCGAGATAGGCGTCGATTCCGATCTCGCCCGCGCGATAATCCTTGGCGATTGCGGAGCCCGCAATCCCCGCGATCGTGCCGCCTGTGGCGAGAACGGTGAGCCTGGTCGTCATGCCGCGCGCTCTAGGGTGCCCGAAGCGTGCTGGGCAATTGCTTTTCGCCTCCGCCACGCTATGTGCCCCAGACGCTTCCCGATCGGGACGCGGGCGCTTAGCTCAGTTGGTAGAGCATCTCGTTTACACCGAGAGGGTCGGCGGTTCGAGCCCGTCAGCGCCCACCATATTCCCGCCAGATCAGCCCTCCCTTCCGATCGCCTCGTCCAGCGCAGCGCGCACTTCCGGGTCGGCCCAGTCGAGATCGCCGGTCACGCGCCAGATTTCGCGCCCGCCCGCATCGTAGAGAACCGTGGTCGGTAGATTGCCCGACAGGGCGAAGCTCAAGGCGGTTTCGGTGTCGAGCCACGGTTCGAGATAGGCGAAATTGCGTTCGGCGAAGAACGGCTCGACCACCTCCGCGCCCTGCAAATCCTGGCTCGCGACAAGCACGCGCATGTCGCCGTCGTAATCGCTCGCCAGATCGTCGAGCAGCGGCATCTCCTTGACGCAAGGCGCGCACCAGGTCGCCCACAGGTTCAAGAGGACCGGCTGACCCTGAAGCGCGCCGAGATTGAGCGTTCGACCGTCAGGATGGGTCAGATTGACGGCGGGCATCAGCTCTCCCGCCTGACTGCGATCGATTTCTCCGGCGGGGGCGGCGGCAGCCATCTCGGGAGTTTCTTGCGCGGGTTCGGCCGTGTCCCTATCGCAACCGCCCAAGGCAGCGAGAAGGACGAAGGCGAGCGTGAGCGAGGACCGGGACGAGAAGACGGGCACGGCAGGTTCCAATGCGATGTGGGGCGGCAGGTTCGCTGCCGGGCCTAGCGCGATCATGCGCGAAATCAACGCTTCGATCCCGCTCGACAAGGCAATCTGGCGGCAGGACATCGCGGGCAGCCGCGCCCATGTCGCCATGCTGGCGACACAGGGCATCGTCACGCCCGACGACGCGGAAACGATCGATGAGGGGCTCGCCCGGATCGGCGAAGAATACGAGCGCGACGGCGTGCCCGAGGACTGGGATCTCGAGGATATCCACATGACGGTGGAATCGCGCCTGTCCGAACTGGTCGGCCCAGTCGCCGGGCGGCTTCACACCGCGCGCAGCCGCAACGATCAGGTGGCGACCGATTTCCGCCTCTGGGTGCGCGAGGCCTGTCTGCGCGCTGAAGCGGGGCTCGACGCGCTGCAACGCGCGCTCGTCACCCGCGCGGGAGATCACACCGCCAGCATCATGCCCGGCTTCACTCACTTGCAGACCGCCCAGCCGGTGACCTTGGGCCACCATCTCATGGCCTATTACGAGATGGCGAAGCGCGACCGCAGCCGCTTTTCCGACGCGCGAGCACGAATGGACGAATGCCCCCTTGGCAGCGCGGCTTTGGCGGGCACGGGCTTCCCGATCGACCGCGAAGCGACCGCGCAGGCGCTCGGCTTCGCGCAGCCGACGCGCAACAGCCTCGACGCCGTATCCGACCGCGATTTCGCGATGGATTACCTCGCCGCCGCCAGCCAGTGCGCGATCCACCTCTCGCGCCTCGCCGAAGAGCTGATCCTGTGGGCCAGCCAGCCCTTCGGCTTCGTGCGCCTGCCCGATACGCTTTCCACCGGCAGCTCGATCATGCCGCAGAAGAAGAACCCCGATGCCGCCGAGCTGGTGCGCGGCCATGCGGGCCGCATCATCGGCTGCGCGACATCGCTGATGATCACGATGAAGGGCCTCCCGCTCGCCTATTCGAAGGACATGCAGGACGACAAGCCGCCCGTCTTCGAAGCGGCGGGCCTGCTCGACCTGTGCCTCGCCGCTACGGCGGGCATGATTGCCGACAGCGATTTTCGAACCGATCGGATGCGGCAGGCCGCGGAAATGGGCTTCGCCACCGCGACCGATCTTGCCGACTGGCTGGTGCGCGAGGCGGACATTCCGTTTCGCGAGGCGCACCACATCACCGGGGCTGCGGTGAAGCTGGCCGAAAGCCGCAACGTGGCACTCGACGCCTTGCCGCTTGCCGATTTGCAGGCCATCGATACTCGGATCGACGATCGGGTGTTCGCCGCGCTGTCGGTCGATGCGTCGGTCGCGGCGCGCGCCAGCTATGGCGGGACCGCGCCGAACGAGGTACGCAAGCGCGTCGCCGAAGCACGCGCCGCGCTGGGAATGGAGGAATGATGCGCCGTCCGATTATTTTTGCCGGCGCTGCTGTCCTCGCCGGATGTGGCCAGCAGGCCGCGCTGGAACCGCCGCCGGGCGAAAGCCTGCCGCCCGCACCCTATGGGAGCGTGGAGCGGCCCGATGCCGAGGACCTGCTCGAACTGGACCCGCAGGCCGCGCCCGAACGCAGCGTCGAACTGCGCCGCCGCAGCGAAGAGCGCGAGGACAATCCTTTCGATCTGCCGCCCGAGTAAAAGCGTTCAGATCATAGAAGCAGGCAATAGGTGCGAAGCAAGCCTTGCTCGACAGCGCGGCAAAGCTTCGCCAAGGGCGCGCGCATGGATCATTTTCAGCTTCGCGACGGCGTCCTTCACGCAGAAGACGTTCCCCTGTCCCGCATCGCCGAAGAGGTCGGCACGCCGGTCTATGTCTATTCGCGCGCGACCCTGGTGCGCCATGCCCGCGTCTTTCGCGATGCGCTGAGCGGACTTAAAGATCCGCACATCGCCTTCGCGGTCAAATCGAACCCCAATCTCGCCGTTCTGCGCGTACTCGCAAACGAGGGCTATGGCGCCGATGTCGTCTCGGGCGGCGAATTGGCGCGGGCGCTGGCGGCGGGGATGAAGCCGGAAGACATCGTGTTCAGCGGTGTCGGGAAGACCCACGCTGAACTCCTCCAGGGGCTCGAAGCCGGGATCGGACAGTTCAATATCGAGAGCGAGGAAGAAGGCTACGAACTCGCCGCTATCGCGCGAAGGCAAGGGATGACGGCCCGCTGCGCCTTGCGGATCAATCCTGATGTCGATGCCGGTACGCACGAGAAGATCTCGACCGGCAAGCGCGAGAACAAGTTCGGCGTCCCCTATGATCGCGCCGTCCAGCTCTACGCCGCGATGGCCGCCGAAGAGGGCCTCGATATGCGCGGCATCGCGGTTCACATCGGCAGCCAGCTGCAAAGCCTCGATCCGCTCGAAACCGCCTTCCTGAAGGTGGGAACGCTGGTCCGCGATCTGCGCGCGCGGGGCTGCGTGGTCACGCATGTCGATCTCGGAGGGGGGCTCGGCGTCAGCTATCGCGAAGAGGAGACCCCGCCCAGCCCCGCCGATTACGGCGCGATGGTTGCGCGCGTGACGAAGGATTGGGACGTCCGCCTGATGTTCGAACCCGGACGCGTGATCGCCGCCAATGCGGGCGTGCTGCTCACCCGCGTGATCCGCTCGAAGCGCAGCGGCAACGGCCCGCCCTTCCTCGTCGTGGATGCCGCGATGAACGATCTCGCCCGCCCCGCCATGTACGGTGCGTGGCACGATTTCGCCGCTGTCGCGCCCGACGGGACGCGCACCACGGCCCATATCGTCGGCCCGATCTGCGAGACGGGGGACACCTTCGCGATGGACCGCGATTGCGACACGCTGGCGGCTGGCGATCTCGCAGTCTTCCGCAGCGCGGGCGCTTATGGGGCAACCATGGCGTCGAGTTACAATTCGCGGGGCTTCGTGCCAGAGGTGCTGGTCGACGGTGATCGCTATGCAGTGGTCGCCGATCGGATCGCCCCTTCCGCGATCATGGAGGCCGAGCGGGTGCCGGACTGGCTGACGTGAACGGCCTACCGCTTCTCCACCGGCTGGAAGGCGCACGCATCGTCCTCGTCGGCGAGGGCGCGATGGCGGAGGCGAAGCGGCGGCTGGTCGAACGCGCAGGCGGCACCTGCGTGAGCGAAGCCGAGGCGCATCAGGCGCGACTGGGCTTCGTCGCGCTGGACGATGGCCGCGAGGCGGAGGCGGCGGCGTTGCGGCTCAAGCGCCATGAACTGCTCGTCAACGTGGCCGACCGCCCGGAGCTGTGCGATTTCACTCTGCCTAGCGTGCTGGAGCGCGGGCCGATCACCGTGGCGGTCGCGACCGGTGGGGCATCGGCAGGGCTGGCCAAGCAGCTGCGGCTGGCGCTCGAACGGATATTGCCGGCATCTCTGGGCGATCTCGCCTCGCGGCTGGGCAACGCGAGAGAGACGATGCGCGATCGCTGGCCCGATGGCGGCGAGCGGCGGCGCGCACTCGATGCGGCCCTGGCTAGCGGCGGCGTGCTCGATCCGCTGGACGCTGGGTCCGCCGATCGGGTGGAAGACTGGCTGAAAGGCCGGGAAAAGCGCGACGCCGAAGGGACCGTCGAGATCCTGCTGATGAGCACGGATCCCGACGATCTCACGCTGCGTCACGCGCGCTTGTTGGGCACCGCCGACTATGTCGTCCATCCGCGAGACATTCCCGAAGCGATCCTCGTGCGCGCCCGCGCCGATGCTGAGCGGATCGTGTTGGAAGACGGTCCCTTGCCTCGCGATCACGGCCTGACGGTGGTGTTGCGTATGAAGAGCGCCGACGCCTGACGCGCGGCGCTCAGCTCAACTGCCCACCCTCGCCTTCCAGCGCGGCGAAATAGCGGGCCATGGCGGCTGCTCCGTCCTCGCTCAGATCGATAAAGGCCCGGCGCCGATCCTGATCGTCCTGTTCCCGCACCAGCAGGCCGAGATCGATCATCTGCCCGATCCAGCGCAGCGCGGTCGTAGGCGGGACGCCCGCGGCGATGCAGAGCGAGGTGACAGACACCCGGCGATGTTCGACTCGCGCGGCGGTCAGATCGAGGAGGATATCCCACGCCGGATCGGCGAACAGGTCGGGGAGCAGGAATTTCCCGCGCAGCCGCCGCTGGTGGATGATGCGATGGATCAGCCGCGCATCGGGCAGAGCGGGCCGCGCGCGGCGACGTCCGTCCCCGCCCTCTCCCCGGAATCCCGGCGCTGGCGATTCGAGCCGGGCCGTGCCGCTTTCGAACCGGTCGAGACGATCCGACAACCGCCCCAATTGTTCGGTGAGTTTGAGGAAGGCGAGGCGATCCTCTTTATCCATTTCGCGAACTCGGCGGCCCTGAAGCCGCGCGAGCGCCGCGCCCAAGGCGATCAAGCCTTCCGATTGCCGCCCGCCGATCACGATCTGGGGATGCGAACGTTCGAGACAGCCGAACACGTCTTCGAGCGCCGCTTCGCTCGTCAGCACGATCAGCTGCGCGCCCGACCGCACGGCCCGCTCGTCCAGCCGGACGAGCGCAGCCATCTCCGCACCCGACACCGACGGCACATCGATCGCGACGATATCGCCGAGCAGGCCCGCCGTTCCTTCAGTCACATCCGCCAGGTTTCGCATGGCCTGGACGCCTAGCCCGGCCAGCCGCGCATCGTCCGCGATCCGGCCCAGCCGCGTGGCATCCGATCCGAACAGTGACAGGCTCCGCCCGACAGAGGGAGCGGCGATCGGATCAGCACCCGATCCATCCGCCCAATCAGGGTCCGCATCCACGAAATAGGCCAGCTGCGCCATGCGATTCGCTCCGTTTCAAGACGGAACGGGATTAGAACATAACGAGACTATGTCAAGAATGGAGGATATCCGTTTTGGATCGATCACCCCGCTCAGGGGCGGATTTCGATCGGCGTTCCGTCCGGCACTAGGCTCCATATCTCGGCGATTTCGCGGTTCGAGAGGGCGATGCAGCCATCGGTCCAGTCGCCTTCCACCCGGTCGTCGAAGGACAGGGCATTGGGCTGGCCGTGGAGGAATATATCGCCACCGGGAGACCCTCCGCGCGCCCGCGCATAGGCGCGATCCTGCGCGTTGGGGTAGGAGATGTGGAGGCTCAAGTAATAGCTCGACTGCGGATTGGCGTAATCGAGCGTGTAGCGGCCTTCGGGCGTCTTCTCATCGCCTTGGAAACGCTTGTGACCCTGCGGCGCGTCGCCGAACTGAAGCCCGCGATAGGTGCGGATGGCCTTGCCGCCCTGATAGACCCACAAGGTCCGATCGGATTTGTCGACCACGACCAGATCGGCCTTTTCGCCCGCTCGAGCCTGCTGCGCCGGAGCGGGCGCGGCGGCGAAGGTTGCAAGCAGGAGCAGAAGAGGGGCGAGAATGCGCATGGCGACCAGCCTAGCCTCGCCGTCTTACGATGTCGTCAATTCCGACACTGTCAGTCCACGAACGGATCGCGCATCAGGATCGTGTCGTCGCGCTCCGGGCTGGTGGACACCAGCGCAACCGGCGTTTCGATCAATTCCTGGATGCGCTGGATATATTTGATCGCATTGGCGGGAAGGTCGGCGTAGCTGCGCGCGCCTGCGGTGCTTTCCTTCCAACCCTCCATCGTCTCGTAGATCGGCTGCACCGCCCCCTGATCGGCCGCATGGCTGGGCAGGTAATCATAGACCTGGCCCCGCAGGCGATAACCGGTGCAGATCTTCACTTCGTCCAGCCCGTCGAGCACGTCGATCTTGGTCAAAGCGATCCCGGTCACCCCGCTGATCGAGCAGCTTTGGCGCACGATCACCGCGTCGAACCAGCCGACGCGGCGCTGGCGCCCCGTGACGGTGCCGAATTCATGGCCCCGCTCCCCCAAAAGCTGGCCGATCTCGTCTTCCAGTTCGGTCGGGAAAGGACCGCTGCCAACGCGGGTCGTATAGGCCTTGACGATACCCAGGACGAAGCCTGTGCTGTTCGGCCCCAGCCCGCTGCCCGCCGCCGCCGTGCCGCTGACGGTGTTGGAGCTGGTGACGAACGGGTAGGTGCCGTGATCGATATCGAGAAGGACGCCCTGCGCGCCTTCGAACAGGATCTTGGCGCCCGCTTTCCTGACCTTCTTCAGCCGCTTCCACACCGGCTGCGCATATTGCAGCACGAAGGGCGCGATGGCGCGCAATTCCTCGAGCAGGGCGGCGCGATCGATCGGCTCCTGATCGAATCCGGCGCGCAGGGCATCGTGATGCGCGCATAACCGATCCAGCTGCGGCTCCAGGTCGTCGAGATGGGCGAGATCGCATACCCGGATCGCGCGGCGGCCGACCTTGTCTTCGTAAGCCGGGCCGATCCCGCGCCCGGTCGTCCCGATCTTGCCCTTGCCCGCAGCGGTTTCGCGCAACCCATCGAGATCGCGGTGAAGCGGCAGGATCAGCGCGCAATTGTCGGCGATGGCGAAATTGTCGTCGGTGATCGTCACGCCCTGGCCTTCGAGCTTCTCGATCTCGGACTTGAGCGCCCAGGGGTCGAGCACCACGCCATTGCCGATCACCGAGAGAGTGCCCGAGACGATCCCGCTCGGCAGCAGCGACAACTTATACGTGGTCCCGTCGATAACCAGCGTGTGGCCAGCATTGTGCCCGCCCTGAAAGCGCACCACGGCATCGGCGCGGCTCGCCAGCCAGTCGACGATCTTGCCCTTGCCCTCGTCGCCCCACTGGGCACCGATCACGGTAACATTGGCCATATGCGCTCGCTCGTTCCTAAACAGGGGCCGATATACCGGGCCCGGACGCGGGCGGCGTTAGGCGCTGGGGCAGAACGGGGCAAGTGGTGGGGAGGCGAAGCGCGCGGGAAACAACCCGGCTTTTCGGCCATTGAGAGGGAAAGGAGACAGAATTTGACCGACTACCCCACTCTCACTCTCAACGATGAGCGCCAGATCCCGCAACTGGGCTTCGGAACCTATAAGATCGCGGACGAGGACGCACCCGAGATCGTCAAGACCGCGATCGATGTCGGATACTGGCTGATCGATACCGCTGCGGTGTACGAAAACGAAAAAGGTGTCGGCAAGGGCGTCGGCGACTGGTCGGACATTTTCCTCCAGACCAAGATCTGGAACGAGAGCCAGGGATACGAACGGACCAAGAAAGCAGCGCAGAAATGCCTCGACCGATTGGGCCGCGATCATGTCGACATGCTGCTGATCCATTGGCCCTGTCCCGACAAGGGCCTGTTCGTCGAAACCTGGAAGGCGCTGATCGAGCTGCGTGACGAGGGCAAGGCGAAGTCCATCGGCGTATCGAATTTCCGCGAGGAAGACCTGCGCACGATCATCGACGAGACCGGTGTGACGCCCGCGCTGAACCAGATCGAACTCCACCCCAGCTTCCAGCAGCGCGATCTTCGCAAGGTCCATGACGAACTCGGCATCGTGACGCAGAGCTGGTCGCCCCTCGGCCAAGGCGAGGGCCTGTCGAACGACACGATCGCCGCGATAGCGAAGGAAACCGGCCAGCCCGACAGCGCGGTGATCCTGCGCTGGCATCTCCAGCATGGGCTGGTGCCGATCCCAAAGGCGTCCAGCCGCGATCATATCGAGGCCAATTTCAAGGCGCTGGATTTCGAGCTGAGCGACGAGCAGATGCAGAAGATCGACGCGCTCGACAGCAAGGATGGGCGGATGGGCCCCGATCCTTCCGAATTGAACTAAAGATACCGGACGAGCAGGGCGCGCAATTCATGCGCGCCCTGCTTGCCAGCAGGTATGTCCCTGTCGAACATCCGTTTTGGATGCTGTTGCGATAGACCGCAACGCCTTCCCAAGACATTCGCCCGCCTTCGAAAGAAGGGATGGATCGGGGTGGCGGCGAAACAATTGCATTTCATGATGGAGCGCCAGCAACAGTCGAACTGGTGCTGGGCGGCGGCGGGTGCTTCCACGGGAAATTATTTCTCGCCCGGTTCCGGCTTCGCGCAATGCGGCATCGCGACCGTCTGTCTCGGCGACAATGCCTGTTGCAACACTCCCGAAGTCTGCAATCGCTATCATCGCCTCGATAGTGCGTTGAGGGCGGCGCATTGTTTCGGCAGGATAGACGCGGGACCGGAGTTTTTGGAAAACGTGAAGATCGCGATTGAAGCGGACAGGCCGGTCGGCGTCCGCATCGGATGGCATGGGGGCGGCGCGCATTTCGTGATGCTGACGGGCTATGACGATGCAAACACGGCAGTTGCCATCGATGATCCGCATTACGGACGATCGATCGTCCGGTTCGACGCCTTCCCGGCTCGCTACCGGTCGGGTGGCGATTGGACCCACTCCTATGCCACGCGCGGGTCGTAGGGGCGTCCGATGCCGATAGAATTTTCAACCGGCGGGCCCGGCGCGATCATCGAGACGATGATCGAGCAGAAATGGGGCGATGCGCTGCTGCGCCTCCCGCGCAACACCGCCCGTACGATCGAGGAGGCTAGGGCCGGTTTCGAGGCGAGTGACACGTTTCGGATTTTCTATCCGACTTTGCAGGATATCATCGGCGGCGTTCTGGTCGATGACCGGACCACGCAAGGCTGGCGCTGCCTGCTATTCCATCGCAATCAAGTGCTCGCCCAACTCGAGACCGAACGGAACGGCCGACCGCTCGCCATCCATATTGGCCAGGCGAAGGACGGCATCGTGCAGGCCATGACTTTGGCGGATCAGCTAGACGGTCGATACCTTGTGGATGCGGTCGAGGTGTCTGCGCTCAAACTGTGCGCCTTGCGCCTTTGCCCCACGGATGCAGAGCCTCGTCGTGCCGAATATCTGATCCCCTACGAGCCCGACGCGTCCGGCCTGTCCGCCTACACCGCCACGCCGGTTGCGGAGGCGATGACGCTGCTGATACCGCTTGCGAAGCGAATCCTTGAGATGAGCGAAGCGGATCCGCTTTCGGGCGGATAGATCAGAGAGGGCGCGCTTCGCCCCCCTCCAGCCGGTGGGAGCATCCCAGCGCGGTCGGATCGTCGGTTTCGCCGATCGCGGCGACGGTGCGCCAGCCGATCGTGCGCAACCGATCGGCGATGTCGGTATCGTGGCCGAGCGGCAGAAACAGTGTGTCGCGCGCCGCTTCCTGCGCAGTGCCCGACGCTTCGAGCAGGGGTTCGGCATAGAGCGAGAAGCCGGTCGCCGCCTCCTCGCTGCCGCGGATCGTGTAGGTGCCGCCGCGCCCGATCGCATTGCGCGCGCCCGCCGCGTAGATCGTGAAGCCGAACCAGCTCTGATATTCGAAGCCGTGCCGCTCGGTCGGGTCGAGCGTGATGCGCGCGCGGCTTCCGATCCTGTCCGCGATCGCCTCCAGCCCCTCGATCCGGCTGGCGAGTTCCCCGCCCGCGTCGAGCGCCTTCAATTTCTCCGCCGCTTCCGCGAACGGACCGGTCGCATAGAGCAGCGGGAGATAGTCCCTGCCGCCTGCCGCCGCGAGGCCGCCCGCATCCTTCGTGTCGAGCTCGCGCCGCACGGCCTCGCGCTGGTCGGCGGCGAGCGGCAGCGCCCCGTCGGCCAGAACGTCCACCAGATCGGGGAGAGTGAAATCGACCGAGATGTCGGACAGGCCCGCCGCCTCGAGGCTGGCGATGGCGAGGAGGACCGTCTCGCTCGCCGCGGAAACCGCATCGCTTCCGATCAGCTCCGCACCCATCTGGAGGCGCTGTCGCGCCGGATCGAGCTGATCGGCGCGGAGCAGTGCCACTTCGCCTGCATAGCAGAGGCGTAGCGGACGCGTTGCATCGGCGAGACCGGTCGCCGCGATGCGCCCGACCTGCACGGTCATGTCGCCTCTCAGCGCCAAGGTCCTCAAGCTTTCGGGATCGGTGAAGCGCACCATGCGCCGCGTCGCGACGCCCTGCATCCGCCCCGACAGCGAGCGTTCGAACTCGATCAGCGGCGGGCGCACCCGGTCGTAGCCATGCGCATCCATCGTATCGAGCACGGCCCGCATCGCCCGCGTAATCGCCGCGGCGCGCGCGGGCAGCGCATCTTCGAGGCCGATGGGGAGAAGATCGTCTTGGTCGGTCATGCCTCCGGCCCTAATCGGCTGAGGAGACGAGCGGAAGGCGAAATCCTCCCCGAAAGACAAGATCAGAAGGCGAGCGGCGTGACCCGGCGCACCCCGTCGATCGCGCAGGCCTTTTTCACGACCTCCTGCGGGATCGGCTGGTCGACGCTCAACAGCAGCACGGCTTCCCCACCGGCCTCGCGGCGGCCGAGATGGAAGGTGCCGATATTGATCCCGTTCTGGCCCAGCAGCGAACCTATCCGGCCGATGAAGCCGGGCGCGTCCTCGTTGACGATGTAGAGCATGTGGCCGGTCAGTTCGGCTTCGATCCGGACGCCGAAAATCTCGGTCAGGCGCGGCGCGTCGCTGCCGAACAGCGTTCCGGCAACGGAACGATCGCCGCTCTCGGTTCCTACGGTCACGCGCAGCAGCGTGTTGTAGGCGCCTTCCGTCTCATGACGGATCGAGCGGATGTCGAGCCCGCGCTCCTTCGCAAGATAGGGCGCGTTGACCATGTTCACCGTGTCCGAATACTGGCGCATCAGGCCCGCCAGCACCGCGCCTTCGATCGGCTTGCCCGACAGGGCGGCCGCCGCCCCTTCGCGTTCGATGCTGATGCGCGTGAGATTGCCGTGCGCCAGCTGGCCGACCAGGCTGCCGAGGCTTTCGGCAAGGCCCATATAGGGGCGCAGCTTGGGAGCTTCCTCGGCGGAAAGGCTCGGCATATTGAGCGCGTTGGAGACGCCGCCATTGACGAGATAATCCGCCATCTGTTCGGCGACCTGGAGCGCGACATTGACCTGCGCTTCGGTGGTCGATGCGCCCAGATGCGGGGTGCAGACGAAGTTCGGCTTGCCGAAGAGGGGCGATTCCTTGGCCGGTTCGGTCTGGAAGACGTCCAACGCTGCGCCCGCGACTTGCCCGCTATCGAGCGCATCGGCCAGCGCCGCCTCGTCGATTAACCCGCCGCGCGCGCAATTGACGATGCGCACGCCCTTCTTGGTCTTGGCGAGGTTCTCGCGGCTGAGGATGTTGCGGGTCTCCTCGGTCAGCGGCGTGTGCAGGGTGATGAAATCGGCGCGCGCCAGCAGCGTGTCGAGATCGACCTTCTCGACTCCAATCTCGATGGCGCGTTCCGCTGTCAGGAAGGGATCGAAGGCGACGACCTTCATCCTGAGGCCGAGCGCGCGCGCAGCGACGATCGAACCGATATTGCCCGCCCCGATCAGGCCCAGCGTCTTGCCCGTCACCTCGACGCCCATGAAATCGTTCTTGGGCCATTCGCCGGCCTGCGTGCGCGCATTTGCCGCCGGGATCTGGCGGGCGAGCGCGAACATCATGGCGATGGCGTGTTCGGCGGTGGTGATCGAATTGCCGAACGGCGTATTCATCACCACGACGCCCTTCGAACTGGCGGCGGGGATGTCGACATTGTCGACTCCGATCCCGGCGCGGCCGACGACCTTGAGATTGGTCGCGGCATCGAGGATCGCGGGCGTCACCTTGGTGGCGGACCGGATCGCGAGCCCGTCATACTCGCCGATCACGGCGGCGAGTTCCTCGGGGGTCATGCCCGGCTTCACGTCGACCTCGCAGCCGCGCTCTTCGAAAATGCGCGCGGCGTTGGGGTCCATCTTGTCGCTGATGAGAACTTTGGGTTTGGTCATGATCTCTATCCTGAGGTCGTCATTCCCGCACACGCGGGAATCCGGAGCGGCTCGGTCGAGCCTTGTTTCGCTGGATTCGCGCCTTCGCGGGAATGACGGGAAAATTTACTGGTTGCGAAGGCTCTCGTAAGCCCACTCGATCCACGGCAGGAGGCGCTTCAGATCCTCCTGTTCGACCGTGCCGCCGCACCAGATGCGCAAGCTCGGCGGGGCATCGCGATAGCCGTTGAAATCGTAGCCGACGTCGAGCTTCTCGAGCATGGAGGCGATCTTTTTGGGAACGCCCGCCTGTTCTTCGGGCGAGAGGCTTTCGTACCAGTCGCCCTGAAACACGAAGCAGACGCCCGTATTGGTGCGTTGCGCGGGATCGGGGACCATGTTTCTGAGCCATGGCGTCGCTTCGATCCAGTCGAGGACGATCTTCGCATTGGCGTCGGCGCGTTCGAACATCGCCTTGCGCCCGCCGAGGCTCTGCGCCCATTCAAGCGCGTCGATATAATCCTCGGTCGCCAGCATGGACGGGGTGTTGATCGTGGCACCTTCGAAGATACCAGTGTTGATCTTTCCGCCCTTCTTCAGGCGGAACAGCTTCGGCAAGGGCCATTCGGGATCGTAGCTCTCGATCCGCTCGACCGCCTTGGGGCTGAGGATCAGCATCCCGTGCTGCGCCTCGGATCCCATCACCTTCTGCCAGCTATAGGTCGTAGCATCGAGCTTGGCCCAGTCCATCTCCTGCGCGAAGACGGCGCTGGTCGCGTCGTTGATCGTCACGCCTTCCCGGCCCTCGGAGAGCCAGTCGGTGTTCGGAATACGCGCACCCGATGTCGTGCCGTTCCAGGTGAAGACGACGTCGTTTTCCTGCGGGATCGAAGCGAGATCGGGGATGTGGCCGTAATCGGCGTCGAGCGTGGTCAGCTTGGGCAGCTTGAGCTGCTTGACCGCATCCTGAATCCAGACATTGCCGAAGCTTTCCCAGGCCGCCACCGTCGCGGGGCGATCGGGGCGCAGCATCGTCCACATCGCGCATTCGAGCGCGCCGGTATCCGATGCGGGCATGATGCCGACGAGGTAATCCTCCGGCACGCCGAGCATCTCCTTCGACAGGTCGATGGCGTATTTCAGCCGCGCCTTGCCGAGGCTGCTGCGGTGCGAGCGGCCGAGCGATTCGGTTTTGAGATTGGAGGCAGCCCAGCCCTTGCGCTTGGCAGTCGGCCCGGACGAGAAGAAGGGACGCTCAGGCTTGAGCGTCGGTTGGTCAGTCATCTATTCTCTCCTTTCAGAGAGCACGCGCGGCGTTGGGACCGCGTGGCCCGAGGGCGGCAATAAAGTTGCGGCGCGCCGAGTCAACGTGCAATTACCTGCTATCGACAGAGCGGTCTGGCAATCGGATGGCCGACAACCGGACGGAGCGAACCCGGCGCGCATTTTCTCGCCCTCGCCAAATGCGGTGCGCTGGCTTATGGCCCGCCGCGATGGACGTGACCGACCTTCGCATCGCCCTGTTCAGCGGCAATTACAACATGACGGTGGACGGCGCGAACAAGGCGCTCAACCGGCTGGCTGAATATCTGATGCGGCGCGGCGCCGCACTTCGGGTCTATTCGCCCACGATCGACAAGCCCGCCTTCGAACCGCAGGGCGACCTCGTCAGCCTCCCCTCGGTCCCCATTCCCGGTCGCTCGGAATACCGCGTTCCGCTCGGGCTCGATGCCGATACGCGCGAAGACCTCGCCGCGTTCGCGCCCAACATGATCCACATCGCCTCGCCAGACTTCAGCGCGCGGGCCGCCGTCAAATGGGCGCGCGAACGCGACATTCCCGTGCTCGCTTCGGTCCACACCCGCTTCGAAACCTATCCGCGCTATTACCGCATGGGCTTTCTCGAACCGGTGGTGGAAGCGTATCTGCGCGGCATTTACCGCAAGTGCGATGCGCTGGTGACGCCTTCGCAAAGCATGGTCGACACGCTCCACGAACAGCGGATGCATGACGACGTGACGATCTGGTCGCGCGGCGTCGATCGCGATATTTTCGACCCGTCGAAACGCGACCCGCAATGGCGCCGAGGGCTGGGCCTTGCGGACGAGGATGTCGCCATCGCCTTTCTCGGGCGGCTGGTGATGGAAAAGGGCCTCGGCATGTTCGCCGATACGATGGCCGAATTGCAGGCGCGGGGCGTCGGGCACAAGGTTCTCGTCATCGGTGACGGGCCTGCGCGCGGCTGGTTCGAGAAGGCTTTGCCTGATGCGATCTTCGCCGGATTTCAGACCGGCGCGGATCTCGGCCGGGCGCTGGCGAGCGCCGATATCTTCTTCAATCCGTCGATCACCGAAACCTTCGGTAATGTCACGCTCGAAGCCATGGCGAGCGGCCTGCCCGTGGTCGCCGCCGGCGCGACCGGAAGCGCGAGCCTGGTCGCGGATGGCGAGACCGGCGCACTGGTCGCTGCGGGATCGCCGGAAGGCTTCGCCGATGCGATCGCCCCCTATTGCCGGGACGACGCGCTGCGCCACGCCCACGGCGCGGCGGGCGAGAGGGCCAGCCGCGCCTATTCCTGGGATGCGATCAATCAGGCCGTGGTCGATACCTATCTGCGGCTGCACGCCCGAACGGATCGCTGAGTTACCGCAGCACGCCCTTGCGCCGCATCGACCAGCTGTAGATCAGCAGGAAGACTGCCACGCTCCATAGCAGGATCGGAAACCAAGCGGGCTGCATCGCTTCGAGTTCCGGCGGCATCACCGCACCCACTTCGTAGATCGTGGTGAGCAGGATGCCGACCAGCGACAGCGCGAAGGCGATCACCGCCAACCGGCTGCGAAACAGCAGCAGCAACGATCCCAGAAAAGCGCCGACCGTGCCCATGCCCCAGGCCAGTCTCGCCCAGAACGGAAACGCATCGAGATAGGCGATCCCGGCGGGCGGATATTGCATCGCTTCGAACCAGAATGGGCTGCGCAGGTTCGAGAAGATGAAATCCGCCGCGCCGATCGCATTCCACAGCAAAGTCACCACGCCGACCACCCACAAGTGCCATGGCGCGTTTGCCCTTCGATCCATCATACCCTCCCCTGTTCGGACCCCGCCGGTAACTTACCCAAACCGCGCATGATGGCAAATCGGCGCGCCAATGCCTAAGTCCCGGTCCATGGCCGACCTTTTCGCCGATGAGCTTCCCCCTTCACGCCCCGCACCCGTTCGCAAGGATGCACCGCTCGCCGACCGGTTGCGGCCCGCCGATCTGGGCGAGGTGATCGGGCAGGATCATCTGACCGGTCCCGAAGGCGCGATCGGGCGCATGGTCGCGGCGGGGCGCCTGTCCAGCATGATCCTGTGGGGCCCGCCCGGCACCGGCAAGACGACGATCGCGCGCCTCCTCGCCGACAGCGTAGGAATGCGGTTCGAAAGCGTCAGCGCGGTGTTCAGCGGCGTCGCGGATTTGAAGAAAGCCTTTGCCGCCGCCGACAAGGCTGCCGAAGCTGGGCAGCGGACCCTGCTGTTCGTGGACGAGATCCACCGCTTCAACCGCGCCCAGCAGGATGGCTTCCTCCCCTTCGTCGAACGGGGCACGGTCACGCTGGTCGGCGCGACGACCGAGAACCCCAGCTTCGCGCTCAACGCCGCACTTTTGAGCCGCGCGCAAGTGTTGATTCTCCAGCGGCTCGATCGCGAGGCGCTCGGCCAGCTTCTGACCCGTGCGGAGGAGCTGGAAGGCCCCCTCCCCCTCACCGATCCGGCGCGCGATGCGCTGGTGGCGAGTGCGGATGGCGATGGGCGCTTCCTGCTTAATCAGGCGGAAACGCTCTACAATGCAAAGCTCGACGCACCGCTCGATCCGGCAGCGCTCGGCGCCTTCCTGCAACGCCGTGTGGCGGTCTACGACAAGGATCGCGAAGGGCATTACAATCTGATTTCCGCCCTCCACAAGGCGGTGCGCGGGTCGGATGTACAGGCATCGCTCTATTACCTCGCACGGATGCTGACCGCGGGCGAGGAGCCGCGCTTTCTTGCGCGCAGGCTGGTCCGCATGGCGGTGGAGGACATCGGCATGGCCGACCCGCAGGCGCTGGTCCAGTGCATGGCGGCGAAGGACGCCTACGAATTTCTCGGTTCGCCCGAGGGGGAGTTGGCGCTGGTCCAATCCTGCATCTACCTCGCCACCGCGCCCAAATCGAACGCGGCCTATAAAGCGATGAAGGCGAGTTTTCGTAACGCAAAAGAGACCGGCAGCCTGATGCCGCCGCAAAACATTCTCAACGCGCCGACCAAACTCATGAAAGAGATCGGATACGGTGCGGGCTATACCTACGATCACAACGCCGAAGAGGGCTTTTCGGGCGATGATTACTGGCCGGAGGAGATGGACGCGCAGACCTATTACGAGCCGGTCGATCGCGGGTTCGAGCGCGAGGTGAAGAAGCGGCTCGATTATTGGGATAAGCTGCGGCGTGAACGCAAAGCGGTTTAGGCATTTCCTCGCCATCGACTGGTCGGGCGCGAAGGGGCGGCGGCAAAAGGGTATCGCGCTCGCTCTTGCCGATGGCGCGGGCGGCCCGCCGGTTCTGGTGGAGCGCGGGCGCGGCTGGGGGCGGGAGGATGTGCTGGCGCTGCTGCGCGACGATCTGCCCGCCGATACTCTGGTCGGAATGGATCTCGGCATCGCGCTGCCTTTCGCGGATTGCGGCGCCTATTTTCCCGTTCTTGCGGACAGCCCGCCCGACGCGCCCGCCCTGTGGGCGTTGATCGACGCGGTATGCGAGGAGGATCCGAACCTCGAGGCGGGACGCTTCGTCGCCGATCCGCGCTTCGCACCGTTTTTCCGCAACGGCGTCGAAACCGGACTGCACTTCCGCTGCGACGGAGCCGCACATGGCAGGGGGCGCTTTCGCGTCACCGAAGCAGCGCAAGCCCGGATGGGGTGCAAGCCCTATTCGAACTTCAACCTCGTCGGCGCGGCTCAAGTGGGCAAGTCGAGCCTGACGGGAATGCGGATGCTGCATCGCCTGCGCGGTCATCTTCCGGTCTGGCCGATCGATTCGCTGGCCGAAAGCGGGTCGGTCGCGGTCGAGATCTACACCAGCCTCGCCGCGCTCGAGGCCGGGCGCAGCGTGTCTCGCGCGAAGATGCGCAATTTCGAAGATCTGAACCGCGCGCTCGATACGCTCGGATCACCGCCAGTTGGGGGCGAAGGGGCGATCGACGACCATTCGTCGGATGCGCTGCTGACCGCCGCGTGGTTGCGCATGGTCGCGCACGATCCGCGCCGCTGGCACCCTGCCGATCTCACACCCCTCGTCGCGCGAACCGAGGGCTGGACTTTCGGCGCGCTTTGATCGAAGGGCGTATCCCTCGCGCATCCGACGCATCGGGCCGGTTTAGCTCAGTTGGTAGAGCAGTTGATTTGTAATCATCAGGCCAGGGGTTCGAATCCTCTAACCGGCACCATTTTTGTTTGGGCGCTCGCTTTTGCGAGCGCGATGTCCTCGCACCTTTCAGTCGCCGCGGGCGCGCGGTCGCGCTTGCGGTCCGCTGGTCGCGGACCGGTTCTCGGATGAGTAGCGACGGCCCGACCATCGTACTTTTGGGTGCGGGTCATGCGCATCTCGGGGTTATCGACGACTGGCTGAAGCAGGGCCCGCCCGAGGGGCGCACCATTCTCGTCGAGCCGCGCGACGAGATGCAGTATTCGGGCATGGTGCCGGGCTGGATGGCCGGCGAATATCGCGGCAAGGAAACCCGGATCGCGCTCGAGCCGCTGGTGCGCGAGGCGTGGATCGACTGGCACCGCTGCCGCGCGGTCGGACTCGATCCCGTACACCGCGAGGTTCGGCTCGAAACGGGCGAGCGGGTCGCTTTCGATCTCTGCTCCATCGCCATCGGCGGGGCGGGCCGAGCGGACAATCTGGTCGGAACCGATCCGCGACTGATCGACATCCGGCCTATCGACGCCTTCATGGAAAGCTGGGACAGCGTCGAGGACACCGCCACGCCGCGCCGCATCGCCGTCATCGGCGGCGGGGCGGGCGGAGTCGAACTGGCTTTCGGCGCGCGCAATTCCACGAGCCGACCCGATGTCGTGCTGATCGCAGGCGAGCACGGCCTCATCCCCGGCCATCCCGCCATAGCCCGCCGCGTCGTGGAGCGCGAACTGGAACGCCAGGATATCATCGTCCTCACCGGCGAAGCGCGTTTCGACGACGGCGCGCTTATGGTGGGCAACGAAGCGCTCGAACCCTTCGACGCGATCCTCGCCGCGGTCGGAAGCGGCGCACCGTCCTGGCCGCGCGCAAGCGGGCTCCCGGTGGATGAGGACGGTTTCATCCGCGTCGGCCCGACCCAGCAGGTCGAGGGATTTCCCCACATCCTCGCGGCGGGCGACGTGGCGCGGCGCACCGATGTCCGCGTCCGCCATTCGGGCGTCCATGCGGTCTATGCGGGGCCCGTGCTGGCGAAGAATCTGCGCCGCCTGATCGCGGGGCGCAGCGATCTGGCGACCTATTCGCCGTTCGGCAAAGACTTCTACCTGTTCAACACCTGCCGGGGCACGAGCATCCTCAGCTATGGACCTTTGGGCCTCAAGGCGCGCTGGCTGCGGCAGCTCAAGGACTGGCTCGACCGCCGCTGGATTGCGCGTTTCTCGGGTCGTTAGCTACCCAACCGGCTGCGGATCGCTTCCGACAATTCGCGCACTCTCTCGGCATTGTAGCCGAGATCGCTCACCCCCACCCGGCTCGCCGAGCGCAGGTCGATGCGACTATCGGTCACGCGGGCCACGACATCGTCGCGGAAACCGTAAGCAAAGGTCTCGGCCACGCCCTCGACCATCCCCGTCGCATTGTCGGCGCGGATATCGTCGAGGCCGATTTCACCCATCGCGGCGACCACGGCATTCATCGCCTGTTCGCGGGTCGCGTTGCCGACCGGGATCGGACGCAGATCGGTGTAGTTCGCGGCGATCACGTCGGCGTGGTTCTGCACGGCGAGATCGCCATCGACGCGGTCCTTCCACAGGTCGATCTGGCCCAGCGGCGTACCGTAATCGACGATCGGGTTCGCACCCCATTCCTCGCGCATCTGCAAGGTCTGCGCCGAGAAGGCAGGCGGGTTTCTCAGATCGGTGGCGACATCGTGGATCGGCGGCGCGGCCTCTCCGGCGGCGCGAACCGAGAGCAATCCCATGAACAGGACCACCGGAATGGCCAGCGCCAGTGCGGCTTTCCAGACCGGCCCGCGCGGCGTGCCCTTCCAGGCGACGAACAGGGCGATCAGCGCCAAGATAGCGACGATCCCCATCAACCACGGCCCTGCCGTGACGGTCATGAAGCCGAAGCCCGTTTTCCAGCCGATCAGCCCGATCTTCGGCCCGAACACGGCGATGGCGAGCCACACGAGCAGCGCCAGCGCCGCCCACAGCGCGTATTTCGGCAGGTTCGCCTTCAAATCGCTCATCACCCTCTTCCTCTGTAGGAGGCCACGCCCTGATCGGGCAGCCACAAATCTTTCGGCGGAGCGGAGCTCTGCCAGAACACGTCGATCGGAATGCCGCCGCGTGGATACCAATATCCACCGATCCGCAGCCAACGCGGGCCCATCTCGTCGAACAGGCGCTTGCCGATGCCGACGGTCACATCCTCGTGAAACCCGCAATGATTGCGGAAGCTGCCGAGGAAGAGCTTTAGGCTCTTGCTCTCGACGATGGTTTCGTCGGGCGCATAGTCGATTACGAGATGCGCGAAATCGGGCTGGCCGGTGACCGGGCAGAGCGAGGTGAATTCGGGCGCGGCGAAGCGCACCATATAGAGTTCGCCGGCGCGCGGATTGGGCACGTAATCGAGCTCCGCCGCTTCGGGTGAGGCGGGAAGCGGCGTGTTCGCGCCGAGAAACCGGGGTTCTGGTGTGTCGCCCATGCCGCGCCTCTGCCCGCATCGGCGGGCGGGCGCAAGCGAGAGCTTGGCAAGGGGCCGCTTCACTCCCTATTCAGCGGCGCATCGCGACCTCTTCGCTTCCCCATTCCGAACCGAATTTTTCATGACCCGCTTCCTTTCATCCGTCGCCCTGCCCCTGTTCGTTCTCGCCGCCGCTGCGCAGCCCGGCGTCTTGCAAGCGCAATCGGTCCAGGATTTCCAGCTTCCGCCGAACCCGACGCCCAGCCCCAGCCCGAACGTGCAGGGCCCGGTCGATAGCGAAAGCGGCCCGGTGACGCCGCGCGCGACCGTACAGCCCCTCCCGACGCCCAGCCCGACTGCAAGGCCGAGCGTCACGCCGACACCGCGCCCCACTCCTGCTCCCACGCAAACGCCGACGACGCGGCCAAGCCCGACCCTGCGCCTCCCTGCGCCCGCACCCACACCCGCGCCTTCGCGCGTTCCGAGGCCGCAGCCGAGCGCGGTGGAAAGCCCGGCGCCCGTTCCGCTGCCTGCGCCGACACCGATACCGAGCCCAGAAACCGCGCCCGCAATCGGCGAGAGCGACACCTCCACCCCGGTGCCGTTCGAACCCAGTCCTTCAATTACGAATGCGCCCGATCCCGCTCCGGTCGAGGACCCAGCGGACGATAGCGAATATCTGTGGTGGATCGCCGCGCTGGCGGCGCTTGTCGCTGGTGGAGCGGCTTTGGTGCGGAAGCGGCGCCAGGCGAACGCTCCGGTCCCGACGATCGAACCGCCGCGCGTCCGGCGCGAGCCCGCCCAACCGGCGGCCGCGAAGCCCGAGCCTGTCGCAGCTCCCGCACCAGTACCGGCATCAGCACCAGCACCAGCACCAGCACCAGCACCAGCACCAGCACCAGCACAGGCACCGGCGCCGGCAGCAGCGGTCCCTCCGGCGGCCGTCCCGCCAGCGCCCATCCCCGCCATGACCGAAGCGGCCAACGGGACGCCCATCAGCGTCCGGTTCGAACCCTTGCGCCTGTCGCGCAGCGTCATGGCAGCCACGCTGTATTACCGCGCGACCATCCTCAATCGCGGTCCTGTGGCGCTTAACGAAGTCGTCCTCGAAGCCGATCTCGGTTCGGCGAGCGGGGGCCGGCCGGTCGACGAGCAGGTGCTGGACGAGACCACGCCGCTGACGCCGCGCCATGTCTTCGGGCGGCTTGCGACCGGCCAGTCCGCCCGGTTCGAGGGCAGCGTCCAGATCCCGCTCGCCCAGGCGGACGTGATCCGGCAGGGCAATACCGCGTTGCTCGTCCCGCTGATGCGGCTGCGGGCGACGGCCAAGGATGCGGTGCCCTTCGCGCGGACCTTCGCCGTCGGCCAACTGGCGGAAAGCGGATCGAGCCGCCTGCACCCCTTCCGCCTCGACGAAGGGCTGCGGTCGTGGGAACCGCTGGCCCAGCGCGTGCTCGATCGCCCGCTGCCGACCGTCTAGAGGCTCAGCATGGATTCGCTCGTTTCGACCGACTGGCTTGCCGCGCATCTGGGCGATCCGGACATCATCGTGCTCGATGCGACCCGGCATCTGCCCGGCGTGGAGCGCGATCCGCAGGAGGATTTTCACGTCGCGCATATTCCCGGTGCCCGTTTCCTCGACCTCGCCAGCCTGACCGATCGGGACAGTCCGGTTCCGGGCGCGCTGCCGCGCGGCGAGCACTTGGCCGAAAGGCTTGGCGCGCTCGGTGTGACGGCACAGAGCTGGATCGTTCTCTACGACGATTCGGCGATCAAGAGCGCGGCGCGCGCCTGGTTCATGCTTCGCCTGTTCGGGCACGAGAGGGTCGCGATCCTCGATGGGGGGTGGGCCAAATGGAGTATGGAAGGGCGCCCGGTCGAAGGCGGTTCGGTCGCGCCGGAGCCCGCCCCCTACGATATCGGCGCGCAACGCCCGATCGTACGCAGCAAGGCGGACATCCTCGCGAATATCGAAACGGGCGAGGAACAGATCGTCGACGCCCGCGACGCCGATCGCTTTACCGGCGCGACTATCGACACGGTCCATGATCTGCCCGGCGGCCATATTCCCGGCGCGCGCAATCTGTTCTTCCGCGACCTGTTCCGCGATGACGGGACCTATCGCCCCAGCCCGGAATTGCGCGCGGCGGTGGCCAAGGCGGGGCTCGATCCGGAGCGTCCGATCGTCGCCAGCTGTGGCAGCGGGATGACCGCATCGGTGGTCCTGTTTGCGCTCCATCTGATCGGACGGGACGATTTCGCGCTCTATGACGGGAGCTGGGCGGAATGGGGCGCGGACCCGGATACGCCCAAGGAAACCGGCCCCGCCTCTTGATTAATGCGGTCGCTTTCTGTCGAAGAGAGCGATGGGATCGAACACATCCGAATTGACCGCCGCTACCACGCTCGCCGTGTCGGGCCGCAGCCGCGACCCGCATGTCGTCAATCCGCCGGTCTATCGCGCCAGCACGCATCTTTACGCCGACTGCGCCGCGCTGCGCGAAGGGCCGCGAAAGAACGAGGACGGGCGGTTTTTCTATGGTCGGCGCGGCTCGCCGACCCAATGGGCCCTGTCTGACGCGCTGACCGAATTGGAGCCAGGCGCGCACGGCACGGTGCTCTATCCCAGCGGCGTCGCCGCGATCGCGGGATCGCTGATGGCGGTGTGCCGTCCGGGTGACGTCCTCCTCGTCACCGACAACGCCTACGATCCCAGCCGCTCGATGGCGAAGGGGCTGTTCAAGCGCCTGGGCGTGGAGGCGCGCTTTTTCGATCCGCTCGATCTCGCAACCTTTGAGGGTTTGTTCTGCGAGCGGACGCGCGCCGTCTGGCTCGAAAACCCCGGCAGCCTCAGCATGGAGGTCTGCGACATTCCCGCGCTGACCCGGATCGCGCGCGAGAAGGGCGCCGTCAGCCTGATCGACAACACATGGGCGACCTCGCTCGGCTTCCCGGCCCTGGAGCGAGGATGCGACATCAGCGTCCAGGCGCTGACCAAGCATGTCGGCGGGCATTCCGACTTGATGATGGGCAGCGCCAGCGCGGGAGAGCGCTGGTATCGCAAGCTGCGCCAGACCGCGCAGGAACTGGGCCAGGTGGTCTCGCCCGACGATGCCGCCCTCGCTCTGCGGGGGTTGCGCACGATGCAGCTGAGGCTCGAAAGATCGACGGCGAGCGCGTTGGCGATTGCGGAATGGCTCGGCAAGCGTAGCGAGGTCGCGCATGTGCTGTGCCCGATCCTGCCCGGCGCGCCCGGTCACGATCTGTGGCGCCGCGACTTTACCGGCGGATGCGGGCTGTTCAGCTTCGTGCTCAAAGATCGCGACGATGCGGCGCGGTGCCGCCTGATCGACGCGCTGGATCTGTTCGGGATCGGCTATAGCTGGGGCGGCTTCGAAAGCCTCGCGCTCCCTGTCGACATCGCCCCGATCCGCGAGCGGATGGCATGGCCGCGCCCCGAATGGCAGGCTGGCGAGGATTGCGCCATTCGCCTATCGATCGGCCTCGAAGACCCGCACGACCTCATTGCCGACCTCACCCAGGCCTTCGCCGCCATGGATCACGCATGACCGCCCCCACACCGCCAACACCGACCGCGTCGGCCACCGAAACGATCGAACAGGCCTGGAATCTCGCCCCGCCGGTGCGCGAGGTGGAGACTAGCGTCGCAGCGGCCGAGGGCCTGCGCGAAGCCGTTTCATCGAAGAGCGACACGGTCGGCGGTTTCCTCGATGCGGTGGATTCGCTCGCGATCAGCGTCGGCGATTTCCGCCTGTCGCTGTGGGACGTGCTGGTCGTCCTCCTCATCATCTTCGCGGTTATCACCGCCGCCTGGCTGCTCAGCAAGATGCTGCAACGCATCCTTCTGCGCGTGACCAAGCTCGACGACACGCAGCAATTGCTGGGCCAGAAGATCCTGTCGATCGTGGTCTGGGCCGGGGCCTTCTTCATTGGGATCGACCTTTTGGGGATCGACCTTACCGCGCTCGCCGTGTTTTCGGGCGCGTTCGGTCTCGCGATCGGTTTCGGCCTTCAGAAGACCTTCGGCAATCTCATCGCCGGGATCATCCTGCTGATGGACAAGTCAATCAAGCCGGGAGACGTGATCGCGGTGACCGATATGGCGGGGCAGGAAAGCTTCGGCCAGATCAGGAAGATCGGCGTGCGCGCGGTTTCCGTGACCACCCGCGACCAGCGCGAATATCTGATTCCGAACGAGAACCTGATGGTCAATCAGGTCGAAAACTGGTCCTATTCATCGAAGAACGTACGGATGCAGGTCTATGTCGGGGTCAGCTACGATGCCGATATGGAGTTGGCGGAAAAGCTCATGCTTCAGGCCGCGACCGATGCGCCGCGCGTCCTCAAGGCGCCGCCGCCCACCGTGTGGATGAGCGAATATGGCGACAGCTCGGTCAATTTCACGATCCATTGCTGGATTCAGGATCCCGAAGAAGGGGTCGGGAACGTCCGCAGCGAGGTGCTGAAACGGCTCTGGTGGCTGTTCAAGGACAACGATATCGAGATCCCCTTCCCGCAGCGCGACGTCAATCTGCGCGGCAACGCACAGTTCGAGCGGCTGGTGGAAGCGCTCGCGGATCGCCAGGCGGCTGGCGGGACGGCGCAGGACAACAAGGCATCCGAAGACTAGCTTCGCCTTCGCAAAGCGAGGATTTCAAAAGCTTTGCTGTGCGGCGGCGCATCCATTCTGATTGGCGCGGGGCGGTGCGGATGCGCATTGTCCATTCATGGGAAAACCCGGAACGATATATCTCGTAGGCGCGGGGCCCGGCGATGCCGACCTGCTGACCCTGCGCGCCGCGCGCCTGATCGAAACCGCCGACCTGATCGTGCATGACGGCCTGGTCGACGCGTCGATCCTCTCGCTCGCCCGATCCGATGCGCGGCTGGTCTCGGTCGCGAAACGCCGCGCGCACCACACCCTGCCCCAGGACGATATCAACGCTCTTCTAGTGCGCGAAGCGCGCGCGGGCCGCGATGTCGTGCGCCTCAAGGGCGGCGATCCCTTCGTCTTCGGACGCGGAGGCGAGGAAATGGAAGCGGCGCGCGCGGCCGGTATCCCGGTCGCGGTGGTGCCCGGCGTCAGCGCGGCGAACGGCGCGGCGGCGGCGGCGGGCATTGCCCTGACCCATCGTGATGCCTCCAGCATCGTCAGCTTCGTGGCCGGCCAGTGCAAGGGCCTGGCCGAACAGGATTGGGCGGGCCTCGCAGGCAAGGGCCGCACTCTCGTCATCTATATGGGTATCAAGACCGCGCCGCAGATCGCCGAAAAGCTGATGGCGGACGGGCTTGCCCCCGACATGCCCGTGGCCGTGATCGAGAATGGCGCGCGGCCCGATATGCGCGTGCTGCGCGCGCCGCTGGCCGGCTTGCCCGATCTGGTCGAGCGCGAGCAGGTCGTCAGCCCCGCTTTGATCGTCATCGGCGAGGTGACCGCGCGCGAGGACGTCGCAGTCGCCGCGCTCGCTGAGGAGGCCGCACGATGAAGCTGCTTACGGGCAATGATCTCAAGACCGGTGCGGTGACCTGGTGGACTGGCAACGACTGGTCGATCCATGTCGAGGACGCGGTCGACGTCACCGGACAGGAAGACGAAATCGCGCAGCGCGAGGAAGCCGCGCGCCGCGTCAACGTTCCCTATGCCATCGATGCCGAAATGCACGACGGCAGCCCCCGTCCGGCCCATATCAAGGACCGCGTCCGCGCGCTCGGCCCGACCGTGCGGCCCGACCTCACGCTCAAACCTGCCGATCCCGAAATCGGCCAGTGGGTGATCTGATGTACGCTTATGATCAATACGACCAGCAGATGGTCGATGCCCGTGTCGCCGAATTCCGCGACCAGGCCCGCCGCCGCCTCGAAGGCAAATTGTCCGAGGATCAGTTCAAGCCGCTGAGGCTGATGAACGGTCTGTATCTCCAGCTGCACGCCTATATGCTGCGCGTCGCCATTCCCTATGGCACGCTGTCGGGTGCGCAGATGCACACGCTTGCCGACATCGCGGAGAAATACGACCGCGGATACGGGCACTTCACCACGCGCCAGAACATCCAGTATAACTGGATCAAGCTGGAAGATGCCGCCGACATCCTGGCCGATCTCGCCAAGGTCGAAATGCACGCCATTCAGACCAGCGGGAACTGCATCCGCAATATCAGCTCCGATCATTTCGCAGGTGCCGCGGCGGACGAGGTGACCGATCCGCGACCGTACGCCGAATTGCTTCGCCAGTGGTCAAGCTTTCACCCCGAATTCAGCTATCTTCCGCGCAAGTTCAAGATCGCGGTGATCGCCAGCGAACAGGACCGCGCGGCGATGCGGCTGCACGACATCGGGATCAATATCGTCCGCAATTCCGACGGAGAACTGGGCGCGGCCTTCTATGTCGGTGGAGGCATGGGCCGCACGCCGATGATCGCGCCGCAGATCCGGGATTTCGTGCCGCTGGACCAGTTGGTGACCTATGCCGAGGCGTGCCTGCGCGTCTACAATCGCTACGGCCGGCGCGACAACAAGTACAAGGCGCGGATCAAGATTCTCGTCCACGAACTGGGCGCGGAGGAATACACCCGTCAGGTCGAAGAGGAATTCCAGCACCTGCTCGATTCTGGCGTCGAGCCGCCCTTCGCTGAATTGGAGCGGATCAGGACCTTCTTCGCCGACCCCGCCTACGACGAGGCGGCGCCGGACGATATCGACCGCTCCGACCCCGATTTCGCCCTCTGGGTCGATCGCAACACGGTCGCGCACAAGCAGGATGGCTACGTCTCCGCCGTCATCAGCCTGAAGCCCGTCGGCGGCATTCCGGGTGATGCCACCGCCGAACAGATGCGCGTGATGGCCGATCTCGCCACCCGCTACAGCTTCGACGAATTGCGCGTGATGCATACGCAGAACGTGGTGCTGCCGCATGTCCGCAAGGCCGATCTCAACGCGATCTGGACCGCGCTGGACGAAGCCGGGCTCGGCAGCCCCAATCTCGATACGATCGAGGACATCATCGCCTGTCCCGGCCTCGATTATTGCAGCCTGGCCAATGCGCGTTCGATACCGGTCGCGCAGAAGATCGCGCAGCGCTTCGCCGAAACGAAGAAGACCGCGACGCTCGGTCAGCTGAAGCTCAAGATTTCGGGCTGCATCAACGCCTGCGGCCACCATCACGCGGGCCATATCGGCATTCTCGGCGTCGATCGTAAGGGCGTCGAGAATTACCAACTGTCGCTCGGCGGCAGCGAGGCGGAGGATGTGAGCCTCGCCAAGATCACCGGCCCCGGTTTCGACGAGGACGGGATCGTGGACGCGGTCGAGACCGTGACCAGCGTCTATGAACGAGAACGCGAGGGCGAAGAACGCTTCCTCGACACCTATCGCCGCATCGGAATGGGCCCGTTCAAGGAGGCGCTTTATGGCTGACCAGACACCCCCCGCCGAAGGCCGCGGCCCCGATACGGGTCCGGAATCGGACACCATGCTGCGCTATCGCGAGGACGATCCGGTCGCGCATGCCGCCGTGACGGTCGATGCCTTCCTCGACCAGTCCAACGCCGCTGCCGTCCGCGTCGAGCCGGGCGACGATGCGCGCGAGCTGATCCCGCATCTCGAACGCCTCGACCTCGTAGAGGTCAATTTCCCGTCCTTCGGCGACGGGCGGGGCTACAGCTCGGCCCGGATCCTGCGCGAAGCGGGTTATGATGGCGAATTGCGCGCGGTGGGCGATGTTCTCGTCGACCAGCTCGCTTATATGCGCCGCTGCGGGTTCGACGCTTTCGATCCCGATGCGCCGCTCGACGCCGAGGATGTCGAGGCCGCCTTCGCGCGCTGGCCCGAGGTCTATCAGAGCGCCGCCGATACGCGCACGCCGATCTGGAGCAAGAGGCACGCATGAGCGAGATGCGTGCCATAGACCGGCTCGACACGCGGCCGCGCTTCACCGATCACGACGCGATCCGCCTCAACCGGATGTTTCGCGGCGCGGAGACGGAGGAATGGCTGCGCGCCGTATTGGAAGGATCGCTGGCGGGCGATGTTGCCATGGTGTCGAGCTTCGGAGCGGAGAGCGCGGCGCTGCTTCATCTCGTCTCGCGCATTGATCCGAGCGTGGCGGTGCTGTTCCTCGACACGGGCAAGCATTTCCCCGAAACGCTCGCCTATCGTGACGAATTGGCCGAGCGGTTCGGGTTGAACCTCGTCAATCTCTATCCCGACCTCGCCGATCTCAAGGCGCGGGACGAAACCGGTCTCCGGTGGTCCTACGATCCCGATGGCTGCTGCGATATCCGCAAGGTGCGCCCGCTCGAAACGGCGATGGCGGGGTACGATGCCAGCTTCACGGGGCGCAAGGCGTTCCAGTCCGCGACCCGCGCCAATCTGCCGCGCTTCGAAATCGACACTTCGGACGCGCAGGGGCGGCTGAAGATCAATCCGCTGATCGATTGGGATGCGGACCGGATCGCTGCCTATTTCGAGGAACACGACCTGCCCCGCCATCCTCTGGTCGAGCGCGGCTTCCCCTCAATCGGCTGTTCCCCCTGCACTCGTCAGGTTGCCGAAGGCGAAGACTCGCGTGCTGGCCGCTGGTCGGGTTGGGACAAGGTGGAATGCGGCATCCACCGCCCGGGCGAAGAGCCCTTCCTGTAATCACAGGCTTTCGCCGCTGGGTCAGAGCCAGCCTTGCGCGCGATACCAGTCGGCGGTCTGTCGCAGCCCGTCCAGCCCGCTGATCCTTGGCTTCCAGATCTCGACCGGCACCGCCCGCGCCGGATCGCAGACCCAGTCGGGATGCGCCATGTAGCCTGCGCGGTCGGGGGTCAGCTTGGCTTCGTCTCCGCGCAGCGCCCGGTCGGCCTTTGCGGCCAGACGGAGCAGCGGTGCGGGCAGATGCGGAGCGAGAACGCGCTTGCCCATCGCACGCCCGATCAGCTTTGCAAGTTCGGCATGTTCGTAACCGTTCGGGTGGCCGTCATCGAGTTCGACGATCTCACCCGATCCGGCTTGCGCAGCGAGCGCGAGCAGGCATTCGGCAAGATCGTCGACATGGATAATCGACGTGCGGCCTCTTGGCGGCACCGGCACCACGCCGAACCGCGCGGCGCGGAACAGTTCGAGCATGTCGGAATCGCGCCGGCCATAGACCGCCGGGGGACGCACGATCGTCCAGTCGAGCCCGCTCGCCCCGACCCATTTTTCCGCCTCGGCTTTTGACGCACCATAACGCGACAGTTCGGGCTTTCGTGCGGAGAGCGAACTGACGAAGACGAAGCGCCGCACGCCCGCATCCTGGCAGGCGCGAAGCAGATTGCGCGTTCCGACGACGTTGGCGTCGTGAAAATCCGCCGGATCGGGCGCATTGGTGAGGCCCGCGATATGGATCACAGTCTCCGCCCCCTCGATCAGGCGATCCAGCGAGGGCCGGTCGGACAGCGCGCCCTCGACCCAGGTCACGCCACTACGCGGTTCCTGCGCCCTGCGGGTCAGCGCCCTGATCGCGATCCCCTGCCGGTTCGCCGCATCGAGAACGGCCTGCCCGACGAACCCGGTCGCCCCGGTGATCGCTACGCTCATTCGCGCACCATGTGGTCGCGATGGACCACGGCGGCGCGGGGCGCGTAGCCGAGCTTTTCGGCCTGTCCCTCTTCGCGCAGGCCCAGGATCAGGCGGCATTCGCTGCTGGCATATTCGACCAGGCCCTGGCCCAATCGCTCGCCACGCGGGCCGAAGATCGCCACGAGGTCGCCGCGCTGGAAGTCTCCCTCGACCTCGGTCAGCCCAGCCGCCAGCAGGCTAGCCCCGTCTTTCAGGGCAGCGACGCAGCCCTCGTCGACGGTCAATACGCCCGCAGGCGACAGGCGGCCCGACAGCCACGCCTTGCGCGCCCCTTCGGCCCCTTGGGGCACGAACAGGGTTCCGATCCCCTGGTCGAGCGCGCGCGCCAAGGGGCGTTCCTGCGTCCCGTTTATAATCGCGAGCGCAATCCCGGCGCGCTCCGCGATGCGGGCGGCCTGCAATTTCGCCGTCATGCCTCCGCTGCCGAGGCCGGAGGACGATCCCTCGCCCGCCATCGCGAAAATCTCCGGCGTCACGCCATCGACGCGATTCACCAGCACCGCCCCCGGCTCGCGCGGATCGCGATCGTAAAGGCCGTCGACATCGGACAGCAGCACCACCGCCTCCGCGCCCGCCGCCTGCGCCACGCGCGCGGCGAGCCGGTCGTTATCGCCGAAGCGGATTTCTTCCGTGGCGACGCTGTCGTTTTCGTTGACCACCGGCACCACGCCCATTTCGAGCAACCGGCCCAAGGTGGCGGCAGCGTTGAGATAGCGGCGCCGATCTTCCAGATCGCCAAGCGTCACGAGCATCTGCGCGGCGGTGATCTGGTGCGGCTCGAACGCATCGGCCCAGAGACGCGCCAGGGCGACCTGCCCGACCGAGGCCGACGCCTGCGCATCCGCCAGACTGCCGCGCCCGCCCTTCGCCAGCCCCAGTCGCGCCGCGCCAAGCGCGATCGCGCCGGACGACACGACGATCACTTCGCTGGTCTTGCGCAGCTCCGCGATTTCCGCGGCGAGCGTCGCCAGCCAATCCGTGCGCGGCTGTCCGCGCTCGACCAGAAGGGCCGATCCGATCTTGATCACGATGCGCCTGGCGTTGCGCAATTGGGAAAGCTGTTCGATTGCCATGCAGCCCGCGGTCATGTCCTCTCGGCAGCGTGCCGAATATCCTTCAGAGCGGCGACCACTCAGCGACCCCATCGCCGTCCGCATCCTCGACCTCGCTACCCTTCGTCTCGGTCGATGTGCGATCGGGAAGATGGGCGAGTACGGCATCGAGCAACTCCTCGATCCCCTCCCCGCTCGCTCCCGAGATCACGAAAACGCGATCGGCGCCCGCTTCGCGCAATTCGGCGGCGAAACCTTCGCCCAGTTCCTTGTCGGCCAGATCGACCTTATTGAGCGCGATCAGCTGGGGTTTGTCGGCCAGATCCTCGCCATAGGCTTCGAGTTCCGCGTTGACCGTCTGCATGGCAGCCGCCGGATCGTCGCCCGCGATATCGACGAGGTGGATCAGCACGCGGCAGCGCTCGATATGGCCCAGGAACCGGTCGCCGATACCCGCCCCGTCGGCGGCGCCCTCGATCAGGCCGGGGATGTCGGCCAACACGAATTCGCGCCCCTTGTGGCGCACCACGCCGAGCTTGGGGACCAAGGTCGTGAACGCGTAATGCCCCACTTTGGCGTTCGCGTTGGAGACCTGATTGATGAAAGTGGATTTGCCCGCATTGGGAAGGCCCAAAAGGCCGACATCGGCGAGCAGCTTCAGCCGCAGCCAGACCCACATCTCCTCGCCCGGAACGCCCGGCTGGTGCTGGCGGGGCGCGCGATTGGTGCTGGTCTTGTAACTGGCATTGCCGCGCCCGCCCATGCCGCCTTCGAGGAAGACCACGCGCTGGCCGACCTCGGTGAAATCGGCGAGCACCTCTTCCTTGTCTTCCGACAGCACCTGCGTGCCGACCGGGACCTCGATCACCAGATCGGGCGCGCCTGCCCCCGTCCGGTCCTTGCCCATGCCGTGCGAACCGCGCAGCGCCTTGAAATGCTGCGAATAGCGGAAGTCGATCAGCGTGTTGAGGCCCGCCACCGCTTCGAAGATGACATCGCCGCCCTTGCCGCCATTGCCGCCATCGGGCCCGCCATATTCGACGTATTTCTCCCGCCGGAACGAAACCGCCCCGGGCCCGCCGCCGCCGGATTTGATGTAGATCTTGGCTTGGTCGAGAAAGTGCATGGTGTGCCCGATAGAGAGTTTTGCGCAGCGGCGGGAGTTTTTTGTTTTTCCGCACGCCGTCCGGCGCGCGATGTCCTCGCGCCTGTCGGCGCTGCGGGCGGGCGGTCGCCCTTGCGGGCCTGCGGCCCGTGCTCCGCCGCCAGGCCTCAAGGCTGGGAATGGACCGGTCGGCGACCAGCCGACCGCAAGCGCGACCGCGCGCCCCGCAGGTGCCCGACCGGAGGGAGGAACAGCACCGAGGACGAACCCGCGGAGGCGGGTTCGGGAAACAAGGAACCCAGGGAAATTTTCGCCGAAAATTTACCTGGTGGAGCCGAGCGGGATCGAACCGCTGACCTCGTCATTGCGAACGACGCGCTCTCCCAACTGAGCTACGGCCCCGTTCCAGGTCGATCGCCGGGCGAAAAGCTGACTCGCCGCCCGGCGGAGCGCGCGCTTTAGCGAAAGGCGCGCGCGGTGCAAAGCCTAATTCGCCGAACCCGTCACCTGAGCCGTCCCCTGCGGCGTGTCGTCTTCGCCCGCATCATTGGGGATCGGCTGGACGACCGGCTGCGACGTGCGCGTTTCGTCCACCGGGACGACCGGGATCGGTGCGCCGGTATCGGGATCGATGACCTTGGTCTGTTCGGCGGCGGGAGTGGACAAGGTCTCCCCCACACCGTCGAAGGTGATCACCGGCGCGCGCGCGGCGCGGGCCTGCTGCACGGCGACATAGCCGGGCTGCGACTGGCCGTAGCGCTCACCATACTGGGCGTCCCAGGCAGCCGATTCGCGCTCGTAGACTTCGTAGGCGGCGAAGAACGTGTCGAAGGGCTGTTCGAAGAGGGAGAAATTCGCCGCCGCGAAGCCTTCGGCATCCATATCCGTCGTCGCCAGCGCACGGTTCGAGATATCGAGCGCGGTTTGGCAGAAATTGGCCCGCGCGGGAGGGAGGGCGAAGAAATTGTAGACCGAGGTCATCTGCGTCTCGCGCGCCATGATCGCTTCGCGCCGGTCGCGGAATTCCTTGCGATATTCTGCGTCGATGCGGTCGTTGACGCGCTTCAGGTCGCGCGCATTGTCCTGGATGTAGGCGCTGTAGCCCTGAAGGATCGGTTCGTAGCGCGGCCCGAGGCAGTTCAGCGCCGCAACGTTCCAGGCGGACCGGAAATGCCAGGTCCGCTCGTCATCGGTCAGATTGCGGTTCACCGTCTGGCGCTGCCCAAGCACGTCCGTGCCGGGAATCTCCATGACATAGGCCGCGCCCCCGGGCGGCAGGGGCCGCAAAGGAATTACCTCGACCGGGGGAGGCGGCGGCGGCGGAGGCGGCGGCGGAGGCGGTTCCGGCGTGGCGCAGGCGGCGAGGCCGGCGACACCGGCCGTCATCAAGACAAAGCGTAGCTGCGATTTGGTTGCGTGGCGCATAGCCAGGCGTCCCTCCCGTTTGAAATACTCGTGAGCCCAGCCTGTTGCGCGTTCCGATTGAACGCGGGCTGAAGCCGATAGCGGTACAAGCGGTTGAGGATAAAGAAAATGCCCGGAACGCACGATGCGCTCCGGGCACGATGAACTGAGTCCTGTGTGCGACAGTCCGCTTCCACCATCGGAAGCAGCGAACCGTCCCGGAAACCTATTCGCGGTTGCCCATGAATTGCAGCAGGAACATGAACATGTTGATGAAGTCGAGATAGAGGCTCAGCGCACCCATGATCACGGCCTTGCCGATGAATTCGGTGCCGCGAAGATACTCGTATTCCCGCTTCAGGCGCTGTGTGTCGTAGGCGGTGAGGCCCGCGAAGATCAGCACGCCGAGGAAGCTGATCGCCAGTCCCAGAGTGCTCGACCCGAGGAACATGTTGATGACCATCGCGATGATCAGGCCGATCACGCCCATGACGAGGAACGTGCCCATGCCGGACAGGTCCTTCTTGGTCGTGTAGCCGAACAGGCTGAGGCCCGCGAACGCGCCCGCCGTCGCGAAGAAGGTCGCCGCGATCGATTCGCCCGTGAAGCGCAGGAAGATCGTGGACAGGGACAGGCCCATGACGGTCGCGAAGGCCCAGAACAGGATCTGCAAGGTCCCGCGGCTCATCTTGTTCAGGCCGAAGCTCATCGCCATCACGAAGGCCAACGGCGAAAGCGCTACAATCCACATCAGCGGCCCGCTGGCGAAGTTCACCGCCAGGCCGGACTGGTAGGTCAGCATCGCGACGATGCCGGTGAGCAGCACACCGCTCGCCATGTAATTGTAGATGGACAGCATGTGCGAGCGCAGGCCCGCATCAAACGTTTCGCGACGGGCCACGGCATCGCCAGCGCGCGGAACCGAGCTGAAGCCCGTCTGCCGTCGTCCGGTGTCGTTCCAATCGGCCATTTTGATCTCTCTCCTTGATGCGATGGCTGCGCCCGATGCGCTCTCTCGCGAATACCGGCAATATCGGGGTCCCGGGCCCGAATTTCAAGTAAAACCGGACCATTTGCGGGGCGTTTTGGTTAACGCCGCCACGTCGAATTGCGCCGGCGCAAGTCGAAATCGGTCAGGCCTCCCCGGCGGGATCGACCATCGCGGCTTCCAACGCCTCTGCCGGCGACTTTCCACCCCACAAGACGAACTGGAAGGCGGGATAGAAGCGATCGCATTCCTCCACCGCGATTTCGACGAGCGCCTGCGCCTGCGAGAGACCCAGCGTGCCGTCGTCGCCCAGCATGGTGGCGTTGCGATACAGGAGGACGCCGCCATTCGACCAGATATCGAAATGGCCGAGCCATAGCTGCTCGTTGATCGTGCCGAGCAGTTCGTAGGCGGCCGCCAGCTTGTCATCCGGGACGCGCACTTCGGGCAGGCACAGGATCTGAAGCACGCAATCGTCGGCGCGCCAGATGCCCTTCACCTGATATTTCGCCCAGCTTCCGCGCACCTCGCCGCTGACCTCGTGGCCACGGACCGAACACGGCCAGCCACGCGCTTCGAACAGCGCCGCCAGCATGTCGACCGGCGCCGCATCATCGTCGTTCGCGAAATCCTCAACCGCCCTCATCGACCCGATCCCATCCTTTGCATTCGGTCTCAATGCCGAAGCCGCGGGGCGATTGGCAATCGGCCCCCTCGCCACTGCTGGGGAGAACCGGGGTTCCCGCCGAAACGCCTGTGCAAACGCTGTGCACAAGCGTTGCGAGTGCTTGGAAACGGACCGGGAAGAACTCGCGCGTCAGTCGAGCTTGTCGATCGACTGGCCGGGATCGCTGGTGAAGGTGAAGCTGTCGATGTCGAGCGCCTTCAGCTTGTTCATCACCTCACGCGCGGCAGCCGCGCTGGGATAGGGACCGGCGAGCAGGCGGTTGGCCTCGACCCATTTGGTCACGAACGGGCCCTTCCCGTCGAGCAGCGAATCGGCCTTGCGCGAAATGCGGCGCCAGTCGAATTTCAGCGCATCGCGATCGCGCCCAGTGGCGATCTGGACATAGTGGCGCGAGGGATTGGCCGGAGGCTTCGGCTTCGCCTCGGGAGCAGGCGGCGGCGGCGCAGCGCGCTCGCGCGGGGGCTTGATGGTTGTGATATCGACTGCCGTGCCAGGCCGGGGCGGAGTCACGGGCTGCGTAGCGGCAAAGGCCGCGAACGCGTCGGCCACGCTCTGCGAAGGCTCGGGATCGGGAATGGTCTCGGCTGGGGCGACCCTCGAAGGAGCTGGGCTCGCGACAGTCGGAACGCTCAAGGCGGCGACCTGGACGGGCTCTTCTCTCACCGGCGCGGCTGGTACGATTTCGGCGGATGTCGCGACCGGAGACGGATCGATCCGCACGATCTGGGCCGGTGCCTCGGTCACTGGCGCGCTGCTCGTCTGAACGGGGGCTACCTGATCAGTCGAGGGCGGAAGCTCCAGCTGGATCGCGGGCTGGGTCGCCTGCGCGACGGCGACCGGACTTGGTGCAGGCGCCGGTGCCGGTGTTGGCGCGCGAAAGGGAGCGGGCACTGGCGGGGGTGCTGCAACCGCACGCTCTGGCGTCGCAGCCGGAGTCGATCGGGCGAGCGTACGCGCCAACGGATCCGAGGCGGCGGTTGTTCGCGCGCTGCGCTCTGCCTGGCGGCGCTGCTGGCGCGTCTGGCGTTGAGGAGCGGGCGCGGGCGCGGGTGTCGCGACCGCCGTAGCGCCCGCATTTGCATTCGCATTCGCGCCCATCGTGACGCCGCTGGGAGCCAGAGCCGCGTCCGGTCCGCGCGCGATGCGGCTTTCCGAAGGGCCATAGCTTGCGATCGCCGGATCGTCGCGCCCGATCTCGTTCGCTCTTGGGAATGCCCCGAGATTGGCTGCCGCCGCCTGCTGCGCCCGCGTGAGGCGCGGCATGTATCGCAGATAAGGAGCCATGCGCAGCGCCAGATCGGTCGGCATCAACGCTTCGGCAATGCCTACTGCATCGTCCGCATCGCCCAGAATGGCGAGGCCGAAGGCGCGCGCGCGAAAGGCCGAGCGGTCCTCGCTTTGGAGAAGCGGGAGCAATGTGGCTTCGAATTCCTTCCGCTGTCCCGTCATGGCGAGGCTGAGAGCCAGGCGGCGGCGCGTCTCGGGATCGTTCCCCTGCGCCAACGCCAAGCGATAGAGGGCCTGCGCGCTGGCATTGTCGCCCACCAGATCGAAGGCGAGGCCGCGATCGGCGGCCATCTCGGATTCGGCGATGCCCGCCTGTTCGGCTTCCGCAAACAGGCGCAAGGCTTCGATCGGACGGCGCTGCAAAGTGAAGCAGCGTGCAAGGCCGAGCATGACGCGGCCGTTCTCGGGCGCCACGTCCTGTCCGCGCACAAAGAATCCGATCGCCGCGTCGAGATCGCCGACCGCCAGCGAAGCTTCGCCCGCATCGAGCAGCGCGCCCAGATCGCGCGGAGAGCGGGCGAGACGGCGCAAAGCATCGTTGAGATCCCCCGCCGCGCGAGGCGGAAGGGGCTGGACGACGGCTTGGGCGGAGACAGAAGCGGGCAGAACCGTGGTAGCGGCGATCATTCCCGCGATCGACGCACTCATCAGGGATATTCGCTTCAGATGTCGCAAACCAGCGCTCCGTCCTCGGCGAGCGCCCGGCGCCCGCGCCTTCCTGTCGTTGCAATCACGACGATGGCGGACCCGGTCTGGCCATAGCCTGAACCGGGCCCCGCATCGCCGCGACGAACCGGCTCTTACTGATTGTTCTGCCGACCGAGGAAGCGCGGAATGTTGAGCGCGCCGCCGGTATCGTCGTCATCCCCATCGTCGCGATCATCGGCCGGACGCGGTGCACTGCCGCGCGAAAGATTGGCCATCCGCTCGAACAGGGTGCTGCCCGATCCGCTGCCACTCGCAGGGCGCGCACCGCCCCGACCGCCATCTTCGGACTCGGCCTTGGCGTCCGCTGGGCGAGCCGGCTTGGACTGGAGCGGATTGCGCGAATCGGCCGCCATCTGGTCGTTGCCGAGCTGAAGCTCGTCCTGCGAAGCGCTCCGCCCGCGATCGCCACCGCCATCGTTCTGCGATAGGTCGAGCGTGGGCCGCCGACCGGTATCGCGGCCCCAGCCCTCGTCTTCCATATCGGTTTCGAGCGAGCGGCTGTCAGCATGCGCCGCAAGCGGATCCTCGCTGGCGCGGTCGAAGCGTTCGGTGTGTTCGTTGCGTAGGCCAGCCAGCGGATCGACGATGTCGTCGACATCCTCGCCCTCGTCCTCGTCGAAATCCGAATAGGAGGCGGCGGCCTTGCGCGGTTCGGCCCGGTTATTTTCGGCGAAATCGTCCGAGGTCAACTCCATCGGTTCGCTCTCTTCGGGCGCGCGCGATGCGGGAGACGGAGCGGGTGCCGAAGCGGCAGTGCGCTCTTCGTCGAGATCGGCGGAAAGCCCCTCGCTCAGTTCGAACGGCTCGCTGTCTTCCTCGCCCTGGCGCGGCAGATCGAGCGCGGGGCGCTTAGGCGCACGCGATTCCGACATGGTGAACCCGCGCGACTGGGTCGGCATCGCCTGCCCGTCATGCTCGATCCCGGTGGCGACCACGGACACGCGGATCTTGCCGTCGAGGTCGGGATTGAAGGCCGAGCCCCAGATGATGTTGGCATCCTCGTCGACGAGTTCGCGAATGTGGTTCGCCGCCTCGTCGACTTCGAGAAGCTTCATGTCCTCGCCGCCGATGATCGAGATGATGACGCCCTTGGCGCCCGCCATGCTGACCCCGTCGAGCAGCGGGTTGGCGATGGCGCGTTCGGCAGCTTCGAGCGCGCGATTGTCGCCCTCGCCCTCGCCCGTGCCCATCATCGCCTTGCCCATTTCACTCATAACCGAACGCACGTCGGCGAAGTCGAGATTGATGAGGCCCGGCATCACCATCAGATCGGTGATTGAGCGCACGCCCTGTTGCAGGACCTCGTCGGCAAGTTCGAACGCTTCCTTGAAGGTCGTTTCCGCCTTGGCGACCAGGAACAGGTTCTGGTTGGGAATGACGATCAGCGTGTCGACGTGCTTCTGCAGCTCGTCGATGCCCGCTTCGGCGGCGCGCATGCGGCGCGTGCCTTCGAACAGGAACGGCTTGGTCACGACGCCCACGGTCAGCACGCCTTTCTTCCGCGCGGCTTCGGCGATGACGGGCGTGGCGCCGGTTCCGGTGCCCCCGCCCATGCCCGCCGCGATGAAGCACATGTTCACGCCTTCGAGCGCGTGTTCGATATCCTCGACCGTTTCTTCGGCCGCGGCCTTGCCCACTTCGGGCCGCGCGCCCGCACCCAGGCCGCCGGTGATGTCCGGGCCCAGCTGGATGCGCTTTTCCGCCGCCGCATTGCTCAGCGCCTGCGCATCGGTGTTCGCCACGATGAAATCGACGCCTTCGATCTGGGCGTCCATCATGTTGGCGATGGCATTGCCCCCGGCGCCGCCCACGCCGATCACGGTGATGCGGGGACGCAGATCGTCCGAGGTGGCGGGGCCGATATTGATGCTCATTCGATAGTCCTCCGGCGAAGACGCTTCGCCCTAAATTTACTGGCAAACAGTGTGCCACATTCCGATTCGGCGTTGCAAAGGCTTAATCGCCTTTTCCACAAAGCCTTCGCAGGTCCAACGGCTGGTTGATGCAGTCGTGCCTAGAAATACTCCCTAACCGCCTGAAACACCCTGTTTACAAGGCCCAGACCCGAATAGCGGCGCGTCGGCTGATAACCCGGATCGACCGAGCGGATATCGACCGGATCGTCTGCCGCATAGAGGCACAAACCCACCAGCGAGGCGAAGCCGGGCGTCGCGTGCGCTTCGGGCAGGCCCTGGAGGCGCGGCGGCTTCCCGATCCGCACGGGGCGGCCCAGCGCGGCCTGCACGAATTCCGCGATCCCGTGAAGCTCCGCGCCGCCGCCGGCCAGCACCACTTGCCCGCCGCGATTGCCGGTGAAACCCATGTCCTTCAAGGCGCGGTGCATCTCTCCGGTGAGATGCGCGAGGCGATCGGTGACGACTGCGACCAGTTCGGCGCGGGAAATGCGGTTGTGCTCGTCCGCGCCGCGCGCCAGCGGCCCTTCGCCTTCCTCGCCCGGCGCGTTGACCGGGATCATCTCGGAATGGTCGGTCGGGCTGGCCATGGCGGAGCCGGACACGCATTTCAGCCGCTCCGCCTGGCTGCGGCGGATGCCGAAGCTTGAAGCGAGCGCGTCGGTGATGTCGTTGGAGCCGATCGGGATCGATTTGAGGCCCAGCAACATGCCTGCCGAATGCACCGAGATATTGGTGACCTGCGCGCCGATCTCGATCAGCGCCACGCCCAGTTCGCGCTCTTCCGGCGTGACGCAGGCATAGGCGCTGGCGAGCGGGCTGGCGACCACCGCCTCGACATCGAGGTGCGCGGTCTGGACCGCCTCGATCAGATTCCTGACCGGCGCGCCTTCGGCCACGGTCACATGGATATCGACGCCCAGCGCCTCGGCATGGAGGCCCGCCGGATTGGCGACGCCGTGCGCCCCGTCGAGCGTGTAATGCGCCGGTTGCGCGTGGAGGACCATGCGACCGTCGGGCTGGATGTGATCGCGCGCGGCGTAGAGCAGGTGCTCGATATCGTCTTCTTCGATGCGCCGCCCGCCGATCGCGATCTCGACGCTGGCGATGTGGCTCGACAGCCCCGCCCCCGCACATCCGATCCACACGCTCGACACGCTGGTGCCCGCACTCGCCTCGGCCTTTTCTAGCGCCTGGCGAATGGCGAGGCTGGCGGCGCGCATTTCGGTAACGTAGCCACGCTTGACGCCTTCGGACTTGCGGTGGCTCGACCCCAGCACCACCATCGATCCGTTTTCGTCCTGACCCATGATCATGGCCGAGATACGGAAGGAGCCGATGTTGACTGCGCCATAGGCCCGCGTGATGCGGGGGCCGGCCATCAGTTCCGCGCTCCTGCGGCCGCGGCCTTCTGTTCCAGCCCGCTCATGCTGCACGGGCCCCCGGTGCACCGGAAATAAGCCTGTTCGGGCACCCGCATATCGACCGCGACGACCTTGCCGCCCAACAGCCGGTAATGCCCGTCGAGCTTGGCGAAGGAGACGAGCGCGCTCGCCGCCTGATCCTCGCCTTCGGGAAGCGCGAGCATCTGGCCGGTCTTGAAGGTCAGGTTCCAGCGGCGATTGCCGACCCATTCGGCCTGTTCGACCTTGGGTTTCAGCGCAGGCGCGGCGTCGAGCAGCAGGTCGAGATCGCCGACCTGTTTCTGCGCGCCCGGCCCGGCGATGGTGAGCTTGCCCGTGGCATTGGCGCGGCTGATGGGTTCGAGCTCGTGCCCCTCGGCATCGACCAACATCAACCGGTCGGGCTTGGCGAGGACGGCGTGCTCTTCGCGCTCGACGATGTCGACGATCAGCGTGTCGGGAAGCTGGCGCGATACGCGCGCATCCTTGACCCAGCTCAATTCCAGCAGGCGATCGCGCAGCGCATCGAGATCGACGAGCGGCATCGGCTGATCGCGCATGGCTAGGGCGCGCTCGTAAACCGTCAGCTCGTTCATCCGCTCGACGCCCGTCACCTTGACGCGACGCACCTCGAACCCGGCATCGGAAGCGGCTTCGGCCAAACGCGCATTGGCGAGCGCGGGCAGGCCGGCCAGGCTGGCGACGAACCACGCAGCGGCAAGCGCCAGCGCCAGGATCGCGGCGACGAAACCCTTGTGCAATTGCTCCTCCGTGAAGGGGAGCAGCGCCAGCATCTGGTCGAACAGGCCGACCGTGTGTTTCTTGGCGGCGCGCGTTTTCTGTGTGCGATTGCGCGCAGCGGCGGAGCGACGCACGCCCGGACTGGTGCGCTTGACCTTAGCCATCGGCGGGAGCCTTCACGGCGAAATCACGCAGCGCGGCTTCGATGATCGTCTCGACCAGCTCGCCATATTCCATGCCCGCACGGCGCGCCTGCTCGGGCACGAGGCTAAGCGGCGTCATCCCCGGCTGGGTGTTGGTTTCGAGCACGAACAGGCCGTCTTCGCCCTGCTCCTCGTCCCAGCGGAAATCGGTCCGGCTGGTGCCGCGACAGCCCAGCAGCTTGTGCGCCTTCAGCGCGATTTCGAGGCAGAGGTCGCGGATATTCTCGGGAATTTCAGCCGGACAGATATGATCGGTCATCCCGTCAGTGTATTTGGCGTCGAAATCGTAGAAGCCGCTCTTGGGCTTCAGTTCGGTGACGGCCAGCGCACGCGGCCCGTCTTCGAAATCGACCACCGCCGAAGTCATCTCGCGCCCCTTGATATAGGGTTCGGCGAGCAGTTCGGCGAAATCCTGCCACGGGCCCTTCGCATCGCGCGCGATCGGGTGGCCGTAATTCCCGCCCTCGGTCACGATCGCGACGCCGACCGAACTGCCTTCATTGACCGGCTTCAGGACGTAGGGGCGCGGCAGCGGGTCGCGCTCGAACAGCTCCGCGCTTCTGACGATCCGCCCGCCGGGCATGGGTACGCCGTGGGGCACCAGCGCCTGCTTGGTCAGCTGCTTGTCGATCGCGATGACCGATGTGGCGAGGCCCGAATGGGTGTAGGGCACACCCATCAAGTCCATCATGCCCTGCACCGTGCCATCCTCGCCCGGCACGCCGTGAAGCGCGTTGAAGACGACATCGGGCGCGGCCGCCGCGATGCGCGCGGCGACCTGGCGGTCCATGTCGATCCGGGTGACGCGGTGGCCGCGCTCTTCCAGCGCCTTGGCGACGCCTTCGCCCGACATCAGCGAAACCGGACGTTCGTTCGCCCAGCCGCCCATCAGGACGGCGACGTGGAGTTTGCGATCGAGGGTCACGGTCTGCCCACCCGGCGGATTTCCCATTCCAGTTCCACGCCCGAATTTTCGTACACGCGCCGCTTCACCTCTTCGCCCAGCGTTTCGATATCCTCGCTGGTCGCATCGCCGGTGTTGATGAGGAAATTGGTGTGCTTCTCGCTCACCTGCGCGCCGCCGACGGTCATGCCCCGACATCCCGCCTTGTCGACCAAAGCCCAGGCCTTTTCGCCAGGAGGGTTCTTGAAGGTGGATCCGCCCGTCTTGGTGCGTAGCGGCTGCGAATTCTCGCGCGCCTCGGCAATCCGGTCCATCTCCGCGCCGATGGCTTCGGGATCGCCGGGCGTTCCTTCGAAACGGGCCGAAACCACCACGGAATTGTCGTGCAGCGCCGAATGGCGATAGCTGTAATCGAGCTCTCGCTTCGTCAGCCGCATCAGATTGCCGTCCTGCATGACGACGTCGCAATCGATCAGCACATCCGCGACCTCGCGCCCATAGGCGCCGCCATTCATGCGCACGAAACCGCCGACCGTGCCCGGAATGCCGCGCATGAATTCCATGCCCGCCACGCCCGCATCGCGCGCCGCACTGGCGACGAGGATGCCATGCGCCCCGGCCCCGCAAGTGAGAGTCATCCCGTCCACTTCGATCCCGGCGAACGGCTTGCCGAGCTTGATGACGACGCCGGGGACGCCCCCGTCGCGCACGATCAGATTGGAACCCAGGCCCAGCGGCATGATCGGCAGCGCGCCGTCGAGCCGTTCGAGGAACAGGATCAGATCGTCGAGATCGGCGGGTTCGAACAGCCAGTCCGCATGGCCGCCGGATTTGAACCAGACGAGCTTGGCGAGCGGTGCATCATGCGTCAGTCGCCCGCGCAAGCCGCTGGTCGAGATCGGCGCGCTTGTCCCGCCTTCGACCTCGCAATCGGGTGCCTCGCCACTGTCCCAGTTCCAGACATCGTCGGGCTGGGTCACCGGGCGCGTTCCTTCTGAAGCGCATCGGGCAGTTCGGCGGCCCAGCGCGTGATGTCGCCCGCGCCCAGACACACGATAAGATCGTCCGGCTTCAATTCGGCGCCCAGCACCGCGACCAACTCGTCCATATCGGCGACGCTGGCAGCGGCACGGTGGCCACGCGATTTGAGGCCTTCAACGAGCGTGTGGGAGCTGACGCCCTCGATCGGCTCCTCGCCCGCTTCGTAGACGGGCGTCACGAACACCTCGTCCGCTTCGTTGAAGGCGCTTTGGAAATCGTCCATCAGATCGCGCAGGCGGGTGTAGCGGTGCGGCTGCACCACCGCGATGACGCGGCCCTGCGTGGCCTCGCGCGCGGCGCCCAAAACAGCGCGGATTTCAACCGGGTGATGGCCGTAATCGTCGATAATCGTCGCCTTGCCATCGCCCACCGGGACCTCGCCCGTCTTGGTGAAGCGGCGCCTGACCCCGCCGAAGCTGGCGAAGCCGTTGCAGATCACCTCGTCGGGGCATTTCATCTCGATCGCCACCGCAATCGCGGCGAGCGCGTTCTGGACGTTGTGGCGACCCGGCATGGGCAGCCGCACGCCTTCGATCCGGCGATCCTCCTGCCCACGCCGACGCACGATCACGTCGAAGCAATTTCCGCCCGCATCGGGCCGGACATTGACGCCGCAGATATCCGCCTGGAGATTGAAGCCATAAGTCACGACGTTGCGATCGCGCACCTTGCCGATCACGGCCTGAACTTCAGGGTGGTCGATGCACAGGATCGCCGCGCCATAAAAGGGGACGTTGTGGATGAACTCGACGAAGGCGTCCTTCACCCCGTCGAAATCGCCGTAATGGTCGAGATGTTCGGGATCGATATTGGTGACGACCGCGATCGTTCCGTCGAGGCGCAGGAAGCTGCCATCGCTCTCGTCCGCTTCCACCACCATCCAGTCGCTATCGCCCAGCCGCGCGTTCGAGCCGTATTGTTCGATGATGCCGCCGTTGATCACGGTCGGATCGACACTACCGCAATCGAGCAGCGCGGCGATCATGCTGGTCGTCGTCGTCTTGCCATGCGTGCCCGCCACCGCGACGGTGGATTTCAGCCGCATCAGTTCGGCCAGCATTTCCGCCCGGCGCACCACGGGGATGCGGTTTTCGAGCGCATAGGCGACTTCGGGATTGGTGCGCTTCACCGCCGTCGAGGTCACCACGACCGCGGCATCCATGACGTTTTCCGCCGCATGGCCGATCATGATTTTGACCCCGCGCGAGCGCAGACGCTCGACCACCGCGCTTTCCTTGATGTCGGAACCCTGCACGCTGTAGCCGAGATTGGCCATCACCTCGGCAATGCCGGACATGCCGATCCCGCCGATCCCGACGAAATGGATGGTGCCGATATCGGTGGGCACGCCTCTCATGGCTTCAGCCTTTCGCATATCTCGCGCGCCGCGCCCTGCCCCACGGCCACGCCCTGCGAAGCGCCGCGCGCGTTGTTCGCGCCGACGCGGATCACGTCCATCATTTCCGCCCCGCCGAAGCTTTCGACGAGATCGGCGAGGTCTCTGACGGCGTTTGGCCGCCCGCAATTGAACGCCGCATGCGCCGCTTTACTGAGCCCTTCGGGGCTGTCGGCGATGGCCTTGATCTGCTTGGCGAGTTCCTTGGCGGTGAACTGGTCCTGTCGCACCATGCGCGCCCCGCCCGCCTTGACCATCTCGCGCGTGTTCGCGGCCTGGTGATCGTCCGTCGCGATGGGAAGCGGGATGAGGATCGCCGGGCGCCCGACCGCGGTCAGTTCCGCGATGGTGGACGCGCCCGCGCGCCCGATGAAGAGATGCGCATCGGCAAGGCGCGCGGCCATATTCTCGAAATAGGTGCCGAGCTCGGCGGGAATTTCGTGGTTGGAATAGCGCGTGCGCACCGCGTCCAGATCTTCGGGGCGGCATTGCTGGGTGACCTGCAACCTCTGGCGCAGCGCAGGCGGCAGCATGGCGAGCCCGTCGGGCACCACTTCGGACAGGACGCGCGCACCCTGGCTCCCTCCGGTGACGAGGACGCGGAACAGCCCTTCCTCGCCCAGCGCGGGAAATTCCTCTTCGCGCAGGGCCAGAACCTCCGCGCGCACCGGATTGCCGACGAGATGGACCTTACCGGTGTATTTCGGCTTCAATCGCTCAATCTGCGGATAGGCGGTCGCGATGGCATCGACCTTGCCTGCCAGCAGGCGATTGACCCGGCCCAGCACCGCGTTCTGTTCGTGAACCACGCTGGGAATGCCCATCGCGGTCGCAGCCCATAAAGCGGGAAAGGCGGGGTAGCCGCCGAAGCCGACCACGGCGCTCGGCTGGAAGCTTTCGAACAGGCGGATCGCCATGTTGCGCCCTTCCCACACCGCCCTCGCGCCCCCAATCCATTTCAGCGGGTTTTTGCCGAAGCGCCCAGCGGGCAGGACATGCATGGTCAGGAAGTCCGGGCGACCGGGGATCTGCGCGCCGCGTTCGTCTGTGATCAGAGCGACATGATGTCCGCGCCGTTCCAGCTCTGTCGCCAGCGCGAAGGCGGGCAGCATATGGCCCCCTGTGCCCCCGGCGGCGAGGACGAAATGGCGCGCGGCATGGGTGTTGTCGGGCTTGCTCACGGATAGATTTCCCGCCGGATCGCTTCGCTCTGTTTCTTCGGCGCGCGGCGCTCGTTCCAGCCGATCACATCGACCAGCCCGCGCGTCTCGCGCTTGAGGAAGGGGTTTCGCCGGGTGATGGCGAGCAGCAGCCCGACTTCGAGACACAGCGCGATCGTGGACGAGCCGCCATAGCTGATCAGCGGCAAGGTCATCCCTTTCGACGGGAACAGCTGCAGGTTCACGAGGATGTTGATGAAAGCCTGACCGGCGAACAGCGTAATCAGGCCCGCACCCGCCAGCAGGGCGAACAGATCATCCTCGTCGATCAATTTCATCAAAACGCGCGCCACGATGGCGAGATAAACGATCACGACGAGAGCGCAAACGATCAGGCCGAATTCTTCCCCGATGACGGAGAAGATGTAGTCGGTGTGCGCTTCGGGGAGGTTCATCTTCCTGAGGCCCAGCCCATATCCACTGCCCGTCCAGCCACCCGCGAGCAATGTGCGCTCGGCGAGGTCGACCTGGTCGAAGGCGGTGCCGCCGCCCATGAAGCTGTCAATGCGATGGCGCGCGTTGTCGTAGAGGAAATAGGTCGCGACCATCGCCGCTCCGCCGATCCCGATCAGAGCGCCCATCCGCTGCACCGGCACGCCTGCCAAGAGGACGAGTACGAACCACGCGCCGAAGAACAGGATCGTGTCGCCGAGATTGGGCTGCATCATCAAGAGCGCAGCGACGAGGGCGAGAGCCGCCGCCGACAGGGCGATCACCGGCAGGTTGGGATCGCGCATCCGCCACGACAGAATCCACGCGACGGCGATCGCGAAGGCGGGTTTCAGGAATTCGGACGGCTGGAAGCGCATTCCGAAATCGAGCCAGCGCCGCGCCCCGTTGACTTCGGCCCCGACGATCGGGACCAGAAACAGCGCGCCGAGCATCCCTGCGGCCAGCAGCAATCCGCCGCGCCGGGCGTTTTCGCGGCTGACCATGCTGATGGCGATCATCACGCCGATCCCGATCGCCTGCCAGGCGAGATGGCGATAGAAGAAATAGAGCGGGTCGAGCGTCTGCGTCGCGGTCGAAAGACGGTCCGCGCTGGCGGGCGATGCGGCGGCGACGGCCACGGTGCCGAACGCCATCAACGCCAGTATCAGGCCAAGCAACACCCGGTCGATCTCGCGCCACCAGATCGTCAGCTCGGTCCAGCGGGAGAGCTTCTGGCCAGGGCGGCGTATGCCGGGACGGGCGGCACCGGGCACGTAAGGACGCTGCATGTTCATGCGCCAAGCTCGCCGACAGCCGTGCGGAACGCCTCGCCGCGCTGTTCGAAATCGCGGAACTGGTCGAAGCTGGCGCAGGCGGGCGAAAGCAGGACGGTGTCGCCCTCTTGCGCCGCAGCGGCAGCATCGCGCACCGCGCGCTCGAGCGTTTCGCTACGCGTTACCGGGACGCGGCCCTCAAGCAATTCGGCGAAAGCGGGTCCACCCTTGCCGATGGTGTAGGCGGCTTTGACGTGCGGCAATTCGGCCTCGCACTCGCCCAACCCCGGCTCCTTGGCGAGCCCGCCGACGATCCAGTGGATGTTGTCGAATGCCGCCAGCGCAGGTGCGGAAGCTGCGGTGTTGGTGCCCTTGCTGTCGTTGACATAAACGACGCCGGAGATTTCGGCGACCCGCTCCATGCGGTGCGGAAGGCCGGGGTAGCTTTGCAGGCCGGCGCGGATCTGCTGACCCGATAAGCCCAGAATGTCGCAGACCTCGATGGCAGCAGCCGCATTCTCGAGATTATGCGGCCCTTGCAAAGAGGGCCAGTCCATCTGCTCGCTTGCTTCGAAACCCCGATTACCCAGAACGTCTTCGAGAATGCTGGCAATCGTGCCTTCGGCGAATTTGCCCAAGGCCCGCGCGTCGTTAAAGCGGGCGATGGAATTTTGGCCGCGCGTCTGCATCGCGAGCAGGCGGAATTTGCTTGCCGCGTATTTCTGGAAATCGCCATCGTAGCGATCCAGATGATCGGGCGTGATGTTCAGCAGCACCGCCACATCGCAATCCAGCGAAAACGTCAGGTCGATCTGGTAGCTCGACAGCTCCAGCACATAAACCCCGCCCTCGGGCAAAGGCTCCTGCTTCAGTATCGGCAGCCCGATATTGCCGCCCATCGTGGTGGGGACGCCCGCAGTCTTCAGAATATGATGGACCAGCGCGGTCGTGGTGCTCTTGCCATTGGTGCCGGTGATGCCGACGACCTTGTGCGGCGGGAGAGCCCCGCGCGCCTGCGCGAACAGTTCGATGTCTCCGATCACCGGCACGCCGAAGCTGTCGGCATGGGGCTTGATCGGATGGGTGTTAAGTGGAACCCCGGGGCTGACGACCACGCCATCGTAACCGGTCAGGTCCGACTGCAACGGGTCTGCAACGCCTGTGCGACCGACGAAGGGCGCGCGTGCGTCCTCGCGATCGTCCCAGGCCAGCACGTCTGCCCCGCTTGCCAGCAGCGCCTCCACAGTCGCCCGGCCCGATCGCGCCAGGCCGAGCACGGCATAGCGCCTGCCCTTCCAGGCCGGATTCACGATCACCGCAGCTTCAACGTCGCCAGACCGAGGATCGCGAGCACGATCGCGACGATCCAGAAACGGATCACGACCTTGCTCTCGCTCCAGCCCAATTGTTCGAAATGGTGGTGGATCGGCGCCATGCGGAAGACGCGCTTGCCCGTTCGCTTGAACCAGAACACCTGGATGATGACGCTCAGCGCCTCGAACACGAACAATCCGCCGACGACCGCCAGCACGACCTCGTGATGCGTCGCCACCGCTATCGCGCCCAGAGCGCCACCCAAAGCCAGCGATCCGGTATCGCCCATGAAGACCGCTGCGGGCGGCGCGTTGAACCACAGGAAGGCGAGCCCCGCCCCCATGATCGCTGCACAGAAGATCGCCAGCTCGCCTGCACCCGGCACGTGCGGAATGCCGAGATAGGTCGAATAGTCGACGCGCCCCACGAGATAGGCGATCAGCGCGAACGTCCCCGCCGCGATGATCACCGGCATGGTGGCGAGGCCATCCAGCCCGTCGGTCAGATTGACCGCATTGCCCGCGCCCACGATCACGAAGGCGGCGAAGACGTAATAGAACCAACCCAGCTCGATGCCGAGATTGTTGAAGAACGGCACGTAGAGAAACGTGTTGATCTGGCCGACCACGATCCAGCTGGCGATCCCCGCCACGGCGAATTCGAGCGCGAGGCGCGTCTTGCCCGACACGCCCTTGTGGCTCTTCTTCGTGACTTTGTCGTAATCGTCCATGAAACCGATCAGGCCGAACCCGGCGGTCACGGCGAGGCAGGCCCAGATGAAGGGGTTCGACAGGTCCATCCACAACAGAAGCGAGATCGACATCGCGACGAGGATCATCAGCCCGCCCATCGTCGGCGTGCCGCGCTTGGCGAGGTGGGTCTGCGGCCCGTCCTCGCGGATCGGCTGGCCCTTGCCCTGGCGCACGCGAAGCATCGCGATCATGCGCGGGCCGATGACGAGCCCGATCAGCAGCGCGGTCAAAAGGACGCCGCCCGCCCGCGCCGTCTGATAGCGGACGAGATTGAGCAACCCTTCGAACTGGAGCCATTCTGCGAGGAGATAGAGCATGCGCGGTCAGCCGTCCCGGCGTGTGAAATGATCCACCAGCTGGCCGAGGCCGACCGAGTTCGAGCCCTTCACCAGCACCGCGTCGCCTGCAACCACGCCGTATTCCAACAGCGCGCCGATGGCTTCCGCAGCATTCTCGCAATGCGTGAAAGACCCGGCAAAGCCAAGCGGCTGCCCGGGCGCTTTCCCCAATTCGCGAGCCAGCACACGCATTTCCTCGCCCACCAGCACCGCATGATCGACATTCGCGCTGGCGAGCGGCTCTGCAAGCTGCGCGTGGAAGGCCGCGCCGAAATCGCCCAATTCCTTCATGCTGCCGAGCACCGCGATCCGGCGCCCCGCAGGCGTATTGCCCAATTGCGCGAGCGTGGCGCGCATGCTGGCGGGATTGGCGTTGTAGCTTTCGTCGATCAGTAGTGCCTTGCCGCCCGGCGCGGCGATCTGGTGGCGTGCCCCGCGCCCCTTCAACCCGCCCATTTCGGCAAGCGCCAGTCCGGCGGCGGCCATGTCGCCCCCGGCGGCGCGGACGGCGGCCATCACGCATAGCGCATTGGTGATCCAGTGTTCGCCGGGCTCCGCCACAGTGAAACACATCCTGCCTTCAGGATATTCGCAGGTCACCAGCGATCCGCCATTCGCGCTCGGGATCGCGTCGAGCAACCTGAGGGTTGCATCGCGCGCCCGCCCGAAGCTGACGACCTTTGCGCCAAGCTTTTCGGCATGAGCCTCTAGTCTTGCAAAATGCGGACTGTCCGCCGGGATCACCGCCGTGCCGCCTTCGACGAGGCCGCCGAAGATTTCCGCCTTGGCGTCCGCGATCGCCTCTTCGCTGCCGAGGTTTTCGATATGCGCCGGGGCGATCGTGGTGACGACCGCGACATGGGGGCGGACGTGATCGCTCAGCACCGCGATCTCGCCCGCGTGGTTCATGCCCATCTCGAACACGCCGAAGCGGCTGCGCGCGGGCATCCGCGCGAGCGACAGGGGCACGCCGACATGATTGTTGTAGCTGCGGATCGAGCGATGCGCCTGGCCCCGGCTGGAGCGTTCCAGCGCGGCGAAGATCGCTTCCTTGACGCCCGTCTTGCCGACCGAGCCGGTGACGCCGACGATTTTGGCAAAGGTCCGCTCCCGCGCGGCGGCGGCAAGCGCGTGAAGCGCGGCGGTCGTGTCTTCGACCAGCACATGAGGATAATCCACCGGACGATCGACCAACGCGGCGATGGCCCCGTTGGCGAAGGCCTTGTCGAGGAAGCGGTGGCCGTCCATCGCTTCGCCCTGCAAGGCTACGAACAGATCGCCATTGCGGATGTCGCGGCTGTCGGTGTCGATGCCCGAAACCTGGAAATCGCCGTTCGCTTTGCCGTTCGTGACGGCGGCGATCGTCGCCGCGTCCCATAGCGCCAGCGGCAGCCGGTCGGTGGGGAGGATGGGCCAGCGCTTCAATGCGGGATGGCGGATCAGGGCAGCGCTCATTTCGCAGTCTCCGCCTGTGCAGCAGCGCATTCGCGCGCGACTTCGACATCGTCGAAGGGGTGGACCTTCATATTCTCTCCCGAACCGATGATCTGTCCCTGTTCGTGCCCTTTGCCGGCGACGAGGACGATGTCCCCCTCGCCCGCTTCCGCGATGGCGCGCGCGATCGCATCGCGGCGCCCGCCGATTTCCAGTGCCTCGCCGGTAACGCCCTGCATCACTGCGGCGCGGATGGCGCTCGGCTCCTCGCCGCGCGGATTGTCGTCGGTAACGATGACGAGATCCGAGCCTTGCGAGGCCGCTTCGCCCATAGGCGCGCGCTTCCCGTGATCGCGATCGCCGCCCGCGCCGAACACGGTGATGAGGCGGCCCGATACGTGCGGGCGCAGTGCCGCGATTGCGGCGGTCAGCGCGTCCGCCGTGTGGGCGTAATCGACATAGACCGGCGCACCGCTCGGCGCGATGACCGCGCGTTCGAGACGCCCGCGCACCGGCTGGAGCCGCGCGACCGCATCCCACACCCGGTCCGCTGCGATCCCGCTGGCAAGCGCCAGCCCGGCGGAGACGAGCGCGTTCGAGACCTGATAGGCCCCGATCAGCGGCAGGCGGAAGGTGCGGGTCTGTCCGTCATGTTCGACGGTCAGTTCCTGGCCCAGCGCCGTCGCCTCGCGCCCGACGAGACGGATGCCCTCGCCCTGCTCGCCGACCGTGAAGGGGGTCAGGCCGCGCTTTTCCGCATGTTGGATGGCGCGCGCAGTCCACTCGCCGCTGTCGCTTCCGGTCCAGATCACTGCCGTCGCATTGTCGCTCGAGACCTCGTCGAACAGCCGCATCTTTGCGTGGAAATAGTCTTCCATGTCGGCGTGGTAATCGAGATGGTCGCGGCTGAAATTGGTGAAGGCGACCGCTTCGACCGCGATGCCTTCATTGCGGAACTGGGACAGGCCGTGGCTCGACGCTTCGTAGGCGACATGGGTCACCCCCTCGCGCGCCAGCCCGCTGAGATTCGACAGGAAGGTCACGATGTCGGGCGTGGTCAGCCCGGTCGAAACGCTGCCATCGGGGGTCGTCACACCAAGCGTTCCGATGCTGGCCGCGCGCTCGCCCGCCATGCGCCAGATCTGGCGTGTCATCTCGACGGTGGAGGTCTTGCCATTGGTCCCCGTCACCGCGACGATATGCGATGGAACGGGAGTGAAGAATGTGGCTGCGAGCTGCGCGAAGGCGCGGCGCGGTTCGGCGTCAGCGATATGGGCCGCGCCTTCGACATGCGCTTCGGGCCGGGCGACCACCGCCACGGCACCCGCTTCGATCGCGGCGGGAATGAAATCCTCTCCATTCACGCGCGCGCCCTGGAACGCGCCGAACACGGTGCCGGGCGCGACCTTGCGATTGTCGATGGCGAAGCCCGTCACTTCGGCCTCGCCATGGGCGGGACAGGCCACTCCCGCCGCGTCGCAGAGTTTCGCCAGCTTCACCGGTTCGCCTCGGGGATCAGCGGTTTGATGTCCGAAATGTCGATATCGCGCGTGTTGTCGGGCCGCACGCCCAGCATCGGGCCGATGCGCGGGACGAGGCGGCCGACGATCGGTGCGGCGTTCCACGCAGCGGTACGCTGGAAGCTGGAGGCGACAGTCCCTTGTGGCTCGTCCAGCATGGCGATCACGACATAGCGCGGGCGGTCCATCGGGAAGGCGGCGGCGAAGGTGGAAACCAGCGTCGAACGGCGATAGCCGCCCGCGCCCGGCTTTTCGGCGGAACCGGTCTTGCCGCCCACGCGGAAGCCCGGCGCATCGGCATTCTTGCCGGTCCCGTAGATCGTGGTCGCGCGCAGGATCTGGTTCATTCGCGCTGAGGTCGAGGCCTTGAACACGCGGCGGCCTTCGGGCGCTTCGCCGGGTTTCAGCTTATGCAGCGTAGCCGGGCGCCAGACGCCGCCATTGACCATCGTTGCATAGGCGCTGGCGAGGTGCAGCGGCGTGACCGCGATGCCGTGGCCGAAGCTGACCGTCATGCTGCGCAGGCGCGGCCATTTCTCGCCCGGCCAGATCGGGAAGCCTTTGGCCGGCAGTTCGATATGCGGGCGTTCGGCCATGCCCATGTCCATCATGTACTGGCGGAGCTTTTCCGGGCCGAGCTTATCGGCGATGCGCGCGGTGACTGTGTTGGAGGAATGGATCAGCGTGCTCGGCACGTTGAGGCTGGCGCCGAGATAGTGGCTGTCCTTGATCGCGAAGCGGCCGACCTTGACCGGCGAGGCGTCCCAATGGGCGCCCAGATCGCGGACCACGCCCGCATCGATCGCGGCGGCGACCGAAAGCGGCTTGAAGGTCGAGCCGAGCTCGTAAACCTGATTGGTCACGCGGTTGAACATCAAGGACGCGCCGCGTTCGTCGATCTTGTTGGGGTCGAATTCGGGCAGCGAAGCCAGCGCCATAACCTCGCCCGTGTCGACATCCAGCACGATGCCCGCACCGCCCTTAGCGTCGACCAGTTTCATGCCCCGGCGCAATTCATCCTCGAGCGCGCCCTGCACCCGCATGTCGATCGACAGCGCAACCGGAATCCCGCGGCTGGCCGGATCGCTCAGCTGCTCGTCCAACACCTGCTCCATACCCACGCGCCCATGCCCGTCCGCCGCGACATAGCCGAGGATATGCGCCGCCATCGAACCCTGCGGGTAATGCCGGTCGTTTTCCTGCGGCATTTCGAGCGCGAGTTCGCCGATGTCCTGCACGCGATTGGCTTCTTCGGGCAGCACGCGGCGGCGCAGATACCCGGCCTTGCCCGAAGCGAGTTGTTCCGAAACACGGGTTTCGTCGAGATCGGGGAAGATCGCCTTGAGTTCCGCCGCCACCGTCTGCGGGCTGCGCACCAGCGGCGATCCGTCCTCGCCGAGCGCTTCGGGATTGAACCAGAGCGCATAGGCCGGAAAGGCGCGCGCCAGCGGGACGCCGTTGCGATCGACGATCTCGCCGCGATCGGGCAGCAGCGCGTCTTCCAAAGAAGTCGCTGCCACCGCACGATCCGATCCGCCGAGAAAGGCGATCCGTACCAGCGCCATCATCGCCACAAAGACGAAGGCGAGCACGATCCACAAGACGCGCAGCTTGGCCTGGGCGAGCGAGTTCTGGCGGATGCCTGCCAGTTGCACACGCGCTTGGGGCATGGCGGCGCCGAAGCTGGCACCGGCGCTCGACCGGGTGATGGGCGAATAAGCGTTCACTGGCCGCTATCCGCCAGAGCGCTCGGCAAAGCGGGCGAGCGAGCGAGCCGCTGCGTCAGATTGCCCGCCGCTTCGTAGCCGCCGGCATTCAAGCGCCCTTCCTCGTCATCGCCGGATGCTTCCTCGTCATCGAGCCAATCGGCGAACAGGCCTTCTTCGGCCTGCGGACGCGCCTTGGCGACGCGGATCGGATCGGGCGCATCGAGCCCACGCGGCAGGCCGAGCACGGCCAGCTCGCGCTCGCTTTCGAGATATTGGTCCGCGCGCGGCGCGACATAACCGAATTCGACCGCGTTCCATTGCGACAGCTGGCGCTGGCTGGCGCGGGTCTGGAATTCGACCTCCAGCATCAGGGTCTGGCGTTCGAGCGCGATGATCTGGCGTTCGGCCAGACGCACCTCGCTCTTCACCGCATTCACCTTGAAGGTGAGCGCGAGAAAGGCGGCGAGACACAGGCTCAGCGCCAGCATCCAGCCGATCTGGCGGATGCGGCTGCCATGCGGGCGGGCCGAAGAACGGGCGGGAGGAGCGCTGGCCATCAGGCGGCCTCCCTCGCAGGCGCGGCGCTGCGCACGGCGTGACGCAGCACCGAGGAGCGCGCGCGTGGGTTGCGCGCGATTTCGGCTTCGCTGGGGCGGATCGCCTTGCTGACGCGAGTGAAGGCGGGAACGAACGCATCGACCTGCGGCAGGTGGCGCGAGGCGGCGGGCGCGCTCGACGCATCGCGCAGGAACCGCTTGACGATGCGATCTTCGAGGCTGTGGAAGCTGACCACGGCCAGTCGCCCACCTTCGCCCAGCAGCGTTTCCGCCGCGACGAGGCCCTGCTCCAATTCATCCAGCTCGCCATTCACATGGATGCGGACCGCCTGGAAGCTGCGCGTCGCCGGGTCCTTCTTGTCATGCGGCTTGTGGCCCACGGCCTTGCGCACGACGCGGGCGAGATCGCCGGTCGTTTCGAGCGGGCGCGCGGCCACGATAGCGCGGGCGACGCGGCGCGATTGGCGCTCCTCGCCATAGAGATACAGCACGTCGGCGATCCGATCGGCATCGGCGGTGTTGAGGAAATCGGCGGCGCTTTCGCCCGTCTGGCTCATCCGCATGTCGAGCGGGCCGTCATGCGAGAAGGCGAAGCCACGCTCCGCCTGATCGAGCTGCATCGAGGATACGCCGATATCCATGACGACCCCGTCGACCTTCGCTACGCCCGCATCGGCCAGCGCGCCGACCATCTGGGAGAAGCGATGCGGGTGGAGCGTGAGGCGGTCTTCGTATTCGGCGACCATCGCGGCGCCGTTGGCGATCGCGTCGGGATCGCGGTCGAAGGCGTGGACCTGCGCCCCCTTGTCGAGGATTGCGCGGGTATAGCCGCCCGCCCCGAAGGTCGCATCGACGATCACGTCGCCGGGCTTGGGATCGAGCGCGGCGATCACCTCGTCGAGGAGGACGGGGATATGAGGCTGGCTCACTTGCGCTTCGCCTTCGCTTCGGCTTCCGCGACCAGCGCCTGGCAGGCAGCCTTGGCGGCGGCCCAATCGTCACCCATGCGCATCAGTTCATCAGGGTTCCAGACGGTGAAGAACCGCCCGCCGCCCTGGAAATAAAGCCCGTCCCCGATATCGGCGAGACCGCGCAGGTAATCCGGCATGACGAACCGTCCGCTATCGTCGAAGGGGAGTTCGGCAAAGCCGTTCAACTGGCTGGACCGGGTTTCCCGGTCGAAATCGCGCTGGAACTTGAACGCCATTTCTTCCTCGCGATCGAGCTGCGCCTCGAATTCGAGTTTGCGGGACAGGCCGAAACCGACAAGGCAGTTCCAGCGATCGTGCTTGGTCAGACATAGTGTGCGGGAATCGCTGCTTTCCTTCACCGCCTTGCGAAACAGCGGCGGGAGGACATAGCGGCCCTTATCGCCCGCAGGCGAATAGGCTTGTCCGCTGTATCCCCCGAAAAGCACCCGCTTCGGCCCCCATCACTCGCAAATAAATTCAGCTCCTCCATCACACACACCTCCCCCGCCGCCGAAAGCGCCCACAAGCTCGCAGCGTGCCCCGCATCATGGATGCGGAACGGAGTCGGTCTGTCCGATGTGAGAAAAGGAATACAGCGGGAGCGCTGGGGATGGAAGGGAAAAGTGCGGGATATTTGGGGATTGATCTTTAAGCGTCTGTTTTCTTGCTGTCTTTGACACGGCGTTCTTGGTTCAGGCACGCCGCCTCACGGATCGCATAATTTGCGAATGGATCGGGAAAAAAGGGCGAAACAGCGCGGTTTCCGGGCCCGCTTCGGCATCGGAAAGGGGGCGGCCATTGTGAAAGCAGGACGCCGCCGAACGGCCGCTCCCGCAATTTCCCCGAACCGGGAATCAGCTATCGAAGCCGCTTTCGAGAATGCCGTTCAGCGCCGCTTCGCGAATTTGGCGTTCGGAATGCTCTGCGCCCGCCTCGTCCTCGTCGTGAGAGCCTGCATGGTCGTCGTCCTCGTCGAGGATTGCGGCGTCGGCGATCAACAGCGCACCGCCCTGACCGATCGTGCAGCGGGCCATCAGCCGATTGTCGGACAGGGTGCATTCGCCGTCCCCGCCTTCATCACGCGCAGCGAACGTCCCGGCTATCCGCACGGGAATGGAAATCCCGAACGCATCGACCATCCGCTCGCCGTCGCCCTGGCTTGCATCCATTTCCAAATCGAGGCCCCAGCGCGCGAGGATCGGAGACAGCAGCGCCACATCGTGGGGGCGACGCGGATCGCCCAGCCGATATTCGGAATGGCGCGTAAGCATCGGATCGGCGAACACGATCACCCGCCCCCCATCACGGACCCAGTCATCGAGCGCGACATTCTCTTCCGGCGACAGAGCGCGCGGCTGCGCCAGGATCAGGCGATCCAGCGGCGCGAGCGTCTCCCGCGTCAGCACGTCGAGCGGTTCGATGGCATAATCGCGTTCCAAGACGGCACGCACCCAATTCGCGCTCTGATCCTGATTCAGCAGATCGGAAAACTCGACTGCCTCGTTCCAGTAGATCGGCAGTGTCGACATGAGGCCGAGGCGAGGCTGCGCCATCTGTTCGCCGACCTGTTCCACCGCCGGATCGGTATCGGCGCTGGCGGAACATGCCGCGCAGCCCAGCAGCCCCGCACCGAGCGCCAAGGCGGCTCTGCCCGGTCGCGCCGATCTATTGGGGCGCAAGGTCTTCGCTCCCGCCCCGTTCCGGCAGGATCGGCGCCTCGCCATCGGGGGCCGCTTGCGGAGTCGGGCTGGCGGGCAGATCGGGCACGACGCCCGCATCGACCAGTGGATCGGATCGGGTCGGGGCGGCGGCGGGCTGGTTGGTGGAGGCAGCTTCGGGAACCGCGGTCCGCTCGGTTTCGGCGGCGCGGCTTTCGATGAGATCGACGAGCCCGATCAGCAACAGCGTTCCGGCAAGACCGGCGAGACCCACCTGGAGCCTTTGCGCGGTCTGCCCGCGCGTCCCGCCGAGCGGTACGCTGGCCGAACCCGCCGTGAAACCGGCAGCCGAGGGATCGGACGCATTATCGGCAGGGCGGGCTTTGCGCCGGGGATCGAACAGGCGAGCCATCGGGCCAGTTAAGATGCGAGGCGCCATCGGGTCAATCGCCTTCGCGCCACTAACTTTCCAGACGGATCAGGCCGCCCCGTCCAGCCAGTCGAACACTGGCAGGTCCTTCGCACGCAGCCAATCGGCATTGTAGAGCGTCGAGAGGTAGCGGAAACCCGTGTCGCACAGGATCGTCGCGACGCGTGGGTTTTCGCGTCCCTGCGCCTTCAGCTGGCGGCCCAGCGCCACCGCACCCGCCACATTTATCCCGCTCGACAGGCCGAGGCAAAGTCCTTCCTCGCGCAGGAGGCGGCGGACCCATTCGAGGCCTTCCTCGTCCGAAATGCGGAACTGGGTATCGATCGGCGCGCCTTCGAGATTGCCGGTTATGCGCCCCTGACCGATCCCTTCGGCGACCGAGGAGCCTTCGGATTTCAATTCGCCATGCGCGTAGTAATCGTAGAGCGCGGCGCCATGCGGATCGGTCAGCGCGATCGCCACGGTCTCGTCGAATTCCTTGAGGCCCATGCCGACGCCCGCGATCGTGCCGCCCGTGCCCGCGGCGCAGGTGAAGCCGTCGATCCGGCCTTCCATCTGCTCCCACAATTCCTTCGCCGTGCCCTCGATATGGGCCTTGCGATTGGCGGTGTTGTCGAACTGGTTGGCCCAGATCGCGCCCTCGGTCTCTTCGGCGAGGCGGCGGCTGGTGTGGACGAAATGGTTGGCGTCGGAATATTTGGTCGGCGGAACGGTGACCAGCTCGGCGCCCAAAGCGCGCAGCGTGTCCATCTTTTCCTTCGACTGGTTGTCCGGCATCACGATGATCGTGCGATAGCCCAGCGCATTGGCGACCAGCGCGACGCCGATCCCGGTATTGCCGGCCGTGCCTTCGACCACCGTCCCGCCAGGCTTCAACTCGCCCCGCGCCTCGGCGTCGCGGATGATGTAAAGAGCGGCGCGGTCTTTTACGCTCGCGCCCGGATTGGCGAATTCGCACTTGCCGAAAATGTCGCAACCGGCGGCCTCGCTCGGCCCGGCGAGGCGGACGAGCGGGGTGTTGCCGATCAGGTCGAGCGTATCGGCGCGCGTATTGGCGCTCAGGGGTATGGCAGTCATGCGGGAGGAATTAGGCAGTCGGTCCGCCTGCCGCAAACTAGATGCGCTTGCAGCCCGCAAAGCGATCCGAAATCAGTCTCCCATCAGTCTTCGGGCGCGATGGTCACTTTCAAGCCGTCGAGATCGCCGGTGAAGGGGATCTGGCAGCCAAGCCGCGAATTGGCGTCGCGATGGTCGGAGGATTCGAGCAGATCGTCCTCGTCCTCGCTCATCGCGGGCAGCTTGTCCTGGAAGGCGGAGTCGATGTGGACGTGACAGGTCGCGCACGAGCAGCAACCGCCGCACAGCGCCAGCAATTCGTCGAAGCCGTTGTCGCGGATCGCTTCCATGACGGTCAGCCCGTCCGCGACGTCGATCTCGGATGTTTCGCCTTCGCGGGTGGTTACGATCAGCTTGGGCATTGTCGCGGCCTCGTTCCTGTGGTTTGCCAGTCGCCGCGCTGCTAGGGCGCGAGCCGACATTTGGCAAGGAGCGGTGGCACGCCATCATGGGACTGACCGCGGAGCAATTACGGGACGGGATCGACGCGGTCGCGGCGCACGAGCCGCGCATTGCCGAAGCGCTCGCCACAGCGGGCTATCCCGAACCGCGCCTGCGCGATACCGGCTATAAGACGCTGCTGCGCACTATCGTCGGCCAGCAGGTCTCGGTCGCCGCGGCGGCATCGGTCTGGACCAAACTGGAGGCCGAACTGGGCGAGGATTTCACGCCCGCCTGCCTGCTCGAACGCGATTTCGATACCCTTCGCGCCTGCGGCCTGTCGCGCCAGAAGCAGGGCTATGCCCGCTCGCTGTGCGAACTGGTTGCGGGGGGGGAACTCGACTTCGAGAGCCTGCCCTCCGACGACGAGGCGGCGATCGCGGAACTGACCAGGATCAAGGGGATCGGGCGCTGGTCGGCGGAAATCTATTTGCTGTTCGCCGAAGGGCGCCCCGATATCTGGCCGGCGGGCGATCTCGCCGTTCAGGTCGGCCTCGGCAAGCTGCTCGACCTCGGCGAACGCCCGAGCGAGAAAGAAACCCGCGCGCTGGCCGAGGACTGGCGCCCGCATCGCGGGGCGATGGCCATCTTCACCTGGCATATCTACAACAATCCGGCGCTATAAGCCGGCACTTCAGACCGAAACGGGAGAGACACGACATGGCGGACCGCAAGGCCATCTTCATCAGCGGCGGGGGCTCCGGCATCGGGCGCGCGATCGCGATCCGCTTCGGGCGCGAAGGCTGGTTCGTCGGCCTCGGCGATATCGACGCGCACGGCATGGCGGTGACCGAGGATTTCCTCCCCGGCGGCTATTCCTATACTCACAAGCTCGATGTCCGCGATCGCGCAGCGTGGGACGATGCGCTGAGCGGCTTCGCCATGGCGGCGGGTGGCCGGATCGATGTGGTCGTGAACAATGCCGGAATCCCCCTGGGCGGCACGCTGATGGAGAACTCCACCGACGAGATCGAGCGCTGCCTCGACATCAATCTGAAAGGCGTCCTGTTCGGGGCGCAGGCGGCCTACGAGCATTTGAAGAGGACCGCGCCGGGATCGTGCCTGCTCAACACTGCCAGCGCGGCGGGCATTTACGGGACGCCGGGGGCCAGCGTCTATTCGGCGACCAAGTTCGGCGTGCGCGGTATCACCGAGAGCCTCGACGGGGAATGGGCCGAAGACGGGATCGCGGTGCGCTCGCTCTGCCCCAGCTTCATCGACACCCCCCTGCTCGACAAGAATCCCAATGCCGGATCCAATCAGGACATCCGCCAGCGCGTGACCGATGCCGGGCTGGAGATCACCCCGGTCGAGGATGTCGCAAACGCCGCGTGGGATGCCGTGCATGGCGACAAACTGCACACGCTCGTCGGCAAGACCGCCAAGCGGCTGGGCTTTTTCAGCCGCTGGATGCCGGGCGTGGTCCGCAAGCAGACCCGCTCCAGCGCCCGCAGTCTGGGATAGGATCTCGGTTAGAGAAGCGCGCCGATCGCCTTGGCCATCTTCATGTCCTTCAGGGACAATCCGCCCGCATCATGCGTGGTCAGCGTGACGTCCACCTTGTTGTAGACGTTGAACCATTCGGGGTGATGATCGCGCTTTTCCGCGATCAGCGCCACGCGCGCCATGAAAGCGAAGGCTTCGGAGAAATCGGCGAATTCGAAGCTGCGCTCGATCGCCTTGCCTTCGCGCGACAGCGACCATTCGGGCAATGCGCGCATCCAGCTGTCGCGTTCTTCCTGGCTCAATTCCTCGACCGGCATGATCTGCTCCTGCGCTTGTGGGGTGCCCGCCTTTTGCCTATCGCTGGCCCCCATGCAAGGGGCGGGTCTCACGGCGCGGGAGCTTTATTGCCGCAGGGGCGACCGGTCGCTGTTCGGCGGGCTCGATCTCGCTCTGAAACCGGGAGAGGCGCTGCATCTGGTGGGGCCGAACGGAATCGGAAAATCGAGCCTGATCGAAATCCTCGCCGGGCTGAGGCGGCCCTCCGATTTCCTGTCGGCGAGCGGCGCGAAGCTTGTGCGCGGTTCGGTCGAATGGTCCGGCTCGCTTGGCCTCCTCGACGGGCGGCTCGCGCTGGATGAAACCGTGACGCTGGAACGCGCGCTGGCCTTCTGGGCAGCGCTCGATGGATCGGAAGCATCGGCGGCGGACCATGCGCGCGATCTCGGGATCGAACCGCTGATGGATGTCCCGGTCCGCTACCTTTCGACCGGGCAGCGCAAGCGTGCAGGCATCGCGCGCCTGCTCGGCCAGAACGCCGACCACTGGTTGCTCGACGAACCGCTGAACGGTCTGGACACGGACATCATCGGTACAGTCGAACGCCTCATCGCCGCGCGCAGGGATGCAGGCGGGGTGGTGGTGGTCGCAACGCACCAGCCGATCGCCATGCCGGGCGCCGTCACGCTCGATCTGAGGGATCACCCATGGTGATCGCCACGCTCCTGCGCCGCGACCTCGCCACGCTGCTCCCCGGCGGGAGGCGCGGCGGTACGCTGCTGCCGCTGCTGTTCTTCCTCGCCGTGGCGATGCTCTATCCCTTCGCCGTCGGGCCCGAGCCCGAGCTGCTGGCGCGCACCGGGGGCGGCGTCGTCTGGATCGCGGCGCTGCTGGCGGCGATCCTCCCACTGGAGCGGCTGGTCGCGGGCGATCTGGAAGCGGGCGTGTTCGACCAATTGTCGCTGCGCGGGATCAGCGAGGAATGGGCCATGGCCAGCCGGCTGATCGCTCACTGGCTCGCCTTCGGCCCGTTGCTCCTTCTCGCAACCCTGCCTGCCGCCGCCCTGCTCGGCCTGTCGGGCGCGACGGTGAGGACTCTGCTGCTCGGCCTCTTGGCTGGGACCCCCGGCCTCGCCGCGATCGGTCTTGCCATCGCGGCGCTGACAGCAGCCCTGCGCGGCGGGGCGGCGCTTGCCGGACTGATGGTGATCCCGCTTGCGATCCCGATCCTGATCTTCGGCGCGGGGGCCCTGTCGCGCCCAGACAGCGCGGGCCTCGCCCTGACAGGCGCGATCAGTCTGGGGCTATGCGCGGTGACGCCCTTCGTCGCAGGCGCAGCGGTGAGAGCGGCCCGCGAGGGGTGAGCCTTCAGTAAGGCGGTTTTTTGAGGCCCTTGGGGCTGCCGGTGAATATCTCGTTCCCTGTTTCGGTGATGCCGATCGAATGTTCGAACTGGGCGCTCAGCGATTTGTCGCGGGTCACGGCGGTCCAACCGTCGTTCAACACCTTGGCGTGCGGGCGGCCGCCATTGATCATCGGTTCGATGGTGAAGAACATGCCCGGCTTCAAGACAGGCCCCGTCCCCGCCTTCGCCGCATGAATGACTTCCGGCGCATCGTGGAACAGGCGGCCGAGGCCGTGGCCGCAGAATTCGCGCACCACGCCATAGCGATACTGGCGCGCATGGGCTTCGATCGCGGCGCCGATATCGCCGACCCGTGCGCCGGGCTGCGCCGCCTCGATGCCCAGCATCAGGCATTCGTACGTCACTTCGACCAGCCGCTTCGCCTTAAGGGACGGCTCGCCCGCGAAGAACATCCGGCTGGTATCGCCGTGCCACCCGTCGAGCAGCGGGGTCACGTCGATATTGAGGATGTCGCCATCTTTTAGCGGCTTTTCGCCCGGAATCCCGTGGCAGACGACGTGATTGATCGAGATGCAGCTGCTGTGGGTATAGCCGCGATAGCCGAGCGTGGCGGGCACCGCGCCGCCATCCAGCATCAATTCGCGGATCCTGTCGTCGATCGCCGCGGTCGTCACGCCCGGCTCGATCATCGGAGCCACTTCGTCGAGGATCTGCGCCGCCAGCCGCCCGGCCTTGCGCATCCCTTCGAAGCCCTCTTCGCCGTGCAGCTTGATGGTGCCGTCGCGATAGACGGTCTCTCTGCCGTCGATTTGCTGATATTCGGTCATGGCGCGCGATGTAGCGATCAATCCGCCGAATTGCGAGGCTGCTTCTGCGGCGCCCTGCTGAACGCCGCGACGTATTCGGGCTTCACCGCGTCGATCACCGCCGAATCGACCGGGAAGGTGAACTCGTAAGAACCCTCGGCATAAGGCCCGGCGACGTAGGGGCCGATCAGTATGCCGATGCGATCGAAGGTCTCGCGATTGCCCGATCCCAGCAGCACCGTCACCTCGCGCGGTTCGGGGCAGGTGCTGAACCCGTCGGTCGATGCGGGGTCCACCGGCTCCCCACGCCGCTCGGCCCGCTCGGCGTCGAGAGCGTCGCAGAATTCGCCCCACAGCGCCGTCTTGAACGCGGAGGGACTGCGGAACAGATCGAGCGGCGCGCGCGCCGTGCCCGCCTTCCGGTCCCAGACCAGGCTGTCATACCCGTAATTCGGGTGCGCGCCGCCGGTGTAGGCATAGATCAGCGCCGAGAGGCTCAGCCAGTCGGTGATATCGGCGACCGTCTCCCATTTCTTTTCCGCGCTGTGGGTGCGGAATTCCCATCCGTCGCCCCGCGCTGCCGCCTGATCCTCAGCCGCCATCGCCTGCGCTTCGTCCAGCGCAGTCTGCGCCTCGCGCTCGAACCGCGTGGCCAGTGCCGGAATGGCGTTCGCCGCGGCAGGCCAGGTGTGGCTGAATTCGATCCGTTCGTTTTCCAGCTTCAGTGCGCCGGGCTCCGCATCGGTGGTGCGCGGCGTCCGATCAGTATCGCCCGCGCGATCGGTTTCGACACCGACCTTGTCTTCGTATTCCTGCGCTTCGCTACAGGCGCTGGCGGCCAGCACGCTCGACAGCAGGACCGGAATCAGGAACAGGCGCATCGGGGTTGGGTTTCCTGTGCGAGCATTGACGTGAGGGATTAAGATTATGAGCGGCAGTATGAACGCAGGCGAAGCATTGATCCAGCCCGATCGCGGCCAGGATGCGGTTCCGATCCACCTGACCGAAAAGAGCGGCTTCGAGAGCTTCGCCAAGGGTCTGAAGGCCAGCCAGCGCGCCGCGCTCGAAGCGCAGAAATTCGACGGCAGCGGCTATCAGACCGCGATCGTGCCTGATGGGGATACGTGGTTCGCCGTGGGCGGTGTCGCCGATCCGCAGAGCCTCTCGAGCTGGTGCCTCGCCAAGCTCGCCGAAGTGCTTCCGGCGGGGACCTACCGCCTGGCAAAGGATGCCTCGGGCAGCGATCCCGGCCCCGCTTTGCATGGCTGGCAGACGGCACAATATGTCTTCGATCGCTACAAGAAGCCCGAAAAACCGGTCGGCCCTCGCGTGCTTCTGACCGACAAACCCGCCCGCATCGATGCCGCGCGTATGGAGGCCGAAGCGGTCTGCCTCGTCCGCGATCTCGTCAACACGCCTGCCGAGGATATGGGGCCCGAAGCTCTCGAGGCGCAGGTCGAAGCGCTGGCCAAGAAGCACGGCGCGGCGCTCGATACGGTGCGCGGCGACGCGCTCGAAACCGGCTATCCTATGGTCCACGCCGTCGGGCGCGCGGCCGCGCGGCGCCACGCCCCGCGCCTGATGCACCTCAGCTGGGGCAAGGAGGGCGATCCGGTTGTGGCCGTGGTCGGCAAGGGGGTCTGTTTCGATTCGGGTGGGCTCGATATCAAGGGCGCATCGGGCATGATGCTGATGAAGAAGGACATGGGCGGCGCGGCCCATGCGATTGCGCTTGCCGGGCTGATTATGGAGGCCGGCCTCAAGGTGCGGCTGCATCTGCTCGTGCCTGCGGTCGAAAACGCGATCTCGGGCGAGAGCTTCCGGCCCGGCGATATCCTGAAATCGCGCAAGGGCCTCACGGTCGAGATCGGCAACACCGATGCCGAAGGGCGACTCATTCTTGGCGATGCGCTGACCCGGGCCAGCGAGGAGAAGCCCGACCTGATCCTCGATTTCGCAACGCTGACCGGCGCGGCGCGCGTGGCACTGGGCCCCGAGCTACCTGCGCTGATGGCGCGCAAGGATGCGACCGCCGATGCGCTGATCGCGGCGGGCAAGGCGTATGACGACGAGCCGTGGCGCCTCCCCCTGCCCGATGCCTATCGCGAATACCTCGCCTCCGACATCGCGGATACGAACAACGCCGCCACCAACGGCTTTGCCGGGGCGAGTGTCGCGGGCCTCTTCCTCGACAAATTCGTCGGCGAAGGCCTGGATTGGGCGCATTTCGATACTTACGCCTGGCGACCGCAAGCCAAGCCGGGCCGTCCCAAGGGCGGCGATGCCTATGGCCTGCGCGCGGCGTGGCACATGCTGAAGGACCGCTACGCCGGGTAGGGCCACATATCGACCGGACTGGTCCTGGATCTGGCCCGATCCGGGACTCGTGGCATAGGAGCCACGCTCGATCCCGTGCCCGAACTTGCGAGCCGCGCCACACAAGGCTAAGCGCGCGGGATTCACCCTTTCGACGAGAACGAACGCCCATCTCCGTGAGCAGGCCTGCAGACTATACGCTTCCCACCGCAACGGTCGGCCTGACCGGTCCGGTGCGCAAGCCCGCACCTGGGACCCTGCCCCTGCGCGGCGATCTGGCGCATATCGCGCTGGCCGGTCAGTATCTCGCGACCCAATACGTCATTCCGCTGTGCCGCGAGGTCGGCCCCGATGGCGCGCATCTGCGGCTTGCCATGCGTGACGATGCGGATATGGGCGCCCAGATCCCCGCCGGGACCACCGTGGAACTGCTCGATTGCGCAGGCGACTGGGCCTGGATCGCCTGCGGCCCCGAAGGTCCGAGCGGCTATGTCCGGCTGAGCGCCCTTGCGCCGTCGGAATAGGTGATGGCGACGCGGATCTTCATCGACGGCGCTGCAGGGACCACCGGCCTCGAAATCCTCGACCGGCTCGAGGGGCGCTCCGAATTCGATCTGATCGTGCTCGACGACGAGCGCCGCAAGAGCATCGAGGCGCGGCGCGAAGCGCTGAACGAGGCGGATATCGCCATATTGTGCCTGCCCGACGACGCGGCGCGCGATGCGATCGACCTGCTCGATCCGGCGAGCGGCACGCGCATCATCGACGCATCGAGCGCGCATCGCACCACAGAGGGCTGGTGTTACGGGTTTCCCGAACTGGTCGGACGCGAACGCGTCGCCGAAGCGCGCAGGGTCAGCAATCCGGGTTGCTATCCGACCGGGTTTCTCGGGCTCGTCGCGCCGCTGGTGCGCGAAGGGCTGCTGCCTTCGGACTGGCCCTACACCGTCAATGCCGTCAGCGGTTATTCGGGCGGCGGCAAGGCGATGATCGCGGATTTCGAAAAGGACGATGCGCCGGGTTTCCGCGCCTATGGCTACGATCTTCGCCACAAGCATCTGCCCGAAATGCAGCTGCGCGCCGAGCTGGAGCATCCGGTCCTGTTCGCCCCATCGGTCGTGCCCGTCTATCGCGGCATGATCGTCGAAGTGCCGCTGCATCTCGGCGCCATGGCGGGCGAACCCCATGCCGACAGCCTGCGATCGAGCCTCGCCGAATTCTACGCCGGATCGCCGATCGTCTCGGTCCTCGAAAGCGGGAACCCGCGCGAACTCGTGCTTCAGCGCGACGCCGCGCCGTGGGATGGAATGGAATTGTTCGTCTTCGGCAATGAAGGCGGGTGGAACGCGCGCCTCGTCGCCCGGCTCGACAATCTGGGCAAGGGCGCGAGCGGCGCGGCGATCCAGAACCTCAACCTGATGTGCGGCCTGCCGGAAACCACCGGCCTGTCGCTCTGACGCTGCCTGTTTTTCGGGCAGCGATCGCCCGGTGTTTGGGCAGTGCCCGGTGCAGCGCAGTCACCCGATTTCACGCCCGGCCCACCCGACTATGCAAAAGATACCCGAATGCGCCCTTTTCCGCGCGCTTTCGATCCTCTACGCTGCGCGCGAACGGTTCGAAACGGTCTGGCACGATTCTTGGTAACCGATCCGTAAGGATCGCCCGGATCGGCGAACCACGCAGCGTCGACACGCCGAACAGGTTGGGGGATTTCCCGGTTTCATGAAGAAGATCGAAGCGATCATCAAACCCTTCAAGCTGGACGAGGTGAAGGAGGCGCTGCACGAAATTGGCGTATCCGGCATCACCGTGACCGAAGCGAAGGGGTTCGGCCGCCAGAAAGGCCACACCGAACTCTATCGCGGCGCCGAATATGTCGTCGACTTCCTGCCCAAGGTGAAACTCGAAGTCGTGGTGAGCGATGACATCGCCGAACGCACCGTGGAAGCGATCGCCTCTGCCGCGCAGACCGGGCGGATCGGGGACGGGAAGATCTTCGTCTCCGCGCTCGAAAGCGCGCTGCGCATCCGCACCGGCGAGCGCGACGACGACGCGATCTAGCCTCCGATCCGAACCAATCCGCCGATACCTCCCGCCGTCAGGCGAAACTCGAAACCAGCAAGGAAACTGATCACATGAGCAATGCAAGCAAGGTCCTCAAGCGCATCGAAGACGAAGGCATCGAATGGGTCGACCTTCGCTTCACCGATCCCAAGGGCAAGTGGCAGCACCTGACCATGGTCGCCAGGACGCTCGACGAGGATCAGCTCGAGGACGGGCTGATGTTCGACGGCTCCTCGATCGCGGGTTGGAAGGTCATCAACGAGAGCGACATGATCCTGAAACCCGATCTGGAGCGGGTCTATGTCGATCCCTTCAGCGCCGAGCCGATGCTGATCGTGTTCTGCGACATCGTGGAGCCCTCCACCGGCGAATGGTATGCCCGCGACCCGCGCACCACTGCCAAGCGCGCCGAGGCCTTCCTCCAGTCGACCGGCGTGGGCGACACCGTCTATGTCGGCCCGGAAGCCGAATTCTTCATGTTCGACGATGTCCGCTTCGAGGACGGCTATGCCGGCTCGGGCTACCGGATCGACGATATCGAACTGCCGACGAATACGGGCCGCGAATACGAGGCGGGCAACATGGCTCACCGTCCCCGCGCCAAGGGCGGCTATTTCCCCGTCGCCCCGGTGGACAGCGCGGTCGACATCCGCGGCGAGATGGTCTCGACCATGCTCGAAATGGGCCTGCCCTGCGACAAGCACCACCACGAGGTCGCCGCGGCTCAGCACGAACTCGGCCTGACCTTTTCGACGCTGGTTGAAACCGCCGACAACATGCAGATCTACAAGTACGTCGTGCACCAGGTCGCCCATGCCTATGGCAAGACGGCCACCTTCATGCCCAAGCCGATCAAGGACGATAACGGGTCGGGCATGCACACCCACTTCTCGATCTGGGACGGCGGCAAGCCGACCTTTGCGGGCAATGGCTATGCCGGCCTCAGCGACAATTGCCTCTATTTCATCGGCGGCGTCATCAAGCACGCCAAGGCGCTGAACGCCTTCACCAACCCGACCACCAACAGCTACAAGCGGCTGGTGCCGGGCTTCGAGGCGCCGGTTCTGCTCGCCTATTCGGCGCGCAACCGTTCGGCCTCGTGCCGCATCCCCTACGGGGCGGGCGAGAAGGCGAAGCGCGTGGAATTCCGCTTCCCCGATGCGATGGCCAATCCCTACCTCGCCTATGCAGCGCTGCTGATGGCTGGCCTCGACGGGATCACGAACAAGATCCATCCGGGCGAAGCGATGGACAAGAACCTCTACGACCTGCCGCCCGCCGAACTGGCCGACGTGCCGACCGTGTGCGGATCCCTGCGAGAGGCGCTGGAGAACCTGGAGGCCGATCACGACTTCCTGCTCAAGGGCGACGTCTTCACCAAGGACCAGATCGACGCCTATATCGAATTGAAGTGGGACGAAGTCCTGCGCGTCGAAACGACGCCGTGCGCGGCCGAGTTCGATATGTACTATTCTGCTTAACCTTTAGCGGTTACAGACCAGCCTTCACCGAGCGGGGCGTCCGGAGCAATCCGGGCGCCCCAATTTTTTGCGCCGACAATCCGGCGGGATGCGACCGATACCGGCTTGATTGCTCGCTCGCGGTGAAAAACCGTTTTCCTACAGCGCCTTCGCGCGCCTACTTGCCCCGCCTCGCTCGATTCGATGCTGGAGGCTCCGATGATTCGCAAACCCCTGTTCGACCTGCTGCGCCGCCTGATCGGGCGCCCTTTCCGGCAGAGGGAGGTCGACATGATCGATGCGGCGCTCGATGCGCTGAATGGAACCGAAGAAAGCGCGCACGCGATCGGGCGCGAGGGTATCGCTCTCATCAAACGCTTCGAAGGATGCGCACGGGTGCGGCGCGACGGGCTGGTCGCGGCCTATCCCGACGCGGGCACTGGCGCCGCGCCGTGGACGATCGGCTGGGGCGCGACGGGCCCGGGCATCGGGCCGGAGACGGTGTGGACGCAGGAGGAGTGCGACGAGCGCCTCGCCCGCGATCTCGCACGCTACGCCGCCGAGGTCGCCGACGCGATCGGTGACAGCCCGACATCGCAATCCCAGTTCGATGCGCTTGTCAGCTTCCACTACAACACCGGCGCGATCGCGCGCGCGAGCCTCACCCGCTTCCACATCGCGGGCGATTACAACGCAGCGGCGCGCGAATTCGGGCGTTGGAAACACGCCGGGGGCCGGGTCATGCGCGGCCTGGTCCTGCGCCGCGAGGCGGAAGCGCGCCTTTATTTAAACGCCTGATGAACGCGTTCCCTCCACGGCTTCGCCAGCCCCGAGAAGTGGAACCAGCCCAATCCTATGCCGTTGATCCTCCAATCAGGAGTTAACAAATGCGTATTTTTACCAGCAGCGTAGCGATCTTCGCTCTAGCCGCCACCGGGGCGATCGCCCAGGGCAATGGCAAGGGCAACGGCAACGGAAATCAGGGCAACGGCAATGGCGGCCCGCCCGCCGCGGCACAGGCAGGCCCGGCCATGAAAGGCAATTCCGGAAACGGAAACGGCAAGGCCAACCGCGGCGGTCCGCCCGTGCAGACCGAGCGTGGCAACGGCGGCAACGGTAATGGAAACGGGGCCAAGGCCAATAACGGCAATCAGGGCAATGGCAACGCCCGCAACGACGTGCGTGGCAACGGACAGCGTAACGCGATCGAGCGCGAGGTCCGGCAGGTCGAACGCGATCTTCGCGGCAATAACGGCAATGCGAACCGCAATAGTGCGAACGGGCGAAACAACGCCGGAAACACGGGTCAGTTCGTCGAACGGACCGTCGATCGCTACATCCAGCCCGCGGGTCGGTATGGCGGCTCGTTCGGCTATACGCCCTCGGTTCTCGACGGGTGTCCTCCAGGCCTTGCGAAGAAGAACAATGGCTGCCAGCCGCCGGGCCTTGCCAAGCAGCGCGCGCCTTACGGTTCGTTCTATCAGCCCTCGCTTTTCGGGCTGACGGGGTACGACCGTGGCGACTATTTCTACGATGACGGCTATCTGCTGCGGCGCAGCGGCTCGAACATCGCGGGATATATTCCCCTGCTCGGCGGCGCGCTCGCGATCGGGAACCAGTGGCCCAGCTCGTATGGGAGCAGGAGCCTGCCGGACTATTACGTCGACTATTACAATCTCGGCGGGCCGCAGAACTATCGCTATGCCGACGATGTGATCTATCGCGTCGATCCGACGACCAGCGCGATTCAGTCGATCGCGGCGCTCTTGACCGGCGATCAATGGACCGTCGGCCAGCCGATGCCGCGCGGCTACGACGTCTACAACGTCCCCTATACCTATCGGGACCGTTATTACGACACGCCGGAGGCGAATTACCGCTATTCGGACGGGTATGTGTACCGGGTCGATCCGCAGACCCAGCTGGTGGCTGCCGCCATCGATCTGCTGACCTGAGCCGGAGTATCACAATGTTGAAGACACCCATGCGCGCTCTCGCGCTCGTCGCCCTTCCCGCCAGTCTCGCTCTGGCGGGCTGCAACGCCGATCCCAGCGAAACTCCAGCCACGGCTCAGACCGATCGCGATACCGTCGCACAGGCGGTGGCGTCCGCCGCCAACCTGTCGACGTTGTCGCGGGCCATTACCGACGCGCAGCTCGCAGAGGTGCTCGACGGCTCGGGCAGTTACACCCTCTTCGCTCCCACCGACGATGCTTTTGCCGCGCTGGGCGAAAATGGCCAGCGCCTGCTCGAGGTCGAGCAGCGCCCGTTGCTCGTCGGGCTCCTGCGCGAACATATCGTGCCGGGCCACATCACGCCCGATGCCATCGGAACGGCGATCGACGAGGAGGGCGGTTCGGTCAGCATGACGACCATGGGCGGTGGATCGCTGACCTTCTCGCGCAACGGCGACGCGATTACGGTCTCACGCGACGGAAACGGTATGGCGCGTTTCGCGGGGCAAACCATAGAGGCCGATAACGGTGTCGTCATCCCGATCGATGCCGCGCTCGCGCCCGAGGGTACAACGTCCACCTCATCCCAATCCGCTAATGAGAGCACCGCCACTCAGTAATCGCGGCTGATTTCGGCGACGACGCTTTCGCGACCGATGGTCGAGACCGAGGCGAGCAGCGCAAGCCAGCTCGTAATGCGGAATTCGACCTCGGTCGCGGAATAGCCGCGACCGTCGGTGATGATCTCCACATAGAAGCGGCGCCCGAAATTCTTGCCCAGCGCGATACCCGTGCCGCGATCGAGCGCAGGGTCGGCGCTGACGATGCGCAGCCGGTCGAGCCCGATGGCGCTTCTCAACTGGTTGATCGGGTCCATCCCGCCCCCACCTCTCAAAGACGCAACCGCCGCCCCGAGTTGGAGCGCGTCGGTGGCCGAGAGATTGGTTATCGAACCGCCGAACAGGAGGCGGGCGAGGATCTCCTCTTCGGGCAATGCAGGATTGGAGCTGAAGGTGATCTCCGGTTCTTCCGAACTTCCTGTCACGCGCACCTCGACCTCGATCCCGTCGCGCTCGCTCTCGGCGCGAATGTCCAGGCTCGGATCGATCGGGCGGGTCACGTCGAATTCGATCGCACCGCGCGACAGTTCGAAGCGCGTGCCCGCAAAAGTGTAATCGCCGCGCACGACCCGTGCCTCGCCCCCGATACGCGGTTCGTCGGTCGTGCCGCGGATACGGATATCGGCTCCCCATTCGCTGTCGAGCCCCATGCCGTCGACATCGATCCGGTTGTTGCCGCGCGCATCGATCAGATAGCGCCATGGCCGTCCGGGCGCGACTCGCTGCCCGATATCGGCGGGCCGGTTGATTTCGCGCGTGGCGATACGCGGCAGGCGGACGTCTTCCGCCGCCGTGGCGAGACGCCAGCTGCCGCGATTGATCCGCACCCTGCCCGCGATCGTCCCGCCGAACCCGTCCGACACGATCCGCAAGGGGCCGGTCACCGTCGCCTCGATTCCGTTCGCGGCGAGCAATCTGGCATTCGTGGCGGCGGCTTTCAGGTCGAGCTTGGGCCCGCGCGCCTCGAGGAAGCGGCCCTGCACCCGCTCGCCCAGCCCTTCGAGATCGACGGTCCCGCTTCCGGTGACGCTGCCGCCATTGGGGGTGGTCCCGGCGAAGCGCGCAAGGCGCAGACGCGATCCGGCGAACGAGCCGCGCACCGCCATGTCGCGGATATCGGTTCCCGACAGCGAGCTGCGCAGCCGCAGCGCGTCGCTCCGCAACGACCCGCGCACACGCGGATTGGCCAGCGTCCCGCTCGCATCGGCGGTGATGGAGACCGGGCCGGTCAGGTCGAACGCGTCGATCGCGGCGAGGCGCCACAGGCTCTCCGCCGCGCCCTGATAGCGCAATTGCGCCCTCAACGCGCCGCTGCGCAGCCGTTGGTCAAGCGTCCCGGTTTGCGGCAACCCGGTAATGATCGCCTGCATCCGTCCGCGCCTGATATCCTGGTTTTCGACCACGGCGCGCGCTTCGAGGCGTTCGGCGGTGAGATTGGCGACGAGGGCGAGATCGACCGGGCGGCTCGAGACGACGAGGCCGGAGCGGACCAGATCGTCCACCTTCACGCGCGCCTGCCCGCGCGGGAGACCATCGGCGCTGAGCGCGAAATCGACCCGACCCGAGATCGTCCCGCCGAGGCCGAGGTCCGGCACCGCGATATCGCCGAGCGAGAGCGGCATTTTCGACAGCGCGAGATCGAAGGCCGTCTCCGTCCCACCGAAGCGCCCGGAGGCAAGAACGCCGCCGCCGCCGAAATTGACGAGCGTCCGGTCGAGGCGCCAGCCGCCATCGTCCAACCGGGTCAGCACCGCGCGGCGCGGCATCGTGATCCGCCGTCCCGCGAACTCGCCGCGCGCCGCAAGAGTGACCTGTTCGGGGGCGATCCCGGCTTTAAGGTCCATTGCGAAGCTGCCGCTGCGACGTCCCGCTATGGAGGCGTCCACGGTTCCGCGTCCGTTCGTCACCTCGCCCTGCGCGGCGAAGCGTCCGATGAAGAGCGTCCCGTAAGACAGGCCCGCACCGCGCGCCGAGCCGGAGAATGTGGAATTCCCTTCCGCCAGCAGGCCGCGCGCGTCGATCGTCGCGCGGGCGATCGTAATCGGCGTCGCGCCGCCGAACACTGCGTTGCGCGCCTCCACATCGAGGTCGAAGCCCTGCCCGCCCCCGCGCGGCGCGAGCGCGATGGTTCCGTCGAGACCCCCTCCCGAAAGCGCAAGGTCGCCCGCGATCCCGGCCTCTGCCAGCGTCAGATCGCCGCGTATCGCAGTGTCGGAAAGCGTGAGCCGCTCGATCGCGATCCGTGTCGGCCCGTCACCCGGCGCCACCAATGTCAGCACCCCGTCGAACGGCCCGAGGGTGGAGCCGCCCTGCGTCTCGATCCGGAATCCGTCCTCGCTCGGCGCGATGGCGAGGCGCACGTCGCTGAGGCCAGCCGCGGGCAAGGGATCGGCGAAGACGAGCACCGCCTCCGGCCCGCCCGGCGCGATCCGGCCTTCGACCGTGAAAGGCCCGTAATCGACATGGCGGCCCGTCCCGGCGAGCGTGGTCACTCCGTCCGCGATGGTCCCGTCGAGGCGCGCGGTGAGCTTGCTCGCGGCGACGTTCAGAGCATCGAAGCGCAGCGGGACGCCTGCACCGAAGCCGATACCGCCCCGCAGGCGGATCGGCTCGCCGACCAGGTTCGCGAGCGTCGCATTGGTAACCGGAGCGACGCGCGCGTCGAGGTCCGCGCGCACCTGCCAGGTGCCGGGCGCGATGGTCGCTCTGATCCGTGCCGCGCCGCTGGCTCTCCCGATGTCGTCGAACGCGACCTCGCTGGCGCGCACATCGCCCGCAATCCCGAACAGTCCGCGCGAGAGATCGCCCTGCAAGGCAACATCCGCGCTCGTCGTCGGGAAGCGCAGAGCGAGATTTTCGGCGGTCAAGCGCTGGCCATTGAGAAGGGCTGTCCCACGCAGCGTGCCGTTGACGAGGCGCGGATCGAGCAGGTCGTTGCCCGTCGCGACACGCGCCAGCCGGGCATCGAGCGGGATGGTCCAGCGCACCCCATCGTACCGCGCCCTACCCTGCTGGCGCAACTCCGTGATCCGCGTTCCGCCGCTGGTTAATTCTCCGATTTCGAGGGTATGATCCACGGCAAGATCGCGCAACGGGCCGTCGAGTGTCGCGGCGAGCGTCGCATCTTCGAGCCGGAGACCTCCGAAGAGGCCTGGATCGCGCAAATTCGCCGACACGACCAGATCGCCCACACGGTTCTCGGCCAGGTCCACCAGCCCCTCCGCCCGCGCCGCGAAGGCGGGTGCGGAAACGAGATACTCGCCCTCGATCCGCCGTTCCTCAATCGTTGCCTCCGCGCGTAGCGAGACGGTCCCGCGCAGCATATCGGCCAGAAGACCGTCGAGCGCAGGTCCCGGTTCCGCCTGCCCTAACAGACCGAAACGCCCGGAGCGATTGGTGATCCTGAACGCCGCGAAGCGGTCCTCGCCCCGGCGCACCAGCAGCGATCCGTCCCACCGGCTCCAGCTGCCATCGCCTGCGATGCGGGCAGTATAGGGCGCCTGCGCGCCGACGATCCGCGCGATCGCGCCGCCTTCGGGCGCCACGTAATTCAGGCCCAGATCGAAGCGATCGCGATCGGGCGCCGCATCGATCAGTGCGGCGAAGCGGTCCCCAGACTGCAACGCGCCGCGTGTATCGACCTTCAAACGGCGATCGCGCAGCTGCACCTCGGCGACGAGATCGAGCGTCTCGGCACGGTCGCCCGCTATCCCTTCGGCCAGCGTCAGCCGCTCGATCGCCAGCCGGTCGATCGCAATATCGAAGCCGGGACGAATCGGCCCGTCCTCCTCACTCGGCAAAAATTCGGGCAGTCGCGACAGCGTAGCGCGGCGGGCGGTGAATTCGTCGATGTCGAGCGTGTTGCGCAGCCATGCACCGGGATTCCAGTCCAGCTCGGCCTCGGGAATCGTCATGAACGGCCCCGTCGGGTCCGACAGCACCACGTCGTAAAGCCGCGCGCGCCCATAGAGATCGCCTTCGATGCGCCCGATGCGGATGTTGAGCCCGTTGGGCAGCGTGCGCGCCGCGATCCGGTCGGCCAGATACCGCTCGCCCACCGGCGTGTTGAGGACGACCGCCGCCGCCGCGATGAGCAGGACTATCGCCGCGAGGATGCCCGCCAGCAGTTTCGCCGTCCGCCCGGCATAGCGCCGCTTGGTGCCGCGCCTGGTGGCTTCCGGTTCCGCGACGGTTTCGGGCGCTTGGTCCTCGACCATCAGAACGCCTGTCCCAGCGAGACATAGACAGCGACCGGGCTATCGTCGGGTCCGGGATTGAGCGGCACACCGACATCGAGGCGCAGGGGGCCGAACCCCGTATGATAACGCAGGCCCACGCCCACCCCGAGCTTGATCTCCTCGAAATCGGGGATCACGTCCTGGCTGACCGAGCCGGCATCGAGGAACGGCACCACCGAAACCGCGCCGTCGAAAAAGCCGGTGCGGATGCGCGCCTCGACCGCGCCTTCGACCACGCTGCGCCCGCCGCTGGGATCACCCAGAGTATCGCGCGGGCCGATCTGGCGGAAACCGTAACCACGCACCGATCCGCCCCCACCCGCGTAATATCGGCGCGAGGGCGCGATATTGGCAAGGTCGGTCCCCGGAATGGCACCGAACGCGGCGCGTGCGGCGATCACGACATTGTCCGTTACTCGCTTGTAGGTCGAGGCATCGGTGCGCGCGCGCAGATAGAAGCTCTGCGTGCCGCGATTGCGCGAAATTTCGGGCGAGAGATTGGCCGAGAGGCGGAAACCCTCGGTCGGGTCCAGCAGATCGTCAGTCGAATCGAGCAGAATATAGCCGGGGATCGCGGCGACGAGATAAGTCGAACGCGGCGCCGCCACGCCGCCGACCGCGGGCGGGCGTTCGTCGGTCGCGACCAGTTCCACGCCCACCGACCAGCTGATGGGTTTTTGGAAAAGCAACGTCGAGCGCCGTTCATAGGTCGCAACCAAGCCCGCCGTGTTCGCATCGAAGGCGGGGCTGTCGATCGTGCTGGCATAGGCGTCGAGGCTGAGGATGCGGTCGCGCCCGCCGAAATTGTTCTTGCGCAGGCCCACGCCGAGCAATTGCTCCTGCGTGCCGATGATGCCGCGCACCTTGAGCGCGCCTTCGGGCGGGAAAAGATTGCGATGTTCCCAGCTTGCGGCGAGGCGCACGCCCTCCTCCGATCCGTAGCCGATCGCCCCTGCAATGGTGCGCAGATCGGCCCTTTCGATCCCGACATCCATCGCCACAACGCCCGGCTCGTCCCCCTGGGGCGCGCTGACCTCGCGCGGGGTGATCGTGACCGAGGAGACCAGGCCGGTGGCGGTGATCGCCCGGCGCAGATCGAGTTCGAGGCTGCGCTGATAGATGTCGCCCGGATCGAAGCGCGCGATGGTGGCGAGGTGATCGCCGGGGAGAAAATCCTCGTCGCTGCTGGTGACCGCGCCGAAGACATATTTTCCGCCGGGGGTCACCGGCATGGTCAGATCGCCCTCATCGCGATCATGATCGATCAGCAATTGCGGCTCGTCGATCGTGGCGAAGGCATAGCCGAATTCGCCAAGCGCGGTGTCGAGATCGAACCGTTCGGTCTCGATTCGGTCGCTCTGCATCGGATCGCCCGGCTGGATCTCGAACGCCCGCCGCAGAATATCCGCATCGCGCGCCGTGCCGAGCGCGCCCAAGTCGATCGCGCCGAAGCGATAGCGCTGGCCGGGAATGACATCGAACCGCACGGTCGGGCGCGGCGTAGCGGCACCATCGGTTCGCGCGCCGCCATTCGCTGCCCCATTGGTCCCGATGGAGCGCGCGATGCGACCGTCGTAGAACCCGTAGACTCGCAGCAGTTCGCCCAGCAATTCCTCGTCTTCGCGCGCACGGGCGGCCAGCTGGGCGATGTTTTCATCGTCCCCGTCGAGTTCCTCGATGGTGGAGAGCGCTTCGAACCGTTCGACGAAATCGCCGCGTTCGGTGAAGGGCGGGTCGAGCTGAGGAAAGCCGAGCGTCAGCGAATCGTTCAGGCGCACCAGATCGGCTTCGGTGAAGGCGACATCGGGGCCCGCGATCTCGAGATCGGCGAACTGGATGTCCTCTTCAGGCAGATCAATGTCGAGCGGCGGGAGTTCGAGATCGTCGGGCCATTCGACCGCGAGACCTGGAAGGTCCGCCAGCGGCGTTTCGGGATCGAGCTCTGCGCCGCCATCCCCGAACTCGTCTTCGGACGTGTCATCGCCGGGATCGAAGCCGTCATTCGCCCAGCCGTCGGGATTGTCGACCGCGCTGTCGGGGATCAGGTCTTCCAGTTCCGCATCGGTCGCCTGATCCTGCGCAGAAAGAGGCGCGGGGATGGCGAGCCCGGTCATGGCGAAGGCCGCCATGGCGATCGCCACGGCACCGCTCGCGGAGAGAAGCCGGGCCGTCAGCCGCTGCGATGTGCGGTGCTGAAAGAGAGGACCGGCGTCAGCCGACGAAATCGTAACGCGCGGATTCGGAGCGGTCGGCGGGAGCGCCATCCTTGCGGGCAAGCGCTTCGGACCGGTCGGTCCTGCGGTCCGTCGAGCGCGACGCAGTGGCGGAGGCGATGAGCCTCGTCTGCTCCTCATCCGAAATCCGCTCCCATCCCGACCGGGTAAGCCGCTCCAGCGGCCGGAACCTGACCTTGTACTGCATCCGGTCCGACCCGGCGACCCAATAGCCGAGATAGACATACGGCAGCCCACGCTCCGCCGCCAACCGCATATGATCCAATATGATATAGGTGCCAAGCCCCGAACGCTCGGCATGGTCGGGATCGTAGAAGCTGTAGATCATCGAAAGGCCGTCCGCCTGCACGTCAGTCAGGCAGGCGCCGACCAACCTTCCCGGGCGTCCGTCCTCGGTCGGCTCACGATATTCGATGACCGTGCTGGTGACCGGCGTGTGTTCCACCATGTCGGCGAAATCGGTCTCTTCCATGTGAGTCATGCCGCCGCCCGGATGGCGCACGGACAGGTATTTCTGGAGCAGTTCGAACTGCTCCTCGGTCGCCCAGGGGCGGCAATCGGTCGCGATCAGATCGCGATTGGCCTTGATCAGGCGCTTCTGGCTGTTCGAGGGGCGGAATTCCTGCGCGACCACGCGCACGGAAACGCAGGCCTGGCAGTCGAGGCAGCTGGGGCGATAGGCGACCGTCTGGCTGCGACGGAACCCGATCCGGCCCAGCGCCTCGTTCAGCTCGTCCGCATTCTCGCCGCGCAATTCGGTGAACACCTTGCGCTCGCTCTTGCCCGGCAGATAGGGACAGGGCGACGGAGAGGTCACGAAGAAACGGGGAAAGCGGATCGGTGCCGTCACGGCGGGCTGTCTCCTGGGCCTGCAAGGCCAGAGCGCACCATCACGCTCTGGTCGGAGACGGGTTTATGCCTGTTTCGATCCGGCGTTAAAAGGTCCTTAACCACGTTTTCTACGCAGCGACGATCCGATGGTCGCATTCTCGCAACGAGACGAGTGGTTAACGGTCCGAAATAAGGGCGTTCCGCTCGGTCGCCCCCATCAATCGACAGCGACCTCTTCGACCGAATAGCCCTTGTCGCGCAACGCCGCGACGAGGCCGCGCATCTGGTTCTCGTCGCGCGCCTCGCACTCGATTTCGGTGAAAAGCCCCTTGGCGGGAAGCGAGGTGAAGATGCGCTGGTGATGGATTTCGAGGATGTTGACATTGTGCGCGTCGAACACGCCCATCACCCGGAACAGGGCGCCGGGCCGATCCTGCAAGGTGATCCTGAGGCGCGCCATGCGCCCGCTGCGCACGAGGTCGCGCAGCAGCACGTTGGCGAGCAGGCGGGTATCGATATTGCCCCCGCACAGCACCAGCCCGACCTTGCGCCCTGCGAAGCGATCGGGATTGTCGAGGATCGCCGCCAGCCCCGCCGCGCCCGCGCCTTCGACCACGGTTTTCTCGATCTGCAACAACAGCGAAACCGCATGTTCCAGCGCCGGCTCGTCGACCAGCAGAACCTCGTCGACCAGTTCCGCGATCACCTGCGAGGTGAACGCGCCCGGCGCCTTGACCGCGATACCCTCGGCCAGCGTATCGCCCCCGCAGGCCATGTCCTCCCCGCGCAGATGCGCATACATCGACGGGAAGAGCTTCGCCTGGACACCGATCATCTCGATCGCGGGGTTAAGCGCCTTGGCAACCGTCGCCATCCCGCTCATCAGGCCGCCGCCACCGATAGGAACGACGAGGCAATCGAGATCCGGCTTCGCTTCGAGCATTTCGAGAGCCACCGTCCCCTGCCCCGCCGCCACATGCGGATGATCGAAGGGATGGACGAAGGTCAGCCCGCGCTCGCGCTCCAGCGTGCGGGCATGGGCGTAGGCTTCATCGAAGGTCTCGCCGAATTGTTCGACCATGCCGCCGACGCTTTCGGTCTGCATCACCTTCACGGTGGGCGTGGTCTTCGGCATCACGATGGTGACGGGCACGTTCAGCCGCGTGCCGTGATAGGACAGGCCCTGGCTGTGATTGCCCGCGGATGCCGCGATCACGCCCCGCGCGCGCTGCTCTTCGGGCAGTTGCAGCAGGGCATTCAACGCGCCGCGTTCCTTGTAGGCAGCGGTGAATTGGAGATTTTCGAACTTCAGCCAGACATCCGCCCCGGTAATCTTGGACAGGGTCTGCGAATGCAGCATCGGCGTTTCGACGACCTGCCCGGCGATGCGGCCCGCGGCGGCGCGCACATGGTCGATGGTGAGAAGCGCGGTCGCCTTCTCGTCAGGGGCGATGCTGGTATCCTGCTGGCTCATGGCGGGTGCCCCTACGGCGCGCGGACGTTCGGCGCAATCGCGCAAAAAGGAAGCGCCGCTGCGCGCTTTGCCCTTCCGCAAAACGCCCATCCCCGATAATCCCTGCCCTATGACAGCCATCACGACAGCCCGCCGCTTCCTCCTCATCGGCACCTGCGCGCTCGCAAGCACGCTCGCCGCAACGCCCGCCCTCGCCGATCAATTGATCGAGAATGTCGACGGCATCAGGATCGACGAGGAAGGTAAGATCGACCGCTTCACCGCCATCCTCATCGACGATGGCGGAAGAGTGAAGGCGGTTTACGACCGGGGTGACAAGCGCCCGCGCGAAGTCGATTATCTGCTCGACGGCAAGGGTCAGGTGATGCTGCCCGGCCTGATCGACGCGCATCTCCACGTCATGCAATTGGGCATCGCGCAGCTCACACTCGACCTGTCGGACACCAATTCGCTCGAGGAAGCGCTCGACAAGATCCGCCGCTTCGCCGCCGACAATCCGGCGCGCCCGTGGATTCTGGGGCGCGGTTGGAATCAGGAGAAATGGGGGCTCGGGCGTTTCCCGACCGCCGCGGAACTCGACAGCGCGGTGTCCGATCGGCCCGTCTGGCTGAGCCGGGTCGACGGCCATGCGGCCTGGGGCAATTCGCTCGCGCTCGAAGCGGCAGGCGTCACTGCGGCGACCGCCGATCCCGCCGGTGGCCGGATCGAGCGCCTGCCCGGTTCGCGCGCCCCATCGGGCGTCTTCGTCGACGCCGCCGAGGCGCTGGTTCAGCGCGTCGTGCCCGCCCCGCGCCCCGCCGAGCGGGACCTGGCTCTGCTCAAGGCGCAGGAAGTCCTGCATTCGATGGGGATCACCGCCGCCGCCGACATGGGCACCAGCATGGACGATTGGCACACCTTCCGCCGGGCGGGCGACGGGGGGCGGCTGACGCTGCGCATCATGTCCTACGCGATCGATGCCGATACGATGGAAGCGATCGGCGGCCCGCGCCCGACCCAGTGGCTGTACGACGACAAATTGCGGATGAACGGGATCAAGCTCTATCTCGACGGGGCGCTGGGATCGCGCGGCGCGTGGTTGAAGCAGCCCTATGCCGACGATCCGGGCAATACCGGCCTCCCGCTGATGAGCCCGGCGCAATTGCGCAACGTCATGGTGCGCGCCGCCACCGGGCAGTTCCAGGTGGCCGTCCACGCCATCGGGACGGCCGCCAATGCCGAAGCGCTGGACGCCATCGCCGATATCTCGGACAGCTTTTCCGGCGACCGGCGTTGGCGCATCGAACACGCGCAGATCGTCGATCCGGTGGACATCCCCAAATTCGCCTCCGCCAAGGTCGTCGCCTCGATGCAGCCTGTCCACCAGACCAGCGACCGGACCATGGCCGAAGCTCGCCTCGGCCCGAATCGTCTGGACGGGGCCTATGCCTGGAAAACGATCGCCAATACCGGCGCGATGCTTGCCTTCGGGTCGGATGCCCCGGTCGAATCGCCCGATCCCTTCGCAGGACTGGCAGCCGCCTTCACCCGCACGGACAGCGACGGCCAACCGTTCGGCGGCTGGCGCCCTCAGGAGGCAGTGAGCCGCGAACAGGCCTTGGCCGCTTTCACTGCGAACGCCTCCTATGCGGGTTTCGGAGAGGGCCGGTTCGGAAAGCTGGTGATCGGCGAGCGGGCCGACTTCGTCCTCGTGGACCAGGATCCCTTGCTGGTGACGCCCGAGCAATTGCGGCGCACCAGAGTCAGGGAAACCTGGGTCGGCGGGCGCCGGGTCTATGCCGCCGATGCCGAATAAGTCTGTGCCGTGGAGAACGATGCAGGGTTTCGATCCGCGTTAACCTCGGCTAAACCAAAGAACGTCTAGGCCCGGCATCGCGATCGAGCCGCAAGGTTCCGATCGCTCGATCTGTGGGTTTCGATCCGGATCGGCTCGGGCGCAGGCCAGCAAGAGGAATGTCGATGCTTCGCAAGATCAGTTTCACCGGCGCGGCTGCCGCGCTCGTATTCGCGCCCGTCCTGGCCCATGCGGAAACGCGCGAGGCTGCGCCGATCGAGGGCGAAAGCGCGCTGGGCGGACAATCGCCGATCGTTTTCCTCGCGGGAATCGCGGTCGTCGTTGCCGCGATCGTTTTTCTTTCGGAAGACGACGATCCTGTCAGCCCGTAATTTGCGATTGAACCATTTCGGATCACAATTTGGTCTTGCATCCGAGTAATACCCTGCCTATCACCCCACACGAACGAGAAACGCTGTGTTCTCCGAAGGAGATTGAAATGAAGATTCGTAACGTTGCTGCGGTTGCTGCCGCCGCCGCTCTGGTTTCCGCCCCGGTCGTCGCTGCCGAGCGTAGCGCTGCTCCGGTCGAAGGTGAATCCGAACTGGCCGGCGGCGTCGGCGTGATCATCGGCGTTCTCGCCGCTGCTGCCATCGTCACCGCGATCGTGATCGCCGCCGACGATGGCGACGATGATGCCGTCAGCCCGTAAGCTGATCGCACATTCTGTTTAAGAAAACGGGGCCTTTCGGTCCCGTTTTTTTTGGTCGAGTGCCGCGGAGATCCTGGACGGGATGCTGTTGGGATTTATTTCGCCCGCTCGAACCTAAATGGAATTTCCCAAAGCCTGCGGTCTCGGTCTTCGGCATGCATGGCGCAGACGCGGCACCCAAAGCTTGAACAAGCTTTTCGTGAGACCGTCGATAATCCGATTATCGGATAGCGAACCGCCACGCCAACGCGTTTCGAAATGCGATGACGGACGGATCGCCCCCGCTCCGGCAAAATAACACCGGATCGTTTCCAGCCCGAAAATGCGCTTCAACGCTCAGGGCGCTTCGGTCTCGCCCTTCTGATCGATAGCCGGGCCAACATCCGAGGCCTCGTCCTTCTCGTCGCCCACGTCCTTCGCCTTGCGGTCCGCAATGCGCATCAGAATCAGCGAACCTTCGAACAGAAGCAGCAGCGGTATCGCCAGAAGCAGCTGCGATCCGGGATCGGGCGGCGTAATGATGGCCGACAGAGCGACAACCAACACGACGATATAGCGCCGTGCGCCGACCAGTTGTTCGCGCGTCACGATACCTGCGCGGTGCAAAAGCAGCAGCAGGACAGGCAGGAGAAAGCTGATCCCGAAGGCGAGGATGAACTGCATCACTAGGCCGAGATATTCGTTCGCGGTGGGCAGGGCCTGGATCGCCATGCCTCCGGCTTCCCCTTCGAAACCCAGAAACCACTCGAACGCGGTCGGCATGACGACGAAATAGGCGAGCGAGGCGCCTGCGGCGAACAGCAGCGGCGTCGCCAGGAGGAAGGGCAGGAATGCCTTCTTTTCGCGCGCGTAGAGACCGGGGGCGACGAACGCCCACAACTGGTTGGCGATGATCGGGAAGCTGAGGCAGAACCCAGCGAACAGCGCCACTTTCAGTTCGACGAAAAACACTTCGTAGAGCTTGGTGAAGATCAGCTGCCCCTTCCCATCGGGAAAGGCACCCTTCAGCGGCTGGATCAGGAACCCCAGAATGGAATCAGCGAAATAGAGACAGATCCCGAAAGCGATCACCAGCGCGAGGACGCAGCGCACCAGCCGCGTGCGCAATTCGATAAGGTGTTCGAGAAGCGGGGCCTGGGTTTCGTCGAGATCCTTCATCGCCCAGCCTGCCCTTCACTGGGCGGCGGCGGGGGATCGAGCGGCAATTCCGGTTCGCCCGCAGCGTCGGGATGCTCTGGCGCGGCGGAATCATCACGCGGTTTCGCCCGCGCGATGGCGGCTTCGGCGCGCGCGTCGGCTGCCTCAGGATCCAGTTCCGGCTCGGCCTTAACGGGACCGGCCAGCGGTTCCATCGCCGCAGGAACGGGATCGCTGCCGAAGTTTCCGCCGCCCGATCGCGCCATGATCTCGCGATTACGCTCGCGCCACTCCTTTTCGGCCTCCTCCATTTCGGCTTCGCGAATCATCGCGTCGAGCCCGGTGCGGAAGTGGTTGGACATGCGGCGCATCTTGCCGATCCAGCGCCCGGCTGTCCGCAAGGCGCGGGGCATTTCCTTGGGACCGATCACCACGATGGCCGTGATGACGATCACCAATAGCTCGGCGGCTCCGATATCGAACATGTGCGTGCGCGCCCGCCGCTGCGGATCAGGAGCGATCCGAAGGCGTGCGCGTGGCGTCGTCCCTCACCGTTTCCGAAGCAGGCTTGGCGTCGTGCGAGGGGCCTTCGATGCGCGGGGAATCCTGGCGCTTCGCGGCAGCCTCTTCCTCGTTCATGCCTTCCTTGAAGCTTTTGATACCCTTGCCGAAATCGCCCATCATTTCGGAGATGCGGCCCCGCCCGAACAGGACAAGGATGACGAGGGCGATAATGATGAGCTGCCATGGACCGAGCGACATTTGAGTACCTTTTGCTAGCTGTGGCCGCAATATAGGGGTCCGCGCGCCATTAAGCCAGCGGATCGCGCGGGCGAGCGTACGAATCCCTGTCAGACGTCGGTCGGATCGCCCCGATCGGCGCTTTGATCGGTGTCCTCACCAGCACCCATGAGGTCATCATAGGCATCCTCCACCGGATCGAGCAGTCCGGCGGCGCGCAATTCGGCGATGCCGGGCAGATCGCGGCGGCTGGCGAGGCCGAAATGGTCGAGGAAGGCGGGCGTCGTCGCATAGATCGTCGGCCTGCCCGGCGATTCGCGCCGTCCCGCGATCCGCACCCAGCCTTCCTCCATCAGCACGTCGAGCGTACCGGAGGACGTCTGCACCCCGCGGATCGATTCGATTTCCGCGCGGCTGACGGGTTCGTGATAAGCGACGATGGCCAGCACCTCGGTCGCTGCCCGGCTCAGCTTGCGGACCTGTTCGCGTGTCCGCCTGAGGAAATGCGCGAGATCGGGCGCGGTCTCGAAATGCCAGCGCCCGCCCCGCTCGACCAGCCGGATCCCGCGCACCTCGTAATGCGCGGCCAGTGCGCGCAGCCCCTCCCGGACCTCTTCGATCGGGGCGTCGCGCAGGAAACCCGCCAGCGCCTCTGCGCTCATCGGCTCCTCGGCGGCGAACAGGGCCGCTTCCAGCGCGCGTTCCATATCCGCGCTCATCCTGCGACTCGCCGCAGGCGCAAAGGACCGAACACCTCGTCCTGCGCGATCTCGGCCCGGCCCAGCCGCGCCAGTTCCAATGCAGCGACGAAACTCGAAGCGAGCGCGGATTTGCGCAGACGCGGTTCGGCATGAGGCGGGAGGAATTCTTCCAGTCGCATCCAGTCCAAGGTCACGCCCAGCATGGCTGAGACGCGATCGAGCGCCGAATCGAGCGTCATCACGGGGCGTTCGCGTACCATGTGGACGGCGGGCGCGGTGCGCGCCTTGACCCGTCCATAGGCCTCGATCAGCGCGAACTGGTCGCACCGCCAGCGGGTCCTGCGCGCGATCTCGAGCCCTTCGGGATTCCCGCGCAGATAGACGTCGCGCCCGATCCGGTCGCGACCCATCAACCGCGCCGCCGCCTCGCGCATCGCGCCCAGGCGCTGCAACCGCAATTGCAGCTTGAGCGCGAGTTCTTCGGGCGACGGGTCCTCCTGCTCCTCCTTCGGCAGCAGGAGCGCGGATTTGAGATAAGCGAGCCATGCCGCCATCACGAGGTAATCGGCGGCCAGCTCCAGCTTCAGCGCCTCGGCCTCGTCGATATAGGTCAGATACTGATCGACCAGCGCGAGGATCGAGATCGACCTGAGATCGACCTTCTGACGCCGCGCGAGATCGAGCAGGAGGTCGAGCGGCCCCTCCCATCCGTCGAGTTCGAGATAGAGTGCCTCGTCGCCGCGGGTCCTGTCCTGCGCGTCTTCGCCGAAGAGGGACGCGCTATCGCTCACGCAGCGTCCCGTGCCGCGGCGAAAAAGGCATCGCGGCGCGCGACGAGCTCGGCCGTCTCGAACCCGTCGGGCGCTGTGCCCATCGCATCGAGCACGCGATCGAGGCGCGCGCGGGCGGCATCGCTCATATCGGGATTGCGCGCGGCGATGCCTTCCATGTCCGGGATCTTGGCCCAGCAATTCAGCGTGATGTCGCAGCCCGCGGCCAGCGCCCGCTCGGACCGTTCGGGCACGCTTCCCTCGAGCGCTTCCATGTCGATATCGTCGGTGAGCAACAACCCGTTGAAACCGATCGCGCCGCGGATCACCTGCTCGATGATCGTCGGCGATTGCGTCGCCGGATGCGCATCGTCCCAGGCGGGGAACATCAGATGGCCGGTCATGCCGAGCGGGTGCGACGCCAGCGCGCGAAAGGGTGCGATGTCCTGTTCCAGGTCCTCGGCATCCGCATGGACGACGGGCATTTCCTTGTGGCTATCCACCGTCGCACGGCCATGGCCGGGCATATGCTTGAGACAGCCGACCACGCCGCCGCGCGCCATCCCGTCGAGCGTCGCGCGGCCCAATGCCGCGACCGTCAGCGGGTCGGTGCCCAGCGCCCGATCGCCGATCACGTCGCTCGTTTCGGGGCGGCGGACGTCGAATGGTGCGTGAAAATCGACCGTGACGCCCACTTCGGAAAGTTCGCGCGCGATGGCTTCGGCGTTGACGCGCGTCGCTTCGATCGCACTCGCGGGGGCGACGTCGTAGAGTTCGGCAAAGGCCTCGCCCGCCGGATAGCGATTCCATTCGGGCGGCCTCATCCGCGCGACGCGGCCGCCTTCCTGGTCGATCGAGATGAAGGTCTTCTCGCGCCCATGAATGGCTTTCAACTCGTCGGTCAAGGCACGCATCTGATCCCGGTCGAGGCAATTTCGCGCGAACAGGATATAGCCCGCCGGATCGGAATCCTTGAAAAAGGCGCGCTCCTCAGCGGACAGGCGCGGACCGGCGATACCGAAAATGGCGGGTGTCATAAGCGAAGGAATCGCAGCTTTGCGCAGTCGCCGCAAGCGTCTTGCGGGCAGACAATAGGCGAAGCCTGTACGACCGGCCCTATTTGACCTGGCAGGGCAATCCGTCGCTCTGCAACGCGTTGCACAAGCGCCTTGCGCCCGCATTGTCACCGCCTGCGGCCTGAAGCCGGAAGACGGTGCCGATATCCGCCCGCCCCTCGACGATGCGGTACCCGACGCCCGACAGCGCATCGGTTTGCCGCTGCAAGGTGCGCCAGCCTTCCTCCGCATCGGCGCGGTTGGAATAGGCGCCGACCTGCACGGCCGTACCGCGCGGAAGAGCGCCGGAGTTCGGCGCGGGCGTTGCGGCAGGCTCGGGTTCGCTGGCCGTCTCGACCGGTGTCGGCGTGACGACAGGCGCCGGCTCGCTGGCGAGGCGCCCCTCGCGCGTCTGACCCTCGCCCACGGCGAAGCTCGTGTCTCCGGTGCCCGCAAAGGTCTTGCCGCCCGCATCGTCGGGCCGGGTGCGATAAGGCTCGTCGGGCGCTTCGACCAGCGATCCGTCCGGTTCGGGGCCGCCGCCGACATTCGAATTGGAAACCCACCAGATCGCGCCGACGATCACGCCCAGGGCGACCACCATCAACAGGCCGATCCCGATCAGCCGCGTGGTGTCGAAACCGGCCTGCGACTCGTCCTCGCCCGATTCGAGCCAGGGGAGGCTTTCCTCGTCATTGCCGAAATCGAGCGTCCGGCTATCGCGACTGTCCTGCGCGCCTTCAACCACGGTTCGTGTCCCTCACATTTCCTCGACCGCTTCGACCCCGAGGATCGCCAGCCCGTTGCGGATGACCTGCCCGATCTGCGCCGCCAGGAAAAGCCGCGCTGCGCTGAGCGTCTCGTTTTCGGACTGGATCATGCGCAGCGAGGGATCGTCGTTCCCCGCATTCCAGAAACTGTGGAATGCGGCGGCGAGATCGCCGAGATAGAAGGCGATGCGATGCGGTTCGCGCGCCGAGGCAGCGGCTTCGACCACGCGCGGGAATTGCGCCACCTCGCGCACCAACGCCAGCTCCGCCTCGCCGAGCTGGTCGAGATGGTCGCCAGAGGGGACGATGCCCTGCTCCTTCGCCTTGCGCAAAGTCGAATGGATGCGGGCGTTCGCATACTGGACGTAGAACACCGGATTGTCCTTCGACGCTTCGACGACCTTGGCGAAATCGAACTCCATCTGCGCGTCGGGCTTGCGCGTCAGCATGGTGAAGCGGACGACATCCTTGCCGACCTCCTCCACCACCTCGGCCAGAGTCACGAAATTGCCCGAGCGCTTGGACATTTTGACCGGCTCGCCATCGCGCAGGAGCTTGACCATCTGGACGAGCTTCACGTCGAACGGAACGTCGCGCCCCGCCCCTTGCGTCAGCGCGGCGACGGCGGCCTTGATCCGCTTGACCGTGCCCGCATGATCCGCGCCCCAGATGTCGATCAGCGCATCGGCCTGTTCCGCCTTCTGGAAATGATAGGCGAGATCGGCGCCGAAATAGGTCCACTTGCCGTCGGATTTCTTGATCGGTCGGTCCTGATCGTCTCCGAACTGCGTGGAGCGGAACAGCGGCAGTTCGACCGGCTCCCAGTCTTCGGGCGGCGCCTTGCCCTTGGGCGCTTCGAGCACGCCGTCATAGACGAGGTCGCGGGCGCGCAGCCATTCCTCGGCTTCTTCGGGCTTCTTCGCGGCCTGCAATTCCGCTTCGGACGAAAACAGGTCGTGATGGATGCCGAGCAGAGCGAGGTCGGCGCGGATCATGTCCATCATCGCGGCGACCGCGCGGGTGCGGAACAGGGCGAGCCACTCGCTTTCGGGCGCATCGGCATAGCGATCGCCGAACTCCTCGGCCAGCTGCTCCCCGACCGGGATCAGATACTCGCCGGGATAGAGCCCTTCGGCAAGGTCGCCAGGATTCTGGCCGAGCGCCTCGCGATAACGATGGTGGGCCGAACGGGCGAGCACATCGACCTGGCCGCCCGCATCGTTGACGTAATATTCGCGCGTGACCGTGTGGCCTGCGAATTCGAGGAGCCCGCACAACGCATCGCCCACCACCGCGCCGCGGCAATGGCCCATATGCATCGGCCCGGTTGGATTGGCGGAGACGTATTCGACATTCACGCGCTTGCCGCCGCCCATCGCGGAACAGCCATAGGCATCGCCCATCTCCGCGATCGCCGCGATCTCGCGGCGCCAGGCGTCGGGATCGATCCTCAGATTGATGAAGCCCGGCCCCGCAATGTCGAGCGATACCACGTCGGGATCTCGCTCCAGATGCGAAATGATTGTCTCGGCCAGCGCGCGCGGATTGCTTTTCGCCTGCTTGGCGAGAACCATGGCGGCATTGGTCGCGAGATCGCCATGCGCGGGATCGCGCGGCGGCTCCACCGCGACGTTCGAGCGGTCGGTTGCGGGCGGCAGCGCGCCTTCCATTTCGAGCGCGTCGAGCACCGCATCGATCCGCGCGGCGAAATGGGCGTAGAGTGTCGTTGTGTCGGTCATCGAATCGTCCATGGCCGCGCGAGACCCGCACGGCAACCAGTGTCGCTTATCTGGTGGTCGGGGCGCGGGAGACCCCGATCCGATCAACGCGTGGCGTTATAGGCCAGCTGCGCTTCGGTCAGCTGGAAGCCGACCAGCAATTCGAAGGTCGCGCGCTGAACCGCGGCGCGGACCGCCGGATCGGCCAGCGGGTCGAGCGCGGCGTCGGGATCCCCAGGTTTGCGGCGGCGGGTGATCTGCTCGCGGATATCGTCGGGCAGAGTCGCTTCCGACCGATCGACGAACCCGCCCGCTTTCGCGCTCGCCTGCGCGCGTTCGGCGCCGGCCGGGAAATTCAGCGTCACGCTGCCGACGCGCTTGGTCACCACCGCGCTGCCGCCGCGCAGGACGGTGCTGAAATAGGGCAAGGTTACCTGGCGCGCGGCGCTGGTGTCGGTGCGGCGCGCGACCACGTCGAAACTCGCCTCGCTATAGACCCGGTCGCCGCTTTCATTGCAGGTCGAGCGGACATTCGTGATCGCCGCCGTCACGTCGATATCGCTGGCGAGCCGCGAATTGGGGCTGCGGAAGGTCGTGATGTCGCCGGTATAGTCGGGCACGCCCACCGCCGGGCAGGCGGTGCGGACGGCGGTGATGCCAACACCCTGGTCGAGCACCAATTCGCCTTCCGAGCGGCAGCCCGCAAGCGCGATACCGAGAGCGAGGATCGAGAGCAGGCTGGAGCGCGAGGTCATGAGCTGGAATGTCCCTGGCAAGATAGGTCTTCGACGTGGGTAGCGGGCATCGGCCCGCCGGAAAGCGCTTCCCCTAGCGAGGGCGCGCACAAAGCGCTAGGGGTCGGCGCATGAACGCCCCCTTGCATCCAAGCCCCCTGTCCGCATCTTCATCCGACTCACAGGACAAGCCGCCGCTGGCGCTGCTGATTGCAGCCCCCCGCGGCTTCTGCGCCGGTGTGGACCGCGCGATCGAGATCGTGGAGCGCGCGCTCGAGAAATACGGCGCCCCGGTCTATGTCCGCCACGAGATCGTCCACAATCGCTACGTGGTCGACGCATTGCGCGAGAAGGGCGCGGTCTTCGTCGAGGAACTGGACGAGGTGCCCGATAGTGCCCCGGTCGTATTCAGCGCCCATGGCGTGCCCAAATCGGTGCCCGCCGAGGCGGACCGGCGCGAAATGCTCTATGTCGATGCGACCTGTCCGCTGGTCAGCAAGGTCCACCGCCAGGCCGAACGCCAGATCGAGAAGGACCGCCACATCATCTTCATCGGCCACGAAGGCCACCCCGAAGTGATCGGCACGATGGGCCAGGTCGACGAGGGGCAGATGACGCTGGTCGAAACGGTGGAGGATGTCGCGAAGCTCGACTTTCCCGCCGGAACCGAGCTCGCCTATCTCACCCAGACGACTCTGTCAGTCGACGATACGGCGGATGTCATCGCCGCGCTGGAACAGCGTTTTCCCGACATCTCCGGCCCCAAGGCCGAGGACATCTGCTATGCCACGTCCAACCGCCAGGCGGCGGTCAAGAAGATCGCCCCGGGCAGCGATCTGGTGCTGGTGATCGGCGCGCCCAATTCCTCGAACTCGCTGCGCCTCGTCGAAGTGTCGGAGCGGCTCGGGACGGATGCCTATCTGATCCAGCGCGCATCGGATATCGATCCGCAATGGCTCGAAGGGGTCGGGACACTCGGGCTTACGGCCGGGGCCTCCGCCCCCGAATTGCTGGTGCGCGAAGTGGTCGAAAAGCTTGGGCAATGGCGCACGGTGGAAGAGACCACGATTATGGCCGCCGAAGAAAAGATGGTCTTCAAGCTGCCCCGGCAATTGCTCGACTGAGCAGGCGGCGGCGGACGCATGGCGGTCTATACCGATCTCGGCACCGAGCGGCTGGCGGATCTGATCGCCGCCTACGATGTCGGCGATCTGGTTTCCGCCAAGGGCATCGCCGAGGGGGTTTCGAACAGCAATTGGCTGATCGAGACTTCGGGCAGGGATGGCAGCCCAGGCTCGCAAAGCGCGCGGTTCATCCTCACCATGTACGAACGCCGCATCGAGACGGCGGACCTGCCCTTCTTCCTCGACCTCCTCGATCATCTCTCCGCCGCCAACTGCCCGGTGCCGCGCACCATCCATGACCGCGAGGGTGCCAGCTTTCGCATGATCGAGGGCAAGGCGGTGGCGTTGATCGAGTTCCTACCCGGCGTGTCCCCCACGGCGCCGACCGCGACGCAGGCGCGCGCGGTCGGGGTGGCCCTGGCGCGGATGCACGGCGCGGCGCAGGATTTTCCAGGGAGCCGCACGAACGATCTGGGGCCGGGGGAAAACGCCGCTACGCTCGAATCGTGCGGTAGCGACGCGCTGGCGCAGATCGATCCGAACCTTCCCGCAGTCGTGGAGCGCGCCCGCACAATCACGGAGGACTGGCCAAGCGACCTTCCGCGATCGATCATCCATTCCGACCTCTTCCCCGACAATGTCCTGATGCTGGGCGATCGGGTGAGCGGCCTCATCGACTTCTATTTCGCCTGCGAAGACCAAATGGCCTACGATCTAGCCGTCACGCATGCCGCCTGGTGCTTTTCCAAGGACGGATCGCGCTTCGATCCCGCTCTCGGCCGGGCGCTCGTCACGGGGTACGAAACGGTGCGCCCGCTCGAACCGCGCGAGCGCGATGCGCTGCCCCTGCTGGCCGAAGGCGCCTGCCTGCGCTTCGTCGCCAGCCGGGCGCAGGACTGGATCGAGACGCCAGCGGGTGCGCTCGTCATGCGCAAGGACCCGATGGATTTCGTGCGACGCTGGAACACCTATCGCGAACGCGGCCAAGAGGCTTTCGCCTGACGGCGAGAGCGCGCATAGGACCCCGACGATGAAACGCGTAGACCTGTTCACCGATGGCGCCTGCAAGGGCAATCCCGGCCCCGGCGGCTGGGGCGCGCTGCTGCGGCTCGGTGCCCACGAGAAGGAATTGTCGGGGGGCGATCCCGATACGACCAACAATCGCATGGAAATGACCGCCGCGATCCGGGGCCTCGAGGCGCTGATCGAACCGTGCGAGGTCGACCTCTATACCGACAGCAAATATCTGATCGACGGGATCACCAAGTGGGTCCACGGCTGGAAGAAGCGCGGCTGGATCAATGCCAGCAAGAAGCCGGTGCGCAACGCCGATCTGTGGCATGAGCTGATCGCGCTGACCGAACGACACCGGGTCGAATGGCATTGGGTGAAGGGCCATTCCGGCCATCCCGAAAACGAGCGCGTGGACAAGCTGGCGAGCGACGCGGCCGAGGCGATCGCGGCGGGCTGAAGCCCTAACCGAAGCGATCAGGCGCGTAGAGGGCGGGATCGAGCGGGGCTGTCATCGCGTCGCGCTCCAGCCCTAGAAACAGCTGGGCGGCGAGACGCGCGGCGGCGGGCGCGGTCTGGATGCCGAAGCCGCCCTGCCCGGCGAACCAGGCAAAGCCTTCGACTTGCGGATCATAGCCATAGACCGGTCTGCGATCGGGCGCGAAGCTTCGGAGCCCTGCCCAGCGGCGCTCGACCGCTTCGATCGTGCAGTCGATCACCTGCTGGAAGCGGTCGATCGCTTCGGCGACTGCCAGTTCCTCGGGTGCGGCATCGCAAGGCTCGCTCGGCGTTTCGTCATGGGGGCTCAGCCAGACGCGCGCAGACTCGGGCTTGAAATAGAACTGGCCCGATATGTCGAGCACCAGCGGCTGGTCGGCAGGCGGAGGCGGGTCGATGCGAAGCTGGACGACGGTGCGGCGCAGCGGCTGGATATTCAGCGGTCTCACCCCCGCCATTCGGGCCAGCGGATCGGCCCATGCCCCCGCCGCATTGACGAGCGTGGCCGCGCGGAATTGTTCGCCGGTTTCGGACGAGAGAAGCCACCCACCGGCATCGCGCTCGACATGCGCGATCCGTGCCCTGGTGCGCAGGTCGACACCGCGCGCCTTCGCCAATCGCAGGTAGTGGGCATGGAGGCCGGCCACGTCGATATCGGCACAGGCTGGCTCCCACACCGCCCCCGTCCATTCCTCGCGCAGGCCCTGTATCCGCTCGGCCAGCGCCGTGCGCTCCAGCCGCTCGATCGTGGCGCCGGTGTCGCGGAACCGAGCCATGAACGCGTCCAGCGCCGCACGGTCGCGCTCCCTTCCGACATAGAGCGCGCCCCGCCGGTCGAGAAATCCGTGATCGCGCAGATACCCGCCCGAGGCGAGCGTGAGCGGGACGATCTCCGGCCCGCCATAGCATTCCTCCCAGAACGCGGCGGAGCGCCCCGTGGCGTGATAGCCGGGCGCATCTTCCGCTTCGAGGAGAAGGACTCGGGCATGGTCGGCCAGTTCGGCGGCGAGGCTCGCCCCCGCCATGCCGGCGCCGACAATGGCGAAATCGTGGATCGTCATTCGGCGGAAACGGGAACTGTTCTGTCCAGGAAATCGGCGATCGCGCTTATCGCCCGGTCGCGTACCGGATCGGCCTCGCGCAGGATCTCGTGCCGTGCCTCGGGTCCGAATTCGACCAATTGTCCCTTGGGTAACCGCGCGATTGCCTTTTGGATCGCGGCATGGCTGACGAGCTTGTCGTCCGCTGTCGCGACGATGAGGACGGGGGTGGTCACCTGCTCCAACCCGCCGCTCGCAAAAAGCGCTCTGGTCGAGGCATAGGCCCGCTCGACCCAGCGCCAGCTGCCCGGCCCCATGACCAGTTCCGGACGATGGCTTCGCCACCACAATTCGTCCTCGTAGCGGTCGTCGTCGTGAGTCAGGAGGTCGCGGCGCCGTGTCGGCATCTCGCCGGGCTTCTCGCTCCATTTCCAGGCCGGGCGCGTGGGATTGCCGATCAGCGTCATGAGCCGCGCGATCGGGTGTAGGACGGCGAGCGGCAGCGGCGGCCCCGCCATGCCGAGCATGGGCGCGGACAAGACCAGGGCATCGGGATCGACCAGGCGTTCGACCAGAGCGCGCAGGACGATGTGACCCCCCATCGAATGCGCGGCGAGGACGTGGGGACCGGGCGTCGATGCTTTCCAGTCCCGCCAGAAAGCCGCCAGATCGTCGAGCCAGATCTGGAAATCCTCGACATGCCCGGTCGTCGCGTCGCTTCCCAAACGGCCCGACCCAGCCTGCCCGCGCCAGTCCGCCGCGGTCACGCGCCATCCGGTGCGATGCCATCCTTCCAGCGTTTCGAGATATTTCTCGTAGTGATCGCCGCGACCGGGAAAGAACAGGATCGATCCGCGCGCCGCGCTTTGTTTGCCGGACCAGTCGATCCGGCGGATTTGATGGCCGTCCGGTGCCGCCCAGACCCATTCGTTTGCCGCCGGGGGAATCGCGCGCCGGTCGATCGGATCGGATGATGCGCTGTCGATGATCGCCCGTCTCCTGTCGCATGGTTACCGTTTGGTAAGCAGCACCCTGTAGCAGGTCCCGTCGAAAGGGGCCCCTTGGGTACGATGCTACATCAGATCGCGCACTACGGACTGCTCGGGGCCTTGGCAATCGCGCTGCTGATCGCGATCGCCACCGACCTCAAGAGCCGACGCATCTACAACTGGCTCACCCTTTCCATCGCGCTTGCTGCACCGTTGTACTGGTGGAGCAGCGGGCTTGCATTCTGGCCGGGCGTCGCAATCCAGCTCGGCGCCGGGATCGGCGTATTCATGGCCTGCTATCTGTTCTTCGCCCTCGGCCAGATGGGCGGCGGGGACGTGAAGCTTCTCGGCGCGCTCGCTTTGTGGATCCCGTTCGATCGCTTGCCCGCCCTCGTCGTGATGATGGCGATCATCGGCTGGCTGCTGACCATGGGCATGGCCGCCTGGCGCGTGCGCGCTTCAAGCGGCAGCGGGCTGAGCCGCGACATGCTCGTCCTCATCGGCTGTTTCCTTGCCGCCTTCGCGATCGGTGCGGTCCTTCTGGGCGGATCGGCGATGCCCCGTGCCCTCCTCGACTGGAGCGCCGGAAGTCTGGCCGGAGCTCTCGCCATCGCGGTCGCGCCGTCGCTGCTTTTGCTGGTCGCAACGCTCGTCTCGCTGCGCGTCATCAAGCGCCACGCCCGCCGGATTCAAGTGCCTTACGGCCTCGCCATAGCGAGCGCCGGTCTGTGGATCATCGCCACGGATCTGGTCGTGCGAAGCGGGACCACACCGCTCGCGGGCTGAATACGCGATGTTAACCATTCGGCCCTAGGCCGGTCGATCATACCAGCCCGCCATCCGAGCGCGGGCCATCGAAGGGGGCTTGATAAGCCATGGACAGGAAGAAACTGGTTCTGCTGCTCGTCGCACTGGCCATTGCGGTCGGTACGGCCATGGTGGCGCGCAGCATGTTCGCGGGCGCGGCCGCTCCGCAGGCCGAGGCGGCCCCCGTGGTGCCGACCGGACCGAAAGTCCTGGTCGCCCAGCGTGCGTTGCCAGCCGGTACGATTATCACCGCCGAATCGATCGGATTCCAGTCCTGGCCCGCCGAAATGGTGGCCGATGCCTACTTCCTCGAAGGCGAATCGGACATCTCCAAACTCCTCGGAACGGTGGTGCGCCACCCGATCACCGCGGGCGAACCGGTCACGCAGGGCTCGCTCGTCAGCCCCGGCGATCGCGGCTTCCTCGCCGCCGCGCTGAGCCCCGGAATGCGCGCCATCACCGTGCCCGTATCCGCCCAGACCGGCGTTGCAGGCTTCGTCTTCCCCGGCGACCGGGTCGACATCATGCTGACGCAGGAAGTCACCGGGGTCGAAGGCCAGGCGCTCAAGGCCTCGGAAACGATCATGCGCAACCTGCGCGTGCTCGCCACCGACCAGTCGACCTCGCAGGAGACCGAGAACGGCAAGACCGTGGTCCGCGAATCGCGCACGGTCACGCTCGAAGTCACGCCCAAGATGGCGGAAAAGATCGCGGTCGCCGAAACGATCGGCCAGCTCAGCCTCTCGCTGCGCTCGCTGACCGACAACCAGTCCGATCTCGAAAGCGCGCTCGCTTCGGGCGACATCGCCATCCCCGACGATGCCACGCCGGAACAGGAAGAACGCCTGCTGCGCCGCGCCATGGCCCGGCCAGAGGACAAGGTCGGCTCCTTCTCCACCGGCGGCGACGTCTCGCGCTTCCAGCGTTCCAGCATTCCGCCCCAGGTCGCCCGTGATTCGGGACCCCAGCAAATGGGGGTGACCGGTCCGGTCCAGCCGGTGGTCGCCGGCGCACCGGCTGCGGCGCCCAGCGGGCCCACGATCCGCATCATGCGGGGCAAACAGACCGATGCGGTCGGCATCGCGAAGAACGGGGCGGCCATTCCGTCCGGCGCAGGCTCGCGATGAGCGCGCGAACCGCAATCAACACCTCAGGCGACGCCATCAGGGGGCTTGCTACCATGAAACCGCGTATATCCAAGAAACTGCTGCCGATCATGGCGTCGAGGGCCGTCATGGGCGCTCTCGCACTCGCCCCGTTGACCGCGATCCCGGCCGCGACCGCGAACGCCCAGACGGTGGTCCGCCCGTCGCAGGACATCGTCCTGTCGATCGGACGCGGCGAGTTGATCAACGTGCCGGGCGCGATGGCCGACGTCTTCGTCGCCAATAGCGAGATCGCGGACGTTCAGCTGAAATCCCAGCGTGCCCTCTACGTCTTCGGAGTCGGCGGCGGCGAGACCACGATCTACGCCAGCAATTCGCGCGGCGACATCATCTGGTCCGCCAATGTGCGCGTCGGATCGAACATCGGAAGCATCGACCAGATGCTCGCCCTCGCCATGCCGGAGGCCAAGATCGCGGTCGCCACGATGGGGAACAATACCGTGCTGCTGACCGGCACCGTGGCTGCGCCTGAAGATGCCGCCGAAGCACAGAACCTGGTCGAAGCCTTCGTGGGCGATAAGACCAATGTCATCAGCCGCCTGCGCATGGCGACGCCGTTGCAGGTCAATCTCCAGGTCCGCATTGCCGAAGTCAGCCGCAACGTGGTCCGTGCGCTGGGCGTCAATCTCGCTTCGGTCGATACGTCGGACGGCTTCCGCTTCGGCGTCGGCCAGGGTCGCGGAGCATTTTCGCAAATCCAGCCATCCGGAATTATCAACGGACAGCGGCGCGACCCGCCGCTCGCCACGGGACAAGAGCTCGAAGGAGCCGGCACGATCATCGAACAGGCCGGGCGCGGGCTGACTTTGGGCGCCGCCGGTCGCTTCCTCGGCCTCGATATCGGCGCGGCCATAGATTTGGCCGAGACCGAGAATCTCGCCGTCACGCTGTCGCAGCCGAACCTCACCGCGCTTTCGGGAGAGACCGCCGAATTCCTTGCGGGTGGCGAGTTTCCGATCCCTCTTAGCCAGGGGCTCGGCACGACCACCGTCGAATACAAGAATTACGGCGTTAGCCTCGCCTACACGCCGACAGTTCTCGCCAATGGACGGATTTCGATCCGCGTGCGCCCGGAAGTGTCCGAATTGACCAGCCAGGGCGCGGTCAATCTGAACGGTTTCGTCGTCCCCGCGCTGATTACCCGGCGAGCGGAAACGACCGTCGAACTGGGTTCGGGCCAGAGCTTCATGATCGCTGGCCTGCTGTCGAATTTCTCGCAGAACGCGATAGAGAAGGCACCGGGCCTCGGCGATGTGCCGATCCTGGGCAATCTCTTCCGTTCGACCGAATTCCGGCGCGGCGAGACTGAGCTGGTGATCGTTGTGACGCCTTACCTCGTGAAGCCGATGAATGCGTCGGACGTGCGCCTGCCGACCGATGGCTATCTCAAACCGACCGAAGGCCAGCGCCTGCTGCAATATCGCGATAGCGACGGCGTGACCGGCGGCGATCGTCCCGGGCCCGCCGCCGTGCCTGCCGCGCCAGCCAATCCCGCCATTTCGCGCAACGTCGTGACCGATACGGAAGGGGCCGAGCCGGTGCTCGCCCAGTCCTACGATCCGCGCAACCGGGAAAAGAGCGCTTCCGCCAAGCCCGGCTTCAGCTTCAAGTGAGGGGACCGATCATGCCTTTCCATAAACAGTCCCGCCTGATCGCCGCGCCGATCGCCCTGACCATCGCTCTTGCCTTGGGCGCCTGCGGCGGCACGATGAACACGGACAATCGTTCGCTTTACAGCGTCAAACAGCCGGTCGTCGAACGGACCAATTTCGCGCTGGACGTCGCGACCACGGGCGACGGCTTGCCGATCTCGGAACAGCGGCGTCTTGCCAGCTGGTTCGAGACGATGGAGCTCGGCTATGGCGACCGAGTCGCGATCGACGATCCTGCCGCCTCCCTTGGCGTGCGCGAGGATGTCGCCGCGCTGGCCAGCCGCTATGGCCTTCTGCTCGGCGAAGCGCCGCCGGTGACGGCAGGGGCCCTCGCGCCCGGCCAGGCTCGTGTGATTCTGACCCGCTCGACCGCTTCGGTTCCCGGCTGCCCCGACTGGTCGCACACCGCCGAGGCCAACGATGCGAATGCCACCAATCCGAATTACGGCTGCGCCACAAACGGCAATCTGGCCGCCATGATCGCCGATCCCGAAGACCTGGTCCAGGGCAAGCGAGGCACGGGCGAGACCGTGCTGCTCACATCGACCAAGGCTATCGACGCCTATCGCAAAGCCGAACCGACGGGGGCCGAAGGCCTGACCTCCGCCCCCACCACCGGAGGGAATTGAGCCATGAACGCACCCTGGAAAGTCAATTCGCCCAGCGATCGCGCTCCCTTCGCCGCCTATGTCTGCGACGAAACCTCGCTGGACACGCTGCGTCCGGTCGTGATTGAACTCGGCTGGGCGCCCGAGAAGTGCAACAAGGGCGGTCTGCGTAACGCGATCCAGTCTCTCTCGGTCAGCGCCAGCCCCAATATCCTGCTGGTCGATCTGTCGGAAAGCGGAGATCCGCTCAACGACATCAACTCGCTCGCCGAAGTCTGCGAGCCCGGAACCGTCGTGATCGCCATGGGGCAGGTCAACGATGTGCGGCTTTATCGTGACCTGCTGGCGAGCGGAATCTACGATTATCTTCTGAAGCCGCTCTCCGCCAACACGGTGCGCGACGCGCTGAATCAGGCGCAAGCCGTCTTCAGCGCTCCCAAGGCGAACGATCCCGACGCGGGCCGCAATCATATCTCGACCGCCGTGGTGGGGATGCGCGGCGGGGTCGGCGCATCGACGCTGGCCACTTCGCTCAGCTGGTATTTCGCCTCGAAGAAGCATCTCCAGACCGGGCTGCTCGACCTCGACGTGCATTTCGGGACAGGCGCTCTGGCGCTCGATCTCGAACCGGGTCGCGGCCTTACCGATGCGATCGACAATCCCAGCCGCATCGACGGCCTGTTCATCGAACGCGCCATGATCCGGGCGCACGACAATCTGTCGATCCTGTCCTCCGAAGCGCCGATCAGCGCCCCCTTGATGACGGATGGCTCGGCCTTCCTCCAGTTGGAGGAGGAATTCCGACAGGCCTTCGAAATGACGGTCATCGACCTGCCGCGATCCATGCTCATCACCTATCCGCAATTGCTCGGCGACGTGAACGTCGTCGTCGTCACGGTGGAAATGACTCTGGCTTCGGCCCGCGATGCCATTCGCATCCTGTCCTGGCTGAAGAGCTATGCTCCCCACGCGATTCCGATCGTGGTCGCCAACAAGGTGCAGACCGGCGCGCTCGAGATCAGCAAGGCCGATTTCGAGGCATCCATCGAGCGCAAGATCGATTTCAGCATTCCCTTCGACCAGAAGACCGCGGCCAATGCGGCCAAGCTCGGCCAGGCCTTCATCGAAGCCAATGCCCAGAGCAAGACGAGCGCTGTCATCAAGTCGCTGGGCGAGCGGATCATCGGAGCGAGCGAGGAAGCCGAGGCCGAAACGGACGCGACCGTGGAGAAGAAATCGCTCCTCGGAAGCTTCGATCTGAAATCGCTGCTCGCCAAGAAGACGAAGCCCGTCCCCGCCACGGCGGAATGACGGACGTTAGCCTCGCGAGAGGCAAGAATGGAATAGACGGAGACACCGCATGGACATGATGCAGCTCGTTCCCCTGTTCGCCGGCGCGCTGGCGGCGATCGGGGTCGCAGCATATGCACTGGTCGGTCCTTCGCCGAGCAAGGCATCGCAGCGGCGGCTCGAACAGCTGCGCTTCCGGCATTCCGAAAATACCAACACCAAGGTGGAATCGCAGCTCAAGAAGGCGATCGCCTCGCGGCGACCGACCTTGAACCGGGTCGCGGGATCGACATCGCGCATCGATGCCCTCGCCATCCGGCTCGACCGGACGGGCAAAGGCTGGACGTTGCGCCAATACACCTATGCCTCGATCGGGTTGACGCTCGTCGTCGCGCTGATCCTGTTCCTGCGGACCGGCGCATTGCCGCTGGCGCTTGGCGTCGGCCTGTTGATGGGCGCGGGCATACCGCATTTCATCGTCAATCGCGCGATCAAGAAGCGCACGGCGGCCTTCAACGCCAAATTCGCCGACGCGATCGACCTGCTCGTGCGCGGCCTTCGCTCGGGCCTTCCCGTGACGGAGACATTGTCCGTGGTCGCACAGGAAGTTCCCGGCCCGGTAGGGCAGGAATTTCGCGGTGTCGTCGAACGGATCAAGATCGGGCGGACGATGGAGGATGCTCTTCAGCAGACCGCCGACCGCCTCGGGATTCCCGAATTCAACTTCTTCTGCATCACGCTTGCAATCCAGCGGGAAACGGGTGGCAACCTTGCCGAAACGCTCGCCAACCTCGCCGAGGTCCTGCGCAAGCGCGCGCAGATGAAGCTCAAGATCCGCGCGATGAGCTCTGAATCCAAGGCTTCGGCCTATATCGTCGGATCGCTGCCCTTCATCGTCTTCGTGCTGATCTGGTGGATCAACCCCGATTACATCGGAACCTTCTTCATCAACGAGACCCTGATCGTGATCGGCATGGGCGGGCTGATCTGGATGGCGATCGGCGTCTTCATCATGGCCAAGATGGTCAGCTTCGAAATCTAATCGCGCAGAACGGGACGACGTCATGCAAACCCCTGCTGGACCTACGCTTCTGGGTGTCGACGTCATGGTCGTCGGCTCGATCCTGGCGGCCGTCGCCGCGGTGGCGGTCCTGTTCGCGATCTATACCGCGGTCACCATCAGCGATCCGATGGCGAAGCGGGTCAAGGCCCTCAACGCCCGCCGCGAGGAGCTGAAGGCCGGGGTCGTCACCGCGACCGCCAAGAAACGCCAGAGCCTGACGCGCAAGTCCGACACGACCGAAAAGGTCAAGGAACAGCTCGGTCGCATGAAGGTGCTGCAGGATTCGCAGGTGCGCGAAATGCAGCAGAAGTTGGCCTGGGCCGGCTATCGCAACCACGAAGTCGCGGTCATCCTGATCGCGCTGCGCGCCATCCTGCCGATCATCGTCGGCGGTTTCGCCTTCGTGATGCTCTACATGGTCGAGATCTATCCCGACTGGGAAATGAAGCGCGTGGGTGCGCTCGCGCTCGTCATCTTCCTTGCCTATAAGGGCCCGGAAATCTTTCTGAAGAACAAGGCGACCAAGCGGACCGACGCGATCCGCAAGGGCCTGCCCGACGCGCTCGACCTGCTCGTGATCTGTGCCGAGGCGGGCCTCACCGTCGATGCCGCCTTCAACCGCGTGGCCAAGGAACTAGGCCGCGCCTATCCCGAACTGGGCGACGAATTCGCCCTCACCGCGATCGAACTGTCCTTTCTCAACGAGCGCAAGAAGGCGTTCGACAATCTCGCTTTCCGCGTGAACCTGGAAGCGGTGAAGGGCGTGGTGACCACCATGGTCCAGACCGAACGCTACGGCACCCCGCTCGCCAGCGCCTTGCGCGTGCTCTCGGCGGAATTCCGCAACGAGCGCATGATGCGCGCGGAAGAAAAGGCCGCGCGCCTGCCCGCCATCATGACGGTGCCGCTGATCATGTTCATTCTGCCGGTGCTGTTCATCGTCATTCTCGGCCCGGCGGCCTGTTCGATCACCGCAGCCTTCGAATAGAAGAAGGCTGCGGCGGCTGCTGCGGCCTCAGCCCTCCAGCGCTTCGGCGTCGAACTCGCCTGCCGCTTCGCGCAGGCGCAGGAGCATGGATTTCAATTGCTCGCGCTCGTTCTCGTCGAGGGCGGAGAACAATTCCCGCTCGATGTCGAGCGCCAGCGGCATGATCCGCGAATGGACCGCCCGCCCCTCCGCCGTCAGTTCGAGCAGGTGCGAACGTCCATCCGCCGCGTTCGGCTGGCGCGCGGCGAGCCCGCGATCCTCCAGCGTCTTGCAGGCCCGGTTGACCGGAACCTTGTCCATCAGCGTGATCTGGGACAGGTCACGCTGCGTCAACGGCCCGCTATCGCCCAGAACCGCCATGATCCGCCATTCGGTGGTCTTGAGCGCGAAGCGGCGGCGATATTGCTCGGCGATCCTGCTCGACACGGCGTTGGACGCGATCGAGAGCTGGTAGGGCAGGAAATCTGCGAGACGCTGGGATGTGGGATGCTTCGACATGCCAGGCGTCCTACATCGCGCGCTTGCGAGCGCAAGCCCGTTGCATCGGCAACTATCTGTATTCGGGCTCGTCCCACCACGGGTAGAAGTCCGGCATGTCCCGGCTGACCATATCGGGATAGTCGGGCGGGCGTTTTTCGAGGAAGCTGGCGACGCCTTCCTTCGAATCCGCGCTCTTGCCGAGGCGGTAGATCGAGCGGCTGTCGATCCGGTGCGCCATCATCGGGTGGTCGGTGGCGGAAAGGTGCCACAGCATCGCACGGGTCATCGCGACCGACACGGCTGAGGTGTTGTCCGCGATCTCGCGCGCCAGTTCGATCGCGGCAGGCATCAGGTCTTCGGGCGCGTGGAGAGAGCGGACGAGCCCATGGTCCAGCGCATCCTGGGCGGAGAAAATCCGCCCGGTCATGCACCATTCGAGCGCGGTCTGCATCCCCACGAGGCGGGGCAGGAACCAGCTGGAGCAGGCCTCCGGCGTGATCCCGCGCCGGGCGAAGACGAAACCGAAGCGTGCGGTCTCGCTCGCGAGCCGGATGTCGAAGGGCAGTTGCATCGTCGCGCCGACACCCACCGCCACGCCGTTGCAGGCGCCGATCAGCGGCTTTTGCGAATTGAACAGGCGCAGGACCAGCCGCCCGCCCCCGTCGCGCACGCGCTCGTCCGACAGGTCCTCGACCGGATCGTGGCGCGCGAAGATATTGCCGCTCGATCCTTCGGGCGTCAGATCCGCGCCCGCGCAGAATGCCCGGTCGCCATGCCCGGTAACGATCACCGCGCGCACGGTGTCGTCCGCATCCGTCACGTCGATGGCGTCGATCATCTCGTCCATCATCGTGCGCGTAAAGGCGTTCATCTTGTCCGGGCGATGCAGCGTCAGCGTCGCGATCCCGTCGGCGATATCGAGCTTGATCTGGGTATAGTCGGCCATCGTCCGGTCCTTTCAGAAGGGCCCCCGCCGGACGGACCCGGCGGGGAAGATAAGGTCAGCGCGGTGCCATGCGGATCGCCCCGTCGAGGCGCACGTCCTCGCCGTTGAAATAGCCGCATTCGAGCATGGTCAGCGCGAGCTTGGCGTATTCCTCGGGATTGCCGAGGCGCTTGGGGAACGGGACGCTGGCGGCCAGCGCTTCCTTCACCTGCGGCGGCGCGGCGTTCATCAGCGGGGTGTTGAAGATGCCCGGCAGGATCGTGTTCACCCGGATCCCCTCGCTCATCAGGTCGCGCGCGATGGGGAGCGTCATGCCGATCACCCCACCCTTCGACGCGGCATAGGCCGCCTGGCCCATCTGCCCGTCTTCGCCCGCGACCGAGGCGGTGTTCACGATCGCGCCGCGATCCCCATCGTCCGACAGCGGGTCGAGCGTCAGCATCCCCGCCGCCGATTTGGCGATGCAGCGGAAGGTGCCGATGAGGTTCACCTGGATCACGAATTCGAAAGCGGAGAGCGGGAAATGCTTGATGCTGCCGTCTTCCTTCGATCGGCTGGCGGTCTTGATCGCATTGCCGATGCCGGCACAATTGACCAGGATCCGCTCCTGCCCGTGGGCCTCGCGCGCCTTGGCAAAACCGGCATCGACATCCTCTTCGCTGGTCACGTTGACCTTGCAGAAGACGCCGCCGATGTCCTTCGCGACCGCTTCGCCCTTCTCCTCGTTCATGTCGAAGATGGCGACCTTGGCGCCTTTCGCCGCGATGGCGCGTGCCGTCGCTTCACCGAGGCCGGACGCGCCGCCGGTGACGACTGCGGGAGTGTTGCTGCTGATTTCCATGGGGTAGTCCTCTCTTTGTCTCGAAAAATTCGGGTCTAACGGGGTCAGAGCGCCTCGACGATGGTCACATTGGCGACACCGCCGCCTTCGCACATCGTCTGGAGCCCGTATTTCTTGCCGTGGCGATGCAGCGCATGGACCAGCGTCGCCATCAGCTTGGTGCCCGATGCGCCGAGCGGATGGCCGAGCGCGATCGCGCCGCCATGGACGTTGAGCTTGTCCGGGTCCGCGCCGGTATGCTTAAGCCAGGCGAGCGGCACGGGGGCGAAGGCTTCGTTGACCTCGTAAAGGTCGATATCCTCGATCCGCATGCCGGCGCGTTCCAGCGCGCGATCGGTCGCGAACAGCGGTTCTTCCAGCATGATCACCGGATCGCCCGCCGTCACCGTCAGATTGTGAATGCGCGCGAGCGGGGTGAGGCCGTATTCCTTCAGCGCCCGTTCGCTGACGACCATGACCGCGCTCGACCCGTCGCAGATCTGGCTGGCGCTCGCCGCTGTGATCTTGCCGTCCGGGCTCAGCAGCTTGACGCTCGCGATCCCCTCCAGCGTCGCGTCGAAGCGGATGCCCTCGTCCACAGTGTGGCAGGCTTCGCCCTCCGGCGTCTCGATCTCGACGCCGACGATTTCCTTCTCGAATGCGCCGCTTTCGGTGGCCCGTATTGCCTTCTGGTGGCTTTCCAGAGCGAAGGCGTCGAGCTGATCCTTCGAGAAGCCGTGCTTGTCCGCGATCATCTGCGCGCCGGTGAACTGGCTCCACTGGATGCCGGGATATTTCTCTTCGAGACCCGGCGACTTGTAGTGGCCCAGCCCCTCTTTCATGTGCAGCATCGCGGTCGAGCCCATGGGCACGCGGCTCATGCTTTCGACGCCCGCCGCGATGACGACGTCCTGCGTGCCCGACATTACCGCCTGCGCGGCGAACTGGATCGCCTGCTGGCTCGATCCGCACTGGCGGTCGATCGTCACGGCCGGCACGCCCTCGCCCAACCGCTTCGCCGCGAGCACCGCGTTGCGCCCTACCTGCATGGCCTGCTCGCCGCCCTGGCTGACGCAGCCCATTACGACGTCGTCGACCGCCTTGGCGTCGAGCCCCGTCCGCTCCATCACCGCATCGAGCGTGACCGCGGCGAGATCGACCGGATGCACCCCCGCGAGCCGTCCCCCGCGCTTGCCGCCGGCAGTGCGCACGGCTTCGACGATATAGGCTTCGGGCATGATGGTCTCTCCGGATCGCGTTGCGTTTCGAAACCGGAGGTATGGGAGGCTTACGTAAGCGTCAAGCGAGTGGTGCCATATCGGCGGGCATGCGTGCTTGCCTTGCGCCGGGGCACAAGCATATGGCTAAGCCCGCAATGAAGAAACTGTTTGAGATCAATCCCGACATCGATCGCGAGGCAGCCGCCCGCCGCTACGCCGCGAACACGCGCGTTCAGGTCCGCGACGTGCTTACGCAGGAAACCGCGCTCGAAATCCGCCGCATCCTCCAGGCGACCCCCTGGGGCATGGCGATGCGCGGCGGCGATGGCGAGGATACACCGCCAGAATCCATTCGCAACGCCGAACTGGCGCGACCGGAGGGGGTGGAGAAGGCCAATTCGCTGGGCAGGCAGGCCGACCAGGCCTCGGCGCGCGGCGAATATGCCTTTCGTTTCGCCCATTATCCGATCGTCAAGGCGGTTCAGGAAGGATGGCAGAAGGGCGGACCGCACGAATTGCTGCTCGAATACGTCAATGCGCCCGAATTCCTCCAGCTTGCCCGCGACGTCACCGGCATCGACACTCTGGTCAAGGCCGACGGGCAGGCCACACTGTTCGCGCGCCAGCATTATCTGGGGCGCCATATCGACAGCCATGTCGCCGAAGGCTGGCGCGTGGCCTATATTCTCAATTTCGCGATCGAGGATTGGCATCCCGACTGGGGCGGCTATCTCGTGTTCTACAACGAGGACGGCGATATCGTCGACGGGTTCAAACCGCGCTTCAACGCCTTGAATCTCCTCGCCGTGCCGCAAAGCCACGCGGTCACCTACGTGCCCCCCTTCGCGCCCGTGGGACGATACGCGATAACCGGATGGCTGCGCGACAGGTGAGCGCGTTCTCGCCCCGACACTGGGTCGAACGTGCGCTCTCCGCCGAACGGGCCGGAAATGCGGACCTAGCGCTGGCGGAGATGGAAAGCGCCCTCGCGGCGTATCCGAAGGATGCCGCGCTCGCCAATGACGCGGGATCGCTCGCCCAGCGGCTCGGCCAATACGCCTTGGCGGAGACGCGGTTCGCCGCCGCGCTGGCGCTTGCGCCGACCAATCCCGAGTTCGCGATCAACCGCGCCATCGCGCTGACAGCGCTCGAAAAACCGCGCGAGGCCGCCGCCTTTCTTTGCACCTTCGAGAGCGCCGCCGAACGGATCGCCCGCTATTGGTCGGTGCGCGCCAATGCGGAGCGGTCGGCGGGAATGGTGGCGGAGGCAGGCCGAAGTTACGAGCGCTGCCTCGCCCTGGAGCCGAACCATCCCCGCGCGCTGCACGGGCGCGCGCGCATTGCCATCGAACGCGGCGAGGATGACGCGATCGCCCGGTTCGAGCGCGCCCTCGCGGCGAACCCGCGCGATCCCGATCTGTGGCTCGGCAAGGCGCAGGCAATGGAGGTGGCGGGTGACACGGCAGGCGCGCGCGATCTTATCGAGCAGATCCTGGCGCAGGCGCCCGGCTGGCTGGATGGACTGCGGATGCTGGCACAGTTGAATCTGGCAGAAGGTCGCAGCGATTTCGCAGACCATTACGGCACCGCCGCAGCCAGAATGCCGCGCGATCCCGCCATCGCGATCGCCCATGCCAATCTCCTGGCCGTGCACGACCGCTTCGTCGACGCGGCGAGGGTCGCGAGCGAAGCGCGAGGCCGCTTCCCGGACGATCCCTCTCTGGCCCTTCTCGAAGCCAGCTATGCCGCCTCGGGCGGTGACGATGCGTGCGCGGAGGCGCTGTTCGCCACGCTGCGCAATGCGTCGCCAGACCGCTGGCTGCAGGAAGCGCGCCATGCCCTGCGAAGAAGGGAGATGTCGCGGACCCACGATCTGCTCGACCGTGTCGAACGCGAGACACCCTGGAGCATTGCCGTATGGGCTTTGCGCGGCCTTGCCTGGCGATTGTCGGGGGACGAGCGCGCAGACTGGCTTTACCGACCGGAGACGGCGATCCGGGCGATGGAACTCGAAGGCCCTCACGACTTGGTGCCCCGCGCCGTCGAGGCGCTGCGCCGCCTTCATGCGCGCTCCGCCCTCCCCCTCGGACAATCGCTCAGAGGGGGCACGCAGACGCGCGGGCGGCTGTTCGATCGCACGGAACCGATCTTCGCCGAACTGCGCATCGCGATCGAGCAGACCGTCGAAAACTATCGGCTCGATCTTCCCCCTGCGGACTCGACCCACCCCCTGCTGCGCCATCGCGACCGGGGCTTCGCACTTGCCGGATCGTGGTCGGTCCGGCTTACGGGCGGCGGCGATTTCCATATCGCGCATATCCACCCCGAAGGCGTGATCTCGTCCGCGCTCTATCTCGTCGTGCCCGACGATGCCGCAGGCCCGGACAAGCGCGGATGGCTCGAACTGGGTCGCCCGCCACCCGATCTGCGCCTCGACATCGGACCGGTAGCGACGATCCAGCCCTTACCGGGAAGGCTCGCGCTGTTTCCGAGCTACCTCTTCCACGGCACCACGCCGTTCGGTAGGGAAGAACGGCTGACGGTCGCCTTCGATGGCGTGCCAAGCGCTTAAGGGGGCAAGGCCGGTATCACTCGGCATGATCGGACAAGAGGGGAGAACCATGGGGCGAGCGCAAGCTGGGGAGCAGGCGGCGTGGAATATGTTCTGGGAACAGGATGCACGCGGCGGAGCATCGGGGTGCCTGCCAGATGGCTGGCGGAGCATCGAAGATGCCCAGCGCAAAATCTGGCAGGAATTCGCGCGGGGAATACCGCAAGGCGGGGCCGTGCTCGACCTCGCAACAGGAGACGGACGGGTTCTCGCCTGGATCGGGGCGGAGCGATCTGATCTCGTCCTCAAGGGCGTCGATCTCGCGCCGACGCTTCCGCCGCCCCCTTCCCATGTAACGCTTCAGGGCGGCGTTGCGATGGAAGACTTGCCCTTCCCGGATCATAGCCAGGATGCGGTGACCAGCCAGTTCGGCTTCGAATACGGCGACACCGACCGCGCCGCCGCCGAGATTGCGCGCGTGCTGAAACCTGCGGGAAGGATCGGCCTGATGATGCATCGCGGCGACGGTCCGATCGTGGCGCATAATCGCACGCGCCGCGAACAGCTGGAATGGGCGCTGGAAGACAAGGCTATCGTCAGTCGTACGCGCGAGGCCATTGCGGGCGGTTCGAATCTGGCGTCGGCAGAGCCCTACGCCAGCGCCATTGCGGCCGAGGGGCAAGAGCGCTTCGGCCAGAGCTCGCCGGCCTGGGAAATTCCCGAAGCCATCCGGCGCACCCTGATGATGGGCGCACGTGCCGGGCGCCAGTTCGTCACCGATACGCTCGATGCCATAGAGGCGCAGGCCGGGAACGAGATCGGACGGATCAAGGCCCTGATCCGCGCGAGCGCGGTGGCGGACGATCGCGATCGCATCATCGACGGGTTTTCCCCGTTCGGCATCGTCCCGGCGGAAACAAGAACGATCGAAAGCGAGCCCGGAAAGCCCTTCGCCGATTTTCTGGTGCTGACCAAAAGCTGATCGTGCGGGCCAGGCTGCGCGGCCTTCGCCGAGCGGTTTGCAGTTACCTTCCTGAAAAAGAAAAAAGGGCGACGGACCGAAGTCCGCCGCCCCTTTTTTTCTGCTTTCTCAGCGCGCGGCTTAGAACCGGTAGGAGGCCGAGATGAAGAAGTCCCGACCCAGCACGTCGTAGGTGCTCGGATAGGTATTTGCCTGTTCCTGGTTATCGCCGAGGAGCAGCGAATTGACATCGTTCGACACTCCGAGGCCCGCATTCAGCACCGGCGTGCTCGGCAGCGTGTCGAAGATGTTGTTCACACCGAAGTTAAGCACGAACCGCTCGCTGGCAGCAAACGAGAAGCTGAGATCGAGAAGATCATAGCTGTCGATGCTTTCCGTGGGGTTGCCCTCTTCCTCGACGCCATCAAGATGGCGCCAGCGCAGCGACGTGGTGACCGGACCATCGATAAACGACGCACGGCTCGTCCACTTGTATTCAGGCGTCGGGGAGCCGCACTGGCCACCGAAGAAGCCTGCACATTCGACGATATTGCCTGGGTTGGTCGTATCGGGCACCGAGAACGATTCATCCGTCCACGTTCCGAGGAACGAGAGGTCCAAACGCTGCTCACCGGTATCGGTGAACACAGAGAATGGAATGTCGAGACCATAATTCACTTCAAGGTCGATACCCGAAACGCCCAGTTCAGCAATGTTCTGCGAGCCCTGGATCGGCGGGCTCACGCGGGTGAACGCTCCGTTCGCATCGCGGATGCCCACGAAGCCCTGACACTGCGGTGCGCTGAGACTCTGCGCCTGTTCGTAGCAGAGCGCGAACAGCGTGTTCAGCGACGGCGTGGCGATCGCATCTTCGATCTCGATGTTGAAGTAGTCCGCCGTGACCGTCAGCCCCGGGATGAAGCTCGGTTGCAGAACCACACCGAAGGTGTAACTGGTCGAGGTTTCCTCTTCGAGATTCGGGTTACCGCCGAACTGCGTCTGGATCTGGCCATCGGGCTGGACCAGTGAAGGAGTGCCTTGGAACAGGTTACCCGCCGGCACGCCATTGGCGATACATAGCTGACGGATCGTCGCATTCCCGGCATTCGTCCTGTCGGCGCAAGGATCGGTCGCACCCGGGAAGTTAACGGCAAGACCCTGGAACAGTTCGGCAATGTTGGGCGCACGGATCGCACGCTGATACTGACCGCGCAAGATGACATCCGGGATCGGCGCGAATTCCACACCGCCCGCATAGGTGAACACGTCACCAACGTTTTCGAGCGAGTAGTCGGAATAGCGTCCGGCACCCGTGAACTCGAGACGAGCCGACCCAAATTCGATCGGGATGTTCAACTCGCCGAACACTTCCTTCACATCGTAGCTACCCGACGTCGGCTGACCGGCGTTGAAGCCCTGCACGTCGCCCGACGCCAAGAACTGGTCGGGCGTGAAGTTGGCCGAAACCTTGCGGTATTCGGTACCCAAAGCGAAACCGACCGGAGCCGAGTTGGCTCCGATGGCGAAGTCGCCGAAGGTACCCGAAATGACCGCGGAGGTAACCTGAAGCGTCGACGTTTCACCGTTCTGGGCCTGCACGGCGAACGCATCGACCTGCGCGTCGGTCAACTGGTTGGCACCGAAGATGTTGATCGGGATCGAAGTGCCGAGGTTGCCCGTCAGACCGTCGATGAAGCGCGACGTCGAAGCGTTGCCCTGCTGGGTCTGGAAGTTACGGGTACGAGCGAACTGATAGTACACGTCGTAGTTCAGGTAGTCCGTGATCGGACCGGTCACTCCGCCGAGGACGCGGAACGCGTTACGCTCGTCGAGATTGTTACGACCGCCGACTTCCTGAAGGCGACGCCGTACCTGGACGTTGACAACACCGTCATTCGCCTGCGCGCCGGTTTCGGCAGCATCGAGAGCACGGAACGCGGCCAGCTGCTGAGCGGTCAGGAATTGACCGATGCGATCCAGCGGAAGACCGACATTGACGAGAATCGGCGTCGGCGCCAGCTCAGCCGCGACGCGGTTGTTTACGAAGGTGACCTCGGTGTAGAAGGTGTTGCCACCGCCGACGTCGAAGTCAGCATAGCCGCCGATCAGGTAACGCTCCTGCGGAAGCTGCAGGTAGTTGACCGGGGCGTAGTTGTAGAGGTCCTGCGGCGTCACATAGGGACGAAGCTGGCCGGGGGTCCCGAAGATACCAAGGCCGTTTGAGCCGAACCCGGCGGCAGTCCGAGCCGCGGCAGGAGCATTGCCCTGATAGGTCAGGCGGGTTTCCGGCGGAAGCGACGAACCACCGGCAACGAGCGTACCGGCGTTGTTCTCGCCACCAAGCGCGACACTCGAGAAGCCGCGGTCACCCTGGAAGATGGGCTTGCGATTGAAATACTCGGCGAAAACCGTGGCATTGCCGCGGCCATCGGCCAGGCTGGTGCCGATGGCGCCATGCACTTCGTAGCGCGCGCCATCGCCGCGTTCGGTCAGATTGTACTGGCCACCGAGCTCAACGCCGTCGACCTTGCGGAGACGGAAGTTGACGACACCCGCGAGCGCGTCCGACCCGTAAACGGCGGAAGCACCACCGGTCACCACGTCGACCGAATCGAGCAGGAAGCTCGGGATCGTATTGAGGTCGACGATTTGGTTGACGTCGTAGGAGAGGTAGCGACGACCGTTCACGAGAACCAGCGTACGTGCCGAGCCGAGGCCACGAAGGTTGAGCGTCGCAGCGCCGTTGCCGGGGTTGTTCGAGAACGACGTCGTGCCCGGAATGACCTGCGGCAGGGTGTTGATCACGTTCTCGACGTTGACCGTACCCGAGAGTTTGAATTCTTCGTCGTTGACGACCGCGATCGGCGCGGCGGTCTCGACATTGCGGCGCGCAATGCGCGAACCGGTGACGACGATCAGACCCTCCGCGTCATCGGGAGCGGCCTGGAGCGCGGGCTCCTGATCCGTCAGGTCGTCGGTATTGTTGGTGGCGGTAGTCTGCGCCGCAAGCGGAGCGGCCATCATGGCACCAGCCATGATCGTGCCGGTCAGCAAGGAAGCCTTGGTGAAGCGATAAGACATTGCAATCCCCTCATATGCGGGAGGCCAAAAGGCGTCCCGATCGCATGAAAACGGATTCAGACGTGCGTCCGAACAGGCGCCCTCTATGATAAGGGCCCTATATCGGGCAATGCGTGGCAAGCCTCGGTCAAGCTGGAAGCTTCGCTGTGTGACATTCGAGAGACAGTTGGTGCCGGGCGCTGCCTCATACCATTAGGCATGGCCGCAGCTTCCGAAAGGACGTAAGCGAAGCCGCCTTTCTTGGAGAGAGTTGAATGATCCGCGACACCGCAATCGCCTCGGCCCAGCGCCAACAAGATTCCCGAAATCCGCTCGCCTGTGGACGCGCAGCGGCTTTCTTGCTGCTTGCAACCGGCGTAGCGTTCGGCTCGCCCGCCGCAGCGCAGCAGTCAAACGCCGATCGACCAGATCTGCTCGCAGGCCTGCGATCCTGCAGCGCTATCGAGGATCCGGCACGCCGCCTGGCCTGTTTCGACCGCGCAGCCGCCTCTCTTCTTGCCGCCCGCGACAGCGGCGAGGTGCGGTTGGTGGATCGCGAGGAGGTCCAGGAGACCCGGCGCAGCCTGTTCGGCTTCACTCTGCCGAAGCTAGGCATATTCGGCGCCGGAGACGACGAGCAGCTAGACGAGCTGGAATCGACGATCACCGGTGTCAGCCGGGTCGGTCGCAACGGCTATCGGATACGGATCGAAGAGGGCAGCACCTGGCAGATCGACAGTGCCCCGTCGCGCCTGCGCACACCAAAGCCCGGGGATGCCATCGTCTTGAAAAAGGCTTCGCTCAACTCCTTCTTCATCCGGATCGCGGGCCAAATCGGAGTGAAGGGACGCCGCGTCGAGTAGCGACCGAACGCTTTGTTGCTAGATATCGCCGTCACATCCCTTGTCCGGCGGGCTTCGCGATAAAGAAGGTAGCGAAACTCTCCCTACCTGTTGCATTTGTGTGACATGCTGGGCGGAAGCCTTTGCTTAAATGGTGTGTGCGACGCTGATCTCTTGCCAATGCCGCCACGGCTTGCTCTGTAAGCGGCATAGATCGGAGCAGAACCGATCTCAGTAGGGGATTAATCAGTATGAAAACGACCGTCTTCGTCGCGGGACGCCGCTCCGCACTTTTCGCTGGCGCTGGAATCGCAGCGCTCGCCTTCGCCCAGCCCGCCTTTGCCCAATCGCCGCAGCCGGAACCGGAGTGCGAAGATATTGATTCCAACGGAGTCTGCGACGAAGCGGAGCCGGTGGGTTCCGAAGGCCAGCCGGTCGCGTCGAGCGTGATCACTGTTACGGGCTCTCGTATCCGCGTTCCTGCTGAGGCGGCATCCGATGCGCCGCTCGTCACCCTCGACGAGGAATACATCGAGGATCGCAACATCACGAACGTCGCCGATGCTCTGAACGAGCTCCCTATCTATCAGGGCTCGGTCACTCCGGCTGGTGGGCAGGGTTCGTTTGGTCAGGGCGTGAACTTCGTTAACGTGTTCGGTCTCGGCTCGAACCGTACGCTTACTCTGATCAACGGTCGCCGGTTCGTGAACTCGAACCCGCCTACGGTGTTCAACAATGCCTCCGCCGGCACGCAGGTCGACCTTAACGTCGTTCCGTCGGTCCTGATCGACCGGATCGAGACGGTCGCTGTCGGCGGCGCCCCGATTTACGGATCGGACGCTATCGGTGCGACCACCAACGTCATCCTCAAGACCCGCTACGATGACATTGTCGTGAGCGGCACTTCCGGCATCACCGAGCGTGGCGACAACTTCCGTTATAACATCGCGGGTGTTGCCGGCTTCAATTTCCTTGATGACACGCTCAATATCACGGCGGCGGTCTCGCACGACGAGGTCGATGGGCTTCTTCTTTCGGCGCGCCCCTATCTGTTCCAGAACATTCAGACGCTAACCAACAATGTGCCGGTTGGAAGCCTGGGGGATTCGCTGCGCGTCAATCCGAACTTCGGCAATGACAATGGCGGCGGTGTGGATAATCCTGACGGAAATCCGCCCCGGGTGCAGTTCCGCAATACGGGCATTCCCTTCCTCTCGCGCGGAGGTCTCATTTTCGGCGGCCCACTCGGGCAGACACGCCAATTCGATGGCCTTGGGAATTTGGTTTCGTTTGATCCTGGCTTCATCGTCGACGGTATCCGAGGCATCGGCGGCGATCGCGGATTCCAGTTTGGCGACTTCACGCAGATCGAATCGGACGTGCGCCGCACCACGGCCAACCTGTTCCTGACCTACGAATTCACCCCGGGTATCGAGGCCTATGCTGAAGGTTGGTACTTCAAGTCGCGTGCGGACGAACTGGTCCAGCAGCCAACTTTCAACGCGGTGCTGTTTGGCGGTGCGAGCGGCGGGCTTACGTTCCGTAGCGACAACCCGTTCCTGAGCGCCCAGAATCGTGCTGTGCTTGCGAATGCGGGTGTGACCCAGTTCACCCTGTCGCGTGCATCGCTCGACCTCGCTGATGTCACCGGCTTCGGTGAAAACGAGGTGAAGCGCGGCGTGCTCGGCCTTCGTGGCGAATTCGAAGGGTTGGGCCGCGTGTTCAACTTCGACGTCAGCTACAACCGCGGCCGTGCGGAGGTCGTCACCTTCGGGCAGGATCTTAACCGGCAGAATTTCATCAATGCGACCAATGTGGCGCTGGTGAACGGTCAGATCGTCTGCACCACGGCGCCGACGCGTGCCGGTGGTTCCGGCTTCGCCGCTCCGGGCGGCACTCCGGTGGCCGATCCCAACTGCGTTCCGCTGAACCTATTCGGCGAAGGTCGTGCTTCGCAGGCTGCCTTGGATTACGTCATTCAGGATACCACCGCGGTCGCCACGCTGGATCAGGAAGTCATCAACGCGAATATCGGTTCGACGCTGTTCGACATCTGGGGCGCCGGTCCGATCGGCTTCAACATCGGCTACGAGCATCGTCGTGAAGAAGGTGCTTTCCAGCCCGATGATTTCCAGCTCCAGGGCTTGGGTCGCTCGGTTGCAATCGAAGGGGTCTCGGGCTCCTACAACCTCGACGAAGTGTTCGGCGAAGTTCTCTTCCCACTCGTTTCGCCGGACAACAATATTCCTTTCATTCACGCGGCCGAGCTCAAGGGAAGCGTCCGTTACGTCGATAACACCGTCAACGGCGGCTTCACCGCATGGTCGGCTGGCGGTAAATTCTCGCCCATCGAAGATATCATTATCCGTGGTAACTTCACGAAGTCGTTCCGCGCCCCGGCCGTGGCGGAACTCTTCTCGCCGCAAGCAGGCGCATTCGGCTTTGTCGGCGCGCCCTGTCGCCCCAGCAACATTCCGGGCGCCCCGGATCCTACCGTTCGGCAGGCGAACTGCGACGCCTTCCTTGGCGTCTTCCCGAACGCCAACTTCGACACCGCAGCCGACGCTTCAATTCCGATCCTCACTGGCGGCAACCCCGATCTGGCTAACGAGGAAGCTGATGCCTACACCATCGGTGTGGTGCTCCAGCCTCGCTTCCTTAATCGGTTTGTGCTCGCGGTTGACTACGTGAATGTTCAGATCAACAATCCGATCATCTTCCTCGGAACTGCTGACATCGTTTCCGGCTGTTTCGACAATCCGGATTTCAACGCCGCAGACCCGGCAAACGGCAATTCGTTCTGCTCGCTGATCAGCCGCCAACCGGCGGGGACGCAAGGCCAGTTCACCAACGGCCAGGGTCAGGTTGTCACTGGAGATATCGGCGGTTTCGTGATCAATGATCCGGCTAACCCCGGTGTTGCGACCGGATTCGCGAACGGTGTCCAGTTCAACTACGAAGCAATACAAGGCGTTATGAGCTGGACCCTGCCGAACCTTTTCGGGGCTGCAGGAACCTTCGCTCTGAACGGCAGCGCGCTGTATACGTTGAAGCGCGACTTCAACAACATCGGTGTGCGGACGACCCGTTCGGACGGTACGTTTGGCGATCCGACATTCTCCGCCCAACTTAACCTGAGGTACTTTACTGACGATTGGGGTACGCTGTTTTCGACCAACTTTGTCGGTCGTCAGCTTGCAACCCGTGAGGATCGCAGCATCGAAATTCGCGAAATCAACCGTCGCGACCCGTATGCTCTGTTCAATGCGTCGGTTTACTTCAACGTCGAAGAAGATCTCCGCTTCACGGTTGCGGTTACGAACCTTCTCGATCGTCTTGAGGAGAATGATTACTTCGGCACCCCTAATGGCGTCGCTGACTCTCTCGGTCGACGCTTCTCAATCTCTGCCCGCGCCACTTTCTAGAAATGGCGTCAGCATAAAGAAAAGGCCCCGGGAAACCGGGGCCTTTTTTGTATTCGGATGGGTACAGAAATTTTTCGCAGGGCGTTTGCTACCGTCACACTACAACCATCTCCAAAGCCCCATCCCCCTCGTCGATCTTGATCAAACTCCCATCCGGCACTTCGCCGCGCAGCATCTTGTCGGCGAGCGGGTCCTGGACGTATCGCTGCACCGCGCGCTTCAGCGGCCTGGCGCCATAGACCGGATCGTAGCCCACCCGGCCGAGCCAGCGTTTCGCCGCTTCGGTCAGGTCGAGCGTGATCTTGCGGTCCTTCAGCAGCTTCTGCACCCGCGCGACCTGGATTTCGACGATCGGGGCCATGTGTTCCTGGCCCAAGCGGTGGAACAGGATTATCTCGTCCAGGCGATTGAGGAATTCCGGGCGGAAATGTCCGCGCACCACGTCCATCACCTGCGGTTCGACATCCTCCACCTGCTGATCGTCGGTCATCTGGGCGAGGAACTGGCTGCCGAGGTTCGATGTCAGGATGATCAGCGTGTTCGAGAAATCGACCACCCGGCCCTGCCCGTCGGTCAGGCGCCCGTCGTCGAGCACTTGGAGGAGCACGTTGAAGACATCCGAGTGCGCTTTCTCGACCTCGTCGAACAAGACCACCTGATAAGGCCTGCGCCGGACCGCTTCGGTCAACACGCCGCCTTCCTCGTAGCCGACATAGCCCGGAGGCGCGCCGATCAGCCGGGCGACCGCGTGCTTCTCCATGAACTCGCTCATGTCGATGCGCACCATCGCCTGGTCGTCGTCGAACAGGAACCGGGCGAGCGCCTTGGTCAGCTCGGTCTTGCCGACGCCGGTCGGCCCTAGGAACAGGAAAGAGCCCAGCGGCCGGTTGGGATCCTGCAAGCCAGCACGCGCGCGGCGGACCGCCTTAGAAACCGCATCGATCGCCTGGCTCTGCCCGATCACCCGCTTGCCGAGAATCTCCTCCATCTGGAGCAGCTTCTCGCGCTCGCCTTCCAGCATCCGGTCCATGGGAATGCCCGTCCAGCGGCTGACGACGCCCGCGATGTCGTCCTCGGTCACTTCTTCCCTAAGCAGCGCGTTCTCAGTCTGGCCGGACGCTTCGTCGAGCTTCTTCTCAAGCTCGGGGATGCGACCGTAGGACAGTTCGCCGGCCTTCGCGAGATCGCCCGCGCGCTGCGCCTGCTCGAGTTCCAGCCGCGCCGCATCAAGGTCCTCCTTGATGCGCGCTTCGGCGTGGATCTTGTCGCGTTCGTTCTGCCACCGGGTCGTCAGTTCGCTCGATTGCTGTTCGAGCTCGGACAATTCCTTGCGCAGCGCATCGAGCCGGTCGCGCGAGGCGGTGTCGCTTTCCTTCTGAAGCGCCTGTTCCTCGATCTTGAGCTGGATGATCCGGCGGTCGAGACCTTCGATCTCCTCGGGCTTCGATTCCACCTCCATGCGGATGCGGCTCGCCGCCTCGTCCATCAGGTCGATCGCCTTGTCTGGCAGGAAGCGGTTCTGGATGTAGCGGTTTGACAGCTGCGCCGCCGCCACGATCGCGCCATCGGTGATGCGCACGCCATGGTGCAGCTCGTATTTCTCCTTGATGCCGCGCAGGATCGAGATCGTGTCCTCGACGCTCGGCTCCTCGATGTAGACGGGCTGGAAGCGCCGCTGGAGAGCCGGGTCCTTCTCGACATATTTCTGATATTCGTCCAGCGTGGTCGCGCCGATGCAATGCAGTTCGCCGCGGCTGAGCGCGGGTTTCAGCAGATTGCCGGCATCCATCGAGCCCTCGCTGGCGCCCGCGCCGATCAGCGTGTGCATTTCGTCGATGAACAGGATGATCTGCCCGTCGGCGCCCTTCACTTCGTCCAGCACGGCCTTCAACCGCTCTTCGAACTCGCCGCGATATTTCGCACCCGCGATCAGCGCGCCGAGGTCGAGCGACATCAATGTGCGGTTCTTCAGGGAATCGGGCACGTCGCCATTGGCGATACGCAGAGCGAGCCCTTCCGCGATCGCTGTCTTGCCCGTGCCAGGTTCGCCGATGAGAGCGGGATTGTTTTTGGTCCGGCGGGCCAGAATTTGCACGGTGCGGCGGATTTCCTCGTCGCGGCCGATCACAGGGTCCAGTTTCCCGTCGCGCGCCGCCTGAGTCAGGTCGCGGGCGTATTTTTCCATCGCGTCATAGGCCTGTTCGGCATTCGCGCTGTCGGCGCGCCGCCCACCGCGCAGTTCGGAAATCGCCGCTTCGAGCTTCGCCGGTTCGACCTGGCCTGCCTTCAAGGCCTGACCTGCCGAGGTCGTCGTGGCGAGCGCTAGAGCGACCAGAAGCCGTTCCACCGTGACATAGGCATCGCCCGATTTCTGCGCGATCTGTTCGGCCTGGTCGAGCACACGCACCGCATCGTTATCGAGCCCCGGCGTCGCCTGCGCGCCGCCGCCAGTCACCGCCGGAAGCTTTCCGAGCGCGGCATCCACCGCATCCTCCACCATGCGCGGCTGGCCGCCCGCACGTGCGATCAGGCCCGAGGCCATGCCCTCGCTATCCTCGATCATCGCCTTCAGAAGATGCGCCGGAGAAATACGCTGGTGATTCATGCGGATCGCGACGGTCTGGGCGGCTTGCAGGAAGCCCTTGGCGCGGTCGGTGAATTTTTCGAGATTCATGCGTGATTACCTTTGATGGACTGTCTCGAACGATATGGTGTTGCCAATACGCAACACAAGTGCGTCCCTCCATTTATCAAGCTCGCAGGGCGGTGTGTTAGTCGAATATAGGACCTGACGATCGACTGGATAGGTTTCGCAGAAATTTTTCCCGCGCCGGGTTTGTTCCCGCGCCGCGCCCGTCTAGGCAGGGCGCAGGAGAGACTTCACATGCGAAAATGGTTGCCGCGTCTGGGCTTTGCCCTGCTGGTCGTGTTGCTCGCGGGGTTCGTGGCCCTGGCGACGTGGGAACCGTTCTTCGCATCGCAGGACGAGGATCGTGCGTCGTCCGGCCGGATCTACAGCGCCGAGATCGTACGCGACGAATTCGGCGTTCCGCATATCTATGGCGAGACCGATGCGGACGTCGCCTATGGCGTCGCCATCGCCCATGCGGAGGACGATTTCTTCACGCTTCAGGACGTGATCGCGATGAGCCGCGGACGCTATGGCGCCATCGCCGGGGAAGAGGGCGCGCAGGTCGATTACGTCTATCACCTCCTCGACGCGCGCGGCACTGCGGAGCGGCGCTATCCCGCCCTTCCCGCAGACACACGCGCCCTGTTCGAAGCTTACGCCAGCGGCCTCAACCAGTTTGCCGAAGAACACCCCGACGAATTGAAGCTCGCCAATCTATTTCCGATCGACGGGATGGACGTGGCGGCGGGCTTTGCGCTGCGCCAGCCCTTCTTCTTCGGTCTCAACAACGTGATCGGACCGCTGGTGGGGGGCGAGCCGCTGCGGCCCGAATTCGGCCCTGCGATCACGCCCGATCCCGCTGCCGACGATGACGGTATCCCCCCTGCCCGCGTGATTGAGGATACAACCGATCACAGCGCGGCCGCCGCAATCGAACCCGCGCGCGCGCCCTTGTCATTGGGTCAGGATGGCGCGCTGGCGGGCTCGAACGCCTTCGCGATCGCGCCGGAGAAATCGGGCGGGCCGACGCTGTTGGTATCGAACGCCCACCAACCCTGGCGCGGCGGCGTCGCCTGGTACGAACTCGTCGTCGAGAGCGGCGAAGGCTGGCATTACGCCGGGGCGAATTTCCCCGGCAGCCCCTTCCCCTTTCTCGGCCACAACGAGAATCTCGGCTGGACCAACACGGTCAACCGGCCCGACATGGTCGATGTCTACAAGCTCGTGATGGACGAGAGCGGGACGCGATATCGGCTCGGCGATCGTTGGCTGAATCTCGAGGAAAAGACGGTCACTCTGCCCGTGAAGGTGGGGCCGGTGGTCCTGCCGATCCGCCGCACCGTCTACCGCAGCGTGCACGGCCCGGTGGTGAAGAACGACAACGGCGTCTTCGCCTTCCGCTATGGGGGGATCGACAATCTCGGCCAGCTCGACGCCTATTACCGGCTCAACAAGGCGGAGGATTTCGCGGAATGGGAGGCCGTGCTGGCGCGGATGGACATCCCCAGCACCAATTTCATCTACGGCGATCGCGAAGGCAATATCGCCTATGTCTACAACGCCGCCCTGCCCGATCGGAAGCCGGGCGTGGACTGGCGCGGAATTCTTCCGGGCGACGATCCTACGCTGATCTGGACCGGGCCGGTCGCCTATGAACGCCTGCCGCGCTATTTCAATCCGGCGAGCGGGTGGCTCTACAACGCCAACAACACGCCCTACACCGCTGCCGGACCGGGCAGCGACCTTTCGGCGGAAGATTTCGCGCCCGAACTCGGTGTCGAGATGAAGCAGACCAACCGCTCGCGCCGCGCGTGGAAATTGATGAGCGAATCCAGCCTGATCGACCGATCGCGGTTGGAAGAGATCAAATACGACATGGGCTACGAGCGGACCGGCTATCTCGCGCGGATGTTCGACGAGATGGCGGCGCTCGACCTGTCGGACGCGCCCGATCTCGCCAAGGCCCGCGATCTGTTGCTGACCTGGGATTTCACCGCCGACAATGTCGGCAGCGCGGATGCGATCGCATTGCTGACGGTGCGCGACTTCATGTCGTCGGAATACCAGAACAATCCCTGGCCCGATGCCCGCGAAAAATTGGCCGAGGCGGCGGATCACCTGATCACCCATTTTGGGCGCCTCGACCCGCCGATGGGTGAATTGCTGCGTCTGCGCCAGGGACCGGGGCCCTATTCGGTGGACCTGCCGCTCGATGGCGGATCGGACACGCTGCGCGCCTCGACCACCTGGGATGTCGCCGATGACGGCCGCCTGGCCGTGCGCCATGGGGACAGTTTCATCCAGTTCGTCGAATGGCGCGATGGCGAACGGGTGCGGTCGGAGTCGATCCAACCCTTCGGCGCGGCGACCACCCGACCGCAAAACCCGCATTTCACCGATCAGGCTACGCTGTTCGTCCAGCATCGCTTGAAGCCGGTCCATTTCTGGCGCGAGGATGTCCTCGCCAATGCCGCATCCCGAAAGCGGGTGACGAACGCCCGCTGACGCGATACCGTTCAAGTTCAAGCTGCTGTCTCAATTCACGAAAAATCTTGGGGGTTTTCATGCGTATCAAATCCATTCTCGCCGCGAGCGCTGCTTCGCTCGTGCTTGCCGCCTGCACCACCACTGCAACCGATATGGACATGGCGCGCACGTCCACTGCCGCCTCTCCGATGGCCGATGCAGGCGATATGGCGACTGCGGAGCCCGCCGAACTCGCCTCGCTGATCGACGAGGTGGAAATCCCCTACGAGAAGTTCACGCTCCAGAACGGGCTCGACGTGATCGTCCACACCGATCGCAAGGCGCCGATCGTGGCGGTCGCGGTGTGGTACAATGTCGGTTCGAAGGACGAGCCCAAGGGCGAGAGCGGCTTTGCGCACCTGTTCGAACACCTGATGTTCAACGGATCGGAAAACGCACCGGAAGACTATTTCCAGTATCTCCAGGAAATGGGCGCCACCGATTACAACGGCACCACCAATTTCGACCGCACCAATTATTTCCAGACCGTCCCCACCGCCGCGCTGGAACGCGCGCTGTGGCTGGAAAGCGACCGGATGGGCTATCTCTTGGGCGCGGTGACGCAGGCGAAGCTCGATAACCAGCGCGGCGTGGTCCAGAACGAGAAGCGTCAGGGCGACAACCAGCCCGGCGGCCTCGTCTTCTACGAGATCGTAAAGACCCTCTTCCCCGCGCCCCACCCCTACGATCACACGCCGATCGGTTCGATGGCTGATCTCGATGCGGCGACGATGGACACGGTCCAGGGCTGGTTCCGCGACAATTACGGCCCGAACAACGCCACGCTCGTTCTCGCCGGCGACATCTCGCCCGAACAGGCGCGCCCGATGGTCGAGAAGTATTTCGGCCCGATCGCGCGCGGTCCGGTGAACGATCCCGCCATGGCGGAAATCACCGAGCTGCCCGCCGATGTCCGCACGGTGATGAAGGATCAGGTGGCTGCGACCAATATCGCCAAATATTGGACCGCGCCGGGCATGCTCGACCGCGAGCTGACCGCGCTGACCGTGGGCACGCAGATCCTCGGCGGCCTCGCCTCCAGCCGCCTCGACAATGCGCTGGTGCGTGACGAGAAGCTGGCCGTCGGCGTTTCGGCAGGCAATTTCAGCTTCCAGCGCGTCGGCATCCTCAATGTCAGCGCCACCGCGCGTCCCGGCGTCGATCCGGCTGTCGTCGAAAAGCGCCTCAACGAACTCGTCGCCGATTTCATTCGCACCGGCCCGACCGAGGACGAGGTGCGCCGCGCCGCGACCAGCACCGTCTCCGGCACGATCCGGGGGCTTGAACAGGTGGGCGGTTTCGGCGGCAAGGCTGTCACGCTGGCGTCGGGCGAAGTCCTCGCCGACGATCCCGACTATTTCGCCAAGCAGCTCGAAATCCTCGCGACACTGACCCCGGGCGAAGTGCAGGCCGCGATGCAGCGCTGGATGACGCGCCCGTCGATGACGCTGGTCCTCGAACCGGGCGAGCGTGACGGGACCTACGAAGAGGCCGCTTCGGTGGCCGCCGCCCCGACTGCGGCCGAAGACGCCGCTGCCGAAGACCAGATCACCGTCACCAAGGTCCGGCCCAAGCCGCCGATCGCGGGCACGGCGGAACTGGACTTCCCCGACGTCCAGCACGTGACGCTCGCGAACGGAATGCGTCTGAATTACGCGCAGCGCGACGCGGTCCCGGCGACCTACGTCACCATGTCCTTCGATGCGGGCAGCGCCGCCGATCCGCGCGACAAGCGCGGGCTCGAATCGCTGGCGTTGGGCCTGTTCGACGAAGGCACCACGACCATGACCTCGCAGCAGATCGCCGAGGCGCGCGAACGGCTGGGGGCCAGCATTTCGACCGGCGGCGGTGTCGACCGGTCGAGCTTCACCCTGTCGTCGCTCTCCGCCAATCTGGTGCCCTCGCTCGAACTTATGAGCGACATCATCCGCAACCCGGCCTTCGCCGATGCGGAGATCGAGCGGGTCCGCAACCAGCAGCTGACGGGCATTCAGCAGGAACTCCGCACGCCGCAGAGCATCGCGTCGCGCGCTCTGGCTCCGCTCGTTTACGGGGCGGACAATCCCTATGGCGGCCCGGGCAGCGGCACGACCGAATCGGTCCAGTCGATCACCCGCGCGGACATCACCGGCTTCAAGGATCGCTGGATCCGGCCCGATAACGGCCAGGTCTTCGTGGTGTCCGACCGGCCGCTGAACGAAATCGTCACCGCGCTGAACGCCGTATTCGGCGATTGGCAGGCACCAAACGTGGCGAAGGGCACCAAGAGCTTCGGCAGCATGGCCGCCATGCCAACCGAACCGCGCGTGGTGTTGATCAACCGCCCGAACTCGCCGCAGAGCTTCATCCTCGGCGGCCAGCGCACCCCTGTCGATCCGCGTGAGCCGACCTATGTCGATTTCCTCAACGCCAACAACGCGCTGGGCGGGAATTTCCTCGCCCGCCTCAACATGAACCTGCGCGAGAGCAAGGGTTGGAGCTATGGCGTGCGCGGCGCTCCGCAGACCAACGAGAACGCGGTCGGCTATCTGATCTCGGCCCCGGTCCAGGCGGACCGGACCGGCGATGCGCTTGCCGAACTGATCCGCGAAACCGGCGACTTCCTCGACAGCAACGGCGTCACCGATGCCGAACTCGAACGGATCGTCACGGCGCAGATCGGCGAACTGCCGGGCCAGTTCGAAACCTCGGGCGCGGTTCTCGGCGCGATGCAGCAGAATGCGCTCTATGGCCGTCCCGACAATTACTACGAGACGCTGGCGGCTCGCTATCGCGCGCAGACCGGCGAAAGCCTCGATGCCGCGGTTCGCGCCGCGATCGATCCCGATCGCTTCGTCTGGGTCGTGGTCGGCGATGCGAGCGTGGTGCGTCCCCAACTCGACCAGCTCGGCCTCGACATCGAAGTGCGCGAGATGGGCCAGTAAGGTCTGGCTCAATCGCGCTTATTGACATTCATGTCAGCAAGCGCGATTGAGCGGGCCGTAATTTGAACTGCCTCAACTTTTTTCCAGGAGAGCATACATGTCCGTAGCCGGAACCTACGATACCGTCGTCAAGAGCCCGATGGGCGATCAGAAGGGCACCTTCACCGTGGTGCCGGGCGATGATGGCAACACCTTCACCGGCTCGATGGCCGGCGGCATGGGCTCGATGGACGTCAAGGACGGCACCATTGCGGGCGATACGCTCAAGTGGAAGATGGACATGACCGTCCCGATGCCGATGACGCTCGATTGCGAAGCCACCGTCAACGGCGACCAGATGACCGGCAAGGTCAATGCGGGCGCATTCGGCGACATGGCGCTGACCGGCGAACGCCAGGGCTGATCGCCGTTTCGAGCGACAGACAGGGGGCCGCCGGAGCGATCCGGCGGCCCCTTTCGTTTGGATCGCGCGCATGGACCGGAACCGCCAGCTCTCTCGCCGCTTGATCTGACAAGCATGGCCGACGAACCTCCCGACACCTCAGATTCCGGCCGCCACCGCGCCGTCCCCAGCGGGCGGGTCGCGCGCCTCGGCACCTTCGGGCGATTGGCCGGCGGGGTCGCGGGCGGCGTCATCGGGGAAGGCGCGCGGCGGCTTGCGCGAGGCGAGCGCCCAAAGATGCGCGACCTGCTGCTGACGCCCGGCAATGTCGGCCGCCTCGCCGATCGGCTGTCGCATCTGCGCGGGGCGGCGATGAAGCTGGGCCAGATGATTTCGATGGATGCGGGAGATTTCCTTCCCGCCGAACTGGCCGCGATCATGGCGCAGTTGCGCGAGCAGGCCTATCGGATGCCGCCCAAACAGCTCGGCGGGGTCCTCGAGCGCGAATGGGGCGCGGACTGGAAGACGCGCCTATCGGCTTTCGACGCGAACCCGATCGCTGCCGCTTCGATCGGCCAGGTCCACCGCGCGCGCCTGCTCGATGGGACCGAGCTCGCGATCAAGGTCCAGTATCCCGGCGTCGCGGAAAGCATCGATGCCGATGTCGACAATGTCGCGACGCTGCTGCGCGTTTCGAGCCTGCTGCCACGCGAACTCGATCTCGGCCCATTGTTGGAAGAGGCCAAGCGCCAGCTCCACGAAGAAGCGGATTACGCACGCGAGGCGGGCGAGATGCGGCGCTTCGCCGAGTGGCTGGAGGATGATGGGCGCTACCGCGTTCCACGCCCCATCGAAGACCTGACGACGCCGCGTGTCCTGGCGATGGAGTTCGTCGAGGGCGAGCCGATCGAATCGCTCGAAACCGCCCCACAGGCCATTCGCGACACGGCGATGCGCGATCTGATGGCGCTGGTGCTGCGCGAGCTGTTCGAATTCGGCGCGATGCAGACCGATCCGAATTTCGCCAATTACCGATACGACCGCGAAAACGAACGGCTGGTTCTGCTCGATTTCGGCGCGGCGCGCGATTTGAAGTCCGACACGGCGGAAGGCTATCGCGCCATCCTCGCCGCAGGTCTGGCAGAGGACCGCGCGGCAGTGCGCCGCGCTACCATCGCGGCGGGTTTCCTCGGCGAAGCGGCGGCGAAGCGGCACAGCGCGCTGGTGGATCGCATGATCGACATCATCGTCACCGAGATGAACCGCCCCGGCCCCTTCGATTTCGGCGATCGCGCTTTCGTCGGCACTTTGCGCGAACAGGGCATGGAAATGGCCGCCGACCGCGCGACCTGGCATATCCCGCCGGTCGATACGCTATTCGTGCAGCGCAAGATCAGCGGCACCGCGTTACTGGCCGCGCGCCTGAAGGCCCGCGTGGACGTGCGCGCTCTGGTCCGGCCCTACGTCACGACATAAAAAAGAGCCGCCGGATCGCTCCGACGGCCCCTTTCTTCGTCGCGAACCGATCGAATCAGTCGACGATATCCATCTCTTCGATCAGCGCATCTGCGCCATCGATCTTGTCCATCACCCACAGCATGTAGCGCGTGTCGACATGGATGGTGCGCGTAGTCTTGGGGTCGAAATCCCAGTCCGAATTGACGCTTTCGAACGTCCCGTCGAACAAGAGACCGACCAGTTCGGCGCGCGAATTGAGCGTCGCCGACCCGCTGTTCCCCCCGGTCGAATCGAGGTCGGACAGGAAGTTCACCGGCACGCTGCCGATGCTGTCGAGCTTGTAGGGCCCGTAATCGCGCTGGCGGATTTCCTCCAGCTGCTTGGCGGGCGCGTTGAAGGGATCCTCGCCCGTGTCCTTTTCGAGAATGCCTTCCAGCGTGGTGAAGGGCAGATAGGCCATCCCGTCGCGCGGCACGCCGCCCAGCACCTTGCCATAGGTCACGCGCAGCGTGCTGTTGGCGTCGGGGTAGGTGACCACGCCCTGCGAGCGCTGCCAGTCGGTGATCGCCTCCATATAGGTCGGGCGCACCGCCAGCATCCGGCCCGCACGGGCCTCGCCTTCGGTCTCCAGTCCGCGCTCGTAATCGTAGAGCGCCACGGCCAGCTTCATGAAAGAATCGCCGCTCGCTTCCAATTGCGCGGGCGTCGCGTCCATCAGCGCGAGCCGCTGCTCGGCGGTGTCGAGATCGGTCTGGGCGTAATAGGTGTCGAGCCGCTGCGACAGCGCAGCGCGATCGACATTGCCGGTCAGCCCCAGCGCCCGGTCGAGGACGGGAACGCGCCCGCTTGCCGGCTGGTCGAGATACTGGTCGAGGAACAGCATCCATTCCGCCTTGTCGACCGCCGGGTCATACCGCCGGTCGAGCGCCTGGAGGCCCTGGCGGAAGAACGTCATGTCGCGTTCCTGGAAACCGGGATCGCGCTGGGCATCGGGCTTCTGGCGCTCCTTCGCCAGACGATAGAGGCGCTGCGCCGTGCCCAGCATCTGCGAATTGGTGGCGTAGTTATAGAGATAATCCTCCCGCGCCGCCGCCGCGCTTTCCGCGCTCAAGGCCTGAAGATCGCGGACGGCGCGGCCATATTGGGCGCGGCTGCGATCCTGTCCGATCCAGTCCGCCAGCGACCGCTCGCGGATGCGACGCCGGTCGATCAGGCCGACGCGGCGCGCGCCTTCGATCTGGCCGCGCAGGTTCTTCTCGTAATTGTTGAGGCCCGCCAGGCGCGATTCGTATTTGACCCGCGCGTCCGATCCTTCGGGCGCGGTTTCCTCGATCGTGTCGATCCACTCGTTGAGCATCGTCACCATGGTCGGATATTGCCAGCCGAACGTGTTCTCCACCTCGGTCAGCGTGGCGTAGCGCGAGGTTGAGCCGGGATAACCCGCCGCCATCACGAAATCGCCGTCCTCGAGGCCCGCGCGGCTCACCTTCAGGTGATGTTCGGGCTTGAACGGCACGTTGTTCGGCGAATAGTCCGCAGCCGACCCGTCGGGCGCGACATAGGCGCGGTAGAAGGCGAAATCGCCGGTGTGGCGCGGCCACATCCAGTTATCGATATCGCCGCCATATTTCCCGATCGAATCCGCCGGCGCATAGACCAGCCGCACGTCGCGCACTTCGAGCCGCTTGATCAGCTTGTACTGGTCCCCGCCATAGAAGCTGGCGACAAGGCAACGATAGCCAGCGTCCTGCTCGCATTCGGCAGTGATGTCCTTCATGCGCTGCTCGATCGTGTCGTAGCGCGCATTGGGCGCAAGGCGCTCGGTCCCCGCGCGCATCCGCTCGGTCACGTCGCTTTCCGCGACCGTCACATAGATGCGCGAACCCGGCGCGGCCTGCAATTCGGCGCCCTTGGTCTTGGCGAGGAAGCCGTTTTCGAGATAATTGTTCTCGGCGGTGGAATTGTACTGCACCGATCCGCGCGCACAGTGATGGTTCGTCACCACCAGCCCTTCGGGCGAAACGAAGCTGGCCGAACACCCGCCGAGCGAGACAATCGCGCCCATCGGGAAGCCGGTGAGGTCGCTCAAGGCCTCGGGCGAGATTTCGAGGCCCGTTTCGCGCAGATCGGCGGCGATCTCGGGCAGCTGGTCGGGCGTGTACATGCCTTCCTTGGCGGCGGCGGGCATGGCGATGGTTGCGGCGCCGGCGAGCAAGGCGGCGGTGGTGACGTATCTACGCATGATGTGGATCGATTCCTTTCCCCAGCGCGCTCAGGCGCGCCCTGCCGCTTGGGCTAGGCCGATCGCGGGCGCGCTTCAAGCGAGCTAATCGGCGAGCGACTTGAGCGCTCTACCGGGGTCGAGGATCAGATATGCGCCCGCACCGCCTGATAGGCCGCCGCCGCGACGGTATTCGCGAGATTGAGCGAGCGAACTTGGATGGACCGCATCGGCAATTTCACGAGCGCATCGCGATGGGCGGCCAGGATCGGCTCGGGTATCCCCTTGGTTTCGCGCCCGAACACGAGATAGGCGTCCGCCGGATAGTCGGGCTCGTAGAAGCTGCGCTGCGCGAATTCCTCGAACAGAAACATCTGATTATCGCGCGGCGCGCGCTCGGCCATGAACGCTTCCCACGAGGGGAATTCGACCAGCCGGATATGGTGCCAGTAATCGAGGCCGGAGCGCTTCACGCGCTTGTCCGAAATCTCGAAACCCAGCGGGTGGATCAGCACCAGCTCCATATCGAGCGCCACGCAGGTCCTCCCCACCGCCCCCGTATTGCCGGGTATCTCGGGCTGGACGAGGACGATGGAGGTCATGGAGTAGCGAGGCGCACGGCGATCAGCGACCCGGAACTGGCGGCACAATCGCTCTGATCTTGTAGCGTCCCGGTGGTAAGAGCAGCGGGATATCCTCTTCCGGTTCGATGTAAAGGCGATCTATCGATATCGCATCGAACGGCTCGTCGGCACGAAATGCTTCGATAATCAGCGGGCCGCTCCGCTCGCGAAGTTCGGCCGGAAGGTCGATCGCCAAATCGCCAGCCTGCCGCCGCCACGCAGGGCGGGAGCGATCAAAGCGAGCGACCGGCTGTGACAGCACAAGATCGACCAGACCGGGCGGCTGATTGGATGGGAGTTCGGCGAGAAACGGAACGTCCCCGTCGCTGGCGCAGACGGTCTGCGACACGGTGAGGGGGTCGAGCCCCGTAAGCGCCTTCAGCCGCGCTGCCATCCACCGCTCACCGGTAGGCGGCATAGGAGCTTCCGAAGCGTGATTGTAACCGACATGGACCACGAGTTTTTCGTTCGGTCCCATCGTTGCCAGGATCGCCGCGAGGTTTTGGGCCTGTGCGCTTTCGCGCGCCACCATCCGCGCAAGGCGATCGGAACCGCGTGGTGCCTCCTGGCGTTTCGTTTCTTCGTACGCCGCCAGACGGTATCCTTGGCGCTTGGCTTCCCGCAGCGCACGCCCGAAGACGGGCTCGAACGTATAGGTGCCGCTGTTGACATCAGGATAGGGAAGCGTCGCAGTTTCCTCGACCGGATCCGGGCGATCCTCCCGATTCTGGAACGTCTCCGCTGCGTAGACCGTGTAGCCCAACGGGCGCAGCGCCCCAAGCAGTTCGCGGATCGTATCGCGATGGCGCGTCACCGTGTGGCTCTCGTTGACGATGACGATCCGGTGATCCACCGCCTTCGCAGCGATCGTCTCGATCACCTCCCGCCGCCCCGACGCGCCGGGTGAAGCAGGCGCGCAAGGCCGGACGGCGTATTCCTCGACCTTCGCCGCCGCCGCGCGATCTTCGCGTCCGAGCACGGACCATTGCTGATCGACCGCACCAAAGAAGCCCGGGTTACCCGGCACGCGATAGAAGATCGCCATCCCGGTCTGCTCGGCAGAGACCGGTGGCCCCGCCATCGAGACCGTTACTGCCGTTTCGCGCATTTGCGGCGTAGTGCAGCCGGTGAGGAGCAGTGCTCCGGCCCAGACCGCAAGCCGCGCGATCACCCCAGCCGATCCTTCAGGATCTGGTTCACCACCGCCGGATTGGCTTTGCCCTGCATCGCCTTCATCGCCTGGCCGACGAAGAAGCCGAACAGCTTGTCCTTGCCGCCGCGATATTGTTCGACCTTGTCCTGATTGGCGGCGATGATGGTATCGACCGCCTCCTCGATCGCGCCGGTGTCGCTGACCTGTTTCAGGCCCTCGGCATCGGCGATTTCCTCAGGATCGCGGCCGGTCTTGAGGACGATCTCGTAGATCTCCTTCGCCTGCCCGCCCGAAATCTCGCCCTTGTCCTGCATGGCGAGGATGCTCGCCTGCGCTTCCGCCGTGGCGTTGGCGGGATCGGCTTCGTCGCCAAGCGACTTCATCACGCCCGGCGCCACGGACAGCGCCCAGTTGGCGGTCTGCGTGGCGACATCGGCTTCGGACTTGCCGATCTTCGCCGCCACCGCGCCCAGCAGCGTTTCGAAGCGGGCATAGGTCTCGACCTCGGCGGTCAGCTCGCGCGCGTTATAGGGCGTGAGGCCGAGCTCGTTTTCGTAACGCCGCCGCTTCGCATCGGGCAGTTCGGGCAGCGAGGCGCGGCAATCGTCGAGGAAGCTTTCCTCCAGCTCGAGCGGCAGCAGATCGGGATCGGGGAAGTAGCGGTAATCATGCGCGTCTTCCTTCGACCGCATGGTCCGCGTGGTGCCGGTGCCGGGATCGAACAGGCGCGTTTCCTGATCGACCGTGCCGCCATTTTCCAGCACATCGACCTGACGATTGGCCTCGTATTCGATGACCTGCATGACGAAGCGCACGCTGTTGACGTTCTTCGTCTCCGTCCGCGTGCCGAATTCCTCACCCGGCTTGCGCACGCTGACATTGACGTCCGCGCGCATCGAGCCTTCTTCCATGTTCCCGTCGCACGATCCGACATAGCGCAGGATCGCGCGCAGTTTGCGGACATAGGCTCCGGCTTCGGCGGGGCTGCGCATGTCCGGGCGGCTGACGATCTCCATCAGGGCGACGCCGCTGCGGTTCAAATCGACATAGGACATGGTCGGATGCTGGTCGTGCATCAGCTTGCCCGCATCCTGTTCGACATGGATACGCTCGATCCCGATGACCTTGTCTTGCGGAATGCCTGCCTTCTCGTCCGCCTCGATCGTCAGCTGCCCTTCGCCCACGATGGGGTGGTAGAGCTGGCTGATCTGGTAACCCTGCGGCAGATCGGCGTAGAAATAGTTCTTGCGGTCGAACCGGCTGTAGCGGTTGATCTGCGCATCGATCGCCATGCCCGTGCGCACCGCCTGGCGGATGCATTCGCGGTTCGGCACGGGCAGCATCCCCGGCATGGCGGCATCGACGAGGCTGACCTGCGAATTCGGCTCCGCCCCGAAGGCGGTGCTGGCGCCCGAAAACAGCTTGGCCGCGCTCGTCACCTGCGCGTGGACTTCGAGGCCGACCACGACCTCCCATTCGCCGGTCGCGCCTTGGATGCGGTACTCACTCATCGTCCATCACCTTACCGTCGGAATCGAAGCGCGCCTCGCCGGTCTTGCCCCGGCTCGCCACCCAGACGGGGACCACGCACAAAGTCACGAGAACCGCAATCGACGCGATCCATTCGACCGGACCCCAGCCTAGCACCACCAGGCCTCCGGCTTCGCCGCGAACCCAGCACGCTGTTCGATCGCGAGGCCTGCGTTCAGCACGCCCTGTTCGTCGAAAGGCTTGCCCACGATCTGGAGGCCCAGCGGCAGACCGTCCGAATTCAGACCAGCGGGCACGCTCATCGCCGGAAGCCCTGCGAGGCTGGCGGGCACGGCGAAGACGTCGTTCAGATACATCGTCAGCGGATCGTCGTTGAGCGATCCCAGCGGGAAGCTCGCCGTCGGCGTGGTGGGCGCGAGGATCGCGTCGCATTGCGACCATGCGTTCTCGAAATCCCTGGCGACAAGCGCGCGGACCTTCTGGGCCTGCGTGTAATAGGCGTCGTAGAAACCCGCGCTCAAAACATAGGTGCCGATCAGGATGCGGCGCTTGACCTCGTCTCCGAACCCGTCGGCGCGCGTGGCGGCGTACATGTCCTGCAGGCCCGCCCCATCCGGCAGGTCGCGCAGGCCGTAGCGAACGCCGTCATAACGAGCGAGATTGCTGGAGGCTTCGGCGGGCGCAATGATGTAATAGGCGGGCAGCGCGTATTTGGTGTGGGGCAGCGAAATATCGACGATCTCGGCACCCGCATCGCGCAGCCATTCCTTGCCCTGCTCCCAGCTTGCGAGGATTTCCGCGTCGGTCCCGTCCATGCGATATTCGCGCGGAATGCCGATGCGCTTGCCCTTGAGATCGGCATCGAGCGCGGCTTCCCAGTTCGGCACCTCCATATCGAGGCTGGTCGCATCCTTGGGATCGAAACCGGCCATCGCTTCGAGCATGATGGCGCAGTCTTCGACGCTGCGCGCCATAGGCCCGGCCTGATCGAGGCTGCTGGCGAAAGCGACGACGCCCCAGCGGCTGCACCGGCCATAGGTCGGCTTGATGCCGGTAATGCCAGTAAAGGCGGCGGGCTGGCGGATCGAACCGCCGGTGTCGGTACCCGTGGCCGCCGGCGCAATGCGCGCAGCGACGGCTGCCGAAGAGCCACCGGAGGAGCCGCCGGGGCTCATCGCCGCGTTGGTGCCCGCCTTTTTCCAGGGCGAGGAGACATTGGCGAAATAGCTGGTCTCGTTCGACGATCCCATCGCGAACTGGTCGAGATTGAGCTTGCCGAGCATCCCCGCGCCCGCGTCCCACAATTTCTGCGAGACCGTGCTTTCGTAGCGCGGAACGAAGCCTTCGAGGATGTGGCTGGCGGCAGTGGTCTGCACGCCATCGGTGCAGAACAGATCCTTCATGCCGATGGGCACGCCGCCCATTTTTCCCAAATCCTCGCCCTTGGCGCGTTTGGCATCGACAGAGTCGGCGGAGGCCAGCGCATGATCGGGCGTGGCGACGATGAAGGCGTTCAGCTCGCTCGCCTTCTCGACGGCGGCGTTGAACGCCTCGGCGGCTTCGCGTGCAGTGAAATCACCCTTGGCGATGCCGTCGCGCAGGGCCTTTACGCCCAGTTCGGTCAGGTCGGTCATATTATTCGATCACCTTGGGCACGCCGAAGAAGCCGTGCTCGGCGGCGGGTGCGTTAGCCAGCACATCCTCGCGGCGGCCACCGGCGGTCTGGGGGATGGCGTCGACCTCGTCGTCGCGCAGGCGGAGCGTGTTGGGGATGACGGCCGTCATCGGCTCCACCCCGGTCACGTCGACCTCGCCCAATTGCTCCACCCAATCGAGGATGTTGTTGAGTTCGGGCACCATGTTGTCGAGCGCATCGCCGCCCATACGGATGCGCGCCAGGGAGGCGATCTTCGCCACTTCGTCTCGTGTAACCGACATGTGCGCCGCGTTAGCCGCGCGGCACCCTGCCTTCAAGACTTTCGACGCGCGCCGCTTATTGCGCGGGGGCCGGCGGGGGAGGCGGAGCGGCCCCCTGCTCGGCACCGGGGGCGCCCGGGGCACCGGGCGCGCCGCCCTGCTGCATCTGGAGCGTCTGTTGCAGGGCCTGAAGCCGCTGTTCGAAATCCGCCGTGCTCATCGATTCGATCAGCTCGACTTCGAAGATCAGCGGCGAATTGGGCGGGATCGGCGAACCGGGAGGCGGTTCGGCACCATAGCCCTGATCGCCGGGAATGGTCAGGCGATACGTGCCACCCGGCTGCATCTGCTGAACGCCTTCGGAAAAGGCCGGGAGCATCCGGTCGAGCGGCAGCGGCGTGCCTTCGGGGAAGATGCCCTGCACCGGCAGCGGAATATCCTGCGATTCGTCGAACACCGTGCCATCGGGCAACGTGCCCTTGTAGCGGACGAAGACCACGTCGCTCGGCCCCGGCATCGCGCCCGAACCCGCGGTCAATTCCTCGAGATCGAGACCCTGCGGGATCGCCGCCCAGGCGAGCCCGGCCCCGAACACGATCGCGGCGAGAATGCCGAACCACAATTTGGTCAGCGAGCCCTTGGCGATGGGCTGGAGGGGAACGCGGGTGATCTCGGTCATGAAAACACTGTCCTGCAAATGGCCTGCAAACGGCCTGCAATGACCCCTAAACGGTTCGGGGCCCGATATGCAAAAGGGCGCGGATGGCTCCGCGCCCTCATGGCTTTTCTACGCTAGGCGCGCAACGGGTTACTTGATCCCGTCGCGTTCCATCCGCTTGCGCTCCATCTTGCGGGCGCGGCGCACGGCGGCGGCCTTTTCCCGGGCGCGCTTCTCGCTCGGCTTTTCGTAATGGCGGCGCAGCTTCATTTCGCGATACACACCCTCGCGCTGCAGCTTCTTCTTGAGCGCGCGCAGGGCCTGATCGACATTGTTATCGCGAACCATGATCTGCATAAAACTTCGATACCTCGACTTACGGGCCAGAGCCCGCCATGCGGGGTTCGCCTCCTTGAAACGGTTTCGCCAGACTAACGAAAAACGCGCCGAATCCGTTCCGGATCGGCTCGACCGGCGCGCTGTTACGGATTCGCGAGCGAAAAGGCAAGCCGCTACATGCTCGAAAAGCCGCATCAGCCGGGATGACGGCTGTCCCGCTTGCCGCTAGGGAGGGCTCCATGTCGACTGTCACTGCCTTTTCTCCCCTCGTCGCCTCGCTGCATGTCGCCATCGGCGGCGCGGTGGGCGCGGTTCTGCGCTACCAGACCGGACGCGCGATGACCGCCTGGCTCGGCGCGCCCGCAATGTCGGTGTTCCCCTGGGCAACCCTGGCCGTGAACGCGCTCGGCAGCCTCTTGATGGGGATGCTCGCGGGCTGGCTGGTGCGCCATGGGCAAGCTGGCAGCGAACAATTGCGCCTGCTGCTCGGCGTCGGCCTCTTGGGCGGCTTCACCACTTTCAGCGCCTTCAGCCTCGAAATGGTGCTGCTGATCGAGCGCGGGCAATTCGCCATCGCGGGGCTCTACGCGATCCTGTCCTTCGCGCTGGGGATCAGCGCGCTCCTGTTCGGGCTCGTCGTGATGAGGAATTTCGCATGAGCGGGCAGGACAAGAAAAGCTCGGACGAGGTGCGCCAGTTCGTGGTCGCAGCCGATGACGACGGGATCCGGCTCGATCGCTGGTTCAAGCGGCACCTGACCCAGATCGGCTTCGCCACGGTCGGCAAATGGGCTCGCACCGGGCAGATCCGCGTCGACGGCAAGCGCGCCAAGCCCGACGACCGGCTCGTCACCGGGCAGCAAATCCGCGTGCCTCCGGGCGGCGAGACGGCGAACCGTCCGCCGCGCGAGCGCCGCCCGCTCGGCGCGGAGGAGCTTTCGCTGGCCGAGGACATGGTGGTGCTTGAGACCAAGGCCGCCATCGTCCTCAACAAGCCCCCCGGCCTCGCCACCCAGGGCGGCACCAAGACGACGCGCCATGTCGACGGGTTGCTCGATGCCTATGCGGGCGAGGACGATCCGCGTCCGCGCCTCGTCCACCGGCTCGACAAGGATACCAGCGGCATTCTCCTGATCGCACGCACGCCCGGCAGCGCGGCGTTCTTTTCCAAGCGGTTTTCGGGGCGCAGCGCCAAGAAGGTCTATTGGGCTCTGGTGGTCGGCGTGCCCGACATCCGCGAAGGCACGATCGACGCCCCCCTCGCCAAGCAACCGGGCACGGGCGGCGAGAAGATGCATGTCGATCACGAAGGGGGCCAGCCTGCCAAGACGCGCTATCGCGTGGTCGAGACGGCGGGCAAGAAAGCCGCCTGGCTCGAACTGGAGCCGCTGACCGGGCGCACCCACCAGCTGCGCGTCCATTGCGCGGCGATGGGCCATCCGATCGTGGGCGACGGAAAATATGGCGGGCAGGATGCCTTCCTCACCGGGTCGATCAGCCGCAAGATGCACCTACACGCGCGCCGCCTGATCATCGACGAGCCCGGCGGCGGAACGGTGGATGCGACCGCCGAGCTGCCCGAGCATTTCGCCGGCTCGATGGAGCAGCTGGGCTTCGATCTCTCGGCGAGCGATGCGGCTCCCTTGCGCGAGGATACGGTGCCCCGATCGCGCGAGGAGAAGAAACAGGCCGCGCGCCAGCACGCCAAGCAATATCGCAAGGCCCGGCGGGGCGAGCGCAAGACGCGCGTGACGTCCAAACCGGGCAAAACCGGAAAGGCCGCGACGAAGCCCGGCGGACGATCTGGCTCCAAACCCGCTTCCAAGCCTGCTTCCAGGCCGAAACCCAAGCGCTGATGCATCCCAATCCGCTCTTCCGCAGCGATGATCGCGCCGGGATGGCCGCTCTGGTCGATACGATCGGGTTCGGCATGATCTTCGCGCAGGCCCCGATCGGACCGCGCGTGGTCCACACGCCGCTCGTCATGGCGGGCGAGGATCGGGTGCGGTTCCACATCTCGCGCGCCAATGCGCTGGCGGGCCATCTCGACGGGGCGAGCGCGCTGGCCGTCGTCAACGGGCCGGACGGCTATATCAGCCCGCGCTGGTACGCGGATCGCGATACCGTGCCGACCTGGGATTACGTCGCGCTGGAAATGGAAGGGCCGGTGCGCACGCTCGCGCACGATGAACTCGAGAGCTTCCTCAACGCGCTCATCGCTCGCTCCGAAGCGCGGCTCGAAGGCGAGCCGTGGCTGGCCGAGGAAACCAGCGCGGAGATCTGGACGCGATTGCTGCGCGGGATATGCGGTTTCGAAATGACCGTGACCGAGTGGCGGCCCACCTACAAGCTGTCGCAAAAGAACAGCGAGGCCGACCGCGCGCGCATCGCCGACGGGCTGATGGCCGCGGGAAATCGCGCTTTGGCCGAGGTGATGGAGGCGGTCCCCGCATGACGCGCGCTGCGACGACCTGCGTCATCTTCGATTGCGACGGGACGCTGGTGGATGGCCAGGCCTCGATCTGCAAGGCGATGGAGGCGGCTTTCGCAGGCGCCGCTCTTGCCGCGCCCAGCCGCAATGCGATCCGGCGGATCGTCGGCCTCAGCCTGCCCCAGGCCCTGCGCGACCTGGCGCCCGATGCGAGCGACGACCAGCGCGCCATCGTGGTCGATTGCTACAAGACCGCCTTTCGCACCGCACGCACCGAAGGAAGGCTCCACGAACCGCTGTTCGACGGGATGGAGGACTTACTGCGCCGCCTTCACGGGCGCGGCATCACGCTCGGCGTGGCGACGGGAAAGAGCGACCGGGGCCTTTCCTCCTGCCTCAAAACGCATGGCATCGCGGACCTGTTCATTACGCTCCAGACCGCCGATCGCCATCCTTCCAAGCCCGATCCCACCATGCTGGAAGCCGCCCTGTTCGAAGCGGGCGCCACGGCGGACCAGGCCGTGATGGTGGGCGATACCAGTTTCGACATGGAGATGGCGCGCGCTGCGGGCGTGCGCGCGATCGGAGTGTCCTGGGGCTATCACGCGCCTGCCGAATTGCTGGAATACGGCGCCTGCGGAGTGGCCGATACGATGGCCGAGCTGGAGACGCTGATCGATGGCTGACGAGAAGGCTGGCCGCGATCCCGCGATCGGTCGCTATTATCTCATCCAGCTCCTGCGCCTCGCCTGTGCGGGCGTGGTGCTGATCGGCGGTATGATCATGACGGGCCGGATCGCCGCACCCGAATGGCTCGGCGGGATCGTCCTGGTGGCGGGCGCGGTGGGGTTCTTCACGCTCCCCAACCGCCTCGCCCGCCGTTGGAGGACGCCCGAGATATGAAGCGGTTCTACAAGAACGTGACCGTCGCACCGCAGGATGGCGGCTATGCCGTCCTCCTCGACGGGCGGCCGATCCGGACGCAGGGTGGCGGCAAGCCGCAGATCGTACCGAGCGAGGCGTTGGCGCGGGCACTGGCAAAGGAATGGGCGGATCAGGGCGAGACCATCGACCCCGCCCGCTTCGTCGCGCGCGATATGGCCGATCACGCCATCGACACGATCGCGCCCGATCCGTCGGCGGTGGTGGAGAAGCTGCTCGCTTATGCCGAGACCGATACGCTGTGCTATCGCGCCGATCCCGACGAGGCCTTCTGGCACCGCCAGCAAGAGGTGTGGGAGCCGCTGGTTCTCGCATTGGAGCAGCGCGAGGGCGTGCGGCTGGAACGGGTGTGCGGGATCGTCCATCGGCCGCTGAAACGCGAAACGCTGGACCGGTTGCGCGCCCTCCTCGCTGCGATGGATCCGTTCACGCTGGCCGCGCTGGAGAACCTGACCGGCCTCGCCGCCTCGCTCACCATCGGCCTCGCCGCGCTGCAGCCCGAGGCGGATGCGGACGCGCTGTGGGATGCCGCCAATCTCGAGGAGGATTGGCAGATTGAACGCTGGGGCGAGGACGAGGAAGCCGCAGAACGCCGTGCCCATCGTCGCGACAGCTTCCTCGCGGCCCGCGATTTCGCCCGCGCGCTCGACTGATCGTCAACCGGCCGCTTGCCGATTACAATCTTGTAATTGGCAAGGCCGCGCCTCCTGAGCCTACTGCCCTGCCCTTTGTTGCGGACGATGGTCCGGGAAAGGGTTGCAGATGCAAGTGGATGTCAGAAAGATTTTTGGCCCGTGGAAGGACGGCTATCTCCTCGATCGGCATATCGTTCACAGCGAATATCTCGGCGAAGACGAAGACGGCAAACCGCAATTCGACAACACGCGTTCGGAAGCGGGCGAGGCGCTGTTCCAGCTGAAATACCGTTCGGACTGGTCGCAGGTCAAAATCATCGCCCAGGCGCTTTTCGACGACATCATTCCCAATCTTCCGAAGATCGATCTGATCGTGCCGGTCCCCGCGTCCACCGCCCGTACCCGCCAGCCGGTGGACGAGATCGCGGAGGCGCTGGGCCAGCTCGCAGGAGTTCCCGTGAGCACGACACTCGTGCAGGCGAAGCCGCCATCGGCGGATGCGAAGCCGCTCAAGAACCTCGTCACCAAGGAGGAAAAAGACGCCGCTTTGCAGGGGCGCTTCTCGATCGATGTCTCGGTGCCGGTTCCCAAGGACGCGACCGTCGTCGTGGTCGACGATCTGTTCGCCACCGGCGCGTCGATGGGGGCTATCTGCACCCTCTTGCAAACGCATCCGAAGGTGGCGAGTGTCTATGCCGTCGCCGTCACCAAGACAGGAAAAGCATGACCACAGTCTTCATCGCCGGATCGATCGCGATCAAGCGCCTGCACGACAAGGTGCGGCAGCGGATCGACAGGGCGGTGACGGGCGGCCTGTCCGTCGTCGTCGGCGATGCCGACGGCGCGGATACGGCGATTCAGCAATATCTGATGATGCTCAATGCCGAAAATGTCACGGTCTATTGCAGCGGAGAGGAACCGCGCAATAATTTGGGTGAATGGACGGTCAACCGGGTATTTCCCAGCGCCGCGCCGGGCACGCGCACCTTCTTCACCGCCAAGGACATCGAAATGGCGCAGGACGCCGATTACGGGCTGATGATCTGGGACAGCAAGAGCACCGGCACGCTCAGCAACGTCATGGAATTGCTGGCGCAGGAGAAGAAATCCGTCGTCTTCGTCAACAAGGTCAAAAGCTTCGTCAACGTCGCGTCCGTCGCGGATCTGCACGATCTGCTGACGCATATGTCGGATCATGCGCGCCAGAAGGCGGAGACGAAGATCAAGCTTTCAAAGCGCGTGGCAGCGCTGGGGCAGATGCAGCCCTCGTTCCTCTGACAGGGTGCGCCGCCGGGTCACGCTGATCCGGCGCGCCGTCTCCGATTGCTAGCCCACCCAGGCCGCGACCTGACCGGCGACATCGTTCGCCGCCTGGTTCAGCGCCGAACCCACGCTCGCGACATCCGCGGTTACGCCCGGCACGCGCGCTTCGAAGCGGCGTGTCTGCACGGCATTGCCCTGACCGGGGCGCACCGCATCGAACACCACCACAACGCTCTGGCTGCGCACGTCATAGCCGAACTGGCGGAGCGTCCCCGTCAGGCGGTTTTCGGCGAGCACGCCGGGATCGTCGCCATCGATGACCAGCCGCCCGGTGCGGGTGCGGATGGTCTCGGCGATCAGGCGACGCAATTGCCGCGCGGGCTTTTCGACCCACACTGCGTCCTCGAGATAGGCAATGCTGGTATCATCGACCTGGACGGGCACGCGGGTGTTGTCGAGCGCCGGGGCCGCTTCGAACTCCTGCATCACCAGCGCCTGCGCGGTCGAGCCGCCGATGGCGTTGCCGGCAGGCGCAGTCGCCGTGGGCGTCAGCGTCAACAGGCTGTCGGGCACGTCGGGCCCGAAGCTGAGACAGCCGCCGAGCAGCAGGGCAGGTGCCAATCCTGCGAGAACACGGAACGATTTCATCGCGGGACTTCCTCTCACGGCTTGTAATCGGGCAGCGGCTGGCTGGACAGCAGAGCGCCCGCCCCCTGCTCGTCGATCTTTTCGGTCACGTCGCGCAGCGCCTTGCTGGTCGCCCTGAGGTCGCGCAGCGTGGCTTCGGCGGCGGGCAGCGTGCTTTCGGTCAATTGGCGCGTGGCCGGGCGCGCTTCTTCGAGCGTCTGCTCGAGCGCCTTGGCGGCCCCGCTGGCAGAGGTCAGCGTGGCCCGCAATTGCGCCGCAATCGCTTCGCCTTCCTGATTGATAATCCGGTCGGTCGAGCGCGTCACGGTTTCGAACTCGTTCAGCGCCTCGCCCGCTTCGCGCAGGGTGACCTGCAATTCGGTCATGGTGCGTTCGATTTGCGGCGTCGCGCTGGCGAGGTCCGCGCTCATCCGGTCGGTGTTGCGCAGGATGCCCGCGATCGAAGCCTGGTTGTCGTCCGACAGCAGCATGGTCAGCCGCTCAGTCAGCGTCGCCAGGCGTTCCAACAACAGCGGTGCGTTGGCAAGGATTTCGCCGAAACCGCCTGCCTTGGGCGGGATCACCGGCACGCCTTCGGTGCAGGCGGTCGTCTCGCAGGTGATCGGCGGCTGGCCGCTGCGCGCGCCATCCAAGAGGATGGTGGACACGCCTGTAAAGCTGGACTGGATGGTGGCGGTTGTACCGACTAGGATCGGCGTATTGGGCTTCACCTCGATCCGCACGCGCACAAATTCGGGGTCTTTCTCCCACAACACGATATCGCTCACCTGCCCCACCGGGACGCCGGTGAAGGAGACCTGCGATCCGGTGGCAAGGCCCGAGACCGAAGTCTTGAAAAAGATATCGTATTCGTCCCGATCCCCCTGGCCCAGACGCGCGAGCCAGATGACGAAGGCCGCCAGCGCGGCCAGAAGGACGAGGGTGACGACACCCACCCAGACGTGATTGGCACGCGTTTCCATTGCTCAGGTCTTATCCTTTTTGGGCCGCGGATTGTCCAACGCTTTGATCGTCTGTGCCGCGATCGGCTGGTCCATGTGCTGGCGCAATTCGTCGAGCGCCTGCGCGGTCAGGGCAGCACGCCCCCGCGGACCGTTGAAATATTCCTGAATCCATTCGTGGTCCAGTTCCATCAGATTGGGAACCGTATCGACCGCGATGACCTTCTTGTCGGCCAGCACGGCGACCCGGTCGCAGATCTCGTGCAGACTGTCGAGATCGTGCGTGATCAGGAAGACGGTGAGGCCGAGCGCCTTCTTCAGCTGCAGCGTAAGCTGATCGAACGCCGCCGCGCCGATCGGGTCGAGGCCGGCAGTTGGCTCGTCGAGAAACAGCAGCTCGGGATCGAGCGACAGCGCCCGCGCGAGGCCCGCGCGCTTCTTCATGCCGCCTGATAATTCGGACGGGAATTTGTTCACTGCCTCTTCCGGCAGGCCCGACAGCAGCACCTTGTAGCGCGCGATATCGTGCATGAGTTCGGGCGAGAGGTCGGGATAGAATTGCTTCAACGGGACTTCGACATTCTCGCCCACCGTCAGCGTCGAGAACAGCGCCCCGCCCTGGAAGAGGACGCCCCAGCGATCGCGAATGCCCAGCGCCTCGTCCGGATCGGCATCGGTGATCGAGCGCCCGAAGACCTTGATCGATCCTTCGGTGGGCGGCTGCAAACCGATGATCGAGCGCATCAGCACCGATTTGCCGGTGCCCGATCCGCCGACCACGCCGAGGATTTCGCCGCGCCTGACCTTGAGATCGAGCCCGTCATGGATGGTCTGTTCGCCGAAGCGGTTGACCAGCCCTTCGACCACGATGGGATAGTCGCCGCGGAACCGCTCGTGCCGGCCGACCCGTTCGTTCTGGGTTTCAGCGTTTTCGGCCATCACGCCCACCCCACACGGGTGAAGAAGACGGCGAAGAAGGCGTCGAGCACGATCACCGCGAAGATGCCGGTGACCACCGCCATGGTGGTGCGCGAACCGACCTGTTCGGAATCGCCTTCCACTTGCATCCCGTTATAGCAGCCCGCCAGCGCGACGATCAGGCCGAACACCGGCGCCTTGATGAGGCCCACATAGAGATCGTAGGGAGGCACGACCTCCTGGATACGCTGAAGGAAATTCCAGAACGGAATGCCCAGCATCAGGTCCGACACCGCCGCCCCGCCGATGATCGCCATCACCGAGGCGTAGAAGCCCAGCAGCGGCATCATCAGGATCGCGGCGAGGATGCGCGGGATCACCAGCGCCTCCATCGGCGCGATGCCGATCGTGCGCATCGCATCGACCTCTTCGGTCAGCTTCATCGTGCCCAATTGCGCCGCGAAGGCCGAGCCCGAGCGGCCCGCGACCATGATCGCGGTCATCAACACGCCCAGTTCGCGCAAAGTGATGCGGCCGACGAGGTTCACCGTCAGCGTCTCCGCGCCGAATTGCTGCAACTGGACCGCGCCCTGCTGGGCGATCACGATGCCGATCAGGAAGCTCATCAGGCCGACGATGGGCAGCGCCTTGACGCCGACCAGTTCGAGCTGGCGCACCAGCGCCTTGCCCCGGAAACGGCTGGGATGGCGGATCACGCTGCCTGCGGCGAGGATCAGCGCGCCGAGAAATCCAATGACGCCGCGGGTGCCGTGCCGCGCACCGTAAATCTTTTGCGACCAGCTGTGGAAGATGCGCTGGCCCAGCGGCTCGCGCGGGGCGCTGGTTTCGGCATCGCTTTCCATGCCGCAGACCGCGTCCATCAGGCGCTGCGCACGCTCGCTCGCGCCGGTGATTTCGGCATCGTGCTCCCGCGCTAGATCGCAGGCGATCCAGGCGCCGACCGTATCGATCTCGGAAACGTCGCTCAGATCGATCCGCGCGACAGGGCCTTCGACGGCATAGATCCCATCCTCGATTTGGGCGACGGACGAGATGAGATAGGGCCCGGAAAGCGCAAGCACCCGGCCACCATCGTCCCTGTCATCGATCGAGAATTCGGCCACCCGGTCCATATCCTCGCGCCTATGCGGCGAAAATGGCGGCTTGCCAAGGGTTTCGCTGCATCTGCTCCATCTCGGTACGCCACCGGACACCGAGCCGTTACCCGTCGCGCGGGGCGCTGGCGTTCCCTGTGTTGCCAGTCGCGCGGGGCGCTGGCGTTCCCTGTGTTGCCAGTCGCGCGGGGCGCTGGCGTTCCCTGTGTTGCCAGTCGCGCGGGGCGCTGGCAAAGGCTCCGCCCATGAGCACCGCGACGAACACCCCGACCAGCACCGAACTTTCGAAGACCTTCGATCCTGCCGAAATCGAGGCGCGCTGGTACGCGCATTGGGAGGAGAACGGGCTGTTCCGCCCCGAACGGCCCGACGCCAAAGCCTATACGATCGTCAATCCGCCGCCCAATGTCACCGGCTCGCTCCATATCGGCCACGCGCTCGACAACACGTTGCAGGACATCGTGATCCGCTACGAGCGGCTGCGCGGCAAGGATGCCTTGTGGGTGGTCGGCACCGACCATGCCGGGATCGCGACCCAGATGGTGGTCGAGCGCCAGCTCGAAGCGGCGGGCGACAAGCGCACCAATTATGCGCGCGACGATTTCGTCGCCAAGGTGTGGGAGTGGAAGGAAGAGAGCGGCGGCACAATTACTCGCCAGCTCCGCCGCCTTGGCTGTTCGATGGACTGGAGCCGCGAACAGTTCACCATGGACGAGCATTTCAGCCGCGCCGTGATGCGCACCTTCGTGCAGCTGCACAAGGACGGGCTGATCTACCGCGACAAGCGGTTGGTCAACTGGGATCCCAAGCTCAAGACTGCTATCTCGGACCTCGAAGTCGAGACGCGCGAGGTTCAGGGCCATTTCTGGCGCCTGCGCTATCCGTTGGAGGACGGCGTCACGCTGGCCGATGGGCGCGACTATATCGAGGTTGCGACGACGCGGCCCGAAACCCTGCTCGCCGATATGGCGGTGGCGGTGCATCCTTCGGACAAACGCTATGCGAGCGTGGTCGGAAAACATGTCGTCCTCCCGATCACGGGACGCCGCGTTCCCATCGTGGCGGACGAGCATGCCGATCCCGAACTGGGTTCCGGCGCGGTCAAGATCACGCCCGGCCACGATTTCAACGATTTCGAGGTTGGCCGGCGCGCAGGGATCGCGGCGGGCGACATGCTCAACATGTTCGATGCGGATGCGCATGTCTGTCAGACGTCGGACGGTATGGTGCCCGACGACCTCGTCGGCCTCGAACGCTTCGTGGCGCGCGACGCGGTGGTGGCGCGGATGAAGGAACTCGGCCTCCTCATCCCCCACGTCACCGAAAAGGATGGCGAGCGTACCGAACACGATGCCGAGCCGCGCACCATCCAGCAGCCCTTCGGCGATCGCGGCGGCGTGCCGATCGAACCCTGGCTGACCGACCAGTGGTATGTCGATGCCGAGACTCTGGCGAAGGATCCGATCGAGGCGGTGAAGTCCGGCGCGGTCGAGATCGTCCCGAAAAGCTGGGAGAAGACCTTCTTCAACTGGATGGAGAACATCCAGCCGTGGTGCGTCAGCCGCCAGCTGTGGTGGGGGCACCGCATTCCGGCGTGGTACGACGCCGACGGCCAGGTCTTCGTCGCCGAAACCGAGGAAGAGGCGCAGGCGATGGCTGGCGATGGCGTCAAGCTGACCCGCGACGAGGACGTCCTCGACACCTGGTTCAGCTCCGCCCTGTGGCCCTTCGCCACGCTCGGCTGGCCGGAAGAGAGCGACCTGCTCGCCAAGCACTACCCCAATTCCCTGCTCGTTTCGGGCTTCGACATCCTGTTCTTCTGGGATGCGCGAATGATGATGATGGGGCGCTATCTGACCGGAGAAAATCCGTGGCCGCGCCTCTATCTCCACGGGCTGGTGCGCGCCGCCGATGGCGCCAAGATGTCGAAATCCAAGGGCAACGTCGTCGATCCGCTCGGCCTGATCGAGCGCTACGGCGCCGATGCGCTGCGCTTCTTCATGGCGGCGATGGAAAGCCAGGGCCGCGACATCAAGATGGATGACAAGCGGGTCGAAGGATACCGCAACTTCGCCACCAAATTATGGAACGCGACCCGCTTCTGTCAGGCGAACGGCATCGGCGCGAGCGAGACGATCGCCGCGCCCCAGGCCACTCTTGCCGTCAACAAATGGATCGTCGGCGAAGTCGTCGAAACCCGCGACACGCTCGACAAGGCGCTGGCGGAACTGCGCTTCGATGCGGCGGCGAACACGATCTACCACTTCGTGTGGGACCGGTTCTGCGACTGGTATCTGGAACTGATCAAGGGCCAGATCGACGACGAGACCCGCGCAGTCGCCGGGTGGGCGCTCGATCAGATTCTGGTGATGCTGCACCCCTTCATGCCCTTCATCACGGAAGAATTGTGGTCGAAGCAGGGGAGCCGCGCCGATTACCCGCTGATCACCGCGAAATGGCCCGAACCCGGGGCCGAGGTGGACAACGAAGCTAAGGCGGAGGTCGATTGGCTGATCGCGCTCACCAGCGCGGTGCGCACGGCCAAGAACGAGCTCGGCATCGCGCCGGGTGCCAAGCTTGAGGCCTATTGCCCCGCCCCGTCCGCGCTCGCGCGCAAGGTCGCGGAAGAAAACGCCTCGTCGATCGAGCGCCTCGCGCGCCTTACGCCGATCCATTTCGCCGAAGCGCCCGCGGGCGCGGCGATGCAGATCGGCGCGGGGGAGGATGCGTTCGTCATCCCGCTCGAAGGGGTGATCGATATCGACGCGGAAAAGGCCCGCCTCGCCAAGGCGCTCGACGCTTCGCGCAAGGAAGCGAAATCGCTCGAAGGTCGCCTCGGCAACGCCAATTTCGTCGAACGCGCCAAACCCGAGGCGGTCGAGAAGGCGCGCGGCGATCTCGCGCATCACACGGCCGAGGTCGAGCGGTTGGAAGCGGCGCTGGCCCGCTTGGGCTAACGTCCTGATGCAGATGCCCGGATTCCCATGCCCCTGACGCTCGCCACCCAGGCTCCCGGCGAGGCGGAGATCTTCGCCTCGGTCCAGGGCGAGGGGCCGAGCGCGGGCGCGCCGGTTGCTTTCCTGCGCCTGTCGCGCTGCAACCTCGCCTGCGTATGGTGCGACACGGCCTATACCTGGCATTTCGAAGGCGACGAGCGCCCGCATCGCGGCGACACGACCTTCGAGCGCAAAGCCAACCAGCTGACGCTGGATGAAAAGGACGTGGCGGAGCGCATCGCGGCGCTGGGGCAGAAACGCCTCGTCATCACCGGGGGCGAGCCGCTGTTGCAGGGGCCCGCGCTTGCCAGGATGCTCGATCACCTGCCCGATATCGCGGTCGAGATCGAGACCAACGGCACCACCAAGGCGCCGCCCCGGCTGGACGTGCGGATCGATCAGTTCAACGTCAGCCCCAAGCTCGCGCATAGCGGCAATCCGGCGGACCTCGCCCTGATCGCGGAACGGCTCGACGCCTATGCCACGGATTCGCGTGCGGTTTTCAAATTCGTCGTCGCGAGCGAAGAGGATGTCAGCGAAGCCGCCGCCCTCGTCCGCCGCCACGCCATTCCGCCTGCGCGCGTGTTCCTGATGCCCGAAGGCACCGACAGCGCCACCCTGCGCGCCCGCGAGGCGTGGCTGGTGCCGCTATGCCTCGAACACGGCTTCCGCCTCAGCGACCGGCTGCACATCCACCTCTTCGGCGATACGCGGGGGACGTAGCTTTTTCCGCACGCCTGCGGCGTGTGATATCCTCGCGCCTGCGGCGCTTACTCTTGCGAACCGGCCTCCGCCGGTTCGTCCTCGGTACTGTTCCTCCCTTCGGTCGGGCACCTGCGGGCGCGCAGTCGCGCTTGCGGTCCGCTGGTCGCGGACCGGTTCATTCCCACCTTCAGGCTTGATCGCGGAGCTCGGGCCGCAGGCCCGCAAGGGCGACCGCCCGCCCGCAGCGCCGCAGGCGCGAGGATAGGCACCCGCGGAGGCGGGTGCACAAACAAGAAACCGCGAGGATATCGCTAGCGCGGACGCGCTTGCGGAAGACGCATCAGCTATTATTCCGCCAGCGCGCGACGATGCGTTCGACCTGGTCTTCTTCCCCGCCCGCCTGACTCCAGAGTTCGATGAAACTGGGATCGTCCGATGCGGGGCGCTTGGCCTCTTCCAGCGTGTCGAAGGCGACCCGGATCGGGATCGCCACGCCCTCGCCACAGATTATGCATTCGCGGTTGCGCAGCGCCGGGATCGAATCGAGGAAACCGCGCGCGCCTTCGGGCATGGCGGCCTTCACGAAAGCCTGGTCGCGCTCGTTGTTGAGGCGCATCGAGATGATGGTGCCGCATTGCGACAGCACGCCTTCGGCCAGATCGCTCGGCCGCTGTGTGACGAGGCCGAGTGACACGCCGTATTTGCGGCCTTCCTTGGCGATGCGGCTGAGGATCTTGCCGACCGAACTCGCCTCGGCGTTTTTCTCGCTCGGAACGTAGCGGTGGGCTTCCTCGCAGACGAGGAGGATCGGGCGCGTCTTCTCCTCGCGGCCCCAGATCGCGAAGTCGAACACCAGGCGGCTTAGCACGGCGACCACGGTGGCGGTGACATCCGACGGGACGCCCGAGACGTCGATGATCGAGATCGGCTTGCCCCCACCGGGCAGGCGGAACAGCCTGGAAATGAAATCCTTCATCGTGTCCGCGACGAGCATGCCGGAGAACATGAACTGGTAGCGCGGATCGGCCTTGATCTCGTCGAGCTTGTTCTTGATCCGCATATAGGGCGCCGAATTGGTCGCCTTGTCGAGCTTGCCCATCGCGTCCTGCAAGGCGGCGCCGAGATCGGAGAGCAGATAGGGAACCGGGGAATCGACGGTGATCTTGCTGAGCTGGCTGGCAAGCCGGCTCTTCTGCCGGGCGGCAAGCAGGCATTTGGCGAGGATGTCGGCATCGACCTGCCGCGCGCTTCCCTCGCTGGTCAGGAACACCTCGCAATGCTCCTCGAAATTCATGATCCAGTACGGCATCTGCAAATTGGAGACATCGAGGATCTGACCCGTATCGCGAAAGGCCGCCGAATATTCGCCATGGGGATCGATCATGACGATATGGCCTTCGGGCGCTGCCTGACAGATGCGGTGAAGGATCAGCGCGGCGCTCGTCGATTTGCCCGTCCCGGTCGATCCGAGCAGGGCGAAATGCTTGCCCAGCAGCGCATCGACATAGAGACCTGCGCGGATATCCTTGGTCGGATAGACGGTGCCGATCTGGATCGAACTGCGCCCGTCGCTGGCATAGACTTGGCGCAGGTCCTGCGTGGTGGCGGGATAGATCATCGCGCCCGGCACGGGATAGCGCGTGACGCCGCGCCGGAACCCGTGGAGCTTGCCGGTGAGCTTCTCCTCCTTGCCCTCGCCGAGAAAATCGATGTTGGCGACGATGGAACCGGCGGCGCGGCGATCCTGGCGCTGGTCGCGCACGCTGGCGAGGAGCCAGCTATTGCCGACCTGGATCTTGATTTGGCTGCCGACTTGTCCGGTCATGGCGATCGAGGGGTCGGGATCGTCGATGCATTCGGTGAGGCGCTGGGTATCGATGGCGATCCGCGATCCCGCCCCGGCGACTTCGAGCACCACGCCGATCGGTAGCGCGGCGTTTTCGCTGGAATCCGGCGCGGATGGCTGGTCGGAGGCATCGGGGTTCTCGGACGCTTCCGGCTCGGCCCTGTTATCGGGTGCCCGCTGGGCCGTTTCGATCGCCGGGCGCGGTGGCTGTTTTTCGGCATCGACCTGGCGCAGACGATCGCGCAGCGGGGCGGGGCGCGCGCGATTCCCGCGGTCCTCGAACTCCTCCATCAGCGACGGGTCGAACACCCGGAAATTGCCCCCACCCATATCCGTCATTGCAGCTCGGCCCTTGCGTGCGTTCGATTGGAACGTTCGCTATGCGATGTAAGCGGTTAAGAACGGGTCAATATCCACAGGGCCGGATGGCTAAGGGTCAGATAAGGGCGAAGAAACGCCCGGCGGCCCAACCCATCCCGATCGACAGCACCACCGCGAAAAGGCCATAGGCGAGGCCGTGGCGGTTGGCAGAATTCTCTACGAAGCGTTCGAACCCCACCTTGCGCACCGCCACCTCGGCCGTGGCCGAAGCGAGCACGCGCCCGCGCGAGATCGCGAAGGTTTCCGCGGTGTAGATCCCCGTCGTGACATTGGACGGCAGCTCGATCCGCGCCTGGTACAGCACCTCTTCGCTGATCCGCACGCCGCCGACCTGCTCGGTATAGAGGCCCTGGCGCGTCTTCAGGTCGACGAGGCCTGCGGCGAAGCGAGCCTGTTCGTCGGTGTCGATCACGCCGCTGGGCGAAAGCTGGATATAGGACGTGCCGAATTCGTAAATGGCGGCGGTCTTTTCATCGACGATCTGTTCGATGGGGCGCGAGGATGCGACCGCGAAGAAGCTGGGCGCGGAGCGGAAATCGGTCTGCTCCGCATTCAGCCAGACGCCCGCGATCCGCTCCTTCTCGCGCACGCGGATCGGTTCGGACGGGCCCTTGAGCACCACGACGATATCGTACCGCCCGCCCGCCTGCTGCGCGATCGGATCGATGATCGCACCGAAGAGGAGCAGTTCGGTCCCCGTGAACCCCTGACGGACCTGGACTTCGTGTTGCGAGACCTCAGGCACCAGCACAGGATCGCGCTGCCCCATGACGAGGACCGCGAAGAGGATGAGCAGCCAAGCCCTCACAGCATGTTCACGGTATAGATTTCGTCCGGCTGGACGAAGAGGCCGAAGAACATGCGCAGCGCAATGACGAGGACGATCACTGCGAGGACGATGCGCAGCTTTTCCGGCGCGAACCGCGCCGCGACCTGCGTGCCCATCTGCGCGCCGGTCACCGATCCGATCAGCAGCAGGCCGACAAGGACGATATCGACCGCCCGCGTCGTCAGCGAATGCATCATCGTCGTCACGACCGTGACGAACAGGATGTTGTAGAGGCTGGTGCCGACCACGACGTTGGCGCTCATCCCAAGAATATAGAGCATCGCGGGCACGAGGATGAAGCCGCCGCCAACGCCCATCAGCATGGTCAATATCCCCACGATCACGCCCAATAACAGCGGCGCGAGGGGCGAGATGTAGAGGCCCGAGCGATAGAAGCGCCAGCGGCCCGGCAGGGATGCGATCAGCGGATGATGGCGGCGGCGGCGCGGCGCGGTGGCGCCGGGATCGCCGCGGATCGCCTGCCACGCCTCGCGCGCCATCAGCGAGCCGATCGAGCCGAGCAGCACGACATAGAGCGCGTTGATCACCACGTCGATCTGGCCGATCGAGCGCAGAAAGCGGAACAGAAGGGATCCGATCCCCGCCCCGATGGCCCCGCCCGCCACCATCACCGCCCCCATGCGGTAATCCACCCCGTTGCGCTTCGAATGCGCTAGCACGCCCGACACGCTCGCGCCGGTCACCTGGGTCGAGGCGGACGCGGCGGCAACGGTGGGCGGGACGCCGTAGAAAATCAGCAGCGGTGTCGTCAGGAAGCCTCCGCCGACCCCGAACAGGCCCGACAGGATCCCCGTCACCCCGCCCAGCAGCACGATCCACAGCCCGTTGACGGACAGGTTCGCGATGGGGAGGTAGACGTCCATCCTCCGCCTCTATCGCAGGCTTGGCGGGCTTTGAAGGGGCTCGCTCAAAATCCGGCAGAAAGCGTAAGGGCGGCACCCGATCCGGGCCGGGCATCGCCGGCGATGCGGAACCGGTAATCGGCGGACAGGCGCGCAGGGCCGTCGGCCAGGCGCAGCGCGACACTGGCGCTCGGCCCGATATCGAGCCTCCCGGCGCCGCGCTGGACCCCGCCCCACGCCCCTGCGCCCAACGCGACGTCACCAAGATCGAACCGGGCCACTCTGCGCTCGGTGACGATCTGGCCATCCGCGAAGGCCGTGCCGGATTTCCCGCCCACGAAGCCCGCCTGCGCATAGCCTCGCGTGGTTATCCCAATTTCTGGATGCTCGGCGAAAAGACCGGCGGTCGCGAAGACGGAGGGGCGCAGCAATGTCTCGCTCTGCGCCCCTTGCCCCCGACGCGTTACCCGCGCTTCGGCGTGCAAACGCACGGGCAGATCGGGATGCGGGCGTGCGCTGAGGCCGAGCGCCACGTCTTGCTGCCTCGGCCCGGCGATGGCAGCGGCGATCCGCCCGTACAGTTCAGGTCGTGCGCGGCTTTCGGGCGCGAGGGCATAGCGCAGGATCGCGCCCGCCTGGCTCGCGCCGTAATTGGCGGACCCAGGGGCGGCCGATGGTGACGCGGCATCGGCGGAACGGACAAATACCCAGCCATCGCCCGACAAACGGCCCTCGGTTGCGGGGCGAGAATACGGCGCGATCGGGCGGCTGGTCCCTTCGCCACTTATTTCGCGCGGTTCGTACGCGAAATTGGACGCTTGGCGGACGAGAGGTGGCAATTCCGACATGGCAGCCAGCCACATGAGATGATGGCCCGGAATGTAGGCCGAACCGGACCGCTCTGGAGCGGTTCTTGCGGGCGATAGGACATGCGTGAATGCTGCCTGTCGTTCGCCGGTGAACATCCGGCCGCGAGAAGGCGCGGTGGGCGATCGCGCGACAGAAGTAGCGTTCGGTCCGGCGCCGATAGGGGATGCTGTCGCATTAGCGAGTCTCTCGCTCGTTCCGGTCAAAGGCGTATCGAACAAACCCGCAGGCACGGTTTCGAGCAACGGAGACCAGAATGCCGTGCGAAGGACGGTGTACCCTACGAGTAGCGAGACAATCGCCACCAGCGGCTGACCGCGTCTGGTCGTGGTCACCATGTCAGGCCGCCTCGTGCCCGTCGATCGCGGGGTGGTCGCGATGGTCCGTCTTCTCCCACACGATCGGCGCGCCCCTGAGAGTGCGCAGATAGGCGAACAACGCCCGCCGCCCGGCCAGGATCGCGATGGTGTTGGATACCGGAATGCGAGCCACGGCGAGTGCCGCCTCGCGCCAGCCGAATTCGCGGCCGGTGAAAAACGCCCGGACCGCAGCTCGCCAGAGAAGCGCGACGAAATTCAGAGCGACGAGCAGTTGGAGAAGGGGGCCGAGCCTGACCGGCTCGATCAGGCCGAACCCACGCGCCATCCAGCTCAACGCCATGGCGGCAAGCAGGCCGTAGGCGATGAACAGCAGCAGCGCCGCGAGCGGGCCGCGCCGGTCGCGCAGATCGAACCAGCGCCGCGCCGCGCCCTTGCCCCAGCCGATCCGGTCCCAGCCCTGCAAGGCGATCCCGTGCACCCAGCGGGTCTTCTGACGCACCGATTCGCCGATCCGGCCGGGGAAATAAGCCCGCGTCGCGATCAGCCGCCCTTCCATGGTCCGCATTCGCAGGAACCGCGTCCGCATTCCCATCATCGCGATATCGAGGCCAAATTCGTAATCCTCGGTCAGCGAATCAACTGCGAACGGTCCGCGCCCGTCGCGCAGAGCGGCGATATTCGACAGCGCATCGCGCCGCACCGCGCAGCCGACGCCCGCACCCGGAACGCCCGCCCCGAGCGCATCGCGCACGGTCATGGTCTTGGCATGCGCCTCGCAGAATTCGTCGACATAATGGCCCGCGACAAAGCGTGAGCCCGGCTTGGGCAGGGCCAGGACTGGCAATTGCACGAAGGCGGCATGGTCGATCGCGATATCGAACAGCTTGAGCGCAAGCGGATCGACCATATCCTCGGCATCGTGCAACACCACCATGCGGAAGGTGCGACCCTTGATCGCTTCCTCGTCCTCGAGCGCCCGAAAGAGACAGTTGAGGCAGTCGGCCTTGGAGGTCGGCCCGAATTCGGAATTGACGACCACGCGCACGCGTCGATCCTCTTTCTCCAGCGCCCGCGCGACGGCCAGCGTCTCGGGATCGTTGGCATAGCATCCGATAAGTATCGTGAGCTTGGGATCGGGCCAGACGGAGAGCGCGTGCCTGACCGTGGCGCCAATCACGCGCACCTCCTGCCAGCAGGGAATAAAGACCGCGGCGTCGCCGGAAAGCGTATTGGCCGCGAGATCGCCAGCGTCGATGCGCCCGGTTCCCATGCGCCCCGTCAGGCGCAGCCAGAGATAGGCGATATCGACCGCGAATTCGTCCAGCGCTCCGATCAGGAAGAAGACGCCTGCGAACAGCAGCATCTCGTGCTGCACAGCCACGAAAAGCGCGCCGCCCTGCCATCCGGCCATCACATTGTCAGCATGTGCCCCACACGCCCCCATTCCTATCCGAAACGACTAATACGCATTTTGCGCAGGGGCAATGCGCGATCTGGGGAGAAATGGGGGACGGGATCGGTGACAAACCGCCCTCGCCGTGTTTCAGGCGATGGCGGTCCGTCTATCGCGTGAGGTCCGGCGCGGGCTTACCAGCTACCGGTGTTCTCCATGCTTGCCCAAGGTTCCTGCGGCGGCAGATGGCCGTCTTGCAACAATTCGACCGAGATACCGTCCGGCGAGCGCACGAACGCCATATGCCCATCGCGCGGCGGGCGATTGATCGTGTGGCCCGCATCCATCAGCCGCTGGCAGGTGGCGTAGATATCCTCGACCCGATAAGCGAGATGCCCGAAATTGCGCCCCCCGGTATAGTCTTCCGGTGCGCTGCCGTCTTCGGGCGGCCAGTTGTATGTCAGTTCGACCTCGGCCACGCCCTCCTGGCCCTCCGCGGCGAGGAAGATCAGCGTGAAGCGCCCCTTCTCATTGTCGAACCGCCGCGTCTCCTTGACGCCGAACAGTTCGAAGAAGGCCAGGGTCGCGTCTGGATCGCTGACCCGGATCATGGTGTGGAGATATTTCGTCATCGTCGGTCCCTTGATTATCTGACACGCCAGATGGGGCCGATGATGCGATAACGAAAGGGGCGGCCCGACCGGACCGCCCGCCTTTCTTCAACCCTGCGCCTGTCTCAGAAGCTTGCGCTCAAGGTCACCACGAAAGCGTCATCGACGAAATCATAAGCCCCCGGCGCGATGTCGCCTTCCGCACCGACATAGGCGGCGCTGAGCGTGAACGGTCCATAGACATTGGCCTCGGCCCCGATCGACCAGTCGAACGCGTCGCCGTCATTGGTGAAGGTGAGGAAACCGTCGGTATAGCCCAGATGCCCGGTCACGGTGACGGGCGTGTTGGGAATGCCCACCCCGATATCGCTGTAAACATACAGATTGTCCGTGCCGCCAAGCGAATCCTGTTCGGGCGCATAAGCGACGCCGACCGTGGTTTCCGCCGGCCCGAAAGTGAAGCCGAGCGAGGAATAGAATTCGACGTAATCGAAATCGCCGGGGCCGGCATCGGGGTAGAGATAGCCGATCACGCCGACATCGAGCGCGAGCCCTTCGCCGACATCCCCGCTCCAGCCGCCATAGACGTCGAGTTCGACATCGCCGTACCCGACCGTGTCGTCATCCAGCGTCGATGCCCAGGTGCCGACATAGAACCCCGATTCGTGGGCAAGGTCCAGACCGCCCTGCACCGCCGGGTCGCCGCCCGACAGATCGACGCCGCGAAAGCGGTATTCGCTGGTCAGCGCGATATTGGCGGAAAAGGTGATCGGACCTTCGGTTTCCGCTTCGACCTCGTCGGCGGGATTGACGGTCTGCGCAGCCGCTGGGGCCGCAAAGGCGAGGCTCGCCAAAACAAAAACTGCGGCTGGGCCGCGAAAGGACGTGAGCATGACAGACTCCTCTGGTTGTCGCTTCGTCCCACCTGCAATCCGCCGGGCCCCTTGTTATCGGATGGGGTCCTCGCTCGGATCGGCAAACTTGTTTCACGAAAACGGCGATAGGCGCAAGTTTCGATCCGCACCTTTTCGCACTTGCAGCATAAGGCGTGGCAAATCGGCAACGGAGCGACCCGTTGCACGAGAGCGAACGCGGTTGCAGCCCTGTGCGGCCTCGCCTAGACGCCTTGCGCCGGGCGTCAGGCTCGCCACATGGCAGCCATGATCAAAGCCCTCAGCAAGATTTTCCGCTCCGACAAGGCCGCGCGCCCGCTCCCTTCGGTCCCCGAGGGCGAGCGCTATTACATCGTGGGCGACATCCACGGGCGCTGCGACCTGTTTGCCGCGCTGAAGAATGCGATCGAGCAGGACGAATTGGATTCAGACGCGACAAGCACGGTCATCCTGCTCGGCGATCTGGTGGATCGCGGCCCCGACAGTGCGGGCGTGATCGCGCTGGCCCGCGAATGGCAGACCCGCCGTCCGATGCGCTTCCTCGCGGGCAATCACGAGGAAATGTTCCTCGACAGTTTCGACGATCGCAAGGTGCTGCGCCATTTCGTCAAGCATGGCGGGCGCGAGACGATTATGAGCTACGGCCTGACGCGCAGGCAATACGACGCGCTCGAACTCGACCAGTTGCAGGACGAGATGCGCGTTATCGTCCCGCAGGAACACCGGGATTTTCTGGCCGCTTTCGAAGACATGATCGTGATTGGCGACTACGTCTTCGTCCACGCCGGTATCGACCCCTCGCGCCCGATCGAGGATCAGTCCGCCAAGGATCTGCGCTGGATACGCGAACGGTTCCTCAATACGGTCGGGCCGCTGAGCCATGTGGTCGTGCACGGGCACACGATCTTCGAGGATGTCGAGGATCAGGGGCACCGGATCGGCATCGACACGGGCGCCTTCCGCACCGGGGTCTTGACCGCGCTCGTTCTCGAAGGCACCGAGCGCCGCTATATCCAGGCCATCGAGCGCGACGGTAGGATCACCATCCAGCACGGGTAGGACGATATGAAAATCGCAATGGTCGGATCGGGGTATGTCGGTCTGGTATCGGGAGCCTGCTTTGCGGACTTCGGCCACGAGGTGGTCTGCATCGACAAGGATCAGTCGAAGATCGACCGCCTGCATGACGGGATCATGCCGATCTACGAGCCCGGGCTCGATCAATTGGTGGCTAACAACGTCAAGTCCGGACGGCTGACCTTCACCACCGATCTGGCCGAGGGCATCGCTGGCGCGTCCGCGATCTTCATCGCGGTCGGCACGCCGAGCCGCCGGGGCGATGGCCACGCCGACCTCTCCTTCGTCTATGCCGTCGCCGAAGAGGTCGGGCAGAACCTGTCGAACGAGGCGGTGATCGTCACCAAATCGACCGTTCCGGTCGGCACCGGAGACGAGGTCGAACGCATCCTCAAGGACAGCGGAACCACCCACCGTTTCGCGGTCGTCTCCAATCCCGAATTCCTGCGCGAAGGGGCCGCGATCGGCGATTTCAAGCGCCCCGACCGGATCGTGATCGGTGCCGAGGACGAGTTCGGGCGCGAGGTAATGCGCGAGGTCTATCGCCCGCTCTTCCTCAACGAATCGCCGATCCTGTTCACCGGCCGCCGCACCAGCGAGCTCATCAAATACGCCGCCAACGCCTTCCTCGCGACCAAGATCACCTTCATCAACGAGATGGCGGATCTGTGCGAAAAGGTCGGCGCCAACGTGCAGGATGTCTCTCGCGGGATCGGGATGGACAACCGCATCGGCTCGAAATTCCTCCATGCGGGTCCGGGCTATGGCGGTTCCTGCTTCCCCAAGGATACGCTCGCCTTGCTCAAGACGGCGGAGGATTACGACAGCCCGACGCGGATCGTGGAGGCCGTGGTCAAGGTCAATGAAAGCCGCAAGCGTGCCATGGGCCGCAAGGTGCTGGACGCCATCGGTGGGCATGATGGGGCGCGGGGCAAGAAGGTCGCGCTGCTCGGCCTGACCTTCAAGCCGAACACGGACGACATGCGCGATTCGCCCGCGATCGCGGTGGCGCAGACGCTGACCGATGCCGGTGTCGAGGTCGCGGCCTACGACCCGGAAGGGATGGACCTCGCCAAGCCGCTGATGCCCGACGTCACGATGTGTTCCGATCCCTATGAGGCGATCGAAAATGCCGACGCCATCGCCATCGTCACCGAATGGGACGCCTTCCGCGCCCTCGATCTCTCCCGCGTGAAATCGCTCGCCAAGGCGCCGGTGATGGTGGACCTCAGAAACATCTACCGCCCCGACGACATGCGCGAGCGCGGCTTTTCCTATACCTCCATCGGGCGCGACTGAACGACGCCTGAAGGCCGCGAGCCGCGATCAGTCGATCACGCGCCCGCGCACCATCACCCAGTCGACGTCTTCCAGCACCGTCACATCGGCCAGCGGATCGCCGTCCACCGCGATGATGTCCGCCGAATAGCCGGGCGCCAGCCGCCCGATCTCGTTTTCCATCTCGAGAACGCGCGCCGCCATGGTTGTCGCGCTAGCCAGCGCTTCGCGATCGGTCATGCCCTGCGCCCGCATCAGAGCGAATTCGCCTGCGTTGCGCCCATGTTCGAACACGCCCGCATCGGTGCCGAAGGCGATCGGCACGCCCCAATTGCGCGCCTTGCCCATGAAGGTCTGCGCTACATCGGCGACCGCGCGGATCTTGTCCTCGACCACGGGGGTGTAGACGCCCTGCCCCAGCCGCTCGGTCACGCCCTTGAAGGCCATCAGCGTCGGGATCAGCACGGTGCCGTTCTTCACCATTTCGCGCGCGGCCGCCTCGTCGAGATAGGTGCCGTGCTCGATCGTATCGATGCCCGCCCGGCTCGCCGCCTCGATCCCGCGCGCGCCATGCGCATGGGCCATCACCTTGAGGCCGAGCGAATGGGCGGTGTCGGCGATGCTTTTCATCTCGCTATCGGTGAAATGCGCCTCGAGGCCCCGTTCCTGCTGGCTGAGGACGCCGCCCGTCGCGGTGATCTTGATCGTGTCCGCCCCGTTCTGGCTGGCGCGCCTGACCTTGGCCGCGCATTCGACCGCGCCGGTGCAGCTGTAACCGCTCGACAGGATCTCGTTGATCTCGGGCAGGAAGCCGGTGACGTCGCCATGCCCGCCGATAATGGCGAGCGGCGGTCCGGCGGCGATGATGCGGGGGCCTGCGATCAGGCCTTCCTCGGTCCCGCGGCGCAGCGAAAAGGCGGTCTGCTGCGCGCTCCCCGCCTCGCGCACGGTGGTGAACCCGGCCAGCGCGGTGAGGCGCGCATTCTTCGCGCCGACCACCACACCCCATTCGGCGGGCTCCACCGCTTCGCGCCAGAAATCGCCGCCGGGATCGCCCGTCAGATGGACATGCAGATCGATCAGGCCCGGCAGGACCGTCTTGCCCGGCAATTGCACCAGCGTCGCGCCGTCGGCCCCGTCCTGCCACCCTTCCGCGATCGAGACGATGCGTCCGTCGGTCACGGTGATGGTCGAGCGGCCCAGCGGCGGTGCATCGGGCGCGACGATCACCCGCTCGGCCTGGATCACGGTGGTGTCGGCCAGAAGCGGGCTGGCCATCATGGCGAGCGCGGCGGGTATCAGGCGGGTGATGGAATGGGTCATGCGGTCTCTCCCTCGGCCTGCCCTTGTGCCGCGACAGGCGGTGCCGGACAAGCGCCGGTTTGCGCTGCGGGCCGGTATCGCTATGAAAGGCGGCAATGATTACAACGGAAACCGGACACAAGAGGATCGCCCCTTCGATGAATCGCATTCTACTTACCGCCAGCCTGTTCGCCAGCGCGTCGCTGATCGCCGGGGCCGCCAATGCCCGCCCGATGACGCCGGAAGACGTCGCCAAGCTCGAAAGCGTCGGCACGATCGCCGTCTCGCCCGATGGGCGCCAGATCGCCTACACCACCGCCAGCCTGCCCGACGTGACCGAGGGCGAGGAGAACGGGACTACGCGGCAACAGCTCAAGCTTGCCACCGGCCCGGATGCGGCGCGCGCCTTTCTGCCCGACGATGTCAGCGTGGGCGGGGTGGAATTCTCTCCCGACGGGCGGATGATCAGCTTCCTGTGGACCAAGGATGGCGAGAAGCGCGCGGTCTGGGGCATTCCCACAGATGGCGGCGCGCAGCGCAAGCTGGCCGCCGTCGAAGGGGTCGGCGTGTCGAGCTATGCCTGGTCGCCCGATGGGTCGATGATCCACATGCTCACCGCCGCTGCCGAGGATACCGCGCGGACATCGCAGGACAAGGCCGGGTTCAACGCCGTGGTCTATGAGGAAGAGGCACGGCTCAATCGTATGTTCTCCGCCCGCGTGGGCGAGGAAATCGACGCGGAACCCCGCGCCGTCACCATCCCGGACTATGTCAGCGCCTTCCATGTCGCACCCGACGGGCGCATGGCCGTGGTCGAAAGCGCGCCGACCCCGCTGGTCGACGATTCCTACACCGCCAAGCGCGCGCATATCGTCGACCTCACCACCGGGCGGGTCGCGCGCGTGGTCGAAACGCCCGGCAAGCTCGGCGATATCGAGATTTCGCCCGACGGGCGCCAGCTGGCCATGATCGCCGCCGTCGATGCCAACGATCCGGCGGATACGACGCTGCATCTGGTCGATGTTTCGACCGGCCAGTTTCGTGCCCTCAATGCCGGTGCGCCCGAAGCGGCGGTGGATGCCGAATGGCTCGCCGACGGACGCCTCGCCGCGGTGATCCATACGGGCGCGCAATCGTCGCTACGCCTCTACAACAATGACGGCAGCGTCGCGGGCGAATATCCCGGCGGCGAACTGATCCTGACCTCCGTCGAGGCGAATGGCGGCACCATCGCGGTGCAGGCCAATGCCCCGCGCCATCCGACCGAATTGTTCACCTGGGCCGATGGTGGCTTCACCCGCTGGACCACGCACAATCCCTGGCTAGCGGACATCGATTTCGGCAATCAGCGCACGATGACCTACACCGCGCGCGACGGGCGGACGATCGAAGGCGTGCTGATCGAACCGGTCGGACGGGTGCCGCGCGGGGGAGCGCCTCTGATCCTCAACGTCCATGGCGGGCCGGAAGCGCATGAGAGCAATGGCTGGCAGACCGCCTACAGCAAGCCCGGCCAGGTCGCCGCGGGTCAGGGATATGCCGTGTTCCTGCCCAATTATCGCGGCTCGACCGGATACGGCACGGCCTTTTCCAAAGAGCATCAGATGGACGCCGCGGGCAAGGAATTCGACGATATCGTCGATGCCAAGCGCGCGTTGGTCGCCCAGGGAACCGCCGATGGCGACCGCACCGGGATCACCGGCGGCAGCTATGGCGGCTATGCCAGCGGCTGGGGCGCCACCTATTATTCCAGCGAATACGCCGCGAGCGTGATGTTCGTCGGTATTTCCAACGTCATCTCGAAGTTCGGGACCACCGACATCCCGACCGAGGAATATCTGGTCCACGCGCGCGACTATATCTGGGACGACTGGATGGACTCGCTCGCGCGCAGCCCGATCTATCACGTCGACAAGGCCAACACCCCGCTCCTGATCATGCATGGGGCGGAAGACCCGCGCGTCGCGCCGAGCCAGAGCTACGAGCTCTATCGTTCGATCAAGGTCAGAAAGCCCGACGTGCCCGTGCGCCTCGTGCTCTATCCGGGCGAAGGCCACGGCAATTCGCGCGCAGCGGCCCGTTACGATTACAATCTCCGGATGATGAAGTGGTTCGACACGTATCTCAAAACCGGCGATCGCGATGCCGAACTGCCCGATCCCCGGCCGATGCTGGCCGAAGGAACGATCGGCACCGGATCGAGCGACGACTGACACAAAAAGGGCGGCTCGCGGGCCGCCCTTTTCCGTTTGGGGTCGTTCGAACCCTAGAACGTATAGCCGATCCCGATCGCGGCAAACCACTGGTCGGCATCGCCGCGGATCGCGGTGAAAGGCGTATCTTCCGCATCGCCCAGCAGGTGCGAATAGCCGCCGATCCCGATCAGCGAGACACCGCCATCGGCAAGGTTCCCGCCGAGATCGTAGGCGACGAGCAGGTTCGTGCCCACGCTTTCGAAGCCGCCTTCCGCCTGGAAACCGGGCAGGCGCGACCCGATCGGCAAAATCGGATTGTTGGGTGCGACCGAATAATAATAATCGGCATAATCGTCGTCGACATAGGTTGCGCTGGCAGACAGCGAAACCGCGATCGCCTGGCTGAGCGGGGTGAAATACGCAACGCTCGGCGCGATCTTCATCCCGTCATGCGCGCCCGCCACGTCCCACAGCGCATCGACGTTGAAGCTCAGGCTGTCGTAGGGATTGAGCACCGCCGGGAAAGAAACGCCGACCGTGGGCCCGACCTCGATCGCCGTGTCGAGTTCGCCATAGGCGGCAACGACCGAATCCTCGATATCGTCGATATCGGTCCGGTCCGTGTTGATGCGGCCCGCGATACCGAGGGAGAAATTCGGTCCGCCCTCTTTTTCCATCGACAGGAAATCGAGCGCCACGCCGGCCGGGCGCGGATTGATGTCGATCCCGCGATAGGACCCTTGCACGACGGGAAACACGAAGGTCACGTAATCGTCCGACCCCGTATAGCTGGGCGCGTAGCCGAGGCCGACGCCGACGCTCAGATAATCGCCGTCGAAGATGGTCTGGTCCGGGCCTTCCGACGTAACGCCGGGTTCGCCCTGATCCTGCGCTGCGGCAGGGGCGGCAAAGGTGGCGGCGATGGCGAAAGCGGCCACGCCGGCGAAAAGCTTCGTAACTGTCATGATCGATCCCTCGGTCTGTCTTGAGCGCGTAACGGGTTGCCGCGCGTTGCGTTCCTGCCTTTGCGAGGAATCGGGCGATCGAAAGATTGCCGCCGGACCCCGCTGCGCCTACCGGATCGGGCGATGAGTGCTTCTCTTATCGATCTCGCTATCGTCGGCGGCGGATTGGCCGGTGGCCTGATCGCCCTCGCCGCGCATCGCGCGAACCCCACCATGGAGATCGCGCTGGTCGAGGCGGGCGACGTCTTCGGAGGCAATCACCGCTGGAGCTGGTTCGACAGCGATCTGGGGCCGGAGGGCGACGCGCTGATGAGCGCTTTCCGGGCCAAGACATGGACGGGCGGGAACGAGGTCCGCTTCCCCAAACTCTCTCGCCATCTCTCCGCCGATTACCGCTCGCTCGACAGCCGGGATTTCGACGCGGGTCTGCGCAGATTGTTGCCTCAAAGCGCTCTCCATCTCAATTCGCGCGCCCTGACGCTCGCCCCGGATCGAGTCACCATGGAGGACGGGCGATCGATCGCCGCGCGCTGCGTGATCGATTGCCGCGATCCGGCTCCCTCGCCTGACCTCACCGGAGGCTGGCAGGTCTTTCTCGGCCAGCATCGCCGGATGGATGCGCCGCATGGGATCGAACGGCCCGTCATCATGGACGCGACGGTCGAACAGATCGGCGGCTACCGGTTCCTTTATCTCCTGCCCCTGTCCGATACCGAGCTGTTCCTCGAAGACACCTATTATCAGGACCGCGCCCGGCTGGACGCACCTGCCCTCAGGCAACGGATCGCCGATTATTGCGACCGTCATGGTTGGCAGGGCGAAATTCTGCATGAGGAAACCGGCCTGCTCCCGGTCATCACCGGGGGCGATTTCGCGAGCTATCGCGCCGCGCTCGAACGGGACGGCGTGGCGCTCGCCGGCGCGCGGGGCGGCTTCCTCCATCCGCTCACCAGCTACACCGTGCCGATCGCGGTCCGCAACGCGCTCGCCATTGCCGAGGGGGTGGGCCGCATGGACGGGGCGCAGCTCGCCGGTTTCCTCTCCGCGCGCGCCCGCGACCACTGGCGCGCGACGGGTTATTACCGCCTGCTCGGCAAGATGCTGTTCGATGCCGCCGAACCGCAGGAACGCTATCGCATTTTCGAACGTTTCTATGCGCTTCCCGAACCCCTGATCGAGCGGTTCTACGCCGCCCAATCCTCCCCGCTCGACAAGCTCCGTATCCTGTCGGGGAAACCGCCCGTCCCCGTCCGCAGCGCAGTGGCCGCCCTGCTTGGCAAAGGCGCCCCGCTCGTCCAAGGTGACAAATCATGAACGCCCCCACCATCGAAACCGCCCGCCCCCCCTCTCCCGTCACCCCCACCGGCAAGACCGCCTGCGTCGTCGGCGCAGGCTTCGGCGGACTTGCGCTGGCGATCCGCCTGCAATCGGCGGGGATCGCCACCACCGTGATCGAGGGGCGGGACAAGCCGGGTGGCCGCGCTTACGTGTGGGAGCGCGAGGGCTTCACCTTCGACGGCGGGCCGACCGTCATCACCGATCCCGACTGCCTGCGCGAGCTCTGGGCGCTGTCAGGCCACGACATGGCCGAGGACATCGAGCTCGTGCCCGTCATGCCGTTCTATCGCCTGCAATGGCCGGACGGGACGCTGTTCGATTATTCGAACGACGAGGACAATCTGTTCGACGAGATCGCCAAGATCAATCCCGCCGACGTTGCCGGATATCAGCGCTTCCTCGAGTACAGCGCGGGCGTGTACGAGGAAGGCTACGTCAAGCTGGGCCATGTCCCCTTCCTCGATTTCAAATCCATGCTGAAGGCCGCGCCCGCGCTCGCGAAGAAGCAGGCGTGGCGCAGCGTCTATTCGATGGTCTCGCATTTCATCGAGGACGAGAAGCTGCGCGAAGCATTCAGCTTCCACACGCTGCTGGTCGGCGGCAATCCGATGAAGACCAGCGCGATCTACGCCCTGATCCACAAGCTGGAAAAAGATGGCGGCGTGTGGTGGGCCAAGGGCGGCACCAACAAATTGATCGCTGCGATGGTGACGCATTTCGAGCGTCTGGGCGGAATCGTGAGGCTGGACGATCCGGTCGAGCGCATCCACACGCTCGGCACCCGCGCGACCGAGGTCGAGACCAGATCGGGCTTCAAGCAGCGCTTCGACGCGGTCGCCAGCAATGCCGATATCATGCACAGCTACAAGGACCTGCTCGGCCAGTCCAAGCGCGGCGCGGATTACGCCAAGAGCCTGTCGCGCAAGAGCTTTTCGCCCAGTCTCTTCGTGGTCCATTTCGGCCTCGAAGGCGCCTGGCCGGGCATCCCGCACCACATGATCCTGTTCGGCCCACGCTATAAGGGGCTGCTCGACGATATCTACGGCGGCGGCGTGCTGCCGGCGGATTTCTCGATCTACCTCCACCACCCGAGCGTGACCGACCCGGCCATGGCGCCCGAGGGCATGAGCACCTTCTACGCACTGGTTCCGGTCGCCCATATGGGCAAGCTGGCGGTCGATTGGGAGGAAATGGGCAAGCAACTGGAGAAGCGCGTGCTGGACGAGCTCGGACGGCGTCTGATCCCCGACATTCACGACCGGATCGTGACCAAGTTCCACTACACCCCCAAGGATTTCGCCACCGACTTGAACGCCCATGTCGGCAGCGCGTTCAGCCTCGAACCCGTCCTGACGCAAAGCGCCTGGTTCCGGGGCCACAACCGTGACGACGTGATCGACAATTTCTACCTCGTCGGCGCAGGCACCCATCCCGGCGCGGGCATTCCCGGCGTGGTTGGCAGCGCCAAAGCGACGGCGGGGCTGATGGTAGAGGATCTCGTAGGATGACCCTCAACCGCCTCGCCATTTATTGCGGCTCCGCAACGCCATCCGATCCGCGCTATATCGAACTTGCGCGCGATGTCGGCGCCTCGCTGGCGCAGCGCGGCATCGGGGTCGTCTATGGCGGCGGCAGATTGGGATTGATGGGCGCGGTCGCGAAGGGCGCGCTCGATCATGGGGGCGAGGTGATCGGTGTTATCCCCGAAGCGCTCGCCAATTCCGAAGTCGCCAACCACGATTGCACCGAACTCCACACGGTCGGCGGCATGCACGAGCGCAAGCAGACATTCACCGATCTCAGCGACGGGTTCATAACGATCCCCGGCGGCGTCGGGACGATGGACGAATTGTGGGAAGCGGTGAGCTGGGCGCAATTGGGCTATCACACCAAGCCGGTCGGCCTGCTAAATGCCTTCGGTTTCTACGACCATCTGATCGCCTTCAACCGCCACATGGCGGAGGTCGGCTTCGTGCGGCCTGCGCATCAGGGGATCATCCTTGCCGCCGACACGTTAGGGACGTTGCTCGACCAAATGGAAAGCTACGAGCCCCACACGCCGATCTTCAACATGAAGGCCTCCGACCTCTGAGCACCGAGCGTCCTCTCGTCTCCTCGCGTTATATGCGGGACACCCCCGTCCAGGCGGGCGGGGGGCGCGATCGCGCGTCCATGGTGGCCCAGGCCAGGCAGGCGATAGAGGAAGGCTCGCAAAGCTTCGCCGCCGCATCCAAGCTGTTCGACCAGAAAACGCGCGAACGCGCCTGGCTGCTCTACGCCTGGTGCCGCCGCTGCGACGATATCGCCGACAATCAGGACAAGGGCGGCCCGCTGGGCGATCAGGGCGACCTCAAAAGCGCGGAAGATCGCGTGCAGGGCATCCGCGTCCTCACCCGCCGCGCCTTTGCCGAACAGCCCACGGCCGATCCGGCCTTCGATGGTTTCGGTCTGGTCGCCGACGAGTGCAATCTGACGCCGGACATGGCGAACGATGTGATCTCGGGCTTCGCGCTGGATGCGACCGGCTGGGCGCCGGCGAACGAGCGCGACATGCTGCGATATTGCTATCACGTGGCGGGCGCCGTCGGGGTGATGATGGCGAAGGTGATGGACGTGCCCGACGATGACGGCGACACGCTCGACCGGGCCTGCGACCTCGGCCTCGCCTTCCAGATGGCGAATATCGCGCGCGACATCGTCGAAGATGCCGATGCCGGGCGCTGCTATCTCCCTGCCGAATGGCTGGCGGAAAAGGGTTGGGAACAGGGCGACCACGCGTTGCCGGAAAACCGCTTCGAACTCGCCAGCCTGATGCCGCGCCTGATCGCTCTGATGGAAAAGCACGAGGCAGCGGCGCGCCTCGGCGCGAAGCAATTGCGGTTCCGCCAACGCTGGGCGGTACTGGCGGCGGCGAATATCTACGGCGCGATCGGGCGCAAGGTGCTGGATCGCGGGCAATTGGCCTGGGACCGCCGCGTCGTGGTGCCGGGTTACGAGAAAGCGTGGCATGTTCTTGCCGCGTTGGGTCAGGCGATCGCCAACCGCCCCGAAGGGCCGGACGAGCCGATTATCTGGACCCGCCACGATTATCGCCCCGTCGCGGGCTGGTAGGTCGCCAGAAGAGTTGGCTTTTGTCCCCATGCGGGCTAGCCGAACGGCATGATCCAAAAGCTTCTGATCGCCAATCGCGGCGAGATCGCCTGCCGTATTATCCGCACCGCGCGGGACATGGGTATCGCCACCGTTGCGGTCTATTCCGATGCCGATGCAAAGGCGTTGCATGTCCGTAGCGCCGACGAAGCCGTACATATCGGCCCCTCGCCCGCTGCCGAGAGCTATCTGGTCGGCGAAAAGATCATCGCTGCGGCGAAGGATACCGGGGCGCAGGCGATCCATCCGGGTTACGGCTTTCTGAGCGAGAACGCCGGTTTCGCTCAGGCCGTGATCGATGCGGGACTGATCTGGGTCGGCCCGAAACCGTCGAGCATCGAGGCGATGGGCCTGAAGGACGCGGCCAAGAAGCTGATGCGCGAAGCGGGCGTTCCCGTCACGCCGGGCTATGACGGCGAGGATCAGAGCCCCGAGCGGTTGAAGAAAGAGGCCGACGCGATCGGCTATCCGGTGTTGATCAAGGCGGTCGCTGGCGGCGGCGGCAAGGGAATGCGCAAGGTCGACGATGCGGCGCAGTTCGAAGAAATGCTGCAAAGCTGCAAGCGTGAGGCCAAGGCCAGCTTCTCGAACGACGAAGTGCTGCTCGAAAAGTGGATCACCTCGCCCCGCCATATCGAAGTGCAGGTGTTCGGCGATTCCCACGGAAATGTCGTCCACCTTTTCGAACGCGATTGCTCGCTGCAACGCCGCCACCAGAAGGTGATCGAGGAAGCCCCCGCCCCCGGCATGGACGAGGAAACCCGCGAAGAGCTTTGCGCCGCCGCCGTGCGCGCCGCCAAGGCAGTCGATTACGAAGGCGCGGGCACGATCGAATTCATCGCCGACGCGAGCGAAGGCCTGCGCGCGGACCGAATCTTCTTCATGGAAATGAACACGCGTCTTCAGGTCGAACACCCGGTGACCGAGGAGATTACCGGCGTCGATCTGGTCGAATGGCAGCTGCGCGTGGCGAGCGGCGAGCCGATCCCGATGGCGCAGGACGAATTGGCGATCCACGGCCACGCGATCGAAGCGCGGCTTTACGCAGAAGATCCCTCAAGCGGTTTCCTGCCCAGCACCGGCCCGCTCGACTGGCTCGACCTCGGCGTGGAAGGCCGCATCGAGACGGGCGTCGAGGAAGGCGACGAGATTTCGCCTCATTACGATCCGATGATTGCCAAGCTGATCGCCTGGGGCGAAGATCGCGACGACGCCATCGACACTCTTGTCGAAATGGCCGAGACCGCCGAGGTCTGGCCGGTGCGGACGAATGCGGCCTTCATCGCCAACGCCTTGTCCGACAATGATTTCATCGCCGAACGCCTCGACACCGGCTTCATCGCCGACAAGGGCGACGCGCTTATCCCCTCCGGCGAACCCGACGATGCCGTGCTGCGCGGGGCTGCCCGCATCGCGATGGTGGCGAATGACGACCAGCCCGAGGAGCTTGCGGGCTTTCGCCTTAACCGTGCGCCGCGCCATGCGGTCGCGCTATTCCATCGCGGCAAAACGCATCTCGTCGAACTGGACGACACGCCGTTCGAGCCTTCGCTCACGGGTTTCGCCGAAGGCGGGCGCATCGTGGTCTTCGACAACGGTCAGGCTTTCGGGTTCGAAACCGAAACGCGCGGGTCCGGCGCCGCTTCCGCCGCCGATGGTGCGATCCTCGCGCCGATGCCGGGCAAGGTCATCGCGGTCGACGTCAAGGAGGGCGACAGCGTCACCGCCGGTCAGCGTCTGATGGTGCTCGAAGCGATGAAAATGGAGCACGCGATGACAGCGCCGTTCGATGGTACCGTCACAGAACTCAATGCCAGCGAAGGCGGGCAGGTCCAGGTCGAAGCGGTGCTGGCGGTGGTAGAGCCCGAAAGCTGAGGCAGCCAGCGAGCGGCGCGTTACCGTGCTTGTGGCCGCGGCTCGCCGAACAATTCGCCCTTTTCGCTGAACAGGACGAAGACCAGGCTCAGCACGGCGGTGATCAGCAGCGCTGTCGCGAGCGGGCGCGCGGTCCCGTCGTATAGGAAGCCGATCAACGCCCCCAGCCCCGCACCGGTCGTCAAGCGCAGGAAGCTTTGCGCCGAACTGGCGGCGCCCGCGATGTGCTTGAACGGCTCCATCGCGATCGACCCGAAATTGGCGCCGATAAAGCCGAGTAGAGCCATGTTCGCGGCCATCAGCGGGACGAAGGTCCACAGGCTCTCGTCCGGCTGGTTGGCGAACCACAATTGCGCGCCCGCAACCGCGATGAAGATGAACAGGGCGGCATGGCTTACCCGCCGCGCGCCGAATTTCTCGACGATGCGGCTGTTCGACCAGTTCGCGATCGACATCGCGCCCGCGCACATCGCGAAGATCAGCGGGAAGAGATCGCCCGCATTGAAGGCTTCGCCGATCAATTGCTGCGAGGAGTTGATGAAGCCGAACAGGCCGCCGAATACCAGCGCACTGCCCAGCGTGTAACCGATCGTCTCGCGCAGCGTCACCGAATGGCGCATGTTTCGCACGATCACCGGCAGGCGGATAGGCACCCGGTCATCCTCGTGTAGCGTCTCCGGCAGGCTGGTATAGACCCAGATCGCCATCACGACGCCCGCCGCGGCCATGGCTGCGAAAATCCAGCGCCAGTTTCCGGCGATCTCCAGAATGCCCTGACCTATCGTAGGCGCGATCGCGGGCACGATCAGGAAGATGACGAAGATCAGGCTCATCATCCGCGCCATCTTGTCGCCGCCCACGCGGTCGCGAATGATGGCGGGCGGAAGGGCGATGATCGCCGCTGCACCGAAACCCTGTATCGCGCGCAGAACGACCAGCGTCGTGAAATCGGTCGCCAGCGAACAGGCGATCGACAGCGCGATATAGACCCCGAGGCCGACGAACAGCACCGGGCGGCGCCCATAGCGGTCGGCAAAGCTACCCGGAACCAGCGCTCCGATGCCCGCACAGATCAGATAGGCCCCGACGATGAACTGGCGGCTGTTCCCTTCCGCGCCAAGCGCGTTCGCCAGATTGTCCAGCGCGGGGAGGATGGAATCGATCCCGAAGGCGTTCAGCGCCATTAAAAGCGCCATCATCCAAATGAGCGAACGCTCGCTGATATGGGGTCGCTTGGCCGCCTCTGCCCTCGGGCGCTCGCCGGGCGCTAACTGTTCCGTTCGCATCTGCACAAAGCGTCAGGTGGCGCGGAAGGTTCCGATTTGCAACCGGGCTCGCTATCTATTCCTGCATGGTCGGTTGCGGTTCTGACAATCACTATGATGGCACGGGCGGCGGCGCCGAAGACAGCACCGGCGCAGTCGATATAGGCCTGCGCAAGATCATTCATGTCGACATGGACGCCTTCTTCGCCAGCGTCGAACAACGCGACCATCCCGAACTGCGCGGGCGCCCGGTCGCGGTCGGCGGGTCGAGCGGGCGCGGCGTGGTGGCCGCCGCCAGTTACGAAGCGCGCAAGTTCGGTGTGAAGAGCGCCATGCCCAGCGTCACCGCCAAGCGGCTGTGCCCCGATCTCGTCTTCTGCAAGAGCCGGTTCGAGGTCTATCGCGAAGTCTCGCAGCAGATCCGCGCGATCTTCCACCACCACACCGACCTCGTCGAACCCTTGAGCCTCGACGAAGCCTATCTCGACGTCACGGAGGATCGGCTGGGGATCGGGACCGCGACGCGTATCGCGCAGATGATCCGCCAGGAAATCCGCGCCAAGACCCAGCTGACCGCCAGCGCCGGGGTCAGCTACAACAAATTTCTCGCCAAGCTCGCCAGCGACCAGAACAAGCCGGATGGGATCTGCGTGATCAGGCCGGGCATGGGCGCGGAGTTCGTCCAGTCGCTTCCGATCCGCCGGTTTCACGGAGTCGGCCCGCGCGCAGAGGAGAAGATGCAGCGGCTCGGCATCGCGACAGGGGCCGATCTGGCTGCGAAGGACATGGCATGGCTGACGGCGAATTTCGGCAGCTTCGGCGAATATCTTTATCGCGCGGCGCGGGGCATCGACCTGAGGCCGGTCCGGTCCAGCCGTACGCGCAAATCGGTGGGGGGAGAGCGCACCTTCCACCAGGATCAGCACGCGCCCGACGAATTGCGAGAGACCCTGGAGCGGATCGTCGACATCGTGTGGGAGCGGATCGAGCGAGCCCAGGCGCGCGGCCGCACCGTCACTTTGAAGCTCAAATACAACGACTTCACGCTCAACACGCGGGCGAAATCGGTCGGCCATCTGGTCCGCGACAAGGCGGAATTCGCCACTATCGGGCGCGAATTGCTGGAAAGCGAATTGCCGCTCCCACGTCCGATTCGGCTGATGGGCCTGACCCTGTCGTCGTTGGAGGGAGTCGAAAAAGGATCACGGCGCGAGAAGGCGGCGCGCGCCGCGCAGTTGTCGCTGCTCTAATCGCTCAGGCGCCGCGGACCATGTTGCGCGGATCCTGGAAGAAGCGCAGCCGGGCAGCGGTGTGGGGGCTCAAGGGCTCGGGCAGGGAATGGGTCGGGAAGAAGCGCGCTTCCACCACCTCGCGTCGATCGGGGCGCGGCACGTCATGCGTCACGCAGGTGACGACATACGCGGTGTGCGGCGATCCCGAAATCTCCTCCTCGAACTGCCCGACGAGGAAGACGCCATCGCATTCGCAACCCGTCTCCTCTTTTAATTCGCGGCCCGCCGCATCTTCGGGTGTTTCCCCTTTCCTGATCCCGCCGCCGGGAAAATACCAGGCGCGCGGCCCGTAGCTGTGGCGGACGAGGAGGATGCGCCCGTCGAGGTCGCGTGCGATCATCGACACGCCTTCCAGCGGCGTCTTGCGCCAACGTCGCCACCGGTCCCGCATCTTGTGCGCGATCCGCAGAAAACGCCGCTGCAGCGCTCCGGGCATCAGGTGAACACCGTAACCGGTTGTTGCGCAGCCCCGAACAAGCGCGCAATCGGCAGGTCGCTTTCCCCTGCAAGCGCGGCATCGAGCACCGCCCGCTTGTCGTCCCCCCGCGCGACGACGACGATCTCCTCGCTGGCGAGAAGCGCGGGCAAGGTCAGGCTGATGCGGTCGAACGGCGCTTCGGGTGGGAGCGGATCGGGCGTTAGCCGCGAGATGGAGCGCTGCTCGTCGATCCGGGGATCGGTATTGGGAAACAGCGAAGCGGTGTGCCCGTCCGCGCCCATCCCGATCCAGGCCAAGGCGAAACGCGGTACCTGCTCCATGATGGTGAGCGTGGCGACTTCGGCCCCGACCCGCTCGAACTGATGGCGCAATTTGCCGGTATTGCTGGCCGGATGATCCTCCGGCACGATCCGGTCGTCGTTCGGCCAGACGACCAGCCGGTCCCACGGGAGATCGCGGTCGATCAAATGCGCGATTATAGGAAAGGGCGTCGATCCGCCCGGAACGGTGATCGCCACCGGCCCTTCGTTCTCGAACGCCCTTTCCAATCTTTCGGCCAGCCACTCGGCGATGGCCTCGTCGGTTTTTCCGTTACGGATTCGGCGCTCGATCATCGCCAAGCGGTAGGCTTGTTCCGATGCCGCGCCAACCCGTCTCGACACTTATTTCGATGTTTGGTTGAGAAACCAGATGCGTTCTTCGCACTGGTCGGCCCAATCGTCGACGATCCCGCTGGTGGCGTTGTCGCCCGCTTCCTCGGCCGCTTCCTTCACCTCTTTCAGGCGCTTGTGCAGCAGCTTGTTGCCATCGCGCAGCTCGATGACCATCGCATCGGGCGTGATCGTCACATCGTCCTGATCTTCGATCCGCGTATGCTTGGCGACCGAGCCGATCGAGGTCAGGGTGTATTCGTCGTTCTTGCGCACGCGCTCCCCGATATCGTCCACCGTGCCGAGCAATTGCGCGGCCTGTTCGTCGAACAGAAGGTGCAGGTCGCGGAAGCGCGGACCAGCGATATGCCAGTGGAAGTTCTTGGTCTTGAGATAGAGCGCCAGCGTGTCGGCAAGAGCGCCATTGAGAGCGGTGACGAGAGCGGTTTTCGAATTGCTGCCCAGTTCGGCCATAGATTCCTCGGTTCGTTTTCGTGTTTCGATGTTCAACCGGATAACGAGCGATCGGACGGCTTGTTTCAGCCGCTTTGCACATCGTGGTGATCGATCGGGTCGATCACGCGAGGATGCCCCTGGCGGTCAGGCCGATCACCACTCCACCGATCAGCACGACGATCCCCAGTCCGAGCCGCACGGCTCTCAACGGCAGGCGTTCAAGACCGTTGGCGAGCGACCATCCCATGACGATCGCGATGGCGCCGCCCAACGCTCCCCCCAACCCGGTCAGCAGCACCGCTCCGCTATTCGCCGCCAGAGCGAAGATCACGAAGCGCGGGCCGTCCGACACCTGACGCGCCAGCAAAACCAGCGCGATCGCGCCGAGCGAGCGGGTCGGCTCCAGCAGGCGCTTCTCGCGATTGGGCCACAGCAATTCGACGCCGGCCAGGCCAAGCGCGAAGGCGACCAGCATGGTCTCTGCCGCGTCCGATATCATCGCATCGACGACGCCGCCCGCCCACGCGGCCAAGGCTCCTGTTGCCAGAGCGCAGGCGATGCCGGTCACTAACAGCGGCAGACCACCGCGCGAGCCATTCGCAGCGCGCAAACGGGCGATCAAGAGCTGGTCCCTCCCCCCGATCGCGGTGAGAAAGGCCAGCACCAGGGCGATGAAGAAACTTCCGCTCATGCCCAGGCCTATGGCGCACAAGGCAGGGTAATGCGAGACAGCGATGATGTCGAAGTGGAGCGGGTAGCGAGAATCGAACTCGCGCGTCCAGCATGGGAAGCTGGCAGGCTACCATTACATCATACCCGCGTACCGCCGCCCTTTGCCGTGCGGGATTGGTCGCGTCAATCGGCATCGAGAGGTCGAGCGCATCGATGATGGCCCGAATGACGGAACGGGCGCGCCCGGCAGGCTTTGACAGGGGGAGAGCTTGATTTCGCGCCGCCGTCCGGCAAGAGCGCGACCCAGAGGAGAATATAATGCGTCATATCGATCACGTCATTTCCGGCCACAGCGGTGGCCCAGACGGCAGTGGCGGCGGCGGCCGCACTCACAAGGTCTGGAACCCGTCCACGGGCGAAGTCCAGGCCGAGGTGCCGCTTGGCGATGCCGCTCTGCTCGCCAAGGCTGTCGAGACGGCGAAGAAAGTCCAGCCCGAATGGGCCGCGACCAATCCCCAACGCCGCGCGCGTGTGATGTTCGAATTCAAACGGTTGGTCGAAGAGAACAAGCAGGCGCTCGCCGAACTGCTGTCGAGCGAACACGGCAAGGTAGTCGACGACGCGCATGGCGACGTGCAGCGCGGGCTCGAAGTGATCGAATACGCGTGCGGCATCCCGCAGGCGCTGAAGGGCGAATACACACAAGGCGCGGGGCCCGGGATCGACGTCTATTCGATGCGCCAGCCGCTCGGCATCGGGGCGGGCATCACGCCGTTCAACTTCCCGGCCATGATCCCGATGTGGATGTTCGGCATGGCGATCGCGGCGGGCAACGCCTTCATCCTGAAGCCCAGCGAGCGCGATCCGAGCGTGCCCGTTCGCCTCGCCGAACTGTTCGTGGAAGCGGGCGCGCCGGAAGGCCTCTTACAGGTCGTGCATGGCGACAAGGAAATGGTCGACGCCATCATCGACCATCAGGATATCGCCGCGATCAGCTTCGTCGGATCGAGCGACATCGCGCAATATATCTACTCGCGCGGTACGGCGAACGGCAAGCGCGTCCAGGCTTTCGGCGGCGCCAAGAACCACGGCATCGTCATGCCCGACGCCGATCTCGATCAGGTGGTGAACGATCTGGCCGGTGCAGCCTTCGGCTCGGCTGGCGAACGCTGCATGGCGCTGCCGGTCGTGGTTCCGGTGGGCGAGGATACCGCCGATCGCCTGCGCGAAAAGCTCATCCCCGCGATCAACGCCCTGCGTGTCGGCGTCTCGACCGACACGGACGCGCATTACGGCCCCGTCGTCACGCCCGAACACAAGCAACGCATCGAACAATGGATCGACACCGCCGAGAAGGAAGGCGCCGAGGTCGTGATCGATGGGCGCGGCTTCTCTTTGCAGGGGCATGAGGACGGCTTCTTCGTCGGCCCGACCCTGCTCGACCGAGTGACGACCAAGATGGAAAGCTACAAGGAAGAGATTTTCGGTCCCGTGCTCCAGATCGTGCGCGCCAAGGATTTCGAGGAAGCGGTCAAGCTGCCCAGTGAACACCAATACGGCAACGGTGTAGCCATCTTCACGCGCAACGGCCACGCCGCGCGCGAATTCGCGCACCGGGTCAATGTCGGCATGGTCGGCATCAACGTGCCGATCCCCGTGCCCGTCAGCTATCACAGCTTCGGCGGCTGGAAGCGTTCCGGCTTCGGCGATATCGACCAATACGGGCAGGAAGGCCTGCGGTTCTGGACCAAGACCAAGAAGGTGACTCAGCGCTGGCCGGATGGCGGCGGTGACGGGTCGAACGCCTTCGTCATCCCGACGATGGGATGATGGCGATGCGCAATCCTTCTCTTCTCGGCGCCGCTGCGCCCCTCGCTTTGGCTCTGGCGGGATGCGCAGCGACGCAGTCGGGCGGTCCGATCGAGGACCGCGAGGCGGGCGTCGCCAATGGCGGCGAATGCACCACCGAAAGCACTCAGCGTTTCATCGGTCAGACCGCGTCGTCCGAAACCGGCGCGGCCATTCTCACGGCGACGAAATCGCGCACGCTGCGCTGGGGCCCGCCGGACAGCATGTTCACCATGGATTACCGCCCGGACCGGGTCACCGTGATGTACGACGCCCAATTGCGGATCACGGAAATCCGCTGCGGCTGAGCACGGCTCCGCCCCTTCCCACCGACAATCTCCCCCGCTAGAGCCCCGCCCATGACAGGACAATTCCAGCTTACTTCCGACCAGCTCGCGATCCAGGAAATGGCGCAGCGCTTCACCGCCGACAACATCACGCCCCATGCCGGGGAGTGGGACCAGACCAGCCATTTCCCCATCGACGTGATCAAGCAGACCGCCGAACTCGGCTTCGGCGCGATTTATGTCAGCGAGGAATCGGGCGGGATCGGCCTCGGCCGCCTCGAAGCCGCGCTGATCATGGAGGCGATGGCCTATGGATGCCCCACGACCAGCGCCTTCATCTCGATCCACAACATGGCTAGCTGGATGATCGACCAGTTCGGCGGCCAGCACGTGAAGGACAAGTATCTTCCCGACCTCGTCACGATGGACAAGGTCGCAAGCTATGCCCTGACCGAACCGGGCAGCGGATCGGATGCGGCAGGCCTCAAGACCAGCGCGGTGCGGGATGGCGACCATTACATCCTCAACGGCACCAAGCAGTTCATCTCCGGCGCAGGCTATAACGACGTCTATGTCGCCATGGTCCGCACTGGCGAGCACAAGACGAAGGGCATCACCTGCCTGGTCATCGACAAGGACACGCCCGGCGTCAGCTTCGGCAAGCCGGAAAAGAAACTCGGCTGGAACGCCTCGCCCACTGCGCAGGTCATTTTCGAAGATGCGCGCGTCCCGGTCGAAAACCGTGTCGGCGACGAGGGCGAAGGCTTCCGCTTCGCGATGATGGGCCTCGATGGCGGTCGCCTCAACATCGGCGCCTGCTCGCTGGGCGGGGCGCAACGCTGTCTCGACGAAGCGGTCAAATACACCAGGGAACGCCAGCAATTCGGCCAGCAGATCGCCGAATTCCAGAACACCCAGTTCATGCTCGCCGACATGGCGACCGAATTGGAGGCCTCGCGCGCCCTCCTCTACCTCGCCGCCGCCAAGGTGACCGACAACGCGCCCGACAAGTCGCGCTTTTCCGCCATGGCCAAGCGCCTCGCCACCGACAATGGCAGCAAGATCGTCAACGATGCGCTGCAATTGTTCGGCGGCTACGGCTATCTCAAGGAATACCCGATCGAACGCTTCTGGCGCGACCTGCGCGTGCATTCGATCCTGGAAGGCACCAATCAGGTCATGCGCATGATCGTGGGCCGGGACCTGCTACGGCAGTGATGGGTCTTAGGATGACCGCGCTGGTCGTGCCTGACTACGACGAGGCGATCGCGTTCTTCCGGGACGCGCTCGGCTTTCGTCTCCATCAGGATACCGATCTTGGTTCGGGCAAACGATGGGTAGTCATGTCGGGCCTGACGGGCGCCAAGCTGTTGCTCGCGCGCGCTGCGAATGACGAGCAAAGCAAAGCAATCGGCAATCAGACGGGCGGGCGCGTAGGCTGGTTTCTGGAAACCGACGATTTTGCCGCCGATCACGGGCGCATGGCCGCATACGGCGTAGACTTCACCGATGGACCGCGCGAGGAGGCCTATGGCACGGTCGCGGTCTTTACCGATCCCTGGGGCAACCGCTGGGACCTGATCGAACACAGGAAAGCAGCATGACCGACGAGGTCCTCATCCACACCCATGGCCGGGTCGGCCATATCTCCCTGAACCGTCCCAAGGCGCTCCACGCGCTGACGCTCGACATGTGCCACGCGATGAGCGCGGCTTTGTTCACATGGGCGGATGACGACCAGATCGAGGCCGTGATCCTCGACCATGCCGAAGGGCGCGGGTTCTGTGCGGGCGGAGACATCAATCTCCTGCGGGAAAGCGCGCTGAACGATGGCGGCGAGAGTGGGCGTAAGTTCTTCCACGACGAATACCAGCTCAACCACCAGATGATGACCTATGACAAGCCGATCGTGGCTTTCATGGATGGCGTCACCATGGGCGGCGGGGTCGGCATTGCGCTGCCCTGCAAATACCGGGTTGCGACCGAGAACACGCGCTTCGCCATGCCGGAAACGGGCATTGGCCTGTTCCCCGATGTCGGCGGCGGCTGGCATCTCTCGCGGCTCGGCGGGCGGCTCGGCCAGTTTCTGGCGCTGACCGGCGCGCGGCTGGATGGGGCGGAGTGCTTGTGGGCGGGTCTCGCCACGCATTACCTGCCCAGCGAGATGATCGCGGAAGCCAAGGCGCGCATTGTCGACAAGCCGGGGCGGATTGCGGGCGTGCTCAGCGAGATGGTCGGCAGCCCGCCCAAGGCGCGGATCGAGGACAATGCCGACAAGATCGCGCGCCATTTCGCTTCCGACGAGTACGAAGACATCCTCGCCAGCCTTGAGGCGGCTGACACCGACTGGGCGCAGAAGGAGCGCGACACGCTCGGCACCAAGAGTCCGCAGACCTGCAAGGTGGCGCTGCGCCAGTTGAAGGAAAGCGCCGCTCTCACCGATTTCGCCGACAATCTGCGGATGGAATACCGCATCGCCAGCCGCGTTCTGGTTCGCCCCGATTTTGCCGAGGGCGTGCGCGCGGTCATCGTCGACAAGACCAACGATCCGAAATGGAACCCGCCCACGCCCGAGGAGGTGAGCGAGGAGCTGATCGACAGCATCTTCGCCCCGCTTCCCGAAGGCGAGGAGTGGACGCCGCTGAACCCCTAGCTCCGTCATCCCCGCGCAGGCGGGGATCCAGCGCGACGGAGCGCCGACCTACCCTAGATTTCCGCCTGCGCGGGAATGACGAGAGGCAGAAAAATGGCCGATTACGAAACCATCACCGTCGAAACCGATGCGCAGGGGAATAATGGCGTCACGCTGATAACGCTGAATCGCCCCAAGGCGCTGAATGCGCTGAACTCGCAGGTTCTCAGCGATCTGATCGAGGCCTTCGCCGCCTATCAGGCCGACGAGACGCAGCTGTGCGCCGTCCTGACCGGATCGGGCGAAAAGGCGTTCGCGGCGGGCGCGGACATCAAGGAGATGAGCGAGAAGGAAGCGGCCGACTTCTACCTCCAGGATTTCTTCGCACCCTGGACCAGCGAGATCGTGAAGAAGACCCGCAAGCCCTGGATCGCGGCGGTGAACGGCTTCGCCTTGGGCGGCGGATGTGAGCTCGCCATGATGGCCGATTTCATCATCGCCAGCGAAAATGCGAAGTTCGGCCAGCCCGAGATCAATCTCGGCGTCGCACCGGGCATGGGCGGATCGCAGCGCCTGACCAAGGCGATCGGCAAGTCCAAGGCGATGGAAATGTGCCTGACCGGCCGGATGATGGGCGCCGAGGAGGCCGAGCGCAGCAATCTGGTGGTGCGCGTTGTGCCGCATGATGAATTGCTGGCCGACGCGCTCAAAACCGCCGCCACCATCGCCAGCAAGCCGCCCATGGCCGCGATCGCCAACAAGGAAATGGTCAACGCCGCCTTCGAGACCTCGCTCGACCAGGGCCTGATCGTCGAACGCCGCATCTTCCAGATTCTCGCCGCAAGCGAAGACAAGAAGGAAGGCATGGCGGCCTTCGTCGAAAAGCGTGAGGGTGAGTGGAAGGGACGTTAACGTGCGTCATCCCAGCGGCAGCTGGAATGTGGTCCGGCGGCGTCCAAAATGAATGAGAGAGATCCCAGCTTTCGCTGGGACGACGGAGAGAAAACATGAAAATCGCCTTCATCGGCCTCGGCAATATGGGCGGCGGGATGGCTGCGAACCTCGTGAAGGCGGGGCATTCGGTGAACGCCTTCGACCTGAGCGCAGACGCGCTCGACGCTGCGAAGGCGAATGGCTGTACGCCCTTCACCGATGCGGGCGAGGCCTGTGCGGATGTCGATGCGGTCGTCACCATGCTGCCCAACGGCGAAATCGTGAAGTCGGTCTATGAGGGCAGCGTGATCGGCAACGCACCGGCAGGTGCGGTGCTGCTCGACTGTTCGACCATCGATGTCGCCACCGCGAAGGAGACAATTGCTGCTGCCGAAAGCGCTGGCTACGCAATGGTCGATGCGCCCGTTTCCGGCGGCATCGCGGCGGCGAATGGCGGCACGCTCACCTTCATGGTCGGTGGCACCGAAGAAGCGTTTGAGCGGGCGAAACCGGTGCTCGAAGCCATGGGCAAGGCCGTGATCCACGCAGGCGATGCGGGCGCAGGGCAGACGGCGAAGATCTGCAACAACATGCTGCTCGCCATCACCATGATCGGAACGTCCGAAGCGATGAAGATGGCCGAGAAGCTGGGCCTCGATCCGCAGAAATTCTACGAGATCTCGTCGCAGTCCTCGGGCTATAACTGGTCGCTCAACGCCTATACCCCGCTTCCCGGCGTGGGCGTCGAAAGCCCGGCGGACAAGGACTATCAGGGCGGCTTCGCGACCGCGCTGATGCTGAAGGATCTGCGCCTCGCGATGGAAGCCGCCGAAAATTCCGATGCCCCCGTGCCGCTGGGCGCGCGTGCCGCCTCGCTCTACGAGGATTTCGCAGGCGCGGGAAATGGCGGGCTCGATTTCTCGGCGATTATCAAGACCTATCGATAGTCTCGACGATCCGGGCGAGCCAATCGCGCGGGGCGCGACGTCTGCCGATATCGGCGACGAATTCCTGCCCGCGCGCGACGCTTCTGAGCCGCTTGCCGGGCAGCCAGCGGTCCGCGCGATCGTGATAGCTCAATCCGCCCGGCTTGAGCCAGCCGGGCCGGTCCCATAGCGTCAGCGGACCTTCGGGGACCGTCAGGCGCAGCACATCGCAAGCGGTCCGCGCCACGCGCCCCGGCCCGCGATAGATCGTGTCGTTCTTCCCATGCATGGCGAGCGCGTGCGGATGGCCGAGCGCAATGAGATCGTCAGGTACGCCATCCGCCAGCGATACGATTTCTTCGACCTTCAGATATCCGAAGATGCGATGATGCGATGCTTCGCCGTCCTTGCGGAACAGGCCGAAGAACACGAAGACGTCACCCAGCCCCACCCCCTGATTGGCAAGATGGGTCTGCGCCGCGCCGACTTGGCCGAACAGGCAGGTGCCGTCGTCGAGAAACATCGGATCGTGATGGCACAAATCGTCCGGCCCGACCCTGCCCCGGCTCGCGCGCGAGGCATGGTCGCCCAATCCGAGATCGCGATAGCTGGTGCGCGAGGCTGCGCCCGCCGGGATCGGCAGGCTGAGCGGAATACCGCCGTTCGGGCCATCCACGATCGGCGAAGGCCCGCCGCCCGATCCGCTGTCGAACCCCTTGCGGCTGAAGACGATCCTCATGCCGCGCGGGACGTCACCGACCGCCGACCTCGCTTCTGACGGCGCGGCCACTCGGCGCAAGCTCGCCTTCCCAGGCCAAGAGCGGCTTCCTCGCCGCCTGCGTTTCATCCAAGCGGCGACGCGGCGCGTAATGCGGCGCGCTCTTCATGCTTTCATCGCCCGCGATTGCGCGCTCCGCCACGCTGCGCAACGCCATGATGAACTGGTCGAGCGCGGCCTTGCTCTCAGTCTCGGTCGGTTCGACCAGCATGGCCCCGTGGACGACGAGCGGGAAATACATCGTCATCGGATGATAGCCCTCGTCGATCAGCGCCTTGGCCAGATCGAGCGTCGAGAGACCTTCGGCAAAGCCCTTATCGCCGAACAGCGCCTCGTGCATGCACGGCCCGCTATGCGCGAACGGCGCGTGCAGCAGGTCTTCAAGGCTGCGGAGCACGTAATTGGCGTTGAGCACGGCGTCTTCGGCAACCTGCCGCAGCCCGTCCGCCCCGTGGCTGAGGATGTAGGTCAGCGCGCGGGTGAACATGCCCATCTGGCCGTGGAAGGCGGTCATCCGCCCGAAGCTCTGCATCTTGCCGCCGAAATGCTCCTCGGAGAAGCTGTCGGCGTCTTCCTCCTCGACGAGATGCACCACCCCGTCCGCAGTGCGCGCGGTATAGGGCAGCGGCGCGTAGGGGCTGAGCGCTTCGGACAGTACGACCGGACCCGAGCCCGGCCCCCCGCCGCCATGGGGCGTCGAAAAGGTCTTGTGCAAATTGATATGCATCGCATCGACGCCGAGATCGCCGGGGCGCACCCGACCGACGATGGCGTTGAAATTCGCCCCGTCGCAATAGACGTAACCGCCCGCCGCATGGACCGCGTCAGAAATCGCCTTCATGTCCCGCTCGAACAGGCCGCAGGTGTTGGGATTGGTGATCATGACGCCCGCAACATCTGGGCCGAGCCGCGCTTTCAACGCCTCTAGATCGACGCGGCCTTCGCTGGTCGCCGGGATATCCTCCACCCGATAGCCGGCGAAGGCGGCTGTCGCGGGATTGGTCCCGTGCGCGCTTTCCGGCACCAGGATGACCTCGCGCGCATCGCCCTTTGCCTCCAGCGCGGCGCGAATGCAGAGGATGCCGCACAATTCGCCATGCGCGCCCGCCTTGGGGCTCATCGCGACGCCGTGCATGCCGGTCAGCTTGATCAACCAGTGTGCCAGCTCGTTCATGACCTCGAGCGCCCCGCGCACCGTATCGACCGGCTGCAAGGGATGCACATCGGCGAAGCCCGGCATCCGCGCGACTTTTTCGTTGAGGCGCGGATTGTGCTTCATCGTGCAGCTGCCGAGCGGGAAGAGCCCGAGATCGATGGCGTAATTCTGGCGGCTGAGCCGCGTATAATGGCGCACCGTTTCCGGCTCGGTCAGGCCGGGCAAGCCGATCGGTTCGGAGCGGGCGAGATCGCCGAGGCGGCTGGCCAGACGATCGGCGTCCGCCCCGGCAGCGAAATCGACGCCGGTCGTATCGGGGCCACCAATTTCGAAGATCAACGGCTCTTCCAGCATCAGCGCGCGATTGCCGGTGACCGTGTCGGGGCCGCTGACGGCGTTATGGCCTTCGACCGGAGTTCCGGGCTTCCAGCCGGACTTGTTGGGCGCGTTCATGACAGGGCTCCTTCCAGAGCGGAGGCGAGCGTTTCGATATCCTCCTCGGTGGTGGTCTCGGTCACGGCGACCAGCAATCCGTCCGCCAGCGCATCATTGCCGGGGAACAGCCGCCCGAGCGACACGCCCGCGAGGACGCCGTCATCGGCCAGTTTACGGACCACTGCGCGGGCATCCTGACCGATGCGCACTGTGAATTCGTTGAAGAAGCTCTCGTTCAGCACGCTCACCCCCGGCACCTTGGCCAGACGATCGGCGGCGATGCAGGCGAGGCGGTGGTTTTCCGCCGCAAGGGCGCGCAGGCCTTTCTCGCCCAGCAGCGTCATATGCACGCTGAAGGCGAGCGCGCAGAGGCCGGAATTGGTGCAGATATTGCTCGTCGCCTTCTCGCGACGGATATGCTGTTCGCGGGTCGAAAGCGTGAGGACGAAGCCGCGCTTGCCCTCCGCATCCACCGTTTCGCCGCACAACCGACCCGGCATCTGGCGGACATGCTTGGGATCGCGCACGGCGAAGAGGCCGAGATACGGCCCGCCGAACTGGAGGCCGACGCCGATCGCCTGCCCTTCGCCCACGACGATGTCCGCGCCCTGCTCGCCCGGTGATTTCACCGCGCCCAGCGCCACCGGTTCGGTGTTGACGACGATCAGCAGCGCGCCCTTGTCGTGCGCCGCATCCGCGATCTCCTGGAGGTTTGGCAGGCGGCCGAGAATGTCGGGATATTGCACGACGACGCAGCTGGTCGTGTCGTCGATCCGCGCGATCAGGCCCTGATTGTCGGGCGCGGATTGCAGGGCAGGCTCGGCCCCTGCGATCTCGTCCTCGGTGAATTTCGCCATGGTGCGTACAACCTCGGCGTAATGAGGGTGCAACGCGCCCGAAAGCACCACGCGATCGCGCTTGGTGATCCGCGCCGCCATGGCCACCGCTTCCCAGCAGGCGGTCGAGCCGTCATACATCGATGCGTTCGCCACCGCGCAGCCATAGAGGCGCGCGACCTGGCTCTGGAATTCGAACAGCATCTGCAGCGTGCCCTGCGCGATTTCCGGCTGGTAGGGCGTGTAGGCGGTCAGGAATTCGCCGCGCTGGATGATGTGATCGACGCTGGCCGGAACGTGATGGCGATAGGCCCCCGCGCCTAGGAAGAACGGCGCATCGCCGGCGGCGAGGTTCTTCTTCGACAGCCGCCGCATATGCTTTTCGACCGCCATTTCGCTGGCATGCATCGGCAGGCCTTCGATCGGGCCGCTGAGGCGCGCCTCTTCGGGAACGTCCACGAACAGATCGTCGATCGACTTGGCGCCGACTTTCTCGAGCATCGCGCCGCGATCGGCATCGGTCAGGGGTAGGTAGCGCATGGTTACTCCTAAGGCCCCCTCCCGCAGCTGGGAGGGGGAGCAGAATTACAGCCCGTCGCAGAAGCTCTTATAAGCGGCTTCGTCCATCAGACCGTCTAGCTCGCCCTTGTCGGCGATGGTCAGTTTGAAGAACCAGCCGTCGGTTTCCGGCGAGGAATTGACCAGAGCCGGATCCTCGTCGAGCGCCTGGTTCGCTTCGGTCACTTCGCCGGTGATGGGCGCATAGACATCGCTCGCCGCCTTGACGCTTTCGACCACGGCGGCATCCTTGCCCTTCGCGACCTGCGCACCCGTATCGGGCAGTTCGACGAAGACGATGTCGCCCAGCTGTTCCTGCGCGTAATCGGTGATCCCGACGGTTGCGGTATCTCCGTCGACATCGATCCATTCGTGTTCTTCGGTGAAATAACGGGCCATCGGTCAGTTTCCTCTGTGATAGCGATGGGGGACGAAGGGGAGCTTGGCGACCTTTGCGGGCAGACGCTTGTTACGAACCTCGACGGTGAGTTCGGTTCCCTCGCCCGCGTGATCGCTCATGACATAACCCATGGCGATCGGATGGCCGAGCGTTGGGGAGAAGCCGCCGCTGGTAACGCGACCGACCTGATCCTCGCCGTGATAGACGATCGCGCCTTCGCGCGCGGGCAGGCGACCTTCGAGGACGAGGCCCACGCGCCTGTCGGCGCAGCCATCGGCCAGTTTCACCGCGCAGGCAGAGTGGCCCATCCACCCGCCGCTCTCGCGCCGCGTCTTCGTCAGCGCGAAGGTGAGGTCGGCGGTGACGGGATCGATTTCGGCAGTGAGGTCGTGGCCGTAAAGCGGTAGCCCCGCTTCGAGTCGCAGCGAATCGCGCGCGCCTAAACCTGCCGGGCGCACCTCGATCTCGGCGCACAGGCGATTGGCGAGCGATTCGACGAATTCCGCCGGAACCGAAATCTCGAACCCGTCCTCGCCGGTATAGCCCGCGCGGGTGATCCGCAGCGGCCATTCGCCGAACTGGTAGAGAGTGGATTGCATGAAGACGAGATCGTCGGGCACGCCGCGCATCACCCGGCCCAACGCCGTCGCCGCCTTGGGGCCCTGGAGTGCGATCAGCGCCTGTTCGTCCATGTGAGTGAGCGTGACCTCGTCGGACAGATGTTCGCGCAGATGGGCGATATCGTCCCACTTCATCGCGCCGTTGACGACGACGTAATAGGTCGGTTCGCCCCAATGGCCTTCCGTGCTTGCCTCTTCATCGCCCTCGATCCAGGGCGTGGCGTTGGTGACCATCAGATCGTCGAGAATGCCGCCCTCGTCATTGAGCAGCAGCGAATAGCGCACCCGGCCCGGCTTCAGCGAAGCGATCGCGCCCGGCAGCAGCTTTTCAAGCTCCGCAGCGGCATTCTCGCCCGTGACCATCAGCTGGCCCATATGGCTGACATCGAACAGGCCCGCCTGATCGCGCGTCCAGTCATGCTCGGCCACGATGCCGCCGCCCTGATCCTTGTTGTATTGGATCGGCATATCGTAGCCCGCGAAGGGCACCATGCGCGCGCCCTTCTGGCGGTGCCAGGCATCCAGCGGCAGGGTCTCGGTGGTTTCGGGCGTATCGCCGGTGTCGTCGCTCATATCAGGCCCCGCAAGCATGGTGGCGCCGAAAGCGGCGCAATCGAAATCCATGCCCCCTCTGTCGGGAAACCTGAGAGCTTAGCCGGCCGTTTCGGGGTTCCCGTAACGGTTGGCATTCCCCTTCGGTGGCTGCCAACGGTTCGCACCGCGAGCAACGCTTTCCAGAGTGTCGAGGGCCCGCGCGGTCCCTTTGCCTGAGAGTTTCCGGGGCGGTTGCTCCTTCGGCGCCGTGGGGCCAACCGAAACCGGCTTGCCCCGCGAGCTCTCCCGCGCGCGCCCGCCACAGAATCGCTCCCATGGCAGACCGCTATCCGGTGGACGTTTCGCGCCCGCCGGTCAATCGGCAAACGGCAGGGATCGGCGCTTTTGCTCAGCTCCAGGGGCTTAGGCGTTGAGCCACAGGAGATAGAGCGCGGACAGGACGATCCATGCCCCGTCCAGCGTCTTTAGCCGCTTCGCCCCCAGCCAAAGAGCTACGGGCCGCGCCAGGAAGCCGCCCAGCATGGCGGCGGGTGCGGCGAGGAGGACCACCTCCCATTGGATCGTGCCCGCTTCGATATGCCACACGACCCCCGCGATCACGCTGATCGCCGAGATGACGCAGGCCGCCCCGGTGCACAGCAGCACGGGATAGTGGCGGATGAAGAGATAGAGCGCGACGAGCTCGCCCACACCGACCGAAAACAGCGCCGTGATCGGCCCGCCGACGAGGCCGATCGCGACGAGCACGAACAGATCGGCTTTTGCCAAGTGATCGCGTTCTTGCCGCCGCGCATTCACCGTCCAGGTCGCGAGAATGAGGGCGCTCCCGAGGAGAATCGAGAAGCCCTTATAGGCGAGCAGGACCGCGTGCTGGTCGAGGCTGGCGAGCCGCTGGGTCAGCAGCATTCCGGGGAGCGACAGCGCCAGAACGCACAGCACGACGAGCGCGAAATCCCGTGTCCTGACGCGTGCTTCGAGAATGCTCGGTTCCGGCTGGTGCAGCAGCCGGTCGGTCCAGCGCAGCGCCCCCATGCTCATCCCGAAGCTCTGGATCGCCATCGACACGCCGACCACCTGCAACGGCGAAAGCGCCATCACGTCGAGTTCGCGCAAGGCGTTGAAGACCGGCACGAACACCACGCCCCCGCCGGTCCCCGACGTGTTCGCGATGATCGCGCCTGTCAGCCCGACCGCGGGCAGGAACCACAGGCTGCCCAGCAAGGCGGGCGACACCGGGACCAGCAGCCACAGCGCGACGTAAGCGAAGAGCAGCGCCGCGCCGCCGATCAGGACGATGCGGCCCGGCGGCAGCGTGCTCAATCGAGATTGGGCCGCAGCCATCGTTCCGCCGTGGCGAGATCGACATCGCGCCGCTCTGCGTAATCCTCGAGCTGGTCTCGTCCGATGCGCGCGACCCCGAAATACTCGCTTTCGGGATGCGCGAAATAGAACCCGCTCACCGCTGCGGTCGGCCACATGGCGAAGCTTTCGGTCAGCGTCAGCCCGGCGTTTTTGGGTGCATCGAGCAGGTCGAACAGGATCGGCTTCAGCGAGTGATCCGGGCAGGCGGGATAGCCGGGTGCCGGGCGGATACCGCGATATTCTTCCTTGATCAGCGCCTGATTGGTCAATTGTTCGTGAGGCGCATAGCCCCACAGATCGGTGCGGACATATTGATGCAACCGCTCCGCGAACGCTTCGGCGAACCGGTCCGCCAATGCTTTCAGCAGAATATCCGAATAATCGTCCTTGTCGGCGCGGAAGCGTTCGGAATGCGGATCGATCCCGTGGATTCCCACCGCGAACCCGCCCATCCAGTCGCCTGCCGGATCGATGAAATCGGCCAAGCACATATTGGCCCTGTCGCGCGATTTCTTGACCTGCTGGCGCAGGAAGGGGAGCGTGACATGGCCGCTATCGAGATGGAGCGTGATGTCGTCCTGATCCCGCGCACACGGCCAGAATCCGCAGACGCCGCGCGCGGTCAGCCACTTTTCTGAGATGATCCGGTCGAGCATGGCGTTGGCGTCGGCGAACAATTGCGTCGCGGTCTCGCCCACCACCTCGTCGTCGAGGATCTTGGGATAGGTGCCGTGCAATTCCCAGGCGCGGAAGAAAGGCGTCCAGTCGAAATAGTCGCGCAATTCCGCCAGATCCCAGTCGGGGAAGACGTGGCGACCGGGCTGAAGCGGCGGCGCGGCCTTGTCCGAGAGGTAGACGTCGCAGAAATTCGCCCGCGCCTCTTCGAGCGATAGCAGCACGCTCTTCGACTGGCCCTCGCGCGCCTTCCTCACCTTGACGTATTCGCCCGCCGTATCCGTGACGAAATCGTCTCGCTGCGTGTCCGACAACAGGCGGCTGGCGACGCCGACCGCGCGGCTCGCATCGAGGACATGGATCACCGGGCCTTCATAGGCCGGATCGATCCGCAGCGCGGTATGGACCTTGCTGGTGGTCGCTCCGCCGATCAGCAGCGGCATGGTCATCTTCGCACCTTGCATTTCTTGCGCCACAGTCACCATCTCGTCGAGCGAGGGGGTGATGAGACCCGAAAGCCCGATCATGTCGGCCTGGTTCTCGTTGGCGGCTGCAAGGATCTGCGACCAGGGGACCATGACGCCCAGATCCACCACCTCGTACCCGTTGCACTGCAGGACCACGCCGACGATGTTCTTGCCGATATCGTGGACGTCGCCCTTTACCGTGGCCATGATTATCGTGCCCTTGGCCTTGGCGCCCGGTTCCTTGCTCGCTTCAATGAAGGGGATGAGGTGCGCGACCGCCTTCTTCATCACGCGCGCCGACTTGACGACCTGGGGCAGGAACATCTTGCCCGATCCGAACAGGTCACCGACCACGTTCATCCCGTCCATCAGCGGGCCTTCGATGACCTCGATAGGCCGCGCGAATTGCTGCCGCGCCTCCTCGGTATCGGCGACGACATGCGCGTCGATGCCCTTGACCAGCGCGTGTTCCAGCCGGCGCTTCACGTCCCAGCCGCGCCATTCCTCCGCCGCCTTCTCGTCCGCTCCGCTCTTGCCGCGATAGCTTTCGGCAAGGTCGATGAGCCGCTCGGTCGCATCGGGCCGCCGCATCAGGATCACGTCCTCGCACGCTTCGCGCAGCTCCGGGTCGATCTGGTCGTAGACGTCGAGCTGGCCCGCATTCACGATCGCCATGTCGAGCCCGGCGGGGATGGCGTGATAGAGGAACACCGAATGCATCGCGCGGCGCACCGTCTCGTTGCCGCGGAAGCTGAAGCTCAGATTGGACAGGCCGCCGCTGGTCTTCGCCTTGGGGCAGCGGCGCTTGATCTCGGCGACCGCTTCGAGAAAATCGAGCCCGTAGCGATCATGCTCTTCGATCCCCGTCGCGACCGCGAAGATATTGGGATCGAAGATGATATCCTCGGGCGGGAAACCGATCCCGACCAATAAATCATAGGCGCGCGAACAGATTTCGACCTTGCGCGCCTTCGTGTCGGCCTGCCCTGTCTCGTCGAACGCCATGACCACGACCGCGGCGCCGTAATCGCGGCAGATACGGGCGTGCTCGAGGAAGGGCTCCTCGCCCTCCTTCATCGAGATCGAATTGACGATCGGCTTGCCCGAAACGCATTTCAGCCCCGCCTCGATCACGTCGAACTTCGAGCTGTCGATCATCACCGGCACGCGCGCGATATCGGGCTCGGCGGCGATCAGCTTGAGGAAGGTGGTCATCGCGTGCTTCGCGTCGAGCAGGCCCTCGTCCATATTGACGTCGATGATCTGCGCGCCGTTTTCGACCTGCTCGCGCGCGACTTCGACGGCGGTCTCGTAATCGCCCGCCATGATCAGCTTCTTGAAGCGCGCCGATCCGGTGACATTGGTACGCTCGCCGATATTGACGAAACGGGCGGTGGAAAGATCGCTCATGGAAATATCAGACCTGTTCGAGATCGCGCGCCAGCACGACGTCATCGTAAAGTGTGCCGCCGACATCGAAGCGGCGGGTGGCGATCTGGCGGAAGCCGTGCTTCGCATAGAAGCCGATCGCGCGGTGATTGTCGTCCTTCACGCCCAATAGCAGACGCGAATATCCCTCCGCCCCGGCGATGACGCTCGCCAGCAGCCGCGCTGCCGTATCACCGCCGTGGAAGCGGGAGAGAAGGTAGATTTTCTTGAGCTCGATATCGCCAGATTCTGCCGCCTCCAGCTCCGGCGCAACCAGCATCGCATAGCCGACCGGCGCGCCGTCGAGCTCCGCCAGCCAGGCGCGCGCTCCACCCCCCAACCGCTCGCGCAGGTGATCGACCGCGTGATGATGCGCGCAATGCGCCACTAGCGCCTCCCCATCGATCATCCCGGCAAAGGTCTCGAGAAAGGTCGCATCGGCCACCAGCGAAAGGCGCGCCGCATCCGCCACACTCGCCTCGCGAATGGCGATATCATGTCGGGCGGTTTCGCTCATGCCGCTCCGATCACGCCGCGATCGTGAAGGGTTCGAGCCCGGCCAGTTGCATATTTGCGTCGATCTCCGGCACGGTGCGCGGCGTCACGCCTTCGACCGCGCGCGCCATCGCCGCGATATGATCGGGCGTCGATCCGCAGCAACCGCCCAGCGCGTTGATCCGCCTGTTTTCTGCCCAAAAGCGGGTCAGCGACGCGGTCGTCTCCGGCAGCTCGTCATATTCGCCCAGATCGTTGGGAAGGCCCGCATTGGGATAGGCCATCAGATAGGTGTCCGCGATATCGGACAGAAGCTGGACGTGCGTGCGCAACTGTTCCGCGCCGAAGCTGCAATTCAACCCGATCGTCAACGGCTTTGCGTGTCGCACCGTATACCAGAACGCCTCCACCGTATGGCCCGACAGATTGCGGCCCGACAGATCGGTCAGCGTCAGCGAGATCATCAGCGGAATGTCGGTATCGAGTTCGCGCTCCAGCTGCTTGACCGCCATGATCGCCGCCTTGCAATTCAGCGTGTCGAACACCGTTTCGACCAGGATGAAATCCGCCCCGCCCTCGATCAGCGCGGCGCATTGTTCGCGGTAGACATCGACGATGGTGTCGAAATCGACCTCGCGGAAACCGGGGTCCTCGACATCGGGGGAGAGAGACAGCGTCTTGTTGGTCGGCCCCACCGCGCCCGCGACGAAGCGCGGGATCCCGTCCTTCGCGCTGGCCTCGTCGACCGCCTCGCGGATGATGCGCGCGGCGGACACATTGATCTCGCGCACCAGCCCTTCGGCCCCGTAATCGGCCTGGCTGATGCGATTGGCGTTGAAGGTATTGGTCGCGAGGATATGCGCGCCCGCATCGATATAGCTGTCGCAGATCTTTCGGATGACCTGCGGCTGCGTCAGATTGACGAGGTCGTTATTGCCCTTCTGATCATGGTTCAGCCCGGTATCGCCCGCATAATCCTCGGGCGAGAGCTTTGCGCGCTGGATTTCGGTTCCGTAGGGGCCGTCCTTGATCAGGATGCGCGCCTTGGCGGCGGCGGCGAATTCTTCGCGTTTGGTCATGATGCGGCTTTCGGGCGCAGGCCGAGCATGTGGCAGATGGCGTAGCTCAGCTCGGCGCGGTTGAGAGTGTAGAAGTGGAACTGGCGCACCCCGCCTGCATAGAGGCGGCGGCAGAGTTCGGCGGCGATGGTGGCGCTGACGAGCTGGCGCGCCTCGGGCTTCTCGTCCAGGCCTTCGAACAGCCCCTCCATCCAGTGCGGGATCGCCGTGCCGCACAGGCCCGACATCTTCTGGACCGCGGCGAAGCTCATCACCGGCATGATGCCCGGCACGATCTCACCCTTGATCCCCGCCGCCGCGGCGCGGTCGCGGAAATCGAAGAAGCATTCCGGTTCGAAGAAGAACTGCGTGATCGCGCGGGTTGCCCCCGCATCGAACTTGGCATTGAGATTGTCGAGATCGGCCTGACGATCCTTGGAATCGGGGTGCATCTCGGGATAGGCGGCGGCCGAAATCTCGAAATCTCCGACCTTCTTCAACCCCTTGATGAGATCGACCGCGTTCTCGTAACCGCCGGGATGCGGCGCATAGCCCGCATCGCTGTCGGGCGCATCGCCGCGCAGGGCGACGATGTGGCGAATGCCCTCTTCCCAGTAGTGGCGCGCCACCGCATCGACCTCCTCGCGCGTCGCGGCGACGCAGGTGAGGTGGGCGGCGGCGGGAATCTGCGCCTCGTTCTGTATGCGCACGACCTGTTCGTGCGTGCGCTCGCGCGTCGAACCGCCCGCGCCATAGGTCACCGAGACGAAGCGCGGGTCGAGCGGCTTCAGCGTCTCGACGCTCTGCCACAGCGTCTCGCTCATCTTCTCGCTCTTGGGCGGGAAGAATTCGAAGCTGACCTCGATATCGCCGGCAAGGTCGGAGAACATCGGCGCTTCCAGGGCGCGCTGCGCCTCGCGCATCTGGTCGAGAGTCGGGCTCATGATGCCGCCGCCGTTCTGGCGGGCCGCTTGTCGGCCGCCGCGAGGGCTATCCATATCTTGACCACCAGGGTTCCTCCGTCGAGCGATAGGGGGGGCTGCTGCGCCAATCCGGCATCGGTGAGCAGCGTCTGCATCTGCGCATCGGAAAATCCGAGGCGGGCATGAGCGTGGCGCTCGCGCAATTCCTCGTGGCGATGGGCCGCGAAATCGACGATCGCCACTCTGCCGCCGGGCCTCAGGACCCGCGCAGCCTCGGCGATGGCGAGCGCTGGGTCTTGCGCGAAATGCAGCACCTGATGAAACAGGACCGTGTCGAAGCTCGCATCGTTGAAGGGGAGCTGCGCGAAATCGCCCTGCACCAGTTCGACCCGCTCGGTCGGTAGATGCTGCAGTTTGGCCCGCGCGACGCGCAGCATGGCGAGGCTCTTGTCGAGCGCGACGATCCGCTCGGCGGAGCGGGCGAATATCTCCGCCATCCGGCCCGTCCCGGTCCCGATATCGAGCAAGCGACCGAGCGGATAATCGTCCAGCGCCGCAGCCAGCGCATGTTCGACCTGCTCGTCCGAACTGTGCAGGCGGCGGACCTCGTCCCAATCCTCGGCATGATCGGCGAAATAGGACGCCGCCTCTTTCTCGCGCGCGGTACGGATCTGCGCGAGCTGGCGCCGGTCCTGCTCGCACGCCGCGCCGAAATCGCGATCCTCGCCCTCGCAGGCCTGAAGCAGCTCTTCGACCCGTTCGCCGACCGCGTCGGACGCGTCGCCCCCGTGGCGCGCGCGCAAAAACACCCAGCTTCCTTCCTTGCGCCGTTCGACCAGACCGGCGGCGCTCAGGATGCCGACATGGCGCGACACGCGTGGCTGGCTCTGGCCGAGGACCTGCGCGACCTCACCCACCGACAATTCCATCGAGCCGAGCAGGCGCATGATGCGAAGGCGTGTGCCGTCCGCCAAAGCCCGAAAGATCGCCTCGATATCCATTGCCGACAATATAAAGATATCTGCAAGTCTGTAAATCCGATTTCTAAGCGCGCTGACGCGTCGTGGTGAGGTCCCGCACACGCGACCCGAAATGCAGGAAAAACCGAATGTTAACCACTGCCCGTCAAACCATTCCCATCTGTTCCGGGCGCGCCGGTTATCGCGCAGCCCCTTTTGACGCGGAGGCGCTGGTTTGCAGTTCGGGCCGAACTCCACGGGTTTCTCCCGCTTTCTACCGGGGGGCGGTTGAGCCATGCCGGTGTCCGCCGCCCTGCGCTCCAATCTGCTGCGCTTCGTCGAAGACCTCTTGGCGCATATGACCGTCGCGGAGAAACGCGGCCAGCTTCAAACCGAAAAACTGGCTTCGTTCGCCGACAGGCCCGACCGGGTCGAAGACACGCTCGTCGAGAAGCTGCGCGCCGGGCGCGTGGGCACGATCGTCGGGCCGCGCTCGCGCGAGGAAGCCCGGCAGTTGCAGCGCATTGCGGTCGAACAGACGCGGATCGGCATTCCCCTCATCTTCGCTGCGCCGATCGACGAGGCGGCCTGGCCATCGCCCCTCGCCATGGCGGCGAGCTGGAGCCCCGAAGCGGTCGAGGCCGTCGCCCGGCGAGCGGCGATTGCGGCCAATGCGCAGGGCCTGACCTGGCTCGCGACGCCGCCCTTCCGCCTTGCAGGGGCGATCAGGGACCGTGGCTATTCGGGCGAGTCGCACTTTCTTGCGCGGTCGATACGCGATGCCGTGGTGCGTGGCTTGTCGGGAAGGGATTTGGGCATCGATCTGGCGTGCGAAGGCCATGCGCTGGCCTTGCTGCGGACCGATCCTCCCTCGCAATCCGATCCCCGCTTGACGTCGGAACGCGCGCCGTTCGCGACGGGCGACGTTTTCGCAGGCCGCGATTTTGCCGACTGGCATTCGGGCACCGACACGAATTCCGAGAAGCTCGACGATGCGGTGCGCCGTATCCTGCTTGCCAAGGCGCAGCTCGGCCTGTTCCGCGATCCCTATAATCGCCTCGATGGGCCGAAGCCCGCCTCAGCGGGGACGGACGACAAAGAGCGCATCGTTCTGGCCCGCAAGAGCATGGTCTTGCTGCGCAACGAAGGAAGCCCCCTCCCCCTCCCGGAACAGGCAGGAACGGTGCTGTGCGTGGATTGCGGCGACGGCCTCGCCGAGACCGTTTGCAGCGCGCTCGGCACGGCGGGCGTGTCGGCTCGCAAGCTTTCCGGCCTCGCCTTGCGGCAGGACGCAATCGACGCGCCGACCGCGCTTTTCGCTGCCGACGGGATGGCGATCGGGATCGCGTCCGACGCCGCCTCGCGCGCCGAGACGGTGTTGGTGTGCATCGGCGATGCCCTTTGCCTGGCCGGGCCTGGACTGCCGCGTCTGGGCGAAGCGGCAAGCGCCCTGCTCTCCGCACTCGTCCATGCCAACCGACGCTGCGTGCTGCTCGCCGCCACGGGGCGCCCGCTCGATCCCGCGTGCCTGCCCGAGCGGCTTGCCGGACATTTCCAGACCTGGCGACCGACCCGCGGCTTCTCCGAGGCGCTGGGCGAAATTCTGACCGGGAAAGCGGCACCGGTTGGAAGGCTGCCCTTGTCGCTTGGCCAATCGGGTGAGCCCCATGCCCACCCCTTCGGCCATGGGCTGAGCTATGGCGCGCTTCGGCAGACGGATCTTGCGCTCGAATTCGGCAGCGACCGGGTCTCCGCGCAGGTTACGCTGCATAATTCAAATTCCAACACCGTCACCGATACGCTCCAGCTCTATGTCCGCACCCCGGATGCGCCCGCGCTCGCTCTGCGCGGTATCCAGCCTGTCGAAGTTCCCGCCGACAGTACTCTGGATGTCCGCTTCGAACTGGGTGTCGAAGAGCTGGGCCAGGCGGGCGGTCTCGCATCCCATCGCGTCGCCGCGGGTCGGCACGCGATATTCGTCGGACGCGATGCTTTAAACGGCCAGCGCGGCGAGATCGACATTCCGGCGGACCTCGCAAGGGCGATGTCGGTACCCGCCGCGCTGCGCGATGAACCGGGCTCGGGAGCCAGCCGGAGCGCCTGACCTATTCGTGGCGCTCAGTTCTATTCGTGACGGAGCGCGTCGATCGGGTCGAGCTTGCTGGCGCGATGCGCAGGGTAATATCCGAAGATCACCCCCATGATCGCGCTGAAGACGAAGCTCACGATATTGACCACCGGATCGAACAGGAACGGCAGGTCGATCGCGTTCGCCAGCGACATCGACAGGCCGAGCGCCAGCAGAATGCCGAGCAGCCCACCGAAACAGCACAGCACCACCGCTTCGGTCAGGAACTGCATCCGCACTTCCTTCGCCAGCGCCCCGATGGCAAGGCGGATGCCGATCTCGCGCGTGCGTTCCGTCACGCTGACCAGCATGATGTTCATGATCCCGATCCCGCCGACCAGCAGGCTGATCGCGGCGATCACCGTGACGACAGCCGTCATCGTGCCGGTCACGTTGTTGACCGTTTCGTTGATATCGGCCGTATCGACGATATTGAAATCGTTGTTCTCGCCTTCCTGGATGACGCGCCGTTCGCGCAAGAGATCGATCAATTGCTGCTGGATCGAGGAATTGGTGTAGGAATCGTCGTATTTCACCACGAAGAACTGGACGTTGCCCGCCCCGGTGAAGCGACGCTGGACCGTCTTCAGCGGCATGAAGACGACGTCATTCGCGTCCTGCCCGCCGCCCCCACCACCGGCAGACCGCTCGCCGACCGTGCCGATCACCTGGCAGCTGACATTGCCGATCCGCATCTGCTCGCCCAGCACCTCGCCTTCGACGAAGATCTCGTCGACCACCTTGGTGCCGAGGATGCAGACCGCCTCGCCGCTTTCGACTTCCTGCGCGTTGAAGTCGCGCCCTTCCTCGACGTCGATCGACTGCGCGGCGAAGAAGGCGGGATCGGCGCCCTGCACGCTGGTGCGCCAGTCCTGCCCGTTATGGAAGGCGGTCGCGCCCGCCTGGGCAGTGCCCGCCGCGCTGACGACGCCCGGAATCTGGCGCTCGACGGCACGGATATCGGCATCCTCGAAAGGCGGCGGGGCGCGGCCTTCGACGCTTTCAGGGAACACGATAAAGACGTTGGAGCCCAGCCCGGCGATATCTTCCTGGACATCGGCGGTCAGGCCCCGGCCAAGCGTGACCATGGTGATCACGGCGGCGACGCCGATGATGATCCCCAGCGTCGTCAGGAAGCTGCGCAACAGGTGCCGCCGGATCTCGCGAAATGCGAGCAGCAGCGTCGCGCCGAACATCCGCAGCCTCATGTCACACCCTCGCGGCCAGCTCGCGCGCCTGCCTCGCTGCGTTCGACCAAGCCATCGCGGAAATGGACGATGGTGCGCGCATAGGCCGCCATCTCTTCTTCATGCGTCACCATCAGCACGGTTATCCCCGTATCGCTAAGGCCGCTCAGCAGCTCCATGATCTCGACCGAGCGTTCGGTGTCGAGATTGCCTGTCGGCTCGTCCGCCAGAAGGACATCGGGATCGGTCACGAGCGCGCGGGCGATGGCGACGCGCTGCTGCTGCCCGCCCGACAATTCGGCGGGCGTATGGCTGGCCCAGGGGAGCAGCCCCACCTTGTCGAGCGAGCGCTCCGCCGCCTCGCGCCGCGCCTTCTTGGTCTCCCCGCGATAGAGGAGCGGGAGTTCGACATTCTCAAGCGCGCTGGTGCGGGCGAGCAGATTGAAGCCTTGGAACACGAAACCGAGATAGCGGCGCCGCAACATGCTTCGCTGGTCGCGCGACAGGGATTGGACCTCGACCCCGCGAAACCGGAACGTCCCGCTGGTCGGCGTATCGAGACAGCCAAGGATATTCATCGTCGTCGACTTGCCCGAACCCGACGGGCCCATCACGGCGACGAAATCGCCGCGCGCGATCGACAGGTCGACGCCCTTCAGCGCCTGGAACGCTGCCGCCCCGGTGCCGAAGGTCTTGGTGATTCCTTCCAATTCGATGATCGGTGCATCGCTCACGAGATTATCCGCGGTGCCTCACTGCGGACCCGCCGCGATGCCGGTGACGACCTTCATGCCGCGCTTGAGTTCTTCCGATGCAACCACGGTGAAACGCCCGTCGCTCTGCCCGGTGACGACCTCAATACCGCGCAGGGATCCATCGCTTTCCACGACATAGACCGTCTGACGGCTGCCGATCCCGATGCCGGCTTCGGTTTCCTGGTTGAGGCCGATATCGGGCGGGCCGAAAATGCCACCGCCGTCGTCCTCGCTTTCGGGCTCGAACCGCAGCGCGGCGTTGGGGACGAGCAGGCGATTGCCGGTGCTCTGCGTCGCGATCGTGGCGGTCGCGGTCATGCCTGGTCGTAAAAGTCCTTGCGGATTGTCCACCGTCAGCCGCGCCTCGTAACTGACGACCGACTGCCCCTGCTGCGCGCTTTGCTGCTGCTGGGTCTGGGCGACGGTGTTGGAGGCGAGATCGACTCGTTCGACCAGAGCCGGGAAGCGCCGCCCGGGATAGGCATCGACGGTAAAGGTCGCGCGCTGGCCCTCTTCGACCTGGCCGACATCGGCCTCGTCCAGATTGACCCGCAATTGCATGGTGGCGAGATTTTCGGCGATCACGAACAGAGTCGGCGTGTTGAAGCTGGCCGCGACCGTCTGGCCCGGTTCCACCTGCCGGGCGAGCACCACGCCCGAAACCGGCGCGCGGATCACGGCGCGCTGCGACTGGGTCTGCGCGGTCGAAAGCTGCGCTTCCACGGCGGACGCGTTGGCGCGCGCCGAAGCCACCGCCGCCTGGCCGCGCCTGACGGCGGCGATCGCCTGTTCCAGCTCCGCATCGGAAGGGACGCGCCCGCCGGACAAGCGCTCGACCTCGCGAAGGCGCTCAAGCTGGGCGCTGTCGGCGGAAAGCGTGGCCTGCGCCTGCGCGATCTGGGCGCGCGCGGCGTTGAGGCTGGCGCGGTTCTGGTCGATCTGGTCCTGGATCACGTCGGTGTTGATGACGGCCAGCACTTGGCCCCGCACCACCTGATCGTTCACGTCGACCAGGATGCGGTCGATCCGCCCGGAAATTTCCGATCCCACCTCGACCTGATTGGTCGGGCGCAGATTGCCCGTCGCCGTCACGGTCAGGTCGAGCGAGCGCGACGCGACCTCGGCGGTGACGTAATTGGGTCGCGGATCCTCGCCCATGCAGCGCGAAAGGGCGAACAGGAGCAGGATCGCCACGATGATGCCCGCCCAGACCCGCTTGCGCTTGTACCATTTGCGCGGCTTGCCCGTGTCGAGATAGCTCTCGATGTCCTGCACGGGAGATACGCTCTCGGGCGGGGTCGCGGTTTCGGGATCGCTCATTCGGCTGTCCTAGCTTGGCCTGGCGCCGCATAGGCCGCGGGCAGGGGAAAATCGTAGTCGCTCGCGCGCCAGCCGCCGCCCAGCGCCTGGGTCAGGCGGACGAACGCGGTGGCCCGGTCGGCCTGCGCGCTCACCAATTGGTTGCGCGCGGACAGGAGCTGGTTCTCGACCACCAGCAATCGCTGGAAATCGGTCAGGCCCGCTTCGTACTGATTGCGCGCGAGGAAAGCGGAATTGTTCGCCGCGTCGAGGGCTTCTTCGGTGATCGCGACACGCTCGTCGGCAGTGCGCTGATCGACGGCTGCCGTCTCGACCTCTTCGAGCGCCGAGAGCACCGTCCGCTCGTAAGCGGCAAGCGAAGCGCGCGCCGCCGCTTCGGTGCTCTCGATCCGAGCCCGTGTCCGCCCGCCGTCGAAGATCAGCTGGGTGAGGCCCGCGAACAGATTGCCGGTGATGATGTCGAACAGGCCGCCGAGCGAGGTCGCGCCCGTGGCGATCGTTCCGCTGATCCGCGCGGCGGGCAGCAGGTCCGTCCGCGCCACGCCGATGCGGGCCGCGGCGGCGATCAGATCGGCTTCCGCCGCGCGCAGATCGGGGCGCTGGCGCAGAACTTCTGCGGGCGCGGCGAAGCCGGACGCGGCGGGCGGGATCGGGACCGGCTGCGGCTCGCTCTCGGTCAGCGCCTCGAACGTGCGCCCCGGCGCCTCTCCGATCAACGTCGCAATGGCGTTGGCGCTGGCGACGAGATTGCTTTCGAGAAGCGGGATCGTGGCGGCGGTCTGCGCCCGCTGGGCCCGCGCCTGTTCGACGTCGAGGCTGGAGACCAGCCCCGCCTGATTGCGCCAGCGCGCGAGCTGGAGGTTGTCGTCCTGAAACACCAGCGTGGAACGCGCGATGGCAAGCTGTTCGGCGAGAGCGCGCGCCTGCACGGTCTGGATCGCGACCTGCCCCACGATCAGCCGCTGCACGTCCGCCAAGGAATAGCCCGCACCGGCAAGATCGGCGCGGCTGGCATCGACCTGACGCGAGATGCGCCCGAACAGGTCCGCTTCCCACGCGACATCCGCGCCCACGCTGAAATCGAAATCGTCACGCGCGAAATCGCCGACATCGCGGCTGACCCCCGCCCTGCCCGACACGTTCGGCATATAGCCCGCCCGCGCCAGCCGCAATCCGGCCCGCGCCTGATCGAGCCGCGCGATCCCCAGCGCGATGTCGCGGTTGTCGACGATCGCCTGCCGCACGAAATCGTCGAGCAGCGGATCGCCGAGCGCGGTCCAGTATTCGGACAGATCAGCCGGAACCGGCGCCACGTCGGAAAAGGCCCAATCGCCGGGAACGGGAACGTCAGCCTGCTCGACCGCGAGGTCCCGCTCTCCACCCAAGGTCGCGCAGCCGCCCAGCGCCAGCGCGGTGAACGCCAGCGTAAAGATGCGGCAAAGCCTGCCTGCCCCCTTCGTCAAACGAATTTACCCCCCAAATCGCGCCCCTTCTTCCAATCCCTCGCGACTTGCGCAAGCCCTAACCCGTTCGTTTCCGATCCGATTTGTCGCAAGTAATCACCCGCTCCTCTGCGAGCAGGCGATCCCGTTCGACAAAATGCGCATCTCGCCGCGCTCGGAGACATCTTGGCTGAACGGTCGCGATCGCCTATCGCGCGGCTGCCAGGGGGCCGGGCAGCCGCGGCGTTTCGACGTCGAGGAAAGTCCGGGCTCCACGAAACGAGGGTGGCGGGTAACGCCCGCCGAAGGCAACTTCAGGGAAAGTGCCACAGAGAGCATACCGCCGATGGCCGGCTTCATCCCGGCACAGGCAAGGGTGAAAGGGTGCGGTAAGAGCGCACCGGGGCTTCGGCAACGCGGCTCGCATGGTAAACCCCACCCGGAGCAAGGCCGAATAGGGGCGGCGCGCCGGCTCGTCCGGCAGGGGTGTTTCGCCCCTGGCTCGCGCTGCGACCGCCCGGGTTGGCTGCTTGAGCCGCGGAGCGATCCGCGGCCCAGACGAATGGCTGCCGCCGCAGATACGGTCCGCCCGGCGGATACCGTCTGCGGATACAGAACCCGGCTTACAGGCCCCCTGGCACCTTACCTGCGCGTCATCCGAAGATCGCGGCGCATTGCATCCCGTCGAGCACCTGGCGCCCATCGGTGTTCCACAGCCGCAATCTTTCGCTCGAATACCCCCCGTCGGCGTGCTGGCTCGCGTTGCGGGACAGCCACCAGCCGTCCTGCGTGCTGGGTTCGGGATCGAGCAGGTTGAAGGACCAGTTGATCGAACTGAGCGGCCCCGGTCGCTGCATCGCGCGCATGGCACCGGGCGGCAGCACGTCGCCGAGCAAAATAAGCTCGGACACCGGGTCGAGCCCCTGGCGATTCGTGACCCGCGCCCAGCGCTGCACCACCGGCTCGCCCGGCCCGCGCTGGTCCTGCGCCCGCCGCAATTCGAAATTGTTGCGAATGAAGGCCGGGCCCTTGTCGGCGAGGACCGTCTCGTTCTCGTCCGGTCCGCCCGGCCAGTCGGCAAGCTTTTCCGCCGGGTGGACCGCATTGGGCTCGCGCGCGGCGCCGAACAGCCAGAACGCGGTCAGCGTGCATTGGCCTTCGCACCAGATCTCGCTGCGGACCTGGGTGACGTTGCGCCCCTGCCGCACGATCTCGCGCCGCAAATCGACCTCGCCGGACGTGGGCGCGACGAAGGCGATCTGGCCCGCGCGCAGCGGCGGCAGGTCGGGGAAGGCCCGGATCGCCGCCGTATAGGCGATCAGGGCGGAGGCGCCGCCATAGAGCGTGCGGCCCTGCATCCAGTCTTCGGCATCGGGAAGCGTGCAGGAACCGCCTTGCGCGGTGATCGGTGCGAGCAGATCGAACATGGCCATGGCCCCGCCATAGCAAGCGATCATCGCAGGTCCAGCGCGGGCGATACCGAAATGGCGATCGCGGGGTCGGCGCAAAAACCGGCAATCAGGCGATTGCCTTGCCGCGCGCCTTTCGCTAGGTGGCCGCTTCCCTGTCGCGCGCCCGCTTCGCAAGAGGCGGCAAACGATCCGGGACGAGGCCCGATGGCGGAGTGGTTACGCAGAGGACTGCAAATCCTTGCACGCCGGTTCGATTCCGGCTCGGGCCTCCACGATTTTGTCAGATTGCACAATAACCCGCGCATTTTTGCAAATGCGTGGGTTATTGTTTTTGCGTCGAAAAATTTGCTTATTCAACTATTTACTCGAGAAAGATCGAGGATCCCCGCCCGCATTCATTGGCAACGAACTGAACCGGCCTGCGGATTGTTTACGGATCAGCGGCAGCCGGTTAGGATCGCTCAGATCCCGTCGCCATTCTGGTGCCGCCATCGAGCGCGATGACTATTCTCGGGCAAAAATCCTCAAAAGTTGGCAGTTGATTTGCGTCCTTATTGATCTACACGAAAAGCCTGTATCTGGAATGTTGGATGACCTGCGGGCCAGTCAGTAACTGCCGATATCCAGTTCATCGGCGTGTCTGCGCTGCATCTCGCCATTGCCGCCGCACGCACGGCATTCATCGCGACCCTCGCAGAAACACTCCCCGGCTGGCCGTCATGTTACGCGCATCGGATTGAGGGCCGTCGAAAGTGACCATGCCATCATCGTCGATCAAGAATTCTGCGTCCGAACGAGCTAAGATCCCAACGAACAAAAACGATGGCACACATGCTCGAAAGGTCATGGCTCGCGGAAACCGGATAACGAAGTTTGAGGCAATCGACCCTCAGCAACAAAGAATGCACGCCCGCATTTGTCAGCAGGCAATCAAACTTCAATATGAAACTGCTCAGCATGACCAAGGCTGATCCAAAATCCCATCACTTTCCGAAATTGTCGTCGCGCAGCGCATCATACGACAAAGCAGCCGGCACCAGAGCGCAGGCAATCGCCAAGGGGCCGGCTACAATACTGGCCGCCAAACCGTGAGCACTAAGCAAACGCGGCAATTCGTTGGGTTCCACTACCGCCACGAGCGGAATTCCCATTGCAAGAAACATGATGTGAAGGGTCAATAACCCAACAACGATACCCAAGGCCGCCTGCGAACCGCGACTAAGCTGGTGAGCATCCATATTTTTGTCTCCTCTTCTGCGTTCGGCTTCAACAACGAACGTGTAATTCGACCATTTCGGCGAAATTTTGACAACGTATTTATTCGATCAAAAGTTGAATATTTGAATCGACTCTGTGGTCGAGTTGTGAATTCGAAAAAGAAGAAGGAGAACAAAAAAAGAACTTACGTAGATATTTAAAGAAGGAAGACAAAATGAACAACTATCCAGTGCCGCAAGGCAAAAAACAGTGGGACAGAGCTGCTGTCCGAATTGTAAAACGGGAATTGAAATCAAAAGGAATGAATTTCGTCGATCTTGCTGCCGCCTTGGAGACCGTGGGGGTGACGACGAACAATGCAGCAATTAGCAAGAAGCTGCGTGACGAGGGCCTTTCGGCAGCGTTTTTACTTCAGGTCCTGCACCTGTGCGGTTCAGACGTGGCCAGCGAGCTACTGCAACAGGTGCCCGCCCAGTGACAGGGAGCAGGCCCGGTGATGAAGGGCCACAAAAATTTGTCTTCGCAAGGCGGCGGTTAGCTGATCCCGCAGGCTCCCTGCTTTCCGGCTACTCAAATCGACTAAGCATGATGAAAGGACGTTTCATGCAGAAATAGCCTCGCGCTTCGATCCGCAAGCGGGACATTCACTATTGGGCCACGGACGTTCCAGCAGTGCGCCCCCTTGCAGATGATGGGGATGCTGCCGTTCGAAATCTTCGGTCCAGCTGCCACCTGCCGCTTGTAGACGCTCCTTCGGCGCAACCCACAACCGCTGATACGAATCGACGCCGGGTTTGAGCAGAATATCCAGGGCGGTCTGCGCGATCATGTCCACGACGAATGACAGGTCCATTGCGCCGTAGGGCGTGAAATGGTTGCCGCACGCCGGTTCCTCCAGCGTCGCCGTCGTTGCCGCTTCCCAGTTGCTCACCGGCGAGAGAGGTTGTCCGGTGGAATCCATTCCGCAACGCAGACAACTGCCAGTATCACCGATCACGACCGCATGTCCCGCCACCGCATGGGTTTCGGTCCAGCCATAAACGATGGGCATGCGGCGTCCCTGTGCCAAATGCCATCTGTTGAGTGCGCCCTCCGCATTCCAACTGGCAGTGGCGGCAATGATGATATCGCTACCGCGCAGCACCCCAGCGCCTTCGTCGATTGCCCACTGAGCAGTCGCAGGATGCGATACGAAACGAAGGTGGGGAAATTCGGACTGGAACTTCTTCTGCAGTTCTTCAGCCTTGTTCAGACCGACCGAAGCCGCACCTAATTCATGCCGTCCCAGATTGGACCAGCTGAACTCCTCCGGATCGATCAGGTTCAGCGTGCCAACGCCGGATCTCGCCAATCGCGCTGCCACGCTCGAGCCTACCGAACCACAGCCGATCAAAGTCACCGTCTTGCCGAGCAAAATCGCCGAGCGTGGATCCTTTCCGCGCCCGTGGATCCATGCAGGATCTGCCCTGGCTACATTCGACTTCACGACCGGGGCATGCGAATAGGTTCGCAGGGCCGCGACATCCTCCGGCAACGTATCCCGGCGGAAACCCTTCAGGATGGGCTGTTCGGCTCTTCCATCACGGTCAGGGCGCTTGCGGTCGAGCCGGGTCGACACAGCGAAGAGACCGGGGCCACCGCGTCCTTCCGCTCTGAACAGAACCGTGAGCTCCTTGGGCAAGGATGCCGCTACGTCGAGAAGACACCGAACTGCATCTTCGCCGGCCGTCGCAGCAAGATCTACAACTTCGGCGCCGTTGGCTGGATATTGCGAAGGCAACGGTGGCTGGGGCAAGCTTATGATAGCGCCGCGCTCAATACGACGTTTGCCGCGAACACAGTCCGGACCATAGCGGTTCTTCAACCAGCGCGACAGCGACGCATCATTCTCGCCGATAATTATGGAGCCGTCATTTGCGCGCCAGGTCGATACCGTGCGTGTCCGGCCATCGATGTCGAGCAGACTCTGGACCCGGTGCACACCGCCTGCCGCATAGGCCCAGTAAGTAAGGAACTCTTCGCGGAAATCGCGGTCGATTATGGAGCCCTCCAGCAATTCCTCAATCAGAACTACCGAACGGCGGATCAATTCCCAGGTGACGCGGCCAGGTGTTTCGGCATCTACATCCGCCATGATGGGTAGCAGGCAAAGGATGCCGTCAGCTTCGACATGCGGCCAGATAAGGTGTCCGGGGCCGTCCACCAGAGCAGTGCGCGGGTAGCCGGCGGGGAAGCTTCGTCCTATTAAAACATCGATTTCGCGGGTAACTGCATCGCTGAACTCGACCCCGATGCGCCAGCCGCGCACAAAGCGACTTGGCCGATTGTAGTGATTAAGCTCCTCTCCACGTAATCGGCGCCAGCGTTCAGGCAACCGCCTGCGCAGCTCCATCTCAACCTCCAGCACGGCGTTGTCGAACCCAAGTTCGCCAAAGCCGGCCGGATTAGGCATGGCGCGATCCACCGGCCGAGAAAATCCCTGAGCCGCCATCACTCTGACTGCCGATGATGGCTGCGGAAGTGGACGCCACGCTCTTCTCTGAAACGTCGCGCGCCTCTCCGCGTTCGGAAAAGTGGGTCGTGAAGAAAACCTTGTCCCAACAGCCAAGAGCCTCGTTCCGGGTGCAGTCGGATGCGAAGAGCGGGGCCATGTTGTCGATCGCCTCGGTCAGCTTCCCCTTCAAGCGGCGTGCTTTGGGATCTTCCGGGCCATCGGTTATCGTATCGTTCGGCGTAACGGGATGGGCAACAACGAGATTCCACGTTAAGCGATCACGTATCGCCTTCATGGTGTAATACAATGCTTCGTCTTCACGCGTGTAATGAACGAACTCCTGCGCGACGAGCGCTGTTATGCCGAAGCCTGACAGCAGCTGACCGGACCAGGAATCCCTGCTTTTGGCGAACTTCTTGATCAACCGCACGATCCGCCGAAGCTGCACACCGTCAGCGCTGGCACTGCGCACGTCGTCGAACCATTCGGTCACATCACGTGCGTCCGACCGCTTCCAACCGCTTGCGCTAGCCAGTTCGTAATAGACCGCTCCATCATCGCTCACCTTGCGATAGACAGGCATGTCTACATGATACCCCTTCTTATACACGACCCGGACACAATTTCCGTGCACCTCAGGAGCATCCGCAAAGGATCCATCGTCAACCGCGTCCCGGACCATCTCGCGGGCCTGGCGTGATGTGAGTTCGGCACCGCGTGGACCGACCAGGTCCTCCTTGGCGAAATAGACGCCATCATCGATATCGTAATCGTTCGCGTCATGCCGAAGCATCGTCTTCATAGCATAGCTGCCTTGCACCACGTGCTCGTCGATAGGTGGGCCCGCATTCTTCTCCAGGCCCTTCCTCGACCGGTCCCGGTTCGCGTTGCGGCGGTCGCGCATCGCAGTTCGGTCGCTTTGAGGAAGTGTCACCTTCTCGTCGTGAAACGACAGCACGTCCTTCGCGCAATCAAACATATTGGCTTCCCTTCGTAATGGTTAGGTTTTGGGCGGAAGTGCCGTATGGGTTGGGCTTCGAAAGCAACTGCACGCCGCGATGAAATCTAATCTTGGGCCTAGGGTGCGGAGAGATAGTGAACGCACTCATGACCGGCTTGCCGCGAGCGAACGCTCTTCATCGGCAGCGGGCAGGCTCTCCATCAGGGTCTTGATCATCAAACCATCGGCATCACCGGCATCACAAGCGCTCAAGGTCATGTCCACGTCATGGTGAGCCTGCTGGATCAATCGGTCCATCGTCTCGCTACGCGTATCGTCCAATGCGAGAAACGGCATCATCTCGGCAGGCACCGCCTTGTTCGGGAAACGCACCGTGCGAACCTGCCGGCCAGCATCTGTAAAGGCCTTTGCAAGGAACCGTGCCATGTTATCATATGCGAATTCTTGCGCCGCGATCGCCAATGGCCCGACATCGGCGCCAAGCCGCCATCCCATCATGGAACGGTGCTCCTTGCCGGCTCTAACATGTTCGCCTTCGGGGCGGGGGCATGTTCCAAGCGAATATATCTCGATCGGCTGATGGGGTCCTGCGTTCGCTAACGCATCGGTCAGTCCGACCATCACTGGGTTGTTGGCCCACAACCCGCCGTCGGCAAAGACCTGCCGGGTTCCCTTCGGTTCGCCGGGAACCTGTATTGCAGCAAGTGATCGGTAGACAGGAGCGGCACTCGTCGCGAGGCAGACATCTGCCAGGCGGTAATCATCGTCACGGACACCGCTGGTCCGCGTTTTCTTGAAGACGTAGGCCTTGTGGGTGCTCATGCGCACGGACGGAATGGACAAGGCGATACCCCGGCGTTCGTAAACGTCGCGCATCGTGATGTCGCCAAGCACCTCGTCCAGCGCATCGCGAAGCGCAGTATCTCCCTTGCGGACGTAATAGCTCCCAACCAAAGCCCGCCATAGAACACTGCCGATCCCGGTGATCCGGTGCGGAAAGATCGCCGGTCCATGATCGCGATACAATGCAACGATCTCGCGAAGGGGAACGCCGGCGGCAACTCCGCAACCAATGATAGCCCCCGTGCTGGTGCCGGTAATCAGATCGAACCCCAGACCAAGATCGACCATGTTTTTCGCCGCACCGGCGCCATTCGAACCACCGCGCGCACCGAACTGTCCGACCAACCGGTCTAGGAATGCCGCCGCATAAACACCGCGCGAGCCACCGCCGTCGAGGCTCAGCACCCGGTAAGGGGCGACTGCATCGGAAGGTCCGTTGCCATCTTTCAATTCTGTATCCGGCATTGGCTTGACCCCGATTCGCTGACTATGGTAAAAGGAATACACAATTTTCGGTTAACAGGCAGTTTTTTATGAGCATATGTAAATGGTCACAATAAATTCTGTCGGACGGTTGGGTCCAAAAAAGCCTCGATCAGCGGAGGCTAAGTTGCAGCAAAGGCTTGAATTCATTGAGTTCCGCCTATTCTGGAGCGGCGGTGTCAATCGGAAGGATATCCAGAAGGAATTCCATATCTCCCCGCCGCAAGCGTCGAACGATCTTGCGGCCTATCAATCACTCGCACCTGCGAACCTCGAATATGACGGTAATCGCAAGCGCTACGTTCGCAGCGAAGCATTTAGGGCAGTGTTGTCCGCCACATCGACCGAGCGGCACCTGCGGCAACTAGCAGGCATGGAACAGGGCTGGCTGAAAGAGCAGGACACGTGGTTCGCCAATGCCCCGCCGGTTGCATCGGTATCCTTGGCAGGCCGAATGCCCAGTCCCGATGTCGTGATGAGCATCACCGACGCGATCCGGGAGAAGCTGCTCATCGACATGGTCTACTCCTCGATGACCGGAGAGCCAGACCACCACAGGACGATCGCGCCGCACGCTTTCGTGGAAGCGCAGGGCCGCTGGTATGTCCGCGCTTGGTCGGAGAAACACCGCGATTTCCGCGATTATGCGATGGCGCGGATCGCAAGAGCGTTACCGGGCGCCAAATCACCGGTCGACCCCAGAGATGATCTCGAATGGAACCACTCGATCGATCTCCTCATTGCGGCAAATCCGGAACTCGAGCCAGCGCAGAAGAAGGCGAAGGAAGCTGAGTATCAGATGACCGATGGAATGCTGACGATAAATTGCCGCCTAAGCACCACATTCTATCTTATTGCGGAGCACCGGCTGGATGTGGAGCCGAACATTCTCCAGGCGTATCAACAGCCGCTGGTCCTCACGAACCTCGACGAGGTCCAAAATACCCGCGAAGTTGTTCGCAAGCTCGCATCCAACGCCGGGGCACGCAAGTGATGGTCCGGAGGGTCACTTTTCGAGGCTACAGCGGACGCTTGACGCTGACTCCACAACCGAAATCACTGAACAGAAGGCAATCGCGATGACAGTGAGCGACTATCCGGCTTACGAGGCCGACTTTCCGGAGGGATCGCGCAGATTGGTATTCTGCTTCGATGGCTCGTGGAACAAGCTCGACGTGAAGAAGGATCCTACGAACGTGGTCCTGGTCGCCGAAAGTGTTCTGCCGGTCGACCGGCACGGAACTAACCAGATCGTCCATTACGATGAAGGTGTCGGCACCGCTTCTGATGAAACGTTCAGAGGCGGGATTTTCGGCAAGGGTCTGGTTCAGAACATCAGGGAGGCATACCGCTTCCTCATCTTCAACTACCGCCCCGGCGATCAGATCTTCGTTTTCGGCTTCAGCCGCGGCGCATTCACGGCACGATCGTTTCTAGGATTCATCAAATCGGTCGGCATCCTGCAGGTCAACAACGCGAACCAAATCACCGAAGCCTGGAAGCTTTACAAGAAACACGCCGTTCGGGATGGCGATGAACCACCTGAACTCCTGCAGTTCCGGGCGAAAAACTCGCCGCAGATATGCATTTCCACATCAGAGCAGAGCTGGCGCCTGAACAAGGGCCTGTGCCAGACGCCGCCTCGGCTGCTGACCATCCCCTATATCGGCGTCTGGGATACGGTTGGCACTCTTGGTTTCGAAGCCGTGAAGGCGACCTTCGTGCGCACGCAGGACAAGCGTTACAACGATCATGACACCCAATTGTCGGACCTGGTCACGGCCGGAAGACATGCGGTGGCCCTCGACGAGCGCCGCGTGCACTTCATGCCCACCCTCTGGCGGAACCTCGCCGACATGAATATTCGAGTCGGGCACGATCCATACAGCCGTGACGCGCCATACCAGCAGCGCTGGTTCGCAGGCGATCACGGATCAGTCGGTGGTGGTGGGCCGGAACGCGGACTGTCGAACGCCGCCCTCCACTGGGTCCTGAAAGGAGCCATCGATCAGGGTTTGCAGATCAATCTCGGGGCTAACTCGAACCTGCAGACGATACGCTACAATGCCCACGCGCCGCTTAGGAACACTCCGGCCGAAGGCTTACGGAAAAACAGACTGGCCAAGCATGCGGCCGGTGTCGCCGCAGGCTGGTTCAAATCAGTCGCACTTGCAGCGAAGCGTTCGGCGCCGGACGATATCTCATCGCTACATCCCTCCGTGATGCGCCGCTGGTTCCTCGACGAAAGCGTGCCAGAGGGAAAGCCATATGGCCGTGGGATGCTGAAACACCTCACGGACGACATCGAAAGCCTGCGGAAGAGCTTCCAGCCACCGAACGGAGATAGCTATCCAGTCTATTCCGTAAAGCGCGGCGACACATTGAGAGACATCGCATTCGAATGTCTGGGCGGAGTTAGCCGGGCAGAAGAAATCTTCGAGTTGAACAGAGATCTGATCGATGACCCCAGCATTATTTTCGTCGGCGACCGGCTGCGAATGCCCCAGGATGCGGACCCGGCAACTGTCGATACCTCAGCCGCCGCAAAAGCAGGGCCCGGGTCAGATGAGGATCCGGGTAAGCCTGCAACCTATCTATCGTCGCAATGACGGGTTTCAATTATAGAGCGCGAGCCCGGTAGATGATCTGCATCTGGTGCAAGAAGGACTTCGACAAACTTTCCATCGAGCATGTAATACCAGAGGGTCTTGCCTGCCCCGATGAACTCGTGCGCACAGATGTCGCATGCGGACCTTGCAACAATTCTCTGTCGCGTGTCGACCGTGCGCTGGTCAAGCAGTTCGAGCTGCATACGGTGATACATCGCGTGCCTCGTAAGAACGGCAAGCCGCCGATGATAAACAGCTGGAAGGGGCTGCGCAGCAGGATGGGTGCAAATGGTCCGGAAATGTTTATCAATGGAGGTCCGGGGGCGGTAAAGGTAGCTGGAGAAACTCTCCAGCCTGCTTCGAAGAAAGACGGTGTCTCGGACGTATGGATCAAACCGGACGAGGGCACGGCGGGCTTCAGACAGCAGTTCGGAAATGACAGACGGTTCCTCCCGGCGATACACAAGATCGGCCTCAACCTGATTGCAGTATGCAAGAGTCCACAGATCGCAGCTTCAGCCCGCTACGATCACATCCGGTCTTTCGTCCGACTGGAGAAGGACGCAGTGCACCTATCGGCCGTGCTCGAGAAGGAAACCATTTTCGGAGCCGTCACCGGGGCCAACATGGTTGAGAAAGCAGGCCGACAGGACCCTATGTTCCGCATCATGATCCTGGGCACGACATTCTTCGTCGACACCTCGCCTGACCAGTCCGGCCTTCGCGATTTTCGCGCTACAGCGACAATGATGGGGGAGCCGTCTTATGTATTCCCAGAACCTGTAAACACATGAATTCAAACCAACATCACCACATCGAAGACTGTGAATACAGGGTTCTGCGCTTCGTCAAGGCAGGCGGAGGTGAGCCACCGATCAAGCTCGGGCGGGCAGGCCAATGCCGTTATTGCGGAACTACGGATACGCGGAGCTTCCAGACGATCTCCCATGCAATGCCCGAAGCGCTCGGAAATAAGTGGGTCACTTCGCTAGACGAATGCGATGATTGCAATCGCGCGTTCGCACCGCTCGATGATGCCTTGGTGAAAAGCATCGGAGCCGCGCTCACCGTCGGTGGAACTCCAGGCAAGGGAAACCGGGTCAGACAGACCGGTCGATCGAAAGGCTCTTCCTCGATCGTGCATCAACGACAGGATGGACGAAGGCATATTTCGATGAGCACGAATGGAACGCCCTTTGGCGAGCAAATCGGCTTCGACAATCTGACCGGTGAATTGGTGCTCAGGGTCCCGACTGGAACCGAACGGTTCATTCCGGCTCTCGCTTATAAGGCGTTGTCGAAGATGGGCTTTGCGCTGCTACCCGAAGAGATGCTGGAAGAGTTCACGCACTTAAGGCAGTGGCTCTCTAAGGACGATGACCGTATCCTGCCACACATGATCGCAGGCTTGTCGTTCGCGAGCATCGGAAATGCACCGCGTCTGTTGTCGGGCGCCCTGTTGGTGAGGAAGTTGGACGACCCAAATATCCCCTACATGCTCTTCGTGATGACAATCGGTTCGATCTGTTTCCAGATCGTGATGAAAACAGACAGGCTAGACGGCGAATGGCCATCCCAGATACGAACCAGGCCAAGCATCAAATGGGCAAACGTGCTGGCCCCACCGGGCGAGACACCCATCGAATTACGCTATGGAGACCCCACCCACATCGACTTGGGAAGAAACTCGCTCGAACCGCGACTCATCGAAACTGTCGATACGAGGATCAAACCGGGCGGCAAGGAAGCGCGCATGGTAATGAATATCAGGCAAAATTCTCTGGCAGCGACACTGCTCTGATACCGCGGTGGCATGGGCACAAGGCGGACCGAAAAGTCCCCAGCCTGAGGGAAACGACGGAGTCTAAAAAATGACATACGCGACATAATGAATCATGAGCAGCGATGGTTTTCACAAAATGAGGCTGCTATGAGCGCTGCTATTCTGCATTCAACAATCGGTTGAAGTCGCCAAGATAGAGCGCGGTTCCAGGTTCGGGAAGGTCGTCGACGACCGAATTGAAATGGTCGGCCACGGACGGTTCCACTCCGCGTCCAACCCTGGTTATCAGCGCATCGCGGACTGTGGCCGGGCCGCACGTAATTTGTCGTCTGCCGTCTTCACCGGACGCATCCGACGTGACGAAACGTTCGATCAAGGCGTGGTAGAAATCTGCTCCTACCGGAACCGCGAAATACCCTCGCAACGTTCGATACGGGCCTTCCACATCAGCGTCCGTATCGAAGTCTATTCGCAGGCTGTTGTTGCCCACGAGCTTGGCCATAACGTCCAACGCCCACATTGTTCGATGTTCGAAAATGTCCGCAAGTTTTGCGGTGTCGGTCACGTCTCCTGGCGCCATCGCCGATATATTGATCAGAACCGGCACGCCGACCGCAATGACCGGCCAAGACGGTTCAGGCGTGTTTCTGGTGAAATTAATAGACCCTAAAGACTGGCTCCGACCATCGGCAAAGAGTTTCAAGGCGATTTGGCTGCCACCGCCGAACGACCGAAGTTTCGCTATTCGTGCAATCCGGTTCAACGACTGGACGCCATCTTGTTCGGGTTCGGCATTCAGATTGAAAGTCGTATCACCGTCATTGCCGATGACGAAATCGAACAAGTCACATTTCAAGCGGAACCGTTGCTTGTCGCTTGGCAGTCCCGGAAGAGCGCTCGCGATGACTTCGACGCTCTCCGAGAAAGAACTGCCATCAGGCAGCCTGAACTGAAGCGTCGCAGCACGTCCGGTAGGTTCGATGAAGATTCTTCCGGAGGATCCACTGAGCCGCTTGTCCGGTAAAGTCACGCCGAACCGGGTGGTCCAGGCATCGAGCTTGCGAACTGGTAAACCCTCACCCAGCCCCAGCGACCAGTCGATGACGTCGTCCTGACTATCCAGATCGAAAGTAACCTTCATTTCCGATGCCATTGCATCGTATCCTGCGTCCTTTCCGAACGCCGTTTTGGTAGAAGAATAATCAGGATATTCGGCTGCCATATCGGCGTGCATGGCACCTATCGCCAGCGTCGCGTCATCGAAGATCCGATCGCTGCGATAAGAAATCTTCTGTCGGTGCAGCGCCTTCCCATCACGTTCGGCCCGACGCACAGCGGCGAGAGTCCGGCCGATCTCGGCTTTCCATATATGGACCAGTCCAAAGGACACCGGGTCTCCATCGGAATTCACTCGGACTATCATAATGAACGCGGGCAATGCCGCTTTCGTGAGACTTAGGGCCGCAGAAAGCTTCAGGTTCGCTACTGACTTCTTGCTCTTGGTCGTCTTGACCTGAACCAAAGCCCTGAATCGATCGGGGACCGTATCGGCGGAACCTCCATGAGGCTGTGAAGGCCATTCGATCAGGAAATCCCAGCCGTTATCATCCTCAGTCGACGGGTTGCAAGTGATACCCAATTTTGAGCAGGCAGCGGAAAATGTCTTTTCTCCGATGCGGCCCAAGTCGGTTGCGGAAAGTCTCATCGGAAATCTGGGGTGCATCGATCGTCTAGGACTGTGGTCGGTTTCACCAGGCATCCTTTTGCAGTGTGGCGATAAGATAATAGTAGAGGCTTGCTGTCGGACATCTGGATGTAGTTAGTATCATGTTGAGGGAAAACGAATAGGTCATGGCAGAACACAAATTCACGACGATTGCCTATGAAGGCGGCGGCCCCCGGCAATTCGTCAACACCTTCGTGCTGATGAAGGACAACTGGAATGATTATGGCAATACGATCCTGTTCGATCTCTTCCACTTCGACGGTGAAGGTCAACGTAGCCATTTCGGATACGTGAAAATTCTGCAGCTATCGCAGACCGGTTCGTCGAAGGTGGAAGCGAACACCAGGCTTCCAAAAGAATTCAGCGATCTTGGTGAAGCCTGTATATCGCTCGGGCAGAGCGAAGATTACTATACCAGCCTGCGTTCGCAATTCGGAACACAAGGTGCGATCACGGTCCTGGAGGCGCTAAAGGACATCGCGGTGATGCCAGGCCTCGCTGCCGGTTACGAAACGTCTGCGCCATTCAGAAACGGGATGATGCGGGAGAACGGCGCGGAAAGAGCCCGGCGCTTCGCCTTGAATTGGATCAAAGGAGAGCCCGCTGAATTCGATCCGAGGTTTTCATTCGAAACACGGATCGGTGATGGCGATGTCCTTACCAGCGCGCAGTTCGATTTCGACGGAGCCGACCCACTACCCGGCCGGATCGTCGCCCTCATCGGCAGAAACGCGGCAGGCAAAACGTATTTCCTGTCGCAGCTGGCTTCCGACCTTGCACAGATCGAACGTATGTCCGCAGAACGCAAGGCTTCAAAGGAAGACCGGTTTCCAGATGGCCGACCAGCTTTTTCGCGCGTCATCACTATCTCGTATAGCGCCTTCGACCGGTTCAGACGTCCGGCGATCAGCCCCTACAGCAGCTATATTCATAGCGGAATACGCGACGAGAAAGGCCGCCTGTCGACCGCTGCGCTCGTCAATTCCTATGATGAAAACCGAATACGGATCCGTGAGCTCGATCGCGAACAATACTGGACCGACTGCATATCGAATATCCTTAGCGACGCAGAGGGAATCACAAAGGCCCGTCTGATCGCCGAAATCAAATCCACCGAACCTTCACAACTGCTCGATACGCTTAGCTCCGGCCAGGCCATTCTCTGGCATTTCGTGACCGCGCTCCTCTCTTGGATCGATGACGATACGATCGTCCTCTTCGACGAACCGGAAACCCACCTCCATCCCAATGCCGTAGCTAGTCTGTTCCTCGTCCTGACCGATATCCTGCGGAAGTTCGATTCCTACGCAGTGCTCGCCACGCACTCGGCGGTCGTGCTGCAGGAGATTCCATCTTCGCGGGTCCAGCATCTGCGGCGCACGGGCGGCACTACTATCGCTGAGACTCTCGACATTGAAAGTTTCGGTGAAAGCGTTACCGATCTGACCCGGCACGTATTTAAAACCGTAGAGGTCGATAGCCTCTATAAGAATGTGTTGAAAAAGTTGGCGCGATCGATGTCCGCGCAGGAAGTGCTTGAACTTTTCCCGCAAGGTCTGAGCATTTCAGCGCAGTCCTATCTCTTGGCCCAATACGAACGCGAGCAGGAACTTTGAAGAAACTTGCCTTGCTGACGAGTCCGCCCAGCCATCTTGATCGGTATATCGGCATCCGCGATGCCAAGCAGCGGCCCACTCGCGACGTCCTCACCAACAACCATGCTGCGATTGCAGCCCGCTACCAAGCACTCGATAATTGTGTAGGCGCTGGACAGATCGAACACATCGGCGCCTCCCCGCTTCAGAACATCAGTGACCAACTTCGGCATTGCTACGGTTCGCAAACCAAGCGTCTGCTCGGACTGAAGAAGCAGATAAAGAAAGCGCAGGCAAAGGAGGCGCTTAAATTTTGTCCCTATTGCGGAACAACCACCAATACGACGCATGACCACTACCTACCTGCGACCGATTTTCCCGAATTCGCGGTCCATGCCCTAAATCTTGTTCCATGCTGTTCACTATGTAATACGATCAAGGGAGACCGATGGATTGACCAGGCCGGTCAGCGCATTTTCATCAACTTTTATCTCGATGACATTCCCGATGCTCTCTATCTGCATGTAGATCTAATCACTCGGCCAGGTTTCGATACCGTGGGCGCGAGGTTCCGCATCGAAGAGGGCGAACTAGAATTGGAGGAGTGGGAACTCATCCGGCACCATTACGACCGGCTTGGACTGATCGAGCGCTATGACGACAACGCGAATGATGAAATCGCCGGCATGTTGAGGGATGCGGCGACCCACGTAGAAGCAGGCGGACCCGATGCGCGGCGTTTTCTGGCTCGCCAGGCAGCGAAAAGTTGTAACGTCTTCGGCCAGAACAACTGGCGTGCGGTCCTGCTGGCGGCGCTTGCGGATCACGCTGAGTTAGAAGCTTGGATCGACGCAGGGTGACTTGGTAAATTTTCGGTTGATGTTTGAAGCGAAGGGGAGACGGTTTTCACGATCGCGCGAATTGCGGCGTCAGAACGGGATTGGACGTGCCATCTCGATAGCGTGCCAAGCCTGGAATGCGGCGAACAAGCTGCGCGTTTCCTTCTTGCCCATGGTGGTCGCGACATAGGCGAGCCAGATCAGTTGTGAACGAACGCCCGCAGCCTTTGCCTGGCCTAACAGGTGCGTTTCGTAGCAATTCCGTAACCCGAAGGTTTCCGCCAGGTTAATCATGGCATCCTCGGGGGCGCTCATCAAATTGAGGTTCGAAGGCTGGACGTTCTTCAATCTGTCGATGATGTCGAGATAGACCAGTCCGGCTTCGAGGATGTAACGCCGGTCCCAGAAGGTTTCGTTCGCTTCGCTACATCCCAGGACGACGTGCCGATCGTGCGACAAGGAGCCAAGTCGGCGCAGGAATAGCGCGCGGTCATTATTGTCCGTAGTCGACATATGATGGCATGAGAAAGCCGGATCGCCATCCACGAAGGACACCTCAAATGCTCCGAAGCAAGTAAGGCGCCGGTATTCCTCTCCCTCCTGCAGCGGACCATCAACATGAACGATGCTGACGAGGTTCGCCGGGTGCCGCCTCTCAGGTCGTGTCGCGGTGGCCATTGCGTATTTCCATCTGAAGTAATGGGCGTTGAAGATCGAGTGAGGGGTTAGGTAAAAAGGGCCAGACACAAAGTCAGTTGTTACCGGCGTCCGCAGCCGCGAAGCGATCGCAGAAGGCCAGCTTCATAAAATGCTCCGTCAATGCTCGCGTGCCCTTCTCGGTCACCATCTCACTCCAAGCATCCCAGCGGTCGATGCGTTCGACCAACCAGAGGTAGAAGCTGTCGCGGGCATGCCGATCGCCTTCAGGCCATGACATTGTCCAGAGGGTGGAGCGCACTGGAATCTCACGCGTGATACGCAAGCCGATCAGCTTGACTACGGGAACGCCGTCGATGCTGTCGGTGGTGAACCGGTGAGCCATGCGTGTCGCGACCTCCTCGCGATGGGCAACGAGTTCGGCCGCCGCCTTGCGTTCGGGAGAATGGGCCAGCCCCTTGGTGGCTGCGATCCAGTCCAGACCCACGTTTTCGTCCGCATCGTCGCGAGTCCTTGTCGCGATCAACATCTGGAGAACGGCTCGCCCTTCCAGAGTGAGCCTTCTGCTGTTGGGCTTCAGAAGATCAGTGCTCTTCAGAAACATTTCGACGAAATCGCCGAGGTGCCGATCGCACATGAATATATCTCGGGCTTTCTCCCCTTTCTCAACGAACCGCCCATCGACGATCGCCATATAAGAAAGAAGAAAATCAAGAATATCGTTGGTCGACCAGCAATACTCTTCAGCCAGGCCGAACCGTGTGACCCAAAACGCTTCGCGCACCGAACCCCATTCCCGCCCCTCCTCATCGACTAGCGGGGGCTCACCCGGGACTTCGCCGATCGATGTAAGCCAATATCCCCAAGGCAGGTCAGGATGACGGTGATCGCCATAGCGCGTGGGCTCGGGTTCGCCGAAACAGTTAGAATATCCTGTCGCCATCAGTCCGCGCCATTCTGACGGTTCGGCGGGGGAAGCTGGAGGGTTTCAGGCGTATCACCGGTGGGCGATGAACTCGCTCCGCCCAGTTCCTCCAATGCCCGAGCGAATGCGATAATCTGTCCGTAAACGTATGCCTGATCACGGTAGACATCGTCTTTGCGCGAACTGCGATCGTAACCCTTGGGCACAAAATCGCCGATGTGATCGGTATCGAAGCCGAGCCACCAAAGATCCTCGTGCTCAAACTCGTCCTTGGTTGCTTGAACGGTCCGGTAGTTGCGCTTGATGCGCGTGACCGTGACATGGCAGACAGTGTAACGCTCGGTCCAGGGATCGCCATATGCCTCTAGGGCAAAGCGATTGACCTCGCATGCCTTGCCGTAGGTGAGGCCGCCATGGACCGAATTTGAGATTTCGAGAGGAACGGCTTCTGCATCGAACCCGAAAAGCGGATGGGACGGATCGACACCTACATAGCCAGACAACGTGCCATTCTCTTGGCGCAGGATGATGCAACCTAAACCGGTCTCCTTGTCGACCCACGCGACCTTATCGGCCTCGTCATTCCAAGGACCATCGCCCGACGGTTTGCGATCGGGGTTGTGCCAGACCTGCAGCGCGGTGACCGCGGTGTCTGCCACCGGGTAGGTCACGGGAGCGAGACTAACCAAACCCTCAGGTAGTTCGGATTTCGTGATTTGCTTGCCGCGGGCTTGCGGCTTCGTGGGCTTCTTAGCCATGACGGGTATCCTGTCTCGTTGTCGGCAAATTGGTGGAATGGGGATCAGGGAAAAGAGGCGGATCTACCGATAGCGGTCGAACGCGGTGCGCCGGGTCATGCGGGGACCACCGTGCTTCGCACCCTTACCGCTTGCGTAGACGTTCACGGCGAGCCACGCCTGCTCGGCTAAGAGCTCACGGTCGATGACCTCGCGCCACCACACCTTGCTATTCGGATTCCAGCGGTAGCCGCGAAGGCGCAACGCGTCCTTGACTTCAAAGGCAGCACCAATCGCTTCGATCAGATGGCTGTCGGAATGGGCGTGCTGATCCAGTTCATACATGAGCGGAACACCGTCCGTGTCTTCATGACGGAGCAACTCGACGACTGCATCGACATCATTCTCTGCGCGGTGCCCGTTGAAATACCAGCCGGCCTGCATTCCGAGATAACCGAGCGAGCGGCCTTCAAAACCGGCTTCGCGCCAGTCGATGCCCTCGCACGAACAGGCCCAAGGGCGGCCGGGCAGCAGGGGCAGGCGCTTCTCCACCATCGGACGGTCGAATGACGCGTTATGGGCGATGACCAGATCGGCATCTTCGACGATCTTCAGGATCATCTTCTCGTCCAAGCGCTGGCCCGCTAAGTCGAAATCGGTGATGCCAGTGAGCCGGGTGATGTCCTGGGGCAAGGGAAAGCCGGGATCTTCGCGCCAGGACCAGGCCTTGCCGATTTCGACAATCACCCCGTCGTCATCATACCGGAAGCGGCGCATGGCCAGTTCGATAACTACATCGTTGTCGTGGTCGAGCCCGGTAGTCTCCACATCGATGACTACGGCGGTCGTGGTCTGTCCGTCGAGGTTGCCGACGCCGGTCAATCCGGGCCGGAGATCGATCTTGGTAAGAATGCGTGCGTCGTCGAGAGTTGGGCGAAGTGCCAAAATTTTTGCAGTCATGGGAGGTTCCTTAAGGGCTGGGAGAGAGGCGTTGCGGCAAGGATCGGATGCGTCCTTCGTTTCAACCAAGCGGTTCGAAGATCTCGCCTTCGTCAGCGACATCATCGTCCATTAGGGCATCCAGAGCCCCTGACCCGATGTCGAGATCGAGCCCCAAACCGTGAATGAGCACGGCGCGAGCACAGTCAGTTTGGGTAACGCACGCTTCGACTGGCGGAACGCCATCGAACGCACGGCGAGGAGCAAGCATCCACGCCATCGGATCAGTCCCGATACCTTCGCGCTGAAACCGGGCGCCAACCTCGGTCGCAACCAGAGTTACCCTCACGATCTGGCGCAGAGTGAGAGCGATTGTTTCTTCATCGTGCCCGTGATCCAAAGGATCGAGTATCCAGCGGTTCGCTTCGGAAATGGCGGCGGCGGGAGGCCGGGCAGCATGAAGCTTCGTTTTCGAAAGACCCATATTGATGTCTCCTCACGTATGTTCCGCTGCTTCAAAGCTGCGGTTCGTAAAGGGACATATAGGGCAACACTTCAATATGTCAAGAGTGTTGAAGCAATGAAGTGTTTTGACCCCGGAGCTTGCCGGACAGCGATACAATTGTTGACCGACCAGTCGGTTCTCGCCGCACTTTCGAAGTGGCGAACGATAGAGGATTGGAATGGCAGCTGCCCTGCGGCAGTTAGTGCGCAGCAAAGGTCTGCACCCGTTGAGAATTTATCCACAAACTTCATCAATACAATGGTAATGAACCGTTGAAGTTATCTTCATCGGCTGGTAGTCGCAAACCCATGCAAAACAAAAACACAAAAGTCCTTAACGCACTTTCCCAGCCCAACAGGCTTGCGCTTTTCGAAGCGATCGCCAACGCAAAAGATGGGCTAACTACGACCGAAGCTGCAAAAGCGGCAGGCACTCTGCTGAATACCGCAGCGGTCAATCTCACTGTTCTGGAAGCGGCTGGTCTCATATCTTCCAAGAAATCCGGACGTTCCGTTACGCATACCGCAAAGCTTGAGACGGTTCGAAAGCTTGCTGACTATCTCAGCCAGATTGGAAAATAAGCGCAGAGGGTCAGCGTCCAAGACCGCATGGTGACACAGCAATGACAAAACTTGCGCTTAGAGTGAGCATAGGGTAGCCCCCTATCCTATGTCGCACACAAGTTCTGATAAAAGGCTCATGGCGCGCGTCAAGCGCCTCAAAGGCCAAGTCGAAGCAATTGAACGGGCCCTCAACGCTGAGGCCCCTTGCGGCGAAGTGCTTAACCTCGTCGCATCGGTTCGCGGGGCGGTAAACGGGCTGACGGTCGAACTGATCGAAGACCATGTCCGCGAGCATGTCTCGAACCCCGATACGGACAAGGATGCCGACCGGGCTCAGGGCGCTGCAGATCTCATTCAGGTGGTGAGAACCTACCTGAAATGAAAAATGCTCAATCCAAACAGAAAATCAGTCACGATCTTGGTCACGAACATGTTTTTCTTGGTAAGAACCATGAACGCAACGAGCGGCGAACCTGGTTCGTCATAGCGCTCACCACCGTGATGATGGTCGTCGAGATCACAGCGGGCACGATCTATGGATCCATGGCGCTCGTGGCGGATGGTTGGCATATGGCAACTCATGCGGCGGCAATGCTGATTGCAGCCCTTGCCTACCTCTTCGCCCGTCGAAACGCTCGTAATCCGCGTTTCACCTTCGGAACAGGCAAAGTTGGGGACCTGGCCGCGTTCGCCAGCGCGATTGTCCTCGCACTCGTCGCCCTCCTTATCGGTTGGGAGAGTGTCGTCCGTCTCGCAAATCCGATTCCCATCAGCTTCAACCAGGCGATTATGGTGGCCGTAATAGGTCTCGTCGTGAACCTCGTCAGCGCCTGGCTGCTACGCGATGATCACGATCACCACCATGGTCATGGTCATGGTCATACGCACGGCAGCGACCCGCACCATGCTCACGATCACCATGACGAGCGCAAGCACAGTCACGATCCTCATGATGGGAAGGATCAGAACCTGCGAGCGGCGTATCTACATGTTCTGGCGGACGCTCTTACATCGGTTTTGGCGATCGTAGCACTTCTTGCCGGCAGCATGTATGGCTGGATCTGGCTCGACCCAGTGATGGGTATCGTCGGGGCACTCGTCATTGCGCGGTGGTCTTGGGGCTTGTTGAGAGATACCGCTGCGACAATGCTCGACTATCGAGGTGCCGACGATCCAATCGAGCATGATATTCGGAAAGCCATTGGAACCGTTGGCGATACGATCACTGATCTTCATGTCTGGCAATTAGGTCCTGGCCATCACGGAGCAATCCTTGCTGTATCTACTCAGAATAAAGAAAGTTCGGCCGTTTACCGTGAACGTCTCGCAAAAATATCTGGACTTTCTCATCTGACTGTCGAGGTAAATCATGTTCGTCAGATTACAGGTGAAACACCCCTCGAGGATTCACCAGCATGAATGGCAAGTGCATAACCGGTCCCAAGTTTCTTTCGCATTCGCCCATTAGCAGTCGCATTGCGTCATCTTGCTTATCATTACCGTGTGGCTTATCGGCGGCGGCCGTGCGTCAATGGTTCGCTATCTTTGTGCTTGCGATCATGCTCGTTTCCCACGGTGGGTTTTCGGGCGCGCTGCCGCATGTGGAACACGATCATAGCCATGAAGCGGGAAGCTCGCATCATGCACCAGAGCCTGTTGAGGCAACACAGGAAACTAACTTGCTGATTGCCGACAATTCGACTTCTGGGGAAACGGTCCCGCACGGTTCCGCCCATAGTCACATAACTGTTGGTCTACCCGAAACTGCTTCGCTGATCGCCTCATATCGGTCGGAGCGTTCACTGCCGCAGCCCAGCCAAACGGAAGCCCTAACTGGCAGCGAACCTGCACCCCTTACCCAACCACCGTTAGCCTGAACTCATAAGCCTAGCGCCCGGAATCCCGGGTCGCTCGATAGTTTTTGAAGTTCAGGAGTTCCCAAAATGAACGCGATTTTGCGTGCCGCCTTGCTGGCGGTCACGATTATGTCGGCACATGCGGCTCAGGCCCAATCGCTCACCCTCGAAGAGGCCATTCGGCAATCGGTCGTAAGTTCGCCTCAGGGTGCAGCGGCGGCCGCGAGGATCGATGGCCTCGAGGCCGCCCGTGCCGCTGCCGATACGAAGCCAGCGCCCACGATCGAAGGTGCAATCGAGAATATCGGCACGTCCGGTTTCAACGAGATCCAGATTGATGGCACGTATAACCAGAGGCTAGAACGGGGCGGCAAGCGGGAGGCGCGGATCGAACTTGCCGAGGGCGAGATCGGCATCGCCCAGGCCGAAGCGCTGATCCGCCGCTTGGACCTCGCCCGTCAAGTGCAGGAACTCTATGTCGAAGCGCAGACTGCCGCGCTCGATCTTGAACTGGCGCGAAGCCGGGTCGAGATTGCGGCAGCGCTACAGTCCGAGGTGCAGCGCCGTGTGGACGGTGCGCGCGATCCGCTATTCGCCGGCACCAGGGCGAAGACCCAGCTTGCGGAGGCAAAGGTCGACCTCGAACTGGCAGAACACGCTCTTGATGCAGCCAAGGCTCGTCTCGCTCTTCTGACAGGTAGCGACCCGACAGAAATCAATGTCGTTACCGACGGATTTCTGGAGCTTAAGGCGCATTCTATCGAACTGGGTAACTTTCCCTCGATCGATCTCGCCCTTTACGAAGCAAGACGCCAGCGGGCGGATGCGAACTATCGCCTTCAGGAAGCCTACAGCCGAACCGATCCTACTGTCTATGCTGGCCCGCGTATCTTTGGGTCGGGCAATATAGCCGTGGTGGCTGGGTTTTCCCTGCCACTGCCCAACCGCGCCTTGAACCGGGCGAATATCGATCGTGCGGCAGCCGAGCAACGGCAGGTAGATGCGGACCTGGCGGTCCAACGCTTCCAGCGCCAGCGTGAAGTCGCTCTAGCGGTCGAGCGCGTCGAGGAAGCACGGCACGAAGCCGAAGCGATACAGGCCCGCGTTATTCCGGGCGCGCAGCAGACCCTGCGCGAAGTCCGCGCTGGTTACAATCGCGGCGGGTTCACCTTCATGGACGTCTCGATGGCGCATTCTTCGTTGCACGACGCGCGCGTCCGCTTCGTCGAAGCTCTTTCCGAATATCATGAAGCGAAAGTCGAACTCGACCGGCTGACCGGCCGTTTCGCCGACCTCGTTGGGGGAATTTAAAATGCGTAAGACTTTTATTTTTGCCGCAGCCCTGCTTGCTGCTCCGCTGGTGGCCTGCGGCCAATCCGGCGATGAAACCGACATTTCCGAAAGCGAAGAGGCTGCAGCTGGCGACTATGAGCGCGGTCCGCATAACGGACGAATGCTGCGCGATGGCGATTTCGCCATCGAGGTCACCGTGTTCGAAGACGGCCTGCCTCCTGAATACCGGCTTTATCCTTACCGCGACGGCGAACCAATCGATCCCGACACCGTTCGGGCACGCGTTATGATCACGCGCCTCGACGGCGAGAAAACGACTTTCCAATTCAAACCGCAGGAAGATTACCTGCGTGCGCAAGCAGTTCTTATCGAGCCCCACAGTTTCGATGTCGTGGTTACCGCCGCTTCTGGTGGCGAAACGCACCGATGGGCTTTCGATTCCTATGAAGGCCGCGTCACCATTTCAGACGACGCGGCTCGTGCCGCAGGTATCGAAACCGCGAAAGTCGGCCCGCAACAGATCGGCGAAACGGTAGAGATCATCGGCAGCGTGGAACTCGAACCGTCGGGAAGCGCGGAGGTGGGTGCGAAATATCCCGGACCCGTCATGTCGGTCCATCGCAATGTCGGCGATCGTGTTGCGAAAGGCGCACTTCTGGCACGGGTAGAGAGCAGCTACTCGCTCCAGACCTACTCGATCTATGCCCCTATTTCCGGTGTAATTACGCAGCGTAATACCAATGTCGGCGACATCGCGGATAGCGATCCCATGTTCGTGATTTCCGATCCGGCGCGCACCATCGCGACGTTCCCGATCTTTCCCCGCGACATCGAGCGTGTGCGTCCGGGCCAGTCGGTCCAGATTCGCGGTCTCGAGGGACAGCGAACGCAAGGTTCCACTATCCGCGACTTCCTGCCGCTGGCCGAAGTCAGCAGCCAAGCTGTAACGGCCCGGGCCCCGCTACCCAACCGCGACGGCTACTGGCGTCAGGGTATGGCGGTGCGCGGATTGGTGTCGGTCGATCAGCGGACCGTTCCACTGGCGGTGCGCACCGATGCGATCCAGCAATTCCGCGATTTCCGCGTAGTCTTCGCCAAGATCGGCGAGACCTACGAAGTGCGGATGCTCGAGCTGGGCGAAGAGGGCCCTGAATGGACCGAGGTCATCAGCGGGATCGATCCTGGAACGGTCTACGCGACCGACAACAGCTACGTTATCAAGGCCGACATCGAGAAGTCGGGCGCGAGCCACGATCACTAAGGGGCGCCAGAACATGCTTGAACGGATCATCCAGCTGTCGATCAGACAGCGCTTCGCCGTCCTCGCCGCCGTTATTCTACTGGCGGCATTGGGCATCTACAATTTTGGGCGGCTAAAGATCGACGCCGTCCCGGACATCACCAACGTCCAAGTGCAGATCAACACGTCTGCACCCGGTTTCTCTCCGCTGGAGTCCGAGCAACGGATTACATATCCAGTAGAGACCGCTATCGCCGGTCTTCCGGGACTGGAATATACCCGTTCAGTATCGCGCTACGGGCTGAGCCAGGTCACGGTGGTGTTCGAGGACGGGACCGACATCTTCTTCGCCCGTCAGCTGGTCAACGAACGGCTGCAAAGTGTCCGTTCAAGCTTGCCTGAATCCATCGAACCCGAACTGGGGCCGATCGCCACCGGCCTGGGCGAGATCTTCATGTATACGATCGAGGCCGAGCCCGGAGCGATCAAACCCGACGGGTCCCGCTATACGCCGCAGGATTTGCGGACCCTGCATGACTGGGTGGTCAGACCTCAACTGCGCACAGTCCCCGGCGTCACCGAGGTCAATTCGGTCGGCGGCTATCGCAAGCAATATGTCGTTGCACCCGTTCCCACCCGGCTCGCTGGCTTTGGCCTAACGGTCCAGGACGTGATCGAGGCGCTTGAAAGCAACAACGCCAATGTCGGTGCCGGTTACGTCGAACGGTCGGGATCGCAATATTTGATCCGCGTGCCCGGCCAAGCCGAAGACCAGCGCGACCTTTCCGGAATCATCGTCGCAACGCGCGGAGGCGTTCCGGTGCGGATTGCCGACGTGGCCGATGTCAGCATCGGTTCGGAAATCCGCGATGGCGCGGCGACCAAGGATGGGGAGGAGGTCGTGCTCGGCACGATCTATATGCTCGTGGGCGAAAATGCGCGCGACGTCAGTGTCGCAGTGGCGGAGCGTCTGGAGGAAGTGAACCGCTCACTGCCAGGTGGGGTCATTGCCAACACGGTATACGATCGATCTAAATTGGTGGAAGCGACGGTTTGGACGGTCGAGAAGAACCTCGCTGAAGGCGCGCTGCTGGTCATCGTCGTGTTGTTCCTACTGCTCGGTAATATACGTGCGGCACTGATCACCGCTGCAGTGATCCCGCTGTCTTTCCTGATGACGATCACAGGGATGGTCGAAAGAAACATATCGGGCAATCTGATGAGCCTTGGCGCGCTAGATTTCGGTCTGATTGTCGATGGCGCTGTGATCATCGTTGAAAACTGTCTGAGGCGGTTCGGTGAGGCGCAGCACTCGCTGGGCCGACTGCTCAACCGGGAGGAGCGGTTCAGGCTGGCCTCATCGGCCTCGGCGGAGGTCATCCGCCCGAGCCTGTTCGGTATTCTCATCATTACGATTGTCTACGTTCCGATTTTCGCACTCGAAGGCGTGGAGGGCAAAACCTTCCACCCGATGGCGCTGACGGTGGTGATCGCGCTGACGGCGGCCCTGCTGCTCTCTTTGACATTCGTTCCTGCGGCAGTGGCGACCTTCATTACCGGCCGAGTCGAGGAGAAGGAAAACCGTGTCATGCGCGCCGCCAAGTCGCGCTATGTTCCCATGCTCGACTTCGCCATGCGCAAGCGTAAGCTGGTGCTGGCGGCCGCGACAGGACTGGTCGTATTAAGCGGTCTTGCTGCGACCAGATTGGGTTCGGAATTTATCCCGAACCTCGATGAGGGTGATATTGCCCTCCATGCCCTGCGGATCCCGGGCACCAGCCTGTCACAGGCTGTGTCCATGCAAGGCGCGCTGGAAGAACGAATAAAAACGTTTCCCGAAGTCAAAACCGTCTTTGCAAAAATCGGCACCGCGGATGTTGCCACCGATGCCGTTCCACCATCGGTTGCGGATACTTTCATCATCATGAAACCGCGCGGCGAATGGCCCGATCCGCGCAAATCAAAGGCACAACTGGTCGCAGAGATGAACGAGGCGGTCCAGCAAGTGCCCGGTTCGCGCTACGAGTTCATTCAGCCGATCCAGATGCGCTTCAACGAACTGATCGCCGGGGTCCGCTCGGACGTCGCGATAAAGGTCTATGGCGATGATCTCGATCAGCTTGCTGCCACGGCAGCAGAAATCGAAAGCGTGGTATCGGCTATTGAAGGGTCAGTCGACGCACAGACCGAACAGGTCACTGGTCTGCCGTTTATCCAGGTCATGCCGGACCGCGTGAAGCTGACCCAACTCGGGCTGAATGTCGACGATGTGCAAATGGTCGTCTCAACCGCGATCGGCGGCACCGAAGCGGGGCAGATATTCGAAGGCGACAGGCGGTTCGATATCGTCGTGCGTTTGTCCGAAGAACTGCGAGAGGATCCCCAAGTCCTCGAACGGCTACCCATCCCGCTTCCAGGAGGCGGATCGGTGCCACTGGCAGAAGTTGCTTCGATCGAACGGACCCAGGGTCCCAACCAGATCAGCCGGGAAACGGGTAAGCGCCGAGCGGTGGTGACTACCAATGTGCGCGAGCGCGATTTGGGCTCGTTCATCGGCGAAGCGCAGCAGAGTATCGCTACGCAGGTCGAGTTGCCCGATGGCTACTGGATCGAATATGGCGGCACGTTCGAACAGCTCCAATCGGCGGCCACGCGGTTGCAGATTGTTGTTCCGCTCGCGCTGCTGTTGATCTTCGGCCTTCTGATGGCTCTGTTCCGGTCTGCAAAGGATGCGCTGGTGGTATTCTCTGGCGTTCCGCTGGCGCTGACCGGGGGCATCGCGGCCCTGCTGCTTCGCGGTATCCCCTTCTCGATCTCCGCGGGCGTGGGCTTTATCGCGCTTTCGGGCGTGGCGGTGCTCAACGGCCTAGTGATGCTGACCTTCATCAAGCAATTGTTGGAAGATGGCCGTCCGCTTGACGATGCGATCAGGGAGGGAGCGCTTGCGCGTTTGCGCCCGGTGCTGATGACGGCGCTGGTGGCCAGCCTTGGCTTCGTTCCAATGGCGCTCAACGTCGGTCTTGGCTCGGAAGTGCAGAGACCACTCGCCACCGTCGTTATCGGCGGCATCGTGTCGTCCACAATCCTCACGCTGCTCGTCCTGCCTGCGCTCTACCGCGTTGTGCGGGGCCGCAGCGAAACCAAAATCGAACAAACGCCAAACGAGGCACCGACAACTGCGTGATCTTCGAACACGCATCACATCCAATGGAGTGAAAGAATGAACTTATCTGCAATCTCAAGACCGGGCGATATTCCACCACGCTATCTGGTCGCCATTGCGTTGATGGTCCTGCTGTTGTGCTCTGGCGTCGAAGCCTGGGCACACAGCGTGGCCGAGGGCGACAAAGGATACATCCAGGAGAGTAGCGGTGTGCTGTTCTTTCCTTTCATATACCTCGGCGCGAAACACATGGTGACTGGCTACGATCACCTGCTGTTCCTGTTCGGCGTGATTTTCTTCCTTTATCGCATGAAGGACATCGGCATCTATGTGACGCTGTTCGCGATCGGCCATTCGACAACCCTGCTGTTTGGCGTGCTCACAGGCATCTCTGCTAATGCCTACGTGATCGATGCGATCATCGGCCTGTCGGTCGTCTACAAGGCACTCGACAACCTAGGAGCGTTCCAGCGTTGGTTCGGATTCCAGCCTAACACCAAGGTCGCAACGCTTATTTTCGGATTTTTCCATGGTTTCGGTCTGGCGACCAAGATCATCGAATTCCAGATCGCGGAAGACGGGCTGGTCCCCAATCTCATCGCTTTCAACATCGGTGTCGAGATTGGCCAGCTTCTCGCGCTCGGCGGCATTCTGATCGCCATGGGCTTCTGGCGGCGAACCGGCAGCTTCATGCGTCATGCCTTTGCCGCCAACGTCCTTCTCATGACCGCAGGCTTCGTTCTCGTCGGTTACCAGCTTGCCGGCCTGACTGTCAGCTAATTCAGTTTTACGGAGACACAAACCATGTTCAATTCTCAACGCCCTTCGACCAATGATCTTCCAAGCAATGGCCAGCTCTTGCGGGCGACTGGGATCGCCGCCGTCGCCGCTGGGGCCATTCTCGTGACGGTGGTCCTACCCAGTGAATACGGTATCGATCCGACCGGGGTTGGGCGCGTGGCTGGCCTCACCCAAATGGGTGAAATCAAACAACAACTTGCGCTCGAAGCTGCGGCTGATGAGAATGGAGCAGTAATCCCAACGACCGTTGAAGCTTCGGCGGTGGCAGTATCGGGCCAATCGGATACTGCACAAAGTGACGCATCAGGCACCAACTCGGATGTCACCACCCTCACTCTCGCCCCGGGCGAAGGGGCCGAAATCAAACTGGTCATGGCGAAGGATAACGCGATTGATTACGATTGGTCGGTGTCCGGCGGCGCGGTCAATTACGACACCCATGCGGACGCTCCTGGCATCTCCTATCATGCCTACGGGAAGGGCAAGAATTCGGGAGGCGAGAAGGGAAAACTGGTTGCAGCCTTCGATGGCAGCCACGGTTGGTTCTGGCGCAACCGTTCGGGCGGAGCGGTAACGATCACGCTGCGAACCGAGGGCAATTACGCCGAAATCAAACGCGTGGTATAGTCGCGCGTTTAATACGCCATGTTTTTCGCTGCCCCGATAACCGCTTACGCGGGCTTGTTTGGCGCGGCATTGCTCGCGGCAACGATAGTTCCTGCGCAGTCGGAACTGCTTTTGGTAGGTCTCCTGATGTCGGGGCAGTTTGCACCATTATGGTTGCTCGCCGCTGCGACTGCCGGGAATGTGCTCGGCTCGCTCATCAATTGGGCCTTGGGGCGTTTCCTAGCGGAATACCGCAAAGCGCGTTGGTTCCCTGCTTCTCAACGCTCGCTTGAGCGTGCGGAGCGTTGGTTCGCCCGTTACGGATCGGGCGTCCTCCTTCTGTCCTGGCTACCGATCGTCGGTGATCCGCTTACACTTATTGCGGGAGTCCTAAGGATGCGCCTGATCCCGTTCCTTCTGGTTGTGACGTTGGCGAAGGGCGCGCGATATTCCGTTATTGCGATAACCGTGGCCAGACTAACTGACTGAGTTAAAAGGACGAATGCCAGAATGCTTTCCATCCTCGCCAACAGAACATACCGGCACCTGTTCTTCGCTCAGGTGATCGCTTTAGTCGGAACAGGTCTTGCAACCGTTGCGCTGGGGCTACTTGCATACGACATTGCCGGAGCTGACGCAGGTGCGGTGCTCGGCACGGCTCTGGCGATTAAGATGATGGCATATGTCGGCATCGCACCAATTGCAGGCGCCTACGCCGACCGGCTCCCGCGAAAGAGCCTGCTCGTGGCCATGGATGTCGTTCGGGGGGCTGTGGCGCTGTTGCTACCGTTCGTAGACGCGATCTGGCAAATCTATCTGCTGATCTTCGTTCTGCAGTCAGCCTCGGCAGTGTTCACACCTACCTTCCAAGCGACCATTCCGGACATCCTCCCTGAGGAAGAGGACTACACCCAAGCCTTGTCGCTTTCTCGTCTGGCGTATGATCTGGAAAGCTTGCTCAGCCCGATGTTGGCAGCGGCCTTACTGGCTATAATCAACTTTCACTGGCTCTTCGCGGGCACCTCGGTCGGTTTCATTGCTTCAGCTTTCCTGGTGATGACAACCATCCTACCGCATCGGACAGCAGCCGCGAAGAAAGTGCAAGGCGTGTGGGAAAAGACGACGCGTGGAATGCGGATATACATCAAAACGCCGCGCCTCAGGGGTATGTTGGCGGTGACACTGGCGGCCGCCGCGGGCAGCGCGATGGTCATCGTAAATACCGTTGTCATCGTGAAAGAGATGGGCCGCACCCAGGGCGATGTCGCGCTGGCGCTGGCAGCCTATGGCGGAGGCTCTATGCTAGCCGCACTGGCGCTGCCGAAATTACTGGGAAAAACAAACGATCGCAACCTGATGATTTTCGGGGCCGGGGTGCTGACACTGACGCTGACAGGACTGGGGTTGGTGTTACCGGGAATTGGAGACGAAGCTTTATGGTTCGTGCTTTTGTCCGGCTGGCTGTTTATGGGAATGGCCTACTCTATATGTGTCACGCCCAGCGGACGACTTTTGAAGCGTTCTTCGAACGAGGCAGATCGTCCGTCCCTGTTCGCGGCACAGTTTGCGCTGAGCCATGTCTGCTGGTTGATCGCTTATCCGGTCGCAGGGCAGGTCGGCGCGCAAGTTGGCATGGCATCCGCCTTTTTGCTGCTCGCTTTTCTGGCTGGGGTCGGGTCAATCTTGGCTATCTTCGTTTGGCCACGTTCTGATCCTTCCGAAATTAAACACGCCCACCCTGAACTGCCAGCCGATGATCCACATCTGATCAAACATGGCAGCGATACACACGCGCACCAATTTGTTATCGATGATCTGCATACGAGCTGGCCAGGCAGGCTTTAGAACTAACTCCCCTGATCGCCGGGAAAGAGTCAGCGGGCAGCACTCTCGTAAACAGCAGCACCCACCCGAACAGCTATCGTAGGCCTCACGCTGCCTGAAGGAGAATACCTAAAGCAGTCGTTTGCGCGCTAGCCGCCTATCCGGGAGGCGGAACGCGAAATCTGTCATTTATTGCGCGGGGCACGGGACGATGAGTGGTATTGCACGATCTTCCAGCCGTTCGCATCGTGAGCAAGCACCGATGTCGCGATGCCTTCGCGATCGATAACCCGTCCATCGGCCAACTCCAGGCGGTATGCATAAGTCTCCTTGCCATATGCCATATGACCCATTCGTATCACTTCAAGTGTAGGGTCTGAAAAGGTGAAGCTTTTGATGCCGTCCAGTTCAGGTCCGAGGTGATGTTCCATATAGTGGGAAAATGTGCCTTCATCCTTTCCATTTTCGAACACTGAAGACTTGTCAGCGAAAAGACCCGACATGGCACCGGCATCGCGCGCAACCAGCGCTTCGCGATAGGCAACCAGCGTTGTTTCAGCGCCAACCACGTCGTTATCGTCGATAGAATGGTGTTCCATACCATCCATCATATGGTGTGGCATTGCATCGGCTTGTCCGTCCATCGATTGTCCAGCGTGATTAGCATGATCCATTTTCTCAGCCTGAGCAGGAGCAGCCAGCACGAGTAGTGCGCCGAAGGCGATTAAAGTTGTCTTCAACATTTTCCAAATTACCTTTTAAATTCAGAACCAAAACCGAACGCCAACCACGTAATTGGTGACGCTGGGGTCTTCACCTTCCAATCGAGCATAATCCGCGCTCTGGCCGACCTTCCATTCCTGGTCGATGCCGATGTAAGGGGCAAATTCGCGAGCAAAATGATAACGGAGGCGTAGGCCGGCTTCGATCGTGTCGATTCCGGCGCCAATTCCAAGTTCCGGAACGTCTTGCGCAGAGAATGACACTTCGGCGCGCGGTTGCAGCACAAGGCGCTGCGTCAACCGCTGGTCAAGCTCCGCTTCGACCCGCGCGGTTAGATCGCCCCTGTCCGACAGAAAGGCTGCGGCATCGACCTCGAACAGATAAGGTGCGAGTCCCTGGATGCCGACCACGGCATAGGTGCGATCCATCGGCGCGAAATCTTGTCGGATACCGGCCTGAAGATCGAAGAAAGGCGCGATAGCGCGGCTGTAGAGCGCCTGCACTTCCACGCTTTCTATTTCCTCGCCAAAACTGCCTTCGCCTTCGGACTTGAACCAGAATTTGTTTAGATCACCGCCGTAATAACCCTGTAGGTCAAACAGATAGCCGTCGGCATTGTCGCGGGCACGGTATTCTACCCGGTCACCCTGGAACCACGAGTATTTTTGACCACCCTGTTCCATTCGCAGCAATTCGCGACTTCCGCGCATGGCTTCGGCGCCCCAGATTGCATCGGCCGCGCGCGGCGGACCCGATCCTGCCGAGGCGGGTGGTGGTGCCATAGGGATCATCGCGCCACTCATCTGGTGGCCGGGAGAATGACCGGACATGTCCGCACTTTCAGCCGGGGGAGCACACTGACCTGCAGGAACGGGATGGCCCATCGCACGGTGCCGGTCAGCCTCTGCTTCGCAGTCAGCCGCCGCCGGCGCGTCCATGCTGTGGTCCATGTGCCCTGATGGGGACGATTGATCCATTCTCGGCATGGAAGCCGGTTCTTCTATCATCATAGGGCCGCATTCGCCCGCTGGGACGGAATGCCCCATGGCGCGGTGCCGTTCTGCTTCCTTTTCGCATTCCGTGGGCATACTATGGCCGTCCATCGGGCGAACTTCGGTGCTGACACTTGGATCAGGCTGCGCATCCTTCGCATCGCAGTAATCTGCCGAAACGGAATGACCCATCGCTCGATGGCTGGCAGCCTCCTTTTCGCACTCCGACTGCGCAGCAGGCTGCACGTTGGGAGCCGCTTGACCATGATTCAGGTGATCTTGAGCGACAGAAGGAGAAGCGATAAAAACGCCACAAGCTGTAGAAAGTAGAAAGAAACTGCGCATCAGGCGTCTCCCTGCGAAGCGACGGTTACGATCTGAAACATTCCCGAATGCATGTGATACAGAAGATGGCAATGGAACGCCCAGTCTCCCGCTTCGTCCGCAGTCAGATCAAACTGGGCGCTGCCACCCGGCTGCACGATGACCGTGTGCTTCTGTGGCTGGCGATCAGCAGGAGCACCATTCACCAGTTCAAAAAAGTGCCCATGCAAATGAATCGGATGGGCCATCATGGTGTTGTTGACGAGCTTAACACGAACCCGCTCGTTGAAAGCAAACCGGATAGGTTCGTCGCTTACAGCCGAGAATTTCTCACCGTCGAACGACCACATGTAACGCTCCATGTTGCCAGTCAGGTGGATTTCCATCTGCCGCGACGGCGTGCGCAGATCGTCGTTCGGTTCTAGCGCGACGAGATCCTTGTAGTTCAGAACCTTGTGCGGAACCTTGTCGAGCCCAATGCCGGGATCGCCCATACGGTCCTGCGGGTTCATGGACACCATATCGATGCCCGGCCCCACCTTGACGTCGGGCGGAAGCTTGGACGTGTCTCGCATATCCATCCCGCCCATAGACATGCCGGCCATACCGCCCATCGCGCCATCTGCAGCCTTGTCGTTGCCACCCATTTCCATACCGCCAGATGACGAAGCGCCACTTTCAATCGGGCCGTGCCCCATTGCGCCATGGTTCATGCCGGACATATCGCCTTCCATGCCAGCCATCCCGCCCATTCCGGCCATCCCCATATCAGCCATCGTCAATAGCGGCGGATCGCGGAGAGATGGCACAGACGCGCGGGCACCAGGCCGGCTAGCCAGAGTGCCGATAGCCATGCCGGAACGGTCCATGCTTTCCGCTACGATCGTGTGCGCTTCGCCGGTAGGCTCAACCACGATATCATAGGTTTCCGCCGTTCCAATCTGGAACTCTTCAATCTCGACCGGCCTCACGTTTAAGCCATCGGCAGCTACCACCCAGAACTTCATGCCCGGAATGCGAACGTTGAAGAAGGTCATTGCGCTGCCGTTAATCACCCGAATGCGGACGCGTTTGCCGGGTGTGAACAGATATTCCAATCCTTCCTCCGGCCCGAACCCGTTGGCGAGATAAGTGTAGGTTGAACCTGTCACATCCATAATGTCGGTCGGCATCATACGCATTTCCGACCACATCCGGCGTTCTTCGCCGGTCAGCGGATAATCGTCGGTGAGCGTGCGCTGCTGGTAATTGAAATATCCCTCGCCCTTCTTCAGCTTGGCCATGATCTCATGCGGATGCATCGGCGTGAATTCGCTGAGCAGCATGACATAATCGTAATCAGCCTGCACCGGATCGGAACCGGCGGGATCAACGATGATGGGCCCGTAATGACCAGCCTGCTCCTGCAAGCCCGAGTGACTGTGCCACCAGTAAGTCCCGGCCTGACGTAAAGCGGGCATTTCGTAGGTAAAGGTCTGTCCCGGCTTGATACCGGGAAAGCTCACACCGGGCACTCCGTCAAACTGGAACGGAACCAAAAGGCCGTGCCAATGGATCGAGCTGTCCTCGTCCAGCGTGTTGGTTACGTTGAGGCTCACTGCTTCGCCCTGCTTCAGCCGGACCAGAGGCCCCGGAACACTGCCGTTCACAGCCACTCCCATACCGCGGCGACCCTGAACCATGCGCGGGCCGCGGCCGATGGAAAGGTCGATGCTGCGGCCCGAGACTTCATCGAAGCCTTGGCGGATCATTGCACCGTTCATATTGCCGCCGCGCGCCCATGCAGGGATGGCTGCGGTAGCGCCAAGAAGGCTGCCGGCCACGATACTGGAACCTAGGAATTTACGTCTATTGATGGCTTGCATTTGGAAGTCCTGTTTTTCAGTCTCTATGCAACCCCTTACGAAGCAAACTATCTTACCCCTCATTCCAGCTGGAGTTTTTCTTTCAGTATTTTCCTCGCACGATAGATGCGTGTTTCGATCGCTTTCTCCGAAGCGTTCAAAAGGGTGGCGGCTTCGCTTTGACTACGGCCATCGATCGCTACCAAAACCAGCGCCTCCTTCAGTTTTACCGGGAGTGCGGAGATCGCCTGACGGGTCTTCGTCAATGTTTCTCTGTCGGCTGTTTGTGTTTCAGGTGAAGGAGTATCTGCACTAACAGTTTCGGTTACGGGTTCCGCTGCGAACCGAATAAAAAATGCGGCCTTTCGTTGTCTCATCCGGTCGCGGCACTTGTTGAGCACTATCGTCGTCAGCATCGGTTCGATCGGACGATTTGGATCCAGCCGGTGCCGAGTAACCCAAAGGGAAGCTAAGCTGTCCTGTAGTGCATCTTCTGCTTCTGATCTTGAGCCGAGCATACGGATTGCGGTAGCCATCAAGCGCGGCGTGGCAGGCGCCACCATTTCAGCAAAAGCGGAACGGTCGCCAGCAATCACTTTGGCAAGGAGGATTGTCTCTAATTCTTCCAACGGTTCAGCGCCCCGCAGGATCAGTCTTTTGGTTGACCGGTCAGCGACCTTGAAACCTGGCGATCGAATTGCCGCCGCTGGTCCTCATTGAGGATCTCGCGCATCGCGAAGACATGGCGGATCGTGCCCTTCTGCAACTCTCCCATGCTTTGATGAACCTGATCAATGGCGGCGCCAACCTCGGGGCCATATTGCTGTTCGTTGTCAATCGCGGCCGCAAGTCCAGCATTGCTCCGGCGGACAGAAAGCTCGAGCTGGGCGTTCTCGATCGCAAAACGCTCCTCCAGGCGATCAAGCTGCGATGTCTGCTGAGACGTCAGATCGAGCTCGTCGTGAACGAAATCATGCAACCCGACGCTTTGATGAGAGCCGAACCAGCGATCGGTCGCAAACGCGCCCAAACATCCGGCCAGCGCAGCGAGTAAAACCGCGAGCGCTATTTGATACCCTGTAATCTTCATCGCGAGACGTGTAGTAGAGATGCGGGCGACAGGCTCACATCACTGCCAAGTATATATACTGCTTCGCTGGCTTGAGCCGGAACTTGCACCGTGCCTATCCCGGTTCCCAGACCCACTACAAACAATGCAGCGAACAATGCTGTTCGATGACGCTGATCGCGTCTGTTTTGAAGCTGTCCGGCCTTCTCCCAAACGGAGTGCATAAAATCATCCGATACGTCGCGCGCCGGCTCGGCACCTAATATGCTCAGCGTTTCAGTCAATTTATGATCGGCGTTCATTACGCTCATCCTTCATGTTCCTGCACTACCTATACGCGATAAGCATTCTCTCCCCTCACAAAATAATTTTGAGGGATGAACCTCTTAGCTTCGTAAATAGAGGGTTAAGGCGGGAAATTCATCCCGCGAGGGTGATGTGCTTATGTCAAATTGGAAAACTTTATTAGCACTGTTAGGTGCCGTTTTCGTTTCCGCTAGCCCACTCCAGGCACATGGAGATAATGCCCACGGTGGCAACGAGAATACCTCTACTGCAACTTCAGAAAAGGCTAGTTCCAATTCTTCAGCTGCTGCCGCTGAGGTAGCAAGCGATGGTGATATGGCGAACCCCTCAGTCAGGAGCGCAGCCTCACATGTAACTGGTGACGCTTATGACAACGCGGAGAGCCAAGATGAAGCGAGCGAGCCCGGCGGATTGCTTGGCGTTTTGAAGAAACTGCACCCAGCTACGGTGCATTTTCCCATCGCATTGTTTCTGATGGCTGCCCTCACAGAAGCATTCGCGATCGCCAGGCCCTCTCAAAACCTGAATTCCGCAGTCCGGATCATGATTTACGGTGGGGCAGCAGGCGCTGTGCTCGCTGCGCTGTTTGGCTGGATACATACCGGCCTGTGGTTTGGCGGTGATGCGCCTATGCAGATCCATCGGTGGAACGGCACGGCAATAGCCGTGGTGGGAGTAGCCTTGGCCGCTATCGCCTCGAAAGGCGGTGACAGCAGGACGGTTTTGCGCGTCATTCTATTCGGTTTGTCTGCGGCTCTGTTCGTCCAAGGGTATCTCGGCGGCGAACTCGCTGACGGGCCCAACCATTTAGGTCTGTAAAGGGATATCAACATGCTCGATAAATCAAACACGCACTTCCTTTCGATCCCAATTTTGGGAGGGTTGGCTTTATTTCTTGCAGCCTGCAACGGCGAAGCCCCCAATCAGTCAACCGATGAAAGCAGCGTGGTTTCTGATGAAGGGATAACCGCGCTTGAAACGGAAAATAACAACGAAGTCCAATCGGCCGCAGGTTTGGAACCAGCGGACGAAATTCTTCCCGAAGAGCCGAAAACTCCGGCCGGTGGAAAGCTGGCGCGACCGGGAGAGCCGGTTGGACCAGCTGTAAGATCCAACCCGCCGACCAAACCGGCTTCCTCGCCTTCATCCAGACCCATCCCAACGGCGAAGGCCAGCCCGGACACAGAGCCAATGGATGACCATAGCGGTCACGACATGAATGATATGTCTGATCACGACATGAGTGGGATGTAAGAAAATGAAAACAATGAATGTTCGACCTTTGACTACCAAGTTCCGGGCTACTGGTGCAGCCTTCACCATGACACTGCTCATGGCCTGCACGGGCGCTGCGCAAGCTGCAGAATACACCATGTATCGCGATGCCAATTGTGGTTGTTGCAAAGAGTGGGCGATGCACGCCGAAACTGGTTTGCATTCTGAGATGGCGGTCGTCGACTCACCTGACATGAATAAAGTGAAGGCTGAGCACGGCGTCCCAGCAAATTTACAATCCTGCCACACCGCGATCATCGAAGGCTACGTGATAGAAGGCCATGTGCCCGCCGCCGACATCGAGCGGCTGCTGGCGACGAAACCTGATGGTGTCACTGGCCTCGCAGTCGCGGGCATGCCGATGGGGTCGCCCGGGATGGAGCATGGTGACCACAAGCAGGCGTTCCAGGTCATAGCATTCGGGTCTTCCGGCCAGTCGGTTTTCAGCGCTTATCCAGCAAGCTGATGACCGACATGCGCAACGCACGATAAGAGGTGGATAATACCATGAACAAGCCAATCGCAAGCAGCATCAAGCAATGGGGCTGGACGCTCAGCATTTTCCTGCTCGTGACCTACCTACTGTGCATTGCATTCGGTTTGCTCGTGCCCGGGACAATGCACATGCACGAAGCTTGGGCTCCACTACTGCCGGGGTTCGAATGGCTGACATGGACTGGCTTCTTCGCCGGTGCCGTTGGTAGCTTTCTCTACGGCTGGTATATCTCGGTCCTTGTCGTGCCCTTGCGCGCATTCTTCAGCCGGACTTCGAAACGCTGACTTAATCGCCCAAAATTGAGTCCAGAAAGACATAAGTTATGACTAAAACAGCGACGGTCTACCGGATGGTAATGCCCGACCACACCTGCCCCTACGGTTTGAAAACCCTCGATCTGCTCAAGCGCGAGGGATTCGAGATCGACGATCATCACCTGGAAACCCGGGAGCAGACCGATGCTTTCAAGGAAAAGCACGACGTCGAAACGACCCCACAGACTTTCATCGATGGCAAACGGATAGGCGGGTATGACGATGTGCGCGAACATTTCGGCAAAAGCGTGCAGGAAGAGGGTGCCACCAGCTACCAGCCGGTAATCGCTATCTTCGGCATGGCGCTGTTGATGGCGCTGGCGGTGAGCTGGGCGGCCTATGGCGAACTGTTTACGCTACGGGCGGCCGAATGGTTTGTCAGCCTGTCAATGTGTCTCCTCGCCATCCAGAAACTGCAGGATGTGCGCAGTTTTTCGACAATGTTCCTCAATTACGACCTGCTAGCAAAACGCTGGGTGCCTTACGGCTTCGTCTATCCGTTCGCAGAGGCTTTGGCGGGCGTCCTGATGACGGCGCACGCGCTACCCATCATATCGGTTCCAGTGGCGCTGTTAATCGGTGGGATCGGCGCATTCAGCGTATTCAAAGCCGTCTACATCGACAAACGCGAACTTAAATGTGCCTGTGTCGGTGGTAGCAGCAACGTGCCCCTAGGCTTCGTTTCGCTGACAGAGAACCTGTTCATGGTCGGAATGGGCCTGTGGATGGGCGGTAGGGCATTTGGATGGTTCGGATGAATTGGAACCGTTCAATCCTTAAGCGGAATAGCCGCAGATGCTGATTGCGCTCCTGCTCTCAACCGTTCTGTTCGCCGGTGCTATTGGATCGCACCTGACGTTCCTGCGCACTGCACACCGTATGGTCGGTGGCGATCCGTCATTGCTGAACAAGCTTGGGGCGTCCCTGATCGTGTTCCTTTCCCATCTTCTGATCGCTGGCTGGTTCGCGATCGGGTTCTGGGTCGGGGCTAAATGGGGTCTTGGTGGCTTCGATAATATCGGTGGGATGGGCTGGATGGATTATTACGATTTTTCGCTCGTCAATGTCACCACCCTGGGGCTGGGGGCGATCTATCCGACGCAGCACCTCCGCGTGATCGCAGGAATTGAGGCGCTGACTGGCTTCCTACTGATTAGCTGCTCGGCACAACTGTTCTGGTCCATGATGAAGAAAGGGGACAATTCATGAAAACTAATCAATCTCACTCCAAGGACGGAGGAGGCGGCATGGGATATGGCATCTTCATGGCCATGATCGCGACGTCGACGATCGTCATGTATGGCCTAATGTATCTCAATACCTATTCGCTCGACCACGTGTTCTTCAGCGAAACCCGGTTCTGGATGGCGTTTGTCATGGGGTCCGTAATGGCCGTCATCATGCTCGCCTTCATGTGGAAGATGTATAGCAACGTCGGTAAGAACCTGATCATCATCGGCGTGGCCGCGGTCGTCTTCGCAGGTGGGCTTTGGCTCGTGCGCGGACAGGCGTCGGTCTACGACATCAATTATATGAAGGCGATGATCCCTCACCACTCAATCGCTGTCATGACCAGCGAGCGGGCGAACCTGCGCGATCCTCGCGTCCGCAAGCTGGCCGAAGACATCATCGTCGCGCAGCGCCGCGAGATAGCTGAGATGCGTTATTTGATCGAGGATATTTCCGAAAACGGGCCACGTCCGACCGAGAAGATGAAGGAGCAGGGCCAATGATCCGCAACGTAATCACCTTAGCTGGAGCCACGCTTCTTTTGGCGGCCTGCAACTCGAACAGCGCGCCAGGCAACGACAAACTGGCGGAACTGGAGAAGGCACCCACCGCCGCTCCGCAAATGGCCGCTGGACCCGCTTTGGCGAATGCGGCGCCCGGTGGGCTCTATCCCGGCATTCTCAACGAAGCAGATGTTAGCAGTTTGGGCGGCACATCTGGGCGGTGCGTATTCCGCATGACGAAGGTAGGCTTTCCGTCATTCATCTATGGCGGCGATCAAGCAAACGCTACGATCAAGCTCAATGGAAAACTTGTCATGCTGCCTGCTACCGAAGCAAACACCTTCTCCGGCGACGGATTAACCGTCGAGATGGCGGAGAATGTGGGGAGTGATGCGGAAGCCACCATGATTGTGCGCATCCCGGGAGCGCCGAACGAACTGGGCTTCCGCGGCGTATCCAGCTGCTCCAGTTGAGCGGTAAACGGTGAGAGCGTCTGTTCGATTTGAAGGACGTATTTGCCGATAACACCGCTCAGTGCTCCGCGCGTGCCCCCAACCCCTCGCGCGGAGCACAATATTTTTAAGTCATTACGAGGTGTTACGATGGATAAAGAAGGTCCGATAGCGATATTGGGAGCCGGAGGGAAAACCGGAACACTCGTCGTCGAACGAGCCATCGCTGCAGGCATGCAGGTCCGAGCGCTCGAACACAATTTACCCGATGCGGCGGACAGGATCGAAGGTGCCGACTATCGTCAGTGTGATGTTCTTAACGACGATCTCGAACCAATGCTCAATGGGTGCGGCGCGGTCATTTCCGCTTTGGGAGTGGCATTCGCTCCTCGAACCGCAATCGATCCGCCACCACTCTACGTCGATGGCACTGCTCGCGTCCTTCGTGCGATGCGAAAGACCGGTGTAGACCGGATTGCAGTAATCTCTGCCGCGTTCGTTGTTCATCAGCCAAGCGTCCCAAGCTGGTTCCGCTTCTCCGTGGTGCCTGCGATCCACAAAATCCTCGAAGACATGAAAAGAATGGAGGGTTTGCTGGAGGCGGAACGCAATTTGAAATGGACCGCCGCCCGTCCCGGTTGGCTGATCGATCTGCCATTCAGCGGTGAGGCCGAGGTCGAAGCGTTTACGCTTCCGCAGGACTGCTTCCGGTGCCGTCACGCTGATCTGGCAGAGTTCCTGGTCGATGCCATCAGGGATGGCTCCTGGGTCGGACAGAAGCCAGCTATCGGTAAGCCGGAGGCTGACGAGGACGAAAGCTTGATTGCTTTGAAAGACGAACTTGAAACGATGTTCGGGAACCATTGATGGTTGACCGGACAATCGAACAATCGCCCGGTAGGCAATTCCTGAAATTCGCAATCCTTGGGTTCTTCGTGGCTCATGTCTGGGAAATACTTCAGATGCCATTCTTCGAGCCGGGCGGATTATCGCCGACCGAGCGGACGTGGCGCTGCACCATAGCGAGTGCCGGGGACGGGCTAATACTTGGTTCTGCAGCTTGGTTGGCTAGCAAAATCTCCACCCATGCTGATTGGAGCCGGACACTGGCGGTCAAGCCGGTCCTGACATATTTCGGTTTCGGACTAATCGTTGCCATTGGTGTCGAGATAGTTGCCACAACTCTGCCGGAACGAAGCATGTTCAGCTGGCGGTATGGTGCGAACATGCCAATGATCCCAGGCACTTCGCTCGCGCTCGTCCCGCTTGCCATGTGGATTATAGTTCCGGCTATTACGCTCTGGCTCAGCCGTTTTACTCGCGAGTGACCGTCAATAGAATGCTCAGAAGCGGCATTTTGTCCGGCAGTGATCCGACTTCAACAAATCATCTAAATATCGCCATTCGGCTCATGGGAATACAAAAGGAAAAACGATGCTGCTCAAGAAGTTTAAAACACCGGGCTTGGCGCACCTATCCTATTTGGTTGGCTCAGGCGGCAAAGCTGCTGTCATCGATCCGCGTCGGGATTGTGAATGCTATGTCGAAATAGCACGAGCCGAAGGGCTGGAGATCACACACATTTTTGAAACCCATCGGAACGAAGATTTAGTATCAGGTTCGCCTGTTTTGAAGGAGCTTACCAGTGCGCGAGTTTTGCACGGACCTAATGCGGATGGCAACGTAGTCTATGCCGATACGGCGCGCGAAGGCGACGAGTTCGATATCGGACAGCTGCGTATTTCAGTGCTGGAAACGCCCGGTCACACTGACGACCATCTTGCGTTCGTTCTGCGTGACACTGCATATCCAGATGGCCCTGTAGGAGTGTTCACGGGCGATGCACTTTTCGTTGGTGATGTCGGTCGCACCGATTTCTACCCTGATCGCAAACGTGAAGTGGCAGGACTGCTTTACGATTCACTCGATAAAATTTTGGCTCTGGGCGATCAGGTTATTCTCTATCCCGCACACGGAGCCGGTTCGGTTTGCGGGTCGGGTATGGCGGAACGCGAGTTTTCTACGCTTGGACACGAACGTGCTAACAACCCGCGCTTGCAGTTCGACAGCCGCGAAGCCTTCATCGAATATAAGGCCGACGAGAACCACTACCAGCCGCCTTATTTTCGTTTGATGGAACGCCTTAACCTCATCGGCGGTGACGCAGCACCTCGGGTAATGCGACCACGCCGATTGGCGCTGGCCGAGCTTATGGAACTGGACTTTGACCACCTAGTCGACGTCCGCGACCCGCTCGCTTATGCGGCTGGACATCTGTCTGGTGCGATGAACCTTCCCGTAGGCATGATCTCGTCGTTCGCCGGATGGTTCATACGCGAAGGTGAAAGGGTCGCCTTGGTCGGATCTGACGAAGATCAGCTTGAAATGGCTAAGACGCACCTCACCCGTATCGCGATAGACAATATCGCAGGCGGATATGTCGGTGTGGTGCCCGCTGCAGCGCAGGGGAAGATGATGGAAACCATACCGACAATCGGAACGGACGAAGTTGCTAAATGGCTGGACGCGGGCAGGGACGGGTGGACTTTGCTTGATGTTCGTGATGCCGATGAACGTGCATCGGCTGCCATCGAAGGATCGCGGCACATCTATGTAGGAGAGTTAAACGAGCGTCACGCCGAACTGGATAAGAACAAACACTACACTCTTATGTGCGCCAGCGGTATGCGTGCCACAGTTGCTGCCGGGTGGCTTGCCAGCCGCGGATTTGCAAACCTCGATATCTATCTTGGTTCAATGGGCGCTTGGAAATCTAGCGGCAGAGCCGCTTAAAAAGCCAAATTTGCGATAACGGAACTGCCGCGTAGACAAGCATGTGCTTCTGAATGGGACCCTGCATGCCAAAATGACTTTGTGGGATCGTATTCATCTCGGTCAGCATCCGAGACACCGCAAACGCCACCGCCATGTAGATCATCACACATATCCCAAGCGAAATGATGATCGCCCAACCTACATTCTTGGTGGGATCTTTGACTTCGCCGCCGCTGTTCGTGATCGTTGTGAAGCCCTTATAGGCCAGGATCGCCAATGCGATGGCAGCCAGGAAACCCGCCGCTCCCTGATCCTCGTTGACTCCGCCTTTTACGGTTCCCAGCGGAATATCGGAAATATAGAGAGCCGCGATGGCGAAGATCAGGATACCGCTGATCTTCAACACCGCCATTGCCTTCTGTAGTGAACCTACGGCCCGCTTGCCTGCGATGTTCACCATGAAGGGATGACCAGGCCAACCGCCAGAATGGGAACGTAGATCTCACCTTCGATGAAAGGAAAAAGGCGCATTGTGTAAGCGCCGAATGTCCGCGCCACCGAGCTTTCGTTGATAATCCATTGAAACGGCCATCAACAGCGCGGCGGCGCCTGTAATCGTGCCCCCGCCATAAGCCTTGCGAAGATAGGTCGCGATATCGCCCGCCGACGGGAAAGCATTCGACATCTTGATGTAGGAGTAAGCACTGAAACCGCTGATGATAGCAGCGACCAGAAAAGCCCAAGGAAACAAAGCTCCAGTATATTGCGCGACCTGTCCCGTCCGAGCAAAAATGCCAGCTCCGATCATGACGCCGGTGCCCATCGCCACTGCACGAGTCAAGGACAGGCTGTTAGCCTGATATTACGTCTTCACTTGGCTGCTGGGGCTTTAGCCAATGAAAGATCGAGGGTCCGGAGGCGCAGTGCATTCCCGATCACCGACACCGACGATAGACTCATCGCTGCCGCTGCGATCATCGGGCTGAGCAGCAGGCCGAAGGTGGGATACAGGACACCCGCAGCCACCGGCACGCCAAGGCTGTTATAAGCGAAGGCGAAGAACAGGTTCTGCCGGATATTGCTCATCGTCGCTTTGGATAAACGGTGCGCCTGCACCAAACCTTCCAGATCACCGCGCACCAGCGTCATGCCAGCGCTCTCTATGGCAACATCGGTGCCGGTGCCCATTGCCACACCAACGTCGGCAGCGGCGAGAGCAGGGGCGTCGTTGATGCCATCGCCTGCCATAGCCACGGTCTTGTCTGCAGCCTTCAGCTCACCGACTATCCGGTGCTTGTCTTCGGGCGATACATCGGCGTGGACCTCGTCGATCCCAACTTCTTCTGCGACTGCCTTGGCAGTGCCTTCGCTGTCGCCAGTCAGCATCACGACACGGATACCTGCATCGTGCAGTAAGCCGATTGCCCGTGCACTGCTGGGCTTGATGGGATCTGCCACGCCGATCAGCCCGGCAGGTTTGCCGTCAATAGCCACGAACATCACTGTGCGTCCCTTAGAGCGCCCGGTTTCGGCGTCATCTGCCAAGGCCGCATCGTAAGCGCCGACGCGGCGCATCATCTTGGTGTTGCCGATTGCTACGCGCTTGCCTTCGACCTGAGCTTCTATCCCTTCCCCGGTGACGGAGGAGAAATCACTAGCCGCCTCGAATTCATGACCGCGCGCACGAGCGCCCTTAACGATCGCTTCGGCGAGAGGGTGTTCGCTACCCATCTCGGCGGCGCCGACGAGGCGCAACAAGTCTGCTTCGACGATGCCGGTCGCCGGTTCGACCATGACGAGGTCCGGCCGGCCCTCGGTCAGCGTTCCGGTCTTGTCGACCACGATGGTATCGACCTTTTCGAACGTCTCCAAAGCTTCGGCGTTTTTCACCAATATGCCATTCTGCGCGCCTTTGCCGGTGCCGGTCATGATCGACATGGGTGTGGCTAAACCTAGTGCGCATGGGCAGGCGATAATCAGCACTGCGACAGCGTTGACCAGCCCGTAGGCCAGCGCCGGCTCCGGACCCCATACCGACCAGGCGATAAATGTCAGGACCGCGATACCGATCACGATGGGAACGAACCAGCCTGCGACCAGATCGGCCAGCCGCTGGATCGGGGCGCGGCTGCGCTGGGCATCGGCAACCATTTGCACGATCTTGGACAGCGTTGTGTCCTTACCAACACGCTCAGCTTCCATGACAAACCCGCCGGTCTGGTTGACCGTAGCACCGGTAACCCCATCGCCGATGGACTTCTTCACCGGTAAAGGTTCGCCGGTGATCATGGATTCGTCGATACTGCTCGACCCTTCGACGATCCGCCCGTCCACAGCGATTTTGTCGCCCGGGCGGACACGCAGCCGGTCGCCGGTTGCCACCTCGTCGAGCGCAACTTCGCGTTCCAAGCCGTCTGGCATTAATTTGAGTGCGGTCGGCGGGGCAAGTTCCAGCAATGCTCGAAGCGCACTGGATGTGGCGCCGCGCGCTTTCAGCTCCAGCACCTGGCCCAACAGAACAAGAGTTGTGATGACGGCCGCGGCCTCGAAATAGACACCGACACGGCCATCAGCATCGTGGAAGCCGACGGGGAACAGATGAGGCGTAATGGTGGCGACCACGCTGAAGATGTAGGCGATCGCCACGCCCAGCCCGATTAAGGTGAACATGTTAAGGTTCATCGTGCGAACCGACTGGATACCGCGGGTGAAGAATGGCCATGCTCCCCACAGGACGACCGGCGTGGCAAGCGCCAGCTGGATCCACTGCGCCAGCGCGGGTTCGATCAGCTTCGAAAATGGCTGACCGGGTATCATGTCACCCATCGCATAAATGAACAGTGGGATAGTGAAGACCAAGCTGACCCAAAACCGGCGGCTCATATCGACCAGTTCTGGATCTGGGCCATCGTCAAGACTGAACGTTTCAGGCTCGAGCGCCATGCCGCAGATCGGGCACGATCCCGGACCCTCCTGACGAATCTCAGGATGCATCGGACATGTGTAAATGGTGCCAGAGGGCACATCCTCCACCGCATTCAGATGTGCGCCACTCAAATATAATCCTGGGTCGGTCAGAAATTTCTGGCGGCATCGCGACGAACAGAAATAGTGCTCTGCGCCGTCATGGGACGCATGGTGCTGCGCGTTATCGATTGTAACACTCATGCCGCAAACGGGATCGACAGCAATGCCTTCCAACATGTTTTTATTGTTGCTCATGACATTTCCTTCTTAATTTCTGACGACCGTAAATTGCCCCATCATCCCTGCATCTTCGTGTTCGAGGATGTGGCAATGATACATGTAGGGTAAGTCAGGATCTGTATTTTCTTCGAAACGCAGTAATACGCGGACCTGTTCGCGCGGGTTGACGACTACGGTGTCCTTGAAGCCGGTTTCCATCGGCGGCGGCGAACGGCCATCGCGGTCGATAACTCGGAACTGCACATTATGAATGTGAAACGGGTGAGCCATCATTGAGGCGTTGGCGATTTCCCAGATTTCCCATTGCCCGACCGGCACACGTTCGTTGATGACGTCCATATCCATGGTTTGACCATTGATCGTCATGCCGCCACCCATCATTCCCATATCGAGAACGAACCGACGTGTCCGCACTGCCAGCGACGGATCGAGGGTTGCGAGCGTCGCCAACCGTTCAGGTAACGCCGCAGTCCGCGTCGATCCTGCAGGTCTGATGTCGAGAATTCGGAACATCTGACTTGAGCGATCGCGGCCATTCCCGCGATCCATCATACCGCGACCCATCATCCCACCACCCATCATGCCCATTTCGTTTTCCGCACTTCTGGCGACCAACCGAAGCGGACGGCCTTCCGATAGATCGATGACGATCTGCGCCCGTTCTCCAGGGGCCAGCCTGACGGAGCGGACTGCATGCGGACGATCGAGAAGGCCGCCATCGCTGGCAATCAGCTGCATCGACTGGTTTCCGTCGAGTGCGAAATCGTAGAAGCGGGCGTTCGAACCATTGAGCAGGCGCAGCCGTAACTGGCCTGTCTGGGCATCGAAGACAGCGTTTTCAGTGCCGTTGACGAAGATACGATCCCCGCGCACGCCCATCATTCGCGCGTGCATACCCTGAGGATAGACCAGCTGACCAGAACCGCCGAGAATGCGGTCCTGCACAATCAGCGGAATGTCATCAACGCCATATTCGCTAGGCAGATCGAGACGATCTTCCTCGTCATCGCGGATATAGATGGGAGCGGCCAAACCGGCATAGACTTGCGGCCCGGCACCTCGATGCAAGTGGGAATGATACCAATAAAGCGAAGCTCTTTGTCGCACTTCGAACGATGGGCTCCAGCGCTCACCGGGACGGATCAGTTGATGTGGACCGCCGTCTGCAACAGCGGGAAGTTCGAACCCGTGCCAATGGATTGTCGCGCTTTCTTGCAATTCGTTTTGGACGTCAAACCGCACGCGCTCGCCGCGGCGCAATTGAAGCGTCGGACCAAGATACGGAGCATTGATCCCGATTGTCGACGACAGGCGGTCGCCGCCAAAAGTTTTCTCGCCACTTTGCAATGTAAGATCGAACTGGCGTTCACCATCGATTTTTAAACCTTGCTCAAGCGGCGGTATCGCCAGCGGCTGCTCATCCGCAGTGCCATCGGAACCGCTACGAGTTCGACCACTGCATGCACTAAGCGGTGCCATTGCAACAAGTCCTGCGGCGCCGCCTAGGGTGTGCATGAGGCGTCGCCGGGTCCAGCCTTTCAGATCGTTACCGCTCATCACACCCTCACGAACGAAGGTATTTTACGAGCGCAGCGACACCCAGGATCATCAACGCCAATGTCAGCAGACAGAACGCGCCCATCGCGATCATCATTCCGCCACTCATCATTCCCCCGTCCATCATCGAACCGTTCATCATCACACTATCTCCTTGAGAAATCAGGGAGGTGCCGGAGTCTGTCACGACACCTCCAAGGGCTCACTTCTTGGTTATGGACAGGATCGTTGCGCCAGCTGCGGAATTTTCAAACGTGAAGTTCACTTCATCACCGACAGCGACGGTGGATCGCTGTGTCTCGTTCGCTGCAAAGCCCATGGTCATGGCAGGCCATTCGACCTCGGGAACCGGACCGTGGTCGATTGTGATCGTGCCGGCTTCCTCATCGATGTTCGTAATGGTGCCTTCGGCGCTGGCTTCTGTGCCTGCCTCGTCCGAACTCATCATCGGCATGTCGTCCGACATCGGCATATCGCCTGCCATGGGGGCGTCGGCAGTCATCGCCTGGTCGGTCATAGCCGTATCATCGGCCGCACCTCCACAGGCAGCAAGCGCCATCGGCGCTGCGATTGCCATCAGGCAGTTTCGGGTAAGCATCGTTCGTCTCCTTCGGGTTGGGTGGGCTTTGGAGCCCGGGGTCGCCGCATCAACAGATAGGCAGCGGGAAGCAAAAACATGGATAGGAGGGGGGCGGTAATCATGCCCCCAATCATCGGTGCGGCAATGCGGCTCATCACTTCGGAGCCCGCTCCGGTCCCGATCAGTATCGGAAACAGACCAGCAAGGATGACCGCCACGGTCATCGCTTTGGGCCGCACGCGCAGCAGCGCGCCTTCGCGAATTGCGGTGGACACCTCATGTGCGTCTGGATCGTCACCGCGTTTCTCCAGCGCCGCCTTCAGGTATATCAGCATGATGACACCGAATTCTGCAGACACTCCGGCCAGCGCGATAAATCCGACGGCAGTTGCCACCGACTGGTTGTATCCCATCAAATAGAGCAGCCAGAACCCGCCGGTGAGAGCGAAGGGCAATGTGCCCATAATCAGCAGGGCTTCATCAAACCGGCGGAAAATCAAATAGAGCAGTAGGAAAATGATGGCGAGCGTTGCCGGAACGACAATCTGCAAACGTTCATAGGCGCGCGTCAGATATTCGAACTGTCCGGCGTAAGACAGACTGATGCCGGCAGGCAGATCAACTTGCGCAGCAATAGCCTCCTGCAGTTCACCGACCACCGATGACAGGTCGCGTCCCCGAACATCTATATACACGTAGCTGGTGGGTCTGCCCTGCTCGCTTTTCAGCATGGGCGGACCGTCGCTTACCCGGATTTGTGCCACCGTGCCGAGAGTGATTTGCTGGCCTGAGGGCGTAAGCACCGGCAAATTGCGGATCTTACCGACGCTGTCGCGGATTTCACGCGGGTAGCGGACATTGATCGGATACCGCGCGAGACCCTCGACACTGCGGGCAACGTTTGCGCCTCCAATCGAGCCGGACACGATCTGTTGAATGTCAGCGATATTGAGACCGTATCTCGCAGCCTACAGTCTATTTATATCAACGTCGACGTAGCGCCCGCCCGATAACCGTTCGGCGAGCGCGGAACTGACCCCGGACACGTCCTTTGCAGCCCGTTCAACCTGCAAGGCGACACGCTCGATTTCTGCCAGATCTTCGCCAGAAACCTTGACCCCGATCGGGCTCTTGATCCCGGTTGCAAGCATATCGATCCTGTTTCGGATCGGCGGCACCCAGACATTGGCAAGGCCCGGCACCTGCACGGCACGGTCGAGCTCATTGACGAGCTTGTCAGGGGTCATCCCATCGCGCCATTCGTTGCGCGGCTTGAAGCGGATGGTCGTCTCAAACATCGTTAGCGGGGCAGGATCGGTGGCCGTATCGGCACGTCCGGCCTTGCCGAACACAGTCTCCACTTCGGGCACAGTCTTGATCAGCCGGTCTGTCCGCTGGAGAAGTGCGGAAGCTTCGCCTGGAGACAAGCCGGGCAGTGCGCTCGGCATGTATAGGAGGTCGCCTTCGTCCAGCGGAGGCAGGAACTCGCCGCCGAGCCGTGAGAACGGGATGAGCGTAGTCAGGAATATAAGTCCGGCAATCGCCAGGGTGGTTTTCGGGCGACGCATTACCCAGTCGAGGCCGGGGCGATAAGCGCGGGTCAGCACGCGGTTGACCGGATTGCGGTCTTCCCGTGGGATATTCCCACGAATGAGCCAGCCCATCAGCACCGGCACCAGCGTGATGGACAAAATCGCTGCCCCGGCCATCGCATATGTTTTGGTGAAGGCGAGCGGAGCGAACAACCGCCCCTCCTGCGCTTGCAGGGTGAACACCGGAAGAAACGACAGGGTGATGATTAACAGGCTGAAGAACAGTGCCGGTCCGACTTCTTTCGAGGCATCGGCCACGATCCGCCATCGCTCGTTGGCGGCCAGCACCGTGTCGGGGTTCTCCTCGGTCCAGCGCTCGATGTGCTTGTGGGCGTTCTCGATCATTACCACCGCCGCATCGACCATCGCCCCGATGGCGATGGCGATCCCACCCAATGACATGATGTTGGCGTTCACTCCTTGGAAACGCATCACCACAAATGCAGCCAGCACGCCCAGCGGCAGCGTGACGACCGCGACCAATGCCGAGCGCGCGTGCCACAGGAATAGCAGGCAGACGAGCGCAACAACGACGAATTCCTCGATGAGCTTGCTGGTGAGGTTTTCGACTGAGGCATCGATCAGTTGCGAACGATCATAGGTGGTCACGATCTCCACCCCTTCAGGCAGGCTCGCCTGCAATTGATCGAGCTTGGCCTCCACGGCCTCGATTGCGCCGCGCGCATCGGCGCCCTGGCGCAGAATGATGATACCGCCAGCCACTTCGCCTTCACCGTTCAGCTCGGCGATGCCACGACGAAGTTCGGGGCCGATCTGGATGTTGGCTACATCGCCCAGCGTGACCGGCACACCCCCCGTTTCTGTGCGCAGCGGCAAACTCCTGAAATCAGTCAGATCGCCGAGATAGCCCGACGCGCGGACCATGTATTCTGCCTCGCCCATCTCGATGATGGAGCCTCCAGTTTCCTGGTTGCCCGCCTGCACCGCACTGACCACTTCGGCATGAGTTACACCAAGCGATGCCATGCGATAGGGATCGAGCACGATCTGGTATTGCTTCACCATTCCGCCCACACTGGCGACTTCGGCGATGCCAGGAATGGTTTTCAGCTCGTAGCGCAGGAACCAGTCCTGCAAGCTCCTCAGGCCAGCAAGATCATGACCGCCACTGCGATCAACCAGCGCATATTCGTAGATCCAGCCGACCCCGGTGGCGTCGGGCCCGAGCGTGCTCTGGACTCCCTCTGGGAGACGATTTTGCACCTGATTAAGATACTCCAGAACGCGCGAGCGTGCCCAGTAAAGGTCGGTGCCGTCCTCGAAGATAACGTAAACATAGCTATCGCCGAAGAAGGAATAACCGCGCACAGTCTTTGCGCCGGGAACCGACAACATGGTTGTCGCCATCGGATAGGTCACCTGATCCTCAACGATCCGGGGCGCCTGTCCGGCATAGTTCGAGCGGATGACGACTTGCACGTCCGACAGATCCGGTAATGCATCGACAGGCGTCGTGCGCACCGCCCAGAGTCCCGCTAATGTGAGCCCGATCGCCGCCAGCACAACGAAGAGGCGGTTGGCAATGGACGCATCAATGATCCGTGCGATCATTGGCTGGCCTTCGAGATGGAGACAAGTCGCGGTCCGCTGTCTGCCTGCTCGAATGTGAAGGTGACCCTGTCACCACGTTTGAAACCGCGCATCTGAGTTGGGCCGTTACTAGCAAAAGTCATCGTCATTGCAGGCCATTCGAGGGCAGGAACCGGTCCGTGTCGCAGAGTGACGCCGCGCGCGGTTATGCTCTCGATTGAGCCAGTGGCACGGTAGGTCTCGCGGCCACGCTCCTCCGGCGGTTCGCCGCTGCGTGCAGTTGCTGGTGCTTCGTCGACGGACCGTATATCGATCCCGGCCAGGCTGGCTTCGGAATCGAGCAGGAACTGGCCCGACGTGACCACCTTCTCTCCCGCTGCCAGACCGGCAAGCACTTCGGTTTGCCCGTTCGCTTCCCGGCCGATCCGGATTTCCGCAGGCCGATAACCACCGTTCTTCTGCGCTATCATCACAAGAACCCGCGAGCCGGTGCGGATGACCGCTTCAGAAGGAATGAGAAGTGCTTCGCGCCGCTCGGGTGCGAGTGTTACCTGCGCGAACATCCCCGGTTTGAGCCGGAGTCCAGGATTGGGCATGGCCGCACGAACCGTGATCGTGCGGCTGGCATCCTGCGCGCTTGGAAGGATGGCTATGATACGACCTGCGAAGCGATCGCCAGGAAAAGCAGTAAGAGTCGCACTGACCGGCTGTCCGACGCGGGCGCTTCCAGCCAAAGACTCAGGCACTGCAGCCTCCAGCCAGATCGGGCTATATCCGCTGATTTCGGCAAGGGTCTGTCCCGCCGAAACCGTCATGCCTTGCCGCACACCAAGCATGGTGATCGCGCCTGATTGGGGCGCAGTAACGGTAATCGTCGATTGCGGCCGACCGCTTCTCGCGACCGATGTAATGGTTGATTCCGGCATACCAAGAAGCCGCAAACGCTCGCGTGCGGCGCGGGTCAGTGCTGCGTCGCCAGTCGCGGCAACAGCGAGATATTCGCGCTGTGCCCCGCCCCACTCAGGCACCAGGATGTCGACGATCGGAGCACCCCTGGAAATGAGGTCCTGCGGCGCATGGCCGTAAGTTCGCTGGATATAGCCGCCGGCACGAGGCTGGACGATCGCCATCTCGCTGCCGTTGTAGGCTAGCGTTCCGGTTACGCTCGTTTCGGGCTCAAGAACGCCGTATTCGGCCTCGACGGTCCGGATACCAAAATTCTGGACAAGCGTGGAATCGATGGCAACTCCTTCCCCACCCTTACCTTCGCCGCCAGCGCATTTTGGCACCAGCTGCATGTCCATGAACGGAGATTTGCCCGGTTCATCGAAGCGCTGGTCAGGCACCATGGGATCATACCAGTAGAGCACTTCCTCGCACTCGGAGTCGGAGCCAGCGTTGCCGTCGCCGTTCTCGCCGAGCGTCGACAGTCCATAACCGGCCGCCAAGCTTACAATAGCAATGGCAGCCGCCGCTAGATAGGAGCGCTGGCGCGGTGTCAGGCGTTCGAGAGCGGCTTTCATGGCCGATCCTCCCCATAGGTAAGTCGCAGTGTCACTGCTGCCTCAACGGCATTCTGTTCTCGATCGAGGATTTCTAATTCCAGAAGCGCAAGCGCGGATTTGGCTGCGATCACATCAACGAGATCCGCGCGGCCGGCGGCGAAGCTGGCTATTTCAAGATCGGCCCGGTTGCGCGCCAGCGGGAGTAGCTGCGCACGTGCACGTTCCCATTGCCGCACTGCGCTGCGCCATTTGGCCAGGTCGGCTTCGAATTCTGCAACCAGCGCGCGCCGACGGTCTTCGCGTTCGGCCGAAATAGCGGTGGCTTCGGATTCGGCAGCCGCGATGCGTGGATTTTGCCGCCGGTCGGTAAAGATCGGCAAAGTAATCGATCCCATTACCGAGACAGTGTCACCAAAATCGGGATTGCGGCGACCATAGGTAACGCTCACTCCAAAATCTGGCCGTTTTCCCGCTCGGGCGAGTTCGATCTCAGCTTCGGCGCGACCCCGCTCGGCATCCGCCAATAAAAGTTCAGGGTTTGTGTCCAGCTGGAACCGTAGTTGCTCCGCATTCAGCTCGGCTGTCGGAGCCTGGCCCCGTGCAACCGGCTCTTCAATTGGCATATAGCGTGCAATCATCGCCTGCGCAGCTTCGCGTTCTGCCTCGATCGCAGTGATTGTATCCTCGATACCAAGTAGCTCACGACGGATTGCCAAGCTTTCGGCCGGGCGTGCCGAACCCGAGGCAACGGCGCTGGTGGCTACCGGAACATAATTGCTCAAATCAGCTAGCGCAGCGCGGGCAAGATCATGACGCTCCTGCGCATAATACAGATTGACCCAAGCCGTTCCAGCTCCGGCGAGAAGTTCCCGCTGCGCCATACCAAGGCGTGCCTCGGCCAGACGAACTTCGGAATTAGCGACGCCGAACCGGGCCCGACGCCGGGCAAGATTGGGGATCTCTTGTTCGACCCCAACTGCAATCTGCGATGGGAGCTGCCGATCGATATTGAACGCGGCAGGACCCGTCACCGGGAGGTTCACGATGCCCGCGCGAATGCGCGGATCGGGCAGCTCGTCGGCGGCGCCTGCCGCATCACGTCTACCTTCAATCCGTAAAGCCCCAGCCTTCAAAAGAGGTTGCTCTGCCCGTGCTGCTGCAAGCGTTTCCTCGTAACCGACCGACTGCGCGTGCGCAGTAGATGCGACCAGCAGCGCCGAAACCGGCACCAAACCAATTCGCCAATCCATAATTCTCACTCGTTCTAAGCGAGCCGACCAGACACGGCAGAAGCAACCGCAGTCATTCAACCGCGACCTTCGCCTGTTCGACCGTCAAGCCTGTGAACAGCGCAGCGCGCTGTCCGAAAAAACTAAACGGAGAGAATGATTTGTGGAGGAGGAGATTCCGGAAGGAGAGGTTCGCTTTCCAGACGAACGACGGTAGCGGAGAGATAGAGAGGTGGAAAAGGAAGGTGCACAATAGCGGACGCTTGATCGCCAGAGAGAGCGAGCGGGGGCACGCAGTTCATCGCGACGAGACACTCAAGTGTCATGCCCGAACACGATCCCTTCGTATCTGAAGGTTCTTTCGCCGCATCCATCTGCTCAGGCATCATTTCCGCCATTTCCGCGCAGTCGGCCATCTCGGTGGATTCGGTCTGCGGCACAGCGGCCTGCGCCGCGACCTGGACGAAAAGTCCGAAGCTGAAACAGAGCAAGGTCAAGGCGCGAACAAACTTCACTTCGCCGCAGTAGTCTAGCGTCCTTCTATGTGCAAGTCGGTCGCGCTGATCCACCGACACTTCTCTCCTTCAATAAAACCTTACCTTCAGCGAGAAAGTTTTCTCCGGCGACCTCTGTTGCTGGAAACTGGGGTCACGCCAGTGCCAATCAGCACGAGAAGTAAAGTTCCTCAAACGATCATGTGATTAACGCGAAGTCTCGGGAGTGTGTCGCGCCATCGAGGTCAAAACCCCATAATCAGCTTTCAGCGATAGCGGGCCGCATGTCGGACGAACGCTGGCTGAGGCGAAAACCGACCATCAGCGCGAACAATACCATCAGTTGAACCCCAATAGTTTCCATAGTTGGGAAGAAGCCGACTTCAACGAAACGCGGTAAGCCGGCAACAAGGGTGGCTGGAAGCATGCCAGCTTCCTGAAACGCGCCTATGCCCTTTCCGGCGAGGATCACGGCCAAGATTGCGATCAAAACAGCACTGTATTTGAAGAACTTGGTAATCGGCAGTTTACGGCTGTAGCGCAGCATCGCCCAGGCGATAAACCCGAGCAAGACAACCGCAGTCGAGGCGCCTGCAAAGATTGGCCCGCTACTCTGTGGGTTCCAAAGCGCAGCGTAGAAAATGATAGTCTCGAATGCTTCGCGGTAGACGACTACGAAAGAAAGCGTGAATAGAAACCAAGCTGACCCTCGAGAAAGCGCCTTGCCCATTTTTTCTTGAATATAGCGCCGCCATTCCTCGGCCTGGGATTTGCCGTGCATCCAGATACCGACCGATACGAGAATGACAGCCGCAAGCAGCGCGCCGATCCCTTCGGTCATCTCACGGCTCGCGCCGCTGATGCTGACAAAATAGGTCGCCACGATCCATGTCGCGACCCCTGCCAAGAGGGCGGCGATCCAACCGCCGTGAACATAAGGCAGCACCTCGTTGCGCTGCGACTTTTTCACAAAGGCGATCATCGCAATAATCACGAGAAGCGCCTCAATCCCCTCGCGCAGCAGTATGGTGAACGCACCGAGAAAAGTTGATATCTTGCTAGCAGCTTCGGGGGCAAGAGCCGCCTCGGCTCTTGCAAGCAGAGCATCGATGCTTGCCAGCTGCTGCCGCAATTCGTCCGGATTCGCCCCGGACTCTATTCCGGCCCGAAATTCTCCGAGTGCCTGTTCGACCTCTCGCATCAAACCGCCATCGCGTGTCGCAAGAAGGGCCTCTATAGGCTCGAACCCATCGAGATAGGCAGACAGGGCAAGCTGCCGCGCTTCCTCACGGTTGCCTGTCTGATAGATTGAAAGGCTGCGATCAAGCGTCTCGCGAACGAAGTCGAGTGAACCGACGCCATTTACCTGCCCTACCGCATCGGGATTGGCGCGGAGATAGGACATGACGGCGAATGCACGGTCTTCGCCGATCTGCTCGGCCAGGCTCTCCGATGTAAGGCTAGCAAGCGTCTCGAGATCGGGGACGAGCTGGCGTAAGTCATCATCCTCACGCCAGATACGCTCGCCTTTAGCCACGTCTTCAAAAGCAATGCTGCCCGCATAGAATGCAAGCGCCCAGCGATCGTCGTCGGGCAGCGATGCGAAGCTGGCCATAGACGTTCCTTCCAGGCCCTGTGTGATGACCTGGTAAAGACCAAACGCACTACGCTGCCGCGCCCTGTCGATGTTGGTAAAGTCGATCGGCGGCGGATCGAGCGCCTGTATTGCGGATGGCGGAGAGTTTCCTGCCGCGCCGTGGCACGAAGCACAGTTCTGCGCGAAGAGAGTGCGGGCACGGTCAAGATCTGGGACCTGCGAAGGCGCGAGCGGCACGGGGTAGGCTGTCAGCAACGAGCCTGCCAGCGCGCGCGAAAAGCGCGATACGCGCGCGGCGGGTTCTTTTTTTGTGATCAGAGCACGAAGCTGCTCCGATTGACGCTTGAGTGTTCGATTGCTCTCGGTGTCCGGAAGCGCTGCGACCTGCCGCACCACGACATCGGAAAACTCCACCATTTCGCGATATTCGAATTCGTCGACGACACGTCCGTCGGAAACCGCAGAAGCATAGTCAACCGCGATATAATCGAGCAAACGCCATGTGGTCCGAACATCGGGTTCTTCCGCCTGCGCGGTTGCAGACAGAATTAGCACAAGCGTCAACACAATGAGCTTGACTGCGGAAAGGACAGTGGCGGCGGCGATGCGATGCATAATGAAGCTGGTATCTAAATTGCAACTAATTCGCAATAGCAAAGATGTGGCTGACTGTGGTAGCAAAGGCCAAGCGCGGCGTGTTGCTCACATCAATCCATGGACACGCACGAATTTCAGTAACTACGCTGGCCGAAGTTCTCCACGTGCCTGCCTGAAAACCTCAAAGCTTCCCCATATTGCGAGCCCGGCCATAATACCGGCGACAACTAGGTCTGGCCACGCACTGCCTGTGCCAAAGACACCTACTGCCGCCGCGAGGACTGCGATGTTGCCGATCGCGTCATTGCGCGAACAGATCCAGACCGACCGCATATTCGCATCGCCCGAACGATAGCGGAACAACATGGCGGCGACGGCTAGATTTATCGCTAGTGCCAGGGATCCGACAATGCCCATCGTGCCTGCATCTGGCGACGCACCTGCAAAGAAGCCCCAGATCGCAGAACCGAGCACCCAGATACCGAAAGCCAGCATGGTTGCTGCCTTCGCCAGGGCTGCGCGAGCCCGCCATACGATAGCCATCCCTGCGACACCGAGGCTGATGGCGTAGTTCGCCGAATCGCCAAGAAAGTCGAGCGCGTCGGCTTGGAGAGCGCGGGAATCCGCAGCGAGTCCTGCTACGATCTCTACCGCGAACATGGTCCCGTTAAGAGCTAAAGCGAGCCAAAGGACGCGGCGCCAGGTCGGATCGTTGTGAGCGTTTCCAACGTCGTCAGGACCGCAACAGTTTTTTGCCATTCACTCGACTCCTTGTGCGAGAGTAGCTTATGCACCCTGTAGCCACTACAAGGTCAAGCGCTCTAAGGAGAACAGTCATGCGGATCGGTGAACTTGCTCGGGCGACCGGCGTAAAAACGGAAACTATTCGCTATTATGAGCGCGAGGGCATTCTTGCGGCTCCACCGCGCACGCAGGCCAACTATCGCGATTACGGACCCAACGAGACTTCCCGGCTGCATTTCATACGACGCGCGAGAAATCTCGGCTTCTCAATGGCGCAGGTTCGCGAGCTCCTCGATCTGGCAGGCGACAAATCACAGTCCTGTGCTGAAGTAGACGTCCTGACCCGCACGCATCTGTTCGAAGTTGATCGCAAGATTGCCGAACTGAAATCGCTCAGGACTGAATTGAGCCGAATGCTTGAAAACTGCGAGCAGGGCGCCATCGGCGATTGCCTGATCGTCGAAGCACTTGCCCAGCAGCCGAAAGAGGTTGCGCCATGACCTTTGCGGTCTTGGTAGCTTGAACACTCTTAGAAGGTGCAGTGGGCTCGCATGGTCGCCACTTCATGCAGCACCCTGAAAGGCCTTGGCATGAACGATGGATAGTTCATCGGTAAATGCCAAGCACATCGCAGAGGCACATACCGCTCTTGCAGCTTAATGGTTTTTCACAGCAACGCAGCTGTATGCCGCGCCCATCAACATCGTGCGATAATTCCGCACACGCAAATATCGCCGAGCAGCTTTCCAAGGCTGGAAGTCCTCATACTCTCTGCTCACCCCGAATGGACTGCTCAGCCAAATGGCCGCACGGACCAGCCAATCAGGCCAACGATCCGGTTTCTTCAGACCCATGAGGCCGAACCGAGCCCCGGGCTCAAGGGATGACGAGATCTGCTTGATCACGTCTGCGTATCCCGGCACCATTTCCAGACCGAAGGTGGAGAGCACCACGTCGGTCCTTTCGGGCAACGGCCACTTCTCGACGTCGGCGCAAATCACTTCGATGTTCTTCCATCCGGCTTCGTAGATCTTCGCCTGAGCTTGTTCCAACATAGCCGAGGAGAGATCCACGCCGATAATTCTGCCTTTGCTTCCGACAGCGTTTTGTAGATATTCGAAGTTGACACCCGTGCCGCAGCACAGATCAACAACCGTATCGCCACAGCGCAGATCGAGTTGCCGGATAAGCCGACGGCGATGTCGCTCCAAACCCAAAAGTTTGAATTGAACAAGCATCAGATCGTATCGGGATGCGATCCTATCATAGAGCGCACGCGCTTCCGATTTCGACAGCACGCTCATATTAGCATTGCCTGTGCTGTTCCCACTCCAGCATCCGAAACGCGAGCGCAGACGCTACTCAAAAACTTCGAGTAGGCGCGGGCCTTAATCCATGCGGTAGCGATCACGTAGTTAGTCATCGTTGGTCGGTCCAGTTCAGAACCGCCATCTTGCGGATCGACATATCCGCCATCGTATAACCAATCCCGCCAGTCCCTAATCCGGACTGCTTCAGACCTGCGAACGGCATCCAATCCACGCGAAATGCGGTGTGATCGTTCACCAGTATCGTCGAACCTGCCAGCGTTTCGATGCAATGATTGGCGACAGACAGGCGATCGGTGAAAACTGCTGCCTGGAAGGCATAGGGCAGAGCATTCGCTTGCTTGATCGCTTCGTCGATCTCGTCATAGCCATACACGCAGATAACCGGGCCGAATATCTCTTGGTTGGACACCTTCGCATCAACAGGAGGATTCACGATCACAGTTGGCTCGAAAATCGTATCGCCGATCCGTTGCCCTCCCGCTACAAGCGTCCCGCCGCCCTTTACGGCTTCGTCGACCCAACGCTCGACACGCCCGACTTCGGCAGACCTGATTAACGGGCCGCATTCGGTATCGGGATCGGCCGGATCGCCCACGACCAGTCCCTCAGCATCCACGCCCAGTTCGTCAGCGAAGTCCTGAAGCTCGTCAGTAGGGACGAACACGCGCTGCACAGATACACAGACTTGTCCCGAATGGTAGAAACCGCCTTTCAATAATGAGGCGATCAGCGGCTTACGTTCGACCTCACGGTCCACGATCACCGGCGCAGCACCGCCATGCTCAAGGGCGACACGGGTGCCAGGTGCCAGTTGGGAACGGAGCATCCAGCCGATCTTCGCCGACCCGATGAACGAAAAGAACGCCGTGCGTGGATCGGTCACCATCTTTTGCGCAACATCGTTGCTACAGGGGGCGAACCGGCACCATGGCTCGGGCAGTCCCGCTTCGTAGAGGATATTCACGAAGCTCTGACAAGACAATGGCGTTTCCAGCGCCGGCTTGATGAGAACGGGGCAGCCGACTGCCACCGCCGGGCCGACTTGATGGACAATCAGGTTTAGGGGATGATTGAAGGCCGAGATCGCCACGACAGGTCCAATTGGTTCGCGGAACGTATACGCTGTCCTTCCTGCGCCAGCGTCTGTTAGGTCCATGGGAACTTCCTTGCCGCCATCACCGAACAGCTCGTGGACGCAGAGTTCGACGCCGTTGATCGCACGCTGTGTTTCAACACGCGCATCCGTCAGGGGTTTGCCGCCCTCCCTGACGATCTGAACCGCCAAATCTTCCGCTCGTTCGCGCATGAGATCGGTAGCGCGCTGAAGGATGGCAATACGCTCGGGCACCGGAAGCCAAGCACTCCGGTCACGATGGAGCGACTGCGCTTCGTTCAACCATTTATCGATTTCAAGCCAGTCGATTAGCGGCACTTCTGCAATGGGCTCGCCGTCGAACGGATTGTGAACGATCGTCTTCATAGCTCACACACCTTTGCGCCGAGTTCATCAATCAGCACTTTCTTGTTCTCGGAATAGTCGACGGGCAGGTCGACGAGATGCACACCGCCGGCGTCGAATGCAGCGTTCAGGACCGATACAAGATCCCGGCTCCGCTCGACCCGGTGACCGGTGGCTCCATAGCTTTGTGCGTAAGTGACAAAGTCGGGATTGGAAAAGGTCAAGCCGTAGTCCGGAAAGCCAAGTTGGTCCTGCTTCCAGCGGATCATCCCGTAGGCTGCATCGTTCAGAACGAGAACGACGAGATTCAGTCCGAGCCTGACAGCAGTTTCCAGTTCCTGCGAGTTCATCATGAAGCCGCCATCGCCACACACAGCAAGGACCCTGCGCCCGGGCGATAACATTGCCGCCATCATGGCGGACGGAAGGCCCGCGCCCATCGTCGCCAACGCATTGTCCAGCAGGATGGTGCCAGGCTCGTGCGCGATGTAGTTTCGAGCAAACCAAATTTTGTAGATGCCGTTGTCGAGCGCGACGATATCATCGCGTGCCATTACACTGCGAACGTCGGAAACGACGCGTTGGGGGACCATCGGAAAACGCTCGTCGTCGCTGGTTTCGGAGATGTGCGATGCAATCTCGTGATGCAGGGCGGTGTAATAGCTGCGGTCGCACTGCAGCTTGCCATCCAGGCGGTTTCCAAGCCGCTCGACCGATCCGGCGATGTCGCCGATGACCTCGAGCTGCGGGAAGTAGACCTGATCGACCTCGGCCGCCTTGTAATTGATATGGATGACCGTCTGCCCGCTCGGCTCCATGAAGAAGGGAGGCTTTTCAACCACGTCGTGACCGATATTGACGATCAGATCGGCCTTTTCGATCGCGCAGTGAACATAATCGCCCGACGATAGCGCCGCGGTGCCCAAGTAAAGGTCGCTATCTTCATCAACCACGCCTTTACCCATCTGTGTGTCGAAAAAAGGAAAGCCGGTATCGGCCACAAATTTTCGCAACGCCTTCGAAGCGCGACGGCGGTTCGCTCCCGCTCCGATCAATAGCAAGGGCCGCTGTGCAGCAAGAATACGCCGGGCCGCTTCATCCAGGGCTGCGTCGCCGGCAACGGCATAGCGCCTGTCATGAGGCGGTATGACTGGCTCTACCGTTTCTTCTTCTGCGATATCTTCGGGTAGTTCGAGCAGAACGGCACCGGGCCTTTCTTCCTGCGCGAGACGAAATCCTTCACGAACGAGCGAGGGAATGCGGTTGCCGTTCACGATTTGTGTTGATGATTTGCACAACGGCCTGAACAGAGAAACCACATCCACGATCTGGAATTGGGCCTGTTTCGATGTCTTGATCGGTTTCTGACCTGTGATCATGATAAGTGGAAAAGCACCAAGAGCGGCATATGCCGCAGGAGTGGTCAGATTGGTCGCACCAGGCCCAAGGGTCGCTAGGCAAACGCCTGCCTTGCCGGTTAGGCGGCCATAGGTCGCCGCCATGAAGCCCGCGCCTTGTTCGTGCCGGGCGAGAACCAAATTAATGGAAGAGGTTCGAAGCGATTCCAGTAGATCCAGATTTTCTTCGCCTGGAACCGCGAAAATATGTTCGACGCCCTCGGCCTCGAGTGCGGCGACCATGAGATCGGATGCTTTCATTCTGACTTCCCTCAATTCTATAGTTACGGGCGCTGCAACTGCGATTACCTTGCCTGCTTTCGGCGGTGGATGTGCTGCATTAGCTATTCAATGGTTGTGACCGTCGGCATGGTCGGGATTATCCTCGACATGATGGTCCGGAATAACATCCGGATCACAGTCCGTTGCTAGACAGGCTTCGAACGTCGCATGGGCGATGGCGTGCTGAGTCTCGAGCATGACGCGTGCCTTTGTCTTCACATCTTCGAAAGCCTCAAGGGAATGCCCGGAAGGAACAATGTGCGCCTCAAGCGCACGATGATGCTCGCTTATGCTCCAGACATGGACATGATGGATGTCCGCTACGCCATGGGTATCGCGAAGGTCGCTTACGATGCGGTCGAACTCGCTCTCATCCGGCACAGCGCCCATCAAGAGCCGCACCGTGCGAGGCAACAGAGTGACACCCTGCCATATCACATAGACAGCGATGATCACGGTGATGATCAGATCGGCGATGTAGAGTTCGTATAGCAGGATAAGCGCGCCAGCCACGATCACACCGACCGAGGCAAGCGCGTCGGAAACGTTGTGCAGGAAGGCCGCCTTCATATTCAGACTGTTCTTCGAACCGGCATAGACCATAACCGCCGTCACCACATCGATCACCAGCGCTATTCCGGCGACCCAGATTACGGTCCAGCCCGCAACCGGTTGCGGGTCAGCGAAACGGTTGATCGCCTCGACCAGCAGGTAGAAGCCGATAATGAGCAAAGTCGTGAGATTGATCAGCGCGGCCACGACTTCGGCTCGGGCATAACCGAAGGTCATGAGCTTGTCCGCCGGTCGGCGCCCAATCCGCCTCGCAAACAGCGCCAGACCAAGTGATGCCGCATCGCTGAAATTGTGCAAGGCGTCGGCAATCAGTGCGAGGGAGCCCGAAAGAATTCCGCCGATGATCTGTGCTACTGTCAGCAAAACGTTCAGGGCGACTGCCAGAACAAGCCGGCCATCGCTCATGTTTTCTTCGCCGTGGCTATGTCCGCCGTGAGTATGCGGTGTTCCCATTAGCCAGTTCCTTTTGCGGGTTGATCGGTTTCCGTAATGATCTGCGATGAGGCATGCTCAAACGATTTGTCCGAAACTCCCACTTGCCGCGACAAACCTTCAATGCCTCCGATTACAAGGCCGCAAACGGCAAACCCACCGACGAAGGCTGAAAGAGCCAAGCGAATAGAGAGATTTCGTTGTCTCCTCTCACGGAGCAGCGCCCGGGCCGAAAGGGCAAGGAGAAAGCCTGCACCTGCAGTTACGATCCAAAGAAGGCTCTTTTCACCTAGCTCATGCAGGGACCAAAAGGTCACGAGTGCCAATATAATGAAAACGAGGGCCAGAATGACCATCGAAACCGTCTGATCCATACGCTTCATGTGAGCGACCCGGTATTTATCGACTGCCTCGGATCCTATAACCATATTCATGGTGACGAGCACAGCAGTCACTATCAATGCTGTAGATGCAGATGTCGCAGCGGCAACGCCCAGCAAAATTCCGTAAGGCAGGATTTCCAGCATCATTGACACTAACACGCCAAGAGCTGTCGCTGATTTATCGGAGCTTGAGCTGCCTGCTCCCTGAATCGGACCGTTTTCAGAATTCCGACTAGTCTCGCTGAAAAGCACAAAAAGCATGCCGCCCGTCAGCATCAAACCCGTTACCGACCAGACCGTTAGGGTAGGTTGTCCTAGCGGAAGAAATTCCAGAACAGCAAGGGCGGCAAGCATCCCCGGAAGGACACCTGATCCGAGCAAATTCTGGAACGGTTGGTAGCGATCCCGAGCCAATCGGATACCGGCGAAAAGTCCAGCACTAGCGGCCATCGCCAGCATCAGAACATGCGACAGGTCCTGTGCGGCGAACAAGGTGTCGATCAGGGTCAATCCCGTTTCTCGCCATGGACGGTGCCACGTTCGTCGTGCACATCCATATGCGTATCGCGAAGGATCTGGATACCGCCATAAAGGGCAATGCAGGCAACCGCTATTCCGACGACCAAATCGGGCCAGTTGGCACCTGTTATCAGCACGACGATACCGGCGATGATGATCCCGCCATTAGAAATAAAGTCGTTGAAGCTGAAGGTGGTCGCCGCACGCATGTTGACGTCTTTGTTTTCCATCTTTTGCAACAGGCGCAGGCAATAGAGATTCACCAGTCCCGCGACGAACGCCATGGCCATCATCAACATGCCGCCCGGATCGGAACCTTCCACGAACCGGCGGTAAGCATCGAAAATGACGCCAGCGGAGAAAACCAGCAGCATGATACCGGAAAAGCGCGCGGCTCCGCGCTTCCAGGTCCGGGAGCGACTTAGCGCGAGCAGGCTGAGCGCATAGACGATTGCGTCCGATGAATTATCGAGTCCGTTTGCCAAAAGAGCATTAGAATCGGCGAAATAACCGACCGCGAAGAAGCCGATTGCAATGGCCACGTTAAGCCACAGCACCACCCACAGGGTCTTACGCTTTTCGGGTGAGCCGACATCGACCTCATGCCCGCCGCTCATGCCGCGCTCCCATCAGCTCGCGCCCAGCTTTCTGCAGCGTCTCGCTCAGCAGGTTGGAAGAACTTCATGTCCGCGGTGAAGAGCGGGTCAAACGCTTTGGTCCCACATTCCTCCCATTTGCTGTCGCCGACGATCGCGTTGCGGTCGAAGCTATCCTTGTGCTTCACGTCGAACTTCAAGTCGCGCCACAATCCGCCGACATCCCAGCCGGAAAAATCGGGCGCAAGCTCGATCACCATTGGGACCGTGCCGGTTTCGCGCGACGCTATTCGTTCAAACTGCGGCACAAAGCGATGGTAATCGGATGCTTCGAGCGTTCCTTGGACCCGGATCCGGACCAGCCCATCTTTTTCAGTCATTTCCAACATGATGTTCTCCTTTCAGTCTTCATCAAGCGATATCCGTGAGTTCACGCTGCTCATCACTGGTCACGTTGCGACGGAGGCGGTCCCACCACTTCTCTCGCCAGCTGCGTTCATCAGTGGAGCGGTTCAGGACAAGACGCGCGATCGCGGGCAAGACGAACAATGTCAGCGCAGTTGCCGTGATCAATCCGCCAATGACGACCGTAGCCAAAGGACGTTGCACCTCTGCCCCCGTTCCGGTCGCGAGTGCCATCGGCACGAAGCCAAGCGAAGCCACGAGAGCCGTCATCAGCACCGGCCGAAGACGGGCGAGCGCGCCGTCGGCAATGGCTTCATCAAGTGGCATTCCGTTGTCGAGGCGTTGACGGATCGCAGTCATCATGACGAGACCGTTAAGCACCGCTACACCGGACAGGGCGATAAAGCCGACGGCAGCGGAAACCGAGAAGGGCAACCCTCTCAGCGCCAGTGCAAAGACGCCGCCCGCCAGCGCCATAGGTATAGCGCTGAACACGGCCAGAGCCGGAACCCAACCGCCAAGTGCCATGAACAGCAATAGCAAAACGAGCGCAAAACAAACGGGAACGACAATTGCCAGTCGTGCCTGAGCTGCTTGCAAGTTCTGATACTGCCCTCCCCATTCGATGAAGGATGCCGGCGGCATATCGACCTGAGCCGAGACTCCTTCCTGCGCTTCCTCGACAAAGGAGCCGAGATCGCGTTCGCGCACATTTGCCGACACGATAACGAGCCGGCGTCCCTGTTCACGTCGGACCTCGGCGAGACCATCGACCACTTGGAAATCAGCCAATGTCCGCAGGGGAACCGTGACACCGTTTTCAAGCACGATCGGGAGCGCACCGAGCTGGTCGAAATCGTCACGCGTCGCATCTTCGAGACGCACCACGACATCGAACCGGCGATCGCCTTCGAACACGAGGCCTGCCGGACGTCCACCAAGTGCGATGGCGACCGACTGGGCCACGTCTTCGACGGTCAGTCCATATCGCGCGATGGTCGGACGATCGAAAGCGATGTCGAGTGTGGGGAAGCCCGTCACTTGTTGCACCTTGACATCAGCAGCCCCTTCGACTTCGCGAAGGACCCCTGCCACCTCACCAGCGGCCTCGGTTAAAGCGGTCAGGTCGTCGCCATAGAGCTTGACCGCAACGTCGCCTCGGACACCGGCAATCAATTCATTGAAGCGAAGTTCGATCGGCTGGCTGAATTCGTAAAGGTTGCCGACGAGACCGCCGAGCGCGCTTTCCATTTCGCCAACTAGGTCATCTTTGGGCAGATCCGGATCGGGCCATTCTTCGCGGGGCTTCAAGATGACATAGGCATCCGACGCGTTAGGTGGCATTGGGTCACTTGCAACCTCGGCCGTGCCAGTTCGCGAAAACACCAGTTCGACTTGCGGGAACTCTTCAAGCCTGTCTTCCACTCGGCGTTGCATTGCTAGCGAACGTTCAAGTGAGGTCGAGGGTATCCGCAGGGATTGCACCGCAAGATCGCGTTCGTCGAGCTGGGGGGTAAATTCGCTACCAAGAAAACCGAACACGAATGCGGCCACAGCGAATATGCCGACGCCAGTCCCGATCATTGGCCACGGTTTCGCGATGACCTTTCGCAGGGCAGGACCATAACGATCCTTCGCCCAACGAACAGGTCTGACTTCCTTTTCGGTCAGCTTCTTGTTTAGCAGCACAGCGATCATCGCCGGAACGAAGGTCAGTGACAGCACAAAAGCAGAAGCTAAAGCGAGCATCATTGTAATGGCCATTGGCGAAAACGTTTTGCCTTCGACACCAGTGAAGGTGAGCAATGGAGCAAAAACGAGGAAAATGATTGCCTGCCCATAAACGGTAGGCTTGATCATTTCCTGGGCCGCGAGGCGTGTTTCAGTCAGCCGCTCGCCCAAAGTGAGCAATCGGCCTTCTCCATGCTGTCGCGCAGCAAGCCGGGCGACGCTGTTCTCAACGATGATGACTGCACCATCGACGATCAGGCCAAAGTCCAGCGCCCCGAGGCTCATCAGATTGCCCGAGACGCCAAGCCGGTTCATGCCAACCGCTGCCATCAGCATCGAAACGGGAATTACCAGAGCTGTAATGATCGCTGCCCGGATATTGCCGAGCAGCAGAAACAGCACCGCGATTACGAGCAATGCGCCTTCGAGCAGGTTTTTCTCAACCGTCGCGATCGTAGCATCGACAAGTGAGGAACGGTTGTAGACGATTTCGGCCTTCACCCCGTCCGGGAGCGATGCACGCACCTCTTCCAGCCTTTCGGCAGCACCTGCAGCGACGGTGCGGCTGTTCTCGCCAGCGCGCATCAGCACAGTGCCGACAACAGCCTCTTCGCCGTTCAGTGAAGCAGCGCCGGTTCGCAGGTCGCCGCCGATCTCGACATCGGCCACATCACCAATTCGGATGGGCACACCCTCGCGGGTCGCGACGACCGCTTCCTCAATATCCGCGATGCTGCCGAGCCTGGCATCTACCCGAACGAGCAGAGCCTCGTCGGCACGATCAACGAAATTGGCACCCGCTGCGAGATTGGCAGCCTCAAGCGCATCGATCAACGTATCAAAGGAAAGGCCGTAACCGGTGAGGCGTGCCGGATCGGGCTGAACGAGGAACTGCTTCTCAAAACCTCCGATCGAATCAACACCGGCTACGCCATCGATGGAGCGCATAAGAGGCGCCACGACCCAGTCCTGCACCGTTCGCAGATAGGCTGCCTTGGCTACCTCGCTGTCCAAACGGTCGCCGCGTTCGGTTATGAAACTGCCGTTGGTTTGCCAGCCAGTCCGCTCGCCCTTGGACGCGCCGCGACCCCCGGGATGCTCATACTCGATCGTATACATTAGCACTTCGCCAAGACCGGTGGAGATCGGCCCCATGGTGGGCTCCGCTCCCTCTGGTAGAGATGCTCCGATCGGTGAGAGCCGCTCATTTACTTGCTGGCGTGCGAAATAAAGATCGGTCCCTTCTTCAAATATCGCTGTGACCTGGCTGAAACCGTTACGTGAGATCGAGCGGGTCATCTCCAACCCCTCGATCCCGGCAAGCCCAGTCTCAATCGGAAAGGTTACCTGTGTCTCGACCTGCGCAGGCGAAAGAGCCGGCGCGCTGGTGTTGATCTGAACCTGGGTGTTGGTGATGTCCGGCACTGCGTCGATCGGCAGGCGCAGAAGGTTGAACGCGCCGTAAATCGCCGCGAATACGGTCAGGACGATGATCGCCCAGCGAAAGCGCACGGCGATATCGAGAACCATCCCGATCAGTCCATGGCGATGACTACCCTCGTCAGCGGTAGCCTCGGTATGATCAATGGCCATGTTCGGCGCCCTCCTTCTCGAGTTCGGCCTTCAGCAAGAAGGCATTGTCGGTTGCGATCTGTTGACCGGGCTCAAGACCGGACAGGATCGTCACCATCCCGGCGGAACGGCTGCCCGTTTCCACCTCGCGCGCCTGAAACCCGCGGCGGGTCCGGACGAACACCACATCGCGGCCATCGAGCACCTGCACGGCATCTTCGGGCACGGCGATCCGGCTCTGGTCCACCTCGCCCGAAGGTCGGATGCGCGCCTGAAGGAATGATCCGGGTTGGAGGCCGGGGATTGCGCGCGTCAGGGTCAGAACCGCCGTTGCGCTACGGCTTTCAGGATCGAGCGACGGCGTAACCGAGCGGACGCGCGCACCAATTTCGCGGCCATCGCCAACAATCAGCGATGCTTCGTCGCCAGGCTGGATACGCGAAGCGTCTTCCGAAGGCAGCGCGACCTCGACCTGAAGGCCGTCAGGATTGACGATCCGGTAAAGTTCCTCGCCGGCATCGACGAAGGAGCCGAGAACGATAGGAGCGGCAGTCACGCGTCCGGAAAGGGGGCTTGTCACAGCGAGCGAACGGCCATCGCCGCTCACACCGGCTGCAGCAACCGCAGCTTGGGCACGACTAAATTCGGCCCGCGCAACATCGAGATTGGCGCGCGCCGCCTCAAGATCCTGCCGTGCGGTTACGTTGGCCTCGAAGAGACGACGTTCCCGGTCGTATGCCGAAGACAATTCAGTCACGCGAGCACGAGCGGAACTGAGCTGAGACGCGAGCGCTGAAGCGTCCGCGCTTTCGATCCGGGCGACGGTTTCACCCTTGCGAACATAATCGCCCAGGGTCTTGCCTACGCTGCGGACGACCCCGCCGGCGCGGGCATCGATCCTGGCGCTGGAGGTAGGGCTGGCGGCAACCGTGGCCGGGAAAACCAGTTCAACCGACGAACCCGTCTGAACAGTGCCTACTTCGATTTCGGCGGCACGTATCTGTCCTTCTTCAATCAGAACAAGCCCCTCGGGCAACTGGATTTCAGTCGCCTCGTCTTGGGGTGTTTTTTCCACCTGTCCTTCGGGCCAGAACATTATCAGCAGCGCTGCTGCCAAGATCACGATCCCGGCGATGATCGCCAGTTTTCTGCGGTTCATTTGGATATTCCTCATTGTGCGGCCAGCCGGATCAATTCGGCGGCGGCCTGTCCGCGGTCTTCCTGGGCAGCGATGAGCGCCTCGCGGATTGCATCACGCGCTTCCGCAGCACTCAGCACCTCGATCAGCGGGAAGCGACCGGCGCGGTAGCCGATACGAACCAGCCGGAGTGCCTCTTCGGCCTGGGGCAGCGATGTCGCGGCAAGGGTCGTGACACGCGCTTCTGCGGCAAGATACTGCCCGCGCGCGCGCGATACCGATTGTTCGTAATCCGCCAGCGCTACCGCCGCGCGAGCATTCGCGGCGCGAAGCCTGGCTTGCGCTGCGGCAATGTTGCCTTGGTTGCGATTACGGAAAGGAAGCGGGATCGAAACGCCAACAAGAAAAGCAGTGTCGTTGCTTTCTTCGAAGCGGCGCACGCCTGCCGAGACGACCGGATCGGGGATACGCAGGCTGCGTTCCCTGTCGATCTCGGCCTCCGCAACAGAACTTTCGGCCTGCGCGACGCGAAGTGCCAGTGCGTTTGGAAATGCGGAGGGGAGATTCGGCGGCTCAATATTGGGAAAAGAGCTTGGAATAACTGGTAGTGCGTCCTGTTCTCCCCACAGCGTTGCAAGAGCCGAGCGTGCCGCCAAGCTGGTCGCTTCCGCTGCCTGCAACTCGGCACGCGCTTCGGCAAGTGCCGCTTCAGCGCGAAGCGCCCTGAGCGGTGGCTCGCGGCCCACCTCGACGAGAACACCCGCTATCCGAGCCAACTCTTCGTTTCGTTCGACGATATCGCGTGCGAGGTCTACGCGCGATGCTGCTGCTACAGCATCTACGTAGCGCTCCCGAACGAGCAAGCCGAGTTCCGCGCGCGACAGGTCGCTGCGAACCGATGCCAAATCGACTTGGGCTTCCGCAGCGCGAATGCGGCTCCCCCGCTTGCCGCCCAACTCGATACGCTGACCGACAGCGAGCGTATACTCTGTTGCACGCAGCCCGGAAAAAGCCCCGGAGCCAGCCAGATTTTCGACCTCAAACGAAATTTCCGGGTTGGGGTTCAGACGTGCCTGACCCACCAGCGCCTGTGACGCCTCCACGTCGGCTAATGGGCCGACAATGCGCGGGTTGGTATCTGTGGTTTCGGGCGCGTCCGAGACCCCTGCTCGTGTTAGAGCATCTTCAAGACGCAGAACTTCGTAGTCCTGCGCCGCTGCAGGAGCAGCGAACGCGGCAAGTGCCAACCCCGAAAGAAGGGGGGCACGCCAATGAATGGCAAACATGATCTGGGAATTCCTCTACTGACATACCAAGAGACGGCGCAGACAGCGCCGACCGCGTGGATGTCAGACCCGAGGAGGGGGCTTGGGTAGTGCTCGAGTTATCGAGGAGAGATCGGCGTTTCTCAGACCATTGAATGAACGGGAAAACAGGGCATCATAACCGGCATGGTCCGATGCGGCCATTACTTGAGCACTATGATGACAGTGACCGTGAGAACAGACGCCGTGCGGATCGTCAGGTTGCGTCTCGCCTTGCTGTTCATCGCCGCCAAGCAACTGGACAGCCGCCACATTCTCCGCGCCGACACCTTCCGGTTCGCATACCGCTGCGTCGACCGCGCTCGCGAACAGCAAGCCCACAAGGACGAGCAATAGCGCGATAGGACGCATTGGCTTGGAGGCTGTCATACGGAGCATTCAGGCGAGCAGATAGCAGCAGTTCTAAGTTATTCCAGTGAAAACTAACGCGTTGTTATACTGTTACGTAGTTTATTCAGGGATTTACGCGCTGTTTCAATGCATTTTTTCTAGCTTTCAAGGACAAGATCTTATCCTGTCAGAACTGTCAGCCGGTTCGCCCTGTGAACACACCAGCTCGCTTCGGCCCATAAAGCCAGCGTTCCATCAAGAACGACAATACGCGCGACTGGATCGCGAAGGCAGTCCACATGATGACTGAAATCCAGCGGGAGAACGACCCTGGCCGGTTTTTCGACGGACAGGCGCAAATATCTGTCCATGGCCGCGATCGCCATCGAAAGCGTTGGAAAACCACTTGTCAAAGTAGTTTTCCTTAAAGATCGCCAAATCTATGTTCCTTTTTTGTTCCAAATCGTCTCATAATGCGGTAATGCTTTTGTCATCGCTTGCCTTCGTCCGCCCAATACCGATCTCATCCTTTCCGGATATCGTCCAGCTGCGCATTATCGACGCGGCAGGGGCCGGGTTTCCCAGCCCAGCGCAAGATTGGGAAGATCCGACGCTCGACCTGATGGAGCTGCTTCGAATCGACCGGGCCGGCAGCTTCGTGTTCAGGGTTTCTGGCGATCCCATGCGGGATGCGGGCTTCCATGACCGCGATGTTGTAATCGTGGACCGTGATGGAATGGCGACGAAAGGCTCGATCGTGATCGCCGTCGTTGATGGCGGGTTCGTGATCCGGCAGCTGGAGTTTCGCAGCGCCATACCGCACCTGTTGGCTCGTAATTCCCTGATGAATGTGCAGGCGGTCATCGCCGACGAAAACGTGGAAGTCTGGGGCGTCGCGCGCGCCAGTATCCGCGACATAACTGGCTAAAGGTCATGTGGGCGATAATCGACATCACCGACTTCTACGTTTCGTCAGAAAGGGTGGCGGACCGGATGTTCCGGTGGGGTGACGTCTACACTAAATGCGGGGCGATGCTGGAGGGGCTGCATGACGCTGAGCAAAGCCAAGGCGATCTGTTCGCGGCAGCCGATCCGCGCGGTAAAGACCTGCTGGGCGCCATGGACGCCATAAATGCCCGCTTCGGGCGCAGTGCCATCACGATCGCGTCGGCTGGGCATGGGGCGCGGGCACACGACACCTAACGGACGATGAAGAGTCCGGCCTGGACGACGAGATTGTCCGATATTCCATTTGTGCGATAGGCTTACAAAGTCAGAAATACTCTTCAAATCCAGACAAAGATATTGCGTGTATTGGGCGCACACATGAAAAGAGATAATGGCATCAAACCACGCAGATCAGAATTCGATGATTGTAACGCAGGCAATGATCGACGAGCAAATTAGCTCTTATAGCGATGGCATCGTTAGCTTTCTGGCCAGCTTCGAACCGGAAACATCGATCGCTGCGTGGCGCGATCTCATCCGGAAAGCGGAAGAGCTCATAAATCTCGTCGCATTCGAAATAAGCGACCCATCCCTAGCTCAGCACATCCAAACACTTCCCCTCGATGAGCGCATGGCCGATAATCCGCAACTCGGTATTGATGCGCGAAGAGAGCTGGAACGGTCCTTCACTGTAGGCGTCGCACGCCGATTCCAAAGCATGGTATTCGAGCTCACCACGTTCGCTGTGGGTATGGCGGATAGCGGTCGCTCACTATCCGATGGCTTCCAAATGTTAACGGTCGCCGATGGCATTCGATATCTGCAGTCGCGGCGACGGCACTTTGTTGCCATCTTATACCTGATGAACAGCGCGAGCGAAGGCAACAGGCGTATCGGGGGAGATGGCGGAGGAGCACTAACGGCACTGGGGCCCTTGATTGAGCATTGCTGCACCAATTTCACCAGCTGGCACTGGCAGAAGATACACAAACTGTGCCTTCCGAATCAGGCCATCGAACTAACCTCTAAAGGGGCACGTGTCGGTCACGATTACCAACCGCTCGACGCTATGCATCTGGAGCCGGAACGGGCGTCGGTAATCGACATGACGGAGCATCGACCAAATACACAGGGTTCCCCAAAGCAGGAACCGGTCGATCCCCGCTTGGTCCTGTCAGCACCAGAATTGAGGAACCAGCTGCGGCAAATCCGCTTTGCCTACTCCAGCTTCGATCTGGCCGACCGCGAATATCAGATGATCTGCTTGATGATATCGGTGTTCTCAAGACATTGCCGTGACAACTACTACATCGAAATGTCGACCGATCTATTTGCCAGTATGTTGCACTGCCAGACAGTGTTCGATGTCGACTGGCTCCAAGCGAAGATGGTCAATCGATCAACCACTTTCGCCGAGGCAATCAATGGCTACGAACCGTTCATCGAGAGCGGGGGGAAGGTGCTCAGCACCGTCACCTTGCTTCTGCGTTTCGCCTACGAATTCAAGAACCGCCATCTGGAAAGCCGTCGCAGATTCCAGATCCATGCCGGCTTCATATTTGAGGACATGGTCACGGCCGTGCTTCAAGAAGCGGGATTCACCGACATGAAAGTCACTCGGATCAACCGTAAGGAATTCGATGTGGTCACGGTCAAAGACGGCGTGATTCACAATTTCCAATGCAAGAATAACTGGATCGACATCACCAAAGTGGAAGCTGATCCGCATCTCTATGCGCGATACAACCGGCGACTGGTGAGTTCCTATCGGCGAGCGCTCGTGAAGGAGAAGAATCGGGAACATCTGCTCCAAGCCAAGTTCGGTATCCAGCAAATCCACCATTACGTCGTGAGCCGTTTCCCAGTCATCACAGATCAACCCGGCATCATCAATTACAATGTGCTTGCAGAAAGAGCGTATATGCTTCCTAAATGACTTTTACGGCTCGCCGTAGTCATCGGGAGCGCTTGCCGCGTTGCCGATATGGATAAACAGGCGCGGAACGGCATAGAGTCTATGGAGATACAACCGGCAACCGGAAAATCGCTGCGACACGCTCCAGACAATATTCCAGATGAACTCGCCGACATCATCGAATACCGCAAATCGGGATTGAGCCTGAACCACGTGATCGGCTGCCCGCTCGACTGCGCATATTGCGTCCGACATCTGTTCGCCAATTACAACATGAAGAGGCCGCATCTCGTCATGAATGACGAGGATGCTGTGAAACGGCTGGTGAGCCACTGGGCCTTTCAACCCAACATCACGCCCATACAGGTATTCAACCGTGCCACCGATCCTTTCCTGCCAGGGGTGAAGGATCACCTAATGCGCACTCTGGAATTGCTCGACGCACGCAAGCTTACCAACCATGTTCTGGTGATCACACGCTGGAAGGTGCTGCCTGCCGACGTCGAGAGGCTGGAGCGACTTGGGCACATCCGGGTGACGATTCTGGTCACATGGTCCGGAATAACCGATAAACGGTTGGAACCTGTCGATAGCACAATCGCGGAACAATCGCTGGCGACATTGGCTGTGCATGCCAAAAGAACCAAACGAATACTGTATTGGCGCCCGCTCATCGGCGGAATCAATGATAGCGACCACCATATCGAACGAGCCAACAGGCTCGCCGCGATGGCGGATGCGACCGTATTTACCGGCCTCTTCCACAGGGCGGAGATCAGGGATCACCTTGCCTCGATAGGTGCCGAGACATCCTATGTGCAAACACCCAGGCGCAAGATATTGCCCCAAGAACTGGAACGCCGCGTGATTAACCGCTTCTCGGGAAGTGCGTTGTTTAGAAAAACGTCTTGCGGCGTCGCGTTTGCGCACGGGGTAGCCGACTACAACGGCCATTATGGCATCCGCGAAATTTGCGACATCTGTCCAGCAAGCCAGCTGGAAATTTGCGCAAACCAGCATGAACAACCAGATAAAAATAGGATGGACGAGGTTTTGAAGATCGCAGGCCTGGAACGGCAGAACGCTATTATGTCGGATGGATATATCAGTGTCCAAAACAGCGAGGAACAACAGCGTTACTACATCCAGCATAGTATGTGTTATCAAGTGCATGACCGGGCGTTGCCGCACCACCCGAACAGACACGGACGAGCCGAGGAGGGATGGGAATGATCAATCGTGCATGGGCCGTTGATGTCGAAGGAAGCGGCAATTCTCCTCCGGAAATCGTCGAACTATCGATCGCCGAGGTGGACGACTTCAAACTGACCGGCAAACGCAAGACATGGCGCGTGCGTCCTGAGCACGGTATATCACCAATCGCTGCACGCATACACGGCATCCATGAACGGGATGTCGAAGACGCACCAAGCATGGAAGACGTCGCAGACGACATCCTTGAATGGCTCGGGAATGACCCGATCATTGGCCACAACGTCCGTGTCGAATTGGACACAATATCCCAAGCGATGACCGAATGGAGCCCATCAGCTGCTTACGACACACTGAAACTCGCTCGCAGACTGCTACCAGAACAGGAGAAGCATGGGCTGGGGCCTTTAGGAAAGGCCCTGAAAATCGACATTATCGCTGCAGATATCACGGGCGGACAATCGCACAACGCAGAATACGATGCGGTCCTGTCTGCCCTCCTGCTTAAACATCTGCTCGATAATCTTACAGATGCTGATCGCAAAGCCGAGCTAGAGGCCTGTGATACCACCCGCAATACCCAAGGGTCATTGCTATGAGCCACCCCAGATTCATTAAGGCTTTCCGTATTGCCGTCGCGGGAACCCATTCGACCGGCAAGACCACCTTTATGAACGCTCTGCGTGAAGAGTTCGAAAAACGCGGTCTTACAGTTGAATATGTCCATGACAGCGCCGCGGAAGCGCGCGACACCGGCTTCCCGATCCTCTCAGGGCATACATTCGAAAGCACCGCGTGGCTCATGGCAAGAGCGATGCAGCTTGAAATGGAAGCAACGCTGAAGTCGCAGATCATACTCGTGGACCGTCCAGTCCATGATGCGCTGGGATATCTATTGGCAGCACTCGCACATACCGATCGCGACATAACCGAAGAGAAGATGGCGCGCCTGGACGGCGTCTGTGATGCCTGGAAGGGGGAATACGACCTCGTTTTCATGACTGTCATGGATCCGGCTGTTCCTGTCGGGGAAGGACGCGACGACAATGCGGTGTTCCGAGCGCTGGCAGGACAAAAGGTCGCTGAGGTCGTGAACCGGTTCCTACCAAATCGGCTCTTGTTGAAGAATGGCGAACGCCACGAAGCTGTCCTCAGATGCCTTGCTGAATTCGAAGCACGTGCTTCTGGCTGACGTCGATGATGGCTACATTGACATCGAACGGTCACGCGGCGTCCGCCGCAATTGCACTCGCTGGTGTCCGGCGCATTGGTCTTGGTTGCATGGCCCTAACAGGAATCTACGGTCACGTTCCGTCTCAGCAAGCTCGATGCACGATCTCGGCAGCGCTGGATGCAGGCATCACCATGTTCGATACAGCTCCCCTCTACGGTGACGGGGAGAATGAAAAGCTGGTCGGCGAAGTGGTGGGCGCCAGAAATGGCACCACCATCGTCACCAAGTTCGGGCTGGCAACCGATCAGGCTGGCAACCTCGTTCGCGACAGTTCGCCCATCAGCATAAGGCAATCGGTCGAAAGATCGCTGCGACGATTACGCCGAGAACGCATCGATCTGCTCCTCCAGCATCGACATGATGCCAAAATCCCCATGCATGATGTCGCGGGGTGTATCCGGGATCTGATTGGGGAAGGAAAAGTGAAGGCGTTCGGACTGTCCAGCGTAACCACCGAACGGATTAGTGACTGGACCGGAAGCACTAGGATCGATGCCGTGCAAAACGAAATGTCGATGCTGACAGGTATCCGAAGCCAAGAATTGCAAACATCCGCTGAGCTCGGAATTCCCTTCATCGCCCATTCGCCGCTGGGACGCGGTCTCCTGGTAGGATCACAAGGAAAAGCTACCGACGATCTGCGCAGGCAGATGGCAGCCTTTCGCTCTTGTCATATCACCCGCCCAGAGCACGAACTGCCGAACCTGCACGAAAAGGAGCGGCTTCCTACACTGGAGCCGATCGCAGCAATCCGCTGGGTTCTCGATCAGGCTTCTCACGTCGTCGCAATACCCGGATGTAAGTCAGCCGCGCAGGTTCGCGAGATCTTACCGGAATAAACCCGACCATACGTCAAACTATCCGAGCAATCGTTCAGTCCGACAAAAATGCGAACTGCCATGTGACCATGTCGCAATCGTTGATCAATCCGTGTCCTTCTTCGCTGTTGGGCCCAAGAACATCGGAAAGAAACTGCGCTGCGTCTTCAGTTTGATCACGTCCCCTACGGCAATTGTGTTAAACTTGCGGCGTTCACCGCCCGACGGTGTCAGTATTTCCAGATCGGGACAATCGATCATCGCCTTATGTATATCTTCGCTATGGGCTGGGGTGGTGTTGTAGATACCCTCGTAGAATTCACTGACTTCGATAACGTCACCGGATTCCGATATGAGCCTGGGTATGTCCGTGACCAGCTTGTCGTGCGCGTTCCTCCGCCCCGACATATCGAACAGATATAACGACCCACCTTCATCAGCAGGGTCATAGGACAGCATGTTCAAACCGGACCGTCCGAAATGCGCCTGCTGCGAGCTGTTGGCATGGAGGAGATTATTGTAGACCTGCCGTGCACGATGGGAGTTCGCAAAATGGATCAACCAATAGCGCCAGCCGTCCGGATTGTTGATTGAGAAGGGGCTGACGAACTTGGCGCATCGATTGAATGAATCGAAAACCAGCCTTTCCGCTGCGCCCATCCATGCCGGCTTCGTCATACCCTTGGTCTGATCCTGAAGGTCATCGATTGAAATGTCGAAGGGCCGCAACTGTCTTGCAAGCCTTTGTGGGTCCGTTCCCCGAAGAAAAGTCAGCAGCGTTTGGATGGCGAACGTGTAGAATATCTCGACGGACGCATACGAACCCATGATGTCCATGATCGTATGGCGTTCAACCTTGCTGTGCCCGCACTGATCCAGGTTGAAAAGGACATTGCGATAGCGTCCACTCGCGAGAAGCAGCTTCATTTTCGGATAGGCGGCTTCGAACTTCTCCGTAAGGTATTCAACCTTCACATGCAGCTGAGGTGTCGTATCCACGATATCGCCGAGCAAGGGAGCCAGATTGGCACGCAGTTGTTCGGTCGCATCGCTACAAGAATCGTTAAGCACGAGCAGACATTCGATCTCGATGGGTTTGAGTCCCTGCCCGACCCTATGCGCATTCACTGCGGTGATGGCATTCTTCAGTTCCTCAACGAAGATGACCGGAGAACCGGCAGTTCCGCAAACATATCGACCACCTCCTGCGAAACCGTCCACGACGGCAAGCCGGAAGCGTTCCATCTGCGGAATCTGACAGCGCACCGTGATGTAGTCGAAGAAGTAGTTACGCAATATCTGATGCTTGCGCCGCGAATGGTCTTCCAGAACAGCACCGTCACGCCATTCATATCTTTTTTCTACCATTATATCCCTTCGGGCGGGCCTATCAGGCCATTTCCACTATGGCTGGCATCTCGTTCCATGTGCGGCCGCGATATTCACGGCCATTAGCCTTCTTCGAGCGGCGCTTGTTGTCCTTGCCCCAAGTGCCCCACTGCTTGAAGAAGAACGCTGTTCCGAACTCTTTGCACTGTTCATGAATTTCGTCGATCCAATGTTCTTTGATGGGCCGTGCAACGCCTCCGCTCTCACCACCCACAATCGCCCAAGCGATATCGGTCAGATTGACTGGCCCGACAGAGCCAATCAAAGGTTCGAAAGATATGAAACGGATGGCGGCTGGGACTTCTCGTAGATGGTCAATGCGCTCGACGACAGCCGCATCCTCCACGCTCGTCCCCAACCAAACGTTCGGTAAAACGTCCGGAGCGTTCTTTTTGGTATAATCCGCCATACGCTCAGGGCGCTTGGTTAGTATCTGGTAGTGATGTCGAGGGGTGTCTCGCATTACCCCCCAAACACGCGAGATGAATTCATCGCTGACCTTTTCATGAAACAAATCGCTCATAGAATTGACGAAAATCTTCCGCGGTTTACGCCAGCGCAGAGGAATAGAAAGTGCGGCGTCCTCCTCATGCACCTTGCCGTTCCAGACGATCCGTCCGCCAGATTTACGCGTAAGATCCGCGTATTTATCAACGCCCATCGCCTCCAGCCGCGAGGCAAGCTGCATTGCATAACAGTTCGTGCAACCAGCACTCATGATCGTGCAGCCAGCGACCGGATTCCAAGTCGCATCGGTCCATTCGATCTGCGTTTCAGCCATCCGGTCCTCGTGCTTTCCGTTCCAAATCGCGACTTGCTAGCATACGTGGAACAAAAAGTGAACACTTTGCAAACAGCGCGGCGGCGCTGTGGTCAATTAGCCGATACCGTGACCAATTTGCGGACCGGTCAGCATTTCTAGGAACAAGCCTCAACGAGCTTCCACGATTTTTCGAAAAAAGAAACACAGCGGTCATTCGCAGCCAATACCGTCATTGTCCCGGTCCAGATGTGATCCGTATCCTGGATCACCTCTACGAACCGGGGCTGCCCCGGCAGCTCTGGCGGCAGCGCAGTTGGAATAATAAACCCTACCATTACGGCCTCGACCATCCGGAGCTGGAGTTCCAGTCAAAGCCCGGCTGGATGATCGATGGCAATGCCGACCACCGTTTTTATGATCGTTGTGACAACCATCTGCGGCCAGACCGCCGGGATGAGCGGAAGCTGGTTCCGGTGCGATCAGTGACAAGACGAACACGAACGCTGCTAGCAGCATGAATGTGGCGATGACACGGAATTCCAGCCGGATCTTCCAACCGGGCTCGTCGTCGGATCTGGGCCAGTCCTTCACGGGCACTCGTGCTCCTTCCAATAGCGTTCCCATCTCGCGGCCCAACCGCCACGGACCATCGCGCAGGACAGATCGCTGCCGCGAGGTGAAACACACCATGCCCCTGTCCTATTGCCACCTGCCGAACCTGTCGACACGCATCGCATAGTTGGACCATCGACCATTATATGACCGTGACTACCGCTACCAATGGGTCTTCCGACCAGCGCTACCAGCGCATCGCGCGCTTCAACTGCATCAGCGCGTGGGCAGGGATGGTCTGGTCGGCAGGAACCGTCCAATTCACGCGCCGCAATTCCAGATAAGCGGATGCGTGGCCCCTCTTCACACCAGACTGGACCATCGCCATCCCAAACCGCGACGGGCGTGCAGGGAAATGCCTGGCCAACTGGTATTACAATAGTCGCTGCAAAGAGAAGAAGCATGCAGACCTTTTATCGCGGTGCGTGCTGCAAGCAACTGATTAGATGGGTGTCGTCAGCTTGCAACTATGATCGCAGCCGGAATGATTATTTAGAAGAGGAATTTTTACGAAAATTTCGGGTTTGAAGTTCATCTGAGAAAGGAAAATCAGAGAGATGGAAGACATGGCACGTAAAACGGACGCGCATGATGTAGCAGACTGGTTCATTAACCGGATCGATCGCAGCATGGGGCAAATCACAACGACCGACATGATTCAGCGCATGCTCTATTTCGCGCAGGCATGGTATCTGGCGAACACCGGACATGAGCTGTTCGAAGAGGAATTCGAAGCTTGGGGAACAGGACCAGTTGTCCCGGCGGTCTACGAACGCTTTAAGAACCTCGACGCGGCGAGCCTGCCGGACATCGAAAACAGCCGCACGGTAAAGGGTAGCAAATTGGAAATGCTCGAACTGATCCAGCAGGACTACGGCTGCTACCAGCCATTCAAGCTCGACGAGCTCGCCAAGGAACCCGGCGGTCCGTGGGATGTCGCACGACGCGGGACGCAACCGCTCGCACCCAGCAATACCATAATCGCGAAGGATGCGATGAAGAAATTCTACAGGGCGAAGATCAGCAATGCCGCGTAACGGAACGAGCAGGATGATGCGCACGAGCGTAGAGACACCGAAACCCAAACTACAGTCGCGGAAGGCAAAGTCCGGCGAGCAGGGGGTGACGCTGAGTTTAGCGCACTATCGCCCTGAGACCGAATGCCTCTCGACCTGGAGCCGGGTGGATCTCAAATGCTTCGTCGGCGCTATGGAGAAGATGCGAAACATGGATGTCTCACAGTTGCGGGTCTCCAGCTTGTGCTCGCCCCACGGCAATGATCCGTTGCCCGAACGGTTCACCCGACCGGCTGGAATCGGCAATGATCACCGCATGCATAAGATACGGGTCGATCGCAGTAACGCTGCGCGGATGCACGGCGTGATCGACGGCTCAGTGTTCTACCTGGTATGGCTAGATCGCAAGCATGCAATCGATCCCGAATGAAGTTAGACCGTTGGCGTCCGGTCAATGAAAAATCGATCGAACAAGGGAACTGACGAAACTAGCATCAATTGCTGCGCTATGCGTTGGAGCCCACACCAACTCCAGAGCAGTCATACATCAAAATTGACGCCCATCAGCTGAAAACGAAGGTTCACCCGGAGCGATCGAACATCATTCTGTAGTGGGCTTCGTGGTTGGTCTTCGTGAAAATCTTCTCGAACACTTTCAGGTATCGGGCAGCAAGACCTTCGTCCGTCGCGACCGACAAGTCGTCCATGATGGAATGCGAACCGGCATTGATCCATGAGAACAAGGAGGCGCATATCAATTTTTCGTCGTCATCGAACAGCTCCACGATTTCGCTTCGGTCCACGCCTCCAAAAATGGTGAAATAGTTTTCGAGGATACGCCGCAGAGTGTTGGGTATCGTCGCCATGTTCGGAGTAGAGGAACGCACCTCGTCCCAAAGCAGTTCGTAGGAGCTGCGGATAGGATTTCGGTCGAAACCCTTGATGGTGGACACGCCATCAATCTTCCTCACTACCCAGAATGTCTGCTTTGCATCCCGAGCCCGTTTGTGATCGAATGAAACTTCCTTATGAAAATATATGTTATGTGTCAGCACGACGACCTGCTTGACTTGCCCATTGCCTGCGCAGGCCTCGTCGATCAGGCTGCGGATCATTGCGCTGACGACGAACAGGACATCGCTATCAAAGCTCGACACGGGATCGTCCAGCACGATCAAACGATCCCGGTTCATACCGGTCTGCGTAGTGCTGCCCCTGATGCTACTGTAGAAATATAGGAAGGTGACGAAGCCCTTCTCGCCTTCACTTAACGTTCGTCCCACGTCGCTACCGTCATCGCGGACGCATCGGTATAATCCCTCGTCTCCAAGGACGGTCGCCAGTCGGAAGTTGGTAAAGCCAAACGAAGCAAGCGTATCATTTATCTTGGTGACAGTCGGTTCAACACTGGTAATCTGGCTTTCGAGATCAGCCAGCTCATTCCTTGCCTCCCGCAATTGCTGGCTCTTTCGCGCAATGCCGTTGTCGAGACCGCTCACTGCCGCATCAAGATCGTTCTTCTGCTGAAGATAAAGGGCGATGGAGGTCGATCCCTCATGAACCAGCGAATTCCAGATCTGGGACTTCAATCGAGTGCGTTCGGCATCCAGATTTTTAACCATCGCGTTATGCGCGGCGATCTTCTCGTTAGCGCGCTCGATCATGGCTGCGATCGCGCCAGTGATCTTGACCACCGACTCCAGAGACACGGGCGCACTCGGCTCCGCGCGCTTCCCTTCCAACAGAAGCGAATTTGAGCGAAGTCGCTCTGCCAGGCGTTCTATCTCGGTTCGGAGCAGGCCGGCATCGAGAAAAGTGCACCCGTGTTCCAGTAACTCATCAAGACGCGCAGTGACGGCGAAAGTGGTATCACGATAGCGCACTATCAATCGGTCGATTTCGGCAATCTGGGCCATGTAGGTGTCATCGAAATATGCGTTCAATTCAGCAACGAGACCGGGCGGCACGTCTTGCTGGCAGAACGGACACGGGCCATCTTCGCTGGGCAGATAGTCCAATCCTTTTTTGACCCAATCGCTGGCACCAAGTCTTTCTATTAACCCGCCGATATCAATATCGGTGCTTCCGACGATTTTCGCGCCAAGGACCGGCGCAGACTCCACTGTAATCAGATCAACAAATTCGATTGATGGCAGTGATGCGATGGTCTCCGCCGACTTGTCGAACACCGTCGCGGCGCGTTCTTTGAGCGTCTCTATGGGATGCAGAGTCTCGGTGTTCTTTTCATTCTCGGCCAGGATACGGTCGCAGAATTTCACCTTGTTCGAACGCACGCCCTCAAACGCATCGACGAAATGTTCGTCATGCGTGACCTTGAACGCCCAGCAGGTCTCTTCGAACGCTTGGCGGAGGCTTTTCCGGTCTCCAATCTTGCCACCGTTGTTGTCTTCACCACTACGTGTGAATTGCAGCCGGCTTATTGCGGTCTTCATCGCATCGATGTCGGTCTTCAACTCCGCGATCCGCTCTCGCGCTTCGACGCTGTCCTGACCAAGTGTGAAGATGCCGGGTGTAGTCGCTTCAGCGAAATTCCCGGCCGTGAAATCACTGTTGTAGACCAGTGGCTCGAGATTCTGGCCACCTCGCCATTCGAAACGGCACGACGGATGTGCTGGAGGGCTGGCCAATGCACGACTGATGGTCGTCTTGCCGGACCCGTTGGAACCGTAAACGAAATTCACCTGCTTGAGCCCATCAAATCGCTCACCCTCCGAAGAGTAAGTGGCGGTGCCCGCTACGACCATTCCATTCAGCATTCCATCAATCTCCCCCACCCCTTTTTTGCATGCTGGGCTAACCCAATGACAAAGGAGAGACAATCGGAAGGCTTGTCTCGACTAACGTGGAAAAAATGCCCGCCTTGGCGGCCACGAACTGGCGATGCGACCGGATGGGGGCGCGTAGAATAAGGCGGTGCTTCGAAACTTACAGTGTCCGCCGCGCGCTTAGCCTGGCCGCGACTCATGCGATCGCCCGCATCTAGCAGAAATTCCGCAACGTCTGCCGATCAGTGCGGTTCAGGAGCCCCGTGGGCATTCTCCTGAGGATTATAACGGGAATGATACTCTGAATGAAATTGGATGTGCGAATGCAACAGACTGAAGGAAAATAGAAATGAGTAAGATTGGTAACGCCATGCTGACAATGTGTGAGAATGCCATAGCAGAAGCCGCTTTAGTCGCCGAACGGCATGACCCGGCACGCGTCGCGGTTTTCGCACCAAATCTGCGAGGTATGGGCAATATGAAGGTCGCCGAAGCACTGACGCTCGTTCCAGGGCTTCGTGTGCCCGGAGACTTCCGTCACGCGCGATACACGCGATTTGAAGTCGTGGCGCGCGGCTCTAATGGCCAACTGGTTCTAGGTGAGGGTCTCTATGGCGGCGAAATCGTTTGCCCATCACAAGCGCCCCTCACAATGGCGGACATCATCGCTCACGCTCTTGTCATCTCTGGCGAAGAAAATTGCACTTCAAACGGTCAGGGTGAATGGGTGGAAACGGTCGCGTTACCAATAATCGACGAAGGCACACTTGAGCTCGGATTGGTATTGGTTCCGCGAGGAACCAACGACTGGATCATCGGGACCGCTGAGCATACCCGAACAATGTAGCAGCATGATCACGAAGATCCTGCTTCGTTTCGAAGGAACCGGCGCCTAAGTGGAATGGCGCTTCAACCAATGCCAAGTGCACCGAGCCCACCATGTTCGCATGCAGTAGCGCCCTATTCAGCAGTCGTTTGAGTGTCCGTTCTTCACAATGGCCACCACTCCTTAATTGTTCGAATACCATCGGGGAAGTCAGACAAATGGCGATGTTCCGATGGTTCGCGGCGAGCGCATTCCTGAAGATCAGTTCCAGCGCCGAATAGACGGCTAGGTGGTTCGTGCCCTTACGGGCGAAGGTGCGCAAAAATTGGCTTCCGGACCAGGCTATGGGCAACTGGGTGCCCGGATTCGGACGGCAACCCGCGTCGCAGAAATAGATCCGATCAAGAGGAGCGCCGGATGTTGTCGTGCCGCGCACGATGCCGCTGGCCCGGCAGGTTCCGATGGTGTCCAAATCTTCTCGCCCCATTTCCATAGCTTCCGAATAACCCGTTCGGGTTAAATTAGAATTGTCGAGAGGCTCGGACGGTAACCCGAGGCAATAAAAAAAGCCTTTCCGGTCGGCAGCAACGCCTGACCGTAACCACAGCGACCATTATTGAACCGATCACCTACCGGAACAGTTGAGCCTCCCCGGTCTGGATGACGACGTATTGCGGGCGATCATTTCACCCAAGGCAATGGATGGCTTCGTAACGGCAATTTCGATCACGCTGACCGCCAGCAAGCGCTGAGAGCATGAGCAATCCTCAGGTTCAACGAACCTACCTCAAACATTCAAACCAAAGGAGATGATGATGGAAGACATAACGATGCGCGGCGTCGCGCCCATGCGATGGAAGGAAATGCGCAAGCGCGTTGCTACGCTGCAGCGATACGGCGCGCTTGGCAGACCGACCGCCAAGGACCGCGAAGACGCCGCCGACGAGCTCGGGCTCAGCGTCAACCAGTTCAAACGTCTGGTGCGCTCATGGCGGCTCCACAAGAAACCCGCACTGCTCAATGGCGCAGGCGCGCCAGAGAAGACCCGCTCCCATCGCAGCGATGGTCTCGCGCAGGACGTGCTCGACATCATTGGAAACGCCATACGGTTGCACGGTCCCAGCGAAGTCCCCGCCGTCATAACCAATACGGTCTGGACCGAATGCGATCGCAAGTCGCTGGACCGCCCCTCCAACAGCACGATCTGGAAGGCCGTAGGTGAAGCTAGGCGGTTCCAGCGCTGCGTGCCCGGAGCCGATCAGGAGATCATTATCGGCAGGGCATGGGCGGATCTGCCCATCCAGAACGGCGATGATACTTCGACGATGTTCCGGCCGGAACTGCTGATTGCGCTTGAGCTCCCTGAGCGGCGGATAATCGACTGGAACAGCGATCTGCGACTAGGCAGGCCGCCATTGCTCACCGATCTTGGCGACCTGCGTCCCGATGACCGACCAATCACGATCACCCGTGACGACGCTGGCGATCCAAATAAGCGCACACATCACGACGATATCGTCATATCAGACGATGCGAACGCCCGTTTCATCCGGATGATCGGGCCAACCATCGACACCATCGGGCTCACCTTTCGTATGCCCCGAATTGATGCGTCACGGTTGCTCACCAGCCAGCTCGACGAACCCCTCGACAAAGAGGACGCGATGACCGCCATTGAATACGCCGTCACGGCGCACAATCGGTTCGTCGAAAGGGCGGACCAAACCTAGCCTCTCGCTTGAAGCATTACCAAGGACGATTGCAAGTTCACTTGGTGGTCGCGATCATCGAAAAAACGGCACGGACATGTGCTGGAACGACGATGCGCGCAGCGTCCCCCGGCAGTTGGCCCAGTATGGCCTCGTTATGATCGGCAACCTCCAACTCGACGCGCATCTCGGCTTCCGCCACAGAATACCCAGCTCCCGCCATCGGCGTCGGCGGAGGAGCGCCGGGCTTAAGGACTGTGCGCGCCGGCAGGAGGTTTATGCGCCCAATTCGGGTCCCCACGCTTTCGCGCAGGTAGCCGCCGAAACGGCGCGGCTTATGCGTTGCTTGCACATGGACCTTTTGGGGGCCTGCCTTGCCCGCTTTCGACACCACCGACTTCAATCGCGTTTCCCAGGCGCGAGCTTCAACTCGGTCCTCGCCTAGCACGATCTCCACATTCCGGGTCCTATCTACCCAAGGAAGCTTAGCACCTTCGCTTTCAGTGTAGGATGCCAGGATACGCGCGGCTAACAGCTCATGGCCGCTCACACTGTCGGCAACGCTGTCGATCCGGAAGCCATGGACGTAACCCGTGCCGCGATCCACGCAGAAATAGGCGACGTGCGGCTGCCCACCAGCATCGGGAATGTCGAGCGCACAGATGTCAAAACCCAGATCGCCGCCGATGCGACTTTTCATATCGCGGCGGCGCCGGGCTTCGGTGACCACGCCCCTCAAAGTAGCCGCGCCGGGCAGCTTGCCATCCGCTTTTGTCCATGATGCCTCGATCTCCTGCATGACCGAACTGACTGGCGGCCGATCGGCCTGCTCCTCCGGTTCCTTCCCGACGATCTGGTCGGCGAGCGACCTCACGCGGTCCAGAACCTTATCGTGCCTGCTCTTCCTGCGGCGGGGCGCCCGCGCCTGCACACCCAGCACGCCGAGCGAACGTGATTCCACATCCTCCCACTTGGCAGCCAGGGAATAGAAGTGGTTCTTCCCCATCGACGCAGCGTTCGCCGCATCGTCGACCGTCCAACCCTTACGGTCGCCATGCCATCGCTCGAGCGCGGTAAGGCGGTTGGTCGCGCGGAGTTTCTGCGCTGGGCTCAACGCAGCCCACGCAACCGCATCCCCCTCTGGAAGGGGATCACCCAACGCACGGGTAAGAACCGCAGGAATGGCCTCATCGTTCATCGAAGGTGCCTGTGACACGGAAGACACACAATTTCAAACGGTTCGGATATTTTATTTAAGATTGGACTTTTCTGCTTGCGAACTGCCGCTGTGGGTCTAGTTAAGTCCAATCTTAAATGCAAAATACGAGCAAATAATGAAAACTTTTGGATCAATGCCTCGCAGGCGGAATGACACGTGGTCGAATAATGTTCGGCAAGTCCGTCATGGTTCCCCGCATCATCGCACGAGCAGATGGCGCGTCAATACGAAAAAGGCATTGGGCTGATGGCCGCCATCACAGGCAGCCTGGCCGATCGCTTCCTCATGCCCGAGCGCAGCGACCCCGGACAACGCGCGAGCCGGTCCCGCCTTATTCCGGCGGAACCCGTGGTAGGATCGCTGCCGGGCGGGCCGCTCGCCAATGCACCCCTGCTTGGTAGGATCGAGGTCTACAACCACGGCGGCAAATCGAATCCCGTCATCAACCGCGCGCAGTCCCATTCGCGCACCAAGTCCATCTCCAAAAAGACGGGCATGACGCATTTTGGGGAGGGCACGGGCGAGCAATGGCTCGAAATGACGAACGAGATCGCCGGCAACGTCATCGACTTCATCGCGCATCCGGGCAAGTTCCACATCGACATGGGCACCAGTGCCTTCAGCTACCGTCCCGACTTCCTAGTCCAATACCTCGATGGCACCATCAAGGTGATCGAGGTGAAGCGCTCGCTAGCGGACATCGATGTCGAGCTCGCCGAGAAATTCGCCGCAATGCACGAGTTCTCGCGCCGCATCGGCTGGGAGTTCGATGTGATGTTCACACCCGACATCATGGGCTCGCGCACTAAACAGCACAACATCATGAATATCTATGGGCGGCGTGGAAAGGATCTCTCCGACGCGGCCTTAGACATCGCACGGTCACTGCGCAAATCCCGCGAAGCCATCTCATTCCAAGATCTGACGGCGAAGGTTTCGCCTGACGCCCCGCTCGCGGGCAAGGTCATCGTTCAGACGATGATCGCCCACGGGCACCTCCTCGCTGATCTCGGCGCGCAGATCGGGGAGGCTGCGATCCTGACCCCCACCCCACAACACGATGGGCGGTCACAAATCCGCCTCATGGAGAAGATCAAATGAGTAGAGCACTTTCCTACGCCACCCAATCTGGTGATCAGACCAGTATCCACCACATCAATTACATCTTCGGCCGGGTCGATCCCGACATGCAGGTATTCTACCGAGCCCCGTCAGGCGCAAATTACGGCGACTTCATGGTCAAAGGCGAGAACGGTCATTTCCGCCGGCCAACAGTCGAGGAGATGAACAAGCTCCACGCGAAGAACCAAATCAGGATCAGGTCGGCAAACAGGCAGTCGGAGCAACGGCGCATCGCTCGCGAGATGCAGCTGCAGGCCGCCCAAGTCAAAAAAAAGGACAAAGTGGCGCCCTTCCGTGAGGCCATCACGCGGTATTACGACGAACACCAGCACCATTACAGCCATTCCGAAGCCGATCTGAACCGCATGGTCGGGCAGGCGATCAAGGATCCCAAGATCAAAAAACTGCAACCGGCGAACGGCTGGCTCCCAAAGGGCCGGACCGTCCTCGACTGGATCAACGATCGCGGGTCGCCAGGCAAACGCAAGGCGCGCGATTTCATGTCAATGACCGGAAGGATGCCGCGCATGAACAAGCTGCCGCACCCGCCCGAGATCTACCTCTACCGGCTTCTGGAATCCCTGACGACCAGCGGACAGCCGAACATCTTGGCCATTCACGACAAATACGTCGACGACATCGACGCCATAAATACGGGCAGGCCGCTGGGTCGAAAGCGCCTGGAGCAAGACGCGGACGGGCGGTGGTTCCCATCGGAGAAAGACGCCAAATACGACGTTCCAGCGACACCTTACAGGGCGGTCCATGCAACCACCTTCTGGCGGCATCACAATTCCGAGAAGACGGCGAACCTGTTCGGTGTGGCGGTCAATCAGGGCGCCAAGCGGGCCAAATACGGGGGCGGCGGCTTCGGTGAACGTCCGCCTTTCGGTGCGGTGTGCGAAATCGATGACACACCTGGCAATGCTTGGTTCCTCGTAGATGAGGAGACGGGCATCGGGCTTGGCACGGCAGTTTTTACGCTAATGATCGAGAAAACCACCACCGCCTACGTCGGCTGGGATCTAACCGGCGAGCACGCCTCGTCGAACTCGTTCCTGCGGACCGTGCGCCATGCGAACTTCGGCAAGGAGGTTCCCGAAGACTTGCTGGATATATGCCCATATCTTGGCGACATCCGAATGCGGCCGACTTGGCTGCATACGGACAATGCGGCCTTCGCGCATTCCTTCGACGTCGAAGCGGCATGCGCGGACGCCTACATCTCGCTCAAATACATGGGGTCCAAGACACCAACCGACAAAAGCAAAGTAGAACGCGAGCTGGGGACGGCGGCGACAACTTTTTTCGGCATGCTTCCGGCACGCACGTTCGACATCGAGCTCATGCGCAGGTGGGGTTTCGATCCTACCACGCAGCAGATGATCGGCATTCGCGAGGCGCGCGAGCACCTCGACCGCTACTGCCACACCCGCAACCTGGAGAAGCGTGACAGCCTTGGTAAACGCGCACCAGCGCAGATGTTCCGCAAACACGCGCTGGAGAACCCGCCCAACGTCATCGAAGACATCGACGAATTCGATATCGCCTTGGGCAACGAAGAGCAGGATGTAGCGGTCTATGCCACCGGTATCGACCTCAAGTTCGGCCACTACACATGCGAGAAGATGGGTGAAATCGCAGCCGCTTTCGAGCGGATGCACGAACTGTCTGCCGGTGATGTCTCACCCAAACAGGAACGTCGCGACAGCAATCCCAAAAGGAAACTGAAGGCGCTGGGCCGGGTCAAATACGACCCCGACAATATCGGCGTCGCAAATCTGTGGGTTCCGGAAAAGGGCAATGAGCGGTGGGAAAAGCTCATCAACAGCAATCCCGACAAGCACGGCATGGCCGAGTTCGTCCACACCCAGTGTGCCGTTCTGGCTAAAAAGGAAGGCTTGGATTTCATCACCGATGAACAGCAGAAAGCGGTCAGGGGCCGCCTCTTCAAGAGTATGGAGGACACCACCGAAGTATCTTCGATGAAACGGCGCAAGCTGCTCGGTCGTGCGCTCGATCACGACCATACCGCTAAGTCCTTCAAGCGCTTCGTCGAATACGGACCTGAATCGCTCAATGACAATGACGACGCCATCGAGGCCGCAAGCGAGGATGCTGAAGCCAAAGGGGCGGTCAACGAAATCGATGGGGGGGACAGCGAAACCGGTGGGCCTGATACTGCCGCCGGGGTGAACGAGGATGAGCATCCCTTCGCCGAGACCGTGCCGACCGCCAGCAGCTCCATGGCCACGAGGCACCGCAAGGATGCCCACATTCGGACACCACGGCCGTCCACGAAACCGACGAAACCACGTTCCTACGGCGAGAGGCACCGTGCGAAGGTCAGGAAGGACACCGGCCGCAAACATGGGTCTGACCCGCACACGCGCACTTTGAAGCCGCGCAAGGTCGCAACACAGAACCCCAGGCGCAAATACAACAGGCTGAAGATCGGAGACATCAAGTGAGCATGACCAACGAAACTAAACCCGCACAAGCGTCAACCAAGCCGGCGCCTGGCAAATCCGTCGCCATGCAGTCCAAAACGGGCGACGAGGCGGCGGACAAGGCTATCGGCACCGCCCTCAAGCTCAGGCGGGGTGCGGGCAATGGCGACGCGGAAACTGGCGAAATCCGCGACCAGTCCGAGGAGGTGACCATCGCACCCGCGATTGCGAACGCCTTCACCAAGATGCGCGAAAACGGCATCCTGTCGAAGGCGACCAAGGCTGCAAGAGCGCAGGCCGCCTTCCAGACGATCCGCTTGACGATCGCGCCGCAGATCGAGGCCATGCTGACCCTGCACGAGATGTTCGTCATGGGGCAGGATCCCAAGGTCAAGCGCAAGCCGATCACCATGTTGTTCAGCCCGACCGGCGTCGGAAAAAGCACCATGGCCGGGCAACTCGAGGCGCTCATGATGGCGGATGCGGAGGAAGGCACCATCCCGGTGCTCAATGTCCGGCTGGGTTCCAGCGGCAGTGCGTTGCAATTCTACGAAGCAATGCTGACCGGCGCGGGCGAAGACTTCCCGACGAGCAAGGACACGACGACGCTGCGCCACCGCACGATCGAAACACTGAGCGATGTGGGCACCGTCCTGGTGATCCTGGACGAGACCCAGCATTCGGAGAAAGGATCCGGCTTCGGTTCCGCTATCACCGCCGAACTCAAACTGCTCGTCGACACCGGCGGTTTTTCAATCGCACTGCTCGGCACCGAAAAGGCGAAAGCCATCGTAATGCGCGACCGCGAACTCGTGAGCCGCCTCATAGCCCCTTGCAGCCTCGATCCGCTCGTCTGGCATGAGGACGACGACAGGGAGACCTGGATCGACATGCTAAGTCAGCTCGAAGCCGAAATGCTGCGCCTCGAACTAACGACCGGCGAAGTCGGCCTTTGCGATGAAGAGGTTGCAGAAGCCCTGTGCACGGCTTGCAGCGGGACCATCGGCCAGCTGATGTGCGTTATCCAGCACGCGCTGAAAGTCGCCATCTACGACGATCGGGACCAAATCGACCTCACCGACATCGCGGTGGCGGTCGATGACTGGTCCATCGCACTGGATTTCACATCGGACAATCCGATCTGGGCGCTGTTGGACGGCTGATCCCATGGTCTCGCTCGCGACGATCAACGAGAACCTGCCGGTCAGGAAGACGGCCGGGGGCGGGGCTGGGGACGCGCTTCCGTCCCTCAGGCGCTCAGCGCTACCGGCGAGTGGAGAATCGCTGAGAGGCCTGACCGCTGACACCTTGCGGCGCAACGGTATCAAGACCGCATGGCGTGTCCTGAAGAGTGTGGGCGCGCCTGCACGCAACCGGCCGCTGCTCAGCGAACATCCCGACGTCAGCGCAGCGCGGCTGGCGGCAGCGCTCAGGGTCGATGAGGGGCTCGTTCGCGCGCGAATGTATCCGCTGATTGGAAAGGGCGAGAGATCGTTCTTCGGACTGCCTGTGCCCCTTACCGGGATCGAGACCCGCGAACGCCGCTTCGCTCCGGCGTTCTTCAAACATGACCGGCACCATCTCGCAGCTTGGGAATTAAGGTTGCTGCCATTCTGCCCGGTGAGCTGGGACATCCTTGTCAGCAGGTGCCCATGCCGGCCCGGCAAGGTCACCACACAGGGATGGACCCGAACCGGCTCCCATCCCGATCAATGCGACGAATGCGGCCGTCCGCTCAGCCGCATCACGACGGGCAGTGTTCCGGACGCCCTCCGGCAAAAGCTCGAATTGATCTCCCGGCTGGTGACGGACAAGACGCATGGGCGCGATGATTGGCGTGAATGCCTGCCGGCGAACCTGACGGACGCCAACACGACCGACCTCTTCCGGGTCCTACATATGCTGGCGGACAACATCCGCGTTCCGGCTAGGACCGAACATGATTGCGGCCAAGATGTGTGGACCGATGCTTCGATCGACCGGCTCGTCGCCGCCTGCACGATTTTGACGCAGTGGCCATACGCAATCGAGAGGGCGGAGTTCGACCTCGCGGAGGATAGCGCCCTGCTGGTGAAACTGCAGAAGGATTACTGCGCTTTGGGAGTGGTGCGCGAGGGGAAGGGTTTGGGAGCTGGAAAATGGGCTGGTTTCCAGCAGCGTCCAAGAATGAATTCCGGCGCTGCGATAGGCATACGGGAAGCCACCGCATTAGCGCGCCTGTCGGTGGAGACACTCGAGGCGATCTGGTCCGCCGGACTGGTTACGCGATATGTGCGGCCACATGGCGGGCGTGTCCTTCCAGCATTCGACGTGTCAGAACTTCAAACCATCGCGGCGAAGTGGCGTGAGCGGCTCGAACTTGGTGCCGTCGCCTACCGTCTAGGCATTCCGCGCTACGGCATGGAGCAGCTGTGTGACCAGGGAACGGTCCCTGTCAGTGCGATCTCCGCTGGCGGCTTCGAACCCGCCTTCCTACAAAAGGATGTTACGGAGTTCGAAGAGGAACTCGCCGATGCGGCCGACGATAGAATGACGGATGGTGTCTCCATCAATCAGGCCATGCGAAAGGTTTCGGGAAGGGCTAAGCCCTGGAGCGAATTGGTCAGCGCCATGCTCGGCGGTAAGGTTAAATTTGGCGTGCTCAAGGGTGAAGATCCCATTTTTGATCGGGTGGTGCTCGGCGAGGACTTCGATGTTAGGACACTACCCAGGTTCATCAATAATGACGGTAAGCGGAAGTTCGCGTCAAAGCGGCTGTGTCAGACCGACGCGCTCGAAATCCTGAACTGCGCAGCGTCAAGCTTGTCGATCCTGAGTCACCTGGAAAGCAAAGGCAGGAACCCGCGTTTCTTCGATCGAAGCTCCATTCTGGACCTTGCCGCCAAGATCGTCGCGACAGCCGAAGTCGCCGAGCATCTCGGGGTTCACCCCGCACGGGTGGCACGCATCATGCGCAGCGCCAACATCCACGAGGCGGTGCGGGGCGGCTGGCCGCGCAATCGGACAATGCGCTTCGTTGTGCGTGTTCACGAGATGCAGGCGTCGCAGACGACACTGCCTTTCGCGAACAGCGATGATGGCAGCTCACCTTCTTAAAGCACCCGATGATCCGCTCTGAAAATCCCAGCAGAACATGGGCCGCGAGCGGGAACCGGACATCTCCGCGTGAGCAGAGCCAAGCGAAGACGTCAAAGTAATCGACCACGTGATATTAAGGAGAACACATCATGCAATTCAAATACGAATCCGCCTTCTATCGCCTGTATTCGGAGCTGGTATCGTGACCGGCCGGTTGTCATTGTTGGCCGCCGCGAATGTGAGCCAAACTGCCAAGGAGACTGGCCTCTATGGCATACTGTCTTCGATACTGGCCTTCCTCGGACGTCTCGCCAACGTCGCATTCGATCCAGCTGGCGCATGGCTGTTCTGGTTCTCGCTCGGCGGAATCGTCGGTGGGATCCTCTACGGCTATGGACGCAAGCTCGAAGACAGGGCGCGGGGAAAGGTCGGAGGTCCCCCGTTCTGGTATCTTCGCATGCAAGCGCGCATCGTAAGGTTCGGAATCAAGTATCCCAGGTTCGAGCGGCTCTTCGCGGATATTTCCGCGAGCCTCGAAAGCCTTGGCCAAACACTACCGGAAGTGCACGGGTTCCCGAGATTGCCCGCCGAAAACTTTAACCGGGGTAGCGAGGAACTTCTGCAGACCAGGGAATACCTCCGGCGCATCCTACCACATCTGAGCGCCAAACATATCGTTGAAGCGAAGCTGACCGCTAACAGATTCAGCCGCCAATCCAAAAAAAGCATTCTTAAGACGCTGGCTTGACCTGGCGTCATCGCTGGTAACCGCTCTCGTAGTCGCTGAGATCCGGTTATCCGCGAACCAATGCGAAACATCGTCCCTTAAACGGCGACTTTCGCGACGACGCGAGCATACCTCAACATCCGTCAGCCAGCCTCGAACAGCCTTCCGCCAATAGGCAGGCGGTCGCCCGATCACCGGCTCGACATCATCAACTCAAACGCAAGGAGAAACTGCCATGGTACAGGCATGTCGAATAAAAAGAAGACCGCTGGTTATACAGCGTCAGGGGCTGTCATCGTGACCACTCTGCTGACTGCCCTCACATCATCGAACGTCGAAACAGTCGCCGAGAAGACGGGAGCCGACCAGCTCCTATGGATCATACACCAACGGCTGGCCCTGCTGATCGATCGGCTGTTCGACCCATTCTTTCTCTGGCCATTCTGGTTGGCGGTAGGCGTCATCATCGGTCAGTTACTTTCCACATGGGGAGAAAAAGCCGAGGCATCGCAACGAGAACGGAAAGATGGTCCTTCTTTCCGTTACCTGAAACTACAAGCAGCATTTGTGCGCCTAGGCATCCGACACCGTTGGATTGCAAAAATCGGGGGCGCTGCCTTGAATAAAGCGTTCGAGAACCTCGCGATTGTCCTGCCGCAAAAACATGGCTTCGCACCGCTGCCCGCGCGAAACTTCGAGGCGAAGGAAAAGCGCCTCCGCCAAACGAGCGAGTATCTTCGCAAGGTTCGGCATCACTTAAACGACAGGGATATCGTGGATGCCCGCTTGCTATCACGGGTGATTACGAAGCGCTGATCTGAAACGCACGGCCAATCTCAAAGACGGGTTTTGTCTTGTTGCAACAGGCATTAGGAAGACGATCAAATACCTACGATGCCCCTTTACAGGTCACTGAATAATAACAATTATTTCCTATTGCGCGGTCTATGATGCAAAAACCGTTGATTTGCGCGGGCGTTGCTGCAACAAGCGATACCGCGTATAAGCAAATATCGTTTGTTTTCAACGGTCGATTGCGCGGGTCTTCCTGCATTCTGACAGATTTTCCCGGCAGACGCCGGACCGGAATGCCGCTTTAGCTCAGTTGGTAGAGCACATCATTCGTAATGATGGGGTCACGTGTTCGAGTCACGTAAGCGGCACCACCACCGTCTCAGCTAATCTCCGTTCAAGGTAACGACTTCACGGCTTGGCGCGGTGGATGACTGGCTGGAATGACGCGTTCGCCACCAACGCAGGCGCGCGAGGGTTTTAATATCACACCGTCAGTCTCCAGCAGCTCGAGCCAGAGCGCGGCCGTCCGCCATCGCTGGCCTAGCGCCGACTGGTGGTTGGTCGCATGGGAACCGGGCGGGAACCGATCCGCCTTCTCGATTGCGGAACGGAAACGAAAAAGGCGCGGCCCGCAATTGGGGCCGCGCCTTTGTCATTCCATCGCTGGTTACAGCGCCGGACCTAGCCCGTTGGCATTCAGGGCATTTTCGCGCGATTGGGCGTTGCATCACTCCGCTCGGAAAAGCGCTTGGCAGCATAGCCTCCGGCCAGGATCGCCAGCATGCTTGGGAGGCTCAGCCGCGCGATGAGCGAGGTCGCCGCCACGCCGAGTGCGGCGCCGGTGGCTCCGCCCATGCCGCTCGTTTGCTTGGCCAGCTTGTCGCCGACGAATGCACCGATAATCTTGCCGATCATATCAAATCTCCTTCGAAGGACGAACGGGGGATCGGCAGTCGGGTTCCTGTGGCAAGCCGCCCGGGACGGGAGCGAGGCCGCGTTCGATCCTTTCCCAGCGGGCGAGGATCAGCCCACCGCCGCCCGGCCTTCGCGCGGCACTGCGAAGCGGCGCACGTAATCGCCCAACTCTTCGTGCACCCGCTCTTCGGTGAGGCCGAACTGTTCCAGGCTGTAGCGATGCGGGCGACGCTTCAGCCGCTGCGACCGCTCGACGAAATCCTCCATTCCCGCAATTGCAGGCGCCATGTCGAGATCGAGGAAGCGGTAAATCCGCTCCATCGTGCCGCGCCAGTCGGCATCCATCTCCTCGTACTGGACGTCGATCATGCGATGGGCCGGGATCATGGCGCGGGCGGCCTGCATCCGCTCGATCTCGAGCCGCGTCTTGCGCAGCCATTCCTCGCCGATCGTCTTCGGATCGACGTGGTCGGAATAGATGATGGTCTGGTTCCACGCCAGCGAGGCGGCGCTGCCGACGATCGCCTGCGGATCGCGGTGCGTGAAGATCAGGCGCGCATCCGGGAACACTCTGAGCAGCGCGGGCAGATCGAGCATGTGCTGAGGGGTCTTGAGGATCCAGGGCCGGATGCTGGAGACCTGCTGCGACCAGCCGATCAGCCTGAGGAGGTCCGCCATGTGGCGATAGGCGGGCGTTGCATCCTCGCTCTCGCACCAGCGGCCATAGCTCGGCACGTGCCACTGCGCCTCGTGCTTCATGCCCCAGAAGCTGGCGACCAGCAGGCCGAGTTCCTCTTCGGGCTCGTACGGGCCGGTCGGATGGATCGACAGGGTCCGCGGATTGGCGAGGCGCGCCACCTTCATGATGCGGCTGGCGAGAACGGGACGGAAATCCTCCTTTTCGCCCCTCAGCACCTCCTCGAATTCAGGGCGCGGCACCGGGCTGATCGTTTCGAAACTGCGCATATGCGAAAAGCGCTGGTCGGCGGCGAGCAGGCGGTGGAGGCGCGTGGTGCCCGAGCGCATCGGGCCGACGATGACGACCGGGCGCCGCAAGGGCCGGGCGAGAATTTCAGGGTGACGCGCGAACCACCACTGGGTCAGCAGCCGATCGCGCAGGACGTGGTGGAATTGCTTTTCCGCCGCCAGCTCGCCCGCCGGATTGAGCCGCGCTTCTCTCGCGACCGATTCGAGCAGAACCTCCAGCGGCCGTTCGAACCACGGATCGCCGAAATCCTCGAGCCCCGTGGCATGGCGGGCGTGATCGAGCAGCGCGGTTTTTTCGAGCTTGGGCTTGTCCAGTAGGCCGGTCCGGTGCCCCAGCCTCACTGCCACATTCAGCCCGTCGATGAAGCGCGTCCGCCGCGGCGGCGTGGCGGGAACCGGTTTCGATGTGGCTTGCAAGTCCGTCCTATCCAATCTGGCGACCGCGACCCTGTCGCCGCCTGTCGTATCGGGGGGTCAATGCTTGGGGCGAGCCGTGGTGCCCCATCCCCTTGAGCGCCCCTCTCGCGCGCCCTCTCACCCTGGGGACTGGCCAAGGCAAAAGCGAGCGGGCATAGGCAAACGCCATGCACGATATCGCCTTTATCCGTAAGAACCCCGGCGCTTTCGACGCGGGGCTGGCCCGTCGCGGAGCGGAACCGCAGGCCGACACGATCCTCGCTCTCGACGCGCGCCGCCGCGAGGTGACGACCGCGCTTCAGCAGGCGCAGAGCCGCCGCAACGATGCCTCGAAAGCGATCGGCCAGGCGATGGGTCAGGGCGATACGGCAAAGGCCGAAGCGCTCAAGGCCGAAGTCGCCGAAATCAAGCAGCGCATGCCGGAAATGGAGGAGCAGGACCGCTCGCTCGCGAGCGAGCTGACCGACCTGCTCGCGCGCCTCCCCAACCTTCCCGCCGATGACGTGCCGGATGGCGAGGACGAGGACGGAAATGTCGAAGTGTCGCAATGGGGCGACCGGCGCGAATTCACCTTCGAGCCCAAGGAGCACGCCGATCTCGGCCCGGCGCTCGGCATGGATTTCGAGACCGGCACAAAGCTGTCCGGCGCGCGCTTCACCTTCCTGCGCGGCGACATGGCGCGGCTCCACCGCGCGCTGGCGCAGTTCATGCTCGACCGGCAGACGCGCGAGAACGGCTACACCGAATGCAATCCGCCGGTGCTGGTCAACGACGATGCGATGTACGGGACCGACAAGCTGCCCAAGTTTGCCGAGGACAGTTTCCGCACGACGGACGATCGCTGGCTCGTCCCGACTTCCGAGGTCCCCCTTACCTATTCGGTCGCAGGCGAAATCCTCGACGATCTTGCGGAGCCGATCCGCATGACGGCCCATACGCTCTGTTTCCGGTCCGAAGCCGGATCGGCGGGGCGCGATACGCGCGGTTTCATCCGCCAGCACCAGTTCGAAAAGGTCGAGCTGGTCAGCATCTGCCGCCCGGAAGACAGCGAGGCCGAACACGAGCGGATGACGCGCTGTGCCGAAGGGATTCTTGAAGCGCTGGGCCTCCCCTATCGACGCATGTTGCTCTGCACCGGAGATATGGGCTTCGGCGCGAAGAAGACCTTCGATCTCGAAGTGTGGCTGCCCGGCCAGAACGCCTGGCGCGAAATCAGCTCGTGCTCCAACACCGGCGATTTCCAGGCGCGCCGGATGAACACCCGCTACCGTCCGGAAGGATCGAAGAAGACCGAATTCGTCCACACGCTCAACGGATCGGGCCTCGCGGTCGGGCGCACGCTGGTGGCGGTCTTGGAAAATTGTCAGGAAGAAGATGGCAGCGTGGTCGTCCCAGAAGCGCTGCTGTCCTATATGGGCGGGGTATCGCGATTGGAGGCGCGGACATAATGAAGATCCTCCTCACCAATGATGACGGCATCCACGCCCCCGGCCTCGAAGTGCTGGAAGCGATCGCGCGCGAGTTCAGCGACGATATCTGGATCTGCGCCCCGGACGAGGAACAGTCCGGCATGGGCCATGCGCTCACGCTGACGCGGCCCGTGCGCCTGCGCCAATATGGCGAGCGGCGCTTCTCCGTCACGGGAACGCCCACCGATTCGGTCACGATGGGGTTGCGCAAGGTGATCGACGGGACGCCCGACCTGATCCTGTCCGGTGTCAATCGCGGGGCCAATCTGGGCGACGACATCACCTATTCGGGCACCGTCTCCGCCGCCATCGAAGGGGCGTTGGCTGGCGTGCGCTCGATCGCGATGAGCCAGGTCATGGGCCCGGTCAGGGGGCGCGAGGACGGATCGCGCGAAGACTACTTCGCCGCCGCGCGCGCCTGGGGGACCAAGGTGCTCGCCCCCCTGCTCGACACGCCCCTGCCCGACCGCACGCTGGTCAATGTCAATTTCCCCGCCCTCGCCCCGGACCGGATCAAGGGCATCCGCGCGGTGCGGCAGGGCTTTCACGATTATTCGCGCGGCACCGTGGTCGAAGGGCGCGATCCGCGTGGGTTCCAGTATTACTGGTTCGGCCTCGAGGCGATCGAACACACGCTCGACCACGGGACCGATCTCGAAGCAATCGACGAGGGCTATATCGCCGTCACCCCGCTCCAGCTCGATCTGACGCACCACGCCTCGCTCGGCGCACTGGCGGATCGGTTCGCGTAATGAGCCGCGAGAAGCAGGTCGACACCATCGCGCCGCAGGCGAAGTCGCGGTCCTATCGCGGCCCGCGCCACCAGCCGCTGCGGCGGGCGGTGAAGATCCCGGTCTGGGGCGATCTCGGCATCCGCCTCGGCCTGGCGCTGTTTCTCATCTTTATCGTGGTCATGATCCACTGGTGGGACCGGGAAGGGCTGGTCGACAATCTCGACGGCGAGGTCAGCTTCCTCGACGTGATCTATTTCACCATGATCTCGATCACCACCACCGGCTTCGGCGATATCGCGCCGATTTCGGACCGGGCGCGGCTGGTCGAAGCGGTGATCGTGACCCCGATCCGCTTCGCCGTGTTCTTCATCTTCGTGGGCACCGCCTACAATTTCATCATCAAGCGCAGCTGGGAGAAATGGCGCATGGCCCGCATCCAGGAGCAATTGTCGCAACATATCGTGGTGCTGGGCTTCGGCATTTCAGGCTCGCAATCGGTCGACGAACTGATCGAACGCGGGACCGACCCCAGTTGCATCGTCGTGATCGACCCCAGCGAGGAACGGCTGCACGATGCCGAACGGCTCGGCTGCAACGTCATGGCGGCGGACGCGACGCGCGACGAGACTCTGAAGGCGGTCCATATCGACCAGGCGCAGAACGTGCTCGTGTCGGCCGGACGCGACGACACCTCGATCCTGATCGTCCTGACCGTGCGCGCCCTCGCCCCGCATGTCCCCATCAGCGTGGTGGTGCGCGCCGACGACAACGAATCGCTCGCGCGGCAGGCCGGGGCGAACAACGTCATCAATCCGGTCAAGTTCACCGGGCTCCTGTTGGCGGGCAGCGCCAAGGGCGCGCATATCGCGGAATATCTCGCCGACCTCGCCAGTGTGTCGGGCCGGGTCCAGCTGATCGAGCGCGAGGTCACCGAGGCGGAATGCGGCAAGTCGATCGGCGAATTGTCGAGCGGGGGGCGCGGCCTACGCGTCTATCGCAACGGCGAGGCGTTGGGCTTCTGGGAAACCGAATGCCAGGCGCTCCAGACCGGCGACGTCATCGTCGAGATCGTCCCGACCGTGAGCGGGGAAGAGAAAGGCGACGGCGCCGACTGACCGGCGCATGGTGGCGCAGCAGGGGTTTTGCGTGTAGGGGCGCGCCGAACACCCCCCGGATTTCTCTATGACCACCACATCCCCGTCATCGATTCCCGACCAGAAGAAGGTCGGCATGGTCTCGCTCGGCTGCCCCAAAGCGCTGGTCGACAGCGAACGCATCCTCACCCGCCTGCGCGCCGACGGCTATGCGATGAGCCCGGATTACGCGGGCGCCGACGTGGTGCTCGTCAACACCTGCGGTTTCCTCGACAGCGCGAAGGAGGAAAGCCTCCAAGCCATCGGCGAGGCGATCGCGGAAAACGGCCGGGTGATCGTGACCGGATGCATGGGCGAAGAGGCCGACGCCATCCGCGCCGCGCATCCGCAGGTCCTCGCGGTGACGGGCGCGCATCAATACGAGCAGGTTGTGGACGCGGTGCACACCTTTGCACCGCCATCGCAGGGGCCTTTCGTCGACCTGATCCCCCAACCGGACGTGAAATTAACGCCGCGCCACTATAGTTACCTCAAGATTTCAGAGGGTTGCAATCACTCCTGCGCCTTCTGCATCATCCCCGATCTGCGTGGGAAGCTCGCCAGCCGGCGCGTGGACGCGGTGCTGCGCGAGGCGGAAAAGCTGGTCGCGGCGGGGACGAAAGAGCTGCTGGTGATCAGCCAGGACACCAGCGCCTACGGCGTCGATACGCGGCACGAGGCGCGCGACTGGAAAGGCCGCGAGGTCCGCGCCCACATGACCGATCTCGCCCGCGAACTGGGCGGCTTGCGCACTGCAGACGGCGCTCCGCCCTGGGTGCGGCTGCATTACGTCTACCCCTACCCCCATGTCGATCAGGTCATCCCGCTGATGGCCGAGGGATTGCTGACCCCCTATCTCGACATTCCGTTTCAGCATGCCGCACCCTCCGTCCTCAAGCGCATGAAGCGCCCGGCGAACGAGGCTAAGGTGCTGGAAAGATTGAAGAACTGGCGCGAGATCCGCCCCGACATCGCGATCCGGTCGAGCTTCGTGGTCGGTTTCCCCGGCGAGACCGAGGACGATTTCCGCTACCTGCTCGACTGGCTCGAAGAAGCGCAGCTCGACCGAGTCGGCGGCTTCCGCTTCGAACCGGTCGAAGGCGCGCAGGCGAACGCCTTGCCCGATCAGGTGCCCGAAGCGATCAAGGAAGAGCGCTACGCCCGCCTGATGGAAGTGACCGAGCGCATCTCGACCGCCAAGCTTCAGGCGAAAATCGGCAGAAATCTCAAGGTGATCATCGACGAAGTCGGCGCGCCGGACGAGGATGGCGATATCGGCGCCACCGGCCGCAGCCAGGCCGATGCGCCCGAGATCGACGGGCAGGTCTTCCTGCGCGATGTTGGACCGGATGTCGCGCCCGGCGACATCCTCGATGCAACGATCGAGGATGCCGACGCCCACGATCTGTTCGGCGTGCCTAACTCCGCCGCGCGCTAGACCCGGCGGGACCGTTCAGGCGCGGTCAGGCGTTCCTCGCCTAATGCGCGCCATGATGAAGCCTTTTTCCGCCCTGTTCCTCGCTGTCCTCGCCGCCTGCGGGACCGCTTCTGCGCCTGCCCGCCAGGACGATAGCGCGAGCGTCCAGACGAGCCCCGCGACCACCGGCCTCGATCCCGCCCGGATGGAAGCCGCCATCGCCGAGGCCCGAAGCCTTGCTCCGCTCAACGCGATGGTCGTGATGCGTGACGGCGCGATCCTCTATGAAAGCACGTTCAACGACGGGCCGCCTTTGACGCGGGCGGTCAATATCAAGTCCGCATCCAAATCCGTCCTCTCCGCACTCGTCGGCATCGCGATCGAACGCGGCGTGCTCGAAGGTGTGGACCAGCGGGTCGCGGACGTGCTCGGTCCCGAAGCCGCCGCCAATTCCGATCCGCGCATCAACGACCTTACCGTCGGACATCTCCTGTCGATGCAGGCCGGGCTGGAGCGGACGTCGGGCGCGAATTACGGCGCCTGGGTGTCGAGCGACAATTGGGTGCGCGATGCGCTGTCCCGCCCCTTCGTCGCCGATCCGGGCGGGCAGATGCTCTATTCGACCGGAAGCAGCCATCTGCTCTCCGCCATGCTGACGCGCGCCTCGGGCCGCTCCACGCTCGAGCTCGCACGCGAATGGCTAGGCGAGCCGCTGGGCATCGCGATCCCCGAATGGCCTACAGACCCGCAGGGCATCTATTTCGGCGGCAACGACATGCGCCTTACCCCGCGCGATCTGGCGCGGTTCGGCGAGCTTTACCGCCTGGGCGGCAGGATCGACGGCGAGCAGATCGTGCCCGCCGCCTGGGTCGAGCAAAGCTGGACCCCGCGCACCCGCTCGCCGTGGAGCGGAGAGGCCTATGGCTACAATTGGTTCCTGAGCCAGGCGGGTGGCTATACCGTCAATTACGGTTGGGGTTATGGCGGACAGATGGTGTTCGTGGTCCCCGATCTGGCGCTGACGGTCGTCATGACGTCGGACATCGATGTCGAGCGGGGGAGCGATCATATCGGGGCCCTGCGCGCGCTTCTCGCCGAGCACATCATCCCCGCCGCTGCCGCGGGTGGCGCGTTTGCGCAAAGTTAGACGGAGAGGATCGAGGATGCCCCACCACACCCACACGCTCACCGTCGAAACCACCGGTCGCGGGATGATCGACCTGACCCGCCGCATCACCGGCTGGGTCGGCCGAACGGGGATTTCGACCGGGCTGCTGACAGTATTCTGCCGCCATACCTCCGCCAGCCTGACGATAAACGAAAACGCCGCCGAGGCGGTCCAGCGCGATCTTCTGGCGTGGCTCGACAGGATCGCGCCCGAAGGGGGCGATTACGAGCACGACGAGGAGGGCCCGGACGATATGCCCGCCCATCTGAAGGCAGCGCTGACGGGCGTTTCGCTCGCCATTCCGGTGATCGCCGGCACCCCCGCGCTTGGCACGTGGCAGGGCGTTTTCCTGGTCGAACACCGCGCGCGTCCCCACTCTCGCGAAATCGTCCTTCATCTTTCAGGCGATCTTTCGGGCGCATAACGAAACCGCCTGCTTCCTCACGCGTAACCCAAGCGTGACCATTTCCATCCACACCCGCTTCGCCTTCTCGCTCGACAAGCCGACAGATGTCCTCCTGCAGTTCGAAGCGGCGGATATTCCCGAGCACGAAATCCTCTCGAGTTCGCTCGACATGACCGAGGCCGAGCATTGCGCGCATGTCCCCGCACAGGACGATATCGGCACCCGGATATGGCTGCGCGCCCAAGGGGATTTCGAGGTCGATTATCGCGCCAGGGTCCGCCCGATCCGCCAATTGGCCGCGCTCGAAACGCTCCAGCCGATCCTGCCCCACGACATGCCGGGCGAAGCGGTCCAGTATCTGTTCGATTCCCGCTATTGCCCCGCCGACAAGTTCCAGCCCTTTGTCGAGGCGGAATTCGGCGGAACGACCGGGGGCGCGCGGATCGCGGCGATCAAGGAGTGGATCGAAAGCCATTTCACTTATCAATCCGGCGTCAGCGACGCACGCACCGATGCGCTCGACAGCTTCGTGGAGCGGCGTGGGATATGTCGCGACTACGCGCATGTGCTGGTGACGCTGGCGCGCGCCAGCACCATCCCGGCGCGCTATGTCGCCTGCTATGCGCCGGGCGTGGAACCGCCGGATTTTCACGCCATCGCCGAAGTGTTTTTGAGCGATCCCGAGACCGAAGGCGGCGGGACATGGCAATTGGTCGATGCCACCGGAATGGCCGATCCGGCGGAGACGGTGAAGATCGGCGTCGGGCGCGATGCCGCCGATGTCAGCTTCCTCACCAGTTTCGGGCCGAACGATTTTCGGCGCAGCTCCGTGAGCGTATCGCGGGAGGACTGACGGCCGTTCCTCCGGGTGGGGCGATGAATATGTATGCGGCGCGCTGGCCTCTCCAGGGCGGGTTTGATAGCCCACTTGACGATAAAGGGCGGTAAGGAAGGGGAAGATACGACATGGGCTTCACAGCGGACCGGCTGCTTCTGTTCGGCGCGACCGGAGACCTGTCGCAGCGTATGCTCCTCCCGTCGCTATGTGCGCTCCATGCCGACGACCTGCTGGCGCCCGATCTCAAGATCGTCGGCACGGCCCGTTCGGAACTGAGCACGTCCGAATTCCGCAATTTCGCACGCGAGGCGCTGGAAAAGCATCTCCCCGCCGGTAGGCGCGGCGGAGTCGGTACCTTCCTCAACCGCCTGAGCTACGAAGCGGTCGATGCGACCACGCAGGAAGGTTACGACCGGCTGGCGAAGCAGGTCGAAGGCCGAAGCGAAGGGCTCGCCATCTTCCTGTCCACCGCACCCAGCCTGTTCGAACCGACCATTTCGGGCCTCTCCCAGGCGGGCCTGACAGGCAAACGGACGCGCATCGGGCTGGAAAAGCCGCTCGGCACCGATCTCGCCTCGAGCCAGGAAATCAACGATGCCGTGGCGGCGGAATTCAGCGAGGACCGCATCTTCCGCATCGATCATTATCTTGGCAAGGAGACGGTGCAGAACCTCCTCGCCCTGCGTTTCGGCAATATCCTGTTCGAGCCGGTGTGGAATTCCAACTATATCGACCACGTGCAGATCACCGTGGCGGAAACGGTCGGGCTGGAATCGCGGGTCGCCTATTACGACGACAGCGGCGCGCTGCGCGACATGGTGCAGAACCACATGCTGCAACTCTTGGCCCTCGTCGCGATGGAGCCGCCGACCAGCTTCGATGCGACTGCGGTGCGCGACGAGAAGGTCAAGGTCCTGCGCGCCCTGCGCCCGGTCGGGGCGGGTGACACGGTCACAGGCCAGTACCGCGCGGGAGCCGTGGGAGGCGCGGCGGTGCCCGGCTACGACGACGAACTGGGCAAGCCGTCCGATACGGAAACCTTCGTCGCCATCAAGGCCCATGTCGACAATTGGCGCTGGAAAGGCGTGCCCTTCTATCTGCGCACGGGCAAGCGACTGCCCGAGCGCGTGACCGAGATCGTGGTCCAGTTCCGTTGCATCCCGCACTCGATCTTCGCCGGACGCGGGGCGAAGACCATGCCCAACCGGCTCGTCATCGGCATTCAGCCGGAAGAGAACATCCAGTTCTCGCTCATGGCCAAGGTCCCCGGCCTCGATCGCGAGGGGCTGCGGCTGCGCCAGGTGCCGCTCGACGTGACGATGCCGCACGCTTTTTCCGACAAGGTCCGGCGGATTGCCTACGAACGCCTGCTGCTGGACCTCATCGAAGGCGACCAGACCCTGTTCGTCCGCCGCGACGAGGTGGAAGCGCAGTGGGAATGGATCGACGCGATCCGCGCGCGCTGGGAAGAAAGCGACGAACCGCCCAAGACCTACACCGCCGGCACATGGGGCCCCAGCGCCGCGATCGCCCTTGCCGAACGCGACGGAGTGAGCTGGCATGACGAATAAGCCGCTGAACGACACCATCCACCGCGTGACCCAGCGCGTGATCGACAATTCGCGCGATAGCCGGGGGCGCTATCTCGCCCTGATGGAGCGCGAGGCGGATCGCCAGCCCGATCGCACGCAGGTTTCGTGTTCCAACCTCGCCCACGCCTATGCCGGCGTGCCTGAGGACCAGAGCGCCCTGACGGCGGCCAAGGGCCCCAATCTCGGCATCGTCACCGCTTATAACGACATGCTGAGCGCCCATCAGCCCTATGGCCGCTATCCCGAGCGGATGAAGATCTGGGCGCGCGAGGTCGGCGCCACCGCGCAGGTCGCGGGCGGGACGCCGGCGATGTGCGACGGGGTGACGCAGGGCGAGGACGGGATGGAGCTGTCGCTGTTCAGCCGGGACGTGATCGCGCTGAGCACCGGCGTCGCTCTCAGCCACCAGATGTATGACGGCATGGCCCTGCTCGGCATTTGCGACAAGATCGTGCCCGGCCTGATGATCGGCGCGCTGCGCTTCGGCCATCTGCCCGCGATCTTCGTGCCCAGCGGCCCGATGCCGAGCGGCATCCCGAACAAACAGAAACAGGCCGTGCGCCAGCTCTATGCCGAGGGCAAGGCGGACCGCGCGCAATTGCTCGAAAGCGAGATCGCGAGCTATCATTCGCCCGGCACCTGCACCTTCTACGGCACGGCCAATTCCAATCAGATGATGATGGAGATGATGGGTCTCCACGTGCCCGGCGCGGCCTTCGTGCCGCCGGGCGTCTCTCTGCGCCAGCAGGTTACGCGCGCTGCGGTGCACCGCCTGGTGGCAATGGAGCGCGAAGGAGCCGATTACCGCCCGATGGCGCGGGTCGTCGACGAAAAGGCAATCGTCAACGCCGCGATCGGCCTCCTCGCGACCGGGGGATCGACCAATCACGCGATCCACATCCCGGCGATGGCGCGGGCGGCGGGGATCGCCTTCGACTGGAACGACCTCGCCGAGTTGAGCCGCGCCGTCCCGCTCGTCGCGCGGGTCTATCCCAACGGATCGGGCGACGTGAACCATTTCCACGCTGCGGGCGGCATGGCCTATGTCATCGGTACGCTGCTCGATGAAGGGCTGGCGCATGGCGACATCCTGACCGTGTGGGACGGCGGGTTCGAAGCCTATGCGAAGGAACCGGTGGAGGCCGAAGACGCAGTCGAGTGGCGCGATCCGGGGACAAGCGGCGATGCGGACATGCTCCGCCCCGCCGGCGATCCGTTCCAGGCCGATGGCGGGATGCGTCTGGTCGAGGGCAATCTCGGCCGCGCCTGCTTCAAATCTTCCGCCGTGGAGCGAGAACGCTGGACCGTCGAGGCGCCTTGCCGCGTTTTCGAAACCCAGCACGCCGTTTCCGAAGCGTTTTCGAAGGGCGAGCTGGACCGCGATGTCGTGGTCGTCGTCCGCTTCCAGGGTCCGCGCGCCAACGGGATGCCCGAACTGCACAAGCTGACCCCGCCTCTGGGTGTCCTGCAGGATCGCGGCTACCGCGTGGCACTGGTCACTGACGGCCGCATGTCGGGCGCGAGCGGCAAGGTGCCCGCGGCGATCCACTGCACGCCCGAAGCGCTCGGCGGCGGGCCGCTGTCGCTTTTGCGCGATGGGGACGTGGTGCGCGTCTGCGCCGAGGCGGGCGAGCTTTCGACCACCGCCGATCTCTCGGCGCGCGAACCCGCGCCGCATACGGACGATCAGACCGGCGTGGGCCGCGAACTCTTCGCCATGTTCCGTATGAACGCCGACGGAGCCGAACAGGGAGGATCGTCGATGCTGGCGATGGCTGGATTATGACCGATCTCGTAGCCGTGGATATCGGCGGGACCCATGCCCGCTTCGTAATCGCCAGCGTGGCCGAAGACGGCTCGATTTCGCTTGGCGAGCCTGAGACGCTCCATACCAAGGACCATGCGAGCTTCCAGACCGCGTGGGAGGATTTCCGCGAGCGTCGGGGCGGCACTCTGCCGCCGCGCGCGGCTTTGTCGGTCGCGGGGCCGGTCGGCGGAGAGGTCATCCGCTTCACCAACAATCCCTGGATCATCCGCCCGTCGCTGATGCAGTCCAAATTGGGCGTCGACCAGTTCACAATCGTCAACGATTTCGCCGCGGTAGCCCATGCGGTGGCACGCGCGCCCGACGATCAGTTCCTCCACATCACCGGCCCCGATCGCCCGCTAGCGAGCGACGGCACGATCAGCCTGATCGGCCCCGGCACCGGATTGGGCGTCGCGCACCTGTGGCGCTCGGGTAATGAATATCGCGTCACCGCCACCGAGGGCGGGCATATCGATTTCGCCCCGCTCGATTCGATCGAGGACGCGATCCTCGCCCGCCTGCGCAAATCGCACAACCGCGTCTCGATCGAGCGTGTCGTCTCCGGCCCCGCCATCGGCCCGATCCGCCAGACCCTCGCCGCGATGGAGGGCCGCCCGGTGACCGAAGAGGACGACGTGACGCTGTGGACCCGCGGGATGGAGGACAGGGACAGCTTGGCCGCCGCCGCCGTGGATCGCTTCTGCCTCTCTCTCGGCAGCGTGGCGGGCGACATCGCTCTGGCGCAGGGTGGGTTCGGCGGCGTGGTGATCGCGGGCGGGCTCGGTTACCGTCTGCGCGACCATCTGCCCCATTCGGGCTTCGCCGAGCGCTTCCGCGCGAAGGGGCGCTTTTCCGAATTGATGGCGGACATCCCGGTCAAGCTGATCGTCCATCCCCAACCCGGCCTGTTCGGCGCCGCCGCCGCCTTCGCCAAACAGCATCTGGAGACCGTTTCGTGACCCCCGCCTTCTGCACTATCGCCGATATCATGCGCCTCGCCCCGGTTGTTCCCGTGATCGTGGTGGACGAGGTGGAGCACGCCGTTCCCCTCGCCGAAGCGCTGGTTGCGGGCGGATTGCGCGCGCTCGAAGTGACTTTGCGCACGCCCGCCGCGCTCGACGCGATCCGGGCGATGAAGCAGGTCGATGGCGCGGTGGTCGGCGCGGGCACGGTCACCAGCCAGGAAGACCTGGCGGCGGTGATCGAAGCGGGGGCCGAATTCGTGGTTTCGCCCGGCCTCACCGAACCTTTGGCCAAGGCGGCGGCGCGCGAACGCATCCCGTTCCTGCCCGGCATCGCCAATGCGGGCGACATCATGCGCGGGCTCGATCTGGGCCTCGACCATTTCAAATTCTTCCCGGCGGAAGCTTCCGGCGGCTTGCCCGCGCTGAAGGCGCTCGCCGCGCCGTTCCACCAGTGCCGGTTCTGCCCGACGGGGGGGATCGGGCTGAACAACGCCGCCGAATGGCTCGCCTTCGACCCCGTGCTGTGCGTGGGCGGCAGCTGGGTCGCCCCGCGCGGCGAACCGGATAGGACCAAGATCGAAGCGATGGCGCGCGAGGCGGCGGGGCTGGCGGCATGAGTCTGAAGCTGAAAACCGTCGCCGACCTCGCCGCGCGCCTGCGCGAACTGCACCAGCGCACACAGGAAACCCCGCTCTTCAATCCGGTCTTCCAGCTCTCGCTCGACCTGTCGCGCGCGATCGAATCGGGGGATCTCTCGCTCGATGATTGCGAGACGCTGCTGGGCGAGCTGGAATGCGAATCGATCAAAAGCCGTGCTGGGCGGCTGCGTTCGCTGATAGCTCCCGTAGCGGTCCAAGCGAATGATGACGCTCTGAAGGGCGACAGCGCGGATTTTGCCGCTTTTCGCGATCGGTGGGAAAACCCCGCCCTCCATGCGGTCTTCACCGCCCACCCCACCTTTCTGCTTCCTCCAGCCCAGACCCATGCGGTCGCGCAGGCCGCTAGCAGCAATGCGCCGATCTCCGACGCGCCCTGTGCAGCCTCGACCGAGCGGCGCGCGATAACGCTACCTTACGAACATTCCGAAGCCATGGCCGCGATCGCGCGGGCCCAGGATGCGCGCGACCGGATCGTCGGGACCGTGCTGGGCGAAGCGGCGGACCGCTGGAGCGACGAATGGCGCGCGCTTAAGCCGATGCCGTTCCGTTTCGCCAGCTGGGTCGGCTACGACATGGACGGGCGGACTGACATCAAATGGTATCATTCGATCGGTTTCCGGCTGGCGGAAAAGGCCGAGCGGCTGGAACGCTATGCCGGTTCGCTGCGCGCCTTCGATAGCGCGCACGAACTCGTCGCCACGCTCGACCGCGCGGCAAGCGAGGCGCGCGCGCGTGCCGCGGATTTCGCCAGCGACCTGACCGAGCCCGAAGCGCTCTCTGCCGCTGCGAACCGGCTGACGGCGGATCACCCCGACAAGCTGACCAGCCTCGTGCCGATCATCGCGCGCCTTGAGGCCGAGGCGCAGGACGCCGATCGGGACCGCGCCATCGCGCTCAAGACCCTTGCCGCCGCGATGCGCGCGGACGGGCTCGGCATGGGCTGGATCCACTTCCGCGTGAATGCCAGCCAGCTTCACAACGCCATCCGCCGCCGGATGGACCCGGACAACACGCTCGATCTCGCCAGCCAGGGCGCGATGGCGGTGCTGCGCGACATCCTCGCCAAGGTCGAGCCGCTCAAGAGCAATTTCGGCGCCCTCGCGATCGAGAGCAGTACGGCGATCCGCCAATTCCTGGCGATGGCGCAGATCCTCGACCATGTGGATTCGGATGCGCCGATCCGTATGTTGGTGGCCGAGTGCGAACAGCCCGCCACGGTCTTGGCCGCGCTCTATTTCGCGAAACTGTTCGGGATCGCGGACAAAGTCGACGTCTCCCCCCTGTTCGAGACCGAAAGCGCGCTGGAACATGGCGGACGCTTCCTCGACGCCCTGCTCGCCGAAGACGCCTATCGCGACTACGCGCGGGCGCGGGGGCGGGTGTGCATTCAGACGGGGTTTTCCGATGCGGGCCGCTTCGTCGGGCAAGTGCCCGCGAGCCTCGCGATCGAGCGGTTGCAGGGGCGGCTCGCCGATTCGATGGCGGCCAACGGATTGACCGACACCGCCGCGCTGATCTTCAACACGCATGGCGAGGGCATGGGGCGCGGGGCGCATCCAACCTCTTACGAAGACCGGCTGGCCTGGCCGCTCAGCGAGTGGGCGCGCCGCCGGTTCGTGCGCGCGGGCATCAGGCTCGAGCCCGAAGCGAGCTTCCAGGGTGGCGACGGCTACCTGTTCTTCGCGACGCCCGAACTCGCGCTCGCGACCTTGACGCGCATCGCGGAACTGCGCCCGTCGGAAACCGATCCGGACGTGCCCGCCGATCCGTTCTACCGCCGCACCGATCTCAGCCTCGATTTCTACCGCGCGATCCGCAGCCACCAGCGCGACCATCTCGAAAGCCGGACCTATGCCCGCGCGGTGACGGCATTCGGCCTCGGCCTGCTGAACAGCACCGGCAGCCGCGTCTCGCGCCGCCAGGGCGACCTGTCACGCGATCGCGAGATGAGCCTCAGGCAGATCCGCGCCATCCCGCACAACGCGATCCTTCAGCAGCTGGGCTATCCGGTGAACATCATCGCCGGGATCGGCAGCGCGGCGGAGGGGAATTACGAAGCCATCGCCGAATTGCTGACCTCGAGCGCGCGCGGGCGCCAGATCGTCAGGCTTGTGCGTGCCTCGAACGCGCTCGCGAGCATAAAGACCATGGCGGCCTATGGCGAGCTGTTCAATTCCGCCTATTGGGCGAGCCGCCCCTATCGCGGGACCGAACCGCATCTGGCCGCCGCCTGCGAGGATCTGGCCGAATATCTGACGAAGGACGATCGCAACGGTGTGTTCCGCCGTCTCGTCTCGCGCCTGCGCGTCGATGGATTGAAGCTGCACCGGCTGCTCGCCATGCTGCCCGACGAAAACCCGCTGGAGGACCGTGAGGATGTGCGGCGGATCATCGGCGCACTTCAGGCGCTGCGCCTCGCCTTGTTGCAGCACATGTTCCTGCGCGCGGTCGCGATTCCGGTTTTCAGCCGGGCCAACGATGTCGATCGCAACGACGTGCTCGAAATGGTGTTCACGCTGCGGATCGACGAAGCGTTGAAGGAATTGCGCCGCGCCTATCCGACCAGCTTCCCCCAGCCCGATGATTTCGCGCTCGACGCGCCCAGCGACTATCCCGACGGAGCAGGCGAGGGATACAGCCAGATCGGGCGCGACTACATCGACCCGATCGAGCGGGCGCACGGGCTCAATCTCAGGATCGGCGTGGCAATCGCCAATCTGTTCGGCGCGCATGGGTAAATCTTAACCCTGTCCGGTAACCGTGCGGTTGCGTGTGTCCCGCCATGGTCCGCATCCTCGCGCGATCTGGATTCGCGCCCGGTTTAGAGCTATATCATGGGTATGGACGCGAGTTTGAAATGGATCGGCGGCGGGACGCTGGCTCTGGGCCTCGGGCTCGGTGCGCTGGCCTTCGGCAGCACCCTGATGGACAGTCCGGCCGTCGCGGAAGAGACCGCGCCGGTCGTCGTCGCGCCCGCTCCTGTGAAGCCTGTCGGCGTGCACGGCGCGCTTGCCGCCAAGACGCTCGCAGATGCGGAGCGGCGCGCCAACGAGCCGTTCGTCATCAAGAGCATTTTGCCGATCGAAGGGCCGATGAAATACGGCGAGTGGCACTGGAACACCGATACCGCGCCCGAAACGGGCAAGTTGGTGGTGACGGTGGATCTCGAAGCGCGCACTGTGTCCGTCTTCCGCGACGGGCATGAAATCGGCGCGGCGGTCGCGATGCTCGGGACCGAGATGCACCCGACGCCTACCGGCAAGTTCCCGATACTGACCAAGGAACGCCACAACGTCTCGGAAAAATACGGCAACGCGCCCATGCCCTGGACGCTGCGCCTGACCTGGGACGGGATCGCGATCCATGGCGGGTCCGAGGTCGAGAACGGTTATGCCAGCCATGGCTGCATCGCGGTGCCGGACCAGTTCGTGTCGAAACTGTTCGATATCGCCAAGAAGGGCGACACGGTCATCATTACCAATGGCGAACGCATCGGCGTGGGCGATTCAATCGCGGCTTGAGTCGTAGTTTCAGGCCCGGCGAGGCGGTTCGGGCTCGAAGATCCAAACCCCCGATCGCCGACGGACCAGCACTCCCGCCAGATTGCCGCCCTTCCCCGCCTCAAGCTGGCTGATAAGCTGTGCGACCTGCGACAGGTCTGTCCTTCCTCCTAACGCGGCCACGATCCGCTGAGCGACGCGTTTGCGAATGAGCGTTGGCGCGGTCGGCTCGTAACGGATCACACTGTCTTCCTGCCGGACATTCTCCGTCCATTCGCGATCAATACAGGCGATGAGAACCGCCTCCGCTTCCGCCAGATGGGCCGCGCTGCGGGCAAGCGCGGCGGGATCGATCCACGTGGCACCCTTCAGCGCGTTACGCATCCGCACACGGTCGAAGCGCGGATCGTCGTTTGACGGATCGTGGATCGGCGCCACCCCGGCTGCCGCGACGATCTGCGCCAGTTCGGCCCGCCGCCACGAAAGCAACGGACGCAGCAGCAACGTGTCCCCATCGGGAATGGTGGTCGAGGCGCGAATGCCGGAGAGCCCCGACAGCCCGCTGCCGCGATTGAGCCGCATGAGCAGCGTCTCGGCCTGATCATCGGCGTGGTGTGCGGTAGCGATCGCGGCAATTGCGTGCTCTTTCGCCCATTGATCGAGCGCCGCATAACGAGCCGAGCGCGCCCGATCCTGTATATTGCCAGCCTCGACCGCGCAGGTCAGGATTTCGTGCGGGATCCCCCGGTCGCGACACAAATCCGCTACGAAACGAGCCTCGTCCGCGCTTTCCGACCGCAAGCCGTGGTCGACAGTCGCCGCCTCGACCATGCCCGGAAAGGCCGCTTGCGCCAGCAGGAGCAAGGCCAGACTGTCTGGCCCACCCGACACCGCAATGCCGATCCGCCCGCGCCCCGCCCCGACCCCGCCCCAGAGGGCCGAAAGATCGCGCGCGAAGCGGTCTACGGATTGGGAATCGGGCCCGCTATCAATTGCAGGTGACCTTGCGGCGATTGGCGTCGTACTGGCTCTTCAGGCGACCTGCCGACAAGGCTGGATAGGTTTCGTTGAACTCGGCGAGCGCGATGCAGGCGCGGCTCTGGTCATCGAGAGCGATCATGGTCTCGGCCAGGTATAGCAGGCTGTCCCCGGCGCGCGCCGCGGCCTTGTCGGCCTGGTAGTTGCGCAGGAACCACGGTGCGGCCTCCTTGGCCTTGCCATCGTCGAGATAGGCGCGCCCCAGAAGGTTGCGGCCATAGGTGGCGCGCGAATGGTTGGGGTATCGTTCGACGAACATCGTCAGCTGCTGCTGCGCTTCGGGATAGAAGCCCGCTTCCCACAGGCGGAAGCCGTAGGAATATTCGTCGTCCCCCGGATCGTCGGTCTGCGGCTTGGCAATGGCCTGCACCGCAGCGACGCGCGCCGGATCGGGCCGCGCCGCGGCGGCGGGCGTCGGCGTGGCTGTCCCGCCCTGACTCGTTGCGGAAGGACGCGAAGCCCCGGTCGCGGAGGGGGCGGGCAGAGCCGCGCTTGTCGCACCGCGATTTTCCAGTGCCTCCACTCGCGCCGTCAGTTCGCGCACTGCGAATGAGCCTTCCTCATATTGCGAGGTCAGCCGCTGGATCTGGCTTTCCAGCGCATCGAGGCGCGAGAGGATGTCGGTGACCGCCGTGGTCGACGGCGTGGCGACGGTGGCCTGGTTCTGGCGCGGCTGGCCGGTGATCTCGGGCTCGAAATAACGCCCTTCCGAGCCGGGAAACACACGCCGTTGCAGCGCGCGCACTTCGGCCTCGAGCTTGCGCAGGCGCGCTTCGTCATTGTTGTCCTGCGCAAACGCCGGGACCGGTGCCGCGAGGACCGCGAGCGCACTCGCCCCTACGGTGAGAAAGCGCGTAATGCGCGCGATCGAGGCCATGAATTTCCCTCCAGCCAGAATGGTAAACGAAGCGGTGCCGTATCCGCGCCTTGCTGTCGAGGGGATGAAGCGGCTTATCCCACCCGCTTTACCCCCGGAAGATTATCGCGTGCCCGTCTGCGTCGCGATCGGCGTGCCTGCCGGGGTCGGCCGAGCCGTCGGGGCCGCAGCGGATCCTGTCTGCTCGCGCGTCAGCAGGGCTTCGGCGGAGACCGGCACGTCGCGGATAATCTCGTCCTCTTCCGATAGTTTGGGCACCGGACGTCCGCCGACCGTAATCGCCAGCGCCCAGGGACGCCCCGTCCAGACCTGCGGCCCTTCGGCATCGCGCGGGATCGTGAAGGTTTCGCCTTCGGCCATCTGGCCCTGATACAACTGCTCGCCGGACGCATCGTAGAACTTCACCCATGTATCGGGGCGTTCGGATGTGAAGACGACTTGCGCATTCGGATCGATCGCGGGTGTCGCCGATGGTTGGGGCGTCGCGGTCTCCGCAGCCGCCACCTGCGTTTCCTCCGCGAGCGGGGCCGGACCCAGTCCGGGGGAGAAATAGGTGCGATAGAACGCGAAGCCGCCAATCAGCAGCAGCACCGCTGCGAGCGCGCCCAACCAGGCGAGCTTGCCCGACGGGACGCGCGCCGGATCGCCGGGTTCGAACTTGGCCGGGGCCGCGCGGCCCTGCGTCTCGTCCTGCGCGAGTTCGGCGCGCACCTGATCGAGGATGGACCGCTCGTCCAGGTCCAGCATCCGGGCATAGCTGCGCGCGAAACCGATCGCGTAGGTGCGCGAGGGGAGATTGCCGTATTCGCCCGCCTCGATATTTTCCAGGTGGCGCTGCGGGATGCGGGTTTCGGCGGCGACCTGCGACAGATCGAGCCCCCTCGCCTCGCGCGCGGCGCGCAATTGCCCGCCCGCGGTCTGCGATGCGCTTTCTTGCGCCGTTTCCGGCGGCAATGTGCCATGATCCTGTCCGTCGCCGTCAAGACCGGCGCGTGTTTCGTCCTGCATTTCGTCCCCGATAGACGGTGTGACCCCGTTCTTCCCTAACAAAGCGGTGCGGAGGCCATCAAGTCAAGCGCAGTCGCGCGCTAAACCTCCGCCGATCGTCAATCGGTGTCGATCTCGCGCTCGGACGCCCAATGGCGCAGCGCCGCGCGCATGTCCGGCGGTGGACTGGCGAGCCAGCCCTGCATCGCGGCGGTGATGTCGGCCAGATCAATTTTTCGCACCAATTCCTTTATCGGCCCCACCGAAGCGGGGGTGATCGACAGGCGGCGTATCCCGATCCCCATCAGCGCTAGAGCCTCCAGCCTTCTCCCGCCCATTTCTCCGCATACCGCGAGGTCGATCTCGTGGCCCATCGTGCCGCGCACGACGCGGGCGAGGAAGCGCAGGATCGCCGGGCTCAACCAGTCGTAGCGTTCGGCGAGCTTGGGATTGGCGCGGTCGGCGGCGAACAGGAACTGGGTAAGGTCGTTGGTGCCGATCGACATGAATTTGAGGCGCGGTAGCAATTCGTCGAGCACCTCGGCCAGCGCGGGCACTTCGAGCATCGCGCCGAAGCGGATTTCTTCGGGCAGGGGTTTCCGCTGCTTGCGCAACCAGTCCAGCTGTTCGTCGAAGACCAGCTTGGCGGTGTCGAACTCCCACGGTTCGCTGACCATGGGAAACATGACATTGAGCGTGCGCCCGGCGGCGGCCTCCAAAAGGGACCGGGCCTGGGATTTCATCAGCCCCTCACGCTCCAGCGCGAGGCGCAGCGCGCGCCAGCCCAGTGCCGGGTTCTCGTCATGCTCCGCGATGTCGGAACTGAGATAGGGGACGGCCTTGTCCCCGCCGATATCGACGGTGCGGAAGATCACCGGCTTGCCCGCCGCCGCGTCCAGCACGTCTTTGTAGAGCCGGGTCTGGCGATCGCGCTGGGGCAGGGTCGAAGAGACGAGAAACTGGAATTCGGTGCGGAACAGGCCGACGCCATCGGCGCCGGTCATCGCTAGCGCGCTCATATCGTCGCGCAGACCCGCATTCATCATCACCGTGATGCGCGTCCCGCAGCGAGTGAAGGGTTCGACGTCGCGCAGTTCGGCATAGGCGGCCTGGCGCTCGCGCGTCTTGGCGAAGCGCATGTCGAACGCCTCGCGCATCTGGGGCGAGGGGCGCAGCGTGACCGTGCCGTTATCGGCATCGACCAGAATCTCGTCACCGTCGGATATGCGCCGCAGCAGCCCCTTCGCTCGCCCGACCACGGGTATCCCCATGGCGCGCGCCACGATCACCATATGCGCGGTGAGCGAGCCTTCCTCGAGCACAACCCCCTTCAACCGGCGCCGATCGTATTCGAGCAGTTCGGCCGGGCCCAGATTGCGCGCCACCAGCACGGAATCGCGCCGGAGCCCCTGTCCCGCCGCGGTGCCGATCTGGCCCGAGACGATGCGAAGCAGGCGGTTCGACAGATCCTCGAGATCGTGCATCCGGTCCGCCAAAAGCGGATCGTCGATCTCGCGCATCCGCATCCGCGTGCGCTGCTGCACCCGTTCGATCGCGGCTTCGGCGGTCAAGCCGGAATCGATCGCTTCGTTGATCCGGCGGCTCCACCCTTCGTCGTAGGCGAACATGCGATAGGTCTCGAGCACCTCGACATGTTCGCCGCCCTTGCCGAATTCGGGCTCCTTGCCCATCGCGTCGATCTGGTCGCGCATCTTGTCGAAGGCGCGGTAGACGCGCTGGCGCTCCGCCTCGGTATCGTCGGCGACGACCTGGGTGATCTGGATGCGCGGCTGGTGGAACACCGCCTGGCCCCCGCCAAGCCCCTTCACCAGCGCGAGGCCTTCGATGATCTCGGGACCGGTATCGACCTCTCCAAGAAGCAGCGCGTGTTCCTCGTCCACCATCTCGGCATTCGCGATCAGTTCGGACAGGACCATCGCGGTGGTCTGCAACGCTTCGATCTCGACATCTTCGTAGCGGCGCGGATCGACATGCTGGACGCACAGCGTGCCCACTGCGCGCTCGCGATGGACGATTGGAACGCCCGCGAAGCTGTGGAATTTTTCCTCGCCTGTTTCGGGGCGATAGAGGAAGTCGGGATGCGCCTTCGCCTCGGCGAGGTTAAGCGTCTCGATATTCGACGCGATGATCCCGTTCAGCCCTTCGCCGAGGCCCAGCTTGGTGACATGGACCGCTTCGGGATTGAGGCCGCGCGTGGCGTAGAGTTCGAGCACGCCTTCGCGCAGGAGATAGATCGAGCAGACCTCGCTATCGAGGCTTTCGCCGATGATCTCGACCACCTGGTCGAGCTTGCCCTGCGCGTGCATGCGCGAGGCCATTACCTCGTGCAGGCGGGTCAGAATCTGGCGAGCGCTGGCGGCGGCGGTCATGACCTGCTGCTATAACACACCCTGCCGGTTGGAAAGTACCGGTTGGAAAGATGCCGATTGGACAGCATCTCGCCCAGGGCCGGGCAGAACGATCAAGCCCGCCGCCGCCTTAACGCAACCGACAATTCAACCGGCGGCGATTTCTTCCTTTAGCTTCAGCTTCTGCCGCTTCAATTGCTGAACCATCGTCTCGTCGGGGGCGGGCCGCGCCTGCTCCTGCCGCAATTTCGCTTCCAGACCGGCATGCTTGGTGCGAAGGGCGTCGAGATGGGATGTGTTCATAGGGCCGTTTCCTTTCAGGGTCGCAAAGCCAATACGGCGCCGACTCGTCCCTGCGGAGCGAGCCGCGCCATGAGAATGAAACACACGGATCTTAATTTGGTAACCCCGCATATTGCAAAACTGGCCGAGCCGTCCGATTTGGCGGGCGAAGCGAACGGGGCGTTGGAAGGGGTTTCGCGATGACCGAGCAGGAGCTGAAGAAGCGGCTGGAAGCCCTGCGCAGCGAACACCGCGATCTCGACGCGGCGATCCACGCCTTGAGCGATGCGGGTTCCGTCGACCAATTGCAGATCGCGCGGCTGAAGAAGCGCAAATTGCGCATTCGCGACCAGATCGCGGTGGTCGAGGATCATTTGATACCCGACATTATCGCCTGATCGCGGAAAACCGCGCAGGTCGTGCGACAAACGCGTCCAATTCGGGGACGCGACCGGAAGAGCGATAGCTATTGCCGGCCTCGGCCCCTATCTCGTTTTTATGACAATTTCCGCAGGCGCGACGCGCCAGATCATCGAAGATGTCTATCAGGAAGCGCTGATCCTGGCGGACGAGGTGCGCGCGACGTTCGATTCGCGGACCAGCCCGATACCGCAGGACATGGACGAAGGGGTCAAAGTGGCGCTATCCGTCGAAGGGCTGCGCACGACCACCCGCCTGATGCATCTGCTCGCCTGGCTGCTCAACCAGCGCGCCTATCTCGACGGCGAATTGAGCGACATGCAGTTAAGGCAGCATGGCGGCCTCCCTTCGGAGCGACCGGCCCTTCCCGGCATGATGCGCCGCCTCGATCCGCATACGCAGGATCTGATCCGCCAGAGCGTCGATCTTTACGAGCGGGTCGAACGCTTGGATCGCGACTGGCGCGCCCGAACGGCGACGGCGGAAAGCCCTGTGGGAGCGATGCAGGGCCGTCTCGAAAGGGCTTTTGCCGGATAATCGAACGCGAATTGGCGGGCGTCAGGCTGCGGCCAAAGCCTTGCGCCACCGTGCCAGCCGCTCCGCGCGCGCATCCTCGTCGATCTTCGGGCGGAAGCACTGCGTCTTGCCGCGCATGGCCTGTGCCGCATCGTCAAGGGAGGGATAAAGCCCTGCCCCGACCGCCGCACAGAACGCTGCGCCGAGTGCGGTCGTCTCTACGAAATCGGGGCGTTCGACATCGATCCCCAGCATATCGGCCAGATCCTGCGCCATCCAGTCATTGGCGGCCATCCCCCCATCGATCCTGAGCATCGACCAGGGGGCGCCATCGGCGGCGAAGGCGGTGGCGAGATCGTGGGTCTGGTGGGCCATCGATTCCAGAGCGGCCCGCGCGAGCTGGGCGCGTCCGCTGGCAAAGCTCAGCCCCGCGATCACGCCGCGCGCCTGCGGCAGCCAGTGCGGGGCGCCGAGACCGGCCAGCGCGGGCACGATCACCACCTCGCCGCTATCGGGGATGGATCGCGCGAGGTCCTCGGTCTCGGCAGCACTCCCGATCAGGCCCAGCCCGTCGCGCAGCCACTGGATCAGGCTGCCCGCGACGAAGGCCGCCCCCTCAATCGCATAAACGCGCTCGCCGTCGCGCTGGCACAGCACCGTGCCGAGCAGGCGATGGGTCGAGCGCGGGATCGTCTTGCCGTTATTGGTCAGGACGAAAGCGCCGGTCCCGTAAGTCGCTTTGGTCTGCCCGAATTCGAGGCAGGCCTGGCCGATGGTCGCCGATTGCTGATCGCCAACGAGGCCGCAGATCGGGATCGCCCGCCCGAACGATTCCCTGGAAGATTCCGCCAGCGCGCCGTGCGTATCGACGACGCGCGGCAGGCTTTCCTTCGGCACGCCGAACAGCTCGCATAGTGCGGGATCGAACTGGTCTTCGTCGAGCGGCAGCAGCAGCGTGCGGCTGGCATTGCTGGCATCGCTGACATGCGCGTGCCTCGCGAGATTGAAGACCAGCCAGCTTTCGACCGTTCCGAAGGCGAGGTCGCCACGCTCGCTCGCACCGCGCACCGCCTCGTCGTGATCGAGCAGCCAGCGCATCTTGGTGGCGGAGAAATAGGGATCGAGGAGAAGGCCGGTGCGCGCCTGCACCTCCGGTTCCTGGCCCCGATCCTTGAGGTCCGCGCAGAAATCGGCGGTACGGCGGTCCTGCCACACGATCGCGCGCGCCAGCGGCTCGCCGCTCTTCTTGTCCCAGGCCACCACGGTTTCGCGCTGATTGGTGATGCCGATCGCGGCGATCGAGCCTGCGTCCTTCCCGATGGCTTCGCGCGCGCAGGCCAGCGTCTTGTCCCAAATCTCCGCCGCATCGTGTTCCACCCATCCGGGGCGCGGATAATGCTGGGTTAGGTCGCGCTGCTCGACGCGGATCAGCGTGCCATCGGCGGCGAACAGGATGGCGCGCGTCGACGTGGTGCCCGCATCGAGGACGAGGATGTTTTCTCCCATGAAGCGCGTTGTGACGCGAGACCGCGCGCTCGACAAGCACCGACATGGGTCTTGCCGCACTCGACACGCCGGGTCCCCATCGGCATAGGCAAAGGCATGGCTGGCCCGCCCCCCAAACCCTGGCCCACCGGTGAAGCGATGACGCTCGAACCGCTGGTGCGCCGGGTCCTCGCCCCCAATCCCTCGCCCTATACCTATACCGGCACGCAATCCTTTATCGTCGGAGCAGGCGAAGGATGCGCGGTGATCGATCCCGGCCCCGATCTTCCCGAGCATGTCGATGCGCTGATGGCCGCGATCGGCGAGGAGAACGTGCTCGCCATCCTGTGTACACACACCCATCGCGACCACTCCCCCGCTGCGCGCCTCCTCGCCGAGCGGACCGGAGCGCCCGTGATGGGCTGCGCGCCGCTGGTCCTTGCCGATACCGGCCCGCGTGCCGACGCCTCCTTCGATCGCGACTATGCGCCCGACCGGGTGATGGAGGATGGCGAGGCGATGACCGGCCCCGGCTGGACGCTGACCGGGATCGCGACGCCGGGCCATGTTTCCAACCATCTGTGCTTCGCGCTGGAAGAGACCGGCGCTCTGTTCACCGGCGATCATGTGATGGGATGGTCCACCAGCGTCGTCATCCCACCCGATGGCGACATGGGCGACTACATGCGCAGTCTCGACAAGCTCTATGCGCGAGAGGATCGCATCTATTACCCCGCCCATGGCGAGGCGGTGGAAAAGCCGCGCCAATTGGTGCGCGGAATGATCGGCCATCGTCGCCAGCGGGAAAACCAGATCCTGCGCCTGCTCGGCGAAGGGCCACGCAGCGCAGCGGAATTCGTGCCCGTGATGTACAAGGGGCTCGACGAAAAGCTGCACAAGGCCGCCGAAATGTCGGTGACCGCGCATCTCATCGATTTGGAACGGCGCGGGCTGGTCGCACGTTCTGATGAACGATGGCGAACGATCTGAAGACGCGCGATGCGCGCGACACCGATATCCGACCCGGCGTGACGCGCGAACAGAACCTCGCCAAGGTTCAGGCTGTGCCATGGCTGATCGTGATCGCGCTTCTGGCCGCTGTCGCCTTCCTCACCTGGCGCGCCTTCTTCTATCAGGAGGAAGGCGATCCGGTCGGCAGCGCCATGCTCGCCTTCGAGCGGCAGAATTCGCTCACCGTTTTCAGCTCGCGCTTCGAAGTCGTCGCCGAGAGCGAGGATACACGGGGCGTCATGGGTGTACCGGTTCTGCGCTCGCGCCAGGCGACCATCGTGCCCGCCACCGTTGAATACAGGCTCGACCTGTCGGGCATGGAACGTGGCGATTTCGTGTGGGACGAGGCGGGCGACCGGCTGACCGTCACGCTGCCGCAATTGCAGACCAGCCGTCCCAATATCGACGAAGGCGCGGCGCGGGTCTTCACCGAAGGCGCCTACATCACGCGCGACGCGGCGCAGGACCTCGCCCGCAACAATTCGCAACAGGCCGAACGCAAGGCCAGCGCTTTTGCCAAGAACCCAGAAATCCTCGCCCTCGCCCGCCAGGCCGCGCGCGAGGCGGTACGCCAGAACCTGACCATCCCCTTGCAGGTCGCTGGCTATGGCGATGTGAGCGTGGACGTGCGCTTCGAAGGCGAAAACACAGGCTCCTGATCCGGGCGATTGCGGAACGCCCTCGCCCTCCGCTCCGTTGCCGGTATAAGCGCCTCAACCAATCCTTACGGGAAACCGAGCACAATGACCGCCGAAACCAGCCTGCCGACCGGAACCGACCTGCTTGCCGAGATCGACCGCCTCCGCAAGGAGAAGAACGCGATCATCCTGGCGCATTACTATCAGACCGCGCAGATCCAGGACCTTGCCGATTTCGTCGGCGACAGCCTCGAACTCTCGCGCAAGGCGGCAGAGACCGATGCGGATGTGATCGCATTCTGCGGCGTCAAGTTCATGGCCGACACCGCCAAGATCCTCAGCCCCGAAAAGATCGTTGTCCTGCCCGACATGGATGCAGGCTGTTCATTGGAAGACAGCTGCCCGCCCGAAAAGTTCAAGGCCTTCCGTGAGGCGCATCCCGATCACATCGCACTGACCTACATCAATTGCTCGACCGAGGTGAAGGCGCTCTCCGACGTGATCGTCACCAGTTCCAGCGCGGAAACGATCATCAGCCAGATCCCCGAAGACCAGAAGATCATTTTCGGCCCTGACCGGCATCTGGGTGGATATCTCAGCCGCAAGTTCAACCGCGAAATGCTGCTGTGGCCGGGCGTGTGCATCGTGCACGAAGCCTTCAGCGAGACCGAATTGCTGAAATTGCAGCAGCAATATCCCGGTGCGCCCATCGCCGCGCATCCCGAATGCCCGCCGACCATCATCGACCATGCCGATTACGTCGGATCGACCAGCGGCATCCTGCAATTCGCCAGCACGTTCGAAGGCGACACGCTGATCGTGGCGACGGAACCGCACATCATCCACCAGATGGAAAAGGCGCTTCCGAACAAGACCTTCATCGGCGCGCCGGGCGCGGACGGAAACTGTTCGTGCAATATCTGCCCCTACATGGCGCTCAACACGCTGGAAAAGCTCTACACCTGCCTGCGCGATCTGGAACCGCGCATCGAGATCGAGGAAGGCCTGCGCCTCAAGGCCAAGCAGAGCCTCGACAAGATGCTCGAAATGGCAAGCGGCACTATCGGCAAGGGCGATCTGGGCAAGATTTAACGCTCCAGCCGCTCCGTCAGCATGTGCGGGGTCGTCATGCCGAAGGCGAGTGCGATGGCGATCGGCAGTTCCAGGATCCCGGCCCAGACCAGCGCCGCGATAAGCAGGGCGCCAAGGGTCGCGATCAGCGTCGGCAGGGCGACCGCGCGCCATACCGTGCGGCGGCCGTAATTCGCGATCTGGCGCTGTTGGACCGGGATCGCGTGCGCGGTGAGGAAGATCAGGCCCACCGCCAGCACGGGGTTGAAAAACACGGTCGCCGCCAAAGCGATCACCGCGTGGCCGAAGCCGCGCAGGCCCTTGAGGAGCGCCCAGCCCGCCGCAGCCGTCCCGGCAAGGCCCAGCAGCGCTAGTATTCGCACGACCAGCGTGGGGACTTCTACGCCAACGATCACCGCGAAAACGTCTCCGGTCTCCCCCGGTCGGAACAACGCGCTGCCGCCCACGGCCAAACCCGCGATGGCATAGCGGGTCACGGGCGCGAAAGCACAGTCGCTGCGCGCGAAATGCCAGGCCGACAGGGCGAGGAATAGCGCCAGTCCGGCCAGCGGCGCGAACAGGAACAGGCCCGCCACCGCCGCGCCGGTCACGAGATAAGCGGCGGCGTGGACCAGCTTGATCCGCGCGATCCCGCCCTCGTTCTCGTCTCCGGCGCCGTGCGCCAGACCCATGACGAAGAAGACCAGGCCCGCCGCCATGGCCCAGGTCTCTCCTGCGATCTGGGCGATCACGGCCAGAGTCACCGCCGCCCACGACAAAAGGGCCCCGGCATCGTGCCAGGGCCCCTTCGCCTTTGCAGTGCGGACGAGCCGCAAGCCGGTCAGTCGCCGCGGCTCGACGCCACGCTCGACCCGAGCGGCGAGGTCTCCAGCGCCTCGGCCGCGGGCACATACCCTTCCAGCGCGCTGCGGCGCAGGACATAGCGGCTGAGGATGATGCCGTAGATCAGCTTGGACGAGATATCCGCGATCGAGAACAGCAGCTGGCGTACCACCACCACGTCGCCCGTGAAGCCCAGCTGCGGCAGGGCGTAGGCGATGGGGTAGAGGCCCCAGGTTGCAAGGAAGAACCACCAGATGTTCTTCGGCCAGGCCTGCAACTGCGCCGGGCTGGTCTGCACGCCGCGCGTGATCACGCCGCGCACTTCCACGATCAGCCAGACGAAGAACACGGTCGAGATGACGCCCCAGATGTTCAGGCGGCTCCAGTCGCCGGTCTCGCCGAACTGGCCGTAAAGGCCGGTCCAGATCATCAGCACGGCGGGGATGATCATCCGCGCCGCGCGCTTCTGCAATTCCGGACGCGGCAGGCCGAAGGCGATGGCGAGCTGCGTCAGCAGGATCGGAACCGTGATGGTCCAGTTCCCGTAACGGAAGGCGTTGGTGAAGCTCGAATTTTCGGCGAGCGGACGATACATCGTGCCCACCAGCTCGTAGCTTTCCTGCCACAGCGAGAATTCGCGCATCAGGCTGAGCCCGGCCGAGGCCATGACCACCGCCGACATGATCGGCACGATGCGATAGCGCGGCGCCAATTGCCAGGCCATCGCGAGGAAGAAGAGGATGAAGGCGAAATGCGCGCCGTAGCTGACCATCAGGATCAGCGATCCCGACGTGTATTGTCCCGCGGTCAGCGAGACGAGATTTTCGATGCTGCCGAACTGTCCGGCGATATCGGGTGACATCATGTCCTGTGCCCCTTGAAAGGATGACGATTTTGGAACCGCGTGCCTTCCCACCGAAGGCCGCCCCGATTGAGGACGAGACACAGGGTACGCGGCAACCAAATCCTCCCTGCACGGTTAGGTTCCAGTATTGACGTCGAAAAGGGGATCGATGGGTGGGCTCTATAGTGGGTAAGGGTAATCCGATAATCGGGCTGGTCGGGTGGATAGTGCACCGCCTTGTGGCGAGTTACTGGTTCCTCGCGCTTTGGGCCGTCGTCACCGCCCCGATCGCGTTCGGGGCGATGCTGTATTTCGACCGCAACGGATTGGCCGACTGGATCCTCGACCAGGACCTCGCACCGGTCGCGACGTCCGATGCCGCGAAGGAGACGGCGGGAATCGTGGCCGGTATCGATGCCGCGCTGCTGACGCTGTTCTTCTCGATCTCGCTGCTGGTGCTGACGCTTGCGGCGGGCAATCTCGGCGTGCGCCTGATCGATCGCTGGTTGAGCAAGCGGCTGGTCCAGGTGTCGATCGCCGGCCTGACCTTCACCACGCTGTTTTCCGTCCTGACGCTGGCGGCGATCGATTCCGAAGCCGATCTCATCGACACGCCGCTGGGCACGATTACCGCCATGCTCGTGCTGCTGGCGGTCAATCTCGCCATGCTGGCCGTGGCCCTGCACGATCTCGGGCGGACCATGTTCATCGACAAGGCGATCGACAGCCTCGGCAAGGATGCGCGCGCGCCTGCGATCGCGGTGGAAGCAGCGGAGCCGTTCACGGGCGAATTCGCCCAATTGGTGCCCGCGCCGCTCTCGGGCTATGTCGAAGGTGTCGATCTTGACGAGATGGACAAGCGTTTGAAGGATCATTCCGGCATGATCCGCATCTGCGTCGCCCCCGGCCAGCATGTCCTGGAAGGCGAACCGATCGCAGCGTTGGAGCATCGTCTCGACAACGCCCGTGCGCTGACGAAGAACATTCCGATCGGCCCGTTCCGCAGCAACAGCCAGGGCACGGTGTTCCAGGTCCGCCTTCTCGTCGAGATCGCGGCCCGTGCGCTTTCCCCCGCGATCAACGATTTCTACACCGCGCTGGCGGCGGCCGACGCGCTGACAGAGGTGATCGCGGGCCATACCGACAATTGGGTCGACCCCGGGCTGGTGCCCGTCCCCCGCAATTGTCCACGCTTCGAATTGCCGGGACAGGATTTCCACGGCCTGTTCCGCGATCCGCTCGCCGCGTTCCGCCAGGCGGCGGCGGACTATCCTTCGGTTGCGATCCGGATGATCGGCAATTACCGCCGCATCTGCGAACCCCTGTTCGCGCAGGAACCGCAGGATCGCCAGGAGGGCCTGATCGACTTTCTCTACGACGAAGCCAAGCGTCTGTCCGAACATGCCGCCGACCGCGCGCAATATCGCAGCGATCGGCGCGACATCGAAGCCGCGTTCGAGGAATTCCGCCCCATGCGCACCAGCGCGCGCGAGGCGCGGTTCCATGCCGAACCCAGCGCCGGATCGAGCGACGCGGTGCCTGCCCGATGATGGCCAGGATCACGTCGATCTGGCAGAGCGTCAATGCCAGCTACTGGTTCCTGCCCGCGATCTTCTCCCTGCTCGCGCTCGCTCTCGCCACGCTGACCCTGTGGTTCGATCGCAATGGCTGGTCCGACGTCGTCTCGCAGACGAGCTGGCTCCAGCCCGCCCGGCCTGATGGGGCGATCAACATGCTGACCGTGATCGCGGGCACGATGATCGGGGTGGCCTCCACCGTCTTCTCGATCACCATCGCCGCAGTCGCATATGCCAGCGGCAATTACGGGCCGCGCCTCCTCACCAATTTCATGGAGGATCGCGGCAATCAGTTCAGCCTCGCGACCTTCATCGGCACTTTCGTCTACGCGATCACGGTTTTGCGCGCGGTGAGAAAGGCGGAAGAGACACCGCTCTTCGCGACCGGCGCCGACACCATGTCCGGTTTCGTGCCGCAGATCAGCCTGTTGGCGGCCTTCGTCCTGATGCTGCTGTCGATCGCGGTGCTGGTCTATTTCCTCAACCACATCCCCGCCTCGATCCGCGTGAACGCAGTGCTGGAAGGGATCGGGGCGCGGCTCCTCAGAGATATCAAGCGGCTGTTCCCCGACGAGAATCGCGGCGAACGCTCCGGCAATCGCCCCTCCGGCACGCCGATCATCGCGAAGGAGACGGGCTACATCCAGTCGATCCAGTTCGAGGCATTGGAGCGGCTCGCGCGCAAGGAGAACGGCAAGCTCAACCTCGCGGTTCGCACCGGCGATTTCGTCCATCCCTCGGTCGCGCTCGCCTACTGGGCCGATCTGGATGCGATCGACGACTGCCCGGACGACAAGGTGCGAGCCTGTTTCGGCACCGGGGCGATGCGCACGCCTTCACAGGATATGCAGTTCCTGATCGACGAGCTGGTCGAGATCGGGCTGCGCGCCCTCTCGCCCGGGATCAACGACCCCTTCACCGCCGTAACCGCGGTCCACTGGCTGGGCGCGGCGACCGCCGAACTGGCGCGGCGCAATCTGACGCGCAGCTTCGCCGAGGAGGGCGAGGAGCCGCATCTCGTTCCGCTCGACGACGATTTCGACCACTATCTCGCGCGCGGCTTCGGCGCGATGCGCAGCGGCGTCGCCACCAATCGCATCGCGACCCTCGTCATGTTCGATGCGCTGGTCGATGCAACGACGACCCTCGACGACGAGACCCGCCGCGCCGCGATCCGGCGAGAGGGGGAAAGGCTGGTCCGTCAGGCCCGCGAACATCTGGTCGGGCCGGAACTGCTGGCCGTCGAGGCGCGCTTCCAGATCTTCAAGAACGCCGTGCAACGCTAGCGCGCGGGATTGGCCTTCGCCGTGCGCGCCAGCAGGAGCGCCGCGCCAACCAGGACCATCCCGACGATATCGAGCGCGCCCAAAGTCTCCCCGAAGGCGAACCACCCCACCGCCGCCGCGATCGCAGGCTGGGTCAGCAGCGCCAGCCCGATGATCAGCGCGGAGAAATGGCCGAGCGAGTAAACCAAGAGCCCCTGGCCGACGATCTGGCTCGAGATCGCGAGCGCGACCACCGGGGTCCAATCAGTCGGCCAGACCGGCTCTCCCATGACCAGCCCAATAAGGAGCAATAGCGGTGCAGCGGTCATGCAGACCAGTAGCAGCACGCTCCACTGCCCCACCTTCGCGCGCGCCTTTTGGGCGGGCAGCAGATAAAAGGCGTAACAGATCCCCGCAAACAGGCAGAACAGATCGCCGAGCGCACTCTGAGTCGAAATTTCCAAGCTGCGGCCCAAGAGGATCGCCGCGCCCGCCAGCGCCGCCGCTATGCCCAACCCCTCGCGCCAGGTCGGCGCGCGACGCAGGGCGATGAGGCCCCACACCATCAGGATCACGCTCCCCGCATTGCCGAACAGGGTCGCATTGCCGAGCCGCGTGCGCTCGATCCCCAAATGCCAGCTGGCAAGATCGAACGCAAAGAATACGCCCGCCATGATCGCCAGCAGCGCGATCCGCCGGTCGATCCCGTGCCGCGCCCGCTCGCGCCAGGCGAAGAGCGCGATCAGGGGGATCGGCAGGAACAGGCGCCAGAAACCCGCGCTCACCGGTCCCGTATCGGCCAGCCGCACCAGCCACGGCCCGAGAGCCAGCGCCACGTTTCCGCCCAGCAGGGCAACGAAATGCCATGCACCGGGCTGAAAGGCATTCTTGTCCGCCGCGTCGCTTGTGTGGCCCATGCCCGGCCCCTAGCTCCCCTGCCAGACATGACCAGCAAAAAGGAATTGGTCGAAATGCACGACAGCTTGTTCGAACCGCTGCGCTTCGGCGCGCTCGAAGCGAAGAACCGCATCTGGATGGCGCCGTTGACGCGCGGGCGCTCCACCCAGCCGGGCTCCGTTCCCAACGAGATGATGGCGACCTATTACCGCCAGCGCGCGTCTGCGGGTCTCATCATCAGCGAAGCGACGGGGATCAGCGTGGAGGGTCTCGGCTGGCCCGCCGCGCCGGGCATCTGGAGCGAGGAACAGACCGAAGGCTGGAAGCAGGTGACGAAGGCCGTCCACGACGAAGGCGGCCAGATCGTCCTTCAGATGTGGCACATGGGCCGCCTGGTGCACCCCGATTTCCTCGGCGGAAATCCGCCCGTTTCCGCCAGCGCGACCAAGGCCCCCGGCCATGCGCACACCTTCGAAGGGCGCAAGGATTACGAAGCGGCCCGCGCGCTTAAAACCGATGAAATTTCGCGCGTCGTCGACGATTATTGCAAGGCCGCCGAAAACGCCAAGACGGCCGGGTTCGACGGGGTGCAGTTGCACGGGGCGAACGGCTATCTGGTCGACCAATTCCTGCGCGATTCGACCAATCTGCGCGAGGACGAATATGGCGGCAGCGCCGAAAACCGCACCCGCTTCCTGCGCGAAGTGCTCGAAGCGCTGGTGGGCGTCTGGGGTGCGGACCGCGTCGGAGTGCGCCTCTCCCCCAATGGCGAGACGCAAGGGTGCGACGACAGCAATCCGGCGGAGACCTTCGGCGCGGCGGCGCGCGTGATCGAGGATCTCGGCCTCGCCTTCCTCGAACTGCGCGAACCCGGCCCCGAAGGGACGTTCGGCAGCACCGACGTGCCTAAGCAGAGCCCCCTGATCCGCGATATCTATTCGGGCGCGCTGGTGCTCAACAGCGATTACAGCGCCGAACAGGCCGCGGCGGATATCGAGGCGGGACGCTGCGACGCGGTCAGCTGGGGCCGCGATTTCATTTCGAACCCGGACCTGCCCGAACGCTTCCGCACCGGAGCGGACATCGCGCCGAACAAGGGCGTGCCGCAAAGCTGGTACGGCAAGGGGCCGGAGGGCTATATCGACTACCCGAAACTGGGCGAATAAGCGGACAGGTCGTTTCCCACCGGGCCTTATCCGGTGGGAAACCCCTTCCGGGCGATGGCGTGCCCTACTCCGCGTCCTCGATTTCGGCTTCGGTCGCTTCGACCGGCTCGCTTGGAGCATCGGTTTCGACCTCGGCGGCGTTATCGCCTTCTTCCGCGTCGGTCTGCGCCGAGCCGCCAGATCCGCCCGTTGCGGCGCGCTGCGGAGGCGATTGCGAACGCAGCGTGTCGAGCGGCAGCATATCGTCGCTGATCGTGCCGCCCAGCACCTCGCCCTTGGCGGCGCGCCCCTCGTCCTGCGCGGGCGGCGGCGCTGTCTCGCTTTCGCAGGAGGCGAGAACGGCGCCGCTCGCCAGCAGGGCGATGACCTTCGCAAACAGGGCGGTTTTCATGGCAGCGAGCAGGCCTTTCCTTCGAGCGCGGCGAGGAAATCCGGGCCGCGCGCGAGCAATGCCTCATCCCACGCCTCGGGCGCAAGCGCGATGCCGAGCGCGTCCAGGCTGGTGACGCCGAATTCCTCGATGCCGCAGGGCACGATCCCGGTGAAATGCGTGAGATCCGGCGCGAGATTGACCGAGAACCCGTGCATCGTCACCCAGCGGCGCACCCGCACGCCGATCGCGCCGATCTTGGCCTCGCGCCCGTTCTGGTCGTGGCACCAGATCCCGATGCGGCCGTCCGCTCGCCACGCCTCGACCCCGATATCCCCCAAGGTCGCGATCACCCAGCCTTCCAGCGCATGGACGAAACAGCGCACGTCCCTTCCCCGCGTGGTCAGGTCGAGCAGGACATAGCCGATCCGCTGTCCCGGCCCGTGATAGGTGTAGCGCCCACCGCGCCCCGCTTCGACCACTTCGAAGCGCGGGTCGAGCAATTCGCCCGCATCCGCGCTCGTCCCGGCGGTGTAGACCGGCGGGTGCTCCAGCAGCCAGACGAGTTCGCGCGCCTCGCCCGCCGCGATGGCGCGATTGCGCGCGTCCATCTGCGCCAGCGCATCGCGATAGGGTATCTGCGCGCTCTCGCGGCGGATTTCGACGGTTTCGGGCCAGCTTGCGGACATCGGCGATTGCGTGGCGGCACATCGGGCGCTTATCAAGAGGGAAACGCAAGGCAGGGAATACGCAATGAAACTCGATCTCAGCGCCGCATGGGACGGCGCGATGAAGATGCTGGCCGCCAATCGCGAGATGGTGCTGGTGCTGGCAGGCGTGTTCTTCCTGGTGCCCTATCTCGCTTTCTCGCTCTTCCTGCCCGATCCCATGGCCCAGGCGGGCGCCGCCGGGGCGGAACCCGATATGGACGCGATGTCGGCCCAGATCGTCGCCTTTTACGCCGAATCCTGGTGGGCGCTGCTGCTTCTGAGTTTGATCCAGTCCGTGGGCGCGATCGCGGTTCTGACGGTGCTCGGGGACGGCGAACGTCCCACCGTGGGCGAGGCCGTCGGGCGGGGCGTGCGGCTGCTGCCCACGCAATTCGCGGCCCAGATCCTGGCGGGGCTGGCGGCGTTCGCGCCGGTGGTCCTGCTGATCGGCATCGGCGCGGCGAGCGGGTCGCCTGCTATCGCTATCGTATTGGGACTGCTGGGCGTTCCGCTCGGACTGTATCTGATCGTCAAGTTCTCGATGAGTTCACCCGCCATCGCGATCGAGCGCGTGATCAATCCGATCGCGGCGCTGCGCCGGTCCTGGCACCTGACCAAGGGCAACAGTTTCCGACTGTTCGCGTTCTACCTGCTCCTGGTGATCGCCTTCCTGATCGTCTCGGCGATCGTATCCCTGATCGGCGGACTGGTCTTCGCGCTCGGCGGCGAGCATGCCGCTTTGATCGGAAACGGCATCGTCGCCGCGCTCATCAATGCAGGCTTCGCCTGTGTCGCCTATGCCGTGCTGGCGTCCCTCCACAAGCGACTGGCCGCGCCATCGCCGAGCCTGCCGGCCACCCATCGCGAGGACTGATCCGCTCGCGGGGAGCGGGGCGCCTCAGTCGTCCGCGCGCTTCCAGCCCCAGAACAGCTTGCAGGGCAATACGTTCAGCGGTTCGAACCCGCTGTCGATGTGGCGGAAATGGCGCGCCATGAAATCGCGCGCCCGGTCCGAGAACTGATAGACCAGAAACGCGCCGCCGACGCGCAGGACGCGGTGGGTAGCCGCCGCGATCGCCGGGCCGACTCCGTCTGGCAGCGTCGAGAACGGCAGGCCGGACAAAACGTAGTCGGCATGGTCGTGGCCGTGCGCCGAGACGATCTCCTCGACATCGGCTGCCGATCCCAGCACCGCATGGAAGCGGCTGTCGCGGATCGTCTTCTTGAGATAGTCGATATAGAGCGGATTGGTGTCGATCACGATCAGCGCGCCGTCGCGCTTCAGGCGGTCGAGCACGGGCTGGCAGAACGTCCCCACGCCGGGTCCGTATTCCACGAACAGGTCGCATTCGTCCCATTTCACAGGCGCCAGCATCTTGGCGATGGTGAAGCGCGATGACGGGATGATCGAGCCGACCATCTTGGGATGCTGGAGGAAGCCGCGGAAGAACACGCCCCACTGGCCGAACAGCCGCGCGGCGCGCCGCTTGATATCGCCGCGCTCCAGCGCTTGGGCTGCGGAATTGTCGCTCAAAGAATTGACCCTTATCGACGCACGGGGCTCGGCCCGACCGGCGCGCAGCGATACAGTTTCGATGCGGCATTGCAAGCACGGGCCGCCGGGCGTAGCGCGTCGGCCCATGTCCGACAGCGATCGCGGCCCTTCCGCAGCCCCTCCCCCGCCCGCCATGCCGGGCTCGATCCCGAAGGGGCGGATGGCGTTGCTGTTCATGGTCATGCTGACCACGGCGGCGGGCAACACCGCGATGCAATCGGTCATGCCATCCATCGGCACCGCGCTTGGGATTGCGGACGTATGGATCAGCCTCGCCTATAGTTGGTCCGCGCTGCTGTGGGTGATCTGCGCGCCGTTCTGGGCGGGCCGGTCCGACCGCAGGGGCCGCAAGGCGATGATGGCGCTGGGCCTGACCGGCTTCGCGATCAGCTTCTCTTTATGCGGACTGATGCTCTGGCTGGGCCTGTCGGGCTATCTGACCGCGTTCTGGGCGCTGATCCTGTTCGCCGCCGCGCGCAGCCTTTATGGCGGCTTCGGCAGCGCGGCGCCGCCCGCGGTCCAGGCCTATGTCGCAAGCCGTACTCCGCGCGCCGAGCGGACGCAGGCGCTGTCGCTGATCGCGTCGAGCTTCGGGCTCGGCACGGTGATCGGGCCCGCGCTCGCGCCGCTGATGGTGCTGCCCGGCGTCGGCCTCACCGGCCCGTTCGTGATTTTTGCCCTGATGGGCGTCGCAACCCTCATCGCCCTTCGCCTGCGCCTGCCGAACGACGAGCCGCAATTCGCCGCCAAGGGGACGGCTTACGAGACCCCCTATTCGGGCAGCCCGACGGCCGATCCGGTAGCGACGCCGGAAGAGGACGAGGACGAACCCTTCGTGGAGCCGCACAAGCTACGCTGGTTCGAACCGCGCCTGCGCCCCTGGGTCATCACCGGCCTTATCGGCGGCCATGCGCAGGCGATGGTGCTGGGCATCGCGGGCTTTCTCGTGCTCGACCGACTGGGCCTGCGCGCCACGCCGGACGAGGGGACGGGCCCGATCGGCCTCGTGCTGATGGCGGGCGCGATCGCCACTCTGCTGGCGCAGTGGGGCCTGATCCCGCGCTTCAATCTCGGCCCGCGCGCCGCGACTCTGTCGGGTATCGCAATCGCCGGGTTCGGAGTTGCCATGCTGGCGGTCGCGGGTTCGATCCACACGATCGCGCTCGCCTTCGCCATCGCCTCGCTCGGCTTCGGCCTGTTCCGCCCCGGATCGACCTCGGGCACTTCGCTCGCGGTGACGCGCGCCGAACAGGGGCAGGCATCGGGCATCACCGCCTCGGTCGCGGGGGCGAGCTACATCTATGCGCCAGCCCTCGGCGTCTATCTCTACGGCCATTCCGACTGGCTGGGCTTCGGCCTGATCGTGGCGCTGTGCGTGATCGTGTTCGCCTATGGCACGCTGGCACTCCAGAAAGACAGCGACCTGACCCGCAACCGCTGAGAAGGCGCTAGAGGACTTCCAGCACGCGATCCTGCGGGCGGCAGAGCCTGACGCCCTTTTCGGTTTCGACCAAGGGTCGCTCGATCAGGATCGGATCGGCCACCATCGCCGCCAGCACCGCCTCGTCCGACGCATCGGGAAGGCCCCGCTCCTCGGCGTCGGTCCCGCGGAGGCGCAAGCCTTCCTGCGGCGCGATCCCCGCATCCGCGTAGAGCTGCGCCAGTTTCTGAGCAGTTGGCGGGTCTTTCAGATATTCGACCACGGTCAGGTCTACCTTCGACAGATTTTCCAGGATCGCCAGCGTCTTGCGCGAGGTCCCGCATTTAGGGTTGTGCCAGATCGTCGCCTTCATGGTGTTCTCCTTGGCCTGAGTGGGGCTTCCAATTATCGCCGCACCTAATCGAGCGAGACGATCACTGAAAGAGCATTAAGCGAAGTTTTCCCGTGCCGGCCATCGCGTCGCCACTTGCAAATGAGAATACCTCGCAATAGCAGGGCCATCGATCGTTACAGCTTTCAGACGGGAATTTCTTCATGCGGCACACCGCCTTTCGCTCCGCCCTTCTCATGGGCTCCGCTCTCGCTGCCTCGCCCGCGTTGGCAGAAAGCGCCGAGAGCGTTGCAGCCGACGCCCAGCCTGAGCGCAGCTACCTCCCCGCCGAGATCGTCGTGAGCGGCAAGCGCGACGGCTACGGCAATGAAGACGGATCGACCGCCACCAAGACCCCGACGCCGTTGATCGACGTGCCCCAAGGCGTCAGCTTCATCACCGAAGACCAGCTGGAGGATCAGTCGATCCGCCAGCTCAACGACGCCCTGCGCTACGTTCCCGGCGTCAGCATGGAAAGCGGGGAAGGCCACCGCGACGAAGTGTTCATCCGCGGCCAGGAATCCACCGCCGATTTCTACATCGACGGGCTGCGCGACGATGCGCAATATTACCGCTCGCTCTACAATATCGAGCGCGTCGAAGTGCTGAAGGGCGCCAACGCGCTGATCTTCGGTCGCGGTGCCGGCGGCGGCGCGGTCAACCGCGTGTCCAAGACCGCGATGCTCGGTCGCTCGGGTATCGGCGGACAGGCCTCGGTCGACAATTTCGGCGCCTTCGCGCTTCTCGCCGATGCGAACCAGCCGCTCGGCAACAATGTCGCGCTGCGCCTCAACGCGACATACGAGGAATTCGACAATGATCGCGATTTCTACGAAGGCCGTTTCATCGGCATCTCGCCGACGCTGACTGCCGCCCTCGGTCCGCAGACGCGCCTTTACGCGACCTACACGTATGACGACGATGCCCGCGTCACCGATCGCGGCGTCCCCTCGCTCGGCGGACGCCCGCTGACGGGCTATGATGAGACCTTCTTCGGCGATCCCGATTTCAACCGCGCCAGCGCCGAAACCCATATCGGGCGCGTGCGCCTGACCCATGAATTCGCGCCCGGCCTGTCCGCCAACGCCACCGTGCAATTCGCCGATTACGACAAGATCTACGCAAATATCGTCCCCTCCAGCACGAACGGCACCACCGTGTCCTTCGGCGGATACGAGGATGCGACCGATCGCGAAAATCTGATCGGCCAGGCGAACCTCGTCTGGGAGACTGCGGGCGAGGGCTTCGCATCGACCTTGCTGCTCGGAGTCGAAGCGGGAAGTCAGGATACGACGAATGCGCGCCGCAACGTGACTTTCGCGTCCGGAAACACCGCACCGCTCGCCGATGTCATCGCCCTGCCCGCCTTCTCGCTCGCCCCGGTCTCGCGCTCGCGCGACAGCAAGCTCGAAACCCTCTCAGCCTATGTGCAGGAACAGTTCGAGATCGGCGGCGTGGTCGAACTGGTCGCGGGGCTGCGCTACGATCGGTTCGATCTCGATACGCGCGATCTGATTAGCGGCGTTCCGGGCAGCCGGGTGGACGAAAAGGTCAGCCCGCGCGCGGGCCTGATCGTCAAGCCCAGCGACCGCGTCTCGGTCTATGCCAGCTATGCCGAAAGCTTCCTGCCGCAGGCCGGCGACCAATTCGTGATCCTGTCGCCCGGTGATGCGCGGTTCGACCCGGAAAAATTCACCAATTACGAGCTCGGCGTGAAGGTCGCGCCGATGAACGACCTGCTGGTTACCGCCGCGATCTTCCGGCTCGACCGCACTAAGACCCGTGCGCCCGATCCCAGCGGCTCGGGCCTGACCGTGCTGGCGGGGGAAAGCCGGGTCGAAGGGTTCGAGCTATCCGCCGTGGGCGAGATCGCGTCCTTCTGGCAGGCCAATATCGGCTACAACTATCTCGACGGCGAATTGCGCAACACCTCCGATTTCGGAACGGCGGGCGCGCGGTTGCAGCAGCTTCCCAAGCACCAGATCGCCGCCTGGAACCGCTTCGACGTGACCGAGAGACTGGGCTTCGGCCTCGGCGTGATCCACCAGTCCGAACAATTCGCCAGCTTCAGCAACACGGTCGTCCTGCCGAGCTACTGGCGGGTCGATGCCGCCGCCTATCTGACGCTGACCGATCGGATCGGCGTCCAGCTCAATATCGAGAACCTGTTCGACGAGGATTATTACCCCTCCGCACACGGCAACAACAACATCCAGCCGGGCGATCCTTTCACGGCACGGATCGGCGTGCGGTTCGAGATGTAGTCTAGGGGTCTCGCGCTACCGCTCGGGCGGCGTCAGCGCGGGTTCCTCGCGCGCCGCGTCCGCAGCGTCGATACCCGGAGGGGGCGCGGCGGTCACGCGCTCCTGACGGCGCGCCACTCGTCCGGCCCGCTCCACCGCGCGGATCAGGCGCGGATAGACGCCGCAGCGGCAGATATTGGGGATGGCGGCCCTGATCGCCGCTTCGTCTGGCGCCGGATTGTCGGCGAGAAGCGCGGCGGCGGCCATCACGATTCCCGGCGTGCAGAAGCCGCACTGGATCGCCTGTTCGGCCACCATCGCCTGCTGGACGGGATGCGAGCGATCGCGCGACAGCCCTTCGATCGTGGTGACGAAGCGCCCTTCCGCCTCGGCGATCGTGATCAGGCAGGCGCGCAGAGCCTCGCCATCGACATGCACCATGCAGGCCCCGCAGTCGCCATTGCCGCAGCCATATTTCGTGCCCGTCAGGTTCGACGCATCGCGCAGCGCCCACAACAGGGGCGTATCCGCATCCATCAGATATTCGACCGGTCGGCCGTTCACCGTCATTCGCGACACGCCGCGCTCCCATTCTCGAGATCGGTGCTGCTTTCGCACGGCGCGCGCCCCTCGGGCAAGATCGCCGCTTCCCTATCTCTATCGCCCCGGCTAGGCGCCCAGCATGAGCGATACGGCCCAAGACACGCGCGGCAAGCTGACGCGCGGCAGCATTCGGGGCCATCTCGTGACGCAGACCGCTCCGATGATCATCGGGGTCGCGGCGATCATGTCGATCGGGCTGGTCGACGCCTATTTCATCGGCCAATTGGGCCGGACCGAACTGGCGGCGATTTCCTTCATCTTTCCCATCAGCGTCGCGCTGACCAGCATGGGCGTGGGGGTGATGGTGGGCATCAATTCGGTGGTCGCGCGCGCTCTGGGCGAAGGGGATTGGGACAAGGCGGCACGGCGGGCCAATTTCGGCATGGTGTTCGCCGTATCTGTGGGCGTGATCCTGGGTCTGACGCTGTTCGCCCTGCTCGATCCGCTGTTCGCGCTGATGAACGCCGACGCAGCGACTCTCCCGTTTATCCGCGCCTATATGCAGCCCTTCGCCCTGGGCTTTCCGCTGTTGATGGCGATCATGGGGATCAACGGCACGCTGCGCGGCCAGGGCGAGGCGCGCAAGACCAGCTATATCTCGATCTGCTATGCGGCGGCGAACTGGGTGCTCGACCCGATCCTGATTACCGGGGCTTTCGGTATCGAGGGGCTCGGCATCGTCGGCGCGACCTATGCCACGCTCACCGGCTGGGCCATCGCGATCGTGCTCGGCCTCTATCTGATCCGCAAGACCGACCTGCCCTTCAACCCCGCGCTCATCCGCGAAGGCCGTATCGGCGCACCCCTCGGCGCGATCGCGCGCGTCGCGGCGCCCGCGGCGTTCTCCAATTCGATCAATCCCATCGGCCTGTCAGTGCTCACGGCGCTCGTCGCGATCGAGGGGCAGGCGGCGGTCGCCGGTTTCGGCGCGGCGGGACGCTTGCAGAGCTTCGCCACCGTCCCCCTCCTCGCTTTGTCGGGATCGATCGGCGCGATCGTGGGCCAGAATTGGGGCGCATCGCAATACGAACGCGCGCGCCGCGCGGTCCGCTGGGCGTTCGGATTCTGCGTCGTCTACGGGCTCCTTATCGCGCTGGTCCTGTTCGGATTCGGCGAACGCTTCGCCAGCCTGTTCAGCGACGATCCGGCTGTCGTCGCCCAGTTCGACGCGTATCTCAGGATCGCGGTATGGGGCTATGCCGGGTTCGGCCTGCTGATAACCGCCAACGGCGTCCTCAACGCGGTCGACAAGGCCAGCCTGGCTCTGCTCCAGAGCTTCGCGCGGGTCTTCCTCGTAATGATGCCCTTCGCCTGGCTGCTGCGCGGGTCGTGGGGCGCGGACGCGATCTATGCGGCCGAACTGGTCGCCAATCTGGCCGGCGGAGCGCTGGGCGCCTACATCGTCTGGCGCGTGCTGCGCGACAAGGGCGACAGCAGCGCCAAAGCGGAATGAGCGCCCTTACGCTTCGTTAACCATCGACAGGCATAGAGGCAGCCCTACCAAGAGGGGCTTGCTGCGCAATGGACGATCTTCTGGCGGACTTCGTCGCCGAAACCCGCGAAATGCTGGAAGCGAGCGGCGGCGAAATCGTCGCTTGGGAGGCCGACCCTTCCGACCGCGCGCGTCTCGATTCCATCTTCCGCTTCGTCCATACGGTGAAGGGCAATTGCGGGTTCTTCGATTTTCCGCGCCTCGAACGGCTGAGCCATGCGGCCGAAGATGCCCTTGCAGAAGTGCGCGCAGGGCGTCGCCAGCCCGACAGCGCGCTCGTATCCGCCGTGCTCGCCATCATCGACCGGATCGGCGAGATGACCGATGCGATCGAAGCGGGCGGCGAGTTTCCCGAAGGCGGCGATAATGCGCTGATCGCGGCACTCGAAGAAGGCGAACCGGAGCAGGAAGGACAGCTTCTCGCCAGCGAAGCCCCCGCGAGCGAAGCTGCTGGGGACGCCGCCAAAGGCCGCCCCACCCCGCAGCCCACGCAGGCCATTCAGCGCTCGATCCGGCTCCCGGTCGATCTTCTCGACGAGGTCATGAAGGGCGTCTCCGACCTGGTCCTCGCCCGCAACGACCTTGCAAGGCGGCTGCGCGAGGGGGGCAATCAGCCCACGCTCGACGGGCCGTTCGAAAGGCTCTCCACCATCCTCAGCGGTGTGCGCGATTCCACCACGCGGATGCGGATGCAGCGCCTCGAACATCTGTTCGGCTCCTTCCCCCGCCTGGTGCGCGACCTCTCCAACGATCTCGGCAAGCAGGTCATGGTCGATTTCGAAGGCGGCGATGTCGAACTCGACCGCGAAATGGTCGAAATGGTGCGCGATCCGCTGACGCATATCGTGCGCAATGCCATCGATCACGGGATCGAAAAGCCGGTCGATCGCCTGATGGCGGGCAAGCGCGAAATCGGGCTGCTGCGCTTCGCGGCGCGCCAGTCCGGCAATCAGATCTCGCTCGTCATTTCGGACGACGGCAACGGAATCGATACCGATCGCCTCGCCGCGAAGGCGGTGGAAGCGGGCCTGCGCACGCCGCAGGAGATCGCGGCGATGGACGAGCGCGCCAAGCTCGATCTCATTTTCGAGCCCGGCCTGTCGACCGCCGATCAGGTCAGCGCGGTTTCGGGTCGCGGCGTGGGCATGGACGTGGTGCGCGCGAACATCCTGAAGATCGGCGGATCGATCGAGGTCGCCAGCACGCCCAAGGATGGCACGTCCTTCTATCTCAGACTGCCGCTGACCCTGTCCATGATGTCCGCCCTCACGGTCGAGACGAGAGGCCAGATCTTCGCCTTACCCCGCTCCTTCGCCGACGAGATCGCGTTCGCTCGCACGCATATGGAGGAATTGGCGCGGGCCGGCGAAAGCCAGATGTTCACGTATCGCGGTCGCCGTATTCCCTGCATCGCGCTCGAAGAGGTCCTGTTCGGCGCGTCGGCAGTGCCTCTCGACTGGAGCCGCAAGAAACTGCTCGTGATTCGCCTCGCCACCGGCGAACTGTTCGCGCTCGGCGTCGACCAGGTGCTCGATCACGAGGATGTGGTGGTCAAGCCGATCGCGCCCGCCATCGTGGCGACGGGGCTCTATGCCGGAACCACCCTTTTGGATGACGGACGGCCGATGATGCTGCTCGACATGCCGAGCATCGCCGCCAAATTCGGTTTGGTCACAAAAAGCCGCAGCCGCTCCGACCGCGAGCAGAACGACGGTGCCGAAACGAACGGCGCTGCGTCTCAAGCGACCATCACCGCCATGCTCTATCGCGGCCTCGACGGGCGCCGCCGGGCCGTGCGGCTCGGCCTGGTGCGTCGCATCGAGACCATCGAGCGCAGCGCCATCGATATCGAAGGCGATCGCGCGCAAATCGTGATCGACGAACGGCTGATTACGCTCATCGGGCACGAAGGCAGCACTCTTCCCGAAGGCAATTGCCGCCTGCTCCGCCTGTCGGACGGCGCCAGCGAGCTGGCGCTGATCGTCAGCGAAGTCCTCGATGCGATCGACCTGCCGCAAAACCTGCGCGCGCCGGAAGCGAACAGCGAATATGAGGGGATCGCGCTGGTTGAAGGCCATCCCATCCCGCTGATCGACGGGCACACGCTTTTCGCGCGGCACGACCGGCCCGTTACGGAGACCGTCAGCCCGACCTGCCGCCTGCCCGAAGACAGCGAATGGGCGCGCAAGATCCTGGAGCCGCTGGTGATCGCGGCAGGCTATACCGTCCTGCGCGACGAGGCGGACGATGGCGATTTGCGCATCGTGATCGACGGCGATGCGGTGCCTTCGAGCGAGACGAAAACCCCGCTTCTTCACCTGCGCAGCGATCGCGACCCCAGAGGCGCTTCGGACGCATCCATCTACCGCTACGATCGCGAGGCCCTGATGGCCGCGCTCGCCAGACTGCGCCGGGAGAATGCCGCATGACAAGCCTGATGCTCCTGTGCACCATAGCGGGCCGCCAGGCTGCGATCCCCGCCCATGCGATCCGATCCGTCATCGAAATCGACGCCGTCGAGCCGATCCCCGGTACACCGCCCTGGATCGTCGGCCTGACCGCCCTTCGCAGCCAGGCGCTGACCGTAGTCGATTGCCGCGTAGCGCTGGGCTTCGAAAGCGCGGGCGATCCGGTCGGCAGCCGCGCCGCCGTCATCGCGCTGGACGGGCATCTCTATGCCCTGGTGGTCGACGATGCCTCCGATGTCGAAGAGATCGAAGGCGACATTCAGCAGCTGCGCGGAGGATTCGGCAGACAATGGGCCGATGCCGCCCTCGGGATGGTGGAAACGCCGCGAGGCCCCGCCATCATCCTCGACGTCCCGGCCCTGCTCGGCCTCGACCAATCCGAGGCGGCTTAAGGCAATGCTTACGCTTCGGCGATAGGAACGATGGAAATGACACTGAAATCAGATGGCAAAACCATGCAAAATCAAGGGCGCCTGAAATGAGAACCTGTCTGGTCGTCGACGATTCGCGCGTAATCCGCAAAGTCTCGCGACACATCCTCGAATCGCTCGATTTCACGGTCGAAGAGGCGGAAAACGGCCAGCTCGGCCTGGAGAAATGCATCGAGGCGATGCCCGATGTCATCCTGCTCGACTGGAACATGCCGGTGATGACGGGCATCGAATTCATCGTCCAGCTGCGCCAGGTGCCGGGAGGCGACAAGCCCAAGGTCGTGTTCTGCACGACCGAGAACGACGTCGCGCATATCCGCGAGGCGATCAGTGCCGGGGCGGACGAATATGTGATGAAGCCGTTCGACCACGAGACGTTGCAGATCAAGCTCCAGCTCGTCGGCATGGCCTGAACGTTCGCGCAAAGGATACGAGATGGCCGCCATCCTGCCCTCCAATACTCCCGCCTTCTCTCGCCCCGCCCGCGCGCCCAAGCGCGTGAACGGGGATACCGTGCGCGTGATGCTGGTCGACGATTCGCTGACGGTTCGCACCGTCTTTTCGCGCATGATCGACAAGGAGGACGATCTGGCAGTCGTCGCCGAGGCGGGCACGGCGGAAAAGGCGCTGTTCGCGCTCAGGACCACGCAGGTCGACGTCATCCTTCTCGATCTGGAAATGCCCGGCATGGGCGGCCTCGAGGCGCTGCCGAAGCTGCTCGAGGCGGCGAGCCCGGCTCAAGTGCTCGTCGTGTCCTCGCTGACCGAAGACGGTGCCGAACACACGCTGACCGCGCTTTCGATCGGCGCGGCGGACACCATGCTCAAACCGCGGCCCGGCGGCTTCAACGATGCCTATCGCGATGCGCTGCTGACGAAGATCAGGGCGCTTGGCGGCCGCGATGTCCATGCCGAAGAGCATAGCCTCCATAACGAGGCGCGCGCCGGATCCGAAGCGAAGCCCGCCGCGCCCCGCGAAACGCTCGCACCGCAGATCGTGGCGATCGGCGCGTCGACGGGCGGCATCCACGCTCTCAACCTCTTCCTGCGCCAATTGCCCCATGATTTCGACCTGCCGATCCTGATCACACAGCACCTTCCCGAAAGCTTCGTGCCGGTCTTCGCACGCCAGATGGAACTGGCTGCCGGACGCGAGGCGGTGCTGGCCGAAGAGGGCACCTCCATCCGCCGCAACAGGATCGTGATTGCGCCCGGAACGGCGCACATGATCGTCAAACGGATCGGACCTGCCTCGGCCGCAGGGAGCGGTGTGGTGACCGGCCTTGCGCGCCATCGTACCGCGAATGGCTGCCTGCCCTCTGTCGATCCGATGTTCGAGAGCGTCGCGGAGGTCTATGGGGGCCATGCCGCCGCCGTCCTCCTGTCCGGCATGGGCCGCGACGGTACCAGCGGCGCCGAGGCGATCGCCCGGGCCGGAGGCAGCCTCTACGCGCAGGACGAGGAAAGCTGCGCGGTCTGGGGTATGCCCCGTGCCATCAGCGAAGCGGGCCTGGCACGCGCGGTCGCCACGCCCGTGGGGCTAGCCGATGCCATCGCCCAATCGGTCCGGGCCCCTGCCGAACAGAGCTGACATGACCGGCGTGGATGCATCGCACCGGATCGTCGCCGATCTGCTGCGCGCCCGTACCGGGCAACACCTGTCCGAAGCACGCATGTGGCGGGTGCCCTCGGCCCTTGCCGGGCTGTTCCGCGCGCGCGGCATATCCAACGTCGATCAGCTCGTCTGCCTTCTGGCCGAACCCGATGCGCGCGATCTTGCCACCGAGGTGGTCGAAGCGCTGCTCAACAACGAAACCTATTTCTTCCGCGACACCGCCTTCTTCGACCGCTTGGCGCAAACCGTCCTCCCGGACATATTTCAGCGCCGCCAGGACACGAAGCGCATCGCGATCTGGTCGGCCGGGTGTTCGACCGGGCAGGAAGCCCTTTCGCTGGCCATGCTGTTCGCCGACGATCCCGATCGCTGGCGCGACTGGACGATCGACATCGTCGGCACCGACATATCGCGCAAAGCGATTACGGTCGCGCAGAGCGGGCTCTACTCCCAGTTCGAAATCCAGCGCGGCATGGATATCCACCGGATGCTCCGCCATTTCGACGAGGTCGCGACGGGGTGGCAGGCCAAACCCGAATTGCGGGCGCTGACCCGGTTCAGGCAGGCCAGCCTGTTTTCGCCGCCGCCCGCCACGCATGGCTTCGATCTGGTGCTGTGCCGCAACGTGATGCTGTATTTCGACGCGCCAAAGCGCGCCGAGGGCTTTACGCGGCTGGCCCAGGGCATGGCGCTCGACGGGTGGCTGATGCTCGGCTCGGGCGAGACTGTGCTTGGCCAGACGCCTCTGTTCGAAACCTCGGACGAGGGCCCCGCCCTCTATCGCCGCGTTACGGCACCCGTTTCGCAGGAGTGCGCGCGCGATGCGATGGTCGGCTGACGCCGCAGCGGCGCGCCGCCCCTCAATCACAATCGCCGAACGCGGATCGCACGCTCGCGGTCACGGTAAATCGCCGCTTAACGTCTTTTTAGCGCCTGCTCCCATACAGCTGGCGCCGGTCGCGTTCTGCGGCCCAGCCGGACGAGGAATCGCGTGAACAGCTTGCAGGGGAGATCAGCGGGCGTAGCGCAGGCCGGACGGCCGGTCGTTCGCGCGCTCGCCTCGTTCCTGCCGCTCGTCTGCATCGCCGTACTGACAGTCGCGATCGCCTTCGCCTATGCCATTTCGGCTGCGCATACGCCCGGGGCGGGATTGCCGAGCTGGATCCTCGTGGCAGGCGGGATCGTCCAGGCCCTGATTCTGATCGCCCTCGCTCCGCTGTCGCTGCGACATGCCCGCAAGCTCGAACGCTTCGCGCTGCGCGACGATCTGACCGGGCTTGCAAACCGCGCAGGCCTCCATTCCGACTATGCGGAGATTGCGGCCCATGCCAGCGGGCCGGAAGAGGTTGCCCTCGCCCTCATCGATCTCGACGGGTTTCTGAGCGTCAACGATCGCCACGGCCATGCCGTCGGCGACAGGCTGCTCTGCGAAGCCGCCCGGATCATCGGCGATCTGTGCGGCGAAGAGGCGCGGATCTATCGCCTGGGGGGTGACGAATTCGCTCTGATCAAGGCCGGTCCGCTGGCCGCCACTCTGATCGAGGGCATGGCGCGCAATATCGTCGACAGGCTGTCGAAGCCGGTTCAGGTCGATGGACTGCGCCTCACCGTCGGGGCGAGCATCGGCCTAGCGCGCATGAGCGCGAGCGGCGATCATTCGAGTTCCGAATTGCTGCGCCGCGCCGATGTCGCCCTGTTCGAATCGAAATGCGGCGGGAAGGGCCGCTGCACCTGGTTCGATATGCAGTCCGACATCTCCCGCGAGGAAACGCGGGTGATGGAAGAGGAATTGCGTAATGCCCTCGCACGCGAACAATTCCGACTGAACTACCAGCCCCTCGTCGATTGCTACACCCAGCGGATAGTCGGGGTCGAGGCGCTGCTGCGCTGGAACCGGCCCGATGGCGAACGGATCGAGACCAGCCGCTTCGTCTCCGTCGCCGAACAATCGGGGCTGATCGATCCGCTCGGCCTCTGGGTGCTGCGCCGTGCCTGTGTCGATGCGCTCGACTGGAATGGCATCAAGCTGTCGGTCAACCTCTCGCCGGTCCAGCTGAAGAACCCGGAATTTCCAATCCAGCTGGGCCACATCCTCGAGGAAACCGGCTTCGCGCCCGAACGGCTGGAGCTGGAGATCACCGAGAACTGCCTGGTCGTCAATCCGGTGGTCGCCGAACGCTGCCTGTCGGTGATCAGGGGGTTCGGCGTCAGCGTGGTGCTCGACGATTTCGGGACGGGCTACGCCTCGATCGGGTTCCTGCGCCGCTTCCGCTTCGAAAAGCTCAAGATCGATCGCAGCCTCGTGACCCAGGCCGATACCGATGACGGCAGTCGCGCGATGATGCTGTCTTCGATCACGGTGGCGCGCGCGATGAAGATGGATGTGACGGCGGAGGGTGTGGAAACCCGCGAACAGGCCGATATGGTCCGCGCCGCGGGCTGCGATCAGATCCAGGGCTGGCTCTATTTCAAGGCGATGCCCGCCGAAGCGATCCCCCAACATCTCGACAAGGTCGCCCAGTTCGCGGACGCCCCTCTCCTCGACGGTCTCCCGCAGTCCGTCGAAAAACCTGAAAGCAAAGTTGCATGAGCGCGCTTGCCGATCTCACTGGCGATCTGGTCGCCGAAAAGGGCGCACCGGCCCCGGTCGAACTCGCTTCGGACGATCGCGATCCAGTCGCCACGGGATTGTTCGCACGATTCAAGGCAGAGCTGGAAGATCGCTACCGGCGGCTGTCGGTCGCGCAGAAGATCGGGCGGCTGACGCTTGCCAGCGTCACGGCGATCATGCTGACGATCGCCGCCATGGTCGTCGGCGCGACGGTCATGCTCGACATGCGCCAAACCCGCATGGCGATCGCGGAAGCGCAGCTCCTGTCGGCGCGGACCGTGACGGATATCGAACGCGCCCAACTATACGGCCAGCGCTTCGCGTTGACGGGGGCGCAGACCGATATGGAGCGCGCGCAAGCCGCCCTGCAGGATGCGCGCGCAAGCCTGGTCGGACTGGACGACATCGCAATCCGACACGGTTCCGCGCAGCATCCCGCCATCGCAAGTCTCGATGACCAGATCACCGAATTCCAGGCCGCGTTGGGGACCGTTTCCTCCACATACGGACGATATGGAACGAGTGCCCGGACCCAAGCTCTCGTCGATGCGAACTTCCGCAGCGGAGTGGATCTGATCGATCGGGCCGAGACGATCAATGCGGCGCTGGCCGCGATCGGCGCCGAAGCCGATCAGCGATCTTCTGCGGTCATCTGGTGGCTGCTCGTCGGCTTCGCAGTCAGCGTGACGATCGCGCTCGCACTGATCTTCGCGACCTCCCGTTCGATCATCGCCGATATGTCCGGAACGCTGAACCGCCTGACCGCAAGCGGGCTCGAATTGTCGAAGGGTAATCTGACAGTCCCTATTCCCGGCTTGCGCCGTAAGGACGAGATCGGACAGATGGCCCGTTCGATGCGGTTATTCGCTCGCGCGGCCAAGAAGTTCGAAGCCGCGAAGGAAAGCGAGGCCGCGCGCGCAAGGCAAGAGCTCGTCGAACGGGCCGAGATGGAACGCGAGCGCGAAGCGGGGCGCAAGCAGAAGGAACGGGCCCTGCTCGACCTCGCGCAGACCTTCGAATCCACGGTCGGCCATGTCGTCGGCAGTGTCGCCGCGGCGGTTGATCAGTTGCAGACCACCGCCAATCACATGGCCACCACCGCCGACCGTTCGACCGATCGGACCGGACAGGTCGTCGGGGAAATGGACCGCGCCGCCAACGGCGTCGTCGCCGCCGCCGCCGCGTCCGACGAATTCGCGCTGTCGATCGGCGAGATCGGGCGCCAGGCCGCCCAGTCCGCGGAACTCGCTCGCAAGGCCACCAGCGCCGCCGAACAGGCGGACGGGACGATGTCGGAGCTGTCCGCTTCCGCCGAACAGGTCGGGCAGGTCGTCGAACTGATCCAGTCGATCGCCCGGCGCACCAATCTTCTCGCGCTCAACGCCTCGATCGAAGCGGCGCGCGGGGGCGAGGCGGGGCGCGGCTTCGCCGTGGTCGCCAGCGAGGTCAAGGACCTGGCCAACCAGACCAGCCGAGCGACGCGCGACATCGCAGACCAGATCCGCGCGATGCAGGACAGCACCGGCGCCAGCGTCACCGCGCTCCGATCGATCGGCGCGCAGATCGCCCAGCTGGAAACCAGCGCCGTATCCATTGCCAGCGCGGTCGATCAACAGACCCGGGCCGGACAGGAACTGGCCCGCAGCATCGATATCGCCGCGCGCGGGACCGATGCGGTTTCGGGTCTCGTCGTCGAAGTCAGGGAATCATCGCTGGCGACCGGCAACGCCGCCGCCCAGGTCCTGGCATCGGCCAACGAGCTCGAAGGCCAGGCGGACATGCTGAGCGGCAAGGTCGACGATTTCCTGGCGCATATCCGCGCCGGATAGGAAATCTTAACCACATCGCATTAGCAAGATGCGGTATTTGGTCCTGAGGAAACAAGCGCTTATGAATGCCTATTCTACGGTTGTCGCGCCCTCGGAGCCTGCTGAAGAAAGCCCGATTGCTTCCGACGTTTCACCTGTCCGCGTAGACAGTCTCGCGCAGGAAGAGACGGCCTTGTCGTCCTGGTTCATGCGCCAGTCTCTCCTCGTCAAAGCGAGGATCGCATCGTTCTTCACGCTCGGCGGTGTGTTCGCCGTGACTTTGGTCGCCCTTCTGGGGTTGAACAGTCCCGCGATCGCCGCCTTCGCCCAGCCCCTGATACTGATCCTGGCCGCGACTGCCTTCATTCTGGGCTTCAGCGCGCTGCGATTCATCGAACAGCGCATCATCACGCCACTCGGAGACCTGTCCAACGATCTCGCCCGCATGGCGAAGGGGGAGGCGGATGTTCGCCCCTGGCATACCGAGCGAGCCGACCTGATCGGCGAAATCGCGCGATCGCTGGAAGCCTTCCGCGTTTCGCGCAAGCAACTCGATGACAGCATCGCCGCTCGCGCCCAGCTGGACGCGGATCGCGAACGCGAGCGCATCGATGCCGACGATCTGGCCCAGAGCGTCAGACAGGAACTCGTCGAGGGTCTTTTGACGCGCTTCCAGTCTTCGATCGGCGAAGTCGTTCAGAGCGTCGCTGCGTCGTCGACGCAATTGCAGTCGACCGCAAAGGAGATGTCGGCCACTCTCGAAGAGACCACCGCGCAGACCGACATGGTCGCACAATCGATGGCCAACGCCCGCGGTGGAACCACTGCCGCTGCCGCCGCATCGGACGAATTCGCCATGTCGATCGGCGAGATCAGCCGCCAGGCCGCCAGCTCCGCCGAACTGGCGCGCGAGGCGAGCGAAACGGCCGGTCGCGCCGACGAGACCGTCTCGGACCTGCTCTCGTCCGCCGATCAGATCGGCGAGGTTGTCGGCCTGATCCATTCGATCGCGCGGCGCACCAATCTGCTCGCCCTCAACGCCTCGATCGAGGCGGCGCGCAGCGGCGAAGCGGGACGCGGCTTCGCCGTCGTGGCGAGCGAGGTCAAGGAACTGGCCGCCCAGACCAGCCGCGCGACCGACAACATCGCGGATCAGATCCGCGCCATGCAGGATTCGACCGGAGCCAGCGTCTCCGCGCTGCGCACCATCAACAGCCAGATCAAGCAGCTCGAATCGAGCGCGGTCTCGATCGCCTCCGCCGTCGATCAGCAGACCTTGGCGGGCCAGGAACTGGCACGCAGCATCGACACTGCGGCGCGCGGATCGGAAGAAGTCGCCGACCATGTCGAACGCGTCCGCACGAGCGCGGCCGCGCACGGCATTGCGGCAGGCCAGGTCCTCAGTTCCGCCGACGAGTTGCAAAGCCAGGCCAGCACGCTTCGCACCAAGCTGGACGGCTTCATCACGGAAATCCGGGCGAGCGAGGGAAGCCGGCACGCGGCCTGACCTTCCCTCGCCTGTCGGATCAGCGTCGGTTCCGGGCGATCATTCCCACCAGTAAGGCAGGCGGCGCGCATCGCCGGTGACGACTTCGTTCATCGTGCGCGCATCGTAGAGGCGGCCTCCCAGCATCACCCGCTCGATATCGTCCGAATTGCGGATATCCGCGCTCGGATCGGCGGTGAGGATGACGAGATCGGCCAATTTCCCGACCTCGAGGGATCCGATGTCGCGATCCATTCCCAGCGAACGGGCGGATTCGATCGTACCCGCGCGCAGCGACTGGACCGGGGACATGCCGCCCCGCACGAAGCTCCACAATTCCCAATGGGCGGCGATGCCCGATTGCTGGCCGTGCGCCCCGATCGAGACCTTGACGCCCCGCTCCGCGAGCTTCTTCGCTTCGCGCGCGGAATTGTCGTCGACGAAGGCCCAGTCCGGCGCCTTGGTGCGCCGCGCCGTTTCGGCGAGCAGCATACGCGGCGGGGTGTGGACCAGCAGCGGGTTGTCGAACACGTCGGTCGCCTGCCGCCAATACGGATCGGCGGCGAGCCCGCCATAGGTCACGACCAGAGTCGGCGTGTAGTTCGTCTGGCTCTGGCTGAAGAATTGCAGCACGTCGTCATACATCACGTCGACCGGGATGTTGTGCTCCAGCGTCGAATTGCCGTCCGCGACGAGATTCAGATCCATCCCGAACAGCGATCCGCCCTCGGCAACCACCAGCATGTTCTCCGCCCGCGCGGCGGCGACGACCTGCTGGCGCTGTTCGCGGCGCGGCTGGTTGTAGTTCTTGACCGAGATTCCACCCTGCGCCTTGATCCGGCGGATATGGGCGAGCGCGTCCTCGTATCCGTCGATCCGGGCATAGACGCTGGGCGCCTTGGCCCCGTAGATGATCTCGCCGGTCGAGAAGATGCGCGGAGCGAGCAAAGTGCCCGCCTTCTGCCGCTCCGCCGCGGCGAAGATCGAGCTGGCGCTGGAGGACGGATCGTGGATCGTCGTCACCCCCATGGCCAGTTCCTGCACCGTGGACCAGTTCTGCTGCGGCACCAGATCGCCGACGCCCTGCGGCCCGTGGGCGTGCGCATCGACGAGGCCGGGCATGATGGTGCGGCCCGCCGCATCGACCATGCGTGCGCCGTTCGGCACCGGCGTGCTCGCAGCCGGGCCGATCGCCGCGATCCGGTCGCCCTGGATCACGATCGTCCCGTTCTCGATCACGCCCGCATCCTCGCCCGCCATGGTCAGGATACGCGCGCCGGTGATCGCCACCGTACCTGTCGGCTTGTCAGCGCGCACGGTCCGCGCCAGCGAGAGGCCGGTTTCCGGCGGCACGAAACTTGGCGCGTCCTCCGACGCAGGCGCGCGGCGGAACATCGCGGCGGTGGTGGCGCGATACATCGTCGGCCCCATCGACCAGTAGACGGTCGATCCGTTATCGGCCCAGCCGACATAATCCGCCCCGCCCTTGCTGGCCTTGACCACGGGCAGCGAGCTTGCCTTCTCGCCCACCGTCACTGCCTGCCCGCCGGGAAGGATCGGCACGACGAAGACTTCGTAATTCTGCTTGAAGGCGACATGCTCGCCGGTGGGCGAGACGCGGAAATCGTTGGCGAGATCGCCTTGGGCGTGGACGCGCTTGGCCTCGCCGTTGAAGTCCGTGGAGAGCAGCTGGAGATTGCCCCCCTCGCGCCCCATCATGAAGATCCGGTCGTTCGCCGCGCCGAACTGGGGCACGCTGTTCCCGCGCGAAACGAGCTGCGGCGTGCCGCCATTGGCCGAGACGCGATAGACGCCCGGATTCTCCGAAAATTCCGGCGAGGTCAGATAGCCGCCCTCGCGCTTTTCGAACACGATGGTGCGCCCGTCGGGCGAGAACTGGGGCACGGCGTAATGGCCGCGCATTTCGGTGACGGTGCGCTGATTGCGCCCGTTGGCATCCAGAGTGACGATCTGGCCGAGCCCTTCGTCGGTCCAGCGGACATAGGCGAGGCGTTCGCCATCGCGCGACCATGCAGGCCAGGCTTCGATCGCCTCCCCATCATTCGTCAAGCGCCGCGCTTCGCCCCCGGCGGCATTCTTGACGTAGAGCTTTCCAAGGCTTTCGAACACGATCCGGCGGCCATCGGGCGAGAGCGCCGCGAATTTCGGGATCTTGGCTTCGAAACTGTCGGGCGAGACCGGGATCACCGGATGGGGCGCATCGGCCACGCTGCGCGTGTCGTCGATCGCGAAGGGGATCACCCGCGCTTCGCCTCCCATTGCCGGGACGCGGCGCAGCTTGCCGCCTGCCCAGAACACGATCTCGCGGCTGTCGGGCGTCCAGTCCATGCCCGGATAGACGCCATAGACCGCCCAGGTCTCCTGTAGATCGAGATCCAGCGAATCGTAGATCATCCGCTCCTCGCCGCTCGAGAGATCCTTGACCCAAAGCTGGGACTGATCGCGGTCGCGGCGTACGAAGGAGAGGTACTTGCCATCCGGCGACGGCTGCGGACGGACCGATCCGCCATAGCCGGACACCGCCGTGGTCACCTCGCCCGTCGCCAGATCGTATTTCTCGATCTCGAACAGGCTCTGCTGCGAATCCTGCGCATATTCGAAGATCGCGCCGGGGCTGACATTGCGAGTGTAATAGATCGCGCTGCCGTCGGGCGCATAGACCGGCTCGCCCAATTCCTTCTGCAAGGCCTCGTTCGCGCGTTCAACCAGCGCGACGCCGCCACCGCCCGAAATGTGATAGAGCCAGACCTCGCCCGTGCCTGCCGAGCGTTCGGTGGTGAAATGCTTCTTCGCCGCGATATAGCGCCCGTCCGGGCTCCATGTCGGCTGGTTGAGGAGGCGGAAATCCTCCTTCGTGACGCGCCGTTTGTCCGACCCGTCGGCGTTCATCACCCAGATATTGTCCGCGCCGTTCCGGTCCGAGGTGAAGGCGATGCGGCTGCCATCGGGCGAGAAGCGCGGCTGGATTTCCCAGGCGAGACCTTCGGCAATCCGGGTGGGCGTGCCGCCCGAAATCGGCATGGTGTAGATATCGCCGAGCAGCGCGAAGGCGAGCGTGCGGCCATCGGGCGAGACGTCGACATCGATCCAGGTGCCCTCGTCGGTGCGGATCGGGACCTGGCGGATCGTGGCACCGCGCGGGTTGGTGATGTCCCACTTCTCCTCGCCCGCGCCGGGCGTGGCCTGCGGAACCGCGGGCGCCGCCTCAACTGCTTCGCCGGTGCCCTGCGCGGGCAGTTCCTCGTCGTTCTGCGAGGCATCGACCTCCTGCTCTTCGACCGGGTTCGGCGAAGGCGTCGGCTCTTGCGACTGGGCGAAAGCAGCTTGCGCGACGAACAGGCTGGCAAGGACGGTGGCGACGGTGGTTTTCATGTCTCTCTCCCCTGGGGTTGTCGCCGGTCTAGGCGCAGCGGGAAGAGTTGCAAAGTCACTCGTCGATCTGCGCCAACACCTGTTTCGCGCGGCTCAGGTGCGGGCGATCGAGCATGCCCCTGCGCCAGCCGATCGTGCCCGCGCCGGGATTGTCTTCGAACAATTGCACGATCTCGCGCGCCTCGGCGATTTCCTCGTCGCTCGGTGCGAAGGCGCGGTTGATCACGTCGACCTGCGCGGGATGGATTGCCAGCATCCCGCGATAGCCGTCGCGCTTGACCATCCGCGCGCGTTTCTCGAGGCCATCGAGATCGCGGAAATCACCCATGATCGTTTCGATGGACGTGACGCCGGCGGCCGCCGCGCCCAACAGGCAGAGCGAACGCGCCAGTTCGAAAACCGGGCGATAGCTGCCGTCATCGTTCATGCTGTCCGCCGCGCCGAGCGAATCGGAAAGGTCCTCCGCCCCCCAACTCATCGCAACGAGCCGCGGCGAGCCGCGATAGTCGTCGGTCGTGAACATCGCCGCCGCTGTTTCGGTGACCAGCGCCATGACCGGAGTGGAGCCTGGTTCGATCCCGTGGGCGCGTTCCCGCTCGCCCAGCATGGTATTGAGCTGTTCGACATGGTGGCGCCCCTCGGCCTTGGGGAGGACGATGCCACCCGGACGCGACGGCATGACGGCATCGAGATCCTCTGCCGTCCATTCGCCGTCCAGCGGATTGACCCGCACCCACAGGCGGTCCCGCTCCGCATCGTTCGCGGCTAGAAATTCCGCGACCATCCTGCGCGCCTCGGGCTTGTTCGGGATCGCCACCGCGTCTTCGAGGTCGAGGATCACGATATCCGCCGCGCCGGCGCACGCCTTTTCCATCTTGCGGGCACTGTCGCCCGGCGCGAACAGCCATGAACGCATTTTGGACGAGGCAGGGGCAGGCATGGCGGTCTCCGCAGGAATAATGAGAACCGCCGCTATCAAGCGGGGCGGTCCGTGACCAGCCCGCGCCGGACGCTCAGTCGGCGATCACGATCGAGATGCGCCGGTTGCGCGGATCGGAAGGATCGTCCTTGATCAGCGGTTCGGTATCGGCGACGCCTTCGATCCGGCGGAAGCGAGCATCGGCGACTCCCTGGCGCATCAGCGCCTGGCGCGTCGCCTCGGCCCGGCCTGCCGATAGCGACCAATTGTTGATCTGGGTGGACTGGCGATATTTCAGCGAATCGGTGTGGCCGCGCACGATGACCTCGCCCATCTCGGGCGCCACGGCCTCCCCGATCAGCGAGAGCAGGTCGCGCGCATCGGACGTCAAAACAGTGGTACCGAGCGAGAACATCGAGAAATCGGCATCGTCTACGAGATCGATTCGGATCCCCTCGGTCGTGTCGACCATGCGGACCTGGCGCATCAGCTTCTTCAGATGTTCCTTCTTCGCCAGCCGTTCCTGCGCGCGGTCCTCGATCCGCTTGATTTTGGCCGCGCCTTCCTTGGGCCCGCCGGTCGCGTCGCGCGGCACGGTCAGCGCCCTGGTGCCGGTCTGTCCGGCGGCGTGGGGATAATTGTCGACATCGGTCAGCGACGATCCGCCGAGGATACCGTCCGATCCCGCGCTCTGTTCCTTGGTCTTGACCAGAGTGGGCGTGAAATAGTCGGCAAGGCCCTTGCGCTGGTCCTCGGAGGTCGCACCGAGCAGCCACATCAACAGGAAGAAGGCCATCATCGCGGTCACGAAATCGGCATAGGCGACCTTCCAGGCGCCGCCGTGATGCCCGCCTGCGACGACGGTTATCTTCTTGACGATGATGGGGGCGGGATCGTTCCGCCCTGCGGCCTTGCTGGCCATTTTAGCGACCCCGGAGCGCGTCGAGCAGCTCGTTCAGGCCGGGGCGCACATGATGGCCGAGGCCGGAGCGCGCGGATTCCACCACCAGCGGCTGCGGATGGCCATAGAGCGAGGCGATGATGACCTGCTTCACCGCGTGGAAGATCTGCTCGTCATGTTCCAGGACCTGCTTCAACCGCCCCGCCAGCGGGCTGACGATCCCGTAGGCGAGCAGAACGCCGAGGAAGGTGCCGACCAGCGCCGAGCCGATCATGCCGCCGAGGATTTCGGGCGGCTGGTCGATCGAGCCCATGGTCTTCACCACGCCCAGCACGGCGGCGACGATACCCAACGCCGGCAGCGCGTCGGCGAGGTTTTGGAGCGCGTGCTGGGGCTCGTGCAATTCGTGGAAATGGGTCTTCATGGTGTTGTCCATGACCTCTTCCACGGCGTGCACTTCCAAAGTGCCCGAAGACACGACCAGCAGCGTCAAGGTATCGCAGATCAGTGCGACCAGCGGCTTGTTCGCCAGAAGGGCGGGATAAGCGCCGAAGATCGTCGACTTGTCGGGTTCGGTGACATGGCTTTCCAGTGCGACCGGGCCGTCGTTCTTGAGCAACTTCATCAGCTGGCTGGTCAGGGCGATGGCGTCGATATGGTCCTGCTTGGTGTGCTGGGGGCCCTTGAAGATCAGCTTGAAGGAGCGCCCGATGGCTTTCAAAGAATCCATCGAATTGCCCGCCACCAGCGCGCCGATCGCCGCGCCGCCGATGATGAGCATTTCGTGCGGAACGGCATGCATCACGGGGCCGAGGGCGCCGCCGGTCAAGGCGAACCCGCCAAACACCATCAAGAGCAGAATGACTATTCCGGCTGCTGCAAACACGTCTGAGACCCCCTGATTGTCGTACGGACCGCGATCAGCGGATCATGGAAAAGAGCGAAAGATTGGCGAGTTTGACGAAACTGGCCTGCGTGGCTTCGAGCACGGTCAGGGTTTCCTGAAGCCGCGTCATGGTGAGCGCGATATCCGCCCCGCCGACATCGCCCTTTTCGGACGCGACGCGTTCGGAATTCTTCTCGCGCCGCTCGTCCATCAGGTCGACCCAGTTCAGCCGCGAACCGATCACGGTCTGCGCGGTGGTGACCTTTTCGAGCCCCACGTCGAGCGAGTTGAGCGCGGCGGAACTGGCGTCCGAGGCAGCCGTGCCGCCGGCGGTCAGCGCCGCGGCCAGATTGCCGAGCACCTGGAACAGGTCAGTATCAGTACCGCCATCTTGGAACGAGAAAACTTCGGGCCCTGTGAGCCCGGGCGTCACCGATTGACCCTCGCCGATTTCCAGCGGATCGACGGCTTTCGTTCCCGCATACCGCACCACGCCAGCGTCCTCGATATACGCTGGGCCCGCCGCCTGCCCGCCCAGCAGCGAATGGCCGGCCGCATTGCGCCCGTTCGCCAGCAGCAGCAGGTTCTCCTTGAGGCTATCGATCTCAGTCCCGATCGCGGCGCGCTGCTCGTCGCTCAGCGTCTGGTTCGCGCCCTGGAGAGCGAGTTCGCGCACGCGGATCACGATATCGGCGACCGAATTGAGCGCCTGGTCGGTCAATTGCAGGTCCGCCTGGGCGAGTTGCGAATTGCGATTGTCGACTTCGGCCAGGCGTTCGCCGCGCGCCAGTGTGCGCAGGCGAGCGGCGGCCACCGGATCGTCGGACGATCGTTCGAGCCGTTCGCCGCTGCCGATCATCTTCTGCAAGGATTCGGCGCGCGTGCGCAGCGTGCCGATCTGGCTCGAACTGCGTTCGTAAAAGGCCCCGGTGCTAAGATTGATCATCGGCCGATTCCCAGCAGAGTGTCGAAGATGTCGCTGGCGGTCTGCATCGCGCGGCCCGAGGCCTGGAAGGCCTGCTGGAAGCGGATCAGATTGGCAGCCTCGGTGTCGAGATCGACGCCGGATTGCTGTTCCAATGAAATACGCGCGGTCGACGCGATGGTCTCCAGCGCATTCTGCGTGACGGTGCGGCCCGCGACCTTGCTCGACACGTCGAATAGCAGGCTGCTGACGCCCTGGATCGGATCGTCCGTCTTCAACGCCTGGCGCAATGCAGCGAGATTGCCGGGATCGCGGCTACCTGCGGGCGAACCAGCCGGCGCGGTGGCGAGGCCGTTTCCGGTCTGAAGCACGACCTTGAGCGTACCCGCCGTGGTGCCGGAAAACAGCGGTTGGCCCGGCGATCCGTCGAGTGCGACGCCATTCGCCTGCGCGGCGTTGAGCGTGGTCGCGAACGATTCGGCCAGCGTGTCGAGACGGCTGCGCGCAGTGGCGAGTTCGGTCAGAGCCAGATTGGCCCCGCCCAGACTGCCGCTGGTCGGCTTCATATCCTGACCGTCGATGTCGAAGGTAAGCGTTCCGTCACTGGCGACGGCCATTGTCAATGCCGAGCTCGTGCCGCCATTGACGAAGCTGCGCGCCGGATCGCCGAGCCAGACCGCCACGGTTCCGTCGGCAGCGAAGCTCGTAGTGACCGACGTCAGGCCCGACAGCTTTTCGAGCATCAGGTCGCGCTGGTCGAGCAACGAGGCGCGGTCGCTAGAACCCGGACCGGCGCGGTTCATGCGCAGATTGATCCGCGCCAGTTCCTGGCCGATGATATTGGCCTCTTTCACCTCGGCGTCGGCATCGAATTGAAGGCCGTCGCGCACGGCGTCGAACCCGTTGGCGGTGATGTTGAACTTGCTGGCCAGCGTTTCCGCCTCGCCCAGCACCGCCGCGCGGCGCGCGGGATCGACGGGATCGCCCGCCAATTGCTGCAACGACGCTTCGAATTCGACCATCGCATCGTAGACGCCCGACTGTTCGAGCGCGCTTTCGATGTTGCGCAGGCCCTTCAGCTCGACATTCGCGCGCGCCAAATCTCCTCCGGTGCGGCGGACCTCGCCCTGAAGAAACGGATCGGCATTGCGCCGGATTTCGGCGATGCGCGCGCCCGATAGCGAAATGTCGCCGACCCGGCCCACTCCGCCCGCAGCGGAAACCTCCTCGAGGCGCAAGCTGCGGCGCGTATAGCCGTCGCTCGACGCGTTGGCGATGTTCTGCGCCGTCACGTCGAGCGCGCCGCGCGCCGCGCGGGCGCCGCTGACTGCAATGGAGAGGAGGTCTGATGCCATCAGTCGTTATCCTGGGGCAGGAAGCGGGAGAGCTGGCGCTCGATCGCTTCGGCGAAGCCAAGTTGTCCCGATTGCGAGACGATGTCGGCGAATTGCGAATCACGCATTTCGGCAAAGGTCTTTTCGCCTTCACCGCCGAATAAATCGTTACCGCCGAAATCCGTGGCGCGGGCGCTGGACAGCATCTGGCGCAGCAGGATCGCCTCGAACGCCTGCGCGGCTTCCTTCAGGCCCTCCTCGGGAGGCTTGACCTGATCGATCGTCGAAAGCGGTTTAGCCGCCGGAGAAAGGCCGATCGGGCTCATATGATCACCAGTTCCGCGGTCAGCGACCCGGCCTGCTTCAACCCTTCGAGGATCGCGACCAGATCGGCGGGGCTGGCGCCCAGCGCGTTAAGGGCATCGACCACTTCGGCGAGCGAGGCGCCCGGACCGATCCCGGTGACATAGCTGCCTTCCTGACGCGCGGTGATCGTCGTGTCGTCCTGGATCGCGGTCTGGCCGTTGCCGAAGGGCGCGGGCTGGACGATCTGCGGATTCTCGTCGATCCGCACCACCAGGCTGCCATGGCTGATCGCGGCAGGCGCAAGGCGCACCGCGCTCGAAATTACGATCGTGCCGGTGCGGCTGTTGATGACGACCTTGGCGGCGCGTTCGGCGGGCGAGACGTCGAGCATCTCGATATTCGCCATCAGCCCGGCGCGGGTGTCCGCTCCGGTCGGCATGGCGAGCGCCAGCGTCACGCCGTCCTCGATCCGCGCCATGCCGGGATAGGCGGCGTTGATCGCGTCGCGCACCCGCGTCATGGTCATGAAGTCGGCCTGGAACAGGTTCCAGCGCAGAACCTCGCTGAAGTCGAAATTGCTGGCGACGGCGGCTTCGACGGTGGCCCCGTCGGCGATGCGCCCCACGGTGGGCACGTTCACGGTCAGCTTGGAGCCGTCCTGGCCCGACACGCCCAGTCCGCCAACCGCGAGATTGCCCTGCGCCATGGCATAGACCTGCCCGTCCGCGCCGTAGAGCGGGGTCATGATCAGCGCCCCGCCGCGCAGGGACTTGGCCTTGCCCATGGTCGACACGGTCACGTCGATTCGCTGGCCGGGCTTGGCGAAGGCGGGCAGTTCGGCGGTGATGATAACGGCTGCCGCGTTCTTGAGCGCGGGATTGACGCCGGGCGGCAATTGCAGCCCCAACCGGCCCGAAACGCCGCGCATGGCCTGCGTCAGATAGGCGAAATTGTCATCGCCCGACCCGTCGAGGCCGACCACGATGCCGTAACCGGTCAGCTGGTTCGAACGGACCGAGTGGAACTGGCCGAGGTCGCGCACGCGCTCCGCCATGGCGGGAACCGGCATCAGCGCGGCTATGGCGGCGAGGACGATGAGGAGCTTGCGGATCATGGGGAAATTCATCTCCGGGCTCCTCAGAACGGGGTCACGACGGAGAAGAAGCGCGACAGCCAGCCCGGACGGCCCGAACGCTGGACGGCGCCTGCGCCCGAATAGGCGATGCGGGCATCGGCGACGCGGATCGAAGGGACGCGATTGTCCTGGTCGATATCGGCCAGGCGGACGATGCCGGACAATTGCACCCACTCCTCTCCCTGGCTCAGTTTCATCAGCTTTTCCCCGCGCACCAAGGCCGTTCCATTCGGACGGACCTCGGCGATGGTGACAGTCAGGTCGGCCCGGATCGAGCTGGCCTGCGATGCGTCCCCTGCCCCTTTGAACGACGCATTGGCGCCCGCATTAAGGTCGGCGGGGTCGATGGGCACGAAGGCGGGCAGGTCCAGGCTGGCGCTGCCGCTGCGCTGGGTGTTGCCGCTGGCCGATTTGCTGGTCTGGGTGCGTTCGACGAGGACCACGGTGATGAGATCGCCCACGCGCGAGGCGCGGTTGCCGTAATAAAGCGGCGCGTAGCCGGTGCTGGCGTTGTAGATCGCCCCATCCCCCGACGCGACGTAGGAAGGCGGCGCGGGCGGCGGTGGCAGTGCTGCCTCGAACCCGACCGGACGCGCATCGACACCCCCGCAGGCGGCACATAGGAGCGCCAGCGGCAAGGCGAGGACGGAGGCTTTGACAGGGGCGTTCATCGATCTGGTCCTCACAGGGTCTGGTTGGCGTTGCGCAGCATCTCGTCGACGGCGGAAACCATCTTGGAGCTGATCTCGTAGGCGCGCTGGCATTCGATCATCTCGACGAGTTCCTCGACGATGTTGACGTTCGATCCTTCGAGCATCCCCTGGCGGATATTGCCGCGCCCGGCTTCGCCGCCCGGGCCGAGTTCGGCAGCGCCGCTGGCTCCGGTCTCGACGAGGAAATTGTCGCCGATCGCCTGGAGGCCCGCCGGATTGGTGAAGCGCGCGATCTGGATCTGGCCGAGTTCCACCGGCGCACCCTCGCCCGCCAGCGTGGCGGAGACGATACCGTCGGGCGAAACCGAGATCGCGGTCGATCCTTCGGGCACGGTGATCGCGGGCTGGACGGCATAACCCTGCTGGGTGACCAGCTGGCCTTCCGCCGACAGGGTGAAATCGCCCGCGCGGGTATAGGCGGTGCGCCCACCCGGCATCTCGATCTGGAAATACCCGTCGCCGTCCAGCGCCAGGTCGAAGGCGTTCGACGTGGTGCTGAGCGTGCCCTGCGTCATGATCTGGCTGGTCGACTGGACCGCGACGCCGGTGCCCAGATTGAGGCCGGTGGCATAGGCCGTCTCGCCCGAGCTGCGCTGGCCCGCCACGCGCGCGTCCTGATAGGCGAGCGTGGCGAAATTCGCGCGGTCGCGCTTGAAGCCCGTGGTCCCGACGTTCGCCAGATTGTTGGCGATGACCCGCATACGCGAATCCTGCGCTTCGAGGCCGGTGCGGGCGACTTGCAGTGCTGATGTGGGCATTGTCTAATACCTTTTCGAATTAACCGAGGCGCATCAGTTGCGCGCCGCTCTGGTCGAGATCCTTGGCGGTGGAGAGGAGCTTGCTGCGCATCGCGAACAGGCGCTGCGCGTCGATCATGTCGACCAGGACCTCGGTCGATTTGACGTTGGATTGTTCGAGCGCGCCGACCTGCACGGTCGCTTCCTGGTCGGTCGGCAGGACGCCGCCGCCTTCGACGCGGAACAGGCCGTCGAGACCCTTCGCGATCGGCGAGCCCTGCCAGGTGGCGAGCTTGATCCGGCCCACTTCGGCGGGCGGCGCATCGGGCGCGGCGAGGTTGGCGACGGTGATCGTCCCGTCGGGCGAAATCTGCGGATTGGCACCGGGCGGGATCGTGATCGGACCGGTATCGCCCATCACCGTGCGCCCGTCGCCATTGACGAGCAGGCCGGTGGCCGAAACCGAGAGGTCGCCGCGGCGGGTATAGGCTTCGGTGCCGTCCTCCGCCTGCACCGCCATCAACGCTTCGTTCGCGATCGCGATATCGAGCGACTTGCCGGTTTCGATGAACTCGCCCTGCGCCATGTCCGCACCGCGCACGGCGGCGGTCTGCATGGCGCGCGCTTCGTCGGGCATCCCCTTCAAGGTGACGGGCCGCTGGTCGAGCAGCTCCGCGCGGAAGCCGAGCGTGTTGGCATTCGCCATATTGCTGGCGACCACGCGCTGGCGATCCATCGAGGCTTTCATGCCGGACAAGGCGGTGTAGATCAGGCGATCCATTGATAATCTCCGATTGCGGGAGCCCGGTCAGCCGGGCCCCCGCGAAGGATCAGGTCCGCAGGTTGATAACGGTCTGCGAGATCTGGGTGGCGGTATCGATCGCCTTGGCGTTGGCCTGGAAGTTGCGCTGGGCGGTGATCAGCCCGACGAGTTCTTCCGCGATGTCGACGTTCGAACGCTCCAGCGCGCCCGAGGCGATCTTGCCGTAGGCACCCGATCCGGCGCTGCCATAGGAGGGAAGCCCGGACAGTCCGGTGCTTTCCCAATTGGCATCGCCGACTTTCTTCAAACCGTTCGGCGAAATGAACGAAGCAAGCGCGACCGCGCCGACCGGCTCGGTGGTGCCGTCGGCGTAGGAAGCCGAAACGACACCGCTCTTGTCGACGGTCACACCGACGAAGTCAGAACCGGCGGCGTTCTGCACGGGCAGATTGGCATCCTGCAGGGTGTTGCCGGTAACCGTCCCGTTGGCATCGACCGGAAGGAGCTGCAGGCGGTTGCCGCTGGAATCGACGATATTGCCGGTGCCGCTGATCGTGAACGATCCGGCGCGGGTGTATTGCGTCTGATCGTCGATGGGGGAGCGGGTGGTGAAGAAGCCGTCGCCGGTGATCGCGAGGTCGAGCGCGGAGCCGGTCTGTTCCACCGGGCCGAGCGAGAAGTTCTGCGTGATCGACTTCACGGACGCACCGATTCCCTGGATCATCTTGGGGTTGCTGAGCGCGGTGCCCGCGACGATTTCGGAAAATTCGGTGCGGCTGCGCTTGAAGCCGTAGGTTTCCGAGTTGGCGATATTGTGAGCGATGGTGCCGAGCGAGGTCTGCGCGTTCTTGAGACCGTTCAGCGAGGTGTAGAAGGACATGGACGATACTCCTTTGAAATAGGGTGCGGCCCGCGGGCCGGAAACAGGGTCAGGCGGCGGTCTGTGCGGATTTCGTGGTGTCGATCAGCTGGTCGAGCTTCTTGGCGATCATCTCGAGCTGGGCATTGGTCTCGGCCGATCCGGCGAGCGCTGAGAACTGGGCCATCTGCGCCAGCATGTCCTTGTTATCGACCGGTTCGAAGGGGTCCTGCTGCTGCATCTGCACGGTCAGCAGCTTGAGGAAATCACCTTGGCCGAGCGAATCCATGCCGCGGCCCTGGGTCTGGCCCAGGACGCCGGTATTGGCGCTGGACGCCGCGTTCGAGACCGCGGGGTTGTTCAAGATGGCGACCATTATTTCATCCTCATCGTTTCAAGCATCAGCTGCTTGGCGGTCGAGAGGGCCTCGACCATGTTGGAATACTGGCGCGAGGCTTCGAGCATCTCGACCATCTCGGCGTTCTCATCGACCGGGGCTTCCCAGACATCGCCGTTCTCGTCGGCGAGCGGGTGTCCGGGATCGTGGCGGCGGATCGGCGCGACATCCTCGCGCACCACGCCGCCGACGCGGACCGAGGACATCCCCGTCGCATTGTTCAGTTCCTCGGCGAAGACCGTGCGCATCGGGCGATAGGCTTCCGCTTCGCTGCCCGCGACCGAACCGGCATTGGCGAGATTGGACGCCGCGGTGTTCATCCGCACGAGCTGTGCGGACATGGCGCGATGGCCCATGTCGAAGAAGGAGGTGGGACCGGGCATCTCTTATTCTCCCCTGATCGCGCGGGTCACGGTTTCGACCCGTCCGCGCAGGAAGTTGAGCGTGGCGGTGTAGGCGACGGCGTTTTCCGCGAAGGCGGTCTGCTCGGTCGCCATTTCGACGGTGTTGCCGTCGAGGCTCGCCATGGTGGGGATGCGATACTTGACCGCGCCTTCGCTGGCCCGCTCGGCTTCGACGCCGCCGAGCCGCGCCTGAAGCGCGCTGCCGAAATCGACGTCGCGCGCCTTGTAGCCGGGCGTCGCTGCGTTCGCGATGTTGGAGCCGAGCACGCTCATGCGCTGCGACCGGATTTCCAGGGCGGCGCCGTGGATACCGAACAGTCCTTCGCTCATTTGTGCCTCCCGATACTGCCCGGACGATCCAGGCGCGATTGATTGCGCGAGAGGGGTAAGCAACAGGCGTGCCAAAACCGCCAAGACCCTCCCCAGGCGGCAAGCCGGCAGGCGGAACGGCAAGGGTTTGCCGGAAGGCGGCAAATGTCGGCCACGGGGTAAATCGCCGCTTTCCGGGGCCGTTCTTCCGCTCGAGAATTCACGCGACGGGAGTTCGCCCGACATGCAACACTGGTTCGATCCGATCGCGATCGGCATCGTCTTTCTGGGTACGCTGGCTGCCACCGTGTTGCGCTGCGGCCTGGTCGATGCGCGCCTGGCTCTCGCGACCGTGCGCAGCCTCGTCCGGCCCGCCTTCGACCCCGTCCAGGCGAGGGCCGAGGTGGCCAAGCAGATCACCGAGATCGCGAGCGACGGTTTCCTGCGCGCCGAGCCGCGCCATTTCGGCGATCAGGAATTCGACCGGCTGGCGGATATCCTGATCAGCCAGCGTTCGGCGGCATCGCTCCACGACGAGCACAGCAAATATCGCAGCCGCCGCGCCGATATCGCGAGCCGCGCGGTCCGCTTTCTCGATTGCGCAGCCGAGCTCGCGCCGGTCATGGGCCTGGCGGGCACGCTGATCGCGCTGGGATCGTCGCGCGGCGGAGGCGCCGTCACCGGTGCGGCAGCGGGCGGCCTGGTCGAATCGATCGCAATGGCGGTGGTGACGACGCTGTACGGCCTGCTCGCGGCCAATTTCCTGTTCGCCCCGCTCTCCAACGCGGTCCAGCGCCGGGCCCGGGCCGAAGAGCGCGATCGCGACGCCGTGCTCGACTGGCTCGAGAACGGTGTGCGCGGTATCGACGGCAAGGCCGCCGCGCATCCGGGCGAAGGCGATGCTTCTCCAGTCAAAACCCCCAAGGCGAAGGCCGCGTGATCGCGCGTCTGGGATCGGGCTGGCAGACGATTACCGCCGATCTGGCGCTGATCCTGTTCCTCGTCACCGCACAGGCGACCGTGTCCGAACCGGCCATGTCGGGCGACATAGCGCCTTCGCAGGCATCCAAGCCCGCACCCGTCCCTTCTCCCACTCCCCACGCCATCGAAGGCTCCGGGATGGCCGTGTTTCGCCCCGGCCCCGGGCTCGATCTCGCGGCCTGGCTCGCGGAGACGCGCACCGACGATCGCCAGAGCGTCACCGCGATCGTCCGCTTCCCCGCGGACGGACGCAGCGCGGCAATGGGCCGGGCCGAACGCCTGATGGCGGCGCTCGAAAAGGCAGGAGCACGCCCGCGCCTGGTCATCGAACCCGCTCAGGAGGCCGAAAGCCTGGTCGTGATCGGGTATGAAGGTGCGCCCTGACCGCCTGTACCAGCGCTGGCACGGCTCTTGCTTATATTCGTGCATGTCCCTTTCACGCAAAGGATTTGCCATGAGCATTCCCCATTTCGCCCTTCGCCATGCCCCGCTTGGGCTTGCCCTCCTCGCCGCCCCCGTTCTGGCTGCGGCTCCTATGGATCTTTCGATCATCGACCGCGCCGTCGCCGATTTCACCGGTGCGCCGCAGGGCCAGCCGGGCGGCGCCAAGCTGCCGGTCGACCGGCGCCTGCGCCTCGACCCGTGCAACGGCCCGCTCGATCTGAGTTGGTTCGGCCGCGATCAGCGTTCGGTCCAGGTGACCTGTCCCCAGAGCGGCTGGAAGATCTACGTCGCCGTCGACGGTGCGGCATCGACGCCCGCCCGCGGCAGCGCGCAGACGAGCGGTTTCGCAGCTGGAACCATCGTCAATCGCGGCGAAGGCGTGACGATTCTGGCGCGCGGCAGCGGCTTCACGTTGACGCGTCAGGGCGAGGCGCTGGAAGCGGGTGCCATGGGCGAATGGATCAAGATCAGGCCCGTGGGAGACAAGAAGGCAGTGCTGCGCGCTCAGGTGCTGCGGCCCGGTCAGGTCGGCATGGAATTGCCGTAGCGGCAAAAAAATTGCCGGGCCGTTAAAATCGGTGCGGCGGTGCCGTTCTACTGATCGAACAGACAGCGGAGCGTTACCATGCGTATCGGATCAGTGGACCTTTCAGGAGCAATCTCGCGTGCAAACGCAGCCGTAACTCCTGCCGGTCGCGCCGCCTCCTCGCAGAAAGCGGCAAGCGACCCCCGTTCCGCACAGGCCCCCATTTCGACTTCGGTTTCGACTGCCGGATCGTCCGCCCCGATCGACCAGGATCGGGTGAAGGAAATCCGCAAGGCGCTCGAGACCGGCAAATATCCCCTTGTCCCCGCCCAGATCGCCGATGCGCTGATCGCGGCAGAACTTTACGGGAAGATCGCGCGATGAGCCGCACCAAGGAAGTCCTCACCACGCTGCGGCAAATGCTTGCCCTGCTCGAAGGCGAACGGCAGGCGCTTGCCGCCATGGATCTCGACCGGATTTCCAATTGCACGTCGGGCAAGATGCAGATCTGCGAAAAGCTGGAAGCGGTCGAGCGCGCCGATCTGGACGAGGAATGCCTCGGCCTGCTCGACGCGGTCAAGCGCCTCAACGAAATCAACCGCCGCCTACGCAATCTCATCGCGACCAATGTGCAGAACCGCCTCAGCGCCCTGACCGGTTCCGGCCAGGCCTATGCCGCCGCGCCCCGCGCCGCCTATATGGCCGCACACGCCTGATCGCTTCCGCGTGCCAAGCTAATTGGCACGCCTCTTGCTGACATTGCCCGGTAAGCCAAACCGGGAGGCCGTGTGCCCACTGTCAGTCCAGTCCAGACCAGTAGCGTCCAGTCCGCGATTTCGCGGGCGGCGCAGCGTACGGGGGTCGATTTCGACTATCTCGTCGCCCAGGCGCGGCTGGAATCCGGGCTCGACCCTTCGGCCAAGGCGCGGACCTCCAGCGCGTCGGGCCTGTATCAGTTCATCGATTCCACTTGGCTCAACACGCTCGACCGGCATGGAGCCAAGCACGGCATGGCCTGGGCCGACGATGCGATCGGCCCCGGTGGCCGCGTCGCCGATCCGGCCACGCGCTCGCATTTGCTTTCGCTCCGCTACGATGCCGACACCGCATCGCTCATGGCGGCGGAGCTGACGCGCGACAACGCCAACGGCCTGCGCGCGCATCTGGGGCGCGAACCGCAACCGCCCGAACTCTATCTTGCGCATTTCCTCGGCCTCAACGGCGCGCAGCGCTTCCTCGGCGCGCTCGACAGCAATCCGAACCAGTCCGCCGCCGCCTTAATGCCGCAGGCGGCCAGCGCCAATCGTGCGATCTTCTATTCGGGCGGCACCCCGCGCTCGGTCGGCGAAGTCATGCAGGTGATGCGCGACAAGGTCGCCGCCGCTTATGGGCAGGACGGATTCCCGCAGACCTTCTCGGCCAGCGACCCGCAATTCGCAGGCTTCGTACCGCCCGCCAGCTACACCGCGCACAGCGCCGCCTTCGCCAATGGTGGCCAGGCGCCCGCACCGGCCCCATCCGGCCCCGCCCCGCGCCCGTCCATGGCGGACACGCTCAAGGCGACCTTCGCGGGCAGCGATCCCATCTCCAACCGCGCGACTCAGAAAGTCGCCGCGGCCTACGGTAAATTCAAGGCCTTCGGACTATGACATTGCGCAACGCCTTCAGCCCGGCGCTCGCGCTGCCGATCGGCATTCTCACCATCATCCTGCTGTTGGTCATGCCGATCCCCGCGATCCTGCTCGACCTGTTCTTCGTGCTCAACATCGCGCTGTCGGTCTCTGTCCTGATGGCGGCGATGAACGCGCAGAAGCCGCTCGATTTCTCCAGCTTCCCCTCGGTCCTCCTCTTCGCGACGCTGCTCAGGCTCGCGCTCAACGTCGCTTCGACCCGCATCGTGCTTCTGAACGGGCATGAAGGCGGCGCGGCGGCGGGCAAGGTGATCGAGGCGTTCGGAGAATTCCTCATCGGCGGCAATTTCGCCGTCGGCATCTTCGTCTTCCTCATCCTGATGATCATCAACCTGATGGTCGTGACCAAGGGCGCGGGCCGCGTGTCCGAAGTGTCCGCGCGCTTCACCCTCGACGCTCTGCCCGGCAAGCAGATGGCGATCGACAGCGATCTCGCCGCCGGGCTGATGACCGCCGAAGAGGCCAAGGCCCGCCGCCGCGAGGTCGCGACCGAGGCCGATTTCTACGGTTCGATGGACGGTGCCAGCAAGTTCGTGAAGGGCGATGCGGTCGCAGCCCTGTTGATCCTGCTGATCAACGTCGTTGCCGGCCTGGTGCTGGGCATGACCAGCCATGGCCTGTCCGCGGGCGAGGCGGGCGCGCTCTATGTCACGCTGGCCGTGGGCGACGCGCTGGTCGCTTCGGTCCCGGCGCTGCTGCTCTCGATCGCCGCCGCCGTGATCGTGACCCGCGTGTCCGACACGCGCGACCTGACGGGCCAGATCGGCGGCCAGTTCGCCGATCCCAAGATCTGGCTGCCCGTCGCCTGCATCCTGTTCGCCATCGGCTGCATCCCGGCCATGCCGCAGATGATCTTCCTGCCCCTTTCCGGCGGCGCCTTCATGCTGTGGCGCGCCTTGAGGAACCGCAAGGCGATCCAGGAAGCCTATGTGGAGCCGGTCGCCGCGCCCGATCCTTCGAAGATCACGATCGACGAGGTGACCGACCAGACGCTGGTGACGATCCAGCTCGGCTATGGCCTGATCCATCTGACGGACGAGAAGCACGGCGCGCCGCTGATCGCGCGCCTCACCGGCCTGCGCAAGCAGATGTGCCAGAATTTCGGCTTCGTGGTCCCGCCCTTCCGCATCGAGGACAGTTTCGAGGTCGATCCCGAAGGCTATCGCATCACGCTCGGCGGGTCGCCGATCGGCAGCGGGAAATTGCGCGCCAATCGCCTGCTCGCCATCGACACCGGCGAAGTCATGCACAGTCATGCCGTGCCGGGCGAGGCGACGGTCGATCCCAGCTTTGGCTGCCCGGCACTCTGGATCGAGGCGGGATCGCGCGATCTGGCCGTGGCGGAAGGCTATCTGGTGGTCGATGCCGAAAGCGTCATCGCGACGCAGATCAGCCAGTTGCTCGCCGGTCGCGCCGCCGATCTCCTCGGCCCCGACCAGGTGCGCGACCTCGTCGATTTCCTGCGCGGTCGCCATGGCCAGCTGATCGAGACCGTCACGCCGCAGCCGCTGTCGCTGGCAGCGCTGACGCGGGTGCTCAAATCTCTCCTGCTCGATGGAATTTCGCTGCGTCATGCGCTGCGCATCTTCTCCAGCCTGTCCCAGGCCGCACAGCAGACCAACGAGCACGAACGCCTGATCGACCTTATCCGCGCCGATCTGGGATCGATGCTGGTGGGCGACATCTGCCCGCCCGACGCCAAGCTGCCCGTCATCACCCTTGCCGCTCAGCTCGAAGAGATGGTGGTCGGCGGAATGCAGGACCCGGCGAGCGGCGAGATCATCATCGAGCCCGACCTTGCCCGATCCATCGGCGAGCGCATCGGCGCCATCCTGCAACAGCGCCACCCCGACGCGACGGCCCCGGCCCTGATCGTCCAGCCCCGCGCCCGCCGCGCGCTGGCCGGGCTGCTGAAGCTGCGCGCACCGGGCGTGGTGGTGCTCTCGATCAACGAACTTCCTTCCGCCCAGCCGATCGAGGTGATCGCGGTGATCGGCGGCGAAAGCCCTGAAATCCCGGCCTCCGATCCTGGCGCCCAGTCCACCGCCTACAACCCCGAAATGGAGACACTCGCGGCATGAAGCACGACCATTCCTCCTTCACCGCGCAATCGACCGCGAAGCGAGCCTATGGCACCGACGCGACCGCGCGGATCGCCCAGTTCATGCCGATGGTCCGTAAGCTGGCGTGGTATTACGAGAGCAGCTGCGGCGGATCGCTCGACGTCGACGATTTGCAGCAGGCGGGCCTGATCGCGCTGACCGAATGCGCCCAGCGCCACGATCGGCCGAACGACGACGGCTTTGCCGCCTATGCCAAGATGCGGGTGCGCGGCGCGATGATCGACCTCTTGCGCAGCCAGTCCAATCTGGCGCGCGGGGCGGCGGCGCTCGGCCGCAGGATCGAGCGCGCGGCAGACGAATTGCGCGATCAGCTCAAACGCGATCCTTCGCCCAAGGAGCTGGCGCGCGCGCTCGGCCTCTCGCTCGACGAACTGCACGAGGCGCGGATGCAACTCGCCACCTCGACTCACTCGATCGACGACATGTATTCCGACAGCGATGCCGCCTTCGGCAGTGACGAGCCGGACGCCGAGGCCGGCCTGTTGCAAATGGAGGATCGCGAGACGCTGATCGAGGCCATCGCCGCCCTTCCCGAGCGCCTGCAACTCATCGTGAAGCTGCATTTCGTCGAGGAACTGAACCTCACCGAAATCGCCGCCATCCTCGATATCAGCGTGCCGCGCGTGCACCAGCTGAAATCCTCCGCGCTCGAGAAACTGCGCCTCAAGATTGCAGGATCGGACGAAGACTGACCGCGCGCAGCCCCCCTAACCGGGGGCCGCACTAATCGGAACTGGCCGATCCGATCATGGACAGCGCGTCGCCCTCCACGGCGATGCGGATCGCCTCATTGGTGCTCGCCACATCCAGCCGCGTCATCAGATTGGCGCGATGCGCCTCCACCGTGCGCGGGCTGATCCCGAGATGGCGAGCGATTGCCTTGCTGGTTCCGTGGTCGAGCATGCAGACGAGGATTTCGTGTTCGCGCCGGCTCAATTTTTCGAGCTGCGCGCGCGCTTCTGCGGCGCGGCGGCGCTTTTCGATCCGGGCGGGCAATTCCGCCGCGATCTGGCGATATTCCGTCATCAACTCTTCGGCCGCCAGCGGCAGCGACAGATAGGAGGCCACCCCGGCCTGCATGGCGCGTACGATCGTCACGCGATTGGGATCGTCGGAATAGGCAATCACCGGAAGACAGGATGTACGCTCGACATGAGCCATCAGCCCGTCGATCACATCATCCCGGTCATGGACTAGAATCAGCCCGTCGGCAGGCGCGTACTGCGCGAACTCGTCCACCGATTCAAACGGTTCGGCATGAGCGTCCCGCTCTGTCAGAACGCGACCGATCTGCGTGCGGCGTGCCGCATCCGCATCGATGACGAAAATCTTGAGCATGTTTGCGTACCCCTGCCGCGTGCCAGCCAGCCTTCGCCGGTCGGACACGAACGCATGGCTACCCGATAAGGCCCCTAAAGAATACGGCCTTCGTAATCTTACGCAATTTAAAGTATTGGTGCGGGGGACGAGCTCTGTCGCGACACCACGCTTTCGTACTGCGCGGCGTCTATCCTGCGAACGCCACCGCGACGTCGCGGAAGTCCTGGCGCAATTCGGCAATGCGCGAAAGGTCCACCTCGCGGATCGAATCCAGCAGCAACAGCTTTGCCCCGCCGTAGAACTGGAGCAGGCTGTCCGCCATCGGGGCGGTGCGATCGACACCCAGTTCGAGCGCGGTCAGCGCGGTGATCGCGCGGGTCAGGGAACGGCTGCGCGCCGCGCGATCGCCGCGCGTCTCCGCGAACTCCAGCGCGCCCAGCGTCTGGATGAAATCCTCGATGCAGAACAGGACCAGATTCTCGCGCGAGCTGCCCATGAGGCGCGCGTCGAAATCGGCTTCGCGATAGGCTTCGCGGGGCTTGGTGCGGGCCAGCATATCAGTTCTTCTGCGAATTCCAGACGTCGATCTGCGATTGCAGGAACGACAGGGTCGATTGCGATGCGGCGACCTTGCTGTCGACCTTGGCGAAGCGCGCGACCATGGTGGCGCGCAGCGTTTCCATCTGCTCGTTGAGCTTTTCGAGATCGCGGCCCACGGTCTGCGATTGCGACTGGAAGCGCGCGATCGACCCGCCGAGCGAGCCCGGATCGGTCGAGATGGTGTTCGCGCGCGCGATCCGGTCGATGGTCGAAAACACGCCGTTGATCCCGGTCGTGAACATGGCCGAGACGCCCGCGGCATCGCGTTCGATCACTTCGGTGAGGCGCTTGGTGTCGAGCGTGTAGCTGCCGTCGCGCCCGATCGACAGGCCGAGTTCGGCGAGCGTGCGGGGCGAACCGGCAGGCGCGTTCGGCATGATCTCGATCGTGCCCAGGCCCGACAGCGTCCGGCTGAGCGCCCGCGCCCCGGTATCGCGCGACAGGTCACCCGTTTTGGGATCGACCGCCTCGCGCAAGGACTTTGCGATTTCATTCAGCGCGCCGGTGATGTCCTGCATCACGCTGGTCAGCGCGGACTTGGAATTGGAGAAGGTAACCGTCGCGGGCGCGCCCACATTGGTGGCAGTCAGTTCGAGCGAAAGGCCGGGTGCGGCTCTGTCGATCGTGTTGCTGGCGCTGGTCCGCGCGATCCCGTCCAGCGTGTATTTCGCATCGGCGGAGGCCTGGACCAGCCGCGCGGGATCGGAACCGGGACGCCAGGCGAGTGCCGACAGACCGGGTTCCGCCGCGTCTTCGGCGACGTCGATGACGAAACCGTTCTTTGCCCCTTCCGCGCCCTTGATGACGAGCTGCGCGCCCGCCTCGGTCTCGGCGACATAGGCCGACAGCCCGGCGTTCTGGGAATTGATCGCGCCCGCCACTTCGGCAAGCGTCGCGCCGGGCGCGAAGGTGAGTTCGAGCGGCGTTCGCGCGGCGTCTTCGGTGAAGCCCACATTGCTGGTCGCGCCGAACCGGATGGTCATGGTCCCCGCCCCGACGCTTGCGGTGGAGCCGGCATAGGTCGGCGTGGTCATCGTTTGCGTCTTGGCGAGCTGCGTCACCTCGAGCGAATAGATGCCCTTGCCCTGGCTTCCGACGGGAGCGGACACCTTGGCGACGGCGGAATTGGTGATGCTGGGCGCCGGCGCGAGATCGCCGGTGCGCAGACGATCGCCCAGCGCACTGGCGAACTGGCTCAGCGAGCTGCGGATCGACCCGGCGAGCGAGATCTGGCGTTCGAGCGTTTCCGATTTCTGCGTCAGCCGCGCATTGCGGCCCGCAAACTGCGCCTCGGCCAATTGCGAGGCGAGGCCGGTCAGGTCGATGCCGCTGCCGATGCCCAGAGAGTTGGCGATATTGGATGCAGATACATTCATCGTATCTATAACGGCGCCGCCGCACCCGGATTAACCGGGCCTGCGTCGATTGGCCCAGCGTTGATTGCCCCTGCGTTCGATACGCGCCCTTCGGTGTCGAAGCGCAGCGCCTCCGGCACCTCGATATCGGGACGCAATGGGGTTTCGCCGCGCTTGAGCGACATGACATAGGCGAGGACCGACGCGATCGCGCCGTAGAGATCCTCGCAGATCACCTGGCGTTCGCGGGTCGTATAATAGACCGAACGCGCCAGCTGCGGATATTCCAGCGTCGGCAATTCCATCTCGCGCGCCAGTTGCTTCATCGCCATCGCCTTGTCGCCCCGCCCCTTTGCGAGAACGATGGGGGCCGAAGCCTTGGTGGGGTCGTAAGTCAGCGCGACGGCGAAATGGGTCGGGTTGGTGATCACGAACTGCGCATCGCGCATCGCGCCCGCGACGGAGCCCTTGGCGATATCATGCTGGCGCTGGCGGCGCGCCGCCTTCATTTCGGGCGAGCCTTCGGTTTCCTTGTTTTCGTCGCGCATTTCCTGATGCGTCATCTTCAGGCGACCCTGCTGGCGCACCCACTGGATCGGCAGGTCGACGAGGGCAATGATGACGAGGCCGCCCGACAAAGCGAAGATCAGCGAGACGATCGCATCCCAGGCGGCGGACAATTGGGCTGACAGATTGCCCCGCCCCAGCCCGATCAGCGTCTCCATGCTGGAATACCACCACCACAGGGCGATGGCGCCGAGCAGGATGATCTTGAGGAAGCCCTTGCCCATCTCGATTAGGCCCTGGGGTCCGAACATTCGCTTCAACCCGTTCAGCGGATTGATGCGATTGCCCTTGGGCTTCAAATTGTCCGTCACGAAGCGGCCGCGCCCGAAGGCAAGCTGCGAGATCAGCGTGACGATGATGACCGGCACCGCCAAGGTGAGGATGGCGGGGATGGCCAGAAGCAGACCCTCCATCAGCAGCGTCTCGGGCCCGAAATCGCGCAGGTCGCGTACGTCGAACTGGAACGCCTCGCGCGTCAGACTTTGCAGATCGCCGAAGAGCCAAGGCCCGGCAAGCGCGAGCCAGGCGCCACCGAGCAGAGTGGTGACCGCCGTGCCCGCATCTTTCGAACGCAGGACATCACCCTTCTTCGCGGCATCGGTCAGCCGCTTTTCAGTCGGTGCGAAAGTCTTTTCGCCTGCCGGTTGCTCGCTCATCGGTCCAGCAAACTCGTCGTCTCGTCGAGCCCGTCGGCGACGAGCCCGGTGAACTGGTCATAGATCAGCGGAGCGGAAATGATCAGCGCCGCGAGCCCGGCAAGGACGCCTGCGGGCAGGCCGAGCGCGAACAGGTTGAGCGAGGGGGCCGAGCGGCTGAGAATGCCGGTCAGCACCTGGACCAGAAGCAGGATCAGCGTGACCGGCAGCGCGATCCTCAGCGCGGTTTCGAACATGAAGCTGGCGAAACCGGCGATGGCGGCGAAGCGATCGGGGCCGAGCCAGGTCTGGCCTGGCGGAAACGCGTTGTAACTTTCGGTTACGAGCGCGATCCAGTGCAGGTGCGCCCCCGTTGCAAGGAAGATAAGGGTCAGCACGATAATGAAATACTGGCCGAATGCGGTGGTCGTCCCGCCCGTACCGGGATCGGTCGTCATCGCCATGCTCATCCCCATGCCGCCGCCGATCAGTTCGGCGGCCACGGTGGGCGCGGCAAAGGCGAGCTGGAGGACGAAGCCCAGAGCGAGGCCGACGATCACCTCGCCCGCGATCGCCAGCATCCCTTCGGAGCTGATCAGGGCTTCGGGGGTCTGCACCTGCGGCATCCATATCGACACGAAGATGGCGAGAGCACCGGTCATCGCGACGCGGACCGAAACGGGCACGGCCGACGCGCCGAAGAACGGCGCGGCGAGCAGAGCGGCACCCAAGCGCGTCATCAAAAAGACGACCCGCCACATGTCCTGCTCAAGCGCGCCAAGTCCGAAATCGATCCCGATCACGTGACTGGTCTCAGCCGCCCATCCGCGCGATTTCGGCGAAGATGTCCTGCGTGAAATCGCCCACCAGCGCCATCATCGACGCGCCGAGGATCACGAGCACGAAGGCCACCGCACCCAGCTTCGGGACGAAGGTGAGCGTCTGCTCGTTGACCGAGGTCGCGGCCTGCACGAGGCCGATCACGAGACCGATGGCGAGGCTGGCGATCAGGATCGGGGCCGCGACCAGCGCTGCAATCCACAACATGCGGTCGGCCATAGAGAGGAGGAGTGCACTTTCGTCCATTGTCAGATCATCCGAAACTTGAGGCGAGCGAACCCATCAGCAGCGCCCAGCCGTCGACGAGGACGAAGAGCAGGAGCTTGAAGGGCAGCGAAACGATCATCGGGCTCATCATCATCATGCCGAGACTCATCAGCACGCTGGAAACGACCAGGTCGATCACGAGGAAGGGGAGGAACAGCATGAAGCCGATCTGGAAGGCGGTCTTCAATTCGCTGGTCACGAAGGCGGGCAGGAGGATCGAGAACGGCACGTCCTGCGGCGAGGCGAATTGTCCGGAATCCGCGATGTCGGAGAACATTTCGAGGTCGTTTTCGCGGGTCTGGCGGATCATAAAGGCATGGAACTGGTCGCCCGCCCGCTCGATCGCGACCTCGGCGCCGATCTGGCCCGCGGAATAGGGCGCGATCGCGTTCTGGTTCACGTTCTCCAGCGTCGGCGCCATGATGAACAGCGACAGGAACAGGCTGATGCCGATCAGCACCTGGTTAGGGGGCGATTGCTGGAGGCCCAGGGCCTGGCGCAGGATCGCGAGGACGATGATGATGCGCGTAAAGCTGGTCATCATCAAAAGAAGCGCGGGCAGGATCGTCAGAAGGCCCATCACCAGCAGCAGCTGGAGCGAGAGGCTCAACGGTTCACCGCCAGCACCCGACAACTGGCCGAACGCGCGGTCGAGAGCGCCAGAGACGGCGGTATCCCCCCCGGTGACGGCGGCTGCGCCGACCTGCGCGTTGACGAGTGCGGGGTAGCTCAGCGCGACGAGAGCCGCGCCCGCTTTCGCAAGACGTGCGATCACTGGACGATTTCCTGCGAGGTGGCGGGTTCTGCCGAAAATTCGGGAGCGCGGGCGGGCGCTTCGGCGAGGCGGGTGAGGCCACCCTTTGAGGTCGAGACAAGGATTTCGCGACCGTGGAATTCGATCACCGCGAGGCGGAGCGCGGGCGACAGCATCGTCGTCTCCACGATGCGCACCGCCTTGGTCCCGGCCGCAGGCGCGCCGAACTGGCCCTGCATCTTCTTGGCAAGCTTCAGCGTGCCCCAGATCATGAGGCCGATCAGTGGCAGCAGGACCAGAAGTTTGAGAATGTACCAGAACATCAGATGGCTTCTTCCGCGTTCTGGATCGGCGTGGCGCTGATCGGCGGGGCGCGGCGTTCCGACGAAGCATCGCCCGAAGCGCCGACCAGTTCGAGCACGCGGATGGCGAAGCGATTGCCCTGCGCCACGACCTCGCCGCGAGCGATGAGCTTGCCGTTAACCATAATATCCAACGGGTCGTCGGTGAGGCGGTCGAGTTCGATCACGCTGGATTCGCCCAGGGCCAGCACATCGCGCAGGCGCATGTTCTTGCGGCCCAGTTCCACCGTCAGGCGGACGTCGATATCCTGGATCAGGCTGAAGCCGTCGTTCAAAAAGGACATGTCAGAGATTCCCCGTAAAATTCGTGTGCGTGAGTTCCATGGCGACGCGATCGTCGAGCTCGCCGACGCTGCCATGGGCGATCGTGGTGTTGCCGATGAGGACCGGCACGTTGCGCTGAATGGCGACCGGAATCATTGCCCCTGCGGTCAGCTGCGCGATGCGCGAAATCGCCATCGGCACGTCGACCAGCACCGCGCGCAGCGGCAGCTCGACATGTCCGATCGCCGACCCGTCGAGGCCGCGCGCACCGATCGAGCGGCCGGTCGCAGGCGATACCGCACGCGCGCCGACCAGATCGTTCAAGGTGGCTTGGCACAGGGCGAAGCGGATCGACCAGGCGTTCGTCGCGCCCTTGGGGGTCGCGGTCAGGACCACGGTCCAGACCTTGTCGTTCCCGGCAAAGGGCATGATCTCATGCGCATGTTCGCCCGTCGCGCTGACGGCAAATTCGCGGCGGTCGCTGGCGCGCTGCAACAGCGAGGCGACCTTCGCTTCGAACTGGCGGGCGAAACAGGCCGCCGAAGAGGGCAGCGTGTGGCAATCCTCGTCCACCTCGCCCGTGCCGCCCAAGATACGTTCGAACTGGGCGACCAGCTCGCCGACACTCGTCGAAACCAGCGCGCCGCGCTTGTCCTGGCCGAGCGAATAGAAGCCGTGGAGCCCGCCTGCGCCCAATTGGGCCAGCCAGTCCGCCGCGGGCGCGCAAGCGATCGAACCCATCGTCACCGTCAGCCCGCGATTGTCGCACAATTCGGCCAGCAGAGGCTGGGCCTGATCGGCGATCTGGCGGACGAAGCGCGTGAACTCGGCCTCGAGATCCACCGGCGTCGCGGCGCGGCTCAACAGCTCGTCGCAGTGACGGGCAGCGCGCGCGGCCTGGGCCGTATTGGGGAAGCTTTCCGAGATCATTGGACGATGAAGGACCGGAAATAGACGTTCTCGACGCCGCCGAAGCCTTCACGCTCCTCCAGCACCTCGTTCATCGCCTTGGCCAGCCGCTTTTGCAGCTCTTCCTTGCCGTGCACCTCGATCAGGCTCATCTCGTCGGTGGCGGCGAGTTCGGCCAGCACGCGCGAGCGGAGCGCGGTTTCATGCTCCTGCAACCACATCAGCACGCGCCCGTCGTAATTGGTCGAAGCGGCGAGGCTGACCTGCACCAGCGCCGTGCCCCCGGCGAGGTTGGAGGTGAATTCGTCGCTGAAATTGTAATAGGCGGTGCGATATTTGCTGCCGCCCTTGCCGGGAACGAATTCGACCTTGTCCTTCTCGCCCTCGGCCGCGCCGAAGGGATAGGGATCTTCCTCGCCCTTTAGGACCAGCTTGGGCTTGTCGTCTTCTTCCGCATGGGCGGCATTGCCCAGCATCCCCATGGCAAAGGCACCGTAAGTGCCGCCGCCGCCCACGCCCAACAGGACGAGCGCGATCAGCGCCTTCTTCATGAAGCCGCCCTTCTTCTTGGGCTCTGCGGTATCGGTCTTGGCGTCGGACATGGTCTATCCCTGTTCTTCGAAATCGTGTTGTGCGGATCAGGCGTAGCGGCCGTCGTCGCTCGTGGGCTGACGGTCGGAAGCGGCGGAATTGCGGGCGTGAAGCGCCGGGCCGTCGGAGCGATTACGCTCGCGGCCCTGGCCTTCGCGCTGGGACTGGGCGTTGCCGGAAGCGGCCTGGCCGGACGTGTCGGCGGCGGAGGAGTTTGCACCATGGCCATTGTTTTGGCCGGTGCTCTGGCCCCCGTTCTGCCCCCCGTTCTGTTGTGCTTCGGCGCTGCGCTGCACGCTGCGATCGCCCGCCATGGCGGCGGCACGATCATTGGCGAGCGCGGCGGCAAGCGCGCGCTGCGCCTCGCCATCCTTAGCCGCGACTTCGACCTGGAGCGTGTCGCTGATCCGGTCGATGGCGATGGAAAGCTCGCCGAATTCCTTGTGCATGACTGCCAGCGCCGCCGTCGGCACCACGCCGAAATCACGCGCGGCGGAGAGGCGGTCGACCATGCGGGCGATCGAATCGATGGCGGCGAAGGCGTCGGGCCGGGCGAGGTCGGCGGCGCGGGTCACGGCTTCGGCCTGTGTGGGCGCTACGGGCTGCCCGACCGAAGCGGCGATAGCGGGTTCGGGGCGAATGGCCTCGGCGGCGGTGGCGACGCGTGCGGTTGCCTGAACGGCTTCGACCGGGCGCGCGGTGTCCGGCTCGGCTTCCGATTTGGAAGCTGCGACCGGCGCGATCGCGGCGGCCTGCGCTGCCGGAGCGGGCTTGGCATCGCCCTTCACGGCGCTCGCAGGCAGAACCGTGGCCACCGCCTGCGCGGCGACTTCGGACACCGGAGCGGACTGGCGGATTGCTACCGGAGCCGGGTTGGGGGCCGTGTCCTTCGCGGCCATAATGGCGCGCGCCGTATCGCTGGCTGCGACAGGAAGCGTCTTGGCGGAAGCGGTTTCGAGATGGGCGGAGACGGAGACCGTCGTGGTCGGGCGGGCGGCGATGGTGATGGCTGCAATGGGTGCGCGCTCGATCGAGGCACCGGGCATTGCGGCGATCGATACGGGAGCATTCGTCACTGACTGAGGCAAGGCGTTCGTCGCGGTCGAAGCGGATGGCGGCGTGCCGATTGTGGCGGACGCCGCCCTGGGATCGACGAGACCGGTGATGGCGCGCGAAAGCTGCGCCTCTGCGACCGGCATCTGGCGGATCGAAACGGCGTCAGGCTGCGCCCGGTCCTGCGTTTCGGCTTGAGCAAGCGAGGGGTGCGAGAGAACCGAAACCTGCTGAGGCATCGCGACCGGCTGGGCGAAACGCGCCATGTCGAGGCGTCCCACGGGCAATTCGGTCACGGTCCCGCCTTTGCCAGCCGAAGCGTCCTCAAGGGGTGCGGAGATCTGCAGCGGCAAGAGACCCGGCAAGACCGGCAAGATCTTGCCGCTTCCATTGCCGCCATCCTTGCCGCTTTCCGCATCCGCCGCAGCCAGCATGTCCTGTGCGCCCACGGTTTTCGCGCCCACGGCGGGGATCGCAGCGTCGACTGGGGCAATCTGGACCAATTGGTCGAGGAGATTGGCAAACCCGTCGAATGCGCCATTCCCGGCACTTTCGCCCGCCTCGCCCTCGGCCGGGAATTCGGCGGAAAAGCTCAGCTTGGAAGGCGTTTCGAGCGAGGTCAGGAAGGAGAGCGCGGCGGCGTTCATGATGGTCTTCTCGTATCCGTGTGATTGTCACGGATATTCTATCAAGAAGCGTGCCAAACCCCGCGCGAGGCTTCTCCTATTGGTGCGAGAGATGCGTGACGATCGCCTTCACGAGATCGCGCCGGTCCTCGACCGCGCGCTTTCTGCGGCGTTCGGACGCAGCCAGTTCCTCGAGTGTCGCGTCGGAACGCTTCTCCGCCTCCTCCGCCTGTTGCGAACTCACCGCCACGAGCTGTTCGAGCTGTTTCTGCATCGCCTTGCCGCTGCGCAGATCCATGCCGGTCAGCGCGTCGTCCTTTTCTGCATAATGGCGCGCTAGCGATCGCGTGCGCTCCGCCACGCCGAACAGGCGCAGGCGCAGCGCTTCGGCCTCAGAGGCGGCGAGCGCGGAGCGGCTCTTTTCTACCGTTCGGACGCGCTCGATCAATTTGGCGCGCTTCAGCTTGCGCTTGTCAGGCGGCACGGGCCATCAACTCCTGCATCTGGTCCGCCGCATCGGCGAGCGTGACCTGATCGCGCGTCCCCTGGCTGAGGAAGGCGACCATGCGCGGGTGAAGCGCGATCGCCTCGTCCAGGGTCTTGTCCGTTCCCGGACGATAGGCGCCCATCATGACGAGATCGCGGTTCGCCTCGTATGCGGCGGTCAGCGCGCGGAAGCGACGCGCCGCCGCTTCGTGTTCGGGTGAGACGATGTCGTTCATCACGCGGCTGAGCGAGGCGCCGATATCAACTGCGGGATATTGCCCGCGCTGCGCGATCTCGCGCGAGAGGACGATATGGCCGTCGAGAATGGCGCGCGCGGTGTCCACCACCGGATCGTTCTGATCGTCTCCGTCGGCGAGCACGGTGTAGATGCCCGTGATCGACCCGCCGCTTTCCGCCGAATTGCCCGCGCGTTCGATCAGCTTGGTGATGGTCGAAAGGGCCGATGGCGGATACCCGCGCGCCGCACCCGGCTCGCCCAGAAGGATGCCGATCTCGCGCGCGGCGTGGGCCACGCGGGTGAGACTGTCCAGTATGAGGAGAACGCGCTTGCCCTGCGATCGCAGATGTTCGGCCATGCTGGTCGCCAGCATCGCGCCGCGCAGTCGCAGATTGGCGGCATGGTCGGCAGGCACGGCGACGATCGCGGTGCGCGCCGCACGCTCCCCGCCCATATAGCGATTGACGAAATCGGACACTTCGCGCGCGCGTTCGCCGATCAAGCCGACGACGATGGCATCGGCATCCGCTCCGTGGACGATCATGTCCATAAGCACCGATTTGCCCACGCCCGATCCGGCCATGATACCGATCCGCTGACCTTCGCCGAAGGTCGTCAGCGCGTTCAACGAACGGATGCCCACATCGATCGGCTCGGTCACGCTCGACCGGTCGAGCGCGTCGACCCTGTATCCGCCGGCGGGCCAGGGCACGCCGGTTCCGATCGGTCCCTTCCCGTCGATCGGGCGCCCCGCCCCATCGACCGAACGGCCGAGAAAATCCTCGCCGACCGACAGCATCCCGGGATTGCCTTCGGGACGGACAACCGCGCCGGGGCGCAACAAGACCGTGTCACCGAGCATCATCATCATGGTGTGGCCGTTGCGGAACCCGATCGTTTCCGCCCGGTGCCCGACCCCGCGACCCTGCGCGATGGTGCAGAGTGTTCCGATCGGAACGCCGAGACCCGATACCTCGATCAGGCCCCCGTCGCAGGCGACGACGCGGCCGAAGCGGCGCGGCGCGAGGTCGAGCCCGCCGCCGCCCGCGCATTCCTGAAGGGTGGTTTCGATCAGGGCGCGCATGAACCCAGCGCCTCCTCGATGGCGCGACGCCATTGTTCGGGACCGTCCTCGACGCCCCCGTCCTCCGTTTCGACCCGCAATCCGCCACGCTCGACACTTGCATCCGCCCTCAAGTCGAGCGTGTCCGACACATGATCCTTCACCAGAGCAAGATCGTCGGGGTGGAGCAAAATGGTGCGCTCGTCATGGCGGCGCTGGAACATCGCCGCGGCGGTCTCGATCCGGCGGGCGAGCCCGTTCATATCGAGCGCCAGGGGAAGGATCGCATCCTCGCACAGCGCAAGGACGGTGGCGCGCAGATTTTCCCGCAAGGACAGAGCGCTTTCCGCATCGAAGCGGGCGAAGGCGAGTTCGATCAGCGCCCGCTCCCGTCGCTCGCGCTGCATGGCCTCCTCGGCCTGCGCCAGCGCGGCGGCCTGGCCGTCGCGATAGCCATTGGCATAGGAATCCGCCAGGGGATCGGTTGGAGCCGGATCGGCCTGGGCCTGATCGAGCTGGCCGGGCGCGGGTGCGCGCGAAAAGCGGTTGTTGGGGGTGAACGCCCCGGGACGCCCCAGAGAGGCGTAGGCGATCCTAGACATAATCGTCGTCGCCCGCGCCCATGATCAGATCGCCCTGCGCGATAAGCTTCTTCGCGATGCCGACGATTTCCTTCTGCGCGGCATCGACCTCGGTCTTCTTGACCCGGCCGCGGCCCTCGATCTCGTCGCGCAATCCATCCGCCGCGCGGCTGGACATGGCGGCGAAGAACTGTTCGCGCTGGGCTTCCTCCAGCCCCTTGAGCGCCAGGATGAGGATATCGCTTTCGACCTCGCGCAGCAGCGTGCCGGTGCTCTTGGTGTCGAGAGCGAAGAGATGCTCGAACTTGAACATCTCGGTCTCGAGGTCCTTGGCGAGCTGTTTGTCGATCTTGCCGATCGACGGCATGACGCGCTTTTCCACGCTGCGGTGCGAACTGTTGATGATCGCGGCTGCCTGCTGGATCCCGCCCATGGTGAGGGGGATTGCACCGTGGAGCCGTTCGATCTTGGCGTTGAGCGTCTGTTCGAGAATGGTGATCGCCTGGCGCGAGACCGGGCCCAAACGCGCGACGCGGTGCAGCACGGGCGTGTGGAGGTGTTCGGGCAGCGCCGCGAGCGCCGCGGCGGCGACCTCGCTGTCGAGCTGCAACAACAGGACCGCGATCGCCTGGGGGTTCTCGTCGGCGAGGATCTCTCCAATGATCTTGGGGTCGAGCCAGCGCAGCAGGCCGAGTGCGGGCTGGGTCATCTCTTCTTCCTGCGGCGCGACTTGGCGCATCAGATTCTCGGTCTTCACCTCGCCCACGGCACCTTCGAGCATACGGCGCACGCTGTCGATGCGGCCATGGCCGGAAATGCCCTTGCCCTCGGTCGATTGCGAGAAGCCCGCGATCGCGTCCGAAATGGCCTTGGGCTCGACCTCGCCCATCGAAACCATGGTGGTCGCGAGCAGACGCAATTCGTCGGGCGTGAGCTGGCCGAGAATAAGCGAGGCATCCTCTTCGGCCAGCAGCATCACCATGATGGCCGCCTTGTCGATCCCCGCCAATGCAGGGGCCAGGCCAAGCTCTTGCGCTTCGGCCTGAGTCACATCGGACTGGATCATGCCGGCTGTCCCTGCTGGCTGTTATCGGAAAGGAGCAGGCGCAAAGCGCGCACCGCATCGTCGGGATTTTCGCGCGCGATGCGCTGGGCCAGCGCGATCTGGGCGTCCAGCGCCTCGCGATCGAGGCCGGGAGCAGGCGCCGGGGAATAGGTGCCGTCCGGACCCTGCACCAGCACGGTCTCGCCGTCTTGCCCTTCGCTATCGGTGGGTTCGGTACGGCCCTTCAACGCCTTGATCGCCGGACGCACCGCCAGGAAGAGCACCAGCAGGACCGCCAGGATGGCAACCCCGTTGCGCACCGCCATGGCGAACCAGCCGGTTTCGTAGAAGGGTATGGCCTCTTCCTCGATCTTTTCGAACGGGCGCATGATCACGGTGACCTGGTCGCCCCGGTCGGCGCGCGCTCCGACGGCGGCGGTGACCAGTTCCTTGACCTTGTTGATGTCCGCCGCGCTCGCCTTCGCGAGAGCCGCCTGATCGATGGCGACCGCGACCGAGAGATATTTGATCGATCCTGGCGTCAGGTTCGAGACCGACACTTCGCGGCCCATCTCGTAGACGCGCGTGGCGCTGCTTTCTCCCGTCTGTCCCGCCGCATTGGCGCCCTGCCCGTCTTCGGGAGCGCGCTGCTCGGCCTCGGCATCGGCGGGCGGGGTGTTGGCGAGCACGCCCGGAATGCCGCCCGCCTGATTGCTGGCGGTCTGCGATTGCTGCGTGGTTTCGCGACGGATCGTTCCGTCCTTGTCGTAGCTTTCGCGCGCGGAGGTGACCTCGTTCATGTCGAGCTCCACCTGGACCTGGGCGGAAAAGGCCTCGGACCCGAACATCGGCGCGAGCAGCTGGTTGACCTGCGCATTGAGCTTGGCTTCCAGCTGCGCCTGGAGATCCAGCCGTCCGCTATTGGGATCGCGTGCCTGGGTGAGCAACTTGCCGTGCTGGTCCACAATCTTGACCGCGTCCGTCCCAAGCCCCGGCACCGATGCGGCGACGAGATTGGTGATCGCAGTGACCTGGCTGTCGCCAAGCTGGCGTCCGCGCGCCATGCGCACCATGACGGAGGCCGAGGGATCGACCGCTTCGCGCACGAAGACGGAGCGTTCGGCCTTGGCGAGATGCACGCGCACCGATTCGACCCCGTCGATTTCCGCGATGGTCAGTTCCAGCTCGCGCTCCTGCGCCGCGCGCAGGCGATCGCCCTCGAGCGTGCGGCTGGCGCCCATCGGCAGATTTTCGAGCATCTGCTGGCCGCTTTCGGGCGTCGCCAGCGAACCGTCGGACGCGACGAGCATCCGCGCGCGGTAGAGATCGTCCTCGCCCACGGTCAAGGCGCCGGAATTGTTGTCGATCGTGTAGGCGATGCCCGCCGTGTCGAGCGTTTCAACGACGCTCGCCCTCTCGGCATCGTCGAGCGAGGAATAGAGCGTGCGCTGGGGCGCGGGCGACAGTGCCGCCCAGGTCAGCGCCAAGACGCCGAGGCCCGCTGTACCGGCGAACCAGGGCAGCATCTTCCTGACGCCCGGCTGGGCCGTCAGCGCCTTGGCGCGATCGACGATGGTCCCACCGCTGAGATTGGCGGACATCCCGGCCTGGGCCGGAGCGCCTGCGGGAACGAGATTGCTCATCTATCAGATCCCCATCCGCATGGTTTCCTGGTACGCGGACAACAGCTTGTTGCGCACCTGGAGAGTTGCTTCGAACGCCACGCCCGCTTCCTGGCGGGCCAGCATGACCTTGGCGATGTCGGTCGTCTCGCCGCGCTCGTAAGCCGCGGTCAGTTCGCCCGAACGGCTCTGCGCCGCATTGACGCTGTCTAGCGCGCCTTTGAGGGAGTCGCCGAAACTGGCCGGTTGCGCCTCTGCGCCGCCGATCCCGCCCGCTTCGCTCGGCGCGGCGGGTTTCGCCTGGTGGAGATCGGTGAGGACCTTCGACCGATCGATGATCTGCTGGCGCAGGGCGATGATCTGTTCGATCGATCCCCCGCCGCCAATGCCGCCTACCGGGTTCATCGTGCCGCTCCCATCGCGATGCCGGCCTCACGGAAGGACGCCAGGCTATAACGCAGAGTGCGCTCGCTGATGCCCAGCGCCCGCGCCGCATTGGCGCGGTGTCCGCCGACCGATTCAAGAGTGTCCATGATCGCGCGCGCTTCGCTGAGCTTCACGATCTTCGAAAGTTTCGC